>JAESFP010000001.1_pt1 | contig 2745221 bp, 2357 predicted proteins | sample 9266181 | NCBI WGS metagenome assembly JAESFP01 (sample SAMN14502547, study PRJNA617102) | algae metagenome | isolation source: Pegethrix bostrychoides GSE-TBD4-15B and co-occurring heterotrophs from... | place: USA: Grand Staircase-escalante National Monument, Utah | collected 2006-08-15
TGGTTCCTTCAATGCGTGAAGCGTAATCAATGGCGAGAAGTTGGCATCCGCTCTCCGCTCTGTTTTCCCGCTCTGCTTCCAACCACGGGGACAGGGGGGCACAAAGGTCCACAGATATTGTTGTGAAACCCTGTGTCTCTGTGCCGCTGTGGTTCCATTCAGGTGCGTGGTGAGTGCCACTGCAAGGAATAACAAAAATTTTGTCGCAGTAAAAAAAACGCTAATTTCATGCAAACGATTGCACTGCTGCTTTATGCCTGTAGCCTTTACTAAAGCCACTATCCAGGATATTGCCAGGGAACTGAATATAACTGCATCAACGGTTTCCCGCGCATTAAACGGCCATGCTGCCATCAGCGAGGCCACTAAGAAAGCTGTACGCAAAACGGCCAAGCGCCTGAACTATCATCCCAATAAAATCGCTTCATCACTCCGGCTCGGGCAATCAAAAATCATCGGTGTTATTATTCCCAGCGCGGAGATCAATTTTTTCGGGTCCGTTGTTCATGGTATTGAAAAAATCGCCAGCGAAATGGATTATAACGTGCTGCTGTATCAAAGCAACGAAATGATTGAATTTGAACGCAAGGGGGTGGATACATTCCTGCGTTCGCGCGTGGATGGAGTGCTTGCTTCCATTTCAAAAGAAACCACGGACCTGGAGCATTATAAAACCATCAAGAAAAGAGGTGTGCCGCTTGTGCTTTTTGACCGGGTGAGTGACGACCTGGCTGTGCCTTCCGTTGTGATTGATGATTACCATGGCGCCTATTATGCTACCAAACACCTGATTGAGCAGGGATGCCGCCGTATTGCGCACATTGGAGGACAGCAGCATGTGCCCATCTTCAAAAGCCGGCTCGATGGTTATACCGACGCCCTGAAAGACGCCGGTATGGAAATTTACTGGGACCTTATTGTACATGGCCGCGTAACCATTGAATCGGGTTTTGAATGTATGCAGGCATTGCTGGAAAAACAGTATGTACCTGATGGGGTGTTTGCGGTTGAAGACTTTACAGCCCTCGGGGCCCTGCAGGCACTGAAAGGCGCCAATAAAAAAGTTCCGGAGGACGTGGCCCTCATCGGTTTTGCCAATGAGCAATTCGGTGAGTATACAACCCCTTCGCTATCTACCGTGGATCAGCAAACCATAAAAATGGGAGAGGCCGCAGCCCGGCTTTTTTTCGATCTCTTTGGCAATAATTCTTTTTATAAATCCGCACCCAAAAAAATGGTTCTGGAACCGAAACTGATTTTCCGGGACTCGAGCCAGCGAAAATAAAACAAACCGCACCCGTGAGAATGCTTATGTATGAGACAGTAATTTTCTATCATTAAACTGCAAAACATGAAACAAAGAAAACGATTGCTACATGCGGGACTGACAACCTGCATGGCTTTGCTGTTCAGCCTTTCGGTGCTGGCCCAGCAGAGTATCAGGGGAACGTTGCGCACAGCTACCGGCGAACCACTGGTGGGCGCTTCCGTAACCGTCAAGGGAACAAACAACACTGTTGTTACCAACAGCAGCGGCCAGTTTACCATTAATGCTCCCACCGGCAGCACATTGGTTGTAACATCCGTTGGATATGAAACAAGGGAGATTGCCGTTACCGGATCTGATATCAGTGAAGTGGTGACCGCTTCCAGCACGGCGCTGAATGAAGTGGTGGTGATCGGGTACCAAACGGTGCGCCGCCGCGATCTTACGGGTGCTGTAGGAATTGTGAATACACAGGCTGCCACCCGCAACGTAGCCAATACCGTAGCGGAAAGCATACAGGGTTTAACGCCCGGTGTTACGGTTCGAAATTCGGGGCAGCCCGGTGGCGGCGCGAAGATCGACATTCGCGGTGCAGGAACCTTCGCCGGCAACAACCCGCTTTATATCATCGACGGAATGTACAGCGACGCCACGCCTGATTTCAATCCGCAGGATATTGAATCGATCCAGATCCTGAAGGATGCATCGGCCGCAGCCATCTATGGTGCACGCGCCGCAAACGGTGTGATCATCATCACCACGCGGCAGGGACGCAAAGGACCGCTTCGTTTTACCGGTAATGTAAAAGTGGGTACACAGGCCTTGCACAACCGTTATGAAATGATGGATGCCAATGAATACCGCGACCTGGCGACACGTCTTTACCAGGCAGGCGGGCAACCGGTACCAACTTCACTCACCACCCAATTTGACCCGAACATCAATACGGACTGGCAGGAAGAATTCCTGCGCACCGGTGCTATTGGTGAATACAACCTCGGGCTTTCCGGGAGTATCAGGAACCGCGTCAACTTTTATATCAGCGGTAACCATTTTAACAACAAAGGTCCTGTAATTGATAACCGTTTTTCACGAAGTGGTTTTCGTGTAAACACCAGTACAACTTTCGGAAGAGTGACCATTGGTGAAAATTTCCTGTTGAGCTGGACAAAAGAAGATCCTATTGCCAATGCCGGTGTTGGTGTGAATCCATTTGTGGATATGATCGCCATGCCACCGGTAGTAAAGCTGCAGGATCCCCGTTACATCAGTGCGGAAAACCCTGCCGGTTATGGCATCGGTTTAAACAATGCTTACCTGAACACGCTTACAGCAAATGTTCCCGCCCTGCAAACACTTGACCAGTGGGAACAGAAAAATTTCAAGATCAGGGGTAACGCTTATGTAGATGTGCGGCTCATTGAAGGCATGACCTACCGCTTTAATTTCGGACTGGAAAAATCAAAAGACCGGGGCGTTGGATTCAGGCTGCCTGGAACAGTGCGCCAGGGCACGCCTTCACCCAACAACAACCGCCTGGCAAACTACCGCTTCAACGGCGACTTTACTTCCCGGTTGTTTGAACATACGGTGAACTATACACGAAATTTCAGCAATCATAACATTAACGCGGTGGTTGGTTTTACCAACCAGTCATTTGAGCATCCTACAACTCGTTACAACCAGATAGAAGGCAGTGCCGAGACCGTAGATCCCTACACCAATCTCTGGAATATGATCGGTTTGCTGGGTCGTGTGAACTATAACTTTAAAGAACGCTACCTGGCTTCCCTCACGTTCCGTCGTGACGGATCTTCGCTGTTCAGTGAGAATCACCGCTGGGGTAATTTCCCGTCTGCCTCATTTGCCTGGAGATTGTCCCGTGAGCCTTTCTTTAATTCCACAAAAGTATCTGATGTGAAGCTGCGTGCTTCCTACGGTTCATTAGGAAATTCAGAATTCCTTCGGCCCTGGCAGTATTATGCGCAGATCAATCCATTCCCTCGTGCCGTATTCGGTAACGATTCGGTCATGATCGGTGGAATTGTTACACAACTGGCCAATAACGACCTTCGTTGGGAGCGTAAGAATACATTGAACTTCGGAACGGATGTGAGCCTGCTGGCGAACCGCATAACATTGTCGGCTGATTATTTTATCGCCAGGTCGAAAGATGTCCTGGTAAACCTGCCGATCAGTGTCACAACCGGAAACGCCGGTGGCAGTCCGCCGGTGAATGCCGCGAATATTGAGAACCGTGGTTTTGAACTGGCGCTTACCTACCGTACGGCCCCAACTAAGAATTTCAGCTGGGATGCCACGCTGAACTTTACAAAAATCAAAAATGAAGTAACGGCTTTTGGTGATGCTACCACTAAGTACACGCAACTGGGTGATGCACGCACGGAACTGGGCCGCTCCATTGGCGAATGGTACGTGCTCAAGACCGATGGTATTTTCCAGAGTGTGCAGGAAGTAAATGCACATGTAAATAAGAACGGCCAGTTGCTTCAGCCCAATGCACGTCCAGGCGACATCCGCTATGTTGATGTGGATGGCGACGGAACGTTCAGCATTGACCGGGACCGTTACTATGCAGGCAGCCCCTGGGCCGATTTTGAAACGGGACTTCAGATGAATTTCGGTTACAAGAAGTTTGCCTTCAATATGCAGTGGTATGCCGTGGTTGGAAACGAATTGTACAACCGTCCGCGTTATACCGTAGACCGCATGGATCAGAATACTAATTTCCGCAAGGGAGCAACGTTCTGGACACCTCAGGCACCAAGCACCGAATGGCCGCGCGCTGCTATCCGCAACAACAATTCGCCTGCCGACCAGGGACTGGATTATAATGTGTTGCCGCAAAGTGACCGCTGGCTGGAAGATGGAAGCTACCTGCGTCTGCGCAACCTGGAGATCGCGTACACATTCAACCAGGGTTCTCTGAAAAGGATCGGTTTCCAGAATGCCCGCATCTTCGTGAGCGGACAAAACCTGCTGACCTTTACAAAATACCAGGGCCTGGATCCGGACATCACCGGGGTGAATATTTTTGAACGCGGCCTTGATAACGGCCAGTATCCTGCGCTCCGCATTTTCAGCGCCGGTATCAACTTCGGTTTTTAATGACTAAATGAACAAGTGAAATGAAAAAGATTATATCATATATAGCAGCGGCCAGCCTGGTGATTTCACTGGGCGCCTGCAAAAAATACATGGACCTGGATATCGAGAATCCGAACAGGATCGATGAAAGTAATTTCTGGAAAAGCGGTGCGGAAGCACTCCAGGGACTCAATGCCGTATACGGCAATTTTTACCGGAACGGGCCAAGCCGATGGCTGCCTTATTACATGGATGTTCGTTCTGATGACGGCTATTCAACAAGCCCGTGGAATGAACTGCGCAGCATCAGTGGTTTGAATACCACCAACTACAATTTCGAAGTACAGATTGATACCTGGGGTCATCACTGGAGAGGGGTTTACCGTGCTAACCAGGTGATCACGAAAGTACCCGGTATTGAAATGGATGCAACGCTCCGTGACCGTTATGTGGCCGAAGCGAAATTCCTGCGTGCCTGGTATTATTATAACCTCGTAACCATCTGGGGTAATATTCCACTGATCCTTGAACCCTCCCTGCCCAGCGACAAGCCTTCACAGGCTCCGATGGACCAGGTTTGGGCGCAGATTGAAAAAGACCTTACGGAAGCAGCGGCCGTTCTTCCCAATACATACAGTGGTGTTGATGTAGGCCGTGCCACCAAGGGTGCTGCACATGGTTTGCTGGGCCGCGCGCACCTGCAGCAACGCGAATGGCAGCAGGCAGCCGATGCGCTGGCCTGGCTGGTTACCGGCCCGGGTGCCGGCATTTACAGCCTTGTTCCAAATTACTACGACAACTTCAAGCATACAACGGAAAACAATCCGGAGTCGGTGTTTGAGATCCAGTTCAAGCAGCGCCCTGAAAATACAGGCGAAGATGCACTGACCTCCAATACAGGTACCAGCCGTGCACCGTTCTTTGCACCGCCCGGGCATGGTTTCAATGATGCAAACATGCACCGCTGGGTCATTCGTGAATTCCAGCAGGAAACCACCACTACCGGTGGTCGTGATCCACGCCTGGCCGTTACCGCTTTGTATGATTCTACCGATCCCGGTGGTCCGAATGCAACGCTGGTGTACGGACGTACGTTTGCTTCCAAAAACTACGGGGCGGATATTGCAAGCCGCGTATGGTACCGCAAGTACCTGAACGATTACTGGCGCACGAATGGTGAGTTCGAGGTCTTTAACGGCCCGGTTAACTTCCGTTCCATTCGGTACGCAGATGTACTGCTGATGTATGCCGAGGCGCTCAATAACCTGAACCGCACACTGGATGCATACCAGTATGTGGACCGCGTTCGTCAGCGTGCCGGACTCCGCCCGCTGCTGACGGTTCGCCCGGGATTGACCCGCGACCAGTTCCAGCTGCAGCTCGAGCACGAGCGGGTGACGGAACTTACCGGGGAATCCGTTCGCTGGAACGACCTGGCGCGCTGGGGTTACTTCGATGATGCCGCTAAGCTGAACATCCTGCGTGCGCGCGACCCCGAGTTCAATAATATGGTACTGGGCCGCCGGTACGCACCGATCCCGCAATCGGAAATTGATATCAACCCGAACCTGGTACAAAATCCAGGCTGGCAATAACATGGTAAGGTGCTATGAAAAACTTCATAGCACCTTTTTCTTTTTTTATAATGACGTTAGGAACTAAAAAGATTCTGATGCTGCAGCGATTTAAATTCATACTCCTGTTCACGGTACTTTTTTCGGTATCGTGCAGTGAAAAAGGTCCGGAACCCGGTCCAACCCCGGTACCGCAGGATTCATTCTCCAACCCCTTGCTGGCTTCCGGTCCCGATCCATGGATCATTAAAAAAGACAATCAATATTATTACACCCATACGCTTGGAAACCGCATCAGCCTCTGGAAAACCGCAAAGGTTTCAGCGCTCTCCAGTGCACCGGTTACCACCATCTGGAATGCTCCTGCTGCCGGGGCTAACTCAAAAAATATCTGGGCTCCTGAACTTCACTTCCTGAACAATAAATGGTACGTGTATTATACCGCAGGCTCAGGTGACCTCTCTACCCAGCGCAGTTTTGTCCTGGAAAATTCAAGTGCTGATCCAACAACCGGCACGTGGACAGACAGGGGAAAAATTGCCGATCCCGCTGCTGATTTCTTTGCGATTGACGGAACAGTTCTGACACACAATGGCATTAATTATTTTATCTGGAGCGGTCATGCTTCAGCCACCGATAATATCCAGCGGATTTATATCGCCCGCATGTTGGATCCGTGGACGCTGGCCACAGCGCGCGTACTGATCTCATCACCCCAATATAACTGGGAAACCGTTGGGGCGCCGCCTGCCGTAAATGAAGGACCGGAAATTCTTAAAGGACCCACCGGTAAAGTGTTCCTTATTTTTTCGGCCAGCGGTTGCTGGACGGATGATTATGCACTGGGCATGATGACCTTAAGAGATGGGGGTGATCCATTGAACGCTTCGGACTGGACCAAATCTTCCAGCCCTGTATTCAGTAAGAAACCGGGCAGTAATGCATTTGGCCCCGGTCATAATACGTTTTTCAAATCGGCGGATGGCACGGAAGACTGGATCCTCTACCACGCGAATGCAAGCCCCGGCCAGGGATGCGGCGATGCCCGCAGTCCGCGCATGCAGAAGTTTACCTGGAATGCTGACGGTACGCCCAACTTCGGTGAGCCGGTTGCTATTGGTGTTTCCATAAAAAAACCTTCCGGCGAATAAGGCCGATGAACGATGAATAAAATTATTTCGGGGTGTACGGCAATAATTATGGTGCTTGTTTTTTCTTCCTGTACCGGGAGAAAGGCAGTGTTCACCAATCCTTTGCTGCCTTCTGGAGCCGATCCGTGGAGTATTTATAAAGACGGGAATTATTATTATACCCAGACACTGGGCAACCGGTTGGTGATCTGGAAAACGGCAAGCTTATCCACCCTGGCAAAGGCCGAACAAAAAACGGTGTTCCAGCCGGGCCCCGGGCTCCCTTATTCACGCGGCATCTGGGCACCTGAAATTCACAACCTCGATGGAAAATGGTACCTGTACTTTGCTGCCGACAACGGTAAAAATGAGAACCACCGGTTATATGTACTCGAAAATACATCACCCGACCCCATGCAGGGCCAGTGGACGCTGAAAGGAAAACTTACTGATGAAACGGACAAGTGGGCCATTGACGGGTCGGTATTCAGCCATAATGGTTTGCTATACCTGGTATGGTCAGGGTGGGCGGGAGATAAAAACGGCCAGCAGGACATTTATATAAGCCGGTTGAAAAATCCCTGGACCATTGAGGGGAAAAGAGTACGGATTTCAAGCCCGCGGTATGAATGGGAGCGTCATGGTACGCTGAACGACAGCCTCAATCCACCGCATGTGGCCGTAAATGAAGGACCGCAATACCTGGCCGGAAGGGACAAAATAATCCTGGTATATTCTGCCAGTGGCTGCTGGACCGATAACTATTCCCTGGGCATGCTCTGGACCAGCAATACCAGCGACCCAATGGACTCCGCCTCCTGGCATAAGAACCCGGAGCCTGTTTTCAAAGCATCACCGCAGAACGGCGTTTATGCACCGGGCCATAATTCATTTTTTAAATCACCCGACGGAAAACAGGACTGGATCCTGTACCATGCAAACTCCGCCCCCGGGCAGGGATGCGGACGGGCACGATCGCCGAGGGCACAGCCCTTTACCTGGACAAAAGAAGGGCTGCCCTTTTTTGGTGAACCCGTAAAGACAGGCATCAAAATGAAAGCGCCTTCAGGCTCACCGCGTGAAAAACGGAGTGAAAAAATAAAGACAACATAAGGAAAAAACATTAACTAACGTACAGGTATAAACGAATTTGTTAATCATTCAATTAAACTCTTATCATGCGTAAAAGTTCCCTGGTGATCCTGTGCTTTTTTATGGTGGTGCAGGTGGGTGCACAGAAAAAGCCCACGAAAGCCACCGCAGCTTCGCAACCGGGTACGGTATGGTCTGCCGAAAAAGCCCATAACTGGTACCGGCAGCACAAATGGATAACAGGCGCCAATTATGTTCCTGCCAATGCCATCAACCAACTGGAAATGTGGCAGGCTTCCACGTTCGATACGGCCACCATCAGCCGTGAACTGGGTTGGGCCCGCGACATCGGATTTAATACCATGCGGGTGTTCCTGCACAGCGTTGCCTGGAAGCAGGATCCGGAAGGATTCAAGAACAGGGTAGACCAGTATCTCTCCGTGGCAAACCGCCAGGGCATAAAAACCATGTTCGTGTTCTTTGATGACTGCTGGAATAAAGTGCCGGTGGCCGGTCCGCAGCCTGCACCAAAGCCGGGCATACATAATTCGGGTTGGGTACAGGATCCGGGCGATCCGATGTCCCGCGATTCTGCCAATTTTCCTGAGCTCGAACGGTATGTAAAAGATGTGCTCACCCGTTTTTCAAAAGACCAGCGCATTCTTCTCTGGGACCTGTATAACGAACCCGGTAACAGTGGCAAGCGCGATACGTCGCTGCACCTGCTGACAAAGGTTTTTCAATGGGCGCGTGCGGTGAATCCTGACCAGCCCTTAAGCGTAGGTTTATGGGCATGGGATATGGAGAAATTAAATGTTTTCCAGTTGCAGAATTCTGATGTCGTTACCTACCATGATTACGAGGAGCCGCAGTGGCATCAGCGTGTGATTGAATTATTAAAGGCAACAGGCCGCCCGATGATTTGTACGGAGTATATGGCGCGCACAAGGAACAGCCGTTTTTCAAACACCTTACCTTTATTGAAACGGTATAATATCGGCGCCATCAACTGGGGATTTGTATCCGGCAAAAGTAACACCATCTATGCATGGGATACCCCTGTTCCGGACGGAGGTCAACCTGTGGAATGGTTTCATGATATTTTTTTCCCGGATGGAACGCCCTACCGGCAGGATGAAGTTAACCTGATACGCAAACTGAATGGAGGCCGGTAAATTTTTATTTAAATCACATGATATGACCAGAAGCCCGAATATCTTTTTCCTGTGCCTCCTGCTGGCGGGAATAATGAGTTCCTGCAATAATACAGACCCTAAAATAACAGATCAGAACACCGGTGCCGTTTCAGAAAAAAAAGATACGGTATCCATTGACCCGGCCGGGTTCCGAACGACCATCGACGGCAAACACACGGATCTTTTTACGCTGAAAAATAAAGCGGGCATGACCGCTGTTTTCACCAACTACGGTGGCCGGCTTGTGAGCTTGCTGGTTCCTGACAAAGAAGGAAAAATGACGGATGTGGTGGTCGGGTTCAACAGCGTGGAAGCCTTTAAAAATTCAACAGAGCCTTATTTCGGCGCCACCATCGGCCGTTATGGTAACCGCATTGCAAAAGGAACGTTTACTATCGACGGACAACAGTATACTTCCTCCATCAACAACCCACCCAATACCTTGCACGGCGGCGCAAAAGGCTACCAGTACGTGGTATGGGATGCAAAGCTCCTGAACCCTCAAACACTGCAGCTTACCTATCTTTCTCCTGATGGTGAAGAAGGTTATCCCGGCAACCTGAATGTAAAAGTGGTTTATTCGCTTACCGACAGCAATGAACTGAAAATGGAATACACGGCAACAACCGATAAAAAGACTGTTGTAAACCTCACCAATCATGCCTTCTTTAATCTTAATGGTGAAGGCAGCGGCACCATCAACAATCATGTTCTGCAGATCAATGCAGACAAGTACACGCCCGTGGATTCCACACTGATTCCAACCGGGAAGATCGACCCGGTGGACGGAACGCCATTTGATTTCCGCCAGCCCTTACAGATCGGTAACCGTGTTGATATGAACGATGTACAGATTAAAAATGGTAAAGGCTATGATCATAACTATGTGCTGCGGGGTACGGGTATGAAGCATGCTGCAACAGTGACCGGTGATCTTTCCGGCATTACGATGGACATTTATACCGAAGAACCCGGGCTTCAGTTTTACGGGGGCAATTTTATGCAAAGCAGGAACACATTCAAGGGAGGAAAGAAAGATGATTTCCGTACCGCCTTTTGCCTCGAGACACAGCATTTTCCTGATTCGCCCAACCAGCCTTCATTTCCTTCCACGATTCTTGCACCCGGGCAAACCTATCATACAGTTTCCGTGTATAAGTTTTCCGTGAAGCCTCTATGATGGTATCATAAAACAATATATACGTATGAACCGGTTATTGATTTTTTTCCTGCTCGTTACAGGAGGATGCTCCATCTTAAAGAATGGCAGGGAGCATGCTTTTACAGGTAATCCTGTGCTCCCCGGTGATTTTGCAGACCCGTACATCATCGTGCATAAGGATACGTTTTACATATATGCCACCACCGGGCGTGAAGCAACCGTCTGGAAGTCTGCAGATTTCCAGAACTGGAAACTGACAAAGCTGAACTGGCCAACTTCCATGCACAAGCCAGATATCTGGGCACCGGCTGTTGCCAGGGGCACCGACGGGCGGTTTTATCTTTATACATCAACCGACCATAACATCTATGCCGGTGTCGCCGATCACCCGACAGGTCCGTTTACCAATATACTCGGAGGCGACAGCATCTTTATTAAAAACCGGCAGTGGTGGAACAAGATGCACAGCATAGATGCCGATTGTTTCGTGGACGATGACGGGCAGGCTTATTTATACTGGGGATCTGGTTTTGAATTCAAGGATGGAATTTGCGCGGTAGGTATATTAAACAGCGACATGGCATCGTTCAAAGAACAACCGAAACTTATAACACCACCGGGTTATTTTGAAGGTCCGCACATGATGAAACGGAATGGCCTGTATTACCTGATGTATTCGGATGGCTTGTATTATGATTCCAGTTATAAAGTGCGTTATGCGGTTTCCAAAAGTCCTTTAGGCCCTTTCACGGAAGGGAGGAACAGTCCCGTACTGAAGTCATCACCCGAGAACGGCATCAGTGGTCCCGGTCATCATTCCACCCTCAAAATGGGTAAGGATTATTACATTGTATATCACAGGCATGCACAACCGATTTATGCACCCTACTGGGGACCGGTCCGGCAGGTATGCATTGATAAAATGGAATTTGAAAAAGATGGCTCCATCAAACCCATCAAAGCAACATGGGAAGGGGTACCCCATTTTGTTCGCAACAAACGGTCCTTGCAGCCCTTGAAGCCAGTACTGGCTTCCTCCAATAGCGCTCTTAGTGATACCTTTGATGCTCCAAAAGCATTTGACCGGTCGTATGGAACACTCTGGGCAGCTTCACGGCAATCCTTGCCTGCTGTACTTACCGCGGATTTTGCAGACCCCGTTTCCATTGGAAGCATATCACCCGTCTTTGACCAGGTAATGGGCGCCTACCGGTTTAAGATTGAATACTCGAAGGATGGGGCCGAATGGTTGCCTTATGGAGATGGACAGAATGCCGATGTACCGGAATGGCCGCTTACGATCTCAAAAAATGTTATGGCCCGTTATGTGCGGCTTACAATTTTGTCCGGTTCCGCAGAACCAAACCGGGTAGGGCTCTGGGAGCTGAACATCTACCCGGCCAACTGATTCATTTAAATAAAATGAGCATGAAAAAAATTTTCTCTTTTCTTTTTTTGTTGAGTTTTTCCCTGTGCCAGGAATCAATTGCGCAGCAATTGGTCATGCGGGGCGATTACCCCGATCCTTCTGTTGTGAAGATTGGCAACACGTATTGGGCCAGTGCCACTACCTCCAACTGGGCCCCGGGTTATCCGCTCCTGAAGTCAACCGATCTGGTAAACTGGCAAAACGCCGGTTATGTTTTTCCAAAGCTTCCCGACTGGGCTGATTTTTATTTGTGGGCACCCGAGATCACTTATGAAAACGGGCGCGTTTACATTTATTATGCCGCTCATAAGAAAGGGGGAAATCTTTGCGTGGGCATTGCCAGTGCCGACAGGCCCGAAGGTCCCTACAGGGATCATGGTCCCATCATTTGCCAGGAAGTTGGATCCATTGATGCCTTTCCCATGCGTGATGAAGCGGGGAAGCTGCACATGGTATGGAAAGAAGATGCGAACTCTGTAAATAAACCAACGCCCATTTGGATCCAGGAGCTTAATGAAGAACGTACCGCACTGGTGGGTCCAAAAAAAGAATTATTCCGCAATACGGAAGCCTGGGAAGCGAACCTGGTGGAAGGTGTTTCCATGGTACGCCGGGGCGATTATTTCTATGCTTTTTATGCGGCCGCCGGATGCTGCGGTGCCGGTTGTACCTACCAGACCGGTGTGGCCCGTTCACGATCCCTGCACGGACCATGGGAAAAATATGCAAAGAACCCGGTGCTGGGCAATGAAGAAGAATGGATCTGCCCGGGTCATGGAACACCCATTGAAAAAGATGGCCGTCATTATTTTTTATACCATGCATACGACAAATCCACCAACATATTTACCGGCCGCCAGGGTTTGCTGATCGAATATCGTTTTACGCCTGACGGATGGATTGAATTCATTCGGGACAGGGGTGCCGCTGCTGATGTTCCGATACCGCAGGTAAAAGAATATTTCCGGAAGTCGTTGTCGCCCGACTGGCAATGGAGTGTATTCCGTAAACCTGAATTTCACCGGCCCTTTGGAAAACTAAAGATCGATGGATCAGGTGAAGGAGGCGGTGCTTACCTCGGGCATAAAACCTATACGGGAAATTATACCGTAAATGCACTGGTCATGGCCAGGCGCTCCTCGGCTATGCCCGGACTGGCCCTGATTGGTGATGATAAAAATATGGTGGTCCTTTACCTGGATGATGATAAGCTGCGTGTGGTTGAATGGAGAGATGGCAAAGAAAAAGAGATCGCTTCCCGGGATGTGAATGCCGGTCGCAAAATTTTGTTGCGTATGGAAGTACGCAATGGAAAAGACATTAGTTTTTCATCGAGCACAGATGGCACCAATTTCGCGCTGGTGAATCCGCACCCGGTTGATGGTGCTTTTCTGCCTCCATGGGACCGTGCACTGAGAGCCGGCCTGGTGGCCCGGGGTTCCGGTACGGCTTCATTCGATTCCTTTGATATCGAAAGCCGTTAAGCGGAACTATTATTTCATGTAAAAACAAAACGAATCATGGACTATTCAGACAAACCCTTTGATACAACCCCGATGCTGACTTCTTTTTCCAGTCAGTTCGGCGGCGAACCCCTGCTGGTTCGATCCCCTGGAAGGGTGAATATCATTGGTGAACATACGGACTATAACGAAGGATTTGTTTTACCGGCCGCTATCGATAAAGCAGCCTATGTTGCGGTCAGCCGCCGCCAGGATAATGAAATTCATTTGTACGCGCAGGAATTCAACCAGCCAATGCACTACAATCTTTCTTCCGTTAAACCGGTAAAGGAAGGTTGGCCTAATTACATCCTCGGCGTGGTAGCCGGTTTGCAGAAACGCAGTAACAACATCGGTGGATTTAACCTGGTGCTGGATGGTAATGTGCCGATCGGGGCCGGGCTTTCTTCTTCGGCTGCTGTTGAGTGTGCTACGGCATTTGCACTGGATGCCCTGTTCGGTATGAATATTCCCCGAAAAGACCTTGCTTTTATTGCCCAGAAGGCGGAACATGAATTTGCCGGGGTGAAATGCGGCATCATGGACCAGTTCGCCTCCATGTTTGGTAAAAAAGACCATGTGATCCGGCTGGACTGCCGATCGATTGAATATGATTATGTTCCCCTGAAGATGGAGGGGATCAAAGTGCTGTTGCTGAATACGAATGTAAAACACAAGTTGTCTGATACCGAATACAATACCCGCCGCCAGCAATGCGAGCAGGGGGTAGCGTGGGTCCGGGAAAAACATCCCGGTGTAAAAAGCCTGCGGGATGTAACTCTTCCCATGCTGGATGAACTGGTGAAGTCGCGGGATAATCTTATTTACCGGCGGTGCCGCTACGTGGTGGAAGAAAACCAGCGCCTGCTGGAAGGTTGTGAAGACCTGAAGCGCGGGGATATCCAGGCACTGGGACAGAAGATGTACCGTACCCATACAGGATTGAGCAGGGAGTATGAAGTAAGCTGTCCTGAACTTGATTTCCTGGTGGAGGCCGTTCGTACTGAACCGGCGGTGCTGGGTGCCCGGATGATGGGGGGAGGTTTTGGCGGTTGTACCATTAACCTCGTGCGTGAGGAAGCTTTAAAAGACCTTGTTCCAAAGATTGCTCAATTGTATAAGGAAAAAATGGGACTGGAGCTGACGCCCTACATTGCACGGATTGAAGACGGGACTTCCCTGTTTGCTTCAAAAGTTACCGCTGCAGCTAAATAAAGAGCGGGAAACAGGGCGGATAGCGAATGGTCGTTCTTTAAGCTACCTTTCTCACCATTCACCACTGACCACTCACCTGATATGAACCACAGGGTCACAGAGACACAGGGTTTCACAGGAAAATATTTGTGGACCTCCGTGCCCCCGTGATTAAAGTCAGAGTGGGAAACAGGACGGAGTGCGGATGGTCGTTCCTTTCAGCTATCTTTCTCACCATTCACCACCTGAATGGAACCACAGGGTCACAGAGACACAGGGTTTCACAGGAAAATATTTGTGGACCTCCGTGCCCCCGTGTCCCCGTGGTTATAATCAGAGGGGGAAACAGGACGGAGTGCGGGTCTTTCGCTCTCCGCTCTCCACTCTCCGCACTCATTTTACCGCGGCATTCTTTTTTTATAGATAACGCGGTGAACCCGTTTTGAGTAAAAGGAGGGGTCAGTCAGGATTAAAGTTTTAGTGGATGGAAGCCAAACAAAGCCGTAAACATTTTATTTCAGCCAAAATTGACCAGTTCTTCATTAATATCAATGATGTGGGCAGGTTTGTCGGCCGTTTTTTTAAAGAAGCCTTCCGGCGCCCGTTCGAGTGGAATGAAATTGTGCGGCAGTGTTACGAGATCGGTTATAAATCATTAGGCCTGATCACACTGACCGGTTTTATTACCGGGCTTGTTTTTACCAAGCAATCGCGTCCCTCACTTGCCGAGTTCGGTGCCGTATCGTGGCTGCCTTCCCTTGTGGCCATCGCGGTCATCCGGGCACTGGCTCCATTGGTTACGGCCCTGATCTGTGCCGGTAAAGTGGGTTCCAGCATCGGGGCTGAACTGGGGTCAATGAAAGTAACGGAGCAGATCGATGCCATGGAAGTTTCCGCGATCAATCCCTTTAAGTTCCTGGTGGTGACGCGCATCATGGCTACAACGATCATGATCCCGATGCTGATGGTGTATACCGCTGTTGTGGCCCTGTTTGGTTCGTTTCTTGATATTTACCTGCATGAGCAAACCAGCTTTGTCAGCTATATCAAAAATGCTTTCTCCAGTATCACCTTCCTCGATTTCGGATCTTCCCTGATTCGCGCGCTCATCTTCGGATTTACCATTGGTGCGGTGGGATGTTACAAGGGTTATCATACCGGGGGCGGTACTCAGGGGGTAGGCAAAGCAGCGAATGCATCGGTTGTACTGGCTATGTTCCTCATTTTTATAGAAGAAATCCTGATTGTTCAAATTGTAAACTCGCTGCGTGCATAAGCCAACACATATAGAAGGAGCCGGTAAGGAAGCAGATATACATATCCGGGGCCTGTACAAATCGTTTGGTAACAACCATGTATTACAGGGCATCGACCTGGATGTTTTTCCCGGTGAGAATGTTGTGGTACTGGGACGGTCCGGAACGGGTAAATCGGTACTGATAAAAATTATTTCCGGTCTGCTGAACGCCGACAAGGGTGAAGTGCGGGTGCTGGGACAGGAAGTGGAAGCCTTGACGGAAAAGGAAATGCAGCAGTTGCGGCTCAAGATCGGTTTCTCTTTCCAGAACAGCGCCCTGTACGACAGTATGACTGTTGGGGAGAATCTTGAATTCCCGCTGGTGCGTCACCGTAAGCAAATGAAGCGGACGGAAGTCAATAAGGAAATTGAATCTGTACTGGATGCCGTTGGATTGCTTAAAGCAAAGAACCAATTGCCCTCTGAGCTATCGGGTGGCCAGCGAAAGCGGATTGGTGTGGCAAGAACCCTTATCCTGCGTCCGCAGATCATGTTGTATGATGAACCGACTGCAGGGTTGGACCCCATCACTTCCATTGAAATCAATGACCTGATCAACGAAGTGCAGCAGAATTACAAAACAAGTTCCATCATCATTACCCACGACCTTACCTGCGCCAAAACCACCGGTGACCGGGTAGCGATGTTGCTGGATGGAAAATTTGTGAAACAGGGATCATTCGAAGAAGTGTTTGAAACCACCCAGGACGAGCGGATTAAAAGTTTTTACGATTATAATTTTATACAATAACTCATGGAACCAAAGAGAAAGCGGGCAGTAACTGTGGGTATCTTCATTGCATTGGCCCTGGTGCTTTTCATTATCGGCATTCTGACACTGGGCGGGCAGCAGAATATGTTTGCAAAAGGTGTATCGGTACGGGCTGTATTTAAAGATGTAGGAGGCCTGCAGGCCGGTAATAATATCTGGTATGCCGGTGTTAAGGTGGGTGTAGTGAAAGAGATCAACCTGAATGGTGCCGGTGGGGTGGAAGTAGTAATGAGCATCCAGGAAAAGTCAAAAGAATTTATTCGACGCGATGTAAAGGCGAAGCTGGGTTCGGAAGGACTTATCGGGAATAAAATCGTGGTGCTGTTTGGCGGAACTGCGGCGCAGCCTCCCGTAAAAAACGGTGACGTGGTAGCTGTAGAAACAGCTATGAGCACCGAAGAAATGATGGCCACCCTGCAGGAGAATAACCAGAACCTTTTGTCCATTACTACGGATTTTAAAAACCTGAGCCGTGGTATATCGGAAGGAAAAGGAACGATAGGCCGCCTGCTTACCGATGAAAGCCTGGTGAACCAGTTTGAAGCAACAGCCGTTTCACTGAGACAGGCTTCGCTCAATGCACAAAGGCTTTCGGCAGATGTCGCCGATTACGCAGCGCAGCTTCAAAAGCCCGGGTCCATGACCAGCAACCTTATAAAAGATACAGTGATCTTTGCGCGCCTGCGCGCGGCTACGCGGCAGGTGGATGAATTAACCCGCACGGCTAATGCAATGGCGTCGAACCTCGATGCCGCAAGCCGCGAGATCACAGCCGGGTTGTCGAATAATTCATCACCGGCGGGCGTTTTTCTTCATGACGAAAAAGCGGCCGCGGATATACAGGCCATGCTGCGCAATTTAAATACCGGTACAAAAAAGCTCGACGAAAACCTGGAAGCCTTGCAGCATAACTTCCTGTTACGCGGATTCTTTAAAAAACGACGCAAAGCCGAGGAGAAGGCTGTTGAAGATTCCATTAAACAGGTGAGGCGTATGAGTGCGGGGAAAGAGTAGGGGTTGGGAATATTGAACAAGGAACAAGGAATATTGAATGTAGAATGCGAAGTTGGAAATAAGAGGTAGGAAGTATGAGGTGGATGTTTTTAATGATCCTCTATTAACAATTGAAGGGAATTGGTGAATGGGAGTTTGGAATTAGGGGAGAGAGTCGTTAGGTTGAATCGTTGATACTTATCATACTTTTCCATCATGAGCTTTTACTGGCGGTTAATAACTCTCAACTGCCGACTGCTAACTGCAAACTCCAACATTGCACCTCTCTTCCGTTATTCAGAGCCGTAGGCGAAGAATCTATGGACTGAATAAGAGAACTGCCTGATAACAAGAAAGAAGGTGCACCCTTTCAATGTTCATTATTCTACTCATGTTTGAATCTTTAGCAATGCCTTGCCTTCAGCCCATAATAAGACCTATCATATGAGAATAAACGAGGTTATAGGCTGCCACTTCTTGAATGCAGATGCATCATTCTTTTCTGTCTGACACACTCCAATAAGGCCAGTATCAGATTCTTCGCCTACGGCTCTGAATGACGTCTACAGTGTTAGTTTCATTACTGAATACGATCACTTAGCAGGTGGTGGAATTGCTTTGTGATCCTCAAACATTGAAGTTTCGGCGGACAGGTGTTGATACGTATCATCCTATTTCAACACGAACTGTGCAGTGGACAGGGGTCTGTAGTCAGTAGACCTCCCTTATTCAACGAGCCTGACAGCTTTTGGACAATCTTTTAAATCAGTGCACAGATCCTTCCCTTGGGTTCAGGATGGGGCCGATAAACGAAATGCATTTTTGTAAACGAAAGGTATAATTGTCTGATAACAGACTTAAGTGGTTTTCTCTCCTCCGTCATTCAGAGCGTAGCGAAGAATCTGTGAACCGAACCTGAGAAATGGTATTGAGGTAATAAGGTATTAGGTATTAGAGGGAAGATGATTAAAGAATATATGTTTCCCTTTCACAAACGAAATGTTCGGTGGTCAGTGGCCTGTCGTCGGTGGTCTTCTCTCCGCGACGTTGCGGTTGCGTTTTACTTCAAAATGTTGACATAAAGGATGGTAGTCAGAAACACTTAAACTGCCATATCTGCACTTATGCCATTCGTCGGAAAGAATAACTTTCGCTCATGGAATTCTCCTCAGTGATTAAAGGCGTATCGTATACATTTTCCAAAACAGGTCACAACTATTTCCTGGTATCCGGTAACGGCGAGCAGTGGATCATTTACAAAACCGACAACTGGCGCTGCCTTGACTCTATTTCTCCTTCACTCTTGTCTTCTTTTTGCAAGGTGTTGAATGAATGGAATCATAAAAAAAGCCTCACGAACAGAGTTAATGAGGCTTAAAAATTCTATGTAAGGTTTATAACCCTTTATATCCGGAAATTACAATTCCTTGATACGGATGTTGCGGAACCATACGGCATCGCCATGATCCTGCAGCGCGATCCTTCCCCTGGTAAATGTTCCGAATCCCGGCATGGATTTAAACTTGCTGCCTGCGATCATTTGCCTCCAGGCATCATTCCACATCGTGGTGCTGAGTACGTGCTCGCCGTTCAGGTGAAAGTCAAGCTTCCCTTTATTGGAAATGATTTCCGCCTGGTTCCATTGCCCGGCCGGACGAACCGTTTCTTTTGAAACCGAAATAAGATCGTACAGGTCGCCCGCACGGTGTTTGATGATCTTTGCATCAGCATGCAGTTCGTTATCGAGTACCTGCATTTCCGGTCCTGAATTATAGGTATTCGGAAATTTAGCCGGGTCTTCCTGCACATAAAAAATAACCCCGCTGTTCGCGCCGGGCGCCACCTTCCATTCCAGTTTCAGGTGAAAGTTTTCATATTCTTTATTGGTTACAATATCACCACCTGAACCGGATGTGGATCTCCGCACAGCAGGATCAAAATACAAGGCTCCATCCTGCGCTTTCCAGGCGGCACCCACACCGGTTTTCCCATAGGTATGCCATTGGTTGATCCCCTTGCCGTCGAACAGCAGTTCCCATCCATCAGAACGTTCGCGGTTGCTCAGCTCATTGTTTGTTCCGGTCATGGTGGTATTGTTTGAAGAATGACATCCGGCCATCAGTCCGGCGGCCATAAATAAGGTTACTAGTTTGGGCATACTTTTTATTTTAAAGAGAGAATATAATGTACCATGTCTGCAGCTTCTTCCCTGGAAACTGCGTTCGGAGGCATCAGTTGGGTTCCCCAGTTGCCGGAACCGCCTTGAATAACTTTTGTAACCAGTGAATCGGAAACCTGGTCTTCGCGACCGTGGTAACGTTCGGCCACTGCTTCATAAGCAGGTCCGATGCCCGGCTCTTTTACATTGTGGCAGGCAAGGCAATTGTTTTTAGCCGCCAGTTCCAGGCCTTTCTGCGCCCTGTCATCCTTTTTTTCGGTGGATGCGGTCTGTTGCGCACCGGTACCTGTTCCCTGGTCATTGTTTCCGCAGGAAAGGATAAAAAATAAACCCGGAAGAAATAGTAATGTTCGTTTCATACTGTATTGTCAATTTTGATCAAGTCCTAATATAGACCGGTTTAGTTGGCCATCAGGTGCAACACCGGCAAAATCATCAAATGCTTTTTCGGTAACGCGGATGATATGGTTCCTTATAAATTCAAATCCTTCGCGCGCGCCCTGTTCCGGGTGTTTCAGCACACATTCCCATTCCATAACGGCCCACCCTTTATACCAGTATTGTGTGAGCTTGCTGAACACTCCTTTGAAATCAACCTGCCCATCACCGGGTGAACGATATCTTCCCGCACGGTTCACCCAATCCTGATAACCGCCAAAGGTTCCCTGCTTGCCGGTGGAATTAAATTCCGCATCCTTTACATGAAAGGCTTTGATACGCTCATGGTAATGATCGATGTATTGAAGATAATCCAGTTGCTGCAGCACGAAATGAGAAGGATCGTACAGCAAACAGGCGCGTGGATGGTTGTTCGTTTTTTCGAGAAACATTTCGTAGGTGATGCCGTCAAAAAGATCTTCACCCGGGTGAATTTCATAACATACATCCACCCCGCATTCATCAAACCGGTTGAGGATGGGCAACCATCGCTTTGCCAGTTCGGTAAAGCCTTCCTCCACCAATCCTGCCGGGCGCTGGGGCCACGGATGAAATGTGTGCCAAAGCAATGCGCCGCTGAATGAAGGGCAGGCGGTCAGACCCAGGTTTTGCGAAGCTTTGGCAGCATACATCATTTGCTGCACCGCCCATTCCGTTCTTTTTTTCGGGTTCTTTTTCACACTGTCCGGGGCAAAAGCATCAAACAGCGTGTCATAGGCTGGATGCACAGCCACTAATTGCCCCTGCAGGTGTGTTGAAAGTTCGGTGATCTCCAGGCCGCATTCCCCGATCATTCCTTTCAGTTCGTCTGCGTATGTTTTGCTTTCTGCTGCCTGTTTCAGGTCGATGCATCGTGCGTCCCAGGTGGGAATCTGCACACCGATAAATCCCAATTCCGCCGCCCATTTACAAATAGACTTCATATCATTGAAGGGCGGATGGTCGCCGAGGAATTGAGCGAGAAAGATACCGGGGCCTTTTATGGTTTGCATGGGGGAGAAGAGGTTGAGGTTAAAGTTGAGGTTTGTCCTGAGCGCTAGCGAAGGATCTTTTTTGGTGAATTAAATAGCAAAGTCAGTCCACTTGGTTTCTGATTTTCCGGAGGCGATGACGTGATCGATAAAGGCCATGCCCCGCACCCCTTCTTCAACACCTGGAAAATCAAGCCATTCTTCCTTAGGTTTTTCACCATTGATCCGGGCCTGTACACACAAACCAAAGTTGCGGTAGTGATTGGCAAAAGCTTCCAGGAATCCTTCAGGATGACCGGATGGTGTTCGGGTATTGTGTTTGGCAACAGCACTGAGATATCCTGTTCCTGCTCTCCATATTTCCGCCGGTTTATCGGGATACTTCATCAACAGGGTATTGGGATCGCTGTGCTTCCATTCCAGTCCTCCGGTTTCTCCATATATTTTCACCGTGAGGTCGTTTTCTTCACCGGCGAGCACCTGTGATGCAATGAGTACCCCGCTGGCACCGCCTTCAAAACGCAGCAGCACGGCACCATCATCATCAAGTTGACGGCCCGGAACAACAATATTAATGTCAGCGCAAATTTTTGATACCTGCAGTCCTGAAATGTATTCGGCAAGATTAAATGCATGCGTACCGATGTCGCCCATGCAACCGGCCTTACCGCTTTTTGAAGGATCCGTGCGCCAGGATGCCTGTTTGTTTTCCGTTTGTTCCAGCGCAGTGTTAAGCCATCCCTGCGGATAGGTTACAAATATTTTCCGGATCGTACCAAGCTTTCCGTTTTTCACCTGTTGCCTCGCTTCCTTGATCATCGGGTAGCCGGAGTACGTATGCGTAAGACAGAAATAAAGACCATTTTTTTCGACCGCTTTCTTCAGGCTTTTTGCTTCCGTAAGATCGAACGTCATAGGTTTATCGAGCACCACATGAAAACCCGCTTCCAGCGCCATTTTGGCCGGCTTGAAATGAAGATGGTTGGGCGTAACGATGCTCACCGCATCCATACGCATGTTATCGGGAAGTGCTTTTTCTTTTTCGATCATTTCAGTGAAAGACCCGTAAACCCGCTCCGGCGAAAGGGCCAGCAGGTTGCCCATCTCGCGCGAACGATCCGGGGAAGAACTGAAAGCACCGCATACCAGATCCATGGCGCCGTCCATAATAGCAGCGGTGCGGTGCACGGCGCCGATAAAAGCATCAGGGCCGCCGCCGATCATGCCCAATCGAAGTTTTCTCATATCCTGCCTGGGTAAGTTATACAAATAGAAAGCGGTCCCAATGTAGCAGTTTTATCAATATCAACGGGCCACAATATTTATACACGCAAATGATTATTGCTGTGGAATTTTTTTGTTGCGGCAAAAGCGCTGCGGTTTAAAAAACTCCTATATTTAGTCGTTGGCCCTAAGGTCAAAAAACGAAATGCAAGCTATACTACTGATACCATCCTCCTTCAGCTGCAGTGCCTGTTCGTACTTTTTGTCGCCAGCATTTTTCACCAAACCAATTGATTTATGAGAGCAGTTACCTTTTTACAACTGGCCTTTATGATGTTCCTGAACTTTTTCATCTGGGGCGGCTGGTTTGTAACACTGGGAACCTACCTTGGAAAGGCATTATCCGCAAGCGGAACAGAGATCAGCTGGGCTTATTTAAGCCAGTCCATCGGGGCTATTGTGGCTCCCTTTATTATCGGTTTGATCGCTGACCGTTATTTTTCTGCGCAGAAAATTCTGGGTGTGCTGCATCTTTTGGGTGCCGCCGTTTTGTGGTATGCATCAACCATCGAACAATTCGATTCATTTTTCCCGGTGATTATTATTTATATGATCCTTTACATGCCCACGCTCGCCCTGGTGAATTCGGTTTCATTCCGCCAGATGCGTGATCCCAGTAAAACATTTCCTTATATCAGGGTGCTGGGTACCATTGGCTGGATCGTTGCCAACACACTGATCTCCGTTTTTGCCTGGGATAAGGTGGGAGAGGAATCTTTGCTCGCCAATACGTTTAAAATGACGGCCATCGCATCATTGGTATTAGGACTGTTCTCCTTTACCCTGCCGCCTACGCCTCCACTGAAAAGAGAAGCAAAAACTACCGTGTCCGATATCCTGGGTCTTGATGCGCTGCGCATGTTTAAAAGCCGGTCCTACCTTCTTTTCTTTCTTGCCTCCATTGCTATTTGTATACCTCTTGCTTTTTATTACAATTTCACCAACCTTTTTTTAAATGAAAACAACGTGAAAAAAGCAGCCGGTCTTCAATCACTGGGGCAGGTCTCGGAAATTCTTTTCATGGTGATTATGCCGCTGCTATTTGTGCGCTGGGGTGTAAAATGGATGCTGGCCATCGGTATGGTGGCCTGGGTGGTCCGTTACCTGTTCTTTGCTTATGGAGATAATGACACAGGTTACTGGATGCTTTTAGCGGGGATTGTACTGCATGGCATCTGTTATGATTTCTTTTTTGTAACAGGACAGATCTATACCGATAAACAAGCGGGTGAGCGTTATAAGAGTTCGGCTCAGGGACTGATCACGCTGGCTACCTACGGGGTGGGCATGCTGATCGGATCACTTGTATCCGGACCCATTGTGGATTCGTACGCAAAAAGCCGCGGCGGGCACGACTGGACATCGATCTGGTTGATCCCTGCAGGAATTGCCCTGGTGGTGACATTGTTATTCCTTTTATTTTTCCGTGAAAACAGGAAACCGGCTTCCATTACAGAACTCGAGGTGGAGAAAGGCTATTCGGCCAGCCCCATCACCTGATAAAAACATACTATGCCAAAGCAAACAACCCGCAGGGAGGCACTGAGAAATATGGTAATGGGCGGATCGGCCATCGTGGCGGCTCCTGCAATTGCGCTTGCTACCTGTAATGCCTCCTCAAAAAAAACTCAGAAGTTGAAAGGTAATATCCGTCATTCCGTTTGCCGCTGGACCTTTAGCCAGCTGTCGGTAGAACAATTGTGCGCCACCGTTAAGGAAATAGGCTTTGCCGCCATTGACCTGGTAGGACCAAAAGACTGGGAAACACTGAAAAAACATGGCGTGGATTCTTCGATGTGCAACGGGTTTGAAATTTCCCTCACAGAAGGATGGAATGATAAGCAATACCATGCAACCCTGGTGAAAAATTATCTCGACGGCATCAGCCAGGTATCGAAAGCCGGCTATAAAAACCTGATCTGTTTCAGCGGCAACGCAAAAGGCATGGACCGTGAAACGGGTTTGAAAAATGCGGCGGAAGGACTGAAGCAAATCATGGGTGCTGCAGAAAAAGCCGGCGTCGTCATCCAGATGGAATTGCTGAACAGCAAGATCGATCATAAGGATTATATGTGCGACCACACTGCCTGGGGCGTTGAACTTGCCAAAAGAATCGGCTCCCCGAATTTCAAGCTGCTCTATGATATTTACCATATGCAGATTGACGAAGGAGATGTGATCCGCACCATCCGTGATAACCACCAGTACCTGGGTCATTACCATACGGCCGGTGTACCGGGACGGCACGAGATTGATGAGAGCCAGGAGCTTTTTTACCCGGCCATTATGCGGGCCATTAAAGACACCGGTTTTAAAGGTTATGTAGCGCAGGAATTCAGGCCGGTGAAAGAAGATAAAACGGCTTCCCTTCGTGAAGCCATCCGTATTTGTGATATTTAAAAAAATAAAAAAAAGAATAACTGCTCATGGCGAACAACACGTATGATGCTATTGTCGTAGGCTCCGGGATAAGCGGGGGCTGGGCGGCCAAGGAACTTGCCGAGAAAGGCCTGAAAGTGCTGATGTTGGAAAGAGGTCATGATATCAAGCACGTAACCGGTTATGAAAACGCAACGAAGAATCCATGGGACTTCCCGCACCGCGGCGGCCGCACACAGGCCATGATAAAGGACTATCCTGTACTGAAGCGCGACTACCCGCTCAATGAAATGAACCTGAGTTACTGGGCCAATGAAAAGGATAATCCCTACACCGAAAAAAAACGGTTCGATTGGTACCGAGGTTATCATGTAGGTGGCCGTTCGCTCATGTGGGGCCGGCAGAGTTACCGCTGGAGTGATCTCGATTTTGAAGCCAATGCAAAAGATGGTATTGCTACAGACTGGCCGATCCGTTATAAAGAAATTGCGCCCTGGTACGATTACGTGGAGCGTTTTGCCGGCATCAGTGGTTCTAAAGAAGGTTTACCGCAGCTTCCCGACGGGCAGTTCCTTCCGCCAATGGAATTGAATTGCGTGGAAAAAGATGTGGCATCCAGGATCCGGTCGCACTATAAAGACCAGCGCCGCCTGATCATCGGGCGTACCGCCAATCTAACGGCTCCCATTTCAGGCCGTGTGAATTGCCAGTACCGCAACAAATGCTGGCTGGGTTGCCCCTTCGGCGCCTATTTCAGCACGCAGTCGTCCACACTTCCTGCTGCACTGAAAACAAATAATCTTACCCTGCTTCCTTTTTCCATTGTGAAGGAAGTGCTGTACGATAAGGATAAGAAACGTGCCACCGGTGTTCGCGTGATCAATGCGGAAGAGGATGGCACCAAGACTACCGACTATTTTGCAAAAGTCATTTTCCTGAATGCCTCCACGCTGAATACAACCTGGATCCTGATGAACTCCGCCACCGACGTATGGCCGGAAGGATTGGGCAGCACCAGCGGCCAGCTGGGTCACAACCTGATGGACCATCACTTCCGTGTGGGTGCATCGGGCCGCGCTGAAGGTTATGATGACCGGTATTATTATGGCAAGCGGCCTAATGGAATCTATATTCCCCGCTACCAGAACCTCAAAGGAAAGGAACGCGATTACATCCGCGGCTTTGGTTACCAGGGTGGTGCCAGCCGTGAAGGTTATGGAAGGGAAGTAGCAGAAATGTCGATCGGCGGTGCATATAAGGACGCCCTGAGTGAACCCGGCGACTGGCGCATCGGCATCACCGCGTTTGGTGAAATGCTGCCTTACCACGAAAACAGGATCACGCTGGATGGTTCGAAAAAAGATAAGTGGGGACTGCCGGTTTTGGCCATTGACTGCGAGATCAAGGACAACGAGCGCAGGATGCGGGTGGATATGATAAATGATGCCAAAGAAATGCTGGAAATGGCCGGCATGAAAGATGTAAATGGCTACGACAACGAATACGCACCGGGAATGGGCATTCATGAAATGGGAACGGCGCGCATGGGCCGTGATCCGAAATCATCGGTGCTTAATGGCAATAACCAGGTATGGGATGCACCCAATGTGTATGTAACCGATGGAGCCTGCATGACCTCTGCTGCCTGTGTTAACCCTTCCCTTACCTATATGGCACTAACAGCACGAGCTGCTGACCATGCTGTAAAAGAGTTGAAAAAAATGAATCTTTAAAAACGTGAACATGAACGATAAAGAAGTTGAAAATGGATTGCAGGCTTCGCGCCGGAATTTTATTAAGAATGTAGGTATAGCAACGGCCGGATTTATGATCGTGCCCAGGCATGTATTAGGCCGCGGCTTCCTGGCGCCCAGTGACCGTTTGGTTATAGCCGGTATCGGTGTGGGAGGCAAGGGTGAATCAGACATTGCTGCCTTTTATAAAAGCGGCAAGGCCGACATCGGGTATCTCTGTGATGTGGATATGCGCCGCGCCGCCAATACAGTCAAAAATTTTCCCAAGGCAAAATTCTATAAGGACTGGCGTGAAATGCTGGATAAGGAATCAAAGAATTTTGATGCGGTTTCAGTTTCCACTCCCGACCACAACCATGCCGTGCAAACGCTGGCCGCCATGCAGTTGGGTAAGCATGTGTATGTTCAAAAGCCCCTTACACACGATGTATATGAAGCCCGCGTGCTGACGGAAGCCGCAAAAAAATACAAGGTTGTAACCCAGATGGGCAACCAGGGTGCTTCCGGTGATGGCGTGCGTCAGTTGATGGACTGGTACAATGCCGGTACTATCGGTCATGTACATACGATTTACTGCTGGACAGACCGGCCCGTTTGGCCGCAGGGAATTCCATGGCCCGGAACAAAAGCACCCGTACCAAAGGAACTTGACTGGGACCTGTGGCTGGGAACGGCTCCGGCCCGCGATTACGTGGAGAAGCTTGTACCATTCAACTGGCGCGGCTGGTGGGATTACGGAACCGGCGCTTTGGGCGATATGGGTTGCCACATCATTGAACCGGCCTTCCGCGTGCTCGATCTTCAATATGTTTCGGATGTGCAGGCCAGCGTGGGCAGTGTGTATGTGGACGAATTCAGGAGGGGCTATTTCCCTGAAAGCGCACCCCCGTCAAGCCATGTGGTGATGACCTTCCCGCGTACCAAAAAAACAAAAGGTCCGGTAAAACTGCACTGGATGGATGGCGGCATCCGCCCCGAGCGTCCCGAGGAACTGGAGGCAAACGAATTGTTCGGCGACGGCGGTAACGGCACTTTATTCATCGGCACCAAAGGAAAGATGATGTGCAGTACGTACGGGGCCAATCCAAGGCTGATCCCTCTTTCCCGCAACAACGAAGTAAAAGTAAAGCAAAAGATAGCCCGTGTACCGGATGGTGCTGCCGGGCACTATGCACAATGGGTGGAAGGAAGCATTGCCGGTTATGGTAAAAAAGAAATGAGTTCGCCGTTTGAAATTGCCGGACCCCTCACAGAAGCACTCATGATGGCTAACCTGGCCATCCGTGCCCACGACATCCGCAAAGAAAAAGCTGATGGAAAAGGTTTTGATTTCCCGGGACGCAACATTAAGCTTATGTGGGATAAAGATGCCATGAAGGTCACCAACTTCGACGAGGTAAACCAGTTTGTGCGCCGCAGGTACCGCGATGGCTGGACCATGGCCGGATTATAAGAACATTAATAAAGTAAAAGAAACATACTTTCTTATGAACAGGAGAGAAGCAGTACACTATATCGGACTTCTTTTAGGGGGAACGATGATCGGCGCCAATGCACTTGTTACCGGTTGCCGCACCAAAGACCAGCAGGGCAGCAACTCCATGGAGTTTGATGGAGATGATATCGCCTACCTCGATGAAATTGCGGAAACCATTCTGCCCGCTACCGGAACACCCGGGGCTAAAGCTGCTAAAGTGGGCCAGTTTATGACCGTTATGGTTAAAGACTGTTATGAAGAAGACGATCAGAAGGTATTCCGTGAGGGTATGAAAAAGATAAATGAAGCCGGCAGGAAAAAATTCGGCAGCTCGTTTATGGAGCTGAAGCCCGCACAACGGCATGAACTGCTGGTAGCATTGGATACGGAGGCGAAAGAATATGGGGTAAAGAAAAGGGAATTCGACAATAAAGAATCGGAAAAGGAAAAGCAGGAAAAGGCTAACGGAAAAGAATATGCGAAAAAAGAAATGGAACCGCATTACTTCCGGATGATGAAGGAACTGACCCTGCTTGGATATTTTACTTCTGAAATCGGGTCTACACAGGCAAGGCGTTATAAAGAAACACCCGGTCGTTATGATCCCTGCGTGCCTTACAAAAAAGGAGATAAGGCCTGGGCCTGACCGGTAAATATAAAAAAAAGTACAATGACTGTTTCCAGGAAATATTTTTTGCAATCTGCGGCTACACTTGGCTGTGGGATCCTTCTTTCATCATTATCCAAAGGTCTGACCGGTTGTAATTCAACAGCACGCGCTATCAGCGGCAATAAACCATACGGACTGCAGCTGTATACGCTTCGCGACGACCTGGCGAAAGATCCGAAAGGAGTTTTAAAACAGGTGTCCGGCTTCGGGTATAAGCATATTGAAAGCTTTGAGGGCGATAAAGGAATGTTCTGGGGCATGAAGAACACCGAGTTTAAAAAATACATGGATGACCTGGATATGCGCATGGTTGCCTCCCATTGTAACATTGATCAAAACTTTGACCGCAAGGTTGCCGAAGCGGCGGAGATCGGCATGGCTTATCTTATTGCTCCCTGGCTGGGTCCGCAGAAAACCATTGACGACTACAAGCGTGCCGCGGAAAAATATAACCAGCGTGGTGAAACCTGTCGGAAAGCCGGTCTTCGCTTTGCCTACCATAACCATGATTACACCTTTATGCCGGTGAATGGCATCTTTCCGCAGGATGTGCTGATGCAGAACACCGATGCAAAGCTGGTGGATTACGAGATGGATATCTATTGGGTGGTAACAGCCGGGCAGGATCCTGCAGAATGGTTCCGCAGGTATCCCGGGCGTTTCATCTTAGCACACCTGAAAGACCGCAAAAAAGGAGTGCCGCTTTCCGATAAAGACGCATCAACGGTGCTGGGTACAGGAAGCATCGACTGGCCTTCCGTATTGAAAGTAGCAGAAGCTTCGGGATTGAAATATTTTATCGCAGAGCAGGAACGCTATGACGGAACCACGCCGCTGGAATCAACGAAGTTGAATGCCGCTTACATGAAAAGCCTCAAGGTATAACCTTGCTATTGCCTGTTCCGCGCTGCGCTGTCCGGAAGGGATTTGGTGGAATCGGCAGGATGACCGCCCAGTGAAATACTGTTGGAAGAATCCGGTAAATTTCCATTCACATTTTCTATCGGGGTAATGTTTGTTCCGGTGGAGTCTTCATCTGCCTCGCGCACACCCGAATTGTTGCATGCGGCCAGTGTAATTAGGAAACCTAGTATGATCCTGCTTTTCATTGCTTCAAATTTATGCTTCTAAATTAAGGCTTATACCGCAGCTCTCAACAGGATATGTTTTCTAAAGGTCATGCAGCCATTACCAATGCACCAGACGATGGCATTTCTTTACTACTGATCACGATTAATTACAGTTGGTCATGATACCGGTTGCAATTTGAGGTTAACTTACGACATGGCATCTTCCAAAAAAATGAATCCTTCTTCAAGGGCTAATCCAAATACCGGGTTTGGTGTACAGACAGGCCGTATCGGTGGCCGTTTTGTAAACCGGGATGGTTCCTTCAATCTTCGCAAAGAAGGATGGCCGTGGTTAAAACGGCTGGGATTTTATTCGAAGCTGCTCCAGCTTTCATGGCCTTCCTTTATCGGGATCATCATCCTTTTTTATTTCCTGTTCAATATTTGCTTTACGGGTGTTTATATCCTGCTCGGGCCCCGGCAGCTGGCCGGTATGATTGGACTTACCTGGTGGGAGCAGGTGATGGAGATGTTTTTCTTCAGCACACAAACATTTACTACGGTGGGTTACGGGCGGGTGAACCCTGTTGGAATAATGGCAAATTTCATTGCATCCATTGAATCCATGGCCGGATGGTTGTTCTTTGCCATTGTTACCGGTTTGTTGTATGGGCGGTTTACACGCCCGCGTGCCTACATCGCTTTCAGTGAGCATGCCCTTATCAGTCCCTACCACGATGGCACGGGGCTGATGTTCCGGATGGTTCCTTATAAATCTAACCACTTTATTACCGATGCCCGCGTTGTGGTGAACGTTGCATTTACAGTTACGGAAGGAGACAAGAAGGAATACAAATTCTTTGACCTGGTACTTGAACGATCGCGTATTGATGCTTTTAATATGAACTGGACAGTGGTACATCCCATCGATCAGCAAAGCCCGCTGGTGAATTTTACACCGGAAGATATGGAGCGATCGGATTTTGAATTTTTTGTACAGGTTACGGGCTTCGACCACATATTCTCCAACATGGTGATGCAGCGCACTTCCTATACATACCGGGAAATTATCTGGGGTGCGCGCTTTCTCCCGATGTACCATGAATCGGAAGATGGCGCCACCACGATACTTGAACTGCAAAAACTGAACGATCACGAGCCTGTGGCCATTAAACCCCTGCGCAATACAGGAACTAAGGGTTTTTCATAATCCTTGTTCAGGGTAATCAGCCATACCGGAACTGCACCGTATTTTCTGTAAAATGGTACCGGAAATACTATACGTAAACACTGCCAAATGCACAGGACAATCCCCTCGTGCCATACTTAACAGGAGTATACCTTTTTGGTATGGTGCAGCTTACATATATGAAAAGATTGTTTGTTAACAGCTGTCCTGCACCTGTTCCCATCTCCGGGTTTTTACCTGTTGGGTGTTCCTGACCCCTCCCGTACTTTTATAATGATGCATAAGTAATTATGTTTCGATTAAATCCCGGCCTATGAGAAAAATATACAATACCCGTATTTTCTTATGTGCGTTTTTCGTTATCGCTCTTGCTTTTTCATCAAGGGCGCAATGTCCTGCCGGCACCACTACGGCCAGTGTAAACTGGGATAACCTGGATTACCTTCCCCTTACCGGAACCTATACTTCCTTTGTGCCCGCAGCCATGTCGCAAACGCAAAAGTTTGCCTTGGGATTGAAACACGTAACCATCTATTACCCGTCAACCATTTCCACCCTGGGTGATAACGCTTTGAATACAGCTGAAGGCGGCGCTTTCAGTACGGGAGCCGATGTGGAATACTCCGGAAACGGTGCGATAACCATCACTTTTGATACGCTGGTCAGGAATGTACAGTTCAGCCTTTTCGATATTGATTCACGCCAGGAAGTACGTGTAACCGCACAGGATGATGCTGCGGTTCCTGTAGCCCTGAACGTGAACATGGCTGTGGTAACCACCGGTATCATTACTGTTACCGGCAGTGGAACCACTGCGCCGGCTGCAGTTTCCGTGAATACCGCTACAGCGGCTAACGATTCGCGCGGATCGCTGAATGTTTCCATTTCAGGTACATCGCCCGTTTCGGCGAGCGGTGTAAAGAGAATCACCATTACCGTTAGCGGTACCGCGGGTAACTTTCACCTCGGCGATATCACGGCCTGTGTTTCCGGAGCATTCCCCTTAAATTATTATGCATCGCAGCAGCCCTGGATCGGCCAGCCTTCTTATTACCTGGTTACCCCCGATAATAACTCGGTTTACATGATGAACCCACTTACCGGTGTTTGCCAGTGGATGTTCAGTGAGCCCAGCTCGCCCTGGGTTAATTCCATGGCTTACGATCCCATCAACCGGGTTCTTTATTATGTGATGGACAATCCAACGCCTGTAAGTACCAACAAGGTGCTTAAGAAATATGATTTTAATACGGAGACCATTAGTGTGGTGATCGCAGATATTACCACCCTGGGCATACCAACTTTTGATATCGTGGTGGAATCGGCGGGAGCTGCATTTTACAATGGATCTTTATTCCTCGGTATTGAAGGTGCCAACAGCGCTAAAACATCGAACCGTGAAGCCATTGTATGGCGGATTGATTTTGATGCGGCACTGAACCCGGTAAACGCCGCGCAGGTTTTTGCCCGTCCGGCCGATAATGGTGGTGGTACCCTTACTCACGACTGGGGTGATTTTATTATCAGGGATGGTGTTCTTTACGATTTTAATACCGGTAATGGTGGCAGCACCGCGCAGTTCGTGCACCACAACATGATGACCGGCATCTCTACTAATTTCAATACCAGCGGTAACCCCACACCCATTCAATCCGGGCAAACCTGGGATGGTGCTTTATGGTGGACGGGTGGCCAGGGTTCTGAAACCGGAAGGGTTGCACGTTATAATGAAAACGGTACCATAGGCACCAAGATCGTAGCAACCGTTACCGTATGTTCGCCTTCATGGGTTGGACGAGCAGGTGATGCTTCGGACCCGTTTAAACCAAAGAGTGATTTCGGTGATGCTCCTGCATCGTATGATCCCATTGCGCAGGACAAAGCCACTCATGAATATGATTGTAACCTTCGCCTCGGTGCAACCTACGACCGTGAGTGGGATAAAACCTCTTCGGTTGACGCCACTACCGATGGTACCGATGAAGATGGTATTGCAACTGTTACGGTGCTTTCTTCCGGTGTTGTCAATTACGTCCAGGAGGTCCAGGTGTTTAATAATACCGGTGCCAATGCAACCCTTTCGGGTTGGCTCGACTATGATGGCGATGGTGTTTTTGAAGCGGTGGAAGCGAAGCTCGTTACAGTGCCGAGCAGTGCCTCCATGCAAACCATTACGCTGGCCTGGATGGGTATTCCCGTGGGACTTCCCGCAGGTACCAGCACCTTTATGCGGGTACGGCTTACATCTGCCGCTAATGGCATGACGGAAAGCAATCCGACACGCTGGTACCCGAATGGTGAAGTGGAAGATTACCGTGTATACGTTGACGTGAGTCTGCCCGTGCAGGTGCTTTCTTTTACAGCGGTTGCAGATGGAAATGATAAATCGGTACTTACCTGGAAATCGGGTGATGAAATCAACTTTACAGGATATGATGTTGAGCGCAGTGCCGACGGGCAGCAATGGTCAAGAGTGGCCTTTGTAGCAGGAAAGCATTCCGCCACAAATCATTACCGCTTTACCGATCATGTTTCTGTGAATGGTAAAATGTATTACCGCCTGAAACTGCTGTCAACAGACAATAGTTACCAGTACAGCGATGTACGGGTAGTGGAATCATCGGAAAGCAAAACCTGGATTCGTGTTGATCCGAACCCGGTTCGTGATTACGCCCTGTTGCAATTCCGGTTAACCGGGAAAGAAACGGTAACCGTGCAGGTTTCGGATGCCAGCGGGAAAAAGCTGGTTCAACGCACAGTTTCCGGCGTGGCTGGACTGAACCAGGTTCCAATGAATGAATGGGCCGCCATAGCACCGGGCATTTATTTTGTGCAGGTAATTACAGCAAATGATATCTTGAGTACAAAAGTGCTGGTACGTAAATAAACCAACCGTTTCATAAAACTACAGGAGGTCCTATGCCAGGACCTCCTGTAATTTTTGAAGAATAGCTTCCACCAGTTCCTTATCTATTTTATTCCCGCTTTCGTGTGCGGAATCATAAGGAAGAAGCGCCCGGTAAGAACCTTCCTCGTCGCGTTCGATCCAGAGCTCTTTTCCGTGAACCGGTACAATAAAGCGGAACGTATATCCAACTACCTGGAGCTGCAGTTGGAAGCACTCGGTTTTTCCCTTGTAAGGAACTTCCAGCTCAAAGGGTTCATCCATGCCCATAGTTTTATCCAAGGTAGCGGAAAAACCTTGTGCTCATTGGGGATACAACTGTACTTTGTGATGAAACGATGAAGGCCGGAGGAACCAACCGGCTTTTTCAATCATGCATACTTTCCAACATATTTTCCGTTCACTTTGGGCCACGATCAAGCCTTATTTGAAAAAGCTTCCTTTTGCATTTACCAAGAACCAGCGCTACGACCGTCAAACAGCCGCCATCATCCGGAGAACCTGCACGGTAAGGAGTAACTGTATTGATGCCGGCACGCATAAAGGCGAAATACTTGACTTATTTATAAAATCGGCACCCCTGGGTCATCATTTCGGGTTTGAGCCCCTTCCGCAATTATATGCTGCGCTCTGTAAAAAGTATAACCGTAAAAACAATATACACCTATTTGATGCGGCACTTTCCCACCGCTGCGGAACTTCATCGTTTAATTATGTGCGGTCCAATCCATCGTACAGTGGTTTGAAAAAACGCAGTTATGACCGGCCCTTTGAAGAGGATGAACAGATTGAAGTAAGAACGGTTACACTGGATTCTGTTATGATGCCGCTCGATATACCGGTTCACCTGGTTAAAATTGATGTGGAAGGAGGGGAGCTGGATGTGCTGAAAGGTGCCCGCGGGGTGCTATCCACGTATCATCCTTTGGTGATCTTTGAGTGCGGGATAGGAGGCAGTGATCATTACGGTACCACTCCGCACATGCTGTATCATTTTTTTGAAGAACTGGGCTATCGTATTTTATTGATGGATGTTTTCCTGAAGGGTGGTGCACCGCTTTCTTATGATCAGTTTAAAGAACAGTTCAACCGTAACCTCCATTATTATTTTATTGCCGCTTATGATTGTTCCTGAGTGCCTTACTGTGTTTATCCATTGTATCCATCACGCGTTCGGGACGCACATCTTTTTCCAGTTCATCAATTTCAGGATCAACGGCATCTTCAATGTCGAGTTTTTTTGCGATCGACCTGACCAGTGTAATCAATCTTGTTACTTCATGCTCGGTGAGCAGACTTACCTGGAGATCAAGTTCCGCACGCTTCTCCGCAACAAGCGCCATACGGTTCTGACTGATCAGTACAAACGTCGACAGGAAGATAGCTTCTACCGAAGCAAACATAGCCAGTACCACGAATGATGGATCGAAAGGAGGTAAACCAAAAAGCCCCAGGTTCCACAATATCCAGCCGCCGAATAAAAGGAGGTGAATGTACACAAAGACCATACTGCCGGTGAACCGGGTAACGGTATCGGCCAGCCGTTCCTGGAGGGTGCGTTTATTTTCCTCCATTGTTCTTCTTTGCAGCAGGGCCTCGATGTTCCGCTCCACAACGCCTGACATGCCATCCTTTCGCTGTTCTTCTATTGCCATTTCTTTCCTTTCCTGTTTATATATAAGTACCGTGCCACTTCATTCAGCTTAATCTTTTTTTGAAGCATACCCCTGCAGCACTTTACTTTTCGTGTTTGTTTGATTACTTTAGGAGGGCCAATGAATCACCTTCGTACGATACTCATCTTATCCTGTGTATTTTTCTCATCCTGGTGCATTTCCTGTAAGAATGAAGGGGAACCTCTAAAAATCGGGGCAGAGGTGAAAGGCGTTTCCGCACAAAATATTAAGGCACCTGTACAGGATACGGCCCCTGCTGGTGCTGATCAGGATTCGTTTTTATTGGGGATGAATGACCAGACGGCTACTTATTTTGTAGTGGTTACCGATACAGGCAGCAGTTATCACCGGTTGCATGAATATATGATGGCCCTGCATCAATCTGCTTCGTTGGAAATTGATACCATGGGGCGGGGCTACAACAAAGCAAAAGACCTGATTGCCCTGCCAGAGGATGATGAAGATGAAATGTATGCCGGAGAATATTTCCCACGCCGGTTTCCTTCCACAAACCTCAGCCTAGAATACCTCAGTCTCTACAGGGAGCATGCACATCCCAAAACCATAGCGCTCATTGCCGGTATTTACGGCACTGCCCCGGAAGCCGATAGCGCTGCCTCTGTACTGCGGAAACAAAGAACCGGTGCCTTCGTCCTGAAATCGGAAATCTATATAGGCTGCATGCATTAAATGTTCCGCGCCTGGAGATGTTTATTTTTCTTTTGTATTTCGCATTGAAAGGTTGGGCCCTAAAATCATATCAATTACCGATAGGGTTCCATGGCTGCGGCCCTTACTTTTAGGTTCATCCACCCCTGTTTTATTCTACCAAAAATTTCTGCTATGGGAAAAATAAACTGCCTGCACCGCGGCTATAATGTATTATCCAGGTTACCTCTGAAAATTCGCCTGGTGCTTTTTACGTTCCTCCTAATTTGCACCGGGCGTTTGACGGCGGAAGCCCAGGGAGCGCAAAAAATGCTGTGGTATGCCGGGCGGATGGTAAACGATACCACCATCGTCACAAAAAAAGGCAGTACGGTTCACTTTTCTCCCAGGAAGGGAAATATAAAAGTCTCCATACCAAAAGAAAAAGATCCATTTGATTATTACCGGCGCGAACTGGAGAAAACAAGTGATGCCAAAAAATCATCAGCCGGCGTTTTCACACGGTCTAAAAACGGAAGGAAGAAAGTGCCCCTGATGGACCAGGCCAACCGCGAACTCGACCGCGTGCAATCCGATGCAGCGGTTCATCTCCGCAACACCATCGAAATAGGAGAACCACTTTCCGGCAACCGGCCCACCTATGCATCTGCCGGAGCCAGCGGTGAAGTGCCGCAGGAGATAAAAAACAATTACGCTGCCGTAATGGCCTTCGTGGTAAAAAAACAGGGTGAGAAGAATTTTGATCCGCCTCCGCCGCCTTCCTCAGAATTTGATTATTGCTGGGAATGCGATTCTTCCCGGCAGAAGGCGTATAGAGAAGCCTGCGATCAATACACTAAAGAATACATTGGTGAGCATGCAGATATGATAGAAAAAGCCATGAAGGTGCTGCGTTATTTTGCGCTGAAAGAATATTATAAAGAACCTTATGATAAAGTAAGTGCGGCAAAGATGGAGCCCGATATGACAAAAGCCGTGACGGCAATCCTGGACCACACAAAAAGTAAACTGAAAGTGTTATGGACAAAGTATAAAGAGGATGCGCATAAATTGCAGTACATCGTGAACCTTGTTCTGGCCATTTGCCGGCAAGACCAGTTAATGGGTACGGAAGACGATACATTTATTCCGTTCGGAGAAATTGCCACTACGCTGATCAGCGTGTCGGAAAAATATTATGTAAAAGCAATAGAGGAAAAAGATTACCGGGTGATGCTTAATATACGCTGGTATGTAGGACTGGTTCGCCAGGCGGAATTATTGGGAGTTGCGCATTCAGAAGCATTGGAGAACGGGTTAGGTGCCTTGACCGAAGTAGGGCGATTCAAAATATCAATTGATGCAGATGGCAAAATCGGGCAAAAAAATATCTACCAGCTGGCGCATATAAAAGGTGATAATGAGTTCATGGCTTTTGTGGATACTTCCTGCAGATTGAAATGGGTATTGGCCGATGAAAATTCAAAGCATATGGTCTATGACCTTGAAAATGCTGAAATGATCATGCCCGATCCGAGGCCGGTGTATGTTGGAACCAAAAGCTGGAAGAGCGGACCGGCTGATATCAAACTTGACTTTTGTAAAGACGACCGGGATACGGCGATCTTTCATGGATTCGTTGCCGGTAATAATCAGGAATTATGGAATATGGGGCCCGCCGGCACCATGCCCATGCAGATCGTTGCCGGTGTACTGGGAGCAAGTCTCATGGATGTGGAACGCATCAAGCGGGATGCACAGAAATATAAGGACCCGGCAGTAAGGGCAGCCATGCAGAAAGAATTGATGGACATTCATAAAAAGCATGTAGAGCCCCATGCTGCTCTAATGGGTAAGGATCCTTCAGCCATGACTCCCGAGGAAATAAGAAAAGTGAATGAACTGCTGTTAGCCTCCGCAGATATTTCCGCGCTAACCCAGGCTCCATCACCGTTCAGTTTTTTGGTAAAAGGAAAACTTCAGAACAAGAATCCTGTTGTGTTTGAACACCGCCTGGATGGAAAGAAGCTATTTCCTGAAAATACGGCCATCGTGTATGCTTACTTTAATGTGAAGATCGAGCACATAGGAAAAGTGCTGAAAAAACAGTAGGAAGCGTTTCACGCAAAGACGCCAAGACCCGCTGAAGCGGGTGTCGCAAAGCCGCAAAGATGGTGAAGGGAAGCAGTTGATAGTTTGTTAGGGTACCAAAGTGATTTTATACAATTTTGCGAACCTTTGCGCCTTTGTTTGCCTTTAGTCAGGGATTAATAAAATTGCAGATCGAAATACCCAGTTCTCTTCCGGAAGCAGTACCGTTATCAAAGTAACGCACTTCCTTTTCATCAACCACTTTGATCCCCTTAACATCGCCCAGTCCCAGGCGTTTGGCCAGCCGGCAATGATAGGTCGCCACCACTGTCTGGTCTTTACCATTATCGGGGATGGCGATATATACAAATCCCGCCCGGGTATAAAAAACACGCTTTACCGGTTGATAGGTTTTGATACGGGCGATGAACGCTTCTATGGTCCGGATTTCTTTCCATTCCGTTCCTTCCAGTTCGGCAGCCAGAACACGTTCCCAGTTGCCTATGGTGGAGTCGGTGCGGCGGGAGGCTTCCTGCTGAAGTAATTGCGGGGTTTGCATCATCCTGTTGTCGTGACAGGAAGAGCAGCCAAAAGCCAGTATGATCAACAAAAGCAATTTCATCAGGGATTGGATTCATATCATTTATACCCCAATGATTATTACAGGGCAAATGACGGGGCCAAATTAATCAGCCTCCCGTTAAAATGCCAGTATTTGAAAGGTTTTCTTTCGGGCCGGACCGGTGGGAATAAAAAAAGTCCCGCTGTTGCGGGACTTAAGGTTTGGTTGCGATCGTTTTATTTCTGGATAAGCACTTTCTGTGTTTGAACTCCTTTAGCGGTTACCACGCGTACCAGGTAAACACCGGCAGGCTGTTTGCCGAGGTCAAACCGGGCAGTCTGGCCTTTCGCTGTGGCAGCAAATATTTTGCTGTCTACGAGGCCTCCGTTTGCGCTGGAGATCAACACCTGCGTACGTCCTTCCGTACCGTTGAACACCAGTTCAAAACGTCCGGAAGTAGGATTCGGTACAACACGGTACGATGCTGCCTGTCCGGCTTCTTCGCTCACCACAACAGGGTTGGAAATCGTGCGCGTAGTGCTTGCGCCCGGGCATTTCAGGTATCCTTTGTCGGTTTTACCATCCACATAATTCTCGTTGATGGCAGTAGCCGTTTCCAGTACCTGCTGCACGGTAAAGGAAGAGGGTGAACCACCCAGTACTTTATTGGCTTCGGCAAGGAAGGCACGAACCGTCCAATTGGCAAACGGACCTGATTTAATGATCATGTCACCAAGAGCAACACCACTGGAACTAAAGGCAGGATCTGCATCATCAAAACCTACACTAAGCGTTAGTGCGAGGATATGTTGTACCAGGACATTTTTCAGTTGGTCTGTTGTTGGATTGACATAGCTCCGGGTGAGTTTTTCAGCTTTACCACCAGCCGGTAAATAATCGGTAATGGATTGAGCCGTTGTAAATTTCACGGTATGAAGAGATCCGATGGTTACGCCACCAGGAAATGCTTTTGTGAAGTTTTTGTGCAGGTATGTGCCCGGGTTGTTTCCATGAGGGTCAGCACCCCATCCGCCAGGAGTTTGCGTACGGCCAGGTCCGCAATTTGTGGGCGGGGGTGGAGGGAAGCAGATCTTCTGATGACCGGGATTGAATGAACCGGTGCTGGCCGTAAAGCCCCAGTACACCATAGGATTGCCGGCAAAAATTGTATTCACGATATCACCTGTGTACGTAAACGTTTGCATGAGCAGCGGTGAATTGGTGGTAGTGAATTGCACGGTCATCGTTTTGGTAGTAGCATTCCACGTAAACTTCACGGTGTGCCATTGATCATCTTCAATGTTGGCGCCCAGTACTTCCGGTGCTTTCAGCGTGGTAGAACTGGTGTGGTAGGCGTTGCTGTTCGACATAAAGCCAACATGATCCTGGGCGGGATCACCGATGTTCTGGCCGGCAATAACATCATTCTGGTAAGTGTCAAATTCAATAATGAATGAAGGCACCGGGCCGGGATTGTCGTACGGCATTTCCGGAGTTTGGCCGGCGAAGCGGTGGTAACCAATACCGGCACCTACGTTACCGAGGTAGCTGGTTCCTTCCTGCTGAAACACAAAGGCCATACCATCGGCACCAACGTCTGAAGTTCCGAAGTACATGCTGGTAGTGACTTCAAAATTCTGATTGAGGTTGATGAGTGTTGAATTAAAAATGGAACCTCTCTGGTACAGATCAGGTGGCGTGAGAACATAACAGCCTGGTGAACCTGGTATAGCAGATGCTGCACTGTTCACTACGAACTGTGCCTGCGAAATAAAGGGCACTAAAATTAGTGCGAGTAGTACTGAGTAAACGTAACGCATAAGCTTGATTATAAGAGTGAATAATGATGACGTGTGAATGCATGCATTCAAAATGCAGCAAATGCGCTTTCAGAAGAATTGTGGACAGGTACGGCTTTCAGGAATGGAGCGTGTGCTTTTCGAGGAATGAAAGGGGGAGTTTTTCCAGGAAAGAGTGTGTACAAAGAATGAAAACAAAAACAATAAATGAAAATTAAATCTAGGAATTTTTTAAAAACAAATAGTTGTTGATTAAAACTTTTTTTAATAATTATAAATTTCAACTATATGTTCCATAACGAGCTTTACGTACAAGTAGTTATATTATATAAATACCACTCATCTTAACGGTTGTAAATTAAAAGTTTCGCTTTCAAGTTTACCTACAGGTTATATTGTTTTATTATGTGTTGTACGATGAGCCCGGTTCAATTTTCCTGTTTTTTAAGCTAATTTTTTTTAATTTTTTTACTCCGCGATAGGATATACCTTAAGTGACGTGTATAGATGTGCATTTCTCAGGAAGGATTGAATCAGCACCTGATAAATTTCGCTGTGGCACTATCGTTGCGATAAATAATAAAAACCTCCAATATGCAAATTCCTGATATGAAACAATCTGCGGCTGAAAGGGATACAAATATGGGTGCTCTTATGGACGGTTCTGCAGGTGTGCTTACAGAAGCGGAAAAAATGGAAGCTCCACCCGAACCGGTTTATGACGTTTCGCAGATCATGGGTGGTCTGTATGGTGATGGCATCATTGGCTTTAAAGGAGGCTTCAGCCGTGAGTGGGTGCACAACCTGCATGAAGAGGTGCTGGTTCTGTACGAAGAAGCGCTGAAACGCCCGGGCGGTGCGGTTGGCCGTGGTCCGAAAAGACATTATGTCGAAATTCACCCCGAAGACATAAAAGGATTTATCGACCTGGTAACGCATCCCTGGATTGTTGCGGTATGCCAGGCGGTGTTAGGTCCTGAATACAAAGTAGTGGAGATCGGTTTTGATGTACCCAATCCCGGTGCTGTGGCACAGCCCTGGCACCGCGACTTTCCCGCGCCGCCGGATACCATAGTGGGAAGAAGGCTGAATTCACTTGCCTTTAACCTGACTACGGTAGATGTGGAAGAAGACATGGGTCCATTTGAGATTGCTGTGGGTACCCAATGGGACCTCCCCGCAGGATTCGAACACGGAATGTTCCCGCCTCGTACCTATTACAGCCGTTATGAAAAAAGGGCGCAACGAAAATACCCGAAGATGGGAGATATATCGGCCCGCTCTGCACTGACTATTCACCGGGGTACGGCTAACCTGTCCAATAAATCGCGGCCTGCGCTTGTTTTAGGTGTGGATGCACCCGGGGCCAACAATGCCGAACGCCACGACCTGCAGATCACAAAAGAATTTTACGAAACGCTTTCTCCTTTTGTAAAAAAACATCTTACCTGCCGGCTTGTCGATAATCTGGAACCCATTGTGCAGGCGCATACTATTGAGGGGTTGATGATGGGAGAAGCGTGAGGATAATTAAGAATTAAAAATTAATAATTAATAATTGGGGTCGCCTTCGGGGCGATCCTTTTTTGTTGGATGGCTGCGAAAACTTCGTGTTTTTGCGGTTGCATTTTAACTGATTACTGCAAACTGCAGACTGTCGCTTGTGGCCGGTTCCTCCCCAAAACTGCGGTCTTCGTCGATTTGGCGGTGTAAAGGCTTTTAATCCTGCAAATTTTGCAGTATCATGGAGGCCAAATCCAACCCCATGAAGAAGCTGGCCTTCTGCTTTGCCCTTATTGCTGTTTTCCAAAACTTCTGTTTTGCACAGCCGTCCCTCGATACGGCAGGAACTCTGAAAGCGCAAAAGGAAAATATCATCAAAGCTTCCACCATTGTTAAAGTAGAAAACATCGGTCCGCTGATCAATACCGAATTATCTGAATTGCGACCTACCATTTCAGCTGATGGAAACATTCTCTTTTTCATCGTGGAAAATCATCCCTCGAATACAAAATATAATTCCATCCGCAACTCACAGGACATCTGGTATTCTTTCCGGGATACATTTGGTGTTTGGAGTGAGCCCGAGCACATGGATTATCCGCTCAATACTTATCACTACAATGCTGTGTTCTGGATTTCTCCGGACAACAACCGCATCCTCATCCGCAATGCTTTTATTGACGGGGATTATTTCGGTAATGGAGTAAGCATGAGTTACCTCCGTAAAAACGGTACCTGGACCAAACCGCAGATGCTGAATATCAAAAATTACCAGAAGTACGACCGTGGTTCGCAGAACGGTGCCTCCATGGCACCCGACGGGCAAACCCTTTTGTTATACATGACGGAAGAAAAAGGAGGCTACAACAATGATATCTATGTATGCTTTCTTCAGCCCGACGGATCCTGGTCGGAGCCGAAAAGCCTGGGCAAAAAGATCAATCTTCCAAAGTATAACGAGATGACGCCTTATATCGCAGCCGATGGTGAAACGCTGTACTTCAGCAGCGACCGCGCGGGTGGTTTTGGCGATAACGATATCTGGATGACCAAACGCCTGGATAAAACCTGGCAGAAGTGGAGCGATCCCGTTAACCTGGGTGAACCCATCAACACCAGCGACTGGGATGCCTTCTTTACCCTTGATGCCGGTGGTGAATATGCCTATATGACCACCAACACGGAATCGTATGGTGAAAGCGATATTGTACGCGTGAAGTTGCTCGAGCGCGAACGTCCGAACCCGGTAGTGATGCTGTCGGGTAACGTATATAACAAGAAAACTGGGAAGCCGCTTACGGCAAATCTTATTTATGAAACGCTTCCCGATGGAACCGAAGCCGGTAACGGCATTTCCAATCCAATCGATGGTTCCTTCAAGATGGTGTTGCCATATGACAAAAACTACAGCATCCGGGCAACGGCCGATAAATTCTTTGCCATTTCCGAAAACCTGAACCTCGATTCACTGGTGAAGGCTGGTTACCTCGAAATTCATAAAGACCTGTACCTCGTACCCATCGAGGTAGGACAGGTGGTTCGTTTGAATAACGTATTCTTCGACTTTGATAAATGGGACCTGCGTCCGGAATCGTTTGTAGAACTCGACCGCGTGGTGAAACTTTTACAGGATAACCCGGCCATTGAAATTGAAATGAGCGCCCACACCGACAACCGCGGATCGGATGATTATAACTTTAAGTTGAGTGATAACCGTGCCCGTTCGGTAATGGAATATATCCTGTCAAAAGGTATTGCTCCCAACCGCATCATCTCGCAGGGCTATGGTGAAACAAAACCGGTTGTTGAAAACGATACGGATGAGAACCGCCAACTGAACAGGAGGGTGGAATTCAAGATTTTGAAAAACTAAAAAGCATTTTTCTTTATTACCTGTCAGGCCACTTTAAGTGGCCTGACAGGTTTTTCAAAAAAAAGCCCCGGAATATTGGGTAAAAGCCCAGGGCAAACTGTTTTTCTTCCCTTTTCCACGTGCGAACTAATCTTACACCAATCCATCATCAATATTCTTTGGCTTGATATTTTAGCCATCCCTGTCCTGAAAACGTTTCTATGGACAAATTCATACAGGCTGCAGGGCCGATGATCTTCCACACTCCGGATGGAGCACCGGACAGGTTTTCCGTATTGGTTTCAGAAGACGCCCACGGTTGCAGGATGCTGGAAATAAGTTATAAAAATCCGGATGCAAAGATGATTTCGCAACGGTATACCCTTGCGACACGTGATCATCAAAATTATCTGGACCTGTATGAACAACTTGCGCAGGACTTTGGAATGCGCCTTCCGCGAAACCGTCAGCGCCCAAACGAATCCAATTCCATTGAAATTCCCTGGCGTACGGTGCTGACGCAAAATCTTCATGAAGGCATGCATTATGGCTATGGTGACCCTGCTGTACTAAAGGCCGGTGATGGGGCGTATTACCTGCTCTCCACGTCAAATGATGCACCCGATTCATTTCCCATCATCAAATCTGCCGACCTGGTGGAATGGTCCTTTGCCGGGTATGTTTTCCCGGCGGGACAAAAACCTGCATGGGCTGCAGATGGTGAAGGTATTGCTGATTACTGGGCTCCTGAAATGCACGAAGCAGGCGGGGAATACCGCGTTTATTTTGTAGCCCGCGACCGTAGTACCTGCGAGCTTTGCATTGGCCTGGCACGATCCGGAATGCCAACCGGTCCTTTTATACCAGATGCACAACCGGTTTTAAAAAATAATGTGATCGATCCGCACCTGTTTGTGGATGGGAAAAAAGCTTATCTCTACTGGAAGGAAGACAATAACGAAGTGTGGCCCGGCAAACTCAGTGAGCTGCTCTTTCAACATCCATATCTTGTTCAGGAATTATTTCCATCCAAAGCTGACCAACAAACAGTTTCATTTATGCTCGCCCTTTGGCCGTGGACAAAAGAACTGCAGCCCATGGAACGCTTTCTCGTTCAGCAGGTATTTATCGAGGCCGTTATTGATCGGTACAATCATTTTTATGAACACCTGACACGCACCGGCAACAGCCACCCCGAAGTAAAAGATGCCATCAGTGAAATACAGCGCTATATGAAAACACCTATGTACGCACAGGAACTTTCCGGCAACGGCAGGCGCCTTATTGGTGAACGGATCCGCATTATCGAAAATGACCTTGATTGGGAGGCGCACCTGGTTGAGGGCATGTGGGTAACAAAACAACAAGGCCGGTATTACCTCTTTTATGCAGGCAATGATTTTTCAACAGACCAGTATGGAATTGGTGTGGCTATTGCGCCCACGCCTCTCGGACCATTCCGTAAAATGCTGTCCCCCTTTCTTCGTTCTACGCACAACTGGTGGGCACCGGGTCATCCTTCCGTAGTAAACGATCCGCAGGACCAACCGCAATTATTTCTTCATGCTTTTTATCCCGGCCAGGCCGGCTACAAAAAATTCAGGGCACTGCTGGCTTTACCATTACAGTTTGAAAAGGATAAAGTGATCTTTTAATTTCTTTGCATAAAAAAATCCCCCCACACTTGCGGAGGGATTTTGTTTTTTAATTTAGGGTTGCTCACTTAAAGCTTAACAAGCTTTCTGCTTTGCCTGCCTTCTGCTGTTTGCACTACCAAGATGTATTCGCCTTTCGCAAGTCCTGAAACATTCAGTGTGGCCTGGCTGGCTCCGCGCGCCTTCGACAGGCTGTATTGTTTCAGCAGGTTACCATTCAATCCGAAAACCTGCACCTGCACTCTTCCACTGGTTGCACCATCCATGTGCAGTACAAAACTTTCCCGCACAGGATTCGGGTAAATGCCCAGGGTTGTTGCAGCTGATTCAGTAGTCCGGTCAACAGGCATGGCTACCATCATCGAAGAACCTGATGATGCGGCCAGTTCCAGCCAGTTGATATTCCAGTTGGCCGATTGCACGGAAACAAGACGGATTGTCTGCGTTCCGGATGCCAGCGGCACTGAAGCACTTATTGTTTGCCAGGTCTGCCATCCACCCGTATTGGGAACGGAAACGGTTGCCAGTACACTGCCGCCTGCATTGCGTACCTGGAATTGCGCCCCTGAATGTTGGGTAGCAATCCGGAAGTTCATCGTATACGTGCCGGCTGCGGAAGTAGTAACGGAATAATCCATCCAGTCACCATTGTCGATGTATCCAACGTTCTGTCCGCCACCTGTATCATTAGCGCCTTCAATCTGCGTTCCGCTTTGTGCTGAATAGGCTTCTGCTTCAATCCGCGTTGTGGTTGATGAAGAACCATTGACGGTGACGCTGACATCGTCTGTTCCGGTAGCACCATTATTATCCGTTACGGTTAACCGGAATACATAGGTGCCGGCAACGAGGTTGGATACAGTGGTATTCTGTGCATTGGCCGGATTGATCGTTGCACTTGAAGGTCCTGTTAACTGGCTCCATGCATATCCGGTAATGCTTCCATCAGAATCAGTGCCTGTACCGTTCAGTCCTGCTGAATTGGTTGGCAGGGTTAAGGTTTTATCTGTTCCTGCATGTGCTGTGGGTGCCACGTTGGAAGGTGTACCCGATGCGGCAAATTCAAACCAGTTAATATTCCAGCTGTTTGAATTCATAGACACAAGCCTGATGGTCTGTTGTCCTGCAGCCAGCGTAGCCGTACCGGTTATGGTCTGCCATGTTTGCCAGCCGCCAGTATTCGGAACATTAATGGTTGCCAGTGTTGCTCCACCCTGTGAGCGTACCTGGAATTGTGCGCCGGTATGTTGCGTAGCAATCCGGAAACTGAATGTATAGGAGGTGCTCGTAGAAGGATTGATGCTGTAATCCATCCAGTCACCGTTATCTATATAACCAACATTCTGTGCGCCGTCAACATCCTGCGTGTTTTCCAGTTGTGTACCGCTTTGCGATGAATACGCTTCTGCCTGTATGCGCACGGAACCGGAAGGTGGCGGTGTTGAACTGTTCACTGTTACCACTACATCATCCGTGCCGGTTGCGCCATTATTATCCGTTACGGTTAAACGGAACACATAGGTGCCCGCCACCAGGTTGCTGACCGTTGTATTCTGTGCCGCAGGGCTGCTGATTGATGGAGTGGAAGGACCGGAAATGAAGGTCCAGCCATAGCCGGTAATGCTGCCGTCAGCATCAGACCCGGTTCCACTCAGCGATGCAGAAGAAGTGGGAAGGGTAATGGTTATATCTGTGCCTGCGTTGGCGGTTGGCGCTATATTGGGGTTCGATGTAGCCGGGTCAAACTGGAACCAGTTAATATTCCAGTTGCCGGAAGCCACGGAAGCAATCCTGATGGTTTGCGTACCGGCCGCCAGTGTAGCCGTACCCGTTATGGTTTGCCAGGTTTGCCATCCGCCCGTATTCGGAACATCAACTGTTGTAAGTGCCGTTCCGGCTGAATTGCGCACCTGCAGGCGTCCACCTGTATGATGAGAAGCGATCCGGAAGCTGAAGGTATATGAACCGGCAGCCGAAGGGGTGATGGAGTAATCCATCCAGTCGCCATTGTCAATATAACCTACGTTCTGCGTACCACCGACATCATTAGCATTTTCAAGTTGTGTTCCGGATTGTGCTGTATAGGCTTCTGCTTCGATCTTGTTCGACGAAGAAGGTGCGGAGTTTACCGTAACCGCTATATCATCAGTACCGGTTGCGCCATTGTTATCCGTAACCGTCAGTCTGAACACGTAGGTTCCGGCTGACAGGTTTGATACGGTTGTATTCTGTGACGTTGCCGGATTGATGGTTGCAGTTGACGGACCGGAGATCTGCGTCCATCCATAACCTGTAATGCTTCCGTCAGGATCTGTTCCGGTACCTTTCAATTCTGTTGAATTGGTAGGGAGTGTTATGCTTTTGTCGGTACCTGCTGCTGCCGTGGGTGCCTGGTTGACCGGAGTAGAAGATCCGCCCAGGGATACCAGTTCAAACCAGTTAAAGTTCCATCCTGCGCTGGCAGAGGATACGATTCTGAGGGTTTGCTGACCGGCAGGAAGCGTTATCGTTTTATACAGGGTCATATAGGTCTGCCATCCGCCTGTATTATAAACTTCCACGTCCGATAAAACGGATCCGGAAGAATTTTTCAATTGAAAACGTGCGCCGGCCATAAAAGAAGCAACACGGAAACGAACCGTATAAGAACCGGCAGCCGGAACATTCACACTGTAATCCATCCAGTCGCCGTTGTCGATGTACCCGACATTCTGGCCACCACCAACATCGCCCGTGGTTTCTATAACCACCCCGCTCATGGCGGTGAAGCTTTCGGCTTCTACTCGTATCGGTTGTGCATTGACGTTAATGGCCACATCATCCGTTGCCACGCCACCGGCATTGTCTGTAATGGACAGGCGGAAGATGTAGGTGCCGGCCGTAAGTGATGATACCGTTGGATTGGCCACAGAGGAGCTGCTGAAGGATCCGCCTGAAGGTCCGCTAACTTTAGTCCAGTTGTAGGAAGATGTTGATCCGTTCGGACCGGTACCACTTCCCTGCAATTGAACCGAATTGGTAGGCAGGTCAAACTCCACATCATTACCGGCATTGGCTTTAGTAAGGGGACGCTGGAATTGCAGCATCCATTGGTAGATGTTCAGTCCTTCTTCCGTATAGTTGCGCATATACGCCTGGTACCAGCAATCGTGCCCGCTATTGGGGAAGATGGTTTTCTTCGCCTGCTTGGGTGCCGGTGAAGGGTTATTGATAAAGCTGATATAGTCGTTGGTAAAAGAAACAGGTACGCCTGAATCGAACTGGTTGTGAAAAGCCCAAACACCAATACCCGCGTTGCGGATCACATTGGCTTTCGTTTGTGTTGGAAACGAAACGCCGCAAAACGGGACGATAGCGGCAATCTTATTGGCATACGCCGATGAGGCGCCTACGTAGTCCCACACCGGTCCTCCACCGGAACTGTTACCGGTCAGGTAGATGCGTGAAGGATCCACACGGTAATGGGTAACAGCGTAGTTGATCACATCATCCACTTCTTTTGGGGTCGGGAGCCTTGTATTAAAGTCTGTAATGAATTGGGGTGTGATGATGATGAACTTGTGCGTTTGCCCGTTCACGGTAAAGGATTCGGGGAATTCGCCCTTCACCACCTGGTCCTGGATAAAGCCACCACCGGTATTGAAGAATTTGTCCAGGGAAGCATCCGTACCGGGCCCGGTTGAATTGATGCCCATGAAAAAAATCATCAGGGAATACCGTTCGGACCCGGAGGAATAACCACTGGGCAGGTACTCTAAAAATCCATTGCAGTTTGTGTTGATGGAAACATTTGGTCTTTTTGTCTGGGTTGCCTGGCCAAATAGATTTGTAGAACCGGCAAATAGCAGCACAAAAAAGAGGAAACGCAGGGCTGCGTTCGTCTTTACACTTGTCATAGTAAAATTTAAGGCGTTATATAATGGCAGCTTCAGATAGGATGTGGAGAAAGATGGTAGGAGAAGATACATCAAATCCGGTACCGCAAAGCATGGGGCCGCCTGATTTTCATGCAAATACGTTTAATATTTTTTTAACAAGCTTAAAATTTCCAATAAATATTTCTCCTTTGTATGGGTTATGAAATTTTTTTTGAGCCTGCATGGTCGTTTTGGGGAAGTTTTCTACAAAAGCTGCGGGTCATCAGGAACTACACGACAACATGGAACAGCCCGCTTTTTGGGAAGCCCAATCGGGCCTCCTACCCAACAGGTCCTCATCATGTACGTCGTCGTATGGGTTTTTTATGGCTTCCTGCAACCGCATAAAAAGTCCGTTATTACCCTGCTGCAGCTCTTCAATGGACTGGTGCAACAAGTAATTACGTGGAATAAAAACCGGGTTGGCTTTATTCATTTGCTCCCTGTTTATTGCAGGAGATAGTTCATTGCTGTTCCTTCTGTCCGTCAAATCTTTCACCAGTCGGTTTAGCAGCACCAATTCTTCTGGCTGAATCTCTTTATATAAGGCAGGACTTAAAAATTCCGCAACCTCTGCTTCATCAATTTCATTGTGCGGTAGATCCATCAGCAGGCGGTAAAAAATAGTCATATCGGGCTTAATGGCAGCAAGTGCCTGTTCCAGGCGGGTAACCAGGGAAACATCATCATTCCGAAAATTCCCCAGGCCCAGTTTGCGTGCCATCATGGACCGGTAATCATGGCTGAATACCTCCGGGTACCGGTTGAGTTCAGCTTCCAGGCCTTTCGTGTCTTCAAAAAGAGGAGCCAGGGCACCTGCGAGGCAGCTAAGGTTCCATTGTGCTACCGAAGCCTGCCTGCCAAATGCATAGCGGCGCCCGGGAAGGTCGGTGGTGTTGGGTGTAAACATCGGGTCGTAATCGTCTACAAAGGAATAGGGACCATAATCGATCGTTACGCCAAGTATCGACATATTATCGGTGTTCATCACTCCATGAACAAATCCAACGCGCATCCATTCCACCATCAAACGTGCGGTCCGCTCCATGATTTCGGTAAACCACCGCATCACGCGGTCTTCACCGGTAATATGCGGGTAGTATCGTGTTATGGTCCAGTCTACCAGGCGTTTTAACGATTCTGTTTCTCCGCGTGCTGCCAGTATTTCAAAATTTCCGAAGCGCAAAAAGGTTGGTGCTACCCGCATCACGATGGCCCCGGGCTCATAGGCCGGATGACCGTCATAGAACATGTCGCGCATAACCGGGTCGCCGGTTGCTACCAGGCTTAAGGCTCTTGTAGTAGGAACACCCAGGTAATGCATGGCTTCACTCATCAGGTATTCACGAAGTGAGGACCGGAGTACGGCACGTCCATCTGCCCTTCGCGAATAAGCTGTAGGGCCGGCGCCTTTTAATTGAAGTTCCCATGATTTTCCATCCCTACCGCCCAGTTCACCAAGGGTGATGGCCCGGCCGTCGCCGAGTTGCCCGGCCCAGTGACCAAATTGGTGTCCTGCGTAACAGGCTGCATAGGGATGCATGGATGGGGTAACAATATTTCCGCCCAGTATATCGATATCTTCCTGGCTAACCGGTTTGGCAATACCTAGTTCCCTGGCTAAAGCATCAGACCAGGCCAGCAATTCCGGATGTTTCACAGGTGTGGGAATGGCTTTGCTCCACATCATCCCGGGGGTCTGGCGTGGACGCAGGTCACCGCTGTCGTCGCCGGGAAAAGCTTCCGTAAATTCATTTTTAAATCCAAGTTCACTTAATCGTTGCATAGTAAATAAGTTGAAAAAGCAGAAACCGCAAAGACGCGAAGTGGTTGCCAAATTGAGCATTGAGCATTGAACATTGAAAATTGAACATTCTCCCTCGATTCATCATTCAACATTCCTTGTTCCTTGTTCGATATTCCTACCCAGATAAGCAGCCAAATATGGTGCCGTCCGGCTCTGTTTGGATGCCGCTACTTGGGAAGGCGGCCCCTCGGCTATTATTTTTCCGCCTTCTTCCCCGGCACCGGGACCAATATCCATGACCCAATCTGAATGGGCAACAACATGCATGTCGTGCTCCACTACAATCACGGTATTACCGGCATTCACCAATCCATTGAGTTGCGTGACCAGCTTTTCCACGTCGGATGGATGCAGGCCTGTTGTCGGCTCATCAAGAATATAAATCGTATTGCCTTTTCCCATCCGTTGTAATTCGGTAGCGAGCTTGATGCGCTGCGCTTCACCACCGGATAATTCGGTTGCCGGCTGTCCCAGCCGGATGTAACCAAGGCCCACTTCGCGCAAAACCTGGAGGGGACGGCTGACCTGCGGGTCCTGGTTAAAAAATTCATGCGCTTCGTCAACGGTAAGCCGCAACACTTCTGCAATGTTTTTATCCTTGTATTTTACCTCGAGCGTTTTTACATTGTACCGCGTTCCTTCGCAAACCGTGCAGGGCGCATACACGGAAGGAAGAAAAAGCAGTTCCACCATCACGAATCCTTCTCCTTCACAATGCTCACAACGGCCCTTACCAACATTGAAAGAAAATCTTCCTGCATCATAACGCCGGCTCTTCGCCATTTTAGTACCGGCAAATATTTTCCGTACCACATCAAACAACCCGGTATAGGTGGCGAGATTTGATCGGGGTGTACGGCCAATAGGCTTCTGGTCTACCCGCACCATGCGCTTAATGGTTTCGATCCCGCTGATAATTTTTCCTTCCGTTAATCTCGGATCCTGTTGTGCCAGCGGATCCGTTTCTTCTTCTTCTGCAGGAAGATCATGTCCCAGGTGGGCCGCCACCAGTTCCACCAGTACCTGGCTCACCAGGCTTGACTTTCCTGAACCTGATACCCCGGTTACCGAAGTAAGTACACCTAATGGAAACGATGCATTCAATCCATGAAGATTATTGCGGTGAACGCCACCCAGCTTCAGCCATCCGGCAGGAGTGCGGGGTGTGCGTTCCGGTAGGGCATTGCCCTGGAATAAATACCTGCGGGTGTGTGAACCGGCAATTTGTTTTAATCCTTCGGGAGGACCACTGTATAAAATCTCACCGCCTTTTTCACCGGCAGCCGGGCCCACATCAACAATCCAGTCTGCATGACGGATAACATCGATTTCATGTTCCACTACAAAAAGTGAATTACCTGAAGCCTTTAGCCGGTCGAGCGCTTTCAGTAATGATTCCGTGTCTGCAGGATGCAAGCCTGCGGAAGGTTCATCCAGCACATACACTACCCCGAACAGGTTGGACCGCACCTGGGTGGCCAGCCGCAGCCGCTGCAATTCACCCGGAGAAAGAGTAGGCGTACTCCTTTCCAGTGTGAGATAACCCAATCCGAGCTCGAGTAAAACCTTCACCCGCGCGGTGAGGTCTTCGGCTATACGAACCGTTACCATTACTTTTTCTGCATGATCCTTCTGAAGTTTTGCAAGCGACGGTGCGGTGCCTGCTGCATAGGGTTGAAAGATCTGTAACAATCGCGCCAGCGGCAGTCGTGACATCTCTGTAATATCATAACCCGCAAACGTAACCGATAAGGATTCGCGGCGTAACCGGCGACCTTCACAGAGTGGGCATTCGGAACTAAGCATGTATTGCGCAACGCGTTTTTTCATCAGCGCACTTTGTGTATGGGCAAAAGTGTGTAGTACATGGCGGCGGGCACTCGTAAACGTTCCCATGTAACTGGGCTCCATTTTCCGCCTGATCGCTGTTTTCACTTCTTCACGCGTAAAACCCGCATATACGGGAACGTTAGGCTGTTCATCCGTGAACAGGATCCAGTCGCGGTCTTTCTTTGGAAGGTCACGCCAGGGTTTATCTACGTCGTAGCCCAGCGTGGTGAGTATATCGCGGAGGTTTTGTCCCTGCCAGGCCACGGGCCATGCGGCAACAGCCCGTTCGCGGATCGTCAAGGAATCATCGGGAACCATTGAGCGCTCGGTTACTTCGTAAACTTTTCCAAGCCCGTGACATTGCGGGCAGGCACCTTCCGGTGTATTGGGTGAAAAAGCTTCCGCGTATATGATTCCCTGGTTGCGCGGGTAATCGCCGGCACGGGAAAACAACATGCGCAGGAGGTTGGACAGGGTAGTGACCGAACCAACAGATGAGCGGGTAGTGGGCGAACCGCGTTGTTGCTGTAACGCAACCGCCGGGGGCAGTCCTTCTATTTCATCCACTTCGGGGTTGGGCATCTGGTGAAAAAGCCGCCGTGCATAAGGCGACACGGATTCAAGATACCTGCGTTGTGCTTCGGCATACAGGGTACCGAATGCCAGTGATGATTTCCCAGAACCGGAAACACCAGTGAACACTACCAGCGCATCGCGTGGAATATCGAGACTGATATTCCTGAGATTGTGTTCGCGCGCGCCACGAACATGAACAAATCCATCCTTGATATCATTTCCTTCCGGTTCATCTTTTTTCCGCATCTACCACGAAGCACAAACATTATGCCCTGCGGGAAATCATCAACCACCTTTCAAATACTCATCTGTCCATTACCGGCCTGCTAACATGCATAGCAGCATAAAATTTTGCCCGCAATCATGAAACGGGTAAATTGATGCGTGCAAGTTTTTATCATTAACAGTTTTCTTATGCGGATCGTATTCCTGGTGTATTTTATTTCTGTTGTCTCCATGAATTCCCAGGCCCAGGCCAAAAAAGTAAACCCTTCGTCAACCAGGTTGGTTAAAATAGCCTCCGGCACCCTCGAAGGGTCGGTGGACCCGGCAGGTATTGTATCCTTTAAAGGAATACCCTTTTCCGCACCGCCGGTTGGCACCCTGCGGTGGAAAGCGCCGCAACCGGTGAAGCCATGGAAAGGGGTGCGCAAAGCAGACAAATTTGGACCGCGTGCCATGCAGGCACCCATTTTCAGCGACATGGTATTCCGGTCAAATGGGGTCAGTGAAGATTGTCTTTACCTGAATGTATGGGCCCCGGCAAAAAAAGGAACAAAAGGATTACCGGTGCTGGTTTATTTCTATGGAGGCGGATTTGTTGCCGGAGACGGATCGGAACCCCGGTATGATGGAGCGAACATGGCACAAAAAGGAATCATTACGCTCACGGTAAATTACCGGTTAGGTGCATTTGGTTTTTTATCCCATCCCGAATTGACAAAGGAATCACCGCATAAAGCTTCGGGCAATTACGGATTGCTGGACCAGGCAGCGGCCCTGATGTGGGTGCAGAAAAATATTGCTGCTTTTGGGGGCGATCCCAAACGCGTGACCATTGCCGGTGAATCGGCCGGGTCCATTTCCGTTTCTGCCCTTATGGCCTCACCGCTTTCTAAAAACATTATTGCCGGTGCCATTGGTGAAAGTGGGTCTGTTTTAGGAGCCTTACCCGCTGTTCCGCTGGAGGATGGCGAACGCACGGGAGTGGACTTTGCAAAAACTTTGGGGGCAACCTCGCTTGCCGCATTAAGATCCCTGCCAGCTGATTCTATCTTGAATGGGGCCATGCGATTTGGTGCCTTCCGTTTTGCCCGTACGATCGATGGTTATTTTTTCCCGGAGGATCCATTTGTTATTTATGAAAAAGGGAGGCAGGCAAAAGTGCCCCTGCTGGTTGGATGGAACAACCAGGAAATGGATCATCGTGCGATCCTGGGCACATCCGCGTCTACAAAAGAAGCTTATGAAGCCGCGGTGCGCCGGTTATATGGCGATCAGGCGGATGAGGTGTTAAGGCTTTATCATGTGCAAAGTGATGCCGATGTAGAAGGTGTGGCCACGGAGCTTGCCGGCGACCGCTTTATATCTTACAGTACCTGGAAGTGGGCCGATATGCATGCCCGGTCGGGATATACGGTGTACCGGTACCTGTACGAACATCCGCGCCCGGTAACGGTAAAGGACAAGGGAAAACTAGATGCATATACATCAAAAGGCGCGGTTCATTCTGCGGAAATCGAATATGCACTGGGCAACCTGTCAACCAATAAAGTATTTGCCTGGACCGAAGAGGATTACAAGGTTTCCCGCATCATGCAGGATTATTTTTCCGGTTTTATAAAGGCCGGGAACCCTAATTCAACAGGCCTGGTGAACTGGCCCTCCGCAACCGGCAGTACCCCTGCACCCGTTCTGCATATAGGTGTGGTTACGGCAGTAAAAGGGGAGGAGCATCGTGACCGTTATTTATTACTTGATCGTATCAGCAGGAATAAGTAAAGATTTGATGTAGTATTCGCAAAGTTCAATACGCAGTCAGCGAGAAAAATTGAAGAAATATAACCAACGGACTTTTTGTTCCGGTAGGGAGATCTGTACCAGTGAAGGTGAGCGGAACCGGGATGCGGGTAGGTACAATCTCATAAAATTAAAAGACCTATGTTTGCTGTACAGGCAGCTATATGCCAAAATGAAATACCCGTAAAGCAGGATATACCGGCGCCGTGGCATTTCAATTGCATCATAACAACCTATATTTAATCCAATGGCTTTTATTGATTACGTACTGGAAACGCCCTCTTACGGCTGGAAAGATGAGAAAGGAGATGTGGTGAAACCAACTTCCAGGCAACTGTTCCATCAGGTACTGCACAACGTAAATATCTTCCGTACCCGTAAAAACTGGATTTCTGCTATCGGTCCCATCAGTATATTATCACTGATGCCTTTATTCCTGGTTTTCGTGTTTCAGTATTTTACCTGGATCAATGTTCTTGCTTTTATTTTTTATGCCATGGTGGTCATGGGCACGCATGGTACCATCTGGTACCACCGCTATTGCACGCATAATTCCTATACATTCAAAAATGGATTCTGGCGGTTCCTCACCCAGAACCTCGTGGTCAAAACAATCCCGGAAGAAATTTACGTGGTGTCGCATCATGTGCATCACTCCAAAAGCGATGAACCCGGGGATCCTTATAATGCAAGGGCCGGATTTGGTTACTGCATGCTGGCTCCGATCAACCACCAGATTATTAACCGGAACCTCAACGAGGCCGATTACAACCGTGCTGCCCGTTTTATGCGCCATACAGGGGTAAGGATCAACAGCTATGAACAATACAGGAAATGGGGTTCCATTGCATCTCCTTTTTATACCATTGCACTCCTCCTTGTTAACTGGGCTTTCTGGTACGGGGTGTTTTACCTTGTAGGTGGGCACGGGCTATCCTGTGCCATTCTTTCTGCAGGCTTGTTCTGGCTGGCACTGGTTCCTGCATTCAATTATACGGGTCATGGCAAGGGCGAGGAGAAACACGTGGAAGGACTGGATTACGATCGCACCAACTTATCCATCAATCAATGGCGACCCGGCTATTTTGCCGGTGAGTGGCATAACAACCACCATCTTTACCCAGCAAGTGCGCGTTGCGGATTCCTTTCCTGGCAGCTTGATGTGCCCTGGTTATACGTTAAGCTTCTCCATAAAATCGGGGCTGTTACATCCTACCACGATTCCACTAAGGATTTTATCCAGAAATACCACGAAAAGAAGATGGTAAAAATGCCGGCTGCCATGCGGCCTTTACCGGATAATGTTCAGCAACCTGCACACGATACACAACAGGTGAATTAATGGCAAGGGAGTTAATCGACCAACGCTTTACAACCACCGGCGCAACTGTGAACCTGTTGCGCAGCTACTTTTTATGCAACCGCAAAATCGCAAAGGGCCAGCTTATTTGAATGGTTTTCTATCCTTTGGGCAGGCATATATTACAAATTAAACTGCATGATCTCACCAGCAACCCCAATCCCAAATTCCCAATTCCAAATCCCAAAAAACCCCTCCTTGTTTCCAACTACTGTCTCCCGTACTTCATTTAGCAGAAAATATGATTCGTTTCATCGAAAACCTCCCCCTATTCTTGCATAGCACAGGATACTTACTACCTTCATTCTGAATTGCTTAACCTGTGCTACCCTTAAGTTGAAAGAATAAGCGGAAAAACAATTCGTTACCTACTATGAAACAACCAGAATCAACGGGACATACCGGGGCCTGGACCAGGGAAAATACTGGTGTCAATCCCAATTTGCCCAAGCAGGTTCCTCATTATACCTGGCTGCGCTCCATTTTTGTAGCCATTTTCCTCATCCTTGTTATCGGCGGTGCTGCCATATTGCTCGGAAAAGATAAACAACGTCCTGCCGACTGGGTTTACATTAATGCCCTCACCGGCAAAAAGAATGTACAACTTCCCGATGGTTCGAAAGTTATGCTTCGTCAGGGAAGCTCTGTAGCATACCCGGCCGATTTTGGTAAGGATTCGCGCAATCTTACAGTAAAAGGTGAAGCTTATTTCGAAGTATCCTATAACCCTGCTGTGCCTTTTTCCATCAACAGCATCAAGGGCATAACAACTGATAAGGGTACCTCCTTTATTTTGCGCAGCAATGACACGGTGGAAGTACTGCTGGTATCCAACGGGCGTGTGAAATTTGAAAGTATAGAAAATAAGGGCGGTTTTGTGGTGCTGGGTTCGGGTCAGAAGGCACAGATTGCCGGAAAGCAGGTGGTTACTTCACCTGCCGGGGAAAATAATTTACTTGCCTGGACAAACGAACAACTTATTTTCAACCGTACACCTTTAAAACAGGTGACCTCCGACCTGCACAATTTTTACGGTGTTCCGATCCGGGTTGCCACGGATATTGAAAGTGAAAAAATCTTCATTACTGCGCGTTTCGATAACCAACCGCTTACAAAAATTTTACAGGATATTGGTGTCATTACAGGTCTTTCCGTAAAAGATGAAGCCGGGGGTGTGATTCTTATAAAACCCATGGTTGCACAACAGCCCACTGCACCAACTGAAGCAGAAAAGATGGCAGGAACAAAAAAAGTAGTGACCAATTCAATCATGCAAGCTCCCGATACAGCAACTGGCGTAAATTCCAAAATCACCAAAAAGAACAAGAAAAAATGGTGGAAAGTCTGGAATAAGCGTTCATAAATTTTATTTGTTTGTTCCTGTGTCAGGGCATGTATAAAAAATGATGAATGCTTTTTTCAAAGTGCATTACCCTTTCCTGGATCTACGCATACCTTTCATGCAGCATTATATCCCGTCCCGGTGTCTCCATAACCCGGTAAGCCATTACATTTTCGTAAAGTTTCCTTTATTGTATTAATTTAAGTGCTCATTGTAATTCTTTCCTGCAGTTTGCCCCTTTGAAAGCTCCTGCAAAGGAATGAACATCCCGGCCGCCCCCGTTACGCTATGAGGTTCCTTTAATCCCACCCTCCGGAGACCCTGTATTTATTAAAACTATAATGATTGCTTATGAATGTTAACTTTCAAAGCAAACTGGCCGGCATGCTTTTGTGCCTGCTGTTTTGCAGTGTATTTTCCTATGCGCAGGTTCGGTTTTCAGGAAAAGTTACCGATGACAAAGGCACACCCGTGCCCTTGGCCAACATCCAGGTCAGGAATACCAATTCCGGCGGTACTACCAACGCTGATGGTGTTTACCAGTTTATCGCGAACATCGGGGACGGCAGTTATACGCTGCAGGTTACTTCTGTTGGTTTCCAGTCGGTAGAAAGAACGGTTACAGTGAGCGGGCAGTCTGCAGTGGTCACCGATATTGTTCTGATCCCCGATGTTGGTCGGCTTGATGAAGTTGTGGTTACCGGTACCACCCTGGGTACCACGCGGCGACAGCTGGGTAATTATGTAAGTACGGTGAACGCCGATGATTTGAATAAAGGAGCAGCAGGTAATGTACTGGCAGCCCTGCAGGGGAAAACGGCCGGTGCGCAGATCACGCAAAATTCAGGTGATCCGGCCGGTGGTGTTTCGGTTCGCCTGCGCGGGATCAGTTCCATATCATCTTCCTCCGAGCCTTTATACATTGTGGATGGCATTATCGTTAACAATGCCACTACAAGGGTGACCAACACGTCGGGCAATTATGACGGCAATAATTTCGTAGGCAACATCGGGCAGAATCGCCTGGTAGATATTAATCCTGCCGATATTGAACGCATCGAAGTATTGAATGGTGCGGCGGCTGCGGCGATCTACGGGTCAAGGGCCAATGCGGGCGTGGTGCAGATTTTTACCAAACGCGGCCGGTCGGGCGCACCGCAGGTGAGCTTTTCCACGAGCGTAATGACCAATTCGCTGCGTAAGCAGGTGGCTTATAATAAGGCCCCGGTAAAATTTGGAGGTTCGCCCGATGCTGTAACACAGGATATATTAACGCCTGCCTTAACCGCTACCACACCGGTTACCCGGTATAACTACCAGGATTATATTTTCCGGACCGGCATCGGCACGGAAAATAATGTAGCCATCAGTGGCGGAACAGAACAAACGCGTTACTATTTATCGGGCTCCTACTTTTTTAACCAGGGCATTATTAAGAATACCGATTTCCAGCGCTACAGTTTCCGGGCAAACATCGATCAGAAGTTCTCTGATGTATTAAGCCTGTCTGCCGGACTCAATTACATCAACAGCGCCGCCAATGAAAAACCGGATGGCAACTCTTTTTTTTCACCCATGAACTCCGTAACCATTCTCGGAAATTTTCATGACATCTTTACACGCGATAATCTTGGAAACATAAAAGCCGTTGGTGAACGTGGCCGTGTTAATCCTGTTTCCGTTATTGAAGACATCAGGCAACGGCAAACAACAAGCCGCATCCTCGCCAATATGGCCCTGAAGCTCACACCTGCCCGCAACCTTAATTTCAATTACACACTGGGTATTGATAATTACGGGCAGAACGGAACAACCTTTATTCCTCCTTTTGCTTATAACGTGAACCCCGCATTTTTTGGCGGAGGTTTCCCGATAAATGAAGCACAGAACGGTTATGCCAGCGCGGCAAACAACAATTTCTTCCAGGTAAATAACGAGATCACGGGCAACTACCAGTTCAACATCAGCAACAACCTTTCTTCTGTTACGCAGGTTGGCTTCTCGCACCAGTATGAACGCAGCGCCTACCTGCTGGCGCAGGGAAGGGGTCTGGCACCCGTTGTTCAAACCGTTAACGGGGCCAGCACCATTCTTCCGCCTGCTGATGAAAGAAGTGAACTTTCCATTTCAGGTGCTTACCTGCAGCAGAATTTCAAGTACGGCAATTACCTGTTCCTGACGGGCGCTGTGCGGGTTGACGGTTCTTCGGTTTTCGGAAAAGAAGAACGCAACCAGGTATATACAAAAGCCAGTGCGAGCTACGTGGTATCCGGTATGGATTTCTGGGAGAATAAGGCCTGGAACCTGTTTAAAGTCCGGGCCGCCTATGGCGAATCGGGCAATCTAACGGGCATCGGTGCCTACCAGCGCTTTAATACCTATTCCACCAGCTCGTTCCTCGGTAAAACAGCGCTGGCTTCGAGTGCTACCCTGGCAAATGAAAATGTAAAGCCCGAACGCCAGACTGAAATAGAAGTAGGAACGGACCTTGGATTCTTTAATGATCGCATAGGCCTTACCGTTAACTACTATGTTAAAAAAGTAAAAGACCTTCTTATCAACCGCGTTATTGCGCCTACAACGGGCTATTCAAGCCTGCAGGACAATTTCGGCTCCCTGGAAAACCGCGGCTTCGAAATTGTACTGAACACAGCGCCCGTACGGAACAAGGATGTGCAGTGGAACGTTACAGCGATTTTAAATCATAACCGCAACAAAGCCGTACGCATCGGGCAGGCGCTTACCCTGCTATCAATCAATGCGGGTGCACCGGTAGCCATTATCGAAGGGCAGCCCATCGGCGTATTTTACGGAAGTTTTTTTGCCCGCGATGCCAATGGTGGAGAAATTAAAAACGCGACCGGAATTCCGCTGATTGAAAAAGGGATTCAGAACAGCGTGCTGGTTTATACGCCCCAAAGAGATGTAAACGGACTGCCTTCGGGAGTGACCACGCTGAGAAGAATATTGGGTGATCCGAATCCTGATTTTACCGCTTCACTGGTGAATGAAATCAGTTATAAAAAACTCGATTTCCGCCTGCAGTTTGACGCCGTTCAGGGCGTGGATGTATGGAACGCCGACTGGCGTACGAGGCAGGGCGTGGGTAATGGTGAAGTAGCGGAAAAGGAACACCTCGGACAATTGCCGCGCGGTTATGTAGCCGGTGTATATGCCATTGAAGAATGGAGGATCGATGACGGGTCTTTTGTAAAACTTCGCGAGGCATCTCTTTCTTACCGCTTCGGTAACCTTCGCGGATTCAGGGACCTTACGGTGAATTTCAGCGGCAGGAATCTATTTTCCATCGACAATTACAAGGGTTACGATCCTGAAGTAAATGCAGGCGGACAAAGCACCATATTGAGAGGTATTGATTTCGGTGCCGTGCCCATTCCGCGCACCTTCCGTATCGGCATTTCCACAAAATTCTAATTCATTAATTCATTCGCATGAAACAAATCCATAAAATTATTTCCTCCCTGTTGCTGATGGCGCTCCTGTCCACGGCCTGCACCAAGGAATTTAAAAATCCGAACGCCGCTACTGAAGAAGAAACCTTTGAATCGGATCGTGCAGCTACAGCGGTAGCCGCAGGCCTGCAAAGGGTGTACTCGGTTTCAGCAGCCAGTCCTTTATACGCCCTGGTCAATGCCAACGGTTTTGTCACCAACGAATTAATTTTACGCAACGCGGGCAATATACCCGAGCTGCAATTAGCCACAGGCGGTAATGCAGTTGATGCCACCAACACGGTACTGGCGAATGTATTTACCAGGAGCAATAAGATCATTTACGATGCAAACAATGTGATCCGCTACGCCAATGGTTTAACCGATAAGAACTATGCCAGCGGGTTGATTTCTTTTGTCTCCATATTCAAAGCGCTTTCTATGGGCAACCTGGCCATGTTATATGAAAAAGTGCCCGATACAACCGGACAAAATGTGCAATACATCGACAGGATCGAAGGTTACCGGAAAGCGGTGGCGGTATTAAATAACGCGATCGCTGTGTATGTGGCCAACCCTCCAAGCACAACGGTGTTGAACCGGCTGCCCGTAGGAATCGATATTCTTCCCACGCTGTATGCATTAAAAGCGCGGTATTCATTATTCGCCGGTGATAACCAGGGAGCACTCGCCGCAGCCAATATGGTTGATCTCACCAGGCGGTCGGTATTCACATTCGATGCGCTGAACCAGAACCCTGTATTTGAAAGTGCAACGGCAACCAATAATGTTTTTCAGCCAATTGATTCAACCCTTGGTCTGCCGCCGTCGCTGGCCCCGAACCAGGCAGATAAGCGTATTCCCTTTTACATTGGCATCAACCCCGATATAGCACCGCGCTACCGGATCAGGGGTTTCTATGCCGCAGGAAATACATCGGTACCCGTGTACCTGCCGGGCGAGATCATACTGATTAAAGCCGAAGCGTACGCACGGATGGATATGCTTCCGCAGGCTTTGATTGAATTGAACCGGGTCGTAACCAAAACTCCGGCAAGTGATCCGTTTGGAGTAGGTGCCGATCTGCCGCCATTGGCCAGCACCTTAACCAAAGACCAGATCCTTACGGAAATCTACCGGAACCGCAGTATCGAATTGTTCATGTCCGGTTTGCGCCTGGAAGATATGCGCCGGTTTAACCGCCCGCTCTCTGAAAGAAAACGGAACTTCTTCCCGTATCCTTTCCAGGAAAGAGACAACAACCCGAACACACCGGCCGATCCTGCTTTTTAAATAACACGAACTACTTGTAATAAAAAAGGCCTTATAAGAAAAACTTATAAGGCCTTTTACTTTAATCAAATTATCATCAGGCTGTAACACCAAATCCTGCCGACAGTAAGCTTTTATCTTTCGTTTCCAGCAGCGAATGGCCCATCAGAAAAGAATCCACCCGGCGGGCACATTCCCTTCCTTCGCTGATGGCCCAAACAACCAGTGATTGTCCGCGGCGCATATCGCCTGCGCAGAATATTTTTCCGATACTGGTTTGATAGTGGTCCTCATCTGCTTTTACATTTCCACGCTCATCCAGCTGCACACCGAGTTCCTGTAACAATCCTTCATATTGCGGGTGTACAAAACCCATGGCCAGTAATGCAAGGCTGCAGGGAATTTCTCTTTCAGTCCCTGGTATTTCCGTAAAGCCGGATGCTTTTCCATCGGCCGATACGGTCCATTCAAGTTCAGCAACTTTAAGGGCGCGCAGGTTGCCTTCCTCATCACCCAAAAATTCCTTCGTGGTAATGCTCCATTTCCGGTGCGCCCCTTCTTCATGGGAAGAAGTTTGTTTGAGCAGCATAGGATAGGTAGGCCAGGGCATAAGGGAAGTGCGGTTGCCGGGCGGCTTGGGTAACAATTCAAATTGTGTAACAGCAGTGGCTCCCTGGCGGTTGGATGTTCCGATGCAGTCACTTCCTGTATCGCCACCGCCAATAACCACCACATCTTTACCTGTTGCCATTATGGATTCTGATGCAAGGTGTTTGCCCTGCACGCGCTTGTTTTGTTGTACAAGGAAGTCCATGGCAAAATGAACACCTTTTAATTGCCTGCCCGGAATGGGAAGGTTGCGCGGGATGGTGGCACCACCGGCAAGGACCAGGGCATGATACGTACGCAGCAGGTCGTTTACCCGAACATTACCACCAACATCCGCACCGCAACGAAACTGCACACCTTCTTCTTCCATCAGTTTTATCCGCCGGTCCACCACCCACTTTTCCAGTTTAAAATCAGGAATTCCATAGCGCAATAAACCACCCGGGCTGTCAGCCCGTTCGTACACGGTAACCAAATGCCCGGCGGCATTCAGCTGTGCGGCTGCCGCCAATCCTGCCGGCCCTGAACCAACAACGGCAACTTTTTTTCCCGTTCGTGTTACCGGGCGCCTCGGCTGAACAAATCCCCTGCTGAAAGCAATTTCAATAATATGTTTTTCAATTTCTTCAATAGCCACCGGTGGCTGGTTGATACCCAGTACACAGGCCGACTCGCAGGGAGCGGGGCATATGCGCCCGGTGAATTCCGGGAAATTGTTGGTGGTGCTCAAAATAGCATAGGCTTCGTCCCAGGCCTCGCGGTACACGGCATCGTTGAATTCAGGAATGATGTTTCCTAACGGGCATCCCTGGTGGCAAAATGGAATGCCGCAATTCATGCACCGGGCCGACTGCCGGTTCAAAGTCTGTGGATCGTATGGTGCAAGAAATTCGCGGTAATCGTTAATGCGTTCGGACACCGGTCGCTTTGCCGGAAGCTCCCTGTTAAATTCCAGAAATCCTGTTGGCTTACCCATAATTGATGACGTGCGTTTATAATGAAGTAATGTGTTTTGATCAGCGGGCATGAACCTTTGTTCTGCCTGTGGCCAGTACTCTTTTGTATTCTTTCGGAAATACTTTTACAAAAGCCTTTACCTGGTGCTCAAAGTCATCCAGGATAAACCGCGCAGAAGCACTCCCGGTAAAATCGAAATGATTTTTCAGCAGGGCCCACAATTCAGCGGCATCGGGTTCCGAGAGCGGATCGAGGTCGATCATTTCATGGTTGCAGGTTGAAGCAAGCATTCCCTGTACATCGTATACATAAGCAATTCCCCCGCTCATGCCCGCGGCAAAATTGCGACCGGTTGCGCCCAGTATCACTACGCGCCCGCCGGTCATGTATTCGCAGCCATGGTCACCCACACCTTCCACAACGGCTGTGCCACCGGAGTTGCGTACACAAAAGCGTTCACCAGCTTTTCCACGGATATAAGCTTCACCCGAAGTAGCGCCATAAAACGCCACGTTGCCCACCAGGATATTTTCTTCCGGTACAAAACCTGCATCCTTATGCGGGTACGCAATCAGCCGCGCGCCGGATAAACCTTTTCCGAAATAATCATTGGCGCTTCCTTCCAGTTCAAGTGTGAGCCCGCGCGCTGCAAACGCGCCAAAACTTTGCCCGGCCGTGCCGTTGAATTTGAAATGGATGGTATCATCCGCCATTCCTGCTGATCCGTATTTTTTAGAGATCTCGTGCGACAACATGGTGCCGATGGTGCGGTCGGTATTGCCAATGGCGAAGGATGCGTATGTTTTTTCGCCCCGCTCCAGGGATGCAGCAGCGGTTTCTGCCAGTTTCCAGTCCAACACACCCCGAAGATTATGTTCCTGTTCTATTACTTTGTGCAGGTTGTCGGTAGAAGAAGGCTGTTGCATGTAAAGTACCGGTGAGAGGTCCAGCTTTTTTCCTTTCCAGTGCGTTACTTCTGTCGTTTCAAGGCAATCGGCACGCCCTACCATTTCATTGATCGTTCTGAAGCCCAGTTCGGCCATAATGGTCCTTAATTCCTGAACCAGGAAGTGAAAGAAGTTTACGATATGATCGGCATTACCCGTAAAGCGGCTTCTTAATTCCGGGTCCTGCGTGGCAATACCAACAGGGCAGGTATTGAGATGACACTTCCGCATCATGATGCACCCCTCTACCACTAACGCCGCCGTGGCAATGCCCCATTCTTCGGCACCCAGCAGCGTGGCAATAGCCAGGTCGCGGCCTGTTCTTAACTGCCCGTCTGCCTGCACAATCACACGGTTGCGCAAGCCGTTTTTTAAAAGTGTCTGGTGGGCTTCTGCAAGGCCAAGTTCCCAGGGAAGCCCGGCATGGCGGATCGAACCCAGTGGGGAAGCGCCCGTACCGCCGTCGTGGCCGGCAATCAGCACCACGTCGGCTTTTGCCTTGGCAACGCCCGCGGCGATGGTACCCACACCGGCCTTTGACACCAGCTTTACACTGATGCGTGCATGACGGTTTGCATTTTTAAGATCGAAAATCAGTTGTGCCAGGTCTTCAATGGAATAAATATCGTGGTGGGGCGGGGGCGATATCAATCCTACTCCCGGGATGGCATGACGCACCTTACCGATCCATTCATCTACTTTGTGTCCGGGCAACTGGCCACCTTCCCCGGGCTTTGCACCCTGTGCCATCTTGATCTGTAATTCATCGGCCATGGCGAGGTAATGACTGGTAACGCCAAAGCGTGCCGATGCTACCTGCTTGATGGCGGAACGCATGCTGTCGCCGTTGGGTAAGGGTGCGTAGCGCATTTCATCTTCACCACCTTCCCCGGTATTGCTTTTGGCACCAATGCGGTTCATGGCAATGGCCAGGGTGGCATGCGCTTCATGAGAAATCGATCCAAAGCTCATGGCGCCCGTAGCAAACCGTTTGAGAATGGACGATGCGTCTTCCACTTCATCAATGGAAATGGATGGCCTGTCGGGACGGAAACGAAGCAATCCGCGTAAGGTAAAAGCTTTTGTATTTTGTTCGTTAACCAGTTTGGAAAACTTTCTGAAAACGCTGAAATCATTCATACGGGTGCTGTACTGCAGCAGGTGAATGGTTTGCGGGTTGAACAGGTGTGCTTCTCCCTTGCGCTTCCATTGGTATACGCCACCTGGCGGCAGTTGCTCAACGGGCAGTTCTTTTTTGGCAAATGCGAAAGCGTGCTTGGTGAGCGCTTCTTTTGCCAGTTCATCGAGCCCCATTCCTTCAATGCGTGAAATGGCACCGGTAAAAAATTGGTCCACCACCGTTTTGTTGATGCCGATGATCTCAAAGGTTTGGGCACCCTGGTACGACTGAAGGGTAGAGATCCCCATCTTGGAAAAAACTTTCAGCAGTCCATCCGTAACAGCTTTGATATAATTTTTCTTTAATTGTTCTTCGGAAACACCCGGTCCTATACGCCCGGTACGCTGCAGGTCGCGGATGGAAGAAAATGCGAGGTATGGATTGATGGCGGTTGCCCCAAACCCGATGAGCGTGGCAAAGTGATGCACTTCCCAGACATCGCCTGCTTCAATTACCAGACCTACCTGACCGCGGTATCCTTTCCGGATAAGATGGTGGTGTACCGCTGCCGCAGCCAACAGGGAAGGAATGGGCGCGTGGTCCGAATCAATGGCACGGTCGGAAAGGATGATCACTTCAAAACCATCTTCCACCGCATCCACCGCGTAGCGGCATATACGCTCCAGGCCTTTTTTCAGGGAGCCCGCTTTTCCATCCGCTTTAAAATAGGTCTGTAATGTTTTTGCCTGGAAGATGCCGGTATCAATGCTGCGGATCTTTTCCAGTTCATGGTTGGTGAGCACCGGGTGCTTCAGGGCCACGCTGTGACAGGAAAGCGGATCGGCTTCGAGGAGATTACCGTTGTTGCCCACAAACGTCGACAGCGACATTACGATGCGTTCGCGGATGGGGTCAATAGGCGGATTGGTAACCTGGGCAAACAGTTGTTTAAAATAAGAACTGAGGTGCTGCGGTTCATCGCTTAAAATAGCCAGCGGGATATCCGAGCCCATGGAACCAACAGGTTCCTTGCCATCTTCCGCCATGGGTGCAATAAGCGCGGTAAGATCTTCGGTTGTATAGCCAAAAGCTTTCTGGTATTTGTACACCTGTTCATGCTCCAGCTCCGTGAACATTACGCGCGGTTCCGGTAATTCTTCCAGCCGGATCTTGTATTTATTCAGCCATTCACCATAAGGCTTCTGCGCGCAGATATTATTTTTCAGTTCTTCATCTGATATGATCCTGCCCTGTTCCAGGTCCACAACAAACATTTTTCCCGGCTGCAATCTTCCCTGCTCTTTGATTATAGAAGGCGGAACAGGCAGCACGCCGGTCTCTGAGGCCATGATCACGCGGTCATCCGTGGTGACGCAATAGCGTGAAGGGCGAAGACCATTACGATCAAGCGTGGCCCCGATAATGGTGCCATCGGTAAAAGAGATAGAAGCGGGACCGTCCCAGGGTTCCATAAAGGAAGCATGAAATTCATAAAATGCTTTTTTCACCGGGTCCATATCCGGCACTTCATCCCAGGCTTCGGGTATCAGCATCATCATCACGTGCGGCAGTGATCGTCCGCAAAGCGTCAGCAATTCGATCATATTATCAAGACAGGCCGAATCCGATTGTCCTTTTGTGATCAGGGGAAGCAGCAGGTCCATTTCCTCTTTGGAAAAATAGGCTGATGTAAAATTCCGCTCGGACGTGCGCAACCAGTTCAGGTTTCCCTGCAGTGTATTGATTTCACCGTTGTGTGCAATGTACCGGAAGGGCTGCGCCAGTTTCCAGGATGGAAAGGTATTGGTGGCAAAACGTGAATGCACCAGGCCGAATGCCGATACGAAGCGCTTATCGGAAAGGTCGGGGAAATATCCGCGCAGCTGCATCGAAGTCAGCTGCCCTTTATAAACAATTGTTTTGCAGGAAAAGGATGCGATATAAAATCCAATGCTGTCTTTCTTGACTGTATTCTCGATGGTATGCGCCGTATAATTGCGCAGCAAAAAAAGTTTCCGTTCAAAATCATCCGCGGTCTGTACCGCATCGGGGCAGGCAACAAACACCTGTTCCATTTCCGGTTCTCCGGAAAGCGCGGTAGCACCCAGTCCTTCGGAAACAACCGGCACCCTCCGGTAGAGCAGTATCTCCAGTCCCAGCTTTTCAGCGCACCGGTTCAGTACTTCACGGCAGGCTTCCCGGGTGCTGATATCCCGTGGAAAGAAAACCACGCCCACGCCATATTTACCAAAGGGGGGAAGATGTACACCCTGCCTGATGCATTCGTCAAAGAAAAATTCATGCGGTACCTGCACCATGATACCGGCACCGTCGCCCGTATTGTCTTCACACCCGCAGGCGCCGCGGTGTTCCATATTTTCGAGTATCGTGAGTGCATCCGATACGATGCGGTTGGATTTCTTGCTTTTAATGTTGGCCACGAAGCCTATGCCGCAGGCATCGTGTTCAAAGTCGGGGGAGTAAAGTCCGGTAGTTGCCATAAATAATTTATTGACAGGTAAAAACCTTATTATTTATAGCAAGCGATCGGTATGAATATAGAATTAATTCCTGATACGAAATCAACCGGTAAAAATCATTTTTCCACAGGCCGTGATTTTTTATTTTGGCTGTATCCCTGAATATCCTATAAATTTGGTATACTAATTATGATCCTGATACAACATACCGGTTCCTGCTTGCACCACCGTTGTTGTACCCTTATTTGCCGCAAGGCATACTAGTCTGTTCCTCCCTATCAGGGCTCCCTTTTTTCGTATCTCATTTTATTCATCCTTAAATTTTGTTGTATGAGCAACTACCGCTTCGAAACACTGCAGCTGCATGCCGGCCAGGAAATTGATCCTACCACCAATTCACGCGCTGTTCCCATTTACCAGACCACTTCCTATGCCTTTAAAAATTCCGAGCACGCGGCCAACCTGTTTGGACTGAAAGAGTTCGGGAATATCTATACCCGCATCATGAACCCGACAACGGATGTATTTGAAAAACGGATCGCGGCACTGGAAGGCGGTGTGGCTGCAGTGGCAACAGCTTCCGGCCAGGCGGCCCAGTTCCTCGCACTCAATAATATCCTGCAGGCAGGAGATAATTTTATTACCACTTCATTTCTTTACGGCGGAACACACAACCAGTTTAAAGTTGCCTTCAAGCGGCTGGGCATTGAAGCGCGGTTTGCTAATGGCGATGATGTGGAAAGCTTTGTGCCGCTGATCGATAAAAATACGAAGGCCCTCTACCTTGAAACCATTGGCAACCCGCGGCTGAACATTCCGGATTTTGAAAAATTTTCCGCACTTGCAAAAGAATACGACCTGCCGCTAGTGGTAGATAATACTTTCGGCGCCGGCGGTTATTTATTCAGGCCCATTGAATGGGGTGCCAACGTGGTAGTGGAAAGCGCTACCAAATGGATCGGCGGACATGGTACGTCCATTGGCGGTGTGGTGGTGGATGCGGGGAATTACAATTGGGGCAACGGCAAGTTCTCCCAGTTTACGGATCCTTCCGAAGGATACCACGGGCTGAAATTCTGGGATGTATTTGGTGAAGGAAACCCGCTGGGACTGCCCAATGTTGCCTTTGCGATCCGCGCACGCGTGGAAGGTTTACGTGATTATGGAGCAAGCCTCAGCCCATTTAATTCTTTCCTGTTGCTTCAGGGACTGGAAACCTTATCACTGCGCGTGGAACGCCATGTACAAAACGCACTGGCACTCGCCCAGTGGCTGGAACAGCATCCGCAGGTTGATTTTGTTCAGTACCCCGGGCTTCAAAGCAGTCCTTACCACAACCTCGCTAAAAAGTACCTGCCCAACGGTTTCGGCGGCATCCTGAATTTTGGTGTAAAGGGCGGAAAAGAAAGCGCCAGTAAGTTTATTGACGGATTAAAGCTTGTGTCGCACCTGGCCAATGTGGGTGATGCAAAAACACTGGCCATTCATCCTGCTTCCACCACGCATGAACAACTCGCGGCTGAAGAACAGATCGCTGCAGGCGTTGAACCCAACCTGGTCCGCATCAGCGCCGGCATTGAGCATATCGATGATATCAAGGCCGATCTCGAAGGCGCTTTTTCTACGGTGTTCTCAAAAAACCTGGTGGGTTAAAGCCTGGATATTATTGTGATCAGACTGATGCACGATACCGTTTCGGTTTTCAGGTATAATAAGCCGTTCAGGCTGGAGTCGGGAAGAGTACTTCCCGGTTTCCACCTGGCGTATACAGTGCATGGCACTTTATCGCCGCAACGCGATAATGTTGTATGGGTTTTTCATGCTCTTACGGCCAACAGCAACCCGGTGGAATGGTGGCATGGATTGGTGGGAGAAGGCAAATTGTTCAATCCCCAACAGCATTTCATTGTGTGTGTCAACATGCCCGGAAGTTGTTACGGAAGTATGGGCCCGCTCGACCTGGATGAAGCCGGCAAACCTTTCTACCACGACTTCCCCCTGTTTACCACCAGGGATATGATCCGCAGTTATTCCCTTTTGTGCGGTCAGCTTCAGGTTTCAAAAATCTTTGTTGGACTGGGGGGTTCAATGGGCGGACAGCAATTAGTGGAATGGGCTGTGGAGGAACCGGACCTGTTTGAATACATTTTCCCGATTGCCACCAATGCACGGCATTCGCCCTGGGGCATTGCGTTTAATGCCACCCAGCGTCTTTGTATCGAAGGCGATCCTACCTGGAAAAGTGCCATGGAAGAAGCCGGAATGGAAGGCATGAAAACGGCGCGGGCCATCGCGCTTTTATCTTACCGGAATTATGATACCTATGCCCAGCGGCAGAACGGCTTTCATGAAGCGGTGGAAAACGCGGCACCGGGCGACCAGATGTTCAAAGCGGAAACTTACCAGCGTTACCAGGGTGAAAAGCTGGCGCGGCGGTTCAATGCTTTCAGTTATTATTTTTTAAGCCAGTCCATGGACCTGCACGACGTTGGAAGGGGACGTGGCTCGGTGGAACAGGCGCTGCAAAAGATCAAAGCAAAAACGTTGGCGATCGGGATCCGCTCGGATTTGTTGTTCCCGGTTTCCGAACAGCAATTTTTAGCGGATCATATTCCAGGTGCATCATTTGCTGCTATTGATTCGCTGTTCGGACACGATGGTTTTTTACTCGAGTTCAGCCAGATTGAAAAAGAGATCAGTAATTTGTTGAAAGGGTGATTAATTAACGACCGGGGCTTGCCGTTCCTTTGCGCCTTCGCGGTTAAATTCAGGAAAAGCAGAAACCGCAAAGCATGCAAGGATAAAAAATAAACCTACCGCTCATCTTTTTTATGTGATCGGCAACCTCTTTACCTGGCCCTCATCCTGAAAGCAACTATCAATGCAGAAAAAAGCGTAATGCCTCCCACTAAAACCATCGCAGTCCTTAAATTAAAGTGATCGGCCGTCAGCCCGGTAACTATGGCCCCGATGGCATAACCGGTGTCGCGGAAAAACCGGAAAGTGCCGATGCTTTTTGCGCGCTCCACAGGGTGTGCATTTTCGGCGATGGCGGAAAGAAAATTCGGGTACACCAGTGCTTTTCCCAACCCGAGCAGGATTGATAAAACGATAAAAAATGTAAAAGAGGAAGCTGCAGCTAAACTCAGCAGGGTTACAGCCTGCAACAGCAAGCCTGCAAAGATCAGCTGCTTTTTTGGAAGGTAGTCGCCAAAGCGCCCGGTAAACAACTGCCCGATGCCCCAGCAGGCCGGGTAAACAGCTGTAATGAGGCCCACCTCCGTTAGTTCAAAACCTTTTAGGCTCAGCAACAGCGGGTACAGGCCCCACATCATACCATCGTTCAGGTTATTGACCACCCCTGCCTGCGTTACGGCGAACCGGTTCCTTTTCTGCCAGCGTGCATAGTTACCATCCGATAGTTTCTTTCGATCAATTTCCGTATGAGCCGCTATGGCCATTTGCGCCCTAGTGTCTTTTATTAAAAAGATACTGGCCAGTAACCCGACCATGGAAAAGATAACCCCTGTATAAAAAGGGTAGGGACGCAATCCATACCGCGCCGCGATCCATGATACTAGGAAGGTGACCAATCCAACGGCTAAGTATCCTGAAAATTCATTTAGTCCCATGGCCAGCCCCCTGTTCTCTTTTTCGGCCAGGTCGATTTTCATCATTACCGTGCTGGACCAGCAAAGTCCCTGGTTGATGCCCAGTAAAATATTGGCGGCGATGATCCAGTTCCAAACCGGTGCATACATCAGGATCCAGGGAATGGGAAGTGCAAACAGCCAGCCCAAGACCAGCAAATTTTTTCTTCCCAACTTATTGGCAAAAGAGCCGGTAAAATAATTCGTGAATGCTTTGGATATTCCAAAGGCCACTATAAAGGAAAACATTGCCGTTTTGGAAGCGAGGTGAAATACTTTTTCTGCAAGTTGTGGAATCAGCGATCGTTCCATTCCGACCATGCCGCCGATAAAAGCAGTTAAGATCACCAGTAAGATGAATTGCTGCAAATTTTGCCGGATGCCGATTGAAGTTGGGGGTGTATTCAAGATGTGTAACAGGCTTAATGGGTAAAAGCCGCAAAGATAGAGGGTTGGAAATACAAGCTACAAGCTGCACGCTGTAGCAACAAGGCTTATGAAAATGTCTGGGGACTGCGGACCGGATTTTGGCTGCACATGGATGCTTAACTAATATTTTATTTATGCTTTGGGAAATGGTTTACTGGGAAGATGCCCATCAGAATTAAGAGGAAAAAAATTCATGTTTCATAAAGACTGTACCTGTATGATCTAATGTACCTATTCAAGCGCATGTGATCAAGTGCCTGCTGCCGTAATCCGGCTTATGTATCCGGGATGCGTATAAAAATCCATTCCTGGCTTGTAAAAACAGGAAAAGCCGCTCATAATTATGAACAGCTTTTTAAATATCTGTTTTTGCTGTTATTCCAACGTTACAACAGGGGCATTAAAGGAACTTCGCGGTTATGAAATCCACCAGTTTAGTGTCCTCCATTTTATTGGATGTACTCTGAACGGATGATGTTTTTTTAAACTGCGGTGTTTCCGACATATACTTAATGAACTGTTCCTGCGCCTGCCCGGTTCCGGTCACGTGCAATTCATCTACATTCTGCATATGGGCCGTTATTTGTTTGAAGAACTTGGTCTGCAGGGTTCTTTCCGAATTGTTCGAAGCGTTTTCATTGGAATTGCTTCCCTGTCCCTGGTTGCTCTCGTGCCCCAATACCACAAAACCACCTTCATTATCTCCGTTTCTGCCGATGATGGTTGCCTGGTGTGAATCCATCCAGATACCGAACTGTTTTTTGTTTTTTGCTGACATACATTTTATTTATAAGTGATGCTATTAATAGTGAAGCGAAGCCGGGAGGAAGGATAGACGGGTGGGAAAGCAGGTGAATGTACCACTAAAGGAACACACCGGGTGTTAAAGTCCTCCTCAAAGAATGGGCGGCAGGATAATATACATGCCGGTTCGCATCATTTGTTCAAGCTTAAAAAAAATAAAAGGTTTATGCCGGCCTGATGCAGGATGCAAATACCGGCTGTAAACTTTTACTATATTCCCGGTTAGAAATGCCCAGGACTAATGAAAATCAAAAAAACTGATATTTTTCGCTTTAGTATTCCAATGGTGCCTTTCACGATTGCCACCGGCACCATGACCTATGCACAGAATGTGCTGATAAGGATGCATACGGATGAAGGTTTGTACGGCCTGGGTGAGTGCTCGGCCTTTCCCATGATTGTGGGTGAAACGCAGGATACCTGCCTGGTACTGGCAAAAGATTTTGCCGGCATCTGGAAAGGAAAGGATCCTGGTGACATTCCGGCCCGTATGAATGAACTGAATTCATATTGCGCGAATAATACCACCATTAAAAGCGCTTTTGACATGGCGCTGTATGACCTGGCAGCAAAAGCCGCTGGAAAACCTTTATACCAATTACTGGGCGGCAACAAACGACCGGTGGAAACGGACATCACCATTGGCATTGGTACGCCTGGTGAAATGGCAGCGAGTGCCCTTAAATTCAAGGATAGCGGGGCCACCATTTTGAAAGTAAAGCTCGGAAAAAAAGTGGAGGATGATATTGAACGGGTAAAAGCCATCAGGGAGGCAGCCGGTGCAGAAATGAAGATCCGCCTGGATGCCAACCAGGGATGGACCTATGAGGATTCGGTAACAGCCTTTGATGCAATGGAGGAATACGGCATCGAGTTCTGCGAACAACCTATGCGGTCTTATGATGATGCTCTGCTGCCGGCATTGTGCAAAAGGTCACCGGTAAAGATCATGGCTGATGAAAGTTGTTACAGCCATCACGATGCAAAGCGGCTGATGGATGCGGAGGCCTGTCATTCAATTAATATCAAGCTTGCCAAAACAGGCGGTATCGGCGAAGCATTAAAAATCCAGGAGCTTGCCGGTAAACGCGGTATACCATGTATGATGGGCGGCATGCTGGAAAGCCGTCTCGCACTGACTGCCAAACTGCATCTTGTTTATGCCAGTCCGGCCATCCGTTTTTATGATATGGATACCTGCATGCTCGGCCACCTTGCCGACCCGGTAACAGGAGGAGTTCGGTACAAGGGTTATTTCCTGGAGATGGACGATGCGCCCGGTATTGGTGCCAACGTCGATCCCTCGTTCCTGGATGGATGCGAAAAGTTTACGGTGTAAGGGCAGATGTTGAAGCAAAAGTGTTTACCGCCCTCACTGTTTTTTTACTTTTAATTCTTCAATCCATTCACGGGAGATCCTTTGCGCTTCGCCGGTGAGCTCTTTACCGGCACGGTAACATTTTTTCCAGTCTTCGCTCTTTCTTTCATATTCGGGATTCACAAAGACCATCTTCGTACCTTCTTTGCGTAACTGGGCGTCGAAATCAACGGTTGCCGACATGTCGAGGAATTGCTGCAGGCGGCCTGCAATAAATCCTCCCTGCACGGTGGTGAACCCGGGTTCCGGCTGACCCTTTTTTGCCGCTTCGTATTCTTCCACCTGCTTCTTTTGGTTGTAATAAGATTGGATGCTGGTGAGGGTATACTCATCCACTTCCTGCTTCTTCGCTTCCCTTTCTTTCTTTTTTTTCTCCATTGTACTGATATAATCCTTCATCATATCCACATGCATTTTCATTTCCCGGTAATCTTCTTCCCGCATCATATTTTTCATACGCATTTTTATGTACTCGTCTTTAAAATAATCGGAAGCCGTATAGTCTTTAACCAGCCTGGCAATTTCGACCAGGGCTTCTTTACGTTTCCCTGTGTTCCATTTATAGGCACCATAGATACTTTTGGGGGATGATAATTTGCCATTCATGAACCCATGCAGGATGTAACTTTCAGCTGACTTCTTTTCAATCCCCAACTGGGCGAAAATATCTTCATAGGCTTTAATTGTACGGTACGCTGTAAATCCAACAGCAGCCAGGAGGCAAAAGAAAAAAACAGCAACGGACTTCAGGATGCGCTTCATGATAAAAAGTTTAAGTGTTCTGGTTAAAGATTAATTCTGCTATATTTTTTTGATCTGCAGGGCAGGAGGAAAGCGGTTCGGGCCTTCACGTAAATCAGGTCCCAAAGAAACACAGTCCCGCGGTGCGGAACTATCAGATACACATATGATTTTGAGAGCGGAGAAACAGAGCGGGGAGCGGAGAAACAGAGCGGGGAGCGGAGAAACAGAGCGGGGAGCGGAGTGCGGGGAGCGCAAAGCGAGCAGCGAGTAGCGAGCAGCTTTCACCTACTTCTGCTGCAGTACCTTGGTTATGGCTTCTGCCTTGGAATGAACATGAAGCTTTGCATAAATATTACAGATATGGGTGCGGATGGTGGATAGCGATATAAAATACTTCTCGCCGATTTTTTTATAGCTTAACCCGTCGACAAGTGAAAAAAGCACCTCTTTCTCACGGGGTGTCAGTTCATAACCTTCCAGTTTATCGGAAGGTGGGTTTTGAAACGCCTGGATCACTTTCCGCGCAATGGAAGAAGACATGGGTGCACCACCCGCATATAATTCCACCACCGCCGCAACAATTTCTGATGATGTTGATTTCTTGAGCAGGTAGCCGGAAGCCCCAGCACGAATGGCGGCAAATATTTTTTCATCATCTTCAAAAACCGTAAACATCAGCACCTGGGTTTTTTCAAAGCAATTCCTGATGGTGCGCACGCCTTCAATACCGTTAATATCAGGCAGGTCAATATCCATCAATACAATGTCGGGTTCCTGGCGGGACAGTTCGCTTACTACGTTTAACAGGTGGGGAAGGGCCTTTACGCATTGCATGCCCGCCGTGCGGTTGAAAAGTGCTTCCAGGCTATTCCGGAGTGTATGATTATCTTCTATTACGGCTACCCTGATCATGTCCTATAAATTTGGTTCAGGAAAAGTTGGTAAACACTCGGATATTCATTTGATTTTTGTTCGCAGCCAAACGGTGGTCCCGGTTTGCCCGCTTTTGATCTCCAGCACAGCCCCGATCTTTTGCGCCCGGCGTTTCATATTGCTTAAACCGTTACCTTCCTGCCTTTCTTCCGTATTGAATCCAATCCCGTTATCGGAAATCGTTACCGACAACCAGCGGTCGTGCAGCGTAATACGGATACCCGCAACAGAAGCCTTTGAGTATTTGACCAGGTTATTGATCGCTTCTTTAATAATCAGGTAAATATGCTGCCGCTGGTCGGGCGCCAGGTTAATATCTTCGATTTGGTTATCCATTTCAATTTCGTAATCCATGCCCCTTGCCTCCAGTACACCCGAGGCAAATGAACGGATGCGTTGCATCAGGTTCCGGAACGAATCATTCTGCGGGTTTACACACCAGATGATGTCATCCATTTTATCCATCAGCATGGTGGCGTTCTCATTAATCTCTCGGATCATTTTCCGGGAGCTGCCAACGGCCTGCTCCTGCAGCGCGCCTTCACTGATAATGGAAATGGAACTCAGGGTTGACCCGATATCGTCGTGCAGGTCTGCGGAGATGCGGGTGCGCAGCCGTTCCAGTTTCAGTTTTTGTTTCAGCCGGTAGGTATTTAAAAAATAAAGAGCTGCGAAAATGGCGCAGAGTACCAGGATTATGAAAGGGATGCTTTTATAGAAAGGCGTAACGATCGTAAATGAAAACCGGGCCGGCTTTTCACTCCAGGTCACATGATCTGACGAACACAGTACTTCGAAAGTATAATCACCCGAAGGAAGGGAGGCGTAATTAACGCTGTTGAATTGGGTGGGGCTGCTCCAGCTTTTGTCATAGCCTAGTAACCTGTATTTATACCAAAGTTTTTTTTCATCGCGGTACGAAGCGCCGGCAAAACGGAAGCCGATGGAATTTTCATCCGGCCTGTAGGAAGCGGCTTCACCAAACAGCGCCGCTGTATCTTCTTTACCCAGCACCGATATGCGGGTAATATTGACCATGGGCGGTGGAGCAACATCCTTTGAATGAAACTGAAGGGCCGTTACGCCGGAAGAGGATACCGCCCAGCAACGGTTCCCGTTTGAAGAAAGAAAATTGGAGAACACCTCGGCTTCCTGCAAGCCATTGGCCGAGTTGTACGACTGCCATTTGCCGGAACCGGGATTGTATGAATAAATGCCGTTACAGGTGGCGATCCAGATGCCGCCATCCCTGCTTTCTTTTATATGGGTTACCCGTGTGCAGGCTAATCCTGCAGACGCTGTCAGGTTCTCCACTTTAATTTTTTCTTCCTGCTCGCGGATCCGGAACAATCCGCCGAAACGGGTTCCGGCCCATACATTTCCTTTTGAATCCATCAGCATACTGCGGATATGCATGTCTGTTAGACCATCTTTCAGCGTAAGCTGGTCCTCAACAGCATAAATGATTTTATCATTCTCAAAACGGTATTTTATTTTCAGTATCCCTTCGGCATTATCACCGGCCCAGATTATCCGCCTTGCTGCATCAACAGCCATGCTCACGATAAAACAGGGCATACCGTTCCGGAGATAGGGCCGCATATGTCCTGCCGGCTTCCCATTATCCATGTAAAAGATCCCGTTGGAGCCACCTGCCCAAACCCTTCCTGTTGCATCCTGCGTCAGGTAATGTACTTTGATCTCTTCTTTGCCCCACCGTTTGAAGTAACGGGAAGAAATTATTTTATCCTTATTTACTTCGAGCTTGAATAATCCGGCATCTCTGTGGCTAACCCATAATTGTTTCCCGGTATGCAGCAACCGCCCCGGATAGCTTGTATCCTTATTGAAATGGGTAGAACGCATCGGTCCTCCGTTCCGGATGGTATAAAGCTGCTTTGAATTAGTAACCCAGGTCACGGAATCATCACCGGTAATATCTGCTGTTCCGGGTGCCGGGTCACCGAATGAATAATAACGCACCGGCATATTCACGATCTTGATTAAACCGGTATGGGTACCTACCCACAGATTATGCTCGCGGTCTGAATAAGTATAATGAATATCATTGCCCGGTATGCCACCGGAGGACATATATTCATCCGGCTCCCCGTCATTAATGTACACAAACCGTCCGGAAGAATCCGTGATACAGTAAAGAACACCGTTATTCTGGCCCTGTGGTACCAGCAAGGCCCCGGGGTATACACGGTTCCCTGTCTGTGACCGAATGGTTTTGACATCGAAAATATGCTGCTCTACTGAGGCAGGCCTTTGCCCTTCCGACAAAACAATCATGCGACCCTCTTTTACGCGTATATACAAAACGCCCTTGCGGGAAACCTGTTGCACCTTCTGCTCTTTTGTATATATAAACAGTCCGTGGGAGGTGCCAATCCATACCTGGCTCTCTTTATCTATAGCGAGGCAGGTGATGAGGAGGTCTTTGATGGTACTGTCCAAACCAAAAAGATACCGGAACCTGCCATCGGCGAAATGATAAATTACATTATCGCCCCCGGCTACCAGCACTCCTTTACCCGGGTAGGGCGTTAAAGCATGAACATTATTATAAACCTGCGTTCTTTGGAGTGGTAAGTTATACGCCTTTATTCTGCCGTTACTGTATTCTAGTAAGCCCCCATCAAACCAGAAACCGGCATATACCTTTCCACCAGTTGCCGCCATAGAGGACACGTATTTGTTTTGCTGCGATGGGGGCAGGGGAATTGTCGTAAACTGGTACCCATCATACCGGGAAAGACCGAAATAGGTCCCGAACCACATAAAACCTTTTTCATCCTGCAGGATGCAGGACACGCGGTCCGATACCAATCCATCAGAAGTGGTATACCGCTTTGAAGGAAGCGACTGTGCCCAGCCCGGGCAACAAATAAGAATGGCAATAAAAAATAATAAAAAACGATCCACGGTATTTGGTGTCAGTTACTGGTTTGGTTTGCGTAGTTGAAAAGTACAAAGGAAATGGGATTTGGGAGGAGGTTGATTGGTTGATATGTTGAAAGGTTGGATGGTATTGGGGTAATAGGTATTAGGGTATTGGGGAGGGAAAATTTTCAATTTTCAATGTTCAGAACATCAGTTTCCATATTTCCTGGCGGCTTCGCGGTTTTATTTTAACCGCAAAGGCGCAAAGGGTTACACTGATTCCTGCGAGAAGCGCGTAACGAACAGCGAGAAGCGATCAGCGATCAGCGATTGGCAAACAGCTTCCTCCACATTTCATTTTGCCATCTTTTGCACTTGCTCTATCTTCCTTCCACTATTATTTGTGAACCTTACCGAAGATCAGATACTTACCCTTGCTCCTGACGAGGCATCCAAAAAAGCAGGAAAAGACCTGGCCAACCCGGCCAAATGGGTAAGCTTACAAAAGGAGATTTAAAGAAGCAGTTTTGCAGGAGTTGCGATCAAACAGAATCGGCGACCAGGCAGATAAGGATGAACAGGGGGAAGCGGATTTCCATTTTATTGTCTCCAAGGATTACCAGAAAGCTGTAGCGGCCATTCTTTTGGTGGCAAAGCGGTATAAAATGGAGCAGCAGGTAACGGTGTACAAAAGAGAGTACCGTTCTTAAGATAAGTGGACAGATAAAGTGGTATATCCTAAGTAGAAACAGCAAAGCCAGTAAGGGGAATAACATCGGTTGGGGCCGGGGCGAAATAAACCAATAAAAATTTATTTCGGATATTAATGGCTTTATCTTTTTTACATGAAACTGTCAGATGAAAAGCAACACCTGCTGAACAGTATTGTTGGCGACTTAAAAAAAGTTGATGGTGTATTGGCTCTTGTATTAGGTGGCTCACATGCAACAGGAATGGCAACTGAACGATCAGACCTGGATATCGGTATCTATTACTCGGAAATTCACCCGTTTTCAATTAATGCCATTAAAGAAATTGCGGGAAAGTTTTCAATAATGGGAAATTTTACAGTCACCGGGTTTTACGAATGGGGACCCTGGGTAAACGGAGGAGCGTGGATACACACAGCCCATGGAAAGGTGGATTTTCTCTACCGCAATTTAGAGCATGTTGCCACAACCATCGATAAAGCGAAAGTTGGAGAGTGGGAAAATAATTTCGAGCAACAACCGCCTTATGGCTTTTCTTCGCTTATTTACCTGGGTGAAACGAAAGTTTGCCTTCCACTTTACGATCCACAGGATTATATCATCAGGCTGAAAGAGAATGTAAAACTATACCCTCCGAATCTGAAAATATCTGTTGTGCAGCAGTCACTTTGGGCTGCAGAATTTACCATCTGGAATGCGGAGCGCTATGAGGAAGGAAGGGATGTTTACACAGTTATAGGTTGCCTGACAAGAGCTGTATATAATATTGTTACGGCCTTATTCGCCTTGAACGAACATTACCCTTTAAGTGATAAAAGAGCGATTGCTGTTCTGCAAAAATCATCGAAATGTCCGGTAGCCCTTTTAGAAAAGATTGAACGCATTTTGACTTTAAATGGCAAAACCATGCATGATAATATTCATTATTTGAAAGTTTTGTTCAATGAAACAGTAGAGCTATCTGACGTAACATATAAGCCTTACTATAAGTTGGATAAAATATAATAATGTCCTGTCAATTGTATGAACGCATCACACCAGACTGGTGTTCTACACAAGTGCAGTTTTGACAACAATAGCCAACCTATTGCATGAGGATTGCAGATTAAGTTATCCTGGAGGGATCAGGTTGCACCTTATGCGCACATATGATAATTCCGTTATTTTCCCAGGTTAAGTCCTTCCTTGTAGTGGATTATTAAGGATGACAAAACCAAAATAAAAACAGTCGGTATTAGTGGCTGCCACCCATAGGAAGAACTGGCAATCGGGGCATATCCAACCCATTGTATAAAAGGTGCTACTGCATTAATTTTGGCTACTAAACGATAAGCTATGAATTATGCACGGGGCTCATACAGGGTTTTGACCTTAAGACACCCGCTAATGCTTCACTGGATAATAGCAGAAAAAGCTTGTTCCCAGCCCGCACTGCCATTCTATTCATTCAGCTTTAAAATGAACCATCCTAAAGGCACTAATGAAAACTACATAACTATTTATTCAGTAAATTCATAAAGTACCAGCCCGATCATCCTTGCAAGCGGGTAAAAAATCAATCAATGCGGTATTTCATTTTCATTGTAATCTCACTTTCCTTGGCCTCCTTTTTTGCGGGTTGTAAAAAGCTGCAATTAACAAGTGCAACCGCTGAAGGGGCGCACACTTTTTCCTGCATGGTGGAAGGCACGGTATTCAGGCCCGACAGGTCCGGGTGGTTCGGCGGGCCTCCCTTAAATGCTTATGTTACCACTGAGGGCCTAAGTATACATGCATTTAAATCAGGCGTATCCAATTCACCCGGTGAGCGCATAACCATATTTGTGAGCAATGCCCGGTCAGCAGGAACATATTCTTTAAATGCCGGGGGGTCGTATGCAATTTACGAGTTGAACTACTCAGGCGCTCCGTACTACCGGACAAATGGAAATTACGGCGGCTCCATCACCCTGACCCGCTTCGACACCAGTGCGCAGATCTACTCCGGAACTTTTCATTTTTCCGGACAGGATTCTACCAATGCAAAAGTCATTCATGTAAAAAATGGCAGATTTGATATAAAAAAGCAATAGGCCATTTATAATTCTTTAACTCAATTATAAATTTTGCCTGCTAAGAATATTAATATATAAATTACTTTTCAGGAACTAAGTCCGGGAATCTCCCGTCCGGTGGAGCATTTTTAATGATTATCAATTCTATATGTTATGAGACAGTTTGCCTGCATTACCCTCTTTATGGTATCAGCTTATTCTTCGTTAAGCCAGGAAAAAAAAAGACCTGGCCATCTCCTTACATACGGGCATATTTAACAGCCCGGTTTATTATAAAGCATACCGGGGGAATCATCATGGAGCAGGGTTTGACTATCATTTGTCGCAAAGACATGTATTTTCAGTTAGTTATATAGCCGGCAATCACCGCTATTTTGATACGGTCTTAACCAACAGTCCCTCATCTTACATTGTTCATCCTATGGAAACAAACGCCAAGGCATTTTACCATACTTTCTCCGTAGTTTATAAGTATAAAGTAATCAACCAGCCTTCATTCAGCGTTGTTCCGGGGATTGGTGCAGGCATACTGACCCATTCGCAGGATTATCCTTACGTCCAGGGATCGTCCATACAATTCAGGACATCTTCCTGGTCGGACCTTGTTTTCCCGGTCAGCCTGGACATGGCCTATAAACCATTTGATAAGTGGCAGGTTGGTATTACGGCAGGATTTTTAATCCACCCCGACTACCCGGTACTGGGTTTACATGCAGGACCCCGGATTTCTTATGTGCTGAAATAAACGGTGTGCTGTAAGATGGCTTCGTACTGCCATGCAAAAAGGGAATTCGGATGGAACATCTCCGGCAGGGCGATGCCTCAATAGTTAATACTGAAACTTAACCACTTCCACGAGTTTAGTTTTTTATTTAATATAGTATCTATTGCCCCTGTTGGCTGGCTTATTTTTATTTATAAAATCTTTACTGGACTAACTGTACTTGTTCGCCGGTTTGCGTCAAATAATGGAATTATTGTTTATCACAATGGGCAAATAGCCCCGTAACTAATCCTGTGCAAACCTGGGCGGATTTTCCGGCTGAAAGGATTTCCCATGTTACGGTAACAGGTAAAATTTCTTACATTAGACAGGCACTCTGCCCTTACTGTCCGGATCGTGCGTAAAACGGGCAGCTTCCGGATCATTAAATCCCTGCATCATGAAAAAGTCAATACTGTTCTTCCTGGCGCTTATGACGATGTTTTTCCTTGGCTTTGCCTGCAGCGCACTTATCACCAGTAAGGCAGAAGAAAAACAGGTCCCGAAAAGGGTTACCGGCATCGGCGGTATCTTTTTTAAATGCAAGGACCCTGCAAAGGTGAGGCAGTGGTATAAAACACACCTTGGACTCAACACGGATAAATACGGAACTGTTTTCGAATGGAGACAGGGTGCGGACACCACCCGTAAAGGTTTTACCCAATGGAGCCCGTTTTCTGAAAAAACCAAATACTTTGCCCCCTCGGAGAAAGACTTCATGATCAATTACCGGGTGGAGAACCTTGTGCAACTGGTGGAGCTTCTGAAAAGCGAGGGGGTTGTCGTAACCGATACCATTGAAACCTTTGAATACGGGAAGTTTGTTCATATCATGGATATAGAAGGTAATAAGTTGGAACTGTGGGAACCAAATGATATTGAATTTGAAAAACTGGGCCAGAAGATCGGCAGCAAACCAACTAAATGACATGACTGCCCTGAGGTTTATGCATAAACACCTGCCATTTCAAACAACTGTTATATGGGAAAATTAGCGCAAATCAAAACCAAAGAAACATCTGCCAGTGTGGATGATTTTATGAACAGCATAAAGGATGAACAGAAACGTAAGGACAGCCGGGCAATACTCCATCTTATGGAGAAAGCCACGAAAGAGCAACCAAAAATGTGGGGCGCTTCCATGATCGGCTTTGGAAATGTCCGCTATAAAAGTCCGGCCACCGGGCGCGAGGTGGACTGGTTCAAAATCGGTTTTTCTCCACGCAAAGCAAATTTATCCCTGCACCTGGGATTAAACATACAGGAGCATGCTGATGCCCTGAAAAGTTTAGGCAAGCACAAGACCGGTGTTGGTTGCCTGTATATCAATAAACTGGTTGATATTGACCTGGATGTTTTGAAAAATATGATCCGGGACGCAGCCAAATAAACTTGTCCGGTTTCGATGCAGGTGAATCCAGTACCGTTGGGCTTTAGCCAGGCCTGTTCAGCGTACGCACATCCATACATAGATAAACTTTGTATTCTAAATTTTCCCTTTGAAAGTTTTATTCATTTCAGCTGTAATGATTGCCGTTATACTATCCTTTATTTCCTGCCGCAACCACCAGTCCAACAGTGATCCGGTTCGTGAGCGGGATAAAGCACCGGAAGGACATTCACGAAATCTCCCGCTCGCCGGTAAGTGGACCCACGTAAACATGGATGGGTTTACGGAAATCGTAATCAGGGATACGGGTGATATTTCCTTTACCATGCTTGAAGACCGGCTGAGGTCAGGTGTGACGGATCCGGCAACCCGGTACAGGAGGTATGAATCGAAGGCCAGCATTATTGTAAAAGGCAGCGGAGCGTATCCTGATGGTTCTCGCTTCTCCATCCGCACGCCTCAGTTCACCCTGGAATTTCTGAAAAAGAACGATACTTTATTTGAGATTGGCAATGAAGGGCAGGTGAAAAAATATTTTCGTACCCGTTTGGCCAATTGAAAGCCAAGGGAAAACAATCGAAGCTTTCCCTGATCGCTGTATCCAAAAGTTGCTGCAACAGGAATTGCCCTTACTACCAAAACAACCCGTGCAACCACAATTTTGTAAGCCCGGAATCCCGGTAATTATTTGTTTATTTACACAGGTCAACTTAGTTGCCGGAAAATATTGCACGCTAATCATAGCCATTTACAACCGTAAAAGAAAATTATTCAACCGGTGGCTTTCAAAAGATTTTACTCAACATGAAAAGACAAATATTTTTATCAGTAGCATTAATTTTATTAGGTGCATGTAATAATGCAGGGAGCCAGGTCTTAAAACTTAATGAACTGGAGTATTTCGAGACGCAAGGCGTCAATGTGCTGGTGTATAATAACCTTTTTACAGGTGGATTCAATGATGAGAAGAACGCCGGTATAGAACTAATTCACCATGGCGTTCGAACCGCGCAGGGAGGCGCTGTGCGCCTTTCACACACCCCGGAGCAATGGGACCTTGTTCCGGCTATATCAAACCGAAAGGTAAACCGTGCTTCTAAAACCATTGAGGCTTCGTTACGGTATGAAGATTACGATTTTGATTCAAGGGTGGTGGTGACCGCTAAGGGTAAAGGTGTGGAGATATCGGTTTATCTTGATAAACCCATTCCCAAAGCACTGGAAGGAAGTGCAGGCTTTAACCTGGAATTTTTGCCCTCGCAATACTGGCAAAAAACCTATTTGATGGATGGACGCCCCAACCGGTTTCCACGCTACGTAGTGGGCAACACCATTACAAAACCGAACAGCGGAAAGCCAAAACAATTTAAAGGGTATGTAACATCCGACGACAGGGGGACCGGCAGGTATATTGACCCCCTTCCCCTTGAAACCGGCCGCACCTTTCTTCTTGCACCCGATGAACCGGAGCGTATGGTGAAAATTACGTCGCCGGATGCTGATCTGATGCTTTTTGATGGCAGGGTGCTGGCACAAAACGGATGGTTTGTGGTACGCAGTTTACTTCCTGCAGGAAAAACAGGCAGGGTGCTGACCTGGACGGTTGAACCAAATGCCATAGCAGGGTGGATCAGGGAACCCAATATCGGTTTCTCCCAGGTGGGCTATCTTCCTTCCCAACCTAAAGTGGCTGTTATTGAACTCGACAAAAAAGATAAACCGGTACCAACATCATCGGTATACAAAATAGGAGAGGACGGCAAAGAGACCAAAGTATTCAGCGGCAATATAAAACCCTGGGGTAACTATTATAAATACCACTACGTCAAATTCGATTTTTCAACAGTGAAGTCACCCGGTATCTATTATATCCAGTATGGAAAATATAAAACCAATAATTTTTTAATAGACACAACTGTTTACAATAAAATAACCGACGCTACCAGCGATATATGGATCCCGATTCATATGAATCACATGGCTGTAAATGAGGCGTACAGGGTGTGGCACGGTGAGCCTTTTAAAGAAGGCTACCTCCAGGCCCCGCCAAACACTGATCACTTCGACCTCCATGCACAGGGACCGACTACCGATACCCGTTATAAAGCTCTGGAATTCATTCCCGGTTTAAACACGGGCGGTTTTTTTGATGCCGGGGATTTTGATATCGAAACAGGATCGAACATTGGCGTTGTGCAGAACTTTGCGCAAACATGGGAGTATTTCAAACCCTTACGCGATCAAACGTTTATTGATCAGAAGCAGCGATATGTTGATCTTCACCGTCCCGATGGGATACCGGACGTTTTGCAGTTTATCGAGCATGGAACCATGAACCTGGTAGCCCAGGCAGAAATTATCGGCCACATGGCACAAACGCTTTCCAACTCGGTGCTCGATAATTATCATCACCTGGGCGACGCCGCTTCATTAACGGACGGTCTTCCTTATAATCCGAAGCTGGGTCCATACGAAGTGGCGCCGGATGGAAGGTCGAGCGGAGTGAAGGATGATATGTGGGCATTTACCAGCCGCGATCCTAACCTCGATCTCCGGGCAGCAACCATGTTTGCCGCTGCCAGCCGGGCTTTAAAAGGATATAACGATGATCTTTCCGGCCGGGCCTTGCAACAATCGAAAAGACTCCTGTCGGAAGCAACGGAACTGCTGGCCAATAAACCGGAGGATACCACGCGCAGGGGCGGAGGAGCAGCGAATATGGCCACTAATCTTCAACTGTACATCGCAACGGGGGAAAAACAATATGCCGATAAATACCTGGAACTTTTATGGCCGGCGCTCCAGCGTAATGTTAGCCGCAACATGTTAACCGCCCTGGAGGCCATTCCGCATATGAATGCATCCTTTAAAGAAAAGCTCCGTCCGTATGTTGTAAAGTACAGAGAATACATCGGGGGACTGGAAAAGGATAATCCTTATGGAGTACCTATCGGACTGACCAACTGGGCGGGCAGCGGGGACGTGGTGAGTTTTGGTACCACCATTTGTTTTGCCAGCAAACATTTCCCGGATATTATCGAAGCCCGCCATGCATTTAAAACCACCAATTGGCTGTTTGGCTGCCATCCCTATCATAATTATTCGCTGGTAGCCACCGTTGGTGCTACCCGTCCCAAAGCCGTCTTCTATGGCAATAACAGGGCAGATTTTTCCTTTATACCGGGCAATGTGGCCCCGGGAATATTATTCAGGAAACCGGACCACTTTGAAAACTACGACGACTGGCCATTCCTGTGGGGACAAAACGAGGGCACAATCGGTGGTAATACCAGTTATTTGATTTTTGGATCAGCTTTCAAAAATTTAATAAAATAACGAGGCTTGCACAAACAGTTAGAACCATGAAATAATTCAAACTATTCCCATTCAGTATAGGTCATAAGTCCATCGATTTGATGCTTATTGATTTCGTTTTTTTTTTGCTGAAAGTTGGAACAATTCAGGCTGGTGGGATCAATTTTATTTCATTGACGGTGCCCTCTAGTATGTCGATAAGTGAAAACCAGTTAATACCATACAATGTCAACCAGGAATTTTCATAATGTTTTCATTTAAACTGAATGAACAGATCCTCTGACCAATAACGGATGGGTAAATATTTGCAAAATGCATTGGAACAGTCCATTTATCAAATCCTGTACGATCACCCTGCTTGGATGTATTCTTTGCCTCACCGACCTTGTTGCTCAAAAGATGCATGCCGACAACGGTGATGGCACATTTACCAATCCTGTTATCTCTTCCGATTTCCCGGATATTGATCTGGTGCGCGTGGGAGATACCTATTACATGTTAACCACTACCATGTTTATTTTTCCTGGTGTACCGCTCATTAAATCAAAAGACCTGGTGAACTGGGAGTATTGCGTCAACATTGTTCCCCGGATGGACGTAAGCAAATGTTATAACCTGGACAGTTGCCACCGCTATTCGCATGGACAATGGGCCAGCAGTTTAAAGTACCATAAGGGTAAATTCTATGTGTTGTACAATACATTGGACGAAGGAGCTTTTTTGTGTACGGCAACCGATCCGGAAGGTAAATGGGAGATAAAGCGATTAGGCAGGGGTTATCATGATTGCGGTTTGTTTTTTGATGATGACGGGCGCATTTATGTAGCATCCGGTTATGGAAAGATTTTTATGACGGAGCTGGATGAGAATTTCAAAGCCATCTCCAAAGATTCCCTCGTGTTTACCGGTCGTATGCGCGGTGGGCTGGAGGGTGCGCACATCTATAAACTGAACGGGTATTATTATTTGTATTGCACTTACGGAGGAGCGGATGGTTGGCAGGTAGCGCTTCGTTCAAAAAACATCTGGGGTCCGTATGAAGAAAAAGTTGTGCTACGGGAAACGGACCGGAAGAATATAAATTTCGGCGTACACCAGGGTGCCCTCGTGCAAACCCAAACCGGTGAATGGTGGACCATGCTGTTCATTGACATCGGCCCATTCGGACGCTTTCCCTCGCTGCAACCGGTAGCCTGGGTAGATGACTGGCCCGTTGCCGGTATTGATGGAAGAGCGGTGGTAACCTACCGGAAACCGGATGTTGGTAAAAAGCATCCCATTAAAATAATGCCCACGTCGGATGAATTCAGCAGCGGTAAACTGGGCCTGCAATGGGGCTGGAATCATAATCCCGATGATTCGAAATGGTCGTTCAGGGACCGGAAAGGTCATTTGCGTTTGAAAACAGCCACCGTAACAACCGATTTAAAAAAGGCACTAAACAGTCTTACCCAGCGCACCTGGACCTATTACACCGACTCGGTTGCCTCCACAGCCATTGCAAAATTTGATGTCCGGAAAATGAAAGACGGTGATGTCGCTGGCTTTGCTGTTTTCCAGGATCCTTATGCCAGCATTGCCGTTAAAAAGGACGGCGGTGCCTACCGGCTTGTGATGGCCATAAACGGTGCGGGTGTTGATTCGGTGCCTTTTCGGTCGAACATTGTTTACCTGATGGCCCAACCGGATTACGGCAGCAGCAGGGCCTCCTTTGGCTACAGCACAGACGGTAAAACATATTCCAAACTCGGAGGAGAATTGCGGATGCGTTTCAATCTTTCCATTTTCACCGGCAACAAGTATATGCTGTTCAATTATGCTACGGGGTCGCTGGGCGGATATGTTGATGTGGACTGGTTTCGTGTGGATCCCACCATCCCGTATTTGCCGGCAGAGGGAAAACTGATCGTTAAACAATAGCATCGAATTTAAACCCATAGAATAAAAATGAAAAGGTTCACCCCCGTATTTTTTGGTTGCCTCTTATTTTTTTCCGGCGCTTTTTCCCAGAACCCTATAGTGCAAACCATGTATACAGCCGATCCGGCACCTATGGTGTATAACGGTAAAGTATACCTGTACACGGGCCATGATGAAGACGAATCAAGCTGGTTTGTGATGAACAACTGGAAATTATATACAACGGAAGACATGGTAAACTGGACCGACCATGGCGTAATTGCCTCCTACAAAACCTTTAGCTGGGCCAAAGGAGATGCGTGGGCAATGCAGGTGGTAGAACGGGATGGTAAATTTTATATGTATGCGCCGGTTGTTTCCAAAACCACCAATTCGCCCGCTATCGGTGTGGCAGTTGCCGATAATCCTTACGGGCCTTTTCATGACCCGCTGGGAAGGCCCCTGGTGCAAAGCGGGAAAGGGGATATTGATCCTTCCGTTTTTATAGACAGCGACGGGCAGGCGTATCTCTATTGGGGTAATCCGTTCTGCTATTACGTAAAATTGAACCCCGATATGATTTCTTATTCAGGTGACATAGTCCCGGTTCCTATGACCGAAGAAGCGTTCGGCAAACGTGAAGGTGAGGTAAAAGACCGCCCGACATTATACGAAGAAGGTCCGTGGTTGTGGAAGCGGAATAACCTCTATTACCTGTTTTGGGCGGGTGGCCCACTACCCGAACATTTAGGTTATTCTACCAGCAAAAGTCCAACGGGTCCCTGGAAATATGGTGGTACCGTGATGGCAAAAGAGGGACGCAGCTTTACCAATCATTGCGGGCTGGCAGATTACAAAGGCACCACCTATTTCTTTTACCACAATGGTGCCTTACCCGGTGGTAATGGTTTTAACCGGTCGGTCTGTGTGCAGGAAGCTAGGTTTAATAAAGATGGTTCCATCATGCCCATGAAAATGGACAGCGGAATTACCAAAAGCAGGCAACCCCTGAATCCTTACCGGAAAACGGAGGCAGAGACCATTGCATTTTCCGAAGGGGTTAAAGCGGCGCAGAATGACGAAGTAGGTGTGTATGTAAATGCGATGCACGACAATTCATACATAAAGGTGCGGGAAGTTGATTTCGGATCAACCGGTGCTATAAAGTTTACCGCACGCCTGGGTACTACCCACAATACCGGGGTAACCATGGAGGTGCGGCTCGATAGCAGGGACGGGCCTTTACTTGGCACGGTTAAAGTGCCCCTCACCGGCGGCGACGACCGTTGGGCCCTGGTTACAACCGATGTGCCCCGGACAACCGGGGTGCACCACCTGTATTTTGTATTCAGGGGTCAAAAGCCCGGCAGGATCATGTTTTTTGATTACTGGAGATTTTCAAATGAATAATCGGACGGAAAAGAAATGCATATGAACAAATTATTACGGAAAGCGGGCCTGGTATGCAGCAGTGCACTGCTTTCTTTTCAAAGCACAGCGCAGAACCCACTCATTATCGATCAGTATTCAGCAGATCCTTCTGCGCGGGTATTTGGTGGCAAGGTGTACGTGTTCCCGTCTCACGATATTCTTGCTTCGGAAGGAAAAGGAAGACCCGGTTGGTTTTGCATGGAAGACTATCATGTTTTTTCTTCCGCTGATCTAACGCAATGGACCGACCATGGTGTTATCGTGACGCAAAATAAGGTGCCCTGGGTGCGTCCGGACAGCTACAGCATGTGGGCGCCGGATTGTATAGAACGGGACGGTAAATATTATTTTTACTTTCCGACAGCGGCAAAAGATACCGTGCAATATGGAAGAGGCTTTACCATTGGCGTGGCCGTAGCTGACAGGCCGGAGGGTCCGTATGTACCGCAGGCGGAACCCATCAAAGGCGTCCGGGGTATTGATCCGAATATATTTATTGATAAAGACGGCCAGGCCTACATGTACTGGTCTCAGGGGAATATTTATGGTGCCAGGCTGAAAGCAAACATGCTGGAACTGGACGGTGAGGTGAAAACATTGGGTGAATTGCCCGCGAAAGGTTTAAAGGAAGGTCCTTACCTGTTTGAAAAAAACGGAACGTATTACCTTACGTACCCGCACGTGGAAAATAAAACAGAGCGGTTGGAATATGCTGTAGGCAGCAACCCGCTTGGACCGTTCAAATTCACCGGTGTCATCATGGAAGAAACACCTGGTTGCTGGACGAATCATCATTCTATCATTAAGTACAAAAACCAATGGTACCTGTTTTATCACAGCAATGATCTCTCACCCACTTTTGATAAGGCCCGTTCTATTCGTGCAGACAGTTTATTTTTTAATACAGACGGCACCATAAAAAAAGTGAAGCCAACGGCGCGCGGCGTTGGTAAAACCGCTGCAACAAACCGGGTGCAGGTCGACCGGTATAGCAGCATAAGCGACAAAAATGTTACCATTGATTTTCTGGATACATCCAATAAATTTTTAGGATGGATTGCCTTGTTTAACGGACCGGGTGCCTCGTTGCAGTATAACTCCGTAGACTTTACCGGAAAGGTCATGAAGATCCATTGCAAAGTAAATTCCAGGAAAGGTGGAACAATGGGCCTCTACCTTGATAAAGGGGATGGCAGGCCCGTTGCAGAGATAAAAGTTCCGCCCACAAATGGCTGGACCGAAATTGATGTGCCGGTAAAGAAGATTACCCCGGGTGTACACCACATCATACTGAAACAGTTAACAGGATCGGATATTTCCATTGACTGGATCCAATTCCGGTAGCATGCCCGGTATAATGTCATGATTATTTAAATACTTCATCCTTGCCCTTATACTCAAACCAATCAAAATAAGCTTTTGTACTACCGGGTTTTCCCATAGATGTTGCATAGAGTCCGAAAACAGAGCCTACAAAACCACCTGCCGTAGCGGTACTTAAATATTTTCCATCTACCACTTTCAGCGTATCCCATTTTTTTCCGTTGGTGGAAAATGAAATGATGTACCTGGCTTCATCCGGCTCTATGCGCAGGTAAACGTTTTTAGCTGCAGATTTTAAACCCTGCGCGGCAAGAAGCTGCATCGAGTCCTTTGACGACTGGTACAGTTCTACCACCGGCTTTCCTGCTGCAACTGATTTGCACAGGTAATAGAAATGTGTTTCGTTTTGAAAGATGACCAATCCCGCTTTCTCATTTTCTGCACCGGGTATAAAGTTCAGTTTAACCGTTGCTGATCCTTTATGATGTTGCTGCCGGAAGCCAACAAAGGAAGGATTGTCTTTTCCACTGACGGTTTGCGGCCTCAGGTTGAGTGCTAACCATCCATTCTTATCCTTGGTGCTGTGCCATTTTTCGGTTACCGTGCGCAGGAAGGTATAGCGCAGGTCAAGGTTTGCGTTTTTAAAATCATCACGGTAGGTAAAATTGCCGCTGAAGTTATTCACCACTTTTCCTTTGGCAATAGTGGGCAGGGGATAGCGATAGCGCACTTCTTCGGCTCCTTTTGTAATCACGGGCCAGCCATCAGGGGTCCAGGTTACCGGCGCCATAAAGGTTTCCCTCCCGATATTATAATGATCTCCTTCGTACGGACGGCAGCCGAGGAACACGGCATACCACTGGCCGTCTTTTGTGTCCACCAGGTCGGCATGGCCGGTTGTGGTTATTGGGTTTTTCCGGTTTCTGTCGAGGTGCCGCTGGGTCAGAATGGGGTTGCCTTCCCAGGGAATGAACGGCCCTTCGGGCGATTTGCTCCGGAAGATTACTTCAGAATGATTATAGCCGGTGCCACCTTCCGCACACATTAAATAATACCAGTTATTAATCTGGTAGATGTGCGGGCCTTCAATCCATACCGGGTGTTTAGAAGTGTCCACTCCGCCATTTACGATTAGTTTTTCTTCACCCTTTACTTTTTTATGGTTGTAATCAAATTCATACATGCGGATCGAGCGGTGGCCATTCCATAATGTTTTTCCCCCCGGCGGATCACTGTTATAAATAATGTAAGCTTTGTCCGTTGTTTCGTCAAAGAACAGGGATGGATCAATGCCATTCACTTCTTTTAAATACACGGGATTGCTCCATGGCCCGGAAGGGTTGGTTGCAGTGATTACGAAGTTTCCTCCCCGGTCAATCAACGTACAAACAATGTAAAAAATACCTTTATAATAAGAGATGGCCGGTGCAAACAAACCTCTTGATACACCAGCCCCGATCAGGGGCAGTTGCTCCGGCCTGTCTAATGCATGACCAACCTGGCGCCAGTTCACGAGGTCTTTGCTGTGAAAGATGGGCAGGCCTGGATAATAGGCGAATGAAGAGTTCACGATGTAGTAATCATCACCGGCACGGCAAATGCTTGGGTCGGGATAGAAGCCGGCAAGAATAGGATTGGTATAGGTTCCTCCGGTTTGTGTGTTTCCCCCGAAAGCACACGCAATAAAAAGTATTATAAAAAGCTGTCTCTTCATTTATTTGAATGTAAGGTTAGCCTGGAGTACTGTTTTCTTATTCAGGGACGTTGCATTGGGCTGACCGCCACCAATGGATAGCAATACATTCCCGGTGAATTGCTTTGGTTGACCATTGTTGTCCATTACAGAAAGGTCTTCCGGTGTTAACACGAATCGGACAATTTTACTTTCACCGGCTTTGAGAGAGATCCGTTGAAATCCTTTCAGGGACCTTACAGGAGCCTGGATGTTTTTATTTTGGGTAGCAACATACAGCTGCACCACTTCTTCTCCATCCATTTTACCCGTATTGGTTACTTTGATGCTTACCGGGATGTTCCGGTTTTTGATCACGGTAGAAGGAACGTTCAGGTTTTCATACCGGAATGAAGTATAACTCAATCCATACCCAAACCGGTACAGTGGCTCGCCTTTGAAATAGCGGTACGTGCGGTTAGACATGTTGTAATCATTAAAATCACCCAGGTCTTTGTCGCTCCTGTAAAACGTAAGCGGCAAACGGCCGGAAGGATTGTAATCTCCAAACAATACATCCGCTATTGCCGTTCCGGCATCCTGTCCGCCATACCACGCATTTACAATGGCAGGCAGGGCCTCGTCCTCCCAGGGAATAGCCACAGCACTGCCCGTCATCATAACAAACACAACCGGTTTGCCTGATGCCTTCAGCGCTTTCATTACTTCTGTCTGAACCGCCGGAAGAAGAATGGTTGTGCGATCACCTCCATTGAATCCCGGATAATCCACTCTCATTTCCTCGCCTTCCAGCTGGGGAGATATACCTCCAACAAAAACAATGGCGTCCGCATCTTTAACCCGGGCTGTTAATGCGGCAAAATCAGTCCGCACATAATTTCCTGCCCGCAGATGAACACTTGCTTTTCCTTCTCCCTGGAAATATTCAAGCACCAACCGGTATGATTTATCTTTTTCCGTGGCAAGCTGGTAGGTTCTTGATCCCCAGCGATTGCGTGTCCATGCATTGATTACCTCTTTACCATCAACAAAAAAACGGTAGCCGTCATCTGCATCCAGTTCAAAGGTTATGGTACCGGTTTCCCTTGCTTTATAATCTGTTGAATAACGAACCGAAAAGTTATAGGCTTTAAGGGTGTCCCTGACAGACTGGCCTTCCTGCCAGTTGTTTTCTACACGGGATTCTATTACCCGGGCAACCGGTTCACCTTTCAGTTCGCGGTTGTTGAAATATTCAGCCTGGAAGCCCTGTTTTCCTTCCCAGGTGTACTGGTTGCCCATCTGAGCATACTGCAGTAATGTATCATTGGTGAAGTTTACTGCTTTTTCATACACCACTTCAACACCGGGTCCTACTTTGTTTTTAATGCCTTCTAGTGCTGAAACAATTTGCGAAGGAATACCATTGTAATTACCCAGAACCGCAATCCGGTTATCAGCATTCGGACCGATAACGGCAATCTTGCGGATGGTCTTTTTTAAAGGAAGGGTATTGGCCGTATTTTTCAGGAGCACAATTGATTGCCGCGCCATTTTTAAAGAATGCGCTTTATGATCGGGGTGTTCTAAAATTGTTACAGGTGTCTGCGCCCATTTCACCATGGAGGGAGGATCGAACATTCCCAAACGGAAACGGATCATGAAAAGCCGTTTTACGGATACATCAATTTGTTGTTCCGTGATTTTTCCCTGCTGCACTGCCTGCACTAACGATTTATAGGCATCGGTACCGCAATCAATGTCCGTTCCATGTAAAACTGCGTCGGCAGATGCACTGGCTGCATCGGGGTGTGTTTTATGGTTTTTAAAGAAATCATCAATCGCCCAGCAATCGGAGGTAACATAACCGGTAAACTTCCAGCGATTCCGGAGAATATCCACCATCAGTTCATCGCTGCCGCAGCAGGGTTGTCCCTTGTACGCATTATAGGCGCACATAACGCCTGCCACTTTGGTATTGACCACCAGTTCACGGAAGGCAGGCAGATAGGTATTCCAGAGGTCGTGCGGGGTAGGGGATACATTGAATACATGTCGCGAAGGTTCGGGCCCGCTGTGCACCGCGTAGTGTTTTGCGCAGGCTGCTGCTTTAAGGTACTTTGGATCATCACCTTCCAATCCTCTTACAAAAGCTCTTCCCAGCATGCCGGTTAAAAACGGGTCTTCACCATAGGTTTCCTGGCCCCGTCCCCAACGGGGATCCCGGAAGATATTGATGTTGGGTGTCCAGTAGGTAAGACCAAGATACCTTTGTCCTCTTTTGCCATCCAGGATCGCTTTATTATAAATGGCTCTTCCCTCGAGGGCAGACTGGTGCGCCATCAGTTTTAAAGAAACCGTATCAAAGGTAGCGGCCATGCCAATGGCCTGCGGGTACACCGTAGTGCGGTAAGGCGTCCGGGCTACACCGTGCAACACTTCGTTCCACCAGTCGTATGCAGGAATTTGGAGACGCTCAATGGCCGGTGCGGCATTAAGCATTTGCGCTACTTTTTCTTCCAGCGTTAACCGTCCAACGAGGTCGTTCACTCTTACATCAAACGAAAGCGAGGTGTTTTGAAAGGGATAAGACTCCTGGGCGGGAAGGCCTTTCAGGCACAGAAAGCCAAGGATAACCAAAAACGCTTTTTTCATATTTAAATCAAAATTGAATCGTGATCAATAATACATCCCGGATTTACTTTTTTTTCCCTGCTTTTTTCTCCAAATGTATAGGGCATGTGACGGGTAAAATCATTTCCAATTGAAACGGTCTTTCGGATTACTCGATCTATTTCATAAGAGATGATGTGCTGATAATTCGTTCGGATAGCAGTATGATTTTATGTTTTTATGGATGCACATATTGCTACCGGGGTGGTCAAAAATGTTTGGGCTGCATGGGCCGGGTCAGAAGCTTTCCTGGTCTTTTTCGCTTCGAATCATCCTGCATACACCTGCCTGCCGCAGCATCAGTAAAACCAGTCCTTTAGCGACATCATTGTTTAGTGCATTTCCCTGTTCCATACAATCGCTTGCATTGGCTGTGTATAGCTAAAGTAGGCTAAGTTTCAGAATAATTTACACAATCGGTTGCATTTTGAAAAATTGTCCTACATTAGATTAAGATCCCGTCTTCCGGATTGGTAAAAATTAAACGGTTACGTTATGTTGCTTGCACCTCCATCACTCAACTGGTTATTCCAGGAAGATTTTGTTCACATTCCATTATTCAATTATTCGTCATTGCTTACCTGATCCTGTTACGTCCCTGTGTGGGACAAAGCAGCCCGTAACTGCATTGACCGCAAGGCATCATCCTATCCTTTTGAACAGACCATTTCATTGCTGCTGAAATCCTTGAACCCCTTCGGAAATCCTGTTGACTGTATTTATAACGAATCAAAAACCTTATTTATGAAAAGTTCGGTTACACAAAATTCACCTGGAGGGTCTGCCGCTTTTTGTTTGCTGTTGCAGGAGCAAAAAAAGTTCTGGTTACTGCTCATTATCACCATGTTTATCGCTTTCTCTGCACCGGCCCAGAACAATACAGTAAGAGGCCGTGTAACCAACGAGCGAAACCAGGCAGTAGTGGGTGCTTCGGTAATAGTAAAGGGTACGTCAATTGGCACAACCACAAATGAAACCGGGGATTACCAGATTTCTGTTCCGCCCAATGGTATCCTCGTTATCAGTTCGGTAGGTTACCCGGACAAGGAAATTGCAGTAGGCAATGCTACAACCCACAACATTACCCTTACCACTACCAGTACCGACCTGGAACAGGTGGTGGTTGTTGGTTACGGTACCCAGCGGAAGGAAGCAGTCACCGGATCTGTGGCTTCCATTGGAGGCGACCGGTTAAGGGAAGTTCCCTCGCCGAACATCACGCAGGCTTTGCAGGGACGTTTAGCCGGTGTGGACATATCGCAGACATCCACAAGACCGGGAGCCGCGATGCAGATCCGGATCCGCGGCACACGATCGCTCAGCGCCAGTAACGACCCGCTGATTGTGCTTGATGGAATTCCTTTCCCGGGATCGATCACCGATATTGATCCGAATGACATCAAAAGCCTGGACATCCTGAAGGATGCATCTGCTACCGCCATTTACGGTTCGCGCGGCGCGAACGGCGTTGTATTGATCACCACCAATAAAGGACAAAGAGGCCAAAAGCCCAGGATTTCCTACAACTCATATTATGGCGTGCAAAAAGTGTTTGCCAAATACCCGATGATGAACGGGCCGCAATTTGTAGCCCTGCGTGCGGCAAGGGGACAGTTTGTTAATGGGGCCGACGAGTCAAATGATATTGATACGGACTGGCAGGATTTGTTTTATAAAACCGGGAGGGTAACCGATCATAACGTGAGCCTGTCGGGCGGAACCGAATCCGGTACCTACAGTTTTGGATTGGGTTACTACCTCAACCAGGGTGTCATTCCCACGCAGCAGTTCAAACGCTATTCATTGCGCGGATCACTTGACCAGCAGGTGGGAAAAAATTTCCGGTTTGGATTTACAACCTATAATAATTTCAATCAAAGCGACGGGAACCAGGTTGGATTATACAGCACCTTAAGTATGTCGCCGATTTCATCACCGTATAATCCCGATGGTACGATGAAAAGGATCATAAGGATGGGGGCTGACGATGCCTATATTTTCACCAAAGACATAGTGGAGAACCTGAAGAAAAACAGTCAATGGCTGAATGAAACCCGTGGCTTTGCTTCCTACAATGCCATCTATGGAGAAGTGAAAGCGCCTTTCATTACCGGCTTGAAGTACCGCGTAAACCTGGGGCTTGATTTCGTTCAGTCAAACAACGGCGGTTATACAGCACAGGGCGTTGGAAACGTGAACCCGCTTACCGTATCTTCCGCAGGTATCGACAACCGGCTTACCTATCACTGGACACTGGAAAACATCCTGAGCTATGACCGCACATTCGGGCAAAAGCATACGTTTAACGCAGTGGCTTTGTATTCTGCTGAGCAGAATAAATACAACCGTTCCAACATGTCGGCACAAGACATTCCCGCCGATGATTTTCAATTCTATAACCTGGGACAGGCTACCGGGCAGATTACGATCAACCCGGGTAGCCAGGACTACCAGCTTTGGGGACTTATGTCCGTAATGGGTCGTGTTATGTACTCGTTTGATAATCGCTTTATGATCTCGGGTACCCTGCGTACGGATGGCTCTTCACGATTGGCTGAAGGACATAAATGGCATACCTATCCTGCCGTTTCCGTTGGATGGAATATCGGCAATGAATCGTTCATGCAGGGCGTTTCTGCCATCAGCAACCTGAAGCTGCGTGCCGGATACGGACAAACATCCAACCAGGCCATTGCACCCTATGCCACGCTTGGATTATTAAGTACACGGCCGTATAATTTTGGTGCGACCAACTATGCTACGGGATATTTTGTATCGGCTTTACCCAATGAAAACCTGGGCTGGGAATTTTCAAAAACATGGAATTTCGGATTGGACTTCGCCCTGTTTAAAAACAGGCTGTCCGGCACCGCAGAATATTATATTACCAAAACCGAAGACATCCTGCTTGGCCTGGGCCTGCCGCCAACTTCCGGTGTAGGTGGATACACAGCCAATATCGGGTCAACTGAAAACAAGGGTATTGAACTGAGTTTGAATGGCACCATCCTGAACAGGAATGGCTGGACCTGGGACGCCGGGGTGAACTTTTATACCAATAAAAACAGGTTGGTTTCACTGGCTTCCGGTCAAACACGCGACGAGGGAAATTCGTGGTTCGTAGGCTATAATATCAATGCCATTTACGATTACAAAAGAATAGGCTTGTGGAACAGTACAAAAGACAGCGCGGATAATTTTTTGAATGTACTGGAACCGGGGGGGAGGGTAGGTATGATCAGGGTTTTATATACCGGGGAGTATGATGCAACCGGACGGCCGGTGCGGGCCATCGGGCCGGCCGACAGGCAGGTGATGAATGTGGATCCGGACTTCCAGGGTGGTTTTAATACGAGGGTAACGTACAAAGGTTTTGAACTGGGACTGGTTGGTATCTACAGGAAAGGCGGTATACTGGTGAGTACCATTCATGGTCCCAACGGCTATCTTAATTTATTGACCGGTCGCAGGAATAATATCGATGTGGACTACTGGACGCCCAATAATCCGAATGCGAAATATCCAAACCCCGCTGGGCCGATTAGTGGAGATAATCCCCGTTATGCCAGTACGCTCAGCTATTTTGACGGGTCGTTTATGAAAATCCGCACGATCACGCTGGGACATGATTTCAGCCAAAGCCTGCTCAAAAAATCAGGCATTAAACTGAGGATGTACCTCACGGCACAAAATCCTTTTGTCTTTTTCTCGCCCTTCCACAGCGAATCAGGCCTTGACCCGGAAACCAATTCATTTGGAAATGAAAACGTAGCGGCCGGCGGGTTCCCGAGAAGAATCCTGACAGTAGGTTTTAATACGCCATCGACACGCAACTACATCGCTGGTCTTAATCTGACATTCTAAAAAGATACGAACATGAAACGTATATATATAAAATCTCTTATAGTTTTTACACTGGCCACCTTATCATTTTCAGGGTGTAAAAAAATTCTGGAAGAACAGCCCCGCAGTATATACACACCGGAATTTTTTAAGTCTGAAAAAGGTGTATTGGGCGGTATCACATCCATGTACGGCCACCTGCGCTTTATATATGGCCAGCCTTATTATTATAACACGCTCGAAACAGGCACCGACGAATACACGTGGGGCCAAAGCGCTGACGCGAACTTCAGGGACATGGATCTCAGCGGTGTGGGTAACATCAACTCCACCAGCAGCCGGTCCGATGTATTATGGGGAATTGCATTTTCCAATATCAATACCGCCAACGGGGTAATTGAAAATGCACAGGCAGTGGGAAGCATTCCGGCATCATTGGTAGCGGAAGCCCGCTTTTTCCGTGCGTTTGATTATTTCCTGCTGGTTCAAACCTTTGGAGGAGTGCCCCTGGACCTGGGTGCAGGCGACCTGAAATTCAATACTACACCTTCGAGAAAATCGGTGCGGAATACGGTGCCGGAAGTGTATACAAAAGCCATCTTCCCGGATTTACTGCAGGCGATAAATGATTTACCGTCTGCACCAAGAGTAATTGGTGGCGTTACGAAAACAGTTGCCCGGCTTTACCTGGCCAAAGCTTATTTAACCTACGCATGGTGGCTGGAAAACCCGAACAACATTCCCACTTATCCCCAGTCTCCAAGAACTGATCCGGATGGCAAAAATGCAGCATTCTATTTCCAGAATGCTTATAATGTTGCAACACAAGCCATCGATAATCCGGGTACATTTTCAGGGTCCTCAACATTCGGACTGGAAAATACTTTCTATGACGTACATGTAGGCGGAAATGACCGGAACAGGGAAATGCTTTTATATGCCGATCATACACAGGAAAATGAATTTTACAACGGGGCCTGTATTACCTGCGGGTTTGATACCGAAGCCGGAAATGGAAGAAACTCCGCCGTGTGGATGGTAACCTGGAATTATACCTTGCTCACCAGTGCCTTAAACCCGGATGGTACCGGTACAGCCATCAATTCCGTTCAGCGTGAAGCTACCCAGGCATTGGGCAGGCCTTACATCCGGATGGCGCCTGTTATCGGCGTTTTCACCAACACATTTGCCGACAAAACACTGGATTCGCGGTATGACGGAACATTTACAACGGTGTACAGGGGTAACTGGCCAAAAGCTTATAGCTCGCCCAATACGCCTCCATCTGTGCTGTACAATGCCAATGATTTACCGGTGAGTCCCGGCCAGCCGATATTAACTTTCCTCGAGGAAGAAACACCGGGTATTGTGTATCCTTCCGGGCAAAGGTTCCCGGGTAAGGTATCCAATAATGTCGGGGCAGGGCAGTTGCCCGGAAGATCAGACTTTGTGATATCACCGCGGGGTATCAGCAGGATCGTATTCCCCGGCCTTTGGAAAATGGGTGTCCATCGTACCGATAATGGGGGAGGATTGGGTCAGCCGAATGCTACCAGCACGCGACCTTTCAAGATTGCCAAATTCTCTGAGCTGTATTTCATTGCTGCGGAAGCAGCAGTAAAAGGCGCAACACCAACTGCGGGTAAAACTGCAAGGGACCTGATTAATGTGCTCCGCGCAAGGGCTGGCAAATGGAGATTTTCCAACAAGAATAACGCAGCGTTCGTGGCAGACAATAGTGCCGCCATGATAGCAGCCACGCCTGCAACAATTGACATTAACTATATCCTGGCGGAACGGTCACGTGAATACTTCGGTGAAGGTCATCGCTGGTTTGACCTTATACGTACGCAAAAGTGGAATGAACTGGCTGGAAGCTATGAAATTGCCGGACCAGCCTATGGTAATCACACCCCGCAAACGTTTACACGAACTATTCAACCGCATCATTACCTGCGGCCCATACCCAGGTTCCAGCTCGATGCAATGGAAGCTACGGCAGAAGAGAAACTGGCCTACCAGAATCCAGGGTATCAATAAAAGGGTATATTTAATTTAATTATAATAAACGAAAACAGGAGTGGCTTTTCAGCACTCCTGTTTTTTTATAAGCTAAACTTTATGGAAGATACTCGTTGCAAATGGCGAGATGCAATGGCAATCTTTATGCATTAGCGATCTGTTCTGAACGGTGCTGCAGGCAAACCTTCTTTGTTATAAAGGTTAGGATTAACCGGGTTGTCGGCCCAGGCATAGCGGACATATTTAGGGTCAGGCACGTCTTCATGCCATACAACCACCTTGTCGCCTTCAATTTTTGTTTTGGCCCAGACAAACTTTTTATCGTCACCGGCAATGGCAAATTCGCCCGGATCTTCTCCGTCACTGGTGATTAATCCGCCGCCGGTATAAGAAAATGAAAGGGTTATTTTATTCCCGTTCACGGTTGCGGATTTAAAAAGCGGTCCTGATGGTTCCCTGTTTTTATCACCATACACCAGGTTTGCGGCTGCGTGAGCCAATCTTTCACCCACTTCTTTTTTACGGTCGGGATGAATATCATTCCATTCACCCAGGTCAATGGCTACCGCCATAGCTGTATGGGGAACGGCCAGGGTTTTTGCCTGCGCTTCGCGGAATGTAGCCCACCCGCTTTCCGAAGGCCTGTATTGCATGTCCATAAACCCGGGTAATTGCACAAACAGGAATGGAGCATTTTGCTGGTTCCATTTCTGCCGCCAGTCCCTAATCAGTGCAGGCTGCAGTATTGCATATTCATCCGGTTTGCCGGTATTTGATTCACCCTGGTACCACAAAAATCCCTTTAATGAAAAATTAATTATGGGTGCCAGCATCGCATTATAGAGCGAGGCCGGTTGAAGGTGCGCCGCGATGCCGCCACTATTAATGCCCCGGCCCGGACTATTTACCAGCCCCACTTTGTACTGCCAATAACCTGTAAGCTCAATCGTGTCGGTTCCTGCAATCAACTGATAAGGTTTATCCGAAACAAAGCCACCTTTTCCAGCATTGTTGGTTACCCGGATCACAAAAAGATTTTTGCCCCCTTTCAGCGTGCCGCCAGGAAGTGCATAGCGGCGTTGCGGGTACATGTAGGTTGTGTTGCCCACCTGCTTCCCGTTGATATACAAAACATCAGCGTCTACAATCCTGCCCAGGAAAACTTTTGCCGGTGTATTGATCATGGAAGCCGGAACATCAATTTCCCTGCGGTACCATACCACGCCATCAAGGTCACGAATGCCCTGGTCTTCCCAATATCCCGGGATCGCAATCGTGCGCCAGCCTTTTGGTGTATAGCCCGGATCAAACCATTTTTCCACCATACCCCTGTCCTGGGATTGTGACCGGCCAGGAGTGGCTGTTACACTTCGCTTAAGGCTGTTTATATAAGCCGTGTCTTTATTTTTCGTTACTGTGCTTAGGGTGGCTGGAAATTCTTTCAACCCTTCTTCGCTGATCCATGATTCGATAGGAGTGCCTCCCCAGCTTGCATTGATCAATCCGATCGGTACGCCCGTTTTTTCATGAACCTGTCGTGCAAAAAAATAGGCAACTGCTGAAAAATCCATCACATTGGCAGGGCTGGCCCATTTCCAGAAACCACCGGGCAGGTTTTCTTTCGGACCTTGAAGGCTGGTGGTATTAGGCACCCAGAAATGCCGGATCCGGGGATAGGCCGCCTTTTCTATATCGGCAGCATACAATACACTGTGCAACGACATCTGGTGCACCATGTTGGACTGGCCGGAGCAAAGCCATACATCACCAACCAGGATGTCTTTCAGGGACAGGTGATTCGTTGCATTAATGTTCATGGTGAAAGGACCGCCCTGTTTCTGCGGCGGCAGCGTAATGGTCCACTTACCATCCGTCCCCGTCTTTACCTTATAACTTTTTCGGTTAAAGGTGACCGTTACTTTTTCACCGGGTGATGCCCATCCCCATATTTTCAATTTTGTGTCGCGTTGCAGTACCATGCTGTCCCGGATCAATGCCGGTAAGGTAACCTGCGCTACTGCACGATGACAAAGTGCTAAGAAGAAGAAAATGAAAAGTTTTCTCATTGGTTCAGTCCGGGGAATAATGTTTAAAATTTTACGACTTCCCAAAATGCTTTTTTCGGTTGGAGGTTGCGGTCAAATAACAGGGGAAAGTTCTTCCTGCCCCGCCTGTCCAACCAGCTGTACCGGTCTGATATATTCCAGAATGTGACCCCCGTAACATTGTCTTTATATTGACGCAACACATCAAAAATCATCCTGTATTTTTCCATTTGCTGCTGTTCCATTTCGGGCGTGAACGTGGCGGTTGTATCCCGCTGTCCCGCGATTATCTGCCCGCCCTGCCGCCCGGCATACACCGAAACATCCAGCTCCGTTACCTGAACCTGGAGACCAAGTGATGCAAAGAGCTGAATGGACTTTTCCAATTCCTCCCGCGACGGATTATTGATGGACCAATGACCCTGCAGCCCAACCCCGTGGATGGGTACACCGGCTTCTTTCAGGCTTTTTACAAGGCGGTAAATCCTTTCCCTTTTGCCCGCATTTTCTGTGTTGTAATCGTTGTAAAAAAGAATGGCCCCAGGATCTGCCGCATGGGCATACTGGAATGCTTTTGCAATAAAATCCTCCCCGCAGATCCGGTACCAGGCCGTATTGCGCAGGGAGCGCGCATCATTATCATCTATGGCTTCATTCACTACATCCCATGCATAAATGCTGCCTTTGTAGCGGCTTACAACAGCGGTGATATGATCTTTCATGCGCCCGAGCAAAACTTCTTTGGAAACGGTATCGCCCGACGCATTCGTAAATAACCAGGCTGGCGTTTGGGTGTGCCACACGAGGGTATGCCCCCGCACCTTCATATTATGCCTTTTGGCAAAAGCAACAATGGAATCCGCATCCTTCCAGAAAAAAGTATGTTCTCCGGGATGAATGGGGCCCATCTTCATGGCGTTTTCTGCCGTAAGACTATTAAAATGCCGGACTACCAGGGCTGCTTCATCGGTTTGTAAGGACCGGGGCGTAACGGCTACGCCCATAGGAAAAAAGTTTTGGTAGTAATCTCTTAAGCCTTTTTCCTGACTGGTGCCGGTTTCCGTTTTTGATTTTTGAATGGCCAGCCTGTCACTACATCCGGTAAAGGAATAAACTGCAACTCCTATAAAAAGCGGCAATAGCCTTTGTAATTTCATGTCGGCTTTTATTTCTGTGCGGTAATGGTTTGAATGGATCCATCGGGGTTAAAGTGCAGTTCCGTCACTTTTACATTCCGCAGGTGCGTTTTACCGGAAAGCTGTGTGTCATGGTAGAACAGCCACCATTTTCCTTTATGCTGCACAATGGAATGGTGGGAGGTCCAGCCTTCTACCGGGTTTAATATTTTACCCTTGTAGGTAAACGGCCCGTAGGGAGTGGTACCGGTTGCATAAACGAGGTTATGCGTATCACCGGTTGAGTAGGTAAAATAATAGAGGCCGTCTTTTTTAAATATCCAGGGCCCTTCAAAGAATCGCTTATCGTTATTTTTCTCCTGGAATGGCCTACCAGCTGAATCAATGATTTGTATTTCCCGAACCGGTTCGGCAAAGCGTTTCATATCCGGAGCAAGTTTTGCTACCCGGGGAAGAATAGCTGGTTCATCAGGCTTGCGGTTGCCTTTGGTGGAATCATACCGGTTGTTATTCCAGCGCTGCAGTTGTCCGCCCCATATTCCCCCGAAATAGAGGTAGTGCGTTCCGTCATCATCCCGGAAAACGCAGGGATCTATGCTGTAACTGCCCGCAATCGGTTGAGGTTCCGGTGTAAACGGGCCTTCCGGTTTTGTGCTGGTTGCGACACCAATCCGGAAAATATCCTGCTTGTCTTTTACCGGGAAGTAGAGGTAATAAGTACCGTTTGCATACGTGGCATCGGGTGCCCACAACTGTCGTCCGGCCCAGGGAATATTTTTGATGTTTAACGCCTCACCATGATCGGTCACGTTACCACCCACGGAATCCATGGACAAAATATGGTAGTCGCGCATATCAAAATGGCTGCCCAGGTCATCTTCTTTTGTTCCGGTTGCGGTATCATGGGAAGGGTAAATGTAAATGCGGCCATTGAAAACATGTGCCGAAGGGTCGGCCGTGTAAATATGCGATACCAAAGGTTGGGAAAGGTACCGTCCGGAGGCCGTGTCTTTTTTTCCTGTTTCTTCAGTTTTGCCCGTTGATGAATCATAATTTTTTGGATTGCAACCGGACAGTATAACAATGATGGAAACACTGATATACGGAAGAATGGTTTTACGATAATTCATAATCTGGTATTTGCTGGTTTCGTTCTTCGTAATTTTTTATGTCGGATCCGACGACCCGGAATAGCCTGTTTTTAATACGCCAAATTCGCTGTTGGTTTTATCCTATATTTTGACCGGTACAGGCTAAAATAAATGATTTATTGCGAACTAATGTAATCGGTTGCATAAAGACCGTTTCCGGCTGATTATTGGGGTGTACTGGAAACACTGGTTCAGTTGTGAAGATGTGGACCACGGTATTTTATTCGGACGTAACCCTTAGTTGTTTCTTTCGATCAGCTTATATCCATAACCCCTGATGGTCAGGATTTCTACGGACTTATCGCTATCCAGGTAGTTGCGCAACCTGTTGATATATACATTCATGGTTTTGCTGTTGAACACATTGTCGCTGCCCCATAATTCCATTAAAAGCACCTGGCGGTCAACAACGGTGGATTTCGCCTCGCAAAGTCTTTTCAGCAGTTCCACCTCTTTATATGAAAGTTGAAACCGGCTTGAATCATTTGCCAGTTCATGCGTCGATGGGTTAAAGGTGAAGCTGCCCAATTTGTACTGGTTCTGTGCAGCGTGCGTACCGTTGCCCGAAGTCCTGGCGAAGGACCTGATCCGCGCAATTAATTCTTCCATCACGAAAGGTTTCCGGATGAAATCATTGCAGCCAAGGTCGAAAGCTTTCACCAGGTCATCAGTAAGTGGCTTTGCCGTCAGCATGATTATGGGCACATCATTATTAACTGCCCTGATTTGCTTAACCGCACTGAATCCGTCGCTTCCGGGCATCATGATATCAATAATGACGATTTTAGGACACAGGGAAGTGAACAGGGTGTAGCCTTCCTCACCATTCAGCGCGTACGTAACATCAAAGCCATAGAGGGACAGCGTGTCTTTTAAAATCTGGCAAAGCTCAACCTGGTCTTCTATCAACAAGATCGGTATCATGTTTCTTTAGGTAACGTTATGGTAAATTCAGTTCCTGAGCCCCATTTCGAATGCACCGAGATGTTCCCCGAATGTTTTTTTACGATGCTGCTGACATAGTATAAGCCCAGTCCAAAACCTTTTATGGACTGGGCATCACCCTGCGGAACGCGAAAAAACTTTTCAAATATGTTTTTAATGAATTGCGGCGGTATTCCCTTCCCGTTGTCCCGGATCTTTATAGTGCACTCACGGCTATCTTCAACAAGATCAATACTTATGTTTACAAATCCATTGGAATACTTGATAGCATTATCGATAATGTTATGAAAGGCGGTTTCGAGGTGGAGCCGGTCACCAGGTATGAAAACCGGCGCTACCGCGTTTAACTGGAAGCTGACTCGTTTTTCCTGGAGAAGGGAGTGGCTTAATACCAGCTCCCCAAAAAGGGCATGCAGGTCTATTTTTTCTTTTTTCAGGGTGAATTCCGAAATTTCACGAACTGCGGCATCAAGAATCCTTTCCACGAAGTCGTTGAGCAGGTGCAGCTGCTTTTTGCTTGTATGCAGGTAAAAGCCGGTGCGTTCTGTCGGGGCTACATGATGTTCCAGGGCTTCCAGGCCTGCCAGGGCAATGGTGATCGGGGTTTTCATTTCGTGGGTGATATTGTTGATAAAGTCGGTCTTTACTTCGTTGATCTTTTTTTGCCTCCTGATGGTCTTATATACAAATATGAGCGCGGTATTGCCAATAATGAGGATGGCTCCAAAAGCAAGCAAGGGCCACAGGAGGTCATTCCTGATAAAAGTAGGATCAGATTTTAACTCGGCGAAGACCAGGATATTGGAGTTATAAGGCATGCGCACCGGATTGGTGGAATAGGAATATTCCTTTCTTTTTTTCTGCGCCCACTTAAACGGGATCAGTTGCCGGTCCGATCTTTTTCCGGTTATGGTGATCGTATCCAGGCGGTATCCGGCATTTACCTTTTTAGAATAAAGCGCTTTCTGAAAAAGGCTGTCAAAAGATTTCAGGTCAATGGACTTGAAAATCTGGTTGTTCAAAATGACCTCTATAAAAGTTGGTTCTACTGTGTCTGTCATTATCGATGAAAATGGGGCGCTTAGTGCAACATTTTGCGAATCCAGGCGGCTAATCTTAATCTTTTCCGGACCATAGGTGATCCATGCATGCGTGGGCATCGCTGCACTGTCTATTGCTTTTAGCTTATGGTATTCAGAAAGCGTGGAAAGCACAGCCGCCGTGGCAGCGGAACCGAACTTGGTTTTTGCTTCCGAAATGCGTTCGATAATAAGGTAAACCAGAAGGCCATTAAAAAAAATGAAGAAGAGAAAAATAAATAAAGCCGCTACCCTTGCAGATAATTTCATGATTTCCAATTGACAAACGTAATATAAAGCAGGTTGTATTAAACAGGTCACCGCCTGTCATATCATAAGGGGTTAATTAACCACATTGCTTGCCATTTATCCCACATTTATTTTCATTTACCTTAATTAAGTTGAGTTAGCCATTTCTTCTCCATCCTTGTGTTTGTTTTGTTCTGTTTGAAAATGATATAGATCTCATGAATCCTACACGAAAATCAAAACGAACCTGGAATATGAAGAATTTTACTAATAATAAAGCAGGCTTACTGCTGGTCACCTGCCTGGTCCTGGCCATTGGTAGCAGCGCACAGGAAGTTACGGTTAAAGGAAAACTGGTTGATAGTGCTTCAACAAAGCCTGTTGCTTCTGCTACGATCAATTTCCATGAACCGGAGAAAAAAATTTCAAGGACCGTCATTTCGGATAAAAGCGGGGCGTTTCAAACAAGCCTGGCACCGGGTAAGTACAGGGTAATGATCACGCATGGCAGTTTCCGGAAAAAGGCTCAACCCTTGAAGGTGGAAGGGCAGCCTGTGGACATGGGCAACATGCCGCTGGTGGCTTTGGTAAAAAACCTGGCCGAAGTAACGGTTACCGCTACTAGGCCATTGGTAGAGCAGAAGGACGACAGGCTTATTTATAACGTGGAGGATGATCCTTCGGCAAAATCGGAATCGGCCAGTGACATCTTGCGGAAGACACCCTTTGTAAATGTGGATGGAGATGGTGCGATCCAGGTGAACGGGCAATCGAATTTCAGGGTTCTGTTGGATGGAAGGGAGACGGCTTTGTTTTCACAGAATGTAAAGGAGGCCCTGAAAGCATTTCCGGGCGCCACCATTTCCAGGATAGAGGTCATCACATCGCCGTCGGCAAAGTATGATGCGGAGGGTGTCGGAGGCATTATTAATATCATCACCAAAAAGAAGATCGCCGGTTATAACGGAACAATCAATTCAAGCATCAACAGCATCGGTAATAAGTCGGCTGGACTGAACATTAACCTTAAGGCGGGCAGGTTGGGTATATCGGGCATGTACAGCCTAATGAGTAATAGTGGTTTGCGCTCCCGCCAGATGGCCGTTACAACACCTTTTCAACCGGTTGCATTTGCCCGCAGGCAGGTGGGCGGAGAGCGTGAAACGGATTTGTTCTTTCACCAGGGAAACCTGGAACTGAGTTATGACCTGGATAGTACCAATACACTTGTTGTGTATGGCAATATGGGCCGGCACAGCAATGAAGCAGTGAATGACTATACCATCAACACCTTATTTACGAACGGAACTTCTGATATAAGTCCCTATTTCCTGGAGACCAGGATGGCCATGCCGACGCATGGCTTCGGTTCGGACTTTATCCGGAAATATAAGGGGAAGCCCCAAAAAGAATTGACGTTCCGGTTCCAGGCATTATATAATACAAACCGTTCTTTTGCCAACAGCCAGCAGGAAATTGGCGCTTCGGACCGGTTTCTCCTGAACAACAGCGAGGCTTTCAACAGTGAATACACGGTACAGGCAGACCTGATTGAGCCGTTGAATAAGTCTACCCGGATTGAAACCGGCGTCAAAACTATTTTAAGAAAAGCCTTTTCTGATTTTGAAAGCCAGGTAACCTTTAATAAATCCGAACCTTACCGCATCGACCCGGCCAATAGCAACCGGTTTTCTTATGACCAGAATGTGTATGGCGGGTACGCGTCGCTGAATAAGATCACAAAGTTCGGTACCGCTCGTGTTGGTCTGCGGGTAGAACATACAGGCGTAGATGGTAATTTTATCAGCACACGCACGGTTGTGCGGCAACAATATACCAACTTCATCCCCAACCTGCTGCTCACCCGGCAGTTCAGCAAAACCATAACCTCCAACTTTACTTATGGCATGCGCCTGGGCAGGCCATCCATATCCAGCCTGAACCCGTTTGTAAATAACAGCGATTCGCTGAATATAAGTTTTGGCAATCCTTACCTGGGTCCCCAATACATGCACAACCTCGCCTGGCAGACCCGGTTTTTTAAAGGCAACAAGTTTATATCCGTTCAGACCGGCTATAATTTTGCCAATAACCTGATCATACAAAATCCAACCTTTGACCCGGCCACAGGAATTACTTCAATTACGGGTGCCAATGCAGGACAGATCAGGGAGCTTACCCTAGGCTTTGTCTCCAATCTTCCTGTTGGCAAATGGAACTTCGCTGTGAATGCAACGGGTCGTTTGGCGCGTCTTCGCAACCGGTTGCAAACTTCATGGTCCCATACTACCGCAGGGAATGTGAACGCGAATATCACATATAAGGCATCTCCACGTTTTACAATAACATCGAACAGCGGTTATTTTATTCCGCTGCGTATGCCGAATATGACGTTCCCGGATAATTATTTCTACGGATTCAATTTTGGCTATAAACTGTTCAACCAAAAACTGACCATCACCGCCAATATCACGAACTTCCTGGAGAAGGAAAGGAAGCTGATCTTTTTCACAGAAAGTGAAAATTTTATTACAGAGAACCGGAATAACGTCCTCTTTAGAAATTTCGGACTGGCGCTGAGCTATAATTTGGGCAGGCTGAAAGAAAACGTTTCCAAGAAAAAAGGCGTCAATAACGATGACCAGGTGCAGTAAAAGAGAAACAGAAAGAGAAAGAGAAAGAGTGTTGGGGCGCACTACGGTCTCCTTATGTTTCTTTCCTTCATGTGAAAACTTGACCAATTATTTTCATAGTTTTTCTTAATCAGATGGAGAGAAACAGAGCAAGGGGTGAGATGAGTAAAGAAAGAGAAACAGAAACAGAAAGAGAAGGATCCCTATTGCCACCTTCACTGCTTTCTTTCATAGTGCTGATGATAATTGATCAGACGAACGGATTCACGACCCGGTTGAAAGCCTGCATAATGATCCTCGATGCGTTCGAAGATGTTCAGCAGTGCACTCAAATCGTCCAGCACCACAAGCTCTTTAAAGAATAATTCCCTGAAGCCCGGCAGACCTTTTAAATAGCCCGCATAACGGCCCCGCATTTCTGTTATCGCTTTCCTTTCGCCTTCCCATGCCGCGGCCAGCAGCAGGTGCCGGCGACAGGCAGCCAATCGTTCCTCAACGGTTGGAGGCGCCTTTTCTTCACCGGTGGAAAGATAGTGCCTGATCTCCCCAAAGATCCAGGGATTACCAATAGCTGCTCTTCCGATCATGATCCCGTCAACACCGTAGCGATTTTTATAATCCAATGCTTTTTGAGGACTGTCCATGTCGCCATTTCCGAAAATGGGAATGGTGATTCGTGGGTTGGTCTTTACTTTCCCGATTAGCCGCCAATCGGCTTCGCCCTTGTATAACTGGCAGCGGGTGCGACCATGAATGGTGAGCGCCTGCACGCCTGCATCCTGCAGTCGTTCAGCTACTTCTTCGATATTAATGCTTTGATCATCCCAACCCAGCCTGGTCTTTACCGTTACCGGTAGGGTAGTGGCCTTCACGCAAGCTTCTGTCAGCCGTACCATCAGTTTTATATCTTTTAGTACGCCGGCCCCGGCACCTTTACTCACAATTCCTTTTACCGGGCAACCGAAGTTGATATCCAGGAAATCGGGTCGGGCACTGTCGACAATTGAAGTGGCCATAGCCAGTGTCTCTTCATTTCCACCGTATAGTTGAACACCTGTTGGCCTTTCTTCCGGCAGGATCTCCAGCTTCTTCCGGCATTTGGCGGTTCGGTTAACCAAACCATGACTTGAAATGAATTCGGTGTACAGCAGATCTGCCCCCCGCTCTTTGCAGAGCAACCTGAAAGGCGGATCACTTACATCCTCCATGGGAGCAAGTAATAGGGGGAATTGGGGTAAAACGATGTTGCCAATATTCATAGGCGGTTCATGGCCGGAAAGGTAGCATTTTGATGAGAACCTGAAAATAGGAACCTGCATGCCCACTATGTATCAGATTAAAGCTTTGGCTGTCTTTAAATTCCAGTATTTTTTTATGTAGCAACCTGGGGTAGAATATAGGGCGGGAAACAGAGCCCACCTTCTGCTCTTTTGGAGCATACGGCGGACAAGCGGGAGCGAAGGAAAAGAAAGAGAAACAGAAAGAGAAAGAGTGGTGGGCGCACTCCGCTCTCTTTCTCCGCTCTTTCTTTTTCTGCCCGAGATCGGAGGCGAACAGATACATTCTTGCGAACGGCAGATTTCGAGTCTGTGCGTCTGCCGGTTCCCCAATGAGGATTATGGCTGCATGACACTACATGATGGCCCTCCACGGTATATACCAGACCTTTTAGGTCTTATTTCCATCATTTAAAATTCTTGCAACTATGAATAGGAAACAGTGGCCTTCTGATGCATGTGCACTGGTGGTTTTCGTCTTCTTTTTTATTTTTTTTACGATTGATTCCAATGCCCAATATGTCAGTGGGCAGGGCAATGATGTAACCACTCCTTTGCATCTAAGCAAACCTGCTTACCTAACGCCTTATGGTGAAACCACGGGGGAAAAAGTAAAAGAAGTACTGGACCGGGTGCGTACGTACCTGGATAATGTTACACCCATGCAGCTGGTTTCCCGATCTGCAAAAGAAAAAACGGTAGCCATTCAAAACGCAGACACAGGCAGCATGTTTAAGCAAGGCGACTTCCGGCTTACCAGCTACGAATGGGGTGTTACTTATACCGGTATGTTGGAAGCAGGCATGGCCACCGGGGATAAGCGATTTACCGATTATACAATCCAGCGGATCAATTTTATTGGCCAGGTAGCGCAGCAGTACAGGAACACGTTGAAAAAGTCATCAGGGTCCAATCCCGTACGGTCTGTATTAGATCCGCATGCTTTGGATGATGCCGGATCAATAGCCGCTTCCATGATCAAAGCGTTGAAGAGTGGCGCCGATGCATCCACCACCCGGCCCATGGTGGATCATTTCCTGGCGTACATTATGACTAAGGAATTTCGGCTAGCGGATGGAACCCTTGCCCGCAACAGGCCATTACCCAATACAATCTGGTTGGATGATATGTATATGAGCCTTCCGGCGCTTGTGCAAATGGGGGACTTAACAGGCGACAAAAAATACTACGATGAAGCGGTAAAGCAATTCCGGCTGTTTACCGGCCGGATGTTCAATCGGGAAAAGGGATTGTATATGCATGGTTGGGTGCAGGATATGAACCCACACCCGCAGTTCCACTGGGCGAGGGCAAACGGATGGGCATTTATGACCCTGGTTGAATTATTGGATGGGTTGCCGCAAAATCATGCAGGTAGAAAGGAAGTGCTGAACGTGTTTGAGCAGCATGCGGCGGGCCTTGCCAGGCTGCAGGACAAAACAGGTTTCTGGCACCAGCTGCTGGATAGAAATGATTCTTATCTCGAAACATCAGCAACGGCTATTTATGCCTATTGCATTGCCCGTGCCGTTAATAAAGGCTGGCTCGATCCCAAAGCCTATGGGCCCATGGCCTTGCTGGCCTGGAACGCAGTAAGTACGCAGGTAAATAAAGAAGGCCAGGTAGAAGGGACCTGTGTAGGTACCGGTATGGGATTTGACCCGGCGTTTTATTACTACCGCCCCGTAAACAAATATGCAGCGCATGGGTACGGACCTGTATTGCTGGCCGGGGCAGAAATGTACAGGATGCTGCAGGCGCATCCCTTTAAAATCAATGACAGTGCCGTGCAGGTAGAAAAATAATTGCCTGCAGGTTTAACCTATTTCATATGCAGCTATTTGCCTGCTTTTTGAGAAGCCGTAAAAAACAGTTCATACTTCAAAAACAATTCCCAATGAACCCCATGATTGCTTCCTTATGCATGTTCCAGGTCTTTTGCCTGCTCTGCTTTTTTCCGGCGCAAGCCCAGATAGGGAAACGTTTTCCTTCGGAGCGCAAAGTGATTAAGGACCCCGTAACCGGGGTGCCCCTTACGTTTTTAACCAGTACACCTACAGGTGACTCAAAAATTTATCCTACCCATAACCAATGGACATCCGACGGACAGTGGCTTATTTTTCGTTCCGGCAGGTTAAAAGGAGAGGCCCTTGCCGTAAATGAGAAAACGGGTGACATGGTGCAGGTAACCGAAGGAGGGTATACGGGCATGCTCAATATTGCCCGCAATACAATGAAGTTGTATTTTATGCGCAGTGCCGCCAGCCTTCCAAAAGGCTCCGTGCAGATTATGGAAGTAGACCTTCAAAAAGTATTTACCGACAGTAAATCCGGAACAATGCAAAGTGCCGATGCGTACCAGCGTGTTTGTGGCGTTACGCCACCGGAAATCGGCGCCGGTGGCGATATGGCCCTGGATGCCGATGAAAGCTGGGTGTACTTTCGCATCGGTAGAGAAGAAGCGGCCAGGCAGTTACCCAATGACGTAAAGCCGGAGAAAAGTTTCGGCCCCCGGAACATGGGTGCAGGGCCGGCTGGTATTGGAGCAATGAATATTAAAACCGGGCAAATCAAGCATATCATTTCGGTTCCTTTCCAGGTTGGTCATATTCAAACCAATCCCTGGATGCCCGGCGAAATTGTCTTCTGTTGGGAAACGGGCGGCAAGTCGCCGCAAAGAACATGGATGGTAAAATCCGATGGCTCGGGTTTGCGGCCCCTGTATAAAGAGTCGGAATATGAGTGGGTAACACACGAAGCGGTGATCACTAAAGACGAAGTGGCTTTTGCGATCATGGGTCACCGTAAGATACAGGGAACGGATACCACGGGCACAGCGGTCAGTGGCGCCAATCCGGGGCAGGAAGCCGATTGGGGACCGAGTGGAACGCGCGCAAAACCGACAGGGTTGGGCATACTTAATATGCGGACAGGAGAAATGACCATTGCAGGACAAACACCCTCCGGCAGCGGCTTGTGGCATGTGCATGGCTCCCACGACGGCCGTTTTGCAGTGGGTGATGATTTCTCCCGCAGCTTGTATGTAATAGACCGCCGCACGCGCGAAATGATGCTGCTGACCACGGGCCATAAAACCACGGCGGCCGACCACCCGCATCCTACATTTAGTCCGGACGGCACAAAAATCCAGATCCAGTCCGCCATGCTTTCCGAAGACGGAAAGTCGATGAATATTTGTATTGTACCTGTTCCCGCGGAGTGGCTGAAAAGAAAGTAATCGGAAGGAGCCGGGCCACATTTGCTGATACGATTCAGCGCCGGCGAATTCACAAACTACTTCAACTCCATGCCGCATGTTAGAGCGGGAAACAGAGCTCACCTTCTGCTCTTATGGAGCATATGGCGGACAAGCGGGAGCGAAGGAAAAGAAAGAGAAACAGAAAGAGAAAGAGTGGCAGGCGCACTCCGCTCTCTCTCCGCTCTTTCAGCTTGTGCCCGGGATCGGAGTCGAACCGATACATTCTTGCGAACGGCAGATTTTGAGTCTCCGATTCTTTTTTTGTCAAACTCTGAAACCCTTGCTGGTAGCGGGTTTTAAAAAAGAGTTATGTAAAAATAAGGATCTTTTTTCTTCAAATTGTGTACTTTTTTGTGTACTCCAAATCTTGCATATTCTCCTTTGAACACGATATGTAGCTCTATGACTTATCCTAGACAATTTACAAAATTGATACATCTCTGCGGATGTAGCCATACCCAGTGTGCGAATTCTTGAAATCATTCATGGGGAAATTAAGCACCAACCTTTCCAACGCGATAATGAAATATGGTTTGTATTCAGAAAATGTTGGAGTTTTTTGAAAAGAATTTCAAATATTTTTTGAAAGTAGTGGTAGGTGACCACACTCATTCATTCAATTTAGAAAGCGAACAATCTTAATGATTTCTTTTATTTTCTAAAATAAAGGAATTTCCAATTACTCTAAATCTATCATTCTGATAATGAGCATTCTTTATTAAAACGACAGCTTTTCTCGTATGTTACCGACCGTCCTCCTATGTTACCGCCTTGTCCTTGGGTTCCATAGAATCCTTTTATTTTCTAAAATAAAACTGGTATTCGTTGCTCTTGATATCACTCTTTTCCTCGCTTAGTTTTTGATGCTTCTTTAGAAAGCAACAACATGGAACGATTCACATTTTTGATTCTCATGATGGATTACACCGTAACCATTTTACACATTCAAAGTCGAATCAACAACTCATATTTTCTTCACAAGCCATCCTTTGATATTACGGACAATACCCATGAAACTGGATACTGATAAAATAATTGGTAAGCTAACCTTACTGGAGGCTCAACTAGAAGCCCTTAAAATTGAATGTTGCTTAGCGCGAGAAGAGTTGGAGCGTTTCCACGCTCCAACTCCCCCTAGTGGGAAGAATAAGAGATTTAATGAATCTGCAGAGAAAGTATTGACCAATAGAAATGCCTCGATGTTTAAGAAGAAGCTTCAGAAATAAAGTCGCATGGATCGATTATATTATATTAATGGTATTTGTAAACATCTTAAAAAGATAAAATTCACTATATAACTATGAAACAAAACAAATACATAATTGAAAAACCCAAAGATGCTTGGATTAAAGGACTTCTTCTCTCGTTCGGATCTTAATGTGGTTGCGTAAGCAGCCCTGTTATTATTTAAAGATTTTAACCAGGATGATATTTTAGGCAGGATTAAAGAGGGAAAGCTAAGAACAATCACTGAAAGCAATATGATATTCGTCCTGTGAAAGAATTATAGCTTTCAGGTGAGGTAATGAGATGGTCTAGGACTTTAATATCAAAATAATTGGCAACGCCCTTGATTTTTTTGGTTTAGTTCCTCGTCCTGTTGAGAGGGCTTGAGACTGCTAGAAGAATGATTGTGCACAGGGAAAATGGAACAGGAAGCAACTTTCACGGCGGCTGCCATGATCAGCTTGGGATCTGCCACAGTACCGGTCAGTCCACCTTGTGAAACCGCAAAGAGCTGCATCACTTTGTTTGCCCTGCTTAGAAACAATACCTTAAACTCTTCCAATAGTTCAATCTTGTCCTGGTTCCAATGATGCAGGCAAATTTTGTAGGCATCGTCTCAGCAACTGACAGCGGGCCTTTCGCACATTTTGCAGGTTACTTTTCTTTTGTAAAGGATGTCTATCTCTGAAATATTGTTGAGTACATCCAGGCTGGGTAACTTTTCCATAATCTTTTGTTTTGAGGTTTTTGAGTTGATTTGGAACCCTCTCCGGCCGGAGCCGAACTGGCGCAAGGAGGACGCGGAATTAATGGACTCTTAACCCTGTTGGAGACCTTTTTTTATGCCGAACTCCTTGCTAGCCTGTTACAGGCGGAGGCCGAGCTTTGTGGAGAAATCATGCGACTAAAAGACTTTTTTACAGCATTTACCCTAAAAGTTGGAATATAGGTTGGGTATCAAATCAAGAAATTACCATAGAGATGGCTTAAGCCAGTCGGCGAGATCTGAATTTTTTAGATGTGCCTTGAGCGGGCCAGATAAAACATGTTCCTGATAATATCGATAGCGGTCTTTTTCTAAAAAAGGATTCACCAGGATATCAAATTTTAGTTCTTTTGTTGGGCTTAAATAATAGTTCTGGCCTTTGTGTTCAAATGGGCGTTCTGAGCGTACAACAAATCGGTATTCTTCTTCATAGCGAAAAGCAAATTCCTTTCTAAATGCAACATATCGGATCTTTTCATCTTCCAGCGAGGTGAGTCCAGCTAATTTGCGGTATCGCACGTGGCCGTGTGTAAAGCTGGAGCGGTAGTAGAACTCATTTTGAAATACAGCACGTTGAATTACATTAAGCAAATAGTGCGTTTTAAAACGTACCGCGTATACCCTACGATCGGCTTCGCTGCCGGCAAAGGTGTCCCAGAAGGCCAGGGATTCTTTGTCTGCCAGATGCCAGCAGCTAATAATGTACTGTTTCTGATTTCGTTTCAGCGCTTCTATGTCCGGCTTTCCTCCGCGCAAATCTTTAATGCGTGAACACTCCATCTTATCGCCAAACTGGTCGGCTCTGGAAAACCAAATGGCTCCTGACTTTAAGAAAAGATCCAAATTGGTATTTGACATAAACCGGAATAGATATTTTTCTTTCACTTCTTTTTTCCAGTAGTGTTGCCAGCGATACATAATATGTATTTATAGGTAATTCAAATGTTCCCGGAGTAAAAAGATTTATCCCGCATGAAATGGTATAAGGGGTAGAGCCGGGAAAATTCCTGAAGCGTTGCTCTTGGCAATTGGCCTGCCTCAACTGCAGGGTCATGTAGCTGAAAGGTTTTGCCTATAAAGTAATACTGGTCGGGCCTGTCCCTTCGGCTAAATTCCAGTAAGTCTGAAGTCGATGAAATGGCTGAAATGAATCGCCTTTCACCGGAAACCTGCATATAGAACTCCTCGGGCAAAGACTTGAGGTGGTTAAAAAATGTTTGAGCATACCTTTCGTCCCTTAAAGAGTTACGAAGTGTCGATCGGTCATAGAGGCTTCCATTTTTTTTTCCCAGCAACAACCATATGGATATTGAATTGTAATCGATCTTTATTTGGAGCCGGGCATGATGGCTGAAAGTCTGCTGAGCACGCTGCGCTTTATCCTCGAACAATTCCTGATATTTTGTCACTTCCTCAGGACTCTTTCCATAGCTCAGCCACATTGCTTTTATCTTGTCACCGGTCCAGTCTGTATGCCGGTCTGAGGAAACAATATGAAAGGGGTTAGAGTTGGGTTGAAGATCTACTAAGCCATAGGCGGAAAATTGAGGATAGATGTTGTTGTGTAGCTCATATAATTTTGTGCTCACAGCCCCACGCTCTATGTTTGCCCAGTGACTTCTATCGCGAGTGATATCTGGACTGAAAGCCAAGTGATCCTCTTTTGAAAAATAGTTTTTTGAAAAGTTTATTCCTGCATGTGGATTTTGCGGATTACTTAATTGCAATGGCGGCATCGTTAGTATTTCTTCGAGTTGTCTTTCTCTAATATTTTTGGACTGTGAATAACGTTCTGCGTACCGTCTTATGTTTTCCTCAGACAGTGGAAATGACTCCCAAAACATCTGATCAAACCAATGAATCAGGTCCTGGCAGACATCCTGTTCATCAGTGAATAGTGCCATTTCAGTGTTATGATGTAGGCCACCCATGGTAATATTGGCAGAGCCAACATAAGCGCGTAACTGATTGGAAACCCTAAATACATACACCTTCGGGTGAAATGTTTGTGTCCGAAACAAAATTCCGGTGGTGCGTGGATCAATCGGGCAGTCAGCTGCCAATAAGGTCAAGGCATCCGGGTCTGTGGGTAAGTCAATACCGACTAACCAATGCTGCCTGTGGTTTGAGGAGCCAATATTCGTTTTGATGAAGTTGTATCCTTCTATCTTAAGTAGTGCAACGCTTATCCAGATTTCTTCTGCGGTTCGAAGATCCTGACACATGGCACTTCCAAGATCCGGGATTATCCTTGTCATAGATTTGAAGTTACTGATCCTCTCGCTAAAAAATAGCCGCCCGAAGGGCGGCAAAAATTTGTAAACGAGGTACCCGGCATTCTTTAGAATGCCGGGTACGTTTCCCTAATTCTCGCCCAAATCAGGCTTCCCGGTATGGCAAGTTAGTTAAGAAGGGAAGTGCCGATGTCCGCCACCTTTGCCAGATAGGCCGCCCAGGCACTGACACCCGAGGAGCGGGAAACGTTCCTGCAGATCCTTGCGGAACCGCAGAATATGCCTGTTTTTTAAACATACACCTGAGACAGAAGTTAGGGAATTTCGCCTTGACAATCTAATCAAAGAATACTTGTAGATCGGAAGTTTGAATATCCTATTTTCCAGGAGTGAAAACAACATCATCCAACAGTCGTGCGATAAATTAAAGTGATATGATGAGCGAAGAAATGTTGATCAACCAATTGCATGAGGATCTTACCGCACTGGCCAACTTTCTGTTTAGCCGAGATCCACTGCCACCAAGTTATGTACGGATCACGGCGGCTGCCGTTCTTCGAAAATGGTTTCTTGACGGATGGATTAATAAGCTGTCTGCCGCTACAGGTGCAAGATATTCTTTTAAGACCCATGATACCTCTACGGTTGTACAAGCAATTGAAAAAGAACCTTCGATTGAATTCTTTATGACTGCAGGCATAAACCTAAACGGGGTGCCAATGCGCGGGATATATGTTTCTAAGGCTTCCGCTCCTGTCGGTGGAGGCGCTATCATCCCTGTAGACAAGATGCCACTTGAATTATTTAAACCTAGTAAACTTTTAAAGTGCAAACGAGTGTTCTTTACAGGCCAATGGCTGGATTTTGAGCACATTATTCGTTTTGTAGCCAATAAATATGGTGGCGTTCATCTAGACACAGAAAGGGAACTTCCATGGCAGAATATCTTGGAAGCCGCAGCTCAGTATTTTATTGCTGGAAATCCTACGGGTTTGGACAAGGTACAGATCATTGAGCCTTATTCTGAGAAACACCAAATGCTTCTGGTATTGCCAAAAGAAGGGCTAAATATCTGGAACTGCCTGGATATCGAATTATTAGCCGCTGCTCAGGCCTTTTTGAATATTCATGTGGATGGGCAACCAGTCATTGAATACCCGCAATGAAATTTTCGTCCTATTGAGTTTTGGGGAAGTTCTTGGCAAGTTCAGAGCCAGGGCATCTCGCTTTCGTTGATGTACTTCGGCGGACCCTACTAATTCTGCTGTGTCGCTTGTGCATTCAACAGGCTCTCATGAACCAGATTATAATAAGTCTGGTAAAATTCTTTAGAGATAGGGACAATCTCTATTTTCGGGTGGCAGTGGCAAATCAAGACGCCAATTTGCTCATTGTATCGGTCCAGTCTCTCATAGATACCTTTGGCAGGGCCATCAAAAATTACTTTTGTAAAGCAGCAGTCTTCCTCCAACTGGTACACAGCCTTTTCCTCCTGGACCAGTCTATATTCTATATTTTTCATGATTAAATTGAGGGACTTTATCTTGACCCTCCTATATATAGTATAGTGAATTCTAATGACTTAGTCAAATATTTTTGCTTACACCATGCAAATTTTAGTATATTTTGTACAGGTAGTCTGCAGGTTTAAATGAAAGACCTCCTGAGGCCATGACAGTAGGGAATATTACATACTTATCCGGATCACATCTCCTTCTCCCAGAATTCTAAGTTCTCGAGGGGGGTCGTGAGGCCTTTCTACAAGATTATCAATCATTTTTAGAAATTCCGAATGGGAATCTCCCCAGTTTTTTTGAATATGTTCCGACAGTTCAATCATGTAGTCCTCTCCGCAGTAATAGTAGGCGGCATTTACGATATTTGGTAGTAATCCAAAGGCCTCTTTTTCATCTAGGCAAAGTACTGTAGCATTTATCCAAGCCACAGTATCCGGCCGATTAATTAATGCACACATTAAAAAGGCTATCAGGCAATTTGACATCTTTCCGGCTTTGGCCATTTCCTGCCCGAGATTAAACCACGCCACTGCACACAACAGGTCCTTATCCAGGGCATTTTCCATTTTTTCTATAAACTCTTCCCCTTCAGCAAGATTGTTTGGATCAGCTAAATAATTCGCCTCAGCCGTGTTTCTTTTTTGGTGTGGTGGGTATCCGGAATTGATTAATGTGGTGAGGCAGGTATATTTAATCGATATCTCATGCCTAAAAAAATCATTTGGACTTGTCTCAAGGAGATATTTGTCATATAGTGATAATGCTTCTTTATAGCCTCCACTAAACATTAACGCATCGCCATATAGAGCCACCTTAAAATGTTCAGGATTTAATTCCAGAGCTTTTTTATAAAATTTCGCTGCATAGGTAAATTTGGAAGCTTCAAACAGTATGCCTCCAAGGTCCTGGAAAAAATAATCTCTGCTTTCATACTTTCGATCGAATTTCCTTGCCCGGTTATAAAACTGTATAGCTTTATAATAGTTGGCCATCCCCTTATAAAATTGCCCTAGATTATACAACGCTGCAGCGATAAGCGTATTGTCACCGTTGCGTTCGGATTGTTCCAGTTGGTTATGAAAATAGTTTAAAAGTTCCTCTTGAATTGTTTGATCTTTCAGTGAGCGCAACTTTAGTAATTCTGAATGGAGTACAGCTTGATTTAAAAGATCTCCTTTGTTTTCGAGAGCATCTGAGATGGTTTGCAGAGTTCGTTCAAGATTGCCGCATTTTAACAAATGGGGGATGAGGAATGTCAATACTTCTGGCATATGCCTGACTAATGTTTCCAGCTCCAGTTCCTGCAAAACTTTTTCGAATAAATTGTAGCGACTTTGATTAGCAAACACAATCAATAAACCTAAAGGAACCAAAACTGCTATTTTATCCCCTTGATCCTCTACATCTAAGCCATAGTCAAATGAAGCTCCCCATTGATCCATTAGAGAAATCAGTACCCTGTCTTTTTCCAGATAGACCATGAGTTGCGCATCTTCCTGATTCCTTTGAAGGTCAAATAAATTCTTCCTTTTTTGCAGATCGGACCGCACCTGAAACATAAAATGAGCGCCCATGTTAGATTTTACAAAGTAGGGTAGAGGAAGTCTAAATTCGCCATCTCTGATCTGCTTTACCTTAACCAGATAATTCTCAATTTCCAGACTGGATGGGAGTGTCCATAAATGCTCCTCCGTAAATTCAATATTTAAGTATTTCTGGTTTTTATTGGAGTTAAAAAGCGCAATGTTTTTAGCCCACCTTGTATAAAACCTCTTCTCTTTTGTGGAATAACGCGTTATTAGAACCGGGACAGGGTAACTTGTCAATTGCACCAATTTCGATTGCGGGAAGCGGATATGCCTAATTGTTTTGGTATCCTCGGCATCCGTTGCTTTCAGTTGTACCCAGAATAAAAGTCCCATCGATCTGCCTGATGCATCGAATAATTCCACTTCTAAGTCAATGCCATAATCATTCGTTTTGTCGCGTATGACCCATTGGCTAGGCAACATCGAACGAAATTGATTTCTGGATTCATCTTCAATAATATGGTTTCTAGTACGGCTACCCATATTTAAATCTGTATTTTTTTATGTATTTGCTCTTAAAGTTAATATAGCGAGGTGGGTAAGAAGGAAAGAGCAGTGCTCTTTATCAATCCTTGGGGTTATACGGAGGTAAATCCTGAGGACTTGGAAAGGTAATGGGCCGGCAGGCCCGTATCAATTTTTTCTTCAAATGGTGGGCTGGTACCAATAAAAAGAGAACGGGCAGACTTTTGCTAATCCAGACCTGGGACGAGATGCCCGGAAGGGAGGCATAAAAAAAGCAGGACTATAGTCCTGCTTAGCTATATCCAAAGGCGCAGCCCGGGCGAGCGACCGCGCAGCTGAAGGTGATGGTCGATTCTGTGCATTGCGGATACCACCTTCACTAATCATCCGTTGTTGCGACTCTATAAAATTGCTTATTGCGAAACCTTTTCACCAAAAAATTTTTATGACAACCGCATTTTGATGGAAAACGCCAGCAACTTGTTACCGCCCTGTGATCCCTTGCACTATGACGGATGGGCCGATACCTCACGATATTCTTATGAGGTCTCCGTGCCACGTTCGCGAAAAAGCGAAGTATTTAAAATAATGCAACAGGACCTTGCCCGCTATTTTCCGTACGAAGCTGAGATGGTCAAACGTCGTTCACAATGCCTGGTACTCAGGAGAATTACACAATGGGTGGCTTTAGATTCAAAAGGCGGAATACCGGTAGAGGAAGGAGGCCCCAACGGCGGATTGTTCCAAAATGTACTGGTTGGCACACTCGTCTCGGCTTTAAATAAAAAATACCAACGACTACTGCCACCTATTATCATCAAACCAGTCTGCAGACGCCCATAGACCTGGAACTCGCAACATGGCTCATGGATTTACTCTCCGTACAGAAAGCATTGGCGGCGTATGGGCTGGAGCTCACCTTACGTGAGCAGGAGCTTGACTTTCTTCGAATCAGAGATAAGGATATAGCCACCCGGCTAAACCCTTAATCGTTCCAACGGCTAAGGCCTGTGGGTAAATGTGTGTGACTGGTCAAAGTCGGGTTCATCGGTGCCACTTTTTACCACTCCATACACACCACAAATGTCGTCCTCACCACCCTCGCAAATAGGACCGTCTTCACCGAGTTCATAGGAAGACTGCAGCGTCGGGTTTTGGTTCGCTTTCAAACGGAACCAGGAATCTTTGGTTGCGGAAGGCACCGTAAAGGCGCTCATGGCAAAAGCGAGCGTCAGCGCAAAAAAGCCCAGGAGATACTTTTTCATTTTAGAAATTTTTGGTTGAGAAATCTTTGCCTACTCTAGGTTCAGGTTTTCGGCTTTCCCTGTTTATTGCAATAGTTCGTTTGTTTGAAAGAAGTGACCATAGGGTAAGGCCAGCCAAAATCAGGTTGAGGCCTAGATGTTGTCTCCAGGAAAGTTGTTGAACGATGCCGCCACAGGAGCAGGGCAGCTCAGGCGCCCACAGCATCATGCCGGCATTGTAGCCTGTGAAAAGAAGTAACAGTATGAGGGAGGCCGCAAGCCCCCACCAGCAGAGTTTCGGTACCAGCAATAAAAGTGCAATTATGACTTCAACCGCTGGGATTACACGGGTAAAAAAAGATAATAGTCCTCCAATAGAGGTGATGTGGCTAGGCTTGCCTCGAAGCGCGAAATGCCTGCCAGTTTTGAAAAAGCTGTGTAAGTAAACACGAATATCAACAGCGCTGCAATCACCTGGTGAAGGTGGTTGTAGAATGGCTGGGAATAGGATGGAAACCTTTAGTGGTTGCATGCTTTTTAGATTCGTATCTAAAGTTGAGATATTCTCCTGCAGCTTGCAACTTAGTTTGCTTTGCGTCTAGCAGCTAAAAATGCGTTGTTTAGTCAAAGTTGTTAAACGTTTCATTGGGAAAGTGGCCTCTATTTCAGAGTTTGCAATGAAAATGCATCCGATTTGCCTAATTAGTTGTTGATTTGCTTTTTAGAATTTGTCTTATAGTGTCGATCTGTGAGTAGTCCTTCATAAAATTGCTCGTTTAAAAAGTATAGAATATCGCGGCAAGCCTTGATGTCCTGCGGTAAAACAATTTTTCCTTCTCCATCCACCGTAACGTTTAAGTTAAATTTTTTAGCGCCCGATTTTACTTTGTTGGTATCAAGATTATCCAGAATATCACTTTTAACCAAAAGTCCTACATACTTTCTAATCACTGTATTGGCGTTGTCGGATAGCCATTGTATGTCCGCCACAGATATGTTTGGAAGCTGCGCAAACTCATTCAATTCTTCGTCAGTAACTGCCCGATAATATTCAATTAAGCTAAAAATCTTATTAGCATTCGCGTAAGATGTAAAATAAAGTTTGCCATCATCATAAACGGCATTCACCGCATCATCGATGACAAATGCATTTTCCGTGAGTTGGTTAAAAGTCTGTTTGTCAAAAAATAGCACGAATTTATGATCCAGAAGCTTGCGGCTGTCAAAATTCTGAAAATAGTATTTACCGTCTTCGTACCAAAATATGGCTTTAATTTCGTCCTTCTTTAAGTCTAAGGGTGATAATCCAATCGGATTATCTACTACATCCTGAAAAGCGTCAGGTAGGGCCATTTCAATATACCAAAGTTCATCGTCTTCAATTTGGTAATTGGCGTCAAATTCCACGGGCTGCTTACCCTGTGTCAATGCGGCTCCGCAAAGAAGAAATAAATTATTGATAGAGGTTTCTATTGCCGGTAACACGACAATCCTGCGAATAGTCTGGTCTTCGAGTAAGGCGAAGAAATTATCAGCCATGAAAATAGTTTTTATGATATGTTCACCAGCATATGATCAGCCAATTGAACGTATTTCTTGATATCTGCGCTATTGATCAACTTCTTTTGAGACAGCATGATAAATGTGACTTTGTGCGTTGTTTGAAGTTCATAGTGCATATAGCCCATGATCCTTAAGGGTAGGTTGAAGTGATAAGACGCCTTTACAATTGACCCGAAGATCAGGCCAATTACTAAAAGGACAACGCACAAGATCCAATCAGCCATACTGGGATTAGAAAATTTAGCGACAGAGGGAATGAGACTGAACATCAAGGTCATGAAATTGATGTCCGCCGGTTTGATGGATTCGATGGTAATTCGACCTGTGGCTCCATGCATCTTTGTATAAGAAATCATTTTATAAGCGGCCGTGATTAACAATAAGGTAATAATTAGTAAGTAATGAGTTTGGATGAGTAGTCCAACATTATAAAGAAAGTTGGTTAAGGACACATATTCAAGGTAAAAGGACAGCTCTGAAAATTCATTATACATCTTAATGAGATAGAGAAAGAGAAACCCAGGAGCTAGCGCAGTGAGGACCAAACAAATTTTGATGAAATTGGAGGGCATGTTAACCAATATCTTCTAAAGATAAAGATCCTATTATCAAAATCCTATACGCCCATATTGCTATTTATTGACTATGGGCACTGGGTGATTAAACATTTTACTTCAAATTATTTTCAAGTCAGTTGGAAGGTATACGGCTTATCCAAGGTGTATAACATCGAAGTTTTTGTCCGCTAATTACCTAGCTTTTTTTTAGTCATCAATTGACCGTAGGCCTGCTCGCGCATTTTATGTTCTTACATCGTACAATTTCAATGCTATACTATTAAGGAAGAACTGCTGAAGTTACTCAATGACATACATCCCCTTTCAGATGTTCTGAAAGAGTATCTATTTGACCACCTCTCCACCCGTGCGGTAAAAAAATGAGAATTGTTACTCAAAGCCGGCCACGTGTGCAGGCACATTTATTTTATAGAATCCGGACTGTTACGCTGTTTCTACCGTCAGGGAGAAACCGAGGTTTGCTCCTGGTTTATGAAGGAAGGTGATGTTACTTGTTTTGTAGAGAGTTTTTTCGACCAAAAAGAAAGTTATGTATCGATACAGGCCCTCGAAGATGCTTCTGTTTTTTATATCTCCTAGCAGGAGCTCGAATTTATCTACCGCAGCTTCCCGGAATTTAACTTCATTTCCCGCGAACTACTCTAAACATATTATAAGCTCTCTGAGCGGATCAAGCTGACCGTATGAACGAAAGCTATTTCTATGACAGGCTTGCTGAGCAGTTTTACTCAGTTGTTATTACAGACTACTTTTTGACTGACCCAAATTCTGCTGATGGTTTTCCAAACTCTCCTTACTCAAGAAGGGAACTTGCATTTCTTTCTGAACGAATAGACCGACAGGAAAGCAACGACACATCAATTGTGGTTGTGCGGAGACTGACCTAATTGAGCGAAAGAGAATGATGCAAGAGTTCTTGACGGAGCAGCATCTTCATAATACTGCACTTCACAACCTTGCTGAGGCTGAAGATGGTAGAACTTACCTTGATTTCAATAAATCTTTGTCACAGGAAGTAAGCGAGCAGTGGCAAGGGTTCAAATGAAATTATGTTCAAGAGAAAGCTGAAAGATTTTGCAATCTGCAAAACATCAACCTGGAAAACATATCAGTTTGGAAAGACGAGAAAGTGACGACCATTACATTAGATGTAAATGAAAAGTCCAAGGACTTAATTGACACGGCAAACAAAGAAATTAATGTAACAATAAAACCGTGGTGGAAGTTTTGGTAATAACACACACCATTACGGAACTAACTGGTTTTGAAAGAAATCCTCGAAAATGGTGCTTGGTGTGAGGAAGAATTGCAGGTGGAATATTTTGGTGGCGTTTTAGCTTCATCAAGGACAGGTATTTCAAGAGATGACAGAGGTGCGTATTTTACCTCTTTAATATCAAGGCTATCTACCTATCAACTTCGGTCTCATTATATTTTCTACCATCTATTTAAGAAAATTTTTGATGGAGAAGATATCAATATACATGATGGTGGTTAGTGGTTAAAATTGAGAATTTTCATTCCGAAGAGCGTATTTAACGAAGCTATGGCCTTCGAAGGAGATGAGGGCCCCAATGCCGGAACAATAATTTCTCATGCAATATTTGGACTTAGCAAAGAAGATCTAATATACCATTTTAGTTTTGGAGAGTTGGAACACATGAAATCTAGGTTTTATCGAGCCACAGAAGGGGGATTGATGGGAGGACCTACCAAATTAGGAGTCGAGCTATTCATGTGGTGCTATGGCTATGGCCAATGGGAGCCAAATCTTTTTTTTAACAAAGATGTCAAGTTCATTGATAATGTCGACATCGTTATAGGTCAAGCCTTCCCGCTAACAAAACCACAGAAGACTCACGATTAATTTATACTAGTGAATCTTCCCAAAATATGGTTGCCATGTCAGATCCCAAAGATGCCGTTGACGAATTTCTAAGGAATAACGGCTATCCTCTTGAAATGTTAGTAGCAAAGGAATTTCGGAAAGCCGGATTCGAAGTCTACCAATCAAGCATTTATGTTGACAAAGAAAAAGGGAAGGATAGAGAGATAGATGTAACAGCCTACTACTGGAGAATAGTTGACGAAATACAGGTTTCGATAAAAGTTATTATAGAGTGCAAATTTGCTAAAACTCCTTGGGTCCTTTTCACAGGCGAGATCGCAAACTTTGACAATTTACCTTTTCCTACATTCTACTGTTCAAATTACGCAGGAAAAAAATTGTTGAAAACTCTTTCTGCATACCCCTACTTTTTTAGGTCACCTTTTCTGATTTAGCCGAGGTTTGGCTATGGGCTTGTAGAAGCCGCGAAGCCCGATAAGCAAAAGGAGGAAGGGGGACGTAGCACTTACAAGGCCATATCGACACTTATCAATTCGCTTCATTACGAGAAATCCACCGTAGCGCAAAAGAAAAGTGTTCGGTCCTTTGATATTTATATTCCCGTAATCGTAGTTCAAGGAAAATTATTTGAATGCTATTTAAATGCTTATGATGAGGAAGAGCTTAGAGAATTGAATGAGGGTCAGCTCTTATATAAGTCCAATGTATATCCCGGGGTTTACCCTCTTATTGAGATCACTACTAAAGACCAAGTAGGTGCTTTGGCCAAACATCTTTACATCAAGTGTAACAAAATCCTAACTGACTACCTTTCGAATATTAGGCATCTTTTTGTCGACTTTCCTCAGGAACCGACCCAATTTTGAATCAGACCATTATGAGTCAACAGGGTATGAAGAAAAGTAAAATCTGCAACATCTGGTCTTTCCAGAAGGAATCCTGTATTGGAAGGAAAATGATGCGGTTCGAACCAAAAGAGTGAACTCCCTTTTCCTTCAAATCCCGCTACAGAAACGGGATTCCTCTAAAAACAAAGAAGACAACCCACTCAAGAGTTGTCTCAATCGTATTCTGTGCCCAGGACTGGAATCTTTAGTCCTTGACAATCAGTATCTTGTAAGTCTGTTGTGTCAAATTTGGGCGACCTCTTTTCAGGTGTGCCTGAAAGTGTGCCGGTTTTCTTCTTTTTCCGACCATTTTTTGCCTGTCGATACAAATATAGGCTCGCAAGGAAACAATTGCAGAAATTAAAAATTTTGTTTCTAACCGAAAAGGCAAAAGTGGCCCTTTGTATAGTCACGGCATACGTCTTTTTGGTATGTTTAACTCATTACAACAATGACAGCAGTGCAGTTACTTGGATTCAGAGAGTTTTTCCCCGCAGATACGCCGGGAACAAAGCAAGCATATGCAAATCAAATCGGCAAGGATGAAATACAAAAACTCTGTTGCCTAATGTTGACCTATTGTAAAATGGGCCATACTCCTCCAAATCACGTCTTAATTGCTCAGTGGTTTCAGTACATGGGCAAGAGCTATACTGATAGTGTTGCCTATTATACCATAATTGATGCCTATGGATCACTGATAAGAAGATCAAAACACGAAAACTTCTTCCTTCTTTCCGAAGAAGCGTTGTTAAACATGTATGTCTGGGCGACAGAAAATCAGGAGATACCAGAGTCCTTGAATCATCAAGATGGTTCTTTTATGGTTCGCCTTTTCATGTTGCTTTTATTATTCAACGACGATGTTTTAGCAAACTACGAAAAGGCCCTTCACTCTGCTCAGAAGTACCAAGATAGAGTTCTTATGAGGCTCCTCCTCGCTCAGAGATTTCCTCAAAATGATATCGTTGAGATAGACTACGGCAAGCTCGTATATACACAGTTGTATAAACTCATGGAGCTTCTGAACTTTTTGGAGGGCACACTAGCTTATAAGGCGCTTTTTTCGCATATGTTAGCCGATTTCCAATGCAGTGATAAGCAGGAATTCTTTAAGGCTTTAGGTGGTGCAGTTATTATCCCGCTTAATCCACGGAAAACCGGGATAAACTACCTCGTTCTCGACGAACAAAAGGACCCTGAAAAGTCCAGTAGGTTTTTGGACAAGTTAGTATTCGACCCAGGGGACGTCACGCTTGGTCCTAACGATTACAAAACACTTCGCGATCGCCCACTTCAAAGGAATGGAAATGAGTATAGAGTTGTTTTTGACTACTTTCTTGTAAAAAAGCTTTACAACGGAATCATTTTCAAATTGTCTGACTACGTTAATCGCAACAGCACACTTATGAAGGGTCCCTTTTTCGGAGCGATTCGTAATGATTTTTCAGAGGGAGTCCTTCTTTACAACACAATGGGAGAAATTTTAGGACAGCAACCTGGAGTCAAATTTACCGGTAACGAATTCAAAGATAGTGGCTTACAGCGTGAGCCAGACTACTACTATCATTACGATGGACGCGTTCTATTGATGGAATCAAAGGACTTTTTCATGCCAGCTGCAGATAAGTTGTCTTACGATTTCGACCAAATTGTAGCTGGGCTACAGGCAGACGGACGGTTAGGTAAAGCCGTACTACAATCTGCCACTAACGCTATACGGGTTTTGAAAGAAGAGCTTATTCTGGACGGAGGGTACCCACACGACTCTCTAATTATATATCCAGTTATTGTTGTTCATGACACCCTGTATAATACTCCTACTTTGAATTATTGGGTAAATGAATGGTTCCAGGAACAATTGGCGATACTCGCCTCCAAAGTCGAAAATAAAGGGTTGAATATTGCGGCAATAAGACCTATTACTTTGATCGATATCGACACGTTGATTTTATATCGTGCAAATTTCGCAAAGGCTGAGCTTAACCTGATTGATTTAATAGAAGGTTATTTGAGGTCAACGAATCTAAGAATAAGCACAGATCCTTCTCAAGATTTCAATGCGACAGCATTACCTACGTTCGCAAATTTTGTTGAAGGCGAAGCATCACGATTGCAAATCAGAGTTGATATGAGGTTAATTGAAGAGCTGTATAATCTATCTGGATATACTGACTAACCCATAATTTCTAAGTGTCGGTCGAGTCTTTTCAACAGGTCTTCTTCCGAAAGCTTAACCATTTCTAAAATTTGGGATGGAGTCAAACTCGGATCGTTGAAATTCGAAAGGTCCACTCCATCGATTGTGAATGTCGAATGTGCTATTTTTTCGTATAGCTTTGCTGAACGGAAATCACCATCTAATAGGTGGTGATTCTGCTTTGTAATTGGGTAGATCAATCCAGAAAGAGCTTTTTTCCCATTTGCTAGATAGAACCCTGCGTAAGTATGAATCTGAAAGAAGTCTTCTCTGTCTATTTCTTTAGAGAAGAACAACATACGTTTATACTTAGCGTCTAACACAATGACCATCCCATCCTTCTCAAAAACGATGTCTGGTATAATATTTCTTTCAAACACTCTTCCAGTGTAAATCTGTTCTCGACTCTTTTTTTCTTTCCAGCCTTTTCGAGCCAAATGTTTCCTCAGGATGGATCTCATATACATTTCCCATAGTTCCGCTACATCAATAAAGAACGAATAGCTTTTCTGATTCTTCCTGCCAATCACATTTTTATAACTTGCTTTCCTTTTAATGATGTCAAATGAAAAGTCGACAATCGGCTTATAGGTTAAATAGATGTCCTTGTATTTTATGTTCTTATAGTCGTGCCAGGAAATTGTAGAAGGCAAGTTTTCCAATGAGCTTATTTCCTGGATAGCTTGCAAAGCATTATCTGGAAGTTTTGACTGCGTGAGGCCATATTCCGATCTAAGTATTTTATAAGCTAAGAAAATAACTCCAGCTAGTTGTCGATCTACAGTCTTTATACGACGGATCGAAGTAAGTTTTCCCGCAGCTGCTATGGATTTGATAGTTTTGCCAGTAAGTATTTTGCCTTTTGCTGTATATCCTGCATATTCAAGATTTACGTTTGTTTTCGGAAGGCCATGAAGATTTGCCTTGCCTAAGAGCTGGCCCCATACAAAAGCGATTATTTGCTTGATTACATCTCCAACTGATTTTACGTCAAGCTCACTCCGTTTGGTCTCGATTAGACGAATGTTATAAATCTCCTCAAGAAGCCTGAACAGAAAAATTGATCCGAACCGAGGTCCAATCTGTAAACTGTACTCTTTTTGAGCAAAGACAAAAGAAGTTTCGCCCACGTATCTATTCGCCCACCATTGGTTTTGCCTTGAATCAAACTCGATGATCGGCTCTTCTTCTATTTCTTTGTTAGAAAACGAAAAGCAATCGAATTTGCATTCCGAGCTGAAATAGGCCAGGGCTTCCCTATCCTCAATTTCACAATTGATTGGACAGCAGTCTTTGCCACTAATGATCTTCTTTTCCATTATGAACTAAGGCAAGAAGTCATCTCGCAGTTCGTTTATGAATGTTTCTTTTGCTTCTTGGTCGAGGTTTCCCAAGAAAGAATCGAGCATTGGTCTAATTGAGATGTCCCAAAGCACTTTTGTCGCGCCGCCCTTCTTCATCAATCGGAGCCTGGGCTGGCTCTCCAGTTGTCTAAAAGATTCGTGAATATCTACCACCTCACTGAAGAAGGTGTGGCCAATCTCATATTGTTTTCCTAGCTCTTCATAGCCGTCTATTTTGCTGTTTAGAGTATTACAGCGGTCAATGAATTCGTCAACCTCTTCCGTTTTAATATTACTGCCTTGGGCATTGATCTTGGAATTAATAATTGCTCTCAATAGATCCGGATTATAACCGTAGAATAGCCAAACGAATCGGCGGCGCAGGGCAAAATCTAATCGTTCGAGGGAAAAGTCAATTTCGTTCATTGTGCCGATAACGTAAAGGTTGTCCGGAACTCGCAACGTGACGCCCTGAACAGAAGTCTTTATTGGCACATTTCGCTTTTCCAACGCCGAGAAGAATTCTCCGAACAATCTCGATAGTTCGACGCGATTTATTTCATCTAGGATCAATACGTTGGGATATTCATCGTTTACAATCTGAGAAATCAATGTTGGTAGATATCCAGGCACTTTAGCGGTGTCGCCTTTGACAAATTGTGTGCCTCCGATAAAATCCTCATATGAATAGTTCGAGTGAAGTTGTAGATGGTGGATACGTGCTAAGGTGATGTCTGGATGATTTAGGATGTAATCTCTTACATTCTGTGGACTTGAAAAATAACGTTGATAGATAAGGTTCTCTGCGAGCTTAACTGCCGAATGAGTTTTACTTGTTCCTGGTGGACCATAGAAAATAACAGCTTTCTTGTACTGGATAGCCTGAAAAGCGTCGAACTCATTGACCCCACTATAGTAATTCCAAATGTCTGAAAGCGTTTCCTCGTAAAAACTAAAATTTTCATCGCCCCAAGACTCCGTGATTCTTTTCCTGATAGCGTATATTTTCTCGTCAAGATTCAACCCTTTTACGTCCAATGTACTATCATCTAGCAACGCTCCGAATGTGTTTGCAATTCGCTGCTTGTGATTGTCTGAGGCGACCGGCTCATACCGATCAGGTGCGCATAGGTGTAGAATGATATTGTACATAGCAAGCTTTCCCTCTGGAACCAGCTTCCAAATGTCTTCAGAGATGAATTCAGGGTCCCCATCAGGGTCATATTTACATTTGAGACAAAAATTTTCAGTGTAAACGTTTGCATCGCTTAGGTCTGATATTAGATTCTCTTCTTTTAATAACAAAAGCTGCTTTATGAGCAAAACCACAAGTGTAATTTCGGCATGTTTATTTTGTCGATGCCATAGGCCTGCTGACCCAAAGCCCCTTACTGGGAACTTATCTTGAATTAGTTCAATTTCGTCATCATCCATTACATCTTTTACTACCTGTTGTTTCCTCCACGATGTAATATCATTTGGGGCCATTGCCCAAAACCAATTAGCGTGTGCAAAGACCAGCAGAACATCTCGGCTTGCACCTTCAAACTGCGAACGAATTTTATTTTCGAAACTTTCTTGCGTAAGAATCGGATTGATGATAAAGCGATTAATGACATCATCTACATTTTTCAATGTGAAAATGGCTTTGTCATCAGTGAATAAGCTATCTGCCCTGATTATGCAGCATTTAATAAAATCTTCATAGAGTTCGTAAATTTCAAGTGAATCGAGAACTTTCATTTGTTGTTTTGGTTTGAGGTTGCAATTATGGTTCTAGCATCGAATTTCATCTCGAAAAGAAAATGTGACACTGGATTTAGTAAATCGTATCATTCATGTTTTGAAATGTGAAATTTGAATCAAGAGTAATCTTTATGTTTAGCCAGGAGCTGTTTATTTTGTCAACCGGGATGTATGGATTTACATTCTCCACAGTGAGGTTACAATACGACTTGTTTTCAATACACCAAATTGCGAATAAATAGTTTGCAGGGTTTTCTTCAGCCTTATTCCATTCATGTCTGGATAAGAAGAAGGTAGGTGCTTCTTTGCTTGCGAAAGATTTTACTTCAACGAAAAAAAGTTGGACGATGCCATTTAGCTTACGATAAGTTCTAATGTCATATCCATAGTGATCTCCGTTTAGCGACTCCCATTCGGGAGCACATTCTTTCCCGAACTGACTGGTGATTTTAAGCTCTAATTGCATTTGCCACCCCTCCGCCAAGCGACCTTGAACTGTTTTCCTTTCGTCCAATTCTGCTCTCGACCTCGAACGGAAATAATCCCACCAAGCAAGTGATTTCTGATCGGGTAGCTGATCTAACAACCCAGCACGCCGCATTATCTGAAGCTCATCTAGATTTAAAATCTTCAATAGTTTTTCTTTACCGAGAGATGCTGCTCTTGATAACAGCGTATCACTATCAACAAAAACTCTTGATGCGGTCAAACAAATTTCTCGAAGGGAGTTCGAGGGCACGGAAGGCATTACTTCAAGCCAATTCGAGCCATTTTCCCAGTCTAAATGTGCCCAGGTTGGATCTGTATTTACTTTGGAGTTAAATAGTTGGGTGTTCTCACGAATACCTAGTTCGTTCGACAAGAGCTTTTGAAAAGCTAAAATCGAACTCATTGTAAATTTTAAATGGGGCTGTTTTGCCATTAAATCATTTCATTCTCATCAAAACGAGTTCTACCTTCCAACTCTTCAATTAGATCTGCGACATCGTCTATGTTCAAAGAATAGTCAGTTGGCTCGGCCGCGTTTTCTTCATCCAGAGCGATTTGGCGCAAATCTGGGTCATCGAGGAGGGCTTCCAAATCCCGGATTTTCTTCGCAAGCCTTCTACTTACGCTATAATCTATTGAACCTAGCCCTGCTGGTGGCGCAATTTGAACAATAGTGATGTTTGTTTCGGTTCCAGACGGAAGTCCAAGTCTATGTATTCGATCAATACTCTGTAAGTAATGGGTTGCGTTATAGCTTCGATCTAGATAAACTGCATCATGGCAGGTCATGTGAAGGCTGATTCCCTCACCGGCTGCTGCAGGGTTCGCAATCAACACCATGCAAGGATCGCTTTGATCCTTAAACTTTTTAAGCCTCCCTTCCCGAGTCGTCTCATCTGTGTCAGCCCCTGATGGAATTTCTCCATATATTGTAACCGGATCAAGATCAATTAATGCTCGTTCGATATCCAAGATATTTTGCGTGAAGATCGTCCAGACCAGTGTTTTTTTGCCTCTACCGGCATTTTCTCTTACGATCCGTACAACTTCGTCAATCTTAGCCGAGGAGTTTTCTTCCAATACGGCATTTAGGAGAGAAAAGTCTGAAAGAATATTATCTTCTGCAATTCCTCTCAATGCAAGTATCGGATTCGAGGCCAGTTGAATTAGACGTAAAACAGATTTTCTAGCTTTGGTTACATCGACTATTGATGAATCCCTCAACAAACTAAGCTGTCTTAGAGTTTCGCTTTTAATTACACCATATAGGGCTGCTTGTGCCTTCGTCATGTTGACTTTTACGAAATGCCTGTCGACATCTGGCAAGCCTAATTCAGCTTTCGTAGTTCGTGTAAAAAGTCCTTCGATAACCGTTCGTGGAGGTTCTCCAGCCATTATTCTAGAGCTGAATCGCGCACCTGGGTATAGAAAGTCCAGTTGAGATTGAATATCCTGAGGCCCCTGTGGCATCGGAGTTCCACTCAATATGTCTTTGCGTATCGGGAGATTGGCAACACTTAACAAGGCTGTTCCTCGTTGTGATAATATTCCCGCTTTCATACGGTGCGACTCATCTAGTACGAGATGAGTCTTATGATTACTAAGAAGGAAACTGAACAACGATCTTTTGGAAACGAACTGTTCATAGTTGATGAAATAGTATCTATTTCTTGCACTGAATGATTGTGTAATCTGATCCTCGCTAAGTGTACTAAGGCTAACAAAGAAACCTGTTGAGAAGGAATCAGGGTAAGACGGATCTATACATTCTGATATGATTTCACTCCATGCTGGAAAGGCTGCTTTAGGACAAACAACCAGCATTTTGTCGGAAGGGTGAGAAGTTAAAAGGTGGACTGCGAGTGCTACCGTAGTTTTTCCTGCCCCAGGGACGCTGAAGTTTGCTCCATTCGGTAAAGAGATTAAGTGTTGTACATCCCGAACCTGAAAAGGTGGTATGAGGCTTCTTTTTGTAAATCCCTTCGCTTTTAACTCCAAAGCAATGGCTTCTTCACTCAATACACTAATTCTGTTAGATTGAGCATCTCTAATAGATTTTTGTTCTCTAATAAACGCGTCCAAGAGTGGCTTAGACGTCGAATCAGAAGTGAACTTAAAACCTAAGTCTTTTTGCAGAGGAATGTAGTCGCGTACTAAAACCAAAATTTGGTACCAAGGAAGTATTATCTGTTGGGATTTTATTAAGGCGTCGGGATTTATTGTTAATACCGTATTGATAAGTCGTTCCCAAATCGACGAAATGCCGTCGCTAGTGCAGACGGTCCCGTTATTTGTCTTTGCGTCGAAACTGATCTTTATTTCAATCATTGTTTTGTGCCTCGGTCAATCGTTGAACCTGTTCCTTTAATTGCGCTGCTTTGCCTAAAATTTGATCCAGATGTTTTAAAATGGAATCATAGGTACTAGGACTGGCACTTGTTAGATCCACCTCTAACAAAGAAGTGTGAGCTTCTTGAACTAATCGTTTCGCACTTTCGCCAGATTTTTGAATCTTTTTTGCTTCTACAACCACTTTGCATAGGCCCACTATTTCCTTTTGTATCTCTTCATTTCCTTTAGCATTCTGGAGGAATGCCACTATTGCCTGGTCAGAAACACTATCTTCATCGTTATCAGAGTTATCTTCAAACTCAAACTCGAGTTCGACATTGTCTTCCACTTTTTCATGGGACTTAATTTCTTCGTGAAATACCTCATTTAGCTTTGCCGTCACCTCAGTGGTCAGGTTTCCGGTTACATCACGCAGCTCATAAACCCTACCGTCATTTCCTTTCTGGTCCAAAAGTATCCATGCCATTCTCCTAGCGATTTCTTGCTGGGCTCCGTCTTTGCTTTTTAATCGTTTGGTAATTTGAGCTACAATTTCTTCCGCATCTTTCAAGTAGCTATAGTCATATTCTTTGCCGCGCCACTCTCTCAAATAAATATCGACTTCATTCAGCATCAAGAGTTTGTTCTTGACTTTTGCTGGGTCCATGTTCATCCAGTTTGCGATTTCGCTAAACTCAACGTTATGTCCTCTCAAATCCTTTATCGCTAGACATTCACCAATCCAGTCATATGACAAACGAGTTTCTGGTGTCATCTGAAGACGAACCTCGATTTCACGAAAATCTTCTTCTGTTGCCCAAGTTGGCAATATCATACAATCGATGTCTGCGAATTCGCTTATATCTTCTTGTCCCCAGAATAGCTCTCGCATTGCTGCAAGTCGTCTATTGCCGTTTACAACAACACCGGAAGCAGAAATAAGGAGAGGCTCTCTTTGTTTTTGGGTCCTGAGCCTTTCAACAATTGAGGCAGCAAGTTCCTTGTCGGCAGAAGCTAGCTCCCAAAGAAATGCATGTTGGACTTTTTGTACACTTTCATTTTCTTCCCCCATTTTGAAATATTCTGGGTTCAGGTCATTCTTTCTAAGCCATTCAAGCTGATGTAAATTTGTACGGTAGTTCGCGACTCTATATAGAGGTAAATAAATAGGTATTCGTATTACCGGAAGGTCATATGCGGTATTTCGAAGCTCATGTATCCTGTGTAAACGGTCTGGTTTGGCAACCTGCTCTGATATTGTGTGTTTCCTAGTATCAATATCTTGAATTACCCATTTGTCAATTGGACGTGTCATTATTCAAAGCTTATTAGGAGGAGAGGGACTGTAATTACTCGGTTGAAAAGATTCAATTCGTTCATGATGCGCTCGAAGTAAGCGATGTTACTTCCAATTTTCTGAGCGGCTTTAGTTGTCGGTACAGCTAACGCCGCTGCCTCAATTTTTTCGCACGAATACAGGTATTGTATTTTGAGCAGATCGTAAAATGCTCTACTGACGTTGCCCGTTTGGACTTGAAATGCAAGATCATTTTTCATGGAAAAGACACTCAAGTCATGATCGGCACTAATTCGTACTTCGTCACTCCATCCTTCTTCTTCAAATTTCTGACGAATATGAGATCGTATTGTAGTCGTGGTACCTTTTCCTATCACAAGGTTCGGTAGCTCAAATACATCAGTGACCCATTCAAATAGATCTCTTTTTTGCCATTCGTTTTCACCATTATGGTGACTAAAAGCTTCGATAAATCTCATACGGTTTATTTTGATGGAGGTTCATAAACAGGTTTATTCATCGGCCGAGTCGCTAGCGTGCCAGCAAAGAGACTCTCGATTCGACTCATTGTAATATCAACATACTTTGCAGTGATATCGCACCCATAAATGTTCCTACCATTTTTTAGAGCAGCTATTGCTGATGATCCTGCACCCATGTAAGGGTCTAAGACGCATTCTCCCTGGTTTGTCAGGGCAAGAACCAGCCTTTCGATCAGACCGACAGGAAATTGGCATGGGTGCTCTGTCTTTTCTACGTGGTTGCTTTTGACGTTTGGAATGTCCCAAACGTCGGAAGGGTTTTTCCCGAGAGGATTACTGCTAATCTCTCCCTTTCGTGGCCCTTTGAAATATTTTTTTTCTGGATATTTCGATGGTATTCTAACGGGATCTAAATTGAATGTATACTCATCTGATTTTGTAAACCAAAGTATGGTTTCATGCCGGCCGCTAAACCGCTTTTGGGTATGCAGGCCGTGACCAAATGTCCAGACGATCCGGTTCCGAAGCTTAAGGCCGTGATCTTTAAACTTTTGATATAGTAAAATGTCCAGCGGGAATATTTCTCCATCATCAACGTGGTTTCCCACTTGCCAGCAAATCGAACCGTTAGGGTGCAGTAATCTGACGGCTTCGGCGATCGTTGCAACTTGTTCCTCAATATAGCACTCTTGTGAGCGCTTTTTTTCATATTCTTTACCGACATTGTATGGGGGAGAAGTCACAATTAGGTTCATTGATTCAGCTTTAAGCCGCCTCATATAGCTGAGATTATCAGCTAGTTGAATGTCATAGAATGGTTCTGTGACTACACGAAGCTTATTGCTACCTCCAGGTTTGCCTCTGTTGTCTTCTGGTTGGGTTGGGTTACTGGAAGATTTCATTTTTAGAATTTTAATGGGCTGACAAAGCAATTAGGGTTAGCTATAGTAGTTGCAATATAATGCTAAAGGCTTTAGTTTTATTCAATACGTGAGCTTTTTAGAATGTTCCAGGTGATACAAGCCGTACTCACTAACCCGCCTTCCATGAAAATCGGTGTGTTATGGGGTGTGTCGTTTGATGTGTCAAAAAATGTGGCAAAAAGTGCGGAAAAGCCTCAAAAACTGACACACCCCAAAAGAAAAAGCCACTGTAAATCAATGACTTACAAGGGGTTTAAGTGCCCAGGACTGGATTCGAACCAGCACACCTTTCTGAGGATTTAGGACAATAACCTACGAAAGTTCGTAGGCATTGAAAAAGAAGGATTTAATGACCAAGAAGGACGCGAGGGGAAGCAGTTAGAATCTTAGGGGAACAAATTTGACAAGGAGCGGCCAAATTGACTTTAACTCGTTAATTCATTGAGTCTTGAGTCAGGGTTTTCAGGTCCGTTTATAGTTTAACATTGAAATACACCTCAGCTGGAGTTCTTGGGAAGTACCTGCAATGTGGCCTAATGTAGTTATAGTCATCATTGTTTAAGCTATGTCTAAACCGTACAAAATAAAAAAGGGTTCCAATCTCTTGAAACCCTTGCCTGTATTTAGTGGGAGTTGACGGGTTTGAACCGCCGACCCTCTGCTTGTAAAGCAGATGCTCCATTGATGTGTATTAGTTTGGTCACAAGATTGTACTCGAACCTGGGCAGCTACCAAATTGGATATAACTTACTCAGAAATGTGGCAACTGGGTTTTGCAAAGATTCTTTGAATCCTTTATCTTTTATTAGATGCGAACCTGTTGCATTTATGTTACTTTATTGGGTGCAACACTTAAGAAACATATATGCTACGTAGTTATGGGTTACTTTTAGTAAGAGTATAAAAATTCTGGAATTTTTATACTCTTGGTTTCGATAAAATACCTGCCTTTATACCTATTTACACCTTCCGCACTAAGCCGTATGTTATGCATTATAAAATCCCTGTTTGAAAGCAAAAGTTTTAGGCAATCTATCTTTTCTCCGTCTTCTTGAGATGCGTTATAAAATAGCTTTCCTTTTTCTAAGTGGCTTTTAAAATCCCTTAGTATACAGGAATCCGGTAACACGCTATGAAGACACTCTTCGAAGCCAAAAAAGCTGAATAATACTCCGTAAGGAGTAGTATAAATATTATACTCCAAATATTCACTTGCTGATGATTTTTCAGCCGGTAACTCATCACTGATACGTTTTTCTATTGGGATTGAAGATTTCCAACTAGCTCGATTATTGGCTCGAATATCTTCGTTCGGTGATATTAGATTTAGGTGATTTGTAAGCTTTCCCCTGTACAAAATGGACCTGCAAGTATTGCTACAGCTTTTCGCATGAGATTTTTTAGCATTGAACATTTCCCCGCAAACAATGCAGGCAATCTTGTAAGTTTGGAAGGGTTTTCGCATAAACTAAGTTTTTGGGTGAGTAATCAGGCAAAGCTGTTTTTTGCTTCTTTTAGTTGCTGGTGTTGTCTTAAATCCTTTTTTACATCGTAAATAGTATTAACCATTAAGGTAGAGAGGTGGCCATTTTGCTCGGCTGCCGCTTTATCTCCCATCTGGTCTACTATTTCGGATGTATTTAAGTGCTTCAATGAGTAAAAATCAATTTGAATGCCCAATCCTTTTTTTACCACCTTTTGCCATCTCCTGGTGATCGTGTCTGGGATCATTGCCTTGTCAGCCGGTAAGAAATCCACACCAAAGATGTATTGGTCCTTTTGGCAATCCTTTAAAAACTCTTCCCAAAAAGGCAAGGCAATGGTTTTTATGGTTCTACGGACTTCCCGGTACTCCCTTCCTTTGCGGATGATTGTGGTATAGAATTGTTCTTTTAGATTCACATCCTTGCATCGTATTTGTGTTATCTCCGTTATCCTAGCTCCGGAATGGAAAAACAGGTTGACAAATAACCAGAACCGGTAATCATTGGCCTGGAGATGCTTATTGATGGTTTCCCGCTGTGTTTCTGATAAAACCGGTTTGAGCTTTTTAAAGGTTTTCATTTTGGAAATATCTCTTACTGAGTTTGCCTGGACGACCTCTAACTCCACCAACTCCTTAAATAGCATGAGTAAATAAGCCCGGTAAACATTAAACCGGTTGGCGCTCCAGTTTTTGTTGATCCTGCCGCAATGCTCCAGGATCATTTTAATATGTTTCCGGCTGATTTTTGAAATAGGGAAGGAGGCCATTTGAATCTGGGAAGCAGCTTTTTCCAATCCATTAATGATGTAATGGATGTCCTCCCTTGTCTCTGGTGAAATAGATAGTTTTTTCAGCGACAACCTTAAAGCTTCAATTAAGGGCGTCTCCGGATCAATCTCATAATGGTACTCCGGCTCAGCAGTGAGTACTTTCACAATGGGATTATACCCGCCTTCTTTTAGTTTTTCATATTCGTATTCGATTAGCTTCTTGACGGTAAACCGGCGTTCTTCCAGGTCCTTGATATGATTGATTCCAGCCTTGATAATGACCTGGTAGGGCTTACTCTGTGATGGATCGTAAAAGCGGTAATGAATGCGCCAGTTCTTCTGGACGGACGCGCCTGATTTGTTCCAATTGGAAGGGGATACGCTGATCTGGGAGCAGCGACATCCATTAGGAAGTGATATCATATTGTAGATTTTTAAAATTGTGTACTTTTTTGTGTACTCATTTAAAAATGCTACATAGCGCGAGTTGAGTTTGAAAAGCTGAAAGCCTTGCTAGGCGAGGCTTTCAGCTTGTGCCCGGGATCGGAGTCGAACCGATACATTCTTGCGAACGGCAGATTTTGAGTCTGCTGCGTCTACCAATTCCGCCACCCGGGCTTTGAGGCGGCAATATTACAACTTTTGTGAAAGGCAACCGCAAAGTCGCAAAGAATAGGCTTAGCGACTTTGCGGTTAAACCTCATAATTTTCCTCCAAACTGCTCCCGTAACCTTGACAAATACTTCTTCTTGAAATAATAGTCTTTTACCTGCAACAGTTCTTCTTCGGTAGTAACACCGTCCTGATAATTTTCAATAATCGTTTGAACAGGCTCATAAATTTCTTTTTCCAGGCGGGACAGCTCGCTGCCCAGCTTTAGTTTTTTTTGCGGCTCATCTTCCAGGGCAAGGTCCGCCATTTCCTCATTGATCTCCAGCATCTCCATCAGGAATGCCGGAGGAAGTGTATATTTTTCTTCATCCTGCAACAACCCCTTAAGCTGAAGCACATACCGGACTGTTTCATCCGGCGAACTAAACGTTTTCAAAGCACCATTCAGCAAAGCCGATGCCTGCAGGGCATCTTCCTGCACATCGGATGAATCATTAACAAAATAATCAGGGTGATTCTGTTTACTGAGTTGCAGGTACTTCCTGCGCAAAACGGCATGGTCTACCCGAAAAGACACCGGAAGCTGGAATAGTTCAAAATAGTTCATCGGTTTTGTCCTGTGGGCAATTATACCCTTTTATGCTTAGTTTAGGTTGCAAAATTAACCCATGCGGAATCAATTAAGGAGAGCAATTACCGAAATACTGATACCATGTTTGCTTTTCAAATATTGATAGAACAATTTTGCCGCTAATTGCTGTATGATCACGATCGGATTATTAAAAGAAGGAAAAATACCCTGCGATAACCGGGTGGCGCTTACCCCCGCACAATGCGGCTGGATCCGGAAACATTACCCCGGAGTCCGCATTCTCGTACAGCATTCCGCAGACCGGAGCTTTACCGATGATGAATACAGGGCTGCCGGTATTGAAGTAAAGGATGATATCAGTGATGCCCAGGTGCTGCTGGGTATTAAAGAAGTTCCGCCCGCACAACTGTTGCCTTCCAAAACCTACCTGTTTTTTTCTCATACCAAAAAGAAGCAGCCGCATAACCAAAAGCTGATGCAAACAATCATCGAAAAAGGAATTACCCTGGTTGATTACGAATGCCTCGAGCACGAAGATGGCCAGCGCATCATCGGCTTTGGATTTTTTGCCGGCATCGTTGGTGCCCATAACGGCATGATGGCGTATGGCGAAAGAACCGGTGCTTATAAATTGCAGCGGGTGTACCAGCAGAAAAGTTTTAAAGACCTCATTCATACTTACTTCGGCCTCAAGATCCCCAATATTAAGATCGCTGTTACCGGGTCGGGAAGGGTAGCACACGGCATCCTCGAGATCATGAACCTGATGGGTATTATTGAAGTAGAGAAAGAAGAATATACGGCCCGCGAATTTGCCTATCCTGTATATGTGCAGTTGAAAGGTGCCGACCTGTATGGGCATAGTAAAACCGGCACCTACAGCCGTGATGACTTTCATCTCCACCCCGAACAGTACCGGTGTAAATTTGAAGAGTATACCGGCTGTACCGATATACTCATGAACGGCATTTACTGGGACACGAATGTACCCCGACTCTTTGCCATCAAGTCCGTATCGGAACCGCATTTCCGGATACAGGTAATTGCCGACATCACCGACGACAGCAATGGTTCGGTGCCCATCAACCTCGGTGATCAATCCATTGAATCACCTGTATATGGTGTAGACCGGCAGAGTTTTCAAAAAACACCGCCGTACGTGCACACCTCAGTAGATGTGATGGCGGTTGGTAACCTTCCCAACGAACTGCCGCGGGATGCATCGCAATATTTCGGAGAGCAACTGCTGAAATATATTTTACCGGACCTGCTGGCCGGAGGTTCACCCATTATTGAACGGGCCACCATGGTAAAAGAGGGAAAGCTCACCGACCGTTATGCCTACCTTAAAAATTATGCGGAAGGAAAATCAGACATCCTGGATATATAGGTAGTAGGGGCGCAACAGGTCGCTGAAGCCCGCTGTGTAGGTGCCCCTTTCGTCCTGCACGGAAATTTCTGTGTGCACCGTTTCCATTTTCTGAAATCCTGCCTGCAGCATGATGCGGAATGGCTGGTGCTGAACGGAAGGCTTAACGGTTACGAATTGCTGCATGTAAAGTGAAGACTTGTCAAACATTTTTCCTATTTCCGCCTTTCGCTTATAAGGAAGCAACAGGAATGCTTTGCCATTGGTTTCCAGATATGTTTCCATAAAAGGCAGCAGCTGTTCAAGGGTAAGCTTTGTGCTGTGGTGCGCTGTATCTTTCTGCGCATTCCCCGAGTGCAGCTCATCTTCATAAAACGGCGGGTTCGCTATGATGTACTCATATTTTTTTGTGCGTTGGAGCACATCGCTGTGCACCACACGAACCCGTTCACCGAAAGGGGAGGAAGCAATATTTTCAGCCGCCTGCCCCGCAGCTCCTTCATCAATTTCAACCGCATCAATTATCAGAGGCACCTGCTGCGCAATCATCAGTGATAACAAGCCCGTACCCGTCCCGATATCCAATGCAGCTGCGTTTTCCGTTTTCATTTTAGAAAGTTCGTAAGCGCACCAGGCACCAAAGAGACAGGCGTCGGTAGTAACCTTCATGGCGCACCGGTCGTGGTAAACCCTAAACTGTTTAAACTGGAAATACGGGTTGCCCATAATAATGCATTATTCCCAGGTGGCTCGCGCAGCAGCACTGGCGGAAAGCGGGGTAAATTCTCCGGCCCTGAATTTATACCAGGCCGTAATGGCGATCATGGCCGCATTATCGGTGCAATATTCAAACGGCGGAATAAATGACGTCCAGTTATTTTCTTTGCACAGGTCCGCGAATGCCTTGCGCAACCCGCTGTTGGCGGACACCCCGCCGGCTATGCAAAGCTGCGTAATGCCGGTTTCCAAAGCGGCTCTTTTCAGCTTCTTCAGCAGGATGGAAACTATGCGCTCCTGCACCGAAGCACAGATATCGTTCAGGTTCTCCGAAACAAAGCCCGCATTATTTTTTATTTCTTTCTGAAGAAAATAAAGGATCGAGGTTTTCAGCCCGCTGAATGAAAAATTCAGTCCTTCAATCTGCGGCTCCGTAAAGGAAAACCGGGGCGTTCCTTCCTTTGCATAGCGGTCGATCAGCGGTCCGCCGGGATAGGGCAGTCCGAGCAGTTTGGCTGATTTATCAAATGCCTCCCCGGCTGCATCATCCAGTGTTTCGCCGATCACGGTCATACTGGTTGCACTATCAGCCCGCACGATCTGCGTATGACCACCGCTGACGGTTAAACATAAAAAAGGAAATCCGGGTTTTTTATCCGGAATAAGATTGGCCAGTACATGCGCCTGCATATGGTGCACGGCGATCAGCGGTTTTTGTAAGGCCAGCGCCAATGATTTGGCAAAGCCGCTGCCTACAAGGAGCGCCCCGATCAATCCCGGTGCGTGCGTAAACGCAACAGCATCAATTTCACTCATATCAACATTGGCCTGCTGCAGCGCCAGGTCTACCACGGGCACAATGTTTTGCATGTGCGCGCGGCTGGCCAGCTCGGGTACCACCCCGCCATATTTCCGGTGCACCTCCTGGTTGGCGATATAGTTCGACAGGATCCGGCCGTCGCGGCACACGGAGGCCGATGTTTCATCGCAGGAAGATTCTATGGCCAGGATGGTAGGCACGGCGCGAAGGTACGGGAGGGATGTAGTTCAGAGGTAATGCTCAATGTGCAATTTTCAATGTTCGATGTGTTGGAGGGAGCGCTTCACGCTGCACGCAGCACGCTTCACGCTGCACGTAACTGTAGGAAAGCGCTTCGCGGAGATCAATTCGGATTAGAGAGAGCTTTTTTGAGAATATTGAACAAGGAACAAGGAATTATGAGTTTCGAAGGAAAGGAGCAGGGTTTAACGCAAAGGGGCAAAGGGTACATTCTTTGCGACTTTGCGGTTGCCTTACGTGCTCCGTATGGCTACAACAGGATTTAATTTAGCGGCCTGGTAGGCAGGGATGATACCGGCCAGCAACCCTACAAACAGGCAGATAACGAGGGCCATCAAAAGGATGAACCCTGAAATGAAAATCGGGAAATCAAACGTTATCGTAACCAGTTTCGCGCCCGCATAAACCAGCAACACACCAAACAAACCGCCGATGATGCAGAGGAATGCCGCTTCCAGAAGAAACTCGGTTAGGATGATATGATTTTTGGCGCCGATCGCTTTTTTTAACCCGATCTGTGCCGTACGCTCTTTTACGGTCACAAACATGATATTGGCCACGCCAAATAATCCAACCAGCAGCGAAAATCCACCGATGATGGCACCGCCGATATTGATGCTCACAAAAGCCTGGCTCATGACATCGCTGAAATCATTCACATCATTCAGGGCAAAGTTTTCTTCCTGTCCCGGTTTTAATTTGCGGATGGACCGCATGGTTCCGGTGAGTTCATCTTTCAGTATTTTACTGTTGACCTGGTCTTTTCCTTTCACCAGTATGAGCGGGTCGGCATAGCGGTCTTCTATAAGTGTATGCATGAAATGATAGGAAAGAATCACGCAATCATCAAACTGCCATCCGCCCAGTAACTGCTTGCCCTGCTTTTTGATCACACCAATAATATTCAGGGTTCGCCCTCTAATAACCACCGGCTTACCCAAAGCCCGTTCGGGTGTTCCAAACAGTTTGTCCGCCACTTCGGCGCCGATGATGGCCGCATTGCTGCCCCGGTCGTATTCACCATCGGTAAGCGGTCTTCCTTCAGCAATTTCAACCGGCTGGATATCACCAAACTCATTGGTGACACCGTATATCGTTACACCATTTAAAACATTGTCCTTATAGCCGGCGTTGGTCCGGGTGTTGATCACGAAGGCCGCATGGGCAGCAGTGGTTGTTCGCTGTTTGATCTCGGAAAGTTCTTCAAAGCGGGGCGAAGGCCGTTTCACATATTTCCACCAGGGATAGTCCGGTCCTCCGCCATAATCCCATTTATCCAGGTAAATGGTGTTGGTGCCGAGGGATTTTATTTCTGACTGGATGTTGTATTCGAGGCTGTTTACGGTAGCCAGCACCCCGATGATGCAGAAAATCCCGATGGTGATGCCGAATAGGGAAAGAAAGGTGCGCAATTTATTTTTCCAAAGCTCCAGTAAAGCCATCCGGAAACTGCTACCAATGATTTCCAGCATGCGCCGCATCACCAAAAATAGTTTTATTACCGTGTATGCAGTACATAGGGTGAGTTTTATTTGGACGGAATCATTTAATTTCGAGCGCCCCACCAGCCTGAGCCTGTTCAATACAATATGAAGACAATGGAGAAAAAAACACCGGGAAAAATTCTGATCATTGATGATGATCCTGACATCAGGACAGTGGTACAGATCTTACTGAAAAAACAAGGCTACGAGGTGCAAACGGCTGCGCATAAAGAAGAAGCCGTGCAGAAGCTGGATACCTTTCTTCCTTCCGTTATTTTAATGGATGTACTGCTTTCGGGGTCCGATGGACGGGATCTTTGCCGGCAGTTGAAAGGCGAGGACCGCACAAAAGATGTATCCATTATCATGTGCTCGGCCCATCCCGGCGCCATGGATAAGTTCCGGGAATACGGTGCCGATGATTTTATATCCAAGCCCTTTAATGCAGAGGTTCTACTTCAGAAGGTGCAGAGCCAGATAGAATCAGTGCAGGTGAAAGGAATTCAATAGAATAACGAACAAGGAACAAGGAATGATGAAGTGAAGTAGGAGGTAGGAGGTATGAAGTAAGATACCGGAAGAAAGAAGTATTCAATTTTCCATTCTAATCAACGTTATATATACATTCCTGATTACCAGGAAATCCGTGAAATCTGTGTAATCCGTGATATAAAAAAACGCCCCGAGAGGCGTTTCTTTATTTTTATGTTTGAATAAGGTCAAAGATCATCTCTGCGTTTGTCAGAATTGTTTGAAACATTTTCATCGTTCCGGGCATTTCCACTTGTCCGCATCGGGTTATAAGGGCCTCTCTTCTGTTCGTAATTCATTCCTTCAAATCCTTCGTACCGTTCCCGATTATCACTACCACGTCTCTCATTGCCGGAGCGACCAGAAATTCCTTGTCCTTCATTTACCGGCTTCCCCATATTCTGTGACATAGCAAATTGATTTAACCTCGATATGATTAGACAAAAAATAGTACCAATTTTTAATGTGACCTGATAAGTAATAATATTCGCTTAAAAAAATGAGTCTCAATGGGTTTACACATCATTAACAACTATTGCCTAGGGGTGTACATTCCTCAGGTTGACCTTTTTTTTCCCAGCGCCACATGTAAGGTGCGATAACAGTTCATCATCTATACATGCTCGGCCAACCAATTTGCCCTTACTACCCCCGATACCTCAATACCTCAATACCATCAACAAATAAACATTTCAACTTCCTTCACCTGATTCCTAATTCCCATTCCCAAATTCCCCCTTTCCAATTCACCTCACCGCTTACCTTTGCCACCCGGATGAAGTACCAGAACGAAATACAGAAACGCAGAACATTCGCCATCATTTCGCACCCCGATGCCGGTAAAACAACCCTCACGGAAAAGTTCCTGCTGTTTGGCGGGGCCATCCAGGTGGCCGGGGCCGTTAAAAGCAACAAGATCAAAAAAGGTGCGACCTCGGACTTTATGGAGATCGAGCGCCAGCGGGGTATCTCGGTGGCTACCTCGGTGATGAGTTTTGAATATGATGGCACCCTCATTAACCTGCTCGATACGCCGGGCCATAAAGACTTTGCGGAGGACACCTACCGCACGCTTACCGCGGTGGACAGCGTGATCCTCGTGGTGGACAGCGTAAATGGGGTGGAAGAACAAACCCGCCGGCTGATGCAGGTGTGCCGCATGCGCCGCACGCCGGTAATCGTATTCATCAATAAACTCGATCGTGATGGAAAGAACCGGTTCGACCTCCTGGAAGAAATTGAAAAGGAACTGGCCATATCCCTGCACCCGATGACCTGGCCCATCAATAATGGAAAGGACTTCAAGGGTGTATACGACCTGTTCCGGAAAAGCATCCGGTTCTTTACGGCAAACACAAAGGCAATGGATGAAGACACCATTTCCGTTTCCGACCTTTCTTCCTCCATCCTGGATGAAAAACTGGGCGAACGTGATGCGGCTATCCTGCGCGAAGATGTGGAACTGATCCAGGGAGTTTATGGTGACCTGGACGGAGCCTCTTACCTGTCGGGGGAAGTGGCACCGGTATTTTTCGGTTCGGCCATCAACAACTTCGGGGTAAAGGAAATGCTGGATACCTTCATCCGTATTGCACCGCCGCCCCGCGACCGCGAAACCAATGCCCGTAAAGTAGCGGTAAATGAAGACAAGTTCAGCGGGTTTATTTTTAAGATCCACGCCAACCTCGATCCAAAGCACCGCGACCGTATCGCCTTTTTGCGGGTATGCTCGGGCAGGTTTGAGCGCAATAAATATTTTCACCATGTCCGGCTGGACAAAGACGTTCGCTTCAGCAACCCGTACTCTTTTCTTGCCCGTGAAAAAAGTGTGGTGGATGATGCCTATCCCGGAGACGTTGTAGGATTATTCGATACCGGCAATTTCAAGATCGGCGATACCCTAACGGAAGGAGAAGAATTCTTTTTTACCGGCATTCCAACTTTTTCACCCGAGATCTTTAAAGAAGTGGTGAACAAGGATCCGCTGAAAACAAAGCAACTCGAGAAAGGCTTGCTCCAGTTAACCGATGAAGGTGTTGCACAACTATTCACACAATTCGGTGGCAATAAAAAAATCATTGGCTGCGTGGGCGAACTTCAGTTTGAAGTGATCCAGTACCGGTTGCTGCATGAATACGGTGCTTCCGTTGTATTCAATTCATTGCCCTTTTACAAAGCCTGCTGGCTCACCAGTAATGATCCGGCCAAGCTGGAAGATTTTACCCGGTTTAAAATGGCCAATATTGCCGAAGACAAAGACGGGCATGTAGTATACCTCGCACAAAGCGAATGGTTTTTAAATACGGAAAGAAACAACAACCCGGAAATCGAATTTCATTTTACTTCTGAAGTGCATAAGTAAGTGAGAGGGTAACCGCAAAGCCGCAAAGGAATTTCATTTCTTTTTTACTATGGCGTAGTAAATATCACCGGATCGATTGCTCTTTCATTTCAATGGTTCAACGCCAAACAATTTTCTTTCCCGTTTAAAACAGGACGAATGAAGGCTTTTTCCAATTTTGGAACGGTATTGGAAGTAGGCAGGCTGAATCACAAAAGGACGTGTATGAATGATAAAATCCTGTTGGTTGACGACAACGAAGATCTGCTGATGATCACGAGAATCATTTTAAAAGGACAAGGTTATAATACCATCCTCGCTACTACAACGGAGGAGGCTACACGAAAAATAAAGATCCATCAGCCTACACTGGTACTGCTCGACGTATGCATCTGCAACGAAGACGGCAGGGATTTTTGCTGCCATTTGAAAAACGATCCCGAAACCTGTAACCTGCGCGTTATTCTTATGTCCGGGTACGATGCCGGTTGCGGTCATGATATCGCAGATGATTTCCTTCCCAAACCATTTAATTACGATGAACTGATTGCCAAGGTGGAGCGGCAGATGACGGCGGTAGCGTGAAAAGTGAAAAGTGAAACGTGAAAAGTGAAATGTGAAAGGGGGTCGATTTAAAACAGTTATACTAACAATTAATTTGATCGGGCAATAGTGAAAGGTTGAATAGTAAACAGCCTTCGTTTCACATTTCACGTTTCACATAATCAATATTTCGGAACCATCCCCGTGTAATTATGCGGTGTAATGGATTTTAATTCTTTACGCAGGTTTCCCGGCACTTCCAGGCCGTCGATAAATTTGTGGATGCTTTCCTTGTTGATTTGTTTTTTTCCGCGGGTGAGTTCTTTCAGGGCCTCATAAGGATTGGGATATTGTTCGCGGCGTAAAATGGTTTGAATGGCTTCAGCTACCACTGCCCAGTTGTCCTCCAGATCCTGGTAAATTTTTTCATCGTTCAGTACCAGTTTATTCAATCCTTTTTCAATGGATTTAAAAGAGAGGATCGTGTGTGCAAATGGTACACCGATGTTGCGCAGTACCGTTGAATCCGTGAGGTCGCGCTGCAACCTGGAAACGGGTAACTTGGCACTCAGGTGTTCCAGCAAGGCATTGGCCACGCCAAGGTTCCCTTCCGCGTTTTCAAAATCAATGGGATTTACCTTGTGCGGCATGGCCGATGACCCTACTTCACCTTTTTTTACCTGCTGCTTGAAGTAATCCATGGATATGTAGGACCAGACATCGCGGCACAGGTCCATGAGAATGGTGTTGATGCGTTTCATGCTGTCGCAGAATGAAGCAAGATTATCGTAGTGTTCAATCTGCGTGGTGAACTGCGAACGTTGCAGTCCCAGTATATCTTCTACAAATTCATTCGCAAATTTGATCCAGTCTGTTTTCGGGAATGCCACGTGGTGGGCGTTAAAGTTGCCGGTAGCGCCACCGAACTTCGCACTCACCGGGATGTTGATGATCTGCTCTACCTGGTTCTCTATGCGTTCGGCAAAAACCATCAGTTCTTTTCCAAGCCTGGTGGGACTGGCAGGTTGGCCATGGGTGCGCGCCAGCATCGGGATATCCTGCCAGCCTTTTGCCAGTAATTTCAACTGGGTATTCAGGTTCAGCAGGGCAGGGAGGTATTCAAATTCAATGGCATGTTTCCATAAAAGCGGTATGGCCGTGTTGTTGATATCCTGCGAGGTTAATCCGAAATGTACCCATTCTTTAATTTCGGCGCCTTCTGCTTTTTCCAGTTCTGCTTTCAAAAAATACTCTACTGCTTTTACATCATGGTTGGTGGTCTGTTCAATGCGTTTGATTTCCAGGGCATCGTCCATTCCAAAGTTTTCTTTCAGGTTGTCCAGTTGCCTTCCTGCTTTTGCCGGCAGGTGGAAGAAACGTTTTTTAGAAAGCAGCAGCAGGTACTCGATTTCCACCAGCACCCGGTATTTCATCAGCGCATATTCAGAAAAATATTCATCGAGGTGCTGTACCTGTTTGCGGTACCGTCCGTCAATGGCTGAAATGGCTGATAGCGATGTTAATTCCATGGTGAAGGGGTGATTGGTGAGTGGTCAGTGGTGAGCTGCGGTAATGGATCACACATTTTCGTTTTCGTACACAGCCAGGCCACCAATTAATTGCTTCTATCTTTGCGGGCAAAACTAAATCATTTGGGTAAGATCCGGGTTGCGGCGGTCAGCTATTTAAATACGAAACCTTTGTTGTACGGGATAAAGCATCATCCGGTATTTACAGATATAGAGCTCGTGGAAGAGTATCCTGCCAGGATCGCGCAAATGCTGATGGATGACGAGGTGGATATAGGCCTGATACCGGTAGGCATCATTCCGCGATTACCCCGGTCTTTCATCAATGGGGGGTACTGTATTGGTTGCGACGGACCGGTTGTATCGGTTTGTATTTTCAGTGATGTGCCTATGGAAGAAATAGAGGAAGTGTACCTCGATTACCAGTCGCGCACATCGGTTTTGCTGGCGCAATTGCTGCTGAAGGAATACTGGAAAAAGGATATCCCGCTCCTGACCGCCACTACAGAAGAATACCGGGACCGTATTCAGGGCACCACCGCCGGACTGGTCATCGGCGACCGCGCGCTGGTACAAAAGCACCATTCCCGCTATTGCTACGACCTGGGTGATGCCTGGAAGCGGCACACCCGGCTGCCGTTTGTATTTGCCGCCTGGATCAGTACCAAAAAACTTCCGGATGATTTTATTTCATCTTTTGATGAAGCCAACCGGTACGGGTTACAGCACCTGGATGAGGTCATTGCTGAAAACCCCTTTTCCTGGTATGATCTTAAAACATATTTTACGAAGTGTATCAGCTATGAACTGGATGAAGGGAAAAAAATGGGCTTGGATTTGTTCCTGACCCAGATAAAATAAGCACTAAACTTTGTAAATTATGGTCAAATTCACCAGGTGAAAAGTTTTTTATGTTTAATGGCTATTTTTAGCGTTACTGCTTTTATATGTTCATATAACAATAAATCTGCAGGTCATGTGCCAGAAACCACACAAACCGTAAATACAGATGATTTGTTGTCTACGGTACCGAAAACAGGTACTAATGCAGTAAACAGGACATCTCCAGAAATGCAGTCCACCCTCAAACAATGTACAGACAGTACGGACCCTATAGTGGAAAAAGTTTGGATGCTTCAGGAAACTTATATCCTCAACAACAGGAAATTAGATCGCTACCAGCGTGGAGTACATAAAAATACTATGAATTTTGACCGGGATGAATTGATCTTGCATTGTAACGGAACGGGTATTTTCAGGGATATTTATGAACAGTCCATTCCATTAACATGGGCGTACACTGATGAGCGGAAGAACAAAATGACCCTTATTTTGGAGTACCCAACTTACATGGCCACCCTCTATTACAGTATGATACATTTTGATGATGGAATTTTCTATGGTACACTTAACTATATAGATACAGCCGGGGAAGAAGTCCTTGTAAGCTTCAAACGCGTGTTGAAAGGAGATTATATAACTAAAAATTAATATCTGTCAAGGTTTGTTTAAGATTTTTATCTCTAAAATTTGTATTTTCCGTTACTGTTTTACTTGTTTTTTAAACCCCATATAAAGCATCTTTATGAAATTGACACTTAAGTTGTTGTGCATAATCCTTATATTTTCCATTGCTGCCTGTACCAAAGACCCCCAAATTACAAATCTGACCAAAGAGGAAATTCTTACCAGAAAGCCGTGGATCACGCAGGAAACTTATATACTAGAAGCCAATAATCTCACGAAATATGAGCGCGGTTCGTCCACCAACACGGTTAATTATGATAATGAAGTTGTGACCTTCAACTCAAATAATACGGGTACGTTTAAAGATATCTATGGTGCCACAAATAATTTTACCTGGAGTTTTTTGGATGCCGCAAAATCCAAATTGCGACTTATTGTTGCTTATCCAACTGGTAGTGCGACAATTAATTACAACATGGTTACCCTTGAAGAGAATAATTTTTCAGGAAGCCTGAATTATGTAACCCCTTCCGGGAACAAAGTACTAGTAAGCTTTAAAAGGATCTGGCAACCATAATCTGCTGCCTTATTATCAGGGTCTCAACCAATAACTGCTATGCACCTTTACCAGGTTTTAATCCGTATTTCACTTGCTGTTATTTTTCTATTGAATCATGCGGAAATAATCGCGCAGGTTGTGGCTTATTACCCGATGAATGGAAATGTGAATGACCTTTCGGGTAATGGACATAATGCAATGATGTACGGTGGCCCATTGCCTACTACGGATCGTTTCGGTACTCCTTCCGGGGCTCTGTACTTTGATGGGGTGGATGATTACATCAGGATTTCTGATAATGGTGCATTTTCAACCCCGGCCTTTAGCCTATCCTTCTGGTTTCTTACTGAAAGCTCCAAAATCCAGGTAATTGGAGGTAAGCGTGACTTTCCAACGTCTAACCGCTCTGAGTTTTCCGTTAATATTATGGGATCAACAGGCACCGACCTGCTTTCCTTTGTAGTGGGCAGTAATAAACCATGTTCTGCAGCCGGCACCGATAATTTCAACTCTTCCCACATATCTACAACTCAAGTTGTTTGCACCAATCGCTGGTATCATGTTGCTATAACCTATGGCAATGGAATACATAAGCTGTATGTAGACGGAAACTTAAAAAGCTCGGCAAATACCCCTTTTACAACCCGTTCTTCCTGTTTAACCGACTTAAGATTCGGTGTGTGGTGGCAAGGAGATCCTGCCTGGTTTAAAGGTAAGCTGGATGATGTTCGCTGGTATAGTAGTGTGCTTTCCCCTCAGGACGTGGTTTCACAATTTGACAACTTTACAGGATCGTCTTCCGCCGGTCTTGACTTTACTTTTAATCAATCAGTATGTAATCCTAAACAGGTAGATTTTTACGCCAATAGTGGTACTCTTGCCGGAACTGCCTGGGATTTTGGAGATGGTAAATCATCCACGGGTGCAAACAGCAGCAATACTTATGCAAACTTTGGAACTTTTAATGTGAAGTTTACTGCTCAAAAATCCGGAGGATGTACAGAAACGATCAGTAAAACAATTTCCATTAATTCAATAAAAGATAACAGCCTGATTGCAACAAACGATACCACAATATGTTTGGGAAAATCTATAAACCTGAAAGTTGCTGATTCAGGGTTGACATACTGCTGGAACCCTGTAAGCTCACAAGGGGTAGCAAATGCTGTGGTAACACCGCTTACCAATACAACCTATGTGTACACCGCGCAGATACAGGGGCCAAATCTGGTTTCTAATGGCGATTTTACATTGGGTGCCGTAGGCTTTACTTCAGATTATTCCCTCACATCTCCGAATACTTCAGAAGGGCAATTTTGGGTTGCAAGCAATGCAAACGCATGGAATCCAGGCATGAGTGCCTGTAAGGACCATACAACCGCTACAGGCAACATGATGATGGTAAACGGATCGCCCATACCCTCCTCGAAAGTATGGACGAGAACTATACCTGTTTCACCTAATACCAACTACGAGTTTTCAGTATGGATTACCTCACTTCATGCATCCAACCCGGCAAGGTTGAAGTTTTCCATAAATAATTTGGCTTTGGCAAATGAAATTATTGCAACAACGACAACCTGCAAATGGGACCGCTTTTATTCCGTATGGAATTCCGGAAGCAGTACATCGGCCGAAATCACAATCTTAAATAACAATACCATTCTTTCAGGAAATGATTTTGCCCTTGATGACATCTCTTTTTCAAAAACAGAGATCAGATTTGATTCTGTGACAATTAATGTGATACCTGCTCCACTTGTAAGGACAATTGCAGATACCGCTATTTGTACTGGTAGCTCTATTCATCTGCCTGTAGGTGGTGCAGCCAATTATGTATGGACGCCAGCCTCATCTCTATCGGATTCCGTAAGCAATAGCCCTATTGCTACTCCGGTAACATCAACGCTATACATGGTAACAGGATGGAACATTCCCGGTTGCACAAAAACTGATTCGGTAACTGTATCAGTAAAACCCAGCCCCCAATTTTCACTATCCCAAAATAATATTAACGGGTGTAAAGATGATATTGTCCAACTTACAGCTTCAGGTGCTGATCATTACACATGGTATACGGATACTAAACCTAATCTCGGTAATTCCCCTGTTTTTTCCACAAAGCTCGACCAATCTGGTAATTTATATGTTGCCTTGCATTCGACTGAATGTAACATCAGGGATACGCTAATTTCCGTTCTTAGAGTTGACAATCCACCACTGGTAACGATTACAAAGTCAAATGATATTGATTGCTTTAATACAGAAACAAGACTAACGGCATCGGGAGGTCAGAATTTTTCCTGGTCACCTGCACAGTATATAAATAATACAGGTATTCATAATCCGGTTGTTACGCCACAAACAGACACCTGGTATAAAGTTACTGTATCAAACGGTGTATGTGTGGCCGTTGATTCTGTATTGGTTAAATCGGGCTTCAGACCGGGTGGGGGAGGAATATATATTCCAACGGCATTTACTCCTGATGGCAATGGCAGGAACGATATTTTTAAACCAGCAGTTTCAGGAATTATATCGAAGTATGAGCTGACCGTATATAACCGCTGGGGCCAACTCCTTTTTAAAACCAATAACCCCCAAATCGGGTGGAATGGTACGTTTAACGCTATACAGCAGCCAGGTGACACTTACGTGTATCTTCTTAAGGCAGAAGGAATTTGCAGCGGGACCGTTTTTAAAAAGGGAACCTTTACACTGATACGGTAATGGAACGTGTTGGACGGAAACAAAAGATATTCAATTGTACATCATACACTGTGAATTTTTTATCGGTAGAGAGAAAAGGATATTTTATGCCGGTAGCAGCATTTTGTACATAGGCAGCGAAGCCAGCATTTTGCACAATCTGAAGAAGATCGATGAGCTTTGAAGTTTCTGTAGCTTTTCCATGATATTCAAGGAACAGGTGCATTACTTTTCCCAATTCGGCTTTTGCATCATTTAAAACCTCCCATTCAGCTCCTTCAATATCAATTTTTAAAAAGTCTATCTTTTGAAATCCGGAAAGAATATCGGCGAGCCTTACAGATGGAATAGCTTGGGCACTAGGTTGGGCTGTTGCTGAAATATGACTTGCCTCTGATCCTGATGATTCAAAAGAGATTTCACCTTCAGTGATCCAGACAGCAGCCTTACGGAGATCCACATTCTGCAGGCCGTTGATTAAAACATTACTTTTTAAGAGGTCAAAATTATTTGCATCAGGTTCAAAGGCGATTATGGTAGAATCAGGATAAAGTGATTTAAAATATAGTACGCTCACGCCTATGTTGGCACCGCAGTCAATTATTACAGGTCGTTCACCGGATGCTTTAAACCGGTAAATTTCTTTACTGAAAATATCCTCATATGTATGAAGAAATTCATACGGACGCTTATAGAAGAACTTGAATTTCGAGTTAGCAATATTCTTTACTTTTTGATCTTCCTGGTGTTTCAGAATTTTTTCATTTAACCAGGTGATCCTGCCCCGGTCTGAACCCATTTTGGATACAGGCAGTCTGCCCAAAGTTGCTTTAATTATATTTGTAAATACCGCCATGGATAAGAAAGTGTCTGATCAGTTAGTTAGTATTTGCATTCCTACATACAAGATGCCTCATTTTCTGACGCGGTGTCTTGAATCTATTTTTAAACAGACTTACAAAAATGTTGAAGTCATTGTTTCGGATGATTCGCCTGGCGAAGATATTAAAGCAGTGGTTGATTCCTATAACCATTTGCTGACAATCAGGTACTTTAAAAATATTCCGGCTTTGAAGTCACCTGCCAACTGGAACCATGCCCTGGATATGGCAAAAGGAAAATATTATATGCTGATGCACCAGGATGACTGGTTTGCTCACGAACAATCCATAAACAATTTTGTTCGGATACTGCAGACCGAATCAACTGATTTTGCATTTTGTCAGAATATTGCTGTTGATGAAAAAAATCATTTGATCTCCCTTCAAAAAGCCGAAAGTTTACCTAACCTGAATGAAGACTATTCAAAGTTGATCTTAGTTAATGTAATCGGTCCACCCAGCAATGTAATGTTACAGAAAAGGGTTACAGAGCGATACCACGTAAACTTTGTTTGGCTGGTAGATATTGAGTATTATATGCGGCTACTTCAAAATGGTTACCGTTATTCATATATAAACAGCCACCAGGTAAATATAGGTTTGCATAAGGACCAGACAACCGTTTTCTGCATGCAGCATCCCGATATCATCATCCGTGAGAACATCCATATTGCTGCTGGTCTTTTATCAGGTGAATTTAAAAAGATAGCGATTTTCGATTATTACTGGCGCTTCCTTCGCAATAATCACATACGAAGCCGAGAGGACCTATTGGCTAACGGACTGGCAGCAGGCGAGATTCCTGATGTTATCTGTAAAATGGTTGAATATCAGAAAAAGATCCCGGCTAATGTATTGAAGAATGGGGTGGTCTCTAAGCTTTCTATGCTCACCTGTTATCTCTTTTGAGGTAGATAATTAATACCCGAGTAATCCTTTTAAGGCATCAACGCGGAATTTTATGACCGGCCACGATTGCGCGGGCTTTCCCCTAAGGGCATAACCCATTCCCAATACAACTGAACCGGCCAGTTTGTAGCAATATTCCAGAACTTTTTTACCGAATGCGCCGCCACCCGCCGACCTGGTACGTACCCTTTCCCCGCGCCCGATTCCAGAAGCTACCCGGTACATATATTCGGGTGTAAGTTTCTTTACTTCCACCACGTGGTGTACAATGATCGAAGGATCATAATAAATGCGCTTTCCTGCTTTTTGCAGCTTCAGGAAGAAATCCTTTCCCTCACCACCAATCCGGAGCGTTCCTTTCACACCCGGCAGGTCGGTATTGAAACCGCCTACCAGGTTGAAGTCTGATTTCCGGATAACCATGTTAGACTCCAGGGGATATTTTCCCGGCCTGAATTCCTCCACTTCCGGGCTGTAATCAAAATTGCCTACCAGTGATGAAACATAATAGGACATCCATTTGGGCTCTTCCGGAATGTAGCGTGGGATGATCCGGCCGCCAAGCCCGGAAACCTCTGGATGCTGCTGGTAAAAACTCAGAATGTTCTGAAGATAATCCGGTTCCGCAATGGCGTCATCGTCCATGAATACAAGCAGCGGGGAACGGGATAGGGCAGCACCTGTATTGCGGGCAAAGGATGCACCCTGCCGTGTTTCCAGCTCATAGCGTACTGATAGAATGGGATGTGCTGAAATATACTGTTTCACCAGCGCTTCCGTATTATCCGGACTGTTGTTGTTGATCACCAGCACTTCAAAGCGGTCCGTGGAAAGGGTTTGCTTCCGGAGGCTTTCCAGTGCTTCCAGGATATAATCCTGCCGGTTATAGGTGCAGATCACAACAGATATTTCGGGATGGTGATTCACGTATCAGAATTTTCCGGTGGCCTTTTCTACAAACAACCCGACGATCCTGCGCAGGGTAAGATTTTTTTTGTTGATCAAATGCTTTTCAGCGATCGCTTTTTTCAGTGCTTCGTTATACCAGGGCTGGTTTTTACGGATCATGTAATCCAGGATCTCCATCATCTTTGGTCTTGTTTCCGTAGCCATCATCGATCCTTCCAGTTTCCGGTAATAGAATAATTTTTTCGGGATAACATGTACTTTCCATCCGTGTTGCGTTACCCGGATCCAGAAATCCCAGTCTTCGCAGCCTTGCCGCATCTGTTCATCATAGCCACCGGCATCTGCCCAGCATTGCCTGCGGAAGGCACTGCAGGCTACGACCCGGTTTTCGGTTAAAAAGCTCAGATCGTCTGTAGCCGTAGTGCGCCATACTTTTGAGGACGATCCGAATTCCTGCACATGCGAAGAAACGATTCCCGTTTGTTTCTCCCTGTCTAAAATATTCACTGCTTCTTCAATAAACGATGGTGCAAAGCGGTCATCGCTGTCAAGCGCTACCATTATTTCGCCCCGGCTGCCGGCTATTCCATAATTGCGGGCCGATGATAATCCGCCGTTTGGTTTGTGAACTACCTGCACGTCTTGCGGAAGTTGATTCAGCAGTGCCAGCGTTTCCGGATTGGTTGAACCGTCATTCACCACGATGATCTCCAGGTCGCGGTAGGTTTGCGCGCGGATGGATGCAATGGCCTCCGGTAAAAAGAGATGCGTGTTATAGCAGGGGATTATGACCGATACCTTGGGCATTAGGAAGTTTTCTGTACTATTTTAGCGGTTAATCTGACTGGTATCTTTTTATACCCGGACCGGAATGCACGGTGAAGCTGCAGATCAGCTCTTTCGGGCCCGTAAAATAAACACTTTATAGCAAGGAAGTAAAATGAAGATTTACCCGCTGCTGCGGCTGAAGCGAAGGATGGAAGAATGGATCATGGCACCTGCCGTATGGTGGGGACGCCGGTGGGCTGCCCGTCATCCGCTGGAAACGGAATACGACATCTTCTTTTTCTTCCCGATCTATGGTTTGGGGGGAGCGGAAAAAGTAAATGCAGACATCATTCATTGCACGGCAGATAAAAAAGCAATCATTTTTTTTACCCGCACTTCGTATGATGCCACATCACTGCATCTTTTTCAAAAACCACATGTCACCATTAAAGACATCAGCAGGTGGACAGATAACAAATGGCGGTACTGGGATAATCTTTTTTACCGTGGTGTTTGTGCGCACTATATCAACAGCCAGCGCAAAAAACCGGTTGTCTTCAATGGCCAGAACAATTTCGCCTATAAGCTTTTCCCGCACCTGGATAAAGAGGTCCGCAAAATTGAATTGATCCACAACTCGGCTAAACATTTTGCCTGGATCACCTTCCCGTACATTCCTTTCATTGACCAGCGCATTATGATTACCGACGTGCACCTCCGCGATCATGCGCGGTACTACGACGAAATCGGGATCCCGGCGGCATACAGGCAAAGGATGCGGAAAATCCTGAACCGCATTGATGTTCCCGAAGGCGCAGGACCAAAGAAGGCATACGGTTCCCTACTGAAAATTTATTATGCCGGTCGCGGAGGCCCGCAGAAAAGGATACACCTGCTTTTGGAGGCAATGGAGCGTTGTGCCGGAATGGGCCTTCCTGTTTCTTTTCACATGGTGGGGAATTTCCGTAATGAACTGCCTGCAGGATATGAACGATTTGTCACATACCACGGGGAATTGCAGGGAGGTGCGGCCATGCATGCTTTTCACCGGGAAATGGATGTACTGGTGATGACCTCAGCTTTTGAAGGTTTCCCGATCGTGATCATGGAGGCCATGATCAATGGAGTGGTGCCGGTAGCTACCTCGGTGGATGGCGTACCGGAACATATAAGGGATGGTGAAAACGGTTTGCTGATCAAAGATGCGGCTGATGAAAACGGCGTAGTGAACCAACTGGTGCAGCATATCGTATACCTGAGCGCAAACCGTGAGCATCTTTTGCAGATGTCGGGAAACGCTTTTACTTATGCCCGTGATCATTTCAGCGGTGAACAATTCTGCCGGTCCTACAGGGAGGTGCTGCAGATCTAAATACGTTTCATTTCAGCCGCTGCCTTGCCTGCGATGGTTTCCCAACTATATTTTTTGAAGAACGCTTCGGGTGTATTGGTTGTTATATGTGCCGCATGCCTGATGGCTGCTGCAAAGTCCTTCCACGCTCCATCTTCTACCCATACCAGTTTTTGTTCCACAATCAATTGATCAATTCCTGTGGCCCCATGTTCAAAAGAAACAACGGTACAATGGCGGGCCAGCGCGTCCAGGATTTTTGTCTGGATGCCTCCACCCGATAAAACCGGGTCGATAAATACATCGGCTGCATCAAGGTAAGGTCGTATGTCATCCACTTCTCCCACCATGGTTACGGAGGGATGCTGCAGCTGGTGAAGCCAGGCAAACCGGGGAAACTTGTTGCGCCCGCAAATAAGAATGCGGAAAGAAAAGTTCAGCGCTTCCAGTTGGGGAGCCAGTTTCCGGTAAATGGAGGCTACCGCTTCTGCATTCGGTTCGTAATCCAGTGTTCCGGCAAACAGGATAATAACCGACTGGTCCTTCAATCCATATTGCTGTTGGATGTCTTTACGGCTTCCGGCCATTCTTTCTTCCCGTTCTACTCCGTAAGGAAGCAGCGCACAGCGGCCGGGATCCAGGTTAAACTTCAACAGGGCAAAGTCAATGTCTTCAGCCGTCTTAAAAAAAACAAGGTGCGAAGTCCGGCAGGCCATACGTTCAAGACTTTGTAACACGGGCCACCACCATTTTCCCAGTTCCTTAAACCGCAGGTATTCGATGTTGTGCTGGTGCAGCACCAGTTTGGTGCCGAGCAATCTCCTGCACAGGATCCCGGCAATTGCATGATAGGGATGTTCCAGTAAGATAATGTTAGCTTTTTCTTTTCGTGCTGTACGCAGAATACGCCACCATACCAATGGGTTGACCAGTTGCCACCTTGACGCCGGCAGGTGCGGAAGTATGGTAAAGGGCATACCGTGTTCACCTTTGTTGTCTGCAGAACAAAGACAGGTAAGCGCGGTATGCTCCGAAAGGTATTTATGAAAGAGTGCAATTCCTTTCTGACCTCCGTATTTCGCCGGGAAGATCCTGAACCATACAAGGCTGAGGATCTTCATGCTATTTCTTTACGTCAACCACTGTTGTTGTGGTGTGCCTGCGCGACCTCCGGTCAAAAAAGATACCCGCTGCCAGCAGCAATACCAGCAGCACCGAGAAAATGGTGGTAAGCGTTTTGCCCTGCATATAACCCTGCGGCTCAAAGCGGAATACGATGTCGTGGTTGCCTGCAGGAACCGGCAATCCGCGCAGTGCATAATTCACTTTAACAATGGGCGTTTCCTTATTATCAATAAATGCTTTCCACCCGGCTTCATAATATACTTCGGAGAAAACCGCAAATTCATTGGCGGTGGAAGAAGACCGGTAGGTAACGATATCATTGTCATTCTTCACAAGCTGTATGGTTCCGGCAGCTGGAAAAGATGGAGGCAAGGCACCCAGTTTAGACCGTTGTGATTCCTGCACCACCGCGGTATCCCTTGGATTCAGGTGATCAAGCGCTTTCATTTCCGTTGGCGCATCCCGCACGAAACTCAGGGTACGGATGAACCAGGCATTACCCAGGGCCATAGGGTTGGTGCGTACAGCGGAAGTAGCGCCGGTTTGGGGATCTCGCTGGATGAAATACTTTGCGTTCAGCATGCTGTATACCGCGAGGTTTCCTTTACGAAGCTGGCTGTCGATAAGGTCATTGTACAGGCGCAGCTTTGCCGGATGATAACCACCAACGGAATTGTAGTAATAGGAGGTCAGGTTTTCAGCAAACGCAGACCCGCCTTCATTGAATACGCGGAAGAACGATTTATCGCCTTGCAGCGTGGCATCGGCAGCACCCAGGGGAACGATGCTCATTCCCTCTTCCAGCTTCGGTTTATAATTATCTGCATTCAAATACGTAGTGTCAATAGCCATCAGGTCAATAAAACTTAGTCCGGCTATGATCAAAGCACCTGTTACCGCGGCAATTTTTCGTTTGTACAGGAGCCAGATCACCAGGAAGGCTGCGGCACTGTAGCCGAGAGTACGCCCGATATCACCCAGCATCAAAGCCTGGCGGTCCTCCTTCAACGCATTCATGTATCCTGTATAAAGCTCCAGTGATTGCGGTTGTGTATCTCTTATCTGTTGTAAGGTTTGTTTATCCTGCTCGCTCATAAAATCAAAGGATGCGTACATCAGCAGCAGCACGGCGAATACCACACCGGTAGCGATCAAACCTTTTTTCAGCAAGGGCCATAACGGTTCCTTCTCATTCCAGAAAGCAATTTTGTGCAATCCCATAACCGCCAGTGCCGGAAGTAACAACTGCGGGATCACCAGGATCATGGACGGTGCCCGGAACTTATTGTACAGGGGAAGGTATTTGTAGAACAGCAGGTTAACTTCTTCAAAATGACCACCCCACGACATGATGATGGTGAGTATAATGGTGGTAAACATCCACCATTTGTGTTTGTTGTCCAGAACGAACATGGCCAGGATCGCCAGGAAGCAGACAACTGCGCCAACATAGGGAGGACCGGAAGTGCCCACGCCACCGATATCACCCCAGTAATACGATGCGCCCGCCTGTTGCCCGATGCTGGTGAGGTAGGCCGTTGTCTTTGATTTTTCCCCGCGCTCGTCCTTGTCGGAAGAACCACCGAACATACGGGGTACCATCATGACAAAAGGTTCTGCTATGCCCATGCTGTAATCAAACGCGTAATCTTTTCGCAGGCCTGTTTTGGCATCATCGCCTGTTGCAGGTGCGAGGTCGGAGTATCCACCGCGGATGGTTTCTTTCTGGTATTCGTAGGTGGAAAGAATATTCACAGCATTTGTAAGCAGCCCAACGATACCTGCAACGATCGTAAATCCAAGTGCCATGGCCATGTGCCGCAGTTCCCGTGCGCGAATCCAGCGCACGATAAAAAAAACCGTCATGATGGCAATGGCAATAAATAAATAATAGGCGATCTGCGGATGGTTCATGGCAATGAGCACCGAGGTAAACAGCGCCGTAAGCGCGGCGCCCAGCCAGTATCGCCTGTTAAATACAAGGATAATGCTGCCCAGCAGGGCCGGCATGTACGCTATGGACCACATCTTCGTATCATGTCCCACCGAAATGATCACCGGGTTGTAGGTGGCATAGGCAAAGGACAATCCACCGAATATGCCGATGTACGGGTTGACCCCCAAAACGATACATAGGAAATAGAAACAGATACAGGCAAGAAAGAAGAACTGGGTAGGTTTGGGCAGTCCCAGCGTCATGATGCTGTGTGCCCACCAGGGTATGTAATTATTGGAAGGATACCCGATCTGGAAGGTAGGCATACCACTGAACAGGGCATTGGTCCAAAGAGGGTACGCACCATGGGTGCGTTTGTATTCTTCCGACTGTTGAACGGCTGCTTTCCACTGCAGTACATCACTTTGACCCAGCTCTTTGTCCATCAGTACAGGATGACAATAGATAAGGGCAACAATCATGAAAACAGCGTAGGCGACCAGGTGGGGAAGAATTCTTTGAAACAACCCTTTCTTCATAATACCGGTATTAATGATGGGGAACAAAATAAGGCTATTTTAAATGATTTACGGAAGGGCCCATCAAAATTGTGACCGCTGAAGAAATCTAAAGGAACTAAATGGTTGGTGTTATACTTTTATGGCCCAACCAAAAACAATGCGCTGGCTTCGATTCCTTTCACGACTGGCTTTTATCTGCAACCTGTTCTTCCTCGTATCGGTTGCACTCCGGTATAAGTCATTCATTTCCGACCCGGCTTCTGTATCCATGGCCGTGATCATCGGCTACTTCCTGGTTTTTTTATTGAACCCTGTAGTCAACTTTTGCTACCTGGCGGTGTTACTGGTTAAGAAAAAACTGGCTCCTTATGTGGCCACCTGGCTGGCAGTTGCCAATTTCGGGTTTCTATTATTACAGCTCGTCTATATTTTTTTCCTGAATGATCCAGTCCATACTTAAGCAAAAGTCTACACGGCTCTTCATCATCCTTGCCGGCTTTTTTATCACCAATGCCGTGCTGGCCGAGTTTATCGGGGTCAAGATATTTTCCCTGGAAGATAGCCTTGGCGTACCCCGCGCAAACCTTCCTCTGTTTGGTGCTTCTTTCAGTTTTCATCTTACCGCAGGGGTGTTGCTTTGGCCGGTGGTATTTGTGATGACCGATATTATCAATGAATATTACGGACCGAGGGGCGTACGCTTTCTTTCCTTCCTGGCGGTTGGATTGATCTCTTTTGCTTTTATCGTGGTATACGCAACCATGCAGCTTTCGCCTTCGGAATTTTTCAAAACTCCTTCCGACGTGGTGGACCCCGATATTTCGTACAGGCGCATTTTTGGCCAGGGGCTCTGGATCATCATCGGGTCGATTATTGCCTTTCTCATCGGGCAGATCCTGGATGTATTGGTGTTTCACCGCATCAAAAAGGCAACGGGGGAAAAAAGCATCTGGCTTCGGGCTACCGGCTCCACCCTCGTATCACAACTCATAGACAGTTTCGTTGTGCTGATTGTAGCGTTTCATCTTGGACCGGCTTTACAAGGAACAGATGCATGGCCCCTGAAACAGGTGCTGGTGGCTGCTACCGGGAATTACATTTATAAATTCGCTGTTGCCCTGCTGATGACGCCCGTAATTTACCTTGCACATCACTGGATTGAGCGCTACCTCGGAAAAGACAACGCTGCGCGCATGAAGCGGAATGCTATGGGAGAGGAGTTTGATAATGTTCCGGCAGCAGGTTGATATTTACAGATTCAAGCTACAAGCTGCGAGCTTTGAGCCCTTTATTTCGGTCTTACTCTCTTTTTGTTTCTGTTTCTGTTTCTAAGTGTTTGGTCTGTTTTTTTTGTTTCTGTGTTTTCCTGTAGTTCAGTCTTTTCTACTTTTTGCCTTGATGCAAAAAGTAGAGCAAAAAGATCAAGGCAAACCCCAACGCTCCGCGGGTTTTGCCCGGCCCGCGCACAACGGTCACCCAAAGCTTGTCTGAAACATTTCCTGCGGTGCTCTGTTTTTCTTAAGCGTTATGAAGCGCACTACAGGTCGATTGTTCGGTGTTCGTGCTAAAGGCGCTGTATTGCCCCGGTTTACAGTAGAGTTATTCATCAAAGCACCACCATCGGGCAATAGGCGCAGCAGTCCTTCCTTCAGGTTCAGAGATCGTAGGGTGTAACGAAAAAAGCAGTGGAAGAGCGACAGGACTTTTTTTCCTTTCCCAATTCATCCCTTTTCCATCCCGAACCCCTTCCATGGGGCAAACAGGGAACAAGTCCGTACCAAGTCCGTACTAAGTCCGTCATTTGACGGACTTGGTACGGACTTGATGGCTCTAAAACAATAAGGAATCCCTATTCAGACCTCTTCCAGGGCGAGCCGCCTGCAGGCCTTGCCCCATCAATAGATGAAGCCCCAATACTTCGCTACGAGTACTATCAGCGTGCCTGATAAGCGCCTTATTTCCCCGACCCTGTGCTGTAAGAAAAGACTGTAGCATTAGCCCAGGGGAAATACAGCGCAGTCAGGGTCTTAAACATAAAGGCGCTGCCAACAGGTTATAGGAAAACCTGGATACACGAAATGACTGGTGCCCTGCGCGCGGGCCCTGCCGCATGCGCGGAGCGATCATGGCGGCATTGAATTTTCTTTGGTTACTTTCTTTGCTTCAAGGCAAAGAAAGTGACAAGACCATCCTGAAAACAAAAAGAAAGAAAGTAGAGCGGAATGCTCATTAGCACTGCGCTGACCAAAATAAAAAACTGAATGAACACCCGTAAAGAAAGACTGCATGAAAGCGCTTGCAGCTTGCAGCTTGCAGCTTGCAGCTTCTCTCCCAGCTACCTCCTCCCCGAAACCATTTCCGCTACAATTTTGTCAATCGGTAACGAAACGGAATCCGCGGAAAGCTCCTTACGCGGAATGAACCGGAAAGATTCCGTTTCATGATGCAGTTGATAGATCTTCATCTGTCCTTCACTGAACTCAAACGGCATGGTGGAGATGCGGACAGAAAGATCTTCCAGCGGGTGTACATAGTAGTAAATGGAAATGATCTGGTCACCGGGACGAAAGGCAGATTCCTGGTAGAAGTCGGTGGTATAAATATGATCGCCAACATCCACTTTCAAATTCATTTCCTCCATGAACTCCCTGCGCAGGCAGTCGCGGGTGCCCTCACCAAATTCGAGTCCGCCGCCGGGGAACTTGGTGATCTTCAGTTCGCGGATCAGTTCATCGGTCACCAGCACTTCATCCCCTTCATTTATAAGAATGCCGTAAACCCTGATGTTGAAAATGCCCATGCCTGTTATGGTTGAGAATTGCCCTGCCTGTTGTGTGCCGGTACATCGGCCAACCGGATGTTCCCCGTAAATACGCGTTCGGCCGGCCCGTTGAGCCATATGTTGTGAAAGCTTTCCCCGAACTTATCATACTCCACGCTGAGTTCTCCGCCGCGCGTTTGAACTTCCACCCGGTTAAACCCGTTGTCGTTGTGATGGCACACCAGTGCCGCCGCGGTAACGCCGGTTCCGCAGGACAGTGTTTCCGCTTCCACCCCGCGTTCGTAGGTGCGCACAATGATGCGGTCGGGATCTGAAGTCTGTTCAACAAAATTGACATTGATGCCTTCCTTGCTGAACTCATTGCTGAAACGGATCTGGCGGCCTTTTTTAAAAACATCCAGGCGCATGACGTCATTTGAAAATTCAATATAATGAGGGGAGCCTGTATTTAAAATATAGTTGCCGTATTCATACTTCACATGCTGCACATCATTCATTTTCAGCGCTACCGTTCCATCGGTATTGATCTCGGCTTCGTGTTCGCCATCAATAGCCAGGAAGCGGTACGTGGTCCGGAGCATACCCAAATCGGAGGCAAATTTTACCAGGCAACGCCCGCCATTACCGCAAAGGGTACTTTCCTTACCATCGGCATTGAAGTAGATCATTTTGAAATCGAGGGTCTCATGGTTGTTCAGCATCATGAGGCCGTCTGCCCCGATGCCGAAGCGCCGGTCGCATATCAGGGCTACCTGTTCGGCGGTTAGGGTCTGGTACCGGTTATCCCGGTTATCCAGGATCACGAAGTCGTTGCCCGTTCCCTGGTATTTAAAGAAATCAATCTGCATGTTACAATGTGCTTACAATCTCTAAGCTTTTTTTAATCAATCGTTCCATAAGGGCATTGCCGTCCTTTGAAAATTCTTTGCGGATCCTGTTGGCCACAATAGCACTCAGTGAAAGACAATGATGTCCCAGCAGGCGCCCCAGCCCGTATATGGCAGCCGTTTCCATTTCAAAATTCGTAATGCGGTGCTGACCGAATCCAAATTGCGTGAGGCGATTGACCAGTTCTGGGTTTTTGATGCCCAGTCTCAGCACGCGTCCCTGCGGACCATAAAAACCGGGGCAGGTTACCGTGATGCCATGATGGTATCCGTCTACAAACTGTTTCAGCAGGTTGCCGCTGGCAATACTGATATAAGGATGGGAAACCTGGGCATGTAGTTGCGTATGGGTGGTAAAGGCTTGCAGTAACTGGTTTTCCTGCTCGGTATGTTCTACCCGGTAATAATGGAGCATATTGTCCAGTCCAAGGCCATGCGTGGATGCTACGAATGAATCAACCGGTATATCCCCCTGCAGTGAACCCGATGTGCCGATTCGGATGATGTTCAGCACCCGCAGTTCTTCGCGGATGCAACGGGTGTCAAAATCAATATTGGCCAGGGCATCCAGCTCGTTCAGGACAATGTCGATGTTATCCGGACCAATTCCGGTAGAGATAACTGAAATCCTCTTTTTCCCGATGCGGCCGGTATGCGTTACAAATTCCCGGTGCCGGCATTTGATTTCCACCGAATCAAAATGATTGCTTACGGCCTCTACCCGGTCGGGATCACCTACCGTGATAATAGTTTCCGCTAATTCTTCCGGACGAACATCTAGGTGGTAAATAGCTCCGCGTGCATTAATAATCAGTTCCGATTCGGCTATGCGCTGCATGTAATATTGAGGAATTTGGGGGAACGGATATCCGTTCAACTTGGTAAAAATATCCTATTTTCGCAGCTGCTCAAAATTAGCTCCAAGCCACAAGCTACAAGCCGCAAGTCTTTTGCTTGAAGCTTGCAGCTAATAGCTTGCAGCTTTCAAGGTACCGTGGCCGAGGGGCTAGGCAGAGCTCTGCAAAAGCTCGTACAGCAGTTCGAATCTGCTCGGTACCTCTTTGCTCCCCCTGTTACCAACGGGGGGAACTTTTTTTATGCTGACTAAAGACGAAAAGGCATTCATCCGCTACTGGGAGACGGAACGGCTGAAAAAGAAAAGTTTTTTAAAAAAGCTTTATATCGGCCTGCCCTTAGGCGTGTTAATTGCGCTTATCTTGCTGGTCAATATTATTTCGGGATGGTACCAGAAAGCCGATATGGTTCTCCGGGGTGATTCTTCCCAGTTTATAGTGATTCTGGTGGCGATCATCGCGATCGTGGTCTTTATCACCATTTTTTCGGCCCGGCACCGGTACGATCAGAATGAACTACGGTACCAGGAGCTCTTGGCCAGGGAAGGGCCTGAAAAAATACCCAATGCAGCACCCTGATGGAAAATGAGGTCAAACGTTAAATCAATATTCATGATGAAGAAGATTCTATTGTCCGCCTACCTGTTGGTAACTTTTTTAACCGGTTGTAAAAAATCGGAGCAGCAGGCAAACTGCACCTATGCCGAATGCGGTATTGTTGCCCCGGCAGCCGAAATTCAGAATGTACAAGCTCACCTGACATCCAACAACCTTACGGCCCAGCAGCATTGCAGCGGCATGTTCTACCGGATAGAAAACCAGGGATCGGGAAGAACCGCAACCAGTTGTTCTTATGTAACAGCACGCTACCGGGGTACCTATTTTAACGGAAACGTATTGGATGCTCCGCCGGATCCCGTCAGTTTTGACCTTACACAGGTAATCCGCGGCTGGACGGTTGGTGTGCCCCTGATCCGGGAAGGTGGCCGCATAGTTTTATATATTCCTCCTTCATTGGCCTACGGACCAAATGATTACCGCAATCCGCAAACAGGCCAGGTGCTGGTTCCCGGCAATTCTTATCTCATTTTTGAGATAGATTTAGTAGCCGTTCAGCGTTAAGCCCGAAGGGAGCCGGTATTTTTGCTTAAACGATTGCTATTGGCACACGAGTCGATTTCCGTATTTGATATGTTTAAGATTGGTGTGGGTCCTTCCAGTTCCCATACCCTTGGCCCCTGGCGTGCCGCCCAGCAGTTTGTTGAAGGGCTGTACGAAAAAGGGAGGCTTGAATCCATTACCAACCTCACCGTGCTGCTTTACGGCTCCCTGGCCAAAACAGGAAAGGGGCACGGTACCGACGTAGCGGTTTTGCTGGGTCTCAGCGGCGATGATCCCGTGACCTTTGCGGTTGACCAGATCGGAAGTAAAATCAGTGGCATCACCGGGGACAAAAAAATCAAACTGGCCAACCGGTTCGAAATGTTATTTGATCCCGCTGAAGACCTGCAGTTTTTATTTACTGAAACACTACCTTATCATCCTAATGCCTTAAGCTTCCTGGTGCGGTTCAACAATGGCGAAACGCTGTCTGAAACCTACTATTCTGTTGGAGGCGGTTTCGTGGTGAAAGAAGGAGAGGAGCAGGGCAGGACCAGCATCACGCTTCCTTTTCCCGTCAATACTTCTTCCGAGTTGCTGCACTGGTGTATGAAAACCGGATTGCCTATACATGAAGTGGTGATGGAAAACGAACTGGCCTGGCGCAGCGAAAAGGAAACAAAAGAAGGTATTCTCCGGATCTGGGAAGTCATGAAAGAATGTACCTACCGGGGTTGCCAGACAGGGGGCACGCTGCCGGGCGGATTGAATGTAAAAAGAAGAGCCTTTGAATTATCAAAACGCCTGTTGAAAGGAAGGACCTATGCTTCCCATGCAGAATGGATTGATGCCATCAGGGCCGGCGGACATTCTTTTCAATATATACTCGACTGGGTGAGTTGTTTTGCCCTGGCCGTGAATGAAGAAAATGCTTCTTTCGGCCGCGTGGTTACCGCGCCAACCAACGGCGCAGCCGGTGTCATCCCGGCCGTTCTTCATTACTACCTTGTTTTTGGAGAACAGTCTTCCGAAGACAAGATTATCCAGTTCCTGCTGACCGCTTCCGAGATCGGGAGCATCTTTAAAAAAGGCGCTACCATTTCGGCAGCCATGGGTGGATGCCAGGCCGAGATCGGGGTGTCTTCGTCCATGGCGGCAGCGGCGTTAACCGAGATATCGGGCGGCACCCAGCGGCAGGCACTGATGGCTGCGGAAATTGCCATGGAACACCACCTGGGAATGACCTGCGACCCGATCGGCGGACTGGTGCAGGTGCCCTGCATCGAACGCAATACCATGGGAGCCATAAAAGCCATCACAGCTTCCCAACTGGCTCTTCAAAGCTCTCCGGATTTTGCAAAAGTATCACTTGACGGCGTGGTGGAAACCATGTGGGATACCGCCAAAGACATGAACAGCAAATACAAGGAAACGGCGGAAGGCGGACTGGCGATCAATGTTCCGCTTAGTCTTAGTGAGTGTTAAAGGTCCACGGTCCACAGTCCACGGTACTTTGCGATCGTACTTTGCGGCTTTGCGTTTATAAAAAGTAACGCAAAACAAGCCAGGCCCTTATTAAGTGTTCTTACTTATTACTTCAGTATTTCGTTCAGGTTTTAAAGCTCCGGCATTTCACTTTGCTGGAAGATTGGTTTATATTAACCTCGCCAAATACCAACCCTATGCAAATGAGTATAAAAGCTTTTTATCTCCATGAAAAGCTGATAACCCTTGGTTTCCGGACCGACATGAACCATTTTGAGCGAAGGAAACTAAGTGTCTTTAACCTGCTGAACTTTTTTGGCTTCCTGATCGGGTGCCTCTTACCCGTTATTGGATTATCATCTTCAAAAATTGAGTTATCGTTATTTGCATGGTCAGTATGTTTTGCCCCGGCCATGGTCAGTGTGCTGGTTCTTGTGCTGAATTATTACCGGCTTTCTGAAATCGCAGCCTTAGCCTATTTCACCCTGTATCCTCTTTTAACAGCGATGGTGTATATGGTTTCTTTTGACGTAGGCATCGAACTGTTTTTTATTCTATATGGCGTGTTGTCCGTATTTTTTCTTCAGCGTTTCTGGTACATCGTATTTGCCTACTTCCTGGCTATTTCCTGTTATTTTTTTGTATTCGTCTTTATCCGCGATTATTCCGTTCAGATCGTTCACCTCAATTATTCCCTGTATGTATTAAACCACGTCCTGCCGGCCTGTTTCATTTTCTGGGCGCTTTTCCTGATTAAAAGAGAGAACACCCAGTACCAGACCCGCCTGATTTTAAAGAACAAAGAACTGCAAGAGGTAAACATGGAGATACAAAGGAAGAATGCACTCATTGATGAAAAAGCACGCCAGCTCCAGAAGCAAAATGAATTAATTGATGACAAGGCAAAGCAGTTACAGCAACAGGCGCACGAACTCACCGAGCTCAATACCATGAAGAATAAATTGTTTTCCGTCATTTCACATGATCTGAAAACGCCCCTGTATGCATTGCGCAATCTGTTTCGCAGCGTACAGAAATATGACCTGCCCGCGGAGGACATTAAAAATTTCGTACCCGAAGTGGTACTGAACCTGAATTATACCACTGCCCTCATGGAAAACCTGCTGATCTGGGTAAAAAGCCAGATGCAGATCACCGTCCGTAACCCGCAGCTACTGGAAGTAAAAGAACTGGTTAAAGAATCTACTGATCTCCTGAGCCTGCAGGCGTCTTCCAAGAGAATCGAAGTGCGATCAACCATTGATCAACCGGCATTTATTTACGCAGATAAGGACATGATCAATCTTGTGATCAGGAACCTTCTCTCTAATGCCATTAAATTCACCCCCATTGAAGGACTGATCATCATCAGTATGGAAGACAAAGGGGAGGTCATCCGGATATCCATAAAGGATAACGGTGTGGGTATGGATGAAAAAACGCTCGGGCAGTTGTTTGAAAATACCTATCACTCCACGAAAGGAACGGCAGAGGAAACGGGGACCGGTCTTGGGTTGATGCTTTGCAAAGACTTCCTGTTAAAGAACGGCGGCGATATACGGGTAGAAAGCAGCCCGGGAAAAGGAAGCACCTTTTCGTTTACCCTTCCTAAGAAGTAAAGACATTGCATCATCAATATTTGAAATCCTTTGCGCCTTTGCGGTTAGATTTTAAACCGCAAAGGCGCAAAGGAGAATCGCAAAGTGCTGTGGACCGTGGACCGTGGTCTGTGGTCTTCTCTCTCAAAACTCATGGATCACATTATACAACGTATCGCGTTCCACCGGTTTTCGTCCAACCTGCTTAATGAGGGTTACGATTTCTTCGGTGCTCATGGCGGGCGTTTGCTCTTCAGATCCGGCCATGGAATAGATCTTCGTGGTATCGTCGATGGTTCCGTCGATATCATTGACACCAAAGGCCAGTGAGAGTTGCGCATTCTTCCTGCCCAGCATGGGCCAGTAGGCTTTCAGGTGCGGGAAATTATCCATGTACAATCGCGCAATGGCATACATTTTCAGATCTTCTACCAGGCTGACTTCGGGAACATGGCTCATGTCATTATCCTTGTTGCGGAACTTCAGCGGGATAAACGTATTGAAGCCGCTGGTTTTATCCTGCAGCGTACGCAGTTGCTGCATATGATCGATGCGGTGCTCATACTTTTCGATATGCCCGTAGAGCATGGTGGCATTACTGTGCATACCCAGCTTATGTGCCGTTTCATGAATATGGAGCCACCCTTTTGCATCTACCTTATCGGCTGATATCTGCTGTCTTATTTCGTCATTAAAAATTTCAGCACCCCCGCCGGGCAGCGATTGCAAACCTGCTTCTTTCAGTATGGTTAATCCTTCTTCCACGGATACTTTTGCTTTGCGGAACATATAGTCCAGCTCAACCGCGGTAAATCCTTTTATGTGCAGGTCGGGACGGTGTGCTTTTATTTGCCGCACAAGATCAGCAAAGAAATAAAGGTTCATTTTGGGATGAACGCCACCTACAATGTGTACTTCCGTTTCCGGTTTGCCATCATATTTTTTAACGATGTTGAGCATGTCTTCTATACTCAGTTCCCAGCCTTCCTCGCGCTTTGCATAGAGCCGGGAATAAGAACAGAAATGACAGGAGAAAACGCAGACGTTGGTGGGCTCTATATGGAAGTTGCGGTTGAAATAAGTTTTATCTCCATGCTTTGCTTCACGCACAAAATTGGCCAGCGCACCCACCAGTCCAAGGCTTCCTTTTTCAAACAGGATCAAACCTTCTTCTTCAGTGATCCGTTCAAGGTTGTATACTTTATCGGTGATGTTACGCAGGTCAGTGGATAAATCCGGAAAACCGATCTTACCCGGTGCTGAAGTTTCAATAATAGTACTCATGGCTCCGCAAAGGTAGGCACAAAGCAAAAAAATAAGCCCCGTTATCAGGGGGCTTATTGTTAAATATAAAGAGGTTGTTATTGCTTGATGACGCGTCTGGTAACCGTTTTCTTGTCATCCGAGTAACCCATGGTTACCATATACATTCCGGCAGCCCCGTTTTGAAGGTCAACGGTAACCACTTTATCGGCTCCACTTGGGAATTGCTTTTTCCAGACCAGCTGTCCGGCTGTATTATGCACCGTTACATAACGAAGATCGGATGGTACCTGGTAATGCCAAAGGTTAAAGCTTGTTTGGAAAGGAGAGGGCAGCAGTAAGAAGCCTTCCGCTTTCAATTGAGCCGGTAGTATTTTAGTAATGAGACGTACGTTATCGAGGTAGATATTGTTCCCGTTGTTTGATGTATTACGGAATACCACCTGCACAGATCCATCCGCGGCAAATTGCGTCAGGTCGATGCGCTCGCCCCGCCAATCGCTGTTGGAAGAAGGCGTGAACGGTGCGGTTCTCGGGAAAGCAGGATCGATCACGGTTTGCAGGTTGTCACCCCATTTTTTGTAAACAGTGGTAAAAGTGTTCCCGCAGTCTTTTGTCACCAGCACTTCCAGTGTATCCATCGGCTGCCCGGTGGTGCCCGGGAAATAATAAGAAACAGCTGCCACATCAAAACTCAGGATAACGGAATCCACGCCTCCGTAAGTAACCAGCGGAGAATAGAGGTCATCTTTTTCCCCCAATGCGCCCGTGTATCCGCGGTTGTTTATGAAAGCAGAGAAATCACTGCTCTGACCAACATTCGCAAGGCTCCAGGTAACGCGTGCATCCGGGTTGTTTATGGCCCAGTTATCCGGTACAAAATTATTCTGAAAGTTTTCCGTCAGCGGTGCCTCGGTTATACCGGTCAGCGATACAAGTTTTGTGAGCGTATCATTACGTGAGTTGTAATCGCCATTACCACCGCTGGTAACCATATTGGAAAGATAAGCGCGGATAGTGTGCTGCCCAGTGGTAATGGGGGAAGAGGGCAGGTTAATATTCATGGTGCTGCCGTATGCCAGATTGAGCCCTGCGAGATTTACCTCACGCGGCAACCCGGCACCCACTGTATAACTCACTTTAAAACCGGTAACCGGTTGTGTACCCACATTTTTAACGGTCACAGAAGGAGTAATACCCGGTGCGCAAACAACGCCTGCCTGGTTAATGGAAACAAGTTGGAGGTCTCCGGGGAATTTGATCTGCACCTGCACATTATCAACAAAAATATTGTTGCCGTAATTGTTGATGTTGCGCACCAGGAAGATGGCATTGCCTGTTGTGAGGTCTGCAGCGCGTACCGCAATTCGTTCTGTTCTCCAGTCTCCGGCAGCAGGGGCCATGTACGATAAATTAGATGATCCTGCTGTTGCCAGTGAAGATCCGCCTTTCGCATATATGCGGGTAAACGTAGCACCGCAATCAGTTGACATCAGCACAATAAGACTGTCATTGGAACCCGTATGATTTTTATGTGCCAGGTCAAACGAAAAGATGAGTGAATCCACACCAACAGTATTCACGGTCGGCAATCTCATGTCATCTGCCTGGCCTCTCGCGTCATTATTAAAATTATCAATAAAGGCTGATCCGCTCCCTGCCCTGCCAACTGCGCTGCGGGTCCAGGTGTTTTTATTATCCAGGTTAATGATCGTCCAGCCGGGCGGCGGGAAAGAGCCTTCAAATGTTTCCGATACGGAGTTTACCATGTTCACCACGGTAAAGGTCTTTGTCAGTGTATCATTGGAAAGTTGCGTATCACCGGTGCCTGAAGCAGAAACCGGGTTGGCTGTAAAGGCCCTGAACTGGTGTACACCGGATGTGGTGTTGCCCGGCGCAAGCGTCAGTGTTGCCGATTCACCAGGGTTCAATGCCTGGGTAAAGTTCCGGATCGTGTTCGGACCGTTATCAATCCGGTAGCCAATACTGAAACCGGTAAGGGCTTCGGCGCCGGCGTTCATTACTGTAACCGTTGGTGTGATGATGGGTGAGCAGGCATTGGCTCCCGGACTGGAAATGCTTACTAACCGTATATCACGCGATGCCTTAGGGGATACATTAATATTGTCGAGGAATATATTATTTCCGTAATCGTTGACGTTGCGGAAGGCAACCATGAATTGTCCGCCTGATATTTGTGATCCGCCCACTACAATACGCTCCGAGCGCCAGTCAGATGCTACCGGCGAAATATAGGCAGCAGTTGAGGCTCCGGCTGTAGCCAGGGTCGTTCCTGATTTGCTGAACACAGCAGTCCAGGTAGCACCACAATCCCGTGATATCAATACTTCCAGTTTGTCAGAAGATCCCGAATAATTTTTGTGCGCCACGTCAAAAGTGATGATTGCCGAATCAAGGATGCCGGCTGTTGAAATAGACGCCGACCGGAGTTCATCTATTCTGCCGGGTGCATCATTATTGTAATTGTCGATGGCCATGGAGTAAGAACCCACACTTCCGGGTTGCACGCGTATCCAGCTGAAGTCGCCGTTGGGATTGTATAGGTACCAGTTGGCGGATGGGAATGGCGCGGTCTCAAAGTCTTGCGACAGTGGCATGCTTACCGGCGGACTAAGCGTTAAGGTAGCTGAGGCAGAATTGTTGGTGGAAACGGCGTCGGTACCGCCGTTGGGTGCCGATACAGAGTAGGTAAAATTATACGTCCCGACAGGAAGGTTAACAGCAGGAAAAGTAACAACGGTATGGCTACCCGGAATAAGGTTAACGGTAAAGGTTTGCGTAACCGGTGCACCTCCGTTCATGGTGTAACTAACGGTTATTGATGTAAGGGTTGCTGAGCCCAGGTTCTGAATTTTTGCTTTGGGGGAGAAAGGACCCGCACAGGTGTTGATGGAAGGATAACTGATCACCGAACATCCCACATTTTCAGAACCACCCGGGTTAACGACCTGCATGATCGATGCGTCCAGCGAAGGCATGGATGCCGGTGCAATATGACCCTGTGTTGTGAGGTAGCCGGGTCGATACGTTTCCAGTACATAATGCATGCGGTCTACCTGTCCTTTGGTGAACATGGAATAACAAACATCATTGGTGTAGTCCATGTAATTCTGGTACATTTTACCAGGAGGATTCGGTGATGTCGCACAGCCTGATGGTGCCGTACCATTCGGGCACCCAGAGGTAGCACCGTTCTGTCCCGGTGTGTCATCGGCGGGGGAAAGGAGCGAAGGGGGAAGACTCATACCGGGTGAGGTAAGCTGCTGGTAGTCGGCATTGTTACAACCACCCTGGAACGTATGGTAAAGACCGAAGTTGTGACCGATTTCATGAACAACGGTTCTACCGAGGTTAAAATCAGGATAAGTATAGCAGGCACTGTTGCTGAAGACACGGTAATCAACACAAACACCATCGGTGGCAGCAGAACCCGGGCCGATCTCTGGTGCAATACCGAGAATGCCAAACCCGCTTGCATCTTCGCCCACCCACAGATTATAATATTCCGTGTGCGGCCATGGATTCAATCCGCCAGATGTAGTACTCTTCATGGGCTGCGGTTCGGAATCATCGATACCGGCCGTACCCACTTTACGTTCAATACCGGTTGTATATTTTCCGGCCGGGTCTCTTTTCGCCAGTGCAAAGCGAAGCATGGAATGTCCACGGACACCATAGAAGTTTGTACCGTTTGCACTGTCAGCATTTAATCCCGAAAAATCAGCATTCAAACGATTGATAAAGGCCTGCACATCGGCATCCGTAACCACATCCGGGTTCGGAAGAATTATATGAACAACTACCGGGATCGTTACCGGGGCGGTAAGATTGGAAGTCCCTAATGTTCGGAATGTAGACGATAGTTTCTGTGACAGTTCGAAATCTTTTATGCCCTTCTCATAGTTAGCACGGTAAGAAGGGTCTGCCTGCAGCTTTTGCTGGATGCCTTCCATGGTCATACACCTCTTTTGCCCCGATGATGCAGGGCCGGTTGCCGGTGTTTTTTGTGCCATGGATGGTCCAAACGACAGCAATACCAATAATAGGGCAACAGCCATGAAATGCAGATTTCTCAAAGCAGATTTTTTTGTAGGTGTAATAATGATTGGCGGCGTGGCTTTTAGGGACTACAAGTATAGCCAATAATTGCCTAATACTCAAATCAGTTAGCCATAAAGTGCGCCTGCAATACAGCCACACATAAGACAGGCAATGGTACCTCCTACAAGCGCTTTCAATCCCAGCTCCGTAAGGTTTCGGCGCTGACCCGGGGCAAGCTGGCTGATACCCCCGATCTGGATGCCAATAGAGGCAAAATTGGCAAAGCCGCAAAGGGCATAGGTGGCGATCAGAAGTGACTTGGGGTCCTGGATCATGCTGGCTGCTTTCATTTTTCCAAGCGAACCATACGCAACGAATTCATTTAGGATGGTCTTTTCACCTAAAAGCTGCCCGATCGGGATCATATCCAAACTATTCACCCCGATCAGCCAGGCAACGGGGGAAAATACATAACCCAGGATCATCTGGAGAGAGAGTGAATTATATCGTCCGCCGGTTGCTGATGCAATCTGCCCGTTTACTTGGGTAAGATCACCCACCCATCCAAGCAGGGCATTCAGGAGGTATACCACGGCTGTATAAACAATCAGCATCGCGCCCACATTCACCGCAAGCCGCAAACCATCGGTCGTTCCCAGTGATAACGCGTCCAGGAAATTGTCGCCGAGTTTTTCTTTCGGGATGGTAAGGTCCTTCACGATCATTTCCCCATGGGTTTGAGGGAACAGCATTTTGGCACATACAATGGCTGCGGGTGCGCTCATAATGGACTGGCTCAGCATATGCAGGGCAAAGTAACGTTCCTGTGCCGCATCGCCGCCACCGAGGAAGCCTACGTAAGCTGCCAGCACCGAACCGGCTGTATTGGCCATCCCACCCACCATGATACAAAGGATCTCCGACCGGGTCATTTTTTCGAGGTAGGGCCTGATCATCAGTGGTGCCTCCGTTTGACCCAAAAATATATTGGCCGCGGTGGATAAGCTCTCCGCACCCGAGATATAAAGTTTGTTCAGGAGGTAGGCAAAGACAAAAACAATTTTTTGCAGGATCCCGAGGTAATAAAGGATGGCCGAGATAGCCGCGAAAAAGATAATGTTCGGCAATACCTGGATGGCAAACACGTAACCCCATGGAGCCTGCGGAGTGGAAAGCGGGGCAAACAGGAAATCTGTTCCGGCATGACTCACATTGATCAGGGCAACAAAGGAATCGGATATGCTTTGCAGGATCAGCGTGAACAGGTTGGGCGGGCAAAGCCTGGTATACACACAAACCGTGAGTACGGCTACAGAAAAAAGGATGTTCCATTTCATCAGCTCCGGGTGCCGGTAGCCCATCTTAAACGCCAGGTAGATGATGGTAATGATGCTCAGCAGGATCGCCAGCCCCGACCAGGTTCCGAAAATCCGGTTGGACAAAACCAATCCCCCGACCAGTAAGGCCTGCCAGACCAAAGAGTAGATAATATTGGGTGTATCAGAAGTTACAGGTGCCCTTTTATCCGCAACAGCTTTTCCTTTGCGGATAATTGTCAGGAGCAGGACAATGCCAAGGAGCATCCAGAAAACAGGTTGTCCGGCCACCGTTGTATTTAAAACACCCATGGCAAACATCACCTGGGCCAGTACCCCGAACAAGACCAGCTTCCAGTTAATGGCGCTCCTGTTTGTGCTCAGCACATAACATACAAGGAGGAGAAAAGCCATTCCAATTCCGCCGCGTCCTAAATTGATCAGGGCCTGGTTCATGAGCAGTTATTATGGGCGGCAATTTACAATTAATCTTAGTTCAGCCTAATGGAATAAGGCGTTGAGAAGTAGTGGAAACAAAAAAACCGCTCCTGGTGAAACGGTTTTTAAAATTCCTGGAAAAAAGAAGGTCAGATATGTGCTTCGATCTTTTTTACAAAGTTTCCTTTTGGCTGGGCGCCTACAAGTTTGTCGACTACCTGCCCGCCTTTGATAAAAAGGATAGCAGGAATAGAAGTAATGCCGTAGTTCATGCTTACCTGCGGGTTCTCATCCACGTTTACCTTGCCCACGTTCACCTTGCCGTCATATTCTTTGCTCAGCTCATCGATAACTGGACCGATTGCGCGGCAGGGTCCGCACCATTCCGCCCAGAAATCCACGACTGTTAATCTATCGGAACTTAAAACCTCATTTTGAAAATTGGAGTCTGTAAATGCTTTTGCCATAACTGTTATTTTATAAATGTCTACTATACGTTTCTGTACAAATTTAAGCCCATTGTAATATTGTCAGGGATCTGGGATCAGGAATTAGGAATTTGGATCACGGATTACACGGATTATACGGATGGCACGGTAATCAGTCGCCTTTTTGTAAATCTCAACCTTAGCCTCGTATGGATCACGGATTACGCGGATGGCACGGATGTTAAACTGTAGTTCTCTCAGCCTCAGCCACAACCTCAACCTTGTATTGAACACGGATGACACGGATTTCACGGAACAGAGATTTTAGAGAGACAAGGATTTCACGGATTTTTTGAAAACCCTTATAGCTGATTTCAATCTCAATCTTAACCTCAACCTCAACCTGCTTTTGCCTTAATAGCCTCAATATAAATACATAGTGTATCTTCTAACGCACTGCTTTTCAATTATTAATTATTAATTCTTAATTATTAATTTCAAACCGTAACCACCACTTCAATCTCCGGTTTGTCCTCCAGGAACGTAATCAGGTCGTTGTTCATTTCAAGCCCGCTGTCCAGGGTCACGAGGCTTACTTTCATGTCGGCTTTGGGTTCGGATACCACAACTTTCAGCCCGGATTTGCCCGGGTACTGTTTGATGTTGCCATCCAGGAAATCGATCAGCTCCTGCTGCACATTACGCACATCAATCTCCAGTTGCAGTTGTTTGGTGAGCTGCCGTTTCACATTTTCGGCCAGCGCTATACTGCTGACCTTAAATTCATATTCACCTTTATTGTAGCGTTGTTTAAATGATCCGCAAAGGAAAACCGCCTGGCCCTGCGTCAGGAACTGCTGGAACCGTACGTAATCATCACCAAAAAGCACCAGCTCCGTTTTCCCGGTATAATCCTCCAGCTGGAAAGACCCGAACTTATTTCCCTGCCTGGATATCCGGTGATGGGCACCGGAGACAAGGCATATGATCTTATAACTTTTCCCGGCGGCTGCCAAAACAGGTGTATCCTTTACTTCATTAAAATCCTGGATGGTGGTAATGCCGTAATGGCGTATTTCAAACCGGTAGTGGTCCAACGGGTGACCACTGAGGTAAATACCGGCAATCTCTTTTTCTTTATCCAGTTGCTCCGTAAGGGATAGGGTCGGGCAATTCGGGATCTGGGGCGGGCGGATATCCATTACGGCAGGCAGGTCGCCGAACAGCGTGTTCGAAGCATTCACTTCCTGGGCCTGCACAATGTTTCCATACTTCACCAGTTTTTCCAGTCCGCATTCTCTTTCTCCTTCCGGGATGCAGAAATACTGGTTCCGGTGCAGCTGAGGGAACGCATCAAATCCCCCGGCCCAGATCAGGCTTTCCAGGGTTTTCTTATTGACCGTGCGCTGGTTGACCCGCCTGATAAAATCAAAAGGATCCTTAAACGTACCGCCTTTTGTTCGTTCCGCGATGAGGCTTTCAATTGCTGCTTCACCTACACCTTTCAATCCACCCAATCCAAACCGGATCTGCCCTTCGTTATTTACCGCGAAGCCTTTCTGCGATTCATTAATATCAGGCCCCAGCACTTTGATCCCCATACGCTTGCATTCTTCCATGAAGAAGGTCATTTTCTCAATGGCGTTGGCGTGATTTAAAACGGCGGCCATGTATTCGGCCGGGTAATGGGCTTTGAGGTACGCAGTCTGGTAGGCTACAAAAGCATAACAGGTTGAATGCGATTTATTGAACGCGTACTGGGCAAAGGCTTCCCAGTCGGTCCATATTTTTTCGAGTTTGTCTTTCTTGTGTCCCTTTGCTGCGGCACCTTCAATGAACTTACTCTTCATTTTATCCAGGGTCTTCCGATCCTTTTTACCCATGGCCTTACGGAGAACGTCTGCGTCCCCCTTGCTGAAACCGGCAATCTTTTGGGCAAGCAGCATCACCTGTTCCTGGTAAACCGTAATACCATAAGTTTCCTTCAGGTATTCTTCCATTTGGGGAAGGTCATAGCTTACTTCCTCGCGGCCATGTTTGCGATCCACATATTGCGGTATGTAGGCCATAGGCCCGGGACGGTACAGGGCGTTCATGGCAATAAGGTCCGCAAACTGGTCCGGCTTCAACTCCTTCAGGTATTTCTGCATACCCGGGCTTTCAAACTGGAAGGTGGCAATGGTATCACCCCGCTGGTACAGTTCATAGGTTTTTACATCATCCAGCGGAACATTATCAATGTCAATTTCCACCCCGTGATCCTGTTTGATGATGGAAAGCGCCGTCTTGATGATGGAAAGGGTTTTTAAACCCAGGAAGTCCATTTTAATGACACCCGAGTCTTCAATGATACTGCCTTCAATCTGGGTGATGCAAAGGTCTGTATCCTTGGAGGCAAACACCGGGATCAGCTCGGAAAGGTCTTTCGGCGCAATGATGATCCCGGCAGCGTGTATACCGGTATTCCGTACCGATCCTTCCAGGCGTTCGGCAATATGCAGCACATCGGCCAGCATGCCTTTGCCGTTATAAATCTCCCTTAGTTTTTTAGCGTTTTCAATATCATCGGCACCGTATTCATCTTCCAGCGGTTTTTCTCCTTCTTTGGCGGTGATGGGCGCATGCAGCATGCGATGGAGCTTGGTACCGGGACGGTCGGGAACCAGCTTGGCCAGTGCATTCGATTCGGGGAGGGGAAGATCCATGACACGGGCAACGTCTTTGATGCTCATTTTGGCGGCCATTGTACCGTATGTTACGATCTGGGCCACCTGGTTCTTTCCGTATTTCTCAACAACATAATCAATCACTTTCTGACGCCCTTCATCATCAAAGTCCGTATCAATATCCGGCATCGATTTACGGTCGGGATTCAGGAAACGTTCAAACAGCAGGTTGTACTTAATGGGATCGATATTGGTGATGCCGATGCAATAGGCTACCACACTGCCTGCAGCCGATCCCCGGCCGGGCCCTACAAATACTCCCAATTCCCGGCCCGCTTTGATAAAGTCGCTGACGATAAGAAAGTAACCCGCAAAACCCATGGTTTTAATGGTAAAGAGTTCAAAATCGATCCGTTCACGAATCTCTTCACCAATTTCCGAATAACGCTTTTTTGCCCCTTCGTACGTAATATGTTTCAGGTATTCCCACTGATTCAGGTTACTGTCGGTGTGCACCTGGAATTCTCTGGGAATCGGGAAGGCGGGGAGGAGGATGTCCCTTTTCAGGTTCAGCAGTTCTACCTTGTCAACAATCTCGTTGGTATTGTCTATGGCCTCCGGAAGATCCTGGAAGGCTTTGGCCATTTCAGCGGTCTTCTTGAAAAAGAACTGGTCGTTCGGGAAGGCAAACCGTTTTCCTTTGGTATTGACATCATCATCCGAAAATTCACGGAGGGCTTCCGTTGTTACTTTTTCACCGGTGTTGATGCAGAGCAGGATGTCGTGGGCATTGAAATCATCCTGGTCCACATAATGCGAATCATTGGAGGCAATGATGTGTACGTTGTGCTTGCGGGCAAATTTAACCAGCACCGCATTCACCCGGTCCTGTTCGGCCATGCCGTGCCGTTGCAGCTCCACGTAATAATCATCACCAAACAGGTTCAGCCACCATTTGAATTCAGCTTCGGCTTCTGCTTCCGATTTTCTTAAAATGGCCTGGGGTACCATGGCGCCGAGGCAGCAGGTGGTGGCAATCAGGCCCTCATGGTACTGCTCCACCAGTTTTTTATCGATGCGTGGATATTTGCTGTAAAGTCCTTCCGTATATCCAAGGGAAGAAAGCTTGATCAGGTTTCTATAACCCACTTCATTTTTTGCCAGCAGGATCTGGTGGTGTCGCGGATCCCTTTCTTCTTTGGAAAAGGTCTTCCGGAGATGATCGGTGGTCAGGTAAAATTCACAACCGACAATGGGTTTTACTTTAGGCTTCCCATTTTCATCCACGTGTTTGTAAGCCTGGGCAACAAACTCGAAAGCTCCGAACATATTGCCATGGTCGGATATGGCCAGGGCTGGCATACCATCGTCAATAGCTTTTTTATACAGCGCCGGGATGGAAGCGGCTCCATCCAGTAGTGAGTATTGCGTATGTACATGCAGGTGCGAAAACTTCATAATTTTTACTGATGAGTACGTTCGATTTTATCCACCAAAATCCGGGTTCTATCGAAAAATTTTATCCTGTTCAACTCTTTGCTAATCAACTGCTCAGCACGGTTTTAGTCCAGTTTTTAAAGGGGCAGACCTGCAATTTACGCCCGATATGGGGCATTTACGACGGGAAAATCCGACCTTTTTATTCCACAACCTGTGCAAAAGTTTTTCTATATTCGTCAGCACCTATCCAGTCACTAAAAAAACCCTCATGGTTAAAAACATAATCCGTTCCTCCATGGTGTTCTTACTGGGCGCTTTTACGACTGTTCAGGCGCAAAAGAAAGAGGCATCAAAGAGTGATTTAAAATTCCTGGATGATATTTCTGTTGAGGTTGCCGCTATCCCAGCGGAAAAGCCCGCTGCAACCCCAAAACCTTCCTCGACAGAACCCCTATTCGCCCTGAAAAGGGCCTCCGCTCCGGCAGCCACTTCTACTACGTTTTCTACCGATATTGAAAAGGCCGGTAAACTGCAATTAAAGTATGCCCTGATGCTGGATACCGAAGTGGAGCAGGTGCGCAATATTGAATTATTCGACCTCATCGATTACTGGTACGGAACCCGTTACCGGTTTGGCGGTTCTACCAAAACCGGCATCGATTGTTCTGCCTTTATGCAGATCCTGGTTGACTCCGTTTATAATTATTCGTTGCCCCGCACGGCCAGGGAGCAATATGGCGTTACCCGTCATGTTTCCCGCACCGAACTCCGCGAGGGCGATCTTGTTTTCTTTAATACCCGTGGTGGCGTTTCGCATGTAGGCATGTACCTGCAGAACAACAAGTTCATTCATGCTTCTTCTTCGGGTGTTACCATCTCCGATCTTTTTGACCCATACTGGATCAAGCGTTTTATTGGTGTCGGCCGGATCGAGAAAGAAAGAGGGACACTAGTTACCTATCCTTAGTCGTTTTTTTACTGTCTGAAGCACCGGCTGAAGGTCCGGTGTCAGCTTAAGCATTACCACGGCTGTTCCGAAGAGCAGAAGGAAAAGGAAGCTGCGCAGCATCATCCACGTCAACCCGAACATTCCATCAAACAGTAAGTAGCAGACCAGGAATACGGCTGCCGCCACAACAAGCGTATATAAAGATTTCCAGGTAAACGGCTGCATGTTGAATCTTCTCCATAAAAAAATATAGCGGATCCCGTTATAGACCGTAAAAGCGACCAGGTTGGAAATGGCCGGACCAACAATGCCGAGATGCCGGGCCAGCACATAATTCAGGGGCAGCGATACCGCCAACAGGATTATTCCGGATATAAATTCAAAACGCCAGAAAGTAGAGGTACCGATGATCTGGGCGTTGACCCCGGTGCCCATATCAATTACCCTAGTCAATCCGATAAATAAAAACACCGGCATCGCGGCCAGGTAATCTTTCTGCAGGTTAAACGTGTACACCCCATCTTCAAAATTCAGCCAGATGAGGGAGAACATAGCAGTGGAAAAAATGAGCTGGTTAATGGAAGACCGGTGGTAGATCCGGTTGATCTGTTCATAGTTCTTTTCTTTCCAGGCATGTGAAAGCGGACCAACAGAAGCTGAGACAATAGCCCGTTGCGGAGCCTGTATGAGGCTTGAAATATTCTGTGCCAGCGTAAAGGGTGCAACAGCGGCCATGCCATTAGGAAGAACAGCTGCGATAACTATGGTATCAAACACACCTGCAATGTTGAACACCAGTCCGCCGGCCCATATAAAAGACGCTAGGGTAATGATCTTGCTCCGGAAACGCCGGGTGACCTTACTGACCGAGAACGTAAAATGCAACTGTTTTCTCCGGTAGAAAATGGCTACCAGAATCAAAACAATCACCAGGTACATAAAAGCGTAGATCCTGATAAACGTGTCAAAGTCCCGGATAACATGCCAGGTTGTGAGCAGCACCAGCACGGTAACAAAGAACCGGAAAAGTACCTCTTTCAGGAAATTACTCAGAACCGCTTTACCGGTCATCCAGGCAAAGGATTCCATTACCATGAACAGTGTGTACCCGAAAGCAAAAGGCAGGATCCAGTAGAAATAGGTAACCAGCTCGGGTGAATTATTAAAGATCCTGTTGACCAGTACATCTTTTAATGAAATGGTAAGCAGGATCACCAATAAAAAACCGATACAGGGCAGGAGCAGGGCCCAGGTAAGCTGGTCATTTTTTTTGGGTGGCAGGTGCGCGCGGTAGTACGGGAAAAATTTACTGATATAGGCGTTCATGCCCAACCCGGCCACGGAAAACATAATGCTGGCAATGGCGATAAAGGTAGCGGTGAGTCCGTATTGTTCTTTGCTGAATCCGCCTTCCCTCGCGAACAGCCAGGTATTGAAAAATCCAAGCGCAAAGCCAAAGTACACGACAATGGACGATATGATGCTTTGCCTGCGGATGGTGCTCATGAAGGCGAAGATAATGGGAGAGGTCCAGAGTCCGTGGTTCACGGTTGCGGATCGTAATAGAGGGGGAATATTCAATTTTCAATGTTCAATGCTCAGGCATCATCTTTCAAAACGAAATGTTCGGTGGACTGTGGAGTAACAGAGCGGAGAAACAGAGCGGAGCGTGCGGTAAATACAGGCATCCACTTCCAAACGAATATAAAGTGGACCGTCGACCGTGGTCTGTGGACTTTCAAGCATCCCTCTGCGCAACCTCCGTTTCTCCTTTTCTCTTTGTTATCCCTCACTGCCAACGGCTAATGTCATACTGCTAACTGCCAACTGCCAACTGAGGACTATCAATCTCCTTCCGTCATTCAGAGCCGCAGGCGAAGAAGCTATGAACTGTATACGAGTAATGGAATTAGGGCGTAAGGATGTTCATTTCCAAATAAGCTTCTTTTTCCAAACGATATGCACGGTGGACTGTGACCCTTATCTGTAGAGCCCTTCCGTCATTCAGAGGCGCAGGCAAGAATCTATGAACTGAATAAGAATAAAAGCCTGAGTACAGGTAGCAGGGTGCATCCTTTTCAATGTTCATTAGACCACGCATGATTGTTTGGTTTCCGGTGCCGTGCTTTCAGCTCTATCATCCATCTTCAAATAAGAATACTCCAGGCTATAGACTGCATGTTCATGAATGCAGGTGCATCATTCTTTCCTGTCCGGTGGTGTCTTTGTATGCCCGCCCCAGATTCTTCGCCTGTGGCTCTGAATGACGTTTACGGAATTCGATTCATTACGGATACATTTATTACACTGGTTGAAGTTGATACGTTAACATGTTAATACGTTGATATATATCATCCCCTTTCAAAAACGCAAGGTGTAGTGAACTGTGGTTCGCTCTTATGCAAAGAGCCTGGCAGTTATCGGACAGTCGTTCTTTTCAGTGCACAGATCCTTCCCTTGGGGTCAGGATGGGAAAGACGAGAAACAGTGCGGAGAAAGAGAGCGGGAGCGTGTATTAGTACAGGCATCCGCTTTCAAAAAGGAATGTGCGGTGGACCGTGGTCTGTGGACTGTGGACTTTCGAGCACCCCTCTGCGCAACCTCCGTTTCTCCTTTTCTCCTTGTTATCTCTCCCTGCATTGCCAACTGCTAACCAACGACTGCACACTTTCCTTCCGTCATTCTGAGCGTAAGCGAAGAATCTGGAAATGCACCTGAAATAATGGAATCAGGGATCGGGAATTTGGAATTAAAAGTGATGGTAAAAACACAGGCATTATTTATAAAGCCGAAAAGTACGGTGGTCTGTGGACCGTTGACTGCGGACCTCTCTCAACCTCAATTTATTTCCGCTCCACCTTAATATAAAAATTAGGATCAACCGTTACATCTTTCCTATTCTTTCCACTTCCTTTCACCTTACCTTTCTCCGTAGTGGGATAGATCCATTCGCCGTTGGTAAGGCGCACTGGCATGTTAAAGCCTTCCACGCAGTCTTTCCAGCGGAATTCGATCTTTTCATCATCCGATTCCAGTTGCAGCACCGGGATGTTGGTTCTGCGCAGGTATTGATCAAATACTTTTGAAAAGTCCTTGCCACTTTTCTGCGAAATGTATTGCTCCACCTGGGCAGAGGTAACCGTTTGATGATAGAAATCTTTATTCAGCCCGCGCAGGATATCGCGGAACAGGGCATCATCGTTAATGATCTGCCGGATCGTATGCAGCATGTTGGAGCCTTTGTAATACATGTCGCCGCTTCCTTCCATGTTCACACCATAGGGGCCGATAATGGGCAGGTCGTTGCTGATGTTGCGGCGGATACCCTGTACGTATGAACTGGCGGCCGCCTTGCCGAAATGAAATTCTGAAAACAGGGTTTCCGAATAGGATGTAAAACCTTCGTGCACCCACATGTCCGCGAGGTCTTTGGTGGTAATATTATTTCCAAACCACTCATGACCTACTTCATGTACAATGATGAAATCCCACTGCTTACCGACACCGGTTCCTGAAAGATCATTGCCCAGGTAACCGTTCTGGTATTTGTTGCCGTAAGCAACAGCGCTCTGGTGCTCCATGCCGAGGTGGGGAGCTTCCACGAGCTTGAAATCATCTTCATACCACGGAAAGGGACCAAACCAGTGTTCAAAGGCTTTCAGGGTGAGGGCTACCTGGGTGAATTGCTTTTTGGCTTTTTCGAGGTTGTAATCAAGTACCCAGTAACTGCAGTTCAATGCACCCTTTTCTCCGGTGAATGTTTCAGAAAAATTTACATAGTGGCCGATATAAGGAATGATGTTGTAGTTGTTAATCGGGTTTTTAACCTCCCATGTATAAGAGTTAAGGCCATTCACAACGGAGTGATTTTTTAATTTACCGTTGGCCACCGCTACCAATGGCTTCGGGACATTAACGGTTAATGAGGCGCCATGATCCGGCTCGTCACTCTGGTGGTCTTTGCACGGAAACCAAACGGAAGCACCGAGGCCCTGGCAGGCCACGGAGATCCAGGGACGTGATTGTTCATCTTTTCTCCAGATCCATCCGCCATCCCAGGGCGGGCGTACGGCTGCCCGGGGTGTTCCATGAAAATAAATCACCACCGAGTTATTGCCGGTAGAAACACCGGGTACCGGGATATGATAGACATTGCCTTCCCTCTTTATCGCTGGCTGTGGAAGGTAAAGCTTCGAACCGGCGTTGGCAAAAACCACGCTGTCAATAACCATGGGCTCCTGCAGGTCGATCTGCATCAGTGCTGCCGCATCTGAAACCTTTTTGTAGGTAATGATTGTTTTTCCGCTGATCGATTTCTGGGCGAGGTTGGGCGTAACCTCGATATCATAGCGCAATACATCCCACCAGGCCCGTTCTGCATTGATGGTTCCGCGCAGCGTGTCCTGCCGGGTGAAATCTTTTTTCCCATGCAGGGGCTGGGCACAGGCGTATTGGGCAAAGTATACAAGACAAAAGGGGAACAGGGTTAAGATTTTTTTCATGACGGCGATTTGTGATCCGGTTAGGAATACTTCGCTAATTTAGACCTGTTCTGCTGTAATGATGTTCCGCCTGTATAAATATTTCCCAATTTGGTGTGCAGTGCTCCTGTGTTTATTTTCCTGTTATCGTCCGGGAAGGGAAGGTGAAAACATTTTCCGGTACAATGAATATTCAGGCATTGCCACCCTGGATCCGGCAGGGGCAAAAAATCAATCCATCATGTGGGCCATTCACCAGGTGTACAATACACTGGTTGAAGTGGACCAGCAGTTACAGATCAAACCATCGCTGGCCACGCATTGGGAAATTGCGGAGGATAAAAAAACCTATACTTTTTTCCTGCGGCCTGATGTTGTATTTCATGATGACGCTTGTTTTCCTTCCGGGAAGGGACGAAGGATGACGGCACATGACGTTGCGTACAGTCTTCGGCGGATCATGGATAAAAAAACGGCCAGCCCCGGGTCGTGGATCTTTAACGGAAAAGTTGATACGGTGGATGGATTCCGCGCGCTCAATGACAGCATGTTTCAACTGAAGCTTCTCAGGCCCTATCACCCGATACTGGGTATTCTTTCGATGCAGTATTGTTCCATAGTGCCGGAAGAAGCAGTGAACCGGTATGGTGCCGATTTCCGCCGGCACCCGGTTGGTACAGGACCGTTCCGGTTCATTGACTGGGAAGAAGGGCAGGCACTTATTCTGAAAAAACATCCTCACTATTTTGAACGCGACAGCACGGGGGCACCCTTGCCATACCTCGATGGTATCAAAGTGAGTTTCTTTGACAGCAGGGCAACCGAATTTTTGCTGCTGCGCCAGGGCAAGCTCGATTTTACCAATGACATTGAAGCGTCGTTTAAAGATGAAGTCCTGACCAAAAGGGGCGGGCTGCGTGAAGAATGGAAAGGCAAGCTGCAGTTGCATACGCATCCTTACCTCAATGTGGAGTACTTCGGTTTGCTGGTTGATTCCACAAATGCACTCGTGAAAAATTCACCGGTACGCATGCGCAAGGTGCGGCAGGCCATCAACTATGGTTTTGATCGTAAAAAAATGATCCTGTACCTGCGCAACTCGCTGGGTATTCCGGCACAATCAGGTTTTGTCCCTGCCGGACTGCCCTCATTTGATTCAACACGGGTAAAAGGATACAGTTATCAACCGGAACTGGCCCGGCGGCTGGTACGGGAAGCTGGTTTTACGTCGACGAATATGCCGGTCATTAAGTTGCTGACCATTGCTGTGTATGCGGACATGGCTGATTACGTAGCCAAGCAACTGGAGGATGTGGGTTTTCGTGTGCAGATTGAAGTAGTGCAGAAATCCCTGTTACTGGAAATGACCTCCGGTTCCAAAGCGCTCTTCTTCCGCGGAAGCTGGATCGCAGATTACCCTGATGCGGAAAATTATCTCTCTGTTTTTTATTCGAAGAACCCGGCGCCTCCGAATTATACGCGGTACAACAATCCTGCTTTTGATGCGGTGTTTGAAAAAGCGCTCGCGGAAACAAATGATTCTCTTCGATACCGCCTTTACCGGGAAGCTGACCAGCTGATGATGCAGGACGCGCCGGTTGTTCCTCTGTGGTACGATGTCGTAGTGCATTTAGTGCAGCCATGGGTTTCAGGATTTCATCCCAATGCACTCAACCTGCTGGAATTGCGAAGAGTGAAGATGGTGCGGAGAGTGGAGTAAGAATTGGGAATTGGGAAAATGGAATTGGGTTGAAGAGGTTGATAGGTTGATTAGTTGATAGTTTGATGCGAGGGGTTTTTTACCAAAAAAATGTTCGGTGGCCTGTCGTCGGTGGTCGGTGGTCCTTCCCCTGCGTCTTTGCGGTTGCCTTCAAATGCGAAAGTCCTGGAGGATTTTCATCACTCCAGGACCCTGCTTCGATTCTGACGGGCGGATGCGCTGACTTAAAAGATTTTAGATAGGGCCGTAAGCCAACCCTTCCTCCGGTCAGTCGCGATTCTTAGTCCTCGTCTTCCTCATAATAGGATTCTTCATTATTGTTATAATGCTTTTCCCATACTTCAACCATTTCATCACTCAGGCATTCTATGATATCATAGAGTTTATCGCCCTTCCGTTTCCATTGGGTCACCAGTTCATCGCCGTATTTAAAAATATACATGCAATGATCCGATTCTACTGTCACCTTAATCATGTCGATAGGTGAATCCATTTGCTCCTGTACCAGGTAATAACATCCGGGTTCCAGCAATCCATACGAATACATACTCATCCTCCTTTTTGGTGGTTTTTATACAATTACTGGGTTAGTAAGCTGTCTGTAGAATTTAGTTGGGTAGTAGTATGCAGTGTTCTGATTCAAACGGCTAAAAAACGATACCGTGCTCGGATCAAAATTAGGGGTTTTAAGCAAGGATAAAAGAGTAAAAAAATTAAAAGGCTAAAATATTTTGTGAAGATATATAACTGTTGGTAATCAATACTTTACGTAGTAAAATTTAATTTCCGGCGCAACTTGTTTTGTGGTAGATTCCAGCCGTTTGCTCCACTGATTTTTTGCTGATTTTAAGTGCCGTTCCGCTTTGTTTTACAGAGGTTTGTATGAGCCTGAGGTTGTCCTCGAAACCCAGGTGTTTAAACGTTTTTGTCAGGTTGCCGAAACCTGGACTGTTGAGCTCAAGGGCCACGGGTTGACCCGAGCATTCGAAGCTGATCCCGCTCAGATCAACCGAGCGCCGCAGGGGTTGGCCCTGTGTAAAAAAATGGATCTTTTTACCGGTTATATCATATACAATACTCCATTTGGTAAAGTCTCCCTGTGCAACGGCCCCGAGAACGGAAAAGGCTGCATCCACTCCATTTAAGGCTGTACCGCTTTGCTGGTATTGCTGAACCATGGTGCAGGCCGTTACAAAACGATTGATGGAATTATCCGTAAAGGATTCGTTTTTCATTTTTTCTGTTTTGCTGAGCGAGGATGCATACGTTGAGTTGGTCAGCACTGCGTAGGGAAGGTCTTTACTGCGGTGAAAAACCATCTTTCCGTCGAGGAATTCAATGGTTACAGCTTTACCGGTTGCATCGGCCACCAGGTAATGTTGCGGTGCATCGGTTTCAGGGCTGATGCGCACCTTTTTGTCCGATGCAATTACCTCATCAATGGTTGCAGCATTATCCAACTGGTACTGGATCCATTGTAGCACGCCAAGCGATGGCCGCTCGTCAGCACCCGGATATTCCGTTTCACTTAACCACATAAGTTCTATCACCAGCCCCTTTTCATTCATGCCTCCATTTGGGTTTTCTTTTCCATACTGGTTAAATGTTACAGATCCATATTTAGCCGTCCAGGTAAAAGCAGGATCAGCCAGGGAAACTTTCGACACATGACGGGCGTTCACCATCAGCATTCCGTTACCGGTAACCCAGTCGTAATTTTTTCCAAAATAATACCGGCCGTCCTTATTCAGTAGGAAGGTAGAACAGGCCAGTGCCATAGCGCCGGAAATGACCAGGATGGCGAGAACAAATATCTTTTTCATCTTGTAACATTTATTCCAGAACGCCCGCGGGACCTCAATTATTAAAAATGGAGTCATAAAATCCGGCGCCCAACAGCAGGTTTCTTTACGAGAGCGGAAAGATAGCTAAAAATATTAGCAGAAAAATTGGCACATTTGCATATATTTGTACGGCTGGTAGAGAAGCGAATTTACGTGTGTAAGGTATTGAACATCAATTATTTGGACCATAATTCCTGATTCAAATACCGGCTGATAAAATCCTATGGCAGAAGCAAAAAAGCCCCTCTTCGACTATACCGAGGAGAGTATAAAAAGCCTCGACTGGAAAGAGCACATCCGCCTCCGGCCGGGCATGTATATTGGAAAACTGGGCGATGGTTCCAGTCCCGATGATGGTATTTATGTATTGGTAAAAGAAGTGCTCGACAATTGTATTGACGAGTATACTATGGGCCATGGTAAAACCATTGAAATCTCCATTGAAGGCAAAACGGTAACGGTACGCGACTACGGGCGCGGTATTCCGCTTGGAAAGGTGGTGGACGTGGTGAGCAAGATCAACACCGGCGCCAAGTACGACAGTAAGGTATTCCAGAAAAGTGTAGGATTAAATGGTGTGGGTACCAAAGCCGTGAATGCCCTCAGCCAGTACTTTAAAGTAGCTTCTGTGCGGGATGGAAAGATAAAAGAAGCCGAATTTCAGCGCGGTGTCCTGGTGAAAGAGCATAAAGAAGCCAAAACGTCGGAAGATAATGGTACGCGTGTCACTTTTATCCCTGATGATACGGTTTTCAAGAACTTTCATTTTATCCCTGAATACCTTGAAAAGCAGATCTGGAACTATTGCTTTTTAAATGCCGGCATGCGCATCCTGTTCAACGGCAAATCGTATGTCAGCAAGAACGGATTACTTGACCTGCTGGAACGCGAAAGCAATGCCGATGAGATACGCTATCCCATCATTCACCTGAAGGGCGATGATATTGAAATTGCGCTTACCCACAATAATGATTACGGTGAGGATTACCACAGCTTCGTAAACGGTCAGCATACCACCCAGGGCGGAACCCACCAGGCAGCTTTCCGGGAGGCTTATGTAAAAGTGATCCGTGACTTCTTTAAAAAAGACTATGACGCTTCCGATGTTCGCCAGAGCATTGTGGCCGCCGTTTCGGTGCGGGTAGTGGAGCCGGTTTTTGAATCGCAGACAAAGACCAAGCTCGGATCCATTAATGTGGATGAAGGCGGTCCGAGCATGCGCCAGTTTGTGCTGGACTTCCTCTCCCGGCAGCTCGATAACTTTCTTCATAAGAACCCGGCAACGGCTGAAGCGCTTAAGAAAAAGATCGAGCAGAACGAGCGGGAACGTAAAGACCTGGCAGGCATTAAAAAGCTGGCCAACGAAAGAGCGAAAAAAGCAAACCTTCATAATAAAAAACTGCGCGACTGCCGCCTTCACCTGAACGACGAGCCGCCGGCAAAAGGCAAGCAGGAATTTTTTGCGCAGCAAAAAGAGACCACGATTTTCATTACGGAAGGTGACTCGGCTTCGGGATCAATCACCAAGGCAAGACTGGTGGAAACGCAGGCTGTTTTCAGTTTGCGCGGTAAGCCGCTCAACTGCTTTGGGATGAGCAAAAAAGTAGTGTATGAAAACGAGGAGCTGAACCTGCTGCAGCATGCCCTGAATATCGAGGAAGGTCTGGATGGACTGCGGTTCAACCGCATTGTGATTGCCACGGATGCGGATGTGGATGGCATGCACATACGCCTGCTCATCATGACGTTCTTCCTGCAGTTCTTCCCCGACCTGGTAAAAGGCAACCACGTGTATATCCTGGAAACCCCGCTGTTCCGGGTACGTGATAAAAAGGAAACGATCTATTGTTATTCCGAACAGGAAAAGCAGGCGGCTGTAAAAAAGATCGGCAACCGTCCCGAGATCACGCGCTTCAAAGGTTTGGGTGAAATTTCACCGGACGAATTCGGACGATTCATTGGGGATGAAATGCGCCTGCAGCCGGTTATCCTGGAGCATGGCGACCATATCCAGCACCTGCTGGAATATTACATGGGTAAGAACACCCAGGAACGCCAGGAGTTTATTATTAATAATTTAAGGGTGGAGGTGGATGTTGTTGAGGAAATTAAGAATTAAGAATTAAAAATTAATAGTTGAGCATCTCGTTATGAAAACTGATAATGTTATTTTGGATAAGACATTTCAGTTTGCTGCCCGAAGAAGAATTAATAATGAATAAAGAATAATTAATAATACGGTTAAATGAGAACTGAAAATATCATACAAACAAAATCCTTTCAGTTTGCAGTGCGAATAGTGAAATTGCACCGTCATTTAATCGCAAATAAAGTAGACCGCGTGCTTTGTTCTCAAATATTAAAAAGTGGAACTTCCATAGGGGCAAATATTGAAGAAGCCATAGGTGGATCTTCAAAAAAGGACTTCATTCAGAAATTTAGAATTGCATTCAGAGAGGCAAGAGAAACAAGATATTGGTTGAACTTATTGAAAGAAACAGAATTATTGGAAGCAAACCTGGCCGATTCACTAAGAGAAGACTGCGATGAGCTATTGCGTATTATAACTGCGATTATTAATTCAGCGAAACGTGAAGCCCAATATTAATTATTCTTTATTCATTATTAATTACCAAACCTCTTGAACAAACTCGACCTCATCCGCAAAGCCAAATCCCTTTTCATGCGCTACAACATGCATGGAGTGGTACAGCCATTGAGCAGTGGCATAAAGAACGGCGTATTTATGTCGGATATGTCGAAGTGGAGGAATGAACACCCGGTACAGGGATACAATGATTTTTACCAGGAAACCTGGGACTATGAGCGGCGGTACATTCTGTATGATTCCATCGGTAAGAGCGATAACCTGTTTCAATCGCCTGTTGATTATTTTGAATTTGGTGTAGCAGGTGGAAAATCGTTTAAATGGTGGCTGGAAAAGAATAGGGACAGCGCATCCCGGTTCTTTGGCTTCGATACGTTTGAAGGGCTCCCGGAAAAATGGGGCGATTTTGAAAAAGGTTCGATGGCCCATGCGCTTGACTCGCTGGATATTCAAGATCCAAGAGCCAGTTTTCACAAAGGTTTGTTCCAGGAGTCGCTGGTTCCTTTCCTGGAAACGTACGATAACCGCAACAAAAAACTGGTGCACCTGGATGCAGACCTGTTCAGCTCCACTATTTTTACCCTCTCACAGCTGTACCGTTTTTTAAAGCCGGGCGACATCTTATTGTTTGACGAATTTGCTGTTCCGCAGCATGAGTTCCTGGCATTCAAGATCTTTACGGAAAGTTTTTACGTGAATTATGACGTGATCGGCGCCGCCAACAATTACCTGTTCGTAGCGGTGCGGATTAAATAAAAATAAAAAGACATTCCATATCTGCCAGATATGGAATGTCTTCAATTCAAACAACGCAATATGATTCATATCGTTTTTCAGCAGGCAGATGTAGAAGTTATGAAACAAGCTATCGGGTTGGATGAAAGCCTGGCAGGCGATGTGCTGGAAATCAAGGATGAATTTGCCGTTGGTCCCCTGGAAAGTATTGAAACCGAAGAAGGATGGAATGCGCGCCTTGACTGGTGGCGGGCGCAGCTGGCCGGATCTCCATATCCGGCAACCCTTGCGGGCAGCTTTGACGACCGTAAAATGGTGGCCAGCCTGAAGGAGCGGTTGGATGCGGGTCCAAAAGAAGAAGCCTGGATCTGGATGGGACAGAACCAGCACGATGTGTGCGGCTATTACTGGCTTATCTCACAATTAAAAGATTACGCAGGAAGGATCGTTGTACTGTACCTGAACAACCTGCCGTTTATTAATGAAAAAGGACAGATCTTTTACCCAACAGCCCTGCACCAGATCCAGCCAAAAGAATTTTTAAAAGCCAAGAAACTCGCCCGCAAAGTAACAACCAGTGAATTCGAGTTAGATCCCGATGAATGGAAACGGCTGGTATCCGAAAATGCAATGATCCGGATCCTGGAAGGAGGGAAGAAAATTGTTTCCAAAGAGGATGATTTTTATGATAAGGATATCCTGGCCGGTTTAACGGGTACCTGGCAGAAGGGTTCCAGGGCAATGCAAAACATACTGGGCAAAATGAAGATCAAAACCGGTGACCTCCTGCTGTTGTCGCGCATGAATAAAATGGCGGAAGAAGGAAGAATAGAGATCCAGGGCGATCCGTCAAAAGGCTGGAAAGACTTTGAAGTAAAAATCAAATCATCATCAACGGAACAAATTCCGGTGCAAACAGATCCATCATGAAAAAGTTCATCATTTTTTTATGGATTACTTCATTTAATATAGGAAATGCCCAGGTAACAGAAAGGCAGCTTGACAGTATTGTCCGGCATTTCCACGAAGGAAACCTGTTCCATGGCTCCGTGCTTGTTGCACGCGACGGAAAACTGCTTCTTAATAAGGGATACGGCTACAGTGATGCGGATTTTAAATTAAAAAATGATCCGGGTACCATCTTCCAGATCGGTTCCGTGACCAAGCAATTCACAGCTGTTGCCATATTGAAATTACAGGAAGAAGGAAAACTGAAAGTAACCGATACGATCAGTAAATACTTTCCACAATTAAAGTTTGGATCCAGGATAACCGTTCATCACCTGCTGAACCATACATCAGGATTATATAATTATACCAATGATACAAACTTCCTGCTGCATGAATCCATAAAGCCTTCCGCTCCTGACCAGATCATCGCGCGATTTGCCGAAAAGCCCCTTGATTTTGAACCCGGCACTAAATACAATTACAGCAATTCCGGTTATATGCTGCTTGGATACCTGGTGGAAAAAGTTTCCGGAAAAAAATATGAGCAGTACATACGCGACCTTATATTCAATCCGCTGGGCATGAACCGTTCCGGATTTGATTTTTTAAGAGCCAAAGGTCGCGCTACGGGTTACCTGGATAACGGCACTGAGCATATAAAAGCAAATATTGTGGATTCAACCGGTTCATTTGCTGCGGGAGCCATCTACTCCACAACGGAAGACCTGTACAAATGGGTTAAGGCTATCGGAGCAAAAAAAATAATGCAACCTTCTTCCTGGGAAGCAGCCCTCACACCCGGCAAAGCCAATTATGGGTATGGATGGATCATCGATAAGCTTTATGGAGCACGCCACATCTGGCATAACGGAGGCATTCCCGGCTTTGTATCCAGCGTGGAATATTTCCCTGATAGTAGTATCACGATCATTCTGCTGACGAATTATATGGCTTCGAACATGAGCAGGCTATCAAACACCCTGGCTGCTGCCACATTGGGTAAGGCGTATAAACTTCCGGCCGTACGCAAAGAGATTTTCCTGCCGGTTGCCGGCCTCCGGCAGTATGAAGGGACCTATGAACTGATGCCTTCTTTTTCCATCAGGATCTTCCTGGATGGTACAAACCTCCAGGCACAGGCAACAGGGCAGGAGGCAGCCAAAATTTACCCCGAAAAAGAGGCTTTCTTTTTTTATAAAATTGTGGACGCACAAATAGAATTTGAAAAAGATGCTTCCGGGAAAGTTTCGGCTCTTGTACTGCACCAGAACGGAATCAAACAACGCGGAAAAAAAATCCAATAGTAAATAAACCATCAAAATAAAATGAGTACTACGAAGAACAAGAATTACGAACATATACAAACCGATCATGGGATCAACGGTCAATATAAAACCTGGTTCCTCGATTATGCCTCTTATGTAATCCTGGAGCGTGCGGTTCCTGCCGTGGAAGACGGACTGAAGCCCGTGCAGCGACGCATCCTGCATGCCATGAAGGAAATGGATGACGGCCGTTACAACAAGGTAGCGAACATCATCGGGCAGAGCATGCAGTACCACCCGCATGGTGATGCTTCCATAGGCGATGCCCTTGTGAACATGGGACAAAAAGACCTGCTCATTGATACACAGGGAAACTGGGGTGATATCCGCACCGGTGATGATGCAGCCGCCGCCCGTTATATAGAAGCCCGTCTCAGCAAATTTGCCCTGGAAGTGGTCTTCAATGCCAAAACAACAGAATGGCAGTTAAGCTACGACGGCCGGAAGAACGAACCGGTTACACTGCCGGTAAAGTTCCCCCTGCTTCTGGCGCAGGGCGCTGAGGGCATTGCGGTTGGCCTCGCCACCAAGATCCTTCCGCATAACTTTTGCGAGTTGTGCGACGCGTCGATCAAATACCTGAAAGGCCGCAAGTTTGATCTTTATCCCGATTTTCCCAATGGCGCCATGGCCGATGTAACAGATTATAACCAGGGAATGAGGGGTGGGCGTGTAAAGGTGCGTGCGCATATCGAGGAGCTGGATAAAAAAACACTGCTGGTTAAAAGTGTTCCTTATGGAGTGACCACATCACAGCTCATTGACAGTATCGTAAAAGCCAATGAAGCTGGTAAGATCAAGATCAAAAAGGTGACGGATAACACGGCCGCGGAAGTTGAATTGCAGGTCGATCTTGCCCCGGGAATTTCACCCGACATCACCATTGATGCCCTGTATAAGTTCACCGATTGTGAAATTTCGGTAGCACCCAATACCTGTGTCATCATTGACCAGAAGCCGCATTTTGTAAGCGTAAATGAACTGCTGAAAGTTTCAGCCGATCATACAAAGCGCCTTCTTGAACGCGAGTTGCAGATCAGGCTGGGCGAACTGCAGGAAAAATGGCACTACACTTCGCTGGAGAAAATCTTCTTTGAAGAAAAAATATATAAAGAGCTGGAAAAAAAGCATGAGACCTGGGATAAGGTGATCATCGCGATAGACAAGGCTTTTGGTCCGTTTAAAACCAAACTTAAGCGGGAGATCAGCCGTGAAGATATCCTGAAGCTGACGGAAAAACCGGTGCGCCGCATTTACCGGCTCGACATCGATGAACTGAACGCCCAGATCAAAGGGTTGGAAACGGAAATCAAGCAGGTGAAACACGACCTGGCCAACCTGAATGATTTTGCCATTGCCTATTTTGAAAACTTACTGAAAAAATACGGCAAAGGAAAAGAGCGTAAGACGGAGATCAAACTGTTTGAAGTGATCGAAGCCAAGCATGTAGCTATGGCCAACACGCGGCTGTATATTAACCGCGATGAGGGTTTCATTGGAACCAGTCTTAAAAAAGATGAATTCCTGGTTGAATGCTCCGACCTCGATGACATCATTGCGTTCACCAAGCGAGGCGTAATGAAAGTGGTAAAGGTGCAGGATAAAGTGTTTATCGGCAAAGACATTGTTCATGCCGCCGTGTTCCGCAAGGGGGATGAGCGTACCACCTACAACATGATTTACACCGATGGTGCTACGGGTACGGCGTTTGCAAAACGTTTTAACGTAACCGGGATCACCCGCGATAAAGAATATGATCTTACCAAGGGCCACGATAAAAGCAAGGTGCATTACTTCTCGGTGAATCCGAATGGAGAAGCCGAAGTAGTGCGGATCATTCTGAGCCCGAATTGTTCGGCGCGGAATAAAGAGTTCGAATTTTATTTTGAAGAAATCGAGATCAAAAGCCGAAGCAGCATTGGTAACCAGGTAACGAAATACCCGGTGCGGGCAGTGAAGTTCAAAGAAGCCGGTGTGGCTACACTGGGCAGCATCAAACTTTGGTTTGATGATAAGTTCGGAAGGCTGAATCATGACGGTAAAGGAATTGACCTGGGCGATTTTGATGCTGAAGACCGCATTCTTGTGATCTATGCCGATGGTACGTACGAGATCGCTGACCAGGAACTGACGCAACGGTTCAATCCGGAAGAAGTGATGATTGTAGAAAAATTCGATCCCGAGCGGATCATCACAGCCGTTTACCTGGATAACGACAAGATGCAGTTCAACCTGAAGCGTTTCCGCATTGAAACCACCACGCTTCGCTCACGGTTCCTGTTTATAAAAGAAGGCAAAGGCAATTTGCTGGAGGCTGTATCCACCGAAGAAGAACCATTGCTGATCGTGAACAGCGGTAAGGGTGCACAGGCGCGCAAAACAAAATTCAAAGTGGCCAAGATGGTGGAAGTAATGGGATGGAAGGCCGTTGGCGCCAAGCTTGTTGATTTCAATAAAACCATCACCATGGAGTGGGAGGTGAAAGAAGGACCGAAGAAACAGGCGGAGTTGTTTTAAAAACAAATAGATAATTCTTTGCCAAGCTTTGCGTCTATGCGGTAAAAAAAATGTAACCGCAAAGACGCAAAGTCAACACTACGGTTTCTTTTTCTGGCGGATGCGAAGCGTAGCATTCTTCTGCAGATTACTCGACATTCTTACCTCATGTCTTTTTCTTCCATCGGAAACGAGCATCAGCGCCGTATTGGGCGCTATGCGGCCCAGGTTGTCGGCAAACATGGTTACTTCGTTATACTCTTTTGTAGAATCGAGCTTCATACTGAAGTGTACCGACCGGGTGCTCAGCAAGCGGTTGAATGAGACCAGCTGGTTGTTGTAAAAAATTGAGATGGAATCCCCGTCAATTTCACCGTTATCATAAAAGTCCAGCACAACGGAATCCGAGTCCACTTCTATTTCCTGTACAATCTCATTCTGGCGCTCCTTGTATTGGGCGGCAATAACATAATTGACAACAGGGCGGTTGATGATGTTATCGGCCACAAGGGTATCGGCTACCCCTGGACTCCACAACTGGAAAGTTTCTTTGAAATTCTGCAGGGCAAGCAAAACAGAATCCTGGTTGCCCGCCGATTCATTCAGGCGAAGATCAAACACTACATCGGGGCAGGTATATTTATACTGGCCTCTTCCAACAAACCGTCCGTCCAGGTTGGAGCCTGCACGGGCTACCCGCAAGGTGGCAAAAAGATCCATCATGCAATCAACTTCCATTTTTGCGGTTGACCCGAAATAGGGGACCGGTATGTTGTACAGGGAAAGCTCCCTGTTCATGGAATTGAAATTTCCATTGAGCTTCATACTGCGGAAGGTATTGCGGAAGTAATAGTTGATGATACCCTGTACCGCTGTATTATTCTGTTTGAGAATCAGTTCAACCAGGTAGTTATTGGCCGAACTTCCGGAGCCTACACTGGCGGTGCCATACCAGTAACCAACAACATTCTGGGCGCCCGAATACAAGGCGGTGAACAGGGAAAGGATAAGGAAGTACTTTTTCATGTAAGGATAACGTGGCTTTATGATGGTTTATTTGATATAGCGCTTGATCTCCCGGTCGGTATCACGCTGGCGGATCGTATCTCGTTTATCGTGCAGCTTTTTGCCTTTACCCAGGCCAATTTCCAGTTTTACCAGGTTTTTATCATTCATAAAAAGACGAAGGGGAATGATGGTATAACCTTTTTCTTTGATGCTGGCTTCCAGCTTCTTCAGCTCCCGGCGGTTTAAAAGCAATTTTCGTTCCCGAATCGGGTCATGATTATTAACGGTACCATGCGAATATTCGGCAATATGAAAGCTCCTGATCCACAGTTCGCCCTGTTGAAAGATACAATAGCTGTCGTTAAAGCTTGCTTTGCCGGCCCTGAGTGATTTTACTTCCGTGCCGGTTAACACAATGCCCGCGGTATACTTGTCATCAATAAAATATTCGAAAAACGCCTGCCGGTTCTTTATTTCCATTATGGTAACCCCCGAGCCTCAAATCTATGAAGAAGAATTTTATCGAACGATAGAGGTATGGAAACAAGGGGATCTGCTGTAGTATGATCCTTATGCACCAGGATGTTAATGGCGGAAAAGCGTCAGTACCGTGCTTAATTTGGTTTTCAGCTCATTGCGGGGTACAATGAAATCAAGAAATCCATGTTCCAAAATGAACTCACTTCGCTGGAATCCCGGCGGAAGATCTTTTTTAATGGTTTCTTTAATTACCCGTGGCCCGGCAAACCCAATGAGCGCACCCGGCTCGGCAATGTTCAGGTCACCCAGCATACCAAAGGAAGCTGAAATGCCACCGAAAGTTGGGTCGGTCAGAAGGGAAATATAAGGGAGCTTTGCATCGGAAAGCTGGGAGAGCTTGCCACTGGTTTTCGCCAGCTGCATGAGCGAAAAAGCGCTTTCCATCATGCGCGCCCCACCGCTTTTGCTGATCACCATAAAAGGTAGCTGTTGCTGAATGCAGTAATCTACAGCCCTGCTGAATTTTTCACCCATAACGGAACCAAGTGAACCGCCAATAAACTCAAAGTCCATACAGGCAATTACAATTCCCTGTCCGCCCACCTGGCCGGTGGCCACCCGCATCGAATCTTTCAGGTCGGTTTTGGCCCAGGTTTCTTCCAGTCTTTTCTGGTACGGTTTGAGGTCGGTGAACTGAAGAAAATCTTTGGAGCGTACATTTCCGAAGAGTTCGGTAAATGATTTATCATCAAATAACAGGTCGTAGTATTCGGCGCTGCCTATCCGGTGGTGGTAATTGCATTTGGGACAAACAAAGAGTTGTTCCCGCAGGTCGGCCACGGTACAGATATGATTGCATTCGGGACATTTGGCCCATAAGCCTTCCGGAGCTTCCTTTTTTTCTGATGAGGGTGTTGTGATTCCCTTTTTCAGACGTTTGAACCAGCTCGTTTTTGTTTCTTCCGTTTTACCTTCCTCTCCTGCAAGATTCGCGTCGAAATCTTCAAACTGTTGGGCCATCCCTGACTTTTTGATTGAGCACAAATATAGGGGAAGCATAGGAATATCGAATTTCGAACAAGGAATGATGAAGGGAGGGAGAATCTTCAATACGCAATGCTCAATTTTCCGTGTTCAATTAGAAGCTTTTGCGTAATACAGATTAGTTCGACCGGAAATTATATTTCAGCGGTCCTCGACTCAGGCGTTTGGCACAGTGTTTGGAATTTAATAAGGGAGTGTTTGTAATGATTATTTATCGACTTTTACAAGCATCAATTCAATTACCTTATCCAGGAAATTGAACCCGGGGGACGACCTTTATGGTTGTCCTCTTTTTTTTATCGCGGATTACACGGATGATTATAATGGAATTCTCGGAGGAATACAGATCACGGATTGCACGGATAACACGGCTTTTCCCCGGGATACTGCATGTAAAGAACATTGCGAAGCTTTGCGGCTTTGCGGTTAAAATTCCAAACGCAAAGAACACTAAGTTTCGCAATGATGTACTGCTGACTGCCAACTGCGGACTGCAGACTGTTAACTGCTTACTGATCGCCGTCTTCTTTTTTGTGTTTCAGGTTCCCTCTTTTTGTTTCTTTTTTATTGTGCGTTACATCATCGCCTTTTGTTTCCTGTTCTTCATTCTTACGGCTGTCCAGGTCATCACGAGTTTCAGGACGGGGACGATGCCCGGTCATCTGCTTATTCTGCATATTATTTTGACTTCTGCTTCCTTTCATAACATTATGGTTTTAAAAGAATGGTCCGAAAACCATACCAACTTAAAAGGACGCGATGATCTTTTGTGCTGTGTCCCTGCCATTGATCAAAGCGGCTTCTACCGTACCGGTTTCAATTCCTTTGTGCAATGCCTCGCCTGCAAAAAATACGGTTGAATCTTCGGGCTCCTGCAGAACTTTTTTTGCTTCGGCACTATCCACGGTTTCAAAAGAATACCCGCCACAAACAAAAGGGTCTTTTATCCAGTTGGCTACCTTCCATCCTTTCAGGTTTTGCTTCAGGAAATCCGGTGAAACGGGAAACAGGTTTGCCAAAGATTGCAGAGCTACTTCCAGGATCGCTTCATCCGAAAGATCCTTCAGATTGGATGCGGAAGATCCTCCAAGCCAGCCTGTTAATTGTGCCACCTCTGTGGGGTAATGTGTCCACCACGTGGGTACCGATTCATTGGAGAAAAGAAAACCGAGCCTGCCCAAATCTTTTCCTTCCGTAAGGTCTTTCTTCGTCCAGAAGGCTTCGTCGAACTGCAGCATTATTTTCATGGCAGGACCAAATCCCATACGTTGTGCCGCCTCAAGTTTCCCCGGGAGGGCGGGAAAAAATTTAATGCTTTCATTTTGCAACAAGCCGAGCGAAACCGTTACCAGTACTTTTTTTGCTTTGATTGTTTTGGTTGACTGTACCGTTGCATCTCCTGTCTTCCAATCTATTCTATGTACCGGGGATGAATAAGCTATGATCCCGCCTTTTTCAATTACCTGGGCCACCAGCCACCGGGTAAGACCTTTATACCCACCTTCAACCCTGTATTGTTCCTCATCAGAATCCTGTAATTCATCGCGCAGTGCGAAGGTGCTGGCCCTTTCGGGGTCGGCTGCATAATAACCGCTAACATAATCTTCCAATGACCGGCGCAGGTCCGTATATTTTTCTTCATGCAGGTACATACGAAGAAATTCAGCAACCGGCATATCTTCTTTGAGTTGAACAAATTTTTTCTGCAGGTCCGCATAGTCTTCAATAAAATCACTCTTCTCCCATTTTCCCTTTTCTTTTCTCCATACATCACCTTCCATGGGCCGGTAATGGATTCCTGACTTTTTCAACAGGCTCAGTGTGACCTCAAGTTTTCCATGAATAAACTCAGCACCCATTTCAACCGGAAGATCGAACCGGTCATCTTCTATGGTGTGCATCCGGCCACCTGCCAGTTCTTTTGCTTCGAGGATAATTATTTTTTTCCCGGCAAGCGCGAGCTCCAGCCCGGCCATCAATCCTGCAGCTCCTGCCCCAATGATCGCCACATCATATTTATTTACTGCTGTCATAATTTTCCTCTTTTCCATTAAGTGCTTACCAAAATGTTGTGGGTATACAAACAAAAAAGCACCGTGAACGGTGCTTTATGATCAACAAGTAAAGGTTTATTTTGTTTCCGCCATATCAGGAATGGCTTCCGCTTTATAGGAACCGGCGTCGAGCCTTGCTTTTGTTTCACTGAAGGCCCGTAATGTTTCCTGGATATCCGCATCTGTGTGGGCCGCTGTGGGAATCAACCGGTAAATGATATGTCCCTTTGGAATTACGGGGTATACCACAATGGAACAGAAGATGCCGTAATTTTCGCGCAGGTCCATAACCATTGCCGTAGCTTCTTCCACACCGCCTTTCATGTATACCGGTGTAACCATGGTATCGGTATTGCCGATATCAAAACCGCGTTCTTTCAGTCCTGCCTGCAGCTTGAGTGCATTGTTCCAGAGTTTCTGGCGGAGTTCCGGCATGCTGCGCAGCATTTCAAGCCGCTTCAGGTTGCCCAGTACAATGGGCATGGGAAGGCTCTTGGCAAAGATCTGGCTCCGGATGTTGTACCGGATATAATCAATGATGGCTTTATCACCGGCAACGAACGCGCCAATGGAAGCCATGGATTTGGCAAAGGTGGAAAAGTACAGGTCTATATCATCCTGCACACCCTGTGCTTCACCGGCGCCGGCACCGGTTTCACCCAACGTACCAAACCCGTGCGCATCATCTACCAGCAGGCGGAAATCATATTTATTTTTAAGGGCAACAATTTCTTTTAGTTTACCCTGGTCGCCGGCCATTCCAAATACGCCTTCGGTGATCACGAGGATACCACCCTGGCCTTGCTTGGATATAAGGGCGGAGGCGCGCTGGAGCTGCTTTTCGAAATCTTCCAGGTCGTTGTGCTTGAATACATAGCGATGACCAGGATGAAGCCGCACCCCGTCAATAATGCAGGCATGGCTTTCGGCATCGTACACAATTACATCGTGACGGCTGCACAATACATCAATAATGCTCACCATTCCCTGGTAGCCATAATTCAGTAAAACAGAATCTTCTTTCTTTTCAAACATGGCCAGTTCCTGCTCGAGCTGCTCATGATAATTACTGTTTCCGCTCATCATCCGGGCACCCATTGGATAAGCCAGCCCGAATGCTTTTGCCCCGTCGGCATCAGCTTTACGGATATCGGGGTGGTTGGCCAGGCCGAGGTAATTATTCAGGCTCCATACAACCACATCTTTTCCGCGGAATTTCATGCGGCTGCTGATTTCGCCTTCCAGTTTCGGGAATGCAAAATAGCCGTGCGCACGCTGGCGGTGTTGGCCCAGGGGACCATAATTCTTCACAAGACGTTCAAAAAGATCTGCCATACTGTATCAGGTTTTATAAAAAATTGGTGGATTAAACTGGCCGCAAAGGTAAAGGAATGACCCCGAAAGGCAAAGCCTGCAACGCTTTGAAGAACTACCCGGGCCGGGTTCGGAAACCGGTTATTTTTCCTGTTCATGAAAAGATAACCGTTCTTTTGTCCATAACGATACCGTTAATCATTGAGCGCCCTAATTTTACCTTTTTATTACGGTATGAAGAGAAGTTTGTTATTTATCCTGGCAGCGATGTTCAGTCTTTATAGCAGGGCCCAGGATCGCCCGAAACTAGTTGTTGGAATTGTAGTGGACCAGATGCGGTGGGATTTCCTGTACCGGTACAGTGAACGGTATGGCCCTGATGGTTTCAAAAGATTACTGAAAGATGGATTTTCCTGCGAAAATGCACTCGTTCCCTTTACACCTACCTACACCGCAGCCGGGCATAGTTGTGTATATACGGGTAGCGTAGCGGCATTCCATGGCATCCTTGGAAACAGCTGGTACAACCGTTACCAGAAACGCATGGTGTACTGCACAGAAGACAGCACGGTACAAACAGTAGGCAGCACTTCCACTGCAGGTAAAATGTCTCCCGCAAATATGTGGAGCAATACCATTACAGATGAATTAAAGCTTGCACAGAATTTCCGAAACAAAACAGTTGCTATTTCCCTTAAAGACCGCGGGGCTATCCTTCCGGGTGGACATACCGCAGATGCGGCCTATTGGTTTGATAATGCATCCGGTGGATGGATCACCAGCAGTTTTTACATGGCGGAACTTCCGGCATGGGCAAAAACATTCAATGAGCGCAAACTGCCGGATGCCTACCTGGGTAAGAACTGGAATACCCTTTTCCCGGTGGCAACTTATAAGCAAAGCACCGCCGACAGTACGCTGTATGAAGGAAAATTACCCCGTGAAGATTTTACTTTTCCGCATATCACGAACAACCTTACCATTTCCCGTTACGATGCATTCCGGTATACACCTCATGCCAATACTTATACATTTGATATGGCGCGGGCGACTATTGAAAATGAGAACATGGGAAAAGTGGGAACAACTGATTTCCTCGCCATCAGCTTTTCCACGCCTGATTATATCGGGCATACGTTTGGTCCGAACTCAATTGAAATTGAAGACACGTACCTGCGGTTAGACAAAGACCTCGGGGTTTTCCTGAAATTCCTGGACGCAAAAATAGGTAAGGGGCAATACCTTGTTTTCCTTACGGCTGATCATGGCGTTGCGCACAACCCGCGCTTTATGCGTGATCACCGCATGCCGGCCGGCGCGCTGGATGATGCCCTCATCCGGCAACAGGTAAATGACAGCATACAAAAGTACTTTGGTGTGCCAGGCGTCATTGAGCAGGTGATCAATTACCAGGTATACCTGAATAATGATGTCATCAGCCAGTCTAAATCGGACCGCAGTGCTTTAAAACAATATATCATCAGCACCCTACACCGGTACCCGGGCATTGCTGCAGCGTATGATCTTACGGATCTGAAAAGCCAGACTATCCCGCAGCAGCTCCGGGAAATGCTGACCAATGGCTATAATCAAAAATTAAGCGGTGATATCCAGTTTATTTTCAAGCCAAACTGGTTTGACGGCTGGGAAACCGGAACATCGCACGGCACCTGGAATCCTTATGATACGCATATCCCTTTAGTATGGTATGGATGGAAGGTAAAACCCGGTCGTCTCACCCGCGAAGTATACATGACGGATATTGCCGCTACGCTGGCGGCGATGCTGAAGATACAGATGCCCAATGCCAGTATCGGGAAAGTGATTGAGGAGGTAGGGAAATAGGGGCAAGCTGCAAGCTGTGAGCTACTAGCTGCGAGCTGCTAGCTGGTAGCTGCAAGCACTGGAATAAGGAAAAAGCAAGACTGCATGAAAGCGCGTGCAACGTGCAGCGTGTGGCGTGCAGCTTTTTATCCTTGCCCAACCACTTTCTTCAAAAAAGCTGCATTATTGAGCGCGGCTTGAGTAGCCGTGTTATTAAAATATACATAGGCCGTAGATACTTCATTATGGTGCATCAGGGCATCGCCAACCGACTGTACAAATGCATCCTCGTACTGCGCATAATAAAGTTCAGGCACCCCGTGAAACCGGTAGTACCCCGTTTCAGCATTAATGATCACATTATCGGGCAGGTTGGGATAACTGTGGCCGCAGAAAACAATATGGTGGGCTTTCAACTTTTCATACACCCTGTTATTCCACCAGCTGCTGTGCCGGAACTCCACCACGTTCCGGAATGAATGATCCATATGATTGAGTACCCGTTCCAGCACCTCATCCGAATAAGCAAGGGTAGGCGGCAACTGGAAAAGTACAGGCCCCAGTTTTTCTTTCAGACCTTTTCTCAGTGTTATGTAAAAATCATTCAGCAGTGAATAGCTGTCACGGAACTGCTTGTAATGAGTGACCACCCTCGGAGCTTTTGCGGCAAAGACAAAGTCTTCCGGCGATTTTTCATACCAGTTCTCCAGGAATTTTAGCTGGGGAAAGCGGTAAAAGGTAACATTCAGCTCAAGCGTATTGAAGTGCTCTGCATAATATGCAAACCATTTTGATTGGGCCAGGCCTTTCGGGTAAAAAAAATCTTTCCATTCCTTGTAGTGAAATCCTGAACACCCGATATACCAGCGTTTCTTCATTCATCAAACACTATAAAACTGGTGCCAGCTAGTGCAACCACAATTTTGCGATCGATTTTGCAAGGTCGGTGAGTTTGTTGAAGGTATCGGGTTTGGTGATGAAGCAATTAGCACCCAGCTCATAAGCCGATTGCCGGTCGCGGAGGGAAGAAGAAGTAGTAAAAACAAGCGCAGGAATATGATGTAAGCGCGGGTTGGTCTTCAGCTCTTTCAATGATTCACGGCCGTCCTTACCCGGCATGTTTAGGTCAAGCAGGATAAGAGAGGGAAGGTCATCATCGGGTTGCTGGTGCAGGTAGGTCATCAGCCGGTCTCCATTTTCCATGAACAAATATTCGGGGTCGCCGGTTGCTTCCATAAATGCATCCCTCATAATTTCCCGGTCGTCGAGGTCATCATCAACAATTAATATCCTATGCTTTGCTTTCATACCGGCAGAATGATGGTAAAGGTTGAGCCCTGGCCCAGCTGGCTGTTCGCAAAAATAATTCCGCCATGGTGTTCAACAATTTTTTTGCAGATGGCCAATCCGATTCCTGATCCTTCATATTCGCTTCTTCCATGGAGCCGCTGGAAAATGGCAAAAATCTTCCCGGCAAATTCATTTTCAAAACCAATGCCGTTATCCGCAATTTCAATTTTATGATAATGTCTGGCCACTTTAATCTGGTAGGCTGCTGCCTGGTCTTCATTCAGCAGCGCGTAACGTATAATGATCTTCGGCTGAACACCGTCGCGCACGAATTTCAGTGAATTGCTCAACAGGTTCTGGAACAACTGGCGGAATTGCGAAGGCACCATAGCAATCTCCGGTAACGGGTCGGTTTCAACAATTGCGTTGAGTTGCTCGATCTTATATTCCAAAGTCTGCAAGTTCTCTTCCAGCACTTTCTGAAGACTGTATGGTTCAAAAGAACGATTGCCACTGATCATGGAAATGGAGAGAAGATCCGTGATCATGGTTTGCATGCGTTGCGAAGCATCCACGATCTTTTTTAAATAAAGCCTGGACGTTGGGTCCATTCGCTCAATTTCATTTTCCACAAGGCGGTCGCCGAAAGTAGAGATCTTACGCAAAGGCTCTTTCAGGTCATGAGAAGCCACATAGGCAAATTCTTCCAGTGAAGCGTTGGACTGTTCCAGCATAAAGGAATTCTGCAACAGCGTTTTTTCCATTTCTTTCCTGCGGTTGATATCCAGTGCAGCTCCGAGGATCTGCTTAACTTTCCCTGCTTCGTCTGTCTTGAACGCTATTTCACGCACGAGCAGCCATCTCCATTCTCCGTCCTTGTTTTTCATGCGGCACTCGTATTGGATCATGGAATCAGCCTGCTGGAATTTCTTAGTGGTCAGTTTTCTTTCCGGTAAAAGGTTAAAGTCTTCCGGGTGGTACAGCAGGGAGGTCACCTCCGGACCCGCTTCAATGATCTCTTCAGGAATATAACCCAGCACAAAAAATATTTCGCGGTTGATGTATACCATGGATTGTGAAGGCACATCATATAGATACAAAATAGTGGGAGAGGCATCAGCTATCTGCTGGATGAAATGTTCCTGCTCCTTGATCTTTTCCGTTGCTTCAAACTGCGCGGTGACATCAAGGGAAATATTCAGTATATGCTCCACTTTATTTTCGCGGTTCCGGTCGAATATGGTACCGTACGTATGGAACCACCGGTACGCACCATTTTTATGACGCATCCGGTAGGTGAATTCAAACACGATATCGTTTTTGTCGGGATGTGCATTGGCTTCTTCCAGTGCCATTATGTTTTTTTCCATCAGTTCTTTCAGGTCATCGGGATGAATGATGTCCTGGAAAAACAGGATACCTTTTTCCATTATTTCATCCACCCTGTAGCCTAACAGTTTTTCCATTCCTTCACTGATAAAAACGTATTTTCCTGTGTTGATGTTATAGGAAGCAATGATCGAGGGAGTGGCATCGGTTATTTTCCGGAGGAAGGTTTGATTTTCTTTTAATTCCTGCTGCACGCGGTGTTGCTCGGTTACATCCTGTGTAGTTCCCACCATGTACAATGCATTGCCTTCCTCATCGTATGTAATCTCACCTTTACGGTGGATTGTTTTTATTTTGCCGCCTGCCAGTACGATCCGGTGAATTTTATCGTAGGTCTTTTTTTCCCGGATGCAATCCTGTAAATAAGTCAGTACGTCCTCACGGTCTTCAGGGTGAATAAATTCTTCCCACGCTTTGGCCGTGATACCGTGGATGCTTTCTATTTCATAAATATTATACATTTCGTTCGACCATTCGAAAATCATGGTACGCAGGTCGATGCTCCAGTTACCCAGGTGGGCGAGGGCCTGTGCCTGCTGGTAAAGCCGCTGGCTCTGCTGCAATTGTTCGATCAGGGTTTGTCTTTCCGTAATGTCCTGTGCGGTGCCAATGATCCAGGCAACATTTCCATTCCGGTCGAGCAGGATGTCCGTTTCCAGGTTGATGTATTTAACCGGAGCATCACCCGAACTGATGGCATAGCTGACGCTCTGTCCTTTTTTAGTGGCGATAGTAGTCTCAATTGCTGCCTGAACGGTAGCCTGGTAAGCCGGAAGGATGGGTATAAAAGCATCTTTGAATGTAACCGGGCTGTTTAACGGCTTGTCATAAATCCGGTATACTTCTTCAGACCAGAATACTTCATTGGTTTCAAGGTCCCAGGCGAAATTACCCAGGTGTGCAAGGGCCTGCGCCTGCTTGTATAGTTTTTCGCTTTCCTGCAGGCGTTCAATGAGGTTCTGTCGCTCGGTAATATCCTGGGTGGTACCAACAACTTTTACAGGCTTGCCAACAGCATCTTTTATAATTTCTGCCCTGCGGTGAATGGTTTTTACTTTCCCGCTACGCAGCACAATGCGGTGATGGCGGTCATAGGTCTCACCGGTGCGCAGGCATTCCTGCAGGTACTCCAGAACTGGTTCGCGGTCGTCCGGGTGCATGAATCCGGCAACGGATTCATAGCTTATTTCCTCACTGTAAGGCAATTCGTAAATATCATACAGCGAATGAGACCAATCCACTTTTCCTGTTTCAGGGAACCAGGTCCAGTTACCGATCTTAGCCAAAGACTGCGCCTGCTGGTAAAGATTCTGGCTTTCCTGCAAGCGGCTGATCAGGTTCTGGCGTTCCGTTACATCCTGCGCCGTACCAACCAGCTCGCAGACTTTACCTTCTTTATCAACTTTAACTTCACCGTAGGCCTGCAGAACTTTTACCGACCCGTCTTTCAATTGTATTCTATGGTAAAAGGAATAGGGCTTGTGGTCTTCCAGTGATTGATGAATGGTTTGGATCACCATTTCGCGGTCATCAGGGTGCAGCATGCCGGCATACATTTCGAAATTTACGATCCCGCTTTCCTTATCCATTTGGAATATCCGGTACAGTTCATCAGACCATTCAACTTTATTGTCGATAATATTCCAGCTCCAGTTGCCGATATGTGCCAGTTGTTGCGCCTGTTTGTACAGGTTATCGCGGTGTTTCAGTTCATTAATCAGCTTTTGCTTTTCGGTAATATCGCGTTCCGTACCCACCACGTAAATGGGTACACCGTTTTCATCGGTTTGTACCTGCGCAATGGACCGTAACGTTTTTGTTTTGCCATCGGGTGTAATAATGCGGAAGGTAAAGTCAAGCTGTTTTTGAGTGAATGCCTGTTCCACACCCAGCTCCACATCGCTCCGGTCATCGGGGTGAACAAAAGAAAGAAAACGCTCAATAGTGATCTCTTCCGTTCCGGGTTTAAGTCCGTAAATATGGTAAAGGTTATCCGTCCATTCAAGCTTATTGGTCAGGAGGTCCCAGCTCCAGTTACCCATCAAAGCCATTTCTTCCGCCTGGCGGTATAACATCTGGCTTTGGCGCAGCTTATCCATCAGGTCCTGGCGTTCGGTAACATCCTGTTCCGTACCAATAATGCGCACCGGCTTTCCGCTTTCATCTTTTACAATATGCGCAATGGAATGAATGCGTTTTATATTTCCTGCATGGGTCACAATTCTGAATGAATAATCGAGTGATCCTTTTTCAGCAAGTTTTTTCCCTGCTTCTTCAACCTCTTTCTTATCCTGCGGATGTACAAAACTGAGGAAGCGATCATAACTTACTTTTTCCGATTGAGGCTCCAGGTCATAGATGCGGTACAACTGGTCGGTCCATTCCACTTCATTGGTGAGGAGGTCCATGGTGTAATTTCCCATGTTCGCCAGTTCCTCTGCCTGTTTGTATAATTCGTCGGTATGCTTTAACCGTGAGAGCAGTAACTGGCGTTCAGTTTCATCCTGCACGGTACCCACCATTTCATGATGTTCATTTTTATCATCCGGCACCAGGTTGCCCCGTGCATGAAGGATCTTCAGTTTTCCCGACCCTGTAATGATGCGGTAATAAAAATCAAATCCTTTTTTTTCAGCAATGGCTTTTGATGTTTGTTCTTTTACATAACCGGCATCTTCAGGATGATTCAAACTGCTTACCACTTCAATACTAACCGGGACGTTTTCTTTTTCCAGTTCGTAAATCCTCAGCAGTTCATCGGACCACTGAAGTTCATTGGTCTGCAGGTTCCATCTATAGCTGCCTATATGCGTCAGCGCCTCAGCCTGCCGGAAGAGGCTTTCATTCTGCCTGAGAAGGTTGAACATCTGGCTACGTTCTGTAATGTCCATAACGGTACCGGTCATGCGCAGCGGCTGCCCCTTCTCATAATGTACAATTCCTTTGGTCCAGAGTGTTTTTTCTGATTCTTTGCCCGCGTACCGGAATTCACAGCTGAATTGGCCCGTTTGCAGGGAATCACGGATGGCCTTTTCTACTTTCTCTTTATCCTGTGGATGCACCTTGCTGAAAAAGCCGCTGAAATCATCCGGTTCAATTTCAAGAATGCTAAACAACTGGGGAGAACCGGAAGATGAGTTGTTGTCGAAATTCCAGACAAAGTTGCCTACCTGGGCGATCGATTGTGCTTCCAGCAATTGTGCCTCGTGCACTTTCAGCTTTTCTGCTGTGGTTTTTTCCGCATCGATATCAATGGCCACACCAATGATCTGCCTTGCTTCACCCGTATCCGTCCGTTTGAACAGGGTATCGTAATTACGCATCCAGCGGTACGATCCTTTTTTGTCTTTTACCCTGTACCGCACGCTGTATATTTTTCCATCTTCAGCATTCAGCAGTGTTTCGCGGTACTGCCTGAAGGCATCAATATCTTCGGGATGAAATAGCCCGGAAAACAGATCACGATTAACGGCGAGGACCTCCTCGGGTGTGTATCCCAGCGTATCGGTTGTTTTGTTGTTTACATAAACAAGCTTTTTTTCCTGCAGGTCAAAAACATATATAATGCTGGGAGAAGTATTATTGATTTTCTGTATAAAATTCGCGTCTTCGTCAATGCGGTCTTTCAGGATATTGAGGTAGGTATTGGTGGACCCGGTTTCCAGTTCATGCAGGAACAGGTCAATTTCGCCGATCAGCCCTACGGCCTGCCGGATGTCGCCGGTATAATCCGCAACAAAATGAAGAAAAGTTTTTTTGCGCAGGTACGAGGTAAGCGTGATATCTTCTGCTACCACATCTTCACGCCGCATTACCTGCAGCTGGTCTTCCACCCACCTGCGGAGTGATTTTTCGATCTGCTCTTTTGCTTTATTGGCAGCGAGGGCACCCAATGTTTCCTTTGCCGATTGAGTAAGAAATTCAGTCAATGCCTCTTCTGAAAAATCTTTGAGGTAGCGCAGCATCGGAACATTGAGGGACCGGGCCAGTTGTATCTGAACCCGAACATATTCGGCCAGCCGTTGTTCGAGCAGGTACCGGGCAAAAGAAGGAACATAAAGCAGCTGCTCCAGTGATGGCTTTGTTTCGTTAATCGTCTTCACACAAAAAATAAATAGCCAGGCAGGTCATTCTGATTGGTGGTCATGTTGTACTGCCCGAATGGTGACGTTTAAAAGTACGTAAAAAATAGAAGGGCAAAGTTGTGTCAATCCCTGCATTCGTTTACGGATCTATCTTTAAAACGGTAACCAGCCGGTGCACAATTAAAAAGAAATGCAGGTCATGGACCTGCATTTTCTAAAGAATGGTTACTGCCTTTTATAAAAAGATCAATTTTATCTTTTATCGTCATTATCGATGTTCTCCATTTCATCCAGTACGTCCGTACCGGAACTAATGTTCCCGAGTTCTTCGTTGGAGACATTCTGGGGCGCACCGATTTCCTCATTTTTGGAATCCAGTACGTCCAGGGTTATTTTATCATCCGATTCATCGTCGCCCAGGCCATGCTGTGGCTGCATGCCTTCCAGCGAGCGGTCGCGGTCCTGCGCATTCATAAAGCGCTGGCTTACTCCGGTACCATTTGGCCCGCTGGGAAGATTTTCCACATCCACATCCACCCGGTGAATATCGGTCCGCTGGTCCATAATGTCCTCCTTTGCAGGGTAATGAGGATAGCCCGGGAAATCCTGGTCTGTTTTACTGTCATTTGACTGTTCCACTTCTCTCTTGCTGTCCATTGCTTTAGATGGGTCATTATCGGGGATGCGTGATTCAGCATTACGGTTTCTTTGATTGCTTTCCATATAGTTCTTTCCTATAACCTATGAAAATGTTGTGCCGTATCCATTCCCGCTGCTTCATCCAAATTGGGGGCAGTGAGAAATATCGTGCAAGCCCGATGGGGGCCCTGCGCCTTAAACTTTCCTGGTTATAACAGGGGTACCTCCAGGCCTGATAAATCCGCAAGGTTTGGCACGGAATTTTAATTATAAACTGTATCCCACAAAAAAATAAATGAATAAGTAAAGCTCCCTAGCTCCCCGAGACCGGGGCTTTATTTTTTAAGGCCTGGCTCATCTCCGGATGGATTTATAAAAAAAGGCGACTGCAACAGTCGCCTTTGAAATGTATTCCGTTTTCTTAATAATCGTTATCTGAACGGCTGCTATCCTTATTCCCGAATACTCTCTTCAGAAAGCCACCTTTCTTTTTCTGTTCTTCAGGTGGGGCAGCAGGCTGGTTCGGTTTTTTGTTGCTGCTGTCTTTTCCTTTATCGGTTTTACCTTTTACCGGCGGGGTACTGGGTTCTTCAACCGGTGCGGTGGATTCGGCGCCAATAGAATCATAGTTACCCATCTCTCCATAATCATCTGCCGTATGGCCTTCATCCCATTGGCCATTGTCAACAGGCTCGTCGCCGATAATTTCCATCATATCCGCACTATTGATATCATTGGTGAGATCGGCCGGCTTGGCAAAAATGGAATTCTTATCAATACCCATAGAACGGTCGGCATATACTTTCCGGAAAAAGGCTTCCCAGATCGGCATCGCCGCTGTTCCGCCATATCCCTGTGCGCTTTCAATCCGGATAAACCGGTCATCACTGCCCACCCAAACGCCGCCCTGCAGCTGGGGCACGTATCCTATAAACCAGGCATCGGCATTTTCATTGGTCGTACCGGTTTTGCCACCCATTTCTGCAGCACCCAAACGGGTACGAAGGCCGGCTGCTGTTCCCCGGTCAACAGTACCCTGCATAATCCGGGTCATATTATAGGCAGTCACTTCACTTACCGTTTCCTGCCGGTTTTTACCGATATCGGAACGATAAATGACATTGCCGTTGCGGTCTTCAATACGGCTCACCAGCACCGGGTGCGTGGAAAAACCATGGCCCGGAAAAATGCTGTAGGCCTGCATCATTTCATAAAGGGAAATATCGCAGGATCCGAGTGCCAGCGAAGGAACAACATCAAATTTTGATTTGATTCCGACCCGCTCCATAAACGCGGCAAATTGCGCCGGGCCCACCTGTTTCATCAGGTATGCCGATGCGCAGTTCAGGGAGTGGGCAAGGGCCCCGGCCAGTGAAACCGTAGGTAAACCCGGGCATTCCCTTTTGGCGGGAACCCAGATATCCTTTCCGAAGTTCTGTGCCTGGTTCGGAATGGCCGTCTCCGGTGTAAAGCCCCTTTCTTCCATTGCCTGGCAATAAAGAAGTGGCTTGATGGAAGAACCTACCTGGCGTTTTGTATTGATATTGGCGTGGTCGAACTTGAATGTTTTAAAATTGATGCCACCTACCCAGGCGCGTACCTCGCCGGTAATGGGATCCATGACCATAAAAGCGGTCTGTAACATCTGCCGGTGGTATTTTATGGAATCCAGCGGCGTCATGATGGTATCGGTTTCCCGCTTGGCATTCCAGGCAAATACCTTCATCGGTACTTTCAGGTTAAAGGCGCGCTTTATATCGGCATCCTCCAGCCCTTCTTCCTTTAAATTTTTCCAGCGATCGGTTGCCCGCATGGAGGCATCAAGTACCTTTCTGCCGTGATCGGATTTCCATACAGAACCGGTCTTGATATTATTCTGGCGGTTCAATGCTTTCTGCAGCATGGGCATTTGCTGGGCCACCGCTTCTTCGGCGTATTGCTGCATTTTAGGATTAATGGTAGTATAAATGCGCAGCCCGTCATCATAAATATCAAATGCCTCGTCTGTATCCGGGTTTGTTCTTTCTTTCAGCGCTTCCTTTACTTCATCTTTCAGAATCTCGCGGAAGTAGGGCGCATACCCGGTATTTTCATCCAGCTTTTTATAATTGATCTTAATGGGCAGTGATTTCAGTCGCGATACTTCTGCTTCGGAGAGGACGCCATACTTTTCCATCTGTCCCAATACCACGTTACGGCGGTCGAGTGCCGCTTTGGGATTTACTCGAGGGTTATAGATATAATTTCCTTTCAGCATACCCACCAGCACCGCAGCTTCTTCTACGTTCAGCCGGTCGGGCTCTTTCTGGAAAAACGTACGGGCGGCATTGCGGATACCATACACATTATCACCGTAAGGCACGGCATTCAGGTAGAGCGAAATGATTTCTTCTTTGGTAAAGTTGCGTTCGAGCCGTACGGCTACAATATATTCTTTAAACTTTTCAATAACGCGTCGCGGCATGCTCTTCGAGCCCTGGTCAAGGAGTGTTTTGGCGAGCTGCTGGGAAATGGTGGATCCTCCTCCTTCACGGCCCATCAGGAAAACAGCGCGCATGGTTGATTTCAGGTCAATGCCCGAATGGTCCATGAAGCGCTCATCTTCTGTTGCAATGAGCGCGTTGATGACATGCGGAGAAATATCCTGGTAGCTTACGTTGCTGCGGTTACCCCGCTCCCGGTAATACTTGCCCATCAGGGTTCCGTCGGCTGCAAATACTTCGGAAGACTGAAGGATGCTGGGATTCTCCAATTCTTTGAGTGAAGGAAGCTTTCCAAAAACGCCCAGCATGGCGAGCAGGATGACGATCACAAAAAGGCCGAACCCGCTGAGGAATACGGTCCAGAAGATCTTTACTGTTTTATTCATTGGAATTTAGATTAGGGCTGTTCGTTTGACCCTCAAAGCTAAAAAATAGGACCAAACCGGGGGTTAAAATTTAACCGGCAAGTTTGGCTCCAAAAACCGGAGGTAAGCCGGCAGGTCCGTCTTCGTGCGTAGAACTTCAAGGTTGTCGGCGGATATAACCGTAAAGAAATATTTATCGGCTTTAAGCCAGGGCATTACGTCGGTGGCGGCTTTTGGTTTTACAGCCTGCACATAGGCAATGGCTTCCTGCACGGTAGGGAAATCACCGATCAGCAGCAGCTTATGGTCTGGATTCAGGTCCACGAGGTTCAGCGTATAGGGTTGCCCCGGAAATTTTTCGCGGTTAAAACGGGATACGGCATTACGGGCTTCATTGCCATATACTTTGTCCACCTTATTGAGTACCACAACGGCCAGGTGCCTTGTTTCCGGTTTATAAGCATAGCCCGTTGGTATCGGTTGTGTTACCGGAGGCTTTACCGTAACGGTATCTTTTTTAGGCTGGGGCAGGGGTTTAGTGGCTACCACATCCGGACGGCGCGTAGTGGTATCTGTTTTTACGGGAGGTGCCTGTGTTACCATTACCGGCCGTTCATTGGCGGAAGCCAGGCTGTCTTCAGCAGGCCTTTGTACCTGGAGGTCGGTCAGTTCTTTTTCAATCTGGCTTCTGCGGGCCAATACATCCATCATGTTCTGCGCCTTTACAGCCATGGGGGAAGAAGGATTTTGAGACACGAGGGTTTGCAGGATGGAACGGGCGGCACTGTCTTCGCGCTGGCGTATATGATAAAGTGCTTCAATATAAAGGAGCTGGGGCTGCCAGTTGGTGGTGCGGTACAGGCTGTCGGCCGATCTCCTGGCCGCTTTTGCCTCGTCAAATTTTCCTTCAATAAAAAGATCATACACTCTTTCATAGGCCTTCGTTGCTTCCGCTGACGTTGCCGGCCCGGCCGGGTCTTTACCCGTGGTAACAATTATTGCCTGGCGGGTATAAGGATATTTATCACCCAGGAGTTTCTTAACCTGCGCGGCTCTTGTAGCGTCGCCCGATTTTGTATAAGCATAATACAATTGAAACAGTACATCAGGCATCAGTCCATCGTCCGGGAAACGACGACGGTATTCTTCCAATGCATGAATGGCGGAAGGATAATCTTCCAGGTCATTGATAAATATTAATGCCGATCCATAGAAAGCCCGTTTAAGTGAATCGTTGGAAGCCCTGATCGCCTCGGGCGTAACAGGTAGGGTAGCCAGCAGGTTGGTATAGGAAGGGGTAACTTCTTCTTCGGGTACATTGCTATTCGGCATCCCGGGTATATTCCTGTTGTTGTTTGCCTGCAGCATTCCTACCGAATGAGAACCTCTTCTCCAGTTATCTGTATTCTGCCGGTTGCCCCAGGTTTGCTTGAACTGCCCGGCAGCCTGTACTTTCATGGTTGGATTGTTCAGCACCCATTCACCTTTCTGGGCACCGCCCGCAGGAAAAAGATCGGCATTGGTTGAAGGCTGCCGGTTGATGGTGGTGGTGGGAGCATCTTCATCGCCCAGTCCGCGTTCACGTCTTAGTCTGCGCGCCAGGCTGCGCAGGATCTCCTCACGCTCACCTTCCGGGAGCGAAGCCAGCTTTTGGAGACTGTCCTGTAAAGCAATGGACCGGAGATGCGGTAACAGTTTGCCGAGTAATTGCTTGCGGTTTTCCACCAGGGTCATGGCATCGCCTTCCAGGTCGGCGGCCTGAATGCTGTCGTAAGCGGAAGCAGCTTCCCTGTATTTTTTCTGGGTGAAAGCGATATCAGCGATCTGCAGGTAGGCTTTGTTACGGGAGGCCAGGTTTCCATTGTTATTCTGAGCCCCTTTAATAAGATATTGTCGCGCAGCTTCTGGATTGTTGCGTTCCATTTCCATCTGGGCCGCCATAAAATAAATAACATCCCGGTAATCGGTGTACTTATCACGACGGACCATTTTCATCAACTCTTCGATGTTCCTGTCTATGTAGTTCTGTCCATCACTTTTTTTCATGCGCACCAGGTTCAGGCGGGCATAAATATCGAGAACCGGATCGGTGGTGTGGCGGATGGCATCGGTATACAACCGTTCGGCTTCTGTATAATTTTTACTGCGGTCAAACATTTGTGCAGCCAGGTATTCCCACCGGCCACGTTCGCTTTTATTCTGTGCGCGGTCAAGGGCAGCAACCAGGTGGGTGGCTGAACTGTCCCACATTCCTTGTTTATAGAACCAGTACGACTGCACTTCTTCCAGCATGGGGTACAGGCGCTTTGGAAAAACAGGATCATTTCGCAGGGTGGCGATCAGGCTGCCGGCTTCCGCTTCATGACCGCTTTCCATAAATACGCGGGCCAGCCATACTAGGGCGGTATTCCGGCTAGGAGGTTCGGCCGCAATTTTCTGCAGCAGGCTTCTTTTTTCTTCACTCGCGATGCTCAAGCCGTTGGTGCCATCCATCCGGCTCCCGATGTATTTGTAATAACCGTCTTTTTCTTTTTCTGCAAAAGCCCAGTTGATAAACTGGAACATCTGGTAGGCTGAATCAAATTCTTTCTGAAGGTAAAACGCGGCACCCCAAAGCAGGTACAGGTCATCCACCCAGTCGCTGCGCAGGTCGTGCATCACAATTCCCGTCTGGGCTTTATAGATCACCGAATCCAGCTGCATCTTGTCGCCGGTGGTTGCATCAAGGCTGTAATTGTAAAAGGGGAGAAGAGCAGAGTAGTCGTCTTTATGGGAAACCTTGGCCCGCTCAATAACCTCATTGATCTTGTTGCTGGCGTTGAAAAAATAATTGTAGTGGGTGGTTACATTCTGGAAGAAACGGCGCGGAGCGTTGAGTTTTTTGTCGCCTGTCTTTTCTGCCCGGAGCTCTCTCTCTTCGTAAGGCTTTGGTTTTTCGATATCCAGTTCGTAGCCCAACTGGGCAAAAAGAGTCTGGAAGCCCCCTGCAAGCAGTACGAAAAAACAAAAAAAGATATGGCGGCTTACTCGCATTTACGGTCGCAAACTAAAGGCTAATAACTGAAAACGGAGCATTTTAGTATAAGCGGATGCCATTTTTTGTTTTTAATTGGCGAAAGCTACCCTCTATGAGCTGTTTTATTACCTTAGCGCCCAAACTATAACCAATGGCCAAACTGGAAGCCGGCAGCACCTTACAGCGGTTACGCAACCGGTACCGGCTGGTGGTAATGAATGATGATACCTACGAGGAAGTCGTAACTTTCCGGCTCTCGCGTATGAGTGTTTACGTAATATTATGTACCATTTTTGTCTTATTGGTGGGTTTAACGGTTGCGCTCATTGTATTTACGCCAATTAAGCTCTATATTCCGGGTTACCAGAATGTAAAATCCGACAGGCAGTACCGGGAGCTGATGTATATCGTGGATTCGATGAAGAACAACGAGCGGAAGAACGCCCAGTACATGGAAAGCCTGCAACGCGTGCTGAAAGGGGATGCCCCGGCTACCCTGGATACCACGCAATTGCAACTGCCGGAACAGGAATTGTCAAATGACTAACCAATCATAATTGTAAACGTCCTATTCTATGTTTAAAGAAAAAACCAACGCCGCAGGCAGCGCCAACGGCAGCAGCGCAACCCTCATCAGTGCCGGAACGGTACTCAAAGGAGATGTAAAAAGTGATAATGACCTTCGCATCGACGGAACCATTCACGGGAACGTCCACAGCTCATCTAAAATCATTATTGGCCCTTCCGGAATTGTGGAAGGACATATCCATGGTGCCTATGCTGATGTGAGCGGGCGTGTTATGGGCAACATTACCGTAAAGGAATTACTCCAGCTTCGTGGTGAATCCGATGTAAAGGGTAATCTTCATGCTGCAAAGCTGCAGATTGATCCTACGGCCATATTCAACGGGCAATGCCATATGGGCGCTGCTGCGTCGAGCAATGTGGTGCTAATGAAAGAACTTGATGTCCAGGCAAAAGCACAGTAAGAACAGTGACCTTTTACGATACGCCGGGCTTGGTACACAGATTTTTGTGGCACTGGGCCTTGCGGTATTTGCCGGCTATAAGGCCGACCAGTGGCTGAATTTTCCCTTTCCGCTGCTGGTCTGGCTATTGCCGCTTGCCGTTGTCAGTGTCATGATCTACAAACTGATTAAGGATACGTCCAAAAGAAAAAACGATGGCCCAGAGAAGATTTAAAAGACTGTTCCCGGTAGTACTGTTTTTCCTCGCCCTGAATGCTTTTTTTGTTGCCGGCAAAACCATTTTAGACCGGGTTGGTGCCGACCAGGATGTACTGATCATCGGCAACGTGCTGCTGTTCCTGATCACCATGATCTCCTTTACCATTTCCTTAAAAGGACTGAACAGCCCCAATACACATGCTTTTATCCGCTCTGTTTACGGGAGCATCTTGCTGAAGCTGTTCATCTGTATCATAGCGGCTTTTGTTTATATTGCCCTCTTTAAAAAGAACCTCAATAAACCGGCGCTTTTCAGCCTCATGGGATTATACCTGGTGTATACCTTTATTGAAGTTTCCGTTTTGACGAAATTGCTGCGGCAAAGGAATCCATGAGTAAGAAAGAAGCACCCCTTACACATCTTCAACACTACCTTCCACCCGATACATACGATGCTGTTTATCATTACCTTCTGCACTATAAAGTGCACCTAACGGTTGCGCGTGAACGTAAAAGCATACTGGGCGATTACCGTCACCGTACATCAACCCAGAACCACCGCATTTCCGTAAACGGCAACCTGAATAAGTACGCCTTTCTTATTACCCTGCTTCACGAGCTGGCTCACCTCTTTGCCTTTGAGCAGTTCGGCAACCGGATTGCCGCTCATGGACGGGAATGGAAAGATGTATTCGGGCAGCTGTTGAAATCTTTTGTAGAACGGAATGTGTTTCCAGCCGATATAAAAAGGGCTTTGCAGCAATCGCTCACCGATCCTGCGGCCAGCAGCTGTGCCGATGAATCTTTATTGCGGGTTTTAAGGAAGTACGATGAGCGCACTACCGGTCATGTATTTGTAGAGGATATCCCGGAAGGCGGATTGTTCAAAACACACGACGGAAAAGTATTCCGTAAGGGGGCAAAAATGCGCAAGCGTTTCCGATGCGAGGAAGTGGCAACGAAGAAGGTTTATTTATTTTCACCGGTTTACGAAGCGCAGGCGGTATAGTGAGCAGTCGGCAGTCGGCAGTCAGCAGTCAGCAGTTTAACGCAAAGGCGCAAAGTGCGTTTTTATAATTCCTTCAGCATCCACAGTTCACATCCAAAATGACCCGAGCTACCCATTGGCCCGTTGAGGTATTTAAACCCGAATTTCTGGTAACGGGATAAGGCATTTTTCAATTCAGACATGGTTTCCAGATAAACCTTCCTGAACCCCTGTGCTGCTGCGAAATCGAGGCTTTTCTGAATAAGCTTTGACCCTAGTCCGATTGCTCTTACTTCCGGAAGCAGGTACATCTTTACCAGTTCGCAGGTGTCGTTTGGTAATCCTGGTGTAGGATAAATGCCTCCTCCGCCCATAACTTTTCCATTCAGCTCGGCCACAAAATAGCCGGCCCGTGGAGTGCCGGTAAAAAGCTGGTACAGGGCATCAGTTGTCGGATCATAATAAACTGTTCCTGGCCTGGCCGCTCCAAATTCCATCAGCGTATCCCGCACCACATTGGCCAGTGCTTCATTATCTCTTTCTTCTATCGGCCTTATTACTACGTTTTCAAGAATTGCCATGTTGCTATGTTGAACGGGTAAAATAATAATTTACAGCAACCCGGAACGGCAAGATGCCCGGGCCTGGTCGGTATTCAGACAATAGAAAAACCTCATAGTTGCCTGTGTTTTTTCTACTCCATATCTATAAGATATGGAATTTCTGTTCCTCAGAAAATGCTGATCATTTTATCATGTTTAAAAAGAAAAAAACAGAAAGGTTCCGCATTGCGGAACCTTTGTATACAATTCTGACTTAATCTTATTTAGACGACAGTGCCTTATTCACCAGGTCCGCGGCCTCACTCAGCTGGATGGCCGACTGTACTTTCAACCCGCTTTCATCGATGAGTTTTTTTGCTTCCTCCGCATTGGTGCCCTGCAGGCGCACAATGATGGGGATGCTGATGTTGCCCATGTTTTTGTACGCATCAATAACACCCTGCGCCACGCGGTCGCAGCGGACAATTCCACCAAAGATGTTGATCAGGATGGCTTTTACTTTCGGGTCCTTCATGATAATCCGGAATCCCGCTTCCACCGTTTGCGCATTGGCCGTACCGCCTACATCCAGGAAGTTTGCCGGCTCACCACCACTCAGTTTGATCATATCCATGGTGGCCATCGCCAGGCCGGCACCGTTGACCATGCAACCAACATTGCCGTCAAGCTTTACAAAGTTCAGGTTGAATTTCCCGGCTTCCACCTCGGTGGGATCTTCTTCCGACACATCACGCATGGCAGCGAGGTCCGGATGACGCATCAGGGCGTTGTCATCGAGGTTGAGTTTGCAATCAACTGCAACGATCTTGTCGTCTGATGCTTTGAACAGCGGGTTGATCTCCAGCATGGCTGCATCAAGACCAACATACGCATTATATAAGCTGGTGATAAACTTGATCATGTTTTTAAAAGCGTCGCCTTTCAGCCCAAGGTTGAAAGCGATCTTGCGGGCCTGGTAACCCTGCAGGGCGCCCCCGGGATGAACCCATTCGCGATAGATCTTTTCAGGAGTTTTATGCGCCACTTCTTCGATGTCCATACCCCCTTCGGTGCTGTACATGATTACATTCATTCCTTTTGCACGGTCGAGCAGTATGGAGAGATAGAACTCCTTGCGCTCGCTGGGCCCGTCGTAGTACATGTCCTGGGCAATCAGGATTTTGTTGACCACTTTACCGGCTTCGCCTGTCTGGATAGTAACCAGCGTACCGCCGAGGATCTTGGAAGAAACATCGGTTACTTCTTCGAGCGACTTAACAACTTTTACACCATTGATGCCGGTTTCGCGGACCTTACCTTTACCCCGGCCACCGGCATGGATCTGTGCCTTTATAACCGCGAAGGAACTCCCGTACTGGGTTTTGATCTGCCGGTAAGCTTCTTCGGCTTCGTGCGGTGTGCTGGCCGCCATGCCTTCCTGGACCGGAACACCGTATTTTTTCAGCAGTTGTTTTGCCTGGTACTCGTGCAAATTCATGAATAGAAATTTTGCGGCAAAGATAAGGGCTGGGGTTAAGTAAGTTATAGGCTAATTTGGAGGTTCAGTGGAATTAATAATTAAGAATTAAAAATTAATAATTGGTGTACCATGGTTCGAGTTTGTTTTCCGGGGGTTGTTTTATTGTTTTTACTAATTGTTTCGTGTAAGAGCAGGGAACAGCGGTATGTTTCGGAACTAAAGGAAAATCTTCCCGTTTTTGATAGTATCAGCCAGGCTATCATAGACAAGTACAGCGCCATGGTGGATTCGGCAGAGCAAAGGTTTGACATTTTTACGGGGCCGGAACATGATCGCCTGCAGGACAGGAAGGCGTATGATGCAGGGTTAAAAGATTTTTTCAAACGGTTCCATATTTCCTCCGTTACAGTTTTGTTTGACAGTACAGGCATAGAGGATCCTGCATACAAATTGATCTATGTCCGTGATGATTTCAGCACCTATCAATATTCTTCGGCCGGATTTCCATCCAGGGATACGGCTTTTGAAAATACAAGGATACTGGTCCGGCCGGTCAACAAACACTGGAAATTTGAATATGAGAAACCGAACTGGTAATTCCTTTTTTGGATAGAGTTTAATAGAACAACCATGCTTCAGAAATTACACGGCGCCATCCCGTACTTTCTTTTTTTGATGTTGTTTTCCTGTGCCGGTAAACGAATCATACCTTCTTTTCCCGGTGAAGGGCAAACTTCCGGGACTGCTTTGTACAAGAGCCTTTACAACGCTACCTGGCAGCAGCGTGATTCGGCGATCCTCGAATCCCTTTTAAATGGAAACATACCGCAATTTCTCAGAAAGTTTGTTCCTGTGCGTGTCGGCCTGTTTGACACGTTAAGCAAAAAAACAATTCATGCAGTTTACTATGTGAGTCCTGATTACCTCAGCGCTGGCAGCAACCGGGATTGGGTTCGTGTGAACCTTTCTCCTGCCGCTGCCCAAAGAATTGCCGACAGCTTTTCCTGCTTTTTACCCACGAGGAAAATGGTAGATGACATTTACGGTGCTGCGAAACTAAAACTCGAGCCTTTGCCCCTGTATGCTTTTCGTGACAGTACGCCAACCATGCTTCATCATCACCTTATGGTGGAAGGGCAGCGGAAAGGCCGAAAAGGATTGATTGCCGGGATCAAAAAAGATATAGTCATCAGCGGTAAGCTGCTGCAGGATGCAAAGCCGGGGTGTGTGGCTATTTACGGATGGCACCAGTTAGATGGAAAGCCGATTCAACCGCTGTATACCGGCCATGTATACGGGTGGGTTGATTACAGCCAGGCCGTGCGGCTTATTTACAGGAAAATAAAAGTGGATAACAAATGGATGGATTATACCGAAGTGCTGGCGCACCCGGTGCTGAAAAACCTTCTCTGTGATGAGGAATATTGTGATTTCTATAAATACCCTTATTAAATGCGGGCGGCTATCTTTGCCTGAATGAGTATGTTCGATAAATTGACGGAAGCAGCGGCCTTTCTTAGATCGTATAATAAGGGCGCAAAAATTGGTGTGGTGCTGGGGAGCGGGCTCGGAAATTTTACTTCCGAAATTGCGGTGGAGTCTGAAATCCCGTATGATGATATTCCTCATTTCCCGGTATCAACTGTAGAAGGGCATCATGGTAAACTGATCTTCGGAACCATCGGCAATAAAAACATTATTGCCATGGCCGGGCGGTTTCATTTTTATGAAGGCTATACGGCAGAAGAAGTGGTATTCCCGGTCCGGGTATTGAAAATGCTGGGTGTGGAAACACTCCTGATCTCCAACGCCGCAGGAGGTGTGGATCCAAAAATGAAAGTGGGCGACCTGATGATCATTACCGATCATATTTCCATGGCTACCATCAACCCGCTTTTAGGCCGTAATGATGACCGCCTCGGACCCCGGTTTCCCGATATGAGTGAGCCATACAGGAAAGACCTGATCCGGAAAGCCAAAGACATCGCGCAGCAACAGGGTACCACAGTACGCGAAGGGGTTTACTTTGGGGTAACCGGTCCAACATTTGAAACAAGAGCCGAATATAAAATGATCAACATCCTCGGGGGCCATGCTGTTGGCATGAGTACCGTGCAGGAAGTGATCGCCGCCAACCACATTGGTATGGAAGTTTTTGCCATGAGCGTGATTACCGACATTGGTATCCGTGAAGAAGAAAATACCATTACCCACCAGGAAGTGCTGGAAGCAGCCAACAGTGCAGAGCCGAAATTTTCAGCTTTGTTCCGTGAACTGATCATCCAGCTCTGATACATCCAGCCTTTTGAAAAAAACAGGAACATATAATATCCTTTTTACGCTGGCAGCCATTCTGCTGACAACATTCATACAGGCACAACGGCCCGGTGCCATCCGTGATATCGGTAACCGTGCGCGTACCATCGGCAACCCGGGAAATGCCGGGAGTGCCGGGCGATCCGACAGCCTGCGCCGCAGAAATAACAACGAAGACAGCATTACAGTTTCCATTTACTACCTCGATTCCGTTCGTGCCTACCGGCTTGACAGCAACATGGGCGATTATACCCGCCGCTATCCCATACCCGGTACGCATATCTACCTGGGCAATGTAGGATCTGCAACCCGTTCACTTTTGTTTGCACCGCCTGCCCGCTCCGGCTTTGACCCGGGCTTTCATGCTTTTGATGTGTATAAATGGAAGTTGGAAACGGTGCGTTTTTATAATACCACACGTCCGTTAACGGAACTCAGTTATACGCTGGGCAGCGGGCTGGAACAGCAGATCGAGTTATTGCATACGCAGAATATAAAACCGTATTGGAACGCCGCTTTTCATTACCGTTTAATTAATGCGCCAGGGATATTCAAAAGCCAGAAGACCAATCATAACAACCTGATGCTTACTTCCTGGTACCAGGCGCCGAAGAAGCGCTACAACAATTATTTTGTTATCCTGAATAACAAGATCCAGGCAGGAGAGAGCGGGGGTATGAGCAACGACCAGAATTATCTTGATAACCCGCTTTATGCTGATGACCGGTTTACCATACCGGTAAACATTGGTGGTTCATCACCTTATACGCGGAACCCTTTCAATACCAATTTGCTCACCGGTAACCGGTACACTGAACTCACGGCCCTGATGCGCCAACAATACGATTTGGGAAGAAAAGATTCCATTGTTACCGATTCAACGGTAATCCCGCTCTTTTATCCACGCCTCCGGTTTGAGCATACTCTTCGCTATGGAGCTATGAATTACCAGTTCCTCGATTTCCTTCCCGTGGATTCTTCTTTTTTTATCAGCCGTTATGATACCTCATACATGGGATCCGATTCGTTTCAACTGGCAGACCGGTGGAAAGTGGTCAGTAATGATTTTTCAATTTACACCTTCCCGGATGCAAAGAACCTGCAGCAGTTTTTGAAAGCAGGCATCGAACACCAGGTCATCCGCGGTTTTTTGAATACAGGCAATCATGCGTTTTTTAATATCATCGGGCATGGCGAATACCGAAACCGCACCCGCAATGCCAAATGGGATATGCTTGCGTTTGGAAAACTCCACCTGGGCGGGTATAATGCGGGCGATTACCATGCCTATGTTAGTTTGCAGAGGCTGATCAGTCCCCGCCTGGGCACCCTGCAGGCCGGGTTTGAAAATATAAACCGGTCGCCCACATTCCAGTTTGACCGGCGCAGTTCCTTTTACCTTGATGACGATACCAAATCATTCGGTAAGGAAAATACAGCCCATATTTTCGGAAGATTGAATAATGACCGTTTGCGTCTTCAACTGGGTGCAGACTATTACCTGGTTAGTAATTATCTCTACGTAAAGGATTATTTTAAGCTGGAGCAGGAAAATGCACTTTTTAACGTACTGCGCCTCAGTGCCCTGAAAACCATTAAGATCAGCAAACACTGGAACTGGCATGCCGAGGTATACCTGCAACAGAAAACAGGGGCTACGGAAGTGAATTTTCCGTCATTATATACCCGCAACCGCATTGCTTATGAAGGAAGTTTTGGATTTAAGAACCTGGATATATCCACCGGCACGGAAATAAGATACCATACACCCTACAAGGCCGATAATTACTCACCGGTGCTGGGTGAATTTTTTTACCAGGATTCAGTGACCATTTCCAACCTTCCCGACATACATGCTTTTGTGCACTTCCGGATCAAGGCCTTCCGTGCTTATTTCCGCCTCGAAAACCTGAATACCGCCCGGGTTCTTACCGGTGATGGTTTCGGCTTCAGCAACAACAACCTGGCTGCTCCCGGTTACCCGACGCCAGGGCTGCTGATGCGGTTTGGTATTTACTGGACGTTTGTGAATTAAGGATTTTGCGCCAGCCTGCTGTTTTGAGCTGACTTTTAGTTTTTACCGCAAAGACGCAAAGGTTCGCTAAGTGCTTAAACCATTATCCAGAAGGCGTTCCTTTTGTTAAACCAATGCATCAGCCCTGTGATATCCGGCCAACCGCTTTATCTTTGTCCTGTTCATGAAAAAAGCGCTGGCCGCCATATTACTCCTGGTTTACCTCACGGTCAGTACCGGTTTTTCGGTATCGCTTCACTATTGCATGAACAAGCTTGCTTCCGCTGATATCGGGGCTGTTGAAACGGATACCTGCGGCAAATGCGGCATGGAGGTGGAAGAAGGCAATGGCTGTTGCCGCGATGAAGTAAAAGTGGTAAAGCTTACCGCGGATCACTTTGCCACTCAATGGGTACAAGCACTGAAAATTACAGGGGCTGCGGTGATTTCTTTTACCGGATATTTTACGATTCCTTATTATAGCATAACTGAACAAACCACTGTACGGGTTCACGGCCCGCCGTTTGCGCAAAGTCCGCCGGCTTACCTGCTCAACGGCGTTTTCAGAATTTAGATTTGTTTATTTCAGACGCTCCACTGAGCACGCATTATTCTCTCTAATCATTAAAACAAATCATCATGAAAACGATTCATATTGCCCTTTTCTCCCTTCTTTGTTTTGCCTTCAGCTTTACAGCAGTTGCGCAGATAAAATCTGAAAAATTTAAAGTTGCCGGCGAATGCGGCATGTGCAAGAATAAAATTGAAAAGTCTGCGAAGGCTGCCGGTGCCACTGAAGCCGAATGGAATGTGGAGACCAAAGAACTCAGCGTTTCCTATGCGAATAATGCTACCAGCACAGATAAAATTCAACAAGCAATTGCCGGTGCGGGTTATGATACTCCAAAGTTTAAAGCAACAGACGAATCGTACAGCAAGTTGCATGAGTGCTGCAAGTACGACCGTACGGATACAAAAGCAGATTGTTGCACAGCCGGAGCAGAGGGTTGCTGCAAGGATGGTAAATGCACCAGAGGCGGCGAATGTTGTAAAGATGGCAAATGCAAAAATGCCGGAGGAGTAACTTCTACTGATTCCAATGCTTCCTGTTGCAGGAAAGCTTAACCCTAAAATTTTTCAAAGATGCGATTCCTATTTTTCTTGGTATTAACGGGATGTAGCCTGGCATCCGGTGCCCAATTCAGTAAAGCCTCGCTTCAGGCCAGTGGGCTTACCTGCTCCATGTGTTCAAAAGCGGTAAAAGTTGCGCTGGAAGAAGTTCCCTTTGTAGAGAAGGTTACGGTGGATATCAAGAACCAGCAATATACCCTTACCTTCCGCGACAGCGCAGCGATCAATTTTGATGCCCTGGCCGAAGCGGTGGAGGAGGCGGGCTTTTCGGTTGCGAGCCTCAGGGTAACCGCAGAACTCGAAAAACAACACCTGCAGAAGGACGATCACGTGCGCATAGGCGATCATTATTTTCATTTCCTCAATGCTTCCAACCAGCAGGTGGGCGGCACCACAACTTTTTCCATCGTAGATAAAAACTATGTATCCGAAAAGGAGTTTAAAAAGTACAGTGGATTGAGCAGTATGAAATGCGTACAGACCGGCACCGCTGCTTCCTGTTGTTCCGGTGCTGATGTGGCGGCACAGTCCAGGATCTATCACGTTATCATTTAATGTACAGGCCTTCCCTCCGGGGCAGGCCTTTTTCTTTTATGAAAAAATTGATTACCCTTTTTCTTTGTACGGGTATCGTTCCGCATTTATATGCGCAGGAGCTTTTTGTTTTTACCGAACCGGCTTCCAATATGCCAGCCAATTCCGTTACCGGGAAATTGACTTCGGTATTTGGAGAGCGACCTTACAATACCGTACAGCAACGGTATATACCGGAAGTTATGTTTGGTTTCAGCCGCAAACTGATGGTGCATGCAGCTGCCACGTTCTCCAATATGCAAACCAAAGGGGTGGCCCCCGAAGGCGCGTACCTCTATGGTAAATACCGGTTTTATTCTGCTGATGAAATGCACCGGCATTTCCGGATGGCCATATTTGCGGAAGGAAGCTATTCAAGGAATAAAATGCTGATGTACCAGGAGCTTTCACTCCAGGGTGATATAAGTGGTGTACAGGGTGGACTGATCGCCACGCAACTGGTGAATAAAGCGGCTGTGTCAGCCACCGCCAGCTATACTCATCTTTTGCAAACGGGTTATGTAAATCATGCCTACATCAACCGTGCACTCAATTATGCCTTATCGGCAGGCTACCTTGTTTTGCCAAGGGAGTATAAAAGCTACGACCAGCTCAATATAAACGTGTACGGTGAATTACTGGCCCAGCAGACTTTTGCTGACAGGAGTTATTCCCTGAATGCCGGCTCATCCTATTACCTGGATGCTGCTCCGTCGATCCAGTTTATTATTAAAAGCAACTCGAAGATCAATATGGGGTACCGGTTCCAGGTAGCAGGAAATGCATTCCGCAATTATTCAAACAGCTTCCTGCTTTCCTTCGAGCATACGTTCTTCAATGCACTAAAAAGGAAATCGAAAGGAAAATCCAAGTGATACATAATTCCGGATGGATTCCGGGCTTAATCCAATTCCACCGGAAAGATCAAGCTTGGAGTTTTTCGTTACAAAATAGGCAATGCCGGCATCTATATTATGGTCGGGCATTTCTCCTTTTTTGACCGAACCAAATGCTTCCACGTAGGCATACCATTTTTCACCCAGGTTAAATCCGGGTGCAAAAGTATAAATCCATTCGGGGCCTGATGATATTCCATCCCATTCGGCACCCACATTATAACCAAGGGATACAACATCTGAAATTTTATTTTCCATGGTCAGGCGTACCGTAGGCGCAGCATCGGTTGTTAAGGCTGCCTGGCCCGAAAGGAAGGGGAGACTCACCTGTGCAATCATGGATGTTTTAGGAAGAATGCCTTTCTGTTCTGTAAATGCTACCTTGGTACCAATGATAACAGGCTGAAGTGAAGTTGTGGATTTTGTATTGGGTATGAGATGTTCCCTGCGGGTTGTGAGATCAATGATGATACGGGCTTCAATCCGCTTATGCAATCCAACTTTCAGCAGGGACGTAGGATGAACAAGCAGGTAATTACCATTTTTATAATTTTCTTTATTGAAACCGAATTCTCCCTGGAACCAGCCTTTGGGTACGGTAAATGATGTTTCTGTTTGATCCGGCCTGTCGGTTTCAATCTTTTCCTGGGCCTGTACCGTGGTGGAAAAAAGCACTATAAACAGGAATATCGTTTTCTTCATCAGGAAATTATTATTCCTCAAATAAACAAAAAGTTCCACCTACCCAATCCTTGTCTTTATTATAACGGACACCCACCATTTTCCCCTTACTCAAACGGGCCAGGTTATTGGTAGCTACCGGCCTCCGAGCACCCGGCTCCCAGAAATAAAACACGCGTATCTCGGCTTTTGCCGGTTCACCTGGTGTTTCAATAACCGGGGCATAAGCTACTTTTCTTTGCAGGATCCAATTTTCCGGGTCCTTTATGGCGTCAATTTGTTCGCGCGTCACATCAATGATAACACCTTGCCCGGCAAAAGAAAACAAAGGTTTCACCACGTAATTCTGAAGATCATGCGGAATGGTGGCTACATCACTTAAAAAACGCGTTTGTGGAACGCAGGGATGTTTTATAAATGGCAGGGTAAATTTAGAAAGACGATAAAACCAGTTGGGATGCGGCACCCATGTTACGTTCAGGTCCCGGTGCAGTATGGAACCTTTTTCCTGCACTTCTTTTGGCTGCTCGAAAAGATCATAAAATATGAGCCGGTTGTAAATGCGTTCAATCCTGGTTTTTTTTCCATCCAAAAAATAAAACAGGTCTTTGCCAACCACTTCCAGGTCTGTAAGGCAAACGGTTTTTATTCCTACCAGCTCCCCGGTTGCATGAAAGTCAACGCGGGTTTTTTGTTGTTCGGGAAAGATCTCCAGGAGCACCACCTGCTCCGGATCTGCATCACCAATAATAATCTTACGTAAAAGAGAAAGATAGCTGTCTCGGTTTAGCCCGTTGAGAAAGTGACTGTACCCGGAAGGATAAGAAAAATGCTTCCCCCATATTTCCGGCAGCAGCACCTGCCAGGCAAACAGGGTAGGGAAAGCCTGCATCTCGATCAGTTGCGGTTCCACTTCTCCGCTCTCATTAAAACAGATACCAAAATCGAAGGCAATGAAATGAGGTCTTTCGTCTTCGTTGGGCACCCACACATTCTTTGGTATGGCCCGCGCACTCTGCTGGTGGTACGATGGTTCGGAGATAACATCAATGATGCTTTCGCAGGCCGATAGAACCTTGTCCTTGAAATGGGCTGGGATAAAAATAGGTGTTTCAGCCACGCGGAAATCCAGTTGCCCCGGGTACACATTGTTCAACTCCGCCAGGTAAGCCAGATATTTTTCGTTTGTAAACGTTTCGTTGTACCCTTTACGCAGGAAAGGAACCATGAATAAAATTTCAGATTAAGTTAGAGAAAATAGGTTGAGCTTGAGGTTAAGGTTAAGATTTAGATAGACCGTGGACTGTGGACCGTGGACTGTGGTCCTCTCAATAATTATGTTTGTCGGACAGGCAGGGTTCTGCGTAGCCGATGATTTCGGCGGATTCAAGTTCTTCCAGTTTTTTGCGGATGGGCGTATAGTCCAGGTCTGCCGGCACTTCCATGGCAAAATATTTTTCATTGAGGGCTTCGGAGATGCAGCCCATGTCTTCAAACTGTTTGCGGATCTTGTTGATATCGCCGCCTTCCTGCATAAGGATCACCTGTACGGTTGAATTTCCCGAGTTCTCAATTGTTTTTTCATACACCAGCATCCGTTCTTTTTCATCGTGCCTGGCCAGGATAATATCTTCCGTTGCCACCAATGGTGCATAGTAAGGAATGCTGAGTACGCGGTAATGGCCCAGTACTTCATCCACCACATCAGCCCATAATACTTCATCAGCATCCTGCTCAAATAGGTCGCTGTAAAAACGGAATAATATCTCAACACCCTGGTCTTCTGCTGACTCCATGATTTTGTGTTTGCACTTTCTGTGCGGCTATTAAATTAATGAATTATGACTTATGGATGGAGCCCTTTTTATAAAACCCGCCATCCCTTTATGATTCCTGTTTATTAAAGAAAGAATGGCAATTTTTGGATTTAACGGTCAGTTAATAAACAGGAAAGCAGGAAGCAGGATCAGGAAATGCATGGACGTATAATAGGAAACATTTTCAAGGCCTGCAATGCTAATGACGCACCACCTGTGCCTGCATATGATTTACCGCAACGTCGAGGAAATTGGGAAGAACATGGTCATGTGTCCATAAGATCTTTTCCGGGTCATTCAGCTGGTCAACCATACTTTTCCATTTTTCTTCGCCATGCTGCTCAATGACGATCTTCTTTTTTTCTTCCGTTTGCAGGTACATGCTCATACCAATCGCGTCTGCTTCCGGGTGAAACTGGGTTCCGATCATCCAGGGATTGAAGCGCATGCCCATCACGGCCTGCACATAGGGAACATGGGGCCTGTATTTCTCAATACAGAGGATCTGTGCGCCCATCATCGCCAGTTTTTCAAATTCCGGGTGAGTTACCTGCCAGTCGCGGCTGTCTACCACGTAAAACGGATCAGCCAAACCTTTAAATACCGGGTCTAATTGGCCTTCCAGCAAAACATGAACAGGGAACACACCGAACGAGGTGGATTTACGACGCGATACCTGGCCAATGCCGTAATGCCGGCAAACAAGCTGAAAGGAATGACAGATAAAAAAGACAAATTTTTTAGATGCGTTGTGCTGGTTCCATCTTTCTATTTCAGTAAGCCAGTGAAAATATCCTGATTCCCATTCCGAACCGGCACTATCAAGGGGTGAGCCCGGACCGCCGCTGGAAATATAAATATCATAAGAGAGGTCCGGGATCTCCGCATTCAGCCTTACCTCGAATTCATCAAAACTTACCTCGAGGTTATGATGCTCACCCCAATGGTTGATGATCTCGCGGATGCAGCGCATGCCCTGGTTGGCCTGCCCTTCGTATAAATCTAAAATTGCTATGCGTACCATGTGAATGCGCCAAACTTACATTTTTTGACCCTAATCTTTTTGCAAATCCTTTGCCATGATGAAACCGCAAAGTCGCAGAGGATAAAATTGCAATCCAAAGCTGGAAACACGTGCTTCCTACTTCATACGTCCTACCTCTTACTTCTTCCTTCCCTTCTACATTCCCTGTTCCTTGTTCCTTGTTCAATATTCCTATCCCTTTCCAAAAACTTTTTCTCCGTTCAGGTAGGTTTGAACAACTTTTAATTTCAGGATTTGCTCTGCAGGAACGGTCATCAGGTCGGCATCCAGTATAATGAAATCGGCAACTTTACCAGCTTCGAGTGATCCTTTTTGCTTTTCTTCGAAATTGCTGCGCGCCGCCCAGATAGTCATCCCGCGCAATGCGTCCTGCCGCGTGAGGGCATTCTCCACCTGGTAACCGGCGTCAGGCCATCCTTTGGCATCTTTACGGGCTATTGCCGCATAAAATGTTTTAAAGGTGCTGATATCCTCCACGGGAAAATCGGTTCCCAGGGGTATCCAGCCATTTTGCTTCATTAAACGGTTAAATGCATAGGCGAATTTTTCCCTCTCTTTCCCCAGCCGGTCTCCTGCCCAGTACATATCTGAAGTGGCATGTGTGGGCTGAACGGATGGAATGATGTTATACCTGCCGAACAGGTCAAAGTCGGCTACATTTACAACCTGCGCGTGCTCGATGCGCCAGCGCCGGTCGTTGGCTCCTTTTAAATATTTGGCATAGGTATTCAGGATCACCCGGTTCCCCGAATCGCCAATGGCGTGCGTACACATCTGGAAACCTTTGTTGTAGATGCGTGCGGCCATGGAATCGAAATGGGCGGCAGGACTCAGGAGGAATCCATACCAGTTGGCTTTATCGGCATAGGGCTCCAACAAACAGGCACCTCTTGAACCCAGTGCCCCATCCCCATATAATTTAAAACTGTTGACGGTGAGGCGGTCGTTTTTGATGGCCCCTCTTTTTTCCAGGTAATCATAATTGGCAGGCGCATCACTGAGCATCAGGTACAGCCGCATGCGCAGCGATCCTTCTTTATGCATGCCTTCCACGAGATCAACTACCGGTGCATCCACACCGCAATCATCAATAGTGGTTAGTCCCATGGCAAAACAGGCCTGCTCCGCTTCTTGTAAAGCGGCTGACTGTTGCGTTTTATCGGAAGCGGGAATAACGTTATTGACAATGTCTACCGCGTTGTCAATTAGAATACCGGTAGGCTGGCCGTTTTTTATTTCCACTTCACCACCGGTAATTATTTTCGGACCCCTTATGTTGGCCAGTTGCAGTGCGCGAGAATTGGCGACGGCGGCGTGACCATCTACGCGGGTGAGCAAAACCGGATTATCGGGGAACAGGCTATCCAGCTTTTGTTTATCGGGATATTGCTTCACCGCCCAGTCGTTTTGATCCCAACCGCGGCCGGTGATCCATTGATCTTTCTGAATATTCTTATTGGTCTTGAATTGCTGCAGCCGCTGCAATACCTCTTCCCAGCTTTTTGTATCAACAAGATCGGCGCGCTGAAGGCTTAGACCATAGTTGAGGAAATGCGCATGGGCATCAATGAAACCCGGGTAAATAAATTTCCCACTGGCGTTGATCTTGTTCCTGGCAAAATACTTTCCGGTAATGTCACGGCTCGACCCCATGGCAATGATCTTTCCATCGCGAACTGCCATGGCTTCAGCGGTGGAAAAGGATGAATCAACCGTATAGATCTTTGCATTATAAACAATCAGGTCTGCTTCATTGGTGCTGCGGCAGGAAGACAAAAAAATCAGCAGGGCAAATAAATTCGTCAGGCGGTTCATAAATTTTGTTTAGTCGGTAAGAATTCTAATTTTCAAATTTCGCCGGATGTTTTTTGTTGTGATCCGTTTTGTCCTGGAAAGCTTTTGCCGCTGTAATAAGGGATGCTTCATCGTAAAGATTGGCGATGAACGTAATGCTGACCGGGTTGCCGTTACGCGTGAATCCGGAAGGCATACAGATAACAGGATGGCCGGTAAGGTTGGTGATAGCCGTCTGGTTCCCTGAAAAAGTAGGAACAATGAGCACATCAAAATCTTTCATGAAGGCATTCATCTTTTCCTGCATCAGGTAACGAAAGCGGTTGGCATTAATATACTCTGCAGCCGGCAACAGCCTGCCCGTACGAAAGGTGTTTGGCCAGAAGCCTTTATCCTGCCGCTCGATCAGTGTATCCCTGTCGGTCCGGGTCAGTTCATCAAAAGCGGCGGCGCTTTCTGAGGTGATCACGAAATTCATGATATCGAAAGGATAGAGCGCCGAATCTGGAAACAGGACCGGCTGGGGTGTAACGCCCATAGCTTTAAAATCTTCGATCACTTTCCAGTCAGGTGCATCTTTGGAGAGCCTGCTGAAATAATTGGAAGCGTATCCAACCCGTAATTTCCGGACGTCTTTTTTAGGGTCATAATTGAAAGCATAATTAATAGCGGATGCATCTTCTCCATCAGTGCCTTTCATGGCTGCAAATACCAGCGCACAGTCTTCTGCCGTGCGGCAAATAGGACCAGCCTTATCCAAACTCCAGCTCAACACCATGGCGCCGCTGCGGCTAACCGCGCCAAAGGTTGGACGGAGTCCCGTAACACCGCACCGGGTAGAAGGCGATACAATGGACCCCCAGGTTTCTGTACCAATGGCAAAAGGCAGCAATCCGGCAGCCGTGGCTGAAGCCGATCCCGCTGATGATCCGCTGGATCCCTGCAGGGTATTCCATGGATTTTTTGTCCGTCCGCCAAACCAGAGATCATTAAAAGCAAGGGCGCCCAGGGAAAGCTTCGCACACAGCACGGCTCCGGCTTTGGTGAGTTGCTCATACACAAATGCATTATCATCGATCACCTGATCTTTGTAGGGAGTGGAACCCCAGGTAGTGCGGTAACCTTTTACGGCAAACAAGTCTTTCAGCCCATACGGTATTCCGTGCAGCGGCCCCCGGTATTTTCCTCTTTTCAGTTCGTCATCCATTTGGGCAGCCTGCTTCAGCGCCAGTTCCTCGGTGAACGTAATGACGCATTGCAAAGTATCATTGTGCTTTTTCAACCGCCCGAGGAAGAAACGGGTCAGTTCAACGGAGGTGATCTTTTTATTTTTTACCAGGGAAGCCAGTTGTGCCACGGAATAAAATGCAAGCTCATTCCGGTTTTTGGGCACCTGTACATTTGCCGGTATATTCCAGGCAATTTTCTGCTGTACCTGCGGGATTTTAAATCCTGCCGGTGCCGGATGAAAAGCAAACGGGTAGGGGATGGTATTGACGGCCAGTGTGCGGTGCATGCCTTTTATATCGCGGGTCAGTTCTTTTATGGCATCGGTCATCGAATCCGCTTCCGCACGCGTGAAGTTGAGGTCATAAAGCGCAGCCGTTCGTTGCAACAATGTAATGGTGTCTTCTTTGGATTGTGCGCTGGTGTAAAGATTTGCAGAAAGTGCAATCAGCAGGAAAAGTTTCTTCATAATTTCTCAGTAGTAGTCAAATATAGGACTCAGTAGTTTAGTTGAGATGAACTTTGCAAATCTCTGCTACGCTTCGGTAAAGGCAACCGCAAAGAGCGCCAGGTGAACGCAGAGACCAGTATCAAAAAAATAAGCTACGCTTTCATTGTAAGCAAATGCTCCCGTACCGCCCGGATGATCTCTTTCATTAAAGTGATGGAATGGTCGGAAGTGGCGTTCTGGAAAATAAACTGTTCGGGTGTAGAGGAAATGATCTTGTTCCCGGGCAGCAGGATCTTCAGTTCTTCGTTGAAATTGAGTAGTGTATACTCGGTGAAGAACGGAGTGGTACGTACAGACACGATCGCATTATAGGATGCGCTGTCATAGGTGAAATAAATATTGAAGATACGTGCCATGCCCTTTGTTAACTTGAAAGCGGGAATGTGAATACGGCCTTTTCCGTTCAGGATTTTTAGTTTTAATTCCAGGTCCGGTTCCATAATCAATCTACGAAAATGGAGCGAGCTTATGAAATTTTTTTACCCCCGAAAAGGACGATTTTTCAGATTCCGGCGAGGTATTGACCATTAATGTATTCCGCTACATTCACCAGGTTTTTGGACTGGTCAAAAACCCTTAATTGCCGGTCCGCACCGGTTCCGCCTTCCAGGATTTTATGAACACCTGCTAGCCGGTGCCGGGATCCCAGCTGGTCCACCACGTCATCAATAAAATCCAGCAATTCATAAATGAGAACGCGGGTATTTACTTCTTCTTCTTTTCCGTAATCGATCAGGAATCCATCAATACCATAACGGCTGGCGCGCCATTTATTTTCATTGATCAGGGCGCGTGAATACTGGATGAAATTCAGGTTCTGTGAGCGCAGCTTGTAAATTTTGGCGCATATACCCTGGAACAAAGTAGCAATGGTGATGGTTTCTTCTACGGTCATGGGCACATCACAGATACGGAACTCCACGGTATTGAAAAAAGGATGGACGCGCAGGTCCCACCAGATTTTTTTTGCATTATCAATACAATTGGTCTTCATCAGGAGCTTAACGTAATTGTCATAAGCTTCAATGGACTCAAAAGTTTCCGGTATGCCGGTGCGGGGGAATTTATCAAACACTTTTGTCCGGAACGATTTATAACCGGTTTGCCGGCCTTCCCAGAACGGCGAATTGGTGCTCAGCGCGTAAATGTGCGGAAGGAAATACCGGGTGGAGTTAGCAATATGATTGGCCATTTCCCTTGTCTCCATACCTACGTGCACGTGCAAACCGAAAATAAGATTACTGCGTGCAGCTTCCTGCAATTCATTCACAATTTCATTATACCGCACATGGTCGGTAATCAGCTGGCTTTCCCAATGACTGAAAGGATGTGTTCCGGCAGCACCCATCGTCAGTCCAAGGCTGCCAGCAATATCAAATATGGTGCGGCGCAGCAGTGCTACATCATTGAAGGCCTCGTCTACGTCCTGGCAAATGTCGGTACCTACTTCCACAACAGCCTGGTGCATTTCCGCTTTCACCTTGTCCTTGATGATCTTCTGGCCTTCATGCACAATCTTCTGTTCATGGCTTTTCAGTTCCTTTGTAGCAGGATCCAGCACCATATATTCTTCTTCCACTCCGAGGGTGAAATGTTTGAAATTGAGATTTCCCATTAATGGAGGTTGAGGATAAGGTTGAGGTTGAGGTTTAAGTTGAGTAGGTTATTAAAATTGTGAAATGTGAAAGGTGAAACGTGAAAGAACAGCCTTGTCAATAAACGACCCTTGTTTCACTTTTCATTTTTCACTTTTCACGTTTCACGTAAGGGCCTGCCCGTTTGCACCGCGGCGTACATACTCACCCCAGGTCAGGTTATCTTTTCCATCTTTCTGTGCAACGGCACGTTCAATGGCGTAATTAGCAGCTGTTTCCACTACCCATTCGAAGTTTTCTTCACCAACGCCGCTGCGTTCCGCATCAGGCGCAGGATTTCCAAAGTCAATGGCGAAAGGCACCCCATCGCGCAAGGCCAGTTCAACCGTATTGAAATCATATCCCAGGTATTGATTGATGCGAAGCACGATATCTTCCATTTGGCGCAGCCGTTCCTGCGAAGGAGAAAATTCGGCTTTATAACGTAGGTGATGCGGGTTCCTGGGTTCATAAGGCATGATGCGTACATGTTTTCCGCCGATGCAGTAACAACGGTAATACTCATCAAATACAATTTCCTCCTGCAGCAGCATCACCAGCTGGCCGGTTTCCGTATGCTTCCGGTAAAATTCATCCTGGTTTTCGAGACGGTATACATTTTTCCACCCGCCGCCTGCATAAGGTTTCATGTAAGCAGGAAATCCTACATAGGAAAAGATCTCCTCCCAGTTCAACGGGTAAGCGAGGTTGGAGAACGATTCATGCTTTGTATCAGTTGGAAGTTCAAAAGATGGAAGGATAACGGTTTTGGGAACCGGCACACCAACCTTTGTCATCAGGCAGTTGTTGAAAAACTTATCATCCGCACTCCACCAGAATGGATTGTTGATCACGGCAGTTCCGGTAAGCGCTGCATTTTTGAGAAACGTCCGGTAAAAAGGTACATCCTGCGAAATACGGTCTATAATAACAGCATACCCCGACGATTCGCCCTGGGCCACTTTGTCGATCCGCACCGGCACCGCACTGATACCTTCAATTCCTTTACTGTTAACCCTTTCAATAAATGCCATTGGAAAGCTTCGTTCCTGGCCAAACAGAATCCCGATTTTTTTCATACCGTTGCTTTATTCGTTCCGATTTGTTCCTTGTGCTTTGCACTACAATTTACTTCATTAGCCCAGATTACAATCAGGCGCATACTCTTTTTTCACCGGGCTGCGAAAGGCGAATACTGTATTTTTGGCCGCATGCAGGAAGTGACTATTCAGGTTACCGGGGAGCGGAAAATTATTGCATCGGCATGGATGAACCGGGGGATGATCGTGGACATTTATATTCCGCACGGCATTAATCTGCAGGAGACCTCCCTTTTGTTGCTCAATGACGGGCAGAATGGAGAAGAGTTGCAACTGGCTTCCATGCTGGAAGGCCTTTTGTCCACCGGTGCTGTTAATCCTTTCCTCACTGTTGGTATTCATGCCGGGGATGACCGTAAAAATGTTTACGGCACGGCGCGCATTTTAGATTATGAAGGAAGGGGCGCACGGGCCGGCGATTACAACCGGTTTATCCTTCATGAACTGCTGCCTTTTATTGAGCAGGAGACCGGTATCCGTTCTTTCAAACAAAAAGCATTTGCCGGTTTTTCTCTGGGCGGGCTTTCGGCCATGGATCTTGTATGGCATCACCCGGAAATATTTTCGATCGCCGGCGTTTTCTCAGGTTCCCTCTGGTGGCGATCCAAAAGTCTTGAAGAAGATTACAACGATGATACCGACCGGATCATGCACCAGCAGGTAAGAAATGGTTGTTACCAGGAAGGTTTACGGTTCTATTTTACCACCGGATCGCTTGATGAAACAGCAGACCGTAATCAGAACGGCATCATTGATTCCATTGACGACACCCTGGCCCTGGTGGAGGAATTGAAAGAGCTTGGTTATCGTGAAGGACATGAAATAATGTATGTCAATTATGAAGACGGACGTCATAATATTGCAACCTGGGCTCGGGCCCTTCCGCCATTCCTGCAGTGGGCTTGGGGCAGGTAAAAGTAAGGGACCTGGTTGCTGAAAAAATAATAAAAAAGTCCCCCGCCATCTGGCAGGGGATTTTTTTTATGCGATGCATTATTCCTTAATTAAAAATTGATCCGGAAACCAAGCTGGCTGGTCCAGCGGGCCGAGAACGAAGGAACAGCGCTTGTGCTGATATTATTCTCGGATTGAGGCTGTATGATCGTTGGGTTAAAGCGGTAAGATGGCGTCAGGTCAGCTGAGTAACCCTGGAATTCCAGTAAACGGAAATTATCGTTTGACAGGAAATAGGTTCTGCCCCAATTGCGGTTCAGCATGTTGGTCAGGTTGAACACATCGTAAGTAACCTGGAATGATATTCTTTTTCCTCCAACGGTGACATTAACATCCTGGGCGATCTTTGCATCGATGATGTGTGTGAACGGCATCCGGTCACCATTTCTTTCTGCAAACATTCCACGGCGGCTTCTCAGGTAATCGTTGTTATCAACATAACGGTTGAAGAGTGTCCTCTGCTGGTCGGCCGTATATGGAACGCCATTCACGGTATTGGTGGTAAAGGTCATTGTCTGCAGTTCGGCAGCAGTAGGGATGTATACCAGGTCGTTCGTTGCTCCCGTGGTGAAATCATCACGTACAGCGGAATTGCTTCCGTACACATAACTGAACGGATTTCCGGATTGTCCTGTATAGACAAATGAAATGGTGGTTGCGAATCGCTTATCAACATATTCAAAACGCTTGCTGGCATAAGCAAATATGCGGTGGCCGGGAGAGAAGTCGGAAATGGAACGGCCGATGAAATTTCTTCCGTTAACGGTTTCAACAAACCTCCATTGTGAGAAGTTTACAGAGGAAGTAGGTTCGTGTACCACAATGGCATCACCATACGTATAATTCACGTTCAGTGAGAATCCTCTTGTAAAGCGTTTATCGATTGTACCGGTAAGGCTGTACGAATAACCCAGGTCTCCTTTGCCGTTCGACAGCAGGATGGCATTATCATAAGGATTTCGTCCATTTGCCTGGATCGGGATGGTGTTGCTGGCCGGGTATACATTTCTTGTTCCCGGGCCCTTTGACTGGCCAACCGGGGGAAGAATGTTGATGTTGGTGTAATAGGTCTCGTTAATATTCTTGCTGTACACTCCTTCCATGGTAAAGGTCCAGTTGCGGCCCAGTTGCTTATCGAAAGCAAGGGTTGTGCGGAATACCTTCGGAAGCCTGAAATTAGCAGATATAAGATTCAGTCCTCCTTTAGAGAGGTTGATGTTGAAATCGGAAGCCCGGTACTGGTTCATGGGGTCGGGGCGGAAGCGGATAAGGTCCTGGTTGAATACGGTACTGTTTTGCGAACTGCTGACTGTAAATCCACCCTGGTTGATACCATTGTTGTTGTAGATACCACCGGGCCATACAAGCGGAACACGGCCGGTAAACAAACCCAGACCTCCGCGGATAACCATATTTTCATCAGGAATGCGGTAGGTAAAACCAAAACGGGGCGATATGGAAACCGGTATGTTTGGCTTCAGGCCCGAACGTGCTCCCTGCAGATCATAATACTGGCTGAATTTTGCCAGTGCGGAATCATTGGTAAAGGGGTCTGTTTTCGGGTCCGTGATGAATGCGAATTTATCAGCCCTGATCCCGAAATTTAAAGTGAGCTGGCTGTTCGGGCGGAACTCATCGCCTGCAAATACTGCCAGGCGGCCTGTTTTGAATTTTGCTGCCGCTTCGGTTGTTTCATCCTGTTTGTTGTCGATCAGGGAATAACCAACCTGGTACTGGCGGGGCCTTGCGTTCGCATAAAAATCTGCTAAGGAAGAATACTGGTAGTTCCCAAACGTATTTTGAATAAATGCATTGTAAACATTATTCAGTTCATTATCCGTACCTACGGAAAAGCTGTGCTTTCCGGCACTGAAACGGAACATGTCAAAGAAGTTGAAGTTTCGCTGCGTCAGCAGGTTGATCGTTGAGCTGTTATCCGGCCCGAATATAATAGCACCGGAACCATCACTGATCAGTACCCTGGGGAAAGCCTGGCCGATCGGGTCGCGGTTATCATTGACGTTTCCATAGGTAAGCAGCAACCGGTTTGATGATCCGCCTGTAAAGCTGCTGCGCAATTCTGCTGCTACAGAATGCGTGGTGGTCGGGAAACGGTACCCGTTGTTGTAAAAGTTAATGGTGCTGTTGGAAGATGAGCTGGTATTGAATCGCTCGCCGTCGTTATAGCGGTAGCTGAGGGAGAATTTGTTTTTTTCGCTGATGTTCCAGTCAAACTTGGTAACGATCCGGTTGGCATTAACGGTTTCAGGATTGTTCAGGAAGCCGCCCGGTTCGTAATTATACCGTCTTCTCAGCGTATCGGCCAGTGCATTCAGCCCTGCTTCCGAAGTGCTGCCTCCATAGCGGCCGATCTCAAAAGGCTGTGGTCTTTCGTCGCGCTGCAATTCGGCATTGATAAAGAAAAAGGCTTTATTCTGAACAATGGGTCCGCCTACACGGAAACCGAATGTCTTATTTCCGAATTCAGGAAAGCGGGTTGCACTTGCTTTCAAACCTGTTGGTGTTTTTCCGGCCAGGGCCTGGTTACGGAAAATATAATAGGCAGATCCCTGGATGTTGTTGGTACCGGAACGGGTAACGGCATTGATACCGCCCCCGGTAAATCCACTGAGGGATGGATCGTATGGAGAAATGGAAACCTGGATCTGGTCAATGGCATCAAGAGAAATAGGGGCAATGTTTGCCTGTCCTCCGTTTGTTCCGGAAGCAGCCAGTCCAAAAACGTCATTGTTCAGGGCTCCGTCAATGTAAAAGGCATTGTACCGGTTATTCTGCCCTGCAATGGAAATCGCACCTTCGTTGGTATTACTGATTTTTGCCTGCGGAACAGCGCGCAGCAGGTCCGTGATGTTACGGCCAACGGATGGAATGTTGGCAATTCGGTCGCGGCCGATGGTTGTTTCCGTACCGCCTTTTCCCTGGTTACCGGTCCTGGAAGTGGACACCACAACGGTGGAAAGTTCAGCGGCGGAGGTGGCCATCTGGAAATCCTGGCGCGAATTTTCACCCAGGGTCAGGAATACATCACCGCGCGTAAACGGCTGAAAGTTTACATAAGAAACAACAATGGAGTAAGGACCTCCGGGATTCATATTATTGATGTCGAACTTTCCGTCTGTTTTTGTAACGGTCCGGTATACCGTCCCGGTAGGCTGGTGGGTAGCCGTTACCGTTGCGCCAATCAGCGCTTCACCTGCCGCGGCACGAACAAAGCCGCTCATACCGCTGGTGGTTACCTGTGCAAATGTGTTCATGCAGAAGAACAGGCATAACGCTAACAGAACTGATATTCTCTTGAGCATAAAAGTGGGTTGATTATTTAGGTGCAAAGAAAGGGATAAAAAGAGCGCACAATATAGATAAATATTAACAATTGGTAAACGTATGAAAGGCACTGGTGAGAAGCGAAACGCTGCATTTCACCACCTGTCAATTTGCCGGCTCTTGCTACCTTTGCCGAAATATTCTCCATGTTCGATTCTATTGAAAGCGCTATAGAAGATATCAGGAACGGCCGGCTTGTAGTGGTGGTGGATGACGAAGACCGTGAAAACGAAGGTGATTTTATAACAGCCGCTCATAATGTTACCCCGGAGGTAGTCAATTTTATGAGCAAACAGGGTAGGGGTTTGATTTGCGCGGCACTCCTGGAAGAGCGATGCGATGAACTCGGACTTGAACTGATGGTGAATAATAACACGGCCCTGCATGAAACGGCTTTTACCGTTTCCGTTGACCTGCTCGGGCATGGATGTACCACGGGAATTTCAGCCCAGGACCGCTCAAAGACCATCCAGGCCCTGATCAATCCGAACACAAAAAAAGAAGACCTCGGCCGCCCCGGACATATATTCCCGCTCCGTGCTAAAAAGGGCGGGGTGCTCCGCCGGACCGGTCACACGGAAGCTGCCGTAGACCTGGCACGGCTGGCCGGATTTGAACCCGCAGGCGTACTCGTTGAGATCATGAATGATGACGGGTCTATGGCCAGGCTTCCCGAACTGATTGAAGTAGCTAAAAAATTCGATTTTAAGCTGATTACCATAAAAGACCTCATTGAATACCGGTTAAAAAGGGATTCGCTGATCGATGAAATTGTTCGGGTGGATATGCCTACCAAATACGGTCACTTCAAGCTGGTGGCTTTCCAGGAAAAGAATTCCAGCAACGAGCATCTTGCCCTTATAAAAGGAGAATGGAAGGAAGATGAGCCCATTCTTGCCCGGGTACATTCCTCCTGTTTTACCGGCGACATACTGGCCTCCATGCGTTGCGATTGCGGGGAGCAGCTTCACGGAGCCATGCAAATGGTGGAAGCGGAAGGCAAAGGCGTTATTCTTTACATGAACCAGGAAGGCCGTGGTATTGGACTGGTCAATAAACTGAAAGCCTACCGCCTGCAGGAAGAAGGAATGGATACGGTTGAAGCCAACCTGCACCTCGGGTTCCAGACCGACCAGCGCGATTATGGAGTCGGTGCGCAGATCCTCAGGCATCTTGGCGCCACCAAGCTCCGGCTCATCAGCAACAATCCGAAGAAAAGAGTGGGACTGGTGGGCTACGGTCTGGAGATCATCGACAACGTACCATTAAAAGTGGATCCCAACCCGCACAACGAAAAATACCTGCAGACCAAGAGGGATAAACTGGGTCACGAAATCCTTTAGTTGGAAGAACCCAGGGTTGAGGAATCGGGTAATGGTTTCCGGACGGTTGTAGCACTGTCTTTGGGTATACTGCGTCCTTTGTTTTTCTTGCCAAACAACCACCCGAAAAGGGATTCAAACTCCCGGTTGTACGACAGGCTGCTGCCATAGCGTTTGGCATTCCGGTCGTTAATACCCGGTGTGATATAATTTACGTTTTCCCGGTAAAAGAAGGTAGCCCTGAGCGATCCTGTTTTATTCAGGATCAGCTCCACATTCACATCCGGAAGGAGGCTCAGTGTCTGGTTAAAGTTGCCTTGTATGGGCACATCAAAAGTGCCGCCTACCGTAAAGTTTACCCGGCCCTCGAAAAGTGATTTTCCAAAAGCCACATTAAAATTACTCTGGTTGATGCCGTTCACCAATCCGCTGCCTGCACCGATCAGGTTCCGGTTATAAAGTGATCCGGAAAAATTGAAGGTTATATCGTTGTTGCGCAGGATAGTGGAGAAGAGTTCATTCAGCCTGCGGTTGATCTCTGAAAACAGTAACCCCGAAATGGTGCTGTACGCAAATTCCTGGATAGGCCGGTAACCGGTTGAAGTAAAATTCTCGTACGGTGCAAAACTGTTCAGTACAATCAGGTAGGCCACCTGCTTGCTTAATTCGGTTGAGTTGCGCTGGAGTTGCTGGATACCAAACGAGATGGAAGGGTTGCGATAAATAACGCTGTTTGCCGGGAACTCAAGGGCAAAGTTCAGCCGGGGCTGAAACAAGTCGCCGGACAGGTTTACCAACACCGTTACATTTTCACGGATCTGTGTCAGCAAGGTGCGCTCGTTATCCTGGAGCGGTAATGCCTGCGCCAGCGGGGCAAAGCTCACTCCTTCAGCCGTATACACCATGTCCAGGTGAATATTTGCTGCATAAGGATCTCCGGTCCATTCAATAAAATTGTTGGATCCTTTCTTCAGTTCGAAAGGCTTTTTAAAGAAGGACTGGAAAGTATATTCGTAATTCCCTTCCTGTATATCAAACCGCCCCCGGATGCTGAGCGGAGACGAGGTGCCGGCAGCTATTTTAAGATTCCCGAATCCGCGCCCGCGCATTACATCGCCGGTCTGCTCATCCAGGATAAGGTCGACATTTACATTCGGGTTGGCCGTCAGGTTGATCTCAAACGTCATGTTGGTGCTGCCTCCCTGGAGTTCTGTTTCCGACATGGCACGACCATATTTGCGTTCCACCATAAAAGATGCCTGGCCGCTTTCCCTGGACCGTGATGGTGGAAGAACAATGAAGGAACTGTCGCCCCTGACCTCGGAAGCCCTTGCATCAATGTTCATGTACATATCGTTCTGCGGCCCCACCAGAACCAGCGAGCCGGTTCCTTTGGCGGTTCCGTAAAACTGCTGGTTGTCGCGCAGGGTGGTATTCAGCAGCAACATCGGTTTGTTGTCTGTTTGCACCACGATATCGTAATACATGTTGTTGAATCCTTTATGCCGGATGTTACCCGTAGCGGTTGCCGTGTTGCCCAGCGTATCGCGCAGCTTAAGGGTTCCGAAATCGATCATGTCTTCTTTCAGATTGATATCGGCATCATCTACCCGGTAAAATACCTGCGTAAATCCAATCCTCATACCGGCATTATGCAAGCGCGCCCGGCCGACAAAATTCCTGGCGGCGCCTTCACCAACAATATTAAGATTGCCGCTTACATATCCCTGCAGGTCGGAGAACAGTCCTGATACAAAACGCTCCAGGATCTTTACCTGGAAGTTTTCGGGGTTGATGGAAATGCGGTCATTAAACGTATTTTCAGCATCATCAAGATCCATGGCCACATCAAAATTGAGGCGGTGTTCGGGATCAACATTGTTACCACGCACAATCAGCAACCCGGTTGTTTTATCATAGGTAGCGGAACCTACTATCTGTCCGAGCGAATCATTATCAACCCACAGGTCTTCCACCTTGAAGTTATCGGCAATAACATTAAAGCGGCGCTGAGGATCTTCAATTACCACATCCGATGTTAGTTTTCCTTCCAGCCGGTTATCTTTCAATAACAGCGGGGAAAGGTCACCAAGGTTAATATTACGCAGCGCAATGTGGAGGTCATTCCAGTTGTTGCCTACTTCCGAAGGTCTTGTTTCCACCCTTATTTCCTGGTCTGATTCGCGGAGCACCAGCTGGCCCTGCACAACGGTATTTCTCCTGAAGTTCAATTCACCGCCCTGCTCAATATTCCATGTCTTTCCATTCAATACAAATGAAGATGGATTAAACTGGATCATGGCCCCATCGGAAAAGGTCCGGATCTGGGCGGATACATCTGCCCGGTTTATAGTTTGATTCGCCGTTGTATTAAGTGTGAAATCAGAAACGTCATTCTGTGCCCGAATGCTGAACGTTGTTTGCGGAAACACCAGGCTGTCGCTTACAACCGCATTGTTTACCTGCCCGGTAACCACCAGGGTTTCCAAATCGCCGCTTCCTTTCAGTTCCACGTCCGAAAACTGGAATTTATCCCGGTACGAAAAATAAGGAACCGTGGCGTCAATGGTCATGTTATTGGTGGAGATGTCGAGTGATCCCTTGATATGACTGTTGTTGAATCCGGCAAGGCTGGTGTCGATCAGTCTGATATAATCCTCAATGAAACCGGTTTGAATATCAAACGTAAAAGTTTGCGGCTTTACATTCGCCGGCGCCTTGATATAAGAAGGATAATACCGGCTCAGGAAAAGTGTGAAGGCATTAGGCAGCGTGGCCACATCAAAATTACCGGTAATGGTCGCATCAAATTCATTGGAGGTGGCGCGCAATACTTTTAACCCGTCAACATAATGTGAAGCAACAACCAGCGAATCAAAAGACAACCTGGTGCCATTATGCAGGAGGGTAGCTTCATAAATCCGCGCATCTCCAAGAAGGTTGGAAAGGGAAGATCCCTGCAGGTCAAGATTAAATGCTCCGCTCAGCTCCAGGTTTTCCCGTGTAAGACCGAGTGTGCGCAGCTTTGCCTTTACAATGTTTGCTTTCACGCGGAACAGCGGAAGATTCCCGCTAAGGTCTATAAGCCCGGTAAGTGTCAGGTCCGCAGCGGGATCCCTGATTACGAAATCACCATTGAACAAACGGTTGCTGAGGCGTCCCTTTGCCTTTATATTCTGGTAGGTATAATTGCCGTAGCGGATCCGGTGCACGCTTCCGTCAATATCCATATCCAGGGTCTTCCACTCAAATCCTTTTCCTTTCACGCTTCCGTTAAAAGCAACAGATCCCAGCATCGGGTTATTGATGAAAGCACCCAGTTGAAATCCTCCCGTTTGCAGCTTACCCGAATAAACCGGGTCGCCCCTTTTTGGAAACTTCATATTCAGGTCGGTGGTCAGTGTACCGAGGTTTGTCTGAAGGGTTCCAAAGGTCACAAAATCATTAATAAAACCGGTATAGGTTCCTTTGAATCGTACGTAAGAAAGACGGGCAAGGTTGGGCGTGGTAATCTTCCGGATTGCAGGAATAAAACTAACGGCATCCCTGTAGGTCGTGCGCAGGTCTTTTGCTTCAATGTTGATGAGTGTTTCATTGATATTAGGTAACCCAATCAGGCTTACGTTCCCGTTTATATAGGTATTGTTGCCGGCCCATACTTCAATGTCGCGGCCTGTAAGGGCATCAACGGTTCCTTTAACGGTGCCATCTATTTTTATGGTGCGGTTCCAGTTGCTGATGCCGGGTGCGAAGTAGGCAATGTCATCTGATGCAATGGAAGACTTTTTAAAATTGGCTTCCATGGTTACGGCATGAATAAAATCAGCCAGGTCACCGATTTTATCGTAGCTCAGGGCAAAATAATCACCCAGTACGCTCCGTGGCGTTTGCAGGTGCAGTTCATCGAAGATCATTCCCTGTGGGTGGAGGGTAGCTTTTGTTTTAAGCGATTGAATGGTAAACCCGCTTTTTTCTTTGGTGGCCAGGTCAATAGCGGCATGAAGGGTATCGCCCATCATGCGTACGTTGCGGAGCGTTCCGTTGATCTCCCGGAAATCTATATGATTGCTGTTGAATCCTTTGCCGGAATAGGCAAGCGTACCCCGGTCGTTACGGTAACCGCCATTGCTGATGGTAATGGTACCAATACTGATTTTCCAGTCGGAATCGCTTTCTTGTTTGGTACTTGTATCGCCTGCCTGCGTAGGTTTTTTACCCCTATAGGTAAAGGTTGAGAAATAAGGTTGGGTCAGTGCCAGGGTGGAAACATTCACGACTTTTTTGGTGACGCTGATCTCGTTGGCATCAAGGTCAAGGTAGTTAACGCGGGCAATAAAATCCTGGCCCGTCCAGGCATCGCGCTGTACAAAGGTCACATTGCTGAAAACGGCCTTTTTGAGATTAAATTCAATCCCGGCTTTTTTCTGGCTTTTACCCGATGAAGCAAAATACTGCTCGAGGAAGCGATAGTTCCATACCGAATCGGCCCGGTTTAAATGGATGGTGGCATTTTCAAGTCCGATGTATTGAAGATCGGCCTGCTCTTTAAAAAAGAACCAGTCGGTAATGCGCACCTGTACCTTACGGGCATAAAGCAGGGTATCACGCCGTTGATCTTCAACCAGCACACCCTGGAGGTCCATTTTATTGAAGAACCCAATCTTTACATAGTCAATTGAAATGCGGCTCTGGAGGTCTTTTGAAAGCTTTTTTGTGATCTGACGGGCAAGCCAGTTTTGTCCGGTTTCTGTTTGAAGCAGGCCCCATATGATTATGAGCAGCAACAGAATGGAAAGTAGAACACGGGCAGATATTCTGGCAAATTTCCTCAGGACTATAAATTTTAAGTGTGTAAAAGTAACTAAAGGCACAGGTTACACAAATTCATTAACGCTGTGCACCTCTAAAAAGTCTGTGAAAAGGTAGGAATGGTAAATACCATCACGGTTTACCGGGATGCCGTTAAATTGAAGCGAAATGCAACCTTCTCAATTACCTTTGAAACAATTACGTAAGTCCCGGACAAACTGTTGATTGTAATGGGTTTACCCCTTTCAGTGTGGGCTGGGCAGGAATTTACAGGAAGTCTATGGAGAAAAAATTTGTTTTGGTGATTCATGGGGGCGCAGGCACCATATTGAAAAAAAACATCACACCGGAGATGGAAACGGCCTATGAAGCTGCTCTCAAAGAAGCTTTACAGGTTGGCCATGACCTGCTTCAAAAGGGTGCATCGGCGGTTGATGCGGTTGAAGCCACGGTACGCGTGCTGGAGGATTATCCTCTATTCAACGCCGGCAAGGGGTCTGTTTTTACCAATGAAGGCAAAAATGAACTGGATGCTTCCATCATGAACGGGAAAGACCGGAAAGCCGGGTCGGTAGCCGGGGTGACTGTCATCCGGAATCCGATCACCGCTGCAAGGGCTGTTATGGAAAAGAGCGAGCACGTAATGATGATGGGCGCGGGCGCTGAAAAATTTGCCCGGCAGGAAGGACTGGAGTTGGTTGATCCCAGTTATTTCTACACGGAAGAACGCTGGCAGGGACTTTTGCGGGTACGGAAGGAAAATCCGGAAAAAATGGAACTGGATCACGACAGCACAAAAAATGAAGCGGTTGGAAAGCAACCGGAGAACCGTGATTACAAATTTGGAACCGTTGGGGCCGTGGCGCTGGATATGCAGGGCAACCTGGCGGCTGCTACTTCCACAGGGGGGATGACCAACAAAAAATTCGGCAGGGTAGGCGACGCGCCCATCATTGGTGCGGGCACCTATGCCCATAATAAAACCTGCGCCGTTAGCTGTACCGGGTGGGGCGAATTTTTCATCCGCCTTTCCGTAGCCAAAACGGTAAGTGACCTTATGGAATACAAAGATTACTCGCTGCAGCAGGCAGCCGAAGACCTGATCATGAATCAGGTTCCTGCTTTGGGCGGTGATGGAGGATTAATTTCGGTAGACAAAAATGGAAACATTTCCATGCCCTTTAATACCGAAGGTATGTACCGGGGTTATATAAAAGGGGATGGGAAGGCAGTAGTGAGGATCTATAAGGAGTGAGATTTTTCAACGAAAGGCAATACCGTCACGGATTTCACGGATGGCATGGATTGAACAGGCAATACCGATCACGGATTTCACGGATGGAACAGGCAATACCTGAATACCCTAATACCACAATACCTTTTCCTTCAGTTCAGTCTCCAGATTCTTCGCTACGCTCTGAATGACTGAGGGAGAGTCAGCAGTTCACATCAGGCAGTAGGCAAAATATTGAAGTTAAATGTCAACCGCGAAGTGCTTCACGTTCGGCTATTGATACATGGAGCATTGAAAATTGAACATTGCCTGTCCCGCTTATTGCGGGGAGAGTCTTCATCCATTCGAAATTGGGAGTTCCTTGTTCCCCTGCAATAACGGGGCAGGCTCTGTTCGATATTCTTCTAAACTTCGGTTAGAAATATTTCTTCTTTCGGTAGGGCCTTGTTCTTTTTTTGGGCGGGATAATCCAGCCACCGGAGATGCCGGCAATGCGGTGCCTGATCTTCGGACCACCGTCTGCATTATTCATGCTTCCCATTCCATGTGCGTAGTGCGCAAACAACATCCATCCTTTTTGCGACTCGTATCCCAAATGAATATTGGCAGAAGCCGTAAACCGGCCATAATCACCAAAAGAGAAGATCATGGCGCGTCTTACCGGCGGAGCACCAATGGTGGTATCAAATCGTTCCTTGCCGGACAGGGCCACATCGATGGCAGGGCCGAACCGTACGAAAGGATGAGAATTATTACGGGTTAGGTCAAACTGGAATAAAGGTGCGATCTCCACCGTATGTATGCGGGTTGAATTATTTTTTGCCAGTTCGGTAGGCGGAAACGCAAAGAGATTAAAATCTACATCGTATCCTTTCAGACTGTAATAAAAAGAGGGAAAGAAAAAAAGCCTGTTTTCAAAAGGCACCTTCATGGAAACACCGGCCATTGCTCCCAATTTAAATGTAGTTGGTTGCTTTACATTCCGGATGGTATAATTCGCTGCAGTAGCCTGCGGACCTGCATAAAATGCAACAGCAGGTCTTTGGGCGGCTGCTGCCAGGGTTGCCAGTAAAAATAATAAATACAGAAGTCCTACTCGGGCCGTCATAAATGCTAGAAAGGGTAAATGTAAGGAAAGTGAAGGAAGTCCACGGTCCACGGTCAACGGTCCACAGAACTTTGAAAAAGTTTGGTAATCCTTTTTTAGGCTCTTAAAGGCAGTCTTCTATATTATTTCTTTCCTTAAGACGTAATGTTCCGTGGACTGTGGACTGTGGACTGTGGACTGTGGACTGTGGACTGTGGACCGTGGACTGTGGACCATGGACTATCGTACTTTAACGATGTGATGCCTGCCCTTGCTGTTTTATCTTTACACGATGCATTGGTTACCGTACCACCGGGCAAAATTTACAACAGAAATGAGCCAGGATGAAATAGCTCATGAACTCCGGAAACATATCACACCACCTGACTGGAAAATAAATCTTCAGAAGGCCGTGCAGCGTGAATTCCTCGAGGGCCGGGTATATAAGGAAAAATTCCGGATGGGCCGGGGTGCGTACGGACTTACGTGGGGACGTACCAGCCTGTTGCCTGTTTTAATTGCAAAAGTAAATCCATCTGAAAGCGGGAGAGGAAGTATCATCAAAATCAGGATAAGGCCATCGGTATCAGGATTGGTGATCATCTCTATATTTTCACTCGTTGCTATTTCCGGGCTTGTTATCTCTCTACAGGAATCAAAACCACAGGGTGCAGTGGTAAGCACGATTTTTCTGGCACTAACGGTATTCTTTTTAATGGGCCGCTTCGGAAAAGAAGTGCGTTTTTTTGAAGAATTTATTTCCGTACACCTGAGGGCTTCCCGGAATTAAATGCAACCGCAATGGCGCAAAGGCTTTTTGAAGATTGATTGTATGATGATCCTAAGCATCTTTTTATAAGATCCAAGTGTTTTTTATAATTCGTTCTTCCCTGTTTTCTCCCGAACCTCAGTGCGCAAATTCTTACGCCAACCATAATTACAGTATACTTAAATAAAAAATAAAACAACATTAATAATCCTTCCTATCATAATTATCCGGGTACTCTACTTTGCGTTTTTGCGTTCCACCGCAGGTGGCTTTGCGTCTTTGCGTGAAATCCAAAAACCCTAATGCCTCGACTGTTTCATATCCTGATTAAATTGCTCCGAAGCTCCTTTGGGAATGGAAAGTGATTGCCAGCGGGTGTTACGGAACCAGCGCGCGAGGTACACGATCTGGCCTACGTGGTAACTGTAATGTGCGATCTGCCGGTTTATGGCGTCCACCACCGAAAGTGGTTCTGTGCGTACCGTAATGGTCTTAAGCAGGTCTTCCTCGGCAAGGGATTGCAAAGTATCCAGGAATACCTTCCAGCCTTCTTCCCACAGTAGCAGCAGTTGATCTTTGGAATGCTGATTGTTTTCAAATTCCTCATCCCGCCTGCGCCAGGGCTTTTCGCCGTCTTCCGTAAGAAAATTGGTCCAGCGGCTGAGCATATTTCCATGCAGGTGCCGGATGATAATACCAATGCTGTTTGAGGCTTCATTGGGCTGTTGATGAAAGTCTGCTTCTTCCAGTTGTGCCATGGCTTTATCACCCAACGATTTTTCATCACGGAGTCGTTTGATGGCACTGTCTAAATATATTTTTCCGATGCTCATAGCCAGGTAAGGTAAAATTATAGGAACACAAAGTCTTTGCGTCATTGCGGTTAAACGTTCAGTATCCTTCCGCTGCATCATCACCACGGTTATCGGCAACGGCTTCAAACGTTCCATTGGGCAGTACACGGATCACTTCCACACGGCCGATCGCGCCGCGTTCATTAATGATATAGCCCATGCGCTGAAGCGCTGTTCGTACATCAGCGGGAAAAGTGCGTTCCACGTCAATCTGGTCAGGTAACCACTGGTGGTGAAATTTTGGGCCGTATACGGCATCTTCCGTTGAAAGATTGAAGTCAATAATGTTGATGATGGTCTGGAAAACAGATGTGGTGATGGTAGTTCCACCGGGTGTTCCTGCTACAAGGAAAGGCTTTCCGTCTTTCAGAACAATGGTAGGTGTCATCGAAGAAAGCATCCGTTTGCCGGGCACAATGGCATTCGCTTCACCGCCTACGGCGCCATACATATTCGGAACCCCTGGTTTAATGCTGAAGTCGTCCATTTCGTCGTTGAGAAAAAAGCCAGCGCCACCAACAACCGTCCTGCTTCCATAACCATCATTCAATGTTGTGGTTACCGATACGGCATTTCCTTCGGCATCCATCACACTCAGGTGGGTTGTCTCTTCACTTTCTTCACGCGGTACAACTCCTGGTTTTACGATCGTGCTGTTGCCGGCGCGTGCCGGTACATGATCCTTCATGCGGTTGCGCAGGTAAGCATCTGAAGTGATCACGTCAACAGGTACTTTATAAAAGTCTGCATCGCCCATATGCTGCGCACGGTCGGCATAGGCCCTGCGTTCCACTTCGGTCATCAGTTGTACCGCCTGTGGTGATAGAAATCCATAAGAAGGCAGCGGCTGGTCTTCCACCATTTTCATCATCTGGTGCAACAACACGCCTCCACTGCTGGGCATGGGCATCGATACTACCTGGTAGCCCTTGTATGTAAAGCTGTGCGGCTGGCGCCATTTTGCTGTATACGCTTTTAGATCTTCAGCCCTGATAAATCCACCACCACGATTCATTTCTTCAACAATCAACTTTGCCGTTTCCCCTTCATAAAAACCGGCAGCACCCTGATCACGGATGCGCTTCAGTGTATTGGAAAGGTCTTTTTGAATCAGTGTATCGCCGGCCACCCAGGGTTGAACGCGCTGAAAGGCATTGGGCATCGTATTATGCGTTCGCAGGTCTTCCTGCAAACGGTTTAATGATCCCGCTTCCCGTTCGGTAATGGCGAATCCTTTTTCGGCGAGGTCTATAGCCGGTTGTATTAACACAGAAAGCGGAAGCTTTGCATACCGGAGGCTTTCGGAAATACCCGCCACGGTTCCTGGTACGCCGCTGGAGGTAGGACCGCGTAAACTTTTGCCGGCCACCACTTCCTTCTTATCATCGAGGTACATATCACGATGTGCCGAAGAAGGCGCCATCTCGCGGTAATCCAGGGCTACGGTTTGTCCATTGGCCAGGCGCGCCACCATAAAACCACCACCACCTAAATTACCGGCACCCGGGTAAACAACAGCTAAAGCCAGTTGCATGGCGATTGCCGCATCAACAGCATTTCCACCCTTGCGCATAATTTCCACGCCAACCTTGCTGGCAATCGGGTGCGCGGAAGCAACAGCACCATTTTTTGAAACCGACTTTTTCTTTATGGAATATTGATATGGGTTAACGCTATCGGGTGCGATGATATTCCTGGAAGAGTGACAGCCGGCAAAAAAAAGCAACAGGAAAAGGGGAACCGATTTGTTCATGATCAGAATTATGGTGTTAAGGTAAGCCAGCCGTTTAAATTATAATCTGCGAGCGTGTTTTTTGAAATCCTTATATTAGTAACATAGTCCTCCCTCCAATAATGAATCCCACCCACCGCTTGCTGCTTTTCCCTGAATAAGGAAACTTTCAATTAAATTTTTTTTATGAACCAACAACGCCTTTTGAGCAAACGTATTTTCAGTTTAGCCGTAACGATGATCACCTTCCTGGCTGCATGGGCACAAACAGGAACTGTTTCCGGAATTGTAAGAGACCCGGGCGGAAATCCACTTTCGGGTGCTTCGGTCACGGTACAGGGATCTTCCAGGGGAACCACCACCAACAATGAAGGAAGATTTTCACTACCTATTGGTGCGGGAACGCACCAGGTGACCGCCAGTTACGTGGGATTTGGCGCCACCCGCAAGACTGTTACCGTTGGTGACGGGCAAACGGTTGAAGTAGATTTCCTGTTGACCGAAAGCGGGCAGGAACAGGCCATTGTCATACTGGGCTCGCGGGCACTTCCCCGTACGCAATTGGAAACACCGGCGCCGGTTGATGTTATCGACATTAAAAAACTGGCCGGTGATGCTCCGCAGGTTTATATCAACCAGATCCTTACTTATGTGGCACCATCCTTTAATTCGGGAACGCAAACGGTGGCCGACGGAACCGATCATATTGACCCGGCTTCCCTTCGCGGCCTCGGCCCCGACCAGGTGCTCGTATTGATCAATGGCAAAAGACGTCATAATACTGCTTTGGTGAATCTAAACGGAACCTTCGGAAGAGGTGCCGTTGGTACCGATATGAATGCCATCCCGGTGTCGGCCATCGACCGCATTGAAATTCTTCGTGATGGTGCTTCTGCACAATACGGAAGCGATGCTATTGCAGGGGTGATCAACATCATTCTTAAAAGTTCGGTCAACCGCGTTACGGCTTCCATAACAGCGGGTCAGCACTATTCAAAATTTCAAAGCAGCACGGTAACCGATGGGGAGACCGTGCAAACAGCCATGAACTTTGGAATCCCGATGGGACAAAATGGAGGCTTTGTCAATTTCTCAGGCACTTATGATTTCCGCAATTACACCAACCGTGCCGGTGACCGGACCGGTACCATTTTTAACCGGTATAACGGAAGGAATGCAGCGGGTGTGGTGCAGGTTGCAGACCGTACCGATTCATTTTTAACGGCCAACAACCTTACACGCCGCGACTTCAGGCAAAGGGTAGGACAGTCCCTGCTGCGTGGCGGGCAATTCATGATGAATTCCAGTTTCCCGATGGGCGATAACGGTACCGAGTTTTATCTCTTCGGCGGAATTGGTTACCGCAACGGCCAGGCTGCCGGCAATTTCCGCTTACCCCATATTGCTAATAATGTTATAGAAATTTATCCCTTTGGTTTTCTTCCCGAGATCCACTCCGATATTTATGACAAGTCGCTTTCCATGGGCATACGCAGCAAGCTGAAAGAATGGAATGTTGACTTCAGCAATACATTCGGACAAAACCAGTTTGCCTTCCGCGTGGTAAACTCGCTGAATGCATCTATGGAACGTTCTTCACCAACAAGGTTCAATGCAGGCGGGCCGGTGTTTACGCAGAATACCACCAATTTGGATTTTTCAAGAGGCTATGACCTGATGGCCGGGGTGAATGTTGGTTTCGGTGCAGAACACCGCTTCGAGCGCTACCAGTTGTTACCGGGTGAAGAAGCTTCTTATACGGACTATGGTAAAGCACGCCAGGTAGGTTTGGATGGATCGGGCCGGCCCATCCTGATACCGGATCCCAAAGGACCGATCAGTACCCGCTTTGGCGGGGCCGACAGTTCTGCACGTGGTGGCGGTGCGCAGGTCTTTCCCGGGTTCCGTCCTGAAAATGCCGTTAATGCAGCACGCAGTGCCATCGGTGCTTATGTTGACGTAGAGCTGAATCCTTCCCCGGCTTTCCTGGTAAACCTTGCAGGGCGTTATGAAAATTATAATGACTTTGGTTCTACCGTGAACGGAAAGATCGCGATGCGGTACAAGATCGGAAATGCATTTGCTTTAAGAGGTTCACTCAGCACCGGTTTCAGGGCTCCATCCCTTCACCAGCGCTACCTTTCTACAACATCAACCTTATTTGTAGCAGGCATACCCTATGAAGTAGGAACGTTTACCAATGACAGCCGTCCTGCCGAACTGCTGGGCATTCCAAAGCTGCGCCCGGAAAAATCAAAGAACGTGAGTGCCGGCTTTACCGGCAACCTGGGTGGTTTCAAGGTAACCCTCGATGGATATTATATTAGGATCAATGACCGAATTGTTTATACCGACCAGTTCCAGGGCAGCAATGCAGCAAATGCTTCGGCGGTAGACCAGGAGATTTTCAGGCTGCTGGCCATTGCCAATGCCAACCGTGCCTCTTTCTTCGCTAATGCCATCAATACCGAAACAAAAGGTGTTGACCTGGTGGTGTCGTATGGAAGACAGCTTGGCGGGGGAAATTTCCGCGCCGACCTTTCCGGCAATTACACCCAGACCAAGCGGGTTGGCGACATTATGGCTTCCGAAAAATTAATGGGAAAGGAAAATATTTATTTCAGCGAATCAAACCGTGTATTCCTGGAGCAATCGGTGCCCCGTGAAAAAGTGGGCCTCACGCTGACCTACGGAATCAATAAATTGAATTTCTTTGTACGGAATGTGTGGTTTGGCGAAGTAACCGAAGCTTCCAATACGCCTGCATTGCAACAGGTGTACGGATCGAAGGTGATCACCGACTTTTCAGTTTCCTATAAGATTACGAGTGGATTGCGTGCATCGGTTGGCGCCAATAACCTCCTTGATGTTTACCCGGATGAAACGATCGATCCTGCAACACGCGCCTCCAACCAGTTCATCTACTCCAGGAGAGCAACGCAGTTTGGCTTCAACGGAAGGTATGTATTTGGAAGGCTGGAGCTTACGCTGTGAAAAGTGAAAAGTGAAACGTGAAAGGTGAAAAGTGAGGTCGTTTTCATCCATTTGCGCTCCCACAGTTTCCCGCAAAGCCGCTAAGTTAAAAACGAAGCGCTTCCCATTTGCTGCATGCAGCGTGCAGTGTGAAGCGTGCAGCTTCCCTGAATTGAACATTGATCATTAAACATTGCAAATTGTACATTTCCCTAAATTGCTTTCGTCATAACAACGACCTAAACCTTCCGACGACACCTGGTCCCGCTCCGGCGGGACTTTTTTTATGCATTTACTGGGCCCTTGTTTCTTAAATTGCCGCATAATTAATTTCAAGATGCATAAAAGAATCGTAGCCCTTTTTGTACTGGCTCTTTTCAGCGCTCCCCTTTTATGGGCGCAGGTCCAATCCCCTGAACAATTTTTAGGTTATAAGGTCGGTGCGCGTTTTACCCCACACTGGCGCCTGGTGGAATACTTCCGTCATGCGGCGGCTGCGGCGCCGCAGGTAATGCAGTTAAAGCAATACGGTCAAACCAATGAAGGACGCCCACTGCTGGCTGCCTTTATTTCCTCACCCGAAAACATCAACCGGCTCGACGCCATCCGCCAGCAAAACCTTTCCCTTGCCGGAATGCAGGAATCCCGGTCAGGCCTTACCAATAAACCAGCCATTGTATGGCTTAGTTATAATGTGCACGGCAATGAAGCTTCCTCCTCTGAAGCATCCATGATGACGCTGTATGCTTTATTGAATCCGGCCGAAAGGGCCAACAAGGAATGGCTGCGTAATACGGTTGTGGTAATTGATCCCTGTCTCAATCCGGATGGCCGCGACCGTTATGTATCCTGGTTCAATTCTGTGGTAGGCCGCACGGCCAATCCCAGTCTTAATGCCCGTGAACATTATGAGCCATGGCCGGGCGGACGTGTGAATCATTACAACTTTGACCTCAACCGCGACTGGGCATGGCAAACGCAGGTGGAAACACAGCAGCGCGTTGCCCTTTATAATCAATGGATGCCCCAGGTGCACGTTGATTTTCATGAGCAGTATATCAATAACCCCTATTACTTCGCACCGGCCGCAAAGCCTTACCATGAAGTGATCACTCCCTGGCAGCGCCGTTTCCAGGAAACCATCGGCCGAAATCATGCCCGCTATTTCGACCAGCAGGGATGGCTTTATTTCACCAAGGAATATTTTGACCTGCTGTACCCTTCTTACGGCGATACCTACCCGATTTATAACGGCGCTATCGGCATGACCTATGAACAGGCCGGCCACGGACTTGCCGGTACCGCAGTGGAACTGGAAACTGGCGATACACTCACCCTTGCCGACCGTGCATTGCATCATTTCACTACCGGAATCAGCACCATTGAAACAGCTTCCAAAAATGCAGACCAGCTGGTAACGGAATTTCAGAATTATTTTACCAACGCCGCCCGCAACGGTGCCGGCGAATACAGGTCGTACGTTATCAAAGGATCCCAGCAGGACGAACAGCGCCTGCAGGCCCTTCAAAAGATGCTTGCCAATAACGGCATCAGGTTTATGGTGGGTAAAGCCGGCACGTACCGGGGCTACAATTATGCCAATGGCAAAGAAGAAAGTTTTACAGTAAGCAAAGAAGATATGGTGATACCGGGAATACAACCCAAAGCAGCCCTTGCAAAAGTTTTACTCGAACCCCGCACACAGGTGGAGGATACATTTACCTACGATATCACGGCCTGGTCGTTACCCTATGCTTACGGACTTCGCGCTTATGCCACACACACAGCTATACCGGTAACGGATAGCGTAACCACGGGCTTTACACCCAACCAGCCTGCCGGAAATAATATTTATGGTTACGTGATCCCCTGGTCGGGCATGCGCAGCGTTTCACTCGTGTCGGCCCTGTTGCAGAAAGGACTCAAACTACGTTTCAGTGAACAGGCTTTTGAATCGGGTGGACAGCAATTCAGCCGCGGATCCATCATTATACTCAGAACCAGCAACCAGTATGTTCCGGCGTTGTGGGATACGGTGCGCGAAATGGCCAATGCCGCCCGGGTAGAAATCAAAGCAGTAGGAAGCGGATTTGTAGATAAGGGCAGTGACTTCGGCAGCGCACGGATCAAATTCCTGAAAGCCCCGCGCGTGGCCATGTTTGCAGGTGAAGGAGTGAATGCAAATTCTGCCGGAGAGGTGTGGCATTACTTCGACCAGGTCATTCAATACCCGGTGACCCAGGTGAATCTGAATAGTTTCAGTAACATACGGTGGAGTGATTATGATGTGCTGATCATGCCGGGTGGAAGCTACCGGTTGCTGAACGACAAAGCGCAGGCGGACCAGTTGCGCAACTGGGTGCAGGGTGGCGGAAGGCTTATCGCCATGGAAAATGCAGTGGCACAACTGGCGCGCCAGGATTGGGCCATCAAATCAAAAAAGCCTGATGATGCCGATACGAAAAATGTATATGAGCCGCTCAAGCGATACGAAGACCGGGAGCGCGATTTCTTACCCAACTCAACACCGGGATCAATTTACCGTGTTGAACTGGATACCACGCATCCGCTGGCATTTGGCTTCCCGGGTGTTTATTACACGCTGAAGCAGGATGACCAGATTTATGAATTCATCCGCGAAAGCGGCTGGAATGTGGGTGTGATAAAAAAAGGCAACCAGGTTTCCGGATTTGTAGGGAACAGGTTGCAGGCAAGGTTGCAGGATGGATTGCTGTTTGGTGTACAGGATATGGGTGACGGTACCATAACCTACCTTACGGACAACCTATTGTTCCGCAGTTTCTGGGAAAATGGAAGGATCATGTTCTCAAACGCAGTGTTCCTGGTAGGACAATAAAATTCTGGTAATTATGATAAGGGGTGATCCATTGGAGAACCCTTTTTGTTTATTTGATTATGGGATTTGGTTTTTATAAAAATAATATGAAACGATTCTTCACCGTATTGATCGTGGCCCTTTGTGGTTCAGGGGCCCGTGCGCAAACAAATATTTCGTCTGCGGAAATTTACCTGGGTCTTAAAAAACTGGAGGTTGTTGGAAGCGTGCTGTATGTGGCCGCTCATCCGGATGATGAGAATACAAGACTGCTTACTTATCTCTCGAAAGACCGGTTGGTGCGTACAGGCTATCTTTCCCTTACACGTGGTGACGGGGGACAGAACCTGGTTGGCGATGAGCAGGGCATTCCGCTTGGATTGATCCGCACACAGGAACTGCTTTCCGCCCGCAGGATCGACGGAGCAGAACAATTTTTCAGCCGTGCTTATGATTTCGGTTTCTCCAAAACACCTGAAGAAACTTTTACCAAGTGGGACCGTGAAAAAATCCTGGCTGATGTGGTATGGGTTGTACGGAAATTCCAACCCGATGTTATCATCACCCGGTTTCCAACAACCGGCGAAGGAGGGCACGGACATCATACGGCTTCCGCGATCCTGGCTAATGAAGCGTTTACTGCTGCTGCTGATCCAAAGCGTTTTCCCGACCAATTGAAATACGTGCGTACCTGGCAGGCAAAGCGGATCCTGTGGAATGTGTTCGGGGGCAACGCATCCAATCCAGACCTGTTTCGTACAGACGTAGGCGGCTACAATGCAGTAATAGGAAAAAGCTATGGAGAAGTAGCTGCTGAAAGCCGCAGCCAGCATAAAAGCCAGGGATTTGGTGTAGAGCGTACAAGGGGGGAGGCTTTTGAATATTTCCGTACCACGGGTGGTGCTGCACCGGTAACCGACCTGTTTGATGAAGTGGATCTTTCCTGGAAGCGGGTACCCGGAGGTGAACCCGTGGCATCACTCATCTCAAACACCATTGATTCATTTAATTTTTTGCAGCCGCAGAAATCACTTCCTTCCCTCGTGGAAGTGTATAAAAAATTAACCGGTTTACCGGAAAGTTCCTGGAAACAACAAAAGATCAAAGAGGTTACGGCATTGATTGAACAGGCAAGCGGATTATACCTGGAAGCATTTACGCGCGAGCCCTTTGTTGCCCAGGGTGATTCGGCGCGCATCAGTTTCCTGGTCAATAACAGGCTGGGAGCAACGGTTACATTGGAGCGGATTGGTATGGAAGATTTTGATACTACTTTCCGGCAGGCGTTGGCTGCCAATAAAAATATTCAGTTCACAAAAACATGGCACATTACCGGGACACATCCGGTTACACAACCCTACTGGCTGCAATTACCCATGCAGGAAGGTTATTACACGGTACACGACCAGTTGCTTATCGGGCAACCCGATGCCGACCCGGCTTTCCTGGCCGATTTCTTGGTGCGCATAGGTGACGTAAGCTTCCGTATTATGAAACCAATCCGCTACAAGTTTGTTGATCCCGTAAAAGGAGAACAGTACCAGCCCTTTGTTATTCTTCCGCCGGTTAGTGTTTATGCAAATCCAGAACTTTTACTGGTGCGAAAAGACGATGCAGCTATAAAACCTTATTCCATCCAGGCAGTGGCGAACAAAAGAATCAACTCGGTAGAGACTACCGCCTTTTCCCAGGTTGAGAAGCTGCGAAAATCAGTAAAAGATGGTATGCCTGCATTTGCCAAAGGCGCCCAGAAAACATATGCATTCCAGCTTTCTTCAAAAGAACTCAAAGGAAAGGAAGCACGCATCTTTCCATCGGTGCAGGCAGAGAAAGGGATGGAAAATAACCTGGCGCGTGCCATCATAAAATACGACCATATTCCCTGGATCAGTTACTTCTATACCGACTATATCAAAGCCCTGCCGATTGACCTGGTTACTTATGGCAAACGCATAGGATATATCGTGGGGGCCGGGGATAAGGTTCCGGAGGCACTGGAAGAAATGGGTTATGAAGTGACGCTTCTTTCCGATAAGGAACTGTTGCGCAATAATCTTCAGCAGTATGACGCCATCATTTCAGGTGTGCGCGCTTACAATACCAATGAATGGCTGAACAGTCATCATGAAAAACTGATGGCCTATGTAGCGGAAGGCGGTAACCTGATTGTGCAGTACAATACCAGCAACAATAATGGTCCTGTGCGCGCCCGTATGGGTCCTTATAATTTTAATATCAGCCGTGCCCGCATTACGGATGAAACTGCACCGGTTAGTTTTCTGAATCCCGGGCACGCGGTATTGAATTTTCCAAACAGGATCACACAGGATGACTTTACCGGCTGGGTGCAGGAACGAAGTATTTATCATGCGGCCCCTGATATGGACCCGGCTTATGAAACCATTATCAGCATGGCGGATCCGAAAGAACCACCGGATGCCGGCAGCCTTATTGTGGCCAAACATGGTAAAGGATATTTTACCTATACGGGACTGGTTTTCTTCCGGCAATTGCCGGCGGGTGTTCCGGGTGCATACCGTTTGCTCGCCAACCTCATTGCCTTAAACCAAAAAAAAGAGTTCTGATGGCGCCACAACCGGATAATAAAAGGGCAGGAATAGCTTTTGCGTTTGTTATTATTTTGGGATTGATCATCGGGTACGCCATTAAACGGGTGCATATAGGATTGATCATCGGGCTTGCTTTGGGGTTCCTGGCTTCAGGTCTCTTACGCAGCAGGAAGTAGACCTTATTGATACCATGCAAAAAATAACGGATAAAGACAAGGTGCCTCTGTTTCCAACCTGGACGCATTGGTATATTTTGGTGATCATGTTTCTTGTAATCCTGATCATCCTGTTTAATTACTTTACCAAAACGTTTTCATGAAACTGCTTGACTGGCTGGTCATCGTCGTCCTGCTTTCGGGCATTATCCTGTACGGGTTGTATAAAAGCCGCACCACCAAAAACCTGGAAGGCTATTTTTTATCCAACCGCAGCATGCCCTGGTACATTGTGCTGTTAAGCATTATGGGCACACAGGCCAGCGCCATCACGTTTCTTTCAGGCCCTGGACAGGCATATGCCGACGGCATGCGTTTCGTGCAGTATTATTTCGGTTTGCCCTTAGCCATGGTGGTCATCTGCATCACCTTTGTGCCCATTTTTAACCGCCTGAAGGTCTTTACGGCTTATGAATACCTGGAGCAACGTTTCGATACAAAAACAAGGGTGCTCACCTCATCTTTATTCCTGCTGCAGCGCGGGCTTTCTTCCGGCATCAGTATCTATGCGCCTTCACTTATCCTGTCCTCCTTATTCGGGTGGGATATTTTCTGGATGAACATCATCATGGGAGGCTTACTGATCATCTATACGGTGAGCGGGGGAGCAAGGGCTGTTGCGTATACACAACAGCTGCAACTGGTCATCATATTTGCAGCTATGTTCCTCGCTGGTTATATGGCTGTGCACCTGTTACCTGCAGGCGTGGGATTCACAGATGCACTTCATATAAGCGGGAAGCTGGAAAAGCTGAACGTGATCACCGATGGGGTAGAACAGGAGGGATTCAACTGGAAAGACAAGTATAATATCTGGAGCGGGATCATCGGCGGGTTTTTCCTGTCGCTTTCCTATTTCGGTACCGACCAGTCGCAGGTAGGGCGTTACCTAACGGCACAGAATAACCGCGAAAGCCGGCTTGGCTTACTGATTAATGGACTGGTAAAGGTGCCCATGCAGTTTGCCATCCTGCTGATTGGCGTATTGATCTTTGCTTTTTACCAGTTCAACAGTGCGCCATTGTCGTTCAACAGTAAGCTGGTGGATGAAGCGCAAACTTCACCGCTCAAGGATTCCGTGCAACAATTGCAGCATAGACTTGATTCATTCAATAATCTCAAAAAGGAACGGGTGGTTGCTTTTACTGCAGCCATCAGTAAAGGGGATAAGGCGGAAGAAAAGAGGCTGGCCCCGGAAATAAAAGAATTGCAGAAAGGGGTTGACGAACAGCGGCGTCTCTTCCGCAGTACCGTAGATGCAGAAGGAAAAAGAGATACCAACGATACCAATTATATTTTCCTGTCGTACGTCAAAACTTTTCTTCCGGCAGGGTTGAAGGGATTGCTCATTGCGATTATTTTTCTCGCAGCATGGGGGTCTATTGCCGCGGCATTGCATTCACTGGCAGCCAGCACGGTCATTGATTTTCACCAGCGGTTTTCACCGGTGAAGGATGAAAAATCGGAATACAGTATTTCGCGCTGGTACACACTGGGCTGGGGCCTGTTCTGTATCGTGGTGGCGCAGTTTTCCGGGCAGCTGGGACAAAGCCTGATTGAAGCGGTCAATGTGTTGGGCTCATTATTTTACGGGGTGATACTGGGCATTTTCCTCGTGGCATTTTACCTGAAAGGAATCCGTTCGGCTGCTGTTTTTTACAGTGCTCTTATCGTGGAAACCTATATCATTATATCTGCTATCTGGCCCTGGCTGATGACCCAAAGCGCCTTTTTAAAGAACCTTTTTTCAACACCGGTCCATACATTTATGGACAGTGCTTCTCGCATTGGTTTTCTCTGGCTCAATGCCATCGGAGCAATCGGCGTTGTATTGCTTGCGCTGCTGTTACAGCTATTAATAAAGAACCATACGGAAGAAATTAAAGCATAAAAAAAGCGGCCATCCGGGCCGCTTTCTTATATAGTATTGTACATCAGAGCTTTTTCAGCAGGTCTTCATTCAGCTTTACATAATCATCGTTCTTGGCGGCTTTCGCCAGGTCAATGGATTTGTTAGCTGCCGTACGGGCATCTTCTTTTCTACCCAGTTTGGCAAGAGCGTTTGCGCGCTGGTGATGGATCCAGAAAGCATTCGGCTGCATTTCAACCGCTTTATCCAACCAGCTGAGTGCCTGGTTCATGTCTTTCCCGCTGTCCATGTAATACATGGCAGCAGCAAAATACGGGCGGTTGTCGCGGTTCATAGCGGCATCAATCTGCGCCATTACTTTACTTTCCACATCCATCGTAATAGGAAGGCTCACCGATTGGGTTCCCCACATCAGCTGTAGGTCTGCAGAAGAAGGTTTGATGTTGGCAAACTGGATCGTAAAGGTTTCTACAGGATCTCTTAAGGAAGCAGGCTTCACCGGAACGCGCACCACATCACTTTCCTGTTTGTAAGCAGCAGGCGAAGTAACATCAAGTTGTTTGGTGATGATCAGCGTCCAGGTTGCCTGGTCAGGAATGCTCAGCAACCCGTATTTACCGGCAGGGATTTTTGTTCCGCCGATTGTTACTTCATCACTGAACGTAAGGGTTGTGGCACTGTTGGCACCGGTACGCCAAACTTTTCCGTAAGGAGCAATGTCTTTTCCTATAGACCGGTTTTTTAATCCGGGACGTGAATAAGAAAGTTCAATGGTTCCTATTCCGAATTCCTGGCGCACGGTCTGTGCAGGACTGGGTGCTGGTGTTTTAATCGTTTGCGCATCTGCGGCCAGTACAAAGCAACACAATGCGGCTGCAAATAATTTCTTTATCATAATGGTCAATTTAGAGCAAAATTAAGGAAAGTGAATTTAGTCCACCGTCAACGGTCAACAGTCGACAGATGCTTCGTGTATAAAAAGGCTTCATGGAAATTGCACAGCACTTTGAGCATTTTAATTAAAAAGCCCTCAGGAAGAGGGCTATTCGTTATGCAATGGTGATGCTCTTATCCAAATACACATCCTGTATGGCATTCAGCATGGAAACACCATCTTTAAAAGGTCGCTGGAAAGCTTTTCGTCCCAGGATCAGTCCCATGCCACCTGCTCGCTTGTTTATCACGGCGGTGGTAACAGCTTCGGTGAGGTCGCTTTCTCCTTTGCTTTCACCCCCGCTGTTGATCAATCCTACACGTCCGCTGTAGCAGTTCAGCACCTGGTAACGGGTAAGGTCGATTGGGTGATCGGAGGTAAGTTTTTCGTAAACCAGCTTATGTGTTTTACCATGTTTGGTAGCGTTATAACCTCCATTATTAGTGGGAAGCTTTTGCTTGATGATATCCGCCTGGAGGGTTACGCCGAGGTGGTTTGCCTGCCCTGTAAGATCGGCTGCGGTATGATAATCCACTCCTTCCACCTTGAAAGCATTATTGCGTGTATAACACCAGAGGATGGAAGCCATGCCTAAACTGTGCGCATATTCAAATGCTTCGGCTACTTCCTTTAATTGCCGTGCACTTTCCGCGCTGCCCCAGTAAATGGTAGCACCAACGGCAACCGCACCCATGTCCCAGGCATTTTTAATGGTGCCAAACATCGTTTGATCAAAGCGGTTGGGCATGCTGAGAAATTCATTGTGGTTGATCTTGACAATGAACGGAATTTTATGCGCGTACCTGCGGCTCATGATACCCAGAACGCCATAAGTGGAGGCAACGCCATTGCAGCCGCCTTCCATTGCCAGCCGGATGATGTTCTCCGGGTCAAAATACATCGGGTTGGGTGCAAAGGCCGATCCGCCGCTGTGTTCAATACCCTGGTCAACCGGGAAGATGCTGCAATATCCGGTACTCCCGAGCCGTCCGTGGCTAAGCAGGGCCTGGAGGTTGCGCAGTACCTGATTGCTGCGGTTACTGTTGATCCAGCTTTCATCAACGTGAGCAGGAGAAGGCAGATGAATGTCGTTTTTTGGAATGGTGGTACACGTGTGATCCAGGAGGTATTCGGCCTTGTCGCCCAATACCGCTGCAATTTTTGTAGCAGGCATAATCGTTAAGGGTTTAAGCAATCGTTATTAATGCCACAAAGATATAATGCCGTTCCAAAAGGTCAAGTTCATCTGAAAATTCTGCACGCCAATACAATTGCTCCTTCTGCAACACTACACTTTTATATGAAGGAAAAGATTAATGCTTTCTTCCTCCGTTCCAATGCTTATATTTTCTTTAGCTGCACCCGCTTCTTCTGCCAATTGTGAAAGATGTTCTTCAGGTCGATGGATCAGGATCCAGTCCATCAGTTCCATAAACTCCCGGGTAGGGTTATACGAACCAAAATTTCCTACAATTACTTCACCCCCGGCGCGGGTCCACCCGATAAAACGGCGTAACATTTTTACAAATACGGCATCCTGGAAGTAATCGAATAAGCCTGCTGACCATACCAGGTCGTACTGCTGCAGGGAACTGTATTTTAATACATTCATATTGATGAAGCGGACTTTATCGAGATGATCTTTCAATAATGTTCTGGAATGTTGTATGGCTTTCTCATCCAGCTCAATGCAATCAAAGCTGATTCCTGCTTCCGGATTTTCATTAATAAATTCCAGGACATCCCTCGAGGGTCCGCTGGCAACATTCAGAACATGGACCATTTGAGTGGAATGAAGACATTTTGTTCTGAGAACTCTTTTAAAATATTCTTTTCGGTTACGGACGGCTTTTGTGGCGGGAAGCTGGTGAAAAAAGCGGTCCCAGTTGGCCAGCTCCTCTTGCGGGCAGGTATAATGGGTATAAACCTTGTCAATGATTTCAAAATCGCCTGCATATCCATGCGGTTTCCGTAAAGAAAATCCCTGCATGGTTTTCACACTGAAAGCTTCCCCGAAAGCCTGGATAAGTTCTTCAACTTCCTGTGGTGTAAACATATTTTCTTTTATCCCTTTGCCGATCCTGTAGAGGCAATCGTTTAATAAATCGTAATCTTCTGTACGGGGTCCACCATTCTGTAACAGCTTTTCAATGGTTCTCTTTCCTTCATGCCTGATTTCAGCAGGTAATAATGCGGTGTTTATGTTGTTCAATGATAGATTGTTTGGTATGGTCGCTAAAATATTGGAATACGGTCAGGTTACCGGCTCAATCCGGACTAAATTGGTGTAAACCATATGTTTATATGAAGGTTCTATCATATTATTATATGGTTGGTGGTAAGCGGTTTATTCCTTACAGGTATCACGGCTTATGGCATCGATGGAACCTTTACGATCGCTCAGGGCCGGTATATCACCACCAGGAGCAAGGTAAAAGCCATGGATGAATAGATGTCGGGAAAAACAAACGGCTGTTGTCCTGGAAAAAGTTTACCGGTTTTGAAAGCCAACCGGAAGGAGATGCTGATTGTTTTCTGGATTTGGGTTATGATCCCAGCCGGGCACCAAATTTTATCCGTCGAACAGGAAACTATATGCGCAGAAGTATGGGAAGCATGGGAATCATGTCAAAAGAAACCTGGCCCTTTTCAACCGCGCCACACCCGGCCCGTTCTTTGCATCAGTGTTGGCTATCACCCAAAAAATTCTTTATGGATTTAGTAAACATCATTATTGTTTTGGTCGTTGTCGGTGTTATTCTCTGGCTTATTAACCGGTTCATTCCCATGCAGGGAACGATCAAGTCTATCCTGAATATTGTTGTTATTATTGTTGTGATACTGTGGCTGTTAAAAGCTCTTGGTATCTGGGGCGGTTCAGGCGTAGACCTGTAAGATCTTCGATGTTCAGGAAAATTAAGTACGTTTCCCCGGTTGCCGCAGGCGGCCGGGGATTCGTGGTATGTGGATGCACCTGTGCATGCTATGGATAATTACTTTCTGTACGGGCCGCTTAATTCCTTTTAATTTTTGGGTAGTTTTAGCTGATAATTATACAATGGCTTTATATGCAAACATCCAAAGCAAAAGATATAAATGAATACATTTCCGGTTTTCCCCATGAAGTGAAAATTTTCCTGGAACAAATACGGCTCACGATCAGGGAAGCGGCACCGGAGGCTGAAGAAGCGATCAAATATGATATGCCCACATTTAACTATAATGGCAACCTGGTGCATTTTGCAGCCTTTCAGAACCACATCGGGTTCTACCCGGCTCCCACAGGACTGGTAGCTTTTAAAGACGAACTATCCGATTACAAACAGGGAAAAGGATCGGTTCAATTCCCAATGGACCAGCCAATGCCTTTAAATTTAATTTCACGGATTGTAAAGCATTGGGTAGCCGTAAACGTGGAAAAGAAAAAGTAAGTTTGACTTCAGAAATGATCAATTATCGGTCTTAAAAATTTATTTATCAATATCCAGTTTTATAGATTATGTCTGATAAATGATGCGTATGGGATTAGCTAACCTTACCACCGGAAATATTGTATCCATTGTGGTACTTGCCTGTATCATGTTCTTTACTACAAAATGGATTCTAAAGCGATTTTACCCCGCAAAAAAAGTCCCTGTATTTTTATGTGTTTTATCAGCATTCCTTCTGGGCCCTTTACTTTACCTGGCACTTATCGAGTTATTAATTTTCCGGATATCCTATACACCGGAAAACCGTTTTTCAAAAGCCAGATGGCATGTTGATCCATTTTCACGATTTACAATGGCAAAAGATATTACAGAAAGTAAAATGCTGATTGGCAGAGATTCAAATGAAGGGAAAAAAATATTAGGTGATCCGCAATTCAGGAGAGGTCCACAAACTATTTGGGTATATGATATGGGCCATGGTGGCGGCGGGTTGGGTTTCCGGCTTCATTTCCTCCATGTGGCATTGGATAAAGGAATCGTGCAAAAGGTCGATCATGTACGTTTTGATGATTGAATATTTACAAGCAGTCAGCGAGTTTGTAATGGGCAGAAATACAGAAACCGCAAAGTCCCAAAGGTGCCTACGTTGATTTTACTCTGATTATTTTTTTGCTTTATAGGCAATGAAGTAACGTGATCATTATGGGAACAAAAATGCAAATTGAACTTCAAATCAGCACCGCACGTACCGATATAAACCGGATTGGTATCTGGTAAGAAAGACTGCATTAAAGCGCTAGCAGCTCACAGCTTAAGCTCTCTCCAAAGCAAAAAAGGAAAGCTTCATGCTTCCCTTTTTAAATAGTTCGTTTAAATTATGCATTGCGGTTCACGCAGTTCAGGTCATCGAAAGCTATTTCAAGTCGCTTGATGAAACTTTCTTCTCCTTTGCGCAGCCAAACGCGCGGATCGTAATATTTTTTATTCGGCTTTTCCGCACCTTCCGGGTTACCCAGTTGACCCTGCAGGAAGGGTTCATTCTTTTTATAATAGCCATGAATACCTTCCCAGAAAGCCCACTGCAGGTCGGTGTCGAGGTTCATTTTAATGGCCCCGTAGGAAATGGCCTCGCGGATCTGGTTCTGCGGAGAACCGGAGCCACCATGGAATACAAAGAATACGGGTTTGGGACCGGTTTTGAATTCCTGCTGGATGTATTGCTGGCTGTTGTTCAGGATTTCGGGTCTCAGTTCAACGTTACCCGGGCTGTAAACACCGTGTACGTTTCCGAAAGCGGCAGCAACGGTAAACAGTTTGCCTACTTTCCGTAATTCGGTATACGCGTACGCAACTTCTTTGGGCTGCGTATACAGTTTTTCATTTTCAACGCCGCTGTTATCCACGCCGTCTTCTTCACCCCCGGTTACTCCCAGCTCAATTTCGATACCCATGCCCAGTGGCTGCATGCGTTTGAAATATTCAACTGAAGTATGAATGTTTTCTTCCAGCGGCTCTTCGGAAAGATCGAGCATGTGCGATGAAAAAAGCGGGCGCTTTTTTTCTTTATGGTATTGTACGCCGGCATCAATCAGTCCGCTGATCCAGGGCAGCCATTTTTGTGAAGCGTGATCGGTATGCAGAACAACGGGTACGCCGTAATGCTGTGCCACGTTATGGATATGCAGCGCCCCGGAAACGGCACCGGAAATGTTTCCCTGCAACTGGTCGTTCGGCATTCCTTTGCCGGCAATAAACTGCGCGCCGCCATTGGAAAACTGGATGATCACCGGTGAGTTCACCTTTGCAGCCGTTTCCAGCGTAGCGTTGATGGTATTGGTACCAATGGTATTAACGGCCGGCAGTGCGAATCCGGAATCTTTAGCATCGTTGAGGAGGGCTTCCAGCTCTTCACCAAAGAGCACTCCGGGTTTGTATTTTTTCATGAATAGACTTTTCGGGTTTTAAGTTTATCAGGTTTCCCAAAAAGCAAGCATCGTTGTGGATCGCGAATATAGGGAAAAAGAGAGAGGATTGGAATATTGAACAGGGAACAAGGAACAGGGAATTTTGAAGAGAAGTAAGATGTAAGATGTAAGAAGTAGAAGGCATCTGTTTTCAACGAATTGTTCTGTGGACTGTTGACCGTGGACTGTTGGCCTTCTTCTAACTAATCCGTGATCTTTCCCAAATTCCGTTGAATTCTTCCCAGGTGGGGCTTGAGGGTAAAGCGCAGTACCGACTTAACCAGTTCACCCATGGTACGGCAGCGCTGGAAAGAAGTGGTTTCATAATGTTCCGCCAGCTCATGCTTCAATTGCGTGCGCTTGTCATCGGTTGAAATATTGTCTTTGGACATAATATTCAGCAGCTCCATGATCCGGTACCGCGAGGCTGCCATCCGGTAAGCGATCAGCGTCCGTTCTTCCGCCTGGTACTGTTCAATGGAATCTTTATTGAGGTGCCGCAGCGTAAGATCTACCAGCGGTGTATTTTCCTTAAAGAATTGCGGACGGTACAGGTTCTTTCTTCCTTCGTAAGATTGCTGGTCAAAATCGATCGCGCGGATGCGGTACTGGTAATCTTCAATGTCCGGCGAAACATTCACAACAAAATTATAAGAGCGCATATCACCCAGAAGTCGGATAAAACAGCGTTCATTGAACTTTACAAATTCCTTGGCCAGCCGGATCTTATTGGTCTCCGGAAGGTCTATATAGCTTTTAATGAACACGTCGCCGGGCAATCCCGGGATATGTTCTTCCACTAATGTTCCGGGACCGGTTAAAAATGAAATACGATTGGGCGACAGTATGTGTTCCAGTTCCAGTCCGTACACACGGGATGCATCTTCTTTTTTTATGTAGTAATGGTCATAATTATCGTTGTACCGGTTCACAATCCGCACGCGGAAGGGATTGGAGTTTCCAAAGGTGCAATAATCAATGCGCGCTACATCCAGGTGCTTGGTAAAACTGTAATCTCCTTCGGTTTTAATGATCGCGTACAGGTTGATCAGGCCTTCCTTCAGGTATTGCCAGTCGTGCATGTCGTACAAAGCCTTTTCCCAAAGCGTATCCCTGCCCGACTTGTCTTTCAGGGGAACCGAATAAGTGATATTAAGCAGGTCATTGTAGGAAAGCGGCATAGCCACTTCGCGGCCGTGGGTTTTGAGGTAGGCACGAAGATTTTTATTGATCCCAAAAAAAGGTTTCTTCCGGGACGGTTGATCCAATTCCTGCTGCATAACCTAATTTAGGTAATTGACGTCATTTCAGTTTGCAGCCTGCGGAAATAGGAGGGTGCCTGTAATAACCGGCTGCCATACCAGCTGAACATTTCCCCGTCAACCAATTGGATAGGTATGCCCGGAAACTGATCCTGCAGCTCCGCGATATGTTGCTCATTAAATGGAAAGGGCTCTGATGAAAGCAACAGCACGTCGGGCGCACGTTTACAAATGTCATGGGCTTCAACCAGGGGGTAGCGTGCAGCATCACCAAAAACATTTTTAAAACCGGCCCGGTACAGCAGGTCGTGAATAAAGGAATCGCTGCCTACGGTCATAAACGGGTCTTTCCAGATCAGGTAAGCTGCTTTTTTTACAGGGAGAATAGCATTGCTTTCGAAAGCATGTAAAATATTACGGGCCAGTTCAGCCGCTTTATTTTTTTTACCGGTAATGGCGCCTATGGAGCGGATCATGTGTACCGCATCATCGAGTGTATTTATATTACTAGTCCAAACCGGGCAATATTTCGAAAGTTCTTCCACGTGCCCGCGTTCATTTTCTTCTTTATTGGCAATCACCAGGTCGGGCTTTAATTCTATGATCTTTTCAATGTTGATTTTCTTTGTTCCGCCAATCCTCGTTTTTGTCTTGAACCAGTGTTCCGGGTGGATGCAAAATTTTGTGATGCCTACCACTTCCTCTTCCAGTCCCAGGTCGGCCAGCAATTCGGTTTGTGAGGGTACAAGGGAAACAATCCGTTCTGGAATGCCCTGTAGTAAGATGGTTGTACCCAGCTGGTCGGTATAAGCGGTCATGAATGCAAAAGTACGGAAGGCGGGAAAGGCAACCGCAAAATGGATCACTGATTACGCGGATTACACGGTTTAGCACGATTGCCGTAGTTCCGGACTTTTCTTCAGGTAAGAGGGCAACAATCGGCAGTTGGCAGTTAGCAGCCGGCAGTAAAAAGCGCAGCGCTTATCCTTGCCTGATTGACACATTGAGCATTGAACATTGAAAATTGAACATTCTCCTCCCTTCAAAATTCGATATTCCTTGTTCAATATTCTCTTTCCTGGTTCCCTAAACAAAAAAAAGCCCTGGTAGGGGCTTACTTCTTTGCTATCACCATCCTCCTGCTGACAGCTGGTATAGGTTAGGCTGTGGCAGGAGGACAGGCTGACATCCTTCTGGTGTGAAAGGATAGGTGATAGGTTAACAAACAGCTTGGCTGTCGGACGGTTTTCACAGGTTTGGATCGTTCACGAGGATACGGACTAAAAACGGGTTTCGATAGGGTTGGATACGGAGCCTAAACAGGCGAAGTTGATTGATATTGGATTTACCGTTGGCTTTTCTAGGATCTGGAAGAACTTACTGGACGGTTTGGACTTTGGATATTGGTTGGTTTTTTAACCGGATATTGGATTATTTTCTATCAATCAACTTCTGGTACAAACATACATTGCTGAAGCAGCCGCAACAATTGCACTATTGCCCGATTTTGGTTCTATGGTAATTACTGCACCGCTCGTATTCCATCCTGCCACCCGGTAGAAGAACAACCTTAAATGCTAAGGTAATTTTACGTTCATGTTTCATACCTCCGACTGATGATACAGTTAAACATGAGTTCGCTTAAATATTCAGTTTGCTGATTTCCAGGATTCTGGCAACCTTTTCAAATGTGAATTAAATCAATACCTGATCGTACTTCTACGAAAAAAAGCACCCAACGGTGCTTTTGTATTTCGTTCGCTGATAACAGAAAATACTCTTAGTAAAAGGAATCACGCATTTCTGCCCGTTCAGGCAAGGGCCTGAATAACGTCGTATTTGGTTACAATATGGTAGTTCCCGGTTTCATCTTTGGCCAGGACGGCACCGTTTTCTTTGTTGATCAGGATGCCGAGTTTTTCTACCGGCGTATCGAATTCCACCGTAGGAAACGATGGTCCCATTACCCTTTCAACGGTTTCATTCCTGATATCCGGATTGGAAAATACTTTCTGAAATAAGCCGCTTTCCGAGATCGATCCCAGGATGGCCTCGTTACGGATCACGGGGATATGCTCGATGTCATATTGTTTCATCAGTTCTACAGCCCGGGCTACAGATTCATTGGGAGCAAGGGTAATGGTACGCTGCTTGCCACGCGCGCTCACGATATCCTTGAAGGTTTTTACTTCCAGGAAGCCACGTTCGGCCATCCACTGGTCGTTGTATAATTTGGCTACATAGCGGCTGCCATGATCGTGCAGGATCAGCACTACCACATCGCCTTTCTTCAGCCTGTCTTTTAATTGGATCAGTCCCTGTAGGCAGCTTCCTGCACTGTAACCGCAGAAAATGGCTTCTTCACGGGCCAGCCTGCGGGCCATAATGGCTCCGTCCTTATCACTTACCTGTTCAAAATAGTCGATCACCTTCATGTCGTAATTCTCCGGGATAAAATCCTCACCAAATCCTTCCGATACATAAGGATGCACTTCGTTCATATCTATTTCGCCCGTGCGGAAATATTTGGTGAGCAGCGAACCCTCCACATCAATAGCCCAAATCTGTATATCGGGATTCTTTTCTTTCAGGTACATGGCTGTGCCGGTTACCGTTCCGCCCGTACCTGCTGTTACTACCAGGTGGGTGATCTTTCCTTCTGTCTGCTTCCAGATCTCCGGCCCGGTGCTTTCGTAATGCGCCAGGCGATTGGCCAGGTTGTCGTACTGGTTACAGTGGAATGAATTGGGAATCTCTTTTGCCAGTCGTGCTGCAACGGAATAATAGGAGCGGGGATCTTCCGGTTCCACATTGGTTGGACAAACAATAACTTCGGCACCAAGGGCACGCAGAATATCAACCTTTGATTGCGATTGTTTATCTGTAGTAGCAAAAATGCATTTGTAACCTTTTACAACGGCGGCCATAGCCAGTCCCATACCGGTATTTCCGGAAGTACATTCGATAATGGTTCCACCGGGTTTTAGTTTTCCTTCTTTCTCGGCTACTTCCACCATCTTAACCGCCATACGGTCTTTGATGGAATTGCCGGGGTTGAAATATTCCACTTTTGCATATACATCGCAGGGAATGTCTTTGGTAATTTTATTAAGCCGTACCAGGGGTGTATTACCGATGGTCTCCAGAATATTGTTTCTTACATCCATGTTCGTTTCTTAGCCGGCAAAGTTAAGATTCTTACCGGAGTACATGCCTGAACAACGCAGGCTTGGCGAAACTTTGCATTTTCCTTTGCGACTTAGCGGTAAAAAGGCAACCGCGAAGGCGCAAAGTGCTGAACCGGAAACGTGATCGAATCCCGTAAAAATAACTGGATTAAAAAGCTTGCAGCTTGACGCTTGCAGCCTGAAGCTTGCGCTGGCAGCCAAAAAAGCCGCTCTATAAAGCGGCTTTTTTCTATCAGAACAAAAATCATTATAATCTTCCTGAAACCTTCTTCTTATTAACATAATAAATATTCAGAAGAATCAACTGGATCATGACCATACCCCAGATAAAGGTTTCTGAAAGGATGGAAGTGATTTCGTGAAACAGCAAGGCCTGCGGAGCGGGTTCCTCGTTAATAACACCATAAGAAGGATTGGCCAGTACATGGTTGAACTGTGCTGGTGTAAGCTTTTTATTATACAGGCTGAAAAGTCTTTCTTCTTTCTGAAGGTTTTCCAAAGAAGTTCTTCCTTCGCTGGTTACTTCCATGTTTGTATCGAAGTAATACCATTTTCCATCAATGCGTGCTTCCAGTCCGTAGTGGTGTGCAAAACCAATCCGTCGGTATTCAATCCCCACACGTTTACAGCTTTCCATAAACACAATGCTTTGCTGGCTGCAGGCCGCCTTCGGATATTTCATGATCTCATCGGGATTAACGATGGCGGCCAGGTGAGGCCAGAACATTCTGCCGGAAAGTGCTGCGATCCAGTTGTTGTTAATTGAAAAACGGCTGTACCCGTGGTAAAACCTTTTTTTGATCAGGTGGTCGATGGTGTTGATGTAATGAAGGCTTTTGCGATTGCCTGGGGAAAGTTTATCCGCATAGGTAATAAGATCGTCAATGCTCTGAAGCTTGTTCAAAAGCGTCGGATCAAATTCTTCCCAGCTATGCTCCTTTTTAAGCGAAGCAATCCTGCTGTCCGCAGCAACTTCATTCGCCTGGAGGAAACTAAAGCCAAAGAAGCCAATGGCAATTATTAATAGGATACGGTTCATTTTCTACCGGTTTATTCAAAGGATGAGATAAAAGTAGAGCGCGGTTTGAAGAGATGCAATCAAATGCATCCATTTTTGGTAGAATTAAGGGTATGTGCTGAATGCCTTCGGAAATCTACGTGACCAGCACCCGGAGTTTTACGAAAAAAAGCAATTTTGGTAATGGCCGTTCCTTTTACATTTGCAGCCTTCAAGGGTTTGAAAAACAACAATACAGGCGACCATGGATGCGAAATATTTCCAGAAAATCAGTGAAAAACTAAACCTGTCACTCCGGCAGGTAAACAGCATTTCAGCCATGCAGGCAGAAGGCGCCACCATACCATTTATGGCGCGTTACCGGAAGGAAGCAACGGGTAATTTGGATGAAGTGGTGATCGGGAATGTGGTGGAGGAGCTAAGTTATTTTTCTGAACTGCATAAGCGAAAAGAAACGGTACTGAAAACCATTGAGGAAGCCGGTAAACTTACGGCCGAATTAAAAAAGCGTATAGAAGAAAGCGATAGCGCTACCGAACTGGAAGATATTTATCTACCGTACAAGCCTAAACGAAAAACAAGGGCTACGCAGGCAATTGAAAAAGGCCTCGAGCCGCTGGCAAAATTTCTTTTTGAACAAGGCCCTGCAGATCCTGAACAGGAAGCCGGCAGATATGTTAACGGTGAGGTCAAGGATAGTAAAGAAGCGCTGCAGGGCGCACGGGATATCATGGCGGAATGGATCGCTGAAAAAGAAGAAGCGCGTGCAAAGGTCCGCCAACTGTTCACCGAGACTTCTGTGTTAACATCCAAAGCTGTGCCTTCCAAAAAAGATGAAGCGGAAGCGCAGAAGTACCGTGATTATTTTGAGTTCAGCGAACCTTTGTCCCAAAGTCCTTCACACCGCATTCTGGCGATTAGGCGCGCGGAAAAAGAAGGATTCCTGATGATGGATATCAGCATTGAGAAAGCTACAGCGATTGAGCAACTGGAACGCATGTTTGTAAAGGGTTCCGGTGCTTCCGCATCAGAAGTACGCAAAGCAGTGGAAGACAGTTATAACCGGTTGCTGAAATCTTCCATTGAAACGGAGTTTCGTTTGCTGGCCAAGAATAAAGCTGATGAAGAAGCGATCCGTGTATTTACCGAAAACCTGCGCCAGCTGTTGCTGGCTTCTCCGCTCGGTTCAAAGAAAGTGCTGGCACTGGATCCAGGTTACCGCACTGGGTGCAAGCTGGTTTGCCTCGATGCGCAGGGTAACCTGGTACATAATACCGCCATCTATCCGCATCCTCCGCAGCATCAATGGCAGGAAAGCGTGGGTGAATTAAATAGACTGGTTCAGAAATTTGAAATTGAAGCCATCGGCATCGGTAATGGTACTGCAGGCAGGGAAACTGAAACCCTCGTGCGCAGCATTGACTATGGACGACCTGTTGCCGTGTTCCAGGTAAATGAAAGCGGTGCTTCTATTTATTCCGCATCGGAAGCAGCACGGGAAGAATTTCCTGACCAGGATGTAACGGTCCGGGGTGCCGTAAGCATTGGAAGAAGACTCCTGGATCCACTGAGCGAACTGGTAAAAATCGATCCGAAATCCATTGGTGTCGGGCAGTACCAGCATGATGTAAACCAGGTGAAACTGAAAACTGCCCTGGACCGCGTGGTGGAAAGCGCGGTAAACTTTGTTGGTGTAAATGTTAACACGGCCTCCAAGCATTTGCTGCAGTATGTGTCGGGTATTTCCGCTACGCTGGCTAGCAATATTGTGCAGTACCGTGCACAAAACGGTGCATTCAAAAGCAGGGAAGAATTGAAGAAGGTTCCCCTCATGGGCCCAAAAACCTTTGAGCAATGCGCAGGATTTTTAAGAATACCGGGTGCAGAGAACCCGCTTGATAATTCTTCGGTACACCCGGAGCGGTATGGGTTAGTGGAACAAATGGCTAAAGATGTACAGGCTTCCCTGGAAAACCTCATCAAAAAAGGAGATTTGCGGAAATCGCTCAACCCTAAAAAGTACATCAGCGAATTCGTAGGGACGTTTACGATAGATGATATCCTTAAAGAATTAGAAAAACCCGGACGGGACCCGAGGGAACAGATCGAAGAGTTCCGGTTTGATGATACCATCAAAACTATTGAAGATGTAAAACCGGGTATGCGCGTACCCGGCATTGTAACCAACATTACAGCCTTTGGTGCTTTTATAGACATTGGTGTAAAACAGGATGGGTTGGTGCATGTGTCACAATTATCCAACCGCTTTATTACCGATCCTAATGAAGCGGTAAAGCTGAATCAGAAGGTAATGGTAACTGTAACCGAAGTAGATGTACCGCGTAAACGGATTGCCCTGACCATGAAGGATGAAAAAGTTCCTGTTCAACAAAAAGCTGCTAATAGTGGCAAGCCTTCCGTTCAAAAGAACCCGCCTAAAAAACAGGAACCATTGAATCCTTTTCAGAGTAAGCTTATGGAGTTGAAGAAAAAGTTTAAGGATTGATAGGAGCTACTAGCTACTAGCTGCTAGCTGTGAGCTACTAGCTACGAGCCGGCTTTGCGACTTTGCGGTTGCATTTTTTTATCGCAAAGGCGCAAAGACTGAACAGACCAGTACTAATTTCCAGAAATAATTTCCCTCGCTTTTATCACCATCGGGTCGGCAAGGTTAGACACTTCGTAAAACCCCTGCGTACGCCAGCGTAGCCGCGCCAGGTAGGCTTTGATCCTTTGCTGGATATTCAACCGGTCGCTGGCAGGAACCTGTTGCAGGTTAATGCTGTCCTTTGCCGCATAGGTCACCAGCTCTTTCCACGCATCGGATGTATTCTGGTAGCGCGCACCAAAATCAGCTGGCGATTTATACTGCTCGAAAAGCGGCTGGTTCCGCATGTAATAACGGTACACGAAATTATTGAAACGGCCATCAAGGTAAAGCCTGGTAACACTTGCTGTATACAAACTGGAATCAATGGGTACAAAGATGTCCGGAGCTATGCCACCTCCGCCATAAACCGTGCGACCGCCTTTGGTTTTATAAACCTGTGCTTTGGAAAAATGCATGGAGTCGGCCGTTACCATTTCACCACTTTCATAGCGTTTATAAATTTCTTCCATGTATACTTTCTTGCCCTTGTCATAGGGCCGCTGAATGCTTCTTCCTACCGGTGTATAATAGCGCGCTACGGTAAGCCTAAGGGCCGACCCGTCGCTCAGGGAATACTGTTCCTGTACCAGGCCTTTCCCAAAAGTGCGCCGGCCGATGATGGTAGCACGGTCCCAATCCTGCAGGGAGCCTGCCAGTACTTCTGAAGCACTGGCGGTTAATTCATCTACCAGCACCACCAGCTTTCCTTTTTCAAACAATCCTTCTTTGCGTGCCCGGTACTCGTTGCGCCGGATATTGGTGCCTTCAGTATACACAATCATTTTATCGCTGTCCAGGAATTCATCCGCAATCGCCGTGGCTTCCGTCATAAAACCACCGCCATTATCGCGCAGATCCAGTACAAGGCTTTTCATGCCCCGCTTCTGAAGCGCGATCATCGCATCCATGAATTCACGGTACGTGGTACCTGAAAATTTATTCAGCTTGATATAACCTGTTGACGCATCAAGCATGTAAGCCGCATCAAGAGAGGGAAGGGGAATGGTGCCCCGTGTAACGTTGATAAACTGGGTGGTGTTTGCGCGCAGAACGGTAAGCTTTACAATGGAACCGGCTTCGCCGCGGATCATTTTTTTGATCTCCGTACTCGGAAGTATTTTACTGACAACGGATCGGTCATTCACTTTCAGAATGCGGTCGCCGATGTGCAAACCTGCTTTATCGCCGGGACCGTGCGGCACTACATACAATACATGAACGGTATCTTCAAATATGTTGAATTCAACCCCGATACCCTGGAAGTTTCCAACCAGGTCTTCGTTGGCTTCGTCCACATTGGAAGCCGGGATATATACGGAATGCGGATCAAGATTATTCATCAACCCTTCCATCGCATTATCCTGAAGAGAATCGATCTTCACGGAATCAACATAACGATCGTTGATCAGGTCCAATGCTTCCTGGAGCGAGCTTCGTTTATCACGTTTAAAGAATCCCTGGGTACTTCCGGTTTGCTGGTGCAATTTGAAGCCGAAGAACATACCGGCGATCATGACCAGCGAAAAAATCAAGGGTAACCAGACCTGCAATTTTTTATTCCTCATCGTCTGCTGTTACTTTGTAAATTGTTGCACAAAATAGCCTATTTGAAATAATCCTCTGGTTTTCAGAAAATATTTCAACAATTCTTTAAGCTAATAAATAATGTCAGTTACCTTAATCGCCGACAGCGGGGCCACTAAAGCAGAATGGTGTTTGATCAATAACGGAAAAAGGAAGACTTTATTTACCCAGGGCATTTCTCCATACTTTCTAACAACCGATAAAATAGTGGCGCTTATTGAAGATGAACTGGTAAAAAAATTAAAGAACGTTGAGGTAGACTCCATTTTTTATTACGGAACGGGTTGTGCCAACCCGGAAAATGCAAAAAGCGTCAAAAAGGCATTGAAAACGGTTTTTCCTTCCGCTAAAATTGATGTGCAAACCGATCTGATGGCAGCGGCAAGGGCTGTGTGCGGGCATGAAAAAGGTATTGCCTGCATCCTCGGAACCGGGTCTAATTCCTGTTATTATAATGGGAAAAAGATCGTCCGCAACAGCCCCGGAACGGGGTATATCCTGGGTGATGAAGGGAGCGGTGCCTACCTTGGTAAAAAGGTAGTGCAGTATTACCTCTACGATACTTTTGATGAAGACCTGAGGGCCCGTTTTGATGCGCGGTTTGTTACCAACAATGTCGAAATCCTCGACAATGTATATAAAAAGCCTTTAGCCAACCGGTACCTTGCGGGGTTTACCATGTTCCTGGCAGAGAACCGGGGACATTATATGATTGAGAATATCATTGAGGATGGGTTGAATGATTTCTTTTTCCAGCACCTGTGCAAATATCCCGAAGTATGGAAGTTCCCGGTAAGCTTTGTAGGCAGTGTTGCTTATGGTTTTAAAGATGTGATTTACGAGCTTTGCCATTCTTACGAATTTGAACGTGGTACCATTCTCAAAAACCCGATGCCCGGTTTAGTAACTTATCATAGCATGTAATTATGAATTCTTTCGAAAAAATAACGGAGCAATCGAGCCGGTACAGGCACCTGGAAAAAATGAGTATTGGAGAGATCCTCACCAATATCAATAAAGAAGACAAAACCGTTCCTGATGCCGTTGAACGATGCATTCCCCAGGTAAAGCGCCTTGTTGGTGCCATATCCGATAAAATGCTTGCCGGGGGACGGCTTTTTTATATGGGTGCCGGAACCAGCGGCCGGCTTGCCGTGGTAGATGCATCGGAATGCCCGCCCACATATGGTGTTCCTTACGGATTGGTTATAGCCATTATTGCCGGCGGCGATGAGGCCATTACAAAGGCTATTGAAAAAGCCGAGGATAACTGGGAGCAGGGCTGGAAAGACCTTCAGCAGCATAAAATCAACAATAAGGATGTAGTGGTAGGTATTGCCGCCAGCGGAACAACGCCATACGTGATCGGCGCCCTGAAGGAATGCCAGCGTAAAGGAATCATCACCGGGTGCATTACCAATAACCCGGGTTCACCGCTTACCGATGTGGCGGATTTCCCGATCGAATGCGAGGTAGGCCCCGAATTTGTAACCGGTAGTACAAGAATGAAAAGCGGGACCTCCCAAAAGCTGATCCTTAATATGATCTCTACAACGGTGATGATCCAGCTGGGAAGAGTAGAGGATAATAAGATGGTGAACATGCAGCTTACCAACGAAAAGCTGATCGACCGGGGAACCAAAATGATCATGGAAAAGCTGGCACTGGCGGATTATGAAAAGGCAAAGGAATTGCTGTTGAAATACGGCAGCGTTAAAAAAGCAGTTGATTATTATGTGGACCACGCAGGGTAAAGGAAACTATCGCTTTATTAAAAGCAAAAAGGGTGAGGAGTTCAGAGGTTATGCATGAGATTGAACCATATTATAACTGGCGCCATATTTATGTTAGCGAAGAGGACGAACGTTCTCCTTTTTATAACCGCGAGTATTCGGAATTTGAATTTTCCCAAACCATCTACAATTATTATATCCACCCCCAGTGGGATGATTTCGGAAGCAGGACGCTTTACCTGAAAGTGCTGCAGGCTGATTATGAAGAAAAATACGTGGTGATGGAATTGCTGGGCGAATGGAATGATGCCATCGAGAATGATATCATGGAACTTAAAAGGGAGGTGGTCGACAAGTTCATGATCCAGGGCATTTTTAAGTTCATCCTCATCACCGAAAATGTGCTCAATTTTCACAGCGGGGATAAAGATTACTACCAGGAATGGTTTGAAGAGGTTACGGATGAGAACGGGTGGATCGTGAGCATCAATATGCCCGAAGCCACCCAGCACGATTTCAAAAAAGCCAAGCTTAATTATTATGTCGAGTTGATGGATTTATCCAACTGGCGCATCTACCGTCCTTTTCATTTATTTAAGAAAATTGATGATGAGCTGAACAAACGCCTGCCGGTTTAGGAATATTGAACAAGGAACAAGGAATATTGAATGTTGTAGGGAGGGAAATTTTCAATGTTCGATGTTCAATTTTCAATGCTCAATGTTCAGTGGTCAAACATAACGCGCTATGCTTTTTGCTTTGCGTTACTTTGCGGCTTGGCGTTTAAAACTCCTGCTGCCGGCAGCCAGGATTGCATTTCTTTGGGACCTGTCTAATCAATTACCTCATTACCCTATCAACATTCAACAAATACCTCAATACCTCAATACCATAATACCTACTACCTAATTCCCATTCCCCAGCTTCCACCAGGGAATTACCAACTTTACCAATCCCGGCTTACCTTTGCGTCAAATTTTTTCAACCCCTTCTGACATATTATGAAATGGTCGAACTTCTTTACTTCTGCTGTCGGTAGAAAATTTGTAATGGCGCTGACGGGTTTATTTCTGATTACCTTCCTGATTGTACACGCCGGATTGAATTCCTGCATTTTTTATGACCTGAGTTACTTCGACGCCAATGACAACGGATCCATGTTCAACAGGGCTGCGCATTTCATGGGCGCTTCCTTCGTGATCCGCCTTGTAGAAGTTTTTTTATTCGCCGGCTTTATTTTGCACATCATCCAAGGCTATGTAGTGGAACTGAAGAACCGTCGCCTGCGCGGACGTGCGTACAAGAAAGAACTGGGTAACAGGGGGAGCACCTGGATGAGCCGTAGTATGGCGTTACTGGGAACATTGATTTTTTTATTCCTGATTGTGCACGTAGCCGATTTCTGGGTGCCTTCCAGAATCACCCATGATCTGCCGCAGGCTACCTACCGTGGTGTTGAAACCCACGACCTTTTCCTGAAAATGTTTGAACGTTTCCAGAACCCGCTGATCGTGCTTCTTTACCTGGTTGGGGTTTTATCTCTGGCCTTTCACCTTTTCCATGGTTTCCACAGCTCCTTCCGCACGATGGGGGTACATAATAAAAAGTATACAAAGATGCTGAAGACAATGGGATACGGATTTACCATTATCATTTCCATTCTCTTTGCGCTGATGCCCATCTCGATGTATTTTGGCTGGGTAGGTCCCAACAACTAATGCTGAAAGAGAAACAAAAATTTAAATCGTTAATCGTACAACAGAACATATGCTTGATGCAAAAATTCCTCCAGGATCGTTAGGTGAGAAATGGCAGAAGTACAGAAGCACGGTGAATCTGGTTAATCCTGCCAACAAACGCAAGATGGAAATTATTGTGGTGGGAACCGGTCTCGCCGGCGCATCTGCCGCCGCTGCACTGGGCGAACTTGGTTACAAGGTAAAAGCATTTACATTTCACGATTCACCACGCCGTGCACACTCCATTGCCGCGCAGGGTGGTATTAACGCAGCAAAGAATTACCAGAATGACGGTGATTCGGTCTATCGTCTTTTTTACGATACCATTAAAGGTGGCGATTACCGAGCGCGCGAAGCCAATGTGCACCGGCTTGCGGAAGTAAGTACAAATATTATTGATCAATGCGTGGCGCAGGGTGTTCCCTTTGCCCGCGAATACGGTGGCTTGCTCAGCAACCGTTCATTTGGCGGAACCCAGGTGCAGCGTACTTTTTACGCCGCGGGGCAAACCGGTCAGCAGTTATTGATTGGCGCTTACCAGGCGTTGGAGCGCCAGGTGGCCCTGGGCAACGTAGCCATGTTTACACGACATGAAATGTACGAGCTGGTGGTGATTGACGGCAAAGCGCGTGGCATTATTGCACGCAACCTGGTAACAGGAGAACTGGAGCGTCACTTCGGTCATGCCGTTCTGTTGTGCAGTGGTGGGTATGGAAACGTCTTTTATTTGTCCACCAACGCCATGGGCAGTAATACAACAGCCATCTGGAAAGCGCATAAAAAAGGAGCCCTGTTTGGAAATCCCTGCTTTACGCAGATCCATCCAACCTGTATCCCTGTATCGGGAGAACACCAGTCAAAACTGACCCTGATGTCCGAATCACTCCGAAACGACGGAAGGATCTGGGTACCGAAAAAACAGGCCGATACCCGCAGCCCCAAAGAAATACCGGAAGAAGAAAGAGACTATTATCTCGAGCGCCGCTATCCTGCCTTTGGAAACCTTGTTCCGCGTGACGTGGCTTCCCGCGCCGCCAAAGAGCGTTGTGATGCGGGTTATGGCGTAGGTACATCCCGCCAGGCTGTATACCTTGATTATGCGTTTGCGATTCAGCGTTATGGTCAAATTGAGGCGAACAAGCGTGGATTGGGCAACGCCGATGCGGCAACCATTACTGCCATGGGGAAGGAAGTAGTAAAAGAAAAGTACGGCAACCTGTTCGATATGTACGAAAAGATCACCGGTGAAAATCCATATGAAATACCGATGCGGATCTATCCCGCGGTGCATTACACCATGGGTGGCCTCTGGGTTGATTATGAATTGCAGACTACCATCCCGGGACTGTATGCACTTGGCGAATGCAATTTCTCTGATCATGGTGCCAACCGCCTTGGTGCTTCGGCACTGATGCAGGGGCTGGCCGATGGTTATTTCGTTGTTCCTTATACACTCGGAAATTATCTTTCCGAAGAGATCCGCGTGGCCTCAATGCCTACTTCGCATCCTGCTTTTGAAGAAGCGGAACGCGCGGTGCGGGACCGTATTGACCGACTGATGAACATAAAGGGCAAGCAAACTGTTGAAAGTATGCACAAGCGCCTGGGCAAGATCATGTGGGATAAATGCGGCATGGCCCGTAATGCTGAAGGGCTGAAGCAGGCCATCCAGGAAATCCGCCAGTTGCGCAAGGAATTCTGGAGTGATATAACGATCCCGGGGTCGGTAAATGAATTCAACGTGGAACTGGACAAGGCCAACCGTGTGGCCGACTTTATTGAGCTGGGTGAGTTGATGTGCATTGATGCGCTGCAAAGAGAAGAAAGCTGCGGAGGACACTTCCGCGAAGAGCACCAGACGGAAGAAGGAGAAGCGCTCCGTCACGACGACCGTTTTATGTATGTGTCTGCATGGGAGTTCGGCCCCGATTTTCAATGGAACCTACATAAAGAAGAACTGAAATATGACGTGGTGAAAACGTCACAAAGGAGCTACAAATAAATGGATCTGAACATTGTGATCCTGTTCATGGATCATCTGAATTATATAAAAACAAAAGCTGCCTAAGAAGCATGGAACATTATCATATGAATCTTACCCTGAAGGTGTGGAGACAGGCCAACAGGAACAGCACGGGAAGTTTTGAATCGTACGAGGTAAACAACATCTCTTCAGAAATGTCTTTCCTGGAAATGGTTGATGTTTTGAACGAGCGGCTGATCCGTGAAGGAAAGGACCCGATCGCCTTTGACCATGATTGCCGTGAAGGAATTTGCGGTGCCTGCTCCATGCATATCAATGGCCGGCCGCACGGTCCATGGCATGCCACCACTACCTGCCAGTTGCATATGCGTGCATTTAAAGACGGCCAGACCATTGTGATAGAACCCTGGCGCGCAAAAGGCTTCCCGGTGGTAAAAGACCTGATTACTGACCGTTCTGCTTTTGACCGTATCATCCAGGCAGGTGGTTATATTTCGGTAAACACCGGTAATGCGGTGGATGGAAATGCGATCCCGGTTGATAAGGATAAATCTGATGCTGCTTTTGGTGCGGCCGCCTGTATCGGTTGCGGAGCCTGCGTGGCCGCCTGCAAAAACGCTTCGGCCTCGTTGTTTACGGCTGCTAAAATTGCCCACCTTTCCTTGCTGCCGCAGGGACAGCCTGAGCGCAAGAACCGTGTGCTGAGCATGGTGGCTCAAATGGATAAAGAAGGATTTGGCAGCTGTACGTTCACAGGAGCCTGCGAGGCTGTTTGTCCGAAAGAAATATCGATCACCAATATTTCCCGAATGCACAAGGATTACCTGATGGCCGGATTGTCCTCTGAAAAAGATTGATACGTAAATAAATTATATTATAAATCCTTCGGCCGTGCCGGGGGATTTTTTTTAAATGAGATCGAACGCTTCTTTCCTGGCGATCCTTTAACCATTCTTTTTTATGGAACAATTTCTTCAGTGGTAAACCCCCCCTTTTTACTACATATTCATAGGGTTCAATCCGCATGTGACCGGCAGAAAGGATCCCAAGTTTTTACTTTGTTCCATAGAAGAGTGAATAATGACCTTGAATAAAAGCATGGATAGTTAATGCTGATGTCCATTAGTTGAATAGAGCGGCAAATTTTGAGCTGTACCCTTCCACCGGCTGTTACTTATAGCTTGTAGCTAATAGCTTGAAGCTTTTTAATGGCTTCACAAGGGCATGCTTTAACAAGAATTGCTGGTTTAAAACAATAAAAAGCTGCATATTTACGATTCCTGAAAAACCTTTGCTAGTGAAGCTTTTGCGCCGGATACTGCTCTTTTCCCTGCTCTCCCTGCTGGCAGGTCTGGCCCGGGCTCAGATCCCTTTTTCACAGCCATCTTCTTTGTCCAATCTCCGTGTAAAAAAAATCCCCGTCTCGGGAGATTCCGTACTACTGGAAAATGTAAGCATCATTCCCTACACGTTTCGCATAAGCGAAGCCGATACCTCATCATACCGGCTTGATTTCGTAAGAGCAATCCTTTATTGGAAACAACGCCCCGGAGTGGATTCGGTTACCCTTACGTACAGGGTCTTTCCAAACAAACTGAATGCGGTGGCCCAGCGCCTGAGCTACGACAGCGTGGTCAATAATTTTTACCTGAAGCCTTTTTCCTTCAACAATAATGAATCCGCCGGTACGCGCGGATTTCTTGATTTCGGGAACATCCAGGCCAATGGTGTTTTTGAACGGAACCTTGCCTTTGGAAACAACCAGGATGCCGTGGTGAACTCTACTTTCCAGTTGCAGTTGAACGGCATGCTCCGCGACAGTATTGAAATAGCCGCAGCGCTGACCGATAATAATATTCCGATCCAGCCCGATGGTACCACGCAACAGCTTAATGAATTTGACCAGGTGTACCTGCAGTTCAAAAAAAAGAACTGGCAGCTGAACCTCGGGGATATTGACCTTCGCCAGAACGGGATGTATTTTCTCAACTTTTATAAACGACTGCAGGGAATTACATTTCAGACAACCAACGCTCTTTCACCTTCCCTGCAATCATCAACACTGGTGAGCGGATCAGTAGCGAAAGGAAAGTTCAGCCGCAACATCATTACGCCACAGGAAGGAAACCAGGGTCCTTACCGGCTTACGGGCGCCAATAATGAATTCTTTTTTATTGTACTGGCCAACACGGAACGGGTGTTTATTGACGGGGAATTGATGCAGCGGGGTGAAGACCAGGATTACGTGATCAACTATAATACGGCTGAAGTAACCTTTATGCCGCGTAGGATGATCACAAAAGACTCGCGCATACAGATCGAATTTGAATACGCGGACCGCAATTACCTGAATGCAAACTTTTATGCTTACCAGGAATTACTGGTTAACAAAAAACTGAAATTCAAAATAGGTGCCTTCAATAACAGTGATGCCCGCAACTCACCCATCAACCAGAATCTTGATCCGCAGCAAAGACGCTTTTTATTCAATGTGGGTGACAGCATCCGGCAGGCCTTGTATCCTACGGTGGTAATGGATTCCTTCACCACCGACAAGATCCTGTATGAAAAAGTATACATCACAACCGGACCCCTTATTGATTCCTATTATCGTTATTCCGTTGATCCGGCACTGGCGCGATACTCCTTATCCTTTACAGAACTGGGAGAGGGGCGGGGCAATTACCGTCCTGATTTCAATGGTGCGAATGGAAAGGTTTTCCGGTACATAGGACCGGTAAATGGTGTAAAGCAGGGAACCTATGAACCTGTTATGGTGCTGGTTACGCCCAAAAAGCAGCAATTGATCTCTTTCGGATCCGACTACCAGATCAATGCGACCAATAACCTGAAAACCGAACTGGCATTGAGTAACCAGGATGTCAATACATTTTCTTCCAGGCACGGAGGTGATGATGCCGGCCTGGCTGCAAGGGTTCAATACAGCAATACATCGCTCATCCGGTCGGCGCGGTCACTCCAGGTTATTTCAACAATAGATTACGAACACGTGCAGCAAAAATTCCGTCCGCTTGAGCGGCTGCGCTATGTTGAATTTTCAAGGGAGTGGGGTTTGCCCCTGCAAATGGCACCGGCAGATGAAAACATCCTGCGCCTCGCAACCCAGTTAAAAGATAAAAAGAATCATTCAGTCACGTACCAATTTACCACTTATCAAAGGAGTGATAGTTACAAGGGCTACCAGAACCTCGTACAGCATGTTACAAACCTGGGAGGGTGGATGTTCAATAACCAGTTTGCGTTAACCAACTTTAAATCTGTTGGGGATAAAGGTTATTTCCTGCGGCCGATCGTAGACCTGAGCAAACAATTAAAAAAAGTTGCTTCGGTGCGGGTTGGGTTCCGGTATGCACTGGAACGTAACGAGATCAGGAGCCGGTTGAAAGATTCCATTTCCGCACTGAGCTTTTCCTTTGATACCTATTCTGCCTACCTGAAATCGGATGAATCAAAAAAAAATAAATTCGGCATTTCGTTTTTCACCCGTGCTGATAAATATCCAACAAAAAAGAACCTGGTAAAGGGCGACCGCAGTTACAACATGAATGTACAGGCCGAGTTGTTGAAAAGCACAAAACACCAGTTCATCATCAATACCACTTATCGAATTCTTAAAGTATATGAGCCCGTTCTGTCCCGGCAGAAAGATGATAAAACCATCCTGGGAAGGGCCGAGTATACCATCAACGAACTGAAAGGTTTTATAACCGGTAATGTACTTTATGACCTCGGAACAGGGCAGGAGCAGCGACGGGATTTTGCTTACCTGGAAGTGCCGGCAGGGCAGGGCGAGTTTACATGGATCGATTATAATTCCGATAACATTCAACAGCTGAATGAATTCGAGGTGGCGCTTTTCCCTGACCAGGCAAAGTTCCTCCGCATTTTTATTCCCACCAACCAGTTCACAAAGGCCAATTACACTACCCTGAATTACAGTTTCTCTTTCAACCCAAGGGTGTTCTGGAATAAACAGGATATAAAAGGGTTGCGCAAACTGGTATCGCGCTTTACCTGGCAAACCTCCATGCAGAAAAGCAAAAAGGCAACGGCGGGTGGCGAGTTTGAATTCAATCCATTTAAATACGGCTTGCTGGATACGGCACTCATTACGCTGAACACATCCCTATTGAATACGCTGTCCTTTAACCGCTTTTCCAACAAATGGGGCGTTGACGTAAGCAATGTGCAGAATACAGGAAAGGCACTGCTTACTTATGGATACGAAAGCCGTAAGCAGCAGGACTGGATCGTGAAATTCAGGGTGTTGCTTAGCAAATCCATTACGTTTGATGTGGATACGCGCAAAGGCATGACGGCCCTGTATACTGGGAGTTTTGCCAACCGAAATTACGAAATCGACCGGTACAGCACGGAGCCCAGGCTCTCTTATGTTCGCGGCACCACCTTCCGGTTGTTATCGAGTTACCGCATGGAGCAAAAGAAAAACAGGGAAGAATACGGCGGACAACAAACCCTGTCCCATGCACTGAACCTGGAAACAAAATACAACGTGCTTCAGAACTCTTCCCTCAATGCGCGCTTTACCTTCAACAACATCAATTACAAACAAAAAGGACCTGAAAATCCAACGGTCAATTATATTATTCTTGACGGGTTATTACCGGGAAGAAATTTTCTGTGGGCCGTGGATTTCACCCGCCGTCTTTTTGGAAGCGTAGAGCTCAATCTTCAGTACGAAGGACGTAAACCCGGCGAAACGAGAAGCATTCATACGGGGCGGGCAGCGCTCAGAGCATTGTTGTAAATAATTTTCAATTTCCAATACTCAATTTTCAACGTTCACTGCGAAACCTTGTGACTTTGTGTTTGCCTTTTAACCGATAAGGCGCAAAGTTGCATTTCAATTTTGTCCTGCTTATTTTGTCTCTTATGAATCCTGTGGTTACCATCCGTTTGATTTGTATCCTTTTACTGGCTCCTTTGCTTGGTGTCGCCCAATCTTCTTTGAAGAATAATTATAATACCTGGTTCGATGGAGCCGTCAGGAACGATACCACCATCAAGGTGGTGCGCGTTGCGGAATTTCCATTCACCGGTACAACCCGTAATACGGGGCATATTGTTTATAATCCAGAGATGAACCTGTGGGATAATGAATGGCGGGCGATTCTGGACAACCCCGGTTATGGGACGGAAGAAAAAATCCAATTTATAAATGATGCCCTTGCCGATACGGGTCGCGATGCTTTAAAATACATCTCATCCAGGTCTATTAACTTCTGGCGCCAGCAACCGGAAGCCGCTGCCCTGGTCCATACATATTTTCAACAAAAGATTGCACAAAATCAAAGTGATGTTTTACTAAAAAACAGGTACCTCGAATTCGTGGCGAAAAATATGCTTCCCGGCTCATATGAAGCCATCCGTAATTATTTTGACAAGCGCGATTCCACGGCAGAACGTTTTTATTTTGAAGGCGATCTTATTTTCCGCCTCGTTCCACTTGGTCACGAAATGGAAGCATTGCAACTGCTGGAAAAACATGTTGATGAATTTAACCGGGGCAAAATTCACGGTGTGCCGATGGGATACGCACCAGACAGTACTTATACATTGGAGTACCTGTGTTTTTCTGCCGATAAATTCATCCGCAAAAGATCCCGGGAAATGTTGTTTGCCTACCTGATGACGTATAATGATTACAGTGCAAAAGGCCTGGCTGCATACCTTGATCCGAAAAGAACGGCTGCGATTTATAAAAAGCACTTCGACACCCTGGTTGCATTGGATTTTTCAAAAGTGAAATTGGAGGAGCTTGGCTATGAAAAAGGAAAAAAAACATTTAGGGAGGCGCACCCACTGGCCACCACCTATGCCTGGTTCGTGGAAGGAAATTCCTACCTGCTGGGAAAATACCATAGCCGCGCCTTTTGGAAAGAGTTCCGGAGAAGAACTTCTTACCTGGTGAACTTTAACGGCCTTTCTTATTTCTACAGTTTGCAGAACAACGTAGTGCGGTCCTGCTTCCAGGATTCCACACTGACGCAAAAAGAACGGCAGGCTATGATATGGGACATGTATTACACGGAAGAATTCATGAAGGATTACCGGTACGCGGACCAAAAGGTTGAGATCATGAGTTGGGTAACCCAACTTTTTCCGGATAAAGAAATACAGGCGCGCATGATAAAAGGATTTGGAGTAAGCTCCTACGAAATCAATGATTATGAATCGCAGCAGCCTGGTAAACCCAAAGACCTGAAGACCGTAGCAGGCGATATCCGGAATGCGGGACTTCCTGTTGATTCAACTCACCTGCGCCCCCTGGAATTGGCGCAGTACCGCTTCAGCCAGATATATTCAAATCACTGGAAACTGGTTACCCTGCTGCAACAAACCGGCAGGATTGTCCACTTCGATGCGGAAACCGGTTTTGTCCCGGTGAACTATGCCAAATTATTCGCAGAATCTTTCCGGCCTGTTTTAGGCGGTGCAGGGTTACACAATTTCCAGGTAGTGCAGCAGCATGATTCATTGGGGAAGGAACTATACCGTTTCCGCATTTACCTGAAGTCTGGCGACGAGGTATACCTGCATGAATTTACGGAAGAATTTACCGATTGGTACTCACCGCAGAGACTTGTTAAAATGATCAACCTGGCTTTAGCAAATTCAGGTAAAAAAGAACGGATGATCGAAATTTCAAGCATGGATCAAACAGCCATATTCGGCCTTTTTGAACCCGCCAGGCTCATACCCTTACTGAAGAAATATGGATTAACTGCGAATGCCGTTACATGGCAAGATGAAAATTAACCGCAAAGACGCGAAGCTGTTTTCTTTGCCGTTGCCTTTACAAACGAAATGCACGGTGGACCGTAGACCGTGGTCTGTGGACTTCTCTCTCCGTCATTCAGAGCGAAGCGAAGAATCTATGGACTGAACTTTAAGAATGGTATTGAGGTATTTAGGTATTATGGTATTATAATCAGCGAAATCAATCCGTGCTAATCCGTGAAATCCGTGATCGGTATTGGGTATTAAAGCTCCGCGAAACCCTTTCCGTGCTAATCCGTGTCATCCGTTATCTCCTTTATACATTGAAACGGAAGTGCATTACATCACCATCCTTAACAATGTATTCCTTTCCTTCAATCCGGAGTCGTCCGTTATCACGGGCTGCTGCTTCGGAACCGTATTTTATAAAATCATCGTAGGAGATCACTTCCGCTTTGATGAATCCTTTTTCAAAATCCGTGTGGATCACGCTGGCAGCCTGTGGTGCTTTCCATCCCTCTCCGATGGTCCAGGCACGTACTTCCTGAACGCCGGCCGTGAAATAGGTTTGCAGTCTTAATAATTTATATGCGGACCGGATAAGACGGTTCAGCGCCGGTTCCTTCATTCCGTATTCTTCCATGAACATCTGCTGGTCTTCGCCGGCTTCCATTTCCGCGATCTGCGCTTCCAGTGAATTATTCATTACAATCACCTGGGCATCTTCGCCCTTAACACCATCCTGCAAAGCTTTTGAGAATTTGTTCCCGGTGTGCATGGAGGCTTCATCCACATTGGCTACGTATAACACCGGTTTGGAAGTCAGTAGAAAAAGATCGGCTACGGCCGGCAGTTCTTCCTTTGTCAACCCGAGTTCACGGATGCTTTTTCCCTTTTCCAGGTGTGCCTTACACCGCTGCAGGATTTCCAGTTCCACTTTTGCTTTCGGGTCGGTCTTGGCCATTTTTTCGGTGCGGCTCATTTTCTTATCAACGCTTTCCAGGTCTTTCAGCTGCAGTTCCGTATCAATGATTTCTTTATCGCCAATCGGGTTGATCGCTCCTTCATCACGCAGGATGTTCTCGTCTTCAAAACACCGGATCACATGTATGATGGCATCCACTTCACGGATGTTACCAAGAAATTTATTACCCAGGCCTTCACCTTTACTGGCACCGCGCACCAGGCCGGCAATATCAACGATCTCAATCTGTGTGGGAACGATCCGGTTCGGCTGAACAAGTTCCGCCAGTTTATACAGGCGTTCATCCGGAACATCCACAAGGCCTACGTTCGGATCGATGGTGCAGAACCGGTAGTTGCTGGCCTGCGCCTTGGCACTGTTGCTGACCGCGTTGAAAAGAGTTGATTTACCTACATTGGGCAGTCCCACGATACCTGCTTGTAAAGCCATGTCCTGTTTGAGTTTTGTGATCGGAAGATTTTTAAAAAGCAGCGGAGTATTGTTCTCCTGATGTTGATGCCTTTCTGAAATATGGTCGGTCTGTAATGATTTCCTTTCTCCGCCTGCTTTCTAAAAATGGCCGCAAAGATAGTTGAAACAGTCTTTTATTTAACTTCAACCTGAATCATTAACCTTAAATCCCTTTATGGCCTTAAGCAGGATCTGGTCAGCTTTCATCATTATTGCCGTAATTGTTGCCCTTGCTCGTATTGTTACCACTGATAATAAAGTCATATTTAATGCGATGGTAACCGGCAAAACCGGTGATACACTGAGACTGAGCAAGGTTGATACTGGGTCTGTTTCCCCGGTTCTGCTTCGCCAGCTTGATTCCGCCAAAACACTGCAGCAGGGAAACCGTTCCGTTGTGCGCACCGCCGATGGAAAGCTTCAGTATTACCAGCTGCAGACGGCCGAGGGCATACTGGAAACCTGTAAAACGGCCGTGAATATTTGTATCGGGCTTATAGGCGCCATGGCACTCTTTATGGGCTTTATGAGCATAGCCGAAAAAGCAGGGGGGATCAGGCTCTTGTCCCGGATCATCGGGCCCTTCTTCTCAAAACTTTTTCCCGAGCTTCCTCCCAATCACCCGGCCATGGGCCACATGATGATGAATTTTTCAGCCAACCTCCTCGGGCTGGATAATGCAGCCACACCTTTTGGTATCAAGGCAATGGAAAGTCTGCAGGAGATTAATCCGGTTAAAGAACGGGCCTCCGATGCGCAGGTTATGTTCCTCTGCCTGCATGCATCAGGACTGACCCTGATCCCTGTTTCCATCATTGCCGCAAGGGCGGCGATCAATTCGCGTGTGGCCACCGACCTGAGAGCAGATAATCCAACCGATATTTTTATTCCCTGCATGATCGCCACGTTTGCTGCGACCATGGCGGCCATGTTCATTGTGTCGTTCCGCCAGCGCATACGCATTTTCCAGCCGGTGATCATGGCCTGGGTACTGGGAATTTCAGCTGTCATTGCCCTGCTGGTATGGTCACTCACACGCCTTCAAACAGATGAACTGCAGGTAACCGCCGGTATTATGGGCAATGGGATCCTGCTGTCCATTCTTTTCCTGATCATCCTCGGTGCGATCTATAAAAAGATCAACATATTCGACGCATTCATAGAAGGAGCGAAGGGCGGATTTGAAACTGCCATCCGCATCATTCCCTACCTCGTAGGCATACTCGTAGCCATCAGCATGCTGCGTACATCCGGTACATTCGACTGGGTGATTGACGGCATGAAAAGCATGTTTGCTTTGTTTGGTACCGACACGCGCTTCGTGGACGGACTTCCCACGGCGCTCATCAAACCAATGAGTGGGAGCGGTGCCCGCGGGATGATGATCGATACCATGAATACCTACGGTCCTGATTCCTTTGCCGGCCGGCTGGCCAGTGTGCTGCAGGGATCATCCGATACAACATTTTACGTGATCGCCGTTTATTTCGGGGCGGTGGGTGTGCGCAATACAAGGTATGCGGTTGGCGCTATGCTGCTGGCCGACCTGGTGGGCATTATCACCGCTATCCTGGTATGTTACCTGTTCTTCGGATAAATTACCGGATAACTTTTTGTATGGACAGAACCTTACCCTCCGCATCTATACCTTCTATAACCACTTTGAACGTTTTGGTAGCATCGTCATTGAAAAACCGGATGAGGCCTGTGCCATTTTTATCCGGTGTAAGGTTTGGGTTCCAGTACAAGGTTGGCCGGATGTCTGTAAAAGATGAAGAAGGCGAAAGCACTTCATAGTCTACGGAATAAAATTCCCGCGAAACCGAATAACCTTCTTTCTTAAATACATCAAATCCTTTATCCATCCAGGAGCGGGATGACCGGTTCTTTTCGGTATAAAAGGCTATGGCTTTATGCTCTGTTCCCAGTGCCATTGCGCTGGTCCCTTTCCATACTTTTACAAGAATGAAATCAGCCGGGTCCATCGATTCAATAACATCTTTTGACACCCTGATCTCGTTCAGGTAAAATTCAATATTGGTTGTTGGATCCATTTCCGTTGCCTCCGTGCTGCCCGGAAGGCTCCTGGTAAAAAATACGGTGGTTTCCCCTGCTTCATTCCTGCCTACCGAAAGGCCCGCGATGTTGAAGCGAAGAAACTGCCATACATTAGTGATGGCATCCGTAACCAGTATGTTCTGATCGCTGGTTGAAAACAAGGGTGATGCATAAAGTCGCGTTACCGAATCAACAGGACTAACCTTTCGCGTTGTAACGGTAACCGTTTCCAGCAACCTGCCCTCCGCGCGGTGTATGGCCTGCTTTTCATCGATCAGCTTTTGAAAGTAATCATTGATTCCTGATTGTCCTGCAATGTTCCCGCGAAAAATATTCAGGCTTGTACGTAAGGTATCCATGTGCGAAGGAAAGAGCGTTACCTGTACCGGCATTTTTGTTTTATCCACGTTGGTTCCCTGGGAAAACAGGCTGGCTGTTTTTTTAAAATTCAATCCGGATAAAACAAACCTGTCATCTTTTGGCGTTACGGTAGAAAATATGGTGACCGAGTCCTGTGTTTTTATGATAAAATCAAGTTTGCTGTTTACAATCGGTTTGCCGGTAAACCTGTTTATTTTTCCCCGGATCGTGATCTCCGATTCAACCGGGTAATTGATGGAAGGAAATTTATATGCCTGCAGGTCGGTCCACTTTATATTTCTCCATCCATGCGTCAGCATCACAAGGTCGAGAGCCTGCAGCGTAGCCGGTTCCTTATCCTTAAAATAATAACCTGTATTGGAAATATATCCTTTCAATTCAGAAGAAAGCAGCAGCGAACCCAGGAGGTTGTCCTCATGCATATTTGAATCTGATTCAAATGATGTAACAGAAACAGAGGCTGACAGATTTTTAAACCCGCTCAGGTCAATGGTGTACACATTCTTTTTGCGGGCAGCGGTTGAACTGGTATCGGTTTTAAGATCAGTACCCGGACTTTTGACGTTGTTGACAAAAACCAGTCGTTCGGCCAATGGAACACCCAATTCACTGAAAACAGTAAGTTGTAAAATTCCGGACGGAAGATTCTTTTTGCTGATGGCCCCGGCGCCGCCTGTTTCATCAAAGTTTACATTCCCGATAAACACAATCGTATTATTCATTCTGCCCACGACACTCACCTTGTTATAGGCATTGCTGTTGCGGGAACTTCGTTCGAGCCGGAAGAAAACCATTGATGGACCCATGTTTTCCGTATGCAGCACAATGCCTTCGGGGAGCGGTTTTGGTAGTTCGTATGTTTCAGCCATTCCGTTTCGCCTGATCACCGCACGGTAGCTTTCACCCGGCTCCGGCTTCAGTTCAAAATACCCCATACCATCATGTACTGTTGTTATGCCGGCGATCCGGGCATTCTTTGTATTGACGATTTCCCCGCTTACCTGCACTGGTATTCCTCCCGGGCCGGAGGCTTTAAAAGCAACCACTCCCGATACACCGGTTACGAGTGATCCTCCTTCCGGAAGAAAGTGGATATTGATACCTGCATGGCTTGGCTGTACTGCAGGCTTTTTATAATCTGTATTATATATACGAACCGGTTTGCGAAAAATATACTGCGGAAAGTTCAGCATCCATGATGTATAGGCGTTCAGTGAATACGTTCCCGAGGGAATATTTCTCCCGATGTAAAAATCTCCGTAAGCGCTTCCGTTTACCAGTGGCAGCATGCGTTTTTCAACAACCGTATTGTTTTCATCAGTGAGCTCGATATAAACAATTCTACTCAGGAAGGAGGGTACACCCTCCAGCGTGCAATAGGCTTTAAACCAGACCGATTCTTCTATGGTGTAAGCCGAACGGTCGGTATGAACAAATACTTTTTCAACCGGATAATTGTAACTGAATGAGTCAAGCGCGATGGACAGCTTTTCCTGGAGTGTTTGTCCTGATGAATACAGGGTTCCCAGGCCCAGGCTTAAAATAATCAGAAGGATTTGTTTCCTCATTTCAGTTTGTTTTAACAGGTACCACTTGATCTGGACTCCAATTACGGAATTTATTCTGATCGCATCATTACCGTACAAAAAAAAGATCCGCGACAGGGCGCGGATCTTTATGATAAAAAAAATCTATCGTCAGCGTGTAACCAGGCTGGTTAAAGTTGGTATATGCGTGCCATAACCCGTTGACCTGCCGCGGATGTACAGGGTGTACATCCTGTTGGCTGTAAGCGAAAGGGTAAGCGAGTTATATACCTGGGTGCTGGTTCCCGTATTATAAACCCTGAAAACCTGGGTAGCACCTGAATTCACCACTTTAAAATCAGTATGTGATTTATACGTTACATTCCGGAACAGGGTATCAACCGCAGTGGCAACTGTAGCATTCGCTACATTGAGGGGACCAACACCTTTGGCAACATGAACAAACCGGATAGCGGTTTTACCGGAATCCGCAGGTGGCACCAGTTGGTTATCAGTTACCAGGTAATAATCCAGGGCTGGAAGTGTGTCAATGAGAAACAGCGTGTTAAAAGTACCCGCACCCAGCGTTAGATTGGCAGATAATACATCCGTAGATGTTACCGGTACATTGGCCCGGAAGGTACTGGCACCGGAAGGAACCCTCAGGAATTCACTGGTAGGGAAGGTTCCCGGAAATGCCAGCGTATCGCCGCTGTATTTTACGTTGTTTAAATAAAAATGAATCTTGTTGGGCAGGGTTGCCGTATTCACTACGCGCAACGATGCATCATTGGGATTCACCAACTCCTTGGGAATGTAGTCCTCAATTTCCTTGTTACAGGAAAGAATCAAAGACGCAGAAAACGCCAACAGTATAAGGAAAGAGCCTAAATATTTTTTTTGCATTGCTTTGATTTTAAAGTTTAAGGCATGGAGAACCATAATTCATCGGTATGGTAATCAGGATCCAAAGCACCGAATTTGGCAAGGGTAGCCCTGTTCCAGACATATTCAGAATTGAATCTCGGGCGAACACGCTGAACAAGCTTCTGGTTATTTTCCGGCCAGATATCTGAACCTACAAGTACATAGTAATGTTTGAACAGGGCCTGGTCGTACCTGTATTTCCTGAGGTCCGTCCACTGTTCGATTGCTGCCCATCCCCACTGGGCAATGTATTTCTGCAGCATGATATCCTGTAAGGTAAGCTCACCGCCATTTTTTGCTACCTCTGAAGAAGCAAGGTAGGATGTCACCTGCGCGGGAGTAATGGGCGGCATGGTAGAAGCCCAGGATGCATTTACCCTGTTTACAAAATCCATATGTCCCCTGATGCCGTTCAGGTAAGCATCATAGGCTGGTGTAGAAAGTCCTTTTACAAAAGCGGCTTCTGATTTGGCAAACTGTATCTGCGCATAAGACATGAGCGGGTACGATGCTTTATCGTGGAAAACAAATTTACCGGTAAGCCCGCCCACTGCACGTTTGTTTGCAGAATTCGGATCGCCGTCTGTTGCAACAACACCCCGGTACGCACTGTCAGGGCTGTGATTGATCATGCGGAAGAGACGGGGGTCAGCAGATGTTGTAACGCCTGTTGTAAGATTCCTTACTGTATCCTGCCGGGGTGTACCACGCACACCACCACTTAGCAACGCTACAATCGGGTAACCCGTACGGTAAGCTGTTGTGTTGGTGAGCAGATTCAGGGGGTTGTTTTCTGCAATTACAGAAGCATTATGAAATACCAGCGCATCATCGGCTGATGAAGTAAATGACAGATCAGCATACTTTATCACGCTGTCGGCATACGAGTTCTTAAATTCAGCTTTAGCACGGAGGTGGCTGTATTGTAAAGCCAGCAAACCGTACACAAACTTTTTCCACCTGCTGTAATCGCCTTTATAAATCTGGTCGCCTGAAGTTCCGGCCAATACGGGCCTGATATCGATACCGCCTGGTTTATCAAGGTACTCAATGGCCAGTGCCGCATATTCGCGCACTTTCACATACACATCAGGCTGGTCGTTGTAGTCAAATACATAACGCTCGTCATCAAATACCTGGTCAAGGATCATCGGGCCATGATAGTCGGTTCCCACCTGGTAAGCCCAGGCTTTGATCGCGTATCCAATTCCCGCAAAGCCGTATTTCTGGTTCTTGATCCCATCCTCGATCATCAGTTCAAGATTCCTTCCGAGGTTGAAATAAACCATCCTCCAGATGTCACCCGATACATCGGTGATATCCGATACATATCCATGCCGTTCCCATACATCACCTACACCTACGTTCCCCCAGAACTGAACATATTTTCCTACAAAACGCGAATCGCGTATAATGTTATTCGCCATGGCGGCCTGGATAGGAGAGATCAGTACTTCCCCTGTAGCAACCTGCGGGTTGGCAGGATCCTCGTTTATATCGAGCCACTTTTTACAGCTGCCCAATAAAACAACTACCGAACAGGCTATTAATATTTTATGAAGTCTCATTTTCTGTGTTTGAGTTTTAGGATTAAAGTCTTAAGCGTATACCGAAATTGATACCTGCAGGACGGCCCATATTACCAAAATCAATACCATAACCACCAAGTCCGCCAACACCTGGCGTATTACCGTTGCTGTCCGGGTCAACACCACTGTAGTTGGTGATCAGAAGCAGGTCGGTACCGGTGGCAAAAACGGAAATATCACTGATGATCCGCTGTCCGGCCAGTACGCGGCGTGGTACGGAATACTGGAGTGTAAGGTCTCTCAGGCGAACCCAGTTGATATCTTTTTCAACAAACTGCTCGGTAGCAATTCCACTTGTGTAATAACCGTTGTTGTAATAAGGAAGGATCGTGATATTATTCCTGGTTGGATTTTCGGAATTTTCCAGGCCGTCTCGCAACACTCCGGGGATAACCCTTGGCTGTTCCCGGTCAAGTGTCTTCGGGCTCAGGCCCAGTACATACATCTGGTACGCCGTGGCATTGTACACGTCGCCACCTTTCCGGATATCAAACAAGAAAGCCAGGTTAAAGCTTTTCCAGGTAAAGTTGTTATTCAATCCAATCATGAAATCAGGTGTGCGGTCGCCCATATACAGGTAGTCGGTGGCACTGGCCAGGAGCGGCAACCCGCTGTTTTGATTGATCAGGATATCACCTTTGTTGTTCCGGGCAAACGTAAATCCGCCGAGGGCGCCGGTGCTTACCCCTTTATAATTGGAGCCACGAACACCATTGGCCAGCCATGTATCGGATACATAGAATTCAGGAAGATCAGCCGGCATATCGGTAACAATACCAATGTTGCGGGTAAAGTTCACGATCACATCCCAGGTGATATTTTTGGCTTTAACCGGTGTGCCTTTCAACTGGATTTCAATTCCTTTATTTTCCACGCGGCCGCCGTTGATGTACTTGAGGATATATCCTGTTCCGTAGCTAAGCCTGGGCGCAACAATCTGGTCAATACTTTTCAAACGGTACCAGGTAAAATCAATACCTACGCGGTTTTTGAACATGGAAATTTCAGTACCCAGTTCCAGGTTCTTGGTAAACTCCGGTCTCAGTTCACGGTTACCGCCGGTTACCCCGTAAGCAAATCCGCCGCCGGTTGTTGTTTGTGGTCCGAGACGGGAAAGCGTGATATAAGAAGTGCGGGGCTCTTTACCGGTGTATGCATAAGATGCGCGCAATTTACCGTTGCTCATCCACGACATATTTTTGAACGCTTCCAGGTCAGAGAAGTTGAATGCAAAGGAAGCTGCCGGGTAAAAGAAATACGGGTTATTCGGCATCAGTCGTGAAGCGGCATCCATCCTTCCTGTAAGGGTAAGGAAGGCAATGGTTCTGTATCCCAATACCGATTGTGCAAATACCCCGAAGTTCCTGAACCGGTTCAGCGTTAATTTATTCCGCTGTGTGGTGGGCAAAGTATTATTGATGCTGTAAAAATTGGGATCATACATGCTTTCACCGCGTTCTGCATCTGTCTGGAAACGGTAATCATTGAAGTTGGTACCGATAATATAGGTATTGTTGAAGGCACCGAACTTATGATTGGCACTGGCCGTAAGTGAACCGTTGATAATCCTGTTCAGCATCTGGTAGGTTTCAATGATACCTTTCCGTGGAGAAGTAGCACTTCCCGAACCAAGATAAGATTGTCCGTGCAGCACTGAAATCCCGTTGGTTGCAGAAATGTCGGCGCCCAGTGCTCCGCGGATATTGATCCACGTCCAGGGCCTGAATGTAATGTTTGTATTGGCAAGGAAACGGTTCGTCTTGTCTTCATTCAGGTTTTTGTACACATCCCAGAATGGATTATCACCTTCCGCATAAATGCTGGCTGTGGTCAGCACCCTGTTCCCGAATTGGTCCTGGTAATTCCGTACATCAAAGTTCGAAGGAAAATTAAGCAGCGAAATGAGGTAACCGCGGTCACCCTTATTGGCTTTTGTATTTTCCGTGTTAATGTAGTTGAACGTGGAAGCGAGTTGCAGTTTCGGTGAAATGTTCGCCGTACCCGTGATGCGGGAAGAAAGCCGTTTAAACGAAGTAGTGGGAATGGTTCCCGACTGGTCGGTATATTCATTTGACCAGCGGTAGGTATACCCTGCAGTTCCGCCTTCAAAAGTCAGGTTGTGCTTTTGGGTAAAACCTGTCTGGAAGAAGTTGCCTACGTTATCATATAGCTGTGTCCCTTCGGCAAACTTCGGTCCGAAATACGTACGGTTACCCGCTGTGTTCACCGTATTGGAGAATATACCGTTGGAGCCCGTATTATAAACTGTTTGTATTTCAGGGAACCGGTTCACTTTTTCAATACGGAAGGAATTATTATAGGAAACTGTTCCTTTCTGCGATTTTGCTTTTTTAGTGGTAATGATGATCGCTCCGCTGGCGCCCATGTTTCCATAAAGGGCAGTGGCTTCCGGTCCTTTCAGGATCGTATAGCTTTCAATGTCTGCCGGGTTGATGTCGATGGAACGGTTGGAATAATCCTGACGGCGGTTGGTGCCTTCCACCACATTGGCTGTCTGGTTGAACGTGGAGTTATCTACCGGGAGGCCGTCGATAACCATCAGGGGCTGGTTGTCACCATCCAGTGATACAACACCACGGATGATGATTTGTGATGAGGCGCCGGGCTGACCGGAAGTTGCATTTACCTGCAAACCCGGAACGCGACCTGCCAGTCCATTGATAAAGCTTTCGCGTTGGGTTTGCGAAACCTCATCACCGGTAACGGTTGGTGCGGAGTATCCAAGTGTCTTTTTGTTCCGGTTGATACCATGCGCGGTAACGACCACTTCACCCATTTGTCTTTGTTCACTACCTATCCTGATCACAAAATTGGAACCTTCACCAACTACATACTCCAATGCCTGGAAACCCACGTAGGTTACCTGCAGTACTTCACCGGTACTGGCCTGGATGGAAAACTGGCCCTGGGCATTCGTTTGCGTAGCCCTGGACGTTCCTTTTACTCTTACGGTTACACCGCTTAACAGCGCATTGTCATCCTGTGACAGAACGCTACCTGTGATGGTTCGGACCTGTGCAAGGGCAGATTGTGAGAACAATAGCAGCCCAATGCCAAGCATTAGCGAGAAAAATCTTCTCATGGCAATCATTTTTACATTAATTGAGTCAATAAAAACTGTCTTTAAGGATACGGTTCTTCGCAGGAGTTAATTGGATGTGTTTTACAAAACCGTAATTCCCGCCTGTGAATAGGGTTTCATCAGGGGGTCGTCCGGGGGTAATTCGGTAATCAGGGTATCGATCTTTTTTATTTCACAAACCTGGATCGGCTGCAGGGAATTGATCTTTTCCGAAATGGTCAGGCAAACCAGTCGCTTGGCCGAATCGATCATGGCCTTTTTAATCTGCACTACATCCCAGTCGTTGTCGGAAACCCCGTTATCAATATCCAAAGCGTTTATACCAAGAAAGCATAAATCAGCTTTTAGCTGCTTTATCCTCGAAATTGCTTCCAATCCAACCGTTATTTTCGAGTTTTTGGAGATTTTATCGCCAATGACGATCACTTCGATGTTGGGATGGTTCATATACTCGAAAACGGCCGGGATGCTGCCCGAAATAAACGTTGCATGCAGGTCGGAGGGAAGAGCCCGGGCCAGTTCTATGATGGTGGTGCCGCCGCCTGTTAACACAAACATTCCATCCTTGATCAGTCCCGCAGCCTTTTGGGCAATGGTCTTTTTCTGGTTGTAGGAATAAACTTCGCGGGTACTCTGCTGGCCATTGTGGAAGGAAGGAGAAAGCGCGCCGCCATGTACTTTGATCAGTTTTCCTGCTTCTGCCAGTTCATGCAGATCGCGGCGAATGGTGTCGTCGGATACATTTATATGGACACTCAGATCCGTAGACAATACTTTATTATGCAGGTTTACCTGGTGTAGAATGTACGCCTGTCTTTCTCTTTTAAGCATGTAGCAGCAGTTACAACCAAAATAAATTAAAATACTGCATAAATCCGCAAAAACTTTTCACCAAAGCCTTTTAAAACAGCAAAACCGCATAAAATAAGGGAAATAGGCCGTAAACAGGCAGGATGCGAAACGCAAAACGGCAAAGTCAGTCTCCAGTTTACAGTGGGCAGTCAGCAGATTGCAGTCGAGAGATACAACCAGAAAAGAGGAGAAAAGCCTAAGAAAAGGGACACCCATGAGCACTGAAGGATTACTTTAGAGGAGCCCTAATACCAAAATACCCTAATACCACAATACCTTTCCCTCCGGTTCAGTCTCCGGATTCTTCGCTATGCTAATATTGACGGAGTGAAGACCACCGACGACCTGCAAGAGACCACCGTGTATTTCGTTTGGAATGAGAATCTTGTACATATTCATCATTAGTTCTTTCCAAATTCCTAATTCCAATTCCTATTCCCAATCACGGATTACACGGATTAGCACGGATTGATTTCGCTGATTGTAATATTCTACTTCCTCAATAGCTTTTCCGAAGGTACAGTCCATAAATTCTTCGCTTCGCTCTGAATGACGGGAGAGGACCACCGACGACCGACCATATACCACCGTACATTTAGATTTAAAAAGTGGTGATTCTTCATAATTAGCATCTGTTCTCTACTAATTACCAATTCCTAATTCCCATTCCCTAAATTTATCACGGATTACCCGGATTAGCACGAAAAGGATTTCGCGGAGCCTAATACCATAATACCCTATTACCTCAATACCTTTTCCTTAAGCACGACGCATAGATTCTTCGCTACGCTCTGAATGACTGAGGAGAGAAAACCGCAGACCACGGTCCCCGGTCCACCGTACATTACTCTTGGAATGCGGATGCTTATACATAATGTACGCTCCCGCTCTGTTTCTCCGCACTGGCCCTCCGCTCTCTTTCCCCGCTCTGTTTCTCCTTTCCTCCCATCCTGACCCAAGGGAAGGATCTGTGGATTGAATAGAAAGAAAGGGAAACAGTAGTAAGGCTTCTGGAATAAAAGATATCCACGATCCACAGACCACCGTCCACTGAACAATCCGTGTAAATAGGGATGCTCCGAATCAACATATCAACCAATAAACTTATCAACCAATCACCTCCCAATTCCAAATTCCTAATTCTCAATTCCTACTACCTATCAACCAATAAACCAATCAACTTCCATCTCCAAAACCGGCAACCTGATTCGAAATGTCATGTGCCATTATCACCCTAAAGCAAAAAGCGAAGCGTTTCACAAATGCCTCTTACATCTTACTTCCTACTTCCAACTTCAAGCATTCTCCGTTTCTTTGCCACTCATGAACACGGCCATTATCATCTTTTTCATCCTTGGGTATGCTGCCATTGCCTTCGAACACAGCCTGCGGATCAATAAAGCAGCTATTGCACTGGTAACCGGTGTACTTTGCTGGACGCTTCATATCCTGTCTGCATCCAACCCGGAAGGCGTAACCGATAGCCTGGGGCATCACATCGGTGAAATGTCCCAGATCCTCTTTTTCCTGCTCGGCGCCATGACGATAGTAGAACTGATCGACGCGCACGACGGATTCGAACTCATTACCAGGCGGATCACCACGAAAAATAAACGGAAACTTATTTGGATCATCGGCCTGCTGACCTTTTTCCTGTCAGCTGTACTGGACAACCTGACGACCACTATTGTAATGGTATCACTCGTCAGGAAACTGATGAAGGACAAGGAAGACCGGTTGTTTTTTTGCGGCGCCATTGTGATCTGTGCCAATGCCGGCGGTGCCTGGTCGCCCATTGGTGATGTAACAACTACCATGCTGTGGATCGGCGGACAGATCACAGCTACAACCATCATAGCGCAACTTATCCTGCCCAGTCTCGCATGCGCGGCCCTGCCTATGTTGTTATTGCAGTTGAAATTAAAAGGAATGGTTGTTCCACCAATTGCAGCTGCATCAGATGGAACCATGCCGCCTGAGCGCCATCGTAATATTGTTTTGTTCAGCGGTATTGCTATCCTTCTGATGGTCCCTGTTTTTAAAACCATTACACACCTTCCGCCTTTCATGGGCATCCTCATAGGGCTTGGAATTTTATGGATCATCGTGGAACTATTGCACAGCGATAAGGATGAACAGGACCGTCAATCGTATACCGTTGCGTATGCCCTGCGGAAGATTGATACGCCTTCCATTTTATTCTTCCTTGGAATCCTTCTGGCCATTGCGGCACTGGAAAGCACCAGGCAATTACGTCAATGGGCGGAAGCGTTGAGTGCCGCTGTACAAAACCAGTACATAATTGTAACCATCATGGGATTGCTTTCAGCCATTATCGACAACGTACCGCTTGTGGCGGCTACCATGGGTATGTACGACCTGCAGCAATATCCAACCGATCATTCCTTCTGGGTATACCTGGCTTATGCCACCGGTACGGGCGGCAGTGCGCTGATCATTGGCACAGCGGCAGGCATAGCAGCAATGGGAATTGAGAAAATAAGTTTTATGTGGTACCTGAAAAAGATAAGCTGGCTGGCGATAGCAGGATTCCTGGCAGGAATGGGCGTTTATTTTTTGCAGCAATCCCTGGCCTGATTACTCAAAAAGTTCATAGCGCGTTTTTGGGCGGCGGTTCATTAGCCACCTGAATTTTTCGAGTTGCAATTCGGCTGGGCTCTTTTGTGATATGGGCCACAAGGTGCCTTTAACAGAACTCCTGAGCACCACCTTTTCCAGTTCTCCTTTCAGGAAATAAATATCAATAACATCACTGGACGTTTGGTTGGCGCTGGTGTACGCGCTGTCTTCATCCTGTAAAAAATAAACCGATTCCGCCTGGCCCCGCGCGCGTACAGAATCAATGGAACCCTCTGTAAAAAGGCCTTCCATGCGCGAAGATTTTATCTGGTTGTACACGCCCGGCTCAATTTCATTCACCAGGAAACTATTTTCGATGGCCCGGAAACGGTTGGCCTTTTTATTTTTTGTATAGAGGAAGATCGTATCAGCGGTTACCTGGCTTTTATTGTTCCACACCACAGGATCGTAGTATAACTGGAATATGGAATCTTTGAATGAATAAATAAGGCTGTCGGATACAGCCTGTACTGAATCGGAAAACACCCGCACATTACGGTACGCTTCAAAATACCGGTTGGTGCTGTCTTCTTCATTTTTAAAAAGCTTTCTTACGCTGTCGGTGGGGTAGAGGTCTGTGATGCGGGCCGAGAAAAGAGTATCGGCCGCAACATAAATGGAGTCATTATCCTGTTCAATGAGCATTACCGGTTTACGGGTAGCCAGGAAGGCCTTGGTTTTATTATTGATGAAGATCTCATCGGCCAGAACGGAATGTCCTTCGGCCGTATCACGCATAATGGCCCTGCCTTTAAGTTGCGTGATGTTTTGTGCATTGTCATTTATAACCTCATCGGCCGAGGCGAACAGCGACTTATCCTGGATATCGGTACGGGCAGAAAACTGCGCTTTGCGGTTCACCAGGTCATAGTAACCCTGGCTGGTTTTAATGGTGCGACCCGAACTGTCCCTGATAAATGTTTCGGCAATGAATGTGGCCACCTGTGTTTCCGTATTGTACAGAAGTGAATCCGATTTCAGGTTATAAGCAGGGTCTTTGAGGTTTACGGTATTCTTAAAGTAAATGTCGTGCAGGTCGGCATAATAAATTCCTTCTTTACTGGTGAGCACCGACTTTTTGTTCACCACCTTGCCGCCATTCTTATAGGTGCCAATGCGGTTTACCACGTCGTATTCCAGGTCGTTGGTGGTGAGTACTCCGTGTCCGTCGGTGAGCCGAACGGATTTTGTGAGGTAGGCCATTCGTTTATCCGTGAGGTAACGCAGGTAATTGGAATATACGTGAGCCGTATCACTGTCGTTAATATGCACGCTTCCGAATGCTTCAAAAAGATTCAGACTGTTGTTGACCACGCAGCTGTCGCATGAAAAGATGGTGGTGCCCTGGCGGAGCTTCACGCCACCGGAAAGTACCTGCACTTCCGTTCCGTCGGGAAGTTTTTTAAAACGAAGGTTGGCGGCATCAAGAATCTCCACCTGGTCTTCATTTATTACCTCAACCTGGGCGAAAACATTTTGAAAGAAACAAAGAAAAAAAATTACAGCCAGCGAACGCGCCATATTAATCGTTAACAGGAACGGGAACCGTATCCTTTACTGCAGGTGAAGTTAGCTGGTCACCTTTGTTCTTCCGGCCGAAGAGGGAAAAATTAACGTAGCGTTTCGGATTCACGCGGATGTCATCCAGCAGGATCTCGGCGCTCAATGCCGTCATGTTCAAACGCTGGCTGGTTGCATTTAAATTGTTATACATCTCACGGTCATTCATCAGCGCACCCAGTGTTCCGTTGTTTGAATTTAATTTCAGTACGGTTGCCTGTAACTCATTGGCGGTACCCTGCAGAGCGGAAATCACCTGTTCAATATTGGCATTGGCCAGCTTCGATGTAGTGGCTTCCACGTTGCGGATGGAGGCGGTGACGGCATCGTTGTTCCTTGCCAGGTTGCCGGTGATGGAATTGATGTTATCAAAGGAGCGGGCCATTACACCCGACTGTGCGTTAAGCAGCTGCTGGAGGTGCATGCTGGAAACCGTAAGGTTGGTAATCAGTGTCCGGAGGTTGTTTTTTGTAGCCGGATCCATTACATCATTTACCGCCCCGATGGTGATCTTCAGCGAGTCCAGGGTTTCATTTACCCGTCCGATCGTTGGCGCCATCTGCGACTGGATGCTGGCCAGGATATCTTTTTCCGGTGTTGTTGAAATGGTATCACCGGACTTCAGATAGGTTTTTCCGGATCCCTTTTCAATATTGATAAAGGCAGCACCCAGCACCGAACCATTGATAACGGCCGCTGAGTTCTTTGGAATATTATAATCCCCTGAAAGATGAATCTCTACAATGATCTCGCTTACCTCTTTATCGGCCTCATGAAAATCATAAACCTTGCCCACGGTTAATCCGTTGATCTTTACGGCATTGGCCTTGTCCAGGGTTCCAATGTTCTTGAAACGGGCAAAAAGCACGGGGTCTTTAGACAGGACACTGCTTCCCTTTAAAAAATTAAAGCCAAATACCAGGACCAAAATGGCAATGATGGCGAGCAGACCTACCTTGGTTTCGTTGCTTAATTTCATGAATTTCAATTTTAGGACAGCTTTCCGTCCACTTATTCGGGCTCAAAATAAGTAATAAATTTTAACCCCTGTAACCGGTGCCGGCAGAGCATCCATTACAGGGGTTATTACAGGCCAAAGCCCTTCTAAATCATTTACTTAACGGCGGTACGCTTTTGTTCGTGCTGGTGTATGGCTTCCAGGAAATGAATAGGAGAGGCCTCATTTTTCCGGGATTCTCTCGAAGGAACGTGGGCATTAGCATCTGCATGAGCCTGCTGCTTTTCCAGCCAGGTTACATATTGTTTTACGGCACCGGTAATACAACTGGCGATTTCTTTTTGTCCGCGATCGCTGTTCAGGTAGTCTTCCTCTGTACGATTGGTGATGTACCCGGTTTCCACCAGGATGCTGGGCATGGCGGTCGCCTGCAAAACCCAGATGCCGACCTGCCGCTGTTTCTGTCCGCGGCTGATACGGCCAACACGGGCGAATTGTTCTTCCACAAATCCTGAAAGGGTGGCGCTGCGCTTAAAGAACTGTTTCGTTTTCAGCAGGGAAACGGCAATAAATTCCGGCGAGTTCGGGTCAATGGAACCGTAATTCTGCTCAAAATTTTCTTCAACAAGCATGGGAGCATTTTCCCGGATCGCTACTTCCTTGTCCTCATTTTTATGGGCGCCCCAGATAAAGGTTTCAGTTCCTTTTGCCGGGTTGGGTGTACTGTAGTAACGGTACTGGGGAACTTTTTTGGTTATTTTCTTCTTCTTTTTTCCTTTACCGGTATAAGAAGTTACATTTTTATAACCGGTTAGTTCTTTATGCTGGATAGCGGGAGCTGCATTAACATGGATGGAAATGAACAGGTCTCCTTTGTTCTGGTTGGCCTGCCTGGCCCGGGCGTGCAATTCCGGGTAAGAATCATTGGACCTTGTATAAATGAGCTTTACATCGGGAAGTTCGCGGCCGATCTCCTGGCCCAGTTTCAGGGCTACTGCCAGGCAAATATCTTTTTCATACGAGTAATCACCTTTGGCTCCTACATCGCCGCCGCCATGACCGGCATCGATCACGATGGTCTTCAAAACCTTCTGCTTTTTTTCATTAGTGGTAAAGGAAGAAAGCAGGGTAGTCACCGTAAAGCAACAAAGGACCAGGAATGTTTTTTTCAGCATGCTGCTATTGTTGTTTAAGGGTTCTGTCAATGGTTTTTTAAAAGGAGTGCAAATTTAATTACTTGCCACCCCGGTTTTTTTCTTTTTGCTCGATTGCCTGCAGAAATCCGGTGAGACCCGTGCCTTCTTTCGACGGCGCTTCCGTATTGCCCGCCGGTTGTGCCGGCGTTGGACCGAATTCCTGTAAATAGGTTTTCAGGGCGCTGGTGATGTTGGCCACCATTTCATTCTGACCGCTGCCGCTCAGCATGTATTCCTCTTCTTCTTTATTGGAAATAAATCCAAGTTCGATCAGAACGCTCGGCATACCGGTAGCGTGAAGTACCCAGATACCTTTTTCATTGCGCTGCTTCACTCCACGGTTAATCCGCCCGGAACGGGCAAACTCCTGCTGTACGAGATCGGCAAAGCGAAGGCTTTTCAGGAAATACTTTTTAGTATAGATCAGTTTCAGTGCATTGATCGCCGGATCATCATCAGGAATGGTGATGCTGCTGTCTTCTTCCGAAGAGGCTTCATGCCCGGACACCATTTCACCCTTGTGCGAATTTTCCTTTGCCGTCCATATATAAGTTTCGGTTCCGGCTGTTTTATTCACCACGTAATGGGTTTCATAATAAGGCACTTTCGTCACCACCTTCTTTTTCTTACCCTTTACTTTCTTATAGGTGACCTTTTCCGTATACCCGGCCACTCTTCTTTCATTCCATCCCCCGGGTGCTTTTCCCGCGGAGTTGGCGTGAATGGAAATAAAGAGATCAGCAGCTGATTGATTGGCGAAATCCGCGCGGTAGCGCAAGGCTTCGTCTTTTGTAGGCATATTACCGGGAAGAACATCGGTTGTGCGGGTATATAGAATCTTCACTCCGGGAATTTGCCGTTCAATTTCCTGCCCGAGCAACATGCTCGTTTGCAGACAGATTTGGGCTTCTGTGGATTGAAGTCCTTTTGCACCAGGATCTTTTCCGCCATGGCCAGCATCGATAATAATCGTGCGTACTGCTTTTTTCTTTGGCGTTTGCGGTTGCGGATCAACAGGTGAAAACGAAAACAAACCGGCAGTAACAATTAAACTACATAGGAGTACAAAGGTTTTATGGAACATATGGATATATAGACGGTTTTTAAGGTAATCTTCACAAATAGTTTGGTTGCTAAACGGTTACTTTTGTTTCAAGCCTATGACGGGACTGCACAAAAATAGTTTAAAAACTATCTCTTCAACTTTCGTTACCCTCACGTTTTGCATTGTTGTAACGTGGAATAGCGAAGCCCGGCATATAAGAACAAGTGAAATTTACAGCACTTTAACATCTGATACAATACCCCCGCGCACAAAACCCGTAGTCACTGCCGATTCCACCGCGCGCCGCGATTACCGGAACCCGGGAGGCACCACCACCGTACCGGGGCTGGGCGCTCCTCCCGACACGCTTCCGAGGCAATCCGTCCGCGATACAGGGGGAAAACCAGGTGATACACTCCGCATCGGTCGCGATACCACTGTTTCAACCCTTGATACGTTTTCGGTCCGCATGTCAAAAGACACGCTTGACGCACCGGTTGATTACGAAGCTGAGGACAGTGCCGTGCTGCTGGTGCGCGACAAAAAATTTATCCTTTACGGAAAGACACGTACCAAGTATAACGACATTGAACTGACCGCACCAAAAGTGATCATGGACCAGCAAACAAACCTGCTGACCGCCGTGCACCATCTCGATTCTGCCACCAACGCCATAACGCGCGCAAAGTTCACCCAGGGCGACCAGGCCTTTGAAAGCGATACCATCGTATATAATTTTAAAACACAGAAAGGTATTACGCGCAACACGTACACGCAACAGGATGAATTGTACATTAAGGCAGGAACCAGTAAACGAATTGATGCCAATACTTATTTCATACGCGAAGGTTATTTCACTACCTGTAACCTGGATGATCCGCATTTTGCTTTTAAAACAAACAAGCTTAAAGTAATCAATAACAAGGTTGCTGTTTCCGGTCCTACGCATCCAGAATTTGAAGGTGTGCCGGTTCCCATCTGGCTGCCATTTGGATATTACCCGATGAAAAAGGGAAGGCACTCGGGCATACTCGCACCGCAGTTCACGGCTACCGAACAATTTGGTCTGGGGTTAACAGGACTTGGATATTATCATGTACTGAATGATTACGTGGACGTTACCGTACAAGGTGATATTTATTCCTATGGCGGCTGGGCGGCTACCCTGCGGCCTACCTACCGGAAGCGGTACCGATACCAGGGCGGGTTCAATATTAACCTGATGCGCTCAAAGGTTAATTTTAAAGGAGATCCCGATTTCCAGTTGAACAAAACATTTCAGGTTACCTGGACGCATTCCGTAGACCAGAAGGCCCGACCCGGAACCAGTTTTTCCGCGAACGTTAATGCCGGGTCAACCCGGCACAACCGTTTGTTACCGAACAGTCCGGAACGAAACTTCCAGAACCAGATGGGATCTTCCATTTCCTATTCAAAAACATGGGCCGGTAAACCCTATAACCTGAACCTCACTGCCAATCATAGTCAGAATAACAATTCCGGCGATATTTATATCAACCTGCCCACAGCAGCCTTCACCGTATCTACGCTTTACCCATTTGAAAAGGAAAACAGGATCGGGGCTGCCAAATGGTATGAAAAAGTTGGTATCGGTTACTCGGGAAGTTTCCAGAACCAGATCAATTTCAGGGATGATTCAAGTTTTACCATCAAAAAGCTTTTCGACACGCTGCAATGGGGTGCCACACACCGCTTTCCCATTAACCTTCAGTTGCCACCGATCGCTGGCGGTAACATCCTGATCGGCCCGTCTGTTTCCTACGAGGAGCGGTGGCTGACGAATAAGCTCACAAGAAGGTATAACAATGTAACCAAGCGGGTAGATACACTCAGTTTGAATGAAGGTTTTTTCACCGACAGGAATTTAAGTCTGGGCCTTAGTTTCAACACAGCGCTTTACGGTACCTACCTTTTTAAAAATGCAAAGCTCAGTGCCATCCGCCACGTGATGCGCCCGACGCTGACCATGAGCTATAAGCCCAACCTTTCCAAAAAGTATTACCAGGTGATGCAGATCGACACCTTTGGAAACAAGATGGCCCTGCCCATGTTTGCCAGCAATATGTTTTCAGGTTTTCCGTATGGACGTTATGGTGGAATGTTCTTTGGTATCGACAACAACCTTGAAGCAAAATGGAGGGGTAAGAAAGATACGGTGGACAGGAAGATCCGTTTAATTGACGGATTTGGTGTGAGTTCGGGGTACAACTTTTTGCAGGACTCCATGAAGCTTCAGCCCTTCAACATTTACCTGCGCAGCACCCTGTTCGAAAAAATAAATATCAGTGCTACTGCTTTGCTGGACCCTTACGATGTCAATAACAGGGGCATCCAGGTAAACCGGTTTGTTTGGGAGGGTGACCGGTTCCGGCTGCCGCGGCTTACCAGCGGAAGCGTTTCCATATCAACCAATTTCCAGAGCAAGCGAAGGGAAGGAGCCGATTCCAACGAAGATGCGCAGGCACCACCGGAAATCTCCGATCCCACACTCCTGGGCGACCAGCAGCGGCTACAGGATTATATGCGCAGGAACCCGGCAGAGTTCGTGGACTTCAATGTACCCTGGTCCATCGATCTTTCTTACTCGCTTACATTCAGCCGTCGTCTTAAAGCTGATTACAGCGGCTTTGAATCCTTTGTTTCGTCGAGCGTCAATTTCAGGAACAGTTTCAGTCTTACACCCAAGTGGAACTTTACCACGAGCGGGTATTATGATTTCGATACCAAACAGCTGACCTCTTTTAACCTGTCGGTCAACCGCGACCTGCACTGCTGGCAGATGTCGGTGAACGTGATCCCGATCGGTTTGTTTCGCTCCTTCAATATCACTATTAGTCCGAAGTCATCATTACTCCAGGACCTCCGTGTAAACCGCACACGCGTGTTCTCCGATTATTGATAGCGGTTTTCGATCCCTTCCTTCATGATGTTGAACACTTCTTCTTTTACTTCCTGTACCGATTTCCCGGCAACAGGAACGGGCGGAAGAAAATGCATTTCAACAGGACGGGGCCAGAAGAAAAATCCTTTATGGGTAGGCATTACTTCGTTTGTGCCGAAAAGGAGTGTGGGGATAATATCCTTACCGGTTTCCACGGCCAGTTTGAAAGCACCATCATGAAAGCGGGTTAAGGGTTCTTTGGTTTTATTGCGGGTGCCTTCCGGGTAAATACACATGTGCATGCCCATTGACAATACCTCACGCATGCGGATGTACGAATTGCGGCGACTCTCTTCGCTTTTGCGGTTCACAAGCACGCTTCCTCTCCGGTAAATGATACCGAATATGGGGATGCGGGCCATTTCAACTTTTGCAATGGTTTTGTTGGCACCCGGTACGCCCACTGTTGACAGGGGTACATCCATAAAAGAACGGTGATTAAAAACAATTACATAGTTGGCGCCTTCCTCAAAGTTTTCTTTACCGGTGATAATTCGGCGAACGCCGGACAGCACAAAAAAGCTTTTCATCCACAGTCGGAATACTTTAAAAACACGGGCAGTTTTTTGTGGCTCCGTTCCATACCCGGTAAGCCATACAGGTATTAAAAAAAGGAGCAGCGAAAGGGAAAAGGCGAGGAGTGCCCAAACGGCCAGGATGCGTCCCAGTATATTCTTTAAAAAATCCATTTTCTGTAATTATAAAGCCCAGTCAATCGGGTCATGGCCATGCTTGGCCAGGTAGGTGTTGGTTTTGGAAAAATGACGGCAGCCGAAAAATCCATTGTTCGCCGAAAGGGGCGAGGGATGGGCTGCTTTCAGAATGTGATGTTTTTTTGTGTCAATAAGTTCGACTTTCTCCTGCGCAAATTTACCCCAGAGCAGAAAAACCACCTGCTCACGAAGTGCGGATACTTTCTGGATAACGGTATTGGTAAACAGGTGCCAGCCGATTTTCGAATGGCTCATCGGGTCACCGGCGCGGACGGTGAGTGAGGCATTAAGGAGCAGCACGCCCTGTTCGGCCCAGTGTTCGAGGTTTCCGTGCCGGGGTATGTGAATGCCCACATCTTCCTTCAACTCTTTAAAAATATTCATCAGGGAAGGTGGTGGCGGTATACCGGGCTGCACCGAAAAGCTGAGACCATGCGCCTGCCGTGGCCCGTGATAGGGGTCTTGTCCCAGGATCACCACCTTTACCTTGGGAAGCGGTGTTTTATCAAAGGCATGAAAAATAAGGGAGCCCGGGGGATAAATGGTTTTGCCCTGGGCCTTTTCTGTTTTCAGGTGCTCGGCAATACCTTTGAAATAAGGTTTTTTAAATTCTTCTTTGAGTACTTCCTTCCAGGAGGCTTCTATGGTAACATTCATCCTTACCTTTTTTGAGCGTTGAAGTTATTGAAAAAGGTGGTGGCGCACAGAGCGAAGGAGTACAGAGGGGAGGAATAGACTTTTCTGCGATTCTCCTATCTTTGCGCTCCCGAAGGCTTTCAGGGTTTATTGCTGATTGATAACCGATAGTGTAATGACCAGCATCAGGTTCAACAGGTCACTCTGTTATCAAAAAGCCCCGGTCGTCCATCAGCGATCACCGATCAACGGGCCCGATAGCTATCGGGATGGATAGAGCATCCCGCTTTAAGGCGGGAAGGTCATTGGTTCGAAGATAGAAACGTATTTGGTCCGGTAGCTCAGTTGGATAGAGCAACTGCCTTCTAAGCAGTAGGTCATTGGTTCGAATCCAATCCGGATCACAAAAGGGTTTCTTCACAGAACTCTTTTTATTTTATTTAAGTAAAGCCGAGCTGGATAGAGCATTCCGCTTTCTGCGGGAAGGTCATTGGTTTGAATCCAATACGGATCACACACTTCAGACTCCAATACTGGAGTCTTTCTTATTCCAAAGCATCCTCATTTTCTTTTCATGGTTCTAGTATATAATAAGCGTGTGTGTGCAATGCTTTCAGTATATCGTTGGCCGGAACGCCCATTATAGCTATCCCGTCTTTTACTAAAGGCAATTCAACCAGGAAGGACCATCCATTGCAATCCATGGCAGGTAGTTTTTCACCTGTTTCATCAAGGGTAAAGCCATAGCGGTTGTACTTGCTGTTACACCGGAATATGAATAGGGGAAGCTGCACACTCTAATATAATAAAATCTCTGCCGTACGCGTATTACACATCCGGTAAAGAAGCAGAAGAATTCTTTCTTATGAAAAAAATAAAACAGGTTGGAAGCAGATTGATGAAGCCCGCTACCGGCTTTTACAATAGGACAACATATGCAGAACATCCTGCTGAACAAGCTGGATGGTATTCTTTTTTGATATGTAAATATCTACGCCAAGGGAGCTGGCTTCCTGTTCATATTTTTCGAGCATGGCCGTACTGTACATAACCACCGGTAATTCATTGAACCGGCCATCGGACTTTACCATTTTCAAAAAATCAATCCCGGTTAGTTTGGGCAAATTATAGTCCAGGATGATCAGCGATGGGTGTGCTTCTTCCGGCAAACCGCATAAATATTGAAAAGCCTCTTCCACATCCGATATGCAGGTAACCGAATACTGGGATGACTTTTCCCTTATGACACCGGCTATGATTTCTATATCATCGCAATCGTCCTCCACCACCAGGATGTTACGGGTATTGAGCTGTGCGGCAGATGCGAGCGTTGTATTCATGCGGGGAAGCTAAACTTAAAGGATGGCTACCGCCTTTTATTACGCTCAACAGTCCTTATATGGCGGCAGGGTTATGTTAAGGCTTTTGTCCTGGCATAACCGATCCTGGACCTGGAAAGGATGTCGTTATTGATTTTATGAAACTAAATCACCTGGATGAAAAATTATCCAGGTCAATGGTAAAGCTTCCGATGATGATCACTTTAACCGGATTTTAGTTAGCTGTGGGAGCATAGGTAACATTCTTAAAAAAGCATAATTCCTGATTATTTTTGAACCATGAGTACAGGACTTATTTATTGTCTTTTAAGGTTCGGGGAGAACAGGGGCGTTTACGTTTTTATATCGCTGATCATAATTTTTATTGTTGCTTTTCTTTTTGAAAAAAATCCAAAGATTCCCGGCAATGAACAGGAGCCGGATGATAAGAAATCAAACAGGTAGCTATGCCTATTTATACTGCAGCAACATAAACGCTAAGTGAAAAAGTTTAGCAACGAAAAAGGAATAGGGTTGTTTACAGCCGGAGACAGTCTTATAAAAGTTTAATGCAAATCATTCTTTAGTGCGAATTGTTTTTTAAGTTTCACTTTAAACATATACTGCGTTGTATGGAATAAAGCCAGGAAAATCTCCAGCTTTCAGCGCAGGACAAAAAAAAGCATGAAGGGAATATCCGTTTCATGCCTGAATCATCAAATTTTCTTTGCTTTTAAGCCACCATGGCCAACTGACGGGTAGGAAGGGTAAGGCTGTCAAGGAAGAAGTCCTGGCGTTTTACCACTACATCCGAAATGTTCTGGACATAAAGAACTGCCATAAACGTTCCGTCGGTATAGCCTTTCACTTTCCAGTCGCGGCCCCACTTGTCCTGCCAGTAATCCTGGATCTTTCTTACCGGGCTTTCATCCGGTGCATTTAAACAGTAGTGGTAACCGGTGTTGTGATCGATGTTCATCGGGCCCTGGAGTTTTTCGAGATAGGTGGTCAGCACGGTTTGGGCCTCGAGGTTTTCCATTTTTTCTTTCAAGCGTATGTACAATACACCGTATTGAACGGCACCTTCATGCCCTTCGCCCAGGAAAAAATCATCGCCATGATCGGTGGAGCTGAATTCGAAGCCATCAAAGCTTTTGGGTAAGCGCACCGTTGCACCGGTATCGCCGATTTCAAAGGTCCTGAATCGCTTGGACGTGGAGTAGCGGAAAGCCAGCGTGGTAGCCAGCAGTAAGACTAAGTTTTCCATAGTGAATGATTGGTCTAGCTTGTTAGCTGTAAGATAAAAGTTATTTTCGATGACCTATTATGGACCGAATTTTTTTCTACGGAAGCGACGAACTGACGGTTAAGAAAGCCATTTCCATCGGCGCAGGAACCTTAAAAGGTGTTCTTAATGAGGAAGCGGAAGCACGCATACAGAAAAGCAGCCTTCATGTGCACGATATGGTTGATAAGGGTAAAACCGTATACGGCGTCACTACAGGATTTGGTATACTGGCCAATACAAAGATCAGTGAAGAAGATACGGCTATCCTTCAATACAAGATCCTTCAGAGCCATAGTGTTGGTGTCGGGAAACCGGTTGATCCTGTTATTTCAAAATTGATGCTGATCACCAAAGCGCATTCTCTTGCGCGTGGTTATTCGGGTATCCGGCTCACTACCCTGCAACGGATCATCTGGCATATCGATAACGACGTACTACCGGTAGTCCCGGAAAAAGGAAGTGTAGGTGCATCAGGTGATCTTGCACCACTGGCGCACCTGTTCCTTCCTTTAATTGGGTTGGGAGAAGTTTTATACAAAGGCAACCGGTACAAATCTGCCAGCCTGTTGCAACAACTCGGCATGAAGCCGGTTGCCCTTGGTCCGAAGGAAGGACTGGCGCTGATCAACGGCACACAATTTATTCTTGCCTTTGCTGTCAAAGCTATTGAGCGCCTGCATAACTGCCTGGAAGCGGCAGATATTATCGGGGCTATGAGCCTTGAAGCGCTGAGCGGTACCAAAGCACCGTTTGATGCACGGCTGCATGATCTTCGCCCGTTTTCCGGGAACATGATGGTTGCGCAGCGGCTCAGGCTTTTACTGGAAGGATCCGAGATCATGCAAAGCCATATTGATTGCGGACGGGTGCAGGACCCTTATTCACTTCGCTGCATGCCCCAGGTGCATGGTGCTTCACGCAATGCATGGCAACACCTGAAAGACCTCACGCAAATCGAATTGAATTCCGTTACAGATAATCCTGTAGTGTTAGGTGAAGACGATACGATCAGTGGTGGTAATTTTCATGGTCAGCCCCTGGCCCTGCCGCTTGATTATGCCTGCTTTGCCGCTGCCGAAATCGGAAACATCTCCGACCGCCGGTGTTACCTGTTGCTGGAAGGCAAATGGGGATTGCCTATGCTGCTGATGAAAAATGTTGGATTGAACAGCGGGTTCATGATACCGCAATACACAACAGCGGCGTTGGTCACGGAAAACAAAACACTTTGTTTCCCGGCCAGCGCCGACAGTATACCCACTTCACTGGGGCAGGAAGATCATGTAAGCATGGGCAGTATATCAGGAAGAAAATTAAATGACATCCTGACCAATCTTGAATACATTTTGGGTATTGAACTGATGTGCGCCTGCCAGGCCATTGAATTCAGGCGTCCCTTAAAAAGCAGCGCCATTCTTGAATACGCGCATGATTATGTGCGCGAATTTGCCCGCTTCGCCGAAGAGGACCGCATCTTCTCGGAAGACATCAATAAGATCAGCACCATTATTTCCGATTTTTCATTCGTACAAAAAGTAAATGCCTTTGCGAAAAGTAAAGGTGTTGAACTCGGTAGTAAACTTGATTAATCTGGATCGTTAACCGCAAAGGCGCAAAGGATTTGCGGTTAAACATTATTTCACTTTTGTGAACTCATAAGGATCGTATTCTACGAAATCGTTTGCCTTGATGCTTACCGATTGCACTTTTCCTCCCTTTTCTGTGAAGCGAATGGAAAAGATGCCATATTCGATGTTATTGTACCGCAGGAGCCATTCACCATTATCCATGTACCGCAGTGAAGCATTCAGGTCGGGTTTGATGCCGAATGAAACCAGCAGTCCATTACCCGATTGGGTGATGGAAATATTTCCATAAAGGTTATTATGATACGTTCCTGTATAAGACTTCAGGGGAAGGGATGGTTTCGATTTTTCTGTGCGGGCATTCCAGTCATTCAGCTGTTGTACCTGGACCTGCATTTCCTGGAGGAATCCGGGCAATTGTTGCCGGCTGCGGTTGACAAAGGGTACTCCCAGATAAGCATCCAGGACCTGGTAGCGTAAGGCTTCAAAAAAATTCTGGTTATCGTTATTGGTCATAATAGCGATTCCAAGGCGCTCTTCCGGTACAAAACAAACATTGCTGACCATACCAGCCGCGCCGCCCGTATGCCAGTACACCGCCCGTCCATTGTAATCGGCCGCAAATAATCCTAAACCATAACCCCGGAAATGAACCGGCAGTGAAAGCGATTTACGCGAACCGTTAACGATATTCACATCCCTGGTTTTTAATAATGTGGTGAAAGGAAATACCTGCCTGCCTTCAAAACGTCCGCTGTCGAGCTGCATCATCAGCCAGTTGGAGAGATCGGACACATTAGAAATAATGGATGCAGCCGGTGCCAGGTTGTTCCAATTGTCGTAGGGAACCCGGGTAAGCACATTGGTAAAGGAAGTAGTATAAGGAACAGCCACGTTGTCTTTTTGAGCCACACCGGTAGAAAGGACCATGGTGCTCTTCATATTCAGTGGGTTCAGGATGGAATCCTGTACAAAGCTTTCCCAGGATTTACCTGTAACCTTTGGTACCACCTCTCCGGCCGTAAGAAAACAGGAGTTACAATACCCATAATCCTGCCTGAACTGACCGGTTGGTTTCAAAAGGCGCATCTTCCGGATAATCTGTTCACGGCTGAGGTTTGTATTCCAGAATGTAAAATCACCCTGGAATGTTTTGGTTCCGATCCGGTGCGAGAGCAGGTCGCGGATTGTGGCCAGCTTCGTTGTGACCGGATCGTACAATTTAAAATCGGGGAAAAATTTAGTAACGGGGTCGTTTAAGGAAAGCCGGCCTGCCGTTTCCAGTTGGGCCAGTACGGTTCCTGTAAAAAGCTTGGTATTACTGGCAATCATAAAAAGCGTTTGCGCATCTACGGGTTTTGCGCTTTCCCTGTCCCGCACACCATAACCTTTCATCATTACCACTTTACCATCTTTTACAATCACAATGGACAGGCCCGGAACATTCCAATCCTGTAAGCCCTGGGTGATATAATTGTCGAGGCTATCCCGGATGAACGAATCAGACTGTGCATGGCCCGTGCTTATTATTAAGGTGGCGAGCAGGAATACAATACTTCTTTTCATAGTAATCAGTAAAAGTCAAAGTACATGAAAAACGACAATGGTGATTTAATTCCTCGATAAGCGGTGAGCAAATTTTTGTTTAACCTTTTTAATTATGTAAACCGGTTTAAAATAAATAGGTGTACGGTTTTATCAAATGGTATAATTTTTATACATACTCGTATATTAAAATATTTTTATGAAAAGAAACTTTTTCTCGATTCTTATTCTCTCCGGTGCTGTGTTCGTTTATTCGTGCAACAACGATGGACAAACAAGCGGCAACAACGATACGGCAAATACAAACAATACAAACGACGCCACCAGCAACACAACCAACAATACGGATGCGTCTACAACGGGCACGGCAAACGCCGCTCCTCTTAACCAGACCGATCAGCAATTCGTGATGGAAGCAGCGAAATCCGATATGATGGAAATTGAATCGGCTAATATTGCCCAGCAGAATGCACAGAGCGAGCGTGTTAAGGCATATGCTGCAATGATGCTCCGTGATCATGGTGCTTCTTCCAGTGAAATGAAAACGTTTGTCGCATCCAGGAATGTGATGCTGCCCGATAGCCTCTCTGCTGCTGAACGCCAGCACATTGAAGCCATGCGCAAGATGAAAGGAAAGGCTTTCGATAACCATTATATGAAAATGATGACCGATGATCATTCAAAGGTGGTCAATCGTTTCCAGGTTGCCTCTAACAATGCAACCGATGCAGACCTGAAAGCCTGGGCCACAAAACAATTACCTGTCCTGAGGGCGCACCTCGATTCAGCGAAAGCGATCCGCGCAAAAATGTAAGCTTACAAATAAAGAAGTTGAGGCCCCGGTAACCCGGGGCTTTTTTATGTCCCGGGGTTCAGCGGTATTCGCCAAAGACCATACGCAGGGTGTCGGCAATTTCACCAAGCGTGCAAAAACTTTCCACAGCTTCAATAACAGGAGGCATAAGGTTTCTTCCTTCAACGGCATGCTGCCTTATGGATTCCAGGCAGGCGGCCGATTTTGTGCCATCTCTTTGTTCCCTGAGTTTTTTTAATTTTTGGACCTGTCCTTCCCGGATGCTGTCATCGATGCGAAAAATCGGAACGGAAGCTTCTTTACCAATCCCGAATTTATTAACACCAACAATGATCTTTTCACCGCGTTCCACACCCTGCTGGTGAAGGTAAGCGCTGCGCGCAATTTCATCCTGGATGAAACCCTGCTCAATGGCCGGAACACTTCCCCCCAGTGCATCGATCTTTGCTATTAATACTTTTGCTTTTTCCTCAATTTCCGCAGTAAGAGATTCTATAAAATAAGACCCGGCAAGCGGATCAACCGTATCGGGTGCACCGCTTTCAAAAGCAACGATCTGCTGGGTGCGCAGGGCAATGCGGGCCGCTTCTTCGGTTGGCAAACTCAGGGCTTCATCATAACCATTTGTATGAAGCGATTGCGTACCGCCCAACACAGCTGCCAGGGTTTGAATGGTAACCCGGGCAATATTATTTAATGGTTGTTGTGCGGTTAATGTACTGCCTCCTGTTTGTGTATGAAACCGAAGCATCATAGCCTTGGGATCAGTAGCGCCCATTTCCTTCATCATTCCCGCCCACATGCGGCGGGCCGCCCGGAATTTGGCAACTTCCTCAAACAGGTTATTGTGGGCATTAAAAAAGAAGGAGAGGCGTTTACCAAAAACATTAATATCCAAACCTTTTTCCAGGGCAGCCTGCACATATGCTTTACCGTTACTTAAGGTAAAGGCAATTTCCTGCACAGCCGTACTGCCGGCTTCACGTATGTGGTATCCTGAAATGGAGATGGTATTCCACCTGGGCAATTCCGAACTGCACCATTCAAAAATATCGGTAATGATGCGCATGGAAGGTTTGGGCGGATAGATATGTGTTCCCCTTGCTGCATATTCTTTAAGAATATCGTTCTGGGTGGTACCCGATATCTTTTTCAGGTCGGCACCCTGGCGTTTCGCCTGCGCTACATAAAGAGCAAGCAGGATATAGGCTGTGGCATTGATGGTCATGGAAGTGGAGACCTCTTCGAGCCTGATATCCCGGAACAGGATCTCCATATCATCCAGCGAATCAATGGCCACACCAACTTTTCCAACTTCCCCTTCCGCCAGCTCGTGATCGCTGTCGTACCCGATCTGGGTGGGAAGATCAAAAGCAACACTTAACCCGTTTACACCCTGCGAAAGAAGGTAATGGTACCGTTTGTTGCTTTCTTCCGCAGTGCTGAAACCTGCATACTGCCGCATGGTCCACAGCTTACCCCGGTACATATCCGGTTGCACTCCCCTTGTATAAGGAAAGGCCCCCGGCAGTTCCTCCACCGTTGCAGCAGCATGAGCCCGCGTATAAACAGGACGGATCTCAATACCTGAATCGGTGAATAATTTCTTTTCCTCCATGCCAAGGGTGTTACATGATTTTTTTTGCTTCGCTGTTCAGTGTGCTGAGCGTAATGGTATGCAACGCCGCAGCTTCCTGCTTCAGGATCACTTCCAGCAATTGTTTGTTCAGATCGCTTGCCGATGCATCCGGTGGTAAGGCATTGGAGATCGTATTTATGATCAGCATGTTCTGGTCGCGCAGGTTTCGCACGGAATCCCAAGCCATTTGGGTAACATAGATTTGCTGGGAAGCATTGTATTCATACTCCTGTTTAATGTTGTCGATAAGGATCATCTGCATGTGCCGGGCACTCAGGTTAGGTGCGCTCACCCGGCTGATTAAATTAGGCAGGGCAATGCGTTCGGCCAGGATTACCAGCCGTTCATAAGCCTGCAACTGTAAAGGCTTTACGGAAATATCCGGGGCGGGTTGTTTTGACGTGCCCGTGCCGTTCCTGAAAAAGGAGGCCACGGAGATAATGAGGGCAATAGCAGCAAGGATCACGCTTATGTGGGTAAATTCCATTCAATCTTTTTAAGGCCACAAAAATAACGGCAATTGCCTATCGGGGCTTTTGAATTTCAGATGCAGATCTCCGGGGTGGTGATTAAATGAATGTTATAAATCCCTCATTCTGGTATGGTTCCTTACCGGAACCCGCCACTTTGAAGCCATCTTCGTAAATTCGCACTTATGGAAACGATGACACTTTCACCGGTAACATTTACTCGGGGTGCTTTGGCAGAGATCCGCCGGCTGGTGACCGACCCGGGTTTTGATTCAAGCCAGTCCTTGCGGGTTGGTGTTAAGGGCGGCGGTTGTTCCGGCCTGTCTTATGTGCTGGGCTTTGACCAGAAAAAAGAAGCTGACCTCGAATATGAATTTGAAGGCATAAAGTTTATTATGGAAAAAGCACACGAAATCTACCTGTACGGTATGGAGATTGACTGGCAGGGCGGGTTAAACAGCCGGGGATTCACGTTTAAAAATCCGAATGCGTCTACTACCTGTGGTTGCGGGACGTCGTTCGCCGTATAAGAAAAGTGGATCGAACAACGCTGATGCCTCAACGAAATACTGGTTAAAAGATTTGCACAGAGAAATTTGCTTTAACGCTTCCTTTCAATACTGTAAGGAAACGAATCCTCTGCGTCTCTGCAGTTATATACGCATTGGATTAAACGCAAAGACGCAAAGAGCCATTTGCTTTAACCGCATCCTTCAATATTGGGAGCAAGCAATGTTTATATTTTATTGGGCAGTAGTCTTTTTGGAGCAAGTTGCATAAAGGGCGCAAAGAGGGATTGAGCTTCGTAAAGAAAGTAGGAAAAAGGAAACGAATCCTCTGCGTCTCTGCGGTTCCTGCCTTTCCAAATTCCAAACTCCCAATTCCCATTCCTTTCTCCATACTGTTAAAGTGACCTGCTGCTAAAAGCTGATGGCATATCTTGCACCCCGGCAGGAATTATAAAATTCCCGCATCACCTCCAGATTGGTGCATCCTTTGCAGGCTTTCTTTCATTCTTACTCAGTTTTGTGCTGTTGGTATTTATTCAAACTATAGTTTTGCAAACTTCAGGCAGATAACTGGATTAGAATTCGTTGAACATATGGCTATACCTAAGTTTCAGACTCTTAAAGAGTCCTTTCACGTCGAATTAAAAAAACGGATCAATTCCTATTTTGAATCAACAGGCAATTCGTCTACGGGTAACCGTCACCTTTATACAAAGGCCATCGTTTTATTAACGGCCTATTTTCTGTTTTATATTCACCTCGTGTTCTTTACGCCACCCGTGCTTTGGGCTTTGCTGGAGTGTGTTGTTTTCGGTATCGTTACGGCAGCTATCGGGTTTAATATCATGCACGATGGCGCTCATGGCAGTTTCAGCAAAAACAAAGTCGTAAACCGCCTGGCTGCTTCCAGCCTGAACCTGATGGGCGGAAGCGCATTTATGTGGAACATGAAGCATAACGTGATCCACCATGCCTACACAAACATCGATGGGGTGGATGATGATATAGATATTCAGCCCTGGATGCGCATGAGCAGCACCCAGCCGAAATTTGCCATTCACCGTTACCAGCACGTTTACTTCTGGTTTTTATACGCCATGCTGTATATGTTATGGGTGTTTGTTCTCGATTACCAGAAGTATTTCAAGAAAAGGATCGGCCCCATGCCATTGAAGAAAATGTCACTGGGAGACCATATTGAATTCTGGGGTTTTAAAATCCTCTACCTCGTGCTTTTTGTAGTACTTCCGATAATAACGGTTGGATTTACAGCTTGGTTAATAGGCTTCCTGGTTTTCGCGATCGTTACAGGACTGGTGATCAGTATTGTATTTCAATTGGCGCATACCGTGGAGCACACGCATTTCCCGGTGCCGCATGAAGAAACAGGCAAACTTGAAGACGAGTGGGCCGTACACCAGTTAAAAACCACAGCCAACTTTGCCACCACGAGCAAAATTATCAGCTGGTTTACCGGCGGATTAAACTTCCAGATTGAGCACCACCTGTTTCCGAAAATCTCGCATGTGCATTACCCGGCCTTACGAAAGATCGTAAAACAGGCCTGTGCCGAGTACGGCATACCTTATATCGAATACCCTAAAATGAGGTATGCGATCTCTTCGCACGTAGCATTCCTGAAACGTATGGGTCGATATTAAAAGGGGAGAAGAAGAGGTGTGGTTACAGCTCTTCTTCAATTAAGGTCTGAAGCTTTCCTTCTGCTTCATAGATCCAAGGGGGCAGGTCCTGGTGGATGATCTTCCAATGACTGGCGTCATCCTTCAGCATTTTAAACATAAGCCGGTTCCCACGGTCATCACTGACATCAATATGAAACAATTCTGAAGTTCCGGGAATCTTGCGGAAATTAAATTCACGAAGGCGGCCGGCAACTTTGAGGAGCTTTGTAAAGTGGATATTCTTAATCACCTGGATATTCATAGTTCGTTAATTAACCTTTGTTCTTAAGCAATTCTCATGCTACGAATATGAAAAAGTTTGCCAATTAAGCGAAGTCAGCAAAAAAAGATTGGAGGAGGGTTCATGTCCCAGTCCACGGTCGGCGGTCCACAGAACGTTACCTAAATTGTTGCTACGAGTTCCAATTAAAAGGTTGTTTAATTTCTGGCACGGTTGACCGTACTCCCCGGCAGAATCCTGCAAGGGAGTACGACCGGATTACAGCCGTCTCGCCCGTGACGTGTCTTTTTTGACCGCGGATGAATCATTTCCAACGGGCATATCGGAATTTTGCAGGCCTCCTTCGCCCATGGCATCGGTAAACAAACGTCCAGCAGTGCGCTCATCCAGTCCATATACATCATTGCGGAAATGCATACCACCCTGCTCATCCACCCAGGCGGTGTAGTAGGTGATGACAACCGGCATGGTCTGGTCCACTTTCACGCGCTGTTCCTTGTTGCTGTTCATGGCTGCCCCAATTTTTTCCGGCGTCCATTCCTTTTGATTCCTGAGCAGGTACTGGGCCAGTTGAACGGCATTGGCTACACGGATACAGCCGTGGCTGAAAGCGCGGTCCTGCTTGTTGAATAATCCTTTATTGGGCGTGTCATGAAGGTAAATATCAAAGCTGTTGGGGAAGAGGAATTTCACACGGCCCAATGAATTTTTCGGTCCGGGCAGCTGGCGGAAGCGACCTTCTTCCACCACTTCCATATTGTTTTTCTTCAGGTAACCGGGATCTCTTTTCAGGGCGGGCTTGATTTCATTTTCCACAATGCTGTTCGGGATGTTCCAGTAAGGGCTGAAGACAATTTCGTTGATCTCCCCGGTGAACATGGTGGTGTTATTCCCCTCTTTACCTACTACTACTTCCATGTCAAAAGCCTTGCGGCCGTTTTCATAGGTATGCAGCATAAATTCCGGGATATTTACGAGGATCATATTGGCTTTTTGGGCCGGTGTCCACACCGTCCGGTTCAGGTTTAAGATAATCTGCCGGAGGCGCTGCTCAACCGGAACGTTCAGTACGGCAATCAGCGAATCATTAATAATACCTGTAGGCTGGAAACCATTTCGCTGCTGGTAACCGCGGATGGCGGATTCCAGGGCATCATTGTATTGGGCTGATGTGTCATTGCCGGCAAATTCACCCGTCATGCTTAATCTTTTCTTGATGGCGGCAATAGCAGGATCCATTACTCCTTTTTTAAGCTGCTTTGTTCCTACAAAAGGAGCAGGCTGCCAGCCTCCCGACTGGGCTATTTTATGGTACCGGGCCAGGTGTTCTTTCATTACAGTGTAGGATCGGTTTGCTGCCGGCTGGTCTTTTTCTTCTTTAGTGAGGGCTTCAGCCCATTCCTGGGTTGAAAGTCGTTTCGCCGGGATAACTTTCCTGTAATTTGCCAGCATCATGGAATTGGAATCCCTGGTATCGCGCGCATACTGAAGGAATTTACGGGTCAGCTCCATTTCACTTTGAAGGAATGTGGAATCATTGGCAGCCAGCCGAAGACTGTCATTACCGGATAAAGTATCCATTCTTTTGAAGAAGGAATCTTTTTCATTTTCCTTATTATTATGGTCATACAGGTTCCAGAATCCACGTCCCTGTTCGGTCATGCCTTCGCTGGTGAACCAGGCGGCGCCAAAATTCCGGGTGTTGTAAAAACTTTGTATCTGTTGAGCTTCTCCATCGGTAATATTATTTTGCCGGAGATAAGCATTGAGTGCTGAGCTGTCTACGAAAAGGTCCGAATAGGCATTCTCTGCTGTAATGCTCTGGTCGCGCTCATACAATTCCATTTTATCATACGATGAGTCAGCCGAACCGTTATCGCTTTTCACCAGGTTCTGGCAGGCAGTCAGGGACATCACGCCAATGGTTGCCAGGTAAAGGATCTTTTTCATACTCATCCTTTTTACAAAAGCTATGCCCCAAAATGACTACGATCCAATTATCAGAATGAGGAAATAAAATCAGTTGTTTTATGAAGATTAAAATGTTGCGGGAGAAGGATTGAAATCTTCATTCGCCCTATCTTTGACCTGTTATTTTGAGCATTGCATTGGGTAAGTGAACGATTAATCTGCTACTTTTTTCTGCTGTTAGTTAGTCTCTTAACTTTCTTGCCTCGTCTCAGATCCTTATTAATTTTTTCAAAAGAAAGTATGAACATTTACGTATCTAATTTGAGCTTCAACGTTCAGGATGAAGACCTGAAGGAATTTTTTACAGAGTATGGTGAAGTAACATCAGCCAAGATTATTACGGATAAAATCACCGGGAAAAGCCGTGGATTCGGTTTTGTGGAAATGCCCGATACAGCTGCTGCCCAAAAAGCCATTGCAGAATTGGACAATGGTGTCGTGGAAGGAAGAACCATCCGTGTAGTGGAAGCTAAACCCAAGGAAGAAAGACCAGCCCGCAGCAACAACAGCGGTGGCGGATTTCGTAATGGCGGCGGCAACAGCGGCGGCGGTTACAACAAAAACAGGTATTAATGAAACGAATACTGCAGAAAAGCCTTCCTCCGGGGAGGCTTTTTTATGAGGGAAAGGATTTAGGAAGTAGGATGTATGAAGTAGGAAGTACGAGGCATTCGTTTTCAGGGAGTAGATCTTTTGGAATAGGTATAGGGCTTCGGGATCTTATCACTTAAAGAAAATGTTCAATGTGTCATTTTTAGGTTTCCAGTAAAAAATCGAAGCGCTACCCGGCAGATACGTGAAGCGTGAAGCGTGCGGCGTGCAGCGAGCAGCGAGTAGCGATCATCATACTGTGCGGTTTGCCTTTGCCTTAACGGCTGGTACGTTATTTTATGTAAAACCGGTAAACACCTTTATTCTATGGCAGATTGGAGACAAGACATTGATGACCTGTTCAGAAGCCAGGGATTCGACAAAAAGACACCCGAGCTTACTTCTGAAGACCAGTTACTGATCCAGGAATTTTTAGATAACATCGGCAAGCCGGCATTTGAAAACATTTGCGACCGGCTTAATTCTTACCTGCACATCCGGGCCGAGGTTGTTACCGGTAAAAAAAGTGCGGACCAGCCTATGGAGATCGTTGAGCTGAGTGTCGCCAAAATGAACCAGCCAAGGCTTACTTACCGGCTGAGTTTTATAAAGAAAAGAGAAGAGGGCATCTGCCTGCAGGGCGAATACAGCACTCCTAATATTTATGGAGAAAACACGCGTTTTCACAAATCGGGCCTTGACCGCAGCATGAACGGAACAACGGAAGAAGAAATTGCCAATGATTTTTCGGAGATCCTTGTGGCTAAGTTCTGAAGGTTATTTGTTTTCGCGGGCCCGGTGGCAAAGCACCTCAATGGAAAAAGAAAAAGCAAGCGCAAAAGCTACTGCTTCCCAGGGGGATTGACGAACAGCTGCAATAACGGTCATCGAGAGACAAAACAGGCTGACCATTACGGTCAGTGCATTTTTTTCGGATATATACTTTTTCATGTCCTGCGGTTTGGAAAGAGGCTTTAGGTAGCGCAAATGTACTTTCCGGCTGTCTCTGAAAACCTTTCACGTCGGCGAAGGCGGGCTTTTCGTCGACTAAATATTTGTTAAAGGAAACAAACCTTTCCGGAAGAATTAGAGTCTTCATATTTAACAGTTCCGTCTGCCTTTCCGGGGCATGGACGCTTACCTTTAAACCTTATTGACTTTTTATGAAAGCAGTCTTCACCATTCTTTGTTTGATTCCCCTTTTTGGCCTTGCCCAGGATTGTAAACTACGTAAAGAAACAGACCGTTTCAGCCAGCAGCCCAAGATCACTACCGGGTTTATGTCCTTAGGATCGGGTATGGTTTCCCTGACCATAGATGCCACGGCCGCCGAAATTGACATGATGTTTAAATTCAGGAGTGCCGGGCAGTGCTTTGATGATGCTTCCACCTCGGAAGTACTTTTTGATGGCACCAAGGCCAAAGCGTTTTATAAAAACAATGGTGGAATGAATTGCGAAGGCATCTACCATATCAATTTCCGCAATACCGTTTCCACTCCCTATGGATTCAAGCGCCTCATGACCACCAAAGTAAATACCATAAAAATTATCGGTGCCGACAAGAAGCCGGTTGAAATTGTACTTACGGAAGAAGAAAAAATACTGTTGCAGAAAATGGCCACCTGCATGGCGGAAGAAGCAAAAACCTTGCAGAAGAAATAAGGGAGAGGACCACCGGTGACAGACCACAGACCACCGAACAATACGTTTGTGGAAGTAAGTGTTCTGCTCATTGAAAATTGAGCATTGAAAATTGCATATTGAACATTTCTCTCTTTTTATCTGTAATGGTTATTTTTAACCGCAGAGGCACAAAGTAACGCCAGCTTCTATGAACATTTTACTCATCCTGTTACCTTTAGTCGTATCAACGTAACAACAATTCAAAAAATCTAACTCTCCCAAAGTCCCATTCCCAAATTCCACATTCTTTCCTGAACTTTATGGTTCCCCTGATGTTATAACCCGTTACAAAACCAACCCAATCATGAGTGCCAGATTTTTGTTCTCCCTTCTTTTTGCTTTTGCTCTTGTTTCCTGCAATAATAAAAAAAGTGATGACGCAGATGACGATAAAGAAAATACAACAACCGGTTCCAGCGCCTTACCCCAGGTAAAGGAAGAAGCTGTAAGCTATACTTCCGATTCATCCACACACAAAGGATATATTGCCTACGACACAAAAAAGGAAGGAAAACTACCGGTAGTGCTGGTGGTACATGAATGGTGGGGTTTAACCGATTACCCGCGTTCGAGGGCCAGGCAGCTGGCCGAGTTAGGGTATTTTGCCATGGCGGTTGACATGTACGGAAATGGACAAACGGCCGATACTCCGGAAGGAGCCATGAAACTGGCAGGGCCTTTTTATATGAATCCCGGGCTTGCCAAATTGAGGATTGATGCTGCCCTCGCCAAAGCAGGCGAGTATCCGCAGGCAGATGTAGGTAATGCGGCAGCAATTGGATATTGCTATGGGGGCTATGTGGTGCTGAACAGTGCAAAGCTTGGGTCGGAACTTAAAGGAGTAGTCAACTTTCATGGAAACCTTAGCGGTGCACCCGTTGACAAAAACAAATTGAAAGCTGCGGTTCTCGTGTGTCATGGAGCAGCTGATAGCCTTGTTCCATCAGCGGAAGTGGCTGCCTTCCGTAAGAGTATGGACTCTATTGGTGCAAATTACCAGTTCAATGCTTATCCCGGTGCAAAGCACGCATTCACCAATCCAGGTGCTACTGAAACAGGCCAGCGCCTGAAAATGCCGGTTGAGTATAATGCAGCTGCTGATAGTTCTTCCTGGAATGAGATGAAATCTTTCTTATCAACAGTGCTCAATAAAAAATAATAAGAGGCGGCATAGTCCTCTTTTTTAATAACCCCACGGGTATGTATCCGGCGGCTCCTTATCATTTACCACGTTGGCGATGGGGTGCAGGGCGGTAGTCTTGTCAAAATACATAAAGGCATCATAACGGCGGGGGATGATCGATGGAACATAATTCCCGTTCCGTTCGCGTTCCGGATGATATACAACCCCTATGGCCCTGTGGCCGATCCACTGGTTCAATGGCCGTTGGTTACGAATGTCCTTGGAAAGAATAAGCTTGTTGGATGCACCCAGGGTGTGCAGGATGTTTTCCCAGCTCCCGGCAATGGCCGGCGGTACGTTCATTTTTTTTATGTCGGCCCCCCAGGCCTCTGCTGCGATAACAGTGCCCTCATACGATCCAAAACCCACAATGAATACGTTTTGCTCTCCGAATTCCTTGCGCACCAGCTCACCAACATTGGTTTGCCTTGCCTGCGCCATATCGGTGTACCGTGCATCACCCACATGTGTATTGTGCTCCCATACAATAGCTTTGGCGCCCCGTCCGTATAGGTTCATCAAACGTTTCAGTGTCTGGGCCATGTGCCGGTCGCGGATGTTCCAGGATTCCGCATCATCATATACCATTGTGCGGTAATAATTTTCCGCATTGAAAGCTACTAGGGCATTCTGCTGCATCACAAAATGCCGTTCTGTTTTTGGATTTTCGGCCCCGGTTACCCGTTGAAGGGATTGCCACAGGCGCTGTGTTTCGCCACCGCAATGCGCCGAAGCATCGCGAACAGCTACCGCGTATTTATAAGCATCTGAACTGTAAGGCTGAAAACAACTCTGTACTTTCTGGGCAGCAGTTTGGATGGCGGGATCTGATTCCCCGATATAAGGCATCAATTCGGTCATGGATTCCCAAAGGCAGTACACATCCAAACCGTAAAATCCTATTTTATTTTCCTCCTTCTTACCCTGGTTATAGCCGTTGAGCCAATGCACCAGTGAACCAACTTCATAATTGCCCCACATCCAGGTAGGCCACCGGTTATATTGTTGCAGAAGCTGTATGACAGCTGCACTATCATGTCGCGGTCCTTTAATAAAGTTATTCACCCGGTAAGAGTCAGCCCATTCTCCCTCCACGGCGATAAAATCAAATCCCTTTTCCTGTATCAGCCTCCGCGACAGGGCAGCGCGCCAGTTGTAATACTCAGCGGTTCCATGTGAGGCTTCGCCCAGCAATACAACCCTGGCATCGCCAATCTGGTCCATCAGCACATCCAGGTCTGATTCTTTGTCCAGGCTATAATGCGGTATAACAAGTTTAACGGTATCATTTTCTTCCACCCGTTGCGGAGGAGAATGCTGCGCCCTGCGGTTGCATGAAAAAAGAAATAATAAACCGGATAGGTACAAAAGAACCGCCAAGCGTATATTCATCATAATACTTTAATGAACCGGAACAATTTTTAAGCCCAAGTAATATGATGAACCATTCCAGGTTGAATTTGTTTTACAGCCTTATGAAAACAGCTTTGTTTTTTGGCTTTCTTTTACTCAGCCTTACCGTATCCGCACAAGGCAAGGTCACGGCAAACATGACCAATTTCCGAAGCGATAAAGGGGTATGCCGGGTATGTGTATTCAGCAGTGCTGAAAATTATAAAAGTAATAAAGCGCTGCAGTGTGTTTCCGTACCGGTGAAAAGCAAAAAGGCGCAGGCTGTTTTTTCTTCCATACCTGCCGGAAATTATGCTGTTTTTGTTTTTCATGATGTCAACGGTAATAATAAAATGGACACTAATTTTATGGGTATACCCTCCGAAGGCTATGGTGCATCCAGGAACAACCTGCCCTTTGCTTCAGCACCTTCATTTAATGCCAACCGGTTTTTATTGGAGGATAAGGGGACGGTATTGCTTCAAATCAGGCTTCGGAACCTGTAAAAAAAATTGCTGCGGCTGCTTATTTATGTAGCCCATTCCCTTAGCTTTAAGTATAATTCCACTACTGTTAACCCTAACCCTCAATATAAAACCGGCAATTCATAATGGCAGGCTCACTTTTCGGCGCTCCACAAATTCCACTCAACGCCCTCGAACAACTCGAAAATGATGCCCCTGATATTATCATTTGGGCTGCGCCCGTTATGTTCTTTTTTGTTTTGCTGGAATGGCTGATATCCCGCCATCAGGACCGGCACCTTTATGAAAAAAAGGAAACGATGGGTTCTATTGCCGTTGGCGTAGGCAATGTAATCATCAACACGGCACTGAAGCTCGGGCTGTTTTATCTTATTGTATGGATCTACAACATGCTGCCCTGGCGCATGAGTCTCCAATGGTGGACATTTGTCCCCTGCTATATTATTTTTGACCTGTGCAGTTACTGGGCTCACCGCATTTCGCACCAGCAACGTTTCTGGTGGGCAACCCATATTGTGCACCACAGCAGTGAGTATTACAACCTCACGGTTTCTTTCCGTTTAAGCTGGGTACAGAACCTGAAACTGATCTTTTTTCTCCCGGTTGCCCTGATGGGTTTTCACCCGATCGTATTTTTTGTTGTCAACCAGATTGCCGTATTATTCCAGTTCTGGGTACATACGGAGTATATCCGCCGATTGCATCCCGCCATTGAATTTGTATTTGCAACGCCTTCCAATCACCGGGTGCATCATGGTTCGCAGGAAAAATATATCAATAAGAATTACGGGGCGACCTTCATTATCTGGGATCGTATGTTCGGAACCTACCAGAAGGAAGAAGAACAAGCGAAGTACGGGATCACCCATAACATTGAACAAAAAGCCAACCCGCTTTACATTAATTTTCACGAGTACGTTGAGATGTGGCGCGATGTAAAAGCTGCAAAAGGATTCCGCAAAAAAATGTTCTTCCTGTTTGGAGATCCTATTGATATTGACATGGCGAAGAAAGCTGCCGCATCCATCCCTGCTGCTGAGCCCGTTTCTACACTTAAGCAGGAAATATCAAGGGCAAACTCCGTTTTCTAGTGTTCGTTTTCGAACAGATGTCTTTCAATTGTCATTTTTGAAAGAAAGCGTTTAGGCATTCCCGTTGATTATCCTCTTTAAACAGCTGTAAATCCTCATTTTCCAACATTGGTGGAAAAGTTCATGGCGTCACAAAATGGGGAAAGGCCCGTGTTTTGTATAGACTCTTGTCCTAAAAGAGTGATTATGAAAAAATTAAGTTTCGCAGCAGTAGCCCTGCTTATTACCGTAATGAGTTTTGGGCAGGGAAGGACTTCTTTTGGAATCAAAGCAGGTGTGAACCTCGCCAACATCGATGACGATCTGGCTCCAAACAACACGGATCATAAAGTAGGCTTGCATATAGGTGGCCTTGCCCACATCCATGTAAGCGATCATTTCGCTATTCAGCCGGAATTATTTTACTCCGTGCAGGGTGCCGATTATACGTTGTCTACTTATGATGGTAAAACATCCAATGGGTACATCATGCTCCCGGTTATGCTTCAGTTTATGACCAAAGGCGGATTACGTTTCCAGGCCGGTCCACAGGTAGGTTACCTGACCAGTTCTAAATTCGAGCGTGACAGCGATGGTGTAACAACAGACCTGAAAGAGACATCCAATAATATTGATTTCTCTGCTTCAGTAGGCCTGGGTTACCTGACTAAATCAGGACTTGGTTTTGACGCACGCTACAACCATGGATTTTCGAATATGTATGAGCGTTCCAGTGGATTTGAAGCACAGAGCCGTGTCATCCAGTTAGGATTGTTCTACCAGTTTAACCGTTAATCAGGCAGGAAAAAACAAATTATTAAAGCCCCGCACTGCGGGGCTTTGTATTTTATAGTTGTTGAAATAAGATCAGGCGGTTTGGCTGAACAAGAAACCCAGGTGCAGGGCATCATCTGTTGCGCAGATGTTGATCACAATGGTGCTGATGCTGGCCGTACTGAACTGAAGCTGGGCTTTCCGGATTTCCAGTGCAGCCACTTCCAATGCTTTTTCATGGTATTTGCGGATGGCACTTTTACCATTGATGATGGAGGCAAAGGACTGAAGGTACCTGTTGGAAGAACGCTCGATTTCATCGGGGGTCATTTCCATTAGTTCTTCAATAGCTGCCCTGCTGATCCTTGCATTGCAGCTATACATATTCTCTTCTGCTATGGAATGAAATTTATCACCTACCCTTAGCGCAAATATGGTCAGGATGAGGCTATCCAGGTAATCATAATTAATGGAATTGAGGGGAATATTCCGGAAGGTATACCAGCCTTCAATTCCGGAAAGGAGCAACATAGGGTTCAGACCTGTTTCCCGGGCTTTGTTGTTTACAGCAACACAGAAATCTTGTTCGTTCATAAATAATCCTGATGCAATTTTTATTCCTTTTTGCGGGCTGAGCAAATGGGGGAAGACTGCTTTGATGTTTGATGGTAACTAACCGTTTTGCTAAGAAAAAGTTTAAATCCGGAACAGCCTTAAAAATTTTCTAACTCATTGCTTTCCATTTCATATTCCTTAGTATCTTCATGCCTCACCAAAGGAAAGGAGGTATTCATGACATCTACAGAATATTCATGGAAACCTTCGGTTAGTTTCGCCTAACCGGGTTGCTCCATCAAAATATCTGAAGCGCGAAGAGCGCAGAAGGCCACTGTATGATCAGTGGCTTTTTCTATTATATATAGGTTGCTGTTGCACTGGATGTAAGAAACACCAGGGAGGCCGAATAAAATCATCAGAGCCTTTATCGGCGCCGTTCCCCAAAGCGACCCCATCTTGTGGCTTTTAAGTTTTACTTATTCCCAAAAACTCCGGTTTATTTCCCTGTTTCGGGGAAACCATCAAAAGCACCATAATTACAAACGTGTTTCTTTATATGGCTGGTCCGCGCTTATGGTACAGATTTTTTACATAATAGGCCATGCAGCAAACAAATGTCTCTTCCTGGTATCCTAAAGTGGCCAGGTTTGGCCTCATCTCCAAAGGCATTGTCTACTGCCTGACCGGGGTGATAGCCTTTATGGGGGCTTTCGAAATTGGCAGCTCGGAGGAAGCGGGAAAAGGGGGCGTGTTTCATTTCATTGATGAAAAAGGGGGCGGAAAACCCGCATTGCTGGTTATTGCTGTCGGATTATTCTGTTATTGTATCTGGAGGCTGATGCAGGCATTTTACAATAAGGGGGGATCCGGGGATAAAAAAAAGGATTGGAGCAAACGGCTTCGTTATTTTTTCAGCGGACTTGTCTACCTCTCCGTAGCCATAGTGGCGGTAAAAATTGCCACCAACCAGGATAAATCTTCAGGGAAAAATAACGAAGAAGCATTAACGGCCCAGGCGATGGATGCTTCTTTCGGCCTGGTTCTGGTGGGACTTGCAGCACTGATCATGGCTGGTGTTGGAATTTACCAGGTATGGTATGGTCTTTCCGGGAAGTACCGCAAGCATGTGCAGGAAATGAGTGCAGGATCGACTACAACAAACCTGTTGCTGTTATCGGGAAAACTCGGGTATGTGGCGCGGGGAATCGTATGGCTGATCCTAGCCTGGCTGCTGGGCAAAGCGGCCCTTCATTCCAACTCCAAAGAAGCCGGCGATACCAATGAAGCCTTCCAGGCCCTTGAAGATGCCACCATGGGATCGTATTACCTGGGAGCACTGGGTTTAGGACTGATCTGCTACGGTGCTTTTAATTTTATCCGTGCGCGGTATGAAAGGCTGGAGGCAGGAAGTATGATGTAGGAGGTATGAAGTAGGAATAAGTCCACAGACCACGGTCCACAGTCCACCGATCATTTCGTTTGAAACGAAGAGCCACTACCTTAATACCTTAATACCTTAATACCTTATTACCATATTACCTCAGCACAAATCAATCTTTCAACACATCACCCCTAATTCCCAATTCTTAATTCCGGTTCCCAATCTCCACTAATTACCCTGACGCTTGCGTTTCAACTGTAAGTAATCAAGGAAATAGATCACTTTAACCGAGAAGTTTTTGCCGGCATCGGCACGGAGGGTATGCCGGAGGTTATAAAAATATCTTTCAGCTACTAACCGGTCGAAGGCATCCGCATTGCTTTTCCATCCAACATTCAGGAAGCTTCCGGGAGCAAACTGCCAGGTGTATACCATATCAATATTGAAGAGGTTTACATTGATATCCGGGTTCCTGGAAGGGGAGGCAAGGGGGGTAACACTGCCATCTTCCTGCAGCGTAAAAAATTGCTGGTACATCACTTTACTCCAGTAGTGCCGTGCGCGGTACGTGATGCCCATTTTGGTGTTGAAATTATATTTCAGGTTCAGAACATTTTCAATAGTGCGCCGGTTGCGCAATCCCATCACCGTAGCCAGATCAGGTGTAGCATTTTCGAGGTAAGCAAAACCAAGGCTCCGGTTGGTAAAATCAAAATAAGTGGATAAACCGGTTGAAAATTTATTGCTGAACCGGTAATTGTTCGACCAGGTCATTTCCACAACTCCTGTTTTGTATTCAGGCGCCCGCATATAACTTGCCTGGAGACTGGTGGAATATTTTTTAGCACTGTTGGTGGAGATCCAGAATCCATTTACCCAGTTCATAGGAAGCTTTACCATCCTGCCGGTGATCCTCGGTTCATAAAAGTCCTGGCTTTTGGCGGAAAAATTAAACATCAATCCATAATGCCATAAGTTCTTCAACTGCCCGTTAACGTTAGAATTAAAATTCGCATACTGGTAACGGCTGTGCGCCATATTGAACGGTTTCCATAAATGGGAGAGCGATCCTCTCACATTCAGGTAAATACTGTTGTAAAAGCCTTTTGGTTTTGTCCATTTATACCCTGCCCAGAATCCATGCTCCAGGTAATTGTTGTTGGTAAAATAGCCCAGGTCATTCTGCTGGTATTTCTCATCGGCCATAAACTGGTGCACATCAAAATTGAAGGGACCCCGGAATTTGCCAAGGTTAATATTGTAATGCAACCCGGCCGTTGTTTTTCCCGGGGCCTTGTAACCAAATAACTGGCTGGAAGCCACTTTGCCCCAGACATTCCAGTCTACTTTTTTATCATAAATATCAAAAAGCCCGGCCACCACATTGGCATCATAATCAGGTCCGCTGCGCATAACGTTGGTATTCACGAAGGTGATACTCGAGTTATGCTTCATGGTCTGGTCGAGCACCACAACATTATAATTGGTGAGTGAGGAGGTTTCTATTTTGTATTGCTCTTTCGCATCGTTTTCTATGATGGCGTATGTCGGGTTGGTTACCGCATTAAAAAACCCAATGCCCAGTCCTTTAGCCGTACGTCCGCTGATCTTTGTTGCATTAAGAAGTTTTGTTTCCGATGGATTGCGTACAATACGTTCATTGGCTCCCAGTCCTCTTCCGGCTTTGAAATAATGCATGGGCACACCGCCGATCCTGCGGCTGTAAAAAAAGTTGCCCTTGTTGAATAATTCCGTTCCTTCATTGAAGAAACTCCTGTTTTCATTAAACCGTACTTCAAAAGGGGTAAGGTTGAGCACCTGGTTGTCACTTTGCACCTGCCCGAAATCGGGAATGAGGGTCATGTCGAGCGTAAATGCCTTAGAAATACCATATTTTACATCCATCCCGCCATTGAGGTTGGCATTCCATTTTTCACCAGGGCCCGGCAACCGGTTTACGTTGGTAGAAAAATAGGGAGAGAAGGAAAGCCGGAGAGGTGGTTCAATATTCTGAATACCCGTCCATATGCCTGCCTGGTTCATTAAACCGAATTTCTGCGGGTTAATCGGACTCCACGAAATTTGCTGGCCGCTTTTCGCGCGCCGGCGCAAAATATGCAGCCCCCAGGTCTGAACCTCTTTTTTGCTGAAACGGATGGCGCTGTAGGGAATGCGCAGCTCAAAGGTCCATCCTTTATCGGTAATCTGCGTAGCCGACTGGTACACGCTATTCCAGCTGTCATCTTCATTGCCCAGTGAGTATTTTACATCGAACTGTTCGCCCAGGGCTGTAACAAAGTAACCGAAGCCGTTGATCTGGTCACGGTACGTGTCGAAGATCACGCCTACAAAATCATTAACGCCGATCCGGTCGCGGCCGACCAGCTCCGATGAAATGCTGTCGCGGTTAGGTTCATGATTGAACCCGCCTACATATATCGCTTCATCATCGTATAAAATATATACTTCTGTCTGGCTGCTTTCCCTTTCCGGTAATCCGAATGAAGGCCTTTGCTCCGTAAACCCGGTTGCTTTAGGTGCCGTTTTCCAGACTTCTTCGTTTATAAGCCCATCTACTTTTAAAGCAGCGGTGGTTCGTACGGCCTGCAGGGAAGGGATAGAGTCCTGTGCTGTCGTGATGGCAGCAAACAGCGCGAACAATCCAGCCAAGGCAAGTCGTTTCATGTTGGTTTATTCTGACCGGGGCAAGCTACTACTACTCTTTATCAATGCCGGAATGGTACTGTTAAGATTGGAAAGAGTTTTACCAATGGTGACTAATGTTTATGAATGGACGTACTGCAATCATTTCCAGGAAATGCAAAAGCCCCTTTACGGAGCTTTGAACTTTATTCATCAGTGCCTGAACGGTGACGGCCCCGCTGGCCCTGGCGGTTCCTTTCCGGCTCTGCTTTCCCGGCAGCTTTTTTATTACTCTTCATTTCATCCGTTCCGGGTGAGCTCTTTTTCTTACCGTGTTCCTCTCCGCTATCCTGGCTGTAATGCTTTTCCGGTTTCTTTTCTTTCATAGCAGGTATTTAAGATTCCAGCTCCAATATGGTGCCATCCATATTGCTGAGCGATACATGTGGTCCCGGTTTCAGCTATGTTAAATTACCGGGAGAAAAACTTATTTTCAGGAAATTGCAGCTCATATCCCCAGGGTGAAGTGAATGAAAAAGTGGCTGACCATATTGTTTTTTATAACCTGTTTTGCCGCATCGGCGCAGCGCAAGCCCATCGACTTTTATACGTTTGAAGACAATGACCCGCAACAACTGGCCCTCTTTTTAACGCGCTCTCTTACCAGCGAAAAGGATAAAGTGCGTGCCATTTTCCACTGGATAACCGATAATATCAGTTACCGAGTCAGGGATCCTTTTTTACAGCGTCCACGGATTATAAATGAACGGGAAGATACTTCCGCCTGGAAGTCTGCTGATGAAATGGTGGCGCGACAGGTGCTCCAAAAAGGGTCGGGGGTTTGTGATGGCTATGCTCGCCTTTTCAAAACACTTTGTAATTATGCGGGTGTACAATCCGAAATTGTTACCGGTTATGCCCGTGTAAGTATGGACAGGAACGCTACCCGCTTTCGCACCAATCATTCCTGGAATGCCGTCCGGATTGATAGTGCCTGGCACCTTCTTGATGCTACCTGGGCAAGCGGGTATCTGACCTATAACGAGGGTGTGTTCATCCGTCATTACGACGGCTTTTATTTTATGACCCCACCCGATCAGTTGATCCGGACGCATTACCCCGAAGACCTTCGCTGGACCTTATTACCCGATCCGCCTGCTATGAAAGAATTTGAGCAGGGACCATTCCGGCATCATTCATTTGTAAAGTACCATATCACTTCCTTTCAACCGTCCAGGGGGATTATTGAAGCCGCTGTTGGAGACACCATCCGGATTGAAGTGGAAGTGAAAGATGCGGACCGAAACCGGAAAATTGCCCCCGGAGCTTTTATAGATACGGCTATTTTTAATATGTCTGCTTCATGGGCCTTTCTGAAACCGGGTCTCTCTGTTAGTCCCCGCAAATTATTCTATCACTATATTGTTCCCTCCAACAATGTCAGCTGGTTACACATTTTATATAATGATGATGTGATCCTTCAGTACCGGTTAAAAACGCGCACTCAACAGTAATTTTTACCCCGTGTTGATAATGCTGAGGGAATCCTGTGGAAATTCTACAGCAGGGCCTGCTAGGAAAGGAATTTTTTTTTGATTATGTTTATCGCGAACCGTCCATCAAAATCCCTTTGAAAACAAGCATAACCTAAGCTATGGTCCTCTCTTTGAATGCCCTGCAAGTCCAAACCATCACACTGCTGAACCGTGTGAAGACCATTGGACATACGGAAGAAATGGGTGATTACGAAAAGCGAAAGCTGAGTGTATTCAACCAGTTGAACCTGTATGGACTTTTTTCAGGAATTGTAACGCCCATTCTTGGATTATTCGACAGCCCGCTGATCACCTTATCACAATTCATTGTTGTTTTATTACCGGCCATTGTCAGTTATTATGTACTGAAGTTAAATAACCAGGGTAAGTTTGAACAGGCAAAGCTTGTGTACTTTACGCTGTACCCGATTGTTACAACCTTTATTTTTGTTTCTGGGTTGAACCTGGGTATCGAGTTGTTCTTTTTATTATATGGCGTGTTATCCGTGTTTTATCTTCCCCGCCCTATTTACGCCATTTTCTCTTTCGCACTTTCAGCAGGATGTTATACAATCGTTTTTCTTTTCAAAGCGCGTTATAACAACGACCTCCATATTCCCAATTTTTTATTTTACGTGGTAAATCACCTGCTGGCGATCATCTTTATATTCTTCGCTCTTTTCTGGATCCGTAAGGAGAACATGGGTTACCAGTTCAGTATTTTGAAAAAGAACAGGCTTTTGCACCGGCATAACCTGGAGATCGAAAGCCAGAAGCTGGAGATCGACCATAAAAGATTCCTGCTGGAGCAACAAACAGCACAGCTTACAGAGCTGAACAGCCTTAAAAATAAATTGTTCTCGGTTATTGCACACGATCTTAAAGGACCCATCTATGCGCAGCGCAACCTGCTGAAAAATATGCTTCAGTACGATGTTCCCGGGGAAGAGATAAAGCTGCTGGTTCCGGATATTTTGAATGACATGAATTACACCATCAACCTGATGGATAACCTGCTTCAATGGGCAAAATGCCAGATGCAGGCCGACGCCATTCGTCCGCAGCAGGTTGACATAAATGAACTAATAGATAATGTAACCAAAGTACTTCGCCTGCAGGCGGAGGCCAAACAGATACACCTGAACAGCAAGATTAAACAAGGCGTATTTGTTTTTGCGGATCGTGATATGATCAACCTGGTACTTCGGAATCTTCTTTCAAATGCCATCAAGTTCACACCTGAAAAAGGTTGTGTAGATGTGGAGGTAAATGAAGATGAGGCCTTTGTTGAAATATTGGTGAAGGATACCGGCCGTGGCATGAAACCGGATGAGTTGGAAAAATTATTTTCTGAAGATTATTATACAACGAAGGGAACATCCAATGAAACCGGCACCGGTCTCGGGCTGATGTTGTGTAAAGAATTTTTGCAGAAAAATGGCAGTTCCATGAAGATCCAAAGCCGTTTTGGACATGGAAGCACATTCTCCTTCCGTTTGCCAAAACAATAAGAATAGCAGGTGCAGCATCATGAATGATCTACTGCCTTTTATCTGACGGTAAATTTCATCCGGTAAAGCCATCCAGGGTAACTACTCCTCGTGCAAGTTCTGTTTAAAAAGCCATATGTAATCGAATAATGAATCTCCCTAAAATGAGGGATACCGATAGCTTTGATCACATCCATAATCCGGATGAAATGTAAAGCATACGGTATCCACTTTTCCCTTGTTACCGGGACAAAAATGATTTCGGCTCTTGCGCCTTATAACCTAGCTGTTTGATTCATGAACGCGGCCATGGCGTTGATCTACCATTTTTTCCTTCGCCTTACGCAGAATGCTCTGCATTTTGTTTACAGCAGAATCGATGGCCTGCTCAAAATCAGGACTGCTTTCTTTTACGAAATGGTCATTTCCGGGCACTTCAAGGATTATTTCGCAGTAATCATTGGGTGTGGCACGGTCGGGGCCCTGGAATAAAATAACGTTGGCCCTGATTATATGATCACTTGGTGACAGTTTTCCCAGTTTCACGCGTACGTGCTCTTCCAGTGCTGCACTTGCTTTAAATCCTAAAGACTGTATGATGATATCCATATCTCACGTTTTGATAAAATGAACACTATTATCATACCATTCCCCATTTTACGAGGAGAGAAAATTGGCGGGCTCTGCTGTTTTTGGAAGAGAGTGGAATGTGGAATTAGGGAGTTAATTGGTTGATTGGTTGATATGTTGATATGTTGATTGGTTGTGGAGTAAGGTGGTATTGGGGTATTGAGGTATACAGGTATTGGCTGTTTTTTTCACCGTGTATTCTGTGGACATTGGACTGTTGATCGTGAGCCGTAGACCGTCGACTTAATACGATCTCCTCCGTCATTCAGAGCGCAAGCGAATAATCTGGAGACTGAACCGGAAGAAAAGGTATTTAGGTAAAAGGGACATTATGGTATTGGCATCCGCGACATCCTCCGTGCAAATCCGTGTAATCCGTGATTGTAATTATGATGGATTGTTGAAAGGTTGGTACGTTAATATGTTGATACGTTGATATGTTGATACGGAATAGCCATCTTACTAACGAAATGTTCGGTCGTCGGTGGTCGGTGGTCGGTGGACTGCCCCTGCTTTCACACCCGGTAACAAATGGCATTGATGTTCATGCCGGCGCCTACAGAAGCAAATAGAATAATATCACCTTTCTCCATTGCATGATCTTCCACCTTTCCTTTTCGGACCAGGTCATAAAGCGTAGGGACGGTAGCTACCGAACTGTTGCCCAGCCATTGAATACACATGGGCATGATATCCTTTGGCTGTTCGCGCACATTATAAAGCTTGTATAAAACTTTGATGATCCCTTCGTCCATTTTTTCGTTGGCCTGGTGGATGAATACTTTTTTAAGTTCACTGATGTTTACGCCGGCTTTATCCAGACATTCCTTCATGGCGGCCGCTACCTGTTTGATGGCGTATTCGTAAACCTTGCGGCCATGCATTTTTATGTACCGCACTCTTGGATCGGATCCCGGGAAGTTGGATTGCCCCAGGTAAATAAAATAGGCTTCGTCGTTGCAATGGCTCACCGAAGACCAGGATAATATACCGGTGCCATCCGTAACTTCCGGTTTTGATTCGGCGATACAGGCGCCTGCACCATCCGAGAAAATCATGGAATCACGATCATAACTATCCAGCACCCGGCTCAGTGTTTCGGTGCCGATCACGAGCGCTTTTTTGGCGGCGCCGGCTTTAAAAAAAGTATCGGCCTGGATTAGTCCCTGCACCCAACCGGGGCAACCAAACAGGATATCGTAAGCAACGCAATAAGGATTGCGGATCCCGAGGTCATGCTTTACCCTGCTGGCCAGTGCCGGCACAGCATCCGTTTGAATGGTATGTTTCACTACATTACCGAAATTATGCGCCACAATGATCTGGTCAAGCGTCTCCGGATCCACGCCGCTGTCCGCAATGGCTTCCCGGGCGGCAATTGTGGCTATGTCGGATGCGTTCAAATCATGGGAAGCGTATCGTCTTTCGCCGATACCCGTAATCTGCCGAAACTTTTCAACGACTTCGAGGGGAGGCGTGTCAATGCGTTTATGATCCTCCGCGTAAAAATTATGGATGGTAAAATCACGGTTGGTTACAACTTCCGTGGGAATATAGGAGCCTGTTCCGGTGATGATGGTTCTGTGCGTCATTACTACAAAAAAAATTTCAGGTTCGTAGCCGCAATCGTGGCTGCCAAATATAAATGATTATGGGGTTTCAGAAGCCTGAATGTATACATTTTCGCAGCTCTTTTTCCACCATAACTACCTACGCAAATACCCTTAATGGGCAGCTTCACCTATCTTTGAAGGTTCAGAATTGATGAATCATGAGCGAAGAAAAGAGCCTGAATTTTATAGAGGAAATTATCACAACGGACCTGCAAAACGGGAAGTATGCTTCGGTAGTAACGCGTTTCCCGCCGGAACCGAATGGCTATCTCCATATAGGCCACGCCAAAAGCATTTGCCTGAATTTCGGATTGAGTAAGCAATACGGAGGGTATACCAACCTGCGCTTTGATGATACCAATCCCACCACGGAGGAAACCGAATATGTTGAATCCATTAAAGAAGATGTACGCTGGCTGGGGTTTGAATGGAAGAATGAATTATATGCTTCTGATTATTTTGAGCAACTCTATCAATTCGCCGTAAAACTGATTCAGAAAGGCAGGGCTTATGTTGATGATTCCACTCCGGATGAAATAGCAGCCATGAAAGGTACGCCCACTGAAGGTGGAAAGGACAGCCCGTTTCGCAGCCGCACGGTAGAAGAAAACCTGCAGTTGTTCGCCGAGATGCGGGCAGGAAAATATAAAGACGGTGAAAAGGTACTGAGGGCGAAAATCGACATGCAGCATATCAACATGCATATGCGTGACCCGATCATTTACCGCATCAAGCATGCGCACCACCACCGTACCGGCGACAAATGGTGTATATACCCGATGTATGATTTTGCCCACGGACAAAGTGATTCCATTGAGCAGGTAACCCATTCGCTGTGTACACTTGAATTTGTACCGCACCGGGAGCTATACGACTGGTTCATCCGTGAACTGGAGATATTTCCCTCTCACCAGTTTGAATTTGCCCGGCTGAATTTGAATTACACGGTGATGAGTAAGCGCAAACTGCTGCAACTCGTCCAGGAAAAACATGTGGAAAGCTGGGATGACCCGCGCATGCCTACGCTTTCAGCCTATCGCCGCCGTGGGTATACACCCCAAGCCATCCGCGACTTCTGCGACCGTATCGGGGTGGCTAAGCGCGAAAACCTTATTGATATCGGGCTGCTGGAATTCTGTGTACGCGAACACCTGAATAAAATCGCGCTCCGCCGCATGGTGGTCTTCGACCCTTTAAAGGTGGTGATCACCAATTACCCACAAATATTGGGTGAAGTGGAAATGCTGAAAGGAGAGGATAACCCTGAAGACGAGTCAAGCGGCAACCGTGAGATTCCTTTTGGTAAAGAACTGTATATTGAACGGGAAGATTTTATGGAGAACCCGCCAAAAAAATTCTTTCGTCTTTTCCCCGGTGGAATGGTCCGGTTGAAATATGCCTATATCATCCGTTGCGACGAAGTGATTAAGGATGATGCAGGTACCGTTACTGAATTAAGGTGCACTTATTTCCCGGAAAGCCGTAGTGGCCAGGATACTTCCGGCATCAATGTTAAAGGCACCCTGCATTGGGTAGAGCAGACTTCTGCCATTACTGCCGAAGTGCGGCTGTACGACCGGCTTTTTAAAGTGGAAGATCCTTCAGGAGAAGAAGGAGATTTTAAAGACTACCTGAACCCCGATTCACTCGAGGTTGTAAAAACGGTGTTTGCGGAACCGGCTTTAAAAAACGCCCGCATGAATGAGCGTTACCAGTTCCTGCGCAAAGGATATTTTACACTGGATACAAAAGATACCTATCACCGCCTGGTGTTCAACCGTACGGTGACGCTCAAGGATGCCTGGGCGAAAGAGCAGAAGAAAGGGTGAAGAGAAGCTACAAGCTACAAGCTGCAAGCGCTTTGCATCGGTCTGTTCTATTGTTTACAATTTTTTCCGCAGGCCCAGTCTTTCTCTTCCCGGCAGTTTTCATGTTTCCTCATTGCACGCCTCTGCGTCTTTGCGGTTAAAGGCAACCGCTGAGTCGCAAAGGCTTATAAAAAAATTGACAAGACCATTATGAAAACAAAATGATAGATGGTGGATCGTACCCCAAATCAAAACTGTGCTAACAGAAGCAGAAAAATAATGGAGCACCAGTAGAGAAAGACTGCATTAAAAATCTTGCAGCTTGTAGCTTGAAGCCAAAAAAGCCGCTCCTTAGAGCGGCTTTTTCTATATACTTCATACCTTATTTCGGATCCAGCGCCGCAGTGATCCGGTCACTTACATCCTGTAAATGCGCGCGGCTTGCACCATCTTTATAAAGGGCAAGCGATGCACGGATCTCGGCTTGCAGCATCCGCAGTTGTGCTTTGGACGCAGAGATCACATCGCTGTTACGGTTCACGGATACTACCTGCAAAAATGGATTCTGAGGTGCTGTTGGCGATACAGGGTCCGGGTTCACGATACGTACCAGTCGCTCTACAAATGCCTTCTGCAGGTTACGGCGGTAAATATCGATCGGCTGTTTGGTAGCCAGCTCACTCCAGATGCCTTTTCTCAGGTCGTTGAGCATTTCAGTGGCCGTGTACGCATTGGCTTCCTCGGCTTCAAAGCGTAGTAGTTTGCTCAACGTACCGGCGCTGATCAGTCGTCCGAGGATATTATCCTGGACCGTATTAACAGTGGTCAGCGGATTATCACCGGTGTAATTGGTGATCTCGCCGGATACGATCCATTTCGGTGTTTTAAAAAGCTGTTCGTGCAGGAACTGCATGGCTTCTTTCTGCCTTGCTTCCGGAACAAATTCAACAACAACACCCTGCTGCTCGACTGTTTTTGGCGTGGTCATGATACCACCGATATTTTTGGCAACGTGGCCCATATACCGGTTAAACTGACCAACAACCTGCCCGTAAAGTTCATCAAGGCTGGTGTAGTCCTTGTTGGCCTGGCGGGTCCATTCAGGAAGCTTGGTGATGATGCGCTGCAGGTTTTTAATACCATAAAATCCGGCTTTCATTGCATTGTCGCCCAGGTCTTCATTCTGCGCGCGTGGATCGTCCGGATCACTTTCCGTAATAAACCAGTTGCGTTTGTCTTTCAGCTTTTCGATTGTGAGCTTATTTAAGATCGGAATTTCTGCCTGTGGTGTTTTGGCTTCGGGGAACCAGCGGTAACCCCATTCAATAGCCCATTTATCATAATCACCAATACGGGGAAATAATCCTTTTTCCGAGATGTTATCTTCCGGCTGTGCTACGTAATTAAAGCGTGCATAGTCCATGATGGAAGGCGTATGCCCGGTAGATTCCACCCATGATTTATTGCGCAAATTTTCTACCGGCACGGTAGAAGAAGATCCGAAATTATGACGAAGCCCAAGCGTATGGCCAACTTCATGGGAGGATACAAACCGGATCAGCTCACCCATCAGTGAATCATTGAACTGGAGCGTGCGAGCCCTCGGATCAACAGCGGCAGCCTGGATAAAATACCAGTTGCGCAGCAGGTTCATGACATTGTGGTACCAGTTGATGTGCGATTCCAGGATTTCACCGGTTCTCGGATCATGCACATGCGGACCGCTTGCGTTGGCTACATCAGAGGGCTTATAAACAATGGCTGAATAATTTGCATTTTCAATGTTCCAGTCAGGCTGATTTGTGGGTGCTTCTTTTGCCATGATCGCGTTCTTGAAGCCTGCTTTTTCAAATGCACTCTGCCAGTCGTTCACACCTTTGATCAGGTAGGGAACCCATTTGCGCGGAGTGGCCGGGTCAATGTAAAAAATTATGGGCTTTGCAGGTTCCACCAATTCACCGCGCATATAACGCTGCACATCTTCCGGACGGGGCTCCAGGCGCCAGCGGGTTACCATGCGCACCTGCTCAACACCCTGGGGATTCAGATCATAATCGGTGTACCCGGTGGCAAAATAGCCTACGCGCGGGTCGTACAATCGCGGCTGCATCGGCCTGGAAGGCAAAAGGATCATGGAACTGTTCAGTTCATAGGTTGTAGGAGCACCGCTTACCGCACTCAGAGCAGCAGTCGGCTGTCCGCCACCGCCCTGTGTGGGAGGGGGTGTACGCATATAGGTTTTCACCGTTTTGATCTGCGTGTTGGAAGGATACGACCGCACGTCCTGGATATAGGAATTGTCGCGCTGATATTGCATCAGTCCAAGTGACCTTTTGGTGCGCGCATCAAAAAACAGGATATCATTATCACCCATCAGGTAGTCGGTAACATCGATAACGGTTCCGCGGGTACCTGTCAGCGAATCACGGCCCAGCGCCCGGATATCAAAGGAGGCTACAATCGGTTGCAGGTTTGAGTTGCGCACCGATTGGTACATTCCCCCGGCCGAATCGCTGGCCTGTTCCTGGTAGGAAATGCTTTTCAGGAAAATTTTATTGTTTGGACCTCTCTCAAAGGAAATCACGTTATCAGAGATCTGGTCGCCTGCATAACCGGTAAAACCGGCACGGGCGCCGGCGGCGGCTTTAGAGATCCTGTTCACTACGAGAATTTCACGACCCAGTACGGAGTCGGGAATCTCAAAATAATATTTGTCATCCACCCGGTGTGTTGTCAGCAAACCTTTATCGGTGCGTGCACGGCCGGTAATAACTTCCGAATAGGGTCTTGGCCCGGAGGTACGGGTGGATTGTTGCTGCGGTGCATTTTCGGTTGCCGGTGCCGAAGGCTGAGTCCGCTGGCCCTGGGCTGCAATACCGATCAGTACACCAAAGGCAAGGGTGTAAGTTCGACGATTCATTATACTCATGTGTTTTTTGGGATTATAAATAGGAGCCGAAATTTACACCGAAAGTTGCATTAAGAAACAGGCACCCGGGCTAATTGTCATTTTGTTGGTAAAAAACGCGCAAAAAGCAGCGCACTTTACATTCCGGAAGCGCTATGCTCATTACCCAGCTTTTTTTCCATAACATAATCATTCATGAAGAATCCTCCACCGATATCAATGTTCTCTTCGGATACCACGGTGAAGTCGAGACGCTGGTAAAACCATTGAGCCTTATTATTCCGGTTCACGTTCAGCCTGAGCGCGGTGGCTCCTTTTGAAATTAATTCGTTCACGATCTGCTCAATTACAAAACGCCCGCTGCCGCGACCCTGCTGGTTGGGCAGGAGGTAGATCTTATGCAGCTTATAAACGGAAGGTTCGGTTTCACTGTACGATGCAAATCCTATGGCAATACCGGCATTGTATAAAATGATAAACTGGTGATCATCCATCTGCCGGAGGAGCGCCTGTTCACTGTACATCAGGTCCAGCATATAAGATACCTGTTTTGGAGACAGAATACCGGAATAGGTAACCGGCCATATCTGTAACGCAAGGTTGCGGATCAATGGCACATCTTCCTTACCGGCATTGCGTATAGTAAGTACAGGTTTATGGGTAAACAGCTTGTAGGATGTTTCCCGGTGAAGGGCCAGCAGTTTGCGGCTCAGGCGTATGCAGATATACAGCGAAATAAAAGCGCCCGCAGCCAGCAGCAGCTCAGAAACATATTGCGTGAGCCAGTTGTACTGGCTTAATAAAAGAAAGGAATCGTAGCAGCCATGTGCAAGAATGGCATAAAGCAGCCCGGTAACCAGTAGCCTTTTACGGTTGGGTACATCATACCGGGCCTTCCCTGCATAATAACCCATGATCACTCCGAAAGTGGCATGACCGGGAACAGAAGTAAACATCCGGAGAAAAGCAACGGACAGCCCGTTCTGCGTTACAGTCAATCCATGTTCGGTTATATAAAAGATATTTTCAACTGTGGCAAATCCCATGGCAATGATCACGGAATAAATGATCCCGTCAAGCGGCTCATCAAAGCTTTTAAGCGGAAAAGCATACCAGCGCAGGACAAGAAATTTGGAAGCTTCTTCTGACAGCGCAACCACAGCAAAACAAAGGAGCAGTATGCCGGCAAAATCCTTTTCGATATGCGGACTTAACTTCCATTCGATCAGTGCAGCCGGAACAATAGCCAGCATGCCCCAAACAAAACTCATCACCAGGTTAATAGGTGGTTCCGGGTTATGATTATCCTTATAAAATACAAACAGGCAAATGGCCAGTCCGGGAGCAATGGCAAGGGCCAGTAACAACATGGTGCCAAGATAAGAATGATAGCGGATGATTCGCACGGGAGGGGGTGGTGCGATTTTACCCTTGTGATGATGAATGGGCCAAACTCCTTATCTTTTTCCTATGAAAGCATCCAGGATACTCCTTTTCTTTTTCTGTACCATAGCCATCCACGTGAATGCCCAGAATTTCGGTGCCTTTCCTTCCACCACCAAATGGAGGCAGATTAATTCCGATACGGCAAGGGTAATTTTTACACCGGCTGCTTCACACCAGGCGCAACGTATTGCCACCCTGCTGCATGCGATTGCAGCTGACTCAAACATATCATTCGGCGACAGGCTCCGCAAAATCAACGTGGTGCTGCATAACCGTACCACGCTGGCCAATGCCTATGTTGGCCTGGCCCCATTCCGGAGTGAGTTTTATCTTGTTCCGGCATCCAACCTTTTTGAATTCGGTACGCTCCCCTGGCATGAGAACCTTGCCATTCACGAGTACCGCCACGTACAGCAATACAACCATTTCCGCAAAGGCATCAGTGCCGGTTTTTATTATTTATTCGGAGAACGGGGCCAGGCCCTGGCAAACGGGTTGGCGGTGCCCGATTGGTTCTGGGAAGGAGACGCGGTGTACGCCGAAACGGCGCTTACCAGCCAGGGAAGAGGAAGGCTGTCTTATTTTCAAAGCGGTTACAACAGCCTGTGGACGGAAGGAAAGAATTACAGCTGGATGAAACTGCGCAACGGGTCATTAAAAGATTATGTTCCGAATCATTACCAGTTGGGTTACCTGCTGGTGCAGTATGGGTACCAGAAATACGGACCATCCTTCTGGGAAAAAGTTACGGGTGATGCGGTCCGGTTCAAAGGGATTTTATATCCTTTTCAGCAGTCCGTTAAAAGGAACTCCGGTGTTCCCTTTAAAACGTTCCGGAAGGAAGCCCTGGATTATTACCGCCGGCAGGTACAGGAAGTGAAAGCTCCTCATTATGCAAAGCACCAAACGGTCACTAATTATTATTTTCCAACAGCCATCGGGGAGGATTCACTCCTTTACCTTAAAACAGGATATGACCGGTTGCCTGCATTTTATTTAAAAGACAGGGCAGGAGAACACAGGATATCATTAAGAAGTATCAGTACGGAAGAATGGTTCTCTTACCGGAATGGAACGATCGCTTACACCGCCTACAGTACACACCCGCGCTGGAGCCTGGTAGACCACAGTGATATTGTGTTGCTGGATGTAAATAGTAAAAAAGAGACCAGGCTGACAAAGGGGGAAAAATATTTTACGCCGGATCTTTCACCGTCAGGAAACATGATCGCCGCTATTGTATTTAATGATTCACTTCAAACAGAATTACGGATACTGGATCGGAATAACGGTTCCATCCTGCACCGGCTTGCCGGTGGTCCTGAACTTTTCTTTTCGCAACCCCGGTTTATTGATGAAAAGAGTATCGTGATGGGTATACGCACACAGGATGCAAAGATGACACTGGCGCGGCTGGATCTGGATGGAATGAAAACAGAACCGCTTTTCCCTTATTCCTACCACACGGTTGGCTACCCGCGGGCATCAGGCAACAGAGTTTATTTCACAGCCAATTTTAAAGGCAATGATGACCTGTATGCAGTTGATCTTGGGTCTAAGGATGTGGTTCGGTTAACTTCAGGCGCTACCGGCCATTACTATGTGCAGCCTGTTGGCGACAGTTTGCAATATGCACGCTATACAGCCGGGGGATTAGCATTGCAGAAAATATCTTTTTCTGACGCGGTCAATGAAAAAATCGGGGGAAATGATGTTACAGCACCCCTGGCAATTGCTCCGTCGGGGGTATTAAAAAATTTATCCGACGTACGTACCGAACGTTTTTCTGAAAGACGATACCCGAAGTCAACCGGCCTTTTTAATTTTCACAGCTGGTCGCCCGATTACAGTGTACCTATAGTTTCATTGAGCCTTTACAGCGATAACATCCTGAATACCTTCAGCAATACGGTGTTCTACCGGTACAACACAAGCGAAATGTCGCACGCGGTGGGATGGAATACTTCCTATGGCGGATGGTTTGCCCGGATCAATGCCGGTTCTGAATTCATTGGCGGCCGAAGGGTGGCAACCTCTCTGGGTATGGTTAATATCAACCAACTGGAAACAAGGCTTGGTTACAATATTCCGTTGAGTTTTACAAAAGGAAAGATGAGCAAGTTCCTGAACTTCGGCTCCAGCTACAACCTGAGCCGGGTGATGCCGGCAGGAATATTAAAGGATTCTTTCCGTACCCAAACGCGCAGTTACCTGTCTCATTTTGTCAGTTGGTCGCACCAGTTGCCGCGCGCCGTGCAGCAAATTTATCCAAGGTTCGGGTACAGTGGCGCGGTACAACACCGTCATGTGCTGGATGGAAGCGGTTACCAGGTCAATGCAGGTGCGCAGGTATCCCTGCCTTCGTTCCGTAACCACAGCATTGTTCTCGGCAGTGCTTTCCAGCAAACGGATACCACCAACCTTTTATTTGCCAACCGGTTTGCCGGTTCAAGAGGTTATTCTGATTTCGACTTCCAGCGGTATTCGCGCATGTGGCGCGTATCGGCCAATTATCATTTTCCATTGGCCTACCCGGATTGGGGGGTGGCGAATATTGTGTATCTGCAGCGTTTGCGCGGAAACCTGTTCTATGATGTAACCAGGGTGTTTGCCCATGACCGTTCGCGTTTGCGTGATGTGGCCAGCACTGGGGCAGAATTGTTCTTTGACACGCAATGGTGGAATATGGTTCCCATCACCATCGGCATTCGCTATGCTTACCTGCTGGATCCCTATTTCGAGGGTTCCCGCAGAACCCACAGGATTGAACTGGCGCTTCCGCTGGATTTAATCCCCGATTAGAAATAATGAACAGGGAACAGGGAACAAGGAATGTTGAAGGGAAGTAGGAAGTAGGAAGTAGGAAGTATGAAGCAGTCATGTAGAGATAAGCTGCCAAAACCTAAATACCTTAATACCACAATACCTATCAACTAATCAACATATCAACTCTTCAACCTAATCCCTAATCCCAATTCCAAATTCCTAACTCCTAATCCCCAATTCCCCCCAAACTCTCCTCCAGTGTCCTGATCTTCTCCTCGGCATCGGCTCTTTTTTTTCGTTCCGCCGCCACTACTTCGGGTTTGGCATTCTGAACAAAACGTTCATTACCCAGTTTTTTATCAACCGAAACAAGGAAGCCTTTCAGGTATTCAAGGTCCTTCATTAACTGTTCTTTTTGAACGGAAGAATCCAGAGCCGTTTCGCTTTGCATGTAAAAACGTTCACGTCCTACAACAACATTAATCGTTTCCGGCACGGGTTCCGTTGTATAATGAATATGGTCTGCAGCCACCTGCTTGCCGAGAATGGCTTCAATAGCCTTGTAGTTGCCCACGTCGGATTGTATGTGCAGCTGTATAACATCTTTAGGCTTAATGCCATTTTTAATACGTGCATCACGAATAGCCGAGATTGTTTGTTTCAGTAATTCACCCTGCTGCAAGGTAGAGGCATCTGCCGGTCGTGCTGCAACAAACTGCCGGATGCACAGATCATCATCCTGTTTGCGCAGGTGGTGATATATCTCTTCGGTTACAAACGGCATAAAGGGATGCAGCAGGTGCATTAACTGTTCAAAGAAGTCAACTGTTTTGTTGTAAACACCGGCATCAATGGGTTGCTCAAAACCGGGCTTCACCCACTCCAGGTACCAGCTGCAGAAATCATCCCAGATGAGGGAATAAATAGTTTTCAATGCTTCACTTAACCGGAAGCCCTTGTACAGCCCCTCCACTTCCAGCTTCACAGCATTCAGCCTGTTCTCAAACCACTCAATTGCAAACTTTGAACTGCCAACTGTGGACTGTGGACCATCGACTGTCGACTTCCTCCCTTCCCACATCTTCACAAGCTTCAGAGCATTCCAGATCTTGTTATTAAAATTGCGTCCCTGCTCGCAGCTGCTGTCATCAAATAAAAGATCATTACCGGCGGGAGCAGAAATCAGGATTCCAAAGCGGACCGCATCCGCCCCGAATTTTTCAATGAGATCGAGCAGGTCGGGTGAGTTGCCCAGGCTCTTGCTCATTTTCCGTCCCTGCTTGTCGCGCACCATACCTGTGAAGTACACATGTTCAAAAGGTTTCACCTGCCTGTATTCCATACCGGCCATGATCATGCGCGCAACCCAGAAAAAGATAATATCCTGCCCGGTAACCAGCACCGAAGTAGGGTAGTAGTAGTTGATCTCTTCATTACCCGGTTCATTGATGCCATTGAACACTTCTATCGGCCAGAGCCAGGAAGAGAACCAGGTATCAAGGACGTCTTCATCCTGTGTAAGCTGCACGCTGTTCGCTTCACGCTTCACGCCTTTTTTTTCAAATAATTCAGCAACTAATTTCCTGGCTCCATTCTCTGTTTCAGCAACGTAGTAATTTCCGCTTTCATCGTACCAGGCCGGTATACGCTGACCCCACCAGAGCTGGCGGCTGATACACCAGTCCTTTACATTCTCGAGCCAGTATTTATAAGTTGCCAGGAATCGCTCTTCGGGATGAATTTTTACTTCGCCTGATGTAACCGCGGCCAATGCCAGGTCAGCGAGGCTGCGCATTTTGACGAACCACTGGGTGGAAATCCTCGGTTCCACCACGGCACCGGAACGTTGTGAAAAACCCAGTCGTGTATTGTATTCTTCAACTTTAACCAGTTGTCCATCGGCTTCCAGTTGCTGCACCACCATTTTGCGTGCTTCAAAACGGTCCTGCCCAACAAAAACTTCGGCAGCCGTGCTGAGCGTGCCGTCTTCATTGAGCGTATCGATAATAGCGAGGTTATGCTTCAGGCCCAGGTTATAGTCATTGATGTCATGAGCAGGAGTTACTTTCAGCGCACCCGTACCAAATTCAGGATCCACGTAATCATCAAAAATGATGGGCACTTCGCGGTTCACCAGCGGGATAATTATTTTTTTTCCTTTCAGGTGTGCATAGCGCTGGTCATCCGGGTTTACACAAACGCCCGTATCGCCCATGATGGTCTCCGGGCGCTGGGTGGCGATTATTATGTATTCTTCTTTCTGCGGACCGTCGGCTGTGGACCGTGGACTATCAACCACTTTATATTTAACGTAGTAAAGCTTTCCCTGCACATCTTTATATTCCACTTCTTCATCACTGAGCGCCGTTTTTGCGGATGGATCCCAATTGATCATGCGGGCGCCGCGGTAGATCATTCCCTTTTTATACAGGTCTACAAATACCTTGATGACGGCCTTGTAATAATGGTCGTCCATGGTGAACGTGGTGCGGTTCCAATCGACACTGCAGCCAAGCTTCCTGATCTGGTGGTAGATGATTCCGCCGTATTTTTCTTTCCATTCAAACGCATGGCGCAGGAATTCCTCGCGTGTAATCTGGTTCTTCGATAAGCCTTTTTCTTTCTCCAGCATCTGCACCACCTTGGCTTCCGTAGCAATGGAAGCATGATCACTGCCCGGAACCCAGCAGGCATTGAAGCCGCTCATACGTGCTTTGCGGACCAGCACATCCTGCACGGTTTCATTCAGCGTATGGCCCATATGCAATACGCCGGTAACATTAGGCGGGGGAATAACAATGGTAAATGGGGGACGGTTGTCGGGCTTACTGGTGAAATACGCCTTGTCCAGCCAATGCTGGTACCATCGTTCTTCAACGTTTTTGGGTTCAAAATTCTTAGAAAGGGCTGTGCTCATGCGTTACATAAAAATTGGTGGGCAAATTTAACTATTGCCTGCCAACTGCCCGCATGAAAGCACAGTTATCCTGACCTGCAGAGCCGGTAAACAAAGAATTGGTACCCTAATCTAAGGTCAACATCCTAATTGTCAAACTCCAGCTGGCTGCTGTTGATGAAATTCACCAGGGCGGCTGCGTTTTTGAGGTTCAGCTTTTTTAAGATGTTGTAGCGGTGTACTTCCACTGTTTTCACAGAAATGTTGAGGGAATCAGCAATCTCTTTGGAAGAAAAACCTTTTTTGATATAGGCTATGATCTCGATCTCACGCTGTGAAAGAGAGTTGAGGCCCGTTTGCGGATCATCACCGCTGATCACCTGCTCGGAAAGAATGTTCTTGATCTCTTCGCAGATGTATTTACGTCCCTGCTGGATCTCGGTAATGGCTTTAAACATTTCTTCACGCGATGAGTTCTTGGTTACATAACCCATTGCACCTTTCTGGATCATCTTGCGTGCATAGGTAGGCTGTGTATGCAGCGATACACCCAGGATCTTGGATCCCGGTGAAAATTTCCTGATCAGTTGTGTCGCTTCAATGCCATTCATACCCGGCAGGTTGATATCCATAATAACCACCTGGGGACGTAACTGTTTGGCCAGTTCTACGGCGTCTTCACCACTTCCGCTTTCCGCCACAACCCTGAACCGCGGATCGGTGTTCAGGATAAAGCTCCATGTTTCTCTGACCAGCGTGTGGTCGTCAGCAATCAGAATCGTAATCTTTTCCATAGTTAATTTTGGACGTTATTGTTAGTAATTGGGAAATTGATAAATATTTTGCAGCCCTCTCCGGGTATGCTTTGAATGGTATGCGTTCCGTCTATCAGGTAAACCCTGTTCTGGATATTTTTTAAACCAGCGCCTTTGCGCACTTTTTCAGGGTTGAATCCAACACCATTGTCTTCAATAACCAGTTGCAGTTCTCCACCGTGCTGTTTTACTTTTATGATAACAAGGTTTGCTTTGGCATGACGGATGGCATTGTTCAGTGTTTCCTGTATGATCCGGAAAACCGTAAGCTTCTGCGCCTTGGATAACAGAGGCTCGATCCGCGGATCGATGCTCAGGCTTACATTCAGTTTTCCGGTCAGGTTAACGCTCTCAATCAGGTCGTGGATGGAATCAACCAGACCAAGGTCGCCGATACTGGGGTCCATCAGCGAACGTGAAAGCTGGCGGATTTCGTTGATCACATTCTGAATGTTCCTGGTTGATTTAAAAATCAGTTCATCTTTCAGTTCGTTATTACTCAGGGCGAGGTCGAGGTACAGCTTTGTGGTGGTGAGCACTTGGTTCACATTATCGTGCAATTCCTTGCCGATCTCACTGCGTTCCTGTTCCTGTGTATCCACGGTGGCCTGGTTAATGGCTTTCTGCCGGTCAAGTTCCTGCTGGATCAGTGTCTGCTCCAGTTTTTTTCTTTCCGTGATATCCTGTGCCGCGCCGATCATGCGAACCGGTTTTCCTTCTTCGTTACGCAGGATCTTTCCGCGGTCATACACAAAAGTGTACTGCCCGTCGTCGCGCAGGAAGCGGTATTCCACGTCGAATGCATCCTCGTGGTTCGCCTGCAAAATGGCATTGATCACCGCCTGCACACGCTCCTGATCTTCAGGGTGAATGCGCGTGAGCCACTGGTAAATGTTTTCAATGGATTGATTTTCCTCAACGCCATAAACTTTTTTCAATCCGTACGCATCGCGGTAGATCATATTGGTTTCCAGGTTCCAGTCCCAGATCAGGTCGTGTGTTGCTTTTAACACCGTATCAAACCGTTCATTCGCTGTCTTGATCTGTATGATGGCCCAATGGTTCTCCATGAGAATGCGCACGATGTTGCGGACACGCTCAATAATATTCAGCTGCTTTTCTGTTGGAGCGCCCGTTTTTTTGAGGTATACGGCAAAACTGCCCATCACTTCTCCTGAACTATGAATGATCGGCAGCGACCAGGATGCACGGAAGGCATGCCGGCCTGCCAGCGCTCTGAACCGGGCACAGAGCGGATCTTTTTCTATATCTGAAACGATCACGGTTTTTTTGAAATACATGGCCGATCCGCAGGAGCCTTCCATAGGCCCGATTCCGCTTCCATCCAGTCCCTGCTTTATTTCAGGCGGTATGCGCGGTGCAGCCACCTGCTCCAGCTTTCCATCTTCCCGGAGAAGAACCACGGAAGTATACGTTTCCGGGTGTATACATTCAATTCCACTGAGCAGCTTATCAAGCAATGCATAAAATGATGTGGTCCTGTTGGCCGACAGTTCAAATATGCTGCGTTCCAGGGAAAGCATTTGTTCGTGGTACTTCCTGTCGGTAATATCCTGAAGGGCGCCGATGATGCGTACTGCTTTTCCTTCTTCATTGCGGATAATATAACCCCTGTCTGAAACAAAAGCATAAGTGCCATCAAAGCGCTGGTAACGGAACTCTTCCTGCCAGATATTTCGTGACGGATCATTAAGAAAGGCCTCGAGACCTGATTTGATCTTTTCACGATCATCGGGATGGAAATGGCTGATGCAGAAGTCAATATTGGACGTGCGGTTTTCGCCAAGGGGCCAGCCAAATATTTTGGTGAAGTTCTCCGACCACACCACGGTGTTCTTTTTCAGATCCCAGTCCCAGATACTGTCGGAAGTGGCAAGAGTTGCGTGCCGGTACCGGTCGTTGCTGCTGATTAATTCCTGCTCTTTACGTTTTAAATCGGTAATGTCCTGCATGGCACCGATCAACCTCCGGGGCCGGCCTTCGCTGTCGCGTTCAATCAGTCCCTTATCCATTACATACCGGTACGTACCGTCAATATGTTTATATTGGTATTCTTCCTTCCATATTTTTTTTCTTGAATGCCGGATGGCGTAGGTCAGTCCCTGTGATACACGCTCACGGTCATCCGGGTGGATCAGTTCTTCCCACATCGTAATGGTAACATCAGAAGGCTGGTAGCCGAACAGGGCGTGCAGGCCATCGCCCCAGTAAAGTTCATTGTTATCCAAGTCCCAGTCGTACAGGGCATCAGATGTGGCTTTACTGGCCAAATGAAAACGCGCGTAACTTCTTTTCAATTCTTCTTCAACCGCTTTTTGTTCGCTTATATCCTGAAGAGCGCCAATGACCTTGATTGCTTTTCCCGCTTCATCGCGCAGGATTACCGCTTTGTCAATCACTGATGCATAAGTTCCATCCGCTTTCAGGTGGCGGTACTCTTTTACCCACCTTGATTGAGCAGGATCAGCCACTGTGTCATAATATTCCCTGACGGTTTCTTCGCGGTCATCGGGGTGCACGTATTGATGCCATTCATTAAAATGGTTGTTGGTATCAATACCCCACCCGAGCATATCGGTATATGCCTGGCTTACATAAGCTTCTCCGGTCACAACATTCCATTCCCACAAGGCTTCAGAAGAGGCTATAGCAGCAAAATTGAACCGTTCATTGGAGATGCGGAGTTCCTGTTCCACTTCAAGTCGGGCTGTTACATCATTGATGATCTCCAGGGTTGCTTCTGTTCCGTTGTATTGAATGGAACTTGAACTGATTTCCACGAAAATTACCTGGCCGTCTTTTTTACAATGCTTTTTTGATAGGCTTTGTTCGCAGCTATTACAACTACAGAGATCAGCTGGGGAAAGGCTCAAAAATTCTTCTTTTGTATAACCGTAATGCCTGATAGCGGCATCATTTACTTCCAGGAAAGAACCGGAATGAATGTCACGGATCCAGCAGGGAAGGGGGTTGGCATGGAACAGGGTTTTGTATTGCTGTTCGGATTGTTTTAGTTTTTCTTCTGCCTTTACCTTGGCCGTAATGTCGTGGAGGATCAGCAGGCGGGCGTCGTAATTATAATAATTCAGGCTGCTGCCATACACATCACCATAAATAATGTCACCGTTTTTTTTGATTTGTTTGCAGGCGGGAAGCACGGCTCTTTCATTGGTTTTGTTTTCCCGTATATGCCGGATAACATGCGGCACCAGTTCGGGCGGTGACAGCGAAACAACTTCCATGCTGAGCATTTCTTCGCGCGTGTAGCCGTAAAATTCAACGCAGGCTTCGTTTACTTCCAGGATGATGAGTGTTTCCAGGTCATAAATGAGGGAAGGAAGGGGATTGCTTTCGAAAAGAAGCCGGTATTGCTTTTCCGCGGTCTTTGCTTCCGTTATATCGGTGTGTGTACCGATCATACGATTCGGCTCACCCCCGGTACCGTGGTTGACGATCATACCGCGGGCTAATATCCAGCGGTATGAACCTTTTTTATTTTTAACGCGATAGGTGGATTCAAATACCGGGTCTGCGCTGTTCAAATGACGTTTAACAGCTTCTTCCAGTAGTTGCCGGTCATCAGGATGTATCCGTGATTTCCATTCCTGTATGTTATTCCTGATTTCGCCCGGCTCAAATCCATAAAGCTTTTCGTAAGACCGGGAAAAATAACATTCACCGGTATTGATATTCCAGTCCCAAACTCCCTGGTTGCTACCTTCAAGAGCAAATCGCCAGCGTTCTTCACTTTCCACCAGGGCTTTCTGTGCCCGGTAGCGTTCCGTTTCGTTCCGCGTTATCGTCATGATTCCCTGTATGCTGCCATCTTCGCCATAAGCAGGCTTCATCACGCAATGAAAATACATTTCATCTTTACTCAGCACCGTGTCTTCATATACAACCGTTTCACCGGAAAGCACGCGCTCGTAAGATTCACTCATTCTTCCATGCATATAGGTAGGAGCAATGGAAAAAATGGAAAGCCCGTTATATAAGATGATGTTGGAACGGTTGAGTGAGTAAAGGGCTGCCGTGCGATTGAAAAGGGAAATTTTAAGGTCTGTATCCAGCATGATCAATATCTCCTCCGCGTTGTTCAGGAGCAGGTACAGGAAATGCTCAGAACGGGTGTCTGGAGGTATAATAGAAACAGCCGGTTGATTTTTCATTTGATTGTGCAAGGTTTCAGGGACCACATACACCTGGATATTGAACGGTGAATGTACATATTGGCCTTTTTGGTGATGTGTTTATAAATGTAAACTTTCTCTAATTAAGGGTTTTCCCCTGAAGAGTTAGCTGTTGCAGGGGATCTTTTTTTACAAATGTTGTTCTCAATCAATTCATAAACCTTCTTTGGGCTAATTTTATCCGATGCAGCAGTTCAATTCTTCGTGGTACAGTTCACGGCTTCAAAGAGACATGCCCGTTGCGGTTTACGGTCACTACGGGTTTGCCCTGCTCCTGGTACCTACTGCTGCTGCCGATTTCCTCGAGTATGAACGTTTTGGGCTCATTGAATCCCTGCGGCCTCATATTGAAGGTGGTAAGATGAAGGTCTTTTCGATAAACAGCATCAATAATGAAAGCTGGATGAACAATTACATGGAGCCGCGCCACAAAATGATGCGGCACATTGAATTCAATGAATATGTATATGAAGAAGTAATTCCTTTTATCCGGACGCATACCAGCCATGATACGCCCATAATCATCTGCGGTGCTTCCTTCGGGGCCCTGCATAGCATGAACCTGTTTTTAAAACGTCCCGACCTGGTCAGCGGTGTTATTGCCATGAGTGGTGTTTATGATCTAACGGAATATACACGCGGCTATTATGATGAAGATGTATACTTCAACAGCCCGCAGCACTATATGCCGAACCTCACCGATCATCATATTTTAGAACAGATCCGGCGCAGCCGGCACATCCATATTTTCACCGGCAGCGGCGCCTTTGAAGATCCTGGTGCCAGCGGAAGGTTTGCTTCCGTTCTGTACAACAAAGGCATAAACTATGAACTGGATGTATGGGGGCATAAATGGCCGCATGACTGGCATACCTGGCGGAAAGTTTTACCGGAGTATATGGCAACGAGGTTTTAGCTTATAGCTACAAGCTTCAAGCTTCAAGCTTCAAGCTGCAAGCTGTTTAATTCGATCAGTCCTTTTTTGTTTTGGTCTTTCTCTACCGTTCAACCTTTTACTTCCCGACTGTTTTCAGGTTATTCTTTGTGCTTCTTTGCGACTTTGCGGTTAAAATACAGAAACCGCAAAGCCGCAAAGTGCTCTAACAGAGAATGAGAAAAGAATATGAAAAGAAAGATAGAAAGTAGATCGTACTGCTCATTAGCATCGCGGTAACCTAAGTATAAGACTAATAGAGCACCAGTAAAAGAGACTGCATTAAAGCGCTTGCAGCTTGAAGCTCGCAGCTTGAAGCTTCTCTCGCAGCTTCCCTTAAACCGCCACCGTTTCCAATGTAGCCCCGATACCCCGCTCGGTAATGGCATCGCACATGGGTTTCAGATCTTCGTAAGTGCCCTGCTTAACGGCGTACTTTCCTTTGAAGTGTACGATGTAGGCACATTGCTCCGCCTGTTCATAAGAATGCTTGCACACATCCATCAGGGTTTCAATAACCCATTCGAATGTGTTGACTTCATCATTCCATACAATCAGGCTGAAAGGATCGGCTGTATCCGTCAGCACTTCCACATCTTCATTGTATTGGTAACCCGGCCGCTCTTTCATACGGCAACAAAGTTAATTATCTTGAAGTCAAAGAATCAATTATGACCCGAACAACCGGCCTGGGAGGCGTTTTTATACGTTCCTCTGACCCACAAGTACTTTGTGCCTGGTATCAAAAGCACCTGGGAATCAATTTCGGCGACCAAACCTATACCACCTTCACCGGCGGAAATACCGATCCTTCACGCGAGGCTGCCCTTACTGTATTTTCTTTTTTTAAAAGGGATACGGACTATTCAATCCTTCACAAAGCACCTTCATGCTCAATTTCCGTGTAAATGAACTTGAAAATCTACTCCTCATTTTAAAAAAAGAAGGCGTTGAAATTGTTGGAGATATACTTGATGAATCATATGGAAAATTTGGCTGGATCATGGACCCGGAAGGAAATAAAATTGAATTATGGGAGCCGAAAGGTTAAGCAAAAAGGCTGACCTTTTGGTCAGCCTTTTTATAATTCCGTGTCAGGATTAATTGAAAATGTAACGGAACCCGAACTGCATGTAATAGGTCGATACAATGCTGTTGTTCAGCCGCGTGGTGCTGGTGGCTGGCACATTACGGTCGGAAGCCAGGGAAAAAGTTGGCTTCGTGGTACCGCCCGGCGTCAGTGCACCGGTGTTCCGCGGTTGCAGGATCGCGCTGGTATTGATGGTGCGTACCACACCCCAGTTGCTGTTGAGCAGGTTGCCGAAATTAAACACATCGAGTGTGAATTGCACGGTATTGCGCTTTCCGCCCACGTTTGTAAACAGGTCCTGTACCAGCTTCACATCCACCTGGTTTCTCCAGGGAAGCGTAGCCCCGTTGCGCTCCGCATATTTACCCCTGCGTGAGCTCAGGTATTTATCCTGCTCCATATACCGGAAGAACAGGTCACTCTGCTGCTTCGCCGTATAAGTAACGGCTGATGACCCGGAGCCATAGGTCTGGTCCACAAACGTAATTTCTGAAGCATCTTTAGGAACATAGATCAGGTCATTGGTCTGGCCGTCGCGGTTGAAATCAGAAGTATAGGTATATGAAAAACGTCCGGCACTTGAACCTTCAAAAAACAGGGAAAAAGTTGTTCCCAGGTGCTTCAGGTATTCCTTGCGGTAGGACAGGGCGGCAATCACGCGGTCAGGAACAATATAACCGGCATAACCCAGTTCGGGAATGTTCGAGTTGTTGGTGATCTGTGTCAGGGACCAGGTATTCAGCAACTGGTCACCGCTTCCATCATACAGGTTCTTCGCCTGGCTCCTGGTGTAGGCAACGGAAGCCGAAAAGTTGCGGGTGAACTGTTTATCCAGGCGGGCCGTGGCTGAAAAATAATAACCGCCTGAAGCATTGTCCAGAACAACCGGGTTAAAGGCCTGCGTTCCGGCAGCATTACCCCTTCGTACCGGGGTGCTTGGAGCCGTGGCTGCAGTGGCCGGGGTCAGCGGGTAAAGAAACTTATCGGTAACGGCTGCAGGATAAATAGGACGGTTATCGGCATAACCGGCAACATTAAGCGGCTGCGGGTCTACGAGGTTTGGATTTCTGCCTACGGCAATATTCAGGTCCTGGTTGTAAATCAGTTCAAGGGTTCCCACCAGGCCCCAGGGCAGCCTGCTGTCGAGGGCTATACTGCTTTTCCAGGTTTGAGGAAATTTAAAATCAGGATCAATGGCACTGATGGTGCTGGGTACCTGTGAGCCAATGGCCGGAAGGGTAGCCGGACGATAAGCAGCCACACTCGGGTTGAATGGACCGGGCGTTACAAAGGCAGCCGGGTTGTTCCGGTTAGCTGCCGGCGTTTCATACACCTGGGTAAACTGGAGCAGTCCGGCATCTCCGGACTGGGCTACAATCCAAACCGTTGGCACACGACCGGTAAAGATCCCTGATCCGCCACGAAGTTGCAGGGAGCGGTCACCTCTTACATCCCAGTTAAATCCAAGCCGCGGAGACCACAGCACTCTCGACTTTGGAAGGACACCCGTATTGATCCGTTCACCGTTGGCAAACACCAGTGTATCCACAATCGGGTGGGTCTTGATTTCCGCTACATCCAGGTAATGGGGAAGGTCTACGCGCAGTCCAGCGGTTAGGCGGAAGTTCGGCGTTACGCTGATCTCATCCTGTGCATATAAGGAATACTGGGCAAACTTAAAGCGCGGGAAGGCCTGCTCGAATTTTTCGTTCAGTGGATAGGTTATGGCAAAATCAACGGGCTTCACACCGCTTATGAAATCATTCCAGCTGCGGAATGTATAATAAGAGGTGCCAAAACGCTGGAAGCCGTTTCGCGTACTGCTGATATCAACCTGTCCGCCTGCGGTAAAATTGTGCTTCGAGGAAGTCCAGGTCAGGTAATCTACAAAAGATGTTGTCTTAACATCCCTGAGGTTACCAAAGGAGAACGGCTCAAACCCGAATGAAGTAAGCGGCACGCCGGGATTACCTCCGCTACCATCAAGGATGTCCACAAAAGGAAACACCTCGCTGTCCGTACTCCTGGGGTCGTTCTGATGAGTAAAGGTTCCGCGGAACGTATTGGCAAACCGGCCAATGGTGGAATTTAATTCAGCCGACAGGGAATAAAAATTTGCTTCCTGGAAATAGTTGGAGTTTTTAAACCAAAGCGCCGTATTGCTCTGGCGTCCCTGGCTTGTGGAATAAGCAGCCAGCGGGCTGCGTGAGGTACTCACAAAGCTTGGGCTTTTACTTTCCACCTGGCTGTAGCGGATGTTGAAACGGTTCTTTGTATTGATGTTCCAGTCTAAACGGGCTACAAAGCGGGTGTTGTTGCTTTCGTTGTCGTAGTTCTGGTAAGGACCGGTTTCATAATTATAGGTTTCCCTCAGGTAACGGCTTACGGTATCGAGGAAGCCGGCGGTTGGGCGGCTGATGTTAGGTGAAAATCCAAAAGCACCCGGTTGCCCGGCCGTGTAGGTAGTGGCTGCAACATTCTGTTGCCCCGGCTGGATGGTAGCCCCGCTTTCACCGTTGAGGAAGAAAAATAATTTGTTTTTAATGATGGGTCCGCCTACACGGAAGCCATAGGTATTAACCGACAGGTTCTGCCGTACCAGCGGCGTATTGTAGCCAACTTTATTTCCCTGTTGATTCTCGGTGCGGAGAAAAGAATAAATCGAACCCGAATAACTGTTGGTTCCCGATCGGGTAACGGCATTAATGGCGCTGCCGATAAACCCTGATTGTTTAATATCGAAAGGAGTAACATTAATGGAAATCTCTTCGATCGCATCCAGGGAAATAGGTGAACCGTTCGCGGGCAGGTTGGTACCGATCCCAAACGTGTTGTTGAAATCCGACCCGTCTACGGTAATATAGTTCTGACGATAATTACCCCCACCGATAGAACCGTTCGACGTGGAAGAGGCCTGGGGTGTGAGGCGGATAAAATCGTTCAGGCTCCGCGAAATGGTGGGAAGCGTCTGGATCTGGCGGGAACCAACATTGGTGGTGGCACCGGTACGGTTTGCATTCAGAATGGAATTCCGGTTGGTGGCAGATACCACCACTTCAGAAAGAGCCGCATCACTGGCTCTTAAAGTTGCATTCAGAATATAAGGTTCTCCCAGTTTCAAATATATATCATCAAAACGCGAAGGCTGCTGGCCTACATAAGTTACGGTGATGGAATAGGGTCCGCCTACTCTCATATTCGGGATGGTAAACTGCCCGTTTGCGGTGGTTGAAGCATTGTATACCGTACCGGAAGGCTGGTGTACAGCTGATACGGTGGCTCCTGCGAGCGATTCATTTCGGGTACCGCGGATGGTTCCGTTGATGCTGCTGGTGGTTACCTGTGCATACAGAAACTGGCTGGCCAGGAGGCTGATGGCCAGCAGGTGCAAAATTCTCTTGTGCATAGTAGTTTGTTGATTACGCGCGCAAAGTTGCAGGGTGAGTAGGGAAAGAAAAAATTTGTCCTTATTATTTTAATGTTACCTCAGCGCCTGCTGCAGAACTTGTGGAAAAGTCCACTTGCTATAACCTCGGAGCCGCGCAGCGTCTTCCCTTTGCGACTTCTCGGTTGCCTGTTAAAACGGCTCAAATCCACTAAAACCGGGGTTTTCAGGGGATATATTACAAAAGATGGGAAATCTGTGCCGCACTTCTTAAGCCCGATTAGGTTCAATTCACGACTTGCATGGAATTTGTAATTACAGGTGTATCCATCCTACAGTAATAACCACCCCAACACCACTGCCATCCTATAATGCTTAACCTATAGCCATGAGCAAGATTTTTACGCTCGCCTTTGTACTCTTATTACACCTGAACACCATTGCCCAGACAGGCGTTCTTAACACTTCATTCAACGGCGGTGCCTTCAATACAGTTTTCAGTGCAACCGGATCACAGGCCGAAGATGTGGCCATACAGCCCAATGGAAAACCTGTTGTTGCCGGATTAACCCTGATCAACAATACTGCGCACGTAGCACTTGCGCGTTACAATGTTGACGGAACCATGGATGCCAGTTTCGGAACCACAGGCAGACTGACGTTCAACTGCGGAAGCAGCAGTTATGCAAAAGCAGTAGGCATTCAGGCAGATGGAAAGATTGTTATTGCCGGTTCAACCGCACAGACCTCAGGTGATTTCTATTTAAAGCGAATCAACAGCGATGGTTCTATTGATGCTTCCTTTGGAAACAACGGCGAAGTCATTACTGATATCGGTCCGTCTACGGATATTATAAAAGACATCGTGATCCGTCCCGACGGAATCATCATCGTTGCCGGTGAAACTTATAATGGAAGCCAGTTTGATATCGTGATGGCCCAGTACAACAGTGACGGAAGTTTTATCGGGTCTACCACGCTGGCAGCCAGCACCCGGAATGACTTTGTAAAAAATATACGCCTGCAGCAGGATGGCAAGGTGCTGATGGTAGGTACCACCTATAATAACAACAATGCTGCGGATGTGATCCTGGTTCGTTTCCTCGCTGAAGGACTTGGGCTGGACCAGTCGTTCGGTAACGGCGGTATGGTGGTTACGGCACTCAGTTCCGGTGATGATCATGGTAAAGCAGTTGCGGTTCAGCCTGACGGAAAGATTGTCGTGGCAGCTACCATGTACCGTCCTCCGTTTGCTACCGACATTGCCCTGATCCGCTATACAACTCATGGAACCATTGATTACAGTTTCGGAATGGCAGGATTTACGGTTACCGATATTGCAGGAAGCTTTGATGATGCTGCAGGACTTACCATTCTTTCCAACGGTAAAATTCTTGTTGGCGGCGGTGGCGTGAACGTAACCCATTTTGATTTTGCATTGCTTCGTTATAATTCCAATGGTTCACTGGACGGTACGTTCGGGCAGGGCGGTAAAACATTTACCGGCGTAGGCAGCTATGATGATATAGCTTACGGGTTTGCCTGCAGCGGAATTAATGTTTACCTCGTTGGCATTTCACACCGCCAGCAGGGCGGTGCGCCATCTGATTTCGCGGTGGCTTCTTACCTGAATGATGTTACTCCCTTACCACTTCGTTTGTTTGATTTCAATGCGCAAAGGGCAGAACGCGCCGTATTGCTCCAGTGGGAAACCGACAGTGAAGAAAACGTTGATCATTTTCTTGTAGAACGCAGTGCTGATGGAAGAACATTCACCGGTTTAACGAAAGTAAGCGGAAGAAATACGGCCTCACGCAACCAGTATCGTGCAGAAGACGGACAGCCTTTTGCCAGCACCGGTTTTTACCGCCTGAAAGCCGTTGACCGCGACGGAAGTTTTATCTACAGTAAAATTGTAACCATCAAAAGCAGGATCATAAACCCCGAAGTATATCCGAACCCGGCCCATTCTACCACGCAGTTGCAGCTGCCTTCCGGAATAAAAGGCCGCGTGCGCATTGAGGTAGTGGAAGCCAATGGCAGGATCGTTCATTCACAGCAAATGGAACTCCAGGGAAATGGTGTTTCTGTTCCGCTTAATGTGTCCAGCTATGCAAAAGGCATGTACCTGGTTCAGGTAAGAACAGGAGACCAGCAGTTTACGCAGAAGCTTATGAAGGAATGAGGATGGTTTGATTTTGAGATGTAAGATTTAAGATTTGGGTGTCCTTTGAGGTATCAATTTATTTACAGGGTGTATTAACTGTAAGTCCAGATAGGTTGATCAATACGTTATAAAGCGGGACTGCATCTTTTATACAATTTCATCCGGTCGAAACGGGAGATGTGAAACGTGAAACAGCATCCTGAATTTTTTATTTTCCTTGCATGCAAACAGGAGCGGTATCCTGCCGCTTATTTTCGCCTGGGCCTGACAAATCTATATAAAGTCAACGGGTGTCAATAAACCAGCTAAATGTTAACACAAACATTATATCATTTATAGTCTTCATCTTTGTGTGGTAAAAGACAAAGCTTTGCTTGTAAGGTTGCACTTCTTAAGCTGGTTGTAAAAACTAATTAAGTAATTTGGGTGCTTACCAGGATTATTACAAATGAAATATATTGGGTTACTGCTGGCCATAACCGGATTTTTAGCTTTCATTTATTTTAAAGAATACAGGGGAAAGATTATACCTCTTCCTTTTTTGTGGGGGATTGTGTCGTTAGTTGCAGGAGCAGCTGGAATGGGTATGGCCCTGTATCCAGGGATTAAAAAAAAGCTGGCCGCTGAATCCATAGTAAGCACTGAATGGATACACCTGAAAGAATCAGGAGAGCAAATCGTTCCTGACCTTGACCATTGTGAATTTAAAACCAACCATTATATCCGAGAGCCAGGGATGTCACATGCTTCTGCACATGCAATGAACATAGATCCATCGCATCCGCAACAGGACCTGGTGAATCAAACAGTGATCATCTATTACCACGTCAGGCAAGGAGTAACAGAAATATTCAGCAGCCATGTTTTCCCGGTTGATCAGCAGACACTCGGATTTTACGTGGCAAGCGGGCGTGTGATTTTGTATGTAAACAGGTTCAATCGCAGCCAATACTATTTTCAAGTTACCTCCTGACATTGCCCTGCCCATATCAATAAATCCTGCATTGTCATTTTATCGCGGCCGTCCTTAAAAAGGAATCAATTCTGAGCAATCCTACTCACCACTCACCCATCACCACTCACAAAAAAAATTCTTCTTCTCATATAAAATTAAATTGTAATTTGAAAGGGAATCCGCTGTTCCTATCCACAGACATCCGGTTGGTCCGCCCGCTAAACCGACATCATGAGATTGATTTTTTCGATTGCGCTGCAGATGCTGTTTCTGGCAACCTGGGGACAGGCCGGGATCCTAAATACTTCTTTCAACGGTGGTGCTTTTATTACCTCTTTCGGACAGGGAACATCGCAGGCCGAAGACATGGTGGTACAACCCGATGGTAAAATCCTGGTAGCCGGGCAGGCAGACGTCGGTGGTAGCTTCCAGTTTGCGGCCCTTCGCTTTAATGCGGATGGTACGCCTGATGCAAAATTCGGTAGCGGTGGTAAAATGATTTATCCCAATACAGGTATCGGTAAATCCGTGGCGCTGCAGCCCGATGGCAGGATCATCATCGGCGGTATGACCGCATCCGGTCCCAGTACATTTGTACTGATCCGCTGCCTGCCCGATGGTTCACTGGATCCATCTTTTGGAAATGGGGGCCGCGTGATTACGGATGTTGGTTTCAGTACCGATAACCTGGAAGATATTGTAGTGGCGCCTAATGGGAAGATCATAGTGGCGGGAAATATTTTTACAGGATCCGGTTACCATATCGGCCTGGTTCAATACAATTCTTCGGGCACAGTGATCAGCAGCACCGTATTTACGACGGGCGTATACGAAAATTTTGTCAATGAAATAAAACTACTGTCCGATGGAAAGATCCTGGCGGCCGCTGTTTTTTATGGCTCAAGCTCCGTTTCCTATGCCATGCTGGTACGTTACTTATCAACCGGAACCGCAGTCGATCCTTCTTTTGGCATAAACGGCACGGTGATCACCACCGTAGGCAGAACAGCGTATGGTAAAGCATTGGATCTGACAGCGGATGGAAAAATAGTGCTGGCAGGGTCCACCTACAATCCGCCTTTTGCCACGGATGTTTTCCTGGCGCGTTACACAGAGGACGGCGTCATCGACCCCTCTTTTGGCGAAGATGGTGTGGTGATTACCGATATGGCCGGTGCTTTTGATGATGCTACCGGAATTGCTGTAATGAATGACGGAAAGATCATTGTTGGAGGCGGGCGCACAAGCTATTCGAATCCATCAGCTCTTTATGATTTTGCGGTACTGCGGTATATGGAAAACGGAACGCCGGATCCTTCATTCGGAAGTAATGGCGTAGCATCGGCACCGGTGGGTACGGGTGATGATATTGCTTATAGCATGGCGGTATGGGGAAATAATATTTACCTGTCAGGGGTATCGCACCGTACGTCGGCGGGTGCACCCAGCGATATGTCCATAGCTGCTTTTCGGCATGATCTCTTTCCCCTGCCATTGCGTTTTATTTTGTTTACAGCCGAACGAAAAGCTGCCGGTATTCTGCTCACCTGGAAAACCGCCGGTGAAGAATCGGTAGACCGGTATACCGTGCAACGCAGTACCAATGGAATGGCTTTTCTACCCCTCGAAGATGTATTGCCGGGTAAACCTTTTTATACCGCGCTCGATCTTCAAACTATATCCGGAAATATTTATTACCGTGTAAAGGCCTTTGATAAAGATGGATCTTCCCGGTACAGTTCTGTGCTGCTGGTAAGAAGCGAGCAAAAAGGATTGGTTGTATTTCCAAACCCTGCTCTCCGGTCCGTACAACTTCAATTACCTCCCGGGTTATGGGGACCGGTGAAAGTTGATTTGATGAATGCGGGTGGAGGCCTTGTTCATTCGGTACAGCTTTCGCTTACAGGCAGTGCCACTAATCTTCCCTTGGATCTTTCATCCTTTGCAAAAGGAATTTATTTTATCCGGGTCTCCCATAAAGAAACAGTACTTCATACGACATTCATGAAAGAATAAAATTATTTTTCTTTCACAGCATACATAACTCACCACATTTTTCAATGTTGAACCGCGTAGCGGCTTCCTTGAAGATCTGTGGACCGTCGACCGTGGTCTGTGGTCTTCTTGAACTGCCAACTGCCAACTGCCAACTGCCAACTGTTAACTGTTAACTACTCACTCTTCCAGAGCCCGCTTAATAATTTTTTTCTATCCATGCGTATGGCTTTATATTTATAAATCTTCTCCTACTAAAGACCTACTGCCGTACGTACGGAAACGGAAACGCTTTTTCTCACCTTAACCTGCTTCTTATGCAATCAAAATTTACCCATACCCTTGGGTTAACAGCCTTGTTAGCCTGTTTCTACAATTTTAATTCAGCAGCACAGGACGGATCGCTGGATCCAACATTCGGAACCGGCGGAAAATCTTGGACAGTTTCTTCTTCGTACCAAACAAGCATACCAGCACGCATATTGGTTTATCCTGACGGCAGGATCTTGCACCTGGCAACTGCTACCGGAAGCACAGTGTTTATCCGTTATTCGCCAAACGGTGCCCAGGATATTTCGTTTGGTGTCGGTGGTGTACGCTCTACTTCCAGTACCGTTGGTTTACAAAGTATCCGTGATGCCGCTTTACAGCCTGATGGAAAATTTATTGTTGTGGGTGAATATGTTGTGGGCGGAGTAACAGGATTTGGAATTTTCTGGTATAATGAAGACGGAAGTTTGGATAACAGTTTCGACGGAGATGGAAAGGTTTACGTGCGCATCAATAACAGCACTTCCATTGCTACTTCTGTAACCATTGCTGCTAACGGACAGATCGTTGCTTCCGGCCAGGCTACAGAAAATGGTGATGCTGTATTTGGAACCGTACGCCTTAATGCAAACGGCAGCCTCGATACCGGTTTTGATAACGACGGCATTGTAATAACCAATTATGCCACTGGTATGGAATCCAATCCTGATGTTACCGTGCAGACAGATGGTAAAGTAGTGGTTGGCGGAGTGGTCACAAACACCGTTCCTGCACTGGGAATTGACCAGGTACATGGCTCTACAATCATGAAAAGGGACCTGGGTGTGATTCGCTACAATCCGGATGGTTCACTTGATGCCGCCTTCGGTACCGGCGGAAAAACAAGTATCAATACTTATTCTTCAGATGAGCACATGGGTGGGATTGCAGTACGTCCGGACGGTAAAATCGTTTTAGGTGGCAGCTGGGAAGTGAATGAGGATTTTGAGAATACAGGTTTCATCGTATACCGGTTTATGCCCAATGGTTTGCCGGATCCCCTTTTTGGAGGTTCTGGTTATGTTACATTCCGTGATTCTTCTTCCATTGTACGGGCTACCGATTTACGGGTGCAGGCTGATGGCCGCGTGCTCATTGCCGGCTATGGAATTTGTGCCGGACTTTGTACCAGTAATGCATTCGTGTACATGCAGGTTCACCGCGTAAATGAAACGGGCGTGCGTGATGGTTTGGGCAATTATAAATATGTTACTGCCAGTTCGCCATCCAATCCGCACAGTATAGATTATGGCGGATCAATTGAGAGCCAGGGGAATAACCTGATCCTTGGTGGCCTTGCCACTTTTAACGGCGAAACAAAAGCACTATTATTCCGTATAATTAATTCCTCCCCTCTACTTCCTGAAAGCCCGGTTGCTTTTTACGGGGATGCGGATAACGACGGATACGGAACGGGTGTGATGACCGGATCCGGTTATACCGCACCGGCTGGTTTTGCTACGAGGTCAGGTGACTGTAATGATGCAAATGCGGCTATATACCCGGGAGCACCCGAAACAGCAAATGGTGTCGATGATAATTGTAATGGTTCCATAGATGAATCTACTGCTCCGTATACCGTGATCCCTGCGAAAATCGAAGCAGAGAACTGGAGTGCGATGAGTGGTGTGCAAACCGAACCAACCACTGACGCCGGTGGTGGTCTGAACGTAGGCTACATTGACATCAACGACTGGATGGATTATAACATCAGCGTTCCAATGGGCGGGCAATACACGTTGAACCTGCGTGTGGCTACGCCATCTATTTCCAACCCGGAATTACAGGTAAAATTGGGCGACCAGGTATTGGCGACGGTGCCTGTTCCGAATACAGGAGGCTTCCAGAGCTGGACTACGGTTTCCGTTCGGGTAACACTTCCATCAGGCAACCATACTGTTCGCCTGGTTTCTACCGGTGGCGGTTACTGGAACATCAATTGGTTGCAGTTCCAGATTCCTGATGCCTATGTTGATATTCCTGCAAAAATTGAAGCAGAAGCCTGGAGCCGGATGAGCGGTGTTCAAACAGAATTAACCTCAGATGCCGGCGGCGGGTTAAATGTTGGATACATTGACATCAATGACTGGATGGAGTACAATATTGATGCACCATCAGCCGGATGGTACAATGTAAACTTCCGGGTGGCCACGCCATCGATTTCCAATCCTGAATTTGAAGTGCGGTTCAATAACGGTTCTACGGTTAAAATCCCTGTACCCAATACAGGTGGTTTCCAGAACTGGACTACGGTATCGATTTGGTTGAACCTGCAGGCAGGCAACCAAACGATCAGGCTTACTTCCACCGGTGGTGGATACTGGAATATCAACTGGCTGGAATTCTCATATCGTGGCGCCACAGCAACGGAAATGGTGGCCAAGCCGGGTACACTTGAGTCTTCAGAACCGGTGTCGTCCAATTCCGTAAACATTTACCCTAACCCTGTTCGTGATGGCTTCAACTTAGAGTTGGACAACAAGCACGGGGGTGCCGTAAGGGTTGAAGTAGTGAGCATTACCGGAAGATTTGAAAAAGGATACACCTTGAGCAAAACAAGCGGAAAGTCAAGACATAATCTTTCGCTTGCAGGACTTGCTAAAGGAGAATATATCTTGAAGATTACCATGAACGGTTTTACGCAAACCAGAAAACTGATCAAACTGTAACCAGCAGGGATAAGCCGTTCTCTATTGCAAAGTCCTCCTTTATGGAGGACTTTTTTTATTACATAGTTTTTTAATATATATGATTGTCCACAATTTGCAGAGTCCGCTATGGTCAACTTTTTTTGATCAGTAAAAGATAAGTGTTTACATTTATTATCTCCTCCTTGTAAAGACCATTCTAAACCGGCTGCATAGCAAACGATTTCTTTATCACTCACCCTTAACCTGCATCTATGCATTTAAAATTTACCCATGCCCTTGGGTTAACAGCCTTGTTATTTTGTTTCTCTTATTCAGTGGCCGCACAGGACGGAAAGATTGACAGCAGCTTTGGAGTCAATGGCCGTATCTACGATTTGAATTCAACTTATTACAATGCCGATGGAAGCACACCATTGATCCTGGTACTGCCCGACGGAAAAATCCTTCATATAACAGCTAACGGTTCCACAACCCAGTTGATCCGGTATAATGCTGATGGCAGCCGCGACGTTTCTTTTGGTTATGGAGTTTCAGGTACGGGTGGTGGAAGCCTCACGCACCCCGGCGGAAATGCATTTACCAGCGTCAGTGGGGCATTCCTGCTTCCCGACGGCAAATTCCTTGTTTCCGGTCACCAGCAGCCTTACGATAAGGGATTACTGGTGATCCGTTTTAATGCAAACGGTGCTGTTGACCGGAGTTTTGGCGTTTATGGAGAAGCCCATGTGAAGGTTGGTTCCACATACACCGGAGGCGCACAGGGGATGGCCGTTCAGGCTGATGGAAAAATTGTACTGGTTGGCAGTACACAGGATGGCAGTGAATCCAAGCTTGCCGTTGCCCGTTTTAACCATGATGGCACACCGGATCCCACATTTGATGGCGACGGAAAACTGATGTACAATATCATTACCGGGGGAGAATTGGCTACGGACGTAGCCGTTCAGCCGGATGGAAAAATTGTTGTGGGGGGCCATTTCATAAATCAGGGCGATCAGTATCATGGTCCGATGTATGATTTAGCTGTGGTGCGCTTTAATCCGGATGGTTCCGTTGACAATGGTTTTGCAACCGGTGGGATCTACAAACATGTAAATGGTGCCAGCCAGGAATTAATGGCTGACCTGGCCGTAGGTCCTGACGGCAGCATTTATTTTGCCTGGAACAGCAACCAGGATTATGAGTATTATCGCGCCTATTTGAACAGGTTATGGCCAAATGGTACATATGCAGGTGGAACTGATTTTATCGCGGGAGCCATTAAAACGCTTACGGATATGCGGATCCAGGCTGATGGCAAAGTGCTGGTGGCGGGTTATGATGTTTGCCCGCAGTCAGGCTATTTCACCTGTCCTGTTGAGCGCAATAATAATTTCTACATAGCGCGTGTTCATCCCAATGCAACCATGGACCCGACCTTTGCTGATAAAGGGATCTGGTATGTGGAATACAACCAGATTACGGCAGGGGGTCAAAACTTTTATACCAATGAAAAGGGCGGATCGCTTCAGTCGCAGGGGAATAAATTATTGATAGGTGGTTATGTGGACCAGACCAATTTTACCTTCGACCAGAATTTTAATAAGGTAGTCAGCTCGAGAGAACAAAGAGCTACCGTATACCGCCTTCACAACTCATCGCCATTGCTGCCAGAGAACCCTGTGGCCTATTTTCAGGACACCGATGGTGATGGTTATGGTAATTCCGGATCCACTATCAATGCGTACAGCACGCCGAATGGTTATTCAGCACGCTGGGGTGATTGCAATGATGCCAATGCATCCGTGAACCCGGGTGCAGCAGAAGTGCTTAATGGGCTGGATGACAACTGCAACGGGCAGATCGATGAAGGACTCAGTACAAGCACCTACGTAACCATACCGGCAAAGATTGAAGCGGAAAATTATACAGCCATGAATGGCGTGCAGAAAGAGGCTACCCAGGACGCCGGCGGTGGTGAGAACGTTGGTTATATCGACCTCAATGATTGGATGGATTACAATATCTCATCGCCGCAGGCAGGTACGTATACATTGAACCTTCGTGTAGCGTCTACCATGAGTGGCGGACGTTTTGAAGTGCGCAGCAGTGCGGGTGCCGTGCTGGCCAGTATTGATGTACCCAACACAGGCGGATGGCAGAACTGGACTACGCTGAGTGTTCCTGTTACACTTCCACAAGGAGCCCAAACGGTCCGTCTTGTTTCTACCAGCACTTCAAACTGGAACATCAACTGGCTTGAGTTTGCTTTGCCTGGAAATTACGTAACCATTCCGGCTAAGATTGAAGCAGAAGCCTATACCAATCATTACGGTACACAGAATGAATCTACATCTGATGCCGGTGGCGGACAGAATGTTGGCTACATTGACCAGGGCGATTACCTGGAGTATAATATTCACGTACCAACTGCCGGTGCTTTCAATTTCACCGCAAGAGTAGCGTCCACCATGAGTGGAGGACAGTTTGATGTACGCAACAGCGCCGGCCAAACCCTTGCCACCATAACTGTTCCGATTACAGGCGGCTGGCAGGCATGGACGGATGTTACAACGATTTTAAATTTGCCTGCGGGTAACCAGGTGCTTCGCCTGGTATCTACGTCGAGTGCCAACTGGAATATCAATTACATGATCTTCAGCCAGGATGGTGCGGGCTATGTACAGATCCCGGCACGCATTGAGGCGGAACAATACACAGATATGTCCGGTGTTCAAAAGGAAGCCACAGCTGATGCGGGCGGCGGGGAGAACGTTGGATACATCGACCAGGGAGACTGGATGGAATACAAGGTATCGGTTCGTCCCGGTGATGGAAGTTTCTTGTTTTCAGCACGCGTAGCCTCCCTGATGAGCGGTGGACAATTCCAGTTACGCAACAGTGCAGGTACCGTACTGGCCACTCTTAATGTTCCTAATACCGGGGATTGGCAGAACTGGACATTCGTAAGTGCGCAGGTTACCCTTCCGGAAGGCAACCAAACGGTGCGTATCGTTTCAACCAGTTGGGCCAACTGGAACATCAATTGGTTTCAGTTCGACAGGGGATCCGGCACCTTTACTTCTCTCAAAGCAAGGCCCATAACTGACCTGTCGACAGAAGGAACCGGAAAGGGTACAGTAGGTATTTATCCCAACCCGGTGCGCGATGCGTTCAACCTGGAACTGGACAATGCCCACAATGGCAACCTGCGCGTTGAAGTGGTGAACATCACCGGAAAAGTGGAAAAAGGATTTTCATTGAGCAAAGCCTCCGGGAAATCCAGGCACAACCTGTCCCTCGCAGGACTCGCAAAAGGAACCTACATCCTTCGCATTACAAGCGGTGGCGTAACGCAAACCCAAAAGCTCATAAAACTCTAAACAACTGTATAAACTGTTCGATTTTTAAGTCCTCCTGCAAAGGAGGACTTTTCTAAAACTTGTAATAGAACATTAGGAATATTAACCCTATTATATTTTACTAAACTTACACTTATGCAACCAAAATTTACACACTTCCTGGGACTGGCAATTATGCTGTTTTCTTCGGCAGCTTACGTAAGCGCACAGGATGGATCAATTGATGCCGGTTTTGGTAACAACGGCCGTGTATGGAATTCACAGGCAGAATACGAGCGTGATCCTGAGCTTTACATCACTCCCCGTGTGTTGGTTCTGTCTGATGGCAGGATACTGCACATATCAACGCCGGTAACAGCCAAGTATTCCCATATCTCTGATGGATTTAAAATAACCCGCTACATGCCCAACGGGGAAGCGGATGCTTCATTTGGTACAGCAGGAACCAGAACTTATATGCCATCAAGTGGACTAAGGGAAGTCTATTATGCCGTTTTACAACCCGATGAAAAGATATTGCTTGCAGGATCTGCCTTATCGGGTTCCAATTATGTATTCAGCCTGATGAGGCTCAATGCGGATGGCACGCCGGATAACAGTTTTGATGGAGATGGTAAAGTGGTTACCGACCTGGGACCTTCCACGGCCCGGAGCATTGCTCTTCAACCGGACGGAAAGATTGTTGCAGTGGGACATAATACCACAAATTTTACAATGCCCCTGATTACGGTTCGTTATAATCCCAATGGTTCACTGGACACTGGATTCAGCAGCGATGGAATAGAAACGACCAATTTATCGCAGGGTTTTGAACGTTCCGGCTCTGTGGCTATTGGACCTGATGGTAAAATCTATGTTGCCGGGCAGGTTAGAAATTATACAGTGATCAATGATCCTTACGACGGGCCGTATACAACAAATCGTACGGATGGTGGTATTTTCCGCTTGCTTCCCGATGGTACACTCGACCGTTCATTCGGAACGAATGGATTGGCAACTTTCAGCACGCCCGAACGGGATGAGAAACTTCGTGAAATAGAAATTCAAAATGACGGGAAAATCCTGCTTGGCGGCAACCTTACACAGGTGGAAGGGCGAGGCGTCCCTTATCCCTCAGACCTGTTTGTTTACCGGTATACCCAGAGCGGTACGCTGGACCCCGAGTTTAATGGCACTGGAATCCGGAGAATCACATTTTCAGAACGGGTAATTGGGGCGGATATGGCCTTGCAGCAGGATGGAAAAATCCTGGTGTCGGGTTTTCTTGTATGTTATACAGGTTGTTCCATAACTGAAGGTGACCTTGTTGTCGTTCGATTGCTTGCCAATGGCAGTAACGATAACAGCTTTGATGGTGATGGTATGGCGAAAGTTGCCAATAACACGCCTTCCATTGAATACGGTCCATCGCTGGCATCACAGGGAACAAAACTTATCCTGGGAGGTTACGCCGTTAACTGGGGTGGAAATGAAGTAACGAGGGATTTTTTAGCACGGCTTCAAAATTCATCAGCCATCCGGTCACATGATCCACAGCTTTATTATAAGGATATCGATGGTGATGGTTATGGCAACAATGCACAAACTATGGTAGCCTATTCCCAACCACCGGCTTCGGCTACCCGGGGCGGCGACTGCAACGATGGCAATTCGGCCATCAACCCCGGTGCAACCGAAGTGCTGAACGGCATTGATGACAACTGCAACGGGCAAATAGATGAAGGATTAGGCAGTAGACATTATACATTGATCCCTGCACGCATTGAAGCGGAAAACTATTCAGCCATGCACGGTGTGCAGAATGAACCCACGCAGGATGCAGGCGGTGGTCAGAACGTAGGGTACATTGATATCCATGACTGGATGGATTATAATCTTTTCGTCCGTACGCCGGGTTGGTATGCACTCAAACTGCGGTTAGCAACACCGTCCATCTCCAATCCAGAATTTGAAGTGCGGATCGGAAACAACCTGCTGGCAAAAGTAAAAGTGCCCAACACCGGCTCTTTCCAGGCATGGACAACGGTAACGGTAATGGTGAATTTGCCGGCGGGAAATCAAACTGTGAGGTTGATTTCTACGGGAGGTGGCTACTGGAATATTAACTGGCTGGACTTTGCACTACCTACCTATACAAACATACCCGGTAAAATTGAGGCCGAGCATTATTCCAACATGTACGGCATTCAAACTGAACCCACAATGGATGCGGGCGGCGGAGAAAACGTAGGATACATCGATCATTACGACTGGATGGAATATAATATTCATGTACCCTCTGCCGGCTGGTACAATGTGGACTTCCGGGTAGCTACACCTTCCATTTCCAATCCGGAATTTGAAGTTCGGTTCGGAGTTGGCTCAACCGTCAAATTAAAGGTTCCAAACACAGGTGGATTCCAGAACTGGACCACCATATCCATCTGGCTGCAGTTGCCGGCCGGTAATCAAACGATCCGTCTTACTTCAACGGGTGGCGGGTACTGGAACATCAATTGGCTGGAATTCTCTTTCCGTGGTGCCACGGCAACAGAAATGGTAGTGAAGCCTGGTGCCCCGGTTTCTGTTGAAAATGCAGTGAACAATTCCGTAAACATCTATCCGAACCCGGTACGGGATGTATTCAACCTGGAGCTGGATAACAAACACACAGGTGCTGTACGTGTAGAAATAGTAAGTGTCACCGGCCGAATGGAAAAAGGATTTACCGTAAATAAAGCAGACGGCAAATCAAGGCACAACCTTTCCCTTTCCGGCCTGGCAAAAGGTGAGTACATTTTACGCATCACGCAAAACGGTTACACGCAAACCAGGAAAATCATCAAGCTGTAACCAGCAGGGATATGCCGTTCTCTATTGCAAAGTCCTCCTGTACGGAGGGCTTTTTTATTGATAAATTTTTATAATATATCTGATTGTCTATATTTTGCAGAGCCCGGTCATTGAATTTTTTTTTGGTTTTGGGATTAGGCCCTATATTTATAATTCCTTCCTGTTAAAGACCTTACGCAAACTAACTGGATAGTAAACTATTCATTATTGCTCACTCTTTAACCTGCATCTTATGCAATCAAAATTTACCCGGTCTCTCGGGTTAACAGCCCTGTTAGCCTGTTATTTCAGTTTTAATGTAAACGCCCAGGATGGATCCATTGATCCTTCTTTTGGCACCAGCGGAATGGTACTGGACCCGCCTGGAAATTACAGCCTTAACCGGGGTGGTGGTCATACACCCAGACTACTGGTTTATCCGGATGGTAAGATCCTTCATATTGCCTCTTCTGCAACAGGCACAAAACATACCCGCTACCTACCTGATGGGGCCCTTGATATAACTTTTGGAACGGGAGGAACTATAGATGTTCCTGCTGGTACCGGCCTTGGAAATCTTCGTGATGCCTTACTCATGCAGGATGGACGTTATGTAATTGTTGGGCATACCACCTTTAATGGTGTCAGCACGTTTGGTGTCATGCGTTTTCATGCAAATGGTTCACCGGATAACAGTTTTGATGGTGACGGAAAGGTTGCTGTTCCCATACCTTCGGGAGGAGCTGTTGGTTCTGTTGCCCTGCAACCCGATGGGAAGCTTGTGATCACGGGCGGATCCAGGGTTTCCGGTGAAGACATGTTTACCACCGTTCGTCTTTTGTCGAATGGTGCCTTAGATACGAGCTTTGACGGAGACGGAATGGTATACACCAATTTTAATGATGGTTATGAAGGGGGAAGAGCGGTGGCCATTCAAACTGACGGTAAGATCGTGGTAGCCGGTGAGGTTATGAACCTTCATACAGGTTTTGGCGTGCCCAACACGAACCAGGATATCGGTGTGGTGCGTTATCTGCCCGATGGTACCCTGGACGTTTCCTTCGACGGTGATGGTAAAGCCACCATGTGGTCGATTAATTTAACGGATTTTGTTACGGATGTTATGATCCAGCCGGATGGGAGGATCGTGGTTGGTGGTTACCAGTATGTGACCGGTGACCCGGATTCAACCTATTTATTTGCTCAGAGTTACTTACCCAATGGTGGACCGGATGTTGCATTTGGAGGTGGAGGACAGTCACGAACACAAATGAATGGTGAGGCAACCGGAACGGATGCTGCATTGCAGGCGGATGGAAAGGTCCTTGTGGCCGGATACCGTGTTTGCTTCAGTACATTTTGCATTAACCCCGGAAACGGTGGAGTCAGTGTTGTACGGTTTTTACAAAACGGCCAGCTCGATCCAACTTTTGGTGGCAGCGGCAAAATTGAATATGCTTACCAGCCGGGTTCATCCTCCCAACCACAGAGTATTGAATATGGCAATGGGCTGGCTTTCCAGGGAAACAAACTATTACTCGGGTCTGTTGCCACGTTTAATTACAACAGCAATCCTCCCGAAGCCCTGCTGATCCGCCTTAATAACTCTTCTCCATTGCTTTCCGATTATCCTGTTGTGTATTACCAGGATACTGATGGCGATGGATATGGCAATTCATCCGTTACCAGTACTGCATACAGTCAGCCGGCAGGTTATACAATAAAAGAAGGAGATTGCAACGATGGCAGTGCGGCCATTAACCCGGGTGCACCGGAAGTGCTCAATGGCCTGGATGATAATTGCAACGGTCAAATCGATGAAGGCCTCAATACACCCACTTATATTACCATCCCGGCCCGTATTGAAGCGGAGCATTATACAGCCATGAGTGGGGTTCAGAAGGAACCAACGCAGGACCAGGGTGGGGGAGAGAACGTTGGATACATTGACATGAATGACTGGATAGAATATCGTATTGCCGTACCTGCAGGTGGTGGCAACTATGATTTCATAACAAGAGTGGCCTCCGGAATTGGTGCACGCTTTGAACTCCGGATGAATGATGGTATGCTGTTAGCAACCGTGGAGGTGCCCAGGACCGAAGGATGGCAGAACTGGACTACGGTAAGTACACCGGTAACGCTTCCGCAAGGGAATCACACAATCCGGCTTGTCTCCACCAGTTATGCCGGCTGGAATATTAACTGGCTGGAATTTGCTGTTCCGGGCAACTATGTAACCATCCCGGCAAAAATTGAAGCAGAAGCCTATACCAATCAGTTCGGCACCCAGAATGAACCTACATCAGATGCCGGTGGCGGACAGAATGTAGGCTACATCGACGAAAATGATTTCCTGGAATATAAGGTGCGCGTTACTGCAGCCGGTGCCTTTACCCTAACTACCCGGGTTGCCTCTATTATGAGTGGTGGCCAGTTTGTAGTGACCAATCATGCAGGTGATGTGCTGGCCCGCGTAAATGTGCCCAATACAGGCGGATGGCAGAACTGGACCGATGTGTCAACCACGCTGAACTTACCGGCTGGTGACCAGGTGCTGCGCCTTGTATCCTCCTCTGCACCTAACTGGAATATCAATTACCTCGTGTTCAGTCAGGATCAATCCTCTTACGTGCGCATTCCAGCCAAAATCGAAGCAGAGGCTTACACGGCTATGAGTGGTGTTCAAAATGAACCAACTTCCGACGCCGGAGGCGGACAGAATGTTGGTTATATAGATATATACGACTGGATGGATTACAACATTAATGTTCCATCAGCAGGACAATACAAACTGGATTTAAGAGTGGCTACACCATCAATTTCCAACCCTGAGTTCCAAGTGAAGATCGGAGACCAGGTGCTGGCCACTGTAAAAGTTCCCAACACAGGCGGATTCCAGAACTGGACAACCGTTTCGGTAATGGTAAACCTGCCTGCCGGTAATCAAACCGTTCGTTTGATTTCTACAGGTGGAGGTTATTGGAACATCAACTGGCTGCAGTTCTCATGGCCAGCATCTCCGGCGATCACCAAAGCAATTCCAGTGCGTATTACCGGTGAATCATCCATTACAACTGGTAGCGTAACTATTGCACCCAACCCGGTTCGTGATGTATTTAATCTTGAGCTGGATAACAAACATGGTGGAGCCGTACGCGTGGAAGTGGTAAGCATTACCGGCAGAATGGAAAAAGGATTTACTTTAAATAAAACAACCGGTAAGTCAAGGCATGCCCTGTCGCTTGCAGGCCTGGCAAAAGGTGAGTACATCCTTCGCATTACAAGCGGTGGCGTAACGCAAACCAGCAAGCTGATAAAACTCTGACCAACTGCATAAGCCGTTCGCTAAACAAAGCCCTCCCATAAAACGGAGGGCTTTTTATTAACCGCAAAGGCGCTAAGCCTTCGCGCCTTTGCGGTTAAACAACCAATCAACCTCCCACTTCCACTAAATACTTTTCATGAATTACATCTTCAACTTTTTTATTTTCAATCTTGCTTTCCAGCCATGAAATAATATCCAGGTAGGCCAGCGCCCGGGCCGCAAATTTCTGTTGCTCGAACTGCTTCAGGCGACGGTGTAAATGTTTGAACTCCTCTTTAATTTCCTGGGGGGAACGTTGAAAGGAAGTCCTGATGAATTTAAAGATCTCTTCCTCAATGGCGTTCAGGTTCTGCATCTTGGCCATGTACCGGTACACCGATTTGATCAGGTATTCCAGCAGCGTAATATTGCCCAGTTCATAATGAGCAATAAGGTGCAGCAGTCGTGAATAGCTTTGAAGGTCCGTACGCAGGTCCACCTTCCAGTTGATGATCTTGTTCAGGTACTTAATGGCATTATCAAAATCACCGCTGCCGAAATACAGCGAAGCGATCTTGTAGTAAAATACCAGCACCCGGTGCCGGTCGAGGTAAAGACTGTACTCCTGCAGTTTATCCACGATATAGGGCACCAGATCCAGGCCCTCCTTAAAGGTGCCCTGCATGAAATGGCGATTCAGTTTGGCAATATAGAGGTATACGAAAACCTGGATGGTATTGTTATCATTCCGGCTGACCAGTTCCGACTCCGCGAATTCTTCAAAGCGGGCCAGGGTGTCTTCAAACTTTTCGTAATTCTTCGTATCAAAGTGTGCGCTGATCAGGTTGTGCAGCCCTTTAATGTAATGCGCTGTTTCGATCCCGATCATGACCGGCTCTTCATCAAAAAGGTCTACCCACTTTTGCGTGTACCGGTAATACTGTAAGTAATCCTGGCGGATAAATGCATACCAGCAGTAACTCTGGTAGAGGTAAAGCTTCTGGTAAAAGCCCTGCACCATGCCTAAATCGGGCGGCAGGTGTTTCCTGAAAAATTCCGTAATCTCCTGTTCTTCTTGTTCGTTGCTGGCATGGCCGTTATTAATGTACCAGCCATACAACTCCAGGGCGAGGTTGGATAATTGTGTGATCAGGGCAATGCTGCCGGTTACTGCGGTTGCTTCCAAGGAAAGGTGCCGGGCGCGGTCGCGAAGGCTGCGCGTAATGTGCAGGGCTTCGATCTTTTTTTCCAGGAACAAAACCTGCACCAGGAAGCTGTACTGGTTATGCGCTTTTGCATACTCCTTTGTTCTGTCCAGTATTTTGAGGCTTTGCATGTACAGGCCTTTATTGTACAAAATGCGGGCATAGTCCAGTTGCTCGTGCAGCTGGATGTCGATATTCCCGCTTCCTTCCAGCAGCCGTAGGCTGGCGAGCAGCTGTTTGTATAAATGGGCCTTCCGGTTGGCCAGTTGTTCCTTTTTTATGGACTTGATCTTTTTCAGCAGCGCGGCCTCATCATACTCATTCATTTTATCGATGGCGTCAAACAACTGCACAATTTTGAGGTCCTCATTGGAGCTGTTGCGTTTTACATACAACTTGAAATTGCGCTTTTCGCCCTTTTTCAGCGAGTGGATCAATTGAAATAAGGTATCTGCCGACTGGTTAGGCATCATAGAACATTTAGGGTGAAAGGCAACAGGGGCAAGGGTTTGAGCCGAATGACCACACGTTCAGTAGTGCAAAATAGCGCATATTTTGTTTTCAGTACGGGGGAAAGCAGGGGTACTTTTAGAAACAGGGTTACTATCCGGAAAGGATAGTACCCTCTTAAATCCACGTCTTTGTATGGAGAATAAAAAAGTACTCATATTCGATACCACCCTCCGCGATGGTGAACAGGTGCCCGGGTGCAAGCTCAATACATCTGAAAAAGTTGGGCTGGCACTGGAGCTTGAATCATTGGGTGTAGACATCATCGAAGCCGGGTTCCCGGTTTCCAGTCCAGGTGACTATGAGTCCGTTAACCAGATTTCCCGCGTGATCAAGGAAGCCGTTGTATGCGGATTAACAAGGGCTGTTAAAAACGATATAGAAGTAGCCGCACAGGCTTTGAAATATGCAAAAAGACCGCGCATTCATACCGGCATCGGTACTTCTGATTTTCATATCAAAAGCAAATTCAATTCAACAAGGGAAGACATACTGGGCCGTGCTGTTCAATGCGTAACCTGGGCCCGCCATTTTACCGACGATGTTGAATTTTATGCCGAAGATGCGGGCCGCACGGACAATGAATACCTGGCCCGTGTGATCGAAGCGGTTATCCGCGCAGGAGCCACTACCGTCAACATTCCCGACACAACAGGCTACTGCCTGCCGAACCAGTATGGCGAAAAGATCGCTTACCTCGTAAATAATGTTCCCAATATCAACAAGGCCGTGATCTCCTGTCATTGCCATAACGACCTCGGACTGGCAACAGCCAATTCCATCGCCGGTGTTATCGCCGGCGCCCGCCAGATTGAATGTACCATCAACGGACTCGGTGAACGGGCCGGCAACACCTCACTGGAAGAAGTAGTGATGATCATCCGCCAGCATAAAGACCTTGGATTGTATACCGGCGTGAATGCACGCAGGCTCAACCCTGTGAGCCGACTGGTTTCCGATACGATGCGGATGCCGGTGCAGCCCAATAAAGCCATTGTAGGCGCCAATGCCTTTTCACATTCATCCGGCATTCACCAGGATGGATTTTTGAAAGATGCCCAGACCTATGAAACCATCAACCCCGAAGAAGTGGGTGCCGATTCAAGCAAGATCGTTCTGACGGCCAGGAGCGGGCGCAGTGCACTGGCTTACCGTTTCCAGAAAATCGGTTACCAGTTCGACCGCAACGATATTGATGTTCTTTACGTGGAGTTCCTTAAAGTGGCCGATTCCAAGAAAGAAGTGGAAGAAGAGGACCTCGTGCAGCTCGCCAAACAATACCAACCATCCTTAGAAAGCGTAGCATAATCATGGCTAAAACATTATTTCAAAAAATATGGGACCGTCACGTGGTGAAGTCTGTGAAGGACGGGCCCGATGTACTTTATATCGACAAACATTTCATTCATGAAGTAACCAGTCCGCAGGCTTTTGCCGGGCTGGAGAAAAGAGGACAGAAAGTTTTTCGTCCTGGCCAGGTAGTGGCCACAGCCGACCATAATGTTCCCACGCTTAACCAGCACCTGCCCATCCGCGACCGCCTGTCGCGCATGCAGGTAGACCAGCTGATCCAGAATTGCAGCCGGCACGGCATAGAGCTGTATGGCCTGGGTCATCCTTACCAGGGAATTGTGCACGTGATTGGGCCTGAGCTGGGCATCACGCAACCCGGTATGACCATTGTTTGCGGGGACAGCCATACATCAACACATGGCGCGTTCGGCAGCATTGCGTTCGGCATTGGAACGTCCGAAGTGGAAATGGTATTTGCTTCGCAGTGCCTGCTCCAGACAAGGCCAAAGCTGATGCGCATATCAGTTGAGGGCACATTGAATAAAGGCGTGGTATCCAAAGACATCATCCTGTACATCATATCGAAAATTTCGGCCAGCGGGGCTACTGGTTTCTTTGTTGAATTTGCCGGTTCGGCCATCCGTTCTCTTTCCATGGAAGCCCGCATGACCGTTTGCAACATGAGCATTGAAATGGGTGCCCGTGGCGGAATGATTGCTCCTGATCAAACAACATTTGATTATATGCAGGGCCGCCGCTTTGCACCGAAAGGTGAAGAATGGAACAAAAAACTGGCGCAGTGGAAGGATCTTTATTCCGATGCCGATGCAAAATTTGATGAAGAGATCAGCATACAGGCCGCCGATATTGAACCGATGATCACCTATGGTACCAACCCGGGTTTGGGCATTGCTATAAACGGTTTGATACCGGATACGGATAAAATTCCTGATGAAGGTGAAAAAGCAAACATCATCAAGGCATTGAATTATATGGGCCTTCAGAAAGGAAGCCCGCTGAAAGGCATGCCGGTCCAAAATATATTCATCGGAAGCTGTACCAATTCGCGCATCGAAGACCTGCGGCTGGCGGCCTCCATTGTCAAAGGACGCAAAAAGCATGATGGCGTTAAGGTGATGATCGTGCCGGGTTCGCAGCAGGTAGCGGCACAGGTAAAAGAAGAAGGACTGGATAAAATTTTTGAAGCCGCAGGCTTTGAGATCCGCCAGGCCGGTTGCAGTGCCTGTCTTGGAATGAATGATGACAAAATACCGGCGGGTGAATATTGCATCTCTACATCAAACAGGAATTTCGAGGGTAGGCAGGGTGCCGGTGCCCGTACACTTCTGGCCAGCCCGTTGACCGCTGCTGCATCTGCAATTACCGGAGTAGTAACTGATGTCCGGGAACTTTTAAGCTGATTTAATGAAACCGATTCATACCATAAAAAGCCGTTTTGTTCCCCTCCACATGGAAAATGTGGACACGGACCAGATCATTCCGGCGCGTTTCCTGAAAGCGACAACCCGAGAGGGATTCGGCAAGAATCTTTTTCGCGACTGGCGTTATGAGGGCGATGATGAAACCCGTCCGAAGGCGTCTTTTGTTTTAAACAATCCAACCTATTGCGGTGAGATCCTGGTTGCCGGGAAAAACTTTGGTTGCGGATCTTCCCGCGAACATGCTGCATGGGCCATTGTTGATGCGGGCTTCCGTGTTGTTGTATCTTCTTTCTTCGCTGATATTTTTAAAAACAATGCGCTTAATAACGGCTTGCTGCCGGTGCAGGTAAGCGATGCTTTTCTGGCGAAGATCTTTACCCAGCCGGCACAAGGGGTGTTAACGGTGAACCTGGAAGAACAAAGCATCACCATCGATGCAACAGGAGAAAAAGAAACATTTGAGATCTCGGGATATAAAAAGACCTGCCTGCTGAACGGCTACGACGATATTGATTTTCTCCTGAGCATTAAAGAAGAAATAGGGGCATACGAAAAGCAGCACGCTTAAACCTTACACCATGCAGAAACTTATTGCCGTAATACTGGGAGATGGGATTGGTCCGGAAGTAACCAAGCAATCCATTAAAGTGCTGGATGCCGTGGCGGCCCAATACGGTCATGAATTTCATTATACCTATGTACTTATGGGGGCGGACGCGATCGATAAAACCGGCAGCCCTTTGCCCGATGAAACCCTTGAAGTGTGCCTGCAAAGTGATGCTATTTTATTCGGCGCCATTGGTCATCCGAAATATGATAATGACCCTACCGCAAAAGTGCGGCCCGAACAGGGCCTGCTGAAGCTGCGTAAATCACTCCAGCTTTTTGCCAACATCCGCCCTGTTTCCACCTACGAGTCACTGAACCACCTTTCACCCCTGAAAAGTTCACAACTGGAAGGCGTTGATTTTGAAATTTACCGGGAGCTTACGGGCGGAATTTATTTTGGTAAGAAAGAAGTGAATGCCGATTATACGGAAGCTTCCGACCTCTGTGTATACAACCGCAGCGAAATTGAACGCATTGCGCACCTTGCATTTGCTTCCGCCGTACAGAGAAGAAAACACCTCACCCTTGTAGATAAGGCCAACGTACTGGAAACATCAAGACTTTGGAGAAAAGTAGTGCAGGAAATTGCGGCTGCTTATCCTGAAGTAACCGTTGATTATATGTTTGTGGATAATGCCGCTATGCAGATCATCGTGAATCCGAAACAATTCGACGTGGTGCTTACCGAAAACATGTTTGGTGATATTATTTCTGATGAAGCCAGTGTCATCAGCGGCTCACTGGGTATGCTGCCTTCGGCATCTGTTGGCGAAACGGTTGCTTTGTTCGAGCCAATCCATGGCTCGTACCCGCAGGCTGCCGGTAAAGACATTGCCAACCCGGTCGGGTCTATTCTTTCAGCGGCCATGATGCTCGATCATTTTGGACTGGCAGAAGAAGCAAAGCGTGTGCGCGCCGCCGTTGCCTGGACACTTGAATCAAAATTTGTAACAAAAGATATTGATCCTGTTAATTACTATTTCACATCAACCATCGGTGATCTCATTGCTGATTTTGTAGCCAACCGTTTACCGTCTGATATTAACCAGTCGAACATTGAGCTGCGCAAGTCAACGCTGATCTGATCCATGTACATCCGTTCCTAAGAAAGCCCCGATTGCCTGCTGTAGACATTCACCCCAATTGTATGATGTACTATAGCGATAACACAGTTGTATTTTTCAACGGAGCATTTCAGAAAGCCTCTGAAGCAAGGGGTAATCTTTATGACCAGACCCTCCATTATGGTTATGGCGTATTTGAAGGCATCCGTGCGTACGGAACAGAGAAAGGCGTAAGGATCTTCAAGGCGAAGCAACATTACGATCGTATGAAAGCTTCCTGCGAAGCCATCGGTATTCCTTACACCTTTGATAACAATGAACTCGTTTCTATTTCGTATGAATTACTGCGCCGGAATAACCTGACCGACGCTTACATCCGTCCCCTTGTAACCTGCACGCCCAACATGTCTTTGACGAGGGGAAAAGAAGCACAGCTTTTCATGGCGGCCTGGGAATGGGGCGCCTATCTCGGTGAAAAACTATTAACCCTGAAGACCTCATCCTACCGCCGTATCAGCCCTGCCAGTTTCCGGGTGGAAGCAAAAGTTTGTGGTCATTATATCAATTCCATTATGGCCACACAGGAAGCAAAAGATGCCGGGTATGATGAAGCACTGCTGCTGGATGCCGAGGGTTATGTGGCGGAAGGTCCCGGTGCCAACATATTCGTGGAAAAGGACGGCGTACTGTATACACCGCAGAGAGGAAGCATTCTTCCAGGTATTACCAGGGCCACCGTACTGGAGATCTGCCGAAACCTGGGAATTGAAGTAGTGGAAAAGAAACTGGTTCGCGAGGAACTGGGTGGTGCCGACAGCGCATTTTATTGCGGTACGGCTGCTGAAGTGATCGGGATTGCCTCCATTGATGATGAAAAGTTCAGAATGCCCTGGAATGAATCACTGGGTGCATTGATCCAGAAGGCTTATAAGGCCCTGGTGGTGGAAAAAGAATACAGAAATCTCTTAACAGAAGCATGAAGAACCTGAATAAATACAGCAAGACCATTACGCAGGATGAAACACAACCGGCCGCACAGGCCATGCTGTATGGTATCGGGCTTACCGATGAAGACCTGCAAAAAGCGCAGGTAGGAATCGTGAGCATGGGTTATGATGGCAATACCTGCAACATGCACCTCAACGACCTGGCGCGTACGGTTAAGCAGGGCGTATGGGATACCGACCTGGTAGGGCTGATCTTTAATACCATTGGCGTGAGCGATGGCATCTCTAACGGAACAGAAGGTATGCGTTATTCGCTGGTGAGCCGTGATATCATTGCCGATTCTATTGAAACCGTTTGCGGTGCTCAATACTACGATGCCCTTATCGCGCTGCCGGGCTGTGATAAAAACATGCCCGGGTCCATAATGGCCATGGGCCGGTTGAATCGCCCCTCCATTATGGTTTATGGTGGTACCATTGCGCCGGGTCACCACAATGGCCAGGACCTGAATATTGTTTCGGCATTCGAAGCGCTGGGACAAAAGATCGCGGGAAAGATATCGCAGGAAGATTTTAAAAGCATTGTGAAAGGATCCTGCCCGGGTGCGGGCGCCTGCGGTGGAATGTATACAGCCAATACCATGGCAGCGGCCATTGAGGCGCTTGGAATGAGTCTTCCGTATTCATCTTCCAATCCTGCACTAAGCGATGAAAAAAAGCAGGAATGCCTGGCAGCCGGGAAAGCCATCCGTCATTTGCTGGAAGAAGATATAAAGCCCCGTGATATCATGACGCGCAAAGCATTCGAGAATGCGATCGTAGTGATCATGGCCCTGGGCGGATCAACGAATGCCGTGCTGCACCTGGTGGCCATGGCTAAAAGTGTTGATGTTCCCCTGACGCAGGATGATTTTCAAATAATCAGTAACCGCGTACCCGTACTGGCAGATTTCAAGCCCAGCGGCAAATATTTAATGCAGGACCTGCACCGGCATGGCGGTGTGCCTGCTGTAATGAAATACCTGCTGGAAAAAGGTTTCCTGCACGGAGACTGCTTGACAGTAACCGGTAAAACAATGGGCGAAAACCTGTCATCCCTTCCGGGACTGGATTTCAGTAAACAGAAAATCATCCGTCCGGTAGAAGACCCGATCAAATTAACCGGGCACCTACAGATCCTTTACGGGAATCTTGCCGAAGGTGGATCGGTTGCCAAGATCACCGGCAAGGAAGGAGAACGGTTCGAAGGACCGGCACGGGTGTTCGATGGCGAACAGGAACTGATCGCCGGTATCAACTCCGGGAAGATCAGGCCGGGTGATGTGGTAGTGATCCGGTACGTAGGACCGCGTGGTGGCCCGGGTATGCCGGAAATGCTGAAGCCAACATCCGCAATCATTGGTGCAGGATTGGGCAATTCCGTAGCACTTATTACCGACGGACGATTCAGTGGCGGTACCCATGGCTTTGTGGTGGGTCATATTACGCCCGAAGCGTTTGACGGCGGAACAATTGCCCTGGTAGAGGATAATGACGTAATTGAAATTGATGTGGCAGTAGCTAGGATCAGTTTAAAAGTTGATGCAACAGAACTGGCTGCCAGGAAAGCAGCCTGGAAAGCACCGAAACAAAAAGCAGAAAAAGGAATTCTTTTCAAATATGCAAGAAGTGTTAAAACAGCCGCAGACGGATGTGTTACCGACGAAGCCTGAGATCATCTCCGGTTCGGAAGCGGTTATGAAAGCCTTTGTTGATGAAGGCGTAGAGTACATTTTCGGTTATCCCGGTGGCGCCATCATGCCCATCTATGATGCCTTGTACGACTATGCAGAACAATTGCAGCACATCCTCGTTCGTCACGAACAGGGCGCCATACATGCGGCGCAGGGTTATGCACGTACTTCGGGCAAACCGGGAATTGTATTTGCCACCAGCGGTCCGGGTGCCACCAACCTGGTAACCGGCCTTGCCGACGCCCTCATCGACAGCACACCTGTTGTGTGTATCACGGGGCAGGTATTTGCCCACCTGCTGGGCACTGATGCATTCCAGGAAACAGACATCATTAACATAACCACACCCATTACCAAATGGAATTACCAGGTAACCGATGCTTCGGAAATACCGGCAGCCCTTGCCAAGGCGTTTTATATCGCCAAAAGCGGAAGACCCGGCCCCGTGCTGATCGACATTACTAAAAATGCGCAGGTACAGCGGTTTGATTTCCGTGGTTATGAAAAATGTGATTACATCCGCAGCTACCGTCCGAAACCTATTGTGCGGAAAGAATATATCCGGGAAGCCGCACGCCTGATCAATGAAGCACAAAAGCCATTGGTTGTATTCGGGCAGGGTGTGATCCTGGGAAAAGCGGAAGCGGAGTTTAAAGCATTTATTGAAAAAGCAGGATTGCCTGCAGCGGCCACCATCCTTGGATTGAGCGCCCTGCCAACGGAGCATCCGCAGCACATGGGCATGCTGGGCATGCATGGAAACTATGCGCCCAATGTGCTTACAAATGAATGCGATGTGCTGATTGCCGTGGGTATGCGGTTTGATGACCGTGTTACGGGCAGGCTTGACCGTTATGCCCGTCAGGCAAAAGTTATTCATCTCGATATTGATCCCGCGGAGATCGACAAAAATGTAAAATCAACCGTTCCGGTATGGGGTGATTGCAAAGAAACGCTACCGGTATTAACCGGACTGCTGGAACAAAAGCTGTACCCGCAATGGATGGCTCGTTTCAAAGAACTGGAAGCAGAGGAAGTAACCGAATGCATCCATAAAGAATTATACCCGCAAAAAGATGAACTGACCATGGGTGAGGTGATCAGGATCCTGAATGACCTTACCGGCGGAAATGCCGTGATTGTAACCGACGTAGGGCAGCACCAGATGGTGACCTGCCGCTATGCAGCGTTCCGGCAAACAAAAAGCAACATTACATCAGCGGGGTTGGGCACCATGGGCTTTGCCCTGCCGGCAGCCATTGGCGCAAGGTTTGGCGCCCCCCACCGTACTGTTGTGGCAATCATGGGTGATGGCGGTGTGCAGATGACCATCCAGGAACTGGGCACCGTTATGCAGACCGGCATCAATGTAAAAATGCTGATCCTGAACAACAGTTTCCTTGGTATGGTTCGCCAGTGGCAGGAGTTGTTTCACAACAGGCGCTATTCGTTTGTGGAAATTGAAAGCCCTGATTTTGTACAGGTGGCCAAAGGTTACCGCATCCCGGCCGCTTCGGTATCGGTAAGAGAAAATCTGGAATCAGCCCTGAAAAAGATGCTGGAAACCGACGGGCCTTACCTCTTGGAAGTGAAAGTGGGAAAAGAAAACAATGTGTTCCCGATGGTGGAAGCCGGAACGAGTGTGAGTGAGATAAGACTGAAGTAATTAATAATTAAAAATTAATAATTAATAATAGGGCTTCCTGGTAAACGATAAGCTTTTCTTGCTTCAACAATCTTAGGACGGTGTCTTTAGGTTGGTGAAGCTTTAATGGAGGCAGAATTTATAGCGCAGGTGGCACTATCAATCTCAATCTTCTTCGGCCACCATAGCTTTAGCGAAGGTGGCGACCTCAAAAAATAAAATATGCGGAAACAGGAATTTACCATAACTGTATACACGGAAAACCAGGTGGGTCTGCTCAACCGGATTGCGATTATTTTTTCGCGTCGCAAGATCAGCATCGACAGCATCAACTCATCACCGTCGGAAGCAGAAGGCATTTACCGGTTTACGATTGTTATCCATGAAACGGAAGAAGTAGTGCGCAAACTGGCACGCCAGATTGAAAAGCAGGTGGAAGTATTAAAAGTGTATTACAATACGGAAGAGGAAATCATCTGGCAGGAGCTTGCCCTGTATAAAGTACCTACGGAGGAAGTGGCGGAAAAAGTAAAAGTGGAACGGCTGCTTCGCCAGTTCGGCGCCCGTGCCGTTGTGATCAGGAAAGACTATACTGTGTTTGAAGTAACCGGTCACCGCGAAGAAACAGACAAGCTGGTGGAGATCCTCGAGCCATTTGGCCTGATAGAGTTTGTACGCAGTGCACGTGTGGCCATTATTAAAGACAGCCGTGGCTTTCATGAGAAGCTGCGGCATTATGAGCAGCTCGCGCCGGGCCAGGAACTGCTCACCAATAATTACCTCGATCGAAACGAGGAAGTATTTACCATGTAATCATTATTCATCCATAAAGTTGAAGCAAAACATCATCCTTAAATAAATAAAAACAGCAAACAAATGGCAAAACTAAATTTCGGAGGCACGGAAGAAAACGTGGTAACCCGTGAAGAGTTTCCTCTTTCAAAAGCACAGAAAGTTTTAAAAAATGAAGTCGTGGCGGTTATCGGTTATGGCGTCCAGGGACCGGGACAGGCACTGAACCAGCGCGATAACGGTATCAATGTTATCGTAGGACAGCGCCGCAATTCCAAATCATGGGATAAAGCCATGGAAGATGGATTTATTCCCGGCGAATCCCTGTTTGATATTGAAGACGCCCTTGAAAGAGGAACCATTATCTGTTATTTACTGAGCGATGCGGCACAAATTGCTTTGTGGCCCACCGTTAAAAAACATCTTACGCCGGGAAAAGCACTTTATTTTTCTCACGGTTTTGGCATTACCTACAACGACCAAACAGGAATTGTACCGCCACCGGATGTGGATGTATTCCTGGTGGCTCCCAAAGGTTCGGGCACTTCATTGCGCCGTATGTTTTTGCAGGGACGCGGATTGAACAGCAGCTATGCCATCTTCCAGGATGCAACAGGCCGTGCTTTTGAGCGCGTGGTTGCTTTGGGTATTGCCATCGGCAGCGGTTACCTTTTTGAAACAGACTTCCGTAAAGAAGTGTACAGTGATCTTACCGGTGAGCGCGGAACGCTGATGGGCGCTATACAGGGAATCTTTGCGGCACAATACGAAGTACTGCGTTCAAAAGGCCATTCGCCTTCGGAAGCCTTTAATGAAACCGTTGAAGAACTCACCCAGTCGCTGATGCCGCTGGTAGCTGAAAACGGAATGGATTGGATGTATGCCAATTGTTCAACAACCGCACAGCGGGGCGCATTGGACTGGTGGAAAAAATTCCGTGATGCAACGGCCCCAGTTTTTAAAGAACTCTATGAGAGTGTAGCCGAAGGCAAAGAAGCGGCACGGTCTATTGAAAGCAACAGCCAGCCCGATTACCGCCAGAAGTTGGAAGAAGAGTTAACGCAACTGAAAGAAAGCGAAATGTGGCAGGCCGGCAAAACGGTGCGCAGCTTACGCCCGGAAAATCAAAAGCCTGTACAACCACAGGAGAAGTCTGCCCATTCCAATAAAGTCCGTTTTACATCAACACTGTATAATGATTGAGCCTAAAGGTGCCATAGGGCTGCTGGATTATGAGCGGGCGGCGGAACGGTTAAAGCCCGTGGTAACCCGGACGCCTTTGGCGCTGAGCCAGAGCCTGTCCAAAAAATACAATTGCCGGGTATATCTCAAGCGGGAAGATCTGCAGGTGGTGCGGTCGTATAAAATACGCGGCGCGTACAATATGATGAGCAGTCTTCCTGCGGAGGCCCTGGAAAGAGGTGTGGTATGCGCCAGTGCCGGCAACCATGCCCAGGGCGTTGCCTACAGTTGCAAAAAACTGGGCGTAAAGGGCGTGATTTTCATGCCCATTATTACACCGCGCCAGAAGATCCAGCAGACAAAACTGTTTGGTGAACAATACATCGAGATCCGGCTTACCGGCGATACGTTTGATGACTGCTCGGCGGCGGCTCAGGATTTTACCATCGAAAACGCTATGACCTTTATTCCGCCTTTTGATGATTACATGATCATTGAAGGCCAGGCAACCGTGGGCAAGGAAATCCTGGAAGAGCTGTCGGCCATAGATTATTTATTTGTTCCTGTTGGCGGTGGCGGACTATGCGCCGGTGCCGGATCTTATTTCAAAACTTTTTCACCACATACAAAGATCATCGGGGTAGAACCGGAAGGGGCACCTTCCATGAAAGAAGCACTCAGGGTCGGCCACCCGGTAACCCTTTCTTCCATTGACCGGTTTGTTGATGGTGCCGCGGTAAAAAGGGTAGGAGCCCTTACGTTTCCTATTTGCCGCGATGTACTTCACCACCTGCAGCTGGTTCCGGAAGGCAAGGTCTGCTCCACCATTCTGAAGTTGTATAATGAAGAAGCCGTCGTAGTGGAGCCGGCAGGTGCTTTATCCATTGCCGCATTGGATGATTTTGCAGGCGAGTTAAAGGGAAAGACCGTTGTGTGCGTGGTCAGCGGCAGTAATAATGATATCGACCGTATGCAGGAGATCAAGGAACGCTCGCTGCAGTATGAAGGCCTGAAGCATTATTTCCTGATCCGTTTTGCCCAGCGCCCCGGTGCGTTAAAGGAATTTGTAAACAGTGTGCTGGGTCCGAACGATGATATTACACGCTTCGAATACATGCAGAAGCACAACAAAGAAACCGGTCCGGCATTGGTAGGCATTGAACTAACCTGCCGGAAAGATTACGACGTGTTGCTGGATAATCTCAGGAGGCACAACATTAATTTTACCGAGCTGACGAAAGACGATAATGTCTTCGGTTATTTGGTTTAAGTAAGATCAAATCTCTTGTAGAAAAAGTCGAAATGGAAACTATTATTAATTAATAATTACACCTCACAACTCTTTCACTTTTGTTATAAACTGGTGCAGGTAATCGGCGATGTAGTGGTTCAGGTTCTGGCTTAACTGGCCTACATTATGAATGGAGTGGTGCTTGTTGATCAGGTCTGTGGCCATTTCACGCAACTGTTGCTGCAGCCTGTTGACATATTTTTCCCGGTGATCCCGGAACATATATTCATCACGGCGCCGGTCGACATTATCGATGGCTGCATTGAAATCACGGAACAGCGCAAAGAAAATCTTCCTTGCCTTGTCGTGAAATTCGATACTTACATGTTCCAGGGCCTGATCCATCCGTAAATGGTTAAGGAAATGGTCGAAAAAAGTTTAATTCCTTCTGAACTTAAAACCGTTCACTGATGGATTACCTACTTTATAGGATCCTTTGTGTACGGTTTTGGGTTCTTCTTCTTTCACGGAGATGGTAAGATTCTGCAATTCCGTGTTGTTCAGTTTTTCGATTGCTTTCTGGGCAGCTTCGTCGTCGGCCATCTCTACGTAACCAAACCCGCGTGATTCGCCGGTGAACACATCGTTCATAACCCGGGCGGATGTTACTTCGCCATAACCTGCAAAAAGTTGTTCGAGATCTGAATCTTTAATGGCACTGCTCAGATTTGAAATGTAAATATTCATAAATTATAAATTAAATAGATCGAGAGAGATGCTAAGCGTAGAGGGAAGTAAAATGAGGAAGGTCCAAAACGTAAAGCGAGGCTCAAATGAATCCGTGGAAAGGTAGTCTAATAAAGGCAGGGAGCCCGTTTTATTTTACCCTCTGTGACACGCCGGATTGTTAAAATACCGGGAAAGAAACAAATGCCAAATTTTAATACAAAATGCCTGTAAGGCACTCCAGCACTGCCTTTAGGCCGATGAGCCTGAAAAGGGATGAAGGCCGGGATCAATGAAAAATTTATTGGGAATTCTGAACTATTTAATTATATCTTTAACCTGCCTCACACGCTAACAGACCCTACTTCTACGAGGTCTGTCATTCGCATCAAACTTTGTCTGGTTAGTTACTATTGCGGTTTTCGTCAGCTGTTTTTTGTTTCGTATTGGTTCGAAAAAGTATTTCGCTAATTCAATTAAATAAGAAACTATGAGGCTTTCTGAATTTATTTTAATGAACGAAGAAGAAAAGAAACTGGCCGTTTTACACAACGGTGTACTGGTAGCGAAAAGGGCCAAGCAGGGATACATTGTATTCCTTTTTCAGATGGAGCGTTATTACGTGGAAGCCTTCTGCAACGTGTCGAAGGGCTCGATTGAAGAATTCCTGGCCTTTGACAATGAAAAGCCCCTGACGCCTTACCTGGATTCGATTGTTTTGGATGACTTGTTGAACTGACAAGTTAGTTTGACGCACACCTGCTGATGGTTACTTATTTGCCTGCCGTACCGCTTTGGGATAATATTTGGTATAACTCAGCAAATTAGGTTTACCTTCAGCAGGTTAAAGTGAGCCTCGCATGTAGTAATCGTTAATTATCCTGCTCAGTAATCTGCATCTTAGTTAGTCCCTTACTTGCTGCCTTCCTCAGATCCTTTTACATCTTAATTAAAAAAGTATGAACATTTATGTTTCAAATTTAAGCTTCAACGTACAGGATGAAGACTTAAAAGGTTTTTTCACTCCATTTGGCGAAGTAACATCGGCAAAAGTGATCATGGATAAAATGACGAACCAATCGCGCGGATTTGGATTTGTTGAAATGTCTGATGATGCTGCATCCAAGAAAGCCATTGCTGAACTGGATGGCACTTCCGTTGACAACAGGACCATTAAGGTAATGGAAGCCAAGCCAAGGGAAGACAGGCCTGCCCGCAACAATTTTTCCCGTGATGGCGGTGGCGGCGGCGGCAAAAATTTCAACAACGGAAAAAGCTACAACGAGAACAGGTATTAATTTACCTTTTTAATAGAATACGAGCCCTGGTTATACCGGGGCTTTTTTTATGCGCGGATTTTAGGATTTGGTGGGATGATACCGTGATGAGGTGTGGTGCGCGGACTTCGTTGATATTTCGAATGGGTTAATGCGGATTTTAATGATCATAACTTAGAGGGACGGTGCAAACCAATTGCAGCATTGTTGTTTTACATCGCCACCGCTGCAACATATATGAACCATCATTTAGTCATACTATCGATGAGCACCTCTGTAAGGCAAGGTCTCATGGTGTGCAGTGGAGGAGTGGTTATACTGAAAAAGAAAGACTGAAAGTAAATAGGGTACCTGTTGCCGTAACATAAGTTGTACCTTATCACCGGCTCTGTGCTTCATACTAAATAATAGCTCATGCAACATCAAAGGTCTGTCCGTTCATTTTTAAATGTAAAAACTGCCAGCATCCTGTTGATCACTTCCTTTATTGTATTTATATTCTGGTTGCTGGGCCATCATGTGTTGAGTGATGTATATAAATGGCCTGTCGTGGGCGCCCTGTACGAACTGCTGGCCTTTCCCATGGTGATTGGGATGTTCATGATTCCGGTTATTTCATTAGCCGGTTTTATCCTGTCATCCGCATATACCAGGAAACTATTCCTAGTGTCCCTGCTGGTTAGTATTGCCACGCTGCTCATCATACCCTTTGGACGGTAGGTCTGTGCTAAAACACTCGCAAAGTAAAAAGTGTGTTGTTATGTCACTTACTTTTTCAGGACCCTTGAACCAGCGATATCAGCCGACCATTTGTTATTTTGATCCTACAATTGTCAACTCAATACCCATACCTTTTAATGTTTCACTGGTATGTTCTGAAATATTGCTGTCGGTTATGATCTGCTCTATATCTTCCAGCCCGCAAATTTTCCCGAAGCCCCGTTTTCCGAATTTGCTGGAATCGGCAAGAACAATGGTTTTTTGTGAGGCGGCAATCATTCTTTTATTGAGCTGCGCTTCCATCAGGTTGGTGGTGGTGAGCCCGAAATCAAGATCAATTCCATCCACGCCCAAAAAGAATTTGCTGCACGAAAAATCCGCCAGCATTTGCTCTGCGTAATTTCCGGTTACCGAAGAAGAAGTTTTCCGGATCATACCCGGTAACTGTATCACCTCAGCGCCCGGAAGCCGGATCAGTTCCATGGCTACGTTAAGGGCTGATGTAATTACCGTAAGGTTACCCTGGGGTTGAATATTCTGTGCCAGTGCCAGCACGGTGGTCCCTGATGCGATCAAAATACAGTCGTTGGGTTCTATGAGCCGGGCCGCGGCGGTAGCAATATTTAATTTTTCCGCCGAATGCATCATGGCCTTTTCATTCACCGGCCGGTCTACCGTGTAGGGATTAGTAAGTGTGCCGCCCCCATGTGTTCGGTACAGAAGCTCCTTTTCCTCCAGGTGTTTCAGGTCCTTTCGGATGGTTACGGACGAAACGTTCAAATCATTGCACAGGTCGATCACCTTTACATTCCCTTCTTTTTTCAGCTTGCTGATAATGAACTGGTGACGCTGGGTTAGGCTGCTCATGTACCCCGTTTAATGGACTAAAATAGGCAGATTGACGGTAACGCCAAATTTGTGTAGACCATCTGGATAAAATGTTTCGGAATTTATTTCGTTTCTGGCAAAAAGTCTTATTATTGGTTTCGGATTTTTGCATTCTATGAAAATCCGTAAGTTATAGAAACCGGATTGTCCATGAACCAAACAAAACCCGAAACTCCGATCCTCCGCAGGGAAGAACAATTACAAAGGCTTACCACCCCGGATGCTACCTGGGATGTACTCGTAATCGGGGGTGGTGCAACCGGTCTTGGGATTGCGCTCGATGCGGTATCCAGGGGTTACCAGACCTTACTGGTAGAGCAGGCTGATTTTGCCAAAGGAACTTCCAGCCGCAGCACCAAACTGGTACATGGAGGGGTGAGGTACCTGGCCCAGGGTGATGTGAAACTGGTACGGGAAGCCAGCGTGGAAAGAGGTTTGCTGAGCCGGAATGCACCACACCTGGTAAAAAACCAGACATTTATTATTCCGGTGTACAGTTACTGGGAGATGCTCAAATTTACCATGGGCCTGAAAGTGTACGACTGGATTTCCGGAAAGCTTACCCTCGGTTCCTCCATTTTTATATCACGAAATAAAACGCTCGGGTACCTGCCCGGTATTAAGGCAGAAGGCTTATTGGGCGGGGTACTGTACCACGACGGACAATTTGATGATTCACGGCTTGCCATCAACCTAGCGCAGAGTATCATGGAAAACGGCGGCTGCGCCATCAATTACATGAAGGTTACCGGCCTTCTGAAAGATCAACACCAAAAAATTGAAGGAGCCATCCTGCAGGATGCTGAAAAAAAGCTGACGTATAAAGTAAAAGCAAAAGCCGTCATCAATGCCACCGGGGTTTTTGTTGATGATATATTACGAATGGATAATCCTGCCGCGCAAAAAAGCATTTGCGTGAGCCAGGGCGTTCATATTGTGCTGGAAAAAGAATTCTTTCCTTCCGAACATGCCCTGATGATCCCGGAAACCAGCGACGGGCGGGTACTTTTTGCTGTGCCCTGGCACGATAAGGTAGTGGTGGGAACCACGGATACGCCTGTAGAAAAAGCGTCGCTCGAACCCGTTGCCCTGGAAAGGGAAATCCAGTTTATTCTGGATACGGCTTCCGGCTATCTAACGAGGAAGCCTGCACGAAGTGATGTGCTGAGTGTTTTTGCCGGCCTGCGTCCTTTGGCCGCGCCGAAAGAGGGGTCAAAAAAAACAAAAGAAATTTCCCGCAGTCATAAGATCATTGTTGCACCGTCCAACCTCTTCACGATCCTGGGTGGCAAATGGACAACCTTCCGCAAGATGGGTGAGGATATGGTGGATACTATGGAAATGCATCTCCGCTGGAATAAAAAAGAAACCTCCACTGCCGCCATGCACATTCATGGTTATGCTGAAGGGGTAAATTGGAACGACCCGTTTTATTTTTACGGAAGTGATGCCGACCTGCTCCGGCAACGCATCAATGGCAGTTCAAACGAGTGGATCAGTGAAAGCCTGAAAATTCATAAAATGCAGGTGTGGTGGGCGGTGGAATTTGAAATGGCAAGGACTGTTGAAGACGTGCTTTCCAGGCGAACGAGGGCCTTGTTGCTGGATGCAAAAGAAAGTGTGCGCATCTGCCCCGAAGTAGCGAGGATTATGGCAGAAGCATTAGGCCGTGATGAGGAATGGGTCGAATCGGAAACAGCCAGCTACCGGATGCTGGCGAAACAATATATACTGCAGGAGCCCCGGACAACATTGCCGGTGCCTGCATGATGTTCATTAAAAGATTTGCTTATCAGCTATATGAGAGGATTGCCATGGTTACAACCAGCTGCCCATAAAGCAATGCTGCCCGAACAGGAGATTGATTCCGCGTATAAAAAATTAAGGCTGCAGGTCTTCCTTGGAATTTTTATCGGGTATGCAGGATATTACCTGGTACGAAGAAATTTCTCCCTGGTGATGCCCGACCTGGAAGCCCGTGGTTATACCAAAGGGCAGTTAGGTGTGGCCCTTTCCGCCATTTCCATTGCATATGGCTTTTCCAAATTCCTCATGGGCACCGTATCGGACCGCAGCAATGCCCGCATTTTTCTTACCCTCGGCCTAGTGTTGTCGGCACTAACGATGATGGTTATGGGCTTTTTGCCCTTTGCCACTTCTTCCGTCACCATCATGTTTGCTTTGCTGTTCCTCAACGGCTGGTTCCAGGGCATGGGGTGGCCGCCCTGCGGCAGGGTGGTGGTGCACTGGTTTTCCCTCAAAGAAAGAGGAACCCGGATGTCGATCTGGAATGTGGCCCATAATGTAGGCGGAGGCTTAATGGCAACCCTGGCCAATGCGGGGTTCACCTATTTCGTAGCCTGGCAGGCAAAGCTGTATTTCCCGGGTATGATTGCCCTGTTGGTTGCGGTGATCACTTACCTGCTGGTGCGGGATACACCCCAGTCCTGCGGTTTGCCACCCGTGGAAGAATACAAAAAAACCGCTTCCAAAGACTACAATGCTTCTCATGAAAAAGAAATGAGTACCCGCCAGATTTTGCTGGATTACGTTTTAGTTAACAGATTGATCTGGTACATTGCTTTCGCCAATGCCTTTATATATTTGGTCCGCTACGGTGTACTGGATTGGGCACCCACTTATCTGAGTGAGGCCAAAGGTTTCACGGTTAAAGAAACCGGGTGGGCTTACTTCCTGTACGAGTGGGCCGGCATTCCCGGAACTTTATTATGCGGCTGGCTGAGTGATAAGGTGTTTCAAGGCAGAAGGGCCCCGGCAACAATTATTTATATGGTGCTTGTGGCTTTGGCCTTACTGATCTATTGGCAAAATCCACGCGGAAATCCCCTTGTAGACAACCTTGCTCTAATAGCGATCGGCTTCCTTATCTATGGCCCTGTCATGCTGATTGGTGTTCATGCCCTGGACCTGGTACCCAAAAAAGCTGCCGGAACAGCAGCTGGACTAACCGGATTTTTTGGTTATCTCGGGGGAGCTGTATTTGCCAATGCTGCAATGGGTTACATTGTGCAGGCAGGAGGTTGGGATGCGGGGTTCATGGTCCTTTTAGCCTCGTGTCTCCTGGCGGTGCTGTTTACGGCACTCACCTGGAAAAAAGAACAACATGTCTCAAACAATTCCTAAAACATACAACTAATGAGTATGAGAACAATTGTGATTGCTGCAAAACTCTTTAAGCCCGGAAAGGCTGTCTGGAGTTTATTCCTGCTCCTTACCACCACCGTGCTGTGGGCACAGGAGAAAACAGTTACCGGCGTGGTGCGCAGTGCCGAGGACAAACAACCGGTGGCCGGCGCCACCGTACAGGTAAAAGGAACCAATGTGCGCGTGGCCACTGATGAAAATGGTGCCTTTACCATCAAGGTTGCCGACAACCAAACGCTGGTGGTTTCCGGAGTGGGTTTTACCGCAATGGAACGCACGGCAGGTTCGGGCAGCACCGTTAATTTCGACCTGGAGCGGGTGAACGCGGAACTGGAAAGCGTTGTCGTAACAGCACTCGGCATCAGGCGGGAAGAAAAGGCGCTTGGTTATTCGGTTTCGAAAGTGAAAGGAGAAGATATTACCGATGCCATGTCCAACAACTGGACCAATGCACTCACCGGGAAAGTTGCCGGTATCAACCTGATAAAATCCGGTGGCGGTCCTTCCGGCACCAACAAGATCGTACTGCGCGGTGAAAATTCACTGAATGGAAACAGCGAAGCGCTTATTGTGGTGGACGGTGTGATCATCAGCGGAAGCAGCGGCCAGATGACCGGTACGGGAAGCGGGGCCTACCTGCAGGGAGATTCGCCTGTTGATTTTGGTACCAGCCTGAATGACATTAACCCGGAGGATATTGAAAGTGTTACGGTGCTGAAAGGCCCCGGTGCATCTGCACTTTACGGAGCCCGCGGTGCCAATGGCGCCATCATTGTTACCACCAAATCCGGGCGCCCCAACCAGAAAGGCCTGGGTGTAAGCTTCAGCTCCAATGCTATGGTGGAATCCATCAACCGCTGGCCTGATTACCAATACGAGTACGGTCAGGGTGCTACACAGCAGCATACCTGGTATTCGTATAATGGTACGGAAGATGGTCCAAGCACCCGCAGCACGTCTTCGGCATGGGGGCCTGCTTTTAATGGCCAGTTGTACTACCAGTACGACCCCGTTACACGCGACAGGGGTGCGGTACGAACGCCCTGGGTTCCCTACAAAAACAACCGCAGGGATTTCTTCGAGATCGGGCGTACCCTTACCAATTCCATTACGGTGGAAGGAGGAGGCAACGGTACATCCGCACGTCTTTCGCTTACAAATTTGAATAATACCTGGATTGTTCCCAATACCGGTTACGGCAGGAACACGGTGGCGCTTTCGGTGAACCAGCGGATCTCCGACAAACTGCAGATTGCTTCCAAGGTGAACTATACCAATAAAAAAAGCGACAACCTGCCATCTACCGGTTACAACAACCAGAGCATTATGTATTTTATCAGGGGCATGACTCCGAACATGAACATCGACTGGTTCAAGGACTATTGGGTGCCCGGACAGGAACACATTGCACAGACGCGCCCCTTCAGCTCACTGCTGGACAATCCTTACCTCATTTCGTATGAAATGCTGAACAAATCAAACCGCCATGGTGTGATCGGTAACATCTCTGCTACTTATAATTTTACCAAAGACCTGAGCGTAATGATTCGTAGCTCGCTTGATTATGCTTCCGAGGCCCGTTCGCAGCAACGGCCAATGGGTACGCAGAAGTTTGTGGAAGGTATGTTCCGTACGCAGAACATCTTTACACAGGAAATCAATTCCGACTTCCTGTTCCGGTACAACAAAAACTTCGGGAACCGTTTTACCACCACTGTTTCTGCCGGCGGCAGCAAGATGGCCAACCGTTATGTGCGTGATGAAAACCGCGCCGACCAGTTGATCTATCCAGGCATCTATACACTGGCCAACAGTAAAAATCTTCTGGCATCTTATCCCAACCGTTCCGAATACCGGGTAAATTCCCTGTATGGAATGGCGCAGGTAGGATTTGATAATTTCCTTTATCTGGATCTTACTGCACGACAGGATTGGGCCAGCACACTGGCAAGCCCTGAGTCGGCTGACAATACCGGCTTCTTTTATCCTTCCGTGAACCTTAGTGCCGTGCTCTCCGAAAAAGTGAATCTTCCTGACTTCGTTTCTTTCCTGAAGCTGCGCGGTTCATGGGCGAAAGTGGGCAGCGGGGGCATTGTTCCTTACCGCACTTCCTATTTCTATACGCCGACTATTTTCCCCGGTGGACAAAGCAATCCTTCCGCTATTGCCAACCCGAACCTGACAGCACTGCTGACCACTTCCGTGGAAACGGGCCTAGATGTACGGTTCCTGAAAAACAGGATTGGATTGGATGTAGCCCTGTACCAGAACAACACGAGGGGTGATATCTTCCAGGTACCGATCGATCCTGCTTCCGGTTATTCATCGAGCATCGAAAATGCAGGCCTGGTGCGCAATAAAGGAATCGAAGTACAGGTAGACGGAACGGTTTTCAAATCAGCCAAAGGATTTACCTGGAATATTTTCGGTACGTATTACTCCAACCGTAACCAGGTAGTGGAACTCGTTGAAGGAACGGATACCTATGTAATGTCCACCGGCCCGTCAAACCGCGGTTCCATTGAGGCGCGTCCCGGCGGCAGGATGGGTGATCTTTATGGAATCGGTTATGAAAAAAGTCCCGACGGGCAGATCGTGTACAATAACCAGGGCCTGCCAACGCTGACGCAAACCCAGATTTATCTCGGTAATACCAACCCGGATTGGAAGGGAAGCATTGGTACGGAACTGAAGTATAAAAATTTCCGGATGAATGTGCTCTTCGACGGGCAGTTTGGTGCGGTGGCTTATTCACTGACCCATTCTGTACTGGCTGAAGAAGGAAAACTAAAGAAAACAGTTCCGGGCCGGTACAATGGTATTATCGGTAATGGTGTACAGCTGGATCCTGCCACCAATAAATACATTCCCAATACAACTGTGGCTACCAACATCCAGGCCTATTACCTCGCACATTTCGTTCGCGACAATGTGGAGTCAAATACCTTCAGCACGGATTTCATTAAGCTCCGCGAACTAAGACTGGAATACACCGTTCCGGCTGGCTTCCTGAAAAGTATCCGGCTGCAGCGCGCAACGCTTGGTGTTTATGGCCGCGACTTATGGGTACGCAGCAACTGGCCTTCCTTTGATCCGGAGTTCGGAACACTGAACGATGGTCAGATCAATGCCGGTTTCGAGATCGGGCAATTTCCTTCTACCCGAAGCATGGGCATTGCGTTAAACATCGGACTCTGATCCAAAAACTTTAAAGAAAAAAACATGAAAGCGTTTCAAATAGTTTGCGGGACATTACTGGCAGTTGCACTTGGCGGCACACTGTCTTCCTGCACCAAAGACTTTGAAGAAGTCAACACCAATCCCAATACACTTCCGGCGGTTCGTCCCGAATCACTGATGGAATCGGCCATATACAGCGTGGTACAGGCCAACCAGACAAGGGCACTCCGGCTGACACATGAATTAATGCAGGTACACGTTACCGTTATTAATTCAGATGAGATTCACCGTTATGTGATCCGTCCTTCCGAATCGGATTTCATGTGGCGTGCCTGGTATTCACAGCTGAATAATTTCAGGGATATGTACGACAAAGCGGCGATCCTGAGACCGAACCAGGCTTACTATGCTTCCTACATGGGCATGTCAAGGATTTTAGAAACATGGGTTTTTTCCCTGCTGACCGACACCTACGGAGATGTGCCCTACACCGAAGCGCTGCGCGGAAGGGAAGATGGTATCCTTCAACCTAAATTTGATCCGCAACGTGCCATTTACGACAGCATGTTCGTTCGCCTGGAAGAAGCGAATTCATTACTTGCATTAAATGCGGCAATCCCAACGGCACTCGGACCGCGCGATCCTATTTTTGGCGGCGATGTTGCCAAGTGGAGAAGGTTCGGAAACAGCCTTTACCTGCGCCTCCTGATGCGGGTTGCCCATAAAGCGGAAATGAATGCGCCGGCCAAGATCAGGGAAATCCTGGAAACCAATGCGGCCAATTACCCGATCATGACCAACAATGCGGAATCGGCCGTAGTGCGGTTTACCACAACGCCTCCATTTGTATCTGCTTTCAGCACCTACCGTGATTATGATTTCAATGGTGATAACGGTTTGTCGCAATTTTTTATTAATACGCTCAATACATGGGAAGATCCGCGGCGCACAAAGTGGGCAACTACGGTTGGTGTAAGCAACTATGAAGGTATCCCCAGCGGGTACCCGCCAGGACAGGTTCCTGACCGCCTCTCGGCTTACCTGCCTGCACTGAAGAATGAACCACTCCTGGGCAACATCCTGAATTACCCGGAAGTTCAGTTCATGGTGGCAGAAGCAGCCCTGAAGGGATATTTCACCGGTAATCCAAAAACGTTTTATGAAAACGGGGTGAATAATGCCATCACGTTGTGGGGATTAACTGTACCTACCGGTCACCTGCTGAAACCAGGCGTAGTCTGGCTGGATACGGAAACACAGGCACAGAAGCTGGAGAAAATCCTGACACAAAAATACTTCACGCTGTTCTTCACCGATTTCCAGTCATGGTTTGAATACCGGAGAACCGGTTATCCCAGGCTCCCCATCGGTGCCGGAGTGGAAAACAACCGTGAAATGCCATCGAGGCTGAAATACCCGGTGCTGGTGCAGACGCTGAACCGCGCCAATTACGAAGCGGCCGTAGCGGCTATGGGCGGTGATGAAATCAACGTTAAAGTATGGTGGCAAAAACCATAAACCATTTTCGTGAATCAATGAATCTTCAACTGACGACAATGAAAAAACTGACTTATCATACACTCGCCGGCATCTCCATTTGCCTGTTAATGACCGGCTGCATCAAAGATTATAACAATCCTGCTGAAGGGGTGCTCAACCAGAACGCCGAACTCTATGTGTTGCGCCAGGCATTCAAAGGAAGTTCGATGACCCTTAGTGAATCAAACATCGGCGGGGCGAGATTTACATCAGGTGTCGTGATCTCCGATAAAGATGCCGGGAACAATGAACCCGGAACGTTTGTGATCCAGAATACAACGGTAACCGCGAACCAGGCAGGCGACCTGACTACGGGCATGGTGGTGGAAATGGGTGGCACAGCTAATTTACCGGCACTTGGTGATTCCATTGTACTGGAAGTGATCGGCGCAACCCTGCAGCGCAAAGCGGGCAAACTGGTTCTTTCCGGCATCACACCCGATAAGATCAAAGTGGCGGCATCAAACAGGCCGGTTGCACCACGCCCGGTTACACTGGCCATGCTGAATGCGAATTTTTTCAATTATGAATCCACGCTTATTTCAGTGCATGCCGATGTAGTTGGCCAGGGAACGGGTGTTGTGTACAGCGGTGAAAAGCAACTCAACGACAATACGGGAACGGTCGTTTTGCTGACCAGGGATGCTGCTGCATTTGCTGCCACTGCAGTTCCTGCTAATGCCCAATTCACCGGGATTGCCTTTTACAGCAACAGCTCCGGGAATGATACAACCGGGGCGAAAAAAACAATCAGCCTGCGTAACAGCAGTGATGTGCAGTTCATCAGCGGAACGCTTTATCCGGGATTCCCGGAGAGCTTTGAAACACCGGACGTGTCCGCGAAATCGAGCTATAACATTACAGCCACGGCCAATAATATCGATCTGTCTACCGGGAACTGGAAGCTTCAGCAGGCCATCCTGGCGAATACGCTGTTGTCTGATAAGATCAACTTTCCCGGAAAGCAAAATGTGCGGATGCAGCAAAACCTGACCACGAGCGCACTGGTACAAATGAATTTTGATGTAACGCAGGGCGCATCAAAAGTTACCCTGTTTTATGGCCGCTACGGAACCGATCCGATGAGCACCTTCCGGCTTGAATATTCCACAAACGCAGGTACCTCGTGGACGATCGTTAACCCAACCATTTCTTCGATGCCGGAAAAAGGTTCCACCCAGGCGACGTTCATGGTTAACGTTACGGGTAATGTCCGCTTCCGCATCAACAAACTCGGGCTGGGTGCTTCGTCACCCACTATCCAGAATGGAAGGTTGAGTATTGAAGATATAGCGATCTACAAAAGATAATTTTTTAAAAGCCCGGCTGCGTGCAATTGCCGTTGGCCATTTTTTTTGCTGATGCCTATGCAAAGAAGATTTTTTCTGAAGCAGTTAGCCTGGCTGAGTGGCGGCCTCCTGGCCGGTTGTTATGCACCGGTCAGGGGAGGCGCAGTTAAAGGAACGAAAGTCTCGGGCCGGGTACATGCAAACGGGAAGGGGTTGGAGGGTGTAGTGGTGAGTGATGGTTATTCTGTTGTAACGACAAACGGCAATGGTGTTTACCAAATGGAACTTCATAACGATGCCCAATCCATCTTTGTTTCAACGCCCTCAGGCTTTGCCTTCAACACCGAAAATGGCATTGCCCGCCATTATCATTCAGTAAATGAAAATTCGGGAAGAGAACTTCATTTCAACCTGCAGCCACTGGCCGTGAATGATGATAAACACCAGTTTATTATCTGGGCCGACCCTCAGGTGAAAAATGAAAAGGATGTACAAAAAATGATGGCGCAACCGGTTCCCGATGTACGGAAGCTGGTCAGTGCCGCGGGCCCTGACTCCCTTGTCCATGGAATCACCGTTGGTGATATTGTTTGGGATGAGCTGGACCTGTTTTCCGCATATAACAAAGCCGTTGAAAAAATGGGCATTCCTTTTTTTCAATGCCTGGGCAATCATGATATGGATTACAGAAAGGGTGGTGACGAAACTTCCGACGATACCTTCCAGAAAACATACGGGCCTACCTATTATTCCTTCAACCGCGGGCAGGTGCATTACGTGATCATGGATAATGTGCGGTACCTCGGTACCGAAAGAGACTACGACGGTTATTTTCAACAGCACCAGCTGGACTGGCTGCGCAAGGACCTTGCCCTGGTACCGGCCGGTAAGCTGATTGTTTTGTGCGTGCATATACCGGTGTTCCGGGGAACGAAAAACCGGGATGACTTTTATTCGGTGCTGGGCGACCGGAACGTGCACATCATGTCCGGACATACACACTATCATGTAAACAGCATACAGGGAAAAATTTACGAGCATAACCACGGTACCGTTTGCGGTGCCTGGTGGACGGGCCCCATCTGCAGCGACGGAACTCCCTGCGGGTATGGTGTGTACCAGGTGAACGGTACAGAACTTTCCTGGCATTACCAGAGCACAGGCAAACCTGCGGATCACCAGATGAAACTTTATGTGAAGGATTTTGACGTAACGAACCGCCAGTTGCTGGCAAACATCTGGAATTACGATGCTGCCTGGAAAAACGAATACTGGGTGGATGGAATAAGCAAGGGTGCACTGGAGCAATTTGAAGGATATGATCCCCTTTCTTATGAAACCATGCTGGGGACGGAGCTGCCTAAACCACGGGGGTTTGCGGAGCCGCATAAAACCGGCCACCTGTTCAGGGCCCTCATTCCTGTTGGCGCCCGTGAGGTAAAGGTCACGGCAGCCGATCGCTTCGGAAAAATGTATACGGAAACATACAAGCTTTCATAAAACGCATGCGCGTATGCGAGTAAATAAGAAGGCATTTGAACATGAAAGAAGTAAAACAGATCACCTGATAAAAAAAGGATCCATGCACCTGGAAAAAATACTGCTGACGATGTTATGCTGGCTTCAACTTTGTTCTGCAGACGCACAATCTTCCGGGTGGGACAGTACGCACCGGCCGGGCAACTTTGCCCTGAAGGTGGAGATGTTCCGCAGCTTTCCCAATGCCGCCACCGATATCATCTTTTTAGGCAACAGCATTACGGCAGGAACCGACTTTTCAGAATTACTCGGCAAACCCAACCTGCGCAACCGGGGCATCTCCGGGGATATCACTTTTGGTGTGCTGGAACGGCTGGATGAAATAACGGAAGGAAAGCCTGCAAAGGTTTTTATCCTGATCGGCATCAATGATATTTCGCGCAATATTCCCGACAGCGTGATTGTAAGGAATTATGCTGCCATGATCCGGCGTATCAAAAAGGAATCGCCCAAAACGAAAATTTATTTTCATACGCTAATGCCGGTGAATAATGAATTTACACAGTTTAAAAACCATTATAATAAAGATGAACACATTCTGTTTGTCAACAAACAATTAAAATCACTGGCTGCACGTGAGCGGATTACCCTCATTGACCTTTACCCGCATTTTCTTGATGGGGACGGAAAACTGGATAAAAAATTCACCGTTGACGGTCTTCATCTTAATGCTGCCGGTTACAAAGTGTGGGCAGGCATTCTGATGAAAGGCAAATACCTCCAAAACTGAAAGGATGAAAAAAAACATGCCCGTTGTGATGGTCTTTACTTTATTAATGGCTTGTACAGCCACCAGGCAAAAAAGTCCGGCCATGCCCGCGGGCTTCGATAAACAGGGACATCGCGGCAGCAGGGGTCTGATGCCGGAAAATACCATTCCTGCCATGCTTAAAGCCATCGACCTGGAGGTAACAACGCTGGAGATGGATGTAGTGATTTCAAAAGATCTCCAGGTTGTTGTTTCACATGATCCTTATTTCAGTGAAAACATTACTACAACGCCTGAAGGCAAAAATCTGACAAAGGCAGAAGCCGCAACGCACCTGCTTTATACGATGCCTTATGACAGCATAAAAAAATATGATGTAGGCAGGAAGCCACATCCTGATTACCCGCGGCAGGAAAAATTGCCGGTTCATAAACCATTGCTATCCGATCTGCTGAAAGCCACGGAAGATTATGCAAAAAACAAAAGCAGAACGATTTATTACAATATCGAGATCAAGTCAAAACCGGAGCATGACGGAAAAAGGCATCCGCCGGTAGAAGAATTTGCCGACCTGGTAGTAGGGGTGATCCGCTCCTCTGGTGTAGAGGACCGTACTACCATTCAATCATTCGACCCGAGGGCGCTGCAGGTGGTGCACCGGAAATATCCATCTGTTGCTACATCCCTGCTGATCGAATCATTTGACAAACGTCCGCTGGAAGAACAGTTGAAACAACTGGGCTACGTACCGCCGGTATACAGTCCGCATTTTTCACTGGTAACTGCCGCGCTGGTTCAGCAGTGCCACGAAAAAGGCATGAGAGTGATTCCCTGGACGGTAAATACTGCTGAAGAAATGAAGCGGCTGAAAGGAATGGGCGTGGACGGCATCATAACCGATTACCCCGACCTGTTTGCGCAGGTTCAATAGCCGTTCTATGAATTTATCCGGGGGTAATACACCTTATGGAAGTGAAAAAAATTCGGGAGAAATTAATGAACTATATATATCCTGGTACTGATAAATATTGCTGGCAAAGGGATGGATAGGAATCAAAAATTTATTCATTGAAAAACAAGGTCCAGGGCCGCATTCAAACAACACGAATTAAATATTAGCGGATGAAAAAGCACAATAACCGCAGAACGTTTTTAAAAAACATAGGCCTCGGCGGAATCGGTTTAACCGTGATGCCGGGATCCCTGCTGGCCGGAACGGGTGAAAAGGATAAATCGGCATCGGCCGTTGAAAGGAATAATAAACCAAAAACAAATTACGGGAGCAGCCGTACTTACAACGGTTCCTATACAGGTGATCATCTTCGCCGCGTGGCGTTCCCGATTGGCGGTATGGGCGCCGGCATGTTCTGCATGGAGGGGACGGGTGCGGTATCGCATATGTCGGTGCACAACAAGCCCAATGTGTTTCATGAACCTACCATGTTCGCTGCATTGGCGATTAAAGGAAAGGAAACGATTGCCCGTGTTCTGGAAGGCCCGGTTCCCGAATGGAAATTATTCGGGCAACCCAATAATGCCAATGGATCCGGTGGCGCGATTTATGGACTGCCCCGTTTTTCGGGCGCATCATTCAATGCACGCTTTCCATTTGGGGTGCTGGCCCTGCAGGATGATCATCTTCCGGTAAAGGTGGAAGTAACCGGATGGAGCCCATTTATTCCGACGGATGAAGATCATTCGAGTTTACCGGTCGGTGCTTTTGAGTACAGATTCATGAATACGGGAATGGAAAGCATTGAAGCAGTGTTCTCTTACAATGCGCGCAATTTCGTGGTGCAGGACCCGAAGGCCAGTGTCAAAAAAACATCAGACCTGGGTATGATTAAAAAGATCAGCAACGGTTTTTTACTGGCACAGGAAGGAACAAAAGACCAGCCGCACCTCCAAAGCAACTTTGCTATTTATACGGCTGAAACCAATACGGTAGTAGATCATTGCTGGTTCCGGGGTGGCTGGTGGGACCCGCTTTCCATGGCCTGGAACACCATTAAGGAAGGCAAAACAAAAGCGGTAGAACCGGTAGAAGCCGGTGCACCGGGAGCAACACTGTTTGTTCCGTTTACGCTACCGGCCGGCGGAGAAAAAGTGATCCGTGTGATGATGGCCTGGTATATGCCCGATTCTGATGTTCGTTTCGGTAAGGAAGGAAAAGAACAAAAAAATACGGCAGAATGCTGTACTACACCGGCAGCGAAAGGATTGGAACCAACGACCATGCACCCGGGAAAAAATTTCAAGCCCTGGTACAGTAACCGTTTTAAAAATATCGAGGAGGTGGCGCGCTACTGGCAAACCAATTACACAGAGCTGCATCGTAAATCATCCCTTTTCCGTGATGCATTTTATGCATCCACGCTTCCTGCTGAAGTAATGGAAGCTGTTGGCGCCAACCTGGGTATTTTAAAATCACCCACCATCCTGCGCCAGTATGATGGCCGCCTCTGGAACTGGGAAGGCTGTACCGATGTGAAAGGATGCTGTGCAGGCAGCTGCACACATGTATGGAATTATGCGCAGGCTATTCCGCACCTGTTTCCTTCGCTAGAACGGTCACTGCGTCATACCGAATTCTGCGAAAACCAGAGTGCCGAAGGACACCAGGGATTCAGGGCCAATCTTCCCATTACCCCGCTCACGCATGATTTTCATGCGGCGGCAGACGGGCAGCTGGGCGGTATCATGAAAGTATACCGCGAATGGCGCATCAGCGGCAACGGCGATTGGCTGAAGAAAATGTATCCTATGGTGAAAAGCAGCATGGACTGGTGTATCCGCACCTGGGATCCGCGCAAGGCAGGCATTATTGAAGAACCGCATCACAATACCTATGATATCGAATTCTGGGGACCGAACGGAATGATCACCAGCTTTTACCTGGGTGCTTTAAAAGCCATGACGGAAATGGGAAAGGCGCTCAAAAAAGATGTAAACACCTACCAGGACCTGTATGGTAAAGGAAAAAAATACATTGAATCAGACTTATATGATGGCGAATATTTTAACCAGAAAATCCAGTGGACGGGATTAAAAGCAGCTGACCCGGTTAAGGCTTCTGAAATTTCCATTGGTGGCGGGTATTCGGAGGAAGCATTGGCCCTGTTGCAAAAGGAAGGACCGAAGTATCAATATGGAAAAGGGTGTTTGTCGGACGGTATTTTAGGTGGCTGGATCGCGCGCATGTGCTTTATGGATGAACCGGTGGATGCGCAGAAAACGAAAAGCCATTTACTGGCGGTTCATAAGTATAACCTCAAAAAAGATTTGACCGAACATGCCAATCCCCAGCGTCCAACCTATGCCGCAGGAAATGAAGGAGGATTGCTGATCTGCACCTGGCCAAAGGGCGGTAAACTGTCGTTACCTTTTGTGTACAGCGATGAAGTGTGGACCGGTATTGAATACCAGGTAGCCTCGCACCTGATGCTGCACGGTGAAACAGATAAGGCATTGGAGATCATCAGGACCTGCCGCGACCGGTACGATGGCCGGGTACGGAATCCATTCAACGAATACGAATGCGGACATTGGTATGGAAGGGCACTGGCCAGTTATGGTTTCCTGCAAAGCCTTACCGGGGTTCGATTTGATGCAGTGGATGGCACCCTGCACATTGATTCCAGGATCGGGGACTTTACCAGTTTCCTTTCTACGGATAAGGGTTTTGGTACCGTTTCCCTGAAAAACGGAAAGCCCCGGCTGAACGTGGTATACGGCACGATACCGGTTAAAGAAGTGGTGGTATCCGGGAAAAAAGTGAAACTGGATGCGTAAACGGTAATAAACGTTTACTTCCGGGGATAATTATTTTAAAAGATGTCTGCGTGAAATTGTATTTACTGGGAGGATTTCTGGGAAGTGGCAAAACAACCGCTATTCATCATGCCTGCAGCCTGCTGAAAGATCGTATGCGCGTAGCCGTTATCACCAACGACCAGGGAGCACAGCTGGTGGATTCCGGTTTTATCGAAAGCCTGCAGGTGCCCCTCCGGGAAGTGGTCAATGGGTGCTTCTGCTGCAACTACACGGAGCTGGATGCCGGACTTCGGTCCCTGGTGATGCAAAATGAACCCGATGTTGTATTTGCAGAGTCGGTAGGATCGTGTACTGATTTAATTGCAACTGTTGTGAACCCCCTGTTGTATGATCATCCTTCACTCGAAATTGTTGTTTCTGTTTTTGCTGATGCAGGCATCCTCCTTCATGGCATGCGGGGATTCCAACCTGTGTTCGATGCCGAAGTGGAATATATTTACCGTAAGCAGCTCGAGGAAGCAGATGTTCTGGTAGTAAACAAAATTGACCTGGTTCAACCCGGCGATTTGCAGGAATTGGAAAACCAGCTTGGCGCGAGGTATCCCAATAAAAAAATCATGTACCAGAATTCACTGGAGGAAAAAGATATCCTCCATTGGATCGCTTGCCTCGAAGGATTTGGCCTGCCTGCTGTAAGAAAGTCACTGGTGCTCGATTATGATACTTATGCAACCGGGGAGGCAAAGCTTGGATGGCTGGATGAAGAACTGGAAATACTGGCAATGGATGGTAAAGCTGCGGAAGCGGCCCTTATATTGATCCGCAAACTGGATGAAGCTATAAGGGATGCCGGCTATGCCATCGGTCACCTGAAGTTCCTCCTTAATGATGGACAACGCAAACAAAAGATCAGTTTTGTTTCCCTGCACCGGGGCAATGAAATAATTGTCCGGGAAGGCTCGGGCTCCAATCATTGCAGGCTGCTGATTAATGCCCGCGTGCAGGCCGATCCGGCAGCCCTGAAGGAACTGGTGTTGAATGCATCTGAACAATTGAAGAATGAAATGAACTGCAAAGTAATTCAAAGGAAAATGCTGGCCTTCAGGCCCGGGTATCCCAAACCGGTGCACAGGCTGGTGAGTTAAAAACTAAGTATGCTGATAGGCATGAATACAATAGTTGCCATCCGCTACATCATGCGGAACGGCAGGGGTGAAGTCCTGGAGAATATCCTGGAAGGTTCACCTGCTGCTTACCTGCATGGCTCAGGTACCATCCGGCCTGAATTGGAAGTACAGTTGACGGGACTGGCTACGGGAGAGCGGAAGCAGGTCATTGTTTCCGGTGCAGAAGGATTTGAAGGGATGGATGACCGGTTCTCTTTCGATGTAGTGATCGATTCTGTTCGTGCTGCTACGGAAAAAGAAGTATTCATGGGGCGACCCGAAGAAGAAGTGCAGATGGAAGATTGCAGTCCCGGATGTATTTGTTAGTTATGTTGGTTAAATAGTTTAAGATTTTCTATAAATAATATTTACTGAAAAATGAAAAGAACAATTCTAAGTTTTCTGATGCTCCTGGTGCTGGTACAGGTTTGGGGTCAGAACGGGGGCAAATTCAATGGCCTTGATTTAAATATGTCGAACCTTTCGCGGCTTTCCGATGCAGAAACCCGTTCCATCAGCCCGGAAAATTTTACGGGCGAACGAAGCAAGGGCGGTATGGCCGACCCGGTGAAGGATAAAGGGAAGCGTAACGTGGCCAACGCGGCGGTCAATGCAGCGGAACTGGGCAAGGGATGGAAAGTAAATCCATATGTAAACATCGATCCCGGTGAAACCCTTACCATTGCGGAAATGACAGGCCCGGGTGCAATCCAGCAGATGTGGATGACACCAACCGGTAACTGGCGGTTTACCATCCTGCGTATCTACTGGGACGATGAGAAAGAACCTTCGGTGGAAGTTCCGGTTGGCGATTTCTTTGGCATGGGCTGGGGCGAATATGCTCCGTTGAATTCCCTTGCGATAACGGTCAATCCGGGCAGTGCTTTCAATTCATACTGGAAAATGCCCTTCCGGAAAAAATGCAAAATGACCATGGAGAATATGAACACCACGGCCATGCGGCTGTACTACCAGGTAAATTATGTGCTGACGCCTATCGGAGAGGATGAAGCTTATTTCCATGCGCAGTTCCGCCGCAGCAACCCGACCAACAACCACCTGCATGTCCTCGTGGATAGTATTGTTGGACAAGGCCACTACGTAGGAACCTATATGGCATTTGGTGCCAACAACAACGGCTGGTGGGGTGAAGGAGAAATGAAATTTTACCTCGACGGCGAAAAGGATTATGCTACCATCGTGGGTACCGGCACGGAAGACTATTTCAACGGTTCGTACAATTTCGAGAATAAAAAAACAAAGCAGTACGAAGAGTACTCCACTGCATATGCAGGTCTTCACCAGGTAATCAGGCCTGATGGCGTATATAAATCGCAGCAGCGCTTTGGCATGTACCGCTGGCACATCCTCGATCCTATCCGTTTTAAAACAGGCTTAAAGGTTACCGTGCAGGACCTTGGTTACCGCGGCGCACCAAGACCTTACCTGCCCCAGAAATCAGATATTGCCACCGTTTCTTTCTGGTACCAGCGGGAGCCCCATGCGCGGTTTCCAAAGCTACCCTCACTTGAAGAACTTGAAGTCAACTAATTTACAACCACCAACTTTATGAGGAATAAAATTGTAAACGTATTACTGTTAGCTATGGCTTTGGAAGCATGTAACGACGGGGGAAAAGAACAGGGCGCAGGGGCAGAAAAGACAAATAACGGAGATGTACAAACGAAAAAATACGGGCAGGGCACGTTTGGGTACGACCTGAATTTCCTTTCCACCCGGGACAGCGTTATCGTTCTGAAAAACAGCAGCGGGGAAGGACAGGTGCTGGTGTCCGCCAAATACCAGGGCAAGGTGTTCACTTCTACGGCATCCGGACCGGATGGGCAAAGTTTCGGATGGCTCAACTACAAAGCTTTCGATGCGCCGAAAGATCCGCATATGAATGCGTATGGAGGAGAGAACCGTTTATGGCTGGGACCGGAAGGCGGGCGATATTCCATCTTTTTCAAACCCGGTACCAAAATGGAGTTTGCCAACTGGGCTACGCCTGCAGCTATCGATACCGAGGCCTGGACGGTACTCAGTAAAGATGGGAATAAGGTATCGATGCAGAAGGATGCGACTCTTCTGAATTATGCCGGTACAACGCTCCAGGTACAAATCAGGCGTGATGTACAGGTGCTGGAGAACAGCGCTATTGACCAGGCGCTTCAAATAACGCCCGATGCCAAAGTAAAAGCCGTGGGTTTCCGGACGGAGAATTCCATAACCAATACGGGTAACAATGCCTGGACAAAAGAAACGGGCGCTCCCTGCATCTGGATCCTGGATATGTTCAATGTATCGCCGGCCACCAATATCGTAATACCCTATAACGGTACCGCACAGGGTAAAATCGCCACCACCGATTATTTCGGCGCTATCCCGGCAGACAGGATCCAATATAAAGAGGGCGTACTGCTGTTCCGGGCAGATGGTAAAATGCGGGGCAAGCTTGGACTAGCCCCGGGGCGGGCAAAACCGGTAGCCGGCAGTTATGATGCGGAACACAATGTACTCACCATAACCACATTTGATGTTGACCCGCAGGCCACCTACCTGAACCAGGAATGGAACACGGAGAAAGACCCGCTGAAAGGTGATGCCGTGAATGCCTATAATGACGGTCCACTCGAAGACGGAAGCCAGATGGGTCCATTTTATGAAATTGAAAGCGTTTCACCGGCTGCTTTTTTGAAGGGAGGTGAAACCCTACGCCACCGCCACGATGTTTATCATTTTACCGGCGACAGGAACGCCCTTAATGCGATTGCGCAGAAAGTCCTGGGCATTTCGCTGGATGCTATAGAAAATACATTTAAAAAATAAATCAAGAATTTATCAGACGATGAAGTCAGCAACAAGGCAAGCCTACCCGAGGATCGGTATTCGCCCCATCATAGACGGAAGGCTGGGAGGCGTTCGGGAATCACTGGAAGATACAACGATGAACATGGCGCGGAATGTAGCAGCACTATTCAGCAAGGAATTAAAATATCCTGATGGCTCACCGGTACAATGTGTCATTGCGGATCGTTGTATCGGCGGGGTGGTGGAAGCCACGGAGTGTGACCGGAAATTTGAATCACAAAATGTAGGCGTGTCTTTATCCGTTACACCCTGTTGGGCCTATGGTACCGAAACCATTGATATGAACCCGGCCCTTCCGAAAGCGGTATGGGGCTTTAACGGAACGGAGCGCCCGGGCGCTGTTTACCTTGCTGCTGCATTAGCGGGTTATAACCAGAAAGGATTACCGGCCTTCGGCATTTACGGAAGGGATGTGCAGGACATGGGCGACCAGCATATCCCGGATGATGTAAAAGACAAACTGTTACGTTTTGCAAAAGCAGGATTGGCTGTTGCCATCATGCGCGGTAAATCGTACCTGGCCATCGGCTCCGTGTCGATGGGTATTGCCGGCTCAATTGTGGATGCGGATTTTTTCCAGCACTACCTGGGTATGCGCAATGCCTACGTGGATTCCACTGAAGTGTTGCGCCGCATTGAAAAAAACATTTTCGATAAAGAAGAATATGAGAAAGCTATTGCCTGGACGAGAAAACATTGCAGGGAAGGCACTGACTTCAATAAAAAAGAAACACAGAAATCAAGAGCGGAGAAGGATAAGGATTGGGATTTTGTGGTTAAGATGACCATCATCATCCGCGACCTCATGATTGGAAATGAAAAGCTAACAGGTATTGGATATGGAGAAGAAGCGTTCGGTCACAACGCCCTCGTATCGGGTTTCCAGGGACAACGGCAATGGACCGACTTTTTACCGAATGGCGATTTTTCAGAAGCGATCCTGAATTCCTCTTTCGACTGGAACGGCATACGCGCACCTTTTATGGTGGCAACTGAAAATGATTCGCTTAACGGCGTATCCATGTTACTGGGCTACCTGCTCACCAACACCGCGCAGATATTTGCAGACGTACGCACTTACTGGAGTCCGGAAGCGGTGGAACGCGTATCGGGTTGGAAGCCTTCCGAAATGGCATCCGGTGGATTTATTCACCTGATTAATTCCGGTTCGGCAACCCTGGATGGCACAGGCAGGCAAACCGAGAATGGAAAGCCGGTGATGAAACCATTCTGGGAGATTAAGGACAACGAGGTACAGGATTGCCTCGATGCCACAACCTGGTACCCGGGCATGAATGGCTATTTCCGCGGCGGTGGTTACTCTTCAGGATTTTTAACCCGCGGCGGCATGCCGGTTACGATGTGCCGGTTGAACCTGGTGAAAGGATTGGGTCCTGTTTTGCAGATCTCCGAAGGCTTTACCATTGATCTTCCGGAAGCCGTACACAAGGTATTGGACGAGCGTACAGACCGTACGTGGCCAACAACCTGGTTTGTACCAAAGCTTACCGGATCGGGCGCATTCAGGGATGTATATTCGGTTATGGCCAACTGGGGAGCCAATCATGGCGCCATCAGCTACGGCCATATTGGTGCCGACCTCATTACGCTGGCTTCCATGCTCCGCATTCCCGTATGCATGCACAACGTAGAGTCTGAGCGGTTGTTCCGCCCTTCATCCTGGAATGCATTCGGTATGGATGGAGAAGGGCAGGATTACCGGGCCTGCCATACATACGGACCGATTTATAAGTAAATGATCCATCATAGTAACATCATTATTTTATCAGGCCTATTGCAGATTTAACCAAAACGAACAATTGTATGAGCACGAAAAAATCAGGTTCTCTTTTTAAAATAAATGGTGTCAGTTTCCTGGTACCCTTCATATTCATTTGCAGTTTATTTTTATTATGGGGCTTTGCACATGGGCTGCTGGATGTGCTGGATAAGCATTTCCAGGATACGCTTGGTGTTTCCAAAGCACAATCAGGTTTCGTGCAGTTTTCCCTGTACATCGGGTACCTGGTGATGGCGCTTCCCGCGGGTATGTTCATGAAAAAGTATGGCTACCAGCGGGGCATTATTCTGGGCTTGATCCTGTTTGCGCTTGGTGCTTTTCTTTTTTACCCGGCCGCGAAGTTTGCGGCATTCATCCCGTTCCTGCTGGCGCTCTTTGTGCTTGCCTGCGGACTGGCCTGCCTGGAAACTGCAGCCAACCCGTATTCAACGGTGCTTGGTCCGCAGGAAGGAGCGGCACGGCGCATTAATATATCACAATCCTTCAATGGACTGGGCTGGATCTTAGGTCCGTTAATGGGCGGGTTGTTCATTTTCGGAACGGAGACCAAAGAAGGAGCGGAGAAATTTGATTCCCTGGTAAAACCCTATATGTGGGTGGGCGGTATTGTAGTAGTAGTGGCTATTATTTTTATGATCATTAAATTACCGGAGATCAAGGAGAAGAGCGAAACGGAAGCGGAAGAAAATCCGCCCATGCGCAACCTGCTGAAACACCCTGGTTTTGTGATCGCGGTAATTGCGCAATTTTTATATGTGGCTGCACAAACCGGAACGAATTCTTTTTTCATTAATTATGTAACCGATGCCATACCGGACTTGCGCACGCCGATTGGGAGCATGATGCAAAACATGGGACTATTCGGTGAAGTGTTTATGCCACGCAACCAGGAGCAGGCAGCTTCACTGATCCTGGCTATAGGAGGGATGGGGGCTTTCTGGATCGGGCGGCTGACAGGGTCGTACCTGATGAAGTTTGTGGCTCCGCACAGACTGTTGGCGGTTTATGCCATTGTTAATACATTACTCGTATTGTTGGTGATAATGGATATTGGCTGGCTGTCGGTGATCGCCCTTTTTTCCACCTACTTTTTCATGTCGGTTATGTTCCCCACCATCTTTGCCCTGGGCATTTCGGGGTTGGGATCGCTCACGAAAAAAGGATCGGCTTTCCTGGTAATGGCTGTTGCGGGCGGCGCTTTCTGTCCGCCGGTTATGGGGTTGATCGCGGACAATTCAACGATGGCTTTTTCCTTTATTATCCCGCTGGCCTGTTTTGCCTTTATTGCCTGGTATGCGGTAAAAGGTGTGAGTCCTTCAGTGAAGTTGAATAAAATAGAAATGGTGCATCATTGATGGAGAGCAGTTAGCAGTTTGCAGTTGGCAGTTAACAGTTAGCAATCTTTGCGCCTTTGCGGTTGCCTTTTTAACCGCAAAGGCGCGAAGCAACGCAAAAGAGGTTCAAACAATATTATATTTAGAGAACAAACCCCACGCAAATGAAAGTAATAAATACTGTTTTCCCGGTACTGGCGGGACTGCTTTTGCTTGCCGGCATCACGGCATTCCTTACAAAGCCTTCGGATAGCGCTTGTAAAAAAAGTGCTGCTGACCTGGTAGCGGCTCATGCACAAAACAATAAGCAAAACAAAGACGTAAGGATGGTAAGCTTAAACCAACAATTAAATGAAAGCGGAACCGTAACCGGCATTAGGGTAACCGACCATGTTTTTTATAAAAAAATTACGATCACTTTGGATGGTAGCACGAGGGATCTTGGCTGGGCCGCGTTCGGGAAAGTGAAAGTGGGCATGACAGATAATTATGTGCAATAGGGATTAATGATTTAATATTTCAGATTTATTATTGTTGGTAATTTCATTACGGTACAACACCTGTAATGAAATTTATACACTCATCGTTATGTTATTGGGTTGATATCCGGGATAAGAAAATATTTTGGCCGCAAAAGGGGAGCCCTTATATTTGCACTCCCAACGGAAAACGGAAGTAACCTGGTCAATTTCCGTTAAAAAAAAGGGAGTTTAGCTCAGCTGGTTCAGAGCATCTGCCTTACAAGCAGAGGGTCGGCGGTTCGAACCCGTCAACTCCCACAGAAAAGCTTGGTGATGATCACCAAGCTTTTTTTATTTATATAAGCTAAAGGTATTATCAGCTACGTCAATCTTGAGTTGTTGACGAATTGCTTTCTTATTACATCATCGGCATAACAAGCTTCACAGCCCAGGCAATGGAAGTAAGGCAAAGAAAACCACCGATCATCCGCCGAAAAGTATTCTTGCTGAAAAAAGACCGGGAGGCGAGGTACTTGCCAAGAAAAACATACAGTACAAAACCAGTATAGGTAGCCAGGCCAAGTCCCACTGCGAAAACATTATAGTGGGCACTTGTTGGTTCCAGCCAGTTGTTGGAAATAAGGTAGGAGATCCAGAAGGTCCAGAATACAAACTGCAGCGGGTTGATGGCTTTCAGTACCACACCCATGATAAAGGATTTTGTGTAGGTATAATGCGAGTAATCTCTTTTTGGAGGGTTTTTGGCCAATTGCTTTTTCCCGTTCCGGATGAACATAAGCAATCCAATGACCAGGAAGGTGACCAGCATCACCCATTGCAGGATCATGAATAAAGTACCCTGCTTTAAGAAAAAGTCAAATCCCAGAAAATACAGCCGGATATAAACTGCCTCCACAAGCGCTGATCCCAGCCCGAAAAGGAGACCGGCCCGCTTGTTTTTTTCAATCGTCAGCGCCATGGTGGTTGCACTCATATTGGAAGGTGCAATCGACCCCAGAAGGCTGATGATATAACCGCTCAAAAAGGAAATAATAAGGCTTCCCATGCCTTAATAGATTATAATAGTGTGCCAGAAATGCCGGGGTTGGCGGACAGTGCAGTTACAGGGTCCAATCCACAATCTTATTGGCCCATTCGGGGCGGTAGGGGGTCGAAATGCGGATATAATTATCCGTATAGCCTTCCATCATGCCGGCCTTTTCATAGCCTTCAAACAACACTTTACGTCTTTGCCCGCGGTGCTGGTCCGTAAAGTATTGCATTTTCATGTAGCTCAGGTTACGCAGCGCCTTATTCCGCTCGTGCCGTACCGGTATCGGCACCACAGGCGAAATTTCCAACGCCCTTGTCTGCGCCCTTTCCGAGTAGGTGAACACGTGCAGGTAAGAAACATCAAGGCTGTGCAGGAACTCAAAGGTCTCGTTAAAATGGGTGTCCGATTCTGATGGGAAGCCCACAATTACATCTACCCCGATCGCGCAATGGGGAATGAGGCTCTTAATGTGCGCCACCCGTTCCGCATAAAGATCGCGTTTGTACCTTCGCCGCATCAACCCCAGGATCGTATTGCTGCCGCTTTGAAGGGGAATATGGAAATGGGGCATAAACTTGCTGCTCCCGGCCACAAACCGGATAATGTCCTCCGTCAGCAGGTTGGGCTCAATGGAAGAGATCCGGTACCGTTCAATTTCATCCACCTCTTCCAGTTGCTGAACCAGGCTATAAAAACTCTCTTCATTTCTCCGGGAACCATCAGGGCCTTTTCCAAAATCGCCCAGGTTAACCCCTGTCAGAACAATCTCTTTAACGCCCCCGGATGCTAACCGGCGGGCATGCTGCACCACGTTCTCCACCGAATCGCTCCTGCTTTTGCCGCGGGCGAGGGGAATGGTACAAAAGGAGCAGGTGTAATCACAACCGTCCTGCACTTTCAGAAAGGTGCGTGTGCGGTCATTAACCGACCAGGAAGCGGTAAAGCCGGAAACATGCTCAATATCACAGCTGCTGATCCGGGCCGAATCGCCTTTTGTAAGCTCACGGAGGTGGCTGGACAGGTTGAATTTTTCAGCGGCACCCAGTACCAGGTCCACCCCGGGGATCTCTGAAATTTCTTTGGGTTTCAGTTGCGCATAACACCCGGTGATCACCACCAGGCTTTCGGGCGCCTTGCGCTGGATACGACGGACAAGCTGCCGGCATTCCTTGTCTGCATTATCGGTAACAGAGCAGGTGTTGATCACGTACACGTCGGCCAGGTCATCAAACTCCTTTTTCCGGAATCCATCCGCCTCCAGCTGACGGGAAAGCGTGGAAGTTTCCGAAAAATTAAGCTTGCAACCAAGCGTATGAAAGGCCACCGTGCGCTGTTTCTCCATGAACCGGCAAAGGTAGGTTTGGAGGAATTAAGAATTAATAATTAAGAATTAATAATTGGGCATCAGTTTTCAGCCTGCGGCTTACTTAGCGGAACTTTGCGGCTTAGCGGTTTAATCATGAAAAGTAAATAGAGACTTCAAAATCTTAAACATTCTCCCTTTTCCATAATCTTGCAACCGGAATGAAACCGCGTAATGTTCTTTTCACCTTATTCTTTATCCTGCTTCTGGGAGCCATTTTTGTTTTCCGCAAGAGGAGTGAACCGGGAAGGGGGGAGCTGTTTGACCGTACACCAAATCGGCTGGAATTGACCAGGCATGCAAAATGCCGGATGGATTGCCGGGAGATCTCTATGGACGATATTGAAGAAGTCATGGAAAAAGGGGTGATCAACCTGGGTAAAAGCGACAAGGCCGACCGTCCCTGTCCAACCTATGCCCTGCAGGGAACAACACGCGATGGTGAATACCTGCGCGTGGTTTTTGCACAATGCGGCGATGAAACCAGGGTGGTGACCTGTTACAATTTGAAAAAGGATTTTGAATGTCATTGTCCCGGTGACGACCGGCCCAAAGAAAAAAAGAGCGGTGGCCGCAATTATTATTAACGAATGCGTATCCTGAAAATAATACTCCGTGCGCTCTTCAGTATCTATGCGCTGCTTACGTTCATCATGCTGATGATACCTGTTTTTATCTGGTCGCTGGCCGTTTTACCCTTCGGGAAAATCCGCGGGGGAAATTTACTCTGGCTGGCCTGCCGTACCTGGGGCGATATCTGGTACGTACTGTTATTCATCCGGCACAAAAATATTTATGAACAGCCTTTACGGAAGGGTGCGTCTTACATTTTTGTTTCCAACCATATTTCCTATTTCGACATTCCGCAGATTGTAACTTCCTTCCGATTACCGATTCGTCCGCTGGCGAAAGCGGAAATATCCAAAGTGCCGATCTTTGGTTTGATCTACCGCAACACGGTAGTAAGTGTGGACCGCAGCAGCCCGGGTAACCGGGCAAAGAGTGTGCAGGTGATGAAATCCATTATTCGTAAAGGCGTTTCCGTACTCGTTTTCCCCGAAGGCACATTCAATACCACCCACAAGCCGCTGAAAGAGTTTTATGATGGTGCCTTCCGCATTGCCATTGAAACGGGCACACCCATCAAACCGGTGTTGATGCTCGACACCTACGACCGGTTGCATTACGATAGTCTTTTTTCCCTCACACCCGGTAAAAGCCGCACAATTTTCCTGGATGAAATTTCAACCGAAGGGCTGGACGTTAAAAATGTACCTGCCCTGAAAGCGGAAGTGTATGCTATAATGGAACGTAAGCTTCTTGAATATAATGCTACATGGATCAGGGAAGTGGGCAGGAGTCAGAAATAACAAAGAGAAAGGGAGAGGAGGAGGTTGCGCAGAGGAGGAGTTCACAGTCCTCAGTCGACGGTCCACGGTCCACCGCACATTTCTTTTTAATAATAGTCGCTTTACTTACCGCACGCTCCCGCTCTGGCCCTCCGCTCTCCCATCCTGACCTCAAGGGAAGGATCTGTGGACTGAAGTAAAAAAAGATAATAAGTTGCAGGCAACTGGACTAAATAGTCAACAGTCCACAGTCGACAGTCCAATGAACATTTCGGTTTGAAAAAGGATGCTTGTTTTTTTATCATCTATCTTCCTCAATACCAAAATACCTAGTACCACAATACCTTTCCCACGGGTGCAGTCCCCAGATTCTTCGCCTGCGGCTCTGTATGACGGAGGGAAGGTAGTGAGTCCTCAGTCCTCAGTTGGCAGTCGGCAGTGAGCAGTTGGCAGTTGGCATTTATCAGTATGCAATTAACACCAGTAAGAATAAAGCGAAGCACTTCACGAATGTTACGAGCAGCGAACGGCGCAACGTGCCGCGAGCAGCCTCCCTGCATTGAGCATTAAAAATTGAACATTAAAAATTGAACATTTTCCCTCCTCCCTGTGAGGAAATACCTCCATCCCATCTACCCTAATACCTTAATTTAGCCCGTTCATGTTTGCTGAAGTCATAATACCCCTGGCCTTGCCCCGGAACTACACCTGGGAGATTCCCCAATCAATGAAAGAACAGGTGCGTGTGGGTTGCCGCGTAGAGGTAAACCTTGGAAAAAATAAACGGTATTCCGGGGTAGTAAAACGTATTCATGATGACAAGCCACAAACGTTCGAAGCAAAGGAGATCATGAACATCCTTGACCCCGAACCGGTGATCCAGCCTTACCAGTTAAAATTGTGGGAGTGGATTGCTGAATATTACATGTGCTCGGAAGGGGAGGTGATGGCCGCAGCGTTGCCGGCCCACTTCAAGCTTTCCAGTGAAACGGTGCTGGTGTTCAATGAACAATATGGTGATGATTTTTCCGCACTGGATAACGAAGAATACCTCATTGCGGAAGCCCTGCTGATGAAGCACGAACTGAAATTAACTGAAGTGCAGCATATACTGGATGTAACGCACGTATACCCGATTGTGAACCGTATGATCGGGAAAAAAGTCTGCTTTGTCTGGGAATCGCTGAAGCAAACATTTAATCCTAAAAAAGAAAGCTTTGTCCTGCTTGATCCGCAATACGACAACGAAGAAAAGCTGGCCGGCCTCCTAAATAACTGGAGCCGGGCGCCGAAGCAAATGGAACTGATGCTGGCCTACCTGCACCTGATGCGCACGCAGGGTGAGGTAACCCGTACCAACCTGCTGAAAAAAAGCGGTGCGTCGGAAGCACAACTGAAAGGACTGGTTGAAAAATCGATCCTCCGTATTGAAAAACGAAGTGTCGACCGTGTTCTGTTTGCACCGAAAGATGTGGTGGTTGATTTTAGCCTGACGCCGGCACAGGCTGATGCGTTCCGGAAACTGGAAGAATTATTCATCACCAAACCGGTTTGCCTGCTGCATGGAATTACTTCAAGTGGCAAAACCCATGTATATATTAAGCTGATGGAGCAGTATATCCGGAAGGGACAGCAGGTGCTGTACATGCTCCCGGAGATAGCACTCACCTCGCAGATCATACGCCGGCTTCAGAAACATTTCGGAGGCTACATCGGTATCTATCATTCCAAGTTCAGCCAGAACGAACGGGTGGAGATCTGGAACAAGGTTAAAAGCGGTGAATTGAAGATCATACTCGGTGCGCGCTCTTCGCTGTTTCTTCCTTACTTCAATCTCGGGATGATCATCTGCGATGAAGAACATGATACCTCCTACAAACAGCATGATCCGGCACCGCGCTATCATGGCCGGGATGCTGCCATTTATATGGCATCCCTGCTGGAAGCAAAAGTATTGCTGGGCAGTGCCACACCGGCATTGGAAACCTATTACAATGCAAAGACCGAAAAGTACGGGCTGGTGGAATTACTGGAGCGCTTCAGGGAAGTAAAACTGCCCGACATACAGATGCTGGACAGCCGAATGGTAGCACGCATCCCGGGCGAAAAAATAATGTTTTCACCAACCCTGCTGGAAGGCATTAAGGAAACTACGGCAAGAGGCAAACAGGTAATCCTTTTCCAGAACCGGCGCGGTTATTCGCCGTACCAGGTATGTACCATCTGCGGGTGGATCGCCCAGTGCCGTAACTGCGATGTATCTCTTACGTATCACAAATTTTCGAATAAGCTTAAATGTCATTACTGCGGGAACATATACCCGCCTACACCATCCTGCCAGGCCTGCGGCAGTGATAAATTACAGCAACGGAATTACGGTACGGAAAAGATCGAGGAAGTACTGGATGGTGAATTGCAGGGAGCCAAAGTAGGCCGTATGGATTTTGATACGATCCGGAATAAAAATGCGCATGATGTATTGATCCAGCAATTTGAACAAAAAAAGATCGACGTGCTCGTAGGTACGCAGATGGTGGTAAAAGGACTGGATTTTGACAACGTTGATTTGGTTGGTATACTGGACGCAGATGGACTTTTAAGCTTTGCTGATTTCCGGGTAAACGAACGCGCCTTTCAGTTGATGGAACAGGTAAGCGGAAGAGCAGGCCGAAAAGATGGAAAGGGCCGGGTCATGATCCAGACCATGAACCCCTCGCATCCTGTTTTGCAGCACGTGGCGCGTCACGATTATACAGGCATGTACCTCGAAGAAATTGAAAAAAGAAAACAATTCTTCTATCCTCCCTTTTCCCGCATCATTCATCTGCATTTCCGGCATAAGGAACGCGATGTGGTTCATGATGCCGCACATGTATTTGCCCAGGCCTTGCAGGTTCCTTATGGTAAATACCTGGTAGGTCCGGCCGAACCGGTTGTTAACAGGGTGCGCAACATGTTTCTTATGGAACTGCTCTTAAAGCTTCCGCGTGACAGCGCGGTGATTGCCCGATGTAAAGAAGACATCGACAGGGAATGTTCTAAACTCCACGCAGAAAAAAGGTTTCGCCAGGTCGCCATCATACCCGATGTTGATGCTGTATAAAAAAGTAAAATTTTCAATAGCTAAACTTCATCGCACTGTATGAAATAGTTTAGCAGTGGCTTACTAAAGTTTTGTTCCTGATGCCAGTCTTCTGATGGAATCATACTCATAAATCGAAAAGCCCGGCTTACGGATCTTCGACGCCTGCAGCATGGCCTTCGCCACATCGACTGCATTTACCGGTTTGTATTTACGGAAGCTTCCCGCGATGGCAAAAGAAAATGTTTTCATGATTACCTGGCCCACGCGCTCTGCAGGCCTGCTTTCTTCCCGGTTGCCTAAAAGCATGGAAGGACGAAAAACCGATGTGCTGGGTATGCCGGATTCCTTAATTGTTTTTTCCACTTCACCTTTCAGCGCCAGGTAAAAGTTGTTGCTTTTGCTGTTCGCACCAACAGAAGATACGATCAGCAATTGAGGGCACCCGGTTTCCTTACAGAAACGGGCTGCCTTAACCGGCAGGTCGTAATCAACCTTGCGGTAAGCTTCCTTGTCACCCTTTACTTTTTTTTGCGTGGTGCCGACAGCTACGAACACCGCATCGCTTCCGTCAATTCCCAGTTTATAGGATTCATGATCTTCAAAGTCGATCAGCCTTACCGCTGTTTTAGTGCGGTCTGTTTGAAAAGGGCGGCGAACGAGTACGCGTATGGTATCGAAGTAATCGTCGGACTGGAGGAGCGTTAAAAGGTGTCCGCCGATAAGCCCTGTGGCCCCGATGAGGGTCGCTGTTCTGGAACTCATAATTGTTGTATCCTTGCGCTTTGAATGATGCAAATTCGTGAAAATATTTCGCTGAAACCATTTAATACTTTCGGACTGGAAGCTACTGCCCGGTATTTTGTGCCGGTACATTCCATCGAAGAAGCGGAGGAAGCCCGTGAAGAAATTATAAAGCGGAAAAAAGAAAGTGATGTGCTGGTATTGGGTGGCGGCAGTAATATTCTCCTGACGCGTGATGTGGACGGGGTGGTTTTAAAAAATGAAATAACCGGCATACAGGTAAAGGAAGAGGATCATGAAAAAGTGCTGGTAAAAGCCGGAGCCGGTGAGTCGTGGCATAAGCTTGTTTTGTTTTGCGTGGAAAGGGGATTTGCAGGTATGGAAAACCTGTCCCTGATCCCGGGTTATGTAGGCGCATCGCCCATGCAGAATATCGGCGCATACGGAGTGGAGATCAAAGATGTTTTCCACGAACTGGAAGCGATTCACCTGAAAGAAGGATACGTACGAACGTTCACGGCAGCAGAATGTCATTTCGGATACCGCGAAAGCATTTTCAAACGTGCGCTTAAAGGACAATACCTGATCACTTCCGTAACGTTCCGCCTGAGTAAAATTCCTGTCTTTCACACCAGCTATGGTGCCATACAGCAGGAACTGGACCGCATGGGTGTTCAGGAACTAAGTATCAAAGCCATCTCTGATGCGGTCATTAACATCCGCACGTCCAAGCTTCCCGACCCAAAAGAAACAGGCAATGCCGGGAGCTTTTTTAAAAATCCCGAGATCGATGCGGATACCTTTGAAAAGCTGAAAGTTTCCTTTCCGTCAATTGTTTCTTTTCCTTTACCGAATCAAAAAGTTAAGCTGGCGGCAGGCTGGCTCATTGAACAATGCGGATGGAAAGGATTCCGGCGGGGTGATGCCGGATGCTATCCAAAACAGGCATTGGTATTGGTTAACTGGGGCAACGCACAGGGTCATGAAATTTTTCAGCTGAGTGAAGAAATTATTCAATCGGTGAAAAATAAATTCGGGGTGGAACTGGAGCGGGAAGTGAACGTGATCTGAATAAAATAACCGGCATAAAAAAGCCCCCCGCCTGGGGCGGAGGGCTTTTATGTTACATATTAATTGAAGTCTTCATCCTCCTCATCAAAAGAGGCAGACGATTGTATATTGAGCATGCTGCCCATCAGGTCTTTGAATTCAATGGAAGTTTCCATGATCTTCTTGCTGATCAGCGAGTAGGAGGCCAGGCCATGAAGTACGAACTCCATCATAAGCGCCGATTCTTTTTCATTGGCACCACTGAATGTTTTTTTCACCAGCGCATGAAGGCCGTCCACTTTATATAAACTATTGATCTTTTCACGGTCGGAGGTTCCGAACAGCAGGTTTACATGGTTGCCTTTATCAAACCAGGTGATGATGGCCCTGTAAGGATTCTCTGCCGGCTCCGGTGCTTCACCCTTCCGGCCTGCACGTTTCTTTAACGTTTCAGGGTTCGGAAAATACTGGATGAATTGCGTGCGGATGGATTTGTCAAGTAAATTCATAGCCACCTGGTAAGGGCCTTCCTGTTCGCCTTCATAAACCAGTTCGATCTTGCCGGTAATGGAAGGAATGATCCCTACAAGATCGGTGATCCACACGTGCGTATGTTTTTCCGTGTTGATGATTGCCCTGCGTTCGGCTGCACTTACGGCATTCTCAAATGCTGAAATGGTGAGGCGCGCACTCACACCACTTTTTTTGTCGACAAACTCGCTGCCCCTTGCTTCAAAAGCTACCTGTTCGATCAGTCTTTTTACCAGGTCACTTACCGATACTTTTGCTTTCTGTGCTTCGTCAATATCAGCTTCCTGCTCGGTAATGGTAAGGGCATCCTCCAGTGATTTGGGATAGTGCGTCAGGATCTGGCTTTCGATGCGGTCTTTGAGGGGTGTAACGATCGATCCGCGGTTCGTATAATCTTCGGGGTTAGCGGTAAATACAAACAGGATATCCAACGGCAAGCGCAGCTTGAAGCCGCGGATCTGGATATCACCTTCTTCCAGGATATTGAAGAGCGCCACCTGGATACGTGCCTGCAGGTCGGGAAGCTCATTGATCACAAATATCGAACGGTTGCTTTTTGGAATAATGCCATAATGGATCACGCGTTCATCGGCAAAGCTCAGGCGCAGGTTGGCGGCTTTAATGGGATCGATGTCACCAATCAGGTCGGCCACCGATACATCGGGCGTAGCCAGCTTTTCTCCATAACGCTGGCTGCGGTGGATCCATTCAATTGGCGAGTCATCCCCTTTTTCAAGGATCAGGTCGCGCGCGTATTTGGACAGGGGCCGTAAAGGATCGTCGTTGATTTCACTGCCGGGAATAACCGGAATGTATTCATCCAGCAACTCGGTCATTTGCCGGGCCATTCTGGTTTTTGCCTGTCCGCGCAGGCCAAGGAATAATATATTGTGCTTGCTCAGCAGGGCGCGCTCCACATCGGGAATAACACTGTCTTCGTAACCAATGATACCTGTAAAAGTGTCTTCCTTGGACTGCAGCTTTTTTATGAGGTTTATCCGCACTTCTTCTTTGATGGATTTGGGTACATAGCCTGCCTCCTTCAATTCTCTTATCGTATTTATTCTTTTAATGTCCATGTCTATTCCGGTGTTGTAATGAGTTTGTACTTGATTAGTCCTTTCGTTCGTAATGCCTGGGTAAGGATCGTAAAATTTTCTTTATGAACACGCGGATCCATATGGATCCGGATGATCAATTCCTTGTTCTGATATTTTACTTCCTTCATTATTTCGGTCAATTCATTTTCTATTTCTGCTTTTGTGATGGGATGAATTTCCATTTGACCGGACCTTCTTCCCATTTCTTTGGTAACATAATGCAGCCTGTTTTCCGCATTGAGCCCGAAAGTCAGGTAAAATTCTTTTTCCGAAGGGCCATGCACGTTTGAAAATGTTACTGATTTGGGTGTAACGATCTCAATGGGTACCGGTGGATGAAAACAACCCCCGAGTGCCATCAGCAATCCAATTATATAACCCGCAGGATCATAAAAAGAAAAGTTCATGCTCTGATTTTTTCCTGTTGGTGATAACATTCATTTTGCGCTCACCACGATACTGATCTTACCAATGCCATTATCCTTTAAGACGTTCATGGTCCTGTAAACAATTTTATACGGCAGCTCCGGATCTGCATTGATCACCGCATTGACAATGCTGCCTTTGAATTCTGCAGCAATGGAACGCACGGCCTTACCCAGCAGGGCCGAATCACGGTTGGAAACGCGCCATTCATAAGGTCCGGCGGACCGGTTGTAATGCAGGCTGGTCACATCATGATCCAGTTCCACCATTAGCTGTACGGCAGGCGAGGCATTTTGTACAGGCACCCTGATAGCATTTACTCCCAGCATGCCCGTTTCTTTTTCCGACAGCTGAGTGAAACAGCCTTTGACCAGTAAAACCAGGAGTGTTATAAAATTCCAGGATTTTAATTCAAATAACTGCATGCAATAAAGTTTTGGCAGTATTTCAATGGGTACGTAAAATTAGCCCCATCCTGTTCAATCCCGTGTTAATAAATGGGAACCGGTGCAGCAACCGTAAATGACGACCCTGATCAGTATACCGTTTTTCGTTTGCCGCTTTCAAAATCCTTGAAGATAAATGCACCCAAACGATCCAGGCTGGCAAAGAAAGCCTTGCCGTTATTGGTTTCCGTAAATTCCTGGACAAAGCGTTGCAGGTAAGGGTCCGTGGCAATCATAAAGGTCGTGATGGGCACCTTTAGTTTTTTACACTGCGCTGCCAGGTTGAGGCACCGTGCTGTTATCTTCCTGTCAAGTCCGAAGGAATTCTTGTAATAACGCTTGCCCACCTTCAGGCAGGTTGGCTTGCCGTCGGTGATCATAAAGATCTGCTTGTTCGGGTTTTTCCTTCTCCGCAATATATCCATCGCCAGTTCCAACCCGGCAACCGTATTGGTATGGTAAGGGCCAACCTGCAGGTAAGGAAGGTCCTTGATCTCCACGGGCCAGGCATCGTTTCCAAACACCACGATATCCAGAGTATCCTTCGGGTATTTGGTGGTGATCAGCTCACTCAGCGCCATCGCCACTTTTTTTGCCGGTGTAATGCGGTCTTCACCATACAGGATCATCGAATGCGAAATGTCGATCATCAGAACGGTGGATGTTTGCGATTTATAATCCGTTTCACGGATTGACAGGTCGTCTTCCTGCATACGGAAATCATCGAGCCCGTGATTGATCTGCGCATTGCGGATGGATTCGGTAAAATCAATCTGTTCCAGCATATCGCCAAACTGGAAGGGACGTGCATCAGGGCTTACTTCATCACCCAGCCCGGGTTTGAACGTCTGGTGATCGCCCGAGCGTGTCTTCTTCAGCTTCCCGAAAATTTCTTCCAGGCTTCTTTTGCGGATACCCTGTTCGGTTTTAGGGGTAATCTTTATTTCACCCTGTCCTTCCGGGTCAGTGATATAGCCTTTATCTTTTAATTCGTCAATGAAATCACCCATCCCGTACTCTTCATTGGTTAACTGGTATTCGCGATCCAGCCCGTTCAGCCATTGAAGTGCTTCACCTACATCCCCATTGGTGTACGTTAACAATTGCATGAACAGATCAAGCAGTTGCTGAAATGTGGATTTGCCTTCGGAGGGGTCAAAATGTGAGAAATGAAATCCGATCATATTAATTTATAATCTACAATTATTATGCTGTTTTGTTCAAGAGGGTGCGGGAACAAAAATCCCCCCGCCTCTGGCGGGGGGATTAAAAAACATTATCCGGGTCAGGGCTTTCTGACGGAATCAGGAGTGGTTGAATCCCTTCTTCCTCCCAGTTCGGATGCAGGTGGCTGCGGGCCGGTGTAATTCTTTGTCATATTGTCCACGATCATCAGGAATTGTTCGGTATCCTGGGCATCGTTCATTAACTGGTTATAGAAATTCGGCTTTTCACTCTTCAGGTAATCGTAATACTGCTTTTCTTCCGTCAGTTCTTTACGAATCGCCGCACTGAGTTTGCCGGCCAGTTGCATATGACCTGCTTTGTAGGCCGATTCAAGGTATAACAAGGCATAACGGTTGTGCATATTCTGCCGCCCGCTGATCATTGCATAAGGCATGTTGGTGGGCGGCACAAGGCTTTCACTTTTATCCAGTAACGCCACCGCTTCACCTTTTTTGCCTTCATCCGAAAGCTTGATGGCCGATTCAGCAAACGCGGCTCTAACGGAAAGCAGGTGACGACGGTTTTCTTCATCGAAATAAACACCGGGCTTGTTGGCACCGCCGGAACCAAACCTGGAAACAATATCCGCCATCCTGTCCGATACAGATCCATCCCGCGAAGTGCTCATAAAAGGAACAAGCCGGTACACCAATCCTTCTTTCTGGAGGTATTGTCCAAAACCCAATTCTCCGTATGGGTGCGTAAAATATACCGGACGTTTCCAGCCGGTAGCTGCTATTACATTCAGCATAGTAACCTGGTCGAGGGAAAGAATGTTCCTGCCTTCCGGTATTTCAATGCGGATCTCGCTGCCGATGGAATCTTTTGCACCGAATCCCTGTGTTTGTGCGTAAGAAGGATCTACCGGGACCGTAAACCGTTTTACCGGGAAGGTGGAAATCGGCGTTTGCTGTCCAACCGCCTGCAATACGGTACTCAACGGGTAAAAGCGGTCCTGTTGTCCACCCGGGCGGAACTGTATATAAGGTACTCCACGGATCTGCTCAGGAGTAAACATCAGCGGAACAGGATCACTGCCATTTATTTTATAGCGTAACTGGTTCACATACCAGTCGATACCCAGCAGGCTGGTGTTGATGATGCGTACATCGGGACGAACACCTTCCACTTCCTGTGCATACCATAAAGGATAGGTATCATTATCGCCAAAAGTGAACAGGATTGAATTGGGTGCCAGGCCCGCCAGGTAATTTTTGGCCATACTGGGCGCCAGGGTTTTCTTGCTGCGGTCATGATCATCCCATTCCTGCCATGCCATAACCAGGGGCGAAATGGCGCAAAGAATAAAGGCAGCAATAGTGGCTGTGCGCCACGACGATTTGCCCACTGCGCGAACAGCAAATGTGATGAGGGCAATTACAGCAGCGGTGTAAACAGCTCCCAATAAACTGGACACAAATGGACCCGTATTCATGTTGTGAAAATTGCTCATCAGCAATATCAACAGGGAAGCGGCACTGCTGTACATAAGTACATTCCCGAATGTTTTTTTGTCTTCCCGTTCCTGTGCAAGACGTACAAATCCAATTACTGACAAACCAATCCAGATGGCGAATGCATAGAACGAACCTACATAGGCATAATCACGTTCGCGTGGCTGGTTGCCAGGCTGGTTCAGGTACAGTACAATGGCCATACCGGTAAAGAAGAAAAGCAGGAAGGTCACGATCCAGTCGCGGCGGGCCTTAACAAAATGGTATACGCAACCGAAGATTCCGAGAATAAAAGGAAGCAGGAAGAGTTTGTTGTTTGCTTTGTTTTCGCGCAGGGTTTCCGGTAGCCTCGACTGGTCGCCAACGCGTGCGTTATCGATCAGCGGAATGCCGGTGATCCAGTTTCCATCGCGGCGGTTACCGTCTCCCTGGATATCGTTTTGCTTACCGGCGAAATTCCACATGAAGTAACGCATGTACATGAAACTGGTCTGGTAAGTAAAGAACCACTGGATATTATCACCATAAGTTGGCTTGCGCACGGCAATCGGATCACCTTCTCGCAGTACCTGGCCCCGTTCTACTTTAATGGCAAAATTTTCGGGAGCAGCATAGGGCACATTCTGCCCGCTTTGCGTCACCACCTCAACGCGGCTGCCATTTACAGCCGTTACCTGACTCAGTTCGCGTGCACGGATCACATCGATTCCCAGCCAGTCAATATAAAAATTAGCGTGGTCCTGGTCATTGCTCGGATCCCACACCCTTGGAAACAGCTGCATGTCCTCGGAACGGTAGATTGGTTCACGCGTACGCCCGATCTCCACGTATTCATTTTCACCGCGGGCATATTTCATTTCTCCTTCTTTTACATCCGGGTATCCGTTTCCGTCGTCGTCGCGGTATTCCGCCTGGAAGTGCGGTCCGTAAACCAGTGGTGCCTCGCCATATTGTTCGCGGCTGAGGTAGTACACGAGGTTCATGGGGTTGTCGACATTGTTCATATCGATAGCCGGATTGGCATTCGAGCGGATAAGCGTGGTAACATAAGCCGAATAGCCGATCATGATAAAGATAAATGACCAGATACCCAGGCGCAGGTACGACCAACCGTTGTTGCGGGCCCAGCGAAGTCCGAAATAACAAAGGGCGCTCAGGAGGATAAAAAAGAAAATGAACCCGGAGAAGAAGGGCAGGTTAAAACCGTTCACCAGCCAGATATCGAAGCGGCCTGCCATTTTCATCGTCCACTGGATAACAGGCAGCTGTACCACACCGGTAATGGCACAGCCAATAATAAATGCCCAGATAGCGCCATTACGGCTGTAGGTATAGCGTTTGAAATAATAGATCATCACGAGGGCCGGGATGGCAAGAAGGTTCAGGAGGTGAACGCCGATGGACAATCCCATCATGAAGAAAATGAAAATGATCCAACGGTCGGCACGCGCACGCAACACGGAATTGGCACCGGCCAGGTCATCCGCGCGTTCCCATTTCAGCATGGCCCAGAATACAAGCGCTGTGAAAAAAGAAGACAGGGCATACACTTCCCCTTCAACAGCGCTGAACCAGAAAGAATCAGAAAAAGTATAAGAAAGTGCTCCCACAATGCCGGAAGCCATAATGGTCCAGGTCTGGTTGGTAGAAGGTTCATCGATGGTGCCCAATAACAGTTTGCGGGCGAAATGGGTAATGGTCCAGAAAAGAAAAAGGATCGTGAATCCGCTGGCAACGGCACTCATCACATTCACCGCAAAAGCCGGATTTCCGCCACCGAATAATATAATAAAGAAACGTCCGATAAGGGTAAACAGGGGCGCACCGGGCGGGTGTGGAAGCTGCAGTTTATGCGCGCTGGCGATAAATTCCCCGGTATCCCAGAAGCTCCCCGAAGCCTCCGCCGTCATTATGTACACGAGGCAGGCAATCACACACACTACCCAGCCGGTAATGTTGTTTACTTTTCTAAAGTTCATAAAGGTGGTTGGTCTTTAAAGTAGGCAAAAATAGGGAAGCGGCTAAATTAAGGGGGAAAAGAATCACGAAAAGGTTAAAAGAGGAGGTGAGTTATTTAGGTAATGAGGTATTGAGGTATTAAAGTATTGGCTGGTCGTTGCGCGAAATACTTTCCGTGTAATCTTTAAATTTTGTTTTTGGAATTAGGAATTCGGTCTTATGTGCAATCCGTGAAATCCGTGATTGGAATTAGGTGCCTCCGTGCAATCCATGAAATCCGTGATTTGCTTTGCGCCTTTGCGGTTGCCTTTCAAACTTTTCATTAAGCAGAACGCATAGATTCTTACTGCGCTCTGAATGATGGCGCTGTGGAAAAAGGCAGAACCGCGGAGACGCAAGGGATTAGTATCCTTTTTCCTATTTTCTTTACGAAGCTGGATTGATTTTTTGGAAAGGGCCATTGGCCCTCTTTGCGCCCTCTTCGCAAATTGGACAATATTACTGACTGCCCAATAAATTTAAGACTGCTTGCTTCCAGTATAAAAAAACCCTTAATACAAGTATCTCTTTGCGCCTTTGCGGTTAACGCCTTTTACTTGCAGCTTGTAGCTTGAAGCTTGCAGCTCACTCAAAAAACACCTTCACAGTCTGGTAAAAAAGCCGGTTCGCCACCATGCTCGATACTGCCTGGCTGCTTTCATTATAACCTTTCAACCCGAACAGCCCGGCCGCATTACCTTTATTGATGGCGATCTCCATATAACCAGCGGAGTTGAAAAGCACCAGCTTTTCGCCCTGCGGCACATCGGCATAAGAGCCGCTGATACGTTCTATTACCTCGTCACGTTTAAATACGATCTTGAACCGCCGTCCCTTGCGCTGCTGCTCAAACTGCTCCTGGGTAATGTTGACGATCACGTTTTCAAAGTTGTCGATAAAAATGATCTGTCCTTCGATCCAATCCTCGCCAAGCAGGGGGCGTAACGGGTTTTTTTCAATATAGTCTGCATCTGGAACACCGATCTGCTGAACCGGGATACCACTGGTGAGTTGCGTAATGGCTTTTGCCGCCACATCAATGCAATACAGCGTGTTTTTTATGGCTGCTTTTTCCAGGGGAATTCCGATTACCATATCCGGCCTGTCTTCCAGGATCATGCCCAGCAGGCCATTGTCGGCGCAGATAAGGTATTGATCTTTGTGAAAAGCAAACAGCAGCTGTTCGGGCTTTGATTCAAACAGGTTGACCAGTACGATATGGTAGGTAAACTCGGGAAAATTTTTAATGGCATTGCGGCATACATAAGCGGCCTGCGGGTAATTGAATGGAGAAAGCTTATGGGAAATATCGGTGATCCTGAATTCGGGATTAATCCGCAAAAGACGCCCTTTAACAGCTCCTACCAGGTAGTCCTGTTCGCCAATGTCTGATGTAAGTGTTAATAAGGGCATGAATAAAGTTGTTGCCTGTTTTTCAACTGCTAAAGTAGGATTTGGACGACCATTTTCCCCGGCCGTTTGTTTATTTAATCAGCTTACCTTCTTTGAAAAAGAAATTGCGAACCAGCCTGTCGGCCCAGCCGGGGAAAAGCTTGTTCATAACCACTGTTCTTTTGCCGGTAAACGTCAGCACCAGCGTTCTCTTTCTATGGCGCACTGCATCAAGAATATGACGCGAACATTCTTCGGCACTCATAAGCGAGCTTTCATCCAGGGGTGTTTCACCCTGCGACTTCCCTTCATTGTTCAATGCTGCATTGCGGATATTGGAAGTGGTGAAACCAGGGCAAACCCACATTACATGCACGCCATCATCCATCAGTTCCGTTCTGATTGCTTCAAGCCATCCCTGTAGTGCGAATTTAGAAGCGGAGTACCCGCTGCGCCCCGGAAGTCCCCTGTACCCGGCAATGGAAGAAATTCCAACAATCACTCCTTTGCTCCTGATCAGCGCGTCCAGGGCATACTTGGTGCAGTAAACCGTCCCGAAAAAATTAATGTCCATTACTTTCCTGATCACATCAATGGAAGCATCTTTTAACAGTGCCCTCATGGAAATACCTGCATTATTTACCAAGATGTCGATACCGCCAAACACCTGGATGGTGGTCTCGATAAAATGCCGGCAATCGTTTTCACTACTCACATCAGCTACAACCGTATGAAGGGGATAGGAAGGGTATTCGGACTGAAGCCGGTATAATTTATCATGATTCCTGCCGCAGGTAGCCACTTTTGCACCATCGGCAAGCAACTGGTCTACCAGGGCCTTGCCAATGCCATCGGTACCACCTGTAACCGCCACAATCTTGTCTTTGAAATAACCTGCCATGCCGGATGGAGTTCTGTTTGCGCAAACCTAAAAGAAATTAAGGATCGAATGAGGATTGTTGAAAGAAAATTTGCGTGGAAGAAATGATTGCATTTTACATCATTAGCGAAATTAGTGATGGACTGTTGCCCTGATCATATTCAACAATTCGCAAATCTTTTCCGGAAAAATGAAAAATGTTACGGTCTGTGCACTAAAAGTTCCCGGGAATAGATATGGCAATAGGCCGGTAAGGCCCATACCCATAAGAGCGGGCGTATCAATTTATCAACATTTAAACCATTCAAAGCCTTCCCGCGCTCATCATATACTTGCCTCCGTGTTCTCCTCAACTCTGTGCGAATAATTGCCTGACCACTTGAGTGGCCTAACAAGCTTTGCGTCTTGGCGGCCCTGCTGTAGCGGGCCTTCGCGTCTTTGCGTGAAATAAAAAAATGCGTTTTTATTCATTCGCTATCGGATCAGTTGATCAAGCCGGTAAAGCAGCCGCTCTTTTGAATACTGCCGGCGTTGCCGGTAGCAGGGATAATTCCTGACCATGAAGGAAGAAATAGATATTCTGCAACTGGTGAAGGCTGGATAGTTTACGAACAATGGGACGACGCATGAAATCGATTATGTTCATGTCCAGGTCAATATTCATCTCCGATCTTTTATCACCGGAAGTTGTGATCTTCTGCCAGAAATGAAAATGCGGGTGAAAAACAAAGCCCAAAGATTGCAGAAGTCCTTCATTAAGCGGGCAGGATTGAACGCGGTCGGAACTGCAGGAGGCGTATCCTGCACTTTCATCAGCCTGTGCAAATCCAATAGAAGGCACATCCGCGAACCCGTCGTCGCAGTTGATCATACTTACCTGCCGCAGGTTCTGGTCGATTAATACATGGTTTCCGATTCTGAGCTCATTAGGACTGATCATAATATTTTTCTGATTAGAGATGAAAGTTTTATTTGTAAGCTTATTCTTCGATTGTACTGGAAATGATCAGCATTGCTCTGCATAAGCTGAAAGCTTTGCAGGGTTCAATGGCCTGAATCATTTTCAGATCTCCGGGAATTAAGTAGTAGTTGGTGCGAAGAATGCGTTTGAGATTAGACAGGTGTAAACCAACGGGAAGAGGAAAGTCAGTACAGGTGCGGTAACTCAATAACCAACTGAAGATAACCCTTTGCAAGCCAGGATACCCATTTATTATTGCCACACAAATACTCCTCCTCTCGATAGTGAGTGGAAAAAAATGAATTCTGTTACAGGTTTATACATTTAATTATAAGCAGTTGCGCTATTGGTAAACCAGGGTATGTGCTTGGTTTTTATAAAGGAACTCAGCAGCATAAAGCCTTTTCATGGCACTTTGTTTGTTTTGTTATACCTGCCTGTTATTAGGCAGACCATACAAAAGAAGCAACATGGAAAATCGAGAGTTCCATTCAGAACAACCCCGCCAGGACCGCCGGGAAGTGCGCCAGGAAGAAACAATCCCTGTGGTGAGGGAGGAAATTGAAGTGGGAAAAGAACTGGTAGAAAGCGGCAAGGTACGGATCATCAAGCACGTGCGCGAGGAAAAGGAAGTAGCCAGGCTGCCCCTGATGTCAGAGGAATATGAAGTAAAGCATGTTCCGGTGAACAGGATCGTGGATACGCCCCCGCCGGCACTGCAACAGAATGGAGAAACCATGATCATCCCCGTGATTCGCGAGGTAGTGGTAAAAAAATACGAGATCGTGGAGGAGCTGCATGTTACCCGGAAGGTGTATGAAACCATCGAGGCTCACGAGTTCATATTGCGTAAGGAAGAAATAGAAGTGAAAAGGACCAATATTGAACGTGACGACCGTTCCGCACGTTAAGCTTTTTTTATTATTTAATATTCTGTAAAACTAAGGAGGTTATTATGGCACAAACCGTAATCGGTTTTTTTGAGCGTTCTTCAGATGCCCAGCGGGCAGTAGAAAAACTGGCAGGCTTAGGTTGTTCTCGCGACCAGATTGATATATCATCCGGTGGTAGTGCCGGTACGTCAACAGTAAACGATGATCGAAGCTACCGCGAAAATGGTGTTACCCGTTTCTTTAAATCACTTTTTGGTGACAATGATGAAGCTGACCGTTACTCCAGGGTTGGAAACAATTCAATACTGGTAACCGTACATGCACAATCACGCGCTGAGGCTGAGCGATTTGCCGACCTGCTCGACGAGTGTGGTGCTATTGATGTAGAAGAGCGTGCGTCAGGTTATTCACAAACCAGCGGTAATGAATACGGTGGCGATACCCGCAGATCCGAAGATCTTCGCGTATCGGATGACCGCAGCTCAGCCTCCGTAATTCCACGCATCGAAGAAAACCTTGAAGTTGGCAAAAGAACAACAGAAGGTGGCGGAGCAAGGGTACGCAGCCGGATTGTGGAAAAGCCGGTTGAAGAACACGTACGCTTGCGTGAAGAAAATGTCAACGTTGAGCGGGTAGCTGTGAACAGGCCTGTTTCCGGTAATGAACTCGAGAACTTTCGTGAAACAGAAATTGAATTGACCGAAAAAAGAGAAGTCCCGGTAGTGAACAAGGAAGCACGTGTGGTAGAAGAGATCCATCTCAGCAAGGATGTAACCGAGCGTGATGAAACCGTGCGTGATACCGTGCGCAATACGGAAGTGGATGTTGACCAGCATAACAAGCGTTCCGGTCGAGATACCAACAGTAGTACCGACCGTAATTCAGGTATACTCTAGTAAATCAGCCGGAATTATTTTATACCAGCTCCCTGCTTTTGCTCGGGAGCTTTTTTTTTGGTAACGCCTGAAAGTTTCCTGTAGATTTCAGACAGCCTGCCTGTGGGTGATTTCGCGGTACATTACTTCAGTCAGTGAATTGTCCGAACCATGAATCAGTTTGGAATGGCAGGCGCAGATATTTTCGAGGGATTCAGCCAGGTCCTCGGTAACACCGTTTTTCGGATAAGCACAGAATAAAGCAAAGGATTGCGTTGCACAGAACTTATTCCATAGATGTTCCAGTTGAACGGTTGCCCCATTCATGCCTTTGGCCCAAAGAATTGCAACCATTTCCCCAAACGCCCGGACCCTTCTTTTTTTTGCATTTGCTTTGAGGAGTAAGCCGGAAACAGTTTTGAAAAAAAGATCTTCGTCAGGCCATCCGTCTACCATAAATTTTTGGAGTGTTTCTTCTGCATCGAGGGGTATATACCGGTTATCCTGGATTAAAGTTGAAGTGCTGATTCCAAAGGAGGTTAACCTTTTATCAAGTTCCTGAAGGTGTTGCCGGGTAGCTATGATAATGACACATTCTCCTGCATTGATACCGCCTCCGACAAACCCGGTTAGGGTGTCCGAAAACGCAGACTCGTTTTCATAGATCTGCAGCACGTGGTCGCTGGGAGCAATTTCTGCCCAGAAAATATCCGTACTGCTTTTTTGCCAGTTGCCCACAGGTGTCATGAATTTTGTTAAAGGAAGAAAGGCTAATATAAGAAAAAAAGTTCACAGACGTTTGCTGCAATATGCCTTGAGTATGATCAGCAACCTGGGTAAAAGTGTTCGTGAATTTTTTGCCTGTGTCAATAGAAAACCCCGTATCCTTTGAATAAGAAGCAGGCTCATCCTGAAAACTGTCTTTCCAATTGAATACCTTCAGGTCCGGTTTGATTCCGTCCTGTAAAACAAAACTCTTCCTACCTCTTCGCTCAACCAACAAACCAAACTATATGAGCAGGAGTTCTACTTTAGTCCTGAAGACGACGCTGCTGGTCATTGGACTTTCTATTTTATCCATTGGGGCAGCCCATTCACAGCAAAATTATTTCCGGGACCAGGACCGGGATGGTTATGGAAATGTACATGTTCGTGTAACGGCCACCAATCCACCCCCGGGTTATGTTACCGATTCCACAGATTGCACAGATTTGGATGCCACAATTTTCCCCGGAGGTCCGGAATATTATGACGGAAAAGATAATGATTGCGATGGCAAAGTAGATGAAGGTGATCATGCGTCCTATACTGTGTTGCCGGCAAAGATAGAAGCAGAAAACTGGAGTTATCATTCCGGTGCCGGAACCGAATCTACCTCAGATGTAGGAGGAGGTTTGAATGTCGGGTATATGGATCCCGGCAATTGGGTTGAATACAATATCTATTCACCGGTGCTGGCCGTTTACCAGCTTTCCCTGCGGGTAAGCTCACCGCACGATCATTCAGTAATCGAGGTTCGTGCACCCAACGGAAGCTTGTACGTACGCGTGCCTGTACCTAATACGGGAGGATGGCAGAACTGGCAAACCATTTCCGTTCCCATCCGGATCAACCCGGGCAATTTCACGCTTCGTTTGTTCTCCGCCGGAACCGGTTACTGGAATCTTAACTGGTTGGATTTTTCATCCACCGAACACCTCGATCCATCTTATGTAACAATCCCTGCACGGATAGAAGCGGAGCATTTTACCCGTGCTGATGGTGTTCACACAGAAACCACTACGGATGCCGGTGGCGGATTAAACCTGCACGCTATTGATGCAGGTGATTTTATGGAATACAAGATCAATGTACCGGCAACGGGCATGTATACTATCGGCTTCAGGATCGCCACACCAAATGCGCTGACACAATTCCAGTTGCGCATTGGTAAAACTGTTTTCATACCGGTGAATCTCCCCACTACGGGCGGTAACCAGTCGTGGGTAACCATTACGCGTAGTGTTTTACTCGAAAAGGGTCCGCAGAAAATCTGGATGATGTCCACCAAAAACAACTGGAACTTGAACTGGCTGGAACTTGTTCAATCTGCATCACTTCCAACAAACACCGAATTACTGACCTTTAACCCCTGGGTATTCAACCGTGTGATTAATGCGTATGGAACGCCTTCACAAAGCGTAGTTTATGACCGTCATGCACAGGTGCAGGCAATGGATGTTTCCAAAGCAAGAATAAAATTTAATGCGGGTGGAACATGGAATGGATTGGACAAGGGGAGCAATATGCTTAGCGGGCAATGGAATTTCCAGAATGGTGAATTGCAGATCAGGGCCAGCAGCGGAAGTACAACACTTACGGCCGACATACTGAAATTAACCCCCACACAATTCGACTGGCGCGAAACCAGCACGAATACGAAAGGTGAAATGATCCCGGTAACCGCCAATCATTTCGCAATACCGGGTAAAATTGAAGGGGAGAACTGGTCGGCTATGAGTGGTGTGGAAACCGAGGCCACAACGGATGCCGGCAGCGGTTCGAATGTTGGTTTTATTGATAACGGCGACTGGATGAACTACAACATCCGCGTACCCCAGGGTGGAGCTTACCAGTTAACCATGCGTGTTGCCACCATTTACTCCAACACTTTGTTACTCGTACGTTTTAACAGCGGCGCTCCGCTGGCAACGTTTGCATTACCCAATACCGGCGGCTGGCAATCATGGCAGACTTATACAGTAGACCTTTCCTGGCTCGACCCGGGCGATCATACGCTCCATATATACAGCGCCGGAAACAACTGGAACCTGAACTGGCTGCAACTGGAAAAAATACCTCGTTATAAACCTGTACCACCTTCCATTGTTCAGGAGACCTTTCCAATCATGCCAGAAATTATGCTGTATCCAAATCCTTCCACCGACCGCACAACACTACAATTGACGAATGAATTAACCGGAAATGTGGATGTGGAGGTACGAAGTATTCATGGTGCTGTGGTCAGGAAATTCAGACTAATTAAAAACGCGAAAGGAATGCATCAGTACTCTTTGAATACGAGTACATTTTCAAAAGGAAGTTATATGATTACAATAAATATGATTGGCTGGAAGAAAACATTAAAAATGATCCTGCAATAATGTATGGTTGAAATGCATGCACTTTGCGTCTTTGCGGTTTCTGTATTTTAACCGCAAAGTCGCAGAGAAGCGCAAAGTAAAAGGCCTGAACAATAGTTCAGGCTTTTTTGTGATCCCGCTGGGACTCGAACCCAGGGCCCATACATTAAAAGTGTATTGCTCTACCAACTGAGCTACGAGATCAACCGTTAAATGGGATGGCAAAAATAACGGCTCGCATTTTTCCTTCCAAAATTATTTCCTTCAAAACCCTGAAATAAACTGAATATCACGGTTTATGGAGCAGAACACGCAACATGGCAGCTTGTTCTTCAAAGTGGCCAAACTGGGTTTCTATATTGGTGTACCATCGGCTTGCCCTGCCATAATAAATACTGAGTGAACCATCATCTGTGGTCGTACGGTTTCGTTGCAGCACCACATTGTAACCTGCTTGCCGGTACCGGCTGAAAACCGCACTGTCGGTAGTAAACACAAAATCATCCGGGTCCTTTGCAGGATTAAGATGAACACCTGCAGCTTCCTTCGATAGTTTGGCATCGGGACTGTAATCAAGTACAGAATAAGCCTGGTCCGTATTGTTATGCACTGCGATCATCATTCCGGTATCGGGAAGGAGTCGCAGCACAAACCGTCCGAAGTCCAGTACCTCACGTGCAGCAGATGCGGAATAAGAATTAAAAATCTGCAGCGAAGACCGGATGCCTTCGGGAGTATACATGCGGTTCGGATCAAAGGTTCGTTCCCGGCCACCCAGCATAAAGCTGACATAGCGGTTACTTTCATTTTCAATTTTGATAAACTGCCCGCCTATTTCTTCCAGTATCCTTCGTGCTGCTTCTTCTGCGGTTTGTTCATTGTCGTGTACTTTCAGCAGTACTGCACCTTTGCCGGAACCGTAAGTGCTGACAGAAACTTTAACGGGCGTACTTCCAAGCATCCGTGTATAGGTTTGCACACTGGGTGTAAACTTCGCACTGTCCTGTGCGCAGGATGACAGGAACAAAGTTATACTGATGAATGGAAGCAGGAGGTAGCGCACAATTACATTTTTGCTTAAGGGGCCAGTTCGGCCTGGAGCTTTTTCATGATATCTTTTTCGATCATTTTTTCTGCCAGCAGGATCATATTCTGGAATGCCAGGCTTTTTGAAATGCCATGCCCGATAACCACCGGTTTTGAAATGCCCAGGACAGGCGTGCCGCCATAGTTTTCAAAATTAAAGCGGTCAAAATATTCGTGGTTGATTCCTTTCCGCCGTGTAATATCAAACAGGGATTCGGCCAGCTTGAGGATGATGTTGCCGGTGAAACCATCACACACCATCACATCCGCTTTATCGATCAGAAGGTCGCGGCCTTCGGCATTGCCGACAAAATTTATATGGGAATTTTCTTTGAGCAGAGTATAGGCTGATTGTGCCAGCAGGTTTCCCTTTCCTTCTTCTTCCCCAATGTTCACCAGGGCGACTTTTGGATTCTCGATACCCAGGATGTTCTGCGCATATACGGAACCCATCGTGGCAAACTGGTTCAGCTGTTCCGGTTTGCAGTCTGAGTTCAGACCTACATCCAGCAAAAGCCCGGTGCTGCCATTTTCTTTTGGAATAATCGTGCCGATAGTTGGACGAAGAACGCCTTCAATTGGTTTCAAGGCATAGAGTGAACCAACGAGCATGGCCCCGGTATTTCCTGCACTGATAAAAGCATCGGTTTTTCCCGTTGCCAGCAGGTGAAATCCAACGGCAATGGATGATTGCTGTTTTTCTTTCAGCGCTTTGGTAGGATGTTCGTGCATGCCAATCACCTGGGGGGCATGAACAAGCGAAAAAGAATTATGGGGAAGGTCATAGCCGGGTAATTGATTTTTCAGCAGTTCTTCATCACCTGTCATTACGATGTGGGCCTTACCCTGGCGGAGGTATTGCTGAATGCCTTTCAAAATTTCCAGGGGTGCGAGATCGCCGCCCATCATATCAATTCCGATCTTCATGAGTAGCCAAAAATAAAAAATCCATGGTCCCACGCATGCAGAACTATGGATTCAGGTAAAAAGATTTTTTCGCTTATTTCTTGACAGGCGAATTTTCAGCCACTACCTGGCCTTTGTAATACAGCTTTCCTTCGCTAACGTGAGCGCGGTGACGCACATGCAGTTCACCTGTTGCTTTATCGGTAGAAAGCGTAGCCGCTACAGCTTTGTAGTGTGTTCTGCGCTTCTTGCTTCTTTGCTGCGAATGTCTGCGTTTGGGATTTGGCATAACTCAAAAATTAAATGCGTTCAATAATTATTTATCAGCGTAAACGGATCGTAAACAGGTGTTCTTCCACGATTCCTCACTCACTGTCAAGATCCTTAAATTTCTCCAGTCCTTTCCACAACGGGTTGGCCCGGGAAGCATCATCCTGCTTCGTGTTCCTTAAAATTTCCCGGGCAGCCGGGTTACAAAAAGGACCATCCATGTTTTCAAACTCACAGGTCTTTTGCATCGGGATGCTCAGGTTTACAAACTCGTAAATCCAGTCTTTTACATCCAGGTGACTTTCACCACGCGAGATATAATAAACATCGGGATCTTCTTCCTGGTCATTCATTTCCTCAGGATTATCGGTCATCTTAACCGTAATCGTGAAATCTTCAAAAAGCTGGATCGGAAGTTCAAAGCTGCAGCGGTCACAGGTAACTTCGGCCTTTCCGCCAACCTGGAAACGCAGGATCATAAAACTGTTGTTCTTTTCGAGCAACAATTTTACCTGTGCATCCGGGTTACGAAAATCCTGCTCCTGGTATTCCTCAAAGAACCGGTCATTAACCGCGTAATTAAACTCATGAACCCCCGGCTTCAACCCAACAAAAGCTATCTCATATTCCCGCCGACTGCTCATGTGCAATACGATCCCGCTTTATTGCGGGACGCAAAAGTAAAGGAATTAGGGTTAAATCGAGTATTTTGAGGCAAGATTTTAACGAATTGGGCCTATAAAAACATGCTGAAAAGCCTTTTAAGAAGCCGGATGCTACTTTTCCTGGTGCTGGTGGCGCTCCTGATCAGGCTTTTCTCAACCCGGGAAGATTGGGTGGAACGCTACTACACCTATGGACTATACCCGTACCTCTCCGTGGCCCTGCGCTACCTTATTGGATGGATTCCTTTCAGCCTGGGTGATGCGCTTTATTTCCTGGCCGGGTTTTTCCTGCTTCTCAAATTTATAAAGGTCATCCTGTTACTGGTACAGCGCCGATTCAGGTCGGTCATTCGATGGGAAACTCTTTGGAAATACTTAAGCCTGTTGCTTTGGGTTTATATCATTTTTAATATCGGGTGGGGATTGAACTACAACCGCCAGGGTATTGCCAGCCAGTTAGACATCGAAGTAAAGGCTTATAACGCAGAAGATGTTTGGGCTCTGGCCGGTGTCATGCACCAGCGACTGAACTTTTATGCTGCGCGTGTAGATTCAGTCAAACGCCAGGAACTGGAAAGGAACAGGATCTTGTTTGGCCAGGCCGCTGCCGACTTTGAAAAGGTAAGCCGGCAATACCCTTTTTTACGGTACAACCACAATTCGCTGAAACCTTCTCTTTACGGAACCGCCGGGAAATACTTCGGGTATACAGGATATTACAACCCGTTCACAGCCGAGTCGCAGATCAAAACCTCCATTCCTGTTTTTGTGAAGCCCTTTGTAACCAACCATGAAATTGCACACGGATTAGGTTATGCAAAAGAGAATGAAGCCAATTTTGTTTCCTGGCTGGCCTGTAAAAATTCGGACGATGTTCATTTCCGTTACTCGGCCTATTACGAGATGTTTCATTATGCTTTTGTGCAGAGTCTCCGCACCCATTACCGCGACAGCGCACTTGCCCTTTATAAAACACTGCATCCCCGGGTAACAGCCGACCTGCATACGGAACGGGAATACCACAAAAGCACCCGTAATGTTATTGAACCCCTCATATCCGATTTTTATGACCAGTACATGAAGCTCAATAACCAGCCCAAAGGAAAAATTACCTACAGCGAAGTCACCGCCTGGTTGATCGGGTATATGAAGAAGTACGGTGCTCACAGTTTATAGACCACCGTTATCCGACCACCGAAGCTGGTGTCAGGAGCTTCGCTTTAAACATGTTTTTCTAAAAAACGGTTGGTTAAACCTGTAAGCGCAAAGCCTCGGTCGTCTAATGACGTTGGTCGAAAGACTCCTCAGAATTCATTCTTCCACATCATACTCTCCACGGGGCGGTTATGCTGGCCGGCATATTTGGCATTTTTCTTCTGGTTGTACTTTATTTCAATTTCACCATCAACAGGGAAGTAGATAAGTTGTCCCACCGGCATGCCGCGGTATACTTTTACCGGTTGTTTTACGGAAATCTCCAGTGTCCAGTTGCCGCAAAAGCCAACATCGCCTTTACCGGCAGTGGCATGGATGTCGATGCCCAGCCGGCCGGTGGAAGACTTTCCTTCCAGGAAAGGAACATGCGCGTGTGTTTCGGTATATTCTTCGGTAACGCCGAGGTAAAATATATGCGGGTAAAGTACAAAGCCTTCTTCCGGAATTTCGAAATGCTCGATCTCGTTATGTTTTTTAGCGTCAAGAATATGTTCGCGGTACGTAGCCAGATACCTTCCGAGGTGCACATCATAGCTGTTGCTGCCGAGGCAGTCGCGACGGTAAGGTTCCACTTTAATGGTGCCCTTTTCTATTTCTTCCAGTATGCGGGTATCAGAAAGGATCATGAAGAATTTCCGGTTTTAATGATTAATCGTCAACTTGGTGGCGGCAAAATAATTTAGAAAAATTCGTTCATGCCCATTTTTTTTCAACAGGATATTGACCGGTGCACCAAATTGGGTATCTGGAAGATTGCGGAAGAGGAGGATTTTTTCCTCGAACGTGTACCGTTGCAAAGGGCCATTACCCATCCGCACAAACGGTTGCAACACCTGGCAGGACGCTACCTGCTCCAGTATTTATTTCCGGATTTCCCGATAAGGCTGATCCAGATTGCCGATACACGCAAGCCCTTTCTGGAAAATGAGGCCTATCATTTCTCTATTTCACATTGCGGGAGATTTGCCGCCGTGATCGCCAGTACGGAGAACCGGGTAGGAGTAGACCTCGAAATAATTTCGGAAAAAGTGGAACGTATCCGTCATAAGTTCGTTTCGGATGGTGATGAGCGGGTGATCCGGGATGCAGCAACCGGTGAAGCGCACCTTATGGCTACTTTAATGTGGTCCTGCAAAGAGGCGGTTTTTAAATGGTATGGCAGGGGACAGGTTGATTTTCGAGAACACATGGCCGTGTGCAGCATCACCGAAAAAAAAGGGGATGCTTTTGAAACGGTCATCCGCTTTCAGAAAGAAGAGGAATTATTCCTGAGTCTTCACTCTACAATTTTTGAAGACTTGTGTTTTAGTTACGTAGTAACATAAATAAAATCTTTGCGGCTTTGCGGTTGCCTTTTAACCGCAAAGCCGCAAAGTGCTCTGGAAGAATATTATTTAAACAACAGCTTTGGGTCTTCAGCTTCTTCTTCAAGTCCGTCTTCCAGCAGGGGGATATCGCCAATGGAAGCACCGGCAATGCCTTTGATGGAGCCATACATTCCGGAGGTGCTGATCAGAACTTTTTCAAGTTGCTTTTCGCGTTCCTTCCACATCTTTTCCATTTGTATGCGCTCCCGGGTGATTGAATTCTTCATACAAAGAAATCCCTCAACGATGGTTTCGATCTGCTGCCTGAATTCTGTCCCGGTGAGGTAATTGTACAGCATGTGCATTTTCTCGCCTTTGTTCTCTTCGCTTTTGCGGGCATCCGAAATGCGGATGATGGTATGACGCAATGCATTGGTCAGCGCCATTACTTCACTGAACGAACAGATCCAGACACCATCGCGTTCTCCAAAGCAGGTCATTTCCTTTGGATAAACCGCCGTGACCAGGATGGCCACGTCTGCCTGCGTGGCGCGCATGTCTGATTTAAGTTTATCAATCCAGGCAGCATTGAACGTTTTGGTACGCTTGCTTTCAAATATGATCTTGCCGCAGTCATTTCCTTTGCTGTTGCGTACCGTTTGAATGCAATCAGCGCCCTCAATGCCTTTGCCTACTTCACAGATAACGTCAAAAGGAAAATACGCACTGAGCATTTCTTCCAGCAGCAGTTCCTGTGCTTCTCCCTGCAACTGCATGGAGCCCTGCTCGGCGCGGCGTTTCATTTCTTCAGCCAGTTTGCGCTGGTCCTCCAGTTGCTTTTCCAGTTCCTTGAGCTTAAGCTGGTACTCGGTTTCTTTCAATACCACCCGGTCGGCTTCTTCTTTGCGGATCTGCTGGGAAAGAGCTACCCGTTCTTCAATGAGTTTTTTCTGCAGCACGATCTCAAGTTCTTCTTCCTTATTTTTCAGCTCCTGTTCTTTTTTCATGAACTCCGCTTCTTTCTGGCGCGCACTTCTGAGCTTTGCTTCATTATCCTGCGCCGTTTGTTTCAGCAGGCGCAGCTCGTTCTCATAATCCTCGCCAATGCTTTTGCGGACCTGGAGTTTTATATCAGCCTCAAGCTTTTGTTTTTCCTGCTGCAGCTTTTGCTGGAACAGTTCATTTTCCTTCTTTTTCTTTTCTTCAAACTGCCTTTGTTCTTCCTCCAGTTTTTTCTTTTCCGACAGGAGTTGGGCATTGGAGCGCTTTACCTGTTCTTCAAACTGGATCTTCAGTTTTTGTTCGACGTCGGCAGACAACACATTTTCCACGTCAAACACAGTGGCACAGGTCGGGCATTTTATGTTGGTTGGCATGAATCAGAAATTTATACAAAGTAAAGGGTCTTCCTAAAACTTTTAGCAATTGTGGAAAAATGGTGAAGAGATGCAAGGCAACCGCAAAGGCGCAAAGAGGTCTCCTAAAAAAATTTTTTGGTGATCTCAAAGCTTCACCATTAACTTTATGGCAGTTCTTTTTTCAGACTACTTATCAAGAAAGGCTGAGGGAAATGGCCCTTTGAAGCCTTGACAACCTGTCACGCTAACAGCGTGATAAGGTGCCAACTCCATCGCGCGGAAATGCGCGACAGATAAGTCAGATTCAAGCTTCATTATATTCCTCAAAAATATTGTAAGCTCTTCTGATTTATCGGGAGAGCTTTTTTTATTACCGTCTGCCAACTGTAATAAAGCGCTCTTTCCGGTAAGCCTCTTTTGGTAAGTCCTTTCCTTTTTTATCACTGTAAACCCAAAAGAAATGAGCAACGCAACACAGATCATCCACAGTATTCCCGTAGACCCCCTGACCGGAGCGATTTCCGTTCCTATTTACCAGACTTCCACCTTTGTACAGGAAGCCCCCGGCGTAAACAAAGGATATGATTATGCCCGTACGGGCAATCCAACGCGGGCAGCCCTGGAAAACCTGATCGCTACCCTGGAAGAGGGCGCGGTGGGCGCCGCATTCGGAAGTGGCCTGGCGGCCATTGATGCCGTGGTAAAACTGCTGCAGAGCGGTGATGAGATCCTGGCCGTGGATGATATTTACGGAGGTGCGTTCCGCCTGTTTACCCATATTTACCAGAAGTTTGGTATCACCATAAACTATGTAGATACCACCAATGCGGAAAAGGTTTTTGACGCCATCACGCCGAAAACAAAACTGATCTGGATTGAAACCCCAACCAATCCAACCCTCAAAGTTTCGGATATCAAAGCCATTTCAAAAATGGCAAAGGCATCCGGGTGCTGGCTTTGTGTGGACAGTACGTTTGCCTCACCGGCCCTGCAGAAGCCCCTGGCCCTCGGGGCGGATATCGTGGTGCATTCGGCAACCAAATACCTGGGCGGGCATAGTGACTTGATTGCCGGACTGGTGGTAACAAAAGAGCAGGAGCTGGGTGAGAAGATCCGTTTTATCCAGAATGCCAGTGGCGCTATCCTTTCACCAAACGACAGCTGGCTGGTGATCCGCGGTATTGAAACCCTTCCCCTTCGTATGAAACAGCATTGCCTGAATGCACAGGCCGTGGCCGAATTCCTGGAAACCCATCCGGCGGTGGATAAGGTATTTTATCCCGGGTTGAAATCACATCCTAACCATAAAATTGCGGCAGAACAGGCTAGTGGTTTTGGCGGAATTGTATCCTTTACATTAAAGGACGATACGGAAGAAGCAGCCGTTAAGTTTGTCACCTCCACCAAACTGTTCAAACTGGCTGAAAGCCTGGGTGGCGTAAAGAGCCTTCTTTGTCACCCCGCCAACATGACCCATAAATCCATTCCTGTTGAAAAAAGGCGGGCAGCCGGGGTTGCCGACAGTCTTGTTCGTTTGTCGGTAGGATTGGAGGAAGCATCCGACCTGGTGAACGATATAGAACAGGCTTTTGTGCAGGTCCCTTCCAAACAATTACTGGCCGTTTAAAATTCACCAACATGAGTGCACAAAAACAATTAACCATCGGTTTGTTTGGCTTCGGTGTGGTAGGTGAAGGCATTTACCAGGTGCTGAGGCAAACCCCATCCCTTAATGCCACCATTAAAAAAGTCTGTATCCGTCATGCAGATAAAGAACGGAATGCGCCCCGTGAGTTGTTTACCACCCATTATGAAGACCTGCTGAATGATGAAGAGATCAACCTCGTTGTGGAACTGATTGATGATGCGGATGAAGCCTACACAATTGTCACCACTGCCCTGAAAAAAGGTAAATCAGTTGTAAGCGCCAACAAAAAACTGATCGCCCAACACCTGCCCGAGTTGATCCGTCTTCAACGCGAGCACCAGGTTTCTTTTTTATATGAAGCGGCCGTGTGTGGAAGTATTCCGGTGATCCGAAACCTGGAAGAATATTATGACAACGACCTGCTGCAAGGCATATGCGGAATTGTAAACGGTTCCACCAATTTTATCCTCACCAAGATCCTGGATGAAGGAAAATCTTATGCCGAAGCATTGCAAAAAGCCCAGCAGCTTGGTTTTGCGGAAAGCAACCCTGCCCTTGATGTGGAAGGAGTGGATGCAGCAAATAAACTAACGATCCTGCTGTTGCACTCGTATGGAATACTGACCCATCCGGATAAATTATTGTACCAGGGTATAACACAACTGCACCAAAGCGATGCTGCGTATGCATCTGAAAAAGGATTCCAGATCAGGCTTACCGCCCAGGCGAAGAAACTCTCCAATGGTAAAGTGGCAACTTTTGTATTGCCGCAGTTTGTGACCCGGGACAGCCAGTTGTTTAACGTAAAAAACGAATTCAATGGAGTGATCATCGAGAGTAAGCTGGCCGATAAACAATTTCTTTATGGTAAGGGTGCCGGTCGCTACCCCACGTCCTCGGCAGTCATTTCCGATATTTCCGCGCTCCGGTATCAATACAAATACGAATACAAGAAGTTAAACCGCAAAGAGCACCACCAGTTAACAGACGATTATTTCCTGCAGGTATACGTGAGCTTTAATGACTGGTCGGCCATCAACAAATGGGATTTTGAACATATCCAGGAATACCACAGCACGGAAGACCGCCAGTACCTTACAGGATTGATACACGTGGAGCGGCTGAAATCCTGCGAATGGCGGAACGATCCAGGGGTTTCCCTTGTGGTACTTCCAAAAGGGATTGTAGAAAAAGAAACCGTTATCAGCAGGAGCATTAAAAAAATCAGCCTGCAACTGGCAGGGGTGAATTAACAGAAAGGCAACCGCAAAGACGCCAAGGTCAGTAAGACTTTGCGCCTTTGCGGTTATAGTATATTTCACTTTCAAATCATATTCACACTTCGCTCCACAAATGCCGTAAGATCGGATCCTTTCAGCATTCCCTGGGAAAGCAAAGCAAGGTCGAAAGCCTGTTTGGCCAGGGCTTCCTTCTGCGCCGGGTCTTCCGTTTGAAGGATGCGTGAAACCAATTTGTGGTTTCCGTTTACCGATACCTTGTAGGTGTCGGGAAGGGAACCATAAAAGTTCATTCCTCCACCGCCGCCCAATTTAGCCATGTCCTTCATGCGGCGCATCCATTCTTCCATGGTAATGGTTACGGGCATCGATTCTGCGGCGCCGCTTTCCACTTCCACTTTCATATGCGCATTATTAATGGCTTTTTCAAACACATCCTTCAGCACTTTTGTTTCCTCTTCGGTAAGTTTATGTTGTTCCGCATCGGCTTTTTCAATTAGCTTGTCAACCACATCGGCATCCACGCGTTTCAATGAAATCTTTTCCAGCTTCATTTCCAGGTGATGGATAAAGTGGTTGTCTATGGGCGTATTCATCACCAGCACGTCATACCCTTTACGGCGTGCGGCCTGTACATACGCATCCTGGCGTTCCGCGTCGATGGTATAGAGATAAATGACCGTATCGTTTTTATCGGTTTGTGTTTCTTTAACCTTATCCCTGTATTCTTCAAAAGTAAAATGAGCGCCTTCTGTATTGGTAAGCAGCGCAAAGTCTTTTCCGCGGTCGTAGAATTTTTCTTCTGAGATCATTCCATACTTTACAAATAAGCCAATGTCTTTCCATTTTGATTCGTAGGAGGCGCGGTCCTTTACAAACAGTTCACTCAGCTTATCGGCCACTTTGCGGGTGATATAGGCATTGATCTTTTTTACATTGGTATCTGCCTGCAGGAATGACCGGCTTACGTTCAGCGGGATATCTGGTGAGTCAATAACGCCGTGCAGCAGCATAAGGAACTCGGGAACAATATCTTTTACTTCATCGGTAATGAATACCTGCCGTGAAAAAAGTTTGATCTTATTGCGCTGGAACTCCAGTTCATTTTTGATCCTTGGGAAATACAGTATACCCGTCAGGTTGAACGGATAATCAACATTGAGATGGATCCAGAAAAGTGGTTCTTCCGATAAAGGATAGAGCTCTTTATAGAAAGTAAGGTAATCCTCGTCTTTTAATTCAGACGGTGATTTGGTCCATAGGGGTGATGTGTTGTTTATGATATCAGGTACATCTACATCCTTGTATTTAGGTTCACCTTTTTCATCCACACCATCTTCGATGGATTCTGTTTTTAACCCGAATTGGATGGGTACGGGCAGGAACTTAGCGTATTTATCGAGGATCTGCCGAATGCGGCTTTCATCCAGGAACTCCTCCGACTCGGCATTAATGTAAAGGGTTACGTCTGTTCCTCTTTGGGTGCGGGATCCTTCTGTAATTTCAAACTCCGTGCTTCCGTCACAAACCCAACGGGCCGGTTCTGCACCTTCAGCATAGGAAAGGGTTTGGATTTCTACTTTATCCGCTACCATAAAGGCGGAATAAAATCCGAGCCCGAACCGCCCGATAATCTCATTGGCGTCTTTGGCTTCGCGGAATTTTTCCATGAATTCCGTAGCGCCTGAAAAGGCGATCTGGTTAATGTATTTCTTTATTTCCTCCGCGGTCATGCCCAATCCCCGGTCTGAAATGGTAATGGTTTTGGCATCGGGATCAAACAAAACCTTAACGGTGAGATCACCCAGCTCGCCTTTATACTGGCCAAGAGAAGAAAGTCTTTTTACTTTTTGCGTGGCGTCCACGGCATTGCTCACCAATTCGCGCAAAAAAATCTCGTTATCTGAGTAAAGAAATTTTTTGATGATGGGAAAGATGTTCTCGGTGTGGATTGAGATCGTACCTTTTTCCTGTACCATATTTTATAGATATTTTTAAATGTTGGAATAGGCGCATGCCTGATAAATTACTCTGAAGCCCCCTGGATCAATCGTTGTTCCAAAGTAGCTGAACTTGTCACATTGACAGCTAATGCATTTTTGTTGAACCATGAAAGCAGGGGGTCACGGAGGTACACAGGTAATATTAGTGAAACTTTGTGTCACCGGGTCTTCGTGGTTTTACCCACTCTGTTCGCCTGGCGAAGTTCCTGAAAATTTATCCCTGGCCTTGTTTTCCTGCTTATTTTTCCTCCTCACTGTGTTCTACGGGCTTGTCGAATTCATTACCGCACTGAAAGCAATGGTAGGTTTTATGAACGGTGAGCGCATAATCACCTATGAATACGGAAGCCAGTGCTGTAAGCCAGTTGCCGGCCCGCCTGGGCGTACTGACGAATTGAATATCATGGCTCCGGCACCTGGGACAGGATTGCCGGCTTTTCCGTTCTTCTTCCATCCGGTTGAGCAGGCGCATTGCTTCTTCTTTCTGGTGTTCAGGAACCATTAGTTTGATGCCGCCAACAACACCGGCGAGGATAGGATTGACCGTAACGGTATGTTCATCTTTCAGCCAGCATTGAATTCCTTCATGCTGCATTTTACCCATCAGGATGTGGGCGTCCATATAATTGATAAAATAGTGTACGGGTACATAATTCATATGCTGAATTGAGGCAGAAAGGTAACAATTATAAAGCGCCGGATGCTGATTCAGAAAGACTTCCCACGGATGGGTCATTCTTCCTCAGTTTCTTCCTCAATCGGGCCCTTAACGTCTACATGAATTCCATTATTTCAACGAATTGATTTCTCTTTGTTTAAATATTAGGAAACGGCATTGTGTTTGGATTAAACCATATAAATTCAATCATATGGAAGTAACTGCAGTTGTGTTGCATGATGGTGCTCTCGCCGAGTACGAAGTAGAAATAGGCCGGGAAGGCTTGTGTACTGCCCGACTTTCAAGATATAATGGAAAACCAGAAAACCAGCCTCCTCAATGTGTATCCTTGCATAAGGAAGGCCGGCATTGGATTGGAGACATTACTAACAAAAGTCTCTCCGATGACCTGGGCTATGCTGTTGAAATCAAAGCCAAGCCCTTATTAGATGGCCGCAAACGCCAGGCAGGACATCCAGCCGGATAGGCCTCTCGAGTATTAAAATCCAGCCGGTACGCCTTTAAGGTGTACCGGTTTTTCTTTTTGCACCTTTTACTGGCACTATTGTTTTACTGGTTATCATCTAAAAAGAGTTATATGGATGACAACAGGAACAGAAATAGCGGAAAAGAGCAAGTTGAACAGCAGGCTCCGCACCAGCAGGGTACCAATCAAACTTTAAATGATCCGGGTGCAGCAGTAGCTGATTACGGGCGCGCAGAACAGGGAACCGGTGGTCAGCAGGCACAACCGGCAGAGGGAGAATCCCGCAGGGGTAATTCCAGTATTCCGTCTGATGAAGAGGATACCATTGGCAACCCGTAAGTGATGCTTACCGATAAAATTTTAAACTGCAGTACTTACTGCAGTTTTTTCTTTTAATAGAATATTCTTATTCGGTCTCACTTTCTTAATTAAAAGACACTTGGTTTTATTAAAGCAGAATTCTTTGCAACTTTGCGGTTTCTGTATTTTAACCGCAAAATCGCAAAGACGCGCAAAAGAAAGCCTTCTACCATAAGTAAAAGGCGTTTCTCTCAGATAATAAACCTGATTGATAAAGAAGAATATGTAAAATGGCTACGCCATTAATCTACATCACGTTCCACTGTTTTCGTTACATGTCCGCGGTCACCGGAAGTGGTGGTAGTAGTTGTTCTTCTGCGGCTGGAACCCCCGGAAGTGAGCGCGAGCAGCAGGATAATGAACACGGCCGCACCAACTACCCATACCCAGGGTGATGCATACCAGTTACCGGCATTATCACCGCCTTTATTGATGTCTACATTGATCTCTGCCGACTTTTCCTGGGCAAAAGCAACCAGGCTTATAAACATTGCCATTACGGCTACACATGCTTGTTTCATAGATGAGTTTTCATTATAGGCTTTAAAAAACGTGCCACGACGGGGGGCGCATATTTCCGGAATGGCGTGCAGATAGTGCTCCATGGGTTGAACTATTTCTTTTTCAGCATCCTACACCGGGAAAAGCTGCTTACTGTTTAATTTTAATGATGCTCAAAAAAGTTTCAGCAGCCGTTCTCCACGGCGCACTGGTGGTATTGATTCCCGTTTCTTTGGGGGCGCAGAACCTTAAGACTGGCTTTGATGCGCGGGAATACCTCGATCTCCTCTCCATCGCTTTTGGCAATTACGACAGCTTTTCAAAAACCACAAAGGATACACCATTGTACCGGTGGCAATACCGCTCGAGGGTAACCGGCCTGGATAACCGTTGGAATCTCTGGCTGCGAAGGGATGCAAAAGTTGCGGTAATTAGTGTGCGCGGTACCGTGGGAACCGCTACCAGCTGGCTGGCGAACTTTTATGCAACCATGCAGCCGGCAACCGGTACCATTCGTTTGAATGATACCACTAACTTTACCTACAAACTTTCCGATCACCCGGAGGCAAAGGTGCATACGGGCTGGCTGATCTCGCTTGGATTCCTTTCAACCGATATAGAACGGAAGATCCGCGACCTGTACAAAGCTGGTGTGCGCCAGTTTCTTATTACCGGGCATAGCCAGGGTGGGGGAATCGCCTACCTCCTCCGGTCTTATTTGTACTACCGCACCAAAGAAGGGGCACTACCACCCGATATCCGGTACAAAACCTATTGCAGTGCGGCCCCAAAGCCCGGTAACCTGTATTATGCCTACGATTATGAATTTATCAACCGCGATGGATGGGCCTTTAATGTAGTGAACGTGGCCGACTGGGTTCCGGAAACTCCGGTCAGTATTCAGCAGTTCGGTGATATGAATCCATTGAACCCGTTTACGGAAGCAAAAGGAATTTTAAAAAGCCAGAATGTACCGGTCAGGATATTTGGCCATATCATTTATGGTAAACTGGACCGCGCCACCCGGAAGGCTGCCCGCAAATACAGGCAGGTACTGGGAAGAGGAATAGGAAAGCAGGTAGTCAAACGGAAAAAAGGACTTTCACGGCCGGAGGATGAAGCCTCACTCAATTATATGCGTGCGGGTACTTTCGTTGTGCTGATGCCCGATGAAGGGTACTATCAAAAATTTACGAATGATCCATCCACACCCAAAGGTGTGTTTACCCATCATACGTTCGAGGCTTATGCTTACCTGCTGCTCAAAGATTACCCACGGGAAAATCAGTAAAGCTGGTAGCATGGGAATTTTTGAGTTGATAGGTTGATATGTTGATATGTTGATGGGGCGGTGCTTTTCCAAAAACCACTCAGGCCACTTTAAGTGGCCTGAGTGGTAATACAACTGGCACTTCCGTACGGACTGCGCCAGCCAGCTCAATTCGATTCATTCATGATCTGCTGCGCGATTGCCTTTTTCATATTGAATTCGTCAATATTACCCGGGCTGTGCACATCAAAACTTGGTTTTGGATTCTGCAATTGGTTATGAAGAATGGTAAAATGATCACCTACAACTTTCTGCAAATCCGGGTCTTCCACAAATACGGAATAAACATTCATAAACTCAACCGGGGTCATACTCAGGTCAATCGTTTCAATTTTATAGGAGATTTCGCGTCCTTTTCCATCATAAGGAACGCGGACGGTCTTTAAATTCATTGCTGGAATCATACAATACTTTTTAATTGTTCATTAGATCTTTCCGGCTTCAAATGCTCGGAAGTCATTTTTCGTCTGCAGGTAGGTGCGTCTGAAAGATTCCACCCCATCGGCAAGCGAAGTATCATTTCCGGTGGAAACCGCATCAGGGTCGCCGCTTTCTGTGGCGCGGGCGCTGATGGCCAGTTCTTTTTCCCGTACGCTGATCTCGGCGAGCAAACCTTCAATCAGGTCCTGCTGGCGGGTAAACTGGCCTTCATAAAAACTTAATTTCGGAGCAGCCTTACCTCCCTTGTCCCGGTCGCGCATAATCACCAGGTGTTTTTGAAATATCTGTATCTCTTCACTGAAGAACATCAATTCGTTTTTCCAAAGCTGGTAATCCAGGTGAGACTGCGTCATCGATGATTGTTCCGCCATAACCTTCATTTTTCCTTATAGTTACATCTATTGTGCCATTCCATACTGCTGCGCACTTTCGTATAACCCAATGGCAAACTGGTTTTAACTTCCATGTACCCCAATTATTATTTATTAATTATTAATTATTAATTTTTAATTCTCCCAGTTTAAGCACTTTCCCGGTCCACTCACGCATTTCCCGGCAAAGCTTTGCATCCCTACCCATCGACCTGCCGTAAGAAGGGATGATCTTTTTAAGGGTCTTTTGCCAGTGATCCCATTTCATTTGCGCAGGAAAACAGCGTTCGAGCAAGGTGAGCATAATGGATACGGCGGTAGAAGCACCGGGCGATGCACCCAGGAGAGCCGCAATACTTCCGTCCCGTGCACTAACCACTTCGGTTCCGAATTCCAGAATGCCACCTTCATCCTCATCTTTTTTAATAACCTGTACCCGCTGGCCAGCCACTTCCGTTTCCCAGTCTTCCATCCGCGCACCCGGGAAATATTCTTTCAGCGCATCCAGCCTGGCTTCAGGAGTAAGCCGAACCTGGTCGATGAGGTATTTTGTGAGGGGCAGGTTATGGATACCGGCTGAGAGCATGGGCCTGATATTACTGAGCTTAATGGATTTGAACAGGTCAAGGACAGAACCCTGTTTCAAAAATTTTGTCGTAAAACCGGCATAGGGGCCAAACAACAATTCCTGTTTACCCCGGATCCACCGCGTATCGAGATGCGGCACCGACATGGGCGGTGAACCAACCGCTGCGGTTCCATAAACCTTTGCATGATGTTGTTTTATAATCGCCGGGCTGGTGCATCGAAGCCACTGGCCGCTCACCGGGAATCCACCATATCCCTTTCCTTCCGGTATACCGGTTTTCAGCAAAAGGGGCAGGGCACCGCCACCGGCACCAATGAATACAAAAGCTGCTTTCGTTGTGCGCTTCATTCCGGATTTTACTTCCCGCACACTTATATTCCAGTAACCTTCATCATCCTGTTTCAGGTCCTTGATTTCATGATTGAAATAAAGCCGCACTCCCTTCATTCCCTGTAGCCTTTTAAACAGGCACCGGGTTAAGGATCCGAAATTGACATCCGTTCCCAGGTCCATTTTAGTAGCGGCCACCGGTTCATTTTCGGAGCGGCCTTCCATTACCAGGGGTGCCCATTGACTGATGACAGAAGGGTCTTCCGAGTATTGCATTTCACGAAACAGATGGCAATCCTGCAGGGCGTCGTAACGCTTCCGCAGGTAGGAAACATTTTCTTTACCCCACACAAAGCTCATATGAGGTATGGGCCGAATAAAAGATGCGGGTGGATGGATCAGCTTGTTTTCAACGAGGTAAGCCCAGAGTTGTTTGGACACTTCAAAAGATTCTGCAATTTTTACGGCCTTCGAAGTATCAATCGTTCCATCTTTGCGTTCGGGTGTGTAGTTCAGTTCACAATATGCGGCATGACCGGTTCCTGCATTGTTCCAGGCATCAGAACTTTCTGCAGCAGCTTCTTCCAGCCTTTCGTAGATATCAATGCGCCAGTCGGGTTGAAGTTCCTTCAACAAAGTTCCCAGGGTGGCACTCATGATGCCGGCGCCGATCAGGATCACATCCGGCCAGTCTTCAGCATTTCTTTGATTCATGTGCCGTTTTCCCAATGATTTCAAAATACTATGCCATAGGCACAATCTCTGCGGTAACATGGCATTAAATTGGCGGCATCATACTGAACGAATGATTAAGAGCCAACAGACCAGTGTTCAACTTGATATTATTTTTTGAATGACACAAGGAGAACCGGGAAGGGGTTTAATGTAAAATCATGTAATTGTTAATTATGAGCAGAGAAAATGTAATAAGGGCCGGGGACTATGAAGAAACAGATGTGCAATGCGAAAAATGCCAATGGAGAGGCAGGGGCCGCGATGCAATCCTAATTGACTTTTATGGTATTTCCAAATTACAGGAGCTGCATTGTCCGAAATGCGATCGCGTGGTGGGCATGGTGAAACGTGATGATGGAAGGATCGGCGGAACAGCCAGGCCATGAAGGCAAAAGATGCAATTTTACCAGAATAAATAAAACAAAGCTTATGTCAGAAGAAAGAGGACCGGACAGCAACCGGCATAACCAGGACAATCAACTTAAGGAGTGGCAGAAAAGTCCGCAGGAAATTCATACCACACCGGATCCGCTCCAGCAGCAACTACAGAAATCAGAGGATATGAACCTGGGTACGGAAACCCAAAAGCTTGATGACCTGAAGCGTAAAAACAGCGACCAGGAGTAACAAATTTATAACTGGATTTTTACCCGCACCGGAACTCCGAGTTAACAGGGCAGACTGGAATACAGATACATCCGGTAAGGGAGAAACGTACATGCTGACGGTTTCTATCGGCCCTGTATTTATATTGTTGCCATGTCCGCAAAGGAAAAAGCAAGCACCGGGATTCCTAAGTTCATTCCTTATTAAAAAGAAGGGATATTTAAAAGCCTTTAGTTAGCTATATTATTCGGCGCCTGTCTGCAAAATGTATCCTGGGATCACCGGGACTAATATGTGCTATGTTTCTATGCATGAAACACACACCAAGATACTGTTTCAAACGCCGGGCTGTGGTGCTGAAGCATACTCTTGAGGTCAATGAACGCATGCGGAAATGTGATGAACACTAATGATTTTTGATCCACAAAAGACGCCTGACAAAACCTTATTTCCCGGGTATGAATACCAAACAGCTTGTAGCAGAAAAAGCCGTGGCTTTTATCAGGGATGGCATGACCATTGGGCTGGGTACCGGGTCTACGGCGACCATCGCCATAAAACTGATCGGGAACCGGGTCAGGGATGGTTTGCGGGTGCAAGCTGTAGCTTCCTCGCTGGCTTCGGAAGCACTGGCCCGTGAACTGTTGATACCGGTAATACCTTTTTCCCAGGTTTCTCAAATCGATATTACGATTGACGGTGCCGATGAAATAGACCCGATGTTTAACCTGGTAAAGGGAGGGGGAGGTGCCCTCACGCGTGAAAAGATCCTTGCACACAACAGCGACCAGTTGATTATTATTGCGGATCAATCAAAGCTGGTGGGTGAACTCGGGCAATTTCCGTTGGCTGTGGAGGTACTTCCTTTTGCCTCTGAATTAACTGCGAAACAATTAGGGAAGCTGGGATGTTCCGTTCAATTCCGTAAAAAAGAAGGAAGCGCATTTGTAACCGATAATGGAAACTTCATTGCTGATTGTTCCTTTGGGTCTATTAAAGATTCTCAAGCACTGAATGCAACCATCAATACACTCCCTGGTGTGGTGGAGAGTGGGCTTTTTCCGGGGAAGATGGTGCATACAGTATTGATCGCTTACACGGATGGAAGCTTCCGGCAGTTAAAGCAGGTTATGCCTTCCACATACCGAGGTAAATCCTAGCATTTCACTCCGCTGCACCAGTATAAATCCGGAAGTAAAAACATGTTGTTCGGTGAACGGCAGTTTTTATCAACCTGCATTTATAAAACGACTTTCCTGAAGCTTCTTTCTCCAATTGATTGTTCCCAATCTTTATCCAGGAGACCACGGAGAATCTTTTCCAGGTCTGCAGGATCTTTTGTAAATGTAAAAAACGAATTCGCACCCAGTCCGTACGCAGCCTGATGGGTAGCTTTCCGCCTGGCCGTACTGTACGCCACAACGGGCATTTTATCGTAGGCAGGATTTTCCCGCACTGCTTTCAGACATATCTCGCTTTTCCGGCAGGGAAGGTTCAAATCCAGAAACAACAGATCAGGCATATAAAAAGAAAGGAGCTCCATCAGTTCATTGGACCCTGAAACCTGCAGGATCTTTTTGCCCGGGAAGCAACCGGTAATCACTTGTTCGATCAGCAGGCAGTCATTGGGCTGACCAGCCAGCAGGAGTGTATTGACAGCTTTTTGTGGTGGTGCTGCTTCTTTGAGCACCATAAGGTTCCCCAGTCCACTGGTTTTGGTTTGATCCATGGCATTACACCGTTTGTAACGGAGCCGGAACTATAGCAAAAATAATTCCTAAGAGCATTTTTCTAACGGGATGTGCATAAAGAAAAGGGGTATAGGTAAGGGAAATTCCTTATCCGTGCTAACGGATATTGTCTCAAAATGAAAAGGTACAAGGTAAACAGGAGCAGGTTTTCCAGGCAATCCCTTTTCTTTGCATCCATAACCAATTATCCAATACTTCTGATGACCACAACCGTTCCGTTTTCGGAATTTGCAGCCCTCCCCGGAGGGCTGTTCTTATTACCCGGATAGATCGATTTGATAGGATTTCGCAGTGGAGTATTGACCTGGCCTCACCAACTGACCGGTTAAATTATACGGATTAAAATTCTCTTATATATTATCGTGGTCTGCCAGGTGCATGCTGGTTGATTGTTCCGCATCAATGGAAAATTTTAATGCGTTGAATGATTAAGAGCCACCCAAAGCATCGGTCGTCCATCAGCGTTCGCTATCAGTGTCCCCTGACCGCCCACTTCGTATTTTTCCTATTGCGTTTTTACGCCCTTCGCTCTACCTTTCTTAAGCCCTATGATTCACAAATCAAAATATGCCGTTATAAAAGCGATGATAACGTACGCGCGTCATCACAGGGTTGAACTGGACAGAAGTGATGTGCGGGTTTCATATATTATTGAGATGCATAAAATGTTTGTGTGGAGTACGGAAATCCAGTTCCAGCAATTTGTAGAAAAGTGCATAACGGGATTACGGGAACAATTCATCGCGGATAGCCTGAAAAAGGCCGGATAAAAAAAGGAATACCACTGGTTCATACCGGGTAAATAAAAGGTGTTACCGGGAAGAGAAATAAAAAAAGCGCAACTCGTAGATTTACGATTGTACGAACGGAAAACACCTCATAACTTGCAGTCACAATCCTAGTAAAAAACTGATAAAAATCAGTCCTTATTCCTTGAAAACCGATTAATTTTTAAACCCTTTAAAAACTTCGGTTATGAAAAAATTCTCTTTAAACAACGAGCAAGTTCAGGAAACTTTATTGGTAACTTTTATCCTTGGTATGATCGTCACCATTTCGTTTTTTATCTGATTTTAAAAGTACTACTACAACTGTTTTATAAAGCCACTGTTTCCAGTGGCTTTTTTAATTTCTTGTCAGGATAGGATCATTATTCACAAGGACGGATACTTTATATAGTTCAGTGCACCTGACATTTAGGTTTGGTTTTCATCCCGCCGGTGGCGGAACAGGATTTTGGATTTCCGTCTTTAAAAGAACTGTTTGCTTTTCTTAGGATTGGATACGTTGGTTTTTCGTTGGATCGTTCTGATGGGTTAAGCTGTCACAAAGATGGTTTCCCGTTCCGGAGAATAAAAGCAGGTTTCGATCAACGGAAGCATTTTTCGACAAGCCGGAACCGCCTGAACATGGTGGTTATTCCTGTTTTACCAGCCCCGTTTTGGTAATGACGGTTGACTCCTGGTAGGATTCATAGTCCGTATTTACCTCCCACAGGTTATGACCTTTTTCTTCAGCAATGTTTTCAGCGATCATAATCCCCATCAGCATGGAATGGTCCTGGTTATTGTACTTGAATGATCCGTACCGGCCAATGGGATAAAGGCCTTCTATACCGGACAGCCATTCCTGTACAGGTGCCAGGTTCTCTTTGTACCCTTTACTGTATACAGGATAGCATTTTGGTACCCGGTACACAGATCCTTCCAAAATGGGACAGGCGCCCGTAAGCCCTGTGGTTTTAATATCTTTTTTAGCCATGGCAATCAGGTCATCGTCCGACATATGCCACAAGCTATCTTCATTATAGCACCAGAATTCAAGAGCCAGTATGGTATGGTTACTTTCACCATATAACTGGGGCGCCCAGTTCCGGAAATTCGTGATCCTGCCCGTGGTTATTTCCGGTGAGTGAACATATAGCCAGTTATCGGGGAAAAGGTCTTTGCCGTCAACCTTCAGGTACACAATAATGGTATTGCGGAATTTCAGGTTGGCCACATGGGTTAAGATAGGAGTAGGTACATCATCGAGCGTACGCACCATACTGGTCAGCGGCATGGTAGAAATGACCGTGTCATAATCGCGCACTTCACCGTTTTCTAAGGCAATGCCCCGGGTTACCTTGTTTTCAATGATAACTTTTTTTACCGGTACGGACGTATGGATAAGACCACCCCTGCGGGAAATTTTTTCAGCCATTTGCTGGTACACTTTGCCGGTGCCTTCATAAGGATAGGCAAATTCATCCACCAGCGTTTTATGGCCCCCGCCACCGAAAAAAGCATTCTTCACTGCTTCATACAGGGATAGTTTTTTAATGCGCTGGGCCGCAAAATCTGCATCGAGCAGGTGACAGGGAATACCCCAGAGCTTTTCCGAATAGGTTTTAAAAAATATGCTGTATAACCGGTATCCGAACCGCGATACGACCCATGATTCAAAATCGTCCTTCTCTTCATTTTTACGGAGCCGCTGCTTTCCATAACTGGCCAGGCATTTGAGGGTTTCCACTGGTCCCAGGTTCACAAACGCATTCACGGGTTTGAGGGGGTAATCGAAATACTTTTGTTTATAAAAAATTCTTGTCAGCCGGTTCACCATATGGTATTCATTGCCGATCACGTCCAGCCACAATTCATTCACCCGTTTATCGGTACTGAAAAAACGGTGCGGCCCGATATCCACTTTACACCCCCAGAGATCAATGGTTTTGCACATGCCCCCCACCTGCGCATCGGATTCGAATACGTCTACGTCATAACCTTTTTTACTCAGGAGATAAGCGGCGGATAAACCGGCAGGACCAGCGCCTATGACGGCAATTTTTGAGGGAACTTTCATACTTCACGGTGCTTTCCGGTGAACGATAATTTGTTATGTAACAGGAGAAAAGGTAACAGGACCAGGGAATGCCGGATGGCCAGCATGTAGCGGTATACAATCGGACTGGCATATACGGACATCAGGGTATACGTGAGCGCGAAAATAGCCAGTATCCATAACATCCCGTACTGTGCTCCATGTAACCCGAACCATTTTGGGAAACACAGGGCAACCAGGGAAATGCCGAAAAAGATCCAGAGCACATTAAAACTTTTGGAAGCCGTGGCTGACAGCAATTGATGAAAGCTGTTGCTTCTTGGTGCTACTGGGCACTGTGCACAACCAAACCAATCTTTCATTTGGCGGGAAGGCCCGGGCCAGTCGTAAAGCGCTTCGTTCGGCAGCCGGAAAAGCTGTTCCGCATTGGGTTTCATGAAGTGCCGCAGGTATTTTACCGGGTAACGCCTGATGATGTAATTCCCCCACTTTCCCATGGCAATGCTCGAGGAATGCCAGTAATAGAGGTATGGGCGTTTGGGATCGCCCGCTTTCTGCAAAGCATTCATGTATTTTTTTAATGCACCTTCCGGGCTCCACAGGTAATAAACATGCACCGTATCGGGATTCCGGAAAACCGGTCCTCCATAATTTGCCAGGATATAACGGTGAAAGGATTGTACTTCCGGGTCTTTTATTTCGGAAGGATCCAGTTCAATATAGGGCACCAGGTGTAAGGCATTGCTCGCGGTTTGCCAGCCGCTGAACGCGGAAAAAACATCAACGCCGATGTTTTTATTTGTCTGGTGCCTGGTGATGATATACACGGCAAAGAAGAGTAAAACCTGGATGCCCGAATAAACCACGAACTGTATTTTATTCCGTCTGAAAAAGGCAAGAAATAAAGTGATGACGGTGATCATCGGGTAGAAAAGCGCTATGTAGCGCGTCATCATCAGCAGGAAAAGAAAAACTGCATTCCAGCAAAGGGCATACGCACTTTTCCGGAACAGCATGAAAAAAAGGGTGGCCAACCAAAGGTTCGTCAGGGAAATAAAAAGAGAATCGGAGATAACGAAATTACACAGGTAAATACATACCGGTGCCAGTAAAAAAATTAGATAAAAAGCCTTCCAGGTAATATTATTTCCCCTGCCAAAAAAATACTTAGCGGTGAGGAAAAGAAACAGGCTGGAGAAAAAGTAAAGTATGGTTTGAAGTAGCACCAGAAATGCAGGTGGACTCCAAACGGCATGTGCAACAGCCATCAGCCAGGAATAGCCAATCGGCCGGTAATTCCCGATCAGGCCCGTGCCCGCTACGGAAATATAGGCCCCCGTATCGGCATACACATTCGGAAAGGGATATAAGTACCGCAGCAGGAAAAAACCTGCTACGCAGGCAACGGTGGTGGTTACCCATTCAAAGCGGTTATCGCGGGAAATACAATACTGCCCAAAAGAAAGCGGGGCACTGTTCGTTTGTTCGTCAGAAGGAATAGTTTGTAATCCTGCTTTTTTCATGCCTTAGTATCTATTGGAATTTTTCTAATGATTTTATTGTACTGTGAACAGCATGGGCGGGGCCCGGCAAAATAACGCCAATTGTTTTGTTTTAAGGTGATGAGGTTGAAGTTGATTGAAGTTGAGGTTGAGGTTGGGATGAGGTAGAGAGTAGGAAACTTTCGGGTTCTTGGCGTTCTTTGCGGTATTATGAGTTTTCTCGAGGTAAAGGGGATACGGTACGAAAATGAGCAGGGCCTGGTGCTGGATTCTGTTTATTTCCACCAGGATAAAGGGCTGAAGATCGCCATAGGCGGGCAAACCGGCTCCGGTAAAAGCACCCTGCTGAAAGCGATCGGTGGGCTGATACAACCATCGGGCGGCGAGGTTTTATTCCTGGGAAAGCGTGTGTTGGGTGCATTTGAAAAACTGATCCCGGGCCACCCTTTAATCGGGTATCTATCGCAGCATTTTGAACTAAGGCCCAATTACCGCGTGCTGGAATTTATGGAGATTGCCCGGAAAATTCCGGAAGGGGAAGCGGCCCGGATCTATGAACTATGCCGCATTACCCACCTGCTTCAGCGCAAAACAGACCAGCTTTCGGGTGGAGAACGGCAGCGGATTGCACTGGCCCGTGTGCTCATTACCGGCCCGGTGCTGCTCCTGCTGGATGAACCCTTTTCCAACCTCGATCTTATCCAAAAAACTTCGTTGAAAGAAGTGATTGATGAAATAAGTACTGCATTAGATCTTTCCTTTATTCTTGTTTCGCACGACCCGGGTGAATTGCTGGGGTGGGCCGATCATATTTTGCTGTTGCATGAAGGCCGCCTGATTCAGGAAGGACCACCCCTTACCGTCTACCGGCAACCAGTAAACGAAATTGCAGCCGGTTTACTGGGGCCTTATGCCCTTATGAACGGAACATGGTCAGGAGCTGATAATGAACAACAACGAAAAAGGGCTAATGCGGGAAAGCTTCTGGTGCGTCCGGAAACATTTGTTCTGGACAATCAAAAGGGTACTTTAAAGGCAAGGGTTGTATCCATGCAATTCATGGGTGGGTATTATGATGTGCAGGTGCAGGTGGAAAACACTATTCTTCCCCTTCGTGTACTGCATCAACCGCCCGCCGCCGGGGACGAAGTGAAGCTTACACCACATGGTCAACTCTGGTATTTATAAGTTATCCGCGGCCCTTGCTGTTGTTTTATCAACGGCATACCATCTTTTAAAAAGAATTACATTCGGCGCTTCAAGCAGGAATGCATTGAGGACTTTATATGCCTGATCAATCACCGGACTTAAGGACCATACAGGTTACCCGATATGTAACACCTTTACGCGAAGGCGGCTCCCTGCCGGCCATTGCAGAAGGGGATGACGGGTTTTTGTACGTGCTGAAATTCAGGGGCGCCGGCCAGGGTGTGAAAGCGTTGATTGCCGAATTAATCGGCGGGGAGATTGCACGGACTTTGGGCTTATCCGTTCCCGAACTGGTATTTGCCGAACTGGATCCTGCATTCGGACGATCAGAACCCGATCCCGAAATCCAGGACCTGATCAAAGCAAGCATTGGTCTCAACCTGGCCCTGCACTACCTTTCGGGCTCAATCACATTCGACCCGGTAGTGAACCGGATTGACCCGAAAACAGCATCCCGGATTGTTTGGCTGGATAGCTTCATCATGAACGTTGACCGCACCGACCGGAATACCAATATGCTGATGTGGCAGAAAGAACTGTGGCTGATTGACCATGGAGCCGCCTTGTATTTTCATCATGCCTGGGAAAATATCCCCGAACAAAGCCGGCGACCGTTTGCCCAGGTAAAAGATCATGTGTTGCTGTCTAAAGCCACTGAGCTCGAATCCACCGATACCGAAATAAAATCATTACTGACGGTTGACCGGCTGGAAGCCATTGTGGAACTTATTCCTGAAAGCTGGCTAAATGATCCTTCCATTCATCTGTCGCCCCGGGAAAGAAAAGCTGCTTATAAAAATTTTTTATCTGACCGGCTGGCGCATTCCGAAATCTTTGTCAAAGAAGCCCAAAATGCAAGAGAAACACTTATTTGAATACGCTGTCATCCGCATGGTTCCCCGTGTGGAGCGCGGGGAGTTTCTCAATATAGGAGTGGTACTTTATTGCCCCACCCAGAAGTTCCTCAAAGCGGTATACCACCTCGATGAAAAACGCATCAGGTCTTTCTGTTCGGGGATAGATGTAACCGAATTACTGGATCGTCTTCGTGCCTTCGACCAAATTTGCGGTGGTGCCGCAGATGGCGGGCCTATTGGAAAATTACCCATTGCTTCCCGGTTCCGCTGGCTTACCGCAGCGCGGAGTACCGTTGTGCAAACATCGCCGGTACATCCCGGACTGTGCCAGGATGCGGATGAAACATTAAGCCGGTTATACAATCAATTGGTGCAATAAAAAGTTGTAGACCGACTGCTATAACCATAAAAAAAATACTTCTCTATACCGGTTTCCTTGCCCCATTTTGCTATTTTACCAGTACCTGAAAATTTATGCTCCCGGACCAACCCATCATACATCAAAAAATAAAACTGCAGCGTTTCCCCGGGAAGGGTGGATGGACCTTTGCAGAAGTTCCCGGCATCATTCCGGACAAGCGAAGGCCTTTCGGCTGGGTATGCGTTAAAGGCCGCATAGATGATTTTGCATTTTCACAGGTGAAACTTATGCCCCGCGGAAACGGCACCTTATTCTTCCCGGTAAAAGCATCCATAAGAAAAAAGATCCGGAAGGAAGCAGGGGATACCGTTACCATTGTGTTGTTTCCCGATGATTCCAGGCCCGAACTACCGGAAGAACTTGTAGAATGCCTTGCAACCGAGCCCGGGGCCTTGAATGCTTTTCTAAAGTTGGGCGATGGTGCACAGAAGTCTTATATCGACTGGATTTATTCTGCCAAACGGGATGAAACCCGGGCGGACCGGATTGTTCTGACCATTAAAAAATTACTGGAAGGGGTAAACAGGCCTTCAGCAATCAATTCGGGGAAGTCTGATTAATAGTTACCACGCAACCCAACTTTAATTGAGTGCCTTGCAGGAAATATTATATATTCCTTGATCAATAATGACCCCGGATACTTTGCCGGATTTCCTTATCATAAAGCGCGCGCATCTTTTTCCGGGTTTCCGCAGACAGCGGCTCCAGGGCTGATGCAGCCAGGTTGCTTTCTACATGCGAGGGCCTGCTGGCACCCGGAATCACCGTTGTTACTTCGGGATGATCCAGGATCCATCGGATGGCCCATTGAGCCATGCGCTTGTCGGGGAGCATGGCGCCGAATTGCCTGGACCATTGAACACCTTTTTTATAATCGATTCCGGAAAATGTTTCCCCTGCATTAAAGGCCTCACCGTTTGCATTGAAATTCCGGTGATCACTGGCGGCAAATTGTTTGTCTTCGGTAAAAGCGCCACTCAGAAGGCCGCTGGCGAGCGGAACCCGCACAATTAACGCTACCCCTTTTTCTTTTGCTTTTGCAAATATTTCATCCGCTACATGCTGCCTGAATAAATTAAAAATGATTTGAAGAGAAGCCAGGCCTTCCTGCTGCAGGCATAGCAAGGCTTCTTCAGAAGTTTCCACACTCACGCCCCAATATTGGATCAAACCTTGTTCACGAAGCTTACGCAGGTGATCAAACACTTCTCCCTTCTTCAGTGCTTCCGTTGGAATGCAGTGCAGCTGTTCAAGAAATAGCCGGGATACATCCAGGTGGTTCAGCGTGCTTTCAATATGCTGCTTCATGGTGTCGTAGCTGAAATTCTGCGGCCATCCAAAATTTTTGTCGTGCCTCCGGCCAAGCTTGGAAGCAATGAATAATTCCCTGCCGCTTTTTTTAAGAAACCGTCCCAGAACTTTTTCACTGGTGCCCATCCCATACACATCGGCCGTATCAATAAAATTGCCACCGCCGGCCACATAGGTTTGAAGGATCGAAAAGGCGTCTTCTTCAGAAACGGCTCCCCAGTCCGAGCTTCCCAGCTGCCACGTACCCAATCCGACTTCTGCTATGGAGTGACCCTGAAATGACCTGTATTTCATTAGTTTTCTTTCTGTGATTATAAAAAGCCCGCACCAATAACCCAGCCGGGCAGGGCCCGAAATTACTGAGGAAAGGCGGAACAGGCTTTACACCATTTAATTCAACCCTGGTTTATATATTTCTTATATGCAGGATTTTATACGCATACCGGAGGTGATCTGGTAAGTGGAGTGCAAATCATTAATTATCATATATAAAACAGGCATTTTCTTTTGCAGGACAGTAATTCCTTCTTATATTTCTAACGCTTTGCCCGCAGAAGGGGAAGCCCAAACCAAACTAATTTACCAGGCCCTGCCTAAAATGCTCCTGCATGAGAAAATCTCCATTATTGCTGCTGATGCTTTGTTTTTCCTTTTGCCTCAGCGCCCAGAAAAACAAAAACACGAATCCCGATCTTCCCGCTTTTGGTGCCATTGAGAAAAAAGACCTGGAAATGAAGTCCTGTGAATTTGATGATAAGGCGGAGGCTATGGTGCTGGTCGACGATGGTATGCTGGAATATACCCTGAACAGGGGAATGGATTTAAAGCGCCGTGTACGGATCAAGATCCTGAACAACAAGGGACTGGAATGGGCCAACATACATTTACGCTACCGGAATGATGAGGGCATTTCCGGTTTGGAAGCGCAGACCTATAACATGGATGCCTCGGGCAATGTGGTGATCACCAAACTGGAAAAGAATCTTGTCTATGAAAAAAAACTGAATAAGCGGTATAGTGAAAAGGCATTCACGCTGCCGGCCGTAAAGGTGGGTTCTGTAATCGAATATAAATTCAAGCACAACAGCATCGGGCTGATTGACTGGTATTTCCAGAAATCCATTCCCGTACGGTATTCAAATTTTACCGTTGATTTTCCCCAGGAAATTGAAGTGTCTTCTGTTCCTTTCTGTGCACACGAGTATGATGCAAAAGACAAAAGCACATCCAACCGGATCGTTAAGAACTACTCCATGAGTAATGTTCCTGCCTTCCGTGATGAACCCTATATTATTAATGAGGATCATTACCGCGACCGGCTGAAAACGAATGTTGTGGCTTTTAATTTTGATGGAAAGCGGGTAAACCGGAGAGTTGGCTGGCTGGACGTGATCAAGTTTTTGATGGATGATGAAGATTTCGGGGTGCAGATCAAAAAGAATATTCCCCGTACCGAAGATCTGGATGCCAAACTGAAAACGGTAACCACTCCCTATGAACAAATGAAAACGGTGTACAAATATGTGCAGAACAACATGGAGTGGAATGAATACGAAGGAATATGGGCGCTTGATGGAGTGAAGAGTGCCTGGAAGGATAAAAAAGGAACGGTAGGAGAGATCAACCTCATTTTGGTTAATTTCTTAAAGGAAGTTGGTTTGGAAGCCCAGCCTATTTTGGTGAGCACCCATGAGAACGGGATTGTTAATACCGTAGATGCCGGTACCTATGAAGCACCCGGATTTCTCCAGTTCAATAAGGTGATGGCCTACGTGGAAATCGGCGATCAGAATTATGTGCTGGATGCCACGCAAAAAAGCCTGCCCGTACACCTCATTCCATCTGAAGTATTGATGACACAGGGCCTGGTGATCGACAAAATCAAAACCATGGGATGGGGATGGAAAAATTTATGGAAAGAAAACCTTTTTGCACGGAATAATCTCCTGATCAGCGCGGATATCGATGCATCGGGTAAAATGACAGGAGAAGTGCAGGTTTCGAGTTACGATTATGCGCGCCCGGAAAGAATGGCCGCGGCAAAAAAAGGAAAAGACAAATACATTGAACGTTTTGTTACCTTGTCAAACCCCGGCCTGGCCGTTAGCGATGTTTCCTTTGAGAATTTGGATTCAGACAGCCTGCCCCTGGTTCAGAAAGTAAAGTTTGTACAGCCTCTCAATTCTGCCGGCGAGTACCAGTATTTTTCAACGAACATTTTAACAGGCATCGAACAGAATCCGTTTATTGCCGACAACCGTTTCTCCGACATCTTTTTCGGCAGCAAGAAAAGTTTTCATATCACCGGTAACTTCAGGATCCCGGAAGGGTATGAATTTGAAGCCCTGCCCAAGAATCTTAAAATGATCATGCCCGATACCAGTATTGTAATGACCAGGATGGCGCAGATTTCCGGCAATACATTAATGACACGCATTGAACTGGTGATTAAAAAACCAATGTATACACCGGACGAATACAGTGCCATACAGGAATTTTACCTGCGCATGTTTGAAGTGCTGAATGAACAATTCGTCATCCGTAAAAAGAAGGCCTGAGCCGAACGGTAACACATGAAAAATCTAATCCTGGTCCTGCTGATTCTTGTATCATCGGCCCATGCTCAAAAAGTTGACTTTAATCTTTCGGCCGTACCGGAAACGCTGAAGGCTAAGGCCAATGTCATTACCCTTTTTGAACAGATCAATCTGGAAGTGGAAAGCCTGGATAAGGCATCCATCCAGGTTCAGAAAATTTTCACCGTATTGAACGAAGAAGGAAAAGGCGCGCTCTTATTTAATGAGTATTCGTCTAAAACGGCTTTACTGGATGAAGCGGAGATCAAAGTATATGACCAGAATGGAAAACAGGTGCAGCGGTATAAGAAAAAGGATATGGTAACGGTTGCTGTTGGGGAAGGTCTCATTGAAGAGGGATACGTGGTTCTTTACGAAGTTACCCCTTCTTTTTACCCCATTACGGTGGAATATAATTATACACACAAACTGAAAAGCACGCTGATGATTCCTGATTACCGCTTCATCAACAACAGCCATTCGGTCGTTGAATCAAATTTTACCGCTACCGTGCCGGCAGAGATCGGGCTGACATACAGGGCAAGGAATTGTAACCTGGTGCCCGAAATTAGTGATGCCGGGAAAAACAAGGTATATAAATGGTCGGTAAAGAACCTCCCCGCATTCGAAGATGAAGAAGGAAGTGTGGCGGCAGAAAACAGGTTCCCGCATGTCAGTATTGTTGCACCGCAATTTTCGCACTATGGCTTTAAGGGCGACCTGTCTTCCTGGAAGGCTTTCGGCTCCTGGATCAACACTCTTTACAAAGGGCTGGATGAACTGTCTTCAGAACGCCAGGTGTTTTTTAAACAGATGGTAGCAGATAGTCCTTCGGAAATAGAGCGCGTTCGCAGGATCTACAAATACATGCAGGAGAATTTCCGCTATGTAAGTATCCAGTTGGGCATTGGGGGCCTGCAACCGTTTTCGGCCACCTTCACCGACCAGAAAAAATATGGCGATTGCAAGGCCCTCAGCAATTTTATGAAAGCAGCCCTTCAATCGGTTGGCATCAGAAGCCATGTGGCTGTGATCAACGCTGCCTATAACCTGGAACCGGTTGATCCTTCCTTTCCTTCCAGTAAATTTAACCACGTGATCCTTTGCGTACCGCAGGCAAAAGATTCCATTTGGCTGGAATGCACCAGTTCAACAGCCGAATTCGGGGAGCTGGGTACGTTTACCGAAAACCGCAATGCCCTCCTGATCACGGAAGAGGGAGGAGTACTGGTTCCGACACCATCGAGTAAGGCATCCGCCAATGTGCTGTCTACCCATACCACGCTGACTATGGCCAATGATCTGTCGGTGCAGACACACACCCGCATCAGCACCAGCGGTGAATACAGGGAAATGATAGGGGAGCTGCTGAAAGAAAAATATGACGACCAGAAGGAAGCCATCATCGGCATGGGCTACCGCCAGCCGGATTATTTTGTGCTGAGTGACACCGGGACCGGCGGAAAATACCATGCAGACCTGCACATGAATCTCCGGAAATTAACAGAATTCAACTCGGGTGACAAGCATTTCCTGGCCCCGCGTATTCATAAGATATGGTCGCGGAAATTACCCGCGGCAGAAAACAGGAAGCTGGATTACTTTTTCAGGTATCCTTTCGAGAAACAGGATACCACGGTACTGAAACTGCCGGCGGATTATGTGATGGATGTTCTTCCATTGGAAAAGGGGATCAGTTTACCCTATGCTACCTATAAGGCCAAAACCTGGTTCAATGCCGAAGAAAAATCCATTTACACCACCACCACGCTTATTTTAAAAAACCACCGGATTGCAGCGGCTGATTACGCTAAGGTGAAATCCTTTTTTGATGAAGTGGCGCAGGATGAAGCACAGCGGATCGTACTGAAACGGATCCAGACATCGCCGCCGGAAAAGAAGGCATTTTAAAAACAAATCAGATTTTTATGACCGGTATCCTGTTACAGATTTTTGATAAATTATCCATTTTTACTTAAACAGGCAGATTGATCTTAGCCCATGCCCAAACCAAACTTTAAAAAAGATTCACCCGGCACGTACACGTATGGTGAACTCAGGGCCTTTTTTAATTATTGTACGCGTCTTATAAATTTAAAGCTCCCGTTTTTCTGCGGCATGAAAGAAATGCAAGGCCTCCTTATCTTTGTTCCGCTCTTACCTGTCACGTATCGTTATACTTATTGTAAAGGCACATTTTCCTTGATCCAAAACAAGCGGTAAGCAGGTAAGGCATTATTATTGCCGTGATTATAGATCGAATACTTTCCCCCAAAATTTTAAGATTTCGTAATTGCACATGTTACATTTTACCCCAGGATCAAACGAGCTCGCAAAGAATATGGAAGTTGTTTCAGGAATGGAAGCCGAAGCCGGTAAAGCCGTTGGCACCTTCCTGGTAGATTCAGCGACTGCCTGGCAGCCTACTGATTTTCTTCCTGATATGAGCCAGCCGGATGCGCTGGAGGTGATCAAGGAGTTACGCCAGCGTTCTTCAGGTCTCCCCGGAGAGGTCATTACTTCACTGGTAGGAAATATGATCACGGAAGAAGCATTGCCCACCTATACAACGTTTTTTAACCTTATCAGAGGAGTGAATGAAGAAGGCAATATCGCTTCTGACAAAGGCTGGGTGAGATGGTCGAGGGGCTGGACAGCCGAAGAGAACCGGCATGGCGATTTGTTGAATAAGTACCTCTATTTGTCCGGACGGGTGGATATGAAACAGGTGGAGATCACCATTCACAACCTCCTCGGTAATGGTTTTGATCCCCGTACCGAAGGCGATCCCTACCAGGCCATGATCTATACTTCTTTCCAGGAAAGGGCTACAAAGATCGCCCACGTGAATACCGGCAAACTGGCCGATAAAGGTGGAGATAATGTATTATCGCGTATCTGCAAAACCATTGCAGGCGATGAAGCCCGTCATGAAAAAGCCTATAAAACCTTTATGGCCCGGATCTTTGAAATCGATCCCGACGGCGCCCTGCTTGCTTTTGAAAAAATGATGAAAAAACAGATTGCCATGCCGGCCATTATGATGGATAACTCGCCTGTTGACAATCTTTATACGCGCTTTTCGGCTATTACCCAGAAAATGGGCATCTATACCGCTTTCGATTACGCAGCGATCATTAAACACCTTACGGATCTGTGGAAGATCGATGCTCTGACAGGGTTAAGTGATTATGCGGCCCGTGCGCAGGATTACCTCTGCCAGTTATCGGACCGGTACCGTAAAGTAGCCGAACGCCTGAAGGAGCCCGAGACCGTTAAGCTGGCCTGGCTGGTTCAATAAAGTAATCCCGGGTACTTACACAGGTTTCTTCCAGAATGCATCATTCCATTCCCATTGGTTACAGGATCCTTTTGTTGTGGCGGCCGTAAGCTTTTCCAGCTGTTCTGGCGTGGCCATGGCTTCCAGTACGCCAAACAGTTTCCTTTCTTCAAAACGGATATGCGTCTCAATAAGCGCAGCCAGGTTTTCCAGGTCAGAAGCAATTGCTGTTGGTGAAAGACCGGCCATTGCAGTTTCAATCTTCCGGTGATCTTCCGTCATTTGTACCAGCATGGGATGGCTGGAAGGAATAATGTTTTTAAAGCCCTCTTCTTCGGTTTGAAAATGATCCTTCATGTAGGTCTCAAAATACCAATGCCCATACGGAATGATCCTTTCAACCGGTATCTCATTTCTAAGTCCCTGCCGGATCTTCCAGACAAATAATAAAACATCGTGATGCTCTCTCGAGAACGGCACCAGGTAAGGTGAGCGTTTAATGGGTCCATTGGTTGTATCCATAGTGATCGTTTTATGGAGATTTCACTTTTATATTACTTTATCGCAAGGATGTAAACCGTTCATGAAAGGATTGCTCGAGGGCTTCCCGGTGTTGCGGATGGGCAATACTGATTAATTGCTTTGCCCTTTGCTTTAATCCTTTACCAAACAGGTTTACAATACCATATTCTGTTACCACCCAGTGCACGTGACCCCGGGTTGTTACCACGCCCGCGCCTTCTTTCAGGAATGGGACAATCCGTGAAAGCCCTTTTGATGTTGTGGAAGGTAAGGCGATGATGGGTTTACCGTCTTCTGAAAGCGATGCACCCCGCATAAAATCCATCTGCCCGCCAATGCCGGAAAACTGGTAGGTTCCGATGGAATCCGCACATACCTGCCCGGTAAGATCCAATTCAATGGCGCTGTTGATAGCCGTAACCTTTGGATTTTTCCTGATTACCGAGGTATCATTCACATAACTGATGTCCATTACCCTGATCTGGGGGTTGTCGTTTACAAAATCGTATAACTTCCTGGTGCCGGCTAAAAACCCGGTTACAGTCCGGCCGCGATTCAATTTTTTCAGGCTGTTGTTGATAACGCCTGCCTGCATTAACGGAATGATCCCATCAGACATCATCTCGGTATGAATACCCAGGTTTTTGTGGTTTGCCAGGTTTTTCAGTACCTGGTCGGGGATATTACCGATCCCCAGCTGCAGGGTGGCGCCATCTTCAATTAACGAAGCAACATGGATACCGATCTGCGCAACGGCAGTACTTATTTTGGAAGAATAATCTACTTCAGGAAGCTCGGAGTCGTGGTAAACAAACGTGTTTATTTTACCCGAATGCAGGAATCCGTCGCCATGGGTGCGGGGCATTTTCGTATTGACCTGTGCAATGATGCAGCGTGCAGTTTGTACGGCTGACAAAGCAACATCCACTGAAGTGCCCAGGGAACAGAATCCATGCTGGTCGGGCGGAGATACCTGGATGAACGCAACGTCAATCGGCAAGATATTTTGCCGGAACAATTGAGGTATCTGGCTGAGAAAAATCGGAACATAATCACCGGCCCCGCTGTTTACAACAGACCTTGTATTGGCGGACACAAAAAGTGAATTGAAAAAAAAGCTTTTTTTAAATTGTTCGTTGTCGAAATCGAGATCTCCCAACGTGGTAATACTCACGAGTTCCACATTCTTTAATTCTTCATGCCTGTTTAACAGTGCCCTGACCAGGTGAACGGGGGTTGCTGCACTTCCATGCAAAAAAACACGGTCTCCCGACTTTACTATTTTTACTGCTTCTTCGGCTGAAATATTTTCCTGTACCATTCTAAAAGTTGAATCGTTGTTCCTTTATATTTATGACCATGGCGTTTGATCCGCTGCATGCTAGTCATATGGGGTTTGAATTAAAATCCGGATAAATTTATTTCTACCGTCTCCTGCCTTTAATCGCAACTGTAAAAATGACGTTTAAGAATTTACGGTAACGTGAGCCTGATCAGCTGTGCCTCTAATCTTCGTCAGCCACTACCGTTTTACAATTTTTATTTCCCAGGGTATGGCCACAGTTTCGCCTATTTTGCAGCATAGTTGAAACCGGGAATCAAAGATCAACTAAAGATACCATGGCGCAAATTATAACCCTGACACTGAATCCCTGTGTAGATAAGAGTACCTCCGTATCAGCCCTGATGCCGGAGAAAAAACTGAGGTGTGCTGATCCGAAATTTGAACCCGGTGGAGGCGGACTGAACGTGGCCAAAGCCATTCACCGGCTGGGTGGGGAAGCGTTGGCTGTTTACCCGGCAGGCGGTCATTCAGGAAGTTTGCTCCGCGCCCTGATGGATGGGGAAGGATTGCGTTCACTGGTAATTCCGGCCCGCGGCATTACCCGCGAAAACATGCACGTAGTTGATAACACCACTAATTACCAATACCGGTTTACAATGCCCGGTCCCACATTGGAAGCGGATGAATGGAAGGCCTGCCTGGCAGCACTGAAAGATCAGAAGCAGGCGCAATTTATCGTGGTGAGCGGTAGCCTTCCCAAGGGTTTGTCGCCCGGGATCTTTCACGAGCTCTCTGCTTTATCAAGGGAGATGAATGCAAGGCTTGTGGTGGATACTTCCGGTGATGCCCTTAAAGAGGCGGCCGCTGCCGGTGCTTATCTATTAAAGCCTAACCTGGGTGAATTGTGTTCGCTGGCAGGGTATGATGAAGTAAACGAAGAGGATGCGGAGCGGGTGGCACGCGAGATCATACAATCCGGGAAATGTGAAGTATTAATTATCTCCATGGGACCAACCGGTGCCTTGCTTGTTTCCGAAAACGAAACGGTGCGTGTGGTGCCACCTGCCGTTAAGCGAAGGAGTACGGTAGGCGCCGGCGACAGCATGGTAGCCGGTGTGGTCTACAGTCTCTCCAAAGGAAAATCAATGAAAGAAACGCTCATGTATGGTGTTGCCTGCGGAACGGCGGCCACCATAAATCCGGGAACAGATCTTTGCCATTTACCCGACGTTGAGAATCTTTACAGGCTAATCTCCAGGATTAACGGATAAGAACAAGTGGATAAGCAGGTTGTATAACGAAGTTTATTGGACCTGTAGTTTTCATCCAAAAATTTCCGGTTACTGGTGCATGCACCCGGATTCCCTGACCAAATACAATCGGTAAAAGGATTTGTAAATATCAATCTGTTCCGTTTAAGTAATAGATTTGATCTTATGAACTTCAAACTAACCGGAACGATCTCTTTCGTTTTATTGATGCTCTTTCATACACCTTCAACTGCCCAGGCACCGGTTGAGATTTTCAGTCCTGATAAAAACGTTCGTGTGAGGTGCTGGTTAAATGGAGCAGGGCAACCCTTTTATAAGATTGTTTATAAAGAACGCGAGGTAATCCTGGAATCGAAGCTCGGACTGATCACGCAGAACGGATCAGTGGCGGAATACATTGATTTTTCGACAGGGTTGGTTATGAATCATTCCCGGAGGCAGAAGCGGACAAAAGAAAAGTATCAGTTATATACGGGAAAGAAAAATAAGGTGCAGTACCGTGCCAACCAGCGTATCCTGCATTTCCAAAAAAGTGCGCAGGAAAAACTGGACATTATTTTCCGCGTGTCCAATGACGGGGTGGCGTTCCGCTATCATTTTCCACAGCCATCTAAACTCCGCAAAAAAATCACGGAAGAACAAACAACTTTTCATTTCAATACATCCACGAGGGCTTTTCTTCAGCCGATGCAGGTGGCCAAAACCGGCTGGGAACAAACCAACCCGGCGTATGAAGAACACTACCGGCAAAACATCCCGGTTTCCACCCCTTCCACGCTTGGTGCAGGGTGGGTATACCCGGCGCTTTTTCAACATGGTGATGTATGGGTGCTGTTAACGGAGGCAGGCCTTGAAGGCGATTATTGCGGCACCAGGCTGCAGCATGGATCACCCAATGGTGAATACCGGGTAGGATTCCCTGATCCACGGGAAGTGGTTACGGGTGGCGGCCTTTTACCGGAGACCAACGATTCTCCCTGGCGGATCATCACCATGGGCAGCCTTAAAACAATCACGGAATCAACATTAGGCACCGACCTGGCAAGGCCGGTGGATAAAAAATGGGACTGGTCATTTGTAAAACCGGGAAAAGCATCCTGGAGCTGGATCATGTCGAAAGATGATTCCATTGTTTATTCCGAGCAGGTACGTTACATTGATATGGCGTCGAAAATGAACTGGCAGTATTGCCTGGTGGATGCAGCCTGGGACAGAAAGATCGGTTATGAAAAAATAAGGGAGCTTTCAAAATATGCCGCTTCAAAAAATGTGGGCTTGCTGCTTTGGTATAATTCAGCCGGCGACTGGAACACGGTAAAGTACACACCGAAAGGAAAACTGCTGACACCCGAAGACCGGGAAAAAGAATTCAGCCTGCTGAATGAAATGGGCATCAAGGGGGTTAAGATTGATTTTTTTGCCGGCGACGGTCAATCGGTAATTCAGTATTACCAGGATATTTTAAAGGATGCGGCAAGACACAAACTGCTGGTGAATTTTCACGGTGCCACGCTGCCCCGGGGCTGGCACCGCACCTGGCCCAATTTGCTGACTACGGAAGCTGTCCGCGGTTTTGAAATGGTCACCTTTACGCAGCAGGATGCCGATGCACAGGCCAACCATTGTGCCGTGCTTCCCTTTACGCGCAATGCTTTCGACCCGATGGATTTTACACCCATGAACCTGTATAAAATTCCAACAAGGGTAAAGCGCAAAACAACCTCCGGATTTGAGCTGGCCACTTCCGTTCTTTTTCTTTCCGGTATCCAGCATTTTGCCGAATCGCCTGCCGGAATGGAGCAGGTTCCTGATTATGTTCAGCAATTTTTAAGAACATTGCCCGACCGGTGGGATGATGTAAAATACATAGACGGGTATCCCGGTAAATACGCCGTTATCGCGCGCCGGAGTGGAAAGAAGTGGTACGTGGCGGGCATCAACGGTGAAAAGGATGACCGTACTTTGCCAATTGACCTGACGCCATTTAAAAAAGCAAACGCAACATTGATTACCGATGGTGAAGAGCCTTTGACATTTACGACTCAAACTTCAAAAGCAGCTTCGATAAAGAACCTTCACATGAAAGCAAACGGTGGGTTTGTACTGGTGCTGGAATAATTGTTCTTCGTCGCAGGAGATTTGAAACTTCTATGTTCAATTCAAAAATGGAAGACACTGAAAAAGCTTTGCTGGCAAATGCCTTTCCATCTTCATTGCGACAGATCGTGGAAGAAGTAATTAAGGTTTTGCCTTTTGATCGAAATGTGCTTCTAACAAACAGACAAATACACCGGCTTGATACCTTGATACATTCAACCAGCCAAACCGTAACCCTCAACGGTGAGCTTATAAAGATCCCTCGCAGGATTTACTTCAAAGAGCCGCCAGGTGAAAAAGAAAACCAATTAATGTCTGTTCAAAGAACAATTTTAAATTGTATTTACCTCAGACACCATGATGGATTTGTGCGGCAACGACGTCTGGAGCAGCTTCTCCATAGCAATGAATACTTCGTAATTCCTTATACTTTTCAACTTTTAGGTGAGTATGTGATGGAAATCCTGGAAGTTTTAGACAAACATATAAACGAAAAGACAATTGGCGCTTACACAAAATTCATTAATGAAAATTCAAAATACTGGCAGCAGACCGAAAGCAGGATGATTAGCTATTGGAATGAATATTACCGGCTCCCCTTATACCCGGATTATAATCCGCCAAAGTATGAAACAAGAAAAGAATACATTGGACAACAAATTGTAGACAGGCTGAAAAAAGCGAACGTACAGCATCAGCTTTAAAAAATAAGGTCAGGCCAATAAATCTTGAAGCGATTACTTTTAGTAAACAGCAAAAAGTAAATAGTCCAGAAATTTTTCAGATGCCCTTACTTAGTAAAGCTGTTCAACGTTAACGTTTATTCAAGGGTTTACTACCGCAGGCAGTGGTCATCAGATGACCTGGCATTTTTTCGTAAGCATGATATGGTCAGCCGCAACAGGTTTGTTTCGTTCCTTATCTTCGGAAAAATCCCGCACATGTACCGTCTTTTCCTTTTCATCAGTTTAGTGGTTGCCGGAAACCTGCAGGCACAAATCAAAAGAGCCCGCGACGTGGGCATCCGCATTGGTGTGCTGGACCCCGGGCAACTGAATGCCATCACGGATGTTCCGGGCGTAACCGTCGGACATACAACATTGATCAGAGGTGATTCGGTACGCACGGGCGTAACGGCGGTTCTTCCGCATGGAGGAAATATTTTCCAGCAAAAAGTTCCAGCCGCCATCTATGTAGGCAATGGGTTCGGCAAACTGTCGGGCATAACCCAGGTGGAGGAACTGGGCACCCTTGAATCACCGGTCATTCTGACCAATACATTGAGTGTGCCTGCGGCCATGAATGCAGTTATCGATTACACCCTGCAGCAAAAAGGAAACGAAACCGTACGGTCTGTAAATGCGGTTGTAGGGGAAACAAACGACGGTGGGCTGAATGATATTCGCGGGCGCCATGTAAAATCAGGGCATGTGCTCAGCGCCATCCGGAATGCACGATCCGGAAAGGTGGAAGAAGGAGCGGTAGGAGCGGGAACAGGAACGGTATGCTTTGGCTTCAAAGGGGGCATCGGTACATCTTCGAGGAAGTTACCCGATAACCTCGGTGGTTATACGGTGGGTGTGCTGGTGCAGACAAATTTCGGTGGTGTTTTGCAAATTGATGGTGTGCCGGTGGGTGAAGAACTGAAACAATATTACCTGCACGATCAGCTGAATAAAAAAGAAGACGGCTCATGTATGATCATCGTGGCCACCGATGCGCCGCTGGACAGCAGGAATTTGGAACGCCTTGCCAAACGGGCTTTTATGGGACTGGCGAAAACGGGCGGCATAGCCCACAACGGCAGCGGTGATTACGTGATCGCCTTTTCCACGGATTCAACTATCCGGGTTGCGCATCAACCAACTACCTCCAAACAAAATCATGCAGTTTTACACAATGACTCCATATCTCCGTTATTTATGGCCACCATTGAGGCAACCGAAGAAGCGATCATCAATTCTCTTTTTGCTGCTAAAACAACCACCGCAGGTAAAAGAACAGTTGAAGCGTTACCGGTAGAGAAAGTGATGGAGATTATGAAGAAGTATGAGGGAGGAGGCAGGAAGTAGGAGGTAGGAGGAACGATGTATGAAGTAGGATTGAAGATTTTAGATTTAAGATTTTGGGATTTGGCTTTCTAAAGCTTTGCGTCTTTGCGGTTACACCTCAGGACAGGTGATTTCTTCATTTCATGTATATTTCTCGTATGAAGCTGATGATCCGGAGGACCATTCATATTTTAATTGCCTGTACGGGTTGTATGTATGCACAGGCGCAACAACTCTCCATTCATTTCAACCCTCAACCCGGTAGCTTTCCGTTGATTCAAACCGGGAAACCTGCACTTATCAGTTTTGATTGTAAAGAACCTAAGGTTGTGGAACTGGCTGCAGCCGCACTGGGTGAAGACATCAACGACATATCAGGAAACAGACCGTACATCCAATTATGTGCACCACTTAAAGAATACAGTATCATCATCGGTACGCTGGGTCATTCGGGTATCATTGATTCATTGGTCCGTACAGGAGGCCTGGATGCAAAGGCCATCAAAGGGAAATGGGAGGCAAGCCTTATTGCATTGGTTGATCGCCCGGCCACCGGCTGCAGGCAGGCATTGGTTATTGCAGGCAGCGATCCGAGGGGAACAGCCTTTGGTGTTTTTGAATTATCTAAAATGCTGGGCGTTTCACCCTGGAAATGGTGGGCCGATGTGCACCCGGAAAGGAGAACAGCGATTTATATCCGGAAGGGAACCGCTGTTACTTCAAGTCCTGCTGTAAAATACCGCGGCATTTTCCTGAATGATGAAGACTGGGGTCTTCGTCCGTGGGCCGGAAAAACTTTTGAACCGGAGTCCGGCAACATTGGCCCAAAAACCTACGCAAAGATTTTTGAACTGTTGCTGCGCCTGAAAGCAAACCTGATATGGCCGGCCATGCACCCGGGTACCGCTCCATTTTTTTCTATGGCGGGCAATAACCAGGTTGCTGCTGATTATGCCATCATCGTAGGTTCTTCACATGCAGAGCCAATGCTGCGGAACAATGTGGGGGAGTGGGATAAAAAAACCATGGGTGATTTTAATTACCGGACAAATAAGGCCAATGTGCTGGCCTACTGGAAGCAAAGGGTGGAAGACAGCAAAGGCATAGATGCGGTTTATACACTCGGAATGCGCGGCATTCATGACAGCGGTATGGAGGGTGTGAAAACAACTGAGGAAGCTATTACGCTTTTGGACACGATCTTAAAAGACCAGCGTACTCTTTTAACTGCCAGTCTTCAAAAAGATAGCCTGCAGGTGCCGCAGGTTTTTATTGCATACAAGGAAGTGCTTGATATTTATGACAAAGGCTTACGGTTGCCGGATGATGTTACCCTTGTATGGCCTGATGACAACTATGGTTATATACAAAGGTTAAGCAACGCAAATGAACAAAAGCGTAAGGGAGGCTCCGGTATTTACTACCATGCATCTTATTGGGGTCGTCCGCACGATTATTTATGGCTTGGCACTACGCATCCGGGGCTGATCCGGCAGGAGATGATAAAGGCATTCAACCAGGGTGCTGACCGGTTGTGGGTGCTTAATGTGGGCGATATCAAGCCGCTCGAATATAACATCCAGTTGTTCATGGATATGGCGTACGATCCGGTGCCTTTTGAAAACAGCCGGCATACAAAGCGACACCTGCGCACCTGGGTGGTACAGCAGTTTGGCACCCTGAATGCTGCAGCGATCAGCGATGTGCTCTGGAGCTATTACGGGGCTGCCTTTGAAAGACGTCCGGAGTTCATGGGCTGGAGTCAAACGGAACCGACCACCGGAACAAAACGCACGGGCTATCAACACCTGAGTAATGGCGATGAGGCGGGTAATAGAATCAAACGATATGAAGGCATGGAACAAAAAGTAAAAAGTCTTTATGCCCGGGCAGGCGCAAAACAAAAAGATGCTTTTTATCAACTGGTGTATTACCCGGTGATGGGTGCTTCGTTAATGAACAAGAAATTTCTCTATCTCGACAAAGCTTACCTCTACGGCAAACAGGGCAGGATCAGTGCGGCAGACTACGCGCACCGATCTATGCAGGCCTACCGGCAGATAGAAGCGGAAACAAAATACTATAATGAACAATTGTCGGGGGGTAAGTGGAAGGGTATGATGTCGATGACCCCCCGTGATCTTCCTGTTTTCGGGCCTCCTGTATGGGTATCAACCAATCAAAAGAACAGCAGCGGGTGGCAGGTTATTCCTGAAAACTTTGCCACCAGGGATTCAACGATAGATCAGAATGCAACCGCTTTTGATTTGCCGGCGTTTGACCGGTATGGTAAGCCCACAAATTTTATGGATCTTTTCCTTACCGGCGTTGAGCCGGTTTCCTGGTCAGCAACACCGTCACAAAAGTGGATCAGGATAAGCCGGTATAAAGGTTTGCTGGATAAGGAGTACGGTAAAAGTGAAATAAGGCTCATCATCAGTATTGACTGGCAGGGACTGAAAGCTGATTCTGCCAGCGGTTATATTTTGCTTACCGGCAATTGCAAAACCTTCCGGGTACATGTATGGGCAAGGAATATGCAGGCAGCAGTGGCAAAAAATTTTAAAGGATATGTGGAATCGGGGGGAATTGTTTCCATTCTGGCCACCGGTTTCCAGAGGCAGCAGGCCAGTGTATACGGTTTATGGAAAACGGTGCATGATATTGGTTACACGGGTACCTCCATGTCGGCATCAGTGCCATATGCTTTTAAAAAGATCGATACGCAGCACCTGGACCCATTGAAAAATGAATTGCCTTTTTTATCTTATGATTTTTACACCTTTACGTCCTCAGCTCCAGAATTAAAGATGTATACACTACCCACTCATCCGCTGAATAATGAATGGGGCATGCGCTATGCTTTTTCAATTGATGATGGTCCCCTGCAAATGGTAGATTTCAGAACTGTGGGAAGGAGCGAGGAATGGAAACAAAATGTTCTTCGGAATAATGCGGTGCGTAGCATTAAATTGCCTTACCTGGCAGGTGGAAAACACCGGCTTACCGTTTATATGATCGATCCCGGTGTGGTACTGGACCGGGCGCTGATTATCATGGGTGGAAATGTTTCAGCATACAGTGTACTTCCTTCTGCCGTTATTAAATAAAAAAGTCACAGAAGCAAGAATTCATACTGTCCTCAAACTCTCCGTCTTTGCGGTTAATGTCTATATAGCCATGTAAAATAAAAAAGCAGTAGCGTGATGGTATTTCCGCCTCATTTACGAATTATGGCATTAGGAAAAAAATAAAAATTATGTAAAAAGCTCTTGTACAAGGAGATACAATTAGCTACTTTGTGCCCGGACCAGAGCATCAGTTGCAGGTCCCATCCTAATCCGGTATCTAATGAAAAATCCCTACCTGTCGCTCCTGAAGACGGCATGGACCTACGCAAGAGACGAGCGCAAAAAATACATCCTGGTATATGCCATGTTTATTGGCGCTACCATTATCGCTTCCCTTCATCCCTTATTATTTGGCTGGTTTATTGGCAAGGCGCAGAATGATTCAAGCAATGTAATTCGTTACACGCTGGTATTCGGCGGGGCCTACTTCGGCCTGAAGCTACTGGAGTGGAGCCTGCACGGGCCCGCGCGCATTATGGAGCGAACGCTGGCTTTTCACATCAGCCGTAATTTTTTGCAGGAAAAATATCATCAAACCCTTCACGTATCACCGCACTGGCACCAGGATAACCACAGCGGCGCCACTATCAGCCGTTTACAAAGGGCTTATGATGCCCTGCGTGGTTTTTTTGACCGGGGATTTATGTTTTTATATACCCTTACCAAGTTCGTACTGTCGGTAGCGGCCATACTTTATTTTTCTCCCCTGTTCGGATCCATAGCCATTGTGCTGGGTTTACTGAACATCTATGTGATATCGCGTTTTAATAAGCCTTACCTGGCCACACTGAAGGAAGTACACAAAAAAGAACGGCAGGTATCGGCAACGCTTTTTGACAGCCTGTCCAATATCCGCACGGTCATTTCGCTACGTCTTGAAAAAAGCATGGAACGGGGTTTACTGCAAAAAGTAAGGATCGTACTATTTCCATTCCGGAAAAATGCCCTGATCAATGAATGGAAATGGTTTGTGGCCGATATGCTCATCACGCTCATTTATTGTGTCATTGTTATCGGTTTTGTGTACCAGCATTATATACCCGGGCAGGCGTTTTACATTGCCGGCCTGGTAACGTTACTGGGTTATGTAAACCAGTTTACCAGCGTGTTTTCCAATGTAGCCAGCCAGTTTACCGATATCGCACAATACCATACATCCCTGAAAGAAGTGGATGTGATCAGTGATGCTTATACCCTGGCGCACCGCCCTGATGATCAAGCCGGTTTCCCGGAACAGTGGAAATCAATTGACATAAGCAATTTGAATTTTTGTTATCCCGAACTTTCCGGCAAACTCTCGCAACCCCATCACCTGAAGCAACTTTCGGTGCGTATTGAACAGGGAAAACGGATTGCTTTTATTGGGGAAAGCGGGTGTGGGAAAAGTACCCTGCTTACCTTGCTCCGGGGGTTGTATGTGCCAGAACCGGGCTATGAATGCAGGGCCGATTGCAGGAGCTGTTCCCTCGATGGATTGTATGAATTGGTTACTCTTTTACCGCAGGAGCCCGAGATCTTTGAGAATACAATTGCCTATAACATTACCATGGGTTTGTCGTACTCAAAAGCTGAGATCATGGAAGCCTGTTCTATGGCGCATTTCACACCCATCGTGGAAACGCTGCCCAATGGACTGATGACTGACATTAAAGAGAAAGGGGTAAACCTGTCGGGCGGACAAAAACAACGCCTGGCACTCGCAAGAGGCATACTGGCAGCACGCAACAGCAAAATAATCCTGCTTGATGAACCAACCAGCAGTGTGGATCCAAAGACAGAAGCCCTGATTTACGATAACTTCTTTCATGCCTTCCGCGATAAAGCCATCATTTCCACGCTGCACCGTTTGCATCTGCTGGAAAAATTCGACTATATCTACATCATGGAAAAAGGCCGGATAAAAGACGAAGGAAGCTTCGATTACCTGCTGAGAAACAGTGAAACGTTCAAAGAGATGTGGGCTCACCAGGAGCGGAGTTCATTAGCAATCAGGGCGTAGGTGGTAAGGTATTAAGGTATTAAGGTATTAAGGTATTTGGGATTGGGGTAAAGAGGTTGAATGGTTTATTTGTGGAAGTGTTGAATAGTTGATAAGTGCATTAATCAATAAAAACGAAATGTACGGTCGACCGTGGACCCTGATCTTCCTTCGTACTCCACAATAGAAAGAATAAACATAAGTCCATAGTTTAAACGCAATGTGCGGTCGACCGTGGACTGCCAACTGTGAACTGCCAACTGCCAACTTCTCTCCTAATTTCTTGTAGAAGGACAGCCTTGTTTCCGCTCCCTGCCTCCGCCGGGGATGCCCGAAGTTTGTTTGTATTTATCAAACCAGAAACGGAAGGTATAGGTGATGGCCACATAATAATAACCGTCTTTTTTATTAGGATCGCCTCGCAGTGTACCTTTTGCCGGGTAGGATGACGCATTTACTTCATCGCCCCGGTAGGCGAGTTCCACTGCTCTCGGACCCCGGTTGCTGAGCAGGCTGGCTTCATCTGTGTACTGGTTGCTGACATCATCCAGGTAATCTGTGAAAAGACGACGGTAACCCAATTCAAGCCCGATCCGCTGGTCTTCACTCAACAGGTAATCAACACCCACACCCAGGGGAATACTGAGTTGGGTTAAACTGTAATTTTTTATACCCGGCGTAAAGCCCTGGCCTTCGGTACTTAACTGTTTCAGGTAATACCGGTTTCCTGCCGTTTCTTTTGTATAAGGATTGAAGCGATACACACCAATCCCCGCGAAAACGTAAGGTGTCCACCACTGGTAGTTCAGGTTGAGCAGGTTGTACTGGGCGCCAATCTCCCAATCAATGATCTTTGATTCGAAGCTCAGGTTACGCTGCCGCATGGCCGCCGTGCCTTTATGGTCACTGGCCCTCAGGGAACCGTAGGTAAAATAGCTCCTGGCTGAAAGCCTTTCAGCTAGGTCATACCGGGCTCCCAGCGAGAACATCAGCTTTGTTTGGGAAAGAGAAAGCGCATTCTTTTTGAGGTCGCCATGGTAGCCCATAATGCCGACCCTCGGTGAAAAATGAAAGTTTTGCGCAGCCGCCATAAAAGGCAGGAAAAAGAATAATAAGAAGCAGTTTTTCATGTAATTGGATTTAAGCACCGGTATGAAGATCCCCTTCAGCGCCGGTATACCGCAGGTAAGATAATAATAAGAACGGGGAAGGCAAAGGGAGGCTGGTATTTAGGTATTTGGTATTAAGGTATTAGGGTATTTAGGTAGTGAGGGAGAAGGATGGTTGAGTAACGGAAGTAATATGATTCCTGGCGCAAACATTAAAATGGCCATGACTTTTTCCGGGCGTTCATTTTGAAAAAGCCGGGCCGGGAGAGCAAAAAAGTTTCGAAATGGATCCTGGTAAACTTAGCCATTGTAAGCATTTTAAAAGACTTAATTTGAGTGGCTCTTTTTAAGAAGGCTGACCAGCTATAAATCCCGGTATCTTTGCAAACCCGGTAAAGAAATTTTTAATAATAAATCAGAAGTCATGAAAAATAATTCATCCAATAAAGCACTCCTGGGCGCGTCCATATTCCTGGCGGTTGCGGTGGCCATCGGAACGTGGATAAGGAAGTTGTAATAGAGGAGGTTTAGGTTGAGGTTGAGGTGGAGTCAGGAAATAAGAAGCAAAAAAAATAGCCTTTTTTGGAAAGGCTATTTTTTCTTAAAACAGGAATGATATTAATCCTCTTCTTCCTCTTCTGCAGCCTGATAGTTGATATCATTTTCTGCGATCTGGGTAAGCAGGAGATCTGTTTCTTTTTCTTCGTTCAGGGTTTCCTGGAGCAAAGCTTCAATGTTTGCATAACCCAGGGTAGAAGCCAGCTGGCGTAAGCCGCCGTATGAGGCTATTTCATAATGCTCTACTTTCTGGGCAGCCAGGATCAGTCCTACATCGCGGGTAGACGTTCCGTCATCGGTGTCTTCCATAATACCCTGGGCTTCTTTGATCAGGCCTTCGATGGCTTCGCATTTCTTGGCCCTTGGTTTTTCACCCAGCTCTTCGAAAACCTGCTCCAGGCGAACCACCTGGTTCTTTGTTACTTCAATATGATCCTGGAAAGCAGAAGCCAGTTGCTCTGAATTAGCTGCTTTTTTCATTTTAGGCATGGCTTTCAACAATGCCTTTTCTGCGTAATAGATGTCTTTTATAGAATCAAGAAATAATTCCTGCAGAAGCGAATCCCCTTCTCCTGCACCGGCATTCTTTGCCATTTTTGCAGATGATTTTTTTGTTGCCATAAATATTTCGGTTTCTTATACTATTCAAATTATTGTGCCAGTATTGAATTATACAATTATTGATTCAGGATGTGGAGCACTCAATAAAAGGTATGGTTTCCAATTTATTGGTTATGTGGATAAATGAACCAAATGACGAATGAATTCTACGAAACAAAAAAGAAAACATATTGAATTTATGAAGCCATGCAGTACACGCACCGTACTTTATTTTCCCCGTTTGTATTAATTTTTTCGTTTTGAATCATCATTATTTTCCCGGAGAACTATATCCTGTTTTATGATCGCCTCCAGGTCTATTCCAACAAAACGGTGTTCGGTAAAGTCTGCTTTGTTACGGATCAGCTTTGCCGGTAATGACCAGCATTTTATTCATGGGCTTGCTGTTGCTCATTAAAATTTTTTCATTTATCTGATGAAATAGCAAAGCGCTGTGCAGTGCGTAATGAGATAACAAAATATTCAAATTGAATTGCTGGAAGATTGTAGTAGGGTATAGAGGCTGGATTTACGGACCGGATTCTATTTCGAAAACTTCGGCGGTTTATAACAATTGACAAAAGGCATGACCTGGAAAATTCCCAGAAAAAAATCTAGGAAATATGACAGAATTGTATTTGCTTTGTACCGCAAAGTACTTTCTGATATGAAATTCATGATTACAGGTTCTACTATAAGCAGGATGTAAAAGGGGGCAAATTTTTTTGTACCTGTACTTTGTAATTCAAAGCACTTTTTTATAAACTAAAAACAGATAACAACATGAAAAACAGATCAGAAGCCATAACGGAAAAGCAGGCGACCCTGGCGGATTACGCCGGATGGCTGTTTGGAGGGGCTGTACTGGCGGCAGGATTTGTAAATACCTTCTGGGGTAATGATCCCGGGTTCGGCATCTTCCTGGTCTTTTTGTCTTTTGTTTATTATCCCCCTGTCAATGCCCTGGTAAAAGAAAAGCTGGACGTAACCATCCCGCTTTTTGTAAAACTGCTCCTCGGCATCTTTCTCATATGGGCATCCGTAGGGGTGGGCGAATTACAGGACAAGATTAACCTTATGATGCTGGATTTAAATTAACCCTGTAACCATTACTAAACATTAACTGCCATGAAATACATACTGATCCTTTTAATTTTCAGTTCCTGCAATTTTTCACGGAAAAAGCCGCCGGTTTCGACGGAACCACTGGATACGGTTCAAATGAAAACTGTCGCCAGTGTTCCGGAACCTGCGCTGTTTGAAACAGCTTTTATTAAGGGCACAACCCGGAAAGTGGACAATTCTATTTTCACCCTTTATGGTGTAAACATCGGGAACATTAAAATTCCCAGCGGTCGCATAATAGCCTGTGATCCCTTGCATATCGATGAATACGGTATACCGTTTACCCGGGTTTTTCCAACCGGCGAATTCCCGGTACAGCTTTCCATTGCGAAAATGAATGATGAAGAACTGATTGCCTTTGGCAGGATCCTGTTCAGTGAGGAACCCGTGGCCCGTTGGGAATTTGCCCTGCAGGAAGGTCAGGAGCCCATCCCGGTCGGCGGACGTAAAATGCATGGATATGCTGTGGATGCCGGTGTTGTTTTGTTTATGGATGAAGCAGCGAAAAAAGCTTTACCCGATAGTATCGTGGCCGAAACGAATGGAGCGGTTTTTACCGAAATGGATAAGCATTACCGTAAAAACTGGCAATACGCTGTTTACCATTTTGGAAATCACAACCTGGCTACGTTTACCACCGGGTTTGGAGATGGCCGGTATGGAACCTATATAGGCTTTGATGCGTCCGGTAAACCCTGCCGGTTGGTTACCGATTTCGATTTGTTTGACTGGAAGAAAGGCTAGTACATGAGTATATCAACTACACTGGACAAGATCCATGCACAGGCAAAGCAATCCAAAAAACTCCGGTATTTCGCTGTTTTCAACCGCATTGGACTGGCCGTCGGCTTCCTGCCTTCTGGGTTTGTAAAAATTATGGGAGAGCGGTTCACTGCCTTATCGGTGAAACACCCGATGGGGCATTTCCTGGAAGCCCTGCACCGCACCGGTTATTATTATACGTTCATTGGCATCCTGCAGGTAATTGCAGCGATCCTGTTGCTGGTACCCCGCACCGCCACGCTGGGCGCCCTGGTCTATTTCCCGATTATTCTGAACATCTGGATCCTTTCATGGGCCGTGCGGTTTGAAGGTTCTTTTGTGAGCGCACCACTAATGGTCCTGGCCAATTTATACCTGCTCTGCTGGGATTATGATAAGTTGAAATTCATCTTCCCGTGGGAGGCGCATAGGTTCCGGTTAAAGACCAACTGACCATATCCACCATCCATGCGGCAACAAAGCTGTAAACATCCAAAAAAGTTTATGAACGACTTCGGCAAACTCCCTTCCTTAATCATGCTGGTTTCCGTGCTGGTAATAGCCACATCCTGCGAAATCATGCCGCGTAATACGCTGAAAGATTGCCGGCAGCAATGCGAGGGCCGCGGTAAATCCAGGGCCTGCTACGAGTTTTGCGACTGTATCCATTTACAAGGTAAGCCGCTTGATTCCTGCCTGGATCAATATGACCGGGCGGCAGAGGATCGTTTAAGGAGGTGATGGTTGATCTGTTGAAATGTTGATTTGTTAATAGGTATTGAGGTAATCGGTTAATAAGGTTTTGGCTTTACGTTTTTTAAACCACAAACTGAAGACCGTGGACTGTGTACTGTCAACTGTGAACTGTGGACTGTCGACGGTGGACTTCCCTCAACCTGCGGCAAGAAAGTGCCGTTAAACGGTTCGTCCATATGGGGTGGATGCAGTACCTTGAACGTTATTATTGCATTAACAATTTTAGCTATAAATTGGCGGACCAACGTTGCGAAAATGAGAAGTAGATTGTTCTGTTGTATACCCTCTATTCTGTGCTGCATGCTCCTTTCCACCTCCGTTCAATCACAGCTGCAGAAACTTTATATCAATCCCAAAGCCTCCGGAAGAGAAAAACAATCCCGGTTTATAGATTCCATCCGTTTTATCCCCCTGGAAATAAAAGCTGAAATAAGCCTCGGTAATTCCAACAACATCCAGGTTACGGACAAATATTTCCTGATCACGGACTTCCCCGAAAAAGCCATTTACCTGTATGCAAAAAGCGGGGGCTTCATCAAAAAAATAAATTTCAAAAAGCTGGGAGAAGGTTTCTATCCTTCTTACGATGAACATGTAAACCAGGTAGTGTTTGTAGGAAATAATAAAAATTACACGCTGACTCCCAAAGACGAAATCAAGATCTTACTGGATTGGAGTAATCCGCGCAACAGGAAGTACTTCAGGAAGTATATAATCGATTTGAATGATACTTCATTTGTTATTAAAAAGGATACGCCAACCGAAAATGACATCATCCAGGCCGTTCACTTTTATGATGAATATTACTGGAGAGGCCAAATCACAACAAGTCCGCTTTATAAGGACAGCCTGGATTATGAAATAAAGATTTACAAAAACAACGAGCAGGTAAATGCTTTTTTTCCCTACAACCGGGTCACCGAACCCCGGTTCCTGTATACGCAGGAAGAAAGCCAGTTCATGAAAACTGATGCGCCGAATATTCATTTTGTCACCCGGCCGTTTTGCGATACGGTTTACAAAATGATAAACGACAGCATATTTCCCGCCTACCAGGTGGTGCTGCCGCTGGAAAACAGTTTGCCGGCAACGTTCTTTACGAGGCCGTTTAAAAACAAAACAGACCGTGAAAACTTCTTACGCAATAACGGCATGGTGTTTCACGAGGTAAGCAGCTTTTATGAAACCAGGGAGTTCCTGTTTTTCTCCATACACTATCTCCGGAATTATGAATCTTATGTTTACCAGAAAAACGGGAATATAACCTATAAATTAAAGAATATTAAAGCCGATACTAGCGATTATAACCTGCAACTGCTCAATGAGCGTGGTATGTCGGGAAAAGGCAATACACTTTACAAACCGCAAAAAGCGGGGGATCTTCTGGCTTTCTTTGAAAAAAACCCGTCTGTTCCGGTTCCCGCAGAACTGGAAGCCTATTTAAAAAATAACCCCCAGGTCGATGCGCCGGTAATTGTGGAATTCAAATTAAAGAACTAAGCTGTGAAGAAATTTCTCTTGATATATTTTATGGTTGGCTGGTGCGCGGCAGCTGTAGGCCAGACCGGTAAGTTAACCGGTACGGTTTCGGACGCAGAATCAAAAACACCATTGGAGCTGGCAACGGTGAGTATTCTCGGACAGGATTCCAGTTTGGTTACCTACCAGCTTTCCGACATAAAAGGTAGATTCAATTTTGATAAACTGCCGTTGAAAAAAAAGCTGCTGGTCAGTGTTACCTATACCGGGTACCTTGGATTCAATACCTCTATTCATCTGGAAGCCGGAAAGGTAGATACACTTGCGGTTTTAATGGCGCTGAATATGAAAGATACCCAGGCAATTGTGATCACAACCACCATTCCAATACGGATGAATGGTGACACACTGGAGCTGAATCCTGCCGCCTTTAAAATGAAAGAGAATGCGGTAGTGGAGGAGTTGCTGAACCAGGTTTCCGGAATTACCATCTGGTCGGACGGCACCATTACCGTTAATGGCCAGAAAGTTCAAAGTCTGCTCGTCGACGGAAAGCCTTTTATGGGTTCAAACGATTCCCGGGTGGCCACGCAAAATCTTCCCAAGTCTGCGATCGATAAGATTCAGTTGTACCAGGAATACGACAGGACCAATATCGGCCGGGAAACTCAGCCCCAGGATTCCGTGCTTACGATGAACATCAAGTTAAAAGAGAGCAGCAAAAAAGGTTATTTCGGTAAGGCCGGTGCGGGTTATGGAACAGAGGAGCGCTTCGAATCCGATCTTTCTTTCCAGGTCTATAATAAAAGAAGCAGTATCGGTATAGGCGGGGGCTTCAATAATATTAATAAAAGCATTGGAAGCCTGCAGGAGCTGTTTCAGAATAACACGTTCCGGAACTTTAATCCAAACCTGTACAGTGTAGGCAGGTTTGGTGCCAGCGGGATCAATAAAAATTATTCGTTCGGAGGAATTTTATCGCACAGCTTTATCGAAGCCACCAATAGCCGGCAAGTTCACCGCATTTCCGTAAATTATAATACTTCCGGAACCAATTCCTATATAACCGATCTTAACCTGCAAAGCCGGACAACCCTTGCCAACCCGCAGGCCATCCGTGATGAGGGCATTCAGAATACACGGAACACCCGGCATGACCTGGGTATTAATTATGTTAAGACCAACAGCTACAATGATAACCTCAACATAAACGGTTCGCTGAATAGTTATCATGAACGGGGTCAATCGTCCCGGTATACGGAAGTAAGAGATACCTCCAACCAGCTGCAAAGTACAAATGGCAGCAATGCACAGCAAAGACGGCAATCCGAAACCGCATCGGTAAACGCGAGCTTTGCCAAGAGTGACCGGGACGACCCGTTAAAGGGGGTTACGTTCAGTGTAAATGCAAGGAATTCAAATAGTGTTTCTGAAAGAGATGTGCAAACCGTCTTTGAGTCATTTACAAACAGCAGCAAGAATACTACTTTTAACCGGAGGTATGAATCAAAGAACCAGTCGCAAAATATAGGTAGCCGGCTGGACTATGCAGGAATAAAACGATTGCTGTTGGGCCGGTACAACCTGTTTGGAATAAATATGAGCTTTACCCAGGAGTTCAATTACAACCGGCAATCCGATCATTCTACGGTAAATGATTTCGACAGTGTAACCCGCAAGTTTTCCCGGAATACAAATCTTTCCAACCGTAATGAACGGGAGCTTATGGAATATACCCCGGCTTTTGGTTTAACGAAAAACTTCCATAAATGGGATGAGGCTTTTTTCAGGAACCTGAATTTTAATTTCAGGGTGTTGAACGAGTTCGAAAAGGAAAAGAATATTTCCTCGATTGCCAAACGAAACCTCACCAGGTCGTTCTCATTTTTACGCTACGAGGGCAGTGCCAGCTTTAATCACCAGCAGCGGGAAAAATACCAGCTTGGCATGTCTTTAAATTACGGGAGAAATTATACCTATCCGTCCGTGGATATGCTTTATACCATTGTTGATGATATTAACGTGTATGAAACCAGGTTTGGAAATCCTTTTTTGCGCAACAGGATCAATAATAATTATAACATAAATGCAAATTTCAATACGCAGAACCCAAAGTCGGTTTATTCCCTGAATGCCCATATTGGTGGAGGTTATACCCGGTCCGTAAATCCCGTGGCCGACAGCGTGATCAATGACCCTTCGGGCAAACGGTTCTCTTATTTTGTGAATGCGGATGAAAGCAACAACATGAACCTGAATTACAATTTTAATATCTCCCGGAAGTTTAATAAAAATAATCTTCAACTGATGTACAACGGGCAAATGGGTACCGGTGAAATGCCTAATTACATTGATGCCCTGTACAACATCAGTGAAACCCGCAGTATGACCAACCAGGTCAATCTCCAGTTTTCACTGGGTTCTATACTGGTTGTGAATGCAGGCCAAACGCTACAGCATTATAAAACAAGGCAGACAGCCGCAAAGCTGACGCCTTTTACGAACAGGAACACGATCTCAAAGGCAGGCATTGTGGTGAATTACCCCGAGGGATTTACATTCAGCAGTACGGTGGATCACATTGATAATTCAAACCTGAATAAGCCAACGATTCTCTGGAATTCATTCGCAACGTACCGTTTTATGAAACAGCAGGCGGAGGTAAAACTGTCTGCTATGGATTTATTGAATCAATACCAGAATATAACCAACAGTGTCAATTCATATGGAACATCTACACGTATAACCAATGGATTGCAGCAATACTTCCTGCTGACATTATCTTATTACCCGCGCAAGTTTGGAAAGAAAGCGGGAGGGTGAGTGGTTGATATGTTGATATGTTGATTTCGTTCTATAACGCTTTTTACTGGCGCGGCTCAGCGCATTTTGTGCGTCCTCTGCAGTTTTTATGCTATCTGCATTTTATTCTAAACTATTGCTCATCAATAAATTGCAAGATGTTATTGGCAGTATTGTTGTAAAACAATACTAAAAAATACACATTATGAAATTAAAGATCTTTTCACTGGCCACTGTTTGCCTGGTGACGATCGGTGCCATTGCACAGCAAAGTGAATCAAGTTATGAAGGCAAAGCAAGCACACGTATCGGGCGGATGAGCATTACCTCTTTCCAGGAAATAAATGCTAAGGGAACACAGATGGTGAATGCCATTACGCCAACGTCAGATCCGCTCTCTACAAATGACGTGGCATTATTCAACCAGGTAGCAATGGGTGGCATGCGCCAGTTAGCCATCAGCCAGGCAGTAGTAAACAAAGCTTCCAATGATCAGGTGCGTATGCTTGCGCAATCTGAAGTGGAAGAACAAACCAATATTGCAGCCAAGTTGAAAGAAGTGGCATCAGCCAAAGGTATTTCTCTGCCTACAGAGATGGATCCTTCCGTTACAGCTCTTGTTCAAAGAATTAACAATGCTTCCGCAGAAGAAGTAAACACTTTGTACTTGGAAGAAGGCGGTATCAGGGGTCACCAGCTTCTCGAAACAACTATGAAGACTGTTCGCCGTTCAGCCAATGATGCCACCATGAAAGCATTGGCCATGGCTACATTGCCGGTTATTAAAACACACCTGAAGGTTTCCAAAAAGGAGCGCAGGGAATTATAAGCGATCTGTGATCAAGCTTAACATTAATGATATAAGCCCACTATTTTTAGTGGGTTTTTTTAAGTTAATGTGGATGGTACTTCGGGGTGCAAACCGCAAAGTGCACAAAGAGCGCAAAGAGGATCGCAAAGTTCAATACCGGTTGCGGCATAACGAAATGTTCTGTGGACGGTGGTCCGTGGACTGTCGACCTCCCTCGTCATTCAGAGCGAAGCGAAGAATCTGGGGACGGCACTTGAGGAAAGGTATTGAGGTAATAAGGAATTTGGTATTAAGGAAGGAGGCTGATCATTCTGTATAGGCATCCATTTTTTAAACATGATGTACAGTGGTCCGTGTTGGTGGTCTTCTCTCCCCATCCTGCCGGGCCCGACTTTGCAAGTAAAAGCAAACCGGCAGAATTTATTTCCCTTACTATAGCTTAATCTTTAATTTCAATGCTTCAGCTATGCTGCGGCTACCATAAATTTCAGTTGATCGGAATTAAATAATAAGTGCAACTTTTACCGGATTTACCAGCATGCGTACAATATTTCCAGTTTTCCTGAAATACCTCTTCCTTTTTCCATTACCGGTTTTTATTTATGCTGCTCCGCTCCATGCACAACGCATCAATCCGGTAAAACGGTATATTAATAAGCTGATCAATGATACCACCAGCATAAAAGAACCTCAATTTATTGTTTATCCCACATTGGCCTACGCCCCGGAAACGAGCTGGGAGTTTGGTTTGAGCAGCCTGTATGTATATTATGCCCGTAAGGATACCACCAACCGGCTAAGCGAAGTCAATGCGTTTACCTTCTATACATTGGAACGTCAATATGGACTATGGTTGGATCATTCCCTGTACAGCAATAAAAACAGGTGGTCTTTATTGGGACGCCTGCGGTACCAGAACTTCCCCCTTTTGTATTACGGTATTGGACCTAATGCACCGGCACAGCACCAGGCAACCGTGAACGCCCGCCAGGTAAGCATAAAGGAACGGGCGTTGAAAAAGCTGGCGCATAACTTTTTTGCCGGTCCTGAGATTGATTTTCAGCGCCTTTCTTCTGTACGCTTTATTCCACATGAACAGAATAATGTTGCCCTTCCATTGGGTAGTAATGGCTCCACCAACCTTGGGTTCGGTGCCGGGATCATTTATGATAAACGCCATAATGTGCTCAATGTAAGGGATGGTGCATTTTCGGAACTGGCGCTGCTGCAATACAACAAGGCATGGGGCAGTACGTATACATTTGCTTCCGTCATTTCAGACAATCGCCTGTATAAACCGGTTAATAAAAGAGATGTACTGGCCGCGCAGTTGTATGGCCAGTTTAGTTTGGGACAGCCACCCTTCAATCAATTGTCCCTGCTGGGCGGCGAAAATTTAATGCGTGGTTATTACCTGGGTCGGTACCGCGACCGGAACCAGTTAGCTGCCCAGGTGGAATACAGGCTGCTTCCGCTTCCTTTCAGGTTTACGAAACGCTGGGGTGCAGCGGTATTCGGATCGGCCGGAACGGTATTCGATCAATTCAGTACACTGATTTACCGCAATTTTGTATGGGCCGGTGGAGCCGGAATCCGTTTCCTTGTATTTCCCAAAAAGGATATTTACTCGCGGTTGGATCTTGCGTTTACAAAAGAAGGAAAAGGGTTTTATATTTTTATCGGTGAAGCTTTTTAGTACGGGTGCTTTCAATTTATTTCTTCCCAAACGAATGTTAGCCTGGAGCCTTTCCATAATTTGTATCCCGGTAAAATCGGAAATAAAAAAACACTATCGCTCTTAACGCTTATTTATTTTTTCCTGCTCCATACTTCATAAATAGGATCACCGCGCGAGCTAAGCCCGCTGTGATGCCAGTCACCGGCTTCCAGTTTGCCATCAAATGACAGCGAACTGCCCACGCGGCTGCTGTCGCGGGAGAAGAATTCAATATGTTCGGTATATTTTCCATTTTCAAATGTATACGTACCTCCCCCGGTGCCCATAAACTGTTTGGTGCCCGGGTCGATGGCCGCCCATTGAAACCGGGTGCCTGTTAAGATCTTCACGGTTTTACGGGTGCCCGTTTGATGGATCGGTTGCAGCTCGCCATTTTGTTTGCGGGCCCTGATGGCCCATAAACCGGCAAGCGGTGCATCACCATTATCCAGGCGGTTCCAGGTCCTTTCAACGCCGCCCATGTTTGTTGCCAGACTCCCGTTTTTTACATCAGCAGGGTAGGTAACCGTTTGTCCAACCTCCTCTTTATTCCGGGTATTAAACTCGTAGAACACGGTTAGCTGGTTTTTCTGAACCGTGTATGTACCACCACGTGTTTGTATAAATTTTTTGGAGTCTTTACTGTAAGTTGTATGGGTTAAGTAACCATCCATTAAAAGAAGCACATCATCGCCATCAGGGGTTTTAATGCTCCAACCCCCGGTGAATGCATCTGGAGGATTTAAGGAATGAGTACCCCGGAAGGAGAAAGCGGTCATCATTGCAATGCTAACCGCGATAAACATCAATCCCTTTTTCATGTGGAATGTTTTTGGTGAAGTGAATCATCTCGATATAAAATTAATCGTTTCGGGCAAGAGCCAGAGAATAAACTAATCTTTGCGCCTTTGGGTTTTAAACCCACCCATACAGTTCAGGATACTTCGCCTTATCCGAATTCTTATCTTCATCAGGCGACAAAATACTCACCGCTTGCAATGAATTTTTATGAAAAAGCTGACCCCATTTTTCCTCTTTCTTTTGCTTTCAACATCCTTGCAGGCCCAGCGCCTGATGGAAGCCCTCGACCGCGGAGTGGTGGCTGTTCGTCATGCCCCGGATTCCGTTTTTATCAGCTGGCGTTTGCTGGGTACGGAACCGGTGAATGTACCCTTCAATATTTACCGGACCACGGGAGCCGGGAAAGCCATAAAATTAAATGCAAAGCCTTTAACGGCCGGTACACATTTCATCGATACAAAAGCCGATCTCACGCAGGCAAACACCTACACCGTTAAAGCGGTGGTAAATGGAAAAGAAACTATAAGTGGCAAACCATTTTTCATCCCTGCCCATGCACCTGTGCGCCAGTTCCTTTCCATTCCGCTTCAAACACCAACGGGTTACAGGCCGCATGATGCTTCTGTTGGAGATCTTGACGGAGATGGCGCATACGAACTGGTGCTGCATCAGGCAGGCAAAGGTTCCGACAATTCGTTTAACGGGATAACCGACAAGCCGGTTATACAGGCTTATAAATTAGATGGAAAGTTGTTGTGGACAATTGACCTCGGCAGAAACATTCGTGAAGGAGAACACTATACGCAGTTTATCGTCATTGATATGGATGGTGACGGAAAAGCCGAAGTGGCCATGAAGACAGCCGATGGAACAATTGATGGAAAAGGTAAGGTGATCGGCGATTCCACAAAAGATTACCGCAGTAAACAAACGCGTACACTGGGTAAAGTGCTGGAAGGCCCGGAGTTCTTTACCATATTTAACGGCGAAACCGGTGCGGCCATGGTGACCACTGATTATATTCCTTCACGCTATCCAACAGATGGATGGGGCGGTCCTGGTGGCAATGGGGGCAACGACAATACCGGCAACCGCGTAGACCGTTTCCTGGCCTGCGCGGCATACCTCGACGGAAAGCTGCCCAGCGTGGTGATGTGCCGCGGATATTATGGAAGGACGGTGCTCGCAGCATGGGATTACCGCGGGGGGAAACTAACCTCGCGTTGGGTGTTTGATACCAAAGATGGCAGCCATCCCTTTTCCGGCCAGGGTAATCATAACCTCTCTGTAGCAGACGTTGATGAAGACGGAAAGGATGAAATTATATATGGATCGATGGTGGTTGATGATAATGGCGCCGGGTTGTTTTCCACCGGCTTCCGACATGGAGATGCCTTGCACGTAAGTGATCTTGATCCTACGAAACCAGGTCTTGAAGTTTTTGGTCCTCATGAAATAGAAGATCATTCAAAAGGCGATTCGGGCTACGTAAAGGATGCTGGCCCGGGCGTAACGGTTTATAGTGCCCGCACAGGCGAAGTATATTTCAAAGGGTCGATGGACACGGATGTAGGAGGGGGGATCGCTGAAAATATTGATCCGGATAACCCGGGTGCCGAGATGTGGTGGTCCGGTTCCGAGGGCCTGCATTCCATGAGCGGGGAAAAGATTGGTCCAACACCGGCAGGTTCCTGGTTGATCTGGTGGGATGGTGATTTCACGCGTGAACTTCTGGGCGGAGGAAGGATCAGCAAATACAAAGGCGGTACTATTTTCAATATAACAAATGAAGGAAGAGGCACCAACCGAGGAACGCCCAACCTGACTGCTGATCTTTTCGGCGACTGGAGGGAAGAGATCGTGCTTAGTGCAGGCCCCGGCGAATTAAGGGTGTATACCACTGCCATTCCAACGGCGCACCGTTTATATACCCTGATGCACGATCCGCAATACCGGCTGAGTATTGCCTGGCAGAATGTAGCTTATAACCAGCCACCGCATTTAAGTTTTTATCTGGGCGACGACATGAAAAAAGTTCCCCGTCCAAACATTGTTTTAATAAAAAACCGAGGCAGTGGGGTGGCTTCGGTAAAATAACCTTGGTAACGATGCTAATCTTGTAGGACAAATCATTGTTTGATGGAAGTATAGATCTAATGTAAAACCTGGATTCCAATTCACTTTTACGGTTTATATTGGCTATGGAATATACTTTTGTTTGAAATCAGCAGGCGTTCTGAAATGGGTTACCACCTGGAATTGCCACCTGCCAGAGTAAAAAAAATAAATACGTAATATCTAAAATTGATCTTCATGGTACAAAGATTTCTGATTACTGGCTTCCTGGTAGCAGTACTGGTTTCCTGTGTTTCCAAAGCAGCTTATGTGCAAAGAGGGAAATTCGATGTTTCAAAAGTGCCGGAAGATTTTAATCCGAAGAAACATGTGCTGCTGGTAGCGGAAATGCCCCGGCTGAACAATCCTGAAGAAAGCAATCCAACCGTTACCCGCAAACTGGACGCGGCCTTACGCGAAAACTACCCTTTTCCATACGAAATCGTGCCACTGCGTACCATCCTCAGCAATGAGGCCAAATACAGCGATACAAGCAAGTATAAATATGCCATGCTGAATACCCTGACCAGCATAACCCGTACTACGGAAATAAGGGACATCCATAATCCCAGGGCTTACACGCTGTCTCCTTCAGCCCGAACCACCTATATTGCATTTAGCTTTATGGACCGTTCCAATGGAACCATCCTTGAATCGGGTCATTACGGCAATAATCACATCGATGTATCGGTAATGTCATTTGTGGAACTGTTGAAAAGGGCTAATAAACTGTAATAAAAGTTCAGGTTTGTCATATTTTGTTTTTTGGTTTTATGAACGTATTGCCGGATTTTTATAATGAATTCAACTAATTAAAGAACCTTTACTTGCGGCTTTGCAATTACCCATCAAAACTTCGTTTCTTCAAATGCCTTTAAGGCTTCTTTGACGGATGTTTGCAGATCGATACAGGGTAAGGGATAATCTTTTCCCAAACTTATTCCTGCCGCTTTTAAAACAGTTGCCTTGGCTTTCCACGGCTCATGCAAAGCGGATTTGGGCAACCCTGCTAATTCAGGAACATAGGTTTTTATATAAGTCCCGTCAGGATCATATTTTTTGGACTGGAGTACGGGATTAAACACCCTGAAAAATGGTGCTGCATCCAACCCGGTTCCTGCCACCCATTGCCAGTTCATCGTATTCACCGCCAAATCAGCATCCACCAAACAGTCCATAAACCATTCGGCACCTATGCGCCAATCCATGAGCAGGTTTTTAACAAGAAACGAGGCAGTGATCATGCGTACCCGGTTATGCATATAGCCTGTTTGCCACATTTGCCGCATGCCCGCATCCACAATCGGAAATCCTGTCTGGCCCTTCTGCCATTTTTCGAGAAGCGCTTTGTTGTACTGCCATCGCAGCTTCTGCAACCGTACGTTATAGCTTTGCGTAACGGTTTCCGGGAAATGGTAAAGAAGGCTGTAAGCAAAGTCACGCCAGGTAAGTTCGCTGAGAAACTTTCCTTTATCTGCCGTAGTACTGCGGGATGATTGTACCGCATGCCAAAGAGTGGCGGGGGATAATTCGCCATAGTGCAGGTAGGGAGATAAGCGTGAAAGAATATCGCGTGCCGGGTAATTACGCTCTTTGCTGTAATGAGAAAGCCTGTTAGCCACGAAATCATTAAGGAGCTTCTTAGCAGCCGCTTCGCCGGGTTCCCAACGGGCCGCCATGCCCCCGAACCATTTGATTTTCGGCAGCAGGTTTAAATCATTTAGATGCACTTCACCCGACAGCGTAACCTTTTTAAGCTGAAGTTTATGGGGTGGTGAAAGAGGCTCCGGTGGCGGACCTGATGCAATACTGGCTTTGAGGTAAGGCCCGAAAATTTTATAGGGCGTACCATCACCCTTTACGATGGCGCCCGGTTTCCATAAGTGCGCCCCTTCGAATCGCTGGCAATTAACTCCCGATTTTTGAAGTATTTCTTCGATCTCTTTATCTCTTTTTACAAATGAAGGTTCATAGCAGTTATTCCAGTAAACTGCCTTTGCATTTATTTCATTAGCTACCTGGGGAATGATCGATGCTGCACTGCTTTTAAAGAAATGCATCGTTCCATCCAGTGCTTTATTGAGTTGATCCAGGGATTGATGCAGCCACCATTTACCGGCACCACTGATTTCCGTCTCTTCGGCCTCATCTAAAATATAAATGGGCAGGCATTCCCCGGCACTTACGGCGGAGGCCAGGGCTTGGTTGTCTGCTAATCTCAGATCGCGCCGGAACCAGATTATATTCATTTAGAAACCAGGATTTTCCTATAAACATTCTGCCGGGCTGTTGGTTCAGGGTTTGTAGCAGGCTTCATAAATTTTTACCGGTAGGTAAATACAGATTATTGCAGAAGCTCTATACTAATTCATCAGAGCAGTTCGGCACTGCCTCATAAAAAAATATGTTCATAATAAGCACTGCTCATCTTTAATAAAAGAGCTGCGATTTATTATGATCAAGGAGATGTGCAGATTATGGAAGGGATTTCTTTAGTGAATGTTTTTAACGCTTCGATCCATAAGGATTTGCTCGTTTTCAGTACATGCCAGAGAAAATAACTCTTTACAGGAAGGATAATCTGCTAATGAACTATTTAATAAGGGTGACCGTTCCCTGGATCAACATAGGAGATGATCCGGCAAGCTTACACTTCAACCTCCATACAAACACTCCGGGCACACAGTCCCGGCCCCCTTTCTACTCATTGAAGTTGTGAATCAGCTCAGGAGGCAGACCTTTATATGCGCTACTTTTGGCCCACATTCGCCAGTGGTTATGAAATTTACTGATCTGAACATAAAAGAGCCCCTTCAAAAGGCCCTGTCCAACCTTGGATATGAAATGGCTACTACCATACAGGAAAAGGTTTTTTCCGTAGCCATGAGCGGCAGGGATATCTGTGGCATTGCCCAGACAGGGACGGGGAAAACACTGGCGTACCTGCTTCCGCTGCTCAATCAATGGAAATATTCAAAGGATAAAGAACCACAGATCCTGGTACTTGTTCCAACAAGGGAACTGGTGGTACAGGTAGTGGAGATGGTTGAAAAATTGTCGGAATACCTTAACCTTGATGTAATTGGAGTATATGGCGGTACGAATATCAATACCCAAAGAGCCGAAATGCAGAAGGGTTGCGACGTGCTGGTTGCCACTCCGGGCCGCCTGTTTGATTTAGCGGTCACCGGGGCCTTTAAAGCAAAAGCCATCAAAAAACTGGTGATCGACGAAGTAGATGAAATGCTGAATCTTGGCTTCCGGCAACAGCTTGTGAATATTATTGACCTGCTTTCGCAAAAGCGTCAGAATCTGCTTTTTTCCGCTACGTTGACCGATGAAGTAGAAGCATTGATCCAACAGTATTTTAATGAGCCCCAAAAGATCGAGGCAGCGCCTGCGGGAACACCGGTGGAAAATATCCTGCAATCGCTTTACGAGGTGCCTAACTTTTATACAAAGCTGAACCTGCTCAGGCTTCTGCTTGCTGAAGAGGATACCATGACCAGAGTGCTTGTTTTTGTTGCTACGAAAAAGCTGGCTGACGAACTTTATGAAGCACTGGATCCGCAGTTCCCTGGTAGGGTTGGTGTAATTCATTCCAACAAAGAGCAGAATTACCGCTTTGGTACCGTGAAGAAATTCGTGGAAGGTGTGTACCGCGTGGTCATTGCCACCGATATCGTAGCCCGGGGCATTGATATTTCAGAAGTGACGCATGTCATCAATTTCGACTTTCCACCCATTGCCGAACAATACATCCACCGGATCGGCAGAACAGGGCGTGCCGATAAAAAAGGCATCGCCGTCAGTTTCATGACCCCCCGGGAGAAGCCGCTGCGTGATGCTGTGGAAAGCCTGATGATGTTGCCTGTGCCCGTTAGCCCTTTGCCGGCGGGTCTCGAGATAAGTGAACGCCTGACGGAAGAGGAGCAGCCTAAAATTTATATGAAAGAGGTTCCCGTTCGTAAGCCGAAAGAGGATAAAGGGGGTGCTTCCTTTCACGAGAAGTCGGCGAAGAACAGCAAAGTAAACAAAAGGGTAAGCTACAAGGACAAAATGATGAAAAAATATGGCAAGCCCAAGAAAAGACCGGGAAAGAAATAACGTGCTGACTGGTGTTGTTCCTGCTGCCTGTCTTTGCGACTCTGCGGCCGCATTTCTTTCTTTAACTACAAGCAGATGGTAATCTTATCTGCATTCATTTATTGATTAATTATATTTATAGTATCATGAAAAAAATTTCATTTTTTATTATCTGCACCCTTGTGATCTTTGCGGTGATCACAGCGTATAAACATCCTGGTGTGGCACAACCACCTGTATCCCTCTCCCGGGATAATGTAAATCACACGGCGGTAGCTGTTGCCCCAAAAGACACGATCAGGACCGGTGCCGATCAAACGGAAAAATATGTTCCTTACCTCAAAGGGAAGCGTGTGGCTATCCTGGCCAATCAAACTTCCATCATTGGCCCTCGCCATATGGTCGACAGTTTGCAATCGCTCGGTGTCAACATTGTAAAAGTATTCGGACCTGAGCACGGATTCCGGGGCAATGCCAGTGCGGGTACACATGTAGCCGATGAAAAAGATTCGGCCACGGGCATACCCCTCATTTCATTGTACGGCAGAAAGAATAAGCCTTCAAAAGAAGATTTGGCCGATGTGGATATTATGATCTATGATGTGCAGGATGTAGGTGTACGGTTTTATACCAATATCAATGCGCTTTCAAGATTGATGGAGGCATGTGCGGAAAATGGAAAGGAACTGATGATCCTCGACAGGCCCAATCCCAATGCCTACCTGGTGGATGGACCTGTATTGGACATGAAACACAGATCGGGCATTGGCATGTTTCCCATTCCGATGTCGCATGGATTGACGGTAGCCGAGTTTGCAAAAATGGCCAATGGTGAAGGCTTTCTCACCAATAAAATTAAATGCCCGCTGAAAATTATACCGGTGGCAAATTATAAGCACAGCATGTATTATACCCTGCCGGTTAAGCCATCACCCAACCTTAATACGCAACAGGCCATTATGCTGTATCCATCAACCTGTATGTTTGAAGCAACTTATCTCAATCATGGCCGCGGCACTTACTTTCCCTTTACGGTATTGGGGGCCCCGTACCTGAAGGGCATTTATAAATTTTCGTATACGCCAACCAGTATAAAAGGTATGGCGGAAACACCGCTGTTCATGGACCAGGTTTGCTACGGACTGGACCTGAGGAATTACGATGTGAACCTATTGCTAAAAAGAAAAAAGATCAACCTGGATTGGATCATGCAGCTTTATAAAGCTTCTCCGCAAAAAGAAAAGTTCTTCGACTCCAGGCTCAGTAACCAAATGAATACGATCGAGGTGCAGATCGGCACTTCTGACTTCAGGAAGCAGATCATTGCCGGTGTGTCCGAAAAGGAGATCCGCAAAAGCTGGGAGCCGGGATTAAGCAACTACAAAAAGATGCGGAAAAAATACCTGATTTACGCAGACTAAAAGAGAAAGAGAAAGAGAAAGAGAAAGAGAAAGAGTGTACGGCTTTCTCCGCTCTCTTTCTCTTTCCCTTTCTGTTTAATCTACCCATAATTTATTCAGCGATTTTTCTACTGAGGGTCCCGGCCAGATATATCCTTCTTCATTAGGCGATTTAGCTGGGGCAGAACCTTTGGCAGGAATGGTTTGGAGCAAACGCATTAAGTCGTTATTCCTGAGTCCTTCACCCAAAAATTCTATGCGTCTTTCCCTTAGAATTAATCCAATCAGTTCATCCTGGGTTACCGGTGCAAAGATTGTAGTGGGGTCTGAACGCTGCCGTACTGCATTCAGTAAAGCCACTGCTCTTGTATCCACACCGGCAGTTGTTCGTGCTGAAGCTTCAGCCAGGTTTAGCAGAACCTCGGCCCATCTTATTACTGGCACATAATCAGCAGGAGAGCCATTGGGAAACTTGGTTAGATACCGCTTACCATTTGGAGCGGTAAACACAAACGATCTTCTCCTGTCTGTAGCTTTCCAGTTAACATCACCAATGATACCCGCAGGGTTCAGGGAATAAATTGAACCGGCACCGGTAGTGGCATTGGCAATGTAGTATCCCTGCAGATTGTTCTGCGTTCCCGGAATATCCCCGGCTGTCGTTGTAAACGGCATGGAGAAGATGGATTCATTGGTTGTGTAGGGCGTCTTAAACACATTCGTGATATCTGCCTGCAGTGTATGTGCAACGCCTGATGTGGCTGTAAATGGTGCACTTGCCGGTACGATCTTATTTGCCTCCTGGATAACCTTCGCGTAATTCTGCATACTTAAATACACTCTTGTTTTCAAAGCTATTGCCGTATTGCGATGAGCACGCGTGGTATTAAGCATGGCAGTACCATAAGAAAGCGGCAGGTTAGTTTCTGCAAAGTCAAGATCTGCAATAACCTGATTATACACTTCTGCTACGGTACTTCTTGCAATATCAGATTGTCCCGGCCCTTTAATTCCGGTAAGTCGCAAAGGAACACCCGGTTTGGCCCCGGCCCCATCAGCATATGGACGTGCATAAAATTGAAGCAAGGTATAATATGTAAGTGCCCGGATCAGTCTTGCCTCACCTAAGTAATTATTACCTAAGGTAGGCCCAACAACGGAAAGGCCTTTTGCATTCATTCCGTCAATGAAGACGTTGACATTGTTGATGACAAGGTATGACTGTGTCCATAAATTGTTGACGATGTTATTGGAACTGGTGGGATTGAGTGCCCATATATCTGCACCGGTTACACCATTGGGATCTTCCATTAAAAAATCCTCACCCCTTATATCGCCATAAACCAAAGCCCTTCCCCCGTATATCTGGCCATTTTTCAACAGGGAATATAAAGAAAGTACCTGGTTGGTTATTCTGTACGGTTGGTCAAAAGCAGTAGCATCTGATACCACTGTTTCCGGAGCTGCGTCAAGCAGGTCTCTGCGACAAGATGCCAGCAAAACAACAGCAATGGCAACTATTATGATGTTCTTGATTTTCATCTTTAGAATATATTGATTAAAAGTTTATATTAAGCCCTACGGTAATGGTGCGGCCATTTGGCAAAGTATTCCTGTCCACGCCCGGATTAAGATTACCGCTACCTAAACCCTGGTTGGCCACATTGCCATTTCCGTTTGATGAAACTTCAGGATCAGGACCCGGGTATTTAGTAAGGATGGCGAGGTTTTGCCCGCTGACATAAAATCGGGCACCGGAAATATGAGCACGGCCCATAAGATTTTTTGGAAGACTGTATCCTACCGTCATGGTCTTCAACTTTACAAAGTCTCCCCTGAAAACGTTGATATCTAACGGCATTGTTGTCCCGTTGGATACATTATCTCCATAAACAGGTTTTGGCCATGCTGCATCATCTCCGGGTTTTTTCCAGTAGTCCAATATGTCAACAGCATTGTTCCAGAATCTCTGATCGTGTAAACCGGCATTTGATCCATAATAAACAGAGAAGCCAGCCTGGTAGGTTAAGAGCACATTCAGGTCAAAATCTCTTATCCTGAAAGTGTTATCCCAACCGCCGAGGAACTTTGGATGGGGATTCGCATACGGCACCGCATCATCAGCCCAGTTGATTTGCAACGGAGTTATAGAACCGTCAGGATTGATCTTTTCATACCTTGTGCCGGTTGCTGTCTGCCAGTTAAACCTGCCTGCCGGCATGGTTCCAAACTCATAATGTATTGGCTGACCATTAGCATTGATGAAAATTCTTCTTCCGGTGGCCTGGTCTATACCGCCGGTACGTACGGCCCACAAATAACCTACGGGTTGACCAACAACGGTTTTGTTAACCGTTTCCAGGTCGCTGGCAAATAGTATCTGGGTTAAACCGGGAGCCAGGGCCGTAACCTCGTTATTATTATTGGAGAAATTAAATGATGATGTCCAGCTTATATTTTTCTTGCTGACCGGGGTGGCGGATAAAGCAATTTCGAATCCTTTATTGTACATTTTCCCGATGTTCTGCAGCAGACTTCCTGCAACGCCCACTGTGGGTGAAGGCAGTCCTGCAGATGGCGATTGGGGTACATTCAGCAGCAGATTATAGATATCATTTTTGTAGTAAGCAAAATCTCCGGTCAGCCTGTTGTTGAATAACCCGAAGTTGAATCCCACGTCAGTCTTTGTACTGGTTTCCCATGTGATCTCCGGGTTACCCACTGAGCTGAATTGAAGGGTGGATACACCACCGTACAAACTGGATGCATAGTTGGAATAGGCAGGATAACTGGTGCTCACAGTTGAGGAGGTTCCCAGGCCACCGATATTTCCGACCTTACCATAGCTGCCCCTGATTCTAAAACTGCTGAAAACCTGGTCCAGGTTTGCAGATGTCCAGAAACCCTCTTTCGTTATTTCCCATCCCGCAGAAACACCCCAGAAAACACCCCTTTTTATACCTAAGGCCGAATACTCGTCCTGCCTGATGTTGGCGCTTACAAAGTACTTTTGATTGAAGTTATAGTTCAACCGGCCGAACATGGAAAGCAGGTAATTTTCAAATCGTAAGGCATTATTAATGTTCTCGGTAGTAAATCCTGCCTGTACATTATCGTAGGCCGAATCTGATAATCCCAGTCTGCGAATACCGGCACCAATCTGGGTACGCCTTTGCTGTTCATTTCCAACCAGCAGAGAAAAATTATTTTTATTATTTAAAGCAAAATCAACTTGAGCTGTATTGGTCCAAAGCCAGGTCTTATTCTTTGTGTACGCGCCAGCTGCGCCTCCTCCGGGCCCCCAATTCCCGGTCTGGGCTCCATCTCCATGAAACGGATTGTAAAAAATATCAACATCGATAAGGAAATTGTCTATTCCATAGTTGGTCCTTAATGTGAGCCAGTTGGCCGGCTTTAGTTGAACATAGGCGTTCGATTGCAGATGATTTACCTCATTATCAGATCGATTTAAATTCATCACCATGGTCACGTTATTAAACGTGTAGGGATTAGTACCATTCACCAGGCTGCCCATTCCGCCAATCGCCGTTGCAGAACCGATATTATAGGTGCCATTGTTATTGTAAGGAGACACATTAGGTGGTAAGGCAAATGCCAAACGCGCAGCTCCGGCAGACGCAAACAATTCGCCGGGCAGGGAACCCGTACTTCCGCCTGTAAAGTTTTTCTCGTTGGAATAGGAAAGTTTTCCCCCGATGGTCACTACTTTGTTGACGCGTCCATCTACATTAAACAGTGCATTTGCCCGCTCAAAATCATTCCTCTTCAATATCCCTTCCTGATTGGTATAGCCGGCAGAAAAGTAATAGGTTGTTCCTTCAGAACCGCCCGACAAACTCAGGCTGTGATTGTGCGAGAATCCTGTGCGGTAAACCTGGTCCATCCAGTTCGTATTGATCGGAGCCCCGGCCGCATCATTTGGTATAATAAAACTGCCTGTTATAGAAGGATTATTCGCTTTGGCATTTGATAATGCTTCATTTTTATAAGCAACGTATTGGTTAGCATCCATGACATCCGGCAGCCGCATAGGTGTATTAAAGCCAACCCATCCACTATAACCGACTCTTGCTTTTCCTGACTTACCTTTTTTAGTTGTAATAAATACCACTCCGTTTGCAGCCCGGCTACCATAAATCGCACTGGCAGCTGCATCTTTAGCAATATCGATGCTTTCAATGTCATTAGGATTAAGACTGGCCAGGGGATTTGCAGGGGCCCCGGTTACATTCAATGCATTTTCTGCATAGCTTGGAACACCATCAATAACAATTAGCGGATAAGAACTCAGGGAAATCGAATTCACCCCCCTTATCCTGAATACCGGGGGATTGTTCAGCAGTCCGTTTGGAACAGTAATCTGAACACCCGCAGCCCTGCCGGCTAATGCCTGTTCAAAACTCTGTACGGGCCTGTCTGCAAGTGCTTCGCCTTTTACATTGGAAACATTACCGGTTACCTCTCTTCGTCTTTGCGTACCATAACCTACCACCACTACTTCCTGGAGCCTTGATTCAGCGCCGGGCTGCAACACAATGTCAAATGTTGAACGGGATCCAATGGTCATCTCCTGGGTTGTGTACCCAACTGATGAAACAACCAATACACGTGCATTTGAGGGAATACCAAGTGAAAATGAGCCGTCTTCACGGGTAACTGTACCGGCTTCACTATCCTGAACCTTAACGGAAGCACCGGGAAGAGCTTTACCTTCAGCATCCGTTACTCTTCCTGTAAGGGTACGTTGAGCCAGGGCAATACCTGTAATGGCCAACATACAGGTTAACAATAAAATTTTTCTCATCAATTTGGTTTTAGAATTTTTAAGAATAGTCATGCACATTGTGTAAACTGACCGGTATGGATAGGTGCATTGAGATAGCTAAAGCTTATAAGACAATTAATTTGTTATCAGATTGCCAAACTGAATGCGGTATTTACCTGAATCAGGATAATCGACCACTCAATCATGAAAAATGCGACATGAATGATTGATTCGGGAAGCAGCGGTGCTTTTGCTAACCTTTCAACTTTACGGCCGGTGAGTGATACTGAGAGAAGCCAAGCAGGATAGGGGTTACCGGGAACCAGGTGTAACGATATTTTAGGTATAGGCAGTGGTGAATAATCTAATGCTTTTCTTCAATTTTATAGGTAAAACGAAGCACTTCTTTATGCCATAACGTGATTACTTGTTCTGCTGATAAGCAACCTGATTCTGACCTTACAATTAAACGGTCCCGAAACGATTTAATATATTGTGACCAGTATTTTCCTTTGGAGTCCTTAAGTAAAAAGTAAAATCCGGCGTCTCCGAATTTCTTTCCGCTAGACTCCAGGATCAGTTCACCGTTCTTTCCTACCAAAGGAGTCATTAATACTGTAGCGTTTCCATTTGGTAAAGGAAATACTGCTTTTATACATGTTTTCCCGGATGGCAGGGTGCTTGTACCATATACACCGGTATAAATGGTCTGGCCACTTGATTTGATGGATCTGATCCAGAATGTATATTTCGGCTGATTTGTAAATGGTTCGATAAGAGAGATCAGTTCGCTTTTTAATAATTGCTCTTCCTTTATATTTTCTGTAGGAATATTCAGTTGGTTTAACCTGTTGCTGAATAATCTTTTGATCAAAAAGCCGAAAATCCTGAAAAGAGGATTCCACTTTACAGAAAAATGCAGGTCGTAAGTACCCGTATTTTCATAAAAATTTTTTACCTGGGGCGATACCCTGGAGCGTTCAGCTTCTGACAGGTTTAAACTATGTATCGTCGGGAGCAAACCTCTTGTTCTTACTTCCCGTTCAATCGTTAGCTTTTCTCTTTCGGCAAATTGATTGATAAAATCTTCGCCAACAACGTCCAGGTTCCCAAAAGGACCAACAAGCCAGCTATAAGCAATTGGATCTATTTTTCTTCCCCAGAGGATTACCCATTGTTGGGTCAGCCAATCCTGTACTTTTTGCATTGGATACGCGAACCCCATTTCACTGATTACTATCGGATGTTGGTATAAGGTTCCTTCGACTATTCCATTCACCAAATTCCGCTACGGGCTTGAACCTTAGCGTTGTGAATTCGAAATGAAAATCTTTTCTGTTCCGTTCTCCCATAGCCTGTACATGTCTTTTTGGTTGCGGAACACGGCTATGGCCATGAACCATATCCGTCATTTCTTTCTGAGATTTCCAAATTGAAAAGGTCGATACGGTACGGGGAAGCCTGATAGACGCCAATGAAAATGTAGTCCCTGGATGGTCGCGAACCAATTTTTCTACCGGTCTTCCCCAGCGAATGAACCTTGGAACTTCAGGTAGTTTCATGCGCGCAAGTGTTACAGCTACAACCGGAGAATCCAAATTATCATTTTCCACGGATTCCTGTGGAATCCTAAATTCACTTACGCTGCCCCATTGCCGCATAAACATCAGCCGGGTATGCCATCCTTTTGCCAGTTTAGCACCAAATTTATCATTCACCAGGAAATAGTCTAATGACTCATCATCTTCCCATTGTGCAAAAACTACTAGCTGCCTGAGAAGCATGCGTGACGGAGAGAATATGGCAGAGCCCAACGTCATTCCGGTCATACATTCTGCATGAATTAATCCAGGAGTATTTGTTGGTGCGGGCGGGAATAAGAGTGCCTGGAGAGCAGAAAAATAGGATGTCTTAATAATGTGGTAACTGAATACGGTCATGCTTAACAAAGTTGCATATTTTCCTTTAAGGGTACTTTATAAATTGCCTGTTCCGGAAATCGGCTTTCAGGATAAAGCCGTCAAGTATATTTCTACCCATAAAAGCTTAAGATACGAAACAAGCCAAGCCCGTCAGCGGCTATAGTTTAAAATATCATTTCATTTTTGATAGGGTTACTTTTTTTGTGTAAGAGGAATAAATGTAGACAACATTACAGATATGAATCCTCTAAAATTGCTGTTGGTGATGCCGGTTTTGTTTTTATTCCTCAGTTGTCAAAATCAAAATCAGGATTCAAAATATGAAGCACTTTCTGATTCAACTTCCGTTACCGGACTTTCAGGAGATTCAGTTAAACTTGTAAAAACTGCTGCTATTCGGTCGAAGGTTAAAGATGTGGAAACCAGTACGAAGGCTGTATCAGAACTTGCCCGGAATTATGGAGGCATGGTGTTTCACCAGACATTAATCTCAAGGGAGGCAGACAGACGTGAACTTAAGCTTTCAAATGATTCTTTATTGGTGATTTCGACATATACACCGACTGCTGATATCATTGTTCGTGTCCCCTCTGTGGATCTTCAGAATTTTATATTCAATGTTGCTTTGTTAGGTTATATAACTGAAAGTAACACAATTGACATTCAGGATAAGAGCCTGGTATTTCTGAAAAACACGCTACAACAAAAGAACAGGACCGGAATCATCAGGAATCTACCCCTATCAACCAAGAATGTTCCAGGCAGGCTTACTGCTCTTCATTTGAAAGATGAAGTTACGGATCAACAGATTCAAAACACAGCGATTAATGCTGATGTACAATATAGTTCTGTAAACATTTCATTTTTCCAAAATCAAATAGTGAAAAAAGAATTTATTCCGAATTACCATATCTCTGATTACAATCTACCTTTTTGGAACAGGTTATCCGTCTCGTTGTCCAATGGGCTGGAGTTTTTTCTTTCATTTATTTTGGTGATAGCCAATCTTTGGGCTTTCATTTTTTCAGGTCTTACCCTCTTTTTTGTTTATAAGTGGTCCAATAAAAGAAGAGCGCTCTCTTAGATTGTACCGGCACTTACGTGCTTTTCAGGATCTTTTTTCAGCCTGCTCACTCTCCAGTGCACGCTCACCTTCCTGCAATGAAAGAACAACCTCAGGGCGGTGCACCAAAATATACATGCCTGCTGCAATCGCAGACCCGATAATGGGAGCCACGACAAAAAGCCATATTTGTTCTAAAGCCCAACCTCCTACAAAAATGGCAGGACCGATGCTTCGCGCGGGGTTCACCGATGTATTGGTTACAGGTATGCCCATCAGGTGAATCAGAACGAGAACAAGGCCGATAGCAATACCTGCAAATCCCAGGGGCGACTTGATGTCTGTGGTTCCGAGTACAGTAAAAACAAGGAAGAAGGTCAATATAACTTCAGTGAGAAAGCAGGAAAATAAATTGAAGCCGCCCGGAGAATGTTCTGCATAGCCATTGGCCGCAAAGCCACTGGCAGAAGGTTCATACCCGGTCGGGGTACCTTTTGCGATAAGGAGCAAAAGGGCGGAAGCAAGAATAGCGCCCAGGATCTGTGAAAAGATATAGCCGGCGACGTATTTGCGTTCAATTTTTTTACAAATCCATGCGCCGACCGTTACGGCAGGATTTATATGGCATCCGGAAACCGGCCCGATTGCATAGACCATTGATAGTAGTGATAGTCCAAAAGCAAGTGAAACACCCAGGTATCCAATTTTGTCGCCTGCTAAAACTGCGCTGCCGCAGCTTGCAAAAACAAGCACGAATGTGCCTATGAATTCTGCTATGTATTTTTTACTCATAAATTCTAAGCTAATCTATCCCAGCCAAACTTTGCGGGCTTCTTACAGACATAAATATGTGATGTATCGCCTTCTGATGGCCATAAGGGCAAAACCACGCATGGATTGTTTGAAGGGTTACATTGATCCTGGAAGAGCAACATCCATTAGGAATAATATCGTATTGTAAATATTTAAAATTGGTACTTCTTTAATAATGCCACACAGCGGGAATAGAGCGGGAAACAGAGTGAAGAGCGAAGGGAAAAAGAACAAGAAAGAGAAACAGAAAGAGAAAGAGTATACGGCGCACTCCGCTCTCTTTCTCTTTCTTTCTTTTTGTGCCCAGGACTGGATTCGAACCAGCACACCTCGCGGCGCCGCCACCTGAAGACGGTGCGTCTACCAATTTCGCCACCTGGGCCTTCCTTTTCGGGGTGGCAAATATAGGGAAGTTTTCGAATCCCCTAAGTTGACCTTTCTTTTTATTCCTGACAAATGCTTTAGAAAAGGTCCACAGACCACAGACTACGGTCCACAGCACTTTACGTTGCTACACGTTGCAACTTTGCGGTTAAATACAGGAACCGCAAAGACGCTAAGGAACGTGATGAATTTTCCTAATCCGGATCACGGATTACACGGATTAATAAGGAATGCAGGTGATCGGGTAAACAACTAATACCTTATTACCCTAATACCTCAATACCTTTCCGGCCTAAACAGCAACATTGAAATCCCGTAAAGCATCATTCAAACTAGTCTTCAGGTCCGTGCTTTCTTTTCGCTTACCAATGATAAGGGCGCAGCTAACGCCGTATTCACCCGCCGGGAATTTCTTTGTATAACTTCCCGGGATCACCACGCTCCGGGAGGGCACAACGCCTTTGGTCTCTACCGGCTCCGGTCCGCTGACATCAATGATCTTGGTGGATTGGGTGAGCACCACGTTGGCACCCAGTACTGCTTCTTTTTCCACCCGCACGCCTTCCACTACAATGCAGCGGCTTCCGATAAAGCAACCGTCTTCGATCACCACGGGACTGGCCTGCAGCGGCTCAAGTACACCACCGATGCCAACACCACCGCTGAGGTGCACGTTTTTGCCAATCTGTGCACAGCTGCCCACTGTTGCCCAGGTATCCACCATGGTGCCCTCATCCACATAGGCGCCGATGTTTACATACGAAGGCATGAGCACCACGTTGCGGGCAATATAGGCTCCGTAACGGGCCACCGCATGAGGCACGGCGCGTACGCCCAGTTCTTTATAATTTTTCTTCAGCAGCATCTTATCATGAAACTCAAAAGGAGGGAGGTCCCAGGTTTGCATTTGCTGGATCCCGAAATACAGCAGTATGGCCTGCTTTACCCACTCAGCTACCTGCCATCCTGTCCCGGAAGGCTCTGCTACTCTCAACCTTCCTTTGTCCACTTCTTCAATCACCGACCGAACCGCTTCCGTATACGTTGGATCCTGCAACAGCGCCCTGTTTTGCCAAACCTGCTGAATTGTATCCTTAAGTGTCATGCGCTAAAATTATTTTTGCAAACTTAGGCCCTGCACATGAAAGTTCTGGTTCGTTTGCCAAATTGGTTAGGTGACATGGTGATGTCGGTTGGATTTATACACCAGCTAAGCGCGGTTTATCCCGGCGCAGAGGTGAGTGTTATTGCCAGAAAAGGTCTGCACGACCTGCTTCGTTTTTTTCCACCGATGCATCATCAATTTGTTTTTGACCGCGCGGAATATGGAGGCTTTAAAGGGCAGCGCGCATTCGGTAAATTAATCGCTGAAAAAGAAAGCTTCGACCTTTTTTTCTCCCTGCCCGATTCATTTTCTTCCGCCCTCATCGGGTATACCAGCGGTGCACCAAAACGCGCAGGGTTTAAAAAGGAACTCCGTGAAATGCTCCTTACCCATACGTACAAAAAACCAAAAGGACTCCACCGGGTGGAAGAGTATGGAAAACTCCTGGAGCTGTATTCGGGAACGGTGCCGCCATCGGCGGAGGTTGTGTTCCGGCATACCATTCCCAAAGAAGATTACGTGGTGGTGAACATCAATTCGGAAGCCTCTTCGCGCCGGCTCACCATTGATAAAGCCGCAGAGCAAATAACAGCAGTGCGTCAGATCCTGGATAAAAAAATCTTCCTCATCGGGGCTGCGAAAGAACAGCCTTTCGTGGAAACGGTACTCGGAAGAATGGCAGATACGTCCGGTATCGAAAGCATAGCCGGAAAAACCTCGCTGGCTGAACTTTGCCAGGTGCTGGCGGGTGCACGCCTGTTATTAACCACCGATTCGGGGCCGGCACACCTGGCCAATGCACTGGGTACCGATACGGTCGTGCTTTTCGGCGCGGGAAATGAAACCAATACCGCACCGTACCGTAAAGACCTCCGGACGGTCATTCGCCTGGGCCAGTTATCCTGTGAGCCCTGCACCAAAAATGTATGTGTGCGGTTCGGATTGCCCGAATGCCTTGAACGCCTCGATGTATCCACTATTGCTGCTACCGTAAATCAAAGACTGCAACATGGAACGGGCGTTTTTTGAAAAGGAAGTAGCCGCTGCGCTGGAAGTGCTGCGTACCGGTGGCATCATCCTGTATCCAACCGATACCGTGTGGGGATTGGGTTGCGATGCCACCAATGAAAAAGCCGTACGCCGGGTATATGATATCAAGCAGCGTGAAGATTCCAAAAGCCTGATCATCCTGGTGGCGGAAGAGCGCGATGTAGTACACTACGTGGCCGCGCCCGACCTCGCGTTGTTCGATTACCTCCAGGAACAAGCCCGTCCCACTACTGTTATTTACGATGGCGCCATCAACCTTCCGCAAAATGTTATGGCGCCGGATGGCTCCATTGCGATCCGCATCACCGCTGATGAATTCTGCCGCCACATCATCCGCAGGCTGCGTAAACCTATTGTTTCTACCTCTGCCAACATCAGCGGTCAACCTACACCGCAACGTTTTATAGATATTGATCCGGTCATAAGGGGTTCGGTTGATTACATTGTTCAATGGCGCCAGGATGATTCTACCCCCGCTCAACCTTCCCAGATCATCCGCTGGAAAAATGGTGAACCAATTTTTATCAGGAAATAACCTCCCGGAAAGGCAACCGCAAAATCGCAAAGTATTCTCCTCCGCGAAATCCTGGAATACAATCCGTGAAATCAGTGATTATCTTTGCCCGCGATGGACATACCCTGCACCGATAAAGAATTGCGCATCATCAAAAAAGTGGCGTCTGCCGCGCAGGAACTCGGCATGCCCTGTTACCTCGTGGGGGGATTTGTGCGGGATAAATTATTGGATCGGCCGACAAAAGACGCGGATTTTGTTTGCGTGGGCGATGGGCTCGAACTCGCCAAAAAGGCAGCTGGTCATTTCAAACCTTTACCCAAGGTGAGTTATTTCAAAAATTTTGGTACGGCGCAATTCCGGATGGCGGATGGTTTTGACCTCGAATTTGTGGGCGCAAGAAAAGAAAGCTACCGGTCCCAATCACGCAACCCGGATGTAGTACCCGGTACTATTGAAGATGACCAGAACCGCCGCGACTTTACCATCAATGCGCTGGCGGTATCGCTGAACAGCGAAGATTTCGGAACCCTGGTGGATCCTTTCGGGGGGCAGGATGACCTGAAGCAGGGATTGATCCGCACACCACTCGACCCGACTCAAACATTTTCCGATGATCCGCTGCGCATGATGCGGGCCATCCGCTTTGCCGCACAGTTAAAGTTCCGCATCTACCCGGAAACATTTCATGCCATTACAGAACATGCAGAACGCATACGGATCATTTCCCAGGAACGCATTACCGATGAACTGAACAAGATCATCCTGAGTGAAACACCTTCCATTGGTTTCAAACTATTATACGACACAGGCCTGTTACAGATCATCTTTCCTAAAATGGTGGACCTGGCCGGTGCCGAATTTGTGGAGGGCCATGGTCACAAGGATAATTTTTACCACACGCTGCAGGTGCTGGATAATGTAGCGGAAAAATCAAACAACCTGTGGCTCCGGTGGGCAGCCATTTTACATGACATTGCCAAGCCGGCTACCAAGAAGTTTGAAGAAGGACACGGCTGGACCTTTCACGGCCATGAAGTAGTAGGAGCCCGCATGGTTCCAAAGATCTTCGCCAAGTTGAAACTGCCTGCCGGCGACAATATGAAATACGTGCAGAAGCTTGTTGAACTGCACCTGCGGCCCATTGGATTAACAAAAGAAAATATTACCGATTCAGCCATACGCAGGATCCTGTTTGATGCAGGCGAATATTTTGAAGACCTGATGAGTCTTTGCGAATCGGATATTACTTCGAAAAACAAACTAAAAGTAAAACGGTACCTGGCGAATTTTGAGCTGGTGAAAAAGCGTTGTGCCGAGGTGGAGGAACAGGACCGCCTGCGCAACTGGCAGCCACCTTTAACCGGTGAACTGATCATGAACACCTTCGGCATCAAGCCATCGCGTGAAGTAGGCATCATCAAGGACGCCATCCGGGAAGCGATCCTGGATGGCATCATACCGAATGAATATGATGCGGCATTTAAATTTATGGTGGAGAAAGGAAAGGAGTGTGGGTTAGAAATTAAAGCATGAGGGAGGCGGCACGCTCCACGCTCCACGCTGCACGAGGCTTTAATGAAGCGCTTTGCTGAAGACTTTATATTTATAATAGCATTCTAATTAACAAAGAGAAGAGGAGATGAAGAGATTGCCCCAAGGTTGGCATTTACGATCAGATTGACAGGAATCGGGCAAATACAAAACCTATTACGGAACAATTCTTTGCGTCTTATATACTTTGCGGCTTTGCGTGAAATACCCAGAATCTTGGTACACCGCAAAGATGCAGAACATTCTTCCTTTGCGCCTTTGCGGTTGCCTTCAGCATTTCTCACTATATTTGTCGTTATTCTTTTTTCCAGCACATGGCAATACTGAGATTCAGAATATATTTCGAAGAGGATGACAGTGTGTACCGCGATGTGGCCATCCGGCATACGCAAAGCTTTTACGACCTGCACGAGGCCATCCTGAAAGCCTTTGAATTCGACAGCAAACACGGGGCTACCTTCCACCGCAGCAATGATAACTGGCAGCGCGGACGGGAAATAACGCTTGAAGTTTATGACCGGCCCTACAAAGCGCCGCCCCTCCTGATGAAAGATACCACCATTGGTTCGGAGATCCGCGACCCTAACCAGCGCTTCATTTACCTGTACGATTTTGTTAAAGGATGGTCTTTCCTGGTTGAGCTGATCAACGTTTCCAAGGAAGAAAATCCAAAGATCACCTACCCAAGCACCGTACGCAAGGAAGGTATTCCGCCCAGCCAGTATGGAACAAAAAGCCTGCTGGGTGAACGCTTTGCCGATGTGGAAGAAAAATACGACCTCACAAAGGGGGCAGAAGGATTTGGCGAAGAAGGTGAGGAGGGTACCAGTACGGATGAGTTTGGTGGTGGCGGAGAAGAAGCAGGGACAGACACGCAGGAAGATTATTAATTCAATCTTTATAATATAAATGATATCCTGCCTGTAAAGCGGCAGGATTTTTCTTTTCAACCATGACCGGGCGTCACGTAATCATTATTGCTGGTCCCACAGCCGTTGGTAAAACATCGGTGGGTATCGCTGTTGCCCGTCATTTTAAAACATCCATCATCTCCGCCGACAGCCGTCAGTGTTACCGGGAGATGGAGATCGGCGTAGCCCGTCCTACGGCGGAAGAACTGGCCTCCGTTCCTCATTATTTTATTTCCAGCCATTCCATTGAAGAAAAAGTCACTGCTGCCACATTTGAATCCTATGCTTTGCTAAAAAGTGAAGAATTATTCAGAGAACACGATACGGTGGTGATGGTGGGCGGTACGGGACTGTATATAAAAGCATTCTGTGAAGGACTCGATCACATCCCGGAAGTTGCGGAAACCATTCGTAAAGAGATCAATGACCAATACAAGGTCAAGGGAATAGAATGGTTAAGAGACCAGGTCCGGCATCTGGATCCTCAGTACTACAGCCAGGGTGAAATACATAATCCTGCACGGTTGCTTCGTGCCCTCGAAGTCCGGCAGGCAACAGGACTATCCATTCTGCACTTCCGGACCGGAAAAAAAGCAGATCGGCCCTTTCACATCACTAAAATTGCTTTGACGCTTCCAAAAGAAGACCTGCACCGCAATATCAACCACCGCGTGGATGAAATGATGGAAGCGGGACAGGAAGAGGAATGCCGGCGGCTGCTGCCCTTCAGGCACCTGAAAGCATTGCAGACAGTCGGGTACTCTGAGCTGTTTGATTATTTTGATGGGAAGTATACCCGGGAAGAAGCAATTGAAGCGATCAAAAAAAATACACGTCAGTATGCAAAGCGGCAACTAACCTGGTTCCGTAAAGGTGAAGGTTATACCTGGTTACCTCCTGATGTAAATGCCGTGATCAGGCAATTGGCTCCTGCGTAACCGGGAGGTAAATATAAAAAGACGCGCCCCGGCCTTCTTCGCTCTGCGCACTGATATCACCCTGGTGATTGAGCGCTACTTTTTTACAAAGCGCAAGCCCAATGCCGGAACCCGGGAAAGATTGTTTATCGTACAGCCGCTTGAATAAAGCAAAGATCTGCTCCGAGTATTCCTGGCTGAAGCCAATGCCATTATCCTGCACAATGATCTCATAAAAATCCAGGTCTTTTCGAAGGGAAACGGATTCATGTTGTTTGTCCGCTTCTTTCAGTTTCCTGCAAAGGATACGGATATGAGGAGGAACACCGGCCCTTGAAAACTTCAGCGCATTATTCAACAGGTTATAAAACAACTGGTGCATTTGCAGCGGAATGGCTTCAATGACCGGGAGGCGCTGCGGTTCAATGATCGCACCCTTTTGTGTGATCAGCAGGTCCAGGTCAAGCAAAACCTGGGAAATCGTTTCATTCAGGTCGGTTCGTTCGAAAGACTGTTGCCTTTTTAAAGATGAAAAACTGAGGATATCCTTTATCAGCACGGACATTCTTTCTGAAGCATTCATGATCTTTTCCAACTGCTTGCGGCCGCGTTCATCGAGGCGTTCCGCCTGCGTTTCCAGTAAATAACTTCCGAATGAACGGATCTTACGCAATGGTTCCTGGAGGTCATGTGAGGCAACGTAGGCATACTGCTCCAGTTCTTCGTTGGAGCGTTCCAGTTCTGTAATATTGGTCTTCAGGTCTTCCTGGAATTTTTTGATCTCCGAAATATCATGGAACGTAGCGGTAACACCATCATTCAGTTTGGCCAGCGAAACAAAGAACCAATTAGGGCCATCGTTTTCCTGGAAGAATATTTCAAATTGCGTGGGCTTCGACGTATTCACAACTTCTGTAAAACGTTCCCGCAGGTTATGGTCTTTACTGAAAACAGGAAATTCTTCCAGCCGTTTTCCAAACATTTCCTTTACTTTCTTTCCCAGCAGTTTCTGTGCGGCCTTATTAGCAAAATAAAGTTTGAAATCCTGTACTTCACCGCTCTTACGTACGGCTTTAAAATGTACGATCCCGTTATCCGATGTATTTAACACAGACTCCAGGAATCCTTCCAGCCAGCGTCCCTTGCGCTGAAGCAAAACATTGGAGATCAGTACGGCCAGTATCAGTACCAGGGCACCGAGAAAAAGAAGTGTGCTCCACAGGTTGGTTTGTTTCTTGGAATTATTGAGTAAAATAAATCCTTCGTCCAGCAGGCGGTGTTCTTCCCGGATCGTTTCATCGATCAGTATATGAATTTTATACAGGCTGTCCAGCCTCCAGGCTTCGCCGGCATCAATGATCTCCTTTATATTGCGGGCCATCAGTGCCGGCATTTGTTCCTGCACCCGGTCCGATATTTCCCGGACTTTAAGCACCTGGTGCGGGTTATCCTTGACCAGACTTTTAATATTCACCAGTTCATTACGGATTCCTTCCGCTTCTTTTTTGTAGAGACTGTAAAATTCCGGAGCGGCGTTTTCCTGTAAGGGTGAATAAACCTGTGCACTTTTAAAATGGGCTGATACTCTTTCCAGTGAACTGATGACTTCACGGGTATGATTGACCTGCCTTGTATAATCCTCCATTTTTTTGAAGCTGCGCCTGTTCAGGAAAATAACCAGAACGACAAGAAAAAATGCAAGTCCGAAGGCAATGAGCGCACGAATATTCATGAAATGTGGTAGTATCACAATTTAATGCCTTCTTTCATATAGTGTAATAAATGGGGAAGGACATCCGTAGATGTCCTTCCCGTATGTGAAGTTCTGGTTTACTAGATCTTCCATCCAACGGTCAGCAATACCTGGCCTAACCTGGAATTAATGGATGCACCCGAATAAGGTCCGTACTGCAAACGGTAAGGAAAGTTTACATCTTTCCCGGTCTGGTGGACATAGGTAAGGTCAATGAACTTTCCCCGGTGGCGGTAACCGAGGCCACCGCTTAAATTCAGCTTATGGCCTTTTTCTCCACGGATATCTTTATAAGGATTTCCGTAATAGGCAGCGCCCAGTCGCAGCATCAGTACTGTAAATTTCAGCTCACCACCAACGCGGAAATTGAAGGCTCCCTTATAAGCCCTGTCCACAGCCTTGTTCAGGTCTTTCAGGTAGTCTGCATCATTTTCCGTAATGGCGTATTCATCATCCGGGTGAAATGAATTCACCTTGTAGTTTATATATTCCACGTCTGCCGTCAGAAAACCTCTCTGCTTCGTAACGTCTTCAATTTCCCGCAATACGTAGGAGATACTGCCAATAGCCCTGTACGGTGTGATCAGCGTATACTTGGCCTGGTTGGGCTCACCGTAATTGTAATCACGCGAATAGTCCGTCCACACCGAATTGTCTGCTGATTCCACATCTGCTTCCAGCTCCGATTCGTAGGTGTCGGTAAGACTGTAAACCGTGGGTGTATGAAAGGCCAGGCCCAAACGCCAGAATTCTGCAGGTTTATAGATCATTCCCAGCTTTGCATTGAAACCGGTTCCCTGCGTAGTAAGTGAATTTTTAAAAATCGCATAGTTGAACTGGTTGTTCCCGTTTTCCGTGGCATCGGCTTCCAGGAATTCACTTTCGCGGTTGTAATAAAGAAAGGGCACTCCAATAGTTCCGCCGAACATCAGTTTGTCGCGTACATTGACCGCCAGTCCCAGGGCCAGTTCCGTAACACCACCCCTTGATTTAATGGTATTCTGCTGCAGAAGCCCGGTGCCCAGTACATTTGCTGCCCGGCTCTGGAACTGGTAATTACCGGACGTGCCGCCACCTACCGTATCTACCAGGAAAGTATTTACAGCCAGGCTGGTTCCACCCGGAAACTTTTCAGCTGCCGAACCATCACGGATATTGTTATTGCGCAATTCTTCCAGGAAAACCTGGGTAAAAGAACTTTCCGTGGTTTGTCCTTTGTATTCGAGGCTGCCATTGAAATTACCACTCCTGTTTACGGCGAGGCTGAAGGCAGAATTGCGGATCCTTCCCTGTCTTACCCCCGAACCTAATACAACACCTGATGTTCCCAGGGTCAGATCCCTGTCCTTCGTGCTCGTCCTGGTTCCGAAGTAGGAAGCCTTTTGCTTGCCAAATGAAAAATTAGGACTGAGTACGAGGTCACCGGTGCGGTAAAAGGCCAGCCCGGCAGGATTTACAAATGTTGCACTGATATCACCGCCAAGTGAGCCCATGGCACCGCCCACAGCCTGGGTACGGGCCGTACCACCGGGTGTTGTCCATGAAAAACGCAGGGCATCGGCCGGTTCCTGGGCCAGCAAACCAACCGGCAGGGCCAAAGCGGCAAAGCATATAAGTTTCTTCATATTGTGTTTTGTTAGGGATGTGCACGGTCATCCTGCTGTCGTATAAATTCCGGGTAGCGGAAACCGACACAAGTATTTAGGGCAGGTTTGCGCCTGCTGAATGAATGATGAATCAGAACCTTCTTACAGGAGCATTTCCACCGCTGCCGGAAGAGGAAGAACCTGATCCTGAGCTGCTTGATGGAGTGCTGCCGGAACTTGAAGCTCTTGGTGTACCGGAAGAAGACGAAGATGAAGAAGATGAACCGGAATTGCCCGATGTGCCAAAAGATTCACGGATGTAACGTCCGGCATTGGAACCGCTTCCCCTGTAATTGTCAGATGAATTGGAACCGTTCGTGTTGTAAGACCGTGAAGTTTTCGGATTGTTATTCTGCGTTGTCTGCGGGTTATCGTAAACGTTCAGGTTATAACGTCGGGGCGTATTGTAAACCGGGGTTCTGGGGTTGGCTACAAAAACATAATTGTGGCTGTAATACGGATTGTAAAAATAATTCCAGGAAGAATAATAATTCCAGGGAGTGTTGTATGAATAGTACCCGTTGTAATAACGGTTATAGGTTGTCCAGTCATTGTCCATTACAGACCAGCGGTTACGGTTGCGGATCTTCATACGCAGGTAACGGTCTTCTTCTGCATAAACATCATAATCATCCCTGCGTGAGGTCCTTTCGTCCTGACGATCATATTCAGCAACCGGCCTTGCGGGTGAATAATAAACGTCATCGGGAGTTTGTCCTGATTTGTAAGCTGTAGTACAGCTGGCGAAGAGAAGTGCAATCGTTACAATGGGTAAAAAAGATTTCATAACAGATGCGTTTAAATGGTTATGCGGTATATGTTACTTTTGCCGTCCACAGTAAATTTCAACAATTTGCTGTTAAACAAACGATAAAAGGGCAAGAATTTTTAATTATGGGAAAAGAGTTAACAACAAGGGCACAGGATTACGCGCAATGGTACAATGACCTGGTCATTAAAGGTGGTTTGGCTGACTATTCAGCAGTGCGCGGCTGTATGGTGATCAAGCCTTATGGATTTGCCCTTTGGGAAAATATGCGTGATGTGCTCGACCGCATGTTCAAGGATACCGGTCACCAGAATGCCTACTTCCCGCTCTTTGTTCCCAAAAGCCTGTTTGAAGCGGAAGAAAAAAACGCCGAAGGTTTTGCGAAGGAATGTGCCGTTGTCACCCACTACCGGTTGAAGTCTGATCCTTCTGCTAAAGGAAAACTGATGGTGGATCCGGAAGCAAAACTTGAAGAAGAGCTGGTGGTTCGTCCAACCAGTGAAGCCATTATCTGGAATACTTACCGCGACTGGATCCAGTCGTACCGCGACCTGCCGCTCCTGATCAACCAGTGGGCCAACGTGGTGCGCTGGGAAATGCGTACGCGCCTGTTCCTGCGCACAGCTGAATTTTTGTGGCAGGAAGGTCATACCGCGCATGCAACAGCAGAAGAAGCCGTTTCCGAAACGGTACAGATGCTGGATGTGTACGCCACATTCGTGGAGGAATACATGGCATTGCCGGTAGTGCGCGGAGTGAAAACACCCGGTGAACGGTTTGCCGGTGCAGAAGACACCTATTGCATTGAAGCGCTGATGCAGGATGGAAAAGCCCTTCAGGCAGGTACCTCGCATTTCCTCGGTCAGAATTTTGCGAAAGCGTTTGAAGTAAAATACCTGAGTAAGGAAAACAAGCAGGAATATGTTTGGGCCACCAGCTGGGGCGTAAGCACACGACTGATCGGGGCGCTGGTGATGGCGCACAGTGATGATGAAGGCCTTGTACTTCCGCCGCGTATTGCACCGGTGCAGGTGGTGATCGTTCCGATTTTCAAGGGTGATGAGCAGAAGGCGAAGATTGGCAGCCGCGTAGAGCAGGTCATCCAGGAATTAAAAAGTAAGGGCATCCGCGTGAAGTATGATGATAACGACAACAACCGGCCAGGCTGGAAGTTTGCCGAATACGAACTGAAAGGCGTACCGGTGCGAATGGCTATTGGTGCACGTGATCTTGAAGCCGGTGTAGTGGAAATCGCGCGGCGTGATACAAAAGAAAAAGCAACCGTTCCGCTGGAAGGGGTATCCGGGTATATTGAAACGTTATTGGGCACCATCCAGGGTAATCTTTTTAACCGCGCCAGATTGTACCGCGAAGAACATACAACCGAAGTAGCAACCTGGGATGAATTTGTTTCCGTGCTGGATGATAAGGGTGGATTTGTTTCAGCACACTGGGATGGTACCCCGGAGACAGAAGAAGCCATCAAGGAAAAAACAAAAGCCACCATACGCTGCATACCGTTAAACAATAAGCAGGAAACCGGAAAATGTGTGTTGACCGGAAAGCCGTCACCACAACGGGTGTTATTTGCGCGTGCCTATTAGGATTGCTTATGGCGGAAGGATTATTGAAATAAGAGCATTGCGCTTTACAATTATCTGAAACGGAAATTTATTTGGTTGGTCTTAGCGACTTTGCGGTTAAAAAAAATGCAACCGCAAAGTCGCAAAGTCCTAATTCCAGATTCCCAATTCCAAATTCCTCCTCAATAGGTGCTGTTCCTGGTGAATCTGGTTTATATGGTATTTACAACCTTTGCTGAAAACAGGATCGCACAGATCTACCGTGTTTAGCAATGGTGTAATAATTGCATCCAACAACCAACAAACCTGCATATGGAATCAAACCAAACTCTGTTCTCCCTGTCTATAGACCCGGTAACCAAAGCTCACCTGTCTGATACAGCGCGGTGGGCCCGTTTCCTGGCTGTTTTCGGGATCATCATGCTTTTTGCCTTTATGATCATTACCCTCCTTGGGGTAACGATGTTTGCCGACCAGAGCGTAGGCATTTTCCCCGACGGATCTTCTTCCACTCAAATAAGCAACGCCGCTAAGATCAGTATGGTGGTCAGCGCGGTGGTAATAACGGTTGTAACATTTTTTCCGCTGTTATTCCTGCTTCGTTTTGCCAGCCGCATGCGCCGGGCGCTGGCTGCCAATGACCAGCAGAACCTGAATGAATCCTTCCTGAACCTGAAAATATATTTCCGTTACCTGGGCATTGTAGTGATCATTGTCCTGGTGGTGTACCTGTTGATTTTTATAATTGGCGTTCTCGCTGCCTCAACAAATACTTAGTGTGCCGACAGGTAGTTATAATCTTTCAGCAAAATTTCAAGGAATTCAAAAGGAGAGAGGGGTGTTTGAATCTTCAGGTGGTTCTTGATTTTTTCGCTGGCCATTTCAGCCATTGCATAATCGTGCCGGCGTTTTGCCGTATCAAGAATACCTTTTAACGCATTGATGTCACGGTCGCTGAGCTGCATCACCTGCGGAAATGAAGGCGTATACGTATTGGATACTTCCGTAAAGATCGTTTCGTCGATCGTTCCTTCCTGCCTAGTGCGGATAAGGATCGTATGGGCCAGCATATCACCCAGCCGCTGTCTTTTTTTACTCGCATTCACCAGGATCACATCCAGCACCAGCAGGATCATGGCGGCAGAGGCCTGGAACATAAATTCATTATCGTTTCGCTCTACGGCACTGGGTGCGTATATGAGGATTACCAGGGCCATAAAATCGGATGTACGGATGAGCCACCGGATAATGATCTGGCTGATCGCCACCCGGCCACCATTTTCATTCACCACCCTTATGCCCGTGATGCGTTTGCCGATACTTTGTCCTTTCATCAAAATCTCGCAGATGAGGTGGTACAGTCCGGGGGGAACAATCAGCAGGAACAGGAACAGGGAGCGGAGGAAGTTATCACCTTCATCACCAAAATCATCCCTCTGGATCCAATTGAAAACTTTGGCAAGTATAATAGCGTAAAAAATTACCACCAGCACATCTACCACCCAGGCCAGGAACCGCCGGTGAAAGGGAGCCGCTTCAAAATCGAGGTCGATATTAAAGTTCGTTGCAATACGGATGGTGCTCATGCTCGGGAATTGCCAACAAGTTAGGATATAAACGGTTTTCTAAGAAGGCAACAGCGTAAAATATACTATTTTACAAGCCTAAACCGTGCGTGATTGCGAGAAGGATTATTTATAAAAAAGAACAAGGACCGCTGGGAAGAGATCCAGGACGGAACAACCACCGATCCTGATGAAATGGCAAAAAATTTCACGCAACTGGTGGATGACCTGGCCTATGCCAAAACATTTTATCCAACCAGCCGGGTAACACAGTACATCAATGCCATGGCCTCCCGCATCTTTCTCGGCATTTACCAGAACCGCAAGGAAGAATCCAACCGGTTGGTTAAATTCTGGAAATATGATGTACCGGACACGATGTACCGCCACCGCCTGACCGTTTTATTTACGCTCTGCTTTTTCCTCCTCTTCTTTGTTGTCGGTTTTTTTTCCGCCCGCCAGGATCCTCCGTTCATCCGCGAAGTATTGGGTGATGGATACGTGGACCTGACGGAACGAAATATTGAAGAAGGTAATCCCTTTGGCATTTACGGCGATGAGAATTCTCTATACATGTTTGTCCGTATCATGCTGAACAACATCCGTGTTTCCTTTACCTATTTCTTCCAGGGACTGCTCCTGGGTATACCTACCATGATGAACCTTGGAAAAGAAGCCATCCGCCTCGGTGCATTTGAGCAGATGTTTTTTGCAAAAGGGCTGGGCCTGCAGGCCGTGGTTACCGTGCTCATTCACGGGTTACTGGAGCTCACGGCGATCATCATTGCCTGCGCCGGTGGTTTGATCATGGGAAAAAGCGCGCTGTTCCCGGGTACCATCAGCCGGATCGATGCGTTCCGCAACGGTACAAAAGATGGGGTGAAGCTGATCGTGGCTCTTATCCCTATTTTTGTTATAGCTGCCTTACTGGAAAGCTACGTAACACGATATTACAAGATGCCGCTGGCGTACAGTATTTCCATCCTGGCTGTTTGCTCCCTGTTTGTACTCTGGTATTTTGTATTGTATCCTTATAAACTTTACAACCCAAAAAAGAAGGAAGTCCAATCCGTACATGCGTAAATTTTTCTGTCATACCATTTTTATACTATTCCTCTTTTCATTCATGGCGCCAGTGGCAGGCTACTGCCAGGACGATGAAACGGGAACTGTTATTGCTCCGGATGTAGAGCTGGATGAAGATCCGGAGGCGGAAAAAGCTTCCGTATTTAAAAATGCTGATCCTTCCGCAAGGGTGGAAACCCGGAAGATAGCTCCTGGTAAAATAACATCCTTGCGGGACGATGAAGACTTCTGGTATGCCAATAGTGAAAAGAAGAAGGAACCCAGGAAAAAAGCTGCTGATCAGGGAAGCAATTATTCGGGAGCATGGTTTACCCAACCCTGGTTTCGCACATTGGTTTGGATCATTATTATCGTGGCCTTTGTGGCAGTAGTAGTTCTCTTTCTTGCCTCCAGTAACATCAGCATTTTCCGTTCGTCGCCAAAAGCGAAAAAAGAAGAAGAAACACCAGAAGGAACAGAAGATATTTTTACCCTTGATTTTGACCAGGAGATCAATAAAGCCATAGCGGATAAAAATTTCCGCCAGGCGGTCCGTTTCCTTTACCTGCGCACCCTGCGACAGCTGGCCGACAGGGGACTGATCCAGTATACGCATGAGAAAACAAACAGTGAGTACGTATCGCAAATGTTCCCCACTCCGCATTACAGGGATTTTTTTCGGCTGACCCGCGATTTTGAGTATACCTGTTATGGCCGGTTCGAAATAAATGATCGTGAATTCGGTTCTATCCATGAAGATTTTTCAGCATTTCAAAAACGTACGGCCGCATGAGAAAGTTCCTGCCGTATATCATTGCACTTATTGTTGTAGCCGGGTTGGTGGTGTTGGTCATGAATAACAACAATCTCCGTTCGAGAAGAATGGATGAACGACTCACCCTCCGCCAGGAAGATAAAATACCATACGGTACATATGTAGCCAGCCGCCTGCTGCCGGACATGTTTCCCCGTGCCGCTATTTCTTTCGACCGCAAGGAACCGGGTGAATGGGATTCTGTATTCCAGTCATCCTATAACCAGGCCGCCATACTGGTATGCAAGGAGTTCAACGCCGATGATGAAGAGTTATACCGGCTCCTGCATTTCGCCCGCATGGGCAATTATGCCTTTATCATTACCAATGAAATTTCTTCCGACGTGCGTTCCATGTTCAACCTCACGGCGAACGGATCGCTGGAAGGATTGGATGGTTTTTCAGAGGATAGTCTCGTGGTAAACCTGGAGCATCCGCCTTACCCCTCACCGGGCCGTTACAGCTACCCCGGAAAACGGTTTGGTGGATCTTTTTATTCCATCGACCGGCTGCGTACAACGGTACTCGGACGAAACGAATCCGGCATGCCCAATTTTGTACGGCTTGATGTGGATGAAGGCAGCATTTTCATTCATATGGCGCCACTGGCCTTCAGCAATTATTTTATCCTGCATAAAAACAATATTGAGTACTTCCAACAGGCGCTGTCCGTAATTCCGCCAACGGTTGAAAAGGTGGTTTGGAATGAATACTATCTTGTCAAACCAAAAGACGATTCCAATTCATCCGGCTCCAAAGGCACGGACTGGTTACGCGTGCTGATGGGATATCCTTCTTTCCGTGCCGGCCTGCTGACCGCCCTACTTTTTCTGCTGCTGATGATGATTTTGGAAAGCCGGAGAAAGCAACGGATGATCCCTGTGCATACAAGACCGCAGAACGATTCGCTTGATTTTATTAAAACCATCGGCCGTCTTTATTACGACCGCCGCGACCATCACAACCTGGCGCGAAAGATGGCCACTTATTTCCTGGAGCATGTACGGTCTACCTACAAACTGCCAACGCATACGCTTGATGATCGTTTTGAAGATGCGCTGCATTATAAAAGCGGGTACGATAAAACCGAGCTCCATCGCATTACAGGATTTATCCGCAAGCTTGATGAAGTATCAATGATCCGGGAAGCACAGCTTTCCTCTTTTTATAATCAACTGGAATTATTTTATCAAAAAACCTAAGATGGAAGAACAAATTTTTCAGCAGCGCACCGACCTTTCCGAGCTGAGTCATGCTGTACATTCCGTTCGGCAGCAGATCAGGAAAGTGATCGTAGGCCAGGACGAAATGGTAAGGCTCATTATTGCCGCGCTGCTGGCTGACGGACACGTATTGATCGAAGGCGTGCCGGGTGTAGCGAAAACATTGACGGCGAAGCTGGTGGCCCGCTGCATGGATGTACATTTTTCACGCATTCAGTTTACTCCCGATATGATGCCTTCGGATGTTTTGGGCACCCCGGTGTTCAACCCGAAAGAAGGTACGTTTGATTTTAAAAGAGGACCTGTATTCAGTAACGTGGTGCTCATTGACGAGATCAACAGGGCTCCGGCAAAAACACAGGCCGCTCTTTTTGAAGTAATGGAAGAACGACAGGTAACGGTAGACGGAAGAACCTACCCGATGCCGCCGCCCTTTATGGTACTGGCCACCCAAAATCCAATTGAGCAGGAGGGAACCTACCGGCTTCCCGAAGCGCAACTGGACCGTTTCCTGTTCAAGATCATGGTACCTTATCCAACCGAAGCACAGGAACTGGAGATCCTCACGCAATTCCATGGCATGGGCAACCGCGATGTGGTATCATCTATTTCACCGGTACTCCAGGCCGAGCAGGTGGCAAAGATCCGCCAGCAGGTAAAGAGCCTCCTGATTGAAGAAAAATTACTCCAATTCATCGCACGCCTGGTGCACCAGACACGAAATCATAAATCTATTTACCTCGGCGCTTCTCCACGTGCATCGCTGGCCATTATGAATGCGGCAAAAGCAATGGCAGCCATCAATGGACGTGATTTTGTAACGCCTGATGATATTGTGGAGGTAGTATCGCCCGTATTGCGTCACCGCATTATCCTGTCGCCGGATAAGGAGATGGAAGGTGTTACGGAAGATGAAGTGATCAAACAGATTGTTCAATCCCTGGATATTCCCCGTTAATGGCCCAACCCCAATTTATTACCTGGTTTAACCGTTCTTCATTTTACCTGAGCAGGCGTGTTTACATCACGGGGTTTACAGCTGCCGCCTTGTTCGTGCTTTCCTATTTTTTACCGCCCCTCTATACCATTGCACTCGCAGTGCTGCTGCTGTTACTGGTTTGCGTGGTTATTGATACCATACTGCTGTATACCCGCAAAGGTGTGTCGGGAAAACGCTGGCTTCCTGAACGGCTGAGCAACGGTGATGAAAACAGGGTAGTACTCGACATTCATAACCGCTATTCTTTCCCGGTAAACCTGATCCTGATCGATGAATTGCCCCTGCAGTTCCAGGAACGTAAATGGATCCGGAAAGCTTCGGTTGATGCGGGTGCATCACGGGAAATTGAATATTTGATCAAGCCGCAGGAGCGGGGCGAATACAGCTTTGGTAAGATCAATGTATACGCCAGCACGATCCTGAATATTGTACGCAGAAGAATCATACTGGATGCCGATGTTACGGTAAAGGTTTATCCATCCTTTATCCAGATGCGCCGTTATGAACTTTTAGGCGTTGCGGCCCGGTCGGAGCAGATGGGAGTGAAACGGATGCGCAAGCTCGGGCACAGCATGGAGTTTGAGCAGATAAAGGAATACGTACGCGGCGATGATTACCGTACCATCAACTGGAAGGCTACAGCCCGCCGCGGCGACCTGATGGTGAATAACTACACCGATGAACGCAGCCAGCAGATTTACTGCATCATCAATAAGGGCCGCGTTATGAAAATGCCGTTTGAAGGACTCACGCTGCTGGATTATGCCATCAATGCCGCACTGGTTTTATTGAACACAGCCCTGCAAAAACACGACAAGGCCGGCCTGATTACCTTTTCAGAAAACCTAGATACATTTGTGGGTGCGGATAAAAAGCCCGGCCAGCTGAATGATATCCTGGATACGTTGTACCGGCAAAAAACGGCCTTCCTGGAGCCTGATTTTGAAAAGCTGTTTTCGATTGTGCGCAACCGGATCACCCAACGCAGCCTGCTGGTATTGTTTACCAATTTTGAATCGCTGGAAAGCCTGGACCGCGAACTGCCCTCACTGAAACGCCTGGCGCATTACCACCTGCTGATGGTGGTGCTGTTTGAGAACACCGAATTAAAACAGTTAACGGAAACGCCTGCCAAAACAACCGAGGACATTTACATCCGCACCATCGCTGAAAAATACCGCCACGAAAAATACCTCATTGTAAAAGAACTCCAGAAGCATGGTATTGTTGCCGTGCTGAGCACACCGCAGCGGTTAACCGTGAATGCGCTGAATAAATACCTGGAGTTGAAGAACAGGTCGAGTATTTAGTAATTGGGAATTTGGAATTAGGAATTTGGGATTGGGAATTGGGATGCGAAACTTGGCGGCTTTGCGGTTGGCTGTTTCTTCCAGGTTACATTTGCAAATCAATGGATGATTCTCCGAATATTTATGCAGAAGGCAAGTTGTTGCTGATTGATAAACCGCTCTACTGGACTTCATTTGATGCCGTGCGGAAAGTGCGAAACCTCGTACGCACCAAAAAAGTAGGGCATGCCGGAACTCTGGATCCCCTGGCTACCGGGCTGCTTATTATCTGCACGGGTAAGTTTACCAAGAAGATCAATGAATACATGGCGCAGGAAAAAGAATATACGGGCACCATTACCCTTGGGGCCATCACCCCAACCTACGACCTGGAAAGCGAACCGCAGCAATTCTGCGCTACGGCACACCTGACGCCGGAAGCTTTAAGGGAAGCAACCAAACCATTTACCGGGCCGATCCTGCAAACGCCACCGATCCATTCTGCTATAAAAAAAGAAGGCAAGCGCGTATATGAACTTGCAAGAAAGGGTATCGATGTAAAACTGGATCCGAGACCGGTGACTATTTATGAATTTGAAATCGTTACAGTAGAAGAAAACCGGGTTCATTTCCGGGTAGTTTGTTCAACGGGAACGTATATACGAAGCTTGGCCAATGATTTTGGTGCGGCGCTGGGATGTGGCGGGTACCTCAGCGCGCTGTGCCGCACGCGCATCGGGCCATTTACGCTGAAAGACGCCCAGACCATACAGGTACTCGAAGAAGAAATAAGGTCTCAGAAAGGATAATCCACTCCAAACTGCAACTGCCCGTTAAAAAGCTGCCAGTTGTAAAACCATTGTGGCTGACCCGGTACTTCACCCGAAGGGTTTTTGGCTTTATAGGCATAATCCAGCCGCAGTTTGAAAAAGCCGAAATCGATCCGCAGTCCCGTACCAACACCAATTGCCAGGTCATTCCAAAGTCGTCCCAGGTCTATTTCTTCGTTCTCCATCGATGGATCATCCCGCAACGACCATACGTTTCCTATATCGGTAAAAAGGGCACTGTTCAAACTCGCGCCGTTGATACTGGCTATATAAAAACGGTATTCAAGGTTGGTCTCCAACTGGAAATCACCAAACCGGTCGGGTGCTACTTTCGGGTCAAAAGAAGCGATTCTTGAACCCGGACCCAGTTTACGCAATCCCCAGGCACGCATGCTGTTCGGACCTCCTGCATAAAATTGCCGGTAGAAAGGCAGGTAAAAATTGAGGCTGTCGGGTTCAGGCGTTTTGAACCTGGGTAAACCTACCCCGGCACCTACCATAAAACGATAAGCAAGCGCGGTGCGCCGAATGGTATAGGTGCGCCTGTGTGAAAAATCAGCGCGCACAAACCGGTACAGGTTACTGTCCAGGAATTTATTATTGCGGATTAAGCCGGCAAACAAACCGGATACTTCAGCGCCGTACCGGGTGATGCCGGAAACACCATATTTTCTTTGACCGATCGCAGGTTTTGAAAAGGCAAAGTTTTGCGACCAGAGGGTACTTAAAATAAGCCCGGTATTGAAAATATACCGGTATGATGCGTTTGAATCGATGGCGATTTCTAGCCCTTTCTTTCTGTCCAGGAGGTTGTATTCGATATTCGGGATGCGGAGTGATGATAAATTGTTACCATGATTAAACTCATAACCCAGTGAAGAATTGAATGTACTGACGTTAAAATATTCTACCCGGTCAATGTTGCTGACGTTCAGGTTCAGGATAGTGCGTGTGTTTTCTTTCCATGTAGTGGAAAAAAGACGGTTGATGGGCAAATACGGAATATACCGGGGAAAACTGATGGTATGGCTGAGGGCGGCCTGTAAAGACTGGACCAGCGAATTGTTATTGTTGTTATTCCGGTTACCGTTTAATTCAATTCCGTACCGTGCCGTTGTAATGGCCTGATTCGCAGCCCTGGCAAAGTTCCTGTTCTGCAGAGAAACATTCAAGCCGATACCCAGGAGGTTTCCCTGTAGAAAGGGCTGGTTGGTATTCCGGTTAATTTCAATATTGGTGCTGAAAGCATATTTTTTCTGCGGCGACATGCGCAATATAAAATCCACAGTATCCTCACCGGGTCGCGGGTGCTGTTCCAGGTTCACCAGTCTCCAGGAATTCAACGCATTGAACCGGTTCAATGTGCGTTGCTCATTCCGCTGGCTGTACAGGTCTCCTCTACGGAGGTAAATGTTTGCCGGGAAAATCTCGGGTTTGTACCGGTTGTAGTAAGTAATAATATTGTATTCACCCGCACGGAAATTCTGGGCTACAAACTTTGCCGTATCGGCATCTACGTCGGGATAAACCGTGATGGTGCCTACATGAAATTTGCGCAAGTGCGAGGTATCGCGGTTGGCGCGCAGGGTGATTTCAACATCTGCGGTAGGATTCTGTCGCCGGGCACGCAGGGCCGCCAGTTGTCTTGCCTGTTCAATGGGATCAAGGGTAGGGCGAAGAAGCCCGATTCCCACTGTATCCCAAATGGCCAGTAATTCTTCCGATGTAAAAAGCAGGTATCCGTTATTGCGGTAAAGATCGGCCAGCCGGTCGCGTTCCGATGAAATGAGCGGCTTCGAAAACGGATCTCTTTTTTTGATCAGTGCCTGTCCCTGTGATTGAAAGGCCAAATCCTGCAAGTCGGGTGTGCCCAGGCGTTTTCCTGAGGTATCGCGTGTGAGGTTATAGCTGATTGAATCCAGCCTTACCAGCTTACCCGGCAACACTTTAAAGTTAATAAAGGCGCGCTGCTGGTCGCGGTCTTCCCGGATCGTTACTTCCGGAATGATGGTATCGCGGTAATAGCCTTCCGAGTTCAGCAGGGCACGCATGTAGATTACAGACTTCGACACGTTTGAACTATCGTAAACTGCGGGGTTATCAAGGTAACGAAGGAGTACCCACCTCTGGGCGGTCCGGTTGCGGATGCTGTCGTGAAGTTGGCCTTCGAGTTGGCTGACAAGAGTTTTCCTGGCGTCTGTGCTAAATTCGCCTTCGATTTCAATTTTGGTATCGTACACAAAAGGTTTGCTCACGGGGTATTTCCGCACAATCACACCGCAGGAAAAAAGTGAGCACGCGACAAGAAGCAAAATGGGGCAGGAAAGCTTTTTTGTCTTTATCGCGGAAGAAAACATAAGTTAGTGCCGGTCTATGCTAAGTAAAAATGAGTCCAAATATATCCAAAGTTTAGCCCTAAAAAAAGGAAGGGAAGGCGAGGGCCTCTTCGTTGCAGAAGGACCGAAGATTGTTGCGGAACTGCTGCAGGCAGCACCACACCGTATTCAACGCCTGTATGCAACAGCGGAATGGATCGATAAAAATAAGGCGCTACCTGCATCCCTCCCCGTGCAGGCAATTACCGGTTATGAACTGGAAAAGATCTCACAGTTACAGACACCCAATGAAGTGGTGGCCCTGGTAAAACAATTCGAATCCATCATTCCGCAGAATTTTTCCTGGGCTGTTTATCTGGATGGCGTGCAGGACCCCGGTAACTTCGGAACCATTATCCGCATCTGTGATTGGTTTGGCGTACAGCACATAGTATGCAGCCCGGGATGCGCAGACCGTTACAATCCGAAAGTGGTTCAATCAACCATGGCCAGCATTGCCCGCGTAAATGTTTTTTATGATGAAACGGAAAGCTGGCTTCAGCAACAGCACATTCCCTTATTTGCTGCCGCACTGGATGGTGAATCGCTTTACAAAATGAGCCGGGTGGAAAAAGGCATTCTTCTGATCGGCAATGAATCTAAAGGTCTGCGTCCGGAGTTACTCGGGCGCGCCCATAAAAAAATCACCATTCCAAGACAGGGCGGTGCAGAATCGTTAAATGCAGCGGTGGCTACCGGGATCATTCTTTCGCACCTGGCTTCCTAACGGAAATGAATGGCTTTAATAGGCTGGATCCTGCGCACCAACAGGGAAGGAATCAATAAAACAAGAAAAGAAATAAGCAGCGTTCCGCCGGTAATGGCCAGCACCTGCCACCACAATACTTTTACTACTGCCTTATCCATATAGTACGCATCTTCCGGGAGCGAAATGAACCCGGTTCTGGTTTGCAGGTACATCAGCAATAAGGCAATGCCCACGCCGGCAATGATGCCAGCAAAAGTGATCAGTGATGAATGATACAGGAATATTTTTTGAACCGACCAGTTGGATGCGCCGAGAGCTTTCAATATACCGATCATCTGAACCCTTTCGAGTACTAAAATAATCAGGCAGGTAATCAGGTTGATGATCGCAATCACGATCATAATGGCGATCAGAACGGCGCTGTTGGTATTGGTGACCTGGAGCCAGTCAAAAATGTTGGGCTGAAGTTCCTGCGCGGTCCTTGTTTCCCATAACTGGGGGAATTGCTCCTCTTCAAATACCGCAGTGCTGGCCTCATCCATTTTGCGGTAGTCATCCAGGAAGATCTCGTAACCCCCGATCTGGAAGTCCTCCCAGTTGTTCAACCGTTGCAGCAACCGCAGATCGCTGATGGCAATGGTTTTGTCGTAATCTTCAATCCCGGTTTTGTATAGTCCAACGATCTTTAATTTACGAACGCGCATCGATTGGTCAGGCTGAACAAAGTAGATCAGCACAGCATCGTTCAATTTTAATTTTAAGATGCGCGCGGTGTAGGTGGAAATTACAATTTCGTTGGCATAGGAACTGTCGGAAAAATGAATCCACCGTCCTTCTTCGAGGTAGGCCCTGAGGGCTAGTTTTCCATAGGTTGAATCCACACCTTTGAGCAGAATGCCTTCGATCTGGTCTTCCGTTTTCAGGATGGCATTCTTGGTGGCGAAAGGATGGATCGTTTGTACGGCTTTATGTTTTTTGATGGAGGCGGCCAGCACATCATTGCGTTCGATTGGCTCTTCCTCTGAAAGCGCCGTTTTTTCGGGTGCCCGGTACTGGATGCGCACATGACCCCATACGGAAAACACTTTTTCACTCACCGTTTCCTGGAAGCCGTTGACCACGGAAAGGGTTATGATCATAACCGCCACGGAAATAATGGTAGCGGCCACAGAAAGCCGGATTATAAAGCGGGAAAAGGACTTTTGCCGGTTAAATGCGATCCTGCGGGCTATAAATGATGAAATGTTCACAATAAAAAGTTATAGTACCGGCGTTATCTATAAACCAAACAGCGCTTTTGTTCGTCCTTATTCCGGCCGCTCAAATTTAAACCCACGGATGGTAAATAGCTTATTTTTAAAATTAATGAAACGAGTTCCGCTTTCTGTACTGAGTGTACTTTTTCTCCTGATGTCCTTTTCTTCATCCGCACAGCGGGAAGGGGATGCACAGGCGGCCCGTAATATTCACTCCATTAAACTATACCGCTCGGGCGACCAGGCTTCCTTTCCCGCACTCATCCTCAATGGTGGCGAAACCCTTGAATTGCACTTCGACGACCTGGGGAACAGTACGAAAAACTATTACTACACCTTCCAGTTGTGCAATGCCGACTGGTCGCCATCCATGCTTTCTACTTTTGAATATATAAAGGGATTCCAGAGCATGCGGATCAATACCTACCGCAATTCATCCATGTCCACCACGCGTTACATTCATTATACCGCCTCTTTTCCCGACCGGAATATGACGCTTTCCCGTTCCGGGAATTACCTGCTGAAAGTTTTCCTGGATGGTGATACATCCCGGACCGTTTTTACCCGGAGGTTTGTTGTGGTCAGCCAGCTGGCCTCCATCACAGGGCAGATCCAGCAGCCCTTCAATGCAAAATATTTCCGGACGGCACAGAAGCTGAACCTGGGAATTCAAACGGATAGCCGGATCCAGGTCTTCAGTCCCAGCGATTTGAAAATTGTAGTGCTGCAGAATAACAACTGGCATACTTCCCTTTTCATGGACCGACCCACCATTTACCGGGGAAATTATTATGAATACAACGACGAAGCCTATACCTCCATGCCGGCCGGAAAAGAATTCCGCTGGATTGACCTGACCAGCCTGCGGCTGATGAGTGACCGTATGCTGAAGATCGAGAATGTAGGCGATACGAGCCATATTTACGTAAAGCCCGAGGCCAACAGGGCCGGGCAAACCTATGTTTACTACCGCGACCTGAACGGTAGTTATGTAATGGAAACGCAGGAGCGCAATAATCCATTCTGGCAAAGTGATTATGCGTATGTTCATTTCAGCTTTATGCCTTCCGGTAAACGACAAATAGAGGGTTCTGATGTGTATGTATTCGGTGAGCTGACCAACTATGCCCAGGATACTTTGGGAAAAATGAACTTCAACGAGGAGAAGGGTATTTACGAAAAGACACTTTACCTAAAACAGGGCTTTTACAATTATTCCTACATCACCCTTCCGCAGGGTAAAAAAGCCTATCCCGATTTCAGCCAGACGGAAGGTGACCACTGGGCAACCGAAAACAGCTATGTCGTGCTGGTTTATTATCGTCCCTTCGGGAACAGGGCCGATGAACTGATCGGGTATTCGTCACTCAGCTCCGTTTTCCAGCGAACGGGATTTTGAGGCGGTTGAGATGAAGGTTGAGGTTGAGGAAAACAACCAGAAGTACATTCATTTAGAAAAATCTCCAAATCACAAAATCTCCAAATCGCAAATCTTCATTGTTTTCATTATTAACTCTATAGTTGCATTTGTTGCATGCGTTGTTGCATACACTACATTTATTTTTCCCACCAAATAAGCGACAATCTTCAACGCAATCGGTCCCACGATTAAATCTTTTCTTATAATTGCTGCTCATTATTTCCATTACGGCTAAATTGCTGCCTATGTTATTGCTTGGTATAGATGTAGGGACGTCATCGGTTAAGGTTTCTGTTGTAGATGCTGCCTCCCGCAAATGCATTGTCTCCACGCAGTATCCCGAACAGGAAGCCGCCATTAAAGCCCTTCAGCCCGGTTGGGCCGAGCAATCCCCTGAGTCCTGGTGGAGCGATACCTGTACCGCTATCCTGAAACTTCATCAAACAGGGCTTTATGATCCTCTGCAGATCGCAGCCATTGGCATTGCTTACCAGATGCATGGCCTGGTGCTGGTTGATAAGAACAACAAAGTCATTCGCGACAGCATTATCTGGTGCGACAGCCGCGCGGTAACAATTGGTGAAGAGGCTATGAATGCCATTGGTGCGGAAACCTGTCTTTCCTGCCTGCTGAATTCACCGGGAAACTTTACCGCTTCCAAACTGGGATGGGTGAAAAAAACAGAACCGGAATTATATGCCCGGATTCATAAAATGATGCTGCCTGGTGATTTTATCGCCCTTCGTTTTACCGGTGACAGCACAACCACCTCCTCAGCTTTATCTGAGGGCATTCTTTGGGACTTTTCCAGAGAATCCATTTCTCCGGATATATTAACTCATTTTGGTTTTCATAAAGAACTGGTACCGCAGGTGCGTCCCCTGTTTTCTTCGCATGGTACCGTAAGGGGTGAGGTGGCAGCAAAACTTTCGCTGAAGGCGGGCATACCGGTAAGCTATAAGGCCGGTGACCAGTTGAACAACGCGCTGTCATTAAACGTATTGGAGACCGGTGAAGTAGCAGCCACCGCAGGAACATCGGGGGTCATCTACGCGGTAACCGATAAACTTTTTCATGAGCCCCATTCCCGGGTGAATGCGTTTGCACACGTCAATCATTCTGCTGCTGCCAAAAGACTGGGAGTGCTGCTTTGCATCAACGGTACCGGCATCATGAATAGCTGGACCAGGAATCTTTCAGGCGGAGTTTCCTATTCGGAAATGAATAAAGAAGCATCCGCTGTTGCGCCGGGTTCGGATGGTTTATTTGTGCTGCCTTTTGGAAACGGGGCCGAGCGTATGCTGCAGAACAAACAAGTGGGGGCGCACATTTTCAACCTCGATCTGAACCGGCATTCAAAGGGCCATATTTTCAGGGCTGTGCAGGAAGGTATTGCATTTTCCTTCCGTTACGGCCTGGACCTTATGCGCAGCAATGGGCTGCATCCCGGCGTGATCCGTGCAGGCCGCGCCAATATGTTCCTGAGCGAGGTATTCACCGAAGCATTTGTTAATGCTACGGGTGTTCCGGTTGAATTATATGAAAACGATGGAAGTGTCGGCGCTGCCCTGGGAGCAGGCATCGGTGCCGGCATTTATAAAAAACCTGGAGATGCTTTCTCGGGTTTAAAACCTTTGGCCAGGGTGGAGCCCCGCAATAAAGAAGTTTATGAAAGGGCTTACCAGCAATGGAAATTGCTGCTGGAACAGCAAATGCAATCGGATAGCGCGCCGGAACATAAATCGGGTAATAAAGAAGGGGCCAGGAGAAGCCCCGCTACGGTATAAGGAAACGGTAAATCACAATCAAGCAATAAATACTTGTTATGGCAGTTAGTTTAGGTAATCGGGAATTTTTTAAAGGTATACGGCAGGTTACATTCGAAGGGGTGGATTCGGATAACCCAATGGCCTTCCGTTATTATGATGAGAACAGGGTAGTGGCAGGCAAGTCGATGAAAGATCACCTGCGTTTTGCCTGTGCGTATTGGCATTCCTTCAATGCCGATGGTACAGATCCGTTTGGCGGTGCCACGCACAGTTTTTCCTGGAATGAAAAAGGGGATCCAATTGAACGGGCAAAAGATAAAATGGATGCTGCCTTTGAATTCATCACAAAAATGAATCTTCCGTACTATTGTTTCCATGATGTGGATGTAGTGGATTATACCGATGACATTGCCGACAATGAGCGTCGCCTTCAGGCCCTGGTAGAATATGCGAAACAGAAACAGAAGGAGAGCGGGGTTAAACTTCTTTGGGGTACGGCCAACCTTTTTTCCCACAAGCGTTTCATGAATGGTGCTTCCACCAATCCTGATTTTCATGTGGTGGCGCATGCAGGCGCCCAGGTAAAAGCCGCACTGGATGCAACCATTGCACTGGGGGGAGAGAATTATGTTTTCTGGGGTGGTCGCGAAGGATATATGTCTTTGCTCAATACCAACATGAAAAGGGAGCAGGAACACCTTGCGCGTTTTTTACACATGGCAAAAGACTATGCACGGAAGAACGGCTTTAAAGGCACTTTCTTTATCGAACCAAAACCTGCGGAACCTTCCAAACACCAATACGATTTTGATGTGGCCACCGTACTGGGTTTCTTACGCCAGTACGATCTGCTTGCTGATTTTAAAATCAACATCGAAGTAAACCATGCAACCCTGGCAGGCCACACGTTCACACACGAACTGCAGGCTGCAGCCGATGCAGGTGTTTTGGGAAGCATTGATGCCAACCGCGGCGATTACCAGAATGGATGGGACACCGACCAGTTTCCCAATAACCTTAATGAGCTGACCGAGGCTATGCTGATCTTCCTGGAGGCCGGCGGATTAAAGGGCGGGGGCATCAACTTCGATGCGAAGATCAGGCGGAATTCCACGGATCCAGAAGACCTGTTCTATGCTCACATTGGCGGTATGGATACGTTTGCACGGGCGTTGCTGACGGCCGATGCTATTCTTACCAAGTCAGACTACCGCAAGTTCCGCCAGGAAAGGTACGCATCCTTTGATTCGGGTAAAGGAAAAGACTTTGAAAGCGGAAAGCTGTCCCTTGATGATCTCCGGTCTTATGCAATTGAAAAAGGCGAGCCGCAAATCAGGAGCGGTAGACAGGAATGGATGGAGAACCTGATCAATCGTTACATTTAAAAGATACTGAGACCAGACATATCAAAACCAAACCAAAGAACTAAAGAAAGCTTATGGGACGCTTGCAACAGTACGATTACATTGTTTTCATTGTTTATTTTTTAATTGTCGCCGGTTATGGATATTATGTATACAACAAAAGGAAGAAAGCAACAACAACCGCATCGCACGATTATTTCCTGGCAGAGGGTTCCTTAACCTGGTGGGCCATTGGCGCCTCCCTTATCGCTTCCAATATTTCGGCAGAGCAATTTATCGGAATGAGCGGTAACGGTTTTATTATGGGACTGGCCATTTCCACCTACGAGTGGATGGCTGCCGCCACGCTTATTATTGTTGCCATTTTTTTCATACCGGTATATCTGAAAAATAAGATATATACCATGCCGCAGTTCCTGAGTGAACGCTATAATGGAACGGTGGCCATGATCATGGCGGTATTCTGGCTCTTGCTTTATGTTGTGGTGAACCTTACCTCCATTCTTTACTTGGGGGCCCTTGCCATCAACAGTATTTCTGAGATACCCATTGTTACCTGTATGATCTTCCTGGCTGTGTTTGCCATTATCATCACACTCGGTGGTATGAAAGTGATCGGGTATACGGATGTGATCCAGGTACTGGTGCTCATTATTGGTGGATTGGTAACAACCTACATTGCGCTGGACCTGGTGGCGGAAAAAGCCGGGGGCAATGGAGCCATTGAAGGATTCAAACAACTGACCACGAAAGCTGATGACCATTTTCACATGGTATTCAACCAGCAAAACAGCAATTACCTCAGCCTGCCGGGTCTTACGGTGCTTATCGGTGGTATGTGGATCGTGAATCTGAATTACTGGGGCTGTAACCAGTACATCACGCAAAGAGCGCTCGGTGCATCCCTGCCTACGGCACGAAAAGGAATCCTGTTTGCTGCTTTCCTGAAGCTCCTGATGCCGGTGATTGTTGTATTGCCGGGAATTGCTGCTTATGTTTTGTACAAGGAAAATGCAAATGTGGGAGCGGTGAATTTTCAGAATGCGATGCAGGACGGCGGCGTGATTGTGCAGGACCGGGCCTATCCGGTATTATTGAACCTGCTTCCTGCCGGACTGAAAGGACTGGCTTTTGCAGCACTTACCGCAGCTATTGTTGCATCCCTGGCCGGTAAGGCCAATAGTATTGCCACCATCTTTACGCTGGATATTTATAAGAAGAAAATTGATAGGGAAGCCAGTGAAGACAAAATGGTGAAGATCGGGCGCATCACGGTCATTGTTGCCATGCTGATCGCGGTAGGCATTGCTCCTTTCCTGGGTATTGATAAAAAAGGGGGATTTGAATTTATCCAGGAGTACACCGGCTTTGTAAGCCCCGGTATCCTGGCTATGTTCCTGCTTGGGTTTTTCTGGAAAAAGACCACTTCCAATGCGGCTATGTTTGCAACCATTGGGGGTTTTGTTCTTTCCGTGATCTTTAAGTTCCTTCCTTTAATTGCCAATCTTCAATTCCTGTCACCGCTTGGTTTTTCAGTGCCGGTAAAACAGGAAAACGGCACCGTTCTTTATGAAATTCCTTTCCTCGACCGGATGGGATTTGTGTTTATCATTGCCGTTATTGGTATGATCATTATCAGCAAGATCGATAACAAGCGGGGTATTCAACCGAAAGGCCTGGAAGTAGATCCGAAGATGTTCCGGATGGATCCTGCTTTTGCTGTTGGAGCCTTCATAGTTTGCGGTATACTCGTAGCGCTTTATACTCTATTCTGGTAATTTATAGCAAAGCAAAAATGTTGAAGCGCAGGAACCTTCCTGCGCTTTTTTTGGGTGCCGATGTACTGAAACCGTACACTTTTTGTGCGCAAACGAACAGGTTCGTAGCAGTGCAGGACTTTAATCTATTGAGAATGAGTTCCTAAGCAATTGGCATTATTGTGAGGAAAGGAGGTTGAGGTTAAGAATTATGACAAGAGCAAAGCACCATAGAAATTACCATGCGTAAAAACGAAATGTGCTGTGGACTGTGGACCGTTGACCAACCTCAATAAAAAACTTCAAACCTCCAACTAACCATGCTTAAAAGCTTTTTTAAATCCGCTTTTCGCAATATGGCGCGGCACAAAGGATTCAGTGCCATTAATATTGCCGGACTTACCCTTGGACTAAGCGCCTGCTTACTGATCGGGCTTTTCGTGCAGGATGAAAAAAAGTTTGACAAATGGGTTCCGGATGGCGATCGTATTTACAGGATGTACATCGATCGTAAAACTGCGGAATCAAGAGAGCGGATGGCCGGAACGGTACCCATGTTTGCCACCTCCCTGCAGCAGGAGTTCCCGGAAGTTGAAAAAACCGTGCGGATTTTTTATATCCAGTCCAAAGACCTGTTTGAGGCCGGTGAAAAGAAGTTTTATGAAGAAGCCGGTTTTGCTCCGGATTCTACTTTTTTCGAGTTCTTCCCGCTGGAGTTTATACATGGTTCCTCATCAAAAGTTTTGCAAAATCCAACCGACATTGTTCTTTCCCAAACAATGTCCGAACGGTTTTTCGGAAAAGATAATCCTGTAGGAAAAGAAATCCTTTATAATAAAACACCCTACGTTGTAAAAGGTGTGTACCGGAATAACCCTGCCCTCCACCTGCAGCCCAATTTTGTTATCGCCATGCGCGCATTGGGTATACCCGAAAAACGCTTTGAATCCTGGGGCTGGGAGCAGCTGTTTACATATGTAAAATTGAAAAAAGGAACAGATATAACTGCTTTTGAACTAAAGTACCAGGATTATATAAAGAACACGGTAGCACCAACACTGAAAGACGACGACATCGATTACGTTCCCTATTTTCAGCCTTTGCACAAAGTGCACCTGTATTCAGCCGACATCAAATTTGAACTGGCAACCGTTCGTGGAAATATAACTTATGTAAATGCACTCAGCGTGATCGCTCTTTTTATCCTGCTGATCGCCTGTTTTAATTTTGTAAACCTTGCCACCGCCAAATCATTGCAAAGGGCCCGGGAAGTAGGGGTGCGTAAAACCATCGGGGCCAGCCGCAGGCAGCTGGTCACGCATTTTATCGGTGAAACTGTTTTGCTTTCTTTTATTTCGGTTTTACTGTCCGTAGTACTTGCCCTAATCCTGCTTCCATGGCTGAATGATTTTACGGAAAAAAATATCTCCTGGCAGTTGTTTATCCACCCGCTTTTTATCCTGGGTACACTGGCCATGGCCATCGTGGTGGGCATACTGGCAGGGTTTTACCCCGCCCTTGTACTGTCGGGATTTCAACCGGTAAAAGTATTGAAAGGCAATCCTTCAGGGGACATTGCACCGGGACGGGTACCGTGGCTGCGGCATGGCCTTGTAGTGGTGCAGTTCTCACTGTCGGTGCTGCTGATCATTTGTGCCATTGTGGTGATCAGGCAGGTGAACTACCTGCATAACAAAGACCTGGGCCTGGATAAGGAACAGGTCATGTTCTTTCCCATGCGTGGTGATAAAATGTTTACGGAATATGCACGATTTAAAGAGCAACTGGTGCAGGTGCCTGGTGTATCCTCCGCTTCCATTGGTTACGGATTTCCCGGTGATATTTTCGCGGGCGATGCGGTGATCATTCCAAAAAACGGAAATACAAAACCAACAGGAAGCACACACCTGATGGTGGATGGAGATTATGTACGAACAATGGGACTTAAAATTGTGGCCGGCCGCGACTTTTTAAAAAACAACGGGCTGGATACAACCGAGTCTTTTCTGATCAATGAAACAGCCGTTCGGGAGTTTGGTTTTGAAACGGCGGAAAAAGCTTTGGGGCAGCCCATACACTGGCCAACATGGCGGAACCAGGATTCATTAAAAAAAGGACGGGTGATCGGGGTGGTAAAAGACTTTAATTACAAAAGCCTCTACGATCATATTGAGCCTGCTGTAATTCATTTTTACCCCGATGCAAACTGGAAAGTCGCCGTGAAAATTAAAACAGCCAATGCAGCAAACAGCATCAATGGAATTAAGACGGTGTGGAACCGCTTCAGCCCAGAGTACCCCATTGAATACAATTTCCTGGATGAAAATTTTGAAAAGATGTACCAGTCGGAGGATAAGCTGAAGTCACTGCTTTGGATCTTTACGGCCATCACCATCTTTGTGGCCTGCCTTGGCTTGTTTGGACTGGCCGCTTATGCCGCGGAACGCAGGCGAAAAGAAATTGGAATCAGGAAAGTATTAGGCGCTACGGTGCAGGGTGTCGTTGTATTGTTGTCTAAAGACTTCGTAAAACTTGTATTGATTTCACTGGTCATTGCATCACCTATTGCCTGGTATTTTATGAACGACTGGTTGCAGGACTTTGCCTATAGAGTAACGATTTCCTGGTGGATCTTTGTTGCTGCAGGAATAGTAGCCGTATTTATTGCATTGGTAACTGTAAGTTTCCAGGCCATCAAAGCCGCGCTCTCAAACCCGGTCCGGAATTTAAGAACGGAATGAGTTGTTTAATTGAGTGGTTGATTTGTTGAATTGTTGAGTGGTTGCTTAGTTGTAATCAAAACCCCGGTATGGTTAAAAGTGCACGGGCAGGAGGTTACCATTATAAACGACCTACAAATCAACAATTCAACAATTCAACGCTAATCCTGCGTAGCCGCGGCCGTTTCCTCAGCAGAAATATCATAACCCCACTGATGAAAGGTGCATTGCCCGTTGCGGATCAATAGCAATTGAGGCGACTGGTGTTCCACACCAAACCTTTCGGCAACTGCATTGGATAATTCCCGTTTTTCCATCAGGTCAAGCAGGTACACACCTTCTGTTCCTTTGATATTCTGGGGCTCCGCCTCCAGGCGCTTCAGTACACCCTGGCTGATGGGACAGGTAGTATTGTGTTTAAAAATAACCAGCGCTCCTTTTGCCGACGCAATCTCATCCAATTGTTCTTCCTTTTCCAACCTCTTGAATTCCATATGCCTTTTGGAATATGGTTACCAATACCATTCCAGAAAGGGACAAACGAACCCCGGTTATCTGATTTTGGATGGACTGAAATAAATTTCTATTGAAGCACATCAGGCACAGTTTTTTCATCGGAGGGTTTATTAAAAACTGAAAACATGGCAAAGTCAACACATAAAGGAAGTGAGCTCAACAATGTTCAGGAAACATGGGAGCAAAACGAACGTGCAAGGGCTGCCGGCAAAGATATGGTACCTGCAAGTGAACCTGCCGGGGACAGTGAACTGGAAAAAGTAATCCACGAGGAAGCAGCCGAGTATGATAATGATAAAAAAGAAGATCGGTTACTGGGAGGCGATAGAGCTACCGTCAATGATGATGATGGAGCCGGCAGGCCTTGATCGTACATGCAGGTAAAACTATGATCTCAGTGCGGTAAGTTGGAATGGAACGATCCTTGATTCTTCAAAAGAAAACAAATTATGAAGAAGCCAGTAAATCCAACGACGCATGGTGTGATCGATTATATTTTATCCGGAGCGATGATGGCCGCACCGGCCCTTTTGTCCATGAATACAAAAGCCGCCAACACGTATCGCGGTTTGGGAGCGGGTATGATGACGCTGGATGCCTTTACCAAAACCAGGGTTGGCCTGCGAAAGATCATTCCGTTCCGGATGCACCAGAAATTAGATCTTTCCCTGCTCGGCGGACTAACCGTTCTTGCCCTGATCAATCCCATACGGAAAGACAAACATGCCTTTAAGTTTCACCTCGCCTTTTTAGCCGGTGCCATCGTGCATTATATCCTGACTGATTATTCAAACAGTTCAAAGCTGAAGACAGTGTGAGGGAGGTGAGTGCGTTACAGGATAACCGCAAAGACAATAAGATGAAAATTTTGTGTCTTTGCGGTTTAATTTTTATAGTAGTGTTCTTACATTAGCATAAACCTTATAAATGTTTCCCTATAAACGAATTCTGGTCCTCCTTTCATTTTTTATTGTTCATCAATATTCATTTTCACAATCTTCTCCCGGTAATCCCATTTTCCCTGGTTGGTATGCAGATCCCGAGGTAGCTCTGCTGAAAGGAAAGGCCTGGATATTTCCTACCTATTCCGCACGCTATGAACAACAGGTTTTCTTTGATGCATTTTCTTCAAAGAATCTGGTCAAATGGAAAAAGCATGCACGCATTATTGATACCGCTGCGGTTAAATGGGCAAAGAAAGCAATGTGGGCGCCCGCTATCATAGAGAAAGAAGGTAAATTTTACCTGTTCTTTTCGGCCAATGACGTGCATGAAGGAGAAACCGGGGGCATTGGTGTTGCCGTTGCTGATAAACCGCAAGGACCGTATAAAGATCTCTTGGGAAAACCATTGATCGGGACAATTCATAATGGCGCGCAGCCGATTGACCAGTTTGTATTCCAGGATGATGCCGGACAGTACCTGATGATCTACGGTGGTTGGGGACACTGCAATATGGTTCGGCTGAAACCTGATTTTACCGGTCTTATTCCATTCGATGATGGAAAGGTTTATAAAGAGATCACTCCTAAAGGATATGTGGAAGGCCCGGTCATGTTTCGGCGGCAGGATAAATATTATTTCATGTGGTCGGAAGGCGGGTGGGGTGGACCGAATTACCGGGTGGCCTACGCCGTATCCGATTCCATCACCGGCCCATTTGAACGCATCGGCACGGTATTGCAACAGGATTCTACCGTGGCAACCGGCGCCGGACATCACTCTGTTTTACAACTGCCAAAAAAAGATGAATGGTATATTGTTTACCACCGCCGTCCCCTTGGAAAGAAAGGTGCCAATGAGCGGGTGGTTTGTATCGACAGGATGTTTTTTGATGAAAATGGAATGATTAAACCGGTGCGGATTACGTTTGAGGGTGTTCACCCGAAAAAGGTATTAAGGTAAAGCTTTGCGTGTTTGCGGTCAGATCAAATGCAACCGCAAAGACGCAGAGACGCAGAGACGCAAAGTCATCACAACTCCATCAACTCCCATGCGCTTACATATCCATTATTGTTCTGCACGTACTCAATGAAATCTGCATAGAACGGGAATTGTGAAAGGGTGGCGCTGTCACCAATCACCACCAGTTTTTTCTTTGCCCGGGTCATGGCCACGTTCATGCGCCGGATCTCCGATAAAAATCCGATCACATTATCCGGGTTGCTGCGCACCATGCTGATGTAAATGATATCGCGTTCCTGTCCCTGGAAACTATCAATGGTATTCACCGTAATGGAGGCCTGGTTTTCACCCAGCGTTCTGTTCACCTCTTCCTTCAGTAGTTCCACCTGTTGTTTATAAGGAGAGATAACTCCTATGGTTGGCAGGCTTTCAGCATTCGTAATCATCAAAGTTTCCCATAAATTACCCAGGTGTTTTACCAGCAGCGCGGCTTCTTCCCCATTTGACAGCCTCGTGCCTTCCTGTTTTTCTTCATAGCCGCATCCGGCCGTATCAATAAATAGAAGCGGCTTATCTCCCTCAAACAAAACACGCTGCGCGACAGATTCATGCGCTTTAAGATATCCTTTATAAAATTCCTGCGAAGAAAAGCGCATGATGGTTTCGTGCATCCGGTATTGTTCTTCCAGTAAAACCACCGCTTCGGGGTGGAGGGCCACACATTTTTCCAACAGCGTTTTTCCAAGTTCCTTTGCTGCCTCAAGCGACCGGATGGTGGGAGGTAACTGGCAGTGATCCCCGGCCATGATTAATTTTCTCCCCTTTAAAACAGGCACCCAGCAGGCGGGCTCCAAAGCCTGCCCTGCTTCATCTATAACTACAGTATCATATTTCAGGTGCCGCACCGAATAATGATTGGCTCCTATGAGCGTGGCGGTAATTACCTGCGCCCGGGAAAGCACGTCTTCACTGATATACTGTTCCGTTTTCTCTATCTCGCGGCTGATGTTGCGTGCTTCAGCAAAAAGCGCTTTCCGTTGCTCGCGTTCCTGCGGACCGAAATTGCGTTTGTATTTTTGCGCCATGTCGCGGAACTCGGCAGCCTGTTTTTTCAACCGCTTGATTTCTTTCATGTTGCTGTGCGTGGCCATGCGGCTGTCAAGGGTTAGAGCCATTCCATTTTCAGAAACACGGGCCGGGTTACCAACCCGCACAACGTTCAGGCCTTCTTCGGAAAGTTTTTCACTCAACAGGTCAATCGCCGCATTGGAAGGCGCTACAACCAGTACCTGCCTGCGGTCGCGCTGATACAGGGCTTTGATCGCCTGTACCAGCGTTGTTGTTTTACCGGTACCCGGTGGACCGTGTACAATGGCAAGGTCTGAAGCGGCAAGTATTTTGTCAACTGCCGCCTGCTGCATTTCATTTAAACGGGGAAGGGGAGGACGAAGAAAGTCATGATGAAAGCCAGCTTTTTTTGTTCCGGTTAATATACCTATAAGATATCCTTCTTCTTTTTTTTCAACCCGCTGATCTGCCGTCTTCAATGCCGATTCCATTTCACTGTAACTGGCTTCATCAAATACTGCGTCAATTCCCAGCTTGCCGTTCCTCGTCCAGTCAGGCAGTTCGTCCGTACGAAGCGAAACTTTCATCCGGTTCCCGCTGATAAAGCTAACCGTTCCTTCTACGCGGTCGTTTTTGGCATCGTGATTGGAAAAAAGGGCAACGGTCATCCCAAAGCGAAGCTGGTGAATGATTTCCTGGTGCGTGGTGCGTTCAACTTCAACGGTCAGGTAATCTCCTCTGCCGATCTCCATCTCCTTTATGGCAACGGGAAACCAGGTCATGCCATTAGCCCTCCGGTCCGTTACAGACAGGGTAGAAGCCAGTTGCTCCCAGGTTTTGCGGTCTGCTTCCTTTTCAAGTTTCAGTAATTCCAATTGCCGCCTGAAATAATCCATCGCGCAAAGGTAACCGTGCCATTTTATTTAGCGTAAATACGAAGTTTTCAGAAAGAGCTTCCATCCTGCTTTGCCTTTTGTTCTTTTCAGGCCTTTACATTTATATAAGTTTCGCCTTACATATTATTCTTCCTCGGATATTCATATGATTTATTAAAAACCGTGTTTTCACGGTTGACTATTGTACCTCCACCTGCCTATTTTTATTCCATCGATAAGCCAATCCGATCCACCATTCTCCTTTCCGAAAAGCCCCGCTTATATCCCCCTGGAGTATACATTCCCCCTGCAAACCATTTAATGATACTGCAGGAGATGACATCCGTATGCTCATTGTCACCAGCATAACAACACAAATTTTAATATGAAACCAAAACTTTACACAACCGCAGTCCTGTTCTGCTTACTTCTGACCACACTGACCTTATGGGCGGCGGCACCCACCACGCCGGCCTCCAACGTTACCTTTAATATTATTGATGGCGGTTCTATGCGCGTTAACTGGACTTCGGGGAATGGTGCACGAAGGTTGGTTATTGCCAAAGCCGGCAGCCCGGTAACTGCCAACCCGGTAAATGGCACCGATTACCTGAGCAACCCTGCTTTTGGCAGTGGTCATGAAATCGCTCCCGGTGAATTCATAGTGGCGGAAAGCACCACTTCATTTTCCGATATTTCCGGTCTTCAGCCCAATACTACTTACCATTTTGCCGTGTTTGAATACAATGGTACGGGGTCAGCAACCGAATACCATACAACCGCGGCTACAGGAAATGCATCCACCCTGACCGCACCAACGGTGCAGGCCAGCAATGTTACCTTCAGTAACGTCATCGGCAATTCAATGCGCGTTGCCTGGACAAATGGCAACGGCAACCGCCGGATTGTGATTATGAATCAGGGAAGTGCAGTGGATGTGAACCCGGCTGACCTCACAAATTATAATGCGTCTTCAACCTTTGGATCAGGAACCCAGATTGGTTCCGGCAATCACGTTGTTTATAACGGAGCCGGTATTACCAATAATGTTTCAGTTACCAACCTGGCACCGGGTACCACCTACCATGTTGCCGTATTTGAAGCCAATGGTAATTCTACGCCCGTTTTCCTGACCACGAATCCACCCCTGGGCAACCGGACAACAGAACCAAGACCAACCGTTGCTGCAAGCAGCGCATCCACCAGTATTTATGATGGTGCCACCATGCGTCTATCATGGACCTCAGGAAACGGGAGTCGTCGTATTGTGGTGGCGCGGGCAGGCAGTGCGGTGGACGCGGTTCCGGCTGATGGGGTAGACTATCTTTCCGGCACCTCTTCCCCATTTAACACAGCACCGGAAATGGCACCGGGTCAAAAGGTTATTTACGACAACGCCGGTAATTTTATGGACATTACAGGCCTTTCTCCGGGAACCACTTATCATTTCAGGATCTATGAGTATGATGGGACAGGATCTAATATTGGATACCTGACCAGTGCGTTCGCCAGTGGGAGTGGCACTACTGTTTCGGCACCCACCAACCCGGCTTCTGCTCTTTTATTCAGCAACATCACCGCAACGTCCATGCGGCTTGACTGGACGGCTGGAAACGGCAACCGCAGGATTGTACTGGCGAAAGCAAACAGTCCTGTAGATGCGGTTCCGGCTGACCTGGTCAATTACGGCCCCTCTTCAAATTTCGGATCCGGAACACAGATCGGTTCCGGTAATTATGTTGTTTATAACAGTACAGGAAACAATGTAACTATTAATAATCTGGCCGTAAACGTAACCTACCACTACGCCGTTTTTGAAGCGAATGGTAACACCACACCGGTTTTCCTGACCACATCGCCGGCAACAGGCTCACAGGCTACTTCCGAACGTCCAACCACTGCCTCCTCTGCTTTGCAGTTTCCCTTACTGGATGGTGGTTCCATGCGCTTGTCGTGGACATCAGGTAACGGAGCAAGACGAATTGTGGTGGCCCGTGCAGGAAGTGCAGTGGATGCAATTCCTGCGGATGGAGTGGATTACCTGGGTACGGGCACATCTGCTTTCAATACCGCGCCTGAAATTTCGCCCGGCCAGAAAGTAGTATACGATAACTCCGGCAACCAGTTTGACTTATCCGGGTTAACCGGTGGAACTACGTACCATTTCAGGGTTTATGAATATGATGGAACAGGTACTTCCATAAAATACCTGACGGCTTCTTTTGCCAGTGGTTCCGCCAGCACGTTGAGTGCTCCTGCCACGCCTGCCAGCAACATTATCATAACCAACATCACCGGTAACTCCATGCAGCTTACCTGGACGAATGGAAACGGCAACCGCAGGATTGTACTCGCCAAAGCGGGTAGTCCCGTAGATGCCACTCCTGTTGATTACACCAGTTACGGTTCCAATTCTTTCTTTGGATCCGGATCACAGATCGGTTCCGGCAATTACGTTGTATTTAATGGAACCGGCAGCACAAATACCGCTACCGTGAACAATCTTTCTTTAAATACTACTTACCACTTCGCTGTATTTGAAGCCAATGGAAATTCAACGCCTGTATTTTTAACATCGGGTGCGCCGGTAGCCAATGCTACCACTGTTGCCCAGCCAACCATTCCTTCCAGCGGACTTTCCTTTTCCGTCATTGATGGCACCTCCATGCGGCTTACATGGACGCCCGGAAATGGTACCCGCCGGATTGTTGTGGCCCGTGCAGGCAGTGCCGTAGATGCAGTGCCCGCCGATGGTGTTGATTACCTGTCTCCATCCACGGCTCCTTTTAATTCGGCACCCGAAATTGCACCCGGCCAGAAAGTGGTCGGTGATAATTCCTCCTCACAACTGGATCTTCTGGGGCTGTCTCCTTCCACCATCTACTATTTCAGGATCTATGAGTATGGAGGTACAGGAAGCTCTATTGCTTACCTTACTTCTTCATTTGCCAGTGGAAGCGCGTCCACGGCTTCGGATCCCACGTTGCAGGCCGCTGCCTTGTCGTTTACCTCGGTTACATCTAACAGCGCTATTATAAGCTGGACAAACGGAAACGGAACCGGCAGGCTGGTGGTATTACGCCAGGGAAGCGCGGTAAATTCCGAGCCCGTTGACCTGACGAACTATACGTCCAACAACAATTTCGGAGTTGGTGGACAGGTGGGCAGCGGTAACTACGTGGTGCTGAAAGGAAATACAACCAATGTAACCGTAAATAACCTGGTAGCCGGAACAACCTACCATGCAGCTGTTTATGAATACAACGGGTCTTCTGCTCCCATGTACCTTACGCCCGGTATCACCGGACAGGTAACAACCATTGGTCCTCCTGCAACACAGGCAAGCAGTGCCAGCGTAGCCAACATTTCCGGGAACTCCGTTGACCTGCGATGGGTAAATGGAAGCGGTAACCGGCGCATCGTACTGATGAAGAAAGGCAGTGCCGTTGATGCAGTACCGGCAAATAATATAAATTATTTTGCTAACTCGTTCTTTGGTTCAGGCGACCAGATCGGTACCGGCAACTTTGTAGTGTTTGATGGTATCCAGGATTTTGTTACCGTTACCAACCTGCAGTCCAACAGCAGTTATCATTTCGCGGTTTTTGAATACAATGATTTTGGCGCTACCTCCCAGGTGCTGACAACCAATCCGGCAACGGGTAATTTCAATACCATCATCCTGCCCGTACGGCTCACCGTTTTCAGGGCATCGGCCGGACCTGACGATATAAAATTAATTTGGTCAACAGACGAGGAAGCAGGAAGCGATTATTTTGAAATAGAAAGCGCGCCGGATGGCGTACAGTTTAAACCAATTGCACGACTGGCTTCCAGGGGCAATCTAACCGTGCGGGCGGATTACCATTATACCGACCGGACTCCATTCCGGGGCAGTAATTATTACCGGTTAAAACAAGTTGATAAAAACGGGACCTATGTTTATTCAACGGTAATTCGCATCATGTTTGATGCGCAGCGGATCATCCGAAAGATGGTTAACCCGGTCAGCAACAGGCTTGCGCTGGAGTTATACAGCCAGCCTTCCGGTCAGTCGTCCCTTGTGATTTATGATGCCGGTGGTAGAGTGGTACGCAGGGAACGGGTGGTGAATACACTGATCAGTTCAGATATATCAGCTCTCCCGCGGGGCAATTATATCCTGAAGATCAGTTCAGGAGGAATTAGGGAACGGATAAAATTGGTAAAGCAATAAATAAAAGACGGCCTTGAGCCGTCTTTTTTTATCCGGGCTCTTATGGCGGGTAATCCTGCTTCATCAACTTCCTTATTTAATGACGGATGTGCGGATGTTTTTGTTGAATTCCACTTTCAACTCACGGATATTCCGGTAAACAAAGTAAACCGGGATTGCCTTATAAAGCGCTTATATGCATCATGAGCCTAACTTTGCACTTCAATCATTCTAAAACCATACACCCATGTTAAAGATCGCCATGCTGACCACAGCATATTCGTGCCTGCTCCTTGCTTCGTGCAGCACCCAATCAAATAATGGAACCGGCGCCACAGCAGGAGCGCCTGTAGAAACAAAATCACCCAATACAGATTATAAACCTGCTTTTGCCGGGCAAACAAGAGTGGCCGGTGTAAAAACCACCACTCCTTATGAAGGAACCGTAGTGACATCCGCACTTAAAAATCCCTGGGGCCTTGTTGCCCTGCCGGATGGCAGGCTGCTCATTAATGAAAAAGGCGGAACCATGCGGATTGTTACCACTACCGGTGAAGTGGGCACTCCCATTACAGGCATCCCGGCCGTTAATGCATCCGGACAGGGTGGTTTGCTCGGGTTAACCCTTGATCCGGATTTTAGCTCCAACAGGATGGTGTACTGGACTTTTTCCGAAAGAGTGGCGGAAGGCAATCTTACTTCTGTTGCCAAAGGAAGACTTTCTGCCGATGAGCGCACCATGGAAAATGTATCCGTGATCTACCGGGCTACACCTGCTTATAATGGTAACCTTCACTATGGGTCCCGCATATTGGTTGATAAAACCGGCAACCTGGTCTTCAGTACGGGAGAGCGTTCCGATAAAGTTACCCGCCCGCAGGCACAGGATCTTAATTCAGCCCTGGGTAAAGTGGTCCGTATTACAAAAGACGGGCAGCCTGCTGCTGGTAACCCTTTCATAGGACGTGCAGACGCGCGCCCTGAATTTTACTCATATGGTCACCGGAATGTTCAGGGACTCGCGTTTCACCCAGAAACAGGAGACCTTTGGGAGAATGAATTCGGTCCGCGCGGAGGAGATGAATTGAATTATGTACAGCCCGGTAAAAATTATGGATGGCCAACGATCAGTTATGGATATGAATACAGCGGCGAAAAAATTGGTGGCGGTATTACCCAGCAGGCCGGAATGGAACAACCGGTATACTACTGGGACCCGGTTCTTTCCCCGAGTGGAATGACCTTTTATAACAGCAACGAGATCAGGGAGTGGAAGAACAACCTGTTCATTGCCGGATTGAACAGCAATCATATTGCCCGCCTTGTGATCAAGGATAGAAAAGTGGTGGGTGAGGAGCGCATCCTCGCGGGAGAAGGACAACGCTTCCGCGATGTTGCACAGGGTAAGGACGGCGTATTGTTTGCCGTTACCGATGGAGGACGTTTATACCGGATCGCAAAGAAATAAGTTTGGATTAACCTGTCAGTCACCCCGCACATCGCGGGGTGATTTGATTTGAGGCCAGCAGCCTGGTCCTGCAATTTATCCGGAAACTGAATTGCAAAATCGTTAAGTACCGGTTATGAACATACGCTCAATTCTTGTTGTTCTGAGTACTGCACTCAGTTTGTTCGGGCAGTACTGGATTAACGCTGGTAAAACCTCACTGAAAACAACTGCGGAAGTAGCCGGAAGGGAAGAAGTCAGGAATTATGCCCTGCCACCGGATTATGCTTTTGGTATCTGGGGTGTGATCTATCTGGGTTTTGTTCTTTATGCTGTATACGGACTAACCAGCAAAGGAGCCAGGGATCCATTTTTCAAGAGCACTGCCGTGCTGGTTGCGGTAAGCATTGTTTTAAACTTCCTCTGGACCTTTATTGTAGGACTTGACTTATGGACCATGGCCTTCTTTCTTCAATGGATCATGATGGTGCTTTCCCTTCTTCTATTGTTGCGATGGAAGCTGCACGTCAGCCCATTGAGTTTTTCACAACGCTTTCTTTCAATACCCTTTGCCCTTTATGCCGGGTGGCTGACAGTGGCCATGATTCCCTTTACGGCAGACCTGCTCAATAAAACAGGATGGGATTACCGTCCCTTTGATCCGCAAACATGGGCTATTATCATTTATATACTGGCATGCATGATCGTTGTACTGGCTTACCGGCGATTAAAACAACCTTTTTATCTCTTACCGGTTGTATGGGCTTTGGCTGGCTACGCCGTTCGCTTTGATGGAACACTGCGGGTTGTTTCCATAGTACTGGCAGCGCTTATGGTTGTGTATTTTTTTATAGAAGCTTTCCGGTTTTACAAAACTCGGGGCCAGTAAATTAATTTGCGTTTCTCTTCGCGGCTCTGCGGTTGCATTTTTAACCGCAAAGTCGCAAAGTAGGAAGAAGCAAAATGCTTGAAGCTTGCGGCTTGAAGCTTGAAGCTTGCAGCTTTCAACTTATCTCAATCCACACCGGTGCATGGTCACTTGTTTTCTCCCATCCGCGTACATGATGATCCACACCGCCCGCTACCAGGCGCTTACCTGCTTGCGGACTTAACAGGAAATGATCAATGCGCAGACCGGCATTGCGGCCATAGGCATTCCGGAAATAATCCCAGAACGTATAAATGGTTTCATCTGGATAAAGTTTGCGGAGGGCGTCCGTCCAGCCCTGTGCCACCAGCTTTTTAAAAGCTTCCCTTGATTCCGGCCTGAATAAGGCATCATCCACCCAGCGCTCCGGTTTGTACACATCTTTTTCCGTAGGCATCACGTTGTAATCGCCCGTGAGCACAACGGGTTTCTTAAGAGCAAGCAGGCCTTCCGCATGGCGGGTGAACCGTTCAAACCAGCTCAATTTGTAATCGAATTTTGGACCGGGTGCCGGGTTGCCATTGGGCAGGTACAGGCAACCAATGTGAATATCGTTGACCATTGCTTCAATGTAACGGCTATGTAGATCCTCCGGATCACTGGGAAGTCCGCGCGACACTTCAACGGGTTTGCTTCCTCTTGCCAGTATCGCAACGCCATTCCAGCTTTTCTGACCCTGCCAGATGGCCTCGTAACCCAGGTCACGGATGGCGTTTTCAGGAAATTTTTCATCGGGGGCTTTTAATTCCTGCAGGCATACCGCATCGGGGCGCGTTTCTTCCAGCCATCGAAGTAGTACCGGCAGCCGCCCGTTAACGCCATTTACATTATAGGTAGCTATTCTCATGACACAACCCGTTGAATAGGGGAAAGGAGCGTAATCGACATTCTTAAAATTAAGGATCATTTGCCAGTGCGGTTGTGCGGATAGGGTAATACGCTTTTAAAAAATCCGCCAATTTTTTGGGTATCTTTTTTGTTTAGTATAATATTATACTAACTTTAGTAAAATTATATACTATGGCTAAGGGGGCATCCATTACCAAAATGGCTAAGAACAGCAGGAGCAAAGTTGAAGTGGCAACCAGGGTTGCGAAGGCAAAACGGTCCGGTGTTCCTGCTTCTTTTAAAGCTTCAGGCAGCCGGCCCAAAAAAATCTATACCGAGGGAAATGAAGTGGAGCACCTGCCGGTATCGGGTAAGGATTCCATTAAATGGGAACGCGTACTCATGTCCGCATCCGCCGAAAAGCCCGAAAGCCAGATGACCTCCCTCGAAAAAATGGAAGCTACACGGGCCGGTATTTCAAAAAAAGAACTCGAACGGCTCAAGCTGAAAGCGGCCCTCGATTATGACCAGCTGGCCTATATTTTAGGAGTGGCGCGGGCTACTTTGATCAACAAAAAAGGTTCTGAACGCTTTTCACCTATGCTGAGCGAAAAGATCATGAACCTGGCTGATATTTATTCCTATGGTTACGAAGTTTTCGGGGATCAGCAGGAATTCAATAAATGGATCTTCCAGCCGATAGCAGCACTGGGCGGAAAGTCGCCTTACGACCTGCTCGATAATCAATACGGAAGGGAAGAAGTTAAAAACGTGATCGGCAGAATTGATTACGGTGTTTACTCCTGAGCCATGCTGGTTTACCGTATCTCCAATACCCGGTATGCAAAAGACCTCACCGGCGAAGGCGCCCGGTTGTTTGGCGGGCGCTGGAATCACATCGGCATTCCCTGCCTGTATACATCGGGAAGCCGTGCGCTGTCGGTACTGGAATTTTCCGTTAATGTAAATATGGAGCGCATCCTCCGCAATCTCAGTATGATCACCATTGACCTTCCGGATGATGTACTGGAAATCAATACACCGCAATTACCCGGTAACTGGAAGGAAATTCCGGCACCCGCATCCACCAAAGATTTTGGAACCCGCCTGCTCAATGAAGCGACACATGCAGTCATCAAAATACCTTCCAGCGTGATCCAGGAAGAATTCAATTTCCTCGTCAACCCGCGGCATCCATTAAGCGCAAAATGTAAAATCAGGGAAGTAAAGGATTTCGTTTATGATGTACGGATCAAAAATACATAGGCCATTATACACCGTTATCAACCTGTTATCAATTCATTCAACTTTACGTATACCCCAACTGTCTTTGCGGTAATTTTTTGATCTTCCAGACTCCGGATATTGCCACTGGACGTACCTCTCATAATACATCATTCATTATTCGTAATTCAGGATCATTATCACGGATGAGTACCGGACCGGTAAAAATGCATTCTCCGGCTGGTTGATGGCACGACTATTTCATGAAATCTATTTTACATCAAAAAATTTGAAATATGTTTTACCATGTGCAATCATTAATCAATGAAATCATTCCCGATGAGCCCGATCCCTCGGCAGCCAACGCATTACAGGAAGGCCTCGGCGGCCAGTTTGGAGAAATGCGCACGATGATGCAGTATCTTTTCCAGAGTTTTAATTTCAGGGGCAATGCCGTGCCTTACCTCGATCTTATCCAGGGAGTAGGTGTTGAAGAAATCAGTCACGTTGAACTTATTTCAAAAACCATTTCACGGTTGTTGGATGGTTCACCGGAATACAATGGAAAAAAATTCGAAACCCCGGGCAAGGGTGGCAAGGCTACTATGGAAATGGCAAAGGAGCAACAGAATCCACATCATTTTATTGTTGGGGCCCAGGGTGCCTTACCGGTTGATGCCGCCGGAAATCCCTGGAATGGCTCATGGGTGCACAGCCATGGTAATCTTGTTCTTGACCTGATGGATAACCTGGTTCTTGAATCTACCGGTCGTTTGCAGAAATGCCGCATCTACCAGATGTCTGATAATAAAACATTACGCGCAACGGTGGCTTTCCTTATTGTTCGTGACGAAGCGCACCAGGCTGCCTTTGCAAAAGCCCTGGAAACCCTGGGTGTTGACTGGGCGAAAGCACTTCCCATCCCGAAATTTGATTCATCAAAATATCCTGAAGTAAAACGATTGCTCGACGCCGGCATCCACCGGGAGCAGTATACCTTCAGGCTTGACAGTTCCCAGATGGGCGCCATATTCAGTGGTTCCGCACCCTTTAACGACGGAACAGAATTAGTGACGATGAAAGAACCCAGGCAAAGTTTTCCCATTCCTATGGCGCCGGAACGTCCGGAAGAATTTTCGCCGGGACTTGACCCGGAGCTGCAGGAACTGGCTGATGCTCTTTCTGAATTCAAGGAAAAGATGCTGGCACCTAAAAAAACATCCATTCCAGGAAGCAGTACAAAGAAAGCAAGAAGATAATTTTATCAAGGCCCTCACCAGGGCCTTTTATTTTTTTCTATCTATTAATGACACACAAGGTCCATTTTTTTTAGGACAAGCAGGAAGCAAATTGAAATATCCACCGCATCCAGGTAAAATGCTGTGGTGTATGGCCCGGCTAAGGGTGATTAATGTCATACATTTATTTCCTTGATGACCTTCTGATCACCGGTTATGTTATGAAGTCAGTTTTTAAAATATTAAGGATAACAGCTCTTTGTTTTTTTGTGCCTGCGCTCCTGGTATCGTGCGGCAAAAAAATCCGCTTCGGTGAATGGACGGTAACGAACATAAAAGATTCTTCGCCGGATATACAGTGGATCCCTTTCATATGGACGGCTGATAGTTTTGGAAAAAAAAGGTATGAAAGAGCGGCCATGTTTATTCCGGTAAACATAGAAGGATTGCCGGGTCAGTATCAATTCCAATTTGACCTGGGAGCCAACCTCACCTCCTTGCAGGGGAATACAATAATTTCTTTATTCAACCGGTATCCGCAGCAAAACCGCATCCGCAATTACAGTGATGTTATGGCCTTTGAATACCTGGCTCTTTCAATGGGCAGTATAAAGGCTACAACAAAAAATTGCTACGTCATGGCCGGATACGGCCCCATTACTCCTTCCGGCACACAACCGGGAGCTACACCTGTAAAAATTGGTACAATCGGGGCCGATATGTTTCAAAACAGGTTCCTGATTATTGATTATCCAAATGAGCGATTTGCTGTTTCTGATACATTGCCGGACTTATTCAATGTAAATTTTGCAGGGATTGATCTGGATGAAACCGGGCGGATCATCCTGCCCATGCAGTTGGGCCATCAAACATACAGGGTCATGTTCGACACGGGGTCCAGTTTGTTTTCACTGATCATACCGGCAGAGACAATAGAAAAATTTTCAGCATCCCCGGGAACGGATACCGTTGCTGTTTCTTCCTGGGGGAAAACGCACCATGTGATCGGCCGTGCACTAAATAAATCCTTCTCTGTTGCAGGCCTTACTTTTTCTAACGTGACCATTTATGCCGATTACCGGCAGGAAGCCGTATCGCGGGATTATGATGCCATTGCCGGCAATGCATTGTTCTGGGATAAAACCGTAATTATCGATTTTAAGAATAAAAGGTTTGGTGTGAAATGAAGTTCTCTTCATTGCTATCAAACACTTAGTAATTATAGAAACTTACCGGTCTGCTGACCCATAAACTGCCCTTTTAATCATGTCTGTCTGAACCCGCATGGCCTAAAGACGTTGGTAGGAATACTAATTACCGCTGGTTTAGTCCCAAACTGAATAGGATAAAGGCATATTTTGCCCGCCTGGAAATACAGCCTTTGATAACCACTGGCCTAATTAACTGAGGTTAAAGATTTTCCGATGGTTCATCATACCCTGAACTAAAATGCACATTCCGTTGTTTCATTTAAAAAGAAGGAATATGGGCCGAAGAACAGAATCCGCCACAGCTATTCCGTATTGTATACGTGGCCGGTAATTTGATTATACTTTATAAACTCATCACTATGCATGATAAAGACAACAGGGAAGACCTGAATAAAACAAACACACAATCCGACTTAAACCCCGAACCCGGGAAAAGTCCGGTTGCCGACCCACAGGAGAAAATGGAAGGTCCGATGTCTTCTGCGATTCATAATATTGGTAACGCGTTTAAGACAGACGAGACCAAGGAAGAGGCAGACGAGGAAAAAGACCAGAAAATGTAAACTAACCGGGAACAGGTAACTTTCCATTTACCGCAGTATAAAGCTGCGCAAGGGATGTTTATGAAACGGTTCATTAAGAAAAATGCTTCCTGCATAAGGTTGCTTTTTTTATGGGTGATACTCCTGCTTTGCTGCGGAACACCTTTTGCACACAGCCTTTCATGGCTGGTAAACCGAAAATATACAAGGCTCTCATCATGAATGATTATGATGGTGCGCCTTATGCTGAATGGATCAAACAGGGTGAAAAGACCATTGAAACGCGTACACGGACTTTTCATTACAGGGGCGACCTGGTGATTTGCTGCGGTAAAACAAATTCAGTTGGAAAGAACAGGGGCAGGGCCCTTTGCCTCGTTGAATTGTGGAAAGCAAGACCCATGAAAAAAGGGGATGAGGCGGCTGCCGGGGTGCGGTACCAACCCGGTATATATTCTTTCCTTTTCAGGAACTGGCGGCATTTCAGCTATGATTTTGAATTTTCATCTCAACGGGTTTCGGGAGCGTGGCAAAGCTTCTTCAACATTACCCTGCCACCCGATGTACGGTTGATTCCCAGGCCGGATATAAAACCATTTGACGAGAAAGAATGAAGGGCGCACAGAGATAAGGAATTCGCAGAAGTGTACGAATCCTGGCGGCGTGACCTCATTTGATTACCTTTCCTGCTGCCTGAGTATTTTTTTGATCAGGACGATCTGTCCCAGATGGTAATGGGTGTGTTCGATAATCCCGTGGATGTTTCGATAGTAATGACCATACTTTTCTTCTGCCAGCAAAGTCCACAACTTTTGTTCAGGAAACTGTTCTACGAGACTGGCAAATTCTTCGGCATGAGCCCATACGGACCTTAAAAACTCTTCCCAGTCTTCCCTGGATTGAATGGAAGAATGGTCAAAGCTGTATTTATCATGGGCATCGAGCGCACCATTTCTCAAAACCTTTAATACAGCCTGTACATAGTAATGGATATGATAAACCAGTGCTGTAATGGTATTCAGGTTATGAACTTTAGCAGAAGCTTCTTCCCAGGTAAGGTCCGCCAGTTGGTCCTTCAGGTTTACACTGGTCCAGTTTCCCCCGAAAAATACCTCCCTGAAATGGTTGGCAATTTGCTGTACTGTAGCCATTATTGCTGTATTGTTTATGCGCAGTTACATACATAAATATCCTACAGCTAATTTAAATATAAAGCACTTCCACAAACCTCTTCCCCTGGTGATGTATGGGCATAGCTTATTAATTGTAATGGTCTCAACCATTCAGAGTTTGGCGTAACCCAGGGTTTCAATATCCCCGATGCTTTTGGTGCGGTATGTTTTGCCATCCTTTAATACATACAGGGTGTCTGAAACGTCGAGTATGTGCTGGTACATATGATCGGTAATAAGCAACCCTTTCTGTTCTTTCGCTTCAGTCAACAGTTCTTTTACTTTTTCAATCTGGATCGGGTTTAAATGGGTAAAGGGCTCATCCAGCATGGCAAACATGGAGGAAGACATCACAATGAGAAAAAGCTCCACCAACCTGTGTTCTCCGCCCGAAAGACTTCCGATCCGTTGTTTTTGCCTGCCTGAAAATTCAGGAAACCGGCGTTCAAATTCCGGGTAATGGAGCTCAAAGTCGTTGAATACCCTTTTTAAAGTAAGCGACTTCGGAATAAAGTTTGTCTGGGGCAGGTAAAGCAATAAACCGGTCCTTTTCCACGCGGCAAATTGAGCCACATGGTCAAACCGTACCGATTTTTCGCACCGCAAACTGCCGTAAATAATTTTCATCAGGCAGGTTTTGCCCTGTCCGTTTCTTCCAAGCAGTCCGGTTATCTTGCCGGTCTCGCACAAAAGATACACACTGGATAATATTTTTCTCCCGTTAAATTCCAACTGAATACTGTCGGCTTCCAGTCTGTGGATCATTTGTAATTATGGGTTTGGATAAGGAGGAATAGGAATAAAGAAAAGTCAAAACAAAATATTACTGTCCAAAGTAAAACCTTTGATATGCCTAAGTTGAGGTAATAATAATATTCGTTGCGCTTATGCTGGTCCACGAAATAATAGATCACGCCCATTGTAGCGATTTTGAACCAAAAAAGAAGGGTAAAAATGCTGAATCCATAGGTCCGGAACAGCTTTACGCATATAGCTGTAAGGATCAGCGATACCAGTACAAAGCTTTTGTAAAAAGTACCTACCAGTATGATTTTCCTGTACAATCGCATTTGTATGTACCTGTATGATTCAGAAAGATTGGAGACGATTTTGTATGGATTGAATGTAAGTAATAATTGATTTCGTACATATTGCTTTGAAATATCAGTGCCGCATTGTATTTAAATTAACTTTTAGGTATGAGGTTCTTAAGTCCGGACGACCAGGCTACCCGGCTTAATTATCCATCCTATTGTTTTAAAACCGGAAGGCCGAACAACCTTCATTGCCTTAATTTTACATGTTTACATACCGTTCAAAAAGTTTATTAACCAGGAGGTTGATTGAAAAGAATAGCTACTGCAGTTAACTGGTTTTTTGATCAAAAATCAATAAGGACATTTTTTCTGGCAGGTATGGCAATGCTGTTTGTATCCAATGATGCCAGGCTGATGGTGGCTGCCTATGAAAAGGAGAGTCCCGCCTTACTACTGGTTGTTATTTCCTATGCTTTGAGTTTTGTTTCCATCATTATTTTATTGCGCAGCAGGGTGGGGTGGGTGAGAAAGGTATCGGAGATAATGCTTTTTTCAGCGATTTATACAGACGTGCTTTTCCTGCTGATCGCGGGTTATCCTCTTTCCTATCCGGATGTTCTTAACCTGTTTAATAACCCCGAGTACGCACCCGGCGCACTGGCCACTTTTATGTTGGCCGTCCTGGTTGCTTTTGCCGGTGCAGGACTTTTATTTACCCTCATCCATTTTCCCCTTAAAAGACTATCCATCAGGTTTTCCCCTTACTGGATGTTCCTTTTCATCGGTATCCAGGCCGCAGGGTTTTTAATATCCAGGAAGATGCATGGTATTCACGACTTTTTACCTTCGGTTTACCGGGTAACCGGTAACCTGCTTACCGCTAATGGAAGCCGGCCTGAATCAAAATGGCGCAGGCAAAGTGTTGTATTGCAAACCGGTCAACGGAAGGCAAAGCACCTGTTTGTTATTGTTGATGAAAGCATAACGGGGCATGTGCTGTCATTAAATGGATTTTCCCTTCCCACCACACCTTTTTTGAAAGCGAATGCCCACCGGTTGATCAACTTCGGCAATGCCACTTCTTTTACAAATTTCAGCGCCGGATCCAACCTGTCTATTATGTCGGGCATGCAACCGCACCAGCTGCCGGATCAAAACTATACAGCTCTTTCAAAACCTGGCTTATTTCAGTTTGCACGAAAAGCAGGTTACAAAACTTTTTTACTGGATGGACAGTCCACCGGTAAGCTTCAGAATTATACAACCCGGGAAGACCTGGCCTTTATCGATTCCATAATACGGCCCGGTTCAGTGTACCCGGAAATTCCACTGCAGGCAATAGACTCAGTTGTTGCCGCAGAAATGGCGAGGATTACGGAATTTAACGAGCCAACATTTACCTATGTTAATAAAGCTGGAGCGCACTGGCCTTACGGCACCAACTACCCGTCAGAAAAATTAACCGGGTTATTTGCTGGAAATTCTTACCCGGAAAGTGCATGTAAATATTTCCGGTCCGTTTACTGGAATGTAGACCGCTTCTGGCAACACCTCACCGAAAAGATCAGCAGCAGCGCGCAGGTTTTAATCATCTATACATCGGATCACGGGGAGAATTATGCAGCGCCATCCTATAAAATAAAGCATGCCTCCATTTATAATGCGGGCGGGGTGGAAGGAGAGGTTCCATTATTCGTATGGGACAGGGCAGCTTTTTTTCCCGGTCACTATCCACTGGCCGTTAACCGGTATGCGCACCGGTATATTTTTCCTACACTCCTGGTGGCTATGGGTTATTCAAAAGATAGTGTCCTGGCAAATTATGGAAGAACCCTGCTGGATCCGCCTTACGGGGAAAAGTCATGGTTTCAAACCGGCGACCTGTTTGGCAGAGGTAGAAACTACCAGGTATCCATTGATAAAGAATGATAAGGGTAGGCTAAAGCTCTTGCCAAAGCCAGTCGTTCCGCTATAATTTTTAGGAACTCCCGTAAAGAAAAGAGCGGAGGAAACTTCGCTCTCGCTCTGTTTCTCCGCTCTTTTTATTCCCGATTAATCTATGGAGTTAAGCTTATGCTACTGTCAGCCATATAATAATGTGGCCACAGGCCAACAATTGTATGGTTTTTAATTTTTGACGGTGATCCGGACAAATTCATAAAACCCGATCGAGTTCATACCCACTACACCCTGTCCGCTACCCAAACCTACCGCAGGAAAAGCCTCGTACTTTTTTTCACCGACATAAATATCCGGTGCAAAATCATAGTTATCATTTAATGCGATTGGTGCACCAAACAAGGTAGCGATTTCTGCTGCCGTAACGGTGAAACTGGTTGGGAATTCTGTCACATTTGTTTTAAACACTTTTACATTTCCGGCTGACCCGTTTTTCCTAACTACGATATCCACCTTAGTGGGTTTTGGGGAAGAAGGAAAAACCATGGCTACTTTGAATCTTCCGATAAAAACTGAAGGAGTACCAACCCGGATGGTATCGATATTATTGAGCTTCTGGGGTTCCAGGTTCATGGTCATGGCCGGCACTTCTTCAATGCCGATTCTTTTTGGAATCGGGCCATCGTCTTTTGAGCAGGCAGTAAACGCAATGGCAACGATTATGGAAAGTGCTGCCAGTATATTGATGTTTCTGAATTTCATAATCTGTTAGTTATTTAGAAATGGAAGGATTAAGGTTGCCAGAAAACTTTAAAGGATTCCGGAACTTTCTGTACCGGTGCGTTTGAATTCAACTGGATCTCATTTGCGCTGAATGGCAGAGACCAGGGGTACCTCCGGTCATTTGACACAGGCGTCACCCTGCCGTCAGGGCCCGTTACACTGGTAATGGTTCCTTCAGGAGCCGGGGCAAACAACACCGGGTATTTTGTTCTGCGGTAATCGGTGTAGCTGTCAACCGGATTCTCAATCCTGTTGATCCATTTCTGCGTCATGATATGTTCCAGCTTTTTTTCCTGGCTGCCGGCATCAAATGCAGCCAGCACGGCTGTTTTGTAAGTAGCAGTAGCCGGCAGCGTGGCCACCAGCGGTACGATTTGCGGAGCCCCTGCAGTTGAAGGCTTAACAAAATTCTGAACAATATGATCAACCTGGCGGAACGACTCATCAAGCGCTCTGCTGAATGCAGTCCGTACATCACCCGGAGCCAGTCCGGCATGAATCAGTTCAGCTTCGAGATACAGCCGGTCGGCATAAGTAATAAACTGGTGCGGAAGAGCGCCGGTACCTGCGTTCTGAGCACCAATTGAATTGATGCTTCGTGCAGCGCTGTCGTTATAACGGCCACCGGCAGGGTAAATACCAAGCAGGGAATAGGTCTGGCTGTTTGATCCATCGCGGCAGGGACCGGACGAACCAAACAGGATGGATATAAAACCACCATCACGGAACTCCGTACAGTTCTCCGGTGTTGGGTTCGTCCCTCCGGGTGCTGATTTCTGGTTATAAACATAGTAGGGAAGGCGGGGGTCAGGAATACCGGTGAGGATATCCGTGTTTCTTCCCTTCATCATCTCATACATCCAAGGGCTGAATAACTGGCCGCCACGCTGCGTGGCATTGTAATCGCCATAAGCCGGATGCCGGTCGTCAGTTGTACCAATTGAACCGTAGGGCATCATAAAGCTTTCCGCCTGCGAATTGATCAGGGTTGCTGGAGAGGCCAGCAGAGCTGTTACCTGGGTTCTTACATCCTGCACCAGTCGTACCTGGGTGTAGAGTTTCAGCTTGATGGTATTAGCAGCTTTGGTCCAATTGGTTACATTTCCCTTATAGATATAGTCGTCGTTACCTGGTTTTGTTGGATTGGGGGTTGGATTGTTCAGGTCAGCAATACCTTCATCCAGCAACGCTAACAGTTTAGGATAGATCTCAGCCCCTTTATCAAACTTTGGCTGTGTGATGCCTTCATCGAACCGGTCGAATTCCGTATAAGGAACATCGCCCCATACATCCACCATCATGCTGAACGTATAGGCCTTGAGAATTTTGGCAATACCTACATACACAAAATTCTTTTCTGCTGTGCCCCGGTTAATTATAACATTCAGATTCGCGATGGCAGACAATAGTCCTTCCCAACCTGAGGAACCGGCACCATACCGGTCGGCGGCTACCCGCCCTGTGGTCTGGTGTATGTAAACGGACATTGTACTGCCGAGACCTGTTCCCAGTGCAAGGTTATTGGAAATGTTGCGTTCAGCAGCGCTCAGCACCATCGACAATTGCACGGAAGAAGGTGTAGGGCTGTTCAGATTCTTATTGACATCAAGGAACTTCTTACAACCGGCGCCTGCAACCGCAAGTACACTTAAAGCTGTAAAAAAGTATATATTAAATTTCTTTAGCATAATTGAAATTTTTCAGGTGTTAGAAGGTTACATTTAAATTGATGCCGTACCTCTTGGTACTGGGCGCACCACCGGTTTCAACACCCTGCGTTCCGCTGCTTACCACAGAATTGATATCGGGGTCGAAATTGGTGTACCTGGGAATATTGGGTGCCCAGAACCAAAGGTTACGGCCGCTGAGCGATAAATTGATGTTGGATAATTTCAACTTGCTCACAAGGTTCCTGGGCAGGTTGTAACCCAGAACCACTTCCCTTAACCGGTATACGGTACCATCAAATACAGCATATTCAAATGCACCATTGGTTGCGAAAGAGGCACCTGTACCGGCTGTGAAAAAGAGGTCGTTGGTAGTAACTCTTGTCTGGTTTTGTACCGGCTTTCCACCGACCAGCAGGGGTGTATAGTGATTCAGTCCGTCGGCACCCACAACCGGAGTTGGGTTACCATAGATACCGGTGATCACGTTATTATGTTCTCTTCTTTCGGTATCCCTTGTAACGCCTCTTCCCAGCATGCTGCTGATGGTTTCCGAGTAGAAATCACCGCCTTTTGTCATATCCCACAGAACATTCAATTGTAATCCTAAAAATGAAAGTGAATTGGTAATACCCAGTTTAAAGTCGGCATTGGGATCACCTACCATACCCGGGTTGGGGTCAAGGAAGGGCATGCCGGATGTTGCGTTGATCAGTAATTGTCCGTCGTCAGACCGTGCAGAGAAAGATCCTCTCAGGTAGCCGTATGGGAAACCTGCTTCGATCCAGTTAAAACCGCCCAGTTGGGCGCGGGTAAGACCTTCAACCAGTTTTTCAACGGTATTCTCATTCTGGGTGAAAATTCCCCTGACATCCCACTGGAAACCTTTTGTTTTAACCGGTGTAACATCCAAAGCCAGTTCCCAGCCGGTGTTGCGGATCTCCCCAAGATTGGTGAAAAATGAACTATAACCGGTTGACTGCGGCAGTGCAATGCTATAAATCAGCCCTGTGGATTTTTTGTCGTACCAGGTGGCATCCAGGCCCAGTCTTCCTTTAAAAAAGCGGATATCCGAGCCCAGTTCCAATTCCGTGGTAAACTCCGGCGTCAGATCGGGATCATAGCTGGAACCTCCCCTGGTAGCTAACGGCTGACCGAGGAAACCGGCAGCGTTCAGACCAAAAATAGGCTCACCGTTGTGTGGTGCTGCATCATTACCCACCCGTGCATAACCACCGCGGATCTTTCCGTAGTCCAGCCAGTTAGAAGTAAGTCCCAATGCTTCAGTCCAGATAAGGGTACCTGAAACACCCGGATAAAAATACCTGGCGTTCTTGTAGGGAAGTGTGGAAGTAATGTCTGTTCTTCCGGTCATATTCAGGTAAGCAAAACCCTTGTACCCAATTGACGCATCAGCGAAAATTCCTACCAGTCTTCTTTTTGTCCGGAAATCACTGCTGAATGTTTGCCGGCGTGTATTGGTCAGGTTGAACATACCCGGAATAACAAAATCAGCTCCATACACTTGTTGGCCACGTGAGTTTCTTTCGTTTACCTCACTGCCGACATTAATATCAAGCGTCCAGTCATTAAAAATCTTCGGATTGAATACGGCCAGTATGCGACCCTGGAGTTCCTGTTGCCTGTTGATCACTTCGGTAAGATTGCCTACCAGGTTATCAGCGCCTCCCAATGATGACTTGTCAATGATCTGGTCGCGGAAAAGCGCGTAATTATTCACGCCTCCGGTAAAATCGATCCTGATCCGGGAACTGATTTTATAAGAAGCCCTGAGGTTGGCTACAAGGCGATCATCAATAGAGGTGATCACGTTGTGTTTGGCAGCCCATACGGGGTTTGTATACTGGCCATCATTAAAGCCGATCTGGGCGCCTGCCCTGTTTTCAGAAGGCCAGCCCACGATGTCCCAGTTCCTGGCCATAGTATAGGTACGTCCCCACTGTGATAAAAAGCTTTGTGCCTGGCCGATAAAACCACCGATCTGCTTGGAACGCGCATAGGCCATGTTCGCCCCAACGGTAAGGTTGCCTACAGCCGTTTGTCCACCCACGCTGAAATTGTTTTTTACGTAGCTGGAGTTAGTGATATATCCTTCCTGGTCAACCCGCGAAAGTGTAAGGTTGAACAGGGAACTGCCCTGGCCACCGTTGAAACCGATGGAGTGTTCCATCAGGTTACCGGTATTAAATAAAGCAGATACATTATTGGGCACTGCCTTATATGCAAGCCGCCCATTTGGAAACAGCTCGGGATAGGAAGCAAACATAGTAGCCCAGGTTGTGGCCGGAATGGAATCAATACCGGAAGCGGACGTTCCGATCACGTTGCCGGAGGCATCGTAGATCACGCCTCTTCCGAAACGCGCTCCCCATGAGCCATTGGAAGATTGGGTTCTGAAGTTGGCCCCGGCACCATAAAGATTTTGGAATTCAGGTAGATCAGCAATTTTTTCAAGGCTGTAGCCGCCCCGGTAGCTCACATTAAGTGATTTTGCTCCCTTTTTCGGCGCACCGGATTTGGTGGTGATCAGCAATACTCCATTTGCCGCCCTGGAGCCATAAAGTGACGCCGCGGCAGCACCTTTCAGCACATTGATCGATTCAATGTCATTGGGATCGATGTTGTTTAATCCCGATCCATAGGTACCGCCTCCACTGAAAGGGTTACTTGTGTTGATAATGGGATTACTGTATGGAACTCCATCTACCACAATCAAAGGTTCACCACCACTGAAAGAAGAAACACCCCTGATCTGGATGCGGGTGGCTGCACCGGGGGCACCCTGGCCCGCCCGGATATCCACACCGGGAACTTTGCCGGCCAGTGTATTCAGGATGTTTGGTTCCGATTTCTGCAGCATGGTTTCCGGATCCACTTTGGCCACCGCGTAGCCCAACGCTTTTTCGGAACGTCGGATACCCATGGCCGTTACCACAACCTCCTGCATGTTCTGGTCGGTAGTCTTTAAGGTGATGGCAAGATTGGATTGGGAGCCGATGGCTATTTCCTGGTTGCTCATGCCCAGGGCCGAAATGACCAGCGTTCTTGCATCGGCCGGGACGTTGATGGAAAAGGTTCCGTCTTCCCTTGTTACGGTTCCTGTCCCTGTGTTTTGAATGGTAACGGAGGCACCTTGAACAGGTGCTCCACTGGCATCAGTTACTTTGCCGGTAACGGTACGCTGAGCCCAGGACGTAAGTCCGGTTAGCATAAGCACCAGGCTTACGAGTAGAAATTTTCTCATGTGCATGTATTTAAAATAAAAATATCAGGCGCGCAGCTGGAATTCGAAGGGATGGGGGATTGGAGTATTGCTAATATAAGTCAGCCGGGTTGAAAAAATATATTTTTTGTTAAAAAATGCCGGTTATCATCCTTATTGACCGTATGTCAGCCTGAATTCTCCATAAGGTTTGAAGTTTTTGCCAATTACCCGGAAACAAATGGTTCTGCTGCCGCTGGAGATGTGGTGGAAAGGGAATAACCGTTTACGCTTCCGCTCTGTTTCTCCGCTCTTTCTTTCTACTGAAGGATTAATAAGTTCAAAGGAGCAGTGCCTTTACCATCCGGTTTAAGGTTTGCAGGTTGCCCAGGGCCTCGCCCATGGTGTTATTAAAGTAGGCATACACTTCTTTCCTTTCGTTTAACCAACCGGCAATCCGTGCCGCTTGCCCCTGCAAAACCGCATCCGCGTAACTTCCCCGGTAAGTACCATCCGGACCATGAAAACGGAGATAAACAAAGTTTTCTGCTATTCCGGTTTTCGGCACATCCACCAGCTTGTCATGCTCCACCATTCCAATACCATAACCTTGCAGCAAGCGGTAAACCCCACTGGTATACCAGGAGAGATGACGGAATTCCACGGCAATTTTCCATCCCCGCGCATTTTCACTCAGGCATTCGAGCATCCCTGTCAGTTCTTCTTCTTTTTCGCGGCTCACCTTGGGCGGAAGCTGTATAAGGAGGCACCCCCTTTTTTCCCCCACAAGGGATACTGTTTCAGCAAACTCCTCCAGTTCCGCGGAGCTAAATTGGAGGTCCTTTGCATGCGTTACTCCTTTAGGCACCTTAAACGTAAATCTAAAATCATCCGGCACGCTCTGTCCCCATTTTTCTATGGTTACCGCCCTGGGCATTTTGTAAAAAGTTGCGTTGACCTCCACTGACGAAAAAAGGGATGCATAATAGGTAAGCCGGCTGGCACCTGAAAATTCAACCGGGAATTGAGATTTCTTAAGTGGTGATACAAGATTGCTGGTGCCGAAATAAAAAGAAGCCTGAACCTTCATAAAAAGTGGAGCAGCAAAAGGTTTGCTTTTAATGGTGGGTGATTATAAGTACTTCTTTGAAAATCCTTCACAAATGACCTAGGTTGCTGAATTGCCGGAATTTTACAATCAGAAATAAATAATTGATCATATACATAAAAGAGCACTAAAAGAACACCACACCCGCTCTTTCTCCACTCTCTTTCTCGGCTCCCGCTCTCCCTCTCACCATCCTATACCATAGTCTTCTCCATGATTGCTGGATCCACCCCACAGGCTACCGTGCTTCCAGTCGAAGAATATGGCATTAATGGGTCCGCTGGTACGGTCTTCAAACTGGATGGTATAACCCATTTTCTGTAATTCTTTCCATACTGTTTCGGGTGTATTGCGATTAACGAGTATTTGCCCGGGTTTCGGCTGCCGGTCCGACATTTTGGTTCCCCCGAGGGAAAGCCAGAGCTGGTTGGTGTTGATGTTTGCGGCTTCACTTGCTTCCTGTACGTTCATATTGAATTCAACCATATTCAAAAAAAACTGCAGCAGGTTTTGCTCCTGCGTATCGCCACCCTGTACGGCAAAGGAAAGAAAAGGCCTGCCTCCTTTTAAAGCCAGTGAAGGGGTGAGGGTAACCCTGGGCCGTTTACCCGGCGCCACTACATTAAACGGATTCTGCACAGAATCCAATACGAAGCTTTGCATGCGCTGGCTCATGCCTATTCCTGTATTTCCTGCAATGCAGGCAGGTATCCAACCGCCGCTTGGTGTAATGGATACAACCCAGCCTTCTTCGTCAGCCGCCTGAACGGTGGTAGTGCCCATCCATAGGTTTTGCTGGTAGTCGTCTATAGAAGAAGTGTTCTGGATATCATGTGCCGGTGCGAAATTTCTTTTGGAGGTATCAAGCCGGTATCCTCTTTTTTGGAGCAGATCGATATAAGGATTCGTCCTGCCTTCAAACGGATAGGGATCACCCGGGCCGATACCCGCATTGTTTTTGTCAAACCCGATAAGGGCGGCGCGCTGCTTTGCATATTCTTTATTCAGCAATCCCTTAATGGGACTATTAGGCTGGAAGTAAGGATCACCATAATAAAAATCCCGGTCTGCAAAAGCAAGGCTCATAGCCTGGTATATGGTATGTATATAGCGGGTGCTGTTATACCCGAAACTTTTAAGATCGAAGTTTTCGAGTATGTTGAGCGCCTGCAGCAGGGAAGGCCCCTGTGTCCATTGACTAAGTTTATAAACATCAATCCCTTTATAGGATACTTTAAGCGGCTCTTCCTCGAGGGGCTTCCACCGCGCAAGATCTTCCATGGTGATCAGGCCACCCTGTTCCCGGCTTCCGCGTACAAATTCGCGGGCAATATCACCTTTATAAAACCGGTCGTATGCAGCCATAATAGCTGCTTTCCGGTTCAGTCCTTTTTTCCTGGCCGATCTTTCGGCTTCCACTAATTTTCTCAGGGTTTGAAGCAGGTCTTTCTGTACAAAGATCTCACCTCCTTCAGGCGCCTCGCGTTCCCCGCCCGCATGGGTAAGCAATACTTTGCTGCTGTACGGCCATTGCCTGATCTGCGCCTTGTTCCGTTCAATGGAATTGGCTGTTTGGGTTTCCATCGGGTAGCCTGCAGCCAGTTGCATGGCCGGTGCCAGCACCTGCTCGAGGCTCATCGTTCCGTAATTCGCCAGCATATACAATAACCCACCGGGTGTTCCGGGTGTGGTAGCTGCCAAGGGTCCATATTCAGGAGGAAAATTATATCCTTTGCTTTTAAAGAATTCAGGTGTGGCACCGGTAGGTGCTATTCCCATAGCATTGATGGCGATCACTTTTTTTGTTTTTGGATGATAGATCAGCGCCTGCGTTTCTCCGCCCCAGCTCAATACATCCCACATGGTGCAGGTTGCTGCCAGCATGGCGCAGGCAGCATCTACGGCATTGCCGCCTTTATGAAATACCTGTGCCCCGGCTGTTGCCGCGAGTGGCTTTCCGGTAATAGCCATCCAGTGCTTTCCATGCAGTACGGGTTTTTGTGTTCTTTGTGCTGCTGCCGGAATGACTGTAGAAACCAGGATCAGGGTAATAATAATGAACGATTTCATATGCTGTTATATAGCTCTAAGTTACAGGAATGTGGGTGTAGATAGCGGAAACATATGGTGCAAACCTCTGCGCTCTTAGCGGTTTCTGTCTTTACTTATTAACCGCAAAGTGTGATGGAAAAAAGAGCGGGAAGTTGCCACTTATTCCGTTTCTCCGCTCTAACATCCTGTTTGGGAAAGATTTTTAATCATTACGAAAAGCATTTTTGAAATTTCTTCATACGAAGAAGAGAGTTCGTATTTGGTATCCATATCTATTTCTCCTTCGTCAAATAAGAAACTGATGAGAGAGGCGCATTCAAAAGCTGAACCTCTTGAAGTGGTATAAAAGTTTCTTCGATCCCTGTTACTGAATTTTGCACTTCCTTCTGCTATATTGAGCATAACACTCAGGCTTGCTCTTCCTAACTGGTTTTTTACGTAGAGTTCTATTGTCTTGTTTTGTTTTAGGAGACGATAAACAGACAGATTCGTGTTATAAGCTTTGGTATAAACATCCAGTTTTTCGTAGGAAAACATGGAAATAATTTAAAATGAAAGTAGTGCACAGGCGAAGCGGGGTAAAATTAAAAACAACAAAAAAAAGTGGGAAAATCCGAAACCCTGAAAAGCAATAGGCAAGAGCGGGAAACAGAGCGGGAGTGAGGGAAAAAGAAAGAGCGGTAACTTCGCTCTCGCTCCGTTTTCTCCGCTCTTTCTTTTGGTGCCCAGGACTGGATTCGAACCAGCACGCCGTTTCCAGCACCACCACCTCAAGGTGGCTTGTCTACCAGTTTCAACACCTGGGCGTCCCTTTCGGGGTGGCAAATGTATTTATTTTTTTAAAACAATCCGGAAAGTTGTTCCTTTTCCGGGCTCCGACCATTTTACATCCAGTGTTCCTTTGTGGTATTGTTCAATGATGCGCTTGGAAAGACTAAGGCCTAGTCCCCATCCCCGCTTTTTAGTGGTAAAACCGGGCTTGAACACTTTGCCGATATTTTGTTTGGAAATCCCTTTTCCCGAATCGGTAACTTCAATAATTACCTGCCGTTCGTTATGCTTTATATCTACAATGATGTTGCCTTTTCCTTCCATTGCATCCAGCGCGTTTTTTAAAAGATTTTCAATGACCCAATCGAACAAAGGACCCGACAGATTAACGGGTACGTGAACCTGCTCATGGGTGTCCAGTGTAAAATTTACTTTTCCGGACGCGCGCTTGCGTACGTACTCCATCATCTCTTCCACCTGGTCGATAACATTGAGCTCTTCAAGTTGCGGCGTGCTGCCGATCTTTCCAAATCGATCAGACACCAGTCGTAAGCGAAGTACATCTTTCTCCAGTTCCGGGATAACCTTTTCCGTTCCGGGCATTTCCCTGAGTATTTCCAGCCAGCCTTCCAGGGATGATACCGGTGTTCCGAGCTGGTGCGCCGTTTCTTTCGCCATCCCGGCCCATACCTGGTTTTGGGTAGAGCGATAGCTGCTGCGCAGAGCCAGCAAGGTAATGGCGATGAATAAACCTACAATGGCCAACTGCACATACGGGTAATAACGCACCTCGCGTAATAAACGGCTGTGTCCGTAATAATAGCGGTTGATCCGAGAAGAATCGATCGGGTCGTGGTAGGTAATGGCGTTATTTTCCGATTTGAACTGTTCCAGTTTTTCCCGCACATAGGGGAGGCCCCTGGGAACAGCTGCCGTATCGAAATTATTTTCGAGGATGCTGTCTTTTTCGTTGGTTACTATAATTGGAATATCATCGTTCACATCACGGATAATGCGCAGGTGCAGTCGTGTATCGCCGGTATTTTCTCCAAACAGTGAATTGCTTGCTTCCACCCATTCCTGTACTTTTTGCCGCTCTTCCCGCTCTATTTTGTCGGCCAGGTAAGAAGAGTACCAGATCGTACCACTTACAATCATGATCGCAATAAGCGCCAGCAGGGTACGCCAGTTGAGCAATTGCTGAAACATGTTCCGAAAATAGGAAGGATAAAACGGGTTCTCTTATTTTTGATGAAATTATTTGACGCCGTTGAACCCTTTGCCACATGTTGCGATCGTTATCCTGAACTGGAATGGAAAACACTACCTGGAACAATTCCTCCACTCTGTGATGGCAACTACCTATGGCAATTTCAAAGTTGTGGTGGCAGATAACGGATCAACGGATGATTCCATCCACTACCTGGAAACATCATGGCCTTCGGTGCAATTACTGCAGCTTGACAGGAACTATGGATTTGCCCGGGGCTATAATGAAGCTCTGAAAAATGTGACAGCCGATTACTACATGCTGCTGAACTCCGACGTGGAGGTACTGCCCGGATGGCTGGAACCGCTGGTGAAAATCCTGGAAGGCCATTCGCAGCATGCAGCCTGCCAGCCGAAACTCATCGCATTTAAAAACAAGAAATACTTTGAATATGCCGGTGCCTCAGGTGGGTGGCTGGATGCCTATGGATATCCTTTTGCCCGGGGAAGGATATTCGATATATGTGAAGCAGACCTTGGCCAGTACGATACAACGGAAGAAATATTCTGGGCAAGCGGGGCCGCATTGCTGATCCGCAGCAGTGTGTATCATGAAATGGAAGGATTTGATGATTATTTTTTTGCGCACCAGGAAGAAATAGACTTATGCTGGCGCTTGCAACGGGCAGGCTACCGGATCTTTTGCTGCCCTGATTCAGTAGTTTATCATGTGGGAGGAGGTACCTTACCCCGTGGAAATTCACGCAAAACATTTCTGAATTTTCGCAATAACCAGGTGATGCTTTGGAAGAACCTGCCCTGGAGTGAAAAATGGTGGAAGGTGCCGTACCGGCAATCCCTTGACCAGGTATCTGCCCTGAAAGGCCTCTTTTCCGGCGATGGTGGCTATTTTCTCGCCATTATGAAAGCGCACATGGCCTTTACGGCCTGGTTATTATTCGGGAAAAGAAAGCGGGGCAAAGGAGCGCGCAAGCCTACCCGCAGGTTAAAAGGTGTTTATCACGGCAATATTGTGTGGGAACATTTTATAAAAAAGAAAACTACGTTTGACTCCATTGTCCGCGAAACTTCAGCAAAACCTTTTAAAACATTTTAGCAATTTGAGCTCAACTACTATTTTTGCACAACAATTTTGAACTATGGATTATCGTCAGGAGGAATACAGGGAAGAATTGCAAAAAGTGCAGGATCGTGATTTCACGCATAGCTGGGTTTCATCCTCCGCATTTATTTTTTACCTGTCCGTTTTTTGTATCCTGGCCGCCGTATTAGGCAGCTGTTACTCCCTGTACCAGAATAGCTATGCAAACGAAAGGGTCGAGTATACGGTTCCCGATAACACAAAATACACCCCCAAGTACCAGTAATGGGGTTAATATTTTTTTTGTTCGGATAAGCTGAACGCTTAATTTTGCCTCCCCAAAGTTCTTATAAACACCGACCTAAATGTCGGAGACCGCGGAAGTAGCTCATTTGGTAGAGCACGACCTTGCCAAGGTCGGGGTGGCCGGTTCGAGCCCGGTCTTCCGCTCAGAAGTCCCTCCGCTCACCGGGGGGATTTTTTTTGGAGCGTCTTGCACAAGCCCTGGTGGTGAAATTGGTAGACACGCAGGACTTAAAATCCTGTTTGCAGCAATGCAAGTATCGGTTCAAGTCCGATCCGGGGCACAAATAGAAAGAGCGGAGAAACAGAGCGGAGTGCGAAGTTCCCGCTCTTTCTTTTTTACACGCTCCCGCTCTGCTTCTCCGCACTCACTTTATTCCTCGCTCTCACTCCCTTTCTTCGCTCTCATTTTTGCCATTACAAAACTTTTTTGTTTTGATTGATTAGTTTTACCGCCAACGAAGATTATTATGGTGCGTCCATTATGTTTTGTCCTTTTCACGATGTTTACCGGCATCATAATCTCCTGTTCCAAAACCTGTTTTTGTACTACGGCCATTCCGCGCTTGCATTATATTGGTTTTCCGGCCGGATCAACCGACAGCATGCGCATTATCCGTTTTGCAAAAGGAAGCGGTTTCCGGTCGCCACTGGATACATTGCGGGTAACACCTTCGAATACTGATCTTACATTAAAAGGAGATACGCTTTGGGTGCAGCCACTTGAAGAGAACCGGCGCATCATCAGTATTTATGATTACATCGTGGAATTGCCTTTTTTACGCCGGAAGGATAGTATAAGGAACATCTACGAACTCTACGACCAGGTAAAAGGGAAATCCGACCTGGAATGTAACTGCACAAACAGGATACTGTCGTACGACCTGAATGATTCAACCATCCAAACCATCCCGGAAGCACCTGTTATCAATGTAAAATTCTGATCCTACTTACTGATCTTTCGCAAAAGCCGGCCGGTAACCACAACTTTATTACCGTCTTTAAATAATACAAGCATACTCCCGTTCCGGCCCCTGATGCACTTGCCATCCCTTCTGCGCACGGCTGAACAGTGCTTTTCTTTCAAGGCTGAATCCGTAAATCGGTCACCCAGGTAACGGTACTCCATCAGGATCTGAATGAATACTGGTATTCAATTTTCCCCGTCAACTGCTTTTGTTTGTCGTAAATGGCTTCGCGTGTTTTTAATCCCTGTGCATTATACTGGTAACGCCAGATCAGGTATTGGGAATTGGTGGAGGGAATCGTGATCTTTTGAATAAGCTGGTTATTGTCCGAATAAGAAAACATGTATTCGGGCATCAGGCGGCCTGCCAGGGCATTATAACGAACCACATCGCTTAAACGGTTCTGGTCATCGTAATAATAATGAACGGTTTCTGAACGTATACCCCGGCGGGTGGCTTTTTCTTCAATGACATTTCCCTGCGCATCGAGGGCGAATTGAACATAAGTGGTGTCTGTCTTATTCTTAATCCGCAGCATGCTTGCAATCCTGTTGTTGTTGTATTGCCACAGGTGTTCTTCTGTTGTTACCGAAACACGGCCCGTATCGGCGGATGTACTGATAATGGAAAGAAGAAGCCCTGCGTCGTTGTAGTTATACACTGTGGTGCTGATGATCATGTCACTGCTGTCGGAAGTCTGTACCACATTTCCCGACGCATCGGCTACAGAAGTAAGTATGGACTGGTTACTGGCCCCGGAACGGGAGATGGTTCTCAAGGTTCGTGTTACCGGGTTAAATTGCTGCTCTACGTAAAAATCCTCGCTCCTTGTATTTTCAGCATCATAGCTGGCCAGTAAAACTTTACTCACCTTGTTGGCCGTGTAAACCTTAACCAGTTCCGATGCTTCCCTGGTGCCAACAATATCTTTGTAATAATACTGGGCCTGGGTGGTAGCAGTCATAAAAAATGCAAGAGCAAGAAGACATGGTTTCATTGTGATATTGTTTTTCACCAGCCCTTGCCAATGTAGCCGGGTGTGATGGTTTCAAAAATAGCCAATGGTTTCGGGATAAGCGATACCCGGGTAGGTGAGTGGCTGTTTTGTCCCTATTTTTAAGAAAATTTTTAGGTGTCCCATCAGCCGGAAAGAAAGGAAAAAGATTGTCTCAATTGTGGCACCCAGGTGGCGGGCCGTTATTGCCAGTCGTGCGGACAGGAAAATATCGTCACCCACCAGGGCTTCTGGTCCCTGACAAAACATTTCATCTACGATATTTTTCATTTTGATGGTAAATTCTTTGATACACTCTTTTACCTGCTATTCAAGCCTGGTAAAGTTCCCAAAGAATACGTCATGGGTAAGAGGCTGCATTATCTGGATCCGATCCGGATGTACCTCTTTACTTCAGCTTTGTTTTTTCTTGTTCTTTTTTCGGTTACCAGTATGCAATCTGTATTCCAGGACGATACGGTTCTTTCACAGCGCCAGCGGTTTAGCATGGCCGCGCGAATGACCGCTGAAAATGGTATCCGGGATAGTGTGTCAGCAAAAAAACTGAATTTGTTACTGGACACCACAAAGGTGATCAGCCTGGAACCCGTTCCAGTCAATGCAAAGAGCGACTCGTCTCTGTTACTCCAATGGAACGGTCAAACCTACCTGATGAAACCGGAAAAAGATGAACTGGCTGATACCAGCTGGATTGACCGTCAGATCATCGCTAAGTTAAAGGAACGCCGGAAACAGGGTGAAGATAATCAGGAGCTGATGGCAGCCCTGGGAAATGAATTCCTGCACCGGCTTCCCTACCTGCTGTTTGTTTCGCTTCCATTTTTTGCCCTGATATTGAAACTGCTTTATATACGCAGAAAGCAGTTTTATTACAGCGATCACGCCGTTTTCACGCTTTATCACTACATTTTCAGTTTTATACTTTTCCTGCTGGTACTTGGGTTGAATGGACTGAAGTCCGCCACCGGGTGGGAAGTATTCAAGTTTTTCAGTGGGTTAATGAAATGGATCTGGCTCCTATACCTGCTCCTGGGACTGAAGCGGTTCTACGGGCAAGGATGGGGTAAGACCCTGCTTAAATTCCTGGTCCTGCTGGTACTTGGATTGTTCCTGCTTGTCCTGATTTTTGCCATTTTCGGATTGTTTTCACTCTTCTTTTAATTGATTGTTATGAAAGAAACGGCTGATGCCTTTGTGCGCCTGGTAACCATAATGGATGAATTGCGGGAAAAATGCCCGTGGGACCGGAAACAAACCATCCAGACCCTACGCCAGATGACGCTTGAAGAAACCTATGAACTGACGGATGCCATTTCAGAGGAAAACTGGTCTTCCATCCGTGAAGAGTTGGGCGACCTGATGCTCCATTTAATATTTTATGCAAAAATTGCAGACGAGCAGCAGCAGTTCACCATTACAGATGTGCTGCATTCCATCAGTGAAAAACTAATCATTCGTCATCCCCATATTTACGGAGATGTACAGGTGGCCGATGATGCCGATGTAAAACGGAATTGGGAAAAGATCAAACTGAAAGAAGGAAAAAAATCGGTATTGTCCGGCGTTCCTAAAACAATGCCTGCCCTGGTAAAGGCCATGCGCCTGCAGGAAAAAGCGAAACAGGTGGGTTTTGAATGGGAGCATAAGGACCAGGTGTGGGAAAAGGTAGAAGAGGAGCAGGCCGAATTGAAAGAAGCGATCGAAGAAGGTGACCCGAAAAAAGTGGAAGAAGAATTTGGAGACCTTCTTTTTTCATTAGTCAACTTTGCACGGTTTTTGGACGTCGACGCCGAAAATGCCTTAGAGGTCACCAATAAGAAGTTCATACACCGTTTTACAAGAATGGAAGAACATGCCCTTGCATCAGGGAAAGAACTATCATCAATGACTCTAACTGAAATGGATGCCCTGTGGAATGACATCAAACAACACAAGGATTGAACCTTCCGAACCTACATATACAGATGCACAAAAGGCGCCTGCTCTATGCCGCAATCGCTCTTTTCCTGGTGTCCTTGTTAACCGCCTGGTATTTCCAGATCAAGCCATCGGTTGCCAATGAGCAGAAAGCAATTGAACGTTATATTCAAAAGGAACAGGAAAATATCAATAAGCTCGTAAAAGATACAGCCCTCATGCGCAGGCTGGTGCTGAAGGAAGAAACCATGGAGGAATACAAGCGGGTCGCCCGGAAAAATTTCGGGTTCTTCCTGTTTGCAGAAACTTTATCGTCAACAGAACTTCTTTTCTGGAACAACCAGAAGATACTTCCCCCGCCGGCTGATTTTAACCAGGGGCAGGACGTGTACTTCCAGAAACTTTCCAATGGGTCTTATGTGATCATGAAAAAAAAGCTCAGGCTCCCGGGCATGAGCAATAACGTGATTGCTTATGCGATGATACCGGTATTGCACCAGTATTACCTGGAAACCGATTACCTGAAAACGCGGTTTGTCCACGATAAGGGTGCGATCAATAAAGTATTTATTGCTGATCAACCAACAGAATTTGCCATAAAATCACTGGAGAACCGGCATCTTTTTTACATCGGGCGGAAAACATTCAATGCCATGACGGTGACCGATACGCTCACCATTTTGTTGCGTATTGCCGGCCTGATTTTCCTGCTTGTATATATTCACCTGACAGCGGAAGTGATCGGTAAGAAAAAAGGTCCCAAATACGGAATTATTTTCCTGGGCCTCGTACTGGTCATTGTCCGCGCCCTTTTGTATAACGTCGGATTCTTCTTTTCTTTCAGGCAGTTCCTTTTATTTGATCCTTCGGTATATGCCACCAACTGGCTGAACCGGTCGCTCGGAGATCTGCTGATCAACGCCATTCTCGGTTGCTGGATCGTCATGTTTGCCTGGTATCACCTGGGCCCGATAAAAAGACTTCCATCCTTTCTTAAAAGAAAGGGAATCTATGTTGCCGGTGTTGTGGCGGTATTTGTCCTGATTTTTATAACCTTCCAGCTGGCTAATGTGATCCGCAGCGTGGTGGCGGATTCCAAGATATCTTTTAACGTTACCGATTTTTTCAGCCTCGACTTTTATTCGGTTGTCGGGTTTATTGTTTTCGCGCTTCTTTGCCTTGGTTATTATTACCTGTCACGGTTGCTTTTCCGTTTTATTTACCCGGCCTTCCAGGCAAATAGTGTGTATGTATATTTTTTCATCGCCCTTGTTGGATTGATCCTTCTTGCTGTAAGAGCCGGTAACCCCATTGTATTGTTCCACCTGCCCGTACTCATCTGGCTGATTATTTATACGTGGCTGTTAAGCCAGGAGCAATTCATCATCAACCGGTTCAAGGTAACCGTGGCCGGTGTTTTGTTCTGGATCTTTATATTTTCCATTTCACTTTCAACCATCATTCTGCAGGGCAACCAGCAGAAAGAATGGATTGTACGTAGGGGTATAGCCGAAAAGTACGACCAGCTCTCCGACCCTTCAAGCCAGAATATCCTCAGCATTGCGATTACTTATCTCGATAACCGTTTTGTACGGAACAACTTTCACCGCTTCCGCGACCAGCGGGAAAACCGTACAATCCGCGACAGTATCATAAAGGAAAACTTCAGCGGGTATATTAATAAATACCAGACGCAGATCTATGTTTTCGATTCACTGAACCAGGGCGTGAATAACGACGACCGTATGAGTTATGCGGAAGTCAACAACATCTTCTCCGTACAAAGCAAACCAACCGGCATCCCTGATCTTTACTACCATGAAACTTCTTTTGACAAGCTTACCTACATTACCAAAAGGGTGGTGCGCGATTCAACAGGATTGGTGGGAACTTTTTTTATCATCTCCACGCCAAAAGAAGGAAATACGGATGCTTTTTACCCAGAACTATTCAGGCGGGTAAACCAGAATGATGTTGAAAACTCACCCATTTATTCTTATGCCATCTATACTGAAAAGCTGTTGATTTCCTCCTCAGCGAAATATCCTTTTCAAACCACGCTCACCGAAAAAGATATACCGAAACAGGAAGTGGAAAAGCGGATCAATAATGACTATGATGAACTCTGGTACCGTGCCAGCAATAAGAAAGTGGTGGTCATTGCAAAAAAGCGGGATTCAGTGTTGGAGAGCCTGACGCTTTTTTCCTACCTGTTCTGCGCTTTTCTGTTCATGGTGGGTATCATCCGGATCTTTTCCCTGTTGCTTAAGGCTGCCAATGAACGGATCGGGCTTAGAATTTTCTGGCAGTTAAACATCCGGTCACAGATCCATGGAACCGTCATCTTTATTTCCGTTCTGTCTTTCCTGATCATTGGCGCCGCAACGATTTCGTTTTTTATTGCCCGCTACCAGCGCAACAACGTGGATAAGCTAAGCCGCACGGCCGGAATTATGGTAAAAGAAATGCAGAAACGGCTTGTGGCACAGGCAACTTTTGATGATGTGATCAAGATCTACGATTCTGTTTCCAACCAGGACCTGAAGAAACTCATCGATGAAGTAGCGGATATCCACGATGTTGATGTTAACGTATACAACCTGCAGGGCGACCTCAATGTATCTTCCGAGGAAGATGTGTATACCAAGGGCATACTGAGCACAAAAATGCACCCGGAAGCATTTTATCATTTGCACCGGCTGCGGCAGGTGCAGTACGTGCAGGAAGAAACCATGAGTTCACTGAAATACCTGAGTATATATTCGGCCGTTCGTGATGAAGAAGGCCGCGTATATGCCTATCTCAATATTCCCTACTTTTCTTCCGAGATCGACCTGCAGCAGGAGATCTCCAATTTCCTGGTGACCATCATCAACCTCAATGCGTTTATTTTCCTGATAGCAGGCGTGATCGCCCTTTTCATTACCAATAAGATCACCAGGTCTTTTTCGGTGATCGGCGATAAGATGAAGGAGATCACCCTTGGCGGCACTAATGAAGAAATAACTTGGAACCGGAACGACGAGATCGGCGAACTGGTAAAGCAATACAATAAGATGGTAAACCAGCTCGAACAAAGTGCGGAGGCACTGGCAAAAAGTGAAAGGGAAGGAGCCTGGCGTGAAATGGCGAGACAGGTGGCCCATGAAATCAAGAACCCGTTAACGCCAATGAAACTAAGCATCCAGTACCTGCAGAAAGCCATTAATAATAACCAGGGAAATGTAAAAGAACTGACAGCCAGCGTAGCCAATACACTTATTGAGCAGATCGATCACCTTTCTAAAATTGCAGCCGACTTCTCCCAGTTTGCCAATATTGGTATCAAGAAAGTGGAAACCGTTGATTTAAGAGCGGTGCTTACCTCGCTGGTCAGTCTTTACCAGGCCAATCCAAAGGTGGAGATTACCTGGGAAAAGTATGAAGGACCGGTATACCTCAGGGCCGACAAAACACATATGAACCGCCTGTTTACCAACCTGCTGAGCAACGCCGTGGAAGCCTGCAACGAAAAGCCCAGGTGTTGTATCACCATTAAAGAGCACCGGAAAGAAAATAACATTCTTATCAGCATCAGGGATAATGGTGAAGGCATTCCGCGTGAAATGCATACCCGCATCTTCACGCCTAATTTCACTACGAAAACTTCCGGTACAGGATTGGGACTGGCTATGTGTAAGAGCATTGTTGAACAGTCGGAAGGTTCCATCTGGTTCGAAACGGAGCCCGGAAACGGAACAACTTTTTTTATTCAGCTGCCCCTTATCAGCTGATACCTTTTTTCTTACGCGTCTTTTCCAGGAATCGTTCAAACTCTTTTAAGGTAAAGCTGCTCAGGTTTTGTTTTTGTGTGAGCCCGCCTTTCTGCCCTGCAAACACCCCGTATTTGATATTGTGAAATTCATCGGTGGAGTGGGCGTCGGGATTTACGGAAAGCATCACTTCTTTTTCGAGTGCATAATCTACCCATTGCCATTCCATATCCAGCCGCTGCGGGTTGGCATTGATCTCAATAACCACATTGTTTTCTGCGCAAGCGTCAATGATGGCCTTATGGTCTACAGGGTATCCTTTACGCCGCAGCAATCTTCTCCCGGTCATATGGCCCAGGATTGTTGTGTATGGGTTGGAAATGGCGCCCAGCAAGCGTTTCATGGCCTTGCTTTCATCCATATCGAGGTTGGAATGAATGGATACGATCACCAGGTCGAAGGTGGCAAGGGTCTTATTGTCATAATCCAGAGAACCATCGGTCAGGATATCACACTCGATGCTTTTAAAGATCCGGAATGGTTTAAATTTTTCATTGAGCCCGTCGATATAACGGTGTTGCTCCCGGATCTTTTCTTCCGTCAGTCCGCCCGCATAGTAAGCGGCTTTTGAATGATCCGAGATCACCAGGTATTCAAATCCAAGCTTAATCAGCTCTTTGGCCATATCCTCGATGGTATAGGCGCCATCACTCCAGTTGCTGTGCGAGTGGATCAACCCTCTTACTTCGCCGGGTTGCAAAATGTCACTGAAATCTTTTTTCCTGGCCTGTGCGATAATTTCCTTTTTTTCACGGAGGAAGGGCGGGATGTATTCCAGCTTTGCTTTTTTAAAAATGGATTCTTCATCTTTAAAACTGTCTTCTGTAATGTTGGTTGACAGCATCCATTCTTCCAGGAATTCAGGGCTGCAGCTTGTTTCAAAAAGCTTTGCATAAAACTGGTCTTCCTTGCATACAAAGAAGTTTATCAGCAGGGTGTTTTCTGCGTTAAAGCTGATCTCTTCCGATGTTTCCGCTATCATTTTTATTTCTTCACTGATAATGGATTTTTTCAGTTCCTCTTTATCAATAGTAGTTACGTATTCGAGCCTTTCAATTACCTCGAGTTGTCTCCGGAATGTTCCGGTAACTTCCAGTTTTTTCTTTGGGAATTTATTTTGTAAACGGGTTCTGAATGCCTGTTCAAAAGCTTCGGCCTGCGCATATAAATATTTGCCGGCATTGGTTTGCTGGAACCGGATCGAGTCTAAAATCTTCTGTTGTGTTTTTTCACCGAAGCCTTTTTTTTCAGCAACAAGATTCTCTTCGCAGGCGATGCGCAACCCTTCGATGGTGTCAATTTTCAATTCCTTCCAGAGCGTATTTATCTTCTTCGGACCGAGTCCTTTTATGTTCAGCATCTCCAAAATACCTGAAGGAGTTGTGGATAAGTATTTTTTTAATTCTTCGATTTCGCCGTCGTTTAGGAGCTCAATTACCTTTTTCCCAACCGATTCCCCAATTCCGCGGATCTTAAAAATCTTCTCCGGTGACAGTTCCGAAATCGGGTTTTCCATCTTTTCTATGGAGAAGGCAGCGGAAGAATATGACTTTGCCTTGAAGGAATTCTCACCATGAATGTCCATCAGTTTGGCGAGCAGGGAGAGCTGGTCGGCGATTACATAATTATCCATGCATGCAATTTAAGCATGGATCGGGTATTGAAAATTGTGGCACAGAGGTACAGGAGATCACAAAGGTTTTATGCATCAGAAAATTTTTTGTCTCCTGCCTTACCTTCTTGCCGGGACGGGCATGCTTTAAACGCGCAGCCGGCCGAAAGCCTTGCCTGGCTTGAGTTCCAGGGGCGCATAAAAAAAGTCCCGGTAAACCGGGACTCTATTAAATTCAAAGCGATTCTTCTTATTTCTTAGAAGAGGCTTTCTTAGAAGCACCTTTCTTAGAAGCTCCTTTTTTAGATGCACCTTTCTTAGAAGAGCTTTTTTTAGAAGCACCTTTCTTAGAAGCACCTTTAGATGAAGACTTCTTTGCTGCGCCTTTTTTAGAAGCACCTTTAGATGAAGACTTCTTAGAAGCACCCTTTTTAGATGCGCCACCTTTAGAGGAGGCTTTTTTTGCTGTTGCCATGTTTTTTTGAATTTAATGGTTAGTAATAAAATATCGACAGTAAAATTAAAAACATTATTTAAACTGCCAAATTTTTACTAATAATCCAAAAATCATGCAGAAACTTCAGACGCGGCTTCGGCGGCTGCTTCGGCAACAGAAACAAAGGTCCTGTTCTGTCTTCCTTTTCTGAATTCAACCACACCATCGGTTAATGCAAACAGTGTGAAATCTTTTCCAACACCAACATTTTTACCGGGATGGTATACGGTGCCTCTTTGACGAACGATAATGTTTCCGGCAATAGCGGGTTGACCACCATAAATTTTTACGCCCAAACGTTTGCTGTTTGAATCGCGGCCGTTCTTTACACTACCTTCACCTTTCTTGTGAGCCATGGCTTATTGAGTTTTGAAATTTGATATTAGTTATTAAATCTCCGTTGATTTTTAAATTCATGAACGGGATTAAGCGATATCAGAAATTCTGATCTTGGTATATTCGGTGCGGTGACCATGCTTTTTTCGGTAGCCCTTTCTGCGTTTCATCTTAAATGCGATCACTTTATCACCTTTAACCTGGTCGAGGATCTCTGCAGAAACTTTCAGCTTATTTCCATTGCTGAACGACAGGTTGCCGTTCGCATCAGCCATAATGATATCAGAGAACTCCACTTTGTCGCCGGTGTTTCCACCTACTTTGGGAACATACAAAGTCTGGTCTTTTTCAACCTTGAATTGCTTGCCGGCTATTTTTACTACTGCGAACATAATGGTTCAAAAATTAGGTGGGCAAAAGTAAGGTTTATTGTGATTGCGACCAACAAATATCCTGGAGGCTGTTCAAAATTATGAACCCCTTAACCCCAATTCTGTATATTCGTGCCGTTTCAGCGCCACATGAAGATCAAGTCGATTTTAGCTAAACCCTTTGCTTCCTATATATATAGCAAAATACGCAAGGGCATGTCCACGGCCCTGCATGACCAGGATATGGTCCTTAAAAGCCTCCTGAAGACCGGCAAAAGCACCGAGTTCGGAAAGGATCACCGCCTGGAATCCGTTGCTCAACATGCAGAATTTGCCCAGGCCGTTCCCATCCGCGACTATGAGGCCTTCCGTCCCTATATAGATAAGATAAAGGAAGGCAAGCATAACATCCTCTGGAAAGGGCTACCTATCTACTTTGCCAAAACCTCCGGAACCACCAGCGGGGTAAAATACATTCCCATAACCAAGGAATCGATCCCCAATCATATCAATACCGCCCGGAATGCCCTTCTTTCTTATATGGCCGAAACCGGGAATACATCCTTTGCCGACGGTAAACTGATCTTTCTTTCCGGTTCCCCGGTACTGGACCGGATCGGGAATATTCCAACGGGCAGGCTCAGTGGTATTGTGAACCACCACATTCCCAGTTACCTGCGCACCAACCAGTTACCGTCTTATGAAACAAACTGTATTGAAGACTGGGAAACAAAGCTGGACAAGGTAGTGGAGGAAACCATTCACCAGGATATGACCCTGATCAGCGGTATTCCGCCCTGGATGCAGATGTATTTTGACCGTCTTGGTGAGCGCTCCGGGAAAAAAATCAAAGATCTTTTTCCGAATCTTTCCGTACTGGTACACGGGGGAGTAAATTTTGAACCGTACCGCGGGCGTCTTTTCGAGAGCCTCGGGCAGCCGTTGCACACGATTGAAACTTTTCCGGCATCGGAGGGGTTTTTTGCTTTCCAGGATTCGCAGGCCGAAGAAGGATTACTGCTGAACACTTCCAGCGGTATCTATTTTGAGTTTGTTCCTGCCGGTGAGATCTTTCATGAAAAACCAACAAGATTGTCCTTGCATGATGTAAAGGTGGGTGAGAACTATGCGCTCATTGTAAATACCAATGCGGGTTTGTGGGGTTATAACATTGGCGATACCGTGAAGTTTGTGAGTGTGAACCCTTACCGGCTTGTGGTTACCGGCCGCATCAAGCATTTTATTTCGGCGTTCGGTGAGCATGTGATTGCGGAAGAAGTGGAACAGAGTTTGCTGAAAGCAGCGAAAGAAGAAAACCTGCGGATCACGGAATTTACCGTGGCACCTATGATTGACGGCGGTAAAGGAAAAAGCTACCATGAATGGTTCATTGAATTTGAAAAGGAGCCCGATAACCTGCCTGCATTTGCACTTAAAATTGACAGTAACCTGCGTACAAAGAATATTTACTACGATGACCTGATCACTGGTAATATATTACAACCACTGAAGATTACGCCGGTACGCAAAAATGGTTTCATCGATTACATGAAATCCATTGGCAAACTGGGTGGACAGAACAAAGTGCCGCGCCTGAGCAACGACAGAAAGATCGCTGATGAAATGGCTCCCTGGAAAGCATCGTAATCAGAGGTGCAAACACATTTTTCTTCATTGATTATTAACACTGGATTGACTAACTTGACGCTTTACATCCACCATGAATCAAACTAAACCGGTTAAACGCATTGCGATCTTTGGTTCCACTGGTTCAATCGGTACGCAGGCACTGGAAGTAATTGGGGATCACCCTGATAAATTCTCCGCTGAAATTTTAACCTGCAATGAAAATGACGAACTTCTTGTTGCGCAGGCTAAAAAATACAAACCGAATATTGTTGTTATCTCTGATGAAAGCCGCTATACCGTGGTTAAGGAAGCCCTGGCCGGCACCGATGTAAAAGTATTCGCGGGTGAGAAAGCACTGGAAGAAGTAGCCTCCATGGATTGCTATGACCTCATGCTGGCTGCGATTGTTGGTTATGCCGGACTAAAGCCTACGCTGAATGCCATCAATGCCGGTAAAGCCATCGCACTGGCCAACAAAGAAACACTTGTAGTGGCCGGGGAGATCGTGATGCAGACAGCCGTTGCACGCCGTGTGCCGGTGATCCCGGTCGATTCGGAGCATTCCGCCATATTTCAATGCCTGGTAGGGGAGATGCGCAACCCTGTGGAGAAGGTCATTCTTACAGCTTCCGGTGGTCCTTTCCTGGGTAAAAAGCCGAACTACCTTGTTAACGTTAAAAGAGAACATGCCCTGCAGCATCCCAACTGGAGTATGGGTGCCAAGATCAGTATTGATTCAGCCACGCTGATGAATAAAGGCCTGGAAATGATCGAAGCCAAATGGCTGTTTAATTTAAAGCCTGACCAGATCGATGTGCTCGTGCATCCGCAAAGCATTATTCATTCAATGGTGCAGTTCCAGGACGGAAGTATAAAGGCCCAGATGGGATTACCCGATATGAAGCTGCCGATCCAATATGCGCTGACCTTCCCGCAACGGATTTCCAATGATTTTCCAAGGTGTGATTTCCGGAAGGTTAGGACCCTGACATTTGAAGAACCAGATCTTAAAACGTTCCGTAACCTGGTGCTGGCCACGGAAGCACTGGGGCGTGGTGGTAATCTTCCCTGTGTAATGAACGCAGCCAATGAAATCGCGGTTTATGCCTTCCTCCGGAACCGGATCAGTTTCCTTGATATGACCGATGTAATTGAGCGCACCATGCAGCGCGTTTCTTTTATTCAGAAACCATCCCTTGAACAATACTTCGAAAGCGACGGAGAAGCGCGGCATTACGCGGCAGACCTCATTAAGTTATAAGTGAAACGTCAAAAGTGAAACGTGAAAGGTGGTCGTTTCGTGATCCACTTTTCCAATTGTCAGCTGCATGTTTCACTTTTTACGTTTCACTTTTCACCTTCCGGTCTTGTTAATATTCCTCTTACAATTGGCATTTCTTCTTCATTTATTAGATATTTGCCACTTACTTAAACGAACCTGACAGCATTTATGTTCCTATTAGCGATTGACTGGTCTGCCTTGTTTGCCAATATCGGGCAGTTCATTTTAGCCTTTTCCATTCTTGTGGTACTGCATGAAATGGGACACTTTCTGCCGGCAAAGTGGTTCGGATGCCGCGTAGATAAATTTTACCTGTTTTTTAATCCCTGGTTCTCTCTTTGGAAAAAGCAGGTGGGCGAAACGGAATACGGCCTTGGGTGGGTTCCTCTGGGAGGATATGTAAAGATTGCCGGCATGATCGATGAGAGCATGGACAAGGAACAACTGAACATGCCGCCGCAACCCTGGGAATTCCGCAGCAAACCGGCCTGGCAGCGATTGATCATTATGCTGGGAGGCGTCGTGGTGAATTTTATTCTTGCCCTTATACTTTTTTCCATGATCCTTTTTGTTTGGGGAGAAGAAAGGCTGCCGATTAAAAATTTGAAATATGGCCTTGGTGCCGATTCATTGGCTACCTCTATCGGAATTAAGGATGGTGACCTGATCGTGGGTGTGAACAACAAGTCCCTGGTTTACATGAATGAGCTGACCAAAGATGTGATGCTGAGCGTGGAGCGGCCGAACCTGATGATCAGCAGGAATGGCCGTGATACGGTGATTAATATGCCGAAAGGATTTATCAGCAAGCTGACCAAAAATCAACTCCAGGGTTTTGTGTCACCCCGTTACCCCGTTATTGTAGAAGCGGATGACGATGTTAAATATGTAAGGGGTAAGATGATGTCCGGCGACCAGATAGTCGGTATAAACGGGCAGCCGATTCTGTATATTGATGAATACCTGGAAACAAAAAAGGATTTAAAAAATACACAGATCACCTTATCCCTGTTAAGAGGAAAGGATACAACCCAGGCAGTGGTAAAAACGAAAGAAAATGCCGCTACAGGTGTGGTTTTAAAAGATGGCCTGAAAATCCTGGGCACTGAAAAAATCAATTACTCATTTGGACAGTCCATTCCTGCAGGGATTAATTACGGGGTTGACCGGCTTCAGGACTACATCACGGGAATAGGTCTGCTCTTCACATCCAAAGAACATAAAGTAGAAGATAACCTGGGCAGCGTACTAAGCATAGGAAAGACCTTTGGTGGCTCCTGGGATTGGCAGCGGTTCTGGATGATGACCGCATTGTTTTCGATTATCCTGGCATTCATGAACATACTTCCCATACCGGCGCTTGACGGCGGCCATGCGCTGTTTACGATCTATGAAATGATCACCGGCCGCAAACCCAGTGATAAGTTCATGGAATACGCACAGATGGTGGGTATGGTGCTCCTCCTGGGCCTCATGCTTTATGCGTTTGGACTGGATATCTGGAGATTGTTTAAGTGAGGGATTTGGAATTAGGAATTTGGAATCAGGGATCGGCTTTAGGTAAAGTATTCTGGAGCTTGTTTTAATTCACACCAAATTCCCATTCCCCAATTCCATTCTTTAAGATTTCCAAAGGCAACATTCTACCTGTAATGCCTTACTTTTACAGGCTCAAATACAGGGGGTGTATGGTTTTGACAGCATAGATCTTTGAAAGTGTAAGCATGCCGAGCGTTGGATTATTAGCTCGTAAATCTGAAGATTCAAAACTCAAATGGCAATACTCAGTATGCCATGGCTGCCTAATCAGTGATTAAGTAGTCATTAGGGCCGCCGCACAGGATTGCCTGTTTCCAGGTGCCGCCGCCGACATAAAACAAATACAGGATGCTGCAACGGAAGGCTGTGACCGTTGCTTAAGACCATCCAGCTAAGGAATTGATTGGTTTGTTCAGGCCCGTTCAGTTCCCGACAATTAATCCTGAAATAAGCATGTAGAAAGCTTTTGACGAATATGTTTGGACACCGGTTCGATTCCGGTCACCTCCACAAGGGGAAGAGCGGAGAAACAGAGCGAGAGCGAAGTTTCCTCCGCTCTCGTTTTTCCCACGCACTCGCTCTGTTTCTCTTTTTAAATTTTCATTTCCCTGCACTGTGTTCTTTCTTCCCTTCTTTTACCGGCTAATTAATTCTTTTCATTGCTATCGTTATCCACGGCGTCTTTAACTTTAGAACCAATTTTTTTGCCTGCATTACCAATGGTTTTGCCGGCATCTTTAGCGCCTTCTTTGGTAGCATCCCAGCCACTTTCAATGGCATTCCCGGCTTTGTCAAAGAAGTTACCGGTTTTTGTCACCACTTCACTGTCTTTCAGCCTGATAACTTTGCCGTCTTTTTTTACCGTGCCATCGCGGTATACGACCACGCCATTATCCAGTTTTACATCTTCATCGGCAGCTACCCATTTCCCATTGCGATACGCCTGCACCTTATTCTCCCGGTAAGTTACATCACCTTCTGCCGGCGCATAGGTGTTTGTGGAAGTACCGGTTGTTGTTGTTGTACTGGTTGAAGTAGTTGCTCCAACCCCGGCGGAAGTGTCCGTGTTGGTAATGGTTGATGTGGATGTGCTATCCGGGGATGTACCCGAATCCGATTGGTTGTTGCAGGCAATTAGTGAAGCCGCAAACAGAGCCGAAATAATCATTTTTTTCATAATTCTTTTTTTAGTGTCAGCAATAAAAATACTGCATATATCTGTAGCCAACTAAGGGTAAAATAAAACAGAGCGGAGAAACAGAATGAGAGGGGAGAAACAGGGCGGAGAAACAGAGTGGAGAAACAGGGCGGGGAGCGGGGAGAGGTGCAAATATTTGAATTTGATTAGAAAGTCTGGTAAAGTAATTTACGGCTGCTTTAGGCGATATTTGCAGGCAGGGATGCACGTTACATTCGATACGTAATGAGGCCACGGAATAAGCTAAGGGGATTAAGTACGTGAGGTATTGGATTCTTCCAGCAGGAAATGCTCCAGTTTTTTCAACAGGTCATTTGGCTTGAAAGGTTTGCTGACATGATCATTCATACCGCACCGGAAAATCTCTTCTTTCACATCAGCGATGGGTGCCGCGGTCATGGCGATGATTGGAATAATGCTGTTGGTTTTTCGGATGGCGCGGCTGCAGGCAAATCCATCCATTTCCGGCATCTGCACATCCATCAATATAAGATCATAATGGTTGCGGTTGGCAAATTCCAATGCCTGCTGACCGTCAAGTGCAAGGTCCATTTCGGCACCCCAGCCGGTCACATACCGCCGTGCAATGCTGGCATTGATGTTATTATCTTCTGCCATAAGGATCCGCTTACCAACAAGAGATTTTGTAGCGGTTTGCGTTTTGGTTTGCAGGGTCACTTTCATATGTTCCTCATCCGAATGCAGGAACTTCAGCCGGAAATAAAATACAGATCCTTTACCGGGATCACTTTGGACATGGATGGTACTGTTCATTAAAACAGCCAGCTTACTGGCAATGGACAATCCCAGTCCCGTTCCACCATATAAACGGGTTGTATCCGTATCAGCCTGTGTGAACAACTCAAAAATTTTCTGCTGGTTTTCAGCCGGTATACCAATGCCCGTATCAATAATGGAAAATTGGATGTAAGGCCCTTCGGAAAATGTTTCAATTAGCTGAACTTTCAGGGTAACTGAACCCTGTGCCGTAAACTTGATCGCGTTGCTTATCAGGTTAATCAGGATCTGGGAAAGCCGAAGGCTGTCTCCTTTTACAAAAGATGGCAGGCGTTCATCATACTCCACCTCGAACAGGATTTTCTTTTCCCTTGCTTTATAACTTAAAGACTGGTTCAGGCTTTGCGTCAATTCCCTGAGGTTAAAGGAAACGCTGGAAATCTGCACCTTTCCCGATTCCAGTTTATTAAAATCAAGGATGTCATTAATAATATTCAGCAGGTTTTCACCGGAGTACTTCAGCATTTTCAGGTCATCAACCTGGTCATGCCGGGGAGTGTTTTGTTGCAGCAGTTCGGTAAAGCCAATGATTGCATTAAGTGGAGTTCGGATCTCATGGCTCATAATGCTCAGGAATTGGGATTTGGCCCGTGCTGCCTGTTCTGCTTTTTCCTTGGTTTGTACCAGCTCTTCTTCTCTTTGTTTGGGTACCGAAATGTCCCTTACAAATGCATTAAAAAAGTATTCGTTCTTATTGTGAATAGCCGTGATGGTAAATTCTGCGGGAAAAGTTGTCCCGTCTTTCCGGCAACAGGTCAGTTCAAACCGGGTATTCAGCAGGGGATGCTCCGGATCTTTAAAAAATTGCTCTGTTTGAAAGCTACCGTTTCCCGGGTGGTTCCTGGGAATCAGGGTTGTGATTACTGACCTGCCCTTTATTTCATCAGTGGTATATCCAAAAATTTCCGTAGCGGCCGCATTCCACTGGATAATGCTTCCATTGGCATCTGTCATAACGATGGCATCAAGTGCCGTTGAAATAACGCTTACCAACATGGCTTCATTGTCGGCCAGGAGTTTCTGTGTCGCTTCCTGTTCCCGGATCTTTTGATCGAGCGCTATATTGAGCCGTTCTGTTTCGGCAAGCTTTTCCAGAAAGATCTGTTCGATCTGGGATTGAGAAAAGATTCCCAGGTGCTCCCGCCTGACAACTTCTTTCGGGATCAGGGTAATCAGTTGCGGGAAAACTTCCAGCTCTTTGTATTTAGCGGAAAGTTGCTGATATTCCCGGTTAAACATTTTGCCGGCAAGCACTTCACCGTAATTATCATAAACAACATGAAAGATTTCAGAGCTGATCAGCTGCAGTTCTTTAAAGGTATCGGGAACGTGTACCTGGTGCTGAAGCTCCTCAAGCCTGTTTTGCCGCTGTTGAAAATATCCATAACCCGTGCCTCCGAATTGTTCTCTCAGGGTTGACAGAAACGATAAAAGGAATTGAATGGCTACCGTATTCTTTTTTTCATCATCCCCTAAGAAGAGGATAGAGAACGGATTCGTGTTTTTCAATTCCGGAAAGTGACCGGCAATGCTTTGACGGAGCGACTGCCGGGTATACTTCTGTTCCGGTTCAAACGTGCTAATGTATTTTTCAAAAAGGAGGTAGGTATGAAAGATCTCTTCCGGTTTTTTGCGGTGCACTTTACTGGCAAGCTGAATCAACTGCTCGGCATTTTTTGGCACCGTGATTTGCCTGGTCAGAAACTGGAACAGTTCCTGGTACCGGGCAAATGGACGTTCTTCAAAAACCTCGCTGGTCTTATTTCGGGTGATCCATTTTCTAAAAAAATCAAAAGACACCCTTTGCATTATTTACCCTTACTTGCTTTTAACAGCGAATAAAAACCAAGACCGGAAAATCCCCAGGTTATAATGAGGGCAATAAACCAGGCAAGGCTGCCACCTGTTTCACCAAAAATATCTTTAAACAGGTTGTAATTATAAATATGCTCTATTTGCATATGGATATGTCCAACTGCCATTACCACAAATCCCCAGGCAATCATATTCATACCCCGTCCGAATTTTCCACCTTTCAGGGCATGTGCTGTTGCAAAGGCAAAAAACACGGAAATAAGCAGAAATGGTAGTTCCATAAAACCGGTCATCAAACCAAAATGATTTGTCTGGCCTGAAATGGTTGCGGGATTTGCTTGAAGAACGGTGCAGCTGCTTTGTGCAAATGCGGAAAAACTAAAAAAAACAAGGGTAATGCCTAAGACACAGGCAATGAATGCATTTTTTTTCATAAGATGGATTTAAAAGGTTATATGTTCTATTAGGCTTAGAACACCAAAATAGAACATGCATCAGCAAAATGCAAACCTTCCGGTAAATAGAAACCAGCTATTCAGCATAATTTAAAGGAACGGAAGATGATATTGAAATTAATTTTCATATATTAAGGTACAGATCCAATTAATCTTCTTATATCAGCCATCAATACTATATCAAAGATGTCAAATAAGCTATGAATTCTTTCAATGGTTTATTGGAATGACCTATTGAATAGATGATTACTTGTTTCTTAAAATCATTGGCATTGTTCTCCGTCATCAACCTTCCTTACCAGAGGTGAAAGACGCAGAATTAAAAGGTTATAAATGAAAGGAAATAGCCGGGTTTTGATTGAGTGATCGAATATGTACCTTTAAGCTAATCTATGCACACCATGATCTACCTGGCCATTATTCTGCTCTTTTCAATCGGATGCGATAAACCCCAAGGGTCAGAGGAACCCAATTTTGACCCGGTACCGGTTGAAAAGATCGTTACACCCATTATTTATGAAACCTCAGGCATTGCCGACAGCAAAATCAATCCGGGGGCTTTATGGGTGCAGGAAGACAGTGGAAATCCTCCGCAATTGCACCTTGTAAAGCATGACGGCAGCGTGATCAAAACAATCCATATTAAAGGCGCTATTAACCGGGATTGGGAAGAGCTGGCGCTTTCGGACAACAAAATATTTATCGGTGAGATTGGTGATAATAACCGCGTCCATTCCGAATATGCATTTTATATTTTCCCGGAACCAGCCCAGTCCATAGACACCGTCCATACCTTCGAACATATCCGTTTCCAGTATCCCGATGGCGCACACGACGCCGAAGCTTTCCTGGTTGATCCCCAAACCAGGCACATTTACATTATCACTAAAAATGATAATCCCTCTAGGATCTATAAGCTGACCTATCCCTATAATAGTTCCACGGTTCAAAAAGTTTCGCATGCAGGTGTTCTGCCCTACAGCGGTGTGGTGAGCAGTGCCATCAGCGTGGATGGTTCAGAGATTATTGTAAAATCTTATCCTGCCATGCTTCATTATAAACGATCAATAGGGGAATCCATTGAGCAGGCTTTGGCAAAAGAAGGAAAGAGTGTTCCTTATAAAATGGAACCGCAGGGAGAAGCCGTAACATTTGCCACCGGCAAAAGCGGTTATTTTACCATGAGCGAAAAAGGTTTTGCCGCGAACGTCAAGCTCTATTTTTACAGCAGGAAATAAGTAATTAAATACATTCTAAGCGTCTTCTGCCGGATTGTATTTTTCAATTAGTACCTCAATTTTTTCACGGATCTGGGAAATATTCAATGCTCCTTTAACGGAATCATCCACATCAAAGCCCGGGTGAAGATCCTGGCCGTCGGTGATCACGAGGATGGGGATGCCAAACTTTTCCTTGATGTTGCGGCATAGCGTGGAATCCTGGAGCGCATCCTTTATCAAAAGTATTTGTGGTTTGAAGCGATTCAGTCGTGCCATCAGTTCTTCAGGACGATCGGAAACTTCTACATTATAGTCATAGCGGATTAGTCCGAGGTATAATCGGGCAATCGCATCCGGTTCGTCTTCAACGATCAGTACCTTTTTCTTCTTGAGCATGGAAGCTTTGGTTGCATTCATCCGTAGGTGAGGGAAAGGTGCAATTTAGACTCCTTTGCTGCAAGTCCAAACCGCAAATCTACCTGTGGCATTTACGATAACGGACCTGGTAAAGATGTGATGTACAGGAATGTTCAAAAGAAAACCCCGCTGATGCGGGGCTGTAATTATGATAAGGTAGCTTCAGAAGAGATCTTTGTATTCAGCAGCTTTGAGATGGGGCAGTTTTCTTCTGCGTTCTTCACACACTCAGCAAGTTTTTCTTTGGAAATTCCCGGAACCGATGCTTTAACCGTGAGATGGGAAGAAGTTACGGCGCCGTTTTCAAAGTTTACTTCACAACGGGTTTCAAGGGTCTGTGGGGTAAACCCAGCTTCGCCCAATACAAAACTTAGTTTCATCGTAAAGCATCCGGCATGGGCGGCAGCTACGAGTTCTTCAGGGTTGGTGCCTTTTCCATTTTCAAACCGTGATGTAAAAGAATAAGGCGTTTGGCTTAATACCGTGCTGGCTGTCGTCAGATGTCCGTTGCCTTCTTTTCCGGAGCCGTTCCAAACGGCTGTTGCATTGCGTTTCATATTTATGAATTAAAGGTGATTGAAGCAGCAAAGCTAGCGAAGGGAGGGGAATTTGGTATTTGGAATTTGGAATGGGTATTGGGTATTGAAGTATTAGGGATTGGGGTGAAAGGGTTGCTAAGTTGGTCTGTTGATACGTAGTGAATGAGGTAAGAAGTAGGAAGTATGAAGTGAACGAAAAAATGACGTGCCCGGTTTGGTTTAACGAGTTATATATGTAGCGCGCATCGAATAGCGAGCAGCGTCCAAACTCCTTTAGGATCCGTTAGTGAACAGCAATCACCCTACGCAGCATGCGCCTGGTCAAGCACTTCATCTAGTGAAATGCTGAGGTGGCTTTCTTCAAAAATGCATTCGCCGTTTTTGATGAGCAGGATCTGGGGCGACTCGTGGTGCACCCGGAAAATTTCAGCGATCCTGTTAGACAGGTGCCGGTGTGCAAGGAGGTCTAGAAAATAAAAATCAATATCCGCAGGCTGCTGGGCCTTCTGCAATCGCTGTAAGGCCACCGCACTGATCGAGCAACGGGTGCTATGCTTAAAAATCACCTGGGGTTTGACCTGTGATTTACTGATAATGCTTTTCAATTGCTCTTCATCGGTCAGATGAATCCAATGCATACCACAAACATTTATAGTGAATCTTTAACTATTGGTTTTCACAACAACAGTGCCGTTTACGGGAGTATGGGCGGTGGAAGGACAACCATAACCTTTTTTGCTGCCCCTGTAGCCGCTGGTACGTGAAGATGCGCAGGAGGCCATGGATAAAACCATGATTGTCAATAGGGTAAAACTGAATACTTTGTTTTTCATAATGCAAATTTCTTTGGGTTAAACGTTTTAATTTGCCGGATATTTTACAAATATACTATGAACATCCGGTTTATTTCAATAGGTGGGAGCGTAATGCACCAATTAGCAATTGCTTTAAAGCGTAAAGGCTACAGGATCACGGGAAGTGATGATGAAATTTTTGAACCGGCACGTACAAATCTCCAGCGGGAAGGTATTTTACCGGATGAGATCGGATGGTTTCCGCAAAAACTGGAAAAGAACCTGGATGCTGTTATCCTGGGTATGCATGCGAAAGAGGATAACCCGGAATTACAAAAAGCACGCGAGCTTGGACTGCCCATCTATTCGTTCCCCGAATACATTTTCAAGGAAAGTAAAAACAAGACCCGTGTGGTAGTGGGGGGCAGCCATGGCAAAACCACAACTACTGCCATGATTATGCATGTGATGCGGAATGCCGGAAAAGATTTTGACTACCTGGTTGGTGCCCGCCTGGAGGGGTTCGACCAGTCGGTTAATATTTCGGAAGCCCCGATAGTTGTTTGTGAAGGAGATGAATACCCCGCCAGTACCATCGAACGCCGGCCTAAATTTCACTTCCTGTTTCCTCATATAGCGGTCATCACCGGTATCGCCTGGGATCATATTAATATATTTCCCACGTTTGATAATTACCTTGAACAGTTCCGGATTTTTATCGACAAGATCGAGACCGGCGGACACCTGATTTATAATGAAGAGGACGAAGTGCTGAAGGCGCTGGTGCAGGAAAAAAAACGTAACGACCTTACCTACCATCCTTACGGTGTGCTGCCGCATCACATTGAGCAGGGCATTACCCGCATCAGCCTGGAAGGAATGGAAACAAATCTAAAAGTATTTGGTGGTCACAACCTGATGAACATTCATGCAGCCTGGCTGGTATGCCAGCAGCTGGGCATTGATGCGAAAACATTCTCCAAGGCCATTGCCGGTTTTTCAGGAGCCGCAAAGCGGTTGGAATTGCTGTCCCGCGGAGGGTCTGCCGTAGCATACCGTGATTTTGCCCACGCACCATCAAAAGTAAAAGCCACGATGGAAGCCGTTAAACAACAGTTTCCCGGTAAAAAACTGATCGCAGTTCTGGAATTGCATACGTACAGCAGCCTTAATGAAAAGTTCATGCAGGAGTACAAAGGCGTGATGGACCCTGCCGATGTAGCCGCCATTTTTTACAGCAAACATGCCCTGGAACTTAAGCGCATGCCCGATCTTCCGCAGGCCGCTGTAAAGAAAGGATTTGCCCGGGAGGACATCGAGGTTTTTAATGAACGCAGCAGCCTGGAAGCATGGTTGCAGAAACTGGATTTTTCCGGGTCTGTTGTGCTTTTCATGAGCTCGGGAAATTATGATGGATTTGACATGGAAGGATTCAGCAGGAAGATTACAGGAACGGTGGATTAATTTTCATTCGGAAGATCGACAAAACTTTACCTTTACGACCTTTTAATAAGCACCGTACAATGCTACAACTTAAGAAACCTCTTGCCTTCATAGATATCGAAGCAACAGGCTCCAATGTTACTACCGACAGGATCGTTGAAATTGCCATTATCAAAACGATGCCTGATGGAGCCCGTACGGTAAAACGCAAGATCATCAATCCCCAGATCCCTATTCCACAGGTTTGTATTGACCTGCATGGCATAACCAATGAAATGGTAAAAGACGCCCCGGTTTTTAAAGCGGTTGCCCAGGAGCTGAAGCAATTTCTTGATGGATGCGACCTTTCCTGTTACAATGCTTACCGGCTCGATATTCCCATGCTGATGGAAGAATTTATCCGCGCGGAGGTCGACTTTGATATGAAGAACCGCCGGATCGTTGATGTTCAGAAGATTTTCCACCAGATGGAACAGCGTACCCTTTCCGCTGCCTATAAGTTTTATTGCAATAAACCCCTTGAAGGAGCACACGGCGCGGAAGCGGATGCAGCCGCCACAGCCGAAATACTCACTGCCCAGATCGAGCGGTACCCCCAACTCGGGAATACGGTTGACTCCGTAATAAAAGCGGTAGGGGAAGATCCAATAATTGACTTCGCCCGTCGTTTTACCTATGACGATAAAGGTGTTGAGGTCTTCAATTTCGGTAAACACAAGGGCAGGCCCGTGGCCGATGTGCTGAAAGCGGAACCCCAGTATTACGACTGGATGATGAAGGGCGAATTCCCCATGAATACCAAGCAAAAGCTTACCGAGATCTATACCCGCACCATGCTGAAAAAGTTCTAAGCAAACGATCATAGGTGGAGAAACTTGTCATCATACCAACGTATAACGAGAAGGAAAATATTGAGCTTATCCTGTCTGCAATTTTCGGATTAGCCCAGAACTTTCATGTACTGGTTATTGATGATGGATCTCCGGATGGAACGGCCGAAATTGTAAAAAGCCTGCAATCCCGCTACACCGGTCATCTTTACCTGGAAGAGCGGAAAGGAAAACTTGGATTGGGCACAGCGTATATCCACGGATTTAAATGGGCGATCGACCGGGGCTATGGTTTTATTTTTGAAATGGACGCCGACTTCTCCCACAACCCTGCTGACCTGCCACGACTTTATGAAGCCTGTAAAAGAGAAGGTGCCGACCTGGCTGTAGGGTCCCGTTACGTAAAAAATGGCGGTGTAATGAACTGGCCCTGGGACCGAATTGCCCTTTCCAAAGGGGCTTCTGTTTATACGCGCATTTTGCTTTGGATGCCTGTATGGGATCCTACTGCCGGTTTCATGTGTTACCGGAAAGAAGTGCTGGAAACCATAAACCTCGATGAAATTCATTTTGTAGGTTATGCTTTCCAGATTGAAATGAAATTTGCCGCCTGGAAACTGGGCTTCAAACTCAAAGAAGTGCCGATTCATTTTGAAGACCGGAAGTTCGGTGAATCAAAAATGAGCAAGGGCATTGTTAAAGAAGGAATTCTTGGCGTACTGAAACTCCGGTGGTACAGCCTGTTCACCAATTACCGCAAACGGGTGAAAAGTAATCTTAATCCTTCAGTGGCGAAATAGGGAAGGTGGATTTGTTGATATGTTGATATGTTGGTTTGTTTATACGCTGATTAGTAGATATGGACCCGTCCTTTCTGTTGACTGCCAACTGCACACTGCTCACTGCCTGCTCTATCGCTCATTGATCGGAATAGGTGGCATTCACCGAGGCCCAGGAGGTGTTACGGATACTGCCCATCATCATCCAGGTTGCGGTAATGGACATTAGGGTGAAAATGATCACAACCGGCGTAAAGGTGTACACAAAAAAATGTCCGGCGGCAATGAGTCCTGACACCATCAGCACAAACATGCTGCGCAAAAAAGATCCTGATTTGATATTGGTATTCTGGTGCACCGAAAAAGGAAACATTTTTCGTCCCATATAAACCATCAGGGTAACGATGAGCAACTCGTTAAATAAACCAAGCAGGATGTTGGGGAGGATGCGGAACCCTACAAGATAAACGCCTATTATGGTGATGAACACCACCATGGGAATATAAAACTTCAATATGGCTGCTTTTGTCCCGCCCAGGATTACTTCCCCCGGATTGCGGATCGGCATAACATAATAGATCCACGCAGCTTTGTGTTTTTCAGAATAGATGATCTGGTTAATGGCCATGATGAGCACGAGGCTTGAAAAATAAAGAGCTGAAATAATGGCGAAACGCCCTCTTCCGCTTTCCTGCCTGATACTTTCTACGGTGAATTCTTTGCCCCGGAAAAACATGATGAACACATAAACCACCAGGTAACCAATGGAAGGATAAACTTTCAACCAGAAATCACGACTGCGGCCGGTCATTTTCCACGTAAACAGGAAACCCATTTTTTCGGTATGCGACCGCGTAAAGATCCGGCTGAGTAAATCGGGATAGGATTTTTTGCCGGCTACTTTTTTTACTTTTTGTTTGACCTCAGTTTCAGAAGAACTGGCGGCAATCATGGCCAGTTTATTATTAAAGGAAGGAGCCAGGTATTTCACCACAATATACAGGCTGCCAAAAGGAAGCAGCAGGCCCAAAGCAGCGGCGATCCACTCTTTTTCAGAACCCTCAAAAAATACAAGCACGTTCCATAGGGAAGCAAACCAGTATAAAGGGTAAAAGATCATCCATGACCGGGTAGTGAAATCAACTTTATCCAGGTTCATCTCGTCAATCATCCGGGGAAATATCTGGTACCCCGCATAAATGGAAATCGCAAAAATGATCTGAACAAAGGAAATAATGGTCTGGAACTTTTGCGGGGTGGTTACGCGCAGGATCAGGATATACACCGCATTGATAAAAAATATGGTGAATACCGTAAGCAGCAGGATGATGACCTGGAAAAGAAGTGCGGCGCCAATACCATACAGAACGCCCACCAAGATAACACCCGGAAGGGCCATCGGCAACACCAGTTTACAGATATGAATAAAGATGTGCAGCAGCCTTGCCACAATGAACGTGCGGTCTGTTACCGGCTTTGGAAGAATGATATAATTGTCGCGCACATCGATCAGTACAGATGTAAAATCCGAGATGAGGCTGGCCGAAAGCATGACAAAGAACATCGTAAAATAAAAAGTCAGGTGCGATGCCGCATTGCTGCCCACACTGAATGCCAGGAGGTACAGCAAGCCCATAACAGCGCTCAGGAACATGGTACGTATGGTGGCAGACTTTACCGGTTTTTTTGACCTGTTCCCGGACATTTGTTGCAGAACGGGTGGCCGCCTGTCATCGATCGTTAATTTGGTGGTCAGAATGGATTTTAACTGGGTAGTATTTACACCTGCGTTCCGGTACAATCCTTCGGGAAACAGCGCCAGGCCCAAAAATCCTTTGTTGATGATATTCATAACCTGTTCTCCATTGCTTTAACAAGATCCTCTGCTGAACCGGATTGTGCATCCCGCACGGTAAGACTGGAAAATATCTGTTCGAGGCTTTTATCGCCTTGCTGCAATTTCAATTCTTCAAAAGTGCCGTTAGCAATGATGCGCCCTCCATCAATGAGCACAATGCGGTCGCTCACTTTTTCTACCACGTCCATCATATGACTGCAATAGAAGATCGTTTTTCCTTCTTTAGCGAGCCGCCCCATAAGTTCTTTGATAATGATTACGCTGTTGGCATCCAGTCCGCTCAGGGGTTCATCGAGAATGATCACATCAGGATTATGCAGCAAACCGGAAGCGATCAATACTTTCTGGCGCATGCCTTTACTGAAACTATCCATGCGTTGGTCGATATTACTCTGCAGTCCGAATGCGCTCATCATGCGCTGGATCCTTTCTGTGGCCACATCCTCTTCCAGCCCGTATAGCGCGCCTGTAAACTGCAGGTACTCCATCGGGGTCAGCACATCATACAATTCGGCCAGTTCAGGAACATATCCAATTACTTTTTTTACTTCAATGGTTTGGGTTTTTACATTGAAGCCTTTTACGGTCACCGTGCCTTCATAATCAGTCAGCAAACCGCAAAGAATCTTAACTGTAGTGCTTTTGCCGGCACCATTAGGCCCTATATAACCTATGACCTGGCCGGGGTAAACGTCGAGGTTGATGTCCTTTAAAACATGCTTGCTTCCATAACTTTTAAATACGTTTTTAATACTGATCACAGGTTCCATGCGTGGAGTAGTTGAGGTATTACAAATATTAAAACGAAAACGCCAATTCAACAAATGATAGCCTGGTGGGCAATCCATCTGCAAAATAATAGGTGTGCCATTCACTTATCTTTGACGCCATGAGAAAGGCCTTGGTGCAATTGAACGGCGCTGTGTTTCTTTGGGGGTTTACCGGAGTATTGGGCCGCCTGATCACGCTGGACCAGACCTGGCTGGTATGGTACCGCCTCATGATCACAGCGGTTTCCCTGTGGATCTTGTATTTTTTTTTAAAACGGATCCGTAAGTTCCCCCTTCGTTCGGCATTGTATATCGGAACCATTGGTTTTATCCAGGCACTGCACTGGGTTTGTTTTTACGGCAGCATCAAATACGCCAACATTACCATTGCATTGACCTGCCTGTCCACTTCCGCTCTCCTGGCTTCTGTTATTGAGCCGCTGTTCCTGAAGAAAAAATTTGATCCCGTAGAAATTGCACTGGGCCTGTTTGCCATTGCCGGCATCCTGATCATTTATAACACCCACATTAATTTTTCTACCGGTATTATCATTGGTCTGCTGGCAGCGCTGCTTACCGTATTCGTATCGGTGATGAATAAAAAAACGGTTGATGACTATGAACCCGGACAGATCACCTTATACCAGCTTACCGGGGGATTTGTCGGATTAAGTTTGTTGTTGCCGGTTTACCAGTATTTCTTCCCGGAAATTCATTACAAACCTGCGCCCCTTGACTGGCTCTGGCTTGTGATCCTGAGCTGGGTTTGCACCATCTTTACCTTTTTCCTGTATATACGTTCGCTTAAAAAGATCTCGGCATTTACCATGAACCTGACCCTTACCCTGGAGCCGGTATATGGAATCATCCTTGCCTTCCTGATTTACCATGAGAACGAGCACCTGAGCCGGTGGTTCTACATTGGTTTCGCGCTCATTGGCGTAGCGGTTGTATTCCACATGTGGCGCCTGGTAAGAAACAGTAGTAGTAGTTAGAAGTATTCAGGTTGAATTGTCCACAGTCCACTGTACATTTCGTAATTATTAAAGCCATTACTTTATTACCCTAATACCTTATTATCTTATTACCCTAATACCTTATTTTTATCCAACAAGCTATTTCGTTTATGAAGCATGTTTTCTTATTGGCGCTTTTATTTCCAATAATACTATGGGCACAGAAAAAACCTCTTGATCATACCGTTTACGATTCCTGGCAAAGCATTGGTGAACGCACTATTTCCAACGATGGCCGCTGGGTTGTATATACGGTAACGCCTCAGGAAGGCGATGCGGAACTTGTCGTAAAATCTTCGGATGGTAAAAGCTACACGAAGAGCATTCCCCGGGGATATAATGCCGTGATCACCGATGACAGCCGCTTTGCCGTTTTCCGCATCAGGCCCCATTACAAGGATACCCGGGATGCACGGATCCGCAAAAAGCGCCCGGAAGATTTTCCTAAAGATTCTGTTGGCATCCTGGAATTAGGAAAAGATGACCTGGTAAAAGTGGCCAGGGTGCGTTCGTATAAAACACCTGAAAAAGCCTCCGGATGGGTTGCTTATCATAAAGAAAAAGACGCGGTTTCACCACTCAGGCCATCGGCACCTACGCAAAGAACGGTGGATAGTCTCCGCCGCACTATTGATTCCCTTACCATGCTGGTAACACAGATAAAAAATGTAAAAGCTGGCAATCGGGATGCTTTGGATGCTGATGAAGACCCGGCTGCTGCTGCGGTGGCAAATGAAGGCAGCGATCTTGTACTGCGTCATCTCCCATCCGGTACAAACAGGGTCTTTCCAAACGTCAGTGAATATTATTTTAACGCCTGGGGCCAGAAACTGGTTATGGAAATATCGAAAAGCACCCGCGATTCGGCCAGCAGGAACGGGGTTGTAGTGTACGATCTCGTTACCCGCAGGATGGACACCATACTGAAAGGGGCAAATGACATCCGCAATTTTGCCCTCACGGAAGATGGAACCCGCATTGCTTTTGTAGCAGAACGCGATACACAAACAAAAGCAGCCCAAAAGTTTTACCAGGTTTATTCCTATGAGCCGGGAAATGACAGTGCCCGGATACTGGTCGATAAACATTCGCCCGGCATGAAGCTGGGTGCAACGGTCAGTGAGAACGGTGCATTGACCTTCAGCAAAAGCGGCAACAGGCTTTTCTTTGGGACCGTTCCCCTGCCCGCAGCAAAAGATACTTCACTGGTAGAGATTGACCTGGTGAAGCTTGACATCTGGCATTACAAGGATGATTACCTGCAATCACAACAGCTGTATAATCTCAATACCGAATTACGCCGGTCTTTCCAGGCAGTTTATGACTTCAGCGGGAACACGTTAACCCAGCTGGCAACGAAGGAAGTTCCGAATATCATCCCGACAAACAGTGGTGATGGAATCCGCTTTATTGCTGTTACCGATACCGGCCGCCGCGTGGCCCGCCAATGGGGTGATTCAAAGGCAGACGTATATGCGCTTGAGGTGGCAACCGGGAAAATGACACTGGTTAAAAGAAATTTTGAAGGACAGTTGTATCCTTCCTCAACCGGGAAATATATTTTGCTCTATGATTCCAAAGCAAAACATTATTTCGCCTGGAACGGATCAACACTGCGAAATATCACATCTAAAATTACCGCTCCGCTCTATAACGAGGAACATGATATGCCAGATGATCCCAATCCGTACGGGTTGGTGGGCTGGCACAAAGACGATTCGCTGGTTTATATCTATGACCGTTATGATGTATGGCGCGTGGACCCTGATGGTCACCTGCCTCCAGTTAATATATTCAAAGGCTTGGGACGCCGGACAAAAAATATCCACCGGTATGTTCCGCTCGATCCTGAAAAGCGCTTCTTTGAAGATTCAGACCTGTTGTTGTTCCGGATCCAGAATTATGATACCAAAAAAGCTTCGCTCGCATTTGCAGGAGTTGACGGCATTGGCTACGCAAAAGCAGGTACTGCTTTCGGTGATGGCGCATTCACCTTAGGTTCAATGACCAGGTCCAAATCCTCTACAAAATTTATATACACCAAAGAAACGTACCAGTCATCTCCTGATATTTTCGTTGGCGACCTGGTGCCCGTTCGAAATGCAATCAATCTTAAGAAGATCGACCAATTTTTTGTTGAGGAGCAAAAGCTGTCCGCAATCAATCCACAGCAACACCAATTTAACTGGGGCACTTCGGAATTATATAAATGGAAAGCGTTTGATGGTAAAATGGCCCAGGGAATTTTGTACAAGCCGGAAAATTTTGATTCTTCCAGGAAATACCCGATGCTTATTTATTTCTATGAAAAGCTGTCGGATGGCCTGTATAATTACATGGCACCGTCTCCCACACCCAGCAGGTTGAACATACCCTTTTTCGTCAGCAGGGGATACCTGGTTTTTGCACCGGATATAAGTTATACAAAAGGACATCCTGCACAGGATGCCTATAATTATATTGTGAGCGGCGCACAGGCATTGAGTAAAAAGCGATGGGTAGATGCAAAAAATATCGGTATACAGGGACAAAGCTGGGGCGGCTACCAGGTTCTAGCCCTTTTGGTGCGCACCAATATGTTCAAGGCAGCGTGGGCCGGAGCGCCCGTAGTAAATATGACCTCCGCTTACGGTGGCATCCGGTGGGAGAGTGGCGTAAACCGGCAGTTCCAGTATGAAAAAACACAAAGCAGGATCGGGGCCACGCTCTGGGAAAAACCCGAGCTTTATTTAGAAAATTCTCCTTTGTTCCAGTTGCCAAAAATTTCTACTCCGCTGGTGGTGATGTCGAATGATGCCGACGGTGCCGTTCCCTGGTACCAGGGAATTGAATTATATACAGGTCTGCGCCGGCTGGGTAAGCCCGTGTGGCTACTGAATTATAACGGGGAAGCCCATAATCTTGTTGAAAGAAAAAACAGGAAAGACATACAGGTACGTGAGCAGCAGTTTTTTGACTGGCTTTTGAAAGGAGAGAAGCCGGCAAAATGGATTGCAGATGGAGTTCCTGCCGTTAAAAAAGGAAAAGAATGGGGTCTGGAACTTGTTTATTAAGTTCGTGCAACCTTTTAGTCACTGTTTAATATCTATAAAAAACCGTAACACTAATCTAAAAAACACTCTTATGAGAAAATTGATTCTTTTTTGCTTTCTTCCCCTTCTTGCCTTTACCACTGCAGATTGGATTACCGTAAAGCTGGATGATCGCGTAACCGTTGAATTTCCTTCAGCCCCTGAAGAAAAAGACATGTCCGGCAACCAGGTTTGGTCGGGAGATATAAATAACGATGCCAAAGCAATGGCCATGGTGATGGATTTCGGAAAATTCGGAATGGATTCAGCTATGCTGGCAACGGAAATGGAAAAAGACGAAGCCTTCCAGCAGTTCAAGGATGGCATCCTCGGACAGATCCAGGGTTCAACAATTATGTCGGAAAAAAGGACCAAGGTGAATGGCCGCCACGTTTTTGAATATGTCATCAACATGGGCAAACCCGATACCACGCTCACGATAATGCACAACCGTAATTATTTTGTCGGGGCTAAAATGTACACGTTGTCCTTTTATGAAAAAGGATCAAAACCACAGCCCGATGTACGCAATAAATTCTTTAATTCTTTGAAGGTTAAATAATTTGGAACTAAAACATACAGCAGCCGGCAGGAGTGATTTCCTGCCGGTTTTTTATGCGGCCGGAAGGGTAATATATTTAACCAGGCTTCGCTTGGCAATGGGCAATAAGGTTTCATCAACAGGGAAATCCAGTTCCGTTTCAATGCTGTATACGGCAGGATTGGGCAGCGTTCCGTTGTAGCGGATAAGGTCGTACTTAATGTTTTCGTAAGTATTGGCCAGGCTGCGGTGTTGCAAATCAATATATGATGTTTTCATACTCCGGTACCGTTCATCATGCTTTTCAAATATGGAAAGCCGGTAATGGTATATGCGGGTGTCCGGGGCATTGCCGGCGCTCAGGAAAAAGTATCCTTCCTGGATGTCCAGCGGAACGAGGCCGATAGGAGCAATGGTCATTTTTTCCTCTACAAATTCATAAATCTCGGCACCGCTGCTGATGGCCGTTTTCATTTTACTTTCCGAAAATTCGATGATGTCCTCCAGTTCCTGCATCAGGTCATCATCTTCGATCATCTGCTCGTAAAGGAGCTGCAGCTTTTCGATCTGAAGGCCTGTCAGTTTTTTTGGGAAATGCTCCTGCAGGTATTTTTTATTTTCACGGAAGGCTATAAGGTTGTTATAATGGAAGACCAGGTCGGAGAGTTGCGGGTAAAGTTTACTTTCTGTAAAATATTTATTTACTTCCTTGAGGTAGGCGAGAAGTGTATATTTTTTCAGTTCAAAATCAATAAAACCTTCGGCAAACCAGGTTTCGGATAATTGTTTCATAGTATTTGATTTACTCTCCAATTTAATAAATAGACTTTTAAATTACTATAGCTGTTTATCTTTAAATTGTTAATTCCCAATATGAACAGAATTTTCCTGCTGTACATGGTACTCCTTTTTTCCTCCTGCAGCACCACCCGTTATTATGTGGTACGGCATGCGGAAAAGGCTGCACCCAATGCTACCATGTCAAGTGATGTGCCATTATCGGAGGCCGGACGAAAACGTGCAGAAGCCCTGCGCGATACCCTTAGCGGAGTATCCATTCAACAATTCTGGACGTCCAATACCATCCGTACCCGGTCCACACTGGAACCTATACGTGCAGCCGTTAACGGGCAATTACAGGTATATTCCAATGACAGCCTGGATTTTTATATTACACGGTGGAAAGAAGCATCAGGAACACTTCTTATAGCAGGCCACAGTAATACGGTGGATAATATCGTAAATGGATTACTGGAGCAGGATGCATTAAAAGACCTGCCGGATTCTCAATACGGGGACCTTTTCGTGGTGCATAAAAAAAGGACATTATTCAATACAAGAACGTGGCTCGACCAGAGAAAGTTCTGACCTGGATACAAAGGGCAAAAAAATTATCCCTGGCAGCGGGATGCTTTTTTATTTCTGCATTTAAAATTCCCGCGAGGGATTAAAGTTCTCCAGTTCATTGGCCACTGCCGTCAGGAAGGTAGCACCCAGGCTTCCATCCACTATGCGGTGGTCATAGCTCATAGAGAGGTACATCATGTGCCGGATGGCAATGCTGTCGCCATGCGGCGTTTCTATAACAACAGGACGTTTTTTGATGGCCCCAACTGCCAGGATGGCCACCTGCGGCTGGTTAATGATAGGTGTACCCATCAGGCTTCCGAACGTTCCCACATTGGTAAAAGTAAAAGTGCCTTCCGCAATATCTTCCGGTTTCAGTTTGTTGTTGCGTGCATTATCCGCAAGGCTGTTCACCTGCTTTGCCAGTCCAACAAGGTTTAATTGATCGGCATTGCGTATTACCGGTACAATGAGGTTGCCGCTTGGGAGTGCGGTAGCCATACCGATATTGATATCTTTTTTTACGATGATCCGCGTGCCGTCCAAAGAGCTGTTGATGAGCGGGAATTTTTTGATACAGCGTACGATTGCTTCCACAAATAAAGGAGTGAAAGTGATTTTTGTGCCTTCCCGCTTTTCAAAATCTTTTTTTACCCGGTCGCGCCACATAACGAGGTTGGTAACATCAGCCTCGGTAAAGGAAGTAACATGGGGGCTGGTATGCTTGCTGCGCACCATGTGTTCTGCAATGAGCTTGCGCATGCGATCCATCTCGATGATCTCCACATTGCCTTTGTAGGGCTCCATAGCGCTTCCCTGTCCCTGCGATCCGTTCTGCTCCACTTTATTCATCGGGATGATCATGGAAGCAGCTTCGGGCTGTTGTGGTCTTTGCTGGGGTTGTTGTACTCCTGGTGACCGGCCCGATTTTTTATCACTCACATACTGAAGAATATCTTTTTTCGTAACGCGGCCTTCGTTGCCTGTACCTGGAATGGCCTCCAGTTCCGACATGCTCACACCTTCCTGGGCGGCTATATTCAACACAAGCGGGGAATAAAAACGATTGCCGTTAGCAGAGGAAGAAGCCGTTGTGGCCTGGGCAGGCGTATAAGCCTGTTCATTGTATCCGGATTGCACCGCTGCAGGTTGCCTGGCCGTTTGGGTATTTTGTTGTTGTGAAGCTACCGGTTGAGCAGGTGCCGGCTGAGGGCTAGCCGTTTCTGCAGCACCGGTCCTGATGCGGGCAATGACCGTACCGATGGGGACTACGTCATTTACATTAAATAGTACTTCTGAAAGCACGCCTTCCGCGGTAGAAGGAACTTCGCTGTCTACTTTATCCGTAGCAATTTCAAGCACCGTTTCATCCATTTTCACGGCATCACCCGGATTCTTGTGCCATTTTAAAATGGTTGCCTCCATAATGCTTTCTCCCATCTTTGGCATAATCAGGTCTACGGTAGCCATATGCAAGTTTCTCTTTTGTTGTTTAGTAATCGTATTGCAGCAATCGTCAGCCTTTGATGAAAGCAAACTGGTAAATGCATTCAGCAAAGACGGGCCAAAAATAAGCAAACGGTACTAATCTGTTCCGGCTTCTTCTGCCAGTACTAACTGGCGCAGCATATTCAGTGCATTCAATGCCGTTAATTCAATATTGCGGCCGCGGTCAAAACGGAAATGAAATTTCTTTGCCAGCAGGTTTCGGGCACCGGCAACCGCAATCCACACGGTACCTACGGGTTTATCTGTACTGCCTCCGTCGGGGCCCATAATTCCGGACGTGGCAATACCATAATCGGTAGCCATTGTTTTACGTATGCCAATCACCATTTGGGAAACGGTTTCTTCACTGACAGCACCGAATTTTTCCAGTGTTTCCTTATGTACGCCCAGCAGTGCTTCCTTGGCAGAATTGGCGTACGAAACAACGCTGCCATTATAAATAAAAGATGAACCGGACCTGGAGGTGATAAGGTGCGCAATGTATCCACCCGTGCAGCTTTCGGCTGTAGAAACCGTTTTTCCTTTCCGTTTCAGCAATTGCAATACCGCTTCCTGCAACGGTATATCAGAGTCGGCCACCATAAAATCTTTTACCAGGAGTTTCAATGCACTGAAATGATGTTCCAGTACAGGTAAAAGTTCATCTTTGGATGATGACTTGCCGGTCAACCGTAAACGCACCATTCCATAAGCAGGCAGGTAAGCCAGTTTAATATGTGCGGGCAGTGCGTTTTCAAATCCTGAAATAATCTCCGCAATTTCCGATTCTCCTTTCCCGGCTACCAGTAAGGTCCGGTGAATAATAACCGGCAGATCCAGGTCAGATTTTAATTTAGGAAGCACGCTCGATTCCATAAGACCGATCATCTCATGGGGCACCCCGGGAAGGCATATATAGATCACGCCACCTTTTCTGAACCACATGCCGGGTGCCGTTCCCCTGTTGTTCGGCAGCACCGTGCAGTTATGCGGAACTTCGGCCTGCTTCAGGTTTCTTTCCAGCATTGGTTTGCCCAAACGGTTAAAGATGTCCTGCACATTCTTTAACGCCGATTCATCAACTACAAGTGTTGATTTAAAATAGGTACACATGGCCGGCTTGGTAATATCATCGGCGGTCGGTCCAAGTCCCCCGGTAATAATGATGACGCTGCAATCCCTGCTTTGCACAGTCAGGGCCTCCAGAATTTCTTCTTTCACATCGCCAATGGCGATCCGGCGTTTAACCCAAATACCGATCTTATTAAGCTCCGTTGCAATGAATGCACTGTTGGTATCAATCGTCTGGCCGATTAGCAGTTCATCTCCAATGGTTATTACCGATGCGTTAACTTCCGTCATGCACGAATGGCTTATTTTTAATGCAATGTACGATTCCATAAAAAAACTGCTTTTCTCTTTTGCCTTCATCATTTTATCCACTGTTGTTTGCGGGCAGGATGTTACTGCAAAACTGGCAAAAGCATTCGCCTCCTTTGAAGCTGATGCGCAGATGAGGGCCGGCATCGCTTCGCTTTATGTTATGGATGCGAAATCAGGGAAAGTGCTGTTTCAAAAGAATGCCTCCATTGGCCTGGCACCGGCTTCCACTCAAAAAGTAATTACTTCTGTTACCGCGTATGAATTACTGGGCAAAGATTTTCGCTTCCGGACGCGGGTTGGCTACATACCCGCAACCGATACTAGTGGACTGCCGGGTAGTATCTGGATACAGGGTTCCGGTGATCCCACTTTAGGAAGCTGGCGCTGGAAAGAAACAGGGGAGGAGGTTGTAGCCTCCAGGATCACACAGGCTATACGGACCATAGGCATACAAACTTATTCAGGTATGGATATCGATCCTTCAAGCTGGAGTAGTGAAACGGTGCCGGACGGCTGGATCTGGCAGGATGTTGGAAATTATTACGGTGCTTTTTCGGGACCCCTGAACTGGCGCGAAAACCAGTACGACCTGTTCCTGGGATCGGGAAAAGAAAAGGGGAGTGCCGTTCAGGTAGTGGGCACCATACCCAAACTTTATGGCTACCGGTTTACCTCTGAAGCTACTGCAGCGGCTAAAGGAACCGGGGATAACGCTTACATCTATCTTCCGGTTGGATCGGAAGTGATTAATGTACGCGGTACCATACCGGTAGAAGAGGCGCGGTTCACGATTTCGGGGGCCATGCCATCAGGAAAGCAGCAGTTCCTTCAAACCCTTGCAGATTCACTATCCCGGTACGGGATCAGTAAGGGAACAATCAACAGGAGTCCGCAGCCGGATTGGAACGCATTGAAAATTATTCATACCGAAACATCTCCACCACTGGACAGCATTATTTTCTGGTTCAACAGGAGAAGTATCAATCTGTATGGTGAATCGCTGATCAAGGCCCTGGCCAGGGTAAAGGGCAAAAATGGCGAAACCGGGAATGGAATAGCTGAATTAAAACAATTCTGGAAAGCAAAAGGAATACATGAGGCCGAGCTGAATATAGTCGATGGATCAGGATTGTCGCCTTTAAACCGGGTTACCACAAAAGCACAGGTAACCACCTTATACTATGCAAGAAAACAATCCTGGTTTCCCGGTTTTTACCTGGCACTGCCCGAATTCAATGGCATGAAAATGAAAAGCGGCACCATCCGGGGTGCAAAAGGTTTTGTTGGTTACCATACATCATCCGGTGGAAGAGAATACATCTTTGCCTTTCTGGTAAACAATTACGATGGGTCATCATCATCCCTTGTACAAAAGATGTACACCGTTCTGAACCTGCTTAAATAACAAGGGCTGTTAAAATGTTATTGATTTATTTTTGCCCGCATAACCAACGTTATGGCCACTCAAAATTATAAGAATCACCGCCGCTTCAGCTTCACCTTTCATATCCTCACTAACCTGGCGCTTCTTGCCTTGCTGGTCGGATCGATCCGGAACTTAATGGATGCTGATGAAAGCAATGATTATTCCGCCGCGTTGCTGGTGCTAGTTTCCGTGGTTCTTTACTCCCTGTTTTTTCACAGCCGTACGTTCGCACTCAGGGCCCAGGACCGCGCAATCCGTGCTGAAGAAAACCTTCGTCATTTTGCATTGACCGGTAAATTGCTGGACAGCCGGCTTACGTTAAAACAGGTAATTGCACTTCGGTTTGCCTCAGATGAAGAACTGCCCGGGCTGGCTCTAAAAGCAGCCGAGCAGGGCCTGGATAACAACGCCATAAAAAAAGCCATCCGCAACTGGCGCAGTGATACACACCGCGTTTAGTTATTTACTGATAAAGCGATCAAGGCTTACTTTACCGGGTCCGTTCACCAGGATTACGAGAAAACAAACGAGGTATAGAAACGCCAGTTCTCCTTCCTTGAAATTCCCTTTATGGGTCATGAAAAAAGCAATGCTCATGGCAATAACCAATGGAATAGCGGCCAGCCGCGTAAACAGACCCAGGAAAACAAAGGCCGCACAGAAAAATTCAGCAAAGGTTACCATCGCGAGGGAAGTGGTTGAACCTATATGAAAGGGGTCCGCAAATTTACCGGACTTGGCGCCGAAATGAACCAGCTTGTCCATCCCATGATTGCTTAACATTAACCCGCCTGCACCCAAACGAAGCAGCAGCATCCCGAATGCAAAAGCATTGTCCGAAACTTTGGTGGAAAATAGTTTTTTCATAGAAAGTTTAATTGAGCGCAATTTTACGGAAACAAATTCACTTTTCGTTTGAAACAGGTTTTGTTAAACCTTAAGGGTATCTCCGGTTTTCTCCTGTTCTTTGGAAGCATGTTTGGCCGCCCCCAAAATAATTCTAATATTTACAACGTTATCCTTCCAACGGTTAAAGGACGTTTTATGATCAAACTTGGTTTTCCGCTCTTTTTCTGTTTCGCTGTTCTTTCAGTTAATGCGCAACAGACCTTTGCATTACGCGATCCTAATGAAAAATTCTTTACAGCTAAGGAGTTTTACCAGAAAGGCCAGTACAACCTTGCTTATCCCATTTTAAAAGAATTACAGCAATCCATCAGGGAATCAGACCGGATCAACCATCCTACCCTTGTACAGGAGATTGAATATTATACAACAGCCAGTGCGCTGATGCAGGGTGAATCCGGCGCTGAAGCAACTGCCCTCACCTATATAGAAGTCACCAAAAATAATGCACGGTCGCAGATGATGAACTATCATCTTGGCGAATATTATTTCGGCAAACAGCAATACTCCGAAGCCGTATCGCGGTACGAAGAAGCCAACATAGCGAACCTGAATAACCGCGAGATCGCCGATATGAAATTCCACCAGGGTTATTCTTATTTCACCATGCAGCAATTTGCACGGGCAAAGCCATTGCTCAATTCGATACGCCAGATTAAAGACGACCCCAATTATATTGATGCGAATTATTATTACGGGTTCATCGCGTTCCGCGACCGTAACTACGGCGATGCATTGGAAAGTTTCCGTGTGGTTGAAAATGCTCCGGCATATGAAGCTATTGTTCCCTACTACATTGCCCAGATCTATTATGTACAGGGAAAAAAGGACGAGGCCATTACCTATGCCGAAAATAAATTAAAGCAGGGAAAGACCCAGTATTACGACCTGGAATTGAAGCAACTCCTGGGGCATGCATATTTTGAAAAGAAACAGTATGCGAAGGCAGCTCCTCTTCTTCAGGATTATGTAGCCCGCTCGCCCAAAGTGCGACGTGAAGACCTCTATGAGCTTTCTTATTCCTACTACCAGGCTTCTGATTACAATAAGGCAATTGAAGGCTTTAAGCAATTGAGCGGAAAGGAAGATTCCTTAAGCCAGCATTCCATGTACCTGCTTGGTGATTCTTACCTGAAAACTGCCCAGAAGGCCAATGCGCGTAATGCCTTCCTTTTCAGTTCCAGCAACAACAGCAATCCTACCCAGCGGGAAATCTCCAGGTTCAATTACGCCAAGCTTTCCTACGAACTGGGTTACCAGGATGAAGCACTCAATAACCTGCGCACCTTCCTGAACGATTATCCTGCTTCCTCATACCGTGATGAAGCTACCGAACTGCTGGTAGGTGCCCTGGCGAATACAAACAATTACCAGGATGCCATGACACTGGTGGAGAGCATTCCAACACCATCCCTGAATGTGCGCCGCATTTATCCGCGCATACTTTACGGACGGGCAACGGAACTCATTAACGATGGAAGACTGGCAGAAGCAGAACTGCTGCTTGACCGTACCTTAAAAGACCCGAACAACAGCGCGGTATTGCCACTTGTAAATTTCTGGAAAGGTGAGCTGGCTTACCGCAGCAACCGCATTGATGATGCCATCCGTTATTATCATGCCTACCTGAATGCAGGCGCGCCCCAGAGCGGCGAAGCCAATGACCGCAATGTGAAATACAACCTCGGCTATACCTATTACCGTAAGGAAAACTATACCCTGGCAAAATCATTTTTTGAACCGCTCGCGAAAAATGTTTCCATCAGTTCCGATGCGGTGACCCAGGATGCCTACGTTCGTACTGCCGACACGTATTTTATGGGACGCAGTTTTGCACAGGCCAGTACGATGTACGATAACGTGATCCGCATGTCGTGGCCTGCAGAAGATTATGCAACCTTCCAGAAAGCAATGATTGCCGGCATTAAAAGTTCTACGGAGAAAGTAAGCCTGCTCAATACCATGATCCGGAAATTTCCGCAATCAACACTGGTGGGAGATGCCAACATGGAAATCGCCAGCACATTCCTGGCAGGTGAGAAATTCCGGGAAGCGCTTCCTTACCTGCAAAGCATTATCAGCGCAACCGGAAATACAAGCCTCCGGCCGGAAGCATTACTCAAGCTTGGAATTGCACAATACAATCTCAATAACAATAATGAAGCGATAACTGCCTATCGCAGGCTCGTAACCGAATATCCCAATTCACCGGAGGCGGAGGATGCCCTCGATAATCTTCGCACCGTATATGTGGAACTGGGCCGTCCGAATGAATACGCGGAAGTGGCCCGTCAGGCCGGCAAACCGCTGACCGTTAGTGCAGAAGATTCACTGACCTACAGCGCTGCTGAAATGCAGTATGAAGGGTCCAGTGCCAACGCGCTTGAGGCGTTTAATAATTACCTGCAGCAATTCCCTAATGGTGTTTATTCGACCAATGCACATTTCCACCGGGGTGATATTTATTACAGCCGCAAAGACTGGAAAAATGCGCTTGCTTCTTACGCGGCTGTGGCAGAACGCGCTCCCAATACCTTCGCAGAACGCGCCATTTTGCAGGCGGCCAGGATCAACTTCTTCGAGTTAAAAAATTATGCGGAAGCAGAGCAATACTTCGGGCAGTTAAAACAACTTACAGCAAGCCAGGAAAACCGGCTGGAAGCCATGCGCGGACTTTTGCGCAGCCAGTACCAGCTGCAGAAATGGAACGAGGCGGTAGTCAATGCAAAGGAACTTTTATCGCAAAAGGGAAGCAGTACCGATGACAAATCACTGGCCAATATGGCTATTGCCAAATCGGCCCAGATCAACGGCCAGTTTGATGTAGCCATCAGTTCCTATAAATCAGTAGTGGCGGTAAATAAAGCTGCCCTTGCAGCCGAAGCGCGCTACGAAATTGCCAATAGCTGGTTGTCGCTCAACCGCCTGGGCGATGCGGAAAAGGCAGCTTTTGAAGTGATCAACAAATCAGGCTCTTACGACTGGTGGGTAACAAAAGCATATATCCTGCTGGGTGATGTTTATTTCAGGCAGAAGGATTATTTCAATGCAAAGGCAACGTACCAGAGTATTGTTGATAATACTTTAAATGCTGAATTAAAAGGCGAAGCCCAGTCCAAGCTGGATAAAGCAATAGAAGAAGAGAAAAAATCAAGTAAAATAGAAAATCAATAATCACGCATGGCCCTGTATTCTTCCTATAAAAAATCTTTGCTGGCCGGTGTTGTTTTTCTGGCCGGTACAGCAGTCCTGGCACAGGATTCAACCAAGCCCCGCCAGGTCACGATTACTTCATCGTTCAAACCTGTTCTCAAAGAAGCGGCCAAGATCAATTTTAATGCAGCCCCTGCTGTTACCGATACAGGCCGGCCAAGGCTTCAATACACTATACCCAACCAGAACCTGAATTTTGCTTTTCAACCCGGTTCCCTGCGTCCACTGGCTTTGTCTGCGGATACCACCAATAAATGGGGAAATGAAAGTTATATAAAGGCCGGATTCGGTAACCTCAGAACTCCATTCCTCCAGGCGGGTGTTTCTATTGGAAACGGGCAGACAGCCGGATTGAATGTGTATGGAAGGCATGTATCCTCAGAGGGCAAACGCCCGTTCCAGTATTACAGCAATTCATCTCTTGATGCCCATGCGTTTTTTCAGACCCCTAAGAATATGGAGTGGAATGCACGCATAGGTGGCCGCCATGAAAAATATTCCAGGTATGGCTTTCAACCGGAAACACTCGATTTTCCCGCTGATTCGCTGAATATTCGTTTCCAGAACTGGCAGGCCCGTGTAGGGTTACGAAATATCGGCCGTACTGAATTCGGTATTTCCTATGCTCCAGAATTAAGGGTAGATGTTTTTGGTGACCAGAGAAGCAATACGGAAACAAGTACCTATGTTCATCTTCCCTTACAAAAAGCGCTGGGTGATGCCTTTGCCGTAGACGTGGCGCTGGAAGCCAATATTTCAAGGTTCAAGCCATTTAATAAAGAAACGATTTCCAATAATTATGCGATGGTCAGCCCTTCGCTTTTGTGGAGAACACCCAGCCTGAATATCCGGGCAGGACTAAGGCCGGCCTGGAATAATGGCGCCTTTGAACTCTATCCGAATATCATGGCAGAAATATCCACGCCCGACAAGGCCCTGGCCTTCCAGGCAGGGTGGGTAGGTTACCTGCGCAACTCCGGCTACCGGTACCAGACACGCATCAATCCCTGGATATGGGCGCCTGAGCAGGTGTTTAATACACAGATTGAAGAACGGTACCTTGGTGTGAAAGGATCTGTTGGTGACCATTTGAGCTACAATGCAAAAGCAGCTTTTAATACCTGGCGCAACCAGCCTCTTTTTACCAACGACACGATCTTCGGTGGAAAATCATTCATGGTCATCAATGAAACACGCATGAACGTGGTTCATTTCGGAGGGGAAGTTGGTTATACAGTGGGAGAGAAGTTCTCCTGGATCAACCAGGTTTCCATCAATAATTTCAACAGCTTGCAGGTGGCCGACCGTGCCTGGGGCCTGTTGCCCATCGAATTAAGGTCATCCGTACGGCTTCAGATCCTTAAAGATCTTTACCTGAACACGGATTTTTATGCTTTTGACGGACCCTGGGTTATGGGAAAAGGCGGGGACCGGAAAAACCTGAAAGGCGCCATGGACCTGAGTGCCGGGCTTGAATTCAAGGTAGTGAAGAATGTAAAACTTTGGGCCCAGTTCAATAATATTTTCAATACGGAATACCAGCGCTGGAATCAATATCCGGTTTATGGGTTCAACTTTTTGGGCGGAGTAGTATTTTCGTTTGCTCAAAAGAACTAGCGTGCTCCAACTAATTACAAAATATCTGCTGCAATACCGGAAGGTCAGTATTCCTCATATTGGAACCTTCCGCATCAGAACCCTGTCGCCCAGGCTGGACGTGGCGGACAAAAGGATCGGTGCTCCAGCTTTTACAACGGAATACTCCAGTTTTGATTCGGTGAGTGAACACCAGTTTACCTACCTGGCCCGTGTTCAGCAATCCGACCGGGAACGGATCAGCCAGGAGCTGTCCTCATTTGGACAGCAGCTCAAAGAAAATATTAAAGGCCGTCCTCTTGCGTGGAAAGGGTTCGGCATCCTTAAAGGATCGGAGCGGGATATTATTTTTGAACCCGAAGAGATAAGGCTGCAGGCACTTCAACCGGTAATCGCCGCAAAAGTTATAAGGCTGAATGCACCCCACCGCGTACGACAGGGGGAAGATGAAATATCATCGCATCAAAAATCCGGAACGGGGCAGAAAAAATCTACGTACAAAAAATCCAGATTGCATGTTATAGCCTGGATATTACTGGTGCTCGCGCTTCTGGCCATTTTATTTATCCTTTACCAGGGTCAGTTTGACCCCGCTGCCTCCGGTTTAAAGAAACGGGTAATGGCCCCGTTTTTATCAATCCCGGTGCAGTATTTTGCGTCCTCTTTATGAGTACCGTGCATTATAACCGCTGCCCCGTTTGTAAAAGTTCTTCCATTCATCAACTGATAACGGTTAAAGACCATTCCGTAAGCGGGGAAGAATTCCCGGTATGGCAATGCAACTTATGCCAGTTGCGGTTTACACAGGATGTACCCGATGAAGCTTCCATTGGAGTTTATTATCAATCTCAGGATTATATTTCGCATTCGAATACAAGCAAGGGACTCGTGAACCGTGTTTACAAGAAAGTACGGAAACACACATTGGCTTCCAAGGCTGCGCTGGTCCGGAAGTATACAAAGGACCGTGGCGCACTCCTGGATATCGGCGCCGGTGTTGGAGCCTTCCTGGATACGATGAAACAAAAAGGCTGGACGGTTACGGGTATTGAACCCGATGAAGGTGCGCGCAGGCAGGCATCCTCCCTTTTCGGGCTGGAAGTAAAGAATACGGACATTCTGAAATCATTACCGGCCGGCAGCTTTGATGCCATAACACTCTGGCATGTACTCGAGCATGTTCACGAACTGCATCCTTATATGGATCGTTTACGTGACCTGTTAAAAGAAAGTGGTAAGATATTTATTGCGGTTCCCAACTACACATCTGCTGATGCTGCGGCCTATGGTTCCAGCTGGGCGGCTTACGATGTTCCCCGGCACCTGTATCATTTTTCGCCCCGGTCCATTGAACACCTCGTCAAAAGTCATGGGCTTCGCCTGGTAGCCAAAAAGCCTATGTGGTTTGATTCCTTTTACATCAGTCTCCTCAGCAGCAAGTACCGGAAAGGAAACACGTCGTGGATCAATGCCGGCTGGAATGGCCTGAAGTCGAACCTGAAGGCACTAACGGACAGGGACAGGTGCAGTTCGCTCATTTATATCGTAGAAAAAGCGGATGGTTAATTATTCTTGAACAATCGTTGTTATTCTTTGCGCTACTCTGCGTCTTTGCGGTTGCTTTTTAAAATGCAAATTGGATCTCATACAGCTCCGGCCAGTTTTTACCCGTTATGTACACTTTTTTTGTATCAGGGTTATAAGCGATGCCGTTAATTTCATGGGCATAGGGCGCTTTTGCTTTTATTTCATCGGCAATAGGGGTAAGATCCATTTTGCCCACAACCTGGCCTGAGGAAGGATCGATCTTTATAATGTAGTTATACTGCCACTGGTTCGCATAAATAAATCCATTAATATATTCAAGCTCGTTGATGTTCACCACGTTTCCGCCATTTTCCATTACGCCCTGGGTGCGCAGCAGGCGGAAAGTGGATGGCTCATAAAAATACAGGTTACTGGACCCATCGCTCAGGATCAGGTTTTTGCCATCGTGGGTAAGGCCCCAGCCTTCGGTATTCAATTTAAATTCCCGGATCTTTTTAAAATTCATGTCATAAACATGCACCACGTGTTCCTGCCAGGTAAGCTGGTAGATCGTATCATTTAAAATTGTAATGCCTTCGCCGAAAAATTTTGGATCGAGTGCCACTTCACGCACCGGCTTACCTGTCGTAAGGTCTACCTGCCGAAGCTTTGATTTGCCTTTTTCTCCCGTTCCTTCATACAATTGTCCTTTGTAAAATGTAAGGCCTTCTGTAAAGGAAGCGGTATCATGCGGGTGGGTTGCCGTTTTTGAAAAACTGAGGTAGGATACATCATTTGAAGTAGTAACATCCGGCCCGGAATTGCAGGCAACAAACAGCAATCCGCAAACAACAAAAGAAAAAAATCGTTTCATGAAACAAAAATAAGAGTTGGCAGAATCAACATTTGTTAAACAAAAATGTAGCGGCACTTTGATTTTTAAAGTTTGGCGTCTATATTTGAACCGACTCCTCCCAATCCTTTCAAAAATCTCCCTTTTTAAACCGTCCTTCTGATTGTTCCAATACCTGAGATTTCCAGCTCAGCCAGTATTCTCTTATTCCAATATCGTTTAAAAACTCATAGACATCCACTCCCTATGCGTACGCTTAAACAACCCTGGAACTATGAGAACGGTTATTACAATCGTATTTATTTTAATGGCGACGTTTGGACAGGCTCAAAGGGCTTGTTTCACTTCAGAATATAACGATCAGCAAAAAGCTGCTGATCCTTCGCTCGCCAGTAAACTGGCGGCAGCTGAGAACTTTCTTCTTCAACAAACTTTATCTACCGCAAGAACAACGGGAAATGGCAGCAGCATTATCAGGATTCCTGTAGTGGTACATATAGTATCTCATGCTCCCGAACAGAATATTTCGGAGGCCCAGGTAAAAAGCCAGATCGCTGCCCTTAACCGCGATTTCCGGAAACTGAATGCCGATACAGCCAATACCCCCGAGCGTTTCAAAGCACTGGCTGCGGATGTGTCCATTGAATTTGTACTGGCAACCGCTGACCCGGAAGGCCGCCCGACTACGGGCATAATAAGGGTACAAACACCTGTGAAGGAGTGGAGCATGGATGATAAAATAAAGTTCAGTGCCCAGGGTGGTGCGGATGCCTGGGACAGCCGTTTTTACCTGAATATCTGGGTTGGTAATATGCGCCGGCTGGCCGGTTATTCCAGTGCCCCTGGTTCTGACCTGGCAAAAGACGGTGTGGTCATTAATGCCAATGCCTTCGGTACGATCAATACTTCTGGAACATACAGCATGGGCCGCACAGGTGTTCATGAAGTGGGTCACTGGCTCGGACTGCGCCACATCTGGGGTGATACGTATTGCGGTGATGATTTTGTACACGATACGCCTAAGCAGGGAAGCTTTACCACGGGCTGTCCCACCAATTTCCGCTCTACCTGCAACAACGGTGTTACGGGTGATATGTACATGAATTACATGGATTATACCAATGATGCCTGTACCAACATGTTTACCCTGGGGCAAAGCAACCGGATGCGTGCTAATTTCAACAACGGCGGACCACGATACGCCTTGCTGCAGACAAAGGGTTTGAACGCTCCCTGGAATTTTACGCCAAAAGAAGAGGCCCCGGTTGAAATCCCTGTTGAACAAAAGAAAATAAATTTTTATCCTAACCCGGCAGGAGCAGAACTTACGATCAATTTTGGTGAAGGTTCCGACTGGACAGGAAAAGAATTGCGGATTGTTTCCCTTAATGGTACCGTACTGCAGAAGGTTATGGTAACACAAAATCTTCAGAAACTGAATCTCTCCGCTTTAAAGGCCGGTATTTATGTTATCCAGGCAAGTAATGGCGAGGTTGTGATAAAAGAAAAACTGGTACGACTTTAATCCAGCATCATATCGGCAACTTTCTGGCTCACAACCGGCGCCAGGGCCACCCCCATACCGCTCATGCGTACCGCGCAAAAAACAGAAGGTTGTACTTCCCGTACGATCGGCATTTTTTCACTTCCCATAGCCATAATACCGGCCCAGCGATGCTCAATAGTGTATTGTCCGCCAAACCGGGGAAGTACTACTTCGCGCAGGTAGCGTTCCAGTTCTTCCTGGATAAAGGATGATGTCTGCAGATCGGTGGTAGCTTCATCGGCAAAAGCCTTATTTCGCGCACCACCCAGCAATACACGTTTGCCAAGGTTCCGGAAATAATAATAACCTTCATCAGAATGGAAAATGCCTTTCCAGGGAAGACCTGCAATAGGGGAGGTTACGATAACCTGTCCCCGGGCCGGAACAATATCTTCTCCAGGCAACAATTCCTTTGCAAATGCATTGGTACAAACCAGTAACTGCCGGGCCGAAAAGGAAAGATCCTGGTCGGTAGTGAGGGTTATACCCTGCGCGTCATTTGTAAATTCTTTAATGTCTATTCCATTCAGCACCTGCACCCCCATGCCCTGTACTTTTTGCAACAGGGCCTGCACCAGTTTTCCGGAATGAAGGTATCCTTCAAGGTTGTTTTTTACGAGGTGCCGCGTACGGCCAAAACCAAAATCAGGGATCTTTTCATCCGCTGATTTGTAGGTCTTCTTTGTCCCGGTGATCGGTTTCAATAGGGTGTTGAGGTATTCAATATTTTCCTGGATCTGTGCGGCGGAAATGATGGCGTTGTCGTATAATTCATAACCACCCACCATATCGAAATCAATTATATCGCGTTCAAAATATTTCTGAATGCGCTCCAATCCTTTGTACCGCATTTCAACCAGTTCCAGCATGTTGTTGCTTCCCATTGCATTGGCATCATAAACCAGTTCACTCAGGCTACCGAAACAGGCAAAACCTGCGTTGCGGGTACTGGCTCCCGTAGGAATAAGCCCCCTGTCGATAATGGTGATCTTCAGCTTGGGTGCTTTTTTTTTCAGGTAAAATGCAGACCACAAGCCTACAAAACCGCTTCCTGCAATGATCACATCCTGGGGCGCAAAAAAAGTTTCCTGCTCCCAGATTGAAATTTGTCTTGTCATGGTATTCTGGTTCTTCTAAAGTATACGCGGATCAAATTACTCACAAACAACTGTATTGTTGTCATCAGCGAAGATGCGTAAAACTCCCAGGGATTTTCCCGGTCATGCTGAATTAGAGTTTATTTAACCCCCTTTTAAGGTTGCAGGGCTTATATTCGAAAAATAATCTCATTCTATGAAAAAAATATTGACTGCATGCTTCGCTCTGCTCATTGCATTTACGACTGTCCAGGCCCAGGGATTAAAGGGTGTACTGGGTAAGGCAAAAGATTCTTCCGGAAAAATTTCCGTTTCCAGCGTTATAAAAAAGCCGGTTTCCGGCGCACTCACAAATGATGAAATCATCAGCGGTTTGAAAGAAGCCCTGAATGTGGGTGCTCAGAACAGTACCAAGAAATTATCTTCTGTTGATGGATTTTTTAAGGATGCTGCCATAAAGATCCTGATGCCGGAAGAAGCTAAAAAAGTAGAAAAGAAATTGCGCGCCGTTGGAATGGGCAGGCAGGTGGATGATGCCATCCTGGCGATGAACCGGGCAGCCGAAGACGCATCCAAAGAAGCCACACCCATTTTTATGAATGCCATTAAAGGCATGAGCGTGCAGGATGCAGTGGGAATACTCAAAGGCGATGATTTCGCAGCCACCAGTTACCTGAAGAGCAAAACAACCGCTTCACTGACCGAAGCATTCCGCCCGATCATTGAAAAGTCCCTGGAAAAAGTAAATGCCACAAAGCATTGGAATACTTTATTTACAGCCTATAATAAGATTTCCACTGATAAAGTAAACCCCGACCTTTCTGCCTATGTTACCGAAAAATCATTAACCGGTATTTTTCACCAGGTGGGACTGGAAGAACAGAAAATCCGTAAGGATCCTGTGGCACGCACTTCCGATATACTCAAAAAGGTATTTGCTAAATAATTTCAACCTCTCTGTATAAAGGAAAAAGATAAGGCATGTCCTTATCTTTTTTTATTTAAAAAGTAAACCCGATGGAAAAGCCTGACCGGATCCCGGGCAGTGCTCCTTTGAAATCGGCCGTTACTGTTTTGCTTGCGGCGTCAACCATGGTGTTGGTACGGTTCCGTATAAATGGAAACTGATTGATGAATTCGTGGATGGAAGCTTCTGCGTCGGAAGCTTCCCCGGTTGTCCAGGGGAGTGAGTTGGAAACTTCGCGGGCTGTAAAATTATTTTTTGATGCGTTGATTTCCGGACCCAGTAAAAACAGGTCTATAACAAACCGTTTGCGCACCAGGAACTGGACGCCCATTTGCCCACCCAGCCCAAAGCCGTTGTAGTTATTGGTAAAGTCCAGGGTTATATTGCGCATGCCAACGGTACCCTGTCCGCTTCCCTCACTGGTATGGTGCACGTATTTGAAATAAGGTTCGAAATATATTCCGTTGAATCTTTTTTTTGAAAAGTACATCCGGTAGCCCGCCAGGAATGAAGTGGCCTTCATGTTGAAGATAGCATCCTTCCCTTCAAACGGCAGCGATTCCCTGGTATTGGCGGGAATCCCGATCTTGGCCGTAAGAGATGTCCGTCCCAACAAGTTGATCTCTCCCTGGAAACTAAGGCTTCCCAGCAGCAGTCCGGTAGGCGCCCATTTAACAGCGATGCGGGGTTCAAATTCTTTTTCTTCCTGTGCCAGAATTTGTACAGTGATGAGAAGAAAGGCCAGTAAAGCAAAAAAGTTTTTCATGTTGCGTCAGACCTGCAAAAATGATGCTTTTTATTATACCCTGCCGATAATTATATGATGATTGATTTCTTCATCCGATATCCTGGTTTATGGAATCATGGCAGAAAAAAAGGACCGCTATCGGTCCTTACATCAAATTATTATAAGTTTTTATTACTATAAATGGATGGCTTCACCATAAGCCACTTCAATTGCATCTTTAATGCTTTCGGAAATGGTGGGGTGGGGGTGAATGGAATTAAGCACTTCATGGTACGTTGTTTCCAGCTTACGGGCCGTTACGGTTTCCGCAATCAGTTCTGTTACATTGTAACCGATCATATGGGTGCCCAGCCACTCGCCGTATTTAGCATCAAAGATCACTTTTACAAAGCCTTCCGAATGACCGGAAGCAGATGCCTTACCGGAAGCGCTTAACGGAAATTTGCCCACCTTGATTTCGTAACCGGCTTCGCGGGCTTTCTTTTCCGTAAGCCCTACCGATGCGATCTCCGGAGAGCTGTAGGTGCAACCCGGCACGTTACCGTAATCGAGCGGCTCCGGCTGGTGCCCGTATTTCTTTTCATTATAACCAATGTTTTCCACGCAAATGATGGCTTCCTTGCTTGCCACATGCGCCAGTGCCTGTCCCGGAACACAGTCTCCGATGGCATAAATGCCCGGTATGGACGTCTGGTAAAATTTATCAACGGAGATCAACCCTTTTTCGGTTTTGATACCCTGTTCTTCCAGGCCGATCCCTTCGATGTTGGCCTGTACACCCACAGCGCTCAACAGCACCTCCGCTTCCAGTACTACTTCACCGTTTGCCGTTTTAACGGTTGCTTTTACCCCGTTGCCGGATGTGTCCACTTTGGTAACTTCCGAAGAGGTCATGATTTCAATGCCGGATTTTTTAAAGCTTTTCTCCAGCTCTTTCGAAATTTCTTCATCTTCCACCGGCACGATGCGCGGCAGAAATTCAACGATGGTAACCTTGGTACCCATGCTGTTGTAGAAATAACCGAATTCAACACCAATGGCACCGCTGCCGACAACGATCATCGATTTTGGCTGTTGGGACAGCACCATGGCTTCCCGGTAACCAATGATCTTTTTTCCATCAATGGGCAGGGAAGGCAGCTGGCGGCTTCGTCCGCCAGTGGCAATGATGATATGTTTGGCTTCAACGGTTTGTTTGGCCTTATCCGCGCCGGTTACTTCAATGCGTCCTTTTCCAACCACTTTTCCAAAACCATTCACCACATCGATCTTGTTCTTGCGCATCAGGAACTGTACGCCCTTGCTCATTTTATCAGCGACACCGCGGCTGCGTTTGATGACGGAGCCAAAATCAGGCGTGCCGGAAGCTTCAATGCCGAAATCCTTTGCGTGTTTGATATAATCATACACCTGGGCGCTTTTAAGGAGGGCTTTGGTTGGGATACATCCCCAGTTCAGGCAAATGCCTCCCAGGCTTTCCCGTTCAATGACTGCTGTTTTAAATCCTAACTGTGCGGCACGGATTGCGGCTACATAACCACCCGGACCCGAGCCAATAACGACTACATCGTATGCCATAATGATTGGAAGTTTAATAGATTAGAGCTACATGCTTACGCTGCACGCTGCACGCGGCTAGGGGCTCGCGGCTCGCGGCACACCTTGCAACTTGCAAAAGCGGCACGAAGCTAGTTTAAAAACGAATATATTGGAGAAGTAAAGGCAACCGCAAAGACGCCATGTCTTTTTCAGTGAGGAATGCATTGGACCTTTGCGGTTTCACTAATCTTATAAATTCTCTAAAACCACGATAAATTTTTCTCTTTCTCGTATTAAATAGCCCTTTTTCCGTACTTTTGCCATCCAAAATTTCCAAAGTCATGGCACGAGTATGTCAGGTTACGGGTAAAACGCCAATCGGCGGTCACTATGTTTCGCATTCGAACATTAAGACCAAGCGCCGCTTTTTACCCAATTTACAAACCAAAAGGTTCTTCTTGGCAGAAGAAAACAAGTGGGTTACACTGAAACTGTCTGCCGACGGTATCAGAACCATCAATAAAAGAGGTCTTTTAACTGTTGTAAAGGAGCTCCGTGCTCAGGGCCAACATATTTAAAATAAAGAACAATGGCAAAGAAAGGAAACCGCGTGCAGGTCATTCTGGAATGTACCGAACAAAAAAACACCAATGTTCCGGGTACCAGCCGTTACATTAGCGAAAAGAACAAAAAGAACAATCCCGAGCGTCTCGAGCTGAAAAAATTCAACCCGAACCTTAAGAAAGTTACTGTTCACAAGGAAATCAAATAATTCAGTTGATTGGTTGACTGGTTAATATGTTAACTGGTAACCACAAATCAACAACTCAACGTATCAACTAATACATCATGGCAAAAGCAGCAAAAACCGCCATCAAAACCAAAGACCAGAAAGCGGCCTCCGAGGCAAAGAACTGGAGTAAAGTGATTAAGGCTGTACGCAGTCCGAAAACAGGGGCCTATACCTTTAAAGAGGCTATTGTGCACAAGGATAAGGTGAAGGATTTCTTATCGCAGAAATAAATAAAGGGTTAGTAAATTTTCCGAAAGCTGTTTCGCCTCTGGTGGGACGGCTTTTGTTATTTAGTCCGGTAAGCTGCTTTTCTGCGGTAAGGGGATTCAGCTTATTTTTGAAAAAACGTTGCTATGGAACTCATAACCTTTGATTACGGGCTGATCTTTTTATTCCTCGTCATTGGTTTGGCCACACTCTTTCTCTGGATAATTGCCCTGATCAGCATTTTACGAAACGAATTCCCGGGCTCGAATGATAAACTGGTGTGGGTACTGGCCGTGATGTTTATGCCCTTTATCGGGTCCATCCTTTATTTTTTGATTGGAAGAAACAACAGAATAAAAAACAACTATCAGAACTAATGGGATTTTTCAATAAGCTTTTTGGCAAACAGGAAAAAGAAAGCCTGGACGAAGGACTGCAGAAAACAAAGGAAGGGTTCTTTTCAAAAATGACAAAGGCCATTGCCGGCAAAAGCACGGTTGATGAAGAAGTTTTAGACGACCTGGAGGAAGCACTGGTCACTGCCGATGTTGGAATTGAAACGACGGTCCAGATAATTGACCGGATTGAAAAAAGAGTATCACGAGATAAATACGTCAATACAAGCGAGTTAAATAAAATACTTCAAGAAGAAATACAGGCTACATTAGTTGATGCACCTACATCAAATAGCTATGCTTTTGACCGCGACCTTCCTAAAAAACCATACGTCATCCTGGTGGTTGGGGTGAATGGTGTCGGCAAAACCACTACCATCGGGAAGCTTGCCTACAATTTTAAAAAAGCCGGGAAGACTGTTTTGCTGGGTGCTGCCGATACCTTCCGGGCCGCCGCAGTTGACCAGCTGACCATCTGGTCGGACAGGACGGGTGTACCTATTGTAAAGCAGGCAATGGGATCGGATCCGGCCGCTGTAGCATTCGATACCGTTCAAAGCGCCGTGTCGCGGGGATCAGAAGTAGTGCTCATTGATACAGCAGGGCGGCTTCATAATAAGGCACACCTGATGGATGAACTGAGCAAGATTAAAAGAAGTGTACAGAAGTTTATACCGGATGCGCCCCATGAGGTACTGTTGGTACTGGACGGTTCTACCGGTCAGAACGCTTTGGAACAGGCAAAGCACTTTACAGCTGCTACCGATGTAACCGCCCTTGCCATTACAAAGCTGGACGGCACCGCCAAAGGGGGTGTGGTATTGGCCATTGCCAATCAATTTAAAATTCCCGTGAAGTTTATCGGGGTGGGAGAGAAAATGGAAGACCTCCTGGTTTTTGATAAACATGAATTCGTGGACAGCCTGTTCAGGCTCAAAAAAGAATGAGCCCCGGTTTGACCGATAAGTAATCCCGGTTATCTTAGCGAAATGCGTTTGCTACTGGTATTCACTTCATTATTGCTGACCGCCTTTGCATCAGGGCAGGATAAAACAGCCCGGTATGAATGCAAGGACCTTGGTATTTACTTTATGCTGCCAAAAGGTTTTGCACCCATCAACCAGGAGCAGATGCAGGCTTTAGATGAACGCGGTAAAAAAGCGGTAAAGGAAGAGTTTAATAAAGAGGAATACTTGGGCTGGCAGACAAGCTGTCTGAACCTGATGGATTCGCTAAAAAGACCGGTCATCGTTAGTGTGATTACGGAAAAAGAAGCTGTAAAGCAAAACGGCTCAACAGAAGCTTTCATCCTGGAAACTTTCCGGCAGATGGATGAATTTATGATCGCGCGGATCAAAAGGAAAATGAATCCGGAAGAAAAATTGGTAGACATGGCCCGTCAGTCGCAACTTAAAATTGCCGGTTATACCGTTTACAAAAATGCGTTCACCTGGAAGCAGGGAAACCTAATTTTGCTGGCGGCCCGCTATTATTTTATAAAAAAGGATGAGAATCTCTACCTGATCAGCTTCACCGGCAACCTAAGAGCTCATGATAATGAAGCCGTGGAAAAGGCTATCGAATCTGCTTCCAGGCTATAAATCTTTCACTTGCTCAAAGCACTCTAACGGGAAAATTGTGTGTATTTCTGAAAATTAAATTTGATGATTTTCATCTGATTATAAACTTTTATTCAAATTTCAGATCAAAAAGAACTACAGCTTCAACCAACTTTATAATTGAGAATATTTTGCTTATTTGGTGATTTGGTAGCCGAGTCCTACCTGCAGAACTCTGGGCCGCACCAGGTATTGCAGCGGTAGCGTTTCAAACCATTCTGGGTTCTGAGCCGCCTGCACATTGTAGTGTGCATATTTGTAAGAAGCTCCGAGGAAAGCCCTTCCGTATTGAAATTTAAAACCGGGTAAAAGGTAACTGTATGAATTCGATTGTTCACCCATGCCTACGCCGGTTCCGAAACCAAACGATGGAATAATGGATGCACCGCTTGAGATCCGCAAATTAAAGCTCAGGTTTGACTCCAGGTCGATGAAGTGCTGAAGTGCATTAACCTCATACGGGTAGGTCACGGAACCGCCGCCGGCGGTTCTTCGTACCTGGGCCACCAGCTTTTCACCGCTGTACCCAATACTGTTATTCCAGCTTACTATGCTGAACAGGTTATAGCTTCCGGTTATTTTTACAAAATTGCCCAATGCCGGCCGGTGATCCACTTCTGCAGCACTTGTCGAAATGCCCATTTCATATTTATTCCGGTTTAAACCACTTTCCAGCGAAATGCTAAAAGGAAACGCCTTCTTTTGTCCAAATGAATGAAAAGCCAAAAGGCCGAAAAGGAGTACCAGACTGAATCTTTTCATGAAGGTTATTTTTATGAGGCGCAAAGGTGCAGGATAATTTCAGATGGGGTATTATTTATGGATGAACGGGCGGAAAAATGGTCCCGGTTTACCAAATTCTAAACAAGCCCTGATGGGTAATGTGCCTACCTTTGCGACTCGCATGAAAGCAAAAACACTAAAAAGGGATAAGGTTAATATTATAACCCTTGGCTGCAGCAAGAATATGGTTGACAGCGAAGTTTTGAGCGGACAGCTTAAGGCCAATGATATTGATGTGGTGCATGAAAGCGGAAAAAGGGACCACAATATCGTGATCGTAAATACCTGCGGTTTTATTGATAAGGCAAAAGAAGAATCTGTAAACACCATTTTGGACCAGATCTCGCTCAAACAAAATGGACGTTTGGATAAAGTTTACGTTACCGGTTGCCTAAGCCAGCGTTACCGTGATGAGCTGGAACAAAGCATACCGGAAGTGGACGCATGGTTCGGTACCATGGAACTACCCCTGATCCTTAAAAAATTTGAAGCCGATTACAAATCGGAACTGCTTGGAGAGCGATTACTGGCCACCCCTCAACACTATGCTTACCTCAAGATCGCTGAAGGATGCAACCGTACCTGTGCTTTCTGCGCTATTCCCCTCATGCGCGGCGTGCATACCAGCAGGTCAATGGAGGACCTGGTTAAAGAAGCGGAACACCTTGCCAGCCGCGGTGTTCGTGAAATCATGCTCATTGCCCAGGAACTGACGTATTATGGCCTTGATCTCTATAAAAAAAGAATGCTGGCCGACCTCCTGAAGCGGCTAAGTGATGTAAAAGGCATAGAATGGATCCGGCTTCACTATGCTTACCCGCATAAATTTCCGATGGAAATCCTTGATGTGATGCGTGAGCGGAATAATATCTGTAATTACCTCGATATGCCGCTGCAACATGCCGCGGACAATATGCTCAGGGCCATGCGCCGCCAGATCACCCGTGCCGAAATGGAAGACCTCGTGGCCCGGATCCGCCAGACTGTTCCGGGGATTTGCCTGCGTACTACACTTATTACCGGTTTTCCCGGTGAAACCACTGATGATGTGGAAGAACTGAAAGGCTTTCTGGAACGCCAGCGCTTTGACAGGGTTGGAATATTTACCTATTCGCATGAAGAGGACACCCCTGCACATGTCCTTATTGATGATGTGCCGGCAGAAGAAAAGCAGCGGCGTGCGGAGGAGATCATGGCAGTTCAGCAGGACATCAGTTATGAAAAGAACCAGGAAAAAGTAGGACAGACATTTAAAGTGCTGGTTGATAAAAGGGAAGCAGGACGCTATATCGGGCGTACGGAATTTGATTCGGTTGAAGTGGACAATGAAGTGATTGTACAAACCGATAAAAAACTGGTACCCGGTAATTTTTACCCGGTGCGGATTATCCGGGCTTATGATTATGACCTGGAAGGTGAAGTTGTGTTTTGATCAGTCCTGTTCAGGTTAGAATACATTGATGTATACATGGTTTCAGCCCTTCTAATTCATCGCATTGTGATTGAGCAGATGTAATTACTTTTAACCCATGTTTGTCCAGGAGCGCATCCCATACCATCAAACCGGTGCTTTTACTCCCATTGTACATGATTATTTATCCCGAGCCGAATCGCTCCGTCCTTTTTATGGAGGTGCTGCTGATGTTGAGGGGATTGCCTTTGCGATTCAAAACCGTAAAAAAACAAAAACCAACAGGGCTGCACTGGTTGATGCTTTAGGTAATCAATATGGAGGGCTGGACAATACTGAAAAAGTAATGGCAGCCATCCGCAGCCTGGAGAATGAACATACTTTTACTGTTTGTACGGCGCACCAGCCCAACTTATTCACCGGACCCCTCTATTTTTTATACAAGATCCTTCACACGATCCGTCTGGCAGAACAATTAAGCAGTGAATTTCCCGGTAACCGGTTTGTCCCAATTTTTTATATGGGCTCGGAAGACGCCGATCTTGCCGAGCTCAATCATTTTACAGTAAGAGGTAAGCGATACCAATGGAATACGGGGCAAAAAGGAGCTGTTGGACGAATGATCATTGATAAGGAGGTAACCAATTTATTATCGGGTCTCCATCAGCAGCTGGGTATTGAGCCATACGGGGAAGAGGTTTGCACGCTCCTAAAAAATTGTTTCCGTGAAGGCCGAACCATACAGGAAGCTACCTTCCACCTGGTGCATTCCTTATTCGGCCGTTATGGATTGGTGGTGCTGATTGCCGACCATCCCCGGTTGAAAAAACTGATGCTGCCGGTTTTTGAAAAGGACTTGTTTTCAACACAACATTCCGACCTGGTCAGCAGCACATCCAACCGGCTTGCCCGCCATTATAACGCACAAGCCTACCCGAGATCCATCAACCTGTTTTACCTGAAGGACGATATGCGTGAACGAATTGAGCAGTCGGGAGAAAAATTTGTTGTATGCCATACTTCCATAACGTTTACGGCAGATGAATTAAAAAAAGAGCTGGAGGAACACCCGGAGCGGTTCAGTCCCAATGTGATCCTGCGCGGATTGTACCAGGAAATCATTCTTCCCAATGTTGCATTTATTGGCGGGGGCGGAGAGCTGGCTTACTGGCTGCAGTTAAAAGACTTGTTCGATCATTATGCCGTTCCTTTCCCCGTGCTGGTGCTCCGTAATTCTTTCCTTGTAATTGAAAAGCATCAAAAAGCACTGATGCAGAAATTAAAGCTATCCACGGCAGAAATCTTTCAACCTGAACTGGATATCATGAACCTTTGCCTGGAAAAAGAAGGCAAAAAACCCGGGCTGAATGGTGAAGTGACCAGCCTGCAACAGATTTACGATGAGCTGAAGAAAACCGCCGCGGGTGTGGATCCAACACTGGAACAACACGTAGAAGCCTTGCGAACACGCACCGTTCAAAAACTGGTAGCGCTGGAGAAAAAAATGCTGCGTGCCGAGCGTAAAAAAAATGAAGCGGTTAGCCGGCAGGTTTCAAAATTAAAGGAACAGCTTTTCCCGAAGGCCGGCCTGCAGGAGCGCGTAGAAAATTTCACTACTTATTATGCACGGTGGGGTTTCCGTTTTATTGATGAACTGTATGCAGCCAGCAAGGGGTTGGAACAGGAGTTTTCCATTCTGACAGAAGTGGCTTCAGAGATCCCAGCTTAACTTAAAAATGGTGCTTTCACCATTATCATTATCAGCTGCCAGGTGCAGGATCAAACGTTCATCTTTTTGTGTTTCCACTGCTACCGATTCTATCTTCTGTTCTCCTTTTGATCCAAGGAATTTCCCTAGGTTCACGAAGGCATCAGGTTTGAGCGATTCCGCTCCTAATTTTTTTGAAAAGTTCCGGATATAGCCAATATAGCTGGCTCCGATCTTTCCATCATCTTTTGCATTGGAAGTTTCTTCTGTAGATGCTGCGAACAGGAGCATATCCAATTCTTTAATATAGCTGATACTGGAAATTCCAACCACGGAGGCAGAGGACGGTAAGTCCAGTTTTATGGAATGCAGGTCTTTATCATTCGGACCATTTTCATCAAATGCGGTAACCAGCAGGTGATTATCCCGATGTGTTGTGTTGGCGCGGTTGCTCAAAATAAAATGATTGCCCACCAGGGCCGTTCCTTCCACATTCCATTCCTCAACGGATTTTGATTTCGGGTTAAAACGTTCCGTACGCGACACTTTCTGATCCTGCAGGTCTATCCACAGCACCTGTTTACGTCTCGGACCGGATACGGAACCGAATGCCAGCAGGTATGGTTTATTGTTTTCTTCAACGATAATACTGGATTCAATATCCAATTTTTTATTTTTTGATATTCGGTTTTTATCACCTTCAAAGAGTTTCATACTGTCCTTGATTTCATGGTCTTTATCCAGTATGAGCATGCTGGCAGCATCATCACCAATAACATAGAGATTGTCCCTGAAAAATTCCAGTGAAGAAGCCGATGGGTAATGTGACAGATGAGTAGTCCTGATAAGTTTTATAGACTGTGCAACACTATTGTTGCTTATCAAATGAGTTAGGATGGCCACTATTCCGAAGATGCTGCACTTTCTCATACACTTCATTTTTTAATCCTTCCATATAATCCGCAATCTTTCTGCCAAGTGCATCATCTGCAGTGGCCAGGATTTTTGCGGCGAGTATGCCCGCATTTTTAGAAGCATTAAGGGCAACTGTTGCCACAGGTACCCCATTCGGCATTTGCAGAATGGAAAGTATGGAATCCCATCCGTCAATAGAATTGCCGGATTTTACTGGAACCCCGATAACGGGCAATGGAGTAACAGCTGCTACCATCCCGGGGAGGTGTGCGGCACCGCCGGCACCGGCTATGATGAGTTTCAATCCACGTGTTTTTGCTGATTGTGCATACTGCATCATCCGGTCAGGCGTACGGTGCGCAGAAACAACGGTTAGTTCGAAAGGAATATCAAAGTAAGTAAGCATATCAGCAGCCGGCTGCATAACCGGAAGATCACTGTCGCTGCCCATAATGATGCCCACAAGTGGTGCTTTGGATGATTGCATGCGGCTAAATTAAGCACAATGAACATATGGCCTACCTGGTAACCAGGAATGGAACAATGTTAGCGCACCAGATCACCGCGTATGCGCAGCAGTTCAATCTCTGCGGCTTTTGTATTATAGCGAGCCTGGATCAGCCGGTTGGTAGCCTCGGCAAGACTTTGCTGCGCTTCCCGTAACTCAATAAAAGTTGTTACGCCCAAACGATAGCGCTCCCGGGCAATAAAAAGATTTTCACGCACCAGTTTTATATTTTCTTCTTCCAGCACAAGTGTTCGTTTGTACAGGTCATAATCGCGGTAGGCATTGGCAATATTGGTTTGAATCAGTGCCAGGTTACGGTCGTAAAAAAGTTGCTGCGATTGAATGTTGATCTCTGCGGCTTTGATCAGCCTGCGGGTGGAAAGTCCGTTAAAGATCGGGATGGCCGCGGTGACACCATAATTGAAGCCCCTTGTGATTAATAGTTGATTCTGTTGAAACGGATTTACAATGGCATTATTCGTTAAGCGGTTAAAATTGTAAGCCCCATTGAATTCAACAACAGGCAACCGTTCGGCCCTGCGCATGCGGAGGTCTATACCGGCAAGATCCAGGTTCTTACGGGCAATGAGTAATTCGGGGTTGGTAGTAAGCACGGAACCCTGGATGGAGTCCAGCGTCAGGTCGGGGTTGAACGTAATGGCGGTATCGGCAACCATAAAATCCGTATTAACCGGTAATACCAGTAAATTATTCAACTGCTCTTTCAGCCGGTTGATGGCAACCTGCTGGACCAGGCTATTGGAGCGCTGGCCATTCAGGTCGATCTGCGCCTGCAATACATCGGGTTTTGCACCGGTGCCGATATCAAACTTGTACTGTGCAAGACGAAGCCTTTCTTCACTTAATTCCATCTGCTCTTCGATGGCCCTGAGTTGTTGCTGCTGCCGGATGATGTCGTAATAAATGCGCATGACATCAGCTACCGTATTGGTGACCTGGGCCTTAATCTGCAGCTCACTCAATTCTACCAACCTTCCCAACCGGTCCCGGGCAATGAACATCCTGAAACCGTCAAACAGCGTCCAGTTTAAATTGACGGAAGAAGTAAAGTTTGCGGTACGGATCTTTCCCTGGCGTTTATCACCACTGCCGGTTACTTCATTACGCGCGCCGTTATTGCGGACCAGCGCACCGGCCGCACTGAGGCGGGGCAGGATAGCCAGGTCGGCATAGGCATAATCCAGGGCAGACAATAAGGAATCATTCCGGCTAAGCTGGATGTCGTAATTATTCTGGAGAGAAGCGGCGATGGCTTCATTCAGGGTGATCGGTCTGACCTGCGCATACGTTACCGATGACAAAAAGCAAAAGGCCGTTATAAAAAAATAGATCCGTTTCATTGGTTCATTGGTATTTCAGGAATCAAAATCCATTCTGTAAAACTCAGGTATGTACTGTTTGGTGAACTGCTTTTTTTGCTTCGGCTTCGTCCATCAGCTCCAGCTCATTCTTTTGTTTTTTGGTGGACAGGTAAGAATAAATGGCCGGGATCACAAAGAGGGTAAGCACCAGTGAAAAAGTAATACCCCCTACGATCACAATACCAAGGGGTATACGGCTGGTGGCGGCCGCGCCCAGCGACAGGGCGATCGGAAGGGCACCCAGGGCCATAGCGAGGCTGGTCATCAGGATTGGGCGTAAACGTTGCGTGGCGGCATAAATAGCCGCATCCATTTTTGCCATTCCTTCCAGCCTGTTCTGGTTGGCAAATTCAACAATGAGGATTCCATTCTTTGTAACCAGGCCAATGAGCATGATCATCCCGATCTGTGAAAATATATTGATGGTATGACCAAAGATCCAAAGCGATAACAAAGCACCCGCAAAAGCCAGCGGCACCGTAAATATGATAATGAAGGGATCAATGAAACTTTCAAACTGTGCGGCCAGGATGAGGAAGATCAAACCAATGGCAAGAAACAGGGCAAAATACGTGTTGCTGGAACTTTCGGCAAAGTCGCGGCTGGTACCACTTAACTGGGTGGCAAAGGATCCATCCAGAAGTTTTTTTGATATGGCCTGCATGGCTTCGATCCCGTCACCCACCGTTTTACCCGTAGCTAAACCTGCGGAAATGGTAGCAGATTTATACCGGTTGAAATGATAGATGGTCGAAGGCGTAGTTGCTTCATCAAAAGAGACCAGGTTATCGAGGCTGATCATCTGCCCGGCGGCATTGCGCACGTATAGGCTTTTCAGGTCTGTAGGATCATCGCGGTCGGCTCTTTCCACCTGTCCCATAACCTGGTATTGCTTTCCTTCTTTGGTAAAATAACCCAGCCTGCGGTTGCTTAAGGCCAGCTGCAGGGTTTGCGATACATCTTCGACGCTTACGCCCAGTTCACTGGCTTTCATCCGGTCTACATTAATGCGCAACTCGGGTTTATTGAATTTCAGGTCAACATCAACCCCCTGGAATACCGGATTTTTATTAGCCTCTTCCAGGAAACGGGGAATGGCGGAAGTGAGTTTATTGAAATCATTATTCTGGATCACGAACTGTACGGGCTGCCCGCCACGCCGGTTCTGGGAAATGGTTTGTTCTTCAATGGCAAAGGCCCGGCCTTCATTGAATTTCGGAAGGTTGCGGTTCACCATTTCAACAATTTCTTTTTGTGAACGGTCCCGTTCTTTCGGATCTACCAATACAACCCGAACAAACCCCGAGTTGGTGGCACCACCGGCAAACCCGGGTGCCGTCATGGAAGTGATCGTACTTTTTTCAGGCACGGAATCCAGCATAAAATTGGACAGCTTATCAATGTACCGGTCCATATAATCATAAGCTGTTCCTTCTGGTGCTGATACCTGCAAACGAAACTGGCTGCGGTCTTCCATGGGGGCCAGTTCCGACGGCAGGCTGCCACCAACAAAATAAATTATACCAAGACAGGCTACGAGCACCACCCAGGCAACCCAACGGATTTTCATGAAACGGGTCAAGGCATTTTTATAGCCATCTTCCATGCCCCGGAAAAACGGTTCTGTTTTCGTGTAAAACCATGAATGCTTATGAACGCCCTTGCGTGTCATCTTAACGTTCAGTACAGGCGTTAAGGTGAGCGAAACGAGGGCCGAAATTAAAACGGCACCCGCCACCACGATACCGAATTCACGGAACAGCCTTCCCACAAAACCCTCCAGGAAAACAATGGGCAGGAATACAACCGCGAGTGTAATGGAGGTTGCGATGACCGCGAAGTAAATCTCTTTGGAACCTTCACGGGCTGCCTGCCATTTATTCATACCACGCTCCATTTTCTTGTAAATGTTTTCCGTAACAACAATACCGTCATCCACCACAAGGCCGGTGGCCAGAACAATCGCCAGGAGCGTCAGGACGTTGATGGTAAATCCGCAGAGGTACATGATAAAGAAGGCACCAATCAGGGATACGGGAATATCAATCAGCGGACGTACGGCGATCAACCAGTCGCGGAAGAACAGGTAAATGATGATGATTACCAGTACAAGAGAAATCAACAGCGTTTCTTCCACTTCAGAAATGGACCGCTTGATAAACTTTGTCTGGTCCAGCGCAATATTCAGGGAAATATCTTCCGGCATTTCCTTTTTAATCTGGTCAAAGCGCTTGTAAAATTCATTGGAGATAGCCACATAATTTGACCCCGGTTGCGGGATGATTGCCAGTGCAATCATGGGAATACCGCTTTCCCTCAGTTGTGATTCCTCATTCTCCGGTCCCAGTACGGCTTCACCCACGTCGCGTACACGAACATCGGTTCCGCCCTCGTTTTTGATGATGATGTTATTAAATTCTTCTTCCGTATTCAATCGGCCGAAGGTGCGCACGGTAAGTTCGGTAGCATTACCGGAAATTTTTCCGGAAGGCAATTCCACGTTCTCACGAAGCAAAGCACGCTGTACATCGGTTGGTGTCAGGGAGTAAGCCGAAAGCCGCTCCGGGTTGAACCAGATGCGCATGGCATAACGTTTTTCACCCCATATCTGGATTGCACTAACCCCGGGAATGGTTTGCACTCTTTCTACGAGAACGTTATTGGCCCATTCGGAGATCTCGAGCTGGTTCCGGGTATTGCTCTGTACCGTCATGGAAATGATCGGATCGGAAGAGGCATCTGCTTTGGAAACCACCGGTGGCGCTTCCAGGTCGGAGGGCAGGGAGCGGGATGCCTGGGATACTTTGTCGCGAACATCATTAGCTGCAGCTTCAAGGTCAATCCCAAGATCGAACTCCACGTTGATATTGCTGGATCCCGCACTGCTTGAGGATGTAATGTTTTTGATACCCGCGATACCGTTAACTGCTTTTTCCAGCGGTTCGGTGATCTGCGTTTCAATGATGTCGGGATTGGCGCCGCCGTAAGATGTACGCACATTGATATTGGGTGGATCGATTGCCGGGTAGTCGCGCACACCCAGGAAACTAAACCCGATGATCCCGAACACTACGATAATAATATTGATAACAACCGCAAGAACAGGCCTGCGTAAACTGAGTTCTGAAATATTCATAACTACCTTATGCGTTGTGACAAACGCTTTTAATAAACTGATCTGGTCTTCTGCGTAGTTAGTCTGGTGGCCGGCTTACGGTTTCCGTTGGGCAGAAGGTGCATTGGTTACTTGTTTCACCATTACTTTGGCATCCGGTTTTAATCCCAGCAAACCGGTTGTGATCACGGTATCACCCTGTTTCAGTCCGCTCACTACCTGCACCATTACCGAATCGCGCACACCGGTGGTTACATCTACAAAGTCGGCTTTCCCACCCCGGTATACATATACTTTCTTACCCCTTGCCTGCGGAATAATCGCCTGCGTTGGAATCATCAGCGCGTTCGGATCGGGAGCAAAGCTCAGTTTTACCCGGGCAAATGCGCCCGGTACCAGACCGGCTTCTTCGCCTTTGACCCGTGCACGGATGGTGAGGCTGCGGGTAGCTTCGGTAATGCCGGATTCTGTGGCCACCACGGTAGCCGTATAGGTCCGGCTGTTTCCTTCGGTTGTAAAGTTGATGATCTGCCCCGGCTTAACTTCGCCGGTATATTTTTCAGGGATATTGAAGTCGATACGGAGACCGTTGGTTTTCTGAATGGTGGTAACAATACTTTGAGGTGTTACATAGGCACCGGTGCTGATTCCTTTCAACCCTAGCTTTCCGCTGAAAGGGGCCCTGATAACGGTTTTGGCAATTGATGTATTGATGATATCGAGGTCTGCACGAAGGTTACTGACATTCAGTGCGGTTACATCATAATCCTGTTTGCTGATACCGCCTATTTTCTGAAGCTGGTCGTAGCGGTTTTCTGTTTGACGCGCAATGCGAAGCTGTACTTCGATCTTTCTTTTCTGCGCCTGCAGGTCACCATCATACAACTTTGCCAGCACGGTTCCTTTGGAAACATAACCACCTTCGCGAATGTTCAGTGAAACGATGCGCCCTGAAACTTCAGGGTGTATCTCGGTTGATTCATCAGCAACAATAGTTCCCGGCATTTCAATGGATTCTGCAATGGTGCGGGTTTGAACAAGAAAAGCATCTACACGGGCAGGCGGGCGCTGTGGCGCTTTTTGTTGGGCTTCCGCTTCTTTCTTGCGGTCCGAATCACCGCAGGCCGTTAAACCGGTAAGACAAAAAATAAAAAGTATCGAATAAAAGGGCGTTGAAAATTTCACGTGCTTCGATTAGTATTAGGTCCGCAAAAGTAAACCCTTCCTAAAGAAAAATTTCTTTAAAACTGCTGCAGCGGCTGCCCGATTAACAATAATTAACCTGAAAGGTTGATGGATGGCGGTACTCTTCAGGAAATAACGGAAATCGTTTGCCTGACTTTATTGGCGTTATGGACAAGGTCCTGTTTTTCCGTACTGAGAATGGTGACATGGCCCATTTTCCTTCCGGGTTTGGTATCGTGCTTTCCATAAAGGTGAACAAAGGCATTATCAATGCGCAGAATGTCATTGATTCCCTCATACCGTACGGGGCCGGAATGACCTTCGGCACCAATGATGTTCACCATGACTGAAGACATGATCGGTTTGGTATTACCCAGCGGATGGCCCAGGATGATGCGCCACAGCATATCGAACTGGGAACTGAAATGCCCTTCAATGGTATGATGTCCGCTGTTATGTACCCGGGGTGCCGTTTCGTTTACCAGAACTTCTTCATTACCGTCAACAAACAGTTCCACCGCAAAAAGGCCTGGAGCGGCAAAACCGCGGACCAGCTTCAGGGCAATGGCTTCTGTTTTCCAAAGTACCTTTTGTGAAATATCAGCCGGACAAATCTGGTAATCAAGCAGGTTAAGGTCTTTATTAAATACCATTTCAACCGGCGGGTAAAGGGCCGTTTTCCCATCCTGGCCAACGGCAACGATTACCGCGATCTCTTTCCGGACCTTTACTTTTCTTTCCAGCACGCTATGTTCCGTAAAACCGTTTTCTGCTTCATTCAGCGTGTCCACCATGTGTACGCCGCGGCCGTCGTAACCGCCTTCCGATAATTTCTGAACAGCGGGAAGAAGGTGCTCATGGCTGGCTATATCGGTTTTGGAGCCGATAATAGCAAACTCGGCCGTAGGGATTCCCTCATCGAGGTAGTACTGTTTTTGCAGCGATTTGTTTTTGATAATCCGCAGTACCGATGGCTTAGGATATATTTTTACGCCTTCCTTTTCCAGTTGTTCCAGTGCATCGATGTTGACGTTTTCAATTTCAATGGTGACCGCGTCGAGATTTTTCCCAAACGCATAAACCGTATCATAATCACGGATATTGCCTTTAACAAAGTGGCGGCAGAGATGGGCCGCAGGGCATTCATCATCCGATTCGAGTACGTGCGTTTCCACCTGGTAATTGGCTGCAGCCTGGAGCAGCATTCTTCCCAACTGGCCGCCCCCTAAAATTCCGACCTTAAGCATGGAGCGAAGGTACGATCACGGATTTAAGGATTTTACAGGATTTCGCAGTGGAGAGTTTATTGATCACGGATTGCGCGGATTTCACGGATGTCTTTCTTTTAGTCGCCTTTCCTGTTCCTTCTTTCTCCACGAAGCAATCTTGAAGTTTCCTCTTTGCGCGTCTCTGCGACTCTGCGGTTCTATTTTTAACCGCAAAGGAAACATCTCACTTCTTTACTGTCTTTTTCTGAGCCATTGGTGGCTTAGGTTTTTGTTTCGATTCAAAATAAGCTTTGCTGTAATTTACTTTCCAAAGATCATATCGTTTGAACTGCGTATTCAGGCGCTTTTCAAAGTCATTCCAGGCACGTTTTTCCTTGGGCGACCACAACACTTCACTTAATGCGCTAAGCCGCGGAAAAAGCATGTACTCCACTTTGGATGGATACTTCATGTATTCGGTCCACATGTTTGCCTGGGCACCTAAAATATAAGCTGCCTGTTGCGCGGCCAGTTCCTTAGGCAGCGGTTCGTATGCGTAAACGTTTTCAATGGGATTGAATCCGCCAATGGTTACCGAGTCTTCATTCTTTGTTTGGGTATGGTCAAAATAAACAGGCTTCTGGGGCGTCATAATCACCTGGTGCGACTGGCGGGCGGCTTCAATGCCCCCTTTTTCCCCGCGCCAGCTCATCACAATAGCGTTGGGTGCCAGTCCGCCTTCCAGGATTTCATCCCATCCTATAAGCACACGGCCTTTGGCATTAAGGTATTTTTCCATGCGCTGGATAAAATAACTTTGCAAGTGGTGTTCATCTTTCAATCCCTCTTTCTTTATCCTTGCCTGGCATTTGGGACATTGCTTCCAGTGAGTTTTCGGGCATTCATCACCGCCAACATGTATATATTTTGATGGAAACAGTTGCAACACTTCATCCAACACATCCTGGAGGAACATAAAGGTTGAGTCATTGCCGGCACAATAAACGTCTTCAAACACGCCCCAGGTTTCCTGTACAAGTTTGCCGCCTGCTGCTTTGCTGGCTTCCGATGGAGTTGTAGGGATCTTTGTGGGCTTATCCGGGAAGCAACTCAACCAGGGATAAGAAGCAATGGCTGCAGAGGAATGGCCCGGCATTTCAATTTCAGGCACTACGGTAATATGGCGTTCTGCTGCATAGCGAACCAGCTCGCGCACTTCATCCTGCGTATAAAAACCGCCGTACTTCTGGTTGTCATTTCCTTTACCGGGATAGCGGCCGATGATGGTTCCATTGCGATAGGCACCAACAGCCATCAACTCAGGATATTTTTTAATCTCAATGCGCCAACCCTGGTCTTCAGTAAGGTGCCAGTGGAAAAAATTCATTTTATGCAGGGCCAGGTAGTCAACGTAACGTTTTACAAAAGAGAGCGGAAAGAAATGGCGTCCTACATCGAGGTGCATGCCCCGGTATTGAAACCTTGGATAATCCTGGATGGAAACAAAGGGAATATTCATGGAAGCAACCCCTGTTGTTGTGTTCTGTACCGGCAGCAGTTGAATAAGGCTCTGAAGGCCGTAAAAAGTTCCCGCGTAGGTATCGCCTTCAATGGTGATTCCGTCTTTGTCCACATTAAGCGTATAAGCATCCCTGTCCGGGGCTTTTATAAACTTTTTCGTTGTTAGCCTGATAAAATTTTTTCCTTCCTGGCGGTCCACATCCAGGCTGAATCCATAAACCTGTTTAAGGTAATCATTCAGGAAAGCGGCCGACTTGCGGTCCTCCTCATCCTGTACTGCTATGACCGTGTTGGAGGTAATCCTGAATTGTCCTTTACCGGCTTTTACCGATACGGGCTCCGGGATGATCTGGATGGTTTGTGCGGAGAGATCAGAAAAAATAAGTTGCAGTATAGCTATAAATAGAATATGTATATTTTTCATAAAACTATCGGTTTGATAATACAGGTAAAACTACGCTGGAAGGGTAACGGCTGTCGTGGTGGATCCGGATATCCGATTTCTGGAAATCGGATTCCTTTGCTTCATAAATGTTGACAAATTTTTGCGGGCTACGGTCAACCAATGGGAACCAGCTGCTTTGTATCTGCACCATGATCCGGTGCCCCTTCTTGAATGTATGCGCAATGTCCGGTAGATAGAAATGAACCTTTTCCACTTTGCCGGGTGTAAAAGGTACCGGCTGTTCAAATGAATTCCTGAATTTCCCCCGCATGATCTCGCCGCGCACCAGCATCTGGTAGCCTTGTGTAGGGTAGGTGCTACCGGTTGGATGAGACGTAACATATTTAAAACTGTCGGGGAAAACATCAATCAGCTTAACTACGAAATCGGCATCCGTAGTGGAAAGAGAAGCAAACAAGTCAGCATACAAAGGGCCTCCCAAGGTTACCTCCTCCGTTAATTCAGGTGTCTGGAAAACAATTACATCCGGACGCCTGGCGGCAAAGCGCTGGTCATCGGTCATGTACTCCCGGGTGCGCCGCAGATGTACATCTTCGGTGTAGGGTACAGGCTTTGCCGGGTCGCTTGTGTATTGAGTGAATGAAGAAGGCGCGGATGGCTTTGTCCAGCCAAGACCTCCTCCCGGTTGTAAATAAATATTTTTTGTTGCCGCATCAGCCGATGGCCATTGAGCGAACTGACGCCATTTGTTTTCACCGGTAAAAAATATGGTGGCTTCAGCCAGTTTGGACAGGTCACCCTTTCCTTTCAGGTGATAATTAAAAAAAGGCACTTCAATATTGTTCTGGTACCATTCCGATGTCCTGGATTCGAATTGTACGTTACCAAGGTGGCTTCCATCACCCCGTCCGCCCCATTGCCCGTGAAACCAGGGACCCATAACTATTTTGTTATTGTTCTTTGCTTTTGTTTCAATGGCCTCGTAAAGTTTCCATGCACCAAAAACGTCTTCCGCATCATACAAGCCGCCTACCACAAGGGTATTGGTTGCGGCCGGGATATGCTGTACAAAATTGCGCGTATTGCGGGCCTTCCACCAGTCATCGAGATTGGGATGCGCATAAAGTTCTTTCCAGAACTGTATGCTGTCGCCCATAAGGCGCGCCAGGTTGCGCAATGTTCCTGTTTGCAGGAAGAAGTTGTAATTATCCGTGCCCGGAAACTGGAAACCCTGTGCACCTCTTGTTGTAGGAACAGGACGGGGCTTTCCAAAGCCTGAATAAAATGCAAACCCGTCCATCTGGAAGAATGCCCCGTTATGATGAAAATCATCACCCATGAACCAATCGGTAACCGGTGCCTGCGGACTGACAGCTTTTACCGCCGGGTGACCACTTAAAGCGGTCATAGTTGCATAAAATCCCGGGTAAGAAATTCCGAATGCACCAACACGTCCGTTGTTTGATGGAAGGTTTTTGACCAGCCAGTCCACCGCATCATAGGTATCGCTTGCCTCGTCAATGGTCGTTCCAGTTTTGTTGGTAACAAAGGGACGAACATCGACAAAGGTTCCTTCGCTCATGTACCGGCCGCGAACGTCCTGCACCACCATTATATACTGTTCGCGCATATACAGCCGGTGGTAGCTGTTCCAGAATGATTCCGGGAAATTATTTACACCGTAGGGCGCAGCAGAATAAGGCGTGCGCCGCATCAGGATCGGATGTTTTTCCGTGGTGTCTTTGGGTAGATAGATCGCTGTAAACAACTTAATGCCATCCCTCATGGGCACCATGCGTTCGATCTTTGTATAATGCTCACGCACCCACGCACTATCAAGGGAATTTGTTTGGGCATAGGAAGAAACGGAGAAAAAAATGAGAAAGGAGAACACCAGTCTTTTCATAAACGGTAATTGATGTTCTAAGATAGGGAATTTGAAAGAAGGAGGTTGACAGTCCACAGTATACACAGTCGACAGTTGTTCATTGCGCTGCACGTTGCACGCTTCACGAAACAACTATTCAACCTCTTATCCTCAACCTCAACCTCAACCTCTACTTCTACTTCTGGTTCACTGGTGTTTCAATAATGAGAAATTCGGCATCGGTTTTACAAGTGATGTCTATGCGTTCCGTGTTCCACAGACCTAATGCATCGCGTTCTTTCAGAGGCGTTCCCGATACCTCAAGGTCACCGGCTATGGCAAAAAGAAAGAGGCATTTGTTTACCGGGTTAAATGTGTAAGTTGTTTGCGCGCCCGCATCAAACAGACCCAGACTCATTTTTGTATTCTGGTTGATCCAGCAATGGCCTGATCCTTCTTCTGTTGATACAATGGTCTGTATCTGATTACGGCGCTTTTCTTTTGGAAACTGCCGCCACTGGTACCTCGGATTGATATTCTGCTGCTTGGGCTGGATCCAGACCTGGAGAAAATTAACTTCATTTTCGCCTACATTATATTCTTCATGCCGCATGCCGCTTCCCGCACTCATGATCTGCACCCAATCTTCATGGACAACGTTACTGTAACCTAAATTGTCTTTATGATTCATACTGCCTTTCAGCATGATGGATATGATTTCCATGTTCATGTGGGGGTGGATGCCGAACCCTTTCCCGCTTTTTACAAAATCATCATTGAAGGCAATCAGCGTTCCGAAAGATGAACGGGACGGATCAAAAAAATCGCTGAACGAAAAAATGAAATTGCTCCGAAGCCAGCCAATATCCTTTATACCTCTTTCTGCCGCCGCAAACCTTTTAACCTGCATCATTACTCATTAATTTATTACGATTCAAGAACGCCCATCTTACCGGTCTCATAATCCAGGATCGCCTGTTTGATCTCACCGGGGTAATTCATTACAAAAGGCCCATAGGAAACAACCGGTTCATGGATCGGTTCACCGGCAAGAATAAGGGCCCTGCCATTGGATAAAGCTTTCAGCTGAACCGGAGCGGTGCCGTTTTCATACACTGCCAGTTGGAATGGTTCCATACGTTCACCCGCAGACTGCAATGAGCCATCAAGCACGTAAACAAGGATATTATAGCCTGAAGGAAGATCCATCGTTGTTTCCGCGTCATTAAAAAATGAAGTGGTCATCGCGGTGATGGGTGAGAAGGTTTGTGCAGGACCCGCATGCTCATTATAAGTACCCGCAACCAGGTTTAAGCGGAATCCATTCTCATTCCAGGTTGGTATGTTTTCTTTTTTTATATCCTGGTACCGCGGCTGCGTCATTTTATAATCCCGGGGCAGGTTTACCCAGAGCTGGATGATCTCCATAATTCCGCCTTCTTTTGCAAATTGCGCGGAAGGTCCTTCACTGTGAATAATACCGCTGCCCGATGTCATCCATTGCACATCGCCTGCCGACATGAAGCCTTCACTTCCTGTACTGTCTTTATGATGCAGGGATCCATTAAATACAAAAGTTACGGGTTCAAATCCTCGGTGCGGGTGCGGACTTAAACGGGCTTTCAGGGCACCAGGCGCATGAACTGAAGGTCCGCTGTGATGCAGTAACAGGAAGGGACTTACTGCTCCTAAACTACCTGACGGGAGGGGCTGTTTTACATGGAAAGGCCCGACACGCAGGTCTTCCCGTTCGGTATACACTTTTAATTTCCGGTAGTTCATGATACCGACATTGGAACTTCCATTAATAAAATTTCCGCATCCGTGTCTGCATGCAACCTGAGCTGGTCCGTTTCACTCAGCCCAAGACCATCGCGTCGGTTGAGTGCCATTTCATTGATGGTAAGATCGCCTTCGAGTACGAATGCGTAGACGCCATTACCTTTTTTTCGAAGGTCATAAGTCAGGTCTGTTCCTTTATCCAGTTTACCCAGGCTGAACCACGCGTCCTGCTGGATGTTGACGCCTTCCCCGTGACCAACCGGTGAGATGACGGTAAGCAGGCGGTTATGTTTTTCCGCATCGGAAAAACTGCGCTGGTCGTAGCGCGGAGCTATACCTTTTTTGTCGGGAAAAATCCAGATCTGCAGGAACTTAACCTGCTGGTCGTGATTTTTATTTTTTTCGGAATGTACCACACCGGTTCCTGCGCTCATGATCTGAACATCGCCTTTACGGATAACGGCCGTGTTTCCAATACTGTCACTATGCTCCAGGTCGCCTTCAAGGGGAATGGAAATAATTTCCATATTATCATGGGGGTGCTTGCCGAATCCCATGCCCGGTGCTACCGTATCATCATTCAGCACGCGCAAGGCCCCGAAATGAATGCGTGAAGGATCATAATAGCCGGCAAAGGAAAAAGAATGCCAGGACTCAAGCCAGCCATGACTGGCATGGCCGCGCGTTTGCGCTTTGTGTACTATACTTTTCATAATGGTTCTTTACTTGATGTACCGTCGCGGTCACAGGGTCACTTTTTCCACTGCTGTTTTCTCCGCCAGCCACAGGAACTCATTCACGAACGTATCAACGCTTTTCAGAAAGGCCGGATCCAGCAGGTTTCCTTCCGAATCAAATTTTTTATCGGTTTGCGGTGTCACCAGCATGTAGGGTGAACAGATCCCAAACAGCGCCATTACAAATTGCTGCAGTTGCATAGCCGCCCTGATGCCACCCAGGGCCCCCGGGGAACCGGTAACCAGCCCGAATGTTTTACGGTGCTGCTTTGGAAAGTGGTCAAACAAGTTTTGCAGGGCAGGCGAGTACGAGCCATTATATTCCGGTGTTACAATAATAAAAGCATCGGCTGCAAACATCCTTTGCGCCAGTTCCCTGTGTTCTTCAGGCGCTTCATCGGGTGCGGTAAAAACCTTCTGAACAAAGGGGAGAACGTTTTGCCGGACATCAATGATGCCGGCGTCCTGGCCGGTTTCGAGCAATTTTTTTTCCAGGTAAAGCGCCAGCCTGTAGGTTGAACTTCCCTTTCTCGGACTGCCTGATACGATTTCAATACGCATTTGTGTGGTTTGGGTAAGCAAAGTTACGTAATCAATGTTTAAACATCAAATAATGAACCAATAATTATGTTTGCCTTTCTTGCCTAAAGTGATTGATTGTTTAGGTCAATCTGGTCGCGGTTCTTACGCAGCCTCATATTGATGAGCTCAACCACCAGGCTGAAGGCAATCGCGGTATAGATGTAGGCTTTATTGATTTCCTGGTGAAATCCTTCTGCAACCAGCATCATTCCAATCATAATTAAAAAAGCAAGGGCCAGCACCTGCAGCGTGGGATGCTTGTTAATGAAGCGGCTGATACCACCGGAAAACAACATCATGATGACCATTGAAATAACAACGGCGGTGATCATGATCCAGATATTATCCACCAACCCGATCGCTGTTAAGATGGAATCAAAAGAAAATACAGCATCAACGGCTACTATCTGCAGAATAACTGTTGCAAAGGCTGCCGGAACAACCTTAACCTGCGTTGCCTTTGCCTTATCCAGTTTCTGGTGGATCTCAAGCGTGCTTTTAAAAATCAGGAAGATACCGCCGGCGATCAGGATGAGATCTTTCCAGCTGATCTGGATTCCTTTACCGTCTTTTTTTATGAAGTCTACCGGGAACAGGGGTTGGGTTAACCCGATCAGCCAGGTAATTCCAAACAGCAGCAGGATGCGGAAACCCAGTGCCAGCAACAGCCCGATGATCCGGGCACGGCCCTGTTGTGCTTCGGGAAGTTTATTGGAAACAATAGAGATAAAAATGATGTTATCTACACCCAGGATAATTTCCAGGGCGGTTAGGGTAAGCAATGCTGTTAGTCCTGCGGGGTCACTCAAAAAACTGAAATCTGCCAATAGAGTCATGTCAATTTTATTTTGCTATATGTAATCAAATCCTCTAGTTTCATATCCGACTTAGTTTGTATCAAACATCATACAATTATTTATGTTCACACGCCGACGTTTTTTGCAAAGCTCTGCTTTTGCTTCCTTGTCACTGCTTGCCCGCAGTGCCGGGGCATCTGAGAAAATGGGTATGGTAAGAAATAACCCGGTTGTTATTTCAACATGGGCGCCCAACACCAAAGCAAATGCTGAAGCCTGGAAAATACTTGGTACCGGCGGCAAAGCAGTAGATGCAGTAGAATCAGGCGTTCAGGTTCCGGAGGCCGATCCGGCAGACATGAGTGTAGGTTATGGCGGTTTGCCGGACCGTGATGGAAAAGTAACCCTTGATGCCTGTATCATGGATGAAAAAGGAGGATGCGGCGCAGTGATGTTCCTGGAAGGCATCATGCACCCCATTAAGGTGGCCAGGCTGGTCATGGAAAAAACACCACACGTTCAGCTGGTAGGAGAAGGAGCACTCCAGTTTGCCTTGCAGAATGGCTTTACGGTACAAAATCTTTTAACACCCGAAAGTGAAAAAGCCTGGAAGGCCTGGCTGAAAAATGCGCAATACGACCCGATGACCATACCCAAACTGCTGGAAGAAAAAAATAAGCAGCATACGCCTGGTGATATCAACAATCATGATACGATCGGGATGATTGCCATGGATGCTGCCGGAGACCTGAGCGGTGCGTGTACCACCAGTGGAATGGCCTTTAAAATGAGAGGCCGTGTTGGTGATTCGCCGATAATTGGTGCGGGACTATTTGTAGACAATGAAGTTGGTGCGGCTACTGCCACCGGTGTTGGTGAAGAAGTGGTTCGTATCTGCGGCTCGCATACAGTGGTGGAACTGATGCGGCAGGGATATGGCCCTGAAACCGCCTGCCGGAAAGCAGTGGAACGGCTGATAAAACTCAGGGGCAACAAGGCTAAAGACCTGCAAATCGGGTTTATCGCCATCAACAAAAAAGGTCATTACGGCGGCTATTCTTTAACGAGAGGCTTTACATACGCCGTTCATTCCAATAAGGGCAGCAAAGTGTTTACCGCAAAAAGTGTGTACTGAGGAAGTCCACGGTCCACGAACCATAGCCCACGGAACATTGCGTTTTAAAAAAAAGTTTTTTCAATTTGAATTTTTAGCATTGAGCATTGAGCATTGAAAATTGAACATTGAAAATTATCCTCCTTCAACATTCGAAATTCAATATTCCCTGTTCTATATTCCTCCACTATCTTCATCACAATGAAATACCTGATTGAAATTGCCACGGCCGATTATAACACCACGAAGTCGGCGGTTGAGGGTGGTGCTGACCGCATAGAACTTTGTGCCGACCTGGCCCAGGGTGGAACTACGCCTTCTTATGCCACCATCAAAAAATGCCGCGAAGATTTTGAAGTGTTGCTGTTTCCTATTATCCGCCCGCGGGGTGGTGATTTTTTTTACAGTGATGAAGAATTTACCATTATGCTCGATGAAGTTAAGTTGTGCCGCAGCCTGGGTTGCGACGGGGTGGTACTGGGATTGCTGCTACGGGATGGCCATATCGATACAAAAAGAACAGCAAGGCTTATTGAAGTGGCCTACCCAATGGAAGTGACTTTTCACCGGGCCTTTGACCGTTGCCTGGACGCTTTCGAAGGTATGGAACAGTTGATGAAAATCGGTTGCCAGCGGATTCTTACCTCCGGGCAAAAACCGGGTGCGCCGGAAGGAGCCGATCTGCTCGCCACTCTTGTAAGAAAAGCAGAAGACAATATAATCATCATGCCGGGCAGTGGGGTACGGAAGGAAAATATTAAAGAGCTGGCGCAAAAAACAGGAGCAACCGAATTTCACTCCTCCCTTCGCAGCCGCACGCGCAGCAGCATGGAATTTATTCACCCGGCTTTTGCTTCTTATGAAGAAAGTTATACACACCCAGCCATTGATCCGGAAGAAGTAAAAGCCCTGAGAACCGCTTTACAATAAATAAAGAAATGCCAAGTTTCAGAAAAACCTTCCTGATCGTACTTTACTGTTTCGGCAACACCGGGGAAACGCTCGCACAAAAAGATTATGCAGCACTCGTGAATCCTTTTATCGGAACAGGAGGCCACGGGCATACCTATCCTGGAGCATCCCTGCCATTTGGCGCGATGCAGTTAAGTCCGGATACGCGCATGGCTGATTGGGATGGAAGCAGCGGTTACCATTACAGTGATTCTGTTATCTATGGATTTTCGCATACGCATCTCAGTGGCACCGGCATTCCCGATTATTGTGACCTCCTGTTCATGCCCTTTACCGGGGAAGTTTCCTGGGAAAAAGAAGGTTACCGGTCACCTTTCTCCCATAAAACGGAAAAAGCAAGCCCGGGTTATTATGAAGTTCTGCTGCAGCGTCAGAACATCCGTGCCCGGCTCACGACCTCCGAAAGAAGTGGTATGCACGAGTATGGTTTTCCTGCAACGGCAAAAGACGGCGCCATCCTGATCGACCTGAAGCACCGCGATGAAGTGCTGGAATCTTATATAGAAAAAGTGAGTGCCACCGAACTGCGCGGCCTGCGCCGCAGCCGGTCGTGGGCACAGAATCAGTACCTGTATTTTTACATCCGTTTTGAGAAGCCGATCCGCGAGCTGGCCATAATGGGTGATGATGGAAAGGTTCAGAATACATCGTTTCAACAGGGAAAGAACATTAAATTATTTGTACGTTTTGCTCTTGATGACAGCAAAAAGGTAAAAGCAAAAGTCGGACTCTCCGCGGTCAGCACAGAAGGAGCGCGGTTAAACCTGGATACGGAGATCAGGGACTGGAATTTTGAGGCCGCAAAAGACGGCGCCAGGGCTAAATGGAATAAGGAGCTGGCCAAAATAGACATAAAGGGTGGCACCCGCGACCAGCAGACTATTTTTTATACGGCCCTTTACCATACGTTTCTTGCACCCAATATTTTCCAGGACGCAGATGGGCGCTACCGCGGAATGGACGGCAAGAATTATATTACCGGTCCGGGTACACACTATTCCGTTTTTTCGCTGTGGGATACATACCGCGCGTTCAATCCGTTAATGACCATCATCAATCAGAAAAGAACCAATGCCTGGGTTCACACCTTCCTGAGGCAATACCAGCAGGGGGGCATGCTTCCTGTTTGGGAACTGGCCGGTAATGAAACCTTTTGCATGATCGGTTATCATTCCGCCCCGGTGATCCTGGATGCCTACCGGAAAGGGATCGGTAATTTCGATCCTTATCTTGCCCTGGAAGCCATGCAGTCCTATGCCGAAAGCAATCGTTTTGGATTGGCACCCTACCGCGAAAATGGTTTTATCGGGAACGACAAGGAGCACGAGTCGGTTTCCAAAACACTGGAGTATGCCTATGATGACTGGTGCATTGCACAATTTGCAAAGTTGCTCGGAAAGGATTCTGTTTACCGCAGCTATCTGCAACGCGCACAGAGTTACAAAAACCTGTTTGATCCTTCCACCGGGCATATGCGGGGTAAAGTGGAAGCTATGTGGCAACAACCTTTCGACCCAAAAGAGATCAACAATTTTTTTACGGAAGGAAATTCCTGGCAGTACAGTTTTGCAGTGCCTCAGGATATTTCAGGACTAATGGCATTGCATGGTGGAGCAGATAAATTTGCTGCCAAGCTGGAAGAGCTGTTTACATCATCATCCATAACTACGGGGAGAGACCAGGCCGATGTCACCGGGTTGATTGGACAGTATGCCCATGGCAATGAGCCCAGTCACCACATGGCTTACCTTTTCAGTTATGCCGGCCAGCCATCGCGTACGCAGGAACTCGTACATAAGATCTGTACAGAGTTTTACCGGAATGCTCCTGATGGATTAATTGGTAACGAGGATTGCGGGCAGATGAGTGCCTGGTACGTGCTGAGTGCCATGGGGTTTTACCCGGTTTGTCCCGGTAACGGCGATTATGTTCTGGGAACGCCCCTTTTTGATGAAGTGCGCCTGAACCTGGAAAATGGAAAACAATTTATCATCAGGGCAAAAAATAAAAAGAATAATGCATTTTATGTTTCCGCGACGAAACTGAATGGCAAAGCGCATCCTTATGCATACCTGGAGCACAGCGACATTATGAAAGGTGGAATTTTTGAGTTTACCCTGCAGGAAAAGGCCAACCGGAAGGAAATAAAAAAAGACTATTTACCCCATACGTCCATACAGGATGAATGGATCGTTGAAGTTCCGTTTTTGGAAATCAAGACCTATAAATTCCGGGATTCACTGCTGGTCAGTATGGGTCATACAGACCCGGATGTAAAAATTTATTTGACCAAAGAATTTTTGCCGGTATCCGTACATGATATCAACAACATTAAACCCGAGGAATACCGGGGACCAATCAAAATAGACAGCACCTGCCGTATACGGTTCTTCGCTCAAAAAAGACAGAAGAAAAGTGCCACCATTCAGCAAAACTTTTACAAGGTTCCTTCCGATAAATCCATAACGGTATTGAGCACTGTTCACCCGATGTATACCGGCGGCGGGGCGGATGCCCTCATTGATGGCATTACCGGCTCGGAGAACTGGCGAACCGGTGACTGGCACAGTTACTACGATACGGATTTTGAAGCCATCATCGATCTGCAAAAGGAAAGGGAAGTGACATATGCGGGTGTGCATGTACTGCAGGATGTGAGCCCATGGATCCTGTATCCGAAAGAAATAATTGTTTATACAAGTAATGATGGAAAAGATTTCAGGGAAGCAGGCCGTGTCAGCAACGCTGCCGGTACGGCCCTGGCACCACCAGAAGTAAAGGAAATCGGTCTTCCCCTGAAGGGGCGTTACCGGTACATTAAAGTGCGTGCTCTAAGCAGTGGCCGGCTCCCTTCCTGGCATGAAAGCGCCGGCAATCCGTCGCATCTATTTATTGATGAAGTGATTGTGAAGTGAAAGGTGAAATGTGAAAGGTGAGTCGAGAGCGGGGAGTGGCGAGCGGTGAAAAGCGAGAAGCAAGTAGCGTATTCCGACAGGATGGTCGTTTTAGTCATTTGTAGACAAGTGATAATCATTGCGTCTTTGCGGTTGCCTTTTCTAAGTGTTATGTGGTAACGGAAATTTTTATTATTTTTTTTCCATCAACCAAAACTAAAATCAATGGATACGTCTGTTTTTTCGGAATTGAACTGGCTGGCCGTACTGGTCGCCGGACTTGCCTATTTTGCACTTGGTGCCATTTGGTATTCAGGCCTTTTCAGTAAGCAATGGGTTGCCTACCATAACATTGCTGTAAATGAAGCAGACAAAAAAGGAATGGCCGCCATTATGTTGGCTTCACTGGTCTGGATGCTGGTAGCTTCGCTTGCATTGGGAATACTGGTTACAAGGCTGGACCTGCGACAGGTATTATCTGGCGTAAAGCTTGGATTGTTTACCGGCATCTGCTTTTCTTTTATGGCAATTTCGGTTACTTATCTATACCTCAAAAAGCCGGTCGGACTTCACTTGATTGATGGAATGTACCATGTAACCGGGCAGGTAATTGCAGCCGTTATTTTGTGTCTCTGGCGATAATAATTTTAACTGCAAAGACGCAGAATTGTTAAAAGATCCGCCAGATCTGTCAGATCTGGCGGGTCTATTTTGCGTCTTTGCTGTTTATTTTTTATTCCACTTTCGTGATCTTTACTACGTTCGTAGGCAGGTGCAAATGTACCGGTGTGCTGCCGGTATTGACCACAACATCGCCAGCCTTTACAAATCCGCGTTCTTTCAGGATGTTGATCTGGTCCTGGATGATCTCATCAAGTCCGTCTTCCTCGGTATAATAAAAAGCCCGGACGCCCCAGCTGAGACTCAGCTGGTTCACGAGTGAGCGTTCTTTGGTAAAAATATAAAGGGGCGATTTGGGCCGGTAGCTGCTCAGCATAAACCCGGTATAACCGCTCTGTGTCATGCCTACAAGGGCATCAGCACGTACATCGGAAGCGAGCTTGCACGCATTATAACAAATAGCATCACTATGGAAAGAAGGAGAGTGGGGCTGGGGCGTCAGCACTTCCTCAATGTTGTAGCGGTACTCCGTACGTTCCACTTCCATGATGATCTTGCGCATGGTTTCAACTACCAGTTTCGGATGTTGGCCGGTAGCTGTTTCCCCACTGAGCATTACCGCATCGGCACCTTCCAGTACCGCGTTGGCCACGTCCGTGATCTCGCTCCGGTTTGGTTTGCTGCGGTCGATCATGCTTTCCATCATCTGGGTAGCCACAATTACGGGCTTGGCACGGTGAAGGCTTTTGCGGATCAGCTGTCGCTGGATCAACGGGATCTGCTCCACCGGCAGTTCCACACCCAGGTCGCCTCGGGCAATCATAATGGCATCCGATTCAACGATGATGTCGCGGATGTTATGCATTGCTTCCGGCTTTTCTATCTTGGCAATGATCTTTGTTTTGCTTTTTGCTTCCTGCAGTTTGTTACGCAGGATGATGATGTCCTTTACGCTGCGCACAAATGAAAGGGCTACCCAGTCCAGATCCTGTTCAATAATGAAATCGAGGTCGATTAAGTCTTTTTCTGTAAGCGCCGGCAGGGAGATCTTTGTATCGGGAAGGTTGATACCTTTTTTGGAAGAAAGTTTGCCACCCATGGTCACTTCCACCTGGACGTCATTGTTCTTCATGATATTTTTTACCTGTACCTCCAGCTTGCCGTCATCGATCATGATTTTGTTGCCGACACGTACATCCTGGTGGAGGTTCGGGTACGAAACATAGATACGATCCTTTGTGCCAACGAGCTTTTCATTGGTGAAGGTGAGAATATCGCCGGGAACAATGTCAATTCCACCATCCTGCATTTCCCCGACGCGCAGTTTTGGTCCCTGCAGGTCGCCAAGAATAGCGATGTTATAAGGTTCCGTTTTATTAATGTTGCGGATGTGCTCAATTATTTTTGCTTTATCATCATGTGCGCCGTGTGAAAAATTGAGACGGAAAACATTCACCCCGCATTTAACGAGCTCCAGTAGTTTATCGTACGTATCACAGGCCGGGCCTACTGTTGCAACGATCTTCGTGCGGTGGTAGGAGTGTTCGATACCGGCCGTTTTGTCCATCTGCCGGTGGAAGTATTTATCAACGTTTTTTGACATAGTCTTTCGCGTTCCGCTTTTAGCGGGTTGATTTAATTGGTTAGTATCTGAGTTGGTTTGTTTCATTTCACTACATTTTGCATGCATCAGCTGGCGAGGATCTTTACGATCTTCATCCATTCCTCACTAATCGTGCCTTTTCTTTTGCCCACATTCTCCAGTGGCACATAATTCATTTTGTTGTTGAGGATGCCAACAAACACATTGTGCCTTCCCTCGATCAGGCATTCCACCGCGTGGTACCCCATCCGGCTGGCAATTAACCGGTCGAGACAGGTTGGTGCGCCGCCACGTTGAATATGTCCCAAAATGCATACCCTTGTTTCTGTCTGTGGAAGGCGGTCTTTCACCGTTTTGGCCACCTCATTGGCGCCCCCAAACTCATCACCCTCCGCCACCACGATGAGGTTCACCAGTTTTTTACGGCGCTCTTTTTCTTCGAGTGATTTAATGATGTCTTCAATATCCGTTTTCCGCTCGGGTACAAGAATGTTTTCCGCGCCGGTGGCAATACCGCTGTGCAGGGCAATGTAGCCTGCATCGCGTCCCATAACCTCGATAATGAATAGCCGGTCGTGGGCATCCGCCGTATCGCGGATCTTATCAATGGCTTCAACTGCCGTATTCACAGCCGTATCAAATCCAATAGTAAAATCAGTCCCGAAAATGTCTTTGTCGATGGTGCCGGCCAGGCCAATCACCGGGATGTCGTACTCCCGGCTGAATTCAACGGCACCGCGGAAAGATCCGTCTCCGCCGATGATCACGAGGCCGTCTATACCCCTGTTTTTCAGTACTTCGTAGGCCAGTTTGCGGCCTTCCGGTTTATGGAAAATCTTGCAGCGGGCCGTTTTTAGAATAGTACCTCCGCGCTGAATGATGTTGGCCACCGAACGGCCTTCCATCTTGTAGATATCATCTTCAATCAATCCCTGGTAGCCACGCATGATGCCGTATACTTCCAGTCCATGATAGATGCCGGTACGAACCACAGCCCTGATGGCTGCATTCATTCCCGGTGAATCTCCTCCGGATGTCAAAACCCCGATCCGGCTAACTTTTTTTTGCATTCTCAATAGTTATTTGGACTTGTTTTGCTTATCTTTTAATGGATAAGAGTTTCAAAAATAAGATTTTACCGTTACCGTGTAGCTTCTACACATCGTAAAGTCCAATTCTCTTCAAAGAAAACTCCTTTATTATCTTTTTCCGCCATTTTTTTAGCAGGATACTAAGGCTTTAACCTTAAAAGTGAATCAAACATACCTGCGATGCCGGAACTTCCAGCCCGGGAAACTGGAATTCTTAACGATTTCTGAACCATTTCAGCAGCATTCCGAATGCACAGGCAATTAATTTTGCGGCATGCAAAAAGTTCTGGTTACCGGAGCCAACGGATTTGTGGGTTATTACCTTGTGAAACAGTTAATGAAAATGAATTTCGAGGTCATCGCCACCGGCAAGGGCCCCTGCCGGTTACCCTTTAATGAACCTAATTTTCACTATGCGGCTCTTGATTTTACGGATGCGGTAGCCGTACAGGAGCTTTTTGCGCTGTGGAAACCGGAGGTGGTGGTGCATAACGGGGCCCTGTCCAAACCGGATGATTGTGAAACCAACAGGGAAGAGGCCTTCCGGGTAAATGTAACCGGCACCTTAAACCTGCTGCATTATGCCGGCCTGCTTCAGAGTTTCTTTGTTTTTGTTTCAACAGATTTTGTTTTTGACGGCGAAAGGGGAATGTACCGGGAGGAGGATGAGCGCAGCCCAGTAAACTATTATGGACATACGAAATTGCTGGCCGAAGACGAGGTAATGAAATACACGGTTCCATGGGCGCTGGTGCGAACCGTGCTGGTATACGGACCGCCTGCAACCGGCCGCCAGAATATACTGACCAATACAGCATCTGCCCTGAAAAAGGGAGAAACGCTGAAGATCTTTTCCGACCAGGAACGGACACCTACCTATGTGGAAGACCTGGCGCTGGGTATAGCCCGGGTTGTACAGCAAAAAGCCCATGGGATTTTTCACCTTTCCGGTGCCGACCGAACCACACCTTATGATATGTCGGTTGCGGTGGCCCGCCATCTGAAACTGGATGCATCGTTGATTACGCAGGTAACGGAAAAGGATTTTCAGCAGCCGGCGCGCCGCCCGCCGAAAACAGGGCTGGTTATTGAAAAAGCAGTAAAAGAGTTACAGTTCAAACCCCGGTCTTTTGAAGAAGGATTGGTGCAGACCTTTGCTGCAGGTGTTCCAGTTTAATTTGGTTTGGCATAGTTCATTTCACCTGCCCGGACATTGTGCTGCAGGAAGTTTTCCTTTGGCGGAACCGGGCAACTATACCTTCCTGGAACATAGGCGCAGTAAGGATTGTAGGCTTTATTGAAATCAAGAATTATTTCTCCGTTCTTATTGTCACTTACCAGTAGGTCAATATACCGCCCGCCTGCATAACTATCCTTTCCGCTGCTTAAATCGGTAAAGGGCAGGAATAAATGATTCTTGTATTGTTCTGAACCCATCAGCGATTGTGACTGGTAAATGGTAAGCTTCATGGAGTCGCCTCTCATCTTAAATCGGGCAATGGCGTATGCCCGGTAAAATGGCTTTATTGGTCCGGTGGTTTCCATTTTAAACCAGGGACTGTTGTCAATTATTTCAATAGCAGCCACTACCCGGAAACTGGCCGAAACTGTATAGAATTTCAGGTGTTCCTTATCGGCACCCTTAACTACGCCGTGTGTTTCAATGTAATTATTCCGGAATACCGTCAAAGAATCGCCATAACTTTCCTGGCCGAAAGAAATGTAAGAAATGCAGAGTGTAAGTAGAAAGATGGTTGTTTTCATAATGTGACTTTTTATAAACCTGACCGCATGGACGCATAGCATTAACTCATCATCAGCACATTCACGCTTCGCTGCAGGATATTGAAGGCGATTTCAGCCATCAGGTTTTCTTTATCAAGAGTAGGGTTTACTTCTGTTATTTCAAAGCAGCAAACCTTTCGGTTCTGCATAAATTTTGAGATCAGGTCCTCAGCTTCCCGTTCTTTCAGCCCATTGCTGACCGGTGTACCGGTTCCTTTGCTGATGGACGCATCCAGGCTATCCACATCAAATGAAACATAGATATCCGTACAGTCGCTCAGGTAACGGGTAACCCCGCGCACTACGTTTTCGGGTCCTTTGCTGCGCACTTCCTTGGTGGAAATCACTTTGATCCCGTATTTATCGATGAGTGATTTTTCTTCCTTTTCAAAATCGCGAAGCGAAATATAAACAATGTCTTCCGGCAGCACTTTCGGGGCGATCTTACCGATGTTTTTCAGGTAATTCCAGTGCTTTACGGTTTCCGTATCGAGGTCGTGAACCGCATTTTCTTCATTGTCCTCGTTAATCGCCGCTGCCAGGGGCATGCCGTGCATGTTCCCGGAAGGCGTGGTATAAGGCGTATGCAGGTCAGCATGCGCATCAATCCAGATCACGCCCAGTTTGCCTTTCGGGCGGGCCATCCGGATGCCGGCCATAGTAGCGCCGCTTGTGCTGTGATCGCCACTCAGTACAACGGGAAAGAAATTGTTCCTGATCGAATCATGCACGGCCTTGCTCACTTTATCGTACATGGTTGTTATGCCTTTAATGCGCTTGGCATAAGGCGATTCAATAGGCTCATACAACAGTTTATTTTCAACAGAAATTTTTTCTGAAGGAAAATGAATAAAGAAGTTCGACATGAAATCCAGTGCTGCAATCTTAATCGCTTCTATACCTAGGCTGGCACCTCTCGTTCCCGCACCGATCTCCGAAGGCACTTCTATGATCTTAATATTTTTCATATAGCAGGTGCAAATTAAGCTACAAGCTGCAAGCTCCAAGTTTCAAGCTCTTTTTATTCAGCCAGTTCTTATTTATTTAATCTTTTAAATAGCACTCATTATAGGATTTTTGAGGATTCACGGAAGTTTTTTTTTCGATCAGTCTTTTTTGTTTCGGTCATTTCCAACAGGGCGGTTTTTTCTACTTTTGCCTCCATGCAGAGAACAGATGCGAGCCGCAAGCTACAAGCTTCAAGCTTCAAGCTCTTATCTTCGGTCAGTCTTTTTTTTTCGGTCTTAACTAAGGTTCAGTCTTTTCTACTTTTTGCCTTGATGCAAAAAGTAGAGCAAAAAGATCAAGGCAAACCCCAACGCTCCGCGGGTTTTGCCCGGCCCGCGCACAACGGTTACCCGAAGCTTGTCTTAGCCATTCTTTGCTGTCCTCTGCGCCTTAGCGGTTAAAAATACAGGAACCGCAAAGTCGCAAAGTCTTCGAAAGAAAAGTTCTGCCTTGCCCCTCACAAATTGAATGAAGCATCAATACTTCGCCACGAACACCTTCAGCGTGACTGATAAGCGCCTTATTTCCCCGACCCTGGGCTGTAAGAAAAGACTGAAGATATGCCCAGGGGAAATACAGCGCAGTTAGCGTCATGAGCAGAGAGGCGCAGCCAACAGGTTATAGGAAAACCTTGCTACCAGTAAAATCTGCTGCCCTGCGCGCTGGCCCGGCAAAACCCGCGGAGCGATGGTGTTTGCCTTGAATTTTCTTTGGTTACTTTCTTTGCTTCAAGGCAAAGAAAGTGACAAGCCTATTGTGAAAAAGAAAAGAAAGAAAGTAGATCGAACTGCTCATTAGCACTGCGCTGACCGAAATAGAAGACTAATTGAACACCAGTAAAGAAACACTGCATTAAAGAGCTTGCAGCTTGAAGCTTGTAGCTTACAGCTTTCCTCTCATTCATGCGCCGCCAGAATCGGAATAGCACTCTCATAAACCAGCCGCTTCGTATTGCTGGTTTTGAAGAAAGACCCAAAGAATGAATGGTTCCTTGGAATGGTTACCAGTACGTCAATGTTTTTATCTACTGAAAACTGGTGAACCGTTTCGTGCAGGTCGAAGGTGCCGATAAAGTAAAATTCGGGGTGGAACTCGCTGAACATTTCTTTTAAAGCATTCCGTTCTGCCAGCGTTTCCTCTGTTAAGGAAACATAATGCTCGCTGTTTACATTGATGATGTGCAGGGCCGGCCGGAATATGCTCAATATATTTTTCAGGGGAACAACGGGAACGGTGGTATTTACATTCTGGAAATCGGAGAGAAGGGCTACATTTTCAATTTTCATGTATTGGGCTGTAGGCGGAATGATCAATACAGGACAAACGTTCCTTTCTACCATTTTAAGGGTATTGCTGCCCAGGAATACTTTTTCCAGTCGCGATTTACCGGTAATGCCCATTACAATCAGGGTAGCATCGGTATGGCGGGCCAGCCGCTCGAGATTATCGATGAGGTCACCGCCTTCCTGGCAGCGGCATTCTACTTTCACCACCCCGGTAGCCATTAATTCAGTCTTCAGTTTATCCAGCAAGCGCTCCGATTCTTCCTTTTCTGAAGCTTTATCGAATACGGTATAAAGGATGATCTGGGTATCGTAATGGCCGGTCAGCATTTTGGCCGCATAAAGCGCGGCATTATTGGCAACAGAGGAGAAGTCAGTAGGAACAATAACGGTCGTCATTTGAATTTTGGTTTAAAGAAGGGCACAAGATAGTTAAAAACTATTGGGCTTAAAATAACCAGGGTTGTTTGAATATCGAACAGGGAACAAGGAATGTTGAATGGAAGAAAGAAGTATGAAGTAAGAGGTAGGAGGCATTTGTAAAGTGCTGCGCTTTTACCGGGTGTAGTGAAAGGATTGACATTTTTTGCGAAAGTTTGCAGCTCCTGGATTATGTGTAAAAAACATTTACCATCCAAACTACCTCTTTCCACCTGTGGGCAAGTCGTGAATAAGATCAAGGGAGAGATACCTCAAAAAGGATCAGGTTCACGGGTCAATCAGTATATTTGCCGGTCACAAAAAATGGAGAAAGAGTGCGACTAAAATCTCTGGAAATCAAAGGTTTTAAAAGCTTTGCCGATAAAACGCTTGTCAATTTTGATGAAAACATTACCGGGATCGTTGGCCCCAACGGTTGCGGTAAAAGTAATATCGTAGACAGCATCCGCTGGGTAATCGGGGAGCAGAAGATCAGTCACCTGCGCTCTGAGAACCTGGAAAGCCTTGTATTCAACGGTTCCAAAACCCGCAGTGCCAGCGGTCTGGCTGAAGTGAGCCTTACCTTCGAAAACACCCGCAACCTGTTGCCTACGGAGTTCAACATCGTGACCATTACCCGCAAGTTTTACAAAAACGGTGAAAGCGAATACCGGTTAAATGATGTGCAATGCCGGCTGAAGGATATCCAGAACCTCTTTATGGATACGGGCATTTCAACCGACAGCTACGCCATCATTGAACTGGGTATGGTGGATGACCTGATCAAAGACAAGGAAAACTCCCGCCGGCGTATGATGGAGCAGGCAGCCGGTATATCCATTTATAAAACAAGAAAAAAAGAAGCCCGCCAGAAACTGGATGCCACGGAACAGGACCTTGCCCGTATCGAAGATCTTCTCTTCGAGATCAACAACCAGCTGAAAACCCTGGAAAACCAGGCGAAGAAAGCGCAGAAATACTACGAGATTAAAAAAGAGTACCGTGAAGTAAGCATTGAACTGGCCAAGGCGGCATTGGAGGGATTCAATATTACCTTCCGCGAGCTGAATGAACAGCATGAAACGGAAACCGATAAACGCATTGCACTGGAAGCCGAAATCGGCACACAGGAAGCGGCACTTGAAGCCGAACGTGTAGGCTTTATCGAAAAGGAGCGGCAGCTCCATTCGATGCAACAGGGTTTTAATGAACTGGTGCAAACGGTACGTACCAAAGAAAATGAAAAGAACCTGGCCGCCCAGCGTCTTGAATACCTGAAAGAAAGAGAAGCCAACCTGACGCAATTCCTCCAGAGAGCGGAAGGACAGATGAAAGGCATTGATGAAAGCATTCAATTCACCCAGGCACAGATTGAAGAAGAAGAAGGAATTTTAGCAGGACTGAACGATCAGCTGGAAGAACTCAGAAGCCAGGTGGATGCACGGCGTAATGTTCTTGATAGCCACCGCAATGAGCTGAACCATCTTCGTTCGGCTTACCAGCAGGTGCAACGAAGCCAGTTCGACGCCGAAAAGAAAGTGGCCGTAGCGGATACTTCCATCCAGAACCTTCAGCGCACAATGGCCCACATGGAAGAAGAAAGAGCCGTACGTCAGAACCAGATGAAGCAACTGGAAGAAGAACGCGTGGAAAAAGGCGACGTACTGCAGTCGAAGCAGGTAGACCTGGAGCAATTGCAGCAGCACCAGAACAATACAAAGGAACAGATCTTCCAGACCCAGGAAGTATTGGAAACCTTACGGGGACGCCTGGCCGAAGAGAACCGTAAACTGGATGCCAAGAAAAACGAACATGACCTGTTGAAAAGCCTGATCGATTCAATGGAAGGCTACCCCGACAGCGTTAAGTTCCTGCATAACAACAATGGCTGGAATCATAAAGCACCGATTCTTTCCGATATTATCTATGTGCAGGAAGAATTCAGGGCGGCTGTTGAAAATGTGCTGGAACCCTACCTGAATTATTATGTGGTCAATAACCTGCACGAAGGTTTGCAGGCCGTGCACCTGCTGGACGAGCATAAAAAAGGAAAGGCAAACTTTTTCCTGCTGGATAAAGTAAATGCTGCCGGCCAGCACACAACTGACCACCAGCCTACCGGGACCATCCCGGCATTGGATGTAATTGAAGTGGATAGCGCGTATATCAACCTTGCCCGTCAATTGTTGGGTAATGTATTTATTGCCGATGACGAATCAGCCCTGGAGAACAGCAATGGATTCGTGGTTCTGGAACGTCATGGAAAGTATGTAAAAGGAACCTTTTCGCTGACCGGTGGAAGTGTAGGATTGTTTGAAGGCCGCAAGATCGGACGGGCCAAAAACCTGGAAAAACTGCATGAAGATATCGTGGCGCAGAAAACGGTAGTTGCTGACCTGCAGCAGCAGATCCAGTCAAGGCATAATGAAGTGATTGCCTTCAATGCCAACCTGAAAGAAGCGGCCATCCGGCAAACCGAAGGGGAGATCCAGCAACTGAATAACCAGTTGTTCGGTTTACAGAACAAGCTTGAAAATCTTACCCATACCCAGGAAGGATCGCAGCGCAGGATGGAAGACCTGCAGGCGCAACTGGATGCAACGTCTGCTTCCATTGAAGCTACGCGGAACGAACTCGCTGAATTGAATAAAACCCTCAGCACCTATACCGAGCAATTGCAGCAGGCCGAATCCCGCTACCATTCTATTGAAGCGGAATACAACGAGATCAATACACAGTATAATAATCTCAACCTCCAGGTAACAAGAGAGCAAAGCAAGATAACAGCGCTGAAGCAGGAACTGCAGTTTAAAAGCAACCAGTTGTCTGACCTGAAAAACCAGGTGGCCAACAGCACGCAGCAGTTAACAGAAACATCCGGAAGCATTGAGCAGTCCGATGAGCAGTTGAAAAATGTTGAAGAAGGATTGTATGAACTGATGCGCCGCCGGGAAGAAGAAGAACATATTCTGAATGAAGCCGACCAGGCCTATTACAACCTGCGCAACCAGATGAGTGCAAAGGAGAGTGAATTGCGTCAAAAGGTAAAAGAAAAAGACCAGCTGGAACACCTGCTGTCTGCCATAAAGGATAAACTCACAGATGTTAAGCTGCAGCTGGCTGGAATGAAAGAAAGACTAAACGTGGAATTCAGGATAAACCTCGAAGACATCCTGGATGAAGACCGCACCGGTGACGCGGCCGTGGAAGATCTACAGGAAAAGGCTGACCGGATGAAAAAGCGTCTTGAAAACCTGGGTGAGGTAAATCCTACGGCCATTGAAGCTTTTGATGAAATGAAAAAGCGCTACGAATTTATCGTGGAGCAGAAAGATGACCTGGTGAATGCCAAGCAAAGCCTGTTGCAAACTATAGCTGAAGTGGAAACGACTGCCAACCAGAAATTCCTGGAAACCTTTAACCAGGTTCGTGAAAACTTCCAGAAAGTATTTAAAACCTTGTTTACTGAAGACGACCAGTGCGACCTGATCCTGGAAAACCCTGATAACCTGGCTGAAACCGGTATTGATATCATGGCCAAGCCCAAAGGCAAACGCCCGAGCAGCATTGGGCAGTTGAGCGGGGGTGAACGTACCCTTACGGCAACGGCGCTGCTGTTCTCCATCTACCTGATCAAGCCGGCGCCCTTTTGTATCCTCGACGAGGTGGATGCGCCGCTGGATGATGCCAACGTGGGTAAGTTCACCAATATGATCCGGGAGTTCAGTAACAATTCGCAGTTCATTATTGTTACCCACAACAAAACCACCATGAGCGCAGTGGATGTGATCTATGGAGTTACGATGCAGGAACCCGGTGTAAGTAAACTGGTGCCGGTAGATTTCCGGGCACTCACGTGATGAATGTATTTTATTAATAAATTGAAGCCTCCGCATTTCGCGGGGGCTTTTTTAATTGGGAAAGCCTGTAAATTCTTAACTCACATAAAATTTAAGTGACAATGCGCACCATTGTACTGCTTGTTCTGTCCAACATCTTCATGACCTATGCCTGGTATTACCACCTGCAGCAAAAAGGCTGGCCCCTGTGGAAAGCCATTTTATTAAGCTGGGGTATTGCTTTTTTTGAATATTGCCTGATGGTGCCTGCCAACCGGTACGGGTATACCGGCGGGTTCAATGCTTTCCAGCTCAAAATGGTACAGGAAGTGATTACCCTGGTTGTATTTTCGGTTTTTGCCGTGCTGGTGATGAAGGAATCTTTCAGGCTTAATTACCTGGTCTCCTTTTGCTTCCTGATCGCCGCTGTATATTTTGCCTTCCGCAAATGAACAAATAACTTTTAATTAAGGTGGTTCCCTATTGAATTGGGAGGTGCGGCGGTTAATTTTGGAATGCAATCGAATATTATGAAAAAAGCAATAGCCACTTTATCCTTTCTTTTCTTCTCGGTTATATTATTTGCCCAGGAAAAGCCTGAAGGCCTGTTCATCAATTCCAAAGCCTACGACTTTAAAGGCAAGGACCAGAACGGAGCTGAAGTGAGCCTGCTGAAGCTGCGTAAGAAAGGTCCTGTAGTGGTGGTATTTTACCGGGGTAACTGGTGCCCTTATTGCAGCAGGGAATTAAAGCGCCTGCAGGATTCTCTTTCCCTGCTTACGGAAAAAGGCGCCACGGTTATCGCCATCACGCCTGAAACTTCAGAAGGCATTACCAAGACCGTTGAAAAAACAGGAGCAACTTTTCCGATCGTTTACGATGAAGAAATGAAAATTGCCAAAGCTTATGCCGTTTCATTCAAAGTGGATGACCGTACTGTTGCCCGGTATAAAAACAGCGACATTGACCTGCTGAAAACAAACGGCCAGAAAGAGGCTTACCTGCCCGTTCCGGCCGTGTATATCATCAACAGGGATGGTGCCATCACCTACCGTTATTTTGAATCTGATTACCGCAAGCGTGTCAGTGTAAAGGAACTGCTGGAAAACATCAAGTAATTAATGGGTTTCATCGGGGTACCGGACCCGCGCAATACGACCATTACTTCCTGCAAGGTATACCCCGCGGCCTTCCTTGGCCATTTTCACTACATGAAACCCAACATCTGAAATAGGTTTCCAGGTATTTCCTCCGTCCCAGGAATAATCAACGCCCTTCATGCCGGCTGTGATCACCTGTGTTTTGGTCAGGAATTCCACACAACTGCGGTAGCCCCTGGGTGGTATTTTAGCTTCCTTCCAGGTTTTACCCCGGTTTGTGGTGAAGTAACAATTGTTTTGACCCGTTGTATCGGAGGAAAAATCGCCGCCCACCACAATGATTCGTTTACCTCCTTTGCGTTTATAATCATCAAACACAGAAACGGAGTTGGCGCCGGTTGTTTCTTTTCCCTGCATAATTGGAATGGGGATGGCCTCATCGCGGATGAATAACCTAGACTTCTGACCCCCGGTTACAAAAACCGCTTCATCGCGGTCCAGTACCCGGACATTGGTGCCGCTGGCGGCAAAAAGGGCTTCCCCATTTTCGGCCTGGGGTCTTCTTTCCTCGGGAAGGTCTTCCCAGGTGTTTCCACCGTCAAAAGTGCGGGCAACAAAAAATTTACCGTCTATAGGGTCCCCAATGACGATCCCGGATTGTTCATTCCAGAACTCCATGGCATCCAGGAACATACCTTTGGATTTGTTTTCATATACAACCTTCCAGGTTTCTCCGCCATCAATGGTCTTCAGTATATAGGCTGGTTCACCGGTGCCCATAATAATGGCTGATGTTGCGTCAAATGCTTCAATATCACGGAAGTCTGTTTTTTCAAAGCCCTTTACCACCACCCATTTCCAGTCTTTGCCGCCATTAGTGGATTTGCCGATAATGCCCCTGGAGCCACTGGCCCAGACAACATTTTCATTGACCACGCTCAGTCCTCTTATGGAGGTTGGTGTACCCTGGGTGAGGATGTCTACAATTGGTAAATTTTTTTGCGCAGAAACCGAGGCAGCCTGCAGCAGCGCAAGTAAGAGGAGGATTCTGGGGTTAAGGAGTATAAACTGTTTCATAAGTATAATAACGGAATATGTCCGCTAGCATACATAGAAAAATTATGCCCGCCTAGTCCGCTTTCAGCTTTTTGCCGAAAACCTTTTTGAATTTATCGACTTTGGGGCGGATCACCATAGCGCAATAGGGGTTGGTATTCTTGTTGTTTTCGTAGTACTCCTGGTGATAATTTTCCGCTACGTAAAACTTTGTGGCCGGAACAACCTCTGTTACAATCGGCTTTTCGTAGGCGCCCGATTTGGTGAGTTCAGTTTTGTAGTATTGTGCTTTTTCTTTTTGTTCGTCGTTATGGAAAAAAATAGAAGAGCGGTATTGGGTTCCCACATCCGCACCCTGGCGGTTCAGCGAGGTTGGGTCATGCACCTGGAAGAATACTTCCAGTAACTCGTCGTAGGATATTTTCTCCGGTTCGTAAACCACCTGAACACATTCTGCATGTCCTGTTTCACCGGAACAAACCTGTTCATAAGTTGGATTTTTGACATGTCCTCCGGCATAGCCAGAGGTAACCTTCAATACCCCGGTCAGTTGTTCAAAGATGGCTTCCGTGCACCAGAAGCAGCCCGTTCCGAATGTAGCCGTATCCACTGTTTCTTTTGAATTAATGATTGATGAACTCATAGCGTGATACTCTTTCCCTGAGTTGCAAGCAAGAATTATACTAGCAACAAAAACAACTGCAATAATTCTTTTCATACGTTCAGCCATGATGGAGACACAAATTTCAACTTCCTGCGTATATAAGAAAGCCGGTCAGGGATATTTAACAAAGGGTTGGGAGCGGCTTTTGCTTAAAATTATGATAAGGCGTTAAAATCTTTGGGGCTTGTTCATCCATTCCCTCATCATACCCCAACAGAATAAATTCCGATCCGCGGAATTGATTACGATAATTAAAAACAGCCCCTGGTTAACAAACTGTTGTACGGCCAAAGATGCGCCTGACGTACCTTTGGCCCCAAACTACAGCATACAGGATCTACATGAAATTATACCCGGAATCGGCTTCGCAGCAATTAGAATTTGAAAAGATAAAAGAACTTTTACACGAGAAATGCCGGTCGGAGTATGCCCGGTCGCGGGCTGCAGGGTTGCGCATACATACCCGCAAGGATTTTATCGATCGTGAGTTGAAGCAGTCCCACGAATTCCGGCAACTGCTGCAGAATAACTCCTATTTTCCGAATGACTACGTACTCAACTTATCCCGGGAGCTGAAGCTTCTGACCATTGAAGGCTCATTACTCACCGGTGAAGAACTGGTTTCCCTGCGGAAATTGGCTGTAAGTATGGAAAGCATTTTCCGGTGGTTTGATGCAGAACGCAGAACAGGATACAGCAGCCTTGCAGAAGTAATAGCAGGTACCTATTATGAAAAAGCCATTCTTCAACTCATCAATGATGTAGTGGATGAATCGGGTAATGTTAAGGATAATGCTTCCGACGACCTTTATTCCATCCGTATGAACCTGTACCGGAAGCGAAATGAATTACGTAAGGTGTTTGACCGCATCATCAGCAAACTGAATAAACAGGGTTACCTGGCGGAGATCGAGGAAAGTTTTATGAACAGCCGAAGGGTAGTTGCTGTTTTTGCGGAACAAAAGCGTACCGTTAAAGGAATACTTCACGGGGAAAGTGACAGCCGCAGAACATCCTTTATTGAACCCGAAGAAACCATAGAACTCAATAACCAGATATTCGAGCTTGAGAATTCTGAGCGAAAAGAAGTATACCGCATCCTGCGCGACCTCACGCGGCAGCTTTCCGTTTACGCTTCCCTGCTTTCCGTGTATCATGCTGTCGTTGGCGAGTATGATTTTATCAGGGCCAAAGCAGCATTGGCCATTGATTACCGGGGCGAGTTCCCGGTGGTTGCCGATAAAGCCCACATTCACCTGGTTAAAGCTCATCACCCGTTGCTGTACCTCTATAATCAACGGTCCGGTAAAGCCACTATTCCCGTTGATGTTTCCCTGGACGAGAAATCAAGGATCCTTGTCATCAGCGGACCCAATGCCGGTGGTAAAACGGTGACCCTGAAAACCGTAGGGTTGCTGCAGATGATGGTGCAGAGCGGGTTGCTGGTGCCGGTAGATCCAGGATCGCAGTTTGGAATTTTCAAGCAATTGATGATCCACATCGGCGATACCCAGAGCCTGGAATTTGAACTGAGCACCTACAGCAGCCACCTGTTGAGCATGAAGCATTTTATGGAAAACGCCAATGGTAAAACTCTCTTTTTCATTGACGAACTTGGTAGCGGGAGTGACCCGAACCTGGGCGGAGCCTTTGCAGAAGTGATCCTGGAAGAGCTGGCGCGCAAACACGCATTTGGAATTGTAACCACGCACTACCTGAACCTGAAGGTGATGGCCAATAAAACCGCCGGCATTATCAACGGTGCGATGGCCTTTGATGAAACGGCTTTGCTTCCGATGTACAAACTGATGGTGGGCAAACCCGGCAGCTCCTATACTTTTTCAATTGCAGAACGCATCGGACTGGAAAAACGATTGATCGAGCGGGCCCGCAGCATGGTGGATGAAGACCATTTCCGTCTGGATAAATTACTGAACCGTACGGAACAGGACCTGCGCATAGTGCAGGAAAAGGAAAAAAACCTGCAACACCTGATTAAGGAGAACGAGCGGTTGAAAAAAGAAATGGAAGTGGTGATGGACCGTGAGCGCCACCGTCAGCAGGTGGAAGTACTGAAGCAGCAAAACCGGGTTACCGAGGATCGTTTAACTTACCTGAAAGACATGGAACGGAAGCTGCGGCAGATGATCGTGGAATGGAAGAAGACCGATGAAAAAGACAAGGTGGTAAAGCAGATGGCCGCGCTGCTTTTTAAAAAGAATGAACAAAAAGTGGTTAGTAAAAAGCAGAAACAGATCGATTCCAAATACGAAGAGGTAAAAGGGGAGATCAGGGTGGGAGCGAAGGTTAAGATGAAACGCAACCTGCAGGTAGGAGAGGTGCTGGAGCTGCGTGGAAAAAAAGCAGTCGTTAAAATAGGGATGCTGCCGATGCAGATTGACCTTGGTGATCTTTCACTGATCAAGGAGAAAGAAGCTTAAGACGGTTTGAAAATTTTTGATGCAGTATAATTAAATGAACACCTAAAAGCCGCGCCCCGCGCGGCTTTTGACGTTTCGCGTTTCACGTTCAATTTTAATTCGCCTCACAAGTCAAAGATTTTTTTTGGCAATTGCCCCGGGGATGTATTTTTGCGCCGGAGAGATGGCAGAGCGGTCGAATGCGGCGGTCTTGAAAACCGTTGAGGGTAACACCTCCGGGGGTTCGAATCCCTCTCTCTCCGCACTTTAGCATATCATAGAGAATTAAATCCTCGTAAATGCAATAATTACGGGGATTTTTCTTTTCCCGCCTACATCAAAGCATATAATTGCCCGCAAATAAAAGGGTCTGAATCGGTACCTGACTTGTTACAATTTACAGGTCTTTGCAAAGAGAAAAACTTTATCTGGCTTGCATTTCAGGGGATACAATTCGGCTTTTTGTTGTAATACATGATACAATCTGCAGAACAAGAATGGATCGATTTGAGAAAAGTGGTGATTTGCCCCTTTGATACAAGACTGAACCGTTCTTACGGGCTGTATTGCTAACACAAGAAATAAACACATTTTTAAAAAGTGATGGGAGCAAAATAGAAAAGTAAAACAGCGATTAAAAAAAAATATTGGCAATTGTGACATCAGAACAAGTTTTGAACAATAGCATTCTATTTTAAAATTAGTACTAAGGTGAGGCTAAGAAGTAATGAATGACACCACCGACAGCACCAACTTCTACGTCAGCTGAAACTTTTCCAATACCCAATGCTAAGATTCTATTAAACAAAAAAGGACATTAATAATTTCTTAATTACATGTAAGTTTAAGAAACCACTATAAATTTAATTATGAGAAAATTTTTACTTATCCTAACCACTGCTTTATCATTTAGCGCATCAGCACAGGAAAGAAGATTATACATTAAGCCTCAAATTAATTTTGGATTTCCACTAACCAAAATGATAAGGCAGGATTACCTGCCTTATGAAAAAATTAAAAACAATCACCGTAATGCTGTAATAATGCCAGGTGTCCGATTTGAGTATTTAAAATCAAATGGGAATGGTTATTTCTTCAATTTTGGAACAGTACCGGTTGGTTATTCAGCCAAATACACCGATTATGCTTTCATAGACCAGTTCTATAGGAGCGTTACAAATAATTTATATGGAAGTTTTAGTTTCGGAAATGTTAATGATGCCTGGGTATTTGATATTGGATTTATGAACAGGTTAGCTTCCGCTAATATCTCACGAAAAAAAGCTTTTGATGTAAAATTAGGATATGGTGTCACCGTAGCCTCTTTAAGACCCTATAACCCTTCAGAGATTGTTTTAGAAGGTACAAATTCTATGAACAAGAAGTACATAATATATACTGATAAAATATCGTTTTATGATATCGGCAAAAGTAAATTTGGGTTTATGATACCCGCTAAACTCGATTTCAACATCAAAAACAAAATGAAAAATATTGAACTATTGAATTTAGAGTTCGCTTACTGGCATAGCTTAACCCGTGTACAGCAAAATAAAATTACTTATCAAAATATAACCGATAATGTGATTTATGAAAATGTTACTGAATCAAAAGGGTCTACCTGGCAGATGAGCGTGCAGGTTCCTATTCGAATAAAAAGAATAGGAAAAAAGAAATTTTGACCTTCACATTTAAAGTATGAACCGAAAATCCGGTTGCGCTAACAGCAACTTTAAAAAACAAGTCCTGAATAATATAGTGTTTAACAAAGTTTCCTTATAGAACAAATAAGCATATAGAGGGATAGAATTTAGATATCCTTCTTTTTAAAACCCTTTAACGTTATGATAGGGACCTGGTCAGCATCTCCCGTTAATTACGGTCGTACCCATCCTGCGTAGTCCGTTTGAATATGGACTAGTTAAATGTAGTGGCCGGTTTAACCATCCCAAATGATCGTTAAGGAAACCACTAAGAGTTTACCGCGAGGATCCAACCATTATATGATTCCCGAACATCATACAATGCATCATGAATAGTGATGACCGCGAACAAGGGTTGAAACCACCTGTGCAAACTTTACAAAAAAATACTCCTGAACTATGCATTGTAAAGGGGCAGAACAACTCCTATGAATCCTGAAACCGCAAATCTACCTGTGCATCTAACTTGTAAATCGTACTTCTCCCTGTTGTATTTACTAAAGCTTGTTTAAAGTTGGGTTTGAAATTATCGATACAAATGCGGGATAAGTTTAATGTTGGTGCTTATTAATCGAAGGATACATTCGGTTTAGCGAAAAGTACAAACGAACCTTGCGTGTTTTTTTACTTTTGCCTCAGTATAAACCCTTGGTCGTGTCTAAGGGTTTAAATATCCGTATCATGAAAACCACTTATCTTCTTTTAACTTATTTCCTCTTTGGGTTGGTAGCCCATGGTCAGCCCCTTCATCAATCTTCTAACACCAATATTGGAAATTCCATGAATGCTGTTGTGAATAAACCTACGGGTACAATGCAGAATGATTTGATGATTATTGGTATTATGTATGAAAAAGGAAACTCTGAAACAATATCATCTGCACCAGGATGGATACTTATTCGAAGAACCGATAATGGAGCTAACTGTGGAATGGCAACTTATTACAAAGTGGCTGGTATAAGCGAGCCATCCAGCTATTCATTTAGCTTTAGTAATGGTTCAAAATGGTCTATAGGTATATCAAGAATAACAGGCGCAAACATAACAGTACCGGTAGATGTGTCGGGCGGCTCAACAGGCTTTGGTTCCTCGGTCACGGCACCTTCTATAACGACAACCAGTGACAAAAGGCTTCTACTTTGTTTTTATACCAATAAGAAGTTTTCAACGTATAATCCGTCATCTGGCATAACAGAAAAATACGACAGGCCTAATCTTTCAGAAGGGACTCCCTCTAATATGATGGCTGTTACTACTCAAACCACAGCAGGTGCCACAGGAAATAAAACGGCAATGGCTACTGATAGTGAATTTTGGGCGAGCCAGCAGGTAGCTATATCTGATGGTTATGCATTGCCGGTAAAATGGACCTCTTTCCAGGTTGAAAAGATTTCAAATAATTATACCTTAAAATGGTCGGTAGCAGAAGAAATGAACGCTGCTTTTTATGAAGTGCAACGCAGCGAAGACGGGTGGCAATGGCAGGCTATCAGCCGGGTAAACGCTTTTGGTACAACCAGCACGGCAAAAAATTATTCTTATGTCGATAAGGGAGTTACGCTCAGGAATATTTACTACCGTATAAAACAGGTTGACCAGGATGGAAAATTTGAGTTTACCCAGATCCGATCCTACCGGAATAATGATATTCAGGTCAGCATATATCCCACTAAAGAAGGAATACAGGTTTACTTTAAAGAAAAAGTTGCCGGAAGGGTACAGTTCCATCTATACAGTTTGAACGGCCAGCTGGTGTCTACACAGATGCAAACGAATCCTTCAGGCCAGGTGCTTTTCACAACGGATAAGGATGTACAAGGGATCTATATTGTTGTTGTGACCAATCATAAGGATTTTCACATGAGCAGCAAGGTTTTCATCGATCAGCGATAACAGTCCGTATTAAATGTTTAAAGCTTGGTTTATCCAGGGGGAAAGCTTAAGGAATACACTCCTGAATGATCATCTGCAATTTACATTGGTCTCACTTTTATTGGAGCAAGGCAAGAATTTCTACTGATTATTTTCTTTGATACACCAGGTTTTTCTTTATACCGATGGCCCGGCGCGTAAAAAATGAATTAAATCAATGGGAACACCATCCATAAGAAAATCCTACCTTAATGTTATCGCTTTTGTTTTCTCTTAGCGAACCAGGTAGTTACCTTAAATTTTATTGAATGTCCGGCAGAATGAAAAAGATTGCTCTTGCGATGTGCCTGGCACTTGTTCCGTTGCTGTACATTTTATGGATTGGTTTATCTATTGACGGCATCAGCCGCGGATGGGTTTATCTTTCTTTTTCGGGTGCCCCGATTACCTTAAATTTTTGGGAACTGTCAGCAGGCCTGGTACTGGTATTGCTGCTGGGAATAGCATCCAGTTCAAGCTTTTTATCGGAGAAGCGCCTTTACCTGTACCTGGTTATCGGAGCAGTGTGCTCCGCGGCACTCTTTTACCTCGTGGATCATATCCGTGGCGGATGGACATCGTATCCGCCAATACAGCTGCCTGCAGAACAAATTACTGCAGAAGATTTATTATTCCATTCCCGGATGTTTAAAACATTTCTTTTAGCTTACTGCCTTATTTTATTAACGCGATGGTTATCGCAAATCAAAGTCCGGAGCAGGGGTTTAGCCGAGGAGGGCAGCCATTAAAACTCAGTTTTCGACCAGGCACTATTGAGATAATATCGTATGTATCTTCTATTTGCTGGACCTGCTCATGATATAGCGACTTCAATAATGCAAACACCTGTGTTAAAGCAAGGTTATATGAAAAAGGTTTAAAGCTTCCTGTTTTATATTCGAACGGTACTATGTAAACCATCTCATTAGTAGACAATCTTAAGAAACGATATGATAACGCCCCTCTTTTTTTTGAGAACGATACTGTCTTTGGTGTTGATGTTATGTTATGACTGCACAAAAGCACAGCAGGAGCTGAATAAGGCAAAAGAAGATTTTCTTCCTGATTCTTTATCCGGCACAGCAGGCTATAGCATTACCGTATCCGGTTACCAATGTTTCAGTTCCTCCGGATTTTCTATTAACGTTCGCTCAGGTTGTGATGGGTATGTTGCTGAATGGAAAAAATCATACGGCCGGTTTACCTGCAAGACTGATGGTGTAAGGGAGGGCAAGGTCCTTTTGTCAAAATCTCAATTATCAGCACTTAACGAATTTGAGCACAGGTTTTCAAAGCCGTACCCACATGTGCAGGATTATTGCAGGGGTGCCACAATTGTACGTTTTGAGTTGGGTCCTATCCAAAAAGTGTTGCAACAGTGCGGATGTGCACCTGATGCAAAAAGTGCACTTTTATCAATAATTTTTTCACCTGGTAAGAACCCTGAGCAACCGTACACTTTTTAATTAAGTGATATACTATATAATAGCCTTTGTTTTTGGGCGATCTGCGTATATTTTGAGGCTTCGAGCTCGTAATTCAGTCTCCCCTTATTGAATATTCTTTAAGAGCACTTTGCATCTTTGCGGTTCCTGTATTCGCCGCCTTGTAGTCAAGTCGTTTTATTCCAGATTTTTTTTATTTCCGGCTTGTGGCTTGTCCTTGGAGGCAGTGTCTCACTTTGATTTAAATTCGAACCATGTTTCAATTAAACGGTAAGGCAGCGGTGGTAACCGGCAGCGGAAGCGGCATCGGGAAGGCAGCGGCCTTGCTGCTGGCCAAACAGGGAGCTTCCGTTCACCTGCTCGACCTGAATGAAGAAGCGATTACAGCAACACGCAACGAGATAAAAAATGAGGGCGGCACCGCCTTCATCCATCCGTGTAATGTAACCGAGCAGGCAGCGGTGCACCGTGTGTTTACTGCTATCGGCAGGGTGGATATACTGGTAAACAGTGCCGGTATTTCGCATGTAGGCAATATTGAGCAAACTGGTGAAGAAGATTTCGACCGTTTGTTTGCTGTAAATGTGAAAGGGGTATACAACTGCCTGAAGTCCGGTGTAACCTCCATGAAAGAAAGAGGTGGTGTCATCTTAAACCTGGCCTCTATTGCCAGCAATGTAGGCATCCCCGACCGGTTTGCCTATTCCATGACGAAAGGTGCGGTTTATGCCATGACGCTTTCCGTAGCGAAGGATTATATCAGCCATAACATCCGTTGCAACTGTATTTCACCGGCAAGGGTACATACACCTTTTGTTGACGGGTTCCTGAAAAAAAATTACCCCGGTAAAGAAGCCGAGATGTTTGAAAAGCTTTCGAAAACGCAGCCCATCGGCAGAATGGCTAAACCAGGTGAAATTGCTTTTTTAATTTTATACCTGTGCTCCGACGAAGCATCTTTTATTACCGGGTGCGATTACCCGATTGACGGCGGATTTATAAACCTGAATAATTAAAGACGATGAGACTGATACGATTTGGCCCTGAAGGAGCGGAGCGCCCGGGGGTGGAAATAAATGATGAATACTTTGATGTGTCGGCGATGGTAACCGATTACGATGAAAAGTTTTTTGCCGGGAATGGGTTAGAAGGACTGAAGGTGCTAATTAGCAATAATAAGAATCTGCCAAAAGTTGAAAAAGGCGTTCGCCTGGGTGCACCTTTTGCACGCCCTTCCAAGATCATTTGCATTGGTTTAAATTATGCTGATCACGCGCGCGAAACAAAGGCACAGATTCCATCAGAGCCTATTATCTTTTTTAAATCCACCACCGCACTTTGCGGTCCCTTTGACGACATTATTATCCCGAAGAATTCAAAGAAAACAGATTGGGAAGTGGAACTCGCCGTGGTCATCGGCAAAAGAGCGTCCTATATTGAAGAAAGTGCCGCCATGGATTATGTGGCCGGGTATTGTTTGCATAATGATCTGAGCGAACGCGAATTTCAACTCGAACGCAACGGTCAATGGGTAAAAGGAAAAAGCTGTGATACGTTTGCTCCTATGGGTCCCGTGCTGGTCACAAGGGATGAAATAACCGATATTGATAACCTCCCGCTCTGGTTAAAAGTGAATGGTAAAACAGTGCAGCAAAGCAATACAAACCAGTTGATCTTTAAAATTCCATTCCTGGTATCTTACCTCAGCCAGTTCATGACCTTACTACCCGGCGATGTGATCTCCACCGGAACTCCGGCCGGTGTTGGGTTAGGAATGAACCCCTCCGTATACCTGAAAGAGGGTGATGTGGTGGAATTAGGCATAGAGGGGTTGGGAACGGCTCGTCAAACCGCCAGATCTTATGCAAAAAATTGATGCGCACCAGCATTTCTGGAAGTTTGACCCGGTACGGGATGAATGGATCACTGAAGAAATGAATGTGTTGCGGCAGGATTTTTTGCCCGGCAAATTGTTGCCGCTGCTCACGCAACATGGTTTCGATGGCTGCGTGGCGGTACAGGCCGACCAATCGGAAGAGGAAACGGATTTCCTGTTATCATTAGCTTCTGAATTTTCATTCATAAAAGGTGTTGTGGGATGGATCGATCTGAGAAATAATGGCCTTGAATCAAAGCTTGAAGGTTACAGGAACCGTCAAAAGCTGAAAGGCTTCCGTCATATTTTGCAGGGAGAAACCCGGAGGGATGCCATGCTGGATCCTGGTTTTAAAAAAGGAATTTCATTGCTGGAAACGTTTGGATTTACCTATGATATTTTGATCTATCCCGACCAGCTGCCGTTTATATGTAAATTTGTTTCTTCCTTCCCCCAGCAGAAATTTGTAATTGACCACCTGGCCAAACCGGCACACGACCCCGCACTGGCGCAACAATGGAAAACAGGGATGAAAGAACTGGGAAAACTTGAAAATGTTTACTGCAAAATTTCAGGACTGGTAACTGAAGGTGCAGCCGGAAAAAAAAACCTCGATGATGTGCGGCCTTATATCGATACGGTGGTTAACTCATTTGGAACCGGCCGTATTATGTTTGGATCGGACTGGCCGGTTTGTTTGCTGCAAGCTTCCTACACGGAAGTGATTCAACTGGTGCAGGATTATTTTTCGTCTTTTTCACATGCAGAACAGGAATCATTTTTTGGTGGCAATGCCATTGAGTTTTATAATTTATTTCCATGAACCTGGAGTTAGCCGACAAAGTCATTATTGTAACCGGTGGAGCCAAAGGAATAGGTGAAGGAATCGTTCGCCTGCTGGCTGCTGAAGGGGCCATTCCCGTGATCGTAGGCAGAAATGAAAAGGATAACCGGCTATTGAAGGAAGAGTTGGAGGGTGCCGGGCTCAGGGCTTTGGCCAGCACCACGGAGTTGACGGCCCCCGAGCATTGTAAGCGATCGGTTACGGAAATCCTGCAGATGGCCGGCAGGATTGATGGCCTCGTCAATAATGCCGGGCTCAATGATGGAGTAAGCCTGGAAAAGGGCAGCTATGAAGCATTTATGCAAAGCCTTCACCATAGCCTTGTGCATTATTACCTGATGGCGCATTATGTCTTACCTGAATTAAAGCGTTCAAAAGGAGCCATCGTCAATATCGGTTCAAAAACAGCGGAAACAGGGCAGGGCAGCACTTCCGGGTATGCGGCTTCCAATGGTGGACGCAATGCACTCACCCGCGAATGGGCCGTTGAGCTGTTGAAGTATGGTATCCGGGTTAATTCGGTTATCGTTGCCGAATGTTTTACCCCTCAATACCAGAACTGGATCGGCAGCCAGCCCCACCCGGAAGAACAGCTGGAAAAAATTATATCACGCATTCCACTCGGACAACGAATGACCACAACCGAAGAAATTGCGAACATGGTTTTATTCCTTCTTTCGGAACGTTCCAGCCATACTACAGGACAGATCATTCATGTGGACGGTGGGTACGTACACCTCGACCGCAGGCTTTGAATTAAAATTAATTATCAATTCGGCAATGCATTAGCAGAAGCCTTTAGCAGGCATGAGGCATCATAAATTCTTTCCATTGCACTATTGCCCGGAATAGTTACATTTATTGCGGAAGCAATTTTTAACCAAAAACTTCCAGAGCCCGGCTGCTATGGGATTCCGGTATGAGAATAGTGCGGTGCCTCAACTTTTTACTTCAGCAAGTTTTCTTCTGCAAACATTTCAATCGTCAAACCATTATGGAATTCGGTCATTCCGGCAAAGCAATGCGGCGTAAAGCCGGCAATGCTTACCCTATCATGCAATGTAAAATCTATAACGCGATAAGCCGGACGGTAAGGCTGTGCGCAAACTTTCAAATCCAGTGCGGGGCAGGATTGTATAGGACGGTGAACAAAAGACAAAATTTGATCTTTCAAAATAATTAAACGCTGCATATGAATGGTACGCTGAAAGCGATTGCTTTAACCCTGGGTGCATGGCTCTTCATGTTGCCTGCAGGGGCCCAGACACAGTCATACACCGGTACGGTACTGGATAAGCAATCCAGGCCTGTTCCCAAAGCATCCGTTAACGTGCTGGGTGATGATTCCAACCTCCAAACAGATGAGAAGGGAATTTTTCGCGTGGAAGCCGCGGCTGGTGATACGGTTATCATCAGTCATGCATCTTTTAAAACGATGCAATACATACTCACACCGGCCCTGGTCTTTAACGTCACCCTGGAACATGAAAGTTTCATCCCGTTGAAACCCTCTGTTCCGGTCCAGCAGATTTATCATACGGTGCCTGCGCGGCTGGCCATTGCTTCCAACGATGCTGTTTATACCAATGAACTGGTTAAGTCTCCCGTTATCAGTGTCCGAAATGCGTTGATCGGTCGTTTAGCCGGGTATTATACCCAGCAGTCTTCGGGGCAGCCTGGGGCCGATGGCGTTTCGGGCAGCCTGAGAGGGCAAAATCCACTGGTGATCATTGATGGTGTTGTAGCAAACCTGACCGTTTTTGACCTTGAGGAAATTGAATCGGTTACCGTACTGAAAGATGCGCTGGGCACGGCGATGATGGGAGTGCGCAGCAACCCGGGTGCCCTGGTTATCACCACCCGCAAAGGCGCGGTGGATAAGCTGCAATTATCATTTACTGCCCAAACAGCTGTTCAAAAACCTTTCGGCCGGCCGAAAACGCTGGATGCCTACGATTACGCGACCTTATTCAACGAAGCTGCTCTCAACGATGGATTGCCAAACAGGTATTCCGATTCGGCCCTGATGGCGTACCGGAATAATTCGGACCCGTTCCGTTATCCCAACATCAACTGGAGAGACCAGGTGCTTGAAGAATCTTCGCGGTTCAACCGGTATACATTAACCGCCACCGGCGGAAACCGTACGGCCCGTTATTTTGTGGCACTGGAACACCTGAAGCAGGGTGGATTTTTAAAAACGGTTGACAGCAATGCATACAATACCAATAATGATTTCAGCAGTTATGTGATCCGGTCGAATGTAGACATCAATGTAACCCGCAAACTTACAGGGGGTATTTACCTGATGGGCAGGATCCTTAATTCCAATGAACCCGGGGCCACCACCAACAGCATACTGGCTTCGCTGTTAAATACACCACCCACCGCTTACCCGATGTACAACCCCGATGGCTCTTATGGCGGCTCGCAGGTTTTTTCCAATAATATCTGGGCGCAAACGATTGGTTCGGGTTACCGGCAGAATTATAAAAGAGACATGCTGGCTAATTTCTATCTCCGGAGATCACTTGATGAACTGGCGAAAGGCTTATACGTGCAGGCAAGGGTGGGATACAATGCTACGATCTCCGAAAATATCAACCGCAGTAAAACGTTTGCCGTTTTTCAACGATCGGTATCTCCAACCGGGCAGGAAACCTACCAGCAGTTTGGTACCAACGGAACCCAGGTCAACTTTAACGGCATCGATTACCAGGGCAGAAGTGATTATGAGGAAGTCCGCCTGGGCTACGACAGGAACTTTGGTGAAAAGCATGGATTCAACGGTCTGCTGATGGTCAACCGTGATAATTCCGTTGACGGTTCTGACCTGCCCTATACCATTTCCGGAGGTTCGGGACGCCTTTCCTATAATTATAAAGGACGGTATGTGGTGGAAGGTGCATTTGGGTACAACGGTTCTAACCGATACCCCGAAAAAGGTAGTACCAAACGTGGATTCACACCCGCCATTGGTTTTGCCTGGAATATTGACGGGGAGGATTTCACCAGCGATATGCCCTGGATTTCTGCCCTGAAACTGTTTACTTCTTATGGTCGTACCGCCTGGGACGCACCCGGTTATTTTACTTATTACCAGCGGTACTTTGATGCAGCCACCAGCTTTTTCGGCACCGGCGCCACCGGCAATACCAGCATCGCGCAGCAAACCCTGGCCAACCCGAACATCACCTGGGAAAAGGCCAACAAATTCAACCTGGGCCTGAGCAGCATGCTCTTTAATAACCATCTTGATTTTACCGTTGAATATTATAACAATAAATATTTCGACCTGCTGCAACAGCGCGGACGCAATTCCTCACTCATTGGTAACACCTATCCCAATGAAAACATAGGGCAGGAGCGTTATTCCGGTTTGGAAATGCGGCTCGGCTGGCAGGAACTGAACAATGCATTCCAGTATTATATCAGGGGCAATGCAACGATCCAGAATACGGAAGTATTGTATTCGGATGAAGTGTACCGTCCGTTCGAATGGATGCAACGCACCGGCCGCCAGGTGGGCCAGCGTTTTGGGTATACGGCAGAAGGGTTGTTTCAAACACAGGCTGAAATTGATAACAGTCCCACAACACAGGGATACCGTCCGAAACCCGGAGACATCCGGTATAAAGACCTGAATAGCGATGGCTTGATCAATGAATTTGACATTGGTCCGATCGGTACAGACAAACCGCCTGTATTTTTTGGGTTGGGATGGGGTGCAGCCTATAAAGGAATTGACTTCAGTGCCTTGTTGCAGGGTGTTACCAACAGGGAAGTATACATCGGCGGAGGGAGCATCTGGGCCTTCCAGAATACAGGTATCGGTGGCTTTGGGCAGGCATATGAAGATAACCTGAACCGGTGGACACCGGCTACTGCCGGCACGGCAACTTTTCCAAGATTAGGATTAGGCACCAATTTAAACAACCAGGCATTTTCATCCTTCTGGCTTAAATCGGGTAATTACCTGCGGTTGAAAAATATTGAGTTGGGATACACGGTGCCGCCGTCGCTGACCAGCAGGATCAGGCTTCAATCGGCCCGCGTATTTGTAAGCGGGTACAACCTCCTGACTTTTTCTTCCGATGAACTGGGTGGACGTGACCCGGAAGTCACCAGCGCCTTTTCTTATCCCATTCAGAAACTGTACAACTTTGGAATCAATATCAAATTCTAATCAACGAACATGAGATCAAATAGATTTTTTATCCTCTTCTTCACAGGCATCCTGGTAACCTGTTTATGGACATCGTGCCGGAAGGTGGAAACTGAACCGGCCGACTGGATCAATGAAGACTTGGTATGGGATGACCGTGATTCCGGGGGACAACTGGCCATCTGGTTCCTGAATGATATTTATAATTATGTTCCCAATGGTTTTAACCGGATCAACGGCGATTTCCTGGATGCGGCATCCGGTGATGCCATTCCATCAAGGATCAATACACCGGTTGAGTCGTATACAAACGGGCAGGCCTCTGTTATCCTGAACCCCGATCCCTATTGGGCAAACAGTTATTTTGGAATTCGGAAAGTAAATACACTGCTGGCCAACCTGCACCGGGTTCCATTCAAACAAACCGTTCTTCACCAGTACATGCGTGCAGAAGCGCGCTTTCTTCGTGCCCTGTTTTATTTTGAATTACTGAAACGTTACGGAGGTGTACCACTGATCGGTGACCGCATATTTACCCTGCAGGATAATTTGGAGATACCCAGGAATACATTTGCCGAAACAGTGGACTATATCGCAAGCGAGTGTACGGCCATCAGGGACAGCCTTCGTCCGGAACCGATCCCGGATGGTGAATGGGGGCGCGTACCACGCGGGGCCGCCATTGCATTGAAATGCCGGGTGTTTCTTTATGCTGCCAGTCCTTTGTACAACGGCGGCGGCATAGCAACCGACCCGGTAAAAAGAGCGCTGATGGGATACCCAACGGCGGATCCTACAAGATGGCAGAAAGTACTGGATGCAGTGGCCGAACTAAAGGCGCTGAATTACTATGCACTTTTGAGTACCGGTTCACCCACGCCATTCGCTTCCGTGTTTACCACGAAGAAAAATATCGAAGTAATCTTTGCCAAACAAACCTCCAACAACACGGGCCTGGAAACCTCGCAATCACCCGTTGGTTATAACACCAGTGGAGTGGTGGCGCTTGGATTAACCAGCCCGACACAAGAATTTGTAGAGGCATTCCCCATGGCCAACGGTCTGCCCATTAATGCAACCGGTTCAGGGTTCAACCCGGCACGTCCCTATACCGGCCGAGACCCGCGTTTGACTGCTACTGTTTTTTTTAATGACACCACTTGGCTGAACAGAAGAATAGAAACATTTGAAGGCGGCCTTGATAAACCGAATAAACCGGAGATACCGGTACAAACCCGGACCGGTTATTACCTCCGCAAGTTTCTTGGAAATTTTGCGACCAGTAATTTTTCCAACACGAGCCACAACTTCATTCATTTCCGCTATGCGGAGATTTTACTGAATGAAGCGGAAGCCCTGAATGAGATGGGTATGGTGGAAAGCGCGGTTACACAAATTATTGCTATTCGCAGAAGAGCAGGCATTATAGCCGGAACTAACAACCGTTTCGGGATCCCTGTGGGCATAACACAGGATGATATGCGTTTGATGATCCGCAATGAACGTCGCCTGGAGCTGGCCTTTGAAGAACACCGGTTCTGGGATGTTCGCCGCTGGAAGATTGCACCGCAGGTACTGAATGGTCCTGTTTCAGGAATAAGGATCACAAAAACGGGTTCAACCCTTACGTACCAGGTGGTACCGGTAAGCAACCTGGTGTTCCAGAACAGGCTTTATCATATGCCGATCCCCTACGATGAAGTAACCAAAAACACACGGCTCATTCAAAATGAAGGCTGGTAAATAAAATCAACATCATCAGGTTAAACTTATAATATGAAAAAGTTTTTTCTCTTTCTCCTGATCTTCCAGGCTTCATGGACACTGACTGCCCATGGCCAGGACAAAGTAGTGGCAGGCCAGGTTACGGATACAACCGGTCCGGTGATCGGCGCTTCCATAATTGAAAAGGGCTTGCCGACCAATGGAACCACTTCCGACCAGGATGGAAACTTCAGGCTGTCCCTGCGCGGAACCAGCAATACCATTATTGTTTCCACTACAGGGCATATCACGCGCGAGGTCAATCTGCAGGGCAGAAGCTATGTCTCCGTCAACATGGTTTCAAGAGGCGCTACGGCCATGAACGAAGTGGTGGTGGTTGGTTTCGGCCGACAGAAAAAAGTAACCATGACCGGCGCGGTCAGTTCCGTGAATGGAAAGGAGCTGAGGGAAAATCCTTCCGCCAGTTTGCAGAATACCCTTTCAGGAAGGCTGCCTGGATTTTTTTCCCAGCAAACCTCCGGACGCCCGGGTGCGGATGGCGCCACGTTTTATATAAGGGGCCAGAGTTCTTATAATGTAGGGTCTAACCAGCCGCTGATCATTGTTGATGATATTGAATTTACATACGACCAGTTTGCCCGTATCGATCCAAATGAAATTGAATCACTCAGCATCCTGAAAGATGCGTCTACTACCGCCATTTACGGGGTGAAAGGTGCCAATGGTGTGGTGATCGTTACTACGCGCCGCGGACGTACGGGTGCACCGCAGATTTCCGTGCGCACCGAAACAAGTTTAATGCAACCGGCCAAGATCCCGCATTACCTGGGCTCTTATGAAACGGCGCTCCTCTATAACCAGGCGATGCTGAATGATTACAGGGCCAATCCTCCGGGTAACCCGCCGGGCAGCATTCCGTTTGTACCAAGGTTTTCCGACCGGGACCTGGAATTGTACCGGGACGGCACTGATCCGTACGGGCATCCCGATATCAACTGGAGAGAAGTGCTGTTCAAAAAATTCAGCAGGCAGTACCGCGCCAATTTTGATATATCCGGCGGATCGGAACGCGTGAAATATTTTGTTTCCCTCGGCTATCTTATGCAGGATGGTATCCTCAAAAATTTCAGCAAGGCTTCCGACATCAACAGCAATTATTTTCACAACCGGTATAACTACCGTTCCAACCTGGATATCAAGGTGACCAAATCAACCGACCTGCGGCTGGACCTGTATGGAAATATAGGCCAGGTGAACACACCAAACGTCGGCAGCCCCTTTGGATATAACGATGTATTTTATGAATACAGCAGCTTTTATTCACTGGCTCCCTGGGCCTACCCATTGTATAATCCAGACGGTACTTACGGCTACAGCCAGTGGCAGCGCAGTACCGGTGGCGGAAATAATTACAACACCAACAACATCATCGGACGCCTTTCGCATTACGGATACAACCGCTCCAACGAGAACAACATTAACCTGATCACAACAGCGACCCAGAAACTCGATTTCCTGGCTAAGGGCTTATCACTGAAAGGAACGCTTTCCTATGCCAGCACCTACGGTTATTCAAGAAGCATGACCCGCGACCAGTTTCCATCATTCATTTATAACCCCGATACAAAAGGCTATGAGCCGAGAGACGCGAATGTATACCGCATGCGCCGACTGTTTATTGGTTATAATCCCGGAAGCACCATCCGCCGGGTGAATGTGCAGGCCATTCTGAACTACGACCGCACATTCAAATCGCACCGTGTGTATGCACTCGGGCTGGTGAACCAGAGTTCTGTGATGCAGTTCAGTTCCAACAGTGCATACAACTTTATCCCGAATAACTTCCGTGGGTTTACCGGCCGTATCGGGTACAGCTACAAAGAAAAGTACCTGTTTGAAATGAATTCGGCCTACAATGGATCAGACCTCTTCGCAGAAGAAAACCGGTATGGTTTCTTCCCGGCAGTATCTGCAGGATGGAATATTTCGGAAGAAAAGTTCTTTGCCAACACCTTTAAATTTATTGACCGACTGAAACTGCGCGGCTCATACGGATTAGTAGGTAACGATCGCATTGGTGGCGGATTTAACTATTACTACCAGCAAACCTATTCAGGTTCTTCAGGATATTCATTCGGCATCCAGCACAACCAGTACGGTGGTATCATTGAAGGACGCTTACCCAATGAAGAAGTAACCTGGGAAAAAGAAAACAAGCTTGACTTAGGCATCGACTTTGGTTTGTTCGGCAACAAGCTTTCCGGGGCAATTGATTATTTCGATAATAACCGTTATGATATCCTTACTTCCCGTGGTACGGTTTCCGCCGTATTCGGGCAGGCCCTGCCTCCAGTAAACCTTGGAAGAGTGAATAACCACGGGTATGAAATTGAGTTGAATTACAACAGCAGCATCGGTAAAGAGTTTACCTACCGCCTGAAAGGAACCTATTCCGTTGCCAAAAACAAGATCCTTTACCAGGACGAACCCAGCCAGTTATACGACTACCAGTCGTTTACCGGAAATAGCATCGGCCAGCAGCGCGTATATATTTGGACCGGTTCTTTTTACAAGGACAGTGCAGACATTGCCAATAGTCCAAGGACGGTTTCACCGGCTTACCCGGGTGATTTAAAATACGCGGACATGAATAAGGATAACCTGATCAACCAGTATGATATGGTGGTTACGGGTTATTCCAATGTACCCAATACCACCTATGGTTTCCAGGTTGGATTCAGTTTTAAAGGATTCAGTTTGTCTACTTTCTTCCAGGGTGCTAAAAACTTTAATGTGCGTGCCGTGGCCGAAGCCATCAGGCCTTTTTCTTCCAACATGATGGAAGTTCATAAAAGAGCATGGACACCTGAACTGGGAGACAATGCCGCATTTCCCCGCCTGAGTTTTAACCCGGGTGTCAGTGATGCGCTTTCCAATCCATCCACCTTCTGGTTCCTTCCCGGCGATTACCTGCGGCTGAAGACAGCGGAGCTGGCCTACTCGCTTCCGAAAAAACTGGTAGACCGGATGAAGGTGCGATCCATCAGGGTGTATACAAATGGTTACAACCTGTTAACCTGGACCAAACTTTCAAAACTATATGAGCTTGACCCGGAGATCAATACCAATTCGGACAGGGTGATTTATCCTCCGCAGCGCATATTTAATTTTGGTCTGAACGTAACTTTTTAATTGTACGGAATAATACGCAGCAATGCTGTTTGAGAAAATATAAGATTATGAAAAAGCTTTTATTCATATTGCTGGTTACCGGGATGATCTCCTGTACCAAATCGAGTTCTTTCCTGGATAATAAGTCTACAGCCATCACGGAGGCCATGGTATTTTCCGACAGTGCGCGCACCATGTCTTTCCTTACCCGCATTTATGCCGACATGGGTTTCAGTTTCAATAAGGGCCGCTGGGACAGCCACGGTAATACGGAAGAGGCAACCGACGACGCGGAATATTCTTTCTCGGGAACAACACAGAAAGCGGTTGTGCTGTACAGTGGTACGTTATCGCCGCTCAATTTTCCTTTTCCTGAATTCTGGAATCTTCCTTATGAAAACATCAGGCGGGTGAATCTCCTGCTTTCAAAACTGGAAGGAGCTCCTTTGTCAGCGGCCATAAAAACAAGAATGTCTGCAGAAGCCCGGTTCCTGAGAGCCTGGTATTACAACCAGTTGCTGATTTGCTTTGGCGGGGTTCCCAATGTAAAAGACCAGGTGTTTGGCATCAATGATGTCATCAACATACCCAGGAGCGACTTTGGTGAACTGGTGGATTACATTGCCAAAGAACTTGACGAGGCAGCGGCCATTCTTCCTCCTGCATATGCCGGCCTGGATTACGGAAGGATCACCAGCGGCGCCTGCAAGGCTTTGAAATCAAGATTGCTTTTATATGCGGCAAGTCCCTTGTTCAATGGGGGATCATTTGCCACCAACCCTGAAGTAGCCAAAGTAGTGAGCTATCCCACCTACAATGTTCAGCACTGGCAGCGTGCGGCCGATGCGGCCCAGGAAGTGATTTCTTCGGGCGCTTACCGGCTTCACGAGGATAACACCATTCCGGGTTATGGTTTCTACCGGGTATTCCTGATGCGGGAAAATCCTGAATACATTCTTGGTTTTTACCGTCCCAACAACCGCGACATGGAACAATTTTATAATCCAGCTTCCCGTGGCGGAAGCAAGAACTCGATGCCCACGGAAAACCTGGTTCGCGCTTTCCCCATGAAGAATGGCAGGGCCATTACCGATCCCGCTTCAGGCTATAATGCCGCAACACCGTATGTGGACCGGGATCCGCGGTTTCGTTACACAATTATTTTTCATAATTCGCGGTACCAGAATGCCAACACCGGCCAGGCGCCGGTGCTTACAAGCCTGAATTCAGGAACCGCCGATGCCTTCGGAGATAACACAACAGGTTACTTCAGCCGTAAAATGAGTGACAGTACCATTGCCGCCAACAGCAGTGGTACTACTGAACGTGCATGGCCCCTGATCCGTTATGCAGAGATCCTGCTGAATTATGCGGAAGCCATTAATGAAACAGGACAAACGGCACTGGCTTATCCGAAATTAATAGAGCTCAGGAAAAGAGCGGGCATAGATGCAGGCGTGGATGGACTGTATGGAATGAAACCGGCTATGTCCGTTGCAGAAATGCGTGACTTTGTGCAGAATGAAAGAAGGATAGAACTGGCTTTTGAAGATCACCGCTGGCATGATATCCGTCGCTGGAAAATTGCCATGATCACCAACAACCGGTATAACGACAAGATCCGCTGGGCGCAGAATGGACTGAGCTATACCATCGTTCCTTCTTTGAGAAGGCATAATTTCCGGAACGAAATGCACCTTCTTCCGATACCGGATGCGGAGATCAGGAAAATGCCGGCCATGGTACAGAACCCGGGCTGGTAATTATTGAAAAAATAATGGGAGCTTTCCGTAAATATTTATTGGCAGCCTTGCTATATTTCATCATGGCGCCGGTTGCGGCACAGGTAATGCAACTGGATTATTCGGAATTGAATAAGGTGGCAGATGCAGTACGTAAGACCAGCTTTTTGCGATTGGAAATTGTTACCTCCGGGAAGGCGGATCCGCTTATCGTAAAACAGGTCGTTTTATTTCGGGGGAAAGGATTAAAAAAAAGAGATTCTGTTAAATGGTTTTATACTGCAGGAGATTCCATTCTTAAAAACCCGGTTGCTTCAGGATCGGTGAGGATGGAAAAAAAGTTGGTGGAGCACACCTTGGAGCAGGAGTTAAAAGAAGGAAAGAATTTTTTCTGGATAGAATTACCTTCCGGCATACAGGTAACAACCGGTCTGTCCTGTTTTGATCTTGGGCGGCAGCAATTCGAATTGGTATGGTCAGATGAATTCAACGGCGACCGGATCGATACCGCCAACTGGTCTTTTGAAAAGGGATTCGTGCGCAATGAAGAACTGCAATGGTACCAAACGGAAAATGCCAGCCAGTCAAATGGCCTGCTGACCATTGAAGCCAGGCGTGAAAAAAAGTCCAATCCTGCTTATACTCCTGGGCATACAGGCTGGAGGCAAAAAAGGGAATTTACAGAATACACATCCTCCAGCATGCGAACGGCCGGGAAACAATCATGGATGTATGGACGGTTTGAATTGCGGGCCCGCATTGATACCGTATTGGGCTACTGGCCGGCCTGGTGGACGCTGGGCGTAACCAAACGCTGGCCTTCCAACGGTGAGATTGATATCATGGAGTACTATACCGGGAAGATCCTGGCCAATTACGCGGTGGGTACCGCCACACCCAATAAGGCCTACTGGTTCAGTAATACATTCCCGGTTAACAAATTTGGAAAAGGATGGAAAGACAGTTTCCATGTGTGGCGTATGGACTGGGATGAAGAAGGCATTTCCATTTTTCTTGATGATGTGCTTCTCAATTATGAATCACAGGCGAATTTGTTCAACCGCGACAGCTCGGGATTTTTTCCATTCAAACAAAACCACTACATGTTGCTGAACCTTGCTATAGGCGGGCAAAACGGAGGTGATCCTTCGGGGACTTTATTTCCTTTGAAGTATGAAGTTGATTATGTACGGGTGCGTCAGAAAACAAAAGGTATGTATCGTGACGTTGGAAGGTTTGTACCCGCCCGGCATGAGACTGTTTGGACGAAACCATTATCTCCAGGAAAAAAATGAAGGGCACTGGATTCCATATATGCATAAGATTACAATGGTTGCTCTGCACGGTTTCAGTACTGGTCTTTTCCTGTGCTTCATTAAGAAATAGCAGGGGAAATGAAGAAAGTAAACTGGTGAATGTGGACAGCGGCTGGGCGCGCAATTCGGTCAATACAACCGTGTTCCGCAAAAACTCGCTGGTAAGTTTCGGGGACACGCAATACATTGCTTATTACAACCCCGAACGTTTTGTTGTTTTAGGAAAAAGAAAGATTGGTGAACGAGACTGGAACCTGAAGCAAACTTCCTACACGGGCAATGCCGCCGATGCACATAATGTGATCAGCGTCATGATAGATGGCGATGGCTACCTGCATGTTGCCTGGGATCACCACAACAACCGTCTTCATTATGCAAGAGGTCTTTATCCGGGTTCGCTGGAATTGGGTGCACAGACGCCGATGACCGGCAACCGGGAGGCGCGCGTGAGTTACCCGGAATTTTATAAACTGGCAGATGGAAATCTTCTTTTCCTTTACCGTGATGGTGGCTCCGGTAATGGAAGCTTGGTGATGAACCGGTACGACCGGGCAACAAAAAAATGGACAACCCTTCAATCCAATCTCATTGATGGTGAAGGAGCCCGCAATGCTTATTGGCAGGCCTGCATCGATGACGCTGGAACCATCCATCTTTCATGGGTCTGGAGAGAAAGTCCTGATGTGGCCAGTAACCACGACCTCTGTTATGCCCGCTCGCGTGATGGAGGTATTACCTGGGAACGTTCGAATGGTACCGTGTATCAGTTACCGATAACAATGGCTTCAGCTGAACTGGCCTGTGCCATTCCGCAAAAAAGTGAATTGATTAACCAGACCTCCATGTTTGCCGATGGCTCGGGCCTTCCTTTTATTGCTACATACTGGCGCGACAGTGCCTCATCCATACCGCAATACAGGCTGGTATATAAAACAGGGGCTTCCTGGCAGGTTCAAAACCTGGCATTCCGTAAAACAGCTTTCAGCCTGAGCGGCGCAGGCACCAAACGGATCCCGATATCGCGTCCGCAGATCATTTCCTGGCCACAGGGCAAAGACTATGCGGCTGCACTCGTTTTCCGCGATGAAGAAAGAGGCTCTAAAATTTCACTGGCTGTATGCACCGACCTCCAAAAAGGCCGGTGGACCGTGCGGGATATATATAACGGCAACGTAGGCTCGTGGGAACCAACCTACGATACGGAATTGTGGAAGCAGCGTTCCTTATTGCATTTATTTGTTCAGTGCACAGAACAGGCCGATGCGGAAGGCCAGACTAAAACGCCGCCCCAGATGGTACAGGTGCTGGAATGGAAACCAAAGTTATAAGGCATGAGTGGATACAATAAACTATGGATTGGTGCGGTGATTGCTTTTTCGGTTGCGTCCTGCAGCGTTCCAAAAAAAGTAGCGAGGCAATTGCGTACTTCAAAAGAAGAAGTCATGGTCATCATCCATAAAGTGAATGGGTACTGGCAACAGCAAAACCCTTCACCGGGAAGGGCCTTCTGGGATGTAGCCGCTTATCATACCGGGAATATGGAAGCATATTTTCTCACCAGAAATGAAACGTACCGGCAGTATTCCGAAGCATGGGCTGCACACAATCAATGGAAAGGAGCAAAATCAGAAAACAAGGCAGAGTGGAAACATACCTATGGCGAAAGAGATGATTATGTTTTATTCGGCGACTGGCAGATCTGTTTTCAAACCTATATCGACCTGTATCATCTGAACAGGGAAGAAAAGAAAATTGCGCGGGCAAAGGAGGTAATGGAATACCAGATGAGCACTTTCCGTAACGATTACTGGTGGTGGGTGGATGGATTGTATATGGTGATGCCGGTGATGACCAAATTATATAACACAACCGGTAACCCTTTATACCTCCGTAAGCTGTACGATTATTTCACGTACGCCAACAGCATCATGTACGACAGCACAGAAGGATTGTACTTCCGTGATGCAAAATATGTTTACCCGAAACATACAACGGTAAACGGTAAAAAGGATTTCTGGGCGCGGGGAGACGGATGGGTTTTTGCAGGACTGGCGAAAGTGCTGGCCGACCTGCCGGCATCGGATGCACACCGAGATGAATACATCCATATATTTAAAAGAATGGCCGCAGCTATTAAAAAAGCACAGCAGCCCGCAGGTTATTGGACAAGAAGTCTGCTCGATCCATTACATGCTCCCGGTCCGGAAACCAGCGGTACGGCCTTCTTTACTTATGGTTTGCTGTGGGGAATGAATCATGGATTCCTTTCTAAAAAAGAATACGCACCGGTAGTGGTTAAAAGCTGGAACTTCCTTTCCAAAACAGCATTGCAGGAAGATGGCAAAGTGGGCTATGTGCAACCGATCGGCGAGCGGGCCATTCCCGGGCAGGTGGTTGATCGCAATTCAACAGCAAACTTCGGCGTGGGTGCGTTCCTTTTGGCTTCGTGTGAAATGTATATGTTTATTGATAATTAAGAATTAATAATTAAGAATTAATAATTGGGCTTTCCTTTCATTCTTACAGGGCATAAAGAATAGAATAATGATGAAATGTATTTATATAGCGGTGATTTTGCTGGGATCTGTCATAATAGGTGCAGGATGCAGTTCCTTTAAAAACAAGGGCAGCGCATCAGAACCAAATGCGGGTAAACAAAACCCTTCAAAGAAAAATAATGCATTTATGCCTGGTGCTGTGTGGCATGATACCAATGGTGATACCATTAACGCACATGGTGGAGGCGTAATTTATGTTAGTAAACGCTATTACTGGTTTGGTGAAAAAAGGGCGCGGCATGCATCGGAAGGCGTTAATGTTTATTCGTCCACGGATCTTTATAACTGGAAGCATGAAGCGCTGGCACTGGCGCCATTAGACGATTTAACCAGCGACATAACCAGGGGCTGTGTGTTTGAACGGCCGAAAGTTATTTACAACAAAAAAACACAGAAGTATGTAATGTGGTTTCACCTGGAACTGAAAGGAAAAGGGTATAATGCAGCAAGGGCAGGAGTGGCCGTAGCCGACAAAGTAACAGGGCCCTATACATTCCTGCATAGTTTTCGTCCCAATGGAAATATGTCGCGCGATATGACACTTTTTGTGGATGATGATGGCGCGGCTTACCACATGTACTCTTCCAGGGAAAATTATGACCTGCGTATCGCACGCCTGACCGATGATTATCTGCATCCTACAACGAAGGACAGCCTGCTGTTCAGCAGGCATCGGGAAGCACCTGCTATTTTGCGGTATAAAAACCAATACTGGCTTTTTACCAGCGGATGCACCGGCTGGGATCCAAACAGGGCTTCAATTCACGTGGCAGACTCGCTGTTCGGTCCCTGGAAGTTCGTTCCCGAGAATCCAATGTCAGGTCCTGGAGCCGATAAAACTTTTGGCGGCCAGTCAACTTTTATTTTGCCGGTGCAGGGAAGGAAGGACGCCTTTATTTTCATGGCCGATAAGTGGAACCCAAAAAACCTGAAAGACAGCCGTTATTTATGGCTGCCGTTGCAGTTTCCCAATGGCGTTCCTGTTGTGGAATGGAAAGAGAACTGGAACCTATCTTACCTTGAAATAAATAATAAAAAGAATTAAGTGAAAAATTGAAAGCATTTCCTCTCAAAACATTAAAAAGACAATCGCGTTATTTATGAAACAGTTGAGTATTCTTTTGTGCAGTCTTTTATTGGCAGTTTGTTCACCGGCACAGTCTAAAAACAATGACTGGGAAAATCCGCAGTTCTATGAATGGAATAAGGAAAACCCGCATGCGACTTTTATGCTTTTCAATAAAAAAGAAGATGTAGCAAAAGATGATTACAAAAAGTCGGCTTATTACCAGTCATTAAATGGTGTTTGGAAGTTTCAATATTCAGACAGGCATGCTTTACGTCCAAAAGAATTCTATAAACCGGAATTGAATGATGCCAAATGGAGTTCTATTGATGTTCCATCCAACTGGGAAATAAAAGGATTCGGTATTCCGATCTATACCAATATTACCTATCCTCACCCCCGCAATCCACCATTTATCGGGGAAGAAAACCCGGTAGGCACCTACCGGAAACAATTTACAGTCCCGGCTTCATGGGCGGGGCGTGAAGTGTTGCTTCACTTTGGGTCTGTCTCCGGCTGTGCCTTTGTTTATGTAAACGGGCAAAAAGTGGGTATGACCAAAGCGGCAAAATCTCCTGCAGAATTCAACATTACACCCTACCTGAAAAAAGGCGCCAACCTGCTGGCTGTACAGGTATTCCGGTGGCACGATGGCAGCTATTTGGAAGACCAGGATTTCTGGCGTTTGAGCGGGCTTGAACGAGATGTGTTTTTATACTCCCTGCCTAAACTCTCTGTCTGGGATTTTTTCCTGAAGGCCGACCTTGATGATCAATATGAACATGGCTTATTCACTGCGGATGTGGACCTCCGGCAATTCAAGGGTAATAACCTGAAATCCGGAACACTAACAGTTGAACTGCAGGATAAAAGCGGCAAGGTGGTTTATTCCGCGCAGCAAAAGTTTTCAGCAGGTACCGACTCAATAAAAACGTTTCACTTTTCAGGCACCATAAACAACCCTTTGAAATGGAGTGCCGAAACCCCTGGACTTTATAATTGTATCATTACAATGGCTGGTCCTGCAAATTCAGTTGTGTCGTATACCGGTGCCCGGGTAGGTTTCCGTAAAGTGGAAATAAAAAATGCACAATTGCATATTAATGGAATGCCTGTTTATGTAAAAGGTGTTAACCGGCATGAGCATGATGCTACCGAAGGACACGTTCCCCGGCGTGATATGATGATCACCGACATCCGCCTGATGAAAGAATTTAACATCAATGCTGTACGCACATCGCATTATCCGAATGACCCGTTATGGTACAAGCTCTGTGATGAGTACGGGCTGTATCTCGTAGATGAAGCGAATATCGAAACGCATGGATTGGGGGCCAGTTTCCAGGCCTGGTTTGACACGACAAAGCATCCGGCCTACCTGCCTGAATGGGCTCCTGCTCATATGGACCGTCTGATCCGGCTTGTAGAGCGTGATAAGAATCATCCATCGGTTATTATCTGGTCACTGGGAAATGAGTGCGGGAACGGGAAAGTATTTCATGATGGTTACCTGTGGATGAAACAACGCGATAAAACCAGGCCGGTGCAATTTGAGCAGGCTGGGGAAGACTGGAATACCGATATCGTATGTCCTATGTACCCGGGAATGAACTCTATGCGGCGGTATGCAACAGCAACGGATAAAACCCGCCCGTATATCATGTGCGAATACTCGCATGCCATGGGCAACAGCAATGGAAATTTTCGTACTTACTGGGACATCATCTATAGCGCAAAACATATGCAGGGTGGATTCATCTGGGATTGGGTGGACCAAGGGCTAAAAGCCAAAGATGATAACGGATCGGTCTATTATGCATATGGGGGCGATCTAGGTGGTTTTTATCTGCAGCACGATGAAAACGGGGTAGCAGATGGATTGCTTAGTTCGGACCGTACACCGGATCCCGGGCTTTATGAAGTAAAAAAAGGTTATCAGAATGTAACCTTTAAAGCGGTGGATCTTTCTAAAGGACGAATCAGTATCCAAAACATGTTCGACTTTACAGACCTTGGCCAATACCAGTTCAGGTGGGAAGCTTTCAGGAATGGTCAAAAAATTAATGAAGGCAACTTTTCGGTAAGCCTCGCACCGCACCAGCAAAAGGAAATAGATCTGCCCTGGACAACTCCAACGGATAATGCAGAATATTTTTTAAATGTTTATGCGCTTACCAAAACAGCTTCCGGCCTGGTGCAGGCCGGTCATGAAGTTGCCCGTGAACAGTTCAAGGCAGCCGGAAATTATTTTGCATCAGTAACACCGGTAAGTGGCTCACTCGTGGTTACCAAAGAAACAGCAAGAATAACATTTACTTCAGGCAGCATAAGAGGTGAATTCGATTTACGGCAGGGAAGGCTTTCGCGTTATTCCATACAGGATAAGGGCGGCGTGATGAGCTGGTATCCCGAACCTTATTTCTGGCGTGCACCTACGGATAATGATTTCGGCAATAATATGCCGGGTAACCTCGGCATCTGGCGCAATGCACACGTGAATCGCACTGTAAAAAGTGTAACTGTCGGTGAACAGGGGAGTGAAGGTTTGCCCATTACGGTACAATTAGAACTTGCCGGAATTATGGTTCCCTACACGGTAGAGTACCTTGTACGAAATGATGGATCCATTCGCATTACGGCATCTATGGATATGACCGGAAGAAACCTTCCGGAATTACCGAGGTTTGGCATGCGAATGCGTCTGTCACCACAGTTTGAAAACCTTCAGTTCTATGGCCGTGGACCATGGGAAAATTACATCGATCGCAATGAAGCGTCATTTGTTGGTACCTACTCCGATAGTGTGGAAAATCAATATTTCCAGGGGTATATCCGTCCACAGGAAAGCGGTCATAAAACCGATGTACGCTGGCTTACACTAACCAATGACATGGGGTATGGATTAAAAGTGGAAGGTATTCAACCACTGGGCTTTAACGCAATCAATCATTCAACTGAAAGTCTAGACCCGGGACTTACCAAAAAACAGCAACATCCAACTGATCTTGTTCCTGATAAAAACGTGTACCTCAACGTCGACCTGAAGCAGCGCGGTGTAGGCGGTGATAACAGCTGGGGTGCCCTGCCGCATGATCCGTACCGGTTGCTGGATAAAAAATACAGTTACAGTTACGTGATCAGTATTATCGATTCCGGAAAATAAAATAGTGTGAGATGATGAATCGTAAGCCCTGTTTGGCCGCCTTGTTTTTATTCATGATATGGCCCGCACTTTTAAACGCACAGAAAAAAGGGGGTAAAGACAGGATCAAATATTCTGCTTACCTGTTTGCCTATTTCACCGGGAATAATAAAAGTGAGGAAGCCATTCGTTTCGCCCTCAGCAGCGATGGGTTCAACTACAGGTCCCTGAATGGCAACCAGCCCGTTATATCATCGGAGAAGATCAGTTCAACAGGTGGTGTTCGTGATCCGCACATCCTGCGTGGTGCCGATGGTAAAACTTTTTACATGGTGGCTACCGATATGGTCTCTGCCAAAGGTTGGAGTTCGAACCGGGCCATGGTGCTGTTAAAATCAACGGACCTGGTCAACTGGACGTCCAGCGTGGTGAATATACAGAAGCGTTTCCCGGGCAATGAAGAACTGCTTCGTGTATGGGCGCCGCAGACAATCTACGATCCGGAAGCAGGAAAGTATATGATCTATTTTTCCATGAAGCATGGCAATGACCCGGACAAGATCTATTATGCTTATGCCAATGCCGATTTTACAGACCTGGAAACCGTTCCGAAACAACTTTTCTTCAGTCCCACCAACGGTTCCTGTATAGACGGTGACATCATTTATCATAAAGGAAAATACCACCTGTTCTTTAAGACGGAAGGTGACGGTGCCGGTATAAAAAAGGCGGTTTCGAAGCAACTTACCGGTGGTTATGTTTTGGGTAAAGACTATGTTGACCAGACGGATGATGCGGTGGAAGGATCCGGTACCTTCCCGCTTATCCATTCAAAATATTGGGTGCTGATGTATGATGTATACATGAAGGGAAAATACCAGTTTACCAAAAGCAAAGACCTGGAGAAGTTCAAAGTAGTGGATAATGAAGTAACCATGAATTTTCACCCAAGGCATGGAACGGTGATCCGGATCACTTCTGAAGAAGCGGAACGGCTGGTGCAGCAATGGGGCAGTTTTGATGATGTATTTCAATCCGGCCGGTCAGCAGCTATAAAAAAGTCAAATATTTTTATGGATTCAATCGGTTCCGTTTTTATCCCGGTGCGCCCGGGAACGAACCTGTCTTCTTTCAATCCGGAATTCCAGGAATTGCCCGGACTCACCTGGTCACCAAAAGGTGCGCAGAACTTTTCAGCCGGACCTGTAAAATATGTTACAGCAATTAAAGGAAACGGGTCATATACGTTTGAAGTAACCGCTGCAGAAAGTGCCAACCCGGTACTCGAAGGAAATTATGCCGACCCGGATATTTTGTATGCGCAAAAAACGGGGTTGTTTTACCTGTATCCCACCAGTGACGGATTTCAAAACTGGAGTGGAACCTATTTCAAAACCTTTTCTTCCAAAGATCTTGTTCACTGGAAGGATGAAGGCGTTATCCTGGATCTTCCCCGTGATGTTAGCTGGGGTAAAAAAAATGCCTGGGCACCCTGTATCATCGAACGCAAAGTGGGCAGTACGTATAAATATTATTATTACTTCACAGCAGCCCAGAAAATTGGAGTAGCCGTCAGTGATGATCCGAAAGGACCATTCAAAGATATTGGGCGTCCCCTGGTAGATGGATACCCGGAAGGCATCAAACGCGGCCAGCAGATTGACCCGGAAGTGTTTGCCGACCCCGCAACCGGAAAGCATTACCTGTATTGGGGTAACACGTATATGGCCGGGGCCGAACTGGGTGAGGATATGATTTCCATTAAACCGGGAACAACGCAGATCATGACACCGGATACCACCTTCCGGGAAGGAACGACGGTATTTTACAGGAATGGCAGGTACTATTTTATGTGGTCGGAAGATGATACGCGCAGCCCAAATTACAAAGTGCGGTATGGAACATCAGATGCACCACTCGGAAAAATCACTATTCCCGCCAACAACCTGGTGCTGGCAAAAAATACGGAAGCCGGTATCTATGCAACCGGGCATAATTCCATCCTGCAAATCCCGGGTAAAGATGAATGGTATATCGTTTACCACCGTTTTATGTACCCCGAAGGCATTAATATGGGCCGTGCGGCCGGCTATTTCCGTGAAGTGTGTATCGACCGGCTGGAATTTGGTGAGGACGGATGCATACAGGAGGTCATTCCCACCCACAAAGGGATCAAAGCGGTGGAGGTGCAAAAATAAAATTGCCCTAAGATGATTTGCTGTCAAAACATGACGGCATGCAGTTAATCACCAGTAGTCATTGGACTGTATTTTTTTACAGTAGCCCCATTATCTTTTCATCATTATAATCTTTAATAAATCCAATGACATTGGGGTACGCGGAAAACTCATCCGGCCGGTGCATGGTCGTAATTACCATGCAGTCCATCCCGGCATTCTGAGCCGCTTCCACCCCTTTGGGTGCATCTTCCCATACCAGGCACGTATGCTCCGCAACACCTAATGCCTGTGCACAATTCCGGAACGTTTCCGGGTGCGGCTTGCTGTGGACCACGTCATCTGCACTTACAATGGCATCGATAAAATGCCGGATATTCAGTCCATCGAGGACAAAATCAATGTTGTAGCGGATGGCGGCTGACCCGATCGCCATTTTAATTTTTTCCTTGTGTGCTTTCTCCAAAAAAGCAGGTAATCCATTGATCAATTTCAGTCCCGGACGAAATGCTTCCTGGTAGCTCCTTTCTTTTTCAAAACTCATCTTGTCTTTCTCTTCAAAAGAAAACCTACCGGGAAAAATGCGCTCCAGCAGTTCATGGTTTTTACCGTAACATTCTTTTTTTACACGTTCCATGGACAGGTTGGCGCCCAGGTTGTTCAGTATATGGTGCCAGGCCCTGATATGATAATCCATGTCGTCGATCATTGTGCCGTTGAGGTCAAATAGAAAGGCAGCATATTTTTTGAAACTGTTCATTAAATTATCTGTGTCCATTATTTGGTTCTGTAATTACGCGGCTTCAATTTACAGGTGAGCATTTAATAATGCATAATTTCAGTAAAATAAGCAGGAATCACGCTCATGAACAAACCATTGAAAACTACAGGGTTTATTGAAGACGCAATATCGGTGTGGGAAGAAGCAGGACCGGGCATTACCCGTAAGATCATGGCTTACGATAAAACAGTGATGATGGTCAAGGTGGCTTTTGAAAAAGGTGCTGTGGGCACGGTACACAAGCACCATCACACTCAGTCCACTTATATTGAAAGCGGTACTTTCGAGGTGGAGATTGATGGTGAAAAGAAAATTCTGAAGAAGGGGGATGGATTTTTCATTTCATCGGATATATTACATGGGGTTGTTTGCCGGCATGAAGGTGTCCTAATTGATGTGTTTCACCCCATGCGTGAAGATTTTGTGTGACTCCCCGGATTTGCGCATTGCGCATTGAAAATTGCGTATTGAACATTTTCTTCCATTGAAATGCATTTTTTACCACAGAAACGCAGGGGCTCATAAAGTGCTGCTCAACGTAATCAGTTGTCGCATTTTTAATTCAAGTGGTCACATTCCTATCCTGACCCTAGGGAAGGATCTGTGGACTGAATAAGAGAGCAGGTAGATAGCAGTAGGGCACCTCGAATAAAAGAAGTCCACGGACCACGGGTCGACGGTCCACTGAACACTACGTTTTAAAAAGAGATGTACATTCATTTGGCTTTGCCCCAAAATATCAAAATACGTTTTTCCCTAATACCTTTTCTCACATGCAGTCACCAGATTCTTCGCATTTGCTCTGAATGACTGAATGAAAAGTCAGCAGTTATAACCCTCAAAGAAAAAAGCGAAGCGCTTTACGTTTGCCAGTTGACACATTGAGCATTGTAAATTGCGTATTGAACATTTCCTCCCTTAAAATGCATTTTTTAACCGCAGAAACAGACAGTAAAACAGGACAAGCCTTATAGAAAAAGCCTCCTTATCCAGGAGGCCTTTCATTAACGCTCATTGCCATTCTACCATTCTATTGCTCAACTAGTAACCAGGTCCATTCAATAGGGTAAGAGATCTTTTTGTTTACCGGGTGGATTCCATACATGTTCTTTCATTCCTTTGCTCTTCTTTCTTTTGGGGCCAGGCTACAAATCCACCGCTGCGGGTAAGGTTTTTAGGGTCGTAGTTCCATTGAGCCGGATACCAGGTAAAAGCTTTTTTCTTTAAACCGGTGTCTGTTGTTTTATATAGGTTGTGATAAGGGGTATTTTTCATAGTTGTATCGTTTAATTAAGAATCATTTGTACGGACTTTCCCTGCAAACAGGGTGGTTCCAAGTCCCAGTACGGCAATCACCGCGAAGGAGAACTGCAAGGACGAAGCTTCGGCAATGAATCCGATCATGGGTGGCCCGATTAAAAATCCGAGAAAGCTGATCGTGGAAACCGCTGCAAGCGCCGCGCTGGCCGACATGGTCTTTGATTTACCGGCCAGGCCGAAAGCAATCGGCACAACCGAGGAAACGCCAAATCCCACCAGCAGGAAACCCAAAGTTGCCGTAAGGATTCCCGGCAACAGGATCGCCATTGCCAATCCGCCGGCGATCAGTATACCGCTCCATTGTAAAATGGTTTTCACGCCAAACCGGGTTACAAGGCCATCACCCATAAACCGCCCGATGGCCATGGTGCTGGTAAAAGCGATATAACCCAGCGTTGTTTTGTCCGGCGCAACATCTACCACCTTCTGGAAATAAACACCGCTCCAGTCGGCCATAGCGCCTTCACAGACCATGCAACAAAATGCAATCAGCCCAAGCATCAGTATCCTGCTATCCGGTTTTGCAAACAGCGGTTGTTTCACTTCAGGCTGTTCATCTTCGTTCAGGGTATATTTAAATCCAACCATTGCAATTAAAGCACTCAGCGCAAAAATGATAATGAAGTGAACAAAGGGTGACATCTCGAGTGAAACAAATACACCGCCAAGTAGGGCGCCGGTAAATCCACCCACACTCCACAATCCATGAAACGATGCCATAATGGACCGTCCATAAGAACGTTCTACACCAACTGCCTGTGTATTCATGGAAATGTTCATCAGGTTCGCCAGGAACCCAAACATGGCCAATGCAAATACTAGCATAAGCGATGAAGGTGCCAGGGCCAGGAAAACCAACAGGAGTGGATACAGGAGGGCACTCGACATCAGCATCATCCGGCTGCCAAACCGCCGGATCAGTAAAGCAGAAACCGGGAGGCTCAGCATTTGTCCAACAGGAAGCGCAAACAGGATCAGGCCCAGGGCACCTTCACTCAAATTCAGGCTGTTCTTGATATCGGGGATCCGGCTTGCCCAACTGGCAAAGGAAAGTCCCGCAACAAAAAAGAAAGCACTGACGGCGATCCTGTAAATCCTGAAGTTTAATGCGGCTGTTAATTGCATTGTTTTACGTTTTTCAAAGGCATGAATGCCGGGTGAACAGGGTACGGATTTTAATATTTTTCTTTCAGCACTGCCTGTTTAATTGGCCAGTACCTGAACTTTTTTATCGGCTTTTATAAAATCACTGATCGTTGCGTAATCGTCAGGGCCGGCACCAATCAGGATAACGAGGCTGATGGCCTGGTCTTCCATCAGGGCTTCTTTTTTGTAACCCACTTCGGCATCCGGAAAGGTGGTTTGGCAAAAACGAAGCGATGCCTCGTCTTTTACACATACCCTGGATACACGGTATTGGTTTTGATGAATGAGTCCCTGCAGCTGGCTGTTGTGACCGAACGAACAGCAATTGACGATCCCGATGTTTTTTCCCATTTGCATAATTGTTGGTATTAATGTGTACCCGAGACACAAATTTAAGATCGTATGTTTAAACGATTAAACATTATCTTGTTAAGAAATTGTGCTGGGTCCGGTTTTACAAAATAAGGTCTTGATAATAAAGGAGTTGTGTTGACTTGATGTTGATCAATTAATTTTAAAGTTTTAAATGAAGAGAAAGGTTTCGCTTAAAGACATTGCACAAAAGGTAGGCGTTTCCACAGCCCTGGTATCGTATGTACTCAATAATAAGCATGAAAACCGCATCAGTAAAGAGGTGGCTGAAAAGATCAGGCAGGCCGCGGCGGAGCTTAATTACCGGGCCAATCTGGTGGCGCGCAGCCTCAAAACAAACAGAACGATGACCATCGGACTTATTGTTGCCGATATTGCCAACCCCTTTTTTTCAAACCTTGCCCGCACCATTGAAGATGCCGCGGAAGAACTGAATTATACCGTCATCTTTGGAAGCTCTTATGAAAGCAGTGAAAAGTGCAGGAAGCTTATGGATGTATTTGTAAACCGGCAGGTGGACGGGTTGATCGTTGCGCCGGCAGCAGGGTCGGAAAAAGACATTGAGGAGTTGGAAAAGCAGCATGTTCCATTTGTGCTGATCGACCGTTATTTCCCCGGTCTGAAAACCAACCGGGTAACAATTGATAATTATAAGGCAGCTTTTACCGCTGTTCAGCACCTGCAGCAGCAGGGATTTAAAAAGATTGCCATGGTTACCTACCATACGGCACTGGTTAACCTGCGGGAACGGGAAAGAGGATACCGGGAAGCCTTACTGCAATATGGAAGTACAGTCGTTGCCCCGATGGTGATTAAAGTTGGCATCGAGAATAATATCGCGGAAATTAAAAAAGCGATTGATGCACTCTTACGGGAAGAGGAGCCGGCAGATGCGGTATTGTTCGCCTCCAATATTCTTTCAACTGAAGGACTGAAATATATTAATTCACTGGCAGTAAAAGTACCGGGTGACCTGGCCGTTGTCAGCTTTGATGAATCCGACGTAGCTGATTTATTTTATGCGCCACTTACCTACATTAAACAACCCCTGGAAACCATTGGAAGAACAGCCGTAAAACTGGTATTGGATGCCATAGAAGGTAAAGAACCGGGTATAAGCGTGATCTTGGATGCCGGGCTGGTTACTGGTCCATCCAGTGCACGCTGACCGGCAGCGGAAAGCCATCATTTGGTTTGGATGCTTAGCTTCATACCACCGTTCATTATTCATGAACAATTAATTTTAGATTGCTGTTTTTGCGGCTGCAATTAAATACCATCCGCTAATAGAAAATGTATGAGACCACTGTTCCTTTTGCTGATCATCTTTATATCTGTCTGTTCCTACGGGCAGGAAAGTCGGGGACATTCAAAACAATTCTACCTCGAAAAAAGTAAAAAGCAAAAAAGGATATCCCTGGTAACCGGAGGCACAGGTACCGTTTTACTGGCGGTGGGAACCATCATGTATCTGTCGGAATACCGGAAAGAAACCGGTATCAACGCATCCAGGCTGAGAACGGGTGAATCGTTGATCCTGGGTGGCGCAGGCCTTGCCCTTATCAGTGTTCCCTTCAGGCTGGCGGCTCAGCAGAACAGTCATCTGGCCGGAACGGTCAGTCTGATCGCACAACCAGATCCCTTAAACCAGCAAAAAATGTTAGCGCAGTTCCATCGCTCGTTTGCCATTCGTATTCAATTTTCAAGATAAGGTGCAAGAACATTTTGAACTTCCCTTATCCAGGCATAGTAAAAAAAATTTCGGCAATTGAACATCGCCTTTAGAAAAAGATTGAAGTATAGCCAGTCTTAAACACAGGCGACTGTAAATTTGTTCCTTCATTCTTTATGAAACTTCCTGTATGATCAGGCTTATCAGAACCAATTCGGGCAATAGCGATTTTCGTGAACTGGTGGTGCTGCTCGACAACGAGCTGGCGGAGAAGTATGGTAGCGAGCAATCTTTTTATGCTCCGTTTAATAAGATTGATTCGCTCCGGAACGTGGTGGTAGCTTATAAAGATGATAAACCTGCAGGCTGCGGTGCTTTTAAATTTTATTCGGATGGGATAGCGGAAGTAAAAAGGATGTATGTCCACCCGGATTGCCGGAATAAAGGCATTGCTGCCCAAGTATTGACGGAACTCGAGCAGTGGGCGCACGAACTTCAGTACCATACCTGTATCCTCGAAACAGGAAAGAAACAACCAGCAGCCATCCGGTTATACGAAAAGGCAGGTTATACGCTGATCCCCAATTACGGGCAGTATAAAAATGCATCCTACAGCATTTGTATGGAAAAAATGTTATGACCGGGACAACACTGAAGCCCCGTTATTTTTACCGGACCAAAGAAATCACGGTTATATTTATTCACATATCCGGTAGCCACACCGGATGAAATTTATCCTGCATACATGCAACAGATTGTTACCTTTTTAATGTTCACCGGCAATGCTGGTGAAGCAATCCATTTTTATACTTCCCTGTTTCCAAATTCCGGTATCATCAGCATGGAACGCTACGGTCCCGAAGGCCCCGGGGAGGAAGGCACTGTAATACACGCGCGCTTTTATCTGAACGGGCAGGAGTTTATGGCCATCGACAGCGCGGGAGAACATGGATTTTCATTCACACCTTCCATATCCCTATATGTGAATTGCGGATCGGAAGAAGAGATCACCCGGTTATATGAAAAACTTTCTGATAATGGCGGGGTGCTTATGCCCCTGGATAAATACCCGTTTGGTGAAAAGTTCGGGTGGGTTACCGATCGCTTTGGCATTTCATGGCAACTGAACCTCTTGCCTCAGTAACATCCAACATAAGGGCAGAAAGAAAAAATATAAAACTTGTATAGATCGCCTTTGTGCCAGATTATATTATTTAAAATCTGATATTAAATAACGTTTGCTCACCGGAATATTGTCATCATACCTGTTTTTATTTAGCGGTCCCTGCATTGAAACCTGTTTATTACGAATTTGGAATTTTCATATATTCGGTTCCTGTTTTTGCTTCCAATCCTGCATAAAGCCCGCCGCAAGCTCCACCGCCAACATGCAACCGTAAACAAACAAATATGAAGCGGACTTTATTCCTTCAGCTGGCCTGTCTGTCAGCACTTTTCTTATCCATGAATCCTGTTCTTGCCCAGGACGGAGTACCGGATCCTACTTTCGGGAAAGCTGGCAAGGTCTGGGAACATTATGCTGACCGAAGCACAGGTTATGGCGGCAATGAAGTGGATGTGCTGGTGATGCCGGATGGTAAGATACTGGTGGTTACTTCGGTAAATTCCGAGCTCAAGTTTTTCCGTTATACACCCGATGGAAGCATTGACCAGACATTCGGTGTCAATGGCAGTATAACTACGGGTATATCCGGTGCACTGGGTGAAATACAACTGACGCCAACCGGTGGATTTTATGTAATGACGCTGCAAACCTTATACAAGTTCGCGGCGAATGGTATGCGGGATCCTGGTTTTGGAAATAGTGGTGCATTACCCATTTCTTTCGGGCAAGGCACTTCGCGGGCCATTGCGATGGCCCAGGACCCGGGCGGTAAGATAATCATTGCCGGCAGTCTTTTTTCCAATAGTGAGTCCATGTTTGCTGCTTTGCGGTTCAACCCGAACGGAACGTATGATACCGGTTTTGATGGGGATGGAATGTTTGTGCACAACTGGACACCGGGAAGCGAATCGGCTGTTGATGTTCTTATTCAACCCGACGGAAAAATTTTGCTGGGAGGATTGATCAACGTTAAAGTGCCGGATATAGGTCAGTTAACAACAGACCGTGCGGATGTTGCTTTGCTGCGGCTACACCCGAACGGCTCTTTTGACCAGGGATTTGGCACGGGAGGTAAAGCTACGGCTGCATATCCCCTGCAGAATTTCTCAGGCGGATACCTGGCCCTGCAACCGGATGGGAAAATCATTGCAGCCGGTGCTGAATACAATACCACCAACAATGAAAGTGACATGGGTGTATACCGTTTCCTGCCCGATGGAACGCTCGACCCGGCTTTTGGAAGAAAGATGTACAATTCCGGTGCTACGGAAATGATTTCTGACCTGGCCATCCAGGAAGATGGTAAAATCCTGCTCAGCGAATGGACGCTCTGTTACTCGTGTTCCGGCGTGAATACGGGAGCGAATATTGTGGTGTTAAGAATTCTTCCTGATGGTACCCTTGATCCTTCCTTTAACGGCGGAAAAGTTACGCTTGATTTTGATACTACGGAAGACCATGGTGGCGCGCTGGCATCACAGGGACCTAAACTGATTGTAGCCGGACTGGCACCGGACAATAGTATCAAAACATTAAAACCCGGCGTGTTCCGGTTACATAATTCATCACCGATCCGGGTATCCACTTCAACCAACAGGACATTTTATCGTGATATGGATGGTGATCAGTATGGTCATACCGGGCATACCGTTATGGCACAGGCAAGACCGGCAGGATTTGCAGATGCGGCCGGCGATTGTAACGACAGTGATCCTTCCATAAATCCGGCCAGTAAAGAAATAAAAGATGGAAGAGATAATAATTGTAACGGTGAGGTAGATGAAGGATTCCCTACAGGACCCTATGTGGCCATCCCTGCAAAAATTGAAGCGGAGAACTGGAGCCGCCACTTTGAAGTGGGCACCGAACCTACCAGGGATGCCGGTGGTGGTTTAAACTTAGGATACATTGATCCGGGCAACTGGGTGGAGTACAACATTTATGTGCCTCAAACCGGTACGTACGTGCTTGATTTACGGGTAGCTTCACCGCATAACTTTTCAAGGCTTCAGTTTACGACAACGGGAAACAGCACATTTGCCAATGTTATTGTGCCCAATACGGGCGACTGGCAATCCTGGACAACCGTACGCTTTAATGTAGGTCTTTCCGCCGGCAATCAAACCATCAGGCTTACCTCAACAGGTTCCGGCTACTGGAATATCAACTGGCTGGATTTTGTGGTAACTCCACCAAACCAGTTTACACAAACCATCCCGGGCAGAATAGAAGCGGAGCGGTATGATGCAATGAGGGGCATCCATACACAAAGCACCACTGATGCCGGTGGCGGTTTAAACGTTGGCTATATTGACCAGGGTGACTGGATGAAATACAGTGTCAATGTTCCTTCAGCAGGCCTGTACAATGTAAGCTTCCGCGTTGCCACGCCCCATAACAATACGCAATTCCATTTACGCATCGGCAATACGGTTTCCGTGCCGGTAGATATCCCGGTAACAGGGAGTTACCAGAGCTGGACGAACGTTAACGTCAGTGTATTGCTCGAAGCAGGTATAAATAACATACGATTGCTTTCAACACGCAACAACTGGAACCTGAACTGGATGGAGTTTACGGCATCAGGTATACCGGCGGGTGCGCGCGATATGCTGACCTACAATACCTGGATGTATGATAAGTACTATTTTAATTATGGAACCTCCATGCAGCAATTGGCATTTGACCGCGAAACCGGGTTGAAATCCATTGACCTGACCAATAACCGGGTGAAGTTCTATGAGAACCGGACCTATGATGAGATCAATGAAAATGGCCAGATGATCTCCGGTTTATGGAGCTTCCGGGGAACCAACCAGCTGGAGGTGGTCAACCACCTGGGCTCAAATCTTTCAGACATCAGGACGCTGAGGCCATCCCGGTTTGAATGGGTGGAAACAACCCGCAAAACAAGCGGGGAAATGATTCCCGTGTCATCGTATTACTGGCCTGCAGGCATGCATGTGCAGGGAGAGAATTATACAACCATGAGCGGCGTTCAGCTGGAATACACGTCTGATGCCGGGGGCGGTGTAAATGTTGCCTATAACAACAACGGGGACTGGATGACCTATAATGTCCGCGTTCCACAAACAGGGCTTTATAACCTGCAACTGAGAATGGCTACGATTTATTCCAATGCGCAGATCAGGATCCTGAACAGTGAAGGAACGAACTCGGATTATATAACCCTGCCGAATACCGGTGGCTGGCAGTCCTGGCAAACCGTTACCATACCTGTTCAGTTAGAGGCCGGCAACCAAACCCTGTTGATCTATACATCAGGAAACAACTGGAACCTGAACTGGTTTGAGCTAGTACCGGCTCCGGTGCCCGCAGCCAAAGTTGTACCGGGCGCACTGGTACAGGAAACAGGGGCTGATGGGCCGGAACTGAAGGCTTATCCAAATCCCGCACGCGATGGAGTGACGCTTCAGCTAAGCAACAGTATGACAGGTGCCATGAATGTCCGGATTACCGGCATGAATGGAAGCGTAGCAAAAGAGTACCGTATGGCCAAAGGTGCCAAAGGTGCATTCCAGGCTTCACTGGATATAAGCAACCTGGCCAAAGGCGCCTATATCATTACCGTTCAGATGCAGGGATGGAAGGGCATTACAAGGATCATAAAACAATAACCGTTCGGCTAATTATAAAAGGCAACAGCAATGTTGCCTTTTTTTATGAACACACATTTGCAGGAATGTAATTCAGGGCTTAATAAGTATTTTGATGCTCCATAGATGAACCAACCTTATATAATCGGGATTGATATTGGAACGGGCAGTGTCAAAGCCATTGCCATGAATAACGCATGCGAAGTAATCACCAGGGCGCAACGCTATTACCCATCCGCATCCGGCGCAAATACTACCGAACAGGATCCACTGGATGTATGGGAAACCTTCAATAAATGCCTGGAACAGGTTATTGAATTGATGCAGTATGCACCGGTTGCGGTTTCCCTTAGTGCGGCCATGCACAGCATTTTCCCGGTTGATGATAAAGGCAGGCCTTTAACAAAAGCCATCTTGTGGTCTGATACCAGAAGCAGCGCAATAGCAAAGGACCTGAGGGAGTCGGAAAGGGGAAAAACCATTTTCAATGCCACCGGAACGCCGGTTCATGCCATGTCCCCGCTTTGCAAAATAGGGTGGCTGAAAGAATTTGAACCATCGGTATTTCAATCGGCTTCCAAATTTATTTCCCTTAAAGAATTTATATGGTTCAACCTGTTTGGAGAGTACAAAGTTGATCACTCCATTGCTTCCGCAACGGGCCTTTTTAATATACATTCCCTTCAATGGGAAGGGGAGGCACTGGCATTTGCAGGAATTGCAACACATCAGTTATCACAACCGGTTTCAACATCCTATTCCAGGGTATTGAATATACACAAAGACATTTTCTGGAAACCTTATTACGGAACCGTTTTTTATATAGGAGCAAGTGATGGCTGCCTGGCCAACCTGGGAAGCAGGGCGCTGGATTCATCCGTTGCGGTGATTTCCTTAGGCACCAGTGCGGCCGTGCGGGTCACTGTCAAACAACCCGTAGTACAGGCGGAACCCATATTTTTTAATTACATCCTGGACAGCCAAAGATTTGTATGCGGCGGTGGTATCAATAATGGCGGCAATGTCATTCAATGGTTACTGCAAAATACGCTGGCAGGTGATCCTTCCATCAATACCTACGAAGACGTTTTCGCGCTGATTTCTTCCGTTGCGCCCGGAAGCAACGGATTGATATGTTTACCTTACCTGCATGGCGAGCGGGCACCGGTTTGGGATGAGGAGAGTTGCGGAGTGTATTTCGGGATCCGCCCGGTCCACAACAGGGCGCATTTTGCAAGGGCAGGGGTGGAAGGGATTTGTTTTGCTCTGCACCAAATATTGATCTTACTGGAAGCACATTGCGGGCCGGTTGACACGGTGGTGGTAAGCGGTGGTTTGGCACAACACGGATCTATGGTGCAGATGCTGGCTGATATAACCGCGAAAAAAATAATACGGCACCATGATGACGCTTCACTATCCGGTGCGGCTTTCCTGGCCCTGAAAGAAATGGGAATCCTAACCGATTATACACAGATACCTGTTTCCGGATGGGAAATGGTTGTGCCAAAAAAGGAAAATAAAATGGTATACCGAGAGTACTTTAAAGTGTACAGGAACCTTTATCCAGCATTGAAGGAAAACATGCAGTTGCTTCAAAAACTATCCAACGGATGATAACATTTTTAATCTTGGGTTTTGCCATCCTGCTGCTGGTGGTGCTGATTATTGTAAAAATCAATCCCATGCTGGCCCTGCTGGCGGTAGCTATTATTTCGGGGCTCTTGTTCGGCAAATCCGCAAACGAAGTATTTACTTCCCTTACAAACGGTATCGGCAATACGCTGGGAGGCATCATCATGGTATTGGCTCTTGGTGCCATGATTGGTAAACTGGCGGAAGAAAGCGGTGCGGCGCAAAAGCTCGTTGCTGTTTTGACCCGTTGGTTTGGGATCCGTCATATTCAATGGGCTATTCTATTCACCGGGTTACTTGCCGGTATTCCTTTGTTTTATAATGCAGGTTTCGTTGTGCTCATTCCGCTTGTATTTGCCATTGCAAAAGCAACCAAACTTCCATTGCTTTATGTAGGATTGCCCATGGTAGCGCCTTTATCGGTAACCCATGGATTTCTCCCTCCGCACCCCGGGCCGGTAGCACTGGCCTCCATCTTTCGCGCCGACCTTGGACTGCTGTTGTTGTATGGATTGCTGATTGCTGTTCCGGTTGCGGTTGTTGCCGGGATCATTTTTCCACGGCTGATCATTCACCGCAGTAAAAACATGGCTTATAGGGAGGACAATGTAACCGTAGCGGAAAAAGTACTTCCCTCTGCAGCCCGTAGTTTCCTTACTGTTTTGTCGCCGGTCCTTTTTATTACGATAGGTACAGTTGGTGCTTACCTTACGGAGGGAAGGTTACACGAAGTATGTGTATTTATCAGGGAGCCTGTTGTGGCCTTGCTGGCGTCTTTGTTCCTAACCATCCTGCTGCTCAAAATGCCCCTTGCTGTGGCCATGCTGCATAGTACCGAGGGTGTAAAAAGCATAGCGCTGATCATCCTGGTCATAGCAGCCGGTGGCGCCTTCAAACAGGTGCTCGTGGACAGTAATGTTGGTGATAGCATCAAAACTCATACGGCTTCCTGGAATTTATCCCCGCTCTTCATGGGCTGGCTGGTAGCGGCCCTGTTCCGTATTGCGCTCGGTTCTGCAACAGTAGCGGCACTAACCGCTTCCGCCATTGTCCTGCCTTTCCTGGTACCGGGTGTTTCAGCCGAATTAATGGTCTTGTCCGTTGGAGCCGGCAGCCTTACCTGTTCCCATGTGAATGATACCGGCTTCTGGATGTTCAAGGAATATTTCGGCCTGTCGATCAAACAAACATTTGCCACCTGGACGGTTATGGAAACACTGATTTCGGTATTGGGCCTAGCCGGCGTTTTATTGCTCCAGGTTTTTATTTAGTCCTTATAGCTTTAATTTACTGCTATGAAATGCGGGATTTTAATAACAGCTTATATTTCGGGTCTCTTCCTGACTGTCACCGGTGCTTTATTCAAGATTATGCATCGCGCGGGAGCCGACGCTTACCTGTTGGCAGGTTTGGTTTTTTCACTTTTTTTCCTGGTTATTGTACTGATGGAAATATTTCGTTCGCATAAAATAAATCGTACGGAGAAATTAATATGGGTAATCTGCTTATTGTGGTTCCTGGCCGTTACCGGATTGGTATACTTGGTATCAGGAAGGAAAAGAATAAGGAATACCGATAACGAAGGATAAAAGCATCCGCCAGGTATTAATTTATGGAAACGAACCTTTATTTTCTGGTATAATCAGGATTGTTTTTCTCTTTTTTTCTGTTGGATGTCAAAATGCCTTGCCCCTTTTCTAATTGTCAAAAAGTACAAAAGAAAGGGCCGTTTATCCATAGTTCATTCCTTCCCCAGTTGGTAGTTTTGGAAACGCCTAAACTAAAAGCTTGCGCCTTATATGAAAAATGAATTATCCCAGGACCAGGTCCGGCAATACCAGCAGGATGGATTTATTGTGATCGAAGACTTTTTATCGCCCGATGAACTGGAAACCTGGCGCACGGCACTGGATGAAGCCCTCGCTAAAAGAAACGGCAATAAAATGCCTGATCGCAAAGAAGTTTTTGGGAAAGGTGACGATGCGGATAAATCATACTTTGAAAATGTTTTCGACCAGCTGATCAACCTGTGGCAGGATAATGAAAAGATGCGTTCCATTATGCTGGATGAGCGCATCGGGAAGATGGCCGCCCAACTCGCTGGTGTGGATGGAATCCGAATCTGGCACGACCAGGCGCTCATCAAAAAACCCTGGGCCAATCCAACTTCATGGCATCTTGATACGCCTTACTGGTCCTTCAGCGACCGCAGGGCCTTATCCATCTGGGTTGCACTCGATGATGCTACGTACGAAAACGGGTGCCTCTTCTTCATACCGGGATCATTTCATAAAACAACATTTGAAAATCCAGGTATCGGTAAAAACATGGGCGCCATCTTTGATGTTTACCCTGCCTTTAAAAAAAGCAAGTCGGTGCCCGCGCTTATGAAGGCCGGGAGCTGCTCTTTCCATAACGGGTTAACCATACATGGGGCGCACGCCAATATGACGCCGGGTTTCAGGAGAGCGATGACCTGCGCCTACATGCCCGATGGCAATACGTATAACGGAACACAGAATATTTTAAGTGATGCGCAGATCGCAAAACTTAAAGTAGGGGACCTGCTCAATGACGAGGCGCAAAACCCGTTGATCTATTCCCGGAAAAATGTATTACAGGCTGCGCAGTAACCGGAAAATGTGCGTTCGAATGATGTGTTGCTTTTGGTTTCATAAAATATGGACGGTTCTCATCCTGTTTTTATTTCTTTCATGCTTTGCTGCCCGGGGACAGGAGCGCCCGCAATATATATTCCTGAACACGGCACCCGGACGGTCGTTTAAAGTGGGAAGACCCTCCACTTATACCATCCGTTTTTTTGACGACCTGAAAAAAAAATTACCGACACGTGCCAATAAAAAAATGATGCTGGGTGTATCGGCCCTGTTTGATTTCCTGTCCGCACCGCCCGACTCTGTTGAAAAAAGCCTTGACCGCTTTATGCAATTGAGCGCCGAATCCCGGATACCCGTACTGATCAACCTGGATGGAATAAACTGGATGAATGCACGCCCGGATCTTTGGAACTGGTGGGATCCGAAAAAACCCGGGTACAATCCTGCAAACCGGAAGAATGTGGAATGGACGGGCTGGGATGATTCTTCTGCCCTCAAAATAAGCTGGAGAAACTGGGGAACCCAATTCCGGGTTACGCCCGCACCCAACCTGGCCAGTCCTGATGTAATGGAAGCACAGGTAACAATGCTGAACAGGCTGGTGCCCCGGATTGTTCGATGGTACAATTCATTACCTGCGGATAAAAAATACCTGCTGGGTGGTGTAAAGCTCGGACATGAAGCGAGCATCGGCGTGAATGCATATTTCTATAAAAACGGCAACCGGTATATCGAACAGATGCCGGGCAATTCATCACTTGATCCATTGGAAAGTTTTAATGCGGAAGCAGGCTTCAGTGGCGGTGTAACACAGATCGGCTATGCTGCAGTGAGCACTTCCGGAATAAAAAACAGCGGTAAGATCACGGCAGATGACCTGGAAAAAGTAGTTCATCATTTCCTGGATACATTGAGCCAAACAGCGTACCGTTGCGGCCTTCCGAAGGCCCTGATTTTTACCCACCAGGGTGGAACCTTTGCACCCTGGGAAAAGCACCTTTCTTTTTCGGCAGCATCGAATGATTATTCACTTCCGGGCTGGAGTTTTTACAGCACGGATCCCAAAAGCGCAGGCGACCTTGCAGAAGTATTGGATCAACGAAAGGAAGATGGATGGGCGGCGGTGGAATGGTGGTGGGGTGGTGCCGGCAAAATGGAATGGATCCATAACCTGGAGGCTACCCTTTCTTACAAAAACTGCCGCTTCCTCGCGATATTCAATTGGGAGGCAGGTTTGGAAAAGAGTGCCGAAGGCCTGGAAGCGGTGAAAGAAGTAATTGAGCACTGGAAATAATTATTAGTTCAGCATCTTATTTATGTACATCTACCGGGATGTAACGTTCCGGAAATGCGCAGTGCGCAACATTCATTTTCAAACATATGATCAAACGATATCCGCTTGCTGTATTGATTTTTGTATTGTGTTCCTTTCCCTTCTCTATGCATGCGCAGCCGGGAAAGGTGAAGCCGGTAACAGTGGCAGCCGGCCCCGCCGTTCAAAAGATCAGTCTTGATGGTGCCTGGAAATTCCAGGTAGCGAATGGATCGCTGATGCCCTCATCCTCTGCACCGGATGCGGTAGATGCAAAAGCAAGGGAAGTGTCAACGGGCAGTGAAGGAGCCGCGGCCTGGTCCGATGTCAAGGTACCCCAATTCCTGAACCGCATTTCCTGGTGGTTGCCCGATGTTTCGCTTGAATACGAGGAACAGGAAATTGAACGCGTTTCACACTTACCGGAGGGTGCCGCTACGGCACAGGCGGGATGGTATTCAAAAAAGATAACAGTTTCTAAAGAAGCGTTACGCAAAGAAGTGTACGCACATTTTGAAGGGGTGGCGCTTGTATCCAGAATTTATATCAACGGCATATTTGCGGGTGGTCACCTCGGAATGTTCGGTTCATTCCGCTGCCGCCTCACCCCACACCTGAAGGAAGGAGAAAACAACCTGGTGGTGTACGTGGAGCGTGGTGTGAAATCAAAAGAAGGTGATAAGATCGTTTCAGTAGAGGTAAGCGTCCCGGTTACCCAGAACATGCTGCTGTCGCTGAACAAAAGCATGTTTGACAAGATCGGTCCGAAATACCATGTGATGGGTATCTGGCTGCCCGTTACACTGGAAGTTTCAAATACCGGCGGACGAATTGCGGATGTATTTTTTGATCCAGCACTCACCGGCCATCGCATGGAATTCACTCTCGAAAACCCTGATTCGTTTACATCCGTAAAGGGTAAGCTTAGTTATACCATCACCAGTAAAAAAACAGGTAAGGTGCTCCATTCTGGTGTTGTGGAACCATCACTGAAACTTGAACCGGCACAAATAAAAACCTTCAGCATTACAAAATCCGGTTTGAAACCCGAATGGTGGTCACCCGATCATCCTAATCTTTATATCATGGATGTGCGCTGGACCTCCCCATCCGGGCGGCTTATTCACCAATGGAAAGAGCAGGTTGGTTACCGGACAATTTCCGCACAGGGTGCACAGGTATACCTGAACGGGAAGCCCTACTGGTCGCGCGGGGCCAATATGCCTCCTTACGGATATAAGCCAAACGATCAATCGGTAGCGCGGGCATTCCTTAAATACATGCACGATGGCAATACCGTGATCACCCGTTCGCACGGCAATCCCTGGAATCATATGTGGTTCACGGCGGCTGATGAAATCGGCATCGGGGTTAGTTGCGAAGCGGCAACATGGGCACTGCTGGCGAAAGATATTCCCCCGGCAGGCAACCTCGCTGCATGGAAAAAAGAGCAGCTTGAAATTGTAAAGCAATACCGCAACCACCCCAGCATTTTATTTTACGTGGTATCCAATGAAGGATTGGCGAATGATGATTATAAGAATAGGGATAAGCTGGCTATTTATAAAGACATCATAGACGCCATGAAAAAGCTGGATGATTCACGGCTTGTTTTTCACACCTCCGGGAATCCCGATCACCTGCAGATCGCGGATATTGAAGACACTCATTCCTACTGGGACTGGTATTGGTCATCTTCCTACGTAAATGATTATACAAAACATGGCCATGGCCTGCCGCACAATGACCGTCCTTTCCTGAGCCAGGAAGTGGCTGTTCCGTACAGCATGATTGACAATGGCAGCGTACATCCATCCTACATTCCCCGCTATTGCGCACAGGCCTGGATCGGCGACCTGGGTGTTTTTGGTGGCGACCCCTCTTACTTCCAGGAACACATCAGGGCCGTATCAAAATTAAAGTCGGAAAAATTGCGGTACAGCAGGGCAGCTTTGCCTTCATCAGGATTCATGCTCTTTTCCAATGTTACCTGGATCCAGCATGCGTTGAGCAGGCCTGTTGCCCAATGGAAACCCTTCCCGGTTTATTCGGCTGTAAAAGAAGCGTACCAGCCGGTGCTGGTTGGCCTTACCAACACACAACACGTGTTTTATGCGGGCGACAGTTTGGTATCGGATCTCTTTGTGGTGAATGATGATGCGCAGGGTTCGGGTTATAAAAACCTTCATGCCCTTATAAGTATTGTTGGGGCAAAGGTAACATCAAAACAGGTGGATGTTCCCGTTGGGGATGTGGCCTATTACGCCGTAAAGCACGTGCCGGTGCGCATGGTAATTCCTTCGTACACGAATGGGGCCTATACCCTTAAGATAACGCTGATGAATGGAGCAAAAACTATTTCTGTCAACACCTACCCGGTGCGTATCGTTCCAAAGCAGGATGTGATGCGGGTGGCTGATAAAAATAAAACGGTTACCGTATCGGGTGTAGCACCCCAGTTGGTGAGCTTCCTGAAAGCATCAGGCATTAATATTAAAGATGCAGCTGTGCATAAAGAAAAAGCGGACATCGTTCTTATCGGATCTTTCGATGCATCAACCACGAAAGAGCAACTAAGCACCATGCTGAAGCCGGGTGGACGTGCTATAATTTTAGGACAGGCGCAGAAAGCCCACCGTTTTTGTGAAGAGATCATTGCTACGTACAACGATTCTGCACAAGCAATCATTGATCATTCACCAAACAAGGAGCATACCGTGCAGATGGTCATGGGCGAATTTGTGGAAATGCTGAATTATAATGCTGCCGGAAGCCTGCATAAAGGTCTGAAGCCTATGGATTGGAAATGGTGGGCTACCGGAGATAAACGCCCGGCTTTTGTCACCATAGCCAGCCACAAGATTAAAAAAGAAAGAGCTGAAGTGATTCCGCTGGGCCGCTACGTGGAACCGCATGCTTACTGGGCAGGAAATCTTGATGAAGTATACCGGCAGAAAACAGGCTACCCGGTGTTTGCCGTAAATTATCCCTGGGGTCAGTTGGTTGTTTGTGACCTGATCATTGAAGGCGCAGTTGCGCATGATCCGCGGGCGGGACAAACAATCCTGAACCTGTTAACGGCAGAAATAAAAAAGCAATGAGATCAGGCGGGACATATAAAAGATGCGCTAATTGGTTGTGGCGAAGAGTACTCTTCCAGGTCATAATTTTATTTCTTTATCATCAATCAGAAGCCCGCGTACAGTTACCGGCTTTGTTCGGTAATGGGATGGTCTTGCAGCAAAAAGAAAAAGTAGCTGTCTGGGGCAAGGCAAAACCCGGAGTCGTTGTTGTAATTACACCTTCCTGGTCGGGTAAAAAGTACCGTGTGCTGACCAATGCGGCGGGTGACTGGAAAGCAAGTATCAAAACTGCAAAAGCCGGCGGACCATATTCCGTTTCATTTTTTGATGGAGATACGGTGCAGCTGAACGATGTGTTGCTGGGTGAAGTGTGGTTATGCTCCGGTCAATCAAATATGGAAATGCCGCTGGAAGGATGGGGAAAGATCAGGAACTATAAAGAAGAAGTGGCATCAGCCGTATACCCGCAGATCCGGTTATTAAAGGTAGAACAGGCAACAAGCGGTCAACCCCTTCCGGAAGCAAAAATTAACGATGGCTGGCAATCCTGTTCCCCGCAATCAGTTGCCAATTTTTCGGCCGTTGCTTATTTTTTTGCGCGCGACATTCAATTGCACCACAACATCCCGATCGGGCTCATTCAATCTGCATACTCGGGTACACCGGCGGAAGCATGGACAAGCGGGTCATCTCTAAAAAAACTGCCTGAATTTGATTCACTCGTTCATGTGATCAGCAGTAAGCCGGGACCTGTGCAAAGTCCGCATACGCCAACGGTTTTATTCAATGCCATGATTGCACCCCTGGCGGGATATGTTTTACGGGGAGTTATCTGGTATCAGGGAGAGGCCAATGCAGCCCGCGCAGAACAATACAAATTGTTGTTTCCATTGCTGGTACGGGACTGGAGAACTCATTTTAATAACAATGCACTTCCATTTTATTTTGTCCAGTTAGCCAATTACAAAGAAAGAAAGCCCCTTCCGGAAGAGGCATCCTGGGCGGAGCTTCGTGAAGCACAACTGCAAACATTATCCCTGCACCATACCGGAATGGCGGTTGCCATTGACCTGGGAGACGAGAAAGATATCCATCCTAAAAACAAACAGGACGTTGGAAAAAGACTGGCGCTCATCGCGCGGGCAAAAATTTACAGGGAGAAGATTGCTTATTCCGGGCCGGTTTATAAATCACATAAAGTAAAAGGCGATAAGGTTATCATCTCTTTTCAACATGCTAATGGGGGACTGGTAATTTCAGGTGATCATGAACTGAAAGGCTTTGCACTTGCCGGAAAAGATGGTAAATTTTATTGGGCACAGGCCAGGATTGATGGTAGCAGGGTGATTGTATGGTCGGATCATGTAACAGAACCAATGTCGGTCCGCTATGCCTGGGCGTTTAATCCCATTTGTAATTTATATAACGGTGCCGGCTTGCCCGCCTCTCCTTTCCGGACGGATCACTGGAAAACTATGCCGAAACCTTAAATACTTAAGACGATCATGTTGTGTAAAAAAAGAATTGTATCCGGTTGTTTACTCTTCCTCTGTTGCTTTACAATATTTGTTGGCCACGCCCAATCGTTTCCAGTTAAACATGACAGTAAAGGCAGAACAGTAAGCTTTGGTAATAACAAGCTGAGTCTTGTTTTGAATTATAATAAAAAAGCCACGATCTCGATGCTGCAGGTTGGCGGACAAAAAGTGATGGAAGGAGAGGCCGGCATTTTTTCAGAAGTCAGGACAGGCGAAGGAAGTTTTTCCAGTCTTACATTGCAGGCCCAACCTGTTATCCGCATTACGGCAAACACCATAATATTATCAAACATAGTTTACGGACCAGGAAATCATCCTGTTCAGGAGCAATGGAAATTCACAATCGGACCTAAAGAAATTCTTTTTGACGTTGATCGTACACTGTCCAAAACTTTACAGGTAGAAGAAGCGGCCCTGCCGGCATTTCTTTTCAACAACATCAATACCTGGGAAGGCGCTTTCCAGGGACACGGTGGGTTGGCCTGGTTCTATTTATTCAATGAACGCCTGGCAACTTATGGAGTGCATACCAACACTTCAAAATTCTGGAACAGCAAAACGGGCAATGGATTGGCCGTTTCCGTAAGTGGTGGCAAAAGCGAAGTGGCGGTAAAGTATACAAGGACAGCAGAAGATAAACTGGCTTATTATGTAACGGTATCCGAAAACGAAATGATCCCCAGGCATGACTCCGGTACCAACCGCAAACGGTTTATCCGCCAGCGTACGGATGTATGGTCGCCTTTTCAAATCAAAGCTGGTAAAACATCGCAACGTATCGTGCTTTCATATTTTGATTTCCACCAGCAGTATGGACGTGGAAAGTTCAAAGGGTTGAACGGTGAGCAGGTGAGCGCGGTGCTCAATACCATTGCGCGCATCGGTGTGATTGACCGCAAACACTTCGGGGGTAACAGCTGGCATACCCCTTATGGACCGATCTGTTTGCACGAACAATATATCGCCCAGTTAGGTTTGGCCATTAATGATGAAGCCTACCTGAAGGGTTACGAGGAGTGCCTGGATTATTACCGCGATCATGCGATAAAGCCCGATGGCCGTGTTTGGGCGCGGTGGGCTTACATCAATGTCGACATTATGCCCGGCCAGGTTACGGAAAAAGGATTTTATGAAGCGCAGTGGGGTTTCCTGCTCGATTCAAATCCTGACCTGGTGACCAATGTGGTGGATCTTTACGATCAAACCGGCAATAAGGCCTGGGTAAAGCGTCACCAGAAGTCATGTGAGAAAGCATTGGATTGGATCATCAACCGTGATTCGGATGGCGATGGGTTGGTGGAAATGATGACGGACAGCCATAAAGAGAAGCGCGGGAGTGACTGGATCGATATCATATGGGCTGCATATGAGAATGCTTTTGTTAATGCAAAACTGTATCATGCGCTGGTGAAATGGGCCGATGTGGAAAGGCAGTTGGGCAATTCAGTGAAAGCTGTTGAATATGAAACCTTTGCTGCAAAGCTGCGTGCAAGCTTTAATAAGTCAACAGGAGAGGGTGGATTCTGGGATGAGGAAAAACGTTGTTATGTGCACTGGCTCGATAAGGACAAGTCGGTGCACGGACGCAACATGGTTACACCGGTAAATTTCATGGCCATTGCTTATGGAATTATTGACAACGATGACCGACGCCGGATCATCCTGGATGATATTGAAACACAAATGCAGAAAGAAAATCTTTTCTTCTGGCCGCTCACTTTGTATTCTTATGAGGTAGGGGAAGGAAAAGAAGAACAGTTTCCTTTTCCCTTTTATGAAAACGGGGACCTGTTTTTATCGTGGGGCTCCGTTGCTGTAAAAGCCTATGCCGATTACAAGCCCGAACTGGCACTAAAATATGTACGCAATGTCATGGCCCGTCACAGCCAGGACGGCCTGGCCTACCAGCGGTATGGAAGAAAAGCGCAGGAAGGACTGGGTGATGATATACTTTCCGGTAATAGTCTTTCCGTTGTTGGATTATACCAGGCTATCTATGGAATCAACCCGCTGTATAACCGGTTTTATCTGAATCCGCACATTACGTCTGAATTGGCGGGTACGGAACTATCGTATAACTTCCGGGGACAGAAATTAAAGATCCTGCTGGATGTGGACCGTTATTCGGTTGCCAATGACCGTTACAAAGTAATCTCCGGTACCCACTTTGGGTTTTATGCAAAGGGGGCCGAGCTTTCCTGGTTTTCCGGTAACCGGTCAATGGAAAGTTTAAAAGTAAAAACAAATTCAAAGGGCCTGGTAACTCTGGATATGCTTCAGTGGAATACGGAAGAAGCTGCATGGGTACAGGAAGGCGGTACGGCATCACAGGTAGTAACTTATTCCATCAATGACATGATGCCCGGTGCTTTTTATACGATTTCCGTGAATGGTAAAAAGCATTCACGGGTAAAGGCAGGCGGAACCGGGAACGTTACCTACATTCATAAAACAAAAACCGGCAGGGACCGGATCTCCATTAAAAAAGGATAAATCCATCACTTGGAAAGAAGAACATTTTTAAAAGACGTCACGCTTGGCACCGGCGCCATCCTGGCCGGTTCTGCTGTTTCCGGGTCATCGATCATAAACATGGATGCAGGGCGAAAGAGAAAGCCCCTGCACGGATTAAAAAAACCATTGGCCATTGCCATGTGGGATTTCAGCTGGATCCTCCGGCATCATCGCTATGGTGAATTTGAAAACTGGACAAAAGTGCTGGATGAACTGGCGGACAGGGGCTATAATGCCCTGCGGCTCGATGTGATGCCGCAGTACATAGCCGCTGATACCGATGGCACCATTACACAGGAGTTCCGCAGTACAAAAGTAGGATGGGCACCTGCAAAATGGGGGAATGATTATACTATGAGCTTCCGTCCGCGTGAAGCCTTACTCGAATTTCTCCCGTTGTGCAAAAAGTATGGATTCCGCGTTGCTTTGTCCAGCTGGTTTACCAATCACAATACCGGTCCACGGGGTATCTTTTCTGAAAAAGATGGTGCCCTGCGCGCCTGGACGGAAACCATGACCTTTCTTCAGCAGCATGGCCTCCTTGATGATAATATTATTTATGTTGACCTGTTGAATGAATATCCCAAATACCACGGGTACGACTGGTTCAAGCAGGAAATCAATGTGCGAGGCGATGTCGCTCAATTCAAATTGAATAATCCTACTGCATTTGTTCCGGATAACCTGGATATGGGAAAACCTACCGGTTATAATCCGCTGCAGCAGAAATTTATCCAGGACTTTGGTAATGATCTGGTACGGCGCATAAAAGAACGTTTTCCTCAATATCCTTACCAGATGAGTGTGACTTATACCACGCCCCTGGAATCGGTGGATGTGTCCGAGTTCGGTACACTGGATTACCACCTGTGGTTCACGGCTGCAGCTGATATTCCGCACTGGCGTTCCCTTGGTGGCATCGATCAATCAAAAGACAACCGGCCTGCTTTTGCGGAGCTGCAACAGTTCTGGAAAGAAAAGAAAGGAGCGATGACGGCCTGGATGGATCAGGCCATAACAGCCGTATCAAAAAAAGCGCGCGACCGTGGAATTACAGCCGGTAACACGGAAGGCTGGGGACCCGTAGGCTGGCTGGATCATCCGGAACTTAACTGGGATTGGGTGAAGGAAGCGGGTGATATTGCAGTGGAACTGGCTAAAAAACATGACAATTATAAATACATCTGCAGCACCAATCATACACATCCGCAGTTCAAAGGAATCTGGGAGGATAAAAAATGGCATCGCCGCATCACAGACCGCATAAAAGCTTAAAATATGAATGACGCCCGCATCCGGATTTCTCTTTGCTTCTTATTTTTTATACTGGCCTCATCCTGCAAAGCGCAACGGGAAATTCCCTTATACCCCGGTAATATCCCTAATGCCAAAGGATTGCCCCTGAATAAAACCAATGCCGGTCAAACGGCTTTTACCCGGGTTGCCGAACCGGCATTGCGCCTGTACTTGCATGCTAAAGATTCGGTGCTGAGAACTGCTGTGATCATTTGCGCCGGTGGCGGATATGCCAATGTCAATATTACAAGGGAAGGCTATAGGGTTGCCGAAGCATTCAATAAATCCGGAATTGCGGCCATTGTATTGCGGTACCGTCTACCCGATGATCAAACGAACATCAATAAATCCATCGCGCCGCTGCAGGATGCCCAACAGGCCATCCGCACGGTGCGCGACAGTGCTTCTTCGTGGGGAATAGACCCGGCGCGGATCGGGATCATGGGTTTTTCCGCCGGGGGCCACCTTGCTTCTTCCCTGGGCGTTCACTACCGGGATGAATTGATCGACAATCCCGGAAAGACAAACCTGAGGCCTGATTTTATGATTCTCGTTTACCCTGTAATCTCCTTCAGCGATGCCATAGGTCATAAAGGCTCCCGCGATAACCTGCTTGGTAAAACACCTTCGGCCGATACGGTGCGTTATTTTTCAAATGAATGGCATGTAACATCTGAAACACCACCTGCTTTTTTAACGCATCCAACCAACGACAAGGTGGTTCCTGTTCAGAACAGTCTTCGCTTTTACGAAGCACTGCTGGAAAAAGGTGTGTCCGCTGAAATGCATATTTACTCGAAAGGCGGTCATGGATATGGAACAACGCCACCCTTTGACGAATGGTTTGGGCGATGCCTTTTCTGGATGCGTACAGCCAACTGGATACGATGAGCGCAAACTTCTCTCATACATGAAGATCTGGATCCTCAGTCCTCTGTGGGGCCATGAGCAAATGAATATGGCAGACTATCTTGACAAGATCAGGCTGGCAGGTTACGACGGCATTGATACCTGGATCCCGCAGGATGAAAAAACAAAAAAGACCTTATACGATTATATCAGCAAACATGAAATGCTGATCGTTACCCACCAGCATGAAGCGGAAGGCGGGGATTTCACTGCATTTAAAGATTCATTTCGAAAGAATCTCTTTCGTTGTGCTGAGCCCGGGCCTGTACTCATTAACTCGCACACAGGCCGCGATTATTTTTCAATCGAGCAACACCTGGAACTGCTGGACATTGCATCCGAATTTTCTGAACGCACCGGGATTAAGGTAGCCCATGAAACACACAGGGGCCGGTTAGGTTACAGCCCGCAGATGACCGCTGAACTTTTTAAAGCACGGAAGAATATTTCCATTACCGCCGATTTTTCACACTGGGTTTGCGTAACGGAAAGTATGCTGGAGCATTTTGCCCCTACACTTGATGAAGCCATACTACGCACCCGTCATATTCATGCGCGTGTCGGGTATGAACAGGGTCCTCAGGTCCCGCACCCGGGTGCGCCTGAATGGAAATATGCACTGGATCATTTTCTCTCCTGGTGGGACAGGATCGTAAAGGTAAATGAAGAAAAAGGTGAGCGCATGCTGACGATCACCACCGAATTTGGTCCGAAACCCTACATGCCTTCCATTCCTTTCCAAAACACTCCGGTAGTCGACCAGTTTTCCGTTAACCTGTTTATGAAAGACCTGCTTATCAGTCGTTACGCCTCATACCGATAGCTGCAGTTTATTATTGCCGGAACGGTAGAACTTCGGCGAAACGCCATTTTTCTTTTTAAACAACTTTGAAAAATAAAACACGGAATCAAAACCTGTCTGGTAAGCTACTTCATTGATGTTCAAATTTGTTGTCAGCAACAGGTCTTTTGCCCTGTTCAGCCGCAAATTCAAATGATACTGGTTGGGTGATTCACCGGTAAGTTTTTTAAATGTTTTCCGGAAGCTTGAGTAACCCATCGGTAATTCACGGGCCAGTTTTTTCATATCAACCGGTTTCTCCAGCGATTCCTGGATGAGGAACTTTGCTTTGGCGATCAGCATGGTGGCTGAATCACTATCGGTATGATCATACAACGCAACGGAATGGAGTACGCCCAGTATCTGTACCATAATGCCTGCAATAACCTGCGGGTAACCGGTTGACGATTTTCGCACCGTATCAAGAAGGGCAAGGAAAAGACTGAGCAATTCCTGGTTCATCCCAACATTGATAAACGGTTCTTCTGCACTGAAAAATCCTTTATTCATTAATTCATCGGGGTATGACCCGTTAAAGCCTACCCAGAATTCTTCCCATCCTGAGTTAAGATCAGGCCTGTACCGGTGCCATACTTCAGGATACAAAAAAAAACAGGTGCCGGCGCTTACGGTTGTGGATTCGGTTTTTGCCGATTCAAATATTCCTTTACCCTTGGTGATGAAAACAACATAATAGCCATTCAGGATCCTTCCTTTGTTCCAGTTGAAAGAGTGATTCTGGGGATGTTCATCATTGACCGGGTAGGTTTGATGCGGATTAATTTTGGAATAACCAACGGTGGTTACATATACCCCCCAGGATTCTTCTAAAGGGGTAATATTTAAGTATTTGAAATAGTTTTTCATTTTGGTTTTACCCCGATGAAATTAGTATTAAAAATATCAAAAAGTACAAAAAAAACGCTTCTTCACTATATCTACATATCCTTTGGAATAAGGTAGTTTTGGTACAAACGGGTTCATTCTTTGGATAGCTCGTTTATAAATACTGCTGCTATGTGTCAATTGCCTGTAAGAGTCTATCTCAATAGCTTTCTCTTTCTATCCCTGTTCACATTACTTTCACTTTTTGTTTCCGGTCAGCAGGTCCGGGTGAGCGGAACGGTTCTTTCTTCGGTTGACAGTTCGGCACTTTCCGGTGCAACGGTTTCTGTAAGAGGTACCGGTACCTCCACGCAAACAGATAACCAGGGGCGTTTCACCATTGCTGCATCAAGGGGCGCCCGGCTTACAGTTTCCTACATTGGCTTTACCGCAAGGGAAGTAGTTGTCCAGGATGATGCCTTCATCACCATCATACTGGTATCCGGAACAAATTCGCTGAATGACATCGTGGTCACCGGTTTTACCACCCAGCGCAAATCAGACGTAACCGCAGCGGTGAGTACTATTTCAGGAGCAGACATCCTGAAAGCGCCCGTAACCAACGTTACCAATGCACTGGTTGGCCGGGTTCCGGGACTGATCGCGCAGCAATCAAGCGGAAGACCGGGAATGAACCAGGCGGAATTATTTATCCGCGGCCGCGTATCCAATGATGCAAAAGCACTGATCGTAGTCGATGGCATAGAGCGTGAAACATTCGGTGACATTGATCCGAACGAAATAGAAAGCATTACGGTGCTGAAAGATGCAGCCTCCACCTCAATGTATGGCATCAAAGGCGCCAATGGTGTGTTTGTTGTTACCACTAAAATGGGCCGCGACGGAAAAGCACGTGTTTCTGTTTCCAGTAATTTAGGCATACAAGGTTACCGCGCACTACCCGGTATCCTTCCTGCATATGAAAGTGCCTTACTGCATACAGAAGGGCAGGTAAACGTGGGACAAGGCGCCAACCGCCTTTTTACCAACGAAGACCTCCAAAAATTCAAGGATGGCACAGGTGATCCGCTTCTGTATCCAAACGTAAACTGGTATAAGGCATTGACCCGTCCTTCGTGGATGCAGACACAAAACAATATCAATATATCGGGCGGCTCCCGGTTTGCCCGCTATTTCACTTCTTTCGGGCATACGTTTGAAGATGGTATGTTCAAAGACCTGCCTACAAGGTCAAACCTGAAAACAACACCCGATTACAACCGCTATAATTTCAGGGCGAATGTGGATTTTAATCCAACGCCATCTACCGTTATCGGCGTACGGGTGTCGGGAAGACTGGAGAAAAGATATGCATTGAGTGGAATTTCCACGGCTGCAGACTGGCGCAGGGCATGGGCGCATGGTGAAGAAGGTTTTGTAAGCCGGATACTTTTTATTCCATCATGGGGACTACCCTTCTTTCCGGAACTGACCGGCGACCCATACGATCCACGTGGCGTGTACAACCAGGTGGAAGACTTCTCCCGCCTCGGTACCAATACATTCAATCCCTACGCGGTTATGACGGGCAGCGGCTATTTCGCATGGGATAACAACGTGAGTGAAAATATTGTATCGGTGAACCAGAAACTGGACAGGATCACGAAAGGTTTATCAATGCGCGGTGTGTTTGGATACACAGCTGTCATGAGCTCCGTGCGTTTCCAGACCGGTGTGTATGCCGCCTATAATCTTGACCGGAATACAAAACAATTAAGTCCTGCCCGCAGTACTTATGATGCGCCGCTTCAGAACATCCGTTTCCAGTCGTACGGTGATCAGAAAACTTCCTTACAGCTCTTCCTGAATTATGACCGCGGGTTCGGAAACCATAATGTTGCCGGTAACCTCATTGGCACCCGTGACCTGCGCGAAATCGAAGGCAGCGCCGGACCTTTGTCGGCTCCTTACGCCAACCAGGGACTCATCTTCAACTTTGCCTACAACTACAAAAGAAAATATTTTGTTCAACTGAATGGTGCTTATAACGGTTCCGAAAATTACCCGAAGGATAAACGCTATGGTTTATTCCCCGCGCTTTCGGTAGGATACACACTAACCCAGGAACGGTTCATGGAGAACATCAGCTGGATCAATAACCTGAAGCTGCGTGGTTCCATCGGGCTATCCGGTATCCCCGGGCCATTCTCCAGGTTTCTTTATCTCGATGCCTACGGCGGGGGAAATCCTGTTTCCTTCGGTACGAACATCACGCAGGTTCCAACCTTTGCTCATACCCAGGTGGGTAATGAGCTGATCACCTGGGAGAAATCTCTGAAGCGCAACATCGGTTTGGAGAGTTCATTCTTCGGCGACAAGCTGGGTTTCAACTTTGATGTTTACGATGATCGGCGTTTCGATATGGTGCTGCCCCGCAACAACACAAGTTTTGCCACGTACGGAGAAAGCCTTCCCCCGGTTAACTATGGTGAGAACTACAACCGTGGTTATGAAGCCGAGTTAATTCACCGCAATAAGATTGGCAACCTCACCCTGGTATTTAATGCACAATTAAGTTACAATAAGAATAAAGTAGTGATCGCAGATGAGCCGGGACAGCAACCGGATTATATGCGCATCACCGGTCTTCCGATTGGCCAGCACCGTGGATTTAAAGTTCTTGGATTTTATAAGGACGCTGCTGATATAGCAGCCAGCCCGCTGAATAAGCTTACTTCCAATACGTCCATCCCGGGTGATTTTAAATATGCAGACATTAACGGTGATAACGTTATTGATAATCTTGACCAGGTGCCCATTGGTTATTCAAACATACCCGAATATGTTGGTGGTATGGGAATGACGCTCGGCTACAAAGGATTTTCGGCAAGTGTGCTTTTCCAGGGAGTGGATAATGTAAGTTCTGATCTGATTTTTTACAGCAGCGGAACCAACCAGTATTACGAACCGATGTTGGGCCGCTGGACACCGGATAACCCTAATCCCACATGGCCGGTTATGCGGCCGGGCAACCAGCCAGGGGGCAATCCAAATGAAACCAACAATGATTTCCTGCTGCAGGATGCCTCGTATGTCAAACTCAGGAATGTGGAAGTCCGTTATACACTGCCAAGAGCTTTTACCAACAGGTTAAAGATGCAGGGGGCGAGTATTTATGTGAACGGCCAGAACCTGGCAACCTGGACAAAATTCTATGGTCTTGACCCGGAGAACTATACCAACCAAACGGGTTTTGATAACAAGAGAACTACTTACCCATCTACACGCATTGTGAATTTTGGCTTGAATCTTCAACTGTAATGACAACGACAATTATGAAATTTCAGATGTATAAACTGGCTGTTCTGTGCCTCGTATGTGTAACAGCCTGTAAAAAAGATTTCCTACAGCGCAACCCTGATGTGCCGATCGACCGGGAAAAACTTTTCAGCGACCCCAGGCTCGCAGCCGGTTTCGGTGACAACAGCTATAGTTTCCTGATTAATGACTATGCACGCTTTGTGGGAGCACACCAGGGCACAACCGGCGAATTTGCGGATGAAGCCATTTCCAATACGGGACTAAGGCCGGTAAGTGTTATGAACAGCGGGCAGTTCCTGAGCACCGATGCCTTTGATGTAGTGACACCTTATACCAATATGTACCGGGGTATCCGCAATGCGAATGTCATGCTCGCCAATATAAACCGCGTTCCCTGGACACAGGAATACAATCCGGTATACATCCGCGGCGAACAGCTTTTCCTGAGGGCTTTTTTTTATTACGAACTGATGAAGCGGTATGGAGGTGTGGTGATTCTGGACGCGGCACAATCGGTTAACGAATCGGGCGAAGACCTTCCCCGTAGTTCTTATGATTCCACGCTGGCTTATATTGTCCGTAACCTCGGACAGGCGGCTGAACTGCTTCCTACCGAATGGCCCATCGCTACCAAAGACTATGGACGGGCAACAAAAGGCGCGGCCATGGCCCTCAAGGCAAAAGCCCTGTTGCAGGGCGCAAGCCCGCTGAATAACCCTGGTGATAATGCTGAAAAATGGAGGGAAGCCGCCAACGCGGCTAAAGCGGTGATGGATATGAATATCTACCGGCTCATGCCCAAGTACGACAGCGTATTGATTTCTCCGGCAGATCCCGAGTACATCATGATCAGCGTGAAAGCTCCAAGGGGTTGGGTAGGTTATATCAACGACTTTATTGCGCCACCCAGTTATGCCGGTGCGCAAAGCCTTATTTCGCCCACACAAAATCATGTTGACCTGTATGAAATGAGAAATGGCAGGCCCATTACTGATCCTTTATCGGGTTATAATCCGCAGCTCCCTTACCTCAACAGGGATCCCCGTTTTTATACCAACATCATTTACAATGACCAAACCTGGCAGGGACGTAAAGTGGAAACATATACCGGTGGAAGAGATGTTTCAGCCACCAGTAATATTTATACAAAAACCGGGTATTACGTGAAAAGATTATGGCCGGAGGCGGTCCGTAGTACGGGCGGCGCCACCCAGATCGTAAACTATGTTTATATGCGTTATGCGGAAGTGCTGCTTAATTATGCGGAAGCACTGAATGAAGCGGAAGGGCCGGGGATGCAGGTATATAATGCGGTTAACGCGGTGCGCATCAGGGCCGGTATGCCGGTGCTGCCGGCAGGTCTGACCAAAGAAGAAATGCGCAATCGTATCCATAATGAGCGTGCCGTGGAATTTGCATTTGAAGACATGCGCTGGTGGGATATTCTTCGCTGGAAAAAAGGAGTGGAACTGGTTACTCAACCGATGAAAGGAATGTCCATTACCCGGAGCGGAACAACATTTACCTACAACGTAGTGACCCTGCCAACCTACAAAAAGACCTTCCTCGAGCACATGCATTTATACCCCATTCCACTGGCAGAAATATTAAAGAGCAAAGGTGCACTCAAACAAAATCCGGGCTGGTAATCTGCCACCTAATGGACAGCGCAACACAAAACCTAAACTGATTAGAATGAGACCTGTATTCAATTATATTCTTACACTATTTTGCTTCAGTCTCCTGTTCGTGCAGGGAAGTGCGCAGGAAAAAAATGAACGGGTGTTCAGCGGCCGGATTGTTACGGCGGACAGCACACCGGTCAGCGGCGTTACCGTTGAAGTGCAGGAACAAAACAGGCGCACCGTTTCGGATGCTACCGGTGCGTTTTCCATAGTGGCCGGGCCTTCACAAATTCTCGTGTTCACAAAAAAAGGATTTACCGGTATACAAAAAGCTGCCGTTGACCTGGTGGGCGCTTCAATAGTGTTGCAACCATCTAAAGTGCAGGGAGGTGATGAAGACCTGGTGGTAATTCCGTTTGGTTCCCGCACGAAAAGAGAATTGACATCTGCAGTTTCCTCTTTTGATGCGGATGCCGTTCCGCATATTCCGATCAGTAATGTAACCACACTTTTGTCCGGAAGGATTCCCGGGTTGCACATACAACAGGTTTCCAACGGGCCCGGTAATGATAATACAACCTTGCAGGTGCGCGGCCGGTCAACCTACAATACCGGTAATCGCCCGCTGGTGCTGGTGGATGGAATTGTCCGCGATATTTCCGACATTGACATCGGCGAGATCCAGAGCGTTACCGTATTAAAAGATGCTGCTTCCATGGCCTGGTACGGTTTGAATGCGGCTAACGGCGTTGTGATGTTTACAACAAAAAAAGGAAGCAGCCGTAAAATGACCATCAATTTTGACAACCAGGTTGGATACCAGGAACGCACGCACATCATTACCCCGCTCTCTTCTTTTGATTATGCCACGCTATATAATGAAGCGTTAACCAATGAAGGCAGGCCTGCATTTTATGGACCTGATACTTTACTGGCTTACCGGAACAATACGAATCCTTACAAGTTCCCCAGCAACAATTACGTGAATTCTTTTCTGCGGGAAAAAGCACCGGTAACACGCCATGCCCTTTCCATTGGCGGCGGCAGCAACAGCTTCCGTTATTTTACCATGGTAAGCTACCTGCGCCAGGAGGGCCACTTTACTCCGGTTGAGACAGAGGATTTTAATTCCAACCTTAAATTTCAGCGCGTCAATTTCAGGGTTAACCTCGATTATGATGTGAACCAGAACCTGGCTGTTGGTTTAAATGTTGGCGGCCGTACCGGTAACCTGCGCGAACCGCTGGAAGGCGCGTCAACCATCCTGAATGACCTCTATAATCTTCCGCCAAATGCCTTCCCGATTCTGAATCCTGATGGTACGTATGGCGGCACCACCATTTACCGCAACAACCCGATGGGCCGACTCCTGGGAAGAGGTTATGTGCGCAACCTTTCCCGGTCGATCCAGGCGAATATCAATGCCCGCCAGAAACTTAATTTTATTACCCCCGGTTTATCCCTGAATGTTTTATTCTCTTATGATGCACAGGGAAATTACCAGTCGGGACTGACCCAGGATTATGAAGTGTTTCATTACAGGGAAACTGATACGCTGAAATTCAGGAGCGCAACGCCGCTTAGTTACTACCCGGCAAATTTCAACAACAATATTCGACGCAATGAAATCTGGGTGGGACTTGATTACGACCGTAGTTTCTCGGCGCATCGTGTAAATGCATCCGTAAGGGCCATGCGCTCAGTGGATGCTGCCGTTGAGCGGTTGGATTACCGCGGGCAACAGGTGGCAGGCCGCGTGGAATACAGTTTCAGGGATCGTTACTTTGCCGGATTTACGGGCAGCTATGCAGGGTCGGAAAACTTTGCACCCGGAAACCGTTACGGTTTCTTTCCGGCCATCTCAGCAGGATGGATCATTTCGGAAGAGGACTTCCTGAATACGAACTCGTTTTTCAATTATGCCAAATTGCGCGCTTCGTATGGTAAAACAGGAAACGGAGACATTGGTGGATCGCGTTTGCCCTTCCGTACCCTGTACAGGGCACCGGCAGGATTTGGATATGCATTCGGAACTTCTTTCGCAGCTACAGTCAGCGCAGATCCTATAGGACTTGGTAATCCTGATATTACCTGGGAAAAACTGACCCGGTTCAATGCCGGTACCGACCTGGTTTTCCTCAACAGGGCATTAACACTTTCCGTAGATTATTTTAAGGATAACAGGAGCGACATCCTTACCAGTCCAATCGTTCCGGGTATTCTGGGAATTAACCTGGTTGGCGTAAATGGTGGTGAAGTTTCCAGCAAGGGTATTGAAACAGCCGTGCTGTTTGAACAGCAATTGGGACAGGTAAGTTTATCACTCAATGGAAATTATACTTACGCAAAAAACGAAGTGGTTGCTGTAAATGAAGCAGCGGGACTTTTGCCCTATCAATCATCCATTGGTTATAATACCGGTTTGGTTTCAGGAACCGGCTCCAAACTTTTGTATGTTTCCGATGGCATCTTTAAAGACCAGGCACAGATTGATAACAGTCCTTCCCAGGGTACAGCCATCAGGCCTGGTGACATCAAATACAAAGACATAAATGAAGATGGTGTTATCGATAACAACGACCGTATTTCAACCAACTTTACCGATATTCCGGAAGCTTACTTTGGATTTGGTTTTAACCTGAAGTACAAAATTTTCGAACTCGGAACACAGTTCCAGGGTGTGGAAGGCCGCACCATCCAGGTAAAAGGAATTGTCAATTCAGGCCCCGACGGGTTGAATGGCTTTAGTCTTGACCGCTGGACATCGGGTACCGCATCAACAGCCATGTTTCCCCGACTCGCCATTTCAAGCCGGGCCAATAATAACCTTGATTCCGATTTCTGGCTGCGCTCCGGTGATTTTATCAAACTAAGAACAGTACACTTCGGGATTTCGCTCCCGGAAAAAATTACCCAGCGGGCAAGGATCTAGGGTGCGCAATTATATGTTGCCGGTTATAACCTGCTCACGTTTGACAAGCTGGATATGGACATCGACCCGGAAATGCCGGCTGCCGGTTATGGTTCCGCTTACCCTAATTTAAAAACATTCACGCTCGGACTGAACATTAAACTGTAATGCTGAAGCTGATACTAAATAAAGAATTTATGAATAACAGGATCTTGTGCCTGGTTGTGCTGGCCGCCTTATTTGCGGGCTGCAAAAAAGATTTCTTAAGCTTTCCCTATACGGAAGGCCCTGTATCGGAAGAAAATGTATGGGGCTCTGACCGGAACGCCCGCGGGTACCTGAATTACGCCTACCGTGGTTTGCCCGAACGCTATAATCTCAGTGGTGGTGTTATGTTGTCCAGTGCATCGGATGAAGCTGTATCATCTGACCTGGGTAATCCTGTTAACCGGATCAACAACGGGTCTTGGGGACCATCATTTACGTTCGATGACCAGTACACCAATATGTATACGTTCATCCGGATGACCAATGTATTCCTGGAGAAAGCACCCGGAAGCGTCATTTTCCCGGCAACGGATATTCCGAAATTAAGAGGGGAAGCTTTCTTCCTGCGGGCTATGTACCACTTTGAATTGTTCAAGCGCTATGGAAGGATCGTGCTGGCAACCAGGGTTTTTTCACCGACGGAAAATTTAAACATTCCGCGCAATTCGGTTGACGAGGTAGTGAAGCAGATCAGTGATGATTGTGATTCCGCCGTTATGCTGATCCCTGCATTGTGGACCGGTACCGGAACCGGCGCACCTTATAGTGACGGACACGACCCGGCCAACAGGGGCAGGGCCACGCAGGCAGCCGCTATGGCACTCAAATCAAGACTTCTTTTATACTATGCCAGCCCGCTGCATAATACCTCTAATGATGCCTCACGATGGACTAGAGCGGCAGCTGCTGCAAAGGCATTGATTGATTTGAATAAACATTCCCTTTTAAGCAATGCCGACCTGCCGAACCTGTGGAACTATTCGGTAACGGCAACCCAGTATAACCGTGAAGTGATTTTTGCTACTACAGCCGTTCTCACCAACACCATTGAAAGCAATAATGCACCGGTTGGATTTAATAACGCTCTGGGCCGGAACAATCCTACGCAGGACCTGGTAGATGCTTTTGAAATGAGTAATGGGAAACCGATCTCGGATCCTACATCCGGGTACCTGTCCACCAATCCATATGCCAACCGCGACCAAAGGCTGGCCCGTTTCATCATTACCAATGGATCAACCTTCAAAACAGGATTGCTCACCCGCACGGTTGAAACTTTTGACGGAGGACTGGATAACCCGTCTAACAATCCGAATGCTACCAAAACAGGGTATTATATGCGCAAATTCCTGAGTGATGCTGCTACCTATAACCTTGTTTCGGGAACACCGGCAACAGTAAGAAGGCCCTGGGTCATTTTCCGCTACGCGGAGACCCTTCTGAATTATGCGGAAGCCCTGAACGAAGCTTCCGGCCCTGGGGCAGAAGTTTATGCTGCCATCAATGCGATCCGTACCCGTTCGGCCATGCCGGTTCTGCCTATAGGTTTGTCGCAGGATGCCATGCGCGACCGGATCCGTAATGAGCGGCGCGTAGAGTTATGTTTTGAAGATCACCGATTTTTTGATGTGCGCCGCTGGAAGCTGGGAGAAACATTATTCAATGGACCGGTACGGGGTATGCGCATCATTAAAAATGGAACCTTATTTACTTACACACCCTTTGTAGTAGAGAACAGGGTGTTTACCAGCAAAAACAATTTTTACCCGGTACCGCAATCCGAATTAAGCAAGGCCCCTGCCCTGGAACAAAATCCCGGGTACTAATCCTTTCACTGACCTGCTTATTTAAAACGAATCAACATGATGACATTAAAAAAGATCCGGTTACACATACTGCTTGTTGTCTTTACGGCGACGCTGACCCTAACCGGCTGTAAGCCGGAAGCGATTGTCATTCCCGAGTCGCCCATTTTTGCCGGAAGGAATTTTGCGAGCCCGCTAACGGGTAAAATTGTGGACCGGGTAAACCTGGTTAAGAAAGTAGTAAAAGATACCGTTATACAACTGGCGCCGGGTGTGAAACAGGTCAATATAAATTACCTCGACTACTCGGACAAGCCTATGGCTTTATACCTCCTGGAAGTAGATCTGAATACTCCTGGAATTGCATTGAAAACCGGCACGCCCAACAACAGTACCGCATATGGCAAAAAAACCGTAGCGGAAATTGCAAAGGCCCAGGACACGGTGGGTAACCGGGTACTGGCAGCCGTAAACGGAGATTACTTTAACACCACAACCGGTGAACCGCAAAGCATACTTTTCAAAAACGGTGTGGCTATAAAACCGCTCTACAGGCTTTGCGCTTTATGTACCTTTTTGTCGATTGATAATGCAGGCATACCCACCATCGTCAGTAAAGACAGGGTGATTGACTCCACTAAGATCCGCGAAGCGGTGGGAGGCTATCATTGGCTGGTTCGCGATTCTGTTCGCATCAGCCAGGGAGATGCATCCATTGAGCCTCGTACGGGCGTGGGTGTATCCGGCAAGGTGGTTTATTTTGTAATGGTAGATGGAAGGCAGGCAACCTGGTCCAACGGGATGTCATTCGCGCAAATATCCAATGTCTTTTATGCCCTGGGAGTGAAAGATGCCATCAACCTCGATGGAGGAGGTTCCACTACACTGGTAGTTAAAGAAGGTGCCGACTGGGTGGTAAAAAATAAACCTTCCGACGGCACTCCGCGTGCTGTTGCCAACGCCTGGACCATTGTTTCCACCCAATAGGGCTCCATGAAAAAACAGACCATCGTCTTACATACATTTTCATTTTAAAAAGCATTCATATAACCTGAATGCTTTTTCTTTATATAAAATTCGGAAGACGAAATAAGGTCGTTATGGATAAGGAACAGAAATATTTCAACCTGCAGGGAAAAGTGGTCATCGTAACCGGGGCTACCGGCATACTCGGAGATTCATTCATCAATGGGTTGAATGAGCTGGGGGCAAAGATTGCCCTGCTCGGCCGCAATGAAGCGGTGGGCAGGGAACGGATGGAAAATTTAAATGCGGCAGGCGGTGATACTGTTTTTATCAAGTCCGATGTTTTATCGAAGGCAGACCTGGAAGGGGCAAGAGACCTTGTGCTGAAAAAATGGGGACGCATTGATGGACTGGTAAACGGTGCGGGTGGTAATATCCCGGAAGCGGTTATTGCACCGGATGCAGATGTATTCGACATGGATTTTGATGCCCTTAAAAGTGCCTTTGATCTTAACCTATATGGCACCCTGCAGCCTACCTGCATCTTCGGTAAGGCAATGACTGCTACAGGAAGCGGCTCTATTGTCAATATTTCGTCCATGGCGGCACAGTCGGCTATTACACGGGTTTTGGGTTACTCCATGGCAAAAGCGGCAGTAGATAATTTTACCAGGTGGATGTGTGTTGAACTGGCGCAGCGTTATGGCGATTCCATCAGGATCAACGCCATCGCGCCGGGATTTTTTGTGACCAATCAAAACCGGCATTTATTAACTACGGCCAATGGTTATACAACACGGGGTGAATCTGTGATCCGCAATACACCGTTCAAACGTTTTGGTAACCCGGAGGAGTTGGTGGGCACCCTCATATGGCTGCTCAGTGATGCATCAAAATTTGTCAGTGGTGAAGTGATCTGTGTGGATGGAGGATTTCATATATTTTCTGGCGTATAAAAAAATCAACCTTGCAATTATTACAAACATGGCGGTGGTTCGGACCGGGCGATCCAGTTAGTCTCCCCGATATTTTACAGGCTGGAGCGGAAGGAATTGTAACGGCCCTGCATCATGTGCCTCATGGTGATGTGTGGACCGTGGAAGAGATCCGGAAAAGGCAACAGGAATTAAAAGAATACGGGTTAACGTGGGATGTGGTGGAAAGTGTTACAATTCACGAATCCATTAAAACCCGTACCGGCAATTACCAGCATTATATCGACAACTATAAACAGTCTTTACGAAATATCGCTGCCTGCGGCATACCCGTGGTTACGTACAACTTTATGCCGGTTAACGACTGGGCGCGTACCGACCTTAATTACCGGATGCCAGATGGTTCAAAAGCGCTGTACTTTTCCTGGTACGATATGGCGGTTTTTGATGTATTTATTCTTCAGCGTCCGGGTGCTGCAGATGATTACAGCCCGACAATTTTAAAAGAAGCAGAATCCCGTTTTGCCCGCTATACGCAAAAGGAAAGGGAAGACCTGGCCGGTATCATTATGTTCGGCATACCGGGTGAAAAAAAGCAAACACTTGAAGGCATGCGTCAGCGGCTTGCTGAATATAAAGGCATAGACAAAGCAGGCTTGCGGGATAACCTTGCGTACTTTCTCAGGCAGATCGTACCCGTGGCAGAAGAACTGGGATTGAGACTGGCCATACATCCCGACGATCCGCCTTACCCGATCCTTGGATTACCGCGTATCGTAAGTACATGGGATGATCTGGATTTTATCCTGAAAGCAGCGGATAGTCCGGCCAATGGACTTTGTTATTGTACCGGGTCGCTGGGCGCAAGGCCGGATAATGATCTACCCGGAATTGCCCGCAAGGCGGGAACAAGGATCAATTTTGTGCATTTGCGCAATGTAAAAAAAGATGCAGACGGAAATTTCTTTGAAGATGACCACCTGGCGGGCGATGTGGATATGTATGCAGTTATGAAAGAACTGTTGCTGATCCGCCAGAAAGTTTCATACGACATTCCATTCCGTCCCGACCATGGCCACCAGATGATGGACGACCTGAATAAGGTAACGAATCCGGGTTACTCATGCATTGGCCGGATGAGAGGTTTGGCAGAATTAAGAGGATTGCAGTTGGGGCTGCACCGGAGTATGTTTGGAGAGTAGTGTCCACGGTCCACAGACCACAGATAGGTTGATCGACGAACGGCATTCGACAACCGATGCTTTCATTTTAGATTATAGGCAACCGCAATGACGCAAAGCCCAATTCTTAATTATTAATTATTAATTATTAATTCCTCAACACACTTTCACCACATCGATACCCAACAAAGCTCCCAGCTTTTTAATCTTTGATGCCATATGCCCGAGGCCCACAGCGCAATGATGCGCGGGGCCATGGCTGTTCCACTGGTTCACAAAATTTCGTGCACCTGGTGAAAACCGGTAGCGGCTGTTGGTATTGCCAATCTGCAGAATAGGTCCGGGAACCGATTCACCTTCTGCTACCAGTAACAGGATACGTCCGTCTCCGCTTTCCACTACGGATAGACAGGTAATGGGTCCATGTTTTACGGTCATCTCTACAGACAAACCGCTTCCTACTTTTCCATGATAAACTTTCAGGGGACGTACCCTTGTTTTGCCTTCCGCAATAGCTATGTGACCGGGACCGTCATGACCCATCAGGATGACATCATCATCGTAATCCATCGCATAATATTCCGTGAACGACCCGCCGGCGCCGAAGCTGTCCATGATTTTCATGGCCTGTGCATTTTTGATCTCGTATTCACCGGCTACCGGTACACCGTTCGCTGTCAGTAAAGAATTACCCAGGATAATAGAACTGATCGTTGCTTCATTCTCCGGGTTACCCGATCCCTTGTAATAGTAAGCAATGGATCCAAGCCGGTATTTATGCACTAATATGTCCAGTGCGGCAGACGTGCGTGCCGCTTCAGCCAGGTCATTTCCGGAACAATCTTCCTGTATTTCGAATGTAGTGTGGAACAATTCCACTTTATTGCGGATGGCCTCCTGCGTAATGGTTTTGCGGATAGATGCCAGTTCATCCACTTCAATCATTTCATAATGGCCGCCGAATGTTTTCACCTGCAGGGTGATGTCTGAATAAATATCCAGCATGCCGGAATAATAATGGCCCATGCAGCCGGTACGGTTATAGGAAAGAACATAAGCCACCAGCGCGGCTTCTATCCATTCTTCAACTTCCCTCCAGCACTCTTCATCACCATGCAGCATACCGGTAACCTGGTGAAAACGGATGCCTGTCCGTTTAAATACATTGGCGATCTCTGGAACAGGGCAGGGCGAGCAAAAGGAAAGCCACTCACCGGTCATTTTTACCCGGTCGTTCAAAGCATTGAAAGAATGGTAATCAATATGAGATGCCGGTGAAATGTTCAGGATGATGACAGGAACCTTTGCACGCTGCACAACCGGTAAAACAGTAGCAGAAAGCGCATAGGTTGATACATACAAAAAGATCAGGTCAACATCTTCATTTCGGAATCTTTTACCTGCTTCAAATGCTTTATCAGTATTATCAACGAAACCCAGGTTCACAATGCCCGGATGTAATTTCCGCAAACGATTGTCGATCACTTCCAGGTACCCATCAAGCTTTTCTTTTAATCCTTCAAACTGTTCCCAGTAGGCATCGAGTCCGATGGCAAAAAGCCCGATCTTAACACTGGATGCATCCATTTCCTGTTATTTAATCGTTATTGGTGTGGAGGCCCATGATGATGGGTAAGAGGTCATTTGGAATTCAAGAACACCCCCGTTCTTTATTTCACTGTGGCGGAACCAACTCCGGTCCAGGGTCTTACCATTCAGGGTAGCAGATTTAATGTAACGGTTCGTATCGTTTAAAGCATTACATTTTACCGTAAATAATTTTCCTTCTCCAAGATCAATCGTTACCGAATCAAAAAGCGGGGCAGTAATGAGGTAGAGATCCTGCCCGGCAACCGGGAAAAATCCCATGGCATGAAAAGCATACCAAGCCGACATACTACCGGCATCATCGTTCCCGGGTAACCCGTCCGGCTTCGTCGTGTAATTGTTGGAAATGATTTTCCGTACCGTTTCCGTGGTTCTCCATGGCTTGCCTGCATAATTATATAGTGCGGGCGCTAAAAACCCGGGTTCATTATTGACATTATAATAATCGTTCAGCCAGGAATGAAAGGTCTGGGCATTCTTTGTAAAAAAGGTGTCAAGACGCTTAACAAATGAAACGGTGCCACCGGCTTTTGTTATTAAACCCGGTACATCATGCGGAACATAGAGAGAATATTCCCATGAATTGCCTTCGTAAAGCCAACCCCGCCAGCCTTCACTTTTATGGACATTCCAGGCCGGGTCCCAGCTGCCGTTTTTTTTCCGTGGCCATATAAAGCCCGTAAATCCATTGCTGCTGATCTTCGGGTTCCAGATATTTTTCCATTTCTGTGATCCGGCAATATATTTCCTGTAAATGCTGTCCCTGCCAAGACCTTTCGCCACCAGGGCAATGCAGTAATCGTTATAAGCATATTCCATGGTGCGGCTGCCCGCACGTTCGAAATCGGTAGAAACATAGCCAATCGTATTATAATCCCTCAAACCGCCCCGTCCCCATTTGCGTTCATCACCTCCGGGCGGAACTTCTGCATTTTTCAACATCGCTTGGAGCGCTGCATTATAGTCAATGCCTTCCAGTCCTTTTACGTACGCATCAGCGATCAGTACATCGGTATTGCTGCCGCCCTGCGTGCGGCCGGTATAATTGCCGCTCCTAGCATCGGGCATGAACCCTTCCTGCTTATAAATATCCAGCAATGAGTTGATCATGGCCACCTGTTCTTTTTGCTGGATCAGGGTTAAGAGGGGATGCGTGGCCCGGTAGGTATCCCAGATGCAGTAAAAATCATCATAGTAAGGAAGGGCGGAGGTCCACTTTGGATTTTCTCCCGTCCTGTTAACCGGCATCAGCATCGTGCGGTAAATGGAGGAGTAAAAGATCTTTTTCTGGTCTTCACTGGTTGACGTGACCTGTATGGTGTTTAATTTACTGTTCTATTCTGCTGCTGCAGCTGCCCGTACCGTTTCAAAATCCCAATGACTAAGTTCATTGGTTATGTTCTGTTTTGCTTTGCCGGTGCTGATAAAGGAAATGCCCACCTTCATCTTGACCGGTTTTCCCTGTACACCGGTAAACGTAAAGTATCCCCCGGTTGGCGAGCCCGTATCGGTTTCCTCCCCGGATGCAGGGCGTATGACGCCTGATTTCCAGGTGCCCCACGACGCAGCCGGATGGTCGGTAACAGCATAAAAATAAACCGTGTAGGCCTCACCCACATTCCACCCACCGCGAACCCTTGTATATCCTTCAATTTCCGTTGCTGACATGATTCGTACTTCGGAGCCAACCAGTTCCTGGTCCAGTTCTCCTTCTTCCTTATACCCGCCCCAGCTCAGGAAACTGCCCAGGTCAAACAAAATATTCAGGGGTCCTTCTTTAGTTGAAGTGTATTGGTGAAATGCTGCGCTGTGTGTAACCGTAAATTCAGAAGTGATTCCATAACGGGGAAGATCAACCGAAAAATAACCAGGGCTTGCCTTTTCACCAGAGCGTTCTGTTGCATAATCCTGTATGTTAAGCGTGCCACTGGTTGCCGCCACCAGCACATTACCGTATTTAGGCGGACCACCGGTTCCGGATACGTGCACATGACTGAAGCCTTTTAATTTTCCATCTGCATTATAACCGGAATTGGCGTTCATCGGGAGGCAATCAGGTCCCAGTTTTACCATTCCATAAGGAAGAGTGGCACCCGGAAAAATATGTCCTTCTCCTACAGCACCAATAAAAGGATCAACATACCGGGTTAGATTTTGCTGTGCGTACAGGTTACCGGTTATAAACAGGCAAACAAACAGGAAACCGGTAACAACTTTATGGCTTCTGTTTCTTGAAAAAGTTAAATGCATAAATAAAATCAACTTGATCAAACAGGGAAAACCTGTTTGATTATATCAATCAAACGGGATGTTATAATAAGCTGGAAGGATCGTGGTGCTAAAGGACTACGTTTACCTGATCACCTATTGCGGTAATCAGGTAAAGCTGATACATTCTTTCAACTCTTTCTCCGTATAGGAGAGTCCGTATTGTTTGAGCACATCATCCGGCACACCGTTCCATTGATTGGCTTTGTTTCCCTGGTACCCAATATCCTTAATGCCGATTTCGGATGTATAAAAACCTGATATAACCAGGTTGCGCATCAGGTTGAAAAACTTTACGCCGGCTTTCATTTCCGGTCTTGCTTTTTTCGGGTAGGCGATCGCATCTACCATGGCTATCTGCTGTTCCCGTGTGCAGTCAGCAAAAGGGTTTTCGTAATTTTTTACGCATTGCAGGTCCAGCCAGCGCAGTCCGCCTTTTAAGGGTGTCTGGTGAACCGGCAGTTCAATGGCCATCGTTTCTATGAACTGCGGAACTTTCGCTTCGGTAGCACTGCCGGAAACCTTATCTGCAGGAATGATGATATCGCTCAGTACTGCAATGGTCCGGCGTTCATGGTCATTGAAGATCTTTCCATTCACCAGGATTTTGTCATTGGCCAGTTCTTCGGGTGTCCGGTCAATCGTTGGTTTGTATTCCGGCACCGTTTCAACGGAATCTTTGCCTTTTTCTTTACAGGCATCCAGCAACACACCGGTTGAAAGGGCGCCAAGGCCCATTAGTTTCAGTGATTTCCTTCTGTCCATGATCTCATTTTGATTACGTGAAGAATATAATTAAATATTACCTTTTTTCTTTTCGCTCACCAGGTATTCCGAGGCACGAAGCGCAAGGGCAAGAATGGTCCAGGTGATATTTTTATCAGCCTGCGATACAAACGCAGCCCCGTCCATTACAAACAGGTTTTTGCAGTCGTGGGCCTGGTTATATTTATTCAGCGCCGATGTTCTCTTATCATCGCCCATGCGTGCGGTACCGGCTTCGTGAATGATCCTGCCAGGCGCTTCAAGGCCCCATTTATTTTCCGCATTCTTTTCCATGCCCCAGGTAGGAACGGCACCCATGGAATGCATGATCTCTTTAAAGGTTTCAAACATATGTTTGGCCTGGTTTACCTCGTGGTCCGTCCATTTCACATCGAAGCGTAAAACAGGAATACCATATTTATCCACTATATCGGGGTCAATTTCGCATTTATTGGTTTGGAGCGGAATGGCTTCACCGCGGCCCGCCATGGCAACGCCCGCACCGTAAAAATGACGTACATCCTCTTTCAGCGAGGCACCATAACCGCCTGCTTCTTTCTGCTGGCCGTTCACCATAAATTTGCCATTCAGGTCTTCAAAGCCCCAGTTAAATCCATACAAAGGCATACCCATTCCTCCACCGTATTCAATATGATACCCGCGGGGAAAATCAAGCTTTTTATTATCACCCCACCAGGGCGAATACACATGCATGCCGCCAACACCATCTTCATTATAGCGCTTGCGGTCAAAAAGTGCCGGTATGATACCACCCATGGCCGCACCGGTAGAATCGTGCAGGTATTTGCCAACAACATTGCTGGAATTACCCAGCCCATTCGGATGCTGCGCTGATTTTGAATTCAGCATCAGGCGTGAAGTTTCGCAGGCGCTGGCAGCCAGTACAACCGACCTGCCTTTAACCTGGTATTCGCTCATATCGGTTTTATCGACATATGAAACGCCATTGGCCAGACCTTCGCGATCGGTGAGCACTTCACGCACCATGGCATTGGTGTACAGGTCAACATTACCCGTAGCCAGTGCCGGATTCACAAGAACTGAGGAAGAAGCGAAATCGCCATACACCCGGCAACCGCGGTTGCATTGCGCACAATAATAACAGGCGCCACGGGTTTTGTTGATTTGTTTCGTTAGGATCGATAGCCGGCTTGGAATCACCGGAACTCCGGCCGCAGCTCCGGCTTTCTTGATCATTAATTCATGCAGCCTTGGTTTAGGTGGTGGAAGAAAGAATCCATCAGGATCATTTTCCAATCCCTCGTTGGTTCCAAAAATGCCTATGAGTTTATCGATGCGGTCATAATATGGTTTGATGTCTTCATAACCAATTGGCCAGTCATCGCCCAGGCCATCAATGCTGCGGCGTTTAAAATCTTTCGGACCAAAACGAAGAGAAATACGGCCCCAGTGATTGGTGCGGCCACCAACCATCCGGCTGCGCCACCAATGCCAGTCGGTTCCCGGGGTTTTTGTATAAGGCTCGCCATCAATTTCCCAGCCCCAGTACGCAGCATCGAAATCACCGAACGGCCGGTATTTGGTAGCGGCTCCGCGGCGTAATGATTCCCAGGGCCATTTCATCTGGGTAACGTTTTTCGCCGGATCATAAGCAGGTCCGGCTTCAACGAGGGCAACCTTTAATCCGGCATTCGCCAGTGTATAAGCAGCCATTCCACCTCCGGCGCCAGAGCCTACAATCACAACATCATAAACGGTTGGCTTTACTTTGATCTGAAAATCTCCCATATAGCAGTAGCATTGAAGAAATTAAATGTAAACCAAATTTGAACGCCTGAAAGGGCTAAATGTATTTGGATAAAATAATTGTCAGGAAATGCAAAAACCTGGTAACCGGAGCCAAATAATGAAAATCATATTGGGGAGAACAGATGATTCGGGGCTATGCTTGTAACCGGAAACGGAAAGGGTTATATAAACGCCGTATACCGCCCGTTGATGCAATATTGCTCCCGCACATGATCAGGACTTTTCCAGTCAAGTGAAAGAATGGCTTTTATGGAAGCCGTGTATTCAGCAAAGGAAGGGGATTTTATCAGGAAAAGGTGGGCACCCATTTCATACGCCGTTTGAATATTTGCCGGCCTGGTAGTGGAAGAAAATACAACTACCGGTAAGGGTTTGAGTACGGGGTCTTTCCTGATTTCAATCAGGCATTCAAGACCGTTTTTACGCGGCATCTCAAGGTCGAGAAAAAGAATATCGGGATAAATATGTTTCAGCAGGGAAATCAATTCTATACCATCATTCACTACCTGCAGTTTAATTTTTGAATCTACCTGCAGCAGAACGTCGTGAAACAATTCACTGTCATCACGATCATCATCCGCCAAAATGATCGAATGGATCATTCCCGGTTTGGAAGTGTCATTGGTCATGGTTAAGGTTTGTAAGGGCCGAAAGAGCTGCAAAATTAATAATGGTTCGGATATATGGACAGGATATTTTTATGCACTCCCTTTTACAACATAATTTTTTATCACTGAATTTCAAATAAGAACAAAGTCATGTTTTGTATTATTGATTCGTTTGGGACGGCAGGGCCAGGTTGTGGTACGGTTTTCGCAAATGTAAAAACAAGAAGGCTCTTCGGCCGCAGAACAACAAGATTCCGGGCTAAAAGTTCCTTCCATCCTATAGTAACCTATAAAATCATTCATATGATAAACCTACAGCTATGCTTCACAGGGCCACCCGGCATGGCCCTCTATTCAATACAAAGCCTACTGGTTTCCATGGGCATTTACAGAAGTTTGCGACAGTAAAAGCGGCTTCTTTTATTGATCGAATATCAGAACACACCCGTTTCCGGTAACATTGAACAATTTTTATTGTAAGGAGTTGAATGAGTTAACGTGATGATTGGCCTTTCAGGAAAGAAGACATGCCTTATCTGATTATGATAAGGAGATACCCTTATTTAACCGAATTTCCAGGGAAAAGAACTTGTGCAGCAAGACGAGCAGTACACTTTTAGGCGAATTAACCATTTAAATCCTTGCCATGAAACATACATTAAACATACTTCTACTGGAAGACGATGCAGATGATGCATTCCTTATTGAATCCTTCATGGATAAAAGCGGGCTGTCATTTAAATCTACCATCGTCGGGTCGCGGAATGAATTTATTTCTGCTATTGATCATAATAAATTTGACCTGATCATTTCTGATCATTACCTGCCTACATTCAGTTCTATTGAGGCTTTGCGTATCTGCAATGAAAAAGGTATAGGTACACCTTTTATATTGGTAACCGGTGCGGTATCCGATGAATATGCGGCAACGATGCTGCGCGAAGGTGCAGTTGATTATATCTTAAAAGACCGCCTTCAAAGGCTGCCATCAGCAATAAAAATGGCGGTGGAACAGCAAAGAATCCGCAGGGAAAAAGCAGCGGCCGAAACTGCGCTGGTTCAAAGCAATGAACGGTTCGAGCTTGCTGCCGAAGCTTCTTTTGATGTGATTTGGGATTATGATGCCATCCATAAAACCTTTTATTGCAATGATGCCCTTGAAAAGAATTTTGGATACCGCGTAAAAGATATCCAGGATCCCCTGGAACTGCTGCAGCATATACATCCCGAAGACCTGCAGCAGCTGAAAGTAAGTTATGACCAGTTGCTGGAAGACGAAGGCACACGGTGGCACCGGCAGTTCCGGGTCATTAAATCCAATGGAACACTGGCCTATGTACACAGCAATGTGCTGATCCTGCGTGATGCCTCTAACACCATTTACCGGATCATTGGCGTACTGCAGGACGTTACGGAAATAATCGTTCTTCAGAAAGAACTGTCACAGGAAAAGCTTCAGCGCCAGCAATACATAACCGATACAACCATACAGGCGCAGGAAAAAGAACGGGAAGAGATCGGCAAAGAATTGCATGATAATGTAAACCAGTTGCTGGCCACGGCTAAGATCATGATCGATGCAGCCATGTCCAACCCGGCGATGCAGGATGAATTGCTGCGCCTCAGTAAAGATTCCATCATGTCGGCGATCCAGGAGATCAGGAACATATCTCATTCCATGATGCCACCTGAACTTGAGGTAGACCAGTTCATTGAAGCCATACAAAACATGGCGTATAAAATTGGTATTTCGGGAAAATGCATGGTAAGCGTAGATCTTCCACAACCTGCCGAATTACGGAATGTAACCGAGAAAATCAAACTCGCACTTTACCGCATCATACAGGAGCAGCTGACGAATATCCTCAAGTATTCAAAAGCTAAAAGAGCGTTGCTGGATATCCAGATTAAACGCAATATGGTTTTCCTGACCATTGCTGATAATGGCGTTGGTTTCGATCCTACGGTTAAACCAAAAGGAATCGGGTTGAAAAATATGGAAAACAGGGCTGAGCTCCTCGAAGGCCGCCTGCGTATTCAGTCGCGCCCTGGTCACGGATGCACCATCCGCGTCCGTATTCCGCTGGTGCCCAGCAATGAATACGTTGTTACAGCAGAGTAGGGGAAGTTCAATGTTCAGGGTCCACTGTCAACAGTCTGCAGTCGGCAGTGTAAACGGCAAGACGAAAGCGTAGCGCTTTACGTTTAGCCAATTGACACATTGATCATCGAACATTGAGCATTGAACATTTCCCTCCTTTCAACATTCAACATTCCTTGTTCCTTGTTCAATATTCCTATCTCCCCTGGCAGGGATGAGCCACAATCCAGTCTTCCACGTAAGCAATAGCGGAGGCCACAGCATGGTTACTGCTGACCGGAAGGTTGTCCGGCGAAAGCTTTCCTTTCGTAGCGAGCCATGCTTCAACTGCATTTACAGATTTGGATAACGCTGTATCCAACGGGTAATCGGTATAGCTTAAACGTAAAGCTGAAATATTTACAAAAGCTCTTTTTCCATCAACCATAAAACCGGAGTTGTTGGGATTGGATGTTTTGAAAATAGCCCTGCCTTCTGCCTCCGTGTAATGGAAACCGGCTACCGTTACATCACCATTGATAGAGCCCAGTTCGTTGCAATCATACCAGGGAATGTTGGTGCCATCGTAATTGAGGCTGTCAAAAAAATAACGGTAAGGCTGGCTGCAAATATCCGGGGCCGACTGGCAGTTACTGGAAGAATATCCATACTTGGTTCCCCATTGTCCGCCTGCATGGATTGGCGTACCGGAACATCCATCCCCCCATGCTGTTTGCTGCTGCAGTACAGCGCCGTTGCCACTGAGTTTGAGTACGGATGCATGGGCGGCCACTGCATAATTGACTGGTAATTGTCCTACGATAAACGTGTAAGACTTAACGGTAAAGGGAGCACTGAATGTTTTTGTATAAGGAAATCTGCCCGGAACAGGATTGCCGGAACCGGTACGGGGTATTTCATTATCAGTACCAACAAAAAGATGCAATTCTTTGATCATCCAATTTGCGTTGGTGGTAAAGGTGACGAACGTAATATTTTCCGGTGAGGTCCTGATCGTTACGTTACCCATGGGAACATTCTGACCGGCACAAAGCGGTACGCTCTTTTCAGAACAGTAAAACAGGTCGGCGCCAAGGTCATTGGTCATACCCAGGAGTGTACTGGAACGTATTTTTTCGGAAGGGGCTGTCAGGGGTGCGTCTTTCTGGCGGCAGGAAATAAATGATAAGGACACAGACAGGGCGGCAAGCAGGAATAATTGATTTGTTTTCATAAGGGTTAAGGGTCGATAAAATGCTATTCAATTGGGTACAGGTAAAAACACGTACAGGCATTACCGTTAAGTCTTTACCAACAGCAAAAGTTGTCCAATTATTTTTGAAAAGCAAATCTACGTATGAGGTGCTCGTACATTTACGGAATAGTATTGTAATTTTCCGTGATGCATTGTTTCCCGTGAAACATAGTGAAATCAATGCTTTCAGGGCACAGGCAATATTTTAAACGTGAAGTTTAAAAAAATATCCACAAGGCGTTGATAACGATCATCCTGTTGATTTTGAAAAATGCAGGGATAGCCAAGTAATGCAGGTTAGTAAACAAAAAGCACGGCACATCATTCAACCTGCATGTATAAAAGATGTTGCTTAAAGAACAGGTGTGTTTCTGCTTTGGATCATCAGATGACGCAACATTCGTATGAAATAAGGAGCACTATCATCTATAACAATTGTAATAAAAACCTGGTGACACGATTCAATAGCATAGACATCCGTACCAGCCGTAAAACAAAAAAGGTTGTTTTCCTTTATCAGAAGTTTATCCGGCTTTAAATGGAATAAGGTTAATGCTTCGCTCTGTTCACAATCTTTTCATCGGCATCGATGAAGTAAATTTTTTAGAACGGAAGCCGCAACATTCTATTACCTCAGTAATCTTCTTTAAGCTTTACAGGTAAAATTTTACTTTCTTCTTTTCTTTTGATAGGTCCTGTCTCGTTCAACCTGGTTATAGCTACCTTTTTACTCTCAGCGGCAAGAAAAGATTATTCTTTTATCAATGTGGATAATAAAATATTTAGCATTAATTGCTAAATTTTGTAGTAATTACCTAGCTTTACAGGGTAAAGATGCTGGGAGTACCCCGTCTGTCAGAATTGCTCGTTGTTGTGGTTAGTACCCGGTAGGCATTTGCCTGCCGGTTTTTTTCCAGATGAACCGTATGAATGAAGCGCAAAAACTATGAGCCAGAACCAAAGAATTGTCAGCCACCTCGACATGGATGCATTCTTTGTAAGCGTGGAATGCCTCAGGAATACTAAGTTGAAAGGAAAGCCTTTACTTATTGGCGGTCATTCGGACAGGGCGGTAGTAGCTGCCTGCAGTTATGAGGCCCGCAAGTTTGGTATTCATTCAGCTATGCCCATGAAGCTCGCGCGCAGGCTATGTCCCCAGGCCAACGTAATCAGCGGCGATCATGAACAATACAGCCATTACTCCTCGGTTGTTACGGATATCATCAAATCAGAAGTCCCCAGGTTTGAAAAGGCAAGCATAGATGAATTCTATATCGATATGACCGGTATGGACCGTTTTTTCGGATGCAGCAAATTCACAACAGAGCTGCGGGGTAAGATCACTAAAGAAACCGGGTTGCCCGTTTCCTACGGACTAGCCGCCAATAAAATGGTTAGTAAAGTAGCTACCAATGAAGCAAAGCCCAATGGACAACTCGAAATTCCTTTTGGCTTCGAACGCTCATTTCTTGCACCGCTGCCGATACAGAAAATGCCCATGATCGGTAACAAAACAGCCGAACAATTAAAGCAACTGGGCATAAGGATCATCAAAACATTAAGCGAAATTCCGGCCGACCTGCTCACCAGCATGTTCGGAAAAAATGGAACCGAACTATGGCGTCGTGCCAATGGCATTGATGAAACTCCGGTTACCCCTTACCGTGAGCAAAAAGGAATGGGCAAGGAAGAAACGTTTGATAAGGATACCATTGACCTGCAGTTCCTGGAAAAGGAATTATCCGGCATGACACAAAAGCTGGCCTTTGATCTGCGCCGTCAGAACCGTTTAACCGGATGCATAACCGTAAAACTGCGTTATTCCAATTTTGATACGGTCACCAAACAATGCACTATTCCCTATACGTGCTCCGATCACCTGCTGGTGCCGAAGGTGCGCGATCTGTTCCGGAAGCTGTATGACCGGCGGTTGCTGGTGCGCCTTGCAGGCGTGCGGTTTACACACCTGATTCCGGGGAGCCATCAGATCGATCTTTTCCAGGATTCGCAGGAAATGATCCGGCTGTACAAAGCATTGGACAGCGTAAACCATCAATACGGACGGTTCCTGATTATGTGGGCAAACGGACTGATAAAACCATGATCCATGTACCTGAACTGCAAAACCTATTTTAGTTACCGGTATGGTGTATTGTCCACTGAAGTACTGGTAAAGGAAGCTGCTGAACGGGGCGTGCCCGCATTGGCGCTGACGAATATCAATTCAACAGCCGACCATTGGGATTTTATGGATTTCTGCGGCCGCCAGGGCATTAAACCCATACTGGGTGTGGAGATCCGCAATGAGGATGTTCTCTGTTATATCATCCTTGCGAAGAATCTATCCGGGATCCGTACCATCAACCGGTTTCTGTCGCAGCACCTGCATATAAAAAAGCCGTTCCCAAAAAAGCCGGAACTGGATGAATCGGTCTGGATCATTTACCCCCTGGCCACAGATGAATCATCACTCCAAACCAATGAGCTGATCGGGATTCTTCCCTCCGAAACAAATAAATTATTCGGACGGAAATGTGCGCCCCAAAAATATGTGATCCGGCACTCCGTTACCTTCCTCGATAAAAAAGGACATAACCTGCACCGGTTACTGAGGGCCATTCACAAAAACATTATCCTCAGCAAACAGGTACAGGAAGATACCGCCGCTCCAGATGAATTGTTCCTTACACCGGCCGAGCTGCTGGCACATTTCAGGCAATATCCTTTTATTGTAACCAATACCTTACGGCTGATGGATAGCTGTTCCTATGAATTTGAATTCGGGACAGACAAAAACAAAAAAAACTTTTCAGCTACACCGGAAGATGACCGCATACTACTCCAAAAGCTGGCCCGGGAAGGCATGTATAACCGCTATGGTAAAAACAACCGCGAGGCCCATGAGCGCGTACTGAAAGAACTGCGCATTATAGACCAGTTAGGATTCAATGCCTATTTCCTGATTACCTGGGATATCATCCGTTATGCGCAGTCAAGGGGATTCTATCATGTAGGGCGGGGGAGCGGTGCCAATTCCATAGTAGCCTATTGCCTGGAGATCACTGACGTAAATCCCATTGACCTCGATCTTTACTTTGAACGGTTTCTGAATCCGCACCGAACCTCTCCACCTGATTTTGATATTGATTTTTCCTGGAAGGACCGTGATGAAGTGATTGATTATATTTTCAAACGGTACGGAAGTAACCATGTGGCCTTATTAGGGATGTACAGCACGTTCCAGTTCAATGCTTCTGTACGGGAACTGGGAAAAGTTTTCGGATTGCCGAAAAACGAAATAGATGCTTTGCTGAATACACGCCATGCGAAATTTTCTGAAGACCATATACAGAAGCAGATCATTTATTATGCGGCGCAAATGCAGAATTTTCCGAACTACCTGAGCATCCACCCGGGAGGCATGCTCATTGCGGAACAGTCCATTCATTCTTATACCGCTACTGAAATTCCGCCCAAAGGTTTTACCACGGCGCAGATCGATATGTTCGTAGCCGAAAAAATTGGCTTATACAAACTGGATATCCTCAGCCAGCGCGGCCTGGGCCATATAAAAGATGCCTGTGCCATCATAAGACAGAACAGGGGTATTTCGATTAATATACACGATGTGGAAGCTTTCAAAAAAGACAAAGCCGTAGCTGCAGAACTGGTAAAAGCCAATACCATCGGTTGCTTTTATATTGAAAGTCCTGCCATGCGCCAGTTACTTACAAAGCTTCGTTGTGGTGATTACCTGTCACTGGTGGCTGCCAGCTCAATCATACGCCCGGGTGTGGCGCAAAGCGGCATGATGCGGGAATATATCTACCGCTTCCATCATCCTGATAAATTTGAATACCTGCACCCGAAAATGGAAGAATTGCTTAAAGAAACATACGGGGTAATGGTGTACCAGGAAGATGTGATCAAGATCGCGCATCATTTTGGTGGCCTCGACATGGGGGAGGCCGATGTTTTAAGAAGAGCCATGAGTGGCAAATACAGGAGCCACAACCGGTTTCAGCTGATGAAGGAAACATTTTTTACCAATTGCCGGGCAAAAGGATATCCTGAAAATTTAACGGCTGAAGTATGGCGACAAATGGAATCGTTTGCCGGCTATTCTTTCTCCAAAGCACATTCGGCTTCCTTTGCCGTAGAAAGCTATCAGAGTCTTTTTCTGAAAACTCATTATCCTGCCGAATTTATGGTTGCGGTGATCAACAATTTTGGCGGTTTCTATTCAACGGAACTTTATTTCCATGAATTGAGAAGAACGGGTGCAGATGTTCATGCGCCCTGCGTAAACAACAGCGATGAACTGACCAATATCAGGGGGAATGATGTATACATTGGGTTGGGGTTGATCCAGAACCTGAAAAAGGATACGTTGGAATCACTCCTGAAACAGCGTTCCTTATCCGGGAATTTTTTATCGCTTCCTGATTTTATGGAACGTACCGGTGCAGAGCGCGAACAACTTACCCTGCTGATAAGGGCAGGTGCCCTTCGTTTTACGGGTAAGGATAAAAAGAGCCTGCTTTGGGAAGCCGCCATGCTGGCAAAAAAAATGACCCCTGTTCCCGGGGGACAAACCCTGTTCCGGGAAACCATCACAACGTTTAACCTCCCGGAACTTCATTATGATCCGTATGAAGATGCAATGGATGAAATAGAAATCCTCGGGTTTCCCTTATGCGACCCGTTCTCACTGGTTGATGCTGATCCGGCGCTGTTCATTACATCAGATAAATTTCACCAGTATTCCGGTCAAACCATTGATATACTCGGGTATTACATTACCACCAAGCCGGTTATTTCCATAAAAAGCGAATTTATGTTCTTTGGTACCTTCCTGGATTCACAAGGCAACTGGATGGATACGGTTCATTTTCCGCAGTCGGCTGACCGGTACCCGCTGAGCGGGAAAGGATTTTATCATATGAGGGGGAAAGTAATGGAAGAATTCGGCGTTTATAGTGTGGATGTGCAGTGGATGAAAAAAACCGGGCTCCGGGGCCCGGCCTTTAAAGACAACTAAACGCAACTACCTGATAGCAAAAACGTTTACTACACGCCCACTTCCTGCAGCGTAGCTTTTATATTTTGTGCAATGTGATAACGTTCTTCTGAAAGATTAACGGAAGCTATATTGTATACAAACTCTCCATCGACCACTCTCTTCTGAATAATGAAAGGATTATCCCAATCCGAATGAAGAAAAACCCAGAATGACTTTTTGCTGTAGTGCTTCGGGTCAAAGCATTTAACGGTGATATGGTCATTTTTATAAATTTTCATAAGGCGGGTATTTACTATAAAAGACGTAAAAACTACCCGCAATTCAAAGTAGTTCCTGCAATTAAAAAGTGCACCGTTTTTCCACAAAGGGCATACGTATTTTTCCGGTTATCCTGTTATATCTAATCATTATAATTAAGTACCTGTACCTCAACCGGGCCGATACGTCTGTTCATAAAAAGTAGCTGTCATAGGGCGAAAAACCTTCATACAATTCGCAACAACCCTGCAAGAATTTATTTAGCGGAAACAACCACAAGATCACTGGAAGGGGCATTTTTCACTACTATTTTCAAAGAGCAAAGAGGAGCACAAAGCAATGATTTGTTCTGCAGGCTCTATTTATATTTTAATTCAATTTAATGAAGAAATTAAGCTCTGCGCCATATCCCTATTAATGTGATGCGCCCGGCTTTTTCACCTGATGTATAAATGATGCAGACCCCTTTGTATCGCTATGGAAGCATCTTGCTATATTTAACTGATTTTACGAAATACTTATATACCGGTCTCTGCGGGAGTTGTACGGAATGATCCCAGGTTACTTGCCGAAAAAAGCTAAAATGCTGCTCAGGAGGATATTTATTTTTTTAATGTGTGTTGGTACCGGGATGTATGCCCAGGCCCAGCTTTGCCAGGGCAGCCTGGGTGATCCCATTGTTAATATCACCTTTGGTTCCGGCCAGCAAACCGGTTCTCCGCTTTCCGCCGCTACCACTTCGTACCAGTTTGTGACCAACGATTGCCCGGGTGATGGTTTCTATACGGTGCGCAACAGGACAAACAGTTGCTTTACTTCCAGCTGGCATTCCCTGGCGGCCGATCACACCGGGGACCCGGATGGTTATTTTATGCTTGTCAATGCATCTTTTCAGCCCAGTGCTTTTTATATCGATACCGTTAGCCTTACCTGCAGTGGTACTACCTATGAATTTGCTGCCTGGATGGTGAACGTACTGAAAACAACCGCCTGCGGAGGAAATGGCATAAAGCCGAACCTGACGTTCAATATTGAAAAAACAGACGGCACCGTGTTGCAATCGTACAACACAGGGAACATCAATGCCGATGCGGAAGCCACCTGGCGGCAGTACGGTTTCTTTTTTTCAACTCCTTCCGGGGTAAATAAAGTAGTACTTAGAATTACCAATAATGCTCCCGGCGGATGTGGCAACGACCTTGCCCTCGATGATATTACATTCAGGCCCTGCGGACCAAAGATCACATCAGCTTTTCCCGGGAGCGGCAACCTGAAAGAACTTTGTTATGGTGAAGGTGGCCAGGTATTATTGTCCAGCAATGTGTCTTCCGGTTACCTGAATCCATTTCACCAATGGCAAAAAAGCACCAACAATATTTCCTGGACCGATATTGCCGGCGCCAACAACATTGCATTAATAGAGAACTTTACGGATCAAACCCCTGTTGGTAATCATTACTACCGGCTCGCCGTAACCCAGCCTGAAAACATTACTTCACCGGTGTGCCGCGTTGTTTCAAGCGTGCTGACGGTGAAGGTGCATGCAAAGCCGGTGACCTTTGTTTCCAATAACGGTCCTGCCTGTGAATACCGGCCCGTTATTCTTACCGCTACAGGTGGAAATGGGTACAGTTGGAAGGGTGTTGCCGGGTTTACAGCCAACGGTGCCCATACAACCATTCAGCATCCAACCATCACTCATGCGGGAACCTATTATGTCCAGGTCACCAATGCCGCTGGTTGTAAAACCCTTGATTCCACTATTGTAATCATCCATCCAAAACCTGTTGCAACAGTTAGTCCACTGGTGCAAACCGTATGTGCCGGCGATAGTGTGCAGCTTACCGCAGGTGGCGGAACTTCCTATTCCTGGTGGCTAAAACCTGGCATTTCCCAACCCGGTTCACCTGCCCCGAAAGCAGCACCTGCCGATTCTGTTTTATACACGGTGGAAGTATCCAATAGTGCAGGATGCAAGGATACAGCTTCTGCAAAAATAGATGTACTGCATCTTCCGAAAGTAAATGCGGGGCCTGATCAGTCCTTGCTTGAGGGAAGATCTGCTCACTTGAATGGAAGGATAACGGGATCTGATTACGATTATAAATGGACACCTCCGTTTCACCTTACCAGTGCGCAGACCTTACATCCTACTGTTCGTCCCGATGTGGATACGGCTTATATCCTGACGGCTGTTTCCAATGCAGGCTGCGGACAATCGAGCGATACGGTGCGCATACGGGTATATAAAGAAGTAAAGGTTCCGAATGCATTTTCTCCCAATGGTGATGGCATTAATGATACCTGGACCATGCCCGCCCTTCATGCATACCGTTCCTATACCATCAGTATTTATAACAGGCATGGGCAGGTTGTATACGCTGCAAAAAATAACCCCCGTCCCTGGGATGGTCAATCAGGTGGCAAACCAATACCGCAGGGAACTTATTATTATATTATCCGCCTGGATGATTCCGGGATACAATTAACCGGTTGGGTATTGATCATCAGGTAAAATTGTTTCACGCCAAGGCGCAAAGTGAATAAGTCGCAAAGACATGCAGGGAATCCACTTAATTGGCCTGAAAATTTTGCGCACAGAGATTAGGAGTACACAGAGAATAATTTAATCGACTTTGATCCGAGTAACCTATCAAAACTCCTTTTCTCTCTGGTAATCCTCATATCTGTGTTCTCTTTAACCTCCGTGCGAAATAATTTTTGCGCGAAACTCCCTAATTTTAAGAACCTTCAAATAAATTGAAATGATACGTTGTATACGATTGATAAATTATTTTTTTCCTGCTTATATACTTGTTCGTCCTCTACTTATTTATCGTCTGGTACATTCATCTGTTTGTATTATTCTGCTCACTTTTCTTTCATCTTTTTCCGATCCGCATATTCCGGGTACGTATACCAAAACCAAAGATGGCGTTATTGTATTTCCCAATCCCCGGCTGTCGGGTCATGCACAGGTGGTAAAGCTGCAGGTTGTTTCCCACAACATTATCAGGGTTTCAGCACTACCCGCAAAAGATGCAATTCTTTCCAAAAGTCTTATTACGGTGTATACACCCGATACTTCTGTACGTTGGACGCTGATCCCGGGAAAGGAGTCCGTTGTGGTGCGTACAAAATTATTGTCAGCAACTATTTCGCTGCAATCGGGTTTGGTTTCTTTCAGTGACGGAACAGGGAAGAAGATCTTATCAGAAAGCACCATGGGCCGGGAAATAAAACCGGTGGTTTATGAAGGACAACGCTCGTATGCGGTAAAGCAAAGTTTCAGCACATCAACCGATGATGCTTTTTATGGATTAGGCCAACACCAGGATGGACAATTCAATTACCGGGGCAACCAGGTATTGCTGTTCCAGAATAACACCGAAGTTGCGGTACCCTTTTTAATTTCCAATAAGTCTTACGGCCTGCTTTGGAATAATTATTCAATTACACAAGTGGGAGATGTGCGGCCATTCAGACCCCTTTCCAGCCTGATGCTGTTTTCCAAAAAAGGGGAGCAGGGTTGGTTAACCGCAACCTATGCAAATGATGCCGGGAAACGGGAAGATCTACTGATGGAAAAAGCAGAATCAGCTATTAATTATGAATTTCTCAATGATTCAAAACGATTTCTACCCGCAGAATTCAACCCGTCACGCGGTATCATTACCTGGGAAGGAAGTATGGTTTCCCATTTTGAAGGAGTGCATAAATTCAGGTTCACGTATGGAGGTTATCTTAAAGTTTGGCTGGATGGAAAGCTTGTTGCCGACCGGTGGAGGCAATCATGGAACCCGGGGGCTGCACTGATTGACCTGCCTATGCAAAAAGGAAAGAAAGTCCCGGTAAAAATTGAATGGATACCGAATGGTGGAGAATCTTATATAACTGCTAAATGGATGGAACCTATTGCTGCCGGTGAAGAAAATCAATTTGCTTTTCAGTCGGAAGCAGGCAAGGGGCTGGATTATTATTTCATTTATGGAAAGAACATGGATGAAGTGATCTCGGGTTACCGCAAACTAACCGGTAAGGCAACCATGATTCCGAAATGGGCCCTGGGCAAGTGGCAGAGCCGTGAACGCTATAAAACACAAAAGGAAGTATTGGAAACCGTTGCCGAATTCCGGAAAAGAAGAATCCCGCTCGATAACATTGTACTGGACTGGAGCTACTGGAAAGAGGCCGATTGGGGCAGTCAGGATTTTGACACATCCCGGTTTCCTGCACCTGACAGCATGATCCGTGTATTGCACGACCAATACAAAACACATTTCATGATTTCCGTTTGGCCAAAGTTTTACGAGGGCATATCGGCATATAATGAATTTGATGAGAAAGGATGGTTGTACAAAAGAAACATTTCCGACCGGCAGCGCGACTGGATCGGCAAGGGTTACGTTTCTACTTTTTATGATGCGTTTAATGAGGCCGCGCAGAAAGGGTTCTGGGACCTGATCAGCAAAAAACTTTTCTCAAAAGGAGTTGATGCCTGGTGGATGGACGCATCGGAACCGGATATCCTTTCCAACGTTACGCCCGAAAAACGGAAAGAACAGATGGCTCCGTTGGCAGCCGGCATTGCTGCGGAATACCTGAATGCTTACCCGCTTCAAAATGCAAAAGGAATTTACGAGGGGCAACGGGCAACCAGTCCTGATAAGCGTGTGTTCATTTTAACCCGGTCAGCTTTTGCGGGGATGCAACGCTACGCGGCCGCAACCTGGAGTGGTGATATTGCATCCAGGTGGCACGATATGCAGGCACAGATTCCTGCCGGGGTCAATTTTTCCATGTCAGGGCTTCCTTATTGGACCATGGATATCGGGGGCTTTGCCGTGGAATATAAAAACGAAAACGCAAAAGGTGAGGAGCTGGAAGAATGGCGTGAGCTGATGAACCGTTGGTACCAGTACGGTGCTTTTGTTCCTTTGTTCCGTGTTCATGGCCAGTTTCCATTCCGTGAGATCTACCATACAGCGCCCGAAGATCACCCGGCCTACCAGGGCATGTTGTATTATGATCACCTGCGTTACCGGTTGATGCCGTATATCTATTCGTTGGCAGGCATGTGTTATCATAAAGATTATACCATGATGCGCGGGCTTGTTATGGACTTTCCAAAAGATCCAAAAGTGACGAACATTGGTGACCAGTACATGTTTGGTCCATCTTTACTGGTAAACCCGGTTTATGAATACAAAGCCCGCAACAGGAATGTTTACCTGCCGGCAGGACAGGGTTGGTACGACCTTTACTCCGGGCGTTACCACACCGGAGGGCAGAGCATAAATGCAGGTGCGCCTTATGACCGCATGCCGGTATATGTAAAAGAAGGATCCATCATTCCTTTCGGTCCGGAATTACAATATACCGATGAAAAACCCGCGGACACCATTTCACTTTACGTGTACACCGGTAAGGATGCAACATTTACGCTGTATGAAGACGAAGGAACAAACTACCAGTATGAAAAAGGCCGGTTTACTACGATACGTTTTGATTATAATGAGGCAACAAAAACATTGTCGATTGGTGATCGTGAAGGAAATTTTCCGGGAATGCTGAATAAAAGAATATTCAATATCATCCCGGTAGGTAAATTACAAAACACGCCTCTCGGTTTCCATACAAAAGGAATGTTACTCTCTTATGATGGCAAAAAACAGGCAGCCAGAATTGTTTTGTAAAACCATTTAAGTAAAACTCTTCAGTTCATTCATGGAATAAAAGTTGTTGCTCTATGACCGGCATACGATAGGCCGATAGATACAACAAAATAAAAATGGCTAAGGAAAAAAAAGTTAACAGGGAAGCTTCCTGTCCCGTTCCCAACGGAACATTGTTGATAGTAGGAGGAGGTGAAGATAAAGGCAACAATTCTGATAAAAGGGAGACAGACGATGACAGTACACCACTTGAGGTGTTAAAGAGTTTTATTGAACTCATTCCGAATAAAAAACCCATCATTGAAGTCATTACTACGGCCAGCAGTGAGGGCGATGAAGCATTTGATGATTATCGGAAATCATTTAATGAGATAGGTGTGAAGGAAGTGCGTCATATTCATCATACGGCCCGTAAGCAGTTACTGGAAGATTCAATGGCTGAACGGCTGCAGGAGGCAGATGCCGTGTTTATGAGTGGCGGCGACCAGTTGAAACTGACATCCATTTACGGTGGCACTTCTTTTCTGCGCATACTAAAAGAAAGATACATTTATGATGAACTGGTCATTGGGGGAACCAGTGCAGGCGCCATGGCCATGTCAACACCCATGATCTATGCCGGCAGTAAAGAAGTACAGCAACTGACCAGTGCCGTTAAAGTAACTACCGGATTGGAATTTTTAAAGGATGCTTGTATTGATACTCATTTCGTTGACCGCAGCCGGCTGGTCCGGATGGCCCAGGTAATTGTAACCAACCCAAGCTGCATCGGCATCGGGATTGAAGAAGATACCGCCATAATAGTTCGTAATGGGCTGGATGCGGAAGTTGTGGGAACAGGAATCGTAATTATCGTGGATGGTTTTCATATCGGGGAATCCAACATTTACGAGTTCACCTCCGAAAAACCGGTTTCCATCCGCGACCTGAAAATTCACCTTTTATCAAGAGGGGATAAGTACCGTATTCCGCAATGTAACCCTCCTCATATTTAATCACCCGGATAAATGCCAACACCTACATACCCATCTGAAGTTTTCCATCCGCGGTGCATACGGTCGGCTCTGAAATGGAAAGCTATATTTCCTTCAGGATCTGCACCAATAACACCCATATCACCTTTTTCATCTCCGCATTTTTCCTGGATGAAATAGCGGCAGGCTTCTTCAAGAGAAAGACCTTTGTATTCCATTAAAGAGGATATGTGAAAGGCAGATACGTTCCTGATATGCAATTCACCATCGCCGGTGGTGGATACCGCGCAGGTTTTATTGGAAGCGTAAGTGCCGACTCCTATCATGGAAGAATCACCGATGCGTCCCTCTTTTGCATACTCCGTTCCTCCTGTGGAGGTGGCGGCCGCCACATTTCCGTGCTGGTCTACCGCTGCAGCACCAACGGTGCCATGCATTTTATAATTGAGATGCAATTTGATTGCATCGTTTGTTTTTTCTTCCTGTTCTTTTTTTGCTTCTGCATAAGAATCATACTGGTGCTCGGTAATAAAATAAGAATCGGGTTCTATGGATGCATTTACCTCGCGGGCAAAATTAGTGGCGCCATGGCTTCCTATATAAATATGCCCTGTTTTTTCCATTACAGCCTTGGCAAGCGAAACAGGATTTTTTACATTCTTTACGATGGCTACCGCACCTGAATTCCGGTTTCGCCCGTCCATAATGGAAGAACAAAGCTCCACTTCACCGGCAGCGTTGATTGCGGCACCCCGTCCGGCATTGAAAAGAGGGTTGTCTTCCATGGTGCGCACAGCCGCTTCTACCGCATCTATAGCAGTCCCACCGTTTTCCAGAACCCGGTAACCGGCATCCACTGCCTGCTGTATGCCTTGCTTATACCCGCTTATGTTCTTTTTAATATGGTCCGAATCCGGGCCGGCACCTCCGTGTATGATAATGGCAAACTTTCCCATAGTATATGTTTATCGTTCCGTGATCGTTTCCGCATTCAACCGCGATATTTCCTGCGTTATCATTTGCACCAGCTCACCATAATTGTCTGCATCGCTTACCCATATTTTCCCCTTGCGCCGCATGACGATTTTATCCGGGATAAACTCCCCGTTTATAGTACAACGGCCCGAGTTCAGGCGAAGTATGTAGGCATCGCTTTCCTGGCGGTGCACATCATAGGTGACCGGTTGATTATGGTGATGAATCAGGATCTGTAAAGCCATCTTATTTTTTGTTTGATAAAAGTTAGTGAAGCACTGCTATCCTTTTTTTGCGGCACAGAACTCCCGTAAATAAATATCGTACGTGTCAGACTTGGTCATAATATGTACCTGCAAATTGGCGACCGAAATCGGCATGCCGTTCCGGATGTCCGCAATATTGTTATGCTGGATGCTGCTACCGTCGAGTATCACCACGCTGCTGGAGCCTATCGCCCGCAGGCGGGTTCCTTTTTCGATAATGATCCCCGTATCTTCATCGAGCCCGATACCAACAGCCCCCGGTTGGGCGGCAATGGCCTGTACCAGGCGTCCGAAGCGCCCACGCGCATCGAAATGCGTATCGATCACCGCACTTGGCAACAACCCGAATCCAATGCTCAGCTCCACTACACCTTTCATATAAGCCCTGGATTCATCACCCCCGCATATCATTGTATTGCTCATTGCTGCCGCACCTGCACTGGTACCGGCTACGATAAAATGCTCGTCCATGTACCGGTCCTTTATGATCTCCATGAATTCCGTTCCGCCCAGTATGGAACATAAGCGCAGTTGATCCCCACCTGAAAAAAGAACGCAGTTGCAACGCTGCAACCGCTCGATGGTCTTTTTGTTATCGGCCTGGTACCGATTGGAGATTTTGAGGTGACCGATTTCCCCGCACCCCAGTTTGCGGAAAGCTTTTTTGTAGATACCGGCTACTTCATCCGGAATAGAGGAAGCAGTGGTCACAATTTCAATACGGGGATCCATTTTTTTTCCGGACAATTCTACAATTTGCTTCAGGATCCCTTCCGTAAAAAAATCCAGGTTGTTTTTATGATTCCTCTCTTCTTCAATTCCCTTGTCTTCGGCACCACCAACCGCAATTAAATAACCCTTCGGATGCGTCATGCTTAAAGTTTCAAAAAAGTATGCCACTTGTTTAAAAATAAAACAATGAGTGGCAGCAAAAACTGGTACAAAATTTTGCTGTATAAGTACAGTACCAAACTTGTTATATGAAACTTCTGGAGACGAAAGTGCTGAAGGGACCGAACTACTGGTCTGTAAACAGGCATAAATTAATTCAGTTAACACTGGATATTGAAGAGCTGGAACAAACACCTACCAATAAAATTCCCGGCTTTTACGGGCGGCTGAAAGCAAAACTGCCCTCGCTTTATGAACACCGCTGCAGTGAAGGTGTTCCCGGCGGATTTTTCATGAGGGTTGAAGAAGGCACTTATATCGGGCATGTAGTGGAACATGTAGCGCTGGAAATACAAACTCTTGCCGGCATTGATACCGGTTTTGGACGTGCACGTTCAGCGGGCAAACCCGGTGTTTACCATGTAGTGTTTTCCTATGAAGAAGAAAAAGAAGGCCTCTATGCTGCTCATGCAGCCATAAGGTTGGTGGAAGCCTTGATAAAAGGAGAGGAATACCATCTGCAACCGGACCTGGACGAGATCCGCAGGTTGTGGGAAAAAGAAAAGCTGGGACCCAGTACAGGTTCTATAGTGGACGAAGCCATAAAGAGAGACATACCTTTTATTCGCCTTGATAAAAATGCCTTTGTACAACTGGGCTATGGCAAAAAGCAAAAGCAGATCCAGGCCACCATTGCCAGTACAACCAGCCAGATCGCTGTTGAAATTGCAGGTGATAAGGATGAAACAAAAAGAATATTAACAGAGGCAAATATCCCTGTGCCCCTGGGTGTCATTGCCAGTGATGTGGAAAGCCTTCAGGAATGCATTGACGAGGTGGGATATCCTGCAGTGGTGAAACCTTTGGATGGGAATCATGGAAAAGGTGCTACAATAAATATTACCGGGCCCGAGGAATTGCGTACAGCCTTCGAAAGGGCAAAAGTTTTTTCGAGGAATGTAATCATTGAGCGGTTTATCCAGGGAAATGATTACCGCGTACTGGTTATCAACAATAAATTTGTAGCTGCCGCACTCCGTACACCGGCTTCCGTAACAGGTGATGGAAAACGTACGATCCAGGAACTTATTGATCTTGAAAATGAAGACCCGCGCCGTGGCAATGGGCATTGTAACGTGCTGACCAAACTCGATGTGAATGACATCACGCGGGAGATGATGAAAAAGGATGGGATCACCCTGGATACGGTTCTGGCTGAAGGACGGGTATTTTACCTGAAACCAACGGCAAACCTGAGTACCGGCGGAACAGCAACGGATGTTACCGATACGGTCCACCCATCCAATATTTCCCTATTTGAACGCGTTGCCCGGATCATTGGATTGGATATCTGCGGTATCGATGTTATGGCTTCAACTCTTGAAAAACCCATCAGGGAAACCGGTGGCGCCATACTGGAAGTAAATGCCGCTCCCGGATTCCGCATGCATGTTGAGCCAACACATGGTACGCCACGAAACGTAGCCAGGCCTGTTGTGGATATGTTATTTCCGTTCAATGATAACGGCCGCATTCCTATAGTAGCCGTTACAGGCACCAACGGAAAAACGACTACTACCAGGCTGATCGCGCACATTGCCCGGCACTCAGGATATTACACAGGGTTTACCACAACGGATGGAATATATATAAATGGCGAACTGCTGGTTACCGGCGATTGCTCCGGACCAAAATCTGCGCAGTTTGTTTTAAAAGACAAGTGTGTGGATTTTGCCGTCCTGGAAACAGCGCGCGGTGGCATGCTAAGGTCCGGACTTGCTTTTGATAAATGTAATTGCGCCGTTGTAACCAACGTTGCCGAGGATCACCTCGGAATTGGCGGTATAGATACCATTGAAAAGCTGACCCGGGTTAAAGCCATCGTTCCGGAGAGTGTTTGCCGCAGTGGCTATGCAGTGTTGAATGCCGATGATGACCGTGTGTATGCCATGCGTGAAAATCTCGATTGTCATGTGGCGCTTTATTCCATGTATGCGGATAGCATCCGGGTTGACCGCCATTGCGAAGCCGGTGGACTGGCCGCCATCTATGATAATGGCTATATCCTTATCCGCCAGGGCAACCAGCTGATACCGGTAGAGGAAGCAGTAAACATCCCGATTACATTTAATGGTAAGGCTGATTTCAATATTGCCAACGTAATGGCTGCCTGCCTGGCGGCGTATACAAACGGCATTACCGTAAATACCATCCGCCTGGCCCTGAAGTCTTTTATTCCTTCGGTGGAAACAACGCCCGGCCGGCTCAACATGTTTGAGTTTGATGAGTTCAAAGTAATGCTTGATTACGCGCACAACCCGCACGGATTGCGCGCACTCGGTAAATTCATAAAGTCTTTTGATGTTACATCCCGCACGGGTGTCATCACCGGAGTAGGTGACCGGAGGGATGAAGACATCATTGCCGTGGGTGAGGAAGCTGCACGTATTTTTGATGAAATCGTTATCCGGCTTGATGATGACCTGAGGGGACGTAACGCGGATGAATTGGTGGCGCTGCTGACGAAGGGTATACAGAACATTGATGCTTCAAAGCCCATTGCTTTTACCCATACGGAATGCGAAGGAACAGAATATGCCATCAGGCATGCAAAAAAGGGTTCACTGATTGTGATCCTGGTTGATGATGTGCAGAAGATCCAGGATCATATAAAAAATTGCCTGCATAAAAACATGGGCAAATATGCCAGAGAGCGGCAGGTAACAGCCTGATTCAATATTATAAACTATAAAGCCGGGATCTTTGCTCCCGGCTTTTTTTAGCACAGGTCAACTTGAAAATTATTTTTAGAAACCCTGTTCTTCCTGCTTACGTACTTGCAAATTCTGAAACTCTATGATGCATGCGTGGATGATTACAAGACTTGCTCTTCATTTAAATGCAAAAAGTATTGATTCAAAAAATATTCAGGCAGACAGGATTAACATAGTACATGGCAAACTATTTGGAAGATACATTGTTGTTTAAACAACTTAAATAAATACCATGAGAAGAGTTATTGTCCTTGGAGCGATGGCGCTGGCTGTATTAAGTTTCATGTATAGCTGCGGAAACAATACGGCCAACACAGACAGCAGTAATTATGATTCAACTTTAGGTACCCATGGTAATAACAGTGTCTATAGCGACACCACAACGCCCACCGGAACTGTAACAGGAACTACGTCCGGGATGGGAACAGGTGCCAATACCGGTACAACAAGTAGTACCGATACAGCAACAACCAAGGGTACCACTGGAACAACCACAACGGGAACAGGCACAAAAACCGGTAATCGCGGTAACAGCGGCACATCCGGTCGCGATTCACTTTAAAACCGATCCGTATACCTTATCGTGAGGGCCAGGCAACGAAGCTAATGATCTGTGTTACCCGATGACTGGCCGCTCACAACTAATTAAACACAGCCCCGTATCACAACGGGGCTTTATAATGTAACCGCCCGGCACAATGAAATAACCAGGCAGCCAAACAACCCAGATCTTTATATCCCGATTGACTCTATCTCCGCTATCAGAATTTCCGGTTCAAACCATAAATCCATAACACATTCCTAAAGAGACCGGCGTTCCCCGAATACTTTCTACCTTATAAAATCCCGTCATTTATCCTTTTTCCCTATCCGTGTAATCCGTGATCCAATAATTAGGTTGAGGTTACGGTTAAGGTTGAGATGCATTTGTAAAGCTCCGCCGGAGCTTTTGTTTCCTGCGTATAATTATTTAATCCATGTAATCCGTGCAATCCGTGATCCTGTTTCTCCCTTTCATCTCCCGCCTGACCAACACAGGATCTGATCCATATTAACCACACACCGCTTAATCTTCACCAACCCCTTAATCCGCGATCAGAAAATGAATGGGTGCGTGAACAAATCGATATCCGTGAAATCCGTGTAATCCGTGATCCATTCCTTAAATCCGTGATCCCAATATCCTAATCTGCGATCAAAACAAAGGGGCTCCTCAATGAGGAGCCCCTGATGGTAACTGGCAGTAAAGTAAAATGACTACTGAACGTTTTCTTCGGGTTTACATAACTTCACTATCACCACGACGGCTTCTTCCCGACTTCTGGCCACCCTTACGGCCGGCCTCGCGGGCTTCCTGTGAATTCCACTCATGTGCCACCCCTTGCTGGTGAGCAGCGCGACCACCCTGGCTGGCGATCTCTTTCTGGCGTTCCGGACTCATGGCAGCAAATCCGCGGTTTGATTTACGGGTTTGATTTCCCTGCACGTTTTGATTCTCTGACATACTCTTTGGTTTAAAATAAAAACAATGATTGACCAATTTGGTTTAATGAATTATTCCTTTATAAGGGCAAAGTATAGTCCAGCCTTATACAAGCGTAAAAATGATAAATCAATAGCTGTAAACAGCATTCATATCTACAATTCTTTGATATGTAAAGTAGTTATGAGTAGGCTCTGCACCAATGCCTGAATACAAAATATTACCGCTGAGTTATACAGGCTTTAAACCTCATTAACCGGGAATACTAAAAAATAATGTTGTGAATAACCTTTAGAGAGAGGGAAAACAGGAGGATTTAGCTAAATGCCGCAGGATTTGTTTAAAATGATTTTATAATCTCCTTTTCTTATATAAACAATTATTGCGCTCAGCTAATTTTCTATTAAGGCAGCCTGTAGACTTTTTACTTTTATAGTTTGCCCTGAAAATAATTTACTGAATAGTTATTAAAACCAGTCTAGGGATAAACAATACGTCAAGCGACCTTTGGAGTAGATACCCGCTGGTTCGCTGATTTTTCTTCCTGGATATACCGGGATAGAGCATCATCAAGCGTAGGCAATAAGTGACCTCTTTCGGACCCCAGCACACTGTACGGCGGCCGGGTAGCGGGAAATTCCAATTCTTCCCCGGGAACCGGGTCGATAAATGTTTTATCCAGCTGGTAATGTTCGGCAACCATATAAGACAGTTCTGCCCAGGTAACAGATCCCTGGTTGGCCAGGTGCCAGATGCCTGTTTCATCATCAATCAGGAGATCCAGCGTTGTATGCACCAGGTCGGGAACATAGGTAGGGGATATGGTAATATTATTGGCTACTTTGATCCGTTCAAATTGCGACAGACTTTTGCGCACATAATGAACAAAATTGTATTCATCCCAGGGACCAAAAAATGCACTGGTTCGGATAACCAGTGATGAAGGTGCTTCCTTCAGAACCATCTCTTCGCAATGGGCCTTGCTTTTACCATACGTGTTCAGCGGACTAACCGGATCGCTTTCCAGGTATGGTGACCCCTTTGCGCCGTTAAACACCAGGTCGCTTGAAAATGTAACCAGCTTCACGCCTTTCCTATGAGCAATGGCTGCCAGGTGGCCCGGGCCGGTTGTATTATCACGGTAACACTGTTCACATTCTCTTTCGGCATCATCCACACGAACATAGCCTGCAGCATTGATGATCGCCCAGGGACGGTAAATGTCGATAATGCTTTCCACCGATCCGCGGTCGGAAATATCGCAATCATCACGTCCAACCAGTTTAAAAGGTATCTCGCGATCTTCACACACTTTTGCAAACGCTTTACCGAGTGTGCCGCGCTTACCGATGATCAGGACCGGGTTGCGTTCTTCCTCTGTCCTCATTTTAATATTTTTTTGCTTTGGTTCCAGGTAATACCGAGAGTCACGCATCCACCAGCCATCGGTTTTAGCGAGGTGATGATGATCGCAATCCTGCCCTTCGACTACCTCACGGATGTAACGGGCCAAGGCCGTAGGCCGGGGTGTTCCGTTTCGGAGGTCAAAGGCACCCGGTTCATAAATTCCTTTGGGTTGAGTAAGCAGCTTATTCCAGCCGTACGAACCTAGCATTGCCCATGTGGTAACACCCTCAATCTTTACGCCCTGCTGCGTTAACCGGTTACAGGCTGTCCATACATGCTTGAACCAGCGAAGCTGTTCTTCGCGATGGCAATGAAGATGTACTTCCGTGACCGCCATAGGCTGCTGGTACCGGTCCCAGGCTTCTTTCAACAACGCTTCAACACCCGTTTCTTCCGATGTTTCCACGCGCACAACTTCCACATCCGCATACCGGTGGCGCTTGTTGCCTCCATGAACATGCGGGGGATAGAGGTGCAGGCGTTCGTCGAGGAATCTTTCAGATGTTACATAATGATTCCACCCGAAAATATCAGGTGTGCAAACATTTTCCTGGAAAAACTGGAGTTCACTTTCGGGGATGTCAAGGTCTTTTAAATACTTCCAAAGCAGGTGTCCCTTTTTCACATGGCCACAAAGGAGATCATAGGTTAGCCAACGGCGTTCGTTCTCAAATTTTGCCTGGTAATTCAGCTTTGGTGTACTGTATGTTTTTCCGAGGTCTTCCGTTTGTACCAGCTTTGCAGCCGGATTAACCTTGCGGATCTCCTGCATGGAAAGCACAACGCCTTTCAACTGGTTCAGCAACATGAGGATAAAGCTTTCCGCATCGCGGGCATGAGGATACCAGAAACCGTAAAGGCCACTGAAGCGTGCGGTGGTGAGCGGTTCGTTCACCGGTGTGTAATATTGTATCCAGGGAAATTTTTCTGATACCTGCCTCGCATAAGCTGCCAGCTGGTAAGGAAATTCTTTATCAAGTAAATTGGTAAAAATCGGTCCGCTGCCGTGATGGACGAGTCCTGCAATGACATCTATGCCTTTTTCACGCAGCGTTGTTAACTGTCCTTCCGTCCAGGTCCAGTCGATCACAGTATCCTTTTGGGGCTGATGCTTTTCCCATAGAATAGGATAGCGCAGTTTTTTAACGCCGATTCCGGCTATATGTTGGAGATCTTCCGGACGATGGTAATGTCCGCTGTACTCGAGCTGATCGAAGTATTGTTTTTTAACCCTGTTGATGGTGCATTCGATTCCTCCCCAGATTTCGGGAGCGCACGGCTGTATTTGTGAGTCCATTGACATATGATTCCGGTTGTCCTTTTGTAATGTGGTTGATCACGCATGGGCACTACCGATCCATACTGAAACATTGGTTGTCGAACGGACACCAGTGTTCGAAGGGTGCACGTATTGGAATGTGTGTTTACAGGGGTACAGAAAAATAGGGCAGGGTCAAAGAGGGTTAAAAAAGGGCAGGTTACAACCGATTTCTCGGGATAGTTGCCACTGTTTGCACGATTGATTCTTTGTTTTTCTTTCTGTAAATCCTGGCTATCGTTATTCGTGCAAACAGGTCAACCGACCGGAAAATCAGACATAAAGTTTTTCCTTCACTTTGCCTTTCAGCGCCGCAGATTGCTCCAGTGAATTCTCGATGAGACGCACCATTTTGCTCCAGGTACGGTCCCATGAATTACCCATGAGAAATTCATCAACTTTCTTCAGCCAGGCACTCTTGCGCTTCCTGGCAAGTTCCTTTTCTGCAGCTTTGATAAATTCATCGGCATTGTTGACAATATGCACCAGCTTATTATCGCCGTAAGGACGTACCACATCACGAATTGGTGTGGAGATCACAGGCTTTCCGGCAGCGAGGTATTCCGGTGTTTTTGTTGGACTGATGAACTTTGTAGATTCATTCATGGCAAAAGGAATAATTGCAATATCCCATCCTGCAATGTATGAGGGAAGTTCTTCATATTTTTTACCGCCGAGATAATGAATGTTCTCTGTGCGGGGAAGTAAGGCATGATCAATTTTTACAACCGGCCCGAGGATCACAAACTGCCACTCGGGTTTTCTGCGGGCCACTTCACCAAGCAAGTCGATATCAAAACGCTCGTCAACTACTCCGAAGAATCCAAACCGTGGACCGGCAACAGGCGCCTGGTCTGCAGGATCTTCTTTTACTGTGCGGGCAATTCCGAAATGATGTTTATCGATGCTGCTGGGAAAAGAATGAATATTATGATGCGCATCTTTTTTAGATTCATAGATGCAATGTCCGCCGGTGAATACAACATCGGCACGCTTGAATAAATCTTTCTCGCGGATCGTAAGTTCGGGAGGCGCAAACTTGAAAGCGGAAAGTTCATCCATGCAATCATAGATCGTAAGTTCGGGAGCAAGATGATTGGTGAATGGAAGCGCCATCGGTGTATAATACCAAACGAAATAGCGGTTAATCTTCATCGTTTCGAGAAGATTGTTTAACATTTTCCGTTGTCGGTTGTGCGACTCGGTTTCCGTCAAACCATGTTTGAGGTGCGGCGTAACGACAAAAACATTGTTACAATTTTCGATATGTAGTTTCTCTTCTCCATCGTGATGAATAGGCTCTTCAAAAAAGAAAACACGCTGATGTTTTGAAAACCTGGTAAGCAGGTGTTGCGGCCTTTGAAAAACGAATCCCCATCTTAAGTGGGAGAAACAAACCAAATCGATATCGTGCAGGAAAGCACAGGAGACATCTTCAATATTCTTTATCATGCATCTATTATTACTATTTACATGCCAACCATTTTTTAAATTAGAATCTATAACTCGATGAATCTGTTAGAGTTCAAGTGTAGAAATTCATCCTCACCATTAAACAGTTTCAACAGCAATTACGCTGTTTTGGCAAGCTGCTGGCGAATGGCATGCACGATAAACGGAAGCACCATGTTCAGTTGTAAATACCGTAGTTGAATTTCATGTGGCAGAAGATCAAAATCTTTTACTATCTTGCGGCAATTTTTTTCTCCGCATAAACATTTCATGGTCCAACTTCGTTCAAGCATGGAGGTGGAATAATCCCAGAACATCTCTTCACCAGGCTGAATATTTTCCAGCGCAATGAATTCCATGTTGGTAGTTACGGCGCAATTGGGATTACACGAGTGATTGGAGTATAAAAAAGGAGTTTCACATATGATATAATCATCAATGCCGATCTGCAGTGAATGACTTTCTTTTTCACCAAGTTTCTTGGTAGCGTTAAAGTCAAGTGATTCACCTTTGATGGTATATAGAACTGTTCCTGCAGGGATGAATTCTCTGGCAAAGATACCTCGGCCGTATTTCGACTCCCTGACATCCATCAGATCTTCTCTGACTGTATGCATTCCTCTTATTTGGTTCAAAATTTACAAATGATGTTCCATAAAAAACAAATCACAACAGAAAAAAATTTAATTCATGAAAAAAGCCCCCGTTTTGCGGAGGCTTTCTTTACTATAATTACATAGAGCTTATGCTACTTTCTTCAGTTGTTTGCGGCTGGCTGCTTCCTGCAGAAAGCTTTTCAAAAAGGCAACTTCATCAGGCAGGTAGGCTTCACCGTTGGTGCGGAAGATATCATGGAACCAGAGCTCGGGCTCATTTTCATAGGTTTTTTCCCAAGAATCCCAGGGGCAATGCGTTTGTGATTTACCCGCAACCAGTCCCCAGTTGAACGCTCCGACTTTATATTTTTCCATCAGCGGTAGAATTTCCTGGAACGTGCTGTCGAACGGACGGGCCATGTACTCGGTGCAAAGCATCGGGCGGTTGTACCGCTGGATCGAGATCAGGCGCTGCTCCAGGCTGTCCTTGTCTTCGTAGTTGTGGAAAGAAATAATATCGGAATGCGTGAACATATAATGATCCAGTGCAGATACACGGTGGCTGCAATGCCAGTTCTCCTGCCAGGGCGCCATGGTTACCGGCTGCATTGGATTGATCACGCGAACCCAGTTGATGGTCTTCTTCAGCAACTGCATGGAAAGCTCTGCCTTATGGGCAATGTAATCGTCGTCTTTATAAGAAGCGATGTTCATGTTGTCGGGCTCATTGAAGAGATCCCAGATCAGAACACGATCGTCAGCCTTAAAATGAGAAACAATACCCGTTACATAACTGTGCAGGTCATCGTAACGGTTCGGATCATTCAACACATCATACCCGGGGCACTGAACCCATCCGGAATTATGCACATTGTGACGCGGCTCAGGCTGCTTGCCCAATTTTGGGAACGGATCCCAAACAGCGTCAAACAATACCAGCATGGTTTTGATTCCGTGTTTGGAAGAAATTTCCAGGTACTCTTCAATCCTGGCCAGAAACCCGGCCTTATCCTGTTCCCAGAGGAGATGGTGCAGGAACACGCGGGCTACATTAAAGCCAAGCCCGGCTGCCCATCCCAATTCCCGGTCAATAATTTCAGGCGAGAAGGATTCTTCCTGCCACATTTCAATCTGGTTAATGGCGTTGGAAGGGATGTAGTTGCATCCTACAACCCAGCCATGCTGGTCGAACCATTCCTGTGCTTTTTGCTCTGGCCATCTGTAGGCTAATTCGGGGTCGTGATCCAAAAAAGGGTTGGATACTTTGGTGGTTACCATAACTAGGATAGTTAGATTAATTCGGGTTAAAAATTATACTTCAAAATAAAAGCATATGCGAAAAGGTGCAAGCCCGATTTCTTCAACGTACCTATTTTGTCGGTGAAACCTATGTTATTATGGATGAGAACGGAATTCATTGATTTTAAACGGAATTATGGCGTTTTCGGATACTTAATCCGGATCATTTCCGGGTCCGGTTTCCAGGGAACTTCCGGACATTTTTCCGTACTTATTCAAACACCGGATGCGGAAAATACTAAGTTGCTTTCCTCCACGAATATTCTTTAATATGTAACCAGGTTGGTGTGGAAAACGGATCTTTGCTTCTCTTTCAAAATATTCTTCTCCATTTTTAACTGAACCGGAACCGTGTCTGGGAACGGTAAGGATTTCCGGGCTGCAGCACAACCGGGGGAAATGAGGGCTGGTTGGGTGAGTCGGGGAAGTGTTGTGTTTCCAGGCAAAAGGCAGATCGGTATATATCGGGATAACCACCTTTCAGAATATTGGCGCCTTCCATGAAATTGCCCGTGTATAGCTGCATTCCGGGTTCGTCACTACTTACTTCCAGGACAATCCCGGTTTTGTCGCCTTTGGCGCGGGCAGCCAGGGTATGTTGGCTACCGGCTTTATTGAGTACATAATTATGATCGAACCCCATTCCAAACCTGATCTGGTCAGCAGGGTCGTTTATATGCTGCCCGATTTTTTTGGGTTGCCGGAAATCAAAAGGTGTTCCTGCTACAGGATCCATACTGCCGGTGGGAATAAGATGCTCATCAATGGGCGTGTACCGGTCTGCATTTATGTACAGCTCATGATCCAGAATGGTTCCGGTTCCCTGGCCATTCAGGTTAAAATAGGCATGGTTGGTTACATTCAGGATGGTATTCCTGTCGGAATTTGCCTCAAATAAAATGGACAATGCACGGCCGGAAAGGCTATACGTAACCCGGATGTCCACTGCGCCCGGGTAACCTTCTTCACCATCCACCGAATGATAATACAGCCGTATGGATTGATCCGTGACTTCTTCTATTTCCCATACTTGGTGATGAAATCCGTTGTCCCCGCCATGCAGGGCATTGGGTCCGTTATTGATAGCCAGTGAAAATACCTGGTTATCCAGGCTGAAGGTTCCCCGGGCGATCCGGTTGGCAAACCGGCCGATTACCGCTCCATGGTAGATCTCAGAGGATTTCAAATAGGCATCCAGCGAATCAAATCCAACCACTACATCAACAAGGTTTCCGGATGCATCCGGAACATTCAGGCTTACAATGCGGCACCCATAATTGGTGATCCATGCTTCCATGCCGCTTCCATCTTTCAGGCCGATAAGCTGCACTTCCTTTCCCTTGAAACTTTTCCGGAATGCTTCCCTGTTCATGCTGTCTGTTTTATAGTCCGCATTAAAATTATTGAATTGCCTTCTTTGATCCCGAATCCCTACCTTTTTATTTGCTCCCTTTTTAACCCAGGTGTTAGCTGCAGCTTTGCCTACATTTGCTGCTAAATTTTCCGGGCTTGAAGCACCTTAAGGCACTGAATAAATATTTCTGGAAGTATCGGTTCCGGCTCATCATCGGCATCATCTTCATTCTTGTTTCCAACTACTTCGGTGTGCTGGCCCCGCAGGTTACCGGTTTTATTATCGCCTTTGTGCAGCAGGAGCTGGCATTGCCCGGAACAACATCCACCTCAGGACGCGGATCATACGACATACTGGTACAATGGTTTATCGATACCGTACAGGTACAGCATTACTCACTTTCATCGGTTGTAGCGCTTTGTGGCGGGGTGATTTTACTGCTTGCCCTGTTGCGCGGTTTTTTCATGTTCCTCATGCGCCAGACCATTATCGTAATGAGCCGTCATATTGAATTCGACCAGAAGAATGAAGTGTATGATCATTACCAGCAACTGGATACAACATTTTACAAAACACACAGCATCGGGGACCTGATGAGCCGCATGGCCGAAGATGTGAGCCGTGTGCGGATGTTTACCGGTCCCGCAGTGATGTACCTCATTAACCTGATTGCGCTGATCTCCATGAGTATATTCTTTATGTGGAAGCGCGACCCGGAACTGACGCTTTATGTGCTGGCGCCCCTGCCGATCCTGGCATTTTCCATCTACCGGGTCAATACCATTATTCATAAAAAAAGCGAAGCCCTCCAGGGTGCCCTGTCCGACCTTACCACCAACGCGCAGCAGTCTTATTCCGGCATCCGCGTAATCAAATCGTTTGCACAGGAAGATTCCATGAACCGGCATTTCGAAAGCGCCAGCGAACATTATAAAAAAGAAGCCGTGGGACTGGCCAAAACCGAAGCCCTGTACTTTCCCTTTATGACCCTTCTTATCGGGTTAAGCACCCTGCTCACGATCATGATCGGAGGTCTTTATTATATACAGGGAAAAACCGACCTGAATACTATTGTTGAATTTGTCATTTATATCAATATGCTCACCTTCCCGGTAAGCGCCATAGGGTGGACAGCCAGCATGATCCAGCGGGCTTCCGCTTCCCAGAAAAGGTTGAATGAATTCCTGCAGACCGAATCACTTATCCGCAACCGGGAGACCCCCGTTACAGCCGGTTTAAAGGGTTCCATTGAATTTAAAAATGTAGATTTCACCTACCCGCATACCGGCATTCATGCCATAAAGAGTTTTGACCTCTACGTGGGTACGGGTGAAAAAATTGCCATTGTTGGCCGCACCGGAAGCGGCAAATCCACACTGGCCCAACTGCTGCTGCGCATGTATGATGTAAGCAGCGGCGCCATTTTACTGGATGGGGTGAATGTGAAAGACCTTGACCTCCTGAGTTTACGCCGGGCCATTTCGTACGTGCCCCAGGATGGATTCCTTTTTTCAGATACCATTGAAGCGAATATTGCGTTTGGTTCACCCGGTTTTGACCGTGCCCTTGTGCGGGATGCCGCAAAAGCAGCGGTGGTAGACCGTGACATTGAAGGCTTTCCGCAAAAATATGAAACCGGGATAGGAGAGCGGGGCGTATCCCTCAGCGGCGGTCAGAAACAACGTATTTCCATTGCACGGGCACTGATGAAGGATGCGCCGGTGCTGGTGCTCGACGATTGCCTGAGTGCCGTGGATGCACGCACCGAAAAGGAGATACTGGGACACCTGAATCACTACCTGAAAATGAAAACCGCGATCCTCATTACACACCGCATTTACAACCTGCTCGATTTTGATAAGATCATCGTACTTTCAGAAGGCCGCATTGCCGAACAGGGGCGCCACGAAGAGCTTTTAAGAGCCGGCGGAATTTATACGGGTATGTACGAACAACAGCAAAAAGAAGACAGGAATAACAATAAAGGGGCAAATTTGGCTGTTGACAAAACATAATTATATTTGTAAGCATCTACAACCAAAACATTTCTTAAACTGTAAAATTTACAACTGTGGCGTACGAAAACAACGACAAGAAAATGGAAAGCATTTACAGCAAACGGATCCGCGCCGGTAAGCGCAGAACCTACTTCTTTGATGTAAGAGCTACCCGGGGTAATGATTACTACCTGACCATTACCGAGAGCCGCAAGCGTTTCAACGACAACGGCTACGACCGGCACAAGATTTTCCTGTACAAAGAGGACTTCAACAAGTTTATCAAAGCCCTCACGGAAGCTGTTGACCACGTAAAGACACAGTTGATGCCCGATTTTGATTTTGATGCGTATAACCACGACGAAGTAGACGGCGTGGAAATGGACGGCGAAGAAGTGGGTACCACAATTCCTTCCCGTATGGCTGCAGAAATAGAAACACCGGCCGCTACCAATGCATCAACGCCTTCAACTGCTTCTGCACCCGCAGAAGAAGTGGACAAATGGTAAGCTGATCTTATTCTTATATTCAAAATAATTTGAAGCTCTCACGTTGTGAGAGCTTTTTTTATGCCTTTTCCCGTACATTGCAGTACCCCTTAAACCATGTTTATGAGTAAGATTTCTTTGGCTGCCCTGGCTGCTGTCTTCTCTATTTTCGTATTTGTTTATTTTGGTCTGTTCACTCTTGCACCCGGTAAAATAAATCAGGGAATACATCATAATAATTCGAAAGAACAGGATGGAATCCTGGAAGCCCGCCAACATGAATTTGAAATCACCAAAGATGTAAAACTCGGCTATGTTCCTTCCGATCGTTTAATCAAAGCTTCTGAAAACCTCGTTGAAGCCCGTCGCCGTTTAAGGGCCAATCCATCATTACGGGTAACAGCCCTTAACTGGATGGAGCGGGGTCCTTATAAAGATTCAGCAGGGATGTATGGAAATGACCGGGGTGAATTCGGGTCTGTTACCAGCGGAAGGATCAGGGCTGTGCATGTGGACCTGGCCGACCCTACTCATAAAACGGTTTGGGTAGGAGGGGTTTCGGGAGGACTCTGGAAAACAAATGATATTACCGTTAGTCCAACCATATGGACCCCGGTCAACGACCAGTTGGGCAACCTGGCCGTTGCCGATATTGTGCAGGATCCTACCAATCATAATATCATGTATTACGGCACGGGCGAAAAATCATATAACTATGATGCGGTTCGTGGCGGGGGAATCTGGAAAAGTACGGACCACGGGGTGACCTGGAACCTGCTGCCCTCCACCGTTGACTTCTGGAACATATCGCGCATGGTAGTGGACGGTGCCGGGAATATATATGCTGCTACCCTGGGCAGTAATGAAAAAGGCCTCCAGCGTTCCAATAACGGGGGAGCAACATGGACGGACATAACCCCAATTGGTTTAACGCATCATATCAGTGAAATGAAGTTGAGCAGCACGGGCAGATTACATATTGTTGCCGGTTTTTTCTATAATACCCATACCGGCGCAGCGGGATACCGTTATACCGACAACCCGGCGAGCGTGAGCCCCTACTCCTGGACTTCCCCGGTTACATCTTTTTCACCGGTGAATTTCAATGTTGAAATAGCCACAGCCGGCAATACGCTGTATGCAGCTCCTTCAAATTCATCATATCAAACGCCGGTGGTATTCAAATCAACTGATGGAGGCGCCAACTGGGCAGCCACTGCTGCCAACCCTCCGTCAAATGTAAGCTCGGGCCAGGCCTGGTATTGCATTGCACTGGGCGTAGACCCCGCCAACCCGGATAATGTGATCATCGGGGGTTTTAATGCCTACCGGTCCTCAAACGGGGGAGCGTCCTGGAGCCAGATCGGAAACTGGTCAGGGTTCTCGCCCGGTATCAGCTATATCCACGCCGACCAGCATTTTGTTACCTGGAAGGGAAACCAGGTAATGATCGCCAGTGATGGTGGATTGTTTTATTCAAACAATAACGGTACTACCTATACGCACCGGAATATAAACCTCCGGCTCAAGCAATTTTATTCCTGTGCCCTGCATCCAACGGCTACCAATACCTTCCTGGCCGGTTCGCAGGATAACGGGACCCACATGCTGGCTGATCCCGGCCTGTCCTCCAGTGTGGAAGTAACCGGTGGTGATGGGGGTTACGTGCATATCGACCAGGATCAGCCGCAATACCAGTTTACCTCCCATACAAAAAACTATTACCGGAAATCAACCGATCATGGAGTGAACTGGACGCATACCTACCTGTCCAATGTCGGTCAGTTTATAAATCCAACCGATTATGATGATGTTTCCAATAAAATGTACTGTTCGTATTATTCAGGAACCTACCTGCGCTGGGAAGATCCGCAAACCGGGAACACGGCTACTGTAGTAACCATTCCCGGGATGCAATCCGGTGCATCGGCCATTGAAGTATCGCCCCACACACGGAATAGAGTATTCCTCGGAACTTCCTCTTCGGAAGTATTGGTTGTTGATGATGCCGACCAGGCTTATCCTGTTGCCAGAAACATAACCGGCGTATGGAACACCAGTTTTAATATATCGTGTGTAGCTATCGGAACCGATGACAATAACCTGATCATAACCGGGTCCAATTACGGCTCAAAGGCATTATTTTTTACAAAGGATCTCGGCACCACGTGGACCAACATCTTTGGCAATCTTCCAGACATTCCTGTTCGGTGGGCTATGTTTTTCCCGGGCGATAATGACAAGGCACTGATTGCTACGGAAGCAGGGGTTTTCGAAACGGCTGATATAAATGGAACGGCTACCATCTGGACAAACAACCCGACCTTCCCCATTGTAAGAACCAATATGCTGCAATACCGGCCGTCTGACGGAACCGTAATTGCGGCTACGCATGGCCGTGGTATTTTCAGTGCTATCATGCCGGGTCTTTCCACTTATGTTCAGTTCCAGTCCGGGTCGATTACAAAAAGCGAAGCGGTGGGCGCAACAACCGGTTGTACCGGGTATACGGATTATACCATCCCTATGGTGATCAACCGCGCACCTTCCGGTACGGCTACCCTTACATTGAGCGTGGCGTCTTCTACCGGCAGGCAGGGGGTTGATTTTGACATAACCACCAATGGAAATTTCACTACGCCTTCTAATATTGTAACGTTTGCAAATGGCTCGGTTACCCCCCAACCGGTAACCATCCGCATTTATGATGACGCAGAAATTGAGGGTCCTGAGGACTTTACAATTAATTATGCTTTATCCGGTGCCACTGATGCAGTATGCGGGTACTCCAACCAGGTAGTGAAATTCTCCATCAAGGATAATGATCACGCACCGGTACCCAATGCTGTCAAAACTGCTTCCATCGGGAATGGCAGTTTCAGCAATGGATTTAACCAGCCGTTTGCCGGAAATTACGCTGTATCAAAAAGCCAATACATTTATACCGGCCCGGAACTTCGGGCCGCCGGGTTTGGTGCGGGTCAGATCAGATCCATCGGTTTTGATGTCATCAGCAAACAAAGCACCCAACCTTATAATGGTTTTACCATTGCTTTAAAAAACACACAGAGTTACAGTTACCCGTTCCGCAATTTTGAAGCGGGAGCCAGTGTTGTTTTCTCAGGCAATTATTCAACCGTAACCGGGGAGAATACCATTCCCCTCTCAACACCTTTTACCTGGGATGGCGTATCGAACCTGCTGGTTGAGATCTGTTACAGCAATACGTCCCCTTCACCCGGTAATGGCGATTTTGTAAGAACCAGTGTCACTAGTGATGTAAAAGGCCTCTGGAATTACGCAACCTCCGGCACAGGATGTTCGCTTCCTTCAGCCCATTCAGGAACCGGGATTTACAACACCTTTGTTCGCCCGGATATAACCTTTTCCATTTTGATCAACGGAAATCCGGTGGAAACTGCACTGAATGCATCCAAAACAAATATGCTCGGCAGTAACCATGATGTGTATTTCTACAACACAAACGGTAAGGTGCTGGCACGGGTGGAAAATCTTTCCGGTTATGATTTCGGATGTACACAGGTTATGGTAGACAGGGCCGGAACAGGATCTTCCCCGTTCTGGAGCACGGCCAGTGCAACCTTCCTGACCAATAAGACTTACCGGGTTATGGCGGCTAATAATAGTAACCCAGGTCTTTACAGGATTACCCTCTACTATTCCGCTGCGGAAAAGGCTGGATGGGAAGCCAGCACGGGAAACCTTTGGAGCAATATCAAACTGGTAAAAGTAAAAAGCCAGGTTACCAATTACAGCCCGGCAACGCCTTACCCGGATGGTGCCGGCTCCGTTGAAATTGTTACACCTGTTCATGCCATGCTGGGCAGTGATTACACACTTACCGGTACCTTTACTTCCGGTTTTTCAGGCTTTGCTGCTGGTATACCCGGGTTGAACCCACTGCCGGTTACCCTCGTTAATTTTACAGGAGCCCTTCAAAATGGTAACAGGAACGTCGGGTTGAAATGGACCACTTCCATGGAACAGAATGCCCGGAATTTCGATATTGAGAAATCGGGTGACGGAACCAACTTTGCTACCATCGGAACAGTAGCTGCAATGGGCAACAGCAACAGAGATCAGCATTACACCTTCAGCGATAACCAGGTGCTTGCCCGTAATTATTACCGGCTCAGGATGAGGGATTTTGACGGCCGTAGTAAAACCAGTGCTGTGATTCTTGTGCGATATGATGCTGCACAGACTATGTGGGTTTTAAATAATCCGTTCAGCACTTATATTGATCTCCGGTTTGCTAAAAAACCGAAAACGCTGAAAGTACAGTTGCTGGCGTCGAACGGGTCTTTGGTAGCGGAGAGAATAATTACCCAAACAAGCGAGCAGGTCCGATGGACAATGGATCAAAATATTAAAAGGGGAAGCTACCTCATCAGGGTAACAGCGGATAAAGAAACGTTTGCCCAAAAACTGGTAAGGGAATAATTGCGAATAGATCACGTAAAACAGTTACCATAAAAGATTAAATCATTCATCTTATTGGATCAACCTGTTTCTAACGGGTTGATTCAGGCATGGGGAAAAGCCCTTTCACCGATAAAAAATACATATTAAAATATATTTTTAAGGCCCCCAACCAATAGGGGCTTTTTTGTATCTATACATGCGGTATATTGCCTAGGCCCCAATTTAAAAACCACCGTTAATGAGAAAATCGTTCGCAGTTGCGCTCACTGTTATTGCCGTTATCGGCATTTTTTTATGCTATAATCTCTTCTTTTCACAGGACCTGAACCAAAAGAAGGAGGCTGACATAGAATTGGAAAAAGAAGAGGGCCAGGATGGGATCCAGCTTTCCCAGGAACTCGACTTTGAACAAACAAAAGATATTAAACTCGGTTATGTTCCCGAAGACCGCCTGATTAAAGCGTCCGAACGGCTCGTAGCTGCCCGCCGCGCCATGCGTACGAACCCGGCATTACGTACAACGGCGCTGACCTGGACCGAGCGCGGACCGTATACAGATATAAACGGTCCACAGGGCAACTCCCGTGGAGCCACCGGTTCGGTAACAAGTGGACGTATGCGAACCATTCACCTGGATATTTCAGACGCAACCAACAGAACAGTATGGGTAGGTGGTGTGGATGGCGGTTTATGGAAGACTACAGATGTAACAGCCAACCCGGCAAACTGGACACCCATTAATGACCAGCTCGGTAACCTGGCGGTTTCTGACATTGCGCAGGATCCAACTAACCCGGATATCATGTATTATGGTACAGGTGAAAAATCTTTTAACGCTGATGCCGTTCGCGGTGGCGGGGTTTGGAAAAGCACGGATCATGGTGTAACCTGGAACCTGCTTTCGAATACCACCACTTTTTACAATGTTTCCCGCCTGGCGGTAGACAATTCCGGTAATGTATATATAGCCACACAGGGTGTAGGACTAAGGCGTTCTACAGATGGTGGTGCCACCTGGACAACCATTACACCTGCAGGATTCAGTGCCAGGATAACGGAAATGAAACTCAGCAGCACTGGCCGCCTTCATATTGTTTGCGGTTATTATAATACGGCAGTTGCCTCCGCCGGTTACTTTTATACAGATAATCCTTCTACAACAACAACCGCCATTGGAGCTGGTTCCTGGACCGCCCCGGTTACAACGTTTACTCCTACTAACTATAATGTTGAATTAGCCGTCGCGGGCAATACGGTTTATGCAGCACCGGCAAATTCTGCTTTTCAAACTCCCATCATTTATAAATCTATTGATGGCGGCGCCAACTGGTCTGCCACTACAGGTAACCCAGGTTCATCCGTGAGTTCCGGCCAGGGATGGTATTGTATTGCCCTTGGTGTTGATCCTGTTAATCCCAACAACGTTGTTGTTGGAGGGTTGGATACGTACCGTTCAGGGGATGGCGGTGCAACCTGGACAAGAGTGGGCAGATGGTTTGGTACGGGCACCGGTCCAAGTTATATCCATGCCGACCAGCATTTTGTTTCCTGGAAAGGAAGCCAGGTGATGGTGGCTACTGATGGTGGTCTCTTTTATTCAAATGATAATGGGCTTAATTACACGGAAAGAAATGTAAACCTGCGGTTAAAGCAATTTTATGCCTGTGCTATTCATCCCACCAGCACCGACTATTTCCTGGCAGGTGCGCAGGATAACGGCGTACACCAATTAAATGCTCCCGGACTTGCGAACAGCGTGGAAGTTACCGGCGGTGATGGCGCATATGTGCACATCGACCAGGATCAACCGCAATTCCAGTTTGGTTCTTATGTATACAACCAATACCGCAGAAGCACTAATGGGGGATCGTCATGGTCCAGTATTAATTACTCCACGGCTTCCATAGGTCAGTTCATCAACCCAACTGATTATGATGATCTGAATAATAAGCTTTATGCATCGGGCCAGGGCGGGTCTTATATCCGCTGGGATAATCCGCAAACCGGTGCATCATTTACAAGAGTGCCAATCTCCAATTTCAGTACGAACGTAGTGAGCCATGTATCTGTTTCGCCCTATACAGCTAACCGTGTGTTCTTTGGAACCACCGGCGGACGGATCGTGCGCGTGGATAATGCGGATGTAAACACGCCTACAGCCACCACTATTAACGTCGGCCTGCCTGCCTCAACCGTTTCATCCATTGCCATCGGTACAGATGATAATCACCTGATCGCAACTTTTTCCAACTACGGTGCGCAGCACGTATGGATGACTACAAACGGAGGTTCCAGCTGGACCAATATCTCCGGCACTATACCGGACATTCCTGTACGCTGGGCTATCTTTTACCCTAACGATAATGATAAAGCGCTTATCGCTACGGAAATGGGTGTTTTCGAAACGGCCGATATAAATTCATCATCTACCGTTTGGGCACAGGACCCCAGCTTCCCGATCGTTAAAACCAACATGCTGCAATACAGGCCTTCTGACGGAACAATCATTGCGGCTACGCATGGCCGTGGAATTTTCAGCACACAAATCCCGGTTACGTCCACCTATGTGCAGTTCCAGACCGGAACTATGAGCAGGGCAGAAGCGCCATCGGGCATCAGCGGCTGCCTAGGCTATAAAGATTACACCGTAAACATGATGATCAACCGCGCACCTGTTGGTGATGCTACCGTATCCCTCACGCTTACCTCTACAACGGGAACAAGAGGCGTGGATTATGAATTTACCACCAATGGTAACTTTACAGCCCCATCCAATACGGTAACTTTTCCAAATGGCACAACAACTTTATACCAGCCGGTAACCATCCGGGTATTCGATGATGCGGCTGTGGAAAGCGCAGAGAATTTTACGCTTTCATTTGAAATCAGCGGTTCTTCTGATGCCGTTGCAGGTATGAGCAACCAGACATTTTCCTTTACCATCACCGATAATGAGTTGGCCCCATCGCTCGCCGCCGTTAACCAGACCAGGACGGTAGGAACAGGCGATGTGGCAGGAGGGTACATCCAGCCTTTCCGTTCCAGTTTTTTAAAAGCAAAGAGCCAGTATATTTATCTTGCTTCTGAAATGCAGGCTGCAGGTTTAACAGCCGGCAATCTCACTTCAATGTCGCTGAATGTGCTTACCAAAGAATCTGCACAACCGTATTCAGGATTGACCATCTCGTTGAAACAAACATCCAGCGCCGTATTCAGCACCTTAACATTTGAATCAGGAACCACCCAGGTTTACACGGGCAACTACTCCACGGCAGTTGGTATGAATATTTTTCCTTTCAGTGCACCATTTGCCTGGGACGGTGTTTCAAACATCCTGGTGGAAATCTGTTTTGATAATGCCAGCGGCACCGTAACCAACGGCGATTTCGTTAGTTCCAATTATACATCCGATATAAAAGGCATCTGGCAGAGGTCAAACACTGGTGTTGGTTGTTCGCTCACAGCAGGTTTTAATTCAAATGGCGGATTATACTTACGCCCGGATGTAACGTTTGTAGGAAGCACCGGCAACCCTGTTGAAACCGTACTCAATGCATCCAGGAATGCAAGACTTGGAGCCAATCATGATGTATTCCTGTACAACAGCAATGGTGCCATCATGGCCCGGATTGAAAATCTCTCCGGTCACGATTTCGGTTGCACGCAGGCCATCATAGACCGCGCCGGTACTGGTGCAACAGCCTTCATGAGTACAAGTGCTGCCACGTTCCTCACCACAAAAACATTTCGTGTCGTTCCCACAACAAATAACACTTCAGGATCGTACCGCATTACGCTGTATTATACGGCTGCGGAAAAAGCAGCATGGGAAACAGCAACCGGGAACATGTGGAGCAATATCAGGGTGGTAAAAGTTCCAAGCCAGATCTCAAACTACTCACCGGCAACACCGGCGCCAGATGGTCCGGGTGCCGTGGAAACAGCAACGCCAACTCATGGAATGTTTGGCAGTGATTATACCCTCACGGCTACCTTCTCATCAGGATTCTCCGGCTTTGCCGCCGGCATCCCGGCATTGAACCCGTTACCGGTTACACTGGTAAATTTCTCCGGTGCCCTGGCAAATGATAAAAAAAGCATCCAGCTGAAGTGGACGACCTCCTCGGAACAGAATGCCCGCAACTTCGATGTGGAGAAATCTACTGATGGAGTAAGCTTTTATAAAATCGGGACCGTAGCCGCTGCAGGTAATAGTTCAAGGGAACTGCATTACAACCTGCGCGATAACCAGGTTGCTGCAGCCAACTATTACCGCCTGCGCTCGAATGACCAGGATGGCCGTAACAAACTGAGTACGGTGATTCTGATCCGTCATAATGTAACCGCGCAGAACATGTGGGTGGTGAACAATCCTTTCCGCAATCACATCGACCTGCGCTTTGCCAAAAAGCCGCAGACCGTAAAAGTGCAGTTACTGACCGTAACAGGTGCGCTGGTGATTGAGAAAACTATGACGAATGCCAGTGAACAATTCCGTTGGGAACTTGGCGGTACCAGCATTTCAAAAGGTACGTACCTGCTGCGGGCCATAGTTGACAACGAAACGTTTACCAGCAAGCTGGTGAAAGAATAAAAAAATACATTCCAACTGAAAACCCTCCTGGCCGGAGGGTTTTTTTATGGGTACTTCCAGGAAAAGTTTTTCTGTCATTTGTATGTTTCTCTAACGGTAATTATGTTTCCTACAAAGATCTAAAGGCGGGTGAACAATGCGTTTAGTTGTTTACCCTTAGATTGGGTACCGGTTTTATTTATACAAAACAGTTTGTTATTGAACAGACAAATATTATTTTGTTCCCGCTTCCAAACCTTTGGTTTCGTGGCAAACAACAAACTAATCCTATCCCATGAAAAATGTGCTTTACCTGCTTCTGCCTGTAATTATTCTAACAGGCGCCATTACCATCTACACCTATCCATCCGGTTCATCATCTAATCCTGCACCCATGGAGATTGTTTCACAGGTCAGTAAGCCTGAGGATAAAGGTCCCGGTGCCAAACAGGCAGCACAGAAAGAAATGTTCGAGCGGGAAGTTCTGATGACCCAGGATCCTTCCCTCGGGTACATTCCAAAAGCAAGGTTACTGGAAGCCTCAACAAAAGCCCGCATGATGCAGATGCGCAATACCGGTACATCGGCGCTGGTTTGGGCGGAAAGGGGACCCAATAACATGGGAGGCCGTACCCGGGCAATCATCATTGACCGCAACGATGCTACCGGCAACACGGTGCTGGCGGGATCGGTATCGGGTGGTTTGTGGAGAACAACCAACTTCAAATCGGCCACACCTTCCTGGACCAATGTTTCTACTGTTTCTGCCAACCTCGCCATTACGGCGCTGGCGCAGGATCCGTCCAATTTCAATACCATGTATGCCGGTACGGGTGAAGGCTTCAGTAACATTGATGCCGTTCGTGGTTTGGGGATTTACAAAAGTAATGACGGCGGCCTGACATGGGAATTGATCCCGTCTTCCACAACCGGCGGCGCACAGGCTAATGATTTTTATTATATCCAGAAAGTATTGGTTTATTCTAACGGGCATGTATATGCGTCCGCGATCGGACGGTTCTGCAACAGCGGTGGAATTTTCAAATCCACAGACGGCGGAACATCCTGGACCCGGGTGATCGGAACCTATGACGGCAGCGGTTCCTGTGCCGGAGCATTTGATTTTGCCGGGTATGACCTGGAAATGTCGCGCAACGGGGACCTGTACGCAACTGTAATTGACCGGGGTAATTCTTTTACGGCACCGGCAACCTCCGATACCACGCACGGTAAGATATACCGCTCACCGGCAGGGATTAACGTGGGCAACAGCGGTACCTGGGTGAATGTGACACCACCGCCACCGGCAGCTGCCGGAAGCCTTTGGGAGCGGATCGAAGTATCGTGTTCGCAAACAAACAACAACACCATTTATGCCGTACTGCAGGGAATGGCCTCTGATATCGGCGGTATCCGCGTCAGTACCGATGCCGGAACCACCTGGACATCGATTAACTATACATCTCTTTGGTGTGATGGCGGATCGTCAAGCAGTTCGGACTTTTCACGGGGACAGGCCTGGTACGATCTGCTGCTGGGTGTAAAACCTGATAACGACCAGGTTGTATTTGTCGGCGGCGTAGACATTGTCAAAACAACCAACGGCGGTGCGTCATGGAGCCACAACACGCAATGGGCAGGAGGCTGCGGTACCATGCCGGTGGTGCATGCAGACCACCACAATGTATTCTTCTTCCCGGGTTCTCCCAATGAAATGATCATGGTAAATGATGGCGGTATTTATTATTCTGCCGATGCGGGGGTTACCTACACCAATAAAAGTTCAGGCTATAATACCATCCAGTATTACTATGGAGCTGTTCACCCGACTTCGGGCTCTAACTACATGCTGGCCGGTGCGCAGGATAACGGAACGCATAAATTCTCGACCATTGGTCTGGGCAGCGTAACCACGGCTACGGGGGGCGATGGAGGGTACTGCTTTATTGACCAGGATGATCCAAACATCCAGGTCACGGCCTACACCAATTGCTATTACAATATCTCCCGCGATGGCGGTGCAAACTTCAATGTGAATGCGCATTTTGGTGCAAACGGGCGGTTTATCAATCCAACGGATTACGACAATACCAACAACATGATCTTTGCTGCGTATACAGGCGGACGGGTGCTTCGGGTGAGCAACGTAGCATCGGGCACCGTTTCAGGCAGCGCCTTTACTTCTTCTGCGGCCACTACCAGCCGTATTGCATCGGCACTCAAGGTTGACCCGAATGTAACCGGGAAAGTATGGGTTGCTTTTTCAGGGGGCGGTCTGGCTCCAGTGCTGACCTATATGTCCAACGCACATACTACCCCGGCCTTTACGACCATTACACTGCCTGCTGCCATTGCGGCAAATCATTACATTTCGAGCATTGACGTAAAAAGCGGTGATGCGGCCAGGATACTTTTATCTGTTTCCAATTACGGTGTTGCCAGCATTTACGAATCTACGGATGGCGGTGTATCCTGGACAGCACTGGATGCCAATGGTGTAAATATCCCGGACATGCCCGTACGCTGGGCCATGTATACGCCGGATAACGGCATCATGCTCGCAACAGAGCTGGGCGTATGGACCGCTGCTGCCAGCGCTGGCACGTCCACCACCTGGACGCAGAGCGCTGGACTTCCGAATGTGCGCGTGGACATGATTGATTACCGTTCTTCGGATCAAACCGTCATTGCTGCTACGCACGGACGCGGTGTCTTTACCACAACGATTTCTTCTGCCTTACCGGTAACGCTGCTTGATTTTTCCGGTCGCTTAAGCCAGGATGAAGTGGTACTTAACTGGTCAACCAGCCAGGAGATTAATTCAAAAGATTTTACCCTGGAAAAATCAACCGATGGTCATACTTATTACCCCATTTGCGTGGTAAAAGCTGCCGGAAACAGTTCGTCCACCCGTACCTATTCCTTCACCGACCGGCAGGTTCTTTCCCTGAATTATTACCGGTTACGAATGTCCGATATGGATGGTAAGCAAAGGGTAAGCAACGTGGTGCTGATCCGCACCGGTGGTGGCCAGAACCTTCATGTGGTCAATAACCCATTCAGGTCTTACCTCGACCTTCGCCTGGCAAAGCCGGCAAAAACGGTTCGTCTCCAGTTAGTAAATACGGCCGGCGCTGTGGTTGCTGATAAAACCTTCAACGGGTCTTACAGCCAGTTGCGTTGGGAAGTTCCTTCTTCGCTCAGCGCAGGCACGTACGTGCTGATCTCGATGGCGGATGGTGAACTCTTCCAGACCAAGCTGGTGAAACAATAGCAGATAAAGGAATTACAAACTGCACAGATAATACAAAGCCGGGTGTTCATCACCCGGCTTTTTTATATGGATAAATGATAAACTTACCCGCGCATTTGTTTGTAGGTATTGATCAGGCCATTGGTGGAGGCATCATGCGACTGAACTTTTTCGGGTCCTTCCAGCTCCGGGAGAATCCGGTTGGCCAGTTGTTTGCCCAGCTCAACGCCCCATTGATCAAATGAAAAAATGTTCCAGAGTACACCCTGCACAAAGATCTTATGTTCATAAAGCGCGATCAGCACTCCGAGATTAAAGGGCGTGAGCTTTTTAATAAGGATGGAATTGGTTGGGCGGTTGCCTTCAAATATTTTGAAAGGTGCAAGCCGGGCCACTTCTTCAGCACTCTTTCCTGATTTCAGCAGTTCTTCCTCTACTTCCTCTTCGCTTTTACCGTTCATAAGTGCTTCGGTCTGCGCAAAGAAATTCGACAACAATTTCGGGTGATGATCACCGGTAGGATTGTAAGACTGGGCGGTAGCAATAAAATCGCAAGGAATGAGCACAGTTCCCTGGTGGATTAACTGGTAAAAGGCATGCTGCCCGTTGGTGCCCGGCTCTCCCCAGATGATCGGGCCGGTGGAGTAGGAGACAGCCTCCCCGTTCCGGTCAACACTTTTGCCATTGCTTTCCATATTACCCTGCTGGAAATAGGCGGCAAAACGGTGCAGGTACTGGTCGTAGGGAAGAATGGCCTCGGTTTGCGCGCCAAAGAAGGAGGTATACCAAAGCCCGGTGAGCGCCATCAGTACCGGGAGATTATTATCCCAGGTCTCCGCGCGGAAGTGTTCATCCACCGAATGAGCACCACGCAGCAATTCTTCAAAACGCTCATACCCAATGGTGAGCGCTATGGAAAGACCAATGGCACTCCAGAGTGAATACCGCCCGCCTACCCAGTCCCAGAATTCAAACATGTTTGCTTTATCGATGCCAAACCCAACCACTTCTTTTTCATTGGTAGAAAGGGCGATAAAATGTTTGGCTATATGCTTTTCATCTTTTGCCGAATTTAAAAACCATTGACGGGCCGTATGGGCATTGGTCATGGTTTCCTGCGTGGTGAATGTTTTGGATGCAATGAGGAAAAGCGCTTCTTCCGGGTTTATCTTTTTCAGTGTTTCGGCGATATGAGTAGCATCCACATTAGATACAAAATAAGGCTGGATACCCTCTACCCAATGCGGACGCAGGGCTTCGGTAACCATATACGGACCCAGGTCACTTCCACCAATTCCTATATTGATAATATACCGGATCTTCTTCCCCGTATATCCTTTCCAGTTGCCACTATGAACCTTTTCACAAAAGTTCTTCATGTGCTGCTGTACGCGCTGTACGTCATCCATTACATTTTTGCCGGCAGCGTAAACAGGCTTGCCATTAAAATTGCGCAAAGCAACGTGCAGTACCGACCGATGCTCGGTTTCGTTAATAAAATCTCCTTCATACATGGCTTCAATTGCATCCTTCAACCGGCATTCATCAGCGAGATTGAAAAGAAGACGCATCGTTTCATCGGTAATCCTGTTCTTTGACAAATCAATCACGATATCGCCAAAGCAGTGCGCGTACTTTTTAAATCGATCCGGATCCTCCGCAAACAGGTCACGCATATGACGTGATTTCATCTCACCTGAATGTTGATCCAGTGCTTTCCATGCTTTGGTTGTGGTAGGGTTGATCCTGGGGAACATATTTTTTTTCTTAAAGTTGATTAAGAGTAGTAATTGTTTTCTGAACCATGGCGGGCGTGATATCCAGGTGAACAACGAGGCGCACCTGCATGGGCGCAATGGCATATGCAAGGATGTTTACCTCTTTTAGTTTCGCAACCAGGGAGGGCGCCGTGAAGGGTGGCTTTACCCCGAAAATGATGATATTGGTTTCAACGGGCAGTACACCGCTAACAAAATCTTTGTTTTCCAGGGTGCCGGCAATCAGCTGCGCATGATCATGGTCTTCCTGTAAACGGTTAACATGATGTTGCAAGGCAAAAATTCCGGCTGCCGCCATGTAACCGGCCTGCCGCATGCCACCGCCAAATACTTTCCGGATGCGGCGTCCTTTTTTTATAAAATCTTTTGTACCCAGTAAAACGGAACCAACCGGGCAACCCAGGCTTTTACTCAGGCAGATGGATATACTGTGAAAGGCCTGTCCATATTCCAGTGGACTTTGCTTTTTTGCTACCAGTGCATTAAAAAGGCGGGCCCCGTCGAGGTGCAGCTTCAGGTTATGCTCATCGCAAACGTTGCGGATAGCAAGGATCTCGCTCATTTCGTAACAGCTTCCGCCTCCGCGGTTAGATGTATTTTCGAGGCATACCAGGCTGGTACGCGCTTTATGGACATCATCGGCATTGATGCCTTCCCGTACCTGGCCGGCAGTAACAAGCCCGCGGTCGCCGGCCAATAGTTTTACCGATGCCCCTGCGTTAACCGCAATGCCACCTCCTTCGTACTGGTAAACGTGCGCGGTGGATTCGCAGATTACCTCATCACCGGGTGCAGCATGGCATTTAATCCCGATCTGGTTGGTCATGGTACCAGAGGGACAAAAAAGCCCGGCCTCCATGCCGAACATTTCAGCCGACAACCGTTCCAGTTCGTTTATTGAAGGATCTTCTCCAAACACATCATCGCCCACCGGTGCCGCTTTCATGGCTTCAAACATAGCAGGTGTGGGCCTGGTCACCGTATCAGACCGAAAATCAACGATCATTAAAAAAATTTAGGGTGCAAGATAAGAAAGGTGAAACGTGAAAAGTGAAAGGTGAAACGAATGGCCGGTTTAAGAATAGACTTTGCGACTTTGCGGTTAATGTTCTAATGGAGGCACTCATTAACCATATACAATACCATTTAACCTGCATAAAATCCGTTCCTCTATATACGCACTCCCAACTGTAACACCAATTACACTCGGCCGTCCCACTATAATCTTCCGCTACCAGTCATCCCTGATATCAACCTTTTATTATTAAACAATGTACTTTGCTATGCACAGTACTTAATTTTGTCGTGTAATACACATGGTCAAGTACTAAAACAACTATAATGAAACCGCTTTTAACCTTATTTGCAGCTCTATTTACCCTTGCAGCCCAGGCCCAAACAGGCGGCCGGGTTACCGGCTCCATCCAGGACGGGAATCAGAAGGCTTCCGAATCGGCTACTGTTCTCTTACACAGGGCGAAAGATTCATCGGTTACCAAGGTAGGCATGGCCTCCAAAACCGGCACTTTTTCATTTGACCAACTGGTCGATGGCCGCTATTTCGTGTCAGTAACGGCAGTTGGGTATGCAAAAGCGTATTCATTACCATTTGAGATTGGTCCCTTACAACAGGCCGTATCACTTTCTACCATACAACTGGTACCCGTTGCAAAAACTGCTGCCGGTGTTACTGTAACAGCAAAAAGACCGCTGATCGAGCAAAAAGTTGACCGCACGGTGGTTAACGTGGAAGCCTCCGTAACAAACGTAGGCGCTTCAGCCCTCGAAGTTTTGGAAAAATCACCCGGGGTTACCGTAGATAAGGATGGCAACATCAGCCTGAAAGGAAAAGAAGGAGTGCTGGTTCTGGTAGATGGCCGACCCACCCAACTGAGTGGTACAGACCTCGCCAATATGCTTCGCAGTATGAATTCGAGCCAGCTGGACCAGATCGAGATCATGACCAATCCGCCGGCCCGGTTTGACGCAGCCGGTAATGCGGGGGTGATCAATTTCAAAACCAAGAAGAATAAACAATACGGCTATAACGGCTCCCTGACACTGGGATACAGCCAGGGACGGTATCCGAAAACCAATGAGGGGCTGAATATGAATTACCGGGCAGGTAAGGTAAACATATTTGGAAACATCGGGCATAATTACCGGATGAATTTTAATAAGCTCACCATCCAGCGCGTGATCCGTGCAGAAGACACGAAAGAGATCCAGAACTATTTTAACCAGGAGTCCAGGATGATCATGCAGAATCATTCGTACAATGCCAAAGTAGGTGTTGATTATTCGGTTTCAAAAAATACAACCGTTGGTGTGGTGCTGAATGGAAACTCCAGCCCGTCGACATTTAATAACAGGAACCTCACCCTGATTGCAGATGCTGCCAACCATCCCGAAACTCAAACGGTAGCAACGGCCGATTACGATCAGTCGTGGAAAAATTTCAGTACCAATTTTAATTTCAGAACAACCCTGGATACTACAGGACGAGAACTGACGGCCGACCTGGATTATATTCTTTATGACAGCCGCAACGAACAGCTGATGTTCAATTCTTACTTCGATGCGCATGGTGTTCCCATGAGTATTGCAGACACACTCCTGGGCTCACTCCCACAAAACATAAAGATCCATAGTGGCCGCGTTGATTACTTCCATCCATTGAAAAAAAGTGCACGTTTTGAAGCCGGCATCAAAAGCAGCATTGTAAAAACTGATAACAATGCTATCTACGACAGCCTTCAGAATGGCCGGACCGTTCGCGACATCGGACGCAGCAACTATTTTATTTACGAAGAAAACATCAATGCTGCTTACCTGAACCTGAGCACACCGCTCACCAAGAAAATATCGGCCCAATTAGGCCTGCGTATGGAAAATACCAATGCAAAAGGAAAGCAGATGACCACCGGTGAAAATTTTGACCGCACCTATACCCAGCTTTTTCCAACGGCATTCTTTCAATATAAAGCCAGCGAGAAACATAATTTCGGATTAAATTATGGCAGAAGAATCCGCCGCCCGAATTATGAAAGTCTGAACCCCTTTATCCGTTTTTTGGATCGGTATACTTACCAGCAGGGAAATCCAAACCTGAGGCCCCAGTTCAGCCATAACATTGAAATGAGCCATACGTACCGGAACTTCCTGACCACAACTTTCAACTACAGCCAGACCAATGATATCATCCAGGGCATTATTGAGCAGCGTGGGAAAGAAGCTTTTGCCCGCCAGGGTAATATTGCCCACCTGCGCCAATATGGAATAGCCATCAGTGCCAATAACCCGATTACCAAATGGTGGACGAACAGTATTTATGTAAATGTTTTCAACAACCTTTATTCCGGGATGGTAAATAATACACCCATCGTGGTGGAAGCAACCACTTTATCCCTCAATGGCTCTCAGCAATTTAAATTCAGCAAAACGTGGAATGCCGAGATCAGCGGTTTCTATCGTTCGCCCGGTGTGGAAGGTGTGGTCGCCACCCGTTCAATGGGAATGCTTTCCATGGGAATAGGCAAGCAGGTCATGAAAAACCAGGGAACGATAAGACTGAATGTTCGTGATGTATTGTTCACGCAACGGACCCGGGCTGAGGCCAAATATGGTAATGTTGATGCACGTTTCCAGGAAACAAGAGATTCAAGGGTTCTGAATGTTGCCTTTACTTACCGGTTCACGAAGGGAAAGATGAATGGAGGCAATAAAAAAAGAACCAATGGCAGTGCCAGTGACGAACAAAGCCGTGTAGGCGGAGGCAACTAAGCCTGCTCGCCCATAGAGTGGATCGCACCGGGTAAGCAACAGCCAATAAATTATATTTTCTCATGTGCATGTCCGGCCCTTCTTTCCAGAGGGGCCTTTTTTTAGAATATTGAACAAGGAACAGGGAATAATGAAATGAAGTAAGAAGTAAGATGCAAGAAGCTTCCTGAACATTGAGCATCGAATATTGAAAATTGAACATTCTCACTCCTTATACTCAAATTACAAATTCCTCCCTACCTTCAAACCTCAAACCTCATCCCTTATGCCTTCTTTCGATATCGTCAGCCAGGTAGACATCCAGACCCTGGATAATGCAGTGAACGTAACCAAAAAAGAAGTGACCAACCGCTTCGATTTTAAAAATGCACACGTGGTGCTTGACCTGAATAAAAAGGATTTTAAAATTGATATGGAAACGGATGATGATATGAAAATGCGCCAGCTGGTGGATGTACTGATCAGCCGGTCCATGAAGCAGGGGATTGACCCGGCTGCCTTTGATTTTTCAAAAGAACCCTTCCAGAGCGGTAAAGTGTTTAAAAAAGAAGTCCCGGTACGGAATGGCCTGAAGCAGGAAGATGCCAAAAAAGTGGTTAAAATGATCAAAGACTCCGGCCTGAAAGTACAGGCCCAGATCATGGACGACCTGGTTCGCGTAACGGCAAAAAAGATCGACGACCTCCAGGCCGTGATCCAGGCCTGCAAGTCGGCCAACCTGGAAATACCGATGCAGTATGTGAATATGAGAAGCTGAAAGCGGAGAAAGAGAGCCGAGAGGGAGAGTAGGAGGGGATTGGTTTTGGTATTCGCGGCTTTGCGGTTGCATTTTTTAGCAACTTTTTGGGCCTTAACGTGACCAATTATTTGGCTGAAGTCCATTAAATACCTAGCTTCGCGGCCTTATTGGTAAAATGCAGTACGGCAAAAACCGTATAAAAATCAAACAGTATGAAAAAAGATCTTCATCCCAAGAACTACCGTTTCGTTGTTTTTAAAGATATGAGTAATGGCTACAGTTTCCTGAGCCGTTCCACTGCAGCCACGAAAGAAACGGTGAAGTGGGAAGACGGTAATGAATACCCGCTCATTAAGTTGGAGATTTCCAGCACTTCGCACCCCTTCTTTACCGGGAAGAACGTATTGGTGGATACTGCGGGCCGTATCGATAAATTCAAAAAGAAATACGCTAAAAAAGCATAAGCGTAACCGTATACAATCTTGTCCCGCCCGAAAGGCGGGATTTTTTTATTTTTAGGCGAACCGGCAGGATATGAAAAAGATTGTTTTTACCGAAGAATTTTGTCAGCCCGAACAGCTTTTCCCGTTTACGCTTACCCGGCAGATACAGGACATACGCATCGGTATTCTCACCATCCGGGAAAAATGGGAACACCTTTTAAACCTTCCTTCCTTTGACCAGTTTGAAGGGGATTTTAAAGACCTGGACCGGTCAATAAAGATCGATGCATCCATTGGTGATGATATTATTTACCTCGTACATGGAAATATTCTGCCTACGGAGCGCCTGGCCAAGGCCGTCAAAAAACTAAAGCCGGGTGAATTTCTTTCCATTCCAGGGGTGGAAAGCCTGGTGTATTGCATTACCGGAAAAGAAGTTCAGGCGGAACACCGCATCAAAATGGCCAAAGCCATTGAGCTGAAAGAAGAATTAAAAGAGATCCGCTATCCCTGGGACATTTTCCGGCTGAATGACTGGGCCATCCGCGCCGACTTTACCCTGCTGACGGAAGGCCGTAAAACAAACCGGATATCGTCCACCAACGGGACGGTGAAACCGGAAAATATTTTTATTGAAAAAGGGGCCCGGGTAGAACATTGCATCCTGAATGCGGCCGACGGACCCATTTATATTGGAAAAAATGCCGTGGTGATGGAAGGCAGCATGCTTCGCGGACCCATTGCCGTATGCGCGGGCGCGGTGGTAAAAATGGGTGCTAAGATTTACGGAGCCACTACCATTGGTCCGGAGTGCCTGGTAGGCGGGGAGATCAAAAATTCGGTCCTGTTTGGGTTTTCCAATAAAGCGCATGATGGTTACCTGGGCGATTCCGTCATCGGCGAGTGGTGTAATCTGGGGGCCGGAACATCCAACTCCAATATTAAAAATAATGCCTCAGGGGTGCTGGTCTGGACACCTGGGGGATCGGTAAACGTTGGCCTGAAATGCGGCGTGATGATGGGCGATTACAGCAGAACGGCCATCAATACCTCCATCAATACCGGTACAGTGATCGGTGTGAGCTGCAATGTTTTCGGTAATGGGCTTACACCAAAATATATTCCTTCTTTTTCCTGGGGGGCGGATGGACTGGAGCGGTACCAGTTCGACAAGGCTATTGCCGATATTGAGAACTGGAAGCTGCTTAAGAATGGCTCGCTTACCGGTAACGAGAAGACCATTCTGAAACATATCTTTGACTTTTATTGAACCCCTGGCACCCGTGCCATTTCAAAATCATAAACCAACCATGCGGAAACAAATTGCTGCTGCCAACTGGAAAATGAATCTTTCTTACCAGGATGCGGAGCGGCTGCTCAACCAGATTTTATCGGCTAACATCGAACTGGCTCCCGACCAGCAGGTGATCTTTGCCGTACCTTTTCCTTACCTCATCATGGCAAGCAGTGAAGTAGCAGAAGAAAAAGGTTACAGCATTGCCGCCCAGAACTGCAGTGATAAAAAAAGCGGGGCCTTTACAGGTGAGGTTTCTGCAGAAATGCTGAAATCCATCGGGATCCGTTATTGCGTGGTGGGACACAGCGAGCGCCGGGAATATTACCTGGAGTCCAATAAAATGCTGGCCGACAAAGTCAACATCTGCTTACAGAATACCATTTCCCCGGTTTTCTGTTGTGGTGAACCACTGGCAATCAGGGAAAAGGGAACACAGAATGATTATGTTCAAAAACAACTGGAAGAATCCCTGTTTCATCTTTCGCCCGAAGAACTGCAAAAAGTGATCATTGCCTATGAACCCATCTGGGCCATTGGTACCGGTAAAACAGCTTCTACTGCGCAGGCACAAGAAATGCACGCCCATATACGTTCTGTACTGGAAAGCAAATACGGGAAGGATGCGGCTGCAGGCATTTCCATTCTTTATGGAGGCAGTGTAAAAGGGGCCAATGCCGCTGAGCTGTTCGGATCACCGGATGTGGATGGTGGTTTGGTGGGCGGCGCTTCGCTCGCAGGAGCAGAATTTATTGACATCATTAAAGCACTCAAAAAATAAAAAAACCCGGCCGATACCGTGTAGTAGTGATCCGTGAAAACCAGCTCCTGCTGAACATCCTCAAGGTGCGGGTAATTGTTAATGGAACACATATTTATGCCCTGTCCCGGGAAAGGCCGGTTGTCATTCCCCTCGCGCAGAATTATTCGGAACTGGTAGCCTCCGACGGTTATCATTTTACCAAACCTCTTGAAGTGGCCTTTCACCATATGCATACCTATCATTTTAAGATCGTGTGTGCCATTGATGATAACCAGATTGCCACAGGTGCCCTGATGCTGGTACTTTTTTACATGGTTGGTTTAATTTCGGGCGTACTGCTTTTAAAGATCCTGAGCTTTCTCCCCATCCTTTATTTTTTATATATCTATTACATCAATCGTAAAGAATTTATTCAGATCCGCCCAGCCTGATGGTCATTTTATTTTGCCGGAATTTTACCGGTAATTTGCTGCATGGCTAATATCCTCATACTTTTTGCTCATCCTGCTTTTGAAAAGTCACGGGTCCATGCGCGGATGTTGCACCGCATACAAGAGGTAAGGGGTATTACGGTGAATGATCTTTATGAAGCCTATCCCGATTTTGATATTGATGTGAAAAGGGAACAGGATTTATTACTTGCCCATGATATTATTATCTGGCAGCATCCGTTTTACTGGTACAGCGCACCGGCAATGATCAAGCAATGGCAGGACCTTGTACTGGAACATGGCTGGGCCTATGGATCGGGAGGAACTGCGTTGACGGGGAAAAAAATCTTTAATGCTATTTCTACCGGGGGACCTGAATTTGTTTATACAAAAGGAGGGCGAAACCGGTTCACGATCCGGGAATTTCTTGCTCCTTTTGACCAGACCGCAGGCCTGTGTAAAATGAATTACCTGCCGCCTTTTGTTGTTCACGGTACCCATAAACTTACCGGTGTTGAAATTGAGACGCATGCAGAGCATTATGGTCAGCTGCTGGAGGCGATGCGCGATGAGCGTATTCCTGGTAATGCCTGGCTGGATGCACAGTACCTGAATGAAATTATTTCTACACCCACGATTATAACATAGCAATGGACCAGACTTCTTTTTTATTCCAGGCCATTGTTTACCTGGCAGCAGCGGTGGTGATGGTTCCGCTGGCCAAAAAGATTGGTCTTGGCTCTGTATTGGGGTACCTGCTGGCCGGCGTGTTGATTGGTCCTGCTGTACTCCGATTTGTTGGGAAGGAAGGACAGGACGTTATGCATTTCGCGGAATTTGGCGTGGTGATGATGCTGTTTGTGATTGGACTGGAACTGGAGCCTGCACTACTTTGGAAACTGCGTAAATCCATCATCGGTATGGGTGGCCTCCAGGTGATGGTAACCACAGTGTTTGTTGCCGCTATTGCCCTTGCTTTTGGACGTCCCTGGAATGAAGCGCTGGCACTGGGTATGATCCTTTCTCTTTCATCAACAGCCATAGTACTGCAGACACTGAATGAAAAAGGCCTGATGAAAACGTCAGCCGGCCAAAGCTCCTTTTCTGTTTTGCTTTTCCAGGATATTGCCGTTATTCCCATGCTGGCTCTTTTCCCGTTGCTTGCGTTGAATGCACCAACCACACAGCAGGACGCACATGCACATACAACACTGGTGGATGGATTGCCTGGCTGGATGCATACTGCTGTTGTACTGGGTTCTGTCGGATCCATCATACTGGCAGGACGGTTCCTGGTGCGCCCGCTGTTTCGCATCGTGGCCGCCACGCGTTTAAGAGAAGTGTTTACCGCTACAGTTTTACTATTGGTTATTGGTATTGCTGTACTGATGATCCAGGTTGGACTGAGCCCGGCGCTCGGAACATTTCTTGCCGGTGTGGTGCTGGCCAACAGTGAATACAAACATGAACTGGAAAGTGATATAGATCCGTTCAAAGGACTTTTGCTTGGACTATTCTTTATTGCTGTTGGCGCATCCATTGACTTTAGTCTTGTGCTGGAACAACCATTCATCATATTCGGACTGGTAGTCCTGCTTATGCTGGTTAAAGCAGCCGTGCTTTTTTCCATTGGAAAGATCTTCAGGCTGAACATCAGCCAGAATTTTCTTTTTTCTTTTGCGCTCAGCCAGGTAGGAGAATTTGCCTTTGTGCTGTTTTCCTTTTCGGCACAGGAAGGCATACTCCCTGCAGTGGTCCTTGATACCATGATTGCAGTTGTGGCCATCAGCATGGCCCTTACACCTGTTTTACTGCTGTTGTATGATAAATGGATTGCGCCACGGATGCATGTAAACGAAGGAGCACCTGGTCGCGATGCTGATGCAATAGATGAACACCACCCGGTTATCATTGCCGGCTTTGGCCATTTTGGAAATACCATCGGCAGGTTTTTACGGGCGCATAACATTGGAACCACAGTGTTGGATAACGATCCGGAGCGTGTGGATGTTTTACGCAGGATGGGGTTCAAAGTTTATTACGGTGATGCTTCCCGTCACGACCTTCTTGAACTGGCAGGAGCAGGCCATGCAAAACTGATCATCATTGCGCTCGATCCGGCGGAAAAACGGATGGAGCTGATCGAAACCATAAAAAAACATTTTCCCAACCTGCGCATGCTGGTGCGTGCCGAGAACCGGTACGAAGCTTACGACCAGATGAATGCCGGTATGCTGCATGTTTACCGGGAAACGGTGGATACGGCCCTGCGTGTTGGAGTGGATACCATGCGCCTTCTTGGTTTCCGGACCTATACCGCGCAAAGAGCAGCAAGGACATTTTTACGGTTTGATGAAGTCACTCTGAAAAAGCTGGCCTCCATACAGGACAGGGATGAATACATACTGACGGCCAAAGAAAAAATAGAAGAACTGGAGCAGATGCTGCAGGCAGACATCAATCAAGCCATTCATACACAGGATAAAGGCTGGGATGAAGAAAGTCTTATTGCAGATGCCAACAAACCACCCGTAAAAACAAATGGAGGATAGGAAAAAGATATTATGGTTGCCTGGATGGTACCCGAACCGGAAAGACCGTTTTGAGGGTGATTTTATCCAGCGTCATGCACGCGCGGCTGCCCTGTACCATGATGTGCATGTTTTGTATGTCACGGATATGGACATGGAACATTACAGCGAAGAGGAACTGCAGGAAGCTACCGGTTTAACGGAACAGGTCATCTATTTTCATTCCGGGAAAGGATTCTGGGGTAAGGTTCAAAAACAATTTACCTGGCGTAAATTATACCGCCGCGCCATTGAACAATACGTACGCCGCTTTGGTGCGCCGGATCTTGTTCATGTGCATGTTTCGTGGAAAGCCGGCATCATAGCCATGGAGCTGAAACGGAAAAACGGCTGGCCTTACCTGGTCACCGAACACTGGGGCATTTATAATAATAAGGTTGCCGATAATTTCTTCCGCCAGCCTTCCTATCGCCGCAACATTATCAAAAGGATATTCGTAGAGGCTAAAGAGCTTTTAACACCCAGTATTTTTTTAGGTGCCGGTATTTCGTCTATCGTTACCCGTAAGGCCTTTCACCTGTTACCCAATGTAGTGGACACTTCGCTGTTTTTTCCAAGGGAGGAAAAATACGCAACCTTCACATTCCTGCATGTATCGAATATGGTTCCGCTAAAAAATGTTTCCGGGATCCTGAAAGCCTTTAACGAGATCATTGTTACCGGTGGAATTACCGACGTGCAATTGATTTTGGCAGGCGACCGTGATCATACGTACCGGCACGAAGCGGAAGCATTGGGACTGCTGAACAGGCATGTATTTTTTAAAGGAGAGATTTCTTACCGGGATGTTGCCCGTGAAATGCAGATGGCTCATTGTCTTGTGTTAAACAGTACCATGGAAAACTCTCCCTGTGTTATTGGTGAAGCACTATGTTGCGGACTTACCGTTGTGGCACCGGCCGTAGGCGGAATTCCGGAACTGGTTGACGGATCGAACGGGATCCTTTTTGATCCGGCCGAAGAAAAATCTTTAGCAATGGCCATGCTCAAAATAATGCAGCAATACCATCAATATGGAACAAAGCTTATTGCAGCGTCCGCGCATCAAAAATTTAATTACAGTGCAGTGGGAAAAATCATGGATGAAGCCTATAGAAGAATTAAAAATTATTAATTAAGAATTAATAATAGGGCTTTAGGATTGAACTTTGCCGCTTTGCGTTTTAAGTGACTTTGTGTGACGGTGGATATGCATAAGTAAGTGGTGATTAAGTCCTTTGCAAAACTGCTGCTTATTTTTCTCACCGCCAACTGCCGGCTGCTAACTGCTAACTGATGACTGCCAACTGCCGACTGCAAACTGGCAACTGTAAACTGTGGACCGTGGAATGTCGACATCCGTCCGTCATTCAAAGCCACAGGGGAAGAATCCATGGGCTGCATAATAGGAAATGCCTGAGTACAGGAAGGGTGGAACGCTTACAATGTTCTTTAGACCACGCATGAGTGTTTGGTTTCCGGCTTTACAGCTTTGCGGTTGCCTTTAACCGCAAAGAGTTGGTTAAAGCACAGTTTAAACCCCTTCAATCCGGGCAAAAAAGCTACCTTTGCGCATCCCGAAAACAGGGCAGTTGACCATGAAGAATATCCGGAACTTTTGCATTATTGCGCACATTGACCATGGAAAAAGTACCCTGGCAGACCGTCTCCTCCAAGTGACCAATACCATTTCTGAAAGAGATATGATGGACCAGGTGCTGGATGATATGGACCTGGAGCGGGAAAAAGGCATTACCATTAAAAGCCATGCGATCCAGATCAAATACAGCCTGAAAGGACAGGATTATGTTCTGAACCTTATTGATACGCCCGGGCATGTTGATTTCAGTTACGAAGTAAGCCGGGCACTGGCAGCCTGCGAAGGGGCATTGCTGCTGGTTGATGCTACACAGGGCATCCAGGCACAAACCATTTCCAACCTTTACCTCGCTATTGAGAACGACCTGGAGATCATTCCCGTGATCAACAAGATCGATATGGATGGCGCAATGATCGAAGAGGTAAAAGACCAGATCATTGAACTGATCGGGTGCAAGCCCGATGATATTCTCCTGGCCAGCGGACGTACCGGTATTGGTGTCGATGGCATCCTCGAAGCCATTGTTGCCCGCATTCCGGCCCCGAAAGGTAATCCGGATGCACCCCTGCAGGCGCTGATCTTCGACTCGGTATTTAATTCTTTCCGCGGAATTATTGTGTACTTCCGGATCCTGAATGGCACCCTTCGCCAGGGCGATAAGGTAAAATTTGTTTCCACCAACCAGGAATACGGAGCAGATGAAGTAGGCATTCTGAAATTAAAACCGGAGATCCGCAAGGAAGTAGGTGCGGGCGATGTAGGATATATCATTACCGGGATCAAGAATGCGAAAGAAGTAAAAGTTGGTGATACCATCACCAATGCGCTCAAGCCAACCCAGGAAATCATTAAAGGTTTCCAGGAAGTAAAGCCCATGGTGTTTGCGGGTATCTTCCCGGTTAATACGGATGAATTTGAGGAGTTGCGCGATTGCATGGATAAACTGCAGTTGAATGACGCCTCGCTCACTTTTGAGCTGGAAACTTCCCAGGCCCTTGGCTTTGGTTTCCGTTGCGGATTCCTGGGATTGCTGCACATGGAGATCATCCAGGAAAGACTGGAGCGTGAGTTTAATCAAACCGTTATTACCACGGTTCCGAACGTAAGCTTTATTGCCTATACAACAAAGGGAGAAAAGATCATCGTGAACAACCCGGTTGAAATGCCGGATCCGGTTCGTACAGACCGTATTGAAGAACCATTTATCAAGGCACAGATCATTACCAAGCCGGAATATATCGGTAACATCATGACGCTTTGCCTGGGTAAACGCGGCATTCTCATTAACCAGAGTTACCTGACGCAAACGCGCGTGGAGCTTATTTTTGAAATGCCCCTTACCGAGATCGTATTTGATTTTTACGATAAGCTGAAAAGCCAGACACGGGGTTATGCATCTTTTGATTACAACCCGATCGGTTACCGGGAAGCAGATATCGTAAAGATGGACATTGTATTGAATAACGAAAAAGTGGATGCCCTCAGTGCGCTGATCCACCGGGGAAGATCACAGGAATTCGGCCGCAAGCTTTGTGAAAAGCTGAAAGAACTGGTGCCCCGCCAGCAATTCCAGATCGCGATCCAGGCAGCTGTTGGCGCCAAGATCATCGCCCGCGAAAACATTTCCGCGATGCGTAAGGATGTAACCGCCAAGTGTTATGGTGGTGACATCAGCCGTAAGCGTAAACTTCTTGAGAAGCAGAAAGAAGGTAAAAAACGCATGCGCCAGATCGGATCGGTAGAGGTACCGCAGGAAGCTTTTCTCGCCGTATTGAAGCTGGATGATTAAGAAATAAGAACTTCGGTTTTCTGTAAAGCAGCTTGTAAATAATTGCCTGCAGCCATTTGGGTTTGCAGGCTTTTTTGTTTCTGAAGCATATGATTATACACTTCATCCTGCATTTCTTCAATTTTTTTATAAATATCCTTTAGCGAAGAAACAGTGAACCCGATTTCATTTTCCAAAACCCAGGAGGCCATGGCATCTTCCTCCCACAAAATAACCGGTAGCCCAGCCATTATATGTAAGGCCAGTTTATGTGATGTATTGATCCGCAGGTACGTACCCGGTCCGCCGGAACAGGTATCAATGCTGTCTCCATCCCAAACCAGTCCAAAACTTCCTTTCATGATCGCCGGCAACCGGCGCGGATGAACCTGCCCGTGGCGTGTTACATTTATTTTTGAATTTCCTTCCTGGCCATAGATATGAAAATGCAGTTCCGGCACCTGCTCCAGCAATTCAATAAAAGGTGCCTTAAGGAGGTTGCCGGCAAAGGCAATTTCAAATGATTTATGCCGGTGCCCACCGGGAATTTCCTCTAACAGGTAATCATAGGATTCAATGGAAATTACCTGCTGGTTACCTGTTTGCTTCCTTATCCAGGCTTGCATGGTCTCATTCTGCGCCAGTATGATGGCGAAAGCGCCTAGTTGTTTCAGCTCTTTTTGTAAAAGTCGGCTATCCCCGTCGCGTAAGCCTTCGAAGTCATGAACGTAGGCTATTGTGTGGCTGCCCTGTTGGGTAACCCGGTCAAAAAAATTACGGATTACACGTGAACGTAAGGGGAAATGAAAAAACACCAGTGATCCGGGCGGCAATTCCCTCAAAGCCATTCCTGCTTTTACATAAGATCCTATGCGGGCCGTAATAGATCCGTCCTGGTTGTCGATGTGTAAGGTTTGGTAACCGCTTTTTTGGAGCACCGTTTCAATATCCTCCCGTAAAATACCGGCTGTGAATAAGGCATGCGGATAAAGTTCCGATACAAAGAATTTCTTCATGCAGGAAGCTTTACAAAAAGATTACGGAGCGCAGAAGTGCGCACCCATTTTACATGTACGATGATGTGAAGAAAACCGGAGATTAGAACCGAGAGCAGCAACAGGGGCAACGAAGGCAGGTTAAAATAGCGCAACATGAATACAACCGGTATCAATATCATGGAAGACACCATGTTCTGGAATAAGCTGCGCCAATGGATAGCCAGCAATTTGCGGCGGACAAGCCAGGCACCCGTTGTTATGGTAATGAAAATTTCAGCCACAACATTGGCAATGGCCGCACCGGTATGGGCCACCTGCGGGATGAGGATAAAGTTTAATCCGATACTGAGTAAAGTTCCTGCCAGTAAAAATTTGAAGAAAGTGCGCTCTTTCCGTAACGATAACATGATCTGCATCCCGGTCAGGTGCGAGAAGGAGATCAGCAGGGGAATAATACTGAGTATCCGGATCACCTGTACGGAAGGATAGAAACGTTCACTGGCCAGAACCGCTACGATCTCTGGCGCAAGCAGGTAGAAAGCGATACTCATGGGTAATGCAAAGAAAAAGATCAGTTGCTGCGAAATGCTTACCTGGTCGTGTTGCGCTTCTTCTTCCCCGGCCGCATAGTGGTAGGCAATGCGCGGAATGAACACAACTCCCAACGATATAATGAACATGGCACTCATGCGCACCAGGCGGTAACCGAGACTGTAGTATCCGACAGCAACATCATTGGAAAGCCAACCCAGGATAGCTGTATCGAGCAAAGTGTATACGGAGATCAGGAGATAACATCCATAAATCCAGTTTACCTTGGCCAGGTGAATACCAAGGTCGGGGAAAGGGTGGGGAAATCGGGCAATGCGGAATATTAAGGCCAGGTTCAGGAGCACGGTAATCACAACGCTGCTGACCAGTATTCCATAATAAAGCGGTGCGTCGCCCGGAACGCGGATAAAAATAAAAATCAGGACTGCGGCTATTCCCCGGATAAGAAGTGACCTTAGGGCAACATATAAAAAGGATTCCGTTCCCTGCAGGAACCATTCGCTCGTTAATGCGCTGGCCAGTACATTGGCACCCGCCAGTAACACGAGGTCTTCAGCCATACCGCTCATCCAACCGGTGACCAGCATCAGGAAGGCCGCAGGAACAGCAATGGTCAACTGGAGAAAAAACAATTCATGAAATGTTCGTGAACGGGCAGGCGGATCGTACCGCCTGATCGAAATTTCGCGGATACCATAAAGCGGGATGCCCAGGCTGCAGGCCATTACAAGGAATTGCGCAATGGCATCGGCAAAATTAACTTCGCCCAAACCGGCAGGATGCAAAGCCCGGGTGACCACAGGATAGGTAATAAGCGGAAAAATAACCTGGCTGATGGCCAGGAGTGCCTGTGCTAATAATTTATTGCGTAATTCGGGCGCCACTACCTGTGTGAATAGTGCGGTAAAATAAGCATAGATGCGCAATGAAAGACTAGTTACCGCCTTTCTTGCCGCTTTTGTTTTTATCGGAGCGGTCCTTCAGCTTTTGCTCGTCATTTTTTCCCTGTGCATCTCTTACCGGGTCGGGAACAGGAGCCTGGCCGTCTTCCAGCTTAAATGTGAATACCTTGTCGATGTGCACCCACTTGCCGCCTTCCCATTTAAATCCTTCATAATCGCCATCCGGGATAAACGTATGAGGCTTTTCCGGTTCATCGGATTCTGAGATCAGGTGATCAACCAGGATAACTTTCAGGTCGGGATCATAATTGACGAATGTACTCGCTTCCTTTTTGTATTCGATGGAATAACGACGCTGTACCGGGCGGGGTACGCTGTCTTTTTCAAAACTAAAAACCGGTTCCCCGAACTGCGGCATTCCCTTATCGTTAAAGCTTAGCACATCAATCCATTTTTTATTGGACTGCACACCATTGGGATCGTAACCAAAAAGGGTATAGTAACTTTTACCGTTATGCACGGTCTTGATCATGTTGTAATAAACCGCACCGATCCAGTTTTCTTTTGTGCGAACCGAATCCTGTGGCCTGGTGGTAAACTCGGAAATATCCGACAAAGGCACCAGTTTCAGTGATCCGTCGGGTGTACGGAATTGAATGGCGGCACGCTGACGGGAGTAATAATCATCAAAGGAAAGTGACCAGCTGAGGATCCGGAAGGTGCTGTCGGGTGCATATAGTTTGGAGACACCAATTACGGAATCAAATGGATAAAAAAATGAATGCTTCACTTTCAGCGTTCGAACCAACGTGCGGATAAAAAGGCTGTCGTGGCGCATACGGTTCTCCGTCATGCTGTCGACGATAAGATTCTTTGCCAATGCCTGCAGGGTATCTTCCTTGAGACGGAGTTGCTTCAGGTCTGCAGAAGCGATCTTTTGGGACTGGCCGGCAACCGCCACCAGTAACAGGAAGAAAAGGTAAAGTATTGGCTTTTTCAAAATGGATTGTGGTTTAGACTCTGCTAAGAACGTCAAAAAAGCCTAAAAATTATCCTAAGATTGGAGCGCAAGGGCAAAGGAAGGCAGGTCGGGGTAAATTAGGTCAATATCCAGGTGCGGGTACGGCTGCCCGGGGTTGGTTGTGGATACAAAAACCGTAAACATTCCGGCGGCCCTTCCAAAGCGCATATCGCCCGGCTTATTGCCTACCATGATGCTTTTCGAAAAATTGACGTGGGGAAAGTCACCCGCAACCTTTACGGCCATGCCCGGGTTGGGTTTACGGTAAAAACACTTGTCTTCTTTTTCCGTGCAATAATAAACAGCATCGATATGTCCGCCTGCAGCAGCCACTTCTTTTTTCATTTGCCGGTGAATTGCATTCAGCATTTCTTCCGTCATTAAGCCTTTACCCACACCTCGCTGGTTACTGATCACAATGATGGTTGAAAAGCGCTCCTTTAACAGTTTAAAACTTTCCAGCACCCCTTTACTGAAAACAAATTCTTCAGGAGTTAACACATACTGTCCCACCCGTTCATCATTAATCACGCCATCACGGTCAAGGAAAAGTGTCCAGGAAGAATCAATTTTGGAAAGGTCAAGAGCCGGCTTTTTAAAATCCTGTTGGGCGCGTTTATAATCTTCCGGGATCCCGATGTCGATAAAATAACCTTCCTGTACAGAAGCATAAAATTTTCCTTCAGCACAAAAAGATTCGAGGTAATCTTTTTCAAACGAAAATTCAGGTGGAAAGGAGCGGGTCATAAATTTAGTACGATCCACCAGGTACATTCCACCATTGATCAGTCCCTGTTCATAAAATTGTTTTTCCCGGAAGCTGTAAATTTTTCCCCCTTCATCTTTTTCAACCACCCCGTACCGGTTGAAGTTTTGCATCCATTTTAGGGCAAGGGTACACTCCGCTTCATGTTGCCGGTGTACTTCCAACAAAGATGGAACGTTAATGCGAAACATGGTATCGCCATTGGCTACGAGCACTGTACCGGTACCGGCTTTACCAATAGCGAGACGAATGGCGCCACCCGTACCCAGGGGCTCGTTTTCCACAACGGAGAAATAATCCAGTGTAGGATATTGCTCTGACAGGTATTCTTCAATGATTTCTGATTTATAGCCAAGTGAAAAAATAAACCGCTCTATGCCCTGCATCCTCAGGTAATCGATTACATAGGAAATAAATGGCCTTCCCGCCACCATGGCCATGGCCTTCGGCAAATCGGGCACTGCTTCCCGGAGCCTTGTACCCAATCCTCCCGCCAGTATGATCGCTTCCTTTACCCCCTTCATAAATTAAAAATCTACAAATCTTAAATCTCAAGATCCAAAAATCTTAAATCTTAAATCTTAAAATATCCCTCTTCCACCAACTGGCAAATGATATGACCCACCATGATATGACTTTCCTGGATGCGCGGCGTATCCGTTGAAGGAACATTAATAAGGAAGTCACTCAGTCCCCTCATAACACCGCCACCCTGGCCGGTAAATCCTACGGTGATGATGTTTTTCGAACGCGCTGTTTCAAAGGCCCGCACGATGTTGGCCGAGTTGCCGGAAGTGGAGAGCCCGATCAGGACGTCACCGCTGTTCCCGATTCCTTCAATGAGCCGCGCGTAAATCACATCGTAGCTGTAATCATTGGCAACGGCTGTGAGATAGGATGTATTGCAGTGCAGTGCTTCGGCAGGAAGTGCTTTGCGGTCTTTATAAAAACGACCTGAGAATTCAGCCGCCAGGTGCTGCGCGTCGGCTGCGCTGCCACCATTGCCGCAGAAATAAATGCGGTTGTTGTTGTGTAATGAAGCCACAATGGTTTCAGCAACTAAGGCGATTACCGGTATTAGACTTTCTCCATCCAGTATCTGCTGTTTTGTATTGATGGAAGCCTGGATTATATCGATGATCTTTTGCATGTTGAATGTAATTATACCGTCCAGGTAGTTAACCCGTGTTCCACGAACTGGTAATTCTTGTGATGGCCTCCAAACTTTTCGAGGCTTTGGATCACTTTATATTTTGTTGTTCCCGGGCAGTAAAAGATCATAAAGCCGCCACCACCGGCACCCGAGATCTTTCCGCCGGTAGCGCCGGAAGCTTTCGCGGTCTCGTATATTTCTTCCATCAATGGATTGGATATTCCGGCCGCCATTTTTCGTTTTTGCTGGTACCCGTAATCGAGGATCTCCCCGAACTGCGCCAGCTTACCTTTAAGCAATGCTTCCTTCATCATCTGCGACTGCTGCTTCAGCTGGTGCATGGCATCAATCGATTGTTCCTTTTTGGATACCACGTTGGCAGATTGTTCCCTGATGATCTTGGCACTTTCACGGCTGGTGGAAGTATAATACAGAACAAGGTTGTTCTCCAGTTCAAAAAGGTATTGCTGCTTGATGCGCAGGGGATTTACAATCACTTTGTCCTCTTCAAAAAATTCCATGAAGTTTACCCCGCCGAATGTTGCCGCGTACTGATCCTGTTTACCACCGGCAAGTTTTAAATAATTACGTTCAATTTCATATGCGTAATGTGCAATATCATACTCGCCTAAAGGAAGCCGCATCATTTCCGCAAAGGCACCGATGATGGCTACCACCAGGGTGGAGGAAGTGCCCAGTCCCGAACCTGCGGGTGCATCTACAAAAGTGGACAGGCGAAAACCACCTTTAACCACACCATAATCGCGTTGCACGCAATTATATACGCCTTTGAGAAGATCCAGGTGTCCGTTGATGGGAAGTTCGGGTGCCAGCTCAAATGATTCCATTTCGGAGCGGTCATTGGCTTGCAGGAGAATACGTCCTTCTTCCAGGGGTTCAATGGTGGCCTGTGCAAAAAGAGAAATAGTAGCATTAAGAATGGCCCCGCCATAAAGGTCGCTGTACGGACTTACATCGGTTCCGCCTCCCGCGAGGCCTATGCGTAAAGGAGCTTTGCTTCTGTAGATCATTTTTTATAGGACTGGCTGGTACCGGCCAGGCTTTATCCCTGGTAAAAGAAAAGGTAACCATACCTTTTTCATTTTTAACAAACCTTACTTCTTATTATTTGCTGACAGTTCAAGAATAGCGCCGGTAAGATTTGCCCAGGAATACTTTTGTTTTTCGGCACGAAGATGAGGAATAAAATATTCTTCGCCTAATTGGTAAAACCTTAGAATGGCCCCTGCAATGGATGCCGGCCGTGGCTCGCAAACGATTCCAACTTTGCCATCGGGAACAAGGGAAGGCAGTCCGCCCACATTGGTTACCACCATGGGCTTTTCAAAATGATAAGCCAGTGGTGTGACACCACTCTGTGTGGCATTCCGGTATGGTTGTATGACACAATCGGCTGCGCAGAGATAATTCCGTACCTCGCTGTCCGGGATAAAATGATTGCGCAAAATAACAACATCTTCCAGGCGGTGCCGCGCAATGATATCACGGTAAGGCTTTTCCTCCTCATAAAATTCCCCGGCAATAAGAAGCTTTATGCCTTCTTTTTTTATGCCTTCTTCATCCATGGCTTCCAGCAACAGGTCAAGCCCTTTGTATTGCCTGATAAAGCCGAAAAACAGGATGATCCGTTGATTTGTATCCAGGCCCAGTTTCCGGCGGGCTTCGTTTTTAGACAGGATACCACCGAAACTATCATATAACGGGTGTTGCACCAGGCGCGCGGGCTTTTCTTGTTCAAACCGGCGAAGGTCGTTCAACACTTTATCGCTCATGGTTATAAACGCATGGCATGATTTCAAAAAGTAACGGGTAAAGCTCCTGTCACCCGGGCGGTGTTCATGCGGGATCACATTATCGGCAATACAAATGATCCGGGTATGATGATTCTTTTTTATCTGGCGAAGAATGGTGCCGAGCGCCGGGCCCATAAAGGGAATCCAGAATCGAACAATGATTATATCAGGCTTCCATTTTTTCAAAATGGAACCCACCTTCATCCAGTTAAGCGGATTCACCGAATTGATCAGCGTATGGATTTCAAGGTTTCCAGGTGCGGGATCATCCGAGAATTGCGTTTTACCGGGAAAAAGAAGGGAAGGGTATTGTAAAGAAAAGGAAACCAGCCGGCAGTGATGTCCTTCGTCATTGAACTGCGCCGCCAGCCGCTGGTTAAATGTTGCCAGTCCGCCCCGTAAAGGCCAGGCCGGTCCTATGATCAGCACACTCTTCACTACAAACCAATTTTATCTTCTACGAGGTACCAGTTGCGGCCCGGTGCATTCCGGGCAATCAGTTCAGAAATAAAACCGGCAAGGAATAACTGCATTCCAATGATTATAGCGGTTAATGCCAGGTAAAACTGCGGGCGGTTGGTGAGTGCAAATTCCGAATCAAATATTTTGGAAATAATAAGATAGAGCGTGATCACCATACCGATAAAGAAAAATATGGATCCCCACAGTCCAAAAAAATGCATCGGCCGCTTGGAGAACTTGCCTACAAATGTAATGGACATCAGGTCGAGGAAACCATTTACAAAACGCTCCCAGCCAAATTTGGTTACACCATATTTGCGAGGCCGGTGCTCCACAACTTTTTCACCGATCTTTTTAAACCCGGCCCACTTTGCAATGACGGGTATATAGCGGTGCATTTCACCATACACTTCGATGCTCTTGATCACTTTTTTGCGGTAGGCTTTTAACCCACAATTAAAATCATGCAGCCTGATTTTTGAAACCTTGCTGGTCACCGCGTTGAAAAATTTGGAAGGAATATTTTTGGTGAGCGTATTGTCATATCGTTTCTTTTTCCAGCCGCTGACAAGGTCGTACCCGTCAGACATGATCATTTTATAGAGCCCGGGTATTTCATCAGGACTGTCCTGCAGGTCGGCGTCCATGGTAATCACCACTTCGCCCTGCGCGGCTTTGAAGCCTTCATTCAGGGCTCCGGATTTTCCATAGTTCCGCTGGAACTTGATTCCTTTGATTAACGGATTATCGGCGCTCAGTTGCTCAATAACTTTCCAGGATTGATCCGTGCTGCCGTCATCTACCAGAATGATTTCGTAACTGTACTGATGTTGCAGGCATACACGCCTGATCCAGTCAGTCAGTTCAGGAAGAGATTCCTCCTCGTTAAACAGGGGGATGACCAATGAAATGTCCATTATAGATTTGGTTGTTCAAAGGGATTTTTAGGACGCTTGGGCGTTATCGCGGCACCAATTAATGAACTGATTGCACCAAGAATAATATTATACAACACATTACCACCAATAGCAAAAAGCCAGAAATATTTTGTGGAAAGATCCATCATGTTATCAATATCCGAATCCGTCATCCTGTCATTATTTTCCATTTCCTCCCGCATAAGTTGTAACCCCTTTTCTTTTATTTCAGGCATTACATAGGAAGTTATAAGCATGTAAACAACAACCACCAGGGTTAAAACGGCTGTGGCCTTAAATCCGTAGGAAAAAAGGTTTCCGAATGTTTCCGCATGATTTCGTGCCTTCCCATATAGGTAGATAAATACAGGCAATCCAACGATAACAGCCAGTATGGATGCCAATCCGCCACCCGACATTGTATTGTCACTGCCGTATGTTGAAAGCAATTGAATAATAACAATCACAACCCCGATCAACAGGCCCGCCACAATATGACTGATTGGTTTTTTCGCTTCCATCATTTAAAGTTGGCTCAAAAATAACTGGTCTTTATTAATAATGCCCAACGGCTTGCCGGTTAATTGTTTTCCCTGCATTGGATTGTTTGTTGATTTCGAATGAAATTTTTGAACGCTCCACGTTTCACCCGGTGCAAATAGCGTTATTGCTGCCGTTGAACGTACATCTATTGATGCCGCCGGTAATCCGAATAGGCTTCTGGGATTGGTGGCGAATAATGCCACCACACGTTCGGCGGACAGTTGGGGCAATGCCGTCATAACCATTCCGAAAGCGGTTTCAATCCCGGATATTCCGTTGGCCGCATATTCAAATTCCACCATTTTATGATCAGTGTCCTGGGGAAAGTGATGGGCCGCTATACAATCCACTTCACCGGTTATAACACCTTTTCGCAAGGCTTCTCGGTCACTTGCTGTGCGCAGGGGTGGATTTACTTTCAGGTTGGTGTCGTATTCTGCCAGGTCTTCATCACAGAAATAAAGATGGTAGGGTGTTACCGAGCAGGTGACCTGCACGCCTTCGCTTTTGGCAGCCATGACCAGTTGCAAGGATTTTCCCGTTGAAATACCTGTGATATGAATCTTAGACCCGGTATATTTTGCAAGCTCGATGTCACGCATGATCATCAGTTCTTCGCCGATGGCCGGCATCCCGGGAAGACCGAGTTGCGTTGATACGATCCCTTCATTCATTAAGCCGGATGTACTGATGGTACGGTCGTCGGGAACCTGAATGACTACTTTATTTACCGCCTTTACGTATTGAAGGGCTTTTAAGAGGAGTCCGGATGATTGCACCGGGTTGGGGCCATCGCTGAACGCAACGGCGCCGCTGGCCACCATGTCATACATTTCCGCCAGTTCTTTCCCTTCTGCGTTTTTGGTAATGGCACCAATCGGGTGGATGGTAACAGGAAGGGACCGGCTTTTTCCCACGAGGTATTCCACAAGGGCTTTGTTATGTACAACGGGGGCTGTATTGGGCACCAGGAGCACATCTGTATATCCTCCGGATACTGCTGCAGCAGAACCGGTTTCGAGCGTTTCCCTGAATTCAAACCCCGGGTCATTAAAATGGGAGAAGATGTCGGTCCAGCCCGGAGAAGCGCATAAACCCGGAAGGTTTACTTCCTGGTCAGCCCCGGTGGAAAGCTGTCCGATCTGCCGGATAACGCCGTTTTCAATGAATACATCAACTTTTTGCTGGTGGAAAGGCGAGGAGGGATCCACTATCTGCACCTGCCTTAGAAGAATGCTCATGAAGAAGCGAAGATAATGTTTTACGTTATTACCTGATTATTCCTAAATTTGCGCCCAACCTTTTACCCCTGTAAAGCGGGTAATCAGCTGATGTAAAGTATAGGATCTTACCAGGCTCAATGCTGAATTTTTATTCAAAGGACGACCAGGCCTTAATTATTTTCGGGACGTAGCGCAGCCCGGTAGCGCACTAGCATGGGGTGCTAGGGGTCGCAAGTTCGAATCTTGTCGTCCCGACTTAGGAAAAGAGACTCTGAATAAGAGTCTCTTTTTATTTGTTCTTACCCGGTAGCGCATCCTGCCAAAGAGTGATGGGTCGCAAGTTCCCTGCCTGACAGCGTCACGCAGGCAGGGAATCTTGTCGTCCCGATAATAGGAGATAGACTCTGAATAGGAGTCTCTTTTTATTTTGCCCTGCAAGGTATCACTGCTTCCCCTAAGGCAGAATGCATAGTGGGCGAAGAGTACTTTTTATGCTTGCTGATGGTTACTTGGATCTTAAAGAAAGTATGGGCTTACTTTTGAGAAGCCTTGATATCGTGCGACCTCAATAAATACCTCATGAGGCGAAAAGATCACAGTTATCTGGTTGATTTATACCTGAACAGGGTTAATTGGCATTGGAGCTAAACCATTCCACACAAAATCCTATGACCCGCATATTTATTTTAATAAGCCTATACCAATCACACAAGCTTTCCCGGTTTCAAATGTATATGGGTTTTTATAAAAACTGACCCATCCTGTTCCGATTGCACAGTTTTTTTTAGAACTTTATCCAGTGCCGGTATGTAAGCCTTTTCAGTACGGTAATGTCTTTTAAGGAAATAAATTTCGATATAGGCTTTACGATGGAGCTTTGTAAAATCAAATTTTCGGGATGTAGCGCAGCCCGGTAGCGCGCTTCGTTCGGGACGAAGAGGCCGCTGGTTCAAATCCAGTCATCCCGACTAAATCTGTACTTACCTTTTTAAATGCATTATTTTATTTTTTTTGAAATTGTACCGTACATATGGCATAACTGAAACAGAAGGAAAAGGCAGGCCGATAAGGTAATAGGTTTGCAGCCTGCCTCCAAAATTCCATTTACGTTTGCCTGTGTATTCATATTTTATTACAAGGGGTAAGCCACCGGTACCATCAAAACCAGTACCAGGGAATGTTTCAATGGTACTATGCGGATCCGTATATAATAAATTATAATTAAAAAACTCGATGGCAATTCCAGTACTGGCAATTAGATGTTGTTGGGTACCAATTTTAAAATAGCGGTTATAAAGAATAGCGGGTGTGATCACTTCACCCCTGTAATATTCTGTGAGGCCGGGCAAGGATTGGTTGATTCCCCGGAACACTGCTCCATCCAGGGATAATGAATAGGAGTGCCGCTTACGTTTAAACGTTTCTGCTTCAATAAATATACCAGGGCCGTGGTTAAAGAAACCACCATAATATTTAGCCATAGACAATCCATTAATATCGGAATAAAGTCCACCGCCTCCTTTTAAAAACAGTAGGTTTTCTTTGTCTTGCTGCGCATAGATAACAGGTAAAATAGTTAAGCATAAAATGGTCAATACACAAAATTTCATTTACAATAATTAATAGTCAGACAAAGAGGAAAGCACTAATGATCAATAGCAAACATTATGTTTAAAATAATATTGAAATGCATCTGCTGGCCTGATAGGAAAATCATAATTGTCGAGACCGTGAGATTTTGCTGTACCAAGTCCAAAATCGCCTATTATGCTACTGAATATTCCATTTCTTGGTAGCGTATTATAATATCTTTGTTTATAAATTTTGTGAAAATCAATATTTGCTGTCAGTCCAAGAGTCCCAGATGCAGAAATTTGATTTGAAGTATCCAATCCAATTGTTAAAGCTGCAGTTACCTGTAAGTTAGGCGGATTTGAAAGAAATCCCTGCTTTGATACCAATAATATTTTTTGTTCTGACTCATGAAGATCCCAATCTTCATCCCAAATTATCATGCTTCCAAATTGCCAATTTTCTTTTCTAATATCTTTCCGTCTTACAACTCTTTCTCCTAACAAAAGAAAAGGCCCATCAATTGAAGGATTAAAATACCCATATGGATTTTGGGTTAATGCGCCCAGATTTGTGGAAATCCTATACAATAATATAATACTAGCGCCCCCAAAAACTCCCCTATAGTGATCAGTAAGCTTCCAATGAGGAATAGTTGTCTTTACAATATAATCTTGGTGTAGAGATGATGATGAAGTATTATATAAAAGGTCTTTGCATGTTATCGGAGGCGGCAGCGAATCAGTCCCTTCAGTTCGGGTAATATCTTCAAAGTTATCTTTAAAATTAACGATTAATGTTGGTGAATTCCAGCAGTATTCATCATTTACAACATCAACATACTCGTAACTGAAATTACAATACATCCCCCCATCCGAAGTAGTATCACATGGCAATTGCTGAAGGGCTTCGCCGAAATCATTGATTTCAACTTTATAACCTTCATTTACGTCTTCCTGGTCAAGGGGAGTGTATGAAAAAGTCAGTTCGTTTATGTCATCCAGATTATAGTTTTCTGAGTAAGGAAAATAAATCTTTCTTCCGTCTTCAAAATTTAAAACATCTGCATCATATGGATTATTTGAATAAGTGGTTTTTTCCAGTATCTTATTATTTGAAGGTTTTGGAAATTTATGAGAATTCATGTATTGGCCACTACTGTATATTTTTAAAAATTTACCCGAAAATTTAATTGCCAGATCTCTGAATGGAGCGTCAGTAGCCGTATTAAATAATTCTTTTAATGTTATTGCTTCTTCCGTGTTTGGTTTAAGTATCTTTTTCCGTATCGCTTTGCCAAATTCCGATCTGATTTTTTTGTCTTTAAATACTTCTGATACTATATAAGTTGTCTGCCTGAGCTTATCGAGTAAAATTTTATTATTAATACTTAAATAATTATTTGATGGATTGCTATAGTTTTTTTCAATTCCTTTTTGGCAAGAAACTATAATTACACAAATTGCAATGGTAAAGAATCCAAAGTAAGAAGAGGATCTCATGATAAAAAGCTTATTAAGTATATTGAATATACAAAATAATAAACATCTAAATAATTTTTATTCTGTTAAACATGAGCTCGATAGCTCATCTGAATAAGGGGTATGCTGAAAAAAAGCAGTTAAAAGTTATTTGATTGTATACGCCGTCAGTATTTCCGTACTGTTCACAAATTGTGTTCCCTGGGCTGATAACTGCAGCGAGCTTTCAATAAGTCCTACCCAGTTTGCATAATAAAAGTCACCGCCGCCTACAGAACCAAGGTTCGATACCGTTACATCAAGACGTACATGCAGCACATCGGAAAATGCTTTTCCACTCACTGTGCGCGAGATCCCTTTTTCCACCATCGTATATTTTAATGTAGCTACCAGGGGTATGGGAATGCCGGGTGCCATAAAAGTTTGCGTGGTTTGCCAGAAGGTAGCCACATCCTGGTTGTCTTTGAGGTATAATTCTTCCATTCCGGCAGGAGCAATCACAGGAAGCACACCAAAGCGGTAATAATCACTTCCCTGTTTTGTCCGGTACTGGTTAACCCCATTGGTGCTCGAATAAACCTTATAGGTTCGCCCCATTGCCACCGTATCGCGGTCGGTAGCTGTCAGCGTATACGATTGCCCTGTATTGGAACTGTATGTCCAGGTGCTGCCGGCAGTGGAAGGCGTATAGTTTGGAGTTTTATCTTCCACATCCTTTTTTTGGCAGCCGGTCAGCATGAAAAAAATGATACCGGCCATGACCATCACACGTACAGGCTCCTTAAGCATAGAAGGGAATTTTGATAGATCAAGTTACTGAATAAGCGCCAGAAATACGGGGTATGAAGGCCCTTCCGCCACGGTATCCGGAATTGACCTACATCCTCATTTTTAGTTTAATACAAGGATCAGGACAGAAGGTCAAGTCTTTATTATACCCTGGTAAGCCCTTATAAATCAGGAAAATGACCGGCAAGCCTATGATATAAAATTTTTTTGACCTTTCTTTAAGACGGCCCGGCAACCCAATATTCGAAAAACACCAAATTCATCCTTTGTCCAACCTGAAAACCATTTTACTTTTTTGCATCCTTTCACTGCCTGCCGTATTAAAAGCGCAGCGTGAGACCGACACTTTAGCCCTTGCCCGGCAACATGCATTCAACAAAGACTTTCAGAAGGCCGACCACCTCCTTTCACAATACCAACGGGGAAATCCTGACCAATACACGCTTCAGCTGCATGCACAGGTTTTGTACTGGATGAAAGATTTTACCCGGGCCCGGGAAACGTACCGTAAAGCTATTTCACGGTACCCTGCTTACCAGGACGTTGTACTGGATTACGCGCGCTTTCTTTTTCAAACAGGAAAATGGAAAGAGGCGGAAGAACTCCTGCAGGATATCGTTTCAAAAAATAAAGCCCATCCCGAAGCCAACATCAATCTTGCCTACATTGCTTTATGGAAAGGCGATATTAAAGAAGCGCGCATACGAACCGCACGCTTACACAAACTTTACCCGGGTAATGCTTCTGTACAGGCACTCCGATCTTCCGTAAACGATAATTCCTCTTTTGTAAAAACCGGTTATACGTATGCTTCGGATGACCAGCCGTTACAAACAAATGTTTATAACCTGGATGCTGCTTTTTTTTCGTCGCCCTATTTTCAACCATATGTCAGCGCAGCCATCAACCGGTATACATTGCCTTCTCCGCCATTGGGAACCATATGGGTAAGAGCAGGAAACAACGTTACATTGGCACACGGAGCAACACAGTTGGGAGCGGAGGGTGGCATTTTTAAAAGTGGTGCTGACTTTACATCGTTCACGGGGTCCCTGTTCCTGGTTCAGAAAATATCTACAGCAACAAAACTTCACCTTGGCGCTGCAAAAAGTCCTTACCAATATACCAATGCAAGCATTGATGAGCCCTTTACCTATAACATTTATAAAGGAGCAATTGAGTGGAATGCCGGAGAAAAAAAGGCAGGCCGTATTGGAACGGAACTGGCCCGTTTTAGGGATGGGAATACTATTTCAACAGTTTATGCCTGGATACTGCTGCCGCTCATTGAACAAAAATTCATTTCTCTGAAGGCCGGGTATGGAATCAGCTTTGCTCATGCCGTTTTCAACACCTATTCAACCAATCGTTCAGTAGATGAAATTGCATCCAGCCAGCCCCTGAATTCAAAAGTGGATGGCGTATATGACCCCTATTTCACCCCATCCAATCAATTGGTCAATTCGCTGCTGGGTTCTGCAAAAATCAATATTTCAAAAAGTGTTTCTGTCCATGCAAAAGGAAACCTGGGCGTATGGGCCGCAGCGGACAATCCTGAATTAAGACTGGAACGAAAAGGATTCAGCGGCTATACCATTTCAAAAACATATTACCGACAAAAATATACACCGATTGAGCTGGAAGCGGGACTGCAGGCAGCCTTTTCAGACCGTTTATCAATGCAGGCAAACCTCCGGTTCAACCGGCTTTTCTTTTATGCCCGCACCCAGGCAGGCATTCATTTAAATTATCGTTTTATCCATGAAAAATCCAATTAATCCCGACCTCTGGAAATTCCGGAAAGCAGCTCCAATCTCCCGGTGGCACAAAGCCATTCTTGGTGGATTGGTTTTTGGCGGCTGCCTTTCCATAGCCCGTTTCTTTGACTGGTGGTTTCGCGAAGAACATATTGCATCCCTTCCGTTATTCCTCCTGCTGACCCTGATCTTCTGGTGGGGGATTTTCCGGATGGTAATGTTGTGGATTTCTTATTTAGGTATGAGGATCCCGCCATCAAAACCTGTGCGGGAAAAGAATCTGGGGGTAGCCATTTTCATTACCTCTTCGCCCGGAGAACCATTAAGCATGTTTGATAAAACCCTGGAAGCCTGTGCAAGGATCACCTACCCGCATACTACTTATTTGCTCGACGACACGCAAAAAGAAGGTTTCCGGGAAGTTGCTGCCAAACATGGTGCCGTGTGGATGGAACTGGTTGGGTACCCCGGCGCAAAAGCCGGAAAAATCAACGAAGCCCTGAAAAGAACAGGAGAAGAATTTATTCTTGTCCTTGATCCCGACCACATACCCTTTCCGAATTTCCTGGACGAGGTGCTTGGTTATTTTGAAGATGAAAAGATTGGTTTTGTGCAGGTATCGCAGGCTTATTACAACCAGTACCGGTCCTTTACCGCACATGCTGCAGCAGAACAAACTTATGGGTTCTATGGTCCAACCCAGATTGGCATGAATGGCTATAATTGCTCAGTTGCCATAGGCGCCAATTGCACCTTCCGGCGCAAAGCACTGGACAGTATCGGCGGGCATGGATTAGGGCTGGCTGAAGACCTGGTAACAGCCATCAGGATCCATTCAAAGGGATGGAAATCGGTTTATGCGCCGGTAATTGTGAGCCGCGGCCTCGTACCCGAAGACCTGGGATCATTTTGCAAACAGCAAAGAAAATGGTCGCGCGGTGTGCATGAAGTGCTGTTCTCGGAACTTCCGCGCCTGTGGAAGGGTCTTTCTTTCTGGCAGCGTATTTCTTACTTCACCATAGGAACCTATTACATGAGCGGGCTCACGATGTTCCTGTTCCTGGCTTTTCCTTACCTCTTTCTTTGGTTTGGAATGCTGACAGCCAATATGGATTTTATAGATTTCCTGGTGCATTGGACGCCTATGGCACTTTGCGGGCTTTCTGTTTACCTGTATGTGCAGAAATGGCTTTGCCACCCGGGGCATGAAAGAGGCCTGCACTGGAGGGGCATGTTCATGAAATTTTCCAGCTGGTATGTTTTCCTTCAGGGATTCTTATTGTCGCTGGTTAATAAAGAAATACCGTATATACCTACTGCTAAAAAAGCCGTTCCGGGCCTCAGCAATTTTGCGCGGCCGCTGATCATTCACCAATTGTTGTTTATAGCCACGGTATTACTGGTGGTTGTTCAACGGATCTACTTCACTCCGGAAGCCAGGAGAACACTTTCAAGCGGAAACATCTGGGGTATGGTGGCTTTTGCAAGCATTGCTTTTCTTATGACGCTGGGTGGAACCTTTGCTGCCCTTCAGTCCAGAAAAATTAAAGTGGATGAACCATGGGTACATATCAACCTCGATTTGATTGATACAGGAACGGGTAAGACAAAAATCATAAAGCAAAATTTTAAAAAAAATAGCATCCTATGAAACAGATAATATTCCGGTTTGCCGTATTGTTTACGGCACTGGCTTTAGGCACCATGTTGTTTGTTGGATTACTGTATGCCGGCGACAAGTCGAAAGGACCGCTCCAGGACATATTTTCCAACGTAAGATCTGAGGTAGCGCAAATGGAAAAGAAATTACTGGACCCGCGGGAAAGCAGGTCGCAGTCCCTGCTTTGGTTCAACCAGTTCCGCAATAACGCGGCGATGATAAATTCCGTTGATACCCTATTGCTGGGTGCTTATGATGATGCTACCTATGAATCATTTGAAAATATTGTAGCCCTGGAAGATTCCTTAAAAACAAAACTCCCGGTGATCTCTATTTATACGGCATGGGGCAGCAAGAAAGACCAGGTGTTTCCGCAATTGCGGGCACAGGCCATTTATGATCTTGGGTCCATCCCCATGATCACCTGGGAACCGTGGCTGAATGATTTTGACCCGCAAACCTTCTCCTGGAACGCCGGGGCGCTGAATAAAAACAAAGGTGGACTGAAAGCAATTGCTGAAGGAAAGTATGATGCCTACATCGACAAGTGGGCATTGGATGCCCGCAAATTCGGCTTGCCTTTTTACCTGCGCTGGGGTCATGAAATGAATGATCCTTATCGTTACCCATGGGGTCAGCAAAATAACGGTTCCGATGATTATATCCATGCCTGGCAGCACGTGGTAAAACGGTTCCGCGCACTGGGCGCCAAAAATGCGGTATGGGTATGGTCGCCGCACCCTGCCTACACCTTTTCAGAATTTTATCCCGGTAATGAATATGTTGATTGGGTTGGTTTAACGGCGCTGAATTACGGGTCTGTGGCTACCTGGAGCCGCTGGTGGTCGTTCGGGCAGATCATTGGAAATGCCTATAAGGGCGTTGCTTCATACAACAAACCGGTTATGCTCACGGAGTTTGGTTGCCTTACCGTTGGTGGCGACCGTGCGCAATGGTTCAGGGAAGCATTTGCCTCCCTTCCACGTGAGTATCCAAAAATCAAAGCCGTTATTTTTTTCCATGCTGCCGGTGATGCCACCGTCAGCTATAAATCACTGGACTGGTCTTTTGAGTCTGATGTTAAGGTGCTCAACAGCGTTCGGAAAAGTATTAATCATTAAACGCATCTTCTGACTGTTTATTAAGTAGAATCTTAATATATATCAAGTAAACAAACAGGGGCAGCGTTATCTGCCACTGTTTGTTTATAGCACCATGGCCGGTAAGCTGTTGTGCAAATGATAATTGTGCGGCATGCCCGTTATATGATCTTTTATAACTTCACCTCCAAAGTTTGTAGAATGACACCTGAACGACGCGAACGCATTGAATCCGTGCTTTCCAAACGGCAGACCGACCTGACCATCGTCCTGGAAAACGTATTCGACCCGCATAATATTTCAGCGGTCATGCGCAGCTGCGACGCCGTAGGCATCCAGGAAATTTATGTGCTCAATACCAAAATTCCCCGCCATAAAAAGTGGGGCAGCAGAAGCAGCAGCAGTGCGGCCAAATGGCTTACCATCCACCAGTTTGAAGACACGGATGCCTGTTTCCGGCAGCTGCGTTCCCGGTATGACCAAATTTTAACAACGCACCTTTCGTCAGACGCTGTAAGTTTATATGAGCTGAACCTGGCGCAGAAAATAGCCCTCGTGTTTGGGAATGAACATGCGGGCGTTTCGGATGAAATAAGAGCACTGGCTGATGGGAATTTTATCATACCCCAGGTAGGCATGATCCGTTCGCTCAATATTAGTGTTGCCTGTGCCGTTACACTGTATGAAGCTTACCGGCAGAAACGTGCCGCCGGTCATTATACGGAACGAAAAATGGAAAAGACCGAGTACCTTACTTTATCACAACAATGGGGAATGACCGATGAACATGCATAAAACACTTCTGGCCTTTATTTTCATATTTTGCCTGTCAGTAGCCAAAGGCCAGGATATACCGGTGTGGAAACTGGCTGACCTGCAGGCGGCCCTGAAGACAGACAGGCCGACCATATTTAATTTCTGGGCTACCTTCTGCAAGCCCTGTCTCGAGGAAATGCCTTATTTCCTGCAGCTCGCCGCCAAATACGATAAAGAAGGAGTACAGTTGCTACTCGTTAACCTCGATGCAAAAGATGCCTACCCCGTTCGCCTGAAGTCCATTATGACAAAATTCAGGATTACTGCCCCCGTTTTTTTCCTTGATGAAACCAATGCCGACCTGTTTTGCCCCGCTGTGGATTCGTCCTGGTCAGGTGTTATTCCCGCTTCCCTTTTTATCAACAACAAAACAGGTTACCGGAAATTCTTTGAAGACCAGGTAAAGAAAGAAGAACTGGAAAAGGAAATTAAAGCTCTTATTGGAAAACTGTAGGATTTAAGATTTGGAGATTATGCAATTCATCCAATTGTGACTCTGCGAATTCTTTGCGGCTTTGCGGTTAAATACGCCACAAAAAAAAGCCCTGTTCTTTCGAACAAAGCTTTCCCGGTGGGGTTTCTACTATGAGCGATTAACGATCAGCCATCAGCCAATTGTTACAATCTTTTAATACCGCAACCAACAGAGCGCGATGTTTTTACCGTAACATCTTTACCACCCTTCATTTCATCAATTGCTTCTTTCAGGTGATTCCTGGCCACATTTTTTGCATCAGCGGGACTGTCATCAATGGCACCGTGATAAACCAGTTTTCCATCGCTGTTAAATAAAAAAGTTTCCGGTGTGCGGTTGGCACCAAAGGCATCGGCCAGCTCAGAATTTTTATCAACTACATAATACCATTTATAACCCTGGTCTTTCGCATATTTCTGCATGGCAGAAAAGGAATCATCGCCGTTACGCTGAGCCTCGTTGGAATTAACGATGATGACACCAATGCCATTCTTTTCCGCATAAGCAGCCACCCCGTTGGTTCGCCCCTGGTTCTTTACCACGTAGGGGCATGTATTACAGCTGAACATAACCAGGAGGCCTCCTTTCTTTTTGGCATCCTTCAGCGTAATTTCTTTGCCGCTGATGTCCTTCATTTTTACTTCCGCTTTGGGCATATCCGCACCAATGGGCAATTCAGTTAAAGGAGTGAAAGCCTGGAGACCAAGAGCCGCCAGGGCTACAGCGCTAAACAGGAATTTTTTCATATACCAGTTATTTGAAACCAAATTTCAGACATTTTCACAGATTATGGTTGCCGTCCAGGGTTCAATTTAATCCTCCTGTCGCTTTTTTGACCTTCCTTCATTTTCCGGTGGGCGGTTTTCCGCTGCAGATTGGATATGGTGACGTTCAGTTCAAAACCAATGAGAACGGCAAGGGAGTTTGCGTAAATAAGCAGCATCAGGATAAAAATGGCACTGATGGATCCATACAATTTATTGTAATTGCTGAAATTATTGACCCAGTACGTGACCAGTAAAGTAGCGATGATGATGAGTAAGGTAGCGAATACCGACCCCGGGGTAAAATGAGGCCACCTGACGGTTACGGCAGGAGCAAACCTGTAGATAAAGGAAACGATGATAAAGAACAGCAAAAAAATGATCACCCACCTGAAATTATGGATCATGCTGCGTACCAGTTCACTTTCAATACCAATCAGTTTCAACACGGCACTGTGGGCTACCAATGCAGTCAGCAACAGGAAAAAGAGCACAAAGATGATCAGCGTAAGCTTTAACGCGGTGGTGCGTTTTTTCAGGCTGTTGCGTTTTACAAAACCGGGGTAATTTTTGTCAAAGGCCCGCATTACGCCCATTGTTGCATTGCTGGAAAAAATAATGGCCAGCAACAGACCAAAAGATAATAATTCATTCCGCGGTCGGGTAAGAAAATCATCCAGGAAATCAATGATCACCGAATTGTTCTTTTCCCCCGGGATTACATCCCGTATTAAGGTAAACAGCTCGGCGATAAAACGATCAGATATCGGCAGGTAGGGTATGAGGGTAAATGCAAAGATCAGCGTGGGCGGAATGGCCATGAATACATTGAAGGAAATAGCGGCGGCCCGCTCAACAAGGCTGGTCCGGCGAACCTGCTGGATGAAAAGCGGCCAGATCTCAAACAGTGAAAAGCCCCGGAACCCAGGAATGAAAATGGACTTGGTGCCGCGTATAAAGGTCTGCGCAGCATCCGTGGATTCAAGCTTTTTCCGGATCCGTGTATGAAAGGCCATTATTTAGCGGCGTTTTGTTTTTCTTTTAATTCACGTCTTCGCTTGTCTTCCAGTTGAAAAGCTCTTGCTTTAACCTGGTGTTCGGTAAAAGTAGTACTGAACAGGTGCGATCCGCTGAAGTTACTGTTGGCTACAAAAAACAGGTAAGGCGTTTGCGGTGCGGCCAAAACGGCTTCGAGGGTTTTTTTGGATGGCGTGCAGATAGGTCCGGGAGGAAGGCCCGGGTTTTTATAGGTATTATAAGGCGATACTACTTTCAGGTGGTCACCGTGGATCCATTTAATGGAAAAATCTTTTAGGGCAAACTTAATGGTTGGATCCGCACCCAGGGTCATACCTTTTTTCAGCCGGTTGAGGTACACACTCGCAATGGTATCCTTTTCCTCGTGGTAATTGGTTTCTTCTTCCACGATCGAACCAATGATATACGCTTGCTGTGGTGTGATCCCTAACGAATCAGCCTTGCGGCGCCGTTCTGCCGTCCAGAACTTTCTGGATTGCTCCGCCAGCTTTGTATAAACATTCCGCGGAGTGGTATTCCAGAAATACGCATACGTATCTGGCATCACCACCCACAGCGCGTTTTCCGGAACAGCATCAAAAGATGCAAGCGAATCAGGGCTGTTCAGGAATTTCATCATCGCGGTGGAGTCAAATTCAAAACGATTACCTGCTATACGTGCCAGGTCTTCTTTTGTTCGGATTTTGGTGATGACCAGGTTAACGGTTGCCTGGTTTCCATTGCGCAGCATGCGCACAATATTGAGCAGGCTCATTCCTTTCCTGATTTCATATTTACCGGGTTTGATGGCACTCCAGTAATTCATACGTTCGGCCAGCATATTGAAGGCTCCTTCATTACGCACCAGGTCATTCTTCCGGATCGAATCCAGAATCGCTTCTTTCGTTGGTCCGTTTGACCGGATATACAGGAATGCGCGCTCACCTTTAAAAGCGGTTCCGGGACCCATAAAGATCCAGGCGGCAACTGCGCCGGCGAGGATACCGATCAACAGGATAATCAGGATAATCTTTTTCATAACAACGGGTCAAATTAAATAAAAAACCCTGCCGTAAAGACAGGGTTTCAAATATCTTGAAAGGAAAATTAGTTACGGGAAGAATCTACCGTTCCTGTTTTCGGTCCGGTTGAGGTATTACCATTGAAAGGAGCAGCATTGTCCCTCGCGCTTTGGTTCTGTACTTTATTGGTAGATGCAGGAACCCCGGCACCTACTTCATTCAAACGGCCACCTTCCGTTCCGGCTGTATTGCGGATAAAGAAAGTAGAAAAAAGGCAGAGCAGGCCAACAACGGCCGCAAAGATCCAGGTACCTTTTTCCAGTACATCCGTTGTTTGCTTTACACCCATAAACTGGTTGCTGAAACCGGCTATGTTACCGGCAAGTCCACCACCTTTCGGATTTTGTACCAGCACAATCAGGCTTAATATAACGGAGGCAAGGATAATCAGGATAATGAATAAGGTGGTCATATCAGGAGCTCTTTAAATGTTCAATTTTGGCGGCAAAGTAAGCCTTTTTAGAGGGATTGAGCAAACTTAATTTGTTGTATACTTCCAGGGCTTTTTCAGGCTTTCCCTGCTTCATCCACACCTCCGCCATCGCCTCTGTAAGAATATCGGTCTGGTGAACGGAATCTTCGGCCAGGTGCTGTACTTTTTCTTCGGTTCCTTTATCAATTGGCAGTACTTTCTGTTCAACCGGCAATCGTTTCATCGTTTTCAGCCAGTCGGTAAAGCTGCGCAACTGTTTTCCAAACCGGTCTTTGCCAGCTTCTTCCCTGGAAAGTTTTATACCCTGCGAAGCAAAATAATCAACCGTATGAAAAGGCTCAAAGGCCAGCGGCTCCGCAGGAACTTCTGCTACAGCCGGTCCGGTTTGATTTTCAAGGATATCGTTTGCAAGGGAGATATTATCTTTCTGCGCGGTATCATCGCCTGTAATTTCCACAACTGCAGGAACAGCCGGTATTTCATGTTCTACATTCACAATTTCAGGAGTACCGGCAACTGCAGTTTCATTTTCTATTGCAGGATCATCTTCATCATCAGGTTGGGAGAGGAGCGTCCACTCAGTTTGAGTCACAGGTGCACTCATGTCGGCCCCTGGCGCAGCAGCAATGATTCCGGGCACCTCATCAACTTTTGCATCGGAAGAGAAATTGGGCAAGGCAGCTTCCGCTTCCGTTGTAATTTCCCCATCCGGCTGTATAGTCAGTTGCGGTTGCATGCCTGCACCCGTTGTTTCCACTGAATTGTGTGTTTCAGCTATCTCCGGTTTTTCCTGCTTGGCTTCTTCCAGTTCCTTATTTAATGGTGCCTCGCTAAGATCCACATGCGTCAGGAAACGGTCGGATGAAATAAAGGCTTCAAACTGGAGCGGGTTATGGTAGTAAAGAACGGCCTTCTGCAATTGTACTCCGTAACCGGCATCGCCTTCCTGTTTCATTTTCTCCAGTAACAGGAATTGAGCCGGTGCATAATAGGGATATTGCCCCGCAAGTTCCCGGAGGTCTTCCAGCTTGCATTCTTCAATGGAAGTCTTCCCGGTTAATTGCAAAGCCAATGCATGAATACGCTCATTCATGCTGGCAATTTACATTACCAATCTGAAAAAATGCGGTTGAAAATTTCATCCGTCAGATTACGGACCATTTCATCAAGCAGGGCAACTTCTGCAGCCTGCAATGTTTGGTTGGCACTGAAATCAAAACTGCGGCTTACATCATACTCTTCGATCTTGCCTACTTTGTTGATGACCACATGTACACCAACCGTTAAGCGGTTGATAGAAGCCTGTGAAGTTCCATTGGTAGATGTTACCCCAGAAGTGGTTACGGAATAGGTCCTGATCTCGCCGCTGATGGTAAAGTGCGCATCCTCGTTGTTGGTTGAGCGCAGTTTGGTCTGGTTAACCACTTTCTGACGCAAGCGGTCGGTAAGGTTTGGACTGAGCTGCGGATTCTGGTAGGGCGCCCTGTTTTCAATGAATGCAACCCGCACGGTTTTGATAGAATCCGGCAGTGGTTGGGCCGGCGTAAAACTATATTTCACCCGGCATCCGGTCGTTCCTGCAAAGGAGAGGAACAGCACCATGGCAACAAGTAAGCCGGCGAGTGTCAGTGAAAAGGTTTGTTTCATCAACATTTATTGATCTATATCGTATTCCTTCAATTTGCGGTACAGGGTACGCTCGGAGATGCCCAGGTCAATTGCTGCATCTTTTCTTTTCCCCCTGTGTTTTTTAAGCGCTTTAATTATAAGTTCTTTTTCCTTATCCATGATATTGAGACTTTCTTCCACTTCAACATGGTCATGAATTTCATTGTGGTTATGCATGATTACCGGTTGCGCCGATGGAACAGGAAGATTTGAAGTTACCACAAGGGGCGCGTTGTTTTCTGCAGTTTGCAATTCTTTAACGTCGGCCATAAACGAAGGATTCTGGCTGGCGACGGAGGGATTCTGCATCACTTCCAGAAACAAGCGTTTCAATTCAGTAACATCACGCTTCATATCGAAGAAAAGCTTGTATAAAATTTCCCGCTCATTATTGAATTCCGGTCCGCCTGCACCGTTACCGCTCGCGAGTACGGGCAGCCGGTTATTGCTATGCTCAGGCAAAAAGCGACCGAGTTCCGGTACGGTCACCAGCTTATCGGAAGCGAGTACGGATATCTGTTCCGCAATATTTTTTAACTCCCGGATATTTCCAGGCCATGGGTAATTCTGCATCCGCTGGCGCGCATCATCATCCAGTTGAACCGGGGTGGTTTTGTAGCGCTCAGAAAAATCAATTACGAATTTGCGGAATAAAAGCGGGATGTCTTCTTTGCGGTCGCGTAGAGAAGGAACACGGATCGGAACGGTATTCAGCCTGTAGTAAAGATCTTCACGGAACTTGCCCTGTTGCACCAATTGCAGGAGGTCTTTGTTGGTGGCGGTGATCACCCGCACATCTGTCTTCTGAACTTTGGATGAACCAACGCGGATAAACTCACCGCTTTCCAGCACACGCAGCAGGCGGGCCTGGGTGCCAATGGGCATTTCGCCGATCTCGTCCAGGAATATGGTACCACCGCTCACGGTTTCAAAATAACCTTTACGGCTGTCCACCGCACCGGTAAAAGAACCCTTTTCATGACCAAACAATTCCGAATCAATAGTGCCTTCAGGGATGGCCCCGCAGTTTACGGCAATAAAGGAATTGTGCTTGCGTGCTGAAAGGTTATGTATGATATGTGAAAACGCTTCTTTACCCACGCCACTCTCACCGGCAATTAAAACCGTAAGGTCCGTATTGGCTACCTGTACGGCAACCTGCAAGGCATAGTTCAATGCCGGTGAATTTCCAATAATGCCAAACCTGTTTTTAATGCTTTGCAACTCCATGCTTGCTTATATTATATCTCCCAATAACGTTGCCTGCGTTACTGAATGCACTTTAACGTCAACGTAATCACCAGGCTTCAGATCGCGGTCACCTTTTCCAAAAACCAATACCTTATTCTGGCTTGTTCTTCCCATCCAGTGTGCCTCGCTTTTCTTAGAAACATTTTCGATCAGCACGGTGAATGTTTTTCCAATATCCCGTTTATTGCTTTCATGCGACAGCTTGCCCTGGCGGTCAACGATTTCCTGCAGTCTTCTTTTCTTTACATCTTCAGGGATATCATCTTTATAGCGGCGTTGGGCCAGCGTACCCGGACGCTCACTGTAAAAGAACATGTAACTCATGTCATACTGTGCATAATCCATTATAGCCAGCGTTTCCCGGTGGTCTTCTTCCGTTTCGGTGCAAAACCCCGCAATAATGTCGGATGAAATCCCGCAGCCGGGAAGGATCTCGCGGATGCGGTCAACTTTCGCCATATACCATTCCCTTGTATAACTCCGGTTCATCAGTTGCAGCACCCGTGTTGAACCGCTTTGCAGGGGCAGGTGGATATACTTGCAGATGTTATCGTAGCGGCTCATAGTCGTCAGCACGTCATCGGTAATGTCTTTGGGATGGGAAGTGGAAAAGCGTACACGGAGTTGTGGGGATATAAGGGCCACCAGCTCCAGCAGATCCGCGAAGGTTACGGGTTTGCCGTCAGCCTCCGGAACAAAATAATAGCTGTCCACATTCTGACCCAGTAATGTTACCTCCTTGTATCCGTTGGCGAAAAGCTCCTTGCACTCGTGCACAATGCTACGGGCATTCCGGCTGCGTTCGCGCCCCCTGGTAAAGGGAACCACGCAGAAGGAACACATATTATTACAACCCCGCATGATGGAAACAAAGGCCGTTATACCATTGCTGTTCAGGCGCACCGGTGCAATATCCGCATAGGTTTCATCGCGGCTAAGCATCACGTTCACGCCTTTCTGGCCACCATCCGCATCCTGTATTAATTGTGGAAGTGTCCGGTACGCATCGGGGCCTACTACCAGGTCAACCAGCTTTTCTTCTTCCAGAAATTTCGCTTTAAGCCTTTCCGCCATACAGCCCAGCACACCCACAAGCGTGGCCGGCTTGCGCATTTTCAGTTTCCTGAATTCCGTCAGCCGTTTGCGCACGGTTTGTTCCGCTTTTTCACGGATGGAGCAGGTGTTCAGCAGAATCAGGTCCGCTTCTTCAACATTCCGGGTGGCGCCAAATCCCTGTTCATATAAAATAGAGGCTACGATCTCGCTGTCACTGAAATTCATCTGGCAGCCATAGCTCTCAATATAAAAATGCCGCCTGTATAAAGAAGGATCCTGACCAAAAGGAGCGTAGGCTTCCCCCTGGCGGGTCTCATCGTGTTTCTTGGTTATTAGCGTTTCCTGCATCATAGTGGAGCCGCAAAGATAAACAACTCCCTGCTTTTGTGACAGGTTGACAGGTAACAAGAACCAGATTTTAAAATAAGTTTAGAAGGTATTCATTTACGCAAAGGGGACCGGTGCTGTATTTTATTTTGGCGGGCAGGAGAAGAGGATAACTTTGTTGGAATGGGTCGCTTTTTGCTTTTTGCTCTTTTACTGGTTTGGAGCCCGGGACTATTTGCCCAGGGGCTGGTGATCGGTAACGTGCTGGATGAAAAGAAAAAAGCACTGGAAGGGGCAACAGTCCGGCTTTCCGGTATGCAGGACTCCATGTATCGTTCTAGTACTATTACGGATAAAAATGGGTCCTTCTCTATTACAGATATCCCTTTCGGTCTTTACCGGCTGAGCTTTACTTCCGTAGGCTACCAGCCGGTGACTTTGGACAGTCTTCATTTCCGGGCAGAACGATTCGATTTTAACCTGAATGATATAATCCTCAATCCCAAATCTTCTGCCGACACCATGAGTATGGTGATTATTTATGCAGAGAAGCCCCTGGTTCAAAGCAAGGATGGTAATATAACCTTTAATGCAGGTGAATCGGCCCTCAGCGCGGGCAGCAACGCGTCCGACCTGCTGACCAACGTGCCCCTGGTATCCAAAGACCCCGATGGAAAAATAATGGTCCGTGGAAAAGAACCAAGGATCCTGATTGATGACAAGCCGGTGGAACTGAATGCGCAGCAGCTCCAGGACCTGCTCGAATCCATGCCGGGCAGCTCCATTGAAAAAATTGAGGTGATGACCAACCCGCCCGCCCAATACGCCAACGAGCAGGGTGGGGTGATCAACATCACAACAAAAAAAGGAAGAGTGGGCATGAACGGAAGGGCCACCCTGTATGGTGGCACAAGGGGAGAAGCGGGCGTTAACGGGAACTTCAGTTACCGCAAGCAATCACTTTCTGTGAATATAAATGCAGGTGCCGCTTATAATGAATTTGACGGTGAAGGTTATTCCATTCGACAGAATATTTACCGTGATTCCGCAAATTTTTTCCGCACCACCAATGGCAATGACAACCGGAACATGAGGCCCAATTTCAGGGTGAATGCAGATTATGATATCAATAAAACCAACAGCCTGAACTTTTCGGCCAACTATAACGGCAACAATTTTAATAACACCAATGAAACCGAATACCGCAACATCAACCGGCACGATGAATTATACCGGCTCAGCGAAAGGGAAATATCCTCCATTGGTAATGGCCGGAACGGAGCCGCCAACTTCAGCTTTACACACCGTACCAAAAGGCCGGGGGAAGTGCTTCGCTTCATCGGCAGTTATAATATTTCAAAGAATATCAACGCGCGGAATTTCTATCAACAGTTTTTTAACCCCGATGCCACACCAAACGGTAAAGATTCAACCCAGCTACAGGAAAATGATACCAGGTCGAATGGGTATTCGCTCCGCCTGAACTATGATGTACCCTTAAAGAACCGGAAGACTTCATTTTCAACAGGTGGCATTTATACGGTAGCGCATTCGGATGTAATTGCAGATGCTTCTTATTACAGCAAAACAGCAGGAAGCTGGGCACCGCTTGACGCCCTCACCAATAACTTCCGCTTCCGCCAGTATATAGCCAACCTCAGAGGATCCGTAAAGCAGGTATTGAAAGAAAATTTCAGCATATCGGGAGGTGCTTCGGTTGAACAAACCCGCATCGAATTTGACCTGATCAAAATGGGCGCCGATACTTCTAATTCTTACTGGAGTCTGCTGCCTTTTGCCAACATCAACCGCAACTGGAAAGACAAACTGAACCTGACCATTTCCTACCGCAGAACCATCCGCAGGCCGGGTATCAATGAATTAAATCCAACGATCGACTTTTCTGATCCGTATAACATCCGGTTCGGCAATCCCGACCTGCTGGCTTCAATGGCGGATAATTTCGACCTTGTGCTGGGAAAAAATAAAGGCAGCTTCTATGCAAACCTTGGATTTGGCTATAACATTGTTGATGATATCTTCAGCCAGGTGCGCACACTTCAATCTGATGGTAAAACTGAGATTACCTGGCAGAACATCAGCGGGCGAAAGGAATATGAAATGAGTTCGTGGAGCGGTTACACCATCAATAAAAAAACAAGGGTAAACATCAGTGCTTCTTATACCTACAGCACCTACAGTGCATTTGATAAGGAAGAACGTAAGTTCCGGGATGGCGGATCATTCACTTCTAACCTGAATGGTAATTATTTATGGAAAGATCTTTATACCGTAACCAGCAGTTTTACGTTTAACCGCTTCGCCAATCCGCAGGGAAAAGTAAGAAGTAACCTGAGTATGAACCTTGGCCTGCAGGCGAAATTGATGGATAAGCGGATGACTCTGACCCTGAATGTGATCGATCCGTTCATGCAGCAGGAAAACCGTGTATTTACCTATGGAAGAAATTTTATCCTGGAGAATTACAATACCACCCAAACGCGCAACCTGCGGCTGACCGTCAGCTACGCGATCAATAACACGCCGAAAAAGAAAACACCGGTAAAAAAACAGGGGTCCACGCCCGTTAAAAAACCGGTTCCGCCAAAACCCCCTAAGCAGTAAGTGTGGTAAATCGCGTTTTGAGCCAGCTTTCCCGGACCGGGATGATCCATTTATTTTCCAGGTCCTCTTTTGTCTGCACCAGGTTGTTGAAATAAAGGGTATCGCCGGTAATGAAGCCGTGCTCAATAGCATAGGGCAACTGGTTCAGGGGCAATACCTGCAATTTGTCTTTTATGATAAAGGCAAGATTGGTCCGGTTTAAAAAATCAACCGCGTACCGGATACCCAGGTCTTTGATAAAACGTACAGAAGAATCAGTGCTGCAACCGCTTACACCGGCTGATGTTTCATCGGCCATCAGCACTACAAACTGGCCAAAAAATAGGTTTGCATAAGCTTTTACATCCGCTCCATGAGAGCGCCATTCACCGGCAAAATCCTGCAGCATTTCTTCCATTTCCAGGGCTTCCGTCATGGTAAAGAGCCGGTTACTCTGGTATACCCACACGCGGCTTTCGGGGGCAAAATCTTCGGGCAATAAATTCCTGTACGCAAGGTTCATAGCGCAAAATTAAGCAGGTGAGCCCACAAGGGACGAAACGGTTATGGAAATGAAATGAATTTAACGTTGATCATTAGTATTGTTATGGATCTTTCTGCGGTCGCTGATATACTGCCAAATGGTAAATAAAACATTCAGGGAAAGGAAAACAATAACGGGGCTGATAAAATGACGTGCTGTAAAACTTTCATGGGTACCTGAAATATAAAAAATAAGATACCCCAGTAACAGAAAAGGGTAGGTTAACAGGCAGCAAATGAGTGTGATAAAAAGGCAGAATCCAAGGTAATATTTTGGTTTCCTTCCCCTGGTTTCCACCAATTCATCATCACTACCCAATATCTCTTTCTTTGTTCTTTTATCAAACAGGGTAAAGAAAAAAGACATCCATACGGCCCATACCGTGATCTCGGCCAGGTATCCCCCTGAAAAGAATGATTCTGAACGGTCACGGGTGGCATATTGCACCAGTCCGTAAATAAGAAAATAGATAACAAACTGTATGGTAAATACTATCCAGAAGCGTTTATTTCTGAACCGTTGAAACATATCATTCCATACTTGCCGCCACCAGCTCGGCTACATCGAGCACGCGGACGTCGGTTTCTTTTTCCGCTGCCTTTACGCCGTCTGTCAGCATTGTGTTACAAAATGGACAGGCTGCCGCTATTATCTGCGAACCGGTACCAATGGCTTCATCGGCCCTTTCCCAATTAATGCGCTTTGCGCCCGGCTCTTCTTCTTTAAACATTTGCGCGCCCCCTGCACCGCAGCAAAGACCATTTTTGCGGCAGCGTTTCATTTCAACTAAATCGGCATCCAGGGCTTCCAGTACCTTACGGGGCGCTTCATAAATATCGTTTGCCCGGCCCAGGTAGCAGCTGTCGTGAAAGGTGATCTTTTTACCTTTAAATACGGCATCATCCTTCATCCGCACCCTGCCTTCATCAATGAGTTGCTGCAGGAAGGTGGAGTGGTGGATGACTTCAAAATTTCCGCCCAGCTCTGGGTATTCATTTTTAAAAATATTAAAACAATGCGGGCAGGTAGTTACAATCTTTTTAATATCGTAATTATTCAGGGTCTGGATGTTCTGGTACGCCATCATCTGGAACAGGAATTCATTGCCGGCCCTGCGAGCGGGATCGCCGGTGCACATTTCTTCCTTACCCAAAATGGCGTAATTGATCCCTACTTTATTAAGAATCGAGGCGAATGCTTTGGTAATGCGTTGCGCGCGCTGGTCAAATGAACCTGCACATCCAACCCAGAACAGGATATCAGGCTTTTCTCCGGAGGCCATCATATCGGCCATGCTTCGTACAGTCATAATTGTATCAATAAAATCCCATAGCGGCAACCCATGCAAGGACTACCAGCAGGAGCAGCAAAACTAAGCCTCCTGTAACAATACCGACAATACCTTTTGCATTTGAATTTCCTTTCAAGGACATGATGCCAAAAATAACGGCCAGGATAGCTGCCGGAATGGATAGAATGGCAATGCCGGGAAGGAACAAAAAAACGAGCGAGCAAATGCCAAGGATCATGGAAACGATGGACTGCCTGCGTTGCTTTTCCGTCATTTCACCTTTTTCCTTCATGCGGATCATCATCACCCTTTTGGCCGCTTCGAATTTCACCTTCTGCCACAGGTTAAGTTTTTTCCCGGTTACTTTTTCCAGGTCACCTGCCTTCATTGATTTAATGAGTGGAATTGGGTCAGAGGGTACGGTTGCAGCAAGACAGTTGCGGGTTGAGTAGCCCATCAAAAGCACAAAAAAGGTTAGCAGCAGTTTCATGTAAGCAGTTTTTTCAAATGTATGATTTTCCGCTTTTGAACCGGGTGGCTCGTTTACACTTCAATCATTTATTTTTGTGCGCTCTATTATGAAGTGGAAAAGCTATTGGGAACGGATATCCAACTGGGAAATATGGCCTTTTTACCTGCGGTATGTGCTCATTATGCCGGTATGGCTCTGGTACTGTATCCGGTCGGGGTCGTTATGGTTTTTTTCAACATCCAATCCTACGCTTACGTTTGCCGGTTTTGAAGGAGAGGATAAAAAAGAAATGTACGAACAGCTTCCCCCGGGCACTTACCCGAAAACCATTTACATAAAGCCGGGGATACCATTCAGCGAAGTGAAAAAACAAATGGATGAAAGTCATTTTACCTATCCCTTCATTGTTAAGCCGGATGTGGGATTAAAAGGCTTGCTGTTCCGGAAGATCGATTATGAAAAAGAGCTGGAGGCCTACCATTTAAAAATGCCCTATGAGTACCTTGTGCAGGACCTGGTGCTCTATCCTCTGGAAGTAAGTGTATTTTATTACCGTTACCCAAACCAGCAAAAAGGTGTGATTAGCGGTTTTATCCAGAAAGACCCGATGATCGTGACCGGGGATGGCCGCAGTACGCTGCAGGAATTGATCCTGGAACATCCCAAAGCAAAGCATCGCTTTGAGGAAATGCGCATCAAGCATGTTGACAATCTCCACAAGGTGATTGATGCCGGTGAGCGCTACATCCTCACCTATGCCGCCAACCTCAATCGCGGAGCGAAATTCACCAACCTCGCCTCCCAGATCGATGACCGTTTATTGAAAGTGTTCGACGAACTCAGCCATTTTACCACTTTTTATTATGGCCGGTATGATATTAAATGCCAGTCCGTGGAAGACCTGAAGAATGGCCGCAACTATACCATTCTTGAATTCAACGGAGCCGGTGCAGAACCGAATCATGTTTACCATTCGGGATATTCGCTACTTGGAGCCAACCGGGTGTTCCTGAGGCATTGGAAAGCACTGTACCGCATTGCCCGGTACAATTACCGCAACGGGCATGCATACTGGCCCTTCAAAAAAGGCCTGCTCTTTTTGCGCGCTGCAAAAAAACATGGTGAAGTGCTGGAGCGGTACGACAATGAAATACTTGTTTAGTTCGTGGTGAAATCAATATTTTCGGAATCTTAATAGCCCTGAATGCAAACGCTGATCCGCATTTTTTTTACCGGCATGTTCATCAGTTTCCTGGGTTCACTTCCTCTGGGAACATTGAATATCGCCACTATGCAGATCGCCATCAGTGACGGGGTATTCCAGGCTTTTCTTTTTTCCAGCGGGTCGCTGTTTGCGGAAGTGGTTTACGTGCGCGTTTCTCTAATCGCCATGGATTGGGTGCGCCGTCAGCGCCGGATCTTTAAGATCCTTGAATGGATTACACTGCTGATCGTGGTAGCCCTTGCCATTTCCAGTTTTTATGCAGCGGCACATCCATCCGTAAAAGAAAATGTGATTCTGAGCAGCTCACTGAACCGGTTTTTGCTCGGATTGATCATGAGCGCACTGAACCCCGTACAAATCCCGTTTTGGTTTGGCTGGAGCACGGTCTTATTCACCAAGAAAATCCTGCTTCCGAAAAATTCTCATTATAACGTCTACATCGCCGGTATCGGGATCGGCACCCTAATGGGAAACTTTTTATTCATTTTCGGCGGAAAGCTGATTGCCGATAAGATCAATAATAACCAGCATGTACTGAACTGGATCATTGGTGGCATTTTTGCACTTACGGCGCTGATCCAGGTTTATAAGATGTGGACCAAAAAAGATGTTCAGCATCATATTGAACACCCTGAAGATGTAACAAAGAATTTCGAAGATGAAGTGGATGAGATCAACCGGCAGAAACCTTCCTGATACATTACGCCCAGCATTACACCACCAGGAAAGATTGATCAGCGCCACCGGTAAACAACTGACAATGTAAGCCGTGTTGAATTGGTTTTGATCATGCCGTCATTGAACACCGGGACTTTACTGATGTTGGTGAGCCCCAACTGGTCACTAATTTCAACCCGGTAGCTTACCGGCTTGCGGGCACGGAAACGGATACCGGCGGCAGCTTCAATACCCAGTTCAAATTCCCGGAAGTTTTCCGTATTGTCTTCGGCCGTTTGATAATATCCTTCTGCAGAAAAATAATTCCGCTGGCTTAGAAGATATCCGGCATACGGTCCTGCGGCCAGGTGCCAAACAACCTTACCTCTTTTTTCGAGTTGTACCAGCAAGGGAATTAAAAGAAAATTATAGTGCGCATATACCCGGGCATTTTCAAACTCCTCACCATTATTGTTGTACACCGGGCCTTTTGCATTCAGGGCTTTTTGCTGGAATTCTATTCCGGTCCGCAGTGAAATGAATCTTTTCATAGGCCGGTCATAGTGTACCGCGGCAAGAAAGCCATACCGGGGCTCATTATATAAACCAACTATTTCATTCCCGCGAAACATGGTTCGCCCGGCACCGGAGCCAAAGCTGATGAAACCAGATTGTCCCCGCGCCAGACTGCCCGCAACGAGTAACATGAAAAGCATCCAACTTCTCATAATTATCTTTTGACTGAAGTTACTGTTTCCGGCCCTGAATTTAAACCCGGTGAAAGAAGAAAAAGAAAGTTTGCAGGAAAGCCATATTCTCCGCGTTACCTCCCTTTCTCCCGTTCTCTTTGTTATTTCTTACTACATTAAAACTTTAAAGCTGGATGAGTTGGAAGGGATAGCCCAGTTTCTGCAACTGAAGGGACAACCGTTCACAGTTGGTATCTGTAATAAAGATCTGAGTATCTTCATCTTCGCTGACACGCATCAAGAGGTTGCCGATTCGTTCTTCATCCAGCTTTTCAAATACATCGTCCAGCAACAGGAGGGGAGACATCCGTTTTTCCTCTTTCAGGATCTCCATTTCTGCCAGCTTTAATGCAAACAGGAGACTTTTCCGTTGTCCCTGGGAGGCTATGGATTTAAAGGGCTGTTTCCCCAGCTGGAAAACAAGATCGTCCCGGTGAATTCCACCCGATGTCCGCTGCACAACCAGGTCGCGCTGCCGGTTTACCTGCAGTAATTCTTCCATGGTAACCTGGTGCAATTCACTGTCATACACCAGTTCAACCGGTTCATATTTCTGGCTGATGTCGTTATACAATTGTTTTACCAGGGGCAGAAAGCGAAGCATAAATTGGCGGCGACGGTTAAAAATCGCATTGCCTTGCCGGGCCAGTTGTTCATCAAGAATGTCGAGCACCGAAAAGTCACGCATATAGTTATCCTGGGCCGACCGGAGAAAGGAATTGCGCTGCTGCAGGATCTTCATATACTGGATCAGCGCCTGCAGGTAACCAGGGTCCAGTTGGGATAACAGGGTATCAGCAAATTTTCTTCGGTCTTCACTGCCACCGATGATCAGTTGCACATCATCCGGCGCAATGATCACGCAGGGATAGCGTCCGATATGATTGGAAAAGCGGGTGTATGATTCCGCATTGATGGAAAATTCCTTTTTTCCGGTTTCACGAAGTATGCAAACAGCTTTTTCAGGTTTGTCATTCACCGTAAGATGGCCCTCCAGCCGAAAACCTTCGTGGCCATGATGAATGTTGGTGGCATCCTGCCTTGAGAAATAGCTTTTGGTAAAACACAGGTAATGTATGGCGTCGAGAAGGTTTGTCTTTCCCATTCCGTTTCGTCCGCAAATACCGGTAATGCGTTCAGAAAACCGGAATTCCTGCTGGAAATAATTTTTGAACTGGAACAGTGATATGGAGTTGAGGTATAAGGACAACAGGATGAAAAAGTTTTCTTTTAAGGTTTCGTCAATGCAAAATGCGGGTGCGCCTTTCAAAGATCGATTTAATCTTATAAATTGAATGCAAATGTTCTTTGATGAAATTAATGGCGGTATGGCTATTCAGCATCTCCTTACTATCCTGCAGGAAAAATGAATACCGGTCTGTTTTTAAATATCCGTTTACAAAAAAGCAGGAATTGAAAGATCATGGATTTCAACCCATCAGCCTGTCAATGGCAGATAATCCTTTCATTAATAACAATGAAGCGGGTAAAAATAAATTACCGGCTTCCCTTACAAAAAAAATTGAGGACGATGAATGGATGTGGAAGCAGGTTGGCGATACGGTAGTCCACTATCAATTCATCAAGGGGCATCTGGTCCAGAAAACAATCGATGTCAGGAGTAGGGGAAAGAGCCTTTCCGCCATGCAGGATGCATTCCTGGAGAAAGGCTTTACCCTCGAAGATCATCCATCAGATTCGTTCAGGAAAGTGATAATGGATCCCTATTTAAAGCAGAAGTTCATACTGGTTCACCATACAAGGGGACTTTCCTTTTTTCAATATTTTAAATAGGAGGCCGCAGGATTAATGAGCGAAGGGTCGGCACAGAATGTTTAAAAATCCCTAAATCAGGTATTTTGCCTGGAAAACCGGGAGTTTAGATGTATGCTCCCTTCCTTCATCTTGACTCAATACCCTCTTTTCCCTTATTTTTGCCGCTCAAAAACCTGACCTTGGCAACAAAGACTACGCCCGTGGCATCAAAGTTTACCAGAGAAACATACCTGTACTGGTACGAGTTGATGCAGCTGATCCGCCAGTTTGAACTGATGGCGGAAGAGAAATACAAAATGGAAGGCAAGATCCGCGGCTTTTTCCACGCTTATATCGGCCAGGAAGCCATAGCTGCCGGTTGCATGACCGCTACGCGTCCCCAGGATCCCTTTATTACCGCCTACCGCGATCACGGACTGGCCATTGCCAAGGGTATCTCCGTTAATTCCTGTATGGCCGAGCTTTATGGAAAAGCAACCGGTAACGCTAAAGGAAAAGGCGGGAGCATGCACTTTTTCGGTAAAAAAGAAGCTTTTTATGGAGGCCATGGTATTGTAGGAGCCCAAATCGGAACCGGTGCCGGGTTGGCCTTTGCCGAGCAATACAAGGGCACCGACAATGTGGTGCTTACCTATTTTGGGGACGGTGCCGCCCGCCAGGGCATGCTCCATGAAACATTTAACCTGGCCATGTTGTGGAAGCTGCCGGTGATCTTTATCTGCGAGAACAACAACTACGCAATGGGAACTTCTGTCAGCAGAACCTCAAACATAACCGATATCTACAAACTGGCGGATGCCTATGAAATGCCTTCCGATGTAATTGATGGCATGAGCGCCGAAGCAGTGCATGAAGGGGTGAGCCGCGCCGTTAAAAGAGCACGCGAAGGTGGCGGACCAACCCTGCTGGAAATCAAAACGTACCGGTATAAAGGGCATTCCATTTCGGATCCCCAGAAGTACCGGACAAAAGAGGAAGTGGAAGAATACAAGGCAAAGGATCCGATTTCCATGCTGTTAAAAACGATCTACGATAATAAATTCGCAACCGAAGAAGAAATAAGGGCAATCAACGAAAGAGTGGATACAGCAGTAACGGAAAGTGTAAAATTTGCGGAAGAATCACCATGGCCATCCGAAGATGAGGTACTAAAGGATGTTTACGTGGATCAGAACTATCCTTTTATTGTTGATTAACATATCCCACCATTTTATAAAGTAAATTTCATGTCTGAAGTAAAACAAGCAACCCCAAGGACCGAGAATGAAGTGGCGGTTGACCGTGCAAAAGATTTCTGGTCGCAGTACAGCAAGCCGCTCCTGATAGGCGGCGGCGTTCTCCTGGCTTTATTGGCCGGTTGGTTTGGTTATCAAAAATTATATAAGGAGCCGGCTGAAGCAAAAGCGCTTGAAGCCATTTACCCGGCTGACAATTTTTTCATCCAGGATTCTTTGAGCAGGGCGCTTCCTATTGCTGCCCGGGTAGCTGATAATTACGGTGGAACAAAAGCAGGCAACCGTGCGAAGTTCGAAGCCGGTGTTGCATACCTGAAAGCCGGTGATTTTAAAAACGCTGAAAAATACCTCGGAGACTTCGAAAGCGGTTCAAAGCTGGTTCAGGCAAGAGCCTATAAATTATTAGGGGATGCTTATGCGGGACAGGGAAAAAATGCCGATGCCCTGAAATCGTATAAGAAGGCCGCCCGTCATTTTGAAGACGACCGCCTGAATGCGCCTGAATACCTGTACATGGCAGCCTACCTCGCGCACAAAGTACTGAACGATAAGAATGAAGCCATTGATTTGTATAAAGAGCTGAAGAAAAAATACCAGGGTTCCGGACCGGCTACGGAAGCCGACAAGCACCTTGCAGAACTGGGCATTTATTCTGCCGAATAATTCAGCTAAACTTCACTTCATGGCAGATGTAGCAAACAGTAAATTATTTCAAGATATCGAGGGCATCCACAACATAAAGGATGCCCTTGTTGTTTTGGTAAAGACAGAATGGAATGCAGCTATTGTGGACGAACTGGAAAAAGGTTGCCTTCGCATTTTGCAGCAATACGGGGTTTCTTCCGGAACCGTCACCGTACCGGGAGCGGTTGAAATTCCATTTGCCATTAACCAGTGTGCGGTCAACCATAACAACATCACTGCCTTTATTGCTTTAGGCGCTGTTGTCAGGGGCGATACGCCTCATTTTGACTATGTATGCCAGTCGGTAACGGCCGGAATTACAGAATTGAACTTGAGGCTTTCGGTGCCGGTTATTTTTGGTGTGCTGACTGTGGATAATAACAAACAGGCCGAAGAGCGGATCGGGGGTGTGCATGGGCATAAGGGTGAAGAAGCGGCGCTTACCGCGCTTAAAATGATCCTGCTGAACCGCGAATTAAAGAAAGGGGCCCTTTCATGAACGTACAGTTGTTTATTCCCTGCTTTATCGACCAGCTTTACCCGGAAACAGCCTTCAATACAATACGTGTGCTGGAAAAAGCTGGTTGCACGGTACAGTACAATCCCCGTCAAACCTGTTGCGGGCAACCCGCTTTTAATGCCGGTTTCTGGGACGATGCCCGTGCCGTATGCACCAAGTTCATGGAAGATTTCAACAGCCGTGATGTTATTGTAGCCCCCAGTGCCAGCTGCGTAGGATTTGTAAAAAATTATTATACAAAGCTGTTCGAAAATTCAACCCGGCTTAGCGAAGTCAAAGCCAACGGGCAAAACATCTTTGAGCTTAGCCAGTTCCTGGTGCAGCACCGCAACAAAACGCAGTTCGGCGCTGCCCTGGAAGGAAAAGCAACGTACCATGATTCATGCGCCGGCTTGCGCGAATGCAAAATAAAAGCAGAACCCAGGCTGTTGCTCAGCGGCGTAAAGGGACTGGAGCTTGTGGAGATGGAAGATGTGGAAACCTGCTGTGGGTTCGGGGGAACGTTTGCCGTAAAATTCGAAGCTATTTCCATTAATATGGCCGAACAAAAGGTGGAACACGCCCTGGCAACCGGCGCGCAATACATCATTTCTACCGATCATTCCTGCCTCATGCACCTGCAGGGCTACATTGATAATAAAGGGTACTCTATTCGCACCATGCATATTGCTGATGTACTAGCCAGTGGATGGTGAAAATGCAACCGCAAAGTCGTCAAAATTCACGAAGATGTTTCTCTTTGCGAATCTTGGCGACTTTGCGGTTTATGGATCTTTTATTTAGGTGTTACCACTCCATCAACAACATGAATCACACCATTGCTCTGGAAAACATCACCAATGGTTACTTTAGAGGTGGCACCGTTTTCATCTTTCAGCCACAGTTGCTTTCCTTTCATCATCAACCACAGTTTGCCACCCTGCACGGTAGTTAACTGGGTGGTTCCTGAACCTTTTTTGATCAATTTTGCGATTTGCTTGCTGTCCAGCTTTCCGGAAACCACATGGTAGGTAAGAATAGAAATAAGGGTTTCTTTGTTTTCAGGCTTCAGCAACGTTTCAACGGTTCCTGCAGGCAGTTTATCAAAGGCGGCATTTGTAGGGGCAAATACCGTAAAAGGTCCGGTACCCTGCAACGTTTCAACCAATCCGGCAGCTTTAACGGCAGCCACCAAAGTTGTGTGATCTTTTGAATTCAGCGCATTGGTAATAATGGTGCGGCTTGGATACATTGCAGCACCGCCAACCATTACTGTCTTTTCTTTCTTTACACTTGTGCCTTGTGCTGAAGCAGCATTAGATAACACAATTGTTGTGAGCAGGGCTACTGCTAATGAGAACTTCTTCATTTTGATTTCGATTTTTAATTTAGTAAAAGGTGTTTATATATTGTATGAAACACGTGAACTATACATTCGGTTGAACCGTAATTGTTAATGAAGAAAATTTTTTATTCTTGTATCAAATTGTGGAAGCATTATGGCATACTGGCTGGTAAAGTCTGAACCGTTTAAATACAGTTGGGACCAATTGGTAAAAGATAAAAAGACAACGTGGGATGGTATTCGTAATTATGCAGCCCGTAATAACCTTCGTGCCATGAAAAAAGGGGATGAGGTTTTCTTTTACCACAGCAATGAAGGGCTTGCAATAGTGGGTATTGCCAGAGTCAGTAAAGAAGCTTACCAGGATCCGACAACGGAAGACGATGCATGGGTGGTAGTTGATCTTAAACCTGCACGCGCTTTAAAGAAACCTGTTACACTTGAACAAATAAAAAAAGAAAAAGTTCTTTCCAACATGGACCTTATACGTATTTCCCGTCTTTCAGTACAAACTGTAAAACCGGAAGAATGGAAGACTATTCTCAATATGGCAGAAGAAGTATAGAGCGGAGAAGAATAGAGCGGAGAAAGAGAGCGGAGAGCGATGGTGGAGGATAGGTGTTGAGGTATTAAGGTATTGAGGTAATAGTTTACCATTTTACCTTGACGTTTTACCAGTACAGATGCAAAATAAATTTCGTACTGAAATGATTGCAGGAAAACCCCCGGATATTAAATAATAAATCTCACATATTAAATAGCTTCGTTCTTTTACATACATCCATGGCAAAGAAGCGCTTAGTGGTATTAACCGGTGCCGGCATTTCAGCAGAGAGTGGTTTACAAACATTCAGGGACAGTGATGGCTTGTGGGAAGGTTACGATATCAATGAGGTAGCCACCGCCACTGCATGGAGAAGAAACCCTGCACTGGTCCAGGAGTTTTACAACAAACGCCGCCAATCGGTACGGGAGGCAAAGCCTAATGAAGCACACTTTATACTGGCCAACCTTGAAAAGAATTTTGATGTACACATTATCACCCAGAATATTGATGACCTCCATGAGCGCGCCGGTTCATCAAACATCCTGCACCTCCATGGAGAAATCCTGAAAATGCGCAGTGAAAAATCGGAGCACCTCGTTTATCCCATTGAGGGGGATCTTCAGATGGGACAGCTGGCAGAAGACGGCGCGCAGCTCCGGCCGCATATTGTTTGGTTTGAAGAGCCGGTTCCGGCGATTGAGGAAGCCGTAAAGATTACCAAAAGCGCGGAGCTCTTTCTCATTGTAGGTACTTCACTGGTTGTGTATCCTGCCGCGGGGTTGGTGAATTACGCTCCCTGGCCCATACCCAAATTTATTGTCGATAAAAAGATTCCTTACACCAGTTCTCTTTACAATCTCACCCTCATTGAAAAAGGTGCCAGCGAGGGGCTGCGGGAGGTGGCGGGGATGTTGATTGGTTGATTAGTTATCAGGTAATTATGTATTAAGGTATTAGGGTATTAAGGTATTAAGGTATTGAGGAATTAGAGTATTGATTGGCTGTTCGATCAGCGAAATCTTTTCTGTGATAATCCATGGCATCCGTGATCGGTACTGGGTAATGGCTAATAGATCCGAGTAATCCTTTCCGTGCTAATCCATGTCATCCGTGATCAAATTCTTTAAATCCGCGATAATTATTACTATTTTGTTTCAAACAACGCTTATGGAATTCGCTACAGGTGCAATTATGATCGGTATCATCCTGGGACTGGCCATCTTCCTGATCCCTATGATCTTTTTTCTGCTGACACAACAAAATACATTGAAAGCCATCCACCCATCCAACCGGACCATGAATCCCGGGGAAGTGTGGTTGCAGCTAATTCCCTTGTTTGGGTTGGTGTGGCAGTTTATTGTTGTTTCCAGAATTTCAGATTCCATCCGCAGGGAATTGAATAACAACCAGACAGCCTTTTCATTTGAAGATTCATCTGTTCCTGCTTCAGACAGCACCTATTCTTCCGCGCGGCCTACGTACGATATTGGAATGGCGTATTGCGTTTTATTTTGCTGCTCAATAATCCCGGTCCTTGGTGGATTTACTTCTATTGCAGGTATTATTTGCTGGATCATTTACTGGGTTAAACTGGGTGAGCAAAAAAGAATCCTGGAAAGTCACCGCTATTCTTACTGAGCATTGATCAACTTATTTTAACGGTGTTTTCAACAAACCTGATACCGTTAGCTTCCAGTTCCTCCAGGACAGGTAAATAAATGTCGGGGATGATCGGTATATGCAATCCTTCGAGCTTCAGCATTCCTTTCAGGATCAATTTGGCCGCGATACCGAGGGGAAGTCCGACCGTCGTGGCCATTGCCGTATGATGGTCATCCCTGCCTTCCAGCACAAGTGTGCTTGTTGCCTTGAACTTTTCTCCACCGTCCGTATATTCCATGTCGTGAAGCATGATCACCAGGTCCTTATCACCCTGCTTTAAGGCCAGTTTATGTTCAAGGGAAAACTGGAGCAGGTCAGCCGCACTGCACCGCCCTTTGTTCATCACGGTTTCATTGTCATCAATGCCCAGGAAGAACAACTGTTTCAGGGTCAGTTTGGCGTCGTGCATTTTATCGGCCAGAACCGTAGCGGCATTTAGTTTCAGGTCATCGATGTCCATTGCCTGCAGGTCGCCCGAGCCATCCACCACCATAAATTCTTCTGCCGGCTTGATACCGCTTTGGGCAGCCTTTGTTTCCATTTCTGTCAGGTTGATCAATTCCTCCAGCAGCTTACGGGTAGCCCCGAATTGCTCCTGTAGTTTTTGCTCCAGCCAGGGACCAAAATCGTGTGCATCCATATGCTCTTTGAATACGGCGGCAAGGGTTTTTCCATCCGTGTCATATGCAGGTGTTTCATCGGTCAGTTTCAGGTCTATGACATTTTTCCAGCCATACATAAAATCAGGATGTCGAAGCGTTGTCCGTACAAAGGTTTCACAATTCTGCAATCCGTAAAGAGAAAGGTAAGAAAGGGAATCGCGGTTGGGGTACCAGCACAGTGCTTCATGATCCGGAATGGAAACATAGCGGCGCTCGGCAAATAATTCCTTGTAATCCAGCTCCACCAGTTCACCCTCTTTTTTAAATACAGCGCCGGCCTTCCCGGCCATTACTACGTTACGCGGGTTCCAGGAAATTTTATAGTGCCAGGGATTATCATCGCTATCAGGGGCTACCAGGCCGCCGCAATGGGAATAAAAGGAGGTGATGGTTCCGCCGTTGGCCCTTATATCGTCTGCGAGCCTTTTTGCACTCATGTGATCGATGCCGGGATCAAGACCCATTTCGCACAGGAACAGCAATCCATTGCTTTTTATCTGTTCGCTCAGCGCCTTCATCGATTCATCCACATAAGAAGCGGTCAGCAGGTTTTTTTTGAAAAGTATGCAATCCTGCGCAACCAGAAGGTGCAGGGCAGGAGGGAGCAGGGAAAGCACAATATCAGCTTTGCCGATACAGGCAGACCTTTCGGGTTCATTACGGATATCAAAAGATACCGCCTTCCCGTATGTCGAAGTCCCGATCTTCGATTGCGCCAGTTCAAGGTTGGCATCGGCCACTGTCAAACGCCATTCCTCCCGGGAGGCAAGATCCAGCAGGTAATCGATCAGTACTGTTGCCGATTTGCCGGCACCGAATAAAAGGATCTCCTTCATAGCAACAAATGTAACCCGGCAAAAAAAAGCCCGGGCTTTCCGGCACCGGGATTTTCATCTATTTTTTTGTGTATTACACCTGGCTGGAAAGTTTTTTCACCTGTTTGGAAGTAATGCTGATGACTTTATACTGTACTTTAACGCCCCTGTTGAAGGCCGGTACCGCAATAGTATTGGATTGATAGGGCTTCAGGGAATTTGCTGTATAATACTTTGTAGCCAGTACATCACCGTTTGATTTCAGGTAGTTCACAGCCACGACCACTTTGTCGACATGAGCGGTGGAACCATTCCATACAGTGAGTTCAAGGTTATGGATACCGCCCAGAACACCTGTCTTATACTCATTCGCCCGCACACGTACCATTTCCCGCAGGTCCACAGGTTTTTTGTTGTGTTCCTTACTGTCGTTTGCCGTACGAACAGGAGGTATGATCTCCTTGGTTACAGCATTCTGGTAATTCCCTTCCTCTGCGTATTCCAGGTTATTTTCTATGGGCATCATGGCTTGCACGATAGGGGCAGGAGATGGATCGTCGGAATGATCCACAATTCTTTTAACTACAAAGGCACCCGCCACTGCGCTGGCTACTACCAGCAACAAACTGGCAAGATTGGCCGGCAGTACTATGGAAGGTTCCCACAATCCGCGCTTCTTCGTCTTGCGTTCTGTATATGCTTCCCTGAATTCCTCAATGATGCGGGCTTCACGTGCCTGGATCTGCTCTGTTTCACCGGTATCGGGGGCTGCATTCCGGTATGTTGTACCGGCCTGCCTGCCATTTGGAGATGGAATGGAGATAAGAAGTTTTTGATAACCGCCTGCGGGTGTGCGCATCGAATGGGATGCCATTTCTTCTTCCGCTATAACCAGTGATTTTAATTCCTCTATTTCTGCGGGATAACTCCACGCAAGGCTTTCTTTCTCTTTCCATACCAGGTCACGGGGCATCAGTTTCATCGTGGCCAGTTCTTCTATGGAATAAGGTCCGCTCTCCCGGTTATTTCTCAGCAATAAGTACGTTTTCATATTTCCGAATTTCCTTCCCCCGTACTAAGAAAAATCTGTGCCTGTCTTGCACATCCTGTGTATTAGCCTTCGAAAAAATCAATCGTGGACAATTGGTTGAATAATACTGGTAATATGTACTTAAAATGCCTCATTTTGTCAGGTTTCTACGCCTAAAAACGGTACATTTGCCCACGCCAAAAACGGCGAAAATTAAGCTGACCGAATGGAAGAAAATTTTCAATCAACGGAAACGAACGATTTCGACAGGATCATCCCCATAAATATTGAAGAGCAGATGAAAACCGCCTACATTGATTACTCGATGTCGGTTATTGTCGGGCGTGCCCTTCCTGATGTACGCGATGGTCTCAAACCGGTTCACAGGCGTATCCTGTATGCCATGAATGAACTGGGGATGGGGTATAACCGGGCTTATAAAAAATCGGCTCGTCTCGTCGGTGAGGTACTGGGTAAATATCACCCGCATGGTGATTCTTCCGTATATGACGCAATGGTTCGTATGGCCCAGGAATGGAGCATGCGCTATACCATGGTGGATGGACAGGGTAACTTTGGAAGCCAGGACGGTGACGGACCGGCGGCCATGCGTTATACCGAAGTACGTATGCAGCGCATAGCGGAAAGCACGCTCCAGGATATCGAAAAGGATACGGTAGATTTTCAGTTCAACTTTGATGATTCCCTTACGGAGCCAACGGTGCTGCCTACGCGTATTCCGCAGTTGCTCCTGAACGGCTCCAGCGGTATTGCCGTGGGTATGGCCACCAACATGATGCCGCATAACCTCACCGAAGTGGTTGATGGCTGTATAGCCTATATCGAAAACCGGGAGATCACGATCGATGAACTGATGCAGCATGTTAAAGCGCCCGACTTCCCCACAGGAGGCACCATCTACGGTATGGAAGGCGTGAAAGCGGCCTTTCATTTCGGACGTGGCCGGGTTGTTCTCCGTGGAAAGCTGCACGTGGAAACAAAAGCCAGCGGAAGAGAAACCATCATTATTACAGAAGTACCTTACCAGGTAAACCGCGACACGCTTTGCGACCGCATCGGCCAGCTGGTCAATGATAAAACAATCGAGGGCATCGCCCATATCAATAACGAATCCAACCAGAAAGAAGGAACCCGGATCGTGGTAGACCTGAAAAGGGATGCAATGGGTACCGTTGTAATCAACCAGTTGTTTAAGTTCACCGAACTGCAAACCAGCTATGGCATCAACAACGTGGCGCTTGTAAAAGGACGTCCGCGGATCCTGAACCTGAAGGAAATGATCGCCGAGTTCATTGAGTTCCGCCACGAAGTGGTGGTACGCAGAACAAAATTTGAACTCCGGGAAGCTGAGAAAAAAGCGCATATCCTCCAGGGTTATCTTATTGCCCTGGACCACCTCGATGAAGTCATCCGCCTGATCCGCGCTTCCGCTACACCCGACCTGGCCCGCGAAGCCCTCGTTAATGCAGGCTGGGGATTGGATGACATCCAGGCCAAAGCTATCCTCGAACTGAGGTTGCAGCGCCTGACCGGCATGGAGCGTGATAAAATCAAACAGGAATATGATGACCTCATGCGCCTGATCACCTACCTCAAAGAATTGCTGTCCAATGAAGCCATGCGGTACGACGTGATCAAAGATGAATTGCGTGAAGTAAAAGAGCGCTTCGGTGATGCCCGCAAAACGGAAATTACCTACCTCGATAATGAAGTAAGCATTAAAGACCTGATCAAAGAAGAGGATGTGGTGATCACCATTTCCCACCTGGGGTATATCAAACGTACATCGGCCACCGAATTCAGGGCACAGAGAAGGGGAGGAAGGGGTGTGATCGGCGGACGCACCCGCGATGAGGATTACTTCGAACACCTGTTCGTGGCCTCTACCCACCATACCATATTATTCTTTACCGAAAAGGGACGTTGTTACTGGCTTAATGTGTACGAAATCCCGGACGGGGAAAAGAATTCAAAAGGCAGGGCGATCCAGAACCTGTTGCAGATTGCATCCGACGACAAGATCCGTGCGATCATAGATATTGCGGACCTGCAGGATGTTGATTTTGTCAATAATCATTATATCGTGCTTTGTACCAAGCAGGGTGTGATCAAAAAAACAGCCCTGGCCGATTTCAGCCGCCCTCGCCAGACAGGTGTAAACGCCATTACCATTATTGAAGGCGACACGTTACTGGAAGCCAAATTGACGAATGGCAGTTGCGAAATTATGCTCGCGGTTGCATCAGGAAGAGCGATCCGTTTTCCGGAAAGCAAGGTTCGTCCAACCGGAAGGGGAGCTATTGGCGTAGGGGGTATAGAAGTGGATGATGCCTCCGATGAAGTAGTGGGTATGATCTGCGTAAGCCCCACAACCCCGGACCGTACGGTTCTCGTGGTCAGTGAAAAAGGATTCGGAAAGCGTACCAACGTGGAAGAATACCGGATCACGAATCGCGGTGGAAAAGGAGTGAAGACCATCAACGTAACCGAAAAAACCGGTAAGCTTGTCGGACTCCTGGATGTGGCTCATAAAGAAGACCTGATGATCACCTGTAAAAGCGGTGTCACCATCCGGATGAATGTAGCCCATATCAGTGAGCTTGGCCGTGCCACCCAGGGTGTAAAGCTCATCCGTATTAACGAAGGCGACGCCATTGCCGCGATTTCTAAAATTGATGTGCAGGATGAAGCCGAAATCATTGCCGATGTAATCGCCGATGGCCCGGTTTCTGCGGATGCGATCGCCGGGGATCTGATCACAGATGACACTGAACCAACCAATTTACCCGAAATTTCATCTGAGGAAGAGAACCCTGATCAATCATAGTTCATATTTAAAACTTCAACAATGCGAAAACTAGTATTATCACTGGTCATGATGGCATCTTTCAGCTTTGCTTTTGCACAGAAGCTGGATGACGTTAAGGAAAAAATAGACAAGAAAAAGTACGACGAGGCCCGCGAAAAAATTGATAAAATGCTGGCCGACCCAAAAAACCAGGGCAATGCTGATGCGTGGTATTACAAAACAACTATTTATACGGAACTGGCAAAAGCCAATCCGGCTGATACCGCCTTACTCGGCACCGCCTACGATGCCATGCAAAAGTACATGGGCGTGGAAGCAGCCAAAGAAGAGAACAAGCGCTTCCTGATGTCGAAGCTCCAGGGTCACCGCGCTTTCTTTGACCTGTACAGCACCTATTTCAAGGCGGGCGCTGATGCCTTCAACGCTAAAAATTACGGTGTTGCCTATAACAATTTCGACAGGGCTGTAAATACGTTTGAACAATTGGCTAAAAACAACTTCACCGATGTAAAGTTTGATACCACATCAATCCTGTATGCGGGTGTGGCAGCAGAAAGCCAGAAAATGACCGAGGAAGCAGCCAGGTACTACCAGCGGATCGTTGATCTGAAAATCCCTGATACATCCCATATCGGCATTTATGGATTCATGATCAATTATTATAACGATAAGAAAGACCCGGCTACTGCTGAAAAGTATGTTAATATGGGAGAAACCTTATTCCCGAACAGGGATGTATGGAGCATCTACCGGTTGGATATGGTAGGTACCGATACACCGGCCCGTCTGAAGAAATACGAAGAGATGATCGCCAAAAACCCAACCAGCTACATGCTGACCAATGACTACGCGGTTGAAATGTATCGCTACGTATATTATGACGACAAGCGTGTAAACGACTCCGTTTGGCTGTCGAAATTAAAGGATGCCTTCCGCGGCGCCCTGAATGTTCAGTCTACGCCAACCAATAATTATATCTTGATGGCCATCCTGGCAGATGATGCCAATTTCATTTCCAACAATATCAACCGTATCAGGGGCACGAAGCCAGAAGATCTTAAAAAGAAGCAGGCGCTCCAGGCACAATTGAAAAGTGTTAATGATGAAATGGCAAAGTATGCGCTGGCCACTTACAATCTTTACAGTGCCATGCCTTCACTGAAAGCGAGTGAGAAGGCCAACCAGAAAAGGGTGATACAGAACCTGATTGATTATTATCGGTCAAACAACAATACCGCGAAAGTAACCGAGTTCGAAGCAAAACTGAAAACTTTGTAAGACCTGTCTAGAGATATTATAGTTAATCCCCGGAGCATTGCTTCGGGGATTATTTTTTTGCGCGGATTGGAAGATTTTACAGGATTACGCTGTTGAGAGTCAGAAAACTTAAGAAGTTTTTAGTCGCGTTGCTTCTTGCGTTTATAATAGGAATGTTGATGTTAAAAAATCTGGTATAGATCAAAGCAGGTCCAGTTCTTCGAGCTGCTTTAATACCACAGCGTTTATATATCCTTCAGCCATCTGGCGGGGAAATCCACCCAGGGTGATCACGCTCAACTGGTATTTCATCAGCTTTTCATTCAGGTCCGAAAGCAGCCGCTCCCAGGAATCTCTGAAAATTTCTAAAAGTTCGGGCACGCTGTTGCTGCCTTTTTTAATGATATAATAAGTATTGTAAACGGCTTTTACATTGAGGTCGCGGCCGGCTGCCGGTTCAAACCGGATGATGTAGGAAGGGATCAGGTAATAACTGTCTTCCATACCGGGTACCTGCTGATCGATCCTGGTTTTAATCTCCACTTTCGGGGATATATCACCGGGGATGGAATTGAATTCTTCCAAAGTGGGCCAGGCTAAAAAAGAAGCATCCTCAAAACTAAGTCCCATGCGCAATAACGGATTATCTGCTAATGTAAAGACTTACAGTCTCCTGGACGCAGGATGACCGGGAAAATCTTTATTTGGATACCGTGGTTACATAAATCCAACCCGCCACCGTACCAACCTTTCATCCCCAAAGGAATTAAGAGGCGCCCTGTATTTCTGGGTGAGCGCATCCCATTTGCCCGGCGGCAGCATTTTGAAAAAGGGCTGTCCGCCAGGAGTTACATCCGGGTACGAGGATAGAAATTCTGACCATTCATTTGCCTGCGACCGTATAAAAACGCCCTCATTAATTTCAATTACCAGGATGCCTTCGGCAAGAGCGTAACCCTGCTCTTCAGCGGTATATTTTAAAAAACCAACCGTGTCTTTGAAGGGCAGTTGAGCGGAAAATGATTGACCTGGATTTAAGTCGAAAAAGTTACCTGGAAACATGAAGTGAATGTACGAAGCGATAGAGGTATCTGAAAAGCCCGGTCCGGATTATTGAACCCTATTCTTTGCGCATTGGCCGGTTCGTGTCCGGCTAATTGATTAGTTCCACCAGGGCCAATAACGTTAAAATAGTAAAGAATAAGGCCATCCAAATTTGGTTGCGCGTAAAATGAAACCGTCTTTTATTCATGTGTCCAGAATTAGCTTATAAATTATGACCTTTTGGTTCATCATTCCCCAGCTTTTTTAAAATAACCGTATTCAGGTAAGCAAGATCTTCCTGCCTTATGGAGTCTTTTAATTTCTCAATGTTTTCTTCACTGATATTCACCGGGTGTACTTCCATTCCGCGGTGGGCCAGTACCAGCACGATGAATGCCGGTTCGTACCCGTTCCTTGCTGCATCAATGCGTTCTTCCAGCGGCTTGAACCGGGTCAGGTAGAAAGATTTGATCTCATCAAAAACCAGCTTGTCCGCACACGTGATTGTTTTTTGTTCCTCTAACAGTTCCCAATCAAAGTAGATTTCCATGCACGGGTATTTGGTGTAATAAATATAAGTTCTATAATCGTTCCATGAGTTTGAAACGCTCAGGCAATATGGATCAATTGCTGCGCACCATGATGTCTTAATATTGTAAGCGACCGAAAGGAGAAGATAATAAATCTATATTATGTTACTTAGGTTGGCCTTGTGTGAAAGGGCTGTTTTATATTTTTTTACAACAGACGCTGAAGTTTAATGACATCCCATATACCACGATCAGGGGAAGCGGGGCAAAAAATACGAAACAGCCCTGTGCGCCTATTTAACATAATATAAATTATAGGCAAACAGCTTAGCCAGAAAAACTTCCGGCTAAGCTGTTAGAACAATGTGCTTTATGAATTTACTGCCTTCCAGGCCCGATCAGCATTGTTGGCTGTTCTGCGGAAATCTCCACGCTGAGCTTTCAGTGCATACTTCCGGCGCTCAATTTCATGGCGTTTCCGGAATCCAAACTTTTGCGCTAATGGTACCATGGGTGACCAACCCTGAATGGAATATTGTGCGAGAAACGCTGCAGTTAAGATGGGTAAAGCCAGCCATTTTTTATTCACCATCATACCCAAAACCGTTCCCGCAATACCTAAAACAGCGGTACTCAAGGCAATGGTTTGCTGCTGATCCCATTCGGCATTCAGGGCTTCCAGTTCTGCATCAATGGCATCGGTCTGGGCCAGTTCTGGATGTGCGGCCAGGTAGTTAATGCCAGGTGTTCCATTTGCACCGGATTGAGTATCCTGTTGCTTTTTATTTCGCTGCTCCATATCATGTTTCTTTCGCTTATTTATGCAACATTCATTCCTAAGCTTTATACCCGGGTACTGAGTCTGTCATGTATGGCCGGCTCTATTTCCGGGAAGTAAAAATGAAATACTTCCTCCAATAACTTTTTTGGGTAAACCCATCGGCTTTTCAGGATTAATTCCGTTTCCGTTCCAATAATACCAGCCCCGATCTCAAGCAACCATGCGGCGCCGGTAGTCCAAATGGAACTCCATAAGAATTTCTCATAATCTTCATAAGCTGCTAATTCTGAACGTCTTGTGGAGCAGCAATTTTATAGATGGCCCGATCTTTACCATGACCATATATCGATTCTATTGCCCGGGTAAAATCCATTTCAAGTATCCACGAAACGTATTGATGTCGAGTTCCCTGGTGGCCACAATACCGGTCATTACGAGTTTTTCAACCGGGAAAACACGCCGTCTGCCCGCCCGAGAACCATACTGATCCTGAGCACGATTTTCCGGGTACCGGGCATTTCCTGCTGCAGGAAAACGGTTTCCCACTCTTTACATACGTCCACTGAAAAACCAGCACCGATTTCACCGGTTTCTTCATCCTGGTAGTGGTCCTGAGCATGCCGGTAAATGGTGCCGGATACGCAATTGATCCATACCGCAGGCGGATTTTCGAGGCTGGCAACCGCTTCGCCAAGAGCCTTTGTCGGATTTACCCGGGAAGCCAGGATTGCAGACCTGGTCTCAGCTGTATACCGGCAATTCACATTCCTGCCCGAAAAATTTTATGCTGGCTGTTGTTGTGCCGGCTGTTGCGGGGTTGGAACCGGTTTGGATGGCGGCACTACCACGTTTCTCGGGCGGTAATTGAATAATAACCTTAGACTTTGGTCATAGGTAATATAACCGTAGATCCAGTTAATGAAAACGAGAATCCGGTTCTTGACACCAAGGATGAGGAACAGGTGCAATCCCATCCAGATCAGCCAGGCCAGTAAACCCCGGAAATGCAACTTTGGCTTTGGAATATCCACTACTGCCAGGTTGCGCCCGACGGTAGCCATGGAGCCTTTATCATGATATTCAAATTCGTAAAATTTAGTGGACTTCCGTTCGATCCGTTTTAAGGTATCCGCCAGCAGGTCTGCCTGCTGAATGGCAACAGAAGCTACCTGTGGATGGCCATTCGGCCACAATGGAGTTTCCATAGCCGCCAGGTCACCAATAGCATACACATCACCATAACCCAACACCCTGTTCTGCCGGTCAACTTTTATCCTGTTACCCCTGACTACTATAGATTTATCTATACCCTCCGGAACATTTCCTTTAATACCGGCTGCCCAGATTACCGTATTGGTCGGGATGGTTTTTCCATCAGCAAGTGTGACGTTTGTTCCGTCAAAATCTTTCATTACCGACTTATTCATAACGGTGACTCCCAGTTTGTGCAGGTAGCGGCAGGCATCATCTGAAGATTTACTGCTCATGGTAGCCAGAACCCGGTCACCTCCTTCCAGCAGGTAAATAGACATTTTAGAAAAATCCAGGTCGGGATAATCTTTAGGCAAAGAATGGCGTTTCATTTCTGCCAGCGCACCTGCCACCTCAACACCGGTTGGGCCTCCACCTACAATCACAATATTCAACAGGCGCTGCAGGTCCTCCTTGTTCTTCGTAAGAAGGGCATCTTCAAGATTCTGGATAAGCCGGTGCCTTATTTGAAGTGCTTCAATGGTCGACTTCATGGGAAAAGCATTGGCCATCAGCTGCTGGTTACCAAAAAAATTTGTGTCGGCACCGGTAGCCAATACCAGTACATCGTAGCTGATCACTTCTGTTTCCGTTCTTACTTTCTTTTCCCCAAGCATCACTTCTTTCAGCTCGGTGATCTTTATCCTGACATTCCGGCTTCCGTGAAACGCCTTCCGTAAAGGGAAGGAAATATTACTGGGGTCCAGGGCTGCTGTGGCCACCTGGTAAAAAAGTGGCTGGAACTGGTGATAATTAAATTTGTCGAGCAAGATCACTTCATCAAACCCCGGCCTATTGTTGAGTTTACGGGCCAGGCGTAAACCGCCAAAGCCGGCACCAACGATAACAACTTTCATAATCGAACTGTTTTATTCTACTCCGGTCAACTAATACAATAATCGAACCTTGATGGTATTCGGCACTTCTTTTAAAAGCTGTGCAGCATGGCGCGAAAGCTGCTTGTCCACATCCACCACCACATACCCGATCTGCTCATTTGTTTTCAGGTATTGCCCAACAATATTGATTTTATTTCTGGATAACTCCAGGTTGATTTGTGACAACACACCGGGCACATTTTCGTGCACATGAAGGATCCTGTGAGAATTGGCCTGCGGTGGTAAGGCTAGTGCCGGAACCGTTTGCGAACCGAGTGTAATTCCTTTTTCCAGATAACTCAGCAATTTATTGCTTACGTCTTCACCAATATTCTGCTGGGCCTCTTCAGTAGATCCGCCGACATGGGGAGTCAGTAACACATTAGGCAGGTTCTGAAGAGGTGAAACGAAAGGATCCCCGTTTTTCTCCGGTTCTTCCGGGAATACATCTACTGCCGCGCCGCCTATCTGACCCGCTTCTATAGATCGCCGCAAGGCTTCCAGTTCAACCACTTCCCCCCTTGCATAATTGATCAGGATAGCGCCTTTTTTAAAATGCTTCAGATTCGTTTTATTGATGAGATTCCTGGTCGTATCCGTTTCCGGAACATGCAGGGTTACTACGTCAGCTCTACCCAACAGGTCTTTGAGCGTGCTCATATCCTGCGCATTGCCCAGGGGTAATTTTGTTTCCACATCATAAAAAAGCACCTTCATCCCTAAGGATTCAGCCAGCACACTAACCTGCGAACCAATATTTCCATAACCCACAATACCCAGGGTTTTACCCCGCAGTTCATAACTGCCACTGGCTTCTTTAAACCATACCCCCCTGTGCGCAGCCGTGTTTTTATCGGGTATGCGCCTGATCAGCATAATCGCTGCGCCAATGACCAGTTCTGCAACAGACCGCGTATTGGAGTAAGGCGCATTGAACACGGCAACGCCTTCATTTGTTGCAGAAGGAAGATCAACCTGGTTGGTGCCGATGCAAAAACAGCCGATGGCCTGGAGTTTTTTTGCTGCTTCAAGAACACGGGGCGTAATTAATGTTTTAGAGCGGATGCCCAGTATATGTACGTTTTTGATAGCGGAAATCAACTGTTCTTCATTGAGGGCTTTACCTAGTTTTTCTACCTGCGTATATCCTAGCTTATTGAAGTTCCGGACGGCTATTTCACTGATGTTTTCAAGGAGAAGTATTTTTATTTTCTCTTTAGGATAACTTGTAGTCCCCGTTTGCATAAGCAAATATGCGCAATAAATAAATTTTGCGTAAAACAAGAAATACACAAATTGGATTTGTTTTTGTGGGGCATTCAGTCCTATTTTGCTGAACTTATAAAATATCACTTTGAAAGCTACCAATCTCCTTATCCTATTATCCTATGTACTATGGGGTTGCCAGTCCTCATCAGGCTCACCGGAACCATTGCCGGTAAAAGCTTCGGTTACCTACCAATCCAATTTGCCCGAATTAAGTGAAGCCGAGCGTAAAAAATACCACCAGGAAGTGGATCACTTTTTCAACACAACTTTGCTGCGTTCCGGATTTAACGGTGGTATACTGGTTGCCAAAAACGGTACAATCGTATACGAACGATATACGGGTTTTAAAGATCCGCGCAAAAAAGATTCCCTTACGGCGGAAACACCCACGCAGATTGCATCCACATCTAAAACGTTTACCAGCGCGGCTGTCCTTAGGCTCGTACAACAGGGCAAAATAAACCTCGATGATTCCGTATCGAAATATTTCCCAGGTTTTCCCTATGCTGATGTTACTGTAAAACACCTGCTCAATCACCGCAGCGGCCTTCCTGAATACCTGTATTTTTTTGAAAAGAACGGATGGAACCGGACAACGCTCGCCACCAATGCCGATGTGGTGAACTCGCTGCTTACATGGCAGCCAACACGGGCGTCAAGACCCAATACAAGGTTTGATTACTGCAATACAAATTTTGTATTACTTGCTTCCATTATTGAAAAAGTTTCGGGACAAACATTTCCGCAATACCTGCACGAGAACTTCTTTGAGCCGCTTAAAATGAAGCACACCTTTGTTTATACTCCACGGGATACAACACAGGCAATAAGGTCGTATGACTGGCGCGGCGCAGCATGGGCCCTCGATTTTTCGGATGGAACCTACGGTGATAAAAATATTTACTCTACCCCGCGCGACCTGCTGAAATGGGACCAGGCATTGTATAGCGGTCAACTGGTTGATCAGAAACTGCTGGATTCAGCTTTTACGCCCTATAGCAATGAACGCAAGTCCATACATAATTATGGGCTCGGGTGGCGGCTGCTGATGATGGATAATGGAAAAAAGGTAACGTATCACAATGGCCGCTGGCATGGATTCAATTCAGCATTTGCCCGGCTTACCGATGAAAAAGTAACGATCGTGATCCTCTGTAATAAATACAACCGGAATGTTTATATGACCGCCCGGAAGCTGTATAACCTGTTTGGTGATTATGAAGGCCGGCACGAACAGGGACACGAATAAGCTGATCTTCCTTATATTAGTGCTGTGCATATTTTAAATGCCGTCCAGATCAGGGACTGGGATGAATACACCATCCGCAATGAGCCCGTTTCCTCCGCTGACTTGATGGAAAGGGCGGCAAGGAAATGTTTCGAATGGATTGAATCGCGCTCCTGGAAACAAAAAACTTTTTCAGTATTCTGCGGCCGGGGTAATAATGGTGGTGACGGCCTGGCTATTGCCCGCCTGCTGATTCAATCCGGATACCATGTTTTTGTATTTATCCTCCACTCCAACCAGCAGGGTTCCCAGGATTTTGAATGGAATCTTCAAAGATTACAGTTGATCCGGAGTACCTCGATTCACTTTATCAAAACGGAACATGAAATCCCGGCTCTTCCAATTGACGGTGTGGTTATCGATGCCTTATTCGGATCGGGTTTGAATAAACCATTGGAAGGTTTAACAGCAGAACTGGTTAACCGTATTAACCGCTCTGTTTCCATAGTAGTGGCAATTGATCTTCCCAGCGGTCTTTATCCAGACAGGTCATCTGTTTCCAATACCATCATTAAAGCCCGGTATACTCTAAGCTTTCAGTGTTATAAAATGGCCCTGCTGGTACAGGAAAATGCGCCGTATTTAGGAAATGTTGAAATCCTGGATATCAAGTTGCACCCCGGATACACGGAAACCCTGCGCACAAACCAATTAATGCTTGACCGGAACATTATCCGAAATATTTACCGGCCCCGTAATGCGTTCAGCCATAAAGGAAATTTTGGTCATACCCTTCTTATTACCGGCAGCCTCGGGAAAATGGGCGCGGGCGTCCTCGCTGCTTTGGCCTGCTGCCGGTCTGGTTCGGGATTAACCACGGTTTTTATCCCGAAATGCGGTTACACAGTAATGCAAATGGCCGTTCCCGAAGCGATGGCGCTTATCGATGCCGAAGAAGAATATTTATCGGGTTTACCGGAAGATGTTGAAAAGTATGATGCCGTGGGTATTGGTCCGGGTATCGGCACAAGGGAAGAAACCCGGAAGATGGTAACGTTTATGGTCAGACGATATAAAAGGCCCCTCGTTATTGATGCCGATGGATTGAACTGTATTGCGGAACAAAAAACGTTGCTGGAGAAGGTTCCTCCCCTTTCCATACTGACGCCGCACCCGAAAGAATTTAGCCGGCTTTTTGGAAGTTTTTCCAATGACTTTGAACGCATTGAGGAAGCAAAACGGCAGTCCAGGTTACTGAATTGCATTATCGTATTAAAAGGGCATCATACACTGGTGGCTTTACCGGGTGGGATGAGTTATTTCAACACATCGGGCAATGCAGGAATGGCAAAAGGCGGCAGTGGAGATATTCTAACGGGCATGATCACCTCTTTTTTAGCACAGGGTTATCCACCCGACCAGGCAACCCTTATGGGTGTTTACATACATGGTTGGGCTGGCGACGTGGCAGCCAGAGAAATGTCCCTGGAGGCCATGCTTCCGGGAGATATTATAAATGCTTTACCGGCTGTATTTAAAAGCCTTGCGTCCGGGATAGACACCTGAGCATTATCCCATTGCGGAAGTAAGAAGTTTGCGTTCCCACTCCTGTTCTGTAGTCTTTTTCTTCCGGTTCCAGAGCACCAGCAATGCGGTAGTTACCAGGGCACCGGTAACATACAATCCAAGCGTCATGGCCTTGGTTTCCCAGGTACGGTTGCTGTATCGCTCGTTAAGACCCATTGGCTTCGGTAACAGGATAGCACCAATTCCGGCTGCTAATCCCAGGGCACTTCCACGCAGCCAAACAGATTTTTGTTTACCTGCTCCAGCCAGGCTGTAATAAAGAGAATTTGCCAGTATATCACCTGCCATCGTCCAGTAGAAAAGGTGTTTTGGTGTTTTCCAATCAAGGGAATGCAACGCCTTATTTAAAGCTTGCATGCCTAAGAGGTCCATCCTGGGCGCTTTCGGATTGATCCTGCGCACAATTTCATGTGTTGCTGTCACTACTGTGGCGCCTGCCAGTCCGCTTACAAGTGCTGAAGTTGTTTTCATATTCGAACTTTTTTCAATTATAATGTTTCCAGGCCTTCAGGTATTTTGAAATATCATGCAGGTCCTTTTTTGAGATCTCCGTTTTTTTAAAAAGAGGCATTGTTCCCAGGCCATGCCGCACCTGGAAACGTTTGATAAATCCAGGTGCCGGGTTTGGATTGATGGCCGGTCCAAGGCCGCCTTCTCCACCGGGATGGCATTTCTGGCAATGCATCATGAACATGCGCTCACCATTGGCAACCGATGCATTGGCATGAATAAATTCTTTGCCGGTAATGGGCTCACTTTTCCTTATGGTGCAGGAACCAAGAACCACAATTGAAAAAATTATCATATGTCCGGCTGTCTTCATCCTTATTTCTTTGTGATCTTCCAGATAACGCCCGTGTTCATTTGCGGTTGCGGTCCCACTTCAGTGATTTTCATAATACCGAAATCAACCACGTATAAAGCATTTCCGGAAGGATCAAATTTTACAGAAACAGGCCGTTCCAGTCCACCTTTACCCAGTAACGAGGCAGGACCATTTCGCTTACCCTTGTTCGTGGCAAAATCACGAATTACCCCTGTTTCAACATTAACCCGAACAATTTTGAAGCCAACCGGTGAAGAAACTTTACCAACCTTGGGTGCCATATCTCCAAACTGTGCCACAAAGGCCTCGCCGCGAAAACCAAAGTCATTGCTTGTTGAAAAATCCAGACCGTTGGAGGATGAATGCACACCCAGTATGGCTGCGGGTTTGGGCGGTGTGCCGGGGATGGTTTGTAAAACCGGTTTAACAGCATCACGCTCCGGTTTCTTTATACCGGGCGCTTTAAACTCTTCATTGCCGGCAATGGGTTTACCTCCTGAATAATCCGGCCATCCATACCAGGTGCCCTGCCTGATTTCCCAAAGTACATCCCCTGCTCCCCAAATTGGCCTGCTGCCACGTTCATCATATCCGTTTTCCGTAACAAATAATCTTCCGTCTGGAGATAATGCCATCCCAAAAGGATTGCGAAAACCCCAGGCTACCAGCTCAGGGCCTCCTCCGGCAATTGGTATCCGCATAACAGAACCGGTACAGGGCAGTGTTCCTTTAACTACCTGGCCTTTTGTAACCGGTGTGCCAAAGGGTACAAATGATCCTGTTGAAACCATATCAGCAGGATCATCGGTGAATATATTCAGCTCCCTGAAATTTTCGCCTGTTAATACAACATCCTTACAGGGAAGGTCATGAAATTCCTTTTTGCGGAGTAACCATCCGAATTCAGCATTATCCCTGCCTACCACCCCTGAGTTGGTGGCTGTTCCCTGGCCAAAATAAATATACCCATCCTTTACTACCGGTCCGTTTGTATGATGATCACCAACACTGGGCAGATTGGCAATAAGTGGTGTCACAGATCCGTCTTTTGTGATCTGTAGGATGCGCCCTCCTTCCATCTCTCCTCCCTCAGCAACATAAAACGCCCCGTTATGCCAGTATATACCTGACCAGGGCCCATTCCTGGGACCTTTTGCCACAACGGTAGTTTTGCCATCGCCTTCCACGCGGAGGAGGCGTGGCTCACCCCAGACTTCACCATAGGAATAGCCGGCTTCTATGACATGGAGCTGGCCCTGATCATCAAAGGCAGCCGCGGTAGGAAAGGTCAGCCCGCTGGCCACCAATTCAATTTTATACCCGGGCATCAGCGCCACATCGGAAGCAGCAATATTTCGTTGCGGAATGGCATCAATTTGACCGCCGCCATTGGAACCGCGCCAACGGTAACAACTGCTCATCATTAAGGGAAGTATGGCTGCAGCCAGTAAAAATTTTTTTGCAAGCATCAAAGGAGTATAAGGTTACAGGAAAATGCAAAAAAATTATACCACCGGGTTTTCAGAAGCTGCACCAGTTCAGGTCGCGGTGCGAAAACGTAATGATTAATCCAGGAAATGCTTAGCGAAGAACAACCGTACCAATCTTCTTGGTGAGTTCCATCTCCAGTTGTTTCAGGTGCTGGTGTGTTAAAAACAGGTTGGCCTGTTGATCAGGACCTGCTTTTTCCATATCGCTTTGATTTTGCAACAACAGCCTTTTGATTTTTCGCAGCTTAAGATAGTTAATTGCAGATTCCACTTGTTCCGATGTGTTATCACGCTGCATGTTGAGATAATCCATCAGTCCTTCCGCATTTTCCTTGGAAATGGTATGAAGGAATGATTTGTAGTCCTGTTCAAAAAGTGCCTTTTGGTAACCGGTTGACTGGCTCAGGTTGCGTTTCCAGTGCGCGCTTTCCTCATAAGGAAATTGAAGCAGGGAAACAGCCAGCGTACTTAGGGTGGTATCCTGGCTGTAAACGAAAAAGTTCTTATCGGGAATATGTTCGCGTACTATATGATCGCGAAAAACCTGAATCATCCTGGAAACAGACTCATTATCGATCAGGTCTTCATCAGGCAATTCCGATATTACATAATCAGCCACTTTTTGTTCTCCATTCCAGGTTTTGGTTCCATGTTCAAGCAATACACGGGCAATCTCCCTTTCCTGCAGGTCATCGCGATACAGGAGGTTAAAGGTCTGGTCATCAAAATTACTTTGCTCGCCTTTCTTTGCATTTTCCGCATGGTATTGGGCTTCATCAAAAGGAAGTTTTTCGTCCCGTATGGAAATGCGGTTGCGGATGAATTTATTCACGAGGTTTGTAAAACCCGTTTCGTCAATATTCAGTAGTTGTGCACATTGCCGGATGTAATCCTGCTGTTTTGTAAAATCTTCAGTCTTGTCAATCTTAGAGATTGTTTCCGCAATCTGGCTGACCAAAGCGGATTTTTTATTGGTATCGGTCCCGGCCTCTTTCAGGGACACTTCAACCTGGAAAAGCACAACATCCTTTTTATTTTCCTGCACAAATTCACGAAACGACGCTGCACCAAGCTTACGCACATAAGAGTCCGGATCTTCTTTATCCGGGATCAAAACAACTTTTACATTCAGTCCTTCTTCCAGCGCCATATCCAAACCCCTCAGGGCGGCTTTCACGCCAGCGGCATCCCCGTCATAGATAATGGTAAGGTTCTTTGTATATTTTTTGATCAGCCGCAGTTGGTCCTGCGTTAATGACGTGCCTCCACTTGCCACCACATTTTCAACACCAGCCTGGTGCAGCGATACCACATCGGTATACCCTTCCACCAGCAGGCATTCATCTGCCTTGTCAATAGGATGACGGGCGAGATAAGTGCCATAAAGGATCTTGCTTTTTACATACAGTTCGTTTTCCGGGGTATTAATGTATTTAGGTGCTTTATCAGTGCTTTTAATAAGCCGTGCTCCAAAACCAATGATCTTTCCGCCCGGATTATGTACGGGGAAAACGATACGGTCCCTGTAGTTATCGACCAGTTGTTCGTTTCGGTTAACTACCAATCCTGCTTTTTGCAATAATTCGGGATTGAACTGCTGTGAAAGGGCACGACGGGCCAGGGTATCCCTTCCTTCAGGGGCATAACCAATACCGAATTTGCGGATGGTTTCCAGTGAGAAACCCCGCTCCTTTAAATAGGCCAGCCCGATGTTCTGGCCTCCTTCGGTATCAAAGAGTTGTTCGGCAAAAAATTTCTGTGCAAACTGGTTGATGATATACAGGCTTTCTGCGGTCTGCGCCTGGATTTTTTGTTCCGGGGATGATTGGGTTTCTTCAACTTCTATGTTGTAACGGGCAGCCAGCCAGCGTAAAGCTTCCACGTAGGTAAGCTTCTCATGTTCCATGATAAAGGAAATGGTATTGCCGCTTTTACCGCATCCAAAGCATTTGAAAATTTCCTTGGTTGGAGAAACCGTAAAAGAAGGTGTACGCTCATTGTGAAAAGGACAAAGACCAAGGTAGTTGGCGCCACGTCTTTTTAATTTTACAAAGGAACCCACAACATCGAGAACGTCGATGCGGGCAAGGATCTGCTGTATGGTGTTTTGGGTGATCAACCGGGCAAATATAAGTTTTAGCAGACCACTTAACAGCCTGTTGCCGGTGAATAACTGTATTTATTGATTCCTCGTAATTCAAGGCATGATATCTATAATTTAAGGGATTCCGATCAAAGAAAATAGTTCTTTTTTGGCGTCATGATTTTTACATTTAACTACCATCCTACGCCTAGGGAAATTGAAGGAAACAGACAATTTAAAACCTTTAAATTTTACTCCCATGGTTCAGACAGAAATCTCACAACTTGCTTCCGAAGCAGCCGACTGGCACCAGATCCTTAGAAATTACCGCGAAGAAATCCAGGACTACAAAAACACCCTTCAGGAAATTTGCCGCACACAGCTCAGTAAAGCACAACTTCTCCAGGTGGAGCATTTCGCCAACCAATTTCACATTCAGCTGATCAATGTACACGACACCAAACAGGAAATTAAAGGTCATGAACGATTGGTACAGTTTGAAGCTGCCAATGGTGAAGTTTCAGAAACCACCTTCCAGCATCATGAAGAACTGCTGGACCAGTTCCTGACGCTTGAATCCACTCTGCAGGAACTGCGGAATGAGTTCAGGAATTTCGTCAGTGTTACCAGTTGTTAACTATTCTATTGATAAGCGGAACATGCACACAGCTATAGCTATGTGCATGTTCCATATACCCTCACCTCTAAACTTACCATCATGCCCGAGTTTGATACCGCCCATGTAAAGAACATTGCTTTACTGGGCCATGCCGGCAGCGGCAAAACCACACTGGCCGAATGCATGCTGTTTGAAGCTGGTCTTATCAGCCGCCGCGGATCCATTGCGGAACAAAATACTGTAGGTGATTATAACCCTTTGGAACAGGAACGTGGAAACTCTATATTTTCCAAACTGATGCATACAAAATGGCGGGGCTACAAAATCAATATCCTGGATACTCCTGGTTATGATGATTTTGTTGGTGAAGTTTTGTCTGCCCTGCGGGTTGCAGATACCGGGGTGATGGTGCTGAATGCCGTTAACGGCGTGGAGGTAGGCTCGGATATAATATGGGAATACACCGAAAAATTTAAAACACCGATGGTCTTTGCCATCAACAAGCTTGATGATGACAGCGCCGATTTCGAGCGTACAGTGCAACAGGCAAAAGATCATTTCGGTCCAAACATTACCGTAGTGCAATACCCCTTACAGCAGGGTTCCGGTTTTCATGAAATAGTGGATGTGCTGCGGATGACGCTTTATAAATTCAAGGACAGTGGCGGCAGGCCCGAAAAACTTCCCATCCCCGGGGAGGAAAAAGAACGTGCAGACCGGATGCATAAGGAACTGATTGAAGCTGTGGCCAGCAATGACGAGGGCCTGATGGAAACCTACTTTGAAAAAGGTGAACTCACCGAAGATGAGATAAAGAAAGGGATGAAGAAAGCCATGATCAATCATGACATTTTTCCGCTCTTTTGTCTTTCAGCCGAACGCAATATGGGTAGCGGACGGCTTATGGGATTTATCGATAACGTTTGTCCGAGTGCCAATGAAATGCCTCCGCAAAAAACAAAAAATGGTGAAATGCTTTCCTGCGAAGCATCAGGGCCGGCCTGCATCTTTATCTATAAAACCGTTTCCGAACCGCATGTGGGAGACCTCTCCTACTTTAAGGTATTTTCAGGAACCATCAGGCAGGGAATGGAACTGGTCAATGAATCTAACGGCGTGGTGGAAAAGACCGGGCAACTCTTCCTGATGGAAGGCAACAAACGGATACCGGTACAGGAACTGGTGGCCGGTGATATCGGGGCCACCCTCAAACTAAGGAATACCCACGTCAACAATACGCTTCACATAAAAGGTAAAAACTACGAGCTCACACCCATTGAATTTCCTCCTCCTAACATGACTGTATGCATATCTTCAGTCAATAAGGGAGAAGAAGAAAAGCTGTCGCAGGCACTGCACCAGGTTCGCGAAGAAGACCCGACCTTAATTATAGAGGTATCCAAAGAATTAAAACAGATGCTGGTTCATTGCCAGGGTGATATGCACCTGGCAGTAGCAAAGTGGAAAATCGAGCAACTCCATAAAGTACCGGTACGGTTCGGCCGACCCCGGATACCCTACAGGGAAACGATCCGGAAAACTGCCGATGCCAGTTACCGGCATAAAAAACAATCAGGGGGCGCCGGTCAGTTTGGTGAAGTTTATATGCGGATCGAACCTTTTTATGAAGGTATGCCCGAGCCGGCCGGGTTAAATGTACGCGGGCGGGAAGTATTCAACCTCGAATGGGGCGGCAAGCTCGTTTATTATCATTGTATCGTGGGAGGCGCTATTGATATCCGGTTCATGCCTTCCATACTGAAAGGTGTAATGGAAAAAATGCAGGAAGGCCCACTCACCGGTTCTTATGTGCGGGATGTACGGGTGAGTGTGTATGATGGCAAAATGCACCCGGTTGACTCAAACGATATATCCTTCCGGATTGCTGGCATTATGGCCTTTAAAGAAGCTTTCCGCCAGGCTGACCCGCAGGTACTGGAGCCTGTTTATGAAGTGGTGGTACTCTGCCCGGAAGATCTGACCGGTGCGGTAATGGGCGAACTGCAAAGCCGCCGCGGACTGGTGGAAGGAATGGATACGGAGGGTCATTTTCAAAAGATCACTTCCAGGGTCCCATTGGCCGAAATGCATGACTTTTCCTCCTCGCTGAGGTCGATCAGCCAGGGCCGGGCTAAGTTTAAAATGGCCTTTGACAGTTATGCCCCGCTTTCTGCCGATCAGCAGCGTAAACTCACCGAAGAATACAACAAATCGGAATTGGATGTGTTAGTTTAGAAGGAGGAGCGAATCTTTACCAGATTTTAAGTAAACAAAGCTGCTTGATTGAAGTCATTTATTCATCCGGCTAAGTATTTTCCTTACCGGGCCCGGCAATAATTTTTGTTAAGGCTTGGAAGTTTCGGGAATTTATTTATAATTTGGTAATGATAAGCTAACCACTAATTAAAATCTACCTCCTATGCATGCCTACTACAGAAACCATCAATTGTATTTAGCTGAAAGATCAGAATGGCTTGACCGTCACGTAGCCAAAACCAGCAAAAGAGCTTTAATGAAAATTGAAAGCTGGAAATTAATTGCTGAAAATGGCGACCATGATAATCAGCTGCGCCTGGTTGAAAAGCTGGTAAAAGATTCTTTGCTGACTGCTATTCCTTCCCAGACAGTATTGCACAAAGAAGGTTTTTACTTATCGAACCTCGACAATTAAACCGCATTAAAACAAAAGTCTGATTTTCGGACTTTTGTTTTTTTTGTTTTAAAAACACTGTCTCCAGTTTATTAGCAACAACAGCTTGGTAAACGCTTAGTATCAGGGATTAAGAACAATAAAAAAGGTAGACAGAACACCCAAATCCGTAAACCGTTTTCCTATGAATACTATCTACTCCTACCTGGATTCCACACACAAGAACCATTTTAAGGTCGACTACCCGTATTACGGTTTGTTTGGCACTGCTGAAGTTACCATGCGCACATCCCATCCGGATAAAATTTATGAGTGCCGTCTGAAGAACGGAACCATTGTTTTGCTCAAAAAGATTGAAAAGCGGTGGATTGATACATTGGTTAACGGCGAAACGCCGCTGGCTGCAGTGCTGGGAACGTCAATTGATGACTTCCTGAGAAGCTAAGCACAAAAAAAGACCCCGTTGTAACGGGGCCTGGAATATTTAAGCGGGCGTTTAAACGCTCATTGCTTTTACTTTTTTTGCTGCTTTCGGAACAATTACTTCCATTTCAAATTCTTCCGTAATGTCCAGCATGCCGTTTTTCTTAAAAAATGATGCATGCCATACGTGGTCAAGGGAAACCTGTTCCACATTTTCATATTCCGCCTGGGCCAGTTTGTTCCAGCTTGTCTCCCGGTTAAGATCCGTGGTAATTTTAGAAGTAAGCTTCGGATAGGCCACCCAAAGTTTGGAATCTTCCTTCAGCGCAGGCATAATGTCGCTTAAAATACCATTTAACTGGTTCTCACTAACCGCAAAAACAAGAGCAAAATCAATTTTCCTTGACCTTAACAGGGGTGTAAGATTTTTGGCGAATGATAATTTGCTGAACTGTTTTTCAATTGAAGAAGGCAGGCCTTGAATTAAAATGTTCTTTTCGTTTTTTAATTGAAGCTTTTCTAAAATTGTTGTAGACATACTTATTTTACTGTTGTTTAAAATGAGTTGGTCGGTAGGGAGAGGGGGGATTTTCTTACAAACAGTACGCGAAAGTACGAAAAACCGGGCTGTTTTCCAAGGTCTTACAAAAGAAAAATCCCCATAATACTCGATATTATGGGGATTACTGGTAAAATCAGGTAAAATTATCGTCCGCCGCCCGGCTTATAATACTGCAGGGCTTCGCTTAAATATTTCTCCAGTTGCTCGATCCTCCTTTCTTCAGCAGGGTGCGTGCTTAAAAACTCAGGAGGACGCTGGCCGTTTGACATCTGGCTCATGCGTTTCCACAAATTGATTGCTTCTCGGGGGTTATAACCGGCCATGGCGGCCCAACGCATTCCAAAACGGTCCGCTTCCAGCTCATGTTTACGGGAAAACGGAAGTAGTACGCCAACCTGGCTACCCACACCATAAGCCTGCATAAACAGGTTCTGTGTGGCCGCAGGCTGGTTCGACATTGCCACAGAAAGGGCAACTCCACCTAATTGCTGTGCAAGACCCTGGCTCATACGCTCATTACCGTGCTGGAAAATGGCGTGTGAAATCTCATGACCCAATACATTGGCAAGAGCTGCTTCATTCTGGGTAATTTTTAATAATCCTGAATAAACCACTACTTTACCACCGGGCATAGCCCAGGCATTGGCTTCCTGGTTATTGACCAGGTTGAATTCCCATTTATAGCCTTCCAGTTCGGAAGCAATATTCTGAGCGCGGTAATAAGATTGAACGGCACTGGCAAGACGCTGGCCCACCCTTCTGACCATTTCAGCATCGCGGTCTGCAGAAGGACTAACAACACGGTTTGTAGATAAAAACTGCCGGTATTCCTGCGTAGCCATCGCTTGGAGTTCCTGTTCAGAAACTAATGTGAATGCTCTTCTCTGCGTAACAGGATTCGTAGAACAAGCGATTAATGTGGCAGCGAGGATAAAAACTAATGTAATTCTCTGTACCATCTTAAATCGTTTTCAGTATAAATTCAATGATTATACCAAAAACAATTAAAGGAATTAACAACCAGGCGCGGCCTTATTTGCGCCGTTGACGGCGGCGGTCCCGGTGTTTCAGGATGGGAACTTTTGTTTCGCTGCCCCGGAGAAGACGACCGATATTTTTCTGGTGCGTAAGCAAGACCAGCATGGCGACGGTGATAGCAAATACCCGGTACAGCTTTTCCGGTTCATTAAAAATAACGAGGATAAAAACCGGGAAGGCTATGCTGGCAAGGATGGAGCTTAAAGACACCCAACGCGTTACATACAATACAAGAATAAACACACCGACGCAGCACAAGGCCACGTTCGGTTGAATGCCGAGGACCATACCAAAGAGTGCCGCAACACCTTTGCCTCCTCTGAATTCTGCCCACACCGGGAAAATATGCCCCAGCACGGCAGCCAGTCCTAAACCCAGTTGAAGGTTCACCAGGTAAATATCATTATCGTACGAGAAGGGAAGAAAAAAAGCAAGCTTAACAGCAACAATTGCTTTCATCATGTCGATGAGCATTACGAATGTGCCCCACCGTGCACCCAGTACGCGGTATGTATTGGTGGCACCGGAATTACCACTGCCGTATTCACGGATATCAATTCCAAAAAAATACCTGCTTACCCAAAGGGCTGTTGGAATACTTCCAATTAAATAAGCAAGTACAATCAATAAAAGCTCATTCATAGAATGCTGGTTGAAGGAGAGCAAAAATAGATTAAAAAAAATTTCCTGTCATGTTAATTTAACAAACGAATCATGCAGAGTTCATAAATAATAACGATATCCATGCCCCTTTTTCGCTTTGTTTGATGAAGCGGAATCCCTCTGTACGCCAGGCTTCCACAATATCATCTTCATCGCTTTTCATCAGTCCGCTAAGCAGTAGAATTCCGTTTGAAATCACGTGGTTTTTCAATTGCGGTAAATACTGTACAATCACGTTGCGGTTAATGTTGGCCAGAATTATATCAAAATTTTTTGCAGGTATTCCGGATGATAAGGAAACATCAATACAGCTGCAACCGTTGCGTTCTGCATTTTCTTTTGCATTTTCAATACTCCAGTCATCAACATCGATTGCGGTGATCTCAGCAGCTCCCAGCTTTTCAGAAAGGATGGCCAGTATTCCCGTACCCGTACCAAAGTCAAAAACGCTCTTTTCTTTAAAATCCAAATCTTTCATCTGTTCCATCATCATATACGTGGTAGCGTGATGACCGGTACCAAAGCTCATTTTTGGTGTAATGATAATTTCGTGCTCGGTATTACCTAACGGTTTATGAAAATGCGCACGCACATAACAAAAGTCACCGACAACAACCGGTTCAAAGTTGCTTTCCCATAGTGCGTTCCAGTTCTGTTCAGTGATCCGGGAAGTGATTACTGTATAAGGCCGGAGTACTTCATCCAATTCTTCCTGGTTAAAATCCTTTTCGGGGAAGTAAGCAACCAGCTCATGATCCTTTTGCTCAAATCCTGATGCACCGGTATCCTGTAACTGGCTGATCAGGATTTCCTGTTGTTCTTCTGTTGCTTTAATGGATAGCTGTATGGTGTTCATATAAAATAAAAAGGCTGTCGTTTGACAGCCTTGTATAAAATAACGATGTGATTATTGTTCGTTCTGACCGGCGTTGTTATCCTGCTTTTGTTGCTGTTGTCCGCCCTGTTCACGGTTACCACCGTCCTGCTGACGATTACCACCTTCCCTGCGGTCATCTCTTCTCTGTCCTCCATATCCGCCACCGCCATCGCGACGGTCACTACGGCCTTCAAATCGGCCGCCGCCGCCTTCCCTGCGGTCTCCCCTATCTCTTCCGTCATCTTCTTTCATTCCCTCGGGTTTAGGCAGAAGCACCTTGCGTGATAATTTGAACTTACCCGTCTTCGGATCTGTTCCGGTCAGTTTTACTTTTACCTTATCGTTCTCGTTGAGCACCCCTTCCAGTGTTTCAAGACGTTTCCAGCTTACTTCAGAAATGTGCAGCAATCCCTGCTTACCTGGCAAAAATTCAACGAAGGCCCCGTAAGGCATAATAGACTTCACAATGGCTTCGTATTCATCCCCGATTTCAGGAACGGCTACGATGCCTTTGATCCAGCTGTGCGCCCTTTCCACTTTTTCTTTTTCCGTTCCAAAGATGGACACTTCGCCCTGGTTATTCTTTTCTTCGATATTGATAGTGGTACCGGTTTCACGCTGAATTTCCTGGATGATCTTACCTCCGGGCCCGATCACCGCACCGATGAATTCGCGGTCAATAAACATCTTTACCATTCGAGGTGCATGCTGCTTCACTTCCGGCCGGGCAGCAGGAATGCAATTGTACATCGCATCCAGAATGTGCAAACGTCCGCGGCGTGCCTGCTCCAATGCTTTACGCATCACTTCCATGGAAAGACCATCTACCTTAATGTCCATTTGAATACCGCAAATACCGTCGCGTGTTCCGGTGACCTTGAAATCCATATCGCCCAGGTGATCTTCATCACCAAGGATATCCGTTAATATGGCAAACTGTCCACCTTTCGAGATCAGTCCCATGGCAACACCTGATACGTGCTTTGGAATCGGCACACCGGCATCCATCAGCGCCAGCGAACCGGCACATACGGTAGCCATGGAAGAAGATCCATTGCTTTCCAGGATATCGCTTACTATACGTACCGTATACGCGTAATCAGCATCTGGCATCATTTTTTTCAGGGAACGAAGGGCCAGGTTACCATGTCCAACTTCCCTTCTGCCGGGACCGCGGAGGAATTTAACCTCACCGGTAGAAAACGGAGGGAAATTATAGTGCAGGATGAATTTTGAATATTCAGATTTTGCGGCGCTTTCCACCAGCAGTTCATCAAGTGGTGTGCCCAGCGTTACCGTTGTCAGTGATTGAGTTTCTCCACGGGTGAACAGAGCAGCTCCGTGCGGTGTAGGCAGGATGTCCACTTCCATATCCAGGGGGCGAACATCTTCGAGGCCACGGCCATCGAGACGAATTTTTTCATTCAGCATCATATCCCGTACCACATGGTACTGAAGGTCGGAGAGATAATTTTTAACCAGCTTTTTTACATCATCGCCGATCTCCTCGCCTTCCGGTAAATTGGCTTCTTTTGCAAGCGTTAGTTTAATTTCTTCGAGTAAGTTTTTGTAAGACTCTTTGCGCGCTGCTTTGGGCAGAACGGCACGGGCATCCGCCGCCATTCTTTCTTTGGCTATTTCTTCCACGCGCAAACGAAGTGCTTCATTCTGTTCAGGCTTTGTGTAGTCGCGCTTGGCCGGCGCACCGATCATGTCGCGCAATTCTTTCTGTGCCTGGATCTGTACCTGGATTGCTTTATGCGCAACTTCCAGTGCTTTCACCACATCTTCTTCACTGCACTCTTTGGCATCGCCTTCCACCATCATGATGTTCTTTTCCGTAGCAGCGATAATGAAGTCCATATCGGAACGCTCCATTTCAGACCGGCTGGGATTGATACGGAACTTTCCGTCAATACGGGATACACGCACCTCGGAAATAATTTCCTGGATGGGGATATTCGATACTGCCAGTGCTGCCGACGCTGCCAGGCATGCCATTGCATCCGGTAAAACTTCCGCATCTGAAGAAATCAGGGTGATGATCACTTGCACTTCGCAGAAATAATCATCCGGGAACAAAGGTCTTAATGCACGGTCGATCAATCGGGAAATGAGGATCTCGTAGTCGCTCAGCCTTCCTTCCCTTTTGAAGAAGGAACCTGGAATCCGTCCGGCCGATGCAAATTTTTCCATGTAATCAACGCTCAGTGGAAAAAAGTCCTGGCCGGGCTTGGGTTCTTCTGTTGCCACTACTGTAGCGAGCAACATGCAGTTGCCCATTTTAACGGTAACAGAACCGTCGGCCTGGCGGGCAAGGCGACCGGTTTCAAGGGTTATTTCGCGGCCATCGCCTATATCAAATGTTTTTGAAAACTTTTGGGATAACATATGTAGAATTGAGGGTTATTGAGTGAAAAAAACAGCAAGTCCAAAAAAGCCAAAACCCAACTGCGACGGCAAGTTGGGATGGCGGTATAAGTTACATGAATCAAGCTTATTTTCTGATGCCTAATTTCTCGATCAAGCTGCGGTAACCCTGCAGGTTATGCTTTTGCAGGTAGTTAAGCAGGCGACGACGCTTACCAACCAGCTGCATTAAACCGCGGTGTGTGGAGAAATCTTTTTTGTTTTGCTGCAGGTGTGCAGAGATCTGGCTGATGCGCTCAGTCAGCAGCGCAATTTGTCCCTCAATAGAGCCCGTATTGGTTTCGGCTCCTCCATAAGTGGCGAAAATGCCAGCCTTTTTTTCTTTTGTTAATGACATCGCTAACTTTTTAATCAGGCACCGGTATGGTGCCTTGTTTTTTACTTTAATTGGCGGCGAAGGTAAAGAAATTTGTTCAAACTGAACCAAAGGATGCAGAATTACTGTTAAAAAACCGGCAATCAGGGACAACCACGGACCACAGCTTACTAACAACGGAATTCCTGGAGAATGTATGTGAAGCAGTGTGCAGAACAGGAGCAATTTGCCCTCCATTCCTATCTTCGCCTTCAATGGATCATACCGAAGAATTTTCTCCCGATACCCGGGCCATCCTCGGACTTCAATTACCCACAGACCCACGCTGGGTAAACCTGGCCCAACGGTCGATGGAAGAAATTCTAACAGACCATGCTTATTGTGAACAAAAAGCCGCCACTTCCTGCATTTCCCTGATACAGCGGTATAGCCGGCGCGAAAAGCTGGTCACCAGCCTAGCGCCCATTGTAACGGAAGAATGGGGCCACTTCCGTCTGGTACTTGCCGAATTGCAGAAAAGGGGCCTGAAACTGGGCCAGCAAAGAAAAGATGAATATGTAAATGCGCTTAATGGTTTTCAACAGGTTGGGGGTTCAGAAGAAGGCAGGCTCCTCGACCAGTTACTGATCATGGCGCTGATTGAAGCAAGAAGCTGCGAACGGTTCAAAAGGCTCAGCGAAGGCCTGGATGACGACTATATGCGGAAATTCTACCGTCGTTTCATGGAAAGCGAGGCAGGGCATTACACCCTGTTCATTGAACTGGCCGAAACTTATATCGATCGTGAACGTGTCCGTAAAAGATGGAACGAATGGCTCCTCTTTGAAGCACACCTGATGAAGAGCCTGGAACTGCGGGGAGACAGGATACATTGAGGGAAGCAGGATGGAAGAAACATGATCAATTATTTTTAATTGCTTCTGTCCTTTCCGTGGACCGTGGACCGTGGTCTGTGGACGTTTGGCTTCAATCTTTACTGCCCGTTTTAAAATAGTGCAGTTCCCTAGTGAAGTCCAGATGGGTGAATCGTTCCTGAATGCCTGCAGTCTTTTGATAACTGCTTTGAAGAAAACGACGGTGCACCTCAGAAGAAGGGTTAAAGGGCTTGTGGTTGTAGGCCAGGATAATAGTATTGATCTCATCAATCAGGTTCCTTGTTTCTTCATCCATGCAGGATAGAATAAATTTTTCCCACACGTACTGGGTTGCATGATAATTCGGGTGCACGAGGTCTTCTGCATAAAACCGGTAATCACGCAGGTCATCGATCACCAGTTCATAGGCCGGGAAATAATGCAGCCGGTCAAACTTATCAACCAGGTGATGAACAGCCGAAATCAGCACCGCCTTACTGCGGTTGTTCTCCACCACCCCTTCACGGAGGTGTCGGACAGGGCTGATTGTAAATATGATCTTCAGCTTTGCGTTATAAAGAAACAACCGGTGAATCATATTGTCCAGCACACGCAAAACTTCTTCAAGGCTCATTAAACGCCTGTGAAACCATTCCGCAGGTGCTTTATGATTATTGGCAGCCACAGCGCCCGGCTTTGCATGTTCCGCTTTGTCGGTAAATGTATAGATCCAGGAAGATCCCAGCGTGATGAAAATATAATCAGCTTCTTTTAAAAAACGGTTTGCCTCTTCCGTGGATGAATTGATTTTTTGCAAAGCGTCCTGCGGTGTGATTCCTGAAAAGCGACTGTGGTGATTCCAGCTGTGCCACCCATCATTAAACTGGAAAAGATCTTCTTCAGTAAGCTTCCGGCCCTCCACGTACGCAGTTACGGCTTCTGCCACACTTACCGGGTTAAAGAGGATGCCGTTCGGATTTTGGAGTACCCTGAATTTAGAGCGTATGAGCTTGTCCGTTATATTTTCAGTAAAGCAGGAACCTACCAGCATCAGTTTATGCCGGTGGGTAATGGGATGGGTCAATTTCCGGATGTCGAACTCCGAGCGGAACTTCATAGATCAGCGAAAGATTTGTGCTGCCTGTTGCAGGCTTTCGGCCAGTGCAGCTTTATTTACAGAAGGCGCCATATTTTTTTCTTCCAGGAAGGAGATGATCCATTCGGTATTCATATTTCCAACCAGCGCATTACCTGCCATCGGGCATCCCCCTATACCTTTCAGGGCCCCGTCTATCCGTAAGCAACCCGAATCAATGGCGGCACTAAGTTTCTCCTCCCGGTTATTTGCTGATGAATGCAGGTGTACGCCAAATGTTACTTCAATATACTTTGGTATCAGCGTTCTCAGCGCAAATGAAATGGAGGCAGGATCGGCAACACCAACGGTATCGGCCAATGACAGGATGCGCACATCACGCTTTACCAGCTCATCTGCCCATTTTAACAGGATTTCATCGCTGTATGGATCGCCATAAGGATTTCCAAAGCCCATGCTGAGATAAACAACCAGTTGCTTATCATGACGGGTACACAATTCCTGGATTTCTTCCACCCGCTGCAGGCTTTCTTCCTGCGTACTGTTGGTATTGCGTTTCTGAAATTCGGGTGAGATGGAAAAAGGAAATCCCAGGTAACTGATCTCTTCAAAAGCAACCGCTTCGGAGGCACCGCGCGTATTGGCCACAATAACGAGTAATTTGGAAGATGACCCATTTAGGTGAAGGCCTGCCAGCACTTCTTTTGTATCGCTCATTTGCGGAATGGCCTTCGGGGAAACAAAAGATCCGAAATCAATGGTATGGAATCCGACTTTTAAAAGTGAATTAATGTATTCGATCTTTTTTGCGGTTGGAATAAAATCCGGCCAACCCTGCATGGCGTCGCGCGGGCATTCCACCAGTTGTATGTTCGTTGCCTGGTTCAAACCCGGGCTCCTTTATATATAGTTGAAAATTGACGTTGCTTCATCGTTTCATAAAGGATCATACCGGCGGCAACCGATACGTTCAGGGATTCAAAGGCTCCTACCATCGGGATTCTGAATTGTTCATCGCTGATCTTCATCAAGGCAGGATAAATACCTTTTTCTTCCCCTCCCATAATGATGGCCAGCGGTTCGCGGAGGTCAAGGTCAAAAACATTTTTTTTGGCTGTCATTTCACTGGCAAAAACCTTTATTCCATTCAGGTGCAGTTCATCTACTGCTTTCATCAGGCTGCCAACACGTACAACGGGCAATTGTTCCAAAGCACCGGCCGACGTAAGCACGGCGTCTTCATTGAGCATGCCAACTCCTTTATCCGGTATGATGAGTGCATGCACGCCGGTGCATACAGCCGTACGCGCTATACCGCCGATGTTCCGTATATCCGTAACACCATCCAACATCAGGAATAAAGGAGTGTCTCCTTTTTCTACCACAAAGGAAATAACTTCCTGAAGGTTCTGGTATTGAATGCGTGAGATCATGGCCACGCATCCTCCATGCCCCGTTATATTAAATCCATTCAGTTTTTCAACCGGAACTTTTGTAACCGGTACACCCATCGTACGCGCACTTTCAAGCATTTCTGCAAATGATTTTTCCGAAAGAGTATTCTGCAGGTAAATCCGTTCCAGTGCTTTGCCTGAACGCAGGGCATCTGCTATGGCTTCACGCCCAATGAGAAGGGAGCTTTTTTTGGGCCGATGTTGCGGTCTGAAATTTTTCACCTGCCAAAATTAGCTTTAGTTGGATCAAAGAAAAAATATAGCCTTTCGGTCATAAAAAAAGCCCCACACAATAGTATGGGGCTTTTTACATTATAATAAGCAATTACTTTACACCAAATGCCTTCTTAACGCGGGGAACATAATCAAGCTTTTCCCAGGTAAACAGTTCTACCTTTTTGGAAATGGTTTTACCGCCCGGTGTGGAAAATTCCTTGGTAACTACTTCTGATTTGCGGCCCATGTGTCCGTAAGCTGCAGTTTCACTGTAAATAGGATTGCGAAGCTTCAGACGCTGCTCAATAAAGTAAGGACGCATATCAAAAATGCTCTCCACTACTTTGGCAATTTCACCATCCGATAGATCAACCTTAGCCGTGCCGTACGTGTCTACAAAAATACCCATCGGCTGCGCTACGCCAATGGCGTAAGAAACCTGAACCAATACTTCGTCGCAAACACCGGCTGCTACCAGGTTTTTGGCAATATGACGGGTTGCATAAGCGGCAGAACGGTCAACTTTAGAGGGGTCTTTTCCGCTAAAGGCGCCGCCACCATGCGCACCTTTACCACCGTAGGTATCAACAATGATCTTACGTCCGGTTAAACCTGTATCTCCGTGCGGTCCGCCGATAACAAACTTGCCGGTTGGATTGATATGATATTTGATATCGTTGTTGAACAGCTTTGCGTATTTCTTATACTTAGACTTTACACGCGGAATGAGGATGTTCACAATATCCTGCTGGATCTGTTTCAGCATTTTTGACTCGTTATCAAAGTCGTCATGTTGTGTGGAAACAACAATTGCTTCGATCCGTACCGGGCGGTTATTATCGTCATATTCAAGGGTCACCTGGCTTTTGGCATCGGGACGCAGATATTTGATCTGCTTATTCTCACGGCGCAGTGCAGCCAGTTCCTGTAAAATTTTATGTGAAAGATCAAGGGCAAGCGGCATGAAATCTTCCGTTTCGTTTGTTGCATAACCAAACATCATTCCCTGGTCACCGGCACCCTGCTCTTCTTTTTTTTGTTTGTCTACACCCTGGTTGATATCGGAAGATTGCTCATGAATAGCGGAGAGGATACCACAGGAATTGGCTTCAAACATGTATTCGCTCTTAGTATAACCAATTTTGCGGATAACGTTACGGGCAATTTCCTGGACGTCGAGGTAGGCCTTGGATTTTACTTCACCGGCAAGTACCACCTGGCCGGTTGTCACCAGCGTTTCACAGGCAACTTTAGAATTCGGGTCGAAGGCAAGAAAATGATCAATCAACGCATCAGAAATCTGGTCGGCCACTTTATCCGGGTGTCCTTCAGATACGCTTTCTGATGTAAACAAATAAGGCATAATGATTTTTAATTAAAGCAGTGGGTAAAAAAACAAATCGGGTGCAAATATAACACCCGATTATTTTCCTGATTAGATTTTTGAATAAATGATCCGTAACCGCATCCTGTTTCGCGGGTCAGCGAAAGCGCCGCCGGTTACCACTACCCTTCCTTTGGCCGGTTTATCGAGGATCTGAACCGCTACTGAACGGTTCTGGCTATTGGGAAAAAATAAATTTGTAATAAAAGGGGCATGAAGCCTCAGTGTGTCGTTGCGGTCGCGGCGGGTAACCACTCCCTGCACATACCGGGATATATTGAAACTATAAGTATTGCTCTTTAAACTACCCCCGAAAGTGGCAAAGTCGATATTTCCCTGTCCATCGAACATATCAATGGGGAAGGAAAGAACAGAGTCCGCACTTCTCTTCCGCTCCAGCCAAAGTCTTACCGGTGGCGTAAAGGTTATATTACCCGGCGCATCCAGCCTTGTCATAACCAATTCGGCCCGGTGAATAACCGCATTCTGAAAATTGGAAAGAGCCGGAATAAACAGGTGTGCAAAGGATCCATTAGGCCCGCTCTGTATAAAAACTTTATCATCCGAAGCCGTTGCATTCGCCAGGTAATTCGCGTAATCACCTGCCGGGGTTCTGCGGATAATGTTCGCCTGTCCGTTCCGGAAATTAGCTTTTACTGAAGGTGAAGACGGAACTATGGGTGCATGAAAAAGTTCCGCGGTGAGCGAGGTATCCTTTCCCTGAACGGGTGCCTTATAATAAACGATAAGCCTCGTATTGGCATCGGAAAGGTTGAAATAAGCCAGCGCATTGCCGTTGTCTGCCTTTACCGCAAACCCTTTGAATTTTGACTTTAATGCTGAATCGGTTGTGAAACCGGAGGTATCAATATCAACAAAGCGGCGGCCTAATTGCGGATCAAGGGTAATGCGCAGGCGATTGGCCACTTTGGTGGTATCATTGGGACGGATGATCCGCACCGAATCATCCAGGTCTTTTGGTATGAATGTTTTTGACCCCAGTTCAGCAGTTGTGGGGAAATCGGGATGATTGTAACGGTAGAGCACCGTATCCTGGAAGTCCGGTGTCTGGGCAAGCTCAAAAACACGATATGTCAGTGCATTATTCGTATCACCGTAGGCTCCCTGGTAACTGAGTGAGAGCACAACGGAGTCGATGGTTATGGAATCGCGGCGGACAAAAGGAAAACCGGGATAAATAAGACGGCCCACATTAAAATAAGCAGCAGCATCCGTTTGCCCGAATACAGGATCATTCAGGCGGCCAATGGCTACGTCATCATAAAAACTGATCCTGTTTGAATCAGCTAAAAGCCTGTTATCAGAGATGACTGTAAGGGATGTATCGAAGGTATTTATATTATCAACCGCCGGAATAAGGTCACCACCGAGTGTGGTAGATTCATTTATTTTTTTGCAGGAGGAGAAGAAAGAAATAAAGCCGATTAGGAAAAAGGAAACAGTGCAAAGCTTCTTCACGAATATTATTTGAGCAGTTTGTAATATTACTTATTCGCAAGATCGCTATAGAGTTGTAAATAGTCTGTTAAATCAGACTCCGCATTATAGGGTAAAGTTTTCTTACCACGCACTTTGGAAAATTCATCAACGAGCTTCTTTTCAATTTTTTCAGCACCAAAAGTAATCGCATCTGCATACGTGGCACCACCACGGAAGAGGGCTATATTATTACCTTCTTTAAACGGTTCCAGGTCCTTTTCTTTTATGGAAGGATGGATGAGCGCTTTTGAAATGAAGTCGGAACCAAGCTTTTCTTTAAATGTTGACTGGCCCAGTGTATACACGATTTTGCTGTGTGAGAAAACCGGTTCTTTTTTATAAACGGTTTTGAGGTAAGCAGGAATCAACCCGGCCATCCAGCCGCTGCAATGAATAACGTCTGGAGGCCATCCGAATTTTTTTACCGTTTCCAGTGCGCCTTTGCAAAAAAAGATGGTGCGCAGTCCATTATCGTCATACCACTGATCCTTATCATCAGTAAATATGTGTTTGCGCTTGAACAGGTCTTCGTTATCGAGGAAATAAACCTGGAGCCGGGCATTTGGAAGGGAAGCAACCTTGATTTGGAGCGGGAAATCTTCGTTATCGATCGATACATTAATTCCCGACAGGCGTACTACTTCATGCAGCCGGTGACGGCGTTCGTTGATAGCGCCAAACCGGGGCATGATGCAGCGCACCTCGAAGCCATTATCGTTTGATTTAATTGCCAGTTTATTGACTACTTCGGAAAACTCGGTGAGCTCGAGGTAGGGAGACATTTCATTGGCAATAAATAAAATTCTTTTCTTTGCTGACATTGTTGCCCCGTTTTTTACTCGGTTATAAAAGGTTTGCAAAGGTAACTATTTATTGTCAAAAGCAGCGTCTATCCTTTCTAATTAAGCGTCATGATCATTTTCAAAAAAGCGGCCGGCTTAACCAGATATGTACTTCAACAAAAGAAAAACGGCAGGCAAACAGGCTTCGTTCCTACTATGGGCGCCCTGCATTCCGGCCACCTTTCCCTGATCGAAGAAAGTAAAAGGAACAACGACCTGACCGTTTGCAGCATCTTTATCAATCCAACCCAATTCAATAACCCGGAAGACCTCGAACACTATCCCGTAACACTCGAGAAAGACCTGTTACAATTATTAGAAGCCGGTTGTGATGTATTATTTCTGCCACCGGTGGCCGAGATCTACCCGGACGATTGGAAGAAAAAGGTGTATGACCTCGGGCCCCTGGAAGGGGTGCTCGAAGGTTTTTACCGGCCCGGGCACTTCCAGGGCGTTTGCCAGGTGGTAGACCGGTTGTTCAGCATTGTACACCCCGACCAGGTGTACTTCGGCCAGAAAGATTTCCAGCAATGTATGGTCATCAGGAAACTGTTAAGCCTTACCCGGAAAGACGAGATCATCCGGATGCATATCATCCCTACCCTTCGGGAAACGGATGGACTGGCCATGAGCAGCCGGAACCTCCGGCTGGAAAACGGGCAGCGGCAAAAAGCTGTTACCCTGTTCCGGGTTCTTTCCGGTATCAGGTCCGGATACAGGAACCGCAATTTTGATATGCTGAAGAAAAATGCCAAGGCGGAACTGGAAAATGAAGGCTTCCAGGTAGATTATATTGAAATCGCCAATACAACCGATCTCACACCTGCTACCAACATAAATGGTCCATTGGTTGCACTCGTTGCCGCCACCATCGGGAAAGTGCGGCTTATAGACAGTATGATGCTGAATTAACAAACCCTTCACGGCCTTTAATTACCTTTGCGGCGCTATGAATATTGCGATGTTGAAATCTAAAGTCCACAGGGCCGTTATTACCGAAGCCAACCTGCACTATGTAGGCTCTCTTACGCTTGATGAGGACCTGATGGATGCCGCGAATATGATTGAGAATGAAAAAATCCAGGTAGTGAACGTCAACAACGGCGAAAGGCTGGATACTTACCTGATCAAAGGAAAACGGGGATCGGGTGTTTGCTGTCTTAACGGTCCTGCAGCCCGCAGGGGTATGGTAGGTGATACGGTAGTGATCATTTCCTATTGCTCGCTTCCCTTTGAAGAAGCCAAAACCTTTAAACCCTGGATTGTATTTCCAAAGGAAGGAAACAAGCTCTGAATCATACTGATTCTTTACCAGTCTATTGAATGCCATTGTTAGTGCCAGAGTAGGACAGCCTCCTGTCAATAAATCCTCTTCCTTATTCTTTATTTATCTTCGAAACGCATGAAGAAATCCCTGCTCACCATATTCCAGTACCTGTTTTTTTTGGGGCTTGGTGGTTTTTTTGTCTGGTTAACGGTCCGGGATATTAGCAATGAACAATGGCTGCAGATTAAAAATTCACTCCGGCAGGCCCGGCACTGGCTGATTATACCGGTGGCCCTCATGCTCCTTGGTTCACACTACATCCGGGCTATACGCTGGAAAATCCTGATGGAGCCCCTCGGGTATAAACCTTCGACGTTTAATACGTTTGCTGCCGTTATGATCGGTTACCTGGTGAATGCCGGCGTTCCCCGGTTAGGCGAAGTGGTAAAATGCACCATTCTTGCCCGTTATGAACAGGTGCGGGCCGACCGGCTCGTGGGAACCATAGTAGTGGAAAGAGCCGTTGACCTCGTATGCCTCATCGTTGTGTTTTTGGCGGCCCTGGTTTTCCAGGGCCACATTATCGGCCAGTTTACGATGGACCTCATGGGTGATGTATTCATGGACAAAACCGGGGGACTTTCGGTACGCCGGATCCTCATCGCTGTAATCGGGCTGGCTTTGGTAACAGGTGTGCTGTTTTTTGTGCTCCGGAAGTTTGCCCATGTCAATGCCGTAGGCAAGATCAAGAATGCCATCAAAGGAATTGTGCATGGATTAAACAGCATCCGGCTGGTTAAGCATAAAGGATGGTTCATTTTTCACACGGTACTGATCTGGGGACTTTATCTTTTCAGTACTACGGTAGGTATGTATGCCCTGAAAGAAACACAGCATCTTGGTATTGGCGCCGGATTGACCGCCCTGTTTGTAGGCAGCATCGGAATGATCATGACGCCTAATGGTATCGGGGCCTATGCCCTCCTGGTTTCGCAGTTAATGGGTGAATACGGACTGGATGTGAAAACTATCGGTACAGCACTTGGCTGGTTACTTTGGTCTGTACAAACCCTGATCGTTATCGGGGGCGGGCTGGTATTCTTTGGATTATTTTCCTATTACAATAAAAAACGTAAGAAAATTGCGAACGGGGAACAGCATCAGCCAGAAAATATTGACATTGCCTGAATTGGAAAAGCAGGTGGCAACCTGGAAATTTTTCAGCAGGAAAGTTGTGTTTACAAACGGTTGTTTCGACATTCTTCATGCCGGTCACATCGCTTCGCTTACAGAGGCTGCCCGTCATGGTGATGTGCTGGTGATCGGCGTGAATGCCGACGCATCCATCAGGGGGCTGAAGGGGGAAAACAGGCCGGTAAACAACGAACAATCACGTGCGCTGTTGCTTGCATCGCTTTCCATGGTAGATGCGGTTACCATTTTCGATCATCCTACACCGTTGAATTTAATCTGCTCTATTATGCCCGATGTGCTGGTTAAAGGCGGAGATTATAAGGTAGAGGAGATTGCCGGTGCAAAGGAAGTAATAGCTGCCGGCGGAGAAGTAGTGATCAACCCTATATTGCCCGATTATTCAACAACATCTATTATTCAGAGAATACAAAATGGAGGTCGCTGATGGAAATCAGCACGGATGTTGTTTATATTTAAAAACGATTCTACACCCTTATGCCCCAATCGAAACGAAAAACAATCCCAAGAGACATCAGCTGGCTGTCTTTCAATGCCCGGGTACTCCAGGAAGCAGCCGATCCATCGGTTCCGCTTCGGGAGCGCATCCGCTTTCTGGGCATCTTTTCCAACAACCTTGATGAATTTTTCAGGGTTCGCGTCGCTACGCTGAAACGTATGTTCCAGTATGGTGCAAAGGCAAAAATGCACATGGAAGAGAATCCTGAAAGTATTCTGGAAGAGATTCAGATGACCGTTCTGAACCAGCAAAGTGAATTCAACCGGATCTGGGAAGGCATCATCAACGAACTGAGAGAACAGAAGATCTTTCTTATTACTGAAAAAGAACTCAATCCCGAGCAACAGGCTTTTGTAAGCCGGTTTTATGAAGAGGAAGTCAGTCCCAACCTGATTCCCCTGATGATTGAAAGCATTCCAGATTTCCCTTACCTGCGCGACAAATCCATTTACCTGGGTGTGGTTATGACCCGGCAGGAAAGCGCGTTAAAAAGAAAATATGCGGTCATTGAAGTGCCTACCCGGTATGTGGCCCGGTTCGTTATCTTGCCTTCACCCGACAACGAACACCATATCATATTACTGGAAGATGTAATCCGTTTTAACCTGCCGGAAATCTTTTCCTATTTCGGATATGATGAATATAAATCCAACGTATTCAAGGTTACCCGTGACGCCGAGATCGACATCGATAATGATATAGCCACCAACCTGATACAGAAAATTGAAAAAGGCCTTAAGAACCGGCGTAAAGGAAAGCCTGTCCGTTTTGTTTATGATAAAGAGATGGACCCGGGGCTGCTTGAATTCCTGATCCGAAAAATGAACCTAGCCAAGCGGGATAACCTGATCCCGGGCGGACGTATTCATAATTTCCGTCATTTTATGGATTTTCCCGAACAGGTTTTTAATGGCAAAAGCAAGAAACGCAGGCCGTTTGAGCACCCGGCCCTCCTGGAAGACCGCGTTACGGATGTTGTACTGAAAAAGGACGTGATGCTCCACTTCCCGTACCATTCCTTCAACCCGGTCATCGACCTGTTGCGGGAATCGGCTATAGACCCGGATGTTACGTCCATAAAAATTACCTGTTACCGGTTGGCCAAGCAATCAAGGGTTATTAATGCTTTGATCAACGCGGTGCGCAACGGAAAGCAGGTAACCGTTATGCTGGAGCTGAAAGCAAGGTTTGACGAAGAAGCCAACCTGGAATGGAAAGAACGCCTGGAAGACGAAGGTGTTAAAGTACTGATCGGCATTCCGAACATGAAGATCCATGCGAAAATGTGTTTGATCCGTAAGCGGCTGAATGACCGGATTATGCAGTATGGTTTTGTAAGCACCGGTAATCTTAATGAGAGTACGTCAAAAGTATATGCCGACCACTGCCTGCTGACATCGAACCGGGCCATCATGCAGGACATTAACCGGATATTTAATTATATCGAGCATCATAAAACCGGGATGCATTTTCTGAAGGCCTGTACTACCCTGATACCCAGTCCTTATTTCAGTAAGCGGGAGGTTATTAAAATGATCCATGCCGAAGTAAAAAGTGCACGGCGTGGAAAACCGGCACTTATTACGGCCAAGATGAATTCTCTTTCCGATGCGGATATTATCCAGGAACTGTATGATGCCGCTAAGGCAGGCGTACAGATCAACCTGATCATCCGGGGCATATTCTGTCTTTTAACGGAAAGTGAAAAATACCTTCAGCCCATTAAAGCGATCAGCATCATTGATGAATACCTGGAACATGCACGTGTGTGGATCTTTCATAATGGAGGGAAAGAAAAGGTATTTATTTCATCCGCCGACTGGATGGTGCGTAACCTTGAGCACCGTGTTGAAGCAACCTGCCCCATTCTTGATGAAGGCATAAAAAAGGAATTAATTGAGATCATCAATATCCAGCTTCGTGATTCCGTAAAAGCGCGCAAACTGGATAATCAGTTGAGTAATGATTATGTACCGCCGGATGGTGAATATATCCGCTCGCAGGTAGAGACATTCAATTTCCTTAAAAGCAAAATAGATAAACCACTTGAAGTTAGCAGCCATTGATATTGGAAGTAATGCCGCCCGCCTGCTCATCCAGGATGTAATCATTGGTCCAAGCGGAAAGCCTGATTTTGTTAAGCTCGCGCTGGTACGGGTGCCACTGCGGTTGGGATTTGACGTTTTTGAAAAGGGTGAAATATCGGACCAGAAGGCGGAAATGATGATCAAAACCATTAAGTCGTACAAACTGCTGCTTGATGTGTATAATGTAAAGCACCTGAAAACCGCGGCAACCGCTGCCATGCGGGATGCCAGGAACGCAAAAAAAATACTGCAACGGGTGAAGGAAGAAACAGGTCTGGACATCCAGGTGATCACCGGCGCGGAAGAAGCAACATTCATTTATGAAAACCATATTGCCGATAACCTGGACAGCAACGAAACGTATCTCTATATTGATGTGGGCGGGGGCAGTACCGAGCTGACATTTTTTACCGATGGAAAACTGGCAGCAAAAGAATCGTTCAACATAGGAACCATCCGCTTATTAAAGAACCAGGTTGATGAAGATACCTGGGACGGCATGCGCCAGTTCATACAGCAGAATATAAAAAGCTATCACCACATTACAGCTATCGGTTCCGGTGGTAACATCAATAAAGTTTTTTCCTTGTCAAAAAGAAAAGAAGGCAAGCCACTTTCTCTGGAATTGCTGCGTAGCTACTTCAAGGAATTCAGCAATCTTACTCTGGCGCAACGCATATCCTTATATAAACTCCGGGAAGACCGGGCGGACGTTATTGTTCCGGCCCTGCTTATTTACATTAACGTTATGCGCTGGTCGAACGCAGATGAAATATTTGTTCCCAAAATCGGCCTTGCAGACGGTTTGATCCACATTCTTTACGACGAAGTAAAAGAAGATTAAGCCCTAAGCTTGTAGTATGAAAACTTTGCGTCTTTGCGCCTGCCTTTACGTATTTTGCCCCAAATTGATATGATGAGCGCAAATGCCCCTGAGGTAAAAAGGATCACTACCAACACGCTTCAAAAAATGAAGGCATCGGGAAAAAAGATAGCGATGCTGACAGCCTACGACTTTTCCTTTGCCCGGATATTTGATGCCGCTGGAATTGATGTTTTACTGGTTGGTGATTCAGCATCCAATGTTATGGCCGGACATGAAACCACGCTTCCCATTACGCTGGATCATATGATCTATCATGCATCCTCCGTGATAAGGGGTGCCGCCCGGTGCCTGGTAGTGGTAGACCTGCCTTTCGGATCGTACCAATCCAATTCCGATATCGCCCTGGCTTCAGCCATCCGCATCATGAAAGAAACAGGGGCGCACGCCATAAAACTGGAGGGCGGCGAAGAAGTCCTGGATTCGGTAAAAAGGATCATCTCGGCCGGCATACCGGTTATGGGACATCTTGGGTTAACACCTCAATCCATCTATAAATTCGGAACCTACAACGTGCGTGCAAAAGAAGAATCAGAAGCTGAAAAACTAAAGCGGGACGCACAATTGCTCCAGGAAGCAGGTTGCTTCGCCCTTGTGCTGGAAAAGATCCCGGCCCAACTGGCAAAACAGGTTTCGGAAAGCCTTGCCATTCCAACCATTGGCATTGGTGCGGGTAAGCATTGCGACGGACAGGTACTGGTAATGCATGATATGCTGGGCATCAATACAGAATTCCGGCCGCGTTTTCTTCGTCAATACCTCGACCTTCACCCGCAGATAACCAGCGCCATCCAGCATTACATTAAAGATGTAAAAAGCAATGATTTTCCTTCCGATTCGGAATCTTATTGATTTCACGCAAGGCGCAAAGTGATGAAGATGCAGAGATATTTTGAGAAAAGCCCCCGCCCCAACTCCTTCGCTACAACAAAGGCGGTTCAAGATTGTCAACAGTCCACAGGACGTTTCGTTTGAAAGCGAAAGCCAGTACCTCAATACCCAATACCTAATACCGCAATGCCTTTAATCCTATAAACATATCAACTTATCAACTTATCAACCAATCACCACCCCTATTTTTGTGGCTGAAAGATCATATGAGAAAAACGATTGCCTTAATGGCCTTGGGCGCATTATTCATGAATACGGCCCTGGCCCAAACAGACCCTGAACTCGACCCGGTAACCATAACCGCTTCCCTTACGCCCAGGAAACAATCACAAACAGGCCGGAACCTGATCATTATTAAAGGTGAGCAATTTTATAACCTTCCGGTTCATTCCATTGATGACCTGCTCCGTTATGTCCCCGGGGTTGAAGTGCAGATGCGGGGGCCGGCCGGGGCGCAAAGCGATATTGTACTTCGCGGGGGAACTTTTCAGCAGGTGCTGGTCATTCTCGATGGTGTGCGGCTGAATGATCCTAATACCGGGCATTTTTCCAGCTACATACCCATTGCCCCGGCAGAGATTGACCGGATTGAAATACTCAAAGGAGCATCATCTGCTGTTTATGGTTCAGAAGCGGTGGGCGGTGTGATTCATATTATTTCCAAATCATTTGCTGCACGCAAAGAAAGGGTACGTAAAGAAGGCGTCATCCAGGGAACGATTGGTGAATACAACCTGTTAAAAGGAAGCGCAGGTGGATTTTTCGGAAATAAAAAAAGTGCCGTAAGTGGCGGGTTGCATACGGTGCATACAAAAGGTGCTCCGCAACGGGGCACGCGCGGTTTTTTCGATAATACAACCGCTTCTGTTTCATATAGTCAATCGGTTCGGCAATGGCAGTTTTCGGCGCGGGGCGCTTTCGATCACCGCGACTTTTCAGCACAAAATTTTTACACCACATTTGTATCCGATACGGCATCCGAAAAAGTTCAGACTGTATGGAGCCAGGCGGAAATAAAAAGAGTAACCGAATTATCGGAATCACGGTTGGATATCGGGTATAAAGAACTTGATGATATTTATGCTTTTAATAAAGCATCACTGCCCAACCGCAGTAAAAGCCGTCTTTGGCAGGCCCTGCTCCAGGAAAGCCGGAAGCTATCTTCCAAAACACAATTGTCAGCGGGTGCCCAGATCATCCGCAAAGAAATTTCCTCCAATGACAGGGGTGACCATGCTGTTGACCAGGGAGCCCTTTTTCTTTTACTGAACCAGGAAGCAGGCGATCACCTCCGGTTCGCTCCTGCCCTGCGATTAGAATACAATGAGCGATCCGGCCTCGAACTTATTCCACAGTTGAATGTATCTTATCAAAAAGGAAATCTTCAGCTCAGGGGCAGTGCCGGTAAAACCATCCGTGATGCGGATTTTACAGAACGGTTCAACAATTACAACAAGCCTTTTGTGGCCAGTGGCAGAATCGGAAACCCGGACCTGGAGGCAGAACGGTCATTCAGTTATGAGGTTGGTGCTGATCTTTTTTCCGTAAAAAATTTCAGGATCAGTGGCACCTATTTCCGCCGTCATCATTCAAAGCTTATTGATTATGTTCTTACTCCCTATGCAAACATGCCACGCAAGGAAAACCTTTCTCCTACCGGGACCTATGCCCTGGCCAGGAACGTTTCAAAGGTTCGCACGCAGGGTGCAGAAACTGACATACAATACCAGCAAAAATTGGGAGGGGGCCAAAACTTTTGGGCTACTGTTGGAATGCTTTGGCTGAACAGCAAAAGCAGTGAGCTTACCCCATCGTTTTACATTTCATCCCATGCACGTTTCTTAACCAACTTTAATGTGCGCTATTCCAAAAACCGTTTTTCAATCGGCTTCAGTGGTCTGTATAAAAACCGGCAGCCCCAGGTGGTTGCCAACCCGGCCATAGCCAAAGTTTCAACCGATTACTTTCTGCTCGGCGGCAGAACGGATGTCCGTATACTGAATCATCTTTACCTGTTTGCCCAGGTGGATAATTTTTTTAACCGGCAGTATACCGACCTGCTCGGGTCAGCCATGCCGGGCCGCTGGACACAGGGCGGGTTCATTTTAAATTTTACCAATCATGATTAAGCAGATATTGGATCAACTGGGTATCCGTGATGTAAATGAAGGTGTGTCTACCGGACTGAAATGGATCAGTACGGGTGGAAAGACCATTACCTCGTTTTCACCGGTTGATGGAAAAAAGATTGCCGATGTAAAATGTGCGGACCAGGCTTCTTATGAAACGGTTATCCGTGAAGCGGAGAAAGCATTTATAACGTGGCGGATGATGCCCTCTCCCAAACGGGGTGATATTGTGCGCCAGGTTGGCGAAGCACTCCGGAAAAACAAAGAACCATTGGGCAAACTGGTGTCCTATGAAATGGGAAAAAGCCTGCAGGAAGGGTATGGCGAAGTACAGGAAATGATCGACATCTGTGATTTTGCCGTTGGTCTATCGCGGCAGCTCCATGGACTGACCATGCACAGCGAACGGCCGGGCCACCGCATGTATGAGCAGTGGCATCCTCTGGGAATCGTTGGAATTATTTCAGCATTTAATTTCCCCGTGGCCGTATGGAGCTGGAATGCCCTGTTGGCCTGGGTTTGCGGTGATGTATGTGTATGGAAACCATCTGAAAAAACACCGTTGTGCGCCATAGCCTGCCAGAACATCATTGCCGGTGTATTACGGGACAATAATGTTCCGGAAGGTGTTTGCTGCCTTGTAGTTGGTGAACGCGAAACCGGTGAATGGATGGCAAACGATAAACGAATTCCTATTGTATCCGCAACAGGTTCTACCCGTATGGGTAAAGCCGTTGGTGCCGCCGTTGGAGCAAGGCTGGGCCGTTCGCTTCTCGAACTGGGTGGTAATAATGCCATCATAATATCAAAGGATGCCGACCTGGAAGTGGCTATTGTTGGTTGTGTTTTCGGTGCTGTAGGTACGGCCGGGCAACGATGCACCACAACCCGCAGGCTGATCATACACGAAAGCATTTATGAACAGTTCCGGGATAAACTGGTAAAAGCCTACCAGCAGTTGCGCATCGGCGATCCGCTGAATGAAAAAATTCATGTGGGTCCTTTGATTGACCAGGATGCCGTGCAATCTTACCTGCAGGCCATCGAAAAATGCAAGGCGCAGGGAGGAAAATTTGTGGTGGAAGGCGGGCGTCTTGAAGGAAAAGAGTATGAAAGCGGATGTTATGTAAAGCCCTGTATTGCCGAGGTGGATCCGAAGGCTGAAATTGTACAGCATGAGACATTTGCGCCTATTTTATACCTGATGAAGTACCATACGTTCGAAGAAGCGGTGGCCATCCAGAACGGTGTACCACAGGGATTGTCTTCTTCCATTATGACGCTAAACCTGCGTGAAGCGGAACAATTCCTTTCATCTGCCGGCAGTGATTGCGGAATAGCCAATGTAAATATCGGAACCTCAGGGGCTGAGATCGGGGGCGCATTTGGCGGAGAAAAAGAAACGGGTGGCGGAAGGGAAAGCGGGTCTGATGCCTGGAGAATTTATATGCGCCGCCAAACCAATACGATTAATTACAGTACATCTCTTCCCCTGGCACAGGGAATTATGTTTGATTTATAAGGTTAATTAACAAACAGGTGCCAACCAGCGGCAGGCTTTATCTAATCTGTATGAATGGTAAACATTATTTTTACAGATCACACAAATTTGATTTTTAATACATGAAAATTTCAATGATTACGAATGTCAGAAAATCCGTACTGGCTGCAGCTATAGCCGGTATTACCCTCACGGCTTCTGCGCAAACTTCCACGTCAAACGGGTGGCATTTAAAAGACCAGAACGGCATCAGTCTCGATAAAGCTTACGACTTTGTTAAAGGCAAAAAAAGTAACACAGTTATCGTAGCCGTAATCGATTCGGGTATAGATACCCTTCACGAAGACCTGAAGTCTGTTCTCTGGACCAACCCGAAAGAAATTCCGGGTAATGGTATTGATGATGACCGCAACGGTTATATGGATGATGTTCACGGCTGGAACTTTATCGGGGGCCGGGATGGCCGTAATGTAAAGGAAGACTCTTACGAGGCGGCACGTGTTTATCATCGTTATAAATCACGTTTTGCATCAGTAAATAACCCATCCACTTTAAGCCAGGAAGACAAGGACTTGTATACCATGTGGAAGAAAGCGGAGCAATCGATTGCCGGCAATCCTTCTGAAATGCTCAACTTCATGCTGATCAAGAACGCTTATAAATCAGCGCTTGCTTCCGATAGTACCCTGCGCAAGGAAATGGGAAAGGACATTATCAAAGGAAGCGACGTGGAGGCTTTTGTTACCGATAAGGAGGATGTAAAAAAAGCTAAAAAAAGATTTCTTGCCCTTTACCAGGGACTTGGGATTGATATGGACCGTACCAATAAGGAAACACTTGAGGAAATCGGCGAATATGTTTCCGGCCAGGAAAGAAAAGCGGAAGCCGCAGACAAAGCTCCGCGCGATTTCCGTGGTGAAATTGTAAAGGACAATGAAGCCGACATCAATGACCGTTTTTATGGAAATAACGATGTAATGGCCAATACACCCTTCCATGGCACACACGTAGCCGGTATTATTGCCGCTTCGCGCAAGAATGCAAAAGGCATTGATGGCATTGCCGATAACGTTAAGATCATGGCGGTACGCGCTGTTCCGGATGGCGATGAGCATGATAAAGATGTGGCGCTGGCGATCCGTTATGCCGTGGACAATGGCGCCAAGGTGATCAATATGAGTTTTGGAAAAGGCTTTTCTCCTGAAAAGCATTGGGTTGATGATGCCGTACGCTATGCGGAAAGCAAGGGAGTTTTACTGGTGCACGCTGCCGGTAACGATGCGGCAAACATTGATACAACAGAAAATTTTCCAAATCCTGTTTTTAAAGGCACAGGCTCGAAAGCTTCCAACTGGATTACGGTTGGTGCAAGCGGTGAAGCTAAAAATGGCGGGCTGGTAGCGTCATTCTCCAACTTTGGTAAATCGGAAGTAGATGTTTTTGCTCCGGGTGCACAGATCTACTCAACCATCCCCGGTGGCACCACCTATGGAAATGCATCCGGAACCTCAATGGCCTCCCCTGTTGTTGCCGGAGTGGCCGCCTTTATCCTTTCTTATTTTCCTGACCTTACTCCCCAGGAGGTAAAGCAGGTGATTGAAAAAAGTGCTGTAGCGCCAAAAGGTACCGTTACCAATCCTGCAACCGGTGATGAAGTAGCATTATCCGAATTAAGCAAAACAGGTGGACTGGTAAATGCTTATGAAGCAGCTAAGATGGCCGCTTCCCTTAAGGGAAAGCCACAAGCTAAACTACCAACTAAGCCTAAGCCACAGCCGGCAAAAAAGAAGGCAGCGGTTAAAAAAACAAAGGCAGCATAATCACTGTTCTCCACACATATTTCAATCCCGCCCTGTGGCGGGATTTTTTATTTTTGGAGGTAAACAAGCCTTATGCCTGCAGACCTGAACCGCGTTCCCCCTTTTTATCACAATTATATCCGTAATGTTGGTGATACCCACCTCGAAGAAGCTTTGATATCCAGGCCTGAGGAGCTGTTGCAGTTTTTAAAAAACATTCCGGAAGATAGGTGGAGTTACCGCTATGCAGAAGGAAAATGGAGCATCCGGGAAATGGTACAGCACATTATTGATGCCGACCGGATCTTCAGTTACCGGGCACTTTGTATTGCACGGGGAGAAAAGGCCAACCTTCCCGGCTTTGATGAAAATGAATACGTTATTCATTCCAAAGCCGACCAGCGAACGAAAGAAGACCTTATTTCAGAATGGGCGTCCGTACTGGAATCATCACGAAAGCTGTTCGCTTCATTTGACTCCGAACAGCTGGAAGCCACAGGGTTCGCCAATAACAGTTCCATTTATGTGGCCGCCATAGGCTATATCATGATCGGCCATGCATTGCACCACCGAAATATACTGGTTGAACGATACGGCATATAAAAAATCCCACCGTTTAGCGGAGGGATTTTTTTATTACGTGGATGTGTTATTAAAACTTTTTATCAGGGGCTGCCTTTCCTTTGGCTACATGCTCCTGGTTGATCATATCACCCAGGATCTGGACCGCCTGGTCTACATAAATGTCTTTGCTTACATTCTTCAGCCATTGATTGTAACGATCGGTTTTATCCTTATCCACTGAATTGTAACGGCCTTTATCCTGGTCCAGGAAAGCCACCTGCAGTTCTTTATTCGCTTTCACCAGTGCTTCAATTTCTTTAACCGCTGCACGGGTAATTTTTTGTTCCTGGCGGAACTTTTCAATCTGCAGGGGATATTCTTTATCGTTTTGCTTGGCCAGCACATTCGTTTTCTGGCGGATCAGCTGGAATACAGAATCATTATTAATCCTGGCATTGCTGATGGCTTTGATGCTTTGCAGGTCGTAACCTGGCTGCCAGAGCCTGTAGCTGGCCTTACTGATTTCATCCCAGGGCATGGCATCCGGGTTGTCCTTTTCACGGAACTTCAGGTATTCATAATAATCCGGAACAACGATATCGGGCACCACTCCTTTTAACTGGGTAGACCCACCATTGATTCGGTAAAATTTCTGTAGTGTAAGCTTCAGGGAACCAAGGTCGGAATTAGAGGACATGAAGTTGGATTCCGGGTCAAGGCCGATACTGCGCTGGACCGTTCCTTTACCATAGGTACTTGTACTCCCGATCACCACACCGCGGCCATAGTCCTGGATAGCAGCCGCAAGGATCTCGGAGGCTGAAGCGCTGAATTCATTGACCATCACGGCGAGCGGGCCATCATAAAGAACCCCGCCATCCTTATCACGCATAACCTGTGGGGCACCTTCCCGGTCACGAACCTGTACAATTGGACCTTCATCAATAAAGAGCCCGGCAATTTGGATTACATCGTATAATGAACCACCACCATTATTGCGGAGGTCAATGACAATTCCGTCTACTTTTTCGGCTTTCAGCTTTTGTACTTCGCGGGCCACATCCATTCCGCTGCGGGGTCCGTTGGGACGCTCGAAATCCGCATAAAACTCCGGAAGGAAAATGTAACCAACCTTAGAAGTTCCCTGGTTAATCACAGCGCTACGTACAAAGGTTTCGTCCTGGATGATCTCATCCCGGACCAGCGTGATGGTTTTTAGCGTACCATCTTTCTTTTTAAGGGTCAGGCGAACCTCGGTACCTTTTTTACCACGGATCAGCTTAACAGCATCTTCCACTACATAACCCGTAAGTTCAACAGGCGTATCATTACCCTGTCCCACCTTCATGATGATATCTCCTACCTCAACCTGCTGTGATTTCCATGCGGGGCTGCCGGTAACCAGGCTGTTGATCTTGATATTTCCCTCATCATAGGTAAGGGAAGCACCAATACCTGAAAAGCGCCCGCTGAGCTGCTCATCAAAATACCGCTTTTCCACGGGTGGAAAGAATTCGGTATAAGGATCCATCAGGTTGGTAATGGTATTTACAAAAATGCTGAATTTCTCATCGTCGTTGAATTTAAAACGATACCGTTCAAAGGTCCTTTCCATGATCTTGGACACTTTTTCACGGGCTTCTTTTTCCAGTTCCGCATCTGTTTTAGCGACAAAACCTTCTTTTCCTTTATTCTTATCACGGATATCCTGGAGCTCAACAAAACGCTCGAGTGTCAGGTATTTCAGCCGCTTGCGCCATTGCTCCCGGCGCTGCGTTTCGTTAGATGCAAAATTCAGTTTTTTGTTGTCCGTGATTACAGACTCTTCCACGCTGAAGTCGAATGGTTTTGCCAGCAGTTCCTTATAAACAAGGGAAACTTCTTCTATCCGTACATTGAATTGCTTGCCGGCTGCCAGGAAGAATTCTACCGGTGCACCCTTGATCTCATCATCGATCTTGTTCTCATAATTGCGGAGTGCGTCGAGATCTTTCTGCAGGAAAATGTTTTTTTCCGGATCAAGTTCTTCAAAATATTTCTGGAATACTTTTTTTGAAAGATCATTATTGATGTCTTTCGGACGATAGTGTCCCTGGGTGAGGATCTCGCCCACGATCTGGAGGATGCGTTCGTATTTGGTGGGCGGAGTGATGGTATCGGTGCCCATTGTCTGGAAGGCCAGGAATATCCCGCCGATCAACATCAGTAATACTATTGGAAGTCTTTTCATACTTATCAGATATTTAATAGCCTTGGCCATACCTATCAAAAATAAGGCAAAAAAAAGGCTATGTCCTATTCAACTGCCTGTTTAACAAAACCTTTTTGGTGAACGGAGCAGCAATTGAAGCATTTAAAAACATTATAAAATAGTTCTATACCGCCTGTAGTTTTTCGCAAAATTTTGGCAGCGATTTCTGAACTTTCTTATCTTTGCCACCCGCGTTTGAAAATTTAGAAAGATTGCACAACTTAAGTGCAACAGAATGCGGATCAGCATTAAACGGTGGTTATAGCTCAGTTGGTTAGAGCACTAGATTGTGGTTCTAGGGGTCGCCGGTTCGAACCCGGTTAGCCACCCCAATGTAAGCCCCGGATTTCGCGGGGCTTACTTATTTACCGTCCATCCTTTTCCATGTTAAATAAGGTTAAGCAAAAAGTTCAACGCAACATTCCTGCCTACCTTTGCAACCTCAATTTTTACAGCACATGAAGAAGTTTTTAGCGTTGATGATGGTGAGTATGTTCGTAACAAACCTCTATGCGCAATACCCCGGCGGACAGGCACGTAACGGACAGCAGGCCCCGGCAGGCAGGTTTTATGGAAAAATAGTGGATGGTTCCAACAAAGGCGTTGACGCCGCGTCTGTAACACTGGTAACCGAAAGGATGGATACCGTTACCAGGCAAAGAAAGGAAGTAATAGTGGGCGGAATGCTGACCAATGGCACGGGTGAATTCAGTATTGATAATATCCCGGTCATGGGGAGATACAAATTGCGGGTAACCGGAATTGGTTATAAATCGCACGAACAGCCTGTGGTTTTTGAAATGCCAAACCGTACGGGAAATTCAAATGATCCTATGTCCATGATAGGTGCTTTGGATAAAGACCTGGGCAACATAAAAATTACCATCGATGAACAGGTTCTTGGCGGGGTAACGGTTACGGCATCGCGCCCGCTGTTGACGATGGGTATTGACCGTAAAGTTTTTAATGTAGACCGCAATATTGTTTCACAGGGTGGAACAGCCGTAGATATTATGAAAAATGTTCCTTCTATCAATGTTGATATCGACGGGAATGTAACCCTGCGTAACAGTGCACCGCAGATTTTCGTGGATGGCCGTCCGACCAACCTGACGCTTGAGCAGATTCCGGCAGATGCCATTGAAAGCGTTGAGATCATTACCAACCCTTCTGCAAAATTTGATGCTTCCGGCGGAACAGCAGGGATCCTGAACATTGTGCTGAAAAAAAATAAGCGCGTGGGGTATAGTGGTAACCTGCGTGTAAACGTTGACTCCCGAGCCCGAGTTGGCGGTGGCGGTGACATTAACGTACGCCAGAATAAGATCAATGTATTTGCATCGGGAATGTTGAACCAGCGTAAATCCATCAGCACGGGCAGCACCATCCGTCAGAATTTTGGTGGTAATCCAACACGCACCACGCAGACTGACCGTAATACCGGTGAAGGGCAATTTGGATTTTTACGGGGTGGAATCGATTATTTTATTGATAACCGGAATACCCTTACGCTGGCCGGTAATATTGCCCGCGGAGGAATGGATCCTTATGGAACCAGCACCATCCTGATTGACTCACTTTCCAACGGTAAATCGGAAAACCAGTACCGTAATTCCAACTCCGATAATAATTTCCGCAACTGGGGCTCGCAGATGAGCTTTAAACACAATTTTCCAAAAACGGGTCGTGAATGGACAGCAGACGTAACCTTCAATAAAGGCCAGAATGAAAATGAAAACCTTATTGTAACGGATTATTACAGCCAGAACAATGTTTTCAATCGCACTTACCGCCAGTCGCAGGTGGGTAGCGGGGCTAACGATAACCTGGTGATACAAACCGACTATGCCAACCCGATCAATGATAAATCAAAATTTGAAATCGGTGCACGCGCATCCATACGGAAAATCAACAGTGCCAACAACATTGTTATTGCGAATAAAACATCAGGAACGGTTTATACCAACCAGGACCGGGTATTTGCAGCCTATGCCACCTTCTCCAACCGGATCAAGGATTTTGGTTACCAGTTGGGATTAAGAGCGGAAAGTTCGGATAACCAGGGAGTGTTGAATAACAAGCAGGACTTCCGTATGGAATTCCCGATCAGTTTCTTCCCCAGTGTATTTATCAGCCAGAAGCTCAATGACTACGATGATCTCCAATTAAATTACAGCCGCAGGATCAACCGTCCGGGATTCTGGCAATTGTTCCCTTTCACAGATTATACCGATTCGCTTAATATCAGCCGCGGTAACCCGGATCTTGATCCTGAGTTCACCAATTCACTGGAACTGGCTTATTCAAAGCAATTTAAAAATCGTGATAACATCATTGCTTCCGTATACTTTAAGAATACCAATAACCTGATCACCAGTATTATTCAACCAGAGTTCGATACGGTGCTTCAGCGTGATTCCGTCCTGGTGAGCACCTATACCAATGCTAACCGCAGTTATGTAACCGGCCTTGAGGTGACGAGCCGCAATAAAATGACGAAATGGTGGGACATTACTTCCAATGCAAACTTCTTTACTTCAAAAATTGACCTCGAAAATCAACCGGATCCTGAGCAATTCCTGAGTTATTTCTTTAAACTCAATAACAGCTTCCGTTTACCGAAAAACTTTTCCGTTCAGTTATCAGCTGATTACCAATCGCGCGTACTTACTTCCCCCGGGGGAAGAGGATCAGGCGGAGGTGGCGGCCGGGGCGGATTTGGCGGCGGTGGCGGTGGTATGTGGGGTGGCGGAAGCCAGTCTGCAGCACAGGGCTTTATCCGCCCGAACTATGGTGTGGATGCCGGGTTAAGATTTGAATTCCTGAAAAACAGAACCGCCTCTATCGGTTTGAATGTGAATGATATCTTCCGCACACGTAAATATGATGCCCATACGGAATCACTTTATTTTGTTCAGGATGTGCAACGGAGAAGAGACCCGCAGGTATTCCGCCTGAACCTTAACTGGCGCTTTGGTAAAATGGATACCAGCCTTTTCAAACGCAAGAATACAAGGGCTGAAAGTGATGTGAACATCGATAGCGGCGGATTCTAAAAGAACAAAACTTACCGACAGCCCCGAACATTCGGGGCTTTTTTTATTCCTTCGCCTTACATTTGAGACCATGTATAAATTTGCCATTATCGGTTGCGGCAGGATAGCAGCCCGGCATGCGGAGAATATTGCCAGAACAGGCTCGCTGGTTGCTGTTGCCGATATAGTGCCGAAAAGGGCTGATACGTTTGCCCATACCTATGGAGCAAAAGCCTATTACACTATCGATGACTTATTACATACTGAAAAAGATATTGATGTTGTCAGTGTTTGTACACCCAACGGTTTTCACGCCGAACATTCCATAAAATCATTACAGGCCGGTAAAAACGTATTATGCGAAAAACCGCTTTGCCTCTCCTCCTCTGCTGCCTGGCAGATGCTGGAAACGGAAAAGTATACACGTAAAAAATTGTTCGTGGTCAAATCCACACGGTACAATCCATTGCTGAAAGAATTAAAAAGGCTTATAGAAAACGGTTCGCTGGGTACGCTGTACAGCTTTCAGCTTAGTTGTATATGGAACCGGCCCGCTGCTTATTATACCGAATGGCGGGGAAAGCTGTTTCCGGACGGAGGCACGCTTTATACGCAGTTTTCGCATTATATCGATGCCATGCTCTGGCTGTTTGGTGATGTACAGGAAGTAAAGGGATTCAGCAGCAACAGGGCGCACCCGGAAATTGAGTTTGAAGATACGGGAGTGGCAGCCGTACAAATGATTTCGGGAATGCAGGGAACGATCCAATGGACCGTAAATTCTTTTGAACGCAATCATGAAGCGGCCCTTACCCTGATTGCCCAGAACGGAACGATTAGGCTGGGCGGTGCCTACATGAACGAGGTGCAATACCAGCACCTTAAATCCGGAGATGCCATCCATGGATTTTCGGGGGCAGCCAATGATTATGGATTTTACAAAGGTTCGATGAGCAATCACCAGCAAGTGTATGAATCGCTTGTACAGGCGCTTGATAAAGAAGGGCATACTTTTCCAAATGCCTTTGACGGTTTAAAAACAGTGGAGGCCATCCAGAAAATCTATAAAGCAGTCCAATCGCCATCATACCAAAAAATTTGAAGAACATTTTTTTTACCGTAACGAATGATCTTACGTATGACCAGAGGATGCACCGCATCTGTTCTTCGCTGTCTGCGGCCGGCTTTTCGGTAACTCTTGTAGGGCGCCAGCTCAAACATTCTGCCCGGCTGAGCGAAAAAGCATTCCGGCAAAAAAGAATAAACTGCGTTTTCCATAAGGGAGCCTTTTTTTATGCAGAATACAACATCCGTTTATTTTTCTTCCTGCTTTTTAAAAAGATGGACGGTGTGTGCGCCATAGACCTGGATACCATCCTGCCCTGCCTGCTGGTATCTAACCTTAAAAAGATTCCGCGCGTTTATGATGCCCATGAATTTTTTACAGAACTGAAGGAAGTACGGTCAAAGCCCGCGGTGCATAAGATCTGGCTGGCTATAGAACGGCTGTCTCTACCGCGGTTTGATTTTGGGTATACGGTAGGCGAAGGCATTGCACTTGAATTTAAAAAGCGGTATGGCAAAAATTTCCCCGTAATCCGGAACCTGCCCGTAACCAGGAAATGGGAACCGGTTCATACGGGAAAAAAATATCTACTTTACCAGGGTGCCGTTAATGAGGGACGCGGATTTGAATTCCTCATTCCCGCCATGAAGCAAATTCCCTATCCTCTTGTTGTGTGCGGCGATGGAAATTTTATGACCCGGTTAAAGGAACTGGTACGGATAAATGATGTAGCAGAAAAAGTGGAACTTATGGGCATGGTACTGCCCGATCAACTTTTCCCTATTGCACAAAGAGCTACTATAGGGATAGGACTATCGGAAAAGGAAGGTTTGAACCAATACCTGGCCCTGCCCAATAAATTTTTTGACTACCTGCATGCCTGCCTGCCCCAGGTTGCCATGGATTTCCCGGAATACCGCACCGTCAATAACCAGTTTGACGTAGCCGTACTGATCCCGGAATTATCCGTGGATCTTATTGTAAAAACCGTGAACGATCTGATGGCAGATGAAAATAAATTGCAGCACATGAAATTGCAATGCATGGCTGCCAGGCAGCAATTAAGCTGGGAAAAGGAAGAACAAAAGCTGGTCGGGTTTTACCGGAATATTTTTTACTCTTGAGTGAGGTGATCCATATCGTTTGCCTTGATGCGCCGGCTCCGCCTGATTACGGCGGTGCAATAGATATGTATTATAAAATAAAAGCGCTTTCACGGCTGGGAAAAAAAATCATTCTTCATTATTTTGATTACCGGGACCGCGATGTTTCCGAATTGCAACCTTTTTGCCAGGAAGTGCATGCTTATACCCGGCGGATCACTCCCCGGATACTTCTTCCCTATATCGTATCATCACGCATCAATAGAAGCCTGATTGCGCGGCTTAATGCAGACCGTCACCCCATTCTGCTGGAAGGCATTCACTGTTCGGGAATCGTTCCTTTTTTACAGGCCGCACACCGTATTGTGCTCAGGCTTCATAATGATGAAGAAGCTTATTATTCAGGACTGGCAAAATGGGAAAAGAATTACCGTAGGTGGCTTTACCTGCAGCTGGAAAGCCGCCTGCTCAACCGGTACCAGGCCAACCTTCAAAGGAATCTTCCCGTAGCCTGTCTTTCAAAAAAAGACGAATCTGTATTTAAACAGAAAGGGTTCAGTCAATTAAGTTTTATACCCTGTTTCATTCCCTGGCAGGAAGTATCCATTAATTCCGGCATCAGTAATTTTTGTCTTTACCATGGGAACCTCGCTGTTCCTGAAAACGAAGCAGCTGCATTATGGCTGATCCGGAATGTATTCAGACGGCTGGATATTTTACTGATCATTGCCGGGAATGGTGCCAGCGATGCGCTCGTGCAGGAAGTGCGGTCTACCAAACGTGCACGCATTATCAACAATCCATCGATTGCGGAACTGGACCTGCTGGTTAAAGAAGCCCAGATCAATCTCGTTCCATCGCTTAATAATACCGGTGTCAAATTAAAACTGCTCCATGTGCTGCTGGAGGGAAGGCATTGCATTTCCAATAAAGCAGGTGTGGAAGGCAGCAGTATCCAAGAAGGAATACACATGGCTGAAACACCTGAAGAATGCATACGGCTGGTCACCTATCTAATGGAGCAACCGGTAACTGAAGTGGACTTGGGAAAACGAAATAAAATCCTTGAGCTTTATAACAATGAAGCCAATGCAAAAAAGCTTAGTGCACTATGGTCGCATTATCAATGATGCGGCCTTTTTCGGTGCGTACCATGCGGGCAGGAAACTTCTGGATAACAATGTAATCGTGGGTAGCCATAACCACAGCCGTACCGTAATCACGGGCAATATGAAAGAGAAGCTGCATGATCTCATCGGAAGTTTCCGGGTCAAGGTTTCCGGTAGGCTCATCGGCCAGGATCAGTTTGGGTGAATTCAGAAGAGCACGGGCAATATCCACACGCTGTTGTTCGCCACCGCTCATTTCAAAGGTCATCTTGAAACCTTTTGATTTCAGGCCTACTTTATCCAGAACGTCAGCGATCTTTTCATTCATCAGCTTTTCATCCTTCCAGCCAATCGCCTTAAGAACAAACTTCAGGTTATCATTCACATTCCGGTCGGTCAGTAACTGGAAATCCTGGAACACTACACCCAGGCTCCTGCGTAAAAATGGAACCGTCTTCCAGGTGAGCTGGCGGATGTTATAACCGGCAACCGTTCCATCACCTTCTTTCAGGGGCAGTTCGCCGTAAAGGGTTTTCAGCAGGCTCGACTTCCCAGTACCGGTTTTTCCAACCAGGTAAACAAATTCACCCTTATTCACAGTAAGGTTAACATCCTGTAATACAGCACTATCACCCTGGTAAATATTCACGTTTCTCAACTCGATAATAGGTTCGGCCATCCTGAAATTCTTTCCTGCAAATTAAGGGAAGAAAAAAGCAAAGGAGAAGATTTTATTAGATAAACTAAATTTTTAGTTGTTAAACTAAAATGTTAGTTATAACTTGTGGACGAAATCAAATTTCATGAAAGTACTGACCAAAGCAGAAGAACAGGTAATGCAGATTGTATGGAAAGTAAAGGAAGGTTTTATCCGGGACATCATGGATGCCCTTCCTCCGCCCAAGCCCCACCAGAATACGGTGGCCACCATCCTGAAGATTCTTGTCGATAAAGAATTTGTGGGCGTTAAAGTGTTCGGGCGGCAGCACCAGTATTATGCGTTGGTAACCCGCGAGGCTTATTCAAAAGCCACGATGAAAAATGTGGTCAAAAGTTACTTCGGCGGATCGTTTACTGATGCCGTTTCCTTTATGGTAAAGGAAAACAACATTAGCCTTGAGGACCTGGAGGTTTTATTACAACAACTTAAAAAAGGCAAGAAATGATCTTCTTTGCATACTACCTGCTGAAAGTAATCATGTGCTCTGCGCTCCTGTTTGTTTATTACCGGATTGCGCTCCGAAACAAAGTGTTTCACCAGTGGAACCGGTTTTACCTGCTGCTCGGTGTATTGTTATCCCTGGTACTTCCGCTTTGCAATTTTACCATCGATGACGCCCCGGAACCCTATCAACCCATCCTGTTGATGCCGGGAGCCATACAGGCTGCTGATAATTATGTTATTTACCTGCAATCAGGTCCGGAACCTATGCTTACCCCCGCGCAGTGGGCAGGATACGGGTATGCCCTGGTCAGCCTTTTCTTTCTCCTGTCCATGCTCTTCATGCTGGCGCGCTTATGGAACATGATGACTCATTACAACATACAGAAAATTGGCAGGGTACGGTTTATAAATACAGAAGAACCGGAGACACCCTTTTCTTTCTTCCGCTATATTTTCTGGAACCGGAAAATTGATATCCATTCACCAACCGGCCAGCAGATCTTTCAGCATGAACTGGTGCACGTAAAAGAAAAACATACCCTTGATAAAGTTTTCATGCAACTGGTATTGTCCCTGTTCTGGTGCAACCCGGTTTTCTGGATCATACGCAGGGAACTGCGTACCGTCCATGAATTCATTGCGGACAGGGAGGCAGTTCATCAACAGGAACCATCCGCACTTGCTGCCATGATCCTGCAATCTGCCTACCCCCAAAATTTTAATGCTCTTACCAATCCATTTTTTCAATCATCCATTAAAAGGAGAATTATTATGCTTACAAAAATCAACAACCCCCGGGTCAGTTATGTATCGCGCATCCTCGTTTTGCCGCTCCTGGTTTTCGTTGCCTTTGCTTTTACTGTTAAAACAAATTATTCGAAAAGTAATGATGCCCTTCAACCAAAAAGGAATACAGTGATGATTTCGGCTGATGGTGGTAACGTGCTCAAAAAGATTTTGCCGGTATACGATACTGTACCCCGGAACCATGGAGATTCCGCAAGAAACAGGAATGCAAATGGCTCTGTAAATAAAGTTACCATCACCTATAAAGAGGGGCATAACGACACGCTTGCGGCAACCGATGCCCCGAAAAAAAACAGCAATGTAAATCAGGATAAAGGGGAACGGGCCTCCATCCGCTCAAATGGTATCCACCAGGATAGTCTTTTAATAATTGTAAATGGCAAGGTTGTTCCCCAGCGCCTCAGTGAACTGGGAATAGACGCGAATAACATACAGTCCGTCAATGTTCTGAAAGGCGAACCGGCGATAGCCAAATGGGGCAACAGGGCGAAGCATGGCGCGATTGAAATTACTCTTAAGCCTACTGTTGAAGAAGCAGGTAACAAACGTCAAGGTATGCCTGTGTTAACTACTTTACAGCTTCAAACCTTGACCCGGATACCAATGTACCAGGAATACCAGATCCTGCGCTATAAAATAGTAGCAGAAAACCATCTTAATGACCTTGTTGAACTTATAAACATGGGGCCTGAATTATCACAGAAATCCAAATCGCTTCTGAATGAGGCCCGGCCCGGAAACATTATTACGTTTGAAGATATAAAAGCAACAAGGGATGGAAAAGAAATTAAGTTGCCTTCTTTGGTTTTTGCCGTTGCCAATCAGTAGCTGATAGTTTCTTCGTTGACCCTTATGTCCAGTTTTGGCTCCCCTTTTCCGGCTGTTACCCTACCAATAACACGTGCCTCAAGGTTAAAACTTTTTGCCATACTGATGATTGCGTCCGCGTCTTTTTCATCTGTATAAACTTCCATGCGGCAGCCCATATTGAACACCTGGTACATCTCGCGTGCATCGGCACCACTGGCTTCTTGTATGATCCGGAAGATCTCCGGCGCTGTGAATAAATTATCTTTTATTACCCGTACATCCTGCGGCAGGTATTTCAGGCATTTCGTCTGGCCCCCTCCACTGCAATGGATCAACCCATGTACAGAATCGAATTTCTCCATAAGTATGGCTTTCAGCACCGGGGCAAATGTGCGGGTCGGCGAAAGCACCAGTTTTCCAATATCTGTTGGAAAGTCCTGTCCATTATAATGAATGGATACCGGATCGGTCATGCGGTGCTTCCCGATGTAAACCACTGAAGCATCAAGTGATGGCTCGAAGGATTCCGGAAATTTTTCCGCGTAGTATTTATGAAGCGTATCATGCCGGGCACTGGTAAGTCCGTTGCTGCCGATACCACTGTTGTACTCCTGCTCATAAGATGTTTTTCCAAAAGAGGCTAGTCCTACAATTACATCACCGGCCCCTATTTTTTCATTTGTGATCAATGCTGATTTCGGCCAGCGGGCCGTAAGGGTTCCATTTACGGCAACCGTGCGCACCACATCACCTACATCAGCTGTTTCGCCACCCATGAATGTAATGTCCACATCATGGCGGCGCATCGTGTCCAAAAATTCCTGTGAGCCATCAATAAGAGCTTTTAAAACTTCGCCGGGAATCAGGTTTTTATTACGGTCTATAGAAGATGAAAACAGCAGTCCTTTATAAATGCCCACGCACAACAGGTCATCCAGGTTCATGACAATGGCATCCTGGGCTATGCCTTTCCACACCGATATGTCTCCGGTTTCCTTCCAGTACAGGTAAGCCAAAATGCTTTTGGTACCGGCACCATCGGCATGCATCACATTAATCCAGCCTTCGTCGCCACCCAGCACATCGGGGTATACTTTGCAAAATGCTTTGGGGTATAATCCTCCATCGAGGTTTTTTACAGCAGCATGAACTTCTTCTTTCTGTGCAGACACTCCTCTTTTGGTATACAGCGACATCCGGAACGTTTATTTAATGGCGCAAATCTACACTGGCAGGGCCGCATGTTGAAATATTTAAAAGCCGGTGCCCGTATCTTCGCGGCCGATATGCAGGTGCACCGTTCGATTCATGAATTGCCTCCGTTTAAAAACGCCGTCATTACCATCGGCACCTTTGATGGGGTACATGAAGGACATAAAAAGATCATATCGGCTTTGAAGAATGAAGCGAAGGCCTGCAGGGGCGAATCGGTCATCATCACCTTTCACCCGCATCCCCGTAAAATTGTGCAGCACGATGCCGCCCTGCAACTAATCAATACACTGGAAGAAAAGATCGAATTACTGCAATCGCAGGGAATAGACCACCTGGTGATTGTGCCTTTTACCACGGAATTTTCAGAGCAGTCAGCCGAAGATTATATTGAACGGTTCCTGGTACAAAACTTTCATCCGGCTGTTATCATCATTGGCTACGATCATCATTTCGGAAAGGGACGCACCGGTAATCTTGCCCTGCTGCAGCAGTATGCTGCCAAATGGTCGTACCGGTTAATTGAAATCCCGAGGCACGTGCTGGATGAAATCGGAATTTCCTCCACGCAGATTCGGAATGCCCTTCTGGAAAGCGATGTGGAAACGGCCAACCGATTACTGGGTTATCCCTTTTATTTCAAAGGCACTGTTGTACAGGGCGATCAACTGGGAAGACAACTGGGTTATCCAACCGCTAACCTGGAATACGATGATGAAGAAAAGATCCGCCTCGGCCATGGGGTGTTTGCCGTGTATGTGCATATGGGTGAAGCCGTAAAGAAAGGAATGCTCAGTATTGGAAACCGTCCTACGCTTACCAACTCAGCGGAAAAAGTGGAAGTGCACATTTTTAATTTTGACGGACAGCTCTATGGTCAGACACTTCGCGTTGAAGTAAAAAAGTTTTTGCGCGCCCAGGAGAAATACAATTCACTGGAAGACCTGGTCGAGCAATTGAAAAAGGATGAAGCGGAAAGCCGTTCGGTACTTTGATCAGCCCACCATTTTCACCACCATTTCTTTCAGCAGTAAAGCATCCGGTGTTCCGGGATCATTTATACCGATGCTTTTCAGGTTGTATTCATGCAGCAATAAAATTACCCCGCTTACTTCATCAGCCGTAAACCGCCGGGAAGCATTGATATAATCTTTAGCAAAGAACGAATGCACCCCGATAGCGGTTGCTAGGGCGCGTTCATCTTTGGCTGAAACGGAATAGATCATCTGCACTTTACTGAAAAAATTATACATCGAGGGAAAGATCAGCTGAAGGGGTGCCGCTTTTGGATTGGCTTCGAAATACTGGATAATGCGGATGGCTTTATACAGGTCCTTATGCGCAATGGCCTGCTGCAGTTCAAATACATTGAATTCCTTGCTGATCCCTACATACTGCTCTATATCGTCTTCGGAAATGTTTTTACGCGTTCCCAGGTTCAGCGCCAGTTTGTCGACTTCATTGCTTAACCGGCTTAAATCATTACCGATATGATCAATCAGCAGGGCCAGGGCTTTACCGGAAATGGCAAATCCTTTTGATTTAACAAGATCCGATGTCCATTCAGGAAGTTCATTTTCGTAAAGTTTCTTCGTAGAAAGAACAACCCCCTTCTCCTTCAGCAATTTGGCCAGTCGGGTACGGCCATCCACTTTTTTATTTTTATAGGAAACAAAGAGCAACGTAGAGGTCAGTGGATTTTCGACATACGCATCCAGTTTGTCTATATCCCGCATCGATTGTGCCTCTTTCAGCAAAACCACCTGTTTTTCAGCGAACATGGGATACCTGCGGCAGGCATTGACCAGGTCACCCCACGACGTATCTCTTCCGTAGAAAATGCTTAAATTAAACCCGGCTTCACTTTCGGAAAGGATGTTCTTTTCCGCAAAGTCCATTACCTGATCAATAAAGAATTCCTCTTCGCCCTCCAGCCAGTAAACAGGTTTAACATTTCCTTTTTTCAGGTCGTTTATGATCTTTTCTACTGACATGTTTTACAATGATACAGGGGTAAATTTTAAATAATCTGGCACGGTTTCTGAACAGGGCTGCGAAAACCAGAAATACTGTATTAATTTCACCCCGGCGAAACCCTGATATCTTTAAACTCAAAAACCACTGAGATGACAAATACAAACTATCCCTCTTCCAATGATCCGCAAAAAACAACAACCACTACCACCAGAAACCGTAATAACGACAACACCAAAAATATAGTGATTGGTGTTCTTGGCGCTATCATTTTAGGGTTAGGTGGATATTTAGTTTGGGACCTTACCAAGGACAAAGAACATGAGCAGGTATTTCAAGGGAAAATAGCTTCTGCCAATACCACTACCGATTCACTCCGTAACGAATACAGCGACGCCCTTATGCGCCTGGATTCAATCACGGGAATAAATAATAACTACCAGGGACAGCTGAGCGACAACCAGTCTGAAATCTCCAAATTGAAAGGTGAGATCAACAGTATCCTGAGAAAGAAAAATGCAAGCGCAGCTGAATTGGCCCGTGCAAAATCACTGATCGCATCCCTGAATGATAAAATCGGTACACTGGAAGCAGAAGTGGCCCGTCTCACCGGTGAAAACCAGCAGCTCGCCACAACCAATACCGTGTTACAGGGTGAAAAGCAAACCCTGGAAACCAATCTTCAAAGCACTACTGCGGAGAAAGAAGTACTGGCCGGCCGCGTAGATGTGGGTTCAACATTTACTGCAACCCGCATTGAAATCAAGCCGCTGCAGGAAAAAAGAAGCGGAAAGGAAAAAGAAACAACAAACGCCAAGCGTGTAGACAAACTGATGATCTCCTTTGATGTGGAGAACCGCATTGCTCCTTCCGGACCAGCTGATATTTATGTAATCGTTACCGGTCCGAACGGCCAGGTAATTTCTGATCCGGCTGCCGGCGTACTCACAACCCGCCAGGATGGTGACCGCCAGTTTACATTTAAAACCACTGTTGACTACGAACAGGGCACCCGCAAAAACATTGCAGTTCCCCTTCGTCAAAATAACTTCCAGACTGGTAATTACAAGATCGAGATCTACCAGAACGGGTTCAAGATTGCTGAGGGCATCAGGAGCCTCAAAAAAGGTGGAATATTCGGTTAATTCTCATTTCAACTCCAAGTAAAAAAGCCGCTTCCTCATTGGAAGCGGCTTTTATATTTTGGGATTTTGAGATTTAAGATTTGGATTAAATGCGGATATATTTTACTGACCCTGCGGCTTTGCGGTTGCTTTTTTTAACCGCAAAGGCGCTAAGAGGTCATTCCAATAAAAAAGCCGCCCGTTTAAGGAGCGGCTTTTTATATAGATCAACCAGGGTTAGAACATATTGTACCCGAAGCTCACGTAATACAGGCCACCCACGTAAGGGTTACCATAACCGGTACGCTGGTAATTATTCAGCAGGTTGGTACCCCCAACGCGGAACATGCTTTTGGAATCAGGCATCTTGTACGACACCTGGCCGTCGAGCCAGCCAAAGGAAGGCAGCGTGCCCGTTGCAAAAGTTCCTTCGTAGTAATTTTCATCCTGCCATTTGTACACAAAATTAAACCCGATGTTCTTGTACAGGTTGTCATTGCGCAGACCGAGGTTAAAACGGTATTTCGGCGCATTGAAGTTGGTGACCACATCGGCTGGTACATCCCTGAGCACATCAGAGAAAACGTTTCCATACAGGAAGTAGTTGCCGGGAAGCTGGTATTCTGTTGTCAATCCCCAGCCAATGGCCTTAACTTCTGTGTTTGTATTTTGAATGTAGGAGAAGTTACGGGTAGTTGCGGGGTTAAAGATTCCTGAAGGATCGCCTGTTGCCGACTGGCCAACCGCAATGCGTCCGAGAAAGTTTGTATAACGGCTGTAATAACCATAGGCATCAACGAGCAACTTACGGCTGATGAGGCCACGGTAGCCCAATTCATAAGAAGAAACACTTTCAGGCTTCGATTGCTGGTAGGATCCTCTAACCAGCACACCCGTATTCGCCGGGTTGCCACCGGCCCTGTAAGCAGCAATGCTTTCTGCGGTATAACCCGGGTTGTTATTCAGGTTATAATAGCTCTGGAATTCAGGAATCAAACCAATCAGGATCACCGATACTGTATTCAGGTTGATATACTGGTCCTGGTTGGTGGGAAAGCGGTAAGCGGTCTGGTAAGAAGCGCGGATGTTATTATCCTTTGCCACCTGCACCGTTGCCGTTACACGGGGTGTAAAACGGCCATCAAAGTTAACGTGCTTGTCATAACGGCCGGCAGCCGTTAAGGTCAGTACATCGTTCAGCAGTTTTTTTCGCAACTGCACATAGGCACCCGTTTCATACGGCTTCAGTTTGCCGGCCGTATCGGCGAAGATGGTTCCCTGTGAATTCAGAACGTATTGCTTATGCTGGGCACCGGCGATCACTTCAATTACATCAGAAAATCCAAACTGGTCGGAAAAGTTCAACTGGCCTTCAGCAGCCCATAAGTCAGAACGGTCCAGGAATTTAGCGCCCTTTGGAATGGGGGCGCTGCGAACAGCTGCCGCGGCATCGTTAAATCCGGTTGTTCCGGGAACAAGCCTTCCCTGGTCGGCAAAGTTGCGGGCAGCCTGGTGGGCGGCAAAATCTGATGCCCCGGCACTGCGTGCCTGGACATAAACGGCAGTATACTGTGGAAACCAGGTTGTACTGGGCTTCCAGTATTCATTGATCAACCTTCCCAGCACGGTAGCCTGGTACGAATCACCGGCGTTTTCCTGTGTGGTATAGCCGCGTACAAACCAGTTGTTGTGGCGAACCTCCAGTTTATGCTGCGCCATTTTGAGGTTGCGGAGCGAATAACGGTCGGCACCGGTATACACGGTTGTACCTGAACCCAGGTAACTGCTTAAGGAAGCTTCAATACCCGGCGTGATCTTATAATGCAGCGCACCGGTAAGCTTGTAGCTTAAAGTATTATAATCAACCAGGTGTCTTTCCTCGTAACCGGTACGGGATACATTCTGGTTGCCAATGATGTTGTTATTTAAGCCAAGGAAGAAAGGAGCCGTTTGAGCGTTCGTTCCCAGGAAATTATTCAGCGCAGCCTGGCGGGAAGGATCGGAAACAAAGGCCTGGATCTGGGCAGCGGTTGGCGGAGCCGGCAAACCCAGGGCTGCCTGTACAAATCCGGATGTTCCGGCAGCTACCACAGCACCGGCTACACTGCGCATATTGGCGCTGGTTTCATCACCATACACGTTGATGCCATCGTAATTGGGATCGGTTGTGCGGTTACCCGGAATTACTTTACTCAACACGTTGTTACGGGCTACGTTATCATAATCGTAGGCTTCCCAATCGCGGGCCTTGATCAGTTGCGAAGAGATCTTGAATGCAAATTTGTCTTTGAATGATTTGGCATACCGCAGGCTCCAGTCGTAATAAGGAGAAGCCGACTGGTTGCGGTTATTGATGTTCATGATCCCCTGCTTTACCTGGAAGCTCAGTCCCTGGTAACGGAAAGGGTTTTTGCTGTTCAGCAAAAGGGTACCGTTTACCCCGCCGGAACCATACAGTGCCGATGAAGCCCCGGAAAGGAGTTCCACATTGTCCACATCCAGTTCGGTAAGACCGATTATGCTGCCCACGGAAAAATTTAAACCGGGAGCCTGATTATCCATACCATCGATCAACTGGTTCATTCGGGTGTTACCACTGCTCACAAAGCCACGGGTAGTTACCGTACGGAAAGTAAGACTTGCCGTATGCATATCCACCCCTTTCATATTCTGAATCGCTTCATAGTAGTTTGGAGCCGGCACACTCCTGAGGGTAGCGCCACTCATACGTTCAATGGTAACCGGTGCCTCCAGGATTCTTTGGGGTGTGCGGGTTGCCGATACCACTACCTCCTGGCCCAGCGTGGAACCGGGTGCAAGACTCACTTCAATGGTGGTATTCTGGTTTTCTACTACCAGCTCGCGGCTTTCAAATCCAACGGAGCTGAACACAAGTGTTACAGGAAGACGGGGAACGGAAATCCGGAAATTGCCGGCAGCATCTGAAAAAGTTCCCTGGGACCCACCTTTAACAGTAACAGAAACCGAGGAAATGGCTTCCTGGTTCGCTGCATTTTTTACGTTACCGGTGATGGTTATGGATTGTGCCCAGGATGTAAGTGTAAAAAGAAATGCTGCAAGAAGTGCAGCACAAAGGCGCAAGCTTTGTCTCATAACTGAAATTTGGTTTTGGAGTGATGCTGATTCTGCATCGCACCATTAATTATGGTGAATCTCTGCGGAAAAGTAAGCATTAGAAAATTAGGGATAAAATTTAATTTGACCAATGGATAAGTTGTTGAAATCCGTTTTATGAACAGATACATCCTCACTTCTCTTCGTCCTAATTTTGAAGCATGCCGCAATTCCAGTTTCCGGGTCAAACCGGTTTTTACCGGGGCAAGGTTCGTGACGTATACAGCATCGGCACCGACCTGCTGGTGATGATCGCATCGGACCGGATCTCCGCATTTGATGTGATCCTTCCGCGTCCCATTCCCTACAAAGGCCAGGTGCTCAACCAGCTAGCCGCGTACATGCTCCATGCCACAAAGGATATTTGCCCGAACTGGCTCATTGATGCTCCCACGCCCAATGCTTCTGTTGGTTATCGCTGTACGCCTTTTAAAGTAGAAGTGGTGGTACGGGGAAATCTTTGCGGGCACGGATGGCGCACGTACAGCAGCGGCCAGCGAGTGCTTTGCGGAGCCACGATGCCGGAGGGACTGAAAGAGAATGATTTTTTCCCGGAACCCATCATCACACCCTCCACCAAGGCGGAACAGGGACATGATGAAGACATTTCCGAAGAAGAGATTCTGCAAGGTGGATTGGCCACGAAAAAGGAATGGGAAACCATCCGTTCTTATGCCCTGGCGCTTTTTGCCCGCGGAAAAGAACTGGCGCTGGGCCAAGGACTGATCTTAGCCGATACCAAATACGAGTTCGGAACCCGTAATGGTGAAGTAACCCTGATGGACGAAATACATACCCCTGATTCTTCGCGGTATTTTTTTGCTGCTGGATTTGAAGAACGGCAGAAAGCAGGGGAAAAACAGAAGCAACTCAGTAAAGAATTCGTGCGCGAATGGCTGATTCAAAATGGGTTCATGGGAAAAGAAGGACAAACCGTTCCCGAAATGACCGATGACTGGGTTTCTACTATTTCCAAACGCTACATCGAATTGTATGAAAAAGTAACCGGGAAGTCTTTTGTAAAAGAAAATATTTCCCAGGATGAAGTTCAGCAACGTATAGTAACGACTCTAAATAAATTTACTTTATAAGGTTGATCATGTCCATTGATCCAGTTCAGTGATAGACGGAAGTGGAATCTGTTAATTCAGAGTTACAATCGCAGCTGCAGTTCTTAGGACGGAACGATTCCAGTGTATATTCATTTTTGCGGATGGTACTATCGCGACTACGCAAGCCCTCGGCAATCCTTGAATCGGAAGCTTTCACACTGAAGTTGTCCAGGTTCCAGTCGAGGATGGTCTGGTTGAATCTTTCTTTTGTAACCGGCTGAAGATCCAGGGTGAAGCGGTTTTTTCTTTTTGCTGTAAATTCTTTTGATGCGAACAGTATTTCATCCCCTTCGGTTTCGCTGATGGCAAACACAATGATGCGGTCATCTTTGGGAAGTTTGATTTTACCGTCGACCGTATAAAATCCATAGTCGTCAACCTTGCCTTCCAGCGGACCTCCATCAGCAAAAACTTTTAGCGACGGAATCAGCAGGTAGGTATTCACGCCTTTTCCCTCTTTCTCCGGAATGTTGACAACCAGTTCACTATCCCGTACGCGGTTAGTGCGTTCGAGGATGACATCCACATTATACCAGCCATCGGATTTGATTTCAAATTTGTAGTAGATCGAACTAAAGTTTCCCGGGGTCACCGTTTCCACCTCCTTTGCGTATTCTCCACTTCCGCCGGGGGGAAGGTCCGGGTTGAGGTTGATATGTTCTTCAATGATCCTGCGTTCCGTATTCGTATCAATCATTGTCCGGCGTTCCTTTCGGAGCTTTTCCGTTTCCACGCCCACAATTTTGAAAAGGGAATCGTAAACCCTGCAGCTATCAATACATATTGATATGGAGTCTTCCGTTACTGCGGCTCCATTTTTACGGTCTTCATTTTTCAGGTAGGCTACAATGGCATCAATGGCTTTGTCATCAAGGTGTGGGAAAGAGGTCATTATGTAGCCATAATAGCTTTTAAGACATTGCATATATTCATTCTGACCAATAAATGCAGGTGTATTGCGGATCATTTGGTAAAGTTGCTTCCGGTCTTTCCAGGGACCTCTTGATTCAAAATTTGCTAAAGTTGGCGCAGCAGCATTGGTATTTGTATGACATTGCTGGCAATTTTGGATAAAAAGATCCCTACCGAATGCAATCTGCTTCTCCGGTTCTTCCGACAATGGTTTCGGATCCTGCCAGTCCAGTTTCCCGGCACTATCCTTTCCGGTCCATAGTTGCATGTCATTGCGGATAGATTCAGTTGGAATGGAAATGCCGATCGGCTTTGCCATTTTATTTCCACCGGCACCTACATAGATCATCCCGCCACTCGATAGCGGATTGCTACCGGATTTTGTTGTCAGTCCACCCCTGATCATATCCGCCAATGAATAAGCTTCTTTTACTTCCAGTTTCACCTCTTTGTCAAAGGTTCTCTTTTGTATGCGCAGCAGGGCGCCTTTTTCGGTTTTGACCACGGTATCTTTCCCGGGCAAAATAAGCAGGAACTGAGAGGGCAGCGCATCGGTGTTCAGCAGAGAATTCATCCCTTTATCCGAACTACAGGAATAAACTATTAAAACAGAAAGCACGATCAAGAGAATGCGGTTCATAGCGTTTTGGTTAATAGCTTAATTATAGAAAAATATGAATTTAACCGCAAAGGCGCTAAGGAGATCGCAGATCACGGATTTCAGATCGCGGATTTCACGTATTTAATGAATCATGGATTTCACGGCTGAATACAATTACGTTTATAAAACGGACTTCTTCATTAATGAAAACAATGCTTCCAAATTCCAAATTCCTAATTCCTACTTCTTACATCTTACCTCCTACCTCCTACTTCATTCACCCAGCCGCGGACGGATGCGTGCCTTTGACTTATTGAATATGTTACGGCCTTTATCCTGTCCTTTGCGCCGCTCTTTTTGTTCGTCAAGGGGCAGGTGAATAAAGTCCTGGCAGGCTTTACTGCAGCAGCCATCCCATTTCTGTTTGCATGCATCGCATTGGATAAACAACAGGTGACAGGCTTCATTGGCGCAATTCACATGCGTATCGGCAGGTTGACCGCACTGGTGGCATTTGGCAATGATCTCGTCGGTGATGCGTTCGCCCAGCCGGTTATCAAAAACAAAATTCTTACCATGGAATTTATTGACCAGGTCAGACTCCTTTACCACGTTGGCATAATGAATGATACCGCCTTCCAGGTGGAAAACGTTTTTAAATCCCTGGTGTTTCATGTAAGCGCTGGCTTTTTCACAACGGATGCCCCCGGTACAATACATGATGATATTTTTATCCATGGCTTCTTTCAGCATATCGGCGGCCATGGGCAACTGGTCGCGGAAGGTATCGGAAGGTATTTCAATGGCCCTTTCAAAATGGCCGACTTCAAATTCATAGTGGTTGCGCATATCCACGATAATCGTGTCGGGGTCTTCGGTGAGTTTGTTGAACTCTTCTGCATTTACATATTTGCCCCTGTTGGCCATGTCGAACGCCGGGTCCTTAATACCATCTGCCACTATTTTATCCCGCACTTTCACTTTCAGCACCCAGAACGATTTACCGTCATCGTCCACGGCAATATTGAGGCGCATTCCGTTCATTGCTTCATAACGATAAAGGGTTTCGCTGAGCTTTTCAAAATTACCGGCAGGAACGCTTACCTGGGCATTGATCCCTTCGTGCGCCACGTAGATGCGGCCGAAAACATTCAATGCACTAAGCCGGGCGTATAATTCGTCGCGGAACGCATGAGGATCTTCCACTGGAAAATAGCGGTAAAAGGAAATTGTTTTCCGGGGTTCCGTTTCCCTGAGCATACGCTCCTTCAGCTCCTTCTGGGAGATACGATTGTGTAACAGTGCCATGTAAAAAATTTTAAGACCACTTGCAGGGTGGACAAAATTTGTAACGGCGCAAAGTTAGGGCAGGAAGCCACTTCCTTTTATGTTTACGCGGTAAGTTTTTATAAAAACTACTTATATAGATCCGGTTAGGATCAGTACCAGGATGATGAGCGCTGCCAGCAGGGCGAGCAAAGGATACACTACCAGGAGTGTCAGGAAAATCACGGCCAGTAAAATATAAATCAGCAGCTGCCTGTCAGATATGGCCCGTTTAAATGAAAACATGGATCCCAGTTTCAGCTTGGTGACGGTCCATAATAATTTGCGCTGCAACCGGCGCATTTCCCTTTTACTTTTTTTGGCTGCATAAACACTAAACAACACCATGCTCAAAAGAGCGGTTATATCAGGAACATGTGAAGAAGGTGAAGGGTCGACCTTACCAGTACTTTGCGGTGCAGCAGTTACGAATGCCATAGGTAATATTTTTTCATGAGGTTAAAGCGCGGCGAAGGTAGGGATCATTGCCGGTTGAAAAAAGCGCTGCCAACTCCAATACGTATCCCGGCACCAACCGGTTGCCCGGGCTCGTAAGCATTGATGAAATCTATTCGAACAATCTTGAAAATATTTTCTACACCTGCAAACGCTTCCGCGTAGTAGTTGCTGCGGTTCACATAAAAAGCATTCGTTCCGGCCACCAGGTACCAGTTCAACCTTCTGAACAATGGTATCTTATTGGTAAGTAGCCCGTTGAAATGATGTTCCGCATGGAGCTTGGTATAAAAACGTTCAGCATTGCTGTACCGGTAATAAGGAGCAAGCTGAAAGGTTTCAAGGAAATTGCCAAGGACTTTGTACTGGTTGCCGTTAAAATGCGTAAAGTCCTGTACCTGCACATTTATACGCGACAGAAATCCGCCTGTTTCAAACCGGTAATTGAAGGTGCCGGCCAGTTTCATATTCAGGTTATCGCGCACGGTAGCAGTCCAGCGGGAATAATCAACATCACTTCCGAGTATTCCGGGCACACCCTGTGTAAAACGAATACCGAAAACAGGATGCGGGGAACCTATGCTGATCTTATGCTCCGGAAATTCAACAAAGCGCACACCGGGCTGCCATTCAACACCTACGGTAAATAACATAGCCTGGTGCCTCCGGAAATTTGCGCTCATTAATTCTTCCGGGAAGTTGGGCGTAAACGCAAGGGAGTCGTTCTTGGTGAAACGGAAATCCGTGGTATTTTCCAGTGGCATACGATCCTGGTATTGCGCGCCCAAAGTCAGGTAAAGGCCTTTGGCAAGGCCGCCATTCCAGCGAAGAGCGAAGAAGGGCGCTTCATAGATCTTCATATAGTTACGGTCGTAAAAAAGCGTGGTTACCGTATTGTTCAATGGCTGGAGGGTACTTGCATTATTGAACTGAAAAACGGTTTTACCCCCGCTAACAAAAAAGGTGTTATCATATTTTTTCCCATAAGCATAACGAACCTGGCCCGAGGGATTGAAATGACGGTTACTGAATCCGTAACGGAATGAAGGCGAAATGGATAAACTTTTCCGCGACATAGGAAGCGTGTCCAGTCGTTTGGTCCATACCGGGTTCAGATCCACATTAGCACCTTCCACCGTGTTATAATTGAATACCATCAAAGCGGAAGGAACAAACAGGCGGTAGCGGCTTCGGCGCCGTCCAAAAGTTTTGCCGGTTATCAGCACATCACCGAATGAAACCCGGTTGGCTTTCCGGTCAAGGGAATCAAGATAACGTGGGTCCTTGTGTGCCAGGGCAATGCTGTCTTTCCTGCGGTAATCATCTGCTTCTTCCTGCTGCAGCATGAGGGGCCGGGCGTCATTCCAGAACGTTAATGGCTGCTTGTTGGAGCTGTCGTTATATTTTAAAACCGTAGCATTAAAGTAACCTGCAGGAAACACGGGGTTCAGATCAAAATTGGAATACACGTTTACAAAACTGCCCCAGATATCCATGGCAAACATTTTTGCCGACGGGTAAATAACCTGGCTCTTCACCACCCATTTCCCTTCCAGGGGAAGGTGCAACTGTTCAATGCGCAGGGTATCGATCAACTGCATCTGCGATTCCCTGGTCAGAAACACATTCAGGGAATGGATGCGCCATTCATCTTCCACGATGTTGATATAGCCATAAAAAAGCGGTTCAAACTTTCTCCTGGGGATAATGGAAATCCTGCTCACCTGCCGGCCTTCTTCAAAAAAGGCACCCTCGTATTTGTATTTGTAATAATAGAGCGCATTTTCGGAGATAGGAGAAATAAATCCCCTTGGATTCAATCCGCTTCCGATCTGGATATTGTTTTCGTAAAATGATGCAAACCGTGGTGCGCTTAACCCGAAACCATTTGATTGACCGCTGACCCGGGTTGCCGTTACTTCCACTTTTGATTTTTTTCCATCCACGGAGTAACGGGAAAATGTTTCTGAAAGAAAGAGCAGGCCATTGGTGATTTCTTCTCTTTCGGAAGAGTCAATCCTGATACCCATCCAACTGTCTTTAACATCCCGCACCTTCATGAGCCCTTTGGTGTATACTTCACAGTGAAAACGGTCCAGGTCATCCTGGTAGGACTTGCGTTTTTTGATGGTTTGCCGGATGATCTCGTATGCCGGGTCTTCTCCTCTTTTGATGATCACTTCCTGCATCAGGAATTTTTGCGGCTCCAGGACAAAATCAAGCGTCTGGTCCACTATAGTTACGGAAATTAATTTTTGTGCCCGCTGGTAAGACACATGCTGGCAAATAAGGGTATAAGATCCTTCCGGCAGGTTAAGCTCGTACCGGCCTTCATTGTTGGCAGTCGTGCCTGTTTTGAAATCTTTTACCTGGATAGTGGCAAAAGGAATGATCCGGCCTGATGTGTCGCGCACTGTTCCCGAAATCCTTCCCGCATAACACAGTGTAAACAGGAACAATGCTAGCAGCAGGAAAAACACTTTGGCCACAGGGATCTGTTTGAAACGAATGTACCGCATTCATTGATGCAGGAAACCAGCGCCTTTAATTTCGTTTTTTGTTAACAGCGATCAGCCGGCGCAGGGAAGACCCGCTTAACTGTGCAAATCCACCAACCAGCCCACCAACCAGCGCGGTTACCAGTATAAGGAGCAGGGAAGATCCTCCCAACTTAAAAAGCTGCGCGATCTTCTCCGAAAGAATGCTGTTGTTTTTAACATCGATCCACACCGACAGTAAACCCCACAGGAGAAAGATGCCCAGGAAACCGGAAAGAAAACTTCGCCCGTTGCTTTGCGGAAGCAGCAATCCAACCAGGAAGGCAACAAGCGCAATGCTCCACCATTCAAGAAATGAACCGGCTAACCAGGAAAATACAGCAGTGAGTAACGTGGCAAGTATAAATCGCATATTGCAGGAATCAGGCGTGGTTAAAAGTTAAGGTCCATTTGATTCGTTTATCATTCTTCTCTTCTTCTTGCATCAGCCATAAAATATGGTATTGTCCCCTCGCCCATGTATCGATGTAATGATCGTAATACCGGCTGCCGGGATTTCCGCTTTGCCCGCCGGGGTAAATGCCATAAGCCTCCGTTGGTGAGGAAAGCTGTACGATCATTCTCCAGCTTGGACCATGGGTAGATTTGATCGCGTTGATGGTATTGCCCCATCCGCCCACCTGCAGCGACGTGCGCGCAAACGGCATTACACTTTCCCGAAGAAGGTGCCGTACCGAAGGTGCTTTGTGTTTCCACCATAACAGGCCATTAACGGCTTCTTCCTTCAGAAGGGCTGCGGCTGCCAGGTGGAAGGCTGCGGTTACCTGTTGATTTATTGTTTCGGTATCTGGTGTGCTGATGTTGTCAATATACCGGAAGGATGAATCACGCAAAAGGGCTTCGAGTAAGGTTTGTTCATCAGGACGTCCTTTTACATTGGGCAGCGCTGCAAAATCGTCATTCCATACCAGCACCTCCAGCGAATCGAACCAGGCCTGGTAAATGGTTGGTCCTTTTGCATTGGCTGTGGCATGAAAATCCCAACGTTTCAATTCAGCCACGTATCGTTTTTCATTTTCATCCAGGGAAGCTGCATCCAGGTATTTGAGCATTAAGGGAACGGCCACCGAAGCGTTCACACTGAACACATCATTCTGCAGGGCTTTCATATCATCAATGGTGATTTGCTGCATGGCCTCCAATCGCTTATTCAGTGTAATACCCCGGGCGGCTATGTAGTTGCCGGGAATAAAATAAGGATAGGTTGAATCCACCGGTCGCTGGTTGGCACTTTGAATAAACCCGGAAGCCGGATTTATAATATGAGGATTTTCTACCTGCGGAATATATCCCTGCCACATATAGCTGCTGTCTTCACCGGGCATTACAAAAAGACCCTGTCCTTCCCAGCGCCTCGGAAATTTCGCCTGCTGCCAGAGGGCGATCTCACCCGTGCGGGATGCAAAGAGCATATTCTGTCCCGGCGCGGCAAATGTCCGGATGGCATCTTCATATTCGCTGTATGTTTTTGCGCGGTTCAGTTTGATCCACATCAGCAATTCGTTCGATGGCTCCTGCGCGGTCCATTTAACCGCCAGTGCGGTATTATTGGTTGAATCAACCGTGAAGCTCTGATCGTACATCACCGGACCAAATACGGTATAAGCAACCGTATCATAAAATGTTTCGGCGCCTGACCGTTTAATGGTATCGATGCGCAGGGTGGAAGGTTCCCACTTACCATTGAACCAATATTCTTTTTTGGATGCATCCCTGAAACGCACCTGGTAATAATCTTTTACATCGCGCTGGGCATTGGTAAATCCAAAAGCAATGTCGGTATTGAAGCCGATGATAATATTGGGAGACCCGGGAAACGTTGCACCATACACACTCATGCTTGGAGTGGTGATCTGCATTTCGTACCAGATGGAAGGAAGTGTAAGACCGAGGTGCGGGTCATTGCAAAGGATGGGCGCACCACTCGCTGTTTTTTGTCCGCTGACCGCCCAGTTATTACTGCCGTTGGTACGGTCAGGTTTTCCCAGTTCCACAACATTTACCACCGAATCTTTCCCGAAGTAAAGCGAATCAGCAGTTGCCGGTTTCACAGGCACTTCCGCAGCCGGTGCAAACATGGTTCCTTTTGGTATAATGGGTGCAGACGAATCCCAGATTTGCGGAAAGAGCACTTTCATTTCCTCAACTGAAAAAACGGATTTAGCATTGGTATAATCTATATCCGATTCAAAGCCTGCAAGGTCCTTGGTCATGGCTTTTAAGAACAGGGCAATCTTAAGATTAGACCAAGGTTCAGGGCGATAACCCAGTAATTTATATTCAAGTGGAAGCTCACTTTCCGTCAACGAATTAATATAAGCATTCACACCTTCCGTATAGGCATCGGCAACGGCTTTGGTTTCCGCATCCTGTTCCATTTCCCTTAAAGCATTTTCAGCGCCATAAACCATACCCAGGCGGCGCTGCTCGCGGTCGTAACGCAGAAAGGCAGGACTGTTTCCCAGGAACTCGCTCACCCTTCCCGCCGCGGCAAAAGTTTGAAATTCCATCTGCCATAGGCGGAACTTGGCATGCAGGTAGCCCTGCACGAAATAGGCATCTGAATTCTGGTCCGCAAAAATGTGCGGCACCAGGCGGTCATCGATAAACACATTTACTTTACCCTTGAGTTGGGGAAACTTCAGGTCGCCCGAAAAATCATGGTCGGCCGATTCTGCATTTTGCCAGAAACCCTGCTGGGGGCTCAGGAATTTTCCAAGCGCCGGCACAGAACCCCATTTATTGTTCAGAACAAAAACCAGGAGGAGCGTGAGTATGGTACTGACAAGAAAGGTAAGTAAGCGCATAAGCAGTTAAGATGTGCGAAAGATAGTAAAGAAGAGAAAGAAGTTATAACCTTACCCGTTTTTACCACCCAGCATCGGAACAAAGCTGAAAAAATCGAAATTTTCCTCGATATAGCCGCCATCTTCTTTTTTTACGAGGCGTTTCATGGTTTGGAAATCACCGGTTCCTACCGGTATCACCATCATGCCGCCTGGTTTCAGCTGTTCAACGAGTTTTGGCGGAATATCCGGCGCGGCAGCGGTGATCAGCACTTTATCAAAAGGCGCGTAAGTCGGCAGTCCCTCATATCCATCACCGTAAAAGAATTTGATATTGAGATATTTTTTTAAATAAGGAAAGTTCCTGGTGGCTTCATACAGTTTTTTCTGGCGCTCGATGGTAAAAACCTTAACGCCCAGTTCCGCTAGCACCGAGGCCTGGTAAGCGCTGCCGGTACCGATCTCCAGCACTTTTTCACGGGGCTTCAATTCCAGCAGCTGCGTTTGGTAGGCAACGGTATAAGGTTGTGAGATCGTTTGTTTTTCGGCAATCGGAAAGGCTTTATCCTCATAGGCCACTTCATCAAAGGCCGAATCAAGGAAATAATGGCGCGGGATATTGCCTATGGCCTCCAGCACCCGTTCATCCGTAATACCTTTGGAACGCACCGTTTCCACAAGCTTTCTTCGTAGTCCCTTATGCCGGTAGGTGTCTTCGAATTTTCTCATTCGGCAAAGATAATTTTACAGAACTCCTGTGGGCAATGAAATTGCATAACTATGTATATGCGGAATGAGCACATAATTCTTGCCATACTCTGGATCGTTTTCTGTTTTCTACACAGCCTGCTGGCCGGCCATTCGGTAAAAAGAAAAGCACAGGCGGTGATGGGACGCCACTTCAAGCACTACCGCCTTTTATATACGCTGTTTGCGGCCGTTTTTTTTATCGCCATCATCGCGTACCAGTTGCTGATGAAGCAGGACTATCTTTTTAAAGTTTCCTTTTTTCATAGCATAGCCGGGTGGGTGCTTGGATTGTCGGGATTATTATTGATGCTGGTGTGCATCCGTAAATATTTCATGAACCTGAGCGGCGTCAAAAGCCTGGTGCAGGAACATGCCGGAAATACGCTGATTATTTCGGGTGTGCACCGGTACGTGCGCCATCCTCTTTACCTGGGCACGTTTGCTTTTATCTGGGGATTGTTTTTACTGGTGCCCGCCCTCTCTCTGCTGATCGCCAATGTGATCATAACAGGGTATACCCTTATCGGGATTTATTTTGAAGAATCCAAGCTGGTGGATGAGTTTGGCGAATCGTATACAAAATACCAGCAAACGGTGCCCCGCATCTTACCTTTTCGAAAACCAAAAAGGGCCCGGTAACGCACTGGGCGCCCAATTACACCCCTTCATCGATTAGGAAATGGAATACCCCCTGTACCGGTGTTTCTTTGTGTTACAAACCGACCAAAACTGCCTCTAACATATTAAGTCCATCCGCCTAAAAGATGAAGTGCTCCCGTAGCACTTCTTTTCTTTTTATGACATCCCAAATACTTGCCTTTGTTCTTACGCAGCCCCCAGGTCGTCTTTCAATTTTTTTATTTTTTCCTTCAGCTTTTCCTGCGCCGCGCCAAAACCGTCCAGTGAAGGCAGTTCCGTGTTCACACTGAAATAGAACTTGATCTTTGGTTCTGTTCCCGACGGGCGGGCGCTGATCTTACTGCCATCTTCGGTAATGAACTGTAGAACATTCGACTTGGGAAGATGGATCGGTGTGGTTTTACCGGTATCCAGGGCCGTTTGCCGGCCTTCCTGGTAGTCGAGCAGTTCCACTACCCTGCTGCCGCCGAGTTCTTTTGGTGGATTGTTCCGGAAGCCTTCCATCATTTCGGCAATTTCCTGCTGGCCGTTGCGTCCTTTTTTGGTTAGGGATAAGAGGTCTTCCTGGTAGTAACCGTACTGACGGTACAGGTCGAGCAGTTTTGCATAAAGCGTTCTGCCTTTTGATTTTTCGTAAGCCGCCATTTCACATAAAAGCGCTACGGCCGAAATAGCGTCTTTATCCCTGATCTGCGAGCCGATCATCAGGCCATAACTTTCTTCACCGCCCACGATGTACTGTTCACTGCCTTCTTTTTCCTTGATCAGTTCCGCGATCCATTTAAAACCGGTAAGTACATTATAGCATTTGATGTTGTTTTTCTGTGCAATCACATCGATCATATTGGTCGTTACAATGGTCTTAACCACCATGTCGTTGGGGCGGGCAAGTCCTTTTTCCTTACGGCTTTCGATCATGTAATTAAAAGCCAGCACCGCCGTTTGGTTGCCATTCATGAGTATCCATTTGCCTTCGCTGTTTTTTACACCAATCCCTACCCGGTCGGCATCAGGGTCGGTTCCAAGGAGAATATCGGCGTCCAGTTTTTCCGCCATTTTCAACCCAATGGACATGGCTTCACTTTCTTCGGGGTTGGGATACACAACAGTAGGAAAGTTTCCATCAGGCGTACTTTGTTCCTCTACTATGTGCACATTCTCAAAGCCAAACCTTTTTAATACTTCGGGCACCAGTTTAATCCCGGTACCATGAATGGGCGTATACACTATTTTCAGGTCTTTCTGCTGCCGGATTACTTCAGGATACACGCTGAGCCCTTTCACCATATCCATATAAGCCTCATCCAGCTCCCGGCCAATAATGGTAATGTTCTGTTCACCCCCGCTCCACTTTACTTCCGATACATCGGCGATCTTTTCCACTTCGGAAATCACGTTTTTATCGTGTGGCGGCACCAGCTGCCCTCCATCATCCCAATACGCTTTATACCCATTATATTCTTTAGGATTATGAGAAGCCGTACAGACCACGCCACCCTGGCATTTCAGGTGACGAATGGCAAACGATAATTCAGGGGTGGGGCGAAGGTCTTCAAACAGGAATACTTTTATGCCGTTCGCGGCAAATACGTTTGCGGTTGTTTCAGCAAAAAAACGGCTGTTGTTTCGGCTATCGTGGGCTATGGCAACCCGCACTTCCTTACCGGAAAAACTTTTTTTAAGATAGTTGGCATATCCCTGCGTGGCCATACCCACGGTGTATTTATTCATGCGGTTGGTGCCTACGCCCATCAGCCCGCGCAGGCCGCCGGTACCGAATTCAAGGTTGCGGTAAAAAGCATCGGCGAGTTCCTCACCTGCTCCTTTTTGTAACGTACGGATCTGTTGTTTTGTATCATCATCGAATGCGCCATTCAGCCAGCTGCTTACTTTCTGTTCAATAACTGCGTCCATGTTCGTATGGTTTGAGTGTTGGTTTGGGTTTCAAAGATAATCGAGTGTACCGTTCGGGACGAATACTAAAAAAGCATACCGCACCTTGCACGTTGTGTAAAGCGTGACAAATTTCGGGAGTTGTGGTCTTCCCTGTACTTTTGAATGATTGAAGAAATGCACCATCATACTGGTTTTATTGATGCAGGGCTATATTTCACCCGGCCAGGACTCTTTGGCGTTACAAAATGCAGCCGATTCTTCTGCAACGATTAAAAAGTATGGACCATTTACCGGGCGGCAATGGTTGGTGGGCGGACTTACCGGTGCCGCGTACGGAGCTTCCCTTCTTATTCTGAATGAAGCCTGGTATAAGCAATATAAGAAGACAGGATTCCACACATTTAATGACAGTCGTGAATGGTTACAGACAGATAAGGTTGGTCATGCCTGGTCGGTTTACCATACCAGCAGGTCTTTCACAGCTTTATGGAAGTGGGCCAGGATACCGCATCGCAATTCTGTGATGCTGGGGACCTTCAGTGGTTTCAGCTATTTAACCGTGGTAGAGTTCCTGGATGCTCATACGGAACGCTGGGGCTGGAGCTGGGCTGACATGGGAGCCAATGCCTCGGGAGCGGCGCTGTTTGCCGTGCAGGAACTCGCCTGGAAAGAGCAAAGAATCGGAATAAAATTCTCAGCGCACAAATCCTCATACCCTAGCGAATTGCAGGCGAGGGTCAATGATCTTTATGGTACTTCACTACCCGAATTATTACTGAAGGATTATAATGCCCAAACTTACTGGCTGAGTTTTAACCTGGCTGACTTTACAAAGAGCAAGCGCTTACCACCCTGGCTGAACCTGGCTGCCGGTTACGGTGCAGATGGCCTTTTCGGTGGTTTTGAAAACCGGGGTTTTGACAAAGATGGTAATATAACATTTGACCGGCGCGATATTCCACGAAGGCGTCAGTGGTACCTGGCTCCGGATATAGATTTTACCCGTATTCCAACAGGAAGCAAAACACTGAAAACGGTTTTCTTTTGTCTCAATGCCGTAAAGCTTCCCACGCCGGCACTGGAATATTCTAATGGAAAAATCCGCGGCCATTGGTTACATTTTTAATTCCAGGGAAAAATTCACGGAATAAAAGCATTGTCCCGTAATTGACTTCTTCATGCCAGGTAAGCCTTCATTTCATTACTGCTGACTTCAACAAAAATGTGTTCCTGTAACGTAGTGGCGATCGACAGTCCCACATAATCAGTTTGTACCGGGAATAGTTTATGGCTTCTTTCCACCAGCACAAGCGTTTGAATTTTTTTGGGGTAGTGCAGGAGAAAAGGCTTCAGGGCATACATCATGGTTTTGCCGGTATTGGCCACGTCATCCACCACGATCACCACTTTGCCTGAAATATTCAGTTGCTTGTCCAGGCGTGGTTCCAAGGGATCTTTTTTATTGAGCCTTATGGAAACATATTGCGTGGAGAGCCCGGCCAGGTTGGCCAGTTCGCGGATCAGGTGTTTTGCCACCACCTCGCCATTACCATTGATGCCGGCAATGACCAGGTCTTTTTCTTCATTATTCTGTTCCGCCACCTGAAGGGCCATCCGCCTGATTTTTCGCCGGATCACCGCTTCGTCCAGCACGCAATTCCTCTTTTGTATACCTGATTCCATTTAACACCTATTTTTACAGGGCTTTAAATTAGCAAATCTATTATGCAGTTGGCACAACAAATTCTCTTTGTTCTCCTCGCAGGTATTGCGGTATGGCTGTTTGTAAAAAAAGCAAGGTTCATCAGGAGGAATATAAACCTGGGACGTGAAGAAAAATTTGAAGCCGATCCCGCACGCTGGCGAAATGTTCTGCTGATGGCTTTCGGGCAGAAACGCATGTTCGACAAACCACTGGTGGCCATCCTGCACTTCCTGGTTTATGGAGGATTTATCATCATCAACATTGAAATCCTGGAAATTATTCTTGATGGAATATTCGGAACCCACCGGCTCTTTGCACCCTACCTGGGTAATGCTTATACATTTGTCATCAATTTTTTCGAGATACTTGCTTTCCTGGTGCTGGCTTCCTGCGTTATTTTCCTCTTCCGCCGCAACACCGTAAAAGTTCGCCGCCTGAATATGCCGGAGCTAAAAGGCTGGGCTGGAAGAGATGCTAATTACATCCTGATTTTCGAGATCGTGCTGATGTCCCTATTCTTGATCATGAATGCTTCCGATAAAGCATTGCAGGTACGCAGTTACGGTCATTACGGTGAAGTGCAAACAGCCGACTTCTGGATTTCCGGCCTCATCACGCCCCTGTTTCAAAACCTGGGCACCGGCACACTGGTTGGCATTGAACGTGCTGCCTGGTGGCTCCATATAGCAGGGATTTTTGTATTCCTGAATTACCTGCCTTATTCAAAACACCTTCATATTATTCTAGCTTTCCCGAATACCTACTATACCTGGCTGAAGCCACAGGGTAAAATGGTCAACATGCCCGAGATCCAGCAGGAAGTACTTTATGCCATGCAGCCCGAAACGGTTCCAACTGACGGATCAACTGAAGCACCCAAAAAATTTGGTGCAAAGGATGTGACGGACCTGAGCTGGAAAAATCTCCTGGATGCTTATACCTGTACGGAATGCGGACGTTGTACGGAAGCCTGTCCCGCCAACCAGACGGGTAAAAAACTCAGCCCCCGCAAGATCATGATGGATACCCGCGACCGGGTGGAAATAGTAGGTACCAATATCGATAAGAACGGCAGTTTCCAGGATGATGGTAAAACCCTTCTTCATGATTTTATTACCACTGAAGAACTTTGGGCCTGTACTTCCTGCCAGGCTTGCGTGCAGGTCTGCCCGGTATTGATCAATCCACTGCATATCATCAACCAGATGAAACGGTACCTGGCCCTGGAGGAAAGTAACCAACCCGGTGAATGGAACGGGATGTACAGCAACATTGAAAACAATTTTGCCCCCTGGAAATTCAGTCCTGATGAGCGGGATCGATGGGTTTCGGAAATGCAGGGAGGTTAGGAATATTGAACAGGGAACAAGGAATACTGAATGTTGAAGGGGAAGTAAAAAGTAGGAGGAAAATGTTTAATGTGTCAGTGAGGCTTTCGTAAGGCGCTTCGCTTTGAGCTTTGCGTCTTTGCGGTTGCCTTTTCTTTAAACCGCAAAGCCGCATAGCCCGATGCCCATTCCCTAATTCCCAATCCCTATCTTTGAACCATGGGTCAATACTCCATGGGCGATGCCATCCGCCAGTTCCTGCAGCAAAGCCGCCTGAAAGGTTCAATCCAGGCGCTCCAGATCGAAGAGGTCTGGGAAAAAGTAATGGGCAAAACAATTTCACGCTACACCGATAACCTGAAAGTGATCAACAAGACCCTTTTCATCACTACTTCCGTAGGCCCGCTGAAACAGGAACTTCTTTACCAGAAAGAAAAAATAAAGCTTCGGGTAAACGAAGCTTTGGGAGAAAGAGTTATTGAGGAAGTGGTCATTCAATAATCCCAGGGATAGCCTTGTCTTTTGTGCGATGCGCCGGAGAAAGCGGTTGTGCGTTTGTGCAACGCTTCCTGCACCACATCCTGCGCTGATACCACACCTTTAAATTCAAACCGGTCAAAAATGGCGAGGTGCTTTACATGATAACGCTCCATGAGCTGCATGCAGTAATCCAGCGAACTTTCGGATGTGGCAACCGGCAGGCTCCTGCTCATAAACTCTTTTACTTCGATCTTATTTAAGGGCCTGTTGTCAAAAAGGACCTTGCCCGCAATATCGTGATCGGAGATAATTCCCTGGAACCGGCTGTTTTCAAATACAATAAGAAAATCAACATTTTCACACGACATCTGGTACAGGGCATCACTGACAAGACAATCGGAAGATACCGTGTTGAACTGTGGGAATTTGCGGTCCAATACATCAGCTACTTTTTCCATAGAAAGTTTTTTTTGGATGTGAACGTATTGGTGGTTACGTGGTGGTGGCTGCTGTATTCAATTTACGCAATCTTTAAAATACCGCAAGCGCAGCCGTAAAATTTTTATTAACGGAGGCGCACACGCGGATCAACCAGTCCGTATAATATGTCGGCGAGAATATTGACAAGAATAAAAAAGGTTGCTGATACCAGTACTGATCCCATGACCACAGGGAAGTCCAGTTTTTCCAATGCATCAACCGTTACTTTTCCAATACCCTGCCAGCCGAAGATCCATTCAATAAAAAAAGCACCGGCGAGTAATTCAGCAAACCAACCGGTAATGGCGGTAATCACGGGGTTCAGGGAATTTCTTAAACCATGCTTCCAGATCACGGCGCTTCTGCCCAGGCCTTTTGCATAAGCAGTTCTTATATAATCCTGGTCCAGTACATCCAGCATGGCGCTCCTGGTTAATTGCGTGATGATAGCAAGCGGCCGGATACCCAGGGTGATAGCAGGAAGTATAAGATTCTGAAGGGTCAGCCGCCTGGTTCCGTTCATATCAATTTCAAACCAGCTGCCGGTAATGTGCAACCCGGTGTAACCCGTGAGTACAAAACCAAACAGGTAAGCCATGATGATGCCCATAAAAAATGATGGTGCTGAAATACCAAGGATGGAAGTAAATACAGCTCCTGTATCCAGCCAGGTATTATGCCGCACAGCAGCGAGTACGCCCAGCGGAACGCCGATAAGGACTGCAATAAACATGGCGGCAAAAGCCAGCAGCAAGGTTCCGGGCAGTGCTTCCATCAGGATGGTGGCCACCGGTTTTTTGGTCTGGTACGAGGTGCGCAGGTAAGGAAGCTTAAGGGCGAATTTCTGATCACCACCTGCAAAAAATCCCCTCAGTTTTTTCTTTTCTATTTCTTCGGTTGAATGTACCGCCAGCGGTGAAATATCATTGAGGTAGAGCACAAACTGTTTCCATTTCGGCTGATCGAGGTACAGCTCTTTACGGATCACTTCCTGTGTGGCCTTATCCCCTGTCTGTCCCATAACCAGTCGCGATGGATCTCCAAATCCCTGGAACAAAAAAAACACAAGCACCACTACCCCGGCCAAAACCAGGAAACCATAGAGTATTTTTCTTGTGATAAAGCGCAGCAAGGTCAGATATTATTTAAGGAGTGAGATGTTTCCGGATGCCTTCCAGGTTACGATAACTGTATTTACCCGCTACCACCCCTTTCTTCAAAAAATAAACTGAGGGATCGGTACGGGCAGCCGTTTTAATGGGCGTATAATCGCTATTGAAAACCTGTATGCTGCTGTCGGCACCTTGTTGTTGCAGGGACGCCAGCGCCACCGGTAATGATGTTGCGGTAACCAGGTAAACCGGTAAACGATCTCCTGTTTCTTTTTTAAATAGGGAAACTTTATCCAGAACGCGTCCTGCATTTTTTATGTCCAGTGAAAAAATCAGCACGCATTGCGGCTGGTTTAAAATAATGTCTGTTGAATCCGTGCCGGTTGCACCCCGCAGCGTAAAGCCTTTAACCAGGGGCACCGCGTTCCCCTTTCTAACCAGTTTATCAATGCGGTCCACGTAGGTGTACGTTCCAAAGTCGGCAGGCAATTCTTCCGGGGCCCATTCAAAACGTTTTCCGTCCTTTTCATAAATATAGCGGATGGCGGTACTGTCCTGGATGGCGTTCGCAGGAGGCCTGATCGCTTTATTGATGTCGGCCCCTTTTTTAAATGGAAGGCAATCGGCTAACGGCAGGTAATTGAGTACATACCATTGAAGCAGCAGTGTAACCAGCAGCGTGGACGTCAGAATAATGGACGAAGTACGCGTGGAAAGAACCGGTTGCAGGTAGCGTTGCCCGGCAAGCAATATACCGATGAGCACCAGCAGCACAATGTCTTTTATGAATGATGTTGCCGGTGTAATGGGGATACAATCTCCAAAGCATCCGCAGTTGGTGAACTTGCCCGACAGGTAGGCATAACCTGTTAGCCAGGTAAAAAAGATCATCAGCGCCAGCAGGAGGTACAAAATAAATTTCTTTTGCCAACTCAACAGAAGCGCCACCCCTGCCGCAATCTCCAGCGTGATCATAAATACGGAAAGCGCCACGGAATGCTGGTGCAGGAAATCGAACAGGTTAATGAGAGTTGGATTCAGGAAAAAATCCCTGGCCAGCAACTCTCCATTCCAGAGCTCGAAGTATTCTTCCATTTTATAAGCAAGGCCTAAGGGATCGTTGGCTTTCACCAGCCCGGAAATCACGAACAGCACGCCCACCAGTACCTGTATGATCCGCACAGGAATGCTCATACGCGTGTCTTTTTTTCTTCCATCATGATGAGTGCAAAAACAGAGTAATTGATCATATCGTAATAATTAGCGTCCAGACCTTCGCTGACCAGCGTTTTTCCTTTGTTCACCAGTATCTGCCGCATGCGTTGCAATTTCATAAGGATCAGGTCAGCGAAACTTTCATCACTCATGTTCCGCCAGGCTTCTCCGTAATCATGATTCTTTTGCTGCATTAAATCATGTGCCGCTTCAAAATACTTCCCGTATAATCTTTCTGCTTCGGAAACCTGCAATTCTTCGGGATCCGTTTCCTTTAGTTCCAATTGAATTAACCCGATCACCGAATAATTAATGATGCCGATATATTCACCAGGGATGTCATCACCAATTTTTTGCGATCCTATATCCTGGATGGTGCGGATGCGCTGTGCTTTTATATAGATCTGGTCTACCACGGAGATGGGGCGGAGCACCCGCCATGCCGTACCGTAGTCTTTTGTTTTTTTCAAAAAAAGGTCCCGGCAGCGTTCGCGGATACGGTTGTATTGTTCAAGGGTGTTTGCAGCCATGCTTTCTCTTTATATCCTACATTAGCTTCAAAAGTAACAAACAAGCACTAATGTTTTCGATCAACTGCGCCGGGCGTTTATTGGTTCTGGACAAGCCCATAGTTATGGGAATTATTAATACAACGCCTGATTCATTTTATGCGGGCAGCCGTGAAAAGGAAATGGGTGCCCTGCTATCCAAAGCAGAAGGGATGCTGGAAGATGGTGCAGCCATACTTGATATTGGTGGTCAAAGCACCCGGCCCGGGAGCACGCCGGTTCACCCTGAAGAAGAAAGAACCCGGGTTTTACCGGCTATAGAAGCTATTTGCCGGCGTTTTCCAGAAGCTATTGTTTCCGTGGATACCTACTATGCACCTGTTGCGGAAGGTGCCATTGCAGCAGGTGCTTCCATTGTCAATGATGTCAGTGCCGGAACACTGGATCCGGGATTGTTGCCTCTTGTGGCAAGAAGTGGAGTTGCTTACGTATTGATGCATATGAAGGGCCATCCGCAAACCATGCAGGAAGCACCGCGATACGAAGATGTGGTAACCGAAGTATTTGATTTTTTAAGTTATAAAATCCGGGAACTCCGCGAACTGGGAATACATGATATCATCGCCGACCCGGGGTTCGGTTTTGGTAAAACGATCGCGCATAATTTTACCTTATTAAAGAATTTATCTTTTTTTCGGCATCTGGATGTACCTGTGCTGGCAGGACTTTCGCGTAAAGGCACCGTTTACCGTACATTAGACGTAACACCTGAAGAAGCACTGAATGGAACAACCGTTGTGAACACCCTGGCATTGATGAATGGTGCCGGCATACTGCGTGTTCATGATGTAAAAGAAGCCGTACAGGCGATTCGCTTACTGGACGCTTATGACCAATAAAAAAGCAGCTCTTTTATAAGCTGCTTCTTCCCCATCCACTCACACACATGTGCACGTATATAAATGGTATAGGTTTAATAAGGATCCGGATGATGACTATTTGGTAATGGTTATATATTGTACGGCTGAACGGTTGACAAAGGCCTGCGGATCAAATGGATCTTGGACTAAAAACGGGACCCTTTTTTCGTGATGAAAAAAGCCCGTCGGTTAGACGGGCTATAAAATTCGGTTAAAAATCTGATATAAAGATCAGCGGCCTCCGCGGGTAGTATCAATCGAACCCGGGCGCTGCTCCTGTGCTGGAGGCTGATCGGTTATATCTTCAATTTCAATTTCAAACATCAGGATCTCATTTGGCTGAATGGCCGGAGGGCTTCCCATGGGACCGTAACCCAGCATGGAAGGTATAAAAATGCGGCCTTTTCCACCTTTCCGGAACTGCATAACGCCATCCTCAAATCCTTTGATGGATCCGCCCATTCCAATCTGCAGCGGGTATACAGGCTTTTTTCCGTCCATATTGGAATCAAATTCAGCCCCCTGAAGGTTCATACCCCGGTACCGGATATGCGAAAATTTACCGCTTGCAGGCGCAAGCCCCTGGCCCGGATTCTGTACCTCCACGTAAGTGCCCAATTCTGTTTTTTTGGCCTTGATATTATTTTTTGCAAGGTAGTCTTCAATGATTTTCTGATCGGCCTGGATCTGCTGCTTTACTTTGGGTTCCGCCATAAAACGGGTCATCATTTCCTTATCCCTGTCTGCCTGTGCCAGTTCAGCATTTTTAAATACCCCGAGTATCCGTACGGTTGTAATGATATTATCACCTTTTTTTAAGGTTGTATCTGAAGCCAGCTCTGGTCTTTTCGCTTTAAAAGTGTCAACCGATTGCACAAAGTACAGGCTGTCACCCGTTTTCACAGACGGAAGTACTTCCATCAGGTTTTCTGCAATCTCGTAGCTGGGCTGGGCCGTTTGCGTGGTTTGCACCTGCATGTACTGGGGTATCTGGTCGTAGCTGCTGAATTTTACGCTGTCACCGATCTTCTGAACAACATGAAATTTGACAATGTTTCCCTGCTCAATCTTATCGCCAGCTTTTCCCGGGAACACTTTATAAGCAATTCCGCCTTTTGTTTTTTTAAAGTCAATGTTGTTACACGCCAGGGTCAGCAACATCACAGATGCTATTCCCATGGCCAATTTAATTTCGCGCATTGTTTATGGATTGTTTATTGTAAAAGCGAACTATTCTCTTCAATTGCCTGTTTAAATTTCTGGATGGTCTCCTGCATGGAAGCACCATCGCGCCCGCCGGCTGCATTGTAATGCCCGCCCCCGGCAAAATACTTACGGGCAAATGTATTGCAATCAAAACTCCCCTTGCTCCGGAACGACCATTTTCGTTCTTCATCCCGGTCAATCACCAAACCAACCAGCTTTATTCCCTGGATCGATAAAGGATAATTGACCAGTCCCTCGGTGTCACCCGTTTTTATTTCGTATTTGAGCAGGTCGGCGCGGTTAACGTACACAAGCACCGTATTCAGCAGGTAAAAGATTTCCATCCGGCTGGTCAGCACATGACCCAAAAAGCGGAGCCTGTTCTCCAGGAAATTATCGTACAGGGCCTCATGCACTTTTGTGTGCTCCAGTCCCTGCTCTTTCAAGGCCGCTACCATATGATGCACGGAAGCATGGGTGGAGGAAAAACGGAAAGAACCCGTATCTGCCACCACCCCGGCGTATAGACATTCGGCTACGAAAAGATTGATCAGGCTTCTGTGACCGGAACCCGTAATAAAATCATATACCATTTCACAGGTAGAGCTTTTGGAAGTTAAGGATACACCATACTGGAATGAAGGGGTATCAGGTTCCTGGTGATGGTCGATGAGGATTTTGGTACAGGTAAGTGATGCCAGTTTCGGCTGCATTCCCTTTGTTCTTCCAAAGTGATTATAATCGAGGCAGAACAACCAGTCCGCTTCATCAAGGATCTTGTCGGCCTCTCCTTTCTGGAGCTCATAATCCAATACCTTCTTTGTTCCTTCCATCCAGTCGAGCCAGCGGGCCCAGTTGGTGGGCGATATAACCGTAACGTTATGTCCGAACTGAACCAGGAAATGATACAGGCCGAGTGCGGAGCCCATGGCGTCCGCATCCGGTTTCTGGTGCATGGTTACAACGATGTTTTTCTTACCGGGCAGTTGCCCGTATATCTGGTCAATAGATTGCATGGAAGGCGCGAAGATAGGAAAAGACCAAAGACGAGGGGAATATCGAACAAGGAACAAGCCTGTCCCGCTAATTGCGGGGGAATGTTGAATGTTGAAAGGATAAAAATGTTCAATGTTCAATTTTCAATGCTCAATTTGTCAATGGCGGACGTCTCCGTGCCATCCGTGCAATCCGTGATCAACTTTGCGCCTTTGCGGTTCCAATGAAAGGCCTACTTTTGCCGCGAAAAATAAATACGATGACCAACAGAACGTTTACCATGATAAAGCCCGATGCCATGAAAAATGGACATGCCGGCGCTATTCTCGATAAGATCATTAAAAGCGGCTTCCGCATTGTGGCCCTGAAGCAAACCAGGCTTTCTTCCCAAAAAGCAGGCGAATTTTACGAGGTGCATAAGGAAAGACCGTTTTACGGTGAACTGGTATCCTTCATGAGCAGTGGTGTTATCATTGCCGCCATCCTGGAAAAAAACAACGCGGTGGCTGATTTCAGGAAACTGATCGGGGCTACCGACCCGTCTAAGGCAGAAGAAGGAACCATCCGCAAACTGTTTGCAAAATCAATGGGCGAAAATGCCGTGCACGGCAGCGACTCGGATGAGAACGCGCAAATCGAAGGAAGCTTTTTCTTTTCGGGCCTCGAGCAATTCTGATCCCGGAAAGTGTCGTACATAAAAAAAGCTGAATCGCCTGAGACGGTTCAGCTTTTTTATTGTCCGAAATAAATATCAGATCTCTTTTGTGCGCTTGCGGATCATTTCATTTTTTACCGGCTCCACCTTGTAGCCCGCCTTGCGTAAAAGATTGATCACGCCCTTGTCACCGGGAAGATGACCGGCACCCACAGCAATCACGAGACTGCCCTTTGGCATCAGTTCTTCCAGTTTCCTGACCCAGTTACTGTTCCGGTTGTACAGCAGCAGGTTGTTGAAATTGGGCAGCCCTTCCTGTTCTTTTTGAGTCAGTGTTTCCAGTTTTTTCAGTTCCTGGTTTCGATAGGCATCGGTGAGTTGCTTTAATTCTTGTTCACTGGCTTCTTTATCCTTATCTGCGTCTTCCACGATTTTCAACAGTTGTTTGGCCTGGAGCTTATATGGGATAGAATCAAAAATGCTCAGCTGGTACCCAACTGTTTCCAGGCCTTTGATCTCACGGCTGCTTTTCTTTGCTTCTTTCATGATCAGTTGCTCCATGGCAACGGGATCATCGCAGCCCATACTTCCTTCCATGAGTGTAGTAGCGGCCAGCATTGGCTTATAGGTTTCAATCATTGAAAAGGGAAGCAATCCTCCCTTGGCATTAAAGTATTTTTTTACCTTCTGGTACTCCTCACCGGTCAGCAGGTCTGCCAGGGTGGTGTCGTTGCGCATTTTCATATGCCTGAGTGCACCCATCATTTCTAGGATATTATCCATATCCAACTCAAGGTATACCCGGTCGGCATTGTGAATGGCAACCTTCAGGCTGTCGCTCAGCTCAATATCTTTTGAACAAAGCATGTGGATGGTGCCAAATAAATAGGAAGGCTTAGCCAGGTTTTTACCGGAGATTTTCCAGAGCAGCGTATTGTTGGAAGACTGGGCCCATCCGTTCAATCCCAGTACCGAAAGCAGGGTAACCCACAGAATCTTTTTCATGTATTTGTTTTTAGAGGTCAGATTTACGCCGGGTGACCACCGGACCGGATACCAGATATCATGCAGCTGGTTCACCCTGTAAATTACGGTGCAAACCGGGTACCTTGAGGTCCTGTTTTAATATTTAACAGCTACCGGTAAAAGATTTCCGTCCAGTGCCGCGCAAACCGGGTTCCCCACGCCACTTCCGTTTCATGGGGCCAAACAGGCCAGCCCAGTTCCTGCTTTACCGCCAGCAGGGGTAAATTTACACCCGCGCCCAGGGCCGATACAATGGTGCCCTGTACCCTTGGGTTAATCTCCAATAAAAGTGGTTTGCCGGAAGAGGAACGCTTTACCTGGATACCTACATTTCCATGAAGCCCCAGCGCGGAAATGATATGGCTGCAATACGATATAATTTCCCGGTCATGTACAAAACATCCCCGGACGCTGATTCCATTTACTGAACGTTCACGGGTACGGGGTACAATTAAAACGGCTTCACCTTCTTTTGCCAGGCAGTCCACTGAATATTCTTCCCCGGGCAGGTATTCCGAAAGGAGGAGTTCCGGGAATGGTTTTGCGGTAAGAATCTCCAGAATATGCGGGTAAGTAATGTGGGTACTCCATGGCTTTTCAAAAAACAACTGGTCCGACTCATCAAGGCTATCCGCCACAACCCGGAAGCCCCGGCTTCCATTGGAACGTGTTGGCTTAAAACAGAAAGGATGTTCCGGGTAACCCAGGTCAGTAGCGGCTTGCTTAAATTCCGGTAGTGATGTTACAATATGGAAGGCCGGTACTTCGATCCCCTTTTCTGAAAGGTATTTATAGCAGGCACCTTTATCGTTTGACAATTCAATGGACTCCTTTGAAGAAACCAGGACGGCTATCCCTTGGCGGATAAATTCTTCTTTACTTTCCGACAGGGGCAACAGCTCACGCGTGACCAGTGGCAGTACCAGACCTGCTTTTTTTTCACGGCACACACGGAGCAATGTTTCTGCAAACAAAGGATCGTCGCCCGAAGGGATTTGAACAAATGAAGGAATGATATGCCGGCCGATTGCGGCAGGATCTTTATCGGCAATTACGAGGCTGATGCCGGGGTGCTGTTGCAGGCATTTGATGATACCGGCTGCACCGGGCGCGCCTCCTCCTGTCATCAATACGTGCAACTGCTGGTCCGCCACTAAGCAAAACTGGGTTGAGCCATACGTTGATAAATAAGTTCAACCAGAGGCTCGTATTGACCTTCCAGTTTACGGAAGATAATCTTCCGGTAGCGACCCGATTTGAGTTGGATCTTAAGGTAAACTTCGAGCCCTGCCGTATCGGGTATCACTTCAACACCCACAATATTCCGAAGTTGAATGCGTGAAGCATAACTACTTTGGAATAAAAATTCATACAGATCAGGAAGACGTAAAACAAACAGGAATCCCCATAGTACAGCACCCGCATAACCCCTGGGGTTATCCCGCATCAGGTTCATAATAAAAAGCAACAGGGGAGCCGCGAGCAGTAAGATTTTCCAAAAAGCCGTTTCGTCAAGAGGCGTTTTTATATTTTTGAAATATAGATTATCTCTCTCAATAACCACTTTTCCGTTGGAAGAAATAAATTCCTGTTTCATACGAAAAGGTTGTTTTTTTAAAGTTACTGAACAACCGCTTCTTCGCCATAAATCTGCCCTTTAAATTTCAGGGACGGTGATGGAAGGAAAGGGCCAAGATTTAAACTGTTCCATTTTTCATCCACGGTTTTTATAGTGGCATCATCCGATACAATGATATTCGGCCAGTCGCGCTGGAAGTTGTCAAACTCCTTTGTTTTGATGGTCCCGTCCAGCCCGAGGCAGGAAAAGATCTTATCATCATGCTGTATAGCAGGTCGCTGAACCAGGTTGTAATCACGCTTGGGATCAAGGTTGTTGCACAAACGCCAGAGTGATACGCCGAGGTCACCGGCATCAACGGTATGCTCAACATAGAGGATCATTTTGATACCTTCCACTTCAGCCAGCGCACATACACGTCCATGCAGTTCACGCACATGACCTTTACGGCCCTTTTTTACGGAGATGACCAGCACTGGAATTTCTTTTGCCAGCAGCGATGTATTAACGGAATGGATCTCTGTAAAAAGACTTTTTAATGTTTCGGAAAGTCCATCAGGGGAAGGCATTTCAAAAAAGTGGCTTTCATCTTTTTCTTCGTCAAACTTACATGTACCGTCAATGCACATTTTTCCGCCAAATCCCAGCTTGCTGCAGCTGTGGTCCAGTACATCCATAGGACCTTGCGAAAAATACACATCGGAGGCTGGATCCAGGTTTTTAAAAACATACCGGGCCAGTGCTTCGTAATCCTGGATTTTTATATGCTCGTCACCCAGTACCAGGATCTTATTGAACATCATCTGGCCGGCACCCCACATGGCATTCATTACCTTTTGTCCCTGGCCCGCATATTCTTTTTTTATCTGCGCAATAACCAGGTTATGGAACACACCTTCCACCGGCATATCCATGTCGGTTATTTCGGGAATCATGGTCATTTTCATGGGGGCCAGGAAGATTCTTTCGGTTGCTTTTCCAAGCCAGGCATCTTCCTGCGGCGGTATACCTACAATGGTTGCCGGGTAAACCGCGTTGCGTTTATGGGTAATTGCCGTAATGTGAAAACGCGGGTACCAGTCGGGCAGTGAATAATAACCGGTATGATCACCGAAGGGTCCTTCCCAGATCAATTCATCCGACGGATCTACATATCCTTCAATCACGAAGTCCGCATCGGCAGGTACTTCAATTTCTGGTTGCGTAATACATTTCACCAGTTCCACTTTCCGCTTGCGGAGGAAACCGGCGAGCATGTATTCATCTACATTTTCAGGCAAAGGCGCTGTAGCCGAATAAGCATATACCGGGTCACCGCCCAGGGCCACCGCTACCGGCATCCGTTTATCCAGCTTCTTGTATTCGTTGAAATGTTTGGCTGATACTTTATGCTTATGCCAGTGCATACCAGTGAGTTGCGGCCCGAAAACCTGCATCCGGTACATGCCTACATTCCGTGCTGCCGTATTGGGATCTTTTGTATGAATGACGGGAAGGGTTACAAAGGGTCCGCCGTCCTTTGGCCAGCAGGTGATGACCGGCAGCTTTGTAATGTCGGCTTCTTTTCCCTGCAACACTACCTGCTGGCATTCGCCCCTGCCGCTTTTTACTTTCGGCATCCAGGAGGCAAACTGTCCCAGCCGGGGTAACAACTTTAATTTATCAAGGATACTTTCTTTCGGTGAAGACAGGAGGTGAAAAAGTCCCTCAATTTCTTTTGCAACATCATCGAGGTGGTTAACGCCCAGCGCCAGGCACATTCGCCGTTCACTTCCGTAAGCGTTCATTAAAACCGGGAAATCGTAACCGGTATTTTGAAAAAGCAAAGCCTTTCCCCCACCCGGTGTTTTGCTGATGCGGTCCGTGATCTCCGATATTTCCAGGTGAGGATCCACATAGGCGTCAATCCTGATGAGCTCTCCTTCCTTTTCCAGTACCTCTATGAATTGCTGCTGATTTTTAAAAGCCATGACGGTGCAAAGTTATCATGGAGGAACAAAAGAAAGAGGTTAAAGTTGATCACGGATTACATGGATTGGATCACGGATTACGCGGATTGTATTGCGGATTTCGCGGATAGGGAAAAACAGATCACGGATGGCACGGATCAGCACGGATTAGGGGAACAGATCACGGATTACACGGATTAGCACGGAATGTTGGCTGACGCAGGGAGGAATGCCCGCAACCGCAAAGTCGCAAAGGCTTTGCGTCTTTGCGGTTTAACTATCAGCGATTATCGTGGAACTACAGGACATCCGTATTTACCACGGCGGGCACTGAAGCTGTTGCCTTCGCCACCAAGGCGGATGGTTAAATGAAGCCCGGAAAAATAATACCAGTCTTTATACGTCGCTGATCCTCGCTGGTCGCCTTTGGATGGATAAACACCCAGGCTGCCGGGAACCTCATCACCACGGAACGCCAGGTCAACCGCCTGCGGCCCACGGGCCGTAAGCAGTTCTGTAGGATCCGCATAATTGGAGGAAACATCATCCAGGTAATCAGTAAATAATTTACGCAAGCCTACTTCAAGGCCCAGGTGTACCGTTTCGTTCAGCGCATATTTTAAGCCGCCACCAAACGGAAGTGCAACCTGTGTAAGCGAGTACGGTTTGCGATCAGGGTATTGTTCCAGCGCCTGGCCTTCCGTGCTCAGCGGTTTTAGGAAAACCTTGTTACCGGATTGGTCATACGTATAGGGATTCATATGGAAAACGGCCACGCCACCAAACACGTAAGGTGACCAGCGCATATTGGACAGATTAAAAACCGTGTATTCACCACGCAAACTCAATTCCGTGATCCCGCTTTGAAAACTCAGGTTCCTGTCGCGCAGGTAATATTTATTACTCAGGCTGTCTGCTCCCGCTACTCTTGCAAAGGTGAGCCCCGCGCGCAACGCCAGCCGTTCACTGAATTCATATCCGCCCGTAAATCCAAGTGCAAAGCGGGGCGATTGGTAGGGTTTGTCCGTCAGGTCTCCCATGTAATTGGAAATTCCGGAAAAAACACCAACCTGTACCTGGGCTATGGATTGCAGCGTGATAAAAAATACAGGAAGCAAAAGAAGTTTACGCATTGGGGCGGTTTATGGCGTCATTTGCAAATTTAAGGCCGTTTTTAAAAAGGCTTTAACCTTATTAAGGAACCATCCACGATGCCTTTTCCGCCTGTGTAACGGTTTTGCCCATGCATTCATTGTCCCTTATTTTTAGCGTTTAAAATGATCCCTGCTATGCGCACTATAATGTATCCTGTTCTTCTTGTCTTTCTTATTCCCGGCTGTATCAACCAGAACAAATCTTCCCGTAATGAAACAAACCCAAGAGATATCCTTACTGCCAACAGGGACACAACCGTAGATCCTTCCCAGAACTTTTTTATGTACGCCAATGGCGGGTGGATCAAAGCGAACCCAATCCCGGGCGACCAATCGAGCTGGGGCATCGGCCATGCAGTGCAGGAAGAAATTTATCTCCGGCTGCGGTCCATCAATGAACAGGCACCCACTGCTCCTTCCGGTTTAGAGCAGAAGATCGGCGCTTTCTGGGCCAGCGCCATGGATACGGTCTCCATAGAAAAACAAAAGCTGGATCCTATTGCCCCGGAGTTAAAAGCCATTGACGGCATCCGTGACCTGAAAACACTGGCTCATGTAGTGGCTGACTTTCATTCAAAAGGAATCGGCGGATTGTATAATGATGCGGTTTACCAGGATGCGAAAAAAAGTGATGTAATGGCTTATTACCTCTCGCAGGGTGGGCTTGGATTACCGAACCGTGATTATTATTTCAATACGGATGCCCGTACCCAGAAAATCCGTACGGCATACAGTGTTTTTGTTGCCGATATGTTCCGGCTACTGGGCGATGATGCGGAAACCGCAAAGCGTAAAAGCGAAGAGCATATAAAAATGGAAACCCGCCTCGCGCAATCTTCACGCAAACTGGAAGCGCTTCGTGATGATTACGCCAACTATCATAAATATGCCATCAAAGATTTGTACAAACTCGCACCGGTTATAGACTGGCCCGGTATGCTGGCACGCAAGGGCGTAAAAAATATTGACTCGGTAATTGTGGGACAACCTGAATTTTACCAGGAACTCGGAAAATCGCTGGCCTCGTTTCCCATTGAATCCTGGAAAGATTACCTCCGCTTTCACCTGCTGCGCAGCACCGCCTCTTACCTCGACAGCGCTACCTATCATACATATTTTAAATTCTATGGCACAACCATCAGGGGCATTGAAAAGCCAAAGGTCAGATGGAAGCGGATGCTGGACCTGCAGGATGGTTTGATGGGAGAAGCATTAGGACGGGTATTTGTAAAAGAGTATTTCAACGAGAAAGCTAAAAAGCGTTACTCAGACCTGGTGGAAGAAGTGCGCACCGAGCTCGCGGCCCATATAAAAACACTGGATTGGATGACCGACAGCACCAAACAAAAGGCCTTACACAAATTGTCGGTCATGAAAAAGAAAGTCGGTTACCCCGACAAGTGGAAAGATTTTTCTGCCATGCAGATCGAGCGCGGACCCCTGGTGCGCAATGTACTGCAGGCGAATGCCTGGTGGAACCGTTATGAAATCAATAAACTGGGCAAACCTGTTGACCGTGATGAATGGGACATGAACCCGCAGACCTACAATGCCTATTATAATCCTTCCAATAACGAGATTGTACTTCCCGCCGGCATTTTTACCGTACCGGGTTTCCGCGATGAAGAACTGGATGATGCACTTGTTTACGGATATGCGGGTGCTACTACCATCGGCCACGAGATCACCCACGGTTTTGACGACCAGGGTCGCAAGTATGATGCCTATGGCAACCTCAATGCCTGGTGGAGTGAAAAAGATTCCGTTGAATTTACGCGCAGGGCGCAGGTGATGATCAAACAGTTCAACGATTATGTAGTGGTGGATTCCATGCACATTAACGGTGAGGCAACGATCGGCGAAAATATTGCGGATCTCGGAGGCGCCATCCTGGCATTGGATGCCTTTAAAAAAACAAAGACCTACAAAGAGGGAAAACTCATTAACGGCCAAACACCGCTTCAGCGTTTTTTCCTTGGTTATTCGTTGGGTTGGCTGAATCATACACGCAAAGAAACCCTGGCCGATATGGTCATGACGGACGTGCATTCACCGGCGCAATGGAGGGTGAACGGGCCTTTTGTAAATGTTGATGAATTTTATGAAGCATTTCCGATCAAAGCCGGCTCGCCGATGTACCGCCCTGACAGTCTGCGGGTGCGTATCTGGTAAACGGTAAAACTTTAAAATACTAAAGGCTCATTCTATGTGGGCCTTTTCTTTTGGGAAGAGGTCCCGGAATTCAATACCCAGTCCGGGCGCACCCGATGTATTCACGATTCCACCAGGCGCATATTCTAAACCGGTAGCAATATCTTCTTCCAGTAAGAGGGGTCCGTCTGCATCCATGTAGTCGATCAACGGCACCAGGTGACCGATAGCGGCAGATCCGATCGTGGATTCATTCATGCTGCCGACCATAACTTTCATATCGAGTTCGCGGGCGCGGTTGATCATGCGAAGCGCAGGGGTAATGCCACTGCATTTGGTGAGCTTTATGTTGATGCCATGAAAGTGATCCTTACACAAATCCACATCACTTTCTTTTACGCAGCTTTCATCCGCAATGAGCGGCAATGGAGAATGTTCATACAAAAATTTCATTCCTTCCCGGTCATCCTTTGCCAATGGCTGCTCGATAAATTCCACGCCCAGCTCTTTGAATACACGGATCTTCTCCAGTGCTTCTTCTGCCTTCCAGGCTGCGTTGGCATCGATCCGGAAGATGGATTTTGTATGTTTCCTGAGCTCCTGCATGATCTCAATATCCATGTCGGTACCCAGTTTGATTTTATAGATCGGCCAGGGCTTTTCCCGGAGCTTCTCCACCATTTTTTCTATCGTGTCAATACCAATGGTATAATCGGTAATTGGATGGTAAACCACTTCACTTTTCCAGAATTCCTTTAATGGCTTTCTTTTCATCTTCCCCCAGAGGTCCCACCCGGCCATATCGAGCGCGCATACCAGGAAAGGATTGGCCGGGTATAGATGGTGCAGGTAATGCCAGTAACGTTCGGGGTCGGTGAAAGCAAACTTTTCGACAAAAACCTTTTTGCGTTCCAGGTCCTGGATCATCTTGTCCACCGTAATGTTGTAATAGGCAATGGCCGGCGCTTCTCCATAACCCTTATGGCCCAGGTGTTCCAGTTCCACCACCAGGCTTGGCTGGTGTGTTTTCGTTCCCCGCGAAATGCCAAATGGATAACGGAATTTAAGGTTGTATGAGCGGTAGGTTAGTTTCAAGACCGATTTGAGATTTGGAGATTTGGAGATTTAAGATTTATGAAGAAGTTTATCATTTGACGTATACTACGATAGCGGGAGCCTCTTTTTTTATATTCAAGATTGAAGATTTAATTTTTGTGTAAGAGGGTTTATGAGTTGTTGATTTTGATGATAGCAAGATGCCTGTTTTTACTATTTAAGATTTAATATTTGTGTAAGAGGTATTCATTTCATTTTTCCTTCCCGAAGCAATATTCCTTATGAATGATCTTTTACCTATAAACCATATGATACCATATTCTATATGCCAGCAGTAGGAATAAACCGAATCCAAACGATCCACAAATCTTGAATCTCCAAATCTTAAATCTTTATCTCACCCTCTCCCGCTGTGCGTTATATAATCCGCCAGTTCTTTATTAAACTCCTTCTCGGTCAGCAGTTCTTCAAGGTTCATGTGCATGCGGTAATTCCAGTAGTGTGCAGGGTTCGCAGGATTATTGATGCGTTCCTCCTGGGGGGCGTTGCGGCGAAGTGATTCGCTCATGCCCAGGATATCCTGTATCTGGAAAACACTCCACATGGCCGGCGAATACAAATGCTGCAGGATGATGGCCCTGTTGATCCACGGCTCACAGAAATAGGGCGCTGTTCCTCCTTCTCCCAAAACCACATTAAAAAAACGCTGGGTCTTTTCCCGGCTTTCTTCCCACCAACCGCGGATGGTACTCATATCGTGAGTTGAAGGCGTGATCACCGATAAATAAGGAGCATCTTTCGGGTGAAAAAACTCCGTGTGCGGGTTCTTGGGCATCCGCTGGATTTCCAGGCTCAGAATGCCCAGTCCCTTCATGACTTCAGGAACGCAATGCGGCACCATGCCCAGGTCTTCTCCGCAGATCAGCATATTGGTAGAATCCTTCAGGGCCGGAAGCTTTTTCATGGCTTCTTCTTTCCAGAAATGATCCTGGCGCCGGTAGAAATAATCTACATACAGTTCCTTCAGTTTGTTTTTTGTTCCTTCATCCAGCTGTTGAAAAGAAGTGGTCAGGTCTATGAGGATCCGGAAGTGAAACTTTTTACCGCCCGAACCCGGATGCTCATACAGGATCACGTTGGAGATCAGGTCGAGTAAACCCTGGCGGATAAAACGATTTTCTTCCGTGTTGTCCTGCCCTTCAAAGAATTGGGATACAGCACGCTGGTTGGAAAAGTCTTCCCGGAGGCTGAACTGTCCTCCGCCATTTTGCTCCAGGAAGGTGTTGCGTACAAATTCAGCATGTTGCCCGAATTGCAGGGCAAGGACAGACTCCGTTATATAAGGTTTGCAGAAGCGGTCGTAATCAAACCAGATTCCTTTTTCCCCGAACTCAGTAATGTCCAGCGGTAAGGCGGGTATAAAGCGACCCAAGATACCTTCTACGGCATCAACGGGAATACTCCAGATGCGGAAAAAACCAAGGATATGATCAATGCGGAAAGCATCAAAATAATTGCTCATCTGGGAAAACCGGTAGCGCCACCATTCAAAATGGTCTTCTTCCATTTTCTTCCAGTTGTACGTAGGAAAACCCCAGTTTTGTCCCTTGATGGTAAAATCATCGGGAGGAGCGCCGGCCTGCATATCCATATTATAAAGCTGCGGGGCAGTCCAGGCATCGGAGCCGTAGCGGTAAATGCCGATTGGAATATCTCCTTTCAGAACAATGCCTTTTTTATGTGCATATCCCGATGCTTCTTTCAGCTGCTGGTGTAAATGATACTGGATAAAAAAATGAAAAGCGAGGTGGCGGAATGACTTAGACCGTGTTGTTGCCATCCGGTCGATATCTTCCTTTACATACACGGCATTGGTCTTCCACTTTGAAAAATCAGAAGTTCCCCATTTATCCCGGAAGTGACAGAAAGCGGCATAAGGGATCAGCCAGTGCCGGTTCTCTTCAAAAAAGGATTTGTATTCTTCTTCCTCCAAAAAATCCAAAGCATCCAGGTCATACAATTCGCGCAGCACAGCCATCTTGAACTGGATCACCTGTTCATAATCGATTTCCGGAAGGGCATTGAGCTGCTTTTGTTTTTTTCCGAGTGACTTAATGTTATTGCCGTGCTTTTTACCCGCCACTTTGGGCAGGTTCGCATAAATCGGGTGCAGGGCAAAGGCGGATATGGCTGCATAGGGATAAGAATCCCTCCAGGAAAAAGTTGCTGATGTATCATTTACCGGAAGCAGCTGGATCAGTTTCATCCCGGTTTCAACCGCCCAATCCACCAGGACTTTTATATCCGAAAATTCACCGATGCCGAATGAAGTCTTGGTTCGCAGCGCAAAAACGGGAATGGCAATGCCGGCCCCTTTCCAGGAGGAATCAGGCAGGCGCACGAAACCGTCGTGAACCGTTACTTTTTTGCCGGTTATGGAAAACAGGACCCGGTTATCGCCAAGTTCAAAATTTGAAAACTCATCCTTCTTCTCGTTGTAGATACCGTATTTGTAGGCCAGCGGTTCTGAACCTGAAAATTCCAGTTCACCTACCCACCAGTCATCTGTTTTCTGCATGATCAGGGGCTTGTCGGGATTCCAGTTACCCAGGGCCGGCGCGGAGCCCAGCATGCAAAGCACTTCGTTGGATGAAAGCAAAGGCGCTTTAACTCTGAATTGGTAGGTATCGCCCGAACTTCTTTTTATTTTGACCGTTTTCCGGTTTTTCAGCAGGACCTCTTTAAAAGGTGCGGTGCCGAAAGCATTTTCTGTAAAACTGTCATCGTTCCAGGTATCAATAAAAACAAAATCGGATTTTGCTTTGCGCAGGTCCACGAAACGGTCCTTATCCGCATCTTTTTTTACTTCACCGTGTTCGTTGATAAAAATATACCGGTAAGAGAACGAGGTGATTTCTTTAGGGTCTGCATCAAGGGAGGCGTACCAGTAGTCTTCATTCAGGAATTGCATGGGAAGTGCCCGGGCAGGCGCTCCTTTGCCTAAAGAAGGAATATCACCGGTAATAAATAAAGTCTGTCCGAAATGGGTCCGAAACCGCAGGTAAAATTCAAGTTTCATCTATTCAGTAATTAGCAGCTCGTTTTGTTGTGTCATAAAGACACATTCGGCGAAAATAGCAAAAGGTTTTAATGATTGCTATGAAGAATAAGCAGTTAGGGAAAAAAAGAGGTTTCGGAATATGGATTGCCTCTCCTATTTTTGCGCAAAATTCATCTCATGGAAATGAAAAGAAGGAAAAAAGGTTTGTATTGGATCCTGTTTATGATTTCGGTACTGGCCTTGGTTGTGGCCATTTACACGCACTGGCCCTGGCTCACCCTTATTCTTCCTTTCGTGACAACGTTTTTCGTATTAGCAATGGATATCATTTAATATCACAGATTACACGAATTTTTTAGGATTTCGCGGTGGAGAGATAAACAAGATCACGGATTTCAAGAATTGCACAAAATATGCGGAATCATTCCTTTGCTTCCTACCTCAATTACTGATCACAGATTACACGGATGGCATGGATAGAAGATCACGGATTTCACGGATTATGAAAAATGATTCCTGTACGTCCTGCCTCATACTTCCTACCACAATTATTGATCCCGGAATACGCTGATGCCAGATCACGGACCTGTACGCCGCAGCCCCAGCGATGGAGCATGGCACGGATTGTCTCTTCTGCTTCATACTTCATACATCTTACATCATACTTCATACATCATACTTCCTGCTTTAGAAAAGCTTCCTATTTGCGTAGCTGGTGAAGTTGGGTGATCTCATTTTCTGATAGCGCCCTTTTGTATACCCTGAATTCGTCGATTCTACCCTGGAAATAATGAGGTTCTCCCTCAAACCAGGAACCTATGATCAGGGGTGCATCCGCACAAAGATTGAGGCCCGCCTGGTTACTGGATGCCACCAGATTTCCATTGAGGTACGACCGCACAGTATTGCCATCATAAGTTATCGCAGCATAATTCCATCCATTGATAGAAGGAAGGGCAGATCCCTTTACTTCGGGTCCGAAAGCTGTAGCCGTATTGATGTCATCGCATCCTCCAGGTCTTTTCATCTGGTATCGTGTGCCTCCCCCGTTAAAATTCGTCATCAGGCTGAAGGATTGCTTCATGTTGGTGGTCACGTTAAACCGGGTCCGTGAAAGCAATACCATAGAATTGGAATTATAAGGCATAAATTCCATATAAAAAGAAAACCTGCTCAACGTATCAAGCCTGGGCGAGCTGATCTCGACCCGGCTGGTGCCTGTAAGCGTTAGAGACTTTCCACCTTCAAAGTAGCGGTTATTGCCATAGCTGATGTTTCCAAACGAAGAGCTGCTGATAGCGTTGCCACTGGAATCAGCCAGGCTGTTATTAAAAGGCATATACAGCACGAGGTCATTACTTAATGTAGACGGGGTGGCGGTATCCTGGTTAATATTTTTTTTACACGAAAAAAGGGGGATTAGTGCCAGAAGAAAATATAACAGGTGTTCATGTTTCATGGTTATGTATTGCATACACTAAACTAAGAAAAATATTAAGTCAAAACATGTACAGTTTTCTTGCATTGTATTATTGATTTGCTATGAATCATCTTATAGGTCTGTTACCAACACAAAATTATTGATGCAATCAAAAATCTACAGATCTTGTCCAGCAAAACATAAAGCAGTTTATAAAACCGCTAACCAAATATATAGGCCTGCATTGAAACATAGGGAAGACAAAAATGCAAGTTCAGGATTACAATAAAGCGATTTTGCAACTTTATATATTTCTGTTTAGCAGAAAGCAGATCACGGATTACACAGATTGGTGTTTTTGATCACGAACAGACTTTGCGTCTTTGCGGTTAAAGGCAACCGCGAAGGAGCCCAGGGATCGCAAAGGTTATCGATGGTTCGATATGCTTTTTTCCAGTCATTCAGAGCGCAAGCGAAGAATCTGGTACATGTATCTAAAGAACACCTGGTAGCTGGAAAGAAGGGTGAGCGCTAACCCGGTGGCCAGTAGCCCAACACCTGCTGATTTAAAAATGTAAGGCAAGGGTTGGTTGTAGGGATCAAAGCCGTTTTCTTTTTCCGCCTCTATCCTTTCCCTTCCTTTTCTCTCCGTATGCAACCTTTTCCGCCAACCTGTTAAGCAGCGGGCAATGGCGAAGAGACAAAATAAACCGGGATTTTTCTGTCTTCCCTACTGCATGGCAGGCCTTTCTTATTGTGCAGTTCCCGGATTCTTCGCTTGCGCTCTGAATGACTGGAGGGGGCTGATATTGGTTAGGCCTGGCCAAACATTTTGCGATCATCGCGAAACTCTGCCTCTTTGCGGTTGCCTTTCAGCCATGAAGAATGCCAGGTCATCGATATAACAAAAAGCATTGGCCGCACCGTGGGCTAAAAAACCAACTTCCACCTTTCCGTTCCGGATGCGTATGTTTTCTATCGTGATGGTAGTCCAGGTATCATTTTCCCTTTCAATGCGCTGTGTATAAAGCCTTCCACCGCTGCGGGCATACATGTCGAGTTTCGAAAACCCACTGCTGTTCTTTACTTTGGCGGTCAGTGTATAGCGGCCCTTTTTCAATGGTACAAATGGGGTCGACTGGATTTGCTGGAAAACGTTCCGCCTGAAGGGCACCTTATCGCTAATCGCCAGGCTTTTTTCACCGGTAACCACCATCCTGTCGCTTTGCGTATTGTAATAATTCAATACTGGTGAAAGCAGGCTGTCCAGGCTGATGCCAGATCCTTCAAGGATCGTAGTCGTCCAACCGGTTAACTGGAGCTGCACCGGTTTTACGGCACTCGGAATATATTTGCGGTCCGCTTCAAAGCTGCCGTTTTTAATATAATTATTGCCTGGCGCAACGCTCCATTCTCCTGTACGGGCGTCCAGGTTCCAGGCACCAAGCGAATTAAAATAGGGTGTATCCCCTGTAAACGAGACAGGGAACCATTGGTTGTATCCCAACCCGTTTCCGGCAAAGTTGGCCCACCGGTCACCACAGTATATTACAGTTTCTTTTTTGCTTCCTTTCACCGTAAAGAAAAATCCGGTCTGTGTAACGTGTGCGTAATCATCCTCTGTGCCTTTCATCACCAGCATTTCATTGGTGGGTAAATAAGGGCCCCTGATACTATCCGCTACCAGGTAATAGGCAAGTGAGGCATCCCAGCCATAGATGTTGGAAGCGAACATATAATACTTTCCATTATACTGAAACATGCAGTTCCCTTCGCGGCTGGCACCCTGGAAGACCATCGTGCAATCCAGCAGGTTGATCATTCCATCCTTTACACCGATTTCGGAAACATAGATTTTATTTCTTCCTTGTCCATAGGAATAAACCAGGTAGGACTTCCCGGTATCTTCATCCGTAAAAACCGTTTGATCGCCGGTGTTGGTTGTGCCGATCATATCCTTCATGCTGATCTCCTGGTGCCAGGTAAAAGGCCCCGTTGGCATTTCGGACACCGTAATCAGCACCCTGGCGCCATGCTGCACAAACAGGGCGTATTTCTTTACTTCAGGGATATAGGCAACGCCCAAACGACCCACCCAGGTTCTCCGGTCGCCATCCTTCTTTTTCAATTCCTCCCGGGTCAATACATCTCCTTCAAAGGTCCAGTTTACCGCATCGGTTGAACTATAGCAGGTCACGGAATGGAATGTTGCATGGGGAAGGGTTACCGAAGGGTTGTTGCGGTAGGTATCCGCTTCGTCGTAATGAACACCATACCAGTAATATTTTTGCTCCCCCGTAACCGGGTCGGCAAACCGGGATACACCCCCGCCCTGGCTGCTGATGGGCTGACCGTCTTTCGTGTACCAGAACACATCGTTTTTGATCGTACGTGCCTGGGCATGCAGCGTAGTGCATACGCTTTCTATAGCGATGCCGGTGCACACCAGCATCAAAACCATAAAAGGAAAATGGAGCTTCATGTTTAAAAAGTATGGAAAAATAGCGTTTGGCAAAATGGCATCAGTCAGGATCACCCACCTAAATCTATTACATAGAAGCCTTTTTCATTGGCGTAAAAGATCTTCCTTCCCTTGTTGAGCAAATTATGTCGTTCAATCGCGCCCCATTTAAATGTTTCATAATGATCACCATCAATGTGAAAAGGTGTATTCGGTTGAATAAAGCGCAGTCCGATGTTCAACCGGGACAGCTTGCCATAATTTTCCAATTGATCATAACTATAATACTCATTGATGGAATAAATCTTAAATAAAGCAAACCGGCCGGTACTGTCTTTAAGAATACCGGCAAAATCGGGTATGCTGTCGCCATTATAGTCGGTCAGTAAATAATGCAGCTGCGACGAATCCTTTTGGTACATACGAAAAGAGCTGTCCTGCATATCACCCGGAGCGGATAGCTGCCAGCCTTTAAGATCTGTAAGAAACATTTTTTCTACAAAACCGGGCAATATATTTTCAGCCTTTCTTATATGAGTTGCATGAATTTGATGGGACCGATCGGAAGACCGGCACGAAAGAAAGAATAAAAGAAAAATTATTCCGGTAACGCTCAGGAAATGGTGCATAACAGTAAGGGTTCAACGAATTTTGTCAGGTGGACCTGGCCTTTAAGAAGCGGTTCACTTCCAGCCAGTACAGGAAAGCATCAAACCAGCGGTTACTCGTCCGGTCGGGATTCCCCAGCCCGAACCCATGCCCTCCATTCTGGTAGAGGTGAAACTCGACAGGTATGCCCGCTTTGTACCACGATTCGATCACACCAAACTGTCCGCGGAAAAGAAAATCATCAGTGGCGATCACATTGAACATGGGAGGAGCGTTTTTCGGCACGTTCACCGGGCCCATTCCCCCGTAAACCGGCCCGATGAAAGCCAGTTTCATGGTCTTTGAGTGAAGGGTTGCATGCATCGTTAAACCCGCACCGGCGGAAAAGCCGATCATGCCGATCCTGCCCGTATCCACCCCCCATTCTTTGGCGCGCCGGAGAATCAGGGCGTAGGCTGCCTCCGCATCCGCCAGCTGGTTAGACAAATCCATCTGCGGCAGACCGGGCGGTGTTGCCTTTTTGGAACTATCGGCAGATGCAGGTGGTGTTGAACGGGGACGGTTCATCCATGCCTTAAAATCATCGAGCGATTCCGGTGTGGGATGTAGCCGGTACTTCAGTACAAAGGCTGCAATTCCCTTATCGGCCAGGGCCTGTGCCACTTCCCATCCTTCATTCCCCATCGACAACCACCGGAAACCGCCGCCCGGGGCTACGATCACGGCAGCGCCATTCGCCTGGCCCGGTTTGGGAAGGAAGGGCGTAAGGGTTGCCATGGTAATATTCCGCGCCATAGGATCGCCCCACTGGCGGAACCAGGACTCTCGGGCGGGTTGATTATCCACACCGCCCGTACTGAGCGGAATAGCGTTGGGCTCGGGTGGTGCTTTCAATGGATAGATGGTACCATCCTGGGCCATTGATGTAGCACAGATAATCAGCAAGGCAGCCAAAATCGAAGATGCAGCGAAGCGTTTGAATGGATAAGCCATAAGGATGTGGTTAATACTTTAAAAATACATGGTGCATAGCCCTGGGTTAAACGGCGTTAGGCCGTGTGAAGTTCCATGAACCTCAGCTCCTCGAAAATACTGAAGATGCACAAGGCTGCAAAGGTCAGCTTCTGCTTGCCCATAGTGCGGGGAACAGCAGCCCGGCGTTTTCCGCTTGGGCTTCCTGCGTCTTTGTGGATGAAAATCTAACCGCAAAGACGCCAAGCAGGGAAGCCTGGTAAACTTCCGGTCCCTTGTATCGGCTTTTATTCATGATGAGGTTTACAAACCGGGTAATGCTCTTTTAACCGGCCAGTGCCAAAATCTCCATTGAAATTACACTACACTACCATGAATGTGGTTACCATTGCGCTCAGCCTTATCAAATTCAATGAAAATCTTTTCCCTTTTATTCTATAGTAACTGTCAGTCAATTGTATTGATAGCGAATAAACCTTGTAGGAAGTTGTTTGCTTGCTTCGTTTAGATGGAGTTCAGAGAAATTCATTTTGAGTACTTCAAAATAGAAAGCAGTGTCTTGACCGGATATACGCAGTTCCATTGCTGAACGATTAAATGGGTATGATCCCCTGAGTGAGTCCTATAGTCTTTCATTTTGAAACATAAACAATTTCCAATCCCCATTTTTGTCAAACACCATACTATCCCGGATATTTACTCCGCTTTTGTCTACTACCACCCTTGTTTTCCAACTACCCACTAATGGAGCTACAGCAGAATGAGAATGGCAACCTGCTAATAATATGATTAAGAATAGAAGTATAATTGCCACATATGCCATAAGTGGCACACAACGTCAGATTGCTTACCGAAGTAGCGGCATTGGTAAGTCTGTCGTGGATATATAATTTAAAGTAAACAATTTATTCTTCAGCTTGCAGTCTGTCTTTGGATCATGATTTCGGCAAGCTCTTTTGTCCTACGATTGCCAAGACGAAGCAATACTATTTTTGGTACAAAGCCTTTTAAAGTAAGAATATCTAAAAAGCCGAAAACGAAGGTCACAATACAACAATTGTTTTGCCTGGTCCACTCCCAAATCTGAAGGTCTTTAGCGTTTAAAAGGTCTTCCCTAGTTTCTTGATTACACTGTGGAAACGTATCCTCTAAGAGCCGGATAATTCTAATGGAGATGTTTTAATGGAAGAGTAGCTTCACGATGCAATACGAAGAGTACGTTCCCTATCTGCAGCAAATTGAAGAGCTGCCTTAATACGATCTTCTGTCAACTCTGGAAAGTCTTCCAGTACTTCTGTATTGCTTATTCCGGAAGCGAGCATGGAAAGGATGTCATAAACGCTGATTCGGTACCCTTGATACAAGGCTGGCCGAAGCGCTTATCCGATTGAATCTCAATATAATTATGAAAGGTTCCCATACAAATGCCCTTAAAGATAAGAAATTCTCTAACAGGGTTTCCGCTAACGTTAGATGCTTGATGAAGACGGTTATCTAAATTAAGATAGTAAATAAAGGGAAATGCAGCTTTTGGTAAACAAGTGTTAGGTGCTGGCCGGGTTATTTGAGATCACTATTGGCCCCTTTGGCAAGGCTTGATTCCTTAGCTGCTCCTTAATTTTTGAAGAAAGTTGAGTTAACTCAGTGTAGGTATTTATCGGGGCTGACAATATGAATACAGCAATCGTGTATTTCTGAAAATTTTGCTGGTGCTGGAGATTTTTATCAAAGGTCAATAGTGCCTGGAAACCATTTTCAATCATTAGGCTTAGAAGCGGTCCATTTTTAATGCCATTCCAGCCCATATCTCTTACCGTAAACACTTCATGTTCCTGAAAATCCTGCTTTATCCGCCTTGGAAGATTCTCATCAAGCAGCAGCTTCATAAAGCTTTGCTATGTTTTTTGAGGAAAGAAGCTTTGCTGCAATTTCCAGGGCAGCCACGGCTTGCTCTTTGGAAACCGTAGGAAAATCATCAAGGAACTCATCCAAAGAGACTCCAGCCTCAAGATGATCAAACAAAGTCTCTATGGGAACCCGGGTTCCTTTGAAAACTGGCTGGCCACCAAGGGTCTCGGAATCAATCAGAATCAAATCACGCAATTCCATGTACTAAAGTTACATTTTCTATTCGAAAGTGGATTTTGGAAGACTTAGGTAGGCTTGCACCTAACGTCCAAGGTTCGCCGAAGGCGGTTATTTTAAAGATATTTATTGATTTTGTGATCTGGTAGCTTTTGGCAAACCACTGTTGTGCGCATTGAAATGATTTAAGGCTCTATTTCGGAGCAGTTACACCGGCAATTTCAAAAATTTGCAGGATGTCTTTTTCGATGGGCAAGGATCTTAGCGGTGGCACATTGGCGCCACCGGTATTACCAACCGGAATAGTACCTACAAAGGACTTTACGCCTCCAACAAGGAGCCGGGGTATCTGGCCGAGAATCTCGCGAAGACTTTTTATGCGAATGCCGAAACGAAGCATCTTCCAATGCACCAGACTATGTTCAAAAGGATAAGACTGTCCAATTACATGTGCACGTTCCAGAGAATGCCAGGCCTGTTGCAGATCATGGTTTAATAAGAAGCTATGATACGAATTCAGCTCTTTACGAAAGTATGGCCGCAGAGAATTTGGCATCGAAGTATTAAATATCATGGGCTCAAATTATAAGATTGACCAATTTCGCACAACGGTTAACAGCTTTGCGAAGGCAGGGGTTTGATATTCCACCGATTCACTTACCTAATGTCGCTTATTAAAAATACTGAGTTTTGCTTATGTTCTTCAGCCCTGTTTTTGCCAAGCTGCTGTTGTACGCTGCTCCTCTTGTTTTGTGAATAATACATGAACTAATTTTGCAATTCCTTGCCAGTCACAGTTGTCAGTCTTATAGACGGCTTTAGTGGCTCCTACTGTCAAATAGTAAGTGTCGACTGTAGTACAACTATAAGTTTCCGCTGAAAACTGAACAAGCTGGCGCTCAAAGGCACGAATTGAGTCTATTTTTTGTTCATTTAACCGAATACTCTTGTAAGTTCGTTTAAACTTTTGCCCTTCGATTTTGCTTCTCAATCTAAACTCTGCATAGTACCCATCAGCTTTCCTTGATATCATAAGATACAACCTGCTATGATGAAAGCAACCTACAGATTCAACAATAATTGAATATTCTTGGCTGACCTGTAAACGATCAATCCCTTGAATTCCTATAATGCCCACTATAGGATCGTCCAAACTGTCTGCGTATGAACTACTCACATGATTTGTAAAGAATCTCGAGGCAGTGCTATCATATGTCAAACCAACCGCTGGGTTGGCTAAAGATGCAAGTATAAGCTGTATGATAAATGACAGTCTCATGAGTGGCGCCTAACGGAGCAGCGCTTGGCGAAGAAGCGGGATTCTGTGTCCGTCACCTTAGCCTATGCACCATAGTCAAATAAGGTTTTATTGTCTAATATAGCAATTCAGCCGCTTTTTTGCTAAACGCATGTTATGAGCCGTGGGGATTCTTCAGGAACAATCGTTGAGGGAACAAGGAATCTTGTGCAATCTGGTTGACTTTCTGCACCCACTCTGGAAACTTGTACTCCACACCTAAAGTAGAGTCATTTACTAATCGATAGGTGGCAAAATGGTCTCCAAGTTTCGGAAAGTTTCTAACCCCATTTGCATCTTCAAAAAATGACATGTCCAATAAGCAGTCCTTCTTGTACGTCCATTCCAGTTGAACTTGCTGATAATCTTGCGCATGGGTTGTATAGGTAAAAAAGAAATAGATACACTGCCCGTGAAAAAAAATCATGGCATATTCATCTACAAATTTCATTTCGCAAAGAAAGTTCGTTGTGTCCGGATGATGTGCCTCCCATGTGTAGTTTACCAGCTTTTCAATCGATTTTGCTGCCGGTCTGACTGCATCCTTTATAATGCTATCTGTCATCACTGGCATTTCACCCGCCTTGACATTAGTTGTGTCTGATGTATTACATCCCCAGTAAAGTAAACATAATAGTAAAGGAACTCTCATATCGGAAGGCTGCCAGATGGCTCACAACGTTTCAGGTATTGCTGAAGGCAGGGTCCTGGCATTCCTGTAGTTTAAAATAGGTATGTCGTTTACAGTTTGCTCCTCTGCTTCATAGTATGGTGCCTGCCCTGCTTTTGCCAATACCATGTTAGCGGTTTGTTGTTTTCTACTTTTTGTTTTCCAAAATATCTGTCGCAGTTTCGTTGCCAAGTTGTTCAGCTAATCCTATAAGAAGTCCTTCTGTCCCACGAATGTAACAGAGGCGATAAAGGTCACCAAACTGAACTACTTCCCCAACGACATATGCACCGTGTTTGTTAAGTCTGACTAAAAGTTCATCAAGTTTGTCAACTCTAAACATTACTCGTAAATAACCAAGAGAGTTTACAGGATCCGTTCTGTGGTCAGCAATGATTTGAGGAGTTACGAATTTTGAAAGTTCAAGTCGGGAGTTTCCGTCAGGAGTAACCATCATAGCAATTTCAGCAGACTGATTGCCGAGTCCTGTTACACGTCCTGCCCACTCCCCTTCAACCATCATTCGTCCTTCTAGTGATAATCCTATTTCTGTAAAAAATCCAATTGCATTGTCAAGCGATTCTACAACAATCCCAATGTTATGCATCTCCATCAATCTACTTTTTGCCATAATTAGGTTTTAGTAAAAATCTTGGCTTATAGCCATGTTTTTAATTTCATATTTTAAAAGTACGGGCAACAAAAATTTTGATAGTGGTGGTTTAAGACATTGTAAATGGATAATTGCGTCGGTTTTATTGACTTTGAATATCTAATGCAGTATGTCACTATACAATGACCAATAACCTACAACGTGTTGCTGTCAGTGGTGGCATTCCTTATTCCTTAGCTTCACGTTTGTACTAATGTAAAATAGATTTACAAATGTTCAAAATATGTTCTTCCGTCACCATTGCAGCAATACGCGTTAGCGGCATTGGAGCTCTTTTCATGGGTCATTTTGTAGAAATCCTGTGCAATGCAAATAAGGAAATCAATCCAAGTATAGTCAGCACGATGTAAATAATTGCTACTATAATATCACCGAGAGAACTGATGGTTTCCTTGAACAGTTCAAATGAACCTACAAGTTGCAGAATCACACCTACTAAAATAAATATGGATGATGTCACTGTTAGTATCTTTTTCAGCGAAGATGTTGCGTTCTTTAATATTTGAACGCTACTTGTGGTTAGAAATATTCCAATCAATAAGGCTATGAAGAGTATGAATGATGTCGGGTAATAGTCTCTATTGAAGGAAGATGCCTTTAATATAAGCGTTATGGGAATCAGTAGTCCGACAATAACTGTATATAACGCAAGACTTATTTTGTATACCTTTTCCATAATTCCAAAGTCCAGTTGCCGCTAACGTTTTTCAGCTTTATGCAGTAGTGGTATTGATTGTTCTAAAGTCTCACTATAGTTATAAAGATTATTAAAGATATTACTGTTTAAATCTATTCCTCAAGCCACTATTGCATAAAACTATTGTTTGTGGCAGGCTTTGTTGATATTAGATTTTTACGAACATCTGTATTTGCTAATTCTCCAACTCACCCTATTTGTTTAATACCTGCGTCTCAAATTATTTTTTTTTGAGAGCCACCATGCTTCGATTAAACAAACGACAAAACCCAAAATGATACTGGCGCATGTGATAAAAAGTAGCCCTTCTAAAATATGTGCCTTTGTAAACCCTATTCTAATTGTGGATAACAGCGCTATCCAGAATAAGTAAAAAAAGAATTGAAATGTCCAAAATTTGAATCTTTTCATAAATTTTTGCTTGCCGCTAACGATTAACAGCTTTAAGAAGTAAGGGCATTTGGGAACCTAAAGCCTCATTTACTTCCTGTTGCTCAATAAGGTAAATTTGTTCAGCACATTTTCTTCAGCCCTTGTTTTTTAAAGCTAATGTTATATGCCCTTTTATATTACGCGGTTAAGTTTCTACCTTTCCAATCCTTACTTGCTAATACAACTGAAGTTTCTATCTGCCTGTCAGGTATGGACCAATATCTACGTAAAAGTTTTTCTTTTTCTAAAGCTGAGACTAAGCGGAAATCATGTTTCTGATAAAAATCAATTGCCCATTTTGCATCAGCCCAGGTTCCTATCAACACTGGTGTTGAAGAAACAGCAACCAAATGTGAAAGCAGCTTTCCACCTACTCCCTTGCTTCTATTTGCTGTCCGAACATAAGCATGCCGTATCAGTGTCACATCACTCTTATACTGAATACCCATGACTCCTAACATTTCCGTACCTTCTTTATAACACCAGAATTGGACACCTTCATCTATTTGTGTCTGTAATTCTTTTTCTGCCATGTATGGCTCACGCCATCTGTCTGCAGGAATTATCCCCTTATATGCAGAAGCACCATCATTGATTATCCTACAAATTTCTTTAAAATCTTCTTGCTTACATTTTAGTATCATAAGGGCAATCCTAAATTATTAAGGTTCTACCTCAAAATGGCATATAAAACCGAAGGGCTTACCGAAGGCAGTAGTCTAAGTTAGGGTTGTAGTTTAAGGTCAGATAGCTTTGGCAAGCCTCTGTTGTGCGCATACGTCTCATTCTTTCCGATGAACACCAATTTCTTTGAAACAGCCATTATCAATTTCAGCAGATGGACGAAGGCTTCCATTTCTATAAATCCAATGAATATTCTCCAAATTGGGTTTGTGGTAACGAACAATATCCTGTCTCAACGGGAGCACCAAGTGTACATGGTCTGTATCAATAGACCACCGACCGATTATTTTATCCTGGCAGCCTCCAACCCCATAACTGTATTCATAGGTTGAATCTGCTTTTAAGGTAAGCATAGACCAACGTTCGAATTTATTGTATTCAGAATAATATGAACCTGAAATTGCCGCAACTGTAAGAATGGGCCGTCTTACAGTACAAGCTGAAACACTTAACAAAGCGATTATGTAAACTCTGCAGTTCCTTAGTTGCGCCCAACGCCCAATGGCTTGCCGAAGGCGGTTGATAAATGAAAGTTAGTAAATAAAAGGAATAATAGCTTTTGGCAAACCAGTGTTATAGGCAGCCTTATTAATGCTCAAACCTTTTACGTTGCAGTCTTTTAAGCTTCACCATATAATACACACCTGCCACAAGCCCAAATAATCCACCCAAGTAGCTGAAATTATGGATAGATCCAACTGTTATAAACCCTTTTTTATCTATTAAATCTTCAGGTAACGACCAATTTACTTTTGTCTTTGTAAGAATGAACCTACCATACAAAAAGCCGAGTAGACCTGTTGCTACCGCAAAGCAAAGAGTAATAAATATAGCTTTTTGAATAGCTTTATACATTGTTGTATGGTCTTTGAAAATAAGACCCGTTAACCCAAAGGCAAACCCAATAAAAATACCAGTCCACCAGGTAGCAAAAAAGCCAATAATAGCAACGGTTTCTCTATGACCCCCAAACCAAGCTGGCTCAAAACCAAATTGATCATATTTGAATTTGGTGAAGTACTCAGGAGCAATAGTGTAGGTTATCTGATTGTGTATTACTCCATAAAACCCTGCAAGCAAGATGCAAATTATAAGAGTCGCAGTTAAGACGCCCAGTTTTCTCATAAGGTGATTGCCTGTATCAGATTGAACACAAAGAGTGTTGGTGTTAAGGTTGCCTATAACGGATTAGGTATTTGCGATGCGGTGATATTTGCAATTCGTCAGCCTGCAAACTTACCAAAGCCGAATAGCGATTAAATGTACAAACATGTTCGTCCAGCCACCGTATTGCAAATACCCTGTTAGCGATTGCCGTTCTTGTCTAAGTTATCTATGAACTAGTCGTAACCCTCAATTTTCTTGTATTCAGCAGGCATATAACTAAGTCGCTTCAAAACCCTGTAATTGTAGCTATATGGCAGATTGTTCGATACAATCAGCTTTCCTGTCTTTTTTCCTTTGTCATTTTTCTCATAATAAATGTACTCTAAAGTGTCAAGGGTTTCCTTATTCCATTTATACTTGTACATTTCTGTTTCGCCAGGATGTCCATAACAAACTCCACGAACAATTTGTTCTTTCGGCGAAAAGGTCGGATTGATAAATTCGAAGCTGTTTGAAAACGACTTATTGTCTCTCCTTTGCAGATAAACATCGCTGAAGGCCTTCAGGCAACAACCTGTGTTTCCGTACCAGTTCACGACAAAGTCTTTTAAACCGTCGCCGTTGATGTCACGGATGGTGTCTCCAGTATATTCCAATGTCCACTGCTCATGAGAAAGCACCTTGTGAAACTGTTTATCTGCCTTGGAAAAAATGTCAATGTAAACAGAACTTGGCGTTGTTCTTCTAATTATCAAATGCGGAAGCTCAGTTGAAAAATAAAATCCACTACTTATATCAACATCCACCTCGTACGAACTGTCGGGCATTGTTGCAACGAAACTCTTTCTAAATCTATCTTGTGCCTTGCGTTGTTCTGCAATTTTGAGGGCTTCGCTTAAAACTTTATCGTCGTTTAGACTGTCCAGCATTTCCCGTTCCTCAATCTGTTTCCTTTTTCTTAATCTTTCTTGCTCTTTGATGTCAAAGGTTTTTGTTGTGTCGCTATGATTAGTAGCAACAGCTTTCTTTTCGTTCACTTGTCCGCACGAAATCAACAGTAGAGTTATTGCGATTGCTAAAAGGTAGCTCGTTGCCTTCATACGGTTACCGCTAACGTTTTACAGCTTTAAGCAGTAGCGGCATTCATTGGTATTCAGCCTAACCATTGCACTGAAGCTGCTTAAAGATATTTAGATTAGCCCTTGCAGCCAAGCCGCTATTGCTAAAAGCTGCTGTTAGCGGCATGGTTATTCAGTATAATGCCTCTTTTCATCATTTAGGTACTTTATCAATTTGGAGGTAATATCAATCAATGCCTTCAACTTTGTTTTCTGGTTTATTGGATAATTAATGTTTCTTTCCCCATTATCAAACTTTGAAAGCTCAAGGTCATACTTACCTGCATACTTTAATGTGGCTCCTCCACCAACAAAGAATTGAAATTTGTGTGAAAGTTGATGACCTGCTTGTAAGGTGACAGTGTGTACTTCTTTTCTTCCCTTTCTTGTGACAGTTTGATGATATTCAGGTAACAGTATTTCTTCTTTTTCAATCTTACTTTTATGCAGAAGGTAAAATTTTAGTGGATTGATGCTGTCCAACAGTACCTTTTTGAAGGTCTGACAATAGTCGAACTTTTTTGTAAACCATTGACCCTTTTGCTGCCAGAAAAGATAATGTGGTTTTTCCCAAAGGCAACTGTCAGGAGAAATATCGTCTGAGTCGGAAATGGTGTATATCAGAAAACTGTCAATTTTTTGTTCCTTAGCAAAGCTCTCTATTCTATGTTCAAGAATTTGTCCGTTGCTGCGAATGGACAAGCTAATAAGAAAAGCTAAAAAGAAAAGAAATCTCACCAGAGTTTCAGATTAGAATTTAATAATTAAGGCTTTCCACAAACTTGCCGCTAACGAACAAGGCTTGCCGAAGGCGGATAACTAAGATAAGACTTTACCTTAATGACTGATAGCTTTTGGCAAGCTGGTGTTAGCGGCTGAAATATCCTTTTCAAGCTTGATTCCCTGTAGCTTAGGAAGATTGCCAGCATATACTAATGAGTTGCCTACCTTTTGAAACATCACTTGACGAAAGAAAAGCTTACCTGTTTCCAACATCTGGGAATTAACAAGTGTAGCTTCTATATTTGACATGTCCAGTAGATGAAAAGTAAGACTATCATTGTCCTGAATCTTTCCATGATGTTTCTTGTTAGCAATGTGTTTGTAAGTGTAAACTGGTTTTACTGCTGTATCAGCTTTTTCATAGCGTTCAAAACTGGTAAGCTGAATTTTCTCCAAAGATAGGTTCCAATAACCTGCACTTTCCACAACACCCAGGCAACTTTCGCTTCGATAGCTAAAAGTATGATCAGAATACAAGTATAGGTTTTCACTATCCCAAATGGTGCTGGATTGTTCCCATCTGCCAATCAGCTCCGCTTCATTTGTAAGATACTGGTCTTGTTGTATAGACACATATGGCTTGCCCTCTTCAGGGAAACTGCATTGCTGAACAGAGAAGCAACCCATTACGATGATAAGTTTACGGAGTGTAACCATAAATAGCCGCTAACGCTCAAAGGCTTGCCGAAGGTGGTTATCTAAGTTATAAATTTATATAAAATGAATGGCAGCTTTTGGCAAGCCTATGTTGTGCGAATTATTGTAGTACCCTGAATGTTCTATTTACTGCTTTTATCTCAGCGATAATTTTAGGCAAGAAACTTTGATCGATTGAAAATTCAAAATTCAAGGTATTGGTTCCCTCAGATAGATCCATTGCCTTACCCGCCAACCATATATGGCCTAACCCGTCACCTTTAAAAGAAATTTCTAATTGATCTTCCAGAGTGGAAAAGATAAATTCATGGCTGAGATCTCCATATAGCTTATCCAATTCTTTTTGAAGATATGTAAAGTCCGTAGTCTGAAAGTGGCAAGAATATACACCCTTAAATGCACCAACTTTGAGCTGTATATTGACTGTGAGCCAATTCTTATCCCAATAGTCCTCCCCTTCCGGATGAGCATATTTGAGAGGAACCATTTCAATATAATTTTCGCCAGAAGATATGTTGATTACATGCTCCATAAAAAAGGATTTCGCACAACGACCAGGGCTTTGCGCTGTGGCCGATAATGAATGTACGAAGTTTCGGAGTGTTTGGAGGCCATAGCGCAACAGCCCATGTTAGCCGCCGCCACCTTTGAAAATGATGGAGCTAAGATTTGCGTCTCTTTCGCAGACCAGGATGTGGCTCAGGAGGTGGTAGCTGGATCCACTTACCGATTATGATCATAATCCTATTTGTTTCACCATTCAGAAAACTAGTTGCGTGAACGCGCCTTGAATCCAAGCCACGTGCCAAGAGGTAGGATACTACCCTATCGGCTCTTTCCAGAGCCCTTACACCACAACTGGAACAAAGGTCCGGATAGGAGGCCGAAACGTGGACACCGACATCGTCGTTGCTCTTAAAAACTATTGCAAGACTGTCTAGCCTCTGGCGCGCACTCTTTGCTAAGACAGCCTTCTTATTATGGAATGGGATATAAATCGTGTCTTTGGGATCACCAAGGTCTTGCCCTGCTACACAAAGCGTCCAAAGCAGAAGATAAATTATGAGTACGCAAACTTTCACCTAATTCATTTTGAGCTGACGGAGTGTTACGGTGGCGGCTAACGTTTATCGGCTTGCCGAAGCCGGGAAACTAAGGTAATACTTTGTTGTAAAGTATGATAGGTTTTGGCAAACCGCTGTTAGGCGAAAGAAAATTATAATCGCTTTAGCATTACTCCCTTTTCTCTCTGGGTTGCATTTAACTTATGATCATAGCTAAGCATAAGGCAATACCGCTCCCCTGTCTTTAATATATCATTTCCTACCCAAAATTTATCCCAATTTCTACTCATATTAAACACTTTCAATTCCTTTATCAAACTATCATTTGCATCTACAATACCAAATGAATATTGAAAGTTTAATTCTGGAGGATTAAAAGGTAAATAAAGTATTCCTTACCTTTTAATTCCTTATTAAAAGATGAAACTTTGGTCCCATTATATGAGTAAAAGAAGAAATAGCTATTGTCTATTTTTGTCATGTCCTGGTTGAAAATGGAATCATAATTTAAATAGAAAAGTTCCTGATTCTCTAAAGACCTAAAAGAATATTCGGTTAACGAATCATTTCTATATTTTGAAACTCCACCAGCTGGAATATCATAATAGTAATGCTCTTTTATTGCAATAATTCCCAGTGAATCATAATATGATAAAATTCCATTCTGTCTTCCATTCTCATAAAAGGAAATGCTTTTGATCCTACCGCTCCAATAATAGTCGGTCCTCCTGCCATGCTGATTTCCATTATTATAATAAGCTGAAGAAACTAATTTGCCTGATGATGTATCATAGAAATTAATTAATCCATGATAGGTGGAGTCATTAGAGATATTTCCTTCTGCTATCACATCATCAATAAATATTCGCTTAGTCTTATTATTTTTTTTAGGGCTAAAGGAATTGCATGAAATGAAAAAAAATATAGAGAAATAAATAATGCACCTTAAAAAATCCATTTTTTCTAACCTATTAGATTGATTGCCCTACTTCGCCTAACGGGGGAGGCTTGCCGAAGCAGCCCTGGTTTAGCGATACCTCAAGATACAAACGACCGGCTGGTTTGGCAAGCTGGTGTTAGGCGCAATACGGGCTTGCCACCAGGAGGCGACCAAGCAGTGGCGTGAAGATCGAAATGGAAAAGAATTTTGATTGTTGCACTTTATTTAAAAATTGAAAGCTAATCAGGACCTGAAGGCTTTTTGAGTCACCGAAACATAAAAGGAGCAGTCAGCCTGAATGAAATATGAAGGGTTCTAAAAAAAGGGAAAGAAAAGTGGTAGCAGTTGCGCCTAACGTACAGGGCTTGCCGAAGCAGCCCTGGTTTAAGAATACTTGAAGATACAAACGACCGGCTGGTTTGGCAAGCTGGTGTTAGGCGCATTACTGGCTTGCCACCTGAAGGCGACCCAGCAATGGCACGCTGATGCCAACAGGAAAGCATTTTGAATGCTGCGCTTTATCGATAAAGATGAAGTTTGACTTCTACCGGTAAGATTATAGAAACTACGAAACTTGTAATGAGCAGTCAGCCCGAATGAAACACGAAGGGATCTAAAAAAAGAAAAGAAACGCTGTAGCAGTTGCGCCTAACGGGAAAGGGCTTGGCGAAGAAGCGGAAATAGAATTATTTCAGCTTCACTTTTGCATCGCTGTTCAACAATGGTTTACCGATGAGTATTTGTTTTTACACCCGCTTTTTTGCCAAGCCCATGTTGTGCGCTGCGCTTTTTAGAAGAAGATTTTTGCTTCTTGGAATTGATGAACGCACTAATTTGCCTTTCTTCCTCTTGTGTTAAAGGTCCTGCTCCACCGATAAAATCTACTTCAGGTTCTACTTTAACCTGTTTCATTCATTGATATTTTTAAAGTATTTATCAATCAGACTTTGGGCCGATTTTGTTTCTAGTATCATAATGCGTCCACCAACATGAAAAGCTCCTAAGGTCTTTTTGTAATAGTCAATAAGCTGTGTCTTTGCTATAAAAGAAACATTACCCTCAAAACCTCTCTGAAAGGATAGACGACAGGCAAATGCAACCAAATTACCAGCAACACCTGCATAGACCTTTGATTTACCCTTATTAAAAGGAGCATTTTCTAATAAATGCATATAAATATGATCAGACTTGGCCTCCAAGCTAATCAATCCCTGTACGACAGGTAAATTATTTATAATAGTCAGCTTGTAAACTTCCCTTCCTGGTTGTTTAAACTCATATTTCCAGTCAAACTGCCAACCAACTTTCTTTGTTATAGCCTTTATATCTTTATTTCCCGCTAGAGTCACTTGAGTTGGAAAACTATCACCTGTGATGACATTTTCAATAGAATTTGTGAGTTTATCAATTTCAAAATCTAGTCCTGCTTGTCTGCGTTTAGTCACCTTGCTAATTTACGAAAATACCTGTCTAATTGTAATTTAATGACTGCTACGTACCGTTGCGCACAACACTAAATGTACGCATGTTTCAGCCCCTTTCAAAATTCCTCAAATTCTCCCAACACCCTGGTCTCCAATCCCATCTGCTTGCGCTTTTTGTGTTGTCCATTGTGTCAGGAGGCAAATTTTGTTGATCCGGCAACCCAAAAAACGAAAGAATAGGCTACCAGTCCAGCTTTTCCTGCGGACTCTGGATATTGTTGGCTTTGAATAAACTCACATGCGTGTAGATCATGGTGGTTTGTAAACTGAGATGGCCCAGGAAAGACTGTATATATCGAATGTCTGTTCCAGCACAATACTGCCTCGTAATTGGTCCCGCACCCGGTGGTAGCCTTCCTTGCTTAATGGCAGGTACCAGCAATTCCGGCTTCCACACCAACGGATGCCTTCTACTGCCCGGATGCTATGTTCCAACCCGGGTCCAGCGGGCATCGAAGGCCAAGGCATTCTTTGCCCCTGACATGGAAAGGAAATAACAGTATACTATGTAACATAACCCGACCGGCAACTAAAATACCAACGGATTGAAAGGCTCAAGTGTGAAGATCACCAGCCAATACAGGGTTTTTACCGGTAAAAAGAAGACCAGCATAGGGCTTTGCCCGGCCTGATTGTATCGGAAATCATCCGCAATAGGCGATCCGGTTGCGCCCTGTCTGCACCGGTATGGGAATTCCCGGACCATGTTTCCTATACAACTTTCAATATTTTCCCGGTGCCGGCATAACCAACGGCTACCCCTCCTCCCTGCTTCAACGTTCCAAATTGAATCCCGGCGGCCAGCAGCAGTATAAAACCAGGTCCTTCCACAGGAGTAGGTATGTTCAAGGGTACCTGCCTGGCCTCCGCTCCGCTCCCGGGGGCCTCCCAGGGGCCCGCATAATGTGCCGTATTGTAATAAGGGAACGCACCCTGGGGCCGGTAACCTTTCCCTTCACTAAAAAATAAATCCGGCACTACTGAAAGACACACCTGCCAGGAGAAGACCGGGTACGTACCTACCGGAAAGAAGTTCCTGCCTGCTACCAACCTGGGAAGCTCAAGCGCGGCACTTTGCTTTTCTTTATCCAGGTGCACGGTCAGTGGCGGGCGTACAACTGCCTCAAATATGTTCTTTCTGTTTAAAGGAAAGTTTTCCAGGATGCCGGGTTGTTTGGAAAGCTCAATGCTTCTCTGTCCAAATTCACTTACGGTATCCAGCAGGTGCAGGGGTTTGAGCAGGCTGTTCAAGGGCCCGGCCATATTGTAATCCGATAAAGGTTTTAAGCGCCGGATGGCTTTGAGGATCCAGCCGGAGCCTGCAGAACGTCCGCCAAACTCTTTATTATTCCTCCGCGTAAGGTCGTAAATGGGTTTGGAGCGGATATCATTCCTGGAAGGGCCCCACCCTTTCCTCAGAATGATGTCTTCCATGTCTTTTCGCTTGTAGGCGGAAACGGCGCCCAGCCGCCCGGTAAAATGAAACCCGGGTTGAAGCTTAGCCATGATGCAGTTGGTTTTGGTTTGCGTATTATTTCACATATAAGATAAGACATATTCTTGATGTAACTATATAAGTGCCGTAAATGTTTGGTAATTGCGTCCTATATGCCCCGTACCTATATAAAGACGGGACATATACGGGACATATACGGCGCAAATACGGGACAAATATTTTCCTGCTACCTGCTGCTTATATAACCGCAAAGACGCAGAGCAACGCAAAGACATCCGTGCAATCAGTGTAATCCGTGTAATCCGTGTAATCCGTGATCAAAAAAAGGGGTCCCGCAAAGGCGGGACCCCAAATATTAAATCTAAAATCTTACATCCTTACTTCACCTCTTCATACTCCGCATCCGTAACATTTTCCGCACCGCCACCCTGCTGCTGTTGCTGCTGCTGGCCGGCCCCTTCAGCACCGGGTTGTCCCGCACCTTGCGTGGCCTTGTAAATTTCTTCGGAAGCGGCGGTCCATGCGTTGTTCAACTCCGTAACCGCGGCATCAATCTGGCCTACATCACCGGTTTTGTGCGCTTCTTTCAGCCTCGTATGAGCGGTTTCAATGGCGCTGCGCTTATCAGCCGGAATCTTGTCACCGAATTCTTTCAGCTGCTTTTCAGTCTGGAAGATCAGGCTGTCGGCCTGGTTGATCTTTTCAACCTTTTCACGCTCCAGCTTATCCGTTGCTTCATTGGCTTTCGCCTCGTTCTTCATTTTTTCGATCTCATCTTTTGTGAGACCACTGCCGGCTTCAATCCTGATCTTTTGTTCTTTACCGGTTCCTTTATCTTTTGCCGTTACATGCAGGATACCGTTGGCATCGATATCAAAGATCACTTCGATCTGCGGTACTCCACGGGGCGCCGGCGGAATGCCATCAAGGTTAAACATACCGAGGCTCTTGTTCTGTGAGGACATCGGGCGTTCACCCTGCAGCACATGGATCTGCACACCGGGCTGGTTATCGCTGGCCGTGGAAAAAACTTCCGATTTGCGGGTTGGAATGGTCGTGTTGCTGTCGATCAGGCGGGTCATCACACCACCCATTGTTTCAATACCGAGACTGAGAGGCGTAACGTCGAGCAGCAATACATCTTTTACTTCACCGGTAAGTACGGCACCCTGGATCGCGGCACCTACAGCCACCACTTCATCAGGATTCACACTGCGGTTCGGGCGTTTGCCAAAGAAGCGCTCAACGATCTCTCCCACTTTCGGAATACGGGTGGAACCACCTACCATGATCACCTCATCGATCTGGTCCTTGGAAAGACCGGCATCACGCAGGGCTGCTTCGCAGGGCTTCAGGCAACGCTCGAAAAGTGCATCGGCGAGCTGCTCAAATTTTGCCCGGGTAAGTTTCTTTACCAGGTGTTTGGGAACTCCATCAATAGCCGTAACATAAGGAAGGTTGATCTCTGTTTCCGAGGAGGAAGAAAGCTCGATCTTTGCTTTTTCAGCCGCTTCCTTTAAGCGCTGCAGCGCCATGGGATCTTTGCGCAGGTCAACCGATTCATCATTTTTAAACTCCGCTGCCAGCCAGTCCATGATCACTTTATCGAAGTCGTCACCACCCAGGTGCGTGTCACCATTGGTTGATTTTACTTCAAATACCCCGTCACCCAATTCCAGGATGGAAATATCAAATGTACCGCCACCCAGGTCGAATACGGCTACTTTTGAATCCTTATGTTGCTTGTCCAGCCCGTATGCCAGGGCAGCCGCCGTGGGCTCGTTCACAATACGGCGAACGTTCAGTCCTGCAATTTCGCCGGCTTCCTTTGTAGCCTGGCGCTGGGCGTCGTTGAAATAGGCCGGAACCGTAATAACGGCTTCAGACACTTCCTGGCCGAGGTAATCTTCCGCTGTTTTCTTCATTTTCTGAAGAATCATGGCCGAAAGTTCCTGGGGGGTATATAACCTGCCATCAATATCGATACGAACGGTATTATTGTCACCTTTTGCCACTTTGTAGCTCCAGTGGCTGATCTCTTCTGTCACCTCATCAAAACGGCGTCCCATAAAACGCTTCACACTCATGATGGTGTTCTGCGGGTTGGTGATGGCCTGGCGTTTGGCAGGATCTCCCACCTTACGCTCACCATTTTTCAAGAAAGCCACAACCGAAGGGGTCGTGCGGCGGCCTTCCTCATTGGCGATGACGACCGGCTCATTACCCTCCATAACAGCCACGCAACTGTTGGTAGTACCTAAGTCAATACCGATAATTTTTCCCATTTTATAAATAAGTTTAAATGTTCACTATTGGTTATCAATGATTATGCCGCCGCCCTGAAAGTGAAATTTTGACAGTCCACCCGGCACGTACCCTGCAGGCTATTTACCTTAGCAGCAAAGCGCTTCAAATGCTGCCACTGCAGCTCAATAACTGAAAATAAGGGAAGGAATGACCCTGCTAATAATTGATGAACATGCAGATTTCCGGCAGAACCTGGAACCGCTGCCACCGGGCGTTAAAACGGTGACCGTGTAAACCATTTTGACCAGAACCACTGGTTCACCAGGAGAAAGGCTGACATGGAGAAAGGCCTCGAAAAGCTGCTGGCAAAGGTTAAAAGAGAGGTTATATTCTGGATTTATTTCCCGAAAGGTTCTTCCGGCATCCGGCCAGACCTGAACAGGGATACCGGCTGGACCAACTCCGGGCCTACCCGCTTCAATGGGTGAACCTTATATCGTTTGATGTTACCTGGTCGGCATTTGGCCCCAGGCAGTCCATGGAGAGGATAAAAAAATAAGGAAAAGCAAAAATAAAGACCCGTGTTTGAATACGCAGACCTCATCCGGAAAACGGTTCGGCTTCCCGCGGATTTTGCCACCTTGCTCCAAAAACATGCAACTGCTGTTGCTTTCTTTCAAACGCGCTCTTTCTCCAATAAAAAGAATACGTCGAATGGATCGTGTCGGCGAAGAAAGAGGATACCGGGGCCGCGCGTGTTTCAGGATCGGTAAAGCGGCTGGCAAAAGGATAAAAGAAACCTGCCAACCGCTAAAAAATACCTATACCGTTAACCATAGCATTGCTTACTGCCGGATAATTTTCTGGCTTATAGCCTGTCTCCCATCCAACTGTACCCGGATAAGGTACACACCTTTCAGTATTTCATCACGGCCGTTAAAAAGTTGAATATACTGCGGTCCGCGCTCCACGCGTAGGGCCTGTTGTTTCACTAACCTGCCGTCTGTTGTAAACAGTTGAGCGGTACCGTTAGATGATTGAGGAACTTCAGCCTTCAGGAAATAAGTACCGGACGTCTCTTCCGTATAAACATACATGGAATGATGTGCATGATGATCGCGGATGATTACCTCGTTGGAATAACGCAGCTTTCCATCAGGCAAAACCATTGCAATGCGGTAAGTTGCCTGGCCATTCACCGGAAAACGGTCCATATAAGATACCACCGTGTCTTTACCGCGTGCTGACGACAGGTCTCCTATTTTCTGGTAACCTCCTGAAGTCAGCCGGCGCTCTATTATATACCGGGCACCGGAACTGTTGTTATGATTCCATTTCAGAACAACTCCTCCTGGTGCTTTATTACCCTGCAGAACGATGGCTTCAGAAGAAAGGGGACTGAAGTCAGCATAGGCGCGTGCCATGCTGGTACATCCGTTGCGAATTTCGGTAACGGTTAATTCGTAGGTACCCAGGCTGAATGCTACCGGGTTCTGAAGAATAGAAGTAAATCCCAATGGACCGGTCCAACTGTAGGTTAACCCCTGTGAATTTCCATAAGGCGTCATAACATTACTGGCAACAGGGTCTCCGCCAAAAAGCTGGAATTGTCCGACCAGGTAATTGCCGGTAGCCACCGAAGCAACCGGTTTGAGTGTATCGGTCAAAACAATAACGGTATCCGTTCTTCCGGACGGACAACCGGTAGCCAGTGCAGCATCCAGAATATAACTTCCCGGGGCATCAATGGTTAGCTGCATGCCGTAAGCTGTGGTATTCGTAAGGATGGTACCGGCCAGGTTTTTCCAGGTATAGGTTCCCATGGTATTATTAATCATAACCTGGATGACACCGGTCGTTTTTTTGCAGGATAAGGTATCCGGCTTCATACCATGGTCAAGAATGGGGACATTCATAAAATCAACCGGCCCGACAAAATCATTGAGTGAAGATGAAAAGGATGCCGAAGAACGTGATTTATAAATGAGGCTGTTAAAAAAAGATTCGCAGGCTGCAAAGTTTCCCAATGTTGTATACAATGCCGGATCGATCCCGATGCGGGTGAGGTTGATGCCGATTTCCACCAGCTGGAGGGATTCAAAATCCTGGTTCCAGCCTTTTCCTGTGGTTCCCCATGGCGTGCTGTACGTGGTATCGGTGGAAGTGGAGGCGTAGTTTCCCACACCGGATCCGAATGCGGTCGTTCCCTGTTTGGATACGATAGAAGCATAACCAAAAAGAGAATTATTGGCATTGGCGTCAAACGAGGTACCGAAATTGAAGAGCGTTGGTGTAACCGTATTGAATGTTTGCCTGGCTACCCATAAGCGCACTTCAATGACCGGTGCGGTTCCGGGACTGTAGGTAACCGCAATAATGAGGTCGCCCGTTTGAATGACATTTCCCCTGATATCAAATTTCCATTGTGTATGACCTTCATCGGGTCCGCCGCTGGTAAAAGAACCCGTGGAAGGATTGTAGCCAACCTTATTTTTAAACATCTCCACGTCATAATATTTCGACCCGGTTGTTCCCACCATGGAAGCGGCCGTAAAAAGCCACAGTGAATCTTTTATGGTTGTGCCGTCGCGGCGCATATGGGTGAATACATCCATAAGGTCATTCTTGTTCGATACGCCGGCAGGTCCGCCTATCCATAAGGCCGGGTCCTGGGCATTCTTTGCAGAAGAAACAAACCCGGTCGTGTCGATGTTAACGCTATCTATCTTTAAATAGTCCCTTACATATACGGCGTCGAGCCACATGGTGTTGGCAGACTTATAAAAGAAGGGTGCAGACATGCGCTTAGTGAAGGCTATGTTTTTATTCTGTTGCAGCAGGGACCTGTAAACGGAAGCTCCCGTTGTGTCCAGCACTCCTTTGTTTCCGCCATGGGTAGAAAACCAGTCTTCGCTGGACCGGAACCCGGTGGTTGATCCATATTTTATATAGTCCGCTTTTGTATCGGCATCCACACCAAAAAAGGCATGGAATCCGCTATTATGCAGTTGCGCGTTTGCTTCAAAAAGAGGGAAGCAAAACAGGCAGTACATACAAAAAAGCCGCAGGGTAAAATTAGTTTTCATAAGCCTGGATTTAAGCCGCTTTCTTTTGCACATCATCTCTTCAACTGGAGCGGTAGTACCAATTTACCATCCGGCTATATAAAAGAAAAGCATCAATTACGCCCGGTAAGTGAATGCCACTAAGCATTAATAGTTGGTTTACCCATTACATAGTAATCAATCATTTTTGATGTCGTAATTTCCCCGCTGGGCCACGTAGAAGCCAGAACGTTTTGAGATTTCAGATCCGGGGTTTCATTGAAAAGACAATAAGATTATATGGGTTCAAACCTTAAAATTTTACTTTGGTGTATGCTTAATTCTGCTTGCTGCATTAACAGGCTCCATTCGTCCTTTACCTATCTTTAATCTACCTGTATACCAGGAAAGGATTTTTACCGTTACAGGAAAAGCAATGAAGACTATATTACTTTTCATTTTCATGTTAATTGCTGATGCAGCCTGTGCGCAAAAAACATCATCCAATCTAACCATTGATTCCCTTCCCGAATCGCAGATTGATATCCCGATACAGATCAACCTGCGGCCTGTTTACGCCCTTGCGGAGAAGCAGGTGGATACCGTTTTCACCTCGCCCAATTACCCCACGGGGTGGATCCAGGAAGGTTGCGATACCCGTTATAAATATCATTTCCGCAGAACACCGCTGAAGATTTCAGGAAAAGGCACCACGCTGTCGCTTGGATTTACCGGCCTGTATAAAATTACAGGATCCACGAGAGTGTGCGTTCGGGGTACGGTGCTGTCGCCATGGACACCCGAATGCAATTGCGGTTTTTCGGAAGGTGAACGAAAGGTTCAAATCGGTTTTACTTCTACATTCAACTTGAGGCCTGATTATATGCTGCAGACAAAAATCGTTCGTGCAGAACCCCAGGCACTGGATAAGTGTGAAGTATGCTTCTGGGGACAGGATATTACAAAAGTGGTGATCGGTGGATTAAAACAGGAATTGGATGCCTCAAGAAAAACAATGGAAGCGTCGTTTGGCAACATCAACCTGCGTCCATACATGCAACAGGCCTGGAATATGCTGAGTGATGTGTATACGCTTCCCAATGTTGGTTACTTTAGCCTGAACCCGAAAAAGCTTCGCATGCAAAACATCAATGCCCAGAATGATCTCCTGAACATCAGCATCGGAATTTCAGCCACACCGGTGGTCAGCTTTGCCCGGCCCGGGGGCGCTGTCACAACAGTTCCCAATCTTTCTGCCGCAAATAACCCCGGAGGCTTTAATATTTACCTGGAAGCCGCCTTACAGTACGATTCGTTGTCAGGCGTTATGAACGGTTACCTGCGGGACAAGCGGTTTAACCTGAGCGAAGGGCTGATCAAAAAACACATTATAGTAAAGGAGGCCGGGGTGAGTGGAGACGAAGGGGGAAATATGCGCATCCGGCTCCTTTTTGAAGGTTCGCATAAAGGCACCATCTATTTCAGGGGGAAACCATCTTATAACCCTGAAACAAAAACCATTGAAGTAAAGGACCTGGATTATGACCTGGAGACAAAAGACTTTCTATTAAAAACCGCCCGGTGGCTGTTCAATAAAAAGATCATCTCCGAGCTGAAAAAATATACGGTCTTCGATCTTTCATCTTATTACAATACGGCCACCACCACCATTAACTCATGGCTTAACAGGGAATGGACCAAAGGCATACGCGGCGCCGGCTCTGTCCGCGATCTTACACTGACAAATGTTTACGCCCTTCCCCAGCACCTGCTGATCCGAAGTAATTGCACCGGGCAATTAAGCGTCAGCATTACAGAAATAGATTTGAAATTCTGATAAACCGCAAAGACGCAAAGTTTCGCAAAGCCTTTACTGGTTACTCTGCGACTTTGCGGTTAATTACGCGCGGGCGCCGGTACGTATGGCCTTTCGTCTTTCCTGTTGTTTCTTCGCTTCGGAACGGAAAGAAAAAAACCTTTGTGAGAAATAACTGAACACCACCACGATGACTGTTGTTATCGCCATAGAGAAGGTCGGCTTCCACCCTACTTCTTCCACGAAAATCTTCAGGCAGATATAATTCAGGAAAATGCAACCAAGTACAACCAGGAAATACCGGAACAATTGCACCCGGCGCTTCAGGTACGAACCATGGAATACCACGTACATGCTTAGGTAAAACCCGATCGGGAACGTAATGAGGAAGGCGGCCAGGAAGGATGCAATGTAGGCGCTGACCGCTACCGGCCCTGCGTACACGACATTGTCCTGGAAAATAAAATTCTGGCCTACCCAGAACAGCATAAGGTTCAGCAGGGTATTGCTCCCGCCACAGGCAGCGTACCGGAAGGTTTGCAGGGGCATAAACGACCGGAACAGCGGGTAGAATACATCTACCAGCTTTAATATGGACGTCCTCACCTTATGATGAACCCTTCTCATGAAGGCTGCGAAAATAAGTTTTTGACCGCCGGATGATGTAAAGATTTCGTTAGGATTATACCGCCGGACGCTGAATTTGAAGCAGGGACCTTTATCATCCTGCTTTCGGCAGTTTACTTAAATTGCGGCCCAAAGCCAGATTCCCGCATGAGTTTAGTACACCAGATCAAAGAACGGACTGCCCGAGCGATTGAAGAGATCTATAAATTGCCCTCCTTTACCGATGATATCCTGGTCAACCAGACAAAGCCTGAATTTGAAGGAGATTATACGGTGGTGCTGTTTGCTCTTGTGAAGCAATTGCGTAAATCACCCGAGGTGCTCGGACAGGAAATCGGCTCTTACCTGGTACAGCACAACCAGGACCTTTTTACCCACTTTAATGTGATCAAGGGATTCCTGAACCTAAGTGTGGCTGATAACTATTTCCTGGAATTCCTGGCAGAACATTCCGGGAAGGATTCGCTGCCTGCTTTTAAGCACAGTCAACAAAAGGTAATGGTGGAATACGCTTCCCCCAATACCAACAAGCCTCTTCACCTGGGCCACCTTCGGAATATCTTCCTCGGATGGAGTGTAGCTGAAATTCTAAAAGACAACGGCAACACGGTATTGAAATCCTGCATCGTGAATGACCGGGGCATCCATATCTGTAAAAGCATGATTGCCTGGCAGCTATTTGCCGGGGGCGCTACTCCGGAAAGTACGGGTACGAAGGGTGATCATTTTGTAGGCGACTATTATGTACGGTGTGAACAGCAGATAAAAGAAGAAGCGGCCCTGTTAACGGGGCAGGTAAATGATAAAAATCTTGATAGCTTCTCCGGTGCGGGCCGGAAGCGCCTGGAGGAATTGATGAACCTCTCTGAAGCGATTACCGGGAATTCTGAAAAGGAAAAGGAAAAGCGGCAGAAGATCGCGGAAGAGTGCCAGGAGATCATCCGGGCCCATACGCCCATTATGAAAAAGGCCCAGCAAATGCTGGTGGACTGGGAAGCGGGCAAGCCTGAAATTATTGACCTTTGGAAACGCATGAACGGTTGGGTATATGAAGGTTTTGATGCAACCTACCGGCGCATTGGTGCAGATTTCGATAAAACGTATTATGAAAGCGGGACCTACCTGCTGGGCAAACAGTTCGTGGAGGAAGGACTGGAAAAAGGAACTTTATACCGGAAGAGTGACGGCAGCGTGTGGATCGACCTGCGTGATGAGGGCCTGGATGAAAAGCTTGTCCTGCGCAAAGATGGCACTTCCGTTTATATCACCCAGGACCTGGGGCTTGCTGATGAAAAGTTTAAAGATTTTGCTTACGACCAGAGCCTTTATGTGATTGCGGATGAACAGAACTACCACATGAAGGTGCTGCAGTTGATCCTGAAGAAACTGGGAAAGCCTTATGCGGATGGTATTCATCACCTGAGTTACGGTATGGTTGAATTACCCTCGGGCCGGATGAAAAGCCGGGAAGGAACCGTAGTGGATGCGGATGATATCGTAAACGAAATGGCAGCGGAAGCGAGGAAGAAAGTGGAAGAGCATTCCAGGATTGAAGACTTTACCGGAGAAGAATTAAAAGACCTATGTGAGATCATCGGACAGGGTGCGCTGAAATTTTTCCTGTTGCGTGTAGATCCGAAAAAGAAAATGGTGTTCAACCCCGAAGAATCAATCGAGTTCATTGGTTTTACCGGACCCTTTATCCAGTATACCCATGCGCGGATCCGTTCTATTTTACGGAAAGAAGCACCTGGCGGGCAAGTTTCAGTAACCGGTGGTTTGCTGGGACTCGAAAAAGAACTGCTGCTCATTTTAGAACAGTACCCTTCGGTTGTCCAGGAAGCAGCGCGTGAATTCAATCCATCCATTCTGGCCAATTACACTTTTCATCTTGCCAAAACATACAACACGTTTTACGCCGAGCACTCCGTAATGCGGGCAGAAAGCGAAGAGAAAAAGCAATTACGCCTGCGCCTGTGCCAGTTAACGGCCAACGTCATTAAAGCATCCATGAAGCTTATGGGCATCCGTGTGCCGGAGAGAATGTAAGGTAATGTAACCGCTAAGAGAATCGCGAATAACAGGATTTACTGAAGGGATTTCGCGGATGGGGACTTTTTCTTTTTCAGCAGGCTTTTCCCCAGTTCGGTCCATGGATTCGGATCACGGATTATGGGATGTAAAAGGATCACGGATTACACGGATTACACGGATCGCGGATTGGTGCAGTCCTAACTCGTCTGTTTGAAGTTTTCCCAATGTTCGGTTCCCAGATTCTTCGCTTGCGCTCTGAATGACTGAAGAGAAAGTCGGCAGTGAGCAGTCGGCAGTGAGCAGCCGGCAGTTGACAGTAAGCAGTTAAACATGCAAAGCCTAAAGCGAAGCGCTTATGTACTGTTACGTGCAGCGTGCAGCGTGAAGCGTGCAGCGTGCAGCATGCAGCGTGAAGCGTGAAGCGTATACCATACAGCCCCCCTCACTTGAACATTGCACATTGAACACGGCCTTGAGCATTGCGTATTGAAAATTTGCCCTCCTAATAACGGTAACCATAAAGACACAAAGCGAATACCTCAATATCTATTACCCTAATACCTTTTCCTTTGTTTAGTCTCTGAATGACTGAAGAGACGTTTCAGTGGGCGGTTTACAGTACTAAAAAGACATGCCATATCTGTCAGATATGGCATGTCTATATTTATTAAACCCACGCTCCCTACTTCATCCTTCAAACTTCCTACTACCCTTCATCATTCCTTGTTCCCTGTTCCTTGTTCCATATTCCCATCACATTCCCGGCATTTTCTTTTCCTGCTTCAGGCTCTTGAGGCTGGGATCCATAGCAATGGCCTTGTCGCAAAGAGCCATGCCTTTTTGTTTGTCGCCTTTTTTCTGGTAACTCAAGCCAATCATATAAAGAGCTTCCGCGTTGGTTTTATCCATCGTCAAAAGCTGGTCCCAGTAACGGATGGCATCATCATATTTCTTTGCGTCATAATAGGCTTCGGCCACCGTGTTGATCAGTGAAATATCAGAAGGGCGGCGTTGCAGGGCATCCGTAAGAATTTTAATGCCTTCATCAAACTGGCCGGCATTCAGGAATGCAATGGAAAGGTTCTGAAAATATTCGTTGTCTTTCCTGTATCCCTTCTCGCCTGCTTCCAGCATATATTTTAATGCATTCTTATCATCATTCATTCCATAATAGATCAGCGCCATTTCATAAATCCAGCGGCTGTCCGTTGGCTTTAAGGCCACTGCTTTCTGGAAATAAGGAATGGCCTGTTTGAAGTTCTGCATGTCTGCATAGGCCCGTGCGATCATATAAGGCACTTCGGCATTGGCAGGTTCTTCTTTTGACGCGGCATCAAGGAACTTTATGGCTTCGCCGAGGTTCTCTGTTTCATAGTGGGCTTTACCGATAAAGTAAGAAACGTTTTGAGCCGGATCGGCTTTTTTCACCAGTTGCGCATATTTGATTGCTTCCGGGAACTGGCGGCTGTTGAACGCGAGGGTCAAAAGATTTTTGTAGGTGTTAACCGAATGGTCACCCATGGATTCCAGTTGCAGGAATTTTTCCTTTGCCTGCGGGTAGCGGCGCAACTCCATGTAGGTGGTTGCCAGTTCGGCAACAACGTCACGGTTTGTTTTATTAAAGGAGTAAGCTTTTTCCAGCTGCTTCATGGTTTCCATTTTGCGGCCATTGGCTCCTTCTTCCCGGGCTTTACCCAGGTAATAGGAAGAACTGTCGGCTTGTGAAAAAGCAAAAGTGGAGAAACCCAGCACAGCGGCTGTCAGGATGATTTTACTCATGGGATATTGTTGTTTACAGCGTGTTTAATTCGATAGTCCGAAAATAGATAAACTGATTTTAAAAAGGAGGTTAAAGTCGCCGCCAACCTGCCAAAATCATACCGGTAAACCCTTATTTCAGCACAATACCACCCAATGGAGGAAGATTCACCAGGATCCGGTACTTCTTTTCATCTTCATTAACAATTTCGGACCGGATATGGGGGTTATACATATCTCCTGTTCCGCCGTATTCTTTCCGGTCGCTGTTGAACAGTTCTTCGGAATACGTATGTCCATTGAGGTAAACAGCCCAATCCTGCCGCGGAACCGGTGTCAGGTTAAGGATCACCAGTAAATCGTCTTCCGGTTTTTTTCCCTTGCGCCGGTAAACGATCACGCATTCATCGCGGTGATTCAGGTCGATCCATTCAAATCCTTCCACCTTGAATTGTGCCGCATACAGGGCAGGTTGCGCGGTAAGTAACCGGTTCAGGTCAGCCACGCATTTGCGCAGACCTTCATGCGGTTCAAACCCGAGCAGGTACCAATCGAGTTCCGATTTGTAATTCCATTCAGAGGTTTGCCCGAACTCATTACCCATGAACAGGAGTTTGGCGCCCGGGTGCGTCCACATGTACGTATATAACGCACGCACATTCGCAAACTTCTGCCATTCATCACCCGGCATTTTATAAAGCATGGGCGATTTACCATGCACCACTTCATCATGGCTGTAGGGAAGCATGAAGTTCTCATCAAAAAAATACATCATGCTGAAGGAAAACTTATCCTGGTGGTGCGGGCGCTGGATGGGATCGAGCTTAAAGTAATCCAGTGAATCATGCATCCATCCCATCATCCATTTCATACCAAAACCCAACCCGCCCATAAACGTAGGTTTTGATATACCGGGCCAGTCGGTTGCTTCTTCTGCAATGGTTTGCACATCAGGGTAGTCACGGAAAATAGTTTCATTGAGGTCCTTTATAAAAGCAATGGCTTCAATGTTGCCGTTTCCGCCGAATTCATTGGGCTCCCACTGACCTTCCGTGCGGGAATAATCAAGCTTCAGCATGGAGGAAACCGCATCCACGCGGATACCATCAATATGAAAATATTCAAACCAGAACTTTGCGCTGCTGATGAGAAATGATTTTACCTCCCCGCGCTTGTAATTGAAAATATAAGAATTCCAGTCGGGGTGAAAACCTTTGCGCATGTCGGCATACTCAAACGTGTGTGTGCCGTCAAACATATACAGTCCATGGGCATCGTATGGAAAATGGGAAGGAACCCAGTCGAGGATCACACCGATTCCCGCTGCATGCAGTTCATCGATGAGGTGCATCAATCCTTCCGGCTCGCCAAAGCGTGCCGTTGGTGCAAAGTATCCGGTAAGCTGGTACCCCCAGCTTCCGTCAAATGGGTGTTCCATTACCGGCATCAGCTCTACGTGCGTGAATCCCATTTGCTTTACATAGGGCACCAGCAGTTCGGTTATCTGGTGGTAACTGTTGTACCGTTCTTCGTCATTGCGGTCGGGACGCATCCAGCTGGCCAGGTGCACTTCGTAAACACTCCAGGGTGCATCCAGCGCATTTCTTTTTTTGCGGGCCTTCATCCACTCATCATCTTTCCATTTGTAGTTGAATGCCCAGGTACGCGAGGAAGTGGCCGGGCGCATCTCCCAGTAATGGGCAAACGGGTCGCCTTTTTCCGTGATCACTCCGCCAAATCCTTTAATCCGGTATTTATAAAGGCAACCTTTTTTTACACCGGGAATAAATCCTTCCCACACGCCGCTTTTATCCCAGCGTGGGGTTAGAAAGTGACGGTCGGCCACCCAGTTGTTGAAGTCACCAATCACACTGACCTGGGTGGCATTGGGCGCCCATACACAAAAGTAATAGCCTTCCTGACCCAGCACGGAAAGCGGCTTGGATCCGAATTTTTTATATAAAGAATAATGTGTTCCGTTTTGAAAGGTATGGATGTCATCATCGTACAGGATTGAGTAATTCCATACAGGGTTGGAAGTATCCACAAAATTCTGGTCCTCGTACCGCACGGGCTTTAATTCCATGGGGCCGGATGCAGCTGCATCCGGGACTCCACCTGGTTGGTTCTTGCCTTCTTGCATAGATAGGTTTCGTGGAAGTAAAGTTAAACAAGTCGGAAAGTTTTCCCGATTATATTGTTTACCGATTGCATACTTAAATTGCCGGAATGAGAAAAGAGATCATGCTTCCTGGTTGATTTCGTTGCTACGGCTATTCTGCACAGCAGGGTACGGTTACCGGTAACGTGAGCTGTACACTGGAATATAATACTGACGGTGCGTACGATAGTGCCCGCCATCGATAAAGTACTTAAAAACCGGGGCAGCTATCGGCGGAATAAGATCCCAACCTTCGTGATCTGATCATTTCTGCAACTCCAGCACCAGGATTGTTTTCCCCGGTACTTTCCAGCTGCCGGTTAATTCTTTTGTTTCACCACCCGTTACACTCCGGGCGCGGGTGAAACCCTTTGTGCGTTCTTCAAACCGGGTTACATCAATTGTCCGTTCATCCGCACTGGTATTCATCACGACCATTACGGTTTGCAACGGATCGTAGCGGAAATACGTATACATCCAGTTCTCCGGCACAAACTGCATCAGCTTACCGGTTTTTATGGCGGAAGAAGATTTGCGGAAGTTTGCCAGCGTCCTGGTCCAGTTAAACATATCGTCTTCCCGTTCCGTACGGCCGGCTTTTGAAAATTTGTTTTCCTTATCTTCTTTCCATCCGCCAAAAAAATCACCCCGCACCAACCCGTCCGGATTGGATACACCTTTCAACAGGATTTCTGTTCCATAATACAGTTGTGGAATTCCGCGGGTTGTCAGGAGCCAGGCAATTCCCATTTTCAGTTTTGCCGTATCCTCGCCTACCTGTGATAAAAAACGGGTCATATCATGGTTATCCAGGAAGACCACATGATTCATCGGGTTGGTATACACGAAGTCCTGCGCCAGTGTCTGGTACAAGCGGTTTACTCCTTCCGTCCAGCCGAAGGCCTGCGTGAGCGCCGGATTGATGCCATATAAATTGGTTTGAAAATCGGTTACCTGCGGCAGGTTGCTTTTGAACCGGATGTTGGTCAGGTTATTCTCGGTAAAATATGCCTGGTTCAAAACGCCATGAACCCAGGTTTCGCCAAACATTGTCATCTTCGGGTATTCGTCAATGAGCGCTTTATTACACCGGTTCATAAAAGGAAGATCGTTGTAGATGTAGGTGTCAATACGCCAGCCATCAAGGCCAAACTCCTCAACACTCCACAGGGCATGCTGAATGAGAAAGTTTGCTACAAACGGGTTACCCTGGTTCAGGTCGGGCATCTGGCGTACAAACCATCCGTCCGATGTAACCTGCTCATCTTTTTTTGATGCGTATTCATCCATCAGCGGCTGATCTTTATAGCTTGTTTGCGTAAATGAAGGCCACTGGTGCAGCCAGTCCTTCATCGGCGGATCCTGCACGGTAAAATGATGCAGGCCCACATGATTATATACGGCATCCTGGATCAGTTTCATCCCCCGGCGGTGCAGTTCATCACTTAATTTTTTATAGGCTTCAGCCCCACCGTGACGGCGGTCTACGGTGTAGTGATCGGTGATGGCGTATCCGTGCTCGGTGCGGTTGACCATATCATTTTCGAGGACAGGCGTCATCCACAGAGCGGTAACTCCGAGGTCGTGTAAATAATCAAGCTGGTTGATCACCCCTTGTATATCGCCACCATGGCGATGGTACATCGAATCGCGGTTCAGCGACTGGTCTTTGTAACCGGCAACACGGTCATTTGAATAATCTCCATTGCTGAAACGGTCCGGCATCAGCAGGTAGATAAAATCGGATGAATTTACGCCCTGTGCAAAGCGGGTTCCTTTCGATGGCCGCCTGGATTTTATTTCGTAACTGATGGTTGTCCGGCTGCCCGATGGTCCGAAATTCAATTGATAAGTACCGGGTTTTACGCTCTTGTCCAGCACCAGGTCCAGGAAAACATAGTTGGGATTTTCCACCCGGTGAATCTTTTTCAACGTGATACCCGTGGCCAGCTTTGTGCCTGCGGGAGAAAGCTTCAGCATGGGGATCCGGTCAGCAATATTTTTACCATAGACCATTACCTGCAGCGCAGGATTTTTCATTCCGGCCCACCAATGCGTGGGATACACTTTTGTTTCATCCTGGGCAATTGCGGTACCGGCCATTCCTGCCAGCAGAACAACCAGTAAAAATTTAAAGCACTTCATTATGAGTAATTATATTTTTTTCTTTTGAAGAAGGATCTGCAGGATCATATACAAAAACAACCGACAAGGCGGCCAACAGCATCAATACACCGGCCATCACCAGTGAATAAATGGAATCGTTCTGAAAAATATGCTTCACAATGGGGCCAAGGAAGATGCCATTTACGATCTGCGGCAGCGTAATAAAAAAGTTGAAGATGCCCATGTAGATGCCCATCTTGGCGGCCGGAATGGAAGCCGATAAAATAACATAGGGCATGGCCAGTATACTGGCCCAGGCAATCCCGATCCCCAGCATCGACACAACCAGGTAAGCAGGGTCCTGGATAAAGAAGACGGACAGCAACCCGATTCCACCCAGCGCCAGCGCAATACCGTGCGTCATCTTCCGGCCCAGCCTGCGTGCCATCAGGGGAAGAAAAAAAGCAAAAATGGCCGAAACACCATTGTAGATGCCAAAGAGGATACCTACCCAATTTGCGCCCTTGTTGTATTCATATACCACCCGTTTCATTGATGCCATCAATCCCATTCGCCGCGTTGCTTCCGCATCAGGTGGTGCCACCATGGAATACCGCATGGCATAATCAAAAGTTGGGTAGCTTATGGAACCATCGTTTTTCGGGTTATCGTCTGCCAGATTTTTATTCAACTCCTCCAGTTCGCTGAGCGCAGATTTGTATTCTTTATTCTGGAAAGGATATTGTTTTAGTCCCTGGTAGAATTCTGCCGCCAGTGTTTTTTCAGAAATGCCCAGCCGGTCGCGCAAAAAATAAGAAGCAATATTGGCCTCGATAAATATCCGGTTCCCTCCTTCCCGGAGCCGTTCTATGGGCTGGTCCAGGTATTCTTTAGTTTCCTCCAGTTTGCGTTGCTCTTCGCCATTGGTATAGGAAAGCGTGTTGGCGATCTTCTGCAGTTCACGGAACTGCGGTTCCGAAACATACATGTCGTATTTACTCCGGGTTATGCCCGGCGTTGAATACACCCACATGGAGAAAAGCGCAAACCAGCTGAAAAACTGCACCAGGCCTAATTGCTTCATCGTACGCGGCATACGAACAAAATCGCGGAAGATCTGTCCCAGTCCTTTTTTAGCATGCACATCCACCGGCGGTTCTCCCGCGTATCTTCTTTGTTCTTCCGGCGGGTATTCCTTTGTGGAAACAATCGTCCATACAATGGCAGCCACCAGCACTACGGCTCCCGCTACAAATGACCAGATCACATTGGCCGGCACCTGGCCCTCTTCAGCAACTTCCTGCACACCAAACCAGTTAGCCAGTATATACGGAAGCCAGGAACCGATGACGGCGCCCACACCAATCAGGCCGGTCTGCACCGAATAGCCCAAGGTTCGTTGTTCATCCGGAAGCTTATCGGCCACCAGTGCGCGAAAAGGTTCCATGGCAATGTTAAACGAAGCATCCATGATCATGAGCATGCCCGCACCCACCCACAGCGCCGGCAGAATAGCCGTGAACATACCGGCATTGGGCATAAGGATCAGTCCTACCGCGGCCAGCAAGGCACCGGCAAGAAAATAAGGCCTTCTTCGTCCCAACCGGTTCCAGGTACGGTCGCTGTAATGCCCGATGATGGGTTGCACGATCATACCGGTGAGCGGCGCCACCAGCCAGAACCAGGAAAGGTGCTCCACATCGGCGCCGAATACCTGCAGGATGCGGCTTGCATTTCCATTCTGAAGGGCAAAGCCAAACTGGATTCCAAGGAACCCGACACTCATATTGAAAATCTGCCAGAAACGAAGACGGGGTTTATTTTGAGCGGGTGCTCCGGGAGGTTGATGCGCAGCAGTAGCCATAAGCAATCGAAGGTTGAAGGACCTAAGATAGGTAGGAATTTTGTTTGAGAGAAGACGACAGACCACAGTCCACTGACCACAGACGCTTACTTACTGGAAGTTTTTCTACAGAAAAGTAAAATAAAAACGCAAAGCTCCTACTCGAAACTTTGCGTTGACTTTGCGGCTTTGCGGTTATAAACCTTATTCAATTACAAAACCGTTGGGAAGAATGGAACCTTTTTTCACCACCACAACACCTTCCTTTATGGTAAACAGCGCCTCATCGCGGTCGGTAAGGTGCGGGCCACCAACAATGCGCACATCATTACCAATCCGGCAATCCTTGTCAATGATGGCATTCTTGATAAAGCACCGGTCGCCGATACCCAGCATCGGAAGGCCGTTTTTTTTGCTGTGTTCGATTTCTTCAAGCGTTTCAAAATAATCATTACCCATCAGGTAAGTGCAATCAAGCGTGGTTTCATGACCCACGCGGGAACGGATCCCGATCACTGAGTTCTGAATGCGTGATGCATTGATAATGGAACCTTCGGTGATCATGGAATGTTCGAGCGAAGTACCGCTGATCTTTGCCGGCGGCAACATACGGGCACGCGTGTAAATAGCGCGGTCGTTATCAAATAAATTGAATTTTGGAATATCGGCGGTCAGTCCTAGGTTGGCTTCAAAGAACGCGCGGATGTTTCCAATGTCTTCCCAGTAACCATCATACTGGTAGGAAGCCACTTTTAACTGACCGATCGACTGGGGTATGATCTCTTTACCAAAATCGGCCGCATCCTTTTTTTCATGCAGCAGCAGGTCGAACAGCAACTGGCGGTTAAAGATGTATATACCCATAGAGGCCAGGTATTCCCTGCCCTGTGCCCGCATTTCATCACCGGTATCGGAAACCCAGTCTTCCAGGCCGCTCTTGGGCTTTTCTGTAAACGAGGTCACCATTCCGCCTTCCGTTTTCAGGATGCCGAATTCAGATGCTTCCCTTGCCGCCACGGGTATGGTGGCCAGGGTCATGTCGGCCCCGGACTCTTTATGATGATTCAGCATTTCCTGGAAATCGATCTGGTACAACTGGTCACCGGAAAGAATAAGAATATAATCGGAGGCGAAGGGTGCAATATGCCTCAGCCCCTGGCGCACGGCATCGGCCGTACCGCCAAACCAGGTTGGATTATCGGGTGTTTGTTCGGCAGCCAGTATATCAACAAAGGCCGTACTGAAGGCGCTGAAATGATAGGTGTTTTTAATGTGCCTGTTGAGGGAGGCAGAGTTGTACATGGTAAGCACAAACATCCGGTTGATGCCGGAATTGAGGCAGTTGGAAATGGGAATGTCAACCAGCCTGTATTTGCCCGCGATGGGCACGGCTGGTTTCGAACGGCTGGCCGTCAGTGGAAATAACCGGGTTCCTGCACCTCCTCCCAAAATAACAGATAACATTTCTTTCATATCATTCAATTTATTTCTTCAACGATTCATAAACATTTATGTATTCCTGCGCCGAACTGTCCCACGAGTGATCAATATGCATCATGTAGCTGCGCATCCAGTTGTACAGGTCACGCTTGTTATTATAGAGATCAATGGCACGGCCCACTGAGTAGGTTACATCATGTACGCTGGCATGATTGAACCGTATACCATATCCTTGCCAATCTCCGAAATCTTTTACCGTATCCTTCAACCCGCCGGTACTGCGCACGATCGGAACCGTTCCATACCGCAATGCATACATCTGGTTCAACCCACAGGGTTCCACACGGCTGGGCATCAGTAAAAAATCTGCGCCAGCATAAATCTGGTGACTCAAAGCTTCGTTATACCCGATAAAGGTATTTACATATCCGCTGAAACTGGCTGCAACTTCCTGGAGCTTTCCTTCTACAACCGGGTCACCCGATCCCAGGATCAGGAAAGATGCCGCGCCGTGATGCTGGTAAATGGAACTCCTGATGGCATCGGGTAAAACATCGGCAGCTTTCTCACCAACAAGCCGCCCGATAAACGTGAACAGGGGTTTATCCATGTCGAAACCGAACTGGCTGCAAAGTTCCTTTTTGTTTTTTTTCTTTCCCTCTTTAACACTATGGTCATCAAAATTTTTTACGATCAGCGGATCGGTGGCAGGGTCCCACACTTCAGCGTCAATCCCATTCAGAATACCTGCGCTTTTACCGGCTTCAACCCGGAACAATTCTTCCAGGCCGTTTGCTGCATACCGTAATTCAAGGAGGTAACTCGGGCTAACGGTGGTTACTTTCCAGGCACATTTGATCCCCGATGCAAGGGGGTTAATGGTCTTGTTCCATTCCAGCAGGCCGGCCTTCCAGCTGTCGTGCGGTGGCAGCAGGTTTTGCTTGTTCCACCCGATCCATCCCTGGTATTCGGCATTGTGAATGGTGATGACCGTAGGTACGGAAGCAAGGTGCTGAAAGTCGAATGCATACTTCACCATAAAAGGGATAAGCCCGGTATGATGATCGTGGCAATGGATGACATCCGGCAAATGCTTCCAGTTGGCCAGCCAGTCGCACACAGCAATCTGGAAAGCAACAAAGCGCTCCACATCATCATCGTAACCATACACTTTTTCCCGGTCGAGCAAGCCATTGATATCAATAAGGTAAAGATCAAAGCCGAGCTTGTTTGTACGTTCGCGGATCACGGAGTAGCGGAACCAGTGCGATCCCGAATGCTGGTCGCCTTCATGAACAAGATCCCATTCATTCGCATACAAAAATTTAGTACGGTACATGGGCATCACCACTTTCGCAACATGTCCCAGTTTATTCTGGTATTTCGGCAATGCACCCACCACATCGCCAAGTCCTCCTGTTTTTGCCATCGGATAACACTCCGCCGATACATGTATTATCTCCATATCTTATACATCCTGATTGAAGTTAGCCTAAAATCTTTTTCAATAAATTCTGCATGCTAATTTTTCTATCATTGAAACTTGCTATTTTCAGCACTTAATTACAATAAACAAACCGGTAAAATGAATCAACAAACTAAATGGTCGCAGTTCGGAGTTTTGATATCGGTGTTTTTCTTCTGGGGATTTGTAGCGGCAAGTAATGATATCCTGATTCCGGTATTCAAGGAAAAATTGGATCTGACACAAGCGCAATCACAAATGATTGCCTTTGCTTTTTATGTGGCCTACACAGTTGGATCACTTATTTACTGGGGATTGAGCAAAGCGTTCAAAGGAGATATCCTGAACAAAATCGGCTACAAGAATGGTATCGCACTGGGCCTGATCATTTCCGCCCTGGGTACCCTCCTGTTTTATCCTGCCGCCAATACCGCTTCATTCGGACTGATGATCACAGGTTTGTTCATTGTTGGTCTTGGTTTTTCATTGCAGCAAACAGCCGCCAACCCGCTTGCCATTGTTATGGGTGATCCGCGTACCGGTTCACAGCGTCTGAGCCTTGCCGGTGGAATCAATAATTTCGGAACTACCATCGGACCGGTGCTGGTTAGTTACGCCATCTTCGGTTCGGTATCAGGTGATGCAAAAAAGGTAGCGGATATAGGTGCGGTAAAAATTCCTTACCTGATCCTCGGGGCTGCCTTTTTACTGGCCGCCATTGTTTTTAAATTCTCTTCCGTTCCCAATAAGATCGCCGATGGTTCTGATGCGGGAAAAACGGAAAAAGACGTCAGCAGGGTAGCTACCCCTACGGATGTTTCGGAACCGCTGGCTATTCCCAGCCGCAGAAGTGCGCTGAATTACGGTCAGCTTGCCCTGGGCATGATCGGCATCTTTGTATATGTAGGTGTTGAAGTGGCTACTGCAGCCAACCTGCCCGAATTCATGAAACAGCACGTGGTTACGGAGGACGGCAAACCATTTCCAACGGAAGACGTGGCACCTTATGTTTCCCTTTTCTGGGCCAGCCTGATGATGGGTCGCTGGACTTCCTCCATAGGAGCTTTCAACCTCAGTTCGAGCATCCGTTCCGTATTGCGCTTTATCATGCCCTACCTCGCATTTGGTGTATTCCTTGCCGTTAATGCCATTGCCAAACACGACATCACACCTTTTTATATTTATGCGGCGGTTATCCTGACTCTGATTATCGGTGATCTCCTGAGCCGCGGTAACCCGGCCCGCCAGCTGCTGATATTTTCCCTGTTCGGCATTACAGCCCTTATCATCGGTATGGTAACCGATGGAATGACCAGTGTGTATGCTTTTATCAGCGTGGGATTGTTCTGCTCTACTTTATGGCCCTGTATTTTTACACTCGCCATTGCAGGACTGGGACGGCATACCAATGAAGGATCAAGCTTCCTGATCATGATGATCATGGGTGGTGGTATCATCACGCTCCTGCAGGGATGGCTGGCCGACAATGACCTTTTGGGCATACAGTATTCCTTCCTCGTAGGCGTTGCCTGTTTTGCCTACCTCGCGTTTTATGCGATCCGGGCGCAGACAATATTGAGAGGTCATGGCATTGACTACGATCGCCAGGCGGGGGCAGGTCATTAAAAGATTTTATTCAGACCAATTATAAAAATGGACATTTCACGACAACTGGCTATCGGAATAGATATCGGCGGAACCAATACCAAGTACGGTATTGTAAACCACCGCGGCGAGATACTGAAGAAAGGAGAATTAAAAACCGATGATTATCCAACAATCGATGGATTTATTGATGCGCTCTATAAAACCTTTGAACCCATTACCCATGATCTTAAAGACCAGGGTTCCGTAAAAGGAATCGGTGTGGGCGCCCCCAACGGAAATTTTTATACCGGCACCATCGAATACGCGCCGAACCTGCACTGGAAAGGAATTATTCCTGTGGCCAAACTTGTTTCCGAACGTTTCGACCTTCCCTGCTCCTTAACCAATGATGCCAATGCTGCCGCAGTGGGTGAAATGATGTATGGCGCCGCGCGCGGACTTCGTGATTTTATCATGATCACCCTGGGCACTGGTGTGGGCAGCGGTATTGTGGCCAACGGGCAACTGATTTTGGGTCACGATGGATTTGCCGGGGAGCTCGGGCATACGGTCATCCGGCATGGCGGACGCAAACACTGGTCAACAGACCTCGATGGGTCGCTGGAAGCTTACTGTTCGGCAACCGGTATTGCCATGACGGCGCGTGAATTACTGCAAAAAGGCAACGAAGACAGTCTCCTGCGCCACTATAAACCGGAAGAAATAGATGCAAAGCGCGTGTTCGACTGCGCGATACAGGGCGATAAAATTGCGGCTGAAGTGTACCGTTATACAGGGCAGATCCTGGGAGAAGCACTGGCCAACTTTATTATGTTCTCTTCACCTGAGGCCATCATCCTTTTTGGTGGCGTGATCAAAGCCGGCGACCTGCTGATGGTCCCAACCAAGGAACATATGGAAAAAAACCTGCTGCCGATCTTCCAGGACAAGGTAAAACTGATCTTCAGTGAATTGAAGGAAGCGGATGCAGCTATATTGGGAGCGAGTGCGCTGGTGTGGGAAATGAGGGAAGGGAATTAATAATTAGAAATTAAAAATTAATAATTAATAATTGGGGTGGACTTAGGTTGACGAGTATTTAAGATTTGGAGATTTTTTCGGGGTTGAAGATTGAACTTGCGGTCCTTTTAATCGAAATGTTCGGTGGTCTGTGGACCGTGGTCAGTGGACCATATCGCTCTTAAATCTCTAAATCTCCAAATTATAAATAACACCTACTCGGGAATCCGCACCTTCTCCCCCAAAAACTTCGGCTTTTTCCCAAACAGGTAATCAACAAACACTTTTACGCGGGCGAGCTTTTCACGGGCGGCCACTTTGAGCCCGGAAGAAGCATCCACATCACGCGCATTAAAACCGATGGCAGCAATACCCTCTTTAGACCCGATAAAAATGGCCCGTTCATTATGGAACTGTTGCGAAATGACGGTTACGGTATCCACGTCAAAGATTTCTTTTAACCGCACCATGCTGTCGAATGTGCGGAAACCGGCATAATCGAGGTAAATGCGCGAGGAATCCACACCGGCAGCCATCAGGTCGCTTCTCATATCCATGGGCTCATTGTATTCTTTGCGGCTGTTATCACCGCTGATGATGATGTAACGGATTTTTTGATTCCGGAACAAATCAGCGGCGGCTTCTATACGGTACCGGTAATACAGGTTTACATATCCGTTGGCCAGCATTTTTGAAGTGCCCAGGAGCAATCCAACTTTGTTGTACGGAATGGTGCCTGCATCGGAATACAGTTTACCTCTTGCCGATCTTTCAATGGAGAGGTTAGCTATTACAATCACCAGTAAGGTGCCCACCAGCAGCCCAAGTATGGAAAACAGGAAGATCTTTTTCCGTTTCATTTTTATTTATTTTCCCCGATCATAAATACAGCAGGCACCGGGCGCTGCACACCTTTGTCGGAGGGCTTGATGGTTTCCTTTCCATTAACAAGCAGGCAGCTGCTTCCGCCTCCATCCAGGTTCAATGCTTCCACGCAGCCAAGCTTTATCATCATCACGGCCAGTGACCGCAGATCAGCACCTTCGGCAAGTCCCGGAAACCTGCCCTGCACTACCAGGACAACCAATTTCCCATCTGCCGTATAGCCCATGGCCGTACGCGGATGTTTGTCCTCCATAGCTTTACCGGCGAACATCCGTTCAATATCATTGGCAATGAAAACGACTCCATCTTTTACCAGTACCGGTCCTCCTCCTACTGCAGTTTTTACTTTTTTCCATCGTACCGGTGCGCCTGCAGTACCCAACCTTTTACTGTGGGAACGTATAGATAAAGGCGTTACATAGGAAAAGCTGTCCTTTCCGGGCATGAGGGGTTGTTGGAAAGCAATGGGATGTTTGAAAGAAGAATCCGTGTACAGCCAGGCAATATCGGCCTTTCCTTTTTTTGTAATGCCAATGGCACTGCGGTAGGTGTGATGATATAATAACGTATCACGGCCCCTGCCCGGAATGGAATGAATGTTATACGCCAGCATCTTTCCATCCCTGATCACCGTATTGAGGTTCTGGTTGGTTTCAAACGAAAAAAAAGTACAATTCACCACCAGTAAAGGATGCTGGTTCTTTTCGTAAAAAGCAGTTGGCGTCAGCCTTCTATTATTGGTTGTATCCGCCGTGAAGTTCAGGGAACGATCTTTCAGATCGGCCAGTACGTAATAAGCGATATTCGGCTTGCCATCCAGTGAATCACTTGTCCTGAATACATGAACAGATGGAGGTAAAGGCCCATAAAGTGAGTCAACATTCTGCCATGATAAAGTTTGTGCCGTTATGGACTGCATATAAAAAAGGCCTGCAGCCAACAACACTGTCCTGACATAGTTCATGAAGATAAAAATAGAAAAGCTTCAGGAAAGCAGCAGCGCTTTACTCTTTTCCCACTCCGCCCTGCCCAGCCCGGGAAACACATGCCGTTCGCTGTGATAGGAAGACCGGACCAGTGGACCACTTTCAACATAGTCCAGTCCGAGTGTGTAGCCGATTTCGCGGTATTCGGCAAATTCATCGGGGTGAACAAACCGTTGTACCGGGATATGTTTTTTGGTAGGCTGAAGGTACTGTCCGAGTGTTACCACATCACAACCCGATTTGCTCAGGTCTTCCAGGGTTTGCACCACTTCATCTTTGGTTTCGCCCAGTCCCAGCATGATGCCGCTTTTGGTGCGCATGCCACCTTCTTTCAGCGTCCGGATGACTTCCATGCTGCGCCAGTATTTTGCCTGGATGCGCACCTGGCGGGTAAGTCGTTCAACCGTTTCAATATTGTGGGAAACCACTTCCGGTGCTGCTTCCACGATGCGTTGAATATTTTCTTTCTGACCCTTGAAGTCCGGGATCAGGGTTTCGAGGGTGGTATCGGGGTTCAGTGATTTTACGGCTTTGATGGTGTTGTACCAGATGATGGATCCGCCATCTTTCAGTTCATCGCGGTCTACAGAGGTGATCACCGCATGTTTGACCTTCATCAGGTTAATGGCTTCTGCTACCCGCTGCGGTTCATCCCAATCTACGGCACCGGGTCTGCCGGTTGCAACAGCACAGAATCCACAGCTTCGTGTACACACATTTCCAAGGATCATGAAGGTGGCCGTTCCGGCGCCCCAGCATTCACCCATGTTCGGGCAGTTTCCGCTTTCGCAGATCGTGTGCAGCTTGTGGGTATCAACCAGGTTGCGCACATGCTTGTAACTTTCACCAATGGGAAGTTTAACACGGAGCCAGTCGGGCTTTGTTCTTTTCACGGGTTCATTCCCGGAAGCGATGGGGAGTTCAATCATGGAAGGCAAATTTCCGGATTATTCGTCAGATTTAACCGCAAAGGCGCAGAGACTTTACGCATTTGCATTTATTTAAAAGAATTACTCCGTGCAATCCGTGCAATCCGCGTAATCCGTGATCCTGTAATAATCCGCGTAATCCGTGATTTATTTTCTCCTGCCGAATACAAAGGCTATGTGCATCTGGTAGAACAGGTGCTTGCGGGGATTATAGTTCATGATCAGCACTTCTTTTGCGTAGAATTCGGTGCTGAACCCAATTTCCATGGCCTGGACCGATTCATTATAACGGCCAAAGTCAAAACGCAGGGCAACTTTTGCAAAAGCACCGGGATTGATCTTCATTTCACCCCAGCCTTTACCCAGTCCGCCCCCACCCAGGATGGGTCCACCCATAAAAGTGAGTGAATCGTCCTCGTATTTGATCTGGTTTTCCCGGCCTGTTGAATCCAGCACCTGGAGGTAATAAGGCCGCAGCATGCCTATGGAAATTCCTGCAACAGCGGACCCGGTTACGGCCACCCCGTTTTTGTTTCCTTTCTGTCCAAAAATATATTGCTGACCATAGCCGAGCTTACCCTGGTAAAAATTATTGATCTTACCGTAAATAAAAGAGTTACCAAAAAAACTTTCCGTACTGCCCAGTTTTTCTTCCTTGCGGCTTTTTATCTCGGAAAGCTCAAGGGTATAAAGGTTTGTCCAACGCGGAGAGCGGCGGATGCCTTTTTCAAAAAACACCCCGTACCCATTGGTGCGCAATTGAACGCCCATTACATTTTGCTTTGTATAAGACAGAACCCCTTCTTCCTCCTGTTTCACCATCGAAGCAATACGCTGGCGCTTTTCGTTACGGCGGTCAGCCTTTTCGGAGCGCCTGCTTGTTGAATCCTGTGCTATAGAGGTAACACCCAAAATGAGGGTGGTAAATACGAGAATAAATTGTTTCACTGAAAGTAGATATATGGTACAAACGTAAATTTAGGCAAAAAAGTATGACATCTACCGTTGTTTATGAAGGCGGATTACGCACTACCTGTACCCATTTACGCTCTCATTCGGTTATTGAAACGGACGCGCCGGTTGACAACAATGGTAAGGGCGAACGTTTTTCTCCAACCGATCTGCTGGCTACATCACTGGCTACCTGCATGATCACGGTAATTGGCATCAAGGCACGTTCAATGGATTTCGACCTGGATGGTGTTTCCGTTGAGGTAGAAAAGATCATGAAGGCCGATCCTCGACGCGTGGGTGGCATTAATCTTACTTTTCATATTCCTGAAAAACTGGCAACCCTGGACCAAAAAACCGTACAAATACTCAAAAATACCGGTCATGCCTGCCCGGTTATGCACAGCATTCACCCTGATATCGAGGTAAACGTAGACTGGGGCCGCTGGCAGTAAACCATTACGCAAATTCACTGCGTAATTAAACCGTTGCATTACTGGAACCCGGCCATTACTTTTGCTCAAATTCGTACCATGAAAAACACGATCATTTTGTATGCCCTCATTTTAGTATTTTTTGCCTCCTGCGCCCGTGCCGTAACGCCGGCAGAAGCTGCCAGCGGCCGCTATAAAAAATGCAGACCCGTTAAATAAGCATCTCTATTTATTTTTATAATACAGTATCGGCTTTCAGTAAATGACAGCCGATACTGCATTCAAGGCATCTCCTGAGGTCGCAGTATTGCGTCTTCAATTCCGTCAGTGCCTGTGAATCATACGCCGACCTGCAATCCACTGACAGCCGGCCAAATCCCCTTATAATACCATTCGATTCCGAGCAGCATCCTTCGAGCCATTCGAGTGCACGGGTTTTATACACCTCATCCCGGTGATGCAGTCCGTACGCATACAAAAACGGGATCACCGTATTGATCATAATATTGTCCACCATATCACTTCCGGTGCGCTTTTTTTTAAACGCTGTTTCTTCTTCAAACCGGTAATGGTAATGCCAGTAATCATTGGCCGTTATTTCAAAGAGCTTCCGCCCTTCTTCCAGCCGTGTCGTTTCCAGTACCTGTGCAAACAAATTGGCTGATTGTTGTACCAGCATGGCCAGCTGCGCCAGGCGCAGCGTTGGAAAACCTGCGGGCATCATCCGGTGGAACACCGGCTTTATGTGCACCCGCTGAAGGCCGTATTTACGCCGGTAAAACTGGAATTCCTTTTTCAGCATCGCGGGGTATGATTCTTCAAACCGGGCCTCCAGCAGGTTGGCCTGCCCCAGCAACATGGCTTCTACCTGGATCACCTGCGTGCGATGGCGGGCCAGCAGGGAAAGCTCAAGACTTTGCGCTACCGCTTCAAACAAATCGGCATTTAACCGGGAACCGAAATTGCGCGCCAGCAGCTGCCAGAAACTTTCTTCCCAGTGAAAATGGTTCCTGTTGAGTACCTCAAAGATCTTTTCTGTTTTGCGCGTAAGCCTTTCCGCCACCAGCCGGTCTTTCCACGACGTAAGGACCAGGGACGGCACATCCTTCAACGTTTTTTGACAGGGCACAAAGGCTGCCGTATTATTCCATTGCTCATACCGTTGAAGAAGCAGGTGTGCAACCCGGCCTTTCAGCTGAAGTACGGGTATGGAATGCGGCAGGTCTCCATCGTGTTCGAGCACAACGTGAAGAATCACATTCCGGTAATGCGGATCTTCTTCATGCCGGTGTTGAACCCATTGTGAGGTTTTCAGATGCAGCTCAACAGAACCGGCAAATACAGCCCCGGCAATCCGGATCCTGGCCTGTAAAAAATCAGGACCCTGGTTTTTATTCAGACTACCGGCATCAATGATCTCTACTTCCTCGCCGGAAACAGTCCTCAGCTCCGTGCGCTGGAAATACTGGAATTGCCAGATAAACTGGAGCAGCTTTTCGGTCATCGTTAAAGCTACAAACGCCCAAAAGCTGTATAAAGGGAAAAGGACCACTGAAAAATGTGAAAATCCTAAAATTGCTGCAGCGCCTGCACAACCCTGCTAATGGGCAATCCCATAACATTGTAAAAATCTCCTTCCACTCTTTTGATTCCCACCACGCCAATCCATTCCTGGATGGCATAAGCGCCCGCTTTGTCAAAAGGCTGGTATTTGTCGATATAAAATTCCACCTGGTCTTTGGTAAGCGGATGAAACTCGACCTCCGTGGTATCGGAAAATTGAATGGTTTTGCCCGGGCGGCAGATACAAACGCCTGTTATCACCTGGTGACGGGTACCGCCTAAGCGCTGAAGGATCTGAACGGCATCTTCGCGGTCCCTGGGTTTACCGATGATGTCTTTTCCCAGTACCACAATGGTGTCGGCAGCAATGATCGTTCTGCCGTCGCTAGCGTTCATCTGAACAGCTGCCGCTTTATTAACGGCAATATGTACGGCCACATCTGCCGGTGAAAGATCCGGGGGATAAGATTCATCGGTTGATTGAATGATAATGTCAAAGTCCACCTCTGCCCATTCCAGCAATTGCTTACGCCTCGGGGATGCAGAAGCCAGTATATAGCGCGCCATATCAGGTAAAATAAAACCGGAAAAAGATCATCGAAAATATCCCGGTCAGCATAACCAATTTAGCCAGGCTGCTCAGGTGTCCAAACTGTGCCGAAGTGCGGGCACGGAACAATTTCAGTAAAATAAAAGCCAGCGGCAGGATGATCAATACCGTGCTGTATACAAAGGCGCCCCACCACGGCGTTCTGAATTGCAGTATATACAGCTGCATGATAATGAGCGCGGCGATCAGCACCACCAGCCATACAAAAACATAAATCATCGTTGTTTTTAATCCGGCAACAATCGGAAGGGTTTTACACCCGTAACGGGCATCGCCTTCCAGGTCCTGCATATCCTTGATGGCCTCACGCACCATTGATAGCACAAAAGAAAATCCACCATATAAAAATGCCAGCCGGAAAAAGCGGATGGAGCGGCTATCATCTGACCCGATCGCGTTTGCAGGATTGGTAAAGGCAAAGAATACAATAAGAATGGTCCAGGCGGTAAGAAGTGAGATGACGACATTACCAATCAGCAATTGGCGCTTGAATGAAGTGGAATAAAACCAGAGCAGTGCCACACAAATTATATTGGCACCTACTAGGTACCATTTGGAAAGTCCGACCGCCATTACGGTTGCCACGATACCCAGGAAGCTCAGGAAAAGGTGCCATAAAATAGCCCAGCGCCGGTGAACAATCCGGTCGATAACATTTTGCTGCGGCTTGTTTACCTGGTCGATGTTCAGGTCAAAATAATCGTTGATAATATACCCGGCAGCAGCAATCAATACGGAAGCCAGTACGAGGCTCGTGATCCGGAAAACATGGGGCTCCACACCATAAAGAGGAAGAAAAATACAGTAATAAAACAGGCCCTGGGTAAGGGCAATGAACAGCAGATTAGGCCACCGGACCATTTGAAAAAAAGCCTTGATCAGTTTCATTCCTGTTCTTTAGTTGGATCGTGAAAATAAGCTCCTGCTTTTTCTCCTTCCTGTTTGCCGCACATTTTCTTTATCCCCATGGAACTTCTTTTACCGTGAGGAGATTTGGGGATGGTACTGCCATTGATCATTCAGCTTCAGCACCTTTTCAATCACATCGCGCACACAGCCGGTTCCACCGGTAAGGGGTGAGATATACTTCGCCACTTTTTTAACTTCCATAACAGCATCCGAAGGGCAGCACGGCATACCGGCCTGGCGCAGTACAGGAATATCGGGAAGGTCATCTCCCATAAACAGGATTTCATGCCAGCGTAGTCCGTTCTGTACCATATACCCGGAAAGGAACTGAAGCTTGTCCTTTACGCCCAGGTGTATTTCCTCCACACCCAGGTAACGCAGCCGGTCGAGTACGGGTTGGGATGTTCCGCCGGAAATAATCACCACCCGGTATTCATTTTGAAGCGCCATCTGCAAGGCAAGACCATCTTTAATGTTCATCCGCCGGGCCTGCAGTCCATTCTCCAGCAGCAGTACCGTACTGTCCGTCAGCACGCCATCCACGTCAAAAACAAAAGTGGTGATCTCCTGGAAATGCTCAAGTACGTTCATGACATGTAAGATTTAAGATTTGGGGATTGAAGATTTGGAGATTGAAGGTTTAATACTGAACTGCAAAGTGTGACTGGCCTTCGTGAGGTATTTCACATAAAAAAAGACTGCCCATAAATCTTAAATCTTAAATATCTAAATCTGCAATCACTTCTGGTTGTCTCTCCATTCATATACCCACGCGCTCTGGATCATTTCCAGGTGTCCTTCATTTGATTCTTCTCGCTTTCCTTCAAACCCGGGTAACTGAAGCACCCATTCCAGAAGGTCGGTAAAGCGAACCCGGTAGATCCTGCCTTCATTGAACGAATCGCCAAAGCGTTCATAAAGCTTCAGGGCAATATCTTCGTAATCGTTCCAGTGTATCGGGGGTTCAAACATGATCTTTAATTTATTGTTTCTCCAGATTATTCGCCCAGGAACTGGGTTTGATCAGGAAGTGTTACTTCTACACTGCCTTCGTCTTCCAGAAGCAGGCACTGGCAGCCCAGGCGGGAATTAAGCCTCGGGTTCACCGCACGGTCAATGAAGTCTTCTTCCCGGTCACTTAATTCTTCCAGGAACTCCTCTCCTTTCAATACGTATAAATGACAGGTGCTGCAGGCGCAAACACCCCCGCAGTTATGATGCAGTTCAATATCGTTCTTCAGGCAAACTTCCAGGATACTCTGGCCCGATTCAATCTCGTTCAGGGTTACCGGCTCCAGTCCTGGTTGTTCAAAATTGATCTTGATCGTATACATGCTCGGTTTTCGTTTCGGCTGCAAAAGTAACCACTGATTCCGTGCTGCCGGCAGTTTTATTCAAATAAATAGACCGGCCAATGCTTCAGAAACCGGAGATGCTGCGGGTAAACAGTTCATAAAATTCTTTCAGTTGCGGATGTGCCTCGAGTAATTCCCTGTGCCGGTCAAGAGTCGATTGGTCATGCCGCACGGCAGGACCGGTTTGTGCTTTTGATGGAGAAAGGTCTTTTACCCGGAGTGCTGTTTCTTCAATCAGCGGATGGAGAAGGGTAAAATCAATCTTCTCCTTGATACAATATTGTTCGGTAAGGGCATACAGGTGGTTCACGAAGTTGTTGCAGAATACGGCAGCCAGGTGAATTTTTTTTCGTTGCTCATCACCGGCGCGAACCACATGGGCGGAGATGGAATCGGCCAGCTTTTCCAGCAGGCCAAATGTTTCTTCATTGCTGGCATCGATGATCACCGGGATTTCAGGGAGATAGCCTGTTTCTTTTTTGAGGCTTTGAAGCGGGTAAAAAACACCATAGCTGGAACCGGCACTGCTTAAAACATTCAGCGGAACCGAGGCCGCCGTATGAACAACGGTCTTCCGGGGAAGTTGCAGTTCACGGATCACTTCCTCGATAGCAATATCAGAAACAGCCAGTACGTAAACGTCGGCGTTCCGGTTAACAACATTCCAGTAGTTGGTGGATTCGGTATTGAGCGCGTAGGCCAGTTCGCTGGCAGCAATGGAATCGCGTCCGAATACCTGCAGGATCTCGTGTCCTGCCTGTCTTAATTTCTTTCCCAATATGGTGGCCGTATTGCCTGTACCGATGATTACAATATTCATAATGTGCACCAAACCAAACTTCCTTTTACCTTCGCCCCTTCTAATTAACGGGTTACTATGCGGCTGGCACAAAGACTGGTTTTACGGTATATAAGAACAAAATTTAAACTTCTTTCTTCCATCTCCAAAAGAAAAGCTGCAATCAGTGCCTTTGAACTTTTCTGCACGCCCCAATACCGGAATAAAAAAAAGCTTCCGCCTGTTTTTGAAAAAGCTGAAGGCCTTGAATTCCCCTTTGAACGTTCCATCGTGCGGGGCTATCGCTGGAATAAAGGCGGGGAGAAGAAAGTGCTGATCATGCACGGGTTTGAATCAAGCGCGGTCAACTTCGACCGGTACGTTAAGCCGCTGATAAGGAAGGGATACGAAATTCTCGCCTTTGATGCGCCGGCACACGGCCGCAGTACCGGGAAAAAAATTACGGCTGTTATTTATAAACGCATGGTTCACCAGATTTGCAACCGCTATGGACCCATTTGTTACTTCGTGAGCCACTCGCTTGGCGGACTGGCATTGAGCCTTTACCTCGAAGAGATCCCCCATGACGACTCTTATAAAGCTGTAATGATTGCGCCGGCCGCGGAAACTACTACGGCGGTGGATACTTTCTGCCGTTTCCTGAAACTCGATGCTGGTGTACGGAAAGAATTTGATGCGGTGATCGAAAAAAAAGGAGGCCACCCGCCTTCCTGGTTTTCGGTTACCCGGTCCGCAAAAAACATCAGGGCCCGGGTGCTGTTCCTCCAGGATAAAAACGATGATATGACGCCGATCCGGGATGTGGAACCCATCATGGCTGCAAATTATCCGAACTTCCAGTTCATTATTTCAGAAGGTCTTGGCCACCGCCGGATTTACCGCGACAATAAATCAACGAAAGCCATTATTGATTTTTTATAAAAAGGGTTTGTTTACCAGTAAATCAAATTCATGAAACCGGCCTATACCTACCTTGCCCTTGGTGATTCCTATACCATCGGGGAACTGGTTCCCCTGCAGCAAAGTTTTCCTTACCAGTGCGTGCAGCTACTGAGAGAAAAAGGGCTGCCCTTTCTTGCGCCGGAGATACTGGCTAAAACCGGCTGGACCACCGGTGAACTGGAGGAGGCGATCCGAAACTACCGCTTTCTTTCCCGTTATGATACGGTAAGCTTGCTGATTGGCGTTAACAACCAATACCGCGGGCTGTCGATTGAAGAATATAGAAAGGAGTTTGAAAGCCTGTTACAAAAGGCTATAAATTTTGCAGGCGGAGAAAAAGAAAATGTAACGGTTCTTTCCATTCCCGATTATAGCGTAATGCCCGCCGTTGCCCAAATGGACCCGGCCCGTATCTCGGCGGAGATTGACCGGTTTAACAGGGTAAACAGGAAAATTTCACTTGGCTACGGTACAGGCTGGTTAGATATAACTAAAGGTTCCCGGGAGGCCAAACACGATCCGGAGCTGGTTGTATCCGACGGTCTGCATCCTTCCGGAAAGGAATATGCGAAATGGGCTTCTGCCCTGGCTTCCGGGCTTTCCGCACAGTTTCTCTAAAAGGTGTTCTGGAAGGCCTCAAAAACAGTCCTTATATAAAAAGTATTATTCTTGCGTTATACTTGCATGTTTGCAGGTCCTAAAAACTGTATTGAAAAACCTTATGGCGAAGAATTTGTTGATCGTTGAGTCGCCCGCAAAAGCAAAGACCATTGAGAAGATCCTGGGAAGCGACTTCGAGGTGAAATCCTGCTATGGACATATCCGCGACCTGGAGAAGGACGACATGGGCATTGATGTAAAAAACCATTTCAAACCCCGATATATTGTACCTGATGAAAAGCTGAAAGTGGTTTCTGAATTAAGGGCGCGGGCTAAAAAAAGCGATGAAGTATGGCTGGCAACGGATGAGGACCGTGAAGGAGAAGCCATTTCCTGGCACCTGTGCGAAGTGCTTGGGCTTGACCCGGCCAAAACAAAGCGGATCGTTTTTCATGAAATTACCAAACCCGCCATTCAAAAAGCCGTAAAAAATCCCCGTACGGTAAACATGGACCTGGTGAATGCACAACAGGCCCGCCGCATCCTCGACCGGATTGTAGGTTTTGAACTGAGCCCGGTACTTTGGCGCAAGATCAGCATGAAGAACAACCTGAGTGCCGGTCGGGTGCAAAGCGTAGCGGTCAGGATTATTGCCGAACGGGAACGGGAGATCAATGCCTTTACACCTGTAAGTTCCTTTAAGGTAGAAGCATTTTTTACCGCCAATGATGCCTCGGGAAGACCAATCCCGTTCAAAGCCGAAGGACAGAAATTCAATAAAGGCGAAGCGGCTGAACAGTTTCTTAAAACCTGCATAGGGGCTGATTACACGGTAAAAGATATCCAGGTAAAGCCTACAAGGCGTTCACCGGCAGCACCTTTTACAACGTCTACCCTTCAGCAGGAAGCCAGCCGGAAACTGGGTTATGGTGTGAGCCGTACCATGTTGCTGGCGCAGAAACTATACGAGAACGGGCATATCAGTTATATGCGTACCGACAGTGTAGCCCTGAGTGAAACGGCTATGGATGATATCCGCAATACCGTTACCGGGTCTTTTGGCGACCGCTATTACCAGTCCCGCAAATACAAGAATAAAAATGAATCCGCACAGGAAGCGCACGAAGCCATCCGCCCGACCTATATGTCCAATGCCACGGTTTCAGATCCCGACACAAAACGTCTTTATGAGCTGATCTGGAAAAGAACGATGGCCAGCCAGATGGCAGATGCTGAACTGGAAAAAACCATTGCCAGGATCCTTGTTTCCACCAACAATGCCGAGTTGACCGCTGAAGGTGAAGTGTTGAAATTTGAGGGCTTCCTGAAAGTATACCGCGAAGACGTGGATGATGAAGACCTGGATGGTGAAGAAACAAAAGAAGGCATGCTGCCCCCCCTGAAGCCGGGCCAGAAACTTGGTTTCCGTGAAATGAAAGCGGTGGAACGGTTCACCCGTCCCCTGCCCCGTTATACGGAAGCATCCCTGGTAAAAAAACTGGAAGAACTGGGCATCGGCCGGCCATCCACTTACGCGCCAACCATTTCTACAATATTAAAAAGAGGCTACGTTGAAAAAAGAGATAAGGAAGGCGTACAGCGAACGTTCCAGGTACTGACCCTGGCCAATGATAAAATTGCCCGGAAAACAGAAACAGAAAATACCGGCGCGGAAAAATCAAAGCTGTTTCCTTCCGACCTGGGCCTGGTGGTCACCGACTTCCTGAAACAATACTTTGATGACATTATGGACTACGGGTTTACAGCCCGTATTGAAGAAGAGTTCGACGAAGTAGCACAGGGAAAAATGAAGTGGAGTAAAATGCTGACAGATTTTTACAACCCTTTTAAAAAAGACGTAGATAAAACTATAGAAACGGCTGTTCGGGCCAAGGGAGAACGCGAACTGGGGGTAGATCCTTCCAGCGGTAAACCCGTTGTGGCCCGTATGGGTCGCTATGGTCCTATGGTGCAGATCGGGCGCACGGAAGAAGAAGAAAAACCCCGCTTCGCCAAGCTGAAACAAAATCAGAGTATTGAAACGATCTCGCTGGAAGATGCACTGGATCTATTTAAGCTACCTTTTACCTTGGGTGAATATGAAGGCCAGGAAGTTTCCGTTAACGTAGGACGCTTTGGTCCCTATGTGAAATACGGTGAGCAATTCATATCTATTCCAAAAGGAAAAGAACCGCTGGAACTGGATATGGATACAGCTATAGAGCTCATAAAGGAAAAGCAACGAGTGGATGCGCCAATTGCTATGTTCCGCGACCAGCCGGTTACGAAAGGAAAAGGACGGTTCGGCCCCTTTATTAAATGGGGCGACCTTTATATAAATGTCCCCAGGGCTTATAATTTCGATGCACTCAGCCAGAAAGATATTGATGAACTGATCAGCAAAAAGCTGGATAAAGAAGCCAACCGTTATATCCAGCACTGGCCTGCAGAAAAAATTTCTGTTGAAAATGGCCGCTGGGGTCCGTTTATAAAGTTTGGTAAGAAGATGGTGAAGCTGGGAAGAAAAACGGATGGAGAAAAATACAGCTCCGAAGAGTTGAAAGACCTGCCCCTTGAAGCAGTGAAGAAAATGATCGAAAGCCAGGTGCCTGGTGCGTTTACAAAAAAAGCTACGGCAAAAAAGACGGCGGCAAAAAAAACCGCAGGCAGGAAAGCGGCACCTAAAAAGGCCGCTTTAAAGAAAACTGCCGTAAAAAAAGCAGCGCCGAAAAAAGGTAAATAATGATCAGCCTTGAATACAGCCTGACGAAGGAAGATGTATTTGACTTCATTTATTATAATTCGTGGGCTGCCAGGGAGAAGAAGGCCTACCGGGTTCGTTATTATTTGAAAATAATACTCCTGGTCTATGTTTCTTCCTGGGTATTCATTATCCTGCTGCGTAAAGGGTTACCGCCTGCAGGATTTTATCTTTATATGGCAGTGGTTGGATTCATTTCCGGAATTTTAATCGGGTACCTGGGGGTGAAACGGCATTACATGAAGGTCATCAATAAAATGATTGCAAATGAAGACAATGCCGGTTATTTTTCATCCAGGATCATAAACCTTGATGAAAATGGTATCAATGCAAGAGATAAACACACTGATTTAAAATTAGAATGGAATGCCATTAAAAAATTGGTAGAGTCTGAAAAACATTATTATCTTTTTATCTCCGGTGACCAGGCAATCGTGATTCCGAAAAAAGTTTTAAAGCCGGAAGAAATTAACGAACTAGCTATACTATTCGAGCGGAAATTAAGTTTAAAAGCTTCATTACACGCTATTTATAAATCATAATTGAAGAGACAGGACGGCCTGTCTGTGAGGAAAAACCAACATGGAAGAAACAAAAGAAATATCGGCCCTGTTTAACCTGATCGACGATCCGGATCACGATGTATTCAATGCCGTGTCCGAGAAAATCGTTGAATTCGGTAAGCCTATTATCCCGAACCTGGAAAACCTTTGGGAGAATACCCCCAGTGAACAGATCCAGGAACGCATTGAGCTGATTATTCACCGGCTCCATTTTACTGACCTGACAGAAGATTTCCGTCAATGGAATATTTCCGGGCATCACGACCTGCTGGTGGGTTCTTTACTGGTCTCCAAATTCCAGTACCCCGACCTCACTACCAGCCCCGTATTGATGGAAGTGGAAAAGATCAGGCGCAACATCTGGCTGGAACTGAACAATTACCTCACGCCCCTGGAACAGGTGCGCATTGTAACGGGGATCATGTACAGTTATTACAGCCTTAAAGGCAACGAAGTTACCTATACCGACGCCAATGAATTCCTGATCCACAAAGTGCTGGAATCCAAAAAAGGAAACCAGTTAAGCAATGGGCTTCTTTACCTCATCCTGTGTGAATTGCTCGACATCCCGGTAAAAGCTATTGGCGTACCCAAACAATTTGTACTGGCCTATTTCAAACCCGGTTACAGCAGTGAAAAGAACGAGCAGTTCCTTTCGCAGATCGAGTTTTTTATAGACCCGTCCAGCGGAATGGTTTTTACGCATAAAGACCTGGAACATTATTTTAAAAGGATTTCCGTTCCGCCGGTTCAGACTTATTTCAAACCGCTGACAAATAAAAAAGTGATCCAGCACCTGCTCGAGGAACTCGGTAAATGCTTCGACAATGAAAAGGAATCCTACAAAAAAGATGAGTTGGGAAATCTGTCTAACTTGCTCGATTAAAGATCCGGCATGAATACAATTTCCTGGAGCGATTTCGAAAAGATTGACATTCGTGTAGGAACCATTATCAAAGCCGAAACATTTCCCAAAGCAAAGAAACCAGCCTACAAACTCACCATTGATTTTGGGAAAGAACTGGGTATGAAGCAATCTTCGGCCCAGATCACCAGGCATTATGCCCCGGAACAACTACAGGGGCAGCAGGTGGTAGCTGTCATTAATTTTCCGCCGAAACAGATTGCTGATTTTTACAGCCAGTGCCTTGTACTGGGTATTTATGATCCGGAAAATGAAGTGGTTTTATTAAAGCCGGATTCAGGCGTACCCAACGGATCTAAAATTGGTTAATGGACCGGTATACGGCATATTATACATCCCCGGTTGGTCTCCTGCAGATGCAATGCACAGATGAATATTTATGTGCGCTTGTTTTTAAAGAAACCGAAGAAGCATCGCAGGAGCATCCCCTTCTGGTTCAATGCCGGGAACAGCTGGATGAATATTTTTCAGGTTCACGGGAAATGTTTAACCTGCCCATGGCTCAAACCGGAACAGCATTCCAGCAAAAAGTCTGGACCCTGCTGCATACAATTCCCTTCGGGAAAACACTTTCTTACCAAACCTTGTCCAAACAATACGGCGATCTCAAAGCCATTCGCGCAATTGCAGCAGCAAACGGGAGGAACAACCTGGCCATTCTGGTACCCTGCCATCGCGTAATCGGCAGTAATCGTTCTCTTACCGGCTATGCAGGCGGATTATGGAGAAAGAAATGGTTGCTGGAACATGAAGCGAAGTTTGGCGGTATGTATCAAGGTAGCTTGTTGTAAAAGTTTAACCGCAAAGTCGCAATGACCTTGCGATACTTTAGCGTCTTTGAGGTTATCTTAACTCTTCGCTGGTGAAAGCAAGCGGCAATAAGTTACGTGCACTGTCGATGACATACACCGGGCCTGTAAGGCCGCCAAGAATTAACTGAACAGGATTATCCACGCGCTGCTCAAATTCCTGCAAGGCTTGCCTGCAGATGCCACAGGGAGAAATGGGATGGTCGCTTTTATGATTTTCGCTTTTATATGAAATAGCAATGGTGCTGATGGGTATTTTCGGGAACAGGGAAGAGATGGAAGCCAGCAATACGCGCTCTGCGCATAATCCTACCGGGAAGGAAGCATTTTCCTGGTTACTGCCGGCAACAATCTCGCCATTGGCCAGTTTGGCCACTGCACCTACCTGGAAATTGGAATACGGCGCATAAGCCTGCTCGGTAACTTCCCGCGCCTCGCTCAACAGCCAGCGGTCACCTTCCGTCAGCTCCTCAATACTATCGTAAACCCTATAATTAAATTCGAATTTGTTCTCTTTCATAGATGGTCTTTAGACAAAAATGTCCCGCAATGCGGGACGGTTAAAGGTAGTTATTTTACGGTTCTGAACAACCGGTTCCACCGTGGTCCACCTTCCCAGCTGAACCAGATAAGCCAGGCTTTTCCAACAATGCGGTCTTCGGGTACAAATCCCCAGTAACGGGAGTCCTGCGAACCCTGGCGATTATCACCCATCATCCAGTAATAATTCATTTTAAATGTATAGGAAGTTATGGGTTGATTGTTCAGGAAGAATTTCCCATCCTTCATATAAAAATCATTGTGTTCATACACCCGGATCGCTCTTTCATAGATGCTGTAATTTTCGGGGGTAAGTTGGATAGCGGCCCCTTTCTTTGGGATCCAGACCGGTCCGAAATTGTCCCTTGTCCAATTGTGCAGCTTCTGGTTATCGTATGGAAACACGGGATACTGCGGTCCGAAATCGTTAAACGGCACCAGCTTGAATCCATTCTGTAACATCTTTTTCCTTGCCTGCTCGGAAAGTGTAAGTATATAGGTATTGGACTGGGGATCCTGGCTAAACTCGCCGGCAATATCGTCAACGCCGTAATCACGCTTTAAAATTTCGGCTTCCAGTTTTTTGCTGGTGGTTACCGAATAGTTGATCATGGCATTTGGCGGTACCGGCTGCTCCACACCATTGATAAATACAACATTATTTTTTACTTCCAGTAAATCGCCGGCCTCGCCGGTGCACCGTTTGATGTAATTGTCTGTTTTATCGGCCGGGTGTACCGCCAGCGGGTAGGCATTAGGGTTATCGATCACGATCCTGCGCCCCATTTCCAGGTCACCTTTGCCGATAAGCCTTATTTCATCATAATAAGGCTGCTTTGATTGGTATTCTGGAAGATTGATTACCGTATCACCTGCAGGAAAATTAAACACCACTACATCGCCCCGCCTTACAGGTGATGCAAACCAGCGCATGTACGGAAGTTTCACCAGCTCCGTATACGACTTCCGGTCTGTTCCGGGAATATAATTGTGCACAAAAGGAATGGCAAGGGGTGTATTGGGTATACGGGGACCGTAACTGAATTTGCTCACAAAAAGGAAATCATTCACCAGCAATGATTTTTCCATGGAGCCTGATGGAATGGTATATGCTTCAAATATGAATGTCCTGATAAGTGTGGCGGCAACAATGGCAAAAACGGCAGCATCCACCCACTCTCTCCAGCCTGGCTTCTTGTAATGATTAGCGCCTTCAGGTCCAATATAACGTACCTTGTCGTTGTAACCGAGGTAAGGAAAATAAAGTGGTGCGAACAAGGCGGTAAGCGTGTGGTCGCGAAGCGAAAAACGGCCGAATAACTTTACGAACTCGATAAATATGCCCGGAGAAATAAACCATCCTACTACAGGTATGGCCTGCCAGAAAACCCAATGCTTTGGGCGTTTAGCCAGGTCCTGCATTACCCATGTATTATAAAAAGGAATATATGCTTTCCATGATGCCACCCCGGCTTTTTGAAACATTTTTGCAAGACCGAATGAAGGAAGAAAAACAATAAGAAAAGAAATGAGATAAATAGTGAGAATATGAGAAAGGGGCATCAGTTGGCTTTTAAAACAGACAAATTTATTATTTTAAACAGGTACAAGGGAGCAAGGTAAGCAAAGTTTTTGCTAAAGTGTACAGGTGCAACGGCGCTAAAGAACATGCAGAAATTCACGATTAAAGACATAGAAAACCTTACTGGAATTAAAGCACATACCCTCCGTATATGGGAGCAGCGTTATACTTTTTTCCAGTCAAAAAGAAAGGAAAGCCTTCACCGGTTCTATGACAATGAAGACCTTAAAAAACTGCTGCGCATTTCTTTTCTCTATCATAATGGGTGGAAAGTATCAGCTATTGCCCGACTGAGCGACGAGCAGATCTTAGCAGAAGTGCGCAGGGCTGAACCGGGCAACAACAATATACACGGGTTCATCGCACAGTTGTTGGGATGCGCTGTTGATTTTGATGAATATTCCTTTATCAGGCTGCTCGATACCATTTCGGAAAAGATCGGTTTTGACGCCTGTATCCGAGAAGCCTGTTATCCCTACCTTCAAACTGTCGGACTCCTCTGGTCTACCAACAACATTATCCCGGCGCAGGAACATTTCACCAGCTATATCATCCAGAACAGGATCATCAGGGAAACCGAGAAAGTGACGTTGCAGGAAAGACAGAAACCCGAGATCATCCTGTATTGTCCGCAGGGCGAACACCATGAGCTGCCTTTGCTCTTTATTAATTATGCCCTTCGGAAAAACAAATGGGGAACCATCTTCCTGGGAAGTAATGTGCACCTCAACATACTGGAACCGGTAGCCGAAATCGGGAACATCCGGTTTATTTATCTCCACCTGATTACCAATTTTACCGGCTTTACGCTCGACGATTATCTTGAAAAAGTATGCCGGCAGTTTGCCAATAAAACCATTGTGGCTTCGGGTGCCGTGCTGCAGCAGAACCAGCGTAAGTTCACCAACCTGGTCACCCTGAAATCGGATGAAGCCATCATGAAATTTATCAGCCGTCAGGACTTGGGCAATACGTAATTTTTTACGTCTTCCTTTGAAATGCTTTTCCCGGAAAGAATCACCAGCCGCTCTACCACGTTGCGCAATTCACGGATGTTTCCTGTCCAGTTATAATCCTGCAGCATCTTCAGGGCATCGTCTGAGATCATTTTGCGGGCAATGCCATAGTCTTCGCAAATGTCCTCCAGGAAGCGGTCAACAAGCAGCGGAATATCATCCCTTCGTTCATTGAGAGAAGGCACATGGATCAGGATAACGGAAAGACGATGGTAAAGATCAAGTCGGAAATTCTTTGCTTCCACTTCCTTCATCAGGTCTTTGTTGGTGGCCGCAACAACCCGCACATCAACATTAATATCCTTATCGGCACCCACACGGGTTATTTTCCCTTCCTGCAGGGCACGCAGAACCTTGGCCTGCGCACTGAGGCTCATATCTCCTATCTCATCAAGGAACAGGGTGCCCCCGTTGGCTGATTCAAATTTCCCGATCCTTTGTTTGATGGCGGAAGTAAAAGACCCTTTTTCATGGCCGAATAATTCACTTTCGATCAGTTCACTGGGAATGGCGGCACAGTTAACTTCTACCAGAGCATTGCCGGCCCGGTTGCTTTTTTCATGCAGCCACCGCGCAACAAGCTCCTTACCCACCCCGTTTTCACCGGTAATAAGCACACGCGCTTCGGTAGGTGCTACCTTTTCAATGGTTTCCTTTATTTTCCGGATGGGTGATGAATCCCCGATCATTTGCTGCACCTTAAATGCTTTTCGCTTCAGGGTTTTGGCTTCACTCACCAGCGTATTGCGCTCCATGGCATTGCGGATGGTGATGAGCAAACGATTCAGGTCGGGTGGCTTCTGGATAAAGTCGTAAGCGCCTTTTTTAACGGCTTCCACTGCTGTTTCAATGGTACCGTGCCCGGAGATCATGATAATGGGAACATCAGAATTTATTTCAACTGCCTTCTGCAGGAAATCCAGCCCATCGATTTTGGGCATCTTGATATCACAGAGAACAACGTCGAATGTTTTCTCTTTATACTTTTTCAATCCTTCTTCGCCGTCTACTGCTTCTTCGATGGTATATCCTTCAAAAGATAAAATTTCAGTAAGGGTTTTGCGGATTGCTTTCTCGTCATCGATGATCAGTAGTGTAGCCATGCATGGTTGTTGAGGGGGCAAAGTAAACGAAAAGCAAACAATTCAGTAAGGAGCTGCGCGGAGGGGAAAAATAAAGGCCGGATAGAAATCCAGCCTCGTGTAAAATCCAATATCCTATGAAAAACCGTTACAAAGATGTGGGACTTTAACGGGATTACAAAACTTATTTTTAATTATTTTTTTAAGGATGAGGTGAGTATGAATCACTTGCAGGTTTCGCCACAATAATTACTACAGGCTCTACAATACGGGGTGGGTATTGCTCAAATAGTACCACTATTTGTTTACATACATCACTTCCTTCACCAGTTTAACCGTACGGGGTACATCCGGTAGCGCTGCAGCCACCAGGTTTCCGGCATAATGCAATGGGGCATCGGCGGCAGTTATCCGGCGGATAGGCGCATCGAGGTAATCGAAACCTTCTTTTTGAATGCGGTAAGTGATTTCTGAAGATATGGAAGCAAACGGCCACTGTTCTTCCACAATGACAAGCCGGTTGGTCTTTTTTACACTTTCCAGAATGGTCATCCAATCCAGCGGGCGGATGGTGCGGAGATCTATTACTTCAGCGCTGATGCCTTCCTTTTCCAATTCAGCCGCAGCACCCAGCGCAACCTTCATCATCTTATTGAAGGACACAATGGTTACATCTGTTCCCTGCTTTTTTACATCGGCTTTTCCCAGCTCGATATAATATTCTTCATCAGGTATATCGCTCTTATCCCCGTACATGATTTCACTTTCCATGAACATTACCGGGTCTTCTTCGTAACGGATGGCCTGTTTCAAAAGTCCTTTTGCATCGTAACCGTTGCTGACGGAAACCACCTTCAAGCCGGGAATGTTGGCATACAATGATTCAAAGGCGGTAGAGTGCTGCGCACCCAGCTGTCCTGCAGAACCGTTCGGTCCCCTGAAAACAATCGGGCAGGTAACCTGTCCGCCACTCATGGCCAGCATCTTTGAAGCTGTGTTCAGGATCTGGTCGAGCGCCAGCACTGCAAAGTTCCAGGTCATGAACTCCACTACCGGGCGTAACCCGTTTTGTGCAGCACCCACGGCAATGGCTGTAAATCCAAGTTCGGCGATGGGTGTATCGATCACTCTTTTCGGACCAAATTCAGCCAGCATACCCTGGCTTACTTTGTAGGCACCATTGTATTCAGCAACTTCTTCGCCCATTAAAAATACCCGGTCATCGCGGCGCATTTCTTCGTTCATGGCTTCACGGAGGGCTTCACGGAAAGGAATTTGTCTCATTCAGAAGATTTATAAAAACGGGGCAAAATTAGCAGTATGACAGCATAAAACCTAAAATGAAAAAGACCCTGAAAGCATCTTTGCAAAAGCCAATTGGCTGCTAATTTGTAACAAGGGGGTATGGATGGAACTCAGATCTTAGGATTAGCAGCGGGAATACTTACTTCATCTTCCCTGCTTCCGCAATTGATTAAAACGATAAAAGAAAAAAAAGCAGAAGACATCTCCCTGTTTTTCCTGCTGACCCTAATGGCTGGAATCGGTCTCTGGATTGTATATGGCTACAAACGGGATGATTACCCCATCATGATCACTAATGCATTTTCATTGCTGGTAAACCTGGCCCTGCTGGTCATGAGCATCAAATACAAAAAAGAAAGCTCCTGAGAAGGAGCTTTGTCTAATTTTTAAGTTAATGATCAGGGTTTCTCAATCACCAGGGCAGAAGCGCCGCCTCCCCCGTTACAGATACCGGCTGCACCATATTTTCCACCTTTCTGCTGCAGAACATTGACGAGGGTAACCACGATGCGGGCACCGCTGCAACCCAGCGGATGACCCATAGAAACGGCACCACCATTTACATTGACCCTGGATGGATCAAGGCTCATCATTTTTGAATTGACAATGCCTACTACTGAAAATGCTTCGTTCAACTCTACATAGTCAATGTCATACATTTGGAGACCGGCACGTTTTACCGCTACCGGAACGGCAATACTGGGTGTTGTGGTAAACCAGGTTGGTTCCTGCTCGGCATCAGCATAACCCCTTAAAACAGCGAGTGGCCTGATACCCAGTTCGTCGGCCTTTTCGCTGCTCATCAGCACCAGTGCAGCGGCTCCGTCATTCATGGTACTGGCATTAGCCGCCGTAACTGTTCCTTCTTTTCCAAAAGCGGGCCTGAGGGAAGCGATCTTATCGAATTTTACATTCCAGGGTTCTTCATCACGGGTTACTACCACGGGATCGCCTTTCTTGGAAGGTATTTCTACCGGCACAACTTCCTGGCTGAATCTTCCTTCATTCCAGGCAGCCTGGCTCCTCTTGTAACTTTCCACGGCAAAGGCATCCTGTTCTTCACGGCTGATCTTATGTTCCGCCGCGCATATATCAGCCGCACAACCCATGGCAAAGTTGGAATAGCAATCGGTTAGACCATCTTTGGCCAGGCCATCAATGAGACCGGTGTTGCCGTATTTATTTCCCCAACGAAGATTTTCCACATAGAAAGGAACATTACTCATGCTCTCCATGCCACCGGCAACCACCACATCAGCATCACCCAGTAAAATACTTTGGGCACCCTGTGCAATAGCTTTCATTCCACTGGCGCAAACTTTATTTATGGTGGTACAAACAACAGCATCCGGAAGACCGGCAGCCCTGGCAGCCTGCCGTGCCGGGGCCTGCCCGAGGTTGGACTGGATAACACAACCCATCAGCACTTCATTGATGATTCCGGGATCAATGCCGGCCCTTTCAACCGCTGCTTTAATGGCAATGGCACCTAATTGAGTGGCCGGAACATCTTTTAATGCTCCTCCAAAAGCACCCATCGGCGTGCGTACTGCGGAAACGATGTATACCAGTTTTTTCATATAGCAAGATTATGCGCCGCAAGTTAGTCCATTCCTACCCGACTTCAGAATGCTCCAGCTATTTTTGCATTTTGATTAGGATAAGATCAGGAACAACCTTGCAAAACCTTTGCCCCTGCAACTTATGAGACATCCAGTTCCTCGTGAAAGATGCTGTAAATTGCAGTTGGGGTAAATGAACTTCCTTTAGCTCTGCCACCTGAAAAATAATATGCCCAATTCTTTCCTGACCGCTGAATGGCGCAATTTGCTGATGGCTAATTACGCTGTTGATCCTGGTGTTTTGTTGCCTTATCTTCCCTGTCATACGGAACTGGATTCATTCAACAACATTCATTATGTAAGCCTGGTAGGCTTTCTTTTTAAGGATACGCGGCTGCTCGGCATACCGATCCCCTTTCACCAGACTTTTGAAGAAGTAAACCTTCGTTTTTATGTACGGTACAAAGAAGGGAATATATGGAAACGCGGTGTTGTGTTTGTTCGTGAGATCGTTCCCAAAAGAATGATCACTTTTGTAGCGAATACACTTTACGGAGAAAAATATTCTACGCACCCGATGAAACATTCATGGATCGAAAGGAAAACAGAACTGGAAGTCCGGTATTCATGGAAAGTGGAAAATGACTGGAATTACATAAAAGCAGTGGCAAGGAAAGAAACAGATGCATTGAAAGCAGGATCGGAAGAAGAATTCATTACCGAACATTACTGGGGCTATACATTTATTTCCGGATCCTGTACAGGCCAGTATGAAGTAGCGCATCCATCCTGGAGAATTCACCAGGTAACGTCCTATGACATTCATTGCGATGCCGGGAAATTGTATGGTCCGGGATTTTCAGATGCACTTCAGCATCCGCCCCGGTCGGTTTTCCTGGCCGAAGGATCACCCATAAAAGTGATGAAAGGCGCGCGATTATATTCCATTTAAATTTAGTGCATGAAGGCTCTTTATATCCTGATTGTTATACTCTTTGTTTCACCGGTTGGTTCTGCCCAGACACAAAAGCCAAAGCAGGCATATTTTCCACCCGCACATCATTGGGAAAGACGGGATGTGCTCTTATCCGGTTTTGATACCACAAAGCTGGTAGCTGCCATTCGTTTTGCACAGGAAAAAGAAGCCAAAGCACCAAGGAGCATGGAGCTTGCCCAGGCTATGACGTTTGGAAAAGAACCATTTGGTGAAGGCATAGGACCATTCGCAGATCGCGGGGACCCAACGGGGTTGATCATCCGGCATGGATACATCGTTGCTTCCTGGGGGCATCCCGGTAATGTTGAAATGACCCATAGTGTAACCAAAAGCTTTTTGTCGGCTGTTGTTGGTGTAGCCGTAAACAAAGGGTTGATCCGGAGCGTCCAGGATACGGTGGCAACTTATATTCCGCCCATCGAAGTTTTTGGTGCGCCGGCCAGCCGTTCTGCGGAAGAATTAGGCAAACCCATATTGCTGCAACCGTTTGCGTCAGCACATAACCGCACCATAACCTGGGATGCATTGCTGCGCCAGACCAGTGATTGGGAAGGCACATTATGGGGTAAACCCGATTGGGCCGACCGGCCTGACGGCAACAGCGCGAACTGGCTCTCCCGGAAAAGAGCAGAGCAGGGTACCGTTTATGAATACAATGACGTGCGGGTAAATGCGCTGGCCCTGGCCACCACCAGTGTGTGGCGAAGACCCTTACCGGAAGTATTAAAAGAATACATCATGGACCCCATTGGAGCATCTTCTACATGGAGGTGGTACGGGTACCGTAATTCATGGATTGTTCTGGATGGAAAACCCGTGCAATCGGTTAGCGGCGGTGGGCATTGGGGTGGTGGAATGTTCATTAATGCTTTTGATATGGCACGCTTCGGTTTGCTGACGCTTCATAAGGGTACATGGAATGGAAAACAACTGATCTCCCGGGAATGGATCACACAGGCCACAACGCCCACCAGGGCGCAGCCGACTTACGGTTACATGAACTTTTTTTTAAACAGTGAAAAAAAGTACCTGCCCAGTGCGCCGTCTACCTCCTTCCTGCATGTGGGCAATGGCACCAACATCATTTTTGTTGACCCCGAACACGACCTTGTAATGGTTGTACGATGGATTGAGAATAATGAAGTGGATGGAATGGTGAAACGGGTGCTTGAAGCGATAAAGGATTAGGAATATTGAACAAGGAACAAGGAACAGGGAATGTTGAAGAGAAATAAGAAGTAGGATGTTGGAAGTAGTATAGATTCGGAAAGCGCTTCGCTTTTAACTTTGTGAACATTGCGCCTTTGCGGTTAATTAACTTCGCGGAAAGTTAAACGGATGCAGCATTATTCCCTCGTGATTGTTGGGGGCGGGCCCATTGGAATTGCCTGTGCACTGGAGGCGCAGAAGTCCGGGTTGGATTACCTCGTACTGGAAAAAGGTACACTGGTCAATTCCATTTATCATTACCCGGTAAACATGACCTTTTTTTCTACATCGGAAAGACTGGAAATCGGCGATGTGCCTTTTGTATCCAACAACCCCAAACCCAACCGCAATGAAGCCCTCGAGTATTATCGACGCGTGACACAGGATCGCCGGGTAAACATCCATTTATTTGAACCGGTGCAGGAAATAAAACAACAAAGTGAAGGGTATAAAATAACCAGCACAAAAGCTGTTTACACAGCCAACAATATCATCATTGCCACCGGATTTTATGATATCCCCTACCTGCTCAATGTACCGGGAGAAGATTTGTCAAAGGTGCGGCATTATTACAATGATCCACACTATTATGCCTTTCAGAAAGTACTGGTGGTGGGCGCCAACAATTCGGCGGTTGATGCAGCGCTGGAAACCTGGCGTAAAGGCGCCGAAGTAACAATGCTGGTCCGGGGTGCTGAAGTAGGTGCGCGGGTTAAATACTGGGTCCGTCCGGATATAGAAAACAGGATCCGCGAGGGATCCATTAAAGCATACTTCAATTCTGCCATTACCGCAATCCGAAAATCGGAAGTCGACCTCATGACACCTGAAGGAAAAGTAACCATTGCTAACGACTGGGTGCTTGCCATGACCGGGTATCAGCCAAATCTTTCTTTTCTTGAGCGCATTGGTATCCGGCTGAGTAATGATGATGTCAGAAAGCCGGTATACAATGAGGAAACACATGAAACCAACCTGCCGGGTGTTTTCCTGGCAGGTGTTATCTGCGGGGGCATGAACACACACCGCTTATTTATTGAAAACTCAAGAGAACATGCCGTAAAAATCGTAAGCAGGATTGCCTCCCGGACACGATAAACCCGCGGTATGGATCATGAAAAGACTATTCTGCTAATTAACAAATCAACCTTACAACCTACTCAGAAACCTGTAACCGGTTAACCCGGATGATCTTTGCTTTGTCGAGTAAGGTTATTACGGGGTAAATAGGATCGAATTCACCCTTCTTTGCTGCAAAATTGCTTCTTGAAGGAAACTTATGATGATTGTTGTGGTATCCTTCGCCAAGCATCAGCCAGTCCAGTTTAAAAAGGTTGCGGGACGTATTATCGGTTTCGAAATTCACCTCACCGTACTTATGGGCAAACCAGTTAATGATGACGCCATGGATCGGACCCATGAGAATATGAAAAGGAATAAGGATGTACCACCAGGCTGAAGGGGCAAAAGCTACGTAAAACCCGATATAGATTCCACCCCAGAGGATGCGCGAATACCAGGTATTGCCCCAGCGGTCGAACCAGCCCCAGTCGGGAACGTTTTTGGTAAAACGGTCTTCCACCTGTAATCTCCCGTACATAATACCGACATAGGTTTTGGATGTCCGGATCATCATATCCACGATATTTTTATCGTAAGAAGGCGAATGCGGGTCGTGCTCCGTATCGGTAAAGGCATGGTGCATGCGGTGCAGGATGCCGTAAACACGCGGGCTCATATAAGAAGAGCCTTGTGTGACGTAGGATAAAATGAAGAAGAAGCGCTCCCAGAATTTATTCATGGTAAATGCCCGGTGCGCAGCATAACGATGTTGGAAGAAACTCTGACAAAAAAGGGATAGATACCAGTGTGCTATAAAAAGCAGGATAAAAACGAGAGCCACTTTGCGAAATGTTTAAGGGGATGAACAGGTACTATAACAAAAACCATTCTATTTATTAGCGCTTCAACATTAAAGAAAAAGTAGATGGCTGCCACTTCCATTCGGAAGCGTGCAAAAGCTTTCCTGTAACGGGTGCCCGGGGGCACCGTTGAAAGGCAACAAAGAGCAGTGGTCGGGTCCCTTAATCCTCAGACTTGTTGGATACGAGAGACAACTTTGCAAAATCGGATCCTGCGAAAATCTTTGCCAGGTTAATATCCTGTGATTTTTGATATTCAGCCAGATGCGTTAATGTAACAATGCGCCAGAAGTTTTTGGCTTTCAGCTCATTGAAATCTCTACCTTTTACAATAAGACCACGTACGGGGTTTCTCTTCTTCAACTCGAAACGGATCACTTTACCCTGTGGAATCGACTCCTTCGCCAGGAAAGTCTCAATTTGTTCTACTGTCATAGCGGGTGAAGGTAAGGGTTTGAACGAAATTCGTTAATGTTCAAACGTTAAAATTAGCCCATACGGCATGCACTATGGAAGGCAATTCCATTTGTTAACCCTGTTACCTGCGAACATGTAAATGGTTGTATATAACTTCAGTTTCCGGAAATAAGAAAAGACCAACTTCAAGCCGGTCTTTTCCAATACGATAAAAAGATTATCCCTGCTTAACCAGCTGGATCTCGCTTTGCAGGCGGATATCATCGGAAACAACAACCTGCCCGGCCTCGGTTACAGCGCTCCAGGTTAATCCGAATTCCTTGCGGGAAATTTTTCCGGTTACGGTGAAACCGGCTTTCGTCTGGCCATAAGGATCAACCACGATGCCGGCAAAATCTGCATTCACGGTTACGGGCCTGGTGATCCCGCGGATGGTCAGGTCGCCGGAAAGACGGGCCCCATCAGCGGTATTTTCATATTTTTTTCCAACAAAACGGAGATCGCCATACTCTTCAGCATTAAAGAAATCAGCCGACTTCAGGTGGGTATCCCGTTGCTGGTTATTGGTATCAATTGAATTGATATCGGCTGTAAATTCAATTTTAGTGGCTTTGGAAAAGTCATCCCCTTCCGTTTCCACCACCAGGTCTATGGTTTTAAAATAACCTGTAACGGTTGTGATCATCAGGTGTTTTACCTTGAATTGTACTTCAGAGTGTGTTGGGTCTAGTTTCCAGGTTGTTGCCATGTTGTAGTTTTTTGTAGAACAAATATAATCAATGTTGGAACATTGAAAAATTTATTTTAGGGGATTTGGAGCTGCAAGCTTCACGCTGCAAGCGCTTTAATGCAGTCTTTCTTTACGGGTGTTCATTTAGTCTTTTATTTCGGTTAGCGCGGTGCTAATCAGCATGAAGTTCTACATTCAATCTTTTGTATTCATGAGAGGCTTGTCACTTTCTTTGCCTTGAAGCAAAGAAAGTGACCAAAGAAAATTCAAGGCAATCCCGATCGCTCCGCGCGGATTGCCAGGCCAGCGCGCAGGGCACTAGTCATATAGGCATCAAGGTTTCCCTATAACCTGTTGGCAGGGCCTTTCTGCTCAAGCCGCTAACTGCGCTGTATTTCCCCTGGGCATATTTACAGTCATTTCCGTCGATACAGGGTTGGGGAAATAAGGCGCTTATCAGCCAGTCCGAATATGTTAGAGCGAAGTATTCATGCTTCATTCAATTTGTAAGAAGCAAGGCAGAACTTTTCTTTCTAAGCCTTTGCGACTTTGCGGTTCCTGTATTTTTAACCACTAAGGCGCAGCGAGGCACAAATGGTGATCCAAAAAAGACTGACCGAAGTAAAACGCTTGAAGCTTGCAGCTTGAAGCTTTCTCTATATAATTCCCGCAAAAAACCGCATGATTGTCGCAAGAGCCGCAGCAATAATTAGTACTTTTTAGGATTACCTGCGGTTTTGCGTTTCTACAGTACAAAAAATCAATTCTGTACTTATCTTTAATCCGCCCAACCAACATCCCGGCCAAATGACTGATATTAACCTCATCGACGCCTTTGAGCGCATACCTGTACGGATATTCCCCGGATTAAAAGATGGTTCCCTGTTTACAGCTTCTGAAATTGCCAGGACCATACGCGGAAAACAAACACTCGGAGAAAAATGCGTACTGGGCCTGGCTACCGGGTCCACACCAAAAACGGTATATGCCGAACTGGTACGGATGCATCAGCAGGAAGGATTGAGTTTTAAAAACGTGGTCACCTTCAACCTCGATGAGTACTACCCTATTGACAGCGAAGCATTGCAGAGTTATAATAACTACATGCACCGCCTGCTGTTTGACCAGGTTGATATAGATCAATCGAACATCTTTATCCCGAACGGCGCTCTGCCTAAAGAAAAGATCAAACAGCACTGTGCCGAGTATGAACGTAGGATCGAGGAAGCCGGCGGCATCGACCTGCAAATACTTGGTATTGGTAATAATGGCCACATAGGTTTTAATGAACCGGGTTCCAGTATGCATTCGCGTACGCGACTGATCAACCTCGAAAACTCAACACGGCTGGCCAACGCATACGAGTTTGCCAATATTTCACAGGTGCCCAGGCTCGCTATCACCATGGGCATCAGTACCATCCTGAAAGCAAAAAAGATCCTTCTTATGGCTTGGGGTCCGGGCAAGGCGCCCGTGGTACAAAAAGCGGCTGAAGGCCCGGTAACGGAAAGCGTTCCGGCCAGCCTGCTGCAACAACACAACGACTGTACGTTCCTGCTGGACGAAGCCGCTGCCTCAGAGCTCACGCGTTTTAAATCGCCCTGGCTCACCGGTGAAATCGAATGGACCCCGCAGATGATTAAAAAAGCAGTGGTCAACATGGCCCTTAAAGCTTCCAAGCCGGTATTATCTCTTACCAATAATGATTATAATGAATACGGCCTTGGTGACCTGCTCGTGGAAAAAGGCGATGCTTACGAGATCAACCTACAGGTATATTACCTGCTGCGCGATTCCATTACCGGGTGGCCCGGCGGAAAACCCAATGCACACCTCCCCTCGCATCCCGAACGGTCTGAGCCCTATCCCAAAAGAGTGATGATCTTTTCGCCGCACCCCGATGATGATATCATCAGCATGGGGGGCACTTTCCAGCGCCTGCACGACCAGGGTCATGATGTGCATGTAGCCTATCAAACATCCGGCAATATTGCCGTAACAGATGAATTTGTAACACGGTTCCTTGATTTTGCCATTGGGTTTGAAGAGATCGCGGGAATCAACACGGAGAAATCGGCTGAAATATTCCAGGAAGTGCGCAACTACCTGGCCACTAAAAAATCCAACCAGATCGATACGGCCCAGATCCGGGCCATAAAAGGATTGATTCGCCGGTGTGAAGCAAGGGCTACCTGCCGCTATGTTGGCATCCCGGAGAAAAACATTCATTTCCAGAACCTTCCTTTTTATGAGACCGGCACCATTGAAAAAAAACCAATGGGCGAAGATGATATACAGATTACCGTTGAATTGCTGAAATCGGTAAAGCCCCACCAGGTGTTTTGCGCCGGCGACCTGGCCGATCCGCACGGCACCCATAAGGTTTGCCTTGATGTAGTGTTTGAAGCCTTACGCCGCATCAGAGAAACCGGTGAGGACTGGGTTAAAGATTGCTGGCTGTGGTTGTATAAAGGCGCCTGGCAGGAATGGAATATAGAAGAAATTGAAATGGCCGTTCCCATGAGCCCCGACCAGGTCATGAGAAAACGTTACGGGATCTTTATACATCAGTCCCAAAAAGATATGGTGCCTTTCCAGGGATCCGACGCGCGCGAGTTCTGGCAAAGAGCTGAAGAGCGCAATGCTACAACGGCCAATTTTTATGCGCAGCTGGGACTAACCCAATATGCCGCAATGGAAGCTTTCGTGCAATGGAAATACTGAACCATTCCTCTTTGTTAGCTTAGTGTTTACCGCCCACCGTACGGTTTGAGTTTCATGCTTTGCCCTGAAATCTAAAAAACCTTTTGGCGCATTTTGACTGATGGCTTATTTTTGCACCCCGCTGACACAGGAGCAACCCTTCACCATTCATGATTCCTTGTTCCTTGTTCAATATTTTAACTGGCCCTGTAGCTCAACTGAATAGAGCATTTGACTACGGATCAAAAGGTTTCAGGTTTGAATCCTGACAGGGTCACCGCTACAAAAAGGGCTTCCTAACCAGGAAGTCCTTTTAAATTCAGCTATTGGCAACAGCAGTACATTCTTACCGGAGCCCAGATCTCCTATGAATCATGCTCCTAACGCCCGTTTACATTGCCGGGCCCTTCTATAAAGGTTGAATTAATGGCAAGATTCGACCCTTTATCTCAATTGTTACGGGCAGAGGAATACACAGAAAAAACTGCACTAAATCCTGCTGCGCCTGTATGTAAAGGCGCATCGGATAGGTACACTCTTTGTGTCAGTATTTTCTATAAATGCCAATAGACCTATGGACATTGATCTATCCAGCCTTTCATCAGAACAGCTTCATACCATGTTCAAAAATGCGGAACGTGCACTGGCCGTGGCTTTACTGGAAGGAGCCAGTTATGAGCAGTTACAGAAGAAAAGTGAAGTGGTTACCCAAATTGCGCTTCAACTGCAAAAAACTCCAAGCTCCTTTACATTTAAAACAAATCAGTCTGATAATAATACACAACAGGGTGCGCTGCCTTCAGCAGACGTTGAACGTACAAGGGATAACCTGCAGCACCCGATCTGAAGGTGTAAGATTTCCAACTTTAATTTGAAGGCATTTATTAACCCATCACACTTGCCAACCGCTAAAGAAGCATAAGAAACTTTCATTTTCCGTGACCATTGGGCCGTAAAGCCATTCCGGGCATGACTGGTTTACATTCAGTGTAAGAATTTATTTTACATAATGTAAGGAAGTTTACTACAGGGTTCTATCCTTTTAACCGGACCGTTGAATGCAGGTGTAAAAAACTATTATGCCAGTGATCAGAAAGAAAAAGCTTTCTCATTTAAGTGATTAATTTAAATTATGATCAAATACAATCAGGGGTTTGCTGATTGGTTTTTTACAATAACGAAAAAGGTAATTTTTGATAAAGTTTATGGAACCAAAATTTCCTGAATTAAAAACAAACAGGTTCCGATTACGCAGATTCGGGGCAGATGACCAGGAATATGTTTTTTCCGGGCTCTCACACCCCGAGGTTATTACCTATTATGGAGTGAGGTATCATACACTGGAGGAAACGGCTGCACAGATGAAGTATTTTGAAGAAGTGGAAAATAAAGGATCGGGTTTCTGGTGGGCCATCTGCTCTCCTGATAATTCTATTTTTTATGGAGCTGTGGGGTTGTACAACATTACCCACGAACACAGGAAGGGTGAGGTTGGCTACTGGTTGCTGCCATCTTATTGGGGAAAAGGAATCATGAACGAAGTTTTACAAATTGTATGCAACTATGGCTTCAGGAATGAAAACCTGCATAGAATTGAAGCTTTAGTGGAAACGGGGAATGCAGCTTCCGGTAAAGTGCTGGAAAAACTTGGCTTTATCCTGGAGGGAACCATGCAGGATTGCGAATTAAAAAACGGCCGTTTCATCAGCCTGCGTATCTATGCAAAGCTTGCCACCGGTCACCTGTATAACATCAGCAACGTCAATTATTAATTCTTAATTATTAATTCTTAATTCTTAATTATTCTTTGGCATTGACTGCATATTCTACTGCCTGTCGAAAGGTCATGGGCATCTTTTCGTAAGCAGCCACCCTTCTGGGGAGTATCCAACGTTCACCAGGTCCGGAGCAAACAATGTTTTTGTGACGGGTAAATTATTACAGTCAATCACTTCATTTCAAAAAATAAGGCCCCAAATTGCAAACACATGACTTTCATGATGATACAAATAGAGGAAAAAATAATTATGCGGTTATAAAACAGGCCTGTTCCGGATTGATACAGTATGATGAGGATATGATTGGTTTTTAGGTTGATGTTCTGAACATTGAGCATTGAAAATTGAGCATTGAGCATTTTCCTCTTTTAACAACACAACTACATACGCTCTGAATAACTTAAAATCGAAGGATCGCATCTATTTGTCGAAGCTCCTTTCCTCTTTGTCGAAAGCTTCCAATAAACCCTTTCTGGAATGACAACTTTGTATCCGGGTAACGATTACGACAATATCCCAAGCCGGAAAACCAACAGAAAAACCAAGAAGATCCTTTCGAAAAACCAATAACCAAGATCCTTTTTGAAAACCAGCAACGTCCAGAAAAACCAACACCAAAATCCAACGTCCGAAGAGAACCAAACAAAATCCAACATCCGGCAGAACCAAACCGCTTAGATCCAATCCTTAGCGAAAAACCAGAAATCCACAGGCACTCCGGTGCCGCTCCTAAAAGAACCGTCCGCAAAAAAAAGTCAGGGCTCTCTTTTATAAAGCGATCCTTCCTCTGAAAACTGATCCGGACCTCTGACAAAAATGCTGAAACCGCTCTCTAACCAGGAGCGGTTTTCTTTTTCGTTCAATTATTCCTGCCTGTAAAAAAATGCATAATGCAAAATGATTGCTGAAAAAAATAAAAATAAATTTCGACTGAAAACAGGAAGCAAATATTCATGATTCATGTGGATAATTCATAGGTGGATCCTCTTAGACCTTATCATTCCCTTTAAACAAGCGGATAAATCTGGTGTGAATAATGCCATTTGCCACCAATAGAATTATATATGTGTACCATGAACATTATTTTTTCCATAGTTTTACCGCACCTGTAAAATCTACCTCCTGATGGAAAAGAGAACCCTCAAATTCCAATGCCTGGTCTATATGGCCAAGTTTTCAAAAATTGTATCTGTAGGATACCTGATGAATACCAATAAATTTACTCTAACCGGAAAATTTCGGGATGAAGACGTTGACCTGGCTGTCAAGAAATACAAAGCCGTACTAATCGAAACCACGGACAAGGTATTCACGTATTGATTCCCCTTTTATAATTCAGATTTCTGCATTACTGATCGCTTCCATCCATTGTTCCGGATCATTTTATTCATGCCTCCTGGTCTCCGTGCAAGGCTGGCTGGTTGATTTATTGTATTTTTAAAGCCATCCATTGCTTGCTATACTTCATCTGACCAAACCGGTCCTTTCCTGTTCCCGGGAATGACCAGTATAAAAAAGAGTTTAGTTACCTATGACCGCAGAACATCAGCGACTGGCCGCAAATGCAGGCAAAACTATTCCCCTGGCCCAATGGGGGCCATACCTAAGTGAACGCCAATGGGGCACTGTGCGGGAAGATTACAGTGAGTACGGCGACGCCTGGAATTACTTTCCTTTCGACCATGCACATTGCCGCGCCTACCAGTGGGGCGAAGACGGACTGGCAGGAATTTCTGACCGCTTTCAGAATCTATGTTTTGGCCTTGCCTTATGGAATGGGAAAGATCCCATTTTGAAGGAGCGTCTTTTCGGATTGCGTAATGGAGAAGGAAATCATGGAGAAGATGTAAAAGAACTTTACTATTACCTGGATAACCTGCCTACCCATTATTACATGGAGTATTTGTATAAATACCCGCAGCAGGAATATCCGTATGAGCAATTACGTGCCGCTAACAGGGCCCGTTCCAGGGAAGAACCTGAATACGAGATTCTCGATACGGGCGTATTTGACAACAACAGGTACTTTGATGTGCTGGTAACATATGCAAAGCAGGGTCCGACCGATGTATTCATAAAGATTGACATTACCAACCGCTTTAATAAGGCCGCTGAGATCAGCGTGCTTCCTACCTTGTGGTTTTTTAACCGTCCTACCAACAAGCGCCTCAACGAGCAACCCTCCATTACCTATCGCAATAAAACTTCGGTAAAAGCGGCCCATGAACGCCTGGGCTCCTATTATTTTTATTTCCATGCCGCGCAGGAAGCACTGTTTACGAACAACGATACCAATAAACAAAAAGTAACCGGCCAGCCGAACGAGAGCATTTTTGTAAAAGATGCTTTTCATGATGCTATTATAAAAGGCGAAAACAGGGAAGCACTCAGGGCCAAAAAAACAGGGACTAAATTTGCTGCCGTCTATAAATTTAAAATTCCAGCCGGTGCCACCCGTACGGTCTATTGCCGCCTGTCGGATACAGCGGTGGACAATGCATTTGTAAAAGGTTTTGAAAATATTTTCACCACCCGCAAAAAAGAAGCGGATGATTATTATGCTGCCATACTTCCTAAAGGGCTGAGCATAGACATGGCACGGATCCAGCGCCAGGCGTTGGCAGGACTTCTATGGAGCAAGCAATATTATGCGTTTGATGTGGAGACCTGGCTGCACAAAGGTGATGGTATTTCGCAACCCCATCCCAACAGGCTGCATGGCCGTAATCATGACTGGCAGCACCTGAAAAACCAGGATATCATCTCCATGCCTGATAAGTGGGAGTATCCCTGGTACGCCGCCTGGGACCTTGCGTTTCAATGCATTTCCATGGCTGTCGCCGACCCTACCTTTGCCAAGCACCAGATGCTGCTCATCATGCGGGAATGGTACATGAAGCCCGACGGGCAACTGCCGGCGTATGAATGGAATTTCAGTGATGTAAACCCTCCTGTGCATGCCTGGGCTGCCATGCAGATCTATCATATTGAAAAAAAGCAAAAAGGAAAGGGCGATATAGTTTTTTTAAAAAAGATTTTCCAGAAGCTGCTGATCAACTTTACCTGGTGGATCAACCGTAAGGACCGAAACGGTAACAACATCTTTGAAGGCGGCTTCCTGGGTTTGGATAATATCGGGGTATTCAACCGCAGCCATCATTTTTCCGATACATCACGCCTGGAACAGGCAGACGGCACTTCCTGGATGGGAACATATGCCCTGGACATGATGGACATGGCGCTTGAAATAGCTATGCATGATGAATCATTTGAGGATACGGCGACAAAATTTTTTGAGCACTTCATTCTCATCGCGGAATCACTGAATGAACATCATCTCTGGAATGAAGAAGACAAATTCTTTTACGATGTACTGACCGTTCAGGGTTCCGCCCCCATACCCCTGAAAACAAAATCAATTGTAGGACTGACATCACTTTTTGCCGTTTCCACCATTCATAAAAAAATGCTGGATAAACTTAAAGATTTCCGGAAGCGAGCCACCTGGTTTGAACAATACCGCAAAAAAAATAATAAGTTCTGGCCAAATGAAGAACGCAAGGACACGGATGCCATATTGCTTTCCCTGGTCCGGCAGGACCGGCTTGTATACCTGCTGGAACGGTTACTGGATGAAAATGAATTCCTTTCACCAGGAGGAATCCGCGCCTTATCCAAATACCATGAAAAGCATCCTTATTCTGTAGTGGTAGACGGTGTACAGCATACCATTCAATACGATCCGGGTGATTCAACTTCCGATATATTCGGTGGAAACTCCAACTGGCGGGGGCCGGTGTGGATGCCGATCAATTACCTGATCATCCAGTCCATCCGTCGATACGGGGAATTTTACGGTGATACGCTGAAAGTGGAATGCCCTACCGGTTCCGGTACGCAAATGAGCCTTTGTGAAGTTGCCGATCTGTTAACGGAGCGCGTAATCAGTCTTTTCCAGAAAGATGAAAAAGGGGAACGGCGGCTTTTCGGTGAATACAATTGGTTTTACCAGCAACCGGAAAATGAACACCTGGTACTTTTTTATGAATATTTCCATGGTGATAACGGCCGTGGCCTTGGTGCCAGTCACCAGACCGGGTGGACGGCCCTCGTTGCAGAACTGATCAGTGAATATGGAGCAAGCAAGGAGGCGCAAAACCTGCATAACGGATTAAACGGCCATTCAAACCAGCCAATAGAAACCGTTGCGGAAAAATTGTAAAGGAGTATGTCTCCAGGCAAAATAATGATCAGGAATGAAATCTGTTTTTATACAGCTTTGCTGACCGCTGTATATTTTGCTATAACAGCATCAGCATGGAGATTTCTGATGAACTTAGTGATTTCCTTACCCGTTGGCTTGATCAGCTTTTTGTTCTGGACCATCGGAAAAAACAGGGATGTAAAGAAAAAAAGATACAAGGTAATCCCTGTGATATGGATCGTAGGTATCCTGGTTTCAGTTGCAGTGCTTATTTATTTATTGTTGTCGGAATGAAACTACAATACAGTTAAAAAATAAAGCCAGGATTTTATTCCTGGCTTTTTGCTTTATTGTGCGCTCTGCCGGTTTTCGGATACTTATTGCTGATATACACGAACATAATCAACGATCAACCATTGCGGTAGAAAGGTAGTGGCATCCGGGCTGCCGGGCCAGTTACCTCCTACAGCGAGGTTGATGATAAAATAAAATTCTTCATTGAACGGGTAAGCAGTTGTTCCGAAGTCAGACTTGTTTACGGTAGAAAATAAATTTCCATCAACATACCATTTCACCTGGTCCTGTTTCCATTCAAGGGAAAAAACATGAAATTCATCGTTGAACGAACCGCTTGGAAGGGTATGACTCCTGCTGATCTGGGTGCTTCCGGGTCCGGGACCAAAGTGCAGTGTGCCGTACACTTTACCGGGTTCGTGACCCACCAGTTCCATCAGGTCGATTTCTCCGCTGCGGGGCCATCCTCCATATACATTGTGCTGTGGAAGCAACCACAACGCCGGCCAGATACCTTTGCCTTTCGGAAGCTTTGCCCGGATATCAATCCGGCCAAATTTGATTGTTTTTTTACCGGAAGAAACAATTTTTGCTGAGGTATAATTACGGCTACCCCTTGATTCCTTCCTGGCTTCAATGATCATCTTACCATCCTGGAATGTTGTGTTGGATGCGCCCTTGTAGAATTGCAGTTCATTATTACCCCATCCGCACAGATTCGGACAGCCGTCACCGTTCTGGTAAGACCAGGCCCGGTTGTCCAGTTCCGGTCCATTAAATTCATCGGACCACGCGAGGTTGTAACCTGCATATGCAATGGGTGCATCATAACCGGCATTCGTAAAGGGAACCCGTACATCATCATTGCGGATGGTTCCAACCCCGGTAGTTTTGGAGAGAGCAGCACCAACAGGGTTTGAAAGCAGAACGGTAAAATCCTCATCCCCTTCCCGTACATCATCGGCCAACACGGTAACCACAATATTTTTTTCCCGCTCTCCTGCTGCGAAATATAGTGTACCCGAAGTGGGGCCACTGTAATCTTCTTTAGCCCTGGCACTACCATCCGAAATAGAATAGCTTACAGAACTCGCGGCTGTTGCGGCAACATCATGGTAAACCCGGAAATTATAATTTGTTGTTCCACCATTACCTTCAATGAGAGTAACATCCCCGATAGAGATCTTTGAAAGGGAACCAGGTACAGGATGACGGCCGCCTTTTTTATCACATCCACCGTATAGTGCCAGTGAAAAAAATATATATACCAAACTCCTGTTCATACATCCTTATGATTTTACCAGACATAAGTGGCAACGGATCCTGCATCCTGTGATGTTGCTACCCATTTATCACGGTATTTGATATTGAATGTTTGTGATGAATTTGTATCGTTTAACACAACCAGCACTTTTTTACCGGCCGGTGTTTGAAAAGCAACATTAGGAAGTCCGCTTACAACATTGCTTTCAATACGGGTTGATCCGGCCGGTACAAACCGGGAAGCATGCGCGATGATATAGTAAGACACATTTCTTTGAATGCCATTGCCAATGGTTAACGCACCCTTGCAGGTAGTACAGCCACCGGGTGTATGAGGACCGAAAGAAGGATCGTTTGCCAGGTTCCATTCCAGCACATTGCGACTCCAGTTCCGGGTAGCGCCCACAATGAGATTACGGACATGCCAGGCCAGGTCACCACCAAAATTTCCGGTTGAAGCCGTGTACTGCTCTGTAAAATAAATATTACGGTCCGGGTGCGCGTTACGTACCTGTGACAAAGCATTGATATCACCGCCGTATAAATGAAACGCAGAACCATCAACAAAGGCTTTGGCGGCAGGGTCGTTCAATATGCTCAAAGGATAGTCTGGCTTGTTAGCATTATGATCGTAAATGATAATCTTTGTTGAAAGATTTGCTGACTTAAAAGCAGGACCCAGGTGATTTTTAATAAAATCAGCCTGTTCGGTTGCCGTCATTTCCATACTGGGGTTGTTGCCTCCATGCAATGGTTCGTTTTGCGGGGTTACCGCATCTACGGTGATCCCTTCCGCTTTCATTTTCTGCAGGTACCGCACAAAATACTGTGCATATACGCTATAGTATTGAGTTTGCAGTTTGCCTCCTACAGCATTATGATTGGTTTTCATCCAAAGGGGTGCTGTCCAGGGCGTGGCCATGATTTTAATAGCCGGATTGATGGCAACAATTTCTTTTAACAGAGGTAGCAGGTAAACCGTATCGAGGCTAAGGCTGAATTGCTGCAATGCCAGATCGGTTTGCCCGGCCGGAAGATCGTTATAGGTATAAACAGTGGCGTTTAAATCCGAAGCGCCCATGCTCAACCGCAGGTAACTGATTCCAATGGATTGATCACCTGTGGTAGCAAACAGTTCCCCGAGCAGGACATTTCGGTCATTCATGGACAAGCCACTGATTACCTGTGCACTTCCACCGGTAAGCGTATACCCGAATCCGTCAATAGATTGAAACCTTTGCGCGGAATCAACCGTAATGGTATGATTTCCATTGGATGATGTTCCGAAAGTTAAAACCGTGTTCTGTTTGGATAACAAAACAGCGCCATTGGCAGTGGTCAGCCAGTACGATACATCCGAAGTTGCCGGTACCGACGGAGGCTGGGGAGAAGGATTACCACCGCCTGATGTTCCTTTCCTGCAACTGGCACCCCAGAATATGCCGGCGAAAAATATAAGAGTGAAAAATAAGGTTAGCCATCGCCTCATATAACACGCTTATTTTAATGTTACCCTTCTATTCAGACGAAGGTCGCGGGAAGAACTACCCACCAGGATATCAAAGCTTCCCGGGTCCATTACCCATTTATTTTTTACATCATTGAAATACTGGAAAGCATCTTCATTCAGTATAATTGAAATTGTTTTCTGCTCACCCCCTTTCAATACCACTTTTTGAAATCCTTTGAGTTCTTTTTCCGGCCTTGGGAGCGCTGAATTCTGCTGGTGCACATACACCTGGGCCACTTCCGCCCCTTCCCTGCTACCCGTATTTTTTACCGTGAACGTAACCGTAGCCTTTTTTCCGTTTGCCTGTACTTTCAGGTTGCTGTAGGCAAAGGTTGTATAGGAAAGCCCATGACCGAAAGCATATTGGGGTTCCACTTTATAAGTATCGAAATAACGGTACCCCACATAAATATCATCGTTGTAATACACATTCACTGAATCGCCGGGGTACTGGCCCAGCGCATGTGCTCCAACATCTTCCAGTTTCTTTGGAAAGGTCATAGGTAATTTGCCGGAAGGATTGAGCTGGCCAAAAAGAATACGTGCCAGTGCATTTCCACCTTCCATTCCAGGGTACCAGGCCTGAACAATGGCCTTAGCCCTGCCTTCCCAATTGGTCATGTCCACTGGTCCGCCACCCATCAGTACAACAATCGTATTCGGATTGGCATCCAGTACGGCCCTGAGCAATTCTTCCTGTCCGAAGGGCAATTGCATATCGGGTTTATCCGTGTCTTCAGCATCATACGCATTATCGCCCCAGGCGGCATAATTATAACCATGCGTCCAGCCGCCAACATAAATTACCACGTCCGCACTGCGGGCTGCCTCGGCAGCCCTGCTGATGGAAAGCGCATCCGCCGTGGCTCCGCGTGCAATGTTGTAACCGGGAGCATATACGATATCTGCACCCGAACCCATAATGGTTTGTATGCCCTGCAAAGGGGTGATTTCATAAAAAGCTTTTACCTGCGAGGAGCCACCGCCTAATGACTGCTTTCGTTCAGCATTGTAACCGATAACAGCGACCTTCTTTAAGGCAGTTTTATTAAGGGGCAGCGTATTGCTTTCATTTTTCAGCAATACAATTCCTTCTTCCGCCACCCTGGCGGCGGTTAACTGGTGGGCCTTTGTATTGTATGCACCTTTTTTCCGCTGTTGCCCTTCCATCATATTGGTGGCATACATGACCCGCAGTATGCGGCGAACCTTATCATCAATCAAATATTCCGGTGCGCGCCCGTTGCGTACCAGGGAAATAACTGTATCGGCCAAAAAAAACCTGCCATAAGTTGGATTAGGCTGCATGCTCAGGTCTGTTCCCATTTCAAGATCGGTTCCATTCCAGATGGATTGCATGGTACTGTGAATGGCGTTCCAGTCGCTCATCACCAAACCTTTAAAGTTCCATTCCGATTTCAGAATATGATTGAGCAGGTAATGGTTATGACTGGCCCATTCGCCACGGAATTTATTATAAGCACCCATCAGTGTATTTACTTTTCCTTCCAATACGGCTGCTTTGAAACCGGGCAGGTAAATTTCACGCAGGGCGCGTTCACTCATTTCAACATTGATGGTGAACCGTCGTGTTTCCTGGTTGTTGGCAGCAAAATGTTTTACACAAGCCGAAACACCCTGTTCCTGTACGCCTTTAATGTAACCGACTGTCATCCTGGAAACGAGGAAAGGGTCTTCTGACTGGTATTCGAAATTGCGTCCATTGAGCGGTGAACGAATGATATTGATACCCGGTCCGAGTATGATGTCCTTTCCACGGAATGCTGCTTCGCTTCCCAGAACTTTTCCGAATTCATAACCAAGAGCGGGATTCCAGGTTGCTGCCAGGCAAACACCAGTGGGCAGGTAGGTTCCTGAATCATACACATTCGGATCGGGCGAATAATCTATTCCGTGCTCCAGGCGTACACCATGAGGACCATCTGAGGTAACAAAACCCCTGATGTTCAGCCGCGGTACATCCCCCGATGCAAAAGATGATTTCGCATGAATGAGACTTACTTTTTCTTCCAGTGTCATCTTTTTGATCAGCGCTTCAATTTTTGCATCATTAACGGTTAGCTGGGCCCCGGCCCCCGCTCCGAAAAAAATCAGGACAATGGATGCTAAAAAACTACCCAGGTACTTTCTACAGATCATATTGTGTTTCTTATGGTTTGGTAAAAGATTGTTTTTTATTTGGGCCCGGATGTACAAAACTTCATGTAGTTAAAATAAACACGTCCAAACAGGTCTGAAAGTGATATATAGCATAGGCTTCTACCCGTACAAAAAAGCCAACTGATGAACAGGTGCTGATCCGAAAGGTACAGATCTATAGACAAAGCTAAGACTTACGTTCAAGTGGTTGTAATCCTGCTAGTACTTGCATTAAGTAATGGTGCGTACCTATTAATAAAATCCTGTAACTGGCCCCTAATGATTTGTTACAGGATGCAGGTTACAATCATTACACAGAAGGTTAAGACCAGCCACCTTCATTTTTTGATTCATCTCCGGATATCCATGTATTGAAGAAGACATTAATCTTTCTGTAAAGCAGGTTTAAAAAATGAAAGCTGCGTTGAAACATTACAACCAGTTAGCAAGAGAAGGTAATAGAAAATCCCCTCAACTGAGGGGACTCTAAAGGCGTATGCTGATAAGTTACATTCCACTAGTCAGTTTTCCCGGATGGATCGCCTGTGGTTTCAAAGGATATGGATGGTTTTCATAGGTTCACCACGTTATGCTTCCTGCGTTTTGTGGATGAATTTGCTCAACAATGTTCGTTCTTAAAACATTGTAAAACAATTTTTTACAGCCTTATAAGCGAGCTCTACTTATTTGCATTAATAAAGGGTAAAAGGAATTACTTACGGCGCGAAACGGAACGTTAAATTAAGAGGCTGTGTTAGGCTCAGGTACAGTTTCTGTAGTATAGCATCTGAATAACACCCTGAACTATGCATTTATTTTCTACCGTACTTTTTGTTGATGGAAACCCTGTAGGCTATGAAGTTTTTAAAGAAACGGACCGCCTGCGTTTGAATCCTGCAGAAAATCCAAACAGGGCAATTGTACCGCCTGTATTGTTGGCGCACAACCGGATGGGTACCTGGGAAGTGGAAGGTACGGACAACCGCGACCTGATCGACCAGGTAATTGAAGATGTATCCCTGAATAATTCTTTTCTTCCCCGCCAGGTGCTGAGCGCAGCGCCTTAAATGCTGGTGATGAGCACCTGCTCCTGGGGCAGCGTAATAATAAACGTTGCACCTCCATTTAGCTTTCCCTGCGCTTTTATGGAACCATTGTGCTTCTCTACAATTTTTTTGCAGATGGATAAGCCAATGCCTGAACCTTCGAATTCGTGGTAGCTGTGTAACCTTTTAAATACCACAAAAATCTCGTCGGCGTATTTAGGATCAAAGCCAATACCGTTGTCCTTAAAAAAGATATTACAAACCTTTCTTTGTCTCCCGTTAATGGTAGCCACCTGGGGCTCCGAATAAATACTGATCACCGGGTCAATATCCGTACGGGTGAACTTCAATGAGTTCACAATAAGATTCTGGAAAAGCTGTTGCATCTGGCTGGGAATGCCCCAGATAGTTGGAAGTGTTTTTACATCTACTTTTCCTTTCTTCTTTTCAATTTCACCTTCCAGGTCGGAAAGCACATCCTGCAAAACTTTGTTGAGATCGAGCTGGATAAAGTCTTCCTTTGCCTGCGTATGCCTTGAGAATTTTAGAAGGTCGTTGATCAGCAACTGCATGCGCCCGGATGCTTTCGCGATCTTCTGCAGGTGGTCGCCAATCATTCCTTCCACCGTATTATCTAGCTGCTGGGAAATTTTATCGGAGAACAACTGGATTTTTCTCAACGGTTCCTGCAGATCGTGGGATGCTACGTAGGCAAAGCGGTCAAGCTCCTCGTTGGTTGCTTTCAGCTCGGTTACATTCTGCAATAACTGCTCGTTCAGCAACTTGATTTTTGTTTCGGAAATTTTTCTTTCCTCGATTTCATTTTCTAGTGACTGGTTTGCAGAGATCAGCTTTTTTTCCTGCTGCATCAGCTGGCGTGTTTTGCGGTACAATTCAACAAACACGCTTACCTTAAAGCGGAGTAGGTCGGGATTGATCGGTTTAAATATGTAATCAACCCCTCCCATTTTATATCCTTTAAAAAGCAGTTCCTCACCATGGCTGTGGGCCGTAATAAAGATGATGGGAATTTCTTTCAGTTTCTCGCGCTCGTAAATAAGCGTAGCTGTTTCAAAACCATTCATTTCAGGCATCTGAACGTCCATGAGGATCAATGAAAAATCATGTTCCTTCAACAGGATCTTCAAGGCATTGCGGCCTGAATTGGCTTTTACGATCTCGTAGCCGTCTTTTTCCAGGATGGTTTCAATAGAGAACAGGTTGTCTTCCCGGTCATCCACCACCAGAACCTTAACGTCCGATTTCGGCTGAGGCTTTATTTCTTCAGCTATTTCTTTTTCGTCCACGCTCATTTACTCTATTTATATAACCATACACGCATTAACGACAGCAACTGGTCAATTTTAACCGGCTTGGTGATGTAATCGGATGCGCCGGCTTCGATACATTTCTCACGGTCACCCTTCATCGCTTTAGCGGTTACGGCAATAATCGGAAGCTGGCTGTTCTTATGTTCCCGCCTGATCTTCTGTGTCGTTTCATAGCCATCCATTTCCGGCATCATAATATCCATCAGCACCATATCAATGGATTTGTTCTCACCCAGAATGTTGATGGCTTCCTGGCCACTTTCCGCAGTGATCACTTTCATGTTGTAGCGCTCAAACGCAGTGGTGAGGGCAAACAGGTTCCGTACATCATCATCCACGACCAGGATGCTCTTATTGGTGAGCACGTCTTCACGGGAACGCAGGTTCTCGATAATGCGGCGCTTTTCCGGTAACAGTTCCTGGTGGTTCAGGTGCAGGTGCATAACGGCTTCTTCAAGCAGCAATTCAAGCGAGCTTACATCTTTCAGCAAGATCCTGTTGGCGTATTGCTTCAACTGTGTTTTTTCTTTCGGTGTAAAATCTTTGGCTGAATAGATCAGCACCGGTGTCATCTGAAGCTTTTTCAGGGTATTGATCTCCGTTACAAAATCCAGTCCTGCGATATCAGGCAACATAAAGTCTACGATAATGCAGTCGTAAGAATTAGTCCGGAGCAGTTCAAGCGCCTCCTTTCCGGAAGAAGCAATATTCAACCCGATCAGGTCACCGTTATCCAGCATTTTAGCAATCTGAGATGAATCCATTTCATTGTCTTCAACAATCAGTACCTGCTTCGGCTTCCGGTCGTAGTAATGCCCGATATCATCGAATAAAACCGACAATGCTTCATTTTTCAGCGGCTTCAGGTTGAAGCTACGCGCGCCACGCTGCATGGCGAGCAGCCTGTTTTCTTCACCGGAAATAAGGTGTACGGGAATATGACGGAAATTGATATCATTCTTGAACAGGTCAAGGATCCTCCAGCCCGACGCATCCGGAAGTTTCACATCCAGCGTCACGGCAATCGGACTGTATTTATTTACCAGGTCGAATACGTCTCCGAAATGCGTAGCCACTACTACCTTAAGATCCAGCTCATGCGCTTTTTCAATCATGATCTTCGCAAATCGGACGTCGTCTTCCACTACGAGCACTACCCTGTCTTCTGAATTTACCGTATTGCGGTCATCTCCAACATCATTAATGATCTCATTGATGCCGTCCAGGTCACGGATTTCCGGCAGCTTAACGGTTGGAACAGATTGAATAGTGGTATCCTCGTTATCGCTGGCAACCTTGTATTCGGAAATGGTCAGTGTACTTTGCTTTTCCTTTTTCAGCTGGTGGTTCGGGTTGTATTCAACCGGCAGGAAGAGAGTAAAGGCACTGCCCCGACCCGGTTCGCTTTCCAGTTCAATGGAACCGCCTAACAGGTCGGCCAGACCTCTTGAGATCGAAAGACCCAGGCCGGTACCACCGTACTTACGCGAAGTGGAACCTTCTGCCTGCTGGAAGGCTTCAAAGATGATGTTTTGTTTGTCCTTGGAGATCCCGATACCCGTATCACGTATTTCAAAAGCCACTACTTTACGCGCGCTGTCCAGACTGGGGTTGCGCTGCTTCCAGTTTTTTTCTGCTTCGTAAATACGCAGTTTCACCTCACCTTTTTCCGTAAACTTAAAGGCGTTGGAAAGAAGGTTTTTAAGAATCTGGTTCAGACGCTGTGTATCGGTTTCAAAGCTATCGGGCAGCTTATTGTCCATCTCGATATTGAACTTCAGGTTCTTGCTTTCCGAGATGTGTTTGAACGTGGTTTCCACGAACGAAGAAATCTCGTTGAAGCGAACCTTGATAAAGTCCGTAGAAATATAACCCGACTCGATTTTCGAAAGGTCAAGGATGTCGTTGATCAGCTGGATCAGGTCATCACCGCAACTGTGGATCGTTTTTGCATACCGGATCTGTTTGTCGGTAAGATTTCCTTCATGGTTTTCATACAGCTGTTGCGCCAGGATGAGGAGGGAGTTCAACGGCGTGCGCAACTCGTGCGACATGTTGGCCAGGAACTCCGATTTGTACTTGGAAGTCAGCTGCAGCTGCTCTGCTTTTTCTTCCAGAGAGCGGCGTGCTTCTTCCACCTCCTTGTTCTTGGCTTCCACCTCTTCCTTCTGTTTTACCAGCAGGTGCGCCTTGTCCTGCAGTTCTTCGTTCGTTCTTCTTAATTCTTCCGTAAGCGACTGCGATTGTTCCAGCAGTTCTTCTGTCCGGGTATTCGTTTCAATTGTGTTCAATACGATACCAATGGACTCAGTGAGCTGTTCAAGGAAGTCAAGGTGGGTTTCAGAGAACGGCTCGAATGTAGCCAGCTCGATAACCGCCTTGATCTCTGTTTCAAACAATACCGGGAGAACGATTACATTCTTTGGCGTTGCTTCACCCAATCCTGATTTGATCTTGATATAACTTTTCGGCACATTGGTCAGCAGGATACGCTCTTTTACAATAGCGCACTGCCCAACCAGTCCTTCGCCGAGTGCAAACTCTTTATGAAGCTGCAGCTCTTCGCGGTAGGCATAAGCCGAGAATAATTTAAGTTTCTGATTTTGCAAATCTTCATCCTGTTCCAGGATGTAGAACATACCCTGCTGTGCGTTTACGGTTTGCGCCAGCTCCGACAGGATCCTTCGGGTTACCGTGTTCAGGTCTTTCTGACCCTGGAGCATCTGCGTAAACTTCGCAAGGTTTGATTTCAGCCAGTCCTGCTCCTGGTTCCGGAGGGTGGTTTCCTTCAGGTTGGCGATCATCTGGTTAATGGTATCCTTCAGCTCTTCCACCTCGCCTTTCGCTTCCACGCGGATCATCCGGGTAAGGTCACCCTTGGTTACGGCGGAGGCAACCTCCGAGATCGCACGTACCTGCGTGGTCAGGTTTTCCGCAAGCTGGTTTACGTTTTCGGTCAGGTTCTTCCAGATACCTGAGGCACCCGGCACAAGGGCCTGTCCACCCAGTCGTCCTTCAACACCTACCTCACGGGCCACCGTTGTTACCTGGTCGGCAAAGAGGGCCAGCGTATCAATCATTTCGTTGATGGTATCCGTTAACTGGGCTACCTCACCGCGTGATACAATCGAAAGTTTTTGTTTCAGGTTACCGGTAGCTACCGCGGTTACTACCTTGGCAATACCCCGCACCTGGTTGGTAAGGTTGGAGGCCATCATGTTCACCGAGTCGGTCAGATCCTTCCAGGTACCGGCCACACCCTGTACTTCGGCCTGTCCACCGAGTTTACCTTCCGTACCTACCTCACGCGCCACCCTTGTTACCTCGAAGGCGAAAGAGTTCAGCTGATCCACCATCGTGTTGATCGTATTCTTCAGGTCAAGGATCTCTCCTTTTACGTCGATCGTTACTTTCTTCGAAAGGTCACCGGAGGCCACCGCTTTGGTTACTTCGGCAATGTTCCGCACCTGGAGGGTAAGGTTACCCGTCATCTGGTTTACCGAATCCGTCAGATCCTTCCACGTTCCCGCAACACCCGGTACGAAGGCCTGTCCGCCAAGCTTACCGTCGGTACCTACCTCACGGGCCACACGCGTTACTTCCGATGCGAAGGCGCGAAGCTGATCCACCATCGTGTTCAGCGTTTCCTTCAGCTGCAGGATCTCACCCCGTACATCCACTGTAATCTTGCGCGACATGTCGCCATTGGCCACCGCAATCGCCACATCCGCAATGTTCCGCACCTGGGCCGTCAGGTTACCGGCCATCTGGTTTACTGAGTCGGTCAGATCCTTCCATGTTCCGGCTACGCCCGGTACGTGTGCCTGTCCGCCGAGTTTACCTTCGGTTCCCACCTCTCTGGCCACACGCGTTACCTCGGAGGCAAAGGCGCGGAGCTGTTCCACCATCGTATTGATGGTATTCTTCAATTCAAGGATCTCACCTTTTACGTCCACCTCAATTTTCCGCGACAGGTCACCATTGGCCACCGCTGTTGTTACGTCGGCAATGTTCCGCACCTGCGCGGTAAGGTTACCGGCCATTTTATTTACTGAATCGGTCAGGTCTTTCCATAATCCTTCCACACCCGGTACATCGGCCTGTCCACCGAGTTTACCTTCCGAACCTACTTCCCTTGCCACACGGAATACCTCCGAACCAAATGAGTTCAGCTGATCCACCATCGTGTTGATCGTATTCTTCAGCTCAAGGATCTCACCACGTACATCTACCGTGATCTTACGGGAAAGGTCTCCTTTCGCCACGGCCGTTGTTACTTCGGCAATGTTCCGCACCTGGGCGGTAAGGTTGGAGGCCATCTGGTTTACCGAATCGGTCAGATCCTTCCAGGTACCACCCACACCCTGCACTTCGGCCTGCCCACCGAGTTTACCCTCGGTACCTACTTCAAGGGCCACCCTCGTTACCTCGGAGGCAAATGAGTTCAGCTGATCCACCATCGTGTTGATGGTCTTTTTCAATTCGAGGATCTCTCCCTGTACGTTTACCGTAATTTTTTTGGAAAGGTCACCATTGGCTACCGCCGTTGTTACTTCGGCAATGTTCCGCACCTGGGCCGTCAGGTTGGAGGCCATCTGGTTTACCGAATCGGTCAGATCCTTCCAGGTACCACCCACACCCTGCACCTTTGCCTGGCCGCCCAGCTTTCCTTCCGTTCCCACCTCGAGGGCCACACGGGTTACCTCGGATGCGAAGGAGTTCAGCTGATCCACCATCGTATTGATCGTATTTTTTAACTCCAAAATTTCACCGCGTACATCAACGGTGATCTTTCGTGAAAGGTCACCTTTGGCCACGGCGGTTGTTACCTCGGCAATGTTCCGCACCTGTGCCGTAAGATTCGACGCCATCTGGTTTACGGAGTCGGTAAGATCTTTCCATACACCACCTACTCCTTTTACCGTCGCCTGTCCGCCAAGTTTTCCTTCCGAACCTACTTCCCTGGCCACCCTTGTTACCTCGGCAGAGAATGAGTTCAGCTGATCCACCATCGTGTTGATGGTGTTTTTCAACTCCAGGATCTCTCCTTTTACATCCACCGTAATTTTGCGCGACAGGTCACCCCGGGCCACCGCTGTTGTTACCTCGGCAATGTTCCGCACCTGTCCGGTAAGGTTGGAGGCCATCTGGTTTACCGAATCCGTTAAGTCTTTCCACGTTCCCGCTACACCCTGTACTTCAGCCTGGCCGCCCAGTTTTCCTTCTGTACCTACCTCACGCGCCACCCTTGTTACTTCCGAGGAGAATGAGTTCAGCTGGTCCACCATCGTGTTGATCGTATTCTTCAGCTCCAAGATCTCTCCCTGTACATCTACCGTAATTTTTTTGGAGAGGTCACCCTTTGCCACAGCGGTGGTTACTTCGGCAATGTTCCGCACCTGTGCGGTGAGGTTACCGGCCATCTGGTTTACCGAATCGGTCAGGTCCTTCCATACACCGGCAACTCCTTTTACACGGGCCTGTCCGCCAAGCTTACCTTCCGAACCTACCTCACGGGCCACACGCGTTACCTCCATGGAAAACAGGTTCAGCTGTTTTACCATGTCGTTTACTTCTTTTGCAATACGCAGGAACTCACCCTGGAGTTTGTGGTCGCCGATCTGCAAAGGCATTTCTTCGGAAAGGTTGCCTTTCGCCACCGACCCGATTACGTGGGCAATTTCAATGGTGGGGTGCACCAGGTCGGAGATCAGGCCGTTGATGGCATCCACTCCATTGCTCCAGGCACCGCGGGCATATTTAGGAAGTTCGATCCTGTGATTGAGGTTACCCTGCTTTCCAATGGTCTTTCCGGCCTTGGTCAGCTCCAGCATCAGGATTTCATTGAGCGTTATAATTTCATTAAGCGTATCGCAGATTTTACCGTTCAATCCAATGGTGTCAATAGGCATCCGCACCGCAAAGTTTCCATTGCGCACTTCACCCAATACACGAAGAAGGTCGCGGGAATTAAACTCATCAATGGAATGACCGTTTCCATTCGAGGAAGCACTATGCCCGGAGCCATTGCCATTGGCAGCTGGGAGGCCATTCTTTTTTGGTGTTTTGGATTTTTTGGAGCCGTTTGGAACAACCAGCTCGGGCGTTACGGTGGCAGATTCAATGGCAGCCTCAGCCGGGCCATTGAGGCCTCGCTTTTTATTACTCATGGTCAAGGTGAATTAGAAATTGAAATCCAAACCTAACAAAAAGAAGGCGGCACACCAAAAATTAGAGGACCCTTTCTTAACCCTGTTCACCAGATTTAGGATATTGATAATAAATCCCTTATTTACCGCGAAATTATACTGGAAAACCATGATCTATCGGTGGCCTGCTGCCTTGTTATATAAACGAATTCAGATGTGTTGGTATAGCATCAGGAACCTGGACTGTCCGTAACAAATTTTACTTTGGCTGCTTTCTGATTCCGGAACTCGTTTTCATCGGCTGCATAATCAAAAACCTGGCTCCTTACCTTTCCTTTCAGGTCGTACAGGTCCTTTCCTTTTCCCCCGTTTATAATCAGCCTTATGGAAGAAGAAAGGCCTTCATCGATCATAAATTGATCTGCTCCGGCCAATCCGTCCAGCGTGATCACTTTTGTATCACCGGGGTCGAACCTTCGCTGGTACAGGATCTTGTTTTTTGAATCGGTTACCACCAGCGTAAGGTTACCTTCCTTTTCGGCCAGGGTGAAGATTTCTGCCTCATCACTGCCGTATACATGTACGTTTTTGGAAATAAAATGGTAATAACGGATGGCATCCTTTTTCAATCCTTCACGGCGGCTTTTGATCTTGCGTTCAATAGTGGGACCACTGATCGCGTAGGTTTCAACAGGAAGCCGGCGGACCGCCCGGGCAATCTGTTCGTCTGTTAAAGCCGCATAAAATTCATTATAAACTTCGATCCAGTCTTCTTTCGTGAGTTCATTGATAAAGTTCTTGTCAAACCCCCAGGATTTCCAGCTAAGATTTCTAACCCCGCGGGTGGAGCTTCGGAACCCTACAAAATGTTTCATGCCCACAACGCGGGCAACAGACAAAAGAAATCCTCTTGAAAAAAAGAAGGCCTGGTCCCGGTCGCGGGGAATGGCGTAATAATATTTCCGGCTTGCTGAATCAACCACGCCCCAGCGCCACTGGTCGGCATGACGGTCCCAGTCTCCTACGAGCATATCAAGGAACCGGGCCCGCAGCACCTGCTTTTGTATCATCAGGTGATCATTTTCTTCCCGGATGCTTTCGAGTAATTTTTCCGTATTCTTAGTATCACTATTATCAGGGGTAGGCTCCCGTTCTTCGAGGTAGCAAAATGTATTGACGAATAATTTGCTGTATCCTCCAAGTACCGGGTCATCGGCAATGTAAAAAAGGCCTGGGTACGGGGCCACCACCCCTGCGGTCCGGGCGAGGTCTCCCACTACCAGCGCGGCATGCGGATGGGCAGCAGAAACCATATCCTGCGTAATGTTGAGCATAGTTTTATTACGGAGACCTTTGGGTAGTGCTTGGATGGTTACTTCCTTGTCTACGCTTCGAAGGGCCCATTCTCGTCCCCGGCTGTCTTCCAGTTGAAGTGATTTGGTTTGCTGGCCACCTCCTAATTCTTTGAATTTAAACCCGGCGCGTGATAAATGAAGAATGGGTGCCGTTACCGGTACGCTCCAGTCTTTACGGTAGTTACCGCCCAATAAAATCTTTTTGATGATGCCCGGCCGATCGTACTTCGTGCTGGTTGGTGCCGTAGCCGAATCCCCCACCGGAATGTTTACACCGCCGATCTGCATATTCTGGCCATGGGCCCCATAAAATCCAAGAATAAAAAGTACCAGGAAACATTGCCTCGTCATAATAAGTCCTTTCAAAAGAAACGGCGGCCCCTATGCAGAGCTTTTCATTTCGTGTGTATGCGCTACAATTTGCATACCAGCCGGGTAAGAAAAAATGAATGAAGGTAAAATTGGAGCAACTTTACCAGCCAGGTGCAATTCGTTATCGGCTGCGCCAGATCCGCAGATTTCAAATATTACATCTTACTATTGCCAAAAGTGAATACTGACACATGAAGATCTCTTTCTGGGCCATAGGAAAGGCACATGAGCCCTTTGTTCGCGAAGGAGTGGATGATTTTACAAAAAGAGCTGCGCGCTATTTTCCTGTTGAATGGCATATTCTGCCCGTACCGAAAAATGCTGCCAGCCTTCCGGAAGCGGATCAGAAAAAGAAAGAAGGTGATCTTGTATTGTCGCTGCTGAAACCCGAAGATTACCTGGTTGCACTGGATGAATATGGCCGGCAGTTCCGTTCCGAAGAACTGGCCGCTTTTCTTCAGCAGCGGGCTACGGAAAGTGCCCGCAGCCTTGTATTCCTGATTGGTGGCGCTTTTGGACTCGATGACCGCGTACTAAAAAAGGCCCAGACAAAATGGTCACTCTCCCAGCTCACCTTTCCGCACCAGCTGGTACGGCTCATTTTAGCCGAACAGGTTTACCGTGCCTGTACTATTTTGCGGAACGAAAAATATCATCACCGCTAGAACCATACATTTAATACAGACACGTGGAATTTAATATTACCCTCATTATCGTTATCCTCACCTGCATTATTTCCATCCGCGGGTTCAGCCACCCGCAGGTGATCGACGACCTGATCTTTTACCCGCCCGCCATTGATAAGCGCAGGCAATACTACCGGTATTTATCGCACGGGTTTATCCATGCCGATGGAATTCACCTGGCCTTTAACATGCTGGCCCTTTATTCATTCGGCGGGTTACTGGAAAGTATTTTCAGCAATTACTGTGTTTTCGACCGTATGGGCCGGCTGTATTTTGTGATCCTGTATTTTACCGCACTGGTCATTGCCAGTGTTCCCGATTACCTGCGTTACCGGGACAGTTATCATTTCCGCAGCCTTGGTGCTTCCGGTGCCGTGTCGGCGGTGATCTTTGCCGCCATTGTTGTTTTCCCGCAAATGCCCATACGTTTATTTTTTATTCCTGTTGATATTCCCGGGTATTTATTTGGCGTTGTATACCTGCTATTGTCGGCCTACCTCGATCGCCGGGGTGGCGGGAACATCAATCACTCTGCGCACTTCTGGGGAGCCGCGTACGGGATCCTTTTTACGCTGGTAATGGGACAATTATTCGGTAAGCTGGATATGTATGAAAATTTTATGCGGCAGCTAAGATCCATTGAGCGCTTACTGGTGCTCGAATGTTAAGTGCAGTATGCTTTTTGTTTTTACGGTGACCTTGAAACGGTCATCAATTCTGTGTCCCAGAATCCAGATGATCCGTCCTGCGGATTCCAGCACCCAGATATTTTCTTTTTGATTTTTAGGCAGCCTGAGGTCAATGAAAAAACGGGCCAGCTTTTTCTTTTTGCGCATACCGAGGGGGTAAAAATAATCACCTGCTTTCCACCGCCGCAGCAGCATGGGAAAGGAAAGTTCTTTCGCATCCAGTTGCGCTGTGCCGGGTGAGGAATCCGGCTTAAAATGTTTCGCCCCGGTTCTTTTTATAATAAGTCGCCCTCCTTCAAATACCACAATTTCTTTTTCATCGGAAATGGCATGTACGGAACCGGCCGGATTGACGGGTGCGATCACCAGCCACGCACGATGCTTTATAACCTGGTATTCATTGTTTGCAATAAATTTTCCTGATTCTGCCGCTGCCAGTTTGATCACTTCCGAAACCTGTGCTTCACTGAAACCGTAGTCTTTTATGATCTCATAAATAAGGGATGTATCAGCATAACGGATCAATTCTTTTACAGGGATCCTGGTTTCGTGACCACTTCCTTTTTTCAGAAGTTTTTTCTTCAGATCCTCTACAAGCAAATTGTACAGAATGTTTGTTTTCCTGAATCGTTCAATATTTTGCAGCAGGTTAACTTCCACCTGCGGGTATACCTTCTGAATGTCCGGGATCAGTTGATTCCGCAAAAAATTTCGTGTATACTTATCTGAGTCGTTGGATGAATCTTCTACCCACTTCAGGTTTTTTTCCCGGGCATACGCTTCGATCTGTAGCCGTGTAAATGATAGCATCGGGCGAAAACCATTACCTGTATGTTTCCATTCCTTATCCATCCCGGTCAAACCATTCAAGCCTGTACCCCGGAAGAAATTCATCAGCACTGTTTCTACATTGTCATTTGCATGATGAGCCAGCAGGGTGCCATTAAAATTGTTTTCTTGCACAAGCTTTTCAAACCACGAATAACGGAGTAGCCTGGCTGTTTCCTGGATGGATTTTTTGTGCCTTAGCGCCTCTTCCCCTGTATCGAATTTCTTTACCCGTACTTCAACCTCATATTTTACTCCCAGGCTCCGCACAAATGCTTCATCGCGGTCACTTTCCGCACCCCGGAGCCCGAAATTGCAGTGAGCAATGGTGAATCGAAGTCCGGATTCATGGCAAAGATGGCAGAGTACTACAGAATCCACTCCCCCGCTGACCGCGGCCAGGTAATGCGCATTGGGTTCCCGTTGTTTAAAATATTGACTGAATTGGGAGAGCAAGGAGGTTAGGGATAATAAGAATTAATAATTAAGAATTAATAATTGCGGGTCGCAGATTAATAGACCAGGTCTTCGTAGGCTGCCTGCAGTTCGTTGTAGGTATGGTTATCGCCGGCTGCTTTGGCCTGGACCATTCCCTGTTGGTACCATTTTATGGCTTCTTCGCGGGCACCCTGACGCTCAAGCAATTTTGCCAGGTGATAATAACTGCCGATATAACCAGGGTCGTTGGCCAGTATATTTTCCAACAGGTGCCTTCCCTGTTCATCATCACCCAGCTTTACATGTTCCAATGCCAATGCATGCTGAACGAAGTTATCTTTTGGGTTGGCAGCCAGGAATTCCCTCAATTTTTCCATTCGATCCATCATAAAAAACTGCTATGGTTTGGGGTAAGATTGCACCTTATATTTGCAGTAGATTAGTTGTCTATGCAACTAACGCACCCTTTAAAATCTTTTGTATGAAAATTCTTGTGTGTATCAGTAAAACACCTGACACCACCGCAAAAATAGCCTTCACCGATAACAACACGAAATTCGCTGAAGCAGGTGTACAATGGATCATTAACCCATACGACGAATGGTATGCACTGGTTCGCGCCATTGAACTGAAGGAAAAAGATCCATCCGCAACCGTTCACCTGGTGACGGTTGGCGGTGCCGATGCTGAGCCGGTTATCCGCAAGGCCCTTGCTCTCGGTGGCGATGAAGCCATCCGCATCAATACCGATCCAAAAGAAAGTTATTCCGTGGCGGCACAGATCGCAGAAATCGCCCGGAGCGGAAGTTATGATATCATTTTTACCGGGAAGGAGACCATTGATTTCAACGGTGGTTCCGTAGGCGGCATGCTGGCCGAATTACTGGATGCACCTTATATAGCACAAGCCACAAAATTTGACCTTTCAGGGACCACTGCCACGGTTAAAAGAGAAATTGAAGGCGGCGAAGAAACAATGGAAGTACCGTTACCCCTGGTGGTCAGCTGCCAGAAAGGTGTGGCAGAAGCCCGTATTCCGAATATGCGGGGCATTATGGCGGCGCGTACCAAACCACTAAAAGTTGTGGAGCCGGCAGCTGCTGAACCACTTACGCAATATGCGCAGTTTGGATTACCCCCTGCCAAAGCCGGTGTGAAACTGGTGCAACCCGACCAGGTTGAAGAACTCGTCCGCCTGCTTCATGAAGAAGCGCGCGTCATTTAAAAGCAGGCATGAATTATTTTTTCAAATTCAAAATCAAATCATGAGCGTTTTAGTATATATCGATCATACCGACGACGGACACATTAAGAAGGCCTCCCTGGAAGCCCTGAGTTACGGAGCAAAGATTGCAGCTCAAACCGGTGATACGGCAGAAGGTGTTGTACTCGGTCCGGTTACCGAAGACCTTACGGCACTGGGAAAATACGGGGTAAAAAAGATCCACCAGGTAAAAAACGACAACCTGAAGCAATTTGACTCCGGTGTATACACAAAGGTTATGGCGCAGGTTGCAGAAAGCACCGGTGCAAAGACCATTATCTTTTCCAATAATTCCAGTGGCAAGTCCATTGCTCCGCGCCTGTCGGTGCGCTTAAAGGCCGGGCTGGTTCCGGGAGCTGCGGCTTTACCCGAAACGGGCAGCGGTTTTTCCGTTCGCAAAAATGTTTTTTCCGGGAAAGCTTATTCCATGGTATCCATCAGTACCGAGCGGAAGATCATTTCACTGAACGTAAACGCGTTTACAATTATTGAAGGCGAAGGAACGGCCGAGGTGGTTCCTTTCAATGCCACCGTTGATGCCCCGAAAGTAAAAACAACCGGCACCACGAAAACATCGGGTAAAGTTGCCTTAACCGAAGCCGATGTGGTAGTAAGTGCCGGCCGCGGACTTAAAGGACCGGAAAACTGGAAGATGGTAGAGGAATTGGGTGACCTGTTGGGCGCAGCACTAGCCTGCAGTCGTCCTGTTGCCGATGCACACTGGCGACCGCATAACGAGCACGTGGGCCAGACGGGTGTGGCTATTGCTCCCAACCTCTATATTGCGATTGGTATCAGCGGTGCCATTCAGCACCTGGCAGGCGTGAACCGCAGCAAAGTGATCGTGGTGGTCAACAAAGACCCGGAGGCCCCGTTTTTTAAAGCTGCAGATTACGGGGTGGTCGGTGATGCTTTTGAAGTGGTTCCTAAAATGATTGCGGCAGTGAAAAAGATAAAGGGTGCATAAACCTGCTTAACTTACCAATATGAAATATGCCTTTGCTTTCCTCGCCTGCCTGTGCAGCCTGACCATATTGGCTCAAAAGCCTTTTGAAGGAAGAATTGTTTACCAGATGTCGGGCATGGGTATGAGTGCCGGGGATGGTAACCTGACGCTGTCTTTCATACCGAATCACATCCGGATCCAGTTTGAATCCAAAAAACCGGCGGAAGAACAAGAGCAGGGAGACAAGGAGATCATCATTATCAACCTGGATTCGGGAAAAGTATTTACGATCAAGCCTGATGATAAGACCTATCAGTATAAAGCATTGCAGCGTGTGGACAAACAGGGATCCGTTGAACATATCACTATCGCCGGATATAAAGCATCCACTGTTGACCTGAGTGAAGTATCTCCTCTTGGACTTTTAAGTTCAGTAATGGCCATGGGAGAAACCACTGTTTATGTTTCAGACGATCTTTATTTTATGGTGCCGGATCAATACAGGAGCAATGCCGAACTGGCCATGATCTATAAAGGACGAATTTTACTGGGCGCCAGGGTGGCTATAAAAAATCCTGATTTTGGCATGGATACCTCCAATAAAGAAATGAAGATCATGGCTACCCGCATTTTGCCGCAGAAACTGGACCGGCAGGAATTCCTGATCCCTGCAGGCTATACTGCTTTAGAGCGGGGTGAATGGTCGCAAACGGATACTATGGTAATGTATGATACACTGGCCATGCCGGATACTGCATTTGCTACAACAACAGATACTGCTTATATAGGATCCATTGAGCCGGTAGCACCAAAGAGCAGCAAGACACCGGCAACGAAAAAGACACCTGCAAAATCAAAAAAGGGTACCAAATCATCACCGGCAAGGAAAGAAGATTAATGTGTAACCGGGTGGGGCAGTTTTATTTATGGCATTAAATTGAAAGGCTTAAATTCGTGCGTCTTTTTGGATTAATCAGGTAGTTTGACTCATGAAGAAAATAGAATTGGAAATAGTGGCCCTGTCACACAGTATTACTCAAACACATTCCTATGCTGTCGTGCTGGGCGAAGTGAATGGCTTACGCAGGCTGCCGATTGTAATAGGTGGATTTGAAGCCCAGGCTATTGCGGTAGCCCTCGAAAAAATGCAGCCCAGCCGCCCCCTGACCCACGACCTGATGAAAAATTTCATGTCGGCTTTTAATATTGAACTGCACGAAGTGGTGATCTCCGACCTCCAGGAAGGAATATTTTATTCAAAACTCATCTGTTCTTCGGACAACGATACCATTGAAATTGATTCCCGCACTTCGGATGCCCTTGCCCTGGCGGTTCGCTTTGGTTGTCCTGTGTATACCTACGAACACATCCTCGAAAGCGCCGGCATCCTGATGGAAGACCCGGGTACAACCAAGAAAAAGAAAACGACCATTACCGCTGCCGGTGAAGAAGAAAGAGGAAAAGACGATCTTAAATCTCTGAGCCTGGAAGACCTGACCACCCTGCTGAACGATGTGCTGGAGCAGGAAGATTACATCCGTGCCATTGCCATACGCGATGAAATCAATAACCGGAAGAAAGACCGGTAGCATTATAAGATTTCAGATTTAATATTGAATATTTGAATGCTGCACGTTATGTGGATTTCTATTTTAGAAACCTCATTGCAAATATTAAATCTTCCATATTAAATCTTTACATGCTTTGATCGCTTTTCCCAACTGCAAGATCAACCTCGGGTTGCACATCCTCGGGAAACGGGCAGATGGCTACCATAACCTGGAAACAGTCTTCTACCCTGTGGCGGTGCACGATGCGCTGGAGATCATCCGCGAACCGGGAAATGAAAGCAATATTTACTTTTCCACTTCAGGCCTCGAAGTTCCGGGTTCAACTTCCGACAACATTTGTATCAAAGCCTGGCATTTATTAAAAAAAGATTTTCCGCAGCTTCCACCGGTGCGCATGCATTTGCATAAAGTAATTCCAATGGGTGCCGGGTTGGGTGGCGGAAGTGCGGACGGTGCCCATACCCTGCTTTCCCTGAACCGACAGTTCGCCCTGGGGTTAAAGGAGGATGGGTTAGCCGCATATGCATTACAGTTAGGAAGTGACTGTCCTTTCTTTATAAAGAATCAAACCTGCTTTGCCACCGGGCGGGGTGAGGTGTTCGAACCCATACCTGTTGACCTGAGTGAATACAAAATTCTCCTGGTGAACCCGGGTATTCATGTCCCAACAAGGTGGGCATTCGCGCAGTTAAACCCGGACCGCCCGCACCATCCTTTAAAAGAAATCATCACCTGTGATGTTATAACCTGGAGGGGACGCCTGATGAATGACTTTGAATTACCCGTGAGCCGTGCTTACCCCGAAATTGCCTCTATCCGCGATAAACTGTATGCAAGCGGTGCTCTTTATGCCGCCATGAGTGGCAGCGGGTCTACCCTGTTTGGAATTTTCAGGAAGGAAGATCCGGTACAAATTGAGTTCCCGGATCATTATTTTGTACGCACTATCTAGCCAGTGAAAGCAGGTCCTGTACATCCAGCGGATCAGTACTCATTTGCAGGCTTCCGTCTTTTTCAAACGGCCATTGGTCACGGGGTTTATCCCGGTAAAGTTCAATTCCATTCCCATCCGGATCATTCAGGTAAATGGCTTCGGAAACACCGTGATCAGAAGCGCCAGTTAAAGGGTAGCCTGCATCGAGCAATCGTTTTAATACAAGGGCAAGGTCACGGCGTTCAGGATATAGTATGGCCACATGGTATAAACCGGCCGACTTTACCGAAGCCGGTCCGGCGTCTTTACTATGCCAGGTATTCAGACCTATATGATGGTGGTAACCACCTGCAGAAATAAAGACAGCACTGCTTCCGTAATACTGCATGATTTCAAAACCCAGCAATCCCTGGTAAAAATCCAGGGACCGTTCTAAATTGCTAACCTTGAGGTGTACATGCCCGATCTTTGTTCCTGCCGGTATTTTATACTCCGCCATATTTGATTATTTTTGCGAGACAACTTACAAAACAGTGCAGGTAACCTTTCTCCATTTGAATCTCGATCTGCTCAATCACTGAGGCATCACTCTATTGCACGATTGTTCTCATTTTTTACATTCTCAAAATTAAACATATGCCTGCAGCTGCCGGTGCTGTTTTGAATACACAGCATTATCTCCACCTGGAAGAAACGTACGGAGCCCATAATTATCACCCGCTACCTGTTGTATTATCCAGGGGTGAAGGAGTATTTCTCTGGGACGTGGAAGGAAAGCGTTATTATGATTTTCTCAGCGGCTATTCTGCCATTAACCAGGGGCATTGTCATCCAAAGCTGGTGGCTGCGCTTATAGAACAGGCGCAGCGTCTTACCTTAACCAGCCGCGCTTTCCACAGCGATGTGCTGGGTACCTATGCACAATACATAACAAACCTGTTTGGATACGATAAGGTGCTACCTATGAATACCGGGGTGGAAGCCGTTGAAACCGCGCTGAAGCTGGCCAGGCACTGGGGGTACCTCGTCAAAAAAATTCCCGCTCAGCAGGCGAAGATCATTGTGTGCAAAAATAATTTTCATGGGAGGACTTCGACGGTCATATCATTCAGTACGGATCCCAGCGCGTATGAAAACTTTGGGCCTTACATGCCCGGTTTTATTCAAATCCCTTTTAATGACCTTGATGCATTACGGAAAGCCTTAAAAGAAGATCATGTGGTGGGGTTCCTCGTTGAGCCGATCCAGGGTGAGGCGGGCGTACTGGTTCCGGACGATGGTTACCTGGCCGGGGCTTATGAATTATGCCGGGAAGCCAATGTTCTTTTTATGGCCGATGAGATCCAGACCGGGATCGGCCGGACCGGCAGGTTACTGGCCTGCGATCATGAAGGCGTTCATCCTGATATACTGATATTGGGCAAAGCCTTAAGTGGTGGATTGTTGCCGGTAAGTGCTGTACTTTCCAGTAATGAGATCATGCTGACCATTAAACCCGGTGAACACGGATCAACGTATGGTGGAAATCCGCTTGCATGCCGTGTAGCCATGGCAGCCCTCGATGTGCTGGAAGAAGAGAATCTTATAGGGAATGCAGAAAACCTAGGCGAATACTTCCGGAATAAAATGCAGGAATCCGGGGCACCGCACCTGAAAACCGTAAGAGGAAAAGGATTGCTGAATGCGATCGTGATCGGGCACCCCGACAAGAATGCTGCCTGGAATCTTTGCATGATCATGAAGGAAAAGGGATTGCTGGCTAAACCTACCCAAGGCGATAAGATCCGCCTGGCACCACCGCTTGTTATTACAAAAGATCAAACTGATGAAGCAGTGGAGATTATTATTGGGAGTTTGAGGGAGTTGTAGTTTGAGGAATTGGGAATAGGAATTTGGAATTGGCTGAGGTTAATTTTTTATAATTGTTGATCAGTACAACCTTGAGAACCTTTGCGCCTTTGCGGTTGCATTTCTCAGCTTCTTGTGAGCCTGTTACCTCTCCATCTTACATCAATGAACAATGCGCAGATCATAATACTTACGGCTGCCAGGATAACAATATAAATACCTGCGTGTTTTTCCGGGCATTCACCTCCCCTGCACGCTGTGATCACTACAAAATTCCGGACCGCCCAGGCAATATTCAGGGCACAGATAAAAAAAGCAACGCGGTTGCTCCAGACGCGGTTTATAAGAAGCAACGCGATATAAAAAGAGGCTATTACAAAATGAAATAATCCGGGTTTACCAAAATTGGTGCCTTTGGCATCAAATCCACTGACCTCGATGCCATTGCTTTGAATGGTAACCCAGGGAAGGAAACACGCGCCGATCAGTAACAGCGCAACCAAAATACCAAGCCATCTCATTATGAGCATGCCGCAAAGATAAAGAGCAGCCCGTCATGCAAAACAAAAACGGTCATCCTGTGATGACCGTTTCTTTTTGCTTGCCTTCAGAGATTATAATTTAAATCCGAGCGTCAGGCTGATAACCCGGTGCTTGTTATTTTCATCTGCAGAACTGTTGGCATTCGATTGAAGTTTGGCTAAACCCAGTCCATAATTTAAACCCAGTACAATTCCTTTTCCTTCGATACCAACCGTGCCGTTTAGGCCATAATCGAAACGCTTCATCACGCCGAAGCCGGCACCCTCTTCTTCAGAAAGTGTAGTCGGATCATCGTTGGAAAATTCAATATCTCGCTCTCCACTGTAGGTCAGTCCGACAATATTGCGGCCTTCATTTTTGTTTTTACCCGCAATGCCTACGGCAAGGTAAGGACCGGCACCGGCAAAAAAACGGGCATCCCCCCCAATGGGCACTTTAGCCAGCAGGTTTGCAGGTACTTCAATATAGTAGGGATTGGAGGTAGCTTTAAACCAGGGACCAGACTGGGAAGGATCACCGGACTGTGTTTTAGAACCCTTTCCGGTAAAATTTAAACCGGTCTGGAAATAAAGAATGCTTTTGATTTTTATGTCGCTCATAATGCCTGCCTGGAAAGAGGTCAGCGACTTTGCTTCATCTACGCGGCCATCGCCGGTTACAGAAACGTTTGCGAGGTTCAAGCCGGCACGGATCTGTGTGCTGCCGGTTTGTGCATTTACGGTTATGCCTGCCAGTAAGATGGCTGCACATAAGGACAAGGATTTGATTTTCATAAGTTGTACAGTTTATTCGCCGTCATTTGCAAATGGCTTGCCATTTTGCAAATAACCGGCTGTTATCTGCGAAATTATAAGACGAACGGAACTTTTACAGGTTTAACGGAATATAAAATTAAAGATGAAGTAGAAACCCGTAAACCGATAAGGAAAACCCCGCAAATGCGGGGTTCCAAAAAATTTTTAGCGCATGGCTTCAACCTGAATCCTCCCGCTTTTGCGGGATCATACTCTCCGGCCAGGATACCGGTTTTTTCTCCGGAAAGACTAACAGGTAAGGTAGGAATTGGATTCCTGTGAAACTTGACTGCTGCGAAAATAAAAAATCCGGGAATTTATATAAAACAACAGTGAATTTTTTTTGCTCATTTTCGGGCAAAGGGGTATTCCGTCCTTTTTCAGACAATGGAATTATTAATTCCTTACATTACCTGCACTTTGCCGGCCAGGCATTAGAATAAAGAACATATGAAAAGTAAAACGGATCAGAGAATCAGGAAGGGGTTATCGCTGTCAAAAGCAGACTTTACTTTTCTGTTGCCTAAAACAAACCTGTTTTTAAACCATTTAAACATTTTGTTCCACATAAAATTTGTTTTTGACGTTAACAGATAAGATTACAAATCCAGAGGGTGGAAGCTGGCGCAAGAAAGGGGCCAATAATACGTTAACGTAGGAAACAGTTGGAGATATAGTCAAGATACATAATATATTTTAACAAGTAAAAAAATTTTTATTGCTTAAAATAAGTTTTACCGGCAGGGCATCCTTAACATATTTCCGGAAAAAAAGAAAGGCCCCTCTTTTCAGGTGGGGCCTTTTTATAAGTAGACAGTGGTCTGTTCTTAATAATCCATACCCATACCACCACCGCCAGGCATACCGGCCGGAGCAGCAGCAGACTTAGGCTCCGGTTTGTCGGCTACCACGCATTCTGTGGTCAACAGCATACCGGCAATGGAAGCAGCATTCTCAAGGGCAATACGGCTTACTTTCGTTGGATCGATGACACCGGCAGCAATAAGGTTTTCATATTGCTCGGTGCGGGCGTTAAAACCATAATCACCTTTGCCTTCGCGTACTTTGTTAACCACCACGCTTCCTTCAATACCGCAGTTTTCCACGATCTGGCGCAGGGGCTCTTCAAGAGAACGGCGAACAATCTGAACTCCGGTTGCTTCATCGTTGTTGATGGTATTGATGTTACCGAGGGCTTCAATGGCGCGTACATAGGCAACACCACCACCAGGAACAATACCTTCTTCAACGGCAGCCCTTGTGGCATGCAGGGCATCATCCACACGGTCTTTCTTTTCTTTCATTTCCACTTCAGTGGCAGCACCAACATTCAATACAGCAACACCGCCGCTCAGCTTAGCCAGGCGTTCCTGTAATTTTTCACGATCGTAATCGGAAGTAGTGGATTCGATCTGTGCCCTGATCTGGTTGATACGGGCAGTGATTCCTTCCTTGTTACCACGTCCGCCAACGATGGTTGTATTGTCTTTATCAATCACTACACGCTCGCAACGGCCTAAGTAAGTAAGGTCGGCATTCTCGAGTTTATATCCCTGCTCTTCCGAGATCACCACTGTATTACCGGTGCTGGTAAGGATCGCAATATCCTGCAGCATTTCTTTCCTTCTGTCGCCAAAGCCCGGAGCTTTTACAGCAGCCACTTTCAGTGTGCCGCGAAGTTTGTTCACAACAAGTGTAGCCAGTGCTTCACCTTCCAGGTCTTCAGAAATGATGACCAGTGGTGCGCCCTGCTGGGCAACTTTTTCCAGGATATGCAGGATGTCTTTCATGCTGCTCACCTTTTTATCGTAGATCAGGATATAAGGGTTATCCAGCTCAGCCTGCATTTTTTCGCTGTTGGTTACGAAGTAAGGAGAAATGTAACCGCGGTCAAACTGCATACCTTCAACTACATCAACAGTCGTTTCAATGCCTTTGGCTTCCTCGATGGTGATTACACCGTCTTTGGAAACTTTCTGCATGGCCTGTGCAATGAGCTTACCGATTTCGTTATCGTTATTGGCAGATATGGTAGCCACCTGCTCAATTTTCTGGTTGTCGTCGCCTACGGACTGTGACTGTGAACGCAGGTTCTCCACAACGGCCTTAACGGCTTTGTCGATACCACGCTTCAGGTCCATGGGGTTAGCACCGGCAGCTACGTTTTTCAGACCTTCAGTGATGATGGCCTGGGCAAGAACCGTAGCAGTGGTGGTACCGTCACCGGCAACATCAGCGGTTTTGGAAGCCACTTCCTTAACCATCTGGGCACCCATGTTCTCAATAGCGTCTTCCAGTTCAATTTCTTTAGCAACCGTCACACCGTCTTTGGTAACGGCAGGAGCACCAAATTTCTTTTCAATAACTACGTTACGTCCTTTTGGACCTAAGGTCACTTTCACGGCGTTTGCCAAGGCGTCTACGCCTCTTTTCATTTTATTGCGGGCATCAGTTTCGAAAAACAGTTGTTTTGCCATAACTTATTTGAATTAAGAATTAATAATGAAGAATTAATAGAGTGCCGCATGCTGTTCGTTACACGCTGCACGTGTGGCGTGAAGCGTAAAGCGTGTAGCATTTAAACAATTGCCAGGATATCGCTCTCACGCATGATCAGGTAATCCTGTCCTTCGATGGAAATTTCGGTACCGGCATATTTACCATAAAGAACCGTATCGCCTTCTTTTACCATAACAGGCTCATCTTTTTTGCCCGGACCGGCAGCGATCACAACACCGCGCTGTGGTTTTTCTTTTGCTGTATCAGGGATTATGATGCCACCGGCAGTTTTTTCTTCTGCTGCAGCCGGCTTAACGATCACTCTGTCATGCAGAGGGGAAACACTTACTTTGTTTGCCATACGTCTATCTATTTTTTGGTTTAAATGATTTGTGTCAAAATTGCGGTTCCGGTTTTTAAATCCCGGAGCCTGCTACATCAGGTAAGGCGCGCAAAGGTAGGCTAATTGTGTGCCACCCCGTGAAAACCTGAAAAAAATTCAGTTTAGGTTCCCTATTTCACCCCTCATACAGTATCTTATGCTGACAGTTTGTGTCAATTTTGCAAGTATTGACAAATTCAGCAGTACAAGTGACCGTTAGTACCGTGGCAATGAACCCACATCCATTTTTCTAAAAATATTCAGGCAATTTTGACACCTTTGCAGCGTTTTTCTGGACTACCTTGACATAGTAGGCAACCACAACCGGATACTGTTTATGAACCAAATTCTACTGCTTTTTGTTTTGATGCATGCGGCTGCCATGGGGTATACTCAAACAGCCTGTACTACATTGGGACAAAACCCTGCCACTGCCTTCCCGGTTTGCGGTACCAATACCTTTGCCCAATCATCCGTTCCGCTTTGCGGAGGCCGGCCGATTCCAACTTCCTGTCCTTCTTCGGGTGGCGTGCTGACTGATATAAATCCTTTCTGGTATAAGTTCACCTGCTTTCAATCAGGCACACTTGAATTTCTTATAACCCCCCATGATCTTTCCGAGGATTACGACTGGCAGATCTTTGATGTGACGGGTAAAAACCCGGCAGAGGTTTATACAAATATCAACCTGCTGGTTACCTCCAACTGGAGCGGTGATCTTGGATTGACCGGGGCTTCCAAAGCAGGCACCCAGCTGAATGTTTGCGGAGGCGGCGGTAAACCATTATTCAGTAAACCGGCCGACCTGGTAGCAGGGCATGATTACCTGATGCTGATATCGCATTTCACCAATACGCAAAGCGGGTACGATCTTTCCTTTGGAGGAGGTACGGCTGTCATCACGGATCCAAAAGACCCTCATCTTACCCGCGCAGATGCAAATTGTTCCGGAACGATTGTGCGGGTGAAGCTTAATAAGAATATGAAGTGCGCTTCGCTCACAGCATCCGGGTCAGAGTTTACGCTTCAGCCGGCCAATGCCTCCGTAACCGGGGCCCGGGGTATCCGTTGCAATGTTGGTTTTGAAACAGATTCGCTTGAACTAACCCTTGACCGGCCCCTTATCCCAGGAAACTACACATTGAACATAAAGCAGGGAACGGATGGAAATACCATCCGGGACCTGTGCGACAAACAGATCCCTGTTACGGACATCGCGGCTTTTGCTGTTTCACCGAACCTGCCCACCCCAATGGACAGCCTTATTTCGCCTACCTGTTCACCCCAGCAACTGAAGCTCGTATTCCGGAGGCCTCTTCTCTGTACCAGCATTGCGGCAAATGGCAGTGATTTTACTATCAATGGTCCTTACCCCGTTACCATAACCGGGGTTACGGGGTGCAGCGGTTCCAATACAACCACCCGTGAAGTGACGATTCAATTGTCGGCCCCTCTTCAGCAGGGAGGAAATTTCTCCATTGTACTGAAAAGGGGCACGGATGGAAATACCCTGCTGGATGAATGCAGTATGGAAACTCCGGCAGGTTCCGCCATTTCTTTTTCGGTGAAGGATATTGTACATGCAGCTTTTACCTATACAAAGTTTTATGGCTGTACCCGCGACACCATCCGGTTGTTTCACCCGGGAAACAATGGCGTCAACACCTGGCAATGGAACCTGGCCGACGGACAAACCAGCAACCTGCAGAATCCACAGGGATATTATACCGTTTTTGAACCAAAGCTCATAACGCTCAGGGTGAGTAACGGTTTCTGCTCGGATAGTTCTGCACAGACCATTATCCTGGATAACGCCATCAAAGCCGCCTTCACTTCATTTGATGACAACTGTCCCAACGAGCCGGTATTGTTTACCAGCCAGGCCGAAGGAAAAATCACGGATCATTTCTGGCAATTCGGGGACGGAGGAACTGAAGACGAGGAATCACCCAGTCATGTGTATGCGGGCCCGCTCAGGGAAACAGCTTATACTGTGCGCTATACGGTTACAGACTCCATCGGTTGCCAGTCGACAGTTTCAAAAGTGATTAGAATTTATACAAGCTGCCTGCTTGCAGTACCCAGTGCATTTACACCAAACGGAGATGGAAAAAATGACCGTTTTTACCCGGCCAATGCTATCAAGGCGGAACAACTTGAATTTGTGGTGTTCAACCGCTGGGGGCAACTTCTGTATAAAACCAACATCTGGAACAAAGGATGGGACGGAACTTATAAAGGCAAACCCCAGGATTCCGGTGTGTACGTATGGCTTCTCCGGTTTACCGAACGCGATACAAAGAAAGTGCGTGAAATGAAAGGCACCATCACCCTTATCCGGTAAAAAAGAAGACCATTACTATTTATCCAGGAACTGAAGCAGGTGAAGGCGGAACATATCAGGCACCTGAATATGGGGTATATGGCCGACTCCTGATAATGCTACCAGCTTTGAACCTTTTATCTGCTTCTGGAGCCAGCGACCAAGCGTGGGATAATGTCCATAACGGGTAGCACTGTCTTTGGGCAATTGATCCTTCCCTACTACCGTACGATCTTCCTGCCCGATTATTATTAACGTTGGTTTTTTAACACGGTGAAATTCATAGAATACAGGTTGTTCGTAGATCATCTGGTAGGTCAATGCATTTACCCAGGCTGTATTTTGAAAGTTGGGTTGCGTCAGCGATTCCGCCTGTGCCTGCACATATTGTTCATATTCCCCTTTCCAAACCGGGTAATAAGTCTGCTGGTATTTTTTATAGGTCTCATATGTTGCCTTTGATTCTTTTTCTGCCAGGTTGGTTACTGTCTGGTAGGGTAAAAAAGTTTTATAATCTTCCAGCCCGATCGGGTTTTCGAGCACCAGCTTATCAACCGTTTTGGGATACATCAGCGTAAAGCGTGTGGCCAGCATACCTCCCATGGAGTGACCCACTACATGAATCTTTGAAATGCCCAAGGTATCCAGCAGCATTTTGGTATGTAAAGCCAGGAGGTGAAAGCTGTAATGAAGATCCGGTTTACCCGAACGTCCCCATCCCACCTGATCGGGAACCACTACCCGGTAACCGGAAGCGGCAAGAACAGGAATAACATCTTTCCAGTAATACCCATTAAAATTTTTGCCATGCAGCAACAGCACAGCCGAGCCGTTCGCCTTTTCTGGTTGAACATCCATATAAGCCATCCGGGTTGGCTTTCCTTCCGGTTGAAGCGCCAGGTACTTCAGTTCATACGGGTAGGTAACTTCCTGGCAGAATAAAGAACCCTGAATGCCAAAAAATAAAAGGAAGAACAGGAACCGCATCAAAATTTTTTCAGATCTGCCGCAATTTTTAATCCAATAAATTGTATACGCTTCCGGTCAGTGAACGCGTAACATTTTTATAAACAATGTACTGCTCCCGCTGAGCTCTAATTTTTAAAGGTCTTCCCTTATTGATAGTTCCTATCTTCGCCGGCTCAAATAGTTCTTGAATCATGATCAGCAGAAGGAATATAAGGGTTAAGGTGATGCAGACGATTTATACAGTGAGTACCCTTGAGCAGGGCGTGAAGCCGGGAGAACCAGTCAAATTATTACAGAAACATTTTGACCAGTCGAAAGAGCTGTTGATTTATCTCGCGCATTTTCTGCTGCAAGTAGCGGGTTACGCGGAAAGGGATTCCCACAACCGTTCCTCAAAACATCTGCCCTCGGAAAAGGATCTTAATGTCAATACCAAAATTTCCGGCAATACGCTGGTGTGGAAGATAAGGGAAGAAGAATCCTACGCACAGGAAACTGCCCGGTCGAAGCCGGAACTCAGGACCGATAAAGATCTTGTGCGCAGGATGTATTACGTGGCTACCGAAACGCCCCAGTACCAGCAGTACATACAGAATCCGGAAAGAAACCCGAAAGACGAAAAAGATATCCTGGAATTTATATTTAACGAACTGTTACTGCACAACGAATCATTCATCAGCCATATTGAAGAACAGTTCATGAACTGGGATGATGATTCGGATATGGTGGTGCAACTGGTGCGCAACCTGCTTGCCAAGCCGGGGTCTGTTGATTTCCGCCAGGTGATCAGCAAGGACAAGTGGGATTTTGCGCGTACCCTTCTGACCAGTGTACAGGAAAAAACGGAACACCTTGAATCACTGATCGTACCCAAACTTAAAAACTGGGATGCGGAAAGGATCGCGGCGCTTGACATGATCATTATGAAAATGGGAGTGGCCGAGTTCCTGTATTTTGAAACCATCCCGCCTAAAGTTACCATTAACGAATACATTGACATCGCCAAGGAATACAGCACCCAGCAAAGCGGCCAGTTTGTAAATGGAATCCTTGATAACATCCATAAAGAGCTGGTTCAGCAGGGAAAATTGCATAAAACAGATTTTAAGAAAGCCTGAGGTTTTTTCGTTTTACATTTGCAGCGTAAAAAAAAAGAACATGAAACAAATCTTCACCATCCTGCTGGCCGGGGTTCTTTTTTGGGGCACCGGTTGCCAGAACACCGCAGATGCCAGCGCGGCAAACAGGGATTCCCTGAATGCAGTAGCCATGAAAGACACGGCCAACTACACAACCATTCAATGGATCGATTCCACGGAACAAAACCTGGGAAAAGTAAAAGAAGGACAGATTGTTGAAATTAACTGGCGTTTTAAAAATTCCGGGAACAAACCACTGATCATCGAAAAAGTGGAACCCGGTTGCGGCTGTACTGCTGCCGATCCTCCGAAAGAGCCCATTGCACCAGGGAAAGAAGGAGTGATTACCGCCAAATTTGACAGCCATAACCGCCAGGGTATTAATAATAAAGATGTTTATGTGCGCGCCAACAACAGCAATAAGGATGGCAATGCTCTTCGCTTTATAGTGGAAGTAACCAAAGACTAGTTTTATAATCACCAATTACAAGCATATGTATTTATTACAGCAAGCAAACCAGGGCCCTTTCGGCGGATTTTCTACCATCATTTTTTTTGGTATGATCATGCTGGTATTCTGGATGTTCTTTATTCGTCCGCAAGCAAAAAAAGCAAAGAGCCAGAAGGCCTTTATTGATAACCTGGGTAAAGGTGAAAAAGTAGTAACCATTGCCGGTATTCACGGCACCATCAACCGCGTAAATGATGATGGCACCATCAGCCTGGAGATCAACCCGGGGAGCTACATTAAAATTGAGCGCAGCGCTATTTCCATGGAATGGACAGCACAGATCAATAAGCCTGCTGCCACCCCGGTTACCGCGACTGCTGATAAAAAGTAAGGCATCAATGAACTATAAGAACCGGCCCTGGAAGCCGGTTTTTTTTATGGATGCCTTTACGCTCCTTTTACCGGTAACTGTAAAAAATACTTTCTAATTTCCCGGCCGCATGGTATATAAAGTTGGTTTAACGGGTGGTATCGGCTCAGGCAAGACCACGGTGGCAAAAATCTTTGAGCTGCTGGGTGTACCGGTGTATTATGCCGACGAAGCTTCAAAGCGCTTGTATCATACGGATCACCAACTTATGTCCGATATCAAAAAACATTTTGGTGAAGAGGTATATACGGAGAACCGGTTGAACCGTTCACACCTTGCCGCAATTGTATTTAATGACCCTGGTAAACTGCAGCTCCTGAATGATCTGGTACATCCGCCCACGATCCGCGATGCCGCCGGTTGGATGGGACAGCAAACAGCACCCTATGTTATTAAAGAAGCCGCCCTCCTTTTTGAAAGCGGATCGGTAAGCGGGCTTGATGTGGTAATCGGCGTGCAGGCACCGCAGCACCTGCGGTTAAAAAGAGCGATGGACCGGGATGGATCCAGCCGGGAAGAAATCCTCAGCAGGATGAAGCGCCAGATTGATGAAGATTTAAAAATGCGCTTATGCGATTACGTTATCCGCAACAATGAACAGGAGCTGGTTATTCCCCAGGTGCTGGAAATTCACCGGCAGTTATTAGCCAGGTGTTTGCCAAAATAAAAAAGGCACTTTTCCATGAAAAGTGCCTTCTCGTCATCCTCTGAAATATATTAGCGGATGGGAGCTTCCTGCTCTGTGCTCATACCCGGAACTGATGCATTGTAACAACCGGTTTTGGTACCGCTCTTAAAATTGGCAGTTGTTGTTCCTTCTACGTAATCCTGGTTCATTACTACACGGTAGTAAGTTGGCTCGCTTCCGGAAGTACCGGCATCAAACTTCAGAACTTTCGTAGTTAAACAATCCTGGCTCTTGTCGATTGCATAAACAATCGGAAGGCTGTACCAGGTTGTTCCATTATAGCTGTATTCAACGGCTACAATATCCTGCAGTTCCACTACCTCAGAAATAGCAAGTGACCAGTGGCTAAGGTTCTGGATGGTACCGTTGGAACCATTACCCGGGTTAGGGTTGGTAACACTCCAGGTATATTCAAAATTACTACCTGTTTGTGTATGGGATACCAGCGCTACATTATAAAGGCTGGTTTCTGTGCTCTTTGCTTTTGATTCAGTTGTGAATGAAGTAAAGCCAACAAAAGAGGCAACAATGAGAAGGGCGATGAACATAGATTTTGCTTTCATAAGATTCATTTGGGTTAACGATTATGAAGCAAACCTACCTCCGATAAAATTAGAATGCAACGGAAAAACTACTAACGTAATTTACCTAAACACTCTTTTATCCTATCAAAACCTTTCTCGATATTTACCATGCTGTTGGCGAATGAAATACGCAAACACTTATCATCCCCGAACGCAGACCCGGTTACCGTTGTAACATGGCCGTTATGAAGGAGATACATAGATAAATCATCTGCATTTTTAATTTCCTGGTCACCAGCACGTTTACCAAAATAATGATCCACCCGCGGAAACACGTAAAAAGCCCCATCCGGTTCCGCAAAGCGAAAACCTCCCATCTGGTGCAACAATTCCATAACACGTATTTTCCGCCGCTCAAATTCTTGGATCATTAACCGGGTGGCATCCAGCGGTGCACTTACCGCAACGATCGCAGCCCTCTGGGCAATGGCATTGGTACCGCTTGTAAATTGTCCCTGAAGTTTTTCACAGGCTTTGGCAATGTCCACCGGCGCTGCCAGGTAACCCAGCCTCCACCCTGTCATGGCAAAACCTTTGCTTAAACCATTAATGACTATGGTGCGGTTCTTCATGGACTCGAATTGTGCTATACTTTCATGGCAGCTGCAGTAATTAATGTATTCGTAGATTTCATCGGAAATAATATACACCTGGGGATGTTTTTCAAAAACCTTTACAAGGCCTTCCAGTTCTTCTTTCGTGTATACCGAGCCGCTTGGATTGCAGGGTGAAGAAAATATAAACAGCTTTGTACGGGGCGAGATGGAGGCATCCAGTTGTTGCGGCGTGATCTTGTACTTATGTTCCAGCGATGTTTTGATTTCCCTGACCACACCCTGCGCCAGCTGAACCAGCGCCGCGTAGGTAACCCAGTAAGGCGTTGGTATAATCACTTCGTCGCCAACATCCACAAGGCTGAGGATTACATTTGCCAGGCTTTGCTTGGCGCCGGTTGAAACCACTATATTTTCGGGCTTATAGGAAAGCTTGTTATCACGACTGAATTTACCGCAGATGGCTTCTTTCAAATCAGGGTATCCACCCACCGGTGTATAATGACTCCAGTTATCATCGATCGCTTTTTTTGCAGCCTCTTTTATATGATCGGGTGTATCAAAATCAGGTTCACCCAAACTGAGATCTACTATGTCGGCACCCTGTGCGCGCAATTCACGACCCAGGCGGGCCATCTTTAATGTTTCCGGTTCGCTGAACCGGTTGAGGAGGGATGATAACAGCATGCGGTCGTTTATGGAAAGTTCAAATGTAAACTATTGACGATAATCTATCCGGAACGGGAAAAGATCCGGAATGGTTTTTCGCTTCCGTTGCAGTTCGTACTGGTAAATAGCCTGCCCCAGGTGTTTTAAGAAAGGGAAACCTACCGTATCATAATCATAATGGTCATCGTTATATATTCCATCGCTGTTGCAATGAATAACTGCACTCACCATAAATTCAATATTCCGCTCTAGGTCTGTGATGTAGGCAACATCGGTCAGGAATCCGTATGCGTCACCTTCCTTACTGAAAATGCGGATCGTTTCGGGCATTTCACCTTCGCCTCCAAACATCAGGAGTTTGGAATAACCATCCGGGTATTCTTCAGGATTGTATTGAGGAAAGACTGATTCACGGGGCATCATGGACATATAGCGGTATAAAAAGGAATAATCAGTCGCGGTTAACCGGAACCGTTGTTTTAGCGGTACGGCATCCGGGAACATTACGGAACGCAAAATCGAATGCAGGTCGGTTAGGGTCAACCGGTTCTTTTTGGAAAAATCAAATGGCTTTTCCACAAGCGAATCACCACTGTAATAGCCCTTTCCCAGGAAAGTCTGCCGGGGCTGGTAGAACAATGTACTCCTAGTAGCAGGCTTCTCATAAACCGTTTTACCGGTTGCACCAAGGAAGCGGACAGGATTTGTATTCCGGTGTTCTTCTTCCGTCATCTGTACACTTAACCGGTGCACGATCTGTGCGCTGTCGTAACCCAGCCTGTGCAGGTTTTGGTTGATGTATTCCTGGCCAAGAAATTCATACAGGCGGTTGTACGCATCATTATCGGATACCAGGAATATTTTCTTGATGTACTGCTCTATAGTTGGCCGTCCGTCTTTGCTGCCTGGATCATTGTACACAACTGTCTGCCCCGGGAAAGCCGCCTCCGTGATCATCGTGGTCTGCCGGGTAAGACCGGGAAGAGCCAGTTCGTTAAGTTTTTGCAGGGCCAGGAAGGCAACCGGCATTTTTACCGTTGATGCCGGATAAAAATAACGGTTGTTGTCTACGTTCAGCAGGTGATCAGTGAATTGAGGTTTATTACCGGCAGTTCTGTCAATAGCGGTATAAATTACCTGTACCTCCCAGGGGTTACCCGGCTGCAGCACCGAATCAAACTTATATTCACCCCTGTAGTCTTTTAAAATGCGCTCGAGGAGATTATCTTTCATGCCTGACCCGTTATGTTCGGACACCTGTTTAACAGGAGCACAATGAAAACATGATATACAAATTACCATGAACCACAGAAACTTTTCTTTCATAAACCAGATTAGAGAATTACTTCAAATCAATACAGCGTGAATGTCTATATAAAATCTATTGCTATTGGCCTTGCCTGCGCCCTTTTCACTTATTTTTTCCTGGAAAGGATTTTTAATAAAGACAAAAGTACGGAGGAGCGCCTCAAAGAACAGGCGCAGAAGGAATATTCTGCATGGATTAAGTTTAAGCCCGATGCAATCGATGCTGCTGCAAAAAACAGTACCATTCAGAATTTAAAAAAGCGGTGTGAAAAACTGGATCCCCAATTCCAACTGGAGGATAATGCCGGGATATATACCCTGAAGCTGAAAGGCCTGGATGATACGACCGGATTTACCGACGCCCTCTTCTCTTCATCATCACTGGGATTTTATGAAGTATATACCCTTAGCGAACTGGCACCGGTAATCCGTTCTGTCATGGAAATAACAAAACAGCGCTCTGAAGACACTGCATCCAGGGGGGATCTCCTGCAGGAACTGGTGACGCCCCCGGAAGAGGACAATAGAAATATTTTTCATTGGGTATCCCAATCACTGGATGGCGGACCGGAATTAGGACATATTGCTTCCGTAAAAAATGAGGACACATCTTACATCGATTCCTTTTTCAATCAACCCGCTGTGCGGGAAGGCCTTCCTGCCAATGCGGAGATCATGACCGGCAAAGGCGATGGAGGCCACCGTTATGTTTATGCCATCCGCAAAGGAACGTTGCAATGGCCCCTGGATGAAAAGCGCGTAAAAGATGCCGAAGCCGGTTTTAATGCCTTTAACAACCATCCCAACGTACGGCTCCAGTTTGATGCCGCAGGTGCACGGATATTTGAAGAGCTGACAAGGAAAAACATTGAACGCCCGATTGCGATAGTTTCAGGCAGAACGGTTTTAACAGCACCCCGGGTATCGGAACCGATCAGCGGTGGCAGTATCGAAATCAACGGCGACTTCAGGTTTTATGAAGCTTCACTTATGGCCATGCAGTTGTCTGCCGGTGCCATGCCTTCCAAAATAAGCATCCTGGAAGTAAAGTTTCAACCCGTAAAAAAACCTTCTGGCCGAAATTACAGCCTGTGGGGAACAGCTATTGGATTCCTGCTGTTTTCTGCTCTGGCATACTTCATTTTCAGGCGAGAGAAACCCTTAAAAACTAGATAAATAGGCCCCGGGCGGGGCGGGAATTCCCCTTCAATAGCCTATCTTTGCCCACCTCTAAAAAAACCGTGTATGCAATTGAAAGGCTTGGTCCGCTTTTTTACCATCCTGCTTATCATTTATTCGGTATACGAACTGTCTTTTACCTGGGTGGTTCGCAGCCACGAAAAGAAGATGGAAACAGCGGCGAAACGCTTCGTAGCCCAGAACTATCCCACTGCTGATGCGGCTACTAAAGCACGTGTCGAGAAAGAAAAATTAAAAAGACTTCTGGACAGTACAAAAGACGAGACTGTTCATTATGGTGTCACCGGCGCCATTTCCTACCAGAAAGCAAAAGAAGAAGAACTGAACCTGGGTCTTGACCTGCAGGGCGGTATTAACGTAACCATGGAAGTGGAACTCTCCGGTTTGTTGCGTGCCATGGCCAACAATTCTTCCGATCCTGTTTTTTTGAAAGCACTTCAGAACGCCAATGTGCGCAAAGCCAATGGCAATGCCGATTACATTTCCCTTTTCGTGGACGAGTATAAAAAACTCAACCCTTCCGGAAAGCTTGCCGGCCTGTTTGCCACATCCAGCCAGGACAAAATCAAAATCACGGATAATGACGCTGCCGTAGAAAAAGAGATCCGCAATTCAGCCTACAGCGCTTTTGACAATACCTTCAAAGTACTACAAACCCGTATCGACCAGTTTGGCGTGGCTCAACCCAACATCAATCCTGACCGCGAACGGGGGATTATCACGGTAGAACTCCCGGGCGTACAGGACCAGGAGCGCGTACGCAAGTACCTCCAGTCTTCCGCCAACCTCCAGTTTTATGAAGTGTATAAGATTGATGAAATCGCCCAGGCTTTTACCATGGCCAATGAAGAATTCATCAAACGGCAGGGTTTGAGCAAACCGGCTCCTTCTCTTCCTAATACCAACGACACTACAAAAGCAGGCGCTGATACATCACTTGATGATCTTGCCAAAGCCGATACGGCCAAAAGTCCGAGCAACGCTCCGGGCCTTTTTGAATACATAAAACCTACCGGCGGACAAGCAGGTTTCCTTGGTATTGTCAATACAAAAGACACCGCTATCCTGCGCACCTACCTTGCTTCCCTAAGTTCTTTTTTTCCCGGGGACGTTGTTTGGATGTATGGAATTCCACGCCGTGAAGGCAACCGCAAGTTGAATGAGGTGCCGATTTATCCCATTAAAACCTATGGAAAAAAAGCGCCTATAGAAGGTGAAGTTGTTACAAATGCTTCGCAAGGTTTTGCGCAAGTGGGCGCCAGCAAGCCCATTGTATCCATGGAAATGAATCAGCGCGGTGCCCAGGAATGGGAAAAACTGACTACCAGAAGCGACGCAGGCGGTATTCCGATTGCCATTGTACTGGATAACATCGTTTATTCCGCACCCGTAGCTTCCGAACCCATTGCCGGGGGCCGCTCACAGATCACCGGTGATTTTACACTGGAAGAAGCGCAGGATCTGGCAAACATCCTGAAAGCCGGTAAGCTCCCCGCTCCTGCCAAGATTGTACAGGAACAGGTAGTTGGACCAACACTCGGCGAAGATGCCGTAAGGGGTGGTATCATGGCCTTTGTAATTTCTTTTGCTGTGATCTTCCTGCTGATGCTGGTGTATTACAATACAGCCGGCTGGGTGGCCAACATAGCCCTGATCCTGAACCTGCTTTTCACCATTGGCGTGTTAACCGGTCTCGGTGCCACACTTACCGCACCCGGTATTGCCGGTCTGGTACTGACCATCGGTATGGCGGTTGATACAAACGTAATTATTTATGAACGCATCAAGGAAGAACTGACGCGGGGTAAAGGGTATATTCCAGCTGTAAATGCTGGTTATCACCGTTCGCTACCACCGGTACTCGACGGTCACGTCACCACCCTTCTTACGGCGATCATACTTTTCTCTTTTGGTCTTGGCCCGGTAAAAGGATTTGCAACAACCCAAATCATTGGTATCCTGTTGTCCCTTTTCTGTGGTATCCTCGTAAGCCGCTGGGTAACGGACTGGTTTACCAACAAGAAAAAGCATCTTGAATATTTCACACCCATTTCCCGTAAGGTGTTCGCCAATGCGAAGTTTAAATTCATTGAATACCGTAAGGTAGCTTATGGAATTTCACTGGTTGTGCTGGCGCTTGGCATCGGTGCCTTTTTCAATGGATTTGATTATGGTGTGGAATTTAAAGGAGGCCGCAGCTATACGGTTCAATTCCCTCAGAATGTAAACCAGGAACAGGTACGCCAGAGCCTTGAGGCTTCCTTCCAGGAAAGTCCCATGCTGAAAACCATCGGCAACAACAGCCGCCTGGATATCACCACGGCTTACCAGATGGAAAATTCAACCGATGGTGCGGATTCACTGGTAGAAAGCAAGTTATTTGCCGGTCTGCAAAAGTTTCTTCCTGCCGGTCTTAGTTTCGAACAGTTCCGCAATCCCCAGGCAGGACACCTGGTTGGCTCCACTAAAGTATTGCCGACCATTTCTGCGGACCTGAAAAGAGGGGCCCAGTGGGCTACTTTCTGGTCGCTCCTGGTGATCTCGATCTATATTTTTATCCGCTTCCGTGACTGGAGGTATTCGCTCGGAACCATCTTTGCCTTGCTGCACGACGTACTGGTTACGCTTATTGTATTCTCGTTTGCACGAGAACTGGTGCCCTTCCCGCTGGAGATCGACCAGCATTTTATTGCCGCGATCCTTACGGTGATTGGTTTCTCGATGAACGATACGGTAATTGTATTTGACCGGATCCGCGAATACAACCGCGATATGCCAGGCCAGCCGAAGAGTGTGATCATTAACCGGGCGATCAACGATACCCTGAGCCGGACCATCATGACTTCGGTAACGGTATTCCTGACGCTGCTCATCCTGTTTATTTTCGGAGGTGAGGTAACACGCGGGTTTGCTTTTGCGATGCTTATTGGTGTCATCACCGGTATTTATTCTTCCGTGTTTGTTGCGGCACCGATCCTGGTTGACCTTGGCGGCAAACGAGCGCTGGGTGAAGACCTGATCCCCGAACAGAAGACAACACCGAAAAAAGCGGTGGCACACACCAAAGCCTGATTCAATCTTTTTTAATAGTAAGTCCCGCATTTGCGGGACTTTTTTTTGTCCAGTTCCTGGCGGTAGCATCAAAAATCAAAGGCAACCGCAAAGCTGCAAAGTGATCTGCCTCATACCTCTTACTTCCTCCTTCTTATTTTTGCCACCAAACTATGATCTCCTACAATCCAAAAGACTGGGCCCGTTTTATCCTTAGTTTTCATAAAGCCGATACCTTCCGCAAGCTGTTACCCCTGATTGTGGTGGTAGCTGTTTATTCCGGAAGCGTATCATGGCTGGTAATGGAAAAATACCACCTGCCGGATAGTAGTCCTTTAAAAAGCGTATCACTGCTGCATACTTTGCTCGGATTCGCCATATCGATGCTGCTGGTATTCCGCACCAATACAGCCTATGACCGGTGGTGGGAAGGACGGAAACTTTGGGGCGCACTTGTCAACAACAGCCGCAACCTGGCCGTCAAGCTCAATGCCATGCTGCCCCATGAGGACTCCCGCAACCGAAGCTTCTTTATCAAGATCATTCCGCGGTTTGCGCACGAGCTGAAAAATCATTTGCAAAGCGAAGAAACGCGCTACCTGCTCGATGACCAGGCACACCCGGAAATCCCGCATTTTGACCGCACCAAACACATTCCCAACCAGGTTGCCGGCCTTATTTACAGCCGCATCAATCTTTTATATAAACAAGGTGTGATCACCGGTGAGCAAATGATCATGCTGAATAATGAAGTCACTTCCTTCCTTGATATTACCGGTGCCTGCGAACGGATCAAGAACACGCCCATACCGTATTCTTACAGCGCGTTTATCAAGAAATTCATTTTTGTTTATGTCATTACCCTCCCCCTTGGATATGTTTTTAACCTTGGCTACCTGATCATTCCCGTGGTGATCATTATTTTTTATGTACTGGCCAGCCTGGAGCTGATTGCGGAAGAAATTGAAGATCCGTTTGGAAAAGACAGCAATGATCTGCCCATGCAGCGGCTTTGCGAAACCATGCAGAAAAATATTGTTGAAATACTGGATTAATGAGCAGAACATCAGCCGGCATATTACTCTACCGCAGGCAGGAACAAAGGCTGGAAGTTTTCCTCGTACACCCGGGCGGTCCATTCTGGAAGGGAAAAGAGAAAGGGGCCTGGTCGATCCCGAAAGGTGAGTTTACTGAGAAGGAAGATCCCCTGGCGGCAGCCCTTCGTGAATTTGAGGAAGAAACCGGAACACCGCTTAACGCCAACGAATACCTTCCATTGCAATCCGTTAAGCAGAAAGCCGGCAAAACCGTACAGGCCTGGGCTGTGGAAGGAAATGTTGATGCAGACAAAATCAAAAGCAACTCCTTCCGGCAGGAATGGCCTTATAAATCGGGGAAATGGGTAAGTTTTCCGGAGGTTGACAAGGCAGCCTGGTTTGGTGTTGAAGAAGCACTGGAAATGATCAATCCCGCGCAGGCAGCCTTTGTACGGGAACTCATCTCCATTTTAGAAGGGTAACCTTTTGCGTGCCTTTGCGACATTACGGTTAATTTCTATAAACGCAAAGACGCAAGGCATCCACCACTATTCACCCGTTTCATTCATTGCTGCGTCCACAGGTTTAGACTGGGGTGATCCCTTTTCCCGAAGGAATATGGAGAAAATGACAATGGCAAAGATGGAAAGGAACTCGCTTTGCCAGTTTTGAAACGACTCAAACCAGAACCGGGAATTTCCAATGTATTCCATAGCCCTTTCGGTTGGTTGTCCTTTCAGGATCTGGGTTTCATTATAATCTTTTAAACTGCCAAACCAGTGCAGGAGAAAAGAAAGTATGAAGATCAGCGCCAGTACATAACACAAGGAATGTTTATATATTGAAAGTACCACCCCACCATGCTTCACCGGCCAGGGCGCTCCTTCCCGTGATGGATCCGGCTCGCGGTCCACTTCCTGCTTTGGATCATCGGGGTCCTTGGATTCTGAGGAGCCTTTCTGGTACAAAAACATTGTCAGGAAAATAAACAGGGCCATCTGGAGGAACTCGCTTTCCCAGTTTTCAAAGGTCGATTGCAGAAAATGGCCTGAAGTCAGGTACTGTCCCATAGATAACTGTTGACCTCCTTCCTCACTCATTTCCTGGTTATGCTGTTTTAACCCGGTGATCATTTGTCCAATAAGGGAAATAACAAAAAGGACAAAGAAAACCAGTGAAAGACCATTATAACGAAGGAGTTTTTTCATTTTGTTCCGTATTTAGCCTGATTGATAAAAAAAACGTTCCACATGGGGCCGGATAAAAGCGGGATAATACTCAAAATATGAAGAGAAGGCGCCTCATTTAAATTTATTTCCAATTCGCGGGGTTTTGGAACAGTTTTGGAATTTATAATTTCAAAATCAGAAATATGATCCCTGTGTGGTTTTTTTTCGTGCTGATCGGCTTAATCTGTTACCTGTTGTATATAACACGTACCACAGAAGATACTTTACTGGTAATGGGCAAAAACAACCTGAAAAAGATGAATTACTGGTTCAGGAGTGTTAAGAGCAGGCAAAGTGCCTGATCCCGTCCCATTAATCCCTATCTTCTGAAGATTCAACCCGTCAGTTACAACATTCTATTCCGGTTCCCTTGTATTTACAATGGATAAATTTTCCGGAATTAATTTAATAAAGTGATAAATACACAAAAAGTCCCGCCTGAGCGGGACTTTCTATTATAAGGGTAATTAATCTCTTCTTCTTCCACCCCGTGAAAGCGCGACCAGCAAAAGGATAAAAACAGCGGCACCAACCACCCAAACCCAGGGGGAGGCGTACCAGTTTCCACCACCTTTGTTTGTATTGATGTTGACATCCACGCTTTTTGTACCACCCTCGCCCTGTGCCATAACCAGCAAGGAAAACAAGGCAGTTACAAAAGTTAAGAGTGCTTTTTTCATATTTGATTATTTTAACAAAGGACTTAAAAAAATATGCCAGCCCGGCAGTAAATAGAATTAAGTTTGATCAGCCTCCAATAGCATATCCAGGTTTTCGGTTAGGCATTACTGTAAACTGAATTTATGAAGTTCTTTTGTCTCCTGCTGCTCTTCCCTTTATTTAGTTCTGCACACCCGGGTATTGGCATCGTCAGGGACCGCAAGGGAATGATCTATTATACCGACCTCGTACATGTGTGGCGCATAGCCCATTCCGGAAAAGCCGAAATCATCATTCCCAATGTGCATACGCATGAACTTTCCATAGACGGTGAGGATAATCTATATGGTGAAAACCAATGGTACAACGGGGAACGGCTGAATACATGGGGGCATTTTATCTGGAAATGGAATCCCCGGAGTGGCCTGGATACGATATACGGCCCGGATACGGGGTTTGTAAAGAATTATGGTTTTACGCGGGATGGAAGGGGTAATGTTTACTGGGCGGAACGCTTTACGCAATCGCGCATAAAAATGAAAAGGCCCGACGGAACCATCAATACCCTGGCTGAAGGAAAATTCGGCAGGGTTAATAACTGGATGTATGTTACGCCGGAAGGCACCTTGTACTTTATAGGTGGAAATGATCTTTATCGCGTCCCTCCTTCCGGTAAAGCGACTGTACTGGTGAAAAATATCAATGCCACTTATGGACCTTCTCCACCCCGTCATAGTTATTTTGGAATGTGGAGTGATCGTTCCGGCCACATTTACCTGGCCGATTATGCAGCAAGAGCCGTTAAGCAGGTTACGGAAACCGGTATTGTGCGGCAGTACCTGGCAACATCAAAAGAATGGGGACCAACAGGCGGTGTATTTGATGACTCGGGCAACCTGTGGCTGATGGAATGGTCAACCAGAAACGAAATGCGCATGCGGAAAATAACGGATCCGGGTATGGCCGTATCACAAAAAAGCGCATACAACTTTGCAGGCAAATGGTTACTCCCGGTACTGGTACTTTTAACGGTGGTCCGGGTTCTTTTCCTTCGCTGGAAGCAAAAGATTATGCGGAATTTTGCCGTTCGCCAAAAATAAGACTGCCGATCCGCACCATGGTTGATCCTTCCGATACAGCTACAGGGTAATCGGCACTCATGCCCATGGATAAGACAGTAAGTTCAGATTCCGGCGAACCTATTTCCTTGTACCGGTCAAAAAGTGATTTTAGAAACCTGAATTCCGTACGCACTGCTGCTGCATTTTCTGTAAAAGAAGCCATCCCCATCAGGCCATCAATGTGTACATGCGCAAAGGAATCCTTATGGCCTACGACTTCCATAATTTCTGAAAGTTCCTTTTCATCAAGACCGAATTTTGTTTCTTCCTGCGCAATGTGCACCTGCAGCAAAACAGGAATGATACGGTTGATTTTTGCACCCTGCCTGTTAATCTCCTGTAATAATTTGAGGCTGTCCACGCCGTGAACCAGGTGCACAAAAGACGCCAGGTATTTTACTTTGTTAGATTGCAGGTGGCCAATAAAATGCCAGTTGATATCTTTCGGAAGCTGCGCCGCTTTATCAACCAGTTCCTGAACATAATTCTCACCAAAGTCACGATGCCCCCTGTTGTATAACTCCATGATCTCTTCAACAGGCTTTGTTTTGGAAACTGCAATGAGCGTTACTCCTTTGCGATCCAGTTCTTCTCTTATGTTAAGGTAGGCATCCAGTTTTACCGGCATGAAGCAAAGTTAGGACGATAAAAAAATCCATGCTCTTCTTCGAAAGAACATGGATTCAAAAAATGTATCATCATTTGAGGATCGACCGGCTGATCACGATGCGCTGCACCTCGCTGGTACCTTCATAGATCTGTGTGATCTTGGCGTCGCGCATAAGCCGTTCAACATGGTATTCTTTTACATAGCCATATCCTCCATGGATCTGAACTGCCTCAACAGCGGCCCACATCGCCACTTCCGAAGAAAATACCTTAGCCATGGAAGAACTCAGGGTGTAGTCTTTTTTATTGTCTTTATCAAAAGCAGCACGAAGGCAAAGCAGCCGTGCCGCTTCAATACGAGTGGCCATATCCGCCAGTTTAAAGGCTATGGCCTGGTGCTTGGAAATCTCCGTACCAAATGCTTTTCGTTCCTTGGAATACTTTAGGGATAGCTCATAAGCGCCTGATGCAATTCCGAGGGCCTGTGAAGCAATCCCGATACGGCCACCGGCAAGCGTTTTCATCGCGAACTTGAACCCGAATCCATCCTCGCCAATGCGGTTCTCTTTCGGCACTTTTACATCATTGAATAAAATCGTATGCGTATCTGAAGCACGTATTCCCAGCTTGTTTTCTTTTCCGCCCACCACCACACCAGGCCAGGCTTTTTCTACAATGAACACGGAGATGCCCTTGTGTCCTTTGGCAGGATCGGTTTGGGCAATGACCAGGTACACAGAAGCAGTACCGCCGTTGGTAATCCAGTTCTTTGTGCCGTTCAGCAGGAAATGATCGCCCTTTTCTTCCGCGGTCGTACGCTGAGAGGTTGCATCTGAACCAGCTTCGGGCTCACTTAAGAGAAATGCACCGGTATATAGTTCACCATCTTTCTTACCCTGGGCCAGTGGTGTCAGGTATTTTTGTTTTTGTTCTTCCGATCCGTAAGCTTCCAGCCCGTAACAAACAAGGCTGTTGTTGACGCTCATGCATACGCTTACACTGGCATCCACCTTGCTGATCTCTTCCATGGCCAGCACATAGCTTGCTGTGTCCAGTCCGGCCCCACCATAATCGGGCGACACCATCATGCCGAGGAAGCCAAGATCCGCCAGTTTCATCATCTGTTCGCGCGGAAACTGCATTTTTTCATCGCGCTCAATCACACCGGGCAGGCATTCCACCTGCGCAAAGTCACGGGCGGCCTGCTGGATCATCAATTGTTCTTCACTAAACTGGAAGTCCATATGTAAAAATTGTGCGGCAAAAATAGATGAAAACGGTTCCGCTTGGTAACGGGAAACAATAAATTGGGAGGAAGACAACGATTCCATCGGGCAACAGCAAACGGTAAATGAAAATTTTCCTGCATGTTTACCCCGGCTGTACCGGAAACAGGCACCCGCTTTGTACCCTAATGCCTTCACTCCCGTTCAAAACACAGTGAAAAAATAAGAATGGAACAAAGAACGCAGGATATCGTCAGGATCGTGTCGCTACGGGTGCTCTTTGCGCTTATTTCTTTCCTGGTTGCCCTTTATCTATTTGCTTTGCTTACCGAAGAAATCTTTTCTGATGGCGACCATGGAATAGATCAACAGGTTTTCTCGTTTCTATCGCAGTATTCAACCGATGGACTGATCCAGGTGATGCGAGTGATCACGTTTTTTGGTAAGCACCAGTTTCTCATTCCTGCTTACCTTCTGCTGATCGGGGGGTTCCTGCTGCTTGGTAAAAAAAAGTATGCAATTGAAACGGCTGTTATGGGCACAAGCAGCACCGCTTTGCTCTTCGGCCTGAAACATATTTTCGAACGCCAGCGCCCGGATCTTCCTTTTGTACAGCACCTGAGCGGGTACAGTTATCCGAGCGGGCATGCCCTAATTTCTTTTGTTTTCTGCAGTGTGCTGGTGTACCTGGTATGGAACAGCCGGGTGAAGCCGGGCGTGAAGTGGACGCTTGCTGCCTTGCTGATCATTTTTTCGCTGGCTATCGGCATCAGCAGGATTGTTTTACGCGCACATTATTTTACCGATGTACTGGCAGGATTTTGCCTGGGTTATATCTGGGTGATGTTTGGGTTATGGCTGCAGCGTCGGTTCTTGAAAATAAGGCATAGAGATTTGGGGTAAGGGAGGATGAGGTTTTGTCCACCGTCCACGGACCACAGACCACGGTCCACGGTATAAGGACGAACTGTTCTGTGGTCCGTCGACTGTGGACTGTCGACTTTCGACTTTTAAATTCCTAATAGCTCTTTTGCCAGCCTGATCATGTCAGCATTACCTGAATGCTTTTCTTTTTCATCCGACAATTTGATAACCGGGGTCCAGGGCTGTCCTTCGGGAAGCGCTTCCGTCATTTTCAATACAATGTTCATCGGTGGTACACCAACATCGTTTGTCAGGTTGGTACCAATCCCAAACGACATCCCGATCCGCCCGCGGCAATGTTCCGCAATACGCACCACTTTTTCATAATTCAGCGCATCTGAAAATATAATGGTCTTGAACCGGGGATCAATTCCGAGCTGGTGAAAATGCTCAATCGTTTTATCAGCAAAAAGCAACGGGTCACCGCTGTCGTGGCGCACACCGTCAAAGAGTTTCGCGAATTTTTTGTCGTAGATCCGGAAAAATTCCTCTGTGGTAAATGTATCAGACAAAGCTATGCCCAGGTCGCCGCGGAATACCTGCACCCAGTTTTCCAGGGCCATTGAATTCGCCATTTTAAAACCGTATTGTGCCGCATGAAACATAAACCATTCGTGGGCATGCGTACCGATTGGCTTTGTTTCATTTTGCATGGCCAGGAGCATGTTACTGCTGCCGGCAAAATGCTGCCCTTCCCGTTTTAATACTTCTACCACCATTTTGTGCACATCAAATGAATGCCGGCGCCTGGTACCGAATTCTGCAATAGTTACACCCGTTTCATTCAGTTTGCGTACTTTGTCTGTAGTCCTTTCCACAACTTCCCGATCAGGTACGCGCTTTTGTCCATTTAGCGCATAAAAATTTTCAGAAATAAGACAGAGCAGCGGAACTTCCCACAAAATGGTCCGGTACCAGTAGCCTTCTACGGTAACAGACAATGACGCGCCCTCCTGCCTGATGGTCACTTCTGCAGGATCATAACAATAGCCCTGCAAAAAATCGAGATAAACAGGGTCCAGGTACGGGCAGGTTGCAGCCAGCCAGTGCTTTTCCACGCGGCTTAATTTAAGGTTTGCCATAGCATCTACGGAGGATCGGAGTGCTGATGCAAAACCTTCGGGGAAAGAATGCTTACCGCGATTGATAAACGCGTAGCGTGCCTTTGCTTTGGGAAAAAGCTTCACCACGCATTGCTGCATGGTAAATTTGTAGAAATCATTATCAAGAAAGGAAGACAGTTCAATCATGATTCAATTATTTCAGCAACGTTTCTGTGCAGGGAAGGGACATAAAAAATTTATGAAGGTAAAAAAGGAAATTCATGTTCCCGGTGAAACACTTCTGCCGGGCTGCTTCTTATCATTGGGTTAAATTTGCTGCACACCTTTGGTTATGGAAATAAGGATCTTTAATACCGGTACGCCTGAATATGACAGCATGGTTGATTTGCGTATGCGCGTTCTGCTCGAACCTATTGGTGTGCCCCGCTCCTACATTGACCCGTTGCGTGAATCAGGGGACACACTTATAGGTGCTTTTGATGGGCAGAAAATCCTGGGTTGCTGTATCCTTTCAAAGATCGATGAGGAAAGGCTGCAGCTTCGGCAAATGGCAGTGGAAAGTATAGCGCAGGGAAAAGGCATCGGTGCCGCTATTGTACGTTTTGCAGAAAATGAAGCAAGGCTTCGTAATTACCGTTTCCTGGTAATGCACGCGCGGGATGTTGTTATTGATTTTTATACTAAATGCGGCTATTACATTGCAGGAGGACAGTTTTTTGAAGTAGGTATACCCCACCATAAAATGGAACGCGTATTATGATGAAATCACTTGTGCTTTCAGTACTTCTAACTGTACTTGCCTGCATGGCATCAGCCCAACATACATTACAGGTAGAGGTCAGGAATGCAGGCGGTGACCCTGTGTCCGGCGCAACTGTATCAATAAAAGGTATCAGCACTGCGGTCATCACAGACAGTTCCGGTACGGCATTGTTTATAAATCTTCCCGGAGGCGTGCATCCTTACACTATTTCTGCTGTGGGTTATGCCGTTTATGAAGGATCGGTAAATATTCCTTTCCGGGATCCACTGGTAATTGTGCTGGATGCGGAAGATGAAGAGGAAGAAGAAGTAGTTGTAACCACCACGCGCACGAGCCGGACCATTACACAAACACCTACTCGGGTGGAAATCATTTCCGGTGAAGAACTGGCCGAAAAAGGAAACATGAAACCGGGTGACATCCGGATGCTGCTCAATGAAAGTACGGGTATACAAACGCAGCAAACTTCAGCAACTTCTTACAACTCCGCTATCCGCATCCAGGGATTGGACGGCCGTTATACCCAGGTTTTACGCGACGGTCTTCCGCTGTATGCCGGTTTTTCGGGTGGATTGAGTATCATGCAGATCGCGCCACTGGACCTGAAGCAGGTTGAAGTAATTAAAGGTGCCGCATCCACGCTTTATGGCGGTGGTGCAATAGCGGGCTTGGTAAACCTCGTATCAAAAAATCCGGGCGAAGAAAGCGAAACAAGCTTTCTTGTAAATGGTACGTCGGCCAAAGGCCTTGACCTGAGCGGTTTTTACAGTGAACGTTTTGGAAAGTTGGGTGCCACTGTGTTTGCTTCCCGCAACAGTAATGCATCATATGATCCGGCCGGTATCGGGTTAACTGCTATTCCAAAATTCAGCCGGTATACATTGAATCCACGGCTGTTTTATTATGGCAAGCAGATTGATGCCCACGTTGGGCTTAGTTATATTTATGAAAACAGGCTTGGTGGCAGCATAGCATATATCCGCGATAACAAACCAGGTTATTTTGAACGGAATCTAACCAACCGGCTTTCTGCCCAGGGTGTATTGAATATAAAAACCGGTGAACGAACAGCATTGCACTTCAGGAACAGTATTTCCAGGTTTCGCCGGCAATTATTTGAGGGCAGTACCTATGCATTTGCAGGCATCCAGACTTCCGGGTATTCAGAGTTAAACCTGCAGTACGATAGGCCAAAAAGTAACTGGATTGCGGGTATCAACATAGTAACCGATAATTTCCGGGAGGACCAGTTATCCGCACCCGTTTTACGGAACTATGATCTGGTTACCAAAGGCGCATTTGTCCAACATACCTGGGAACCTACTTCGACTTTTGTTATGGAAACCGGTCTTCGTGTTGATCATGTTTCCCATTATGGTTCAGAAGTTTTACCCAGGTGGTCAGGCCTCTTACGTTTAACTCCGACGTTTAATATCAGGCTTGGCGGTGGAATGGGTTACAAGGCGCCTACCCCCTTCAATGAAGAAACGGAACGGCTGCAATACCAGAATGTACTTCCCCTGGATCCCGGTGGCTTTCGTAATGAACGCTCAGTCGGTGGTAACATCGATTTCAATTACCGGTTCGAACTTGGTTTTGTGCGGGTTTCGGTGAACCAGCTTTTCTTTTATACAAAACTCAATCACCTCCTTTTGCTGGAACAAAACAGTACCGGAAATTTTCAGTTGCAGCAACCGGGCAGTCATGTAACATCCATGGGTACGGAGTCCAATCTGAGATTTCTGTTTAATGACTTTAAACTCTTTGTCGGTTATACATACGTGGATGCAAACCGGTTCAACAGGGGGAGTAAATCATGGCTGCCGCTAACCTCAAGGCACCGCCTGAATAATGTATTGATGTATGAAATTGAAGACAAACTGAAGCTGGGACTGGAAGCTTATTATTTTAGTCCGCAGCGCCTCAATGACGGAACAACCGGGCGTGATTACTGGATTGCCGGGTTCATGGCCGAAAAGCTGTGGGAAAACTTTTCGCTCTTCATCAACTTTGAAAATTTCACGGATACTCGGCAAACAAAATTTGACAGCATCTTTACCGGTCCTTTAAATGATCCGGTATTCCGTGATATTTATGCACCGGTTGATGGGTTTGTCGTAAATGGAGGGATTAAGATCCGCCTTTAAGTTTCATGGAGCACAAGGGCGTCAAGACTTTGAATGCCGATGCTTTTTTTGGAAACAAATCCTTCCGCGTATTTAACGCCAATACGTTTTCCCAGCAGCCGGGCTCGTGCCGACAGGGCTTCCAGGAATTCTGGATTGGAAATGTAAGTTTGCGGGCCTCCGGCACCTTGTGAATGAAATTGTGTTTTGTATGCTTTTACAGCTTCCATGCGTTGTTCCCATACAGGTGAAATATCAAGGATAATGTCGGGTTCATAAAAACGGTCCTGGATATAATGAAGCAGCATTTTCGGGCGCCACTTCTCCTGTGCTGAACCCTTTTCATCGTTGGTTTTCACCTGCTGCAACCCTGAAAGAAAACAGGCATCATAAATAAGGCTTCCTGCTTTGCCATGATCGGGATGACGGTCTTCCATAATATTGCCGATAACAATCTCGGGCCTGTATTTACGCAAGGCAGCAATAAGCTTCAGCTGGTGCGCTTCATTATTCTGAAAAAAACCATCACGCATTTTTAAATTTTCCCGCGCAGCCAGTCCCATAATGCGGGCAGCATCCGCAGCTTCCGCATACCGCGTTTCAACAGTGCCTCTTGTTCCCAGTTCACCTTCCGTCAGGTCAATGACGCCTGCCTTTTTTCCTCTCTTTATCTCCGCGATCAGCGTGCCGGAGCAACCCAGTTCCACATCATCCGGGTGGGCCCCGATAGCCAGTATATCCAGTTTCATGACGGAAAGATAAATAATAGTTGAGCGTGTTGGCAGTTGGCAGTTGGCAGTTTAACCGCAGAGTCGCAAAGGTTCGCAAAGTGAACATTGAGCATTGAACATTGAGAATTGAACATTCTCCTTCCTTCAAAATTCCTTGTTCCTTGTTCAATATTCCTACTAACGGCTTGCCGCAATCCCGGGTTTGGAAGGATTATTATACCAGGCGCCATCAATCTCCCGGACAATGGATTCAATCTGGTGGTCCGTAGCATTCTTTTGAGGAAGGTATTCCTGTTTCAGGTCGCTGCCGAAAAAGAAAGCAACGGTCTGGTAGGTTCTTGCCTGAATGCTGCCACGGAATTCTTTGATTAGTCCGTAACAGTCATTGCCTGTTTGCCGGTTGATCAGTTTCATGAGCACCTTGCCCTGGTATACGGAAAGATTGGAAAGCGGATCGGTAAATTGTTTTTTGAGGTCGGCTTCGCGTGATTTGATAATGTCCTTACGTTCTTTTTTCGAGGTAACACCGGCCAGCTTTGAATTCACTTCATTTAACGTGGCACCAGCCAGGCGGGCATATGGATAAGTTACATAAACAGCATTACGCAGGCGGTTGTACTCGGCAATATATTTGGCCAGTTTTTCCGGTGAAAGCTTGGAAACATAAACCATCGGCAGTTCCGAATACGGCATCCGCTCACCGTTGTAAATGATGGCATTCACAATGATGGTATCGTTGACACCCCATTTCGGTCCTGTTCCCTCCTGCGCACAAAGGGAAAAAGTTCCGAACAGGAAAAACAAGGATATGGTGACCAGCTTGCGCATGCTTAAAAGTACAAAAGGGATTGACCCCTGCAAAGAGACAATTAATAACTATGGTCCGCTGTTTAGGAAAACCTAATATTTTAACTCTTTTTATAGCGGTTTGTAGCTATTCTACGGAGCATACTCAGTAAAAACCCCAGGATCATGATCACTGTTCCGATCCAGACAATGGCAATATAGGGGAACTTATAAGCTTTGAGTGTAATATATTTCATCACGGCATCCGATTCTTTCACCCCGAATTCTGCCCTGTTTCCATTAACATTCTGAAGCTGCACTACCAGCCCTTCGGCTGTAAGCGTGTCGGGTTGTGCGTAACGATTGCTGCCCTGGGTAATTAAAATGGGTTTGCTGGTGTACACGGAAGAAGTTTTAGCAAACACTTTTAGAGTGGCTACAGAAACACTATCGTCAGCCCCGAGATTTACATTCGGAATGCTCCGGAAATTATCAATGCTCTCCAGCACGGCAAAACCTTTTGAATACCAGAATGTATCTTTTACCGAAATGGTTTTGGGCCGGAATATGCTCGTGTCTTTTGCTTTCGAAGGGTCAACAAAGGAAGTGATATAGGTAAAGATGTCATGGTTCCAGTAATTGCGTTGGGCCGGGTTGGGAGAAAAACCTTCCTGACCGCCCGGGTTCAGGAAAAGATCCGGGGTTAGCTGGAAACTTTCCTTTCCGTCTTTCCTGTCAAACCGGATCCGGTAAAATAATTGTTTCTTTTTCGGGTGCGTTGAATCTCCCAGGTACGTAACCCAATATTTACCCATATCTGTTTTGATCCCCTGCACCAAAGTGAGGTTCTCACCCGATTTTTCCTTGCTGTTCTCCCCAAATGGAATATGGATCCCGCTGGTATTCATGGACAGCACCTCTTTGCGCGACGAAGAAAGCAGTACACCAATTAGAAACAATCCGAATCCAACGTGTGCAATGGTTCCACCGGCTCTTTTCATACTTCCCTTCAATCCTGTCCAGATATAAGCCGCATTGGCCACTACCGCATACACACAGGCTACCAGCGCTACCCAGATGGCTGCTTTGTAACCCAGCCCCTGTTCACTGTAATCCACGGCACCGGAAAGTACAATCGGGATTCCGATTGCAACGCCAATAAGGGAAGGCAGAATGAGGTTCTTTAAAAAATTCTTTCCTGTTTGCTTATACTTCAGGTACATGCCGAAGCCGGTGAGGAAACCGATGATGATAGCTACGAAGATCTGAATGCGGTTATAAGCATAGGCCGTGTCTTCTCCGAAGGCCAGCTTTTTGATCAGCTCCGTGTCCTTTCCGGCAACCAGGCTGGCAATTTTATTAAAGACCGGCACCGATGTCATACCAATGATCAGCAAGCCTGATAAAAACAGCACCAGCGACCCGATGAACATCCAGAATTCCCGGCTTGAAGATTCTTCTTCTTTCGGTATAAAAGGAATGTGTTTGTACCGCCGGACGAGCAGGATTACAGCAGGCAGGGTAAAGATGAACGGAAACAGCAGGAACTGCATGATGAGGAACCAGTCTTCACCATCACTGTCCAATGTAAAGGCATGAACCGATGTATCCTGTAAAACACCGCTGCGGGTGAGGTAGGTGGAATACAATACAAGGGCAAAGGAAAGGATAAGAAAAAGATAGGTAGACCGCAGTGCATTCCCGGTATGCCGGTAAATAAGCAGGGTATGAATACCCGCAACAAGTACCAGCCAGGGCACGAGTGAAGCATTTTCAACCGGGTCCCAGGCCCAGTATCCGCCAAAGTTGAGCGACTCATAAGCCCATTTGGCACCCATCATGATACCCAGCGACAAAACACCACCGGAGAAAAGGGCCCAGGGCAGTGCGGGCTTCGTCCAGCCGGTATAATTTTTTGTCCATAACCCTGCAATGGCAAAGGCAAAAGGAACGATGACGGTAGCAAACCCCAGGAAAAGTACAGGGGGATGGATCACCATCCAGTAATTCTGAAGCAGTTCATTAAGACCATTTCCATCGGTAATAAAATTCATGTAATCGGGCCGCAGTGATCCGTTGATAAAATAACCCGGATCATTTATGGTTCCTGAATTCCGCATCAGGATGAACGGGTTGGACCCGACACGCACACCAAATACATTCACGCCGATGATCATGGTGGCGATGCAAAACTGTGCAAAGGAAATAATGGCCATTACCGGTGCTTCCCATTCTTTTTCACGCCAGATGAAAATCAGCCCGAGCACGCAATGCCAGATACTCCAAAGCAGGAAGCTGCCCTCCTGACCTTCCCATAAACAGCTCAGGAGGTATTTAGGCTCGAGGGCGAGGCTGCTGTGCTGCCATACGTATTTGTATTCGAAATAGTGATTACTGAGCAGGAAGATGAGAATCCCGACGATGGTAAATACAGAAATGGATTCGGTGATAAAGAAAATGCGGGCGAGGCGTTTCCAGTAAAGCCTGTTTTCGATGGCGGCGGTGGTTCCTTTAAAATAACTGAAGGTGGCCGCCAGGGAAGTGAGTAAAGAAAGTATGATTAAAAAATGTCCGACTTGTCCGGGTAACAGATGCTCTCCGATATATTCCATCCCTTAATATTTGTATTCTGTTGTTCCGGAAGGCTTTTGTACGCCTTCCTGCCCGTCCTGGTATTTGGACGGACATTTCATCTGCAGTTTGGTACATTCAAAATGATCCCCGCGCATGTAGCCATTCAGGTCAATGCCTTCGCTGCGCTCGATATCGGTAGGTTTGGCTTCTTTGTAGATAACCTTTTTGCGTTGTCCCGAATGGTCGATGGCATAGAAAACGGTACGGTTCGGATCCTTCAGCTCATCATATTCAATCGGCGAATCCTTATCCAGCTTTACCTTAACCACAACAAACTGGTCTTTCTTTTTTGTTGCTGAATCAAACGTCTCGTATGTGGTAAGATTCTGCACAAAAACTGTCATACCGGAAATGGCTCCGACAGACAGCAGCAGAAGTACAATGTGGATCTTTTTCATAACGGGGAGAATGGCACCGCAAAGGTAGATAGAAAACGTGCAAATCGGGGTCGGCAGGCAACTGAAATTTGGTGGCTACGCCAGTTTTCACAAAACTATAATGGTATTATTGTTGCCGATTTTGCAGCGTGGATGAAGGGCTGTAACTTGCACCGCTTTTAAAAATACATAATGCTTGACCTTTCGACCTTTGATCCCAATTGCGTAGGCAACCCGAACAATAATATTTTCGGCCTGCCATTTTCCGAAGAGGAAAGCCGTCTTGTTATCATGCCGGTACCCTGGGAGGTCACGGTGTCTTTCGGATCAGGCACGGCCCGTTCCGGGGAACAGATCATGCGGGCCAGTCTCCAGGTCGACCTTTTTGACCCCGATGTTACGGATGGCTGGAAGCAGGGTTTTTTTATGAAGGAATCTGACAAGAAGATCCTCCTGAAAAGTGATTACCTGCGCAAAGAGGCAGAACTTTACATTGATTATATTTCAAAGGGTGATGCGGTGGAAAAGAACCAGTTCATGCGCAAAACGCTTAAGGAAGTGAATGAAGGAAGCCTGTTCCTGAATAACTGGGTATACCAGCAAACCAAATCGCTGCTCGACCGGGGTAAATTGGTAGGATTACTGGGCGGCGATCACAGTACGCCACTTGGATTTATAAAAGCCATAGGGGAAACACACGGCGATTTTGGTATTCTCCAGATCGATGCGCATATGGATCTCCGTGAGTCGTACGAAGGATTTGTGTATTCGCATGCCAGCATTATGTACAATGTGCTGAAAGAAGTACCGCAAATGAAAAAGCTGGTGCAGGTAGGAATACGGGATTATTCGCAGGGTGAATGGGAATTTGTGGAGCAGAACAAGGACCGCATTGAAATTTACTTTGACCGCGACATCCGTGTTCGCCAATATGAAGGTGAAACGTTCAAACAGGTAGTGGAAGAAATGATCGGCAGGCTGCCGCAGAAAGTATATATCAGCTTTGACATCGACGGCCTTGATCCAAAGCTTTGCCCCAACACCGGTACACCGGTCCAGGGAGGATTTGAAACGGAACAGGTGTTTTACATCATGAATAAAATCCACCAGGCAGGAAAACAGATCATTGGGTTTGACCTCAGCGAGGTAAGCACCAGTGAAACGGCATGGGATGCCAATGTAGGTGCCCGTATCCTGTTCAAACTCTGCAACCTGCTGGTGGCCAGTAATGCTCAAAACCATGTTTAGTGTATTGGTAAAAATTGAAGGAATGGAGCGCCGTAAAAAAAGCGCTGCCGTGCTGCATACAGTCACCGGCTTTTTCCTCATTTTAAAAAGCAGTGATTTTTACCGGTATGAGAACAATGAAGATTTCAGCCGGGTAGTACCGTTCCTGATTGTAGCATTCATCTCCATTCTTTACGGGATCCTGCGGAAACGGATCGACCCGGACGCGCAGGTAAATTACTGGTTGCGCCTTTTGCAGGTGCTCACCTTTACCATTCTCGGGATTTTTATGATCCGTTCCGGTCACAACTCTGATGCCGCCTTCCTGCTGGTTTGGGCGGCCATATCCGTTTTACTGCTGTTTACGGAGAAAAAGATTTTTACGGAAACAGACCTCCTGTTTCATGAAAAAGGTATTACCATTCCCGGGTTGTATGGTAAGCACCTGGTACGCTGGCACAACCTTTCTTCTGTGGTAGTGCGCCAGGATTATATTACAATCATCCATAAAGACAACAAATATCTTCAATACGCAGTGTTGCAAAACCTGTCCGACCTGGAGGTGGCCAAAATGAATAGTTTCAGCAGGGACCATATAGAATCGGTTGCCATGAAAGTTCAAAACAATTAACCATGTCTCCATTCATTTTATATTCAGACGGCAAGGGAAATATCTTCGAGGATACTTCTCTTTACGTGGTTGGACGCAGTGGCTGGGATGCCTTTCCTGTTCCGGAAGATGAATGGATCGAGCTTCCCCAGGGTGGCCAGCTTTATGAACTGCCCGGCCGCCGGGGCATTGGCATTGATGTGCGCACCGGTGACATGCGTCTTTGCGATAAGGGATGGGCTGTTGCTGCTTTTATTCCCCCGGCACACACAGGTTTTTACCTGGCTGCTTATGAAACCGGCCCGGATGCACCCACCCTGCCGCTGTTCTGTTATACAGCAGTTGGCTGGCAGGATGAAAAATTTTATGTGCCTGCTGTTCGTATTGAAAATGATGTTCGGCAGGACAGTAAGGGCTTTGATGATTCAAGAGTAGAAGTAGGCGTTGAACAGTTACTGAAAACCTATCCGCATAACCGGCTTGTTGCGCACTTGGCCAACAATTGCGCACTCACCTATCATTGCCCGGCTGCACGCAATTATTTTATCGGGCGTTGGGAATGCCCCATCCCCACTTCACCTGCCTGCAATGCCAATTGTGTTGGTTGTATTTCTTTTCAACCTGAAGAAGAAACTATTATCTCCACGCAGGACCGCCTCACTTTTAAGCCATCGGCTGAAGAAATTGTGGAGTACACCGTTCCGCACCTGGAAGCGGCGCCCTACCCGATTGTCAGCTTTGGACAGGGATGCGAAGGTGAACCCCTGCTGATGTGGGAAACGATCCGGAAGTCCATACTAGAGATCCGGAAGCATACAAAAAAAGGAAGCATCAACATCAATACGAACGGTTCCAAGCCCGACGCGGTGAGGGCGCTTTGCGAGGCCGGACTGGATAGCATCCGTGTCAGCACCAATTCTGCCCGTCCCGAAATTTACCTTCCTTATTACCGGCCAAACAATTACGGGTTTGAAGATATCATTGAAAGCCTGAAAGTAGTGACCGGGTATGGCGGCTGGACCTCCATTAATTATTTTGTATTCCCGGGAATGACCGATTCAGTTGCCGAATACGAAGCCTTGCGAAAACTGATCATCGATACCGACCTGAAAATGATCCAGTGGCGGAATTTCAATATCGATCCGGACTGGTACCTCGGAAAGATCGGGGTGGTTGATTCGGGTGAATTACTGGGGATCAAACAACTGATGGAATTAATTAAAGACGAATTCCCGCATCTTAAATACGGTTACTTCAACCCGCCTATTGAAAGGATCAGGGGTAAGTTTGATGCCGACTTCGCGCATTAAAGGCAACCGCAAAGTCGCAAAGCCCCGCAAAAGCCGAACAATCAATTACCATCAAAACATCCATCTAATCAACAAATTAACTATTCAATAAATCAACCAACCCATACCATTTACCCGCAAAATGGAAGAGCTCGCCGAAAAACTCACAAATACAGCTGGGTAATAAGATCCGGGTAGGACCTGAAGATGACCGGATAACCTGAAAATGTTAAAACACCCCTGAAATCGGTACACCACAGTGCAATTTGCCTAACTTATCGACCGTTTTACAGTCAAACCAACTGAACTTATATATTTGTATGAGCAACACACTATCCATGTCCATCAATTTTGAAAAGCAGAAAAACGTCCAGGCTTCCGCCATTACGTTCGGAGTTACCCTGGCTTTGCTTATTGCCTTATTCCTGGTCAAATGGAGTCTCCCGGTTAAGGAAAAAATTCCCGTGGAGGAATATATAGAGATCAGCCTGAACGAAGATCCCAACCTTGGAAACAGCGATGTAGGTTCGGGTAATACACAACCGATTATTACCGGAACAGCTGGTGGTGGGGCGGCCCAGGCTGAAGCACAGGCGGCGGCATCCAATGCGCAACCCGAACCTTCGCGGGATGTTGAAACAGATGATAACAATTCCGATGCACCCCCTATTATCAAACCTACCATTACCAAACCGGATGCAACAAAGATCAATACGGAAACAAAGGCTGTAAAAACACCCACACCTGCTCCTGCCCCTGTGGAAGCGCCACGCAAACCGAAAACCGTGGTTACCCGTACGTTAGGTTCGGGTACAGGCAACGGCGGCAACACCGACCTTCCCGGCTATAACAGGGGCGGTTCTGAAGGTCCTGGTGATGGTGCAGGTGATAAAGGTCCGCGGAACGGGAATCCTAATGGAACCGGTTATACCGGAACGCCCCGCAACCTGGGCGTACGGGTGATTAATATGCCGGCACAGACTTTTGAAGATGATTTTAAAGAAGGTGGAAAGATTGCACTTGATGTTCAGGTAAATGAAAGTGGCAAATTAGTATCAGCCAACTATTCTGTATCCGGTTCTTCACTCGCACGCTCCAGCAAACAATATGAAATTGCCTTGCGCCGTGCAAGGGAAATTAGTTGGCCGAAGTATGAAGGCGGATTCAAACAGAAAGTAACTTTTTCCTTCTCGGTTCGGTAAGCATACAACGATATTTGCTGCTGAATGAATTATCAGCAAGCCATAGACTTTTTATACAGTCAACTGCCCATGTTTAGCCGCGTGGGCAGTGCTGCTTTTAAAAAGGACCTCACCAACACCCTCCTGCTTTGCCAGTACCTGGACAAACCCCAGGAAAAATTCAGGAGCATTCACGTAGGTGGAACCAATGGAAAAGGTTCTGTAAGCCACATGCTGGCTGCTATCCTGCAGGAAGCGGGATTAACCACCGGGTTATATACATCACCACACCTGTACGATTTCCGCGAACGCATCAAAGTAAATGGCGCCATGATCGAAGAGGCCTTTGTGATGCAGTTTGTTGAAAGAATGAAAGAGGAAATGGAAAAGGTGCAGCCTTCATTTTTTGAATTGACTGTTGCCATGGCCTTTGAATATTTTTCCGTGAAAAAAGTAGACATCGCCATCATTGAAGTGGGATTGGGCGGCCGCCTGGACAGCACCAATGTTATTACTCCGGTATTATCGGTGATCACCAACATTGGGTGGGACCATATGAACCTGCTGGGGACTACACTCCCGGAAATTGCCTCTGAAAAAGCAGGCATTATTAAAAAAGAAGTGCCGGTAGTCATTGGTGAACGCCAGCCAGAAACAGACGGAGTATTTCAACAAGCGGCAATGGCACAGGGTGCTGATATTCTGTTTGCGGAAGACCGTTTCAGGGCCACAAAGCATCAATGGAATGGAGGGTATCTTGAAGTGGACGTGCTGGATAAGAAAAATAACAGCACCGCCTCGTATACGCTTGATCTGCCCGGTCTTTACCAGAAAAAAAATCTGTGCACGGTGCTCCAATCGGTGGAGGTGCTGAAAGGAAAAGGCATTTTACCTGCCAATACAAAAGTTGAGGCCTCCTTGCTGCAGGTAAAAAAGCTTACAGGCCTTTCGGGCCGGTGGGAAATAATCAGTCAACATCCGCAGGTCATTCTCGAAGTCGCTCATAATGTGAATGGCATTAGGGAAATGCTGAACCATATAAATGAAATTTCCTTCCGGAAGCTCCATCTTATTTTAGGATTTGTGCGCGACAAAGAAGTAATGAAAGTATTGGGCCTGCTTCCACGCGAGGCTGATTATTATTTTACGCAGGCACACATCCCAAGGGCTTTGGATGCGGCAACATTAAAAGAGTTCGCAACACCGGCGGGGCTCCGGGGCGAAACATTTGACGACGTAAATTCAGCGCTGGCCGCGGCAAGGGCATCCGCAGCAGAAAATGACCTGGTCATTGTTTGCGGAAGTATATTCCTGGTAGCGGAAGTCAACAGACCAGTATTAAAATTATAAATGAGGAAATAATTTTTCAAGGCATAAGTAATCCCCATAAAATAGGCCTGCTGTAATTGCCAGGAAGAGGATAAGGTGAAAAAGAACATTCCTTGTTTAAGCGGTTCTTGCAATAGACTCACTGTTTTTTCTCATTAGTATCCTGAAGTAATAAATAAAGCCTCTTATAGCAACACCATGCAGGAAAATTATCAAAACCATCATGGCAATCCATGGGCTAATAGCATAATAAATTACAGCAATTAAAATGAATAAGAACCAGCCAGGGTTGCGTAAAAAAGGGCCATATAATTATAGATCTGGAATACACCATGAAAGTGTCTGCGGAGTACTATTGCACCACTTAGCCAAACTAATGTGATGAGGGCGTTTTTTATTTTGTGCGTACGTATTCGTTTTCAAATTGTCCGCCACCTGCTGCAAAAATTGGAATTGCAATTAATAGCATTACTCCACCGCCACCTGAATTTACAATTACCAGGTTGTTTTCATTTGTCAACCCTAAATATTTTAAGTCTTCACTAAGTATCCATAATAAGGGTCCTGCAATAAAAGTTGTGTTCCATTGCCGTTTTATTTTAAAATAGCCCTTTCTGTAAATCCCTTTAAGTATCAAACTGTCAATTATTTTGTGATTGTCTGTTAACTTTAGCGTTATTGTCTTTTCATCAACTGCCCTGAGATCAACTTCCAGGTTCTTTTGTTTAAGGCCTGAATCGTTCTTAAAATTGTTATAGAGCGTTCTGTTCAAATGGTTTGTGTCAAGAGTTACGTTTGAATATGTAGCATTTAATTTGTGCAATGAGTTAGCATCAAGCTGAATATCCTTCCCACTTCTATCTGTCAGTCGAACGGTTGAACACGAAGTATTAGTAAGTATTGAAATGAGTAAAAATAATATTGCTTCTTTCATAAATATCATGTCGTGTACCGTCCTGGAATGCGCAAAACAGATAATTATCAGAAACCCGCAAACTTAAAATTTCAGTTCACCCATCCGGGCCAGTGCATACATAATGCAATTCACATGAAGGCTTTGAATGATCTTATTCTGCCGGACAAGTGATTTGAGTTCATCAAGAGTAATAATTTCCACTTCAACTTCTTCTGTTTCATCCAGTTCCTGCTCCGCTACTTTTTTACCGCCGGTGGCCAGGAACATGTGCATGTAATTATCAGTAGTTGATGGATTGGCGGATATCTTCCCAAGGTACTCAAACTTTGCAAATTCATACCCGGTTTCTTCCATAAGTTCTCTCCTGCAGGCTTCTTCGGGCGTCTCTCCTTCTTCTGCCACACCACCGGGCAATTCAATATCCACCCTGCGCACACCGTGCCGGTATTGCCGCACCATGATAACTTTATTATCTTCCGTCAGGGGCAGCGCATTCACCCACTCGGGATATTCATTTACATAAAACGCCGGGACGATCTTTCCTCCGGGCGTTTCACATTTGTCTTTTCGCACCGTAAGCCAGGGCTCTTTATGCAGGTATTCCGATTCCAGTACTTTCCATTCCATATTAACTCATTTTAATCACCAAGTTCTATTACGATCACGGATGACACAGATTACACGGACTTTTGCACCGTCCGCGTGTCGCCAACAATATGTGACAAAAGATTAGCGAAGGCAGCTGCTATAGCTATGAAGAACCACGTATCAGCAAAGTAAAAAATCAACAATTCAACATATCAATAACTTCACCTCAATTACCCAATACCCAATTCGGATCTCGGATTCACGGACTTGTGCTCTGCCAACATGCGCAGAAGCTTTAGCGGAGGCACTAGCTTCAGCGAAGGAGCATTACACGGTTTGTTCCGAAGGGAACATATTTAATTTCAATCATTAATTCCGATCACGTATTTCAGATCACAGATTTCACAGATTTCACAGATTACAAGGATTTCAAGGATTATTTTAGAAGGGCACATCCTTTATTAAAAATTACTGATTCAAATCCCGGTTAACACGGTCAGGTGCAAAGCAGCTTCATCATAGTCAAGCTTCACCCATTTCCGCATCAACCACTCCATATCAACATATCAACAAATCAACTTATCAGCCTTCCTCCCCAATTCCAAATTCCTAATTCCAAATTCCCAAACCTCACCATCCCTTCCGCTCCCGCAATCCCGTAATATGCGCCGTGTGATGACGCCCGTGCCATGCATACATGCCCAGGAGATTCCAGAGGGTAAATTCTTTTTTATGCTCCGGGTGATATACCGTTTTGTTCCAGTCTTCGTCACTGAAGTGGGCCAAAAATTCATGCCATCTCTGGTGAAGCGCAAACAAAAGTGTTACGGAAATATTGATGGGAAGATTTCTTACATCGGCTGTTTGAGCCCAGTCTTTTTCCTCGTAGGGTTTAATTGTTGGATTCCGTTCCGTGTAACCCAGTTTAAAGCGGATGTAAGCGTTCATATGACTGTCCGCTACATGATGCACGAGCTGGTGAACCGTCCACCCGCCTTCGCGGTAGGGCGTTTGAATTTGCCCTTCGTCCAGGTTGTTGAGGGCTGCTTCCAATGCTTGCGGCAAAAAACGAATATCCGCCAGCCATTCCTCTTTCAGCTTTTGCGAAAATGGTTGTGTCTGGTAATCACCAATCGGGTAACGAAGATCTGCAGTGGACTGTATCATTACTTTACAATTTCAATCAGCTCCACATCGAAGTCAAGTACAGCTCCACCCGGAATACCGGCCTGCCCTACTCCATTGTCGCCGTAGGCCAGGTCTGATGGAATCCATAAACGCCATTTGCTTCCTGCAGGCATCATCGGTAAAGCAACCTGCCATCCTTTGATCAGGGCTGTAATGCGCGCTTCAAAGGGCTTTCCGCGGCGGTAAGAGGAATCAAACTCTTTCCCATCCAAAGTACGACCTGCATAGTGAGCCAGTATGGTTGCATTGAGTGCCGGCTTCGGACCCGTACCTTCTTTTTCAATTTTGTACTGGATACCGTCCGGTAGTTCTACAACACCTTCGGCCGATTTATTTTTTTGAAGAAATGCAGCACCTTCGTCCTTTACTTTTTTTAACTGCTCCTGCCTGTGCCCCGATAACTTATCCTGTAGTGACATAGTTTATAATTTTTATACTTCACGTAATGAATGTCCTGTCAGCTGGATGAACACATCTTCCAGGTTGGCCGATTTTAAATGCCTGGGCCGCTCAAATCCTTTTGCAACCAGGTCATCGATCATCTGGCCCGGTGAGGAAAGTGCAACGATCCTGCCGGAATCGATAATGGCCACGCGGTCGCACAAAAATTCCGCTTCATCCATGTAATGCGTTGTTATAATCACTGTCGTTCCCCTTTTCCGGATGCCCATAACCAGGTCCCAAAGGTTCCGCCTGGCCTGCGGGTCCAGTCCCGTGGTAGGCTCATCCAGGAAAATGATCTTCGGATCGTTGATCAGGGTAGTGGCAATGGAAAAGCGTTGCTTCTGCCCACCACTCAGTTCCTTTACTTTCGATTTTGCTTTATCACGAAGGTTTACTAAATCCAGCAATTCCATCGGTTCCACACGGCGGTTATATAAACCTGAAAAGAGGTCAATCAATTCCACCAGGTTCAGGCCTGGATAATAACCACTTGTTTGCAACTGAACCCCGATAATTTTTTTTATTTCCTGTGGGTGCTCGTCAATATTGTAGCCACCTACCACAACGGTACCACTGGTTTTATCCCGCAGGGTTTCCATAATTTCCAGTGTGGTTGATTTACCGGCACCATTCGGTCCCAGGAGGCCGAATATCTCTCCTTCAAAAACTTCGAAGGAAATTCCTTTAACCGCCTCAAACGGACCATAATTTTTTACAAGGTTTTGTACCGATATGATCGATCTCTGCTGCATCAGGCGGTTTGCATATTTTTGGTCACACAGGATTCCATTTCTGCCATCATTCCTTTACTGCCTACAAAGAAAGGAACCCGCTGGTGCAATTCTGTTGGTTTGATATCCAGGATAGACGACTTACCATCTGTTGCTTTTCCACCTGCTACTTCTGTAATAAAAGCGAAAGGATTGCACTCGTACAACAGGCGCAGTTTGCCATTGGGCTTATCAATGGTACCCGGGTACATAAAAATGCCCCCCTTAATGAGGTTGCGGTGTACATCGGCTACCATGCTGCCAATGTATCGTTGCGTGTAAGGCCCGCCGTTATCTTTTGTTTTATTCTGGCAGAGATTAATGTATTTACGCACGCCTTCTTCGTACTGAAAAAAATTACCATGATTCACCGAATAGATCTTCCCCTGGTCGGGACATTTGATATCCGGGTGGCTGAGGCAAAACTCACCGATGGATGGATCCAGGGTAAAACCGTTCACGCCGCGGCGGGTGGCATAAACCAGCATGGTGGATGATCCGTACACCACGTAGCCGGCCGCTACCTGGGCCTTTCCGGGTTGCAAAAAATCCTCGCGTGTAACCGGGGTGCCCCTGTCGGATACGCGCCGGTAAATACTGAAGATCGTTCCGATGGAAACATTCACGTCAATGTTCCCGCTTCCATCCAGCGGGTCAAACAGGCATACATATTTTGAATTGCGGCTTACTTCATCTTCAAAACCTACAAATTCATCCAGCTCCTCAGAGGCTATGCCGGCACAGGAAACGCCGCGCTGCAAAACGCCCATGAACTGGTTATTGGCAAAAATGTCGAGTTTTTTTACGTCTTCGCCCTGCACATTCACGGTCCCATAATCTCCTAAAATATCAACCAGGCCTGCTTTGTTCACTTCTACGTTGACCCGTTTGGAAGCCAGTCCGATATCGCGTAACAGGGTACTTAACTCGCCGGTGGCATGGGGAAACTGGCGAAGAGACTGGATGGTGAATTCATCAAGGGTCAGAATGTTACGGTTAACGGGGGTCATGCAAGCTTGGTTTGATTCAGGCAAAAGTAATCGTTTCTTTTTCCCGGCATATAGCTGGCTTATACGGCAAACATTTAGGCATCTTTGCGGCAAAGTCAGGCATTCATGAAAGTGTTCAAATTTGGTGGCGCATCCGTCAGTACCCCGGACCGGATTAAAAATGTTGGAAAGATCTTAGAGCGCCATAAAGGCGGGAACATCCTTGTAGTTATTTCTGCCATAGGTAAAACCACCAATGCGCTGGAAAAAGTAGTGGAGGCTTTTACGTCCGGCCATAAAACGGAGGCGCTTGGTTTATTCGATACGATCAGGCACGAACACCTCGCTATAGCCGCACAACTATATTCCGGTCCCGGACCGGGGCAGCCCGTTGCTGAGCTCTCCGATTTTTTTACCGAAGTGGAATGGCTGTTACACGACAAGCCTGTTCGTGATCCGGATTATTATTACGACCAGGTGGTTTGCATCGGCGAACTGCTTTCCACAGCCATTGTAAGTCATTATTTAAATACGATCGGTGTTGCCAATACGTGGGTGGATGTCCGGGACATTATCCGCACTGATAATAATTTCCGGGACGCCCGGATCAACTGGAACGTGACGGAAGAGAAAGTTGCTTCGGGCATCATTCCTCTTTTTAACGAGAAGTCCATGGTGCTAACCCAGGGATTTATCGGGGCTACGGATGAAAATGAAAGCACAACACTCGGCCGGGAAGGAAGTGATTATACAGCCGCTGTATTTGCCAACCTGCTGAATGCGGAAGGCCAGACCATCTGGAAGGATGTGCAGGGGGTGATGAATGCCGATCCAAAGCAATACAAAGATGCGCAATGGATCCGCGAACTGAATTACCGCGAAGTAATTGAAATGGCTTATTACGGTGCACAGGTGATCCATCCCAAAACTATAAAGCCGCTTCAGAATAAAGGCATCCCGCTTTATGTAAAATCATTTATTGAACCCGGCAGCGAAGGAACCGTTATTCACAATAAAAATATCGGCGATCTTCCACCCATTATTGTATACAAGCATAACCAGGTGCTGGTGCAGTTGAACTCGAGGGATTATTCATTTGTAAGTGAAGGGTTAACAACTGAACTGTACCGTATTTTTGAAATTATAAAAGCCAAACCAAATCTTACACAAAATGCGGCCGTAAGCCTGCTTTGCGTTGTGGATGATCACCCGGAGAAAATAGACCAGCTGGCACACGAAGCTTCCAAACAATTTGATGTGCAGGTTACCAGGAACCTCACGCTGCTGACCATCAGGCATTATAATTATGAACTGCTGGGGGCATTAACCAGCAACTGCACCATCATCCTGCAGCAACAAACTCCCGAAACGGTACAGGTGCTGATGCAAAAAACACAATAAGTCCATTCATTAAAAAAATAAAAGAGTGATCGCTATAGCGTACGTCACCGTTTATTTTTTATATAATGATTTTCTTCTTTTAGGATAATTCCATCCGGAGGATTGTATTGATTTCCTCTGCCCTTTCCATCACCATCAGGTGGCCGGCTCCATGGATACGATGCGTTGGTTTTGTATAGCGCATTGGAAGAATGCGGTCGCTTGTTCCATGAATATGGATATAGCCGAATGGCGGCGTCTCACATTTCCAGGTAAGAATGCAATGCATCGCCCAACGGGTGAATACCGGGTCAAGCTGGCGGATCATCTGGCGCAGCATGGCCTTATCACCCTTTGTTTCTTTTGTCATGAGCCGTTTAATCAGGGAGCCCTGTTTCAATAAGGAAATCGGTACTATTTTATGCAAACGAAGATGATAGGCAAACTGGTAATAAAAAGGCAGGTGAGCCGGCGCGGGAACGCTCGAAATTAGAATGAGCTTTTTAGGAGGGAGCTGCCGGGCAATTTCAACCGCCAGCATTCCGCCGAATGAAAGCCCGGCCAGGTAAAATTCTTTCGTCCTGTCAATCCGGGTTGCCAGGCGCCGTGCATAATCAGGCAGGCTTTCATCCTTTAATGGGGGAATCCAATCGAGGTGCAGCTTCTGACAATGAGGAGGAAGAACGAGATTATTGAATACCCTTCCGTCGGCACCCAGGCCGCTTATAAAGTAAACATTGACTTTGCTGTCCGATGCAGGCATTAAAGTATTTCAGCTTTCTTTTCCTTTTCAACTACAAAGCTCTGTTTCATTTTCTTGGCAACAGGTTTGTCATTCAGGATGGCCGGCTGCCAGGTAGGCATTTGTTCCAGCACGGTGATGAGCTCATCATCAAATTCTTCATTTACCCCTTTTACAACTTTGATGTTGGTGGGAACACCGTCGGCATCAACAATAAACTCGATGAGCACATTGGCTTTTGAAACACCATCAGGCAGAGAGGTGGCCAGGGCCTTGCCCATTTTATCGAGATACTTCAGAAATGATTCACCACCACCCGGAAACTCAGGCCAGGTAAGAACCACATCCGGTAACTCTGTAATGTTCCGGGTGCGGTGCGGTACCGGAACCTTCTTCGGCTTTTCGGCAACGGTAATTACTTTCTTTGAAAGGTTATCATACACATACTGCCCCGAATTGTTGGTCATGATTACGGGCAGTTGCCGGGTAACTTCAAAATGATCATATACAGCTTCCAGGGTTTCTGCAAAACGCTTCAGTTCCGCATCACCTTTTACCATGTTCTGTAAATAATCGACACTTTTCTTATTATTGTACCGGATCGGGAAAATGTGAACCGGGATAAAATCCTGGCCGGCGTTTTTCGCATACGCGGAAAGTATATAGATCTCTTCGATCTGCTGGTCGGTAACCGGTATGCATCCAACGGTAACACAGCTACCGTGAATGTAAATATCGCCACCCGGACGAAGAGAATCACTAAGGATCCGGTCGGATGGATTAGGGTAATTCAAACCCAGGGATAAATGATAATTACTTTTGGGATTGAATTCGTTGATATAATAAAATCCTTCAGGCACCTGGTAATCGCCCTCCATTCTTTTTGGTCCCAGTGTACCGGCCAGTGCACACACCCGGTAAGATTTAAAAAGTTTGAAAGATTCTTTCCGGTCGTTCTTCACCCACACTTCCAGCTGGCCGTCGTATTTAAAGGATCGTATGTACATGTATTTTGCCGGCCAGGAGAGGTTTTTGGCCGCAAACTGCTTTTTCAGCGTGTCTTCCTTGCGCTTCATGGCTTCAGCAGGACGGGTATAACCCCGCTGCACATCCACGAAGGAAAAATAGCTGTCCTGTGCCTCAACAAGGCCTGCGCATAGTAATATAAGTCCAAGGGTAAGTAGGTTTTTCATCGAAACATCGCCTTTTAATAATGCCAAGATCGCCAAACTATTGCAAACAAAAACTCAAAATAGCTCAAAGGTTTCCCCGGGACGCCTGTTCCCGCTCTATTGCCTCGAAAAGTGCCTTGAAATTTCCTTTGCCGAAGCTCTTCGCTCCTTTTCGCTGGATAATTTCAAAGAACAGCGTTGGCCTGTCCTGAACCGGTTTTGAGAAAAGCTGCAATAAATAGCCTTCATTATCCCTGTCAACAAGGATGCCCAGTTCTTTCAGAGGATCCAGGTCTTCATCGATTTTTCCTACACGGTCGAGCAGGTCATCATAATACGATGAAGGCACCTTCAGGAATTCCACTCCGCGACTCATAAGACTTTTTACCGTGGTAACAATATCATTGGTGGCCAGGGCTACGTGCTGCACCCCTTCGCCATTATAAAACTCAAGGTATTCCTCGATCTGTGATTTCTTTTTTCCTTCGGCCGGCTCATTGATGGGGAACTTCACAAAGCCGTTGCCATTGCTCATCACCTTACTCATAAGGGCGGAATATTCAGTGGAAATATCCTCATCATCAAAAGTGAGGATGTTTTTAAATCCCATTACGTCCTGGTAAAATTTCACCCAAACATTCATCTGGTTCCAGCCCACATTACCCACGCAATGGTCTACATACAGAAGACCCGTATCAGCGGGTTTAAAATAAGGGTTTTCCCAGCTGCGGAATCCGGGCATAAAAGGACCGGAATAATTCTTTCGCTCAATAAACAGGTGTACGGTATCGCCGTACGTATGGATACCGCTCATGACCACTTCACCATTTTCATCTTTCAGCCGCTGTGGTGGCAGGTAACTTTTACCGCCGCGCCCGGTTGTCTGGCTCCAGGCAGCGGTAGCATCCTCTACTCGAAGGGCCAGGAACTTTACTCCATCACCGTGTTTGTAAATATGATCGGCCATCTCGTTGCCCGGCCGGATGGGCGTTGTCAAAACAAAAGTGAGTTTGTGCTGGCGAACTACGTAACTGGCGCGGTCTTTTACACCGGTTTCCGGACCCGCATAGGCCAATGCCTGGAAACCGAAGGCACTCATATAATAATGAGCAGCCTGTTTTGCGTTGCCTACATACAATTCAACATAATCTGTACCCTGCAAAGGCAGGAAATCTGTAACAGTTGCACCCGAACTTTTTTCTGATGTAGCAATTGCCATAACCGAATGTTAAATGATGACAAACAAAAGTAAATACAGATTCGGTGTTTTCACTTTTATTATAATTCTTTTATATTGCAGCAAACGAACTGTATGAGAAAATATCCTTTGTTAACCTGCCTGGCTTTCCTGCTTACCCTTACAGGGTTTGCCCAATCTACACCGCAGGCTGCACCAAAATCCACGCTAAATAAAACGGTAGATACAATCTGTAATTGCCTTAATAAACAAACATTTACCAGCACCGATAAAAAACAACTTGAACAGGCAATAACCACCTGCTTTACATCCGCCGGGATGGAAGGCCTGATCGTGTTGGCAGAGGAGCGCGGGTTAGACATTACGGACGAAAAAGCCATGGAGGGACTGGGTATTGAAATCGGCAAAGAACTGATCAAGCAAAAATGTGATGCGTTTATCAAACTCTCCATGATGGGTATCGAAGAAGAGATCGAAAGAGAGGAAGAGCATACAAAATCATTACAATCCACTTCAGGAACCCTGCTTCGCGTGGATGCAAAAGATTTCCGTTACGTGGTTTTAAAGGATAAAAACAACCGCGAACAATCTTTTCTCTGGTACGGATATTTTAATGGTTCGGATGATTTTACAGGGGAAAAGATTAAAAAACTCGTAGGCAAAAATGTTACGATAACCTGGGTGGAAAAAGAAGTGTATAAACCCGCTGTTAATCAATACATCAAGATCAAAGAGATAGCCGGCATTAAATAATATTTATTTAAATCAAAAGCATGGACCCCGAAAAGATTGTATACGAAGGCTCTCCTTCCCAGTTTCTGAACTTCTGGATCTTTGTTTCGTGCATCCTGGTAGTCCCTATTCCGTTTGCATTCTGGAGATGGCTGAAAGTTAAGTATACCATCCTGAAGCTTACCGACCAGCGGATCATTATGAGTGAAGGAGTATTCAATAAAACAACATCTGAAATTGAATTATACCGCGTGCGGGATGTGGCCGTGGAAGAGCCTTTCTTTATGCGGATTTTCGGGCTGGGCCATGTACAGATTTATGCAACGGATGAAGCTACTTCAAGGGTAGTACTCGCAGCATATAAAAACCCGCACTGGCTTAAAGACCAGGTACGCCACTTTGCCGAGATCAACCGCCAGAAACGCCGCTGGGGTAATGACAATGTGATTATCCATGATCATATGATCTGAAAGAGAACAGTCAGGGATGGAAGAGTGAATGGATTGGGGATTGGCAGAGAAGTTGATACGTTGATACCTATTATACTTTCTTTAAATGGCCAGCCTTTAAGCTTGCAGCCTTTTCTTACAGCGCAACACATTGATTCTTCGCTGCGCTCTGTATAACGGCTGGAACTGTTGTGAAAGGCAGGAAACCCAAATTCACAGAAGAATTGATTTCTTATTCATTGCATTTTTTATATACTCAATGAATCATTTGTGAAGGGGCTGTAGGCCCTCTTTGCGCTCTCTACGCAACTTGCACCCAAAGACTGACGCAATAGTAATTTTCTGCTGCCCGATTGCAGCAGGAAATTAATTCCTAAAGCCAAGTATTCCTTTGCGCCTTTGCGGTTCAAGCCTTCTGTGTCTTCCTGCACATCAATGTATCAATGTCTATAATAAAAACCTCAGTATCCAAAAGGAAACGTCTCCGGCATTTTGGTTTGATGCGGTTCCAGGTGAAGTGCATGCAAGGCTTTGGTCTGGTCGATAAAAATAAAGGCGTCATACCGCTGCGGTAATACACTGGGAACATAATTACCAAAACGCTCCTGCTCGGGATTATAAACCACCCCGATGGCCCTGTGAAGAATTGCGGTTTCATACATTTCCCTTACCTCAGGATTGCTGAACAACAGGTACCGGTTGGAGGGACTTTCGTGATGAAGGGCATACTCGATACTTCCTTCCCGCGCTTCAGGTACTTTCAAAACCTTCATGGATGCACCCCACTCTTTGCCGGCGATGACCGTTCCGGTGTAAGTTCCGAATCCGGCCAGGTACACCTGGTCGTTTCCGTATTTCTCCCGGGCCAATTGCCCGAGGTTCACCATGCCGGCACGCGCCATATTGGTTGCCCGTGCATCACCGATATGCGTATTGTGTTCCCATACAATGGCTTTGGATCCGGGCCCGTGAAAATGAAGCAGGCGGTCAAGGGTTTCCATCATATGCGTATCCCGGACATTCCAGCTTTCATGATCAAAACCCATCATGCTGCGGTAATATTTCTCGGCATTTACGGCTATAAATGCATTCTGCTCCGTATTAAAGCCGGCTTCCCGGTCACCATCCCGGTGCTGCTTTTTCATGCGTACTTCCTTTAAAAGCGCCATTACTTTATCGCGGCATGAATGCTCATAAAGAGAAAACCGCGCATACAGTTGCTCGTTATCCTCGAATGGTTCAAAACACTTTATAGCCTTTTGTACCGATTGTGCTGTTTGGGGATCCTCTTTCTGCAGGTAAATCATCATTTCGCGCATCGAATCCCACAGGCTGTACACATCCAGTCCGTAAAAACCTGTTTTGGTCCGGTTAGCTGTGGTTTTGTTATGCTCTGCCAGCCAGTCAGCCAACGCAGCTACTTCCCAATTGGCCCACATCCAAGTTGGCCAGCGGTCAAAATTGTGTAATACTTCCCTGATATCTGTCCCGCCTTCTTCATATCCTTTAATGTACCGGTTGATTTTATAGCAATCAGGCCAGTCGCCTTCCACAGCAATGAAAGAAAATCCTTTTTCCCGGATCAGCCTCTTTGAAAGGGCAGCGCGCCAGGTATAGAACTCGTGGGTTCCGTGGGTAGCCTCGCCCAGCATCACTACCCTGCGGTCGCCGATATCTTCGATCAGGGCATCCAGGTCCTGTACATTGTTGAGTTCATGCATGAGGGAGTTTTTTTATGGCTAATGTGCAAGGTTTAAGCCAAAGGGAGCTGAAAACTGCGAGCTACAAGCTTCAAGCTGCAAGCTACAAGCTGCGAGCTTCAAGCTCTTTAATGCAGTCTTTCTTTACGGGTGCTCATTCTGTTTCCTATATCGGTTAGCGTGGTGCTAATGAGCTTTTCCATCTGCTTTCTATCTTTTTGTTTTCATGATGGTCTTGTCACTTTCTTTGCCTTGAAGCAAAGAAAGTAACCAAAGAAAATTCAATGCCGCCATGATCGCTCCGCGCATGCGGCAGGGCCCGCGCGCAGGGCACCAGTCATTCTAGGCATCAAGGTTTTCCTATAACCGGTTGGCAGCGCCTTTATGTTTAAGCCTCTGCCTGCGCTGTATTTCCCCTGGGCTAATGCTACAGTCTTTTCTTACAGTTCAGGGTCGGGGAAATAAGGCGCCCAGCAGTCACTCCCAAAGTGCTGGTGGCTCTGTGTAAAAATCTTCATCGATTGATGGGGCAAGGCCTGCAGGCGGCTTGCCCTGGGAAGAGGCTGGATAGGGATTCCTTATTGTTTTAGAGCCATTAAGTCCGTACTAAGTCCGTCAAATGACGGACTTAGTACGGACTTGATACGGACTTGGTACGTACTTGTTCCCTGTTTGCCCCATGGAAGGGGGCTAGGGACCTGGATGGAAAAGGGATGAATTGGGAAAGGAAAAGAAGTCCTTTCGCTCCTGCACTGCTTTTTTTCGTTACACCCTACGATAACCGAACCAAAGGAAAGGACTGCTGCGCCTATTGCCTGAACCTTCAAAAACAAGACTGAACTACAGGAAAACACAGAAACAAAAAGACTGACCGAAGTAAAAACTTAGCGTCTTTGCGGTTGCCTTTCTTTTAAACCGCAAAGGCGCAGAGTATGAAAAGAGTGAAAAGACAGCACTACAGGAAATGATCAAAAAACTATAGAACAGATCGATTTAACGGGCTCGCAGCTTGTAGCTCGCAGCTTGAAGCTTCAGGCTCCAAGCTACATCTCAAACACAAATGGTTTATTAACCACTTCATATCCTTCGTTAACCACAGAGGCGTTCATAAAAATTGTCCCGTTCTTTATTACTCTTCCATAGCCTTCATGAATATGACCGAAAAGGTGTGCTTTGGGTTTTACCTCGTTAATCCTGTTCAACAGGTCACGGCAGCCTGCATGCTGCCCGGTCAAAACATTATCCAGGATGCCAAAGGGCGGACCATGGGTAATTAATATATCCGTGTCATCCGGGATAGCACTCCATTGCTTGTGCATGGCAACACCTCGTTGTTTGTTGAAAGCCCAGTTATAAAAAAAAGGTGTGTAGGGTGAGCCCCAGATCCTGATTCCGCCGAGCTCTGTTCCCGAATCTTTCAGGTAAGTAATGTTATCAGGAATCATCTTTTCGATCTTTGAAGGTCTTGCCTTTTCAAAGAAAAAATCATGATTACCAGCGATAAAAATTTTGTGTGTGTGCGGCTGGCGGGAAAACCAGGAAATAAAATCTTCTATTTCGGATACCTCACCACGGTAGGAAACATCCCCGCAATGAATTAAAACATCACCCGGGGGAACACGCAGAGCTCTGTGCCGGGAATGTGTATCTGAAATAACAATAAATTTCATGCTGGTAAACCTATATAAAAAACAAAGCCATCCCGCTTTGCGGAACAGCTTTGAATTCAATTATGTACTCTGTTTATGCTTCTTCCTTGTTCAGGCTGGTGTTGCGGTTGGCATCCTGTTCCTGTTCTTTTTTTTGCGGTTTGGAAGGTTTTCCTCCTGTTTGATCTCCATGATTGGTTTTGCGCTGATCGCCAGACTGTCCAAATCCCTGGTTACTTTGATTGCTGGCACCTCTTCCGGAGCTGCCGCTCTTATTATTATCACCTCTTCCAGACATTGCTTTAAATTTTATTGTGAATAATACTTCTCTAATTTTACTGCACTTATTATGCCATTTGAAACCTTACGCGCATCAAAAAGATGCCTCTTATCCCTCCTGTTTTTATTGTTTGTAATTGATAAAACTCTTTCACAGGAAGAGGATACGCTCCTGTCGGCGCCACTGGAAACAGTGCATGTGAGGGCTTTTGAAGGCGGTCGCAGGTTGGCCGACCTTCCGGCATCTGTGCATGTAGTTGGACGAACAGCGCTGGAAGCTTTCGGATCCGCATCGGTAGTGCAGGCAGTTAATACCACACCAGGCGTACGCATGGAAGAACGGTCGCCGGGAAGTTACCGGTTCAACATCCGGGGCAGTTCTCTGCGCTCTACATTTGGTGTGCGCAATGTGAAAGTGTATTATAATGACCTTCCTCTTACCGATCCGGGTGGGCATACCTACCTGAACCAGCTTGGATACTATAATTTCAATTCACTGGAAATTATAAAAGGTCCGGGCAGCAGTTTATATGGTGCCGGTACCGGCGGCGTATTGCTGATTGAAGGAAGGGATGCATCAGAGGCCGCCGGGGTTTTTACGGAGTATGCAAGGGGGAGTTATGGACTTCAGAATATCTATGGATCCGTTTCTACCGGTAAAGAACAATCGATAAGTAAATTTGGTTTCCAGCACCAGCAAAGTGATGGTTACCGCGCTCATTCTGAATTAAAAAGGGATGTACTTTCCTGGACAGGTAATTTCCGCCTCAATGGTGACAGGCAGATAAAAACCACCTTCCTGTACAGCGACCTGTTTTATGAAACACCGGGTGCCTTGAACCGTACCGAATTTGAGGCTGATCCAAAACTGGCCCGACCCGGTGGATTTGGGGTACCTTCATCTGAAGCTGCCGGTGCCGCCATTTACCAGAAGATGTTTTTAGCAGGTGCTTCACTCACACAACCCATCTTACCTCAATTTGAAAATAAAACAACGGTTTACGGGGCTTTCACGGAACTGAAAAATCCTAACCTCCGCGGGTTTGATAAAAGTTCTGAACCACACGCAGGCGGTAGAACGGCATTCACCTGGAAACCTTCCCTTAATAACAGTGTGGTATCCTTAACCGGAGGTGCCGAATGGCAGCAGGGATTTACAACTGTTGGATCTTATAAAAACAGGGGTGGCCAGCCCGATTCATTACGTTATAATGATGAAATCCGAAACCGGCAGTCGTTTGTCTTTTTCCAGGCCCTTGCAGACATTGGAAATCACTGGACCTTTATGGGAGGTGCCAGCTGGAACTGGCTCCGGGTGCGGTTTCAACGGTTTAACCCGGCCACTCCGGGTATGCAGGTCCGAACGTTCAATAATGAAATCGCACCCCGGCTTTCACTGGCTTATAAATTATCTCACCTCACTTTATATACCGGTGTTGCCAGGGGTTTTTCACCGCCTACCACGGCCGAATTATTACCGACCGGCGGTTCTATTAATATTGGGCTGAACCCCGAAAGCGGTATAAACTATGATGCCGGCGCAAGATTGTCTCTTCCATCGGGCCTGTATGCCGATATGAATATCTTTTTATTCCGGTTGCAGAATACCATTGTGCAGCGCAGGGATGTTGCAGCCGGTGATTTTTTTGTAAATGCCGGGAAGACAAATCAAAAAGGTGTGGAGACTTATATCAGTCATCCGTTGTTAAGTAATGCGCAGCGCGTTCAAAAATCCCTTGGATGGATCAGCCATACCTGGCACCATTTCCGGTATAAAGAATTCCGCCAGCAAACATCTGATTTTTCCGGTAACGCCCTCCCGGGTGTGGCACCGCACACCGTATCAGCGGGATTTGATGTACATATGAATTCCGGGCTCCTCGCAACCGCCACCCTTTTTTACAGCGACCGTATACCGCTGACAGATGCCAATACGGATTATGCCGAAAGCTATAGTTTAATTGGGTTGAAAGTGGGGTATCAGAAATGGATCCGGAACCAGTGGCGTATAAAAACTTTTATAGGCGTAGACAACCTGCTCGATGAACGCTACAGCCTGGGAAATGACATTAATGGATTTGGTGGCCGTTATTACAATCCCGCCGCCGGCAGAAATTATTATGGCGCCCTGGTGGTGCAATGGTCAAAAAACAGCCCGCAAAATGTAACGGCATTTTAAGTTCATCTGCAATGAAAAAAAGATAAAATGCAGCATGGCGTGTAAAAAAAACCCGGCTCTGCAAAATCACACCCAACCCCTATCTTTGCCTCCGTTAAAATTTTTAACAAAAATTAGTTATGGATTCTTACGCCTATCTGGTCCCCGCCATGGGTTTAATTGGCTTACTGTACACACTTTGGAAATTTGCATGGGTTAGTAAACAGGATGCTGGTACCGACCGCATGAAGGAAATCGCCAACTACATTGCTGAAGGCGCCATGGCCTTTCTGAAAGCCGAATGGAGAATCCTTACCTATTTCGGAATTATCGTAGCGATCCTGCTGGGTTTTATGGGAAGCCAGAGCGAGGAATCACATTGGTTTATTGCCGTTGCCTTTTTAATTGGTGCATTCTTCAGTGCCTTAGCCGGGTATATCGGTATGCGGGCGGCCACTAAGGCAAATGTGCGTACGGCTCATGCAGCTCGGACCTCCCTTGCTAAAGCCCTCAACGTTTCCTTTACCGGAGGCGCTGTAATGGGTATGGGTGTTGCGGGTCTGGCTGTACTTGGATTGGGTGGTCTATTCATTGTACTTCTGAAATGGTTTGCTCCGGACGCCCTTTCTACCGGGAAGGATGTGGCGAGGGCCATTGAAGTGCTCACCGGGTTTTCACTGGGTGCTGAAAGCATTGCACTTTTTGCCCGTGTAGGCGGCGGTATCTATACCAAAGCGGCCGATGTGGGCGCCGACCTTGTAGGTAAAGTAGAAGCCGGAATCCCGGAAGATGATCCCCGTAACCCGGCCACCATTGCCGATAATGTTGGTGATAATGTTGGTGACGTTGCCGGTATGGGTGCCGACCTTTTTGGATCGTATGTGGCTACCGTTCTGGCTACCATTGTGCTGGGTCATGAGGTGGTTTCATCAAACGGTTCGGCCCTTGAAGATGGCTTTAATGGATTTTCTCCCATATTATTACCGATGCTCATCGCGGGTGTGGGTATCCTGTTCTCTATTGTAGGTACCTGGTTTGTCCGGATTTCAGACAGTTCCGGCATCAGCACTTCCGTTGTTCAGCGCGCGCTGAATATGGGTAACTGGGGATCAATTATCCTCACTGCCATTGCTTCTTATTTCCTGGTAAACTGGATCCTTCCAGAAGGAAACCTGTACCTGAGCCGCGACATCCGTCCATCGGGTGAGCAGCTGGAAAGCATTCATCATTTTACAAAATATGGTGTAATGGGTTCCATTGCGGTAGGCCTGGTGGTCGGAACCCTGATGAGCATCATTACAGAATATTATACGGCTATGGGTAAGCGCCCGGTCATGAGCATTGTGCGCCAATCCGGCACCGGCCATGCCACCAATGTAATCGGTGGACTGGCTGTAGGTATGGAATCTACCTTCCTGCCGATCCTCGTATTGGCAGCCGGTATCTACGGCTCGTACGAATTTGCCGGACTTTATGGCGTAGCCATTGCAGCGGCCGGTATGATGGCCACCACGGCGATGCAGCTGGCTATTGATGCCTTTGGGCCGATTGCCGATAACGCCGGTGGTATTGCTGAAATGAGTGAACTGCCCAAAGAAGTCCGTGAAAAAACGGATACACTGGATGCCGTTGGTAATACAACGGCCGCTACCGGTAAAGGTTTTGCGATTGCCTCTGCGGCTCTTACAGCCCTTGCCCTTTTTGCGGCGTTTGTTGGTGTTGCCGGTATCCGTGGGATCGATATTTATAAGGCTGATGTTCTGGCCTGCCTGTTCGTAGGTGCCATGATTCCATTTATTTTTTCTTCACTGGCCATCCGTGCCGTTGGCGAAGCCGCTATGGCTATGGTGGAGGAAGTACGCCGCCAGTTCCGCACGATCCCGGGCATTATGGAAGGAACAGGAAAGCCTGAATACGATAAATGCGTGGCCATTTCAACGGAAGCATCTATAAAAAAAATGATGCTGCCGGGTGCCATTACTATTGTTTCTCCCCTGATCATTGGTTTCCTGATGGGACCAGAAGCATTGGGTGGATTCCTAGCCGGTGCCACGGTGAGCGGTGTATTGATGGGAATGTTCCAGAACAATGCCGGGGGTGCCTGGGATAATGCCAAGAAAAGCTTTGAAAAAGGCGTGGATATAAATGGTCAGAAATTTTATAAAGGCTCCGATCCCCATAAAGCTTCGGTTACGGGTGACACCGTTGGTGATCCTTTTAAAGACACTTCCGGACCATCGATGAACATCCTGATCAAGCTGATGTCCATTGTTTCCCTGGTTATTGCCCCTACCCTGGCCGATATGTTCAATACGGCTGAAAATAATTCTGAAGCTGATGCAGCGAATGAAACTTCAGTTCAGTCTATTAAGTCGGCCAACGGCACTATCAAAGCCAATACGGTCCCAATACATTAGTCTTTTTTGCTTTACTGTGAGAATACAAATTGTCCCGCCACCAAAGCGGGACTTTTTTTTATCGCGGATTGAAGGATTTGAAAGATTTCGCTGTGGAAAGATATAAGATCACAGGTTCCACTGATTTCACGGAAAGATTATTCGGCTACAAACTTTATACTCCTACATCAAATCGGATCACGGATTATAGGACCTGTGCCCCGCAGAGTTAGTTGAAGAGCATGGCACGGTTAATAGTTTTTTAGATCACAGCCTGCCCCGCCTATGCGGGGGATGGCAGGCATGGCACGGATTGTTTCCTCTACCTCATACTTCATACTTCTTACTTCATTATTGATCACGGATTACACGGATTTGATGATTGAATTGGGATCACGGATTACACGGATTTCGCGGATTTCATGATTAGAAGATTTTTTAGGACGAAGCCTGTTTATGGAGCAAAGCCTGCCTGCTTAATCTGGGGAATTTCAGGATGGGTTTTTTGGAAGCTGCTATATTAAATCTTAAATATTATATGCGTTTTTACAGATGAGGTACATAGCGGCCGCCTCATTGGTTCTACCATGTTCATGGTTCTATTCCGCTGATTTTCGCCTGCCACTTCAGTCCAAAGAAAAAATATGACCATAAAGCGGAAGGCCTAAACGGGTGCTTCCTACATCTTACTTCCTACTTCCTACCTCATACTTCCTACCTCAAAAAAAGGCCATTCCTTCCGGAACAGCCCTTTCACCTGACCGCAAGACCAATACCGGTCAATACGTATACGAACCAAGTTCCCGGATATTACCCAGGTTGGTAAGATCATATAATTTGATACCGGTGGTTACATAGCAGATCATCACATTATCATAAGGAATAACATCTTTGTAATCACCATTAGTTAATGTGTACATTACTTTTGGTGACGACGGATTTTTGACATTTACAGCTGTTAAACCTTTGTTTCCCCGGCATACAAACACCACGGAATCAACCTGCCCAAGCCCGTAAGGGTTGGACAATTCCAGCAGGCTTTTCTGAACGGGTTTTGAAACATCTTTAATGTTATAGGTATAAAGTCCGTCGGTAGCAGGACCGCATCTTGTTCCACCCCTGAGGGTTACATAAGCCATAGTATCGTTGGCCACCACAGGATCACAACTGCGAAAATGAAGTGCCTGGCCGAGTAATTTCGGTTGATCGGGATTAGCTAGGGAAAAAATATACATGCCTTCGGCGGAGCCAATAAACAACTTATCCTTGAATGGAAATATCGTTTCAATATCTCTTCCGAAATAAGCACTGTTTTTATGTACGGGGTTAACAGCATTCGATATATCATAGGTTTCCAGCGAATACGCATCGGCCAGGTACAGGTGATTGCCTGAAATGGTAAACCTTGCCAGTGAACCACCTTTCCCCGTGGAGGGTGCTGCAGCCGATTCACTGTTCTTAGCGCAATTGGTAAAAAATATGAGCGAGCCTGAAACAATCAGGAGAAATAAATGAATGGAGCGCATAAGCTTTGTTTAATTGTAATAACAGGAATAATACTCTACCGAATCTTTCACCCATCCCACCTGGATACCTTTGGAAGGGTCAATACATTCAAAATACTTGTTGTGCTCCGGAGGAGGAATGGTATAATTATGACCAAAGTTTCCGCCCTGCCGGAATGCCCGTGGTATCCTTTTTACCTCTTTTATATTTTGCCAGTTGGAAATGTCGACGACCACCAAGTCATCGAAAGAATTTGCATAAAGGTGATTTCCTTTAATGGACATTTCGGTATTACCGATTATCCGAAGGAAACTAAGGTTTCGCACGTTAGCCGGATCACTCCGGTCAAGAATATGAATTCCCTGGCCCTGTTCGTTCTGCAGAACCAGGTTTCCCAAAGCATAGATTTTACCGGCAACCTTAACGGCCCTTGGCGTATCGGTATAAATGCGTACCAGGTTCGGATCCTGGCTGTACACCGGTTTGTATCCAAGTACTTTGCCCGGGTGTTGTCCCGGACGGCCGTAGAAATCCCAACAGGAAGTGAGGGAAACGGCAATAACGAGGGTTATAAGCAGAGGTTTCATCCAGGTTTGACAAGCCTGCCCGCAAAGCGCTGCACACAGGGATATATTTATTTATATTAACCACAGGAAATGAATGTACAATCGGCATCCGGGAATTGGAGGTCCTTGGTTAATTAATGTTAAACGAAATTAAATTTTGCTACTGCGTTTTTTTAATACGAAATTGGTCGTATATTCGAATTGAAATCATTACTTATGGCTGCCCCTAAATACATCAAACCAACGGAAAGCGAGTTGGAAATTCTCCAGATTCTCTGGCAAAAAGACCTGGCTACCGTACGGGATATACACGAAGAACTGGCCCATACCAAAGATGTAGGTTACACAACAACACTGAAACTGATGCAGATTATGCATGAGAAAGGGCTTGTAAAGCGGGACGAATCCATGCGAACGCACGTTTATCAGGCTGCGGTAAACAAAGAAAAGACCCAAAAACACCTTTTAAATAAAATGATCGACTCCCTGTTCGGAGGATCATCTTCACAATTAGTTTTACAGGCCCTGGGTAGCGGGGAACAAAAAGTTTCCGCTGAGGAGTTGGAAAAGATTCAAAGCCTTATTGACAACCTGAAAAAACAATAACATGGCCAACTGGAGCCAGTCCCATTTCCTGCAGGCGCTAGGTTGGGCAACCCTCAACTCATTCTGGCAGATGGCTTTGCTGTGGTGTATTTATCTCCTTGCCAGCAATGTGTTTCACATTACATCCGCCCGCAGATACCGGGTGTCTGTTGCAGCAGTTTTTATCGGGTTTACCTGGTTCCTACTTTCCTTCCTGTATTATTATTCATCCGGCATCGTTTCGGCCGTGGCTTTTTTCCGTAACAACATCAGTCATAAAGATAATTTGCTCCGGGTACTTCTGACCTCTGCTTCCCTCGCCTATATTTCACTCCTGACTATTCCGGTGTACAGGTTTTTCCGGAACTGGCAGTTTGTGGTCCGTATCAAAAAGAGCGGCATCAGTAAGGCTGCTGTACACTACCGCCTGTTTGTTCAGAAGATTGCTGCACAAATCGGTATTACGAAAAATGTTTCCCTGTATGTTTCTGATATAGTTCGTTCGCCGCTTACCGTTGGCTACATAAAGCCGGTGATCCTTCTCCCGTTAGCCGCTCTGAACCATCTTACTGTGCAGCAGGTTGAAGCCGTATTACTGCATGAACTGGCGCACATTCGCAGGTACGATTACCTGGTGAATCTTATGGTAAGCATCATGCAAACGGTACTGTACTTTAACCCTTTTGTTCGTTTGTTCCTGAAAAATATAGAGCAGGAAAGAGAAAACTGCTGCGATGAGCTAGTACTGAATTACGGATATGACCGTATCGGTTATGCCACTGCTCTTCTTACCCTTGAAAAAGCATCCACCCAACTCCAGGTTTTAACCATGGCCGCCACCGGTAAAAACTATTTGATGACACGCATCGAAAAAATCATTGGTATGGAAAAGAAAAAAGGATTCAGGCGCAATCATTTCGCAGGATTTATTGCCGCCCTGTTCTGCATTGTTGCATTCAATTCCGTTCTCATTATCCGCGATGAGAAAAAAAGTACTGCACGTGCAATAGCCTATGACAACATTGCCAATCCCTTTGCTTTTTTCAACAGCCCGTACAGCCAGCAGCCTGCCCATTCCATAACACCTGTTCCGGCTTCCATGCAAAAGGAAAAAAATAATGTTGCACACCTGGCACCTTCCATAAACAACCCGGAATCTTCACCGCTGTTATATGATGCACCCAGCCTGTTTTCAGATGAAGATCCGGTATCCTTACCGTTTATGTACGTAGCGCTGAATGAAGCAGAAGCTGCATTAACTGCCGAACAAACGCGCCAGGTGGAAAAAACAGTAACGGCAACCCGCAATATACTGAACGGTCAGTGGCCAAAAGTGGAAGAGGCTATGGCGGAGGTACTGACCATTGATGAAAAAGAAATTGTTCACCAGCAATACCGCAAAGAAGTGGAAAAGGTGAACTGGAAAAACGTGGAGGCAAATATGAAAGCCTCGTACAATGAAATTGACTGGAACGGCATAAATAATGGATTGAATACAGCGTTGGCACAAGTACAGCTCGATAGCATTCAAAGAAATTACAACCTGGTATTAACACAGCTGAACAGGATCCACGTTGAAATTTCAAAGCTGGAAAAATCACACATCAACACCTCTCCCATGCCGGACGCTTCCATTCAGGATATCCGTCGGGCCAAAGAAGAAATTGCCCGCCAGCTGGATAGTATAAATGTTATTCGTTCGAAGGCAGCGAGGAAGGTGATTAAGCTTTGATGAGAGGTGGAAGCTGGAAGCAATGAGCTGCGAGCTGCGAGCTCTTTAATGCAGTCTTTCTTTGTTGATGCTCATTTAGTCTTTTATTTCGGTCATCGCAGTGCTAATGAGCAGGTGGTTCTTCTTTTTTTCTTTTGTTTTTTATGAGAGGCTTGTCACTTTCTTTGCCTTGAAGCAAAGAAAGTGACCAAAGAAAGTTCAAGGCAATCCCGAACGATCCGCGCGGATTGCCGGGCCAGCGCGCAGGGCACCAGTCCTTACAGGCATCAAGGTTATCCTGTAACCTGTTGGCAGCGCCTTTCTGCTCAGGTGCCCGACTGCGCTGTATTTCCCCTGGGCTAATGCTACAGTCATTTCTTACAGTTCAGGGTCGGGGAAATAAGGCGCCTATCAGGCAGCCTGAAGGTGTTAGAGGCCAAGCATTGAACTTTTATCTATTAGTGAGCGGCAAATCATAGTCTTTCACTTATCCTATTGCCCTTTATCATTAGGTTATACGATCTATGAACTATGGGAAAAGACTGCTGCGCATATTGCCCCTTGGCTGTGCTTTGAGAATGGACCGAGCAATAAACCGGGGCAATACAGCGCCTTTAGCACGAGGACTTAATTAATACCCTGTCGTGAGCTAAATAACTTCTGGGAAAGACTGAGCACCGAAGGAAATGATAGAGACAAGCTTCGGGTGACCGTTGTGCGCAGGCCCGTCCCGCCGGCGGAGCATTCGGGTGGGACTTGATCTTTTTGCTCTACTTTTTGCATCAAGGCAAAAAGTAGAAAAGTGACACTTCAAGAAAAGGTAGAAGCAACAAAGACTGACTTGATTAAAATGCTAGCAGCTGATAGATATTGCGGATGCTTGTAATGTTAGGGTAAAAAATTTTACCGCTAAGGCACGAAGTTCCGCAAAGCGATCAGCGATCAGCCATCAACCCTACCATACATTTCTCGGGCACGTATCCCCATACCTGTTGCCAATCAGGAAACCCAGGATTAATTCATGGGTGCCGCGGCTGGCGGTGCTGATGGGGGTGCGCGTAAAATCATAGGCATACCCTACATTAAATGTATTGCCTGCGTTTAATCCAACCATTGCAGCCAGGCCATCGCCGTATCGGTAACTTCCACCCAGCCAAAGCAGGTCATGATACTGAACTTTTACATTCAGGTCGAATTGAGGTGTGGTTGGCGACCCCGGAACATATTTGAACATCACCGAAGGAAGTGCATTGATATCATCATTGATCAGGAACCGGTAACCAGCCGTTGCAAATATGTGCGGCACCAGTTTGATGCCCAGGGTATCATCAAGGAATGAAACTTTTTGCGGAATAATCTGCTGTGCGGAAAGACCGATAAAATAATCACCGCTATACACCCAGATGCCGGCGTTCAGGTCCGGCCGTATTTTATACAGCACATTTCCGTTATTGCCGATTGCCGGGTCATTTGGATCTGTTGGCGTTGCCTTTGAGCGGTCGTAACTGATCTTTTGAATACCACCTGAAAATCCGGCTGAAATATTGGTATTTGCATTCAACCCCAGGTGATAGGCATAAGAAACTGAGGCAGAGAAACGGCTGTAGGCACCGGTGGTAAAATTCAGCAGGCTTACACCAATTCCATGATGGGGTTCCGAAGCCGAATAATTTTCCCAGTATGACTGACCACGCGGATTTTCACCCGGAACACTAAAGGATGTAGCACTGGTCTTGAAGTCTTGTTTACCAATGGGTGCATGAACAGTTACGTAAGCAACTCTTGGTGCTCCGCTAAGCCCAATCCACTGGTCTCTTCCACTGATTTTTACATCGGTATAATTTTCTATTCCGCTGAGCGCCGGGTTCAGGATATAATTATTTAAAACGTATTGGCTATAATGAGGACGCTGCTGGCTGCTGGCCACCAATGCACCGGTAAGGCAGGCGATAAGAAAGAAAATCTTTTTCATGATCAACGCACGATGTCAACATAACCAGCCACCTGCTTGCGGCCGTTCTGCGGGTTAATAATATAATAATAGGTTCCGGCAGGTACCGGGTTTCCTTTAAATGTTCCATCCCATGGCTTGCTGTAACCTTTCGATTCAAAAAGCAACTGCCCGTACATGTTGAACACCTGAACCGTGGCACCCGGGTAGCTTTCCAGGTATTTGATCTCCCAACGGTCATTGATCCGGTCACCATTTGGAGTAAATACATTTGGAATAACCGGTGCTTTCAGCACTTTCACCAGCACCTCGTCCCAGGCGCTACAGCCATCTGCGGAATGAACCGTTAAACGGTAAGTGATATCATTTGTGGGGGAAGCCTCCGGACGGGCAATTTCAGGATCATTCAGGAATGCGGCCGGCGACCATAAATAACTTATGGCATTACCCGATCCGCTACCCTGCAACACAACCGATCCGCCTTCCAGCATAAAACGGTCAGCACCGGCATCTGCATGGGGAACTTCAAAAACTTCCACCGTTTGCTCGGCAAAATTGATACAGCCATTGGAACTTGTAAATGTATAGCGAAGGGTATGAATACCTTTGCCGGCGGTACCCGGGTTAAATAATCCGCCTGCTGTTACCCCTTTACCTGAAAAAATACCGCTACCCGGTAATCCGTTTGTTATCGAAGCCCCTGTTATCTGGAAAGCTGCAACATCTGCGCAAACCGGTGGAATACTGTTAAAGGCAACCTGCGGTTTTGCAAATACGGTAATCGTTTGTGAAGTGCTGTGCAGGCAATTCATACCCGAATAAGCAACAAGTCTTATGGTGTAGGTTTTGGAAGCCGGCGTAAAAAATTCCGTGTAATGCTTCGTATAACTTTTGCCCGGCAACGGAAGATCGTCAGTTGTTTTATTAGTGGGGTCGGCCAGGTCATCCCAGAAAATCTCCACCTTTGAAACGGAGCCGAAATCCACACTGGATGTATTAGTAATGACCACATTGCCATCGCTGCAATAATTGGCTCCGTTCACCACTACAAAATCAGCCTTTGGTACAATGCCGTTGATGGTAAATTGCTGCGTTTTGGATACCGCGCAGCCATTATTGGATGTTACCGTCAGCTGTACATCATAGGTACGGGATTGAGTATACCGGTGACGTGGATTTTTAGCTATGGATGTATTTGGATTTGCCGGAGTGGCATTGGGATCACCAAAGTTCCATGTATACGTGAATGCAGCCTGCGATCCGTCTGCAATGGTGGTATTATCTGTGAATTCCGAGAAAGGATCATTCAAACAATTTTCAGGCATGATGAAATCAACCTGGGGCAGCGGAGAAATAATAACCTGCCGGCTTAATAGAGTGGAAACGCAACCGCGGTCGGTTTCCGTTTTCAATGTTACCGTATAGGTTCCGGCTGTTGCATAGGTATGGTTGAAGGGAGCATTTGTTGTTTTTACGGAAGTATTGCCATCCCCTAAATCCCAGCTCCATTTGATGATGGTTCCCGAATTTGCTGCCGAGGCATCCGAAAAGGTAACAGCCCTCGTTTCGCACCTTGGGAGGGAAACAGTGAAATCTGATTTGGGCAATGCGTTTACCAGGACCGTCCTGCTACTTACCGCAGAAGTACAGCCAACTGCGGAAATAACGGTTAGTGTAATGGAGTACGTGCCCGGCGCACCATACGTGTGCCGGGGATTTTTCAGGGATGATGTGCTGCCATCTCCAAAATTCCATAACCATTGATTCACTGTACTGGCAGGAGCTGTACTGGTATCGGCTGGTGAAACAGGGTCTCCGAAACAAATGGCAGCCGGGGCCGTAAAAACAGCCTGTGGCTGGGCATAAATTGTATTTACTGTACGCACGGAATCATCCGTACATCCGGCAGCAGAAACCACGGTAAGCTTTACGGCAAAAGGTCCTGTTGATGAATAATTATGCACTGGTGCTTTTTGCGATGAAAGATTGCCATCGCCGAAATTCCATTGGTAAGTTAGGGTGGCCACTGAACCGTCATTGATGGAGGTGTTGTTGATAAAGGTCATCGAACCTGCGGGAAGACAGGCAACACCAAAATCGAAAGACGACACCGGGTTTGGATGAACAATAATGGTTCGGCTGAAAACGGTGCTCTGGCAGCCGGCTGCTGTTTCCACTTTAAGTGTCACTGTAAAATTGCCGGTACTGTTGTAAACATGCGTTTGTGCTGCATTTGTTGTAACAACGACCGGCGCAGATCCATCACCAAAATTCCAATACCATTTGGTGAGGGCTCCAGAACTGGTAGTGGAGGAATCCGTAAAAATTATATCCCTCCCCAAACAGTTCAGCGCGGATATCCCGAACCGGGCAACCGGGGGAAGATTGAGTATAACGTTGTGGGAAGCCGTATCGGATAAACAACCGATATCTGTTATCAGTGAATGTTTAACCGTGTACGTGTTCGCTGCTCCGTATAAATGGGCCGTGTTTTTTAGTGCTGATGTGCTGCCATCTCCAAAGTCCCATGACCACCTGATGGCAGGTCTCCCTCCCAGGTTTGAATTGTCTGTGAACCGTACACTGTCTGATACACACCCGCTCGCACTTATGGTAAAATCAGCTACCGGAGGGTCAAATACCTGAAGGTCATAATTAATTTCCTGTTCCCCATTGCAACCATCGGGCGTGGGGTTTTGAGCCAGTACCCTGATGGGATAAGTCCCGATTGCCAGCACTTTATAGGGTGCGGGTATTTTGTATTTATACAGTTGCCTGCCGTTTACCACCCAGGTAGAATCGTGTACCGGGCTATTTATGGTAACATCCGGGAATAAGCCTCCAAAAAGCCATTTGATCTGAGCCGGTTGATAGGGAAAGGTCATGCTGAAATGAAAAGGCGCATTCCGGCAGGTAGCCGGGAAATCCACCGTAGCATATTGATTCTGTATGGAAACAAACTGGTACAGGTCCTTTACATTGGCCCCGGCATTATAGCCATACGATTCCGCTCCGCCATAACCATACGCAATGGCATTGAATCCCGAATCCGATTGTACCAGGTGCTTTCCCTGCCCTACATTCTGGATGAGATAAGAATAACCTGGTTTCTGCGGATGGGGAACAAAACTACTGGTGGGCGGCGTCCCATCAATGGTAAATGAACTAAGGGCCGTACCCGTATTGGGAATCACCACGTTTATATAATGGGCGGTTGGCAGGATGGCAAAATTGCCCGTGGAATTGAGAACTACCTTGTCGATATTCTGTTCTACCGGGCTCAGGTAAATCACTTCCGGGTCACCGTTATTACCAAGCGTTGTATTTCCACATTGGGATGCCGATGTAATATACTGGGCTACCATTACCGGCTTATCGGCTTCAATGAAATTGGGTGTTGTATTATTAAACTGGTAATAAAAATTCCCTATAAGCCCCGACAGGATGGTGCCGTTTAGTTTTACTACTGTTGTCGGGTCCGATACAGCAATCCGGTAATAATTGTTGGTAAAACTCGCAGTGGGGACGGTCAGGTAGTTTTTACCCCAGGCATTTTTTGGAAAAGCCTGGACCATATAATTATCTGCAGAGGCCCCACTTTGCCCGACAGGGCACTTTATATTTAATTTTCCGCTGCCGGAAAAAACTGCAATTCGTTTACAACCGCCTGCGCCGGTGCTGATGCTGCGGATCCTGGACCCGGTAAGATCCACCCCATTCGTACCGGAAATAGTTCCGAGCGCATTAAAGACCTGACCCTGGGACAGGTTGAATGTATATACATTGCCGGCGACCATGTTTTGGGTATTGGCACTTGGAATGACCTCAATGGTTGTGGTGCCGGTATCCGCTGCCACTACATAAAAAAAACAATTGGATGCACCTTCGTTTGAATACTGGTCAAAGTTGACCGAGTAATATTCTTTTCCTAATGTATTTGTAGGGAATAGTAAGGTAGCACCGGAAACATTTCCATTATAAATATGGGCATAGGCCACGATCGGCTTATCACTGGTAATATGTATCCCTTTATTCTGGATCCCTTCTGAAGTGAGGCGAACATCACCGGCTCCCGATTTAGGGATGGGCTGGGACGTAAAGATTGAATTAGCCGGAATATTAGCATAGGTCTGTGAATACCCGGTCGAAGGAATGGAAACCGTAACATTGGTTACAGATTCTGTTGCGAAATACAGCACCATTTCCTGGCCGTTAACCGGGTTACCCGTAACATAACGAACATGGTAACCATAACCCACCCAAAAATCTTTGCCTTTATTAGACAGGTCCTGCCCGGTCGCAGAAAGGCCCAACAGGAACAGTGCCGCCAATAAAGCAGAGCCTGGTATACTTATACGCATCAGTTTGTTTTGTGGGAGCAGAAAATGGAGTTACCCGCAATGTACAAAAAGTCTTTCTGAAAAGGCATCCCCACTCCTTCCATCCATCCGGTTTTTAGACCATTACCCAAATAGGTTATTCCTGACATAAAGTCACGTAATTTACTATTACACCAAACGGTTACAGAGCCTGGTAGCAACTTACACGTAATTGAAATGACTGGCCCAGAAGATTTATTCCAAAACTTTTAGAAACTCCTTTTAAAAGACAAGATGGATTTACATAAACCTGGATTATCATTTTAATAATACCGTAAGCTCAAAAAAGCAAAACAGATAATACATATAATTCTAATTTGTTCAACCATTTGAATAAATATCTTTATTAAACAACATTGTTTACTATCAATCAACTTGTTATATGGATTTTAATTATAACTAATAACATAGTAACAACAATAAAGAATTTAATAACTTTTGTACATTAAAAATTAATACAAATAAACGGATATTCTTTATAAAGGATTAATGATTAAATACTTTTTTGTTATTTTTAGACTAACAAATTTAGTTTTGAAGATTTAGATTTATTTTTTTAATATCCTAATAAAGTTAGCAAAACAAAAAGCTAGTTTTATCTTCATTTTGAGCATGAAATTTGATTTATAAGGGTATGAAGCCACGAAAATATGCCCTCCTCTTTGGGGCTCTAATGACTTTAGGTTGGGTAGGTTGCCGGGATGTAAAAGACCCTGAATTCAGGAGAATTGAGAATTTCAGGGTAAAAAGTATGGGCCTCTCCCATGCTACAGTAGGGTTTACTATTACGTATAATAACCCAAATAATTTTGGAGTTTCTGTCAAAGAGGCAGTTGCATTGGTGATGCTGGACTCGGTATCTATTGGTGAGTTCCGGCAGGATTCTTCCATTTCCGTACGTAAATCATCAGACTTTTCCATTCCCATGACCGGAACAATAACCTTGGGTACCATCCGCCAATTGAATATTCCCGAACTCGCTTTTAAAGAAATTCCGGTCCAGGCAAACGGAACAGTTAAAGTAGGTAAGGCAGGTGTGTATGTGACCAAGCCGATTCAATACCAGGGACGGCACAGGCTGGACATTAAGCTATAAAAAAAGCCTCCCGTAGGAGGCCTTCAATTTTATTTTCGTTTTCTATTGTTTGGTGGCAGTAGCTGCATCGGGCTTTTTGCAGCACTTTGGAAGGCCCTTGTAAGCTTCCGGGTTGGCAGCAATTTCAGCGGCATCATATCCGGCATTAGCAATGGCAGCCTTGATCACTTCTTCATTCGTACGGTCGGTTAAATACTTTACCACGGTTTCTTTTTTCTTCACATTCACCGTAGCAGAAAGCACACCATCAAATCGCTTCAGGTAGCTTTCTATTTTTGTTTTACAAATTTCACATTGAACCGAAGGTGTGCTGATTTTAGCTACTTTCTGAGCTTTGGTTTGTGCAGAAGCTGCAAGGGCAAACAATCCTGCAAAAACAGTAAACATGAGTTTTTTCATGAAGGACAATTTTCACGAATTTAATCAAGTCCCGTCCAGTTTGCCGGGTCCCTGCGCCAATTTAACAAAACTTCCTGTTGCTGCTGGCCAATCAGCCCCTTATCCTGGGCTAGATTCAGCAGGCTGGTATAATCGGTTAAGGAAAATAAAGGAACGGATGCCTTTTCAAAAGCCTCCCGGGCAGCTGAAAACCCGTAAGTGAAGATTGAAACCATTCCGCTTACTTCCACCCCCGCCTGTTTGAGCACCTCTACTACCTGCAAACTGCTTTTTCCGGTAGATATAAGGTCTTCCACCACAACAACCTTCTGTCCCTTAATAAAAGAACCCTCTATCTGGTTGCCCAGGCCATGTTCCTTTGACTTTGGCCGTACGTACAGGAAAGGCAACTTCAACTGGTCAGCAACCATGGCACCCCAGGCAATACCTGCAGTTGCCACCCCGGCAATACCATCTGCATCCGGAAACTGTTCAAAAACCACGTTGCATAGTTCACTTTTGATATAGTCCCGGATATACGGCTGTGAAAGCACCCTGCGGTTGTCACAGTAAATAGGGCTTTTCCAGCCACTTGCCCAGGTAAAAGGCTCTTTGGGACTCAGGCGGACTGCATCTGCCTGGAGCAGCTTATCCGCTGTAACGGTTGCGTCTGTCATGCCGCGAAAATACCTAAATGAAAGCGAAGTATGGAAGAGCAGGGTGAGGGTAACCCAAATGGCGCTCCCCGCTCTGTTTCCCGCTCTTTTATACCCCGTATCTTTGGCCATGTACCAGACGATTTACTTCAATTATAAACCCCTGTTTATCTGCAGCAGTATTACACCTGATGTGGAAGATTACCTGCACCGGCCGGATGTTGTTTATATGGACGAATCCAATGCGCATTCGGTAAGAACCATGATCCATGAACTGAATACGGATGAATTCCGGGCCGGGGTATTACTGACGCCGGATATGGAAGCCGCATTAAACCTGTTTAAAAAAAACCTAACCCTAATCCAGGCCGCAGGGGGCTTTGTTCAAACGGGGGACCATAAAGTATTGTTCATTTTCCGAAGGGGTAAATGGGACCTGCCAAAAGGAAAACGGGATGACGGTGAATCGTTGGAAGAATGTGCGGTACGGGAAGTTGAAGAAGAAACTGGTATCCGGGGTATTGAGCGGGGACCGTTATTATGTACCACCTACCATACCTACCACCAGGGTGGCGCTCATATCCTTAAGGAATCGCATTGGTACGCCATGAAATGCCCGGAACAGCCACTGGTACCTCAAACAGATGAAGACATCGAGAAATGCGAATGGGTACCGTTCGATAAATTACAGCCTTATGTGAGTCAGGCACATTATTCCATCCAGGATGTGGTAAAGAAAGCCGGTGAAATGCTCCATCGTAAACCGGCTCTTTAAACAACCCGGTGTTTCCGGTCATACTGATGGATGGTTTTCATGACAACTTCCGGTACAAACTGGGAAACATCACCGCCGTTGCGGATCACATCCCGGACGAGCGTAGAAGCTACCGATGTAAATTTGGGAAGACAGGTCAGGAAAACCGTTTCAATTTTTTCATCAAGGCTGCGGTTCATATCGGCGATGGCCTTCTCATACTCAAAATCGTTCACATACCGTATGCCCCGTAATATATAGGTCGCCTTTACTCTTTTGCAGCACTCAACCGTAAGACCGTCATAGATCACAGACTCTACTTTGGGTTCATCCCGGAACATTTCTTCCAGCCATGCCGCTCTCTGGCCAGGAGAGAACATAGGTTGTTTATTGGCATTCATACCAATTCCTATATACATTTTGTCGAACAATGGGAGTGCCCGTTCAATGATATCAACATGTCCAAAAGTCACCGGGTCAAAAGTTCCAGGGAATAAGCAGATACGCATGGTCAATTTGGTTAAGTAACTGATTTATTATCGTTCTCCGGCAAGCAGATAGAGAACCGACATCCGGACAGCAACGCCATTTTCCACCTGTTGCAGAATTATGGACTGCTCGCTGTCGGCAACATCGCTATCCAGCTCAACACCCCTGTTTATGGGACCGGGATGCATGATCGTGATTTTTTTTGACAGACTGTCCAGGATGCGGCGGTTAATTCCGTAAACTAAGTTGTATTCCCTAAGGGAAGAAAACAAAACCTGGTTCTGACGTTCCAGTTGAATCCTGAGCACGTTGGCCACATCGCACCATTGGAGTGCCTTTTTCAGATCGTACTCCACCCGTACAGGAAATGCTTCTTCCATGTATTTAGGAATCAGTGTGGGGGGCCCGCAAACCACTACTTCGGCACCCATTTTTGTAAGAAGGTAAATATTACTTTGTGCCACACGGCTATGCATGATATCCCCTACAATGGCTACCCGTAGCCCTTCCAGGGTTCCGAATACTTCCAGCATGGAAAATGCATCCAGCAGTCCCTGAGTTGGATGTTCGTTGATTCCATCACCTGCATTGATGATGGCAGCCGGAATATGCCGGGACAGGAAATGGGGTGCACCACTAGCACTATGACGCATGACCACCATATCCACCTTCATGGAAAGGATGTTATTCACGGTATCCAGCAGGGTCTCTCCTTTTTTAACCGATGAAGCTGAAGCAGTAAAGTTCACTACATCAGCTGAGAGCCGTTTTTGAGCCAGTTCAAAAGAGATACGGGTGCGGGTGGAATTTTCAAAAAACAGGTTCACAATGGTAATGTCCCGCAGGGAAGGAACCTTTTTGATGGGTCGCTGTAAAACTTCCTTGAATTGCTTAGCCGTATCGAGAATAAGTGAGATATCGGCCGTAGTTAAACTTTTAATGCCTAGGAGATGTCGGGTAGAAAGCGCCATTAAAGTTCAAATTTAGAGGAGATTTATTGTATGATTCCGGGAATTTCAGGCCGGTTGTCCACGTCTCAATTAGTCAATCAGCAGTACTTCATCCGCTCCATCCTTTTCCTGCCAGATAACTTTTACTTTCTGGGTAATTATAGAATCGATGGATTTGCCTGTATAATCGGGTTGTATGGGCAGTTCCCGGCTGTAGCGGCGGTCGATCAACACAACAAGCTCAACTTTTTCAGGCCTCCCGTAATCCATTAAAGCGTCCAGTGCCGCCCTTATCGTTCTTCCTGTGTACAGCACATCATCAATCAGCACCACCTTTTTTCCTTCGATGGAAAAAGGAATGTCGGTCTGGTTGGGTACATGCAGTTCCTTGCGCAGGTCATCGCGGTAAAACGTAATGTCGAGCTTGCCATAAGGGATAGTTTCACCGGAGGCTTCTGCCCTGAGTTCCTTCACCACCCTGTCGGAAAGAAACACACCCCGGGGCTGAATGCCAATGACTACAGTCCGGGAAAAGGGAATGTGATTCTCCAGGATCTGGTTGGCCAATCGCTTTACGGTCAGGTTGATTTGCTGGCCGTTTAAAATAGGTTTCAAGCGGAGGAATTTTGGCTAAAATACATCAATCAGCTTTATACCCAGGGGAAACAAAAAGCCCCGTCATCAGACGGGGCTCCAATTTTTTTGTTCTTCAAAACTTATTTAGCTGCACCAAACATGTAATGCAAACCGATTTTAATGCCTCGGTTGCTTACTTCGCGGTCACTTGTGCCAGCAGGAGCAGAGTCTGTATTATAAACATTGGTCAGGCCATGCATATAAGTAGCATGTGCGCCTAATCCTACCCGTGAGGTCCAACCAATCCCGCCGAGAAGGGCAACATCAATTTTCTTCACCATGCCCATGTCTTTCAGATCAGGATCATCTCCTGTCTGGTTATCCTGGCGGGCTGTTGTCAGGTAAGCAAATTGGGGACCTGCTTCTACAAAAAAGCCACCCGGAGTTTGCACCTGGAAGGTTACCGGTAATGCTATGTAATCAAAATCGAGCTCATAACTGTCTGTAGATGTTTGGCTGCCTACTAAAGGGGTACCCGTGATCTTACTTCCGCCGCCCTGGTAAATCAAACCTGGCTGCATGCGAAGCATTCCACCAAGGGGTATGTTATAAATAACGCCTAAGTGGAAGGAGGTTTTCCTGTTTGCGTTGAAGTTTGTAGTGGTATTTTCATCATCAATCTCCAACATAGCGAGGTTAATACCGCCGGCAATACCGAAACGGGGCGCTACGGTCATGGGAGTTCTGGCTGGTTTATCATCCTGGGCAAACACAGCCAATCCTGTACATAGTGCTAAAGCAAAAACACTGAACTTTTTCATACGTCTATAAAATTTGTGGTTATTATGATATTACAAAAAAGAGGCCGCATCGTATGCGGCCCGTGAAAAAGTAGATTATTTAGCATGAGTATCACCGTGACTTTGCCTTATGATGATTGTCCAGAAGGTAAAATAAGCTGAGCTGAAATGTATTTGCTTTTGCCTGGATAAAGCCTGGTTCATTGATCTTGCTCAATCCAAGGTTATACCGGCCGCCTACACCCAGACCGGAATAAGACAGGTAATTCAGGCCGAACCCAAGCGATACATTGGTTGATTTAAATACATCGTTGGTAGATCCCTCCACACCGTCGTCGTCTTCTGCTTTGGAGTTGACCAACAATCCAAGCTGGGGACCGGCTTCAATACGGAAGCCATTGTCAAACATATACTGGATCATCAGGGGAAGGTTAACATAATCATTTTTCCAGGTAACAGATCCACCGGTAACATCCTGTTTTGCGCCTTCCTGCGAATAAATCACTTCGGGTTGAAGGGCCCATTGAGGAGCCAGGTGAACATGTCCCAATAAACCAATGTGAGCTCCAAAACGGGAATCGGTGTTGGTAGTCCAGGCAATATTGGAAATATTCAAACCTGCTTTAACACCAATTTTTGGTGTTTGTGCAAAAAGCGCCGAACTGAATAATACAACGGCAACGAGTAAACTAAATTTTTTCATATCCATTGGGTGTTTCCGGGGTAGAAGCAAAAAAAAGGCCGTAAAATGAATACGGCTCTGTAAAGAAATTTAAACACCAATGAATGACCTGATCATTAGGAGCAGGATTAAAAGAAAAAGGGCCGTATTGCTACGACCCTTTTTCAAAATTGTTGGTGTGGATTAGAATCCGAAACCAAGTGTAAGACCAGTTCTGACACCAAAACCGCTCAAACCACCTTGAATCTCGTACGTATCCGCATCAGTTTCATTTTTGAATTTTGCTTTGCTGTAGTTTGGACCAGCGAAGATGTCAAGAATGAAACCACTGCCCCACATTTTCTGCCAGCCAATAGTAGCACCGCCACCCATTGTTGTGAAAGTTGTGTTGTCTGCAGTTTCCTTGTCTTCAAGTTTGAAAGACTGGTAACGTACAAATGGAGCAGCATAAACGCCATTCAGCGCTTCTTTCTGCCCTGCAAAGTAAATACGATACTCCGGAGTAACCCCGAAGCCGGTGTACTTCATACCACCCAGGCTGAAACCTGAATAGTAACCACCTAACTGAACTGATTGGTTGCTGTTGATGGCACGCTCATAAGAAACGTTACCGGTCATAACGGCGAGTGATAATGGATTCAATTTGATCGCATTTCTCTGACCGCCATCCTGAGCGTTTACAGCGAAGCTTGCGGCAAAAATTGCCAGTACTAAAGAAATTTTTCTCATAACGGTTTGTTTGTGCGGACAAAGATAATCGCGGCTTTGAAAAATCAAAATACAGGTCGTTTATTTTTATTACCCTACATATATTTGTTTAGCCTTATTTAAGTATTTAAAGCATAAATAAGTTCTTTTACGTTTCCTTTCCTCGTACTCTCCCCATGACAAATCACGCATTTTCCACCATACCATAAAAAGAAAAAGTGCTCCTTTAGAACACTTTTAATCAAGTTATTCGCCTTCACTTTCTCCTAAGAGGAAAGGATAACGGTAATCCGTTGGAGGTACCATCATTTCCTTTATGGTTCGGGCACTCAACCAACGGTAAAGGTTCAGCATCGATCCTGCTTTATCGTTGGTACCGCTGGCACGCGCGCCTCCGAATGGCTGCTGCCCTACAACGGCTCCCGTAGGTTTGTCGTTAATATAGAAATTACCTGCAGCGTTTCTCAGTTTGCGCGTGGCCAGTTCTACAGCATAGCGGTCCTGTGAAATAACCGATCCTGTTAATGCATAGATGGAAGTAGAATCCACCAGGTCCAGGGTTTCTTCAAACTTCGATTCATCATAAATATGGATGGTCAGCACCGGCCCGAAAATCTCTTCACACATGGTTACATATTTCGGATCTAATGCTTCAATTACCGTAGGATGAATAAAAAATCCTTTTGATTTATCAAACTTTCCACCTACCAGTATTTTCGCCTTAGGATCGGATTGAGCATCGGTAATGTATTGCGCAATCCGGTCAAAGCTCTTTTCATCAATAACAGCGTTTATATAATTTTCAAAATCATCCACAGTGCCCATGCGGAACGAATTCACCCCCTGCACCAGCAATTGCTTTACTTCATCGGCCATATTGGAAGGAATATAGGCACGGGATGCAGCGGAGCATTTTTGGCCCTGGTACTCAAACGCACCACGCAGTAAAGCCGTAGCCACAACCTTCGGATCTGCCGTTTTATGCGCGATCACGAAATCCTTACCACCGGTCTCTCCTACTATCCTGGGGTAGCTTTTATAATTTCCGACATTGGCACCGATGCTCTTCCACATAGAATTGAATACGCCTGTTGAACCGGTAAAATGCACACCGGCAAAATCACTATGCTCCAGGCAAACCCTTCCTATTGTTGGACCATCCACATAGATTAGGTTGATCACCCCATCAGGCAGGCCGGCTTCCTTCAATATGCGCATAAACATCTGGGCAGAATAAACCTGTGTATTTGCCGGCTTCCAAACCACCACATTACCACACAATGCTGCAGACGTAGGCAGGTTGCCGCCGATCGCTGTAAAGTTGAACGGCGTAACGGCCAGTACAAAACCTTCCAGCGGACGCCATTCCATACGGTTGTGCATACCCGGACTACTGATGGGTTGTTGTTTATATATTTCGCTCAGGAAATGTACATTGAACCGTAAAAAGTCGATGAGCTCACAGGCACTGTCGATTTCGGCCTGGAAAGCATTTTTGCTTTGCCCGAGCATCGTTGTACCATTCATGTAGTACCGGTACTTAGCGGAAATAAGATCGGCTGCCCGTAAAAAAATATTGGCCCTGCTTTCCCAGCTCATTTCCGACCATGTTTTTTGCGCTGCCAGGGCAGCATCAATAGCCTGTCGTACATGTGTTTCATCACCTGCATGAAAATGGCCCAGCAAGTGACCCCTTTCATGCGGAGGATGAATCGGAACCGTTTTTCCTGTGCGTACTTCCCCGCTGCCAATGTACATCGGTATGTCCATCTGCTGGCTCTTTAATTCCTTCAGGGTTTGTTTCAATGCTTTTCGTTCCGGTGACCCGGGTGCATAACTGTGCACCGGTTCATTGACCGGCATCGGGTAAGAAAAATATCCAAGATTCATAATGATTTTGTTTTAATCGGATCTTATAAATCAATAGCAAATCGTTACAATAATCATCTTTTTTCTCTTATGCTCTTTTTAACACCAACAATTTTAAAATCACCTTCCATTTCTTTCAGCCAAAGTTTTCCATTGCCTATGGAAACAGCCCTACCCACTCTGTTTATGTTGCTGAAATCCAAATCCATTAAAGCCTGTTTTACATCAGGTGTAAAAATAGAGTCATAATGTGCGAGAAATTGTGGCTTATCCAAAATAATGGAACGCGGATAAGAAATTGGGACAACCAATGCCGTTGATACACTTTCCTTGTCTTCCTTAGCAACCCAATACTGAAGGCGCTTTAAAAACTTCTTGAACTCTGCTGGATCACTGATCCCAGCCTCTGCCCAGGAAATTCCGGATGATTTCCGGTCATTCAATTCCGCAGCGGTCAGTGTTACTTCAGGAAGCCGGGACGTTTTGGCCATATGCCTTGGTTTTTTTACGGGATAATTTTTATAAGGGTTCCGTATGCTTTCTAAATTATCCCGATCCGGTTTCTTATCCCTGCAAGCGGAAATTAACGAAACAATGATTATCACCTGGAGCAGAAAAGCATAAGAAAGAAACTTCCTGTTGGGCATTGTTCTCATTTAAGAGGCACTTTCTTCATTTTCACTCATAAGATAGGCTTTAATAAAGCCGTCGAGTTCACCATCCATTACCGGACCTACATTCCCAACTTCATAATCGGTACGGTGGTCCTTGATCATTTTATAAGGATGGAAAACATAGCTGCGGATCTGGGACCCCCACTCAATCTTTTTCTTTGTTGCGTTGGTTGCGTTTTTTAATTCCTCTCGTTTGCGCAATTCTTCTTCATACAGCCGGCTTTTAAGCATCTGCATGGCTTTTTCCCGGTTACCGATCTGGGAGCGTTCGGTTTGACAAACCACTACAATGCCCGTTGGAATGTGCGTCAGGAAAACCTTGGTTTCCACCTTGTTTACATTCTGTCCGCCTGCACCACCGCTTCGTGCCGTTTCCATTTTTACATCAGCATCTTTTATTTCAATATTGATGGTATCATCAACTAGAGGGTAAACAAATATGGATGCAAAAGAGGTATGCCTGCGTGCATTTGAATCAAAAGGTGAGATACGGACAAGGCGATGCACACCACTTTCCGCTTTCAGGAAACCATAGGCGAATGATCCGTCAAATTGATACGTGCAGGTTTTAATACCGGCACCATCTCCATCCACCCAATCAAGTACGGTAACATTCCAGCCTTGTTTTTCACCATACATACGGTACATACGCGCCAGTATCTCAGCCCAGTCCTGGCTTTCTGTTCCGCCCGCACCGGAATTGATCTGGAGAACAGCCGGAAGTTCGTCTTCGGGTTCATTGAGGGTACTTTTGAATTCAGCTTCTTCAATAGCGGCAATGGCCTTATCGTAAGCTGCTTTCACATCTTCTTCCGTGCCTTCGCCTTCCTTCCAGAACTCAAACAGCACGGCAAAATCTTCTACTGCGGCTTCTACAGAATCGTACAAACCGGTCCAGTACTCATTGAGCTTGATTTCCTTTAAAATGGAAGTAGCACGTGCATTATCATCCCAAAAGCCCGGTGAAAGTGATAGCTGCTTATCCTGGTTTATTTTATGGAGTCGGTTATCGACGTCAAAGAAACCTCCTCAGGACAACCACGCGGTCCCTCATATCCTTCAATTGTTCTTGTGTCATAGCGTGCAAAGATATAAGAAATGAATGAGAGAGGAAGACATAGGATAGTTCACAGTCCACAGTCAACAGTCCACAGTAGATTGAATTTCAGGAAAGACAGCTTTGTAAGGTATTGAGGTATTAGGGTATTGGGGTATTAGGGTATTGGGGTAATTGACGATTCGTTTAAAGAATCCTTGTGATCATTAAATCAGTGTACTGTAATTTACCGGTCATTTAATAGTATCTCATCCGCACAAAAAAGTTATAGCTATGGGTAAATTGCAAGAATAAAAAATGAAGAGATGGAAAAAAGAAGATTAGGCAAGTCGGACCTGTACGTATCGCCGATGGCATTTGGCGCCTGGGCGATCGGTGGCTGGATGTGGGGCGGTACGGAAACAACAGAAGCCATGGCCGCCATCCGGGCCGCTTATGACGAAGGCATCACTACCATTGATACAGCACCGGTGTATGGTTTTGGCCGCAGCGAAGAACTGGTTGGAAAGGCTATGGAAGGAATACCCCGTGATCAATACCAGGTACTTACAAAGTTCGGTATGAACTGGACGACGGAAGAAGGTGAATATTTTTTTGACTCCACTGATAACGACGGAAAACCGTTCCGGATGTTTAAATGGTCGTCCCGCAAAAAAATCATCATGGAATGTGAAGATAGTTTGCGCAGGCTGCGCACTGATTATATAGACCTGTACCAGATTCACTGGCCTGATCAAACAACCACCATTTATGAAACTTTTGAGGCCGTCGAGCAATTGATAAAACAAGGGAAGATCAGGGCGGCCGGTGTTTGTAACTACAGTGTTGAACAGGTAGAAGAAGCACTGGACACAATGCAAATTGCCTCCAACCAGGTACCGTATTCGCTGGTGAACCGGGGCATTGAAAAAAATGTTATACCGCAGGGCATAAAAAAAGGTTTGGGAATTATCCCGTACAGTCCTTTGCAGCGCGGATTGCTAACCGGAAAAATAAAACCGGGATATAAATTCGGGGAGGGTGATACCCGTGAAGGAAATCGATTTTACACGGATGAAAACATTCGACGGGCAAACCGATTGCTGGAAGAGATCAGGCCTGTGGCGGAAAAACACGATGCTACCCTCTCACAGGTAATCATCAACTGGACAGCGCACCGGCCTGGCATAGCCTGCGTACTGGTTGGAGCCCGCAATACAAGGCAGGTAAAAGATAATGCAGGCGCCCTGAGGTTTTCCCTTTCAAAGGAAAGTCTGGATCTGATTACAAGAGCTGCAGACCGTTTTACTTTAGCGGAAGAACAAACGATATAACCGATTTCATTGAACATCCGGGGTAAAAAACAGCTCATTCCCCAAACAAAAAAGCGATGCATTTTGCCATCGCTTTTTTGATATATGTAAAGGAACTGATTTCCAGTGCTGAATAATCCACCTTTCTTGGCAAACCTTTTGCCTTTTATTACGCAGAAAACAGGGTTATGGATTTACTTCAGGCTACAGTATTTATGGCGGACCAGGTTAACGGAGCAGCTTTTTTAGTAGGCCTGATTGCCTCTGTTGCCATTTATGGTGAATGTAAAAAATGTATTTATGAAATTGAGCGGGAAGAGCTTCTTGATTCTTTTCTTAAAGAAGACTCACCTTCCCATTCTTAATATAAGCTCCGGTCATAGCGGTCACGGATATACTCTTCTATTTCTTCTTCATTAAAGCCTACTTCCTGTACGGCTGTAAGTATTTCATCAATTGAAAAATTAAGCTTACGCGATAATTTTCTGACTTCACTTTCATGGGCTGTGTAAATGCCAAACCGGTCGTTACTGTTTCTAGTTTTCATATACTAATCAATTTCTAAAATTGTACCAATTCGAAATGCAGCGGTTATCACATTCATAATTGTCAATCATTGGAACAAACTCCACATATTGAAAATCAGGTGCGCACAAATTGAAGAAATATTATATTGCAGCACCAAAATAACGTTATGAGAAAGCTCGTCCTGTTTTCAGTATTCCTCAGTGTTGTTTCCATTTCCTATGCACAGGAATCACTTCAACATCAACTTATTGCCAGCAGAAACCGCAATAAACATGTCTTCAACATCAATTCGGCGGTAAAGTGCATGTATAACAAAGAAGGCCAGGTGCTGGAAGTGAAAGGAAGAATAGCAGAAATAACAGCCACCAGTATTATCATCCAGCCTTTTAACAAACGTGATGTTGAGCATACAACCATTCCTTTGAATGACCTCGTGCTGGTTCGCAAGAAAGCAAGAACCGGAAGGGTGTTTACGGGGGCGCTGGCCGGGGTAATAGGAATTGGCGGAATGCGTGCCATAATGGAGGACATGAGCGACCGTGGTGAATTCCTGGATGGATTGGGCGCCACCATTGGCGGATTTGTTATGCTCCTTGGGTCTGTACCTTACATCATTGTGGCGGCCAGCGAACCGGTTACGTCTAAAGAAAAGGGCTACCAGTTTGCCATTGTACCCCGGTAACATGCTTATTGAGAAACTGGGTTTTAGAGGCGGGATAATTTGCTTTCTCCATTTTATGCCGGAAGAATGCATGAATAGAAATAAGGTAGACAACTGGCGGTGAACAAGCCTGCGATTTACCGGGAATCAGATGCATTAAGAGTAAAGCAGAGCAATCATCATTCTCCATCAAGGCTTGTAGCCACTTTATTTTCAGCCGCCTTATCTCCTTCCGGACTACTAACTGCATTACCCGTTTCAGAAAGATTTTCATCTGCAGTCATTGAAGTTTGACCGGAAAGACCTTCATCTGTTTTGGCGGAACGAACCCGGTTATGTTCATCAATCCGCTCAGCCAGGCTTTTTCGCTGTTCCTTATCCTCCATAATAAAGCTTTAGAAACATATAATAAAATTTTATGCCGTATACGATACCGGAGGGCTGGCATCAAAGCACTAAAGCGTTTTCATTTTACAAATTATTATATGAGCCCGGGAACCTTAACCATTAATGGTCTTTCTTTTGCAACAGTTTATATTATGCATCGTTCCGAACCCTTAAAACATATTATTCTTGCTGATGATGATGCGGATCATCGCATTCTCTTTCAGCATATGTTACAGCAGGTTTCGCCTCAGAACCAGGTTACACTGGTAAAAGATGGTGAAGAATTGATGCATTTTCTATCCGGTATTGTTCCTCATATACTTTTCCTGGACCTGCATATGCCCTGCAAACATGGTTTGGAATGCCTGCATGAAATACGGAAAGACGAACGTTTACAAAACCTCCATGTGATTGTTTATACCAGTTCCCCGGACATGACCAACATTCAGAAGTCCTACCTGAATAAGGCAGATCTCTATATGGTAAAGCCCTTTAATTCACAACAACTGAAAAATGCATTAGAGTCGGTATTGCAGATGGAATGGAAATCCCTTTCCGATCATCGGCACTATTTCATCAATAACCGGTTCGTGCCATTCACCGCTTAATCATCCCTTCCCTGCCGTTGTCCCTCCTGGGCTTTATTGCGGGCTCTTTCAGCTTCATCGCCTTCCAGCCTTCCGCTGCCGTCATCTTCCACATTTTGTGCCTCTCCACCGCGATCATGTGTCTGATTAGTATCTATACGTCCTTCTTCTGCTGCACGGTTATGACCCTTATCCCTTTCCTGTGCACCTGCTCCAATTTCCTGTTGCATGTTTTCACCGGATTGACCCTGTACGACATTGATGCCGGATGAATTCCCGGGTAAGCGATCTTCATCACCACCCTGTTCAAAAACTTTCTCTGTTTCGCTGTTTGTTTGTTGATTCTGTTCTGGTAACATAACGCTGTTTTTAAATATCAATAAAATTCTGTGCCGTATCAGCGTGACAGCTATTAACCTTAATTACTGTTTATTTCTTATTTTGTTCACGAACCATGGCCACCTTTACCTGCACTACCACCCTATACAAGATTGTGTACATGACCTTCCTGGCCATGTTGCTGTCCTGTTCCGGTAAGAATTCCGGCGCTAACGGTGGAAAGAATGCAGCAAACAAAAATGTGTACTTTCCTTACTCGCCCATTTATACCTCAAGTTATTCCGGAGGCAATCCCGAGCACGCAAAGGCTGCACTTGAAGTTTGCCGGGCTTACGACCGGGGAAACCTGCTGGCTGTACGTAAACTGTTTTCAGATTCAGTAAAAATGACTTTTTCAGACTGGGAGATAAAAGGAGGAAAGGATTCCGTTTTACGGGTGTGGCAGAAAAGAAGACATACCTATACCTACATTCAAACATCGGTTTATTCGTGGATGCCGGTGCATGCGCCTGATAAAAATGAAGACCTGGTATATGTCTGGCTGCGGCAGGTAAGTACGCTGCACTCCGGCAAAATTCTATATAATGCACTTCACCAGGTATGGCGATTTAATAAAAAAGGCCAGATTGAAAACCTTCAGCAATTCAACAGCAAGGTGAATTAAGTTGTTGCGGTAAAAACAATGGCCTGCATAGGAGCTTCAATGCCTTCTTTTTCCATTAATCCGGACGCCTCTTCAATTAAACGGCTGCGGATTTTTTCCCGGACAGCAGGCTCCTGTTTTTGAAGGAAATAAGCAAGGGGTGAGCCATATAAAAAACCCGCTACAAGGTTTTCAACGGAAGAATAATACCCGGTTTTTTTCACCACATCAATCGCAATCCTGTTAAATCCTCCGGCTATAAGGTCATGCAATACCTGCTGCTTATCCGAATAGGCGAAAGGACCGCTGCTGAAATCAGGTGCAGCGTCGCCTAAACATTCTTCCAGCATTTTTTTTATGAGGCCTGAACGCGGGTTAAACTCCAGGCGATCCCACACGTTAAACAACAACCTGCCACCAGGAGCAAGTACACGGCTCATTTCCGAAAACGCCCTTACTTTATCCGGAAAGAACATTACCCCGAACTGGCAAACCAACAGGTCAAATGCACCATTGGCAAAAGGAAGTTCACAGGCGTCGGCTATCGCCCATTCAAGCCCTTTTTCCCCAAGTTTTTCGCGGGCCAGGGAAAGCATATCAGGATTTATATCGGTTGCCACCAGGCGGGCAACAGGGGACAATGTATTTTTAAGATGACGCGTCACGCGACCTGTGCCACAGGCTATTTCAAGCACCGTGTCTTTTTTCCAGGAATGAATACGGCCGGTAAGATCAAGTGCATAAGGCTCAAAAAGAACGGGGCCCAGGTAATGATCATAATAAGCGGGAACAGAGCCGCCAAAAAGACTTTCATCCGGCATGTCAATAACTTACCCCTTAAGATAACCTTAATGCTCTATGGTGTTCCAACTTTTTGCTTAGCTACAGTATATCAGTAACCAGGGCAGAAGAAATTCTACCCTGGTAAGAAATCTATTTATAAAACGGAATTTCAGATGCTCTGGCGTTCATAAAGATCATTGCTCCTCCATCCTGTGTTCAGTAATGCTTCCACCCTGGTATGCACTCTTTCGGCACCTTTGCGGAAAGGTTCCTGCCTGACTGGATAGCCTGCGGCATCCTGCATTTTACGTTCTTCTGGTTTATTATCTCTCTGTTTTGTTTGTTGCTTATCCCGTGCCATGACGAATCATTTATTGCTTGAATAATTTATATTAATTTAAATAAGGTCTGTTTTTTCTCCCAAACGGGCTATTTCACCTTCGTCCAGGTCATCATTGGGGCTGTGCGCAGAAAACTCCGGATCTTCCGCGATATCGTGCTCCGCTTCAGCGTGTGCCTGCTGTGTTAAAGCCCTGTCAGATGAATTTATTTCCTGGGGCAGTGGGTTTTGGTGATGGCCGCTGTCCGTTTCCAATTCATCTTGTTTTTTCCTAGCCATAGGATTCTGTTTGGTAAAAATCACGAAATATTATGCCGATTAGCCATGGATAATCCATTGCTAAACACAATCAGCCGGCAAGTTTTTAAAAAAATGAGGGTTTCTGCTTAAAAAAAATATGAAACATAAGGGGATTTCATTTCGGGGCGTACAAACCCGGCACAAATTGAGGAAGATAGGTCGCAAGAAGTGGAGCTCATACATGGATTTAAGCCACCAGTGACCTGTAAGCAGGCTCATCATAAAATCTTTTACCGGTCTTTTCTACTGGGCATGCCTTTAATTTGCCATCTTAAATAACCGTATGTCGTTTGTTAAATTATCCTCCCTGCCTTCAAAAGAAATTGTAAAAGGTTATCATGCCCGGACAATTCATACCGGTACCATGACTTTTGTGTATTGGACTGTTGAAAAAGGTGCTTCGATTCCCGTTCATCATCACCTTCACGAACAGGTTGCCCATGTATTGAAAGGACAATTTGAACTGATTGTGAATGGAGAGGCCCGTATCCTGGAACCCGGAATTGTTGCCGTTATTCCGCCCAATGTGCCCCACGGTGGAAAAGCCATAACAGCCTGTGAACTGCTGGATGTATTTCACCCGGAACGTGAAGATTATAAATTCTGATTTTTTCTACAGGTTAATTGAACCAACAATCTGCTCGAGGTATCGCTGGTCGGTTTCATCAAAGCTATCAAGGGAATCGCTGTCCACATCGAGGACACCCACCACTTTTCCGTCTTTCAAAAGAGGCACCACGATCTCTGATTTCGACAGGGAACTGCAGGCTATATGCCCTGGAAATTGTTCTACATCCGGTACTATGAGTGTTTTCGCCTGTTGCCAGCTGCTACCGCAAACGCCCCGGCCTTTACGGATGCGAGTGCAGGCCACAGGGCCCTGGAAGGGGCCAAGCACCAGTTCTTCTTCTTTCACCAGGTAAAATCCCACCCAAAACCATCCGAATTGTTCTTTCAATGCGGCGGCCACATTTGCGAGGTTGGCTACCAGGTCGGGTTCCCCATCTACCAGGGCTTTAATCTGCGGGATCAGGGTTTCGTATTGCTCTTCTTTTGTTCCGGTACCGATGCTGAGATCTTCTGCCATTGCTGATGTAATAGACCACAAAGGTAAGGATGCGCAAAATCTGTTTCAGGGCAGAAAATAAAAGTGCCTGTTAAAAAGAAAGCCACCCTGAGGTGGCTTTTATAATTTGTAATTTTTCCGGCAGCGTTACCCGTTACCGTTGCCGCCTCCGCGGTTTTGCATTTGTTTTCTTCTTTCTTCGAGGTATTCATTTATTGCTTTCACCTGTTCGTCTGTTAAAGGAATTTCCTTCAGGCGTTTGGCAAACGCTGCTTCAACATCTGCATTCTTTTTTGTTTTTCCAGCCTCGTCCAGGGCTACATCATTGCGTACTTCACGTAACTGGCGTTGCGCCTCGAACCTTGCTTCAATCACTTTTTCTGCCTGTTCATCGGTAAGCTTTGCTTTTTCAATGAGCTGGGGCTTCATGCGTTCTTTCATTTGCTGCATACGCGCAGCCGGGTCACCACCACCCTGGGCGGCAGCATTGATGGATATTAATGTTGTGGCCAGCACAAACATCATGATCAGCTTTTTCATTTTTTGTTTTTAGAACCAAAAGGTAAGGCAATCTAAAGTTAACCAAGGTTAAAAAAAATGATGTTCCGCCAATGGCATTATAGGGCTTAAAACAGAACGAGACCTATCTTGCAGCGCACAGCATGAATAAGATCTGGTCATATCTGGTGGCGTACAGCCGGGAACAGAACAAGTGGGTCTTTGTGCTTACCGCCCTGTTCAGCGCCATCGGCATTTTTATCAATTATTATTTCAGCCTCGACCCGGCCATTACTGCATTACCCCGAGGGCAACAATTCATCGCCTGGTATGCCGTTTTCCTGGCAGCTTTTTCTTTTCCTTACGTGTTACTTGTTTTTACAGGGAAAAATCCTTTCAGGCATGCACGGTTTGTTTTATTACTGCTGCTGGCTCCCTGCCTTTTTGCCTGGAAAATGTATTACGACCCGGATTTTTCTATTTCTGCTGATGCCCGTACGAATGCGTATTGGAATAAAGTGCTCTACTACCCTTTCAAGTTACTGGTGCTTATTTTTGTTTTGGGTGTTTTCTGGTGGGCGTTCAACCGCAGGGAGTCGTTTTATGGCTTTACGGCAAATGGATTCGACACAAAGCCTTATCTTATGATGCTGCTGATTATGCTGCCCCTGATTGCAGCTGCTTCCACGCAACCCGATTTCCTCGCCATGTATCCAAAATTGAAGACCATAGGTTACTTCACACGCGATCATCCACAGGGATGGTATAAACTTCTGTACGAGCTTTCATATGGAATTGATTTTGTCGGAATTGAATTATACTTCCGCGGGTTTCTCATCCTGGCTTTTGTAAAATGGGCAGGCAAAGACACGATCCTTCCCATGGCCTGCTTTTACTGCACCATCCATTACGGCAAACCACTGGGTGAATGCATCAGTTCTTTTTTCGGCGGAATTGTATTGGGTGTGGTTACTTATCATACCCGCACCATTCTCGGTGGTTTAATGGTACACCTGGGAATTGCGTGGATGATGGAACTCGGAGGATATTTAGGGACGCTGATCGTTGATCGTTGATCGTTTATTGACCAGCAGTAATCCTGAATACGAGGCAGCAAAGTTTTACACTAGGGAGTGCAGGGAGAATAAAAGCATCGGTAGACTATAAACGTTGGTCGATCAGCGAATAAAAAACTGCAAGCCTGTAAGCCGGATTCTGTATCCCGCAAAAAGCGGGACCACTATCATTTATCTGGGATGGCCGTTACCGGCCACCTCGATCTGCCTACCCTCCAATCAATCCTCCCGCTAAGCGGGAGAAAACGGAACGAGCAGTTCCTGGATTGGTTTACATGGCATTTCAGCACGCAAGGTTTACCCTCTTCTGCTGTTACCAGCAAAAGACGTGGGCTCTTACCCCACATTTTCACCTTTGCCCCGCCTTGGGCAGGGTAGTTATTTTCTGTGGCACTGTCTCGTTCCCCCCGTATGAGCGGGAGAAAGCCGGCTCTTAACCGGTGCGTTGCTCTGTGCTGTCCGGACTTTCCTTCCTTTTCACCGGAAGTGAAAAAGACGATAGTGCGGCTTGCAGTGCGGCAAAGCTAAAATTTATTAGGGAGAGCCTTTGTTAAGAATGATTCATTAAAACTGGAAATAGATTTCAGTAGCCCCGTAACCAAAAGAGGGATGATACTGGTTGACAAATGATTTTACTTCTTTCTTCAACCGGAGTATGTCGTGTATTTCATTACGTAGCCGTCCGCTGCCCACACCATGGATCACAATGAAATGGGCCTGCCGGTGTGCAACAGAAAGGTCGTACCATTTTTCAAATTCACGGAGCTGGATGTCCAGGATTTCCGCATTGGACAAACCTTTCCAGTCATCACTCAGTTTTTCAATATGCAGATCCACTACTGTTCTGGGCGGAGGTAAATGCCGGTGAACGTCTTTGGCATTGTAGATTTTTACTCCTTTGGCAGCCAGCACGCCAAAGTCAAATTTCTCTTCCGGCAACCGGTCGGGGTAATGCTCAAAAAGCAGGTAAGAAAAATTGGCCTTGCCCTGTTGCTGCAGTTCTTCGATTTTTGTAAACAACTGTTTTGGTTTCAGCCGCACATTGGATTCATAGTATTCAGCCTTGGCTTTATTGGGCTGTGAAAGAGAAAAATTAAAATAGAAATTCGGGCTGTCGCTCATGTCGCTGAAGGGCACATCATGAATATAGAAATCCTGGAAAGCATGCACCTGGTTTTTTAAACTGAATTCGGCCTTACCAAAGAACTGCAGCTGGTAATCAAAATCATAGGTTTTGTCTGTATGATTGACGAGGTAAATTTTTAATTCATCTACCACGTCATCACCAAATTCATCCTGGTCAATTACCGGTGTAAAAGTGAGCCACACACCATCGGCAACTTTTTGAGGGGGGCCCTTTTCTTTGCGAATATCCTCGGCATACTTTTTCACTTTTTTTGCCGGGACGATCTGCTTTTCAGAGAAACGTTTGAAATACGGAAAGTCAAGCTGGTCGATGTAGGCTGGAAATTTAACGCCCCGCACATCTACCAGAACCATTTTATCGTTAATGATATCCACCACCTCTCCTTCCTCATTGGAGTGAAGCACTAGAACCTTATCGCCTACCTGGAATTTCATCGGGCAAAGTTAGCACAGATGAATTGACCACAGTGCACCGTGTACAGATCGCGGTTTTATTGATAAAACGTATAAAGAATGCTTCTGATCAGGTTCCGGCATGTGCTGCTACCAGCTTGCTTTTCCGATAACCATATAAAAAATAAACCACCAGCCCGATTGCAAACCAGATAAAGAACCATTTCCAGTTTGAGCCTGACATACCTGTCAGCAGATAAAGGCAAAAAGTTAACCCGAGCAACGGGATCAGGGAAAGGTTGCGCAGGAAAGAAAGAATGGACAGAACGATAACAGCTATCCAGAAAAGCATGGTAGCAATCTTTACCGCGGCTGATTGAAATAGATAGGCTTCCTTGTTTTTCGCTTCTGAATAGTCATTGAAATCGCCATTAAACAATTCCCTGAAATAAGTAGGGGAATATTGCGCAATCAGAACAATTGCGCTCAATATCAACAGCGGGTATACGAGTTTTGCATTGATGTAAGGAAGATGAAACTTACCGGATACTTTAGGCCTCCGTGGTATCAGCAGCACGCCTCCGCAAACCAGTACGAATGCAAATAAAGTTCCGATACTTGTAAAGTCAAGCACAAAGCTTTTGTCCGTAAATAAGATCGGGATACCTACCAGCAAGCCGGTAACAATCGTTGCAAAAGAAGGCGTTTTATATCGCGGGTGGATCTTTTGAAAAGCAGGCGGGATCAACCCATCGCGGCTCATGCTCATCCAGATCCTTGGTTGTCCCATCTGGAAAACCAGTAACACACTGGTCATGGCAATAACAGCGCATATAGCGACCAGGAATTGCATCCAGCCGATGTCCAGGTTCTGTTGTTCAAAGATGAAAGCTAGGGGATCGCCTACGTTGGCAAATTTTGAATAAGCCACAACACCTGTCAATACAAGGGAAAGAAGAATATAAACTACCGTACAGATGACCAGCGACCAGATCATACCCTTAGGCAGGTCACGTTGAGGATTCTTGCTTTCTTCAGCCAGCACACTTACTGCATCAAAACCAATATAGGCAAAGAAAACACCACTCACTGCAGCCATCACACCACCAAAACCTTCCGGCATAAAAGAGCGCACGCCGGAACTGTTGGATGGTGTCCAGTTGGCCGTCAGGTCATTGCTGAAAATCATGTACCCTCCTACCAGGATAACCAGGATCACCACAGCAAGTTTCAGTACCACCATTACATTGCTGAAATTCCTGCTTTCTTTTATTCCCCGGTATACCAGGTAGGTAATCAGGAAATTGATCAGCAATGCCGGCAGGTCGAGTATCAATTTTAATTCACCAAGCCGCGGAGCATTGTTCCAGGCAGTCAGTAATTCAGCCGTCGCAGGCGTACTGGTGTACTCTGACCGTTCAGCTGCATCTGTAAGCCCTGAGAGTGTTGCAGATGCATTCGAAGCTTCCTGGTAACTGCAGGTAAAATGCGCAGGAATGGTTAGACCCAGCCGCTCAAGGAAAGAAGTAAAATAATCGCTCCAGGAAAATGCTACGTAAATATTACCGATGGAATATTCCATGAGCAAGGCCCACCCGATGATCCAGGCAAACAGTTCTCCGAATGAGGCATAGGCATAAGTGTACGCACTGCCGGCAACCGGAATGCGGCTGGCAAATTCGGCATAACAGAAAGCGGTAAAGGCACAGGCAATACCACAGATTATAAACAGGATTACAACGCCAGGCCCACCAGAGTAAACCGCGCCTCCCAGGCTGCTGAAGCTCCCGGCCCCGATAATAGCGGCAATACCAAAAAATGTCAGGTCACGAACAGTCAGAACGCGGCTCAGCCCATGCTTATGGGCTTCTGCATCCTGCTTATCATCCATGATGTCGGTAATTGGCTTTCTTCGGAAAAGTGGGTGTGCCATCAGCAGTAAGTTTTAAAAAGCGGAAAATAGATAAAAATGCCCTGCGCATGCACCTTAGTTATCAACTTTTTGACGCTGCCCGGCTGCATAACTAACCAATATGATTAACTGATTTATATACCAGGCAATTTATAGATGCTGTAAGTACTATTGGAGAATTGGATTGTTTTGGAACGATAAGGATGGAGTTGGAGGTAGGAATTAGGAATTAGGGATTGGGAATTGGTAATTGGGAATATGAGAGGGAGGTTGATTGGTTGATGCGGAACATCTGATGAATTATATGTTCCGTGATTAGTGGACTCGTTTCATCACCTGTTACCTGTTTTTAATGTTCTCGTTGCGTGAGGAAAAGTGCCAGTTGCTTGAGGGGTTCTTTTCGCTTAGATAGTACGGCAATGTCTTCCAGGTGCTGGAAAGCTTCATTTACAAACTGGTCTTTCAGTTCCTGTGCCCATTGGTCTACGTGACAGCTGCGGTAAATGGACAGTACGGCCGGAACCTTTTGGTCACTGTCCCTTTTCAGCCACTGTATCAATTCCTCTTTCTGCGATCCTGAAGAAGTTTCCATGGCCCGGATCAGCAGGAATGTTTTTTTATTGGAACGTATATCGCCGCCTACCTGTTTGCCGAATTTTTCCGGATCACCAAAGGCATCCAGGTAATCATCCTGAACCTGGAAAGCCAGGCCCAGCTTGCGGCCAAATTCATAAAGAAGGCGTTGATTCCGTTCTAGTCCGCCTCCTATGATCGCTCCCATCTGCAGGCTGGCCGCGAGGAGCACCGAAGTTTTCAGACTGATCATATGCAGGTAGTCTTCCAGGCTAACTGAATCCTGTTTTTCAAAATCCATATCAAGCTGCTGCCCTTCACAAACTTCCCTTGCCGTTTTATTAAACAGGTACAAAATATTTTTGAGCAGAGAAGGCGGAATCTTATTCAGGTAATCATAAGCGGCTACCAGCATTACATCGCCGGCCAACAGGGCCGTACTGTCACCATATTTGTGGTGAACTGTCTGCATGCCCCTGCGCAACGGGGCTTTATCCATTATGTCGTCGTGGATAAGCGTGAAATTGTGAAACAGTTCGATGGCAGACGCAACCTGCCAGGCTTCATCACGTATGTCATCAAACAATTCGTTCCCCATCAGGCACATCACCGGTCTTACCCTCTTTCCGCCCAACTGCAGAAAATACCGGTTCGGGTCATAAAGAGACGCAGGCGACAAAGGGAAATGTTCCCTATTGAAATGCTGCGAAAACCGGTGGGATAATTGTTCAAATGTTTGCATGGCATCAAAAGAAGCAGCAGAACCACAATGCTCTTTCCGCTTCCGTGCGCGTAAAGATAATGGTAAGTATAACGTTACCGGGTAGCGATGGGAAAGTGTTTTATACCTGCAGGAAAAACTAAATCAGTATTCGCTTACTCGTGGTTCTTCTTTTTATGTTTTGCTTTTGGTTTGCGCTTATCTTCCCATGGTGCACCTTCTTCTTTGGTCTCTTCCAGAACAGGTGTCAAAACCCAATCGTAATCGAGCTGCCTTTTTTCGAGGTTGGCAGCAATAACTTTAATGCGTACACGGTCGCCCATGCGGAACTTACGACCGCTGCGTGCGCCAACCAGGGAGTAATCGCCTTCCAACATTCTGAATTCATCATACTCGGCCAGGCTGGTAATGCTCACCATTCCTTCGCATTTATGTTCCACCGTTTCCACCCAGAAGCCAAAGGCTGCCACCCCGGAAATCACGCCATCAAACTCCTCGCCCAGGTAATCCCGCATGTATTCTACCTGCTTGTATTTATTGGCGGCGCGCTCGGCTTCCATGGCGGCACGCTCCCGTTCGCTGCAGTGCTTGCATTTCAAATCCAGCTTTTTATCGGGTCTGATCTTACCATTGAGCACGTCTTCCAGGATCCTGTGAACCATAATATCGGGGTAACGGCGTATGGGTGAGGTGAAGTGGCAATAATTTTCAAATCCAAGACCGTAATGCCCGATATTTTCAGAAGTATAAACCGCTTTGGCCATCGTGCGGATACCGAGTTGCTCCAGTACGTGCTGCTCGGGCTTTCCATGAGCATCTACCAGCATCTGGTTAAATGATGAGGCGATGGCTTCCGGGGTTGAAGTATCGAACTTATGGCCGAATTTGCGGGCAAAGGCCATGAAAGGCAAAAGTTTTTCTTCTGATGGAAGATCATGCACCCGGTAAGGAAAAGGCAATGGTTTTTTATTTACTTCAATCTTCGACACATTCTCCGCCACGTACCGGTTGGCCAGCAGCATGAATTCTTCAATAAGCTGATGAGCTTCCTTGCTTTCTTTCACCACGATACCAATAGGCTTTCCTTTTTCATCGAGCTTAAAGCGTACTTCGGTACTGGAAAAATTAATAGCGCCGGAATCAAATCTTTTTTTCCGGAGGCGTTGCGCAATGCTGTTCAGCAACAAAATTTCATCTGCATAAAGACCCTCTTCTTTTTCAATGATCTCCTGCACTTCTTCATACGTAAACCGGTGGTTGGAATGAATGACCGTTTTACCCATCCAGTATTGTTTTACGATGCCTTTGGGGGTCATCTGGAACACGGCTGAAAAGGTAAGTTTATCTTCTTTAGGCCGGAGGGAACAAAGCACGTTGGAAATATGTTCCGGCAACATCGGGTTAACGCGGTCGGGCAGGTAAACCGATGTGGCTTTACTGTAGGCCACTTCATCCAGGGCATTATCGGGCGTAACATAATGACTTACATCGGCGATGTGCACACCAATTTCATAGTTGCCGTTCTTCAGTACCCTGATGGAAATGGCATCGTCAAAATCTTTTGCATCAACGGGGTCAATGGTAAACGTGAGGATCTCCCGGAAATCACGGCGGCGGCCAATTTCCTCTTCGGAAATGGTATCCGGGATGCGGGCGGCCACTTCAAGAGCTTCATCGGGAAACTCCAGCGGGAAACCGCTTTCCAGCAGGATCTCTTTCATGGCCACGTCGTTACTGTCTTCCGAATTAAGGATGGTTACGACTTCACCCACCGGCCTCTTTTTACCACCCTGTTCCCATTCGGTTATACGCACCACCACACGGTCTGCTTCCGTTGCATTGTTGATACTTTTTTCCGGTATGTAAATATCCGGCATCTTCTTATCGGCATCCGCCACAAAAAAAGCAAAGCCTTTGTTTATCTGGAGCTTGCCGACAAACTCGTTCTGTTTGCGTTCCGTTACCTCGATCACCCTTCCCTGCATCCGCTTGCCATTACGCTGCGGATCCACTTCCACCCGCACGGTATCCCCGTGCATGGCAGTATTGAAATCATTTGGTTTGATCAGGATGTCCACTTCCAGGCCCTGCACCACAACGAAACCCATTCCTGAACGGGTAATCTCTATTTTACCAACGTACCCGTCCGGGCTGTCGCTTCTTTTTTTACTGCCTTTTTTATCGTTTTTCCTTCCCATTAATGTATAGATGGTTGTTTGAATTGTTGAATGAAACGGACGGTCAGTTCATTAAACACAGGTCCTTCGTTAAAGAGAAACTTGTGTTCGATCGGTATTACATAAAAAGGCATGCCATTTATCTCCTGGCTAAATTTCAGCAGCCGCATCGCATCCTTTTCAGTGGTCAGGATGATCTTCTTTTCGGCCTGCATACTGTTGAACCGCTTTTGTATATCACGCCAATCATCAATCGAAAATATATGATGATCATTGAAATGCATCATGAAATAGGTATGGATCCGCTCTTCCAGGTACTTTTTAAGCGGCCTGGGATTGGCAATACCCGTGATCAGCAGCACTTCGGTGTTTTCGTCTATAAAGGTAAAGCTCTGTTGCAGAATATGATAAGGCGTACCATACGCTATTGTTGTGAAGAAAAGGTGCTGGTGCGCCAACGGCTTGATTTCCGCGGTGATCGCTTCCTTTTCTTCAACGGAAAGATTGGGCGGGCATTTTGTAACCACGATGACATCTGCTCTTTTATAGGAGCTGCGCAGGTCGCGGAGGTCACCGGTAGGCAGGAAAAAATCACGCGTAAACAGGTTGCCATGATCGGTTAGCAAAATATTCATTCCCGCACGGATGGCGCGGTGCTGAAAGGCATCGTCCAGCAATATCACCTGTGTATCGGGGCGGTCGTGCAGGAGCTGGGGGATGGCAACCAGCCGTTCTTCACCAACCGCTACCGGCACATCCGGGAACTTGCGGTGGAACTGCATCGGCTCATCACCTATATCCAGTGCGGTTGTCTTTGGTGTAGCCAGTGCATAACCCTTTGTTTTACGTTTGTATCCCCTGCTTAAGGTGGCTACCCTGAACTGCGCTTTTAAGTTCTTTACCAGGTATTCCACCATGGGCGATTTGCCGGTGCCTCCAACGGAAAGGTTTCCTACACAGATCAACGGAAGGCCAAAAGAAGTGGTTCGTGAAATGTTGCGGTTATAAAGCCAGTTACGAAGCCACACGATCAACCCGTAAAGAAGCGCGAAAGGCAGGAGAAGAATGCGGAAAGACTTTAAAAACCAGTTAGAAAACATAGATCCTTTCGGGTGTAATACAAAAGTCCAAAGGTACGTCAAATTCAGAGGCGTCATCGAGGCGATCAACGGGGTCAAAATAGCATAAACCCACTTTCATGCAATCTTCCCGGCAGCTGGCAAGGTAACGGTCGTAGAAGCCTTTGCCATAACCCACCCGGTGCCCTGCCCTGTCAAAACCCAGCATCGGAATGATCACCATATCTAATTCTTCCGGAGGGATAACCATTCCTTCAACCGGTTCCGGTATGCCATATTTATTATTTGCAAATTCTTCGTGTTCATTAAATACCGCTTCCATGGTATGCTTGTCAAGGTTGGAACGCGGATAAGATACCCGCAAACCCGGGTAGCGGAACCTGAGGTAACCCGATATGATAAACGTATTGATCTCGTTATGCTTTTCAATGGGATGAAAGCTGAGCACATCCTGCAGGTACGGCAAATCAAGCTTTTGAAAATGAATAAGGACAAGGTCGTCCCATTTTACTTGTTGCGCCGAAGTGATTTCCGTACGTTTCCGGCGAAACATCTGCCTCGCTTCCGCTTTAAGCATCGGAAGCCTTTTTATTGTCATTTACAAAAATGGAAAATACGGTGGTTCCATAGTTGCGGGCAGAACGGAAGTAAGGAGTGGTTTCATAATTGTTGCGCGGGGTATGTTCAAGTATAAACCATCCTTCCTCGTTTAATAATCCTTTTTCAAAAATCCTGCGCGGTAATTCATCAATGGTTTGCAGGGCATAGGGCGGACCGGCAAAAATGAAATCAAATTTTTCATGGCATTGATCAATAAAACGGAACACCTCCGATTTTACAAACTTCATATTGGCGATCTTCAGATCAGCTGCTGTTTTGCGTATATAATCAAACATCTGGTTGTCCTTTTCCACGATGGTCAGGTCAGGAACTCCGCGCGAAGCCAGTTCATAGCTGATGCTTCCCGTGCCGCCGAACAGGTCAAGGGTTTTCAATGATTCAAATTCAAGGTTATTCTGCAGCATATTGAACAGCCCTTCTTTGGCAATGTCGGTAGTAGGGCGGGTATGGGGCATTTTAGCAGGCGGCTGAAATCTTCTTCCTCCCAGGCTTCCGCTTATGATACGCATGCTGCGAGGTTATACAGGGATGAAAAATAATAATGCGGATGGCTGCTTTCCGGTAATTCATACACCGGCGGTTGTGCAAAATGAATATGAATGAAATACTGGTGCAGGTCTTCATACAGTGATGAATCCATTTCAACCAGCCCGGAAAGGATCAGGCTAACTTCTGACTGGTCCAGCCCGAATTCATAACAGATCTTCAAAAGAAAATAAACCACATCAAGCGGAGTAGCATACAGGTAAGTTTGCACCAGGTGCACATAACCTTCCTTTTTAAGCAGTACGCGGAATTTCTGGGTGGTAAAATGAATGCTGATCTGGTTCTCGGCAACAAAGCCGTTGTAGATCTTTAATGCCGGCGTGTAGGTATGGCGGTATTGTGCAGATGGAAAGGCGCTTTCACATAATTCAAGTACAGACGAAGGCAGGGAGTAAACGTTCACCATCTGCCATTCATTAATTGCATCATGCTTGTATGCCTGGCCCGGTTCATCATAAATGCTGCGCAATAATGTATAGTCGTTATTGAATTGCTGCTGTGGCATCAGTAATGCCTGCGGGAAGGCTGAACAAACAGCTGTTTTTTTAAATGAAATTTCCTCCAGACCATGCAGAATGGAGCCGAATGATTCTTCAATGGATGTTTCGTCGAAACTGAAATAGCTAAGCCGCGTAACCTTTTTTGCTGCCGGATGGAAAAATCCATAGCTGCAATGGTCGGGTCCCAATTCCAGCAAAAGGGTTTGACCTTTGCCGGTACTTTCATCAGTTCGGATATCAAACAGGGTTTTCAACTGCTTTTATTTTGTGCAAAGTACGGAAATCGGCAATTTGATCTAGCTTGCACTCTTTTCCAGATGGCCCATGCGTTGCAAGTTGAAGTATCCTACAGGCAGATCCTGAAAATTGCTTTACCCATCAGCCTGGCGCTGCTGGTTCCGCAACTCAACCTGATCATCAATAATATTTTCCTGGGCCATCTCAGTGAACAGGCGCTTGCCATCGCTTCCATCACCGGTGTGTATTACCTCATATTTGCGGGTATTGGTTATGGTTTAAATAACGGCCTGCAGGCACTGATCTCCAGGCGTGCAGGGGAAAACCGGCCGGAGGAAATCGGTAAGATATTCGGCCAGGGTATCTTCATTGCACTGGGCATTGCAGCAGTTGGAATCCTCTTCACCCTTTTTGTTGCTCCTTATATTTTTTTGGCTACCCTTAAAGAAGAAGTTGCCCGGCCTGTTATTTTTTTCCTGGGTATCCGTATAATGGGCCTGCCGTTTCTGTATGTATATCAGATGCGTAATGCCCTGCTGGTTGGAATCAATAAAAGCAGGCTTCTTGTACTGGGAACATTGGCTGAAGCGGTAGCAAATATATTTTTTGATTACGTCCTGATTTATGGAGCACTCGGATTTCCTGATCTTGGTTTCAACGGGGCGGCCATTGCTTCGGTGATTGCTGAATTCACCGGCATGTTCGTGATCTTTTTGGTCATCAGGGCTAAAGGCATCAGCAGGCAGTTCGCACTTTTCAGGAATCCGAAGCTTGATAAGGATGTGGTACGATCCATTATGCGCATGTCTGGCCCCCTGGTGTTTCAGCATGGAATGAGCGTGATGGCCTGGTTCTTCTTTTATATGCTGGTGGCGCGCAACAGTTCACAAACCGGCCTTGCGGTTTCTACAACCATGCGCACCGTATTCGCTTTTTTCGGCATCCCGATCTGGGCACTGGCATCAACTACCAACACCATGGTCAGCAATATAATCGGGCAGGGCCGCCAGCTGGAAGTAGCCAGGCTTATATGGAAGATAACGCGGCTGTCTTTTGGCTTTGCACTCCTTGTATTCCTGACCCTGAATCTTTTTCCGCATTTTTACCTGGCACTCTTCGGCCAGGATGATGCGTTTCTGCAGGAAGGCGTACCGGTGATAAGGGTTGTTTCTTTTGCGATGCTGATCATGTCGGCGGGAACGATCTGGCTGCACGCGGTAACGGGCACAGGAAACAGCAAATTCACCTTCTTTATTGAAATGGTGGCCATACTTCTTTATTCCGTTTATGTTTTTGCTGTTATGGAAGTATATAAACTTCCTGTGTTCTGGGGCTGGGCTTCCGAGATCCTTTACTGGTCACTGCTGTTCTCCCTGTCGTTCCTATACATCCGCAGCAAACGCTGGTACAATACGGTTATTTAAACGATTTGCAGTACGTAACGCCTACAACACCACTGAAATTGGTAATGGGAGGATTGATTTTTTTAATGGAGATGGTGATTTTATCCAGGTCTGAAAACTGCTCCTGCAGGCGATCGGCGAGTTCCATGGCACATGTTTCGAGTAAGGCCCTGCGCTTGCTGAACTCTTCCTGCACGATGCGGTAGACTTCCACGTAATTCACGGTCTGCTCAATGGAAGTGATTGTTTTTTTCGGAGCCTTGCATTCGAGTGAAAGATCAATTTCAAACTCGTTACCTACTTTCAGTTCTTCGGCATACATGCCATGTTCCGCGTAAAAGCGGAGGCCTTTGAGTTCTATGGTAAAGCGCGCGGACATGTTAAGGTATTATGGTATTAAGGTATTGGGTATTGGGTCGTTTCAATTGGAAGCTAATTATTTTAGAAAGAAGTTTAAAGTAATCAATCCACCACTCACTACATGAAGATGATTATCCACCTTAATATCTCAATACCCATTACCCAATACCTTCATACAATCAATGAAGTCCTTTCTCCGAAAGATACCGCTCGGCATCGAGGGCGGCCATGCATCCGCTTCCGGCTGCGGTTACGGCCTGGCGGTATATTTTATCCTGCACATCACCCGAAGCAAATACTCCTTCGACATTGGTTTTTGCCGTACCCGGTAGAGTTTTGATGTAACCTGCATCATCCATATCGAGGAAACCCTTGAAGATGTCTGAATTGGGCGTATGGCCAATGGCCACAAAAAATCCGCGCACCGGCACTTCCAGTGTTTCATCCGTTTTGTTGTTGCGGATACGCACACCTTCAACCGTTTTGGTGCCCAGTATTTCGTCCGTTTCCGAGTTCCAGTATATTTTAATATTGGGTGTATTCTTTACACGCTCCTGCATTACTTTACTGGCCCGCATTTCACCACGTCGCACGAGCATATGTACGGTGGAACAAAGCTTGGAAAGATACAATGCTTCTTCAGCGGCCGTATCACCGGCACCCACAATGGCTACTTCCTTACCACGGAAGAAAAATCCATCGCAAACGGCGCAGGCGCTCACGCCAAATCCGTTCAATCGTTGCTCGCTTTCAATATTCAGCCATTTGGCTGATGCACCCGTTGCAATGATCACCGCATCGGCTTCCACCAGTTTCTCCTCATCGATCCAAACCTTATAAGGATGTGTATTAAAGTCTACTTTGGTGGCGAGTCCATATCGAAGATCGGCACCCATGCGCTGGGCCTGTTTTTCAAAATGGATCATGAGTTCCGGTCCCTGTACACCTTCGGGAAAGCCCGGGAAGTTTTCCACTTCGGTGGTGATGGTCAGCTGGCCGCCCGGCTGTATACCCTGGTATAACACGGGTCTTAAATTGGCGCGGGCTGCATAGATGGCGGCAGTATAACCGGCGGGTCCGGATCCTATAATCAATAATTGGACTTTCTCCGTACTGTTCTTTTCCATTCTTTGTTAAAAAAATTAAATTCAAAATTACGCATCGCTTTCTATAGTGGGATTTCCTGTGCGAAAGGAATTGTCAACATAACGTTTATAATATCACACATCCGGTATCAATAAAACAAGTGCAGGCCGGGTTGGTTGATCTTATTTTGGAATGATCACGGTGCGGTACTGCGAAGCATAACCACCGAAATAACCCAGCGCATTTCCACTGATATTGCTGATCACTTTTGAAGGTGTAGAAAAGGGATTACCAACGGAAGCATAGGAGTATTCCATGGTACGCCAGAAATCAAATGTGCCTTTATCAATTCCGCTGATCTTGAAGGTTACCGTATCACCCCGTTTGAAAAAGTTTTCTTCATCAAGGTCCTGGGCATTACGGTCCATGCCCGGCTCCACCTGTATCTCGTACGTGGTTCCATCGATAAAGATGTCATCAAATACGGAAGAAAAAGCCGGAAGAAAAGGTTCTGAATTACGTTTGGTAAAATAACGGATGTAATCACCGTAGCCGGGAGCATCGGTGGCTTTCACCATTACTATGGCGGTATTGGAATCGGCCTGCGGAGGCGCCGGCTTCCACCACAGCGAATCAATTTGTTTCTGGTAACCCGGAATTGTTGTTTTAGCGGTGTATTCTTGGCCGGCTGCCAGTATGCGAAGGCTATACGACTGGTTCAATTGACCGGTAAAAGCTGTAGCGGGGCTGGAAGAATCAATGGAATAATAATAAAACACATACCCGGGCACCAGGGGCACACCATACTCTTTAAGCCGGTGGGTGCGGATGCCGTTGGAAACTTCTATCGTAGCGTTATGAACAAAACTCCCGGCAAGGATCTGCGGATTGATCTCAGAAAAGTAGTTCAGTGACTGGGTAAGTATAACAACGGGCGGCTGATCATTTTCAATGGTAGCTTCCACGACCAGTTTGGGCGGCGTTTCATGGAGGTTAAAGTCTACTTCTTTTTCACAACCCCAAAAAGTTACTGCCAGGAAACAGAGTACTAAAAAGTTTTTCATGCAGCGCAAAGGTATTAAAGAAAACAGCCCTGAATCCACCGGAAGCGGACCAGGGCTGTTAAAAAACCCATCAATCTATTTTTCAGAATGTTTTACAGATCTGCAACACATTCCAGGTTTATTGTTGCTGTAAGCTTCCACGCCAGATTTATCCCAGATATGCTTTTAACGCATTGCTGTACCGGGCTTTCTGCAGGCGTTTGATCGCCCTTTCCTTGATCTGGCGGATACGCTCTTTGGTCAGGTCGTATTTTTGTCCGATCTGCTCAATGGTTGTTCCGTTTTCTCCGTCCAGTCCAAAATAGGCGTTCACGATCTCTGCTTCACGGGGACTGAGTGATTTCAGGACGCGGCGGATCTCGGCTCTAAGCGAGTCTTTCATCACATCGTCGTCTGTATCATCACTTCCTTCAAGCAGGTCGCCCATCGCCACATCTTCCGCTTCGTGCACGGGTGCATCCAGTGAAGTATGACGGGTATTGCTCTGGAAGATATTATTGATCTCGGTTTCGCTCATTTCCAGGATCTCGGCCAGTTCTTCGGTTGAAGGCTCGCGTTCGTGTTCCTGTTCGAAGGCCATATAAGCTTTATTGGCTTTATTATAGGTACCGATCTTATTCTGGGGCAGGCGTACAAGACGACCCTGTTCGGCCAAAGCCTGCAGGATAGACTGACGGATCCACCATACAGCGTAAGAAATGAATTTAAAGCCTTTTGTTTCGTCAAAGCGCTGGGCTGCTTTTATCAGGCCTAAATTTCCTTCATTGATCAAATCACTCAATGAAAGACCCTGGTGTTGGTATTGCTTTGCAACAGAAACCACGAAACGGAGGTTCGCCTGCACCAGTTTATCCAATGCGCGCTGGTCTCCCATCTTGATTCTTTGGGCCAAAGTAGTTTCCTCTTCCGGAGTGATCATAGGGATCTTGGAGATCTCCTGGAGGTATTTCTCTACGGCCTGAGAATCCCTGTTCGTGATCTGGGTAGCAATTTTAAGCTGCCTCATAAATTAAATCCTCGATTATTAAAGATGAATAAATAGCTTGACAGTCGTAGTCTTCACAAAGTTGCAAATGGATAGTTAAAGCGTCCGGGACTATCGGCAAAAGTAACTTTCAAAGTTTAAACCTCATAATGATCTGCGACAATTCTTATCTACAAAAACTGTACTACAATCGGTTTCAATGAAATATTGGCCGGTTAAGGTTTTACAAAGGCTGGAGCGCTTTAAAAGCAAAAGTTATTCACACTTTCCGGGGGCTGGCCTGATATTTTTGCCGGAGGAAAATCCATAATATAATCCCCACGAACACTAATCCAAGTGAAATCACCTCAGCCTGGGTAGGATTAAAAGGAAGTGAATTCATTCGATTATTTACCCGGATCTTTTCAATGAAGAAACGTTCAAGCCCGTTTAAAATAAGATAAAGGGCAAAAAGGGTTCCCGGAATCCGCATTTTTGTACGCAATGCCCATAATACGCCAAACAACAGCAGGCATGCCAGGGTTTCGTAGAAAGGGGTGGGAAAAGCAGGTACAGGAAGTTGGCTGCAATACTCGCCCGTGCAACCGGGTAATTTTACCCCTACGGAATTTACATTATGCGGGTAATTGTAGGCAAACATCCAATCCGGCAGAAACCCAAGGGCCGAAGGCTTGGTGACCGAAGTATGCTGAACCGAATCGGCGCCCGACTGGGCTACATATTCAGAAAAGAAAGCATTATTGATGCTGACGGTTTGCACGAACTGCCCGGGCTGGGCCGCCACCACTTGTCCGTCGGGTGTGCTGGCGTAGGCTGAATTGAAAATACCCCAGTCCCCATCGCCCGCTACCTGGCATCCGATGCGGCCAATGGCATAAGCGATCATCAGGGCCGGCGCTATGGAATCGGCCAGGTGCCGGAGCGAGATCCTGTGCTTGCGTGCATACCAGATTATGGCCAGCGTAGCCAGGATCAACCCACCGTAAAAGGTAAGTCCGCCGCCAGAAAAAATATAATCAGCAGGTCGCAGCTTAAAGGCTTCCCAGTTTTCGAAAATATCAAACATCTTGGCTCCTACCAGTCCGAATATCAGGGCAATAATGGTGAATTCACCGACCCGGTCCTCCGGCCAGAGACGAACCATCCGTTCTTCCGGGCGTTCGAGTTTATGCTTGGCCTTTTCCCTCCACTTCAAAAAAGCGAATAAAGAACCCAGTATGAGACCCAGGGGCCAGCTGCCCATGGAAGAAAAGATAAAAGCCTGTGGGTTCTGCGTGGCTTCGCTGGACAGAAAGAATAGAGCAAGGATCTTGTAGCCTAACAAAAAACCAAGCAGGAAATTGATCATAAGATCGGCAGTGCCGGCCGGCTTTCCAACCGTTATTTTCATTTCGGTAGGCTGAAAAAAACCCTGTCGGCTTTTCCGGCGCAATTCCCTGGCCAGAAACCAGGCTCCTACGAGGAAGGCAATAGCTACAAAAAGCCCGAAGGAATTAATGAACCGGAGCCCCGGTACATTGATATTGAAAAGGTCTTGTAACGCAAATTGAAGGTTAGGATACATAAGCAGAGCTAAAAGAATGGCAATGTTAGGCTAATCTTTTAGAAATAAAAATGCCTCCCGTAAAAGAGAGGCATGTATTATCCATCAATTGCAATGCTGGTCGAAGGCCGAAAGAAGGTTGTTGGCAATCATCTGGGCCGGGCGTCCTTCAATCTGGTGTCGCTCGATAAAATGCACGAGTTGCCCGTTTTTAAAAAGAGCAATAGCCGGTGAAGAAGGCGGATAAGGTAACAGGTGCTCGCGTAATGATTTGATTGCTTCCATGTCAAAACCGGCAAAAGCCGTAGTAAGGAAATCAGGTTTCCGGCTGGCATTGGCCACGGCCATCAACACTCCTGGACGGGCCGTACCGGCGGAGCAACCGCAAACGGAGTTGATCATAACGAGCGTTGTTCCTTCTTTCTTCAGTTGCCGGTCAACTTCATCTTTCGAAAGCAATTCGGAAAAGCCATTTTCGGTCAGCTCTTCTTTCATGGGTTGTACTATTTCTGCGGGATACATAATTCTTATTTTTTGCAAAGGTAGGCAACAAGTGCGTAGACTAATTAGCAGTTTTCAGACATTATTGTCATACAAATGTTGATTGAAATGCAGTTCTGGCAGGCATTACAACGCTTTTCTGCAATGGTATATCCTTTGAACAATGGTAACGAATTCAACAAATTCATTAACCATAAAACTGAACATACTATGACACTCGTACGTTTTAAGAATGTTGGTCATCAAAAACCTTTTAACAATTTCGCAGACCACTTTTTTAATGAAATGCCGTCTTTATTCCGTGATGATTCCAGAACTGCGGGAACAACCCAAACGGTTCCGGTAAATGTAAAAGAAACAGAGAACGGGTACCTATTGGAAGTGGTAGCTCCCGGATGGAACAAGGAAGATTTTAACATCGGCCTGGAGGATAATACCCTCACCATTTCCGGAGAAAGAAAAGAAGAAAAAGGGAAGGATGAAAAGCAGATCCGCACAGAGTACAGGTTCCAGTCTTTCAAGCGTTCCTTTACCCTGGATGAAAACATAGACACCGAAAATATTGGAGCACAATATGTTAATGGTGTACTGACCTTAAACCTTCCAAGGAAGGCAGAAGTCAAACAGGCAACAAAACAAATTTCGGTTCAATAAGAACCGGTTATATTTTTTCTCATAAGCAGTTGGTTTTGGTTTATAGCCCTCCGTTTCTACGGAGGGCTTCATTTTTTGGAGAGCGGAGAAAGAGAGCGGAGAGCGGGGGATAGGAATATCGAACAAGGAACAAGGAATTATGAATATCGAAGGGGTTTCAATACCACTTTGCGTCTTTGCGGTTGCCTTTCCGTGAAATCCCCCGCAAAAAGCAGGACAGGCGTGATCCTTATTATTGTCTTTGACAGTAGTTGACCTCGATCAATTATACTATAATCGAATTCTTATTCGTTTACCCTTACGTCAATGATGTGTTTTTGCCGGAATCCGTGAAATCATTCCTTCAATCCAACAATCCGTGATTAATATTGCACCCCTGAAAAGCCCGGACTATTGAACATGAGAAAAAACTGTTTCGCCCTGCTCTTTTGCCTGTCAACCAGTTTAGCCTTTGGACAGGATTCTGCTGTTACCATACCGGTTGATACGATGAGCATGTACCATCCCGATTCATCGCTGCGGATTGTTAACCTAAACCCGTTTTTTACCCTGCATGTAGATTCAACCCTTACCTATCCCCTGCAGATCAATAAAAACCCCGCAAATTATTTCTGGTACTTAAAAAACTCGCCGGTTGGATTGAGAATTCATAAAGACCACGGGCTGTTGAGCTTTAAAGCCGATAAAGCCTATTTTCTTTCCGGAAAACTGAAATATGATGTGAACTACAAAGTGATGGTTGGCGTCCAGAACCTGGGCGATCCGGAGGAAAAGGTAGATACGGCGTTTACCATTGTTTTTTACAATACCGAGATCATTCCTTCCCGCGTTAAACCAACCGTCAACAGCACGGTGTGGGTGGATGAAGGAGAGCGCATCCGGTTTAAAATTCTGTGCGACCAGGGCAGCTTCCCCATTGAAACCATTCTGACCCTGACCTCCTTTCCCATCCAGGAGTATGGAGCGGTTCAAAAATGTGGTGAAGAGTTTACCTGGACGCCCGGTTACGACATTGCAAAGGAAAGCGACCCCAACAAGGAAAAGCCGGTAACGATCCAGTTCATCGGGACCACCAAATTTGGCGTAAAGGATACGGCCATCGTTCGCATCAATGTACGCGACGCGCTGAATTACCCGATCGCCCTGACCGAATACCGCCAGGTGGTGAAGAATATGGAGACTTATGTGCTGAAGCTAAAGTACACCTTCCTGCAACTGGACCAGAAACTGAAAAAAAACAAGAAGGTACGCACTGGTTTCGACCTGACGGCAGCTTCCACTTCTGTAACCGGAACGGTGCTTTCCACCTCGGATAAGGATGATTCAAAACGTATGGGCCGAATTCTGCCTTCAATAGGCCTGGCCCTGGTTCCGATTAAAGAAGCAGCAGCTCCAAATAAGGCTGTTGATCAAAACCAGGCCGGACTGATCCGCACCAACATTAAAAGGCTCGAATACATTATCCGCGACAACCAGTTGATTGGTGATAAAGACCTGGAGATCGGTAAAAAGCTGCAGCGCCTGAAAGACGAACTGAAACAGGTTCAATTGCAACTGATTGACGTCCCGATCGAAATCACCAATGAAATGACCGAAGAAGAATTGAATCAATACTTCAACAGCCCCAGAGTCAATAAAAAGTACCGGCTGAACAGCAGGAGAAAATAACTACAGGCAGGGTTCTTTCCGGCGGGTATCAATTATGTACTGGATCTTCCATTCGCCGTTAAAGCGCACCAGCTGGAACGAGTTCACCCCGCAATGGCTGAATTTATCACCAACATAAAACCGGTAGGGTGTAAAGGCGATCGCCAGGTTGTCGTCAATTTTTATGGTTTCGTAGGTAATGCGCTCGTCATAAACTTCCGTATGCGGCTTGCCGATTAAGGCCACGAAATCATTGATGTTTTCCGTGCGTACAACCGTCCCTCCTTCTTTGTTCCGTGTGATCGTCTGAAGGATTACACCCGGTGCAAATGCTGACCGCATTAGAGTTGTATCGGAGGTGCGCATGCCGTCAAAAAGGGCCTTAATCGGCACTTTAACTTTCTCCTCTTCACTTTGTGCGCCGGCTTTAAGACATATGAATGTTAAAAGCAAAAACAGGCCCTTCATATTAGCTTTTTTTAAGAGTTTCTGGAAACAAAATTGCCCTTTAAGCTAAACAATTGCACAATATGAAAAACACACCTTTTATATCAATGGCCATTATTGCCGTCCTTCTGGTAACGGCTGTGAGCTGTACAACCGTTCAGGGCACGCAGGATGACTATTACAGCAATGAACCCGTGAACCGCAGGGTAGTAATGCTGGATCCTTCTTATAACCAGGAAGTATACATCGTACGGGATGCCTTTACCGGACGATACTACCAGGTAATTGCGGACCCATACGGCAACCGTTTTTCCAATAACGCATTTTATAATGACCGTTATTACAACGACCGCCGTTTTAATAATGACCGCCGGTATAACGACCGTTATTCCGATAGCAGGAACCGGGGAACGAACAATAACACAGGTGGCGCTACCCGGCAGCAACCGCAGCCCCAGAGCAGCGAAAAGATTAATGAAGCCAGAAAAAGAATCCAGCAGGGTAACTAAATAATCCTCAAAAAAACCAAAGGCTGTCTACGGACAGCCTTTTTTATTTCGGGTATGTTTACAGCTATTTAATATAACCGAGGATTTTGAGCATGCTTTGGGCCGACTGCTCTTTTGCATACAGCCAGTCTACCAGCTTACCATTTTTATCGCGCTCGATAATAACGTGTTTGGGTGAAGGAATAAGGCAATGCTTGATACCGCCATAACCGCTGATCTGGTCCTGGTAGGCACCAGTATGGAAAAATCCTACATAAAGTGGTTCATCCCCGGCCGGTTTGGGCAGGAATACTTCATTGATATGCTCCTCCGAATCGTAATAATCATGACTGTCGCAGGTAATCCCTCCCAGCACCACGCGCTGGTATTCCTGGTCCCATTTATTTATCGGCAGCATCAGAAACTTCTCACCGATCCCCCAGGTATCGGGTAAGGTGGTAATGAAGGAAGAATCGATCATGTACCAGGTTTCGCGGTCATTCTGTGCCTTGGTACCGATCACGCTGTAAATATGGGCCATGCTCTCCCCTACCGTATAACTTCCGAACTCGGTAAATATGTGCGGCATCGGCACCTTATTGCGCTTGCAGGCGGCCTTGATGTTGCTCACGATCTCATTGATCATAAACTGGTAATCGTATTCAAATCCGAGTGAATGCTTGATCGGGAAGCCGCCACCGATGTTCAGCGAATCAAGTTCGGGGCAGATCTTTTTCAGCTGGCAATACAGGTTGATGATCTTGTTTAGCTCGGACCAGTAATAAATATCATCCTTGATGCCTTTGTTCAGAAAAATGTGCAGCATCTTCAGTTGGAACTTATCCTCGTAGCCTTCTATATTATCCACGTAAAATTCCAGGATATCCTTTGCCCGGATACCGAGCCGTGACGTATAAAATGGAAAGGTCGGTTCTTCTTCGGCCGCAACCCGTATACCCACTTTAAAGGGCACTTTTACGGAACGGCGGTAGGCCTGCAGTTCTTCCTTGTTATCGAGAACAGGAACCACGTTCTTAAAACCGGTATTCAGCAAATTGGCTATGCGCCGCGTGTAATTTTTTTGCTTAAAACCGTTGCAGATAATGTGAATGTCTTTGGTGATCAGCTTTTTTTCATGCAGCTTTTTGATGATCTCAATATCGTAGGCATAAGATGTTTCCAGGTGAATACCATGCTCCAGTGCTTCTTCTACCACGAAACTGAAATGCGAACTTTTGGTACAATAGCAATAGTAGTACTCACCTTCATATTTATGCTTTTTGAAAGCTTTTTCAAACATCTGCTTTGCCTTATTGATCTGGCTCCCGATCTTGGGTAAATAGGAAAGCTTCAGGGGCGTTCCGTATTTTTCGATCAGCGCTTTAAGATCCAGACCGTTGAATCGCAGATAATCATCTTTTACTTCTAATCCTTCCTGTGGAAAATTGAAGGTTTGTTGTACAAGGTCGAGGTAGGAATTGTTCATTTATCTTTTTAGGATTGCCCGTGATCGTGAATTTTTACAAATGTAGAATTTGAAGCCGTTCAGGGCCGAAATTTTTTCACCGGTCCTGGTGCCCTGCAAGATCAGCCGATCCGTGGCCTGCAGGATTCATTTTCTTCTACCCATTTAATTCCGGCAATTTTCAAAGAGATCTCCTAACATCACCTGAAAGCGGTATATAAGTGCATTGAATCCGTGTTGGTTCCGGGCATAAAAAAACCGGATCAAACGATCCGGTTCTCAACTGTATCAGACAGCTTATTTAACCTGGGCAACCAGGCCTTTGAAGCTTTCAGGATTATTCATTGCCAGGTCGGCCAGCACCTTGCGGTCGAGGGTGATGCCTTTCTGGTTCAGGAGGTTGATGAACTGGGAATAGGTCAGGCCTTCTTCGCGAACAGCCGCATTGATACGGGCGATCCACAGGCGACGGTATTCTCTTTTCTTCAGTTTACGGCCTACATAGCTGTAGGTCATACCTTTTTCAACAATATTCTTGGCTACGGTATAAACGTTTTTACGTTTGCCATAGAAGCCTTTGGCTTGTTTGAGGATTCTTTTTCTGCGTGCCCTGGAAGCAACGGCATTTACGGAACGTGGCATATGCTAATGAGTTTGAAGATTAAAGTTTGTCTCCTTCGCTACCGCTATGGCAACCGGAGGAGGTTTGCTGTTGTGTAAAACCAATTTTACTTAAGACCCAGAAGTTTCCTTACAAAAGTCAGGTGCGATTTTGCAACGACACCGTCCTTTGCTAAAGCACGTTTGCGTTTTTTTGATTTTTTGGTCAGGATGTGACGCTTGAATGATTTCTGATGCGTGATCTTTCCAGTAGCGGTTACTTTAAAGCGCTTTTTGGCACTGGAGTTTGTTTTAACCTTTGGCATTTTAAATGCGGTTATAAATGATACCCTTGAGGCGTTCCCGCACCGGCGGAAAACTTAGGGGGCCTCTTCAGGAAATGCCTACTCATATGAATAGGGGCCGCAAAGGTAGGGTTTGAAAGGCAAAAGGGGAACGTATTGGCCTTGCTTTTTTGTTAAGCACCTGTTGAATCCTGCTTATTCCGGCCCGAACTGCAGGCATACCGGCCTTGGAACCCGGATCCTGTTACCGGTATCACGCAGTAAACCGGTTGCCGGGTTTCTCCGGAAGACCACCACTTCATCACTATCGCGGTTGGCCACCAGCAGGAAACCTCCACCAGGTTCCAGGGCAAAGTTGCGGGGATGAACGCCCAGGGTGGATTGAAAACCTTTAGACAGAAGCTTACCGTTTTTTGAATTAATGGAAAAAATAGCCAGTGAATTGGCATCACCCCGGTTGGAAGCATAAAGGTGCTTTCCATCAGGAGATACGTGAATATCTGCGCTTCCGATGGCTCCCCCGTAATCCCGTGGATGTGTTGACATCCGCTGAATGAAATATAGCGCCCCCTTTTTATAGCCGTAGGCTGTTACGGTACCACTCAATTCTTCCACCAGGTAAAGGAATTTGCCGGAAGGATGAAAGGTTACATGCCTTGGCCCGCTGCCCGGCAGCGACTTTACGCCTGTCGTGCCAGTCCTCGAATACTTTAATCGCCCGGTATCAATTGGTAGTTTTGAAATTTTTGTAAAATAATACACGCGCAGTACATCAAGCCCCAGGTCGGGTACCAGTAATACTTTTTCATCCGGTGAAAGAACGGTTGCATGCACATGAGGTTTTTCCTGGCGTTCCTTGTTATTCCCGGAACCTGTATGCTGGATTTTTTGTACTGCAGGGCCTAATCCTCCTTTAGCCATGACCGGGAATACGGAAAAGTTTCCACCGCTGTAATTCCCCGCGATAACAAACTTCCCGGTTCTGCTTGCCGTAATATAGCAGGGATGGTCACCACCACTCAGTTGCTGGTTGATAAGGTTCAATTTTCCTGTTATACGGTCAAAGGCATACGCACTCACCTTTCCCGGGTCTTTTCCACCGGTTTCATTTACAGAATAGAGAAAACGGTTATCAGCGGAAAGCGCAAGAAATGAAGGATTAGCAGCTGAATCCGTATTGCTGATCCAGGTAGCAGTACCGGAAGCCGTATCAAACCGGTACACATAAATTCCCTTACTGCCGGTTCCGGTATAGGTGCCGATAAAAAGATACCTGTCCTGGCCGTGACTGTGGAAGAAAGCCAGCAGGAAAAAGAACAGGCAAAAGGACCGCATTTCAAAAGAGTTTGTTGCAATATAATATGACCGTTCGATTAAATGCCCAGCTCTTCGCGTTGCTTTTTTGTAAGCTTCGCCTTAACCAGTCTATAGCTTTCCTGCAGGAATTCAGTTACCTGCCTGCTGTTCATGCGCGTTGGTTCTGTTACCTTCACCCATTTGGCTCTGGCCATATACGGGGCCGGTATAAAACCCTCGCTTATACTCAAACATTCAAAATTTTCATCCGGCACTTTAAAGGAAAAACGGAATGGTGGTTCCAGGTCTGCTACACAAAACATTTTGCCGCCCACCGAAAAAACCAGGTCATGGCCCCATTTAATGTCTTCTGTAACGGCCGGAAGCGCCTTGCATACGGTGCGCAACTGGTCAATTACCATAGAAAAAAAGTATATAAGTTCAACTTTAAATTATAAGTATATTTAGAACTGACCAAAACTGCTCCGTGAGAAGTTCTGCCTTTTTATTTTGCCTCTTCAATGCGGTTATCTTGCATGCCCAGGTATTACCGCATAAAAAATACACTTCGCGCGATGGCCTGATTGCCGACCGCATCACCACAATTGCCCAGGACGAAAAAGGGTTCATGTGGTTTGGATCCTACTTTGGCATCTGCCGCTATGATGGCCTTCGGTTTGAAAAGCTGGTGCTGCCGCCCTCCCAGCAATTCAAGTTTGTAAATTGTATTGTTCCGGCTTACGGCAAAGTATATGCAGGATTTTTATTCGGGGGCGGATTGATGGAATATTCCGATGGACTCGTGCGCACGTACTTTATCACCGACCGCCCCGATGCCAATAATTTTCTTTGCATGTTTCCATCCGGCGACGGTAATCTCCTGGTGGCTAATTCAAATAATGAAATCTTTTCCTTCCGGGAAGGATCATTCAGGTTGCTTTACACGCTCAAAGAGTGCAACCCCGGGGGTATTGTTGCCTTTCAAAAAGATGGTTCAGGAAATCTTTGGATTGCTACCAATAACGGCCTGCGGATCATTACGCGGGAGAAGGAACAATTTACCTTTTTCAAGGGACAGAATGTATTTAACCTGGCACGGGATAAAGAGGGATGCATCTGGATCGCTTACCAGAACAACCGGGAAACGTTCATTGAAAACTGTGACGGTTTCAAAGAAGGATCAATGACCGGCAGGAAGCAGCTGTCCAAAATCTCCGGAATAAGGTCGGTTGCCTTTGGAGGCGGTATGCAACAGGGCTTCTGGATGGTTAGTAACTATAATGGCTTGAACCGGGTTATGGCCAAAGGGCAGGTTGATACTTTCAGTACAAGTCTCAACCTGAAAACAGATGTCAACATTGTATTCAACGACCGGGAAAACAATATCTGGATTGCCAATGAACCCGGTGTGTTAAAGATCTCCGACCTGCACACCCGCTCTTATCCTTTTGAAGAACTGGCTCCGGCCGGTGGTTCCCTGGCTTTACAGGATTCCGTGGTATGGGCCTCCAACTCGAAATATCTCTACCAGATTACCGGTAATGAATTTAGAAAAGTTCCTGAGTTCCGTAGTCCGTACGGATATATCGGATTTACATATATCGATGCAAAAAAAAGAATGTGGGCCACTATGTGGGATGGTGGCATTTGGTGCATCACTTTCAGGGAAGGAAAGATCGCACAACGTAAGTTTTATGATGCCTATAAGGGAACAAAGATTATGGTGCAGGGAATTGCTGAAGACAGCACCGGCAATTTATGGCTGGGAGGATCGATGGGCTTATTCCGTATGAAAGATGATAAGATCGTGGAGCATAAAAAAATATGGGGCAAAGATGGAAGACCCATTTTCATAACTGCACTCTGCCTCGACGAAAAAAATCAATCATTATGGTTGGGTGATAATACCGCAGGGGTCGTACAATTAAAATATGATCAGGCCGGAAACGGGACGTTCCGGTACAGGAATGAAGCTTATATCCATGTGGCCCAGGGCCTCACCGACCCGTTTGTGCGGAGCATGCTGCTCGATAGGAAGGGGAATCTATGGATCGGAAGCCGCTCCGGTGGTATCTTCTGCGTGGATACAAAACTGCCGAAATCCTACAGGGCATGGAATATGAACGCTGCAGCCGGACTTTCCTGCGCGCGCATCACGCAAATAATTGAAGAAGGCAGCACGGCCGTTTGGTTTGCCGCCTGCGATGGCATCTACCGCTATCACCAGCAAACAAAAACCTGGGAACAATATAACACCAGCGACGGCCTGCAGGCATCGGAGGTATTCAGCATTGCTCTCCATAAAAAGACGGGCACCATCTGGGCACTTTGTTCGGAAGGTGTTACCGCACTAAAGACCACCAGGGAAAAAAGTTTGCCGCCGCTTGTCAGCATCACATCGGTTATGGTATTGGGAAAAGCCGACACCACCGCATTGACGCAAAGCGGTGTACGGTCTTTTTCACACAACCGTAATTCCATCGGCTTTTCATTTGCCGGCGTATCTTTTATTGATGAGAAAAATATACAGTACCGGTATATGCTTGATGGATATGATAAAGACTGGAGCGCTCCTGTACGTACCAACACGGTAAATTATGCATCGCTGCCTTCAGGCAATTATAGATTCAAAGTAATTGCCGCCAACGCCAAAGGCATCTGGACAACAGAACCGGCCGTATATCCCTTTAAAATCGTTGTACCCCTTTATCAGCGTTCCTGGTTTATATTTCTCTGCATTACGCTGTTGATTTTTCTTATTTACCTCGTGCGCATCCAGCGGCTTCGCCAGAAGTACAAAATTGAAAAATTGAGGCTCAGTATTGCACAGGATCTTCATGACGATATCGGTTCTGCACTCGGAAGTATAAACCTTATGAGCCAGACAGCTTCCCGCAGGCTGGAGAAAAACCTTTCCCCGCACGAATTGAACCCGGTGTTTCAGAAGATCGGCCGGTCGGCACAGGATATACTGGAATCGATGGATGATATTGTATGGGCTATCAATCCCGATAAAGATAAAGTAGAAGACCTGGTGGTGCGTATGCGCGAGTTTGCCATTCCACTTCTGGAATCCCGTAGTATTGAATTTGAATTCAGGGTTGGTGTGAATGATTACCGGAAATTGTCCATGGACCTGCGCCGTAATGTATTCCTCATTTTCAAAGAAACAATCTACAATGCCATACGGCATTCGGAAGCCGGTTTTATTTTAACGGAAATGCAATTGGGCCATCACCTGGTACTAACGGTAAAGGACAATGGAAAAGGATTTAACCCCGAAGTTCCTTCCGGACGCAACGGGTTAAAAAACCTGCATAAAAGAGCCGCTACGGTTGGTGGTACTCTTTACCTGACTTCCGGTGATTCCGGAACACAGGTCAGATTTTCCTGCCCGATCAGATGATTATATGATTGTGTGAAACGGGTAAACCTGTACCTTAACAAACTCAAGCAGACTGCTATGCCGGACATTAAAGTTGCCTTATGTGAGGATAATGAATCCTTCCGGGACAGTCTCCTGCAATTTATTGATGATACCCCGGGTTATACCGTAACCACCGCCTGCCCGTCTGCGGAAAACATAATTGACATACTCGAACGGAATACTCCTGATGTTGTACTGATGGATATAGACATGCCCGGCATCAACGGCATTGAAGCCACTAGCCTTATCAAATCTAAATTCCCCCTGGTTAATGTACTGATCCTGACGGTTTATGATGACGACCGGAAGATTTTTGATGCCATCCTGGCCGGGGCTACCGGATACCTGCTGAAAAAGACGCCCCCGGCACGGATCCTTGAATCCATTGCAGAGGTATACGGGGGTGGCGCCTCCATGAGCGCAACGATCGTAAAAAAAGTAATCTCCTATTTTAACCAGCAGGCGCCGAAAAAGGAGAATGAGTACACACTCTCCCACCGGGAGCTCGATATCCTGCAATGCCTGGTGAATGGTGACAGTTATAAAATGATTGCTGACCATTGCGGCATCAGCATCGGTACGGTGCGGTCCCACATCAATAACATTTACAAAAAACTGCACATCAATTCCAAATCAGAGGCTGTGGCCAAAGCCCTTAAGGAAAGGCTGGTGCCCTAAGCACCCAATATCATATGTTTATATGATTGTCTTGCCTTCTCTTTTCCGGCACATTTGTGCCTTACGCTAACTGATTACCAATCAAATAACTACTGTTTATGAAAAAGCTATTACTGCTTCTGCTGGCATTTGCCATGGTTAATTGTGTATCCGCACAGGTATTAAACCGGCTCGGTAACCGTGCAAAAAATACCGTGGAGCGAAAAACAGGTGACAAGATCGACAGGGCCATCTCCGATGCAATGGACGGGAAAACAAAAAAGGGCAATACAGATACCGATTCCGGTACGGAAGAAAAAGCTTCCGATGATAAAGAGCCTGCCAAGCCTGCAAAAACCGGCGGACTGAAAGCCTATTCAAAATTTGATTTTGTTCCCGGTGATATGATCCTGTATGCAGAGGATTTCTCGCAGGATGTTATTGGTGAATTCCCGGTTAAATGGAATACAAATGGATCGGGTGAAATTGTGACCATTGAAGGAGTGCCCGGTAAATGGCTCCAGCTAAATGAAAGAACGAAATATGATTCACCCTATGATAAAAAATTCCCGGATAATTATACCATTGAATTCGACTTGCTCGCCGACTATAAAGATGGACAGGCGGTACCCGCCATCTTTTTCAAATTCTATAAAGACATCAAGTATAATCATACAGCCGGCGCCTGGTTAAAACTTTCTCCACAGGCTGGTACTTATGCAGACGACAATACCAGGGACCGGGTTTCATTGGATATTTACGACAGTCTTGGAAAACATTTTCTGGAAGCCTCCGATCAGCTTCATGGTGAATTCCAGGCATTAAACAAGAAAAACACACCCGTACATGTGGCTATCTGGGTGCAGAAAACAAGAGTGCGGGTTTGGTTAAACAGCCGCAAAGTATACGATCTTCCGAAAGCTTTACCGGAAGGGATTGGGTTGAATAGTTTAGGACTGGAGCTCTATGCGTATGGTGGCGCCCGGGACAATTACCAGTATTACTTCTCCAACCTGAAGCTGGCAGCCGCCACGCCGGATAACCGCAGTAAACTGATTACGGAAGGAAAATGGTCAACAACAGGAATTTTGTTTGATGTGGCTTCCGATAAAATCAAACCATCCTCTTACGGCACCTTAAAACAAATTGCCGGTGTACTTAATGAAAACCCGGATGTTAAAGTAAAGATCGTAGGTCATACCGATAATGATGGATCTGATGACACCAACCTCTCCCTTTCCAAAAAAAGATCTGCCGCTGTGAAGGCCGCCCTTGTTTCTGAATTTGGCATCGATGAAGGCCGTATGCAAACCGATGGACAAGGTGAATCAAAACCCGTAGGTGACAATAAAAGTCCTGAAGGAAAAGCACAGAACCGCCGGGTTGAATTCATCAAACTCTGATCGTTAATCCTTTTGCTGAGTCATTAATTCCTGAAGGGAATGGTACGTCCTTGATTGTCCTTTTATAAACATGCCGGATATGCGCATACTGATCATCACCCTGTTTGCCTTTTTAACGATTACGATCAATGCACAGGAAAAGATGCCTTCCAGGGCTGAACTGGACAGCTTGATGAAGGACCTGAAAAAAAAGATAGCAGAAGGTAGTGATGATCCGGATTACCGCAACATCATGAAAGATGCCGGGGTCAACCTTCCGGAAGATTTTGAAGCAGATAATGAACTGGAATGGAAGCTCCCCGCCCCGGATACCCGGGCCATTGCCAGGCTTCCTAAAACGGCGCTGACACCTGAAGCACTTCCTTCCTACATTCTTGATATCCGTACACGCATCAATAGTGTATTAACACCGGTCCATAAATCAAGAATAAAAAAAATAAAAGATAGTCTCAAGAACAATCCCATCCTCCTGAGCAGGGTAGCTGTTTTGTCGTGGTATGGCAACAGTCCCTATATAGCCCTTGGACTGGCAACAGAAGCGGCCCTGCTCAACCAGCAAAATGCCGAGGTATTGAACACATTTGCCACTCTTCTCAGCCTCAACAGGCTTCCTTTTAAATCAATTCCTGTACTGGAATACCTTGATAAAAAATTGCCCGGCAATGCAACAGTATTAAACAATATCGGGCAGGCCTACCTGGCAATGGGTTCGCTAAAAAAAGCGGAAGAATACTTGCTTAAGTCCGCAGCCGGATTGGAAACACACCCGGAAGCCACCAAGTCGCTTGGTATGATCTACCGGGCACAAGGCCAAACTGCAAAAGCAAAGCATTACATCCAAAAATCCCTGGAAGGAGGTTTTTCGGAGACAGCGGCGGAAGCAGCTGAAGACCTGGGCATTTCTTCTGAAGAGGTAGATAAAGCTGTATTGAATACGCTGCACGATTTTAAAGCTCCCGAATACTTCAACAATTATAAGTACCACTTACCGCAGATGCCGGAGAGCGTTACACAAAGTGTAAAAGCTAAAAAGGAAATAGCCACGTTCCGCGCGCAAATGCAGGTGGAGATGACCCGGTTGAGGCGCCTTCAGTCTGAAGAACAGGCAAAAGCTGAAAAAAATATCAGCTTCCTGATGACAAATGCAAGAAACGGAAAGTTTTATCAATTGGAGCTTTCGCCCATGTTTGAAAAAGCAAAGAGGATGATGGGTTATTATGCAATGGAATTCCAAAAGTATGGTGTTGAAGTGCTTCACCTGGAATACCTGAAAGTTACACAGAGGAGTGACGTCATCCGGCAGGCTTACGATGCAGAAGTAACCAGGCTCGCCCAAAGAAACACGCCTGTTACCTGCGCTGAGTATGATGCACTTTCCAATAAATACCTGCCGCTGTATGCACAGAACTACCGTGATTACGTAGAAAAATATTTACCCGAGGTAAGGAGCTACATGAACCAGATGATGTACTGGTCGCAGTATATGAACATTATAGAGGAAGGCCGTATGCGGGTGTTTGGATATATGCTGGGCTATTTCCATGAATTGGATAACCTGGCAAGGGACATTGTAGTGATAACTCCAGCCTGCAGTGAGTTGGTCCAAACCAATCCGGAAGTAAAAGATTCTGCCCAGTTACCGAAAGGGGATTGCCCTTTCAATGTTTCCATAAATATTATTGTTGGAAAATTAGCGATGGACTGTGATAAATTATCCATTGGTATGGATGCAGGCTTTTCATTTTCAGCCGAGAAGAATTTTCTTTCCGGGGAAACCACCCTGGCTTTGGGCATCGGACTTTCAGCAGACTTCAGCCTCCCGGTACCGGGTATTTCCCTAACCGCAGGAGCCGGGGCCAGCGAGCAACTTTACATTGTATTTGACCGCAATAATTCTTATAAGGACGTAGGCTTACAATGGAAGGCCTCAGCCGGTGGAAGCTTTGGCGTCAGTGGCGCGGCAGGCAGCACCACCATTACTGAACACGGAGTAGAGGGAGGGTATAAATGGTCATTAAATGACGGGATAAAATTTTCAGGAGAAGGCAAAGGAATTTTTAAAGATGCATTCAACTAAGACTTACACGTAATTTACATTCTGGTAAAATGAAGTGATTATAGTTATGGTCATAACGTATGTACATTATTTAATCCGATCCCTTATTCCTGTCCTCATTCATAACTTTTTGACCGGCCCTGAAAATATAGGATCCTACTTCACAACGATCGTTCTTTTCCATTTCACTAACCAGTTTGCTGATAAACTTTCTTTTGTCTTTGGTGCGGTAGCCGGAAATTTTTTTATCAACCTGGTTGATGCATTGATAAATCGTTGATTCCTTATCCTCTATCCCGGTAATCTTTTCCATGTCTGTTTTAAGTCGTTTTAACTGTGCGTCCGATAGCTCATCACGCTCTTCCTGCAAATCTTCTTCAGTAGCTCCGTTTGCAGCCATTTTTAATATTCTTTTGGATGGGGTGCTCAATGACCGTTCCAATGAAGAAAAGCAATGGCAGTATTGATCGGCTATCTCGGGAAGTTTATCATCGGCTGATGTATGGCAGGAAATGAGAACCAGCAGGGATACGGCAGGGAGCAAAGGACTTTTATTCATGAACTAAATTTTACTTGATCTCAAACGGAACAGGTCAAAAAAAGATCCCGCATTGCGGGACCATCATATAAGTTTTTTGATGTTTATTGATTGGCTTCATTCAGGAAAGCCCTTAACATGCCCGCCACGAAAGCGCAGTCTTTTTCTTTATCCATGGCCTTCACAACCTCGGTTGCCTGCTTCTCATCATCTCCGAAGTTTGGATACTTTTTATCCATCTTTTCCATACAGGCATTGAATGGCGAATCCTCGCCTTCGATACGGGCAGAGAACTCCTGTATCTCGCGCGAAACCCTGGTTTTTTCGCCGGCACTTAATTTTTCCAGCTCTTTTTCCACGGTTGATTCCGGGTCTTTACTTTCCATAGACCGGGTAAAAATATTCTTTGCCTTCTGGCTCAGGCCTCTGTCAATATCACCCAGGCAGTCGCAGATGTCAGCGGCCACGCCTGATGATTTGAAACCTGGTTCTGCCGTTCCTTTTTGTTCCTCGCGTGTTTCTGACGGGGTTTCTTCTGTTGTCTCTTTCCTTGTCTCTTCCGTTTTGCGATCATTTGAGCTGCAGCCTGAAACCAGGATGGATAAAGAAACAAACAGGATGATGATTACGTTTCTCATTTGGCTGTAAATATTATTGTTACTGTTCGTTTTCTTTTTCGTTTTCTTCTCTAGTGCCGGAATCATTTGCATTAGGATCCGGACCCTGTGCGGCGCTTTTCCAGATGGCCGCCGCTACCTCGCAATCATCAACGTCTTCCATTTCAACGGCAATTTCCCTGGCCTGCTTTCTTTCGATGTCTTTTATTTTATAATTCTTCTTGATATCGTTAATGCACTTCTGCAATTTTGAATTATCGGCGAACGTGGCCACCTCGCGGATCTCGTTGGTTATGGTTTCCCTTGTTCCTTCGTCTTCAATTTTTCCCAACTCCGTTTCAATCACCTCCTGGGGGCTTTCATCATTAAATGCCTTAACCAGGATCCTTTTGCTTTTAGGGTCCATGTCCTCTGTAACCGGCTCGAAGCAATCACAAAAATCGCTGGAGATTTTAGAGGTTTTGTCATTGTTGTTACAACCAAGCATCATGATGGTTAACATGATCAGTGCTCCTAACTTTTTCATAAAAGGTAATTTGATGAAAGATAATATCATTTGTAATTTCTAAAAATAAAAAAGCGGCTCTTAAGCCGCTCATTGTTATCTGACACCTGTTTTAAGCAGGCTTCGATTCCGCTTTTTTCTTGCTGCCTTTAGGTGTAAAAATGGCCAGCATCCTTTTACCTTCCAGTTTCGGCATACTTTCCAGCTGCCCGAAATCTTTGAGCCGGTCTGCAAACTTCAGAAGCAAAAGTTCACCGCGGTCCTTGAACTGGATGGCCCTTCCTTTGAACTGCACATATGCTTTCACCTTGTTGCCTTCTTTCAGGAAGTTCTCGGCGTGTTTTGATTTAAAATCGAAATCATGATCATCGGTATTGGGCGTAAAGCGGATCTCCTTCATTTCGGTCGTCTTCGCCTTCGCCTTCATTTCCTTTTCCTTCTTCTTCTTATCGTAAAGGAACTTGTTGTAGTCAATAACCTTGCAAACGGGGGGATCTGCCTGCGGAGAAATTTCAACCAGGTCGAGTTGCTGCTCCTGGGCAATCTTCATGGCATCCTGGGTAGAATAAACACCCACGGTAACGTTGTCTCCCACAAGCCGCACCTGTGGTACTCTGATATGATGGTTGATACGATGTTCTGCTTCTTTGCGGGGAACAAATCTTCCCCTGAAACCTCCGGGTCTGAAACCTCCTTTGTTCGGTAATGCCATTTAAAGTTTTTGAGTAATAGATGCTTAGAAAGTGAAACGTGAAAGGTGAAACGGTCCCTTCTGTGTTGCACTCTTTATGTTATTTTATATTTTATGTTTCAAAATTATGTATGGTGAAGGGTGAGTGGTGAGTGTTCTTCTAAACAAATTTTTCACTACCCATTCCAAATTCCTGATCCCCAATCCCAATCTCTCTATATCACTCTCAACCTCATTCCTAACCATCCGATCTCCGCTCATCCCTTTCATGCGACAATTCGGAAATGATTTCTGAAACCGCTTTCGCACCCAGGTCACCCTTGCCCTGCCTGCGAACCGAAGCCTTTCCTTCGTTCATTTCTTTTTCACCGATCACCAGCATGTACGGAACCCGCAACAATTCCGTGTCCCTGATCTTTTTCCCGATCTTTTCGTTCCTGTCGTCGATTTCAGCACGAATATCAGCTTTTTTCAATTTTTGGAGCACTTCTTTTGCATAGTCCAGAAACTTATCCGAAATCGGCAGAATCTTTACCTGGATGGGCGCCAGCCACAGGGGAAGCTTACCTGCATAGTGTTCCAGCAGGAACCCGATAAAACGCTCGTGCGTACCCAGGGGAGCCCTGTGAATGATCAGCGGTATGTCGGTTGAATTATCCTGGGTTGTATAGGCCAGTTTAAAACTACGTCCCTGTGAAAAGTCAACCTGGTTGGTGGCCAGGGTAAACTCCCTTCCGATCACACTGTAGATCTGTACATCAATCTTCGGCCCGTAAAACGCCGCTTCATCCTGCACCTCCACATAAGGAATGTTGCTTTCGATGAGTACATTGCGCACCATGGCTTCTGTTTCTTTCCACAACTCCGGCTCATTCACATACTTCACACCCAGCTTGTCCGGGGAGTGAAGGGATAGACGCATTACGTATTTATCAATTCCGAAGATCCGGAAATACTTAAGGTACATTTCATTTACCGCCCTGAACTCATCATTGAACTGCTCTTTGGTGCAGTAAATATGAGCATCATTCATATGCAGGCAGCGCACCCGCATCAACCCGAACAACTCACCACTTTGCTCGTACCGGTACACCGTACCATATTCGGCGATCCGGTAAGGCAGGTCGCGGTAGCTTTTAGGTTCCGCAGCATAAATTTTATGATGATGCGGGCAATTCATGGATTTGAGGTAATATTTTTCCCCTTCCAGCTCCATCGGCGGGTACATGCTGTCGGCATAATACGGCAGGTGACCGCTGGTGAGGTACATGCTTTCTTTTGCAATATGCGGTGTTACTACCCGCTTGTAACCGGCATCCGATTCCGTTTCCTTGGCCAGCTTTTCAAGTTCTTCGATGATCACCGTACCATTGGGCATCCACATAATCAGGCCCTGGCCCACATCATCATCCATGGTATAGATACTCAGTTCCTTGCCCAGTTTACGATGGTCTCTTTTCTTGGCTTCCTCCAGCATCTGCAGATATTCATCCAATTGCTTTTGAGAAGGGAAGGTAACTCCATAGATACGGGTAAGCTGTTTATTGCGCTCATCCCCTTTCCAGTAGGCACCGGCAATGTTGGTGAGCTTAATGGCTTTTATAAAACCGGTATGAGGAATATGGGGCCCGCGGCAGAGGTCCGTAAAGTTCCCCTGCGTATAAAATGTAATGGACCCGTCTTCCAATCCCTGGAGCAGGTCAAGTTTGTATTCGTCGCCTTTTTGCGAGAAGTAATTTAAGGCTTCGGATTTTGGAACAGGCTTGCGCACGTACGTATTGTTTCCTTTTGCCAGTTCCGCCATTTTTACTTCCAGTTTACGCAGGTCTTCTTCACTGATGGAATGGTCGCCCATATCCACATCGTAATAAAAACCATTGTCCAAAGCAGGGCCTACCCAGAACTTTACGCCCGGGAACAGGCTCTCGATAGCTTCCGCCATCAGGTGTGCAGAGGAATGCCAGAATGTATTTTTACCGCTGTTATCATCCCAGGTCAGAAGTTTGAGGGCACTGTCGCTTTCAATGGGGCGGACCGCATCCCAAACTTCACCGTTGATTTCAGCAGCCAGGACTTTTCTTGCCAGTCCTTCCGAAATGGATTTTGCAATATCCAGTGCCGTTGTGCCTTTGGGATAAGGACGCACAGCACCATCGGGAAGGGTAATATGAATATTATCGCTCATAAAGAGCGGCAAAATTAACAAACTCTTGCTAGAGTGCGGAGATTAGAAAAACCGGAATAGTTAATTTCACGTTCTGATGAACATCAACCTCCGCAAAGGGCTGACGACCCTTGTTTTTACTTTATTTCTTATTCCTGCGGTATGTTCTGCCCAGAATGTAACCGGAATATGGAGAGGTTATTTCATTACCGGTGACGGCGCCCGTTATAAACTGGAAGTTCAGTTAGAGCAGGCGAAAAGTAACAGCCTTTCCGGCGTTACCTATTCTTATCTATCCACCATTTTTTACGGCAAGGCACAGGCTACCGGTTTTATAAAAAACAAGGAAAAGTCTGTTCTGATCAGGGAAATCAGGACCGTTGAATTAAAAATGGCAGGCGGCTCAGTAGCCTGCATCATGAAATACAATCTTAGTTATTCCAAAAGCGGAAAGGATGAATTTTTAAAAGGACCCTATTCCAGCATTTACGAAAAATCCACAATGGGATTCCGGAAAGGTGATGATTGCGGCGGCGGACAGGTATTCCTGACCAGGGTTCAAACGTCAGATTTTTATATTGAACCTTTTTTGCGCGACGACCCGGCCCGAAAAAAACCCTCTGACGTACCAAAGACCGCTGCGCCTGTAAAGAAAACGGTGGTAACGCCAAAACCGGCCACACCAAAAACGGAAAAGGTTCTTCCAAAACCAAAAATCAATCCCACCCTGCCCGCCGATACCCAGCAAAAAAGAAATGTAAACCCGGTAGTGGTAGATGGACCAAAAAAAGAAATTCCAAAACTGGTCATACCTCCGTCAACCCGGTCGCGCACAAATGAACTCACGCAAACACTCACGGTACGCAATGAAGAAGTGATCGTAAAACTTTATGACAACGGTACCATTGACGACGATACCATATCGGTGTACCTGGATGGGCAGATTCTGTTAAGCAACAAACGACTGTCGGCTACACCTTTAAAAATGACCCTGAAAATAAATGAAGAGTCACCCGAGCACGTACTGGTGATGGTGGCCGAAAACCTTGGACGCATTCCGCCGAACACCTCACTCATGATTGTAGAGGACGGCGACAAACAATACCAGGTACGCATCACATCCACCACGCAAAAAAATGCCATGGTACGTTTCCGGTTCCAGCGATGAAGGGCGTCGGCCAAATAATTTTTGATACGCCTCTTTCTTAAATCACCTATTTTCCATTAGTGAAGCACCACTTCCCGATATTTATCCTTCTCCTGTTCCTTTCAATGAGTTCTTTCGGGCAGGAACTTAACGGAATCTGGAAAGGCACGCTGACGCAGCAACCCGGGGGATGTTTCCCGGTTTATAATGTAGAATTGCAGGTGGCCATTCAGAACAATAAAGTCAGTGGGTTCTGTTACCACTATTCCGATGTCACCAATTATGTGAAGAAGGATTACGATGGGTCTTATAATGCTGCTACAAAAACCATCAGCATCAGTGAAAAACGGGTGATTATCTTCCGCATTCCCCAGGACTGTACGCCCTGTATCCGTTATTTTACGCTGCAGTACAATAAAACCGGAAATATAGAAACCCTCAGCGGGGACTGGGGAGGAACGGTGCTGAACGGAAGTGCCGCCTGCACACCGGGACGGATTGTTTTAAAAAGAGTACAACAATCAGACTTTGCGCATATAAAAGAGATCCGTGTAGATACCGGAATGATCAAGCTGGAATTTTATGACAATGCGGAGATTGATGGTGATACTATTTCCGTAACGGTAAATGAGAAAACCATGGTATCACACCAACGGCTGGGACTAAAGCCCATTGCTGTTGATGTAAAAATAGACCTGAACCATCTGGAACAGGAAGTAACCATGGTGGGAGAAAACCTGGGCAGCATTCCTCCCAATACAGCCTTACTGATTGTTACAGCCGGGCGAAAACGATACCAGTTGTACCTGTCCTCCAACGGAAAGAAAAACGCGCAGGTGCGTTTTGTTTACGAAAAGCCTGAATAACCGCAAAGGCGCAAAGCCTTTGCGTCTTTGCGGTTGCATTTTCTCAAAATTTGAAATTCCAGGTTACAGAAGGTAATATAGGAAACAGCGATACCTGCTTGGCCGTGATCTTCAGGGTGCCATCGTACGGGTTACCGCTCTGGTCATAATAGATGAAATAAGGATTGAGCCTGCTGTACACATTGTAAACCGCAAATACCCAGGATCCCTGCACTTTTTTCTTTTTTACCTGGGTTGGCGTATACGTTGCCGAGAAGTCGAGGCGGTGATAGGGTGCCAGCCGGTATTTGTTTATGGTGCTGTACTCCTGTGTCAACACTCCATTGACAATATAAAAACGTTCCGGCAGGGATGTAGCATTGCCGGTGCCATATACAAACACACTTCCGAATTTCCACTTATTGTTCAGTTCATAGGCACCCACAACCGACAGGTCGTTCCGGCGGTCAAATTTTGCAAAGTACCGGCGTCCTTCATTCAGCTGCGGGAACTTCCGGTACGTCCAGGAAAGTGTATAGCCGATCCAGCCATTCAATCTACCCCGTGTTTTATTCACGAAAAATTCAGCGCCGTAACTCCACCCTTTTCCAAATACAAAATCTTCCTCCGGATCAATTAAGGATGGTGTTGTGTATCCTTCCTTGTATTCAATCTGGTTTTGCATGTCTTTATAATACACTTCAACCGACGTTTCATACTGGTTATCCTTGAAATTTTTGAACAGTCCGGCGGCATACTGCCAGCTTAACTGCGGTTTCACCCGGAAGGTACTGGGCACCCAAAGGTCGGTAGGCAGTGTGGAACCGGCATTACTTACCAGGTGTATAAATTGCAGGTTCCGCGTTACGGAAGTTTTAAGAGAAGTGGTTGGATTGAGCTCATAGCGCAGGGTAAATCTTGGTTCCAGGCCTGAATAGGTTTTTACCGTTTCCAAACGATTGTAAACGGTACTGTCGGATTTATTCCCGTTTATATCGCGTACAAACTTCCTGTAGGGACCGATCTGCGTGAATGAACTGAAGCGTATGCCGTAAGCGGCTTTCAGCTTGCTGCTGATATCCCAGTCATCCTGCAGGTACAAAGCATTTTCAAGGGCATATTTTGCGCCGTCGCTCCCGGAAGAAAACACCACGGAATCCTGCCGTCCCGAAGCAACATTCGGAATAAATTTATGGTGGGTGGATTGTCCTCCGAACTTGATCCGGTGTTTGGCAGTCGGGTAATAATCAAAATCGATTTTAGCGTTTACATCCCGGATTCCTGATGAAAGCTTTACCTCGAAATTATTCTGGGCCGCGCCGAAACTGAAATTGTAATCATTATAAACCAGGGTGGTATTTGCAAACAGCTTTGGATTAAAAACGTGGTTCCAGCGTAGGGTGGCCGTTGAATTACCCCAGGGTATCTCGGCCCTGAAGGATAGTTTGGAATTATTGAACCTGAATACATCGCGGCCAAAATAACCACTGAGGAAGATCCGGTCCTTTTCAGAAAAACGGTAATTCATCTTCGCATTCAGGTCATAGAAATAGTAACCGGATCCATAAAAATTGCTGGTCTTTCTTACAAACGGCCGTATCAGGGCATCTATATAGGTACGACGGGCCGAAACAATGAAGGATGCTTTGTCTTTTTTGATTGGTCCCTGGAGGGAAAAGCGGGAAGCAATAAGCCCTATGCCGCCTTCTCCCTGTATCTTATTGGAGGCTCCGTCCTTCATCACCACATCCAGGACAGAAGAAAGCCGCCCGCCGTATTGCGCAGGCATTCCCCCTTTGATCAGTGATATATTCTTGATGGCATCGGGATTAAAAATGGAAAAGAACCCGAACAGGTGACCCGTATTGTATACCACGGCATCGTCGAGCATGATCAGGTTTTGATCGGGCCCTCCACCCCGTACATAAAAACCCGCATTGCCTTCGCCGGCATTGCGGACACCGGGTAAAAGCTGGATCGCTTTTAATATATCCACTTCACCCATAAAGGAGGGGATGTTTTTGATCTGGGTAACGGAAAGATCGATCTTTCCCATTTGCGCATTGCGTACATTGGCATCACGTCTCCTGCTGTACACCACTACTTCATTCAATCCTGCCGCTTTAGGCATCAGCAAAATGTTCCGCTGCAAATCGGCATTAAGTTCCACCCTGAACGAGGTAGCAGCATACGACACGTGGGAAACAAGAATATCATGAGGCCCTTCGGGAAGTGTGATGGAATAAAATCCATACTGGTTGCTGCTGACCGACTTTCCATTGATGTTAATGGTAGCACCGATAATGGATTCACCGCTTACCGAATCGCGTACGTAACCATTAAGGGTAAATTTTTGCTGGGCCCCGGAAAGCATCCAGGAAAACAGTATTGAAATTGTAAGGAGGCCGGATTTAATAGTCATTTTCCAGGATCGAATTTCAGTGAATCTTTTGTTTCCCCGCAATCCAGCATGGCGGCATGGTACCTGGGATGATAAAGGCCGAGATAAGGATTTCTTCTTTTTTGATCTCCTGCCTTGTCCAGCCATATTGCAGTTTCCGTGTCATTAAAAGCCATCCCGCATTCATGCAGGTACACAGGCGCTCCATCATATCGAACAACACGCAGGAAGTCATAAAGGTTGTTGGTCAGCGAATGAAATGACCGGCGCTTATTTTCAAGAGAGGCATTACGCAAAATTTCCTCCAGGTCTTTTTTCAGTAGATCTTTTGATACCAGGGCTGACATAAAAATACTGCTGGTATCTTTTTTCAATTCTTCCAGTTTCAGGCTATCTATACCTTTCATGAGTTTACCGGACGCTGCTCCCACAGCGGAACTGTCCCAGGTAACAAACACTTCTGAAAGGGCATAATAGCGGTCCAAAACCGAATTTACCGACTGGTTGAACCCTGCGCTGTGCCGGGAAACAGCCAGGGGTTGCTGCTTTGGTTCAGGAGGTTTGTCCTCTTTCCGGATAGCGAAATACCAGATCGCTGCACCGGCGCCCAGCAGCAGGATGAACGGCAACAGTTTCCTCATAACAGAATTTTGGCAAAACTAATCCACGGTACCCAGAGTAATGGGCCTGTTTTGGAAATTAGTTTTAGGTTAAGAGTTGATTTTTATAATTGGGAATTAGGAATCAGGAATTGGGACGAACAGGTCATACCTAATACCTCAATACTCCAATACCTCATTACCCGAAACCCCATCCTAATTCCTAATCTACAAGCTTTGCGGATTTGCGGTTGCTTTAAATGCGAAATTCATCAAATCCTACACTCCGCGTATTATCTTTGCCGCTCTTATGCTAGCCGGTCTACAAAACGTAACGTTTGAATTTGGTGCACGCCCTATCGTGAAAGAAGCCACCTGGCACATTCATCCCAATGAGCGCATTGGCCTCGTAGGATACAACGGTACCGGCAAATCGACGCTGTTGAAACTGCTGGTGGGAGAATACAGCCCGTCTGCAGGAACCGTAGAGCGTAGCCGCAACACTTCAATCGGCTACCTGCACCAGGACCTGCTCAGTTTTGATACAAGCGAATCTATTGTGGAAGTGGCCATGCATGCTTTCGATAAGGCCAAGGCTCTGGAAAAAGAACTCGACAAGCTGGTGAAGGAACTGGAAACCGACTCTTCTGAAAACAAACTGCTGGAGTACAGTACCAAACTTCATGAGTTTGAGGAGGCCGGGGGCTATATGATGGAGCACCAGACAGAGGAAATTTTACAGGGACTGGGATTTGAGAACAGCGCCCTGAAGCGGCCCTACAGAGAGTTCAGTGGGGGCTGGCGCATGCGGGTACTCCTTGCCAAGATGATCCTTCAAAAGCCCGACCTGCTTTTACTGGATGAACCAACGAACCACCTTGATCTTCCCTCTATTGAATGGCTGGAAAAATACCTGATTCATTACCAGGGTTCCGTGGTGATCGTCAGCCACGATAAATATTTTTTGAACCGGATGGTCACCAAGATCGTGGAAGTATACCAGCAACAGCTGCATATCTATAACGGCAACTACGACTTTTTTGAAAAAGAGAAAGCGGTGCGGGTTGATCTGCAACAGAAAGCATACGAAAACCAGCAAGACTATATTCGCCAGAACGAGCGCCTCGTAGAACGATTCCGGGCCAAAGCCAGTAAGGCAGCCATGGCGCAAAGCCTTATCAAAAAGCTCGACAAGCTGGAACGCATAGAAGAAGCAGGAATCGAACGGCCTGATATCCGCATTAATTTCCGTGTGGATAAAACACCAGGCCGTGTACTCGTAGAACTGAAAGACATCCGAAAGGCCTTCGGTGAAAATGTGATTGTGGAAGATGCATCCGCTGAAATTGACAGGGGCGACAAAATTGCATTGATTGGTGCCAATGGAAAAGGCAAGTCCACCCTTTTGCGCATTATAGCCGGCGTGGAAAGTTTTGAGGGCGAGCGCAAATGGGGCCACAATGTGGAAGAAAGCTTTTATGCCCAGCACCAATTGGAAGCATTGCACCTGAACAACACGATACTGGATGAAATGAAGGAGTGTGGCAGCCAGATGACCGAGATGGAACTGCGCGGACTGCTCGGCTGCTTCCTATTCAGTGGCGATGATGCCGATAAAAAGATCCGTGTTCTGAGCGGGGGTGAAAAAGCAAGGGTTGCACTGGCCAAGGTGATCGTAAGCAAGGCCAATTTCCTTATGCTGGATGAACCAACAAACCACCTCGACCTGCACAGCTGCGAGCTGTTGATCGATGCCCTGAATAAATATGAAGGCAGCATGATCCTGGTGAGCCACGATCGTTATTTTATTTCAAAGACCGCTAACAAGATTTGGGAAATTTCTGACCATGAGATAAAAGAATTCAAAGGCGGCTACAACGAATGGGTGGAATGGAAAGAACGCATGGCCAAAAAAGAAGACGAACGTAAAAAAGCAGAGGCGTCATCAAAAAATGAAACGCCCAAAAACTCCGGGCAAAAAACAGCCCCTCCCGTGCAGGTTGCAAAAGCACCGGAGCCACCCCAGAAAACGGTCATCAACAAGGAAGTAAAAAAAGAATTGCAAAAGCAACAGCGCCTGTTCCAGCAGATTGAAGAGGACCTGGCGAAGGCCAATAGCCGGAAAACGGAACTTGAAAGAATGCTGGCGTTACCGGAGATCTATACCGATAAAAATAAGTTTTCACAAACCGAGCAGGAATATGCGCAGCTGATGCAAAAGCTGAAACAGCTTAATGCTTCGTATGAAACAACCTTTGAAAAAGTAATGTCGCTGGAAGAGCAGCTTAATTCCTAGTCCTTATCCTTCATTTGCCTGAGGGCATTCATCTTGATATAATCACTGGCCAGATAGCTGATTAGTTTACCAGTTCCTTCATCTGACGCACCGGTAAATAACCTCGTTGCTCCTTCACAAATATGGAGATACGCTGCATTTACATGGGCACCGCAAAGATTCAGGTATTGCCGTGCATGAATCGGCTGTAACCCCGAAGGTGTATTGGCACTGGAGAGAATATGTTCAATGGAATCCAGGTCCAGCTCTATCCCGGTAAAATTATCCTCGGTAAACCGTATGGCATGTGAAACCGCTTTACGAAAGGTTTGCTTCTCATGAATGAAGATGTCTTCAAAGGTGATACAATCCATAAAAGGATTATTAACCAGGTCGATCCATACATTCTGCGGTAGGTAGTTTTCATGGATGCCCACAACACAGTATTTATGAAGGAAGCCGTCTTCTTCAGCATAACGGAAAGCATTGCCGCTGTGGCGGCCCTCGGAAGGACGGTAATCGGTATGCGCATCAAGGTTAATGCAATTGATCTGCGGTATAGGAATGCGCTGTGATTCGTGAAAAGCTTTTGCCGCTCCTTTCAGTAATGGATAGGCATTGTTATGGCCGCCCCCAATCACAACCGGTATTTTGTTATTCAGTACAATCTGCTTCACCAGGCCTTCCACTTCTTCATCAATGGTATTGACGGCATGACGGTAGGCAGCGAGCTTTTCATCCCCTCCCTGTGCGTTTTTATCGATCAGTGCCTGGATGTCGGTGAAATCAAAATGACCGATGACCGCGATCTCGGTGCCGGCCAGAAAATCATTGCTTTGAATATTGAGAAAAGATTGCAGAAAGGAATGCCAGGCCGTACTGGTGCCGCCTGTGCCTCCGTTGGCCAGTACACCAATGTCTTCCGCGATGCCGAACACCACGTATCTGGCCGGGATGGTTTTCAGGGAACCGGCTGCCTGTTTCGGATCGGTTAGTACCTGCACACGTTCACCCAGCTTGGTCTCGAACCGGCGTATTTTTGTATGCTTTAATATATCCTGTTTTGAATAAGCCTTGAAATGAGTCAGGTTCATAGCAATTCTTTTCGTTACGGAAACGGGGTGCTGATTAAATGTACTTAGGATATTTAATATGGAAGATTGAAGATTTTCTTTAGCCGCAAAGATTATTTAAATACACACGCTCCCGTGGACCGTGGACGGTGGACAGTGGACTATACAGTTCTCTCAAACCCACTCCCCGGCGAGCATTACTTTTTCTACCAGGTTAGAGCCAAAGGAGTACGGTAGAAAATCAAGGGAAGGGATTTGTTTGGTAACAATGAGGTTGGCCTTTTTACCGACGGTTATGCTTCCCGTTTCTTTTTCCAGCTCCATGGCATAAGCCCCATTGAGGGTAGCGGCATTAATAGCTTCTCCGGGTAACATTTTCAAGCCGATGCAGGCAAGCGATACCACGAAGTTCATATTGCCCGAAGGTGACGAACCGGGGTTATAATCGGAAGCCAGGGCAATGGCACATCCACTGTCAATGAGTTGCCGGGCCGGTTGATAAGGCATGCGCAGGAAAAATGCAGCAGAAGGCAACAGGGTACCGATCGTTGCGGATTCCGCCAGTGTTTGTATGGACGGTTGGTCCATACATTCCAGGTGGTCAACCGACACGGCACCCACTTTTACCCCGGCCTGCACTCCACCGGAGAGATGCAACTGGTTGGCGTGGATCTTTGGTTTCAATCCAAAGCTTTTTCCTGCGTTGCAAATGCGTTCCGTTTCTTCCGGCGTATAAAATCCTTCTTCGCAAAACACATCTATATAATCGGCGAGCTTCTGCCCGGCTACCAGGGGAAGCATTTTTTCTATGACCAGGCGGATGTATTCTTCTCTTTTGTTCCTGTAATCAACAGGGATCGTATGCGCACCAAGAAAAGTTGATTTAATGGAAATATGGGAAGCGTTTTTTAACCGGCGGATCACCCGCAGCATTTTTAATTCACCTTCCAACGTTAGTCCATAGCCGCTTTTTATTTCGATAGCGCCGGTACCGGCTGAAATCACTTCCTGCAAACGCTTCCACGACTGGTTGAACAATTCATCTTCGGGAGTTTGATTCAGCAGGTTGGCAGAATGCTGAATGCCGCCTCCCTTTGCAGCTATTTCAGCATAGGACAATCCCTTTATTTTGTCAACGAACTCTCCTTCCCGGCTGCCGGCAAAAACAAGATGGGTATGACTGTCGCACCACGAAGGCAGTACCACCCTCCCTGATGCGTCCATATGATCCGGAAAGCTGTTTACGTCTTTATGCAGGTCTTCCATCCGGCCAAAAGCTGCAATGCGATCCCCTTCCGTAACCAGGAAAGCATTTTCCAGGCAAGGTAGATGCGCAAGGTCTTTTCCACGGAGCAGGTTATACGCCTGCCGCACGTTTACCAGCAACCGGATATTTGAAATCAATGTAGCCATAAGGTGTTGGCGAAAGATAGGAAGAAAATGTTCCGTTCATCTGGCCAGCATGAATGAAACAGCGCTACAGGAATTCCGATACATCCAGTTTGCGGGCGATGCGGAAAGCTGAGTTGATCAATCCGACGTGACTGTAAGTTTGCGGGAAATTTCCCCACTGCGAACCGTCGGTGGCTACGTCCTCGCTGAAGATACCCAGTGAGTTGCTGAACGACATGATCTGTTCCAGGTTCTTGATGGCGTCATCCACCCTTCCCACACAGGCCAGTGCATCAATATACCAGAATGCGCAAACCAAAAAAGTTGTTTCCGGCATACCGAAATCGTCATAATGTTTGTAACGGTAGAATAAACCATGATCGGCCAGTAATTCCTTTTCCAGTTGTTCAATATGCGACTTTGCCCTCGGATCATTGTGTGGCAGGTAATTCATGGTGATCAGCTTCAGGGTGCTGGCATCCAGGTTGGGTGTGCCGATCGCCTGGGTATAACAACCGCGCTGGCTGTCGTAGCATTTCTCCAGGTTCGCTGCTGCCTCATTGGCGAGAGCAGCCGCTTTGTTCATGATTTCCGTATCCTTGAAATCCCTGGCGATCTTAAAGGCTGCCTTGGCGCCGGCCCAATGGAAAAGCATGGTATAGGCAAAAATATATTTGCTGGTACGGAACTCCCAAAGGCCTGCATCTTCAGCATGCATGGTTTTCTCGATGCGGTCAAGCAGCCATGGAACAATTTTTTTATAACTGCTTTTTTTCGCAAACGTTAACCGCTTGTCGATGTATAAAGGCATCAGGCTGACCAGCACCTGCCCGTAAACATCATTCTGAATTTGCTCGTAAGCTTTGTTACCAATGCGTACCGGCTTATTACCCATGTAACCGGACAGATGATCGAGTTCTACTTCGAACAAATCTTTTTCACCGGTAATGGAATACAGCGGCTGCAGGGTATCTGCCGAATTGCGGATGATATTCTGAATAAAGTCGAAATATTTTTCCAGCTCCTCAAAGTGGCCGATCTGGTTAAAAGCGCGCAGGGTATAATAGGCATCGCGGAACCAGCAGAAACGGTAATCCCAATTTCTTGTGCTGTCGTGGTATTCAGGAAGACTTGTTGTTCCGGAAGCAATAATGCCGCCCGTGTCTTCATACTGGTGCAGCTTCAGGATCAGTGCCGACCGGATGATCTGGTCCTGGTAAATGTTGGGAATATAACATCCCTTAACCCAGGTTTGCCAGTAACGGATTGTCTGTTGCATAAAATCCTCGCAGGTTTCCCGTAAGGGCGCTTCCAGCGGCTCACCATAAGTAAGCACGATATAGCGGTCCTGGTCCAGCACGAAGGGCTGACTTTGAAGTATATAGTTAAGCGAAATATCTGTTGTGATCCGCACCTGTTTATCCATACCCAGGAAGCGGATGTGATTACTGCCGGTAACAATTTCCGGGGTAATGCGCCCATAATCGCCGCGTGGTTCGCAACGCACCACGATGCTGGGATCACCGCTCAGTAATTCGATCTTGCGCACCAGCATCAACGGTTTGAACTGTCGTTCATGAACGTTCATCCGGGGTGCCGTATCATATACACGAAAGCGTCCTTCGCTGTTATGAAATTCAGTGCACAGCACATTGGTGTTGGGTACGTAAAACTGGAAACTGTGAAAGTCATCGGATGCAGGGCGGATATAAAAATGTCCGCCCTTTGATTCGTCGAGCAGGGAGCCAAATAAAAAGCTGCTGTCGAAGCGTGGAAGACACATCCATTTGATATCTGCAGTTTTGTCTATATATGCCAGGTAGGAGCAATTACCGATAACGCCCAGATCATATTTATGTAAAGCCATACTGTTGTTTCTTAACCGGTGATAAAAATCTTCTTAAAAACGGGAAAACCTCTCTTTGTGATATAATCGTGTATTGTGCTGCTGTATTTGCCCTGCCGATCTTTACGGTATAAGCACGGTCTTTCAATGCCCTGAACATATCTTCATCGGTAGCATCATCTCCTACGCACATGATGAAATCAGGTTTCAGTTGGGTTAGCAATGAAGTGGCGGACACGCCTTTATCAACGCCCACCATCCGCACTTCCAGTACTTTATTTCCATCGATCACCTGTAACGAAGTGTTGGCCGTCATCTGGAGTAAGGTGTTTCTAAGTTCGCGCGAACGGATAAATCCAAGTTCAGGATTTGTATTGCGATAATGCCAGGCAAGCGTGGTTCTTTTTTCTTCAATAAAGGACCCGGCGCAACGGTTAACAGCCAGTTCCATCATGGGACGGACCTGGTCTTTCCATTCCGTAGAGAGTGACATGAGTTCATGCCATTCTTCATTTTTATATTTTACACAAGCCCCATGTTCTGCAATCATATGAAGTGGAATATGACCCAGCCAGCTTTCCAGGGTTTTTACATCCCGTCCGCTGATGATCACAATTTCATTTGAAGGATCGGCTGTGAGGTCGGTAAGCAGTTGCAACAACTCTTCGCTCGGCGAAGCCATCGAAGGCAGCTTCTGGTAAGGAGCAAGCGTACCATCGTAATCCAACAGGATGCAACGCTTTTCTGCCTTTTCAAAATCAGCGGTAATGGTACTGATATGTTCTTCTTTTAAAATATTCACCTTTAATGTTTCTTGTTCTTTTTTAGCAAAGGCCACCTGTTCCAGGAAGTCATTGATCCAGTGAAGTACATCATAACCTGCCAGGCGCCGCTGCATATAGGAAAGCCTTGACCGTTGCTCCACCAATGGCATATTCAGGGCCGAATTGATGGCATTGGCCACTTCGTCCGTATCGGTTGGGTTCACCAGAAGCGCTTCATTCAATTCACTGGCAGCACCGGTAAGCTCGCTGAGAATAAGTACACCTTTATCAATGCAACTGGCAATATATTCTTTTGCCACCAGGTTCATTCCATCCCGCAGCGGCGTGATCAGCGCTACGTCGGCCGCCTGGTACAGGGCGCAAAGTTCTACAAAGTTCAAATGATTATACCGGTAAAGGATGGGCTGCCAGTGCAGGGTTGAGTATTTACCGTTGATAGTACTTACCTGCTCTTCCACCATCCGCTTCAGGTCGTAGTATTTTGAAATGGTATCGCGGGAAGGAATGACATTCAGAATGAAAACAACTTTTCCCAGCCATTCGGGGTGGTTTGATAAAAACGCATCATACCCGTCGAGGCGGTAACCCAGGCCCTTTGTATAATCCAACCGGTCAACCGAAAAGATGACTTTCTGATCATAGAATTTTTCCTCCAGCGCGGTACATACCCCTACTACGGTTTCATCCGTACATGCACCCCTGAATTTCCCGTAATCGATTCCTATCGGGAACTGGTCGGCTTTAACGATCCGGTTACCATAGGCTATGGAGTTAAACTGGCTTTCAACCTGCAGGATCATTTTTGCCGATTGGATAAAATGCTGCACATAATCCTGCGTGTGAAAACCAATGAGGTCAGCACCCATCATACCCTGCACCAGTTGTTTTTTCCATTCTGTAGGCAGGAGCCGCAAAATTTCATAAGAGGGAAATGGTATATGCAGAAAAAAGCCAATGGTCGCCTCCGGCATTACCCGGCGCAGCATATCCGGAAGCAGCATAAGCTGGTAATCGTGCACCCAAAGCACATCCCCCGGCTGGCATATCTGCACGATCCGGTCGGCAAATACCTGGTTCACCGTCCGGTAACCGCTAAAATATTCCTTTTTATATTCAACGAAAACCGGGAAATAGTGGAAAAGCGGCCACAATGTAGAATTGGAGAAACCGTTGTAAAAGTTCTGGTAGCTTTCCTTATCCGGGAAAATGGGTTCTATGGTAAAATCGTTTGGGAGTTCGCCTGACTGGCGGGCCTTATTCCAGTCTTCTTCACTGGCATCCATACTGCCGACCCATATTTTTTCCGAAAATTCTTCACCGGTATTTTTTTCAAAATAACTTTTAATGGCAGATACAAGCCCGCCCGAACTCTGCCGCACGTGGAGTTCACCCTTGTTATGCTCAATGGAGAAGGGCAACCTGTTGGAAATAATAATCAGTCTGCTCATATTCGGCGCTGGCCGAAACCATTGTTCCAAAAATTAGACCAGTGGGAGGTTAAATAATTAAGAATGAAGAATTAATAATGAATAATTGGGGTCGTTCCGTAATGCTGATGTAAAAACGGAATTGGTACGGCAGGGCCTGGGGAAATGAGGTATGAGGTACGAAGGAGGAAGCAGGAAGTAGAAGAAACAATCCGTGCAATCCGTGCTCCATATGAGGTTGAGGTTAAGGTTGAGAGAAATACATAATAACTTCCGTGCCATCCATGATCAGTAATGAAATGAAAAGCAAGAAATTGATATACGTGGTATGAAGTATGAGGTAAGAATTATGAAGCGGAAGAACTTCCGTGTAATCCGTGTAATCTGTGATCAAAAATGAAGTATGAAGTATGATGTATGAAGTAGAGGAGACATCCGTGAAATCCGTGTCACCTCCCGTATAGGCTGGGCAGCTGTGATCTATATAACAGTTAACCGTGCCATCCGTGCAATCCGTGATCAAAAATGAAATAAGAAATAAGATGATGAGGTAGAGGAAACAATCTGTGCGATCCGTGTCATCTGTGATCTTTCCTTCTGTCCACCGCGAAATCCATCCAAATCCGTCAATCCGCGCATTAAAAAGCCGCGGCTGTTAACCGCGGCTTCCTTTCAAAAATATTTCTTAGTAAGGATGAAGAACTGATTGTGTATTGCCGTTAACTCCGGTCCAGGTAAGCCGCATGTAGTAGCTTCCTGTACCCGGGCAACCGGTTGCATTACCCTGCTGATCCAGTCCAAAAGTTACTGTGGCATCTCCCTTATGACGGTAGTGAATCATCTTACCGGAAGTAAGGCGGAAATTACAATCCTGGCGGAACACAAGCGGGTTAATGGTGGCCGTGGCAAATAAATGTCCGAACCGGTCAACACCCCATTCTGCAATACCTGAATGGGTACCATTGTTATGGGTACCGGCAATAGATACAACCACACCATTGTTGTAGGTATAGGTTCTCTGGCGGGCTACTTTCCAGGTACGAACCGTGCTGTCGCTGAAAGCAATAGACATACCGTTACTGTTAATGGCATGAACAATATTTGTACGGGTAGGAAGTTCAATCAGGCGGCCACCGGTTACGTTGGTGATGGTATGGCTACCGTTGATCATGATGCTCTTATTATCGGTTACCCGGGTAATCCTCAGATTCTCATAAGTAACGGTAAGAACGGCACCCTGATCTTTCCAGCGGGTATTGGCCGGCATGGAAAGAATGACCTTACCGGTGCGGGTACGCGGACCGTTACAATTGGTACCATCGTATGTAATGGTAACGGTACGGGGATCGGACAGGGTATCTACTGTAACCGTTGCATCGCAGATGGTACCCAGTGTACCCTGAACTTTTCCACCGAAATAAGAATTGCTTTCAATGGCAATGTTTGCATCATTTGTAACCGCATCCATTTCATTGGAAACAGTGTTTGCATCATCATTGTGGGTTGTTTGTTCGGGCTTGTTGTCCTGCATTTCTGTTACAGGCTTAGTACATGCTGTAAACACCAGTGACAGTGACACCGATGCTACTGCTAATAGGCGGAAGTTGGTTTTCATGGGGAACTCGTAGTTTTTAGGTTTAAAGATGAGGAATAGACTTAACCTCATCCTTAAGGTTTAACGGATTTAGAATTTTGATCCGGAGCAAAGAGAGTAAAAACAATCCACCGTGTCAATAGTAAAAACAACAACGTTGATGCTCAAACGATTACCGGTTGATAAGGGTTTCCAGTGAGAGGTCATTTTTTGCTGCTGTTTCTATTGCTGTTTCGTATCCTGCATCGGCATGTCGGATGACACCCATTCCCGGGTCGTTGCGTAATACTCTGGAAAGCCGCGCTGCTGCTTCTGGTGATCCATCCGCAACGATCACCATGCCTGCATGGATGCTATAGCCCATTCCCACTCCACCGCCATGATGCAGGCTTATCCAGGATGCCCCGCCTGCCGTATTCACCAATGCATTCAGGATCGGCCAGTCGGCCACCGCATCACTTCCATCCAGCATGGATTCTGTTTCCCTGTTGGGAGAGGCTACCGAACCGGTATCCAAATGATCTCTCCCAATAACGATCGGTGCTTTTACCTTTCCGGTGCGTACCAGTTCATTAAAAGCCAATCCTGCTTTTTCGCGTTCCCCCTGTCCCAGCCAGCAAATACGGGCAGGCAATCCCTGGAAGGCAATGCGTTCCTTTGCCAGTACCAGCCAGCGCTGCAATGATTTGTTTTGCGGGAACATGGTTGATATAACTTTATCCGTAACGGCAATGTCAGCCGGATCTCCGCTTAAAGCAACCCATCGGAACGGGCCTTTTCCCTCGCAGAAAAGCGGTCTTATATAAGCAGGAACGAAACCCGGAAAATCAAATGCGGTTGTTAATCCTTTCTCTTTCGCCCGCGCGCGGATGTTGTTGCCGTAATCAAAGGTAACAGCACCCATGGACTGCAGTTGAACCATAAGCGCTACGTGACGTGTCATACTTATATAGGCAAGATCAATATATTCTTTCGGGTTCTTTTCGCGGAGAATCTTCGCCTGCCCATAACTGATCGTATGCGGCCAGTAGCCAACCAGCGGATCATGTGCTGAGGTTTGATCGGTTAAAACATCGGGTACAATATGGCGTGCGATCAACCGCTCCAGGAGTTCTACTGCATTGCAAACAACCCCGATTGATAAAGCTTCACCATTACGTTTTGCTTCCAGCGCCCGGTCTATCGCTTTATCAATATCATCCATCAATACATCACAATATTTGGTGCCAATCCTTTTTTCAATCCGCCACCGTTCCACTTCTGCTGCCAGGCATACACCTTCATTCATGGTAATGGCCAGTGGCTGTGCGCCCCCCATTCCGCCCAGTCCTGCCGTAACACAAAGCCGTCCTTTGAGTGTTCCGCTGAAATGTTTGTCCGCCAGCGCCGCAAATGTTTCATAGGTGCCCTGCACTATTCCCTGCGATCCAATATAGATCCAGCTTCCTGCTGTCATTTGACCATACATCATCAATCCTTTTTGCTCCAGTTCATCAAAATGTTCCCAGGACGCCCAGGCCGGGACTAACTGTGAATTGGAAATCAGTACGCGGGGTGCATCGGGATGTGTTTTGAGGATACCAACGGGCTTGCCACTCTGGATCAGCAGCGATTCATCATTCTCCAGAATCTTCAGTGCGGCAATGATCTTATCAAGCGAATCGAAGTTGCGCGCCGCCTTTCCGCGGCCACCGTAAACAATCAGGTCATCCGGACGCTCTGCTACTTCCGGGTCGAGGTTATTCAGCAACATGCGCAGCGCCGCCTCCTGGATCCATCCTTTGCAACTTAGCTTTGATCCTTTTGGTGTTTTATATTTTACAGGGTCATATTTAGAGGTAACAGCTGTAGACATAGTGCAATCAATTATACTTTAAAAGTAAATTTTTTAGGAGCATCAAAGGCAACCGCAAAGGCGCAAAGGTTCGCGAATACTTGGCGCCTTTGCGGTTAAATTTTCGGGTTCTTGCAGCTCAGCAGGAATTCTCTTAATATTAGGGTAACAATTCCCGTTATGCGTTCTTACATTGCTCCGTTGATTATTGCCCTCGCCATTATAGGCGGCTTGTTGATTGTTGCTTCCGCTTATAAATACCGGTTCCGGTCGGCTCAAACTATTGATGTAACCGGTTTGGCAGAAAAGGATTTTGTTTCCGACCAGATTGTATGGAGAGGATCCTTCGCCCGCCAGGGTGGAGAATTGCAATCGGTATACGCGGCACTTAAAAACGATGAAGCGCAGATCCGCAGCTATTTGATTGCTGCCGGTATTCCGGAAACAAATATTTTATTTTCTTCCGTTGATGTGCAGCGGCAGTATAATACCGTATACGACCGTGATGGCCGGACGACAAACTCTATATTCAGTGGATATGCCCTGAATGGAACGGTCACGGTAGATTCACGCGATATCAACACGGTAGAAAGACTGTCGCGTGAAATTACCGGCCTGCTCGAACAGGGCATTGAACTGAATTCCTCCCCTCCCAGTTATTACTATTCGCGTTTGAATGAATTAAAGATTGACCTGCTGGCCAAGGCTTCAGCGGATGCAAGACAGCGCGCCCTCACCATTGCAAAGAATTCTGATGCTTCCCTTAAGGGGATCCGCAAGGCCAGCATGGGGGTGTTCCAGATTACCGGCAAAAACTCGAATGAAGATTACAGTTACGGCGGCGTTTTCAATACATCTTCGAAAGAAAAGACGGCGTCGATTACGCTTCGTGTTGAATATGGGATTGATTGAGCAGAATGCTTCGAGATGCGAGCTGCAAGCTGCAAGCCTCAAGCTGCAAGTGCTTTCATGCAGTCTTTCTTCACTGGTGTTCAATCAGTCTTTTATTTCAATTAGCGTAGTGCTAATGGGCATTCCGCTCTTCTTTCTATCTTTTTGTTTTTATGAGAGGCTTGTTACTTTCTTTGCCTTGAAGCAAAGAAAGTAACCAAAGAAAGTTCAAGGCCGGCATGATCGCTCCGCGCATGCGGCCGTCCATCGCACAAGACAGCAGTCTTTACTGGTACATGAGTTATCCTATAAACTGTCAGCAGCGCCTTTTTATGCGTGACCCTAACTGCGCTGGCATTGCCCCAGTTTGTATTTACAGTTCTTCATTACAGCACAGTAGTCGGGAAATGAGGCGCAAAGCAGCCCTTCTTGGAGGTTGTGGTTGCTGCGTCAGCAGACGTTATTGTGAATGGCAAGAGTCAGAACGCTTTTTGACAACCTTTGCGGCTTTGCGGTTCCTGTATTTTAACCGCAAAGGCGCGGAGATGCGCAAAGAGTGAAACAAAAAAAGACCGACCGAATTAATGGGCTTGTAGCTTGAAGCTTGAGGCTTGCCGCTAAACAATTTCCGAAAAGAAGCCCCTGCAGGGTTGGCCTTCCGGCCGGATAATCGTACATTCGCGGCTCAAAAAACAACGAAATGTCTACGATCACTCGTTCCAACATCAATTTCAGCCTTCCCTATAAGGTAAAAGATATGAGCCTTGCTGAGTGGGGTCGCAAAGAGATCCGCTTAGCAGAGGCAGAAATGCCGGGCCTGATGGCCATCCGCACCGAATACGGACCTTCCCAACCCCTTAAAGGTGCGCGCATTGCCGGTTGTCTTCATATGACCATTCAGACCGCTGTGCTCATTGAAACCCTGGTTGCCCTGGGTGCTGAAGTAAAATGGAGCTCCTGTAATATCTTTTCCACCCAGGATCATGCTGCTGCGGCCATTGCTGCTACTGGTGTGGGCGTATTTGCCTGGAAAGGCCAGACCCAGGAAGAAGCAGACTGGTGTATTGAGCAAACCTTGTTCTTTGGTGGAGCGGACAAGCCGTTGAATATGATATTGGATGACGGTGGTGACCTGACTAACATGGTCCTGGATACCTATCCCGAACTGGTGCAGCACATCAAAGGCATTTCTGAAGAAACCACTACCGGCGTGCACCGCCTGTATGAAAGAATGGCGAAAGGCACCCTGCCTGTTCCGGCGATTAACGTCAACGATTCGGTAACGAAATCCAAATTCGATAATAAATACGGTTGTAAGGAATCACTGGTGGATTCGATCCGCCGCGCTACCGACGTTATGCTTGCCGGTAAAGTAGCGGTTGTTGGTGGTTATGGTGATGTGGGTAAAGGTTCCGCAGCTTCCCTGGCCGGTGCCGGTTGCCGCGTAATTGTTACCGAAATTGATCCGATCTGCGCGCTTCAGGCTGCTATGGACGGGTTTGAAGTAAAGAAAATGATTGATGCCGTTAAAGAAGCAGACATCGTAGTTACGGCTTCCGGTTGCCGCGACCTCATTACGGAAAAACATTTCCGCCTGATGAAGGATAAAGCCATTGTTTGTAACATCGGTCACTTTGATATCGAAATTGATATGGCCTGGATCAACAAAGCGTATGGTCATACAAAAGATACCATTAAGCCACAGGTGGATATGTACAATATAGAAGGAAAAGATATCATCGTACTGGCTGAAGGCCGCCTGGTAAACCTGGGTTGCGCTACTGGTCACCCTTCATTTGTGATGAGTAATTCTTTCTCAAACCAAACGCTTGCCCAGATTGAACTGTGGGTGAATGGTGACCAATACGAGAATAAAGTATATGTTTTGCCAAAGCACCTCGATGAGAAGGTTGCCCGCCTGCACCTTTCCAAGATTGGTGTTGTACTGGATGAACTGACCGATGCCCAGTCGGAATACCTGGGAATTACAAAAGAAGGTCCGTTTAAGCCGGAGCATTACCGTTATTAAATCCGGGATGCATAAATTTATTCAAAGCCCTCCTTTCCGGGGGGCTTTTTTTATGGTCCTTTGCTTACATGATACATTCTTATTTTATGTTAGGAAATGAAAATCAGCGGGCAAAATAATGCAGGTCAAAAAAAATAAGGGAATGCTATTAGGTCTAATGAGTAACCCTTACTTTCGGTAGGTATTCTATAGTAAACTGTCCTTAATAATCCTATTTTATGAAAACAAGCAGAATCCTATTGACAGGCCTGTTGCTGTCAGGGGTCGTAACCACACCAAAGGCACAAACCGTGTCTGCATATACCCTGAACTGGGGTACTTCCTTTTCACCTGTATGGGCTACCGGTACTGTTTCAAGGACTGCTTCCAACATCGGCGGTTCGGGAATCAATTGTGCCGTATCAATGCCGGTATCAGGTGGTGGAATCTTTACCACTACATACGGAAGTTACGGCGGGGTGATGACGCCTACTGTTGCATCCAGCACCTTTATTGTTCCGGGATCAACAAGCAACCTCCAGGTTTCCCTGGATTACCCATCCAATAAATCGTACACCACTATTACGCTTGACTTTTCAGCCAGGATCACCAATGCCAGTTTTCGAATAGCTGATATTGACCGCCTGACCAGTACCTCGATCAATTATTTCGACCAGATAACCATAACAGGTTATGATGACTCGATTTCATACAAACCGGTCATCACCAAATACGATAACAGCGATCCCAATTTTCTCGTCATCAGCGGTAATAACAAAGTGCGGGTGGCTACCACTTCCGGCGTTGCCGGTAACAGCTATTCGGATGCAACCGACCAGCGGGGTACTATAAACGTGGTTTTCGGCACCATGCCGTTGAAAAGAATTGAAATCCGTTATGATAATGCAACCGGTGCCCAGGCAGATCCCGGCGTGCAGAATATTAGTGTTGGAAATGTTTCCTTCCAGAAATCAACCCTGCCGGTCAAGCTGATAAGTTTTGGAGCCACGGTTAAGAATGGTATGAATATACTGGACTGGACTACGGTAAGTGAAGTAGACTTTGATCATTTTTCACTGGAGCGGAGTTTTAATGGACATCAATTTGAGGAAATAGCACGCATCATTTCCAAAGGCAGCTTATCTGCTACAACTCCTTACCAATATACAGATGCCGAACCTTTACCAAACCGTTGTTATTACCGCCTGAAGATGACGGATAGGGATGGTTCGTTCAGCTACAGTAAAATTGTTGTGGCTTATAACCCTAAAGGGGAAGCAGGCATGTTCCTGTTTCCAACTGTTATCAACGATCAGTTCACTCTTGCCCATACTGCTCATGCAGCAAAACAAATGACCGTATCGCTGCTGAATGTGCAGGGAATGACGGTTGTGAGGAAAAAATTTACCGTGGCCAAAGGCTTCAACCAGGTGATTTTTGAAATACCGGCTTCCCTGCAAAACGGTATTTATCACGTGGCCATTGATGACGGGCCTGCAAACCTGCGCGTTATAAAACAATAATAAGATCCATCTGATATATAGGGGCGACTAGGTAATTCTTGGCCGTCCCTTTTTAATTTACTAAATTTAAACAGGTACAAAGTTTGATGTAATTCCTTCAATCAGTCACTTATGGATAAACAACTTACTATCAGCATTCAGAACGCCGCCGGGGAAGACGGCCTGACCATTGCGTGCAAAAGAGGCGAATTATTCCGCAACGATTCCGAGCTGGAAAGACTTTACAGCCAGGGATACCGGGTACATGATTACTCTATAGTGGAAGAAAAACAGAATGAACGTAAAGGCCTGTACACGCTTGTAAAGGTATTTTTGAAGAAATAGGACTACCACGAAATTTATCGATCCCCTGTATTCTTAGTAAAAGCTTACGGGGGATTATAGTTTTTAACCCTTAGCGCCTCATATTTTTTTAAAATAGTATATGGTTGCTGGTAGTGGATTTTACGGTTTTCTCATCGGAAATCTACGCTGGTCGGCTTTGATTTGTAAAGATCGGGAGGTACTTTGTGACACCAAAACCAACCCTATGAACTTTATAAAACGGATCACATCTACTTTAGACAACCGTGTATTTGTTGATGGTTTACTGATCATCAGTATCAGTTTCCTGGTTGTTGTTTACAAAATGCTGAAAGCTGATTTACTCTAATACAGAATTTTACTTTTAAAAGAATTGCCAGGCCGCCCAATCAGCCGTAGTTTGCTGCATGCAAAGGGTACGGCATACCTGGCAATTCTTTTCTTTTTTCTTCACACGGTTCAATCCTTTCCTGGCCTTTTGCCTGCTTATTGACGAGATACGGGGTGAATGGCAGTACAAGCTTCATACAACCGGCTTTGAAGCCCCGCCTCCTTTTGCAGGCGCCTATTCCTACCTTCCTTCCAATTACGTTTTATTACACCGGCTGTTCAACCGCATTAACGAATACAGTCATAATGGTACATTGCTGGACCTCGGTTGCGGCAAAGGCCGCGCTTTGGCAGTGGCCGCACATTATGGGTTCCGTGATTTATATGGAGTTGACCTGGTAGAAGATTACTGCCGTAGCACTGAAATGCAGTTAAGTAAGAACGTCTTAGCCTTCCCGAATCTTAAATTTAAAATATATACCGGTGATGCGGGTACTGTCCTGATTCCTGGCCATATCCAGACAGTGTTCCTTTATAACTCTTTTGATGAAACCGTTCTTAAAAAGGTTATGGAGCAAATTGCCCATAGTATAAAAAGCAACCCGAGAACTTTTTATATTCTGTATGTCAATCCTCTTTACCGGGAACTCATTCTGGATGCCGGGTTTGAGGAAGTCTATTCAACAAGCCGTTACGCTTACCTCAAAGCAGCTATGTACCGGTACCTCCCAACCGGGCTGCCTTCCTGAAAAAGGGGAAAAAATGATTTGTACCGGAAACACCTGCATTGAAAAAACAGGCTAACTTTAAATGGTGCTACCGGCATGTGTATCATACCCCCTCCTTCTGCTTCTATTCACCAAAACGATACATCATGGAAAAAAAACAAACCGTCCTGGTTGTTGGTGCCACAGGTTTCCTTGGTACCGAAATCTGCCGCCAGTTAGTGCAGGCAAACAAAAGCGTTAAAGGCCTTGTGCGCTCAACTTCCGATCCGCTTAAGATTAAATCACTACAGGATCTTGGCGTTGAAACGGTGACGGGGGACCTAAAGGACCGTCCTTCCCTGGCGAACGCCTTAGAAAACATCGATGCTGTTATTTCAACGGCTTCTTCAACCCTTTCGCGCGCAGAGGGCGATTCCATTGACACGGTTGACCGCATGGGCCAACTGAACTTAGTGGAGGCAGCTGAAGAAAGGAGTGTACAACACTTTGTGTACGTCTCCTTTTTGGAATCACCGGAAGAGTCCCCGCTGCAGGATGCCAAGCGTTCGGTAGAAAGCCGGCTTAAAACAAGCGGCATGAAGTATACCATACTGCGCCCCACTTTTTTCACGGAAGTCTGGCTGAGTCCAAACCTTGGTTTTGATGCGGCCAATCATTCGGCTACCGTTTACGGGCATGGAGTCAATAAAATTTCCTGGATATCGCTACAGGATGTGGCAACTTTTGCTGTGCTGTCCATTGAAAAAGAGGAAGCCGTAAACCGGACTTTTGACCTTGGCGGTCCCGAAGCCCTCAGTCCCCTGGAAGTAATCCGCATGTTTGAATCGGAAAGTGGCAGCAGCTTTACAATACAATATGTTCCTGAAGAAGGATTACGGATGCAGAAAGAAGCTGCCGTTGATCCGCTGCAGAGAAGTTTTGCCGCCCTCATGCTTACTTATGCTTCGGGTGCTGAAGTTCCGATGGAAGAAACCCTGAAGGCATTACCGGCAAAGCTGCGCACGGTGGCCGACTATTGCCATGTGGTAGCAGGCATGCCTGCTGCAACTGAAGCGGTTTGATTGTACATCAATAATACATACAGGAAGTTTTTAATCCGGGTGGCAGCATCCGGATTTTCATTTTAATCGCGTGCGGGTTGCAGGAACTTTTCCGCATCACCGTATGAAAAAGCCCTCTTGCCGAAAAATCCGGCTGAAGAACTTTGCAATTAAATAAAATTGCATCTATCTTGATATCGAATCATCCAATCCCAACAAAAATCATTTTTACCGATGAAATCCTCCGTAAAGCGCTTGCTCGCTATGAACAAAGCTACCCTTGTAAACCGCCTCCTATTATCCCTGCTTTTTATGGTCACCTTCATGGCCACACTTTACTTGCTGATTAACAGCCCTGCATAAATCAAACAGTACGTCCTGATAATTCCATACGGGTTCCTGTATGGATTCAACAGAGGCTGCAATTAGTGCGATGCTTAACTTAGGGAGTAAATTCCTTACATGAAAAAGAGCATCCTGCTTTACATGTTGCTTATGCCTCTACTCCTATTTGCCCAGTACAGGACCAAGGATCCGCTGGCGCATACCTATTCTATTGTTGCCCGTGATTCGGAAACGGGAGAACTGGGTGTTGCCGTGCAAAGTCATTGGTTTTCCGTAGGCACTACGGTAAGCTGGGCCGAAGCCGGTGTGGGTGCGGTGGCCACACAATCTTTCGTCAATAAATCATTCGGGTTGCGGGGCCTGGAACTTCTTCGCTCGGGACTTACCGCCCAACAGGCCCTCGACAGCCTGCTGGCTACTGATGAAGCACGGGAGGTGCGCCAGGTTGCTATTGTAGACACTTCGGGAAATGTAGCTGTTCACACAGGGAAAAACTGTATCGATTTTGCGGGACATATCAAAGGAACCGGCTTTTCGGTTCAGTCCAATATGATGCTTACTTCAAAAGTTCCTGAAGCTATGGCGGACGCGTACAATGCAGCCCCCGGCAAACCTTTAGCCGAACGGATGCTCGCAGCGCTGGAGGGAGCACAGAAAGCCGGCGGCGATATCCGCGGACAACAATCTGCGGCCATCCTCATTGTTCCGGGCAAAAGCACCGGTAAGCCATGGGACGAACGAACCGTTGACCTGAGGGTGGATGATCATGCAGCCCCGTTGAAAGAACTACGCAGATTGTATACCGTGCATGTGGCCTACCAGCATATGAATAACGGTGACCTGGCCGTTGAAAAAAATGATATGGCAGGCGCCATGAAAGAATACAATGCTGCCATGAAGCTGTTTCCGCAAAACCTCGAAATGCAGTACTGGACGGGTATTACCCTGGCCAATAACAAACAAATGGATAAGGCGCTGCCGGTTTTGAAAAAGGTATTTACTAAAGACAAGGCCTGGAAAGAACTTACCCGCAGGTTGCCCAAGGTGGGCCTTCTTACTGTAGGGGAAGGCGACCTGAAAAAGATCATGGCGCTTTAAAATGGTATGATCTTGCTAATGCGCTGGTATTTTAGTTTTTTGTGCCGGATATGAAAAATGTTTTTGTAACCGTGGTCATTACTTTACTGTACATCTTTCTGCTGACCATGATCTTCGAATACTGCATTAACCAGGCCTCCAATACCATGCTTACCCTGAGCGGTGTTGCCGCCTTCCTGGTGATCAGTTTTTTCTACGCCAATTTTGTCATCAACCAATTCAAGAACCGAATAAAATGATCAGTTTAATTTTAATTGCCACCGGTGTACTCATTGCCGTTATACGCTATTTTTCCATGCGCCGTTCCGTTGATGGTTATACAGCACGTCGGCTTTTTATTCCGGTTGGAATTATCGTGCTGTTTATCGTGCTCGCTATTGTCAATCCTTTTCAACTGGAGCGGGTTGATGCCGGTCATGTTGGGATCAAGGTAAACCTAACGGGAGATAACCGCGGTATATCTGCTTTTGAGTACAAAACGGGCTGGGTTGTTTACAATACCTGGATAAGTAAGATTTATGAGTTCCCTACCTACCAGCAGCATATCGATTACCCCGAACAAAGCGTGATCACGAAAGGAGGATTTGAAGCCACAATCAAACCCTCGTTCAATTATTCATTGAATTCCGGATCCATCGGTGATATGTTTACGAACCTGCGGCTTTCGGTTCGTGATATTGAACAGGGCTGGCTGAAAAACGCGATCATTTCTTCGGTGAATGACGTGGCAAATCTGTATGAGGTAGATGCCATTTTTAACCGCCGGGCTGAATTTGAGCTGGCCATTATTGCAGAATGTAATAAACGGGTAGGCAAATGGTTCTCAATCTCCCAGTTAAGAACGAACATTATGCCTCCCCAGGCACTTCAACAGGCCATCGAACGCAAAACACAGGCGATCCAGGAAGCACAGGCAGCAGAAAACCAGAAACTGGTAGCCATTGCCGAGGCAGAACGAAAGATCGCGGTAGCAAGGGGTGATTCGGCCTCAGCAGTAATCCAGGCCGCCGGTGAAGCAGAAGCCATCCGCCGCAAACAACTATCCCTGACTCCTACCTATATTGAGTTTATCAAGGCGCAGAAGTGGAATGGACAATACCCCACCACACTGGCCGGAGGGGGTGCAAACTTCCTGATGCAATTGCCTTCAAATAAATAATACCTTGAATATGACCGCACTATCCCCAAACAGGGCACTTTTTTTCAGACCTCGCTGAGGTTGCCTTTCCCCAACTTGCAGGTTAAAAAGTTGTATAACCGGAACCTGAAGCATAAAGAGAAAATGGCACGGAATTCCTAACTATGTTCCCATATGATACGAATTCTGCAAAATATAGGTGTTGTGCAAAGTGATAACAGTGAGGTTCGGACGGCCCCCGCAATAGTGATGATGGGATTGTTGCTGACGTTTGTGGGCGCCATTATCTATATTCTCATTAGCAGTTTATCGAGCTAATCGGTACCATGTCTAAACTAAAAAGTTTCAGCCCCATGTCCAGGAAGGACATGGGGCTTTCTTTTTAATGTCCAGCAGGATACCATCTTCAGGTCCCTCTTCCTGTTTAAATTTTCCCCGCTTATAACATTATAATCCGCCCAACCCTGTTTTTTCCTAATTTGCTGCCTCCATCCATCCTTTCAATTACCCCGGTCCCACCCAGTAATTTTCTAACCAAATTGAAAGTGATTGTATGCACAAAAATTTTACCCTGCTTTTGCTGGGCTTCTCTGTTTTCAGTCATGCACAGGACGGCGCGCTTGATCTAACCTTCAGTACGGATGGCAAAGCGTATGCTACAGCCCCAAGCCTCAACCAGTCGCTCTCCAAAACATTTGTACAGAAGGACGGGAAGGTGGTAATAGTCGGAAGAGCTGCCAATTGCTGCGGTTATGATTTTTCCGTAGCCCGTTTTAATGCCGATGGAACACCGGATGCCACTTTTGACGGCGATGGTGTGGTGGTAACTGAATTTACATCTTCCTCCAATGTGTGGGATATTCCTACAACGGTAACCGTTCAGCCGGACGGAAAGATCCTGGCGGCGGGTATATCCAACCAGGATTTTGCCATCGCGCGCTACAACCTGGATGGATCATTGGATGCTACATTTGATGGGGACGGAAAAGTAATGACGTCGATCGGCAGTACCGATGAAATTTATTCCATTATGGTGTTACCCGATGGAAAGATCCTGGTTGGCGGAACCAGCTACAGCGGAATCAGCAGGTTTGCCCTTGCGCGGTACAATCCGAACGGGAGCCTCGATGCATCATTCGGTTCAGGCGGAATTGCTACTCATGCATTTTTTTCCGGCAACCATGTTATCTATTCACTGGCGCGCCAGGCAGATGGAAAAATAGTAGCCGCCGGCACCATTAACGGGAATTTTGCCGTAGCCCGCTATAATGTTAATGGAACGCCAGACCTTACTTTCAGCGGGGATGGCGTGTTTTCAACCGACTTCTTTGGCAATGAAACTGCCTATTCGGTGGCTATTCATCCCGATGGCAGAATTATAGCAGCGGGTGTCAGTGATTTTCAAACGCTCGTTATGAGTATTACGCCCACCGGGGGTCATGATAACAGTTTTGATGGTGATGGTATCATCAAAACTACCTATAGCTCCAGTGCTGATGCCATTTACTCCATTTTGATCCAGAATGATGGAAAGGTTGTTATTGCGGGCACCTCCTGGTCGGCAACTTCCAGCGATTTTCTTGTTGTACGCTATATGCCGAATGGGGCACTCGATCCTTCATTTGACGGAGATGGAATCCTGATGCTGGATATGGGATCTTCTGAAGCCTATGCAACCATAATGGGGTGGAATAACAGGCTGGTTGTTGCCGGTTACAGCGGGTCTCACTTAGCAGTTGCCCGTTTAACCAATTCCTCCACCCAATACATCCTGCCTCTGCAACTCCGGACTTTTACCGGTAACCTGCAGGCAGCTACGGTTCTGCTTTCCTGGAATACTGTTTCCGAACTCAACACATCGGCTTTTGAAATCGAGCGCAGTAAAGATGGTATAACCTTCAGTAAGATCGGAGAAGTAAAAGCTGCTGGAAACAGCCTGTCCGAAAAAGAATATCAATACACCGATCATCACCCGATTATGGGTGTTGGCTATTACCGGATGAAAATGCTGGATAAAGATGGAAGATCAACGTTCAGTCCAATCGTCATGGTCCGGAATGTTCCAACAAAAGGTATTGTGCTATTCCAAAACCCCGTGCAAAGCGAATTACGCTTCCAGGCAAGCCTCACGGAAGCAGGCGATGTCCGGATCATTGATGGCCGCGGAGCTGTTGTGAAGCAACAACATGTGGCGGCCGGTTCGGTTTCCCTGAACATTTCAGTTGCCGACCTTCCGGCGGGTGTGTACCGGATCGTTGTTCCTTCCCGTGAAGGAATCCAGTCAGCCAACTTTATCAAAAACTAATAAAGACCTATTGTTTACTATGTCCGCCCCCACAGGGCGGACATTTTTTTATATGATACTGGCCGTGATTGGTTTCAAAAAACGGTAGCTAAAAAACTATTTTCATGATGTTGATAAATCATATATACGAACAAAAACATCTGTAATTACAGCGGAAACAGGGCTGTGGATAAACCTGATTACCCGGGTAAGGGCACGGAGGGATTGTATTTTATGATCACCAACAGTTAACTTGGATTATCAATTCAGTATGATCCATACATGAACAACTAATTAAGCCACCAATATCTCAAAAACCTTAGAGCTTCTGATTTTCAGAAGCTTTTTTTATGCGCGGATTGAAGGAATTAAGAGAATTTCGCGGTGGAGAGTATGAAAAGATCACGGATGACACGGATAGCACGGATTGTTTCCTTTACCTCTTACATCATACTTCCAATCTCATTATTGATCACGGATTACACGGATGTTATTATTTATTTCTCTCAGTCTCAACCTTAACCTCAACCTCATATTGATCACGGATTACAGGGATTACACGGATTGTTTCCTCTACTTCATACATCATACATCATACTTCTTACTTCTTATTTCATGCTTTGCGCAACTTTTCGACTTTGCTGTTAACCCAATAAAAGTAAAATGTCGATTTCCGTTTCGTGCATTCACTTCATATTAAATTTTATAGACGGATACAACGTTTATTTTTAAAATTTTCGGAATCGTTTTCTTCGGATTTTTTCCCGGCTATCTACTTCCTTTTTTTAAAATGCAGGGTAAAATCACGGGCATAAACCGGACAACTTAGCAGACTGACTAATTAACAGTTAACCAATACCGGTAGACAGGGTAATGAATACCATAACCTTACACATGATCCGTAGTTTTCCTACGTTCAAAAAGCTTGTACAAGCCGGATAAGCCGCTTAGTTTTGACCCGTTCATCTGATGATGTATAGTGTTCCGGCCACTTGAAAAGCCTAACAGTCCGTACCCCCGGAAATTCATCTGTACATCTTACATCCAGTATTCCTGTGTAAATGACGTTCGAATTATCCAAACCCTAAGGGTCGGCATTGTTTTACTTAAACTCAAAACGATGTTGAAAACAAAACTTATGAAAGCAGGTATTTTTAGTCAAGGTTTGCTGTTGTTTGCCATACCGGCCGGCAGTAACATTAAAAAGGAACCTGTCCGTTCTGAGGAAATTGTTTCCGTGATCGGTCTTCCGCAGAAAGTATATGCGGCTTTTAATCCGGATACATCTTTTATTCCGGCATTATCCGATTCTTCGGCGCAGGCTACAGAAGTAAAAACTCCTGAAGTTCAAATGCCTTCGTTCCAGATGAATCCGAAAGCAGAGTCGTATGTAAAAAGCTATGTAAAGAAAAATACAAGCTCACTGCTGGAAGTTAAAGGAAGAAGCAAGACCTTCTTTACGCTGATGGATACGGTATTTACCAAGTACCAGTTACCACTCGAATTGAAGTACCTTGCAGTTATTGAATCCCGTTTGAAGCTGAAGGCAAGATCGCATGCCGGAGCTGTTGGCCCCTGGCAGCTGATGCCCGCTACGGCACGCCTCCTGGGTTTGAAGATCACCAAGAAGACCGATGAGCGCACACAAAGTTATAAGAGCACAGTAGCCGCAGCAAAATACCTGAAATGGTTGCACCGTGAGTATGGTGACTGGCTGCTGGTGATCGCTGCTTATAATGCTGGTCCGGGTAATGTAAACGCTGCCATCCGTAAAGCCGGAAGCCGCGACTTCTGGAAGCTTCAGTCCTTTTTGCCGGCCGAAACAAGAGGCCACGTGAAAAGGTTTATCGCCACACACTATTTCTTTGAAGGTGTAGGCAGTGAAACGACCCTTACAAAGGCTGAATTGGCTGCTTATAAAAAGAGCATGGAAGCTTACCTCGCCTCCAGGCGCGATTCAGCTGCCAAGGCTCCGAAAGCCTCCGAAGTATCGGTTGCTGCATTAGACCGCTGATTATTTAAAATATGATGGTATCATACTATGAAGGCAGAAGTAATTCTGCCTTTTTTTTATGCCTGCCAGTGGACCATACATGCATTGATATTTCTGCGATGCACCTCGAAATATAAGTGAGTTGAGTCGTTAATTATGGCTGCTTAAGATCAGAACATTTACAATAATATTTTATCCGGACTTGCACTCAATGCGCCTTTACAGGGAATAAAAAGCCTAGGTGTTTCCTGTGATGAATGCGCGTAAGTATACGCGTTATGGATGCAGGTATGGTAAAGTTATTCACCGTACATATTCCTTTGCTTTATTGATGTGCCCTGCCTAGTTTTATACCTAAATCGAAAAGATCTATGAAAACAAGAATCCTGTTCCTATCGATGGCTGCTGCCCTCGTTGGATTTTACTCCTGCACCAAGGAAACCAAAAGTGCGCCGATCCAATTTTTACTGACGGATGCACCCACTAACTACGATGAAGTGAATGTCCACATCACCGGAATGAAAGTAAGATTGGACAAAGACTCCACAAGCTGGATCTCTGTTAATGTTAAAGACAGCACCTATAACCTGCTCGATCTTCAGAATGGCGTAACGGCTGTTCTGGGCCAGGATACCATTCCTGCAGGTTTGCTGAGAGAAGTCCGTTTCATATTGGGCGATGGAAATAATATCGTACACAATGGAACCACGTATCCAATGGCTACCCCAAGCGCGGAACATTCAGGCCTTAAAGTCAAGATTGACAAAGAACTGAGTGAAACACTCAACATTGTAACACTGGATTTTGATGCCTTCCTTTCCATCAAAGAAGTGAATGGCGGCTACAAACTCGATCCCGTTATCAGGGTTAAATAAATCACAGCACACTTTCATTGAAGCCCCTCTTTGAGGGGCTTTCCTGATCGCGGATTGAAGGATTTGGGGGGATTTCGCGGTGGAGAGTAGGAAAAGATCACAGATTACATGGATTGAACGGATTGTTTCCTCTACTTCATACTTCATACTTCCGATCTCATTATTGATCACGGATTACACGTATTTAGTTTGGGATCACAGCCTACCCCGCCTATTTGGGGGACACGGATTGTCTCCTCTACCTCATACATCCTACTTCTTACTTCAGTATTAATCGCGGATTGCACGGATTTTAGTTTTGTGATCACTGAATATACGGATTGCACGGATTCAGTTTAATCACGGTCTGCCAAGCCTTTGCGAAAGATGACACGGATTGTCTCCTCTACATCATACTTCAGTCATCATACTTCTTACTTCATTTTGATCACGGCCTGCCTTGTTTAGCGGGCAATGCATGATGACAGGGATTGCTGTTTATTTAATCGTTTCTCCCCTACCTCCTCTGCTGTAGAAAGTGGTGTACAGAAACCGGAAACTTCCTGTTACTCTTCCCGCTATTGCCTGATTTGTTGAACGGGTATGAAATTAGCTTACACTTTTTCATGAAATTATCCTTTCATGGAGCAGCCCGGACAGTTACCGGGTCCAAACACATCATTACCCTTGCAAGTGGAAAACAGGTTTTGCTTGACTGCGGTTTATTCCAGGGCCTGGGCCAGGAAACAAACAAACTGAATGAACATTTCGGGTTCAATCCCACAAAGATCGATGCGCTCATTTTATCACATGCGCACATCGACCACACGGGACTGATTCCAAAACTGGTGAAGGAAGGTTTTACCGGCCCGATTTACAGCACCCCTGCTACAAAAGACCTTGCTGAAATCCTTCTTTATGACAGCGCGGAAATACAGGGCTATGAAACAGAATACATCAATAAAAAAAGGGCAGCGAAAGACCTGCCCCCGGACGAGCCCCTATATACTTCCGCAGATGTGGAGGAAACCATGAAGCTTTTCAGGACATTCGGCTACAACGAATGGTTTACCGTTAATGAGGAAATGGACGTGTTTTTTACCAACGCGGGTCACCTGATCGGCAGTGCAACGGTTTATGTGAAAATAACGGAAGGATCAAAAGAAAAAACATTGCTCTTCAGCGGGGACATTGGCCGGTACCGGTCTGTATTGCTGCAACCTCCTGCCGATGCGCCACAGGCTGACTTTATCATCATGGAAAGCACCTATGGCGATAAGCGCCACGACATAGCTTTCAATACCATTGATTCCCTCCACAAATGGATCCGCAAAGTATGTGTGGAAGGTGGTGGCAAACTGATTATCCCGGCTTTCAGCGTGGGCAGAACGCAGGAAGTACTGTATGCTTTGAACCAGCTAAGCCTGGAAAAACGCTTACCAGAAATACTGTACTTTATAGACAGCCCGTTAAGCCTGAAGGCCACCCAGACAATTAAAAAATATACCGACCAGTTTAATGAACGGTTACAGCAGGTGCTCCTGGTAGATGACGATCCTTTTGATTTTCCCGGACTGAAATACGTGGAAAGCGTTGAAGATAGCCGGAAGCTGGTGGATTATTCGGAACCCTGCGTGATCATTTCAGCCAGTGGCACTGCCGATGCGGGACGGGTAAAACATCATATTAACAGTTGCATCAGCGATCATAAGAATGCCGTATTGATGGTTGGGTATTGCGGAACGAAATCACTGGGCGGTCAACTGCTGGATGGCGCAAAGGAAGTGGAGATCTTTGGCGATCCCTGCTCAGTAGCGGCGGAAGTAGGCAAACTGCAGGGCATGAGTGCGCATGGGGATTGCGATGAGCTGGTACAATTTCTTAATGGCCAGGATCCCGAAAAAGTAAAAATGATTTACCTCGTCCATGGAGAATACGAGGTTCAGAAATCATTTTCCGCACGACTTGAACTAAAGGGTTTTAAAAATGTTGAAATACCGGCACAACACCAGCAATTCGATACAGAGGAAGTAACCCAGGATATAAAAGCTGCATAAAGAAATCAAGATGAAACAAGCGCTCAGCATGGAATTATACGATGTGATCATTGTAGGGGGCGGACCTGCAGGATTAAACGCGGCAGTTGTACTGGGAAGATGCCTGCGGAAAGTTCTGGTATTTGACACGGCACAGCATCGTAACCGTTATTCGCATGGCATGCACAATTACCTTACCCGCGACCACATCCTGCCCGGTGAATTCATCGAGATCTGTCACCGTGAGCTGGAGAAGTACAGTGTGCAGCTATTGCCTAAGAAAGTAGTGCACGCCCGCAAGGGTGAAGAGGGAATTTTTATTGTAAAGGATGAATCAGGAACATTGTACAGCTCAAAAAAACTGCTGATTGCAACCGGGCTAAGTGATAATGTTCCGGAGATACCGGGATTCAAAGAATTTTATGGTAAGTCGGTTTATCACTGCCCTTATTGCGATGGCTGGGAAGTGCGGGCAAAAAAGATCGGCGTGTACGCGCGTAATAAAGAAGGCTGGGAACTCGCCCTTGCGTTAAAAGGATGGAGCGATCATGTTGTTCTGTATACAGATGGTAAAAATAATGTTAAGCCGGCCCACAAATCAGCACTAGATGCGAACGATATACCGGTTGTTGGTACACCGATTGCCCGCCTTGACGGACGGGACGGCCAGATAGAAAATATTGTGTTCAAAAATGGAGAAACGGCACAGTGTGACGCGCTGTTTTTTGTAAATGGTTATACGCAGCAATGCAACCTGATGGAAGTATTCGATTGCGAAATGAGCAAAAAAGGCGTTGTGGTTACCAACCGGTTCCAGCAAACCAGCACCCCGGGGCTTTATGTTGCCGGTGATGCCGACAAGGATATGCACTTTGTTGTAATAGCGGCTGCAGAAGGAGCAAAAGCCGGTGTCATCATCAATAAAGAACTTCAAAAAGAGGTAATAGACCGCAACATCGACAAGGCAAAACCTGAAGTGGTTTACCTGCATTGATTTTTAACGTTTAGCCTGGCTAAATAAACTCCTTGAAGGTATGAATGGTACAGCGTTTGGGCCATAATGGATAAATAATATCCTCAATGAAAGCGTTAATTCATCCAATAAAAACAATCTTACTGGGCTTTATCATGCTGGTAGTTTTTATACCGGTATCGGCCCAATCCAAAAAGGAAAGAAAAGCGGAAAAAACTGCGGCTTTGTCCCGTTTAATAGAAGCCAGGCAATTTGTATTCGTTGCTGAAACCGCCAACTCCGGAACGGGCGGATTCTGGAGACTGAATACGGCCTATGATATGACAGTCAAAGGTGATTCACTTGTTTCCTACCTGCCTTACTATGGAAGGGCTTTTTCTGTACAGTCTCCCTATGGCTCCGGTGGAGGAATAAATTTTACGTCCACTAACTATCATTATACGGTGAAGCAGAAAAAAGATGAATGGATAATGGTTATGGAGCCCCGGGACGTTTCGGATGTGCGGCAGATCATGCTGAATATTTTTGAAAATGGAAGGGCCAGCCTATCCGTGATCAGCACCAGCCGGCAGCAGATTAATTATACCGGATATATAACAGAGAAAAGAAAGTAAAAAGAAAAGCCCCGGGATCTACCCGGGGCTTTTTTTATTTATCCCATAAATTAGCCACTTTCTTGTGCGTATCCACTTCTTTCATGAATTCGCCCGTATCATCATCGGAATACAATCCGTAAGCATCCACCAAGGTTCCTTTCCGGCCATCAACTGTTTCAATGGCATAAAGGATTGACATATCATCCGGATCCGTGATCCCCTCAAACCGGTAAAAATTTACCGCATTTACATCAGCGGGTCTATACTTGCAATTGCTGTCAGTCATGGATTGAAGAAAATCCTCTTCCACCCTGAACTGGTCTGTGTATCCCTGGTCCTCCAGGTAATCAAGGCATTTTTGCAGGTCGGACATAAATGTTGTCCGGTCGTTCGCTTCTGTTACCTTTTGCCTGTTTACGTTTTCCTGGTCCATATATGTTCGTTTATATAGTGTATACCAAATTAATGCCTGTATAGAAGCTCAGCTTTTCACCCTGATTTGTGGCATTATTTTCCTCATTCAAACCGTTCATTTCCCAATTTTGCAACAAGATTAATTATGAGGTCAATTAAGAAACTACATAAGGCGGTTTATGAACCCATTGCCGACCTTATCACCTACCGGGCAATGCCAACGCGTACGCTGCCCATGAACGCCCTGGACCCCTTTATTTTCCTGAATCATCATGGACGGCAGGAATATCCTGCTCATAATAACGGGCTTCCTTTCGGACCGCATCCGCACCGGGGATTTGAAACGGTCACTTTTATACTGGAAGGTGACCTGACCCATAAAGACAGCAGTGGTGCCGAGAGCACGATCAGGGCCGGTGGTGTGCAATGGATGACCGCGGGCAGTGGCCTCATTCACGCAGAAGTTTCATCCGACCTGTTCAAACGGGAAGGCGGTCCGCTGGAGATCCTGCAGCTTTGGGTAAACCTCCCGGCCCGGCACAAGATGACCACACCAAAATATACCGGACTGCAGGCTAGTGCCATACCGTTTGCACAATGGGATGAGGGAAGGATCAGGGCTAACCTTATTTCGGGTGACTGGCATGGTGTGGAAGGAGCCTTCCATCCCCTAACAGACATTCACCTGGCCAGTCTTTATTTCCGGGAAGGAGGAACCACCCGACTGTGTGTGGCCCCGGAAAAAACCGTTTTCTTTTACGTAGTGAAAGGAAGCTTCCTTGTCCATGAAAAAACTGTTGGCATGCACGAGCTGGTAGAATTCAATGCTGAAGGCGAGGAGATCCTGGTTAAGGCCCGGGAAGAATCCATTCTCTTATTCGGTCATGCCACACCGTTTGGTGAGCCCTTTACTGCCAAGGGTCCATTTGTGATGAACACGATGGAAGAAATCAACCAGGCATACGAGGATTACCATGCTGGTAAGTTTGGTGACGTCCAAACGTAATGCCCTATTCTTAATTTTTAATTCTTAATTATTAATTTCTAAAACCTAACTCCACTTCGTATTCCCGGGTTCAAAGCGTGCATTCAGTTCTTCAAACCTTGCCTCACGATGTTCGCGGGAATAGGCAGCGGTGCCGATAGGCGCTTCCAGTACATCGTTCCGGAGGGCTTCCAGGGCCTGGCGGATAAACTCTTCCACCGGCATACCGCCGTGTGTTTGATCGATGCCGGTCCGGCGGTCGCTTCCGAGTTCCGTATCAACTGCTGGCGGCGCAATTTCAAAAACCTTCACTCTTGAATCTTTCAGTTGATACCGTAAGGAAAGGGTAACGGAATGGATAGCCGCTTTGGTGGCACAATAAACAGGCATGAAGGCAAGCGGAACGTAGGCCAGGCCCGATGAGATATTCACGACTACCCCATTATCTTTTTTAGCCAGGTGGGGTACCAGCAGGGAAGAAAGATGAACGGGCGCTATGAAATTTGTCTCTACTTCCTGGCGGATTCTTGTAAGATCTACAGGGCGGGTGAGGTTCGCCAGTAACTGGACCCCCGCATTGTTGATCAGCACATTTGTTTCGGGGTATTTATCCATAACCCAACGGGCAAGGTCTTCCCGGTCACTATCCAGGCTTACATCACACACCCGGGTGACAATGCCGTTCAGCCGCCGGCTGATTTCCTCCAGGCGGCCCTTTCTGCGGCCGCAGATGATGATCTTATTGTCTGCCGCCAGTTTTTCGGCAAAGGCCAGCCCGATTCCTGATGTGCCGCCTGTAATGAGTATGGTATTTCCTTTCAGTTCCATAAGCCGAATTTCGCGCAAGATAGGAGGCAATTGGAAAACAGAGCGGAGTTGGCAGTCGGCAGTTAGCAGTGTGTCGCGAATGATGCAGGAGGTTAACGGGAAACTCAGCCTGTTCACACCCGGTGTTAAATCTCCCTCAAAAAGCCCATCCCCACTTCTGAACACCGGGAAAAAAAAGCATTTTTGACAGGCAACCGCCATATCCTGATGCATAGAACTGTACTCATAACAATACTGCTGCTTTTTTTTGCCGCACCCCTCCTGGCCCAGACCTACCGGGTACAGGGTCGTGTAACCAATAACAAGCTCGAACCGCTTCCGTTTGTTTCCGTTCAATTAAAAGGCGCCCAGTTCGGAAGCCTCACGAAGGAAGACGGAACGTATGAATTACAACTCGCTGCCGGTACCTACGACCTGGTAGTGACCATGATCGGTTATAAAAGCCAGGTCATTCCCCTGATCATAAAAGACCATTCCGAAAACAATATCATCCTGGAAGAAGAGGACGCGAAAGACCTGTCCGAAATCATCATCCGCACCAAAGCAAAAGACCGCGCGGAGGAAGTGATGCGGAACCTTGTGCGGAATAAAGAGTCGATCAAATCGGCAGCCGGGGCTTATTCCAGCCGCCTCTACATAAGGGCCGTTCAGCAGGATTCCGGCTTTGCAAGAAAGAAAGGCACTTCCGAAGAAATCGATCCCCAGCTGAATATCGACGGGATGGCCATGACCGAAATTTCCCTCCAGCTGGATCAAACGGGTGACGGTCAAATCCGGGAACAACGTTTGGGCGTGCGCAAATCCGGTGATCCGAAAAGCCTTTTTTACCTCTCGGCCACGGAAGGCAATTTTGATTTTTACAATAACCAGATCAGGGTTCCCACCATCTCACCCACCCCTTTTGTATCACCGGTAAGCTATAGCGGGCTGGTTGCCTACCGGTTCAAAACCATTAAGGTTCAGCGTACGGGCAAGCACCGCATTTATACCATTTCGGTGAAGCCACGGCAACTGACCAACGCAACAGTGGAAGGTGAGATTACTGTTTCAGACAGCACTTACACTATTCTAGCCTGCCGTTTCCGTTTTCCTTCGTATCACCTGCAGGAATATGATTTTTTCGAAGTGGAACAGCAGCATGAATGGGTGCAGAACAAGGCCTGGATGGTTACCCGGCAGCAGTTCACCTACTATTCCAAATCCAAAAAAGGAAGATTATCCGGGCATACTGTGGTCCGCGCATCACAATTCCAGTTGAACCGCCAGTTTCCCAAACGGCACTTTGGCGTCGAGTTGAGTGCCACTGCGCAACAGGCTTATGAAAAAGACAGCACCTTCTGGAACACCGAACGCACGGAGCCTTTATCCGTTAAAGAAATCAGGTTCATCCGCTATACCGACAGCCTGCAGGCCGTAACCCAAACCGAACATTACCAGGACTCACTGGAACGCATCATCAATACCATTACCTGGAAAAAGATCGGGATCGCCGGCCAGTCTTTTTATAACCGCGATAAGGATCGTACCTGGCACCTTCCGCCGGTCATTTCACTTTATAAACCTTTTGCTTTTGGAGGCGGGCGATTCAGTCCTTCGCTTTCCTACCACCGGATCTTCCCTTCCAAAAAGAACCTGAACGCATATGCCAATCTCAGTTATGGTTTCCGGAACAATGATTTGAACGGAAGCATCAAATTAACCCGGATGTACAATCCATTCAACCGGGGAGAATTTTCACTTTCTCTTGGTCGAGAGTTCCAGTTTATTTATGAAGGCGATGCGTGGATCAATATGATCAAACGCAATAATATTTACCTCAATAATTCGGTTGGGGCCGGCCACACGCTGGAACTGCTGAATGGCCTGTTCCTGACCACCAATGGGGAGATTGCCTTCCGGCGCTCGGTCAGTAACTACCGCACGGGAAAGTTGGTTGATTCCCTGCTGGAGCTGGATAATAACGTGGCCGTTCCTTTCCAGCCATATAACGCAGCTTACAGCACCTTAAGACTTCAATACACGCCGAAGCAGCGTTATGTGCGTGAGCCGAGGCAGAAGATCATACTGGGGTCAAAATGGCCCACATTTTACGTTGAATGGCGAAAGGGTTTGAAGGATGTGCTGCGCAGCGAGGTGGATTTCGATTACCTCGAATACGGGATACACCAACAGATCAATGCCGGTGTAGCAGGTATCACCCGGTATGCGGTTAAAACCGGCAATTTTTCCAACCGAACGGATTTAAGGCTGATCGATTACCAGTTCATCCGGCGCGGGGATCCCCTGTTGTTCATGAACCCGCACCGTTCTTTCCAGGCTATGGATTCCACTTTTCCCCTGTTCAACCGGTTCTACGAAGGACATATGCTCCATGAATTCAATGGCTTTTTCCTGAACAGGATCCCCTTGCTGAAAAAGCTGCAACTGAGGGAAGTGGCCGGTGCCGGTTTCCTGCTTGCGCAGGAACGCAACCTGCGCTATGCCGAATTGTTCTTTGGCGTGGAAAGAGCCTTCCAGTCGCCGTTCGATCCCCTGGACAAAGTAAAAATCGGCGTTTATGTTGTTGGCTCCACGGCCAACCAGTTCCGGAATCCTATCCAGTTAAAACTTGGATTCACCACATGGGATAAACGGCGGAATAAGTGGTTTTAACAGCAATTTCCCCAAACATTTCTACCTCAAACGTGCCGGGCAGGATTATGGCACAGCTTTTTATTCAATAAGAGTGACCGCTAAATTGAAGACTATGCCTGATAAAACAATTAATCCTGACCAGGAGCTTACAAAAAAAGAACAAGAGACCGCAGATGGCCGCGATGTTATTGACCAGCATCTCCAGGATGAAAACCATGTCATCACAGATGAACATATCCGCAATTACAAGGTGGGTGTGAAAGACGATGTGCCCGAAGGAACCCGTGAAGAAATGGAGAAGCGCTTTGAAGACGAAGACAGCGCATCTGATAAAGAGAGCAGCTCCGGAAACCGGGTAACACCGTGGGATGTTGTGAGTGAATAATGGATCGGTTCTGAATCGGTTGGTTATAGAATGTCTGGAAGATTGAATTATTTTTCCTTTCTTAGCCCTGTAAAATCCATTTTTGCAAGGCAAATGAATGCTATGAAAAAAACCAGTCTTCTCTTTTTCCTCCTTCCCCTGTTTTTTGGATGCTCTGACCAGGAAGGCAAAAAGCCCGCAGAAACCCCGGCACCTGCAACTGCAGCGGATTCTGTTCAAACGGTACAAAAAACCGCGAGTAAGCCGGCGGATGCCGCAACGATCCTTTCCCGGAAACAGGTACCTGTCCTTTGCTATCACCACATTAAAGACCTTCAGCCCGGGCAAAGCAAGCGTATGCTGGGCTATACCGTTCCCGTTGCCCTGTTCCGAGAGCAGATCAAATCTCTGGCGGACAGCGGGTACAAAACCATAACGCCGGATGATTATCTCAACTACCTGAATACCGGTACCGGTTTGCCGGAAAAGCCGGTGATGATTTCTTTTGATGATACCGATGAAGAGCAGTATACCATTGGAGCAACAGAACTGAATAAATACGGGTTCAAGGGTGTTTACTTCATGATGACTATTTCCATCGGCAGGCCCCGGTATATGAACAAACAACAGATCAGGGACCTGGCCGATAACGGGCACATCATTGCCTGTCATACCTGGGATCACAACAATGTAAAAAAATACGGAGAGGGAGATTGGGACAAGCAATTTTTGGAGCCCAGGAAAAAGCTTGAAGAAATTTCGGGTAAACCCGTAGAACATTTTGCCTATCCTTTCGGTTTATGGAAACCGGAAGCCATACCCGAACTTAAAAAAAGAGGGTATAAATCTGCCTACCAGCTTTCCCCAAACAAACGCGATTCCACTGACCCTGCATTTACGCTGAGGCGAATGATCGTTCCGGGCGACTGGGGTGCTGCTTCCATGCACAAATGGATGAAGATTACATTTCGCTAGGGAGTTGTTTTATGGGCCACATATAGATGAGTGAAACGTGAAAATGAGGGTCGTTTATATTAGCGGCAGCATTACCTGATTATAAGTTTCACTCAATAATCCATGTAGGTTCATTTATCTTCAACATTTTATGAAATAAGCCCGCACGAAAACCTGCCTTACAGCTACAATTTTCACTTTTTACCACTAGCCAGTCATCAATCACATTTCACATTTCACGTTTCAACTTTCACGTTCCCCTTTCCCACTCTCCGCTCTCCACTCACCCACTCTCCGCTCTCCCCTTCATATTGGCACGCTCTTTTATTCTAAACTGGTAACAGCCCGGACCAGGGCTTTATTTGTCCAATACAGGAAGGGAACAACGACTAAACCAGTTTTATGATCGCTACGGAAAAGGAGCAGTTTAAAAAAGAGGCACATGCATTTTATGTTGAAGGGCTGGAGCTGTTAAAACAAAGTGGAGCTAATTTCATGCTGGGCGGTGGCTTTGCCATGTTCCAGTATACCGGCATTTACCGAGAAACAAAAGACCTGGACATTTTCTGCAAGGCAAGTGAGTATCCAAAAATTTTAAAACATTTTGCCGATCATGGCTACCAGACCGAACTGACCGATGTTCGCTGGCTGGCTAAAGTATTCAAAGGCGAAAATTACATCGACATTATTTTCGATACCGTAAACAATATCTGCCGGGTTGATGACACCTGGTATGAGCATGCGCATAAAGCGCGTGCGGTGGGTGTTGATGTGCTGATTGTTCCCCCCGAAGAATTGATCTGGTGCAAATGCTATGTGCATAACCGTGAGCGGTATGATGGCGCGGATATCAATCACATTATATTAAAGCAGGGAAAGAACCTCGACTGGAAGCGGTTGCTTTCGCGCATTGACCAGCACTGGCACCTGTTGCTGTCGCACATCCTGTTGTTCCAGTTTGTATATCCTTCCGAATATCATGAGATCATTCCCAAATGGCTGTTTGATGAACTGATGTCGCGCGCTCACGAACAATATGAACTGCCTTCTGCCGTGGAAAGAGTTTGCCGCGGACCAGTGATCGACAATACGCAATATGAAGTGGACGTAAAAGAATGGGATTACAAAGCTTTAACGATCAAAACAGTTTAAGCATGCAGGAAGACAACAGCAAAACAAGGATCGCTGCGGTTGGAGATATACACGTTCGCGAAAACGATCGTGGTAAATGGACAGATTTTTTCAAGGAAGTATCAGGAAAAGCAGATGTTCTGGCTATTTGCGGAGACCTTACCGATACCGGTGATGAAGTGGAGGCCCAGGTACTGGCGGAAGAACTGAAAGCATGTACCATACCCATTGTTGCGGTACTGGGCAATCATGATTACGAAAAAGGAAGGCATAAGCTGATCCGCCAGATACTTTTGAAAGAGGGCGTTCACATGCTGGATGGAGAAGCTATAGTTATCCGCAATGTAGGATTCGCCGGCGTAAAAGGATTTGGCGGGGGCTTTGACAGCCATATGCTTTCCATGTTTGGCGAAGGTGCCATGAAAGCCTTCGTGCAGGAAGCCGTGGATGAAGCATTGCATCTCGACCGTGCCCTTGCCCGTCTTGATTCTGAAAACGGGGAAATCAAAAAGATCGCCCTGCTGCATTATGCGCCTATTAAGGAAACGGTAGTGGGTGAACCCGAAGCCATTTTTCCCTTTCTTGGATCATCAAGACTGGCAGAACCGCTGAACCGCCGGCAGGTAGTGGCAGCTTTTCACGGTCATGCACATATCGGAACGTTGGAAGGTGCTACATCGGCGGGAGTTAAAGTATTTAATGTTGCCAAGCACATTCTTCAAAAGCATGGGTATCCCACACCCTTTTACCTGTTTGATGTCTGATTATAAACTTCCATTATATTCCCATAGCCCGAGCGAACCTTTTACCGGTAAAAAACGGGAAAGTTGCTGTGCGTGCCCAAGCTTCCAGGCATAGCGTCCGGGGGTATAATCATCAAAGGTTAATTCCTGCTGCCAGTTCACAAGCGGATCCCTTTCCAGGTTCCGGATCAGCCATCCGGTGGGGTAAATATGTAACAGGTGTACCTGCCCGATGATACATCCATAAGGAAGGAAATCTGTATTCTTAATAAAGGCCCTGAAATAATCGTCCTCTTCCCATAACACTTTTTCCCTTCGGGTAAGCTTTCTGCTGCTGGCATGTATGAGCAGGGGCCCGCGGTATTTTGTTTGCCACCGGCGTACTTCATACTGCTTGGCATTCATGACTACGAGGGAGGCCCAGGGCTGGTGCAAACTCAATACTTTCATTTATTCACCACCGGTACTCAGCGAGTCGCCCCTGACCATAGCTCCTGCTGAATCTAATTGAACGTCATGATTGCTGTCTACATCATACCCGGGGGGAAGTGTGAGCGGTATGGAATCCTGCGGATCAATGGCATTGCTGTCTACAGTAGAAAAATCAACTGGGGCCGTATTCTCGGAACAACTCCATAAAAAAGCAAGCAGGAAAACGCCGGCAAAGGTTTTCATACCCGCAATTTATTTATATGTGCCCAATTAAATGTATAAAATTCAGTGCAGGGCCTCAAAGCTGTATTTTACATTGCTCCAGAATTCATCCAGTGCAATGATCCTCGGCTTGAAAAATGAAATCAGCGCCGGCCAGTCTTCTTTACGAAAAATACTGACGTTTTCCAGCGCAGTATAAATCCGGCTTACCATGCGACCGTGTTCGTCGGTAGTTTGGTACAACCATTTCCAGGGCTCACCGAGTGTTTCATGCAGTATGGTTTTAAGTTCCCCGAATTGCTGAAAATATAGTTCACGTATACCGGCATCGCGGTGACTCAGTTCAATACCGATCTCGCCTTTATTATGATCCGCCTGCATGCGGAAAGTAACTCCTTTCTCACCGGTTTTATAATTGACCCAGTTAGCCTTTCCTCCTTCGGCTGACGATACGGGTTGCATATACAGCCCAAAAGTGGTCCAGAATTCCTGTCTAAGTTGAGAAGCTTTCTGCCTTGTATACATTAATCAAAAATAAAGTATGATATGGATGGGCATCATTAAGGTCAGTCCTGGTATAATAAACCGGTCAAAATTCAGGGATGCAGGCAACTATAGTAGCATATAAAACGTAAATTCATAGCACCGCACCTGTTCTTCCTCTTTCAGCCTGCGGACGACACACCCTAAACCTATCAGATGAAAAAGCTTGTGCTTTTTATCAGCTTGTTTTTTTGTTTTACCCAGGCTGCTCTTGCTGATCATATTACAGGAGGAGAAATGTATTATACCTTAAACGGTGTAACCAACGGAATGTACCGGTATAATTTCACCCTCAAGCTTTTTATGCGCTGCAACAGCGGCCGCCAGTTTATCAATCCCACAACGGTATCCGTATTCGACCGCAGCAATTTTTCACAGGTGCAAAGTATCGGTGTAAACCTTGATCATACAGAAACCATTTCACTCTCCACACCCGACCCCTGTATTACCAATCCTCCTGCCGTTTGCTATGTTGTGGGTTATTACCGGTTTGAATTGTCCCTGCCCGGTAATGCTTCCGGATATGTCGTCAGCAGCCATGTAAACTACCGGATCAATAACATTACCAATCTTATGTCCGGTTATGCGCAGGTCGGCGCCGTGTATACAGCTGAAATCCCGGGTATGCAGGCTAATGCCAATAATCCTTCCAACAACAGCGCAAACTTTGCTGATGATGACCTCGTGATCATCTGTGCCGATAATTCCTTCACCTACAATTTTGCTGCGGTTGACGGTGATGGTGACCAATTGCGCTATTCTTTTTGTGAGGCTTACCAGAGCGGTACAACCGGCACCGGAGGAGCACCGCCCCCTCCACCCTATAATTCTGTTCCGTACGGTAATGGCTTTGATGGCAGTTCACCCCTGGGGCCTGCAGTAACCATTAATCCGGGCACCGGCCAGTTAAGAGGTATAGCCCCGTCTTCCGGTATCTATGTAGTAACGGTATGCGTACAGGAAATCCGCGGAGGCGTTGTGATTGCGCAACAGCGAAAAGACCTCCAGATCTTTATTGCGCCCTGCACCATTGCAGCAGCCAGTTTGGCAAACGAGTACCAGCTTTGTGATACAACAATGACCATTCGTATCGAGAACCAGTCCAATAGTCCGCTCATTCAAACCTATAACTGGGAAGTGCGTTCCTTTATCTCCGGGGCAGTTTTATTTTCCACTTCCAACAGCACGCTGGATTTTTCTTTCCCGGATACGGGATTATACACCGTAACGCTGGAAATCAACCGTGGAAAAGAATGTTCTGATTCCACGAAAAGCCTGGTAAGAGTTTACCCGGGATTTGCAGCGGATTTTAATGTTTCGGGGTTATGCCTGTCGAAGCCTTCGGTTTTTGAAGACCGGAGTACATCTGTTTACGGTGTTGCCAGTTCCTGGAACTGGGACCTTGGCGAACCAACTTCCGCCGCTGATGTTTCCAGCCTGAGAACTGTAACATACACCTATCCCACTACCGGGATCAAAGAGGTAAAACTGATCGTACGCAATTCGAAAGGTTGTGTTGATACCATCAACCGCTCCATTAATGTATATGACAAGCCACCGCTGTCCCTTGCATTCCGGGATACATTGATCTGTGTTCCTGATGCCGTACAGTTACGGGCTACCGGCACCGGGCAGTTTTCATGGACGCCCTCCTTTCAGATAATGAACGCCTCGACATCCGCTCCAACGGTTGCACCGGCAACGACCACTACCTATCATGTGTTGCTCAACGACAACGGTTGCCTGAATAATGATTCGGTTCGTGTGCGCGTGGTAAACAGTGTAAGTCTGCAGATGATGCCCGATACAATTATCTGCCAGCATGATACCATCCAGTTGCGTGTGTCCTCCGACGCATTCCAGTATTCCTGGACGCCGGCGTCTCAATTCATTAATTCTTCGGTAAGGAATCCAATGGCTATAACACCGGCCAATACGGTTTACCAGGTAACGGCGAGGATTGGAAGCTGCACGGCAACGGGGCAGGTACGGGTGGCTACTGTTCCGTACCCGGTGGTTCATGCTGGTGCCGATACGGTAATCTGCTTTGGAAATGAAGCCAGGCTATCAGGAACTTCTGACGGATCCAGTTTTACCTGGACACCGGCGGCTTCACTTTCCGGTGCAGCAACCCTCAACCCGGTAGCCAGGCCTGTTGGTACAACCCAATACATTTTAACAGCGCGCGATACAATGGGTTGTCCGAAACCTTCCAGGGATACTGTAACCGTTTTGGTTCTGGATGAGATCAGGGCTTTTGCCGGAAGAGATACATCGGTAATTGTTGGCCAGAGTTTGCAGTTAAATGCTACAGGTGGACTCACCTATTTATGGTCCCCTGCTACCGGCTTATCAGCTGTTGGTGTACCGAACCCGGTGGCTCAATATAACAGTCCCTTTGACGGCATCCGTTACCGGGTTCTTGTTTTCAATGATGCGGGTTGCGTAGACTCGGCGTTTATAAAAGTCCGTGTTTTTGGTACCCGGCCAACGGTGTTTGTTCCTTCCGCCTTTACGCCCAATGGTGATGGTAAAAACGACCGGTTGTTCCCCATTGCCGCAGGAATGCTCCGGATTGATTACTTCCAGGTTTACAACCGGTGGGGCCAGCTGGTGTACAGCAGCTCCGACACGGAGTCGGGGTGGGATGGGAAAATAAATGGTCAACTGCAGGCTACCAGTACATTTGTTTGGGTAGTAAAGGGAGTTGATTATACCGGTGTTCCCTACAGTCAGCGGGGTACGGTTACGCTTATCCGGTAAAAAAACAGGAGATTACAACCCGTTTCTACGTTCTTTCAAACCTTTTGTTGCAGGGCTTCCACATAAAAGAAGCAGGCTCATAGAATCCCTTATACTTCATAATTTCCGGCACAGTTTTCACATTTTACTCTTGTATAAAAAACGTATTTATGAAATCTGTGATGCAACGAATCAGTGCCGTAAAAGAGGATCAAGGTGAAGGAACCAGTTTATTTGCCATGATCGGGGTTATACTGCTGGTGTTGACTTTTACAGGAGCCAGCCTGTATGTACTGGTGAATAGTGCAGCTTAAGAGAAAGCTACACGCTGCACGCTTCACGATGCACGGTCTTTAGGTCAGTATTACTTTACTGGTTTAATCAGTCTTCTATTTTCCGTTAGCGCAGTGTGCAAATTAGCGTTTAATTTATTTTAACCGCAAAGTCACAAAGTATTCCGCATTATTAATTTATCCTCGCAGCAAGTAGCGAGCAGCTTGAAGCTTTTAGCTACCGCTCCTCAAAATTTTTATACAGCTCCTTTTCGTTATCTTATATTCACTGCCTAAACATTGTATATGAAAAAGCTTTTCACGATGGCGCTTATCGGCGCTGCACTTTTAAGTACTGTAGCAGTTAGTGCGCAGGAAGATAAATCCAAAAGACCCAGTCCGCCCGCTACGTTAAATACTTCAGTTAACGGGATGGATATTACCATCAATTACGGATCGCCTTCCGTAAAGGGACGGACCATTGGAAAAGAAATCGCTCCATATGGCGAAGTATGGCGTACGGGCGCCAACGAGGCCACTACCTTCGAGGTGAATAAAGACGTTACCATAGAAGGAAAGGAACTTAAAAAAGGCAAATACAGCCTGTTCACCATTCCGGGAGAAAAAGAATGGGTGGTGATCTTCAACAGCCAGCCGGCCCAGTGGGGTGCTTATAAGTACGACGCTACGAAAGACGTGCTCCGTGTAACCGTTCCGGCAACTAAAGCCGCTACCTTTACCGAGCGGCTTACCTTCGGATATGACACGGGTAAAGTTACCATAGCCTGGGGCGACACGCAGGTAGCATTCAGCGTTAAATAATTTATTCCTGAACATTTGGATAAAAGGAGCCCTTTGCTCCTTTTTTTTATATCATCCAAAAGCAAAACCTTTGCAGCGTTTCTGTGTTAAGTGATATACAAAAACAGGCATCCCACACATGGTTCAGGCATATAATTTCTTAGGCAGCTGGCAGCTATTTCCCGAAAAAGGCCATTACGAATCGGGTGAACGTCCTAAAAGCGGTTTGTACAAAATTGAAGCAACGGGAAACAAAAAAGAGCTCACCATCAGCCATTCCTGGGTAACATTTCAAAACCAGGGATATGCCGCACAATACAAAGTACTGGCCGACGGAGACGTTCAACCATTCGAGGATCTACAATTGGCGGAACAGGTGCAGGTAAATTTCCCGGACAGCATCTCCTTTGAAATGCACTTTTATAAATCCGGGCAGGTGGTTTTACACCTTGTTCATGAGATCATGCCGAATGGTTATTTAAAAATTACCCAACAGGGATTTAAACCGGATGGAACGTCGTACACCAATTCCGAGATCTATCATAAACAGATGAGTGTACTGCCCTACTCTTCTTCCGTTTCAGGGGCAGTCATTAAACCCACGCAGGAAGGTGTCATCCGCCATAAGGCACTTACGGCCATGGAGGAGCAAACCAACATGCAGCTCGACCAGATCCGGAAACAAATCGAATTACTGGCAATGCAGGCGCAGGAAATCCATAAACGAAAAGAGCTGTCTATGTTGATTTATAGTGCCAAGCTCTCTTTCAAACCCGAGATCGGGCAGGTTTATCACCTCTACGAAAAAGCGGATGGCAATCATATGATATCACTTATCTCTCCGCAGGAATGGGGAGCTTCGATGCCGTTTAAAAAACACGTGGCTGCGGTGCAGTTACTGGCAGATCATACGTGGAGGGAGTTGTAGGGGAAGCTACAAGCTTCTAGCTGCAAGCCTCAAGCTGCAAGCGCTTTCATGCAGTCTTTCTTCACTGGTGCTCATTCTGTTTTCCATATCAATTAGCGTAGTGCTAATGAGCAGGACGATCTCTTTCTATCTTTTGTTTTCAAAAGAGTCATTCTTACTTTTTCTCTTGAAAGAAAAAGTAAGCAAAAAGTTCAATGCCGCCATGATCGCTCCGCGCATGCGGCAGGGCCCGCGCGCAGGGCACTAGTCCTTACAGGCATCAAGGTTTCCCTATAACCTGTTGGCAGGGCCTTTCTGCTCAAGCCGCTAACTGCGCTGTATTTCCCCTGGGCTAATTCCAGGGTGTTTTCCTTCGTCATAGGGCCCGGGGAAATAAGGCGCTTATCAGCCCTGTTGGAGGTTGAGGATTCAGCGTCGGGCATCCGTTATTTTTTATGGGCAAGGGGCAGAACGCTTTTTTAGCAGCCTTTGCGTCTTTGCGGTTGCATTTGATTTGACCACAAAGGCGCAGAGAGGCGCAAAGAGTGAAACAAAAAAGACTGACCAGATTAAAGAGTTGTAATCTTAGCGGCTTTGCGGTTGCATTTTAACCGCAAAGCCGCTAAGTACGGACACACTTTATATCTTAGTTTTACATCATGACAAAACTGTCCGTAAACATTAATAAGATCGCTACGCTGCGCAATTCGCGTGGCGGTAATAACCCCGATGTGTTGAAAGCCGCCGTTGATGCGCAGCGTTTCGGGGCCGATGGTATTACGATGCACCCAAGGCCGGATGAACGGCACATCCGCTACCAGGATGTACGTGATATAAGAGGCATTATCAATACGGAATTCAATATTGAAGGCAATCCGCGGGAACAGAAATTTGTTGACCTTGTACTCGAAGTGATGCCGCACCAGGTAACCCTGGTGCCTGACGAATTGGGACAAATAACCTCCGACCACGGATGGGATACTGTTCGTCATCGCGATTACCTCAAAGAAATCATCCCCGTATTTCAGCAATCCGGTATCCGTGTTTCCATATTTGTTGATCCCGATATTGCCATGGTGGAAGGTGCTGCGGAAACAGGAACCAACCGCATTGAGCTGTATACGGAATGCTATGCAAAAAAATTTGAAAAAGGTCAGCGGAGCCAGGCCATCAGGCCGTATGCTGCCGCTGCGCAACGAGCCATCGACATCGGCCTGGGAGTGAATGCAGGCCATGATCTTGACCTTCAGAACCTGCGCTATTTTAAAGAAGGGATACCTTATCTCGATGAAGTAAGCATCGGCCATGCGCTGATCGCGGATGCCCTTTACCTGGGATTTGAAAATTCCATCCAGTTGTACAAACGCCAGCTGTTATGATATGATCCGGAGTATATGCCTGCTGTTGCTGATTGGTTCCGGTTGCCGGGAGCATAAATATCCCTCGGGCGCCAATTCACCCGAAGGAATCGTGCTGCGTATGGAACAGGCCCACCGCCAAAAAAACCTGGACAGTATATTACTGAATACCGATTTCCAAACCATGGCGCTGCTCCTCATCGAAAAGCGCGGCCATCCTAAAACAGACAGCACGGTTTATTTCATGGCACAGGCACTGCGTGCTTCCTGGACCAATGAAATAAAGGCCCAGGGATTCATTGATTATTCCGGTATTAAAACCCATGAATTCGATCGCAAAAGAAAAATCAGCGATACACTTGTTTCCCTGAATGATACACACCGTTACCATAACGGCACCGTATTCACGCAATACGTGCTTGCTGTAAACCGAAACGGGCAGTGGATGTATGCCGGAACCGCCCAATAAAAAAAGGCCCGAAGGCCTTTTATGAAATTTATAGAGCAGGTATCAACGGTATGGCGGGTAAGGCCGCTGATGCCGGCGCCGTAGCGCCCAGCACACCCATTGAACCCGCCATCAGGTTCTTACCCAGTGTAGTGGTAAGCTTGCGCTGTAATCCCGTTGTATTTTTTCTTTGTTTGTAAATCATATACCCGAGCACCATTAATCCTGCGGCAATGGCCACCTTTTTCAGCATGGTACCTTTTGGCTTTGGGATACTGGTTGGGTAACCGTGTTCATCGAACGTGGCGGCTTCCTTTACATAACGGCCGGTTGCCGGCATGCCCCACTTCCAGAAGTCACGCGACAGCTTATGGAGCTCTTTACGGGCCTCATCGCCATACATCGCCTGTCCATGTCCGGTAACAATTACATTAGGTTCAAGAGCTGCTAATGCCTTTACAGAGCGTGCCGCTGCACCCCAGTCGGGCGTAAAATATTTTGGCGGTCCGCAAACGAATTTTTTCTGGCTCATCACAGCAAGCAGGGATTCCTGCATTGTTGTTACAAAGGCATCGCCTGCGATCAGCACCCCATCCTTTTCACGGAAGATGGAAATGTGTCCCGGTGTATGACCTGGTGTATGAACCCAGGTCCAGTCTTCCAGTTCAGGAATGCTTCCGTCTTCAGGGAGTTCACGCAAATAAGCTTCTGCATTGATCGGCTTCCTGGGAAAGGTAAAGGAACTCAGGGCCAGCAATCCGCCACCTACGGATGGATCGGCAGGAGGATAGGACGCTTCCCCGGTCAGGTAGGGCCGCTCCATATGATGACAATAAACCGGAACATCCCATTCTTCCGCCAGTTTGATCAATGAACCGCGGTGATCAAAATGACCGTGGGTCATAATGATGGCCTTTGGCCTGCTGCCACGGCTGCCAAAAATATCTGCTGCAAGGGTTTTTAATTTTTCTCCCGTACTTTTTAAACCGGTATCCACCAAAACCCACTCGGTTCCTTCCCTGTTCTGGATTATAAATACGTTTACGAAAATGTCTTTCAATCGCCAAACTCCTGGAGCTACCAGCCAGCTTATACTATTTATGGAACGCTCTTCCGTAGCGCTTAATTCCCGCTTCTCTACCAATGTCCGGTTCATAATTTCTGTTTAATGATTGTTAATGGGGTAACAGGCACAAATAGCATACCATGCGGAAAACCAGGCTCATGATTTGGTTATGCAGCTTGCTCTATGTAAAAACAAAAAAGCCTCCATCACGGAGGCTTCAGATTTATATTTTTATCCGGCTTATTTACAGCCGAGCAACTCGCAAAGTTTAGATTCCAGCGCCGGCCCGGTAAGGTTCTTTCCAACAATTTTCCCTGCCGGGTCAATGAGCAGGTTAAAAGGAATGGATTGAACGCGGTATTGCTGTGCCACTGCGTTATTCCAGAATTGAAGGTCACTTACATGTGTCCATTTCAGCCCGTCTTTTTCAATGGCTTTTACCCAGGCTTCTTTTTCCTGGTCAAGCGATACGCCCAGCACCGTAAAGTTTTTTTCCCTGAACTTATTATAAGCTTTTACAACATTCGGGTTTTCATAACGGCACGGTTTGCACCAGCTTGCCCAGAAATCTACCAGCACATATTTACCACGGAAGGAAGACAATGATACAGGCGTTCCTGCCGGATCTTCCTGGGTAAAATCGATGGCATCGGTACCTACGGCCCCTACTTTTTCCGCAGTAATATAGCCGGCCAGTGCCTTTCCGATATTGGAATTGCGTACGGTTTCGTCAAGGCCGTTGAACCGCTGTTCCAGCAACATGATATTTTCATCCAGCCCTGCCGTAACAAACAATAAAAAAGGAGAAACAAAAGAAGATTTACGATCAGCAATAAACTTACCCACTTCCTCACTGATAAGGATGTTGGTTGCTTCATACTTTTTAAATATTTCTTCCCGCTTTTTTTCGTTTGATTCCTTCTGCATTTGCGCAGCCAGGGCGTTCAGTTCGCCAACAAGCGGGTTGAATGTCTTGCGGAAGACATCAAAATCATTGTGCGCCGGAGAACCTTCGATAACGAGGTTTTTAATATTTGATTTTTGTCCGCTTATGCTGATGGGCTTATTTTCCAGGTAAATGTGCTGTGCCTGTTCACTACCCAGAACAATCCAGTACAGCCCGGGCTCGGGAACAGAGCCGGTTACAGAAAATGATCCTTCTTTCAAGGGACCTTTTGCTATAACGCTTCCATCCTGGCCGGTGGACATGATTTTTACTTCACCATCTGCAAGGCCTGTAACTTTTCCGGAAATGCTGAACGCGGATTGGGCCAATGCATACAGGGGCATAAATGCCAGGAGTAAAAAGAGCTTTTTCATCGGATTATCGTTTAACTGGAATGGGTACTAACTGGGGTTTGGAAGGGAAGATTATATCTTTGATTATATTCCAAAAATTATTCATGTGATTCATGGGGTTTTTCATTTTGATTGATGTCGCTTTTTCAATACTTCTACAACGTCCGTTAATGTACAACCTTTAGCTTGCAATAATATCAAATAATGGAATAAAAGATCGGCTGCTTCCCCTAAAAATAACTCCCTGTTAACGTCTTTTGCCTCGATCACCAGTTCAACTGCTTCTTCACCAACTTTTTGTGCAATTTTATTGATCCCTTTCCCGAATAAAGTACGTACATAAGACTTTTCATCAGTACCCTTACTGCGCAGTTCGATAAGGTGTTCGAGGTAGTACAAAAAATCCTCTTTATGGTTCTTCTCACTCCAGCAGGTATCGGCACCCGTATGACAAACCGGGCCCCGGGGTTCGGCTTTGATCAACACGGTGTCTTTATCACAATCCAGCAATATCTGGCGAAGCTGCAAATGATGCCCGCTCTCCTCGCCTTTCGTCCAGAGTCTTTTTTTGCTGCGGCTGAAAAAAGTTACCAACCCGGTCTCTTCGGTTTTACGGTAAGCTTCTTCATTCATAAATCCAAGCATCAGCACTTTCTGCGTTACATAATCCTGCACAATTGCAGGTGCCAGGCCATCGGCATATTTGGCAAAATCAACTTTCATGTATCCGAAATTAATGAGATATTAACCGCAAAGACGCAAAGCATCTAAAACAAGTATCTATAAACGAACAACCACGCCCCGTTTTTTGAGGAAACCTTTCAGCTCGGGAATTCCAATTTCTTTAAAATGAAATACACTGGCCGCCAGTGCGGCATCTGCTCCCGCATCAAATACATCGGCAAAGTGTTGCATCGACCCTCCGCCCCCGGAAGCAATTACCGGTACGGGAAGAGTGTTTGACAATTCACCGGTGATGTCCAGTGCAAAACCGGATTTTGTACCATCGTGGTTCATGGAAGTAAGCAGGATTTCACCGGCACCAAGTGCAACGGCCCCCTTTGCCCAATCGATGCACCGGGTATCCGTTTTTGTGCGGCCACCATTGAGGTACACATACCATTCACCATCGTCTTCTTTTTTGGTATCGATGGCGAGCACAACGCACTGATTTCCGGCCTGGAGGGCAATATCGCGTATCAGTTCCGGGTTGCGGAATGCCGCGGTGTTGATGGAGATCTTATCCGCACCCGAATTCAGCAACACTTTCACATCTTCCACAGAACGGATACCACCACCCACGGTAAAAGGGATGTTAATGGTATGCGCGATCCGCTTCACCAGGTCGGCCAGTGTTTTTCTTTTTTCAACCGTTGCGGTTATATCCAGGAAAACCAGTTCATCGGCGCCCTGTGCCGCATAAAGGGCCGCAAGTTCTACGGGGTCACCGGCATCGCGCAGGTCAATAAAATTGGTTCCCTTAACGGTTCTTCCTTCTTTTATATCCAGGCAGGGAATGATTCTTTTGGCCAGCATGATCAGTTATTGAGCTTTGATAATTGGGCTAAGGTGATCCGTCCTTCATAAATGGCTTTGCCGATGATCACGCCTTTGCACCCGGCATCGGTTAACGCATATACATCGTCGAGGGAACTCACCCCGCCACTGGCAATAAAATGCAAACCGGCAAACTTGCCCGTGATGTTCTTATAAAGTTCGGTTGATGGGCCTTCAAGTGCGCCGTCTTTGGAAACATCGGTACAGAAAACCTGCTGGACCCCGTGATCCAGGTATTTTTGAATAAAATCGTAAATCCATATATCGGTTTGCTCCAACCATCCGCTCACCGTTATTTTTTCTGCCTTTACATCCGCACCCAGCAAAAACTTTCCAGCCCCGTATTTTTTGAGCCAGGAAACAAAGGTCTCTTCCTCCTTTACCGCGATGCTGCCTACAGTTGCCCACACCGCACCGGAATCCAAAACAACCCGGAGGTCTTCTTCTTTTTTAATGCCTCCTCCAAAATCAATCAGCAGCCTGGTTTTACCGGCAATGCTTTCGAGCACTTTCCAGTTTTTTACCGCTCCTGTGCGGGCACCATCCAGGTCAACAAGATGAAGGCGCCGGATCCCTGAATCTTCAAATGCCATGGCTACTTCCAGCGGGTGTTCGTTGTATATTTTTTTCTGGCTGTAATCGCCATGCGTTAACCGCACACATTTTCCTTCGATAATATCAATTGCGGGAATGATTTCCATTATAGTTCTAAAAAATTTTGAATGATCCGGTCGCCTGTATGGGCACTTTTCTCCGTATGGAACTGAACACCGTAAAAATTTTCGTGGCCTACGGCCGCAGCATATTCCAGCCCGTAGTGGCAACGTGCCAAAGTAAACGAACTGTCTTCGGCATAATAGCTGTGCACATTGTAGATAAAACTTTGCTCGGGAATGTTTTTAAACAGGGATGATTGCAGATCATAGATGGTGTTCCAACCCATTTGCGGCACTTTAATGCGTTCCTCTCCAGGAACAAACTTCCGCACCGCTACCGGTATGATTCCGAGGCACGTTGTATCATTCTCCTCCGAATGCCGGCACAAAAGCTGCATACCGACGCAAATACCAAGCACCGGTTGTTTCAGCAGCGGCAATACGGTATGCAGGCCGGTTTCGCGCAGGCTTTGCATGGCCGTACTGGCTTCACCTACTCCCGGGAAAATTACTTTATCGGCAGACAGGATTCTTTCAGGATCATCGGTTACTTCACCGGACACTCCCAGACGCTGGAGCGCATTGATCACCGATTGTATATTTCCCGCGTTATATTTAATGATGGCGAGGTTCATGATAATAGTTAAAAAAGCACTGCTCCGTTTTTCAGGCCAAAATTCCATCCAGGAAAGCTTTTGTTGAAGCTTCCACATCATCTGTTTTATCAATGGCTTGTATATAGGCCGTACCAATGATGGCGCCATTGGTATAACGGCTGGCCGATTCAAAAGTTGATTTGTCGCGGATGCCAAATCCAACCAGTAACGGGTTTGCCAGTTTCATACCCTGTAACCGGCGCAGGTAAGATTCCACAGGTGTAAAATCTTTATCCGATCCTGTAATGGAAGAAGAAGATACGGCATATAAAAAACCGCTGCTAAGCTTATCAAGTTTGCGGATCCGGTCTTCAGAAGTTTCAGGTGTAACCAGGAAAGTAAAGCTTAAGCCGTATTTTGAAATCACCGGCTTATACATTCTTTCATATTCATACATCGGGATGTCAGGGATGATCAGCCCGTCTATACCCACTTCAGCAGCTTTTGCGCAAAAAGATTCAAAGCCGTATTGCAACAAAGGGTTCAGGTACCCCATTAAAATAACGGGCACCCTGATCTCTTTACGAAAATCCTTTAGCTGTTCAAACAAAAAAGATAAGGTCATTCCATTCCGGAGGGCTCGTGCACTGCTTGCCTGGATCACGGGGCCATCAGCCAGCGGATCGCTGTAGGGCATGCCTAATTCAATGAGATCTGCCCCGGAGGACTGCAGTGCTTTCATTACCGGCAGTGTACTGTCCCGTTGGGGATAGCCGGCGGTACAGTACACATTCAATACCCTTTCTTTTTTCCTGCTGAATAATTCTTCGATCCTGCCCATAACTTTTTATACTCCTTTACTATCGGTATGTTCATCCATTACGCGCATATACGTGGCCAGGTCTTTATCGCCCCTGCCACTGAGACAAATTACCACCGTATCTTTTTTATTTACTTCAAGTTTTTTTAAGGCAGCGAATGCATGACCCGTTTCAAGGGCCGGGATGATCCCTTCCAGTGCCGCTACTTCAAAGGCAGCCTGCAACGCTTCTTCATCTGTTGCACAAAGAAAAGTACCCCTTCCGCTCGCGTACAGGTGCGCATGCAAGGGCCCGATACCGGGATAATCAAGGCCTGCCGAAATACTGTGCGGCTCCACCACTTGTCCATCGGCTGTTTGCATCACGAGGCTCCTGCTTCCATGCAGAATTCCATTGGTTCCCAGCTGCGTGGTAGCGGCAGTTTTACCGGTATCCACACCTTCGCCTGCCGCTTCCACAGCTACCAGCTTTACGCTTTCTTCTTCCAGGAAATGGTAAAATGCACCGGCTGCATTACTGCCGCCGCCAACACAGGCAATGACATGCGAAGGAAGTTCGGTCCCGGTTTTATCCTTAAGCTGTTGCCTGATCTCTTTTGAAATAACACTCTGGAAACGGGCCACCATATCCGGGTAAGGATGCGGTCCTACCACGCTGCCGATGATATAATGCGTATCGTGGGGGTTGTTGATCCAGTCGCGGATGGCTTCATTGGTCGCATCCTTTAATGTTTTGCTGCCGCTGACGGCAGGTATGACCGTAGCTCCGAGCATTTTCATACGGGCCACGTTGGGTGCCTGGCGCTGGATATCTTTTTCACCCATGTATACAATGCATGGAATTCCTTTCAGTGCACAAACAGTAGCGGTTGCAACCCCATGCTGCCCGGCTCCGGTTTCAGCAATGATCCGTTTTTTACCAAGTTTCTGCGCCAGCAGGATCTGGCCTACGGTGTTATTTACTTTATGAGCACCGGTATGACAGAGGTCTTCCCGTTTTAAAAAGATCTTGGTACCGTATTGTTTGCTTAACCGATCCGCATAATAAAGCGGCGTAGGACGCCCTACATAATCACGCAGCAGTTGTGCATATTCTTTTTGGAATGACGTCTCGTTTATGATGCCGAGGTACTTCGTTCTCAGTTCTTCTACATTGCGGTGCAGCATCTCCGGAATAAAGGCTCCGCCAAAATCACCGTAATAACCCTGTTCATCAGGAACCGTATATTTTGATACCATCATTTTACATTTAGCCCTTTCGGGCATTTATATTTATCAGCCTTCTTTGATTTCATCAACAAACTTTGAAACAAGGCTCATATTTTTTACTCCGGGCGTATCCTCGAAGCGGCTGTTGATATCTACAACGGCCATATTTTTTGCCACCGGGTCTTTGCAGAAATCATGCACGAGGGATGAATCACCGGGTTCGATACCACCGCTCAGGAAATAAGGTTTTGAAATATTCAATCCCTTCAAACGGTTCCAGTTAAACTTACGTCCCGTACCGCCGTATAAAACCGGGCTTTCCCGTTCTTCTTTCGATACCGGAACGCCGGTGTCAAAAAGGAACATATCAGCATCTTCATAATAATCCTTGATCATCCATTCCACGTGATCGTTTTCGGCAAAACGGAATGCCTTGATCACGTGAATGTATTCGGAGACCTTAGCACATTCATAGGGTGTTTCATGCCCGTGCAGCTGCACCATATCCAACCCGTATTCTTTTACCGCTTCCATGATCTCATGCTGTGCAGCATTTACAAAAACACCCACCTTGTAAACCTTGAGCTTTGCTTTTTTTACTTCCGCGCCAGCCAGTCCATGCCGCTTTACATACCGCGGACTGTTGGGATAAAAGATCATTCCGGCAAAATCCACTCCCAGCTCATCGAGCTGGTGCATCTGGTCGACGCTGGTCATGCCGCAAACTTTGATTTTCATGATTGCTGCTTTAACTGTTGAACGAAATCAGCAAAAGCAATCGCAGGGTCAGGAGCCTTCATAAAGTTTTCTCCTATTAGAAAACCATTGAATCCCGAACGCTTTAAAGTTACAACGGTTTGCACATCGTTAAGTCCGCTTTCTGAAACTTTTACAAACCCGTCTCCGATCTTCCGGCACATCCTGATGGAATGTTCAATATCCACAACAAATGTTTTCAGGTTCCGGTTGTTGATGCCGACCACATCAACTTCGGGACAGATGTGTTCCAGTTCCGCTTCTTCATGAAGCTCCAGCAATACTTCAAGGCCCAATGCCCGTGAAGCCCTTGCCAGTGATTTCACTGAACCGGGCGTAAGACAGGCAGCAATCAGCAGGATGGCTGATGCTCCATAAGCCCTTGCTTCAATCAGCTGGTATTCGTCAACTGTAAAATCTTTCCGTAACAGGGGGACTTTGTTAAAGGTAGCCGCTGCAAGATCTTCCAGGGCACCCCCGAAAAAAGGGGTATCCGTCAATACGGAAATGGCTGATGCACCACCCTGTGCATATCCACGGGTAACATCCTCCACCGTTACTGCATCATTTATAATACCTTTTGAAGGAGATCTTCTTTTGAATTCTGCAATTATGCCACTGCGGTCGGGGTTAAGAATTGATTGTTTCAATGAATAACGCGGTTGCGAAAACAACGGCATGCTTTCGAGGGCTGATACCGGCCTTGAAGCTTTCCGCTCTTCAACTTCCTTTCGTTTTTCCGCTATGATCCGCTCCAGTATATTCATTTTATTGCATTGAGATCAGTTTCTGAAATCCGGTCCAGGCGCGCCCACTTTCCAGGCTTTCCACAGCTGCATCAAAAGCTTCTTCATAACTACCATAGGCAGCGGTGCATTGAAGTGCCATGGCGGCATTGGCCAGCACCACGGCATTCTGCGCCCAGCTTCCTTCTCCTTTTAAAATGGTGACAAAGATCCGGGCTGCGTCTTCCACGGTATTACCGCCCTGAATGTCGGAAGGAGAAACAGGGCGTTTACCCAGGTGTTCTGCAGAAAAAACTTTTTCACCTTTCGCTGTAATCACTTTCGTGTCCGATGTCAGTGAAATTTCATCATATCCATCCAGACTATGAATAATGGTAAATGATTTTCCATCCTCCTGCAACAGGTAATTGTAAATGCGTGCCATTTCGAGATTATAAACACCTACGAGCTGGTATTCGGGCTTAGCCGGGTTCACCATGGGGCCCAGCATATTGAAGAAAGTTCGAAAACCAAGATTTTTACGGATAGACGAAACCACTTTCAATGCCGGGTGAAACTGCGGTGCATGCAGGAAGGTGAAATTGGAGGCATCGAGTTCCTTTTTCAGCTTACCGCTATCGTTGTTGAATCTATAACCCAAAGTTTCCATAACGTTGGAGGCACCGCTGACCGAAGTGGCGCCATAGTTACCATGCTTGGCTACTTTCTTCCCGGTGCCGGCCACAATAAAACAGGACAGGGTTGAAATATTGAAGGTGTTTTTTCCATCCCCGCCCGTACCTACAATATCCATTACGGAATAATCATCGAGTCCGGCCTGCACAGCCAATTCAAGCAAACCATCACGAAAACCCTGGAGTTCATCAATAGTAATGCTCCGCATGAGGTAAACTGTCATCAGTGCGGAAAGTTCTGTTTCATTGTATGCGCTCTTGGCAATGTTCAGCATAACCTCCTTCGCCGTCTGTCGTGTCAGCGTTTTATGTTCAAATAACTGCCTGAGTATTTTTTTCATATTGATGATCTAGGATTTAAGCCAGTTTCGCAAAATGATTTCCCCGTCGGGTGTAAGCACACTTTCCGGATGGAACTGTACCCCCTGGACATCATATTTTTTATGCTGAAGCGCCATGATGTATTGCTGTTCATCGCGGGCCGTTATTTCAAGGTCTTCCGGGAATCCATCATCACTTACGATCCAGCTGTGGTACCGGCCAACAGGAATGCCATCAGGCAGGTCTGCAAACAGGTCCTGTTTGTCACCTTTTTTTCTTTTTATCTCTTTTGCCGGGCGGATAATATGTACCGGTGTGGCTACGCCATGATAAACGTTCTGCAGGTTTACCAGCTTGCCGCCAAACGCTTCACCAATAGCCTGGTGGCCCAGGCATACACCCAGGATGGATTTGGTGGAAGCATATTCTTTAATCAACGGCAGCAGCATGCCTGCTTCAGATGGTATTCCGGGTCCGGGCGAAAGAATGATCTTGTCATATTCAGCCACCTTTTCCATCGGGATCTCATCATTGCGGAATACTTCCACCTTTGCATGGATAACTTTCTGCACAAGGTGCACCAGGTTGTAGGTAAATGAATCATAATTATCAAAGACCAGAATTTTCATAATACTCCTTCATTTACTCAGGCCAGTTCACGCGCCTTTTCAATTGCTTTTTTCAATGCGTTTAATTTGTTGGCTACTTCCTGCAGTTCGCTTTCCGGAACACTGGCTGCTACCACACCGGCACCCGCCTGGTAAAACAAGGTATTGTCCCTGCTCAACAACGTGCGGATCATGATGGCATGATTACACGATCCGTCAAAGCCGGTATAGCCGATGGCACCACCGTAGAAGCTGCGGCCGGTAGGTTCATATTCGTTGATCAGTTGCATGGCGCGGTACTTTGGTGCTCCGCTTAAGGTACCCGCGGGAAATGTTTTAAACAGGATGCTAAACGGGTTGGTACCGGAAGGGACATCGCCAACTACTTCACTCACCAGATGGATCACATGCGAATAGTACTGCACCTGGCGGTACTGGCTTACCTTCACACCGGAGCAAACCGTGCTGAGATCATTGCGGGCCAGGTCCACCAGCATCACGTGTTCGGCATTTTCTTTCGGATCCTGGAGCAGTGCTTCCGCCCGCTCCCCGTCTTCTTCATCATCACCCGTGCGCTTAAAGGTTCCGGCTATCGGGTGTACCACGGCTTTCCCGTTGCGGATGATGAGCTGCGCTTCGGGGGAAGAGCCTATCAGTTTATAATCACCATAATCAAAAAAGAACAGGTAGGGAGAGGGATTTATATTGCGCAGGGCCCGGTATACATTGAACTCGTCGCCGGTAAACGATTGTTCAAAACGGCGGCTGAGTACAATCTGGAACACATCACCGCGGTGGCAACTTTCAATACCCTTTTGTACAATCGTCCTGTATTGATCATCCGTGAGGTTGGATAATTCTTCACTGCCGGCACGGAACGGGTAAACCGGTACATCCTTACTGTTGATGAGCGATTCCACACCGGCTGCATCGCTTTCCATACCGGCAATTTTATTTTCCAGCAGCATCAGTTCATCGCGGTGATGGTTGATGGCTATAACATACTGGTAAAGCCGGTAGCGGGCCAGCGGAATTTTATTGCGCGTATCTGCATCATCGCGGAAGGAAACCGTTTCAAAAAACTGGACAGCATCAAAAGTAAAATAACCATAGAGGCCCTGCGCAAAGCCGGCCGCTTTGGGATCCTCACTGCGCACTTCAAACCGCTGCATAAAAGACCACAGAAGATCTTTCAGTTCCAAGTTGCCTTTAAGCACGGTCTTTTCAGGGTTCTGCCCGGGAAGCTTGAATTCCACATATTGCTTATCCTGGATTTCAATTCCCGCAACCGCGTTAATGCAGATAAAAGAATAGCTGTTCTCTGCTGCATGGTGATCGGTGCTTTCCAGAAGGATCGTATCTCGGAAACGGTCGCGCAGGCGCAGGTAAATACCTACCGGTGTATATACATCGGCAAGCATCTTTTTAACGGAAGTGTCAATAATAATTTTCTTCATACACGAAATAAAAAACCCCCGCCAAAGCGGGGGTTCTGAATATATTGATCAACTACAGCAATAGCTATACAGAACCCCCACCGAAGGATGTATGCCACCACCAGAAATTGTTGATTACGCTTTTCATGAGGTGCAAAAATGGGGTTGAAAGTTGACATCTGCAAAAATTTTTTAAATGACCCTCCCTGCCGGACCCATCAGATCGAACACAGATAACCCTGTAAAGGCAAGGGGTGAAAGGTGAAAGGCCTAACTTTATCCTCCATAAGAAGTTTATGCTGATACAACACAAACAGACAGACGGCAAAGGCGTGTTTTTCATACCCGGGGAAGAAGATGATTACGCTGCAGAACTGACCTATGCGAAGCGTGGACCTTCGACTATGATCATTGAGCATACCGGGGTAACCGATGAATTAAGGGGACAGAATATAGGATACCAGCTGGTTCATGCCGCCGTAGAATATGCCCGTTCACACCATATGAAGATCCTTCCGGTTTGCCGTTTTGCAAAAGCCATAATTGATAAAAAGCCCGAGTTCAGGGATGTTTTGGATAATTAAAAATTAATAATTAAGAATTAATAATTAATAATTGGATATACGTAAAGTGTCGCGCTTTCATCTTTGCGACTTTGCGGTTAACTGCTTATGGCCGATTACATACTGCAGTTTGCAAACTGCGAACTTTCACTACCTTTCATGCATGCGCATTATTTTCATTTTATTCCTGGTTTTGCAGTTATTTACCTGCATAGCGCAAACAGACAGTGTGTACATATTGAAACCTGCACGCGTTTTTGACGGCGAACAAATGCACACGGATTGGATTGTTGTGGTAAAAGGAAATAAGATAGAGGCTGCCGGTAAAATGAATGTTCCAACCATCACTAATTCAAGGATCATTGAGCTTCCGAATACAACACTCCTTCCGGGTTTGATTGAAGGTCATGCTCATTTATTCCTGCACCCTTATAATGAAGTAAGCTGGAATGACCAGGTGATAAAAGAGAGCAGGGCGGAGCGAACCGTGCGTGCTGTAACGCATGCGAGGGCAACGCTAATGGCCGGGTTTACCACCGTGCGTGACCTGGGAACGGAAGGTGCCGGATATGATGATGCCGGTTTAAAGCGATCCATTGAAAAAGGATTGATCCCCGGTCCGCGGATGATCATTGCGTCAAAAGCCATTGTTGCCAAAGGCAGCTACGGTCCGCGCTCAGAAAACCCCGAGGTACATTTGCCGCAGGGCGCAGCAGAAGTAAGCAGCATGTATGAAATGGAATCGGAAGTCCGCGATCAGATCAGTAAAGGTGCCGACGTCATTAAGATTTATGCAGATTACCGGTGGGGCCGCGATGGGCAGGCCATGCCTACCTTTTCAACGGAGGCCATCGCCCTTGCCACCGATATTGCGAAAAGCGGGGGTCGACAAAGCGTGGCACATGCATCCACAACAGAAGGAATGCGCCGCGCTGTCCTGGGCGGAGTATCCACCATTGAGCATGGTGATGAAGGTAATGAAGAGATTTTCCGGCTAATGAAAGAGAAAGGCGTTGCCTTCTGTCCTACCCTGGCGGCAGGGGATGCCATTCTTCAATACAACGGGTGGAAAAAAGGAACAGAAACCGAACCCGCCAGGATAATAGCCAAAAAGAAAAGCTTTGCTGCGGCCTTAAAAGCCGGTGTTACTATTTGTATGGGTGGTGATGTTGGGGTGTTTGCCCATGGCGATAACGCCCGTGAAATGGAACTGATGGTGGAATATGGAATGAAGCCGCTGGATGTGCTGCGTTCAGCCACTTCCGTTAATGCGGATGTGTTTGGATATGCAGGCAGTATCGGGAGGATCAGGTCCGGATTATTAGCCGACCTGGTAGCCGTTGATGGTGATCCATCACAAAATATGACGAACATCCGCAAAGTGTTTTTTGTGATGAAGGATGGAAAGATTTTTAAGCATTTATAAATACAGATAATCACAAAGGCACAAAGACTTTGCGGTTGCATTTTTAAAGAAGCCCTTTGGTAGAAGGTAAATAATTCTTCAGCGGATCCCTTTTTACAGCCATTTTGATGGCCTTGGCAAATGCTTTGAATATGGCTTCAATCATATGATGTTCGTTCTCACCCCGGCATTCGATATTCAGGTTGCAACGGGCTGCATCGGAAAAAGATTTAAAGAAATGATAGAACATTTCCGTTGGCATCTCACCGATCTGCTTCTGGCGGAATGCAGCGTTCCACACAATCCACGGGCGTCCTCCGAAATCCATCAATACCTTGGCTTCGGTTTCATCCATAGGCAGGGCAAATCCATAGCGCTCCATGCCTTTTTTATCACCCAGGGCTTTTGCGAATGCTTCGCCCAGGGCAATGCCTGTATCTTCAATGGTATGATGTGGATCGATATGAAGATCGCCTTGCGCTTTTATAACAAGATCGAGCAAACCATGACGGGCAATCTGGTCCAGCATATGGTCAAAGAAGCCAATGCCTGTTTGTACGGAGGCCCTGCCGCTCCCATCCAGGTTCAATTCTATTGATATAGAAGTTTCTGCCGTTTTGCGCAAATGCTGCACACTTCTTCTTTCTCCTTGGAGGAATTCATAAATATCTTTCCAGTCCGTTGTGGCCAGTGCAATCACTTTTTCCAGCTCCTTCATTTCGTCTTTTACTTCAGCAGCTCCGAGGTCGGGATTATTGCGCAGCCAAAAAGCCTTGCACCCGAGGTTTTTGGCCAGTTGCACATCTGTAATACGGTCACCGATCACATAGGAATTTGGTATATCGTATTCAGGGTTACCGATATAATTGGTGAACATTCCCGTTCCGGGCTTTCGTGTCGGCAGGTTTTCGTGAGGGTAACTGCGGTCAATCAACTCTTCTTTAAAGATGATGCCTTCGTTGGCAAAGGTTCCCATGACCAGGTTATGTGGCGGCCAGAAACTTTCTTCGGTAAATTTATCCGTACCCAATCCATCCTGGTTGGTCACCAGCACCAGTTCATAGTCCAGTTCTTCTGCAATCTTTCCGAGGTATTTAAATACATACGGATAGAAAGCCACTTTGTCAAATGAATCGATCTGGTATGTTGGCGGGTATTCCTGTATCATGGTGCCATCCCTGTCGATAAACAAAACCTTTTTCATTTATATTCTTTTAATGCGTCCAGTAATTGCCTGTTCTGATCTGAAGTTCCAATAGTAATTCGTAATGAATCGTCGCAAAGCAACACATTGCTCCGGTTGCGGACAATAATGCCCTTTTCTTTCAGGTATTCGTACACTTTGGTTGCCCCTGTAATCCGGGCCAGCACGAAATTAGCGTCGGAAGGAAAAACTTTTTGCACCAGGGGCAGATTTACGAGTGACCGTACCAGTGCTTCCCGCTCCTTCACCGTTTCTTTGATCATGGCATTCACTTCTTCCAGGTTATCCAGGGCTTTCAATGCCAGCTCCTGCGTAGCCGAATTGATGTTATAAGGCGGCTTGATCTTGTTTAATATGCCGATGATGTCCACAGAAGCAAAGCACATCCCGAGCCGTAAAGCAGCCAGTCCCCAAGCCTTTGAAAAAGTTTGCATCACCACCAGGTTCGGGTAATCCGGCAGGTCAGCCACAAAAGACCGGTGCCGGCTGTAGTTGATATATGCTTCATCCAGTACAATGATCCCATCAAAGTTATTGAGAACGGTCTCAATGGCTTCGCGGTCGAGATTGTTGCCGGTGGGGTTATTCGGGGAACAGAGAAAAATGATCCTGGTGGCATCCGAAATTCCATTCTCAATGCCTTTAAGGTTCAGCCCGAAATCGGCCTGCAACGGGATCTCTTTTACGGACACGTTGTTTATGTGCGCATACACCTCGTACATGCCGTAAGTTGGCGGGCAAATAATGATCTCATCCCTGCCGGGTTCACAGAATGCCCTGATCAGGAGGTCGATGCATTCATCGCTTCCATTTCCCAGGAGCATTTGTTCTGCCGCAACCATCTTGATGCCGCCGATTTTCTTTTTCAGTTCCCATTGCAAAGGATCGGGATAACGGTTGTACCATTTGGTCAGCGGTGAACCGTAACTGTTTTCATTGGCATCCAGAAAAACTTTTGCCACGCCGCTGAACTCACTCCGTGCAGACGAATAAGGCTTAAGATTCCTGATGTTTTCGCGAACAAGTTTGTGTAAATCGAAGGGCATAAAAGTGTGATGTTTTATTTGAGTGTTATGTCCACAGTCCACGGTCCACAGTCCACCGCGCAATTCGTTTTGAAATGGAACGTTTAAGACAACCCTAATTATTAATTCTTCATTTTTAATTATTAATTCTTCAACCTTACCCTCACCGCTTCCGCATGCGCCTTCAGTCCTTCTGCTTCCGCCATGGTAATAACCGTTTGGGCAATTGACCGGAGACCTTCAGGTGATAGTTGCTGGTAGGTTATTTTTTTCAGGAAACTGTCCACGCTGACCCCACTATACGCCCTGGCAAATCCATTGGTTGGTAAGGTATGATTGGTTCCGCTGGCATAATCGCCTACACTTTCCGGTGAATAGTGACCGATGAAAACAGAACCTGCGTTGCGCACTTTTAAGGAAAGCGTTTCCGCATCCGTGCAACTGATGATCAGGTGCTCGGCAGCATATTCATTAACCAGGTCCATGGCTTCCTCCATATTGGCTACAACGGCAACATGGCTGTTAATGATGGACTTTGCTGCCATTTCCACCCGGGGCAGGTGCTGCATCTGGCGGGTTACTTCCTGCATGCATTGGCGGGCCACCTCTTCAGATGTGGTGACCAGTAACACCTGGCTGTCCGCACCATGTTCCGCCTGCGATAAAAGATCGGATGCGACAAATGAAGCATTGGCCGATTCATCGGCGAGTACACAAACCTCGCTGGGACCGGCTGGCATGTCGATGGCAACGCCCTGCATCTGTACCAGTTGTTTGGCGGCCGTTACGTACTGGTTCCCCGGGCCAAATATTTTGAACACAGCCGGAATGGTTTCTGTTCCATAAGCCATGGCAGCGATAGCCTGGCTGCCGCCTGCCTTAAATATCTTTTTCACGCCGGTAGTTATGGCGGCATAAAGTATGGCCGGATGAACTTTCCCATCCTTTCCGCAGGGTGTACACAGAATAATATCGGTACACCCGGCAAGGTTGGCCGGAATGGCCAGCATCAATACCGTGGAAAAAAGGGGCGCTGTTCCTCCCGGTATATACAGGCCGACTTTTTCTATGGCTGTATAACGCCGCCAGCATCGGATCCCGGGCATCGTTTCCATGGGTTCTTCCGTATGTAATTGAGTTCTGTGAAAGGCTTCAATGTTTTTTTTCGCCTGTTCAATTGCCTCCTTAAGATGCGGGTCAAGATTTTGAATGGCTTCGGAAATTTCTTCTTCGTTCACCTGTATGGATGCGGGCACGAATCCATCAAACTTCCGTGCATATTCCAGCAGCGCTTCATCGCCCCGCTCCTTTATACCGGCCAGCACACCGGAGACGGCTGCCAGTACCGCAGAATTATCGACATAAGGCCGCTGAACCAGTTGCTTCCATTCGTTGCGCGGCGGGTTGATTACCATTTTCATGCTTCAATACCTTTTCTTACATGATCATCTTTTCGATCGGCACCACCAGTATGCCCTGTGCACCTGCATTTTTAAGCGCTTCGATCTTTTCCCAGAATTCATCTTCATTCAATACGCTGTGAATGGAGCTCCAGCCTTCTTCAGCCAGCGGCAGTATGGTCGGACTTCTCATGCCCGGCAACAAGGCTGTAATACGATCAAGAGCCGCGTTGGGCGCATTGAGCAGGATGTATTTATTATTTTTTGCCTTTCGTACCGCGCGGATTCTGAAAAGCAATCCGTTCAATACGGCAAGTTGTTCTTCATCCAGTACGGAGGTACGCACCAGCACCGCTTCACTTTTTAATATGGTCTGCACTTCCTGTAACCCGTTCATTAATAAGGTGGACCCACTGCTTACCAGGTCGCACACCGCGTCGGCCAGGCCAATGCTGGGCGCCAGTTCAACCGAACCGCTTATTTCATGGATCTCCGCATTGATCTTGTTGCTATCCAGGAATTGCTGCGTAAGATGGGGGTAACTGGTAGCGATCTTTTTTCCGTCCAGGAAGCGCACATCGTTATAAAATTCCGTCCTTCTAACAGCAATGGATAAGCGGCATTTCCCAAATCCAAGCTTTTCCACGATTTCGGCCGACTTGGCTTTTTCAAACAAAACATTTTCGCCCACAATTCCTATATGCGCCACGCCATCCTCCACGTACTGGGGAATATCATCATCGCGCAGGAAATAAACTTCAAGCGGGAAGTTTTCTGCCGCTGATTTTAATTGGTTATTGCCGCTCCGTACTCCTATTCCACAATCAATCAACAACTTCATGCTGTCTTCGTGCAGTCTTCCTGATTTCTGAATTGCCAGTTTCAATACCATAATTATTCATTTGTGGAAGTTGGTCTTCCGTAGTACTAATTTTCCTTTGTGATCCAGGCCCCGGGGTCTTTCACGGATCCTTCGCTGTTCCTTTGCTGTTCCTTCGCTGTTCCTTCGCTCCGCTCTGGATGAAGCTCTGGATGAAGCTCAGGTCCTTCGCTAACGCTCAGGATAAAAAAAAGGCTCACCTTACGGTAAGCCCAGTTTATTGATCAGTACAAACCATCAATGGCCTACCTCGGAGAGGGCAGCAGGTGATGATGGATATGTACAAAAGAATTCATTAGTGCCGCAAAAATAAGCACCAATCGGTATCGTCCAAAAGTTTTCTTTCAAACAGGTTGTTCGGCTTAACTTAACAGCTACAATTTCAAACCACAGGCATATGAAAAAATCAGTCTTTATTTTCCTGGCCCTGTTCACGCTATTCAGCGTGGTTGCACAGGACAATTTTAAATACCAGGCTCCTCCCAAAGACATTGCTGACCTTGTGCTGGCACGGCCTACCCCGGGTGTCATCATCGATGAAAAAGGTGAATGGATGATTTTACTGGACCGCAGTGATTTCCCAACCATAGATGAACTGGCTCAGCCGGAACTTCGTATTGCGGGACTGCGTATCAATCCAAATAATTTCGGTCCCAGCCGGGCGCCTTCTTCCGTGAACCTGCAGCTGAAAAATATAAAATCCGGAAAGGTGTTTACCATTGAAGGTCTGCCGCAGAACCTGCGGGCAGGTAGTGTTCAATTTTCCCCCGACCAGGACCGGATTGCTTTTACGCATTCCGGTGCCACCGCCATCGATCTATACGTAGTAGACCTTTCAGACCGCAGGGCAAGAAAAATAAATACCGCTCCTTTGAATACGGTACTGGGGGCCAGCTTCCTGTGGGCCGGCAACAACCAATTGGTGTATAAGACCATTGTGCCGGGCAAACCGTTAACCGTAAAAGCAGGAGCACCTTCCGGACCAATTGTGCAGGAAAACATGGGAAGAGCTGCGGCCTCCCGTACGTACCAGGACCTCATCAAAAACCCATACGATGAAGCGCTGTTTGAATATTATGCAACAGCACAGCTGGTAAAAAATAATCTTGCCTCCGAAACTCCGGTTGGACAACCGGCTATTTACCGGTCTCTTTCTGTATCTCCGGACAAACAATACCTGCTGACCACAACCATCAGTAAACCTTTTTCATACCTCTTTCCCGCTACCGGTTTTCCTCATACGGTTGCCATAATGGATTTATCGGGAAAGATCGTTCGCACCCTGGCCAACAACCCAAGCAACGAAGGACAACCCATTGGATTTGATGATGTGGCTACCTTTCCGCGTGGATTCAACTGGAGGGATGACGAGCCCTCTACCATCACGTACGTGCAGGCACTGGACAATGGACTTGGCCGCAGAAAGGCTGAATTCCGCGATGCCGTATACGCCGTAAAGGTTAGCGGTAACGACGAACCCCGGCAGCTTTTTAAAACAAAACGTCGTTATGGCGGCATCATGTGGGGCACAGCTGACATGGCGCTGTTTTTTGAGCAGATGTATGCCGACCGCAAAGTGCGCATGAACCGTTTTAATCCAAGTACAGGGCAGGTAGACTCGCTATATGAACGAAGTTCGGATGATGAATACAGCAATATCGGCACACCCGTTACGCGCCGCAATGAATATGGCCGTAATGTGATCCTGGTTCAAAAGAACGGTGAATTACTGCTCACAGCTGATGGTGCCGGTCCGAAAGGTGACATGCCCCTTTTGCAAAGCTGGAACCCTTCCAACGGTAAACGAAAAATCATCTGGCAGTCAGCACCCGGCACGTATGAATACGTCGTTGATGTGATTGATGCAGATAAAATGTCGTTTATAACCAGGAAAGAAACACCCACACAAACACCGAATTACTATTACTATAACGGTACAGGAAAAAAAGCAACGGTTAAAGCCATAACCGATTTCACCAATCCCTACAAACAACTGGAAGGCATTGCCAAGCAAAAGATCTCGTATCAACGCGCCGACGGCATTAATTTAACCGGTGACCTTTATTTGCCAAAAGGATACGATCCGAAAAAAGATGGACCGCTGCCCGTAATCATGTGGGCCTACCCCATCGAATATAAATCGGCTTCCGATGCCGCACAGGTCAGGGGTTCCAATTATACCTTCACACGGATCAGTTACGGGTCTCCGATTTTTTGGGTAACACAGGGATATGCCGTGCTGGATAATGCGGAAATGCCTATTGTGGGTGATGCAGGAAAAGAGCCGAATGATAATTTTATTCCGCAGCTTCATTTGAATGCCCATGCAGCTATCAAAAAACTTTCGGATATGGGTGTGGGTGACAGTAACCGCGTGGCAGTGGGCGGACATAGTTACGGAGCCTTTATGACTGCCAACCTGCTGGCGCATACCAACCTGTTTAAAGCCGGTATTGCCCGCAGCGGGGCCTATAACCGGAGCCTCACACCATTTGGTTTCCAGAGCGAGGAACGGACTTATTGGGAAGCGCCAGAGATTTATAACCAGATGAGCCCTTTCACGTATGCGCATAAGATCAAGACGCCCATCCTGCTGGTGCATGGTGAAATGGACAATAACCCGGGCACCTTTCCCATCCAGAGCGAGCGTTTGTATAATGCCATCAAAGGCCATGGCGGTACGGTGCGGTATGTAGTATTGCCTTATGAAAGCCATGGATATGCTGCAAAGGAAAATATCCTGCACCTGCTGTGGGAGCAAAACCAGTGGCTGGATAAATGGGTAAAGAATGCCGATAAGAATAAACCGGCCAGTGCAGGCGATCCTAAGAAAGGATTCTGATCTGCCAGGCATAAAGAAAAAAGCTGCAGGTAGACTGCAGCTTTTTTTATGGTATTTCTGAGGTTGTAAGCTTATTGAACAAAAGAATAACGTGGTCCGCCGGAAGCAAAGACAGCGTTCATTCTGCTGGACTGACCATTCGTGAACATATACATGCAACGGTCATATGTATAATCCATGTAGTTCATCCACATCTCAATGGGGGTACCGGAACAGGTGCTCAAATGGCCTTCTGCTGGGCATCCTCCATTCGATGTATTGTGCACGGGGGTATCACCTACATAATCGGTTCCGCAGGTTGCATCACCCCAAATGTGGCGCAGGTTCATCCAATGGCCGATTTCATGGGTTGCTGTACGTCCTTTATTGTAGTTGGCCACCAGGGTACCTTCTCTTCCAAAGGCAGAATACAGGCAAACAATGCCATCGGTAGCAGGATTTCCTCCGGGAAACTGCGCGTAACCCAGGATGCCCTGTCCAAGGTTGCAAACCCATATGTTCAGGTAATTGGCAGGATCTACCACATCGGAACCACCCCTTGAAGTATACTTTACAAAATCATTGGTACCCCAGCTTTTTTTGTTGGTCTTTACGCGGATGGTTTTGGCAAGCGTAAAGCTGATGTTTACAGACGCCAGTTCATCAGTGAAATAGGAGGGCACCAGCGAACGATCGGCATTCTGAAGATTAAAATCTTCATTCATTACGGCAATTTGTGAGGCCACCTGCGCATCGGAAATATTTTCAGCAGACGTATTATACACTACGTGAACGATGACCGGGATCGATAATGATTGGGTACGAGACAATGCAGGATTGCTTACATAACGGGCGGTGAAGGCTTCAATGCTGTTCATCCGGTCACGGAGCTTTGGATCAGCGGCCAATTGTGCTTCGAGAACTTCCTGTGAGGCGCAGGCTCTCTGGTTGCTGACCGTTGCGGCTTCAGGGGTAGATACTTTGTCCTGCTTCTGACAGGAAAGTCCAAACAAAAACAGGGCAGCGAGGGCGCTGGATAACGTTCTTTTCATTGTGTGTTATTTATTTTGAGGATGATTTGAGAAAATGCAGAGAAGGTGTATTTCCCGTAAGTTAAAGAAAAATTAAAATGTAAAATCTTTCTCAAAACTTTTTTTTGCAACCTTGTATTATAAGATTTTTTGTGAGCTTCTGCTCAACCATTAGGCCCGAATTGCCGTCTGATTGGTGAACTTTACTAAAATCATCCAGCCGTGAGAAAAATCATTTTCCTGTTCACTTTTATTTTGATTTACACCGTTTCTTCGGCCCAGAAGATCGAATCCATTACGTTCAATCTATATACCGACAGTTTAAAGAAAGGATTCTTCAATTACATCAGCGTGGATGGAAAAACAACCGACGGAAAGTGGCTGCCCCTTGATTCCACGCAGATCCTGTTTATCTCCAACGGGGGATTTTTTAAAGGAAACGATATTTTTATCGATAGTTCGTATAAAGGGGAAACCGTTTTGGTGAAGGCCATCCTGAAAAGCAATCCCGCCATTTCAAAAGAAGTCATCATATACATAAGAAAAAGGGGATTCGATGAACCCCTTAAATCAAATGATGACATATTGAATGAAATGCAGAACAAACGGAAAAAATCCAAAGGCCGTTCGGACTAATCCCTACATTTTCTTTGCGTCTTCTAAAAATTTAGCCAGCCCGATATCGGTGAGCGGGTGTTTCAGTAATCCCAGGATGGATTCCAGCGGGCAGGTACATACATCAGCACCCAGTTCTGCTGCGCGCACGATATGATTGGCTGTTCGGATGGAAGCGGCCAGAATTTCCGTTTTATATCCCTGCACGGCGAAGATCTGGCTGATCTGCTCAATCAGGATCATACCATCCCACCCGCTGTCGTCTATACGGCCAATGAACGGCGACACATAAGCCGCGCCGGCTTTTGCAGCCAGAATAGCCTGCCCTGAAGAAAAGATCAGGGTACAATTGGTGCGGATACCATTGTCGGTAAACCATTTAATCGCTTTCACGCCGTCTTTGATCATCGGCACCTTTACCACGATATTGGGATGAATGGCGGCCAGCTTTTTACCTTCTTCAATGATTGTTTTATAATCTGTAGAAAGCACTTCCGCGCTGATATCTCCATCCACCAGTTCACAGATCGTCAGGTAATGTTTGTTGATGGCTTCCTGTCCGCGGATACCTTCTTTGGCCATCAGGGTTGGGTTAGTGGTCACGCCATCCAGGATGCCCAGTTCATTTGCTTCCCTGATCTGGTCAAGGTTTGCTGTATCGATGAAGAATTTCATTTTTTTTGTTTGTTAAGGGTACAAATATAGGATTATGATGTTTCAACCACAGGGGCACAAAGAAACAGAGGCTCACGGAGGTATTTTATGCTCTGCAATTTCTCTTTCGATCGCTGTATCAAAAGCTATTTTACCATAGAATTCATATAGAGTCGGAACCACCTATTCAAATGCGATTAGTGTATGCGACAACTTGAACTCGTAAACATTTTAGTGATCCCTGTGCCGCCCTGTCTCCGTGGTTCAACTCCGGGCAAAAAAAATTCCCGCATGTGCGGGATAAAAAAATGGCAGGCTACTTACATCGCACCGCTACAACCGCCTACCCTTGCTATCTTCCGATCCTGGGGGAGTTCAGCAGGAGCTGGCCGTATAAGACCTGCCGGTGCAAATATAGGGAATCATCTTTTCAGTAGAAGGAATGCTCTTAAAATTTATTTCCCATTCTGCCCCGTGATGATGGAACGCCAACTGATCTACCCGCGCCCCTATTATTAATTATTAATTCTTAATTCTTAATTATCAAATGTTAATCTTACCCTATTTAATTCCGCTCCTGTAAATTTCTTTTTCTGCACCGGATGTTTATCTTAATTTCTATCAGTGAAAACCTATGTATTGATCACCTGCCTGTTGATAGCACCGTTTTTTTTAGCGGCACAAAATGTAACCGGTTTCTGGAAAGGTAAACTGGATATGCCCAGCAGCTGTTTTCCCGTGAATAATATAGAATTGCAACTGAAAGGCACAGCAGAAGACCTTACCGGCAGTTCGTACCACTACCTTGATGTTAATTACTACGTCAAAAAAAATGCACGCGGTCAATTCAATGAAAGTACCCAGAAGCTGACCATCAGCGAAGGAATGGTTACCACGTTCAAGATCCCGCCCAACTGCAGCGTGTGTATTAAAAACTTCCAGCTCACCTACAGCCGGAAAGGCAACCAGGAATTTTTAACCGGAACCTGGAACGGAAAGATCGAAGGCACCGGTGTGGATTGCGCTACGGGTCCCATAGTCCTTACCCGCATCAAAGAATCTGCTTTTAAAGAGGTTCCGGAAATCATTGTGGATACCGGCACCATCCGTCTGGATTTTTACGATAACGGAACAGTGGATGGCGATTCCATAACGGTGCTGGTAAACAAGCGGGTGGTTCTTTCGCACCAGATATTAAGCACCCGGCCAAAAACCGCTTTCATCGTTATTGATCTGAATAATAAATTTCATGAAGTGGAAATGGTTGCCGAGAATCTCGGAACGATTCCCCCCAACACTTCCTTACTCATCATTACAGCAGGAGAAAAAAAATACCAGCTGGTGCTTTCTTCTTCACGAACCAAAAGTGCCATGGTGCGGTTTATTTACGAAAAGCCCGTAGATAAAAAGAAAACCTGAAATCCCTTCAGGTAATTTTTGGCGGTTCGATATTATTCTGCCGCTGTATGTTTTCCTGGACAACTCTTGATTTTTTGCGGAATACCGGAAAACTCATAGGGCTGCGTTTCGGGCGTTCGTCACCAAACAGCGTTCCCCACTGGCGGAACTTTTCGGACCGGTCGAAGATGATCTTTAATACAGCAATTACAGGAAGTGAAAGGAACATCCCCGAAATGCCAGCCAATGCACCCCCTACAATTACGCCGACGATACTGGCCAGGGCATTGATCTTTACCTTGGAACCTACAATGCGGGGCATAAGGATATTATTATCCAGGAACTGCACCACGGCAATAGTGATGAGCACGGTGAAGATGGGTGACAGGTCCTGCGAGGAAGTAAGGGTCAGCAACACGCCAATGATGTTTCCAATCAATGCTCCCACGTAAGGGATCAGGTTCAGGATGGCAAAAATAACCCCGATCAGTAATGCATGTGGAATCCCGAAAAGAGCAAGTGCGCCCCCCAGCAGTATCGTTATATAAGTAACCTGTATCAGCAGACCCACCAGGTAGCTTTTTATGATTACCTCTGTTTCGCGCATAACATCCTCAACCTGTTTATGATTGGGCTCGGGGAACCACAGGAAAACAAAGCGGATGAGCAGGTTCTTATAATACATCATCAGGAAAATATAAATAGGCAGCAGGCCTACCAGGATGAAAATGCCCGTTAATGAAGCAGCAGCTCCACCCAGCATTCCGCCCGCCATATTCAGCAGCTTATTACTTTGTTCATTGATCAATTGCACCTGTTTGTCCGTGGAAAAGTTTGCTTTCTGGTTGATCCATGCACTCAATGAATTCAGGTGGATGGTCACGTTTTCCTTTATCCGGGGAAAGTCAGCTACAAGCCGGCTGATCTGGGAGGAAAAAAACCAGATGATGAGCACAATCAGAACAACAAAAAGCAGCACGGAACATAAAACCGCCAGGATATCCGGGAATTTTTTCCGCTTCAGGAACCGGTATACCGGCAATAAAACAATAGAAATAAAAAAGGCCAGCAATAATGGCGTAAGTATATCAGCGCCAACAACGATGATCATACCCAGGAAATAAAGTCCCAGGATTTCAATAGCCCGGCGAACGGTTATCGGAAAAGATTGCATATTGGTTTCGTATTGAAAATCTGTTTCATGCATTTATAATGCCATGGTATTATTCAAAGGAAAGGATAGTTGTGTTGGGAGAATGTAAACAAATCAGGAGAGTGGTTCCGTTATCATCTCATCCTTCTTCCGGCCGCTGGCGATACCGAGTGCCAATATGATACTGATAATGATCTGCCAGGTTCCAAATACAATTCCCAGATCATTCGATTCGGATGTACCGAGCAGGGAAAAATAAACCAGGAACCAGCACAGTCCGCAAACAACACATAATAACACGATGGGCAGACGAAACCTGATTGAAAATCCTTCCCTGATGAGAAACCCCAGCATCAAGGCAGTAAATAACTGGCTCATCGCTACGGCTATACCAAAATCAGAGTCTACACCAAACACCCATAACAGATTGTCCAGACCAGCGCCCACTAAACCCACTATAAACGTGGATACCATGAATATAAGCCCGGGTAACAATACGGCTGTCAGCAGGTTTGCTATCGTTCGCCTACCTGGGGGCAAAGCCAGGAAAAAAGGAATGCTGAAAAGGAACAGGAAGCCACTTATTATAATATAAGCCCTGTTAGGCAGGAATGCTTCTTCCATAAACCAGGATGGAATCATCCAGCAGGTATTCAGAACCACGCTGGTGAATACGATCCTGCGGAAGATTTTCTTATCGAAAGTGCGTCCTGCCATTGGTATTCAAGATAGGTATCCAATCAGTAAACTGCAATCCTTACTCATACTGTTTCCACCACTCCGAATTGAGCGCACCATTTGACCATTCCCGTGCCTGACCGGGTGCTGGCAGCAGTAATGAAACATTCCTGTTTTGTGCCTCCCTGATCAACCGTATAACCGGTTCTTTCCATGGATGGAGTGCCAGGTTGAATGTAGCCCAGTGGAGGGGCATCAGCAACGTTCCATTCAAATCCACATGCGCCTGCACAGCGTTCTCCGGTCCCATATGAATGCTTTCCCATTCCTGGTTATAAGCACCAATTTCAAGCATGGTTACCGAGAAAGGTCCCAGACGCTCCCCTATTTCTTTAAAGCCTTCAAAATAACCGGAATCGCCTCCAAAGAAAACTTTATGATGCGGACCTGCAATGGCAAATGCGCCCCATAGAGTCCGGAAGCGATCAGTGAGCCACCGCCCGGAAAAATGGCGGGCCGGGGCCGCAGTTACCGTAAGATCATTTTGCAAAGGAACGGATTGCCACCAGTCCAGCTCCGTGACCAGCTCTTTGGGAACGCCCCACCGGATCAGGCGTTGTCCCACTCCCAGCATAGTAATAACTGGAATGTTTCGTTTGGTCAGGTTCAGCAGGGAAGATTTATCCATGTGATCATAATGATCATGAGAGAGCAGGATATAATCGATTTTTGGCAACTGATCCAGCGGAAGCGGGTTGGCAAAGAAACGTTTGGGACCCACTTTCGTAAAAGGAGATACGCGGTTATACCATAAGGGGTCGGTGAGCAACCGGCAGCCATCCACTTCGATCAGGGTACTGGAATGCCCGAGCCAGGTTACCCGAACATCGCCGGCTGGACCTTCATCATATATTTTTTCATCTATCGAAAAAGGGCCTAATGGTTTTGCCGGAACACGGCCCGAATGTCCCTTCAGGTATTGACGAAGAACGCGGCCGAATGATCCTTTCACCATTACATCCGTTGGAACGGGATTCAGAAATATTTTGCCGTTGAAGTGATCCGAATGCTGGTACAAGAAATGATTTTTAGTAGTTACCTGCCCTGAAAATGTTTGATGTAAAGAAATTTCACATATACAAAAATCTCCAAATCTAAAATCTCCAAATCTTGAATATTAAATTAACGCCTTTTATCTCTTAGCAACGTTCTGACCATCTTTCCCCATGGTTTGAGATCGGTTTTTTTCCATTTGCCATTTGAGCGGGCCGATGGCAGGAGCATGGAGCAGGTTTCATCTTTATCGGAAACGGACCAGGTAACCCAACTGATCCTGCGCTGTTCCATCCACCGTACCCATTCATTCCATTCTTTTTCATTGAGCGGACCATTACCGGATGCTTCCATCCCGGCACATTCCGAAACAAAAATCGGAATACCTTTCTGCAAAGCATCATCACAACGGTCACGAAGCCATTGCTTATGGGTAGCCGCATAAAAATGCATGGTATACATGATGTTTGTAAACCCGGAAAGCGGGCTGGCTGCAGCCAGGTGAATGTCCTGGTCCCAATGCGGCGTGCCCACAAGGATCACGTTATCCGGGTCAATGGCACGGATGGCCCCAATGATCTCCGTTGCATAGGCCTTTACAGAATCCCAGCTTTCCTCGTCCGGCTCATTTACAATTTCCCAGATCAGGTTGGGGTAATGCCCATACGCTTTTGCCATTTCAATGAAATAGGCTTTAGCTTCTGCCTTTTGCAGGTTATGGCTATGCCAGTCAACAATTACATACAAGCCTGCCTCCAGGGCCGCATCAACCATTTCGCGGATTTTCTCTTTCGACCACTGTTCATTTTTCAGGTAACCCTTTGCCGGTTCAATACCCATAGCGGCACGGATGACCGTTCCCTTCCAATCGCGGGCAAGCCAACGCACGGCTGCTTTGTTGTAAAACCTTGGCCAGAAGTTATGCCATCCAAAGCTGGGGCCGCGCAACACAACGGTGTCGCCTTTGTTTCCGGTAAGGGCAGTGCCTTTTACCTGCAGTGCACCATACTTTTTTACGGGTTGGGCAGAAGGAAAGTAGAATGAAGAGAGAAAAATCAGCGGTAGGATCAGCCTTTTCATGTAGGGCAATTTAGGTCGAATCAAATAATTACCGGCAGGCCCAGGCTATAAAAAACCCTGCATAGGATGCAGGGCTGTGATTAATCAGTCGCGCTCGGTAAGCGCTTCTTTTCGTTGTTGCTCCGCCTCCGATTCCTGTACCGCGTCTTCCTCACCTTGCTCTACGTTTTGGGGTGTGTTGGAAAGAGGTTGCGGTTCATTTCCGGATGGATTGTCGGCTGTTTGACGGGCATGTTGTCCGCCCCCGGTATTATCTTTTTCGTTTATCATGATGATCATTTACCAACATCACAGAAAATATAAGGCCATGAAAAACTACTGGCAGATTGGGTTTATCATGGCTTTCCCTATACCATAACGAAGTAAACTGAAAATGCCCGGCATGCCTGATCTGTTCATGGCCAAAATACCACGCACACATTCCGGTTAACCAGGAGGAGAAAATAAAAATTTAAAAGTGAGTACCCTCCATTACCGGTTGGGCATCGTAGTGAATTTCATCTAAAATGCACTACAGGAAAGGGTTTTGGCCGGTACGACCTCACTTATAGATTGTAGAAAGTGATAATTGTTGTATTTACCCGGGGTTACCCGGGCACTAGTTTTGTCTTATCACAACAAGATCAAAAATGGCAGTGGTTCATCAGTAACACACCTCTCCAGAACAAAACAGAATCAAGTTTCTTTTATTCATATAGCAAGCAATCGTTAGGCCCGCTGTTTCTACAGATGGGCTTTTTTTTATCGCGGATTTTAGGATTAGTGGGATTTCGCAGTGGAGAGATTTCAGGATCACAGATTGCACGGATTGCAAGGAATGTTTCCTCTAACTCATACATCATACTTCTTATTTCATTATAGATCACGGATTACACGGATGGCACGGATGGCAGAAATGTCGTTTCATTTCTCAGTCTTTGCGTCTTTGCGGTTGCGTTTTTAACCGCAAAGGTGCAAAGGTTTCCCTCACTAAAGCATCAGTAAAGAATGACTGCAGCGCGTGTAGCGTGTAGCGTGTAGCGTAAAGAGCAACTTCTCTCTACCAAACATTCCTCGGACAGGTATCTCCATATTTATTTCCAAGGATAAATCCGATCATGATCTCATGCGTGCCCCTGCTGAACATGTTGAGTTGCGAGGTGGTATGGTCATAAGCATAACCAACATTCATAACATTGGAAATATTAAGTCCCACCATTCCTGCTACACCATCATTCTGACGGTAGGAAGCGCCAATCCACGCCAGGTCGCGATACTGGAGCTTTGCATTCAGGTCAAATTGTACGGGTAGCGGATTGATGTATTTAACCAGCACCGATGGAATAAAGTTAAAATCGTCACCTACCAGGAAACGGTAACCTGTTGTAGCGAAGAAGTGGGGTACTGTCCGGCCGTCGTTCAGGGTTACGGCATTGTTGGAAAAATCGATCTTTTGCGGGATGATCTGCTGGGCTGATACGCCGATAAAATAATCGGAAGAATACAGGAAAAGTCCGGCACTGAGGTCGGGACGGATCTTGCGCAATTGCCCGCTTGAATAAACGGCGGGATCTACCGTTGTATGTACAAAGTCAAGTTTACCGGCATTGAGACTCATGGAACTGATGCCGGCACTGAAACCTGCAGAAATGCTTGTGCGGGGCGACAATCCCAGGTGATAGGCATAGCTCACATTCGCGGATAAATTACTGAGCGGACCAGTATTATCATTTACAATACTGACACCTATTCCGTGGTGGGGCTGGGCGGCGGTATAATCTTCCCAGTAGCCTTTTCCGCGCGGGTTTTCCCCGGGCACGTTATACGATGTTGCTGTTGTCCGGAAATCCGATTTACCAATGGGCGCGTGAAGCGTGAGGTACGTTGTCACCGGTGCGTCCTGTATGCCCTGCCACTGGTGACGATGACTCAATTTTACGTCGGTATAGTTTTCAATACCGGTGATCGCCGGGTTAATGACGTACTGGTTCAGAATATACTGCGTATAATGCGGCTTCTGCTGCGCACCAGCTGCACTGCACAAAGCCAGGAAAATAATGGCGGTAAAAATGCGCTTCATTGGGTTTGTGTTTCCGGTTAGAACTTTCATTAATTACTCAGCACTTTGAATTCGGTCCTGCGATTTTGTTTCCTTCCTTCCGGATTATCTGTTCCGTCGGGATTTTTATTGGGTGCGATCGGTTTTGCTTCACCATAGCCACGTGCCTGCAGGCGCGAGCCATCAATTCCTTTGGTGATCAGGTATTGTACAACACTCTTTGCACGGGCTTCTGAAAGCTTCTGGTTGTAGGTATCATCGCCCTGGCTGTCGGTATGGCCGCTTATCTCTATGGTCATTTCCGGGTTGCGGTTCAATAAATCGGCAAGCCCGTCAAGGGCCGCAAAAGACTCTTCCAGTACAACCGCTTTATTGAATGCATAATAAACATTATTGAGCACTACGGTTGTTCCTACGGTCAGTATTTTTTCAAGGCAGATAGCAGGATTGGACAAGGTTAAGGAATTCGCCTCCGCAGGAGCATGAAACCGCAACGTTCCCGGATGGTAACCTTCTGCGGTGGCAACCGCCTTCAACGGTGCATATTCATCAGCAGTAAACGTGTAAGCTCCATCGGAACCAATTGTTTTACTCAAAACCTTGCGATTGGATACCGTATCTATAATCATGATGGAGGCACCTGCCAAAGGTGATCCTGTTTCGCAGGCCACTACCAAACCACTGATCTGTTTAGCCGGGATTGATTTCTTAAGGCTGAACAACTGGAGGCAGCAGGCTGCATCCCGGTCAGATGAAAAAAGAACATCTTCGAGTAAGTTGCGTGCCCCGCCCCTGCTGGTAAAATAAATATCATCCTTTACATAGTTCGCCGGATAGCCAAGGTTCACCGGCTCTGACCATTTGCCCGCGGTACCGGTAGACTGGAACAGGTCAAATCCACCCATACCTACACGGCCATTGCTGGCAAATACGAGCGATCCTGATGGTGCATGAAAATACGGTGCCTGCTCATCAAAAGAAGTATTAATGGATGGCCCGAGGTTGGTAGTTGCGGTTACTTTCCCTTCAGCATTCAGTTCTGCGCTCCAGAGGTCAAATCCACCAATGCCTCCCCCTTTATTGGAAGAATACAGCAACTGTTTTCCGCCGGGCATAACAAAAGGCTGTTGTGCGCTGAATCCTTCCGCATTTACTTCGCCTTCGAGCAGGCCGGGGGTACTCCATCCGCTGCCTGATTTACGGCTTACGTAGATGGACGAAGTTTTTGTACCCTGCCCTATGGTCCAGCGGGTGAAGTATAACGTGTTGCCATCATCAGAAAGACTGGCAACACCCTGGTGCACATCTTTCAATTCAGGTAATTTGATTTCGGTAATGTTCGAAGGGGCGCCTGCTATCCATTCAGCTGTATAAAGGCGGTTGTTATGCACCTGGGTTTTGCCGGCAGAACTATCCGGGCGGGTGGACGTAAAAAGCAGCGTAGTACCATTCATCCAAACCGGAGCGTAATTGGCTCCTTCTGTATTCAGCGTTGCAGGTGCTTTTACCAGGGTAAATAAATTCAGGTCAGGCCTTTTCAATTGCTGGCGGATAAAACGCAAGTTCAGGATCTCTCTTTTTGCAGATTCCGCATAGGTATCCTGACCATTGTGATGGTCCAGGAATTCGTTGAACGCTTTTTCAGCTTCTTCAAATTTTTCGAGTGCGCGCAGTGTTTCAGCAAAATGATAGCGGGCAAGCGGAAACTGAATGGCATCGAAGGACACAGCCTGGCGGTAATGCGGTTCTGCCTTAACGAAGTAGTTCAGTAACCGGTAGCTTTCTGCGAGATTATAAACAGCCTGCTCTTTTGAAGTGGTGGGTACGGCTGATTTTTTTGAGGATGCCTGTACAACATAAGGATTGTATGCGTCGCTGCTTCCTTTGGACTTTCCACCGGTAAGGTACTTTTCATAATACTGAGCGGCAGAATAATAATCCCCTTTCTTATAAAATCCATCTGCTGCCTTAAGGTAGTCGGTAGTAAACTGCCCCTGGACAGTAATACTGAAAACAAGGCAGGCAGCGATCAATATTTTTATCATACAGAATGTAGTGTTACAGTGATTAGATGGTGCGGATTTAAAAAACTTATAGCCTCGGACAGATAAATTCCAGTTCAGGAGTTTTAAGCGACTTGCGACCGATAAACGAAAGCGAAATCTCGAAGCTGTTGGCTCCGTTTGACATTTTACCCAGGTCGGAGGCGTTTACATCGTAGGAAGCACCGAGCACCATGTTCTTGAAAGTGAACCCTACAAAAGGCGCCACGGCATCTTTAAGGCGATAGTTGGCGCCAACCAGCAACTCGGTGTTACCGGCCGTTTTTAACGTAGCATAAGCACCCACCATTTTTTCAGAAGCCTGTCCCTGCTGCAGGTATAATACGTTAGGCGTAATGCTGAATACATCAGAAAGAGTAAGGCGTATGCCTGCATGACCCGTTAAACGCATAGGGAGCCTCGCGGTACCGCTCGAGCTGAAGGCATCCTCAGGGCGCGTAAGGTGTGAAACGGAAAAGCCTGCAAACAGGTTACCCTTTTTTCCGGGCTGCGCGTCATAGTAAAGAACGCCGGCACCCGCATCAAACATAGTAGAGGCATTTTTATTAACCATGTCGGTAGATGTGGATCCGGGATTATAACCGGTAATGGGATTCCATTGGTCGCCGAAAGTAAGTTTGGAAGGATCGAAGCGGCGCTGTATGAAACCAGCCTGCAGGCCGAATACCAAACGCTGTTGCTCCATGGCGCCGAACGTAACACCGGTGTAAGCAAAGTTTCCATAAGCAGTTGTGTACTTATATCCGCCATCGCCGGCCTTTTGTGACAATATGCTGAGACCGAGATTTACATTTTTTGTGGTGGTAAAGTCAAGTGAGAATCCCGGCGTAGTGAACGGACTAACGTTACCCCACTGGTTCCGGTAAATCCCGGAAACCCTGTAATCTCCATCAAATGCACCCGTAAGCGCAGGATTCAGCCAGGAAGGATAAACATAATACTGTGAGAAATGCGGATCTACCTGCGCGTTCACACTTTGCTGAAAAAGACCAAATGCCAGCAGTACCAATAAACACCTCGGTTGTAAAAATCTTCTCATCGGTTAGTTTTTATTAATCAATTTTTTAACGAATAATGGTTATTGACCCGGTAAGTGGCGGGAAGCCATTTTTTAACTGGATCACATAATAATAGGTGGCCAATGGGAGTGCCTTACCATCCATTCTTCCATCCCATGCCCTTCCGTATCCGGAAGAGTAGAAAACTTTCTGGCCGTATCGGTTGAAAACTTCCACGGTAGCACCCGGGTAATCACTTAAGTTGATGATCTCCCACTTATCATTCATGCCATCACCGTTCGGCGAGAATGCATTGGGTATTTTCACCGGCTTCAGGATCTTAACGGTGATAAAGTCTGTTGCCATGCAATCATTATCACCAACAGCAGTAAGCGTAAAGGTTCCATCGGCTATGGCCACAAGTGAAGGCCTCAGTATCGTAGGATCGGAAAGATCGCCGCCGGGTGACCAGCTGAAATCGAGACTGGTGGAATCGTTTGCTTTTGCATTAAAGATGACGGTAGTTCCCTGTGGTACCACGAAATTGGGGCCCGCGTCAATTTTGGGTTGCAGGTAAACGATCACTTCTTTGGTGTATGGGTCCGATTTACAGCCGGCTGAGTTGGTAACGGTCAACTGTACATCATAGGCGCCCGGAGCCGTGTATTTTTTTGACGGATTTCGTGAAGCAGACGCAGTGCCATCGTCGAAGTTCCACTGCCAGGCGGTAATGGAACCTGATGGTCCACTCCGGTCGGTGAAAACATTATCGGCACCTTCGCAAAGCTTGTCGTTGTTCACTACAAATTCTGCCTGCGGCTTATTATAAAATGCATTGAACAGTTTTACCGTATCGGCAGTGCATCCATAGGCCGTAGTAACGGTGAGCTTCACACGATAATCACCGGCGGCGGCATAGGTATGTGTCACATTCAGACCCGTCTTTGTACTTCCATCTCCTAATTCATATACTCCGGTCATGGCAGAATTATTACCGATGGTTGAGGTACTGGTGAAGCTTGCGGTTCCATTGGGCATACATACGGCTGCCGGCATCGTAAAATTGGCTACCGGTAAGGGATGAACGCCTACTACCCTGCTGAATGTATCACTGGCACAGTTGTTATCACTCAGCGTAACCAGTTTTACCGTGTAGTTCCGGTACGTTGAATAACTGACGGCAAAAGCATTGTCATTGGTACGGGTAACTGAATTACCATCGCCAAGATCCCAGTTCCAGCTGGTTACCGGAACGCCACCTGTAGGAGCTGCCGGTGTGATGGTTACCTGTTGGTCAAGGCAGATGTTGCTGTTCATAGTGAAGTTGGCACTGGGTTTTGCATAAACCCTGATGGTTCCGGATATAGAATCCCTGCATCCGCCCGTAGAAGTAAATACATACCAGATGGTATGATTACCCTGGCCGGCTAATGCAGGATTAAATGAACCGGCAGCGTTGGTACCCGGTCCGCGGTATACTCCTGTACCGCTTACACCATTGGTTACAGCACCGGAAGCAACAGAAACAGGTTTGCCGTTCTCACAGATACTGGCTAAAGCCCCGAATGTGAGCTCAGGCTTAACGCTGAAGGAAGCGGTAACGGTTGTATCGGCAGAACATCCCAAATTGGAAGTTGCTGTTAGCTTAATGGTATAAGTTCCGTAGTTGGAATAATTATGCGTTGGGTTAACGTCCGTTGAAGTATTTGGATTGGCAGGGGTTGCATTCTGGTCACCGAAGTTCCAAAGGTATGTCATTGCCTGTGCATCGGCGATCGTTGTACCATTGGTAAACTGTGCAAGTCCTGTCACCGGAAGGCAACCGCCTGCGGGGTAGGTAAAGGAAGGCCTTGGCCGCGCACTAACATTAATTTTCTGGGAAATGGAATCTTTACATCCACCAGTGGAGGTAAACACGTACCAGATCGTATGCTGGCCGGGGCCGGCTATTGCGGAATTGAATTGCCCGGCTGTTGTAGTACCCGGGCCTTTATAGACCCCGGATCCTCCGACACCATTTGTTACTGATGCTGTGGCCACAGAAACCGGCCCTGCGTTATCACATACAGTAGGGATAGGTGCAAATGCGAGTAAAGGTTTTACGTTGAAAGTTGCAGCTACTACCGTATCCTTTGTGCAACCGTTTGCAGTGGTTACGGTGAGCTTGATATTATAACTACCCGTTGCATAAAAATGCGTTGGGTTAACAGCAGTAGAGTTATTCGGGTTTGACGGTGTGGCGGCTGCATCACCAAAATCCCAGTTGTACGACATTGCCTGGTTATCCGGGGTTGAAGATGTATTCTGGAACTGCACAACGCCATCAATGGGCAGGCAGCCCGCAGGATAATTGAACCCGGGCTTAGGTTTGGCAAAAACGGAAACCAGTTTGGTAAGCGTATCCGAAATACAGGTCGGGCTTACTTTCACAACGTGCTTCACGGTGTAAGTGCCCGGGGTGGGATAAGTATAATTGATCGGGTTTCCTGTAGACGGATTTTGTATGATGCCATTACCGAAATCCCAGTACCAGCCATTGATCTGGGCGTTTCCACCATAGGAGGAAGCGGAACTGAATACGGATGCTATGCCTTCGCACATAGATGCCGGCGCTACGGTAATATCAGCAACAGGGCGGGCAAAAATGTTGATAGTGCTGATTGAATCACGCACACAACCTTCTGTTGTTACAACCCGGAGATTAAACTGCTGCTGGCCTACGGGCAGAACCTGCTTTGTAATTTTTGAAGATGCCGTAACACCATTCGGGAAGGTCCAGTTCCAGGAGTTGAAAGTATAACCTGCTGCAGCATCAGCACCGGTAAACGAAACGGAATCCGTTACACAACCGGAATGCTGGAAGGTGAAGTTTGCGGGTGGACTGTTCCGAACGCGTATAGCTATTTTTACTTCTTCTGTGTTGGTGCAGTTTTCGATGCCTGGGTGAGTAGACAAAATAGGAATGTCGAATAAACCGGTGTCACTGAACTGGAATACACCCGGAAGCTTATAGGTGTAATATTTTGTACCGTTGATCAGGAGCGAATCACTTGGTACGGGATTATCTATGGTAATGTTTGCATTGGGGCTTAATGCAGACACGGTGCTTAGTTTCCAAACGAGCTTCGATGGATTGTATGCAAAATTCGCCGCAATCTCAACCGGCGTTTTGGAACAGGTGTAATCATGTGTTTTAATTGTTGTATCCAGCACATTGTGAATGGCCGGGAGCACATTGAGGTTATTGATCAGGGTACCGGCATTGTAACCGTAGCTTTCCACACTGCCTAATCCATAAGTAACGGCCGTAAAACTGGAATCACTTTGTACAATACATTGTGAAGGACTCGCGCTCCACCGTTTTACCACCACTGTATAGCCGGCTAAATTAGGATGCGGGTATGAGTGGTCAAACGTTCCCGTACCATCGATCTTCAGTGAACTGACTCCTGTTGTCGGAATGATGAGGGTAAGGAAATTGGTGGTGATGGCCTGTTGTGTATTCCGGTAAAAACCTACTCTTTTTATGGCCTGTTCAATGGGACTGATATACATCATTTCCGGGTCACCGTTTCCACTGGAAGGAAAGTTGGGACAGGCACCGGAGGATGAAATATACTGCGCCACCATGATCGGCTTGTCGGATTCAATATAATCGGCTGTATTGCTGTTGTAGGTGTAATAAAAATTGTTAATCAGGCCGGTCAGCTGCACGCCATTTCTTTTCACTACAGTGTTTGGATCTTTAACTGCAATACGATAAATATTGGTCATGAGCGAGCTGGCTGCAGAACTGTTGGATGTTGGTGCCGTAAGGTATCGTTTGCCCCAGGCCTGGAAAGGAAATACCTGCTGGATAATGTTGTCGCCGCTGCTCCCGCTGCTTGGCGTACATCCGAATGAAGTCCGGCTGCTTCCCGAGAATACGCCGATGGGATAACACTGTCCGTCTGAATTTGCTTTTGACCGTACGACCGTACCGGTAAGATCAAAACCGGTGGAACTGTTGTTGGCAGTAAGGGCACCCAGTAACTGGTAAACCTGGCCCTTCTGAAGGGTTATTGTAAAAGGAACGCCCGCTTGTTTATTTCCGCGAGACTTTACAGAAGGAATGATCTCCACGGCTGTATTGTCGTAGGTAGCCACTACAAACATCCACGAGAAACAATTGGATCCGTAATTCTGTGTACTGTTCACCGATACATAATTGTAACCCCAGGTTTCCGTAGGCATAAGCATGGTAGCACCCGATGAAGCGCTTCCATAAATGTGAGCATAGGCAACAAGCGGAACATTGCTTTCAATATGGATCCCGCGGTTGAAAACGCCTTCACTGTTGTTGCCCCCGAAAGAGGCAGGCAGGGAAAAGAGGCGGCAATCATCCGGACCATCCTTTGGGATCTTATCGGAAACGATAACCGTATTGGCAGGAATGTTATAGGTCTTTACCCAACTGGTGCCGTTGATGCTGACCTTAACCGTTGCCGCCTGCTCGGCGCTCAGGTAAAGTACCATTTCCTGCGAGTTAGACTGGCCCGGCTCCATGAACTGATGGTGGCCGTAGCCTACCCAGAACTCCCTTCCTTTATTGGAAAGATTCTGGGCAGGCACTGTTAACCAGCCCAACATAAAGACGACACCAGTAAGTACTTTGAACCTATTCATCATTCGATCTGCGGTTTTATCTGATTAAGTTGATTGATCCTTTGCGCTGGATTACGGAACCATCGCGTAATGTGAGCCTGCATACATAGATGTACACGCCTGCAGGTTGAATCTGTCCTTTATAACGTCCGTCCCATCCGGTTGCCTGGTTACGGGATTCGAAAATCTTTTCACCCCACTGGTTAAACACCATGAACTGCATATCGGAAATGGTATAGCCATATACTTTCAACAGGTCATTCAAGCCGTCACCATTCGGAGAGAAGCTGTTCGGGATGAAGATGTCATCCGGCAATGCTCTGCCGGTGATATCACCGGAACTTACTACCTGGCAACCGCCCAGTGCGCGAACCCTGATGGAAGATGATTGCAAGGGAAGCAATCCACTAACGGTATGGGTGAGCCCTGTTGTTCCGGAGGTTGGGGTAGTCCAGGTTGATCCGCCATTCAGCGATATTTCATAACCGGATGTGCCCTGAACCGCGTTCCAGCGGAAGCGCACAAAATTGGTTCCTGCTGAATCCAGTACAACAACCGGTGAAACCAGTTGCGGCAGAATGGTAGCTACTGCACGCCTGCGCGTTGTGCTGGCACATCCGCTCTGAACTCCTTCTACATAAAATACACTGGATCCGCTTACATTAACCGTATAGCTGCTTCCTGTTGCAATCGGAGTTCCGCCGGTAGGGCCAGCGTACCAGTTGTAGGTAATACCCGCACCCGGATTCTGCACCGTGAACGTGGCACTGGTGCCTGTGCAAACAGAAACCGAATCATTTACCAGTGTTACCACAGGACGCGGATTCACCACCACTGTTTTCGTAGTATCGCCTACGCATCCGTCAGATGCAATACCGGTAAGTGAAACATTATACGAACCCGGTGACGTCCACTGCTTGGTTACAGCCTGTCCGTTACCTGTAGTGTTATCACCGAAATTCCAGTTGTACTGGCTTATCGTTGAACCAGTATTGGGAACGCCGCTTCCTGTAAACTGTGCTACATCACCGATGCAATTCGTAAAGTTGGTGGTGTAGTTCATGGCAGGACGGGCAATTACACTTACAGAAAGTATACGCTCCATGGTATTGGCGCAACCCTCGATATCAGGATGTGAGATCATGATCGGAACGTTATAGGTACCGATACCGCTGAACTGGTAATCTGTTGTGATGGTGTATTTGTAATACGTACGGCCGTTAATGACCTGTGTGCTTACCGATGCCGGGTTATTCTGCACCACGTTATTATTCGGGCTTAATCCGGGCACCCCGCTGAACTGCCACTCCAGCTTCGTTGGCTGAATAGGGATCATAAGCGTGAAACGGAACGGTGTTTTAGCGCAGGTATAAGCATTATCGGTACCGGCTGTATTGAACGTATTGGTAATGGCAGGAAGCGCATTCAGGTTTTTCACCAGCGTACCTACGTTGTATCCGTAACTTTCCACGCTGCCCAACCCGTACACAATACCCGTAAAGGATGAATCACTTTGTACGATGCTTTGTCCGCTTCCAATAGCCCATCTTTTCACCACCACGGTATATCCCGGGCGGCTGTGCGGATAGGTATGATCGAAAACGGAAGAGTTATCAATTCTCAGCGAAGCCATACCACCGGTGGGTACAACCAGGGTGAGGTAATTCTGATCAATACTGGAGAGTTCATTCCTGTAGAAAGCCGAGTATTTGATTGCCTGCTCTATAGGGCTCAGGTAGAACATTTCCGGATCGCCATCACCGCTTGTGTTCGGACAATCGCCTGAAGAAGACATATACTGGGCCACCATGATGGGCTTATCGGCATCGATATAATCTGCCGTGTTGCTTTCGAACTGGTAATAACGGTTGTTGATCAAACCCGTAAGCACGGTGTTATTTCTTCTTACTACAGTTGCCGGATCTTTAACCATAACCCGGTACAGGTTTGTCATCAGTGATGACGGTGTTGCCGCCAGGGAAGTCGGTGCTGTGAGGTAACGGGTACCCCAGGCCTGTGATGGGAAAACCTGCTGGAAGATAATGTCACCCGTTCCACCCGCACTGCCACCGCAACCAAAACCCGTACGGGTTGAACCCGCAAATACGGCGATCGGATAGCATTTTCCTTCATCGTTCGGAACCGAGCGGATGCGGCTTCCACTGAGGTCATAACCATCTATACCGCTGATATAGGCACCCAGCACCTGGTACACTTCTCCTTTACGCAGCGTAACGGTAAATGGAACGTTGGCTGCACGTCCGTTCTTGGTTGGATTGGACGGTGTGATTTCCACTTTGGTATTATTGCGCTCGGCAATCACAAAGAAAGATGAATGAGAGTTGGAGGCTGAATAGCTTTGTCGCGCGTTCAATGTATAGTACTCATATCCGTATACACCTACCGGGAGGAGCATGGTTGCACCTGAATTGGTGCTGGAATAAATATGCGCATAGGCTGTAATGGGAACATCACTGTCGATAGATATTCCACGCTGCGACGCCCCTTCCTGGAGCAGGCGTGCATCATACAATCCGGTCTTTGGCAGAATGTCGGAAGATATAGCTGTAAATGCCGGAATGTTGTAGGTTTTTACCCAGTTGGTTCCTGTAACGCGGATGGTTACCGTTGCCGGCTGTGCATCCGTACTCAAGTAAATTACCATGTTCTGGCTGTTGCTGCTGCTGAAGAAATCATAGCTGTGTGCATAGGCTACCCAGAAGCGTTTACCCCGGTTCGAACTATCACTGTGCTGCACATACAAAGGTTCAGGCGGCAGGGCAAGCAGGCCCCTTAGTCCCGTAAATTTATCCAGGTAAGTGAGTCCGGTTTTTGAAATAACATTATTGGCTATATCAACACTGCTGGATGTTGAATCCGTAGTCCATACATTGGCAGGATCCGTGCGACCAAGCCTGATGGTCAGCTCCTGTGGAATCAATCCCTGCCAGGAATCAATGTAAAATTGTTGCAGGTCGTAATTGAACGGACCGGTGCCGGTAACATCCACATCGGTATAGAAGTACATGTGTTCACGTCCGGCAAGGCCCGGCGGAACAACCCCGGAATATCTTCTCACGGTTATGGATGATGGAACCGTTGCTCCTGCATTCCAGGTGATCTTGCTTACCGTATCGGTACCAAACATGAATGTCTGGGTAGTACCTGCAGCGGAGGTTGCCGGTGTTGCAGGCAAAGCCGGCGGAATGGACGTTGGTAAAAATTCAAAAGCACCCAGGTCCGGAACGCCGGCGGCAAGTGTCGTTGGTCTTGGCGTATTATCGAAATCAAAACTGTTTTCGGGAATTTGTACGCCGCGTCCATGAATAGCCCACACATCCGGAGCCGTAATATCAGGCCTGAGGTTCTCATTGGAAACAAAGGCCGGTTTATACACAATTGAATTAATGTCCCATGTTGCCGCGTCTCTCCATGCCTGCAGGTTTGCGTAGGTGAGTGCAGTACTTTGCTGCACCAGTACGGCACCTGTTGTATACAGCATGTTATAGTCGCTGTACACAAAGCTTGGATTGGTGATGTAAAGCGCGCGTCCCCCGCCATTGTGTGCAAATATGTTGTTGCGGATATCAACGGTTTCACCGCTACTGTGTGCGAAGTAGGCCGCAACATTATTGGTTGCCGATGTTGCTGTGCTGTTTACCGAGTTGTTCTGATAACGGTTTCCACCTCCGCCGGTGCTGTACAGTGCATACGAGGAAGTACCGGTAGTATTGATGCTGATTACATTGTTAACGGTATTGTTATTCAGCGAGGTTGTCTGGTACATACCATACACCGTTCCCGTATTTCCTGTAAGTGCTGAAATGGTATTGGAAGAAACAATACCGCGCTCCGTTGTTGACGCTGCGTTGCCCGTCATATAAATACCATAAGCGGTACCACCGGTAATCCCGGTCAGGTTCACCCTGTTCCTGCTGATATTGTACGCAGAATCACAGTTGCTGATATAAATACCGTAAGCAGACGTGTTTACCGGCGACGTTTTGGTTACGGTGTTCTTTGTAATGGATACGCGGCCCAGGAAGCTGGTGTAAATTCCATAGAAACGGCTGCCGTCCACCTTGTTGCTGTCGATTACATTATTGTAGGACTGCCGTGTGGCACCGGGTCCGGCAAAATAGATACCATTGGTTCCACCGGTGATGGTGTTCCCCCTGATCACGATGTTCGACCCCCGGACGCCATCGGCAAATACACCGCTGAGTGCATTGGATGTTCCGGTTGAAGCAGGAACCTGGATGACGTTGTTCACCAGGCTGTCATATGATGCGAGACCGGCAAATTCAACCGCTCTTCCACTGGTTGCGTTGGTTGCAATGATGGTGATACCGCGATAGGTTACATAACTGGCGCTATCCAGTTTCAGGGTGTAATTGGCTGTAGTTGTTCCGGCAAACTGCAGGGTTACGGAAGCGGGCAAACCGTTGTTGCCCTGGAAGGTAACACGTGCATTGGCGGATGCGCCGGGTATCTTTTTCATCCGCACCTGTTCGGTGTAGGTTCCGGGCATTACATTAAAAATCACATCATCGGTTATACCGCATTCCAGTGCGGTTACCGCTTCGCGGAAGGTATTGAAGTTGGTACCACCGGTTGGCAGTGTTCCGTTAATCGTGTAGGTACCACCCAGGAAGGCCGGGTTGAGTGTTATGGCAACCGGTACAGACGAAACAGAAGCCATACCACAGGTAGCTGTTGCCCTGTAAAATAATGAAGTAGATGCTTCAAAAGTTGTATCGGCATAGAGGGCCGGTGTACCCAGCGGTAACCACGGACCGGAAGCCGAAGTAGCATACTCCCACTGGTACATCAGTCCTGCGGCGGTTGTATTTCCACTCAGGGTTAAACGGATCGGCGTGCCCATACAGATTCCCGATGTGGGAGAAGCCAGCGTATTGCCGGGCGTCGGCGCGCCGGTACAGGTAGGAATAAAGAATTCCCATGCACCGATGTCATAAGTATTATTGACACCGCGGGTTGCTCCACGGATATCTGTAGTAATGCCAACACCTGCGCCTTTATTATCAAGGGCGGGGTTCCGGGGTTCCAGGTTACCGGTTGCAGGATTGGTGAACAGCGGGTTAATGGCTACTGAATTGGCATCCTGTGAAGTAGCCGCCTGCCAGTCGGCAAGTGTTACCCTGTTGACCGCATTGTATCCGGTAAAGGAGGCACCTGCGTTTCCGCTGACAAAAATGTTGTTATGATTGGATGTGTATTGTGTAGAGGCATAACTGTTCATGTACAAACCATACCGGTTTCCATCGCCGGTACGGGTTACGCTGATCAGGTTATTTTTCAGGTCAATGCCGGAAGCAGTGGTTGTCTGGTAAAAACCATAGGTTGCTGCGGTGCCCGATAAACTGGATGCGTTATCCAGGGAAATGGTATTGTGCAGGTACCGTACATTGTCGGACCCGGTATTATACATTCCATATTGAATGCCTTCTCCGTTTACATTGTAGATGGCATTGTTTGAAACAATGTTCTCCACACCGGTTAGCGCATCCACACCGGTAAAATAAATACCGTAGAAAGTGCTGGTGCTGCCAGGAAGTGCATCGAAAGGATTGTGAACCCGGTTTTTATTGATGTTCAATTTTACACTAAGCCCTGTTGCATAAATGCCATAGAAGATAGTGGAATTGGTACGCGTTGGCCTGGAGAGATCATTGCCTTCCACAAGCGTATTAAAGTTTCCAACCAGGTAAATGCCATAGCTATAAAAATCGCGGATGGTGTTATTGAGCACCACGTTATTACCCACAGCCTCAGTTGCGCTGCCTGCAAGGGTGATACCATAATAACCTCCGTTGATCCGGTTGCCTGATAATACGTTACCATCGCTTGCGGCCGAACCCGCGGTGGCAGACGTGTTGGAATTGCTAATAACAATACCGGCATAATTGGTAGAGGTAGAAGTAGTACTGGTGTTGATCGTGCTCCTCCGTACCGCATTTGAATCCGCATCCGCCATTAACTGTATGCCGTAGCCGTACGTGGTGCCTAAGGCATCCACAACAAGGCTGTCAAATGTGATAAAATCGACGCCCCTCAATTTGATAACGGCACGCTCGGTATCCGTTAAATTGGTAAAGCGAATGGCATTTCCATTACCGCTGAATGTAATGGTATTGACCGCGGAGGCACCAAAGATCGGATCCATTACCAGCTGCTCCAGGTAAGGCCCGGAACCGCTTGCCACATTAAATACTATGGGTCCGGCAATACCGCACTTCATGGCATCGTAGGCTGCATTGAAACTTTGAAAATCAGCCGACGGATCATTCCTGTTGATGGTGTAGGTACCTCCGGCCATCGGGATAGCAACCTGTACCAGTACGGGAACGGAATAGGCAGTGTTACCGCTGCAGGTAACGGCCACACGGTAGTAGGCTGTCGTCATTACCCTCAGGTCGTAACGGGGTGAAACTCTTGCCGCAGTAATGGGCGTCCATGGTCCCGTGAGGGAAGTAGCCGATTCCCATCGGTACGTCTGGTTCGTGCCGGAACTATTGCCGGTTAAATTCAATCCGACAAGAGTATTGGGACAAACGATTGCGGAAGCAGTTGATGTGGATGTTCCGGGTGTTGGCGGTGTTGTACAAACAGGAACAAAATATTCAAACGCACCGATATCGGGTGGACTGTTACGGGCGGTATTGGTAATGTCCGTTGTAATTCCAGTAATGGAAATACCGCGGTCATTCAGGGCCGCAGAAGTTGGCCGCAGGTCACCGGATATCAGGTTGGTGAAATAGGGATCCTCGGCAACCGAGTTGGAATCTTTTGCAGTGGATGCCTGCCAGGAGGAAAGCAGTGTATGATCCGTGCCGTTGTAGCCAACATGGCCGTTGGTGCCGCTTACAAATAAATTATTGTAATCCGAAGCATACGTTGTGGCGGCGGTAGAAAGGTACATCGCATGCTTTGCACCGGTGCCGCCCCGGGTTATGGAAATGAGGTTATTTCGGAAATCTATTCCGGAAGCAGTAGTAACCTGGTGAAATCCCCTTGTTATTTCCGTTGCGGTGCTGGCCGTATAATCAAGTGAAATTGTATTAAAATAATACTGCACATTATTGGAACCGGAGTTATACAGCCCATAGATACTTCCCTGTCCGCGGATGTCATAAATGGCATTATTGGTTACCGTATTCTCCACCCCGGCAAGTGCATCAACGCCGGTTAAATAAATTCCGTAAAAATCATTGTTGGTGGCATTCATGGCATTGAAAACACCATGGATCCTGTTTTTGGAGATGCCCGCTTTTACGCTCAATCCGGTAAAGTAAATACCATATACGCTGGTGCCGGTTGCCGTACGGTTCAACATCGAAAGGTCGTTACCTTCTATAAGCGTATTAAAATTACCGGTGGCATATACACCGTATTGATACCAGTCATTGATCTTATTATTAATGACCTTATTATTCATGACCGCATCGGTTGAATTCCCGATCAGCGTTATGCCGTAATAACCACCGTTAATGGTATTGCCGGAGAAAGTATTGGCATCGCTAAGCGCCGGTCCGGCCGTTGCTGATGTAGAGGATGCGCTGACCACGATACCTGCATAATTGGTTGATGCTGCTGCCAGGCTCAGGTTAATAGTGCTGCGGCTGATGGTGTTGGAATCAGCATCATTCATTAACTGGATACCATACCCGTAATTTGTTGTGGCGGATGCAGCGGTAGTAATAATGAGGCTGTCAATGGTCACATGATCCGCACCATCGAGCCTAATGCCGGCTCTTTCATTTGCATTGGTTGACGTAAAGGATATCGTGTTTCCATTACCATTAAAACGGATAGTATTGGTGGCGGAGGCACCTGGGATCTGCGGGATTCTCACCTGCTCCACAAAAGGAGTGCTGCCTGGCTTTACATTGAATATCACCGGGCCGTTGATACCGCAGGAAATAAAATTCACTGCGTCCTGGAACGTCTGGAAATTGGTGGGGCTTGCAGGATCTTTACTGATGGTAAACGTTCCGGATACCGCTGCCGGCGATACCACCTGTACAGGTGCAGAGGAAGCAGAACCACCCCCGGTGCAGGTAAGCACAACCCGGTAATAAGTAGACGCGGTTTGAGTAGTATTCAATCCCGCAGAAGTAGCGCCGGTTATCGGCGTCCATGGACCCGTTGAAGTATTTGAGGATTGCCACTGGTACGTGATACCCGAAGCAACGGTTGCGCCGGTTACGGATAACTGGAATGGAGTGCCCAGGCAAACGGTAGACGGTGACGCCACTGCTGTTCCTCCGGAAGGTGTGCCCGTGCAGGGTGCAGCCGAAGTCCAGCTGAATACAATATTCGGCCGGGTGGTCATGGTACCCGTATTGGTAGTGGTAGGGGTATTACAAAGATTACCGGCATTGTCCACACGATAGGTATGAGATCCGTTAAATGGCAACCCGGTAGTCCAGGGAACAACAGGATTACCGGTCCAGTAGATATCAGTTGCATTATTGGGATCACCATTACAAACTTCAACTACAATGTTATCGGTACCGTTCCAGAAGAAAGGCGTAATGAAATTGAATGTATTAACCCCCACGGTGGCGGTATAATCAACGGGGCCGAAAACCGTTGTGGTAACAGGCTCCCAGGCTGTAGCACTAAGGCTGGCGGTGGTTGTTGTACCTATTTTAATGGTGTATCGCTCGATGGCAAACCGGGTATTGGAGCTGGTAGCCAGCGAGATTACGTTAAACCGGATTGCGTTGATATTGCCAGGCCCCATTCCGGCAGCCGTTAATTCGGAAGCACGGTAAAGATACTGGGCACGGCTGCCTTCAAAATAATCCTGCAACGGGCTTGGATAGGTGGTATTGCCGTTACCCGTTGTTCCGGTGCCGATGGTGATATTGGTTTGTGCCTGCAGAAGGCCTGCCAGCAACATGAAAACAAATAATAAAGAGCTGAACGAAACTACCTGGGTAGAGCTTTTTCTCATTGAAGCCATTTTAAAAAGAGTGAGCTTGTGTGTCCTTCTGATGGGTACTGGTAAGCATATGCTTTCCATTACCCGTTATGGCTTTTTGCAGGAAGTTGGAAGAGAGAAGAAAGCGGGGCTTTACTTCAGGGCATTCAAAAAGGATACGCGTGTACCACGCGACTACTGGAATTCAATAGTCTGAAGAGGTTCTTGATTCGTAATAGCTTGCAGTCAGTGTTCTGTTGGAGGAATACCGGACCAGGGTTAACCGGCCTTTTTGAAGGGCGAACGGTAAACTATGCTCAGCAAATTAGTTTTCTCCTGTTAAAGAATCAAAAAAATTAATCCTTTTTATAGGGATGATCCCGGAATACACCATGAATTTCGTATAATCAAAGCCAACACATAATTAATTATTTACATCTGTTTGAGCAGGATCAACCTAATCGCTGTTTTTCTAAGTGAAACGCTCCGGAAGCGTATTAAAAAGGTAGCCGCCTTTCCGGGCATGAAACGGAAAATTATGGTCCTGGAATTTTCAGGTGGAACCCTGCAAAGCTGGACTTGTGCGGGCTCCGGAACCTTTGCTTATTACCAGCTGGTGGTATTTATACCGGAAATAAAGCGCCGATACACCCACCAGCAGGAAGCCAGGCCCGCTTAACCAGATCACCAGGGTTTCAAAAAAACGACTCCAGGATATTTTCAGGTCCATGAAATTTTTCACGATCAGCACTGCATCAGAACCCAGGTATCCGAAAGAATCCGCCAGATAAATAACAAACCCAGCATTGCTTACATAACGGAAGGAAGCAATCAGCCGGTCGAAGAGCATGCAGTTAAAGGGCACATATCCCATATACATGCCCAGCCCCGTGAGTGTGAGCCACCAGAAAGGCGACAGGTGGCCCTGGCGGAACAGCATAGTGGCCCCGATACACAGGATAAACCCGGCCATGATAATTAAATGATTCAGCATAAATGCCCGGATATTGCTTTTCACCAACACCAATAGGCTCATCAGTAAAAGAGTAACCAGCGAGGAAGGAATTTCCGTGCGCGTAAATACAGAGGGGTCCTGCCCTGCTCCCAGGTCGGTCCAGATATTAGCCGCGAAATTGCTGCGGTACTCCCGGATCACGGTGAGCATGATGTAGGCGAGGATGAGCACCATTAAACCGGGACCGAATGTCTGCACAAACCCCCTGCGTTCATCACCATTCATAGGTCGCCGGATCGTTCTGTGGCGGATGTCGGATTCGGCCGGCGGAGGCGTCCGCTTTAAAACAAACGTAAAGATGATTAAGGGCACCGCAAATAAACCCCCGGTGATGAACGGCATCCACCAGGTATCAACGCCCAGCTGCAACAGGTACTTCCCTACCGATTGGGTAAAGCCCGAAGCAAAGATGAATGAAGTGGCCAGCACGGCTCCCAGCACTTCTGTAGAACGGCGACCTTCCAGGTAGCTGAACACCAGCCCGTAAATAATGCCCAGCGGGAAACCGTTCAGCAGGAGGAACACGATATTATACGGCGGAGGAACAAGGGCAAAAAAAAGCAGGGCTGTCCAGGCGCCGGCCATGTACAACAAAATGGCTGCGGCCCTTTTAGCGGGTGAAAGTTCGGCTATGTACCGGATGCCAAAGAATTTACTCAGGGTATACCCTAGGGTTTGGGCAATCACGAGCCAGATCTTATACTCGATACCCAGGAAATTGGCTGTATCATACCGGGCCACGGTAAAGGGTTTCCGGAAAGCAAACATGCAACTGTATACACAAAAGGCTGCGAGTGCAGCTATAGCAAGCGAAATCCATTCTTTTCCTTTTGTGCGTTTCATTGATGGGTTAAGTTAGCTTCAATTCTCTAATTCTGGTGAGCATTTTGTATCAGTAAGATGATGGCAGCTCCTTTCAATTATGCTCTTCCTTTTTCCTCTATTGATTTTCGCAGGAACCCGGAGCAATACCGGATCGGGAAGGGTGAACAGGGCGTGCTGCTAGTTGAGCCCTACAAATCAGAAATCCTTCCCCACTGGCGTTTTAAAACACCGGAGGTGGCAGCACGTTCCGCAAAAGACATCCTGGAACTTTTTCATCAATATGGAAAAGCCAATGATTTTCCGGGCATGGATATGGCGAGAAAATTTTTGCAGATGGGGTACACCCGCTCGCGCCGGTACGCCAATCATAAAAGCGGAAAAAAATATAAAGGGCCTGTTCCCGCTGATCAGAAAGGCCGAAGCGGAAGCCATGGACGTGCGCAGCTGCCTATTGATCCCGACCCGGTAAAAGCCGCATCAGCAGCCCTTTTTTACGAAGCATGGCAAAAAGCAGCGAAGGACCGGAAGTACCTGAAGCTTATGAGGGAGCACAGGGAAAAATATGAAGAGGGCAAATGAACTTTCAGGGCCGCAACTTGTTGGCCCAGCGAACACGGAAACTAAAGAAAACGGACACAATGAACCTTGGATATGCATGTATTAATTTAGGCCTGGGTGAAGAAGGAGTAACAACCAACCGGGGAATGATCCGCCGCACCTTCCTCGAAAAAGGAAAGGATTATGCTTCCGAGATTGCCCTCCGGAATGTGGAAGGTCTGCTGGCCATTATGCAATGGAATTACAGGAATAATTATAAAGTATTCCGCATTACATCAGAGATTTTTCCCTGGGCCTCCGAATACGAATTGAAATCATTGCCCCATTACCGCGAGATCCGCTCTGTACTGGAAGAAGCAGGTAAGATACCGGTTCGCGTGAGTACCCATCCCGGGCCTTTTAATAAACTGGCCGGTGTGGGCGCAACATTGGAAAACACCATCAAAGACCTGGAGCATCATTCAGAAATGTTCGATATGATGGGCCTGGAACCATCGCACTGGAACAAGATCAATATACATGTGGGTGGAGCTTACGGCGATAAAACCGAAACACTGAAACGCTTTGCACAGAACTTCAGAAAACTTTCCGCCGGCCTGCAGGCACGTCTGACCGTGGAGAATGATGACAAGCCCGGATTGTATACCACCGGTGAATTATTGCCGCTCCATGAAATGACGGGCGTACCCCTGGTATTTGATTATTTTCATCACCGGCTGCATCCCGGAACCCTTACAGAAGAAGAAGCATTCATGGCCAGTTACAACACCTGGGATGTGAAACCTGTCTTTCATTATTCCAGCTCGCGAAAAGAAAAAGAAGACCCCACTGCCAAAAAGGAAGCCCATTCCGACTGGGCTCACGAACCAATCAATACTTACGGTAAAGACATTGATATCATCCTGGAAACAAAAATGAAAGAAAAGGCCGTTGAAAGATACTGGCAGGAATTTGGTGTAAATACAGGAACCGCAACGCAAAGCTTATGCGCGGATTGAAGGATTGTTGAGGATATCGCTGTGGAGAAGTCAAAGGTCTATAGTCCACTGACCACAATTCACCGATCATTTCGGTTGAAAGAAGATGTACATATCAACCCATCAACATATCAGCAATAAAACGCTTAATGAAAGCAATACCATAATACCCTTATACCTCAATACCTTTTTCTCTTGTTCAGTCCTGAGATTCTTCGCTTCGCTCTGAATGACGGAATAGAGGCCAATCGTAAATGAAACACGGTCCACTGATCATTTGTTAAGGCGCAAAGCGACATGAACTTTGCGATCCTCTTCCCAACCTTTGCGCACTTTGCGGTTCAATATACAAGAACAGCAGCCATCAATGCCGAAGGCTCAAAAAAGTGCTTCATACATCCTACATCATACTTCCTACCTCCTACCTCCTACTTCCTTCATACTTCATCCTTCCCTTCAACATTCCTTGTTCCCTGTTCAATATTCCTGCCTCTCTCCTAGTCTTTTCTCGTTTCTCCTTCCTCTTTCCGTAATGGTTCACCTAACTGTTCCTCGCTTTTTCCCAGTGACCCCATTCCCGAGGCGTGCGCATTTTTTATTTCAGAAATAACCTCACCTTCTTTTTGCAAGCTTCCGGAATCAGTGTGCTCCTGACCTTCCTTAGCTGGCTGTTGCTTCTCGTTTTCCATCTGCATTATTTTATGACAACCGATGTACCAAACACCGTATAGTTCAGTGGACTGTTGACTGTGGTCTGTGGACTTTTCCTAAGCATCAAACTTCTTCCGCTTCCTGCTTCAGGGGAAGCACGATCGTAAAAGTAGATCCTTCGCCTTCCTTGCTGGTTGCTGATATCAATCCTTTATGCTTCTCAATGATTTTACGTGTAATGGCCAGACCGATACCGGTACCATCATATTTTTCCCTGGAATGAAGTCGCTGGAATATGGTAAATATTTTTTCGGCGTAGGCATTATCAAAACCAATCCCGTTATCGGAAATAGTTATACGGCAGTACCCACCACCGAGCTGCTGAGGCGCATCCAGCCGGCATTCACCAATGATAACCGAAGAGATGCGGATATGCGGACGCTCATCCTTTTTTGAAAATTTCAGGGCATTGGAAATAATGTTCTGGAACACCTGCCGGATCTGCCCCGTTACAATGTCAACCTGCGGAAGCTCCGTAGTTTCGATCAGCGCATTTTTTTCCTGGATCATCAGTTCAAGGTCGGATAGCACTTCTGCAACTATAGTATTCAGGTCAGCTTTTTCAGGCGTACTGCTGACGGATAACCGGGTGAAGGTGAGCAGGTCGTTGATCAGCCTTGTCATGCGGGCCGATGCGCTGATAATCCGGTCCATGTAATCCAGCGCACCACTACCGGTGTCTGCCAGGAAGCGGTCCTTGATCAGGTTACTGAACATATGGATCTTGCGCAGGGGTTCCTTCAGGTCATGGGAAGCAACGGAAGCAAACTGCAGCAATTCATTGTTGCTGGCCTCAAGATCTATATTGGCGCGCTGCAGTTCGGCAGTGCGTTCATTAATTTTTTGCTCCAGGATATCGGAAGCCATTTTCTGGTCGTGCACATCGGTGCAGGTACCAAACCATTTGAGGATGCGTCCCTTTTCATCTTTCAGCGGAATGGCCCGGGCAAGGAACCAGCGGTATTCACCGTCATAACGTTTCATGCGGTATTCCACTTCATAGTTGATGCCTGTCTGCAGGCACTCCTGCCATATTTTCCAGGTGCGTTCCGCGTCATCGGGATGAAGCACCGTTGACCAGCCTTCCGATACCGATTGCTCATAGGTAAGGCCCGTATAATCAAACCATCCTTTATTGTAAAAATCATGGAATCCATCGGGCTTGGTAGACCAAACCATCTGGGGCATAAAATCAGTAACAAACTGGAATTCCTGGATCAGCGATTCCAGTTCGTCATTTTTTTCTTTCAGTTTCTGTTCGGATGCTTCTGCTTCCGTTACATCCATCATCGACCCGATCATGCGGTATGGTGTTCCGTTCGAATCGGTTAAGACCGATCCGCGGTCAAATATCATTGCATAGGTTCCATCGGCTTTGCGGAAACGGTAACGGCCCGACCAGTTTGAATTATTGTTGATGGCGTCGTGAATGCTGGCATTTACTTCATCCCGGTCAGCGGGATGGATCTTATCCATCCAGAATGTAATTTTCGTAACCACTTCTTCATGACTGTATCCAAAAAGAGAATAGAAACTTTCACTCCACCACAATTGGTTATTCACCAGGTCCCAGTCCCAGATCACATCATTGGTGGCATTGGCAACAAGACGGAAGCGTTCTTCACTCTGCGAAAGTTCATGCGTGCGGTCTCTTACTTTTTCTTCCAGTGCTGCATTAAGGTTGCGCAGGTGTTCTTTAACCTGGACCAGTTCATGGTAATTTTTACGCAGGTTTTCTTCGCTTTTTTTCTTTTCGTTTATGTTGGTAAGCGTGATCACCAAACCATTCATCATCTGCGTGGCTATCACTTCAAACCATTCCTCACCGCCTTCCTGTTGCAGTGAAAGCTCGGTGTGAATAGGCTCACCCGTTTGTTGTACGGAAACGCATTTATGAAAAAGACCTTTTTTGACCAGTTCCGGATATTCAACCTTCATCGATTTGCCAATGTAACTGGAAGTTGGCCTGCGCATTAACCGGTCGGCAGCATAGTTGGCCGCGATCCATTCAAAATCAACAACCTTACCCGCAGCATCCAACACCGAGCGGAAGGCCATTACAGCACTGAGTGATGCGTTAAAAGTGCCCTTGATGATGTTATCCAGTTCTTTCACTTTCGTAATATCCACGAAGGAAATCACTACCCCATCTACCTTTTTATCCTTTCGTTCATAAGGAAGAATGCGCATAAGGCTGATCCTGTTACTGGACAGCATGACTTCCTTCTCGACTACTTTAGCTGTATCAATAACGGTCTTTATATCACGAAGGATGTTGTTATCCTTAATGTTGGTTGAAATATGGTCAATAGGGCGGCCAATGTCGGTTTCAATAAGATTGATCATGTCCACCGCAACCGGGTTATACTTGCGGATCCTTAATTTGCTGTCCACGAATACCTGCGCAATCTCCGTACTGCGGAAATAATTATTCAGGTCATCATTGAGCTCAACCAGCTCTTTGATGCGCAGCTGGTGTTCCGTGTTGAGTGTATGAAGTTCTTCGTTCAGTGATTGCAATTCTTCATTGGAACTTTGCAGTTCTTCATTTGCCGAAAGGAGTTCTTCATTGCTTGACTGCAATTCTTCGTTGGCGGTTTCCAGGCTCTCCACGGCCATATGAAGGCTGGCCCTTGTTTCCTTCAGTTCATCTTCCAGTTCATTTATATAGGAAACCGATTCCGGTGCATTAACCGGCAGGAAATCCTGTGAAGGCCTGGAGAAGTTATGGTCATGACTTTCACTGAAAACAATCATCAACCATCCATCCCGGCGGGCCGGTTTCACAAATATATTTATCGATTGTGTCGCTTCACCATGATGTACCCTTATATGGTTCAGTGCTACTTTCCGTTTTTCTTTTACCGATTTCCGGATGGCTGTGTTCAAGGCAATGGAAAGCTCGGGACCAACCATTTTCAACAACTGCAGGTTTGTAATACGGTCTGGAAGGGTAAGGTATTTTTTAAAATCACCCACTGCTTCTTTTATCTCAAAATCTTTATCTACATAAACAGCGGCAAACCCGTATTCTTCCGTCAGCAGGCTTTTAAAATCTTCCGCAAGATCTTTTGCATGTGAGCCGGTCTCCGGGGGTACCTGGTGTTCCCGCTGATTAGGACGGGTAAGCTGCGTTGAAGTAAGGCGCTCGGGAGCATACCCGGTTTCACTGGATATTTTGCGGTAGATTTTCCATTTGCTGCTGATTTCCTGAAATCCATCGCGAATAGAAGCCGGGACTTCACTGGGTCCAAGGAAAAGCACACCTCCTTTACTGAGCGCGAACTGGAGGGTGGAAAATACTTTACGCTGCAGGATCGCATTCATGTAAATGAGCATGTTGCGGCAGGTTACCAGGTCATTTTTTATAAATGGAGGATCCTTCAGGATATTATGCCGGGCAAAAACGATTTGCTTGCGCAGTTTCGGATGCACGATTGCCTGGTTGCCCTGCCGCGTAAAATACCGGTCTACCAGGTGCTCTTCCATTTCGCTGAGGGATATGGACGGGTAAATTCCTTTGGAAGCATGCTCGAGGGCATCTACATCAATATCGGTGGCAAAAATTTTAACTTCCATATCCCTGCCCATGTCCTGCAGGAGGTCATCCACAAGCATGGCGATTGAATATGCTTCTTCTCCTGTTGAACAGGCAGTGACCCAGATCTTCAGTACTTCCCGGTCCTGCTTGGCGCGGATCATTTCGGGAATCACTTCATAACGCAGCAGATCAAAGGCTGCTTTATCTCGAAAAAATTTTGTTACCCCGATCAGGAATTCTTTTCCAAGGATCCGGCATTCTTCACCCGATTGATAAAGAAATTCGATATACTGTTTAAAATTATTATATCCGAGTTGGTTCATCCTGCGGCCAATCCGGCGCAGGATCGTAGGCGTTTTATAATTGTAAAAATCGTAATGACAATGCTTGTCGATTAGTTTTAATACATCGGGCAGTTGTGCTTCATCGGGCTGCCCGTCTGCAGGAAACCGAACTGGTCTTTCCTTGATGTAATTGAAAATCTCCTCGGGCATCAGTTCGGGTGAAAGAATATAATCGGCATGACCTGTGGCAATGGCACTGTTGGGCATTCCGTCAAACCGGGCACTGACGGGGTCCTGGATCAGTACCATGCCTCCCTTTTTCTGGATGGTTTGGATGCCCCGGGAACCATCGGTTCCGGTTCCTGAAAGAATGATGGCAATAGACCGGGCACCCTGGTCTTCCGCCAGTGAATGCAGGAAGGTATCAATAGCTGTATTCGGGGCCTTTTCAAAGTTCTTATCCCTTAACTGAAGGTGGCCTCCGGAAATGGTCAGCAGCTTATCGTTTGGAATGACATAAACAGCATTTGGTTCCACTTCAGTATTGTGCTGTGCTTCCCGCACTTTCATGTTCGTATGCTTGGAGACCAGTTCTACCAGCAGGCTTTTATAATCAGGCGACAAATGCTGTATAATGACAAATGATAGATTGCCGTTTGAAGGCATGTTGTCGAAGAACTCGTGGATAGCCTCGAGTCCACCGGCTGATGCACCGATACAAACAATGAAATGTTCGTTTCCGGGAACAGGTTCGTTCCCGGCGGCATTCGTATCTGTTGTAGTAAGCAAGATGTGTGTCTGCTTTTTGGTTTTCAATTTAATACAAATCAATTATAGATTTTGTTCCGGGTATAATTCACAACAAAACCCAGGAACTGTTCCGCTACTTCAATTTCTTCCTCTTTCCAGGGAATGGCTGTTTTGTAAACGGTTTCCTGCCAGATTTTAAAGGAAGCCCTGGGGTGATATTTCTTTCCGTCACTTTCAAATTGTAATGCTTCTGTTGGATTACCACCCCAGGAAACTTTCTGTACTGCTTCTGTACGAAACGCTAAGATAAAATTTCCTTTCTCCGGTTGAACGGGCAAGACCAGAATTCCGCTGGCTATGCCGGAGTAGGTACCTGCCGGTTCATACACTGCCTGCAGGCTCGGGTGCTGGATCACCGCTCCATTACCCGATGATTGCAGCCAGTAGAGCAGATCTTCCAGCCCGGACGCAGGGGGTACTTTACCCATTTTTTCTGACTGGCGGTCCTGCACGATCACCACGCCATCTGCAGAAAGCAGTCGAAGCAAATCATCACTTTTTCCGGAAAGGGAAGATAGTATATTTCCCTCGCTGTAAATGGTTTCAATGATCCGCATTTGAAGCTGTTGCATGTCATACCGGTACCGGTAGTCATCCCGTTCTGTAACCGAGGCGATTTTCGTGGATATAATACCGGAAAGCAATTCAAATACCGAGCACATTTCGTTGGAGAGGTATTTTGCCGTACGGTGATGGCAGGCAATCAGTCCCCAGAGTTTATCGCCTTTCAAAATACGAGTAGACATGGAAGCGGTTACGTTCATGTTTGCCAGGTATTCGAGGTGCACAGCGGCCACGCTTCTCAGGTTACTGTCCGAAAGGTCCGTGAAAGCGCTGGTAACCGGGTTGATCACCGGGTATAAGCGCACAGGCTCGTAAGCTATATTGGGAATGAAACGGTAGGGCGATTTTTTATACAGTTCGCGGGCCTGCTTTGGTATATCGGTAGCCGGAAATTTTAATCCGTAATAAGGGTCCATTCCCTGCTCCATTTCCTCCGCGATCACCTCCCCGTTCCAGGCTTCATCAAACCGGTAGATCATGACCTTGTCAAAGCCGGAAATCTTTTTGAGTTCTTCCGCAACAATGCTGCAGGCCTCACCGGTTGTGGTGGCAGCATCCACTGCAGCCAGCATGCGCTTTAGGTCCTGGTAACGGCTGATAAGATTAAAGTTTTTGTCGGCCGTATCTTCTTCAAGTTCCATCACCAGGTATGCGTCCTTTGCATGAACCTGTGCCGTGTATGCACCTGCATTTTTTCCGTCTATCACCATTGAAACGGCATGAGTGATTTTGCTTCCCGGTTGTTTAACGGCCAGCTCCTGTATGATTTCCATTTGCCCCGCAGCCAGGAACCCCGAAACGCTTTTACCTACCAGTGCATTTGGTGGAATACCAAACTTTTGCTGCACATTTTCACTTACCTGGAGTACCGTACCATCTTTTTTATCCAACACCAGCAAGATCCCGTGGGGCTGAATAAGATTAGTTTGATTAAGCGGAACGCGGCCGCAGAATTCTGCAGCTTGCCGGATATTGTTCATAAGTTCAGTAAAGTGTTATGAGGATCCAGTTTTTAAACGACAGGAAGGTTTGGTTAGCACCCTGTATAACAGCAGAAGATTCTCCGGGGAACTGTTCCAGCAGGTGGAGTACGGCATTCCATTTCGCACCGGTTTCATCACCATATCCTGAAAAGAAATGAAGATGCTCCTGTGTAAGACCGGCAGCTTTGTGTTGCAGCAGCATTTTGGAAATTACTCTTCCGCCTAACGTTGAACCTTCCAGCACATACAGGCATCCCAGTGCTTCGGGCAGGCTGGCTACCCGCGGAAGTTCTGTACATAAGGGTATGGGTTGACCGGAAGGCTGGCCTTCTTCCCGTCCTAATGCGGTGAGGTCTTTCAAAACGAGGTGACTTTTTAGGCGGCCATCCATATCGGGCAGGTGGGCAGGCGTAATATAACCGGGAAGTATCTGTTCGAGCGGATGATAAAAACCGTAAAAGGTTTTCAGTATGGCTGCATAATCTTTTGCACTGCCGATTTGTTGCAGTTTGGGAATAAGTAACTTTTCTGATTCCTGGTGTAACGTATGGGTTTGCGCTTTCAGTTTTCGGGCCACTGAAGAACGCTCTATGGTCAAAGGCATCAATGAAATTAAGGAACAACTTGTACGCAACATGAATCGTTGAAGAATTTTATGATTTCTCTTCTGTCTATCTTCAACGATTATCTTTGGCCCATGACCCGGCCCAACGGATCTGCTACACATATGAATACACTGATTCAAAAAATGAACAGCCTTCTGGAAAAAATTTATGAAGGCGGCGGCAAAAAAGCAATTGCCAAACAAAAAGAAAAAGGAAAACTTACCGCGCGGGAACGGATTGCTTACCTCATTGATAAAAACTCAGAATTTGTTGAGATCGGTGCTTTCGCAGGCTATGAAATGTACGAAGAACAGGGCGGTTGCCCGGCCGGAGGTACGGTTGCCGGAACCGGTTATATCAGTGGCCGGCAGTGTATGATCGTGGCGAATGACCAAACAGTAAAAGCCGGTGCCTGGTTCCCCATTACCGGAAAGAAAAACCTGCGCATGCAGGAAATAGCCCTGCAGAATAATCTACCGGTGGTGTATCTCGTAGACAGCGCCGGTGTATTTCTGCCCATGCAGGATGAGATCTTCCCGGATAAAGAACATTTCGGACGGATTTTTTACAACAATGCACAAATGAGTGCCCGCGGAATTGTACAGATCGCGGCCGTGATGGGTGCCTGTGTGGCAGGTGGCGCTTACCTGCCCATCATGAGCGATGAAACACTGATGGTGGAAGGCGCCGGATCCATTTTCCTGGCTGGCCCTTACCTGGTAAAGGCTGCTATCGGGGAAGACATTGATATCGAAACGCTCGGCGGTGCCGCCACCCATACCGAGATCTCCGGCATTGCCGATTATAAATTTAAAACCGAAGAGGAATGTCTGGATGCGGTAAAAAAGATCATGGACAAAATCGGCAACAAACCTACCGCTGGATTTGACCGTGCGGCTCCGAAAGTTCCAAAGTTCCCGGTGCAGGATTTATATAACCTTGTTCCTACCGAAAGCACGAAACCTTATGACATGGCAGGGGTCATTGAACGCCTGGTAGATGATTCGGTATTCGAGCAGTACAAAGAAGATTACGGAAAAACCATTCTTTGCGGGTACGCACGGATTGATGGCTGGGCCATTGGCATTGTTGCCAACCAGCGCAAAATAGTAAAGAGCCGCAAAGGTGAAATGCAAATGGGCGGGGTAATCTATAACGACAGCGCCGATAAGGCCGCACGCTTTATCATGAACTGCAACCAGAAGAAAATACCGCTGGTGTTTCTCCAGGATGTTACCGGCTTTATGGTGGGCAGCCGCAGTGAGCACTCAGGCATTATCAAGGATGGGGCAAAAATGGTAAATGCTGTTGCCAACTCGGTTGTACCGAAGATTACGATCGTCATCGGTAATTCTTATGGCGCGGGTAATTATGCCATGTGCGGAAAGGCCTATGACCCGCGGTTCATTTATGCATGGCCAACCGCCAAAATTGCCGTTATGGGTGGCGACCAGGCCGCCAAAACACTGCTGCAGATACAGGTGGCCGCATTAAAATCGAAGGGCCAGGTTATTACCCCGGAAGATGAATCCAAATTACTCAACGAGATCCGCGACCGGTATGAAAAACAAACATCACCTTATTATGCAGCAGCCCGTTTATGGGTAGATGCCATCATTGACCCGGTTCAAACGCGAACGGTGATCTCCGAAGGCATTAAAGCGGCTAATCACCAGCCGGTGATGGCCGAATTCAGAACCGGTGTATTCCAGGTGTAAGAAACGTTTATCGTTAATCGTTAATCGAAATGCCCTCAACCTTAGCCTCAACCTCATCCTACTATGCAAATATTCCTTTCTTTATGTACCCTTTTCTTTTTAGCATCCTGCACCACTACGGATAAGAATCCGGCGGCCGTTTTGCCACCCCCTGATCCTTATGCGTATGCAAAAAGGTTAATGATGGAAGGAAAGGACAGCCTGCAAGATGGTGATCTCCTGTTGCGCAACGGGCAGGAACCGGGCAGCCAGCTCATTAAGAATTTAAGCCCTAATGACAAAAGCTATTCACACGCCGGTATTGTATTCATGGAAAACGGTATTCCCTTTGTTTATCATCTTACACCCGGAAAAGAAAATGAAGGGGGCAGAATGCTGCGCGATAGTCTGGAAAACTTCTGCAACCCGCGCTACGTATTCGGTTATGCCATTTACCGTTACAACCTGGAAACGGCAGAAACAAATAAGCTGAAAGATTCGGTAAAGGGGTGGTATACCAAAGAGCTTCCTTTCGACCATAGCTACGACCTGAAAACAGATGATAAAATGTACAGTACCGAAATGGTGAAGAAGGCTTATGAAAAAGCTACCGCCAACCGCATTTCCATTCCAACCACAAAACCTGGTATCAAAGAAGCGACTTATATTTCACGTAAGCTTAAAATTCCAAGGGTACTGGTGCTGAAAGCAAACATTGTTCCCCTGGATGCTGTTTATTCAGTGCCTCAATGCCGATTGGTCAAACGTTTTGATTTCAGCCAACAATAATGTCACAGGATATCATCATGTATACAGACGGGGCGTCGCGGGGCAATCCCGGGCCAGGAGGTTATGGGGTGCTGCTTATGAGCGGCGACCGGAAAAAAGAATTGTCACAGGGCTTTCGCCGCACCACCAACAACCGCATGGAATTACTGGCGGTGATCAAAGGCCTGGAAGCATTGAAAAAGCCCGGGATGGCTGTAACGGTTTATACCGACAGCCAGTACGTGGTAAAAGCCGTTAACGAAGGATGGCTCAATAAATGGATGGCTACCAATTTTGCCAAGGGGAAAAAGAACAAAGACCTCTGGGTAAAATTTTATAACCTGGCCAAGAGCCACCGGTTGAAATTTGTTTGGGTGAAAGGCCATGCCTCCAATCCGTATAACAATCGCTGCGATGAACTGGCCACATCGGCAGCCGACAGCCGCGACCTGCTGGTGGATGAAGGTTATGAAACGGATGCCGATCACCTTATCTTATAAAATAACCCCGCACTTGCGGGGTCAAACTTTTTATATGGACATTTTTTTATGCGGTTTGAACCTTGCTTTCTGTTTTTGTAAAAAAAGCATACACGCCAAAAAACACCGATGAAAAAACAACCGTTGCCAACAGGCTGTATCCATAAAAAGGAAGGCCATCTGCGTACGTCATCATCAGTCCATCAAAGGTTTTTGGACGCTGGTAACCCGAATTTGACATCCAGACCGTGAGATTAGACAGGAGGAAGTATGCGGTTGGTGCAGCCAGTGAGGCCAGCAGCATGCGGCCGGGCTTTACATTACGCGCCATAAAACCAAACACGGTCATGGCTGTAAAAAGGATATAATTCGTGATCTGCCCTTCATAGAAACCGTATATAGGTGAAAGCCCGTTCATGTAAAGAACTTCATACAGGGCATCTGAAATAAACATGGAAAGCAGTGGCAGCAGGAAAGACCATTTACGGTCCTTTACAACCGCGCCGGCAAAAATCGCCATAGCCAGTTGCGGGGCAAATCCAAACGGACGGCCTTCCCAGATCCTGTAAAGTGAAGAAGCAAGGATGAGCAATCCAAAAGCAAGAAGTATCGATCGGTTCAGTTTCATTCTATTATTTTAACGCGCACAAAAATAGGCCAAGAATGGATGACGGGAGTTAGTTTTTTTCCCCAGATGGTACAGCCGCACGAAACAGCAGGGCATCCTCCAAAACCTGTATCGTTAAAGCAGCACCCGCCGTCACAAAAAGCGACCCGCCGCGGGTTACTGCCTGCTCCATATCGCCGGCCTGCACTTTTATCCGGCCCTGTAGGAGTAACCATATTTCTGCCGAATGGGTGGTAATGGTTTGCGGACCACCTTTCTTCCAATCATATTGGTGCAATTCAAATTCCGCTACAGGCGGGGTAAAGGACTTATGAGTTTCAGATGATTTATTTTGAATAACCTGCGGGTGCGTTGCTTCAAACTTTACATGTTTCATCAGTTCTGAAATATCAATATGTTTTTCGGTAAGTCCTCCACGCAGTACATTATCGGAATTGGCCATGATCTCTATGTTTTGTCCTTCCAGGTAAGCATGCGGCAAACCTTCCGGCTGGAAAATACCTTCGCCTTTTTTCAGGTGCAGCAGGTTAAAAAAATAAACGGAAAAAATTCCGCGGTCGAACTGGCCCAGTCCGCAAAAGTTCATGATGGCCCTGGCTGCCCAGAAGTTTTCCTCTTCTTTTGACAGCTTGTTTTTTTCATACAGCGGAAGAACCCGTGCGGCGAGTGGTTGCAGCATCCGGTCTGTTTCCTCCTGTTTCAGGTTCATTACTTTTTGGTAAAGCGCACGGTATCCGCCCTCGCGGAATAAAGGAAGTAACGGGGCCAGTTCAGGAACCCTTTGCAATACTTTTTCCAGCTGGTCTTCCGGCTTGAATCCATGCAACAGCCAGAAATCATCCAGGGCCACCATCAGTTCGGGCTTGTGGTTTTCGTCTTTATAATTCCGGTTGGGTGCATTTAACGGGATGCCTGCAGCATTTTCTTCAGCATATCCCCTCTCTGCAGCCTCTTTGGAAGGATGTACCTGTATGGATAACATCTGCCATACATCAAGAACCTTGAACAGGAAGGGCAGGGATGAAAAACGGGAGGACACCTCTTTACCTAATGCTTCTTTATGTTGTTGGATGAATTCGTCGAGGGATGTTCCTTCTTCCAGCTGCGATGGAAAAGCCGGGTGGGCACCCAGCCAGTATTCCGCAAAAGGCTTTTCTTTTACTTCATTGGGTATGCCCAGGAACCCCGGGATATAACGGTAGCCACCCCAGGAGTAATGCTGCACCACACCTTTCAACGGGTACATTGGAGAACGATTCATTATTACGTAAATTAAGGGTTAAAGATACTGTATGGCTTTGCATCTTGAATTGGGTAAGAAAGGTGAGCAGATGGCAGAGCAGTACCTGATACAAAAAGGATTTACGGTACTGCACCGGAACTGGCGCCATGCGAAGTATGAAGTTGACCTGATCGCGCTTAAAGGTCCCGTACTGCATTTTATAGAAGTAAAGCTGCGGTCGTCAAAGGATTTCGGTCCGCCGGAAAAAAAAGTAACCAAAAAAAAGTTCAGGAACCTTTTAATGGCAGCTGATGAATTCCTCTTTCAGCATCTTCAATACCGCCATGTTCAGTTTGATATCCTGGCAATCAACCTTCAAAAAGACGGTGAGCCAAACTTGTTATTTATTGAGGATGTTTACCTGTAAAGTCTATCGCTGAAGGCGGGATAAAAACAAATTGGCGCCCTTCCTGCGGGCTGCTATTTTTGTGAAGCGTTTTTAGATGCCGGAAGAAAAATCATTCAATATTCATGTGGGAACCATATAAAAAAGGATTCAAGGCATACCTGCAACTGGAGCGCTCCCTCTCCGATCATTCCATTGAAGCCTACCTGGGCGATGTTGAAAAGCTCACATCATTTTTACTGGCAACGGACCTCAAAAAAAATCCTTCGGAACTTCAACTGCACGACCTGCAGCGGTTTATTAAATGGGTGGCGGAATTGGGCATGACGTCCACCTCACAGGCGCGGATCATATCGGGCGTCCGTACATTTTACAGGTACTGTTTGCTGGAAGATATTTCCACCGTGGATCCGACTACGCTGCTGGAGGCACCGAAACTCAAAAGAACCTTACCCGATGTGTTAAGCCTGGATGAAATGAATACCCTGATCGGCGCGGTGGATGTAAGCACGCCGGAAGGAACACGCAACAAGGCCATTGTGGAAACCATGTACAGCTGCGGTTTGCGTGTGAGTGAAGTGGTGAACCTGAAGCTTTCGCAGCTCTACCTGGATGTTGGCTTTATCCGGGTCATCGGGAAAGGTAATAAGGAACGCCTGGTTCCGATAGGCAGCAGTGCCATTAAATACATCAATATCTACCGCAACGGCGTCCGGGTTCACCAACCCTCTGTAGCGGGCGAAGAAGACATCCTTTTTTTAAACCGTCGCGGGAAAAGACTGAGCCGGGTCATGATCTTTCTCATCATCAAAGACCTGGCGCGGGCCGCAGGCATCCGCAAAATCATTTCACCCCATACGTTCCGTCATTCTTTTGCCACACACCTGGTGGAAGGCGGCGCCGACCTGAGGGCGGTGCAGGAGATGCTGGGACATGAAAGCATTACCACCACCGAAATCTATACCCATCTTGACCGGGAGTTCCTGCGCAAAACACTGGAGAGGTTTCATCCCGGTTTTCAATAATAAAATCTACCGGGCGGCAATCACCAGCTTCTCTGTAAATACTGCTCCTGTTTCCTGTTGTACCAGCGAAAGAAAGTACGTGCCCGCAGCCAGTGGTGGTAAAGAAAAACTCATGAGGGTTTGTTTCTTTCCAACGAATTCACGGCTGTACACCGTCTGGCCTGATTCGGAAACCAGGTGTACGGCAAAGGACCCGGTCTCTTTATCCTTCCATGAAAGGGTAGCAAGGGATGCTGGTGTTGCCGGGTTCGGGTATACTTCAAAAGCACGTACCGTATCTTTTTTAGCAGCAATAATATTCATGTGCTTATTTCCTTTCCGGACCGGTACCCCTGCAATTACGCCCCCTGCCACTATATTTTTTGTAAGCATAGTTGGCCCGGTAACAGGATTATTTTCCAAAGCAACGGTTTTTGATTGCAAAACCGCTGCATCAATATTGTTATTATGGTGAACAGTGTTTACCGGGTAAAATGTCCGCTCAATTTTAAAGGTGGAAGTATCCTTACCGGTAAAGAGGGACCTGTTTGCACCGCAACGGATCGGCGGGTATGCATAAATATAAACCGGGGGCTCTGCTTTGTAGGTGCAGCCCGTATCCTTTACGGGGGTTGTATCCATGTTTGTTCGTTGCAGGTAATCATTTGTTGGTTCTTCACTTCTTTCCGGCTGGGACGTATCGGCGGAATGCACTATTTCTATTTCCTCCCTAACCAACATACCCACCAATGGTACCATCTGTTCGGTGGTTTCTCCTTTTGTAATCCGGTTACTTATTTCCTGGTCCGTATCCTTCATTACCTTTCCCTGTGTTTGGGACCGGCAGGAAAACAAGTAGGCCGGAACCAGTATAGAAAAGAAGTACCTGATCCAGGGTAATCTTTTTGGCGGAGGGGTGAGAGGCCGTTCGAGTTGGTCTGAATAAAACCTTCCGCAAACGGAACCTTGCGGCTTTTTAAAATAAGCCAGCACCTGGGCATCGCTCATATCCGTAAAATCAACCACCACTTTTTTACAGGAAGCGCAATAACGTCCCTGCTCTTTGGGGCTCATGGCATCCCAGTTTTCGTGGCAGGGCTGCGGAATCTGCAGTTGCATCTTTTTGCTCATAGCGTTGTTTTTTGAAAAGATGCCGGTTCCGGAAAGATTTCATAATGCCCGAAAACAAAAACCTGTCGGAGGCGACAGGCTTTCGGGAAATATTCAAAACCGTACTACTAAATAAATGGTATGGCAAAAGGCAGGTTTCTCAATCAGGACGGATATTGTTTTAGCATGGAGCGTTTTAAAAATACAGTCTTTGTTCCGGAAAAGAAAGTAAAGTGCTAAATCATTGGAAGACAGGACTTCCCTCCTATCCATGCAGCTTTTTTAACAGGTAAACCGGTCTTATCCCATTATTTTATCCCTACTTTTAAGGCAGTGGCTCCTTTCCACAACATACCATCACGGTCGGATGCTGAACTTGTATCAGACTATAAAGCAACTTCCAGCCTGCAGGTGCTTGGAATGCTGTATGAACGATATATGGAGCTGGTTTATGGTGTTTGCCTTAAGTACCTGAAAGAGCCGGAGGATGCCAAGGACTGCGTGATCAATATTTTCGAAGAGTTGATCGGGAAGCTGCACAAATACGAGGTGGAGCACTTCAAAAGCTGGTTGTACCAGGTAGCCAAAAACCATTGCCTGATGCGGCTACGGTCGCAGAAAAAGATGCCCATGTCGAAAATTGACGTGTCGCTTGTGCAAATGGAAGAAAACGTGCATCTGAATGGGGAACTGGAAAAGGAGGAAAACCTGGAGGCCCTGAACATTTGCCTGGGCAAACTGGCCCACGACCAGAAAGTAGCCGTAGAACTGTTTTATCTAAAAGGAAAATGTTACAATGAAATAGTGGAAATCACCGGTCTTGAATGGAGCCAGGTACGCAGCAATATTCAAAACGGGAGAAGGAACCTGAAACTTTGTATGGAAAAAAGACCAGTTAAATCTGTTTTTACGAAAAATGGCTAAACAACCGGATCATAAAAAAGAATTCAGTGCCGATGACCTGAGGCGGTATCATACGGGGCAAATGAGTCCCGGTGAACGGCATACCCTGGAAAAAGCGGCCCTGGAAGATCCGTTCCTGGCCGATGCACTGGATGGCTATGCTTTTACCGATACGCATGAAAAAGACCTTTCAGCCATCCGGGTTACGCTTTCCGGAAAAACCGGCCGCAAAAAATCTTTGCCCCTGTTTTTTAAAGGGTCATCGCTGGTAAAAGCAGCTGCTGTGGTGCTCGTGCTGGCCGGTGCCGGCTGGTTCGTTTCCACCTGGAACGATGCGCCCCGCGACCTTGCTTCCGGCAACAGCAATGTACAATTATCCCGCAAGGTGGAAGTAGTACAACCTCCGTCAAGTAATGCTGCGGCTGCAGATACACTCCATAACCTGGATAAAACGGGTGTAAAAACGGAAAATGCAATTACCGGAATGCAACAGGGCGATGAACCGGCAATAGCCAGGGGAACAACAAAAAATGCTCCCATCCCTGCCAAACAAAAAGACCTTCCCGCAGCTTTCCAACAGGAGTCTGATAAAGATGCTGTGGTGGTTGCAGGGTATACAAAGCTCAATGAAGTAATGTACCGCAACGATTCGGTACTGGCAGCCCGTGCAGAAACCGCACCAGCTGAGGCCAGGGTACGTTCAGCAACACCGGGTGTTACGATAGCCAGGGGACCTACCCGTGACCAGGCCAACTATTTTAAAGGGCGCGTGGTGGATGCCAACTTCAACGCCCTACCCTATGCAACGGTGGTAACGGATAAAAAAGAAGCTATTCAAACCGATGTTCATGGCAATTTTACCCTTGAAAGCAGGGATTCGGTACTGCAGGCCACCGTTACAGCACTGGGTTATGAGCCCAACCGCCTCCAGCTCAATACCAGCAACCAGAATACGGTTGTACTCAAACAAAACCAGGCGAATATGGATGAAGTGGTGGTGGTATCAACTGCTAAAGTGGGCCGTACCGAACGTCAATACGTGGTGATTGATACCCTTGAGCCGGCTGGTGGCTGGAGAAGGTTTGATGATTACATCGCGCAGAACATTAAACTTCCCGAGGCAGTTGAGCGCAAGGATGTATCCGGTGAGGTACGCCTGTCTTTCGAGATCAACAGCAAAGGGGAGCCGGTAAACATTACGGTTGAAAAATCACTCTGCGCAAAATGCGACGAGGAAGCCATACGGCTGCTCAAAGCCGGTCCCAAATGGAAAAAGAAAAAAGACCAGCGGGGAAAATTGACGATAAGGTTCTGAAGGCGGCAGTACTGAAACGTAAAGTTCGTTAAGGCTTTGCGTCTTTGCGGTTGCATTTTGACCCTTGCTGTAAACTGCAACAAGTCAGCTTTTGACACTCTTCCGTCACAGGAATTCCTTTTACAAACGAATTGTACAGTGGTCCGTCGTCTGTGGACTGTGGTCAGCTTCCCTTTCCAACGACACGCACCCATAACCTGCTCCGGTTCCGTAGTATTCAGTTATTTTTATTGCTAAATATCCATTACATGAGAATTTTGTTTTTTTTGATCCTGGCACTGCCTGTACTGGGAACAGCACAGCAAAACAGCGCGAAGAAAAAAATAACCCTTGAAGACATTTTTAAAAAAGGCACTTTCCTTCCCGACGAAGTAAGTATGGGCGGTAGTGTGGAGGAAGAAAAATTATTCGAATCAAAAGAAATACTGGACGAAAGCGGAAAGGCAATAGATACCCGCAATTACCAGGTCAGCGGAAACAAAAAGAACATCCTGTTCTTTACTGACCGCGAGCCGATCTACCGCCGCTCCTCCAGGGCCAACGTGTACCTGTATGATGTGGCGTCGAAAAAAACGGTGCTCCTCAACAAGGGAAAGGTTATGCACCCCACCTTTTCCCCGGATGGTACCCGGCTGGCTTATGTGTATGATAACAACCTGTATGTGCGCGACCTGGGCCAGGGAACAACTACAGCTGTAACAAAAGACGGCAAATGGAATTACATCATCAACGGAAACGCAGATTGGGTATATGAAGAAGAGTTTTCGTTCAGCCGTGCTTTCGACTGGAGCCCGAACGGAACCTACATTGCTTACTACCGTTTTGATGAAAGCAATGTAAAGGAATACAACATGACCATTTATGACGACCGGCACAACAAAGACTATCGCTATAAATATCCAAAGCCCGGCGATGAGAACTCAAAAGTGGAGATCCATATTTATAATGTTACTACCGGCCAGGATGTAAAAGCACAATATGAGCAGGGCGATATTTATATTCCCCGCATTAAATGGACACAGGCCGACAATAAACTGGTTGTATACTGGATGAACCGCCTGCAGAACAACCTGAAGCTCCTGATGACGGATGCCGCTACCGGCGCTGCAACAAAACTGTACGAGGAAACCAATAAATATTACGTGGACATCAATGATGATTGGTGGTTCCTGAAAGATGGCAAACATTTCTTATTTGGCTCGGAAATGAATGGCTGGTACCGTATTTACCTCTATAGTATTGATGGTAAAAAGAAAACAGAACTCACAAAAGGAAAATATGATATAGCAGATATCAATGGTGTGGATGAAGCCAACAAACTCGTTTATTATACAGCGGCATATCCCACTCCAATGGACCGCAATCTTTTTGTTACTGATTTTGAGGGCCGCAATACCTACCAGCTTACAAGCGGGCCTGGCTGGCACCGTGCTGACATCAATAGCGATTTCACCAGGTTCACTGACTTTTATTCTGATATCAATACACCGCAAACCGTAACCACGTACACCATCAAAAAAGAAAAGAGAACAATTACAGCAGTAAAAGATAAAGTGATAAATGAAAGCCGGAAGCTCAAATCTATTATGTCGGGTTATGCATTGGGGCAGGCCGAATTTCTGCGGGTGCCCAATACCAAAGGCGACACGTTGAATGCCTGGATGCTGAAGCCTGCAGATTTCGATCCGGCTAAAAAATATGCACTCCTTTTTTGCAATTATGGTGGACCAGGATCACAGCAGGTTGCCAATCGCTTTGGTGCGGTTTCCTTCTGGCACCAGATGCTGGCCCAGAATGGAATCATCGTAGTCAGCGTCGACAACACCGGAACAGGATTCCGTGGCGAAGAATTTAAAAAGAAAACCTACCTGCGCCTGGGGCAACTGGAGATCGAAGACCAGATCGATGCGGCGAAACATTTCGGGAAGTTGCCTTATATCGACGACAACCGCATTGGCCATTGGGGACACAGCTTCGGGGGATTCATGAGTTCACTGGCCATTACCAAAGGAGCCGATGTTTTTAAAGCGGCTGTTGCCGGGGCCCCGGTTACCTCGTGGCGTTACTACGATAATATTTACACCGAGCGGTTCATGCGTACGCCCCAGGAAAACGCGAAAGGATATGATGAAACGGCACCAATAAATTTTACAGACCGTATTAAAGGTCATTACCTGATCATTCACGGAACAGCCGATGATAATGTGCATTTCCAGAACAGTGTACAGATGATCTCCGCTTTGGTAAAATCAAATATTGATTTTGAAAGTGCGTATTACCCCAATAAGAACCACGGAATTTCGGGTTCAACCGATAATACAACCTACCATCGATGGAGCAAGGTTACCAGGTGGCTCTTCCAGAATTTAAGAGATGACCCTTCACCGGTTGGCGGCAAAGCTAAACCTGCCGAAAACAAAACATTTTAATTTACCAAGGTATACTAACCTAAAAGGCAACCGCAAAGGCGCAAAGTTCGTTACTCTGCGCCTTTGCGGTTAAAACCTCCCTATCTTCATCCGGATGAAAAAAATCGCCGTTGCCGTTACCGGTGCCAGTGGCTCTCTGTATGCAAAGTTGCTGCTTCAAAAGTTGCAGGCTATTAAAAACCAGGTAGCCGAATTAAGTATTGTCCTCACCGACAATGCTAAAATCGTGTGGCAAACGGAACTGGGGGATTCCGATTACGAATCCTTCCCGGCGCGTTACTTCACTACCAAGGATTTTAATGCTCCTTTTGCTTCGGGTTCGGCGCGTTACGATGCCATGATCATCATACCCTGTTCTATGGGAACGCTGGGGCGGATTGCCAGTGGTATTTCCAATGACCTCATAACCCGCGGTGCTGATGTTATGCTGAAAGAACGGAAGAAACTGGTGATGGTGGTGCGTGAAACGCCTTACAACCTCGTGCACATCCGGAACATGGAAACCGTAATGCTGGCAGGTGCCATTGTGGCCCCGGCTTCTCCTTCATTTTACAGCCGGCCCGGCTCATTGGAAGCGGCTGCCGCTACGGTTGTGGACCGTGTAATAGATCTTGTAGGCCTGGACAGTTCATCCTTCCGCTGGGGACAAACCAACTGATCACCGCTTAGCTAATGCCGTGAAAGAGGGTAATGATGTTCTGCCGTTAAAGAGCAAAAAGCTGCCGGCCATCAACAGCAATAATAATCCACCGGATACCAGGCTCAAACCCAAATATTTCAGAGGCGCTACCAGGAATATACCCGCTATGATTGCGGTGCCGAAGCTATGCGCAATTCCTTTGGATCTGCTTCCCTTCACATATCTAATAATCAGCATTGTATTGGCCGGTATGGCAGACTGCAGAAGGCTGATTCCAATACAGAACAAAATAATTTCTTCTTTAAAAATTGTAAGGAATGGCAGGGATAAAAGCAACGATGACAAGCTGTATAACTTCCATCCTACCCGGTCGCTAAGCCATCCGCCTGCCACCTTGCCGGCAGCAGCGCTGACTGCAATGGCGAGTAGCCAGTAATAATTTCCATCATGAACAATCTGTCCCAGGTTCCAGAGTGCCGATCGCAGGGCGATAACGGCCAGTAAAACGATCATAAAAAGATCATGGCCATGCGGCGGTTCAATGGCCGGTTTGGTTGCAATGTTTTTTACGTTGGCCTCGGTTTGCATCCTGCACAAATAGAGAAGCACTATAAATAAAATACAAACAGCAATGAGGAAAGGAAACACATCAACTTTTTGCCAGGTAAGGTAACCGGCAACAGTCAGCCCGATGATACCCGGTGCGGCAAATAAACCCACAGGTCCTGCCTTATCCTTCTCTGCACAAGCAATACCTCCGGCAACATGATAAACCGCCGATGCCATTCCTGCTATACCTAATGCTGCAAACGGAAGAAAAGGAAAAAGCAATACAGCCAGCAAATTACCGGCAGTTGCAGCCATAAGAAAATTTTTGAGTGCGCCATAACGATCCATCAGGAGTGCCATGAAATACTGTCCGCCGAATGCGAGAATATTATACAGCAGGAATCCGCCGGCAATCATCCATTCATCATGTTGCAGGTACAGGAGATTGCCAAGCATGGAACCTGCCACAAAATCATTGAGGCCGTGTCCTGCGGCCAATAGCAATACACGTTGCCATTGCTTAGAGAAAGTAAAGGGCAAAAGCATATAGAATGATGTAGGTTAAAAGATTCATCACAAAAGAAGCTTTGAATATGAGGAGCCACTCTTTACTACGGTTTATTACTTTCAGCAAAATGCCTTCGATCAATACACTGGCAAAAAAGTTGGTGACCCAGTACGGAATATTTTCCGGATCAGCATTCCACCAATAGGTAAAAGACATCAGAATGAAACCGGCCACAAGTGAAGCAAGGTTTACGGTAATGGCCTGTTTAAAACATGCAAGGAAAGTATTGATGCCAAAAAGATTGATAATGAAACCTTCCACCAGCGCCCAGACCAGTAGCAATGCAAAAAACAGCAAAGGGAAGATGATAATGATCCCCGCGCCGGCACCATCAAGAAGGCAGATCGTAAGCAATGAAAACATTCCATAATGATAAGCACGGGCCTTTTCATATCAAAACCGGCATAATGATACCAAGCAAAAAAAACAGGAGTTACCTCCTGCTTCTAAACAAATAGATCACCCTAATTATTAATTATCAATTATTAATTATTATAGCCGCCCCCAGCATTGATCCATTCCGTAATTTTCTGCCGGTCTGCAAGGGAGAGAGCGGGACTCGGGGGCGGTGGCATCTGGCTGGCCGTGCCTGCCGCATCCACGGCTCTTGCTTTAATGCGCGCACTGTTGCTGACGATGTTGCAATCAACCGAGAAATTCATCCCACCCTGTGTATTGCTGGAGCCGTGACAGCTGATGCAATTAGCCACGATAATTTGTTTGACCGAAGTAAACAACTGTCCCTGGGGGGCGGCAGCCACCGAAATGCTGGACGCGGCTGAAGTGCATCCGGCATTATCCTTTGCCACAACACTGTAGGTCCCCGGGGCAAGGTTGCTGAAGGTTCCTGAATTCTGGAACGTTCCGTTATTGAGGCTGAAAGTAAAACCGGAGCTTCCCGAAGCTGAAGCCGTAATGCTTCCGTTCCCGGGCGATGCACAGGGTGTGGCGGCCGTGGTAACCGACGTTAATGTAATATTTACGCCGGCACAGGGATTGGTGGACGCAACGGTAAACTGGGCCGAGCCAATGCATCCGTCGCTGCTCTTTGCCGAAATGGTGTAGGTTCCTGCTGAAAGGCCGGTAAAATTCCCGGAGCTCTGGGCAGAGGCGCCATTCAGGCTGTATAAAAAACCACTTCCACCTGTTGCTGTTGCAGAAATGCTGCCGTTGGCCCCTGTTCCGGTAGCATTGACAACAGTAGCCGTGATGGAAACAGTCACACCTGCACATGGATCGGGAGGATCTTCCTTTCCGCATCCATAGTAAATGATGGCAAACGCTGAAGAAAGTAAAAGCAGTAAAAACTTTTTTCTCATTGGTTTTTATTTCGCAGTAAATGTCAGCCCGGTTTAGACTAAATACGTAGTAATTCCGTAAGGGTACCCAACTTAGAAAAAAAATTTCTAAAATAAAAAGAGCCCCGTATTATGGGACTCTTCTGATTATTGATTTTATGGAAATGTGATGCCGCGACAGCAGCTTTATGCATTTTTATTTTTTGCAAACTGTTTGCGGATCATATTCAGGGCACTGCCTGCTTTGAACCACTCGATCTGCTGCGCATTATAAGTATGGTTTACGGGAATGCGGTCAGTAGTACCATCTTTATGATTCAATACAATGGTCAATTGCTTACCCGGCGCAAAACTGGTCAGGCCTTCAATATCGATCACATCATCTTCCTGGATCTTTTCATAATCTTCCTTGTTATCAAAGGTGAGTGCCAGCATCCCCTGTTTTTTCAGGTTGGTCTCGTGAATACGGGCAAAACTTTTTACCAGGATGGCCCGTACACCCAAATGACGCGGTTCCATGGCAGCGTGTTCGCGGCTCGAACCTTCACCATAGTTTTCATCACCTACTACAATAGCACCAAAGTTCGATGCCTTATACTGGCGCATCACAGCCGGCACCGGTCCGTATTCGCCGGATAGCTGGTTCTTAACCGAATCCGTCTGGTTATTAAAAAAGTTAACGGCCCCGATCAGCATGTTGTTGGAAATATTATCCAGGTGACCGCGGTATTTCAACCAGGGCCCGGCCATGGAAATATGGTCGGTGGTACACTTGCCCCGTACTTTAATTAACAGCTTCAGGCCTTTAAGATCAACTCCTTCCCATTCAGGAAATGGATTCAGGAGCTGAAGGCGTTGCGACTCGGGGCTAACGGCTACCTGCACATCGCGGCCATTTTCGGCGGGTGCCTGGTACCCGGGATCACCTACGGAAAATCCTTTCGGTGGCAGCTCAAATCCCGTTGGCTCATCCAGCATGACTTCTTCGCCTTTTTCATTAACCAACTTATCTTTTAATGGATTGAAGGAAAGCCGGCCGGCAATGGCATATGCGGTAACAATTTCCGGTGAAGCTACAAAAGCATGCGTGGAAGCCAGTCCGTCGTTCCGCTTCGCGAAGTTCCTGTTGAAAGAAGTAACAATGGTGTTCTTGCGGGTAGGATCGTCAATATGACGCGCCCATTGACCAATACAGGGACCGCAGGCATTGGCCAGGATCACCCCGCCAATTTCATCGAATGTACCGAGGTAGCCATCTTTCTCAATCGTATAGCGGATCAGTTCCGAACCGGGAGTTACAGTGAATTCACTTCTTGCTTTCAGTCCTTTTGTTTTAGCCTGCGCGGCGATGGAAGCAGACCGGCTGATGTCTTCGTAGGAAGAATTGGTGCACGACCCGATGAGGGCAACCTCCACTTCATCCGGCCATCCGTTGGCGGCCACCGCTTCAGCCATTTTGGAAATTGGCGTAGCCAGGTCCGGAGTAAAGGGCCCGTTTACGTGAGGCTCCAGTTCATTGAGGTCGATTGTAATAACCTGGTCGAAGTATTTATCCGGGTTCACGTATACATCGGCATCCGGACGAAGATCTTCACGGATCGTATCCGCAATTCTGGCAACTTCCTCACGGCCGGTGGCTTTGAGGTAATTGGCCATTTTATCGTCGTAGGCAAATACGGAAGTAGTGGCGCCTATTTCAGCACCCATATTACAGATGGTGGCTTTACCGGAGCAGCTCAGGCTGTCGGCACCTTCACCAAAATATTCAACAATGGCACCGGTTCCACCTTTTACGGTCAGGATGCCGGCCACTTTCAGGATTACATCTTTAGGGGCCGTCCAGCCACTCAGTTTACCGGTGAGTTTTACACCGATAAGTTTAGGCATTTTCAATTCCCAGGGCAAACCGGCCATAACGTCTACGGCATCGGCTCCACCAACACCAATGGCAATCATACCCACACCACCCGCATTGGGTGTATGCGAATCGGTACCGATCATCATGCCGCCTGGAAATGCATAGTTTTCCTGGACAACGGAGTGAATGATTCCGGCCCCGGGTTTCCAGAAACCAATCCCGTATTTATTGGAAATAGATGCCAGGAAATCGTAAACTTCCCGGTTTGTATCAACGGCCGTAGTCAGGTCCTTATCGGCACCGAATTTAGCCTGGATCAGGTGATCGCAGTGTACCGATGAAGGCACGGCCACCCTTTCCCTTCCACAGGTATCAAACTGGAGCAGCGCCATCTGGGCGGTGGCATCCTGCATGGCTACGCGGTCGGGCGCAAAATCTACATAATCCTTGCCCTTTTCATAAGTACGGGTAAGGGGAGCATAGGTATGAGCATATAAGATCTTCTCAGCCAGGGTCATAGGACGGTTTAACAGCTTTTTGGCGGCAGCAACCTTAGCGGGTAATTCTCTATAAACCTTCTTAATTAAATCCAGATCAAACAGCATAATGATATTAAATTTTATTACTGGTCAATACAGGCATTTTCTTTGTTACCTGTATTTCAAAGTGCAGCAAAGTTATTAAAAACCGCCTAAGATTCTATAGCCGGGTTTTGCTGGCATTGCCAAAAAATATAAATTAGATATATGAACCGGTTTAAAAATTTCATTGAATGGCAGGCTTTCGGGGTGCTGTCGGCGGTGGGCGAAAAAATGGGGATAGCCACCAGCCGCATCCGGATGTGGTTCATGTATATTTCCTTTTTAACCCTGGGCTCTCCCATTATTGTGTACATGATCGTCGCCTTCTGGATGAATATGAAGCGCTACATCCTGGCCGCCCGCAGGAATCCACTGAGGTATCTATAACGGAAAACATTGCGACTTTGCGGTTAAAATTTCTAAACGCAAAGTCGCAAAGTGACGCTAAACCAACTCCTTTAATTTAGCAACGACAATATCTATTTCTTCTTTTGTATTGTATTTCGAAAAAGAGAACCTCACCGTAACGTATTTGTCGGTTTTATTCAGCGCTTTCATCACGTGCGAACCGGCATCAGCGCCCGATGAACAGGCCGACCCGCCGGAAGCGCAAATATTATTTATGTCAAGGTTCATGAGCAGGAAATCCGATTTTTCCGTACGTGGAAAGCAAACACTTAAAACGGTATACAGGGAATTGGCACCACAATTAAAACTTACATCCGGGAAGGCGGCTTTCAGACTTTCAGCCATATAATGTTTCAACCCGTCGATATAAGCACTGTCCTTTTCATGATCGCGGGTGGCGATCTCCAGGGCTTTGGCAAAACCTACAATTCCATAAACGTTTTCCGTGCCGGCGCGCATATTGCGTTCCTGGCCGCCACCGAAAATGAATGGCTTGATATTGACTTCGTCGTTTACATACAGGATGCCCGCGCCCTTCGGACCATGGAATTTATGACTGGCAGCAGAAATAAAATGAACATGCAGGGAACTTAAATCAAGCGGGTAATGACCAACCGTCTGAACACAATCCGAATGAAAAACAGCATCGTACGTTTTACACAGCTCTCCTACCCTTTTAATTTTCAGCAGGCGCCCGATTTCGTTATTCGCGTGCATGAGGGTCACCAGGCATTTCTTGCCCGACGACTTCATATGCGCTAATTGTGTTTCGAGGTCGCCGTAATCCACACCACCATCTTCCTGCAAGGCCACAAAGCTTACCGTAACGTCTGTAGTCTGACCGTAATGTTCCACCGTATGCAATACCGCGTGATGCTCGATCATGGAGGTAATGATGTGATTGCAGCCAAGGTCGCGGATGGAAGCAGCAATGGCCGTGTTGTTACTTTCCGTACCACCACTGGTAAAAAAAATCGTTCCCGGCTTTACGCCAAGGATGCGGGCCACCGATTTGCGCGCCGATTCAATCGCCAGTCTGGTTTCGCGGCCATAAGAATAAATAGAGGATGGATTGCCGAAGTGATTGGCCAGGTAAGGAAGCATGGCATCCAGCACTTCCTTGTCCAATTGGGTAGTAGCGGCATTGTCAAAATAGATCCGGTGATCAACCGCATCTGCAGCCGGTCCGGGCTTCGAGGTACGGGATGTTAATTGCTGCATAAACGTCAGGGTTTAGATGGGGCACACCAGCGTTTCAGGCAACGCTGCCCGGGTCGTTCCCGGGAACAAAGTAACTGTAAAGTTTTGATTCTGCTAAATGGACTCCTTTATATCCTGCATCAGGCGCATGGCTATATTATTGGCCGTTGTTTCAAAGCTGCTTTCCGCATATATACGGATGATCGGTTCCGTATTGGAGGTACGCAGGTGCACCCAGTCCGAATCGAATTCTATCTTCAGTCCATCCTCCGTATTAATCGGGTTGTTCTTGTATTTCTTACGGATTCTGTCAAAAATGGCTCCTACATCAAGCCCGTTTTCCAGCTCGATCTTGTTTTTGGAAATAAAATATTCGGGGTAGTTGCCACGGAAAGATTTGAGTCCTTTTTTATATCCTGCAAAATGGGAAAGGAACAGGGCAATACCGATCAGCGCATCGCGGCCGTAATGAAAGTCAGGTACAATGATCCCGCCGTTCCCTTCTCCGCCAATCACCGATTTTACATCCTTCATTTTCTTCACCACATTCACTTCCCCCACCGCGGAAGGATAATATTCACCGCCATGCTTCAGTGTAATTTCTTTCAGGGCTTTGGTGCTGCTCATGTTGCTCACCGTATTGCCTACTTTCTGGCGCAATACGTAATCGGCGATGGCAACCAGTGTATATTCTTCACCGAACATGCTTCCGTCTTCGCATACAAAACACAGCCGGTCCACATCCGGATCCACGGCGATACCAAAGTCTGCTTTTTGTTTTACCACTTCGTTACTAAGCGAAGTAAGGTGTTCGGGCAGGGGCTCGGGATTATGCGCGAATTTTCCGGTTACTTCACCATTGATCACGATCACATTTTCAATGCCGAGTTGCTGAAGCAATTGCGGCACCACCAGCGAGCCGGATGAATTGATGCAATCCACCACTACTTTATATTCTTTGGACGCAATTGCTTCATTATTCACCAGCGGGTACCGGAGAACGAGGTCAATATGCTTCTGCAGGTACGTCTCATCCTTTAAAACTTTTCCCAGCTTCTCTACCGGTGAAAAAATGAACTGTTCTTTTTCGGCGCGCGAAAGCACCTCGGCACCGGTACGGGCATCAATAAACTCCCCGTCAGCATTCAGGAGTTTCAGGGCATTCCATTCTTTGGGATTGTGGCTGGCAGTGATGATAATCCCGCCATCGGCTTTTTCAGCCTTAGTGGCAATTTCAACAGTGGGTGTGGTGGATAATCCAAGGTCCAGCACATCGATGCCCATACTCACCAATGTATTCACCACCAGGTTGCTGAGCATTTCACCGCTGATCCGGCCGTCGCGGCCAATCACCACCCGGGTATTGCCCTTTTTTTCACCTCTCTGCTCCGAAATAATGCTGCCGTACGCCGCTGCAAAGCGTACAACGTCGATTGCCGTCAGTGTTTCGCCGGGACGGCCTCCTATAGTGCCCCTGATTCCGGAAATGCTCTTGATCAATGCCACGGTAACAAATTTGGGCTGCAAAAATACGGTTTTCAACCCACGCAGTTTCAGCAGGTGAATGTGCTTTGCGATTACTTTTGCAAAAACTTGGAAATGGCCATTAAGGAATGGTATAAAGACTGGTTCAACTCGCCTTTTTATCACAAACTGTATTTTAACCGCGATGAACAGGAAGCTGAACAGTTTATCCAAAACCTTCTGCACCACCTGAAACCTTCACCCGGAAGCCGCATGCTGGATGTGGCCTGCGGGAAAGGAAGACACAGCCGCTTCCTTGCGTCAAAAGGGTACACCGTTACCGGGATCGATATTTCATTTGACAGCATCCGCGAAGCACAGAAATGGGAAACCGAAAACCTGAGCTTCTTCCAGCATGATATGCGCCTTCCCTCCTGGATAAACTATTATGATTACGCGTTTAACTTTTTTACATCCTTTGGCTATTTTCCAACCCGCCGGGAACACGATGACGCTGTCAGAACAATTGCCAACAGCCTGAAAAAAGGAGGCATCCTCCTCTTCGATTACCTCAACGTGCATTATGCGGAGGAACGTCTCGTTCATAACGAGGTAAAGAATATCAGCGGAACGGAATACGAAATCCATCGCTGGCAGGATGAGGATCACTTCTTCAAAAAAATTATTATCCGCGATGCTGCCTTTTCCACTCCAGCCGAATACACCGAAAAAGTGGCCAAGTTTTCCCTGGGCGATTTTACCGATATGCTTTCCTTCCAGAACATGCAGGTAGTGGAAGTATTCGGCGATTACGGGTTAAATGCCTATGATGTGCGGAAAACGCCAAGGATGATTATCGTGGCGAAGAAGTAGCTACACGCCGCACGCTGCACGAAACTTTACGTTAATAGCCGAGCCTTGGAAATTTTCCAGGCTTTGCAGTTAAAAGGAATGCAACCGCGATGTCGCAAAGCCATTGCAAGAAACGCCAGGCCAATACATCAATAAACCATATACTTTAATACCATTTCCAATTGTTCAGGCCACAGATTCTTCGCTTCACTCTGAATGACGTTTGAGGATAAGATGCTCGTTCAGCCAAAGGCCGCAATAAAGGCATTTATTGACCTTTAAACATTGAGCATTGCGAATTGCCTGTCCCGCTTATTGCGGGGAATATTCTCCCTCCTAAAAGCATGATCAAAAAATATATAGGCCAATAAGCAGTAGGCTGAAAACCTCTGCCCATCAACTTCGATATTCAAGATTCCTTGTTCCTTGTTCGATATTCCTGTCAACTCTTTTTATTATTCATCAGCATCCACCGGGCCGTTTCGTAATAGGCGGAGGTAACGGCGGATAGTTTTTGCCTGATGGAATCCTGCTGGTGTGGCGTGAAGCGCTTGCCGTTCAGGAAATGAAGTTCCTCTTTATCGAAGTTCAGGTTCTTGATAAAATAGTAGTCATCCGTAACCATACCGATTTTGCCGGCAGCATGCTGGATAATGAATGCATAGTTGTTGCCATCAGGTTTGTTCAGCAGGTCCCGGCCGAGTGTGGTATGCTGGTACGATTGACCGGCAATACCGGCAACTGTAGGCAGCACATCAATCTGGGAAACAACTTCCGGTCTTTTCTGCGGCGCTAATAATTTGGGTGCATAAAACAACAGCGGCACATGTTCGTCGGTGAGCCGTTCACGCGTCCATACATCAGGGTAAACAGATGAAGCATCACCCGAAACGCCATGGTCGCCTACAAAAACAAACACCGTGTTATCAAAATAGGTTTCTTTCCGGGCGGCTTCCATAAATTTCTGGATACAGAAATCCGCATAACGGAAAGAATTATATTCTTCCAGCGATCCAAAGCCATTACGCCGGAGGTCCGCATCGGAAACAAATTTTTCCCTGAACTCCGACTCTCCCCTGGGGATCATGAAAGGTCGGTGGTTATCGGCGGTTTGTACAATGGCGAAAAAAGGCTTTTCCTGCCTGGCGAAAACTTTATTCGCCTCCATAAACAGGTCCTTATCAGATATTCCCCAAACATTTACCGGTTTGGATTCAAACTTTCCTTCGGTATACATCTGCAGTCCATCAATATTTTTAAGGAGGCCTTCAAAGTTGTTGAAGGAAGGGCTGCCCCCGAGAAAATATAATTTGCTGTAATCCGTGAAGTTGTTGATGATGGTATGCTGGTTCAGCGCCTCGGGGTTGCGGGTGGAAAAACGGGCAAGCTGCACATCGGGAATACCGGTAATTGTGGCAAATAACCCGCGGGCCGTTGAAAAATGCGGGGTAAAGGCACGCTCGAAGAATACCCCGTTATTACTGAGCGATTGGAAATAAGGAGTTGTATTCAGCGGGTTGCCGCTCATGCTGCTTTTATACATGCTGAACGACTCGCACAATACCAGCACCACGTTAGGCCTGGTGGTGCGGGGTTCCTGCACAACCGTGCGGTTATGGGGAAATGAATCCGGCATGCCTACCCAGGCAGCAACAATGGGGAAGTTTTCTTTTACAATGGCTTCATTGCAGTGCGACTTCCGGAACTTCAGCGTGGTGAAGAAATTCTGAAGCGGGTTAAGCGCCAGGTAGCTTTTGAAATTATCATTCATGCTGAAGGCCAGGTTCCAGCGAAGGGGCTGAACACCTATCCGCCCGTGAATAAACAGGACCAGCACGAGGCCGGCCGCAAAAAACCATTTGCGCTGGTAAGGAATTCCTTTCCCGTCGGTTCTTGTACGTACATGCCCGTGCAGTTTGCGGAACATCCAGCGCAGCATCACCACCGATACAAAAAGGGCCACCAGCATCCACACTACCGGGTAGGACTGCCAGAGCATTTTGGCCGAAATCTCCGGGTCTTCCATAAATACCAGAGCATCGGCATTCAGCCTGGTGGCGTTATAGGAAAAAGCTCCGAAGTCGGCGGCAAAAAAGAAAAAAACAAGAAAGGTTACGAGGGCCAGGTACCAGGTCCACACTTTTCTCGTGCGGTTGCTGTAGTAGGGTGAAAACTGGGGAATGGTGCTGAAGACCACTATGGGCAGCAGGATCATCGAGATCCAGCGGAGGTCGAAGCGTAAACCCAGAAAAAATGAAGGAAGGGTATCCACCAGCTGTTCCGACTGCGGTTTGAATGCAATTAAGGTGATCAACCGGAAAGAGGTGAACATCACAAGGAAGATCACCAGCAGGTTAAGCACCCAAAGCAATGTTTTTGGAAGTCGGAATGGTACAAGCATAGCAATTCAGCTGGTTGCGCCTTAGTTTTTTTAGACTACAAAAATCAACTTTTTCCTGCTGGGAACCATACCTTTCAACGTTGAAATTTCCCTCTTCACCTACTTTTGCACCATGCAGGGCACCTGTTTAACAGTTTCTTTATGGCAACAGTTAATGGGCTGGGACCAAAGGCTGTTTATCAAATTGAACCGGGAGTGGACCAATCCATTTTTTGACGCTGTCTTTCCTTACCTGCGGGATTCGGTATTCTGGGCCCCGCTTTACATTTTTATCCTGGCCTTTGTTACCATCAATTTCGGTAAAAAAGGCTGGTGGTGGAGCATTTTTTTTATTATTTCCGTGGCCCTGGCCGACACCATCGGTACAAAAGTGTTCAAAGATGGTTTTCAACGGCTCCGTCCTTGTTCCGACCCGGAGTTCTTTTTCCAGGTAAGGCTGCTGCTGAAGCAATGTTCCGGAAGTTTCAGCTTTACCTCCAATCATGCAGCCAATCATTTTGCGATGGCTACTTTTGCAGTACTCACCTTCCGGGGAATTTTCAGGAAATGGATGTCACTAGCCTACATCTGGGCATTTTTTATAGCCTATGCCCAGGTGTATGTAGGTGTTCATTACCCGCTTGATGTAATCGGCGGTGCCCTGCTTGGAGTACTGGCAGGCCTTTTGTCTGCAACGCTGTATACAAAGTATATTGCGAACCTAAACATGGATAACCCATTGACCTGATGACCGAGTTCCTGATTCTGACCTGCCTGATTTTATTAAATGGTCTTTTTGTTGTGGCAGAGATCGCTCTTGTTTCCGTCCGGAAGGCCCGGCTTGAACACGCTGCCGATAAAGGTGATTCCAAAGCCCTGAGGGCCCTGCAACTGTCGAACAACCCGGATATTTTTCTTTCGGCTACCCAGATCGGTATTACGGTCATAGCCATTTTAACCGGTTTGTATTCCGGGGAAAAATTTTCTGCCGACCTCAAACCCTACGTAGCCCGGGTATCGTTTATGGCAGATTATGCTTCCACCATTTCCACCACCCTGATCGTAATTGTCGTTACTTATTTTTCAATTGTATTTGGGGAGCTGATTCCAAAACGGATCGGTTTGCTGAAGGCGGAGAAGATCTCCATATACATGGCCGGTCCCATGCTGGTATTCTCAAAAGTTGTGCACCCGTTTGTATGGTTGTTGAATAAAAGCAGCAACCTGTTTTTCCGGGTCTTTAATATCAAAACACAAAAGGATGATCACGTAACGGAGGAAGAGATCAAAGCCATTATTTCTGAAGGAACCGAATCCGGTACCATTGAAGAAGAAGAAAAGGAAATGATCGAACGGATTTTTCACCTGGGTGACCGCAACATCACATCGCTCATGACCCACCGCAGCGATATCATCTGGTTTGAGTTGAATGATAACGAAGAAAAAATCAGGGAAAAAATCATCGCCGAGCCGCATTCCATTTATCCGATCTGCGAAGGGGAAATCGATAACATTAAGGGAGTGGTATCCATCAAGGATCTTTACGTGGCAGATGACCTTACGCTGTTCAAAGACCTGATGAAAACAGCGCTTTTTGTTCCGGAAAACAATACCGCATACCAGGTGATGGAAAAGTTCAAGGAATCGCAGATCCATTCCTGTTTTATTGTGGATGAATACGGCAGTGTGCAGGGAATGATCACGCTGAATGATATCCTTGAAGCAATTGTAGGCGACATTCCCGAAACCGGTATGGAAGACTACGAGATCATTCCCAGGGAAGATGGGACCTTCCTGGTGGATGCACAGATTCCTTTCTATAACTTCCTCAGCCGCTTCAACAAAACGGAATGGCATAATGAAGAAGAATACCAGTTCGATACTCTTGCCGGCTGCATTCTTCACGAACTGGAACGCATTCCCCAAACCGGTGACAAAATGGACTGGCGCGGATTTAACTTTGAAGTCATTGACATGGATGGTCACCGGATTGATAAAGTTTTGGTTACACCTAGCGAAGAAATCATGCAGGAGCTGGAAGAAGAAGAAGATTAGGAATATTGAATAATGAATGCTGAACAAGGAATGTTGAAGGGAAGGAAATAGGAAGTATGAGGTAAGAACTAGGAAGCAGACGTTTTCAGCCTGCGGCTAATTTAGATTTCCGTTAAATGTGCAATGTGCAATTTTCAATGCTCAATGTTCAGGGTTGCCTATTTTAAACGAATTGTTCTGTCAACTGTGGACTGTGGACTGCGGACTGCGGACTTCCTCACTGTCCCGCGCCTACTGTTTCCAGCACTTCGTTGTATGATAATCCCTTCATGTAATCGGGAGTAACCTTATGCTGCGCCATAAACTCTGGAGTCAGTATAAAATAACGGAATTGCACTTTGGGTAAATTCTGTTCCCCGACCGGCGCACTTTTGATCACGCGCAGGTTTACATTTACCTGGCCCGAAGTGGCTGTTGATGTCCATAACGGCGGACTAACCTCTTTGGCGAGCGGATGGGCTGCCGTATAAGGTAGTGCAACCGGTTGATCGTCGAGGTTTGTATGATCGTTATGCAGTGCGTAATCACGGATAAAAACAAGAACGGCACCGCCGGAGGCCACAGCAGGTGTTACCTGCGGTGTAGTACGTACAAAGGAAAAGTTCTTATGATCTGCGGTCGTCCCGGTCAGGCGACCGGCCGGTGCAGCTTCCCAGCCTGTTACATAACTTGTCGGGCTTGCCTTAGTACTTATCTGTTCTTCCGGAAAGGCCATGTCGGTGTTGTCTTTGGTACAGGAAATAAATAGAAAGGAAGTAATCGCGGACAAAAGTAAACTCTGTTTCATACTACACTGTTTAAGGTTCACAACACTTAAACGAAATCAGATACTGTGCCAGTAATGGAGATTGTTTAACACATTGTTTTCCAGGAACGTATAAGCTGTCCGGGCAGGAATAAGCGAAAATTCGCCGTACGCTTCACGCTGCATGCTGCACGATTCTGTACGTAAAGTTCAACGCTTTTTTCAGAGTCGGCAGTCGCCAGTTGGCAGTATGCAGTATGCAGTTGGCAGTTCGCAGTTATTTAATCGAACACCTTCCCAAAAACAGAAATGCAGCACGAGTCTACCTCTTTTCTCTTTGCGACTTTGCGGTTAATCCTCAGAAATTAAAACTTGCCTGGGTCTTTGGGAAGTCCAGTTTGTAACTTTTACGGTTGCCGGACACCGTTATATGAAGGATGTTGATCTGCGAATCAATAAAATCGTGCAGAATGCTGTTGGAGACATCCAGCTTTTTAAGGGAAGACACCCCTGGTATTTCAAAGTACCCGTAGGCCGATTCACTTTCTTTTTCAAATCCAACAAAGGCCAGCTTCACCGGTTTGCCGTTAATGGAAAATAAAAGATGTTTCTGGATATAATCGGACACCAGCTTATTGTTCTGCGCTTCCCGGGAAGCATCGGAAAGATCCACTGTTGTTTTGTAGTTTTTTTTAAGGATGTCCTCGAGGTCCTCGGCAAAGATCTTACAGCTGATCTCCAGGCTTTTTTCCGCTTTATTATGATTGATCTCCGTAACGCTTACATAAAAAGGATGTATGGGGGCAGACCGTGGCGGCTCTGGCGCGAGGGCTCCGGAATGAAACAGCGAAAAGAACAACAACCTGTAAAGCAATGCGGCCATTAGCAAAAGATTTTTTTCTGCTACAAAACTCTGCTTTATTTTGAAGCATTCCGCATCAAAAAGGTTAAAAGGCGGAAGGCACATGGAAGAACTAAACTATTTTGAAGAAGGCTGGCGTCATATTATTTCCAGGGATGCCCTGGACCACCAGCTGTTCATTCTTGTACTGGCGGCCCTGTATACGGTAAAGGAGTGGAAACAGGTGCTGATCCTGGTGACCGCCTTTACGATCGGGCATTCCATTACCCTGGCGCTCAGTGCCCGGGAAATAATTTCTGTGTCCTCCGAATGGGTTGAATTCCTGATTCCCTGTACCATAGTGATTACGGCATTGACCAACGTTTTGCATAAAGATTTTAATCCCCGTCGCATCCAGCTCAATTATTTCCTGGCCCTGTTCTTTGGGCTTATCCATGGGTTAGGCTTTGCCAACACCATCCGGTTCATGCTGGCGGAAGGCCAAAACATCGTATGGCCGCTGCTGCAGTTTAACCTTGGACTGGAAGCAGGCCAGATCCTGGTGGTTGTTGCCATCCTGTTGGTGGCTACCGCTTTTATTTACCTTCTGAGAGGGAATCGCCGCTGGTGGATTATCGGCCTGTCGGCTATCGGATTTATCGTAGCTTTAAAACTTGCAATCGAACGTTTTCCTTTATAAACAAAAACAAAAGAATACACATGAAGAAAGTTTTCTTGTTTTTTGCTTCAGCCGGACTTATTTCTTCCGCCTGTGCACAAAACATTCAAAACAACCCCGGCTCGAACCACGCCAATAAGTTTGAGCAGTTGGGAACCATCCTGGCTTCGCCTAATGAATACCGAACGGCCAGCGGTGCTCCCGGTCCAAAGTACTGGCAACAGCGCTGCGATTATGACATTAAAGCAACGTTGGATGAAAAAGCCCTGAAGCTGACCGGTACGGAAACGATTACCTACTACAACAATTCACCCGACGTGCTGACCTATCTCTGGCTTCAGCTGGATGAGAATGAGCACAGTTCCACAAAAAATGCAAATTACCAGAACAGCGCTACCATTCCCAGGCAAACAACCACCCGTTCCCTGGAAAACCTGGAGGAAGCGCGCACCGATAATGGTTATGGACACAACATTACCAGACTGGCTGATGTTACGGGCAAAACACTGAAGTATGTGATCAACAAAACTATGATGCGTGTGGACCTCCCTGCTCCGTTGAAGCCCGGGCAAAAGTTTGTTTTTAACGTAGACTGGAATTATAATATTGCTGATCGCATGACCAAAGGTGGACGGGGGGGATATGAGTTCTTCCCGGAGGATGGTAATTATTTATTCACCATGTCGCAGTGGTATCCGCGTCTTTGCGTGTACAGCGATTTTGGTGGATGGCAGAACCAGCAGTTCACCGGCCGCGGCGAATTTGCCCTCACCTTTGGAAACTTCAAGGTGCAGATGACGGTTCCTGCTGATCACGTAGTTGGTTCTACAGGAGAATGCCAGAACTATACGGCCGTGCTGTCACCGGCCCAGCTGGCCCGGTGGAAACAGGCACAGACCGCGAAAGAGCCGGTTGAAGTGGTTACCCTCGCCGAAGCAAAAGCCAACGAAAAAGATAAAAGCACCGGAACAAAAACCTGGATCTATGCGGCGCAGAACGTGCGTGACTTTGCCTGGACATCTTCCCGGAAATTTGTATGGGACGCGATGCCGGCAAATGTTGAAGGCAAGAAAGTAATGTGCATGAGCTTTTATGGTAAGGAAGCCTATGGCGTATACCGTCCATATTCTACAAAAGCAGTAGCCCATACCATTAAAACCTATTCCAAATTCACCATTCCATATCCTTACCCGGTTGCGCAAAGTGTGGAAGCAGCTAACGGAATGGAATACCCGATGATCTGCTTTAACTATGGCAGAACGGAAAAAGACGGCAGTTATTCGGAACAGACAAAAAACGGCATGCTGGGCGTCATTATCCATGAAGTGGGACATAACTTCTTCCCTATGATCATCAACAGCGATGAGCGCCAGTGGAGCTGGATGGATGAAGGCCTGAATACATTTGTTGAATACCTGACGGAAGAACTCTGGGATAACAAATTTCCTTCCCGCCGCGGACCCGCTTTCACCATCACCGATTACATGAAACTTCCCAAAGACCAGTTGGAGCCCATCATGACCAACTCGGAGAATATTATTGGTTTTGGACCGAATGCCTATTCTAAACCGGCTACGGGATTGAATATCTTACGCGAAACCGTCATGGGACGGGAACTGTTTGACTATTCCTTTAAAGAATATGCACGCCGCTGGGCATTCAAGCACCCCACCCCTTCCGATTTCTTCCGCACCATGGAAGATGCCAGCGCAGAAGACCTGGACTGGTTCTGGAGAGGATGGTTCTACAGCACGGATGTTACCGATATTTCCATTGATTCGGTTAAATATGCAAGAGCCAGTGTATCCGGAACGCAACGTGGCGATACGGTTGTTATGATGGCCGTTCCACGCCCGGTTGTGAATTCGTTCGAGGATATTTCTAAAGTGCGGAACCGCCAGGATCCGAATATCCGTTTCCAGACCGATGTGGATACGTCACTGCGTGATTTTTACTGGAGGTATGACCGTGGCCTGGAACCATATGATACAGCTAAATATGCTGTACCTGTTCCTTCCCCTTTTGAAGAAATGGATGAAGCTTCCCGGCAGAAATACACCAACAAGCATTTTTATGAACTGAGCTTTGGTAACAAAGGAGGCCTGGTAATGCCGCTTATCATCGAATGGACATTTGCCGACGGCACCAAAGAGATCGACCGCATACCGGCACAGGTTTGGCGCCTCAACGAAAGCAAAGTAACCAAGTTCTTTATGAAGGACAAGCAGGTGACCAGCATCCGGCTTGATCCGATGCGTGAAACTGCCGACATCAATGAAAGCAACAATACCTGGGGTTCTGTACCAACAGAAGCCAGCCGCTTCCAGGTGTTTAAGCAAAAGCAGGGTGCAGCCCGCGGACAGTCCACCGGTGTGAATCCTTTGCAGAAAGCCAATGAAAAGGCTAAGAAAGATTTTTAATTAATCATATTTTATAAAAAAAGCCGCTCATTACCAGGGCGGCTTTTTTTGTGGAAAGCTGCAAGCTGAAAGCTGAAAGCTACAAGCTTCAAGCTTCAAGCACTTTAATGCAGTCTTTGTTTACGGGTGTTCAATCAGTCTTTTATTTCGGTCAGCGCCGTGTTGATACGCAGTACGATCTACTATCTATCTTTTTGTTTTCAGGATGGTCTTGTCACTTTCTTTGCCTTGAAGCAAAGAAAGTAACCAAAGAAAATTCAATGCCGCCATGATCGCTCCGCGCATGCGGCAGGGCCAGCGCGCAGGGCACTAGTCATTCCAGGGATCAAGGTTTTCCTATAATGTTTGTCAGCGCCTTTCTGCTCATGTCTCTGACGGCGCTGTATTTCCCCTGGGCTTATGCTAATGTCTTTTCTTACAGCACAGTGTCGGGGAAATAAGGCGCCCGGCAGGCAGTCTGTAGGTGCTGGTGGCCAGGCATTGGAGCTTTATCTATTTGTGAACAGCAAGGCAGAATTTTTCTTTCGAAGACTTTGTGACTTTGCGGTTCCTGTATTTTTAACCGCTAAGGCGCAGAGCACAGCAAAGGGCGAAACGAGAAAAAAATGAGGATGAGAAAGACTGAGCGAAAGGAAAGATCGAAACCAATAAAGACTGACCGATGTGAAGCACTTGCGGCTTGAAGCTTGTAGCTTGCAGCTTTCTTTTATATTTATAAAATGAAAAGAACATTATTTTTTTTATCAATGATCTGTTCCCTGACAGGTTACACCGCAAACGTTGATACCGTTTCCGTTTACAGTGCCAGTATGAAACGCAGTTATAAATGCGTTGTCATCACCCCCGAAATTCAAAAAGGTAAATCAATGCTGTTCCCGACCGTTTACCTGTTGCATGGTTATAGCGGCTCGTACAGTAACTGGATCAGAAGAGTGCCCCAATTGAAAGAATACGCGGATAAATATCAAATGCTGGTTGTTTGTCCCGATGGAGCATTCAGTTCGTGGTACATCGACAGCCCCGTTGACAGTTCCATTCGGTTTGAGACCTATATAGCTAAAGAATTACCACAATTCATTGAATCAAAATACCCGGTGATCCAAGACCGGAAAGCACGCGCCATTACGGGGTTAAGTATGGGTGGCCATGGAGGATTGTTCCTCGGCTTTCGTCATGCCAGTTATTTCGGTGCCTGCGGAAGCATGAGTGGTGCGCTGGTGATCGAGTACATCACCCGTGGGTATGATATGGAAAAGCGGCTGGGTGATACCACCAATAAAGAACGATATCGTGCACACTCCATTATGAAACAGATGGAAAGCTATCCCAAAGATTCCATTGCCGTGATCATCGATTGCGGAACGGAAGACTTTATTATCGAAATGAGCCGGCAGGTTCACCAGAAAATGCTGCAGTTAAAAATCCCGCACGATTATATTGAACGCCCGGGAAAGCATGATTGGAATTACTGGGCCAACGCCGTCCAGTACCAGTTGCTCTACTTCCGTAACTTTTTCAACCGAGATAACAATTAATTATTAACAATTAACAATTAATAATTAATAATTGTTAACTGGGGCTGCGATTGAAAATTGAGCATTGAATATTGAGCATTGAAAATTAAATATTTCCCTCCCTTCAACATTCAATATTCCTTGTTCCCTGTTCAATATTCCTATCACCCTCCAGTGCTTCCTGTACGTACCTTGATCTTTTTCTTACCAGCGTTTTTCTTTTCAAAATCCAGTACTTCCTTAGGCTTGGCGGTGGTCTTTTTTTCAGCAGTAACGTCAATGGGTGCCAGGTCATCTTCTTCGGAAGCTTTAACCAGCGGTTTGTCCATTACCCAGTTTTCGGTTTTTTCAATGGTGCCGCGGGAAGGATCGTAATATTTCCAGGTGCCGTGCTTAAGGGAAACGTTTTCGATCTTTACTACCTTTTGCCCAATGATGAGGGTGGGATCGTTTGGATCAGTAACATTTACGGTATCGTATGGATTTTTGGGGTCAACGGCTCTCCAGCTTTCTTCGCGGAGCAGGTCGCCCATGCGGTTGAAATAAACGTTCCGTCCATCCTTGAAACCCCACCGGTAATTTTCAATCGCGATCTGGTCGCCTTCCAGAGAAAAACGGCGCCAGGTTCCCTCCCGGTTTCCATCCACAAATCGTCCTTCTTCTTCATAACCGGGCTCGCCGCGCAATTCAGCCACATGAATTACCCAGCGACCCTGCTTCAGGCCTTTGACATCCACGCAATTCAATGTATCGCCTTTCGGACCAATCACAAACTGCTTACACTGCGAATAGGAATGGAAAGAAATAAGTAAAAGGGGAAGAAGTAAGTATTTCATAGTTTAGTATGTTTGGATATTAACCTTTTAAACGCTAAAACAGCTGTTTATGTTTTCAAAAGTATACCAATACACCCTTTTTCTCCCTATCCTGTTCGTTACTTTTTTCACAAATGCCCAGGTAAAACCCACTTCAGCGGCCGACAGGCTGAAAGGATTACAGCAAAGGGCGGTCCTGGAAAAAAGATCCACCCTGAATGGTACATCTTTCCGGAACATCGGTCCATCGGTGATGAGTGGGCGGGTGTCTGATATTGAAGCCAATCCGGCCGATCCTACGGAATTTTACGTGGCCTACGCCAGCGGCGGGCTCTGGTACTCTAATAATAACGGGATGTCTTTTCGGCCGGTTTTTGATTCTGCAGATGTAATTACTATCGGTGACATTGCAGTAAACTGGAAAACAGGCACCATCTGGGTAGGCACCGGGGAGGTTAACAGCAGCCGCTCTTCGTATGCCGGGCTGGGTGTGTATAAGAGTTCGGACAAAGGAAAGACCTGGCAGTTTGCTGGATTACCCGAATCGCATCATATCGGGAAAATTCAATTGCATCCTACTAATGATAATACAGCCTGGGTAGCTGCACTGGGGCACCTTTATTCTCCCAACCGCGAACGCGGCGTTTATAAAACAACCGATGGTGGGGCTACCTGGAAGCAGACACTCGCAATAGATGAGAACACCGGTATTGTTGAAATGGATATCAACCCGCAGAACCCAAATGAACTTTATGCGGCGGCCTGGTACCGCACGCGCAGTGCGTGGAATTTCGTGGAAAGCGGAAAGACCAGCGGCATTTACAAAAGCACGGACGGAGGGGAAACATGGAGCCTGCTAACAAAGGAGGGTTCCGGGTTTCCTACAGGCGACAATGTGGGCAGGATCGGTATAGCAGTGTATCCCAAAAACCCGCAGATTGTTTATGCCATACTCGATAACCAGAAAGCAAAACCCGATACGGCAAGAAGAGATACCACAACCTACCGGCTCGATGAATTAAAAAACCTGAGCATAGAAGAATTTGCCCAGCTCAGTAATGCCAAACTGGATACGCTTCTGCGACGCAACCGGCTGGCGCCCCGCTATTCGGCACAGGGCATTAAGGAAATGGTGGCAAAGAATCAGTTGAAGCCAACCTCCCTGTATGATTACCTGTACGTGAATACAGGTTTTGAAGGACAACCCATTGGCGCCGAAGTATACCGCAGCGATAATGGCGGGCAAAGCTGGCGGAAGACACATGAAAAGGAGCTGCCCATCAACTTTACCTACGGCTATTATTTTTCCAAGATCTACGTCTCACCGTATAATCCTGAAAAAGTTTACGTACTGGGCTTTTCTTCCCAGTTTTCAACCGACGGCGGAAAAACCTTCCGGAACATGGATAAGCCAAACGTTCATGCCGACCATCATGCGTTGTGGATCGACCCGGCAAAAGATAATCACCTGATCAACGGAAACGACGGGGGTATAAACATTACCTACGATAATGGTGAAACCTGGTACAAGGCCAATACACCGGCAGTTGGACAGTATTACGCCATTACGGTGGACAATGCGCGTCCCTATAATGTTTATGGCGGCCTTCAGGACAACGGTGTGTGGTTACTGCCTTCACAAAACCCGAGAAATTCATTTGCCAACTCAGGACTGGGCCTGTCGGATGACGTGGTCCGGAACATCGGCGGCGGCGATGGCATGCAGGTACAGGTTGATACCAGGGATAATGCAATTGTTTATTATGGATCACAGTTTGGAAATTATTCACGCAGAAACCGTTTGGTTAATGAACCACCACGGCGCATAACACCAAGACATGAACTGGGAGAAAAACCGCTTCGGTTTAACTGGCAGGCACCGATTTTACTGAGCAGCCATAATGCCGACATACTTTATTTCGGAAGCCATAAACTGCACCGAAGCTTCAACCAGGGTGATACCATGATTGCCCTTACCGGTGACCTGACCAAAGGTGGCCGTGAAGGCGATGTTCCGTTTGGAACACTCACCACCATTGCCGAATCACCACTTCGTTTCGGGCTGCTTTATACAGGCACCGATGACGGTAACATTCATATATCAAAGGATGCGGGTTATACCTGGAACCTGGTAAGCGCCCCTCCTAAAAAAGGCACCGGTCTTCCACAGGGATTGTGGGTGAGCCGTGTGATTGCATCCGGTTACAAAGAAGGACGTGTGTATGCTTCACTCAACGGGTACCGCTTCGATGATTTTGCACCTTACCTTTTTGTGAGTGAGGATCATGGTACAACCTGGACCGCCCTGGGTAAAGACCTTCCGGCAGAGCCCATCAACGTGGTGCGTGAAGATCCGAAGAATGAAAATATTATTTACGTGGGCACCGATGGCGGATTATATGTCAGCCTCGACCGCGGTAAAAGTTTTATGATGTGGAATGCCGGTCTTCCGAAATCCATTCCCATTCATGATATTGCCATCCACACCCGGGAAAATGAAATAGTGCTGGGCACACACGGACGGAGCATCTACATCGCGAAACTGGATGCCATCCAGTTGAAACTTCCGGTTGTACAATGAAACCATTCTTTCTGATGCTGATGATTACCCTGGCAGGACAAACCCTCCTGCTGGGGCAATCAAATCAGAAAATTGAGGAAGACCTGAAGACTACTTATGAGAAGATCCTCAACTTGCAATTTAACAAGCTTGAATCTGATACTGCATTTATATATTATGATTCTGTAACGCATTTTGGGGTAGTTTTCATGGATAAACTCCTGCATTACACCAGCACCAACCCTGCTACTCTGACCTGGCATTTTGATTCATTGCAGCAATACATGAATATAGTTACTTCGGGAGACAGGAAATTCCGGATTTATTCATGGGATACCTGGACCGGAGGTACCATGCACTTTTTTGATAATGTTTACCAGTACAATGCTTTCGGAAAAATTAAATCCATGACTTCCGGTCAGGATGGTGAGAATGATCCAAAATCAACGTTTTACAAAATATTCCAGGTCAAAACACCAAAGAATACGATTTACATAGCCGCTTACAATGCTGTTTATTCAGGCAGGGATAAAGCTGGTGGTGTAAAGCTGTTCACCATTGAAAAAGGGGGATTGAATGACACGGTTAAATTATTCCGTACCGGTTCTGGCTTACGCAATATGATCCATTATAATTTTGATATGGTGAGCAGGGAAGAAGGTGTTATAATTCCGGAAGTGAAATGGGAAGCTGCTACCAAAACACTGCTCATCCCATTGATCGATGATCGTAATAAACCTACAGGCAGATACCTTCATTACCGCTTCGACGGAACTGTTTTCAGAAGAATGAAATGATCTGTTTAATTACAGCCCTGGCAAATCGTATATGATTTCCACAATTTAATGCCTTTAGTATTAACTCTTAGGTAGTCAGATCCGTTTATTAAAACATATATAAAAAACTTGCAGGCTGTATTCTGAACCTGTAAATTACCGGCATGAATGGCCGCTACATCATTTTTGCTGATGATGATACGGATGACCTGGAACTGATCACCGACTTCTTTAAATCCTACAACCGGGATGTACACGTCCTGCAGTTTAAGAATGGGAAAGAAGTTCTCAAATTCCTGGATGATTTTGCCGTCAACGCCAGCATGCCACTTCTCATTGTCCTGGATATCAATATGCCCCGCATGAACGGCATGGAAACCCTTGTGGCCCTTCGGAAGCACCCGAAGTACAAAAATATCCCGGTAGTGATGTACACTACCTCCTCCAATGCTGCTGATGAAGCGTTCTGCCGGGCGCACGGAGCCACCTGGTTCAACAAACCCGACAGTATTGAAGCCGTACGCCATGCAGCGCGCATACTGGCTGAGTACTGCCAGATCGTTGCCTGATTGTTAAGGTATGTTTTAAGGTTGTGTGCAAGCGTACATTATCGCGACCTTTGCACCCGATGAAGATTGCACGGAAGGCCAGGAATATCAGTCACTTTTTTTTCAGCCAGGCATTTGCCGATGGCTTCAGAACAACCGTAGCCATTCTTTTACCGGCACTCATTGCTTCCTATCTCGGTTATTTCAGCCTCGGCCTGTCCATTTCCCTGGGTGCTGTTTGTGTGAGTCTCACTGATGCACCCGGTCCTGCCCTGCACAAACGCAACGGCATGCTGGCCACCTGTATGTTCCTGTTCCTGGTTTCTGCCGTTACGGAAATGGTGCGCGAAAACGCGGTTTTGCTGGGCATTGAAATCACCCTGGTCAGCTTCTTTTTTTCCATGTTCACGGTGTACGGTACCCGGGCCACAGCAGTTGGTAACGCGGTCATACTGGTCATGATCCTGACCATGGATCCCCCGGCTGCCACGCCCAGTCTTTTAGTGGATAGTGTGCTGATTACGGCGGGCGGATTCTGGTACATGGGGATCAGCCTGGCTTCCAACCGCCTCCTTCCCTATCGCCCGGCACAACGGATCCTGGGCGAATGTATCCGCGAAATCGCCACCTACCTTTCCATTAAAGCTGATTTCTATAACCCTTCTACCGATTTACAGGAAGATTATAAAAGACTGATCGCCCAACAGGTAATTGTCAGTCACAAACAGGATGAAGTGCGGGAATTGTTTTTCAAAACAAGACAGATCGTCCGGGAAAGCAGCCGCACGAGCCGGAAGCTCGTAATGACCTTTGTAGATTCTGTAGACCTGTTCGAAGACATCACGGCTACTTACTACGACTATGCGGAACTGCGCCGCAGATTCAGGGACAGCGGCCAGCTTCAAAAAATATCAGGACTGATCAGTCAAATGGCCCTGGAGCTGGAAAATATAGGTGCTTCCATACAGATGAACGCAGTTTATACAAGCAGGATCAATTTTGAACAGCACCTCGTTACCCTTCGCGCAGAAATGGATTCGCTACCGGCAGGCAGCAGCAACCTCGTACTCAAAAAGATCCTGGTGAATCTGCGGCGGCTGGTGGGACGGCTTAAGGACCTTCATTATTATTTCAGGGAAGAGGAAAGGGATGGAAGACCAAGGCCTTTGGACCATGATCATTTTGTGAGTCATCAACCATTGGATGCAAAAGTATTCTGGGATAATCTAAGCGCACGGTCTTCCGTTTTCAAGCATGCGTTACGGGTTTCCATTGCCTGCCTTGTAGGGTACCTGGTGGTTAAAGGATTTGCTTACGGGCAACACAGTTACTGGATCCTTCTGACCATTGCCTTTATCATCAAACCCGCGTTCAGCCTCACCAAACAGCGCAACGTGGAACGCATCATCGGAACACTGATCGGAGGTGCTATTGGCGTATTGATCCTTGTTTTTATTCCAAACCGGAACGTGCAGTTCGCCCTGCTTGTCCTTTTCATGCTGGCCAATTATTCCGTAATGCGCATCAACTACCTGGCAATGGTGATGTTTACCACGCCCCTCATACTCATCCTGTTTAATTTCCTGGGTGCAGGTTTTGAAGACGTTGCCCGCGAAAGGGTACTGGATACGGTAATAGGGTGCGTCATTGCATTTTGTGCGAGCTATTTTTTATTCCCTTCCTGGGAATCGGAGGGCATACGCGAACACCTGGCCAACATGCTCCGGGCAAACTGGAAATATCTGCAGAAAATAGAAGAAGGATTAAAAGGCTCCAGGATCTCCATGCTCGATTATAAACTGGTGCGCAAAGAAGTGTATGTCAGTTCGGCCAACCTGGCGGCTTCGTTTCAGCGGATGCTTTCCGAACCGAAAACCAAGCAATTAAATTCGAAGCAGGTTCACCAGGCTGTGGTGCTCAACCATATACTTTTTTCCAACATTGCTACCGTGGCCACTACCATTTTACGAAGGGAACGGCAGGTATATCCTGTACAGCTTCCGCAAATCGTGCAGCAATCGGAACGAACGCTGAATCACAGCTTACACTTATTAACGAATGAAAATCCAGAGCGTACCCATACAACTTCGGTGGTTCCAAAAGAAGCAGATGCCAATGAAGATGATGCCTTACTGCACGACCAGTTACATTTCATTCATAAGCTTTGCGTGGATATGACGAAAACAGTAGAGGAAATGATCAGGAAATAAAATACCGGAGGGCAAGTTCATATCCTTTAAGTCCAAGCCCGAAAATTGATCCGGCAGACTTACCCGATACATGCGAAAGCCTCCTGAAATCTTCACGGGCGTGTACATTTGAAATGTGCACTTCCACCACTTTTGTGGTGATGGCGGCAATAGCATCCCCTATAGCAACAGAAGTATGCGTGTAACCCCCTGGATTGAAAATAATTCCATCCCATTCAAAACCTACCCGCTGCAATTCGTTGATCAATTCACCTTCCACGTTGCTTTGAAAATAAGTAAACGTTATGTTGGGATAAGATGCTTTCAGTTGCTGCAGGTAATCATCAAAGGACATATTGCCATAAATACCGGTTTCCCTTTTACCCAGCAAGTTCAAATTCGGCCCGTTGATGATGGCAATTTTCATGAGAACGAATATAGGAAATGCTTTCACGCAAAGGCGCGAAGACCCGCTAAAGCGGGAGATGCAAAGACGCCAAGACTTATTTGGCCAGGCCACTGAAGTGGCCAGACAATTTTTGCGCACAGAGAAAATGAGCAAACAGAGAATTCACGAATCGCAGAGAAAAGGAGTTTTTGATAGTTACCCGGATGGAGGTTGATGGGTTAAAAAGTTGATTTGTTGAGAGGTTGGGTCCGTGACAGTCTTCGACCGTCATAACTGCAATCAAGAAAGCTAAGTAACAACTGCCCTCTGCGCAAACTCTCTATATCCCGTTGTACTCGTTAAATAAAAAGCCGCACCGTAAAGATTCGTGAAGATTTAAAAAGACTTTTTCCAAAAAATCTTTGCGTCTCCTTTACTTTGCGCCTTTGCGTGAAATCTCGAATCAGCTAAAGTTCTCTTTTAATCATTTCAATAAAATCATCAAAGAGGTAACGGCTGTCGTGCGGGCCGGGCGTGCTTTCGGGGTGGTATTGCACCGAGAACGCCTGTTTGCCTTTTACCTTGATGCCTTCAATAGAATGGTCGTTCAGGTTCACATGTGTTATTTCAATATGCGGTGCATTTCTTACCGCTTCCGGATCAACACCGAACCCGTGGTTTTGTGAAGTGATCTCACAACGACCGGTTAAGATATTTTTCACCGGGTGGTTCATGCCGCGATGCCCGTGGTGCATCTTGAATGTCGGGATATCATTGGCCAGTGCCAGCAGCTGGTGGCCGAGACAGATGCCGAAAGTAGGCTTGTCTTCTTTCAGGATATCCTTCACCGTTGTAATGGCATAATCCATGGCAGCAGGGTCGCCGGGACCATTGGAAATAAAATAACCCGCGGGGTTAAAACCTTTTAATTCTTCTGCAGAAGTTTTTGCCGGGAATACTTTTACATGAGCGCCGCGCTCCACCATGCAGTTCAGGATGTTTCGCTTGGTGCCGTAATCCAGCACGGCGATCTTGATGGGTGAAGAAGGATCGCCAAGTTCGTACGGAACTTTAGTGCTTACAATGGAAGCCAGTTCCAATCCATCCATATCGGGCAATTCATCCAGTTTTGCCTTCAGTGCACCGGCATCCAGTATTTCCGAGGAGATGATACAGTTCATGGCACCGGTACTGCGTATACGGGTTACCAGTGCCCGTGTATCAATGCCTTCTATACCAACAATGTTTTGTTTTTTAAGATAATCATCGAGTGAACCCTGGGCCATGCGGCGGGAGAACAGTTCTTCCAGGTTGCGGCCAATAAGGCCTTTGATCTTAATGCTGTCGCTTTCCACATCCAGGTCTGCCACACCGTAATTACCGATGTGCACCGTATTCATGATCAGTACCTGCCCGTAATAACTGGGGTCTGTAAATACTTCCTGGTAGCCGGTCATGCCCGTATTAAAACAGATTTCTCCACCTGTTGTACCAATGGCGCCATAGGCCTTGCCATAACAGGTAGTGCCGTCTTCCAAAACCAAAACCGCTGTCTTTTGTTCCATGTGCTTAAAAGTTATGCAAAGAAAAAGGTTCAGATAATGCGCCGGTAAATTAATTCCGCACCGGTGTCCATAAAAAAAGGCACCCGTTTAAAACGGATGCCTTATTATTTCTTATATGAAAGTCATTAAGAAGGTTGTTGCTGTGTTGCTTCAGGTGTTGCCTCAGCAGCAGGAGCGTCGGGTGCGGAACCTTCGGCAGTAGCTTTTTTACGGCTTCCACCGGCGCGGCGCGTTCTTTTTGCACCTTCTTTCTTCTCTTCTTTTCCTTTACCGTAAACTTCGTTGAAGTCAACCAGTTCGATCATAGCCAGTTCGGCGTTGTCACCAGGACGGGTACCGAGCTTAATGACCCTTGTATAACCACCCGGGCGGCCGGCAATCTTAACGCTGATTACATCAAACAGTTCCTTGATGGCTTCCTTATCCTGCAGATAAGAGAAAACCACACGACGTTGATGGGTAGTGTTTTCTTTGCTTTTCGTGATCAGGGGCTCGGCAAAAATGCGCAGCGCTTTTGCTTTCGCCAATGTAGTTACGATACGCTTGTGCTGGAAAAGCTGACAAGCCAGGTTGCTTAACAACGCTTCGCGGTGTGCTTTAGTCCGGCTAAGGTTGTTGATTTTGTCTCCGTGACGCATGACGTTAAATTTTAGATTCCCTCACACCGTGTCAAGGAATTGTGAGGTACATTATGAATGGTTAATCGACCACCGCTTATCGACGACCGTTCGGTGGTCGATTGACGATTAGCGATTAACGTTTAAAAATCATCCTTATCCATTCCGAGTTTGCCGAGGTCCATACCGAAATGAAGTCCTCTTTCATTCAGCACCTGCTCGATCTCAGAGAGTGATTTCTGGCCGAAGTTGCGGAACTTCATGAGGTCTTCCTGCTCGTACTGAACCAGCTCGCTCAGGGAATTAATTTTTGCTGCTTTCAGGCAATTGAAGGCACGTACGGAAAGATCGAGGTCTTCCAGTGGTGTCTTCAGCACTTTGCGCAGTTGCAGTGTTTGTTCGTCTACGATATCTTCTTTCTTTTCTTCCTTGTTATCGAAGGTGATATTTTCATCGGTGATGATCATCAGGTGCTGGATCAGGATCCGGCTTGCCTGCTTCACCGCTTCTTCAGGATGGATGGTTCCATCGGTGATCACTTCCATAACCAGTTTCTCGTAGTCGGTGCGCTGCTCCACACGGGTATTCTCGATCGTGTACTTCACGTTCTTGATGGGTGTGTAGATGGCATCAACAGGAATATAACCAAGAGCGGCATCCTTTGGTTTGTTCTCTTCAGCAGGAACATAACCGCGGCCTTTGCCGATGGAAATCTCGATATCGAGTTTGGCCGAGGAATCCAGTGTGCAGATCAGCAGTTCGGGATTCATCACCTGGAAAGATTGCGTTCCTTCTGCCATCATACCGGCAGTGAACTCGGTCCTGTTTTTTACAGACAGGGTAATTTTTTCGGTCTGAACGTCGTGATCAACAACCTTCTTTAAACGAACCTGCTTCAGGTTCAGAAGGATCTCAACCACGTCTTCAGAAACTCCTTTGATGGTGGCAAATTCATGCTCCACTCCTTCAATACGAACGCCCACAATAGCATACCCTTCGAGGGAGCTGAGTAATACGCGGCGTAAAGCGTTTCCGATGGTAACACCATAACCGGGTTCCAGCGGACGGAATTCAAACTGTGCTTCGAAGTCCGTTAATTTTTGAAGAACGATCTTATCGGGTTTCTGAAAATTTAAAATAGCCATGTGGTATTTCAGATTTAAGGTTTAATTAGAAAAGCTTCAAGCTTCAAGTCACAAGCTTTCCCGCTCCGGCGGGACAGCTTGCAGCTAATTTCTTGCAGCTATTACTTAGAATACAATTCCACGATCAGCTGCTCCTTGATATTCTCGGGAACAGATTCTCTTTCCGGGTAGGTGATGAACGTACCCTGGAATTCCGCTTCGTTCCAGTCAACCCAGGTAAACTTAGGATTGCGGCCGCGAATAGGGGTCGTTACCGATGTATTGTCCTTTGATTTTTCTTTCAGGGCAACAATATCACCTGGTTTCAGCTGGAAAGACGGAACGTTTACCACCTGTCCGTTCACCATAACGTGCTTATGGCTCACCAGCTGGCGGGCAGCGGGGCGGGACGGTGCAATACCCATACGGAAAACAGTGTTATCCAGGCGGGCTTCCAGTAATTTAATAAGGTTTTCACCGGTAACGCCTTTACGGCGGGCGGCTTCTTCAAAAGTTTTGCGGAACTGCTTCTCCAGCACACCGTATGTGTACTTTGCTTTCTGCTTCTCACGAAGCTGGAGTGCGTACTCTCCCAGGGTTTTACGCTTGCGCTGTGCGCCATGCATACCGGGAGGGTTGGAATTTTTTCCTAACCATTTGCCATTGCCCAATATGGGCTCACCGAAAATGCGGGAAATCTTGGTCTTTGGACCATTGTAACGTGCCATAGTAGTTTTTTCATTTCCGCTTTTTAGAAACCGGTGCGTCCATCCGTAAAAGCGGTAAAAATTAATGGAGCACCCTTTAGTTAAATGAAACCGTACTGGCTCAATATGTCTGTGAAGCTGCACGCCACACGCTATATGCTGCACGTACTTCCGTGTAGCGTATAGCGTGTGGCGTGTAGCGCTTACACTCTGCGTTTCTTAGGGGGACGGCAGCCGTTGTGCGGCAGCGGTGTAACGTCTTTAATCATCACCACTTCCAGTCCGCTCTGGGCCAGTCCGCGGATCGAGCTTTCCCGTCCGGCACCGGGGCCTTTCACGAAAACGTCCACTCTTTTCAAACCGGCGTCCAGGGCCACTTTTGCAGCATCGCCTGCCGCCATCTGGGCCGCGTAGGGTGTATTCTTTTTGGAACCCTTAAATCCCATTTTACCGGCAGAAGACCAGGAAATAACCTGCCCGTTCTTGTTGGTAAGGGAGATGATGATGTTGTTAAAGGAAGCCACGATATGGGCATCGCCATAATGGTCAACCTTTACGATCCTTTTTTTGGAAGCGGCTTTTGCGCTTTGTTGTGCTTTTGCCATGATCTTTTTAGGTAGTCTTTACTTGTTATTTATTCTCCGCATGGAGCGGAAACCCGGATCAACCCTCCTCCTGCACCCTGGTATCCGTAATTAACCCGGTGAATGTGGTGCTATGAAAAACGCCACAAGCTACACGCTTCACGCTGCAAGCTGGAGCCTGCGTGTGGCGTGAAGCGAATAGCATGCAGCAGTATTCTTACTTCTTAGGCGCTTTCTTTTTACCGGCAACCGTTTTACGCTTCCCTTTACGGGTACGGCTGTTGGTTTTTGTACGCTGACCTCTTACCGGGAGGCCTTTACGGTGACGGAGTCCACGGTAGCAGGCAATATCCAGCAAACGCTTGATACTCATCTGCACTTCCGAACGAAGCTGTCCTTCCACCTTAAATTCTTCAGTGATGGTGTTACGGATAGCGTTCAGATCTTCGTCATTCCACTCGTTTACTTTCTTGTTACGGTCAATACTGTGTTTGTCAAGAATGTAACGGGCAGTAGCGGGTCCGATACCATAGATATAGGTCAGACCGATCTCACCTCTTTTGCTTTTTGGTAAGTCAACGCCGGAAATACGAGCCATATAATAATTACTGTTTTACTTTAAAGTTTTGTTTTTCGCTTCACACTTCACGCTTTTCGCTGCACGGATTACCATGTAGCGTGTAGCGTGCGGCGTGCAACCTCACTTACCCTTGCCTTTGCTTGTAGCGCGGATTTTTTTTGTTGATCACATAAAGCTTTCCCTTACGACGTACAATCTTGCAGTCGGCGCTTCTTTTTTTGATGGATGCTCTAACTTTCATAATGTTATTTTGCGCTCCACGCTACACGCTTTTCGCTGCACGGTAAGCTTCGTGAAGCGTATAGCGTGCAGCTTGCAGCTATTTATACCTGAAAATGATCCTTCCCCTTGACAGGTCATAAGGGCTCATTTCAACGCCAACCTTATCACCCGGCAAAATCCGTATGTAGTGCATTCTCATTTTTCCTGAGATCGTAGCCAAAATTTCGTGTCCGTTTTCAAGCTTAACCCGGAACATGGCGTTGGACAGGGCCTCAATAATGGTTCCGTCCTGTTTAATTAATGGCTGTTTCGACATACTGATTTTGGGAGCGCAAAAATATAACTATTCACCCGAATAACGAAAAAAAGTCCCGCCGGGCGGGACCAAATAGCAAGATTTTCGAAAAAATTAGGAAGTTTCAGTGCGCAACCGCCTTTTCCAGTGGCACCTTGGTCATGTCCAGGTGGTGATTCTGGAGCTCGTGCAGGTACAGGGGGTGGGAAAAATGGCGACGGTCCTCGCGGTACCAAACGTCCAGGTGGGTGTAATTGCCCGGATCGTGAACCAGAACCCTGAAGGGGCCTTTTTTATACTTGACACCTTCGGGTGTTTCTTCTTTTTCAAAACCAAGAAGGTTTACCAGGCGGTCGCCGGTGAGCGGGATGGGCACAATATTCTGTAGCGGGTGCCAGAATTCCTGGATACCATTATCAATGCAAACCATGCCTTCATTTCGGCTGATGCCTTTTACCATGCCTTCTTTTTCAACGCCCTCATCCAAAACGTGAACAATGTCTCCTTCTTTGAGATCTGTGATTTTAACCATAACTGCTAGAATTTATGCAATAAGTTAAGGATATTCTCCTCCTTACCCAAAACAAGTCCTATGCCCGGAAAAAAACAACCTGAAAATTCCCGGTGCTTCTGCAACAGGTTCATGTTTCATTTCCGGGTTAATAAACCATCAACCAGCAATATAAACTGGCCATTTCCAGCGAAGACGGGCATACAATAATGTGTGCGGATACATGGTAAATTTATCCAACACCTTGACCCGTAGTAATTTATGCACATTTTCAGGGTAATGGTTTACACCAGTATAAAGAATAGAAAACAATATATATCTTTCTGCCGCAAGCTTAAACCATGATAACTGCCAGATTAATAGGGCTTTTTGCAAGCCTCGTATTTTTTTTACCCTCCTTTGCCCAATCACTATTTGAGCCCATAACCCGTGATGCGGCCCGTGAAACTGCATTGCTGCAGGATATGACGACGCGCTATAAAAAAGATGTGGGCAGTATCTCCGGGACGCACAAAAAATACATAGCTGAAATTTACAAGGAACGCTACGAGATGGTGAAAGAGATCGTTCCGGCTGAAGTGATTTCCGATCCCAAATCAATGGCTTACCTGAACCGGTTGTCCGGGGAAATTTTCCGGGGCAATCCTTTCCTTTCGGCCGGCGACATGCGGATCCTGTTTTCTAAATCATGGGTGCCCAATGCCTGCAGCATGGGTGAAGGAACCATCCTGTTCAATATAGGATTGTTTCACCGCCTTCAGGATGAAGCGCAGGCCGTGTTTGTCCTTTGCCATGAGATCGCCCACTACTACCTCAATCATGGCAACAACAACATCCAACAATACGTAAATACGGTATATTCGGATGAATTCCAGAAACAACTGAAATCAATCAGTAAAACAGAATTCAGGAAAAACCAGTCACTTGAAAATCTTTCGCTGAACCTCACGTTCCGGTCCAGGCGCCATAGCCGGGCATTTGAAGAAGCTGCAGATTCCATGGCGGTTGAACTGATGAGGAATACCGGTTATGACCTCAATGGAGCCCTTACCTGCCTCGCTTTACTGGATTCTGTAGATAAGGATAAATATGAGCGCAGCCTCGAACTGGACAAGCAGTTCAATTTTGCGGGCTACCCGTTCAAAAAAAGCTGGATTGAAGCCGAAACGATTTCATTCGCCGGTGCTGAGGATGAAAAAGAAAGCAAACTGGAAGACTCGCTGAAAACCCACCCCGACTGCTCATTGCGCATCCGCAAATTATCGGAGACTATTACGAAATTGAATAAACCCGGTGCGCAGTTTATAGTAAGCAGCAAAGACGTATTCAAACAGCAGCAGTACCAGTTTGACCTTGCCATACTGGATGCCCTTTTTGAGGCAAAGAATGTATCGCGAGCACTTTATTTCAGCCTGCAGATGCGGCACTTTATGCCGGATAATGTGTATGTAAAAACAATGATCGGTAAATGCCTGAATGAAATTTTCAAACAACAGAAGGCTCACCAGCTGGGCAATTATGTAGATATGCCCGGACCACATTTTGACAAGGATTACAACAACCTGCTGAACCTGATCCAGAATGCCCGGCTCACCGAGATTGCCTCGCTTTCCTATCATTTCATGAAACAGTTTGAAGCACAGCACGGAACCGACAGCCACTTTGCTGCTGTATATAGATCCAGCAAAGAGATTTACGCTAAATAAAACACACCATAATTAAACTAACACTTATGAGAAAGATGACCCAGGGGGTACTGGTTATTGCCCTTTTACTGACGTGCAGCAACCTGTTTGCACAAAACAAACTGACTATCGACAAGGTATACCGGGTAACCCTACGCAATTCGGGTACTATTGTAGAAAATGAGCAGATCAAAGGATATTACTTCCTTTACATGTCCGACAAAATTGACAGGAAGACGAATGAGTACACGCTCCAGATTGTAGATGAAAACCTGAACAAGATCAAGGACATCAAGTTTACCGATTCAAAAGACATCCAGCTCTTGGAAGGATCTTTCAATGGAACTTCCATTGCCTTCTTATTTTATAATGACAAGGAAAACACCCTGGAATACCGGATGTTTGGTATGAATGGCAAGCAATCGCATACTTACACCAAGATCCTGGACAAAAAATCAGAGTCGTATCTTAAGTATACATTGGAAATGAACTCTTCTGAAGAAGCTGAAAACCAGAACGTATTTGATATCCCCGGCAAAGGTTTTATATCCGTAACACCGCTGAGAGAGAACAGAAGCTATTCCTACGATATTAATTTTTATAGCTCAGAAAAGAAGAAAACGTGGTCCTTTAACCCTACCGAGGAAGGCAAATATGCGAGTGCTCAATACCTCGGCGCCAACGATTCTGTTGCCCTGATTGAAGTTTTATCAAAAGAAAAACTGATGTCAAAAGAAATGGAATCAACCATCCTGGGCATCAGCCTGGAAAACGGGAAAAAGGTTTTTGAAGTGCGTACGCAGGATGGTAAGAACCAGCTTTATCCAATGAACATTACTGCGCTCAAAGGGATGAATGAGTTCCTGGTAGTTGGCCTTTACTACGAAGGAACGGATCGTGTTATGCAGGATAAGAGCCAGGGACTCGGTATCTGGCAGATGAATAACAAGGGAAAGATTGTAAAGAGCAAGTATATGTCCTGGTCAAAAGACCTCAGCAAATACCTCAAAGTGGACCAGCGCGGCCGTGTTGCAGATCTCGGGTACGTTTATATCCATAAACTGATGCAAACCGAAGACGGAAAAATTTTTGCCGTAGGTGAAGGATACAAAAAGGTAGCCGATGGTCTCGGTATTGCCATGAACGTATTATCAGGCTCTTATACCAACGGGGTAACCAAACTCCAGATCACGGATCTTATGATGCTGGAACTGACTCCTAATTTCGAACTGGCCAATGCAAAAATTTACGAGAAGAATAAAAACAGTTTTGGACTCAGCACAGGTTCCGATTTCGCTTCGCCGCATACCCTGGCGCTTGTAGCTAAAATGTATGGCGCATTCGATTATACATTTACCCAAATGGGAAAGAACTCTTCTAGTTTCAGCTCTGCATACACAGACTATGAACGCAGCAAGGGTTACAAGGGTTTAACCTTCCATTCCATTTCTTATTACGACGGTAAATTATCGGAAGATAAGATCAACCTGAAAACAGATGCTTCCAGGTTGCTGGTGCTTCCTGCAAAACCGGGGTCTGTTGTATTGATGGAATATTATAAAAAAGACAAGCGACTCGAATTACGAATGGAGAAACTTAATTAACCAACATAAAAAAAGGAAGAGTGCAAACTCTTCCTTTTTTTATTTTATCCAAACTTCATTCGGCCCAGCTCATAACATAGTTATCGTTTTCAATATCCAGCGCCTGTTTGGTCAGCATCAGCGGGTGAAAGGTATCCACCATAACGGCCAGTTCTTTTGTTTCCGTTTTACCAATGCTTTTTTCGACGGTTCCGGGATGCGGTCCGTGCGGAATGCCAGCCGGGTGCAGGGTGATCATGCCCCTGGTTACATTCTTGCGGCTCATAAAATCACCATCCACGTAATACAGTACCTCATCGCTGTCGATGTTACTGTGATTGTAGGGCGCCGGGATGGAAAGCGGGTGATAATCATACAGGCGCGGGCAAAAAGAACACACCACAAAATTATGAGCCTCGAAGGTTTGATGCACCGGAGGAGGCTGGTGTACCCGCCCGGTAATGGGCTCAAAATCGTGAATGGAAAAAGCAAAGGGATAACAATATCCATCCCACCCTACTACATCAAACGGGTGACCGGCATAGTGAATGTTGTACAGGATTCCTTTCTTTTTCGTGCGTACCAGGAAATCACCGCGCTCGTCATGTGTTTCCAGGTTTTGCGGGGGGCGGATATCGCGTTCTGTAAACGGTGAGTGTTCCAGCAGCTGTCCGTACTTACTGAGGTAGCGTTTCGGAAACCGTATAGGGCTGAATGATTCAACAATAAAAAGCCGGTTGGCTTCACTGTTGAAACGGACCTGGTAAATAGTGCCGCGCGGAATGGAAAGATAATCGCCATACCCGAAAGGCAATTCACCATACATGGTCTTCAGCACCCCGGTGCCTTCATGAACAAAAATGAGTTCATCGGCATCCGCATTCTTGTAATAATAATCATGAACGCTGCTTTGCGGCGCCGCCAGTACAATATGAACGTCGTTGTTCACCAGCACCGGTACGCGGCTCTCCAGAAAATCTTTTGCCGGCTTGATATTGAAGCCCTCAAAACTGCGGTGCTTCAGCATCTTTTCTTCCGCCACCTGGGGCGCTACAGACACCGGCTTTTCAGTTTTGATGATCTGGGTTGGCGGGTGTACGTGGTAAAGCAGGGAATAGTCGTTTGAAAATCCTTCCGTGGAAAACAGTTGTTCCGAATAAAGCGTTCCATCCGGCTTCCGGAACTGTGTGTGCCGCTTGTGCGGAATGTTTCCCAGTTTATAATAGTAAGCCATCGTTATGAAAGTGAAAGGTGAAACGTGAAAAGTGAAACTTTGTCCTTTTTCAAGTTTGTTTACCTACCGAATTTAATCAAACAAAAATAAATGCAACCGCAGGGCCTCAACATTGAAAATTGAGCATTGAGCACTGAAAATTGAAAATTTTATACTCCTCCAAAAACAGAAAAGCCTCCATCCACGCAGATCATGGCGCCGGTAACAAACTGCGAGGCATCACTCAGCAACCATACCAACGCACCTTTTAATTCATCGGGATGACCAAAGCGCTTGAAGGGGGTTTGACGGATAACGGATTCGCCTCTTTCCGTAAAGCCTCCTTCCGGTTTGGTGAGCAGGTTCCGGTTTTGTTCCGTCAGGAAAAATCCGGGGGCAAGTGCATTCATCCGGATAGCATCACCATAACGGTTTGCCAGTTCAACAGCAAACCACTGCGTATAGCAATCAACGGCTGCTTTTCCCATGTTATACCCAAGCACTTTGGTAATGGCGCGTTTTGAATTCATGGAAGAAATATTTACGATACTGCCCCTGCCGGTTTGCGCGATGGCATCACCAAATACCTGTGTCGGGATCAGTGTGCCCCAAAGATTAATGTCCATCACTTTGCGCATGCCATCAATGTTCATACGGAACAAATTTTCTGAAGGCTGCAACACACCTTCCGGCATATTTCCACCGGCAGCATTCACCAGCCCATCGATGCGCCCGAACTGCTGCATCATTTTTTCCCGTGCCGCTACCAATTGTTTTTCGTCCATGGCATCTGCCACAAGGGCAATGGCTTTACCACCGCGCGACCGCACGGTCTCGGCTCTTTCCTGTGCCACCCCCTCCTTTCGTCCTAAAATACCCACAGACCCGCCGGCTTCCACAATGGCATCAACAAAAGCGCCCCCGAGAATACCGGTTCCACCGGTAACGACTATAACCTTGTCCTTAAGTGAAAAATTTTCCATGCTGTATTCATTAACGTAATTGACCTGTTTGAAGGGCATCCATATCCGTATACTCCAGGTTTTCACCAGCCATACCCCAGATAAAACCATAGTTGCTGGTGCCACTGCCGGCATGAATGCTCCACGGCGGTGAAACAACGGCTTCGTGGTTCCGCATCAGAATATGCCTGGTTTGTGCCGGTTCGCCCATGTAATGAAATACTACCGATTCCGGTGGCAGATCAAAATAAAAATAGGCTTCCATCCTGCGGTCATGGGTATGGGGAGGAATCGTATTCCAAACGCTTCCCGGCTGCAGCAGGGTCAGTCCCATAACCAGTTGGCAACTCTTAATTCCTGCCTTGTGAATATACCGGAAAATAGTACGTTGATTGCTGGTCTCCAGGGCACCCATGGCATTGGCTTCCGCTTCTTTATTGGTGAGCAGGGTAACCGGGTATTCTGCGTGTGCCGGGGCGGAAAGAATATAATACACAGCAGGGTTTGCCGGATCAGCGCTGCGGAAAGAAACGTCTTCAATTCCTTTTCCTACATAAAGGCAATCCAGTTTTGCGAGCGGGTATTCTTTACCTCCAGCCGCAACGGAGCCAGGTCCACCCACGTTCAGAATTCCCATTTCCCGTCTTTCCAGGAAATACTCCGACCGCAGGTTTTCATAATTGCCGAGTGTTAGTTGCCTGCCCTGCGGAACAGCCCCGCCAACAATCATCCGGTCGTAATGCGTGTAAATAAAATTCACCCCGCCCGGAACCATCAGACCGGAAAGAAGAAACCGTTCACGGATCAGTTCCGTATCATACTTTTTAAAATCATCGGGGTGAACACTGTGGATCACCTTAAGGTTCTCTGCCATTCTATGGATTTAAAGTTCAAAGTAAAGAAGAAGTAACAGCAGTTCCACAAATTATAAAGTACTGCACTGCCCCGGCGCAGCGTTAAATTCATTCTTTTTTACATTGGAAGATCACAGGCGTCCATCTTTTTTTACGAAATCGATCCCGGGGTAACGATCGTGCATTTTGTTGCCCGGTATGTTTTCCTCCTGCACCTTTGCACTTCAACAGATACCTGTGACAAAAATCGGTTTGATCTCTGACACACATGGCTACCTGGATGACAATGTATTCCGTCACTTCGACAAGTGCGATGAAATATGGCATGGCGGGGATTTCGGAAATGCGGCACTGGCTGAAAAACTGTCTTCCTTTAAACCGCTGCGTGGCGTTTATGGCAATATTGATGGCCGGGACATCCGCAGTGTATACGGCGAAACACTTTACTGGAGCTGTGAAGACGTGCCCGTGTTCATGATCCATATCGGAGGTTATCCCGGGCGGTATGCGCCGGGCGTACGTGATAAGATAATCACCAACAAGGCCAGGCTTTTTATCAGTGGCCATTCACATATTCTCAAAGTGATCTTTGATCCCAAAACATCGTGCCTTCATATGAACCCCGGTGCAGCCGGGAAACAGGGATGGCATAAGGTGCGTACACTGCTCCGTTTCAGCATCGATGGGGCCGACATTAAAGATTGCGAAGTAATTGAACTGGGACCGCGATAAAAAAGGGCTGAAGATTTCAGCCCTTTCAATTATGTTTTATCAGTACCAATGTCCGCCCAGGTTGCGGAACGGCCAGGGAATAGAAACCAGGATCAGGAGCAGCGCAATGCTATAAAAGATCAGTGTGCGCCTGTGCTTTGCTCGGTCGCTGATGGCTTTGCGGCCCTGCGCTTTCCCGATATGGATCAACACAATAGCAATCAGCATGATCACCATGTGCTCCACGGCATAAAAACGCAGGGTGGCATCATCCATGACAGGCTTCATGCCGTTTGCTTCAATAAGTTTGTAACCACGTGGACCTGCAAACCAAAGCGCGAGTCCCACCAGCAGCATGATATCGGCAAAAATGGTCAGGATCAGTCCCGTGCGGTTATCGGTGCGGATATAAGGCCGTTTTCCGGCAATCAAACTGTTGAAGATGGCGAACAATAGAAGAAGTAATACTATCCACCGCCCTACGCTGTGAATGTGTAAAAGGAGGTTGTAAATGTCCGGTGAAAGGTTCATGTTAATGGGTTTTGGGTGCTCAAACTTACAACAATGAAAGGCAATCGCAAAGATTGCAGTGAGCGTGCATCGTTACAACAATGCTCATTCCCAACTTTCATTTCGTTTGTATAGTTTTGGATCATGACACGCTTATTCATGATGGTGGTGCTGTGTGCCGTGATGTTTTCCTGTACTGACGATGAAGGCAGTTCTTTATTGCAGGAGGCACCCTATGCCGAACTTACCGACAGCATACAGGACTTTCCCGGCCGTGCCGACCTGTATTACAAACGCGGTGTTTTATTGTACGAGCGTAATCAACGCGGGCTGGCGGCGGAAGACCTGCATTCGGCCTGGACAATGGATCCACAGGAATCATATGCCCTTAGTATGACCACCGTACTGAAAGAAAAAAGCCCGGATTCAGCCATTGCTTTTCTAAAAAATGCCATTCAAAAACTTCCCAACAGTATCGCACTGAAAGTGGGACTGGCCCGTGGTTACCAGCAAAAAAATTTACTGCAGGAGGCCATCGCGGTTTGTGATGAAATATTGCAGCAGTACCCCGCACAACTGGATGCTTTATCCTTAAAAGCGCAGATCCTGGGACAGCAGAACAAACCATCGGAAGCCCTGGCGCAACTGGAAAAGGCCTATTCAGTAGCTCCTTTTGACCCGGAAATTTCCTACGACCTCGCGTATGAATATGCCGTTTCAAAAAATCCAAAAGCAATTCCCCTTTCTGATTCCCTTATTCGTTCTGACAAAACCCGGCCCGGATCCATAGCCAAGGCTTATTATACAAAAGGGATTTATTACACAAATACCAGTAAGCCTGCCGAAGCCATCAGGCATTTCGATGAAGCCATTCGTACCGATTACAACTTTATGGACGCTTACCTTGACAAAGGCCAGCTTCTTTATAACCAGAAAAGATATGACGAAGCCCTCCGCACTTTCAGCCTCGCGCTGCGCATCGATCCTTCCGTTCCGGAATTTTATTTCTGGAATGGAAAAGTGTACGAAGCAAAAGGAATGATGAATGAGGCAAAGCAGAATTATTCCAAAGCAGCCGGGCTGGATAAGGAATTTGCGGAAGCCAGGGAGGCTTTGGAGAGAGTAGGCGGTTAGCAGTTGGCAGTTTACAGTCAGATTAAATCGTATTTCAATTTTCCTGCACGCTACACGCAGCACGCTACACGCTGCACGTATCTATATTATAGCGCTGCGCTTTTAACTTTGCGAACATTTTGACCAGGAATTTGGATCCAGAATTCTACTCATTCATCATTTACCAGTTAACATTGAATGGAACAATTCTTAAAAGATTTATTGCATAACAAGCCGCAGGCTGAAAATGTCAGAATCCTACTTCTTACCTACTACTTCCCCCTCATAATTCCTTGTTCCTTGTTCAATATTCCATCCCTTGGTCCATAAGCTATAAGTGATAAACCTTTCTCCCTATCTTGCGCCACAAACGCTCATAATCATGGCCATCATTGCTCCTTCCCTGCTGGCAGCAAATTTTTTAAGACTCCAGGATGAATGTACCATGCTTAATGAATCGGAAGCGGACTGGTTTCACCTCGATGTTATGGATGGCCGTTTTGTTCCGAACATTTCCTTTGGATTGCCCGTGATTGAGCAGATCCGTACCGCTACCAGAAAGACCTGCGATGTGCACCTTATGATACTGGAACCGGGAAACTATGCAGAAGCGTTTAAAAAGGCCGGTGCGGATATTCTTACCGTGCATTATGAAGCCTGCACGCACCTGCACCGGAATGTTCAGCAAATAAAAGCACTGGGCATGCAGGCAGGTGTGGCTATCAATCCGCATACGCCGGTAGACCTGCTGGAGGATATCCTCCCTGATATTGACCTTGTTTGCATCATGAGTGTAAACCCGGGTTTCGGCGGACAGCAATTCATTACCCATACCTATAACCGCGTACGCGCATTGCGGAACATGATCGATGGTCAGCAGGCAACCGTAAAAATTGAAATAGACGGGGGCGTTACCCTTGACAATGCAAAAGCTTTGATCCAGGCCGGCGCTGATGTGCTGGTTGCAGGGAACACCGTTTTTAAATCACCGGATCCGAAGGCTACCATTGCAGCATTGAAAAAAGCATGATGCCGGCGTAGTTTTGCAGCATGGCCAAAGACCTGTTTTCCCATCATTCTGCCTCCTATGCACGGTACCGGCCCACTTACCCGCCCGAATTATACCAGTACATTTTTAGTTTCCTGCATAAGCGGGAACGTGCATGGGATTGCGCGTGCGGGAACGGGCAGGCAGCTTCCTTCCTTGCCGGCTATTTTGCACATGTTGACGCCACAGACATCAGTGAAACACAAATTGCACATGCGGTACAAAAACAAAATATCCACTACCGTGTTTGTCCGGCCGAACATACGCCTTTTGCCGACAACAGTTTTGACCTGATTACGGTGGCTACCGCTTACCATTGGCTTTCATGGGATGCCTTTCAAAAAGAAGCTACCCGGGTAGGTAAACAGGGCGCGGTGGTGGCCATCTGGGCTTATTATAACCTTGCCAGTAATGATGATGCTTTGAATACTATGTACACAAAGTTCCGGTCACAGATTGATCCGTACTGGGACCCGGAACGCCGTTGGCTGGAAGAACAATATAAAACGGTGCCATTTGATTTTGAACTTTTGCCGGAAGCAACGTTCGAATCCTGTTTATTGTGGACGCGCGAACAATTTACCGGTTATCTCCGTACCTGGTCGGCCGTTCAGAATTTCCGGAAGAGGGAGAGTGATGATCCTGTAGACAGGATAGAGGCGGAATTAAAAAGCAATTGGAAAGAAGACAGCAAAAAATATATACGCTTTCCGATCAGCTTGCGCCTGGGAAGGATCAACAAGTAAAGAGGGGCAATAGGCGTCTAAGATTTTCCGTTGTATCACCGCCAAAGAATTATTTTAGAGCTTAAATCCTGATGCTCCCGTGCACAACCGTTTACTCACCTGCTGGTTTCTTCTGTTCTCCCTGTTTTCGTTTGCACAAAAAAACCCGGCTACGGTTTCCGGCCAGGTTGTAAATGAAGCCGGCGCACCGCTTGCTGATGTGTCCGTGATTATTCTCGGGCAACCCAGGGGAACGGCTACAAATGACTCCGGTTATTTTTCCATTAAGGTCCCCGTTGATAAAGCCTTTGCCCTCCTTTTTTCATTTACCGGATACAGGACCGTTCAACAAAATTTCCTTTTAAACGAGGGTGAACAGGAAAAAGTAATTATCCGGCTCGAAACCGGTGCCACCACCATGGAGGAAGTGGTGATTTCGGATGGAAGAGAACGTACGGAAACAGGTCTAATCCGTCCTAACCCCAAATCCATCATCAACCTGCCTTCACCGGTGAGCGGAGTGGAAAGCATGATCAAAGTGTTTGTAGGATCTAATAATGAACTTACCTCGCAGTACAATGTCCGCGGTGGTTCTTATGATGAGAACCTGATTTACGTAAATGATTTCGAGATCTTCCGTCCCTACCTTGTACGCAGTGGTCAACAGGAAGGACTTTCTTTTATCAACCCCGAAATGGTCCGCAATATTTCATTTTACAATGGAGGATTCCAGGCACGTTATGGTGATAAAATGAGTTCGGTGTTAGACATTCAATATAAGAAACCAAAAGACTTTGGAGGTTCTGCCTATGTCGGTATCCTTGAACAGGGTGCACATGTTGAAGGCACAGGTGCCCGGGGTAAGCTTTCTTATATGGTGGGCCTGCGCAACCGCAGCAACCGTAATCTTTTAAGCCGCCAGGAAACACAAGGTAATTATGTTCCTTCTTCTACCGATTTCCAGGCCCTGGTTGGATACCAGTTCAATCCCAAATGGTCCGCGGAAATGCTGGGTAATTTATCCCGCACCAAATTCACGCTTGTACCGCAATTCAGCCAGCTCACCGCTTCGGTGTTCTCACCTTTTTTTACCGCTAATATCGGTGTTGATATATTTTTTGAAGGCCGGGAAAGAGATGAATATTCCACCGGCATGATCGGTGTTTCTACCACCTACCAGCCCAGGCAGAATCTGCGGCTGAAGTTCCTGGCGTCGCGGTTTGAAAACAATGAAGAAGAAAATATTGACATAGCCGGGGCCTATCTTTTCGGTGACCGTGACTTTGATAAATCGAAACCAACCTTTGGACTCATTATTAATCCGTTGGGCGCTGGTGTTTTCCAGAACTTTGCCCGCAATGATCTCAACATTACGGATTATAATATCTCGCACAAAGGAAGCCTGGATAAAGGAAAGCATTCCATTTTATGGGGAGCAGGGTATAACCGAACCTTCATTAACGACAGGCTGCATGAATGGGAATACCAGGATTCTGCAGGTTACTCACTGCCCTATAATCAATCATCCTTTGCCCTGAACAAAGTGATCCGTTCAACGGCCGGTCTGGAAGTCAGCCGTTTCAATGCCTACCTGCAGGACAATCTTGTCTTCCATACAGGCAAAAGCGATTTTACGTTACAGGCCGGGGTGCGCATGAATTATAATGACCTGAATGGTGAATTCCTGGTGGCACCTCGTGCCGGTGCCTCCTGGAAGCCAGCCTGGAAAAGGGATATTATTTTCCGGGCGGCTGCAGGCGCTTATCACCAGCCTCCCTTCTACCGCGAACTGCGCCGGTATAATGGAACCGTCAATACATCTGTAAAAGCACAGAAAAGCTGGCAGGGCGTAGCCGGACTGGATTATAATTTCATCGGGTGGAACCGCCCGCTTCGTTTTACTACGGAAGCCTATTATAAAGCAATGCATGATGTGGTACCGTATGATATTGATAACGTACGCCTGCGTTATTTTGGGGAGAATGCTGCAAAAGCTTATGCCGCAGGAATCGAAATGCGGCTGTTTGGAGAACTTGTAAAAGATGCGGAAAGCTGGATCAGCCTGGGGATTATGCGCACCAAAGAAGACCTGGAAGGCGATATTTACAAGGTTTATAAACTGGACTCACTCAACCAGCCAATAGACAGTTTTACAACCGAAGGTGGCTGGTTGCGCCGGCCTACCGACCGTTTCCTCACCTTTGGTATGTTTTTCCAGGATTACCTGTCGACCAATAAAAATTTTAAAGTTTACCTCAGCACCCTTTACGGAAGTAACCTGCCTTATAATATTCCCGGCAGCATCCGTTACCGAAATGCCCTTCAGATTCAATCGTACCTGCGGGTAGACATTGGCTTCAGTGCGCTGCTGCTCACCAGTGAAAAAAGCAACCGCAGAAGCCATAGTCCATTCAGGAATTTTGACAACATCTGGGCAAGTCTCGAGGTGTTCAACCTCATTGACCGGCCCAATACCATCTCTTACCTGCTGGTAAAAGATTTCGCCAATAATGTATTTACCATGCCCAACAGGCTTACCCCGCGATTGCTGAATTTCAAGATCATTGCGCGGTGGTAAGCGTCAGTACCATTTATTTCTGCGGCTATTCCACGACGTTATACTTAATGTTACCAGCAAGGGTTTGTTTTACGCTAAGCTGCAGTACAAATTAGCTATATTTCCAGGGATCTATCCCTTTAAAGATCATCAGCATTGATGGTATGGAATCATGCGCAAACCGGATGCGCCGATCTTCCAAAACAGAGCTAAAATTGCTCTATGCAAATGTTTAAATTATGATTGGTACGATCCAACCAAAGTCTGTTCAACCTTCTTGGTTTATTGTTTATGCTGGGGAACAGGCAAACTGGATTAGATCCTTTACCGTTTCCCCACCATTTGCTCATCCATTGCAGCATCATAAATGTTATGTTTTGCGGCAAAACCGGTCAAATCATAGTATATCCTTAACAGGACCTTACATCTCTTTTAACCCCCGGCATAGTACCTTAACCGGTCGGTTCTGGCATAAGTTTTTTAATAACAACTGTGTATAATTAGCAACTAAAAAATTCCGCTTCTTTGCTTTATCTTGTAAGAGACAGGTTAATTGTATAACAGACGACTGCCGGCCCACCGGATTGTATAAAATAAAAAATTGAATTGAATTTGAAAGACACAATTATCAACCTTGAAACCGTTAACCCTATTGAGTTCTTTGGAGTAAACAACGGCAAACTGGATATTTTAAAAAAGAAATTTCCCCTCCTGAAAATCCTTTCCCGCGGTACACAGCTGAAGCTCAGCGGCGCTCCCGAACAGGTGGAAGGAGCAAAAGAAAAGATCGATCTCATCGTGCAATACCTGGAACGAAACGGCCACATGAGTGAGAATTACTTTGAACAGATTCTCGGTGGAGATGATGCTGAAACCGTGGATAATTTTATTGAGCGCAATCCCAATGATGTGCTTGTGTTCGGACCCAACGGCAAAACCGTCCGGGCGCGCACGGCTAACCAGAAAAGACTGGTTACGGCGGCTGAAAAAAATGATGTTGTATTTGCCATAGGCCCGGCCGGTACCGGTAAAACCTATACTGCCGTTGCTATGGCAGTGAGGGCTTTGAAAAACAAAGCCGTTAAAAAGATCATTCTTACCCGTCCTGCAGTGGAAGCCGGTGAAAGCCTAGGTTTCCTGCCCGGCGACCTGAAAGAAAAGATCGATCCTTACCTGCGTCCCTTATATGATGCGCTGGACGATATGATCCCTGCCGATAAGCTGGGTTATTATATGACCACCCGCACCATTGAAATTGCACCGCTGGCATACATGCGCGGACGGACATTGGATAACTGCTTTATTATCCTGGATGAGGCACAAAACGCGACTGATCTGCAGATTAAAATGTTCCTGACGCGTATTGGTGGGAATGCAAAAGCCATTATTACCGGGGATCTTACCCAGGTTGACCTTCCGCGTAACCAGCGCAGTGGACTGGCCAAAGCAAGCCGCATCCTGAAGAATGTGGACGGAATTGGCTACATCGAACTGGATGAGGAAGACGTAGTACGTCACCGCCTGGTTAAATCCATTCTCAAAGCATACGACAAGGAACACCAGCGTGAAATGGAGCTTGAAGAAGCAGAAAAAAAAGAACGAAAGGAAAGAGGTTATAATGACAGGGGCGGTTACCGCGACCGCGACCGCGAACGTGACTACGACCGTCATTAATCCGGGTCAAGTTCACCCGTATAGAGGTGGCAGCCATATGGACTATGACCCTTTATTACTTACTTTGCAGGAATGAGAAGCTTACTATTAACCGGCTTTTTGTTCCTGCAATTTTTTTCCGCCTGCACGAACGAAGAAGCCGCAACCCCCGGCTCTGAAAACGAAGATGACGCGGCCCGTAATTTTATCCGCTCCGTTCTTGACCAGGATTTTGACAGGGCGCGCCTGCTGATTGTAAATGATTCACTGAACAATGAACTGCTGAATAATACAGAAAGAAGTTTCACCGAGCGCATGGACCGTAATGAGCGATCCAACTATAAACAATCGTCCATCCAGAATTACCAGAAGCGCGTGCTCAACGACAGTACAACAGTGGTTTATTATTCCAATTCTTACCGGAAAATAAAAGATTCCATCCTGGTGGTTCGCCGTAACAATCAATGGCTGGTGGATCTGAAGTATACATTTAATGGCGCCGGTACCGACATGCTGCAGCAACTTCCCCCCGACCGCCCGGTAAATGCCGGCGATACCACCACCAGTCCAACGAAAGTTCCCCGTTCAGGAAGGCATGATGGCGATACCTCCAGACCGAATGATATCAGGCCTAAACAATGATTATGAAAGCAGCAGATTTACTATGGGTAGGATTGGGAGGCGCAGCGGGCAGTATGCTCCGGTTTTCCTTCCAGAAATGGTTCAATACTTCCCTGCCCTATGGTACGTTTGCCGTTAACCTGTGCGGGTGTTTTTTAATCGGGATCCTGTGGGGTCTTCTGAACCGTCATCAATTAAGTGATACCGCAAGAGTACTCCTGATCAGCGGGTTTTGCGGGGGTTTCACCACCTTTTCTGCATTTACACAGGAAAGCCTTCAATTGCTGCAGGATAAACAAATAAATCTTTTTTTCGGATACCTGGTCCTGAGTGTAGCGGGCGGATTGCTGGCCACTTTTGCAGGTTATAAAATGATACAATAGATGAGAACAACACAAGTGCTGCATCCCTGGCATGGCGCAACGCCGGGTAAGAATTGTCCCCGGATTGTAAATGCTTTGATCGAGATTCCCCAGGGATCCAGAACAAAGTATGAGATCGACAAACCAACCGGGCTTTTAAAACTGGATCGCGTTATTTATTCTTCTTTCCATTACCCCGTTAATTACGGATTCATTCCGCAAACCCTTGGTGAAGATGGCGATCCGCTGGATATCCTGGTATTCTGCTCCCAATCCATCCAGTCGCTTTGCCTGGTGGAAGCAAAAGTGATCGGCAATATGCAAATGATTGATACCGGGGAAAAAGACGATAAGATCATTGCGGTTGCTTTAAAGGATCCTTCAGTGAACCACATCTCCTCGCTTGATGATATGCCCAGGCATTTCATGAGTGAGCTGAGAAACTTTTTCGAGCAATATAAAGTGCTGGAGGAAAAACAGGTACAGATTGAAGATTTCCAGGATGAGGATGCTGCGTTCCGCATAATCAACGAAGCCACGGAATTTTACAAACAAAAATTTTCCTGACGTGCGCGATAAAGAGAAACCAATGACCACACACATAATACTGATGCTGATCCTGATCGGGTTGGCGGCCGGCATGCTCAGTGGCCTGATCGGCGTTGGCGGCGGTATCATCATTGTACCCTGCCTCATTCTTCTACTCGGTTTCTCACAGCATGAAGCACAGGGCACTTCGCTGGGCCTTCTTTTGCTTCCGGTAGGAATTCTTGCTGTCCTGAATTATTACAACAAGGGTTATATCGACATTAAAGTAGTGCTCATCATGGCCATCGCGTTTGTGTTGGGCGGGTGGCTGGGCAGCAAGATCTCGCTGGCCGTTTCTGAGATTGCACTGAAGCGGATCTTCGCTATTATTCTTTTTTATACAGCGTTTAAAATGCTGGAATGGGATAAAGCGCTGATTAATTTATTCAGGAACTGATCACTCCTTTACAAAACGGATCATCCTGCGAATGGAATGCAGCGTATGCGTGCGCTGCCCGGTGCTGCTGTTGACAATGCCTGTTTTATCAATAGCATCGATTCTAACTTTTCCGGATGCATGTATGATGCGTGTATCATCAAGCAGAATCCCTACGTGAACGATCTTCCCCGCTTCATTATGAAAAAAAGCAAGATCACCTGTAGCGGCATCCGACAATCCTTCAACTCCTTCACCCTCATTTGCCTGCTGGTATGCATCCCGCTGCAGTTTTTTACCGAGCACCTTAAAAACAGTTTGCGTAAAGCCGCTGCAATCCACCCCCATGAAGGTTCTTCCACCCCATAAGTAGGGTGCGTTGATCCAGGGTTGCACCGTACGTTCCAGCAGATCAAGATCCGGGTGATGGGCTGTAAAGCGTAATGTGCCATGATACTTATGCTGCCCATCCCACAACAACCTTGTCTCCGGGTCGTAACCGGTCAGCGATGAGCCCATAGGAGCATTGATCAATTCACTGGGAAGTGTAACCGGGTTTACCAGTGCTGTTGCGACAAATGGCGATGATTCCGTTGCCACTCCTTCACCGATCCCTTCTGCCAGGTGATGGGTGATCCATCCCTCGTAATGATCGTAAAGGGAGCGTATGTGAACCCACTCCTTTTCGGTAGCCAGTACGGCCATTGTTTCTCCGAAAAGCAGCTGGCTGGTCATTTCGCTGCGGTGCGCAGGTTCTTTGCGTACCGGGGCCGCCGCAACTGTGCAAATTTTATATTCCATGAAAATCTCACCAAAGTTGGTGAACCTTTGTGCAAATTTGCAACGTTTGCATCTTAAAAGAAAATTCACCGGAACCAATTTGTGAAGTCCAGCCGATATGAACATATGACCGATTCGGAATTGCTGGAGCATTATCACCAGGATAAAGACCAGTATTGGATAGGCATCTTGCTGGAACGCTACACGCTTCTGCTCCTCGGTGTATGCATGAAATACCTGAAAAATGAAGCGGAGGCCCGCGATGCCGTACAGCAAATCTTTCTGAAAGTACTGACTGAAGTTTCCAAATACAGGATTGATTTCTTTAAATCCTGGCTGTACATGGTGGCCAAGAACCATTGCCTCATGAAGTTGCGTACCGCCCAGGGAAAACAATTCAGGGAACTGGGCGACCATCTACCGGATGAACCACAGGAAGACCAGAAGGAACTGCTGAAAAATGAACAAACCTATACCCTGCTGGAAGAAGCCCTGAAGGACCTGGTCGCGGAGCAAAGAGATTGCGTAATTTTGTTTTACCTGCAAAAAAACAGTTACCAGCAGATCAGCGACAAAACTGGGTTCAGTCTCCTGCAGGTCAAAAGTTATATTCAAAACGGGAAACGGAACCTGAAAATTCTGATCGAAAAAAAGCAAAAGGAAGCGGATAAAAAATGAGCGAAAGCCTGAAAGACATATTATCCAACCTGAATCCTGAAGTGGACCAGGAAACGCTTTTGCTTTACCTGCAGGGGAAGCTTACGGCTGAACAACAGCACGAAGTGGAAAAGGGTATGATGAAGGATCATTTCGAGGCTGATGCCCTGGAAGGACTTCAATCACTGAAAAGCCGGAAAGATCTTTCTTTACTGGTTGACCAGCTGAATCGTGATCTACGCAAAAGAACCGATAAAAAGAAAAAGTTCCGCGAAAAACTGAAAATCAAAGAACAACCCTGGCTGTGGATGGCCGCGATTATTATACTCATGCTGATCGTGATATCGTATATTATTATTCATAAGCTATTGCAGCAATGAGAAGAAGCTTTGAGCTGCAAGCTGTGAGCTGCGAGTGCTTTTATGCAGTCTTTCTTTACTGCTGCTCATTCTTTTTTCTATATCGGCTAGCGTGGTGCTAATGAGTATTCCGCTCTTCTTTCTGTCTGTTTGTTTTCAAAAGAGTCATTCTTACTTTTTCTCTTGAAAGAAAAAGTAAGCAAAAAGTTCAATGCCGCCATGATCGCTCCGCGCATGCGGCCGGGCCCGCGCGCAGGTCAGCAGTCATTACAGGTTCATAAGTTTTCCTATAACCTGTTGGCTGCGCCTCTCTGCTCATGGCGCTAACTGCGCTGTATTTCCCCTGGGCATATCTTCAGCCTTTTCTTACAGCACCGGGCCCGCGAAAATAAGGCGATCAGCAGGCACGCTGATAGTACTCGTAGCGAAGTATTGGGGCATCATCTTTTTTGTTGGTGGCCAGGCGGTCAACTTTGCGACTTTGCGGTTGCCTTTACCGCAAAGTCGCAAAGGTCCGCAAAGCAGGCAAAAAAAAGGGGCCGCTGTAAACGACCCCAATTATTAATTATTAATTCTTAATTATTAATTCCTCTACTGGTACTGAATATATACCGGGTGAGGCCTCAGCTTTAACACATCTGCCGGTTGCATCACTTCCTTACGGTTCACTCTTTTCGTATCGTTGTTGTAAAAGATTTTAAAGCCGGTGAATTGTACGGGCTGCGGCGCAATGAACTGCCGGTAGGTATTTACTTTTCTTTCGGCTTCTCCCCATCCGTCCATATCCATCACGATCTGAACTTCCGGCTGAAGCTTGATGTTCTTTGTATTGGTAACCATCGGACCGGTAAACCGGTGCACGACCAGGATTTTTGGAGGAATGTTATGCTTTTTCACAAGTCCTGCCAGGTAACCGGTTACATAATTAATGTCGGCCGCATCAAAAGTTCCGATCACAGATCCCGGGCGGGCACCGGTTTTCATGGAGAACTCGGGGTCTATTCCAAAATGCACATTGGGCATGGCGAGGTATTTTTCAAATTCGGGTAATTCTTCCTGAAGTGTGCTCAATCCAACCTGGATATCGATAAACACGAGGGCATTAATTTCTTTGGCCCAGCTGATGACTTTATCAATCTCCGTATGCGGCATTCGCAAACGGTACTTGCCTCCTTTCCCGGGGGCACCCTGCGCGGTTATCGCGATATAGTGCAGGGCAGGAATAGCCGGGATCATGCTGTCCGCCTTTGTCCATTTGGCCACTTCAGCCTGAAGCCGCCGCAGCATGTCATCTTTAGGGAATTCACCCAGTGCTCCCATCCGGGTGGAATACAGGTTGCCGTAATACGCAATGATCCTGTTAAACGGCAGGATGGCGCCGGCCCGCGGGTAATCGTGCTTTACAGGCCAGCGGCCGGTGGTATCACCATTGGCAATATATTTCTGAAGCCTGTTGTATTTAGCCGTATCGAGGTTATTGTTGGCGGCTGCACTGCCGTTAGCCGTTTTATCAGTATCCGGTGCGGTGGAATCTTTTAATGCACTTTGCTGTGAAGTGCTTTGATTATTGCAGGCCATCATCAGGAAGGAAGCGATCATCAGGATGCCTGAAAAGGTTTGTTTCATATAAATATTGAATTTTAAACGAATGAGGGTCAGGTCATTCGGCGCTGTAAAATAAGCGTAAATCTGTATACCTGTAATAAATTCTGAATATTATCTTGGGAGCACCAAAAAACAATGCTTATGGGTATCCTTTTATTTTTAATGTTCTTCCTGGGTATAATTGTGCTGTACATGGCCGCTACCTGGAAAGTATTCTCGAAAGCCGGCCAGCCAGGCTGGGCCTCTGTTATCCCGGTCTACAACCTGTATACCATGCTGAAGCTGGCGGGTAAACCGGGATGGTGGATAATTCTGATGATCATTCCTGGACTGAATATCATTTTCGGTATCTGGACACTGAACATGATATCAAAGAGCTTTGGAAAAGATGAAGGCTTCACCATGGGAATGGTGTTCCTGGCTCCTATATTCTGGCCGATCCTGGGTTTCGGGGATGCTGAATACATCGGTCCTTACGGTGACCGGCAGGCTTTCGAAGAATACCAGGCAAGAAGTAGATTTGAATTTGAACAGTAAATGCAGAACTCCTGGATTTTTTATTGTCCGGCTTATAGTGGCACAGAATTTTTGTTACTATAGAAAACGAATCTATGAGCGACGATAAAAATAAAATCATCAGGAATGAACCTTCAGAAAAGGGCAGCAGCAATGACCCCAATGTGCGCGATTACTCCGCCATTCAACCCGGGGTACAAAGTGTAAGCTCTTCGGATACCGATAAAAGCAACGAGAATCTTACCAGCACGGGAGCCGACAGCATTTCCGAGCAGGATAACAACGGTTTCTCCGATCCGAAGTTTGATGATGCACGTACAGCCGGTGAGTAAGCTCCCGGAATATAACTTTAAAAAAAGCACCATATGGTGCTTTTTTTATTGACCAGGAACAACCGGTATTATGTTATCCTTAAGTTTTCCACGCAGGGCTGGGTATGCATTTCACTTCCCTAGATTTGCGTATGGAGCGGACTTACTTATTTGAGACGATTTTATTTTTTAACAAGATTCCCTGTTTCTATAAAGTTTATACTACACCATCGGGTGTTTCCTGCGAACCCCTTGCACACCATTTCTTTTCGGATCCTGCATTTGTATCTTTTAATATGAATGCGAATGATGATTCCTGGAAATCTGCTGATGATGTACACGAACAGTTAAGCGCTCAAATGAAAAGTGAACTTCAGAACTATTTCCATCGTCAACCTGTAGCGGGAACGTTTTACTGATTTACCTGTTTACATATTTAACGCAAAGGCGCAAAGATTCGCAAAGCCTTTGCGGCTTTGCGGTTGCATTTCACAAAAAAATACACCTGGACGTAAACTACATCCAGGTGTAATGAAAGGCTACCAAAATCACACAAAATCTTTAAGCTCCTTTCAAGCCTTACTGATTTTCGTTGCTGCTGCGTCTGCGGCCGGAACGTTGTCCGCCCTTTCTTCCGATCTCACTCATGTGCTCACGGTTACGGCTAACGGACTGACCGCCTTTTCTGCCGGCCTCGCGTGCTTCTTCCCTGCTCCATTCATGAGCTACACCCTGTCTGTGTGCTGCACGACCACCTTCACTGGCAATTTCTTTCTGGCGCTCGCGGTTCATCGCAGCAAACCCTCTGCCGGAAGAACGCTGCCCTTCGCGGTCATTTTCAGTTCTTCCGTCTGATGATTGACTACGATTTTCTGAAGCGTCCTGACGGAATTCCGCATTACTGGAACCCTGCCTTTCTGGTTGTCCCTGCATGTCTTGTTGTCCTCTTTGTTCTGTATCTGGCATAACTCGCTGGTTTAAAAAGGTTAACAATTAAGTTTGATTCCTATTACAACAAAATAATGCCGGGTTTAATTTAAAGGTAAATGGGACGAAGTGTGTATATTTTGCTATACCTACTCATCCATATAATTACACACTTGGGCAAGCGGTCTGATCAGTACCAAACTTTCACGCTCAATGAATTAATCCAGGGTTAACGTTAGATTTCGGTTCTTTGCACCATGTCTTCCGGCTTCCATAACTGGGAAAAACGGTCCCGCGACCAGCAGAAAACGTTCCGGCAATACCTGCAGCGGGCCGATAAAAATAAGGTCCTGAAAGTGCTCCCGGGCCTTCACGAGGAAGCTTTCCAGAAAGTCGATTGCCTTACCTGTGCTGCCTGCTGTAAAAATTATTCGCCTCGTTTTAAAACAACCGACATCCGCCGGATCAGCAAAAAATTAAGGATTAAAGAAAGTGAATTGATCGACCGGTACCTGAAAGTGGATGAAGAAGGCGATTTCGTAGTGAAATCATCTCCCTGTCCCTTCCTGGGCGCTGATAATTTTTGTTCGATCTACGAGGACCGGCCATCCGATTGCGCCCGCTTTCCGTATACTGATGAAGATGTGATCGTCAAACGCCAACAGCTTACCCTGAAGAACAGCAGCTTTTGCCCCGCCGTGTTTTTTGTACTTGATAAATTAACTACAGGCGCAGCACAGAAATAACCAGTCAGTCATTAAAAACGTGGAACATCAGAATAAAAAAATGAATAACACTTCATAAGACACCCCTATCAAAACAGCATCAATACCACTAAACGACCCCCATTATTAATTATTAATTTTTAATTCTTAATTCTTCCCCCCACTCACTTCCTCATACGCCGCCGTCAACGGTCTCTGTATTCCATCACCCGTCCATTCAGTAACACCTGGTATAGCAGTTGACTTAATGAATTCCTCCTTTGATTTACCGGACTTAATTTCTGATTCGGCGAAGCGCAGCACCTTATCGAGGTAGTCCTGGAATTTTTTGAGGTCTTCCCGGTTACCGGTTTCCTCGCCTGGATTGAGTGCATGCCCGAAAATATAAATGGTCTCCTGATCAAATTTTTTAATTGTTTTTTCCAGCACATCGATCCAGTTCTGCATGCTGGCACCGGATGCCCGATCCACAAACGGATGACGTTTATTGAACATCAGGTCGCCCATGTGCGCCACGTTGGCTTCCTGGAAATGCCAGACCGCATCGCCATTGGTGTGGCCGGCTCCAAAATAATAGCCCCTGACTTTAGTATCACCTGCCTTGATCTTTGTTTTCTTGGAAAAGGTAAGGTCGGGCAGTACGGTTTTTTCGAGTGCGTTTTGTTTTTCTGCAGCGGCTTTCTGATGTTTCAGTGAATTCTCGTGGGCCACTACATGCTGCACCAATCCTTTAAAAGCAATATTCCCACCGGTATGGTCGCCGTGATGATGGGTGTTCAGCAGGTACAGGAACGGTTTTGCATTCCTGGCCTTCACTTCGTCGATAAAATGCCCTGCGGTATCCGGGAACTGCGAATCAATCGCTATGATGCCATTACTGGTTTCCGCGAAACCGATTGTACCGCCCCTTTCCGTAAATATGCCCACGTTGTTTCGCACCATCCGGATTGTGAAAGGTGCGGATGGAAATAAGTTTGCCAGCACCGGGTTGCGTAAGAATATTCCTGCACCGGCCAGCACTGCTGTTGACTGAATAAACCTGCGACGATCCATGTTAAGGGTTTCTATAAAAGTAAGGATTATCGTTAATAGCTTTTTAGGGACGAAGCTATCAGTGTGCGAACTATAGCTGCGTCTTTGCGGTTGCCATTCATTTAATTGCAGAGGCGCAAAGTTCCGCAAAGCATTCATTAGTATTCAAACTTCCTGATCCCGGGCGCTTTGAACCAGGTAATGATAACCACAAGCAGCGTCATACAGCCACCGAAGATCACCGATGGAACAGTTCCGAGCATACGAGCGGCAAATCCACTTTCGAATTGCCCCAGTTCGTTGCTTGAATTCACAAACATGGAGTTCACGGAGCTAACGCGGCCCCGCATCTCATCTGGCGTGGTTAATTGAAGAATTGTTCCCCTGATGATCACCGAAATGCCATCAAGCATTCCGGCAATTAACAGTGCAGCAAAGGAAAGAACATAAATATCGGACAGCCCGAAAATGATAATGCAGCACCCAAAACCGGCAACGGCATACAGGAGTGTGCGTCCCTGGTTTTTGCGCAGGGGTGAAAAGGTGATGCTGATGATCATGATGGCCGAACCGATATCCATTGCCGCATTGAGCCAACCAAAGCCAATGGGACCCACCTTTAAAATCCGTTCCGTGAATTCCGGGATCAGCGCTGTAACGCCCCCGAAAAGCACTGCGAAAAGATCAAGGGATATGGCGCCCAGCATGATCTTGTTATTAAATACATAGTGCAGGCCTTCTTTTACACTGGCGAGCGCTTTGATCTCTGTATTCTTATGCAAAACGGGTTTCTTTCCGATCAGGCTCGTAACAATTCCGGCAGCAAGTATATAAGCAAGGATGATATAAAACGTTGTATGCACCCCGAACCAGGCAATGAAAAATCCTGCGGAAGCATGGCCCAGGATGGAAGCAGACAGCCAGGTGGTAGAACTGATGTTAGCAGCCAGGTGTAGCATGTTTCTCGGCACCAGCTGGGCAATGATGGCACTGGATGTGGGCCCTGCAAAAGCCCGTACAATACCGGTGTAAAAGATGATAATGTAAAACAACAGTTCAAGCAGCTTTTTATCAAAGGTTGTTTGCAGGGTTGGCGCCGTAACCACGATCAGTGCAATAACGGCGATGGAATAAGAAAAGATCCCGCGTACCAGCATGGTCCGTTTATCCGAACGGTCAATCACATGCCCGGCGTAAAGCGCCAGTGAAACAACCGGAATAAATTCAGATAATCCAACCAGCCCGATGGAAAAAGAGCTTTTAGTTAACTGGAACAGCTGGTACGCCACCACAGTGCCCACCATGCGAAGGGCCATGATGTATAAGAAGCGTGCTATAATAAAGAACCTGAATTCTTTTTCGTGTAAAGGGGCCAGGCTGTGGTGCTGAGCTTTGCTTTCTTCCATGCTGATGTTCCAGGAGGCAAAAATAAGATGAGAGCTGCAAGCTACAAGCTGCAAGCTCTTTAATGCAGTCTTTCTTTGCTGATGCTCATTTAGTTTTTTATTTCGGTCAGCGCGATGCTAATGAGCAGTTGGTTCTTCTTTCTTTCTTTTGTTTTTTATGAGAGGCTTGTCACTTTCTTTGCCTTGAAGCAAAGAAAGTGACCAAAGAAAATTCAAGCCAATCCCGATGCCTCCGGCCGGATTGCCGGGCCCGCGCGCAGGGCACTAGTCATTACAGGTTCATAAGTTTTTCTATAACCTGTTGACAGCGCCTTTATGTTTAAGACCCTGACTGCGCTGTATTTCCCCTGGGCTAATGCTAAAGTCATTTCTTACAGTTCAGGGTCGGGGAAATAAGGCGCTTAGCAGCCCCTCTGAAGGTGTTGGTAGCGAAGTACTGGGGCTACATCTTTTTTAAGAGCGGCCAGGAAAAGTCTTTCGATTATCTTATCGCCTTTCTCTGTATGTAATACGATCTCTGAACCTGAAGGAAAGACTGCTGCGCCTATTGCCCGATGATGATGCTTTGAGAAAAGACTGAACTGTAAACAGGGCAATGCAGCGCCTTCAGCACGGGAACTGAACTATTTATCAGTAGTGAACTTCATAACTTCTAAGAAAGACTGAACACAGCAAGAAATAAATGAAACCAATAAAGATTGACTGTTGTGCGCCAGCCGGGCAAAACCCGCGGAGCGTTGGGGTTTGCCTTGATCTTTTTGCTCTACTTTTTGCTTCAAGGCAAAAAGTAGAAAAGACCGCCTCGCATGAAAAGACTGAAACAAAAAAGACTGACCGAAGAAAAGAACTTGCAGCTTGAAGCTTGAAGTTTGCAGCTCAAAGCTGTTCTTCACGGTAAACTCAAATAATGCTGCCCCTGCGGGTACTCGGTATTCAAAGCATCAACAATGGCATCAAGATGTTTTGCATTTCCAAGGAAATCAGCCTGCGTTACATCAACAAAAATGGTTTTGACATTATGCTGCCGGATGTATTGCGTATAGGTTTCCTGGATGCTGAAGAGGTAATCATCATGAATGTTCTGCTCGTAGGAACGGTTTCGTTTGCGGATGTTCTGCTGCAGCTTGTGTACAGGAGCGTGCAGGTAAATAAGGATGTCGGGTTGCAGGAGCTGCTGGTACATGATCTCGAAAAGCCGCTGGTAAAGACGGAACTCTTCTTCCGATAGATTCACCCGGGCAAATAAAAGGCATTTGGTAAACAGGTAATCCGAGATCGTATAATTCTGGAAAAGATCCTTCTGCTGAATAAGCTCCTTCAATTGCTTGAAGCGTTCGGCCATAAAAAACACTTCCAGAGGAAAAGCATACTGGCCGGGATTTTCGTAAAACTTCGGTAGAAAAGGATTGTCGGCGAACTGCTCCAGCACCAGCCTTGCATTCAGCTTCTTTGCCAGCAGGTGCGCCAGGGTTGTTTTGCCTGCTCCTATATTCCCCTCGATGGTTACAAAATTATATTTCATCCGCAGTCAGAAAGGGCGGCAAAATAATGACAGTTCCCCTACCCGTCAATTAATTTTATGCACCGTCAACGGGTCAGTGCACACTGCCAGTAGCTCTTTAACTGTCCGGGCCAGGACAGGGTGGAGAAGATCCGGGGCAATATCATAAAGGCATTGCAAAGCAAAGCGGCGGTTGTGCAGTTCGGGATGCGGAATGATCAACCCGGGCTGCCGGAGCACTACATCACCATAAAATAAAATATCGATATCAATGGTTCGCGGACCGTACTTTATTTCGCGCCTGCGCCCCAGCTCCGTTTCTATGTGCAGGATGGAATTCAATAGCGTTTCCGGTTCCAGCTCCGTGGTGATGCATAAGGCCTGGTTCAGGAACGGTTCCTGGTCGTGCATGCCCCATGCCTCTGTTTCATAAATGGCGGAGCGAAGAATGATGCGGCCGCATGATTTTTCAACCGCACCTGCTGCTTCGTCCAGGTACCGCTTCCGGTCTCCCATATTCCCGCCCGTCAGTAAATAAGCCGTATTCCTATTTGTTTTGTCCATCCCCATCAAATATCTTTTAATTTTGGAGAGCTCTAACGTAATACTGATATGCGAAGTTTCTTTAAGATATTTTTTGCCGCATTCCTTGCCCTGGTTGTTTTTACCCTGGTGGCCTTTTTCGTCATGGTTGGAATTGTTGGCTCAAAGCTGGCCAAAGACAAGCCCGATATTCCTGATAAATCCATTCTTGTGCTTGACCTCGGGAAGCATTTCAGTGAGAAAATGCAGCCCGACCCATTGGCAGCACTGTCGGGTGATGGAGACCTGCCCGGACTGTATGATGTGGTGCGCATAATCCGTCATGCAAGCAACGATGAAAATGTTTCCGGTATTTACATTATTGCAAACGATAATGCTAATTCGTTTGCATCCAGTAATGAACTGCGTAATGCCTTACTGGAATTCCGTTCATCCAAAAAGTTTGTGATTGCCCACGGGGACATGATGAGCCAGTCGGCTTACTTCGTGGCCAATGCTGCCGAAAGGGTTTATGTAAACCCGGTTGGCTCATTTCAATGGAATGGATTCAATATGGCTATTTCTTTCCTGAAAGGAACATTGGATAAACTGGCCATAAAGCCACAGATCTTTTATGCGGGTAAATTTAAAAGCGCTACCGAACCATTGCGTACCGATAAGATGACGCCGGAAAACAAACTCCAGACAAATGAATGGCTCGGGGATCTGTACCAGTATTTCCTTCTGCGCAGTGCAGAAGCCCGCAAAAAGGATACGGCATCCCTTCACCAGCTGGCCAATACCGCGGCCATTCAAACCCCACAGGATGCAGTCCGTTACGGTTTGCTCGACGGGGTTAAATACGATGATGAAGTAAAGGATGAATTCAAGAAAAGACTGGGATTGGGCAAATATGATAAAATGAGCTTTGTGCCCATCAGCAAATATGCCGATGCTGCCGATTACAAAGAGAGCGGGTCAAACCGCATTGCCGTGATCTATGCCGAAGGAAATATTGTTGACGGAGCCGGAAGCACCAGCAGTATCGGAGGCGACGCTTTCCGCAACATCATTCGTAAAGCAAGACTGGATAAATCCATCAAGGCCATTGTGCTTCGCGTGAATTCAGGCGGCGGAAGTGCGCTGGCTTCTGAAAATATATGGCGTGAACTGGAAATGGCAAAAGCAGACAAACCGGTTGTGGTCAGCTTCGGTGATGTTGCCGCTTCAGGTGGTTATTATATTGCCTGCGGTGCAGATTCCATCTTTGCTTCTCCAAATACCATTACCGGATCGATCGGTGTATTTGGCGTGGTGCCCAATATGGAAGGATTCTTCCGGGAAAAACTGGGGATTACATTCGACGGCGTGAAGACCAGTCCCTATGCCGATGCAGGTGCTGTTTACCGTCCGCTGAACGAAGCGGAAATGCAGTTTTTTCAGAACAGCGTTGACCGCATATACCTGCAGTTCAAGCAGCGGGTGGCAAAAGGCAGAAAAAAAGACATTCATTATATCGACAGCATTGCACAGGGAAGGGTGTGGAGTGGTGAAGACGCAGTGCGGCTGGGCCTTGTAGACAGAATCGGAAGTCTTCATGATGCCATCCGCTGTGCAGCAAGGCTGGCTAAAACAGACTCTTACCGGGTGCGTGAATATCCTGAAGCATCTTCCTGGCTTGATGAACTCCTGAATCGCAGGTCAACCGACCCCGCCGCGCTCATGAAAGCACAATTGGGTGCAGAGAATTACCGGGTTTACCAGCAGTTAATGAGCATAAGGGAAATGAGCGGATCGGTGCAGGCAAGGCTGCCTTTTGAATTCTTTATTCATTAGGGCCTACATTTGCTGCGCAAGAAACGCGCATGGCGAACGATTACAACCAATTCAGGGCCATGATGGCGGTAACCAGGGCGAGCCTGAGAGCCACCTTCAAAAGTCCTCAGTCTATCTTTTTCAGCCTTTTTTTTCCCATTGTTTTGATGATGATCTTCGGATCAGTGGCAGCAAACCGTGCGCCTTCCGTTACCGTTGCATTGGACAAAGGCGTGGATACATTGAACCCGGTGTACCAGGTAATCAGGTCACAAATGCCAATGATCCGTTTCGAGGACCGTAGAAAAAAAGATGTGGAAGATGAAATGCGGAAAGGCCGCATTACCGCTCTAATGAGCTTTCACCAAACAGCAGCCGGTAACGGCTATACCATCCACCTCCGCACCTCATCGGCTTCACAGAGAGACCTTCCTAATTTAAAATCATACCTGAGTTTACTGGGTGGTGAATTTGAACGCCGCGTGCATCCCGAACGTAAACCCTATATCACCGTTTCGCAAACAGTTGAACCGGGGCGCCGGTACAAAATGGTTGATTTCCTGCTTCCCGGCCTCATTGGTTTTTCACTTATCGGTTCTGCAGTTTTCGGTATTGCTTTTTCATTTTATTCGCTGAGAGAAACCCTTGTTTTGAAGCGCATGTATTCAACTCCTATCAAACGGTTTTACATTATCCTGGGAGAAAGCATTGGTAAAGTGATCTTCCAGCTGCTCACTGTTGTGGTGCTGATCCTTTTTGGGTATTATGTGTATGGGTTCTTCCTGGCAAATGGGGTTATCACGTTCCTGGAAATGATGGTGGTATGTTTTTTTGCCCTGCTGGTTTTCATGGGATTCGGATTCCTGATCAGCGGGGTATCGCGGAACCAGAATGTGATCCCGATCTATGCCAACCTGTTTATGTTCCCGCAGTATTTTTTATCCGGCACCTTTTTTCCCACGTCTTCCCTACCCTCTTCTGTACAGCCGCTCATCAAATACCTGCCCCTGACGGCCGTAAACGATGCGTTGCGCAACATTGCCTTTGAAGGAGATTCCATCTGGAGCTGCTGGCCGCAGATGCTGGTGTTGCTGGCATGGGGCGTGATTATCTATGCTATCACCGTTAAAGTATTCCGCTGGGAATAAAATATTTTATGCGCCTGATCAAACTTGCCTTAATCAGCTTTATATTTTTATCCGGGATCATCACGGTCATCTCCCTGTTTATCCCCTCTCATATTAAAATCTCAAGGGCCGTTCACATCAAAGCGCCGAAAGATTCCCTGGCGGCCCTCATCGCATCGCAAGGAGGCTGGTCACAATGGAATCCTGTGTTCATGCGTCCCGACCCGCAGCATCCCCCGATCAATACCCGCTTTACACTGGTGACCGATACCCTCGTACAGGCTGAATGGCAGCAGGGAAAAAAAAGCCCGGTTTTAACCACCTGGCGGATCTACGAAATTCCGCAGATGGATTCCCTTACGGTACATTGGTCTATGGACTTTCACCAGGGATGGCTGCCCTGGAAAAAATTCGAAAGCCTTTTTTTTGATAAAGCCTACGGAGGTTTGATGGATGAAGGCCTGGGCAACCTGAAGGTCCTGGCCCACGGGAAGTGGATGAAGGATGGGGATTAGGGATTGGGAATTTGGAATTTGGTTGATTTGTTAAAGGTTAACTGGTTGATTTGTTGATAGGCAATTACCTTTATTAACGCAATGCGCTGCGGACTGCCAACTGCATACTGCATACTGCCAAATTCCCGGTCCCCAATTCCTAATTCCTGTTTTCTGAAAGAAAAACTACATTACGTGCAACGCTCTGCCAAAAGGCGTTGTCAACCCTGCAACAAGACCTTAATGGATCAATACGGACTGGTAAAAGACTGTCTGAAAGGAAGACCGGAGGCCCAGAAAAAGCTTTATGAGCTGTTTTCGGGTCCCATGCTGGCGGTTTGCTACCGGTATACCAAATCCATGACCGATGCGGAGGATGTATTGCAAGAGGGATTTCTTAAGGTCTTCCTGAACCTGCACCAGTTCAAGTTTGAAGGAGAACTGGGAGGCTGGATCCGGCGCATCATGGTCACTACGGCGATCAATTACCTGAAAAAGCACACGCGGTACCAGACAGACCTGTTTTTTAAGGAGGAAGCCAACCTGCACGCCGTTCGGACGGACCACCCTGAAGTGCGGCTTGGAGCCAAGGAACTGGCTGACCTGATCCGGCAATTACCACCAGGATACCAAACGATATTTAATTTATATGCAGTAGAAGGGTTCAATCATGTGGAGATCGGTAAAATACTGGGTATTCAGGAAAGCACTTCACGCTCGCAGTATGCGCGGGCGCGGGCGCTGCTGATCCAGTGGATGGAACAACAAAATAATGATGTAAAAACATCGGCTTATGCAAAATCGTGATTTTGAAAAACAGGTGCAGGATAAAATGGCGGAGCTCAGCTTTACGCCCACCCCGCCTGTATGGATGAATATTGAAGAAAAGATCCGGCAACGGAAAGAACGGCGCCGGATGATTTTCTGGCTGCCCCTGCTGGCTATCGGCCTGGGTGCAGCTGCCTGGTGGATGCTATCCGGCGGTGAAAACAATCCCGGTACAATTGCCCTCACACCGGAACAACAGCACCAATCCATTCCGGGAGCAGGTGCCCCGCAGCAAACCAACCCTTCTCTGCCCGGCCAGGCAGAAACCCATCCCGGGAAAAAGGGCACGGACCAGGAGAATCTTTCAAGAGGTGTATCGCAACACTCTACTTCCCTGCCGCCTGCATCCACAGCAACAATTAATACCAGGGATAAACTTGCGTTTCAGCAAAACGGCAGGCTGGCAACAAGCATCCAGAAAGTGCATAAAAGCGCCCGGCCCGGCACAGGTAAGTCTTCAACCCAGCCTGCTGAACAACATACATCCATACAGAACCCTGCTTTGCCGGAGAACCAGGAGGTAAAATTAGAAACAGCGGAAAAGGCGCCTGTAAAAATGGATGCCTCACCAATCATCCCTTTAGTAAATCCATCCAATAAAAACATACCGGATAAAAAAAACAACGATACGGCAAAAACACTGCGTGCAGTAGTGAGCACTGCTTCCAGCTACTCAGATACCAGCGTCGCAACCGAAACTACAGCAGCTACTGCCACGGTGTTGCCCTCTGTCACTCCCGATACAGTTGCTGCAGTAAGCCAGCCGCAACCTCCGAAAAAGAGGGGCTGGACGATCCTTCCCTCTGTAGCTTACGGATGGTCGAAAGTTGGAAAGGGCATTGAGCTGAGCATGGCCAAAGCGGTTAACCAGGACGTTATGTTTACCGGAAACGCATCATCGGTAGGCGTGCCCATTATGATCTATAGTCCTTCACCTGTTTACCCGGGGCGTTTCTTTTCGGTTGGATTCCTGGCGCAGAAAGAAATAACACCTGCCGTTCATTTTACTACGGGTATTGAATACCGTTATTTCAATAATTACATTAATACAGGCGGACGCCAGGCAACCGATACATTTGTGCTGGGACGAAACACAAGAGTAGAGCAGTATTTTCAACTCGCAAACATGCAGGGCAGCCAGGCTCTTTACCGGAACAATTATCATTTTGTTTCCGTGCCCCTTGAAATGAATATGCGGGTGCTTCGAAAGGTGCCCCTTTTCCTGAATGCCGGCATTGCCCTTCAGCAACTGGTGAGCACCAACGCACTTTACTACAGCCAGCAGATGCATATTTATTATGAAGACAAGGAAGCACTCCGCAAAACCCAGTTCATGGCCCGCCTCGGAGCGCACATTACCCTGTTTCATAAAAAGAAATGGCCGGTACAGGTTGGTCCTGAATTTAATTTAGGACTCAGCCGGATACAGAAAACTCCCGGATCGGTGGATCGTTTTTATGCCAATGCCATTAATGTGCGGTTACCCTTATAAAAAATAACTAACGAGCAACGCTATACGAATTTCTGTTGTCACATTAAAAACCAGAATGATGAAAAAGATTTTTTCAGCTGCACTGCTTCTCCTTTCTTTCTTCAGCCTTATGTTGTTACAGGGCTGTGTTAAAGATTCCTGCAAAAAAACATTTACGTATACGATTTACGAACCCGTATATAAATCTCATGCTGACGTAAGGGCCAATATCAAAAGCAACAGTCCAAAGCCTGTGGAGCGGCCGGGAAAAATTTACCTCTATGGCCATTATATTTTCCTGAATGAAATTGATAAGGGTATCCATATTATCAACAACACAAACCCTTCCGCCCCGGTTAATGTTGCGTTCATCGACATACCCGGCAACCTAGACCTGGCTGTGAAAGGAAGCACCTTATATGCGGATCTTTATACGGATCTCGTGGCGGTGGATATCGCCAACCCGATGAATGCGTCCGTTTCCAAAATCGTTGAAAATGTATTTCCACACAGGGCTTACTATAACGGCTTTGTATCCGACCGCAGCAGGGTGGTTACCGACTGGATCAAAAGAGATACAACCGTTACCCATGATTGCAGCGGCGGTTTTACAGAACAATTCGATAGCATGGGAGCCTTTGTTGCCCTGGCAGCCAATACCCGTGCCGGTGGGGGTGCTGTTTCCGTTTCGCCCGTGGGCATGGGTGGTTCTATGGCGCGCTTTACCCTTTCGGGTGAACGGCTTTATACGGTTGGCACTTCCGAACTTTCTGTTTTTAATGTAAGCACCCCGTCGCAGCCAGGCTTTGTTACCCGGAAAAGCGTGGGAATGAATATCGAAACCATTTTCCCTTTCCGTGATAACTTATTCATCGGTTCCATGAATGGCATGTTTATCTACAATATTGCCAACCCTAATGACCCGGTGAAAACGGGCCAGTTCAGTCATGTGCGCAGCTGTGACCCCGTGATCGCCGATGATACGCACGCCTATGTTACCCTTCGTTCGGGTACGGCCTGCCAGGGATTCACCAACCAGATGGATGTTTTAAAACTGAACAGCCTGACCAACCCTACACTGGAAAAAACCTATGCCCTTACCAACCCCCATGGGCTCTCGAAAGACGGCAATATCCTTTTCCTTTGCGATGGAAAAGACGGGCTGAAAATTTATGATGCTACAGATCCGAAGAACCTGGTGCTGAAAAAACGAATCGGCGGCATGGAAACTTATGATGTGATTGCCTGGAACGACGTTGCGCTTGTAGTAGCAAAAGATGCCTTGTATCAGTACGATTATTCTGACCTGGCCAACATTCGCCTGCTGAGTAAAATTGCCATCCCGGTTCAGTAATATGAAAAATGTGCTTTTCATATTATCGATTTACTTCCTGGGGCAGCTGCCTGCCAGTTCCCAGGAAGGTTCTTTGAAAAAGGGGTATACCTTCCGTTCGTCTATTGGGGTTGGATTCGCGGCGGGCCAAAGCGGATCCAGTCCGGTTATTCAAATGGTAAATGGTTTCGGGAACAGGAATGTTTCTGCAGGCATCGGTATTGGAATTGACGGGTATCATGCGCGGTCGGTACCGCTTTTCCTGCAGCTTCAGAAGGAATTTTTAAAAGGCGATGAAAAGATTTTTATATATGCCGATGGTGGTATAAATAATCCCTGGGTTAGAAGTTGGGACATGGACCCCTGGAATATGACCTTCCGGTATGAACGGGGTGCTTATTTTGATGCAGGCGGCGGGTATAAGCTTTATTTTGAAAAATGGGGTGGTTTCCTGGTCAGTGCTGGTTACACGGGAAAGGGAATGCGCATATATACTTATCAAACCCACAGGGGTCCTGCAGGAACCACTCAAACAGTATCCAAAGAAATAATCTTCGATACCAGGATTACTTTAAAGATCGGATGGATCATCCGCTGACCGCAGGAAATTAATATTGCGCCTGATGCCGGCATGCTTTGACCGGCGCAACGGGGAATGCCTGAAAATTTTACGGAACATATCTTCGCTTAATTCTTCCCATTCCCTTGTCGAGAGGTTCAATAACTCGGGTAAAGGTTGAAAATCTTTTTCTGCCGTAGGCTTGCTGAACCGGTTCCAGGGGCAAACGTCCTGGCAGGTATCACATCCAAACATCCATTTCCCGAATTTTCCTTTCATCTCTTCCGGTATCACTTCTTCTTTCAACTCTATGGTAAAGTAAGAAATACACTGGCTTCCGTTTACCACTTTGCCGGGAAGGATCGCACCGGTGGGACAGGCATCAATACAGCGCGTACAGCTTCCGCAAAAGTCCTTTGCAAAAGGATCATCGTATTCCAGTTCAAGATCTGTGATGAGCGTGGCGATAAAGAAAAATGAACCGGATTGCCGGCTGATCAGGTTCCCGTTTTTACCTACCCAGCCGAGGCCACTGCGCACCGCCCAGCTGCGTTCAAGAACCGGCGCAGAATCAACAAACCCCCTGCCCTGGAATTCGCCTATGCCTGCCTGCAATTCCTGCAGCATGGTTTTCAGTTGCTCCTTGATTACAGTATGGTAATCTTTCCCGTAGGCATATTTTGATATCTTGTAGGAACTTTCCAGTTCATCGGAAGGATAATAATTTTTCATCAGGGTTATTACCGAGCGGGCGCCGGGAACCAGCCTTGCCGGATCTATACGGAGTTCAAAATGATTTTCCATGTAGCCCATACCGCCATGCATGCCTCCCTTTAGCCATTGCTCCAGCTTTCGGGCATCATCATCCATTGCCTGCGCACGCGCAATACCGCAATAATCAAATCCGTAGCGGGTTGCTGCTTCCTTTACAATACGGGTATGTGTCCCTTTATTTGTCACAATTACAGGATGAAATTTACTGTTTATGGTTGCATCCGGCTTCAAAGCTAAGCCTTCGGTTCCATAGGAGGATTCCAAGAACAATGTCCGAAAATGAACGGGAGCAAACTGGGGCAGGTGGAAAAAAATGGTGATATTGAGTCTTCCAAACATGCGTATACGAATCTTACCCCTGCTTTTACTTCTTGGCATTTGCAGGATGGGCTTTGCCCAGGAACCACCGGTAAAATTCGGCAAGGTTACAGCAGCAGACCTCGCAAAAAAGACATACTCCATTGATAGCTCGGCGGGTGCCATTGTATTATCCGATGTGGGAAGCACGGAAATCGTAGGAAACAGTAAAAGCGGATTTTCGTTTCTTTTTAAAAGACATAAGCGGGTGCATATCCTCAACAGGAATGCGTTTGATGAAGCCACCGTTGAAATTCCTATTTACACCAATGGCGAAGCCGAAGAAAAACTGGAGCACCTGAAAGCCAGTACCTACAACCTGGAAGAAGGAGTTCTGAAAGAATCAAGGCTTGATAAAGAAGGGGTTTTCAGTGAAGCCATTTCCAGGAATTCGGTTCATAAAAAATTTACCCTGCCGAATGTGAAAGAAGGTTCCATCATTGAATTTGAATACCGCATCAACTCCGATTTTCTTTTTAACCTCCAACCCTGGAGCTTCCAGGGCGAACACCCGGTTTTATGGAGTGAATACAGGCTGGCGCTTCCACAGTTTTTGAATTATGTATTTCTGAAGCAGGGGGTCCAGGCCTTTGCGATCAATACACAGAAGGACCGTATGGAAAACTTTACCATCCAGGGCGCGGATAATGGGTATACAACCAAACGTTATACGTTCAGCTGTCATGTAACCGATTACCGGTGGGCAATGAAGGACGTACTTCCCCTTCGCCATGAAAATTTCACTTCATCGCTTTCGAATTATATTTCACGTATTGAATTCCAACTCGCTTCCGAACAGGAGCCGCTTGGAAACCGCAACATCATGGGCACCTGGCCCGACCTGATGCAGACGTTGATGGAGAAGGAAGATTTCGGCAGGCAGGTAAGCAGTACCTCCTTCTGGTTGAATGAAGTGGTAGAACCACTGACGGAAGGAATAAAAACAGAAACGGAAAAAGCCCGGCGCATTTATGCGTTTGTGCGCGATAACATAACGGCAACCGGTTATGCCAGTATTTACACAACCCGGTCGCTGCGAAACGTTTTAAAGAACCGTAACGGAACGGTAGCGGAAGTAAACTTGCTGCTGGTGGCCATGCTGAAACAAGCGGGCATCCAAACGGACCCTGTGATACTCAGCACGCGCGAAAATGGTATGACGTATTCGCTTTACCCGATCATCGGTCGATTTAATTATGTAGTGGCAAGGGCTAAAGCAGACAGTACCTATTTTTTGCTGGATGCCAGTCAGACCAAGCTTGGGTTTGGTAAGCTTCTTCCCTACTGTTACAATGGACAGGCACGTGTGGTTGATTCGGCAGCTACTGCGCTGGAGCTCGATCCGGCCACCCTGAAGGAAAAAAAGGTGACAGCTGTTTTTATGCGCAGCTCGCGCAACCATGGCTGGAAAGGAAGCTTCCGGCTGAACCCGGGCTATTATGAATCGTTCGGCATCCGCAACCGCATAGCTGCAGAAGGATCAGAAATATTTTTTCAAAACCTGGTAAAAAGAAGCGGGCTTGAGCTTTCCATTGAAGAAACAGGCATTGATTCCCTGCACCGGTTGGAAGACCCGCTTTCCATACGTTATGATTTTTCATTGAACATGGCAGATGCCCCGGTGCTTTATATCAATCCGCTATTTGGCGAAGGTTTCCCGGAAAACCCATTCCGGTCAGCCCGTCGCCAGTACCCGGTTGAAATGCCGTATACATTTGATGAAACCTATATTGCTTCCATTGAAGTCCCGGAAGGTTATGCAGTGGACGAATTACCCAAACCCCTGACCGTAAAATACAGCGAGGGTGATGACGGATTGTTTGAATACCTGGTATCGCAAACAGGCAACACCATTTCCCTGCGCAGCCGCCTGTATTTCACCAGAACTGTTTTTCAACCCGAAGAATATGAAACCCTGCGTGCATTCTTCAACCTTGTAGTGGCCAAGCAAAAGGAAAAGATGGTTTTTAAAAGAAAGAACTGAAATGCGGAGCAGGCTGACCATACTTTATTTATTCCTGGCTTTATCCACTATGGCTGACGAACCGTATGCCATCACCCGTATTCCCGCGGTACTCCTGAAAGGAGCGAATGCCGTGAAAAGAAATGAAGAAATCCGCTTCCGCATCAACAGCCTTGATGAAACCGTATTATATAAAAAATACGCCATCACGGTATTAAATGAAATCGGTGAGCGCTTTGCACCTTTCCTGGAATATTACGACAGGTTGCGCTCCATACGATCAGTGAAAGGAACCTTGTATGATGAACAGGGCCGGGTGGTAAAAAAAACAAAATCAAAAGATATAAGCGACCGAAGTGCCGTAGATGAAAATAACCTGGTGGATGACAGCAGGATAAAGTTTCACCAGTTCTGGCACCGGCAATACCCGTACACGGTTGAATACGAAGTGGAGATCCGGTTCAATAATTCATATATTTTTCCGAAATGGATTCCCCGGGATGCTGAAAATCTTTCAGTGGAACAAAGCCTGTTTACCGTAGAAGCTCCTTCCCTGTATGATTTGCGCTACAAGACCATTAACTACACGGGAAGTCCGGAAGTAACAGAAGACAGATCCAAAAAAGTTTATGTATGGAAGATTCAAAACCTCCCGGCACAACGTCCAGCATGGTCGGCACCGCCCCTGCTGGAATCCACTCCGGGTGTGTTGCTTGCCCCCTCTCTTTTTAAAATGGAGGGGTTCAGTGGTTCGGCCGTTACCTGGAAAGAGCTTGGTCTTTTTGCAGCAGCGTTAAATAAAGGACGGGACGTGCTGTCACCTGAAACCATACAAAAAGTAAAAGACCTGACTGCCGGCATGGTGAACCGGAGAGAAAAAGTCATTGCCCTTTACCAATACCTGCAGCAAACAACACGATACGTTTCCATCCAGCTGGGCATCGGCGGATTACAACCTGCACCGGCAGCGCTTACCGCGCAGAAAGGATATGGTGACTGCAAAGCGCTGAGTAATTACATGCACAGCTTATTGAAAGCAGCAGGCATTCCCTCGTGGTACACCTGGATCAAAGCAGGCAGCGGCGCTGAAAACAAATCGCTTGCTGAAGACTTTCCTTCCGACCAGTTTAATCATATTGTTTTATGTGTGCCGCTGGTTCATGATACCATGTGGCTGGAGTGCACGTCTCAAACGGTGGCTGCCGGGTACATGGGCGATTTTACCGGCAACCGGAAAGCCCTGTTGATTACCGATGAAGGCGGTAAACTGGTAACGCTGCCGCATTATGGTTTACAGGAAAATACACAGCTGCGCACACTGGAAGGAAGGATTGATGAAAAAGGCAACCTGGATGTTGCCGTACGTACGGTTTATTCGGGCCTGCAACAGGATTACCTGCATGGTATGATCAATGGTTTGTCTGATCAGAAAATCAGGGAGGGGCTTGAAGAAGACCTGGGATTATCGATCTATAAAGTGAACCGTTTTCAGTACAGGGAGAAAAAGGATGTGGTTCCGCATATTGATGAAGAACTCGATTTATTGGTTCAGGATTATGCCCTGGTAACTGGCAAGCGCTTGTTTATCATACCTAATTTATTGAACCGTGCCGGTGTGAAGCTGCATGTGGATGAAGAGCGGGATACGCATCTGTATATTTACCATGCATTTCGTGATGTGGACTCTGTTGTACTACATCTACCGGATGGTTATGAAGCAGAGGTCCTTCCTCCCCGCGTGAACCTGCATAATCAATTCGGACGATTTGAAAGCAGCGTTCAATTGAGCGGCAATAAGCTGGTTTACGTAAGGGTACTGGAGCAATATTCAGGACGCTTTCCTCCTTCAGTGTATGCAGCGGCAGCGCGGTTTCAGCAGGAGATTTACCGGGCCGACAGAAGCCAGGTAGTGCTGGTGAAAAAGCAGGCATTATAGAAAATAAAAAAGGCAGGATCATTCCCGCCTTTTATTATTATCAGATTTAAATAACTATTTTACTGCAAACTTTTCATCAATCACTTCTTTTATCCGGATATAGGTATCGGCCTTTTGTTCCTCTTTGGGCTCTTTCACGATAACCAGCCACGCATAGCCACGGCCAAAATCCACCAGGGGAAACATTCCCGAATGCCCGGTGCCCACCAGCACGGAGGCTACCTTTCCATCAGCCTCCGATTCCAATACCCAGGAGCCCATAGCATAATTAAATCCCAATGCCGATTTAGGGGCATATTTGATAAGCTCCGGTGATGTGTGGATTTTCCGCAGTTCTTCTACAGAAGCTTCGCTGAGAATCTTTTTTCCTTTAAAGGTTCCCTTGTTCAGCAGCATCTGCAAAAAGTTGATGTAATCTTCTGCTGTGGAGCGTGCACCCGAAGCCGGGTTTGGCGAAGACCCGTCAAAGTTCGAAAAGGTGGTCTGGCGCATAGCCAGGGGCGTGAATAATTTCTGCCGGATGATCATATCAAATTTCTTCTTTGATACAACCTCCACAACCCGTGCAGCAATGTTAAAGCCAATATCATTGTACCGGAACTCCGTGCCGGGGTTAGTCTTGATCTCGCTTTTTGCATAAAGCTCCATGGCCTCTTCCAGGTTGGAGAACTTACTCTTGGTAAACAAACCTTTTTCCGCATCGATGCCGGTGAAATTGGAAAGGCAATGGCGAAGTGTGATAAAGCTTTTACCGTACTTATCGAAGATGGGCAGGTACTTTCCTACTTTATCATCCAGCGAAAGCTTTCCTTCATCTACGAATTGAAGCACCAGGGCAGCAGTCAGCCATTTTGAAGAGGAAGCAATGGGGGCTACCGTACGTGCTGTAAAATTACCCAGTTCCCTTTTGTATTCCAGGGTATCATCCCAAAGCATCACCACCACATCATTCCCCAGGAGCTTCTGGTTTCGGGTTACCACCCCATCGAGGTCGGTATACTTGGCCACGCCATATTCCTTTGTGTTTTTCTTTTGGGCCCCTGTTACCTGAAATAATAACAGGAAAAGAGCTACAGAACTGGCTTTCAGGCAGATGGCATGCAATTTTTGTGACATTGTTACGGTGGATTTACGATTGGATTAGTGTTTGCGAACCCAGAGATAAAAATAACGAAATCAAATTACCGATATTATGAACCTGTCAAACTTTACCATAAAAGCAGCAGAAGCCATCCAGATGGCCCAGCAGCAGGCATTTAATCATGGTAACAGCAATATAGAAACAGAACATTTGCTGAAGGCCTTGCTGGAGCAGCAGGATTCTCCTGTTGAATACCTGCTGAAAAAAAATTCGGTTAACATGGGCCAGCTGGAAACAAAGCTGAATGAACAGATCGGCCGTCTGCCTAAAATCCAGGGTGGCGACCCGGCCCAATCTATTTCACGGGAAGCCAATAACGTGGTGCTCCGTGCCGGCGCTTCGCTGAAGCAGTTCAGTGATGAATTTATAACCCCCGAACACCTGCTGTTGGCCCTTGTGCAGGTGAATGATTCCACTTCCAAATTATTAAAAGATGCCGGTCTTACCGAAAAAGGACTCATTGCCGCCATTCATGATTTGCGCAAGGGATCAACGGTTACTTCGCAAACCCAGGAAATGCAATTCAACGCACTGAATAAATATGCAAAGAACCTGAATGAACTGGCCCGGGTGGGTAAACTCGACCCGGTAATCGGCCGCGATGAAGAGATCAGGAGAACCCTGCACATTCTTTCGCGGCGCACCAAGAACAACCCAATCCTGGTGGGTGAGCCGGGTGTTGGTAAAACAGCCATCGCTGAAGGCCTGGCCATGCGCATCGTAAACGGTGATGTACCGGAAAATCTAAGGTCCAAAGTAATCTTCGCATTAGACATGGGACAACTGATTGCCGGTGCCAAGTACAAAGGAGAATTTGAAGAACGCCTGAAAGGTGTGATCAAGGAAGTCACCACATCGGAAGGTGATATCATCCTTTTTATTGACGAGATCCATACATTGGTGGGGGCAGGCGGCGGTGAAGGAGCAATGGATGCCGCCAACATTCTTAAACCTGCACTGGCCCGCGGTGAACTAAGGGCTATCGGTGCCACCACCCTCAACGAATACCAGAAATTTTTTGAAAAAGACAAAGCGCTTGAGCGCCGTTTTCAAAAGGTGCTGATCGAAGAACCGGGCATGGAAGATGCGATCTCCATCCTGCGCGGTTTGAAGGACCGGTATGAAACGCACCACCATGTGCGCATCAAAGACGAAGCAATCATTGCGGCTGTGGAGCTGTCCACCCGTTATGTTACAGACCGTTTTCTGCCTGATAAAGCCATCGATCTTATTGATGAAAGCGCGGCCAAGTTAAGACTGGAAATGAATTCCATGCCCGAAGAGCTGGATGAACTGGAGCGCAGGATCCGCCAGCTTGAAATTGAGCGGGAAGCCATCAAAAGGGAAAATGATGAAGAAAAATTAAAAGAGCTGAATACGGCCATTGCCAACCTGGCCGTGGAGCGTGATACGCTGAAAGCAAAATGGAATGAAGAAAAAGAACTGGTGGAAAAGATCCAGAATGCCAAAGCTTCCATTGAAAACCTGAAGCAACAGGCCGAACAGGCAGAGCGTGAAGGTGATTATGGTAAGGTAGCCGAGATCCGCTATGGCCGGATCAAAGAACAGGAGCTATCTATTGGTGACCTGCAGGCGGAACTCAATGAATTAAGCCAGAACAGCAAGCGGCTCATGAAAGAAGAAGTAGATGCGGAAGACATCGCGGAAAGTGTGGCAAAATCAACCGGCATACCGGTAACAAAAATGTTGCAGGGCGAACGGGAAAAGCTTTTGAACCTGGAAGAAGAGTTACACAAAAGGGTGGTAGGACAGGACGAAGCCATTACCGCCGTTGCCGATGCGGTTCGCCGAAGCCGTGCGGGCCTGCAGGACCCAAAAAAACCGATCGGCTCTTTCATTTTCCTGGGAACCACCGGTGTTGGTAAAACGGAACTGGCCAAAGCCCTTGCAGATTATCTTTTTGATGATGAGCATATGATGACGCGCATCGACATGAGTGAATACCAGGAAAAGCACGCGGTATCGCGCCTGGTGGGTGCACCTCCCGGGTATGTTGGGTATGATGAAGGCGGACAGCTCACTGAGGCCGTGCGCCGCAAACCTTACCAGGTAGTACTGCTCGATGAAATTGAAAAAGCGCATGCTGATGTATGGAACATTATGCTGCAGGTGTTGGATGACGGACGTTTAACCGACAACAAGGGGCGCACCGTGAACTTTAAGAATACCATCATCATCATGACTTCCAATATGGGAAGTGACATCATCCAGGAAAACTTTGCTGATGTTAACGAGCGAAATAAAGAAGACGTGGTTGAAAAAACCAAAGATGAAGTAATGGTGCGGCTGCGGGAAACTATCCGGCCTGAATTCCTGAACCGGGTGGATGAGATCATCCTGTTTCAACCGCTCATGCGCAATGAGATCCGGGGTATTGTACGCATACAGCTGGAAAACCTCCGGGAACTCGTTTCACAAGGCGGTATTCAACTGCGATTTTCCGATTACCTGCTGGACTATTTGTCCGAGCATGGATTTGATCCGCAGTTTGGTGCGCGCCCGTTAAAGCGCCTGATCCAGAAAGAAATTGTCAATAACCTCAGTAAAAAGATCTTAGGCGGAAATATCGACAAAACCCAGCCGGTGCTGATAGATGTGTTTGACAACGTGGTGGTGTTCCGGAATGATGTGCCGGAAAATGTTACCACCTAAGGATGGATTCGAACGAATGCTGATTCATTCCGGATATAACCTAAAGGCGCAAAGAACTGTAAACTTTGCGCCTTTGCTGTTTCAAAAATTAGATGGCATAGTTTTTTGATGTTATGAACCAATTAAAAATCTATACTTATGCCCAATTGGCTCAGAGCGCTCATTGCCGGATACGGCGCCAAAAAACTCGGAGGTGGTTGCTTCGGAACCATTATCGTATTTATTATTCTTTACTGGGTGCTGGGTAGCTTCCAGGGCTGCTAAGAAATGATATAGCCCGAACACGCTGCCTCACGGTAGGGTGTAACCGTACTTTAGTGCGGTAAACAAATTCATGGCTTACCAATATTTTATTTTCCTTTCCGGTGGATTATTCCGGGATGGTGATTAATCATATACCTGCATCCCACGCCAAAACATTAATCAACCTGGAACTGAACCGGACATGATCTCCTGTCCAACCTTTTTGCTTTTATGCACCTTACTCCCGGTATTTTAGAAGCTGCAAAAAAAATATGGGACTATCACCATATGCACCACGAGCTGCAAAAGGCGGATTGCATTTTAGCACTGGGTAGCCACGACCTTCGCGTTGGCGATTGGGCAGCAGACCTGTACCTGCAGGGATGGGCACCCCTGCTAATTGTGTCCGGTGGCTTGGGAAGACTCACTAAAGGTTCATGGAATGAAACAGAAGGAAAAAAATTTGCCCGCGTTGCCGTGAACAAAGGAGTACCGGAGGAGGCCATCCTGATTGAAGACCGCTCAACCAATACAGGTGAAAATATTCTGTTTACACAAGAATTGCTTCATTCCGCAAATGTTCATCCCGGTAGTTTCATCGTTGTACAGAAGCCATATATGGAAAGGAGAAGCTTTGCTACGTTTGAGAAAGTCTGGCCTGGAAAAAAGATTATCCTTTCTTCACCACCACTTACGTTTGAACAATATGCTTCCGGCGATATGGATATGGAAAAAGTCATTCACATTATGGTAGGGGACCTTCAGAGAATCCGTATATATCCATCAAAAGGCTTCCAGGTGGAGCAACACATTCCGGAAGATGTATGGAGTTGTTATGAATTATTAGTAAAAGCCGGTTTTGACAAACAACTGGTCCGCCCGTAAAAACTCAGGTATCACCGCGCTCCGAATCATGCGGTTCCTGGTCTACATTTAACTGGTTCTCTTCGTCCTTTCCTTCCGGGATCTCATCAGCCCCATATCCCGAAGCGGGATCATCCGTTATGCGATCCCAATAATCTTTTTTTTCTGTTTCCCCTGAGCCTGCTTTACCCGGTGTCGCGTCATTTTTTCCACGTTTTTTCTTTGCTGCTGCTTTTGTATTCTGACCCGTTTTTTTCATAGACTTATTCTTATTGTTATTCATATGCCCTGTTTAGCTAAGCGGCGACTGCACTTCTTTCGTGTATGGACACCTGTAAAGAACAATAAAGGTAAGCAGACTTATCCCTTAAACGGATAATGCACCACGTTTTGTGCATTCAACTCAACGCATAATATGCACAACCATTCTTGGCAAGAAAGTTGAGCCTTCATATAAAAAACGGAGGATTTATATTATGGCAACAAATTACAACACAGCACACAAAGAAGGCCCTGTAGCCCGTACAATTGAAAAGCAAACCGCAAAATTACCATCAGATATTTTTCTGTGGGCAGGCTTAGGAATTCTTGCGGCAGCAGGCGTAATGCAGTTTACAAAACCTAAAAACATTGGATTGTTTGTAGGTCAATGGGCGGCTCCTATCCTGATCATGGGTCTATATAACAAACTGGTAAAGCTGGAAGGTCACGAAGGTGCATCAGCTACTTTGTAATCGTTTCGCAAGATCACTTTGTAAATTGATATTTTACCGTCCTTCCGCCTCAGGCGGAGGGACTTTTTTATGCAGATGGTCTGTTGCACATGAACGTCTTTATACTCAGCGGTTAAAAATGGCTTTTCTTTTGCCACGGTTACAGGAAGCAAAAAATTAAGGCCATGAAAAAAATGATACTGAGCGTAATGATTTTAGTGGGCATTTCAGGAGCCGGGTACACCCAGAAGAACGGACAAAAAATACCGGCTAAAAAAATTGCTTTCACCAAAAGCCAGGCTGCAAAAAAATCAAAGCCATTAGCCCGTAAATCCAATTCTACGGTAATAAAGAAATCAGATACACAAACACTCATCAGCACCGCTTCCTACCCCGCCTTTCGTTCCAATGCCGCTCCAGGGCGCTTTACTATTGCCGACCCAACCGTTAATGTATTAAAGCAAAGGGCTTACGGATCTGATATAAGGGTAAGTGGCTCCGGTATTATTGGTATGCCGCGTAGCAGTTATGGATTTGCCAACGGTCGTATCACACTGATACCGGGAGGCGCGCGTACTTCCGGAACGCAAACCGGAAGCGGCTCTGTGGGCACAGGAACATCACCCGGGCCGGCAGGATCAGATGGACCAGCGATGATCGTTAATGGAAAGAGCCCTTACGCAGGTACCAGCATCTGGTCATCAAACAACGGGTTAACGCTTTATTCACCCGGTGAGGCAGGTAGGCGCACACAGGAAAAACAATAAATACATCCTGTCTTAAAGCAGCACATATTTGAAAAACAAAAACCGGTCAACTGACCGGTTTTTTTACTAATGATCTGTGTTATTAATTTGTTTTGTCGCGCAGATCAGCAAAAGGAAGATAGTGCCTCTTGCCTTTTTTATCGACCCAATAATAACGATCATGGTTGTCCATATAAATCGTTTCGCCGTTAGGACCTACCTTGTCCTTATAAACCTGGTCGGTTGCCTTGGCTTTTCCTTTGGAAGCAACTTCCGCCGTTTTGTTACCTACTTTCTTTGCCCCTTTCTTAGTAGTTTTTTTTACATCCTTCCCTGCCTCTTTCACCTTGCTCTGTGCCTGCACATCAGGCGCTGCTGCCAGCAAAAACAGGAAAAGTGAAAATCCGATTAACTTTTTCATGGTTACATAATTTAATGATGAATCACCCGGTGTTACCGGATTCCTATATTCTTCTAAAACAGTGCCAGTAGTGGAAATCCGCCCCTTCCCGTAATGGCGCATCATTTGTACTATGGTTATCCCGTTTTTAAATCAATAAATTATGGACAAAGAAAAAAAGAACCGGAGTGGAAGCCAGAGTAATAATGGCGGTCACAGCAGCGATAATAAAAACGAACGCCGTCAAACAGCCCAGCCAGGTGCGCCCAGTAAAAGTAACCGGCAAACAAAAGGCAATGACGAGAGCGGACCGGAACAGGAAACCGGTAACAAAAAAGGCGCAAATGCTGTATGAAAATAGTCCCGTTACGCCGGGATTATTTTTGCATTAATCCCTTGTTGCAGAAGTCTTAAAGCTGGTAAAAACAGCCCTGAAAGGAACATTTTTTGCTTTATCATCGCCGCTATGTACGATGACCAGGCCAATCAATGTCCTCTATGTTCGCGGCAGCTGGCAGAACCGAGTAACCGGCACCACCTGCTGCCCCTTAGTAAAGGAGGAAAGGGCACGCCAACAGTGGTCCTGCACAAGATCTGCCATGATAAGATTCATGCCGTGCTGAGTGAAATGGAACTGAAGCGGTACTATCATACCATTGACCGGTTACAGGAACATAGCGAGTTAAATAAATTCATCGGCTGGGTAGCCAAAAAAGAGCCGCAGTTTTATGACCGTTCCGCCCGTATGAAACGGTAACATTTTGGATCAATCCAGTTTCGTGATTCCATAGCATGAGTACAGGATTTCGGCGCTCAGCATTCTTGCTTCAACCACCTTTAGAGAAACCATAGTTTCATCCATTTCGTACATATAATAACATGAAGAAAAGCTTATATTTTTTACCGGCGCTATTGCTGGTTATCAGCTCCACAGCCCTGCAAAGCTGTTCGAAAAAAGGTGCAGATGTAATCAATGACCCCATAACTGCGCCATCCGGCACTGCAAAAAAATACCTCGCGCTTGGTGACAGTTATACCATTGGCCAGGGCGTTACAGCAACCGAACGTTTTCCTTATTTGCTGGTGCAGGGATTGCGTAAAGAAAATATCAATATAGCGGACCCGGTATACATCGCCCAAACCGGGTGGACAACGGGAAGCCTGCAGAACGCCATCAATACCACGGCACCTCCCTCCAATTTCGACCTTGTTACCCTGCTGATTGGTGTGAATGACCAGTACCAGCGGCTGGACACAGGTGGATACAGGACGCGTTTTACGGAACTTCTGCGAAGAGCAGTAACACTGGCAGGTGGCCGCACGGCCCGGGTTCTGGTGGTGTCGATACCTGATTACAGTGCAACTCCTTTTGTTTCTGCTTCCAATAAACCGGCAGTCAGCCGTGAAATTGACCAGTTCAATGCGATCAACCGCCAGGTAACCGAACAGCATGGTGTCAGCTATATGGATATAACACCACTGACAAGGGAAGCAGCCAACGATCCATCGCTTCTTGCACAGGACGGACTTCATTATGCTGCAAAAGAGCACCAGCTTTGGGTAAATCTCCTGTTACCAAAAGCAAAAACAGTTTTGCAATAACCGGTCATCCCGTAAAACAAAAATCCCTTCCGGAAAACGGAAGGGATAATATGATCAGGCGGTGTGTTCTACTTCGTGGTTAATCAATCGGACGCCTGCTGGTCTTTTCAAGGATAGGATCGGGTTTTCAATAGGATTGGGATCTCAAACGGGCTTTAACGGATATAGGATTGGGTTAGTAAAAGAGAAGTTGACTGATATTGGATTCAGGTTGGCTTTTTTTCAGGATTTGGATAAACAGTTTTGATTTTCGGATATTGGATGATTGACGTATCAATCAACTTCTGATACAAAACTACATGTAGAAGGGTTGCCCGGCAATGGCAATTATGCCCTATTTCACGCTTATGGTATTTACGGTGAAGATGTTCCCCGGAAGGAAAGTTTACGAAACAGGATTTCGTATAACTACGAGAATGCCTATTATTGAACGCTTTGCGTCTCTGCGTTAAAACAGAAATGCAACCGCAAAGAACGCTAGGTAAATCAAAGTATACGCAAAGTTGTGTGACTTGACGGTCAAAGGGCCATATTTCATTTTTTCGGTTATTCTATTATTTTGTGCACATGCAAGTCCAATCCATTATCCGGAAAACAAGCCTGTTACTGGCTATGTTACCAACTTTTATTATTGCACAAGCACAGCTGCATGCCAATACAAAAGCGATCTCTGATGCTTCCGTGACCGTGATGGTTACCAACACTAAAAAAGTACCGCGTAAAAGTGAAGAAGTCATTTTTATCTCTGACAAATCAGGTAAGCAATTTTCAACACGCACGGATGTGAAAGGAAAAGGAATGACATCGCTTCCCTCAGGTGATATATACTCTATTAAGCTGAAGACGATGAATGACACTACCCGGTACAGTGTTTTGGAAATCCCGGCACTGGGACCCGGTGAATATTTTGAGGCTCCGATCGTCGTGGAAATTGAATATGAACCAGCCCGTACCTATACATTGCATGATGTACATTTTGCGGTAGGTAAACCAACCTTGCAGCCCGGATCATTCCGCGAGCTTAACGAAATTGCCGATTACATGAAACTACAGGAAGGAGAAAATTTTGAGATCTCCGGCCATACTGATAATGTGGGCAGGGACGCTGATAATCTTCGGTTATCCCAATTACGTGCTGAATCCGTAAAAGCCTACCTGGTGAAAAAAGGTGTATCGGCCAGCCGGCTCACGGCAAAAGGATATGGCGCTTCAAAACCTGTAGCCGATAACCAAACCGAGGAAGGACGTCAGAAAAACCGCCGGACTGAAGTGGCCATCCTGTAACTGGCTACAGGTATTTAAATACTGATTTGCGATATTGTTCCAGGTCGGTTTCGGTGGATATCTCATCAAATTTATCACTTCGGCCATCCGGTTGCCTGCGTACCAGTATCACACGGGCACCATTCACCACAGCGCTTTTTGCCCGTTCAAATATGATCCGGAGCGCTTCCAGGTTTTTAATGGTCTGGTATTCTTCAATCTTATTAACGTTGATCGTGTAATCCTGCATTGCAATTAAATGAACCCGCAAAGTTAATGGGAGAAGGGATTGGTGGATTTAGAGATGGGGAGAATTGGAGATGGGGAGATTTGGGATTGGGAGATTGGTGGATAATTAATCACCCGTCCTGAGATAATTTAATTGAAATACCTTACTGCCTGAATATCAATACAACCCATCAGGGTCCCCGGTACAGTGAACATTTGGGTTTAAACCGAGTGCTCTTATTAATTATAAATTATATATTACCCCTGCTTCCTGCCCTGCCCTGAAAAAAGGCGAAAATCCTTGACAGGGCTGGCTTTTCGAGGAAACTATTCCTTATATTGTATCACTCATCTTTACCGGATTCCCGGTTATATTAAACCAGATAAGCTGACAAAATGAAATCATACACCCGCCTCCTGTTCCTCTGCCTTTTCGTTTCTTTTTCTGCATTGGCACAAAACAAGACTTATTATGTAAGTCCTTCCGGTAATGATGCCAATAATGGACTGACCACAACGAGTCCCTGGCGGACATTAGCCAAAGTAAACAGCTTTGACTTTGAGCCTGGTGACCAGATTTTATTTGAGGGTGGCCAGGTATTTTCAGGGTCACTGCAACTCCAGTCGAATGACAAGGGAACGACCGCTTCTCCTGTTGTATTCAATTCGTATGGTACCGGGAAAGCACAAATCAGCAGTGGGGCCCAGGCGGGGGTACTGGCCGAAGATGTGGGAGGATTTGAAATACGCAACCTGGCCATCACCGGTAATGGAGCTTACAATAACAGCATGATCGGTGTAGAAGTAAGAATCGTTCAGCAAAGTGCCGATCTTGATCACGTGATTTTATATGGCCTTGATGTATCGGGTTATGGTAAGAACGGCATCCTGATCATTTCCGCCGGAACAAATAAAGGTTTTAATCATCTCCGTATTGAACGCTGCAATGTATTTGATAATGGTATTTCCGGAATAGAAACATATGGCGACTGGCCGAGTTATTCCCATACCGATTTTTATATCGGTTACTGCCGCGTTTACAATAACCTTGGCGTTCCCACCGAAACTGTTTACTATACCGGCAATGGTATCCTTGTATCCGGTGTTGATGGCGCTTTGATTGAATTTTGCGAAGCGTTCAATAACGGGCAAAATAACGGATCGCCAAACGGTGGGCCCGTTGGAATATGGGTTTATGATGCCAAAAATGCGATTATTCAATATTGCGAAAGCCATCATAACAAAGCTTCAGGTTTGTATGACGGCGGAGGTTTTGATATTGACGGCGGTTCGCAGAACTGCATTATCCAATATTGTTACAGCCATGATAATGATGGGGCAGGCTATGGCCTGTTCGAATATGGGTCACCCAATACGTTTACCAACAACAAGATCCGTTATAACATCAGCCAGAATGACGGCCGTAAGAACAGTTACAGTGGATTTTACCTTTGGGCTTTTGACAATACCCACCGGGTTACCAATTCAGAAATCTACAACAATACTGTTTACCTGGGCACCAGTGGACTCGTAAACGGAACACCGCCGGCGGTCTGGATTTCTTCACCTTATTTCTCTAATGTAAAAGTGCGCAACAATATTTTTTACATGACACCTGGCGTTCATACCGTCGTATCCTCACATGTTGTGTCAACTTCCGACATTCACTTTCAGAATAATAATTACTATTCTGAAACCGGGGCACCCTACGTTTACTGGGGTGGCAATAACTATTATACCTTGAGTGCCTGGAGAACAGGATCCGGCGGGCAGGAAATGAATGGTTCCACTCCGTTGGGCACTACAGTAAACCCACTCCTGGTAGCACCCGGCTCCGGTGGTACCGTTGGTCCGGCTACCGGAGGTAGCTTTTCCAGTTTAACGGGATACCGACTTCAAAGCGGTTCGCCTATGATTAATGCGGGAATGAGTTTTGCCGATATGGGAACAAGGGATTTCTATGGAACATCCATTCCCCAGGGAGGAGCGTATGATCTGGGAGCTTCAGAATTTGGAGGAGTGGTATTACCAGTGCGTTTACTTTCTTTCAGTGGATCACTGACCTCGGGACAAAGCTTTTTAAAATGGGATGTTGGTGAAGAAGATAATGTTGTGTATTATGAAGTTCAACGTTCAGTAAATAACATTGATTTTGATTCAATCAGCAGGGTTAGCGCTTTAGGCCGGCGGCAATACCTGTTTACCGACAAAGGAGCCGGAAGCCAGGCATATTACCGGATTAAAATCGTTTCTACTAACGCCAGGATAGCTTATTCTTCAATTCTCAGGCTAATGGACCATGCCGTAACTAAAATCCAGGCTGTATACCGCGATGGATCAGGTGTAACTATTGTGCTCCAAAGTGATAAAGCAGAAGCTGCAAACATCAGGATCTTTGATGCACAGGGAAGGATGATGTACACGGAAACACAGGCTCTGAACAAAGGAACCAACCTTATAGAAGTTCCACAGGCAAGAGTATGGCCAGGCGGAACCTACATTATTCATTCAGGCCTGCAGACAATAAAATTTGTGAAACAGGGGTATTGAAGGGGAACAGGGTTATTATTGGGATCATACCATCTTCCTACAGGTTTTAATGATCTGGTATTCTTCGATTTTATTAACGTTGATCGTGTAATCCTGCATGGCCTATAAATTAACCTTAAAAGTTAATGGGAGAATTGGAGATGGGAAGATTTGGGGATTTGGAGGTTCAAGGGTCCCCGGTCCACTGAACATCTCTTTTGAAACTGACTGTCCATTATTAATTCTTAATTATTAATTCTTAATTATTACTTACCCCTCCTCCTGCCCGTGTAAAAGCCGATAATCCTTGACAGGACTGGTTTTTGGAGGAAACTATTCCCTATCTTGTACCGCTGATTTATACCGGATTTCCGTGTGTTGTTAACCTGATACAAGCTGACAAAATGAAAACCTACACCACCCTCCTGTTCCTCTGCCTGTTCATTTCTTTTTCCGCACTGGCACAAAACAAAACCTATTATGTAAGTCCTTCCGGCAATGACGCTAACGACGGCCTGACTACGGGAACGGCATGGCAAACCATTTCCAAAGTAAGCGGCTTTGATTTAGAGCCGGGTGACCAGGTATTGTTCCAGGGCGGACAGGTTTTTACAGGTAGTATACTCCTGCAGGCAAATGATAACGGAACACCGGCTTCTCCGGTTATCATCAGCAGTTACGGAACCGGCAAGGCGGTCATCAACAGTGGTACCGCCACCGGATTACTGGCTACCAATGTGGGTGGATTTGAAGTACGCAACCTCGCTTTTACCGGTAGTGGCATAGGCTCGAACAATAAAGTAGGCGTCGAGGTTGAGATCAAACAAACCACGGCGGACCTGGATCATGTGATCCTGTACGGGCTGAGCGTGTCGGGTTACGGCCGCAACGGTATCCTTATTATCGCCGATGGAACGGATAAAGGCTTTAATCATGTTCGTATTGAGTATTGTGATGCTTTTGACAATGGTTATTCCGGAATTGAAACTTATGGTAACTGGCCCGACATTTCGCATACGGATTTTGCGATCCGGTACTGCCGTGCGTTCAGTAACCTGGGAGTGGCTACATATACTGCTTCCCATTCCGGTAATGGTATCCTTGTATCCGGTGTTGATGGCGCTTTGATTGAATTTTGCGAAGCGTTCAATAACGGACAGAACAACGGATCATCAAACGGAGGGCCGGTTGGAATATGGGTGTATGATACCAAGAATGCAACGATCCAGTTCTGCGAAAGCCATCATAATAAAGCAGGCGGCAATTACGACGGCGGCGGGTTCGATATCGACGGCGGTGCCCAGAATTGCATTATTCAATATTGCTACAGCCATAATAATGAAGGTGCCGGATTTGGCATGTATGAGTATGGTTCTCCAAATACCTATACCAATAACAAAATCCGTTATAACATCAGCCAAAATGACGGGCGCAAAAACGGTTACGGTGCACTTTCATTCTGGGCTGTAGACAACACCCACCAATTGAACAACTCGGAAATTTATAACAATACTGTCTACCTGGATAATTCCAACCTGGTGAACGGTGTGTTTCCTACGGCCGTGAAGATATCAGGACCTAATTTTAATAATATTAAAATCCGGAATAATATCTTTTACCTGACTTCAGGAGTTAATACCATCGTATCCACCGATGTATTCCCAACCTCTGCCCTGCATTTCCAGAACAACGTGTATTATTCCGTATCGGGTACGCCATTATTTTATTGGGGCGGAACTACTTATTATTCTCTCGCCGCCTGGAAAGCGGCTGCTCCCGGGCAGGAAATGGATGGCGCTACTTCATTTGACAGGACTACGGATCCGATGCTGGTTTCTCCCGGTACCGGCGATTCCATCCGTCCTGCAAAGGGCGGGAATCTTTCCAGCCTTTCCGGTTACCGCCTGCAAAGCGGTTCGCCCCTGATCAATGCAGCCATGAGTTTCCCGGGAATGGGTACACGCGATTTCTTTGGATCGGCCATTCCACAAGGTGGTGCTTATGATATTGGCAGCGGTGAATACGTCAACAGCATTCTTCCGGTTACACTTCTTTCTTTCAGCGGAACGCTATCCTTCGGCCAGGGGATCCTGAAATGGGAGGTAGGACAGGAAGAAGATATTGCATTTTATGAAGTGCAACGATCTGCCGACAACCGCAAATTTGAACCGGCAGGAAAAGTAAATGCCCTGGGCCGCCGGCAATACCTGTTTACGGATAAACAAGCAGGTTCCCCTGTTTATTACAGGCTCCGGATCGTTTCAAACAATGGCAGCTCTGCTTTTTCCTCCACCATAAGACTGCATGAAAAAGGATCCAACAAACTTTATGTTGTTTACCGCGAAGGCGCTGGACTCTCCCTTTTGCTGGAAAGTGATAAAGCGGAGATTACCCAGATCAGGATCTTCGATGCACAGGGAAGACTGGTGTACACGGCACAGCAGTCCATATACAAAGGAACCAACCTTATAGAAGTTCCACAGGCAAGAGAATGGCCAGGCGGAACCTACATTATTCATTCCGGCCTGCAGACAATAAAATTTGTGAAACAGGGCTATTGAAGAGGAACAGGGTTATTATAAGGATCATACCGTCTTCCTAAAACCAGCACGTCGGCCCTTCCTTTAAGGATGGTACCGGTAGTGCGGTAACGGAACTGTATACTCCTGATGACTCTTCCTTCAGCACCCAGTTCAATGTACCGGCTGTACTGGTCGGGCTGAATCACTTCGTCAATGGCCGGTTCGAGTTTATCTCCGTTTGAAAAACTGATCTTGACTTCATGAATGTGAATTTCACGGTCCTCCACGCGGAACCTCAGCGCTGTAAACTTATTTTCATTAAAAACTTTTATTTCATCATTATCGCTTACAAAATTTACTTTGCTTTCCCCCAGCATTTCCCAACCCTGTTCAATGGCAATGCTGCGCCGGGAAGAGGAACAGGAAGAAATCATAAAACTGAAAACCAATAAAGCGGAAAGAGAAAACAACGGGCTTTTTACAATTCGGTTCATAATACACATTTTAATTCTGCATAATTCCTTCAAAAATAGGGCCGTCACAAGAGGGAAATACAGCCAACGGTAATATCCATAATCATCTTACTGCCCGGTCTGTATGGCACAAACATTGCAAAAGCTGAGTTATGAAGAAAGGATTAATCTATGCTGCCGCCTTCCTTTGGAGTATCAGCGGCTACAGCCAGGACACAGACACAGCTTTGGTAACCCTTGATTCCTCGGCTGCTTTTGAAACAACCCCTGTGCGCAGCGCCCGGAAAATGGAACGTGCCGACCCGGTATACCGGTTGAAACCGGCAGTGGACATACCGTTAACCCTCGCAACCGGAGGTTTCTCGGCCTGGGCATTTACAAAAATTTACAGTAAAGAAAGTTCTACGCTGGCCGAAATAGCGGCCTTGAACAAAGAAGACATCAATGGCTTTGACCGCTGGGGTGCCGATGTTTATTCTGAAAAAGCAGCAACGTCTTCGGATTATTTTTTCTATGGCGCTATGCCCATGCCCATTTTACTGATGCTGGATAAGGATATCCGGAAGGATGCTGCCAAGATCGGGTTTCTTTACCTGGAAACCATGTCGATTACCGGATTGCTGTATACCGGTGCCGTATACATGAAAGACCGCTACCGGCCCTATACCTATAACCCCAATGCACCAATGGATGTACGCACAGGTGGTGGCGCTAAAAATTCCTTTTTTGCCGGTCACGTAGCGCTGGTAGGCACGTCAACATTTTTTGTCGCCAAGGTTTTCGGTGATTATCATCCTACTTCCAAACTGAAGCCGGTACTCTATGGTATTGCCGTTGTAGCAACCGGCGGCACCGGTTACCTGCGTCATCGCGGAGGAAAGCACTTCCCTTCCGACATCATCATCGGAACAGCAGTAGGAACACTATCCGGCATACTGGTCCCCCACTTCCATAAGAATAAACTCATTAAAAATGAGGCCCTGAGCATCACACCATTTGCAGGAAGAAGCAATGGTCTGTCGCTCACCTATAAATTCTAGTTTGCTGTAGAATGATGACCCGCAAAGCAGACCTGCCAGATCTGGCAGGTCTTTAATAACTCTGCGCCTTTGCGGTTATTTTTTATTGATTATTCTATAAAAGAAACATCATTACTGTTTACTTGTCCGAGCTGGAAGCGTGCGGTAATGGCTTTCTTGTTTCCCGGTGTGGCCAGGGTTATGGCACTATGGGGGTAAATATTATGGAAGTAAAGGGTTTCCTTTTCAAAAAGCTTTTCTCCTTTTTTATAATAGAAAACATCTACGGTAACCTCCTGAAGAAGCACATCACTGTTATTCTTTACCGTCACTTCGAGTCCTGAAATAGTGCGGCGGTTGTCATCGTGCATGTACCGGGCACTCAGACTCACCTGCTTCGACAAGGCTACTTTCCGTACCGGCGCTTCCGCCTTTACAATTGTTTCCGGCACCGGAGCCTCATTTACTGTGGACAATGAATTGTTGACTACCGGTTTACTGGAAGATGTATGCTTTTTCGGATAGTAACGGGCCATTCGCTCCTGTTGGGCCAGTACACGTTCTACTGAATCCAGGAAACGGTCAACCGATGACCCGGATGAAGCCATTTGCGGGTAAGCGGCTGCAGGCTTTTCGGCAACCGGTTGCGCGGTAGGAACTGCCGGTGTCCTGATGTCTTTATCGCTTTTCTGCGTCACAGATTTTACGGCAGATTTCACCAATGACTGATCGGGTACCTGTGCAAGGCCCGCAGTTTCACGGGAATCAAACAGGAAAAAGAAAACAGCGATGGCCGCCAGGGCCGCAATACTGCTTCCGAGGGCTACCTGCTTTTTACCAACCTTGCCTCTTTTTTTAGATTTTTTTCCATGGAGCCAGTCGGCATATTCCTGCTTCAGGTCTTCGAGCGACCGGGCATATTTTGTTTCAACCCCTTCCCCTTCTCTTTCTTTTTTCTGGTTATAAGCCTGCACGCGGCGGTAAATCTCGTCTGCTTTGCTTTGAAGGGCTTCAGCGGTCAGCTCCACTTCTCCATCCGGCGCCGGGGCTGGTTGCGCGTATGAAACCGGTGTTTCCGCCGGTGAACTGCGCATCGGTACCGCGGGTGTTACGGGTGGTGGGATAACCACAACCGCGGTTTGGGTAACAGCAACAGCCGGCTGGGTAACGGCCATAGCCGGTTGGGCTACCGGTTCTCCGGTGTTCAGGTAAGGTTTAAGGGAATCGATTTCCGATGGGTAACGCCAGCCGGCACTCCGGCCTTCCACCCAAATGAGGTCAAATGGCTTTAAATTTAATTGGAGTAATTCCTCGAGACCAAGGGGACCTCTCTCCTTGTTGTCGCGAAGAATACGATAGGTGCAGGGCATAGGTCGTGTTATGCCTTTTTATATGCAAAATTTACTCCACAATTGTTGCGGCAGCTTAATGAGGAATTTTTGAGGATAAGCTGTGGGCAACGGTTTGAAAGGATTGCCGGAAACTATTCCCCAAAATGCGACTGCGTTTGTGAAATCATGCAATACTGATTTTTGGCTTCAACCCGGTACCACGTCAAGGTCCTTGATCTGGCTTTTATATTTGGAAGGCAAGAGTATTTCTTTCAGGATCCAGTCGAGCTTAAACCGCCTGCTGATTTTATAAAGGGGCACAACCGGACCCAGCAATGATGAGGAATGGAATTTCATCAGTTCGATCACCCGTTCCGGCACTACCAGTACCTGGGCTTCCTTCAGAAGCTTGAAGCGCACCGCGCCCAGGTGTTTTTTGTACTGGAGATACAGGTCTTTGCTGTAGTCACTTTGTTTGAGGTCTTCCATCAGGTGTTTCTCCCGCGCTACCAGCCATTTGGAATAATTAAGGGGCAGTTCTTTTAATTCCATGCGCAAACCCAACCGGTAAAAAACTTCATACACATCTTCTTTCTCAACTTCGGTAAGCTTTCGCTCCAGCAATTCGTAGGAAGCAATGGAATAGTGAATGAGCATGAATAGTACATCGCGGTAGGCCCAATCGGGGATGGTACTGCCCCTTGCTGCTTCCACACCTTCATGGATCGCTTTAATCCGGTCGATGGCTTTGTATGCACCTTCCCTGTCCGAAAAAACAATCTGCCGCGCATAACTCACCGTGGAAAAAAGGCGTCCCAACGGATCAGCAGGAAGGCGCCCGGTGAAATAAAGCCAATCAACCGCTTTATTCAGTGCGAACTCCGCAGAAGCACCGGCGAAAATAAAAAGTATCGTATCACTTTTACCCCAGATGGTGCGAACAATTGAATCTTTGTGAACGAAATATTCCATAACGGGCAACGGACAATGCCTTTGGTTTCCAGCACCCCGCCGGTTAAAGTTATCAAATGCGGCGTGGAAGTTTTCAGGCATTGCTGTAACATCCTGTTATTTTTGCGCGATGCGGGTTAGTATGGATGAGGAGCGGAAAAAAAAGCGGCGAACAATTACTATTTATTTTACGTTGGCCGGGCTCATTGCCGCCACCTGGTCATCGCGGATCCCTGCCGTGCAGGAACGGTTACAACTGGATGATGCCGCCTGGGGCAGGGTGCTGGTTTCCATGCCGGCCGGGCTGGTGGCCGGGTTGTCCCTTGCGGGGTGGATGGCCGCGCGATTCGGAACGAAAAATATTGTGCTGATAACCGGGACACTTTCCTGTGCCACTCTTTTCCTGGCCGGTCAAATGGCTTCACCCTTTCAATTGGGCGTTGCTTTATTTCTGCTTGGATTCCTGCGCACCATCTTCAACATCTCGATTAATACAGAAGCGGCGGAAACGCAGAAGCTGTATCCAAAACCCATTATGTCAACTTTCCATGGCATGTGGAGTATGGCCTGCTTTGCTGCAGCGGGTATTGCATACTTGATGATCTCCCATGACCGGCCACCTGCTGAACACTTCACGCTCATTGCAATACTTTGCCTGGTGCTAACGGTTTACTTTGGTTGGAACCGTGGTAAAGAAAAACATGAACCCCCATCAAAACGGCCCTTCCTGGTTATGCCGGACCGTTATCTTTTCCTGCTTGGGCTGATTGCTTTTTGTGCCATGATCTGCGAAAGCACCATGTTTGACTGGAGCGTGAATTATTTTAAAAATGTCATCGGTGCAAAGAAAGGAATGATCACGGCCGGTTATACCGCCTTTATGGTGACCATGGCGATTGGACGGTTATTTGGTGACCGCGTTACGGCCCGTTTCGGGCCGGCATCACTACTTACCCTTTGCGGGTTGATGATGACCGGTGGATTTTTACTGGCAGGATTTTTCCCGCTGATGATTCCGGCACTGCTTGGATTTTTATTGATCGGACTGGGTGATTCTGTAGTGGTTCCCCTGGTCATTTCACTTTCCGCACGCTCTACAAAGATGGCTTCCGGTTATGCCATTGCTTCGGTTACACTTATCGGTTATACCGGTTTTCTTTCCGGGCCATTGCTTGTTGGAAGCCTTTCCAAATCCATCGGGCTGCAGTGGGCACTCGGAGTGATTTCCCTGTTCAGCTTTTGCATCATGCTGCTCTCCTTCCGGATCAGGAAACACCTGTATCCCGAGCCGGCTATTGTCCCTGTCAATACCTGATACTAAAAAGTTGAAACACTTCTATGCTGCCAGGTATATTTTTACCTGTCAGAATCTTCCCTGCATCATATTATCTTTAGTAACCTCATTCACGGTACGGCCACAGGCTGGCACTAATTTGTATAGTATAAAGAAAAAACTGATGGTCCGAAAACCCGGTATTTTCCCAACGTTCTTTATATCAGGATTTGAGTGTTCCACTTTTTTATGGAAGGATAAAAAAAGAAGGAACCTCATTGCAGAAACCGGTCACGACCTTCAGGCGGCGCATGATTACGCTTTCCTGCGCTCCATTGGTATCGCGGTATCCCGTGAAGGAATTCCATGGCCCATGGTAGATAAAGGTGGCCAATACAATTTCGCTTCCATTGATCCCATGATCGAAGCCATGAACGAAAATAAAATTCTTCCAATCTGGGACCTTTGTCATTATGGCTATCCTGATGACCTGGACCCGTTCAGTGATGATTTTATAAAGAGGTTTGCAGCGTATTGCCGTGCGGCAGCCGAGTATGTAACTACCCGGATGCACGGTCCTTACTATTTTACACCGATCAACGAAATCACCTTCTTTGCTTTTTGCGGCGGCGAATGGGGATGGATTGCACCCTACCGTAATTCCAAAGAAGACCGCATGCGTTTGCGTATTGCCTTGTGCAAAGCCACTATTGCCGCGGTGAAAGCGATCCGTGAAATTGTACCCGATGCCCGTATGATTCATATGGATCCGCTGGTGCAGGTGGTTGCTCCTGCAGACCGGCCCGACCTTAAGGCGGCGGCAGACCATGAAACCTATGTGGATACTTATGTAGCCTGGGATATTTTATATGGTAAAGAATTGCCGGAGTTGGGCGGTAGCCCTGAGGTCCTGGATATCGTAGGCGCCAACAACTATTCATTCGGACAGATGGAATACCGTGAGCATGGTCCGCACGCGGCGCTTGATCCGCATGATGAACGCATCAAACCACTTTGCGACCTGATGCAGTTAATATGGAGCCGGTACAAGAGGCCCATGATCATCAGCGAAACCAGCGGAATGAAAGAAGGCCGTGCTGCCTGGCTAAAAGATGTGATGGAAGAATCACTCGCTGCGGTTCGTTCGGGAATGGACCTGCATGGCATATGCCTGTTTCCGGCCGTTGACATGCCCGACTGGCATACAGGTGAATGGCTGAATAATGGTATCTGCGATGTGCATCCATCAGGAACCAATCTTGTACGCGTACCCTGCGATTCTTACATCCTGGAATTAAGGAGGTGGCAGAAAGAATTGAATCGTGTTACCGAACTGGATGAAGACCCTTTCAGTGACCCGGTAGAATTGCAGGACGTAATTGATGCCGCACACCGGCTCAACCATGTGCCGGATAAAAACTGGAGCTGATGAAATTATTCGCTTGAATGAATGGTAGAATTTACTGATTCATTTTGTTTCGCTGAAAACTATTCTTCCATTTTAAGTACAATGAAACGCCAGGCAAAACAGGCAGCCGAAAAACGCATATATTCAAAAAAAATTGCAATCGTTTTATTAACGTTATTGCCGGAGGAACCGGTATTCCCAGGAACGGGAACCACCGTAGATCCATGTTTTAAACCGGTTGGTGTTGGTAAATGTCAATTCATTGAAGTATTCCGATCGGACATCCTGGCTGGCAAAATCAACAGCGGTAATATGCAGGGTGCGTACCGTTTCATTTTCATTTCGCGATTCCAAGCGTATATCCCAGCTGCCATTATACTGGGTGCCGTTCCGGTTCCAGGTAAAGCGGCCGTCCTCCGCGAAGGTGAAAATACCTTCCGTGAAGGGCAGGTTCCGTCCGCCCCCGAAACCATGACGGTCTATATCAATAATGCGCCAGGAACCGATGATCCTGCTTTCATATGAACGAAAAACATCTTTTGAACAGCTGAAAAGGACTAGTGTCCATACAAAAAATGTGGTTGTGTAGATTTTCTTCATACCATATCTATTTATCATTTACTCCTCAAATGTGGGGACGAACTCCGGCCTGCATAGTTGTTTTCCATTATTTTAACCCAATTTTAAACGGGTGAAAAAAAGTTTGTGTTGATTCTTAGTAGTTTATCCCGGAAACCAAAGGTGGTCACCCTGCATTTTTACGTAGTTTCTTTTCCGGCGATAGACAAGCAGTTTACCGATTGCAATTTTAAAAAACTGAACATATCTTGGTTGAGCATTGGAACATAATCCCAACCCAATAAAAATGAAAAGCCATGCCAAGACAAAACTTCCTTTCCAAAGACTTTTTCGTTAGAGCTTCGGAGCAAGAGATCAAACAGGTAATGCTCAGTATCCCGAGCTTTGCCAAACACATCAGGTTTGTACAGGAAAACAAACTGGTCGATTCTTTCCGTTTTTCTTACCAGCTCCCGGAAAAAAAGCAACACCTGCTTGATATTTCCCTGTTACCCCTGGATGACCAGTTTACCAGTGTAAGCATGCATGTATCGTATACCAATGGACAGGCGTTTTATTCCGACCCGGACCTGAGCCTGGCGCTTCATGATTTTGAATCCGCCATCCAGGCAGGATTGAAAGGTTGTGTTACTGATTACAAACCATTTGAAAGCAAACCGTCTATGTCGAAAAAGATGATGCAGTTCACGGTTTCCTTTGTTTCATTTATTGGGATTTTCTTTCTGAAGAAAAAATTATCATAAGAATAATTAAGCTATACTGAAAATATATTGAGGCATGTGTCCCCTGGTTAATACCGGGGGATTTTTTTGTAACTGGTAGACCAATATAAAATAACCGCAAAGATGCAAAGTAACGCAAAGTATCCCAGGGAATTCTTTGCTAACTCTGCGCCTTCGCGGTTAACATTAAAATCCTGGTAATCCGCATTCCTTTTTTCCTCCCTGTGTTACTCTCATCTCTGTGCGTAACAATTGTCTGGCCACTTCAGTGGCCAGACAAGCTTTGCGTGCTTTGCGTACCACCGAAGGTGGCTTAGCGCCTTGGCGTGAAACTAAAAATCCCCCTATTCGTAGGGGGATCTAATACAGGTTAGACGGAAGTGAGGTTTGGCGTTTTCAATAGGTTTGGATCTTCAGTCGGTTTGGATAGGATTCGGATTTAAAAACGGGCTTTCAAAAGGAACGTCGGATAAAAAATCAAGAAGTTGACCGATATTGGATTTTGGTTTTTTCAGGATCGGATTAATTAGCTTTTACGGTTTCAGGATATTGGATGGATTGATTAGCTATCAATCAACTTCTGATACAAATCTACATCCGCAGGGCAACCCGTACAATGGCAGTTCTGCCCTATTTTGAGCGTATGGTATTTACTGAAACAAAAGGTAAACGATAGAAAGTTTACTGCGACGCGCACTCGTAGATTTACGAAACGGCCTATACCCGGAGTAACGATTAATTAAAGGAAGAATAATCCTGCATTGTTTGCCAATACTACCGGTTTTAAAAGGACGCTATATCTGTTCTCAATGCTAATACAGTAACAACGATCAGCGATCAGCGATCAACTATCTTCCGACATACAATCCACCCGAAGAACTGCTCACCAGTCCCATTTCGTACGATATGGCGGTTGCTTTTTTGTGGGCGGGTGCACTTTTGGTTTGGGTGCCACCCGGGGCAATGTTGCTGAAATAAATAGTTTCCTTTTTAATGATCTGTCCTTTCTGGTGATACGCAACGTCCACCGCTACTGTCTTCAGTATTTCAGTGCTGTTATTCCTTACCAGCAATTCCATCCCTCCCACTCCTTTTTTCGCCGGGATAAGGTAGCCTTTTACATAAATCCGCCTGGCCACATCAGGTGTTGATTTACGAACGGAGGGCTTTGCTTTTACGGGGGCTGTTTTAACAACAGCCGCTTCAGGTTTTGAAACAGTTTTTATTTTCTTAATGGCGGCAACCGGTTTTTTTGCCGTTTTCTTTTTTACCGATGATGTGCTTTGTTTTTTTGTATTACCGAGCGTAAGGTCGAGCCGTTGAAAAACCCTGCGTGATACTTCATCCATTTGTACCGGGGCAGTTTCATCCGTTACTTTTTCTTTTTGAGGCAGAAGGGCTGCTAAAGAAGTAGAAGGTGGTACGCTTAAAGGACGATCAGGTGCAGACCCGGAAAAAGAAAAAATCAGGATGACCGGGATCAACACTACTGCAGCACCGGAAATAACCCTGGCTTTTCCTGAAACATGAAATGTTCTTTTCTTTTTTTTGCTGTGCAGCCAGGAACTGTATTCCTGTTTTATGTCATCCAGCGACCGGGTATATTTTGTATGAATACTATCTTCTTCATTCGCTTGCGGTGCCCCGCTTTCAACCGCTGCCACGCGCTGGCGCATGCGCTCTACCCGCTGCTCGAACGATTCCTTCACCTCTTCACCATCGCCTGTAACAGTAATTTCTTTTACGGAAGGTATTGTTGCAGTTGTTTCCTGCACACGAACTTCGGTGCTTCTGGTATTGGTGGTTCCGGGAAGGCTTACATAAATATGCGAATGGTTTGCAGGAGCAGGTTTTGCATCGGGGGCGCGCTGTTCAACAGTTTTAAGGGGCGGAGGGTTTTCAGGTACCGGCTCCAGCAATGACTTTAATTCCGGTATTTCCGAAGGATAGCGCCAGCCGGCGCTTTTGCCATCCACCCATACAAGGTCAAAAGACTTAAGCTTCAGATGCGACAATTCTTCCAGGGAATAAGGTCCCTGTTGACGGTTATTGCGCAGGAGTGAGTATATTTTATTCATAAGGTGCTATGCACCTCAACGTAAGCTACTTCTGTACCCAAATTTGTGAAGGAACCGTTATTTACCGAGGCTATCCGACTGCTCAATGGGACGGTCTGATTCCATTTCCACATCGGCGTCTACTTTTTTTCCTTTCTGCGTTTCCTGTTGAAATTGAACATTATCCTGGTTGGGCTCCTCACCGGGTGCCTTATCCACACCCTGCATGCCATGACCTTTGCCAGCCAGGTCATTCAGGTTTTCATTGCTTTCCGTATGATTACGATCATTCATGATAGAAAATTTACTCGTTATTGTCTGAATTCGAATTATCCTTTCGTTCTGCTGTACCGGCGCGATCACTTCCAGCCAGGCGGTCTGCCGCTGTTTCATGCAGGTCATCAGCTGATACTTCCATGGTTGTATCCTCGCGGGTATCTTTGCTCTTATCCTTTGCCGCTTCCTCCGGCGTTTGCAGGGTACTGTCGCCTGTCAGGTAAATATTTGTTTCTTCTCCGCCGGCAGCGGAATCTTTCCGATCATTCTGGTCCATAGATATTATTTTAAATAAATGACACGAATCTTATGCCACGAACTAATGACGGAAAACAAGTCCATAGTTTTCCGAAGAGAGTACGTCTTTCCATTGTGGCATCAACCGCCTGTATGCCCTTCCTACGGGCGTAATATTGCGGTCAAGATCGAACAGGCCTACTTCATGAATGTTTCCGTGGTCATTGCGAAGGGCCGAATCCCAATCAACCTGGTGCGTTAAACTATACCAGGTAAATCCTATAATGGGCACTCCATCCTGGATCAGCCGGTGCAGGTTGGCCCATTGTTTCCACAACCAAATTTCGGAATCTGGCATTTTCATATTGGTTTCCGTATGCATGATCGGAAGGTGATAACGACGGTAATACTGGTGGGTGATCACGTAATAACCAAAGATCTCTCCTGCTGCACGGGTGGTTCCGTTTGGCAGCACCAGGTGTTCATTGGTGGCATAATAGTCGTTTCCCATAACGCAATGAGCATTTACCCCATTGTGCTGGAACCACTGGTATTCGTCGCGGGTCATACCATTTTCCAACAGGTATTCGTACATATTTACCTTGATAGGATAACCATAGGTAAGATCAAGGGCCAGGAAACGTTTCTGGTTCAAAAAGTTGGCAATATTCTGAACTTCGGGCCTGATGGGATGAAAATATTCCGAGGACTCACTCTGGATAAAAATAGCATCATGCCGTATTTTCAGGATTGCCTGCATGGCCAGTACGTTTGCCTTACATAAATGTTTCAATGCCGTAACAAAGGAAAGATCCGTGGTCAACCGTTCATTCCACCAACCGTACTGTGCGGAAAACATGGCGGTAATGAATATTTCATTGACCGGCGTGTATAATTGCAGGTACGGGTAGCGTTCGGCAAAGGCCTGTGCATACTCGGCAAAGTATAGGGGGAAGTCTGGGTTCTGGAAATTACCCATCCAATCGGGAACCCCGAAATGCAGGAGGTCCACTATTGGAATGATACCCAGCTTTTGCATTTTGTGAAATGTTTCATCGGTAAAGGCCCAATCATATTGCCCCGGAGCTGTATGGGTTTTATAATAAGGAGGGCCATACCGCAGGAATTCTATTCCCATATCAAGCGTAAGGTCAAGGTCTAATTCCCAGTTCCGGTAGTGACCGCATTTCTCCATTTCGTCGATCCGCTTTGTTGTGCCATCAGGTAATTGTATGGTAGGATAACTGTTTTCTATTCCTGTCGCAAACATGAACTTAGTCCGAACCATTCTACAGAATTTAACCACTATCCACCAAAGTAGTGCCATCACCAAGCATCATGTTTTTTTAGGAGCATTGGTAGGGTGCTTTGCTGAATGGATGATCTATTTTCAGTAAGTTTAGTACGATATGATCCGCTTTACAACTACCATTAAAAAGTTTGATGCCAGGGGTGAAAAATCCGGCTGGACTTACGTGGAGATAACAGCAGAAAAAGCGTTAAGCCTTTTACCCGGAAACAAAAAATCATTCCGGGTAAAAGGTCACCTTGATGCCTGCGCGATTTCGCAGGTTGCCTTATTACCCATGGGTGAGGGAAATTTTATTTTGCCCCTGAATGCCGCTATGCGTAAAGCCATAAAAAAAACAGTAGGTGCCAAACTGGTGGTAGAACTGGAAATTGATCAGCGGGAAAAGAGCCTGCCGGAAGAATTACTGTCCTGCCTGGAAGACGAACCGGGGGCACTTATATTTTTTAAATCGCTTGCAAAAGGACACCAGACTTATTTCGGGAACTGGATCAGCAGCGCCAAAACAACAGGCACCCGTACGCGCCGCATTGCACAGGCAGTAAATGCGCTAGCGAAAAAGCAGGATTTCGGCACCATGATCCGGTCATTGAAAAACAACCGTGATAACATCGCTGAGATGTAGCAGCGCTTCCGTTTATATTTGTTTGTGACTGAAGAAATAATTTGCACTATGACCGATTATGAACCGCGGTTCCTGGAACGTGCCATTGAACTTTCACGCTACAGCATGGAAACCGGCAAAGGGGGCCCGTTTGGCTGCGTAGTGGTGAGGGATGGAAAAATCATTGGTGAAGGCTCTAACCTGGTGACCACCAGCAATGATCCAACGGCACATGCTGAAGTAGTAGCCATTCGCAATGCGTGCACATACCTGGGTACCTATCAACTCACCGGTTGTGATATCTACACAAGTTGCGAACCTTGCCCGATGTGCCTTGGTGCTATTTACTGGGCACGGCCCACCCGCGTGATTTATGCCAATACAAAAGAAGATGCAGCTGACGTGGAGTTTGACGACCAGTTTATTTATGAAGAAATAGAAAAGAAGGTTGCCGACAGGCTAATCCATTTTATTCATGCGCCGCATTCCGGAGCGCTTGCTGTTTTCCGGGAGTGGCAAACATTGGAAAACAAACGGGGATACTGATATGCCTACCATTCATTTACTGGTGCGTGGAAAAGTTCAGGGTGTTTACTTCCGGGCAAGCGCGAAAGAAAAAGCAGAATCACTTCATATTACGGGTTGGATAAAAAATACCCCGGAAGGTGATGTTGAAGCCCTGGCCAGCGGCTCTGAAGAACAACTGCATTACTTTACGGAATGGTGCCGCCAGGGACCACCAAATGCAGTGGTAACCGGGGTTGTTATTACCGAACGGGAAGAGGAGCGTTTTGATGGTTTCAAGATTGTGCGGGGAGGATAAAAGAAAGAACGAATGCTTTTTAGTTATGAGCTTCTGGTTTAGCGCTGCTCGCTACGCGCTGTACGCTGCACGTACATTTCAGAAGCTCCGCATTTAGCTTTGTACCGAAACCGCAATCCCTGCAACTGCAAATAAAGAACAGAAGTAAGCACAGTAAACGACCTAAAAATCTTACATCTTAAATCTCTAAATCTTAAATATAAAATATAAAATCCCTGCTCACTTAGCGATCCGCGATCATCGTTCTGATTACCTTTGTCCCCTTCATGAATACCCGCCAGGCCGCTATACGCTTTATTTTTATTACCCTGCTTATTGACGTGGCAGGATTAGGCCTGATCATCCCGGTGATGCCCGAATTGATCAAATCATTAACGGGTGGGAATAACAGCGATGCTTCCGAATGGGCAGGGTGGCTGACCTTTGCCTACGCAGCCATGCAATTTCTTTTCGCCCCCGTGATCGGCAACCTGAGTGATCAATATGGCCGGCGTCCCGTGTTGCTTGGGTCCCTGCTTGGCTTCGGGATCGATTATATAGTTATTGCTTTGGCCCCGGACATGTGGTGGCTTTTTGCCGGGCGGATCATTGCCGGCATTATGGGTGCTTCCTTCACCACCGCCTCCGCGTACATAGCCGATATCAGCACGGCGGAAAACAGGGCACAAAACTTCGGGATGATCGGCGCTGCGTTCGGACTTGGTTTTATCATCGGCCCCATCATCGGCGGTCTCCTTGGTTCCTTGGGTACCCGGGTACCTTTTTTTGTAGCTGCCGGACTCTCCTTACTTAATATGCTTTACGGGTATTTTGTATTACCCGAATCTTTGCCGAAAGAAGCACGGCGTAGGTTTGAATGGCGACGCGCTAATCCACTCGGTTCCCTGAAACAATTGCGCAAACACCCGGAGATCGGCGCACTGGTTCTTTCCCTGGTCTTCATTTACATTGCAGCCCATGCTGTACAAAGTAACTGGAGCTTTTTTGTGATCGAGCGGCTTGGGTGGAAGGAAGGATTGATCGGTATATCATTGGGTATGTTCGGCATACTGATCGCGCTGGTGCAAACCCTAGGAATAAAACACAGTAACAAACGTCTTGGAAACGAACGCAGTGTTTATACCGGACTGGCCTTATACACTATTGGTTTGGTCTTATTTGGATTTGCATCTGCAACATGGATGATGTTTGCTTTCATGATCCCGTATTGCATGGGCGGTATTGCAGGACCGGCCCTGCAGGCAATCATATCCGGCCACGTTCCCTCCAATGAACAGGGGGAACTGCAGGGTGCTCTCACTAGCCTGATGAGTCTTACCTCGATTGTGGGTCCGCTGCTGATGACGCACCTGTTTGCTTATTTTACAAAGGACGCACCTATCTATTTTCCCGGTGCACCCTTTATTATGGGAGCAATACTGATGCTGGTGAGTACACTGCTAACCTACTTCAGGCTCCGGAAAGAAAAAGGGGATCCGGCTTTGGAAACGGCAACGCCGTACCAGGTAAAAGCCCTGGAAGACTAACCGTCTTCTCCATCTGTTATCTCACTGCCCACACCTGTTTCATCTTCTTTTCCCTGGTGGGCCGGGTTTTCCAGGTTTTCATTGGCGCGCGGGTTTGGATTTTTGCTCACTTCGGTAGATACGGTTGAATCGTTGCTGCCGCTTTCCGACTGGCTGCCGGCAGGTTGTACGGCGATGTTTTTGTCTTGCATAAATTTCTTTTTGGATTTAATAAAATTATTATGCCGCAAACTTTGCGACTTAGCGGTTGCCTTTAACCGCAAAGGCGCAAAGCGAGCAGCTATAAGCGAGCAGCTATTCTCATTTCTTCCTCAGCAAATGTTTAAACCGGCTAAAAGTTTCCGGCTGGATATTGAGGTAAGAAGCGAGGAACTTTTGCGGAACCCGCTGAAGCAACTCGGGATTTTTGTGTACAAAATCCAGGAAGCGCTCACGGGGTGATAGTTTGATCATATTCATCTGCCACCGGTCCTTGATCACCATTGTAAAAGTGATCACCAGCCGGCCAAGCCGCTCCATCTTGGCACTGGAGGCGTACGTCTTTTCGAGGTTGTCGTAGGTAATGGAAACAATCGTGCTGGGTTCGATGGCTTCAATAACATATTCCGAAGGAGTGCGGCTGTGAAATGATTCCTGCGCATGTATGATATGGCCCTCGGTGGAGATCTGCGTATTGATCTCTTCATCTTCCTTTTTATAATATTTGCGGACCAATCCACGGGCTACAAAATTGATATAATCTTCCACGTCGCCTGTTTTGGTTAGCTGCTCCTTTTTTTTAAACTGCCGGATAACAAGGTATGGCCGGATCATATCATTGTACTCATCTTCACTCAGGTCGATGAACTTATGGAGAAACTGGAAAAATTGTCTGAAACTATCCATTAAACGAAAATCAGTTTTGTAGGTATCAGCAGAATCCGGACGGGTAAATTACTGCAAATATAAAACCTTAGTTTTGCGGCTTACTATCAATTAATAAACCGAAGCTGAAATGAATCAGAAGATCAAAGTAGCCAACCCGGTTGTAGAACTGGATGGCGATGAAATGACCCGGATCATATGGAAGTTTATCAAGGACAAACTGATCCTTCCTTACGTTGAAGTGGACATAAAATATTACGACCTCGGCGTTGAGTACCGCGACAAAACCTCAGACCAGGTTACAGTTGATGCGGCCAATGCCATCCGCCAGTATGGAGTTGGCATTAAATGCGCCACCATTACTCCGGATGAAGACCGTGTAAAGGAATTCAACCTCAAACAAATGTGGAAGAGCCCGAATGGAACCATCCGGAACATTCTCGATGGAACCGTATTCCGTGAGCCGATCGTGATTAAAAATATCCCGCGCCTCGTTACGACCTGGGATAAACCCATTGTTGTGGGACGACATGCATTTGGCGACCAGTACCGAGCAACGGATTTCGTGGTGAAGGGAAAAGGAAAACTGCGCATCATCTTCGAAGGCGACAATGGTGAAAAGCAGGAATACGAAGTTTACAATTATACCGGAGAAGGCGGCGTGGCGCTGGCCATGTACAATACCGATGAAAGTATCCGCGGCTTTGCCCGCAGCTGTATGAATATGGCGCTGCAGAAAGGATGGCCGCTGTATATGAGTACAAAAAACACAATCCTTAAAAAATACGACGGACGTTTCAAAGACATCTTCCAGGAAGTTTTTGATGCGGAATTCAAACAGAAATTTAAAGACGCAGGTATTACCTATGAGCACCGCCTGATCGATGATATGGTGGCTTCCGCTATGAAATGGAACGGCGGATTTGTGTGGGCGTGCAAAAATTATGATGGTGATGTGCAATCCGATTCGGTGGCCCAGGGCTTTGGCTCACTTGGCCTGATGACCTCCGTACTGGTTACTCCTGACGGACAAACTATGGAGGCTGAAGCGGCACACGGTACGGTTACCCGGCACTACCGCGAACACCAGAAAGGCAACCCGACCTCCACGAACCCGATCGCTTCCATTTTTGCCTGGACAAGAGGATTGGCCTTCCGGGGAAAACTGGATAATAACCAGCATCTGATTGATTTTTGTACCGCATTGGAAGCCGTTTGTATTGAAACCGTAGAAAGCGGGAAAATGACCAAGGACCTCGCACTCACGATCAAGCCCGGAAAGGTGGAACATGGTAAGGATTTCCTTTACACGGAAGAATTTCTTGACGCCATTGATCAGAACCTGAAAAAGAAAATGGGCGCTAAATAATGGGGAAAGGATTTGGTATAAAAAAAGCCTCCTGTACGGGAGGCTTTTTTATGTTCAGAATTTTAATTTGATTAACGAAGACGTCTTGTATCCACGGCTCCCTTGAAGAAAGGTTCCTGTAACGTATTGTTTCCTTCTTTTACTTCTGCAGATTGCTGGCTGGCCAGTATCCTTGTACCGGCAGCAGAGCTGCGATAAACTCCCGAAACTATATAGCCAACAGTACTGTTCAGGAGGGATTCGTTGATATCACCCCAATCTTTATCCAGTCCGTCTGCCGCCTGGTGATTCAATGATATACCATTAAAATAAGCACCTTCCCCGTTTTTGTTGGTTGAACGGAACGATACCGGGAATATGTACCACTCACCCAGCGGGATCGGGAAATATCCAACCGGCTTGCCATAGGTTTTGGAAGAACCAACAATATTAACCGACATATAAGGCTTCAGGTTGTTGATCAGCAATTCGGAAGCAGAAGCGGTTCCATTACTGACGATAAAAAAGATCCTGTCCAGGTTGAGGCTACCCAGCTTGCGGAAATTTACAGCATCATTGTAACGGGAATATTTATCATTGAATTCCTCGTTCATCATGCGGTTGCCGTTGGCCGATAAAGGAGCCAGCCAGTTGCCCAGTTTTTGGGCTACGCTAACATACCCGCCACCATTATACCGCAGGTCAATCACCACGTCATTTACACCTTCAGCGGCGAAACGGTTAAAGATCCTGTTGAATTCATTGTAGATCTTAGTTGTATCACCAAGGAAAGAATTAAATGAAAAGTATCCGATCTTCTTGGAATCGATCCGGTAAACGGAATCCAGCACGATTGGATTATCCTGGTAAGATGTTGCAGCCAGGTTAACCGTTACGGTACTGTTATCCGGCTTCTGGAACGTAAAGCTGTTACTGCTGCTCTGGTAAACATTTTTAATAATAAAGTCTGCGTTCGAAGTGGAAATATTGCTGTTTCCGTTGATAGAGGTTATACGCCATCCGCGACGAACACCTGCCTTGCCGGCCGGAGAAGCGGGTTCTACCAACCGAACCCTCAGGTCGCCTTCGCTGCGGAAGAAAACGGTCAGTCCGAAATCACCGGAAATACCCGAGCTTACATTGTTCCATTCGCCCTGGTTAACGGCAAAACTCCACCGGTCCACGGGTGTGGAAAAACCGGGTTCAATACTGTATTGACGAATCGCATTCATGATCTTGTTGGGATCATCATAACTGCGGGCTGAAAAACCGGCTGGGATCTGGTTGTACCAGAGGTATATATCGCGGGAATAAATAAGCGCCGAATCTTTCATGTCTGCTGACAGAACGCCCGGAAGCGGAACCTGTTCAGTTGGCGGTGGCGCCACGTCGGTCTTTTTACAGGAGGAGAAAAAAGTAAACCCCACTACTAAAGCCGGTAAGAAACGTTGTTTCAATAGCTGCATCTTGTTTGTTTGATTAGAATAGGATGTGTCAGCAGCTAAAGACAAAAAGGGGGCTACAAAATGTGAATATTGGCGAATTAACATGGTTTATAGAGGATATAGGCTTGTGAATCAGGTAGATTAACGATCCCTTAAAAGTAATCTTCCGAAGGACAATTCCTATGGATGAGGTTGGATTATTTGCGAAGGAAGATGTAAGATTGAAGATTTAAGATTGAAGTTTAATATTTACGCGAAGCCTGTTTGAATTTGCCATCTTTTATTTCGGACAAACAGGCTGACTGATGGCATGAAACGACGTAAATCTTAAATATTAAATCTTCAATACTAACTATGTCTCCGCTAAACCACACCTTTTACGTTTCACTTTTCATGTTTCAGTTCAACCCCGTGAATGTCTTTAAGTTTGGCCACACACATTTCTTCATCTGCCTTCGGAACGCCAATCAACATCCTGCTAAAAAGTTGCATTTCCTGGCGGAGGATCGGGCAGTTGAATCTTTTGACGGCCAGCATCACCTCATTGAGCAGCGTATAATCAAATTCAAGGCTATAGTTAATTAGGATAGGTCTTTCCGTTACCGGTGTTAGCTGCAGGGCCAGGGAGGTTACCGTTTTATACGCATGGATCAGGCCCGGTACACCCAGCAATGTGCCGCCAAAATACCTGACGACCACTACGGCCACATCGGTTAGTTTTTTCGAATCAATCTGGCCCAGTATGGGCTTCCCGGCTGTACCGGATGGTTCACCATCATCGCTGGCCCTGAACTGCGTTCCGTCGGTGCCGATCCGGTACGCAAAGCAATGGTGCGCTGCTTTCGGATGTTCTTCCTTAATGGTCTTCAGCTGCTTTTTAAACATCTCCGGTGTTTGCACGGGAAAGGCATAAGCCAGGAAGCGGCTTCCCCGGTCTTTATATTCGGCAATTGCTAACTTTTCAATGGTAAAATAATGCGTCATGTGGGGCAGCAAAAGTAGGCAGCCCGCAGCAGAAACGACCCATCTTATCCAAAGGCAATGAGGGAGATGGCCACAAGGGAAAGAAAGATACCCACCCAGTTTATGGCGGATAGTTTTTCGCGGAATACCAGCCAGGCAACAATAGCACTGAACAGCACAATGCCCATGTTGTTAACGGGGATGATGGCGGAACTTTTTCCAACATACTCACGGAGCACCCGCACCAGGCACCAGATGGAAAAATAATTGGGAATGCCGATCGCGATCCCGGCTAATACGGTTCTGTACCGGAAGGTGGTCTTTTTTACTGCCAGCAGGTAAATCATCAGGATGGTACCTAAAACGGCCGCCACAAAAAATGCACTGATGAGAAAATCATTGCTGTTTTCTTTTCCCAGGTATTGGTGCTCCACGTAATTGATCATGGTATCCAGCAACCCGCTTCCCAAAAACAGGATGGCAGGCAGCAACAAGATCAGTACAATAGACGTTTTAGGTGCCGGGTTGGCTTCATCTTTTTTCGCGGGCCAGCAGGTAGCGATTACACCAGCCAGCGCCACCAGTATGCCCGCGATCTTTAATGGCGTTGCCGTTTCATTATACAGGTACAGCGAAAAGATAAAAGGGATCACGAGCGAAAGCTTATTGGCCACCGAAGCAACGGCAACGCCTATGCGCTGTGTGATAAACGCGATCAGGTTAAACAGGGATATGAAAACAGTTCCCATCAGCAGCGCCCAGGGTGCCCATGGTTGCTGTACCATTTCTGCAGAAATCGGAAACACGCCATTGACCATTGAACCCACCAGTACACAGGTCCAGTAATTAAAAACAATGGAAGGCAACACGGGAATGCCCAACCGCTCCAGTGCTTTAAAAGAAAGCGTCAGGTAAGATGTCAGTACAATGGATGCTACCAGGTAGATCACGGCAAATATTTAAATAGGTTTATAATACCGGATTACATCAGTGGCTAATGATGTTTGCTCAACAATAGATGCTTTTTCCAGCCGGGGTGCCGGCAATCCCCCACCTGCCATTAATTTTTTGTTGGTGATGATCCTTGCCTCATCCCACAGACCTTCGTCTATAAAACTTTGCAGCAATTGGCTTCCTCCTTCTACCATCATGCTCTGGATATTCAACGTATACAAGGCATTGAGTACCTGGTGTACGATACTGGCATCTTCCCCTACCTGGTAATAAAGCAGGTTGGGCCGGTCTTCGTGTTTGTGCAGGTTAAAAACAATGGTGCGTACGGAACCATTAAAAAGTTTTAAGGTGGAAGGAAGCCTTAAATGCAGGTCCAGTACCAGCCGTACCGGGTTGGACCCGGGCCAGTGCCTGGTCGTTAATTCCGGGTCATCAAAAAGTGCGGTATTGGTACCCACCATGATGGCCATTTCCTCGCTGCGCCATTTGTGCACCAGTCTTGCTGTTTGCGCATTTGAAATAAAGAGCCGCTGATGGGATGGTTGCAAGTCCGGTCCTGAAATCTTTCCATCGGCCGTTTGCGCCCATTTTAAAATTATATAAGGGCGGTGCTGTGTATGAAACGTAAAAAATCGTTTGTTCAATTCGTTACATTCACTTTCCAATATACCGGTGGTCACCTCAATGCCGGCAGCTTTCAGCTTTTCCATTCCCTTTCCATTTACCTGTGCAAAAGGGTCGCGGCAACCAATAACCACCCGCGGTATATTTTTCCGGATAAGAAGATCGGCACAAGGGGGTGTTTTCCCAACGTGTGCACAGGGCTCCAGGGAAACATACAGGGTGGATTGACTCACCAGGGCTTCATCTTCTTTCTTTACGGAAGCAATGCAATTCACTTCGGCGTGCGCCTTCCCAAAACACTCGTGGTATCCTTCACCAATGATCCTGTTGTTATGTACCAGTACAGCACCTACCATTGGGTTGGGTGCCACCTTACCCGAGCCCATACGGGCCAGTTGCCGGCATCGATCCATGTATGTGTAGTGTTCCGTCAAAGTCCGGCAAAACTAATTTAAGTTTGTTATTATGAAGTTGCAGGAAGCACAACGCATGGTAATAGAAGGATTGCGGGATCTATACGAAGAAGGAGAAGCGGCCAATATTTCATTCCTCGCCCTGGAACACCTGACCGGATTTACCCGCACACAGCAACTGCAACAGGCTTCCTTTACACTTCCTGTCGGTAAACTAACAGAACTCCGATCGCTGCTGCAACGCTTACAGCAACACGAACCCATTCAATACATCATGAACAAGGCCTGGTTTTACGGGCTGGAGCTTTACGTAGACAAGGACGTGCTCATTCCACGCCCGGAAACGGAAGAACTGGTGGATTGGGTGATCCGTGATGTGCGTGCCGCAGGCATTGATGTATTTGAACGCAAAGGTGCGCAGGCTGATGTGACGCAGAATTTAAAGATCATGGATATCGGAACCGGCAGCGGCTGTATGGCCCTGTCTCTGAAAAAAGCCATGCCAAAAGCCGAAGTATGGGGTTGTGATATCAGTGACCGTGCCCTGAATGTTGCACGCAGGAATGGTTCGGAGCTGGATATCCGCGTGGATTTTCAAAGCGTAAATTTTTTGGATGCGGCGCAGCAGAAACACCTGCCATCAGTTGATATAGTAGTTTCCAACCCGCCGTATGTTCCGCAGAGCAATGCCGGATCGATGCGGCCGAACGTCATACAGTTTGAACCGCATACGGCTCTTTTTGTTCCGGATGAAGATGCGCTTTTATTTTACCGGTCCATTGCAGCATATGGCGGACACAGGCTGCACCCGGATGGAAGCATGTACCTGGAGATTCATGAAGAACTTGGGAAAGGAGTGGAAGAACTGTTTACTGAGGCAGGGTACCGCGTGGAAATAAAAAAAGATATGCAAGGAAAAGACCGCATGGTAAAAGTTGTGCGGGCTATTTAACCAACGCCATAACCTTGGCATTGTGCCGCTTGGCCACATTCATGATCCGGTATACTTCTCCATAATAGGCGATGGTATCGGCATTCACCACAACAGAAGGTGTGTCCACAACTTTCCGGGCCTGCTCGATCTGGTATTTCAATAATGAATCCAGCATGTGGTAATCGATCTGCTGGGTGCCGATAAAAAAACGGTGTTCCTTATCAATGGATACAATGATGTTCTGTTTGGCCTTGGTGTCCTTATCGCCTTTCGGGTTGTTTACTTTCACCAGGTTGGGATTGGCCAGTGTAGACGCAATTAAAAAGAACAGCAGCAGGATGAAAAGAATATCATTCAGCGGACCTGTATGAATCTCGGTATGTGCTTTTAATTTTCTTCTGATGTTCATGATCGTCTTTTAAAAAAAGAGACTTCATTTAAATGTAACGCTCCTTAACCTTAACCTCAACCCAATCCTCACCTCGTGGGCTCCTGCAAAATATCCAGGAATTCGGAGCTGGCTCCTTCCATCTTATTGGCTGTTTTATCGACCTGCGTGCTGAGGAAACTGTGACCGATATAAGCAAGAAGTCCGATGATCAGTCCCGCGGCCGACGTGATCATTTTGGTATAGATACCGTTGGCCATAGCCTGGATGGTAAATTCACCGGTAGAAGCCAGGTTATAAAACAACTGGAACATCCCGATAATCGTACCCAGGAACCCGAACATGGGAGCGATACCGGCGATAAGGGAAAGAATGGAAAGATTTTTTTCCATATTGTATAATTCAAGCTTGCCCACATTCTCCATGCTCTTTTCGATATTTTCAATGGGCTTGCCAATGCGCTGAATGCCTTTGTCGATAATGCGCGCTACCGGATTGTTCGTATTTTTTGCAAAGCTGCGGGCGGCGCTGACGTTCCCGTTTACAATATGATCCTTGATTATATTCATAAAGTTTCCCTCAATACGGGAGGCCCTGCGAACGGCAATGAGGCGTTCAACAAAAACATAAACCGAAATAATAAACAAGAGCATGAGGGGAACCATAATCCATCCGCCCATGGTAAGCAATTCGCCAAGACTCATCTGGCCGTCCTTGTTTACATCCGATTGTGCCAGTCGGGAAGTATCCACTTGAAGCAGGTTGATCATACGAAAATCATCTTTAGTGGCGTAAATGTAATATAACGTGATGAATAACGTTCACCACGGGGGAATATTGTCGTTTTGTAAAAAGGGAAACCCTTAGGGTTTATTTGCGTTATAACTTTTAAAGTTATTTAGCGGAATGGCTTTGCGACTTTGCGGTTAAAAAATGCAACCGCAAAGATGCAAAGGATCGCAAAGATTGCTGGTTACCGGTGCTCTGCCCCGATTTGTTTCATCATCATCGCCTGGATCTGCTTCATGGTTTTCTCCATTCCATCCGGACTGCCATCAAGGAAGATGACGTTGCCCTTTCCATATTCAGCAAAGTTTTTTACCGCTTCTGTCCACATGCTGAAAAGGATAACGTTGGTATCAAGGTTCGCTTGTTTCATCTGCTCGGCCGCTTCGGTCATACCCTTGGCTACTTCCTGGCGGAAAAGCGCCACACCCTGTCCGCGCAAACGGGCCGCTTCGCGTTCTGCTTCCGCAGCAATCTTGATGGCGTTACCTTCCGCTTCCGCATTTTTTGTTTTGGTGATGAGCGTTGCCTGTCCTTCATTTTCTGCAGCGGCTTTCAAGTTGTTGGAGGCAACAACCTTGCTCATGGAATCCAGGATCACTTTATCAAAGGTTATGTCATTGATCTGGAGGTCCTGGAGGTGATACCCCCATTCTTCAAGCGTTACATCGATTTCCACTTTTACATATTCAACAATCTCCCGGCGCAGGCCCAGCACTTCGGCTTGTTTCCGCGTTGCCACATAAGACCGGATGTTGCCTTCAATGGTGCGTACGAGTGCCTGCATCAGGTCGCGGTCGGAAATGAATTTAAAAGCTACCCTCTTTATCGTTTCTTCATCGGCATTCTGTACCGAATACAACAACATACTTTTAAAATACACATTGGCCTGGTCCTGAGTCACTGCCTGGAATTCCATTTCAACCGACCGGTTCTGAATAGATACTTTTTTAAATACCTGTTCCAGGATAGGGATCTTGAAATTTAAACCGGGACGAACCACGCGGCGGTATTTCCCGAACATGGTGATCACACCGATATGACCCTGGTTAATGGTAAACAACCCGCTGAAAAGGACCAGCAGAATAAGCAGGATCCACCAGTAATTAGTGATAAAATCAAGAATTGGGTTGGTATCCGATTGAAGAAGGAACATGAAAGTTATTTTTGATTGCTTTGATCTGAATCGGGTCTGAAGATATTCTATATTCTGCAGAAAGGATTGGCTTCACCGGGTAAAATGGGGACGCAATTACTCTTTACGGTAAACATAGATCTCTACCCTCCTGTTCTTCTGTCTTCCCGCAACCGTTCTGTTGGTGGCAGCCGGTTTGGTGCTGGCCCACCCGCGGAAGGCAATCACCGGCGGTTGCGGAAATACCTGGTCGGCGATATAACGGGCAACGGACCGCGCGCGGTTCAGCGATAATAATTCATTGGAGGTTACCGAACCCGTACTATCGGTATGACCTTCCACTACAACTGAATCAATGGTTACTGCATTCAGCTTACCCATAAATTGCCTGATCTCAAACTGTGCCTGCCGGTTCAATGAATAATCGTTTACGGCAAACAATACATCAGGGATGATCAATGTATCAATCCTCACCGGACGTGGTTTCTTTGAAATCGTTTCTTTTACCACCACTTCTTCCGGTGGCCTCATGTTCCGCCGAAGGATGGAATGACGCTCAGTCCGGGCAAACAAACGTTCGCGTAATTGTTCCAATGTATCGCAAACCGCTCCTCCGTATAATGGTTTTAAGGAAACGGCGTCAATTGCATAGATCACCCGTTCTTCCTTGCGCGCACAATGAGAGAAGTCCTCTTCTTCACTGAAATTGCCAATGACCATGAATTTTTCAATCCCGGTTGCTTTGAAAGGAAGCTTCAGGCGGTACCAGCCCCGCCGGTCGGACCGCGAAAGCTGGGAAGGATTGGTGTACTGAACAGTTGGTCGAAAAGAAGAATAATCTTTTTTTTCCAGCAGGAAGTCGCGTGAGGTCATATACACACCAAGCTTTCCCGGATCCATGCAAGTACCCTGCACGAACAGCTCAATTATGTACGTGCTGTCTTTAACCAGTGGACAAAGCAATTCCGTTTCAATAAAGCTGCGTTCGAAAGGCTGACGGAAATCATAGGCTACCAGTTCCGCATAATGCGGGTCGTATCCCTTTCCTTTATTGAGGTAAAAAGAGCCGATCGGTATCGGGAACCAACCCTTAGCGCCGCATTGTGTTTCATATTCACGGCAAAGGTTAATCGCTCCGAAACCACCATTGGCTACGAGGTTTTCCTGGGCTTCGCAGAGACCTGGAAATAGCAGCAGCAGAAGGAGGTACTTCATCGGCTCATAACGTTTGTGGAACCTGCTTATTTCAGTGCAATCAGGCTTTTTCTTCCCAGATGGTGCAGAGATGGACAATGGTCTCCACTGCTTTTTCCATATCCTTAACGGAAACAAATTCTTTTTTGGAATGGATGGCCTGCATGCCGGTAAAGATGTTCGGGCACGGAAGTCCCATAAAGGAAAGGCGGCTTCCATCTGTTCCACCACGAATGCTTTCGGTGCGCACCGTTAATCCCGCCCGTTTAATAGCTTCCATTGCATGTTGAATGACCTCGGGATGCTGGTCGAGCACTTCTTTCATATTCCGGTATTGTTCGGTAACCTTGAATTCGCAGGTGGCGCCGGGAAAGTTTTCCATCACCATATCCAGGAGGCTTTCCAAAAATCCCTCTTTTTTCTTTAACCCGTCCGTTACAAAATCGCGGATAATAAAATCGATCGTGGCTTTTTCAGCAATTCCTTCCACCCGCACGGGGTGAATAAAGCCCTGCTTTGCTTCCGTGGTTTCCGGTGACAACTCCGCCCTCGGCAGCGAAGCCAGGAGGTCGCCGGCAATTTTAAGTGCATTCACCAGTTTTCCTTTTGCATAGCCCGGGTGGGTGATCACTCCATGGATGACAACCTGTACCCCGTCGGCGCTGAAGGTTTCATCTTCAAGGTCACCGGCCATTCCGCCATCGAGCGTATACCCGGCCCGGGCACCCAGTTTTTGCAGGTCCAGTTTTGCGGTGCCCTTCCCTACTTCTTCATCCGGGGTAAACAGAATTTTTATGGTGCCATGTTTTACTTCGGGGTGCATAACCAGGAAATTAGCCATGTCCATGATCTCGGCCACACCGGCTTTATCATCAGAACCCAGCAGGGTTGTTCCGCTGGCCGTAATCAGATCATGACCCGTTAATTTTTGGAGGTAGGGAAAATCAATTTTGGATATAACCTGGGTCGGATCATCGGGCAAAACAATATCAGCCCCGCTGTAATTCCGGTGCAGGATGGGTTTCACGCCCGTGCCGCTGGCATCAGGCGCGGTATCCACGTGCGCGCAAAAACAAATCACCGGAACGTTTTTAGAGCTGTTTGATGGGATTGTGGCATACACATATCCATATTCATCCATGTGCGCATCTTCGAGGCCCATATCTTTTAATTCCTGCGCCAGCAAACGGGACAAATCTTTTTGTTTTTCCGTGGTTGGATGGGTGCTGGAAAGCGGATCACTCTGCGTATCGATCTGCACATACCGCATGAAGCGTTCCGAAGCCGTAAAACGATAATTCTGAAACATGATTAAAATTAGGGAAAGAGAGGAAGAGGTTGAGGTTAGGATTAAGGTTAAAATGTAATCCTCGGGGTTCTCAGAACGCGCCCTTTAAAAAAATAAAAAGGCTGCCCGGAAGACAGCCTCAAAATGTATTGGGTTCAATTGCCTTAGGGCATGATGATCCTTGAAGTAGGTATGATCTCTACCAGTTGAATATCGAAGATCAGGTCCTGCCCGGCAAGGGGATGATTGGCATCCAGGATCACGCTTTCCTCACGGATTTCCATGATGGTTACGGGGAATGATTGTCCCGAACCATTGTTCATCATCAGTTGCATACCCACTTCCGGGTTGAGGTCGTCGGGGAATTGTGTTTTCGGGAATTCCACCATCATCTCATCCTGCTTTTCTCCGTATGCATCCTGCACCGGGATTTCCACTGTGCGGGAATCACCGGGCTCCATGCCCATTACGCCGTTATCAAATCCCTTGATCACCTGGCCGCTTCCAACGGTGAATTCCAGGGGTTCGCGACCTTGTGATGTGTCGAATGTTTCGCCGCTGCGCAATTTTCCGTGATAATGCACACGAACTTTGTCGCCGCTTTTTACTTGTTGCATGGTTAAATTTTTGGGTCTACTAAATAATTCATCACCCCTTACCGTCCTGCCCGGGGCGGACGCCTTTGTTTTACAGCAGTTATCGTACCACAGCACAAGACCAGGCATCTGCTGCCGTCAACTGTTGGTGCCGGACAGAAAAGGAACGGGCAGAACCGGCAAGGTACTGATTCTGTCACATTTGGTTGTTTCGCAGGCTTTCAAAATATTAAAGGGAACGTTATAACTCACGACTCATAGTTGAATACCGGTGAAACTCTTTTATTTTTAAGATGTAAAAATTGAAATCCATGTTCCGAATGTTTCTGGTGGCCGTCCTCTGCATGACCCTTTTTGCCTGGAGCTGCACCGCTCAAAAAGTTCAGCAATCCACTACTTCCGATAACGGGGCACATAACCGGATTACACCGGGAGCCGAACAGATCTATAAATACCTGCCGCTGCTGAAAGGAAAACGGGTGGGCATTTTTGCCAATCAAACCTCTACCGTGGGTACTACCCACCTGGTAGATACGCTGCAGAAATCCGGTGTCAACATCAGGGTCATCTTCGGGCCCGAACATGGTTTCCGGGGAACTGCTGATGCGGGAGAACACCTGGCTAATTATACTGATGGAAAAACAGGTATTCCGGTTATTTCCCTCTATGGTTCCAAACGCAAACCTTCCGCAGAAGACCTTAGAGAAATAGACATTCTGGTTTTTGACATCCAGGATGTAGGCGTACGTTTTTACACCTACATTTCATCGCTCCAGGAATTTATGGAAGTGGCCATGGAACAGGGTATACCACTGGTGATCCTCGACCGGCCCAACCCAAACGGGCACTATGTTGACGGCCCGGTGCTGGAACCCAAATACAAATCATTTGTAGGGATGCAGCCGGTGCCCATTGTGTACGGAATGACAATAGGTGAATACGCTATGATGATCGCCGGTGAGAACTGGCTTACCGAAAAAGCGAATAAAGCATATAATGATCACTGGTCATCGGATACCAAACCCGGAAAGGAAATCCTTTTCACCGTGGTTGCCAATGTAAACTATACGCACAAGAGCCGGTACGTATTGCCGGTAAAACCTTCACCGAACCTGCCTGAAATCCAATCTATTTACTGGTATCCATCCACCTGTTTTTTTGAAGGAACCGTATTGAGCGAAGGCCGCGGAACCGACAAGCCATTTCAGATCTTCGGGCATCCTTCCCTTCCCAAAAATCTTTTTTCTTTTACACCAACAGCACGCGAAGGAGCAAAAGAGCCCAAGCTGAAGAACCAGCTTTCTTATGGATGGAACCTGGCCGGAAACGCAGATGAAGTTTTTAAAGCCGTTGACAATAAAATCCAGCTGAAATACCTGCTGGATGCTTACAAAATGTTTCCGGATAAAGATGCTTTTTTCATAAAGCCTAAATCAGGCAACCTGGATGAATCTTTTTTCAACAAGCTTGCCGGAAACGGTTTGCTGTTGCAACAGGTAAAAAACGGCGCATCGGAAAAAGAAATCCGGCAAAGCTGGGAGCCGGCACTCTCCCACTTTAAAAACATCCGGAAGAAATACCTCCTCTATCCTGATTTTGAATAACGCATTCTCTATTTGTAATTGATATACCTGAATCCTTCATTTTTGCAGGATAATTGTTTTGATGAAGTACAAAGACCTGAGGATCATTTTCATGGGTACGCCTGAATTTGCTGTAGCCTCATTGAGTGCGCTGGTGGAAGCCGGCTGTAAAATCGCAGGCGTGATCACTGCACCCGATAAACCCGCAGGCAGGGGCATGCAATTGCAGCAAAGTGCCGTGAAAAAATTTGCCATAGAAAAAGGACTCCCTGTACTGCAACCTGAAAAGCTGAAGAACCCTTCATTCCTAGATGAACTGCGATCCCTGAAAGCCGACCTGCAGATTGTAGTGGCCTTTCGCATGCTCCCCGAAGTGGTCTGGAACATGCCGCCGATGGGAACCGTAAATGTACATGGCTCCCTCCTTCCGCAATACCGGGGTGCGGCACCTATTAACTGGGCCATCATCAACGGGGAAAAAGTAACCGGCGTTACTACCTTCAAACTGAAACACGAAATTGACACGGGTGATATCCTGCTGCAGGATACATTGTCGATCGGTGAAAATGAAACGGCCGGTGAACTGCACGACCGGATGAAAGAAGTAGGCGCATCGATCCTCGTTCGGACTGTTTCCGGATTGGCAGAAGGTACTATAAAAGAACAGCCCCAGGAGGCCCGGTTCTCCGACCTTTCATTAATAAAACATGCGCCAAAGATCTTTACGGATACCTGCCGGATCAATTGGGAAAAAGATGGAGCAGCAGTACATAATCTAATCCGTGGACTATCCCCTTACCCCGGTGCCTTTACCACGTTGCAGGGCAAAATGCTGAAAATATACCGGGCAGAAAAAGATGAAACGACGGGTGCGGTACCGGGCACGGTTGATACCGATGGAAAAACATACTTCCGTTTTGCCTGCGGCAACGGGTCGATCCGCGTTAAGGAAATGCAGCTGGAAGGAAAGAAACGCCTCGGGGTAGAAGAGTTTTTACGGGGCTACCGTTCATAGGTTTCCAGTACAGGTGCGCCTGCCGGTAATATCATTTCGGCCATGGCCACTTTTCTCTTTTCCACTTTGACCGCTTCAAAACGAATATCAAACGGCCAGGCCGGTGTCATCATATCAATACGAAGGGGAATGGACCGGATGAGCGGAAATACTTCATTGTGGCAGAAAGCATCAATATGTTTATATGCCTTCGGATCCAGCGGCAGGTCGTTACTGTAAAAAATGTTGCGGATAAGAATATCACGCGGATCATCAGAAGTAGCAATCACAACCCTGATCATATCGCAGGGATAACCAAGAATGGTATCGGCGTTCTTTGTAATGTCAAAAGAAATAAGCCGGTTCCCGGTTGACTGGCGCGTGAAATAAAACGTGTCCCTTCCCACATATTTATTGTATACATGGCCTTCAGCTGCATGGGAGTATTCAGATTCCATCATGCAGTCATAAAAAGACCATTTGTAATCGGCGGAACGGTAGCTATAGGTACTCGATGAACCGAAATACCGGAGCACACCGGAAGAATCCGGCAGCTTTTTTTTAAAGGAGAACATATGCAGGTAATGCACGTCTCCCTCAAATTCTGCAGACTGCGCGAGGCCGTAAGCCTGCAGAAACAAGCCCAGTATCAAAGCACCGAAGGCTTTCATCAGTACTGAACTTTTACAATAAATTTATCCACGTCGCTGATCTCCAGGATAGTGGCAGCGGCATTAGAAATGCGGATATCCAGTCCCTGGTTCTGGCGGATGCCGGCCATCTGGTCGAGCACCTTGGCGTAAACACTTTTGTTGGTGGTGGGATTGGTGATCCGGATAATGGTACCCGGTTCCACGTTATCGATCAGTGCATAATATTTTGTATCCTGCCAGCCACTGGATGTTTTAAAAATTCCGGATGTAACCGTATGCTCTTTGCTGAGCGGCTGCGACTTTACCTGCTGGTGGAAATCGGTACGGAAATATCCCCCGGCTCCGTCATTTACCGCCTTTTGGGAAGCTGGTGGTGGCGGTTGCGGAGGTGGCGTTACAGAAGACGTTCCCCTGCTTTGATCAATGGTAGTCGACGTATCGTTAGTTGTGGTTGTATTGGTACGCACCGGCTCTTCTTTTTCCGTGTTGGCGATGGTGGTAATTTCTGCAGGAGGTGGCGGCGTGGTGACAACGATCTTATCAGCCTCCGCCGACGTCAGGTATCCAACAATAAGTTTCTGTCCCACTGCAATGTTATCGCCCGTGAGGTTGTTCCATTTGCGCAGGTCAGCCATTGTGACCGCTCCGTTTTTAGTAGTTACACGGTACAAACCTTCCTTTTCGCCCACCACATAATAAACCGGTCTTCCTTTGGGAGCGGACTGTGAAAAGTTGCGTGGCTCCATGAGGGGTATCTGCAGAACCTGGCCAATGTTAAGACCCGTTTCCAGCTCAAGTTCATTGGCGGCAGCAATATCTTTTGGCGGCACGGCATATAGACGGCTGATGGAATAAAAACTTTCCTTTGGTTGTACGGTATGGAGGAGGTGAAGCCCTAGTCGCTGGTTGTTCTGGATCAGCAGTTCATTTTGCGCAAAGGATAGGACGCAGGAAAAAAGACCAAGCAGCAGCAGGATAGACTTTTTCATGTGGATTTTATTTAGTTTTTCATTGGACCATCGGCTTTGCGCGACGGGGTGGTTTCAGTTAGCGGTACAAATATGAAAATTATTTTTCAAAAGCAGCGTTATTCTGCTGTTTCAAAATACGTAATTCCTTTGGATAATAGTTATTGATGCGGTTAGAAAGTGCATTGATCCAGCCAAGATTTTTCCCTAGGAAATTTACTACCTGCCAACCGGTCCGTTCAGGCTCAATTATCAATTCGTTGCGCTGTAAATAACTGATTGCCTGCCGGTAGTCCAATCCGGTACCGGAAATGTCCCCCGAAAGCATCGTACTTACCGCAAGTGAATGTTCGGGCACGAGCCGGTCCTTCATAATATTGCCGATGCCTGTTCCAGCGTAAACAATATTCAGGTACGCTGAAAGAATGGAATAATCTTCCATCATGTGTGCTGGAATTGCAGAAAAATAATGCCCCTTCACCAGGTCTGCGGGCCCGCCCTGTAACCAGGGGAGGATAATAGCGCGTTCTTTGGCCGACGCTTTTTCAGGCTTTATGGATTTTAGTCTGCCTTCTTTTTCCTGCCCGGTTTTTCGGAAGCAGGCCATAAAAAAACCTTCACCCTTTACTTTATCGGGAAAGAAACGATAGCCCGCGGCGCCCCCTTCCGGTGATCCTGTTTCTACAATGCCCCAGTCTTTATGAAGGGTTAGTGAAACACTTTGCATACCAAAATCCTTCACCAGCCAGTCCGCAATACTTTCATCCTCTTCCGTGGAATAAGAACAGGTCGAATACACCAGTAAGCCTCCTTCTTTTAATGCCGGAAGCGCATCGGCCAGTATCCGCTGCTGCCTTGCCGAACAAAGAGCAACATTGTTCAGGCTCCATTCCCCTATGGCATCCGTATCCCTGCGGAACAAACCACTTCCGCTGCAGGGCGCATCAACCACCAATACATCAAAAAAACCGGGCAGCTTCCCAAATGCAGCAGGATCATTATTGGTCACAACGGTATTACTGCAGCCCCATTTTTTAATGTTATCTGCAAGAATATTGGTCCGGCTCCTGATCACTTCATTGCATACAAGAAGACTGTCTGCTGAAAGAAGGGATTGAATGTGTGTTGATTTTCCGCCCGGTGCTCCGCAAAGGTCAAGCACTTTCAGGGGCTTTGCCACATCGGTTACCTGCTGAAACGCCTGTTCCAAAAACATGCTGGAAGCTTCCTGAACATAATACGTTCCGGCATGAAAGAGCGGATCAAAAGTAAACGATGGCCGCCCCGATAAATAATAACCGAACCGGCTCCAGGGAATGGGTGCCGTGGAAACCGGATCAGCTGAATCCTTTGCCCGCAGGTATTCAAACAGCGTACCGGCGCGCTCTGTTTTAGCGGGATTGATGCGGATGGAGGTAACCTGGTTACCGGATTCGTGAACAGCAACAAATGCATCACGGTTAAAGCCGGGTACACCCTGGATGGATTGTAAAAAAGTTTCCGGTAACTGCACCAATTGATCTTCTTTGATAATCTAAGGTACAATCAAAGCGTTCAATGAATTTCGCTGAATTCATCGAGCAGTCCCTCTCCTGCTTTTTGCTCCTTAAAGGTGAAAGCACGGATAATGTTAAGTGCGAGAAAAACATGAGCAACAATGAACAGGCTCCAGAAGGTAATGTACCGGGCCAGCATCATCTTCTTTATTGTCTGAGCATATTGATCAGGTGGTTGTATGCGTGAAAACTGCGTAACCAGAAAGAAATAGACCAATGGTACCAATACCATAGAAAGGTACATCATCACCACGTGCATGATGGTCCATGCAAGGGAAAAAATCCTTTTTCTTATTACCCAGTAAAGAATGCTTTCCGCACACAGTAAAAGCATGGCCATGATCCCTTCAAAAAGGAGCCCGCGGTAATTTATGGATGGATGCCCGGTGTCGCGCAGCGCAATGATCAGCATAAGGAAATATGCCGTGCAGATCACAGTAAGAACAAGCATCCACCAGAAAGGCTTTCTCGACCGGGTGAATCTTGTTATATCGGGCAATTACAGGTTTTTTATTTCACCAATCAGGTCCTGGAGCACTTTCTTCGCATCACCAAAGAGCATGGAAGTTTTTGGCTGGAAGAACAGGTCATTTTCAATGCCTGCATAACCGGGTTTCATGCTACGCTTGTTTACAATCACCGACTTGGCCAGCTCCACATCCAGGATAGGCATGCCATAGATAGGTGATGATGTATCGGTTTTAGCAGCCGGATTCACCACGTCGTTGGCACCCAGTATGAGCACCACATCCGTGCTTGGAAATTCTTCATTGGCCTGTTCCATTTCCTGCAGCCTTTCGTAGCTCACGTCTGCTTCTGCCAGCAGTACGTTCATATGTCCGGGCATGCGGCCGGCCACAGGGTGAATGGCATATTTTACTTCAACTCCTTTTTCATTCAATAATTTTTCAAGCTCATGGCAGGCATGTTGTGCCTGTGCCACCGCCAGGCCGTACCCGGGAACGATTATAACCTTATTGGCATAGGCCATCACTACCGCCGCATCATTGAGGTTGATCTCTTTAAAATGTCCCTGGTCTTTTGAGCCGGCTGCAACTCCGCTTCCACCTTTATTTCCGCCGAATGACCCGATGAGCACATTGGCCAGGGAACGGTTCATGGCCTTACACATTAGTATCGTCAGCAGGGTACCGGCAGCACCTACCAGGATACCGCCCGTAAGCATTACATAGTTATCATAAAGAAATCCTCCGCATGCCGCAGCCACACCGGTAAAAGAATTCAGCAATGAAATGACTACCGGCATATCGGCACCGCCGATCGGCAGCACGAACAACACACCGTAAAGAAGTGACAAAAAGAAAATAACATAAAACAGCACGTAAACCGACGTCGTCATGTTGATGGCCAGGGCATCAATGGAAACACGGTCTGCCGTATTCACCAGTTCACCATTGGACGTATAGGTAAAGGAAGAATCGATGGTGCTGATCAGGTAAACCGTCAGTCCGATGATTAGTCCCAGCAACACCAGGTTAGCGATGTGCTGGCCTTTGAATGACCAGTCCTTTATTTTTCCATTGAGCTTGCCCCAGGCAATCATACTTCCGGCAAAAGAAATAGAACCAATGATCAGCCCAATGAAAATAGTGATCAGCGTTCCCGTGGGAAGAGCCAGTCCGAACATTTCCATGTCCACCGTACCATCAGCCGGAATACCCCCTGCAATATGGCGGGAGAAATCATCACCGGAAAAATGATTGAATTCTGAAATGGAGATCAGGGCTGCACAGGCACCACCCATACCATTGAACAGGCTCACCATTTCCGGCATGGCCGTCATCTTCACCTTCCGTGCTGAAAGTGTACCTACAATACCGCCTACAGCCAACCCGGCGAAAATCCATCCGTAGTTATGCAGCTTGCTGCCGTTATCCATGTCCTCGTAAAGAAAGATGGTACCGAATATGGCGATGGTCATGCCCGCCGCGGCAAGGAGGTTACCCTTGCGGGCAGATTCGGGGTGCGCCAGCATCTTCAGTCCAAGGATAAACGTAATGGACGCAATCAGGTAGATGAGTGATAAAAGATCCATGAAAAATTATTTCTTCTTTTTAGATTTGAACATTTCCAGCATGCGGTCCGTAACCACAAATCCGCCCACTACATTGAGTGTTCCCAATACAACTGCCAGGAACCCAAGCACGAGGGCAAAATAATTATCGCTTTCCGCTTTCCCCATAACAATGATGGCCCCGATGATCACCACGCCGTGGATCGCATTGGCACCGCTCATTAACGGAGTATGCAATACCGACGGCACCCTTCCGATGATTTCAATTCCAACAAAGATCATCAGGATGACAATGTAGATCGTTTGCTGGTGAGCCGCTATCCAGTTCAGTATGTTGTTCATTTGCGATTTTGAGATTTGAGATTTGAGATTTTGTGTCTGATGCCTTTTTAATGAAATGTGAAATGTGAAACGTGAAAAAATGCTCCGTAAATGTCCTCCGTTTCAGCTTTCACGTTTCCTCTATCCTCCCTTCACCCTTTCATGCACCACTGCCCCGTTGTGTGTAATGCACGATCCTTTCACCAGGTCATCTTCCCAGGCAAGGTTCAGCGCTCCCTCTTTGGTGGTGATCAATGCCAGGAAATTCAGGATATTTTTACCATACAGTTTACTGGCATCGTTGGGCATGGTGGCCGGCAGGTTACTGTTGCCTACAATCGTTACACCTTTATATTGAATGGTCTCCCTGTTTTTTGTATGTGGCGTATTACCGCCGGTGGATGCAGCAATATCAATGATCACAGAACCATAGCGCATGCCGGAAAGCATTTCTTCCGTGATCAGGATCGGCGCTTTACGCCCGGGTATCTGCGCTGTTGTAATCACTATATCCGCTTTGGCCAGGCTGTCGGCAATACGCTGCTGTTGTTTCCGTTTGTATTCATCGGTTTGCTCTACGGCATAGCCGCCGGCTTTGGAAGCATCAGCTGCGCCTTCCACTTCAATGAATTTGGCGCCAAGGCTCATCACTTCTTCCTTTACTGCCGGACGTGTATCAAATACTTCCACCACAGCTCCAAGGCGGCGCGCGGTAGCAATAGCCTGCAGACCGGCAACGCCCGCTCCCAGGATCAGAAATTTTGCCGGTGCAATACTTCCGGCTGCCGTCATGAACATGGGAAGGTAACGCGGGTACAGGTTGGCCGCCAGTAATACAGCCTTATAACCGGAAATGTTTGCCTGTGAACTCAGTACATCCATGCTTTGCGCACGCGTGGTTCGGGGCAGCATATCCAGGCTGAAAACGGTATAACCCTTTCCCGCCCACTGCTGTGCTCCCTGCAAATCAGCCAGCGGCTGGTACACCCCGATCAGCACTTTACCGGAAGGAACGGAAAGCCTGCTGTCCGGTTGGTTAATGGAAAGAATAATTTCAGACTGTGCCACGATGTTTTCAGCGGTTGCGATCTGCGCACCTGCTTTTTCATAATCGGCATCGGAAGCAAACGCACTGACGCCTGCTTCTTTTTCCACCAGAACGGTGTGTCCCTTTTTAATTAATTGCTGAATGGCTTCCGGCAATAATGAAACCCTTGTTTCTCCTGATGATTCTTTCAACACGCCAATGGTCATAGCTGGTATTTAACGTACCGCGCCAAGATAGAAATTTTTTTGTTGTTAAAAGCGAATGGAGAAATCTTGTTTCTCCCTGAACCCTTTGCGGAAAAATATAAAGCCCAGGAAAAATATGTCGATGGATGTGCGCACCGAAGGATGCTCCCTGATTATTCTCCAGGCTCCTTCCATTTCAGGGCTCCAGTGAATATCATCAAAAACAAGGATGCTGTTTTCGTGGCAATAGGGCAGCAACTGGTGAAAATAACGGACCGTTGGTTCCTTCCGGTGGTTGCCATCAATATACACCAGGTCTGCTTTTTTAAGGGATGATAAAATTCCCGGCAGCACGTCATCAAAATTCCCGCATACCGGGTTTATATTTTTTACACCGGTCCTGTCAAACTGTTCGCGCGCGATGGCCAGTACTTCTTTACTTCCTTCAATCGTGGTAATATACGCATCGGGATTAGCAAATGAAAGGTAGTTTGTGGTGATGCCCAGCGAAGTGCCCAGTTCAATAATGTTCTGCGGCGTGTAATGGCGCACCAGCCGGTATAAAAGCTGCGCGTATTTGGGCGGCTTTAATGCTGATTTTGCCAGGTCTTTTACCCTGCGTTCCGGGGAAGAAACCAACCGCGAACCAGCCCCCATGTCTTCGATCTTTAGCACCCGTTCGTCCTTCAGTAGCGCCTGTCGCTGCTCCTCGATGACGGCCGGTAGCTCGTAATGATTACCATTATTGAGCACACGCAGAATAAAATCAAAAACAAAAGGCGAATGCATGCCATGCCCTTTGCTGTTGTGCGCAGTAAGATAATAATGAAAATATTTTTTAGCTAACTGAAAGGAACTGTACACAGGTCAAAACTAAACGGTAATCAACTTCTTTCCCAAACGCCGAAAGAATGGGCGTACGGATTTTTTTCATCTGCCGCGCAGTGTCGCTCGCTTACCTGCTTCCATTGGGAGGAAAGCTCGGGAAAATAAACATCACCGTCAAATACATGATGGATGCGCGTGAGGTAGATGCGGGAGGCAGTGGGCAGCGACGATGTAAAGATCTCCGCTCCTCCTATTACAAAGATTTCTTCCACATCATCTTCTTTGGCCACGCTTACCGCTTCTTCCACTGAGTGCACAATGGTAACCCCCTCATGCTTCCAATCCTTGTTCCGGGTAATGACAATGCTCTTTCTTCCGGGCAGCGGCTTTCCGATGGATTCAAATGTTTTCCGTCCCATCAGGATGGGCATGCCCCAGGTAAGGTTTTTGAAATAACGAAGGTCGTTGGGAAGGTGCCAGGGGAGCGCATTGTTCTTCCCGATCACGTTCTGGCTGTCGGCGGCTACGAGAAGACTAAGGGTCATGAAGAATTAATAATTAATAATTAAGAATTAATAATGGGGCAGACATTTTCAACGAATAGCTTTTACAAACCATTACCGCACTCCGCACTCCGCTCTCCGCACTCATATTGCAACGGGTGCTTTGATAGCCGGGTGAAACTGGTAGTCTTCCAGCTTAAAATCTTCGAAACGGAAATCGAAAATATTTTTGACTTCAGGGTTCAGTTTCATGACGGGTAAGGGGAAAGGCTTTCGGGTTAATTGCAGCTGCACCTGTTCCATATGGTTGCTGTAGATATGCACATCACCAAATGTGTGAATAAAATCGCCCGGTTCCAGGTCGCACACCTGTGCCATCATCATGGTCAGCAAGGCATACGAAGCAATGTTGAACGGAACACCAAGAAATACATCAGCGCTGCGCTGGTAAAGCTGGCAGCTCAACTTCCCATCAGCCACGTAAAACTGGAACAGGGCGTGACAGGGCATAAGAGCCATGTCGGGAAGATCAGCCACATTCCAGGCACTGACAATCATGCGGCGGCTGTCGGGGTTTTTTTTAATCTGGTTCAGTACGTCTGAAATCTGGTCGAAGGTTTTTCCATCAGCCCCTTCCCAGCTGCGCCATTGCTTTCCGTACACCGGCCCAAGCTCTCCTGATTCATTGGCCCATTCATCCCAGATACTGACGTTGTTTTCTTTAAGATAGGCGGTATTCGTATGTCCTTTCAAAAACCAGAGCAGTTCATGAATGATGCTTTTGAGGTGCAGTTTTTTAGTGGTCACCAGCGGGAAACCTTTTTGCAGGTCAAAGCGCATCTGGTAACCAAATGTGCTGATGGTACCGGTGCCGGTGCGGTCGCTTTTATGTACGCCGTTATCGAGTATATGTTGCAGTAAATCTAAGTATTGTTGCATGTCCGGGCTCCTTTGTTTCCAGGGTGACACTATCTGAATTTGCCTAATAGCAGAGACGCAAAGTCTTAGCGTCTTTGCGGTTGCATTTGTGCGCTGTGGCGGATTCGAACCGTCGACCCCTACCATGTCAAGGTAATACTCTAACCAACTGAGCTAACAGCGCGCTAACGGTGCAAATTTACAGGCCACGGCGTTTCAATTCTTTTTTTATGAGGCTTAATTCCCGGCTGGTCTGTCCCCCTACAGAAGTATTTTCCTGTGCCCGACGCATCAGGTAAGGAATCACATCTTTTATTGGACCGAAGGGCAGGTATTTACTCACACTGCACCCGGCCTTTGCCAAGTTGTAGGTGATATTATCACTCATGCCATAAAGCTGGCTGAAATGTATATGCGGATGATTCAGCGGAAGACCACGATCCTTCAACAACTGCGTGGCCAGCAGGTTGCTTGATTCATTATGAGTGGCCACAATCATCCCGATACGGTCGATGTGCTCAATACAAAAACGAAGAGCATCATTATAATCACGGTCGGCTGCTTCCTTTGCCGGTTGAATGGGTGAAGGATAACCTTTTTCTTCCGCGCGCCGGCGTTCCTTTTCCATATAAGCGCCCCGCACCAGTTTTACGCCCAGCTGGAAAGCCCGTTGTTGCGCGGTATTAAATGATTCCTTTAAAAATTGAAGCCGGTCGTGCCGGTAAAGCTGTATGGTGTTGTACACAATCAGCCGTTCACGGTTGTATTCTTCCATCATCAGCATGGTCAGCGCATCAACCGGATCCTGTATCCAGGTTTCTTCCGCATCCACCAGGAATCCCACGCCTGATTCCGCTGCTGCCTGGCAGATTGTTTTCATGCGGCCATGCACCCGCTTCCATTCTTCTGCTTCCGCGGCGCTGAGACTATTCAATGCTTTATTATAACGCTCGGAAAGGGATTGCCCTCCGCCCGAATGCATAAGATCATCGATCCGCTCCAGCAAGGAGAACCGGGCAAACCCGGTAACCTTTACGCTCATGAAGGGCACATTGGGTTGCGTTGCGGCAAACCGGATCACCCTGATAAATTCATTACTTGCCCGATCAAATGCCTCCTCTCCTTCCATACCCTCCACACCATAATCAAGTATGGCATGAACATTATATTCAGCAAGATGCTTTGCAACCGGAATGATTTCTTCCAGCGTTTCGCCGCCTACGAAATGTTTGAAAATGGTTTTGCGGATAATCCCTTTAACGGGCAGGCCTGCATTGATGCTCCATGGAGTAATTCGGGTACCCAATTTCACCAGCCAGGGTTGTCCCATTAGTGTAAACAGCCAGTAAGCCTGCCGCAGGTCGCGGTTGGAAAGATGAGAGAAAGCAATTTCCGTATTATCAAAAGAAATATTCGGGTATGGGGGCATACAATCGTTTGAGCCGGGCAAATTTAATGCAGAAGGAATTAGAATTGGGAAATAGGAATTTGGGTTGATATGTTGATTGGTTAACGGGTATTGAGGTATTTTGGTATTGAGGTATTCTGCTGTTGTCAGTAATAATCCGTGCTAATCCGTGAAATACTTGAAATCAATACATTCCGTGAAATCACAATCCGTGTAATCAGTGGAATCCGTGATTTCAATTCAATTCGTGTAATCCGCGATTTCAACACAATCCGTGAAATCCGTGATCAGCTTTGCGTCTCTGCGGTTGCCTTTTCTCTACCTTCGCCCAAAATTCATCCATGCAGGTACGGAAACCCCAGGAAAGCTTTACATTAATGACCGAGATCGTATTACCCAATGATACCAATGTGTTTGGAAACCTGATGGGTGGCCGGCTCATGTACTGGATGGATATTGCAGCAGCTATTGCCGCCCAGCGTCATTGCAATGCTCCCGTAGTTACCGCTTCAGTTGATAACATTTCCTTTGAAAACCCGATCAAGCTGGGTAATACGGTGCACATTGAAGCAAAGGTGAGCCGCGCTTTTACAACTTCCATGGAAGTTCACCTGAAAGTGTATGGCGAAGATTTTACGCAGCAATACAAATACAAAAGCAACGAAGCTTATTATACATTCGTTGCCCTCGATCCAAACCGTAAGCCACGCACGGTACCCCTGCTTCAGCCCGAAACGGAGGAAGAGCAAAAGCTTCATGAAGGAGCCCTGCGCCGCCGCCAGATACGGTTGATACTCGGCGGTAAAATGAAACCCGATGACGCGCTTGAATTAAAAGCGTTGTTCACCAAGTAATCATATGGCAAGGCATTGTCTGCGGACCGTCGACTGTGGACCGTGGACCGTGGACCATCCACTATTTCAGGTAAGAGGAATACATCCATACCATTTTTTCCTGCTGGCGGATATAATCACTCATGAGGGCACTGGTTCCTTCATCATTTGCCTGTTGCGACAGTTGCATGATGGTGCGCTGAAGGCCGATCACCGTTTGTAACGATTCAACAATGCTGCGGATGGCTTCCGTACCTCCCGAAACATTGATCGCTTCCTTTACGCGGGAAATCCTTGTATACTCCGTAAACGAATGTACCGGTGTTTGTCCGAGTGTAAGGATACGCTCTGCCACTTCATCCACTTTCAGCACGAGGTCATTGTACAGTTCTTCAAACTTTGCATGCAGCTCAAAGAATTTTTCACCGGTGATGTTCCAGTGAAACCCGCGGGCGTTCATATAAAATACCTGGTAGTTGGCTAATAATTCATTCAGCTGCTGCGCCAGGCCTTCGGCCTTGGGCTTATCCAATCCAATCTGGTTCTGTGCCATAATAATTTTTTGCTGATCTGTATCCACCTAAATCATGCCTAAGCATTCGTGCGCACCTCTGCAGCCTGTTTTTCCTGCGGCGCGGTTTCCGCGGTTTTCCAGTGATGGGGGCCCATCATCATATATTTCCTGCTTTGCTCGATGCTGTCCATCAGTTGTGTAAGAATTTCTTCAGCCGGAGCATCATAATCGATTGGAATGGGCGCTTTGAATGTAACCGAAAGTAGCACTCCTCTCTTTTTAAATTTTAAACCTTTTTTATTGAAGGCTCTCCAGAAACCCTGGATGACGACCGGGATCACTACAGGACGGCAATGTTTGATGATGTAAGCGGTGCCTTTCCGTCCGGGTGCATAAGGCTTGGTAGTGCCCTGGGGGAAAGTAATGACCCAGGAACGCCTCAGCGCCCGTTCAATCTTGCGCGTATCGGATGGATCAAGACCCCGGCGTACATCACCACCATCTTTTTTCCACGTGCGCTTCACCGTAAGCGCACCGGCAAGTGTGAAGAGCCGGCTGATAAAAGAACTTTTCATCGTTTCTTCTGCAGCCACATAATATACGCTGCTGAAAGGATTCAGTAGATAATAAGGGAGGCCCAGCCTGTTGCGTTTACGCCATTTAACCGCACAGAAAATATGCAGGAAGGTAATAACGTCGGCAAAGTAGGTCTGGTGATTGCTTACAAATAGCACGTTCCGGTGCGGAAGCTTTTCAATATGCTCCGTACCCCTGATCTTTAAACGGTTCACGATGGCAAGTCCGGGGTACGATAAAATACCAACCAGGGCGTAAACTAATTTACGAACCAGCTTGAATTCCGCCAGTTTCTTCCAAAAACTCATGGGCAAGCAAATTAAGGGTTTAAAGTTACGTGTTTACCAAATGTTAACACATCCAAAAAAAGCATGTCTTCTGTGCAATATTTTTACACCACTATAGCAAAACTTTGCGCCTTTGCGGTTAGAAATATTTAACCGCAAAGGCGCAAAGAAAAAGCCGCTCATGGGAGCGGCTTTGTAATTATGATTCTAAAAGAAATCAAGCTTGCGGCTGATCGCCCTTGGCTCCTTTCTCTTCCTGCTGTAATCTTTCTTTGATCTGCGCCAGTGCACCGAGGTCGCCCAGGGTTGGCTTTTCAACTTTGCTTTGCAGGCTCTTCACGGCTTTCTTTGTTTTGTCAGCCTCAACTCTTGCTTCCTTACGGATAGCATCCTTTTCTTCTACTTTGGCTTGTTCCCAGATGCGTGCGTGTGAAACTACAATACGCTTTTCGTTGCGATCAAATTCAATCACCATGAATTCTGCTGTTTCCTCAGCACCTACGCTCTTGCCATCTTCTTTGGCAAGGTGACGGTTCGGAGCGAATCCTTCCAGTCCGTAAGGCAGCTGAACGATCGCGCCTTTATCGTCTTTGCGCAGAACGGTTCCTTCATGAATGGTACCCACAGCAAAGGTATCCTGCAGGCTGTTCCACGGATCTTCTTCCAGTTGCTTGTGTCCGAGTTGCAGCTTACGGTTGTCCTTGTCAATGCCAAGGATCACCACTTCAATGTTCTCACCAACCTTGGTGTATTCACTTGGGTGGTTAAAGCGCTTCAGCCAGCTCAGGTCGGAAATGTGGATCATACCACCGATACCAGCCGTCAGCTCTACAAACACACCATACGGGGTAATGTTCTTCACAGCACCGGTATGACGGCTTCCTTCAGGGAATTTATTTTCAATGTCAGACCATGGGTCTTCGGAAAGCTGCTTGATGGAAAGGCTCATCTTCCTGCTCGACTTATCGAGGGTCACCACCTTGGCTTCATGCTCGTTTCCGAGTTTGAAGAATTCCTTGGCGTTGATTGGCGTGTTCGCCCAGGTGATCTCTGATACGTGTACCAGGCCTTCCACTCCCGGCATGATTTCCAGGAATGCACCATAATCTTCAATATTGACTACACGTCCTTTCACAACATGACCTTCCGTGATGGCTTCAGGCAGCACATCCCATGGATGCGGGGTCAGTTGCTTTAAACCAAGAGAGATACGTTTTTTCTCGTCGTCGAAATCCAGCACCACCACGTTTACTTTCTGGTCCAGTTTCAGCACCTCTGAAGGGTGGTTGATACGGCCCCATGAAATATCGGTGATGTACAGCAGACCGTCCAGCCCGCCAAGGTCCATAAAGGCACCGAAGTCCGTGATGTTCTTCACCGTACCTTCCAGTACCTGGCCTTTTTCGAGCTTGCCGATGATCTGTGCACGCTGTGCTTCGATATCGCTTTCGATCAGTGCTTTGTGTGACACAACGGCGTTCTTGATGGCTTCGTTGATCTTCACCACCTTAAACTCCATGGTCTTACCAACAAACTGATCGTAATCGGTAACCGGCTTAACATCGATCTGCGATCCGGGAAGGAAGGTTTCCATTCCGAATACATCAACGATAAGTCCGCCTTTTGTTTTGGATGTAACGGTACCGGTAACAATTTCTCCGGTTTTGTGTACTTCCACAATGCGCTCCCAGGCACGGGTGATACGGGCTTGTTTGCGGCTGAGATTCAGGTTACCATCCCGGTCTTCCTTTTCCACAACCATTACCTCCACTTCATCACCGATCTTCATACCCTGCAGATCGCGGAATTCGTTCAGTGAAACGAGACCGTCGGATTTAAACCCGATGTTCAGTACCACGTCTGTTTTCGTGATACCCACTACGGTTCCTTTGATCATTTCACCGTCGTTCAGTTGTACGAACGTGTTTTCGTACACCTTGTCGTACTTTTCTTTTTCGTCCCTTGTATAAGCAGCTACGTTGCGCTTATCAATGGTCCAGTCAAAATCATCATGAGCGGCGGGTGTTTCAGCCACCGGCTCCTGGACAGGTACATTTGTTGTCGCTGTAGATGCTTCTGCCTGTGCAGTTGCAGTCTCCTGTCCTTCAGCGTTTGAGTTTACAATTTGATTTTCTTCCATAAAAATTCCCGGCTGTTTTGTTCGGGGCGGCAAAGATAACTATTAGTTCCAGGTTTGAAGTTTGAGCCCTGAAGTTTTTTAAAATTATTAAGCTATCCATAAGCTCCTGAGAGTCAAATGGTTGATGGCTGGTTCTTTCAGAGATCTTGAACCACAGAGACACTGGGGCACAGAGGTACACCATTACTTATATTCTACTTATACCCTGTGTAGCCCTGTGTCTTTGTGCTTCTGTGGTTCATTCCCGCTCTCCGCTCTCTTTCTCCGATCTCAATATAACCACGGGGACACAGGGGCACGGAGGTTCACAGTAATTACCCAGTGAAATCCTGTGTCTCCCTGCCTCTGTGGTTTATTCCCCCTCCGCTCTCTTTCTCCGCTCTTACTTTCGCTCTCACTATAACCACGGGGTCACGGTGGCACTGAGGTCCACTATTACTTATCTTCTACTTATACTTTGTGCAGCCCCTGTGTCTTTGTGCCTTTGTGGTTCATTCCCGCTCTCCGCTCTCCTTCTCCGCTCTTACTTTCGCTCTCATTTTTTTTCTCCTATTTTACCCAACGGCAGGGCTGCAGCCACCCGTCAATTAAGAAACAACCGAAACAAAATTGGAGACCAACTGGAACCAAATCATAGAAGCCTGTATCGCGGGGGACCGCAAAGCTGAAGAAGAGCTGTACCGTGAATGTTACCCGCACATGATTAAGGTTTGCCTGCGCTACGCATTCGGTGACCCGGCAAATGCAGGTGCACACTTTAACGCCGCCATGCTGAAAGTATTCCGGAGCCTGCACCAGTTTAAGCACGAAGGCGCATTCCTGGGATGGGTGCGCAGGATCGTTGTTACCGTCTGCATCGATCATTACCGGTTAAAACTTGCCTATAAACCGGTGGAATACAACAGTACGATGGATGATGTGCTAGTAACTGTTCCGGAAACGTATGCGCGTATTTCCGGTACCGAGATCATGAAACTGGTGCATGAACTTCCCCGCAATACCGGTGTAGTGTTTAATCTTTTTGTGCTGGAAGGTTATAAGCACGATGAGATCGCATTCATACTGGGCATTTCACCAGGAACATCCAAATGGCACCTTTCCGAAGCTCGCCGGTTGTTGAAACAGAAACTTGATTCCTTATCAAAAAATAGCTTAGCCCATGCCAGCTGAATTTAACCATATGGACGATTTCTTCCGCAAAAAGGATGAGGAAGCGCAGTCCGAATTGTCACATATTGATGCGCACTGGAAAGACATGCAGCGGCAATTGCATCCTGCCGCAAGTGGTTCTGCATCCTTTTTGAAAAAACTTTTTTTTATTGTACCTGGGTTTCTCCTGATAGCGGTCATCGCATACTTTGTACTGCTTCATAACAATAGCAACAATGCAGGAGTGCCTGACCAACAAGTAGTTTCTGCCGGTAACCAGTTAAACGGGAAAAATGATGTATCTCCGGACCCGTTACCTGCCGATAGTGATACTCCGAATTCGCCTGTTGGTACTGCGGTTGCACCAGAAAAGAGGGATCAGCGCACCCAAACGTATACCATGGATTTCAGCCTTGCTGAAACGAACCCAACTATATCGGGAACAGGTGTTTTCTTCGAAAAGCTGCAAAAAAAACCACAGGTATTTACGATCTCACCACTGCGGGATACCATCGTGAGGTGTGAAGGCGGAACTGTGCTCCATATTCCTTCCGGTGCGTTTGCGTTGACACAGGATGTTGGGAAGGGTGCACTGATTATTTTAACTGTACGGGAATGTTATGCAATGGAAAACATTATTGCAGAAGGTTTGACCACCACCAGTAATGGAGAAATACTTCAAACCGGTGGTATGTTGCACCTGCAGGCAACATTGAAGGATCAACCTGTGTTTGTTCAAAAAGGAAAGTTTATTGATATCGATATGCCAGCAAGCCGGTTGGATCCGGAAATGGAATTATTTTACGGTAAGCCGGGTGACCTGTCCGATACGCTCCCCTTGTCGCTAACAGGAAAAATCAATTGGATACCGGCAAAAACACGTGATGGTTCAACACAGGCAAAACGGTTCCTGGGCACGATCAGGCCTATTCCGGAAAAAATGAAAGAAGGAAATCTGCCCCGGAATACCATCGCCACAAATAATAGTACATCTATAAGCGACGGATTAGTGGAAGAGTATGATTTCGAATATGCGGCAGAAGCTGGCGATACGGCAGCTGTTTTACGCCAGTCATACCGCTTCCGCATTGACCGGCTGGGATGGGTCAATTGTGATAAATTTATTGACATGCCCGATGTTTCTCCATTCTTTGTTACACGACCCAATGGGTATGATATTATCCAGTCCTATGCAATTTTAAATGAAAGGTCAAGTATTATCGGGGGTTATGTCCGGGATCAAACGCTTGATTTCGGAAAGCTGCCCTTGAACGAAAAAGTGCACCTTGTTTTTATCGCTTTTAAAGAAGGAAAAGCATATTCAGCCTTTGGTGATTATGTGGTATCCCGTGCTGAAGTAAAGGCGCCCGCTTTTACCCCCACCACGCCTGAAGCGTTTCGCGAAAAATTAAGCAGGTTTGGAAACGTAACTAATAAATAAGCCAGAGCGGAAAAACAGAGCGAAGAGCGAGAGCGGAGAGCGAAAGATCTATCTTCAAAATATAGAATTAATAAAACCACAGGGATACGGGGGCAAGGAGATACACTTTATTGATACTGTGAAGCCTTGTGTCTTTGTGCCCCTGTGGTTCATTCCCGCTCTCCGCTCTGTTTCTCCGCTCTCAACCTTTTCCTGCTATGGATTTGGCAGCAATATAACCCGACGTCCATGCATGTTGAAAGTTGAATCCCCCGGTTACCCCATCCACATCCAGGATTTCTCCTGCAAAGTACAGGTTGGGAACTTTCCGGCTCATCATTGTATTGACATCCACTTCAGTTAATTGAATGCCGCCGGCTGTTACAAATTCATCCTTGAATGTGGTCTTGCCTTTTACGTCCACCACGTAATCAACCAGGTTCCTGATCAATGCATTTTCTGCTTTTGCCTGCAGGTCGGCAAAGCGAATACTTTCACCAATTCCGGATGCCTGGAGCATGAATTGCCACAACCGTGAAGGGAGATTTCCAAAGTTTTGATTCGACACCTGCCGTGTTGGATGTGCCGCGCGAAAGCCTTGTATTGTTGTCTTCAGGTTTTGTTCATTGTGCGCCGGCAGCCAGTTGATGTGCGCTTTAAAATCATAAGCCCTTTCGCTCAACTCACGGGCACCCCAGGCGCTTAACCGCAATACCGCCGGACCGCTCAGGCCCCAGTGCGTAATAAGCACCGGACCTTCTTCAATTAATTTGGTGCCTTCTATTTTTACCCGCACTCGCTCAACGCTTACGCCCATTAAGGTGGTGATGGGATGTTTCGGCAGATTAAACGTAAACAGCGAAGGAACCGGATCAGCAACCGTATGACCCAACGATTGTAACCAGGCAAACATGGAGGATTTCGGATAACCCCCCGTAGATATGCACACAAAATCGGCAGTGATTTTTTTACCTTCACCCATTTCCATTTCGAATTCCTGTCCGGTTGGTTCTATTCTTTTCACTTCTGCATTCATGCGGATATCAACGCCATGGTGGTTGGCTTCCTGCATCAGGCATTGAATGATGGATTCGGATGAATCTGTTACAGGAAACATGCGGCCATCACCTTCCGCCTTCAACCGCACACCGCGATCTTCAAACCATTTAATGGTATCAGTAGTAAAAAACTGGTGAAAAGATTTTTTTACAAAATTTGTTCCGCGGGGGTATCGTTTACTCATCTCCGTTATATCAAACAATGCATGCGTTACATTACACCGGCCACCCCCGGAAATACGCACTTTGGATAGAAGCTTACTGCTTTTCTCCAGCAGTGTCACCTGCAATCTGGGATTCATGCGCGCTGCATTGGCGGCACAAAAAAACCCGGCGGCACCTCCTCCTATTACGATCAGTCTTTTGCGGGACAAGAAGGTTGATTTAAGATGTAAGATTTAAGATTTGGAGGTTTCCTCATGACAAGAGTTCTTTTCATGACACAAACTTTCCAATTTCAAATCACATTAGGAAACAAACGGCCTGCGTATTCAGGAAATTTTATGTGGACCCTCGACCTCTCCTCCGTCATTCAGAGCGCAGCGAAGAATCTATGGACTGAACTATAAGAAAAGGTATTGAGGTAATAAAGTATTGGGTATCAGCTCCGCGAAATCTACTCCGTGTCATCCGTGTAATCCGTGATCTGTTGTTCTCTAATCTGCGAAATCCGTGAAATCCGTGATCCTTTTTCCCTAATCCGCGAAATCCGCGATTCAATCCGCGTAATCCGCGCTCTAAGCAAGTTGCATCGAATAATCCGAAAACAAATTGGCATTCATTCTTTCCGCAGCTTCAATATCCCGGTAATCAGACAAAACATCTGCCTTGCCTTTTTTCACGCATACATCGTGTTCAAAATGCACGGATGGTTTGCCATCTTTTGTTCGTACCGTCCAGCCGTCGCTTTCCGTGAACACTTCTTTTTTACCCAAATTGATCATGGGCTCAACAGCCATCACCAGGCCTTCTTTCAAAACCGGTCCGGAACCCCTCTTCCCGTAATTAGGCACCTGCGGATCCTCATGCATGCTGCGGCCCAGTCCATGACCTACAAGTTCCCTTACCACACCGTACCCATGTTTTTTTTCCGTATGCTCCTGCACGGCATAGGAAATATCACCCAATCGGTTACCGGCTACAGCTTTTTCAATTGCTTTATACAAAGATTCCTTGGTTACCCGGACCAATTGCAGGATTTCAGGGCCAGGCTCACCGATCATAAAGGTGTACGCATGGTCGCCATGAAAGCCGTTTTTATATACACCGATGTCAACCGAAACAATATCACCTTCCTGCAGTTCATATTCACCAGGCAGGCCGTGAACCACCACGTCATTAACCGAAATGCAGGAGTTAAACGGGTAACCATGATAATTTAAAAAAGAGGGAACTGCTCCATGATCGCCTATGATGGTACCAATCATTTTATCAATAAACAGGGTCTTCATCCCGGGCTTCAGCACCTTCGCCACCTCGGTTAACGTAGCGCTTACCATCAGGGCGCTTTGGCGCATCAATTCTATTTCCTCGGCATTCTTGTAGTAGATCATAAAAAAATCTGCACGCTGCACGCTGTTCGCTGCACGCTGCGGGGCATTCCGTGTGGCGTGAAGAGTGCAGCGTGTAGCTGTTAAATAAACAAAAACCTGGCAAGCTCGTTACCAGGTTTTGCAAAAATATGGAGACATTGAGAGATTTGGTGATTTTGAGATTTTGAGATTTAATCTCCAAAAAATCCAATCTCCAAATCTAAAATCAATAAGAGGCCTGGGTTACTGTACGACCCTGGATTCTTCCGCTCTTCATCAATCCGTCGTACTGGCGCATCAGCAGCTGTGTTTCGATTTGCTGCAACGTATCCAGGATAACACCAACCATGATCAAAAGGGAAGTACCACCAAAGAACGTAGAGAAGTTTGGCTGTACACCCAAACGCTGGGCTATACCCGGAAGGATACCAACAAAGGCCAGTAATATGGCGCCCGGAAGCGTGATCCGGTCCATGATGCCGCCAATGTAGTCAGCGGTTGGCTGACCCGGTTTTACACCCGGTATAAATCCATTGTTCTGCTTCAGGTTATCAGCGATCTGCTTCGGGTTAAAGATGAGGGCTGTATAAAGGAACGTGAATCCAATTACTACTACCGCATACACCGTCATGTACCACACGTTCGAATGATCCGTGAATATATTGGCAATACCCTGCCCGGTAACGGTACCGGTAAGGTTGAACAGCGTTGGTAAAAACAGGATCGCCTGGGCAAAGATGATGGGCATAACACCTGCGCTGTTTACTTTAATGGGCAGGAACTGGCGGGCACCACCAACCTGGCGGTTACCAACGATCTGCTTGGCATAATTCACCGGGATCTTGCGTACACCCTGGACCAGCAGGATACAACCCATGATAATGGCAATAAGGATCGCGATCTCAACGATAAAGATCAGGATATCGCCGGAGCGGGTTGATTTGGAAGAAAGTTCCTGCATGAACGACTGGGGCAAACGGGCAAGGATACCCACCATGATAATGAGCGAGGTACCATTACCAAGTCCCTTATCAGTGATCTTTTCGCCCATCCACATTACGAACAGCGTACCGGCAGTGAGGATGATAACGGTAGAGATCCAGAACATGCTGGAATAACCCGAAATCATCATGGCAGGTTGGCTGCGTGCCATTTCCTCGAGATATTTTACATAAGCTGAAGCCTGAACAGCCGTTACCGCCACGGTAAGGTAACGGGTCCACTGGTTGATTTTTTTACGTCCGCTTTCACCTTCTTTCTGCATTTTCTGGAAACGGGGTACCAGAACGGTCATCAGCTGCATGAAGATGGAGGCGGAAATGTACGGCATGATACCCAATGCGAAAATGGAAGCCTGTGAAAAGGCACCACCGGCAAAGGTGTCAATCAGCCCGAGGATACCGGTATTGGTGGAATCGTTCAATGCCTTCAGTCCGGCAGGATTGATACCCGGCAAAACGATATGTGTACCTACCCGGTAAATGAAAATCAAGAGCAAAGTGAACAGGATCTTGCTGCGCAATTCCTCAATGCTCCAGATATTTTTGAGAGTCTTGATTAAATTTTTCACGGAAAGAAAGAGAGTTTACGGTCCTTAAGCAAAAAAAGACGCAACAGCTGCGCCTTGCAATTTAGGGAAAATTACTTCACTATTTCCACGGTTCCGCCGGCTGCTTCGATGGCACCTTTAGCTTTTTCGCTGATGGCGTTTACTTTGAAGGTGAGCTTGGCTTTTAATTCTCCGTTTCCTAAGATCTTCACGCGATCCGTCTGGCTGATCAAACCATTGGTGTACAGGTTTTCCAGGGTGAATTCCTGGATGGTGTACTTCTCAATGAGTTGGTCCAGCTGGCCCAGGTTGAACACTTTATATTCAATGCGGTTGATATTCTTGAATCCACGCTTGGGAACACGACGCTGGATCGGCATCTGGCCACCTTCGTGTGCTCTTTTGTTTTTATGACCGGCGCGGCTTTGTCCGCCCTTATTACCTTTTGTAGAAGTTCCACCTTTACCGGAAGCTTCACCACGGCCTAAACGTTTTTCCTTGTGCGTTGCGCCCTTGGCAGGACGTAAATTGTGTAGTTGCATGTTGTTGATTTTTACTTAACGGGGAATCGCCCCTCGCTTTGATTAATTTAGATTTTGTGATTTTGAGATTTAAGATTTAGGATATTCAAACGCAAAATCTCCAAATCCCAAAATCTCCAAATGATTTATGCCAGCTCTTCCACTGTGATCATGTGTTCAACCTTGCGAACCATGCCGAGGATCTGCGGAGTAGCTTCAACTTCTTTAGTAGCGTTCATCTTGTTCAAACCTAAAGCTTTCAGGGTTTCTTTCTGGCGGTTGGGCCTGTCGATGGGGCTCTTTACTAAAGTGATCTTGATCTTTTTCATAATGAAATATGTTTGATGATGCTGGTTTATGTCGCAGCCTTAGCCTTAACCTCAACCTTCTTATCCATTAAATACTTTCTTCAAACTGACCCGGCGTGTTCTGGACACACTGATGGGCTCACGCAACAGGGCAAGCGCCTTGAAAGTAGCTTTAACCACGTTGTGCGGGTTTGCAGATCCGAGCGACTTGGCCAGTACGTCGGTAACACCGGCGCTTTCGAGCACGGCACGCATGGAACCTCCGGCAATTACACCGGTACCATGAGCAGCAGGCTTGATCAATACCTTGGCAGCACCTTCTTTGGCCAGCTGGTCGTGCGGAATGGTGCCATGCATCACCGGAACCTTGATCAGGTTTTTCTTGGCATCTTCAATGCCCTTGGTAATGGCTTCCTGAACCTCTTTAGCCTTACCCAGGCCATGTCCTACAACGCCCTGCTCATTACCAACAACCACCAATGCAGAGAAACTGAACGCGCGTCCGCCCTTTGTTGTTTTTACCACGCGGTTGATCGCTACAACTTTCTCTTTCAGTTCAAGGTCGCCTGCTTTTACTCTGTTTAAATTAGCTTTTGCCATTTTATTTACTTAGGAGTTACTTTATTTTTTTCGCTTCACGCTTCACGCTGTTCGCTCCACGCGTGTGGCGTGATGCGTGCAGCGTGCAGCTTTAAAAAACCAGCCCGCCTTCTCTGGCGCCGTCGGCTACTGCTTTTACGCGGCCATGATACAGGTTACCGCCACGATCAAATACAACGTTGGCAATACCCAGGTCTTTTGCCTTACGGGCAATAGACTGACCTACGAGTTTGCTTTTTTCTGTTTTGTTTCCCTTTTGTGCTGCTATGTCTTTTTCGCGGCTTGATGCTGAAGCCAGGGTTACTGAATTATCATCATCAATCAGCTGAACATAGATATCAGCATTGCTACGGAAAACAGAAAGGCGGGGCTTCAGCGCAGTACCGGCGATCTTTGCCCGGATACGGAAGCGGATGTTCTGCCTTCTTGTTGATTTTACGCTTGTTCTCATTTTATTCTTGTTTGCTTCCCTGATACTGCCAGGGATTAGTTGAATTGTTGATATGTTAGCTGGTTAATATGTTGATTGGTTGATTTACCTGTTAACGTATCAACATATCAACCAGTCAACCCCTTACCTTACTTACCAGCGGCTTTACCTGCTTTCTTACGTACCACTTCACCGAAATGGCGGATACCTTTTCCTTTGTACGGTTCAGGCTTACGCAGGCTGCGGATTTTGGCAGCAACCTGTCCGATGAGCTGGTGGTCGGTACCTTCCAGGGTAATGGTCGGGTTCTGACCTTTTTCCTGTGCGGTAGCTACTTTCAGTTCTTTCGGAATTTCAAATATGATGTTGTGCGAATAACCAAGGGCCAGGTCCAGTACGTTACCGTTGTTGGCGGCTTTGAAACCTACACCAATCAGCTCCAGCTTACGGGTATAACCATCGGTTACACCTTTAACCAGGTTGGCTATCAGGGCGCGGCTCAACCCATGAAGGGCACGATGGCGGATCTGGTCGGTAGGTCGGTTGAAAATTACCGTACCATCTTTAACCTCTACGGTTATATCGCGGTCAATCGGTTGCTTTAATTCGCCCTTTGGACCTTTTACAGTTACCACGTTGTCATTTCCTACTGTGATTGTTACTCCGCTGGGAATGGTAACGGGGGCTTTACCTATACGAGACATAATTAATCAGTTTAATATTTTTATTTATTGTTTTTACCAACCAGCATTTTAAAAAGGCTGGTCTCCTGCTGACCGGTCAGCCTGGATAGGTATCGGCTTAATGTATCAGCGAGTATCGCTTCACGCTTCACGCTGTTCGCTTCACGCCGTGCAGCGTATAGCGTGCAGCTTGCAGCTTAATATACATAACAAAGAACTTCACCACCAACATTCTGAGCTTTCGCTTCTTTATCCGTCAGAACTCCTTTGGAGGTAGAGATAATGGCAATACCCAGACCGTTCTTTACACGGCGGAAATCACCGGGTGATGCATAGTGACGCAAACCCGGGCGGCTTACTCTTTCCAGGGTATGAATGGCCGGTGCTTTTGTTTGTGCATCATACTTAAGGGCGATCTTGATCAAGCCTTGCTTCCTGTCGTCCTCGAATTTATACTTCAGAATATAACCCTGGTTGTACAGGATTTCGGTCATACGCTTTTTAAGGTTGGATGCAGGAATCTCAACGATTCTGTGTCCTGCCATTTGTGCGTTCCGGATTCTTGTCAGAAAATCTGCAATAGGATCTGTTACCATATTTTAGCCCTCCTACGTCACGCCAAGGCGTGATAATTGGAAAAGTTTTTATTTGTTTATTGTTGTTCATTTATCGTTTATCGCAGGTTATTAAAAACCATAGACGATAAACTATAAACTTTTTCTTACCAGCTTGCTTTCTTCAATCCTGGGATCTTACCATTCAGTGCCATGTCGCGGAAAGCCACACGGGCCATACCAAAGTGACGGATATATCCTCTCGGACGACCGGTCATCTGGCAACGGTTGTGCAGGCGAACCTTGGAGGAGTTCCTGGGAAGTGCATCCAGTGCCGCCCAGTCGCCGGCTGCTTTCAACGCTTCTCTTTTTTCTGCGTATTGAGCCACCATTCTTTCTCTTTTCCGTTGCCTGGCTTTTACTGATTCTTTAGCCATAGTTGTTATTTATTTGAGATTTTGATCCCGCATTTGCGGGATTAAATTATTTCTTCGCGTTTTTAAAAGGCATGCCCATTTCCCTGAGAAGCTCGTAAGCTTCTTCATCGGTTTGCGCAGTCGTTACAAACGTAATGTCCATACCGGTAATGCGGTTTACCTTGTCGATGTCGATTTCCGGGAAGATGATCTGCTCGGTAACACCCATTGTGTAGTTACCGCGACCGTCAAAGGATTTTTCGTTGATGCCTTTGAAATCGCGTACACGTGGCAATGATACGGAGATCAGCCTGTCGAGAAATTCGTACATCTTCTCTCCACGGAGCGTAACACGGGCGCCGATCGGCATGTTCTTACGCAGCTTGAAGTTGGATATGTCTTTTTTAGACATGGTAGCAATAGCTTTCTGCCCGCTTATGGTTGTCAGCTCTTCCAGGGCGATGTCTACCAGTTTCTTATCGGTTACGGCACCGTTCACACCGCGGTTGATCGCGATCTTCTCAAGCCTGGGAACCTGCATGATGGATTTGTATCCGAAACGCTTCATGAGCGCAGGAATAACTTCATCCTTGTATTTATTCTTTAATCTCGGAGTGTTGATTGCTGTTGCCATTATTTGATTACCTCCCCGGATTTTTTAGATGTTCTGATTGTTTTACCGTTGTCTTTGGTTCTTTTTATTTTAGAACCCTGCTTGCCATCCCACAGCATAACGTTGGAGATGTTGATGGGTGCTTCTCTTTTTACGATGCCACCCTTGGTGTTCTGTGCCGAAGGTTTTGTATGCTTTGTGATGATGTTTACACCTTCAACAAGCACTTTACCTTCATCAACCATTACTTCTTTTACCAGGCGCGGCTTCTTGGTATCCTTATCATCGCCGGCGATGACAACCACCTGGTCGCCCTTCCTGATATTGTACTTTGGTTTGAATCGTGTCTTCATTTTTTACCTTTTTTCTTTCCCGCCTTCCAACGGTACTTTATTGATGTTCCTGATACTGCCAGGAACGAATGATTATACTTCGCTATTCAGAATTCCTTGTTCCTTGTTCTATATTCCTACAACACTTCCGGTGCCAGGGAAATGATCTTCATGTATCCCTTGTCGCGCAGTTCACGGGCAACCGGTCCGAAAATACGTGTACCCCTTGGTTCATCGGCAGCGTTGAGGATTACCACGGCATTGTCATCAAAACGGATATAAGAACCATCTTTACGACGCAGTTTGTTTTTGGTACGTACGATCACCGCTTTGGCAACCGTTCCTTTTTTAATACCGCCGGCAGGGATCGCATCCTTAACCGTAACAACGATCTTGTCACCTACTCTTGCATAACGCTGACCACTATTACCCAATACACGGATACAAAGCACTTCTTTAGCACCGCTGTTGTCCGCTACATTCAAACGGGATTCTTGCTGGATCATCTTTTTTAAGCTTTACGCTATACGCTGCACGCTGCACGCTGCGGGCTATAGCAATTGATACAATTTATTATTGAACTGCCACGTGAAGCGTGAAGCTTGCCGCGTGCAGCATACTTCCTATTTCACTTTCTCCACGATCTCCACCAGTCTCCAACGCTTTGTTTTGCTCAGCGGACGGGTTTCCATGATCCGGACCACGTCGCCGATGCTTGCCTCGTTCTTCTCGTCATGGGCATGGAACTTGGACGATTTCTTTACAAATTTCCCGTAAATCGGGTGCTTTACTTTTCTTTCCACTACAACCGTAATGGTCTTGGTCATTTTGTTGCTGGTAACAACACCGATCCTGATTTTGCGCAGGTTCCGGTCCAGTACTTCTGTGGTGGTAGTATTTTGCTCAGCCATAATTATCGCTTTGCGCTATTCGCTTTACGCTTTCCCGCAATGGCGGGACAGCTTGCAGCTTGTAGCTTATTATCCTATTTGTTTCTTTTTTAATTCAGTTTTCAAACGGGCCAGCTCGCGGCGGAGGCTCCGGATGTTCATCGGGTTCTCCAGCGGAGAAATAGCATGGGCAAACTCAAGCTTCTTAAGGCGCATCTCATCTTCTTTGATGCGGGCCTGCAGATCCTGCTCGTTTAATCCCTGGATGCTTTTTTTAAAATCAACTGTCTTTGACATGTCTAATATTTGAAAATTTGATCCCGCTTGGCGGAAGGAAATTAGTTATGCTCCGATGAGGTCGCGGCGTTTGACAAATTTGGTGGCAATCGGCAGTTTACCGGCAGCAAGGTGAAGGGCACCTTTGGCTACTTCTTCCGTTACTCCATCAATTTCAAAAATGATGCGGCCCGGCTTTACCACGGCAGCCCAGTACTCCAGGTTACCTTTACCCTTACCCATACGAACCTCTGCAGGCTTGTTTGTAATGGGTTTGTCCGGGAAAATGCGGATCCACACATTACCCTCACGTTTCATGTGACGGGTAAGGGCCTGACGGGCAGCTTCGATCTGACGGTCAGTAATCCAATGATCTTCCAAAGCTTTCAGGGCAAAAGAACCAAAGGAAATGGTCGTTCCTCTTTTGGCATCGCCTTTCATGCGGCCTTTCTGCATTTTCCTGTGCTTTGTTCTTTTCGGCTGTAACATATCTTTTCGCTTTTCGCCACTCGCTGCACGCTGCACGTACAATTCGTAGCCATGATTACTTATTTATATTCAACTGCCAGCGTGCAACGTTAAGCGTGCGGCGTGCAGCATTTATCAGGAATTCTACCTTCCACCACCACTTCGTCCGCGATTGTCACGGCTTCCGCCCTGGCCACCGCCACCTTGCCTGCGATCACCACCACCACCGCCACGGAAATTACCGCCGCGATCATCCCTTCTGTCCCTTCTGTCGCCCATGGCACCTGGAGTACCGGCTTCCTTACCACCAACGAAATTGGGGTTCAGGTCTCTTTTCGCCAGTATTTCACCTTTACAGATCCATACTTTAATTCCGATCTTTCCGTATACGGTTTGTGCATAAACATTGGCGTAATCAATGTCCATACGGAAAGTATGAAGAGGCGTACGGCCTTGTTTGAACTCTTCGCTACGGGCAATTTCAGAACCACCCAGTCGTCCGCTCAGCTTTACTTTAATTCCTTCAGCTCCCATGCGGAGCGCAGAGGCAATCGCCATTTTAGTGGCTCTCTTGAAGTTGATACGGTTTTCAATCTGGCGGGCAATGGTATCGCCAACAATCATGGCATCCAGCTCGGGACGGCGGATTTCCAGGATGTTGATCTGAACATCTTCCTTACCGGTCAGCTTCTTCAATTCTTCTTTGATACGGTCTACTTCACCACCACCTTTACCGATAATGATACCAGGCTTGGAGGTATGAATGGTCACGATCAACTTACCCAGTGTGCGCTCAATAACGATCTTTGAGATGCCACCTTTGTTGATGCGCGCAGTCAGGTATGTTCTGATCTTGTTGTCTTCAATCAGCTTGACAGCAAAATCTTTTTTGTTGCCATACCAGTTGGATTCCCATCCCCTGATGATTCCTAACCTGTTACCAATAGGATTTGCTTTTTGACCCATGTTTATTGCTTAATGCGTTTAAATTTTTATTGTGGTTTAGCGTCAACAATTACAGTTACGTGATTGCTTCTTTTACGTACACGGTAGCCACGGCCCTGGGGAGCTGGACGCATACGCTTTAATGTTCTTGCACCATCAACCATAATGGTTTTTACAAACAGGGCGCCTTCATCACCGCCTTCGTTCTTTTGCTTCCAGTTTGATATGGCACTTAAAACCAGCTTGCGCATGGGCACCGCAGGGTGCTTGGCGTTGTGTTCCAGAACCGCCAAAGCTTTTTCGACCTTCATGCCACGGATCAGATCCGCCAGCAAGCGCATCTTACGTGGTGATGTCGGGTAATTTCTCAGTTTAGCTACTGCTTCCATTGTTGTGTTATTTGAGGCTGAGGCTGAGGTTGAGGTTGAGGGAGCTCCTAAACCTTATCCTTAAGCTTAACCTGATTTATCCTTTTTTACTAGCGTGTCCTTTGAAGTTCCTGGTGGGAGCGAATTCACCCAGCTTGTGGCCAACCATGAACTCTGTTACATATACCGGGATGAATTTGTTCCCGTTGTGTACGGCAAACGTATGACCTACGAAATCAGGAGTGATCGTTGACCGGCGGCTCCAGGTTTTAATCACACCTTTTTTGCCTTTGCCTTCATTGATCGCTACTACCTTTTCTTCGAGGTGAGCCGCTACATAAGGACCTTTTTTAATTGAACGAGCCATTGTATATTCTTAATTATTAATTCCTAATTATTAATTATTTCGCGAGCTTCTTACCGTTCTTACGCTGGATGATCAGTTTATCGCTTCCTTTTCCTCTTGTTCTTGTCTTTTGACCTTTCGCGTATTTACCGGTACGGGAACGGGGGTGACCACCGGAGGCGCGTCCTTCACCACCACCCATCGGGTGATCTACAGGGTTCATCGCCACACCACGGTTTCTTGGTTTGATACCTTTCCAACGGTTACGTCCTGCCTTACCCATGCTTTGCAAGTTATGGTCGCTGTTCGATGCCACACCAACCGTTGCATAACAATTGATCAGCACTTTTCTAAGCTCACCGCTCGGCATTTTCAGAACGGCATATTTTTCTTCCTTGTTCGACAGCTGAGCGGAAGAACCGGCACTGCGGGCAATCTTTCCACCCTGGCCAGGCTGCATTTCAATATTATGCACCACGGTACCAAGCGGCATGTTCTTCAACTGAAGGGCATTACCCAGTTCAGGAGCAATGGCGTCTCCGCTTAACACGGTAGCTCCTACTTCCAGTCCCTGGGGAGCCAGGATGTATCTTTTCTCACCATCGGCATAATTCAACAGCGCGATGAATGTTGTACGGTTCGGATCGTATTCGATGGTTGCCACCGTAGCAGGAATTTCCTTTTTGTTACGCTTGAAATCGATTACACGGTACATGTTTTTGTTACCGCCACCGATGTAACGCATGGCCCTGCGCCCGGAAGAGTTACGGCCACCGGTTCCTTTCTTTGTTTCAACCAAAGACTTTTCCGGTACGTTGGTGGTTACTTCTGCGTACGCGTTACCAATTCTCCAACGGGTTCCGGCTGTAATGGGTTTATACTTTTTTAATGCCATGTTCTTGCAATTTTTGCGGTCTTGCCGACCATTCTTTTTTTATTTCTGATTTGGCGATTTTGTGATTTTGAGATTGCTTCTAAATCTCCAAACCCCCAAATATTAAAATCTAAAATGTTTAGATGTTCGAGTACAGATCAATCGTTTCACCTTCGGCAACGGTAACCATTGCTTTCTTGAAAGAAGGCTTCTGGCCTTTTACAAATCCCTTCTTCGTGTAACGGGTTTTGTTTTTGCCGGGAACAACCACTGTATTCACATCAGTTACATTTACACCGTAAAATTCTTCAACAGCTTTTTTGATCTCCAGCTTGTTGGCCTTGCGGTCAACGCGGAAAGCATAGCGGCGGAGCGACTCCTGCTGGCCGTTGGCTTTTTCGGTTAAAATTGGTTTTATCAGTACTTCAGAGAGCTTCATCTGAAAAAAATTTGAAATTTTGATAATTGGTTAGGCTGCTGCTTCTTCCTCTGCGGCGGCAAAGATCTTCGCGGCGCTTTCGGTTAATACCAGCACTTCCGAGTTCACGATATCATACGTATTCACATCGCTGAGAAGAACGCCCAGTACGGAAGGAACGTTACGCAGCGAGTTATACAGGTTATCGTTGTATTCCGGAAGGATGAACATCAGTTTCTTCTCTCCTACTTTAAGGCTGTTCATGACATTCATGAAATTCTTGGTCTTCGGCGCGTCGAAATTCAGGTCTTCCACTACGAAGATCGCATTGGCCTTTGCTTTATGGGCCAGGGCGCTCATCTTTGCGAGGTCCTTTACTTTACGATTCAGTTTGATATCGTATTTGTGCGGCTTGGGTCCGAAGATGGTACCACCACCCTTGTACAAAGGGTTCCGGATATTACCTTTACGGGATCCGCCGGTACCTTTCTGACGGTGCAGCTTGCGGCTGGCACCCTGTACCTCGGCACGGGTCTTTACTTTGTGCGTACCCTGACGCTGGGCGCCCAGGTACTGCTTCACCGCCAGGTAAATAGCGTGGTTATTCGGCTCAATACCGAAAATGTCTTCAGGGAGCTCAACAGTTCTGCCTGTTTCTTGTCCTTGTGTATTTAATACTTTCAGTTGCATGATTACTTCTGGATTAAAACGATTGAACCATTGTGGCCCGGAACGGATCCACTTACCAAGATGTAGTTTCTGTCGGTGAAAATCTTTACGACTTTCAGGCCTTTTACTTTAACTCTGTCGGTACCCATACGCCCGGCCATGCGCATTCCTTTGAATACACGGCTGGGGTAAGATGAACCGCCGATGGAACCGGGCGCGCGCTGACGGTCGTGCTGACCGTGAGAAGCTTCACCCACACCGGAGAACCCGTGGCGTTTTACAACACCCTGGAATCCTTTACCTTTCGTGGTGCCTACTATTTCAACTTTATCGCCTTCAGCGAAAATGTCGACGGTAATGGTGTCGCCAATATTTTTTGCTTCGTAATAATTTCTGAATTCTTTTACAAACTTCTTGGCCGCGGTATTGGCCTTTGCGAAGTGATTCTTTTCGGGGGAGGAAGTGTGCTTTTCTTTCTTGTCACCGAATGCCAGCTGGAGCGCGCTGTAGCCGTCGGTTTCCTGAGTTTTCACCTGCGTTACAACGCAGGGACCGGCTTCGATAATCGTGCAGGCAGTTTGCTTGCCGCTCGGATCGAAGATGCTGGTCATCCCAATTTTTTTACCAATGATACCTTTCATTTTCTTACGGTTTGTTCCCGCAAGGTTATACAAGACATTCCCGCTGGGACGGGACTTCAATCCTGGTTCATCAACCGACCTTTTCTTTTATCCGCACTTTTTAGGGGCGGTCCGCTTTACGGGATTCAGAAGTACCGGCGACAAACAAACCTCGAAGGGCTTGTTTATTATGTAATCGCGGATTTCGCTTATTTAACGGATTCACTGAATACTCAGGATTCCGCTGATCTGCTTTTCCGCAGTTTCTTTCAGAGCTCTTTTCTGACGCCAAAGGCGCCATTGAGAGATGAATAATTATATTTAAAAAGAACTGGTTGTTGTCTGTTTCACTTCCACCTTCCGGATCCGTGAAATCCCTTTAATCCGCGGCATCCGCGATCATGCCTTGATCTCCACCTCAACACCGGAAGGAAGATCAAGCTTGGACAGCGCGTCTACCGTTCTGGAACTGGAGGTATAAATATCCAGGAGGCGCTTGTGGGTGGCCAGCTGGAACTGTTCGCGGCTTTTCTTGTTCACGTGTGGTGAACGTAATACGGTAAAGATCTTCTTACGCGTAGGCAAAGGAATAGGTCCGGTTACAACGGCCCCCGTGCTGCGAACAGTCTTAACAATTTTCTCGGCTGATTTGTCAACGAGGTTGTGGTCGTAAGACTGTAATTTGATTCTGATTCTTTGTGACATACGTCCATTCCCATTTTTTGAATGGGAGTGCAAAGGTAAAGGAGAAGCACTATACAGACAAAAACTTTCCTCATATTTTTGTGAAGGAACCTTTAATAACCCGCTTCCCTGGAGCCTGAGGCATAAACCAGGTCGGGCCTGCTGGTTATTTCAGCCGGAAAATTATGGGGCGACACCCCGGATTGCAACAGTTCCGAAACATAGAACCGGTGCTCAAGGGTAACCTCTTTTCCACCGGAAATAAAGGTCAGGTAACTGCTGAAATGAACCGGCGACCGTGAAGCCGTAAAATCAAGCCGGCGGTAAATGATCCGGCTGTCATCGGCCATAATGATCTTTTGCTTTGGCTGGCTTTCCATTCCAACACCATTAATAAAGGGCACCGGCACCATAACCGACGCCCTTTCTATGGAAGAACGCGGAAATATAACTTCAACCGGCTCCGGTACCGTAATATTTCCTTTGAAATCAGACAGGTACCGGGTGCCGGTGCCGTAGGCCTGCCCGTAGATCGCCCGGTCACGCTTTATTGTATCCAGTTCTGTTATGCCCTGTAAAGTAATGCCTGGCGAAAAGTACGATGTAGCCTGATTATTCATGATAAGGGCGGATTTCTTCCAGTTAACCTCAAGGGAAGCTTCGGTTTTATTGTAAATAGAAAGCTGCACCGGGGTATTGATGCCGGCAAAACGGTAGGTGATTCGGACTGTATCATTTTCAATCACAAATTCTCGTTTGTCATTTTTGGCCACCTGGTCGCTCGATACGGTCATGTACTGGTATTGGGAACAGGATCCAAAAGCAAGCATAATCAGAAGGGGTAGTATCGGTTTCATACAGTTGATTTAAGTTTAAAAGGAACCTGAAAACAGGCGTTCCGGTTTATACATATAAATCGATTGATTCTTTCTTTCGGACTACAGCCTGATCACATCAGGGCTTTTCCACATATCAACCGGGAAATAAGAAGGCCCTATAGAGGACTGCCATAATACCTCGATAAAAAAATTATGATCAAGGCTGAATTCCTTCCCTCCCATATTAAATGTGAGGTAACTACGGAAGGTTAGTGGGGATGTTTGGGAAGAAAACGCTCTTCTTTTGTAGGAGATGGAATCTTTAGACTTCAGCTTTAGTTTGAGCGTAGGCTGATGTTTTAAAAGGCTATCAGGAAGATACTTCAGGTTAAGATACAGGGCCTTTTTGGAGATGGCAGAACGCGGAGGAATAAACTCCCCGGGAAAGTTTATGGTGATGTCTCCCGTAAAACCTGCCGTATATGTGGTACTGGTTACAAGTAAACCCCTTGTGGTATCTATACCGGCCGACCCGTTCAAACTGGCTGAAGACCGGTAATAAGGTGCAGCCTGCTCATCGCGGATCAGGAATGATTTGCGCCAGTTTACTTCTAAAAGCTCCCCGGACTTATTATAAATCGAAATGGTGAGCTCCCCTTTGTAACCCTGGAAATTATAGATCACCCGCACCGTATCATTCTCCATTAAGATTTCCCGGTTATTATTTTTTGTCAATCCCCGACCCGTTACGGTTAGGTACTGGTATTTACTGGTGCAGGCAGAAAAAAAGAAAATGGCAAAAGCAAAAAGAAGTAGAATTGGTTTCATACAGTTGGTTTGAGCTTTAAATTATAAGCTTGTACCTCTGGTCTTTGTTAACAAAAATGCAATTGGATTTTCCTTTTCAAAGCTTTTCAATTTGATGCCCAGGGGCTAATTCCTGTTAATGATCATTTAGAATCGGGGAACCCTCATAATATAAAATCAATTAAAAGCCTTTTGGCGGTTCGTCCAAACGCACTTTTCTTCTCCATTGAGAACCCTATAGAAATTTTACAGGTGAAACATATCGCCCTTGGTGGACATGTTTCCTGGCAAATTTTTGGGACTGCTGCCTGTTTGCCATAAGTCCGACACGTAAAACAGGTGTTCCAATGTAAAATCGGTTCCTTCGTAATTGAAGTACAGATAGCTGCGAAAAGCTACCGGGGTTGATTTTTGTGTAAACTCAAGTCTTTTGTATTCTACACGGTAGTTCTCATTTACATATAAGGATTTATAGGGTTGCCGGTGAATGGGAATTTTCTTCAAAAATGTAAGGGGTAGCCGAACAGGTACCTTGGAAATGGAAGACTGTGGAGGAACAAATTGGCTGGGTTCATTAACCAGGATATCAGCTGATACATTTGTTGCCATATAACGGCCACTCAACATACCACCCGTATCGATCCGGGCAGTTCCATTAAGGTATAGATTAGGAGAATAGTAACCTACAGCCTGTTCATTGATGATCACTGCCGACTTTTTCCAGTTAACCTCAAGTGGCTGATTTTTTTTGTTGAAAATAGAAATATGCACCGGGGCACTATAACCATTAAACCTGTATGTAATGCGAAGCGTATCGTTTTCTGCAACAAAATCATTTTTTTCATTCTTGTGCATCTGCTCACTTGAAACTGTTAGATACTGGTATTGTGTACAGGAAACAAAAAAAATTGACAGTGCAAAAAGTAAAATTGGTTTCATAACAGCTGGTTTGAGCTTTAAATTAAAATCTGAAACCAGGTATTTCTGTTAACGAAACTTAAATTGGATTTTCATTGAGAATAGACACAATAAAACTGATCACGGATTTCACGGACTTGTGCGCCGGCAGCTTCAGCAAAGGAGCATTGCACGGAAAGAATTTCGTGTAGCCTAATACCATAATATCCTAATCCCTCAATACCTTTTTCAACAGTTCAGTTCCCAGATTCTTCGCTACGCTCTGAATGACGGAGGGAGGTCAGTCCACAGCCCACAGTCCACCGTCCACCGCACATTCCTTTTTAAAAGCGGATGCCTGTACTTAACGCCCGCCCCCGCTCTGTTTCCCCGCTCTCTTTCTCGGTCCACGCACGAGCCTTGATTTTTTAGAGTTTAAATAGTGCTAGTGCGTAGTAAAACGCAAAAACGCCAAGCATCGCAGAGATAAAAGAGAAGGGCATTACGTTGGCCTAATGACACATTGAAAAATCGAACATTGAGCATTGAAAATTGCGTATGGAACATTTTCCTTCAGTTTAAATAAAATGCTATTCACCAACCTATAAACTATCAACCATTCAACCATTCAACAAATGAACCTATCAACCCAATTCCGATCACGGATTACAAGGATTTTACGTAAAAGATTCGCGGAAGGAAGCCAATACCATAATACCCGAATACCTCAATACCTTTTCCCAAAACGCAGTGTGCAGATTCTACACTTCGCTCTGAATGACGGAGAGAGATCAAAAGTCCACAGTCTACAGTCCACAGTGAACAGTCCGGAGCCCACAGTCCACGGTCCACAGTACATTTCGTTTTTTCAAGAGTATGTTTCCTACTTCCTACCTCCTACATCTTACTTCTTACTTCTCATTCAACATTCCTTGTTCCTTGTTCCATATTCCTATAGTTTCTTCAGCTTCAGGTTCAGGGTAGCAAAACCACCCAGTTCTACATGCTCCACCCTGAAATGAGGTGATCCATTTAAGGTAAGCCGGATTTTCCGGTGCGGAGATTCATCAAATTTATAAAGCGAAGGAACCCATTCATCGAGTATTCGTTTTCCATCGACATACACCCGTACGGCATCATCCCAGGTAACCGACAGCTCATAATCCCCGGCCGGGATGTCTGCCTTCCCTTCTGCAATGGTGAGAAATTGCCGGTAGACCTCCTCGCCCATTTTGATACCACCCCACCATGCATAGTCTAGCCGGTCAGCAGACTCCCATTTAAAGGGTCTTTGTGTTGCCAGGCGTTCCCGGTATAAGGTATCACTCACCGGGTTATGAAGCGAATCAAATGCATACCAGTACACCGTAAAGTCAATTGGCAAAAAGGCCTTCCGGAATTGAAACCGGAATGGTTTATTTAAGGGAACATTCTTTCCGAAAACATCCGTAAAGGCCGGCCCTGTGTACTCGGCAATTATTTCCATTTCATTTTTTCCCGATTTACGGGCGGTGAACCGGGAAGGCAGTGTGCCGGAGCGCGCGGAAAGTGAATCAAGACCTTTTACAGAAATGATGCGCCACTTTCCCGCAGGCCCAAGCAATTCAAACTGGACGATACCGGTGGAATCAACGGGGTTGGAGTTCCAGATCAGCGGGTACCGGAAGTCATACGGACCCCAATCCGTCATCAGAATATTGCGGCGGCCTGCGAGCAATCCACGACTCTTAAAAGGATCAGCCGGATTTCTTATGTCTGGAATTTTAAAGTCAGGCTGCTCAGAAAGTTCGTAAACCAATTCCTGCTGGTCTGCACTGTCGATATACAGGAAAGTTGAATCACCGGTATGCATCCGGTCAATATTGGAAAAAGTATTGTTCAGCACTATCACCGAATCCGTATTCCTTATATTAAAAACAACGGGGTTGCTATTAAAACTGTTGACGGCGATGCGGTAACCCTTACTTCTTGTATCCCTGTATTTTGCGTATCCCCAGTCGGAGGGCTGTTCCTTTCGGGCCCAAAGCCGGATCGCTTCCTTGTCCTGGTAAAATATGTTATGATGGATATCATTCGCCTGTCCATGTTCAATAGCAACGGCAATCCGGTTGTAACGGAAACTGTTGCGGTTGATCATGCTTTCAAAACTGTATCCGCCCCAGATGCCGTGATCACATTCAAACAGGCGGTTATTGGTAATTATGTTCCGGCTGAAGGTTACTTCAATTCCATTGGTGGGCGCATAAGAAAAATCATTCCCGATAATGCGGTTATCATTACTGCCGCCCTTTCCGGTTTCCATGGTCGATTGTCCTGCCCACAGGAAAAATCCGTCACCGCTATGCGTTGCTGAATTTTTATAAAACAGGTTGTTGCTGCTTTGTTCATATACGAGGAAACCGGCACTGTCCTGCCCCCTCTGGTACACACCATGACTATACCCGCGAACATTAAAATTCAGTTTGTTGTACAGGAATGAATTTCCACTGCTTCGGTACAACCCGATGCCTATACCGGAGTTATAAGAAAAATCATTGTTGTACACCGAACCCACGGTGCACCGGGTCATCATCAAAGCGTTTTGTCCGCCGGTTACCCGGCAATTGCGCACTATTGGTTTTGTGCATGCTTCCAGGTATATGGCCGCACCATAGCGAAGCCATTCATCTTTTTCATTAACATGGTAACTCATCCAGTCCGACAAATCTTCTTTTTCCTGCGTACTGTTCAAATGCTGCCGGTAATTGTAACTGAAGTCGCAATTTTCGAGTACCAGGTTTTGCACACCACGCGCCATAAGCGCCACCTTGAAACCACGTGCTTTCAGGTTCCTGATGGTTATGTTCCTGCCCCCTTTTATCAGAACAGCAATTCCGGTGAATGAATCAGGAAGACCGGATAAACTCCCGTTCAATACCGCCTGATTAAAATCAATGGTGATGTTATTCCCCGTAATGATCAGCACAGGCTTTTCATAACCGGCACTGGCCAGGTTGTACCTTCCCTTCCGTGCCTTGAAGGAAGAAGTGATTTTCATGCCACCCCGCAGCGGCTTTTCCTGTGCATGGACTGCTACAATGAACAGACAGAAAGAGATAAAAAGAAAAAACCGCATGGCTTTAATTTAGGATGAAAAAAATTCCTGCCGGGGCAGGAATCTGTATCATATTTAACGGGCACCCGGCGGGCAATATTGCCTGAGGAAGTTGGTGTAAAGAGTGGAAAGGTGTTCACCCGTTCCTTCCCCTTCCGATATCCCGTGCGTACGGTTGGGATAGGGCATGAACTGGAATTGCTTATTATGCCTGATCAGTTCATTCAACAACATTTCGGCGTTGTTATAGTGCACATTATCATCGCCGGTACCATGAACATACAGCAGGTTTCCCTGCAGGTTCTTTGCATAAGTGATGGGTGATCCTTTAATAAAATCCTGGCGGTTTTCCTGTGGCAATCCCATATATCGTTCCTGGTAAATATTATCATAAGTAAGCTGGTTGCCTACGGCTGCAACAGCAATGCCGGTCTTGTAAATTTCAGGGTACTGGAACATCAGATTCAGTGTAGCCGATCCGCCTCCGCTCCAGCCCCATACCGCAACGCGCGATGTATCAACATAAGGCCATTTCAGGATCTCCCGCGCTGCTGCCGCCTGGTCGCTGATGTTCAGCTGGCCGATTTTGCGATAAACACTTTTCCGCCAGGCCCTCCCCTTGGGAACGGGCGTTCCCCTGTTGTCAATGGCTATGTAGAAATATCCATCCTGCGCCAGGTTTCCGTTATACAAAAAATTATTCGTGATACCATTAACGTCCCGCACTTCCTGTCCCCAGGGTTCGGTATATACATAAAAAACAACAGGGTACTTTTTAGTGGAATCAAAATTGGCAGGCCTGGCCATCCATGCATCCATTTCAATACCACCGGCAATCCGGATCTTAAAAAATTCCGTGTTCACTTTTGATTTGTCTGCTTTTGCCAGGGCCAATCCTGCGGCATCCTTTCCATCTATGCCGGCATGATCCGGCAGTGTCAGCCACTCCGAAACCGGTGGGGTATAATAATTCTGGAACGTATGGTACGCATATGCGACTGTAGGTGATACATTATACGAATGTGTTCCGGGTTGAATTTCGGGTGACAGGCGCTCACCGGCTCCGCGGCCATCAAGGCGCGTGCGGTACAAATATTTTTGGGTAGCGTTAAACGGAGAAGCATAGTAGTAGATGTAACCGCCTTTTTCATCAATAGTGGAAATATCCATTACATCGTAATCACCGCGGGTGAGAAGGGTTTGTTTTGTTCCGTCGCGCGAAATTTTATAAAGATGTCTCCACCCGTCTTTTTCGGAGGCCCAGATAAATTCAGACCCTCCCGATATCCAATCCCAGCCGCCAAACTGGTAGTCGAAATCCCACAGCGGCAGGATGTCAATCCAGGTTTCTTCCTTTTCTTCATAAATAGTTTTGACCGTACCGGTAGCTGCATTGCACAGCATCAACCGGCTTTCATTCTGCTTGCGGTTCAGATGCTGGATGATGAGCTCCTTGCTGCCGGCCCATTCCATGCGCGGAATGTAAGAACCAAGCCGTGTATCATAAGGCACGGACATCCACTTGGTACGGGCTGAAGCCACATCAACCACGCCAATCTTCACCGGTGAAGGCAGTTCTCCTGCTACCGGGTATTCAACCGGAACAGCCACCGGGTAAATGGAATCCGTATTGTTCACCATCAGGTGATCTTTTACTTTACGCGCATCCACCTGCCAGTAAGCAATCTGCCGGCTGTCCGCACTCCACCGGAAACCGTCCCGGGCAAAAAATTCTTCTTCATAAGCCCAGTCGAACGTACCGTTGATGAATTTCCGGTGTCCCCCGGTTGTCAGCGGCTTTATGGAACCGGTTGCTACATCTTCCACGTAAATATTATAATCACTTACATAGGCCACTTTTCGTCCATCGGGCGAAAGCTTGGCAAACATCAGCGACGATGCCGGGCGCCCCTTGCCCAGTTGACGCAAAGAATTATTCGAAAGGTCCAGCAGCCAGTTGTCGGATCGCGTATTCAGGCGCCATACTTTTTTTGCATTGGTGGTCAGCAACACTTTTTTTTCATCGCCGGTGATGGTATACCCGGTAACCTGGAGCGGCGCAATGGAGCCCTTTGGAGTGAGTTGCGCCTTGGAAATAAAAACCGATTTCCTATTGGCGGGAAGCGTATACTTCATCACCTCGCCTCCTTCAAAACGGTAGTAGGAAGTACCATCTTTGTTCCACTTGATGGATTGTGTAAATGTTGAGGTGGAAACAAAAAGAATAAAAACGAAGAGAAAAATTCGTTTTGGTAAAAACATACAGTGAGGAATTAAGGAATGAAAATAAAGTTTTCAAACAACATGTGCGAGGCAGCGGAAAGATTAATTGAACGTTACGGATAAGTGTCAACTGCAAACTGCCGACTGCTATCTACCCCCGTTCACACTGATTATTTTTTAATTGCGCGATTTGCTTTTACTTGCACGATCAAATGCAACCGGAAGCAGAAATTGTCGTTGAAAAAAAAGGGTCATCGCTCGGCAAGACGATCAAACTCCTGCTGAAGATAGTCATCACGGCGCTTTGCTTCTGGTACATCTCCACGAAAATTGATTTCTCCCGCGCCTGGGATGCCTTGCTGAAAGCAGCCTGGTGGTTCCTGGCCGCTGCTGTCCTGTCCTTTATGTTCTCCAAGCTGCTGGCGGCTTTGCGGTTAAATATCAACTTCCGGAACATTAACATCCGGATCTCGGAATGGCGGAACATCAAGTTGTACTGGCTTGGAATGTTCTACAACCTGTTTCTCCCGGGTTCTATCAGTGGTGATGCATACAAGGTGGTGATCCTGAACAGAAAATTCAAAGCTCCTTATAAAAAAACATCCATTGCCGTTCTGCTCGACCGCTTCAGCGGTCTGTTGGCGCTCGGGATCATTTTATCTGTATATGGTGTGCTGGTGTTGGACAATGTAACCTATGATGCCATATTGATCTCCGGGGCCCTGCTCGCCATTGCAGGACTTTACCTCTCCGTCCGGTTGTTTTTTAAAGACTTTCTGCCTGGTTTCTGGTCAACTTTTTTATGGGGGCTGGCAGTGCAGGCCTTCCAGGTGGTATGCCTTTATTGTGTTCTGAAAAGCCTGCACCTTCCCCTTGAGCAATCCGAATGGATTTTTATTTTCCTCGTAGCTTCTGTTGTATCCGTGCTTCCCATTTCACTGGGAGGAGGCCTCGGTACCCGCGAATTTGTTTTCGTGGAAGGTGCCCGCTTCTTCAATCTTGACCCGCACATCGCTGTTATCATCAGCCTTTTGTTTTACCTCAGCAACCTGCTGTCGTCTGTCTGGGGCGCCTATTTTGTTTTCCATGATCCATTGAAAGAAGACGTACTATAAGAATATCGAACAAGTAACACGGAACTAGGAATGTTGAAGGGATTTTTAGAAGTATGAGGTAAGAAGCATGGCGCATCCTCTTCCGCGAAATGTACGGTAGTCGAATGACAATCAGCGATTAGCGTTTCCTTATCTTCGCGCGGTGCCAAAATCCATTTTTTACGACAGGCAGTTCTGGCTGCTTCTGGTACTTTCAGCATTGCTTCTTTTTCCTTCACTGGGTAAGATGCCCCTATGGATTTATGACGAAGTACGCAATGCCGAATGTGCCCGCGAAATGTGGGAGCGCAAGGATTATGTGGTGCCTACATTCAATGGGGAACTGAGAACACTGAAACCTGTTTTGCACTATTATTTCATGTGGTGGGGTTATGATATGTTCGGAATGAATGAATGGGGGGCGCGTTTTTTCTCTGCCGTGTTCGGCCTTCTCAGTGTGCTGATTACGTATTACTATGTTGCCCGGTATTCTTCAAGATTGCATGCATTGATTACCTCCCTGGTTTTACTGGCTTCCACCCACCTGTTATTTGAATTCCGCATGTCGGTTCCGGATCCTTACCTTATCTTTTTTAATACGCTTTCCATCTTTGCAGCGTTCCAGTATTTTGAAGAACGTAAGTTCAGTGCCCTGCTGATATCTGCCACCAGTTTCGGATTCGGTCTGCTCACCAAGGGCCCTGTGGCCCTGGCGCTTCCCGGGCTCGCCCTTCTTTGCTGGCTTATCTGGCAGAAAAAATGGAAGATGATTTTTCACTGGCACCTGCTGGTGGCCGCAATTGTGATGATGGCTGTTGCCCTTCCCTGGTACCTGGCCGTACACCAGCAAACAGGGGGCGCCTGGACGCGCGGATTTTTCCTGGAGCATAATGTAGGCCGGTTTGAAAAGCCCATGGAAGGACACGGTGGACTATTTCTTATTGTGCCGTTGTTTGTTTTGCTTGGCCTGCTGCCTGCCTCCATATTCATTGGTGAATCGGTACGGGACTTCCGGCAGCGGTACAGCAGGTCCTTTCTGCAACTGGGCTTTTGCGTAACGGTTGCCTTTATCGTGTTTTACAGTGTTTCCGGAACTAAGCTGCCCAATTATCCAATGCCCTGTTACTCTTTTGTAGCCTTGTTGCTGGGGTATTTTATTATGCTGGGCATTGAAGGCAAAACAAAAACCAGGACCTATCCATTTATCATCCTGCTGGTTATTAATCTGGCTCTTCCTGTTGGATTGTTTTTTGGAATTAAAGCTGAGGTTGAACTAAAAGGTTACGAGAGTCATGCTTTGTTCCTGGGCATTCTTACCCTTGCAGCCATTACATCCATTTACTTATATCGTCGTAAAGGCTTCAGGACCTCGATGATAAGCCTGGCCGTATTTTATTTTGTATTCAACCTTATTTTCTTCAATTTCCTTTATCCTGCATTATATCGAAATAACCCGCTAACAAAAACAATCGGTTCGGTTCGAAAATACGAAAACGTGGTAGCCTACCGGATCTTTCATCCATCTTTCACTTTTTATGTTCCCTGGCGCATTCCCGAGTTCCAGGATGCAGCCTCCCTGCAAGCCTACCTGAAAAATAATAAAGCGGTTGTACTTACCCGTGAGGCGCTGCTTCCCGAATTGGATTCGCTCCGTTTGCAAAAACTGGCCACTCACCACGATCTGTTTGAGAATCACACAACGGTACTTCTAACAAACGATATACGATAAAAAGGAAACCGCAAAGATGCAAAGAGGATTCCTTTGCGTCTTTGCGGTTAAATTGAGAAGGGCTCCATAAAGAGCCCTTGAATTCATTTACCCTGTTGGTGTTTTTCATAAGCCATCAACGGCCGGATTGTTCATCCTTGAAAAAGGGCAACGAATGACCACCCTATTACAAATGCAATGCCTAAACTGCCGCGCTTGCCGCTTCCTTTCATTTTTATAACAAAAAATCCCGCCAAAAGCGGGATTTTCAATATGTTAAGAAGTTACTCTTATTCAGCGCTAACCTTTCCTTTACTCTTCGCAATCACTTCTTCGGCGATATTGTTTGGAGCAGGGGCATAATGGGAGAATTCCATGGTTGAAGAGGCACGCCCGGAAGACAGCGAACGCAGCTGCGTTACGTATCCGAACATTTCACTTAACGGAACTTTCGCCTTGATCACCTGAACGCCAGCCCGGGTATCCATACCTTCCAGCATTCCCCGGCGACGGTTAAGATCACCTGTTACATCACCCATATACTGGTCGGGTGTCAGAACTTCAACCCGCATGATCGGCTCCAGAAGTACCGGCTTGGCTTTTCTGGCGGCTTCACGGAAGCCCTGCTTGGCGCAAAGCTCGAAGGACATGGCATCAGAGTCAACCGCGTGGAAAGAACCATCGTATACACGTACTTTCAGGTTGTCGACCGGATAGGACGCCAATACACCGGTACCCATAGAATTTTCAAAGCCTTTCTGGATGGCCGGAATAAATTCCCTTGGAATGGATCCACCAAAAAGGTCATTCACAAACTGGTAATGCTTGTCAGGATTCTCAGTTTTCCATTCTGCATCAACAGGTCCCAGTTCAAACTGGATATCGGCAAATTTACCACGACCGCCTGTTTGCTTTTTCAAAACCTCACGGTGTTGTACAGTTTGGTTAAATGCTTCTTTATAGGCAACCTGGGGCGCACCCTGGTTTACTTCCACTTTAAATTCACGGCGCATACGGTCAACAATGATTTCAAGGTGCAATTCACCCATTCCCGAAAGAATGGTCTGACCTGAATCTTCATCCGTCTTTACGCGCAGTGTAGGATCTTCTTCAACCAGTTTCGAGATGGCCATACCCATTTTGTCTACGTCGGCCTGTGTTTTTGGCTCAACCGCTACGGAGATTACCGGCTCCGGGATAAACATGTTCTCCAGGGTAATGGGATGGTCTTCGTGGCAAAGGGTGTCACCGGTTTTGATCTCTTTAAAACCAACAGCCGCACCAATGTCACCTGCTTCAATGAAATCGATCGGGTTTTGTTTATTGGCAAACATCTTCATGATACGGGAGATACGCTCTTTCTTACCGCTTCTCACGTTCAGTACATAGGAACCGGCATCAAGGTGACCGGAATAAACCCGGAAGAAGGCCAGACGACCCACGAAAGGATCGGTCATGATCTTGAAGGCAAGAGCAGCAAACGGCTCTTTCGGATCGGGCCTGCGCACCATTTCTTCGCCTGTATCAGGATTCAGACCTTTTACAGCTTCGATATCAACCGGTGAAGGGAGGTAACGGCAAACGGCATCCAGGGCTGTCTGCACGCCTTTATTTTTAAATGAAGAACCACACATCATCGGAACGATGGAAAGATCGATCGTTGCTTTGCGGATGGCTTCATGTATTTCAATTTCACTGATGCTGTTCGGATCATCAAAGAATTTCTCCATCAGCGTATCATCATATTCGGCTACCGCTTCAACAAGGGATGCTCTCCACTCATTGGCTTCTTCCACCATGTCGGCCGGGATTTCTATTTCATCAAAGGTCATTCCCTCTGTTTCCATGTGCCAGATAATGCCCTTCATTTTGATAAGATCAACCACACCTTTAAAATCATCTTCCGCGCCAATGGGCAGCTGCAGGGGAACGGCTTTGGACCCAAGCATCTCTTTAACCTGCTTCACTACATTCAGGAAGTCGGCACCGGAACGGTCCATCTTATTTACGAACCCAATACGGGGTACATTGTAACGGTTTGCCTGGCGCCATACGGTTTCCGATTGAGGCTCCACGCCGTCAACTGCAGAAAACAGGGCAATCAGGCCATCCAGTACGCGCATGGAACGCTCAACCTCCACGGTAAAGTCCACGTGACCGGGGGTATCGATAATGTTGAATGAATATTTTTTAGTATCGGGAGTAGCCTTACCCAATACAGTTGGAAAATTCCACTGGCAGCTTACAGCCGCAGAGGTGATCGTGATACCTCTTTCTTTTTCCTGCTCCATCCAGTCGGTAGTAGCAGCACCGTCATGTACTTCACCTATTTTGTGAATCATACCGGTGTAGCGCAAAATACGCTCGGTTGTGGTAGTCTTACCCGCATCAATGTGAGCGGCGATACCAAAATTGCGTTGAAACTTCAAGTCTGCCATGATAATAAATATTGAATATTGTACTGATTATTTGTGCAGCGTGCCTGTTTACTACCGTCCCGTTCCTGCATCCTCAAGGCTGGCTGCGCTCCCTTTCCTGCATGGATCCCGGAGACCCTTTTCACTTGGAAAATGAGGCTGCAAAGGTAAGGAAATACGCTGCATTTCATATACTCGTTTGAACTTTGTTTGTTAAACCTCTTTTGCTGTTTCGCACACTCTGTTCACAATGAATAAAAAAAGTTGCGTCTTCGCATAATTTTTGCAAATCATTTAATCATTGTAATTTCAAAACAGGAAAATTTCATTATCGCTCACTTAAAACCCATTAACATGGCAAAATCAACCAGGAAATCCGCAGCCAAAAAAAGCGGTTCCAAGTCTTCAGGTGGCGGCAGATCCTCCTCTAAAGGCGCATCTAAAAAAGGTGCATCCAAAAAATCAGCATCTAAAAAAGGTGGTTCCAAATCATCTTCCTCACGCGGTGGGTCCTCCAGCCGTGGTGGCTCATCTTCCAAAAAATCCGCAGCTAAAAAAAGCGGTAGCAAATCATCAGGAGGTGGCCGGTCCTCTTCCAAAGGGGCATCTAAAAAGTCGGCAGCCAGGAAAGGCGGATCTAAATCTTCTTCAGGCAGCGGCAGCTCTTCAAAAAAATCAGCCACTAAAAAAGGCAGCTCCAAATCATCCGGTGGCGGAAGGTCTTCTTCCAAAGGCGGATCATCACGCGGCGGATCTTCTAAATCAGCGGCCAGGAAAAGCGGGTCTTCCAGCAAAGGAGGTTCTTCTTCCGGCCGTAGTGGCACTTCATCCAAATCTGCGTCTAAAAAAGGCGGATCAACATCATCCGGTAGCGGACGCAGCGCTTCCAGGAGTGGCGGTTCTTCATCAGGTCGCAGCGGTGGAAGTTCTTCTTCCAGAGGTCTGGGTGCAGCCAGCAAAACCACACGCCAGCGTGTAGCTTCCAAAGGAGGACGCAGTTCTTCCGGCGGCGGACGCAGCAACTCGGGTGGTAATTCAGGCAGCAGCACTTCTTCAGGAACTTCGAGCAACCTGTATGGTGGTAACGACCTCGGAACCGGCGCACAAACACCCGAAGGAGTAACATCACCGGGAACGCTTGGTGGTGATGAAACCGGGTCCGGCAACGGAAACATCGGTGGCGGCGGCGGAGAGAATATCTGATCTTCCCCAAATAAAAACATCCCGCCAAGGCGGGATGTTTTCTTATGATCCTATATCAATTCTTTTCTTATACTTTGAAGTGTGCAAATGCCTTGTTGGCTTCAGCCATACGATGGGTATCTTCTTTCTTCTTGAAAGCGGCACCTTCACCTTTGGCAGCAGCAACGATTTCATTGGCCAGCTTATCGGCCATGCTGCGCCCGTTACGCTCGCGGCTGTAACGGATCAGCCATTTGATGCTAAGGGAAATCTTCCTGTCGGGGCGAACCTCGGAAGGGATCTGGAAAGTGGCACCACCGATACGACGGCTGCGCACCTCTACGGAAGGTGTTACATTCGATAATGCTCTCTTCCACACATCATAACCGCTTTCGCCGGTTTGCTTGCTTACTCTTTCGAGGGCGTTGTAAAAAATATCAAATGCTACGCTTTTTTTGCCTTCCCACATGATGTTGTTTACAAAACGGCTAACCAGTTTGTCGTTAAAACGTGGATCCGGGGCCAGGGGAAGTTTTTTTGCTTGTGCTTTACGCATCGTTTATCGCGGATTGTAGGATTTGACCGGATTTCGCGGATCTCCTCCTTAGTTATGATTTGATTTATATCTGTGGAATCCGCTTAAATCCGCGGAATCCGTGATCTATTTCTTACCGGCCGGTTTTGCACCGCCCTTGTCTTTCTTCGTACCATATTTCGAACGGCTCTTCTTACGGTCTTTTACACCGGCTGTATCCAGTGAACCGCGAACGATATGGTAACGTACGCCTGGTAAATCCTTTACACGACCACCACGAATCAGTACGATAGAGTGTTCCTGCAGGTTATGTCCTTCACCCGGGATATAGGCGATCACCTCAATTTTATTGGTCAAACGTACCTTGGCTACCTTGCGAAGGGCAGAGTTAGGTTTCTTGGGTGTAGTGGTATAAACACGGGTACAAACACCACGACGCTGGGGACAGCTGTCCAGTGCCCGGGACTTGGACTTTGCCCGGATAATCTCTCTTCCTTTACGTACTAACTGCTGAATAGTAGGCATTACAAACCTTTATTTTTGGGAGGGCAAAGGTAAAGGCTCACCGGTGAATAACCAAAATTTGAAATTCTAAATTCAAAAAAACTTCATAAAAAAGCCCCGCGGCGGGGCTTTTTGGGTTGATACGTTGACTGGTTGATATGTTGGTTTCAAATCAAGAGGTCACCCAGGCTATCGACCTTTCCTGAGTTGTGTACCCAATAACGTATTAACTAATCAACATATCAACTTATCAACTAACCCATCTACCCATTCACCTTCATCATCCACCCGTATCGATCTTCACGTCTTCCCTCCCGGATATCCGTCAGCCATTTCTTGATGGTCGGGGCAGTTTTCCACTGCTCGGTATTGAAGTTCATCACAAAATCCTTATAACGTAGTTCTTTAATCAGGGTAATAGTAGCGGCCGTACCGGTACCAAATACTTCATACAGCACACCGGCCTTATAAGCTTCAATCAATTCATCAATACTCAGCGGGCGCTGCTCTACGGTAAACCCAGCTTCCGATAACAGGGTCAGGGCACTGTCGCGGGTAACACCTGCAAGGATGGTACCTGCACCCAGGTCGGGTGTTACCGCCTTATCGCCAATAATAAAGATCACATTCATAGTACCGATCTCCTGCACATACTTATGTTCAAAGGCATCGGTCCAGAGTACCTGGTCGTAGCCCTTCTTTTTAGCTTCGGCAGTGGCATACATGGCAGAACCGTAATTACCGGCGGCTTTTGCATAGCCTACACCACCCGGAACGGCACGTACATATTGCTCTTCCACATAAATCCGCATCGGGGCACTGTAATAGGGACCCGTAGGACTTAACAGGATAATAAACTTGTAGGTTTCTGAAGGTTTCACCCCCAGCACATCGTCAGAAGCAAACATAAACGGCCGGATGTACAGCGAATGGTCGGCCGATTGGGGAATCCAGTTCTGGTCCAGCGCAATGAGCTGGCGCATGCCCTCCATAAAAATATCCTCAGGTATAGCCGGCATCTGCATCCGTTCGGCAGAAACATTAAAGCGGCGGAAATTGTCCCTGGGACGGAAGATAAAAGGTTGTCCGGTGTTGTCCTTATATGCCTTGATTCCTTCAAAGATTGCCTGGCCATAATGCAGTGCTGCCACAGATGGACTCAGTAATAAGGGTTGAAAGGGTTTGATTTCAATGTTTTTCCATTCGCCGGCCTCGTAATCGGCTTCCAGCATGTGATCGGTAAAATATTTACCGAAAGGAATGTTCTCAAGGGTAAGGTCCTGCAGTTTGCTCCGCTCAACCTTTGTAATAGCAATGTCCATAGTAGCAAGCATAGTAATATAATTTAGCGTGGCAAAGAAACAAAAAAAAGATTAGACCAACTGTTGTAACATTGGCACCTAATGAGCCTGAATCAGATACAATTAAGTCCTAAGTTATTATCGGAACTTTACGCTGATGTACTCATTGAAACGGATGCAATCGCTGTGCCCGCACCAGTGCCACAGAACAACGCAAGCTCTCACCTGGGTAATAATGGAAAGAACATTATGATCTTTGTGAAGCATCCTTCTTTGCCTTATATGCCGGATGCAGAACTGGCTTTTCTTACGTCCGTTCTTTCTGCCTGCAAACTGGAACTGGCCGATGTAGCGATTGTAAACCTTTGGGGAAAAGAAAATAAAGGCGAAGAATATATGATGGAGCTTGCTGCCAAGAATGTATTACTGTTTGATATACAGCCGCTCGAAATCGGCCTCCCGATCAATTTTCCCCACTTTCAACTCCAGCAGTTTAATAAACGTACTTACCTGTATAGTCCTTCTCTTTCCCTTGTTGAAAGCGACAAGTCCCTGAAAACGAAATTATGGACAAGCCTTAAAACCCTGTTCTGCCTTTAAGTCATGAAATTGATCTTTGCCACCAATAATGAACATAAAGTATCAGAAATAAGAGCGGCATTGCCCGAAGGAAGTTCGATCATTACAATGAAGGAAGCCGGAATTGATATGGATATACCCGAGCCGCACTTTACCCTGGAGGCCAATGCCATTGAGAAAGCGCAGACCATTTACCGGATAACAAACACGTCCTGCTTTAGTGAAGACACAGGCCTGGAGGTTTATGAGTTGAATAATGAACCCGGTGTACACAGCGCCCGGTATGCAGGGGATGACCGGTCCTTTAAAAAAAATGTTCAGAAATTACTCGAAAAGCTGGAAGGGCGTACTAACCGCCAGGCAAGGTTCCGGACCGTTATCTGCCTCGTGCTTGGGGGTAAAGAACATTTGTTTGAAGGAATATGCGAAGGCGCTATTACAAAAGAGCCAACAGGTAGTGGCGGATTCGGATATGACCCTGTGTTTGTACCCTCCGGCAGCAGCCAAACTTTTGCTCAAATGAGCATGGATGAAAAGAACCGGTTTAGCCACCGCAGGAAGGCACTGGACAAGTTGGTCGTATTTTTGAATAATTTATCAGTAAACCGATAATATTGAGGGAAGTAAGCAACCAAATGTATACCGATACCGACTTAATTGAGGGATGCATCCGGGGTGATCGCAGGATACAGCAGGAGCTGTACGCGCGTTTCGCACCAAAGATGTATGGTGTATGCCTCCGGTACGCGGGTAATGCAGAGGAAGCTGAAGATATATTGCAGGAAGGTTTTATCAAGGTTTTCAGGAAAATCAGCAGCTACCGCGGTGAAGGTTCTTTTGAAGGGTGGATAAGGCGGATCTTTGTCAATACTGCCATTGAGCATTTCCGGAAAAAAACCTATCTCCAACCCATTACCGAATACGAGGAGTCTACAGTTGAAGGCAAATATTTATCCGTGCTGGACAACCTGGCGGAAAAAGATATCATCCGGCTGGTTCAGCAACTTTCGCCCGGGTACCGCACGGTATTCAACATGTACGTGGTGGAAGGTTATACGCACAGGCAGATAGCGGAAAATTTAGGCATCAGCGAAGGCACCAGCAAATCCCAGCTTTCCAGGGCAAAGATTATCTTGCAGGACCTGGTAAAAAAACATATTGAACAACATAAACAGGTACCGTAACCATGAGTAGCAATCTCCAGAATAAGCTGTCGGACTTCCAGTCCGAGCCTCCGAAAGGTGTTTGGGAGAATATTGTTGCTGCCCTGGACGAACCTTCTTCTGAAATACTTTCTGAAAAGCTTTATAATTTTCAACAGACACCTGCTCCAAAAGCATGGGATTCTATTGCAAAAGCACTTGATGCAACACCTGAAACGCCGGTTATCCCGATCCCGAAAAAAGGCCGCAGTATCTGGACATATGTTGCCGCCGCGGCGATCATGGGTGCGGTTGCACTGACCTCCCTTTTTGTTCTCAATAAAACATCATCTGATACAGTAAGCCCGGTTGCGGGTACAGAGCCTGTTCAACAGGTTCCAACCTTACCGGTACCATCCAACGATACGGTGCAGAGAGGCCCTGTTGTACTGGACCAGCCTTCCATTACCCTTTCTTCTCCTCAGAAAGAGGAAAGAAAAAATATGACGGCCAATCCTGTCAAAAAACAAAGAAGCCTTATTTCATCTGCCCTTGCCGGTATAAGCAGGCCCCAAATGCCCCGGGATATCCGGCGCCAACCGGTGAACTTCACTCGCCCAAAAGACCGGTACATGATCTACAACGATGGCAGTGGAAGCCGGGTGCGTCTTCCTCAAAAGCTTTTTGAAGTTTTTTCCTGTGCACAGGAAGATATCCGTTGCCAGGAACAGATAAAAACCCTTCAACAAAGAATTGCCACCAAAGCAATTTCTTCGGATTTTACCGGTATCATGGAACTGCTCACTGATTTGCAGAAAAATCGGTAATCTTGGCGGATGCCGAGGATTAAACTCACTCTTCCCGAAACATTTAATTTCACAACCACTATTCCCGTTCGTATTACTGATCTTAACTACGGCGGTCATGTAGGAAATGATGCGATCCTGTCCCTGATCCATGAGGCCCGCATGCAGTTCCTGGCAAAATGTGGTTATTCCGAGATGAACCTGGATGGAGCAGGTCTTATTATGAGCGATGTTTCAATTGAATTCAAAAACGAGGTTTTTTATGGAGATGCCATAAAGGCCCAGGTGGCAGCCGGTGAATTTTCCCGGGCAGGTTTTGACCTCTATTACCGCCTTACTAAAATGAAAGAAGGCGTTGAAGCACCGGTAGCATTTGCAAAAACAGGTATGGTATGTTTTGATTACAAAGCACGTAAAGTAACTCCCGTTCCGGAAGGTGCAAAGGCAGCACTTCTCTCCTAGGCATTCCAGATCTTCCAGCTTTCCTCCGCCTGGATGACCAGCATTTCATAACCATTCTTTATCATTGCTCCTCTTTTTTCCCCTTCCTGCAGGAACCGTGTTTTTTCAGGGTTGTATACAAGGTCGTACAGCAGGTGACGGCTATTCAGCAAATGAAAAGGAACCGGTGGTGCTGCTTCCACTTCAGGAAACGTTCCCAATGGCGTTGTATTAATGAGGATGGTAAATTCCTGCATCAGCGATTCATCCAGTTCCGCGTAGCGGAGTGATCCTTCCTTTTGACGACTGACGTACCGGTATGCAATATTGTTTTTCTGAAGCACCCATGTCACAGCTTTCGCTGCACCGCCTGTGCCCAGTACCAAAGCATGGGTATGATGCGGGCGAAGCAGCGGTTTGAGCGATTGTTCAAAACCGGCAACATCGGTATTATATCCTTCCAGCTTACCATTCCGGATGCGGATGCAATTACATGCCGGTATCGAAAGTTCACGGCGGTTATGAAGTATGGAAAGTACGGTTTCTTTATATGGTATGGTAACGTTTAATCCTTCAATATCCGGGTTAGCAGCAAGAAAAGAGCCCAGTAAATCGGGGCTCATACCTTCAAAAAGCTGGTACACACAATCCTGTATGCCTTCTTTCTGAAATTTTTCCGTAAAGTATTTTTTCGAAAAGGAATGGGTCAGCGGAAATCCTATCAGTCCGAACCGTCTCATGCATTTTCCTTATTCAGGTATAGATGGAACGTATCGCCTCTTAAACCAATGCGCATGGTTTCTAGTGGCAGCATTTCCGTTGGCGCTATATTACCCAGGTTCACATTACACCCGAGAAGCTCAATGAAATAAAGCTGCTGCGCTTTCTGAGGTGCTTCCCAAATGATCTTCTCTCCCGGGATCTGTGTCAATATCTCCTGAACCAGTCCTTCCCTCACTTCTCCCGAACCGCGGTAGATACCCACATTACCCGCTTCACGGGCTTCGGCAATCACATAGGTAGAACCGGCATTGAGTTCGGCGCGCATCAGTTCAATCCATTTATACGGTGGAATAATATGTGCAGCATCTTTTGAACCCACCTCACTCAAAACAATACCATGCTGCGTCAGCTTTTCGATATAACCGCACTTTTCAGCATGCGGTATGGTAATGGAGCCATCGCTCACTTCCATCATGGAGATTCCGAAATTTTTACAAACGGAAATATAATCGTCGAACTGGTTGCGGATCAGGAAAGCTTCGAAGAGTGTGCCTCCAAAATAAACAGGAATATCATAAGAGCGGTATACTTCGAGCTTTTCTTCCAGGGTGGGCGTAACAAAGGAGGTTCCAAATCCCAGTTTTACAATATCTACATGGGGATGCGAAACACTCAGGAAATTTTTAGCTTCCGCCACACTTAATCCTTTGTCCATAACCATGGTAATTCCACCGGTCCGGGGCTTCAGATTACGCTCGGGAATTTGCGTCAGATTAAAATTCATCAGAAGAGCAAAATTTAATTGCGGGCAAAATTAGGAAAGTATAGTGATTCTGTAGAATGTTTAGAGGAAGTCCACAGTCAACGGACGTACAGGTTCATCGACAATCGTTTCTTGACCACCTGCAATACATCAGGATCTGTTTTTAGCGTTTGATATTTGGCAGAAACAAGAATGCAGGGCAAACTATTGACGGAATTACATAAGATCTGAAACCTTTCAGCCTCATATATTTAATTGGCCATCAAAAAATAAAATTTCCGGGATCTTCTGTGGTCTGTAGACAGTGGTCCGTGGACAAGCATTTTACTTCTTATTTCCACCCTCACCTTTCCGTTTCTTATAGCGCGCAATGAGGTCAACCACCTGGATGTACTGAAGCACTGAGGGGTTCAGCTCAACAAACTTTTTCAGGTGTTTCCGGGACTCAATCAGGCCTTTCTCCAGGTACAGCAACGCTTCTTTTGTTTTACCCATGGCGAACAGTACGGCTGAGAGGTAGTACAGGAAAACAGGTTTGCCGTTTGTATAGTTCATTGCCTGGATTGTTTGTTCACGGGCTTCCTCGAGGTATTCCACCTTGTAAAGGCAGCGGATCAATGCTTCCCACGAGGAAATATTCTTCGGCCTTGAGCGTACCGCAGTGAAAAAACAGGCAATGGCTTCTTTATACTCACCCAGTTGAAAGCGACATTCTCCCATTAAAAGATTGTATTCGGGATTATTGCGGTGAATCTTCATGGCCGATTCAAGCTGCTTGATGGCCGGTGCCCACTGGTCTTCGTGGTAATAGGTGCAGGCAATTTTGTAATACAGCTTACTGTCATCCGGATTCAGGTGCGAAGCCTTGCGGTAATGGAAACGTGCCTGCGCATAATTTTGCAATTTGTCGTAACAATGCCCGATGGCTTCGTAAATCACTTCCTCTGGCTTTGACAGTTCCAGTACTTTTTCGAGGGCTTCGATCGCTTCCCGGTACTTTCTCAGGCGGATGTAGGCATCACCAATGTTGCGGTAGGCATAATCAAATTTTTCGTCGATCGTGATCGCGTATTGATAGGCGTCAATGGATTTTTCGAAAAGCTTCAGGCCCTGGTAAGCGGCGCCCAGATTGAACCAGGCAAGCTCATTATAAGGATGCTCTTCGATGATCTCCAGGTGAAGACGGATACTTTCCTCATTTCTACCGGTAAAATCTGTCCAGAAGCAGATCTTGTAAAGTGCTTCTTCATTGGTGGGTTCTTCTTTAAGGATCAATAACAGGCAGTCGAACACCTTATCGAACTCCTCGTAATCATCATACACATCTGCCAGTTCAAAAAGAAGCTCAACACGCTCATCGCCTTCCACGGTACGAATGGCCTCTTCCAGGAGCTCAACGGCCTTTTCCTGCATATCGAGGGCGAGGTAAACGTCTGTCTTGAGAATATAAAGATTAATATCGGTTGAATCCAGCAATTCAGCCTTTTCCAGCGTATCGAGTGCTTCGTAGTATTTGCGGGTGGCCAGTAATATGTCAGCTTTTCTTAATAAGATGGCTGCTGAGTAAGGAAAATAGTCGGAAGCGATTTCGGCTGCCTCGAGGGCCTTGCCCATATCTTCCAGGTCATCAAAATAGTCGATAATCTTTTCGAATGCTTCCTCTTCCAGGAAAATGCTGCTACGACCGTTCTTGAGGTTGTTATATTGCTTTAATAACTCATCTATGCTTTCACTATCGTGGTATGGATCTCTACTCATGTTTGTATTCAACAAATTAACCTATATAAAAAAAAGAGCCAATTTTTTGTAACAAATTCTCCGCTTGGGCGTTAAGTATAAAGAAAGAATTTTGACGCCAGGTTGAAAGAATGTTAATATTTTGTACTATATTTGCCCCGTAAATGAACCCGTCCGCCACAATCATAAAACGTCTGCTTAAGAGAAAGCTCGCTACGGCTGTACTTGTTACGGTATCGTTTGGCGCTTTTGCCATAGTTGGCGACCCGGGAGGCAAAAAAGCTTCCAAATCAACTTATTCCCCTTCTAAACCAGTGTCTTATACTTCCAAGGGCTTTTCTCTGAGGTCCGGGTATAACTATAAGGGTAATAATTTTTTTAGCGGAACGGTTAAAAAGCAGAGCTATATCATGGTAAATACCGTGGTTACTTACCAGAAAGGCAATACTACCTATATCATGCCTTTAAAGAAAAAGGTTATCCTCGATAAGGTTAAGTTCAATCCTTCTTCCCGTTAATTTTTGCCTTTACTTTCATCGTAACTCAGGATCCGGTACCCCGCCCGCGGGATATCAAATTTTGCTGCAGGTACGGTACCAAAAGATAATTTGGACACAGTATAGGTTACTTTAAGGCTGCCCATTGTGGTTTCATATTCCAGGGCGAGGCCGGGAAGAGATTTATTGGCGTACTGAAAATCCTTATTTTCCGGAATCAGTTCCGTAGTGTACCAAACAATAAACTTTGTTCCGTCTTTCAACTGTCCTACGGCCTGGCTGCACTTATATCCAAGGATAGTTTTGGAAACATCCGGCGTATAAGAAAAAACAACACCTTCCGAATTCCTGTTGGCATCTTTCCAGTTATCAGGTGTCATCTGGATGATATATTTCTGGTCGCCGTATTCTTTAAGGACAACAACCGAATTTTTTGTACCATCAATTATCGTAGCCTGTGTGCCCAGGGAACTAACCATTTCCGTACGGCTTTTGGCTCCTTTCAGGTAAACAGCACTGGTAGCGCCATCAAAAAAATCCGCATCCTGGGGTTTATCTGAACCCGTATTAATGACAACGTCATAAAAGATGGTGCCTTCTGTAAATTTCTTCTGCGCCCAAGAAGGAGCAAAAGCGAAAAGCAATAAGACCCCTAATAATAATGAGCGGTATTTCATATTGTGTAATTCTACATTATAGACGTATCAAATATCATGATTAGTTGCGTAAAACAAAAAACCCTGCTTCCATTGGTGCAGAAAACAGGGTTAAATGTTAAATATAATAACGTTTAGTGGCGGTTCTTGCCCTGGACCTCTTTCATTTTTTTCTGTTGCTCCTGCATCTGCTCAAATCGTTCCTGCCATTTGGACTTGGTTTTGGGCTTTTTACGATTCGCATCAATCTTTGAAAGAACCTTATCGTGGTTAATGATATAATTCTGGATCACAAACTGCAATCCAAGCGTAATGAGGTTGGAGACGGTATAATACCAGGTAAGTCCTGCCGGCAATCCATTGAACACAAACAGAAGGATGATCGGAAAAAAGTACGGCATGTACTTCATTACCGGGTTGCTCTGGTCAGGCGTCATGCTCATACTGTACAGGGAAATTAAGAAAGAAGTGATAACAGCAGTAATCGTGAAAAGGCTTACATGGCTTCCGTATATGGAACTGATTAAAGGAATATGTCCGAAGTTGAGAATAGAGTCATATACCGAAAGATCATCCGACCAAAGAAATCCCTGCCCCCTCAGCGCTACGTTGGAGTTGAAGAAACTATACAGGGCAAAGAAGATCGGGATCTGCAGCAGCGCGGGAATACAACCTCCAAGGGGGTTTACACCAGCTTCGCGGAATAATTTCATCTGCTCCATGCTCATGGCCTGCTGATCGCCATTGGTTTTTACTTTCAATTGTTCAATCTCAGGGCGCAGTGCTTTCATTTTGGCAGCGCTCAGGTAACTGGAGTAGGTAAGCGGGGAAATGATGAGGCGGATGAAAAGCGTCAGTAAAAGAATGACAATACCAAAGTTGCTGGTAAGTTTTGCAAAGAGGTCGAAAACCGGGATGATGATAAAGCGGTTGATGTATTTAACGAAGGCAAATACACCGGTGCCGAGATCCACCATGTTTTCCATTTCGTTACCATATTTTTTCAGGATTTTGTAATCCGTAGGACCGTAATAAATTCCAAGGGGAACCGTAACCTGTGCACCCGCCTGCAGGGGCAGGCGCATACGTGAACTTGCCTGCATGACGGTACCTGTTGATTCGTCGGGGTTGATCCACTCCATCCGGCCACCGGAGAAATTGCCCGACTGTGCTACAAGTGCACTGCTGAAAAACTGTTGCTTGACGGCAACCCATTTTACAGGTTCATCAAATTCCTTTTCAGTGCGACTGGCAATGTTATAATAATCATAATCACCATCCATATTAAAGCATACGCGGGATTGCTGCTTTTCATATTTCAGATCTTTTTGCTGGCGCTTCGCGGAATTCTGCCAGTTCAGGTACAAAGTATTGTTCGTAAACAACTGGCTGGCTCCCGTAGCCTGGATATTGAAATCCAACATATAATTCCCTGGCTTGAGCACGTAACGGTGTACAAGGGAGTTTCCATTGCGATTGGGCAGTTCAAAACTGATGGAAGTGGTACCATCAGGATTATTCGTTGGAGTGCCCCCGTTGAAATAAAAATGAGTAATGGAATCCGTGCTGTTTTGCCCCGTATTAAAGGAATATTCGATCTTGTCAAAATCTGTGGCCGCCAGGCGTACAAGCCCGCTGTCGGGTCCTTTGAATTTTTTTAATTCCACCCATTTTGGCTGACCGCCCTTGTTGGTAAAGGCTACGCGCAACAGGTCATTTTCCAAAAGGGTAATCTTCTCACCCCCGGTTGCCTGTTGAAATCCGGTAGTAGAATCCGCAACGGTTACCTGAGTTGCCTGGGCCGGGTTGTTTTGAGTTGGAGCGGGTTTGGATGCCTGCTGCATTTTTTTGGCAACAGAATCTTTTCGTGCCTGTTCAAGGCGGGCCGCCTGTTGTTCCTGGTTATTGAAATAAAACATTCCAAAAAACAGGAGGGCCAAAGCGATAAAACCGATAACGGTATTGCGGTCAAAATTCATTCTATTCCGGTATTGAAGGCCGCAAAGATAACCACCAGTTACCAGTTACGGGGTCCTTATATTTTCTTTAACACCATCAGATCAGTTCACTCTGTAGCAATGGGTTTTTACTGGATGCTTTCCATTCAAAAAAGTTCTTTGCGGCTCCTACAAAATGAACAAACAACGGGTGAGGATTTTCGACTGTGCTTTTCAGCTCGGGATGGTATTGAGAACCTATAAAAAAGGGATGATCCGTTATTTCCATGATCTCCACCAGACCTGTTTCAGGGTTGCGGCCGCTGGCTACCATGCCATTGGTCTCATATTGCTCCAGGTATTTGTTATTGAACTCATACCGGTGACGATGCCGCTCGTGAACCAGTCCCGAACCGTAGATCCGGTGGGCAAGGGTGCCTGGTTTAAGGGCGCAGGGATACGTTCCCAAACGCATGGTGCCACCCTTGGTAGTGATTTTTTTTTGTTCTTCCATCATATCGATCACGGGTTCGGGAGTGGAAGCGTTCATTTCAGAAGATTCGGCATTGGATATACCCAGCACGTTTCTTCCATATTCAATTACCGCCATCTGCATTCCCAAACAAATACCAAAGAAGGGCAACCCGGTTTCACGGGCATATTTTACGGCCGTTATCTTTCCTTCAATTCCCCGGTGTCCGAAGCCAGGTGCCACCAGCAGGCCATCGAGGTTTCCGAGTTTTTCTCCAACATTATCAGGGGTGATGAATTCAGAATGAAGAGAAACCACCTGCACTTTACATTCATTGATGGCGCCTGCATGGACGAAGGATTCAAGGATGGATTTATAAGCATCCTGCAGCTCCACGTATTTTCCAATAAGGCCGATAGTGATGCGGGCTTTAGGATATTTAAGTTTATCGAGAAATTCTTTCCATTTGGAGAGCTCAGGATCCTGCCCGATTGGTAAATTGAGTTTCTTCAGCACAATCTGGTCCAGCTTTTCATTCATCATCAACAGCGGCACTTCATAAATGGTGCTGGCATCCGGAGCTTCGATCACCGCTTCCTGTTTTACATTACAGAAAAGTGCAATCTTCCTTTTGATCTCCTGGTTGATCGGCTCTTCGGTTCTGCAAACAATGACATCCGGAAATACCCCGCTTTCACTGAGCATCCGTACGGAGTGCTGGGTGGGCTTTGTTTTCAATTCTTTAGCGGCCTTCAGGTAAGGGATCAGGGTCAGGTGCACAACAAGAAGGTCTTCGTCGGGCAATTCCCACTGAAGCTGGCGTACAGCCTCGATGTAAGGAAGTGATTCAATGTCGCCCACCGTTCCACCGATTTCGGTGATGATGATATCATATTTATTATCCTGCCCGAGCAGGAGCATTCTTCTTTTGATTTCGTCGGTGATGTGCGGCACCACCTGCACGGTTTTACCCAGGTAAGCACCTTCCCTTTCCTTATTGATCACATGCTGGTAAATGCGGCCTGTGGTAACATTATTGGCCTGCGATGTAAAGATGTTCAGGAAACGTTCGTAGTGGCCCAGGTCAAGATCCGTTTCAGCACCGTCTTCGGTAACAAAACATTCGCCATGCTCATAGGGGTTGAGCGTACCCGGATCAACATTGATGTATGGATCAAATTTCTGGATGGTTACACGGAGACCGCGGGCCTGTAATAACTTGGCCAGGGAGGCACCAATAATGCCCTTTCCCAATGAAGAAGTAACTCCGCCTGTAACAAAAATATATTTAGCCATATGGAATGGTTGTTCGTTGTGCTGATAATTTATTGATTGAGAGCAAGCGCTTCACCTGTATCGTACTTGCCACAGGATCTACCTGTAAAACGATGCTTGCCCGATGACCAGCGGAAGGTCAAAATAATTCCGGGAGGTCATGCAAACCTACAGCAATTTTTGTAGCGGCAGCCGCAATTTAACAGGGCTGTGGATAAAGAGTGTACTCAGATCAGGGACAGGGCTTCCTCCGATTCCAGTTCGCTCGAAAGATGAGTTTCGATGGCCTTGTCGTACCGGTCTTTCCAGGAGGATACCAGTCCCCATGAAGTGCCATCCACTTCAATGGTTCCGGAAGTAACTTTTCCCAACAGGCGGTATGGAATACCGGAAACATCCAGATTCTGAATAAATGATGCTGACCCGCCGGGGCGCACCGAAACCACAACCCTGCTACCGCTTTCCCCAAACAGGAAGGCGTCTTTCCGCAGCTTTTCATCGGTTGAAATGGAAAACCCGAGACTCCTGTGGAAACAGCTTTCCATCAGGGTAACAAACAAACCGCCTTCACTGATGTCATGTGCGCTGTTGATCTGCCTTTTATCAATCAGGTCTGAAATCGTTTGCTGAAGCTTCACTTCTTCCTCCAGGTCAAACCAGGGAGCCGGTGAAAAGTCAACACCAAGAATTTTGTGCAGGTATTCAGATGAATTGATATCGTTGCGTGGTTCACCAACCAGGAAAATTTCGTCGCCTGCTGATTTAAAATCCAGGCTCATTTTCTTCGCCAGGTCATCCACCAGTCCAACCATCCCGATCGTAGGCGTTGGATAAACGGGACCATCAGGGCTTTGATTATAAAAGCTCACATTACCACCGGTAACCGGTGTATCGAACCGCCGGCAGGCCTCGCCCATTCCTTTAATGGCATGAACAAACTGGTAATATACTTCCGGGTCGAAAGGATTACCAAAGTTCAGGCAATTGGTGACCCCTAACGGCTTTCCCCCGCTGCAAACAATATTGCGGGCCGCTTCCGCTACCGCCATCATGGCACCTTTGTATGGATCCGCATGCACATAACGGCTGTTGCAATCAACAGTCACCGCGAGGCCTTTTCCTGTTTCTTTGATGACCACAACCGGCGCATCGGATGGCGCATTGGTGGAAGCATTGTTGGTGCCGACCATGCTGTCGTATTGATTAAAGATCCAGCGCTTGGAAGCTATTGATGGTAATGCGATCACCTGTTGCGCAATTGATTTAAGGTCTCCCGGAACAGGAACCGAACCGGGATTGAATGCAGCAACAGCATCGAGGTATCGGGGCTTTTTGTATTCGCGGTCGTATTGAGGTGCCCCTCCGCCAAGCACTAATTCCTGTGCAGGAATCTGCGCTTCCAGGCTGCCGTGCATGTAAAAATGCAGCAGGCCATCATCCGTAACTTCACCTATCACCGCATTTTCCAAATCCCAGCGATCGAAAACTTTTTTTACAACAGCTTCCTTTCCTTTTTCTACCACAAGCAGCATGCGTTCCTGGCTTTCACTGAGCAGAAGCTCCCATGCTTTCATATTCTGCTGGCGCATCGGCACTTTATCGAGGTCTATGCGCATGCCCACTTCGCCTTTCGCGCTCATTTCAGCGGTTGAACAAATGATTCCTGCGGCACCCATATCCTGCATGCCCACCACTGCTCCTGTTGCAATTACTTCAAGACAGGCTTCCAGCAATTTTTTTTCCTGGAAAGGATCACCTACCTGTACGGCGGGCAGTTCTTCGGTGCTTTCCTCCGTGATGTTTGCAGAAGCAAACGAAGCGCCACCGATTCCGTCTTTACCGGTAGCACTGCCTACATACATTACGGGGTTTCCTGTTCCCAATGCCGTAGCAGAAACGGTTTCACCCACTTTTACAATCCCGACACTCATGGCATTAACGAGCGGGTTGGTATGATAGCATTCTTCAAAATAAACTTCACCACCAACAGTGGGAACACCAAAGCAGTTCCCATAATGCCCGATTCCGTGCACCACACCGGCCAGCAGGTGCTGTGTTTTATCTTCTTTCAGGTTTCCAAAGCGAAGTGAATTCAGTGCCGCTATCGGCCGTGCGCCCATCGTAAATATATCGCGGTGAATGCCGCCTACTCCAGTTGCGGCACCCTGGTATGGTTCGATGGCCGACGGGTGGTTATGTGATTCAATTTTGAATACCACCCCGTAACCTTCCCCGATATCCATCAGTCCTGCATTTTCTTCGCCGGCCTTCACCAGCATTCTGCCTCCTTCGCGTGGAAGGGTCTTCAGCCACTTAATGGAATTTTTATAACTGCAATGCTCACTCCACATACCGGAGAAAGCACAGAGTTCATTGAAATTGGGTGTGCGTCCCAGCTTTTCGCAAATCGATTCAAATTCTTCCGGGGTTAAACGCAGCTGCTGCGCGGTCTTTACAGTTACTTCCATGATGTTGAGAAAGCGCAAAGCTACAATGCGGGACGTGATCCCGAATCCGTTTTATTCCAAATGTTGTGGATAATAATTTTTATTTTGCGCGGATTAAACTTAAACTGATTGGCGCACCTGCTTTTCGCCGCGTACCTGTTCTTCTTTGCCTGGCTTGTTACCAAAGTACCTTTCTTTAAAAAATCCGGACTGACGGCTCCGCAGCTGATTATTATTTTCCTGCTGAAAGTAATGGCAGGCATCTTTTACGGATGGATCGGTGCGTACTATGGACAGATGGCACAGATGGTGGATACCTGGGCCTATCATTACGAAAGCATACAGGAGTACCAGTTGCTGAAGCAGGACCCGGTACAGTTTATCCGCAGCATTTTTCACACCAGCTATGAAAGCGGCTACGGCAATTTTTTTTCAACGGAAAATTCATGGTGGAACGACCTGAAAGGAACCTTCCTGGTAAAGACCATTGCGCTGTTCAATTTATTTTCCACCGGCAACTATTATATCAATGTCATTTTTTATTCGTTCATTACGCTTTACGGGCCGGTTGCTGTTTACAGGGTCATGCAGGATCATTTTCCCAATCGCAAGCTGGCGGTATTGCTGGCCACCTTTCTTGTTCCTTCCTTTATTTACTGGACCAGCGGGCTGCATAAAGACGGGTTGATCTTTGTTGGTTTTGCCCTGATCGCCTACCAGATGTATTTTGGTTTTAAAGAGCGCCGGTTTCCTTTCTACAGGATCATGCTCATCCTGCTTGGATTGGTGATGCTGCTGGCCCTCCGCAACTTTCTTATTATTACCACTATCCCGGCAATGATTGCCTGGATTCTTTCACACAAACTACGGTTCCGGCCCGTTTTTGTTTTTTCCGCTGTTTACCTGTTATTTATCGTTTTCTTTTTTACCGCCAGGCAGGTAGTTCCCAAACTTGATTTTCCGGCTGCCGTAGTTACCAAGCAACACGAATTTTTAGATCTTAAAGGTGGTACCCCCGTACCGGTAGATTCCCTGGCTCCACAATTCCATTCATTTGTAACCAATGCACCGCAGGCATTCAGTTTAAGTGTATTACGCCCTTATCCATCGGATGTGCGGCACCTGCTTTCCCTGGCAGCAGCCATTGAAACGGGTTTACTCCTGCTTCTTTTTGTTGTTTTCCTGGTCCTTCGCAATCCGGGCGGCCGGATCACTCCTTTTATTCTTTTCTGCCTATTTCTTTCTTTCTCCGTTTTGATGATGATCGGATATACGGTTAATTTCCTCGGCGCTATTGTACGTTACCGGAGCATTGTACTGCCCTTCTTGGTTGTGCCGGTAATGGCCAGGATCAACTGGAAGCGAATCGGCCAGTACCTTTCCGATAACATTACGAATAAAAATAATGTCTGATTTTTTTCCAAATCCCGCTTATTTTTCAGGTCCTTTTTCAGATTAAAACAAACTTTTTTTCCCAGATACCCTTAATTTTTCCACAAAGGGGAATATTTTTTCAATTTTTCGGGGTTCATTTGATTTCTTTGCCCAAAATATAGTCTTATGTCACTCCGCTTTGATGCGCTTCAGAATTTGCTGGAATCGGGAAAAACTTCTCCGGAAGTTGCCGCCACCAAGATCACAGCCATATTCGCCGAAAACGTTTTTACGCATTCCGTATCCCGTAAATTTTTAAGTGATGAGGCCTATAAAAGCCTGATGGGATCAATTAAAGTTGGTCAGAAGATCGACCGCGCCATGGCCGCGCAGATCGCCAATGGCATCCGGGCCTGGGCGGAAAGCAAAGGCGTCAGCCACTTCACCCACTGGTTCCAGCCGCTTACCGGCACCACCGCTGAAAAGCACGATTCATTTTTTACACTGAAAAGTGATGGTACACCAATTGAGCAGTTCGATGGCGACGCCCTGATCCAGCAGGAACCCGACGCTTCTTCCTTCCCAAGCGGGGGCCTGAGGGCAACATTTGAAGCCCGCGGTTATACGGCCTGGGACCCCTCCTCTCCTGCCTTTATCATGGATATCGGATTGGGAAAAACTCTTTGCATTCCTACCATATTTGTTTCCTATACCGGCGAATCGCTGGATTATAAAGCACCGCTTCTCAAAGCACTGGCTTCCCTGAACCAGGCCGCTGTTGACGTGTGCAATTATTTTGACCGCAACGTAAACGATGTCACGGCAACCCTTGGTTGGGAGCAGGAATATTTTGTGGTGGATGAAGGTCTTTTCAATGCGCGTCCCGACCTGATCATGACCGGCCGCACCGTTTTCGGACACAGCCCTGCAAAAGGACAGCAACTGGAAGATCATTATTTCGGTTCCATCCCCGAGCGGGTGTATGCCTTCATGCGCGACTTTGAAATGGAATCTTACCGCCTGGGCATTCCGCTGAGAACCCGTCATAACGAGGTAGCCCCAGCGCAGTTTGAGTGCGCTCCTATTTTCGAAGAAGTAAACATTGCCGTGGATCACAACACGCTGCTCATGGATATTATGACCCGGGTTGCCACCCGTCATAAACTCCGTGTACTGCTGCATGAAAAACCATTCGCCGGAATCAACGGAAGTGGAAAGCACAACAACTGGAGCCTGGCTACCAACACCGGCGTGAACCTACTGGCTCCCGGCAAAACGCCTAAGACCAACCTGATGTTCCTGGCCTTTTTTGTGAACAGCATTAAAGCGGTTCATGACTATGCCGACCTGCTGCGCGCTTCTATTGCCTCTGCCAGCAATGACTTTCGCCTTGGTGCCAATGAAGCACCACCGGCTATTATTTCGGTTTTCATCGGGCAGTACCTGTATAAAGTACTTCAGGATGTAAAACAGCGGGTAACCAAAAAAATGGATGAAACAGATGAAAGCCTGCTGAAGATCGATATTCACCGGAGCATCCCTGAACTGTTGATGGATAATACCGATCGAAACCGTACGTCTCCCTTTGCCTTCACCGGAAATAAATTCGAGTTCCGTGCCGTAGGTTCATCTGCCAACTGTGCAAATGCAATGACAACATTGAACACCATCATGGCTGAAACGTTGAAAACATTCAAGCGGGACGTGGATGCACTGATTGAAAAGGGAGAAAAGAAAGAGATCGCCATTATGCATGTGATCCGTGAATACATTGTTGCCTCCGAAAAAATCCTTTTTGAAGGTGATGGTTACAGCGACGAGTGGGAAAAAGAAGCAGAACGCAGGGGACTTGCCAATGTAAAAACCACACCGCATGCACTTGATGCGATGGTAACCGATAAAGCAAAGAAGCTTTTCGAAAACAATAATGTATACACTCACCCTGAACTGGAAGCACGTCACGAAATAGAACTGGAGAAATATATCAAGAAGGTGCAGATCGAAAGCCGGATGATGGCGGAACTGGCTACCAGCCAGATCCTTCCTTCCGCGGTGAAATACCAGAACACGATCATACAGAATGTAAAAGGATTGAAAGAAATCGGTTTACCGGATCATGCCTGTGCGCAACGTACGAAAGTGCTGGGCACCATCTCCGAACACATCAATAAAGTAAGCGAGCTGGTTGAGGGAATGATTGAAGCCAGGAAGAAAGCAAACAACATTACAGATACGCGTGAGAAAGCCATTGCGTACTGTTTTGACGTGAAGGAAGTTTACTTTGACAAACTTCGTTACCATGCCGATAAACTGGAACTGCTGGTAGACGACCGCGAATGGTACCTGCCGAAATACCGAGAACTGTTGTTTCTTCGCTAATCGCAATAACCACAATAAATCAAAAAATCCCCACGCTAAGCGATGGGGATTTTTTTTGACGAATTCGTTAGCGGAAGATTTTTATGTTAGGCAAGCACCGGTACTTGCTCAGATGCTGATTGCAACTGCAACGATGGCAGCCAGAATCACAGTAACAAGAAGTGTGTCCTTAACTTTTTCGTCTTGCAACAGAGAACTGAACTTTTTCATACACAGAGTTTTAATTGTGACGTAATTGCCGGTTTTCAAAGGGCGTATACTTCGGATCTCTGTGTTTTTTAAAGGATGGGATTCGGGGTAAAAGTAAGAACATTATTCAGAAATCCAATGCCGTAAAATTACGAACCAGACTCACTCAGCTCCAGCCAGCGTAATTCCTTGGAATCGATCTCTGAACTCAGAAATTTGATCCGGCCGCTGATTTCCTGGAGTTTATCAAAAGGCAGTCCCGGATTGGACAGCTTTTCATACAAGGTTGCCCGCTCCTTTTCACAGGTAGCTATTTCCTTTTCCAGCAATTCAAACTCCCTTTGCTCTTTATAGGTAAGCTTTTTTTTAACCGGGGGTACAGTGGATTCCGGTACCTGTTCTTCTTTTTTCAGGGGTATAGGGGCCAATTCGGCGTTCCTGACCTGCTCGCGGTACTGGGAATAGTTGCCCGGGAAATCACGTACCACGCCCCCACCCTCAAAAACAAAGAGGTGATCAACCAGGCGATCCATAAAATAACGGTCGTGGCTGACAACCACCAGGCAGCCACTAAATTCCAGCAGGAAATTCTCCAGAATGGACAGCGTGGGAAGGTCAAGGTCATTGGTGGGTTCATCGAGGATAAGAAAATTGGGACTTCGAAACAGGACGGATAAAAGGTGGAGCCGTCTTTTTTCGCCCCCGCTCAGGCGGCTGATATAAGTGTATTGCTGGTCCGGGGGAAAAAGAAAAAGCTGGAGGAACTGCGCCGCGCTCATATACGTACCATTGGCCAGTGCAAAATGCTCGGCAATGTCCTTTACATATTCAATCACCCGCATATCTTCTTTGATCACCAAGCCTTGCTGGGAGTAATTACCAAAAACCACCGTATCGCCAATGTTTACTTTACCGCTGTCGGCCTGTTCCAGTCCCTGCAAAATATTGATGAAGGTTGATTTACCGGTTCCGTTTTTACCAACGATCCCAATACGCTCCCCTTTTTTGAACGTATAGTCAAATCCCTGGAGGATCACTTTCTCACCAAAACTTTTGTTGACCTTTTTCAGTTCGGCGATTTTTCCACCCAGCCGGTTCATCTTACTTTGGAGTTCCATATTTTGCTGGGCAATCTGTTGTTTGGCCCGCTGCTCCACTTCGGTAAAAGCATCGATCCTGCTTTTTGATTTGGTGGTTCTTGCTTTTGGCTGCTTCCGCATCCATTCCAATTCTTTGCGGTAAATATTTCGGGCTTTGTCAATGGATGCCGCTTCGCTTTCTTCCCGGGCTGCTTTTTTCTCCAGGAAATTGGCATAATCGCCTTTATGGATATAGAGCTTGCCGGCCTCCAGTTCCCAGATCTCTTCACACACAGTATCCAGGAAATAACGGTCGTGGGTTACCAGCAGAAGCGTAACATTTTCTTTATTGAGGTAATGCTCGAGCCACTCTACCATTTCAACGTCCAGGTGGTTGGTGGGTTCATCCATGATCAGCAACACGTGCTTATGTTCAAATCCAATATCGATCAGCGTGCGGGCAAGTGCGATCCGCTTACGCTGGCCGCCACTCAGGGTGCTTACATCCTGGGTTAGATTCTGGATATTCAACTTGCCTAAAATCTGTTTGACCTTGGCCTCAAATGTCCAGGCATCAAGTTCATCCATCTGTCCCAATAAAATGCCCATGGCCTCCTGGTCATCTTTCTCCAGTGCCACTTCGTATTGCTTGATCAGGCTTAGTACAGGATGTGCAGAATGAAATATATTATCCAGAACCGACCGGCCTTCATCCAGGGTGGGCTCCTGTTCAAAAAAGGCAGGTTCGGCGTTTTTATTGATCCATACTTTTCCCTCATCAGGCGATTCCATGCCGCCGACAATCTTCAATAAAGTTGATTTGCCAGAGCCGTTACGGGCCACCAGCGCAATTTTATCACCTTCAGAAATATGAAATGAAAGTTTTTCAAAAAGAGGCTTGATACCGTATGACTTACTCAGATTCTCTACCGACACATAATGCATGCGGCAAATTTACTTATCCTACGGTTAATGGAGAGCGAAGAGCGGGGAGTGGGGAGCGGAGTTAAAAATACAGGCTTCGGGTTTTTTGTGCAGGAAGCCTGTATTTCATTTTATCGGTTTGTACCTAAGCCACGGATCCAGTCAACAACTTCATCCTTTGTTTTACCGAGCTTTGTTTGCAAGCGGCCAAAGAATTCTTCGTTCTTGCCTTCTTCCCAACGAACATCATCGTCGGTCAGATCACCGTGTGCCTGCTTGGCTTTGCCTTTCAGCTCATTCCAGCGGCCTCTTAATTCCAGTTCATCCATAAAATAAAATTTAATATAACTGTACCGTAAAAATCTGTGCCAGACTATGGATTTGTACCGGCCGGCACCATTACATTAAGCAGTCCGGGCAGTATACGGGCTGATACTTCAGTAGCCTTCCCCAGGTACTCACCGTCGATCTGGAAGTAGGCTTTTTTATGCACGCGGATCCGGAGGTTTTTAGTAGAGAAAACCTCGATGCGCCGCGGGTGAAAAGACTTGTCGGTAAAAATAGCTTTCATCACCTCCAATACGTTGATCTTACGCACCACTACTACTTCAAACTGCCCGTCGGTGACATCACCTTCCGGGTTGATATTGGCTCCTGTACCATATTTACGTGCGTTGGCCAGGACAACCATGTAGGCGTACCGTTTTATTTCGGGTTCGTTATCCATTTTGAGGGTCACCTTCATTTTCTGTTTTTCCCACAACACGCGGAAAACTGCTTTTCCATACCCCCACATGCCTCTTTTTTTGGATTGTTCAAAATATTTAACGACCATGGCATTCAATCCAAGGTCGCTGAGATGAATGCAGATCTCCTCTTCATTGATGCGGATGACATCGATCTTCCTGGACTCGCCGTTGATGGCAATTTCCAGCGCCTGCTCTACTGCCAGGGGGATATTTAATTCCTTTGCCATGCCATTGGCAGATCCTGCCGGCAGAATGGCCAGCGGAACTGGAGTCTCTTTCAGTATATTAGCCAGCATCTTTACTGTTCCATCACCACCCACTGCTACAACCCGGTCGGGTTTGATGGTGTCAATATAGTGCTGCACCGATGTTTTGTCGCCTTTGCCGGTAAGCAGGTAAAATTCCATTACATGGGGCGAGTTCCTGAAATAATTACGGATATCACGCTCCCAATCATTCTTTTCCTTTCCACCGGAAATCGGATTGATCACAAAAAACAGTTTCAATGTTGATGGGTTGTGCATGCTTATTGTATCTGTTGCTTTGTATGCAAACTACCGACCAACAAAAAAAGAAGAAAAAAAGCCTGAAAGAATGGCTTCTGAACAGGTTAGGTTTGACCACCCAACCAACGGTAAAGGTGTATCACGGTTATGGATATGTGAACAAGCTTACAATTTACGGGCATGTATTTCACCAAAGCCCGCGACCCCGTACGAAATACACCCGGAGCGTGGTGAAGAATACACTGGCACTTTTACGCCTGTTCATGGTGAAGCCTTACCGGTGTGTAACCGTGCAAATGGAATGGGAAGGAGAAAAATACACGACAGAAACCGACAAAGACGGGTTCTTTAAATTTGAATGGCAGGATAACCCGCCCTTACCCCAGGGATGGCAGGAAATTCCCGTGAGGGCTTTGGAGCATGACCGTGTCATCTGCGAATCTGTAGGACACGTATACATTCCCTATGAAACACAATATGGATTTATATCCGACATTGACGATACGTTCCTCGTATCACATTCCGCTAACCTCAGGAAAAGATTGTTTGTTCTGTTTACCCAGAATGCCCGGAGCCGCCAGCCTTTTGATGGTGTGGTGAAACATTACCAGATGCTGGCTGCCAGCAACACCAACGCCGATGCGCCAAACCCGTTCTTCTTTGTTTCCAGCTCGGAGTGGAATTTATACGATTACATACTTGAGTTCACGACCGTAAATGGTATTCCGCGCGGCGTATTCCTGCTAAACACGTTAAAAATTTTCAACCAGCTTTTGAAAACAGGTCAGAACAATCACCAGGGGAAATTTACGCGTATCGTTCGGATCATGGAAACGTACCCGAACCAGCGTTTCGTTTTGCTGGGCGACAGCTCGCAGCATGACCCTTATATTTATGAATCCATAGTAAAACACTTCCCGAAGCGCATCCATGCCGTATATATCAGGGATGTTTATCGCAAAAACCGGCAGAAGGCTGCAGATGTGCTGGCCACTATTGAATCTGCCGGTGTGCCCTGCTGTTTTTTCGAGCATAGTTCACAAGCAATCCTGCATTCGCTGAAAATCGGTTTAATCAATGAAAAGACTGCCGTATAAAAGATTCAACAATTATGGACTGGCATAATGTTTAATGGTATAACTGAATAAAAGAATACGATATGGAAAAAAATCTTCAGAATGAGGAAGCGCTGAAAAAGTTTAAAAAACTTGTGGAAGGCATTAATATATGCATGTTCATAACCGATAATAAAGATGAGAACCATACCCGCCCGATGGCTACCATTGACGTGGAAGACAACGGCACACTCTGGTTCTTTACCGATATACGCTCTATAAAAGTGGAAGAAGTGGCAACCACCAAACAGGTGCACCTGGCCTATGCGCACCCGGGTAAGGACAGTTACCTCGATGTAATGGGCACCGGTTCCGTGGTAACCGATCGTGGAATCATTAAAAGCAAATGGAAGCCTATTGTAAAAGCCTGGTTCCCGAACGGCCCGGAAGACCCAAACCTGGCCCTTTTAAAGATCACTCCAACCCGGATGTATTACTGGGATGCGGAAACGGGCAAAATGGTGGAGTTCCTTAAAATGGCTGCTTCTATTGTTACCGGCAAAAAGCTGGCAGAAGGAGCGGAAGGAAAGCTCAGCATCTGAAAAATTGATTAATACTATTTTGAAAAGTCGTGCTCATGGCACGACTTTTCGCTTTTCTGAAAGTATGGATGAAAAGAAAATAAGTGAAATGGTCCCGGACCAGCAATCCGGGATTGAAAGCAATACGGAAAACAGTGTAATCCTTAGTAATGAAGCAGAAGCCAAAGGTTTTTTCCAGATGGTAAGGGAACGCCTGCTCCAGGTAAACAATTGGCACCAGATTGCGGGCAAAGCAACGGCTGACTTCAAACTCACTGATAAAAAAGGTAATGATGTGCAACGCACCGTGCAGCAGGATGACCATTTTAAAATTGATATCCCGGGCCCGGGACCGCGTACCGGGGATGGCTTTGACTGGGTTCAGGTTGAAGCTGTGGAAGAAACCGGTGATGCAGATGGTGAATGCGTAGCGGTTCGCGTGCGTCCTGCTACCAATCCATTAAATGACCGTCATGATGTTGCTCATTTTTTTTCGGATGAAGCAACTTCCTCTTTCATTGTGCGCCGTGACGGAACAAAGATTACCGCGGGTGTGTATGGGCGCAATGAAAAGCCCAATACAAAAGCCGAGACCATAGTAGATAAGGTGCGGAATACAACCATTGGAACCGGTGCCGTCAGCGGGTTTTCAAAATTGCAGTGGAAGAGTTTGGTGACGGGGTTGTTAAAGAGGAGTTGAGCCATTAACAGTCGGCAGTTAGCAGTTAAAAACGCAACCGCAAAGAGCAAAGTTTCCATTTAAACGTTACGTTTTAGGTAAGTGTTGGCCATGGTAATTGGGTTTTGTTTTTTCTTCAAACAACCCGTCATATAAAGGGCTTTCGGTTTTCTTCCATTTATCCCAGAAAGTAAAATACAGCCCGTAGTTGTACCTGAATTGCTTATGGTGCAGGGAGTGATGGGTAGCACCAATGAGCCAGCGTCCCAGGAAATGCTTATGAAAGCCTTTCGGATAAACTTCAATATCGAGGTGGTTCACCACGCTGCTGAAGGTCATGATGGTCAGCTGTAAAATCAATACGTACAGGTGTATTGGTAATACCATCAGCAGCGCAGGCAGAAAGAGTGCCTGGAAAATTCCTTCGATCGGGTGAAAGGAAAAAGCTGTCCAGGGTGAAGTGATGTTGCTATCGTGGTGGACTTTATGAACGATGCGGAAAATTTTCGGATGGTGCATCCACCGGTGGAGCCAGTAATAATATGTTTCGTGCAGTACCATGGCAATAACGAGGCTTACCGGCATCCACCACCAGGGATAGGCTGTTGTTTCGGTGTACACTTTTGTGTATCCTTTCTGCCACAGCACCACCATAGCTGCACCGGCAACGGCAAAGATGAACGCCGTTACCGTACTCCATTTGATCTCCTTTTTAAACTGCCCGCTTTTGTAATCCCGGTCATTGATCTTGCGACCCTTCCATTTTCCAGGATTCCACCGGTGAAATACACCAAAGAACAAACCCGCGATCAGGAAATAACGGCCGATCACAACGATAAATACCACCAGCGTGGCCAGTAAAAAATACAAAGGCTGCGAAAAATCAGGTAGCTCCGTCATCATACTTGCGTCTTAAAGGTAACAATTACGGGTAACGAAAGTTGGCCCTCCAACAGAATACAGGCCCTGTTTACCAGGGCCTGAACGTACTTAGTACAAATATTTAAGAATTTGACGCGGACGGAAGTTTGATCACATATGATCTTCCGCCTGTTACCTGCAGTGATTTACCGCGGATCGAAGGATTCATCACACGCAGCATCTTATAGTTGGTTCCCTGTTGTCTTGCCCACTGGGACAGGTCAGGGATAGACGATGTTACCGTAATGGTTCTGTGCGGAATTTCGTGGTATTTATCTTCTTCCTTCAGTACAAATCCAAGATCTTCTGCATTTTCCATCAGGTGCTTTAAAGCAAGGATGCGGAAAATATACCGGTTGGTTTCTTCGGGAAGCAAGAGGTCGTAATAATTCTTTGTTCCCTGGTAAGTGGCCTGCTGGTTATACCCGCCTTGTCCGCAATTGTATGATGCAGCTGCAGCGGTCCAGTTACCGAATTTTTCATAGGCCTGCTTCAGGTATTTACAGGCAGCATCGGTTGATTTAATCACATCATGACGGTCATCTACCTGGGCTGAAGTTTCCAGGCCGTAACCGGGGGCGGTTCCATCCATAAACTGCCAGAACCCGGTAGCGCCTACGCGCGATTTGGCCCCGCTCAGCAGGTTACTTTCCGCCACGCATAAGTATTTAAAATCATCCGGCACTCCATTCACTTTCAGACGTTCTGATATAGCAGGGAAATACCGGTTGGAAAGCTTCATCAGGAAAATAATATTGGCCTGGTTGTAATAATTAAAAAGGTATTCGCGATCGAAGCGTTCTTTAACATCCCACCGGTCAAGGGGCACTTTTTCACCGGCAAAAGACAACTGGTCGGGTAAGGCGGGTGAAGTATATGTTTCCGGGTTGGTTACCGGCGTATTTTTAAATCCAAACTGTGCGAAGAGTATAAGGGTAAAAACTGCTCCCACGAGGAAGTGCAGCACGTATTCAAACTTCTTCATATGCCATTATTGAGGGTGATACCTTAGGTAGGACAAAAAGAATGCCCGTGTGCGCTTTCTTTACCATTTTGTTGCACCCTGTTTAACAATTCCTTCAGGCAAAGCCGGGCTTATGGCACAGATTTCGGACTGTTGTAGTAACTAAAATTGATACTATGAAACGAATCATTACCCTCTTCCTTGCCCTTGGATCTTTTATGCTGGTGCAGGCTCAGTCCAACAAGATTGAAGAAGCCCGCAGGGTCATCAAAAATGAACCGAGAACCGGTCCCGAGGACCGTCGTGTTTACGATGAAAAGCAAACCCGTTATCCCCGCTCCGTCAATGGTTCCGGTGATTCGGAAGTTGAGCGCGTGAACCGCGAATACGATCAGAAAATTGAATCCATTCGTAACAACCCGTACCTGAGCACAGAGGAAAAGAACCGCGCCATCAGGCAGTTGAATAGTGATCGTGCCCGCATGATTAAACAAGTGAGCAACCGTAATGAATCAAGAGGTCGTGACCGCGACCGTGATTATGACGACGATGACGATGATGATGACGATCGTTATGAAAAAAAGTCAAAAAAGAATAAGGTAAAATCCAATAACGGAAAACATAAGGGCTGGGAGAAAGGAAAAGGAAACCAGAAGAAAAACAGAGATTAAGAATTTGATTTTAATTAAATCAATGTCCAAATAAAAACCCTCCACGTCTGCGGAGGGTTTCTTTTTTTTATTGCAGCTTAAAAGTTTCCAGGAACTTTGTCGTGAAATCACCCGACCTGAACTTATCATCCTGCATCAATTGTAGATGAAAAGGAATGGTTGTTTTTACGCCCTCGATCACATATTCGCTTAAAGCACGGTACATGGTGTCAATAGCTTCGTGCCGCGTTTGTGCAACGGTAATGAGCTTACCGATCATTGAATCATAATACGGTGGAATCACATAGCCGGCATAAGCATGGCTGTCTACCCGCACGCCATGTCCGCCGGGCTGGTGCAGTACGGTGATCTTACCGGGTGAGGGACGAAAATCATTGTAAGGATCTTCTGCATTAATACGGCATTCAATGGCATGCAGCTGGGGCTCGTAATCACGCCCGGAGATTTTCTCGCCCATCGCGATCTTGATCTGTTCCTTTATCAGGTCGTAGTTGATCACTTCTTCGGTGACGCAATGCTCTACCTGGATACGCGTATTCATTTCCATGAAGTAGAAGTTGCGGTGTTTATCAACCAGGAACTCTACCGTACCTACGCTTTCATAATTGATAGCCTGTGCTGCTTTCTTAGCGGCTTCACCCATTTTCTGGCGCAGATCCGAAGTCATGAAGGGTGATGGAGATTCTTCCACTAGTTTCTGGTGCCGGCGCTGGATGGAACAGTCGCGTTCACCCAGGTGGCAGACGGTGCCAAACTGGTCACCGGCAATCTGGATCTCGATATGACGGGGCTCTTCCACAAATTTCTCCATGTAGATGCCATCATTTTTAAAGGATGCTGCAGCTTCGGCTTTGGCATTGTTGTAGGCACGTTCCATTTCACTGTCTTCCCAAACCACGCGCATGCCCTTGCCGCCGCCCCCGGCTGTTGCTTTCAGGATAACCGGGAAGCCCATTTCTTTAGCAAGCCGCCGGGCTTCTTCAACGCTGCCCAATAATCCTTCGCTACCCGGGATCACCGGAACACCGGCAGCAATCATCGTTTCCTTTGCGGTCATTTTATCACCCATGCGGGTGATCATATCCGGTGTGGGCCCGATGAATTTAATATTATGCCCCGCGCAGATCGCAGAGAACTTTGCGTTCTCGGCCAGAAAACCGTAACCCGGGTGAATAGCGTCGGCATTGGTGATTTCACAGGCCGCCATCAGGTGCGGGATATTCAGGTAAGAATCACTGCTCTGCGGTTTGCCGATGCATACGGCTTCATCAGCAAACTTTACATGAAGGCTGTCGCGATCGGCAGTAGAATAAACGGCCACCGTTTTGATCCCCATTTCCCGGCAGGTCCTGATTACACGCAGGGCGATCTCACCACGGTTGGCTATAAGTACTTTCTTGAACATGGATTGATATTGACATTTAATGATCCCCTAACGGGCATGCATGAATGAAGGCAGGCAATAGTAGATTATATGGTTACCTGTTACCGGGGTTCCACCAGGAACAGGGGCTGGTCGTATTCAACCGGCGAGGCGTCTTCCACCAGGATTTTAAGGATCTTACCGCTGACTTCACTTTCAATTTCATTAAACAGTTTCATGGCTTCGATAATGCAAACCACTTTTCCAACTGTTACCTCATCTCCGACTGCTACAAAATCGGGTTTACCGGGTGCAGGACGGCGATAGAAGGTGCCGATCATCGGGCTTTTTATGGTTACTGTATTGGAAGATGCTTTCTGAGCGGAGTCTGCACCGCCACTGCTGGGCGGTAAGGCCTGCTGGGGCGCTTGTTGTGGTAAGGACTGGTAAGCAGGAGCCGAAGGCATGGAAGCACTGACTACCTGGGTGATCTGTTCTTCCTTTTGCCGGATGGTGATCTTGAAATCCTTTTGCTCAATTGTTACTTCACCGATATTCGTGTCGTTGACCATTCGGATCAACTCCTGAATTTGTTTAAAATCCATTTGTTTCAATTTTGTAAGGTTTTGGTTTAAACAGGCGGCTAAGATAGGAAAAACTGAATTGAAGAAACTCTATTTGAAGATTTCGTGATTTGGAGATTGAACTTCAAAGAAGCGATGTTGTTCATGAATGGCTCATTTCACCTTTCACCTTTCACGTTTCACAAAAAAAGCGCCCCCGTGGGACGCTAATTATTTATTTTCAGACACAAGTTTATTTTACCCGTTCCACGTATTCACCTGTTTTGGTATTTACCCGGATCGATTCGCCTTCATTTACAAAAAGGGGTACCATAACGGTAGCGCCGGTTTCCACGGTAGCGGGTTTTAATGTACGGGTGGCCGTATCGCCTTTCATACCGGGCTCGCTGTAGGTTACTTTCACCACAATTTTATCGGGCAGCTCCACGCTCATCGGAGTTTCGGTTTCGGTATTGAACAGCACAGAAACCGTATCGCCTTCTTTCAGGAAAAGAGGCGCATCAACCAGTGATTCCGCCACTGTTACCTGCTCAAAGGTTTCATTATCCATGAAACTGAAGCCGGTTTCATCTTTATACAAATACTGGTATTCTTTTCTTTCCACGCGAACGGGGAAAATAGCGTCGCCGCTGTTCCAGGTTTTTTCAATGGTACGGTTGTTATCCACGCCGGTGAGCTTTGCCCATACCTTGGCTGCAGCACGGGCAGTTTTGTTTTCTCCGAACTCCACTACCTTGTACAGGCTTCCTTCCAATTTGATGATCAGGCCACGGCTGATATCTGAAGTAGATGCCATAAAAATTATAAAATTTAGAAAGTCAGTTTAAGGCGGCAAATCTAAAGGAATTTCACTCAGGAAGCAAAATGGCCACGATTCCCCGAGGTAATACCGTCTTTCTTTATCTCTTTAAATTTTTTGCAACCGGATGAAGTAAGGGTCCGTAGGATCCGACTGATCAATTATGATAAAATTTGTGTTGGTTTCCTTGATCACATTAAACTCCCAGGCTTCCACCATTGAATACCCGAATTCATCAATTTCAAATATTATGGTAAGCTTCTTAGTAGATGAATTGAAACTCCAGCCCCCGGTCATTTTGTATTTTTCCGTGAAGGACGAATACACAAGCTGGTTACAGGTGCTGCTGCTTAAATTCAGATTTTTGCCTTCCATTTCTTCTTCATACAGCTGGGCACCGTTAACGGCAAAAGCAAGATTGGCTTTCCGGTAAAGTATGGAATCGGTACCCTGAACAGGTGTTCCTGCCGGACCATGGCCCAGTGTATATTGCCCCGTCACGCTGTCATATGAACAGTAATAGGGATCGGAATCAGACATCATCCGGTTATAAATGATGGTGTCACGGTTGCCTGAACCATCCCAGGACGCGGTCATCTTCCATTCGCCATGGATCCATCCGCTTGAAGCATCGGCACCCACGCTGGAAACAATGATGCAGGTACTGACCCCGGGACTGATATTTCCCTGGCTGTCATAAGCCCAGTAGGTAACACAGAATGTATCCGGAACTTTGATACTGGCCGGCAGCACAATAACGATGGAACTATCCACATTACCGGTAGAATCTACACCCCTTGTCCTGAAAGCAGTGCCGCCTTTCTTTTGCGGGCTCAGTTTCCCGGAGAGGTTCCGTGGTTTGGAATAATCGACCTTGAAATGCTCCGGGGCACCATTTAAGGATACATAATACCCCAGCACATCTCCCCCCATAACCTCCGGTTGAATTATGGCATATCGTCCGGCGAAAGCCCGTACCGGTTCGGTTGAAGGAGCCAGCATTAAAGCAGACCCTTTTGGAGCCGGAGCCACACCCTGTGTGCGGACACCATGCCAGACTTTAATGGAGGCGGACAACGATTTAGGATCTCTTGAGGAGAGGGTTCCGTTTGAAGTAGTTTCGGGGTTGAATTCTTTCTGACAAGCCCATAAAAAAAGGAGCGGCAAAAAGGCCAGCATCACTACGAGGCGAATAGATTGTTTCAGCATGAAGCAGATTTTGGTAAAGTGAATATATAAATTTTCATGATAAGCCATTCGGCAATGTTCGCTTGCGGTACCTTTGACAGATGAACATGGTTTACCGCTGCACCCTGCTGATGCTCCTTTTTTTATCTTCAGTGGCTTACGCACAGAATAGCCCGGCTGAACCGCCTTATAAGCGTTTTCCTACGCTTCCTGCCATCCAGGTGCTGCTGGGAGACAGTACTACCAAATATTCGAGAGATGATTTTCCCAAAAAGACACCGGTTCTGCTGATGCTGTTCTCGCCGGATTGCAGCCATTGCCAGCATACCGCAGAAGAAATGGTTAAAGCAAAAGAACAGCTGAAAGACATCCATATCGTCATGGCGACGCTGCATTCCATCACCCAGATGAACGAGTTTGTAGAGAAGTACGGTTTATCACAAATGAGTAACGTGGTGGTGGGAAAAGATATTTATTTTTTTATGCCGCATTTCTATGATGTGAAGAGCATGCCCTACATGGCTTTTTATAATAAAAAGGGAGAGTTGATCCAGGGATTGCAGGGTTCATTGCCGGTACCGAAAATTATTGAGGTATTTAAGAACCGGTAATTGTTACCAGGATATCCTCCGATGCATTAGAGATTTGGAGATATGGACATATGGAGATTTGGGGATATAGACGCCAGGGAGCGAAATGCATATTAATATAATAATCATCTGCAGCCTCCAGCCTGAAGCTTGCAGCTTGTAGCTTGAAGCTTGTAGCTTGTAGCTTGAAGCTTGTAGCTTGCAGCCTCCCTAATAAATCCTGTTGCTTTCGTCGCGGTCGATGAGCTTTTTGGCAATGTCGTAATCAAATACCTGTTCTTTATTGGCGATCACCTGGCGCAGCAGGTCGTGAATGGTGATGACGCCCTGGAATTTTTCATTTTCATCGAACGCCAGCAGGTAGCGGGTCCGGTGCCGCTCCATGGTATTCATGCACGACTCAACCGTTTCGGAAACATCCACCACCGGTACATCGCGGGTCATCACCTCGGCTACGGTAGACGTACTGCTGCTTCTTCCCTTCAAAATCACATTGCGGCTGTAATCGCGCTCACTGAAAATTCCTTTGTATTCTTCTCCTTCCATAACAATGAGATAGCTGAGGTTAACCGAATTGAGCATATTCAGCGCATCGATTACCAGTTTATCTGACTGGATAACATTAAAAGCCTTTTGCTTGGTGTTCAGAATGTCCTGTACGGTCCGCATTGTAAAATGGTTTGGTGCAAAATACGGATTCCTCCAAAAGCAACAATCAATGATGGGTACCAACATGAAGAAACGGTACAGTTTAAAATGGATCCAGGTCAGAACTTTTAGTCCCGGGCCTCATTTGTCATTTTAAGGTACACGAACCAGCCAGTGCACGCCCAAGTTTATTCACCATCAAACCAAATACAACATTCGGTTAACATACCCCACCCTACTTTTACGCGCGTATGCGCACCTTACTGCTTAGCATCATCTTCCTGTTCACCTATACTTTAGCACAGGCACAGGAACCCTCCACGGTAACCATCAGGCTAACCAATGAAAAAAAAGAAGCGCTTGCCGCTGCTTCTGTTTCCCTGGCCTCCGCAACAGACAGTGCGACCCGGCTTCAAAAAATTACGGACAGTGCCGGGATAGCGGTTTTCCAGCTCCTTCCGGGACAGTACATCATTAATGCCAGTTACATAAACCTGCAACCCATTGAACGCAGGGTAACGGTAAGCGGGAAGACAGCAGAATTTTCGTTTATCCTCTCACCAACCTCCAACAAACTTTCCGGCGTTGTGGTTACTGCAAACCGTCCGCTGATGCGCCAGGAAGATGACAAAACCATTGTTGATCCTGAAGCATTGGCCGTTTCCTCTACGAATGCTTTTGAGATCATGGAAAAAACACCTGGACTGTTTGTGGACCAGGATGGAAATATTTATCTGAACAGTACTACTCCTGCTACTATTTATATTAACGGAAGGGAACAGAAAATGAGTGCCGCCGATATCGCAACGATCCTCAAAAGTCTTCCTCCCAATTCCATTTCATCAATAGAAATCATGCGCACTCCTTCTGCGCGCTACGATGCATCGGGCAGTGGCGGTATTGTAAACGTGGTTTTGAAAAAAGGGGTGCGGATCGGCCTTACGGGAAGTGTAAACGCAGCCCTTAACCAGGGCACCTACGGGAACCAGATCCTCGGCATCAACATCAACAACAACAACGGCAACACCAATATGTACCTGAATCTACAATACAGCCGAAGGAATACATACGACCGGATCCGGACCGACCGGATTTTCGCCGCCGATTCCATGCTTAGCCAGGATGCCTTTACCCGATACAACACCGGCTCTTATTACGTTGGAGCAGGGGCAGGATATACGCTCGGCAAAAAATGGGAGCTGAACTGGGACGGCCGTTTATCATACAACAGTTCGGATAACAACAGCCGTAATATATCAGTCATTAAAAGAATTTCCACCAACCAGGATGCGGTGAACAACACGAACTTGGTATACAATGACGTTGGTAACCTGAATTACTCGCAGGGCATTTCCGCAAAATTCAAGATTGACAGCCTCGGATCAGAATGGACCAGCGACCTATCCTTTGTTACATCACCAAATAACACGGACCAGGATTTCAGTACAGCTTATCTCCTTCCCTTCCAAGGAAAGTTGGATGCCAGCGGAAGAATTGAAAACAGTTTTCATTACTATTCCGCACAAACAAATTACCTGAAGAAGCTGCCGCGGACCATTACCGTAGAAACAGGTTTAAAATCAAGCCTCGTCCAGTTTCGCAACAGTACGCGATACACGAGCCTGCGCGCCTACCGGTACCGAGAAAACATCAACTCCGCTTACCTCCAGGCATCCAAAAAATTCGGAAGCATCCTGGTTAAGCTTGGAACGAGGGTGGAAAATACCAACATGATCGGGCAGCAGACGGCCCCGAATGATACATCTTTTACACTTCGCCGCACCGACCCGTTTCCTTATATCTACATCAGCAGGAGCCTGATGAATATTGCGGGCTATGACATAAGGGCTTACCTGGTTTACCGCAGAACCATCAGCCGGCCTGCCTACGAATACTTAAACCCTTCGGAGCGCCGGGTTGACCAGTATCTATTTGAAACCGGTAATCCTTCCCTGCGCCCGCAGTTTACCAAAAATTATGAAGCTAATATTTCAGCAGACGAACGTCCCATTTTTGCAATTGGCCATAACGACACAAAGGACATATTTACACAGGTAGTTTACCAGGCCGATTCCAGCAATGCTGTTGCTTACCGCACCTACGACAACCTGGGCACCAATAAAGAATTGTATTTCCGCGGACTGGCGGCCATACCCCCAGGCAAAAAGTATTTCTTTGTTGTGGGCGCGCAGTACAACCGCAACTTTTACCAGGGATTGTATGAAAATAAACCGCTGTCGTTCCGTAAAGGCAGCTGGACTTTCTTTACCTACCAAACACTAAAGGTGACACCGCTTACCCAATTCTCGGTCCAGGGATTTGTTCGCCTCAAAGGGCAACAGCAATTCTATGAACTATCCACTTTTGGCGCCCTGAACCTGAGTCTTTCGCAGCAGTTCTTTAAAAAGAAAATGACGCTTACTCTGAATGCACAAGATGTGTTCTTTACCAATAAAAATGAATTCACGCTGGCCCAGGGCTCTGTAAATGCCAGTGGCTACCGGGAAAGTGATACCAGGCGCTTCGGATTAAACCTGCGGTATAATTTCGGTTTCCGTAAGAAGGAGGAAAGTAACCTTTTCAATATTGAATCGCCGGAGGGAAGACAGTAGAGAGAGGCTGCAAGCTGCAAGCTACAAGCTTCAAGCTGCTTTACGGTGGTGCTGCGCATTTTACTGAAGTGTGATAAGGACATTAATCGTCGCTAAATGAGCTGTGGACCGTGGACTGTGGTCTGTGGACAGGTCAACCAATCAACATATCAACATCCACCCGGCTTTCCTTAACTTTAAACAAACCCCAACCACCATGGACCAGCGCATCATTAATTTATATGATGAATACACCCATAAACCCCTGACCCGGCAGGATTTTATCACAAAGCTTACCGCTTTAACCGGCAGCCTGGGCGCAGCCCTTAGTGTTATTCCTTTACTGGAAAGCTGCGCACCGGCAAAGGCCACCGCTTCGGATGCACTTTTTACGGAACGTATTTCGTATGATGGTGTCAATGGAATGATGAGCGCCTATGTGGCCAGACCGGCAAAGGAAAAAAAATACTCCGCTGTAATGGTGATCCATGAAAACCGGGGACTGAATGCTCATATTGAAGATGTAACCCGGCGCGCCGCACAGGCAGGGTTCCTGGCCATTGCCCCTGATGCCCTGGCCCCGCAGGGCGGAACGCCTGCTGATACCGATAAGGCACGCGAAATGTTTACCAAACTGGATAGCGGTCAGAACCTGCAGAATTTTATCAGGGGCATTCAATACATGAAAGGGCGCAAAGACAGTACAGGAAAAACCGGTTGTGTTGGCTTTTGCTGGGGCGGTGCCATGGCCAACAACCTGGCTGTAAACGTGCCTGAACTCAAAGCGGCGGTTGCTTTTTATGGAAGCCAGCCAAAGCTGGAAGACGTGTCTAAAATAAAAGCTGCGCTGCAGCTGCACTATGCCGGGCTCGATGAAAGAATCAATGCCGGTATCCCACCGTTTGAAGCAGCCCTCAAACAACACCAGATAAATTATGAGCTGTATCGGTACGAAGGCGTAAATCATGCGTTTCATAATGATACGTCAGCAGCACGATATAATGAAGAAGCGGCCAAACTCGCCTGGGGACGAACGCTTGATTTCTTCCGCAAACACCTGGTATCATGACAGGCTGGGCATACATCAATAACGATTTTGTACCGGCGGAAAAAGCATCCATTTCTTTCCGCGATCTTTCCTTCCAGAGGGGCTATGGCATTTTTGATTTTTTAAGAGTACATGAAAATCTTCCCCTTTTTATGGAAGACCACCTGGAACGCTTTTTCGCCTCAGCGGGAGCCATGCACCTTGCCGTTCCGAAATCAAAAACTGACATCGCCAGGCTCATAGAACAACTGGTGCAGCGGAATCAATTACCGCAATCAGGAGTCCGGCTGGGATTAACAGGTGGTGAATCACCGGATGGGTATAATATAGGCACACCGACTTTTGTTCTGTCGCAGCATTTATTTACGCCTGTTACTACAGACCAGTTGCACAAAGGTATCCGTCTGCTTACACATGAACACAGGCGCCAGTTGCCGCATGTAAAGACTATTGATTACCTGATGGCCATATGGCTGCAGCCCCGCCTTCGTGAATCAGGAGCCGATGATGTGCTTTACCATTTTAATGGAGTGATAACCGAATGCCCGAGGGCTAATTTTTTCGTGGTCACCAAAAACAACACGCTACTTACAACACCTTCCGGTATTCTCAGCGGTATTACCAGGAAAAGGGTGTTGCAGCTGGCATCGGAGCATGTGAAAACCGAAGAGCGCCCGGTAACGCTGAACGATATCAGGGAAGCAAGGGAAGCTTTTATTACCAGTACCACCAAAGGCATACTGCCGGTTGCGCAAATTGATGACGTTCATTATAAAAGTCCCTTTACCACTTCACTCAAACTCCACGCACTTTTGTCCGAACGTATACAACGTTATTTATCCGCTGCTGCGGAATAACTGAAACATTCTGGCTACACCTTTCTACATCGATCCTCTGCAATAAGCCACCACGCTGCTTTCCGGCACAAACGGCATGTTTTATGGGTTAACGTTATAAATAAAATTTATAATTATGAGATTCATACCAACAAAGATCCATGGCTACCTTGATTACCTGATGGGAGCCTTATTAATTGCAGCACCCTGGCTGTTTGATTTTGCAGATGGCGGAGCAGAAACATGGGTACCCGTTATCCTTGGTGCCGGTGCCATCATTTACAGCCTCATGACAGACTATGAACTGGGCGCTACCAATGCCATATCCATGCGCACACACCTTACCCTGGACCTGATGTCCGGTATACTGCTGGCAGCATCTCCATGGATTTTCGGATTTTCGGATTACATATGGGAACCCCACCTAATACTTGGTCTCCTGGAAATTGGTGCCGCATTAATGACTAAACGGGAACCTTCCCGCGGAGCGCATGGAAGACAAACCACGCACGCGCATTCGCATTAGAATATATTTCATTGGAAATCCCGGAAATGCCCGGTCATTCAGATAAAATCATCAAATAGTGTTGAAAGCAAAAAAAAGCCGTCCTGTTACAGGACGGCTTTTACATTTAATGCACTTTATTTTTTAGGGATCTTCAATTTCCATCCCGGCTGAATGAGATCAGGATTTTTGATAACATCCGTATTGGCCTCGTAGATCTCTTTCCATCCCAAGCCATACTTCTTACCAATCTTGGTAAGGTTATCGCCGGCCGCTACTGTATATTCCTCTTCCTGGGATGCCGTACCCCCATCGAGGGAATTTATATTGAGAACCAGATCACCGGCCCTGAAATCAGGATCTATTCGGTTGTACAGATCCCACAGTTCATCTTTTACATGGGAAGAAGGCGCTGTTCCATCTATATAAAGTACTGCACCTTCCTGGCGCACCTGGAGGTTATTCACCCCTTTTAATGTAGCAGCATCGATCAGCTGCTGGTATTTTCCCCGCAGGGACGTTGCTTGTATTGCCATGACTGATTATTTTTTTATGACTAATTGATTTTCTACCCGCTGTGGACGTAAAGCATGCAGTTCGGGCAGAAGGCGGGCCAGCTTTTCCCGGTTGTCGATGGTACCACGAAGCGTGATCACTCCATTGTTTACATCGGCCTGAACACCCTCATAATCGTCGATAGCTTCTTCCACGGATCGCCGTAAAGAACCGTCATCAGCTACTTCTACGCGGGCTACCGCTATATTGTTGACCACTTTTTTTACTCCATCCACATCCTTTGCAGCTTTCTCTGCCCGGTTGCGGCAATCTTCATCATTACAGGTACCGGTTAATGTAACGGTACCTTCTGATACAGTAGACGTTACACCGGCAAAAGAAGCATCCGTGCGCGTTTTTTCATTCAGTGCGGTTTGTATGGCCCCGTCCTTGTTTTTACCCTTGCCTTTACAGGCGATTATAGTAAAGCTGAAAAGAGAAAACAGCAGTACCAGTAATTGCCATCGAATAACTGATTTTTTCATTTCTTGTTGTTTTTAATGGATCAATTTTATGAACTGAATGTGAAACAGTTTATCTTAAAATTATCTGAAACTGTTTTATAAATTCCTAAGCTTAGCGGATATAGAGATCTTTTTCGAATAAAGATGACCGTTATACCCCTTGAGTCGGCTCACCGGCACTCATCAATCCAGTAGATCAATACCATCCTGTTACACATATTAAGCGATATATGCCAGCGGCTTTAGCCAGTCAGGCCTTTTAAAATAATCCCCTGCGGCCAAACAATCCGCCTGTGCTACGCATGCCGCGACCACCACTGAGCATACCGATCAGAGACCCGATTCCACCGCCTCCCATCATACCACCTAATCCGCCCCCACCCATCATGCCGCCGCCACCGAGCATTCCGCCGAGGCCACCTCCGCCTCCCATCATACCCCCGCCCAACATGCCACCGCCCATACCACGGCGTCTGCCGCTCAAGCCACGAGTAACCAGTCCCGCCAGCAGCATGGGTCCGGCAATGCCCAGCAATCCTTTCATCAAACTACCACCATTGATACCGGCACTTTTCAATTTTTCATCCATTCCGGATCCGTTCAAAAAGTTCTGCTGTGCAGGGGCTTCTTCATTTACCGGTGTGGAAGCAGATTTTTTTACAAACTGGTCGAGAAGGGAAAACTGTTGTTTGTTGATATTGAGGTGCTGCGCAATGCGTTCAATATTTGCTTTTTCGGCCTCGGTATAGTCCTTATCCGCTTCGGCAAAAGCGATCAGGTCGGTAACCAGGGAAAAACGCAGTTCACTTCCTTTCAGTACATCCAGGCATTTATCCAGGTCTTCACCGGTCATTTCCGTTGCGGCCCTTCTTACGAGGTCGCTTTGTTCCGGAGAAAGTTCAGCTGATTCTGAAAGCGCTTCCAGGTATTCCATTTCTTCTTCGGAGGCCTCACGGTCGGCTGTGGCAATAGAGGCTATTGCGCCCAGGTAAGCACCTTTTTCCATGTCACTGTAATCCTTTAATATTCGTTCCTGTTCCATAAACTTGTTTGGGAAGGAGATTCAATTATTGTTCCAATGAAGGGGCGGGCCTGCTTTGGCCGGTTTGCCAAAGCAACCTCACCAGGAATTTTTAATTCGGTTGTTTTAATATGTAACCATCATGATTAGCAAGGGCTACGTAGATTTACGCAGGTGTTTACCGTAGTAACCGTAATTTTTGGATAGCATTTTGAATTTAAATTGGAGTATGCTTACGTCGCCAAAAAAACAGCCGGAAATAGGACTCTGGGAAGCTTGGATCGAATTTGATCATCTGACCTCCAACTACTTTGGGATGCTCTACGTGTTAGGAGAAATTGAAGTAGGAAAAAAAATCAACCATCCCTTCCTCTTAAAAGCGGATGATTATAATGATACTTCCCGGGAACTCGTGTTGCGTATCAACCCCGATGAAATCAGTAACGGTAATCATGTACAGGAAATCCTTTATTCCGAACCGCTCCGGTCTATTGACCAATACACATCTGTAAAGGTATATTCTGAAGAAGCCCTGATCGTAAACCTTGAAGATATCGAAGTGCTTGTATAGTCGCAATCAAAAACTGTCCATGAACAATTCCGTGCCCTCCTTTTTTTCTTTCCAAAAAAAACTTCATGGAAAATGAAGATTCCATTATCACTGATCCCTTAGGCCATGCTGTTCATCTTCCGCGGGAATTATGTTTGCTGGTTCCGGAAGTTGAAGGCGAAGTATATGATGAACTGGCTACGGTTATCGAAAAGCCCGCAGTGCTGATCCGTTTAACCAACCTACCAACTGAATTGATTTATTACCGTTCCATCGGGTGGAACAACACGCTGCTGATTAAAGTGCGCGACACCGGTAAAAGCTGGCTTGCGTATTCCTGTGCACGCAACCCCGATATAGCCCAACTGGCGCAATTAATAAAACAGGGCGAACAATTGATCTGAGAGATGCTGATCGCTGTGCGCTTCTTGCCGCGCGATAGAATTCAATTATGTTTTAAAATAAATACCAAGTATAATAACGCGCTGTTTATTATTATACCTTAACCCATAGCGATTTGCGCACCGTGCATCGTTTCTCTCAATCGGGTTTATAAATATTATTCTTGATGGCATACACAACAATGCCCGCCATGTTCTTTACCTTGAGTTTGTCCTGGATTTTATCGCGGTAACCTTCAATGGTACGTACACTCAGGTTCAACTGGCTGGCGATCTCTTTATTGGACATCTGCTGGCAGATCAGCCGGATGACTTCAATTTCTTTTGGATTTAATTCGGGGCGGGAAGAGCGCCTGTGGGGATTAAAGCTGCTTTTTGCAATAAGTTGTGTGAGTTTTAAAGATGTATTGGAGCAGTAATAGGTCTGCTCGGCATACACTGCGTGGATGGCCTCCCTGATCTCTTCTTTAGAAGCATTTTTCAGCAGGTAGCCCTTTGCTCCCGCCTCCAGCATATCTACAATAAGATTCTCTTCATCAAACATCGAAAGAGCGATGATGCCCAGCCCCGGAAATTCGGCAGAGATCCTTCGCGTGGCTTCAATACCATCGATTCCCGGCATTTTGATATCCGTAATAATGACATCTGGTTGCAGGCTGTGTGTTTGCTCGATAAGCTCTTTGCCGTTAGCAGCTTCGCCGACCAGGCTAAATTCGGGTTGTTTTCGCAGCATGACCTTGAAGCCATCCCGGAAGATTTCGTGGTCATCGGCAAGAATGATGCGGATAGGGAGAGACGATTTAAGCATGTTGTTCGGGTAATTCAAAAGTATAGGAAGTACCCTTACCTCCGGTACTTTCCACAAACATTTTTCCCCCCATGATCTCCGTGCGCCGAAGCAGGTTACGCAGCCCGAAACCTGATGATTCGGAAGCCTGCCGGTCGTAAACGAATCCCTTCCCATTATCATGGGTTTCCAGCACAATGCCTTTCTTTGTTTTTTTTAATTCGATTTCCAGCCTGGTGGCGCCTGAATGCCGCATGGCATTGTGAACCACTTCCTGCACCATCCGGTACAGGTTAATCGAACGCTGCTCATCAAGTTCAACATTCTGATCGGCCTTCAGGGTAATCTGCAGATTATTGTTGGTAGCGCAGTATTCAATGAATTCACGGATCGCAACTACCAGGCCTTTGCGCACAAGGGTGTTAGGCATGAGGTCGAAGGATATTTCGCGCATCCGCTTGATAAGGCTATCAATATGTTCACTGGTACTTTTTACCTGTTCAAGGTCATCTTCCGAGGATACATCAAGGCTGCTGATCCGCAGTTTAACCGCGGAAAGCATGGGACCGATTTCATCGTGCAGGTCATTGGCAATCCGGGAACGTTCCTTTTCCAGGGTGGTAATCTCGGTAAGAACACTTTGTTTATACAGCGTAAGGTTCCGGCGCTGCTGCCGGAGAATGGAAATTATAAAATAAAGAATGATCACACCCAGCACAACGCTGATGATCAGAACCGTAGTGTAAAAGCTTTTCGCCGTTGCATCCATAATATACCGACAGCATAAATTAAGTTACAGAATAGATTAATCCAGGTATGTATATCGTATACTTTATTGGTGAACTCTTTACTGATATTCTTACCATTAATGTAGAATAACTCTACCATAATTCTATAAGTAAAATAAATAATAAATCCTGTACACAGTATGAATAATGGATTTTTTAATATATCCCGCTCCCTTGTCAGTATTTCATTGATAATATTGATGCTGATGAAAACAATCGGCAGCGCGGCAATTATATTAAAATACGAATTGAAATAGATTCCAAACGTCCCGATCCAGAAATTATCGATGATCCAGGTAACAGCGAACAGCAACATAAGGAAAGGGTAAACCCTGAACCTGCCCAGCATTTTTGTCTGGCGGAAAAACTCCAGCAGAAGCATGGCTTCCAAAAGTGTGTAAATATTACTGTTTATGGCATTATAATATTTGTGTATCATTAACCAGTGGTTGAGTATTTCATTCAACCCGGCAATCCATATCAGCAGAATAAAGGGATAATACATGGAAGTAATCATCCGGCTCCGGATAACGCTGAGGGCTATAGCTATAAAAATGCTATAGCTGAATAAGATCATGACAGAATAATTCATCCTTTTCTGCTTAAGAATTGAGCGGTGAATCCGGGGGACAATAATCGGGACACCGGACTCCCGTTTCCACGATTACAGCCTCGCCTGAAGGCAAAATGGAGGGAAGCGGATCCAGGATATCTTCATCCGATGCATTTACACCAACCAAAATGGCATGCACTTTCATTTCTTCATCCATTCCATAGTAAATGCGGATCCGGGTACAATCCGTATTAACCAGCAAAGCGGCAATTGCTTCCTTGTCAAATGTTTCGGATTTACAGAGTATGTTCCGGCCTTTATATTCTTCTTTCAGTAATTCATCATGGTGCTGACGAAAACGGGTAGTCATGTTTACAGCCTCTTCCAGGGGGATGAAATGATTCATACGGGGTTTTTTGTTTCGGTAAAGATTAAAGATGAGATAAGTATGGAAGATATAATACCGTATTAGTACGTATGGAAGGGAAGCGGAGAGCAAAGAGTGGAGAGCGGAGAGTGCAGAGCGAAGAGCTAAACTTTGCGTCTTTGCGGTTCCTGTTTTTTTACCCCAAAACAATGCTCAAAAAGTGAAATGAAAACGGAGGAGAACAAGCAACTTGCAGCTTCCTCCCTACGATTTCACCAATAACTTTTGCTCGAACCACCGCATCCGGTAGGCATTCATAGCCATATCACCCAGCTTTGTTACCAGCCGGTAATTCACAACTAAACCAACAACAGCCCCGATACCGGGAATCAGTTGCGCCAGTTTGGCGAGGTCGATATAATCACGGTATTCCTGCTGAAAGCTGCGCCAGTCAAAGTCGGCATTGTTGGCCGGAAGCGAGGCTTTTTTCTCTTCCCAGGCCTCCATTTTTTTATAAACAGACCGACGGTGGTCCTGGCTGCTGAAGGTGAGCTGGAAAATATGAAGAATAAAAACCCTTTCGCGGTAGTCGCGCACATCATAGCCATATAAAACGGCAATATCAAACAGCAACTTCAGCTTCAGGGCCAGCAATACCGGGAACTCGGCGAATCCCAGCAGAATGCCACCCGCACCGGTTACGCCACCTTCCGCAGCTGCAGTTTTACGGTAATTGTCAATTTTTGTTTTAACGGCTGATTCGAGCAGCTCAAAGTTTTCAAAATGCTGCTGCCGCGGAACCGTATAGGTAGACCCAAACAAAACCCCCCGCACCATTTGTTTGATAATTCCGGTTATGGTATTGTGGACTTTTTCGGGAATGTACCCGTTGATCTTATTCTGCATCTTTTTGGAAAGCCGGTCTACCATCGATGGATTGCGTACCATCCGGCGCTGCCAGGCAGTTAGTTCGTCCCGGACTTTCAGTTCGTATTGCATAGGATAAAGCTACGGCTTTCAGTGGCGGGCCTGCGGAGCCTTTGTAAATTCTGCCTCAAAGCCGGCTTCGCGCACAAAATGTTTTACCTGTTCTGGACTCATTTGAAGGGTTTCAATTTCCAGGAGGTGTTCGGGGTTGTTGGCATCAACATGCCATCTTTCGATTTGGCCACTTTGCTCCAGGCTGTCCAGTTTAGGCTTTATCTGGGTAATACACCCGATGCAATTGATATTGGTCCTGAAAAAATAGGTACTCATAATTCCTTTTTCTATAGTGCTCCAAGTCCTGTGCCTGAAATACCCTTCCATTCAGGCACAATATTTTAAGCAATTCTAAAAAAGAAATATGGAACGCAACAGGAACAATAGAGGCCCCGAAGAGCCCGGCAATTCATCGAATAACACGGAACGCCGGTCATCGGTACCTAACGACCTTCCGGATTCATCGGAAGACCAACAGAAACTGGCCCCGGAAGAAACAATCATTAACCTGCCGGATGTAAAGGATATACCAGGGCAGGAATTTGTACATGCGCCATCTGCAGGCATCCTGGCAGACACAACTATTTCATCAGACGACGAAGAAGGCCGCGGGCTTTTAGACGATGATGATGAAGGTGAAGAGGAAGACGCCAGCTTTGATGTTCGGCCCGATGAACGCCGTGCACTGGAAGATACCGAATACCTGCCTACTGTTGACGAGGATAACCTGCGCCGTGCTCGCCTGGATAATGTTGATTTTGATGGAGAAGCCCTGAATGAAAAAGGTTTTGGTGATGAACTTTCCGGTGCCGACCTGGATCTGGAGGACACGGCCGATGAAACCACTACCGACGCTATGGGACAGGGCGATGAGGAAAATAAGCTATACAGCCTGGGGAGTGACGACAATGACAATGTAACGGAAGGAACACCCTAACATTTTGTCCCGTCAAACGGTCAAGGTTTCTGAAAAAATTGCAGTTGTGCAGGCATGGCATTTCCCTTGTAACCTGTTTAATCGCTTTTAAATTTTAGTCTTTTAACCGCAAAAAAAGGAGGTTATTATGTCTTTAATGAAAAGAGGCGATATCAACGGAATGTCTCATTTTTTTGATGACCTGTTCACCCGGGACCTGATGAACTGGGATACCAACCATTTTTCTTCAACCAATACCACCATCCCGGCCGTGAACATCCGGGAAACAGGTGAGCATTTTCTTGTGGAAATGGCTGCTCCCGGTATGACCAGGGAAGATTTCAACGTGGAGCTGGATGGCAACCTGCTGACCATCAGCAGCGAAAAAAAATCAGGGTATGAACCAAATGATGGAGAGCGGTTTACCCGCAAAGAGTTCAGCTACCAGTCATTTCAGCGCTCTTTCCGCTTGTCGAAAGATGTAGTGGACATTGAGGGAATCAATGCCCGGTATGAAAATGGCGTGCTGCTCCTTCAGATCCCTAAAAAAGAAGAAGCGAAGCAGAAACCGCCCCGCAGGATCAACATCTCATAAAAAAACGTTCCGCCCAGGCGGAACGTTTTTCATTTATTATCAGTCGCGTTTTACTTTACGCTCACCGGTCTTTCCGTCTATCTTAATCTTTACATCACCATTTTTAATGGTTATGTCTCCGTCTTTTTCCACCTCTTTTTTATAGTCGCCATGCTTGATTTTGTATTCATCTCCTGTCCTTACCACTTTTGTATTGCCGGTGCCCGTTTCAGATCCGGCATCACTGCCTGAGCCATTTCTTTCGGTACGGCTACCGGAATTCATATCCGCATCCATATATACATACCGGCCGTCTTCTTCATGACGAACACGCCCATTGATTACTGTACCATCTTTACCCCAAATCGTATCGGCCGTTTTTGTATCTACATAAATGTCCACCTCTTCACCGGTTTCGGCATTTATCCAGGCACCCGTACCGGGGTCTTTTTCCAGTTCAATGGCTTCGCCGGTAGAAAGATCGAGGTAACGGGCTTCTGCATCATTCTTTGATTGTTCACGTGATTTGTTTTTACAGGATGCTACCAGTGCTGCCACCGCCAGCAAGGTCATAATCGTTACCCACGCTTTCATATTGTAAGTTTACCGGGATGATACAAGATTTGGGCCATGCGGGCGGGAACGGCTTTTGATGCACTATTGCCAAACAAGACCGGTTTATGGATTCGACGGAAGAACTTATTACCAAATTGCTGCTTGTTCTGTTGGTCGGCGGCACTATTGGTGCGGAGCGTGAATACCGCAGCAAATCAGCTGGTTTTCGTACGATGATCCTTATCTGCCTCGGGTCTTTCCTGTTCACTACATTCGGAATGTATATTACGGGATCCACCACTGACCGTATCGCCTCCAATATTGTCACCGGAATAGGGTTCCTGGGAGCAGGTGTGATTTTCCAGAGCGAGAACCGTATCAACGGCATTACCACGGCTACAACCATCTGGGCAGTGGCCGCATTGGGTATGGGCATCGCAGGAGGATTTTACCAGATCGTGCTGATCGCCAGCGGAATTGTACTGGTATCGCTTTATTTCATGACCCATTTTGAAACCATGATTGATACCATTAATCAATCGCGTAATTATAAAATCGTAAGCCTGTATAAAGATGATATGATCGGTGAATATGAAACCGTTTTTTCAGAACACCGGCTGCGGTTCAAAAGAGTGAAGCAATCAAAATCCGGGAATTACATTACAGGGACCTGGGTGGTTTCCGGCAAAAAAGAAAACCACCTGAAGTTTATCAAGAAGATACTGAAGGATGAAACGGTGATTGAGTTTGAGTTTTGATCACGGGTTACATGGACCAGAACAGATTTCGCGGATTGAACAGCCAAACCAATCACGGATGACACAGATTTCACGGAGAAAGGCAACCGCAAAGGATATTTGGATTTCCTATTGTATTCGAAAAGCCTGAAAATTCTTATGGCGTTCAGTCTTTAGGGCAGGTGGCGTAGAGGACGCAAAGAGGGCCTTTGGTTATTTGAAAGCTACAAGCTTCAAGCTGCAAGCGGGTCATTCACAGGGAAGAATTTCCATATTAGTCCACTGGATCACTGCCGAAGGCGCTTCACATAGCAACATATCAACAAATCAACATATCAACCTGTCAACTCCATCCCAAATTCCTAATCCCAATTCCCAATTCCAAATCCCTAATCCCTAATCCCTGCCTGCACCCAAACGAACCTGGACGCGCCGAACGATTTCATCCACTTCAATATTCTTCATGCATTTGAAATGGCCCTGGGGGCAGCGGTGACGGCCGATCTTGGTGCAGGGACGGCACCAGAGTTTGTGGACCTGTATGTCGTCGTACGGTTTTGCACTGTTGGCCAGGTGGTGGTCCCCGTAATAAGGCACCATGCCGAAAGAGGGCGTGGTACTGCCCCAGATGGCGATCACCTGTTTCTTTAAAGCGGCCGCAATGTGCATCAACCCGGTATCATGCGCAATTACCAGCTTTGACTTCCGTACCAGGTCAGCACTTTCATTGAGCGAAAACTTTCCGCAGGCATTGTAAATCTTGATCGGGTCCACACTCCGGATCTCTTCGCCTTCGGCAAATTCCTCTTTTGCTCCTAGCAGCATAACCGGGTGGTCGATCTTTTTACAGAGTTCCTGCAGCTTGTATACAGGCATCTTCTTGGTATAAAAAGAGGCCCCGATTACAAGGGCTATATAGCCGGCGGAATGCGAAACCGGAATGTCACTTTGGGCCACTTCTTCACCGGGTGCAATGAAATAGTCCATGCCCATACCATCGTTGTGCACACCAAATGGTTTCACCGTATCCAGGTAGCGGTCAATAATGTGCAGTTTCGGCATCACGTTCCATTTCAGCTTTACAAAAACCAGCTTTTCAATATTGAGTTTATTGAAGGAATGAGCAGGAACCTTTAACGCTTTTTTTACCCTTAGGGTGCGCAGGTTGTGGTGCAGGTCAATGATGTGATCATATTTTTCTTCCCGGAGGTCTGAGATCATCGCGTCCCAGTCTTCCTGCAGCAGGTGGATCTTGTCGATGTAAGGATTGTTGGCCATCACGGTTCTGAACCGGGGCTTAATAAGAAAGTGTACTTCAGCGCCCGGGACCTGTTTTTTTAAACAACGAACGACAGGGGTTGTCAGTACGATATCGCCGATGGAACTGAACCGGATCAGAAGAAACTTCATAGGCTGCGCCAATTATTTTGCGAAGTACACAAATTATTTTTATCCGGCAGCAAGGATAACAGAAATGGGTCAGGGAGCAGGAACCACCGTATCGCTTTCCTGGAAATTCAAATCCTTTCCAAAAGTTTCTTTGGTGAGTGCGGCTGCAGTGAGTGTAATAACCATTACAATTACAGCCGTAACAATTCCTGCCGGAATATACTCCATGTAGGTCTGCAACCATTTAAACAGCAGAAAGATCAAAGGCAGGGAGCCCCGCACCATATTGGGAACAGTGGTGGCCGCCGTTGCCCGCAGGTTGGTACCAAACTGTTCGGCTGCCATAGTCACAAAAATGGCCCAGAAACCGGTAGCAAAACCAAGGCCCGCACAAATCAGGTACATCCCCTCACTGCTTCCACCCTGCTGGTTATAAAAAAGGATCATGAACAGGATGGTGAGCGCATAAAAAATAAAAAGCGCTTTCTTACGGCTGCGCAGCCACTGGCTTACAAAACCGATGGCCACATCACCGATGGAAATTCCTACATAAGCAAACATGATGGCCCTTCCCGGGTCAATGACTTCCGTGATGTTCATATTTTTTGCAAACACGTCGGAAAATGAAACCAGTACGCCGATCACGTACCAGGTAGGCAACCCCACTAAAATTGAGGTGATGTACTTCCGGAAACGTTCGCCGTTGGTGAAGAACATGAGGAAATTTCCGCGCACAACGTTTTGTTTTTTTGCTTCCTGGAACATGCCCGATTCAAAAATGGAAACCCGCAGCAGCAGTAGCAGCAGGCCCAGTCCGCCGCCGATAAAATAACAGACACGCCAATCAAATTCCTTGGAAATAAAATATGCTACTACCGCACCGGTCAAGCCAATGCCGGCAACAAGAGAAGTTCCGATGCCTCTTTTTTCTTTCGGCAGTAATTCGGAAACGAGGGTAATGCCTGCACCCAGTTCACCGGCGAGTCCAACGCCGGCAATAAAACGCACTATGGCATATTGCGTGGTATCAACAACCAGCCCGTTGGCAATATTGGCCAGTGAATACAGGATGATGGAGCCGAAAAGTACACTGAGCCTGCCCCGTTTATCACCCATGATGCCCCATATAATGCCGCCGATCAGCAGCCCGGCCATCTGAATCGAAATTATATTCTCTCCTACTGTCTTTACCTGTTCTTCCGTAAGGTTCAGATCATGCAGGCTTTGTTTGCGGATGATCCCGAAAAGCAGCAGGTCGTATATATCCACAAAATAACCAAGCGCACCTACCACTACCGGCAGGGAAAGAATTCCATACTTACGATTTTGGGTCATGGCTTTGTGCATCGGTGGGCACCACCTTGTTTTTTGCAAAGAACAATTTGTAAACCACGGGCAGCGTAGTCACCAGGATGATGCCTACCGTAATCAGTTCGATGTAATCGAGCAGGCTGAATCCAAACCTGTTTTTCACCCATTCTTCCAGGAAGTAGCCACCCAGCATCATACTGCTCACCCATGCAATGGAGCCCAGTATGTTGAACAGCATAAATACATGCGCCGGCATTTTTACTACGCCCGCAACAATGGGTGCAAAGGTCCGGATGATGGGCAGGAACTTGGCAAGGAAAATGGTAGCCTTTCCATACTGGTCGTAAAAACCACTCGCCCGCATCAGGTGCTTCCTGCGAAAAAGCCAGGTTTCCTTTCGTTCGTATAACAGGGGGCCCGTTGTCCGGCCAAACCAGTATCCAACGATGTTACCGATAACGGAAGCCAGGATTACCGTAAAGAGGATCATCGGGATGCTGTTCACAAAAAATTCTTCTGCCAGCCGTCCCAGTACAATTCCGGCAGCGAACAAAAGAGAGTCACCGGGAAGGAAAAATCCAACAAACAATCCTGTTTCCGCAAAAATGATCAGGATCAGAATGTAGATGCCGCCATTGTTAATCACCCAATCGATGAAGTCATGTAAAAATCCACTCAGCAGCGTTATCTCTAATAAGGTATCCAAGTTTTCACTTTTTTGATGAATAGAGTCGTATCCGATAAGCCTTCCGGCGCGCTAATCTACACCAGTTCAGGCATACCTGCTAACCGTTATCCAGTTCTCCTTCCCATTTGCTGACGGCACTGGTAGCCACCGCGTTACCCAGTACATTGGTGGCGGTACGGAACATATCGCAAAAATGATCGATGGGTAAAATAAGAGCTACACCTATTGGTGGAATATCAAACATGGCGCAGGTTGCCAATACTACCACCAGCGAAGCACGCGGAACTCCGGCAATACCTTTACTGGTTAACATAAGCACCAGCAGCATTGTTAACTGTGTGGTAAGCGACAGGTCGATACCGTATGCCTGGGCAATGGCCAGCGAAGCAAAGGTCATGTACATCATGCTTCCATCGAGGTTAAAGGAATAACCCAGCGGCAGGATAAAAGAAACGATCCTGTCGCGGCAACCGAAGCGCTCCAGTTCTTCCGTCAGTTTCGGGAATACCGCTTCACTGCTGGTGGTACTGAACGCCACCAGCATCGGGCTTCCGATCCGGCGCAGTAATTCCTTCATTCTTTTTCCCAGCACCATAAATCCCGCTCCCATCAATACAAGCCAAAGGAGGGCAATACCCATCAGGAAGAAGGTGAAATAGCGGAGATAAAAATCAAAAATGCCCAGTCCTTTTGCAGCCACCACCGATGCAATGGCGCCAAATACGCCAAACGGTGCAAAGTTCATCACGTAGTTGACCATTTTCAGGATCACATGCGAAACAATTTCCAGCGCTTTGATAACCGGTTTTACATATTCGCCGATAGCAGCAGCAGCTACTCCAAAGAAAATGGAGAACACCACCAGTTGCAGCATTTCATTGTTGGCCATTGCTTCCACGAAGCTTTTCGGGATCACGTGTTCAATGAAGTTCTGGATGGAAAAGCTCTTGGTCTTACCCATGATGTCACTCAAACCGGCCGTATCCTGCTGGGAAAGATTGATATAATCACCGGGACGGAAATAATTAACGAGCATCATCCCGATCAGCAGGGAAATCAGTGAAGCGGTAATAAACCATAGGATGGCTTTCCCCCCAACCCGTCCTACCGTTTTCATATCACCCAGTTTGGCGATGCCCACCACAAGGGTGGTAAAAACAAGGGGTGCAATGATCATTTGAACAAGGCGGATAAAGATGTTGCTGAGCAGCTTAATGAGATCCGAAAAAGTTTTAATGGAATTAATATCAGCCGTTCCGTTCTTCGGTGGGGAAACAACGGCCTGAATTCTTCCGGGTGTTTCCAGCCGATGAGCCGAACCGGCAATAGCCATGTTCTTTATCGCGGCCGCATCGGATAAAAGGTTGAGGCTATCCTTTCGCTTTTTATATTCTGCAGAATCTTTTACCACAAAAACCGGTTGGGCAAACAGGCCCGCGGTTGTTGTGGCTTTTACCGTATCAGTGCCCCTGAAATCTGCTTTTGGTGTATAGATAATGGTATGTCCGCCGCCAAATTGATTCACCAGGTAACCGGTCAGTACACCCAGCACCATGGCTACCAGGATGTAGATTGTAAGCCTGTTCTTTTTTCCCATACAGTTAAGCGTTGCGTTAAGAACGCCGAAAGTCGGTAAAATAACGCATCAAAGAAAGAGTATTTACAAACAACGCAATTCCCTTGTGTAAAACATCTGGACAGCCTATTAATTTATTGCTTTATTTTGGAAACTTTATCAGATCCACAATAACTAAACATTTATGAGTCTATTTATTAGAAAACCCATGGCTGCTCTCATGGCAGAAGCAGAAGATACGGGTAGCCACACTCTAAAAAGGACACTTGGTGCAGGAGGATTGATTGCACTGGGAATTGGAGCCATTATTGGCGCCGGATTATTTTCTATCACGGGTATGGCAGCTGCAAACCATGCAGGACCTGCAATTACAATTTCATTTGTGGTTGCGGCTTTGGGTTGCCTTTTTGCCGGCTTATGTTATGCAGAATTCGCATCCATGATTCCTGTGGCAGGAAGTGCGTACACGTATAGTTATGCAACCATGGGAGAATTTATTGCCTGGATTATCGGCTGGGACCTTGTGCTGGAGTATGCGGTAGGTGCCGCAACGGTTGGAATCAGTTGGAGCCGATACCTGGTGAAATTTCTTGAAGGATTTGATGTTCATCTGCCGGTTAGCATGACACTCGGTCCGTGGGATGGCGGAATCATTAATCTGCCCGCGGTTTTCATTATCGTTCTTATGAGTTTATTGCTCATAAAGGGTACACGCGAAAGTGCTGTTGTGAACGGAATAATTGTAGCCTTGAAAATTGCGGTAGTAATTGTGTTCATTGTTCTTGGATGGAAGTATATCTCCGACTCGAATTACAATCCTTATATCCCGGATAACACCGGAACATTTGGAGAATTTGGTTTCAGCGGTATCATCCGCGCAGCGGCTATTGTATTTTTTGCCTATATCGGATTTGATGCAGTGAGTACGGCAGCCCAGGAAGCAAAAAATCCAAAACGAGATATGCCCTGGGGTATTCTTGGATCATTAGCGATTTGTACCGTATTATATATCCTGTTTGCACATGTCATGACAGGCGTAACCAGCTACACAACCTTTGCCGGTAAAGACGGTATTGCACCGGTTGCAGTTGCCATCGATCATATGGGAACCACTGATGCTGCGGGTGTAATCCAGCCGGACTATCCTTGGTTAAACAGGGCGATTATTGTGGCGATCCTGGCCGGATATGCTTCGGTAATCCTGGTAATGCTCATGGGTCAAAGCCGTGTTTTCTTTAGTATGAGTAAGGATGGATTGATCCCCAGGGTGTTTTCAGCAGTTAACCCAAGAACCCAGACACCGGCAAAAAACAACTTATTATTCATGCTGTTTGTGAGCCTGTTTGCCGCTTTTGTACCGGCACGGGTGGTTGGTGAAATGACCAGCATCGGTACCTTGTTTGCGTTCATCCTGGTATGTATCGGCGTATGGGTCATGCGTAGGAAAATGCCTGAATTAAAAAGATCTTTTAAAACACCATTGGTTCCGTTGGTTCCTATCTTAGGTATTCTCACCTGCCTGTTCATGATGGTGTTCCTGCCAATGGATACCTGGATCCGGTTACTTGTGTGGATGCTGATCGGAATGGATATTTATTTAGTATATGGCGCAAAGCACAGTGTATTGGGCAATGGAACAACGCAAAGAAGGGGGATGAGAATCGCCCGCTATACGGGCATCGGACTTGCACTTTTGCTGGTAGTGGTAGGTTTTCTGCATCAGTATTCCATTGGATTTGATGAAGACAGGACGCTATTTTATATATCCGTTGTATTTGCCGTGATTCATTTGGGTGTATTTGCCGCCAGTTTAAACAGGCCCGAGCCTTTGAATGACGGTGAACCAAAGAATCCGCTTGAAAACAAATTTTAATAGTACAGGAAATTATAAAGCCGTTAAAGCATTGTCAGTTTCAAACCGCCTTCAAAAGAGGCGGTTTTTTGTTGCTGCTATTGTACTTTTGATGCGCTGAACAGGAAGCGGTGTTTGTAATGTACCCATGGTTCAATTCCAAACCCAACCTGGAAACCCAAATTTTAAACATCATATTGACGCATGGGCCGCATATTTGAAGTACGTAAATCCACCATGTTTGCCCGCTGGGACCGCATGGCCAAACAATTTACCCGCATCGGTAAGGAGATCGTGATCGCTGTAAAAGCGGGCGGCCCGGATCCTGCCACCAACCCGGCACTGCGTCGATGTTTCCAGAACGCCAAGGCAGTGAACATGCCGAAAGACCGCGTAGAGGCAGCCATCAAAAGAGCACAGGGAAAAGAGCTCGCGAACTATGATGAGATCCTTTACGAGGGATACGGCCCTCATGGCGTGGCCATCCTGGTGGAAACGGCAACCGATAACCACGTGCGTACGGTAGCCAATGTAAAATCAACCTTCAACAAAGGTGGCGGCACTTTGGGCAACAGCGGAAGTGTATCGTTCCAGTTCCGGAAAATGGGTGTGTTTAAATTAAAACCCGAAGGACAGAACACGGAAGAACTTGAATTCGAGCTTATTGATCACGGACTGGAGGAAATGGGTGAAGGTACCGGTGAATCCGGCGAAGATGTACTGGTGCTGCGTTGTGTGTTCACGGATTTCGGAAGCCTGCAGAAAGCCCTGGAAGAAAAAGGAATTACACCCCTCACCTCAGAAGTGGAATGGATCCCAACCACCACGGTTGAATTAGGTGAAGAACAGGCGCAGGAAGTGCTGAAGCTGGTTGATAAGCTGGAACAGGACGAAGATGTGCAGAAGGTGTTCCATAATTTGCAGTAAAGGCAACCGCAAAGTCGCAAAGAAACAGCTTTGCGAAACTTTGCGGCTTTGCGGTTAAAATGTATGCTGTATAAATTTAAACTGTGAACGAACACCCGGTTATCCTGTTCGATGGCGTTTGCAACTTCTGTGATGGAATGGTAAATTTTGTCATCAGGCAGGATAAACAACAGGCTTTGATGTTTGCCCCTCTTCAATCAGAAAGCGGGCAAAAACTGGCAAAGCAATACGGACTGCAAACAAACAATAACGATTCATTTATATTTATTGATAAAGGGAAAGCATTTATTTTTTCGGCCGCCGGTTTAAAGGTATGCCGGTACCTGCCATGGTATTGGCAATGGACTCAACTGTTCTGGATTGTGCCGAAATTTATTAGAGATGGCGTGTACCGCTACATTGCAAGAAACCGGTATAAATGGTTTGGCCGGAAAGACCAGTGCGTGATTCCAACCCCGGAATTAAGGACCCGTTTTCTCCCCTGACGTCTGTGTTTCTTCTTCTTTTTGTCTCAGTTTGATTTCCAGATAACGTGTCTGGCTCCTGTAATAAAGAAAACCGGCCACGATCCATCCAATGAGGATCACAAACAGGATGGAATAAACCGTAAAGACTACAGTGCTCCGGAATTCTGTAATAATATAACGCGCAGCGATCTGCAGGAAAAAAAAGATAATAGCCCAGGTAGCCGTATGCAACAGGAAGTAGCCCCTTCGGGAACCTTTTGTTTGAATTTCCCACTCGCGTACAAAGCGCTTGTCATTTGCATTAAGGTCCATATAATTATTTATTACGCGATGGAATTAAGATCAATTTCACCCTGCATGTAAAGCACGCAGGAACCGCTGAGCAGCACCCGGTCTCCATCCAATTCGCAGCGGATGTCGCCGCCCCGCGGAGAAAGCTGCCTGCAGAATAATTTTGTTTTATGTAACTGCCGGCACCAGTAGGGAACAATGTTGCAATGCGCCGAACCGGTAACCGGATCTTCGGGTATACCGGCGCCGGGGTAAAAGCAGCGGGATACCACGTCGGCTGATTTCCCTTTTGCAGTGATGATCACTCCAATGGTATCCAGTTCTTTCATTAACGTATAATCTGGTTCCGCATTTTTCACCGCCTCTTCATCGGGCAGCACAACAAAATAATCACGGGAGCGCAGCACTTCCACCGCATTTACAACATTCAGGCTTTTCAAAAGCTGCGGCGGCACAGCACAGGGATCGGGAGGACGGGATGGAAAATCAAGGGTATACAATCCGTCCTTCGCATAAGCTTTGAGCGGACCGGCTTTTTCCGTAGTAAAATTAATCGTGGCCAGGTGTGGTTCCAGGAAGTTCTTGATGATATATGCAGAGGCGAGCGTGGCATGACCGCACAGGTCAATCTCGTACTCGGGCGTGAACCAGCGGATATGGTAACCCTCCCCGGTCTTCACAAAAAATACCGTTTCGCTCAAATTATTCTCCATTGCGATTTTCTGCATCAGGTCTGCCCCGATCCATTCATCAAGCGGAATTACTGCTGCAGGATTACCCCAGAACACCTGCTCGGCGAAGGCATCAACCTGGTAGATCGTTTGTTTCATGCATCTTTCTTTACGTATAAACGGGGCAAAGCTAATCCAAACCGCACAGCAATAATGCGGATGAGGAAAATGAAAAAAATACAGGTAACCCGTACCAGGTCAACCGGCATGCCTATATGAATAAGTGCGAAATAAAACAACCCGCCGCCTATGCAGGCCAGTGCATAAATTTCTTTCTGGAAAATAAGGGGAACCTTGTTGAGCAGAACATCTCGCAGCACACCACCGAAACAGGCACTGATGGTACCCAGCGCAATACTGATGCCTGCAGAAAACTGGTAACGAAGTCCAAGTTCAATTCCGACAATGGTAAACAAACCGAGGCCCAGGGCATCAAAAGAAAAGAGCAGCGCATTCCATTGCCTCAGTACCGAACTGAATACAACAGCAGCGAGCGAAGACACCAGGATCACAATAATGACATCATTGTTCTTGAGCCAGTTAACCGGCAGGTTGCCCACCAGTAAATCGCGGATGGTGCCACCGCCTATGGCCGTAACAAAAGAAATGATCAGTACACCAAACAGGTCCAGCCTTCTTTCCATGGCCGAAAAAGCCCCCGATACGGCAAAGGCAAACGTACCGAGGATGTCGATCAGGTGAAGGAAGGAGGAGAACATTGGGGGAAGGTAATAAGGTATTATTGTATTGGGTAATGGGTAGTAGGAATACTGAACAAGGAACAAGGAATGAAGAATATGGAATTAAGTGAAGAAGTTGATACGTTGATAGGTTAATAAGTTGATACGTAATTCCAGCTTTGTGGCTAAAGCACATGCATAGTGAACCTAGGAGACACAGTGGACTGGACTTTTGGAGACTATTTCAATACAAAAGAGACTGTCTAATAGAGTCTGTCTAATATTTTGCGAAAAGGGCTGCCAGGACCTCTATGCGCCCTCTACGCACTTGCTCCAAAAGTCTGATTGCCAATAAAATCCAAGACTGCTGACTTCCAAAAGGAAAGTAACTCTATTAAAACACATATCCCTTAGCGTCTTTGCGGTTAATACATTCCGTCAAAAGCAAAGCGCTTTACCAATGCAGCGCGCAGCTAGAAGCTTGCAGCTCACAGCTTATAGCTATTTTTTCTTCAATACAACCTTTGTCTGGCTGAACTTATAGGCAGGTTCCAGGAACGCTACGTAATTGGGCCAGGCTTCTTTTTTATCGAAGTGTTTTTTGTACACCTTGCGCGTGGTGATCACCAGTTTATTCTCCTCTACTTTTGCCGTACTTACAAAAGCACCGCTTTCATTGTCCACACTTGTATTAAGTTCCTGGATACCTTCCACCGTATATCCATCCGGAATAGGTAAGGTGATCGTGTTCTCAATGGTACGGGCATGAGGCAGCCAGATGTCAGTTTGACGTCCTTTCAATTCATTCTCATCAAGCTTGATCTGTTCGCCGATAAGGGAACCAATGTTAAACACATAATTTTTTCCGGCTTTGCTCAATAGTTTTTTGATAGTGAACTTTTCCCGGTATTGCAACCAGGCGGTATCCCCGTAACGGCCGTCTTTGATCAGTTCGAAATCTTCATATTTTTCCAGGTCAAATTCACCTTTCACTTCTTTTTCAAACAATTCCTTACGCTCTGATATCCGTTCATTTTTATCAGGGTCATCATACTTCACGGAAGTTACCATCGGCACTTCATCTTTTTTCTTTCCTTTGGACTTTGGCTCATTGAAATATTTTTCAAAATCATGGTTCAGGTATTCACGATCCAGGTTGGCCTTTTCAATCTGGCCTCTTTTTTCTGAACCGAGGTAGCTGCTGGTACGCTCCACGCGCACGACATCCATATTGGCCGGCAGTGCAAGCCGGTATTCTTTCTTTTCTACGTGATCGTTTGCCGTGGTAGGGGGAACAATGGCTTTGAAATAGCGGTTGGCCTCATCATACCCGATGGCATAACCTTCAACGGCTTCCAGGTAGGGGTAGTGTGTGCCAAAGGCATCAAAGTTGTTGAATGCTTCAAGGTAATAGTAGCGGCGCTTGCTTTTTACCCGCAGGATAAAATCAAGTTCTTCCATAAAGATCGCATCCCTCCAGGCTCCCAGGGTACGCGGTATGTATACATACAGCTCCGATTGAATTCCCTGCGCTGCCAGCGCCGTACGAAGAGCCGTAGTAAACGTTACCCCATTGATGCGGATCTCGTCTTCCTTTTCTTCTTTTTTGGAAACCACGTCTTTCTTTTCCGCTGCCAGCACCTTTTTATAAAGCTTCTTGCCGGTCATGTATTTTTCAAGGTCGGAATGTACCGGGCCTTTATAATACATTTCCAGGAATACCTTCCGCAGGCAATAAAAGCATTCGCGGATCACATCATCATCATTTTTAAGGACACCTTCCGCTTTTTTCTTCACCATGTATTCGGTTGTATACCCAACAAGTGAATTCACAGTGGGTGTTGTATATACGCCGGCGCCCACAAACCGTTTGTACACATCATCGATGTTCAAACCGGAACGGTCAACAGTCGCCTCACCAAGCCCTTTGCTTTCGGTGTCATTATCGGACAGCAGCACTACGCGGAACTTTACACTCGGAGTGTTGCGCAGTTCGTAGCTCCACCGCTCTTCCACTGTTTTTTCGCGGTCCTTATCCATGAAAAAATAACTGAGGTAAGAATTTTTATCACCGTATACGGAAGCCTTTGGATCAAAGCGGATATTGGCCGCACCGTTATAGGCCCGGTAACGCACTTTCATACCATTGGCCATGGTAAACCGGTACTGCTGGTAAACAGTCGGGTAATTATTGGCCAGCGAAAAAATAAAAGGCGAGAACTCAATACCATTGGTCTTCATATCCCAGTCAATGGTCGACTTCACCGTATAGTCAATAATATCTCCTATTTCCAGATCGGGGATCGCAATCTTCATTTTCTTCACATTCAGCTTATAATAGATCGGCCGGTAAATGGCCGGTATATCGCTGTCGTCCTCGATGGCTGTTTTCATATCCACGGCAACTTCCTTTCCCCCGTTTTTAATCAGCCTGTATTCGGCGGCACCGTCACGGCCCATGGTTACATAGAAAAAGGTGGAGAATTTTTCGAGCGCGTTCTTGTCCTGCAGCCGGATACGCTTGTGAATGTATTCGTTGATGCGCACATTGTAGGGCGCCGTACGGGTAGCAGCCCGTGAAAAAAGATACTCCTGTTTTTGTGCGATAATTACGGCACTTTCAGTTTTCCATTTTTCAGGAACGGCCGTAACCTTGAATTCATCTTCTATCGTTACACCGAGTTCCGGTGTTTGGGCATACATCAGCAGCGGCAGAAAGGCTGCCATCAGAAAGGTGAAGCGAAGCATAACTCTCTTTTTACTTTTATTTTTTTAAGACAATCTGGTCGTTATAAAATTTGTTGACATCAGCAATGAATGAATTCCATTCACCGAATTCAGATTTCCTGAGAATGGGTTTGCTGACCGTGATGGTCTTTGTGTAGACAATGGATTTGCCTTTGCTGGTGTAGGAACCTTCAAAGGAATAATGGGGTGTGGTTTTTTTAAACGCCGCCGGCAGGTAATCTACCTTATAGCCTTCGGGCAATACAAGTTCTGTTTGGGTGGACAGGAAATATTTCTGGTTGAATTCGTAATCATTCCTGCGGTCGGCCGGTAACTCAAGTCCTGCAAATTCTTTTTCCCAGTCCATTACCACGTAAAGTTCATTTCCAGCTTTTGTGATCTGGTTGGCCGCCTTGAACTCATAGGTTAACTGCAAAGGTTTCTGCCGTTCATTGAAATCTGAATTCTTTACGCTGGTGATGGCAATGTTGGCATCGCCGCCTTTCAGGAATTCGGAGAACGCATCTTTTTTTGCTTCATTACGGATGGAGGCATAAATGCGCTGCGCAGTGATCTTTGATTCACCGTTGTATTCTATGGTTGACGTGCCCGCGATGTGCTCACCATCAATCACAACCCTGGACAACTTTTTTTCCCTATTGCGTTCGGCAGGAAATTGCGGGATCTTGTCAATGATGAAATTCTTTCCGTCTTCAATCAGCACCTGCTTTCCCTGGATGCGCTGGGCATAATCATTAAGCGCGATATAATCTTCCGTACCATCCAGGAAATAACGTTTTCCACCCAGGATAACCGTACAGATCATATGGTTGTCCACGCACAAGGACGGAAGGGAATAATCATAGGGAAGATCGGAGGTACCAATCCAGGTCAGGCGTGCATCATAACCCGCCAGTTTCAGCATTTCTTTCAGCAGGTTGGCTTTCCCTTTACAATCGCCATACTTGTTTTTAAAAACATTCTGTGCCGCATCGGGGCGGAAACCCATGATACCGTTTTCAAATGCTATGTACCGGATATTATCCTGAACCCAGTAAAAAATGGTTTCTACTTTTTCGATATCTGATGTTTTGCCGGCCGTCAGTTCGGCTACTTTTGATTTCAATTCTTCAGGCTTGTTCCCTACTTCGGCGCAAACGCTGCTGTACCACCCGTACAGGTCCTTTACGCTTTCAAACAGCGGCTGGCGCGTGCCGGCTTCGGTAAAGGCTTTGGTTACCGATACCAGGTGCGGGTATGAAATGGCATGATTGGGTGATTGCGGCTCTGAATTATAAGAAGCAACATCTTTATACCGGAAAGTAACTTTTGTTATATCGCCTTCTTTCACCGACGATTTTTCGATGGCGTTGCCGGTGAAATTGAATTCCCGCAGGTCCAGTTCCAACCAGGAAGGAACGTTGAACTGGATGATGCGCTCAACAGCCGGAATATGATGATGAAAATAAAATGATGTTAGAAATTTTACATCGCGGTAATTATTCTGGTAAGAGAACTTAAAAGGCTTTCCTTTATCAGCCATCTGGAATTTCACGACACATACCTTGGTATCGCTGTGAAAAATGCTTTCCTCCTGGTAGGCCATGCAGTTCTTTTCTGGCTGAATATCCTTGCCTTCGGTGTTCTGAACTTTTACATGATCGATGGCTGCTTCGTCGTAATAAAAAAGCCCGTCTTCAAAGCGCAGGTAATCTTTCAGGGGCACCAGCACCATTTCATTCAGCACGGTTGCTTTCACTTTTCCCTCCCCGGGCTTTGGTGCACTGTTCAGTGTAAAGTCCACTGTTTCCTTATAACTCAGGGCAACGGCATCTTCTTTTGGAAAAGCTTTTTTCCATTCCGGTATGCGGTCGCTGTAATTGGATTGGGAGTTACTAAGAAATGGTACAAGGAACACCACGAGCAGGCTAAGTCCTGCGAACATCTTCTTCTTCATGCAGCAGTTAATTTACGGATACAGGAAAATATTTAATTTTTCCGGTATTGCCAAGCGTAAGAAACGAATATTGAACAGGGAACAAGGAATTTTGAATGTAGAAGGTCTGACTTCGCTCACCCTTCTGATTAAACTTTTTCCGATACTTCGACATTCCTTGTTCATCGGTTCCTTGTTCGATATTCCTATTCAGCCATCATCTCCCTGATTACGGTTTCAATGTCTTCCGCATTGGGCTTGCTGAAATAATCGCCATCGGAGCCGTAAGACGGCCTGTGTGCCTGGGCCGTGATGGTGCGCGGCGCCACATCAAGCCAGCGGTACCCACCCTGTTCCTCCATAACCTTATTGAACATGTAAGCGGCTGCCCCGCCGGGAACATCCTCGTCTGCAAATACGATCCGGTTGGTCTTTTTCAGGGATTGAAGAATAGCATGGTTCCGATCGAAGGGCAGGAGCGTTTGCACATCGATCACTTCGCAGGAAATGCCGGCTTTTTCCAGGGTCTGCGCCGCATCCAGCACCACCCGCAGGGTAGAACCGTAGGTTACGACTGTTACATCAGATCCTTCTTTAACCACTTCCGGAACACCCAGCGGAATGGTATAGTCCAGTAAATTGGACGGCTGCTTTTCCTTTAAACGATACCCGTTCAGGGGCTCTATAACAATAGCGGGATCATGGCTTTGAAGCAGGGTATTGTACATACCAACGGCCTGGGTCATATTACGCGGAACACAAACATACATACCGCGAAGGGCGTTGATGACCATGCCCATCGGGGAACCGCTGTGCCAGATACCTTCCAGCCGGTGACCGCGTGTACGCACAATCAGGGGACAACTTTGCTGGCCCCTGGTACGGTAATGAAGCGTTGCCACATCATCACTGAGTGGTTGCAATCCATATAAAAGATAATCCAGGTACTGAATTTCAGCAATGGGCCGCAGGCCCCGAAGCGCCAGTCCGATACCCTGGCCCATGATGGTTAATTCACGGATGCCCGTATCAAAGATCCGGTCTTCACCATACTTGGCCTGCAGTCCTGAAAATCCCTGGTTCACATCACCAATAAAGCCGAGGTCCTCGCCAAAGGCCACCACTTTCGGATTGGACGCAAAGAGCCCGTCGAAATAATGATTGAGCACTTCGAATCCATTTACTGCAGGAGCATTATCCGCAAAAACCGGTTTTACTTCGGCAACTTTCAATGCGCTGTGTGAGCCTTCGTTATACAGGTGGGAATTATACAGCGAACGGTTTAGTTTTTTAAGATCGGAATAATAGTCGCGCAGCCAGAAAGCCGCATCATCATTACCGGCAATATGCAGCGCCGACTGAAGTGTGCGCATAATATCGCGCCGCAAGGGTTCTTTTAAAGCGGAAAGTTCTTTGATCAGTTTGTCCAGCGCTTCCGCCCGGGCAGGAATTTTTTCCGATACATCACGGAGAAGATCCAATGTCCTGGATACCTGGCTTTTAATGGGTGCGAGGTAGGTTTCCCAGGCTTTGTTCTTTCCTTCCCGCACATGTTCTTTTGCCGCCAGTTCTATTCCGGAAAGTTCTTCGTCGGAAGCCAGTGCATTGGCCAGGATCCATTCCCTCATTTTCACGATGCCATCCCAGGCCCTCTCCCATTCGAGGCGCTGCGCCGATTTATACCGTTCGTGTGACCCGGATGTGGAATGCCCCTGCGGTTGTGTGATCTCTTCTACGTGAAATAAGGCCGGTGTATGCGTTTCGCGTGCGAGGCGGATGCCTTCTTCAAAGGCTTCGCAAAGCCCCGCATAATCCCAACCTTTCACTTTATAAATATGGTAGCCGTTGCTTCCCTCTTCTTTCTCGAATCCTTTGAGGGCTTCTGATATGGATGCCTTGGTTGTCTGGTATTTCTTGGGGACCGAAATGCCGTATCCATCATCCCACACAAATACAGCAAGGGGTACCTGGAGCACACCGGCGGCATTGATGGTTTCCCAGAAATGACCTTCCGAAGTGGAAGCATCGCCAATGGTGCAAAAGCAAACTTCATTGCCGTTACGGGACAAATGATCCAGGTGTTCCAGTCCTTTTACCTGCCGGAATGTTTTGGAGGCCATCGCGAGTCCTAATCCCCTGGGCATTTGCCCGGCAGTAGGCGCTATATCAGAGGAAACGTTTTTGCGGTTCACAAGGTCCAGCCATTCACCTTTTTCATCAACCATGGCGGTGGCGAAGTGGGCATTCATCTGGCGCCCGGCGCTAAATGGATCATGGTTGATATCGGGATCGGCATAAAGCTGGGCAAAAAACTGTTCTACCGTAGCCAGTTCCGAAGCAAACATAAAAGTCTGGTCGCGGTAGTAACCGGAACGAAAATCGCCGGGCTGGAAAAATTTAGCCATGGCCACCTGGGCCACTTCCTTGCCATCGCCGAAAATCCCGAACTTGGCCTTGCCCGTCAGCACTTCTTTTCGGCCTAACAGGCTGGCTTCCCGGCTGATGCATACCCAGCGGTAGTCCTGGAGCACTTCATTGCGGAAATGGTCGAAGGATAAATTTTCCAGGGAATGTTCCCCTGTTCCGTACGAATTTTCCATAGAACAAAAATAGGCGGAAAGAGGGCTCAAACGCCATCGTTAAAAAAAGCCAAATTGTCGACAACACTAGACATTGAGAAAGGAATGCTTTATTTTTGGATCGTGTCAATTCACAGGTACATGAAATACTTCTTTTATATATTGATGGCCCTCACTCCTTTCAGCGCCTTACAGGCCCAGGAGCAGGCTGTGGCACAGGCCCCGGCTCCGGTTAAAGAAGACTTCCAGTTCCGGGAAACAGAATATGATTTCGGACGGATCCCCCAGGGGAAACCGGTTTATTATTATTTTGAAGTGAAGAATACCGGTTCTGTTCCCCTGAAGATCGACCAGGTTACGGCCAGCTGCGGCTGTACAACTCCTGAATGGGACAAGGCAGCGGTACCGGCCGGAGGCACTACCCGCATTAAAGTTGGATACAATGCTGCCAGTGAAGGCAACTTTGATAAATATATTACCGTCATATACAACGGAAACGTTCAGAAACAAATCAAGATTAAAGGAAATGTCTGGAAAGCGCCCGCTGGTGCCGCCCCGGCCAATGCCTCTGTTCAATTCTTAAAACAACAAATTCAATAAGCACAATGAAAAAGCTATTATTCCTTGCCACTGCATTCGTAATGGGACTTACCGTAACTGCGCAGCAAAAGCCTGACCAGGTAATTAAAGTAGATGAAGTTTACAATTTCGGAAAGATCAAGCAGGGCACTCCTGTAACTACCGTGTTTGAAATCAGGAATATCTCCGACAGGCCGGTTGTCATTGAAAGCGCTACGGCAGGATGTGGCTGCACTACCCCCGAGTATGCAAAGGAGCCGGTTGCTCCAAAAGGCGCAACCAACCTGAAAGTAGGGTACAACGCCGCTAACATGGGCGTATTCACCAAAGAAGTTTATGTAAAGCTGGCCGGTGTTCCGGAGCAGAAGGTCATCAAGATAACCGGTGAGGTGGTTGATGCAGCTGCTTACAATGCCTATACAAAATCTGAAGATTATAAAAAATGGCAGAAGGCTCAGAAAAAGCCTAAAACAGCCAAAACAAAAAAATAATTTACCCTCAGAAAGACACATCCCGCCCTCCGGCGGGATTTTTTTTGCCGCACTATGAGGCTTTGGCATTCTTGATTACATTTGACGCAACCCACTGCACATGTATTCCGAGATCATCTTTGAAGAGATCCAGTCTTCAGCCCAGCGACCGATGCATATTTTTTTCCGCCTCGTGGTTTTGCTGCTTTTATCGGCAACCGTGGTAACGCTGTATTATTCCGGTGGTGTAATTGAAGAACAGACTCTTTTTTATTTTGCAGGAGCTTCCCTCTTCCTCATTTTCCTTTCTCTTTCCAGCACCCGTTTGATTACACAGGTAAGAACGGATGGCATTTATGTCCGCTTCCCTCCTTTTCAAACCGGCTTTACCTGTTATACCTGGGATATGATTGAAGAAGCATACATACGCGATTACGAGCCGTTGACAGAGTATGGTGGTTTGGGTATCCGCATAGGGCCTTCGGGAAATGCTTTTACGGTGGGTGGTACTACCGGCCTGCAACTGGTATTGCGGGATGGACAACGCATGCTGATCACGACGCACCATCCTGAAGAGCTGATTACTTCCCTGGAAGATGTCCGCTGGGGGTAAGCTTCCATCTATACGGGGCGGATGCTTATTTTTGCGGCATGCTACAAATCAGCCAGCGCGGCCAGTTCATGCCGCCCTCTCCTATACGAAAACTGGTTCCTTTCGCAGAAGCGGCAAAGAAAAGAGGAACAAAGGTTTTTCATCTCAATATCGGCCAGCCGGATATCGAAACCCCTCCTGCCCTCATGGATGCGGTTCGCAATGCCGATATCCCGGTGCTGGAGTACAGCCACAGTGCCGGCAATGAATCTTACCGGCGCAAGCTGGTGTCCTATTATAAATCAGTGGGCATTCCCATCAGTTTCGACCAGATCATCATTACAACCGGTGGTTCCGAAGCCATCCTGTTTGGATTTTTCGCCTGTCTCAATCCCGGTGATGAAGTGATTGTACCCGAACCCTTTTACGCGAACTATAATGGCTTTGCCGTGCAGGCGGGGGTAAAAGTAGTGCCCATTACTTCGCATATCGAAACCGGTTTCGCCCTGCCGCCCATTGCTGAATTTGAAAAAGTGATCACACAAAATACAAAGGCCATTGTGGTGTGCAGTCCGAACAACCCTACGGGTTACTTATACAGCAGGGCCGAAATGGAAGCATTAAAAAGCATTTGCCTGCAGCACAATCTTTACCTGTTTTCGGATGAGGCTTACCGTGAATTTGCCTATGACGGAACCTATGTAAGCGCCCTGCACCTGGAAGGCATGGACGAACATGTGATTTTAATGGACACCATATCAAAACGGTACAGCGCCTGCGGCGCGCGGATTGGTGCATTTGTTACCAAGAATAAACAGGTGTATGATACGGCTATGAAGTTTGCGCAGGCCCGACTGAGTCCACCCGGACTGGCCCAGATCATGGGCGAAGCCGCTGTAGATCTTCCGGCTACTTACTTCGACAAGCCGAAAGCTGAATACCAGGAACGAAGGGATTTGCTGGTCAAAAGACTCAATGCCATGCCGGGTGTTTTTTGTCCGAACCCGGGGGGCGCTTTTTATGCCATGGCCCAATTACCGATTGCGGATTCAGATCATTTCTGCCAATGGCTGCTGGAATCTTTTTCCTATGGTAACAAAACAGTAATGCTGGCACCCGCAACCGGGTTTTACGGAACGCCCGGACTGGGCAAGCGTGAAGTGCGCCTGGCGTATGTATTGAACCTTAAGGACCTGAATGAAGCCATGGATTGTCTTCAAAAAGCACTGGAGGAATATCCCGGAAGAACGGAAATTACCCTGGCTGCAACAGCGGCTTCAGTTGCCTGAGGAGGTGGGTAATTTCCTACTCAAATAAAGTCGACCTTATTTTTCAAACCCTGCAAGGCCTTTTCAATAAAAGTTGCAGGGTTTTTTGTTGCCTTTCGGAGTGGGATGGCTGTGCATGCTTTTTGCATAAATGAAAATGCCGAACAGGCATTAACCATTTTAAAACATTTGAAAAATAATCATTATGGCAAATGAACAATACGGAAGCTGGCATGCAGACAATGAATTCCAGCCATTGGAAGGCAGCAACATTGTGAATGTCAGTCAAAACGAAAGGCTCGCCAGCGCAGCAATTGGAGCATTCCTCCTTTCTTCAGGTTTGAATAACCTCACGAAAAGTCCAATCGGGGCCCTGGTAAAAACTGCACTGGGTGGTTTCCTCCTGTACCGTGGTGCATCGGGTAATTGCCCGGTATATGCAAGCCTGGGCAAAGCGAAAGGTGTAAGCCATGGTGCGGCCATCAACATCCGTACAAGCTTGATTGTAAACAAGCCTAAAGCTGAGGTATATGCTTTCTGGCGCAAACTTGAAAACCTGCCCCTGTTCATGAAGCACCTTGCATCTGTTACTGAAATCGATTCCAAGCATTCACACTGGGAAGCGGTTATTCCGGGAAACATCGGTAAGATCAAGTGGAATGCGGAGATCGTGAAGGAAGAACCCGGCTACCTCATTGGCTGGCAGTCCATTCCCAACAGCATGATCAACAATGCCGGTAAGGTAACTTTCCATGATGCATTGAACGGACAGGGTACCGAGCTGGAAGTGGTGATTTCTTACCATCCACCAGCAGGCGAACTCGGAGCCGGTTTGGCCAAGGTGCTGAATCCTGTTTTTGAAAAAGTGATCCGCCAGGATGTAATGAGCTTTAAGGAATACATTGAAACCAAACACCAGCCACGCAATAGTGATGGCAGTAATCCGAACATACTGCGCACCGAAGCACAGAGTGTCCAGGAGAGCGGTACCGGTGAAGGACTGGGCAGCACGCCGGGTATGGGCCTGTAATAAAGGGTGATCAGGATTATATTCTCTTAACCAGTCATTACTAAAAACTGGAAATAAAACGAGTGGTGGCGCATCCAACCTGCTTAGGCAGGGATCCGTCACCACTCTTCATTTTAGTAACTCGTCTGGTCACTTTTTCCAATTAGTATACAGCAAGTCTAAACTCTCCTTTAGGTTCAGGCCTACTTCGGGCAAGATGATCAAGTTAAAGTCCTTAATGGATGGTAAAAAACCAGTAAGAACATTGAGTCAGCCGTTGCTTGTGCCGCCATATTAACCAAAATGATGCATTTGCTTGAACAAGGCTGTTTATTATTGGCCGGTTTATTATTTATTGATAGATTTCGATCCTATTACAAAAGGAGCTCTTTTGGCAGGTTCTCAGGAAATAAATTCAGATATTGAGAAGTCCAGTCTGGTTGTCCTTCTCAAGAATGCATTATTAAAAAAACAAGAAGAATTTCATAAGGGCATTGACCAGGGAATAGAATTTCAAGCCATAAAAATTTTATTCAAGGAAATTAAGGAGCTGGAGCAGCAACTGGAACACATCAAACAAACAAAGGAGTAGTATCTATATACTGAACTTATATATAATCTCGCAGTAGCTGTTTAAATATAGTGCTGCACCGATGCGGTCGCCTGTCTTTAACACATACTACAGTGTTATAGTCCGTTTTTAATCCTACCTTTCATTTCCTTTTCAACTCTCTGTTTCTCCTGGAAGCTTTTGCAGTCTGTGTGGTGAGTTAATACAGACTATTATGAAGCTACCGGTGTTTATACAACTGGATGGGGTTAAGGCAGAATACCTGATTAGTAAGTTGGACGGAAAATATACGGCAACACTGAACGAAGCATCGGCCGATCCTTCATTTATCATTCCCCCCCAAATAGGTTTACATAAAAAAGACGGAGAGTGGGTATATGACCATGTGCTTGGGATTGTTATAGCTGACGCCATTGACAGTCATGAAAGTGGCCGTCTTAAATAGTTTACTACGACTATTGTATTTCAATCCAACTTTAATTAACAATAATATGCATCTGTTTTTAAATGATTCCCTTCTTAGGGGAGCAGGAGAAAAAAATGATTTCTTTTTCTATCAGTCAGTTTGAACAATTATCCGGAATCAAAACTCATACACTCAGGGTTTGGGAGTCCAGGTTTGCCCTTTTTCAACCGAACCGGGTTGAAGGTCGCAACCGGACCTATAATTTCTCTGATTTCAGACGGCTATTGAATATTTCGTTATTAAACCAATCAGGATTTAAAATATCCCACCTGGCCTCCCTGACGCCCCTGCAGATCGAACAAAAGATTGAAGAAATAACCGATACGGATTTTAGTTATAAGCGAACACAGAACAAGCTCCTGGTTTCCATTTACTGTTCCGACTACGGTACTTTCCATTCCATACTGGATGATTCGGTTCAAAGTGTGGGTATTGATCTTACGATACGTGAAGTTATTATTCCCTTTATTGAAAGAATCAACCTGATGTCTTATACCGACCAGGGCACCAAAACGCACATCATGGTGGGTGCCATCCGGAATAAAATAATCAATGGCATCGAGTTGGCCGATTCAAAAAATCATCCAGACCTGGACATTATGCTTTTACTACCGGAGGGTGATCATTACGATCTGATCCTGCATTACTGCACCTACCTGTTAAAATCGGCCGGAACCAAGATCCTTTACCTTGGAACCAATATCCCTTTCAGAAACCTGGGAGAATTATCCGATCTGAAACCATCTTCAATTGTTGTTACGTATTTACCCGAAAAAAGCCGCTTCAACGCTCTTGAATTATCCAGGATCTACAAGCGGCATTTTCCGCAGAGTTTTATTGTGATCACCCACCCGATTTTAAAAAAGCAAAGGATCTTGAATGAAGAAAGGGTAAAGTTTATTCATTATTCTGATTTGCTGAAAACCATATCCCAAATCACCGGGATAGATTTATGATCTTTGTTTCATAATATATTATCTGTATATGCAAGGCCTGCTATTATATACTCTTCGCATCAGCACACTACGATTCAATCTGTGACAGAGAGTTTAATCATTTCCACAAGTATTAAAGAGCAAAAAATTCTAACATAAAAAAGGCTTTAACCTGAAGCGAGGAGCAAATTTGAATTGCCATCCGCCTTAGGCGGATATGAATCCGTTATTGTGCAAATCCCTCCTTATGTTTTTCCATATATTTTCCCTGCCCACATTTAAGCAACCCTTCTTTGGCTAAAGCAGCCTTACGATCCAGAAAGTACGCACAATAGATTACTACCCATGGCCGGAAACATTTCGTCTTATCATAGCCCAATTGGTTATGACTTTTGAACCGATTGATCAAAAGCGATGTCTGACCTTTATAAATTTCTGGAATCGTGGGGAGTGAAGAATTTAAACGGTATAAATTTCTTTATCCATCTTCCAAATATTGCCCGTACTGATCTTTTCTTAAATGGAAAAACCCCGGCTGAGCCGGGTTTTTCCTGTAGCGAGGAGCAGATTTGAACTGCCGACCTTCGGGTTATGAATCCGATGCTCTAACCAACTGAGCTACCTCGCCATTTTCGTATCCGGTGGCATGAAAGCTGATGGCCAGCCTGGTTCTGCCCGGGGGTTGCAAAAATAGGCATTCGTGGCTTTTGGATAAAATCATTTTTGGCTTGAATATCCCTTACCTGTTGAAGGACGATTGAGTGAAGCCCTGAACTTGCATAAGCCGGATGAATCGTTTGCTGACCGGTATAAAAAAAACAATTAGGTCTTGCAAGTCAGGTAGATTATTTACTCCTGGCTGTGTAGATTATACTAAGCGGACCCGGACTTCAGAACAACCGGAAAGGTCCAGGTAGCCTAGGACCCCCGCAGGATCTTCTCCATCTTCCTTCCTTTCGCCATTTCGTCCACCAGCTTATCCAGGTATCGGACTTGTTTTGTCAAAGGATCTTCAATCTCCTCGATTCGGTACCCGCAGATTAGCCCGGTAATGAGACGCGCATTGGGATGTAGCGATGCCTGCTGGAAAAATATTTCGAACGTTACCTTTTCGTTGATCAGGTCCTGGAGCTTCCTATCATCGAAGCCGGTTAACCATTCTATCACCTGGTGCAGTTCCTCTTTGGTCCTGCCCTTCTTTTCCACTTTGGCCACATACATTGGATAAACAGAGGCGAAGGTCATTTTGGCGATACGCTGATTGTGTGTAACTGGATTATCCATGTTTGGTGTATATGATGAACGGCTTTTTATGGACAATTATGAAAGGGTTCAATAATAGTTTTAATTATTTTTCTTTTCAGCACAACACGGAATCAATTTTAAAATGGATCAACGTTACGATGTGCCTGTTAAACTTGTAAATAAAATGTGCCCGATTGATAAACAAATGCATTCAACCCTTCGTTACCTTCACCCTCTCCTCTTTATCCCTTGCTAACCGGGCAATGGTGATAGGCGTTAATATGCTTATAATGCCCATGATGTTTACCAGGGTACTATTGGTGAAGAAATTCATAGCGATTAAAAACAATCCACAGGTTAAAATAACGCTTTTTGTAAGCAGGTGCTCCCATACGTAGCCCATAACGATGTATGCAATCCCGATCAAACTAAACATCAGGATGTTCAAAACCCGGTTTGTTTCATTACTGAATTCCAGGAACCAGTTCAGCATTTTTCCAATCAGAACCAATGCAATGAGGATTCTGAAGACTATAAAGAGTTTATTGTTCATCTCAGACCTTTTAATTTGTCAGCGTAATAGGTCATTCCAATTAACGAACTATACACCAATTTAAGAATTTCATTCATGTCCGCAAAGGTGGAAAGTCCACAGACCACGGTCCACAGTCCACTGCACATCCCGGTTTGAAGATTGTCGGTTTGTATCAATTTATCATCCTCCCCCCGTACCAAAAACCATACTGCTACTTTACCTTCCCCCAGGTTCTATCCATAGATTCTTCGCTACGCTCTGAATGACGGAAGTGGAAGTCCACAGTCGACAGTCCACGGTCCACGGTCCACTGAACATTTCGTTTGTCAGAGCATCCTGAACATTGAACATTGCATATTGCTTGTCCCGCTTATTGCAGGGAAAATTCTCCCTCCTGCAACCTGTTGCTATTTTAAACCGCAAAGCCGCAATGCTTCGCAAAGTCATACATCATACTTCATACATCATACATCATACCTCATGCATCATACTTCCTACATCATACTTCCTACATCCTTCATCATTCCTTGTTCCTTGTTCAATATTCCTATAACTTCCTGATCCCTTTCGTCGCTTCCTTCCCTGCTTCCATGATGCTGATGGCATATCCTCCGCCTGCTGCCACCCACTGGGAGAGCTTTGACTTCTGCGTTACTAAAACTTTGCGGATGGTATAGGCCTGCGGGGCTGTTTTGTAATGGGCATTCTTTGCATCCGCATAAATAGTGGCGATGTAGGTTTTTCCTTTATCAAGAAAATCAAAGCTAACCCTGGAGGTACGCGGATCATTGCCCCCTACGCTGCCCAGGAACCAGTTGCCTGTCCCCTTTGCTTTACGGGCTACCGTTATGTATTGTCCCGGTTCCGCTTCCAGGTATTTACTGTCATCCCAGTCAACCGCCACATCTTTAATAAACTGGAAGGCATCCGGGAACCGGTTATAATTTTCAGGAAGGTCGGCCGCCATCTGCAAAGGACTGTACATCGTTACATACAAGGCCAACTGGTTCGCCAGCGTACTGTTCACCCATGATTTGTTGTCCGGGTTCAGCTTACTGATATCCATTTCAAAAATTCCGGGTGTATAATCCATCGGTCCTCCGAGCAGGCGGGTAAACGGAAGCAGGGTTACGTGGTTGGGCTTTGATCCGCCGAATGCCTGGTATTCCGTTCCTCTTGCCGATTCGTTTCCAATCAGGTTGGGCCAGGTGCGGGCAATGCCGGTGGGACGCACTGCTTCATGGGCATTCACCATAATCCTGTACTGCGCCGCTTTTTCAAGAGCGTACTGGTAGTGATTGACGATCCATTGACTGTAGTGATTTTCACCGCGCGGAAGTATGTCGCCAACATACCCACTTTTCACGGCATCATAGCCGTTTTCCTTCATGAATTTGTAGGCCGTATCCATATGCCGCTCGTAATTGCGAACGGAAGAAGAAGATTCGTGGTGCATGATCATTTTAACACCTTTCGAACGGGCATAATCCCGGATCTCCTTAACCTTAAAATCAGGATAGGGCGTTACGAAATCAAATACATAATCTTTGGAGTTTCCGAACCAGTCTTCCCAGCCAATGTTCCAGCCTTCCACCAGTACGGCATCAAAACCATGAAGGGCTGCAAAGTCGATGTACTTTTTTACGTTGGCCGTTGTGGCCCCATGTCGTCCGTTTGGTTTGGCTTTTGAATAATCCGTAATGCCTAACTGTACGGAAGGATATTCATCGGTATAAGCCCAGGATGATTTACCGGTGATCATTTCCCACCACACGCCCACATACTTCACGGGCTTGATCCAGGAAACATCCCTGATCTTACTGGGTTCATTCAGATTATAAGTGATTTTGGAAGCCACGATATCACGGGCATCATCACTTACCATCACGGTGCGCCAGGGAGTTCCGCGCGGGGCCTGCATAAAGCCCTTATCACCGCGTGCGTCGGGTGTGAGCCATGATTGAAATACAAAATTCGTATCATCAAGATTCAGGTGCATGGCCGGGTAATCGATCAGCGCCGCTTCATGCAAATTGATGTATAAGCCATCGTCCGATTTCATCATCAGCGAGGTTTGAACCCCTGTAGGTGCAAAAGAAGACTGGGAAACATTCTGGGTACGGGCTTTGGTAGCCAGGTCGCGGATTTCCGATAACCGGGACGTGGTGAAATCATATTCCTGCGTATCATAATCACCGGAGATCCAGAAAGCCGTGTGGTTGCCCGCCATGGCAAATTCACTCCGCTCTTCGCGGATCACGAAATAGGTAAGGTTCTTTTGTTGCGGGAACTCATACCGAAATCCCAACCCGTCATTAAACAACCGGAAACGAATCATCATCACGCGGGACGTTTCCTTCTGGTTTAACGTAACCAGCAATTCATTGTAATGATTGCGGATCGTTTTCACTTCGCCCCACACCGGCTCCCAGGTTTCATCAAATGAAGATGTACGGGTGTCTGCAACCGTAAAATCATGAATCAGCGACTTCGGGTCTCTTTTCAGCAGGAGGCCAAGTTTACTGGGGCGGATGACCTCTTTCCCTTTATAGCTAAGCGCGTAAACCGGTGTGCCGTCGCCCTGCAGCGAAAAACGCATGGCCAGTTGCCCGTTGGGAGACAATAATTCCTGTGCGCCTATATAGTGCACGAAACCCATTAAGATAAACAACAGTAAAAAAACTTTATTCCTGTACATATATAAACAGATTAAACCTGACTTCCGTTAAACGGATAAAAAAGTGTCCTTTCCGGAACCGGCAGGATCACTTTTGTAAAACTAAAGCTTCTTTACCTATTGATTCTTTGAAGAAAAAGCGCCGGGCTCAAAGCACCAGTATATTCTCTGCGAATTTCTGTGATACGTGTGATTTTTTTCCCTGCACTTCTATTTCCATCAGCGCATCATAAGGCTGTTTGCTGATCACTTTTATTTTGTTGTTGATGCCTAAACCCACTTTTACCACGTATTGCAGAAAAGTAGCTGTGTTATCTTTTACCGCCACCATCCGGCACGATTTACCGGGTTCTATTTCGGCAAGTGTTTTTTTATAAGGCGCCCTCATTTCGCCCTTTGCATTTGGAATCGGGTCGCCATGAGGATCAAAGTCGGGGTAATCCAGGAACTTGTCGAGCTTATCAACGAGCTTCACCGATTGAATATGTTCCAGCTGTTCGGCTACTTCGTGTACTTCATCCCAGGTAAACTCCAGCTTTTCATATAAAAAGGTCTCCCATAAACGGTGCTTCCGTAAAACTTCCGTAGCTACCTGCAAGCCTTTCTCGGAGAGAGAGATTTTTCCATATTTCTCATAGCGGATCAGCTTTTTTTCCTTCAGTCGCTTCAGCATATCATTAGCGGTTGCCGGCTTCACACCCAGGTAAGCCGCCGTTTCATTGGTACCCGCTTCTTCCTTTTCACTGATCAGGGTGAGGTGCAATAGGGTCTTCAGGTAATTTTCTTCCGTAGAGGATAACATGGGATAAAGATAAAAGGATTGGTAAACTAATTTTATTAGACTGGTCTAACTTTTGTACTTTAGCTGGTAAAACTAATTCTATGCGGCGATTTTTTACCCGTTTCTCCTTCGTTGCATTGGTTCTATTATTCAACTTCCTTTCCCTGGCCCAGGGAGGCAGCATCAGCGGCACCGTAACGGTTGGTGGAAAGCCGGCAGGATTCGCAACCGTTGTAATACATAAAACACAAAGGGCTGCTGTTGCCGACAGCGCCGGGCAGTTCTTTTTTCACAACGTAGCATCCGGTAACTATACCATAATGATTTCCTTACTCGGTCACCAGACCTATACACAAAAGGTAAGGGTAACGGACAAGGACAGTCTTTTTTTGCGCGTAGAACTGCATACCCAACCTAAAAATAACCTGGATGAAATTGTTGTTACCGGTACGCTGAAAGAAGTAAGGAGAACGGAAAGTCCCGTGCCCGTTGAAATTTATACACCCCAGTACTTCAGGAAAAACCCGACGCCTAATATTTTCGAGGCCCTGCAAAATGTAAACGGCGTTCGCCCCCAGATCAATTGCAATGTGTGCAATACAGGCGACATTCACATCAACGGGCTGGAAGGTCCCTATACAATGGTGTTGATTGATGGAATGCCCATTGTGAGCAGCCTTTCAACCGTTTACGGTCTATCGGGCATATCGAATAGCCTCGTGGAACGCATTGAAATTGTAAAAGGCCCTGCCTCATCGCTGTATGGCAGTGAAGCCGTGGGCGGGTTGATCAACATCATTACAAAAAAACCATCCGGCGCGCCCCTGTTTTCCGCAGATGTATTTTCAACCACCTGGAAGGAATTGAACGCGGACCTCGGATTAAAATTGAAAGCAGGGAAAAAACTAACTGCCCTGACCGGCATTAATTATTTCCATTACGGGCATATCATGGATAAAAACCGGGACAACTTTACCGATGTGACCCTCCAGCACCGGATATCCCTTTTCCAGAAATGGGCCATGGAAAGAAAACAAAACAGGTTATTCAGTGTAGCGTTCAGAAATTTTTATGAAGACCGCTGGGGCAGCGATACCCGTTGGACCAAAGCATTCCGGGGAGGTGACAGCATCTATGGAGAAAGTATCTATACAAAGCGCTGGGAGCTGATTGGCCAGTATCAATTGCCTGTGAAAGAAAAACTAATGTTTTCCTTTTCTTATAATGATCACAAACAGGACAGCCGTTATGGTACAACAGCCTATATCGCGCACCAGCGTATTTCATTTTCACAGTTTACATGGGATAAAACCGCAGGCAAACACGACCTGCTGGCAGGTGCCGCCTTACGCTACACATTTTATGACGACAATACACCGGCTACTGCTTCCGCAGATTCATTGCGACCTGGTAACAGGCCGGACCGGATATGGCTGCCGGGAATATTTTTGCAGGATGAAGTAAAAATTGCCGGGCAACATAAGATTTTATTGGGCTTGCGGTATGACCATAACAGCGTACATGGAAACATTTTTACCCCGCGTTTTGCCTATAAATGGAGTATGAATGACCAAAATATTATCCGCCTGAATGCCGGCACAGGCTTCCGGGTGGTCAATCTTTTTACCGAAGATCATGCAGCCCTGACGGGCGCCCGGAAGGTTGAAATAACGGAAGCACTGAAACCGGAACGGTCCTGGAACATCAACCTGAACTACCTAAAAAAAATGTATTCGAAAAAAGGAAACTTCCTGGGGCTGGATGCAACGGCCTGGTATACGCATTTCAACAACCGGATTGTCCCCGATTTTGAAACCGACGTGAACAAAATAGTGTACGGGAACTTAAGCGGTTTTGCCATCAGCAAAGGAATCAGCCTGAATGCAGACGCAGTTTTTACAAACGGCTTTAAAATTATGGCAGGTACCACTTTCCAGGATGTTTCAACCACAGAAGCGGGCATCAAAAAGCAACAACTATTAACGGAGCATATCAGCGGTACCTGGGCAATTTCCTATAAAATAAAAAAGCTGAATACAGTTATTGATTACACCGGGAACCTGTATGGTCCCATGCGCTTACCGCTTCTTGGAGACCTGGATCCACGCCAGCCCAGGTCCCCCACCTGGAGCCTGCAGAATATTCAATTGACATTTGGAGCCGGTAAAAATGTTGAACTGTACGGGGGTATAAAAAACCTGCTCAATTTCACTCCATCCCGTGGTAATCCCTTTATTATTGCCCGCAGCCATGATCCCTTTGATAAAGAGGTACAATACAATAGCAATGGCCAGGTGGTTCCCACTGCCGGCAATCCATATGCCCTAACGTTCGACCCTACTTATGTGTATGCGCCAAACCAGGGACGAAGAGGATTTCTGGGCCTGCGGATTACGGTCAGGTGACCTGCTTATTGAAAGAAATTACTGTAAAAAAGAATGCCCTCTGATGAGGGCAATTTCTTAAAGCGACAGTTTATAGGTTTTTAAGCAGAGGATTGGATCAATGGTTTTCAAGGTACTGGCCGTTCTTCAGAGGGTTGGATTTGTTCGGATCTATATACATATACGCAGGAGGATACCGGGGCGTTGGAAAAAAGTCAATTATTTTAAAAAAAGCTTTGGTATAGTTACGGCTCATACATATTTCCAGGGCAACTTAAATGGCCTCATGAATAATAACGCTGGTGCACAGGCTATTATAATGCATACATTATCCTTATGCATTTTAAACTAAAAAAGTACAGTAAGTTCCACCTTTGGCGAAGTTTATTGGCGCACAGAGATGAAGAGCAAACAGAGATGATTCGGAGCCCTCTGCGGCAGGTAAGCCCTGTGGACGCTTCTTTAAAACCAAACATATCAACATATCAAGATATTAATCCATAAGCGCTCCTCTAATAAATTCCTCCGCGTTCTCCTTATCTCTGTGCGCAAATTATTACAGCCCTTACATAGCATCGTCATCGTAAAAAAACTATTATATATACCGTGGATAATCATTGGGTGTTACGGGCAATTACGAACCCTATTCACAGGGCAGGTATTATCTTCACACCATGACTTTGCCCTTAACCAGGAGAAGAAGCCGGAGTAAACGGATGGTAGCGGTAACCTTAACTTTCCCTTCCATCAAGGCATTGAAGCAATTCAATGAAGTGACGGATGCAAAATATGTGGAGATCAACCTGAACGATCTTACCATCAGCTGTACCTGCTGCCCCGAAGAAGTAACCTTTGCCATGGAAAACTTCGGCACGAAGCAGGTATTATTAAACTGATTATGTAGCCTTTTACCCTTTATTCTAAATACTTACTGCTTTAAAATTGTAAGCGGACCACCCACTCTTTCAAAACCATGTTCTTTCCGGAAATTATCACGCTCTTCAGGCGTCATATTTTTAGCCACGCCGGCACTGAGCTTTTGAAATAATTCTTCCATTTTGCCGGCTGGCTGAAAGATCATCAGCAGTCTTCCCTGTTTCTTACCCACTTTGGCAAAGGCATGCGACACCCTGCGCGGACCGAATACCGTATCGCCTTTTTTGGCTTTGTAGGTAACATCACCAACCTGGATTAAAAACTCTCCTTCCAGCACATACCACATTTCATCCTGGTCGTAATGGAAATGCAGGGCGGGTCCGCCTTCCGTTTTACGTGTTGATTCAAAAACATACAGATCACCATCCGTGTCCTTGGAAGAAACCTTGGTAAAGAAACTGTCACCATCGAATGGAGCAAGGGTTTCACCAAACCGGTCTTTGCCGGCATCCACCTTATAACCCTTGTCAATCCTCTTTCTGAATTTCGCATATACGTTACCCGGCAGGGAAACAAGCGCACCCAGGGCGAGGGATAGTTTCAGGAATGTGTTTCGTTGCATACAGTTAGTGTTTTTTTTGATGTAAAGATGGAATAGCATTTATGTCATGCCCTTCAAGCTGATTATTTTAAAATCGGTTTTAACCACAGCAGGGTGGCTCCTTTTTCTTTAACCTGAATATAATAAATATTGACTATGCATATGCAACCTATCCATCATGTACCGCGCACTATGTACATACCGGGCATAAAAATACCCCGGAAGGACCAGGGTATTTTAAAGGTGCAAATCCAAATTAATTTCCAGCAAGAGGTTTACGAGGAGGCACTATTTGTACAGTACTTACTTTTTTATGATCACGCTACCAACTCTTCTTCCCGCACCTCCACCATACGTATGGCTTCCTCCGCTGACTTTACTGTTTTGATAATCCTGCCTGCCACTTTATAAGGATCGGCAGCGCTGTTGGGTCGGCGGTCTTCCAGCCATCCACGCCATCCGCGTTCCACGGTACCAATGGGAATACGGATGGAAGCACCCCGGTCGGAAATGCCGTACTTAAATTCATCAATAGCCGCTGTTTCATGTTTGCCCGTCAGGCGCAGGTGGTTATCCGGGCCATAAACATCAATATGCTCTTTGATCACATCGCGGAACGCTTCACATGTTTTTTCATAGATCGCCCGGCTGCCGCAATTACGAAGTGTGCTGTTTGAAAAATTAGCATGCATTCCGCTTCCGTTCCAATCCAGATTGCCCAACGGTTTGCAATGCCAATTGATGGCGATGTTGTATTTTTCACCGATCCGTTCCAGCAGGTACCGCGCGATCCATACCTGGTCACCTGCTTCGCGGGCGCCTTTGGCAAATACCTGGAATTCCCACTGCCCGGTAGCTACTTCCGCATTGATCCCTTCAATATTCAAACCCGCATCAAGGCAGGCATCAAGGTGTTCCTCTACCATTGCCCGGCCGAATGCATTGTTGGCACCTACGGAACAATAGTAAGGTCCCTGCGGACGGGGATAGCCGCCTTCCGGAAAACCAACCGGCTTGTCGGTTTGCGGGTTCCATAAAAAATATTCCTGTTCAAAACCAAACCAGAAATCATGGTCATCATCATCGATGGTGGCCCTTCCATTTGAAGGATGCGCCGAACCATCGGGATTTAATACTTCGCACATTACCAGGAAACCGTCCTTCCGGAGCGGATCCTTTGTGATGAATACCGGTTGTAATAAACAATCAGAAGAGCCGCCGGGTGCCTGCTCTGTAGAAGATCCATCAAAACACCAGAGGGGACAATCTTCCAGCAGACCGCTGAAGGCCTTTACAATCTTTGTTTTGCTTCGTAGTCCCTGGACCGGCTTATATCCATCCAGCCAGATGTACTCTAATTTTGATACCGACATATTATGTTGTTTTTATACGAATGGGGTTTTTTCTTTCAGTCCGTTTTCGCTTTTCGCACCGAATACATTTTCTACATGAACTTCATGTTCTACAAGACCATCCTTTGTAGCCACCAGCAACGTTCCCTGGAGGTATTTTTCATCATGCTGTGATGCATCGAGTCCTTCTTCTTCTTCACTGTTGGTAACACGCAACGGAACAATAAAAGAGATCAGCTTGAAAATGAGGAAGGACACAATAAAGCTGTAGCCAACCGTGATGCCCATGGCTTTCACCTGCGTGAGGAAGAATGAAAAATTACCATTGACCCAACCGTCGCTGCCGCCTGCGTAAATGGCTTTTGAAGCAAAGAGGCCGGTCATCAGCATGCCCACAATTCCACCGATACCATGGCAGGGGAATACATCCAGTGTATCATCAAGTGATGTTTTTGATTTGATGTATACCGCAATATTGGAAACCAGAGAAGTAAAGAAGCCGATGAAAATACTTTGCGGAATCGCCACGTAACCGGCACCTGGTGTAATGGCTACCAGGCCCACAACAGCACCGACGCAAAATCCAACCACGGAAGGTTTTTTGCCCCGCAGCACATCAAAGAACATCCACGATAAACCGGCAGAAGCAGCAGCAGTATTAGTGGTAAAGAACGCCGATACGGCTGTTGCATTGGCACCTAAAGCAGAGCCTGCATTAAAGCCGAACCATCCAAACCAGAGAAGCCCGGTACCGATCAACACATAAGGAATGTTTGCAGGCGTATGCGTCATGTTCTCGAGGTGTGTTTTCCTGCGCTTCAGTACCAGCGCCCCTGCCAGGGCCGCGCATCCTGCGGATATGTGAACAACAGTACCACCGGCAAAATCCAGTGCGCCCATCTGGAACAAAATGCCTTCCGGATGCCAGCTCCAATGAGCCAGCGGTGCATACACCAGGAGGCTGAATAAAACAGTAAACAGCATATAGGCCAGGAATCGCATTCTTTCAGCGATGGCTCCCACAACCAGTCCGGGTGTGATGATGGCGAACATTAACTGGAAAACCGCAAACAATGATTTCGGAATGGTTGGTGCCAGGCTCCAGGGTTCACCCGACGCAACGCCCTTGAAAAACAAATGCGTAAAAGGATTTCCAATAAAGCCGTTAACAGAGTCACCGAAACAAAGACTGTATCCGACAACTACCCACAAAACACCCACAACGCCCGCAGCCACCACACTTTTCATCATGGTCGACAGTACATTTTTCCGGTTCACCATGCCTCCGTAAAAAAAGGCCAGGCCGGGCGTCATGAGAAACACCAGTGCTGCTGCAACAAGCACCCATACAATATCTGCCGGCACATACTTACCGGCATCGAAATTTGGAAGTGTTGGAATAAAGAGTGCGCCTACGGATATGGCGAGCAAGGCCAGGAAAGGGACCGCTGATCTGGGTGTAATTTTTTTCATGCATTAAGGTTGAATTATGATAGGTTTTGTTTGTCAGAAGTGATAGATGGCAGCCAGTAAAAAGTTAGCCGACCATTTCACCGGGTTTCCTCCCGCGTTGGTGAAAATGGCCCCGTCGGCCCTGTCCATCCGTACTTCAGGTATAATAATGAGGTTGTCTGTTTTGATGTTGGCAGACAACGTGGTAGCCAGAATGCTTCCACCCTGCAGGTAAGACTTATAAACTTTCAGGCGGTTCACGTCGCGGAAGTATTCTTCACGGATGGATAGTCCGAATGATGGCAGGGGATCGTAATTAAGATAGATGGCGGACCCCCACCAGCTTTTGCATTCATCAAATACCTTGTTACCCAGGTACGTGGTTGTGCGGTTAAGGGTACCATTGTAGGCGATATCAAATTTGTCGCTCAACTCACCCGTCAGCACCAGGTCATACTGGCTCGATTTTGTGGTGTCCACGTTCTTCCCGGAAACATAATTGAGAAACAGTTTGAAATGCTCTCCGGCCGCCAGGCTGTACTGGGCCAGCAAAAATTTGTTATTGATCTGCCCGTCCGGAACATATTTGAAATCGGTTGGGTTGGCAATGCCGATCATAAAGCCACTGGACTTATGGGTTATATCGGCTCTTACCCCGGTATGAAAAAAGGGGCCGTTGGTGAACATATACGACATGCTGTAGTTGCGATTCAGGTTGGGATCCACCAATTCATAACCTACATGGGTTGCCCAGCTTCCGGCTGTCAGCTTCAGCCAGGGTGTGGCATTATAGGTTATGTATAATTGTTTGAGGGAGGACAGCACTCCTTCGTCGTTGTAGGAAAATTCTTTGGCCCTTTTACCAACACCGATATCGCCCACCAGTTCCAGTTTTGGTGTTTTATAGTTCAGCTTTACACTGGCCATGCCCAGTTCAAAGCTGTTGTGCGAGTTGGTAAAAGAGGTCATGTTATTTGTTTTTGATTTCCCCCCGTCGTACCGGTAGTAAACATCACCTGAACCGGAAATGCTTAATGAGGTTAACGAACTGGAATCCTGGGCGCGTGAACTGTTCATTACGAACAAGGCCATGCCCCATACAAAGAGTTTTTGTAACATTGTGGTTGCATTTTTAGTTAAAAAGAAAGGTATTGCCTGGCCTAAGCTTGTTCCAGAAGCTTTTGCCGCAAGCAATACCTTTTATCGTTTTAGAGGCCGGGAATCTTATTCAGGAATTCAAAGGGCGGGATAGGTTCTGGACAATGATCATTTACGGACCGGGGAGATATCTGACATGAATATAGGAACGTTATCCGGACTATTTAACAAAATAGTTTGAAAATTTTCGCACATTGGGTGTGAATAACTGCATTTATTTGAAAATTTCCTGAATTTTTCAGTGATAATCATTGAATAAACTACCGTCTCCAGAAAATAAAACAGATATTTTTATTTTATATATCTTCTAATGGGCTTCTGATAGCGGACTGATCAGTGGTTAAAAAGACATTCCATATCTGACAGATATGGAATGTTATTACCTTAAATAAAAATGCGGTTTTAACCCATCAGGAAATTTTAAACACCATGAATGGTTGAAGATTTTCTATTCCATTTCTTATAGATATGGAATAGAAAAAGACCAGGCTACCTTGATGATTTTCTGCAAGGCAAACAGAAATTCAACCTATTCCACTGAGCCCACGAGATGCCATATCTGTCAGATATGGAATGTCCCTTTACACCGAATTTCTGCCGGCATTGATGATCCCGAAGGAACTGCGGATCACGAGTTGATCAAGCATGGATTTATCATCCGAATAGGCAGTGCCCGACTTACGGATACAGGTTAAGGCATACTGCTGGATGGTGGTCAGGGGAAGCACGATGCGTTCCCGCATGCATATGGATAACCGTTCCACCGGGTAATCATGCATCAGTTCCTGGTTACCCGACAACAGGAATAAATACCTGCGGGTGCGGTCGAATTCCTCGTGCACCATTTTCCATATGGATCCGAATTCAGGATGTTCCGCCAGGTAGGCCGTCAGCGGGAAAAATGATTTCATCATAGCCATCTCGCAATTATCCAGTAGGGTTTTAAAATAAGGCGAGCGGCCATAAAGGTGTTGTATATATCCAAACTTACCCTTCCGCTCCAGTGTTTCCAACGCCGTTCCCAGGCCGAAAAAGCCCGGCACATTTTGCTTAATCTGGCTCCAGGCACCCACAAAGGGAATCGCCCTTAAATCGGAAAGAGACAACGGACCTGCCGCTCCTCTTTTAGCAGGCCGGCTGCTGATATTGGTTTCACTGTAATATTTTAACGGGCTCACCCCCTGCAGGTAGTCCATAAAATGAGGATGCGTTTTTAACTGCAGGTACGTATCATAGCTCACCGCCGCCAGTTCTTCCAGGGCTTCCACCTGTTCTTCTTTCAGGGGCTTGTCCTTGCCGGCAAACAATGCATTGGTTAACCCGGCATGCAGCAGCTGCTCTATATTGTATTGGGCCACTGCATGATTGCCGAAATTGGAACTTACCGTTTGTCCCTGCACGGTCAGTTGAATGGCCTTGTTTGAAATGGCAGATCCCATAGATGCATAATACTTATGCGTTTTACCACCGCCTCTTGCCGGAGGTCCGCCACGGCCATCAAAAAAAATTACATCAAAGCCGCAATCCCTTGACAGACGGGTCAACTCCTGCTTCGCTTTATAAATGCTCCAGTTGGCCATCAGGTAGCCGCCATCTTTGGTTCCATCCGAAAAGCCAACCATGATGGTTTGCGTTTTGTTTCTCCGGTCTAAATGTTCGCGGTACGCCGGTAAGGCATACAGCCTGCGCATGATACCGGGCGCGTTCTTCAGGTCTTCAATTGTTTCAAACAGCGGCACAATGTCAACAGGAAGTTCTTCCTTTTTCCAGCCGTTGACTAAGAACAACGCATACACCTGCATTACATCAAGAGCGCTGTTGCACTGGCTGATGATATAACGGTTACACCCTCTTTCGCCGTTCATCTCCTGGATGGTTTTCATGGCGCGGAAAGATTCAAGCGTATCACGAACCAATCCTTCATAAAGCTCCGGGTTTGCAGTTGCCTTTACCGCGCAAAGCATTTCCAGTTTTTCATCTTCACCAGATTGTTCAAACGATGCCGGCAACGATCCTTCCTGCCGGCAAACTGCTCCGATCACTTCCGTATGTACGGAACTTTCCTGCCGCACGTCGAGGGTAGCGAAATGAAGACCGAACAGGTACACTTTTGTGATCAACGCATCCACCAGGTCAACAAATAATCCATTGTGCTGTTCCATAATGATGGTCCTGATGCGTTGCAAGGTTGCCTGCATGCCGGCAGCATGGAGTTCGATCCGGGCATCGGGGGTATGTATATTGGAGTACAGTGTTTCCTCAAGGCTGACAATGAGTTCTTCCACGCCTTTGAATGTAATCCTGCGCTTCAGCCTGCGTATATCCTTATAATAACAACGGATGATACCGGCGCGCAGCGCGTGGGCCACTTTAAGAGTGATACCGGTTGTAACATTGCGGTTGCCGTCACGGTCGCCGCCCGGCCAGAATCCCATTTTGATGACCGGGTTGGAAGCGAGGTCAATTCCGGGAAAGGAATGCAGCAGCGTGATAACGATTGATCCGCAGGCATCATAAAAAACATGCTCCAGGTACCAGATCAGGCTTACCGCTTCATCGTAAGGTGTTGGTTTTTGCTTTTTGAATAATGGCGTTTTTCCCAGTTGAAGCAGGTACCGGTTGATATCCGGAACATGATCTTCTTTCAACGCTGCGGACAGGTCGTTTATAATGCCCAGCACGGAACCCGGGTAAAATTGCGTGGGGTGTGCCGTCAATACAAGTGAAACAGAAAATTGAGTAAACTTCTCCGTTATTGATGCGCGGTCTTCCATACTCATATTTTCGAGCTGTCGAAGTGTACCCGGACCATGCAGGTCCACCACTTGGGTGAAGGCTGCTTCTTCCAATGCATCAAACAACACCACCTGCCGTTCCACATACTGCACAAAACGGAACAGCAGGTCCATCTTTTCTTTTTCCTCACGGCAGGCCGTATAACGGTAAAAGAAATCTTCCATAATGATCTCCGGGCTCAGTCCTTTCCCGTACCCATCCTCACAGTGACTCAGGAAAAGCGATAGCAGTAATCCCGTTTTTTCAATCCGGTGAAAAGGCAGGGAAGTAAAGAGGCTGTTGTACAACTGGAATTTGATCCCGACGCTGTTTTTGAAATTATCCAGCGACCGGAAGGAAGGTTGATCCATGACCAAATTTAGCAAGAAGGCCCTTTTATGATTCAAACAAAAAAATATGACCTGGCATTTTTTCACAATCATTCCCTACCTTTCAGGCATACCGTTATCGTGAACCTTCCTTTATTACATATCATTTTTACCGCTGCAGTACCTGCTACCTGCACCATTACAACAACAACAACCCGCAAGGGTTGTATAGAATCATATTGCCACCTGGGCTTCTAAGCTTTATCCCTCCCCGGAGTTTTATTACCAATCTGTTTACCATTTAACAGCACCTATTATGCGCGTACTTAAGTTCGGCGGCTCTTCCGTTGCCACATCATGCTCTATGAAAAAAATAGCCGGTATATTGAAAAGACCGGCTGATTCAAACCAAACCATTGTTGTTGTTTCGGCACTGGGCGGCATTACCGACGGCCTGCTTCAATGCGGGCTCTATGCATCGTCGGGAAATGACCGGTATAAACTACTGGTGCAGGAGATGGAACAAAGGCATCTTCAAACCGTAAAAGAATTACTGCCCATTCAGGATCAAAGCAGCCTCCTGAGTTTTGTCATGAAGCAGTTCAATGAAGTGCTGGATGTTTGTAACGGCATCTTTTTACTAGCTGAATTTTCCTTGCGCACGCGCGATAAATTAACGGGTTACGGCGAGCTTATTTCATCTTATATACTTTCTGCCTACCTGCAGGGTGAAGGACTGGAAAATACCTGGGTTGATGCGCGAAAACTGATCATCACCGACGACCAGTACACCCAGGCCTCGGTGCAATTCCCGCAAACGGCGGAAGCGGTTAAAAAAGGATTGTTGCTGAACCAACCTGCACTGGTAATTGTGCCGGGATTTATTGCTTCTTCGGTTTCCGGTTATACAACCACGTTAGGGCGGGGCGGATCCGATTATACGGCTGCCATCCTGGGTTCGGTTCTGAATGCCGGTGTAGTGGAAATATGGACCGATGTGTCGGGACTGATGACTGCTGATCCCCGCCAGGTGAGTAATGCGCGGCCCATTCCAAGGCTTAGTTACCAGGAAGCAATGGAACTGTCTCATTTTGGCGCAAAGGTTATTTACCCTCCTACCGTTCAGCCCCTGCTGAGGGCCAACATACCGGTATGGATCAAAAACACGTTTGCTCCTGATGATCCCGGTACACTGATTGAAGCATCGGAAGAAAGCGGTGAAAACCTTATCCGGGGCATTACCTGCATCCAGCAAATCGCGCTGCTTAGCCTCGAAGGAAGTGGCATGATTGGTATACCCGGATTTTCGATGCGCCTTTTTGATACCCTTGCCCTGCACCAGATCAACGTGATCCTCATTACACAGGCTTCATCCGAACATTCCATTTGCGTGGGCGTTGATGTGCACTCCGCTGAAGAAGCCCGTAACGTGATTAACAAAACGTTCAGCCATGAAATTGAAAAAGAGAAAGTGAGGCCGGTGCTGGTGGAAACAGGCCTGAGCATTATTGCACTTGTTGGTGACAACATGAAAAGCCACCCCGGTATTAGCGGCCGGATGTTTTCTTCCATGGGCCGGAACGGGATAAACGTCCGCGCCATTGCCCAGGGATCTTCCGAACGGAACATATCCGCGGTGATTGCGGAAGGCGATGCAAAAAAGACGTTGAATGTGCTTCACGAAGAATTTTTTGAAACCACCCGTAAGCAGGTAAATCTTTTTATTGCCGGCACAGGCAATGTCGGCGGTAAACTGCTGGCACAGCTCTCCAAACAGCAATCCTATCTGCAGAACACCCTGGGCCTGCAGGTGCGGGTGATTGGTCTTGCGAACAGCCGCACCATGACCTTCCGGGACGAAGGCGTCACCCTTTCACAGTGGAAGGAGTCCCTGTCCGGAGGCGAAAAAATGGATATCCACCAATTTGTACATTCCATGCTTTCAAAGAACCTGCGCAATTCCATTTTTGTAGATATGACCGCCAGCGAGGAGGTGTCCCTGGTGTACGATCGCATTTTACGGAAAAGCGTTTCGGTGATAGCCTGCAATAAAACAGCCGCTTCTTCCCTGTATGTGCATTACAAAATGCTGAAAGACCTTGCACGTGACTACGGCTCTTCCTTTCTTTTTGAGACCAATGTTGGCGCCAGTCTTCCGATCATCGGTACATTGAATAACCTCACGAGCAGCGGTGATACCATTCAAAAGATCGAAGCCGTTCTTAGCGGCACGCTGAACTATGTATTTAATCACTATGATGCACAGGTGAAATTTGCCGATATCGTGCGGCAGGCACAGGAAGAAGGATATACAGAGCCGGATCCCCGCCTGGATCTCAGCGGGGTTGATGTGATGCGGAAAATCCTGATCCTGGTGCGCGAATCCGGTTCCGATTTTGAAATGGATAGCATCAGGAACGAAGGATTTCTGCCACCATCCTGCATGGAAGGAACTGTAGATGATTTTTACCGGGAAATGGAAAAACAGGAAGATCATTTTAAAGCATTGTACCAAACAGCTGCTGCCTCGGGAAATAAATTAAAGTTCGTGGCCCGGTACGCACAGGGAGAAGCATCGGTGGGTTTACAGCAGGTTAGCCAGGAGCATGATTTTTACCACCTGTATGGAAAGGACAATATTGTTTTGTTTTATACCAACCGCTATCCCGAGCAACCCATGGTGATCAAAGGAGCCGGTGCCGGTGCGGATGTTACCGCCTCCGGTGTTTTTGCAGATATCATCAGGGCCGCCAGAATTTGATACCATGAATAACACGAATAAAGTAACGATCAAAGCGCCGGCCACCATCGCCAACCTTGTATGCGGGTTCGATGTGCTGGGCCTTTGTTTATCCGAACCGTTTGATGAAATGGAAATCCGGATACTGAAGAAAAAAACAGTCACCATCCGGAACGGAAACGGATTTGCACTACCCGAGGATCCGCAACGGAACACGGCCGGTATCGCCCTGCTGGAACTAATGAAACATACAGATGCCGCTGCAGGTTTTGAATTAACGATCCATAAAAACATAAAACCCGGAAGTGGCCTGGGATCGAGCGCTGCCAGTGCTGCCGGGGCGGTTGCGGGTGCCAATTATTTACTGGGCAGCCCGTTTTCAAAAAATGAGCTTGTTCAGTTTGCGATGGCCGGCGAAAAACTGGCATCCGGCGTAAAGCATGCCGATAATGTATCACCAGCCCTGTATGGCGGCGTTACTTTAATCCGGTCCATCTTTCCGATGGATATTATTTCCATTCCCGCTCCTCTTTTATATGTATCGGTTGCGCACCCGCAGATTGAAATCAAAACGGCTGATGCACGGCAGATTTTACGTAAAGAAGTTTTGCTGAAAGACGCGATAAAACAGTTTGGCAATATAGGGGGGCTGGTAGCCGGTTTGATGCAGGGCGATTATGATTTGATCGGTCGGTCGTTACACGACGATATAATTGAACCCGTGCGCAGTGTGCTGATACCGGGATTTGCCGAATGGAAAAAGCTTTGCCTGGAAGCAGGAGCACTGGGAGGCGGCATTTCCGGTTCGGGGCCTTCCTTATTCATGCTGAGCAGGGACAGGGTGACGGCCGAAAAAGTTACCCGTGTTATGGATGGTGTGTACAAGCGCATGCAACTACCCTGTTTCACCTATACCACTACCATACATTCTTCAGGATGTACGGTCAGTGAATCTTAAACAACAAAGATGAATTATTACAGCCTTAGCGATAAAAATCTCCGCGCCACTTTCCGTGAAGCCGCGCTGCAGGGACAGGCAGAAGATGGTGGCCTGTATTTTCCTGAACGGATTCCAAAATTCTCCAGGCAGTTTCTTTCCAATATCAAAAAAAGTACAAAGGAAGAAATTGGGCTCGAAGTAATGAGTCCGTATGCAGGTGAATGTATCCCTGAAAAATTCCTCTTGCCCATCATCAGGAATGCTGTAAACTTTCCCATTCCCCTGGTACCGCTATACGATGGCATTCATGCACTGGAATTATTTCATGGTCCAACCATGGCCTTTAAAGACGTGGGCGCGCGCTTTATGAGCGGCTGCTTTTCCTATTTCATGAAGGATGAAAATAACCCGCTTACGGTATTGGTGGCCACTTCGGGGGACACCGGCGGGGCTGTAGCAAATGGATTCCTGGACACCGAAGGTGTTAACGTGGTCATCCTGTTTCCGTCCGGGAAAGTCAGTGCCATCCAGGAACTTCAGCTGACACGGCAGGGTGGAAATATCATGGCCCTCGAAATTGAAGGCGATTTTGATGAATGCCAGCAGCTGGTGAAACAGGCATTTGCCGATAAAGAAATTACACTACGCAGAAAGCTTACCTCAGCCAATTCCATCAACATTGCCCGGTGGCTGCCGCAGCAATTGTATTATTTTCTTGCCTGGCAACAATGGGAGGCCAATGATCCTTTTGTTATTTCGGTGCCCAGTGGCAACTTCGGTAACCTCTGTGCCGGCATGCTGGCGCAATGTTCCGGGTTGCCGGTGAAACATTTTATTGCGGCCTGCAATGCCAATGATACCGTGCCGCGGTTCCTGCAAAACGGGCAATACAACGCCAAAAGTTCCATCCCAACAATTTCCAATGCCATGGATGTGGGTAACCCCAATAATTTCGTACGGATACTGGAACTGTTCAACCACAATACTGAAGACCTGCGCCGGTATTTGTCGGGTTACAGTATTTCAGATGAACAAACAAAAGAGGCCATTGCCGATGTGTATCACCGGACCGGTTACCTGATGGATCCCCACGGTGCCGTAGCCTACATAACATTAAAAATGCATATGAATGCTGCAGGGTTGAAGGCAGGGGTGTTTTTGGAAACAGCCCATCCTGTTAAATTTGAAGCGGTTGTCCCAGAAGCAGCACAACAAGCCTTCCCGGAAATGGTGGCTGCACTAAAGCAAAAGGAAAGCAAGAGTATCCGTATGAAACCCGATTTCCGGCAACTTAAAGATTTTCTCATGACCTGAAATGAGTAAAGGAACCTGGTATGATTGCAGTGAAATAACATCCGCTCAACAAAACCCGGTTGAAGTCGGTACGGCATTTGTGCTTCATGGCCTCTGACTAAATGAACCACATGGAAGCTACGCACCCGAATTACGGACTATCGAAAAGCATGGAAGAAGCACTGGCAGAAGACCATGTGATCAATCTTATTCCAAGAGCTGTATTGCGCCCGAATACCTCCATACTTCTGGATGGGGAATGGCGGTTTGCACTGGACCAGGAAGAAAGAGGACTTCGTGAACATTGGTACCTGGGGCACCAGTATGAACATACCGGTGACTGGCCCGGATCTATTGAAGAACATATGCTGCAGGCGAAAATAGAAACCGCTCCAAGTGGCTGGACCGATCGTATCGTTGCCTGGTACGAAAGAGAATTCCCGATGCCCGAATTACCGGATAAAGCGGAATCACCCGCTTCACAACTGCAGCTTACGTTCGGGGCCTGCGGTTATGAAACCATGGTATGGCTGAATGGTATTTTATTACGCACCATTGAAGGGGAGGAAGTGCATTTTGGTGAGTATACTTCCTTTTCCTATGAATTAAATCCCGAAATGCTCCGTCCGGTGAACAGGCTCACGGTCCGCATCGCCGATACCATGAATGCTGATATTCCGAGAGGCAAACAGGAATCACACGTGTACAAAAGAGGGGGTATCTGGTACCAGACCTACACCGGTGCGGTGCGCAGTGTATGGCTGGAAATGGTGGAGCGCAACCGGCTCCGCTCGCGCGTGGGCGTAGTCAGTATCGTGGAAGACAACCTGGTTCGCTTCAACCTCACTACGCGTATACATGACCCCGGGGCGTACCGCATCAAACTAAAAATCTTCCACCGCAAACAGGAAACTAATGAACCCATAGCATCGGATGAATTTAGTTTATTGCTGGCGGCCGGTGAAAAGAAACAGCGAGTGGTGGTTGAAATACCGGATGCACAGTTATGGTCACCCGAAAATCCACACCTTTACCGCCTGGTGGCCCAGCTCATTGATGCAGACGGGTATATAGCGGAAATAGAAACCTATTTTGGATTGCGAAAAGTAGAAGCCCGCGGCTGTTGCTTTTACCTGAATAATAAACCGGTTTACCTCGACGGCATCCTGTACCAGCCCGGTACCGCCTCCTACCAGGAAATCAAGCTGCACATGCAAGCCATGAAAGACCTGGGTTGCAACCTTGTGCGCATACATATTGCCGGTGTGGATCCAAGGATCTACAACCTTGCCGATAAAATGGGATTGTTGTTATGGGTGGAAGTTCCAAGTCCGCACCGGTCATCCCCCGAAAGCAGGGCGGCGCACCGGGAGGAACTGATGCGGATGCTGGCCCTAATCGGCACCCATCCTTCCGTTGTGATCTGGAGCCTGTACAACGAAGACTGGGGGGCCCAGGATATTGCCATCAATGAAGAAACCAGGAAGTACATTGTGGACATGTATCATTACATGCATATTGAATTTCCGCAATTCCTGGTAATTGATAATGACGGATGGCACCATATTTCGCATGAAGGCAGATTGAAATCGGACCTGCTGACCGCGCACCTGTATACCCCTGACCTGGAACGGTGGAAGCAAATGCTTGATGAAATGGTAAAAGGAAAAATGGAAGGGGTTGCGGCATTTCCTTTGGTTATCGGGGATCCTTTCTTCTATAAAAAGCAACTACCCCTGGTCGTTAGTGAGTGGGGCGGATTTGGATTTTCAGATTATGGCGGTCCTAAAGACTCCTCGGACCGGGCTGCATTGATCAAGGAATTCAAGGCTGAATTGCGTAAGCGCGCGATTGCCGGTGACGTATATACGCAGGCTACGAATATTGAAGAAGAGCGAAATGGTTTGATTGATTCAACAACCGGTGAACTGAAAGTTCCGGCCGGCCTGCTGAACAGCAGGGAAACCAAACCAAAGGAATAAACTTACAGGTACAAGAGGCAGCCTGATACATCAGGCAACCCGTGAATCCGGTCGCGGACAGCAACAGGTTTCATCTTTGCGTACCTTTCAACGCACAGATTGCCAGTAATGCATCCCGTTGCACCATATCGAATGATTCCGCTTGGCGATGCGGCACTATTGATTGACTTTGGAAATACCATCAGCGAAGAAACAAACCGCTACGTACTCCATTTATTCCAAACCATAAAACAACTCCGGCTGCCGGGTATAACCGACGTGGTGCCTGCCTTCAGTTCACTGGCGGTTTTTTATGACCCGGTAGTGGTGCGTCAACAACCGGGGGCACCTGCTTCGGCATTTGATAAAATTTCATCCCTGGTCAGGGAACAATTGACTTCTACTTATCCATCTCATTCAAAAAAAGGCAGGTTGCTGCGTATTCCTGTTTGTTACCAAAGCCCTTACAACTGGGACCTCGCCGACATGGCCACGCAAATGGGGCTGAGCGAAGAAGAGATCATCCACCTGCATACTTCAATAACTTACCGGGTATACATGATCGGCTTTCTGCCCGGCTTTGCCTATATGGGTGAGGTGGAAAGCCGGATTGCTGCACAACGACGTAAGGAACCCCGCACAAAAGTGGCTGCAGGATCAGTAGGCATTGCAGGAAAACAAACAGGCATTTATCCCGTTGAATCGCCGGGTGGCTGGCAGATAATCGGAAGAACACCTGTGCGGATTTTTACCAGGGAAGATCAGGTCCCGGTTTTATTTGAACCGGGCGATGAAGTAAATTTTTATTCCATTACAGCGCATGAGTTTGAAAATTATAAAGCAGGGATTATTTGATTCCGTGCAAGATGGAGGCCGGAATGGATACCGTCATCTCGGGATCAATCCGGGCGGCCCCATGGACCAGTATGCTGCAGCCCTGGCCAATGCGTTGCTGGGTAAAGACCTTTCGCATCCTCTTATTGAATTATCATTTCCTGCATCATCGTTCTTATTCCAAACGGGTACCATGATCTGCCTGGCAGGAGGCAACTTTTCACCCTTCATCAATGACCGGCCCATTAAATTGCACCAACCGGTTTACGTACCGGCGGGTAGTTTGCTCCAATTCAAACAATTGGCAGATGGACGCTGGTGCTACCTGGCCGTGGCACATGAACTGCAGGTAGAGCCCTGGCTGAAAAGCTTCAGTACCCATACAAAAATTGGCGTGGGTGGTTTTATGGGCAGGACACTGAAACTGGATGATATCATTCCCTTTAAACCATTTCCGCACTTCCGCAACAATAAAACAGAAGTTAAACAGGTAACCTGGCAGGCAAAGGGTCTTGATTATCCGGACACAAAACTGGAAGTTATCAAAGGTCCTGAATGGAACTGGCTGGATGATGATGCCATGAAATTGCTGACCACATCTTCCTTCCGCATTGCACCGCAATCGGACCGTATGGGCTACCGGCTGGAGGGACCCGTACTGAACGCCCGTGTGTCGCAACAGGTTCTTTCTTCCGCCGTTGGTGCCGGCACGGTGCAACTGTTACCCAATGGACAACTCATTGTACTCATGGCCGATCACCAGACAACCGGCGGCTATCCGAGGATCGGGCACATGGCAGCTACCAGCCTTCCGTTGCTGGTACAACAACAAACGGGAAAATCCATTAGTTTTAAAATTATGGATGCTGCAACAGCGGAACAGGCTTTGGTAAGCCGGGAACAAAGCCTGGTGAAATTAAGAATGGCCTGTTCCTTTAACATGCAAAACTATCTGGATGCTTCTATGTGATCTGAACTGCGACACGGCTGAAGGCACGGGTAATGAAGATAGCCTGCTGCCGTTTATCACTTCTGCCAACATTGCCTGTGGGTTTCATGCCGGTGATGAAGACACCATGAAAAGGGTTGTGGATCTTTGCCTTCAGCATGGGGTGCGTATCGGTGCGCATCCCTCCTACCGGGACCGTGAAAATTTCGGTCGCATTGATCTTATGGGAATAAGCGTGCAGCCCGCAGATGTTCATTCACTGGTTGCCGAACAGGTGTATGCTTTGCAAAAGATCACCCGTGAAAGAGGCGCAGACCTTCATCATGTAAAACCACATGGCGCTTTGTACAACAGGGCAGCAAGGGATCCTGACGTGGCACAGACGATCTGCATTGCTGTTCGTGAAGTGGATCCCGCCCTGACCTTGTATGGATTGAGCGGAAGCCTTATGGGTGAAGCAGCACTTTTTTACGGATTGAAATTTATGCACGAGGTTTTTGCCGACAGGACCTACAGGGAGGACGGAAGCCTGACGCCGCGCACTGAAAAAAATGCACTGATCGATGATGAAGAAGAAGCGCTTTCGCAGGCACTCCGCCTGGTGCAACACGGCGAAGTACGATCCGTTAACGGAAAAAGTGTACGCATGAAAGCAGAAACCATTTGTATCCACGGTGATGGGAAACACGCCGTACATTTTGCGCGGATACTGCATCAACACTTACGCAAATCATGAAAACACCAGGGCAGGAAGAATAATATGAAAAAGAACCCGGCACTCATCGGCGCTGCTTTCCTGATGGCCACCTCCGCTATCGGACCTGGTTTTTTGACACAGACCACCCGGTTTACCGCCGATCTGCTGGCCAGTTTTGGGTTTGTGATATTAATTTCCTTACTGCTCGATATCGGTGCACAGGTAAACATCTGGCGCATACTTACAGTATCCAATAAAAGAGCCCAGGATATGGCCAACGACCTGGTGCCGGGGCTTGGAATTTTCCTGGCCTGTCTTATTGGTTTTGGCGGGCTCGTTTTTAACATTGGCAACTTTGCCGGAACCGGGTTGGGGTTGAATGCACTGGCTGATATCCCGCAAAAAACAGGCGCCATCATCAGTTGTTTGCTGGCGCTGGCACTTTTCTGGTATAAAGAATCCGGCCCCCTCATGGACCAGTTTACCAGGATACTGGGACTGCTGATGATCGGGCTCACGCTGTACATTGCTTTTATTTCCGCACCTCCTGTTGGCGAAGCCCTGTACCGTACGGTATGGCCCGAAAAAATAGACGTGGTGAAAATTGTTACCCTGGTAGGCGGAACAGTTGGAGGTTATATTTCTTTTGCCGGTGCACACCGCTTGCTGGATGCCGGCATCAGCGGCAAGCCCGCACTTCCTCAGGTCACCAGGAGTGCAGTCAATGGCATCATCATTACATCGGTGATGCGTTTTGTTTTATTCTTTGCGGTCCTGGGTGTTGTATGGGAGGGTGTACAACTGGATAATAAAAATCCGGCCGGTTCGGTTTTCCGTTTGGCAGCAGGCAATCCTGGATACCGCTTTTTTGGCCTTGTTATGTGGTGTGCAGCGGTAACATCAGTTGTGGGTGCTTCCTATACTTCCGTAAGCTTTTTTAAAACCCTGCATCCTGCCTTCGACAAATACCAGCGCATTATTATTTCTCTTTTCATCATTGTTTCAACCATTGGATTCCTGGTATTGGGTAATGCAGCCAACCTGCTGATTGTAGCGGGTGCCGTGAATGGACTGATCCTCCCTATTGCATTGGCGGTTATTTTACTGGCCGCACGGTCTGAACGGGTAAGGTCTTATTACCATCACCCGCTATGGATGCAGGTAAGCGGATGGATTGTTGTGGCGGCCATGAGCTGGATGGGTTACTATACAATAGTGGATAGTTTAAAAAAGCTGTTTAGAAATTAACAGGCAGCCCGGAAGAAAAAAAAGTTATTCCATTTTATATAACCAAAAGACCTGCCTTGTACAGCGCGTTCACCGGTTTGTTATCCCAGAACAATTCAAAGTCATTAAGCCCGGAAGCCTCGTAATCGGCTTTCACCTGCTGCAGGGTAAGTGTTGCCGGATTGTTTACCCTGATCTTTTGCAATAACTTCAGAAACCATGCACCCTGCGCGGGATCAACATTAATGGTGAAGCTAATTTTTTTTGTGGTGAACGTAAGCGTCATTACCTCCCACTGCGCGCCCTTTTTTGATTTTATGACCATTTCAGATTTTGGTGCAGGGCCCAGCCAGATCACTTTACTGTTGGAGCCCGCGGGGTTGTATTCCGGTTCTTCAATAGCTTTCCGGATATAATCGGGAGCAACAGTAGTTTTCGGTACTTTAAAATCAAACCATTTTTGCAGGGGAAAATCAAACCCGAAAGCATGCATATAATTCAGCAGGGATTTTTTTAATCCAAAGCCAAAGCTTTCATGATGCGCACCAACCGGGTCGATATGCTGTATATCGTTGTTGGCAAAACTGCCCACCGCTTCCGTAACTTTTTTTACGGAGAAAGTATCGGGCTTTAAACCAACCGGGCTGTGGGCCGTCATGGTAAACAGGTGCCAGAAGGCAGATTGCAGGATACCCGCGCTGAAAAGCTGGCGCACCATTTCCAGGGAATCGATGGTTTCCTGCGCCGTTTGTGTCGGGAAACCGTACATGAGGTAGGCATGCACCATGATGCCCGCTTCCGTAAAGTCTTTATTTACGCGTGCCACCTGCGCCACGGTAATGCCTTTGTTGATCAGTTGCAGCAACCGGTCGGAAGCTACTTCCAGTCCGCCGCTTACCGCAATACAACCCGATGATCTTAATAACATGCAGAGATCACGTGTAAAGCTTTTTTCGAACCGCACATTTGTCCACCAGCTCACTACGAGCCGACGCCGTATGATCTCGATGGCCAGGGCTTTCATCAGGGCCGGCGGTGCCGCTTCATCTACAAAGTGAAAACCATTCTGCCCCGTTTGCGCTATCATTTCTTCCATGCGGTCAACCAGCAGTGAAGCCGCTACCGGCTCATAATTTTTTATATAATCCAGCGAGGTATCACAGAAGGTACATTTCCCCCAGTAACAACCATGGGCCATGGTGAGTTTGTTCCACCTTCCGTCACTCCAGAGGCTATGCATGGGATTAATCACTTCAATGGCCGAAATATACCGGTCAAGCAAAAAATCACTGTAGTCCGGTGTGCCCACCTGTCCCTGCTTATAATCGGTGCAGGCCGTGTTGTTGATATAAGTAACAGCGCCGTCAACAAGGGTAAAGGTTCGTTTCAGTTCCTGCAGGCTGATTGTTCCCTCCAGGTGACGGATCAATTGTTCGATGGGCGCCTCTCCGTCATCGAGCGTGATAAAATGATAAAATTCAAAAACTCGCACATCGCTGAGTGAACGTAACTCGGTATTGGCAAAGCCACCCCCCATAACAATTTTTACCCCGGGATAATTCTTCCGGATCCACTGGGCACAACGTAGTGACGTATAAAGGTTTCCCGGGAAGGGCACCGACAGTGCTACCAGTTGCGGCTGAACCTCCTGCATTTTTTTCTTCAGCAGGTCTACCATGATGGAGTCCAGGTAGGTGTATTCCTGTTGCAGGGTCGTGTACAATTCATCAAATGAATTGGCCGAGCGTGCCAAACTTTCTGCATAGCGGCTGAAACCGAAGTGCTCATCCACCGTTTCTTTAACCAGGTCGCTGAGGTCTTCGAGGTACATGGTTGCCAGGTGCTTTGCTTTATCCTGTGTACCCATGCTGCCGAAGGCCCATTTAAGGTCATCGAGTTGCGCAAAACGTTCGGCCTCGGGCAGGAATTCTCTTTTGCAGACGAGGTGGGCAAGGGTTGGCCGCTTACCCTGCAGGAAAAGCATGACATCATCAATGGTGTTGATGTAATCTTCCTTTAATGCAATGATCCGTTCCGCATTAGCAGAATGCGGACCTTTTTCCCTTCCAATAAAATTAAAAAGTTGTTGCAGGCCTTGTTGGCTGAACAGCGCCAGGGTAACCTCAATGCCCATGTCGCACTGGTACGACCGGATGCCTTTCGTATTGAGAAAACCTTTCAGGTAGGCTGTAGCCGGGTAGGGCGTATTGAGCTGTGTAAAAGGAGGTGTGATTAAAAATACAGGTGCCTGCAAACCGCTGATTTATCCTGCAAAAGTATCCCTAATTGCTGTATGCGCTGGGGTATTGATGCCGCCCAAAGCTTAAAGGTTTGCCAAGGATATTATCCTGAATTCTTCACTATATCGCGGATAATATGAACATGATGGGCCGTGTGCAGCCTGAGAAACCGTATGGCAGGCGACTTATTCATCTTACCCAGGAAAGGATGTTCAAAAAAGGCATTCCCGTCTACGTCTTCCAGCATCTTCAGATTGGCGCGCGAATGGGCAATATGCCGGTTTAGGGTATGGATATCAAAATTTGTTTTCGGCCGCACCACCGCAGGCGCCTGAACACGTCCTCTCGGGATCTTGTTCATGATAAAGACAAAGGTCCTTTTTACATTAAACGACCATTTGTATTCAGCGGGGTTCGAACGTTTGATGGCATCTATGATCACGTTGAGAGTAAGAAGAGCATGTTCAATGTGCCACCCCACGGAAGACCGCGACACGTTGGGGTTCAGTAATCCCTGCTTTGGAATATTTACCTCCAGTTCATTGATTAAGGCTTCCAGTTTTTTCATAAGAAATATTTGCTTTACGGGCATGGAGAGAATGCGTCTTATTACACCATATTGAATTTCGCCGGCTAAAGATAACCAGTTTGTAATGGTGTGAAACCGGCTATGGCAGGGATGGGGCCCCCATTCTTCCTGTACGAAGCAGCTGCCCATTCATCAGGAATATCCACAACAGGAAGGATACAAAGGTAATTTTCTGTACTATAGGCAGGTAATACAATAACCCTTCACCATAGTATAAAATGTTATTGAGGATTACCAGCAGCACATTGAAAATGCCCATCCCGAAAAACATCATCCATTTTAATTGATATAAGATCCTGAATGTACCGGCAACCGCAATCATCCCGATAAATGCGGAAACATTGATGGCTGCATCATGGTACTGCTCCATAAGGAGAAGAGTGGCCATAGATAAGGTACCGCAAACCGGGATCATTATTTTCAGAGTACGGTTTGCTGTGGTATGCAACGGGAAGATGAAAAAAAATAACGAGATGGTCACCCCCAGTATGCCCATGGCCGCCAGGGCAACCGGGCGTGCTTTATTGTCTTCTCCATTGATCGCTTTCTGATGCAGCAGGTTGCACCAGTAATTATGCAGCACGCTGAATCCTTTTGAATACCGGTCCATTTGAGATCCGCCCGGGTAGTACAGGGTTGCTATAATGTATAAAAGGAAGAATAAGCTTATGCCCACCAATGGTAGCCATATCAACAAGCGCTGCCGGGAGGTTTGGCTTTTGATCACGCACTGAAAATAACAGAAAAATAATTATCCTGGCCAGCGGACGGGCGGTGTTCAGCATGCCCCAAACCGAAGTTATTTACGCAGGGTACCCCAGGCGATCTGCCACTGCCGGAACGATATCAGGGACAGGTAGTACAATTCTGCTTTAGCCAGGCTGCCCGCTTTTTCCGGGGCTATCATTTCCTTTAGTTCAAAATCCTTCCAGTAGGATCTTACAAGAGAAGCGGGTTCATTCCCGATCACCGGGGTATGCATATCCATCCGCAAAAGCTGTTCATCGAGGTAATAACAATCATGGTGAATCTCTGCGGAATCCACCAGGAATTTCCCCGATATCTTAAAAAGCTTATTCGGCTTCCTGTAATAGAAAGTATACCGCCCCTTCCAACTTTCCTGGCTACCGGGGTGGTCAAAAAAGGCGATGGCCATCACCGTATCAAAACGGATAAAGGTTGAAAGCACCCGCTCGATTGAGTCCACCTTTTGATCGGTAGCCGTAACCAGCGCACTGCTTTGTGCGAAACAGGCACTGAAAAACAGCATGGAACACCAGGATAATAAACTTTTCTTCATACTACATTGCTGAACGCTGCGTCTACCGCCGGTTCCCGTTTTCATCAAACAAGCGTCCCATGTGCTTCATGGTAAAAACATACGTTAATGCTACAAAAAGCATGACCAAACTGGTTAGGGTTTGCACCGTTAGCGTTTTATAAACCGGGAATACAATTGAAATGGTTGCGGCAACGGCAAAACCTATAGACCCGATGATCATGGGTCCGGAAACATAATTATTGGCCTCCCTCCAGGTATCCTCATTTTTAAAAGCAAAGGGAAAGCGAACACCATGATAAAGGCTTCTGAATTTCGGTGGATACATTTTATAATAAAGAGCTCCTGCGAAAAGCCCTATACTTATTATATAACTGAATTGGCTAAAGACGGGCATAACGATAAATTTTAAGCGTTATTCATGGTGGTGCAAATTACACAGATCAGGTAGTTGACTAAAGATACTTATTGATGGCGAGCATTCAGAAAGATGATCAATTTCATTGCAGGACCCAGAGTATATCTCAGCCGGAAGATTGTCATTATTTGAGCAAATAGGAAATTTTCGGACCTAAATGATAAGCCAGTACCGGGTAGTCGGGCATTACATAAAAACCACCGGCCAGTCCTGCTCCAAAATGCTTTGACAAATTAAAATTAAACGCACACCGGACAGGAAATACGAGGTCTCTCCATATAATATCTCCGTTAATAGCATGATTCATAACGCCCAACCCCGTTCCGATGGTTACATCAATAGCTTTACGGTCAACAATTTTACACTGGTACATTAGCGAAACAGCTTCATATGCTTCATAATCCTTTAATCCAACCCGATCCGGGTTTTCTTTATAACTATGGCCCCCGATAAAATAGTTTCCCGAGATGATATGCCTTTCTCTTACATAATAATTCATATCGAAATTCTGAAAATCCCCTAACCTGTTCCGAGTATAATTAGTAGAGGTGATAACCCCCGAAGTAAAAGAAAGAACAAGATCTTTGCGTTCCTGTGCCCCGCACAGAATCGTTACGTTAGCAGGGACAGCATAAACAGTAGCCGGGCCATAAGCAGTTTTTTTACTAACTGTTCCCTACCCGTATTTATTGTGTGTTCAGATTTGATTATTAAACTTTCCTTTTATAAGTTTTTCTACCGTTTCCAGGTCATATACCGGGCAAGGACCGGGATAGCCGGCTACCAGGGCACCCATAGCTGTGGCAAACCGCAAACTTTCACCCTGTTCTTTTCCTCCCATCAAACCGGAAACCAGCCCGGCCAGGAAGGCATCCCCGCTTCCAACTGTATCCGCCACCTTCACTGTAAAGCCTTCCTGGCTGTACGTTCTTTCTTCATCCAGGAGCACAGCGCCGGCCGCTCCTTTAGTCAGAACAATGGACGGAATCTTAAACCGGTCCTGCAGAAACTTCATCTGGTCGGATCCGAGTTTCATGTCTGTGTACCATCCGGAAATAAGCTCCAATTCGGATTGATTCACTTTCAGCAGATCGGCATGATGCAATAAGGTTTCGATGGTTTGCCGGTTATAAAAAGGTGGGCGCAGGTTGATATCGATGATTTTATAAAAGGCTGATTCCAGCAAGCGGAAAAGCGTATTCCTGGAAACATCATTGCGCGCAGCCAGGCTGCCACATAAAAAATATCCACACTCCCCTACGATAGCATCAATGTTTGTATCCCACATTATATTGTCCCACGCAACGGGCTCAGTGATTTCGTAGTGCACTTCATGATCCTCACCAATAGTTGCACATACTTTACCTGTTGGCAGTCCGGGATCGTGTTGAAAGAAATGCGTAGAAATTTTATTGACTTCCATGATGCGCAAAAGCCGGTCGCCCCATTCATCCCTGCCTGCACGTGTGACCAGTAAGGGATCGTAACCAAGTTTTTTTAAATGGTAAGCCACGTTGAAAGGGGCGCCACCGGGAACAGCACCGCCCGGAAGTATATCCCAGAGGATTTCGCCAAAGCAAACAATGCGCTTTTCTGATCCCGCCCTAAATTCGATATACCCCTCATTATAACCCATATGTTATTCAAGCTTAATCTCTGACCCAATAATAAATAAATGAAAATAAAAAAAGGAACCCCCATTTCCGAACGTTAGTTGCCCGATAAAAATTAACCGCAAAGGCGCAAAGAGTAAACTTTTGCGCCTTTGCGGTTAAAACGTATTCGTGGGTGTTTATTTTAGCCCCGTACTGCTTTTTATTTTATTTCCTGTAAATATCCTTCAGATCATTTTCAAACAAGGTATATGGATGATGATAAAACTTCAGGAAATCCGGAACGCTTGGATGCCCAGGGAAGGGCGCGTAGTAATGCGTGGGACTGGTGCGGTCGTTGCGCCACACCAGCACATAAGCAAGCCGCATTTTTTTAGACCGCATCACTTTCAGCAATACCTGTGTCCACCAGTCTGGCTTTACAATGGATTCCAGTCCTGTTTCCGTAAAGGCCGCCAGCTTGCCTTTTTTGCGGGCCACAGAAGATACGATGTGAAGTTTCCGGACAGCTGAATCAAGTTTGTACATCCCATCACGGCCCATATCACCATAGTTGTCCATACCCAGAATGTCTACATAGTCATCGCCCGGGTAGCGGTCCAGGAATTCTTTTTCCGTGTGAAAACGATTGTCCGGTGAGAAAGCATACAGGAAATTATGAACCCCCAGCGAATCACGGAGATAGGTAACCGTAAACCGCCATAAAGAAATAAATTCTTCACGCGTACTGTGCGAAGCCCCCCACCAGAACCAATCCCCGTCAAACTCATGATACGGCCGGAAGATCATCGGCACGGGCTTACCATCGGCGCCAACTGTTGTTTTGGCCCAATTACCGATGGTATTCAGAATTTCTTTATACGGTGCATGCGCAGGGCCACCGGGAATAATATACCGCACAGCCGGCAGGGATACGGAGTCTTTCCAGTAAAAGCCCCCACCGGAAACCGGATTCAGGAAATGCCAGGAAATAGTAACCACTCCTCCCCGGTTGTAGGTTTGCACCACGGTTTGATGAAGGCTTTCTTTTACCCTGTCGATGCGTTCCTGCGGCGCCCCCGAAAATCCACTCATATCAACGCCAATCACAGCCGGGTGAGAACCGGTAACGGATTTTACATCCGAGCGGTCCAGGTCTCCGGACCATCCATGTCCGTATTCAGTGGCATGCTGGTGCCCGAACAAGGTATGTTTTTTTGAAAGTTTGTGCAGGTTGAAGAATATTGCTTTTGTTTCTTCTGTGGCATTTTTATCAACAAGTCTTTTCTGCGCCTGAGCAGTAGTGGCCAGACTGAATAAAAAAAAGCACAGGCATAATATTCGCGGTTTACTTCCCCCTTGGCCCGAAGCTGAAGGAAAAAAGACGAACGAAAAAACATTGCGGATCATAACCATGTAATGTTCGGTAATATTATTCAATCAATTGCCGGAAAAAAGGTACCAGCTCCCCGGCCAGCAGTCCATGCTCCGCAACACTGGGATGACCGGTGCAGCCGCCCGCCTGCATGGGTGCGAAGAAATGCAAAGCCACTCCTTTATCCTCAGGATACGCCGCGTCGATTCGGGATTTTACCGCCTGCAGGCAATTTTGCAGTACCCTGCGGCGGTCGCCATTGATCATGGCGCTGCTCAACAGGGCAATCCTAGCCTGCGGGTAAATGGATTTAACCTGCTTTACAAATTCAATGTACCGGCTTACAAATTGCGCACTGTCGAAAGTCAGCCGTTCCTTTTTGCCATCTCCATTACTGAAATCATTGGTGCCTAAAGCTATGCTCACCACATTGGGTGAAACTTTTGAAAAATCCCATTGCCTTGAAGATGTATGCTGAAAGTCTGCTTTCTCATATACCTGCGGCATGGTTGGCCCATCACTGTTCCAATTGCGGTACACCCCGATTCCACTGACACTGCTTAAAATAAAATCGGTACCCAAAGCCCGGGCTACGCGCGGTCCGTAGGCCGCGTAGGCATTGTGCTGGTCGTGATAAGCGCCGGTTCCGCAGGGCACCTCCGATGGATCTGCTGCAGCCCCGCAGGTGATGCTGTTGCCAATGAATTCAATCAGGCGAAGTGGTGGCTTAACCAGGTAATCGATTTTCTTCGCTACAATTTTTTGAATGAATACCGGGCCGGTATGCGCTTCCGTGGCTTTATAGATCCACACGATATGTTTGCCATCATTGGGGGCCGTGATGACCAGCGGTTTACTGGAAGTGCCTTCTATACGAAGCCTTTTACCATACACCCCATCCATTTCGTACTGGATATAATTATGCGCACCCGGCCACGATAGCGAAGCATAAAGGGTGCACTGTGTGCCTTCAAACGTAAAACCAAAATGCATGGCGGAACTGATCATTTCCAATCCTTCTATTTTATGAAAGGCAAAACGGCCATAACCTATAATTTCCGAAGCGGGCAAAACACCGGCTGTCTGCACGCGCTTAACCGGGGCACATCCGGAAAAAAGCAGCACCAGGAAAACAGCAGGAATAAATTTCACGGTCATGCGCAGTCGTAATGTTTATTTTAATGAAGGCATTTCGTCCAGAGTAAGCACATAGGTGCTGGCAAACATTTTTCTCCAGAGCTCGAGGGTATTGTGCGTGCTGTTGCGTGTGTAGTCTCCATACCAGGGCATAAACCATGACCATGCGGCGCCATCAGCAACCAGGTTATCCACATCCGGAATAGAACCCACTTCCGAAAGCGTAACCATTTTTTTCGTTCCGTATAAAGTGTTCATGGCATTGAACTCGGTGATCTGCGACGAATGGTCTCCCTGTTTATACAAATCACACCCTACCATATCCACGTACTGGTCGCCTGGGTACCAGGCATGATCATTGGGCTCGCGGGTCCATACCCAGATCAGGTTTTTTAACCCATGAAAATTCACCATGCGGTCGTACATCACGAGGTATAATTGTTTGCAGGCGGCAGCACCTTTGGCACCCCACCAGAACCAGCCGCCGGCTGCTTCGTGCAAGGGCCGCCAGATCACCGGTACTTTTTGAACCTGCAGTTGAAGCAACTGGCCGGACACAAAATCAATGTCTCGGATCATAGCTTTGTATTCGGCTGAAGCGGTATCAAATATTTTAGAAACATCGAAGGTTGTTTTATTGGAATAAAATTCTTCGGTTGTGCGCAACGGGTCGCGCCAGTGCCATACAAACACCGGTATGCCATTTTTATCCCAGTAAGTCTTTGCATCTTTTACAGGCTGGCTGTTATCGTACCAGGTATAGCCTCGGTTACAATGCATGAAGTCCAGTCCAACAATGGCTGGTTCCTTGCCCGTATTGGTTTTCAGCCATGATGTTTCATCAAAACTGTTCAGCGTCATAACACCTGAAAGGATCTTTTTACCGTAGTTGTCTTTTAAAAAATTATACAGCTTAACCGCTTCAGCCGTAGGGTTGGGCGTTACAAGGGAAGGATTAATGTTGAACCGCGCAGGGGCAGGCGGAGGTGGCGGCGTAGGCAGGGTGGCCGTATCCGGATCATCCTTTCCGCAGGAAGAAATCGCTGTCAAAGCACAGGTTAATAAAATAAATACCTTTTTAAACATTTTCGTTTCTTTTATCGTGTAATACTGATAATGTTTTATTGATTGGTTAGAGTTGTATAGGCAAGGCTTTCCAAAACCAGGCTTGCTTTACCCTGGACTACGACCACTGTTTTTACCTGCTTCATGGCCTTTTTACGATCGGTCACAAATACGTTCAGCGATTTTACGGAAGCCGGCAAACCGGTGATGGCCACTTTACGTGCCGGCCCGTTATTAACCATATGAATCGTATACAAATTTTTTACCCGGTCACCCAAAGCAGCTACCGATACATCGCTCCTGTTCGACCGGGCCGCCAGTGCTTTTAATCCGGGCGGCGTTGATGCCAGCTGCTTTAAGTTCCAGAAACGTTGTGTCGGGCGAAGCGGTTCGTTGTTCCCGAAAATACCGCCGCCGGCCATCGGTGAATAATCAGCCGTAAGTTGCCATTGTAAAATGGAAGCGGGCTGGCAGATATTGAGCAGCCTTGTATACAGGTTAATCTCCTGGAGCGCATAGGAAGGTTCTTCAAATATTGCGGGATAACCCCAGGCCTGCGCATCGATGCTTCCTTCGCCCACAATCAGCGGCCTGTTTATTCTGGTGGCGGCATCTGCCCATTTTTGAAGTATTTCCTGTTCCCATCCCCGCCATGAATGGAAGGAAACGGCCCCGATATAAGAATGCGTGGACGTGTCGGCCATTGCTGGTTCAATAAAGGCATAAGTAGTGGCATCCGAATTATCACCAAGCAATAAACGGGTCTTTAATCCACGCTGGACAAAATAAGCACCCAGTCCTTTTATGAGGGCTGCATGTTCCGCTCCTGTCTGGCGGATGTAGATTCCCAGGTCTGATTCATTAAAGGAAAACATGCTGGTTTCCACACCATATTGTTCTTTCAGCACGGCCACGTAATCACCAATCGACCGGTAGATCTGCTGCATGCGGGATGACTCGAGCGGGTTGCCCCACACACCATCCGGCCCCGGGTTAAACCGGGCAGGACCTACAATAGCCCAATCGGGTGCCGACCAGGCAGAGAGTATAACAGGCATGCCCAAACGATATAAGCGTTGGGCCATTTCCATAGCAGCCTGCACACGCGGATGCAGCTTGCCGGCCCTGGCGGAATCCATAGGCTGGTCGTTGATGGAGACCTGCCAGAAACGCCAGGGCATTTCCACCCTGCCCCATGCTACCCGAAGATTAGATAAGCTGTACTCAATCACCTGCGGATCGGTCTTTGGATTTTGCAGGCGAAAATTTCCACCCAGGCCGTCGAATGCCCTGCCCTCTTTTGAGGCATCAATGGCTACGGTTACCATACGGGTATTCACTACGCCGCGGGCATCCAGGAAAATGGTTTTCTCTGCCACAGAACCTTTGGCTACAGTACCGGTATGAACCGGGATCCTGAATTGTACTACCCCGTTTTTTCCTGCATTGCTATTGACCAGCAGTACGGCAGGTTCATCCAGTGTAATAACCAATTGCCGTTGCGGGGAGGATATGCGCAAGTTGCGCAAGGGTTGCCGCAACAGTTTTTCTATTTCTTGTACACTGTTCAGCGGCACCGCTTTTTTACCATCCGCCCTGAAGGTTGCACCGGCATAAATGGAATGACTCAATTCGATGCTGAAGTATACACCCACGGGGGTATCATTGTCCATTGCTTCCGTGCGCACTTTCACAGACACACTTCCATCCGCCCTGTCGGTTACTTCTTCGGTGAAGGAAAAACGTCCAATCGTGGTTTGTACAACCTGAGTTTGGCCCCTGCGTTCATACTTCGGACGTTGCTTTTCCTTGCCCGATGATTGAACTTCAGACCCCTTATCTTTTACCACCTGCAGGCCCGTCTGAAACTCCATCAACTGTCCGCCCCGGCGAATTCCCGACAGGTTTCCCCAGGGCGCAAGTTCTGCCTGTGCTGCACCTTTAAAAGAAACGGCACCCAGGAGAAAAAAGAAGAAAAGGTTCAAGCCCCATCGGTTAAAAAGCTTCATGGTATAACGCACCGGAGTTTGATTTATATGGTTGAAGTGGAGAAATAAAGCTAGAGCATATGCCGCCACAAAACCGGTATTATTTTAACTATTGATAATAGTTTTCTCAAAATGAAAGCATACGCGGTGAAATGAATTAACATGCTGTGTGGTGTTACCGGGAAACACCTGCTGAAACAAATGGTACTTTATTATCCAGTAATGGATCAACAACCACCTTCATAGTTGATAAAAGCTGGTATGCATATAGACCGTTAAAAACTTTGCGGATGCCCATCCAGGAAAAACCTTACAATGGATAGCATTAATAAAATCAAAAGCCCAATTATAAAGATCCGCCTGAATTTCAGTTTTCGCTCCGATCGGATCCATTGGACCGAGGTGTTGAGCAACCTCCAAACAGCGAGGATCAACAGGGGCAGAAAAATAAACACTCCGGCCAGCGAAAGAGGAATAGCCATCCGTTCAAAAAACCTCCAGTTATCGGTATACCAGCGCGTCCACAGAGCCGGCTCTAACCCCGCTTCTTCAATCGCCTGTTCCCATTCACGTTTCGATAAAAACCAGCGTGGCTCTCTTTTGGATTCATCGAGGATAAAAAAAGCGCTGTCCGTTGCTGCCATGATATGGCCTTTGAAAAAGTACCATTTCCTGATCTGTATAATTTCTTCGGATGAACTTTTAACGGACAGGAACGTACCCCCACCCCGGTTACCCATGTAATGCCCACCCGGTGTAGTTGCCAACCAATCGCCCAGGCCGGATGCAGTGGAAGAATGCCGGGCAAAAAGAAAACAAAGAAAGAAAAAGCAGCTCTTCATATGCTAGATGAGTATTTGCCAGGCGGCAAAGGATGTACCGGTTGAAGTGAATGCGGGCGCTTACTCATTCCCGGAAATAATGGTGGCCTGCCTGGCGGTTAGTTTCCAGGTGCCTTTTTCTTTCATCCAGATATTGGTAAACCTTCTGAGAATTTTTTTTCCGGGATTTAAGGTAGTGCCCATCGTAATAACTTCATTCCCCATTACCACCACTGTACCGCCAAACACACTCACCTTTTCAATATTCCGTTCAAAAGAAGCATAACTGATCTTACCGGTCCTGATGCGGTCCATGATCTCGCGGTAGGTAACAATTTTATTTTCGGGGTTCTGGACAATTATTTTTGATGACATCAGTTTTGATAATCGTGCCGTATCACCATTCAGTATCGCCTTGCGCTCGGCATTTTCCAGTGTCCTGATCACAGTTTCATCTGAGGTTTGTGCAGCTACACTATTAACCCGTAACAGGAACAGCAGGCAACAGGCCGGCAGGAAATTTCGCATAACCGTTTTGGTTTATATTAAGTTTAATTTAAATGTATTCAGATCATGCTAAAGATACATTTTGTCGACTTAACACGAGAGTTGGTTACTCCATCCCTGCAGTAACATTTGCGAAATCCGAAAGTCTGCATTCATAAGCGCAAAGTGTTTTAAATAAACGCTTAATGAATAAAACGCTCTCCTACATCGTACATCTAACTTCCTACTTCATACTTCCTACTTCCGACTTCCTTTTCCTTTCAAAATATTCACGAAGTGCTTTTTTCCCGAACCGGCGGAAAACAACCGGGGTTACAATAATATCCAACAGGGTTGAAGAGATCAATCCTCCAAGAATTACCGTAGCTACCGGGTACAGGATTTCCTTTCCGGGTGCGGTTGCATCCATGGTTAACGGGATCAGTGCCAGTGCTGCTACCAGGGCTGTCATCAGCACCGGCACCAGCCGTTCCTGCGAACCCCTGATGATCATTTTTTCTCCGAATATTTCACCCTCATGTTCTACCAGGTGTATATAGTGCGACAGCATCATAATACCGTTGCGGGAAGCAATCCCGGTTAAGGTGATGAACCCTACCAAAGTGGCAATGGAAAAAATACCCCCGGTAAGCATTACGGCTACCACGCTACCGATTAAGGCCAGCGGAATGTTCAGCATGATCTGAAGGGCAATCCGCCAGGACTTGAAGTGGCTGTAGAGTACCAGGAAGATGCCGGCAAAGGAAAACAGGCTTAAAATAAGAATCAGCCGGGAAGCCGTTTGCTGACTTTCAAACTGTCCGCCCCATTCGATATAATATCCCTGCGGCAGATCCAGGTTCGCACGAACGGCTTCCTGCATTTCTGAAACGGTGCTGCCCAGGTCCCGGCCCTGAACATTAGCGGAAACAAATATTCTCCTTTGTGTATTCTCATGATTAATCTGGTTGATGCTGTTCTCCATTTGCACGGAAGCCAGCTGCGATAAGGGAACCAGGGAGCCGGAGGATGTAGCAATTGGTGTATTGCGGATGGCTTCGATATCTGTTCTCACCGTATCATTTACTCTTAATACCAGGTCAAAGCTTTGCTGGCCCTGGAGCACCTGGCTGGCTGTTTTACCATTGTAAAAAGTTTCCAGTTCTTCCGCTACCTCTCCGGCCTGCAAACCATATTGCCGTATTTTTTCCCGGTCCATGCGAATGATCAGCTGCGGGATCATTACCTGGTTTTCAACCTGTGCATCCACAACCCCCTCCACCCCGCTGATCACATTCCGCAATTCATTGGCAGAAGAACGGAGGGTGAGCAGGTCATTGCCAAAAATCTTTACGGCTACCTGCGCCCTTACACCGGACAGCAGGTGATCTAAGCGGTGCGAAATGGGCTGGCCGATATTTATATTTACGCCCTTCAAAACATCCAGGTTATGCCGGATGTCTTCCAGTATGGCATCCCTGTTCCTTCCTCCTTCCTTGTTGTTTTCCAAAGCCACATCAATCTCGGAGTAGCTTGGTGGTTCTGCATGTTCATCCAGTTCAGCGCGTCCGGTTCTCCGCGATGTGAGCAAAACACCATCCACTTTCAGGATCTGCTTTTCAGCAATGTTGCCGATCTTGTTTGATTCTTCCAGCGAAGTACCGGCAGGAGCAATGACGGTAACGGTAAAACTGCCTTCATTGAAAGGTGGCAGGAATTCGGTACCAAAAAAAGGCACCATCGCAAAAGACAGTACAATCAACAGGGCTGAACCAATCATTACTGCTTTCGTTCTTCTTAAGCTCCAGTGAAGGAGTTTCAAATCCTGCTTTTTCAACCAGCGTACCAGCGGGCTGTCGTGCTGATTCATATCGCCGGCAGTTTTGGGTGATGAAACCGCATTTCCGCCCTGTTTACTCCTACCCGAAAGACCATCTGCCTCGCGGACTGCCTGTTCAACAGGCGTTGATCCTTTGTTTTTCTTCCATTTCTTCCAAAACTTGATCTGCACATGATTCAAACCGGATGGTTTATTCAGGAGGTAACTGCATAATGCAGGTGTTAATGTAAGAGACACAAACAGGGACGCTACAATGGATGTAATGTAGGCGATTCCCAAAGGGGCAAAAATTCTTCCCTCAATACCCTGCAGGTAAAATAACGGTATAAAAACCAGCACCACGATGATTGTTGCATATACAATCGAATTCCGCACCTCGCTGCTGGCCTCATAGATCACCCGTAAAAGCGGTCTTTGCTTTTCCTGCGGCAAGGCCCAGTTCTCCTTTAACCGCCTGTAAACATTTTCCACATCCACGATCGCATCATCCACCAGCTCACCGATGGCAATGGCAAGTCCGCCCAGTGTCAGCGTATTTATGGATATGTTGAACAACCTGAAAACAATCGCTGTAATGATCAGGGAAAGCGGAATGGCCGTAATGGTGATGACCGTAGTCCGGAAATTCAACAGGAACAGAAATAAAATAATGATCACCAGAATAAAACCATCTCTCAATGCATGCTCCACATTGGTAAGCGAACTGGTGATGAATGATCTTTGCTGAAAAACATCGGTATTCACTTTTACGTCTTTCGGAAGACTGCCTTTAATTTCCTCAATTGCCTCCAGGATATCTTCAGTCAGTGTTACCGTATTGGCGGTTGGTTGCTTTTCAATACTCAGGATTACGGCCGGTTTCGCGTTAAAAGATCCATCACCGCGCTTGATACCCCCGCCCAGTTTTACGTCTGCAACCTGGCTTAATAAAACCGTTGCACCATTCTGCCCTTTCACTACGGTATTGGCAATTTCACTGATGTCTGTTGCCCGGGCAATATTCCTGATCAGTACTTCTGATCCTGCATGGTTTACAAAGCCTCCGGTGGTATTGCGATTGGTGCGTTGCAGCGCCCCATCCACATCCTCTATAGTAACATTGAACCGGCGCATCTTTTCCGGTGAAACCAATACCTGGTACTGCATCCGTTCACCCCCGATCGGGATTACCTGGGACACACCTTTTACACTCATCAACCTTCTCCGCAGTGTAAAATCAGCAATGGTGCGCAGGTCCATGGGTGATGTGGTATCGCCGGTAACAGCAACCAGCATGATCTGCCCCATGATGGAAGAGATAGGACCCAACTGTGGCGTTATGCCTTCCGGCATTTCAACCGTCTGAAGTTTTTCTGCCGTAAGTTGTCTGGCGCGGTACACATCCGTATTCCAGTCAAATTCTACAAACACCATTCCCAGTCCCGGTGATGCAACCGAGCGGACAACCTCCACCCCCGGAGCACCATTCAGCGCCGTCTCTACTGGAAGGTTCGCCTGTGTTTCCACTTCTTCGGGCGCCATGCCACCCGCTTCTAAAAATATGGTCACCCTTGGACGATTCAGGTCGGGCAATACATCAACGGGTAGGTTTACCAGGGTAAAAACACCATACACCATGATCAGCGCCGACAGTGCAATTACAAACAACCGGTTCCTTAAAGAAAACTCTATAAGCCTGTTCAGCATAACGTATGATTATTCAACTGATTCGATCCTTACCGGGAGTCGTAATTTTTCCCATCCGATCAAAATGATCCCGGTTCTGTTCCCGGTCTGTTCTATTTTGTAGGTGAGTCGCTCCATATTTTCTTCTTTCCATTCCGGTGTTACGTTAAACCGTACCAGGTCATCTTTTTGGGAATAATCATCAGCAAGGTGTTGATTCCAGTTGCGGTTGATCATAACGGTCCATTTTTCTTTACCGGGTATGGTAAACAAGGCGTATTTACCGGCCGGGATTTTTTTGTCGCCGATCCTGAAATCCGTACTTGCTTCCAGTGCGGTTGCTTTATGGGCACCCGTTACCCACACCTCATTATAAGGTACCAGTCCACCCCAGATGGATCGGCCTCTTACTGCCGGTGCATGGTACGTTATGGTAAGGTCCAGTCTACCAATCTTTCTTTTGGTTTCCGATGGTATGCTCTTTTTCGAATTGTCCGGTGATGGCCTTGCAGCCGTTGAATCAGTATGAGCCGCTACTTCCTTTTCCGAAGTTCCCCGGTCACTGCAGCCTGTTGCAAAAAGAATGATAATGAATAAAACCAGTTTGCTCATAGATTGATATTAATGGTTGGAGTGATTGGTTCCGGTGGTGCCATGGGCAGCGCCTGCAGTTTTCTGTTCTTCCGCACTTCCCCGCACTACGTTCATGGTAAAGTCAATGGTATGAACGGTACCATCAGCCTGGAACTGGATCCACCCGCGGTAAATACCCGGCTTTTTAAAAGTGGTATGCAGGTCAAACTTTCCATCTTCCACTCCGGGGTGAACATGCAGGTACTCCTTATCGTCAAGACTGAGTACCACCATATGTGCTTTTGCACCCAGGTAATTCTCCAGTGAATTGGCATCTACCTGTTGTCCATCTTTTGTTACGGCTGCTGTGATATGCATTTGTGTTCCGGTAATGAATTTTCCACCTGTTGGCTGGAGGGATACGGTATAGTTCCCGGAGACACCGGATAACTTTTCACCTTTGAACACCACCACCGGTTTTGCCGGCCCGCTTATTTTAAGAGGAACTTTTTCCACCTGGTGCACGCCACCTGTAGGCTTATAATCGGCAAACAACACATAATTTCCACCATGCCCGAAACGGGTTTCATTTTTACCGGCTCCCTCCCTGTAGTTGTCGCTTTTACCCAGCACTTTTACCTGGTAACTGCCATCTGCCTGGAATTCGGGATGGATATGTTCAAAATAAGACAGGTCGTCGCTGACAACAATAAGGTGAATTTTTTTCTCATGCTGCAGGTCCAGGGCCACCGCTTCATTTTCTTTGCCCACTACTTTGGGTGTAAAGGAAAGCGTAGCCGGTTCGCCGGCAGTTAACTGGGCAGGATTACTGGAGTACTGCATTTTATAGGTCAGCCCGTTATCTTCCCCTCCGTCGTAATGTTCCAGGTCCATTCCGCAGATGGGGCATTTGCCCGGCTTCTCATAAGTTTTCCCGCCCTCACAATTCATGGGACAACGGTAGGAATGCTGGTGTCCTTGTGCTGTTGCACTGTCTGTAGTTCCGGATTTGGATTTTACGTTGGAATCATTGCAGGCTGCCAGTGTGATTAGACAAGTCGTGAACAGTAAAATATTAGGAATTTTTTTCATCATTATCAGAGTTTATATTTATTCTTTATTTTATTGATTGAGATAGATCATTTTCATTTGGTAAACATTGCCGGTTACCACCCTTTCGCCACCTTCCACACCCTTTTCAACAGCTGTGTAGATTGCATTACTTTGTCCTTTCTGAATAAAAGAGATGCTGTATTGTTCTGCCCTGTCTTTAATGAACACGGCAGGTTTTCCATTTACATCGGTGACAGCACCGGTTGGAACTACCAATTGCGCGATCCGGGCCTTTCCGTAACGGAGTACCCGTACATTTTCACCAATCTTGAATTTTCCACCGGGGTTGACTACTTCAAATACTACCCGCTGCGCCTGGTTCTCCGTATTTACCGCCTGGGCGGTGGAAACCAATTTTAACGGGTAGGTAGTTGTATCATTACCCGAAAAGGCAACAAACCGGTTTCCTTCCGCTTCACCAGTTACATCAAATACCTGCGTTTCTATATATACCCTGTTAAGGTTTGTGACTTCAAACAAAGTTTGCCCTGCCGACACAACGGCACCGATGGCATAATTAAACGTGCCCACCACGCCATTGATTGGTGAATTGAGGGTGATCATTTTGGTGCTTCCCATGCTGCCGCCTACGTTTGAATTAAAAAGCCTGAGGTTCTGCACGGCGGCTTCGTAACGGGCCTTTGCTTCGGTAACATCTTTTTTTGCTGCGATATCGGCAATGCTTAACAGGCGTTCGTATTGTGCTTTGGCGGCTTTAACTTCTGCGTTCAGGGTATTGCGCTGGGCGATGATGTCGATCTGCGTTCCCGCTTCCACCTGTTGTTCCACAACGGCAAGTGTTTGTCCTTTCGAAACCACCTGTCCCGGTGTAACCCTGAGGGCAACGATCTTCCCGGTCTGGGGTGCCTGTATCACCGCTAATCCCTGGGGCGATGCGGTTACCGTTCCCTGGAGCCCTGTAGACTGATAGAAATTCCCGCCACCGGTTTTTTCCGTTATAATATCAAAAAGAAACTGTGACTCCTTTTCAACGATAAAAGCATTGGAAAGACCGGACCCGGTTTTGGCTCCTCCACCATGATCTTCACCTTCATGAGCAAGGGAGTGATTCATAGCACCGGCGGGCACCAGCAAACCAATGATGAAGGCACCAATGGCAGTTCTGCGGTTCTTTTTTTTCATCAGTACATACATCAGAAACAGGCCGGACAGCAAACCTGAAACTGCCCACAACCAGGGACGTTCATACCAATGATTGTGTTCTGCAGGTGCAGGAACTTCCAGTTTTTTACCTACCTCGATCTTTGGCACCTGGAGAAAATCAGGACCCATGCTGCTGTTTATATTCACCTGCAGGTCATAGATCTCATTGGCAGGAAAAATCCCTTTCAACGTGTACATTCCCGTATCGATCCTGGTTAACGTAAAATTGGCGGCCGGTTGATTGACCACTTTCACAGCAATGGTAGCCGAATCAATGGCCCGGTTTGTACGGGCATCTGAAAGAAACAGTTGCAGTGTACTTTCTTTTCCGCCCGATAGTTCCCCATACTTAACCAGGACTTCGTATTTATCGGAAAGGGCCTCAGAGGAAAAATAGGTAACAGAGGCTCCTGTAGTCTTAGCGGCTGCACCATGCTCTTCCCCTTCATGTGCATGAGCCAGGAAAGGCAGGAAAAACAGGAATATAATAATGCGTTTCATAATTATTGATTTGCCGTCAGGTAGTTTAATTCAATCAGTGCCCTGTTGTAACTGCGCATCGTTTCCAGGTAAGCGGATTTATTTCCGTATGCTGTAATGATATTGCGCAGCAATTCAATATAATTGGTTTCACCTGCTTCGAAGAGCCTGCGCGCGGTTTCGATGATCGCATCAGCCTGTACATTGGCAACCGTAGAATAATAGGTGAGGCTTCTTCTTTCCCTGCGGTAATTTGCTAAGGCCACACTATACTCCCGGTTCAACCGTTGGAGTTCCCGGTCCCTTTCGGCCTCTGCCTGCTGCACACCGATCCTTGCTGCTTTTAGCTGCGCATTGTTTTGCGCAAACCATACAGGCAGGGAAAGTCCCAGGCGGAAACCAAACCGTTTGGGTCCTTCTCCATGAGGTGGACCTATCCCAAATAAAGGACCGGCAGTAACCTGCGGAAGCAGTTCAGCCTTTTCGGATCTTAATGCGCCCCTGCTCACCGCAATTTGTTGCTCCAGAACCTGTAATTGAATAGAAGACCCGAGGGTATCCATGGTCACTCTTCCGGCGCTGTCTGCCGGTATGGCTGTCAGTGCTTCTACTATAAATTCAGGTGTGCGATTGGTGAGATAAGCCAGGGCGTTTTTCTGTCCTTCCCATTCCACTTCCGTTATCTGCAATTCATTCCGCACATTATTGGCTTCGTTAGAGGCAAATAGCTCTTCCAGCTTATTGATCTGCCCTGCTTCAAAATTGCGTCCGGATGCGGTTTTAATGGCCTGGTAAAGACTGTCCTGTTGTGTCAAAAGATTAACCCGTGCCTGCAGGTATTGCACTTCCGAATAGGTATTCTGCACCAGCCGGGCTACTTCTGCCCCATTCAATCGCAGTAATAATTCTGACAGCTTAACCCGTTCCTGCTGCAGGTTGCGGCGGCTGCTGTAAACCCCGGGCAACCTTACCGGCATGAGTACGCCCAGCACCGTTGGGTCATAAGGGTCCACTTCATATTCCAGTTCGGGGCCTTCAAGACCCCGGGCCGATCCTACCAGTGCCTGCTGTCTTTGCAGTTCCAGCCGGGCGGGTGCATTATTGACCCGGTTGCCAGAGGCCAGATTAATAGCTTCGGCCCTGGTAAGTACTTGTTGCGCGCTGGTGGTTTGAAAAAGAAGAATTGAAATTAAAATCAAGCTTGTTATCCGTAGCATAAGTAATTTCTGTTTAAACAAAAAGGGGTTGGGTTCCCAATGGGGAACATGCCTTTAGCAAACAGAAAACTAAATCTGGAACGACTGTATTACAATCCGGAGGTTTTGTATGGTCGCTGGAAACCGCCATCGGATATAAGACGGAATGGACGTGCTGTTTACAGGCAATTCCGGTAAATACAAAGAAGCGTATACAGTAAGAAATAAAGTCAGGAATACAGCATTTGGAGCTTCAATAGAACGACTGACAGACTTTTCCAGCTTTTCCACCTGAACGGTGGATGAGGAACAACAATCATCTTTGGGAATTTCTTTATCCGGTGAATGATGTTCTGTTCCGTTTCCATGTTGATGCGCATCATGGCCATGTGAATGATCATGTTTACTGTCTACACCATGATGGGGATGTCCTTTTTCCGCTTGCCCTTCGCTTGCAGGGGAAGGACTATTATGGTGGTGGAAGGAGTGAAAATAAATACTGAAGGAACAGGCAAAGCTCACAAGCGTATTCAGGCTGAATACCCCCAGCAGAAGCAATGCTTTATAATATGTTCCTTTATTATCCTTCATAAAAGTCCTGCAAAATAAATTTTTATTACGAACGAATATCTTAAATATTCACCAGGATGTCATCCTTATTGATTTTTACCCAGCCACGCCTGGAGTTCCCGGATTTCCTTTTGCTGGTCCAAAATAATTTTGCCAGCCATTGTCCTTAGCTTTTCTTCATGAGCCCCTGCTTTCATGTAAGATTTAGCCATATCAATGGCCCCCTGGTGGTGTGGGATCATCATTTGTGCAAACTGTTTATCAATGGACGCGGAATGATCCATATCCATTTTCATATTGCTCATCTGGTTCATTACATCTTTATGAAAGGCATCGCCACCGCCATGTGCCTGGTGACCCGAAAGGAAGGTATTGAGGGCTGCTATTTCTCCTTGCTGGGCACCAATCATTTTCCGGGCCATTTCCTTCAATTGCGGATCGGTTCCTTTTGCCACCTCCAATTGGGCCATTTCCAGTGCTCCCATGTGGTGGATTTTCATTAAAGCGGCAAAGTCGTTGTCGGGGTTACCCGTTGAAGGCACTGCCTTCATCTGGTCCATGTTCATCTGCATCAGCGACATCATCGACTGGCCGGCTGTAATAGACGTATCTATTGCCTGGCTCCCCGAATTGGTATTATTGCCCTGGTGGGAATTGTGGTTTGCAGAATCTGTATTTGTGGCTGCGCCCTGCTGACTTTCATTTCCACAGGCAACCAGAACTGCTGCTAAGCCTGTTGTAAACAATATATTTTTCATGTAAACCTTTTTGCTTTTATACTAAAAACTGTTCCTGATTATTTACAGCAGTCTTTATTTCTTATAAAGATTGCTTTTATTACACGCAACAAAATAGCACCTATTCTGTTCACCATATGGCCATCAAATTGTTTCCGCCTTAAAGCCGGCCCTTTCAACAATCTTCTTAATTTCTGCTTCTTCCAGCGTATCCGTTTCCACAGTAAGTATTTTAGAAGGATTAGCTGTATCTACTTTCCATTCGCAGATTTCAATATTTCCATTGAGATGTGGCGTCACCTTTGCCACACATCCGCCGCAATTGATATTTGTCTTAAACCGGTACTTTTTCATACTTTAAAATTAGTGTTCTAATAAAATGTTTGTGTTACTTCACCTGAAGCCTGTGTTTTTAAAAGTTTACATCCTGGCCCACTTCAACCGAAGGCTGTTGGCCACCACGCTTACGCTGCTGAGCGCCATAGCGGCACCTGCCAGCATGGGATTGAGCAGGAAACCATTGATTGGATATAACAATCCAGCCGCGATGGGGATTCCCACCAGGTTATAAATAAAGGCCCAGAACAGGTTCTGATGGATCGTACGGACCGTTTTCCGTGATAGCTGCAGTGCCTGTGGAATGCGTGAAAGGTCGGAGCCGATGAGGGTCATCTTCGCCACATCCATAGCGATATCACTTCCCTTTCCCATCGCAATGCTCACATCCGCCTGCGCCAGTGCCTGGCTGTCATTAATACCATCACCCACCATGGCCACTACTTTGCCTTTAGCCTGCAGTCTTTTTACAAAATCAGCCTTATCCCCCGGCAGGGCACCGGCTTTGTAATTCCGGATACCCACTGCGCCAGCTACGGATGCCGCGGTCTGTTGGTTATCGCCCGTATACAGGTACACATCAATTCCCAGTTGCTGCAGATCCTTTACTGCCTGGAAGGAAGAATCTTTTATTTTGTCGGCAATGGCAAAAGCAGCTACTACCTCATCAGCATCTGCAAAAAACACAATGGTATGTGCGCGCTGTTGTTTTTCTTCCCTCCATGCCTCAAGGTAAGTTGGGATCGGAATTCCCTGGCTCAGCATCAGGGATTCATTTCCTGCGAAGTAAGCTTTTCGATTATACCTGGCCGTTATACCCGTGCCCGTGAGGGAAGAAACTTGTTCGAGGTCCACGGGTTGGCTTCCCGGTTCCAGGTAAGCCGTTAAGGCATCAGCTAAAGGGTGTTCCGAAGAGCGTTCCATTGAATACAGTATATCCCTTTGTGCTGATACGTCACCTATCCAGACTGAATCAATTACCTGCGGCTTTCCTTCCGTGATGGTTCCTGTTTTGTCCAGCACAATGGCGTTTACTTTATACGCCCGTTCCAACGCCTCCGCGTCTTTGATCAGCATGCCCTTTGATGCACCGCGTCCGATACCCACCATCAGCGCCGTTGGTGTGGCCAGTCCGAGCGCACAGGGACAGGCAATCACCAGCACGGTAACGAGTGCCATTAAACCCTGCGTCACCCCGTTTGCACCGCCCAGGACCGCCCAGGCCAGGAAGGACAGAACGGCAATAACTATAACCACCGGCACGAATATCCCGGCGATTGTATCCACCAGTTTCTGCACCGGTGCCCGTGAACCCTGCGCCTCCTGTACCATTTTAATGATCTGCGCGAGAAATGTATCCCTGCCCACCTTTTCAGCGCTGAATTGAAAACTTCCTTTTTGGTTGATGGTGCCCGCAAACACTTTATCTCCTGCCTTTTTCTCCACCGCTACCGGTTCACCGCTAATCATGCTTTCATCAATAAAAGAAGATCCGGAAACCACTTCACCGTCCACCGGTATTCTTTCACCCGGCCTCACCAGGATGATACCGGAAACAGCCACCCTTTCAAGAGGCACATCCGTAATATGTTGACCTCCGTGTACGATCGTTACTGTTTTTGGCTGAAGGCCCATCAATTTTTTTATAGCCGATGAAGTGGAAGCTTTTGCTTTTTCCTCCAGCAATTTGCCCAGTAAAATAAAAGCAATGACAACGGCCGCCGTTTCAAAATAAACATGGGGATGCAAGCCGCGCTCATGCCAGAAACGGGGGAAAAGCGTATTAAAAACTGAGAACAGGTAGGCAACACCGGTACTAAGGGCCACCAGTGTATCCATATTGGCGGAACGGTGCTTTGCCTGCTTCCCCGCATTGATAAAAAACTGGCGGCCAAGCAGGAGCACTACCGGTGTGGCCAGGACCCACATGATATAATTGGCATAGGGAAGATTCATGAAGAACATACCGATCGCCACCAGCGGAATGGAAAATGCCACCGACCACAGCGTGCGCACTTTTAATTTCTGTAGCCGGTCGCGATGCAGGTCTTCGATTGCAGCTTCTGCTTCTTCCGTCTCTTCCACCACCAGGTCATAGCCAATCGATTGCACGGCTGCTTTGAGCTGGGCCGGGACAATAATGGTCGGTACATATTCCACCTGCACGGAAGAATAGGCGTAATTCACCGCAGCATGCACCACGCCGGGTTGCGCTTTAATAATGGATTCCGTACTGATGGCACAGGAAGCACAACTCATCCCGGTAACGGGAAAAATCTTTTTCAGGGTTTCCACCTCATAACCCAGGTCGCGGACTTTTTTTACCGCTTCCGGAATGGCATCCGCATCATGGATGGTAATGAGAGCGCGGTGATTATTGAGTTCTACCCGATGTGATTGAATACGGGGAATCTGCGCCAGTCCCTTGTCCACGATAAGCGCGCAATGCTCGCTCTCCACACCGGCCAGCGGCAATTCCATTTCTTTGAACTTTGTAGTATCCATGATCCTTGTTTGAGGCTACAAAGCTCCGAGGGACACAAAAGTTTCCGTTACACAATTATGGAAAAGAATTATACTTTATTGCCTTTCCCACCCAGGCTGTCTAATGATTGGCGATGGTTGCTGCCCAGTTTTTTGAATTGGGAAGGTGTCATGCCGGTAAGTTTCTTAAACTGTGTGGACAGGTGTTGCGGGCTGCTGAAACCAAGGCGAACCGCAATATCGCTTGCCGGCAGTTCATTATAAACCAGCCATTCCTTTGCTTTTTCAATGCGTTGTATGATGAAGAATTGCTCAATGGTCATCCCCTCCACTTCGGAAAACAGCCTGGAGAGTGAAGAATAATCGCGGAAAATGTGCTCACCCAAATACCTGGATAAACTGAAATGTTCTTCCACGTCTCCGCCCTGCACTTTTTGAATGATCAAGGTTTTAATGCGTTCGATCTGCTGCCTGCGCTGGTCATCCAGTAATTCAAATCCGAGACGGGCCAGGCTCTGTGCGAGTCGTTGCCGGTTGTCGGGTGAAAGATCGCCGGACAGTTCCACTTCACCCAATTGAACAATACTGAAAGAAATGCCGTGATCGCGCAGCACGGTTTCCACGGCCAAAATGCACCGGGGGCAAACCATATTTTTGATCATGAGTGTTTTTGATCCCTGCATCAGGGTGCAAAGTTATCACGGAAACAGGAGAAAGGATCACGGATTACACGGATTACACGGAGAGAGGAAGCAGTTGGCAGTTTGCAGTTGGCAGTTAGCAGTTGGCAGTTGGCATGTGTGTAATGAAAAGTTATGGTGGAAATGAATGTAACCTGGAACTGCTTTCTTGTGGCTGGAAGAGGGTTGTGTATGCAATTGAACCGGTGCGCAATCTATACCGGTTATGGTTAGTCTGGGGATGAATGATTATGGGAAAAACGTATCTGCCGGTTTTTATTTATTTCCTTACAAATACATTGTCCCAACCGTCGATATAACTATTATTAAACAGCACTTCATTTCCGCAAAAGAAAATCCGTCCATGGAACCATAGATTACCCGGCGTTGTAACCAATCCAAAATAGGAGCCGCCTTCCCGTTGCAGCTGCCAGGTTCCACTTTTGATTACATCTCCTTCGTTTATAAAATAATTTCCGGCCGTATCAAATACCACTTCCACGGGCAGGTCTGCTGTTTTATAGGGTCTCATGAAACATTGCTGTTTTGTCCATCGCCATCTTCCGCTCAACCCGTTCCGTATGGACACCGAATCCGCATTTGCCGCATCCGTGCAGGAGAAAAAATATCCTAGTTGGTCCACATGCGGCTGCTTGCGGCAGGAACTGGTTATTAGTATCAAAAAAAATGCAGCCGGGTAAACTAATTTCATACATTATTTAACCCTGAGTTTTAGTACAACAGGTCCACTGATTGCATAGCCAATGCCCGGTGCCGGAAAAACAGCACTTCTTATAATACCTGACTGGGTAACGTTCGCTATCCCACTCCAGCTTTTCCCACCATCACCGGTGCAATAAATGGCTCCATAAGTCCTGCCCCAATCGCCCCCCGAATAATTACCTCTTCCAAAAGCAAACCCTTTGAAGCCATCGGTAAAGTGAAGGGAATAAATATCCTCGGGCGAGTTGGGTAATACCTCCCAGGTAGCTCCGCCATTCCCTGATTTGACCATATGTTTTTGCCCCGATGCATACAGAACACCGGCTGCTGTTGAAAGGGAATAGTAACCCTGGTTAAAACCGGTAGCAGATACACGCCATGTGCCGCCGCCATCGGTTGTCTTTACGATCTTATCAAACATGCAAACGATATAACCATTTTGCGCGTCGGTAAACTTTACCTGCATCATTTTTCCACCCAGGTCCGGAATACGTGTTTCCCTCCAGCTGATGCCGCCATCAGTTGTTTTAAGCACCACGTTATCTCCTGCCGCATACCCTGTTGAAGCATTGACAAAATAAACAGAGCTTAGTTCATTCATGGATACAGAATGAACGCGGGTCCAGGTTATGCCGCCATCAGTAGTCCTCAGCACAAAACCTCCCGGCGGTGTACAACCGGATCCACTGCAAAAGTTTTGTCCGCCCACCGCGATACCCTGTAAAGCATCCGTGAAAAAAATGTCGTAAACAGGAAGTGAATTGCCGGTGGAAAGGGGCAACCAGCTTTTAGCTGAATCGGTTGTTTTGTATATACCGCCATTATGCGCACCGATATAACCATTTTTGCCGTCAGTGAAAAAGACCGACGTTGCCGGAACACCCGAAACATACAAAGCCGTATCCAGGCAGAGGGCATTGGGTTTATCCTCTGCGTGCTTATCTTTTTTACACGCAAAAAAACCAACAGCCAGTATAATAAGACAGAAAATGTATTTCAAGTCCGTGGTATAATAAGTAGGGAATAAGTATTTGCAAAACCCAAAAATCTCCAAATCCCAAAATCTCCAAATCCTAATTCACCTCCACCTCATCCCTTCCGCTTACCTTACTGATATGACAGCGGTCGGCTGAAATACGGTAGGGTTCTTCCACTACTTTCTGCCCGGCCCTTATGCCGACAAACGTAAAATTTTCTGTTTTACCGGATAGCCTTGCCTGGTAGGAGTCATCGATTACATTATATGCACCACCACCCATTCCCTGGTTAAAGGTGAGTTTCTCCCCCGTGCTCTGACGAATGGTATAAACTTCATCGAGGGTTACACCGGTCTTGGCTGCGTTCTGAACCCGAACCAGCACCATCCTGTATTCACTGGTGCACACAAAGCCACCGCCCTTGTTACAGGAAGAAAGCATGAACAGGCAGGCCATGGAAAGAATGATAACTTTTTTCATTTGTGTCAATTTAAAATAATAAAGCACCTGTTTCAGGAGCAAAAATGTTGGTTTATCCCACATTGACAGCGGCTCATTATAAACGTTGCACGAATGTATGCGACCGTAAATAGTTGGTAAAACCAGGTTACCCGATCCTTTCAAAGGTCCAGAACAAAGCAATCAAACCAATAAGAAGGGAAACCGGGAAAACAACTCCCTTGCGGAACCAGGTGCGGTTGCCGAACGGGCGGACCAGTAAAAAATAAATGGCCAGGATAATGGCGATCTGGGCGAGTTCAACTCCCAGGTTAAAAAATAAAACCGAAGCGAAAAACTTATTGCGGGGTAAACCCACTTCATCAAGTGCCCCGGCAAACCCCAGTCCGTGAATGAGCCCGAATAAAAAAACAACCAGCAACCTTGTTTTCTGAACCTTATTTAAAATGATATTCTCAACGGCCACAAATGCTATGGAGAGGGCGATCAGCGGTTCAACAATTCCTGCCGGAAGTTCTATAATTCCCTTGCTGCTGATGGCCAGCGTAAGGGAATGGGCCAATGTAAAAGCAGTTGCCTGCAACAGGATCGATTTAAGGGTCTGGTTCACCACGCAGAGCGCTACGATAAAAAGAATATGGTCCAGCCCGAGCGGAATGATATGCAGGATACCCTGCACCAGGTAAAACCACGCCGCTTCGGAATGAGCTGCGCGCTCCATGGCGATATTAATGGTATGTGCAACAGCAGTATGACCGGCAAAAAGAAGGACCACCAACCATAAGTATTTCCATTTAACAGAAAAGCGCCCTTTCCGCATAGAAGCCATATTGCTTAAAAGAACAAAGTAAGGGCGGCTTTGGCAAACAGGGGCGTGCCGGGCGTAAAATGAATTTCAGTAACCGGGTCAGGCTCTCCGGGCAAACGGCTTTCCGTTTCAAACTGGGCTTCTTTCCATCGTTTATTAAACAGGTTTTCTACGGTAAAACTGGCTTCATAACGATCACGTGTATAGCCCGCATGCAGATCGGTAATAAAATAACCCTTTGCTGTCAGGCTGTAGGTTTCATTGGCTGGGCGATTACCGAGGTAGCGGTAGCGGATCCCGCCATTGATCCCGGATGGAGCTTTTAACACCAGGCCGCCGGTAGAATTAAAAACGGGTGCGAGCGGAAGAAAATTTTCTCCCCTTGGTGCATCTGCGGAGCGGCCGTGCGCATAATTAAGATCCATATCCAGATACAGCATCCGCAATGGCTGGTAGCGCAGTGATACATCCATACCGTACCGGCGGCTTTTCCCGTTCGCTTCCACAATGCCTTCATCTCCTACATAAATAAACTCCTGCTCCGACAAGAGGTACCACAGGGCTGCATTGATCATGATGTTCTTTGCCGGCTTGAATACGGTGCCCAGGTCCACTGCATGCACCGGGGGCAGGGTTTGAAGTCCATTACGGGGCACCACAACACGGGTATCGTTTGAATGAAAGCCTTTGCCGAATGATACATAAAACTGTACCTGGCTGGTGCTGTTGTATTGCAAACTTAATTTGGGACTGAACACAGATGCTGATGTACCATCAATGCTGTCACCCCGAAGCCTGTCTTTATACCGGTTGAAGAAAACATCGTAGCGAAGACCGCCTTTGAGGGTAATTTTTTTTGAAAACCGGATGCTTTCCTGCACATAGGCGCCCATGTTTGTTTCTGAAATATCGCCCAGCATAACCGGGAGTATCAGGATGGACCGGTCTTTTGTACGGGATAATTCAGAGCCCGCTGTGCGGTCTGCACGGATGCTGATGCCCGCATCGGTATTGACGGTGAATTTTCCGGCAAATCCGCTCCTGTGATAGCTGCCGTTATACCCGAATGTCGAACGGTTCTCCGCCTGGCGGATCTGGTCTCCATTGACCGGGTCTTCCTTAAAAAAAGTAAAGTCGGAGTATAATTTGAAATGATTGCGCGTATAATAAAACTGGTTCTTTACATAACTGCCCTGTTTCAGCTGGGTGATCAGTTGAAGGTTAAGATTAGACCGGCTGGTATGGCCACCCTCATTTGGATCGATAGCACCGAAGAAACCGATCATCCCCGATTTTATAGCGCGTTCCGGTATTTGCCCGGAAGCATTCCATTTACTCCAGAAATGAGAAGCGGATAAAGAAAGATTGGTATGTGGCGACAGACGTGTTTTGTAACGGGAAAAAATATTGAAGCGTTGAAATCCTTGCGGATGATCAAAATAGCCCCTGTTGTACCGGTATTCGGAAGCTATATAGGCCGACTGGTCTTTATCTTCCTGCTTTTCACCCAGGAGATTCACCAGGGCCACCACCCGGGAATTTCGAAACATCCCGCCTTCTATTTTAACCTGGTTGCGCCGCACATAATCCAGTGTTTTAAAATCCACGGCTCCGGCTGTATTGAAATTCCCTTTTGAAGCATCATAGGATCCTTTTAAAAAATTCACGGACTCAATCAATTCGGGAATGAGGAAATGTAAATCGGCATAACCCTGGCCGTGAGCATGGGAGACCATATTCACCGGTATTCCATCCACACCGATACTGATATCCGTTCCGTGATCCAGGTCATATCCGCGCAGAAAAATTTGTTCCGCCTTTCCACCACCTGCGTGCTGACCGATAAATAGTCCGGGCACCAGGCGCAATACATCGGGTGCATTGCTGATCCCGCGCACCTTTAAATCAAGGCGGCTTATGGCCTGGAAAGGATGATATCCCCCGGAGGTGATTTGTATATCATTCAGCACGGGAGCATGAGCGGCCAGCATGATGATGCCCTGGCCTTTCCTGCATTGCTGCACAGAGATAACCACGGGTTCGTGTCCTATGGAAGAAACATAAACAAGGGTATCCTGTTTATCCGGCACCAGCATAAAACGTCCTCGTTCATCTGTAATGGTACTCGGTCCCGAAGCCTGGTAGATGCTCGCGCCTTCCACAGGTTTTTTCGTTGCATCGATGATGATGCCACTGAGTACTTTTGTTTTGGTTTGTGCCCTTACAGGAAGTACAGAAAAAAGTGCAATGGTAAAAAGTAAAATTCTGTTCATAGGCAGTATACTAATAGGAATCATTTCGAGACCAGGGAACCGGCTTCTCTTTTTAAAAGGGGGTTGATATTCGGATTGTTCTTCATGGCTTCCGTCAGCATCTTCTGTGCCTTTGCCTGTTCACCATCTTTTGAAAAAATAATTCCTGCCCTGGTAAGAAGTACCGGGTTTTTACTGTTGGTGCTTAATGCTTTTTCCAGGTATGGAATTGCTTTTTTTGTATCGCCGCTTTTAAAAAGAGTCCAGGCTACGGCTTCGTTTACTTCAATATTGTCCGGCCGGCGGTTGTATTCCGCTACGGCATGTTTTACCGCTTTGTCATAAGATCCTTTAAGCAGGTAAACATAGGCAAGCTCTTTGTCCGCATGGTGATTGGCGCCATTTTCTCCCTCGCTTGCTCCTTTCAAAAGTTCTTCTTCTATATTATCCAGCAATGCGGCTGCTTTGTCCTTATTGCCCGCGAGCATATGGGCTTCTGCCAGTTGTTCGCGTACACCGTAGTCATTCATATTTGCATTAGCCTGTTCGAAATATTTGATGGCTGCGGGAAAGTCTTCTTTTCCCAGGGCAATAGACCCCAAACCCGCAAAGGCCTGGCCATACGAAGGTCTTTCTCTCAGGGCAATCAGGTAATGCATTTCCGCTGTTCTGGTTTCACCGGACAATTCATAAAGACGGCCCAGTTGCACCCTGGCCCACTCTGTGCCTTCATCGCCCCGCGCACCTGCATCTACCGCCATTTTCATTGCTTCAATAGCACCCGGAAGATCGCCATGAATTTCACGCAGATAGGATACGCGTGAATAAGACCGGATATCCGGACGGATCGACATCATTTTATCGCTTGCTTCAACGGCCTCCGCGTAATTGCCCATCTCCACGTTGCCATCCACCATAATTCCATAAACAAACGCGTTATACGGATTTGTTTTTTGGGCCGTACCTGCTGTTTCAAGTGCTTCGGTAAAATGGTGCTGCGACAACTGGATGATTGATTTAAGAATAAGCGCTTCAAAATGACCGGGCTTTAACGCCAGCACATGATCGATATATTTCATGGCTGCGCCATCGTAATAATTGTAGTTGCCCGTGATTCTTGCTTCCTGTATATATAACCCGGCAAGCTGGATGGCTGTTGGAATATCGTCCGGGTGATTATTAATATTTGTATATAAGGTTTCTCCTTTAGCCTTGATGGAAGCCCATTCGGGCAGCCCGGCCAGTGCGCCTTTGCGCTCGAGGAGCGGATATGTTTTTGCGTAGGTGCCGGATTTGGTATTATACCGGATCACCACGAAAGCAGTTACCACAAAGAACCCTGCCAGCAGTAAGAGGAAGGATAGTTTTTTATTCATACATTATGTTTGTTGGGTTCAATGAAAAAACATGAGGTCCGCAAGTATTGCGGGCCTCATGTGTTGAACCAAAAATTAGTCTTTAACAATGCGAAGCGATTGCTTCACTTCACCATCACTAACCGCTTTAATGATGTAAACACCATTGGAAAGTTCGGCAGTGTTCAGCAGTACGCTGTACGTACCTGCTTCCTGGTTTTGGTTAACCAGTGTCCTGATCAACGTACCACCAGCGTTATAAACCTGAAGCACCACTCTTGAAGAACTGGCTACCCTGTAGCGGATGGTAGTAGTGGTAGCAAAAGGATTCGGAGCTGCGGTCATGGATAATTCAGGCGTTGCTATACCCAGGTTGGCCGATGAAGGAGCTAATACAGGCGGCTGCATATACCCTGTTGGCTTACCGGCACAATTACAGGTTCCCGGCCATGGCGTCTGCACATACGGGAAACCAGTCTTGAATGTTGTATCGTTCCTTTCCACACCGGTTGTATAACCCAGGACAAGCCCAAGGCGTGCCGGGTTTTCATAGGAAAGTCCGATAGCGGCAAGCACTACGCCACTAACAGCCTGTAATTCGATCCGGGTAACATCATCTTCCAGCCTTCTTCCATTTGGAAATCCATCCATGTTGGGAATAAACTGGAGGTTGGTGTTGGTGTTGTAGGCAGGATCTGTTAACCCAAGAACAGCTGCCTGCACCAGGCCCAGTGAGCTGAATTTAGGATCGGTTCTTTGCGTTACGGGGACAGCCATATTCAGGCGCAGCATATCGCCACCATTGGGAAGGAAATTGTTCACAAATGGTTTACCTGCAGCAAGCGGGTTACCATTTTTTCCTGTTGCCAGCTGGTACGGACGTAAATTCGGAACACCGGTCCGGAAGATCGGGAACAGATCTACAGAGCGCGGCATGCCGGGTCCGGGTAACAGCACCTTTCCGAAAACGGCATCATCAAGAGCAGTTCCGGCAACAGCGGGCGTACCCTTCAGCGGAAACAATCCATTTTTTGTATTCCGGAAATCAAACTGTCCGAGTGAAGCGGTTTGTATCCGTAACGGCGCGAATGCCGGTACGGCCGGACCAAACTGGCTGTCATCCATGTACAGGGCTAATTCAGGATTGTACAGGTTATCATTAAAGATGGGGTTAAAACTGTAAACTCCATCAGCCAGTGCAGCTTCTTCATAAGGTGTCAGCGAATTCCAAAGGTCTTTTTCACCAATAGGATTAATCACCTCGTTGGTCAGCGGCATACCCAGGCGGGATACCTGTACCCAGGCGCCTGTGTAAGATTCGGTACCATTGCCATTGAGTGTTCTGATCTTGCGACGGCTGGCGGAAGCCCATACCCCGATCACGTATTCGGGATCCAAGATGTTAACGGCCTGGCTTACCGGCTTACGGTTTTTTTGCAGGGTTGAAATATCAACCTGCAGAACAATCGTGGAAACGTTCTTGCACTTCAAACCATCAACGGGTCTTGTACCGGTGGTACGGGGTGCATCACCCAGGTCAAAAATTCCACCAATGTCTGTGAAGAACGGATCATCTGCAGTACCGCAGAAAACCTTTTCACCGGTTGTTGCGGTGGCAATGGAATTCGTGATCAGCGTATTGTAATCCGGAGCGTTCAGTCCAACCGGTGAACTGATCGACCTTGGACCTACATTGGGCGGAGGTACGATACCATTGCTTACGATGGTGGTGAAATTCACACCGCCATCCATGCTTCTTTCCAGTGTATAGGTTGTTTTGAGATTCTGCTTACCTAAACGGATGTTGAAAAACGTGGTAGGGTCTTCGTTTGTTTTTCTGAAACTGAACCGGTACACGATGTCATCGCCCGACGCATAGGTATTGTTAGCGACGTTATTATCCACGTGGATCTCGTAACGCACATTTTCACCGAATGAATAATAATTGGGGCCGCCCTGTGGCAACTGGAAAGGAATGTAATTGGCCACAATAGTGATCTTATCCGGGTTATCCGGGCTGCGGAAGGCATAAAGGTCCGTGTTATCGGCTAAGGGGTCGCCCAGAATGAGAGGTGCTTCCCTGTGACTGGATGCAAATACCGAGAGGGGGAATGTGTTGATCAGCATTACCACCATCAGTATGGATGCAAATATTTTTCTTTTCATATAAAATGATTTCTGGATGAATTACTGGTTTTGAATATCCGTGCCTCTCCAAGGTGTTTGAACATAGGGGAAGGCTGCTTTAAAGGTTGTGTCGTTCATTTCAACACCTGTAGAATAACGTAGGGTATTGAGCAAACGGTTGCTGACCGGTGTCTGGTTCGGATTATTAGGATTGTAATCATCATAAAACAATCCGATCGCTGCCAGCACTACGCCGCCTACTGCCTGTAGTTCAATGCGGGTTACATCATCTTCAAGTCTTCTGCCATTCGGGAATCCATCCATGTTGGGAATAAATTGCAGGCTTGTGTTGGTGTTGTATGCCGGGTCGGTTAAACCAAGCACCGCTGCCTGAACAATGCCCAGGGAACTGAATTTGGGATCATTCCGCGGTGTTGGCGGAACAGCCATATTCAGGCGCAGCATATCACCACCATTGGGAAGGAAATTATTGATAAATGGTTTTCCTGCAGCAAGCGGGTTACCATTCTTTCCTGTTGCCAGCTGGTACGGCCTTAAGTTTGGAACCCCTGTATTAAAGATCGGGTAGAGGTCCACGGAACGCGGCTTACCGGCACCGGGCAGTAAAAGGTTTCCGAAAGCTGCATCATCCAGTGCTGTACCGGCAACAGCGGGTGTGCCTTTCAATCCGAAGAGGCCATTCTTTCCATTACGGAAGTCAAACATCTGGAGTGAATTGCTCTGAACACGCAAAGCCCTGAAAGCCGGTACGGCAGAACCAAACTGGCTGTCATCCATGTAAAGGGCCAGTTCCGGATTGTAGAAGTTGTTTCCGAATGTACCGATGTTCGCAAGATCCTGGTAAGGGGTCAGCGAATTCCACAGGTCTTTCATACCAATGGGGTTAACCACTTCATTGGTAAGCGGCATACCCAAACGGGATACCTGGATCCAGGTACCTTCCTCGGTAAATGTTCCGCCACCTGTTGGATTAAAAGGTGAACCACCATTAGGGGAATTAAGGGTTTTGGTAGCCTGGCGGCTGGCCGATGCCCAAACACCAATCACGAAATTGGGATCAAGGATGCTGCTAGCCTGTGTAACAGCCATGCGATCTTTCTGCAGGGTTGAAATATCAATCTGCAGGGCAATCGTATGCACGTTGTACCGGGCCAGTCCATCTCTTGAATCACGGTTCTGTCTAGGAAGATCGCCCAGGTCAAAAGCTCCGCCGATGTCCACGAAGAAAGGATCATCAATGGGCCCGGCAAATACACGTTCGCCCGAAGATGCAGTTGTGATGGCACTTTGCATCAGGTTGTTGTAAGGCGTATTCAATCCAACCGCCGACTCAATGCTGCGCGGGCCGATGTTGTTCGGCGGCACCACACCATTGGTAATGATGGTAGTGAAAGAAGCGCCCCCGTTCATGCTGCGCTGCAGGGTGTAGGTGGTCTTCAGGTTTTGTTTACCCAGTCTTATGTTGAAGAACGTGGTAGGATCTTCATTGGTATTCTGGAACATAAACCGGTAAATAATATCATCACCCGGGGTATTGATATTATTATCGATGTGGATCTCGTAACGGATGTTCGTGCCGAAATTGTAATAATTCGGACCGCCCTGCGGTAACTCGAAAGGAATAAAATTCGCAATGATGTTGATCTTGTTCGGCGCATCCGGGCTACGGAACGCATACAGGTCAGTATTATCCGCCAACGGATCATTGGAGATAAGTGGTGCCTCCCTGTGACTGGAAGACATCAGCAGTACTGCAAATGCAGTAATGCCCAGCGATTTCATAACATACCCGGGCCGCCTCTTTTTCAGGGTAAACTTTTTTTGCATGGTTATTTATTTTTTAAATGAAAAATTGTTTTCATAAGGGCATAGGGATGCTTGTGCCGTTACAGGCATGAATTCACAAGGGGCGAACAGGAAGAAGTACCGGGATCAGGGAAGAAATGTTTTCAGGGAGTAGCAGGCTTTTTTCTCAGCGGGAATCATTACAATCACTAAATAGTTATACCAACCAGTTTGTTTATTAAAGAGTTAATTTTTTTTTCAGTTCAATTGAACGCTTGGGCAACATGCACGCAAGTCATGGTAGAATGAAATCCCCATCAGCGTTTATATTGAAGCATCCATTCATATATATTTTTTCCATTTTCACGGTATGATGGTTCGATTGCTCTTGTCCATGCATCATGGCCGCCGTTCGGCCACAGGGTGATCTTCGCCGGTACAGCTGGTTGAAAGGAGTTGATGGACGCAATGAAATCGGTAACCGTTGTAGCATTAAATTGCTGGTCGTCCTGCGACTGGAAAGCCCACACCGGTAGATTACCGGCTGCGATCTTTCTGGATTTATCGGTACTACTGAAATCCGGGGAAACGCCTGCCATCGGTACGATGGCTGCGATCTGCCTGGCATATTCAGCTCCCAGGTCGCAGGATAAAATACCGCCCATGCTGAGTCCTGATAAATAGATGCGGGATGTATCCACGCGGTATTGTGTCTTTACAAAATCAATACACGACTTAACGGATGATACACTGGGCCACCACCTGAACTGCGGTGTAAATACAATAAAGGAGAATGTTTGTCCGCCAGCCCTGAACGTGGAAGGAAACTTATTTTCATCAATGAGTTGAGCAGGTCCGGCCTTCAATAGCAGGGGAAGATCAATGGAACCATTTCCGAACTGCCCGGCGCCGGGGAGGTAAATCAATACAGGATAAGTACTTTTTGTTTGTTCATAATTGGAAGGCAGACCCACGTAATAACCTTCCACAGAATTACCTACAGACTGTGTTACTGGTTTCAGTAACATGGTAATGGCAGCAACAGTGTCCTTTGGTGTTTCCACTTCAGGAGTGATGTCATTTTCTTTCCTGCAGGAAATCAACAGGCTGGAAAGAAAGACCGTAACCGTAAGCTTTAACGTAATAGAATGAATCATCATCTGCTGGAATTAACATGGAAGGAAGGGCACGTACCAGATGATTTTACAATGAATATTGGGAAGAGCGACACCGGGAAAAACTGGTAACTACTGTTTGGTACCTACGTAATCTATTCCCGGGCAGATTTATTTTATAAAAAAATTATACCCTGGCAGTTTGTTCATGCAAAAGGAATTCAGTCATCATCATGCACTTAAACAAACGAGGAACCAACCAACTGTACTCACAAAATGTAACAGAAATTATTTCCCCAACCATAAGCAGCCCAGGCCGTTACATCCCAGCTGGGAAAAATGATGTAAAAAAAATATTATTAATGATTAATGAAAGAGATGATAGAAAAATAAAATCAAGTTGAAAATGGAATTTTTCAAAAATGAAATCAGGACTGCTTATATCCGGATGAATTGAATAAGTGGGCATCAACTGCTAACTCACTTTATCCGTATTGTTTGTATTTGACTTAGTAGAATTACTTATTTGTTTGAAATGAATGCTGCAATGCTTTCCAAACGTTGAACAGTGGCTAGCTTTATGCCACTCAAAAATCGTAACCCATGTTGCATTCAGAAAACAGGCGCACGCTCAGTAGAACAGAAAAGAAGCAAATGTTGCAGGGAATTACTGTTGCCTTTCTCACAGCCTTGTCGATAGCATTACTCATCCTTGCCGGCTTCATAGAATAACCGATTTGTAAAATCAACCCATGCCGGTAATGGCCCGGTACGCGCTGTTTACCACTTCGGTCATTTTCGGGAAGTCCAGTGTGTCAATGGTATCCGTTTGTGAATGATAATGCGGGTTGCGGATAAAGGATGTATCGTTGATCATTAATGCAGGGTAGCCGAATGGCCAGTAATTTCGCTGGTCGGATAAGCTCGCTAACCCATCGGAAGAGGGAAAATGAATAACCTGCACATCAATTCCTGAGTTTTGCGCCATGAGGCAATGTACCTGCTCATTAAATTGCCGGAACCGCTCAATACCGACAACGATAATGAAGTTGGCGGTATGCGGGTAGATCTTCGCCAGTTCGGGTGAAGGAAATGGCTGGGAGTTGGGCACGTCTGAAAAATAGCCGATCATCTCCAGGCTGATCATGCCGATGACATCAACTTTTTTTTGGTGCAGCGAGCGGGCATGTATATAACTGCCCATGGCCTGCGTGGCAAAAAACGGCGGCTCTTCCAGGCAATAGGCTACGAAATCAATACGGTAATCCAGCGCAGGTTTTTGTGTGAAAATCATCCGCACAATTTCCATCAGTCCGGCCACAGCGCTCGCATTATCATCCGCACCGGGCTGGTCACCGCATACGTCATAGTGGGCTCCTACAATCAACCGCCTGCTCTTGCCGGGATTATAAGAAGCGATTACGTTGGTAAATTCCCTGTTGTCCGTCGTCCATGTTTGTCTTTCTGTAACGGCACCCACAGCCTCCAGTTCAGTTTCAATATACTGTACCGTTTGATCCAGCGATGATGCATTCCGGTAATTACGGGCCGGCTGCAGGGAAGTTAAAAACGCTACGTGTTTATAAAGTTGATCCTGACTTGCTTTCATTGATCTGCATTAAAAGAATTTTTCTTTCCAGACTTTCCTTCTCTGCGGTTAAAATCAAAAAACCGCAAAGTTGATTCCAAAACGATTTCAATACCTTAATACCCTATTACCCAAAGCAACACAATCATGAAAGCCCTCCTGCTCATCGATATCCAAACCGACTTCCTGCCCGGGGGCGCCCTGGCCGTTCCGGGAGGTGATGCCATCATTCCGGTTGTTAATTCAATACAGGACCGGTTTACCCTTATTGTAGCCACGCAGGACTGGCATCCAGGAGGACATAAGAGTTTTGCTTCCAGCCACCACGGGAAAAAAGTCTTTGAAGAAATAGAGTGGCGGGGAAGCAAACAGGTATTATGGCCCGACCACTGCGTGCAGGGGACCCTGGGCGCTGAATTATCGCCTGCGGTAAACTGGAACCGCACAGAAGCGATTTTCAGGAAAGGGACAGATCCGGGAATAGACAGCTACAGCGGTTTTTATGACAATGGCCATGAAAAGTCAACCGGGTTAACCGGGTACCTGAAAGAAAGAAAAGTAAAGGAGGTATTCATTGCCGGGCTGGCCGGTGATTACTGTGTTTATTTTACGGCAAAGGATGCACTTGCAGAAGGCTTTACCACAACGGTAATTGAAGATGCTACACGATCGATTAGTACCGCCGGTTTTGAAAGCGCAAAAAAAGACCTCCTGGAAAAAGGATGCCGTATCATTCAGCATTATCACCTATGATGTATCCGGCATGATTAAAAAAAAGGAAGGATGAAGAATCATCCCTCCGACGATTGCTTATTGAGAGAAAACTGCAAGAAAAAAATCATTACTGCTTTATATTTTACCGCTCACGAAAGGTGAAAGGTGAAACGTGAAACCGCTCTCCACTCCCGCTCCCCGCACTCCGCTCTCCGCCCTCTTTCTCCTACATTCCTGCCAGTGCCTGTACAAATGCCGCATAAGCAGGCTTACGCTGGTAATTTTTATCGTACAACAGCGGGAACTCTGTTCGGTTATTATAAAGCCAGCTCGTGTTGTCGGTAACGCCCCAAAGTGTAATGCCGGCCTGCTGTGCCTTTGGTACATTTCTGAGGTAAGAGGCCACCACATATTTCACCATATTTGCCTGGGCGGTCAGTTGCTGTTCCGTAGGCGCGCCACCCGAACTGCCGGTTCGTACATCCAATTCCGAGATCCTTATTTTCAATCCGGTGGCTGCCAGTTTACTGAACATGGCATCGATACCGGCCTGTTGAGTAGTCAACGAAATATGCATTTGGGTGCCAATACCATCAATCTTGAGTCCTCTTGTTTTTAATTCGCCTACAAACTTTACCAGGGAGTCAAGCTTTGCCTGTCTTGATTCGAGGTTATAATCATTTATAAATAAGGTTGCCGATGGATCGGCTGCTGCTGCGTACTGAAAAGCCTTGTATGCAAAATCCCGCCCCATATAATGCGACCATACCAGCACGTCAGAGGCCGTATTAGAGGTATTCGTATTATTGCGGATATTTCCATCCTCCGCAAACAGCTCGTTCACCACATCCCACTGGTTAACTTTGGATTTGTACCGGTTAACCATCGCTGTTATGAACTGGTTGAGCGCCACGTCGAGTTTTGCTGCAACCTGGGCAGGATCAGAGGAAGCAACAGCTTCTTTCACACTTACATCATCAATAAAATACGTATTGGCCGACTGGCCCATATCGAAAAGAATCCTGGTCTGCGCAGAATTGGCGCTTATGGTCCAGGTAACCTGCTGCCACGCGGTGCCAATGGTTTGGTCGGGCTGGTATTGTGCTGTTGGTCCGGTGGAAAGACGGATGGAGCCACCGGCTGTTGCTGCCTTTACCCAGTACGTAATGATATATTGTTTTCCTGCAACCGTATTGAACAGGTCACTGGCTACCTGAACACGCCATTGGTTGCCCGGGTTAGCAACAGGGTTTACCACTTTCAGGGATCGCAGGCCCGTGCGCACTTCACCACTTCCTGATCCAACCGTAACGGTAGCACCATTCGCGCTATTGAAGGTTGACCAGTTGTCAAAGGTGGTACCACCCAGTTCAAAGTCATTATTGGAAAGTAATTCACTTCCGCCCGGCACCACCATCCCGGCGAAGTTCCTGAGGTAGGTAGCATTCTGGCCGGAGTGCCAGGCCAGTGTATGGCCGAATATCTGCAGGCCGCTCACCGCATTCACCAAGGCATCTGCCTTTGAAAAATCAAGGTTGCCGTTGTTTTGTACAATGGAACCATGCTTCATTTCATTTTCAAACGTTACGGCGTCAAAATCTCTTTGTACAATTGCCGCGTACAGCGCATCATTGATCATGGAATTATGCGAAACCGCAACACCCACGGGAAAAGACGCCAGGTTCTTCAGGGGCGTTGCCGGATCCGGTAAAGCCGGCGGTGGTGGTGGAGCAGGTGGCTCCGCAACGTCTTTACGGCAGGATACCAGGACAAGCTGCGCCATGAACAGTATTCCGCAAATGATCGAACTGCTTCTCATATTTTTATTGATTCAGTTTGTTTATACAGCCAAAAGGTTTTAATAATAGTACCATAGGGTAGCCTGCAGAAGCATAGTTCTGATTCCGGCAGAAGGTTTTCAAACCGGGCAATAAAATTTTATCAACATGCAGAATGGTAAATAAAAACTGGATCTTACAGGTGGCGGCCGGCACCAGCCAGGAAAGCACGGGACAAAGGCCGGGCGGAAAAGCAGCAACATTCATTCTTTTCTTCATATAAGCAGGCATGAAAAAGCGATTTTGCTGATCTAATGTAAGGATTTAATAAATCATGCAACCGATTACATAATTTTTTTTGAAATTTTATTTCTTTTAGCTTTAGTGGTAAATATGTAATCGATTGTATGGCAAAAACTAAGGAAGCCACGATTTATGACATTGCTAAAAGGCTGAACATCTCCCCCGCAACCGTAAGCCGGGGACTGAAAGATCACCCGGGCATCAGCAAGAAAACGAAGAAAAAAATCTCCGATATGGTGGAGGAGATCGGGTATCGTTCAAACCATTTTGCCCGCAACCTCCGGCAGCAGCATACCCAAACCATTGGCGTTATTGTGCATGAATTGAACAGCAACTTTATTACCTCCGTGCTGGCCGGTATTGAAAAGGTAACCGCATTAGCCGGGTATGACCTCATTATTGCCCACTCTTCAGAAAGTTTCAGCAAAGAAGTGGCCAACGCCAAGAACCTGTTCAATAAACGCGTTGATGGTTTGATTGCTTCCCTGGCCTTTGATACCAGCAACCTCGATCACTACCGTCCGTTTACCGAAAAAGGCATCCCGGTCATATTTTTCGACCGCGTAGAACAGGAGGGTGAGAACAGTGTGGTGATCATTGATAATTACAAAGCCGGTTACGAGGCCACCAGCCATCTTGTTGAACAGGGTTGCAAACGCATTGTGCACCTTACCTCCAGCCTGAAAAGAAACGTATATGCGCAGCGCTTCAAAGGTTACCGCGATGCCCTTTTCGACCGTGGAGTTCCTTACGATGAAAGCCTTTTGATCATTAACGACCTGAGTGAAAAATGCGCGCTGGAATCGGCCGAACAAATCATGAAAATGGTTCCGGTGCCGGATGGCATTTTTGTAACGAATGATTTTGTAGCAGCTGTTTGCATGCGCACGCTGAAAGAAGCAGGTATTGCCGTTCCGGGCGACATTGCTATTGTTGGATTTAACAACGACGCCATTGGCAAGCTGGTAGAACCAACACTAACCACCATTAATTACCCGGGTGCCGATATCGGGGAGATTGCGGCCAGGAACCTGGTCAACCACCTCAAGGGTGTTTCGGATATCAAACAAACGCAAACCATCATTGCGCGCTCCGAATTGATCATCAGGAAATCATCCTTAAAAAAAGATTCCGGCTCTGCCTGATTCATTAAGATTGCCAGCTATGTTGAAAACAATCACACTTTTCCTGCTTGTTCTCCTCAGCTCTTACGCGGCGCAAGCGGAAGACGGCTATCGTTTATGGCTTCGCTATGATAAGATCACAAATCCTGCCGTACTCCAGGCCTATTCAAAAAACATTACCGGCCTGTATTTGCCCCTATCATCACCTGTATTAAAAGCAGCTGCACTGGAATTAACCAACGGCCTTGGCGGGTTGCTTGGAAAAACACCGCGGAATCTTTCTGCTGTTATACCGGGAGCATTGGCCGCCTTGCCCGCATCGCATGTGCTGGTGCGGTCGCTGATGGACGAAAAGGAATTAAACAAACTTGGTGAAGAAGGATTCATCATCCGCCGTGTACATCAGGGTGGCAAAGAATTTACCCTGGTAACCGGTAATTCAGACGTTGCGGTATTGTATGGAAGCTTTCACTTCCTGCGCCTTTTGCAAACAGGCCAAAGCATTCAGTCCCTGTCCATCACCAGCATACCCAGGATCAAAAGAAGGGTGCTCAATCACTGGGACAACCTGAACCGGCACGTGGAACGCGGGTACGCCGGCATCTCCATCTGGAACTGGCATACCCTTCCCGGGTATATCGACCAGCGGTATGTTGATTATGCACGCGCCAATGCATCGGTAGGCATCAACGGAACGGTACTGACGAATGTGAATGCCAACGCGGTGGTGTTGCAACCCGAATACTTAAAGAAATGTGCGGCACTGGCAAACACGTTCAGGCCGTATGGAATTAAGGTGTACCTCACCGCCCGGTTCAGTGCACCGGTGGAAACCGGCGGATTAAAAACCGCGGACCCATTGGATCCCGCTGTAAAAGAATGGTGGACGAACAAGGTAAAAGAAATCTACTCGTATATACCCGATTTCGGTGGTTTCCTCGTGAAAGCAAATTCGGAAGGACAACCCGGTCCGCAGAATTATGGACGAAACCATGCACACGGAGCGAACATGCTGGCCGATGCGGTAGCCCCGCACGGAGGTATTGTCATGTGGCGTGCATTCGTATACAGCAACGAAACACCGGAAGACCGTTTCAAGCAGGCGTATAATGAATTCCAGCCCCTCGACGGAACCTTCCGCAAAAATGTTCTGGTGCAGGTAAAAAACGGCCCGGTAGATTTCCAGCCCCGCGAACCTTTTCACCCGCTGTTCGGTGCCATGCCCAAAACACCGCTGATGATGGAGTTCCAGCTGACGCAGGAATACCTGGGCTTTGCCACGCATCTTGTTTACCTGCCTCCTATGTTCAAGGAAGTACTTAAGGCAGATACCTACCGCAATGGTGCAGGCTCGCAAGTTTCAAAAGTTATTGATGGCAGCCTGCACGGGCATGAACTTTCGGGAATGGCCGGTGTGGCCAACATCGGCAACGACCGTAACTGGACGGGCCATCCCTTCGGACAGTCGAACTGGTATGCATTCGGAAGGCTTGCCTGGGATCATTCGCTGACTTCCGCAAGTATTGCCGAAGAATGGATCCGGCAGAGTTTCAGCAATGACAAAACAGTTATTGAACCCGTAAAAAGGATCATGCTTTCTTCACACGAAAGCCTGGTAAAATATATGACGCCACTCGGGTTGCATCACATCATGGGTTATGGGCATCATTACGGTCCGGCACCCTGGTACAATGCTGCCCCGCGCGCCGATTGGAACCCGGTTTATTTTCATAAGGCAGACAGCAGCGGGATTGGCTTTGACCGCACGGAAAAAGGAAGTGGTGCGCTGGCGCAGTATGCACCGGAAGTACGACAGCAATGGAACAGCATTGGGGCAACACCCGATAAATGGCTGCTGTGGTTTCATCATGTTCCCTGGAACCATAAAATGAAATCGGGAAGAAATCTTTGGGAAGAGTTGTGTTACCAGTATCAATCAGGAGTGGATTCCGTAAGGCGTATGAGAACGGCCTGGGACGGGCTGCAGGGAAAAATAGACAGCGAACGGTTTAACCAGGTAAGTATGTTATTGTCGATCCAGGAAGAGGAAGCGCGCTGGTGGCGCGATGCCTGCCTGTTGTACTTCCAGACTTTTTCACGGATGCCGTTCCCGGAAGGATGGGAAGCACCCGGCCACACACTGGAATATTATATGAAACTCCGGTTTCCCTATGCACCCGGTAACGGTTAGGTCTTCTATCCTCCGTACAACCAACTCTTACATTATTTTTTAAGTCATTGGAATGATATCACTGTCTTTAACCAGATATGTTTATATGAACCGGTTTCTAAGTTTACTCTTTTGGATGTTTTTTTCAACGATTGCCGTTGCTCAAATTAAAGTAGTAACGCCCGGTACAAAGGACGCCTTTTCCCTCGTGAATGCCGGTGAGGCAACCGCGATTTTTGTTGACCCCGCAGATGATGTACTGGTGCAAAAAGCTGCCGGTTTATTGCAGGAAGACATACAACGTGTAACCGGTAAGCGCCCGGAGGTATATGAAAAGATACCGGCAAGGGGAACCGGTGCTGTCATCATCGGCTCGCTGAATGGTTCGATGCTGATTAAAAATCTGGTTAAAGAAAAAAAGATCAATGCTGCTTCGCTGCGCAATGCCTGGGAAGGTTACATCATCCAGGTAATAAAAAATCCCGCTCCGGGTATTTCCCATGCGCTTGTCATTGCGGGAAGCGACCGAAGGGGCACGGCTTACGGAGCGCTGGAAGTAGCGCGCGCCATTGGCGTTTCACCCTGGTACTGGTGGGCCGATGTGCCGGTAAAAAAATCCGCGCAGTTGTGGTTACCATCCAATCTTTTCAGCACTAGTGCACCCAAAGTAAAGTACCGCGGGATCTTCATTAACGATGAAGCACCAGCGCTTTCCGGTTGGAGCCGTGAAAAATTCGGCGGCTTCAATCATAAATTTTATGAGAAAGTATTTGAGCTGATGCTCAGGCTTAAAGCAAATTATCTCTGGCCCGCTATGTGGGGCAGTGCTTTTTATGATGATGATTCACTGAATCGCCAGATGGCCAGTGACTGGGGTATCGTGATCGGAACCTCGCACCATGAACCCCTGATGCGCGCGCATGATGAATGGAGAAGGTACGGCAAAGGCAAATGGAATTACGACAGCAATGAAGTGCAATTACAGCAATTCTGGAAAGAAGGGATCAGCCGCGTACAGGGAACGGAATTTATTGCGAGTGTTGGAATGCGGGGCGACGGCGATGAGCCCATGACCGAAGGCACCGCCATTGCGTTGCTCGAACGTATTGTAAAGGACCAGCGCACCATCATCAGTACCGTGACCGGGAAACACGCCGCTGAAACGCCCCAGCTCTGGGCCCTGTATAAAGAAGTGCAGGACTATTACGACAAAGGAATGCGTGTACCGGATGACGTTACCTTACTGCTTTGTGACGACAACTGGGGCAACATACGCAGGCTTCCGCGATTAAGCGATCCTCCGCGAAAGGGAGGTTACGGAATTTATTATCACTTCGATTACGTAGGTGGCCCGCGCAACTACAAATGGCTTAATACAAACAATATTGCCCGCGTTTGGGAGCAGATGAATCTTGCCTGGAATTACGGAGTGAAACAAATCTGGATCGTTAATGTAGGGGATATCAAACCCATGGAGCTGCCCATTTCTTTTTTTCTCGACCAGGCCTGGGACCCACAAAAATTTACGGCGGATAACATCCGGAGTTATTACCGCGATTGGGCGATGGAGCAGTTCGGTCCTGCTAAGGCCTCTGAAATTGGAGAGATCATGAGAAAGTACGCGCAGTACAGTGCGCGCAGGAAGCCTGAACTTTTATCGCCAGGTACCTACTCACTCACCAACCATAATGAAGCGCAGTATGTGATTTATGAATACCGGGATCTTATGGAGCGGGCAGAAAAGGCGGGCAAGGATTTACCGGCAGCTATGCAGGATGCGTATTACCAGCTGGTGCTGCACCCCGTAAAGGCCTTAACCAATCTTCATGAACTTTATTACGCGGTTGCGCTTAACCGTTACCATGCAGCCGGAAAAAATGTAAAAGCAAATGAATATGCCGATCGTGCCAAACAATTGTATCTGCAAGATTCACTGATCACAAAAGAATACCACGGCATGGCCGGTGGCAAATGGAACGGCATGATGGCCCAGACCCACATTGGTTATACCTACTGGCAGCAACCTCCGGTTAATAAAATGCCTGATGTAACGTATGTACAGGAAAGTGAAGCGAAAAAACCAGGTGCGGCTATAGACAGCACCGGTCTCGATGCAAAGCATCTCATTCCATCAAAGCCAGGAATATATTATTATGAATCGGATGGATATGTTTCCATTGCTGCCGAACACTGGACCCGGGCCGTGCATGGTAAGAATATAACCTGGAAAGTAATCCCCGATATCGGCCGCGACGGCTCAGGCATTTCAGTATTCCCGGTTACCGCCGCCGCGCAAAAGCCAGGAGGCGCAGCGCCCCATACGCAATATGAAATGTATACCTACAACAGCGGCAGCATTGAGCTGCATGCTTATTTCTCTCCTACTTTAAATGTTCATAACAAGCCCGAAGGTTTGCAATATGCCGTTTCCATTGATGATGAAGCCCCGGTGATCGTAAGTATGAACAGGGAAGACAAAAACACCCGCACCTGGGAAAGCTGGGTGGCCGGCAATGCCATCATAAAAACATCAAGACATCACATAGCAAAACCGGGAAGACATATCGTAAAATTCTGGGTGGTGGACCCGGGAGTTGTTCTTCAAAAGATAGTTTTAAATCTCGGAGGACTGAAAGATACCTACCTCGGCCCCATGCCAACGATCGAAAGGAAAAAACAGGCACCTGTAAAATAAAGCATCATGAAAAAATGGAGCACGGTCTTTTTACTGGTTATTATTTTATGCTTTAACGGCGCAGCACAGCTGTCGCAGAAAACACGCGACAGCATAAACGCCCTCACGGAGGAAGATTACCGGCTATTGAAAAACAGACTCGGGATTACTGCTCTCCGTGCCGGTGCCGACGGCAACAACCCCGCTGCACCCAATGCAGCCAATTACGATGAAGCAAAAGCAGCCTTTCATTCATCACTGCCCGACCCGCTTCTTCGTAACAATGGCAAAAAAGTAACAAAGGAAAGAACCTGGTGGAAAAAGCGCCGGCCGGAGCTCATTAACGATTTTGACAGCGAGGTATATGGCCGCACGCCCCGAAATATTCCTGCGGTAACCTGGAAAGTGGTGAATCGATGGAACCGTATGGAAGGTGATATACCGGTTGTCACCAAAAAGATCATCGGCCACATAGATAATTCTTCTTATCCTTCCATTACGGTTGATATAGACCTGACGCTAACCACACCTGCCAATGCCTCAGGACCGGTACCGGTAATGATGGAACTGGCTTTTGTATTTCCGCAGGGGATGCGCAGGCCATCGGATACCGCTGCTGTGCGCACACCATCGGGGCAGGAACAGGTGCTGGCAAAGGGTTGGGGATATGCCGTGCTTATTCCTGTATCCGTGCAACCCGATCATGGTGCAGGACTGACCTCCGGAATCATAGGGCTGGTTAACCGCGGACAGCGAAGGAATCCCGGAGACTGGGGTGCGCTTAAAGCATGGGCCTGGGGCGCCTCCCGTGCGCTTGATTACCTGGAAACGGATCCGGCTGTGGATGCAAGGCAGGTAGGCATTGAAGGTCATTCACGCTATGGTAAAGCGGCCGCTGTGGCCATGGCCTATGATCCGCGCTTTGCCATCGGGTTTATTTCCTCATCCGGGGAAGGGGGCCTTAGTCTTTACCGGCGCCATTACGGTGAGCTGTTGGAAAATGTAGCGGCCAGCGGCGAGTATCATTGGATGGCAGGAAATTTCCTGCAGTATGCAGGACCAAAAACAGTAGCTGATCTTCCGGTTGATGCGCACCACCTGGTGGCACTGATTGCACCACGCCCGGTTTTTATCAGCAGCGGAACTGCGGGCGACCAATGGGTAGACCCGAAAGGAATGTTTCTTGCCGGCGTGCATGCAGAACCGGTATACCGGCTTCTTGGAAAAAAAGGGCTCGGTGAAACGGAATTCCCGCCAACAGGAACAGGATTAATGGAAGGAGACATTGCATTTCGCCAGCACACGGGTGGCCATACACCGGCGCCGAACTGGCCTTACTTCCTGCAGTTTGCTTCCCGGTATATTCAATCAAAGAGTACGGTGATTCCAAAACAACTGGAATACGTGAAAGGATTGAAAGATTATTTCAGGGATTATTTCCCCATCGGCGTAGCGGTTTCACCCAGGTCATTAAAAACGGATGAAGCAGGGCTCATACTCCAGCAATTCAACAGCATCACACCAGAGAATGCGATGAAGATGGGACCCATCCACCCGGGTGCGCAGGATTACTTCTGGAAGGATGCAGACAGCATTGCCGCTTTTGCACGCCGGCATCAGCTAAAAATGCGCGGTCATACACTGGCCTGGCACAACCAAACACCTGAGTGGATCTTTAAAGACGCGGAAGGAAAGCCGGTACCCAGGGACGTGTTGCTCCAGCGGTTAAGAGATCATATCCATGCAGTGGTTGGTCGTTACAAGGATGTGATCTATGCATGGGATGTGGTGAATGAAGCCATTTCGGATAAGCGTGATGAATACCTTCGTCCTTCACCCTGGCTGACGATCATTGGTGAAGATTTTATTTCAAAAGCATTCCAGTACGCACATGAAGCCGACCCGAAAGCCCTGTTGTTTTATAATGATTATAACGAGATCGACGCAGTGAAAAGAGAAAAGATCTTCCGGTTGGTGAAGTCCTTAAAAGATGCCGGTGTGCCCATTCATGGATTGGGCCTGCAAGGGCACTGGGCGGTGAACGAACCTTCGGAAGGCCAGCTGGACAGCACGCTCGGCCTATTTGCGCAACTGGGTGTAACGCTGCAGATCACCGAACTGGATATTTCGGTATACCCGAAAGAACACAATGCGCGTGATAGAAGACCGGAAGATCTGAATACAACTTTCACAGCGGAGCGCGAACAAAAGCAGCTGGAGGTATACCGCACCATCTTCAGGCTTTTTAAAAAATACAGGGACGTTATTTCCGGAGTCACCTTCTGGAATATTTCCGACCGCGACAGCTGGCTGGACGATTTCCCGGTGAAAGGACGGAAGGATTATCCACTGCTTTTTGATGCACAACTGAAACCGAAAAAAGCATTTTACGAGGTTATAAAACTGGTGGATAAATGAAACGGGTTTGGTTCTGATATGATTATTCGTTAAAACACTTACCTTAAATTTATTGAACCGCAAAGTCGCAAAGATCCGCAAAGCCTTGGCGCCTTTGCGGTTGCATTTCTGTATCAAAAACGTACAGGCTTTGTACAAAACCGTACATGATTTTTAAGAGCATATACCTTAAACTCTTGTAACTCATAGTTAAACAGGGGTGGCATATTTTTCCATGAAGAGCATTTACTTACCAAAGCCGCGCTTATGTTCCGGAATTATTTTAAGATCGCCCTCCGCCATTTGCAGAAGAACAAGCTGTATGCCCTTGTCAACATCCTTGGACTAGCCACCGGTATTGCCGGCTGCCTGCTGATCGGGCTTTATATCTTTCACGAACTGAGCTTCGACCGGTTTCATAAAAATGCGGACCGGATTGCACGGGTAACCTGGCATTACAATTTCGGTGATGCGGAAAATAAAACTTCTTCCACGGGCACAAAGGTGGGTCCTGAATTTACCCGGCGCTTCCCGGAAGTCCAGGCGTATGTTCGCCTGCTTAAATTTCAGCGCGTGCTGAAGTATGGAGACAAGCAGTTTGATGAAAAGAATTTTCTCTATGCCGATTCCGCTTTCTTCTCGGTTTTTTCTTTTCCCTTGTTAAAAGGTTCCCCTACTTCGGTTCTGGATGCGCCACAAAAAATGGTCATCACCGAAACGGCAGCAAAAAAATATTTTGGTACCGAGGACCCGGTTGGTAAAACCGTGCGTGTGGGTGGAACCAAAGATTTTCTCATTACCGGTGTTACGGCCGATGTTCCCCAAAACTCGCAAATAAAATTTGAGTTTATTGGCTCGTTTACATCGCTGACTGCTGCTGCAACAGAAAAATACAATGAAGCCAATTACCTGACCTTTCTCCTGCTCAAAGACAAGGGAAGCATAGGTCCACTTCAATCAAGGATCGACCGGTTTTTTCAAACCGAAGGCCGCGAGGAATTTGACCTCCAGGGTGCCCAGTTTTCCACGTTTAAACTGGAACCGCTTACCCGCGTACATCTTCATTCGGAACTGGACGGTTTTGAGCCCAATAATAACATCACCTACATTTACGTGCTGGCGATAATGGCCTTTCTCATCCTGCTGATCGCCTGCATGAATTATACAAACCTGAGCAGCGCGCAATATGCTACACGTACCGCCGAAGTAGGCATGCGCAAAGTAATGGGTGCCGGAAAAGCCCAGGTCTTCAACCAGTTCATCGCCGAGTCTTTGGTCCTATCCTTTTTGTCCGCCTGCATTGCTTTTATCCTGGCGATCCTGTTGCTGCCCTATTTCAATAGCATGAGCGGCAAGAAGCTGGAAAGCTCCGTTCTGTTGCAACCCTTTCCACTTGCCTGCCTGCTGGTGCTTTGCATACTGGTGGCCTTTGCAGGTGGTGCCTACCCGGCTTTTGTTTTGTCGAACAGCAAAGTCATTCGCATACTCAAATCAGGTTTTTCTTTTACCGGCCGCAGCGGGCTTAGAAAATCGCTTATTGTGCTGCAGTTTGCCATTTCCATATTCCTGATCATCGCCACGATGGTGATCCTGCAACAACTTTCCTATATCAGGAATAAAGACCTGGGCTATGTGAAAGAACAGGTTGTTGTACTTCCGGTAGACCGGGTAATGCAGGAACGGTATGACGATATAAAAAAGGCACTGGCCTCCAGCCGCGGGGTTCAGTCCATTGCAGGCGCCTATGAAGACCCTACGCATATCGGATGGGCTGATGGCATCAGCACACCTGGCGGAACCAAACAGGTTTCGGTAAATGCACTGCCCGGGGATGAGGATATTGTAAAATCGCTTGGACTGAACATTGTAGCCGGGAGTGATTTTAATTATTCAGATGTTCAGCAGTTTGATACGTCGAACGATGGGGCCAACCTGCGCTATGCTTTTATGCTGAACGAATCAGCCGTTAAAGCACTTGGCTGGACACCCCAGCAGGCAATTGGCAAAACGATCATAAAAGGCCGTGAAGGAACGGTAAAAGCAGTTGTAAAAGATTTTCACTTCCGGTCGCTCCATGAGCCCATCAAACCGTTGCTGATCTTTATGGACAAACGCATGGCCCAGGCATTTTTTATAAGGATAGCATCAAAAGGAACCACCTCTACTTTACAGGCATTGGAAAAAACATGGAAAGAAAGGGTGCCGCACAGACCTTTCGAATATCATTTCCTTGATGAAGATTATGCAGCGCTTTATAAAACTGAGGAGAGAATGGCTTCCGTGTTTGCTTCTTTCTCCGGACTGGCGATCATCCTTGCCTGCCTGGGGTTATTTGCCCTTACTGCCTACACCATGGTGCGCAGAACAAAAGAGATCGGTATCCGCAAAGTACTGGGCGCCACCGTAGCCGATATTTTAGGACTGGTGTCAAAAGACTTTCTGAAACTTGTTGTACTGGCCCTGCTCCTTGCTGCTCCACTTGCCTTTATAGCATCCAGTAAATGGCTGGAAGGTTTTACCTACAGGATAAATATTTCCTGGTGGATATTTGGTATTACCGGTGTTGTTACCCTCCTCATTGCTTTCCTGACCATCAGTGCACAGGCCATACGCACTGCGCTTGCCAACCCGGTGAAGAATTTGAAAGTAGAGTAAGAGATTTGGAGATGGAGATTTAATATTTTAATATTTAATATTTAAAAGTTCGGTCTTACTTTGCGTCTTTGCGGATAATCTCGTGGGTTTGCGCTGCTTTTCTGGCTGGCCTATTTTTTACAGCTGGTTAGCTCGGCTGCAAATTTGATTGTACCGTGAACTTCAGAAATAGTTGACTTGTTTTTGCGCCCTGCAAATGACCAATTGTTCTTTTTGTAATCGTAAAGTGCTAAGGTGAAATCTTTGGAATATACACCATCTATCTGTGCCCCAAATTGCACTACTACCGAATCAATTCCCTTTGCAGTATCTATGTAACGTATTGGCCATTCATATTTCTCGTTGTACACAAACTCAATACCTACATACATACCAGGCTTTTCAATTTTTATTTGAAGGGAATCAACCCTGACCATTTGTTTACCCTCCTTTTTTGGATAATAAATGATCTGCTGGTTTAATAGCAACTCACCCGGAAGCATAGAAGCCTCATTGATGCTGTAAAAGGAAAACAGGATTGGTGCCTGAACCGACTGCTTTGGGGCACTCAATGCTTTTTTTAACCAAATTGAAAAAGCGTTCAGGCGCACCTCATCAAAACCTGGTTTCAGCATTACTGCTACTCTTGCATTAGTTGCACCATTAGTCCAACAGCAAACACCGCCGAAATTAAGTTCAGCCGTACCTGCAATAAGATTAGAATGTTCGTGCTTTATCCCATCTTTACAAGTAACAACCTGTACCGGTTCAAGTATGGCATCTTCTTGTTGAAGAAGGAAAGTTTGGCTTAATTGAACAACTTTAGTCCTCAGAATTTTATAGCCTACATAGGTAATGTATAGAGAATCTCCGATTTCCAGGTTGACGGAAACAGCACCTTGTTCATCAGTAAAATACAGTTTGCCTTTTGTGATGTTTAGAACTGATGCATAAGACAATGGACGGAGTCCTTCGAAGGACTTGACCTGGAATTGTTGGGCAAAACAGACAATAGTCAAGCACGTAAAAACTATTGTCAATAACCCTTTATAAATATATTTCAACATGATGGTACCAAAAATTGCTCACAACGATTATCCTATCGGCGAAGCTCTTTAACTAAGATAGGAGATTGTTGTAAAGTCTGGCAGGTTTTGCAGCCTGTCAACTACCTCTCCGGCCGGAAGACGCAAACAAGTATGCGTGGTACCGGTTCCGGGTCCTCATTATGAAAAAATTCATGGAGTCCGTGAATTTCCCAACCGCATGCTTTTGCGGCGTTGGTAAAATCGGAAACATGGTGTGTAAAGCAGGGCACCACCTTAGTTCCTTCCCCCGTTTCAAAACGGGCCTTGCTGCCGGTGTATTGCCTGAAGGGATGCAGTTCCCCCACATACACGATTCCGCCCGGTGCCAGTACGGCGGCGGCTTTCCGGAACACCGGTTCCAGGTGTTCCAGGTGTTCCAGCATAAGGCTGTATGTAATGAGGTCGTAGGTGCCCTGTGCAAAGGTCCACGCACCCGTAACATCACCATGATGGAAGGATACATTGCCGGAATGAATCTTTTGCCGCGCACGCCCTAACATTTCTTCAGAAAAATCCACAGCCGTTACCGTAGTTGCTTTCCCCGCCAGCCATTCCGTATTTTTTCCCGTACCACAACCAATTTCAAGGCAGTGCCTGAAGGATGTATCCATCAGTACAGTTTGCAATGCATGGCCTTCAAGGTCGCGCGTTTTATTTACCGACGTATCGTATTGGGGTGCCCATTGATTGTAGGCATCGCGGGTTTCCATTATGCAATTTTTTGGAGAAGGTAATTTACGTAATATGCTCTTTCAGAAGGTTAGTTAAAGGCAATAATAAAAATTATAGCAGGCTAATATCCTGATCATTTTATCCATTGCGTCCTGTCCAGGCTAAACAGCACTTCGCCATTTTCTGTTCTTCCCCTTTCCATCCAACCGCTTTCCCGGTAAAATTTCACAGCTCTTGAATGCGGCTCTGTGGATAACCATACATTTTCCTTTCCCTGGCTGAAATACCAGTCCAGCATCATTTGCTGAAGGTTCTTACCGATGCCTTTTCCTTCATACCCCGGTTGCACAAAAAGGGCCCAGATGTTATTTTTCAGCAGGTCGGCTACGGCAAAGCCAACGATCTTTCCATGGCTTTCCGCTACCCAGCCTTTTCCTCTTTCGCAAAGGAATGCACGGTAATCGGCATCGGTAATAAGGTCCGGACGGGACAATTTATTTTCGTGTACTGAAAGACGCACCACCCACATACCGGGAATATCCGTTACTACAGCCTCGCGGTAGGTAATGTTCATTTCACAATTTAAAAAGGAAACAGTTTACAGGTATAATTCACGGATTTGAGGATTGAATGGATTTCGCAGCTAAACAGCTATGGGCAGTAACGGATGCCCACTGACCCATTGAGCATTGAAAATTGAGCATTGAAAATTCTCCCCCCAAATACCCCTATACCTTTCCTATCCTTCAGTCTCCAGATTCTTCGCTACGCTCTGAATGACTGAAAGAGAGGTCCACGGTCCACGGTCCACTTCCGACAGACCAGTCTACCGTACATTTCGTTGTAATATGGAATTTCTCCCGTGCTCCCATTCTGACCGAAGGGAAGAATCTGTGAACTGAAAAAAAGACAAATAGATAGCTACCAGGGTATTAAATTAAATGTAGTCTTCAGCACATTCCATTTGCCAAAGACTGAACACGGATGCCTGAGTATTGAGCATTGAAAATTGAGCATTGAAAATTTTTCTCTTCAATACCCACTATCAAATACTTTCCTATCCTCCCTCCCCAGATTCTTTGCTAATATTTTAAATGACTGTCGACGGACCACAGTCCACAGCACATTTGGGAAGCAAAATATAAAATGATTTGTGTTACAGGAACCGGGGCTACCCTTTGTCCGCGCTCCGCCTTGATTAATTTATCCGGACGTATTTCTCACGAATGGTTCCTTCGGTTACGTCGCGTGATAATTCGAGACGGGCCGGCGTTAAACCGGAAATGGTTGAATAGTCCCAGGAACTGAAGCAGCTCATTTGAAGCTGGATCCTGTTATCGGAATGAAGTTGGTAATCACCGCTGCAGGTAGAAGGCGCAGCACCCTGTGGCTGCGAAATGGTATAAGAGCCATTATCGTAAAAAGAAATGGTTGTGCGGTATTCGGCAGGCACTTCGTTCCATTGAAAATTCCCGCCATTGTTATAGCCGTTGTACACTTCCCGGATCTCCCAGGTACCGGTAATGCGGGCTTCTTCTTCTTTTGTACAGGAAGTGGCAAAAGTGGCCAGGACAGCCAGCAGGATAATAAGTCTTTTCATGGATGCGAATTGCGGCTTTAAAATAGCAGGATTCCGCTGAAAATCATAATCCCGGAATGATCATTTCTTACCTACACAATGTGTTTATGGAGTATAAAGGATTACGCATATACAAATGCTTTACTATTACGGAGATTCACTCCAATCATGTTACCGGCAAACCGGCAAGGCTTCATGGGTAACACCGGTAAAGCCACTACCGGAATACTGGTCTTCAAATGTAATCCTGGTTTTGGGCAGGTTGACAGGAAAACAGGAAAGGGCGTATACATCACCACAGATACCGATGCGTGCATTGGCGCTGGTTACACCCCCGATACGGTAATGAAACTTTTCTGAACGGTTGCCGCCAAAGTTTGGTACCCATCCCGCGTGTAAATGGTTTGTTGTGAAAACAAGCTTTCCTCTGCTATCAAAAACCTTTAAGGAAATAGACTGTATGTTCCTAATAAGGGGGCGGAATACATCATTCAATCCATCGCCATTCGGAGAAAAAGCATTTCCCACCGCAATGCTGCCGTTGTCACCTGCCTTACGCACATCCGTTACCAGGTGGTCGCAGTGCTCCGTAAAGGCCTCCTGGCTGTCAGACTTACCACAGGCTGAAAACAAGATCAACATTCCCGTAGTGAAGAGGGTAAGTCCTTTCATGGCTTATAAGAGTAAAAAATAAATGTGTAAATCATACCAGGGATATAAAAGGTGCATGCCCATTTTCAATTCCGGTAAATCCTTATTTCATCTATGTACCATATGCAGAAAATTTCCTACTTACGACCTACCTGAGAAATCAATCAGACTTTTCTTTTTTTATAACCTCAGGCAATAATTTGAAATAAGATACTTTAAACCGGTCACCAACCACTTCGCCTTTTACTTCCGCTTTGCGTACCGCGTTGCAAAAACCATTGCCGGCATGTGCATCACCATGGTCGTCAATAGACGTTCCATCAACAAAATAGGCTTTGCCCTTGATCCGTACGGCCAGCGTACAGTCATTACCGGTTAAACCAAATTTGCACTGCCCGCAGGAAGCATCCACCACGAAGGTGTCCCGGGCAGACATAGAAACCGGTTTGGTTTTATCCTGTGCTACAGCGTCCAGGGCGAAACAACCCAGGATTGAAAAAAGAAATAAAGATTTCATTGATGGTGGTTTGTACGGTACTAAAGCTAGGAAATTTTACAATGGAAACGTCGCGGGCTTAATGAACCTGTGTAACGTATACGATCCCTGGAGTTAGCCGCCCTGGATCTTTCCATTTTCTTTCAGGCTTTTCTGAAGCCATACGAGATCAAACGTCCGGCCGTCTTTTAAGGCTATTTCCCATAAACGTCCGCAATACACAAACCCTAGGGCGTCATGAAAACGGATGCTTCCTTCATTCTCTGATGATATATTGACCAGGATGTTTTCGATTCCTTTTTCCCGGCAATCTTTTTCCAGTAAATGGTATATCCTGCTGCCGATGCCGTTACGGGTAAATGGCGGTTTGATCCAGTAGGTAAACTTTACTGTTTTTATAAACGTTTTTTCGGGCCTGAACGGGTAGGCGATCCCAAAGCCGATGACCTCCCCGTCTGTTTCCGCAGCATACCTGGGAAGTGATCCGCCCTGGTGGATGAGTGAATGGATATGTTCGGGCGTGTACGGCTTGTCCGAAAAATCATACGTTGTGTTGACCGCATAGTAATTCATGATCTCCAGTACAGAAGATACGTCGTGGGAAGTTAAGGGCCTAATGGTGCAATGATCCATACAGGTGGTTTGCTGAATAAATGCCGGTGCGGCCATTAAAGATATATTCTTGTTCTGCTAAAGTCAATTGGTTGAAGACGGGAGAGAGATAACAAAAAGAAAAAGAGAAGTGGAGGTTTCGCAGAGGGGGCAGTAAAGATCACAGTCCACAGTCCACGGTCCACTGCACATTCGTTTTATATATGGATGCCAAATACTTGCTCCCGCCCTGTTTCCCCGCTCAATACCACAATACCACTTCCTACATCACAGTCTCCAGATTCTTCGCTTGCGCTCAGAATGACTGAGGGAGAACTAAGTGTCCACTGACGACTGACCACAGTCCACGGCACATTTCCTTTTGAAAACGGATGCCTGTACCTAAAGCACACTCCCGCTCTCTTTCTCCTCTCTGTTTCCCCGCTCTCTTTCTCCCCTCTGTTCCTCTTCTCCTCCCATCCTGACCCGAGGAGAAGGATCTGTGGACTGCGGTACAAGATAGATGGCCTGTCGCCAGACCCATTGGTAAAAGAATTCCCGCCCATAGCCAACCGAAGATTACCAATTAAAAAAAGTTGCCCCGAACATTGAGCATTGAGCATTGAAAATTGCGTATTGAACATTTTTCCTCCTTAAATCGAGGTTCCCCTTGTTAACCGTAAAGACGGAAAGAATGGCAGTGTGCGTTGTCTTACTGCCGTTCAAACGTGAGGCTTTCCGTATCGTTATTAAAGTAAAGCCGCAGGTAATAGCGGTTGATCCTGAAGTTTTGGATACGGTACATGTTATCCCAGATATGGTCCGACCATCCCGGCTCTCCTACCTTGGTTCCGCCGAAAGAAGCCGTTGTGAACCTCCTGGTGGCAGCATCGAAGGAAAAGAGGCCCGATACCTCGTTCATGATGGTATGTCCGTAAAGGGAGTCGCCGGATGATGCCTTTACAAAATTTAAAATAATATCACATTTGGTGCGGGACCCACATTGCTGCACAACAGACGGATCTTTATATATGACCTCACCCGTGGTATAATTCTCACGGGAAATAAGTTTCCAGGTTCCATATACAGTCAGTATAGTTGGGTCATCCTTGAAATTTTCGAGGCGCTTTTCCTTATTACAGGAAAAAAGGAATAGTCCTGCTGCTATAAAAAGAATCAACCGGGCCATGAGTTTTATTTTAATGATGACAGATCCGGCGCAGGTAGCGCTGCATCTGAAAAAATCCGTTCCCTGCCAGATACTTTAAAAAGGTTCATTACCAGTTGTTTCAACACATCAACCTTTGTTTTGGAATGCGTTGGTTTATTGGATAGAATTTATTTTTTAGCTCTGGAAGTTAAATAGTCAACAGCTTTTTTAAGTACGGGATCATTGTTCCGGATAAAGTCCTCTACTGTCATTTTTATTTCAATATGGGGCTTGATTCCATAGCCCACAAATTCACGGCCATCCGGATAAGTATCGCGTTTCGTACACACCCTTGCCCCACCACCACCCGGCAAATCAAACAACAGGGGCTGCCCGGTACTGCCGTTGGAATTTTCTCCTATGGTAACCATGTGTTTTTGGTTATCCGCATAAATCAAAAAATCTTCTGCTGCAGATGCCGTGTTATGCCCGATTAAGATCGTTGTAGGGACAACAATTGAAACGCCAGGCCTTTTAATTGTGTCCGGAAAATAGGGAAATTCATAAAACAAATTATCGTGGTAACTCCTGTAATATTTTGCGTATTCTGCGTCCTCCAAAGTGTCTTTTGGAGTAAAGAATTTCCCCCAGGCTTTGTATGTGGAATTAAGCAATCGGGTATAGCTTTTTGATCCGTAAAGAAGAGTATCATAAGTCAGGTATTTAAAAATGTTCCTCGCTATTTCTGTGTTACCACCACCATTTTTCCTCAAATCGATTATTAAACCTTTTGCTGTTGTCAATTGGGGCAAAAGGTCTTCAAACAGGCTGTCTAACTTCTGGTATCCAAAAGTGTTCAGTGAACAATATGCAATTTGATTGTGGAGCCACTTAAATTCCAAAGGTTTAAATTCTTCAAAAGGCGGGTACACGTCCTCCTCCGGTGTTGGTTCGTGTATCAGCTTCATTTCCTTAATACTTCCTTTTGGCGTTTTTATTTTTATTAAATAGGTTGACCCTTTCAGGTCTAAAAACATAAGGGAAGTAGCTGCATCCTCTAAGCCATACCCTGTAGATGAAGAGATATATGGTGCTACGTGCTTATTGATATACTCCTTTGTTGTAAGCCCGTTTACTTCTGTTATTTCACTGCCAACCGGAATTTCGTTTCTGCTACTGGTATTGGTCCGGACAATTATGGCTTTGTTGTTGATATTTTTTACGAAAATCCGGTAACGGCCAAAGTTACTGTTGAGTAAAGAACTATCAATGTAGCCTGGATAACCGGTAATGTTGGTATGGCCGTCTTTTAAAAAGGCGTAGAACCGTTGTAATTCACGATAGTATTCGTAATCATTTTTTGTTTTCTGAACATCTGTTAGTAAGGCCATGTAAAGACTGTCCCACTTTTGTCTATCGATCTTATTCAAAAACACAAAATTGTAATTTACCTCCTGCCACATTTTGGATAAACCATAAACTTTTTCAGCAGCAGAAAGGCGATTTAATTCCTGCGCCTTAACAAGAACGTGAAAAGAAAGAAAAAGAATAACAAGTATTTTCCGCATATAAACGACCTGAAAAAAAAGATAGCATTACGAATAACAATATTAAAACAGCTTTCTTTTGTATGACCCCTGGCCTGCAATGGATCTTTTTCCTGGACCCAATAAATTGCTATTGACAAAATTTAAATACAACAGTACCCTGGAAACGGGTTTCCCGTAAGGGATTACTCACCTCCTCATAAACAGTTGCTTTCTTGCTGCCGCATCCGTAACCACGTATTGCTCCACGAATTGTTTTTCCTTATTCAGGTTTACCCAGAATCGGTCTATGTTGGCCATATTGCCCGCCTTGGCCTGCCGTTGCTCGGGTGTTTTAGGAACCGCTTCCGTAAGAAGAGACCGGGATAGTTTGATGTAATGCACCATGCTGTCTACCATCTGCCGCAGGTCATTATCACCGATGGCGGAAAACTGTTTGTTTTTATGATCGATATAAGTTTTGAACAGGGTAACGGCTGTATGAAATGCCTTGCCCCCTTCATCAAAAGCATCATTGGAAGCAAGGGCCTGTAAACTTCTTTTCAGGTATTGCTGGTGCTCCAGCAAAAGGTCGAGCTGAACGCCGGCGGATTCCAGCCGTCTCAGTTCTGCTGACAGTTGCTTGTCTGCTGAAAGTTCCTTGTGCAACCGGATGCTATCCCTGAACTGGAACAGTGTTTTACCAGACGCCGGTTTCCCTTCAATAAATTCCTTATGGGTAAGCGGGTAAGAAAGCAGCTGGTACATAGGATCGAATGGCATGTGATCGCCAATCAGCGTAGCGGGGGAAACTTTGTAAAATGCATTATTGAAGTGTTTTACAAACTGGTCATCCCGCACATAACCTGCGCCCCAGGTAGGATCAAATAAAACCCACTCCCCACCCACTACTGCTGCTACCCAGGCATGGGAAATAGGATTGACCCTGCCACCTTTTTTAGTATAGCCGCCGACAACATGTGCATCGATGCCCATATTCCTGGCCAATGCCACGAAAAGGTCGGAATAGCCCTGGCAAACGGCATATCGTGTAGCCAATACATCTGCAACGGATTGCGGCGGACCGCCCGGATTTTTATCCCTGTTGCGCAAACGCGCCACATCGTATTTAATATGATTCGTGATCCAGACATAAATGGCCCGTACGCGGGCGGAGTCTGTTGAAAAGTTTTGTTTTATGTAATTGGACAACGCATCAACGGAAGCAGTATGAACGTCCGGAATAGCCGCTGCCTGTGCGTCCGGCCCTTTATCCTGTGCCAGGACGGACACGGGAAATATAACAATCAATAGAAAAGAAAAAAGAGCTTTGAACATGGCAGTTAATTGATAACTGAATGTACAATAAAATATATATCAACCAGTGAAATACTACCGGTTAAAAGTTGGTATGAAAAGGCAGGTCAAAAATCCATATGCCGTGCGGACACTGTATGAATATAATTATATATGCTTTGATACTGCCGGGAAATAACAGGAACCGTTATCGCTTGATTACCGCCTGGAACGGCTTTTCTTCTTAACAGTAGCCTTTTTCTTTTTATTGGTTTTCGGGGGCGATACTTTTGGAGCATTTTTTACATAAGGAAGCGGGTTCACCCAACCCCTGTTCCCTGAAATGCCGAAATGAAGATGCGGCGGTGTGGACCGTGCATTACCGGTGTTGCCGATGGTGCCGATCACCTGGCCTTTTCGTACACGCTGGCCTTCTTTCACAAGTTGTTTGTCGAGGTGGGCGTAATAAGCTTTCCAGCCGTGGGTAGCTGACCGCAACCAAAGTGTTTTTCCACCAATGAGCGTGTTATCCCTTTCTACAATTACCCCATCGCAGATGGCTACTACAGGCGTTCCTTTACGGGCATGGATATCAATACCCTTGTGCCTGCGAATACCCCCGCCCCTGCTGGCACCCCACAGGTCACGGATCTTACTCTGTCCAGCAACAGGGAACGCCATAGAGCGGCTGACCGAGGAGCCTGATTTTTTACCACGGGCCGGTTTTTTATCAAAGGCAAAGGAAGAGCCTGCAATGAGCAGCATGATAAAGAGATGGGACCATTTATTCATCAGGACAATAGATTTAATTGGTAAAGACAAAATGCGGTCTTTTATTTTAATTATAGTGCTAAGAAAAGCTTAATTAAGGCCAAGGGATCGACAAGCACCGCATATGAGGGGATGAACAGGATGTAAGAGCCATAAAAAACTGCATTCGCAGACCTGCACCTCTGCAGGAAAACAGGATGTAATGCAACGGAAAAAGTCTTTGCTGATGTATCGCCTATCTTTCTGCATCCGTTTAATGATGAGTTTAAAGACTTTTTTGCGGGATCAGAACCGGATACCCGTACTATTAACAAGTTCATAATCGGGCTTTGTTCCGTCGGCTGATTTTACGTTTTTAAAGATTACCCGTTCTGCATCATTGATCACCACCTTTGCCCCGTCGGGCAGAGCAATATCTTCAAACACCACATTCCGGAGCCGGTGGCCGGGTTCTTTGAATCCGTTTATGTTGATCACCGGCTCTTTGATGGAGGCCTTAGAGAGGTCAATATTCCGGAATACAAAGTTTTCAAATACAGGAACTTCCGGAGCGGGTTCACCATCATTGTTATAGTTCACCGCAGAAAAAACCGTGATCTTTAATAACTGGCAATGGGTTACGGTCACATTTTTAACATACCCGCCCCGGTCCTTTGTTCCTTTGATCTGCATTCCGTGCAACAAAGCGCCGGCCTTGCAATCCTGCACCAGCACATCCTGCACACCGCCCGACATTTCACTGCCGATGGAAATACCATGCCCTCTTATAAAATTACAATGGGTAATCCGCACATTCCGGGTGGGCCTGGCCACAAAAAAACCTTCGGGGTTCTTTCCTGATTTAATGGCGATGCAATCATCCCCTGTATCAAACGTACAATTGAAAATATAGGAATCGGTCGATGAATCGGGGTCGATACCATCACCATTCCGGATATTGCGGGTAATGATGTTCAGGTTGTGGCAGGTGATGTTATTACTGTACACATAATGAATGGTCCAGGAGGGAGGCTCGGTAATGGTAAGACCGGAGATGCTTACATCCTGGCAGTTCATCAGCAAAATAAGGCGTCCCCTGCTCCTTAGTCCATGAGCCTTAATCATGGCATCACCCAGCCGCCTGCCTCCGCCTGAAATCGTGCCTTCACCGGTGATGCGCAGGTTCCTTACACCATAACTGCCATGGCGGTTCAGTGTTCCGGCATTCAGTAAACTGGCATAGGTCTTCAATTCCCATCCTTCAAACCGGTTCAGGATCATGGGCAGGTAATCATCGATGGCAGCAGATCCCTTTAACACGCCTCCTTTTTCGATATAAAGGGTCATGTTGCTTTTCAGGAAAATTGCCCCGCAAATGAATGTTCCCTTTGGTATGTACACAATTCCACCTTCCGTACACGCATCTATGGCTGCCTGCAGGGCGCGGGTATTGTTTACGGCGGTATCATCTTTCGCACCAAAATCCAGTATGTTCCATACTTTACCTTTTGCCGGCGTACTGAATTGCAGTGTATTCATTAATCCAGACTTCCTTTTCTTACCCTTTTGCACGGTAACCTTTACGTTATAATTGGTAGAAGGCTGTAAACCGTTAATCGTATAATTGGTTTTAGCTGTTACACCAGCCTTTTTCCCGTTCAGCCAGACTTCGTAAAGGGTGCTGTCTTTTCCATATTGCTTATCCCATAATAAAGTAACGGAGCGGTCGGTGAGGGTGGCCGGTGCGATAAACAGGTTGTACTTTTTTGGAGGGGCAGCCGGTAGGCAAATGGATACCAGCAAAAAAATGGAAGTGAATAGGGCGGGTTTGTTCATACAGCAATAATTAAGGGTGCCGGTAAAAGTATTGATGGGGTCATCACCGATCGTCCTGTACTATCCCGGGGAAAGTATTGGTATCAAGTGTCCCGGATATTAAAGCGGTATGTTCCCGTTAAAGTGAATGACGGGTGGGTCAGTAAAATCTCATTAGGTTTATTCCGTTTCTCTTCCTGCTCCAGGCATCACCTGTTCGTTAACTGGTAGATACGTTTCACTTCTTCTGGGTCAAGCCGGTTCAGCGCTTCTATAAATTTTGCTACGGGTAGATGAGGTGTCAATTCATTATAATAGACCGGTATGCTGCCTGGGGTTTCCAGTGCAACGGAAGTAGCGTGGAAATCATAATCGTCCCACAGGAAGTCTTCCATGTAATCATTCAGCTCCATACTCGTCACAACAAGGCAATAATTTCCGGAAGCGAGGCGGGTAAATTTAACGTGGGGCATTTCCCACAAAATCTCTAGGATCGGTTGATTCATGCAGTATGCTTTATTTGATGTGGTACAGGTGGATAGCCGTTCTACCAGTTTAATGCCCGTTCAGACTGTTTGAAGGCCAAGGATATGATATTAACCGCAAAGAACGCGCAAAGTACGCCACGGAGGGAAGACCACAGACTATGGCTGGTAGACAACCGAACATTTCGTAGGAACAGGCTGGTATTATTGTTTAGAGCATTGAAAATTGAGATCAACATATCAATATATCAACTAATCAACATATTAACCAATTAACCACACGGTACATACAAACGGCCACCAAAAACTCACCCGTATTTTGCTTTCAAATACCTGATCGACTCCTTGGTCAATTCTTTGAGCGGCTGCAGGTTGATGTCCGATAATTTATTTACATAGATGCAGGCCTTGCCCCGCTTAAACTTACCCAGGTCTTTCAGTAAATATTCATGCTCTTCCAGCCCGGTAAAAACATAGAGGGAAATGGCCGCTTTGCGGGGAGAAAATCCAATCAACGGAGCATCGCCTTCATGCCCGCTTTCATATTTATAATGATAGTTGCCAAACCCAATGATGCTCGGACCCCACATCCTGGGTTTACAGCCCGACACCTCTTCCATAATACGCAATAATTCAAGGCTGTCTTTTCGCTTTTGTTCCGAACCGGCAAATTCATTAATGAATTCCGCTACGTTTATATCGGTTCCTGTTGTCTTGGTCTTTCCCATAATGAAAATTAGTTTATTGATCCATGTATTGTTTTATCGAACCTGTAGCAGGTAACTAATTCATGAACTGTGCTGATGACAACCCGGCGTATAAAGGCACGCACCTGCCTGTCAGTTGAACCAAACGGCATATCCTTTCCTTCTGAGATCCAGTGCCAGCTTCTCTTCCATCTTCAGCGCTTCGGCCCGCGTCATGGCTTTTTCATTGATATGGTCGTAAAGGCTCGGACGCAAATAAGATCCGTACTGCTGCACTAGGCGGGCGGACAACTTATGGCCTTTTGCGTTAACGAAACCTGTTTTATGTTGTTGAAATCGTTCTGCCGGTGTTTTGCTGGTCATTCCTACGTAAAGGCACTGAAGCACTCCGTTGAATTGCGGATTAGCCGCCCTGAATTTTGCATTTTCCGTAAAAACTCTTTTCGACAGTTCAACAACGTATACCCGGTATCTCATGTTCAACTTTATTTCTTCCCGGTGCTTTTTATTGGGCCTTAACAACTCCGGAACTTCTTGTTTTTAAAATCGATGACGAAAGGCCCTCCTGAGCATCCCCCGATTTCACGGGCTTCTTTGTCCTTTTTGGTCCTGCCTATAATCCACTTGCCTGTCTTTTTGTGCTTCATGATAATGCCTTCCGCAAACAGATCACCTTTTTTACCGGTTACATTTGGCTTTCCGTCATGCAAAACCTTTATGCTATCACCTTTAATGATGACGGTACAGGTGGCTCCTAAGCTTTTCCCTTGCCATTCATCCCAGGCGATAGAATAAGTGTATGTTCCATCCTTTGGCTTTTGTGCAGATACACATACCGATAGAAATGAAAAAAGAAGAATGAATGTAATTTTCATGTCGCTGCTTTTTAATGAATCAGATAACGGACGTATTTATTGTGTTTCATTAAGAATATTGCTGATGGCCTTTAACTGGTAAGTTCATAACGATACCGTTTGGCTCGCACAAAATGATGCCGCTGGCGCTTCTCCTACCTATACTACCATATAACTGTTTTATCAATAAACCGGATCAATTGATCGGCCATTTCCCACTGCTCTTTTTTATTCGGGTGGCCGCCGGTTTTTTTATAGGGAAAGAATACCGAATGGATTTTGCGGTCCGCCAATACGGCAATGGCCTGTTCAATATACCCGGGCCATTTCGAGCCTTGTTCCGTAGCGTTCATATTTCCCAGGGCGCAAATGATATACGCTTCCGGGTATTTGGAACGGATGCCGGAAACAAAATCCTGGTAGGATTTAATGATGAAGTCTTCTGTTGGTTTTGTTGTTCCGAACCGCCGTTTAAATTGCTCATGCCGCGGATTTTCAGTTAGCCAGTAATCATTCTGAAAAAGGTTGATCACTACTACATCAGGAGTATACCGGCTGAAATCCCATTTGCTCGTGGAATCAAACGGGTCGAGCCGGTCGTACACTTCAGGCATAATTTCCGGGAACCAGCTGATCATGATGCCGATGCCACCTCTTGCAATAAAAGAACCCCGGGCTTTGAAATACCGGGTAACCAGGGCGGCATACGTATAATAGTTGTTATAAAATTCCGGCGCACCTGAATCCCTTTGTCCTTCTTTAACGTCTACGCCATGCCCGGCCGTGATGGAATTTCCATAAAACTCAATCGTACGTTCAGGCTTTTTGGAGGCTTTGCGCACTTTCGCTTTTCCCTCGATCTCAAACCCATAAAATATATTGGCGGAAGTATTGTTCGATAGTTTATACAGTTGTACCGTATGTTTTCCGTACGGCAGGCCAGACGCCAGTGAAATGGTTTTCTTCGAACTGTCCGATCCGAACTTAAATGCTTTGGATGCATCATTATCGACAATCGCATAAAAATAGCCCCATTCCCGGATCGACTTCATGGTGGCTTTAATACCGGTACCGGAGAAATTGAGGGTGGCAGAAGTACCGGGCCAGTAAAAAACAGCGGAATCTTCCTTTATGGCTACCCTGCCTATGTAGGTTATTTTCTTATTCCCGGGCTTAACCGCCAGTTGCCCGGAACAGTGCAGGCAGGTCATGAAGAATATTAAAGCAAAAGGAAACTTCATCAAAAAATGCATACTACAGGATACTTTATTTCGGTAAAACAATGAATGGGGACAGGAACTAAAGGGAGCAAATTACCGTATTTGCGAAAGACCTGGAAATACACACAATTGTAATCCACTATTCCCCGACGCCTTACGGCCATAAATCCGTAACCCATTTCCTTCAATAAGGCACCTTTATGAAACAGGAGCGCACAGTACTCTTTAAATCCATGAATCAGGACAATATTGCCGGCCCCGGATGTATAAAAGAGAACGCCCCATTTTAACTCCTCTATTAACACGGTATCCAAAACAATGCTGCGCAATTTCCTGAATTCCTTTGCCATTTATCAGTCTTAGCGAAAAAAATGTCAACTTCTGGATTCATATGGCGATGGATTGATACCCCGAAATAATGCCTGTGTTACTGGAGCTCATCAAAATAAACACTTCGCGTAACAGGTTACAGGTGCACGTTACCCTGATTCCTTAGCCAAAGAGTCGCTGCTCCCTTGTATAAACTTTATTCATTAACCATTTTCTGTAGTTCCGCTTCCAGCCGGTCAAGGTTCTCTTCATTTTTATCAACAACAAAAGGCCTTAGCTTATTACATTCCTCCGGGGTATCAAAGATCTGCCTGAAAACGACTTTTGTCTTCTCACCTTCAATATCTTCAAATGTTGCTACTACCCGGAAAAGGGGTTTTGAATAGCGTTTCCAGGCAATCAGTGATGGCCTGTCAATCTGTATAAACTCGCATTCATTTGCATAGTTACCTTTTTCAGGACCATGCATGATAAAACTCCATCTTCCACCCACCCGCAAATCAAATTCCTTAAACGTATTGGTAAAACCAGCCGGACCCCATCAAATTTTCAGGTGTTCCGGATCGGTCCATGCCCGGTACACCAATTCACGGGGTGCGTTAACAACCCTTGAAGTGACAATCTCGCAGCCAGGTGCTGATAAAATAATCCTGGTCTTTGAATCAGATCCCATATCTATAAGATTACGTAGTAAATTAATTTCTCTGGACTACCTTATTTGCTTAAGTGGATTATATCTCCTCTGCAGGAATCAGGGTAATTTTTTTAAAAACGAGAAAAATAGCATTTGCCAGGACTTTATCAATCGCCGGTTTTACCCTTACCCAGCGCAACCAGCATGTTATCAATTTTGCTTTCCTTCTTCCAAAGCCCGACTAATTTGTAAAGTGCTATAAGTTCATTGTTTTTGCAAAATTGGGGCATCCTTTGCCGGATGAAATTATATCTGCCATGGTTTATCGCTTCATAAGTCCATGTTTCACCGTCCAACCAACCAACGTTTGACTCTGCTTTTAGATTCCAGTAATTCAAACTGTCAAGCTTTAAAAATATATTGGTGCCGATAGCGTCAGGAAAACGGGGCATCATTTTCAAATAAAATGAACCCGCATCATTGCAGTCGCCATTTATAACCTTTATCGTATAGGTATAATGGTTTTTGACTTGTTCAACAATTAAGGCATAAGGCAAACGAAAACAGGGTTCAACCAGTACTCTAAACCACTTTTTTGTTGAATCTACCTTTGTAGTATCTATATAGGCTTCTTCAAATGCAAAGGGATAGGGATTACTTTTATTTTTTGCCTTTAGGCCCAGGTAATGCCTGTCCATAAAATTTAAAAAGGCACTTCGATTATTATACTCACCCAAACCCTTATTTATAAAATACTCCCTTTTGCTTTGCTCAGGCCACAAATGCTCTGGTATTTCATGTTTTGAATTGCCTGGATTTTCCATACAACCGGCTACACAAACCCCCAGTATTAAAATTCCAACTGCTTTCATATGTGGCGTTAAGGAAAAGGGTTTTGGGCAGTTTGAATATGGCCATAACATGCAGCCTAACCTTGTCCGTTATTATTTGAAGATAGTAAGCAATAAACTTTTCAAATACCCATATTTCCGGAAGCCTGAGTTGTGTGTGCTGCAGATTGCTCAATTATAGGTAATGTCGAACCGGCCTTCTGTTACATGGATGATCTCTCCGGGTGTATTGGTTGGTTGTATGGCCGCTTTAAAATCAAAAGTTCCGGATATAATCCGGGCCACTGTGTCGAGCCGTTTAATATTTAAGGTGCCCCCTACAGCCTGGGTGGTGATAAAAGTTTTGCCTATCGTATTGTATTCCGAAATAGATACTTTACCTGTGTTAAGGTCATTTAAAACATTGGATCCAATCACCAGGTGTTTTACCTCGAGGCGAAAATAACGTTGGTACCCATTATTAGAATTGTCCCGGTCTTCGCTGACACTTATCGTAAAGTGCTTGCTGCTGTCATTGAAATAGGTTAAAAGAGGTGGAAGGCTGCCAAAATTCCCGGATGATTCCGGGAAGAACAGCTGTCCTCCTATTTTACAGCCAAATGTATTGGCACCCTTAGAAGTTGACTTTGGTAACCCATCTTCTTTTTTGCACGAGGTGAGCAGCCACAAAAAACATAAGGATAAATACAAGCATTTCATAATAGTGCATTATAAAATCAAAATAACATAACTCCAGCAACCGGTTAAGGCCCCGGTAGGGCACTCCCATCTTTCAGTTAAGATATTCTATTGCCGCGTAAAGAACAAATGGTAAATGGTTGATCATAAAGTGCTCCTTTTAGCTACAGAATATTATTAAGGTGATGATCAAATGACTAATTAGTTTTTTATATGGGACCAGTATTTACGCAACATTTCGATTAAAGCCAATCGCGGTTTTGAAGATAATAATTAAAAGCGGCTGTAGCTTTTGGGAACCTTATTTTGTACACGTTTATTATTGATAGGCTAGCTTCTCCAGCTCAACTGCATAAAAAGTAGTAGCCTTCTTAATATTATTATTTGCATCTTTCATAACACTAAAGGGGTACCAGTTGTAGCTCGTAGATACTAAATTTCTGGAATAAGTATTATCCTCTTCATTCAAAAAGAATATCAATGTTGTAAAATTCTTATTATATGAAGAACCTGGGGGCCATCCAATACTTAAAAAGAACGTCTTAGCTCCATTAATGAAAATATCCTCGCTTTGAAAGTCCACTTTTACTTTGCTTTTAGATATACTTTTCTTACTTACCGCAATAAGCTTTACAAATAATTCCTCTCCCGGCATACCGGTTAGTGAATCTTCCGCATAAATTTTTAGCAACAGGGGCCCGTAATCACTTTTGACCCTTGTAGGTATAAAAACTTTTGTAAGCTTATATGTAATAGAAGCATCTGGTAATGATATCCGCTCTGCAAATTCCTCTTTATCGGATGGACTCCATGGCCAGCAATTATCTGTAGCTTCCCCTGAATACCTGCATTTTATATCTGCATTTATAAAATCTTTTCCGTTTCCTAAAATGATTTTACCTGCCGATACGGGTTGCCTTATGAAAATATGAGATAGCTCATTTGTTTTACGCTCCATGTACACAAGTGATGACAGCTCACTTCCTAAAAAAATCCTTGTTTTATAACCTATACATGTGATTAAAACACTATCAACGGGAGCAATTTGTAATACAAATTGTCCCTTCTCTGAAGTAACCTCTCCCTTGTTTGAATGCAGAACTTTAATAGTGGCATATGGTATAGGTGTATGACTATTTTTATCTAAAATAACCCTGGAAATTTCCTGGGACATGCATTCATAAGCAAAACAAAGTACTATAATGCTTATTAAAATTTTCATGAATGGAAAAAGTTTCGCCAGGAATTATGGTATGCTGTAGGCAGTTTGTATAAGGAAGTTACTAAAAAAGGGAAATAAAGTTTTAACAAACCCCTGTCGCTAGCTGCTAGTGTGATGTACTGTCTGAGGCATTGATACCAGTCGGTCCTATGTTTTAAGACCGGTAGCCCCTGTCAAGCCGGTATCAGCAGCTTTTACAATGCTCCTGCTATGGGCCGCCTAATCATTTATAATCCCGATTGAAGCAGGAGCAGATTTATAATATTTCAATAATTCTGTAAACTGTCCTTTATTTAAAACAATTACGTTAGCCTCTTGAATAGCCTCTTTATCAGGCATCATGGACCGCAATAGCAGTAGCATGAAAGCTTCATTTTTTTCAGCAGAATCCAGGGAAGTATTGTTTTTAAGAAACATTTCATAAGCCGACGCCATTTGTTGCCAAACCTCAATTTCCCTGTCAGGGTTTTGATCGCGCTTGAAATTGGTTACTGTTTCCTCTAAATTAGCTGGATAAACATCCGCAAAGGTTTTTTGAATCTTTGTTATTTTTACTAATTGCTCTTTACTCAACGTATCATGTTTAACAGAACTTGGGGAAATATCCTTTTCATTAATCTTCTCCACCCTGGATTTTTCTTTTGGGGAATCACATGCGATCAAACCCAGAACAATAAAAAAACTGGAAATAGAAAGTTTCATAATGCACAACTTTTAAGTGGTCGCATTACCTGATGGCACCTAGCACTTATGACCTGCCTAAGACGTTTAATCTGAAATAACATTTCCTGCCTGGCTATAGGCTTACCACATTCCTGTGTTGCCCGCATGCCTCATGCAAGCAGATGTATTACCTGCACTTCATTAAACTTCAGAATGCCTGTTACACCTGAATAACGAAAAGGCCCATTGCCCGGTTAAAAGAAAAATCCATTGTTTTCTCCCTCAAACCTTGGGTTAACAAAATTATTGAGCTTTGAACCAAATCTGTAGGAAATACCAAAATAGGTGTAATAGGTGTAATTGGTTGCCAGCTGACGTTGCCGTGTCAGTACCTGCTGTTGGGTAGCCTGCCCCTTAGGCAGATAGATCTGGTCACGTTGATAATTTCCGAATAGAAACACGTTGAATGACAATCCACCGGTGACCCTTACATTAACGCCTCCTCCCAGGCCTACATTATAATATTTCGGGTTATTGAAATAGCTGTGGGAGTTCAGGGAAACATTAACGGTACCCCATTTCTGGTTGTAAGCCAAAGACATATCCAGTCCCTGCCCAAAAAGCGTTTCCCTGGTTTTCAGGTAAAGGGTGGTGTCAAAATATTGATTATTGATCACGTCCACCCCATAACGGATGGTAAAAAACCTGTTATTTACCTCTTTGTAAGGAAAAATATTGTATTCAACAGCAGGTTTCAATAAGGTCCTCCATTTGTAATTGGTAAACGTGCTCCTTGAAAAATTCAGATCATACCCTACTGACCAGTGATCAGACAGGCTCTTTACCACCTGGTGAAAAAAGTTATACGTATGGTTATCCACTTCAAACTTGCTTACCCCTCCTGCCCCGTCTTCAAATTCATACGAATTTTTGTTTTTGCTTCCCCTGAGGTTAAAGCTTACTTTCAACTGGTCTGTAATCCTGCTGGCCGAAAGGTTGCCGCTATACCGAAGACCTTTATATACCTGGTCGGCACTAATATTACCGCTAGCATTGATGTTGAAAACCCAGTAATTCCAGGGATCACTTATTACCGATGATTTCGCTAAAGAATCACCTTTGGCGTTTTGCTTTAATTGAATGGAAATATTCTCAATTTCTTCAGTCTGGCTGACAAAAGGTACCAGGCCCAGTTGAAGATATTTCAGGAGCAGGTCCCGGTTTTCAAACTCTGTATTATTTTGTTTTGTGTTAAAGCGGAGGGTATCTGCCGAACCTGCAAAACTGTTTTGTCCAAAGAAGATCAACTGGTACTGGCTGCCGCCGCCGCCATTTCTTTGCTCCGTGATCAGCACATGCACGTCAGCCACTTTAAAATCCAGTACGTAATCAATAAAGTTGATCTGTGTTTTTATGAAATTCATATCGCAGTAGGTATTGCTGCAATCCACGAAAGCCCTGATTTTCTGCTTTTGCTGCGTCTGCGCATCTGAAAATTGACAGAAGGCAAGGAACAACAGGCAGATCGTGAATTTCCTCATTTTCGATAGTTTTGGTTTCATCCTGGTTGCTTATTCGAATAGATAAAATAAAGCATAAATGTAAACATTATTATTTCTCAGGATACAGGTCTGAATTTGCAGTTTACTCTACGGCAAAATGCCACGTTTCCACCTATACGGCATTCTCATTATTTAGTACCAAACATAGAATATACGCTCGTCATAGCTTATTCATCAGTACTACTTCTGGCAATTTAATATGGGGCTGCACCTCAATATTGGTGAATTGATTACAATGACGCCATTTTTAGGAAATGGTGCCAGCGGCATTTGCAGGATATTGACTGATCAAAATGAAGATTAAAATCAAGACGATTGTTTCAATCAGCAGAACAATCCCCATTCTTTTGCGGAGGTACTTAACGATTGCCTGTTCCAGCCAGATCAAAGCCGGAATAACAAAAACAATTAGTAAAAAAAGAATTCTTACCGGCCGATTGAAGCCACTCTCGGCATAATTGATAAAAACGGAAATGATACAGGTTATCAGACAAAGAATGAAACAAAACAATAAGGGCGTAAATGTCAACTTAAGTGATCTTCGACGCATAGTTTAACAATTTAAAAAGACAACCGATTGCCGCTAACGGGACGGTCTTTGCGTTCCTGTGGGCATTCATGAAATTTCAGCCCAATTTAAATATACGGCAAAACCCAAAAATTGTGGCTCAGCCGGAATTCGTCTGCCCTCATGACGCACAACCTATGTTAACGCAGATTTTGCACCTTGTAACAATTTTCCTGAAGATTAAATACGGGGTCAATTTGTACCAGGCGGCCACACTTGCAGCCATGCACTGTTGAATGCAGCCTTATTCAACCTTGAAAACAAATACCTTCTTATTATCTATTTCTTTCTCAGTATAGCCTTTCACGCTTTCGCCTCTGGAAGCAGGAGGTATCGAAACATACACATCTTTGTTGCAATCTGCCAGGTCGAAGCGAAAGTTAACAATTGAGTATGTTGACTTCAGGACTTTATTAGGGCAGTCAACCAACTCTCCTGCAGGCCAGTTTAATGAATAGATGCCCGTCGTCTTTGGAATAAATCCAACCTTAAAAAAATAGAAATTTGAGTTGCAATCACTGAAATAGGTTAAGAAATTATCGCTCCTGGAGGCCGGGGGAATTTTCAATCCCTGGTTGAGCCCAAATGATGTTGTGGTGTAGCAAAACGTATCTACCGTGGCATTAAACGGAATTGGATATCGTTTTTGGTATAAAAAATTGAGGGCCATAAAAGTCGAATCTGTTGGGATAACTCGGTTTGTTAAGCTCTCGAATAAGGTTTTCGATGCCGTCTGGAATTGAAGCCAGATAGTATCCCCTCTTTGATAGGTTTTTTTATATGGAAACAGCGACAACTTCTCAACGAACCGGTTTTCCGGTACGGGAATAAGATCCTCCTTCCCGCATTGAAATCCGAAAGAAACAATTCCAATCGCTAAAGTAAAAATGACAAAGTTTATTTTAGGCCTCATAAATTTTATGGCAACAACCAGGGTTTTGCACCTGTGCTGACGTATTTTAAGAAAGATACGGGTTAAAACGACCCAGGTATAGCGCAACAGCCCATGTTGAGCAGATTTTAGTGTCTTGACCATTTATTCCTCCTAAACGTTGCATCCCTACACGCCAGATGTTTTAACGCTTTGCAATTTCGCGTGTATCGAACATTCAGCCAAAGTATGCAGGTCAAAACGAAACCGGCATTATGCGCCATTTTTTGAAAGTTGAATAAGTTGTTTACGCACTTCAATTAATTGCGGATGCATCTCAACTGCATCGGGTTCTATAGTCTCTTTTTCCTGGATTTTGATGTCAATATTATCCGTAAGATAGGTTCCGATATTGTATATATGTTCAGGATCCCTGTCGATTAAAAATTGAAGAAGTTCCCCAACGGCAGCACTTGCATTTAAAGCATAACCTGATAATTCGTCACCAAAGTCATCAATATCCGGGATTACGGTTTCTATCTTTGCTATCAATGATTCTATTGCTGCTTTGTCAAACTCCTCAGCCATTGCCTTGTCAGCAAGATTGATGCTGTCCAATAAGAGGTCATAATTGCCCCAGTTATGAGCTACATGAAATGCAACATAGTCAGGAAAGAGGCGCTTGCAAATATGTAGTCCTAATTCAATCTGCTTTTCAAAGGACAGGCTATAAACATTATCCCTAAAATCAATTGCAAATTCGTCGTATCTCATAAGGGTTGAGTAATAGCGTTTGACGTTTACGGCCTGGGGACACTGTTACCAAGATAGCATTTTGCTGTCCCGCAGGTTTGGGGAACTGCTGTTGGTGGCAGGTTAATCTTGTTGGATCCACTTATATTTTCCATTTCTATAAAGTATAATTCCTCCCCCACAACTTTCTTCCAGATGCATATAAATACCGTCTGTCTTTAAGGTTACTTTTTCATGTTCCGGCACCTGCCCTTCGCTCACAATTTCTCCATTGATAACATTATTCCAAACCTTTGAGCCTTTCTTAACTACCTCAAATAACTCAACCCAACTGAAGTCTTCATCGTCATCCAGGCCTGCATCCCGGCCTGATTTGATCAGGTCCACACCCTTTTTATTACCATAAAGGATCATAATGGCATGCGTTCCGTTTATCAAATGCCGTACAATTTTAGCCGTATCCAGGGTCTGGTCTTCATTAAAATAGCCAAAAATCATATTCTGCTTGTGGCTTGCAGAAAGTATATAGGAGCTGTCATTTTGAAGCTTGGGAAAAGATGAGGGATTGTTTGCACTTTTACCGGATCTGCCATGAACCGGCTTGGCGAGTATTTTTTTTGCTTCTCCCCCACAAGAAAAAATAACCATGAACGAGCAGGCAAAAAGTAGGTTTCTCATATTGTATGGTTGGTTAATTTTCCCCGCACGAACGCCCAAAGCCCGCTTAAGATGAAGCTAAAATAAGAATTTGACTTAATGATTGATAGCTTTCTGCCATCCTCTTTTATGGGTAGTGTTTCCCATCAGAATCTTTTACCTATTGATAAACCCGGAAAGGGAAGTAACCGGTACTTATTCATAATGGGGGTTAGGCTTATCCGCCACAGGAAATTAGCCTTTGTATGATGCCTGTAACCAACACTGGGCACAAAACTCCATATATGCTCTTCGTAATCAGGCAACCCCTGTTCAAATAACTTCATTCCAGCGGTTGCTGAATAAGTGGCTCCTAATCCGGCGTCGATAAATGATTTATCCTTTTTTAACTGAAAAAGGTAATGAATGCCAAAGGGGAAAGAAAACCTGAACTTTTCATCCCCTGAAAAATAACCTAAACCTACTCTGACCCCTGCACCAGGTTTGTCGCCCAATTGCCGTTCATAGTTCAATGAAGCACCAATGCCATTCCCTATCAATTCAAAATACAGGTCATTTCTTTTAAAGGTGCTCTGGGAAAAACCACTTGTTGCCATTAAAATAAAGAAACATGGCAAAAAATACTTAGCCATAAAGTTAGTTTCATTGGTTCCGTTGCAAACGAATCTCCTTTATTGTTTATTGCATATCCTGGATAAGGATCTTATGGAAACATTGCGAAATCAGGGCTGACGGATCAGGTGTTTTCAATATAGTGGTGTATGTAATCCCTCATCACCGAAAATTTAATATATCCCAATTAATAAACTATTATCATTATTTAGGGGTTGCGATCATATGTAATTCGCCGAATAAGCTTTATTGTCGCACCCTGCTGTTAGGACATGTTGTGTATGAAAGTCTAAATTGCTATTGAAAGAAATGTCTCCACCCGCGCATTGTCCCAATCCTGGGCCTCAGGGCCATATATGTCAAAGTCTGCTACAAAGTTTCGGTCTGCAGCTGTCTGCCAGATGTGCTGCCAGGTGGCAAGTAGACACTCCGGAAGTTTGCCTTCTGAAGTGTATCGCCTGTACGTACCTGCAGGAATACGAACCAGGGCCAGGTTGTCAGGAACCTTAGTTCCTTTTTGTACCTGGTAACCAAGCACCGTTGTGTATGCTCCCGTATGATCACTTTCATAATCAGTGTATACGCAGTAGAGCTCTTCGGAAACCTTGTTAGGCACTTTGCTTACGATGCTTTCCGAAAAGAAACGCTGCCATAACCGGCCAATGTCAACTGCTGATTGCCCGTTTTGATTTGTTGTCCGAACAGAAATACCTGCAATGTGAATTAAATCGATAGCAGTTAGCTGTGTTGTCATAACAGTCATCTTTTTATTACTTTATTATTGTCATTCTGAATAGAGCCATGTTATGGGTTTATGCGGTATTCAACAGGACTTGCGGCATTAGAATTTAATTAACCTTTCTTTCATCTGTATATATCCTTTTTGGCGTTTGTAAAAGCTCTCAATATCTATTCCTTTGTATTCACCATTAAAATCAAGGAATGGTCCGATTGCTTTTAACCTGCCGTTTTCATTAAAAATCAAGGAATGAATATTCACCAACTTTCCATCTATTTTGAAATAGATTATCAATGTAAGGTCAGGGTCTGAGCCTGCTTCTTCTGCATCAAAAAAACTGAGCGGAGCTATGAAAATTGAGTCTAATGGAAGGACATCCAAAAAATGATCAATATTATATAACAAACTGAGTTGGCCGTGTAAACGTATTAAAGGATGCTTATCTGCTGTATCCTTCAAAAAGGCAGAATCATAAAATTGATCTACAAAATCTCGGTAATAATCCTCTAAGAAATTATTAGATGAGCTGTCAAAATACTTTAAAGACTTAGTTTCTTTTGCCTTTAGATAGGAGATTGCTTTGCTGATCGTTTGAAAATTAACCTGATCCACCGAAGTGGGCTGGCCTTCAAGGACCTGGCTGAAGGATACATTTCCTAATAAACTAAAGCAAATAAATATGAACAATGGATACTTCAATAAATATTCTTATTCTATTAATTACCAGCCTTACTGATTATGCTTAGGCGCTTTACGAAAGCTGTTGTTGCTATTAAGATAGTTAATAAAGTGAAAAGTAGCATTTGACAAACCATGTAATGCCCAGGGCTTTTAGGAAAATTACCACCGGCTCCAAAAAATGTCTTGGGCTGCCTTTTAAAATATATAGGGTTGACCCGGATGACGTCATAGCTCCTGTCTTCTTTAAACATTCCTGCCAAATGATAAATGATTGCCTGTTCATTAATGTATCGAAAACCAAGCATTGTCCACTTTCTATGAGTTTAGGTATAAAATTTCCGAAAGGTGAGCCGCAGGTAAGCAGCATTTCACATCCTTGTTGGTTTTTTTTTAAAAATTTCTAACACCTGGATTTACTCACCTATAACCTGTACGATCGGTAGCAGTTGTTGGTGGAAAGGACCCAGCTCATAGCTATTTCGTATTTAAGATACCAACTAATGCATGAAAAGGTTTACACTATGCCGGAGTGCTGACCCTGATCAAATATCGTATTTACCCGTATAGGCATATCTTTGTTTACTTATATTCTGGCTGTACAGTTGCCGATTCTGAAAAGACAACATGGAGAAACGGGAAGAAATACTTTGCAGCCCTGAGTAAATACTTCACTAATCCTTAAATTAAATTGTATGCCCAAAAAAACAGCTGAACCCAGGAAGAATAAGCCTACTAAGAGGAAAAGCTCAGCACAGAAGAAAGCGGCTCCCAAGAAAAAAGCACGATAAGGTCAAAACCAGGAGCGCCCGGATGAAAGTGCCGGGCTTCTTTCTTTCCACGCGGAGTCTCCCGCATCGGACTGCGGTGTGGTTCAAGTGTACATACCTTTCCATTGATAGTGAGTGCCCTCCTGGTAACCCTGCTCCTCATAAAGACAAAATTGTGCAGCGGAATTCGGAAACGAGGCTTCACGGGCTGGCAGGTTCCGCTTACTGCTAACGCCGAAGGCTTTACGCCTGTGCCGTGGACCTAAGTTAATTTAATGCTTTGAAACACAAGTCATGGCGGAAGGCCTTGGTTGTGCGCAGGATTCCTTTTAGTCAATCGGTGTGAAAATGAAGCAAAACCTTATGTTTAAGTAACCATAATTTACCAGAGGTTCGGTTACTAAAGAAAGCATCCGGATGCCCGCTGTAGGTACTGTCGCTTTTTTCTAATTCTTCCAGGGTTTGAGGGTCGAGCCAATTAAAAGCAAACTCTTTTTTTGAAAATTTAGGCTCTGGATAATCTATGTTATAATAAGCTTTACGTAACCTTTCTATTGTAGCGGAATCAAATTCTAAAATTGCCTCTAAGTGTGAATCAGAAGGCCCTGGAACGGAAAGCCTTGATTGGCTACCTGAATTATCTATAAAAACATATCTATACTGCACTTTAAGGGGCTTAAATTCTGATAAGTTAATTAGGCGGGATAACCTTGCAGAATCCTGAGATAAGGTTTCGTTCCAGTTGCTTTCTTCTCTTGGTTCAGTATGTTTACCCTCTTTAGAGTGGCAAGAAGAAAAAGAAAGTAAAACGAATATGATTAAATATCTCATTGAAAATTAGGGTGACTGTTGCTTGCGCACAACGTGAAAGCATGGGCGAAGTAGGGGAATTTGCTATTCGTCAGCCGAATTGAAGTTACAATGTTCATAAAAATTGCTACGGCTCATTTACTTACGTCAGTCCCTATTTTGCCAATGCATTGTTATGCGGTCTCTTTTGCCTGCTTTATTAAAAATTTGTCGGTAAACTGATCTTTTCAATTTTATAGTTCATTTCTTTGTCGACATACAAGTAAGCTTCATATCGTTGATCAAAGAAAGTTATATAATACCAGGTATTAGGCTTGAATTTTTCAGGACATGTCTTTTGTAAAGTAGATTGGTACTGTTTGATTTTAGCCTTTGTCTCAGCTTCGAGTTTTTGAATATTGTCATAGTCTGCTATAACTCGGGTTTCTGTTACAGAATCTAATGCTACTTCCATTTTATTTATTCTTTCTTTGTGCATCCCGTACTTATGATACATTCCGTTACTGAAAGTGTCTGTCCGCCACAGGTACATACCAGTAGGTCGGTTAAAATAAATTCTGTCAACTTGCTTGTTGTAAATGCTGTCTATAAGGTGTCCCTCAAATGCAAGAACTACTCTAAATTTCTTTGGAGATTTATCTTCATAAAAGGTGTCCACTTGTAATTGTTCAAACCTTACTCCGTTATGCAGTCCACAGGTACTTTCAATGTATTCGCTAGTCATCTTGATGTCACACCCTAAGTTGGGAATAAGTCCGCATGATGAAAATGTCGCAGCAAAGGATATATACAGAATGAATTTAATTAAGCGAGGTTTGTTCATAAAACAACGCACAAATTTAAATATATGAAGTTTTTTTCTACACCCTTTTGACTGATATAAATTCAATCGTACTCGTATTCAATAGTTTATCAATAAACCGGGAGCTTCCCTATTTTCAAAGTAAACCCCAAAGACGCAAAGTTTACGCAAAGAACGCTAAGGTTGAAGAACAGGTTAAAACAACCTTATTCCCTGTTTGCCCATGCGAGAATTTTAAACTATCAACGAATCAATGAATCAACCTATCAATAAAAAAGGCTACCCGAAGGCAGCCTCTTTAAATAATTTTTCAGTAAACAGTCAGAGCTTGATCAGCTTACGCGTTTCTTTCCATTCCGCCATCTGCAGCAATAGAATGTATTCGCCTTTGGCAAGGCCGGTAAGATCAATATAATGCTGGCTCGCACCGGGCACCCTGGTAAGCACCTGCCGGCGGTGAACTGTACCGTTGGCACCAATAACCTGAACATTCACCCGGCCCGCAGTGGCGCCATCCAGTTTCAACTGGAAGCCATCGGTTACAGGATTAGGGTAAATTTCAAAAACCGGAGCAGTACGTCCGGTTTGTTCTTCAATAACTGCATCGAAACTGCTGTTATACATGGTTCCGCCAGGCGGAACAATTTCGAGCCAGTTGAACGTCCACCGGGGACTGGCCATAGAGTAAATGCGAATAGTTTGCGCACCGGCACTAAAGGTTATTCCGGCGCTTATGGTTTGCCATACCTGGTACCCCCCTGTATTGGGTACATTCAGGGTGCCTAATGTAGTACCACTCCGTCGTACCTGGAACTGCGCACCGGTGTTGGATGATGCTACCCGGAAACGCATCGTGTAGGTTCCCGACGAGGGAATATTGATGTTGTAATCGGTATAATCATCCTTATCAATGCTCGTAACATTCAAACCACCCCCGATATCGGAAGTGGTTTGAGTAGAAACGCCCCGCATGGCCACCCAGTTTTCAGCTTCGATTTTCGTACTGGCTACCGGTGCCGGGTTCACCACTACGGTAACATCGTCGCTGCCGGTGGCACCGCCATTATCGGTAACGGTTAAACGGAATATATAAGTACCTTCTACCAGGTTGCTCACCGATGTGGAAGCCTGTGAAGGAGTGCCGATCGTGAATTGCGAAGGCCCGCTGATTTTTGTCCAGCTGTAAGAGGAAATCGATCCATCCGCATCTGACCCGGAACCACTCAGCGTTACACTGTTTGTAGGCAGCGTGATACTTTTATCGGTGCCGGCATTTGCAGTTGGAGCCGTATTGGAAACCGGCAGTTTAAATTCCAGCCAGTTGATATTCCAGTTGCTTGAGTTCGCGGAGAAAAGACGGATCACCTGGTTGCCGCCTGCCAGCGCTACCGGTACAGACACTGTTTGCCAGGACTGCCATCCACCCGTATTGGGAACCGTAATGGTAGCCAGGGTGGTTCCATCCGCTTTTTTCACCTGTACCTGCGCGCCTGTATGTTGTGATGCTACACGAAGAAACAGGGTATAGGTTCCGGCAGCAGTAGTACTGATGTTGTAATCCAGCCAGTCACCGTTATCAATGTACCCGACATTAATGCCACCACCCGCATCAGAAGTTCCTTCTGTTTGTACACCGCTCATGGCCGACCAATGTTCCGCTTCGATCTTTGCAGGTACCGGAACATACGAGGCAGTTGCTGAATTCACAACAATGGAAACATCATCATAGCCACCGGCACCTCCATTATCTGTTACACTAAGCCTGAATACATAAGTGCCTGCAGAAAGGTTGCTCACCACGGGATTGGCAATGGTTGTGCTGCTGAATGTTCCACCGGCCGGACCGGAAATTTTGCTCCATGCATAAGAAGCAATGGTTCCATCCGCATCTGTACCGCTTCCGGCTAATTGAACAGAGCTTGTTGGAAGCGTAATGGTCTGGTCAGCACCGGCATTGGCAGTGGGCGCCTGGTTCACCGTACCGCCCTGTATCACATCCAGCCAGTTGATATTCCAGTTGCTGGTATTGGCGGATACGAGCCGGATGGTTTGGCTTCCGGCAGCCAGATTGATGACCACAGAAACTGTTTGCCAGTTCTGCCATCCGCCTGTATTCGGAACGGTAACGGTGGTCAAAATGGTACCGTCACCTTTTTTAATTTGCACCTGCGCACCGGTATGCTGGCTGGCTACACGCAGGTTAACCGTATAAGATCCTGTATTGGCCGGGTTAATGGAATAATCCATCCAGTCACCATAATCAATATAACCAACATTCAAACCACCGCCGGCGTCTGAAGTATTTTCGGTTTGCACACCGCTCATGGAAGTATAATTCTCTGCTTCCAGGTGAATGGTTGTGGAAGAAGGCGTAGAGCCGTTGACCGTTACCTTAACGATATCTTTACCGGTTGCACCTGCATTATCGGTTACCGTTAATTGAAATTCATAAACACCTTCCACCAGGTTGCTGACAGAAGTGGACGCGGATGAAGGGCTGGCTATCGTAAATTGTGAAGGCCCGCTGATCTTGCTCCAGCTATACGACGCAATGCTACCATCAGCATCCGTACCGGTACCGGTGAGGGTTACACTGTTGGATGGAAGTGTTATTACTTTATCATCACCGGCATTGGCCACCGGTGCAAGGTTGGTTGTTGTGCTGCCTTCCGGCGTCAGTTCAAGCCAGTTAATATTATATCCACCTGAAGCGCAAACCAGTCGTATGGTTTGCTGACCTGCAGTAAGATTAATTTTGGTGGTGAATGTTTTCCAAACCTGCCAGCCGCCAGTTGATGTTACATCAACTGTTCCGAGCACGGTTCCATCCTGCTTCTGGATACGCACCTGGGCTGTGGCCACATTGCTGGCAATACGCAGGTCCAGTTTATACGTTCCTGTAGTGGTAGGACTGATAATGTATTCCAGCCAGTCACCCGGATCAATATAACCTACATTGAGTCCGCCGCCGGCATCGGAAGTGGTTTCCGTTTGTACACCGCTCATAGCCGACCAGCTTTCCGCTTCGTAGTGAACGGTAGAAGTAGCTGTAGCATTTACAATGATGATCACATCATCCGTAACACTGACGCCACTGTTATCAGTCACCCGGAGGCGGAAAGTATAGGTGCCTGCACCGAGGTTGCTGACGGTTGGATTGGCAATGTTCCTGTTGCTGATCACTTCACCGGTATTCCCGGAGATCTTTGTCCAGTAATAAGAGGCGATGCTGCCATCTGCATCCACACCCGATCCGTTAAGCGTTACGGAATTTGTGGGGAAGGTAATGGTCTGGTCCTGTCCTGCATTCGCTACCGGCGCCACATTGGCTACACCATTGGCAACAAATTCAAGCCAGTTGATATTCCAGGAATCACCGGCCGACACAAGCCTGATCGTTTGCGGACCGGCAGGCAGCGTGATCGTACGGTTTATGGTTTGCCATGTCTGCCATCCGCCTGTGTACGGCACATCGAGTGTAGCGAGTATGGTACCGGAAGAATTTTTTACATGAAACCGCCCGTTCGGAAGTTGCGTGGCAATCCGGAAGCGGACATTATAATCGCCTGCCGAAGGCACATTGATATTATAATCGATCCAGTCGTTGTAATCAATATAAGCTACATTCTGGCCGCCGCCGGCATCAGAGGTCCATTCTGCCTGAACGGAGTTTTGTGCACCCCAGGCTTCGGCTTCAATTTTACCGGGAATGGCAACTGCTGTTTTTGTTTTGATGACTGCCGGAGTAATAGACCAGTCGGACCATATGCCATTTCGCTGAACACGCGCGGAATAAGATCCAAGTTGCGTTGCCTGGTACGTATTTGAAGTAGCTCCTGAAATCAGCACACCATCTTTGCGCCATTCGTATGCTGAGAATCCGGCAGGAAGGCTGAGTGTTACATTGATGGTTTCACCGGCAAAGAAATCGGTCTTTCCCCCCTGGGGCCAGGGGTTGGAAGAATAAGAACGCTTTATAAAAGGAAAGAAATCAGGATCCTGCCAGGCAGCGTCCCACGTCCAGTGTTCCAGCTCGGGGTACTCTGTTACTTTCATATTTCCACCGGCGCCATTAATGGCATCCTGTACGGCGTAAGTGGTTCCCGGTGCGGGGTTACCATCTTTTCCACCCTGGAAAACCCAAAGGGCTGTATTCTTTACTTTGGCTACTATGGCCGGGTCGGTATAAAGGATCGAAGACCACGACATCGGTAATGCCGCGGATACATAGGTTGGGTTGTTGATCGCCATTTCCCAGCTTCCCTGGCCGCCGGCGGAAAGGCCGTTTACGGCCACATGGAAACCATCCACTTTATTGTTGGTTACCATGTAATCAATTAGCTCGCGGAGGTTGGTGAACTCAGTGATTCCAAAAGAGCCCGGGCTGTGGATGGATAACACGTAACCATCGTACGCCCCGCTATTGATGGTGTTCTGGAAAAACTGGTGCCCATGGAGCATCTGGAATTCATTATCGTATTTGTGCCCGATTTCACCAAGACCATGGAAGAATAATAAAACGGGATATTTTTTACCGTCGGATACACCGTGTGCATAGCTTTTCGGGAAATGCAGGCGGAAAGGCATGCCTTTGTAGATGTATGCTTTCCATTCATCCGTATTCCATGACATACGCACGGTACGCACCCATTTACCAACCTGTCCCCAGGCGGGTTCTACGGGTTTGTTCAACGAGTCATAGGTGATCACGGGGTCTGCGGGGTTCAGTACACTCTGCGCGCTTACAGGCTGGAAGGACAAACCTGCAATCATTAAAAATGTCAGGGCGATACCGGTGGTTAATCTTCTCATGGTGTTAGGCATAAATGATCAGGAAAAGGAAGTTTAAAGTTTTATCATACAACACAGGTTTAAACTGTTGTTTCTTTAAATAATACTGTTGTGTCTTACGTATTGCTACAGGTAAATTCCGGCAAATCGGAGAGGTGGCATTCAAAAGGATTCATGATGGACGAAGATTCAAGGGGTATGGTTGGACACAACCGTGTCCGGCAATGAAATATCCATTTTGGGGCCAGAATATTACTTCTATTATAAATATACAGAACAGGCGGACAAAAAGGACTCATCCATGGAAAACCGGGTCCCTACACCGTTGTTGATGTTGTCGAAGAAACAATTTTGGGGAAAGGAAGCAACAGCGAAGACGATCGACGAGAGCAAATCAACCACCGGACTTTTCATTTTACAGGCCACATGCCTGTACCCATTGCCTTACTCCCAATTCCCAATTCCAAATCCCTAATTCCATAACCCATCATTCCACTTTTCGAACAAACGAGCTCACCAGTTGAAGGCGCGCGATCCATACTTTTGAGTTGTTCGGATTTATTTCAACTGATTTTAACCAACCACCCGTGCGCACCGTATGACCAATAAAATCCCGGACAGGCACAGGATGGTCAAAAGCATAGTATTCGAAGCAGAGGATACTGGTCTTATCTGAATTGGACGAAATCACCATGCCTTCATAACCGTCATCTTTAGTAAAGAAGCGCAGGGCATTAAAACTGTTCCTGGCTGAATCAACACAGGGATGCGCGGGCATAACCAACCGCTGTCCCACCAGCGACCGGGCCCAGGTACGCAGGTCGTCGTGTGTCATTTTCTCCTGCGAAACGGCGCCGGCACCTGCAAAGAGAGTTATATAGCCCACGATACCCCGCAGGTCGGAGGAATCGTTAACCCGGGTGGCCAACAGCATTTTTGCTTTAATAAAGGCCGGTTCGTAACGGCCTGCGTTGAGGTCCGGGATTATGGATTTGAATTCCTCTTCCGTTATACCCTGGGAAAAGGCTTTGCTGCCCGTAAGGGCCAGGAGCAGGAAGAAAAAAAGCGGTTTGAAGGATACCATAATTCAAAAATAGCGGCTTGGTGCCCAGGTAAAGAGTCGCCCTGGACACTTTACCTTTCTTTTATACTTATAAAAAGATGATTTGCTTTTCAGAGCAACGGACCTGCGATCCGGATAAATGATTTTTTTATCCAGACCTGGAATTTTTCAAATGGGCGCAGGTTACCCGATAAATAATTTTGCGGGTGCAACTTGATTAATGCAATTACAGTCATAGGCTTAAGGCTTGCCGGGAAATTTTTTTTTTGAAAGGGGGTTTAACGACCCCGGCTTATAAACCCGAAAAAAATAAATCACTCAAGCAAGCCCGACTATAACTTAAATTCTTTATTTTTAACAGACTCAGCACTGTGGCATAAAGATTGAAGATTTAGGAGCGACACAACCTTTTTTCAACCCTTAACGAAACACACCATGCGCCTTACTCTATTAGCGCCACTTGCGCTATTGGTTTGGTTTTCCTCCTGCAACGGCAAAGGAAACAATCCGCCCCCTATTCCAAACAATAAAGCCCTTAAGTGGTCAAAAACGTTTGGTGGCAATGATTATGAATATGCCACTGCCCTTCACCAGACATCCTCCAACGAATATATAGTAGCAGGTGCCTCCCGCAGTTCCGGTGGCGACATTGGCGGAACCCGTGTCGGCTTCGACGTATGGCTGGCTAAAGTTGATAACAATGGTAATAAAATTTGGAGCAACACATTCGGTACCACGGATGATGAATATGCCAATGGCGTTGTGGCTGCTGCCGATGGTGGCTTTGTAGTGGTAGGGTACAAGTTTGTGAATAACCAGAACTTTGCTTTTGCCATTAAAACAGATGCCGGCGGCAATAAAGTATGGCAGAAAGACTTTGCGGGCAGCAACGACAGCAAGCCCCAGGCAATCCTTTCTTCTCCGGATGGAAGTTTTATTATAGCTGGTTACACTACCGAAGGTGCCGGTGGCAAAAATGCCTGGGTTACCAAGATCGATATTCATGGCAATATCGTTTGGAATAAAACTTTTGGCGGTTCTGATGAAGATTACGCTTATGCGCTAACACGCGGTTCAGATGGCGGCTACGTACTGGCCGGTGCTACAAAAAGCACCAGTGGAGACATCGCGGGAAGTAAAGGTGGATTTGACGGATGGATCATGAAAATTGACGATGGCGGATCAAAGATGTGGAGCAAAACCTATGGTGGCTCCCGCAACGATCACCAGCGCAGCATCGCAAAAACATCCGATGGCGGATATATACTTGCCGGCTATTCAAACAGCAGTGATGGTGACATCACGCACCACCGCGGTGGCGATGATGAGTGGGTGCTGAAGGTAGATGTAAGCGGCAACAAGCAATGGTCGACAACCTTTGGCGGCACCAATGATGAATATGCAACAGGTGTTGTAACCACTACAGATGGCGGTTATATGATTGCCGGACATACCAATAGTGTGAATGGCGATGCGCCCCGTATTTATGCCGACTGGGGTGCCTGGCTCATTAAAACTGATGCGTCCGGGAAGCTTACGGTTACCAGTACCTACGGCGATACACAGGAAGATATTACCAACACCATCATTAACACCTCGGATGGCGGTTACCTGATTGGTGGTTATACTGATGTGGCAACCAGGGGTTACGACGCCTGGCTGGTTAAAGTAGATGCCCTGTAGCAGGCCCTGCTGCGGTTTAAGAGCCGGATCAGTAATTTAACAGTACACACATAATTCAACGGCAAACCCGTTAAAAAGCGGTCCTTCGGGACCGCTTTCCATTTCAGGCGGGGCCAATTAGTATATTACCCCTACCTATATATTTAAATTTTTGCACTTACTTTTGCCAAATATCTTATAAAACAACAATGATTAAAGAATCCTACGCTAAAGCCTCTTCCAAAAAGAATGTCCTGGAGCTGGAAACAGCCGACATGAAAAAAGCAGCCCTTATCCTCAGGGCCATCAATCATAACCTGAGACAAAAAATTCTGCTTTTTATTCACAAGCAGGGCAAGACGAACGTTTCTTTTATTTACCAGAAGCTTCGTATTGAGCAGTCCGTGACTTCACAGCACCTGGCCGTTTTACGCAAGGCAGGTTTTGTATCCACGGAACGTGAAGGACAGAACATCTACTACACCGTAAATTATTCCAGGATCAAACAGGTACAGGAATTTGCCCGCAAGCTGGTAGATTAATCAGGAGGCTATAGCGTTCAGCAATCAGTATGAAGACCTTACACTAAGCGTCTTCTGGCTGTGTATTGCCGTTACCTGCCTCTTCACGGTCTTTCCGTTCCTTTACAAACCAGGAAGCGACATAAGCCGTAAAGGTTCCGAATAAACCAACCCCCACGGTCATGAGGGCCGCTGCAATGACGCGGCCTTCACCGGTTACCGGGAAGTGATCGCCGTAACCAACGGTGGTAATGGTTACATAGGCCCACCAAAGGGCGTCGCCTGCGGTTTTAATATTACTGTTGGGCGCCGTTTCCTCCACACTCAAAACACCGATGGCTGAAAAGATCACCATCAGTACGGCGATAATGCCAACCGATGTAAACGTTCCTTCCACCCTGTTGTGAAAAAGGTAGCGGAACAGGATCCGGAATGAACGGAATGCTCTCAGTATGCGCAGCAGCCGTATAATGCGGATCATCCTGCCTACCCGCAAGAATCCTACAGCCGGTATGCTGGAAAGGAGGTCGATCCAGCCCCACCGCATAAACCGCCATTTATTTTCCGCCCGGAAAAACCGGATAAAAAATTCAATAAGGAAGATCACGCAAATACCGTTGTCGATATAATTCAACAGCCTCGATACTTCAGGATCCAGTTCAATAAACGTATCGATTACAAGGGCAATGATCACATAAACGGAGAGAATAAGGACAAGGATCTGGAATGGATGCAGTTTCGGAACGTTGAGTCTCATGAAGGAAGGTTGAGGTTAAGGATGAGGTTGAGGTTGAGGTTGAGGATGAGGGGGAATGCGTTTCCGGGTGAGTGCGTAAATAACAAATGCAAGCGCTGCAAAACATCCCCCGGTAATGCATACCACCGTCCAGCCACCACTGTCCCATACCCACAAACCAATGGCGGAACCAAGCGAGGTACCCAGGAAGGAAAGGGTCATGTACACCGTATTGATCCGGTTTCTTGCTTCCGGTATCAGGGTGTAAACCCTTGTCTGGTTGGAAACATGAACAGCCTGCAGGGCCAGGTCGAGCAACAGGATGCCCGCAATCATAGCCGTTATGGAAGAGGGAAAAATTCCAAAGATGAGAAATGAAATCCCGGCGATAACAATACCATACCCAATGGCCACCCGTGGATTACCCCTGTCAGCCTTTCCACCGATCATGGGCGCAATGAGGGCTCCAGCCGCGGCGGCCAGCCCGAATAAACCAATGGTATCCGACTGAAAGTTAAAGGGTGGTGCGGAAAGATGCAGCACCATCGTGGTCCAGAATAAGCCAAAAGACCCGAAAGCAAGCGCGTTGATCGCCGAAGCTTCCCGCAACAGGGGCTGCTGGCGGAACAGCGTAAACAATGACCGCATGAGTGAGCCGTAATTGCCGGTATAACGGGGATGGCTAACCGGGAATGTGCGGTGCATAAGGATCAATAATATGAGCGTGATGCCGGCTGCGATCCAGAACATGCCGCGCCAACCCAGCCAGGCGCCTACGGCACCGCTCAGGGTGCGGGATAGCAGGATACCGATCAGGAGGCCGCTCATGACCGTGCCAATGATCTTCCCCCTTTTTTCTGCAGGCGAAAGATGCGCCGCCAGGGGCAGAATGAGCTGGGGAACAATACAGGTGGCCCCGATCAGCAGGCAGGCAACCTGCAGGCTTGCCAGGGAATGGGACAGGGCCGCACCTGCAAGGGCCAGCACCGCCAAACCAGAAGTGGCTACAATATGGCCCCTCCGTTCCAGCTTATCGCCCAAAGGAACCAGGAACAGGAGCCCGATAGCGTACCCCAGCTGGGTACAAAAAGTAATGGTCCCTGCCCTGCTTTCCGATACGTCATACTCCCGGCTTACCAGCAATACAAGTGGCTGGCAGTAATAGATGTTGGCGACGATCAGTCCGGTACAAACGGCCATAAACCTCACCTGCCAGGGATGAAGCGTACCTGATTTTTCCTGCTGCATGGGCGCAAAGTTGGGAAACTCCGGGGCCTGTCCAAAAATGAACTTTCTTACCGGGGACTGAACAGCAGATTTTTACGCCTTATGAAATGATTTCATACAGGTGTATCGTAGTTTTTCATACCCATTCAGGGTTGCATCTACCAAGTATTTATACTAGGTTTACCCAGTATTTTTACTAAGCAACCTATGACTAAAGAAATCTGTACCCTAAATTTTGAAGCCGTACCACTGACGTATTATATTACGTTCGACAAAAGCCTGTCGAGTTTTTCGTTCTCGCCCGGCATCGGCAACCAGTTTGCTCCATCTTTCACCATCCATGTGGATGAAAAGGAACTGTTCACCAACGACCGCGTACCCGACAGTATCTGGGAAGAAGCCAAACAGAAAGTAAACCTGATCCTGACAACCGGCTTTTATAAAGACCTCTGACCGGTAAAATTGATGTCAAATAGGACTAAGAACTTTACATTTGAAAGGCCGGTGCCCGGGATTGCCCTGGTGACGAACCCAAATAAAATGACGACCCCTGTTCAAATCATATTTTTTAATTACCGCATGGTCTTTGTGGCTTGCTGGCCTGGAGGGTTATTGTTATGACGATGTTTGATTTTAGCCTGCTGTCCCGGTCGGAACAGGCCGACTTGCTGTATAACGAAGGAGTGTATGTAGGCAAGCAAAAAAGACCGGGTCAAACTATACTTTTGTACCAGCTGAAAAGCTTTTACGCGGAAATATACTACCATCGCTACCGCTCCCACGTTACGCGCATCCATTGTTTTACTTCAACCACATTACTCGATCCTTATCTAAAGGATATCAGCCTGGAAGAACTGGTAGGATCCTGAGTTTTACACGGTACCTCATAACATTTTCAGGTTTTTGTCATGATGTGCTTGTTTTGAAGCAGGTTCATCTATTTTTGCGCAACAAGCCACCTCATGATGACAAAATCGATACAGCCCAAAAATATTGTGCTCTATGCCGATGATGATCCGGATGACCTGATGCTCGTTATAGAAGCCTTCCGCAATTATTCCGATCGTGTGGAAATAATCACCGTAAATGATGGTGTCGAAGCATTGTCCTGGCTGAAAAATCTATCGGACTTTGATCCGCGGCCCTGCCTGGTGATCCTGGATGTAAACATGCCGCGGCTCAATGGAAAGGAAACATTGGTGCAAATCCGTTCAATTGAGCGTTTTACAGACCTGCCTGTGGTTCTTTTCACCACCTCTTCCCTGCCACCCGACCACGCATTTGCCAGGCGGTACAAGGCAGGATTTATTACAAAACCCATTGATGCCCGGCAAATGGAACGCATCACAGATGAATTCATCGAACATTGCACGGATGAAATTAAGAAGAACATCGGGCGTAAAATGAATGGCTGAGGGCACCTGCCTTAAAATTTCTCCACCAGGTCAAATGCCTGTTCTTCGGCGGCACCCTGCCGGGCCGCATACCGTATTTTCCATTGACCCAATAACAAAATCAATAGGCTGATCACCACGCAGCCTGCCATCACACCGGTCATGGGCAATGTTGTTGCGTTATATAAATAACCCACCAGTGCAGACGCCAGCGCGCCGAAGCCCATTTGCAGGGCGCCCATCAGTGCCGATGCGCTGCCTGCCTCGCGGGTAAATGGCGCCATGGAAAGCGCTGATGAATTCGGAAAAGCAAATCCCTGGCAACAGAGAAAAAGAAAGATGAGTGAAATGGTTGAATAAAGTTCCAGCGTACCTGTGCGGGAAAGCACTAAGAGACTGATCCCCAGTAATGTCTGGATTACCATTGATACCGGAAGGATCTGTTCACTTTTATAGCGGCGCAGCAAAACGCTGTTCACCTGGCTGCTGGTGATCAAACCGGCCGCAATAAGGGCAAAGATCCATCCGTACTGCTGCTCCGTAACTCCATAGCGCTCCATGAATAAGGAGGGCGAACCGGAGATATAGGCAAACAGCGACGCCGAAGAAATAGCACCGGAAAGTGCATAGGTAAAAAACTGCGGTTGTTTCATAACCCTTGCATAGCTTGATATGATGGGTCCGGGACGTAAAGAAAAACCGGGATCAGGAGCTTTTGTTTCGGGAAGGTATAAAAACACAGCCAGAAGGATCAGTGCGGCAACAACAGTAAGCACAATGAATACGGAAGGCCATCCGAAACCGGCAATGAAGTAACTGCCTGCAGTAGGCGCAATAATAGGCGACACGCCCAGCACCAATACAAGCAGGGAAAAAACCTGTGCATTTTCTTCCACCGGGAAACTGTCCCGAACTACAGCACGTGGCGCCACCATGCCCACGCATCCACCAAGGGCCTGCAAAAAACGGAGGCCGATCAATACTTCTACGGTTGGTGCAAAGGCACAACCGATGGTGGCAGCGAGGTAAATAAAAAGCCCGGCATACAGTGGTGCCTTCCTGCCATAACGATCCAGCAGTGGACCGCATATTATCTGCCCGATGCATACACCAATAAAAAAACTGGAAAGTGAATAAGATACCCGGTCGACCGAAGTACCCAGGTCTTCCGCGATGGCAGGAAAACCGGGAAGATACATGTCAATGGAAAACGGGCCGATAGCGGAAAGCATGCCCAATATAAGAATGAGTACTGTGCGGCCTGGCTTCTTTTTCATAATGCCTTTCTTGAGATATTCGTCCTGCCTATGATTCTTTCACGGAGAAGCGTACAATATTAACGCTTTTCTGAGTGAATAAACACTCATCTAACGGTGGTGCCTGTACGAAAAAGCCCCGGATCACTCCGGGGCTGATGATATTATATGTAAAGGGTTGTCCTTACAGATCAACGCCTCTTCTGCGGCCGGAAACCAAACTAACAATAAACAGGATAAGGAAAATGAAAAATAAAATCTTTGCAATTCCTGCCGCTCCTGCTGCCAGTCCACCGAAGCCGAAAATGGCGGCGATAATGGCAACTACCAAAAAGATAACTGTCCAGCGTAACATATGTTTTAAGTTTTAATGAATAATATTAGAGATAAGGCATAAAGCATGCCAGTACAAATTATTTAAGGCGAAAAATGTTTCACGCGCCTTTGCGTATGCTTTTGCCTTGCTCTTTTTTGTGGCGCATTGTACACAACAGTAGCTGCAGAAAGAACTATATTTAAATCAAAACAGCATGGCTTTCAATACCAACGAGTCGCTATACAGCACGCTGACCAAAGCGATCACCTTTGCTGCAGCTGTCATTATTTTTTTATGGTTCCTCTTCAAGGCTGCCGGTGTGGTACTGTTGCTGATGTTTGCACTGGTGCTTGCCATTGTCATCAACTCCCCGGTAGCCAAACTCGAAAAGCGGGGTATGCGGCGGGGATGGGCCTGTTTGCTGGTTTTTGGAATCATCCTCCTTGTTATTGTCCTGCTCGGCTGGCTGATTGTGCCGCGTATCTCCGACCAGGTAACCACGCTGGTCGACAACCTGCCGCAGTACGCCACCCAGATGTCGAAAAACGTTTCTGCCTGGTTCTCCGGTTACCCGCAGATAAACCGCGAGATCCAGGAACAGGGAATCAACCTTTCGCAGATACTTCCCTCTGTTCCGAAAATGCTGATGCAGATCGGTAACTATTCGCTGTCGATTATGAGCATGATCCTCATTGCCATTATTTTTTTCAGCATGATCGTTTACACGGTGACCAACCCTCGCCCGTTGCTTGAACTTTATTTTTCTTTTTTCAAACCCGAAAAAAGAGCCAGCGCCACGGAAGCTTTGCAAAGGGCAAGCGTTATGCTTAAGGGATGGCTTAAAGGAAATATTTACGGCGGAACCATCCGCGCGGTATGCACCACCATTTTTTTAAGCATCATTGGTGTTCCCGGTGCATGGGTATGGGGCGCCCTGGCTTTATTTGCTGACCTGATCCCGAGGTTCGGATTTTACATCATGGCTGTTCCCCCAATACTGGTTGCGCTTTCCGTAAGCCCGATGACCGCACTATGGGTGGCGATCTTTATGATTGCACTGGATGAAGTAATGGCCGATTTCATCCTGCCCAAGATCCGGTCCAACACCATGAACATTCACCCCGTTTCCATTATGTTCATTGTACTGGCCATGGCGGCCGTATTCGGATTTATGGGCGTTTTGCTGGCGGTTCCCATTACCGCTATCATCAAAGCATATTACGAAGCGTTTTATATGAACAAGCTTCCCGAAGACAGGGAACTGGAAACAAGAATTGATGCGGTGCTGTATAAAAAAGCGCCTGCCGATACGGCCCTGAAATAATACCGTTTGCAGCAGGTTTTACGATTGATTTGGAGATGGATTTGAATTTGGGATTAGAAATTTGGAATTGGGAAGAGGTTAGAGTGATAGCTGCAGTTCGCTGCCTGTAAGGGCGAAATAAAGATTTTGCAGGCTGTGAAGATGGTGAAGATTATTGCCGGCAGGCTGACCGTTCACCACGTACCGGCAGAAACATTCCTTGTTGTTTTTCATATACCCGAATAATTCGTTTTTTCCGCTGCCGATAACCGGGAGCACAAGAATAAATTCACGGGCTTCCGGGTAATGGGGATAGTCTTTATTTTCCACGAACCCGCTTTTCAGAAAATGTTCCGGCTTCAGTACTAACGGGAAAAGATCGGCAAGGGACCCTTTGGAGGCCAGCTCAAAATGCGCGTAGGCACAACGCACGGTAAGGATCCGATGCTGCACTTTCTGCATGATAAAATTACCGAGGCGCAATTCTTCAAAACTGATCATAGCATAAAAATAACCGCAAAGCTGTTCAGGTATGCGAAACGTATTTTAATCCAACGATGGAGGCGATCAGGGTGAAAATGAAAAACAACCGCCACATACTCGTTGGTTCGCGGAAGAAAAAAATTCCGATCAGTGCCGTTCCTGCTGCACCAATACCGGTCCATACCGCGTACGCCGTACCCATAGGAAGTGTTTGTGTAGCCCTGTACAGCAGGTACATGCTTAAGGTGATGGAAACAAAAAAACCGGCCAGCCACCAGCCATTGGCAGCTCCACTGCTTTCTTTTGCTTTTGATAGGCAGGTAGTGAAACCCACTTCAAAAAGCCCTGCCAGGATCAGAAGTACCCATGCCATAGAGGAAGTTTATGAGTAATGAAGGGTTAATTGCTGCGCGCTGCTTGTTATGCGCTGCACGCTGCTCGCTGCTCGCAACATTTGTAAAGCGCTTCGCTTTTAACTTGCTTCGCCAAATTGACACATTGAAAATTGAATATTGAAAATTGAACATTACTCTAAAAACATATAAAGGCGACAAAGCATTAATGTCAAATGCGAAGCACTTAACGTATGCTTCCTACTTCATGCATCCTACTTCATGCATCCTACTTCATACTTCCTACTTCCTACTTCCTACTTCCCCTTCAACATTTTTCATTCCTTGTTCCTTGTTCAATATTCTCATCCTCCTCTTCCATACGTTTGCGTCCACTCTTTCAACAGGTGTTCCGCTTCGTGCGTAACCTGTCCCGGAAGCAGGCGCCATTGCCAGTTGCTTTCACCCGATGCAGGAGTGTTCATGCGCGCGATCTCATCCAACCCCAGTACATCCTGCAAGGGAAGAATCGCAATCCGCGCTACGGAAGCATAAGCCATACGGCACATTACACCGGGAATCTCATCTTCTTCCAGTGGTCTGCCTACATAACGCGACAGCCGGTGGTGATCCTTTGCACCTTCCTGGCGTGACCATCCGCGAATGGTGTTATTATCGTGTGTGCCGGTGTATACCAGGAAATTCTGCTGGTGCCCGTGCGGAACGTGCGGCGACCCCGGCATGTCTTCACCGAATGCAAACTGCAGCACTTTCATTCCGGGTAAATGGAACGCATCGCGAAGGGCATAAACCGGCGCATCAATTTCACCCAGGTCTTCTGCAACAAATGGAAGTTCGCCCAGCTGCTCTTTAACAACAGTAAAAAAATCAGCCCCCGGACCTTCCTTCCATACTCCGTTCTTTGCCGTTTGTTCCCCGGCAGGCACTTCCCAGTAGGCAGAGAAAGCACGGAAGTGATCGAGGCGAACCAGGTCGAACAGCTCCATGTTTTTCTGAAAGCGGCCTATCCACCAGTCGTAGTTCTGTTCTTTCAACAAATCCCACCGGAATACCGGCATGCCCCATAGCTGGCCGTCATCGGAAAATGCATCCGGTGGCACACCGGCCAGTCCTTCACGATCTCCATTTTCATCGATCGCAAAAATGTCACGCTGTGCCCAAACATCCGCGGAATCATAGCTTACATAAAAAGGAAGATCCCCCATAAATTCAATTCCAAGCCCGTTTGCATAAGCCTTGAGGTCTTTCCATTGCCGGGCAAAAATGTACTGAAGCCATTTTACTTTCTGCAATTCATCTTCAACTTCCTTTGCCAGGTTTGCAAGCGAAGACGGATTCCTTTGTTTAAATTCTTCCGGCCACTCATACCAGGGCTTGCCTCCATTTTGCTGCTTCAGCACAAGGTAAAGTGCGAAATCATCCAGCCATTCTTTTTCCCTTTCACAAAACGCTACAAATTCAGTTTGTAACGGGTGATCGTTAGCAGAAGAGAACCGTTCCCATGCCTTGCCGAACATTTCTTTTTTTATCTTTTCCGCATTTTCGTAATCGGTCTTTCCTTCCTGTGGCTGGTAATAGGGATGAAGATCGTCCAGCAATCCTTCGGCGGCCAATAGTTCGGGGCTGATCAAAAGTGTATTGCCTGCCTTGCTCGAAATGGCGCTGTACGGTGAATGTCCCTGGCCTCCTTCTGTTGGATTGAGCGGCAGCAACTGCCAGTATCGCTGGTGACCCCTGTACAGAAAATCAGCGAAGGCTTTTGCTTCAGGTCCCATATCACCCACACCAAACGGAGAAGGAAGTGATGTTATATGCAGCAGGATGCCTGCTCCCCTGTCGGATGGCGGCGCTTCGTGCGTGAAAAATGCCAGCGGAAATTGTGCGAATATATCCTGGACGGCCAGGCTGCCTTCAGCCGTTTCGGTACCGGAAGTAAATGCCGATGTCCATTCCCCTGATGCTTCGGGCGGAAGAACAATGCGTGTATCCTTCCAGTCAAATGAAAGAATGTTATCCATGGATGTTTGCCCGGCCATGTGCAGCGGCACGGCAACAAGGCAGGATTTATTCCGGTGCTTCCGGATGAACGCCAGCACGTTTGATCCGTACTGCCCTTTTACTTCCAGCGGCATGTATTCACCTTCGGAAAAAATACGGGTAAAGGACTGGCGCAGTTGCTGGAGCTTATGTGTTAACCACAACTTTATTTTCCCGGAGTAACGGTCATTCCATAGTTGCGGCCACCCGGGTGCCGGGCCGGTTGTCAGGCTGTTCAGCCACTTACTTCTTTTTTGGTAATCAGCAGGACGGCGGTTGTCGGGATCCACAAAGCTCAGGTCCCATAACTCTGTTCCCTGGTAAACATCGGGCACACCCGGGCAGGTGAATTTCAGGGTTAACTGAACAAGCGAATTCAGAATGCCGGCATCAACGATCTTCTGCTGCCATTCGGAAAACGATTTCCAGAACGCACCGTTTTTATCAAGAAGTTTTTGGGCAAAATCTTTTGCAGCGTTCTCGTATTCCTCATTGGGAGCGGTCCAGTTTGAATGTCGTTTTGCTTCGCGCAGTGCCTTTTGCAAGTATTCATTGATCCGCTCCTGAAAAGAATCTTCATCTTCACCCGGCATCGGGAAGGTTCCGCAAATTACCTGGTAAATAAAATATTCATCGTTTATATCGGGCGCTGCACCTTTCTTCAGACCTTTTGTTAGTTTCCGCCACTCATCAACTTTTTGCAGCCATTCTTCGCCAAGGTCTGTCAGCACATTCAACCGGGCCCGAACATCCTCACCACGTTTGGTATCATGCGTGGAAGTTGTATTGATTGAAAGGGGCCACTGTTCCTGGCGGGCCTTCATCATTTCGTGGAAGTCGGCTACAGTGCAGCCGAATGGTTCCGGCGCATCACCCACTTCATTATGCCCGATGAAGCGGTTGAATGTATACATGAGCGTGTCTTCCACGCCTTTAGCCATGAGCGGACCGGAGAACTGCATGCAACGCTGGTAAAACTGTGCGGCCCTTACATTGTATTCTTCATCACCCTCCAACGGCTTGCGCAACAATACCCATTCAAGAAGATCAACAGCGGCAGCCAGTTCAGGTTCGCTTTGACGGATACGACTGAAAATATTTTCCACCGCTAATGCTTCATCAGCCTGTAAGGGAAGGGCACTTCCATAAAAACGGTATACCGGGATATGAACCAGCAGCGCACCAATGGCATGCCTGGTCTGTTCACCCGTAAGTGAACCCAGTTGTTCTTCCTGAACAAGGTTCAGCTGCATCAGCAACTGGTACAGGTTCTCCAGTTCACCACCCATATGGTGGTAAAGGATAAATGCTTTTTTGTTGCGGATCTGCTGGTGAACCGATTGCTGTTCTTCAGCCAGCCCGTAATAATACTGCGTGAATGCTTCTTCGCTTTCCCTGTAGGTCAGCAGGTTATTGACCATGGAAAGGAAATCATAACCGGTATTTCCTTTTACCGCCCAATTAGTTGGCAAACTTTCCCCCGGTTCCAGTATTTTTTCAACCACTACATAAGGATCACCTCCACAAAGAGCTTTTAACCGCTCCAGGTATTCACCGGGTGCGTACAGTCCATCAATATGATCCACGCGCAAACCCTGGAAGATCCCTTCATCCATCAGCTTTTTGATGTATTGATGAAAATGATCAAATACCTGCTGGTCCTGGATGTTCAGGCAAATGAGCCCATTAACGGTGAAGAACCGCCGAAAATTTATCTGTCTGTCCGTTTCCTGCCAGTGGCAGAGACGGTAGTATTGCTCTGTGGCAACCTGGGCCAGTTGATCCCCATGCTGATTCACCACGTTCATGCATCCTTGTACATAATGGCGCACCGTTTCGTTTTTCATCAGTGCGCCCAGCTGCAGTTTCAATTCGTGAACACCGGCACTGTAGGCTACGGCTTCTTCCTGCGTATGCAGGTCGTGGATTTGCGGGAGCAGCTGTCGTACCGCATCATTACTTTGCTGATCATTACAGGAGAGCACCCGCTCATAGGTCCGGAGGTTCACCGGGTAGATGCTGTCGTAGTATTGCAGCGCGAGGTAACCATTGTGCCAGGTAAGTTTAAGTTCACCTTTTTGAATTACTTCTTCCAGGGTGCTACCCAGGAAGGGCACCATCAGCTTTCCCTCATAAAGGGCGCTATTCCAGGCAATATCAAAAAAACCGGCGTACTGTGATTGCCGTCCTTTTTCCAACACATCCATCAGCCAGGGATTGCGCGGATCAAATGCCATATGATTCGGAACGATATCCTGCAGCCAGGCAATGCCGGCTTCCTTTAATGATTTGCTTACCCTGCGCAGGTCTTCTTCCGTACCAATTTCCGGGTTGATCCGGTGCGGGTTTAATCCATCATAACCATGCGTGCTTCCCGGTGTGGCTTCGAAAATGGGTGAAGCATATAGTGTTTTGATACCCAAGTCACGCAGGTAAGGTATGATGCGCTCGAGGTGAACAAACGTAAAGTCTTTATGAAACTGGATCCGGTAAGTGGAAACAGGATTAAACATACTGGTTGGTATAGATGATGATTGATTGAGGTTGAAGCGACAGCGTGGAGCCACCCGGGTTAGCGCCGGAAACTTTCTTTGGCGCTGCTGCAGGACCGCCCCATTCCGGTGCTGCAGAATCGAGCAGGATGTGCCATTCGTTGGTGAAGGAAGGTGGCATGATATACTGCAGCCTGGCTGAAAAGTTCATCAGGCAAACAATATGCTGCTCACCTTCCCAGCGATGCAAAATAATTGTCTTCCATTCGGTGTTATGCTCCACATGCAGGTTACGCCTGTTCAATACTGATAAGGCTTTGTATTGTTTGCGTAACGCGATCAGCTTTTTATAATAACCCAGCATGGTTGCATGCGGTTGCTTTTCCCGGATGTCCCACTGAAGCATAGAATGGCGGAAGGTTTCTTCAGCAACCGGGTCGGGCGCTTCGCCCTGCGCATGGAAAGCTGCAAATTCTTCTTTGCGTCCTTTGCGTACCGCCTCAGCCAACGCTTCATCTGTATGACTCACAAAATAAAGAAACGGCGCCGGCTCGCTCCATTCTTCGCCCATGAATAACATGGGCAGGTACGGACTAACCAATACCGCACCGGCAAGCAGCTTTTGCATTTCAAAACCGGCCAGTGTACTGGTTCGTTCACCCAGCATGCGGTTGCCTATCTGGTCGTGGTTCTGTGAGAAAACAACAAACTGCTTTCCTCCATTATTATCTGCACGAACACCAAAGTTCTTACTGCGATGCGGTGAAAACTGTCCGTCGTATACATAGGCATCACAATAAGCCTTGGCCAGGTGATCAATGCCTTCAAAATCCGAATAATATCCTGTGCGCTCACCACCGGCTGTTACGCGAAGCGCATGATGAAACTCGTCTACCCACTGTGCATCCATACCAAATCCCCCTTCGTGAACAGGGTTGATATATTTTGTATCATTCAGATCGTTCTCGATAATGAGATAGTGTGGCCTGCCGATCTGCTGCATCAGCAGATCCACAGCTTCTTTAATGGCGCGAAGAATATGAACCGGGCTGAAATCCTTGATCGCGTGAACAGCGTCCATTCGCAAGGCATCAATATGGAAATCGCGGAACCACATAAGGGCATTCTGGATAAAATATTCCCGCACCCCGTCACACCAGGCATCATCAAAATTGAGGGCACCGCCCCAGGGCGTTTTATATTTTTCTGTAAAATAAGGACCAACGGCACCCAGGTAATTTCCTTCCGGGCCCAGGTGATTGTATACCACATCAAGAATTACAGCCAGTCCTTTCCGGTGGCAGGCGTTTACCAATTTCTGCAGTCCTTCGGCACCGCCGTAGGTGTTCTGCACCGCGAATGGAAATACACCATCATAACCCCAGTTGCGTGCACCGGGAAACTGGGCTACCGGCATAATCTCGATGGCATTAACGCCCAGGTCAACCAGGTAATCGAGTTTCTTTTCTATTCCTTCAAAGGTGCTCTCCGGGGAAAACGTACCGGTGTGCAGCTCGTATAAAATGTACTGCTCCAGCGGGATGTTGTTCCAGTCGGTATCGGTCCAGTTAAATTTTGTTACATCAATTGCTTCCGACGGGCCATGCACACCATCCGGTTGTGAAAGAGAGGCAGGATCAGGAAATTCATTATCATCCACTACTATTTTGTACCGGTCTCCCGGCTGAATATCCGCGCCTTCCTTTACCCAGTATCCCAATTCTCCCTTCTGCAGGTCAATTCGACTATTCTTCTCTGTGAGTTGAATGGCGATCTTACCGGCCAGCGGCGACCATACGGCAATGCTGGCCGTGCCGGAAAAGTTAACACCAACAGTTCTCCTGTTCCATTCTATACTCATGATTCCGTTGCAAATTTTGGTTGTTTCATTACCATTACAGAGCGGCTTTCCACCATAACCTCTGATGCGGCGCTGTACGATTCTTCTCCTTCTCCTACAAAATCCCGGGCAGTATCCAATACACAAATCCAACCGGAACCATACTTTTCCGGGGGCAGTTTATAATTCAAAGGTTCATAATGCGCATTGAACATGAGGTAAAAATTATCATCGATCATGATCTCACCCTTTGAACCCGGTGAGCGCAAACTGCGCCCATTAAGGTAAACGCCCAAGGATTTTGCAAAGTCCTGGCTCCATGCTTCTTCAGGCATTTCCATTCCTTCGGGAAGGAACCAGGCAATGTCTTCCACATCTATACCTTTTATCGGCCGTCCCTTAAACCAGCGCCGGCGGGTGAACACGGGATGTGATTTATAAAGATGGATCAGCTTCCTGGTAAAATCCATCAGCTTTTTATCCGCCCCTGCCCAGTCTATCCAGGAGATCTCGTTATCCTGGCAATAGGCATTGTTGTTTCCTCTTTGCGTGCGGCTTAATTCATCACCCGCTACAAGCATCGGTACACCCTGCGATACAAAAAGGGTGGTCAGGAAATTACGTTTCTGTTTATCACGCAGGGCTGTTATTTCCGGATTATCGGTAGGACCTTCGGCCCCGCAATTCCACGAGCGGTTATGGTCTTCACCATCGCGGCTGTCTTCGCCGTTTTCTTCGTTATGCTTTTCATTGTACGAAACCAGATCATTCAGTGTAAAGCCATCATGCGCGGTGATAAAATTGATGGATGCAAAAGGATGCCGGTAGTTATCGAAATAAAGATCAGGACTGCCGGTAAAGCGGAGTGCGAATTCGGCCAGCATACTGTCGGCACCGCGCCAGTAATCGCGGATGCAATCGCGGTACTTTCCATTCCATTCCACCCATCCCGGCGGAAAATTACCGACCTGGTAACCGCCTTCACCTATGTCCCACGGTTCTGCAATCAGTTTCACCTGCGAGATTACAGGATCCTGGTGAATGATGTCAAAGAATGACCCCAGGCGGTCAACATCATGCAACTCACGGGCAAGCGCAGACGCTAAATCAAAACGGAACCCGTCCACGTGCATCTCCTGTATCCAGTAGCGAAGACTGTCCATGATCAGCCGGAGCACAGCGGGCATCATGGCATTCATCGTATTACCTGTGCCAGTATAATCCATGTAATACCGTTTGTCTTCGGTGAGCCGGTAATAGGAAGCGTTATCGACGCCGCGGAAAGAAAAGGTTGGTCCCATATGATTCCCTTCGCCGGTATGATTGTACACAACGTCCAGGATCACTTCAATGCCTGCCCTGTGCAGCGCTTTCACCATGGATTTAAATTCCGCTACCTGCCCGCCTGTTGTACCGGAACCGGAGAAGCGCACATCTGGCGCAAAGAAGCCGATGGAGTTATAGCCCCAGTAATTCGTCAGTCCTTTATCCTTGAGCATCCGGTCTGTAATAAAATGATGTACCGGTAATAATTCAATAGCGGTAATGCCGAGGTCTTTCAGGTACTTTATAGAAACCGGGTGAGCAATTGCGGCATAAGTTCCACGAATGTTTTCCGGTATTTCCGGGTGCTGCATGGTAAAACCTTTTACATGAGCTTCGTAGATAATGGTCTTGTGAAAAGGTATTTTAAGCAGCTTATCGCCTTCCCAGTTGAACTGCTCATCCACTACGACCGACTTGGGAATATAGGGCGCACTGTCCATGTCGTTGAAAGTGGTGTCTTCCTCACCCAACTGGTAGCCAAACAGGGAATCGTGCCACTGGATGGTTCCGGAAATCGCTTTCGCGTAGGGATCAATAAGGACTTTATTGGGATTAAAACGGTGGCCGTTATGCGGATCGTAAGGTCCGTGAACGCGGTAACCGTAGAGTTGGCCGGGCCTTGCCTCCGGGAGGTAACAGTGCCATACATGGTGCGACCGTTCGGTAAGCCTTACCCTCGCGCTTTCGGTTTTATCTTCGGTACTGCTGAAGAGGCAAAGCTCTACACCGGTAGCATTTTCTGCATAGATCGCGAAGTTCACGCCTTCTCCATCCCAGCTGGCCCCTAACGGATAGGGGTTTCCCGGGTAAACTGATAATGTCATCGTCCTGAAAGTCTTTAAATATTCGGTTGGTTGTCAAATGGGTCTGTCGGTGCAGTAGGTTTTCAATATCCTTGCCAGACTGAAGGCAACCGCCAAGACGCAAAGAAGGGCCGCATAAAGCGACCCCCTATTATTAATTCACGGATTTAAAGATTTAATGGATTTCGCAGTAAATCACTGATCACAGTTTCATATTCTAAACCCGAAGCCCTATTATTAATTTTTAATTCTTAATTATTAATTTCTAAAGATCCCTTATAGGCCTGTACTTTGGTACCAGCATCTTCATCACACCCCAGGCGAGTAAATAGGCAATGGCACAAAAGGCAAACATAATGGTGTAGGCCGTGGTCATTTCAGCCAGTACAACCGGTTTCTGGATCTGCAGCAGCTGGTTGAACGAATTTCCATCAACAGATTGTAGTTGCGTCACCACTTCTTTGGGAAGTTTGCTCAACTCCATTTTATTAATGTTGATTTTATCTCCATGCTTGCTCACCAGGCTAAAACCCTGGATCCGCGAAACGTAATCGCCCAACCCGGCCGCTCGTGCCTGCACCCATGAATTGGCGATACCGGTTGCACTGTACGCATCAAAAAGCCAACCTCCAATTTTGGTGATCAATACTCCACCCAACCCTCCGGCCATACCACCAATACCTACAACAGAACCAATGGCTTTCTTCGGGAACATATCAGAAACCGTGGTAAAAATATTGGCGCTCCAGGCCTGGTGCGCAGAGGCGCCGATACCAATCAAAATAACCGGCACCCAGTAACTGATGTAACCAAATGGCTGCGCTGCCAGAACAACCAACGGTATCAGGGCGATGAGCAGCATCGCTTTCATGCGCCCGTCGTAAGGCTGGTAACCTTTTCGGATAAAATACATCGGGAACCATCCGCCACCTATGCTTCCGAACATAGTCAGGCTATACAAGACCGTTAGAGGAACAGCAATATCGGTTCCCGTCATGGCATACTGGTCTTTGAGGTAGGCGGGCAGCCAGAACAAAAAGAACCACCATACCCCATCCGTCATGAACTTGCCAAATGTAAAGGCCCAGGTTTGTTTATAACCTAACAGTTTGAACCAGGAAACTTTTTTTTCCGGTCCGGCAGGGGCGTCCACACCGGTATTGACGACAGGCTTTTCTTCTTCCTCGTAATTGATGTAGGCCAGTTCTTCTTGTGATAATCTTTTCTGCTGCTCGGGCCTTTCATAAAGGAACATCCAGAAGAAGAGCCATAAAAAACCGACGGCACCTATAATAATGAAAGCTGTTTCCCAACCCCAGTTCGACGCGATCCAGGGTACGGTGAGCGGCGCGAGGATGGCCCCGACGTTGGCACCGGAATTAAAAATACCGGTGGCAAATGATCTTTCACGCTTTGGAAAATATTCCGCTGTTGCTTTAATGGCTGCAGGAAAGTTGCCGGCTTCACCAAAAGCCAAGACTGCGCGCGCGAGAATAAATCCAAGCACTGATATATGCACCGATACAATCCCGATCCACCCGAGAACCGTTGCCAGTCCCTGTCCCATCGGGATAGCCAGCGCGTGTATGATAGCACCGATGGACCAGATGACGATTGCCCATGCATATCCTTTTTTTGTGCCCATGCGGTCGATGATGCGGCCGGCAAACAACATGGATATCGCGTAGGTAAACTGGAAGGCAGATGCAATGTTTGCATAATCGGTATTACTCCATCCCCATTTTTCTTCCAATGTGGGTTTCAAAAGACTTAATACCTGCCGGTCGAGATAGTTAATGGTGGTAGCAAAAAATAAAAGTGCACATATGGTCCAGCGGTATTTACCGATGGTGCCTTTAATTCCTTCCGGTACCAGGTTTTGCTGCTTGATGTCTTTTGTGATCATGTGGATTATTTATATAGCCAAGAGAATAACCGTTGTATACAAGAATTGAAGTCCACTCATTTGCCCGACAATGATTTCAGGGTTTGGATGCTGTTTTTACAAGTGCCAGTGCTTTTTCCGTTGCTCTTTTCAAACCTTCATAATCCTGTTGCTGCACTACTTCTTTTGATATGAGCTTACTGCCCATGCCTACAGCCACCACTCCTGCTTTAAACCATTCTTCCAGGTTGCCTTCTTCCGCTTCCACACCCCCGGTGGGCATAAAACGAAGGCCGGGAAACAAATCTTTAATAGCGCTGATATAGGAAGGTCCCAGGATATTTCCCGGGAATATTTTCACAATCGTTGCTCCGGCTTCTTCTGCTGCTGCTATTTCCGTTGGCGTCATACAGCCCGGGATCCAGAGCAAACCTGCTTCTTTCACTGTTTCAGCCACTGCCGCATTCATGGAAGGACATACAATAAAATCTGCTCCCGCATCTAAATAAGCTTTTGCCTGCGCCGGATTTTTAATTGTTCCGATACCCAGTTGAAGACCCGGCATGGATGCAACGGCCAGGCTTTTCAGTACGCGAAAATTGTCGAGTGCGCGGTCGCCCCGGTTGGTGTATTCCAGTGTGCGCACGCCCGCATTGTAAAGCGCCTGCAGGATGGATTTGCTTACATCCGCACTGTCATGATAATACAAGGGCAGCAGTTTCTGTTCGAGCAGTAATGATATCGCCTGTTCTTTTTTATGCATAGTCTGGTATCGCTTTCCTGATCTGTTCTACTGTAGCCGTTGTAGCATCGCCTTTAATGAACAATTTATGAAAGGCTGCAGCCGCTGCAAAATCGATGATGTCCTGCGCCGGCAGCTTCCTGTAATTTCCATAGATCAACCCGCCCATAAAACAATCGCCGCTGCCCACTTTATCGACAATTTTACCGGCACTGTGTTCCTTTGAAACAAACAAGCCTTCCCGGTTGTACAAAGTAGCGTAATAAAGGATGCCACCACTATCACGGTCGAACCGGAAGGTATTGGCTACCTGGCTGCAGCGGGGAAAACGTTTCATGATCGCAGCGGATGTTTTCTCTGCCTGCTGAAGATAAGCTTCCTTCTTATCACGCAGGCCCGGGGGCAACTCAATACCCAGCATTTTTTCTGCAGCCCAGAGGTTACCCATTACGAGGTTGCAATGTTCTGCCAGTGCAGGCATGATTGCGGATGGCTCTTTTCCGTATTGCCAGAGTTTGGCCCGGTAATTCAGGTCTACCGAAATAAATATGCCCCGTGCTGAAGCCTGTTGCAGGGCCATTTTACAAACAGCAGCGGCATTTTCATTCAATGCGGGAGAAATAGCACTGAAATGAAACCAGGATACACCCTGCAGCATTTTATCCCAGTCAATATCGGCCGGATGGAGGCACCAGAAAGAGGAATGAGCCCTGTCATAGATTACGCCCGCAGCTTTGAGGTCGGCACCCTGCGGCAAATAGTAGGTCCCGATGCGGCTACCCGAAAAATGAATACGCGGTTCAATATTTTTTTGTGCAACGGAGTCAATAATTTCTTTTGAGAGATAATGATCGGGCAGCGCCGTGCAGTAGGCAACCGGTATTTCCCAAAGAGCCAGTGCGGTAGCTGCGTTCAGTTCGGCACCGCCGATAAAAACAGGCATGGAATTGTTGCGGATCCAGCCTCCATCCAGTTCGGGAGAAAGCCTCAGGAGCAGTTCACCAAAGCAAAGTATTTTACTCATACAGCTGATACAATGCCCGCAGGCTGTTTGGCTTCTTTCCAGTTAAAATAGTTGCTGGCATTATGATAAGAAATATCCTGGACCACTTTTCCGATCCAGTCCATATCAGCCGGCAATTCACCGGCCTCTATTTCAGAACCAAAAAGATTACAGAGGATTCTCCGGAAATATTCATGCCTCGGGAAAGAAAGAAAACTGCGCGAATCGGTCAACATGCCCACAAAGCGGCTCAGTAATCCCATATTGGAAAGCGCGTTGAGCTGCCGGATCATACCATCCTTCTGGTCGAGGAACCACCAGCCCGATCCGTACTGGATCTTGCCGGGTGTGCTGCCATCGTTGAAGTTACCGATCATGGTGGCCATTAATTCATTATCCGCAGGATTGAGATTATAGAGGATGGTCTTGGTAAGTTTATTATTCTTATCAAGTCGATCCAGGAAACGGGCCAGTGCACGCCCCTGCGGGAAGTCTCCGATGGAATCCCACCCGGTGTCCGGACCAAGCTGCTTCATCATGCGCGAATTGTTATTGCGCAAGGCACCCAGGTGATACTGCTGTACCCACCCTTTCTCCCAGTCCCACACGGCAAAAATTTCGAGCATAGCCGAACGGAACTTTAACCGCTGTTCATGGGTCAGGCTCTTCCCGGAACGGATGGTATTAAAGATGGAATGGATCTCTGCTTCCGTATAGTCTTCGGCATAAATTTGTTCCAATCCATGATCGGATACGGAACAATTCATGGAAGCAAAATAATCATGGCGCTGCTTCAGGGCATCGAGGTATTCGCTGTACGATCCGATGTTGCTGTTGGTTACGCTTTCGAGTTTTGACAGGTAATCATTAAAGGCACCGGCATCATCTACATTCATGGCTTTGTCGGGGCGGTAAGCAGGAAGTATGCTGATCTCAAATCCATCACCTGCAAGCCTTTTATGATGCTCCAGGCTGTCTACCGGGTCATCGGTGGTGCATACCACCTTAACATTCATGCTGCGCAGCAGGTTGCGCACGGAATATTCGGGGGTTTGCAGTTTTGCCGTACATTCTTCATAAATCCTGCTGGCACTGTTTGCATCAAGGACTTCCGTTATACCGAAATAACGCCGGAGCTCAAGGTGTGTCCAGTGGTATAAAGGATTACGCAACGTATAGGGAACCGTGGCCGCCCATTTCGCAAACTTTTCAAAATCGGGTTTGTTGCCGGTACAGTAGCTTTCATCCACGCCATTGGTGCGCATCGCCCTCCATTTATAATGATCGCCATACAGCCACGCATGTGTGAGGCTGGAAAAATTAATATCCTCCGCGATCTGGTCGGGGGGCAGGTGGCAATGGTAATCGATAATCGGCATCTCCTTCGCAAATTCATGATAGAGTTTTTGCGCGGCTGGAGTTTGCAATAAAAAGTTTTCGTCCAAAAATTTTTTCATTATCACAGTTATAATAACCGGGGCTTTAAGCCCCGTGAAAAGAAATCAAAGAAAGAAAAGAAAGGATCACGGATTTCACGGATGACACGGATTATTGTGTTTTAACCGCTAAGCACGCTATGTTCGAAAAGAATGACCGTAACGTGATGAACCAATTATTAATTATTAATTACAAACTCACTCCTCTTTTCCACGGAATAAAATCATCCTGCCCATTGCGCACCGAAGCGACTTCGGTTTCGCCGCTGGCTACGGAGATGACATATTCAAGGATGCGCTCACCGGCCTGCTCTATGGTTTCTCCGCCTTCGATGATAGTGCCGGTATTGATGTCAATTATATCGTGCATTTTTTTTGCGAGAATGGAATTGCTGGAGATTTTCACTACCGGTGCAATCGGGTTACCCGTGGGTGTTCCCAGGCCGGTTGTAAATAAAACAACGTTGGCGCCTGAACCTACTTCGGCTGTTGTGCTTTCTACGTCGTTACCAGGCGTACACAAAAGGTTTAACCCCGGTTTGGTTACCATCTCGGGATAATCAAGGATATCGACTACCGGTGATGTACCTCCTTTTTTTGCTGCGCCGGCCGATTTAATGGCGTCGGTGATCAGACCATCCTTGATATTGCCCGGGGAAGGATTCATGTCGAAACCGGAACCGGAATCCTTCGCCCTTTGCGCATAGGTGCTCATGAGATGTCCGAACCGCTGGGCGGCTTCTTCACTCACACAACGATCTGAAATATTTTGTTCTACGCCACAAAGCTCGGGGAACTCGGAAAGGATCACGGATCCACCCAAAGCAACCAGCAGGTCTGATGTGTACCCAATAGCAGGATTGGCGGAGATGCCGCTGAATCCATCTGACCCGCCGCACTCCAAACCAATGCATAATTTACTTAGAGGCGCCGGTTTTCGTTCAATGCTATTCGCCTGTATAAGGCCGGCGAATGTTTGCCTGATGGCCAGTGAAACCAATTCCGACTCGGTACCGATCTTTTGCTGTTCCAGGATGTATAAGGGCTTGCTGAATGATGCATCTCTTTTCTTTAATTCTTCCTGCAGCATCTGCACCTGTGCGTTCTGGCATCCAAGACTAAGTATGGTAGCCCCGGCAACATTGGAATGGGTAATGTATCCTGCCAGTAGTCCGCAAAGCGCCTGCGCATCCTGGCGTGTACCACCGCAGCCACCTTCATGGGTAAGGAACTTAATGCCATCCACGTTGGGGAACAGGCGTTGCTTTCTTTTTTCTTTCGTAGCAGTGCTTAATTCAGCAGCCAATATTTCATCAACCGACCGGCCGCTTTTATAGAGTTCCACCAGCCTGGTCACTTCCAGTTTATTATCCTGCGCGCGGCCATAACCCAGTTCATCCACTAGCGCCTCACGCAGTACATCGAGGTTACGATTTTCGCAGAATACGAGGGGAATCACCAACCAGTAATTCCCGGTACCTACTTTTCCATCGGGCCTGTGAAAGCCCATGAACGTCCGGTCTTTAAATTTCGATACATCGGGGACTTTCCATTGCAGCCGTCGTTCACCAATGGCAAATCCATGTGCGGCATGTTTCAGGTTTAAAGTAGTGATGACACCACCCTGGGGAATGGGTTTTTCGGCTTTGCCCACCAGCACACCGTACATCGTAACGGTTTCCCCGGGTTGCAGCGGTGCTGTTACAAACTTATGTTTGGCAGGTACCCGGTTGGGCAATTTAAAATCATACCCGTTGTAGGTAACCACTTCACCTTCTTCCAGGTTGGTGAGCGCCACCAGTACGTTATCGTCCGGGTGGATTTTGGTGACACGGTGATTCATGCGGCAACTACTTTATTGTGTTGAACTGATTCCAGTGTTCCTCTCATACCGTACTTTATAATGTTAGCCAGGTTTTCCAGGACAGCTGCCTGAAAGCAGGCCAGGGAATTAAGGTCTTCACCCCAGAAAGCGAAATCGGACAAGGTTGCGGTTACAACTGATTCAACAGATCCACCTTTCCATCTCTTATAAAACACTTCGGCCTGGTCATCCTGGATCAGGTAGGTATGGCCATTCAGCTCACCATAAAATTGCGCACCGCGCTGAACCGTTGCCCGCATAAAATAAAGATACGCAGCAAATCCGAGGGCAAACAATTGGGGAACGGTTGAAGGTGTCTGTTCGTAATGACGCTGCAGTACAGGCAGGCAACGCATCTTCATCTTGGAACTGTATTGAACCGTAATATTGATCCATTGGTGACGGATATGCGGGTTGCGGAACCGGTCGAGCACTTTATAGCCGAAGTCCCTTGCCGCTTCCGGGTCAACCGGGTAGGGAATTGCGGGCGCGATCTCGTTGTGCATGAGTCCAGCAATAAAAGAACAAAGGGTTTCATCATCCATGGCATCCTTAACGGTATCGCAGCCGGAAAGGTAGGCCAGCCCGCAGCTTAAGGTATGGGTTCCATTCAACAGGCGAAGTTTCAGTTCGCGGTACCCGTCAATATTTTCTTCGATCACCACACCTTTATCCGCACCGGCAAAAGACAAAACATTTTTTACCTGTACGCCACCTTCGATCGCCCATAAGCGGTATACTTCGGAACTGGTCATCAATTGGTCTTCGGTTCCCAATTCCTTTTCCAGGCCGGCCTGCACATCGGTGTCCGGTTTTCCCGGAACAATGCGGTCCACCAGTGAATTACAGAAATGATTATGTGCTTCCAGCCATTCAATGAATTCTTCTTCCAGACCGTTGAGGTGCGCCAGTTCCAGTACAATCGATTCCAGTTTTTTTCCGTTCTGGGGAATGAGCTCTGTGGGAACGATCACCATTCCGCTGAGGGCACTGCCATTAAAAGCACGGAAACGCTCATATAAAAACGCAAGCAGTTTGCCCGGGAATGATGTTGGCGGGTGACGCCGAATATCGTCGTTGGTTAATTGAATACCGACTTCCGTTGTATTGGAAATGATCACCTGCATGGCCGCATTGTGGGCGCATTCTAAAATCTGTGCCCATTGGTCTGCTGCATTCAGCACACGGCTGATGGAACAGTTAATGATGTTCTCTTCCACTTTCTGCCCGTTCTCAAGGCCGCGCACGCAAAGCGTATAAAGACCATCCTGTTTATCAAAAGCAGAGGTATCACCGTGTGATGTAGACTTCACCACCACGATGCGCCCGTTAAAGAGTCCCTGGCGGTTGGCCTTATCAATAAAATAATCGGGCAGCCCGCGCAGGAGCACGCCGGTACCGAACTGCAACACTTTTTCAGGCAGCTCAAACAGGGATTCATCCGGTACCACAACAGAATTACTGCTGATGTTCTTTAATGTATAACGAGAGAGTATCATAAACTCTTTTTAGATGGTAAATTAAATTCAAGAGGATTCCAACGCTTGCCGAACAGCCACTGAACATTGATGTTCTTTGCTTGCGGTGATCCTTCTGCCTGGCCTAAATTATCGCGGTGCCAGGTGTAATCACCTCCTTCGCGGTGGCAGTCAGCATAATAAACCCTTCTGCCCCATAACAAAGTATTACTGGTGGGAACGAGGTAAATATCTTTATCAGCCATGTTTTTTGGAAAGCGGCAATTTAGCAGGTAAAACTGGGCATCACGGTGGTAACGACCAAGGTTAAACCCATCGAAGCCTTCGAAGGAGCAATTGACCAAAACCGTTTTTGAATCTTTATGACGGGAACCATCATGCCATATGGCGGCGGTACCGGAGTGGGTAATAAAACGGCAGTTCTCCGCCCATGCCCATCCCCGCGGGCAATAAAAATCAACGCCTCCTTCCATAATGCAGTCCTTAAAATAGAACATGCCTTCTTCCACATCCCAGGGACTGACCGTATCGCCTCCGTAAGCTTTGAAATGACAATTGATGGCTTTCAGCCGGTTACCGTTCATAGTACGGAGCGCCATCTGGTGACTGCTTTTTCCCAAAGTTTTTTTTCGTGTAACCGTATCCGTTGCACAGGGTATCACGCGGTCGGCTTTCCAGTCAAAGCCAAACGAATTAATGACGGTAAGGTTTTGAAGCGTTATGTCATTACCGTCTACATTAAGAGTAGCCACACCCCAGTCATCGGTGTGCAGGCAACGCCATTCGTCACGGGCAATGGCCTGGGTAATAATGGTCTTCGCGCGATCCTCACCCAAAAAAATAATGTTGTGCTTTTCGATATAAATTTTTTCCCTGTAAGTGCCGTTACGGATAAATATGATCCGCGGTGCCGGAGCAGAATCAGTAAGGCTGTTGACCGCTGCCTGTATAGAGCGGAAAGCTCCTTTGCCGGCTGCATCTACAACAATGCGGGTCCTTTGTGCTGCGGCCTGTTGGAAGAAGAGGAACAGCAGGCAAAGTAATATCGTAAACTGGGTTATCATTTAGCAGCAACAACAGGTTTTGTCTTTGAAGGTGCAGAGGGTGCTTTACCACCTGCCTGGCGCAGCAGCCATTGAACCAGGTCGTCGGCAGCTGTATAGTTTTTGTATTCAGCCGGGAGTTTGCGGCCATCCACATATTCGTTATATAACCAGGGATCACCTATTGCGATCACGGAACCTTTTCCAAATTTCGCTACAGCCATCACATTTTTACCTTCCTTGGAAACCACGGTAGTGGCAGGTTTTTGTACGTTCAACGTGGCCAGTTCCTTGATGAAAAATTTTCCGCCCCGGGTGAATACGGAGTGCCCCGCGGGAACAACAACCGCACCCTGTTCAAACACATCATTTTTTACCAGGTTATAATTGTCCTCGTTGAACGTAATCCCGAAACGAACAGCGAGGTTGTTGAAATTTTTAAATTCCGCATTGCCGGCATCATTGCCCATGAGCAATAAAACACCCCCGCCTTTTACCCAGGTTGCGATGGCATCAATATGATCCTTGCCGATAAAGTTTGGGGTTTCGGTTTCCTTTTCGGTATCCGGATCAACAATGATATAAACGGAAGCTCCTTTGAGTGATTGGGCAGTTGGTGCGGCCTTCAATGTTGCGGTTTGTGCGCCGTGTATGCGAAAAATATCGCCCAGCATGGCAAACCCACTGTTGGCTTTATCTTCCCAGGTATAGTGGAACGGAACCTGCTTACCGCTGGCATCTTTCTTCCATTCATTGTTGAAATAATTATCGAGCAATACGGTCTTTCCTTTTCCGGTTGCCTGCTTTGTTGACATCTCCATTTCCACAGCAGCATTGATGAAAGCACCCATTCCTTTCGGATCGTTTACGATGACCGGCTCACTCATATAATATTCAAAGCTTCCATCGCGGTACGGCTTTCCGCCCAGTCCGGATACAGCAACCGTACCATGCAGGTTCACCTGCCCGGATTCTGTTTTTATAAAACGCTTAATAATTCCTTCGTATCCTTTTTTTGCATGGGCTGAGTACGATGAAGGAAGGTATCCCTTCCGGACACCTTTGGCCAGCGCATACACGAGCATGGAGGAAGCAGAAGCTTCGGGATAATTTTTTGGTGCGGACGGAAGGTTGACAATGTCGTACCACAACCCGGTCTTGCTGTCCTGCACTTTTGTTACCGCTTTGGCAAACCGGTTGAGGATACCAATGATCGAATCACGGCCCGGATGATTGGGGGGAAAATGATCCAGGGCATCCACTATCGCCATCCCAAACCAGCCCAGTGCCCTGCCCCATACATGGGGCGAAAGACCTGTTTGCGGATTTGCCCACTTCTGCCCGCGTGTTTCATCCCAGCCATGATACAGCAATCCTGTTTTCGGATCGCGTGCATGCTGCTCCATCAATACAAACTGCCGGGTAATATCCTGGAAGGCCGTGTCTTCACCAAACACCGCTGCATACTCTGCATAAAACGGTTGTGCCATGTACAAACCATCCAGCCACATCTGCGAAGGGTAGATCTTTTTATGCCAGAAACCACCCTCTGATGTGCGTGGATGGGTGATTAACTGGGCGCGGAGCTGGTTAACCGCCTTACGGTATTTCTCTTTACCGGTTACGCGGTACAGCAACAGTAAGATCTTTCCGTTATTGATATGATCAATGTTGTATTCATCGGGACGGTACCCGCGGATCGTGCCGTCATCCCCTACATAAAAATCCATAGACTTCTGTATGTAGTTAAAATAAGTTACATCACCGGTTGCATTCCAGATACCCTCGATCCCTTTGAGGATAACGCCCTGGTCGTAGCTCCACTTCGCAGGCTTACCTTCTCCCAGCGCAAAGGAATCCTTCCACAATTTCATGGAGGTAGCCGCCAGTTTTTTAGACCAGTCCTGCGCCCCTGCTGCTGTGAGGTTGAAAAGGAATACTATTGAAAAAATGTACTTCATGTTATTTAGTTTATGGACAAACGTTTTTCACGACCGAAGGAAAAGTTGTAAGAAGTCCACGGTCCACCGTCCTCAGTCCACAGATCATTTCGTTTTATTACTTGTCTATCAAATTAATTCTCTTTCCCCATCACAGATTTTTCGGATAAGGGATAAAACGGATTAACGGAATGCCAATCGTCTTCAAAGAAGCCCAATTATTAATTATTCATTCTTAATTATTAATTCTTCCTCACCGCTTCCTGCGAAGCCCCGTACGTAAACTCAACATCTTTCTTTGCCCTTGAAGCATCAGTGCCTTTCAGGGTAATGGCAGCGCTTTTTTCACCACTGACGTTCAGCAGCAGGGCGGCATCTGCATTGTAGGTAATTCCCTGCAGGGTAATGCTTTTGCTGTTGTGGATCTGCATCACAGGATCGGTTTCCCCCGTGATGAGTTTTACATTGCGCAGGGTAATGTTGCTGCCTTCGGTCATATCCAGACCTTTCTTTGCCTGGATCACCATGTTCTCGAGCACAATGTTGGATACGTTCATTTCCGGCAGTCCGCGGACGAAGATTGCTTTTTCGGCACCGTTGGCCACTACGTTATTTACAAATATGTTGCGGAACTGTGGGGTTTCTTCGGTTACCGGTTGTGTCTGCACTTTCGGTGGCTCGCGTTTTTCACCGGCAGCCGGGATCGGATCCTGTGCGGCATAATACATATCAAACAAAATGGCTTCGCCGATGATATCTTTCATCGCGATGTTGTTGATGTAAATATTTTCCACGATGCCGCCGCGTCCACGGGTTGTTTTAAAACGAAGTCCGATGTCGGTACCGATGAACGTGCAGTCGTTTACCCAGATGTTGCGGGCGCCACCGCTCATTTCCGATCCGATCACGAATCCTCCGTGTGCCGCGTATACCGTGCAGTTGCGCACGATCACATCTTCGGTTGGCATGCCGCGCTTACGGCCCTCCGCATCGCGGCCCGATTTAATACAGATGCCATCATCACCCACATCGAAGATGCTGTTTTCAATGAGCACATTTTTGCAGCTCTCCAGGTCAATACCATCACCATTCTGCGCATACCATGGATTTTTTACATTGATGTTCCGAACTGTAATGTTCTGGCTCATGAGCGGGTGCAGGCACCAGGCCGGCGAGTTCTGAAACGTTACGCCTTCCAGCAAAATTTTATTACAACGGGTGAGCACCAGCAGGTTCGGGCGCAGGAAATCCTTGATCTCTGTATAGAACTCCGTTGTTTTATCGGTGGAAATGGTACCAGGATTTTTAAGCTTTGAACCTTTCAGCGAACCTTCCGAGGGATACCATGTTTTCTTATCCTCGGTGAGCACACCACCCGAAGCCACCAGGCGTTTCCATTGCGATTCCGTAAGCTTGTCTTTTTTCACCATGCGCCAGGCCTCACCTGATCCGTCTATAATTCCAAAACCGGTGATGGCAATATTGGTGGCGCCGGTTGCGGAAATCGGCGACTGGTTGCGCATCTGGGGCAGACCTTCCCAGTTACCCTGAACCATTGGGTACTGTGAAAAATCTTTGGTGAACTGCAGCAAGGAATTTTTTTGCAGGTGAAGGTTCACATTGCTTTTCAGCACAAGGGGGCCGGTAAGCCATAGCCCTGTGGGAACCAGTACAACACCGCCGCCTTTTTTACTGCAGGCGTCGATGGCATTGTTGATGCTGGCTGTATTCAGCGTCACGCCATCCGGTTTGGCGCCGTAGCGCGTTATGGGAAACGTATCTTTTTTAAATGAAGTGTTCAGAACAACCGGGAGTTTTTTTGATTGGGCCATCCCTGCCGTGCCGGCCATAATCCCGGGAATCAATACCAAAAGGAGTTTTTTCATATAGCGCATTAACTGAATAAATGAATGAAAGGCCCCACAGAACGGGCCTGTAGCCATTAGGAACAATTGCTAAATACGGTCTGCAGGAGAAATCATCCGGTAATTCAGAACAAGTCTACCGAGATATTTGGTGATTACCATCGGTTTAAGGGGGTTTATTTACGCAAACGTTACCGAAAACGTTTGCGCCGAAAACCTTCCCGGACACCCTCCTGTACTCTAGGCAAATAATGCCCGGTGGGCACAGGAAACTTTGCTTTTCAATACATTATGTAAGAAGAGGCTCAAGCCGGCCTTAATCCGCGTGATGTGCCGTACTGTATCTTTAGCAAAAGGCAATAAAGAAGATGAAAGCAGCCAGTATCTCAGAAATCAGAGGGGAATTAAAGCTTCTTCCGGCACCGAGACTCACTGAATTGTGTCTGCGGCTGGCCCGGTTTAAAGTAGAAAACAAGGAACTGCTTACGTTTTTATTGTATGAAGCAGCGGACATCCAGGCTTTTATTGTTGGGGTAAAGGCGGAAATGGACGAGTCTTTTGCCAGCCTTAATACCCGCAACCTGTATATCGCCAAGAAAATGCTGCGAAAGATCCTGCGCACGGTAAACAAATTTATCCGGTTCAGCGGCGACAAACAGGTGGAAGTGGAGTTGTTGCTGCACTTTTGTTCCAGGATGGAAGACACCGGCGTGACCGCACACCGGAATACAGCACTGGGTAATTTATATAAAGGACAAATAAAGAAAATCGGAATTGCCCTGGACGGCCTCCACGAGGACCTTCAGCATGATTATGCCCGGCAGCTGGAGCACCTGGACCTACGAAAATAAAAAAGCACAGAACAACTGCATCGCTGTCTGTGCCGGTCCGATAACGGAGGTTCGGTTAGAGGCCCTGGTAGCCACCACCATTGCCATCAAAGAAATATCTCCTGCCTAAAGCAACCGGGCTGGTGCTTGTGCGGACAGCAGAAACCTGCGACGCTTGTGGGGGAACCTGTTGGGCTGTGGAAGGCTGGGCAGCTAAGCCGGCTGAAAAACTGCGCTCTGCACCTTTTGATTCCAAAACTGATTTGTTGTTTTTCATGACCTATGGTTTGATGTAATGAATAATGTTTGAGCAATTTTTCCAGAAGGGGAATAAAAGTCCTCTGTAGAAACAGAGGACGTAACGATTGCTTGCTATATGAATAAGAAACTTAATTCGGTGTTGAAGAAAACTGGTCTGGGACTTCGGCTTGTTCTGCGTATCTATCGCTTGTCTGGAACAAATCTAGTACTGGTTAATCCCTACACCTAATCAAACAATTGACTTATTTACTACGCTGAAAAGATAAAGGCTTCCCGGAAATCCTTGCCGGTGGCGGATTCCGGATATTTTCGATACGATGCCCAAAGATTTTTGGAGGTTGTTAAAAAATTCAAAATCCATAAAAATGTTTATGCGGGAAAAGAAAGTAAAATGAATATTCAATGAAGGATTCCCTGCTTTAGGAAAAGCTCGCCTTAACGCACCTTTCATAATTCCAGGCGAGTTTTAAGAATTCCACATAAGAGAAAAATAAAATCCCTTCTCGAAAGAAGGGATTGATCAGGGTACTCATGTGTGTCCATTTTCTCCTCTGCCCGTCTTCCCATTGTGAATGCCGTGGCAGACAACATTTGCGTAGAGCATCCGCTCCGGGAAGACAAGGCGGAAGAATTATTTACAGCCTGGTAACAACTACATCTTCAACAACGCGGGTGCTGGTAGCTACCTGGAATACTTCCGTTTGTTTTTCTTTCGTGGTTACAACCGAGAAGATCAGTTTCTGGCTGCCCATCTCTGCACGGCTGAACTGGAATTTTTTAGAGAAACGTTTTCCTTTTACTTTTTCTGTAAACAGGATGGTTCCGTCTTCATCCTTAATAATTACCAGGAAGCTTTCGGCTGTCTGGTTATCGTATTCCATCTGGAAAAGAAGTTCGTCGTTATTACCGCCTAAATACTTGATGAGGCTCGGTGCATTGTCATTCAGACCTTGTGCATGCAGCAGGGAAGGAATGCAGTTAACGAACATGGCTAAGAACATGGCAGAAACAATAAGGGTTCTGCGGAGGGTTGTGGTTTTCATACTGTGCTTTTTCATATTAAAAATTGTTATTGACAGGATTTTTATTCATGAAAAGCAATCGTCGGGTAAAGCGAAAAGTGGATTTTATTCAAATGGCAGGATCGAAATCCTGAAGCAAATGTAGTGCGGCCATTTACCGTCTTCAAAACAAGTTCAGGAGGCTTCTACAACACCAAAAGCTGTACCCGGTTGCTGAAAGCGGGTACAGGCAAGGATTCTAGGCTATTGATTGTGTAACCGCCAATAGGTAAAATGCGCCTTTTATCCCTGGAAAAAACTTCTGCTCCTTTTCCGGTCAGTATCCGGTAAGGTTTGCCTTCTGGTACACAATAGAAGGGACGTGTGAGTCGTTCACAAAGTGACAGACCTCCTTCATCTTCAGGACGAAACAAAGCGCTATTATGCAAAAAATCTATCTGCTTCTGCGCGACAACCGCGAGTCCGGTCCGCACAGTCTGGAAGAACTGCTTCAGCTGCAATTAAAACCACACGATCTTATCTGGGTAGAAGGCAGCAGTTTCGGATGGGCTCCGCCTTCGTCTATTCCGATACTGCAGCCCTACCTGACGGCTTCCCAACCGGTGGCCCTGAACAACGACCACAGCCCTTATCTTCCCAAAGAAGAAGTAGGGACACCTAAGGAGTCTTCAAAAATATTTGTTTCCCTTCCAAGAGATATCAACCGTATGGTAACGGAGGCGCCGGCCCCAATCGTAGAAGAAAACAAACGGGAGCCTGAGCCGGAGATCATTCGCCCGGCAGCTGCTCCGGTTTTTACCGCACCCAAACCAGAAGCTGCGGCACCACCAGTTTACGGCAAAACGCTGAATGAACTGAAAGAGGACTACGGATCCTGGCGTTTTCAAAAAAAGAAAAAGAAAAACCATATACATAAAGGTTTCGCAGCCGGCTTAGTCCTCGTGCTGCTGGCAGGGATCTACCTGGCTGCGACCCACTTTTTTTTCACAGGTGCAAAACAGTCAACCACCGTGCAGCAAATCAAATCCCCGGGTAATCAGCGTGCTGCTGCTTCCCTGGTACAGGGTGCTGAAGAACCGGAAGTACTTTCATCCGAAATAAAGCCCGGTATCGTGCCGGTGCAGGAAACGGAAAAAAAGAGCCCTCCTGAAAAGAACAGCACTAAAAAGTTTTCACGTCCATCCCTAACCGAAAACAGCGATGTTGGGGTAGTAAAGGAAGAAAAAAGTGAAGCGTCTCCTCCTTCCATTCCTTCAAATGAAGAGACCGTAACAGCTTCGCCGGAGAAAACCGGTACGGCGGAAAAGAAAAAAGGCCTGGGCCAAAAGATTAGCGGGCTGTTTGAAAAACGCCAGAAGGACAAAGAGGCCGGAGCGGTGGTGGAAGAAGGCGGTAATCCACGCACCACCACTACTGCCGGCGGTGAACGCAAGGCAGCACGCAGGGGCGAGCCTGCAGAAAATGATCAACCTTCTGCTCCGCTCACAAGCTTCCTGGACCTGAGGGCAAGTGAAAAAAAGGGCGACTGGATGATGGGCGTGGTGGGGATTAAACTCACCTTGAATAATAAAAGCAGTGAAGTGGTTAAAACAGCAGCGGTGGAAGTTTCTTATTTTAATGAGGAGAATACGCTGCTGGAGAAGAAAACAATTTACTTCCGCAACGTCCCGGCCCGTTTTTCACAAACAGTAGCGGTACCGGATAACCGCCTGGCAGATCATGCCGGTTACAAAATCATTTCCGCAGTTGGTAAGGATAATGATGCCTATGTCACCAATAAATAATGTTGGTTTTCCTGGAGAATTTGTTTTTTCCAGCAGCAGTCTTTGTATTTTTTCAGTCGAACCTGTCAGGCCACTTAAAGTGGCCTGACAGGTGTTAACCCGCCGAGATCAGGAATCTTAAACTTAAGTCCACGTCTCGTGTGAAAAACCTACTATTTGCCGGATCAATTGCCCCTTGTTACCGATGCTCTTTATAAAAAGCAGGCGGTACAGATTTCTGTAATTCCGTGTACTGCCCGGGGCTTACACTCCGGGCGGTTATAGCCTCATTTAATTGTTCGCGGGTGCGGATGCCCACCACTGCGCTGGTAACCGCCGGATGAGCCAGCGTATAACCAATGGCTGCCGCTGCCAGCTGTTGATCGGGCACCAGGCGAAGCAGGTGCGCCGCCGCTTCCCGGACAAAAGATGATGAGTGCCCCAGGTTTTCTTTTGCCGGTTTACCCGCTAAAAGTCCCTGCGCAATACTTCCGCGAACCAGAACACCAATCCCTTTTTCCTGCAGCCAGGGAAGAACCGATTCTTCAGGACGGCGGTCAAGGAGGCTGTATTGCAACATGACCGAAACAATATTTGAATGACCCGCCCAGTACCGGATCACGGCGGGACGAATGGAAGAAATTCCATAATGCCGGATTTTACCCGACTTTACTAGTAGCTCAAAGGCTTCTACCGTTTCATCAACAGGATCCTCCATGGTACCACCATGCAGCTGGTACAGATCGATGTATGGGGTATTCAGCCTTCTGAGACTTTCCTCTACCGCATTTAAGATATGTTTCTTACCTGGATTCCAGTCCCAACCACTTCCATCAGCACGCCATTGATTACCTGCTTTTGTGGCCATGACCACCCTGTCTCTTCTGCCGGAAAATGCTTTGCCGACTAATTCTTCATTCCAGCCCCTTTCATACAGATCAGCGGTATCAAAATAATTTATGCCGGCATCCATTGCTTCATGCAGCAAATAAACCGCATCCTGCTGGTCACTTTTCAGCGACATACATCCAAATCCGATCCGGCTGATGGATAAGGAGGAGCTTCCAAGCTGGCGATATTCCATTCAATTTTCATTTACCTGCAAATTAGTTCATGGGGATTTGGGGGAATTAGGAATTGGGAATTGGGTGGCTTGGTTGATTGGTTGATTTGTTGAAAAGACCGACATGCAGGTGTTTATTGAATGTGCTGCGGTCTGTTGACCGTGGACTGTCGTCGCTTGCATTGAACAATGGAAGATAACGTCCGTATAATTCCCCGGTAAGATGATGAATGTTAAAGGGATACTATGTTGTTATTATCTGCACTTAAACAGTATAGTCGGGAATAATTTTTTTGCACCTTATCCAAACCGTTTTTCGCTTGAGCTGTTAGAGCTTTAAATAAAAGAAAATGAAATATATAAATTCAAAAGATGCCCTATCGGGAGAAGAAATAAAAATTTCCTACGCCGATTATGGGAAAGGACGCCCTGTAGTACTGATCCATGGATGGCCACTGAGCAAAGAAATGTGGGAATACCAGGTATCCGAGCTGGTGAATGCAGGCTTGCGGGTTATTAAATATGATCGCAGGGGATTTGGTAAATCGGATAAGCCGTGGGGTGAATATGATTACGATACACTGGCCGATGACCTGAAAGCGCTTATGGAAAGCCTTGATCTGCGCGATGCGGTGCTTGTTGGATTTTCCATGGGTGGCGGTGAAGTAGTACGCTACCTTGCCCGCAATGGGAGCGACCGCGTTTCCCGGATCGTTCTGATCAGTTCCGTTACGCCTTACCTGGGTAAATCAGCAGATAACCCGGATGGTGTGGAAGAAAAAGTATTCGCCGAAATGATGGCGGCCATGGCCGAGGACAGGATTGCTTTCCTGGATGATTTTGGAAAGAAATTCTTCAGCGTCAGCCTGATGAACCACCCTGTCAGTACGCCGCTTCTGGAGTATTACCGGATGCTGGCTTCGGTTGCTTCACCCATAGCCACCCGGCAGTGTGCGCTTTCGTTTGCAAAAACTGATTTCCGTAATGATGTGCAGGCAATTGATGTGCCTACTCTGATCATTCATGGAGATGCAGACCAAACGGTTCCTATTGAAGCCAGCAGTAACCGTACGGATAAAATGATGGACAACTGCTGTTACCTGGTTTATGAAGGTGCGCCACACGGATTATTTTATACGCATAGAAAACGCCTGAATGCGGACCTGCTGGAATTTATCCAGGCAAGTGAGCAGGTACCGGCACAGAAAGATAAGTACCCGGCATAATTACAGGTTTTGTTTTGTTATGGTGAAAAGGCTCCTGCACGGGGCCTTTTCTATTTACCTTTTTCCCCTTGTGCGTTACCGGAAACATGTTCAAAATTTCCTCCCAGTTCGCCATTGTTCATGTCGCCTTCCTGCTGGTCAACAGCACTGATGTCGGCCTGTTGCCGCGCTGACTGCTGCTGGCTGCTTTCACCACCGGGTGTATTGATCCTGCCCTGCCCTCCCTGTTCATTGGACTCTTTTTGCTTGTCATCCATAACCATAATTTAAAGAATAAATTGAAAGAATTGTGCCAGTGTGCAGCCCCGTTATTGCTCCCGGTATTAAACAGGAAACAGGATGCGGAAGGTAGCTCCTGATCCAGGCTGCCCAACCGCCATAATATGACCTTCGTGGTTATCGACTACGCGGGCTGCTATGGCCAGTCCAACACCGGTGCCTGAATATTCATTGCGTCCGTGAAGACGCTGAAAAACATTGAAGATTTTTTGGGCATGCTCCTGCTCGAAACCGATCCCGTTATCCGCTACCTCCACAAGGTGATACGCTTTCCGTTCGTCCTCCAGCGGAAGGATAAATCCTGCATCAACGCCCTGCACTTTTGCATAATGAATGGATATAAACGGGGCCACCCCTTCACGCGCATACTTCAGTGAATTGGAAAGAAGGTTCTGAAACAGTTGCTGCAGCTGGGGTTTATCGGCCTTAAACACAGGCAGGTTATCCATTGTAACCTGCGCTTTTTTCTCATAAATGGTAGGCTCCAGGTCGTGCAGCACTTCCTGCAGTACAATGTTGAGGTCAACGGGTTCTTTTTCCCGCGGTGTCATGCCTATTTGCGAATACGTAAGCAGGTCTGTTATGAGTTCCCTCATGCGCATCGTGGCTGCTTCCATTCTTTCAAACATGGAAATGCCTTCGTTATCAAAAGTGGAGAGGTACCGGGTTTTCAACTTATCAGAAAAGAAATGGATCTTCCGTAAGGGTTCCTGCAGGTCGTGTGAAGCGGCAAAAGCAAACTCCTGCAGTTTTGCATTAGACCGTTGCAGATCCGCCACCAGGGCTTCCTGCTGCAGCTGCGCTTTTTTGAGCGTGGTATAATCATGAAAAGTAACGAGTATCTCTCCGCCCTGCTTTTTTGCCAGTACATCGGCCCATACATCATAACCGTCTTTTACATAATGCAGGTCGAACCGCTGGGCAACACCGGTTTCATAAATCTCCTTGTACCGGCCAAAAGTTCCCTGTGCCTTGTAAAGCGGAAACCATTTGCTGAGCAGTTGTCCGGCAAGCTCATGGGGCTGCCCTCCCACATATTTGGAAAAAGTGCGGTTCACCACGCGGTACCGGAAATCAATGATACTTCCGTGCGCATCAAAAACAGGCTCTATTACGGTTATACCTGTCTGTGAGGAATCAATTGCATTCTGAAGGTACTGGGCCGATTCGGCGAGAGCTTCTTTATTCCGTTTACTGTCGGTAATATCCGTGAAGGTGCAAACAACCCCGTACTCGCCCAGTTTTGATATGGATACATCGAACCAGCCGTTATGCTCTTCGTCTTTATAATTTACTTCCTGTCTTACGGCAATCCCGCTTTCCAGCACGGTACATTTAAGCTCGATGAGTCCCATTTGCTGGGCAGCCGGGAATGCCCGCAGGCAACTGTTTCCTTCCAGTTCTTCTTCCCTGCGTCCTGTGAGATGCACAAACATTTTATTGAACTTCAGGAACCTGAAGTCATAGATCCTTCCTTTTTCATCACGTATGGCCTCGCAGGCAAATACGGGGGTGATGGACGCATCCAGGATGCTGTTCAGCAACTCTGCCTGCTGGCGAACGCGCTGTTCAGCCTGGGCCACTGAGGTAATATCCCGTGTAACGGAAATAACGCCATCCAGCACTTTACTGCGCAATGCATTAAAATAGCGACCGTGGTATTCATTGAAATAAGTGTACTCAACAGGCTCCCCGGTTTCTAAAACCTGGCGTGATTGCTGGAAAATGATGGCAGCGGTTTGTTGATCGATCCGGGGTGTATGTAATAAGTGCTGCCCAATCATTGCTTCCTTCGGCACACTGAGTAAACTTCCGGCTGCCTGGTTGCAGTAACGGATCTCAAAGTCAACCAGTACACCTTCACCGTCCCATACCGGCATAAACCACACGACCGATTCCGGTTGCGCATCCACCATGCTGGCTACCAGCAATTCATTGGAAAGGATCATTTTCGTGGCCATTGGGTAATTGAAGATAGTTATTTATGATGCTCCGTTTTCCAGGGCCAGATCCCTGTTCTTTAAAGAAAAGACTCTGCCAGCAATTCATACGATCGTATACGGTCTTCCCAGTCAGGGGTAATATTGGCGATCATGATTTCTTCCACGCCATAAGCAGAAGCCAGGTCTTCCAGTTGTTTTTTCACCTCTGCCGGAGTGCCGAAGATCGCCCTCTCGTTATTTGCCCGGATACGCTGCAGTTCATAATCAGAATAACGGTAATCTTTCACATCTTCATAGGACACAGGTTCAAACCTGCCCTTTTCAAACTGCAGGAAACGGTATTCAGTAACCGCTTTGTTTTGCGCCACCTTTTCTTCACTTTCCGAGCAGAATACAAACAACGCCACCAAAGCGGACGGCTGTTCCAGATTGAGCGATGGCCTGAACTGCTGCCGGTATGCAGCGATAGCTTCCGGTCCGCCGGACGGATTGATAAAATGAGCAAAGGCAAACTGCATTCCCAGGTGTGCGGCAAATGCGCCACTGCCACCGCTGGAACTGAGAATCCATTGTTCCGGAACAGAAGGAGCAATGGGAATAGCCCGTACTTTTTCCTGCACACTGCCGGGCATAACGTGGTCATTGAGATAAGCCTGCAGATCAAAAAGCTGTTCCATAAATTCCTGCTCGCTAAACTGGTTGGAAGGGTTCAGCACATAGGCTGTAATACGGTCTCCCCCGGGTGCGCGTCCAACGCCCAGGTCGATGCGGCCGGGTGCCAGTGTTTCCAGCATACGAAAGTTCTCCGCCACTTTTAAGGCACTGTAATGAGGCAGCATGACGCCACCGGATCCAAGCCTGATCTGGTGGGTTACCGCAGCCAGGTAGGCCAGTAAAACCTCGGGTGTTGAACCGGCCAGCGTGGTAGTGTTATGATGCTCGGAAACCCAAAAGCGGGTGTAGCCCCACTCTTCCGCCCGACGAGCCAATGCAATGGTTTCTTTAATTGCTATGCTTGCTGTACTTCCTTTTCTTAGAGGTGACTGGTCCAGGATACTCAGTTTCATTCGCTTCATGGTGCTTATCGGTGTAAAATTATACCAGTTATAATAGGGAGCACGGGTAACTTTCATGGCATCCTGTTTGAATGAATAAATGCTACAACGCTTAAAAATTTACTATGGCTACAGTATCCATGAACACAGAGGATTTTAAAAGCAAGGTGTTCAATTACGAATCAGGGCAGGAGTGGAAATACAGCGGCACAATGCCGGCTATTATAGACTTCTATGCCGACTGGTGCGGCCCCTGTAAAGCCATTGCGCCGGTGCTGGAAGAATTATCTGACGAGTATGATGGAAAACTTACGATCTACAAGATTGACACGGATAAAGAAGCCGAACTCTCCGCGCTGTTTGGCATTCAAAGTATTCCTACCATTTTGTTCATACCGGTAGATGGCCCGCCGATGATGCAAAAAGGCGCACTTCCCAAAAATATTTTACAGCAGGTGATTGAAGAGAAACTGTTGCAGAAAGAAGTGCAATAGGAATATTGAATATTGAACAGGGAACAAGGAATGCCGAAGTGAAGCAGGAAGCAGGATACTTAACATTTCAGGGCTTTGTTAACAATGGGTTTTTTAGGAAATGTTCAGTATGCAATTTTCAATACTCAATACTCAATTACGCTCTTCACTGCGTATTCTATTTTAACCGAAAAGTCGCCAGGACAAGATCCATACTTTGCGGCTTTGCAGTTGCCTTTACAAGTCCACAACCATTTTTCTCCGGCTGCTTTCGAATGAAGCTTCAATGATGCGGATCACGTTGCGTCCTTCCTCTGCCGTTACCGGAAGCGGCGCATTGCGGCGGATGGCGGTATGCAGTTCTTCAAAATAATCCAGATAGTTTCCTTTTAAGGAAGGAATGGTTTCGCGTACCAGGTGCCCGCCATTTTCAGCATGCAGTAATCCTCTGTCCGTTTCAGGCTCCATGCCCCACCCTTCCGATCCGGGCAATTCACCATTTTGTAACGCTGTTTCCTGCACATCGGTTTTTGGTTTAATGAAAGACCCGTTGCGTCCATGCAGTACATAACCCTGCAAGGGTTCTTTAACCAGGTAACTGCATCGGAGCCGCACGCGGTGCCCCGGATAATAAAGCAATACCTCGAAATAATCATCCACCTGCGACTGTGGCCTGACAATGCGTATATCCGCAAAAACAGCTGAAGGCATTCCGAAAAGATAAAGTGCCTGGTCGATAAGATGGGAACCCAGGTCGTATAAAGAACCGGTGGCCGGGCCCGGATTTTCTTTGTGCACCTTCGGACTCAGCTCAAGGCGGTAACGGTCATAATGAAATTCCGCCTCTACCAATTCTCCCAGTAACCCATTCCGCAGTACCTGCTGCACCGTGCGGAAATCAGAATCGTACCGGCGGTTCTGATACACGGAAAGCAGTACGCCTTTTTTCTGGGCCAGCGTTATCAGGCTATCGGCTTCCGCAACTGAAGCCGTAAATGGTTTTTCCACCACTACATGCTTGCCTGCTTCCAGCGCTTTTTTTGCGTATTCAAAATGGGAGTAATTGGGTGTGTTGACAATAACGAGTTCCACTTCTTGATCGGACAGCAACTCCTCCAGTGTACGAACGGATTTCACCCCGGGGTAAATGGCCTGGGCAAGATCTTTGGACCGCTCCCAAACCGAATAAAAACTATAGCCCCCGTGCACATGAATAAAGGGTGCATGAAAAACCTGCCCGGACATTCCGAAGGAAAGAAGAGCGGTGTTGATTGGTTTCATGATTTGAAATTATTGAATGTTTATCGACCAACGTAAATTCACCACCGATGCTTTGCGTAAAGCGCTATGTATTTGTCTTTTGATTATTAACGACATTCTTTTAAACCGCGAAGTTGCAAAGATGATCACGGATTTCACGGATTGTCCATCCATCAATTGACACATTTAGCATTGAACATTGCACATTGACAATTCTCCCTCCTTCACAATTCCTTGTTCCCCGCAATAAGCGGGGCAGGTCACGTTCAATATTCCTCACGGTGGTCGCTCAGGGTTGGTCGATTGACTGTACTCTGAACCAATCCACATCTACCCAACCGGCATCATTGGTGGATGATTCACGGGTGCAGAAAAGGCCAACCTTAGCACCAATCCACTTTCCAACTTCGGCCGTAAATGTATCGCCTGCATCTGTGAAGGAACTACCATTTTCACTATAACTGAATTGCGACACACCGCCTTCTCCAACACGCACCCGCAGGTATACCGTGCCATTGGCAAGTTTGATCACTTCCTTTTCCGTTTCTCCCGCACCGCGTCCTGCATCTTTGCAAATATTGTACAAAAGATATATTCCATCTTTTTTGCTTTTAACACTCAGTCCTATGTAGCTCAGTCCCATAATCACTAAACCCGCTTCTTCACCTTCCAGTTTTGGATTGGGCCGGAAGGTAAGTTTGGTGGTGACCATAAAACGATCCGCCGGAAATTTTTGCAGCAACACATTGGGAACCTCCCATAGATTTCTTGCTGAATCGGAGCCCTTTTCCGAGTAAAGGCGTAGACTGCCTGTTGTTGGATTCATATACATCCAGTGCGCTTTCGGGTTGGCCATCCATTGCCACTGCCTGCCTAAATTTGTGCCATCAAATTCATCGGAATCCGGGGGCGTTTGAACAGGATAGGTTTTTCCAACGGCCGGTTTTTTATATACCAATACCGGTTCGCCTTTTCCATCGCCATCTTTATCCATTCCAATTACCGGCCAGTCGCCCTTCCATTTCATAGGTTGCAGGTGCACCACCCTGCCAAAAGCTTCTTTATCCTGGAAATGAATAAACCAGTCTTCACCCGTTTGCGTGGTAACCCATGCGCCCTGGTGCGGCCCGTTAATAGATGTTCCGCCCTGGTCCATCACCACTTTGCGTTCGTACGGACCGTAAATGTTTTTGGAACGCAAAACCAACTGCCAGCCTGTAGACACACCTCCTGCCGGTGCAAAAATGTAGTAATAACCATTGCGCTTATAAAACTTGGGGCCTTCAATGGTGGGATCGAGATCGTGTCCATCATAAACAATCACACCCGCGTCAATTGTTTTCGTGCCTTCGGCATTCATCTTCTTGACCACGATGATACTTTTAATACCGGCCCTGCTGCCGGCAAATGCATGAACGAGGTAGGCCTGCCCGTTATCATCCCAAAGCGGGCAGGGATCAATCAATCCTTTGCCGCCTTCCACCAGCAGGGGCATGCTCCAGGGCCCTGCAGGATTCTTTGCTTTTACGAGGTAAATACCAAAATCCGGATCAGGATAATAGAGATAAAATTCACCGTTGCGATAACGCAGTGATGGCGCCCACACGCCTTCGCCATGACGCGGGATGGAAAAATGTTCATACGGAGGCTGCCGGTTCAATGCAAAGCCAATATGCGACCAGTTCACCAGGTCTTTTGAATGCAGCACCGGTAACCCGGGAATGGCTTCAAAAGAGGAAGAGACCATGTAATAATCTTCTCCCACACGAATGGCATCAGGGTCGGAATAATCGGCATGTAGCACCGGGTTTTTATACTGCCCGTTACCCAGGTCGGACACCCAAACCTGCGATACAGGAGCGGGAGGAATTTTTTTTACCTGGGCTGCTGCAACCCCGGCACACAACAATACAATAAAAATAAATTGGCTACGCAGTTTCATCATCCCGGTTAACTTATATTTTATAAAACGTTTTTAATTTTTCCAGCGGTTTTTCAGCATCATGATCAAATCCGGAAGATCATAATACTGCAACACGCCCGGAATAATATCCGAATAAAGATCCTTTACCGCGGGTTGCAGCAACCTGTTGCGAAAGCCTGAAAACGGAAGCGTGGTGGATATGGACGTGATGCGATTATCGAGCACTGCTGCATGAAGAGCCGGAATAGCGGCGATACCGCCCGCATCCACTTCAACCGGCAGGTATCGTATACTTACCATTTGGGAAACAAAATCAAGCAGGTTAATAATATCTGCAGTGCGCCTGGAAACCATGGACCGTCCATTATGTAACGCCACCATGGCATTGCGGTATTCGCGATTATAATATTTGGGATCATTAAACTCGGCCCGGTCGGTTGTTTCGCCGGAACCCTGAAGATCAGGAAGGAAGACAACATATCCTCTTTTCAGCAAATCCTCCAGCTTTTCTGTACTGTCCACAAGCTTTGATTTATCCCCATCCATCCAGATCATAATTCTTTTATTCTGTTCCCGGGTACCAGGACGGACCATCAAAACAGGCAAGGGCACATGCCCTCTTCTGCGCAGCACCAATTTGTAAAAAGTAAGACTGTTGCGTGTAATCGAATCCAGGTCCTGAATAACGATTTCGGTACTTTCAACAGGCAGCTGCAAAAGATCACGAATGGCCCGATTCAAATCTTCTTTATTCTGCTGCAGGAATAACCTTCTTGACTTTTCCAGGGAATCGGCTATGAAAATCAAACGATCCAAAATGCTTTGTTCTTTTTCAAATGCGTGATGTACCTGGCCTTCCTGTGTAACGAACAGTTCTTTCTCAGTCAATACATCGTTCCAACTATTTTCCACAACAGGTTTTGCATCGTTGTACAACCACCTTCGGAACCAGGTAACAGCAGCTTCTCTTTTGGGTTTGGAGATGCCATGCCCGTCATCATAAGTGAACTGGGCAAACTTTTGTGGTTGTTCCAGTACCTTGTAAACTTTTTCCAGTTCCCGGCAGGCCTGCATTGTTCCTTCGTAATCAATAAAGTCGTACCGGCCCGCCAGCACCAGCACCGGTTTCGGAGCGGCAGCAATGAGGTAATCCGCCATCTCCAAACCTTCCTTTCCTTCACCGGGAACCTGTGCGCAACCGTCCGCAGGACCGGTCAGTTCCAGCGTGCGTTCGCGTGTAGCGAGATAGCTGCACGGAGCAAATACTTTTATGCGCTGCTCATAAGCTGCGAAGTAAATGGTTTGAATGGCGCCACCCGAATTTCCGAGACAGCCAATACGCGACGTGTCAATCTCCGGGCGGCTCACCAGGTAATCAAGGCTGCGTACATTGTCCCATAATTCATAAGCAGGCAATGAAGTTCCAAGCAGGTTGGCCATGCCGTTTAATAAAGTATGTTCCGTTGTTCCGCCTCTTGTGAGCGGCTTGCCCGCTTCCATAAGCTGGTGACGTTCGCCCTGCGAAACAGGATCCACCACCAGTACGGCAAAGCCATTTTTTACAAACAGGATAGCGGTACGCTGGTACGATTCCGTGGCTTTGCTTTCCGGCTCATGACCACAGAACAACAGGGCTGCGGGAAATTTTCCTTTTCCCTGCGGCAGGTAAAGATTGGCCGTAACATGATGGCCGGGAAAACTTTCGTAGTGAACCTTTTCAATGCGGTAGCCATTCTTAGTTATGGTCCCGGTAATTTTTGGTTTTAACGGCGAACGCTGGGGCAATGAACCCAGCAGCTTTTTAAATTTTTGCTGTACTTCCTTTCCGTAGGCAAGCATTGATGCTTTTGAACCTAAAGCATGGGCGAACCGGGTACGCCGGGCATCATATTGAGCGTGCATCTCCTGTAGCAACGATGCATTTACCGTATACCCCGTTTTCCAGTCCATCACCTGGAGCGGCTTCTGCCCCCTGGTGGTGAAACACGATAAAAAGGATCCTATGATGAACATAAATTTCTTCATGCCAGCTTCGGTTTCCAGCCTCGTAAAATTTTCTTTGTCGTAAACTTCTTCGCCTCCCTTTTGGTCAGTTGCCTGCTCCATTCCACGCGCTTTTTAACATCTGCACCGGGACCGGTATTCCGGTACTCGGCATAGCGGGCTGTTTTTTCATTGGCAGGATTCCGCCAGTTGTCCCACCCCTGCGGAATGATATGTTTACCAATGGTGCATTCCATGTAGGTAACACTGGCATAAGGACGCCAGGGCCTGCCGAGTGTTGCTTTGGTAATGGACGTATCTGCTGTAAGCGTGCATTTTTGAAATACGTATCCAAACGGGATGTTCTTGGGCGTGGAGGCAGCGGTTACATGCGAGTTACGTTTGCTGTGCAGCCGGCATTGCTGAAACAATACCGTTGCAGGTCCGAAAATAAAATCGGTGGTTCCGTCGATGTAGCAAGCACGGAAATAGGCACGGCCCCTTTCATTGCCGGTATACAGTGTATCCTGGTTACCCAGTATGTTGCAGTTGTCGAATACAGCCCGGTCGCCGAGAATACTTACCGCAACAGCCTGCCCGGCAGTTGGTCCGGCCCCATTTTGTATCGAGATGTTTCTTGCTGTAAAATCATTTGCCCTAACCTGCAAGGTTTGCGACGTAAAGGTATTGATGGTATCGCCTGAAGGAGCTATTTTTCCCGTATGATCATTCCAGGTAAGAAAGGTTTGATCACGTTCTTCACCTTCTATCGTTACAAAATTTTTGGAAGCGTCGAGATGCAGCTTTTCACGATACACACCTTTGCGGATAAAAACCGTTATGCGTTCCTTATTATTAAACGGAATGGCATCAAACGCGGCCTGCACGGTAGTGAAGTCGCCACCGCCATCACTATCTACCACGATCCTCCTTTCCTGGGCTGCACAAAGAAGACACCAGAAGACGAAACCCAATCCTAATATTATTTTCCTCATTCCTTTTTATTTTTTAGGCAGGGGAAGAAAACCTTTTTCCCTCATCCAGGCCATCAGCAGCGTGCCGAACATATCTGCAGAACCTGGATTGTCCACCATCTTCAATGCATGTCCGCCCTGAGGAAATACATGAAGGCTGGCAGGTATCCCTTTTTCAATCAATGCAGTAAAAAATAATGCACTGTTTCGCACCGAAACCGTACTATCGTTCTGTGCATGCACCATAAAGGTGGGAGGCGTTGCCGCTGTTACCTGCAATTCGTTTGAATAACGGGCAACGGCTTCCGCAGAGGGGCTATTACCCAAGAGGTTGCGTTTACTGCCGGCATGGGCAAAAGGACCCATGCTGATCACAGGCGATACAAGGATCATAAAATCCGGCTTGATGCTCACGGTATCCAGTTCATCACCAATGCGGGAAACGTCCTGCAAGGTTGTTCCAACCGTTGAAGCGAGATGGCCGCCGGCACTCGTACCCATGATTCCTACACGGCTTGATGTACTATTGAATTCACCGAAACGCTTGCGGATGATTTTCATAGCGCGCTGCGCATCCTGCAGGGGAGCGAGTGACCCCACTTTCAGATCGGCCTGGTGCGGAAGCCGGTAGATAAGCACAAAAGCATTCACACCGGCCGCGTTGAACCAGCGGGCAACCTGGAATCCGTTATAAATATGCGACACGCGCTGGTAACCACCGCCCGGGCAGATCAATACCGTTGTGCCGCGGTTTTCTGATTTCGGTACCGGGAAAAAATACATACCCGGTGTATGCACCCGGTGCATGCGTTCATCAAAAAGACTGTCTGTTACGGTAACGCCATTGGTGTTTGGTTTTTTTCCTTCGGGCCACAACGGAATGAAATCCTGTGCACTTCCGGACATTTGAAGCAGGATGAAAAAAAACAAAAAAATAATTGCACGTGTATGTGTCATGGTAATGAAATTAAAGATGCTTTAAAAAAGAAAGCACCCTTTTCCCCGATTTGTCGCAGAACTCTACAAAATATTTTCCTTCCGGTAGTGATCCTGTAGCGATAGGGGTTTTATCGGCACCGCGCTTTGCCGTGAAAGCAGCAACCCTGGTGCCGGCTGCATTATATAAATTGATCCGTACATCAGATCGCACCCGTGGGTAATGAAGCACTATATTGCTCATTGCAGGATTCGGGTACAGAAATATTTTCTGTTGCTCCTGCGCGGGGGTGAGTCCGGTAACGGATGATGCAGTTCCAGCGATACCAAATTCTACAACAGCTCCGGTACGGCTCATATGACGCAACACACCATTATAAGATCCCGCTACGCTTGCATTCAACCGTACATAAAGGGGACCCTGCTGAATATTTCCGGAAGAAGGGTTTATCACCAATGGGTTTGCTGACGTAAACCAGTCCGATCCGTTGTTGGATACTTCATATCCCGGGGGTGGAATAATGGTGACAGGACCGGTGAGATGCTTGCCTTCTAATTTATAGGTTTGAGTGGCTGAAGGCGTTCCGAGACCTTGTGAAAAGGCCTGCAGGCTGCCATTAAGGATCATCGCATCCGCAGCTAAACTATTCAGGTAATTTTCCAGATGCGTATAACTGTTAGGAGCTGTAAGAGAACGGTCGGCAGCATTGGCAGCATTTAATCCATTTGCTGTTTCCCAGCTGTTCGGCATACCATCGCCGTCATCATCTGTAGGTGGGGGGACCGATTGTAGAACCGGCCATGCAGTCACGGTTTGAGCATAAGGCGTACCGTGGGGGTAACCACCCTGCACATCAATGATCTTGCCGGTGCGGTTGCGCACATTATTGACAATCCTCTGGTCCAGCGTATCTCTTGCCGGGAGCTTTACTCCTGCATGATCCAGCACCAGTTCATAGGCTTCGGTTGCCCCTTGTTCTGCTACCGGTAGCAGTTGAAACGGCGTGGTTACTTTGGAAAGCACCGTATCAGCAAGGCTTCCACCGGCCATGGCCATGCCCCGCCAGTTATTTTGGGTAATGGTGGGGTAATTGTCCACGAAATTTCCGGCGAGGTAAATCTTCGGGTAAGGAAGAGCGGTGGATTTGGATGGATTCATGATCATGAAACGGATGGCCACACCGGCACTGTTGCCGGATGATGTGGAAGGTCCGTATTTGTAATAGTTACCCACGATATTATAATTGCCACCTTCGCCCCCGTTGGTGCTGTAAGAACCCCAGTTATAAATAACATTGTTCCGGAAGTCTGCAGACTCCTGCCCTGCTGTTCCGGGCGTGTAGGTACTGCTGCCCGCAAAGCGCGGGTTGCGGCCTTTGGCGTGCGCAAACAAATTATGATGGAAAGATCCGTTCCGCGCACCCCAGATACCGCCGTATCCATGCTCCTGGTAATCGGTACCGCCTGCTTCAAAATGGTAGGAATAATTCAGCGGCTCTGAAATAATGTTCCACTGCAGGGTAACAGAATCACCACGGTACACCGTGAGGGTTTCGTCGGAGCTCCATGAAAATGTGCAGTGATCAATGATGACATTCTTATGTCCCAGGTCGCCAAACGTATCATCACCGCCGCTGCCATCAACCATGCCCAGGTTCTGATTTTTGTCGCCCATGCGAAAACGCACATAACGCACAATCACGTTATCGCCGTTGATGGCTGTAGGATGATCGGCAATGCAGATGCCGTCACCGGGTGCGGTTTGGCCGGCAATGGTGGTGTTGCCTTTTATGGTAAGGCGTGCTGTTAAATGAATGGTTCCGGAAATGCGGAAAATAATTGTTCGTGAAGGCACATTCGTGTTCAATGCATAGCGAAGACTTCCGGGCAGGTTATCGTCTTCAAGGCGTGTAACCGCATAAACGGTAGTGGGTGTTGTTGTTGTTCCGCGTCCTCCTGTTGTAAACTTACCGGTTCCTTCCGCACCGGGGAAGGCTGGTAGCTGGGCCTCCATAAAAAGGGGCAGGAACACCACCAGTAAAGTGGTAAAGCCGGAATATTTTTTATTGGGTTGGTGAACTGCTTTTTTCATGCTTATTTATTTGGCCGGACAATGCGGTCAGCCAGTTCCATTTTTTGTACCCTGATATCTTCCAGTACCGCCTGCGCCATCTTACGGGCACCCAGCTCACTGAAGTGGGTATTATCATTCTTTCCTTCGGGATAATTAGGATGTTCACCGGGCTGCAGTTGAAGGAACAGAAGCTTTGAATGTTCAGGTCCGAATTGCTGAAGGATAACACGGCTTTTTTTATCCAGGTCAATCATGACCACTTTATGCTTTGCGGCCACCTCTGCTACCGCCCCCGAATATTCCGTATGCGTTTCCATTACTTTTCCCTGCTGATCAAATTTTCTCCGGGTTACAGGAGTTATCAGGACGGGAATAGCTTTTTTATTCCGGGCTTCCGTAATAAACCGAACAAGATTCATTTTGTAATCGGGAACCAGTGTATATCGGTCTTTATACCGTTCTTCTTTGGCTTCGTCGTTATGGCCAAACTGGATAAAAACATAATCCCCTTCCTGCAGGCTGTCTGCAACCGGCTGCCATAAATCCCCCTGTATGAAGGTGCGGGTGCTGCGGCCATTCTTTGCCCGGTTCATCACTGTAACGGTGGAGTCAAAAAAAACTGCGAACGGTGTTCCCCACCCGGTTTCGGGATATACGCGGGCTTCTTTTGCCGCCATGGTAGAATCACCGATCATCCATACACGGATCTTTTTTTTGGGCAGTAACGTAAACGAAGTGACAACCAGGAAAAAAATAAAGAGACAGGAAAGGCGTACTGGTTTCATACAATTAATTTTTAACGGGAGGCCTTACAATCCGTGCTTCCAGTTCCGGGAGCAGTTTCCGTATATCCGCCAATACCAGTTGAGCCATCATGCGGGCACCCAGCTCGCTGAAATGCGTATCATCTATTTTGCCGCCGGGATAATTGGGATGCTCACCCGGCTCGAGGTGGTTGAAGAGATATTTTGATTTTCCGGGCCCCCATTGCTGCAGCAACTGCCGGCTCCGGCCATCAAGGTCGATCAGCGGAACCTGTAGTTCGCGGGCAACCGTTTGTACCAGCTCCGAATATTCGGGGTGTGTATTAAGGAGCCCGCCTGTGGAATCAAACTTTCTCCGGGCAACGGGCGTCAGCAAAACAGGAATGCCTTTTAATTCCTTTGTCTGCCGGATGTAAAGCCTGAGGTTATTTTTAAATTCATCAGGCGTTGTGTAGGTTTTTTTTGTGGGCACTTCATCGTTATGACCAAACTGGATGAATACATAATCACCTTCTTTCATTTTATTTCGTACCTCCGTCCAGCGCCCTTCATCAAGAAATGATCTTGTGCTTCGGCCGTTCTGTGCGCGGTTCTCCACAACAACAGTGGAATCAAAAAAATAGCGGAATGGCATACCCCATCCTGTTTCGGGATATGCTCTTACCGACTTGTCGGCCATGGTGGAATCACCGATCAGCCACACGGTGATCTTTTTTGAAGGTGCTGTAAACGCCACCAGCATCAGAACTCCAATAAAAAGAAAAAAAATTTTCATGAACGCTATTTAATAAGGCTGTTCAGGTAAACCTCGATGTTGGTATAAAAACGATGCAGCTTTGTACCGGAAGCATCTGAAGCATCGGAGGGATTCAAACCGGCCTTTGTCTCCCACTCATCAGGCATGCCATCCCTATCAGTATCAAGAGACGCAGGAAGAGATTTCAGTGCAGGCCATGCATTCACCGTTTGTTCGTATGGTGTTCCATGCGGATAGCCACCCTGCACGTCTATGGTGCCACCGGTGCGGTTGCGTACGTTATTCAATATACGCTGGTCCAGTGTGTCGCGTACCGGTAAACTGGCACCCGCCGATTGCAGGATTGACTGGTAAGCCACTTCAGCCGTTTGCGTGGTAACCATTTCCGCCCCGAGGGCCGCGGACAAAAGCGCTTTTGCTTTGTCTTCTTCCGTACCGTCGTCCATTGTTACGCCCAGAGCGTTATTGTTTGTTACTTCGGGTGACCCGTCAACATAATTACCCTGCACGTAAAAAATGCCGTATGGAATAGCCGGCAGGCGTGAAGGATTGACAATGCGGAACTGAACTTTTTTTTGTGTAATGGGTCCGTACTTATAAAAATTGTTGACCAGGTTATACTTCCCGCCTTCGCCACCATACACATTGTTATGGCCCCAGTTGTAGATTACATTATTCCGGTAATCAACAAATTCTTCCGGGCGGTTGCGGATCCCTTCGAGCCTGGGCGTTCGGCTGATGCAATGGGCAAACAGGTTGTGATGTGCCGACAGGTGCTTACCACCCCATATGCCTCCATAACCATGACGTTCATAATCGGTATCCCCTTTTTCAAAATGATACGAATAGTTGAGTGGTTCTGAAATTATATTCCATTGCAGCGTGGTGCTGTCGCCTGCATATACCGAAAAAACTTCATCGGTACTCCAGCTGATGCTGCAATGATCAACAATAATATTGCTGCGTCCCGATCCGCCGAAGGCGTCATCATGACCGGAACCGGGTACCTGGCCCGTATTCTGGTACCGGTCGCCCATGCGGATACGGAGGTAACGCACAATAATATTATTACCGGCCAGGGAAACAGGATGATCTGCAAGACAAATACCATCACCGGGTGCACTTTGCCCGGCAATGGTTGTATGGGCCGGGATGTTCAGTTTTGACTTCAGGTGGATGGTCCCGGATATGGCAAAAACAATGATTCTGGGTCCTTTTGTTTTTAAGACCTGGCGAAGACTGCCCGGACCTTCATCTTCCAGGTTTGTTACGATTGCAACCGTGCCACCACGGCCACCGGTAGCATACCGTCCAAACCCCTCAGCACCCGGAAAGGCAACCGGCTGTCCGGGATCGCTTACAACCGGTGAAAGATTCTTCCTGTTGGCACAGGCCAGCGAAAAGGCGCAAAAAATTAGAGCAAGTGCAGTAAGCTTCATTCGGTATTCAATTAATCCGTTCATGTAATATCAGAAACAAAAGATGTGGTCTTGAAGGGACCACATCGGACGATAGAAATTTTACTGGCGCCACCTGGGATCCCCGGCCGTGTTCCGCCCGGCAAAGGAAGCATCCTTAAACCGGAAGTTTCCATTGGCAGGATCCACCCACAGGTCGAAGGAAGTTCCGCTGTATGCAATGAGTCCCGGGAAATCATTTCCGGCCGTTACATAATCAGCCGTTTTGTAATTATTGGTGGAGGTAATGGCCGTAGTGGTATTTACCCGCAATCCGCGCACGGTCACATTTCCTGCATTACTCCGTCCCACACCCAGAATATTGTTGGTGAAAGTTATGCCGTTGGTTACGTTATTGGTACCGCTGGTGCTGTAATCGATGAGATAATTGCTTCCGCCTCCCAATGGAGTTTCATTAAAGGTGTTCTTATCTACTACCACAGACACAGAGTTCTGTCGGCTGGTGAATACTTTATCGGCTCTCCATACCGTGCTGTTGCGCATGATGATGTTATCCACCTTGCAGCTTACGTTATCTACCGTAAGGACCCCATAGTTACCGAGGCTGTCGATCACGCAATTATCAACCCGGAACTCACCGACCGTTGTGGTACCCGACTGCAGGCGCGCCATTCCGCGGAAGGCACCGATCCTTGAATTTTCAAAGATCATTTTTCCAACGGTGGCGCCGCCGGTGGTATTGAAAATATAACGCGAGGTCCAGTTATCGCTTCTCATGGAAACGGAGCTGAACTTAATGGAATCAATGGTGCTGCCTGCTGTGAAGTTGAAATTGGATGTAAAGTAAATGTTCGCCAGTGCAGGATTGAACAGGTCTGTACCGCTCATGATGGTAACGGTTTTGCTCAGGCTAATGGCGGATGAAATGGTATAAGTCTGTCCTCTTTCCAAGATCACAATACTTCCGGCAGGGATAACTGGTAATGTATCTGCAAGAACGGAAGGACGCCCGGTTATACCGCGCAGGTCGACAAGATTACCCGAGATGGGTGCGGCCGTTGTAAATGTGGTGACGCCTTTGCTTTTTGTTCCGGCAAAGATCTCGGCCGTATACTGTTTACCTGACTGGAGACCAGAGATCACTTTTTGATTGGCTGCCACGTCGGCTGGCGTGAGGGTTACATCAAAAGCGGTACCTCCGGCAGGAGTCAATGTTATCTTGGTAAGGCCGGGCGTGGCGCGCCATTTCAGTACTACAGCATTGTCAATTATATCACTGGCCATGATGGGTAGAAAGATCTGCTCGCCCGATAAGCGGAACGGAGCACTGAGCACCCATTTTGATTGGGGAACACCAGCGGAAGAATCGGCTTTGATCCGTGCAATGTACGTTGTGCGAACAGCCAGCTCGTTATCGGTAACCGTAGCCTTTGCACTATCCACGACCATCGAATAATCAATGGTGGAGAAGCTTGAGTCTTTTGAAAACTGCACGGTATATTTTACAGCCTTTCCTTCCGTAAACAACGAAGGACTCCAGGACAGGTCTGCTTTTGTTTCTCCGGAGCTTACGGTGACCAGTCCGGGTGAAAACATGCGGATCTGGTCAAACTGCTGGTCTTTTACTTTACGGCAGGCCACTACGGATAAAATCAGTGTGAAGGCCAGCAACCATCCGTTATTTATATTCATAATTTTCATACTAATAGTGTTAGGGGCAGGATTGATTTAATATCCATAGTCCTGGGTGAGTCGATAGTTTTGATTCAGAATGCCGGAATAGATCGGGAAAAGTTCCTTGCGGTTGGGTTCAAACATGATGGCGAATCCACTCTGTCCCGTGATCTGGTCGGCGTTAATCGAAGCCCTCCAGCTTTTACGGGTATATCCCGCCGGTGCAGTGGTTGTTTGAGAAGGTTCAAACATCACCTTACTTACCGGTCCGCCATACAGGTTGAAGGAAGCAATTTCCTCCGCAATCGTTTTGTTCAATAAAGGTGTAGGAATGGTATGGATATAATCCGGAACATTTGCATAACGCCCGGTACCATTCATCATTTGTGTGAGCTTTGCTCTTGTTTCGGTAATGGTAGAAGCCAGCAGGTTCCAGCGGATGAGGTCATACTTGCGGATGCCTTCGCCGCCAAATTCAAGCAGCCTTTCTTTTACAATCGCTTTAAAGAAATCATCTTTATTGGTAGGCGTTGTACCCATGCGTGTTTCAAAACCCGTAAAGGCCCTTCTTCTCACTGCTTCATAGGCCTGTATCGCGGCTGCGGAAGGACTTCCATTCAGTTCGTTATCCGCCTCGGCAAACATCAGCAATATATCCGCGTATCGAAGGATCGGCCAGTTGATGCCTAAAGACTGGTTGGTGCCATTGATGCTGGTCCAGTATTTACGGTACTTGCCGTCGCGCATATCCACGGCATTGGTCAGCACCTTATTATTGTTAGCGTCCACCTCGAAATAGGCAAGGGTCACATCGCGGCGGCTGTCGCCGATGGAATCAAACTCATAGAAATAAGTTGGGATCGCCACCACCCCGCCATTGGCAGTACCGTAGGTGGAATTGGCATTGATGCGGATACCGTTTCCGTAACCCAGTTTGCTGTCGGTACGCGCGTTTCCTCCGAATGCACCTACTTCAAAGATCCATTCATTGGCAGGATCCACCCGGGTGCTGGTATGGAGGGTTCTGAAAAGATTCTCAAAACTTGGGTTCAATCCGTGATCACCTTTTTCAATAATTTCTTTTGTTTCCTTTAAAGCAATCTGGTAGTAATCGCGGTAATCGTTCCGGCGGATCATCTGGCGTGGCTCGCGACGCAGGGAAAAACCCCCACGTGTTAATGCCAGTCGTGCCCGTAATCCTTTCACCGCCGCCTTTGTAATGCGCGTGCTCGGGTTACCCGATTCACTTCTCCACGGCACCAAAGTAGCGGCAAGTTCAAGGTCATCGAGAAGCTTGTCATATACCTCATCGCGATCGGCTTTTGGCAGGTATAAGTCGGCCTGGTCGGCAGACGGAATAAAGGGTGCGGGCACATCACCCCAGTTGCGGATCAGTTCATGGTAGAACTGCGCGCGAAGGGTAAGTACTTCACCGTACATCTGCCGCATCTTTGTTTTTTCCGCTTCTGAGCCATTTGTGTATTTCTGGGACAGCGGGATAAACTTGATGCAGATATTTGCTCTTTCGATGCCTTCGTATAATTGGTTGAACGGACGATCAAGTTCTGTATTGTCCGGGGAAGCGCCGTAGTTGCTGAGACCGCGGCGGTCGAGGGCATTGTAGGAACCGGATGTTTTAAAATCATCCGCGGCCATAGGATAGAGAATAGAGATACGGCTTCCGTAGCCATTATCACCCTGCAGCTTATTATACACTGCCACCACTGCCGATTCGGTATAAGAAACAGAAGCAAAAACGGCAGTTTGTGCCACGGTAGAATCATTTTCCACATCCAGGTACTTCTTACACGAAGTTGCTGTTAACAACCCTGAAAGGGATAAAGCAATATATAGTTGATTATACTTTTTCATAATTAATTTCTTGATGCATTAGAACGTTACGTTGACACCGGCAAGAATAAAACGGCTTCTTGGATAAGCCGCATAATCCACACCAGGTGTAAGGGGATTATTTCTTCTTGTATTGGCTTCCGGATCGTAGCCTGTATAACCTGTGATGGTTAAAAGGTTGTTGACGGTTGCATATACCCGCAGGCTTGAGATCGCTCTCGTTCTTTTTACGATGCTCGCCGGTAATGTATATCCCAGTGTAACGTTGGAGATCCGAAGGAACGACCCATCTTCGATGGCAAACGAATGCAGGAAGTATTGTCCGCCGGCGGGAGTCCAGTATTGGGCATTTTCATTCAGCTTGGCCAGTGCCGCGGGATCATTAACGCGGATGCCATTGTCATCAAACCATCTCCAGCGGTCCCTCATCAGCCCAAGCATATTATTATCGCGGTAGAGGTACTGCGTGGTAAACTCGATCTTGTTGGCATTGTACACTTCATTACCTACCGAGAAGTTCATAAACAAGCTCGCATCAAATCCCTTGTAGGAAAACTGCTGGTTAAAACCGCCGTAATAATCAGGCTGTGCATTTCCCAGCACCGTACGGTCTGCCGTAGTGATCATCATGTCGGTAGTGTTCGTCAGCTTTTTCAGCTTCAGGTCACCGGGCATGGGGTTACGGTTACCTAACGCTACTTCCCTTGTATTGGGGATGCCGGCTTTCAGTGTGTAGGTTTGTGTTGCGGGGTTATAATCGAAATCATTGACGGTATAAAAACCATCAGTAATATACCCGTAATACTGTCCCATCGGCTTACCCACTTCCACGATAAAATCCTGGTAGGTGGCCGATATCCAGCCGGATTCAACGAGGTACGAGTTTTTAGGATTCCCGGAAGGATCCAGGCCCAGGCTGATAATCTTTTGCTGGTTGTGTGCAATATTAAAATTTGCATTCCAGTTAAAATTCTTACCACGCACCACATCACCGCCTAATTGGAGTTCAATACCACGGTTCTGGGTTTTACCGATGTTTTGTATTTGTGATTGGTAGCCGCTGGTCTGTGGAATATTGGCCTGCAACAGCAGGTCTTTGGTATTGTTCTGGTAAAGGTCAATGGAAGCATTAATCCTGCGATTCAGTAATGCGAAATCAAAACCAAAGTTGCGGGCAATTGTAGTCTCCCATTTCAGTCTGGAATTGGCCAGTGCTCCCGGAAAAAGCCCCGGGGTAATTGCTTCTCCGAATGCATAACCCTCATTGGGGTTGGTTCCGAACTGGGTCTTCCACAGGTCCATTCCAATCCGGTTGTTACCTGAAGCACCGTACGAAAACCGGAGCTTCACATCCTGAACAAAATTTACATCCTCCATAAAGTTTTCATTGGAAACACTCCAGGCCAGGGAAGCGGAAGGGAAAAAAGCGTTCCTGTTTTCAGGTGCAAATAAGGACGAACCATCCCTGCGCAATGTAAAACGCACCAGGTATTTCCGGTCATAATTATAATTGAGGGCACCGAACAGTGAGAACAGCCGGTTACCGCTTTCAGAAGTTGTAGGTGCATCCTGCACGAGCGTATTCGGTGGTGTTGCTCTTTGAATACTGGCAAAAGCTTGTTCCGGTGTAATATCAACCGGCAGCCATTTGGTGGTCATGCCTGCAGCCCGTGCAGTCAACTGATAAATCTCCTGTCCCAGGAGCACATCAAAATCATGCTTAGGGCCAAACCTTGTTTTATAATTCAGGGTATTGGAATTGGTAAACTGGAAAGATTCCCCTTCGCTCATCTGCACTACAGGCATATCTGCATTCTGGCGGGCAATGCTGGTGACCACACCATTGAACTGGTTGGTACGGCGATCGGTATTGTTGAAGCCCGCAGTTGTTTTAAACGTAAGACCCTTTACCAGTTCATAGCTAACATAACCATTCAGGTTAATATCGTTGCGGTAATCATAACGCAATTCCTGGTTGGCCAGCAGCACCGGTGAAGTAAGGTTGGTGGCATTGGCAAAATTCGGATCAAATACATCAATCAGGTCTTCCTGTCCCGGGCCAACAAATGGCTGGTACCGCACGGCATTGCGCAACCTGTTCGTGCTTTGTGTTCCGGAAGCCGATGTTCCTACACCATCCGTTGTCTGGCGGCTGTAGCGGGTATTTACACCAACACGGAAACGTGGATTGACCCGGTGGTCAAATTTAAAGGCAGCCAGTGAACGTTTGAACCCGGAGTTCAGCATGATCCCTTCTTCACCGGCATGGCTCAATGTAAGGTTGAAGGTAGTTGCGGCCGTACCGCCGGTTAACCCGAGAACGTGTGTCTGCGCCATGGCATTGCGGCCAAAGAGTTGTTCCTGCCAGTCCTGCATCGGCATGTTGCGGTAAATATCAATATCCTGGTACCGGCCGTAACGGTTTATAAAGGCATCACGGGTTTCCTGGTTGGTGTTGAGATTATAGATCTGGTACTGGTAGTTCACGTAATCGTATGGGTCCAGTACATCCAGTTTGTTGACCATTCGGCGAACACCCGAAAATCCATTATAGGTCACCTGTGTTTTCTGCGCCCGTCCTCCTTTTGTTGTGATGACCACCACACCGTTTGCACCGCGGGCTCCGTAAATGGCAGTGGAAGCTGCATCCTTCAATACATCCACCGACTGGATTTCCTGTGGCGAAAGCATGGAAAGCGCATTTTCCACCTGGATGCCATCTACGATATAAAGCGGTGAATTATCCTGCGTAATGGAACCGCCGCCCCGTACACGCACCTGTATGTCCGCGCCGGGTCGTCCTTCCGTTGTAATCACCTGCACACCGGCTAAGCGACCGGTTAAAGCCTCTGCAGCGGAGTTCAATGGAACATCGCGCAGCTCCCGGGCATTGGTGGAGGTAACCGAACCGGTGAGGTCGCGGCGACGAACTGTCTGATACCCGATCACCACCACATCCAGCTCTCCGGAGGAACTGGCCAGTGTAACATCAACGGTTGCATCGGCACCTACTCTTCTTTCCTGTGGTGTCAGTCCAACATAGGAAAAAACAAGCGTTGCATCGTTATTGGGAACCGTGATGCTGTAGCGGCCATCCGCATTGGTGGTAGTGGCTGTTGCTGTTCCTTTCACCGTAACGTTCACGCCGGCCAGTCCGCCCCGGGCGCTGTCGCTGAGCACACGCCCGGTTACCTGCCTGGATTGACCCCAGGCAAGGGTGCATAAAACGGAAAGAAGCAGTGAGAAACAGATTCTCATTTTCATAAACAAGCTTTAAATATTATTCTATTCTTTAATTATACTGCATTACCCGTTGCCGGCCAACGATTCAGTAAGCACGGCTGAATAAATCAAAAGGTATAGACCGGGGTACTGTAACAGCCTGGTTGTGGAGTAAGTTTAACCCGGAAGAAAACCGGGAAAGGTTTATTTTAATGGACATTTTACCCGGTGCCCGGGAAAATGGGGCGAAGTTCTCTTCACAAACAAGCAATCCAGCAGTCTTTTACAGAACAAGTCTACCGATATTCCAGGTCAGGGAAACAGGCCAAAACATCTTTATTTATGCAATCGTTCCCGATAACGTTTGCAAATGCCGGGGTCCCGAACCGTAACCTGAAAAATCGATACTTTTAAACTCAGTACTGCCTCCGGGGTTAAAATCAATTCATGAAGTTTGACAGTGTTACCATAAAAGACATCGCCAAAGCCTTAAACCTATCCACCTCTACGGTATCACGCGCACTACGGGGCAGTTATGAGATCAGTGCAGAAACGAAAAAACTGGTATCGGAGTATGCCGAAAAAATAAATTACCGTCCGAACCCAATAGCCCTCAGCCTCAAGGAACGCCGCAGCCGCGCCATTGGCGTAGTGGTCAGCGAAATTGCCAATAACTATTTTTCCCAGGCGATTAACGGCATTGAATCCATCGCCTATAACCGCGGGTATCATGTTATCATTACGCAGAGCCATGAATCACAGGAGCGGGAAGCGGTGAACGTGCAGCACCTGGCCTCGCGTGGGGTAGACGGATTGCTGGTGTCCCTTTCCTCGGAAACGGTAGACCTTTCGCATATAAAGGACCTTCATGAAAAAGGCCTGCCCATAGTTTTCTTTGACCGGATCACGGATGAGATCGAAACCCATAAGGTGAGTGCCAACAACTACCTCGGCGCCTTTCACGCTACGGAACACCTGGTATACCAGGGTTACAAGCGTATTGCGCACATTACTTCTTCTCCTTACCTCTCCATCACCAAAGAGCGCCTGCAGGGTTACCGGGAAGCACTGGAGAAACATAAAATTCCTTTTAATGAAGCCCTGGTGAAATACTGCAATCATGGGGGCATGATCGTGGAGGAAGTGGACGATGCGCTCAACCACCTGTTTAAAAGCAAAACTAAGCCTGATGCCATTTTTGCCGGCGGCGACCGGCTCACCATCACCTGCTTTGGCATCCTCAAACGAATGAAGCAGCGTAAGTATGAAGTTGGATTTACCGGCTTTACCAATACACAGGTAGGCGACCTTTTTTCTCCTTCACTTACCGTCATACGCCAACCGGCTTTCGAGATCGGGCAGGCCGCTACCGAATTGCTGTTCCAGATCATCGAAAGCAAACGCCCCATTACCGATTTTGAAACACGGAAGCTGGATACAAATCTTATTATTCGGGAGTCATCGCTGAAGAAAGAGTAGGTAATATTTGGAGATTTTGAGATTTGGGGATTAGGAGATTTTGGATCACGGATTACACGGATTACACGGATTACACGGATTAGCACGGAAAGGATTTCGCGGATCGAACAGCCAATACCTCAATACCTATTACCTCAATACCTTATTACCTGTGACCGACACGTTCCGGAAATACGCTTCCAGCGCTCCGGCCAGGTACACCAGCGGGGCGTTCCAGTTAATGGCAATTTCATTGGATGCATAGGAGCAGTCGTGATCGGTAAAGGCCGTTTCCGGTTCGGTATACTGGTACTGGCAACTGTCCTGCCGGCCGGGGTTGGGTCCGCCGGAAAGTAATCCCGGTACGGGTTCGGCAATACCATCTGCAACAGATGGACGATGGTGCGGGTGCATCACCTGCCTGGAACCGGTGCCCGTTAGAAATGAATACCCGGTGGCGTTTCTACCCAGCAGGTAATCGAGGTTGGATAAGGCATATTCCATGTATTTCGGATCACTTGTCTGAAGCCACGCATTGATCAATAAGATTCCCTGGTTGGCGGCTACCGAACTGCTGCCCCATACAAAATCACTTTTCGATTGTCCCATTACGGTATGGAAGGCTTTGTTACCGCCACGCGTAAAACGTTCCGCCATATTCTGTACGGAATCTTTCATGGCACGCAGGGTGAGCAATGTATAAGGTGGCAATGTTTTACCAAAACGGATCATGGTGTAGTAACCCATCATCCCAACATTGCTCCAACCGGGAAGACTGACCGGCAGCGACAAATACTTCTTCACGGTATCATAATAAGATTTATGGCGGGTAGTGGCAAAGAGTTCCGCTGCTGCCCACAACCATTCATCCGTAACGCGCCGGTCGCCGTATTCACCGGTGGTAATATCCGGATCCAGGTCTTTATTGAAATCGCGCTGGCTGTAGAGTAAGGCCGGGTTCTTTTCTGCCCACTGCCAGGCTTTTCTTGCAGCTGTTAGGCAACTGTCGGCCAGTCCGCGAAACTGCCCCGGGAAGCGCCGGTAAACACGGGAAGCCTGCGCGGTCACTGCCGCAAAATCAAGGGCAGCTGCCGTACTTTTTTGAACCATGTAACGCGGAGCTTTTGTCACTCCCGGCATGACCATTCCGTCAAAAGCTGCATTTGTGAGTTTATGATACACACCACCATCCGAAGGATCCTGCATCGTCAGCATCCAGCGTAAATTATAGGCAACCTCGTTCAGGATATCCGGCACTGCGTCCCTGCTTTCGGGGATACCGGTGTTCAGCGTATCAAAATAGCCGGGAAAATCTTCATATGCCGACAACAGCGTGCCCATGGTAATCCCGGAGTTGACAATGTATTTATTATAATCACCTGCATCGTACCAGCCACCCGGTGACGACAGTTTTGTTCCTGCGGGACGGGATGCAGAAGCTGCAGATGGATGGATAAATACTTCGGTATCGGGGTGCCCTGCAGTGCGCGCCCATTTGCCGGCATATGCAGGTTCCAGCGCCCTATCGGAGCGCATATAATAAAATCCTTTAAGAGATGCTTTGGAAACATTACTGTGCGCATTGGCACTGATGGTGAAAGGATAAGATGCACCCAATCCCGGTACCAGTATCTTATACCTGCCCTGTTTTTGAAAAGAAGAAAAATCGGCGAGTCTTGTTTTATAGGATGAATATTCCGAAGCCGTTTGCACACCAAGCTTCCCGGCAAAAACTTTTTCAGCCTTATTACCATCGGTTACCAGGTAAAAACTATCGGTTGCCACCGTTGCTGTTACTACTGCTTTTTTCGGAGCCGCAGGATAATATCCAACCTGGTTCAGCCTGATAGACTCCACAGACTGTGCGGCCATTCCTGAATGCATACAAAGCAGGATCAAAATAAAAGGCAGTTGTTTGCAGTACTTCATTTCTTTTTTGTTTGTTGGGCCGTTAAGCGAAACAGCACGACATCATGTGCCGGCACTTTTATATTCAATGGTTTTTTGGTGGTACCTGCTGATGTACGGGACCAGATGTTGCGAAGGGCATAAGTAGTTGCACTGCCCAGGGTTCTTTTTGAAACCGTGTCGGTCACTTCTTCTTTTTTAAAATCAAAAGAAACAATTTTTGATGAGGTGCCCCGGTTCAGGAAACACAAAGCCCAATCACCTCCCTTCAGGGGTTTCATCCAGGTTTCAACACTGTCTTTCACCCCGTACCGGAAACCCTGGATCCCGAGTGAGTCCTGGTCAATCGCCACTACTTCGCGGTTCGTAAGAACAGATGCTGTTTCCGCTGTCATACTGCGCAGGTCATTACCGGCAATCAGCGGTGCAGCCAGCATGGCCCATAACGTAAAATGCGCACGGTTCTCTCCTGCCGAAAGGCCATTACCAACTTCCATCATATCAGGATCGTTCCAGTGCCCGGGTCCTGCATACTGGCGGATGTCCTTTTGCATGTCGAGAATCTGCATCACGCCCCATGATTTCCAGGTGCCGTGATCATACACGCAATCAAAGCAATGATAAATATCGCCGGTGGTTCTCCACAGGTGTCCAACCGGAGCCGCCCACTCCCAGGGCTTATTGTTGCCCCACTCGCAAAGGCTGAACACAACCGGGCGCCCTGCTGTACGTATGGCATTGCTCATGGTGGTATAAGCTTCTTTTGCGGTAATGCCTTCCGTATTGCACCAGTCGTATTTCAGGTAATCTATCCCAAGCGCAGCATAAAACCGGGCATCCTGGTATTCGTGTCCTCTTGTTCCGGGGTAACCCGCGCAGGTTTTGGTTCCGGCGCAATTGTATAATCCAAACTTCAGTCCTTTTGCATGCACATAATCTGCAACGAATTTCATCCCGCGCGGAAACTTTACCGGGTCTGGCACAAGATCACCGTTACTATTGCGCTCTTTCGCCATCCAGGCATCATCCAGTACCAGGTAGATATATCCTGCATCGCGCATCCCGGAATTTACCATCACATCGGCCATTTCCAGCACAAGCTTCTCATTGATGTTGGATGCAAAAGTATTCCAGCTGTTCCAACCCATGGGTGGTGTCAATGCCAGTCCTTCAAACTTCTGTGCCTTTCCCTGCAGAGTGAGAAACAAGGCACACAGGAAACAGACTTTCTTTATCATGAATGATGTCTTTAGGTAATTATGCTTTCTCCAGCACTATGTAAATAATTGAGCTTTGCCTGCGTGAGTAGGAAGGAAGTCCCAGCATAAATAAAAAAAGGGGAAGGGAAAGCCTGGTCCTGTTCACCATGTTCATGATTCTTTAGTTCTTATTTTTTACCAGTGCCGCATACATTTTCTCTGCCACAAAAGCATTGCCTTTGTCGTTGAGGTGTACGCGGTCGGTGGTTAAGATCCCGGACTCTTTATTATCCGGGTTGTTCACCAGGTTATACTGCCGGAATTCATGGCGCAGGTCAACCAGGCCTGTATTGTACTTTTTTGCGAGCCGGCGGATGATGTTGGAATAATGATTCAGGTCGCCGTCCTGCTGGTTGCTGTTGTCGGTGCGCTCACCGATAGCGGCCGGTGTAACCAGCGTAGCCTGTATATTTTTTGCCTGCAGCTTTTTGATGATGGCTTCATAAAACTGTTCAAATTTAGCCGCATCTGTGCCCGTGCCGCTTGAAGCCTTGTGCCATACATCATTCACTCCTACCCAGATCACCACCGCATCTGGCGATTTTGCCAGCACATCATCTTCCAGGCGCAGGTAAAGGTCATACACTTTATTGCCGCTGATGCCCGCGCCAATAAGTTCATAGGAAGCCGAACGTCCTGAGCGCTGCAAAGAATCCGTCATAAGGGCAATATAGCCACCCGGTTTTACACCGGCCTGCGTAATGGAATCACCAAAGAAGATAACCTTTGTTTTTTTCTGGTTGCTCATCGAAAGAAAGGTAAGGACCAGTAAGAAAAGCAACAGCCGGTTTATTTGTTTCATATCAGTTTTTTAAATGGTTGATGCGTTTTATAATTTCGAGGCAGGCACGGGTATTATGATAAGGACATTTCCATAAGCCGGCCTTGTCTTCCTGCATGGGCGCATAATCTTCCTCAACACCCCAGTACCATTCACCATTTTTTTTATCCAGGATGTACTGCTCGGTAAACCGCCAGCTATTTATGGAATCTTGCAGGAAACTTTCATCCCCGCTGATCTCCCAGGCATTAAAAAAACCGATCATCGCTTCACCCTGTGGCCATGAATGCTTTTGCCGGATCGTATGGTTGTGGGATGGCTCGAATTCGTACCACAAGCCACCATCCGCATCCAGTCCTTCCCGGGCAGCAAGGGCTATGGTTACTGAAAGCATTTTTACTTCATCAACCAGGTCAGCCGCTTCAATAACTTCCGCAGCTTCCAGCAGCAGCCAGGCCGCTTCAATGTCATGCCCATAAGATACCGTTTGAGACCGCGGGGTCCATTGCTCATCAAAGAAAAGGATTAAATGAGCGGAATCCTTATTGATAATATGGTCGAGGAAATTGCGGACCAGTTCCCTGATCCGTTCCTTTAAATCCGGATCGGGCCAGGTGCGGTACAGGTTGGTAAAACCTTCAAGCAGGTGCAGGTGCGTATTCATCGATTTTTTTTCATTGGCATCCTTTGCACTCAGGCGAAGATCAGAAAGCGCACCCCATTCACGCGAAAGCGCTTCAACATATCCGCCGTACTGATCATCATAACTGTAACGTACTATATCCTTATAAAGTTTTACAGCCATCTTCCTGGCCTGCACTTCTCCTGTCAGCAGGAAGTATTCAGAAAGTCCATACACGGCAAAGGCCTGCGCATAGATTTGTTTTTTTGTATCCAGTGGTTTCCCTTCGTGCGAAACCGTCCAGTACACGCCACCAAATTCCTTATCGAGGAAACAGTCTGAAATAAATTGAAAGGCTCTTTGTGCAACAAGTCGGTACTGTGTATTCGCTGTATAACGTGCGGCCGATGAAAATGCCCAGAGTATGCGGCTGTTCAGCACAGATCCTTTAGGCGCATCCGGGTAAATTTTGTTGGCACCATCGATCTTCCCGTAAAACCCACCATTCTGTTGATCAATGGTGTGCTTCATCCAGTAGCGGAGTATATTTTCCAGTTCCGCCTCCATTGCTTTTTTATATTCCGTCAGGTCTTTTGTCATGGTAAAAAATGCGTGTTGCCCAAACAGGGAAGCCCGAATGGCCAATGTTTGCTTACAAGGAAATCTTTATCCCTGCTCCGGCTTCTTTTACAGGACGATAGTTTCCGAGTTTCATATTGGCATCGATGATGGCTTTCAGTGAAGCCACCGAAGCAGCCGAATGAAAGCGATCTTCCGGGGTATTTTCCACATAATCCAGTAAGCGTTCAATACTGGTTACCGCCACATGCTGGCGTGTATCCGAGGAGGCATAATATACATATACCGTCCCGTCTTCATCCGATATCCAGCCGTTGCTGAACAACACATTGGATACATCGCCTGTTCGCTCCTCTTCTTCCGGCGCCATAAAATAACCGCCCGGTTTATGAATAACTTTTGTGAGGTCTTCCAGGTCCGTCATGAAAACATACAGTACATAACGCAATCCTGCTGCCGTATTGCGCACGCCATGCGCCAGGTGTAGCCAGCCCTTTTTTGTTTTGATGGGTGCAGGGCCCAAACCATTCTTTGCTTCATACACGGTATGATACACCCTACGGTCGATAACGGTTTCTTCTGTAATAACAGCCGGATGCATGCAGGTGCTTAAACCAAATCCGATACCACCGCCTTTTCCGGCTTCAATAAATCCATCCTGCGGACGGGTATAAAATGCATATTTGCCTTTGACGTATTCAGGATGCAGCACTACGTTACGCTGCTGGGGCGAAGGCGTTTTAAGATCGGGCAGTCGTTCCCACGTGAGAAGGTCTTTGGTACGGGCAATGCCACACTGCGCTACCGCCGACGACTGGTCGCTTTCCGGCGCCGAAGGATCGCGGCGTTCGGTGCAGAACAGTCCATAAATCCAGCCGTCTTCATGCTGCACAAGACGCATATCATACACATTGGTATCCGGTTGTTCCGCCTGGGGCATCGTTAGGGGGTAATCCCAGAACCGGAAATTGTCAATACCATTCGGACTCTCCGCGACGGCGAAGAATGATTTACGGTCCAGGCCTTCCACACGCGCCACGAGGTAATATTTATCATTCAGCCGGATGGCCCCCGAATTAAAAACAGCATTGATCCCAAATCGTTCCATAAGAAACGGGTTGGTTTGCGGGTTCAGGTCATAGCGCCAGGTAAGGGGTGCATGGTCTGCTGTCAGCACGGGGTACTGGTAACGTTCGTAAATGCCATTACCTCCTTCTTTTTTTGCATTAGGACGGTTCAGCAATTCTTTATGAGCTTTTTGCAATGCCACCAGTCTTTGTTCAATATTTTTACTCATAGTGTTTATTTTTCAGGGCGCGGGGCCCTTCAATTAATTATTTAGTCTTCCAGTTTGTCCCACCAGGTTCTTTTCAGAACCAGGATGATGACGGTCAGAATGATCACCGTGATCAGCAACGGCAACTTCATCCACAACACGATATACATCGGAAGTAAGGTGAGGCATAACTGCGCAATGATGCCCAGTGTTACGTTGAACATATCAAGGCCGAAACGCCTGTTGGGCTGAAAACCGGGTTGTTCTTTTATAACCTGCTCCTGTACCGGCCTCCAGAAACCCCAGGGGCGAACGGTGGTGTAAAATTTCTTTAGTACTTCGCTGTCGGTTGGTGGTGCCGAATACGTACCGGCGAGGCAGCCGATAACCGAAATAAGGAACAACAGGGGCCATACATACAACGGCAGGGTATCGGGGAATACAAAGGGGACAATCAGCGCGGCTGCAATACCGGATGCCATGCCCCAGAAAAACCCGGATGCATTAAAACGCCACCAATACCATTTCAGCATATTGGATGCTATATATCCACCATACAATGCACCCACGATCCATTGGAGGATGCTGTTCACATCTTTGGCAAAGAGTCCAAGGATCACGCCAACCGTTACCACTACGATCCCGGAAGAGTAATTCATGATCATGATCTTCCTGTTCGGGGCATCCGGGTTTACATACTTCAGGTAAATGTCATTTACAATGTAGGCCTGTGCGGCATTGAGCGTACCCGAAAAGGTTCCCATAAAAGCCCCGAGCAAACCGGTAAGCACCAGGCCAAGTATACTAACGGGAAGGAAATTATTGATGGCCGACGGAAGCACTTTTTCAAAGTCTGTTCCACCCGTTCCGTTGGAAAGATTCAGCTGGTTGTAATACAGCAAGCCCAGGACCGTTAACCCGATCACCATCGAATAACGGATCGGCAGCAGGACGATCGATACAAAGCCCGTCATCTTGGAAGCTTCTTTAGGCGATTTCGTTGATAATACCTTCTGCATGTCATAGTTCGGGGCAGAACCGGCACCGGCGGCAAACAAACCCTTGAACAGCATCATCATAAAAAAGAACCCGAACACCCCGTATTTATCATCTTCAATTTTTTTATTCGCATCCTCCACAATTCCCGACCAGTCCATATCCAGGTTCCAGCCAAAAAAAGGATTGAACCATCCTTCCGGAACATTCAGCGTGTTGCCTTGCAGGTGCATCATGGCAATAACGGCAATGGCAATGCAACCGATGGTCATGATGGCATACTTGATAAAATCACCGAGCACAATACTGTGCATGCCGCCGAGTATGGAATAAAACATCGCAAACAGCGTAAAGATGATCCCGTACACATGCGCCACGTATTCGGGCGCCACGCTGAAAGGAACATATGATTCCACCAGGTTCCAGGGCACAAAGATTTCAATGAACTTACCCAGGCCTACAAATCCATAGGCAAGAAAACCCAGGCAGCCGATCAGTGCAAAAGCCACCACTACATTGTGGGATGCCTTAACGCCCCTTCCTTTCAACCCGAACCGGGTGGCCAGCCATTCTGCTCCTGTATTGGCATTGGAGCGGCGCAGCCATTTGGCCAGGAACATCATATTGAACACCTGGTTGAACACGGGCCACAGCCAGGGAATCCAGATGCTTTTCAACCCGTACACAAAACAAAGCGACACCATCCACATCGTACCGCTGATGTCGAACATGTCTGATGCATCGCTTAACCCGAGCATATACCAGGGAAGCTTTTTACCACCCAGCAGGTAGCTCTCTTTATTCTCTCTTGCCTTTTTGCGCAGGAACCAGCCAATCATGACCATAAGAGCCAGGTAGGTGATGATGATGGCGATGTCGATAAATTGTAAACGCATGCTTAAATACGTGAAACGTCAAACGTCAAACCTGAAATGGGTTCGTTATAATTGGATTCTTCTTATTGCTTTAAATCCGTTGTAAGTGAAACATCAAAAACTTCATCTTTTAAACTATATTCCGGGTTTATCTGCCTGTGCCAAATGAAACGCGGGACTGAAATCCCAACGACCACTTTCACCTTTCACTTTTCACCTTTCACTTTTCACTTTTAACGTTTCACTTATACATTTTCTCCTTCGCCACCTCGCGTTCAAACAATGTCCGATCCAACTTATAAAACTTCCGGAAGTCTTCTGCTGACACATCATTTTTCGTGGGCACATAATAGTGCATGTTTCCGTTTTGCTGCCGGCCATGATTGCGCCAGGTCAGCACATAAGAGATCTTATGATCCTTTATGGCTTCCCACAACGTAGAAGTCCACCAGCTTGCGTAAGGAATCTTTTCATATCCCGTTTCGGCGAATGCCGGGACCTTTCCTCTCTCCGCTGCCACTTCTTCAATGATGGTTAACCGTGCAGAAACTTCGTTTACAAACCTTCTGTCCTTTGAAGGATCACCACTCTGGTAGGCATCGAAGGAAACCGCATCTACCACATCATCGCCCGGGTAATATTCGAGGAAATCATGCTTCCCAATGAAGTTTCCTGATGTATTATACACATAAAGAAGATTGTGCACCCCCTTTGCATCCCTTAAATAATTTACCGTATAGCGCCACAGCAGTTTAAATTCAGTTGGACTGCAGGTATTTCTGCACCACCAGAACCAATTGCCGGTGAGTTCGTGATAAGGACGAAAAAGAACGGGGATCGCTTCACCATTTTTTCCTTTCAGGCTTTGCATGAATGCAGCCACGTTATCGAGCCATGAATTATACAAATTGTGACGTGCACCACCCGGGAGTACGGCCGCCACTGCACCATGCGTGGTGTCCCATGCCGAGGCTCCGTTCAACGGATTATCATTATGCCAGCTGATGGTATTGATGCCGCCGCGGCTAAACGCTTCTTTAATAAATCCGCGCATCCTGTCGAAAGGAACGGAATCAAGATTATGCGGAAGGTTGTGTTCGAGGTTGCCCAGCTCCCATCCGTAAACAGCCGGGTAATCTCCGGCGGTTTCTTTAACATCACTGCGGCCCGCAACATATTTCCAATCCACGCCATAGGCCAGCGCATCCTGGTGGCCAAACATAACGCCTTTGTTAAGCAGTCGTTTCAGGTTGTTATACAGATTGACCGTTTCCGCAGTGGCTTTTTTATCCGATGGAAGTTCTTTTCCGATCCTGGGTTTCGTGGTCTTTGTAAAGGAATCAATCATCTGCCAGGTGGTACGGTCGGTACTGAAAACCGAGTTAAGTCCCTGCTCTTCCATCGGCGGATCGCCGGTATAATCATCACCCTCTTTCCACCACACCTGTCCTTTGCGCGGTGTACTCAATCCACCAAAAGCCCAGAAGGCGGCACCCGCAACCGGGCCACCCGTTTCTGCATTCCCTTTCCAGATCGAAAACACTTTTTCATAATAACGGTCACGCAGCACGGTGGATGTTGCCGGATCAAAGGAATGATGATCGCGCGGCAGTCCAAACTCTTCGATGACGATGGGCTTTGATAATTTCCGGGCAACCGGCAGGTGCCGGTTTATGTAATTGACCGTACTGGTGATGACCTGCGAAAAGCCGCCTTCCATATCATCGGGTTTGAACCAGCTCCAGTTCTTTGGCCAGATATGAATGGTGAGGTAATCCACATTGGTGTCGGAATGAATTTCTTCAAACAATTCCAGGCTCTCCGTTCCCATTTCGCCTTCATGCCCGATGGTAACCAGGTGGTTCTTATCCATCGATTTTATAAAAGCTGAAGTTTTGTTAATCCATTGCTTATAGGCTTCATTGGCGGCCGGCCGCATGGGCCGCGGTTCATTGGCCAGTTCCCAGGCCATGATGGCCGGGTCATCGGCATACAGTTTACCGGTTACCTTGTTCTTTCTTTTTACAACAGTAGCTACCTGTTCCAGGTAACCGGATACGCAGGGCGCACAGCCATAGAAGCGGCTCACATAATCACGCATGTCATCCCAGGCCAGCTTGCGCCGGAAAACGGAATCTTCAATAAGATTGTTCCATCTCAAATACTGGAGAAAACCTCCGCTCCATTCCCAGTTGTTGGAAAGAAATAACACGGCTTTCATATTCCGCCTGTTCAATTCAGCCAGCAACACATCCAGGCCCGCTAAAATATGTTCATCAAATACGCCGGCATCTTTTTGCAATGGCGGACCTACGCGCTGCACGCCATGAACCATCCCGGTCCCTTCTGCGCCGGCCAGTACCCGCAGGTTGCTGACGCCTTTTGATTTGAGAAAGTCCAGTTCCTTGCGCAGGCGTTCAATACCTCTTTCCGGATCCTTCTGCAAGGCCAGCAGGCTGGCGTACCAGTAATTCGTCCCGATAAAATAATAAGGTTTCCCATCCGCAATAAACTGGTGACCCCTTGTGCGCACAAAAGAGGATGACTGGCTATAGGCAACAGGAGAAAGGAGAATCAGCACCAGGATGACCCGGAAGTTTTTCCGCATGTTCAGGTTATATTCAGTGGCTTCAAACCAGGGTTTGAAACATGGGTGATCAATAAATAAATGCAGAAAACATCAGCTATTCCTGCCAGCAATTGCCGTGTATCAAAAAGTTGAAATGGTTGGCTTAACATCAACCCCGTTTTTAAACATACAGCATCGCAACGGTTCCAAAATTATCCATCCCGCTACCTATTCACTGATATTTTTTTATCTATTGAATGTATTTTTTTAAATAATTCATAAATTTCCACCGTTAAAAAGTCCCGGAGGCCTTATGAATTAAGGGTTTCCGTGCCAGGCTTACCTGCAGGCATACTGATACTTTATTAATAGATTCCTGTACTTTTTTTATTTTGAGTATGAAAAAAAATGTTGAACTACCAAGTACGCAAAGATCGAAAAGAGGATCGCAAAGGACAATGGCGCTTGCGGCTTAACGAAATGTACGGTGGTCCGTGGTCTGTTGTCCGTCGTCCTTTCCAAACTTCCGTGACATCCTTTAAATTTTAAAATGTCGGCGCATAAAATGAATGCAAACTTATTGAGAGAGATCACCCCACTGACCCACGGGGATTGCTTTACCATCTTTTCGCGTATGAAAACGGAATTTGATTTCCCGATGCATTACCACGAAGAGTTTGAGCTCAATTTTATCCAGAATGCCGGGGGTGCCAAGCGTATGATCGGCGATCACATGGAGGAGATCAATGACCTCGAGCTGGTGCTGGTGGGACCGAACCTTCAGCATGGCTGGTTTACGCATAAAATGAAAGGAAAGCAAATAAGAGAAATCACGATACAGTTTCACCGGGATCTTTTTGATGAAAAGTTTTTGCTGCGCAACCAGATGAGCTTTATTCGTAAAATGTTTCACCACTCGGTACGCGGAATCCTTTTCTCCAGGGAAACAACCGAAGCCATTATGCCGCGGCTAACAGGACTGCCGCAAAAACATGGATTCGATTCGGTGATCGAGCTTATGTCCATTCTGCACGACCTGTCAACCTCGCGCAATATGCGTACGCTCTCCGATTCATCGTACTCCACGGAAAGCTTTTCCTACAACAGCCGCCGGGTAGAGCGGATCATGGAGTACCTGAATAAGAACTTCGACAAAAACGTCAGCCTTGGTGAATGCGCCCGGCTGGCCTCCATGACCGATGTGGCCTTCAGCCGGTTTTTTAAATTACGTACCGGCAAAACGCTGGTGGACACCCTGAATGAGATCCGCCTGGGGCATGCATCGCGCCTGCTGATTGATACCACCCAATCGGTAACGGAAGTAGCCTACAAATGCGGGTTCAATAACATGTCTAATTTCAACCGCATCTTCAAAAAGAAAAAGGATTGCACCCCCAAAGAATTCCGGCAGGCGTATAATTCATCGGGCGTTCGCACGTTCATTTGATTTTACCGCCAAGGCTCAAAGGTTTCTCAAAGAAGGAAAGTGAAGCGCTTTACGAAAAGCCCACTGACGCATTGAGCATGGAACATTGAAAATTGAACATTTCCCTTCCTTCAACATTCCTTGTTCCTTGTTCCTTGTTCATTATTCCCTTGCGGTCTCATTTTTGCCGCTCCATCCGCATGCAGATTTTATGGATGTACCTCCGGCCGCAAAGGAGACTGATTGGTGTGGCGCTGTTACTGGCCGGGGTGGCCCAGCTACTTAGTCTGGTAGATCCCATCATTTTCGGAAAGATCATCGATGATTATGCCACCAACCCGGGTAACCGCACAGAGGACGAGCTGATCAGGGGTGTGATGAAATGGCTGGCGATTGCCGTGGGTGTAGCCATCGCGGCAAGAATTGCCAGGGCCTTCCAGGATTATGTAACGAGGCTGGCGGTACAGAAATTCGGGATGCAGATCTTCAATGATGGATTACGCCAGACGCTTCGGCTTTCCTTCCAGGAGTTTGAAGAGCAGCGAAGTGGTGAAACCCTTTCGGTACTGCAGAAAGTAAAGAACGATACGGAGCGGTTTGTCAATTCCTTTATCAATATTCTTTTTTCTTCGGTTGTGGGCATCGGGTTTCTGATCTGGTATTCGGTAACGAAAAACTGGATGCTCATTCCTGTATTCGTGATCGGCATCCTGGTGCTTGGATCACTGACAGGCTTGCTGAGTAAAAAGATCAAAACCATACAGCGGTCAATCAACCGGGAAACCAATAAAATGTCCGGGGTGATCACCGAATCGCTGCGCAACATTGAGCTGGTAAAAAGCCTCGGGCTCACCTTTCCCGAGATCAGGCGGCTGCGCGAACAAACCAAAAAAATCTTCGACCTCGAAATGGTAAAGGTGCGTAAAGTGCGTACGCTTTCTTTCCTGCAGGGAACCACGCTGAATATTTTACGCCAGTCTATCCTGTTTACTTTACTATGGCTGATTTTCCGCCATGTGCTCAGCACCGGTGAACTCATTACCATGCAATTTATTTCTACTTCCATTTTCGGTCCGCTGCAGGACCTGGGCAACATCATTCTGCAATACCGCGAAGTGGAAGCATCGATCAGCAACTTCGATACGCTAATGAAAAAGCCGGTGGAGCTGCGACCTGAAAACCCGGTACATATCGGTGAGCTGAATGACCTTAAATTCGAGGAGGTTATTTTTCAGCATAAAACAGCCCGGCATAATGCCATCGACAACATTTCCTTCGAGGTGCGTACAGGAGAAACGATCGCTTTTGTGGGTCCATCCGGTTCCGGCAAATCAACCCTTGTAAAGCTGCTGGTTGGATTATACAAACCGGTAACGGGAGCTATTTATTTCAATGGCGAATTTTCAACCGATATCCGCTATAATGAATTGCGCCGCCAGATCGGGTTTGTAACACAGGATACGCAGTTGTTTGCCGGTTCCATCCGCGAAAACCTGCTGTTTGTAAAAGCAGATGCCACCGATGAAGAAATGCTCGATGCCCTGAAAAAGGCAGCCTGCGTTCATTTATTATCCAGGTCCGATAAAGGTTTGGATACGATGCTCGGCGAAGGAGGCATGAAACTGTCGGGAGGCGAAAAACAGCGTATATCTATTGCGCGGGCACTGCTGCGCCATCCGCGCCTGCTGATTTTTGACGAGGCCACTTCCGCATTGGATTCGCTCACAGAAGAAGATATAACCAATACCATCCGGGAAATTTCCGCCAGCCGTGAACAGATCACCATCCTCATTGCGCACAGGCTTTCAACCATCATGCATGCCGACGTGATTTATGTACTGGAAAAAGGTAAGATCGTGGAAACCGGTAGCCACAACGAATTATTGGTGCAGAAAGGATTGTATTATGCTATGTGGCGGCAGCAGGTAGGGGAACGTCGTGAGGTGGAAACGCAAGCTTCTTGAGGAAGCTGCCCGCTGCAAGCTACTAGCTGCGAGCTGCAAGCGCTTTCATGCAGTCTTTCCTTACTGGTGTTCAATCAGTCTTCTATTTCAATTAGCACAGTGCTAATTGGCAGTTCGCTCTACTTTCTTTCTTTTTGTTTTCAGGATGGTCTTGTTACTTTCTTTGCCTTGAAGCAAAGAAAGTAACCAAAGAAAATTCAATGCCGCCATGATCGCTCCGCGCATGCGGCAGGGCCCGCGCACAGGGCACTAGTCTTTTCTGGTAGCAATGTTTTCCTATTATGTCTGTCCTGGCCTTTTAGCTCTTGTCTCCAACTGCGCTGTATTTCCCCTGGGCTAATTCCAGGGTGTTTTCCTTCGTCATAGGGTCGGGGAAATAAGGCGCCTATCAGCCCTATTGGAGGTTCTGGTGGCTCTGTGTAAAAATCTTTATCTATTGATTGGGGCAAGGCCTGCAGGCGGCTCACCTGGGAATAGGGTCTGGATAGGGATTCCCTATTGTTTTAGAGCCATCAAGTCCGTACTAAGTCCGTCATTTGACGGACTTAGTACGGACTTGGTACGGACTAGATAGGGACTTGTTCCCTATTTGCCTTAAGTAAAGGGATCTGGATGGAAAAGGGATAAAAATGGGAAAGGAAAAGAAGTCCTTTCGCTCCTGCACTGCTTTTTTTCGTTACGCTATACGATAACAGAACCTGAAGGAAAGGACTGCTGCGCCTATTGCCCCATGGTTGTGCTTTCGTGAATAACCCTACTGTAAACCGGGGCAATACAGCGCCTTTAGCAAGATCACCGAACAATCGACCTGTAGTGAGCTTCATAACTCTTTAGAAAGACGGAACACCGCAGGAAATGTTTCAGACAAGCTTCGGGTGACCGTTGTGCGCGGGCCCGGAAAAGCGGCCGGAGGCATTCGCTTTTCCTTGATCTTTTTGCTCTACTTTTTGCATCAAGGCAAAAAGTAGAAATGACTGAACACTAGAAAAGTCAGAAACAAAAAAGACTGACCGAAGAAAAGCGCTTGCAGCTTGCAGCTTGTAGCTTGTAGCTTGCGGCTCGCAGCTCACCTCCAAAACACATCATAACTAAACCTGATCAGCGTTCCGATCACTACAATCAAAAAGAAAACGCGTATAAACCGGTTGCCCTTCGCGATCGCCATCCTCGCACCAATGATTCCGCCCAATGCATTCGATACGGCCATCGGAATGGCTATAGGCCAGATGATCTTTCCTTTGAGGGTGAAGAGTACAATGGATCCAAGGTTGGTGGACAGGTTCACCATTTTGGCATGAGCCGATGCGTGCAGGAAATCAAATCCCATCAGGGCGATAAAGGCCAGCATCAGGAAGCTGCCGGTACCCGGGCCGATAAAGCCATCATAAAATCCAATCACCAGTGCGATAACCACACCATAAAGGATTCTCTTTTGTTCCGTGTGTTCCCGCACTACCTGCTGGCCGAAATTTTTTTTGGTAAACGTATAAATAGCAACCCCGCTGAGTACCACCAGCAGCACCGGTTTCATAAACCGGTTGGTGACCACGGTCAGCAATTGCGAACCGGTGAAAGAAGCAAAAAATGCGAGCACGCACATCACCACCAGTAATTTGCGTTCGAGGCGAACCTTGCGCAGGTACTGAACCGAAGCAAAGAGGGTTCCGCTGAACGAAGGGATTTTGGTGGTACCGATTACCGAAGCAACGGGATGCGCAGGAAGCATCACCAGCGCTGCCGGTGTTTGAATTAAGCCGCCGCCGCCTACTATTGCATCCACAAAACCAGCCACGAAAGCTGCTGCACAAAGAATCAGGATCTGCGAGAGTTCTATTTCCATCTGGGGCGCAGCGAATATAGGAACTCTGGCAAAACGTTTTAAAACCGCACCATTAGTCCTGCTCCCACCAATGATTTCACCTGGAGTGCCGGCGATCGTTTGTTTTTTCCAAAGAGGCGCGCATCGTCGTCATAGATCAGGTCTATATTCCAGCTGGCGGACAGCGCCCGGGAAAGTTTAGCAGAAAAAATATTGGAAAAGAAAACATCCACGTTCTGCGGGTTGTGCTTGTAATTGGAAAACAGGTCAAGCCTGCCTTTATAGGCTACCACTTTATTCAGCTCCTTGATATAATTGGCGGTCAGGAATGCCCCAAGCTCGGATTTACTGTGTCTTCCTGGCTCCACTCCATAGAGTCCACGGGCTGAAAGGCTATCGTCCTTTACGATGATCCAACGCTGGGTAAGGGGTGACATGAAAACAGAAAAATAGTTGTTGGGTTTATAATCCATACCGGCACTCACCAGTATATTGGCGGGTGAAAGGAAGGCTGATGAAAATGTACGTCCGCCTTCATCGTAGGTATATCCTTTTGCCAGTTGCGAGCGGAAATTGAACAGCCCGGCGAGGTTCCAATCGGATGAAACACCGTAACCGTACTTCGACAACAGGTCGATGCGGTCGTCATTTTTCCGGCTTCCGAGGCTGGTGGTATTCACATAGCCGAAGTTGAAATCAAATGTATTGTCCCAGCTATGGCGGTCTCGTTTATAAAAAGCAAACAGGTTCATAATGGAATTAACCGAGAGGCTGAAATCATCACCCCCGGCCGCCCAGTTGGAAAGCGAACCCTGCGACAGGTTCAGACTATAGATCCCTCCCTTGCGCCAGCGGCGGTTCAGGGTATCGGCTTCTTTTTTAATGCCGCGAGCAGATTCCGCCTGGAGTTTCCTTACTGTTTCATCCTGGGCCTGTGCATCCAGCAGCACCAGGAGCAAAAAGAACGAGTATAATTTTTTCATATTACTCTCACATGCAATTCTGAAACCACCCCGGGGCAGAAATACGCAGTTTACTTGTCAGGCCCGTATACAAACATCTTCCAACTTAAATCCCTTACCACTGGCAGTTTTCAACTGAAAATGATACTTTGCAGGATTAACAAGCAACCATGAACCGTGTCTTCCTGGGGCAAGTCTTTGCCCTGCTGCTTTTTTCCTTGTCACTCCCTGCCCAAAAAGCCGGGCTGAGCTCCTCAAAAGCTCCGGACTGGGTAACCCTCCGGCCACTGCCTGCAGGTAATAAAGCCCTGGACGGAGATGCAGAGAATGGTGTGGTGGATCTTTGCTATGAAAAGCAGGTGAATCTTGCCGCCGGGACTACTTATATCAGGTCGGCCCAACGCATTCTTTCCGAAGCAGGCGTTCAAAACAATTCAGATATCTCTGTCGATTTCGACCCGTCGTATGAAAGGCTGATATTTCATTCCGTTCAGGTTCACCGCGAAGGAAAGGTGTTTAACCAGCTGGATCTTGCCCGTTTTAAAACGATCCAGAAAGAAGCAGACCTCGATCAGTTTCAATACAACGGCACCCGAACTGCGCACCTGCTGCTGGATGATATACGCAAAGGTGATGTGGTTGAATACAGCTATTCGGTGAAAGGTGCCAACCCCGTATTTAAAGGAAGGTATGCCGATGCCTTCACCACCCGTTTCAGCGTTCCGGTTTACCAGCTGTTTTATAAACTAATGGTGCCTGCAGGAAGGGTGATACAGGTTGATGACGAACCTGCGGGTATTAAAGCCATTAAGGAACAAACCCCGGGCGGCACAACATACGTGTGGGTAGCCGATAACATTCCCGCTATGCGCATGCAGAATGGAACACCTTCGTGGTATGATGCTTATTCCTCGGTTGCGGTGAGTGAATTTAAAAGCTGGAAAGAGGTGTCGAACTGGGCGCTCGGGCTTTTTCCTGACGTAACAAATCTTTCACCTGATTTGAAAAAAAAGATCAGCACCATTCAATCTGCCGGCGGCACGGCCGAAGAACAGGTATTGCAGGCCCTGCATTTTGTGCAGGATGATGTTCGTTATTTCGGTATCGAGATCGGCGAAAACACCTACCGCCCCAATCATCCCAACAAAATTTTCAGCCAGCGGTTTGGCGACTGCAAGGATAAATCGTACCTGCTGATAACGATGCTCCGAGCCCTGGGCTTGGAAGCCTACCCGGTTCTGATTAATACGGAGTATAAAAAAAGCATCAACACCTGGCTTCCCTCCTCTTTTGCATTCAATCATTGCACGGTGCAGGTGGTGGTGCAGGGAAAAAAATACTGGCTCGATCCTACGCTTACCTACCAGAGAGGAAATTTAGAAGCCATCTATTACCCCGATTATCAATACGGGCTGGTGGTAACACCCGCCACCTCAGCGCTCACCCCGATTGAAACCAATAAGAATAACAGGGTAACCATCCATGAAGAGCTGAACATACCGGACTTTTCCGGCGAAGGGCAGCTCATTGTACATACAACCTATAAAGGCAGTGCGGCCGATGATGTGCGGAGTGATTTTAACCGCAACAGCCTTTATGAAATGAAGGAAAAGTACCGTGAATTTTATGCCGGCTACTTTGATGACATTACGGTGGACAGCCTGGCCTGGAAAGATGAAACTGATGGAAGCTTTACCACATGGGAGTATTACACACTGGAGGAAGTCTGGAAAAAAGTACAGGAGAACAAGGAGCTGTATCTTTCACCATACGTGATCCGCAGCTTGTTCCTGAAACCCGGTGAAGCAAAGCGCAATATGCCATTTGCCCTTACCTACCCGTTAGATTATACCGAAGACATTGACGTCCGGCTGCCGGAAGACTGGGACATTGACTCCGATGACACAAAAGTGGATGGCAATTATTTCTGGTTCCGCTCGGCTTACTCAAATGAAGGCAACACGGTTCATCTTCATTATGAATATAAAAACCGTAAAGATCATGTGGCGGCGGAAGAAACAAAGGCCTATCTGGCCGATTATGCGGCCGTGAATGAAGCTTCCGGGTACCGGCTTTACTGGGATGACAAGCTTTCACGCCTGTATACCGGCTCCACCGGCAAAAATCCGTTCAGCCTGGAGAAAGTATACCAGGGACTTTATGTAGCTGTAGGACTTCTTGTGTTGCTTACTTATATTTTCCGCCGGAAAAAAACAAGGGAATATTAATGACCGTTCCGCGCCAGGCCGTGCAGGGCGTGTTCCTTGAATGACTCCGTTGAATCCTGTCTGTACTCCAGTTCCGTCCGTGTTTTGGGTAAGCTTCCCGGGAAATGTTCTCCTATAAAAACAACCAGCTGTTCGCGGATCATACACCTCAGGTCAAACATTTGGGCTGCATTGCGGGCACTCACCAGCACGCGCAATTCCATGGCATGTGCCGTTGCTTCCGTTACCTGTACGGCGCTCACCCGCCTGTCCCAAAGTGGATTTTTTTCCAGTAACTTCTTCAACTGGGCCCGTACCGCATCCACAGGCAGTGTATAATCGGTATGGATCATTACAGTTCCCAGTAACTGTGCAGAGTTGCGTGTCCAGTTTTGAAAAGGCTGTTCTACAAAATAGGTTATGGGCAGCACCATGCGCCGGTCATCCCAGATACGCACTACAACATAGGTAAGCGTGATCTCTTCGATAAAACCAAACTCACCCTGCACCACCACGGCATCATCAATTCGAATAGGCTGGGTGAAGGCGATCTGGAACCCGGCCAGCAAATTTCCCAGGGATTTCTGCGCAGCAAAGCCAATGATGATGCCACCGATACCCACACCGGTCAGCAAACCCGTACCTACCTTTCGCATCGCTTCAAAACTTAAGAGCACGGCCGCTATTGTAAGCAGCACGATAATCGCCACCAGCAGCCTGCGTAAAAATTGGAGCTGCGTGCGAATCTTTCGTTCACGGAGGTTGTTTTCTTTCCGGATGTCGAACCGGAAGAGCACATAATCCTGCGCTACTTTGATAGCATTGATAAGAATCCAGGCAAAACCAATAATGAGAAAAATCTCCACAGCTCTTCCTATGCGGTGCATCAGTTCAGGTGACATCTTTGTGATCGGCAGCAGCATCCCGAAAACAAACAGCGGAAGAAAAAAATTAAGGGGTGCACCCAGGTGGCGCATCACCGACTGAAATTTTGAATAATGCGTTGTTTCTCCGGTAGAATTTTTAACAAACAACGAGAAAATGACCCGCAATAATAATCCTGTCACCAGCGCAATGCCCGCAATAACGAGGTTCCATGACCATGAATCGAGGCCCCAATCTGTTAACAATTGCTGTAATAATTCCTGCATTTTTAATCCTTCCTGTATTTCCGGGTCAATGAATGAATCACGGCACGGCATCATGATGCTGTACCCTTAAGGTTTATTCTATACCGGCAAGCAATCGGGGAATGGGTTCTAGAAGTTCGGACTGTGAATCAAGGATCATGCCTTTTACGGAGGGGAGATGGGGATGAGGTTGAGGTTGAGGTTAAGCGGCACTATGGAAGTTTCGCGAATCCATTTGTTTTCCAAAAACACTCGTGACCTGTATTATGGATGAGGTATTATTAAGAATGAACTGGAATAAGATGTATCCCTACACTAAATAAAAGTGGAAAGGGTTTTGTGCAGTTCGGGAATTGGAAAACTGCAGTTCAACGTCTCTCCAGTTGTCAATCAAGGGTGAAGAGATGCAAACTTTTTCAAAGTCCTGTATTGAAAAACAACTATTGTTAACGATAGTATTATTCCTTGTTGTTTAGTAACTCAACATAAGAAGAAAATTCCTGCACCATTAGTTCTTCAAAAGATTTATAGCGCACAGGACCCAAATGCCAGATGGCGAACATCCAGGCTTCGCATTCCTCGCCGAACATAACTTCGGGGTTTAGCAGCAAAATACTTGCGTCTCCCCAGCCGGACAATGCAATACAATTTGATAAATACTTACTCCTGAAATTAGTAGTTTGTTGTTCCGCTCCGTAAACAAAATATTCATCATCAGGAGGATTGAACGTATCGTGCATGTCTTTATATTCATCTGCAAAGTCCTTATCAAACTCGGACAACCTTTTTATCTGTTCAACGGGCAATATGTTCCAGGTAAAACAGCTTAATTGCTTAAACCCGTTTGAAGTTTTAAGAAAGTCTGTGTATGTGGGTGGAAGCTTTATTCTTAAACGTTCTTCTGCTTCCCTTATTTGTTTGTCGGTTGCCGGATCAAATCCCAACCAATTATCGTTGGTGTTATATTCCTGTAGAAGGTCTTCGCTACCGATTACAGTTTTTGATACCTGCTCCAAAAATTCTTTCCAATTCATCTGAATGTAATTATTGCCGCTAACGCAGCGTTTTATAAATGTTCCGTGAAGCGTTCAGCATGCAACGTGCAACGTGAAGCGTGCAGCGTACATCATGCAGCGTTCAGCCTCCCTCACTTCTTCAGCAATAAAAACAACCCGGCGGCCAGCACACTACCGATAAACGGGCCTATCACCGGTATCCAGGCATACTTCCAGTCGTGGCATTTTTGCTTCAGCGGAAGAATAGCATGCACAATGCGCGGACCAAGGTCCCTTGCAGGGTTTATGGCATAACCCGTGGTGCCACCCAAAGAAAGACCGATGCTCCATACCAGGAAAGCTACCGGCAAAGCACCAAGAGAGCCCAGGCCGATCTGCGCTTTCTGGTCGGTTATCTCGGCATTGGTAAAATAAAAGATTACAAAAACAAGTACGAACGTTCCAACGATCTCGCTCAGTAAATTGAAGACACGGTTATGCCTGGCCGGTGCCGTGCAAAAGACCGCCATTTCCGACCGCGCATCATTCTGCATATCATTTTCCGAATTGAAATGATTCCGGTAAACGATCCACACCAGCAAAGCACCAATGAAAGATCCAATGAGTTGGGCCAGTATAAAGGTTCCTACCTTGGCCCAGGCAAATTTGCCGGCAATAGCCAGTGCAATGGTCACTGCAGGATTCAGGTGGGCGCCGCTATAGGGCGTTGCCGTTACCACGCCAACATAAACCGCAAGCGCCCATCCGGTGGTGATCACCATCCAGCCTCCGTTGTATCCTTTGGTTCCTTTTAAAACAACGTTTGCTACCACCCCGTTTCCCAGCAGTATCAGGAGCATGGTTCCGATCAATTCGGCCGTAAATTCACTCATACGTTTCGTTTTATTATAAGAGAAGATTTATAACAGTAAGAAATATTGACAAGGCTTAGGCTTCATCCGGTTGCGCCCAGGCTTCGCAGGCTTTCACGGCTTTCTTCCATCCCCTGATCATTGCTTTGATATTTTGTTCACCACCCGGCTCAAACGTACGGTCTACTTTCCATTGCTGCTGTACTTCTTCAATGCTGTTCCAGTAGCCAACGGCCAGTCCGGCCAGGTAAGCCGCTCCCATTGCCGTTGTTTCGGTAATCTGCGGACGAACCACCCTTGCGCCCATTATATCTGCCTGTATCTGCATTAAAAGGTTGTTCACCGTGGCACCTCCATCAACACGCAATTCATTTATAGTCGTACCCGAATCGGCTTCCATTGCCTTTAATACCTCCATTGTTTGAAAGGCAATACTTTCAAGCGCTGCCCGGGCGATATGAGCAGATTTTGTTCCGCGTGTAATCCCAACCATGGTGCCGCGTGCATCACCATTCCAGTAAGGAGCTCCCAATCCTGCAAACGCAGGTACAAGATATACACCTCCGTTGTCTTCCACTTTTTTTGCCAGCGTTTCCACATCGGCAGATGATTTAATGAGGCCTAGTTCATCACGCAGCCATTGCACCACTGCACCGCCGATAAAGATGCTTCCTTCCAGCGCATACTGTACATCTCCTTTTATTTTCCAGGCAATGGTGGTGATCAGTTTATTTTTTGAAAGAGCAGGTTTGTTACCAATATTCATCAGCATGAAACACCCCGTACCATACGTATTCTTTACCATGCCCGGCCCCGTACACATTTGTCCGAAAAGGGCTGCCTGCTGGTCGCCCGCAATGCCCGCAATGGGAATTTTTGCCGCAAAGATTTGTCCCGATGTTTCACCGATCACTTCACTGGACGCACAAACTTCAGGAAGCATGGAGGCCGGGATGCCGAACATCTTTAATAATTCTTCATCCCATTCTAGTGTATGAATGTTATAGATCATGGTACGGGAGGCATTGGTAACATCAGTAGCATGTACTTTTCCCCCGGTCAGGTTCCAGACCAGCCACGAATCGATCGTTCCAAAAAGAAGTTGTCCTTCTTCCGCGCGACGGCGCGCTCCCGGAACTTCATCGAGGATCCACTTTATTTTTGTAGCGGAAAAATAAGCATCAACGATCAGTCCTGTTTTTTGCTGGATGATCCTGTCTGCGCCCTGTTCCTTGAGCGAAGTGCAATAGGCAGCCGTTCTCCGGTCCTGCCATACAATGGCATTATGAATGGGGGCGCCTGTTTGTTTATCCCACACCACGGTTGTTTCGCGCTGGTTGGTAATGCCGATGGCGGCAATTTGTGCGGGCGTGATCCCCGCTTTTAAAACAGCTTCCGTAGCTACGGTAACCTGCGACGACCAGATCTCTTTTGCATCATGTTCCACCCAGCCGGGTTTTGGATAGATCTGTCCGAATTCCTTTTGGGCAAGAGCAACAATTTCACCTTCACGGTTAAAAACAATTGCGCGGGAACTGGTAGTACCCTGGTCGAAAGACAAGATATATTTTTGCAGGCTCATTTTGGTTTATCGGCTGGTCAGGGGCTTAAATTAAGCTTAAGCGATTGCTTTGCCAACAGGAAATGGTTTTCACTGCCAGCCGGGTTAACGGAAGGCAAATTCTAATTACCGGTTACTGCCCTCTCATCATAAAAAAGAATGCGCAGGCGGCGCGGGTAAATCCAGCACCCCTATTATTAATTCTTAATTATTAATTTTTAATTCTTATTCGCAATACGCCTTGTGCGAAAATCCAGTTCTTCGGTTGTTTCTTCATCACCTTTACCAAAAGAAATGTACGCCCTCGATAGTTTATTATACAGCCGTATTTCATTGAGCGCGGGCATCCAGTTACATACCAGTTGTTCTACCGGTTTCCAAAGGATCACCCAGCTCAGTACAGCCATACTGTTACTCAGGTTCGTATTCCTGAACAGGTCTTCTTCCAGGATAAGCGGCAGGATGCCCTGGAAAAAAAGAAGGAAGAAAATACATATTCCCAGCATGAGAAATGCTCGCTTTTTAAATTGGCGGAAGTCTGTTCTTTTATTGCGTTCCAGGGTTTTAAAATGACGGTGCACGGCCTGCATGAACGGATCAATTAATTCTTTATCCTGTTCGGCACAATGAATCTTATACTGGATCCTGGAATAACGGCGGTGTGCAGTAGCAGCCGATAGTATATACCCAGCCATGTGCGGGTGCAACTGCCTTTTATACATGGGTGAAGGGTCATGGGGATTGAAAAAGTCCCCGATGGTATCCCGGTTTACCGAAAAAGGGATGTTGATTTTTGTCGATGATTTTCCCATAGGATAGGTTTTCTTCCGGCCTGGCGGAATGGTATGCCGGCTAAAATAGCCGCTGATGGCGGCTTTTCAAAAAATCAGGGCTGATTTTCCGGATTAATTCTGGCCAGTCACGCTAAATGAGCGACCATTGATAAAATCCTGGATTAACGGCATGGAGCAGGCAAATCCGGAAAGCCATAGTTGTCATTTTTTTTACAAGTGTAAAATGGAGGAGCACTTAAATACCTGTCAGGCCACTTAGAGTGGCCTGACAGGTATGGATCGCGAACGGGCGATTCAGGTGAAAAAATAGGTTTTATAGCCCTTTTTGCTGCCTTTTGCTCATTTTCCGGTTTTTTCAAAAAACTGTCAGGCCACTTTAAGTGGCCTGACCAAGAAACCACTGGTTATTTGCTGGCCCGGGGACCGGTTTAAATAGCGAATGACAATCTTCGGCAGTGTTCCAGGTCAGCCAAACAGGAATGCGGCAAATCAAAGCATTTCAGGAAGCCAGGATTCTTATGGTTTAGTGTCCTGCTAACTATGCGCACTTTTTATTTCCCTGATACCCATTACCATTTGATGATCAGATGCATTGGTATACGATAAAATTCTATGTAGAGGTTTTTCTACAAAAAGAATAAACTTTCCTGAAACAAAATGATTACGGTGGAAAACTCCTGTCATTTAACCGCACATTCCTGCCGTTTACCCACACATTATTGAGGCCTGTTATTTGCGAAAATGATAGAGCCATTCCAAGCTAATGCAAAAAGAAAAAAAAAGTATTAACTACCCGAGAAAAATTGCCAGGATCTTTCTGAAGGTCCTCCTTTTTCTTTTCCTTTTTATCGTATTGATTTTTCTACTGATACTCACCCCTCCCGTACAACGATTTATGACGGCTAAAGTGGAAAACTTCCTGGAAAACAAGTTGAAGACCAACGTTGATATCGGGGGCATCACCTTTGGCCTCTCGGGTAACGTGAGCCTCAGCGACGTATACCTGGAAGATCAGAAAAAAGACACCCTGCTGGCCGGCCAAACGGTACGGGCCAACCTGAATTACTGGAAGCTCTTCAATGGAGAAGTGATCGTTAAGGATATCGAGATGCAAAACATCACGGCCAAAATCAAACGTGTACTGCCCGATACCACCTTCAATTACCAGTTCATTGTGGATGCTTTTGTTACGCAAAGCACCGCTCCCGATACCGCTGCATCGGCTCCGATGAAACTTAGCATCAACGACATCACGCTGGAAAATATCAACGTTCTGCTGCAGGACGGTGTTACCGGCAACGACATGCAGGTGCGCATCGGCAATATGGCTGCCACCATCGATTCGCTTGACCTGGCTACACAACATTATGATATTCCCACCATCATCCTGCGCAACACCAGGGCAACGGTGCGCCAGTATAAACCCCTGGTTACTTCCGAATCAGCAGCAGAAGACGTGGCGGAAGCGGCTGTTCCTCCACCGATGAATCTTAATATCGGCGTGGTAGACCTCACCAATGTTGCCCTTGATTACGGGAACGACATATCGGCCTTCTATACCAGTTTCAACCTAGGACGATTCCGCGTGGATGGAAAACTGCTGGACCTCCAGAACCGAAAGATCCACCTCGATGAAGTGGTACTGGCCAATGCGGTATCCTCCATACGCCTTGGTCGCAAGGAAGCGGCAAGGGTAGTTGAAAAAGAAATTGAGCAGGAAGTGGAAACACAGGCGCAATTAGGCTGGGAATTCCGGGTGGACCGCATCAGGATCGATAACAATAAATTCAAATTCGATAACGATAACAACACAAAGCTGTCTTACGGACTTGACTTCGCCCACATGAATGCCGACAGCCTGACGCTTCATGCGGATAACTTTTTAATGAAGGAAGATTCGCTGGGTGTAAATATCCTTGCCGGTTCCTTTACGGAGCAAAGCGGTTTTCAACTCGACGAATTAAGAGGTAATATCCTGTATGCCTATAACCAGACAGCCATCAATGACCTGTATATAAAAACACCCGGCACCGAAATCAAACGCAGTGCCCTGCTGGAGTATCCATCGTATGAAGCACTTACAACCGACCTTAATTCGGTGGTGATGAATGTGAATATTGTGGACAGCCGGGTACAGGTAAAAGACATCCTGGCTTTTGCTCCGCAGCTTCGTACGCACCCCGCCTTCCGCAATTCTTCAGACATCTGGTATTTTAATGTGGTGGGCAGCGGAACAATGGACCGCCTTAGTTTTGAATCTATCCGGTTCAACGGTTTGGGTGATACCCAGCTTGATGCAGAGGGCACACTGGCCAGTCTGACCAATCCAAATAATGCCGGCGGCTCTTTCCGGATCCATCGCTTTCATACAACACAATCAGATATAACATTGCTCACCGGCCAGGCATTGACCGCATCAGGCGTTACGGTGCCACAAAGTGTTGATATTAACGGTACCGTATCGGGAAATGCAGCCCGGCTGGCCACCAATCTGAATATCAATACATCCATGGGATTTGCGGCTGTTAACGGAACCTTCGCCAACCTGACCAATCCATCAGCCGCTTCCTACAACGCCCGCGTGCGTACAGGTGGTTTGCAGATCGGGCGCCTTATCGGCAATAACCAGCTGGGTTCCATCACGGCAAGCATGTCCGTAAACGGACGTGGCCTCACACCGGCCACCATGAATACAACGTTTAATGGTTATGTAAACAGCTTTGGATTTAACCGCTATAATTACCGCAATGTGGCCCTTAACGGAACGTACCGTCAATCCAATCTTGATGCACGCATCAACAGCCGCGATCCGAATGCTTTCATGAATGTAGCCATCGCTGCAACATTAAACGATAATCCTTCTTTCCGTATCAACGGAATGATTGACAGCCTCAAAACATTACCCCTGAATTTTACCACGCAGCCCCTTTCTTTCCATGGAAAAATAAATGGTGATGCCAGTAACCTGATGGCGGATAATCCTACAGCCGATGTGCGCATCACGGACGGCTTGCTGGTTACCGGTACCGACCGCCTTCCATTGGATACCGTTCATCTTTTAAGCGGAAACACCGGAACCGAGAATTTCATTACACTTTCTTCCGGCATTGTGAATGCCGATATCCGCGGGCAGTACAGTCTTGCCGACATGGGCAATATCCTGCAGGATAATATTCAGCCTTATTTTTCTGTAGCCTCCTACACAAAACACACTTATGTAAAACCGTATGATTTCCGGTTCCGGGCCGATCTTGTGTATCACCCTGTGCTCGCATCCTTTATTCCCGGATTTACAGGAGCAGAACCCATTCATGCGGAAGGCAGGATCGCGACTGCTGAAGGTCTCGATGCAAAAGTGACCACACCCTACATTGCCATTGCGGGTAATGTGATCAATGAGCTGAACGTGACGGTCAATACATCCGACAGCGGTATGGCCATCAATGGAGGAATTGGCCACCTGGTAAGCGGCAACAGCATGGATGTTTATAACGTGACGCTTGCTGCAACAGCCCTGCGTAACAACATTAATTTCATCCTCGGCATTGATGACCGCAACGGTCGCGATAAATACAATCTTGGCGGTATGCTCACGCAACCGAACCCGGGATATTTTACACTTCATTTAAATCCAGACAGCCTGCTGCTGAACTATGACCGTTGGACCGCATCTACCGATAACTCGATCACGATCACTCCCGATGATATTATCGCCAACAATTTTGCCTTGCAAAAAGATGGTCAGCAATTGCTGCTGCAAAGCGGCGCCGGTACCGGATCCCGTCCGTTGAACGTTCAGTTCACCAATTTCCGGCTGGGTACCATTACCGGGTTTATGAAATCCGATTCTCTCCTGATTGACGGAACAACAAATGGAAATGTTGTGCTGAACAACATCATGAAACAGCCCACGTTTACATCAGACCTTACCATTTCCGACCTTAGCCTGCGCCAGGATACCATCGGCAATGTGCATGCGGTGGTGAGTTCAACAGGCAGCCGGTATAACACCGATGTAACCGTAACCGGTAAAGGCAATGATGTAGCGCTGACGGGTTACTTTGCGCCGCAGGGAAAAGACATGGTGCTTGACCTGGACCTTGCCATCAGGCGTATGGACCTCGCAACCTTTGAAGGCGCCCTTAAAGAATTCGTGACCTCGGCATCCGGCTCCGTGAATGGCAATGTGGCGATTAAAGGAACCACCTCCAAACCGGATGTAACTGGTAAGATCAATTTCGACACCACGACCATTTCAACGGTGGTACTGGGCGGGCCGCTCACCATCAATGATGAAACACTTAATGTAACCAACGATGGTTTTGTATTTGACCAATTCAGCATCCGCGATTCAGCCAACAATGCCCTGACACTGGACGGATCCGTGCTGACAAATAATTTCATTAATTATAATTTCGACCTCGATGTAAAGGCGCAGAATTTCCGCGCCATGAATACGCGCAAAACAGCCAATGCCCTTTACTACGGAGACATGAATATATCCACGAACCTGCATGTGGCCGGAACGGAAAAAGCACCGGTAGTGGATGGAACCGTGAACGTAAATAATGGAACCGATTTCACCATCGTCATTCCGCAGGCAGAACCGGGAGTGGTTCAGCGGGAAGGTGTAGTGGAATTTGTTGACTTTGATAACCCGGGTATGGATTCGATGTTCATGGAATATGATTCATTGAATGTTTCAGCTGTTACCGGGTTTGATGTAGCCGCCACAATTGAGATCGCCAAGGAAGCAAAATTCAATGTGATCGTGGATGTGGCCAACGGCGATTTCCTGGCCCTCCAGGGCACGGGCATTCTTTCTGCCGGCATTGACCCGAGCGGTAAGATCACGCTCACCGGCCCGTTTGAAATTGAGCAGGGTGCCTATCGTTTTTCATTCAACTTTTTACAGCGCAATTTCCAGATTGAAAAAGGAAGCAAGATCACCTGGCTCGGGGAACCTACCAGTGCGGAACTTGATGTAACAGCCATATACGAAGCCAACATCGCATCCGTTGACCTTGTAGCCGACCAGATCGAAGATCCGGAACAAAGGATCTACTACCAGCAGAAAATGCCATTCCAGGTATTACTTAATGTTGACGGCGAGTTGATGAAACCACAGCTCACTTTCGACATTCAATTACCGGAGAACCGAACCTATAACGTATCAGGAGATGTAGAGTCTAATGTACGCAACCGCCTGGCCCAGATACGCCAGGAAGAATCAGAAATGACCCGGCAGGTATTTTCGATCCTGTTGCTGGGAAGGTTTGTGGGCGAGAATCCATTCCAGTCGCAATCAACCGGTGGCGGATTCAGTGCCGGAAGCTTTGCCCGCCAGAGCGTGAGCAAATTGCTGACCGAGCAATTGAATGATATGGCTGCAGGATTGATCGGCGGCGTGGATATAAATTTTGATGTGGCATCCAGTGATGATTATACTTCCGGAAGCCGCCAAAACCGTACGGACCTGAGTGTGGGCTTAAGTAAGCGGCTACTCAACGACCGGGTTACCGTTACCGTTGGTAATAATTTCCAGCTGGAAGGTCCTTCACCATCCAACCAGGGATCTAACAATATTGCCGGTAACGTATCAGTGAACTATGCTCTGAGCAAGGATGGACGATATATGCTTCGGTTCTACCGTAAGAATGAATATGAAGGACAGGTGGATGGTTATGTTATTGAAACAGGATTAGGATTCTCCTTGTCTGTTGATTATAATCGCTTCCGCCAGATATTCGAAGCAAGAAAAAACAGGAAGGAAATAAAAAAGCGGGAAGAAGAGCAAAAAAAACAGCAAGAACAAAATGGGCAGAAACAAGAAGTTCAGACCACAACCGGTAGTAAGGGTTAACCTCATTTTTCTGGCAGCCTGTCTCCTTTTGACGGCTTGCAGCACAACGAAAAATTTACCGGAAGGCGAAAAACTTTACACCGGTGCTTCTGTTAAACTAAGCGGCGAAGAAGACCTTACAGCCCGTGAGCGTAAATTGCTGCGCGCTGAACTACAGGGCATGGCCCGACCCAAACCCAATTCCCGTTTCCTGGGTATTCCATTTAAGCTTGGCTTCTATAATTTGTTCTATAAAGCAAAACCAAATTCCTTCTTTGGTAAACTGCGTAATAAATTCGGCGAGCCTCCGGTTCTGCTGAGTGATGTCAACCTGGATAACAATACAAAAATTTTACGCAGCCATCTGGAGAACAAAGGATTTTTTAAAGCCAAAGTAACCAGTGATACGGTGGTTAAAGCACGCAAAGCCAGTGCGGTGTACGAGGCCATTTCCGGTTGGCAGTCGCATATCAATACCGTTACGTTTATCCCCGACAGCACAGAACTGGCCAATGCCATCAGGGAAAGTGCGGCAGGTTCCCTTCTGAAAGTCGGAGAACCTTATGATCTCGACATAATCAAACTGGAACGCACGCGTATTGATGCTTATTTGAAAGAAAGAGGCTTCTTTTATTTCAGTCCTGAGGCCCTGCTGGTGCAGGCCGACACCACCAATGGAAACAACACGGTTAACATGCGGGTGATCATCAAACCCGAAACACCCGACAATGCACGCCAGCCGTACTATATCAATAATGTTTATATATACAGCGGTTACCGCCTCAATGGCACCGGGCAGGATACCGCCAAATCCAATGCGCAATTTCATGAAGGATATTATGTCATTGATCCGCGCAGGCGTTTCAAGCCAAAAATGTTTGAACAGGCTTTGCAGTTTGATGCAGGTGAATTGTATAACCGTACCGATCATAATCTTACGCTTAGCCGGTTGATCAACCTGAATGAATTTAAAGCCGTTCGCAACCGCTTTGAACGGGTACCCGACAGCGCAAAACTCGATGCTTATTACTACCTGACACCGCATCCCCGCCAGTCATTGCGCGGAGAGATCCGGACCACTTCAAAATCAAATAACCAGCAGGGTTCACAGATAAGTGCCACCTGGCTGAACCGGAATTTTTTCCGGGCAGGAGAACAGCTCAGTATCAGCGCCTACGCAGGAAGTGAAGTCCAGTTTTCCGGAAACTGGAAGGGATATAATATTTACCGGAGCGGCGCCGAATTAAACCTGGCGATTCCCCGCTTTTTTATTCCGTTTACCGACATTAAAACAAAGGGCGGTTATATACCGCGCACCAATGTGCAACTGGGATACGATATCCTAAACCGCCGTAAACTGTACACCCTCAACTCCTACCGGTTTGGATTTGGATTCCTGTGGAAGGAAAGCCTGAAGAAGAATCATGAATTCTATCCTATTTCCGTCAACTATGTACAGCCGATTAATGTTACAGCCGAATACCGCGACAGTGTTTTTAAATATCCTTATCTCGAACGCATTGTTGATTCGCAATTTATTCTCGGGTCAACGTACCAGTATAATTACAACGACCTGGCTACGGGAATCAAAAAAACAAATTCGTATTACTTCCAGGGATTGATTGACCTGTCGGGCAATGTAGCTGGATTGTTGATGGGTGCGGATGCGAGGAATGGAAAGCCCGCCCGTATCATGAATGCCCTGTTCGATCAATACATCAAGCTGGAAACAGATGCTCGTTATTACCGGAAGATCGGCCTTAATTCAACCTGGGCCAACCGGGTGATCATTGGCTATGGCCTCCCCTATGGCAATTCATCGCAGCTGCCGTATATCAAACAATTCTTCTCCGGGGGTAATAACAGTATCCGTGCTTTCCGCAGCCGTTCGCTGCTGGGTTCCTATACCTTCCCCGATACATCAGGATCCGGATTTTTGCCGGACCAGACAGGTGACATGATGATGGAATTCAATACCGAATTCCGGCCTAAAATCAGCGGACCCTTATATGGTGCTCTTTTCATTGACGCCGGTAACACCTGGCTAAAAAACCCCGACCCCGATCGTCCGGGTGCAGAATTCACCAAGGATTTCATGAAGCAGCTGGCTGTAGGTGCCGGTGTGGGCATACGCCTCGATATCCAGTTATTTGTGATCAGGCTTGATGTAGCGTTTCCATTGCGAAAACCCTGGCAGGATAATCCCTGGGTGATCAGGAATATTGATCCAAGCAGTAAGGCCTGGCGAAGAGAAAATGTTGTATACAACCTGGCAATCGGTTATCCGTTCTAGAAAATTAAACCGCAAAGGCAACCGCAGAGACGCAAAGTCTTTGCGGTTGCCTTTTCATTAAAATCCCAGCATACTTTCTATTCTTTTTTTCACTTTATCTGCATTAGGCAGCATGGCGGCTTCAAGACCGGTGTTGAGCGGAACAGCAGGCAGGTTGAGTGCACCCAATACTTCAACCGGCGCATCCAGGAAACGGAAGCAGGCATTCGATATTCTTCCGGAAAGGGCTTCGGCAAATGAGTTCTGTTGCTGCTCTTCGGTTAGAACCAGGCACTTGCCATGTTTTTTGACCGTGTTAAATACAAGTTCTTCATCCAGGGGAAACAAGGTTCGCAGGTCGATAATCTCCACCTGCCCGGGAAATGCTTTTGCCGCGGCCTTTGTCCAGTATACGCCCATTCCATACGTGATGATGCATAAGGATTCGCCGTTATCGACTTTTTGTGCATCTGCCTTCAGCACTACCGCTCCTTTTCCAAACGGTAGAATATAATCTTTAGACGGCTCCGTTATTTTGGCATCTTCGGTGCCGGGAACCTTGCTCCAGTACAGTCCCTTATGTTCCAGCATCACCACCGGGTTAGGATCATAATAAGCAGCTTTCATCAATCCTTTCATATCGGCAGCATTGGAAGGATACGCGATCTTGATTCCTTTGATGGTGAGTAATGTTGACTCCACACTTCCGCTGTGATAAGGTCCGCCGCCACCATATGCTCCAATAGGAACACGGATGATATTGCCAACGGGAAATTTCCCGCAGGTCAGGTAACAGGATTTTGAAATTTCAGTGACGAGCTGGTTGAACCCGGGATAGATATAATCGGCGAACTGTACTTCTACAATAGCCTTCACACCAACTGCGCTCAATCCAACAGTAGAACCAATAATGTAGGCTTCCTGTATCGGTGTATTGAACACACGGTGATCACCGAACTGCTCGCCCAGAGTGGCGGCTTCACGGAAAACACCACCCAATCGTTTACCCACATCCTGTCCGAACAGGATACATTCCGGGTTTTCTTCCATCAGTTCCCGTATGGCGAACAGCGCGGCATCCACCATCATAACTTTTTCTTTTCCGGCCGGACTCCGTTCTCCTTTTTCTTCCGTCACCGGTGTTGGTGCAAATACATGATCACTAACGGTAGCCGGAGCCGGTTCGGGTGCAGCTAATGCGCGGCTGAATTGTTGTTTTATTTCTTCCGCAACTTCTGCTTCGATTTTTTGAAGGTCTTCTTCTTTTAATTGTTGCAATGCGGCCTGGCGGAAACGTGGTAAGGGATCCATTGAAGCGTGCCTGGCCAGGTCTTCCTCCGAACGGTAAAATTCTTTACGTACCCCGCTGGTGTGATGATTAAGGAGACAAACCTTCGCATGCACGAGCCAGGGTTTACGGTGTTCGCGCACATGATTAATCACCTTGCGCATGGTATCATAGGAAGCAAAAAAATCAGTTCCATCCACCCGTATCCTGTTCATGCCCTTAAAACCTTCTGAGTATTCAAAAGCATCCATGGCGCGTCCTTCTGATGATGTTACGGATATCCCCCATTCATTATCCTGCACCAGGTAAATCACCGGGAGGTTTTTCAATACCGCAAACTGGAATGCTTCACTTACTTCGCCTTCTGTTACGGATGCATCACCAAGGGAACAGATCACAACCGGGCGCTCACCATCAGGTCCTTTTTGTAACAGGGGTGAATGAATGCCTTCCAGGTATTGAATTCCCTGCGCCACACCGGTTGTGGGAATGGCCTGCATGCCGGTTGCGCTGCTCTGGTGAATGATCTTTGGTTTGGCTTCATCCCGCGTATTGGGATGGGCATAATAGCTACGGCCTCCTGTAAACGGATCGTTTGCTTTCGTCAGTAACTGGAGCATCAGTTCATAAGGCGTCCAGCCCATGCCCAGTAAAAGACTTTCGTCGCGGTAATAAGGACTTACCCAATCCTGCGGCTGAAGATTGAAAGCGGTGGCGAGTTGAATGGCTTCATGTCCTCTTGAGGTGGAGTGAACATATTTGGTAATGGAACGGGCTCCTTCATAGGTTTCGGCCATTATTTTGGCGCTATAAAACAGCCGGTAGGCGCGGATAAGGAAATTGGCATCCATACTTATTGGTATAACAGCGTTAGTTGCGCAAGGTACGGCGGAAATAGAAAAGCCACTCCGCCCGGGCGGAGTGGCTTTAATGAAATAAGGCTTTCTATTTAACGTCCAGTGTTAACAAACTTTCTTCATCCATAAATCCTTCAATCTCATCACCCACCACGATCTCGCCTACGCCGGCCGGGGTGCCGGTAAATACAAGATCACCGATGTTGACGGAAAAGAAATTGGAAATGTACGAGATGAGGTAATCAAAATCAAAGAGCATGTCCGGTGAACTTCCCTGCTGCACAAGTTCCTTGTTTTTGTACAAACCGAAATTGATCTCTTTTTTATTTTTCAGATTGGCAACAGGCACCCATTTACCGATGACCGCTGAATTATCCCACGCTTTTGCCTTTTCCCAAGGGAGTCCTTTTTCTTTCAGTTCATTCTGTATATCGCGGGCCGTGAAATCAATACCCACGGTTACGGCATCATAATATTTATTTGCAAATTTTTCCTGGATGTATTTGCCATTCTTGGAAATACGGAGTACCAGTTCGCATTCGTAATGCAATTCATTGGTGAATTCCGGGTAATAAAAAGGAGTATGTGGCTGAAGCAATGCGCTTTTGGGCTTCATGAAAATTACAGGTTCATCGGGAACATCATTGCCTAATTCTTTCGCATGGTCTACATAATTTCTTCCTACGCAAAAAATCTTCATACAGAGGTTGGTTGTTTAAAAATAAATACCAGGGGATACTTACACATAGGGTTGTTTATCCCATATATTTTTATGGCTTTACAAAGAACCTGGATTTTACCGGGGGGATACGTTGGAGTTGGTTCGCTAAAGTAAATAAATACTCTTATTCCTCATAACGTAATTTCCACATTGTTGAATTTGTTCATGGCGGCAGCCAGCCCCACAGTTGCAAATTGCTCTATTACTTCGATCGATTTTTCAATTTTCAGCTGAACAACCGGCTCTTCTTCTTTCAGCCATTTTCCCAATACAAATTCAACCTGCCTTCCTTTGGGATAGTTGCTTCCAATCCCGAAACGAAGCTTTGGATAGTCGGTTGTTCCCAGTATTTCCTGTATACTTTTTAACCCGTTATGACCGGCATCGCTGCCACCGGCCCTGATCCGGAGCTTTGATAAGGGCAGGGCAAGATCGTCTACAATAGTAAGTGTTTGCGCTATATCGATCTTTTCCTTATCCATCCAGTATTTCACCGCTTTTCCGCTCAGGTTCATAAACGTTGTCGGGCAAATCACTACAAAGCTCCTTCCTTTCCATCGTATCTCCGAAACAAAAGCCAGCCGGTCCTGCCGGAAGCTGCCTCCATGCTTCGTTACAAAAGCCATGGCTACATCAAAGCCAATGTTGTGCCGGGTATGCTCATACTCGGTTCCTACATTGCCCAGCCCTGTAATAAGGAATTTCATGATTGCAAATATCGGTTCGGAGAATGTGAATTCAGAAGTTTAACCGCAAAGGCGCAGAGGAATGAAGTAAGAAGTAGGAATTAAAGGATTCATTCGTGTAATGACCTTCGCTGAACCTGCCTACAAGCTGAGCTGGTGCATACAAATCCCTATAATCCATTTAATCGTGATAAAGAAGAACCCTGGCAAAGCCAGGGTTCAATCTGCGAAATCTTTTAAAATCTATTAATCCGCGATCATTTTTTACCGGCTGCTTTTGCAGGAGCGGCAGCTTTTGCAGGGGCAGCGGCGGCGGCGGCTTTAGCCGGCGCAGCGCCTTTAGCAGGAGCCGTAGCTTCTTCCTGCCGCAGGGCACGCGTGGTAACAATGGAAACAATTGGAATACGGGGCGAATTTAAAAATTCGTAGTGCTCCACTTTCACATCTTCCACGCGAAGGTTGTCACCGATTTCAAGATGATCAACATTTACCTCGATCTGCTCTTTTAGATACTTCGGATAGGTTTTTACTTTCAGTGCTTTCAATTTCGTTACCATACGTCCCCCGGCTTTCACGCCTGCAGATGCACCGGTATACAATAATGGAATGGTGGCAACAACCGGACGGTCTTCAACCAGTTCCATCAGATCCAGGTGGATCAGGTCATCAGATACTTTATCAAACTGCAGGTCTTTGAGGATGCAGCGATAAGATTTGCCATCCAGGCGCACTTCTGCCAGTTGGAATTGCGGTGTGTATACTAAAGGCCTTAAAGCCTTGGCAGGAGCAACAAAATTAATTTCCTGCGCACCCCCGTAAATTACACCAGGCACGAGTTCCTGAGAGCGAAGCTGGCGGGTGGCTGACTTGCCATATTCGGTCCTCAGTTGTCCTTCGATTGTAATTGTCTTCATTTTATGAATGTTTGTTTTTTTGATAAGTAAAGTTGAGGCTGAGGCTAAGGTTGGGAGGGATCTCAACACAGAACTTCATACGTCAACACATAACCTTATTTGTCCCTTCGCTGCGAATGGATAAACAGGTTGTTGATGCTTTTGTTTTCGTAAGCGTTGCGGATGGCTACGGCAAATAATTCTGCTACTGTTACTACTTTGATCTTCCTTGCTTCCTGCTTTAATGGAATGGTGTCGCAAACAACCACTTCCTCCAGCACACTGTTCTCCAGGTTTTCGTAAGCCTTTCCACTCAGTACGGGGTGCGTTATTAAAGCCCTTACCGTACGGGCGCCTTTTTCTTTTAAAAGAGCTGCACTTTTTGCCAGGGTTCCGCCGGTATCGCAGATATCATCTATAATAACGATATCCCTGTTGGCCACATCCCCTATCACTACCATGCTGGCAATTTCATTGGCCCGCTTCCGGTGCTTGTCGCAGATCACCATTTCGGCTTCAAAGTAGCTGGCAATTTCCCTGATACGGTTGGTTGCACCCACGTCAGGGGCCGCAAAAGTAAGGTTTTCGAGCCGCAATTGTGTTATATAGGGTATAAAAACAGCCGAACTGTCGAGGTGGTCTACCGGGATATCAAAATAGCCCTGGATCTGGGGGGCATGAAGGTCCATTGTAATTAACCGGTCGGCCCCGGCGGCTACCAGCATATTGGCTACGAGTTTACTGCCAATGGCCACGCGCGGACGGTCTTTCCGGTCCTGGCGGGCATACCCGTAATACGGAATAACTACTATGATCTTATTGGCCGATGCCCGGCGGGCGGCATCGCACATCAGCAAAAGTTCCATCAGGTTGTCGGCAGGCGCATGGGTGCTTTGAACCAGGAATACCGATTCCCCCCGTATACTTTCAAGAAAAATTGGCTGGATCTCCCCGTCACTAAAGCGCTGGATATTGATCTTTCCCAGTGCGCAGCCATATTGTTTGCAGATCTGAAGGGCGAGTTTTTCAGAGCCCGTTCCGGCGAAAATTTTGGCAGAAGCTTGCATGATGAAAATGTGCGGCGAAGATAGGCCGAAGCTCGAAAAGGAAAAAAGCTTTTGCGCAAAGGGTTGTGCAGTTATTCTAAAAAGAAAGGGAGAAAAAAACAGGAATTCCTGTTTTTTTCTCCCTTAATTTCTTAAACTCCCTGACTAATTTACCGGTATACGGTTGCGGTCATACTTCCCGGTGTAAGCTCAGCTTTCTTTGCAGAAGCTTCGGCCGGACCATCATCGTTAATGCTGTAATAAACCGTGCGGCAAACAAAAAGTGCCAAGAACAATGAGATTCCATATACAAACATGAAGAATAAAACCGGATGCAAAGCACCCATTGCTGAAGTAGAACTACGTCTCATAGGCTGGTTTTTAGGTTTTTTTATGGGATTGGATCAATTAACTGGAATAAAAGTAAACGTTAACCATAATCAGTGCAAGAGCAGAATTACTCAATAAAACAGTGGGCAAAAGACGACCGGCCCCGCGAAAAATTACTCGCCCGCGGAGCCTCTTTTTTGAGCAATTCCGAACTGCTGGCCATTCTTATTCATAACGGCACCCGCGATAAAACGGCGGTGGCCCTGGCCCAGGATGTTCTGCGGCTGGGCAAGGACAATCTCTCCGACCTCGGTAAACTTTCGACCCGCGAGCTGATGAAAATCAAGGGAATAGGTGAAGCAAAGGCCATTACCATCGTGGCTGCCCTGGAGCTGGGCCGGCGCCGCCAGGCCGCTCTGCCCCGGGAAAAAGCGGTGGTTACCGGCAGTGCCGACGTGGCCTCTTACCTGCAGGTGTTGCTGCGCGATTATAAACATGAAGTGTTTGCCGTTCTTTTCCTGAACAGGGCCAACAAAATCAACCACTTCCAGGTGGTTTCCGAAGGGGGCATAACCGGTACGGTGGCCGATCCGAGGATCATCCTGAAAAAGGCACTGGAGGAAGATGCGGTCAGTATCATTCTCTGTCACAACCATCCGTCAGGATCCCTGAAACCCAGTAGGGCCGATGAAGAACTGACCCATAAAATCCGGGAGGCCGCCCGCTATTTCGATATAAAGGTGCTCGATCATCTCATTGTTTCTGATGATGGCTACTATTCATTTGCAGACGAAGGGATACTGTAGGAATAATGAACAAGGAACAGGGAATGTTGAATGTTGAATCGAAGGCTTTGTTTTTCAGCCTTCGGCTATTAATCTACCTATTTTTAAAACAAATGTTCAATTTTCAATTTTCAATGCTCAATGTGTCAATTGAGGACATTAAAATTAATCAGCCATCTGGAATGAATGATGAAAGCGAAGCGTTTCAACCGGTACGTGCAGCGTGCAGCGTGAAGCGTGCAGCGACAACTTCTACGCTTGCGCGGTAGGTCCTCCGAAATTAAGTGGAATCTGTATTTCTTCGAGGTCTTTGATGGTACCGTTGGCTGCTTCGTAACGCCCGACATTTTCAGCGAGGGCTTTCATGAAACGCTTGGCATGCTGGGGGGTAAAAATGATACGCGACTTCACTTTGCTTTTTGGTGTGCCCGGCATCACGTTCACAAAATCGATCACGAATTCGGCATGTGAATGGGTAATGATGGCGAGGTTGGCATAGGTACCTTCTGCTACTTCTTCTGTAATTTCTATATTGATCCCGGTTTGGTTCAGGGCCTGATCGGACATGGTAATAAATTATTGGTTAAGGGCTGCAAACACCAACTGCAGTACTTCTTCCGGGTTGGCAGCATAATCGTTCCGGCCAAAAATAGCCGATAAATCTTTTACGTCTTTAAATTCTTTTTGAATTCCCGCAGCACTCGATTTCAGTTTTTTCACCTTGCCCGTAGCCATGTCTTTGTAGTAATAAGCATATTGCAGGTCAAATGTGCGCAGCTCTGCGCGTACAATGTTGGTGGATACATATTGCAGCCCCGATTTATATTCCTTGTACAACGTATAACGATCGCCGGCAGCAATCTTCTGAAAAAAAACTTTTTCCGCCGAGCCGGCCAGCACTGCGTTTATAAAGTGCATTTTTTTCTTTACCCCATCGGCCTCCACCTCCAAGTCAAATGAATCAACGGTTGCCCATTCCTTGGTCAGCATTTTATCAGCTTCGAGCTGGATCTCGATCCCCTGCGTATAGGTGTTGTACGAAATAGTCTGGTCTTTTCCAACTTCTCCCCCGCCATAAACATTTCCCTTGTGGGTACCACCAAACAGGTAGGGTGTACCCACCACCTGGTAATTGCCGATGCGCGTATGCACATTTCCATTACCTTTTTCCAGCAGGAGGCGATTGTAGGCCTGGGCCGGATCCACATAGGAAGCTGCCTGGCTGTTCGCCTGCAGGGAAAGGATGTATAAAGCAGCGGGAAGCAGTAGTTTTTTCATCTAAGGAAGGTAATAAAAAAAGGTTGCCGTAAGGGCAACCTTTTCTATAAAATTGAACCATGAAATTAACGTGGTCTCAGGTATTTTAATGTATCAGTAAACAAACGCTGAGCACCTGCCGGGTAAAGCCACCTGATATAGAAGGTCTTTGTTGCCGGATCCCAACGGTTATCATACGTGTTATCCTGTGTAACCAATCCATTGGCACTGGTAACGGTTACTTTGTTGGTACTTTCATTTACGGTAATGATCGGCTCATAACCGGCAGGAAGCTGTGAAGGACCGCCCCAGGGAACACTGCCTTCCCAGGCTACAGTAGTGGCGCCGGCCGTAACCAGGTCGCGCTCCACATGTACAGGACCGGTCAGAGAAGGATCACCACCACGAATGTGGTATCCGTTGATCTCGTAATGACCATCCCACTGATTCTTGATGGCAATACCCACCAGGATCTTATTCAGGTTGCTGGCGATGGTAACACCACCTTCCTGAACGGAGGCGATACGGAAACCAAAACCATACGTCTTGGTGATATCAAGATTTGTTTTAGCATTGTTGATCGTGAGAGGCAGTGTAGCGGTACGGCTTCCTTTCGGGATCGTAACCACCATGGATGGAATGCTGTATGCATTGGTAGGCATAACGGCAAGCTGTGGATTATCGGGTATACCGTCACGGTTTTCATCAACCGCATTATAAGCTGCAACAACACTTGGATCAGCAACCAGCGTTACATGTATGTCCTGTTCTGCCGGCTCATCGGAGAGCAGGTTTACAAGGGCAACCTGGAAGGTCTGGGTAGTGGTTACATTCTCAATGGACGTAACATTTATTTTGTTGGAAGCCTGCGGAAAGCCCACACCTACCGGTGAATCTTCCGGGTGTTTAATTCCGTATTCGTTGTTATCAAATCCTTCGTCCTTTAAACATCCCGTTCCGCCAATGACCAGTAGGGCCGAAAGAAATGCAATTGATATTTTTTTCATGTACATGAAATTTAAGATTATTAATTAAGATCCCAGAATATCTTTCCGTTCGGATCGATCGTTCCCTGGCCACCTACGTTCTCAGCATTGTAGTTGTATTCTGTCTGAGGATATAACAGGCGGGAAGGAATTCTGTTTACGGTTCTGTTTGGAGAAACAGACAATGGCGGACCTGGATCGTAACCACCACCAACACCATAAACGATATCGGTTCTTCTCCAATCAGTATACACTTCATACGTAGCAATGCCGTTCAGGGCAAACCATTTTTGCTGAAGAATGGTATACAATCCACCCGCCGGGCGACCACCGCCCAGGGAAGGAGCTGTATAATCAACGTCAGGATATCCTGCGTTGGCTGCGATATAGTTGTTGGCTGCTGTAGTAGGATTGGCAACACCCAGGAAGGACATAGACTCGGTAATAGCAGCTCTCAAAGTAGTAGCGGCTGCACCGGGAATAATACCTCTCTGCTGCGCTTCTGCCTGGAGGAACAGGCTTTCTGTAGCCGTTACCACCCATTGTGCCTGGTCGGCACTGCGCAGTAAACCAGGTCCGATACCGGCCAGGTTGGTGGCACCGTTTGCAGTAACCGGGGGCAAACCGTAGGCTACACCCACCAGGCCATTGGCACCCGGTGTATAAAAACGGGTTGTGCGGGGATCGCCATCATACTGATAATAATCAATTGCGTATTCGTTTGCCTTGTAATAAACGCTGTTGGCTGTAGTGGTTCCGGTAGCATCCTGGAAATAAGTAGCCCAGAACGGATTCGGCTTATCAGTACGGTAGCCTGGCTGAACGGAAGCGTTCTGACCGGCAACAAGGTATCCGCTTCCTTCGGCTGTGATGCGGGCCACTTCACCGGCTACATCAAAACCGGGTGCAACACCTGTAGTGGTGATAGCACCATTGTGAAGGTGTACCAGCATACGCAGTTTCAACGTATTGGCCAGGCGAACCCATGATGTTTTATCTCCTTTGAACATGATGTCGTTGGTGGTGATGTTACGGCTCTGTGAAGCGGTAGCTCCTTTGATCAGCGTGATCGCTGTATCCAGCTGGCGAAACAGGTCTTTGTAAATAGCTGAACCGGCATCATATCGTGGAGTAACGTTTGCACTGCCTTTCAATGCGTCGAAGTAGGGAACGTTATTGTACATATCAACCAGGATCTGGAAGTTATGCGCCTTCATGATACGGGCGATACCTTCATAAAAATCAGCATCGGCCTGCTGGGCCTTGCCCATCATTACCTGGTAATCGTAAGCATTGTTATACAGGTTATTCCATACACCAACCCCGAAAGAAGTTGTAATGGAATAAGTTTCCTCTGCAAATGCCGGAGCATATGTTCCGGAACGGGCCCAGAAGCCCATCCAGTTCTGGAGAAAGCCCCAGTTACCTGCTACAACAGCACCCGTGCCATGAAGGGCGGCCGGAAGGATAACATCGTAGGTAACGGTGCTGTCCGTAGGCTGGTTTGGGTTCCTGTTGATATTGAAATCATTTTTATTACACCCGGTAGCAGCAGCAATCATTACGATTGCTGCGCCGAGTACATATATTATTTTATTAAGTTTCATGTGTTCGCAATTATTCCATTAAAAGTTAACTAAAACGTTAGCACCGAACAACCTGGTTGGAGGTGTGTTTCCAAGACCGCTCACACCCTGCGCATTGCCGGTTGTGGTAGAGAACTCGGGGTCAGTCCACTGGTTCGACTCAGGCAGCCATGTGAAAAGGTTTCTGCCGGTAAGTGTGATGCTGGCACCTTTAACTGGTTTGTTGGCGAACCACCTGCTGGGCAGGCTGTAGCCTAATGATAACTCACGCAATTTCCAGAAAGCACCGCTGGCAATGTAGTTGGAGTTGGCAGCAGTATTGGCAGCAACAGAATAGAAGTTGTATCCACCCTGCATGTAAACATCCTGGTTGGGAACGTATTTACCGGTACCATCATCATATACGGAATTCGGGTAGATGAACGGCTGACGGCCATTCACCGCTGTTCGGTAACCGATACCTGTAAAATCGAGGGCAGTACCCAGGTTACCTGCATAGATCTGGTTACCACCGCGGTAATCAGCTACCACACCTAAAGACAATCCTTTCCAGTCACCATTCAGGCTAAGACCCAGGATGTGCTTTGGAATGGTTTGTCCGAAAGTTTTAATCGTAGGATCTACCGTAGGCAAACCGGTTGTTCTGTTCACGATTACGCGACCCAGGCTGTCTTTCATATAATCTGTCAGCTTAAAGGTATAAGCCGGCATTCCTTTAATGATGTAGTTACCGTTACCGATACCCAGCTCATTAACACCTTCGATCAGCTCAGTAACCTCGTTGCTCTGCAGTGTATAGTTTGCTTTGAAGTTGATGGAAGCCTGGCCGATTTTAATCAGCGGCGTTAAACGCATATCAAACTCCAGCCCCCTGTTGGTAAAGGAACCGGCGTTCAGCAGGGCGTTTGAGTAACCGGTAGCACCGGAGTACGCAACCGTCAGGATCTGGTCGGTGTTGTCCTGTGAGTAGGCAGTAAATTCAAAATTAACACGGTTACGCAGGAAGCCTAATTCAATACCAACTTCTTTGTTCTTTACGAACTCGGGCTGGTACTCCGAACGGCGCAGCGTATTATCAGATGTATAACCGATAAGATTTCCGTAAGGAAAACCGCCACCGGGGCTATAGGTATTCTCAAGCGAATAAGTACCGAGGTTTACATTACCGGTTTTAGACCAGGCACCACGCAGTTTCAGGTAAGAAATAGCCTGGCTGTTCTTTATGGCAGGAATAGCTTCACTCAGTACGAATGAAACGTTAGCGCCGGGATAGAAATACCGGATATTATTTACATCGAAATTGTAAAAATTCGCAAGCAGGGAGCTATAGTCATAGCTTCCGGTTACTTCAGCAAAAGCCCAGTTATTATAACCAACTGTTGCCCTACCGAAGAAACGCTGGAGCCGCTGCCTTCCTTCAAGTTGAGATGGGGTGGCTTCACCTTGTCTTACACTTACATTAAAGAAATCAGGGATACCCAGGTTATCAGACCTTAAACCGGTAGAAACTGCACGCTGGTCACGGAAAGAATAACCCAGCAAACCTTCAATATGAAAATCTGCAACGTCATGACGTGATGTGGCAAAGAATTCAGAGTTCAGGCGGCTTGAAGTAGAAGATGTCTGGTATACGGCAGATTTCAGGTCACCGGAAGCAGCAATGGCCTTGTGGGCTTCCTTTGCAAAATCACTGTAGGTCAGCGAACCCTGTGTTCCTCTTTCGTATTCGCTTCTCGTCGTACCACCTACGCGATAGGTTAAGTTCAGCCAGTTGGTAGCTTTGAAATTCAATTCCACATTTCCAAGAAGGTCATTTGATCTTCCTGTTTCGCGGAAGTTGTCAATAGCCCAGTAAGGGTTAGAGTAGTAGTCACTGAAGTAACCATCAGGGCTGGCCCAGTAGTTATTTCTCCAGTCTTTAAACTGCGTAATGGGAATGTGCATGGGGGTATTGATCAGCAACCAGTAAACACCGAAGTCACGGCCGTTACCAAAATTGTCACCCGCAGTAATATCGTAATTGCCATTTGTGTAGTTCAGGTTGAACTGTGCCTTGAAACGGCCGTATTCCTGGTTGGCACTCATCCGCACTGTTTTTCTCCTGTTCTCATCCTTTGGCGTAATGCCATTGATGCTTACATTCTGGGCACTCAGGTAAAAATTCTGGGTAGAAAAAGAAATGTCTGTCTGGTTGGTTGTACCCGTATTCCAGAACTTACGCTTCTCTTCCGGCTTTGCAGAATAGGTAGTCATAAACTTGCTGCCATCGGGGGCATCACGTCCGATCTGTACCATGCTGCCGTCGAACTCGGGACCATAGGTCTGGTTTTCAACGGGGTCATAAACACCATATCCGAACTGGTCAACGGATGAACCGGAACCAAAGCGGGTCTGGAGTTTTGGCATAAAGGAAACACGCTCGAACTGTGTTGTATGGCCTACGCTGATCTGTGGTCTGCCGCGGGTTCCTTTGCGGGTAGTTACCACAATGGCACCGTTTACGCCTTCAGGACCATAGATCGCTGTGGCGGAAGCAGATTTAAGGATGTCAACGGAAGCAATGTCATTCGGGTTGATGGAGTTGATGTAGGTAAGGGCAACCGGTACACCATCGAGGATCAGCATGGGTTCGTTGTTACCCGTCAGGGAGCGGATACCGCGAAGGGTGATCCTTGTATCGGCAAATACGCCGTTGTTTACCGTCTGGATATTCAAGCCGGAAACTTTACCGGTCAAACCATTCTGAAGATTGACCACACGTGCCTGCGTTAATTCGGCTGCGCGAACCGTTGCGGTTGAATAGCCCAGCTGCGCTTTCTGGCGCTGCTGTCCCAGTGCGGTGGTTACCACCACTTCCTGGATTTCACCAACACGGGTAGCCAGGCGAATATCCTGGGCTCCGGTACCGGGGGTAATGGTTTGTACCGAAAATCCGGTTGCAGATACTGATAATTGGGCGCCTTCTCTTACACGGATGGAGAAGAAACCTGTGGCGTCAGCCCTTGAAGCGTTCTGTGTGCCTACTTCTGTAACGGTAGCAAATGGAACAGGATTTCCATTTTCATCCCTGACAGTACCGGTTACGGTTCTTGTCTGGGCAAATGCCAATGTACAGAGCAGTAGTAACACTGGCAGCAGTGATAGAACTTTTCTCATTAATGTCTGATTTTTGATATTTAAAAGCGTTTACAGTCCGTTATGCATTAAATTTTTTCCACAGACCAACTAAAGAGACAGTCACCCTGTGGTTATTGCTGCGCAAGCAAATTTTTTTTAATAATTGATAATGTGGTCAAAAGGAACAAACAACCGGGTCCTGCATAACAATTTGTTCAACAAAAAATGGGTAAGATGGCGAACGAACAAAGTTTGAGAGGCATCCAGACACATACGTGGTGGAATTTGTCATGCAATACCAGATTTTAATTCATCCTATAGTCCTTTCTCATGTTGGGCACCGTAACGGCCCGTTTGTATAATGCAGGGGCAAATTAAGGGAATTTGATTGAAAAGTTAAAAAAACAAAAAGATCCATCCACTTTTATTGCTTTTTAAAATAATACATAACCTGGAGTTTAGCTTCGCTTTTCCCTGTTGCCTCCAGTCCGTTCCCCGCGGAATTATAGACATGCCCGTTTTTGTAAATGGTTTGTGCGTACCGGATCCAGCAGGCCAAACGGGAACCTGCCTCGAAATGCAGGTTCAGGTAATAGCGGAAACCTTTACCGGAAAATCCCGGAATGCCCGAACTGAACAACACGTCTTTTTCAAAAGCATAAATCCTGGTATTATTATTCTCATTGTCAAAGGCCTGCAGGCGGAAGTTAAAAGAGCACCTGTTTGTAAGCCGGCTGGAAGCTTCAGCAAACCAGCTGACTCCTTCACTCCTGGCCCCTGCTCCATCCTCAAACCAAAGGTATTCCATCCTTGCCCCGGCCTCCGTACCGGGAAAAAGACTCCCTGAAAAGTGAAAGCGAATATTACGGCGTTTAGAGGGCAGTACGGCGTGAAGTATCCTATTTGTGGTATTGTCCATTTTGGTTTCACTCCGGAACCGTAGCACCGCCTCCCATTTCCGATGGGGCACAAAGCGGCATTGTAATAGGTAATCTTCCCCGCCAGAGGGCGCATCAGCACTGAAACGAAGCCAGGGAAACCGGTAAAGATCAGCATATCCCTGTATCTGCCAGGGTAACGCCGGCCGGACTACCATACCTATGTAAAACCCTTTTTCCTCTTCCCCGCTGCTGCTCTCCGCAAAAACACCCGGAGCCACTGCCCTGTATCCCCTGCCAATGGAACGGAGCAGGAAGGAAAAATCAACTTTTGGGTGGAGGCTCATCAACCCACCCTGTACAAAAGCCGTTGCACCACCTTTACCGAGTGCACCTTCGCCAAATAGATGGATATTATTTACTGTGTAGCTGTAATCCATGCCCGCATTCAGTTCCCGGCGGCTCAATTCATGGAATAACCGGTATGGCTTGCCCAATTTCAATACATCCTTTGACAGCTCGTAACCTGCCGTATGGATCCCGGCTTTCCAGCGGTTGCCCTGCCAGGATAACCGGCCACCATAATTCATAAGCTGAACGGCATGCCTCCCGGCATTTTCAGATTCGGTGCGGTGAAGTCCGCTCACTGGAAGGCTTGAAATAAATCCTGAACTGTCAGCAAGTGAAGCGCTGACTTTCCTGTAAGAACCAAATACAGTAGCCGACCAGTTTTTGCGGGCCAGACTGATACCGGCTCCCCGGTTAAAACCTGTTTCACCCGACGACCGGTAAGGTGTTAATACCGGTGCCGATCTTTTTATACCCATTACTTCCGGACCTTTGGAAAAGGCAAATGAATTCCATTGCACCAGGCCCTGGCCGAAGTTGACCATAAAATCACCCAGGGCTATCGTTTCAACCAATCGATCCGTACGGATAAAGTAATGCCCCGAATGAAAATCAAATCCTCTTCCTTTTCTGAAAAAAATTTCGCCGGCATCCTTTTCGGCTGTTAAACCATAATAAACTTTATTACCCGACTGAAAGCGGTACTTCAGCAGCAGGTGGTCGGGGCTGCCACTAAAATTTGATTCTTCTTTCTGCAGGAAACGGCTCCATCGAAGAATCACCATGGATGTTCCTTTCCTGAATGCGTTCTTTAAGGATTGATTAAATGAAGTTGCCGGGCCAACGCTTATAAAAGGCATCAGCCTGCGCACTGTTTCCACATCAAAGTGGGGCACAGCCTGCAGTTCATACACGGATAATAACGCCCCCAGCAAATTGCGGTACCTTATTAAATGGTGCACCTGCAGGTCGGTAAGCAGGTGTAACTGGCGGAGATCACTTTCAGACGCTTCATTCAGGTTCAGCGGATGTTTCCGGAAATAGTGCAGGTGCTGCAAAACCTGGTCGATACCCGCACCATCGTGTTCCCGTGCAGCTGCAGCGCTTTCCAGTACATCCCTTTGTGAACCGGTTTCCTGCGCCACGGCGTGAATACAAAGACAAAAAGTCAGCACTAAAATGGAACAACTTTTCATCATTTTTCATTTGCCGTGTAGGAAAGGGACAATCCGGGCGTGATGCCCAGTTGCGGATGCAGGGAAGCCGTAGTATGCAAGCGCAGATCGTGGAGCCGGATGCCGGTACCGAAATAAAATTGTGACGGACCGGTACAGATGCCGGTACGTACATAAATGCGTTCGGTGAACCGGTAGTGGAGTGCTGCTGCAACAGAAACCGGGTGGCCTTCTTCCTTTACCAGGTTGATGCCCAGGAACAACCCGTCTGAAACATCATAACCTCCGCCCATTGAAAAAAATACAGGAAGCCCCGGGTCATATTTTGCTTTTTGAAATAATACCGGGTAAGAAAACCTCCCGCCAAGTTGCAGACCCGGGTATGGGTGAAAAATAAATCCTGCAGTTCCCGATAGGGCAGACGTTTTCCCGTAAGGGCCGGAACCAAGGTGGAAATATTCTACAGCGATACCCACATCAGCACCGGTACCCATGCTGCGGGCAAACGCCAGTTGCGCCCCTGTTTCACTATACCCTGCATTACCCGAATGGCTTACCCTAAAACCCGATGAACCTTTTTTTGCAGGCAGCACCACATGGGCTGAGAAATGGGAAAGTTCGTTAAGCATGTATCGCCTTTCACTGTACACGCCGGCGGTAAAAAATTTAACCGGGCGTAAGGCCGCCGGATTGGCCGTGAACGAAAAAACATCGGTTTGTTTTAAGCTGTAAGCAGTGCTTTGCAGATCGGGTGCCCATGCCGTACGCTGTACCAATTGTGCCGCTGTTCCCGAACACAAAAAACAAAGTCCAATACCAGGTAGAATTTTCACAAAAAAGTTTTCCGGAAGTTGAAACAATACACAGGTGTGCAAAAGAGAAAAAAAACATTATTCACGGGCCTTTACCTTTGCGCCATGCAAATTTTAAATGGTAAGGAGGCTTCTTCGGCGATCAAGGATTCGTTGAAACTGGAGGTAGCACAGCTGGCCTCAAGAGGCAAGCCCGTACCACACCTGGTAGCCATCCTGGTAGGCAATAACGGTGCTTCCGAAACTTACGTGGCCTCCAAGGTTAAGGCCTGCCAGGAAGTTGGATTCAAATCAACCATGATCAGGCTTGAAGAGTCGATTTCATCGCTGAAACTGCTGGATATCATCCGTGATCTGAATACAGACCCCGAAGTGGATGGCATTCTTGTTCAACTTCCCCTGCCAAAAAATATTTCCGCAGAAGAGGTTATCAATACAATCGATCCACATAAGGATGTGGATGGGTTTCATCCCAACAATGTCGGGCGCATGGTGCTGGGTCAGCCTACCTTTGTACCGGCAACACCTTACGGCATCATGCTGCTGCTTGAGTATTATAAAATTGAAACAAAAGGCAGGCATGCTGTTGTGGTGGGAAGAAGCAATATCGTGGGAAGGCCGATGAGTATCCTGCTGAGTGGTCCGGGTACGCCCGGTAACTGCACGGTAACCATCTGCCACTCCAGTACAACCAATCTGGCTGAGATTTGCCGGTCAGCGGATATCATTGTTGCGGCACTGGGTCAACCCGGATTTATAAAAGCGGATATGGTGAAACAGGGTGCGGTGATTATTGATGTGGGCATTACCCGTGTTTCCGATCCTTCGCGCCGATCCGGGTACCGGCTCAGGGGTGACGTGGAGTATGAAACTGTAGCGCCTAAATGTTCGTTTATAACACCGGTGCCCGGGGGTGTGGGACCCATGACCATTGCGGCCCTTATGAAAAACACTTTCAAGGCCTGCGCCGTAAAGCATTATTATGAAGAGGAGCATGTTGGGTAATGGGGGATTTGGGATTGGGAATTGGTAAGGAGTTGATTGGTTGATATGTTGATATGTTGATAAGTTGGGTTTCTTTGCTAACCTCTGCCCCTTTCAACGGGGGTTTTCCATTGCCGGTTTTGAATTAAATATGAAAGAAGAAACACTTGGTTTATTAATGGAATCTGTGCGATTTGATACCGTAACGCTGCCCGTGATGGAGCATTTTTATACCCTGCAGGGAGAAGGTTTGCACCAGGGAAGGGCTGCCTATTTCATCCGCCTCGGCGGCTGTGATGTGGGTTGTGTTTGGTGCGATGTGAAAGAGAGCTGGGATGCCGCGCGTCATCCGCATTTTGATCCAGGCTACCTCACAGACCTGGTAAAAGAAGCCGGGTCGCCCATAGCCGTAATCACAGGAGGGGAACCCCTGATGCATGATCTTACAGCGTTAACGGCAAAGCTAAAATCAGCAGGGATCAGAACACATATAGAAACCTCGGGAAGTTCGCCGTTAAGCGGAAGCTGGGACTGGGTAACGCTGTCTCCCAAAAAATTCAAGGCACCCTTACCGGGTATTCTTCCCAAAGCAAATGAATTGAAAGTGGTGATCTTCCATAAATCAGATTTTGCATGGGCCGAAAAATTTGCAGCAGAAGTGAGTGAAGATTGTAAACTGTACCTGCAGCCGGAGTGGGACAAAGCTTCTGCCATGACACCGCTGATTATTGATTATATAAAAGCCCACCCGCAATGGCAGCTTTCCCTGCAGATCCATAAATACATCAATGTCCCTTAGTCCAATCTGTTAAAATAGGAGGCGTGTTTACGCACAGGAAGAATTGTTTTTTACCTTCATCGGATGAAGAACCTTTTCCGGGGCATTGCCTTGTGTGCCGCCCTGTCCTTTTCATTCATTGGCGCTGCGCAGTATGATCCCTCCAAAGTGGCAAAGAAAGCGGTTGAAGCTTATAACAAAGGGATTGAAAAAGCACAGGACGGAAAATATCCGGATGCGCTTGCCTTACTGAATGAGGCCATCACCCGTGATCCAAAATATGTAGATGCCTATTTATCGATAGCGGGCATTTACGGGCAAATGAAAAATAATGCACAGAGTGTAACCTTTTATGAAAAAGCATTGGCGCTGGACAGTAATTATACATCTGATTTCAGGCTTCCTTATTCCATAAATCTTGCAGGGCTCGGGCAGTTTGAGAAAGCATATGCCGTGATCAGCGCTTTACTGGCTCAACCCAAACTTACGGCCAACACCCGCAAAGCAGCGGAGTACCGCAGGGCTACCTACCAGTTTGCACTCGATTTTGAAAAAAAATATCCTGCACGTGATTACGTTTTCAAGCCGGTGAACATGGGTGACGGAATTAATTCTGCAGAATCGGAATATTTTCCTTCCCTTCCCATCCGGGGCAATGAAATGGTATTTACGCGCCGCCTCAATAATTTTAATGAAGACTTTTTCATTGCTGAAAAAGCATCCTCTTCATGGGCTTCTGCCCGCCGGCTGAGCGGAAGCATCAACACGCCACAGAATGAGGGAGCGCAGAATATTTCACAGGATGGTTTGTGGCTTGTGTTTACAGCATGCAACCGCGAAGATGGATTTGGAAGCTGTGACCTTTATATTTCCTACCTCGCCAAAGAAGGCTGGGGTGAAGCGGTAAACCTGGGTAAAAAAGTGAACACGGAATCGTGGGATTCACAGCCTTGTTTGTCACCGGATAAGCGCGACCTGTTTTTTGCGAGCAGCAGGGCCGGCGGATTTGGCGGCAGCGATATTTATGTATCGCACCTGCTTCCAAACGGAACCTGGAGCGCGGCTGAAAATCTTGGTCCTACCATTAACACACCGGCTGATGAATCAAGCCCGTTTATGCATGCCGATAACCAGACCTTATACTTTACCTCCAATGGTCATCCCGGTTATGGTGAGCAGGATCTTTATTTTGTAAAGAAAGGAGCCCCCGGTAAATGGACCACGCCACAGAACCTTGGCTACCCGATCAACACCATCAACCACGAAGGAACCCTGTTCATTGCAGCCGATGGTAAAACAGCTTACTATTCCAGCGACCGCAGTGATACAAAAGGAGGACTTGATATTTACACCTTCGAGCTTCGTGAGAGCATGCGTCCTTCCCGGACACTTTGGGTACAGGGAAAAGTGTTTGATCAGAAAACCGGTGCCGGACTTCCTTCTGCGGTAGAACTCATCGACCTCGGTTCACGACTGATTGTTTCAAAAGTGCAAACAGATGAAAAGGGCGAATACCTGATCACGCTTCCGGTTGGAAGAGACTATGCGTTCAATGTGAACCGCCGCGGTTATCTTTTTTATTCGGATAATTATTCTTTAAAGGATAAAGCACCGGATTCAACTTATCAAAAAGACATTCCACTGCAGCCCCTTGAAGTAAATGCGGCCATAGTGCTCCGAAACATTTTCTTCGACTTCAACAAATTTGAATTGAAACCCGAATCGCAGGTGGAGCTGGATCGCCTTGTTCAATTATTGCAGGATAATCCAACCGTTAAGATCCAGATTGAAGGACATACCGATAACATTGGTAAGGCTGCAGACAACCAGAAGCTTTCCGAGAACAGGGCGAGGGCTGTAGTGGCCTACCTGGTATCAAAAGGTATCAATGCTCCGAGGCTCGTTGCAAAAGGATTTGGTGCCACCAGGTCCATAGCGGATAATAAAACAGAAGAAGGCCGTGCCCAAAACCGCAGAACGGAAGTGAAAGTGATTGGCAAATAATACTAAAGTAAAGCTTTGCGCCTTTGCGGTTATCGTTTCATTTCCTGTAAGGAAAAAGAACACAAATCAGGAGAAATTTCTCTTCGCAGGACACAGCCTCCTGGATACTTTCCTTTTCATGAACTCCGAACTCCTCTACCAGCTGGCGCTGACCCTCATTCCGAACATTGGCGACGTACAGGCAAAACTCCTGCTGCAGGTTTACGGCAATGCCTCATCCATCTTCCGCGCTCCGTTGAAAGAACTGGAAACCATTGAAGGCATCGGAACGGTTCGGGCACGGTCCATTAAAAGCTTTACCGATTTCAGTGCGGCCCAGGAAGAAATGAAATGGATTGAAAAGTTCCGTATCAGGCCTGTCTTTTTTACAGACGATGCCTACCCCAAACGACTGCTGAATTGTTATGATGCTCCACCCCTGCTTTTTTATAAAGGCGAAGCGAGTTTGAACGTTTCCCGTGCGGTAGCTGTTGTAGGCACGCGGAATCATACCGAGTACGGAAGGTCATTCACGGAATACCTTGTAAAAGACCTGGCCGACCACGATGTACTGGTCATCAGCGGACTGGCCTACGGTATTGATGCACTGGCGCATAAATCGGCCCTTAAATCGGGGTTGAAAACCGTTGCCGTGGTGGGTCATGGACTGGATACGACCTATCCTTCTCACCATTGCGGCCTGGTGCAGGATATTTTACAGCATGACGGGGGTATCCTGACGGAATTCTTTACGCATACAAAACCCGATAAACATAATTTCCCCCTGCGTAACCGCATCGTGGCCGGGCTATCAGATGCCACCATTGTTATTGAAACCGATGTGAAAGGTGGAAGTATGATCACGGCGAAACTGGCCGATGCCTATAACCGCGACGTATTTGCACTGCCCGGACGAACCATCGATAAAAAAAGCAGCGGGTGCAATTACCTGATACGGCACAATAAAGCCATCATGATCACGGAGGCTGAAGATGTACTGAATGTGATGGGCTGGAAGGAACAAAAAACTGCAGTCCGGCGACAGCAGCGGCAACTGTTCCTCGATTTTACTGCGGAAGAAAGCAGCATTGTTCAGTTACTACAGGAAAAAAACAGTGTACATATCGACGAGATCAACCTGCGCAGTGGGTTAAGCAGCAGCACGGCGGCGGCCACACTGCTGAACCTCGAGCTGCAGGGAATCGTAGCCACGCTCCCGGGAAAGCTTTACCAGCTTTTATGAAGGAAGCTATGCGCTGTGGGCTATGCGCTTAAAGCTTGTAGCTTGCGGCTTGTAGCTTCCTCCGGTTTTCAACATCCCATCCACGAAATCCACGGGCCGGAAAATGAATTGTATCCCGCCCCTATCTTTGCACATGGCAACAAACTCCACTTCCAAAAATTTCATTGAAGGTTTAACATTCGACGATGTTTTGCTGGTCCCGGCCCATTCGGAAATACTGCCCCGTGATGTGGAGATCAGGACCCGTCTTACCAAAGACATCACTCTCAATATTCCCATGCTATCGGCGGCCATGGATACGGTAACAGAAGCTTCCCTTGCCATTGCCCTGGCACGTGAGGGCGGTATCGGCATCCTCCATAAAAACATGACCATTGAAAAGCAGGCCGACCAGGTGCGTAAAGTAAAACGCAGTGAAAGCGGGATGATCATCGATCCTATAACCCTTCGCGTTTCCGCAACCGTTGGCGATGCTTTATTGCTGATGCGGGAAAACAGGATCGGCGGTATTCCCATTGTGGATGCCAACGGCAGGCTTGCCGGGATTCTTACCAACCGCGACCTGCGCTTTGAGCGCGACATGTCTAAAAAAGTGAGTGAAGTGATGACGAAGGAAAACCTGGTCACCGCTCCGCATGGTACAGACTTAAAAGGAGCGGAAGCCATTCTTCGCCAGACCAAGGTGGAAAAGCTTCCTGTTGTAGATAATTCCGGGAAGCTTATCGGGCTGATCACCTACCGCGACATATTACAGGTAACATCATTCCCCAATGCTGTAAAAGATAATGTGGGAAGATTGCTGGTGGGCGCTGCCATTGGCGTTACCCGCGATCTACTCGATCGGGTTGCTGCGCTGCAGGCTGTGGGGGTAGACCTTGTTTGCCTCGACAGCGCGCATGGTCATTCAAAAGGCATCCTGGATTCGCTGAAGGAAGTAAAAAAGAATTTTAAAAATCTTAATGTTATTGCGGGGAATATTGCCACTACCGAAGGCGCGGAAGCACTGGCCGATGCCGGTGCCGATGCGGTAAAAGTGGGAATTGGTCCGGGCTCCATTTGTACCACCCGGATCGTGGCGGGTGCCGGTGTGCCGCAATTAACGGCCATTATGCAGGCACATGCTGCCCTTGTAAAAAGAGGAATCCCGATTATTGCGGATGGGGGTATCCGTTATACCGGCGATATGGTGAAAGCACTTGCTGCAGGAGCCGATACGGTGATGATGGGCAGCATCTTTGCAGGTACGGAAGAAAGTCCTGGTGACACCATTATTTACGAAGGAAGAAAGTTCAAAGAGTACCGCGGCATGGGATCACTGGGTGCTATGTCCACGGGTTCCTCAGACCGTTACTTCCAGGATCCGGAAGCCGATGTACGAAAGTTTGTACCGGAAGGCATAGAAGGTCGCGTGGCCTACAAAGGACAGCTGAAGGAAATTGTTTACCAGTTTGTTGGCGGACTCCGTGCGGGCATGGGTTATTGCGGCGCTAAAAACATTGAAGACCTGAAGAAGTCCACCTTTGTCAAGATCACCAATGCCGGTATGCGCGAAAGCCATGCACACGACGTGGAGATCACGCGCGAAGCGCCCAATTACAGCCGTAAATAATTTTTATAACTTGGCTGCATGAAACATCTTTTTATGGGCCTCAGCCTGCTCCTTTTTCTTTCATGCAGTAATGAAAAAAAGGGACAAGCACCTCAGGCAGAGACAAATGTCAAATCCAGCAGGCAGCATACAATTCATGAACCTGCAGAACCCGTTGTGGCGGATACGACCGCGGATGGAATCACTGCATTTCATAAAGGTGATTTCCTGCTGAAGGTTTTAACTGAAGCGGAAACATTTCATGAAGATGAAGTATGGCCCGGAGCGGAAAAAGAAGACTGGTTTGGATTATATAAAAACGGCGACAAATTCTATGTTGCACGCACGAGAGTTGTTACCCGGAGAGTCCCTGATATCATAATGGATGAAGACGAGAGCAAACCTAGCGGCTGGGAAGTAAAAACGAACAATAAAGACACTTCTCTTATCCTTTTTGCCGGTTTGCCCGGTTTCAGGGAAGGAAAAGTTGATCATGTTCCGCTCAAGGAACCTTTTATCCTGCCGGGCAAATCTATTCGCCTCATGTTACAGGGAAAAGAATACGTACTATATGCTACCGGGAAGAAAGACCCTGAATCAGAAGAGCACTACGGCGTTTCCGATTACAGGCTTTATCTCAGACAAGGAAATACAATACAATTATTGATTGCACAGGCACGATTTGAAGATTCCATGATGCCTGTATTATTTGCCGGTGATATAGATGGCGATGGTGGACTCGATCTTATTATCGATACTTCCTGGCATTATAATATGGTGCGCCCGACTCTTTATTTATCAAAACCAGCCGAAAAAGGAAAACTCCTGAAAATCGCTGGCTGGCATGAAGCAGTCGGTTGTTAAGATTCAAGAAGAACATGCGTGTAGAACACCGTTATATCAGGGAGGGTTTGTATACGCCCGAAAACGCCACCAGTCTTCTTATCGGCACTTTTCCTTCCATCCTGATCCGCGAACAGTTCAAAGGCTTCCGCACTACCGATGTTGACTTTTTTTACGGAAGCCGTGATAATAACTTCTGGCCCGACCTTTCGATCCTTTATAACCGGCCGCTGTCTTTTGAACGGACAAGTGAAGCGGTAGCCCAACGCATGCAATTACTGGATGAACTTCGCATGGGCTTATCCGACGCCATCTTTGCCTGCCATTCATCCGGAAGCGCGCAGGATACGGCCCTTCAGGAAATTGAACCGAATTATTTCCTCATCGATACACTCGATAAATATCCTTCCATCGATACCCTTTATTTTACGTCCAGCTCCGGAAAAGTGAATGCGGAAAGCATAACCCTCCGCCTGCTGAAAGAAAAAGGGCGGCTGAGTAAAATGAAGATTGCCCAGCAATCCGGCCCCCGCCTGCGGCAGTTTTTATATAGGAATGAAAAAGGCCTTGAAAGAATTATGAAAACCATCACCCTTATTTCTCCCTCTCCCCTCGCCGAGCAATGGGCCGGTGTAACACCGGAAAAACGCAGGGCATTATATAAACAATACCTTCCTGCTTTGATGTAGTGGTATGTGGGTATTTATTGTCATCAGGCATTGTCTTCGCGACTTTCCGCTTGCCTTTTAACCTCAAAGACGCAAAATATTCGGCAGGTGGCCTGCAGCGTGTAGCGTATAGCGTTCCTCACTCACTCATCCGCAAACAATTTCTCCCTGAACTTCTGGTAAAAATAAGAAAGCAGCAACAGCAACACTCCTAAGGTTATGTACGAGATCACCTTTTGAACCGGTGTAAAATTATCGCTGTCAAACAGAACCAGCTTGGCAAGGGTAAGTCCAATCAGTCCCACACCGGAAATGCGCAGCGGCATGGATTTCACCCCAACGCCCCAGGCGAAAATAACAACGGCCATCAGCAACCAAAGCAGTGTAACCGTAATGCCCTCCCATTTTAAATAAATAAAAAACACCGCCAGCACCAGCCCCGCAATAAAATGCACGGTTTTCAGGTAATGCTCTTCCGGGAAAACACTGTAATAGATCCAGGTTTGCAGGGCAATAAAAATGGCAAACAGGCCTGTAACCGATGCCTGGTCATCCGTAACAGACCCGGGTGCAAACACCAGTAAAGAAGCGAGAAACAAAGCAAGGTTGTTTAATCCGGCCTGGTGCACATCATTAACAGTGAACTCCGTTTTTTTTAAGATCATACCACTGAAAGCAACGAATAAAAAAAGTAAAAAGAACAGCGACATGAATAAAATACCCGTACCGGTGTAGGTGCCAACTTCATGCGTAAATCCCCATCCCAGAAACAGGATCCACGTAAGAGCCTGTGCTACCCTTCCAACATTCTTCCACCCCTTGCGGAAACAGAGAAAAGCAATCCCGCAATTGATCAGGAAAATATAAAGAAAGAACAGATCCGCGCGCTCCGAATTCTGGCTGATCAGGAAAGGAATTCCGTAAGCGCCCGTCAGTCCCAGCAGCGCAATTTCCTGCCGGTTGTACGAGGAAGCCATAGCCGCCGTAAAAACGGTCATGGCTACCATCAGCACATAAGCCATCGCAAAGGGCATCATGCTGTAATAAACAAATGCAGCATACGTGGTAAAATAAAGGGAAGCCATACCACCGCTGAACAGGATGGCACTGAAAGCTGCATAGTTTTTTCGCAGGCGGAATGAAAGCACCAGCAACACCATACCGGCACCGTAAGCCAGGGATATGCGGGCCCATTCTGAAATCAGGTTCCGGTCAATGGCATACTTAACGCCTATGGATAGCCCGATAACCAGCGCCACGATTCCAATGAGATGAATAACATTCAGGCCGATAAAATTTTCCATTCCGCTCCGTGGCAGGTCAGCCCTGAAATAGGGTGCTTTTATTGTAGGCCGCACGGCAGTCCCGGTGATTTGTTCCAGTTTATGATGCAATGCGGAAAGGCGCTGCCGGTGGTCGTACATCTCCTGCTGCAGCTTCTGCATTTCCTGCCTGATCTCTTTTATCTGTTCATCCACGTTCATTGATTCTAAAGTAAACAAAAATCAAGAAAAACCCTTTAACGCAACCCCCAAAGGCACAAGGCTGTTTTTGCGCTATCTTGCCCTGAAACGGCCGGCATTTGAAAAGGTTTTACATCGTTGGATTCTTCTTTTTTCTTTCTATTTTTTCCAGTGCGCAGGGCGATTCCTGTAACCTCCGGGTAACGCTGCTTACCTGCAGCCCGGGTGAAGAACTGTACACCACATTTGGTCATACCGCCATCAGGGTGCAGGATGCCAGTATCGGAACCGATATTGTGTTTAATTACGGTACGTTCAATTTCACACCTGATTTTTACAAGGAATTTATCCTCGGAAGACTTCTTTATTCCCTGAGCGTGGAGCCGTACACAGACTTTATGGAGCAGTATCGCTATGAAAGCCGGAGCGTAGTGGAACAGGTAGTCAACCTGGAGTGCCCTGAAAAACAAAAATTATTGAATGATCTGTTCGTGAATGCGCGTGAAGAGAACCGTTACTACCGGTATGATTTTCTTTTTGACAACTGCACAACCCGGGCCGGTGACATGATTGCGCATGCATCCAAAGATTCCGTTCGCTTTCAGAATATCCTGGAGGGACGCAGGCCTACCTTTCGCAACCTTATTCATGAGAAACTGAATTCCGGGGGACAATACTGGAGCAAGCTCGGAATTGATCTTCTCCTGGGCGCAAAACTGGATCGCAGGGTTTCGAACCGGGAGGCCATGTTCCTGCCCGATTACCTGCTGAAAGGATTTGATTCGGCAACGATCAGGAAACACAAACTGGTGATGCCTCCGCAGGCTGTATTAAATATGCCTTCACCGCTGGATACCCGTTCATGGGCCAGACCGGCGGTGATCTTTACCCTGCTGCTGGTTGCCGTTGCCGGACTTTCCCTTCTGAAAAAAGAGTGGGCCCGGAAGGTGCTGGTTGTTTGGGATTTCCTGTTCTTTTTAGTGCTTGGGCTGTCGGGATTGTTACTGGTATTTATGTGGTTCGGCACCAACCACGCCGTTTGCGCAAACAATTACAATTTACTTTGGGCACTGCCTACACATGCCGCGGCAGCGTTTTTTACCGGCAGCCATAAGCCATGGGTAAAAAATTATTTTAAAGGCACTTTCATTCTTTCCGTTCTGCTGCTTATTGCCTGGGCATTTCTGCCGCAGGAACTCAATACAGCCCTGTTGCCCCTTGTGGCTCTTATCCTTTTCCGTTCCTATTTAATTTTTAAAAACAAAGATCATGGACGAAAAAAAGATAAGCTTCCGGCATAAGGAGGTTTTCTACCGGGTGAGCGGTGAAGGCCCCGCCATTGTTTTATTACATGGATTCGGCGAAGACGGCACCATCTGGAACGGTCTGCTGGATAACTTCCCGGAGCACAAACTCATTGTACCCGACCTTCCCGGAACGGGGCGCTCGGAACCCATTGATGATATGAGCATGGAAGGATTAGCGGAAGCCGTGCAGGCAATCATTGTTCATGAGTCGGCAGAAATCTTTTATAAGGAGGGCGGGCAGCATTCTGTGACCATGATCGGTCATAGTATGGGAGGTTACATTACTTTGGCATTCGCGGAAAAATATGGAAACATGTTGCGGGCTTTCGGGCTTTTTCATTCTTCGGCCTATGCTGATCCGGAAGAAAAAAAAGAAACCCGCAGAAAGGGAATAAAGTTTATCAGGGAACATGGTGCCTATGAATTTTTGAAAACGGTAACCCCCAACATGTTCAGTGATTCCAGTAAGGAAAACAGAAAACAGCTCATTGACGGCCAGGTGGAAGCAGGGCGTGGATTTAAAGAGGAAGCCCTCATTGCCTATTACGAAGCCATGATGGCCCGCCCCGACCGCAGCCGCCTGTTAAAAGAGGCGGCTGTCCCGGTATTATTCATCCTTGGAAAATATGATAATGCCATTCCGCTGGAGGATGGGCTAAAGCAAAGCCACCTGCCCGCGGTAGCCTATGTTACCCTGCTCGAACAATCGGGACACATGGGAATGCTGGAGGAACCCGAAAAAGCAGCCGGTGCGCTTCGTGAATTTACCGGCCAGCCAAGTGTGGCGTAAAGGTTTTTTATTGGCAATGTGTTCGATTGCAGCGGTTTAAAAATAAATGTGTAAACTATACGTTAATACCCTGTTGTTTTAAGACCAAAACCGGAATCTGAGACGGCTTTTTTATAATTTCACGAAGACCCGAACAATAACTTGTGAAGAAAACTCTGTTAATCCTGATACTCGCTTTTGCCGCAATGAGTGGTTACTCCAACCATATCAAAGGTGGCTTCTTTACGTATAAATACCTCGGACCGGGTACGGTGGATCCCACAAAACTCAAATACCAGGTTACACTCACCGTTTATATGGGTTGCGAATCGGAAACGAACCCCGGCCAGCTGACTCCGAATATAAACTTTACATTTTTTGATGGAACCACAAAGGCACAGGTCCTGAATGCGCCTGTTTCCATATCTCCCGGGTACCGGCTTTCCAAAATAGTGGATGACGAATGTATCAGCGGTAACCAGGTAAAATGCTATTATTTTATTGTGGTGTACAACCTGGCAAGTGTTGAACTTCCGAGTTTGCCCGGTGGATTAATTGTTTCTTACCAGCGTTGCTGCCGCATCAGCGGAATCATCAACATAGATAATTCCGTGAACATTGGTAATACCTATTCGGTTCACATCCCGCCGATACGATCATCATTTACCATCAAAGAAAATAACAGCGCCGAATTCCAGGTTAATGATACCGTTGTTGTGTGCGGGGGCTCATTTTTCCGTTACGCCTTTACAGCCTCCGATTCGGATGGAGACAGTTTAAGCTATTCATTGTGCGAAGCCTGGTCGGGTGGTGGTCCCGGCAATTCACCACCCAACGGACCGAATACGGCAACCCCTGATCCTGCAGCGCCGCCTACTACCGTTTCACCCCTTTCTTACCCGGTGGTTCCTTATACCTCCGGTTTCAGCGGAAGCAATCCTTTAGGTTCCGGAGTGGTCATCGATCCCCGTACGGGTGTTATCAGTGGTGTGGCGCCTGGTATTTCCGGTGAATATGTGATCACGGTATGCGTGGATGAATGGAGATCGCCGCAACCCGGCCAGCCCAAACAACGAGTTGGGGGCAACCGCAAAGAACTGCATATTTCTGTAGGAAGCTGCACGCCCATTGCCGCAAACCTTAATCCCGAATACATTACCTGCGACGGTTTTACCATGACCTTTTCCAATGAAGGAAACAATTCGGGTATCCAGAACTATTTCTGGGATTTCGGAGTGGGCGGCCAAACATCAAATTCACCAACTCCTACATTTACCTATCCCGATACCGGAGTTTATAAACTAACCCTCACGGTAAACCAGGGAATGGCCTGCAGCGGAACGGCAAATGCACTGGTAAAAGTTTTCCCGGGATTCTTCCCCGGGTTCACACATGCCGGTATCTGTATCAATAAGCCAACACAGTTTACCGATACAACCCGAACGGCTTACGGAACGGTCAATACATGGAACTGGGACTTTGGTGTTACCTCTTCTACTACCGACGTTTCAACGTTAAGGAACCCGCAATACACCTACACCACTACCGGCACCAGGAACGTGCGTTTTATTGTTACCAACAGTAAGGGCTGTATCGATACGGTGTATAAGGACATAACGATACTGGATAAGCCGCCGATATCAGTAGCTTTTGACGATACGCTAATCTGCCGCGGCGACGCGGTGCAACTGGAGGCGATTGGTAACGGAACATTCAGCTGGACGCCATTGGGCAACATTTCCAACCCCAATACCGCAACACCAACCGTAACACCTGCTTCCACCACGCGATATTTTGTACAGCTGAATGACAATGGTTGTATCAATACCGATACGGTTGATGTGCGCGTGGTGAATTTTGTTACCCTGTCGGTTATGCCCGATACGGTGATCTGTTCAACCGATACGATACAACTCCGGACGTCCGGTGACGGGTTGTCCTACGCATGGACCCCATCCGCACTCGTATTCAATCCGGCGGCAAGAAGTCCGCTGACCGTTCCGCCAACCGGGTCAACGGCATATACCGTTACTTCGAGTATCGGTGGTTGCTCCACAAGCAGAACCATCAATGTGCTTGCCGTGGATTATCCCGATTCGGATGCAGGCCCGGATACGCTGATCTGTTTCAATACACCTGCATTATTAAACGGTACGGCCGTAGGCAATTCATTTGCCTGGTCACCGGCAGGGTCGTTAAGTAATCCCAATAGTTTAACACCTACCGCTACCCCGGCCGGAACCACCACTTATTATTTATCGGTATGGGATACGCGCGGCTGCCCGAAACCGGGAATTGACTCGGTAAAAGTTACGGTTCTTCCAAAAATGAATGCGTCGGCAGGAAGGGATACAGCCGTAGTGGTAGGACAACCCCTGCAATTACTGGCCACCGGCGGAATAAATTATTTGTGGACACCATCCACCGGGTTAAACAACCCGAATATCGATGATCCTGTAGGTACCTATGATGGCAACATTGAATACATCATCTATACGGTGTTTGTACAGGACGAAGCTGGTTGTGAGGATACCGCCTCCGTGCAGGTAAGAGTATTTAAAACGGACCCGAAGATTTTTGTGCCCACAGCATTTACACCAAACGGAGATGGAAAAAATGACCGGTTCAACTTCGTGGCCGTGGGGATTAATAAAGTAGATTTTTTCCGTGTATACAACCGCTGGGGACAGCTTGTGTACAGTTCCGGCATCAATAGTTATGGATGGGATGGAAAGATCGGCGGTAAAGAACAACCCACCGGAACGTTTGTATGGGTGGTACAGGGCTCCGATTTCACAGGTAAAAAAGTATTTGCAAAAGGAACAGTTACATTAATTCGCTGATAGAAAGGTCAACAGACAACAGTCCACGGTCCACGGCACTTTGCAGTTATTTATAATGCAACCGCAAAGAACGCCATGTCAACGCAAAGTGATCACCATCTTTCTGTGGACAGTGGACTGTCGACCGTGGTCCGCTCTTCATTATCTTCGCGGTTATGCCGAAAATTGTTTTGATCACGGGCGCCACATCGGGCTTTGGTGAAGCCTGCGCTCATATTTTTGCCCAAAACGGATGGAACCTTATTCTTAACGGAAGACGGGCAGAAAGGCTGGAAGCCCTGCAAGAAAAACTGGAATCCGGCTACAAAGTGTCCTGCCACCTCGCACCTTTTGATGTACAGGACCAGCAGGCGGTTTTTACCTCCATTCAAAACCTTCCGGCTAACTGGCACTCCATAAACCTTTTGATCAACAATGCAGGGCTGGCACTCGGCCGCGACCTTTTTGATGAAGCCAGTTTAGATGACTGGAATACCATGATCGACACAAATCTGAAAGGATTATTATATGTCACAAAGGCTGTTCTTCCTTTTCTCAAAGGGAGCGGATCCGGGCAGATCATTAATATCGGCTCAACGGCCGGAAAAGAAGTCTACGAACGGGGAAATGCTTATTGCGCCAGTAAGCATGCAGTAGATGCCATTTCCAAAGCCATGCGTATCGACCTGTTGCAGCATGGCATAAAAGTAACCGCCATTCACCCCGGCGCTGCGGAAACGGAGTTTTCCCTCGTGCGCTTTAAAGGAAATCCGGAAGCGGCCAAAATGGTTTATGAAGGCTTTACACCGCTATCAGCCCAGGATGTTGCTGGTATCGTGTACTACACGGCTACCCTGCCACCTCATGTTTGCATTAACGACCTGGTGGTGACCTGTACGCAACAGGCCAATTCGTACCATTTTAACCGCGAATCCTGAAGCCATCTTTAGAAAAATACTAACAGTTTGGCCGCTTCGGCAGCCTTTTCCGGACCGTAACTTGCAGTGGCTGGGAGGAATAAATAATAAAGATTTATAAAAGCTTTTTTTCTAATGCGATTACGGGTAAGTATTAACCTTTACCGGCTTTCAGCTTTTCCTTTTTTGATCTATATTTAAGCAGTCCCATATCCCAAAAACCATGAAAAAGATTTACCTCCTTCTTGCCTATATTTCTCTTTCTGCCTCAACCCTGTTTGCCCAGGAAGTGATCCGCGCAACACCGTGCAACAGTGCCGACATTCAAAAGCAGGCCGACAGCCTGAAAGCATTATACGAGAAGGATGGCTTTACGCTGATGCGTGAAAATTCAATTGCCATGGAAAGCGGCTATGAAATGCCGGTTGTGATGCAACTGCAGCAGGGGTCCTGGTACCAGTTTGTATTCATTGGTGAAATGACCTCCAAGCTTTATGAAGTCAGGATGTTCGACTGGAATGAAAAGCAGGTCATTTACCAGAAAAAGATGTGGGGTGATATCGACGGCAACATCATTGCCTTCTCCTATATCCCGCAGTTTACCGAATACCACATGCTTCGTCCCGTACAGGAAAACAAGAAAAAGAAAAAAGAACTTTGCGGGTACGTGATGATGTTCCAGAAAACGAAGAAGTAGTTTGGAGGAATTAAGAATTAATAATTAATAATTAATAATTGGGGTCGTTTTAGGGTTGGATGTCCTTCTTTTACAATCAGCTTTGCGGCTTTGCGGTTGCATTTATACGCAAATTAATTTACCGGTAAGCATTACGTTAAACCCCAGGTCTTTATTGGCGATTGTCAGTAACGCTTTGTATTCGTAAACCCCATCCCGCACTTGTCTTTCCAGGATCACCATTAACCGCAGGTTGTATCCATGACCACTGTAGGATACAGCGGTTAATCGCCCCTGTTCAACCTTCTCCCCTGTTTTAACCAGGTGAACTTTACGGTCATCAACCCGCATGATGGCATTCCCTGATGTATCCGTCGCGAGGATATAATCTTCCTTCCCCTCTTCACTGAAAAAACGGCTGCAACCTTTAAATGCAGCAAATGCCTGGTCGAATGGCTGGATATCCAGGCTGTCGAGATATTGCCGGTGTCCGTGGGGTGGCATTTCAATGAGCACGGCGGACCCTTTTTTATCTTCACTGTTTGCGGTTGCATCCCTGCAGGAGACAAGTAAGCAAAGTACGAGCACGATAATTAATTGCTGCATCTGTTGTTTCGGTTTACCGGTGATCGCCTCCCAAAAGCTTCCACACTCTGTACACTAACAACAGCCCGGGCAAAAAAATTGTGCTGTATGCCAATAAAAACTAATGTATTTTAAACTGAGCCGGTTTACTTCTGCCCTGCAGCCTGGTGCAATAATTTGATGGATTAATGTATAAGATCACGCCTGGTTTCAAAAACATGGTTACCGGCAGGACACGGTTATAATATAACTGCTGTCATTGTCTGGCCAATCAAGTGGTCTGACATTATTCCGCCCACTTCTGTAAACTTTTGAAAATTTAAGCGGTATTGTCCAAGCGGTCGTCGAAAAACAAATAACGATAAACGTTCCTCCTTACTGCGCAAGCGCAATGCGTATCTGCGCACCGGCACGTGTATTGATGACCGGGGCCGACGTGGCGACTTTGGGTTTTACCCTGTTCTGCTCAAAGTAGAACATGATCTTTACCCGCTGGTTCACTACGTAATCTATGGAAGGTGCAATGCGCATTACTTCCTGTCCGGAGGTACCATAAGCGGTATTCTGATCCATCTTGCTGTTGGAAGTTGCATCATCGCGGTAGCTGAAATCCATCCGGAAGGTTATGTCATTATCCAGCTTCTTGCCATTCTTGCCAATCTTCACATTCTGCAGGAAGGGTACACCGCGTTTGCGCCAGTTAAAACCAAACGTGTATTCCGTTGACTGGTTTTCTGCCAGCTGGTAATCGACAAGACTTAAACTCAGCTGCCGGCTTTTCTTGTATTCAAAGTTGGTAGTGATCCCGTTGGCAAACGTAACATCCACACCAAGGAGCGGACTGAAATTTTCAGAAATGGAAATATTCGGTACCAGGAAATAAGGAATATAGTTACCCGTAGCGGAATCTTTAAAAGAAGGAAAGCCAACACCAAACGGATCACGGAACAGCAATGCGGTAGTAAAGCTGTTCATGCTCAACTGGCTGTTGTAACCATGACGGATCGTGAAATTGGTAAAGATCTTTTCCAGCCCTTTGATCCTGCTTAAACCCGAATAATCGATGCTCCAGTTTGGCTTCGGAATCATCCGTGCGAATGGATTCGAGCGCAACTTCGGGTTGGAATTCTTTACCAGGTCAATCGACAACGGATCTTTTTTGGAATAGGCGGCAAGGAACGAAGGGATCAGCACATCCTGTGCATAGCGTCCGTAACCTTCATAATATCCATTCGGATCTACGGCACCGGTTGTATACGGATTACCCGTTTTCAACCTTCCGGATAAAAGTGCGCGGTTGGCTTCGAACTGTTTGAAGGTACCCGACACTTCATCCGGGTCAAATTTTTCAAACAGCGTCTGGTACGAGATATAAGTCATGCTGAAGCTGCCCATTGCATAGGGGTTAAGACGCTTAAGACCCGCTGTGCCGGTAGTATCCTTGTGCAGTTCTGAATATTGCTTATCGAACGTGCGCTCCATGTTCACATTGATATTAAGATCGCGTATCGGGTTGATGCGCGAGGTCACCGATATTCGTTGATTGTACCGCTGCCGGATCAATAAATTGAAAAGCGGATCACGCGTAAGAAGCCCGTTGGCCGCCAAACGATTAATATCCGCAGTATCCGGCTGGAAACCGAGTACATAACCCCAGCCGGGCTGGTGGCTCCTGAAGTTCATGCCCAGGTATTGGGTGCTGTCCAGGTAGCCCGGCAGCTCTGTGCCCAGGTCCTCCGAGTATTGAACATTGATTTGCTTTACCGATGTGATCAGCTTTCCAAAAACACGCGGCACCAGGCCTACATACGGTAATGCATTAGGATCTCTTTTTCGTTTACCCTTTGCCGTTGTATCCTTTGGCTGTGCAGCGGGCGGTTTTGGGACCGGCTGATCTGAATTCACGGCCCGCAGGAACCGCCATTTGTTATAGAGCTGTTCCAGGTTCAGGTCGGCAGTCGCCGTTCGTGTTTGCCCGTTCATAAACCTGTTGCCCTGTTCGCGTGCCAGCAGGGAAGCAGCTTCCCAATCATATTTCGCCGTGTAGGTTGCTGTAAGGTTGGTCCAGTCAAGCAATGGAATCTTTGAAGTAGGCAGGGTATAATTTGCCGTTATATCATGATGATAATAAGTCGTTCGTCCACCTTTCCAGAAATTTTTCTGGACGGAATCTTTTTTGTTTTTGGTATCGAGCCGGCCGAATGGTTCGTCCACTCTGGCGCGGTTCTCCGCATTGAAATCAAGCGTAAGGGAACGCGTGACCGGAAGGCGTACCGTATAGAACCGGTTAAAATAGAAAAACTTGTCATAGGTTTCCGGCAGCTTAAACGACGATCCTACATTGCGCGACCGTTGCGCACCAAACTGGCGGAATGCATCTGCCCTGATGGAGACGGCAGGCTTGTAATTAAAATTAAAATCACGGATCAGCGAAAGCCAGGGCGAACGCGACTTAAATAATTTTTTCAGCGGCTCCACGTAGGTTTGCTGCGGCTGGTATACATAAGAAATCGCCCCGCGTGTACGGGTGATATCATCCAGTTCAATGATCGGGTTTGAGCGTTCCTGGTGTATGTACGAATAGTTCAGGTCAATGTTGGAAATATCCCAGGGCTGTGGTTTTTTGCCATTGGTCTTTACCTTCTTTACATTGGTGAAGTTGACTGTTTTAATCGTCGCTACATCAACCGCATCATTGCGGATGGAATCGCGGATATCTCTTTTGGCATCACGCAGCTTGTCTTTCAGCTTCAGGTCAAGATCGTACGGATCGTATTCCGGTGTGCTGGACGTTTTGCTGATGCCGGCATAAACAGGAATCTGCAGGCCCGCTTTTTTGGGAAGCAGGCGGCCCATATCAAGATTGGTGCTGATATCAAATTGCGCAAAGTCTTCACGGCTGCGTTCATTTACGCGTTGCTCCAGTGTGCCGAAACCGGTACTGCGCAGGCTTCCCGCCAAACTTAAGCTTCCAAGATCGGCCAGCCGCAGGTCAACCCGGCCGAGTGCGGCCCATCCGCCTTTTTCATCCAGTTTAGATAGTCGCAGCTCATTGAACCAGATCTCACCACAGGTAGTTTCCGGTCCATCGTTTTCAACAGCCAGCAGCATACCGCGCACTTCACCCAGGTTCGGGTTACCCATGATAGCAATGCGTCTTCCATCCGGCAATAACTGGCTGTAATACTGGCTGCCGCTCACACCTCCGCCCGGGGTGTTATTCCGTCGCGTTTTCAGTTGTGTCAGCAGGTTCAGGTCAAGGTCGAGGTTATTGGCTTCGGGCCAGATCACCAGGGAATCCCTGGAGTTGGTGGGAATGGGTGTAAGCCGCAACGGAATGCGAACCTCGTAATAGTTGCTCACGAAATCATTACCGATCCTGATGACCGCCTGCAGGTCATTGTCCTCGAGGAAATATGGATTCACCTTTTCGGCGTGGATGAACATTGAGAGTCTACCATACTGGCGCAGGTCGAGGTTCATTGTTTTGAATACACCACGTGCACTTTTTTGCGGAAGATTGCAAAGTTTCAGACTGAGTGCCTGCTCATTCTGCAGGAGTTGCACGTTGTTGTTACTGAGCTGCGACTGTCGTTCGATGCCGGGAGGCTGTACATAGTTTACAGGCTGGCGCTGGTCATTCTCTTCAATGTTCACGGCAAGAATGTCCACCGCCACATTATCATTCGGAGTACGCTGCACATAATTTCCCGTGGTGTCGATCTCGTAATCAAACTTCCGCCACTGGTTGCGCACCAGTTCCAATTTGGCAAAACGCAGTACCGCCGTGTCTTCAAATGAAGTCATGAACATCCGGAAGAAACGGATCGATTTAAAATCAGGGATATTACCGGTTTTGCTGTCAAACTTCTTGATCGGGATCCGGAACAGGTACCATTTTTCAGAGCGGCTGCCTCCATCGGCAAGACGGATATTGCGCGCTTCCCGCACGTCGGTGATGTAAGGATGATTGGTGGTGTTCATGCCGGGCCTCAGCTCCACGCGATACTGGAAAAATTCTTCCACTTCATTCAGCGTGTTATCCCGGTTTAATTCTTCCTGGTCGGGGTAAAGTGTAAACGCATTGGTGAAATCATCGTTGGTAGTGGCCACGGGTGAATTACCGTGCGGGTTATTGATATTTTTATAACGTTCAAGGATACCCGCCTGGCGCTGGTCGTAAAAAGGATCGCGGTACCCGCGGAAATTATCGGCAGAAGGATCTGACTGGGCTGCGGTGTAAACCGGGTGCGCGGTACCAAACACCGATGCCAGTTGGTTCAGGTAGGGTGCAAACTTCCTGGTTTCTGCCGTATCGGTCAATCCATCAAAACCCACATCCTGGAAAGGACGGTCTTCCGGATCGTTTGAAAATGCATTCGTCACCTGGATTGGGTTGCGCGGCACCACGCCCCATACGGTCTGGTCTACCGGCTCACTGAAATTTGGTGGTGTGGGCAAGCCGTTTTCGTACAGGCGTTTTCCATCACGAAGTACATCTTCTGAAATGTTTCCCAGGTTGAAATAAAGATCACCGCCTGCACTACCGGGTTTTGAAATAAACGGATCCTGCAGCCAGAATTCGATGAACTCGATGTTGCTGGTTTCAAAATCTGTCTGGTCGATGGCGCGCATGATACCACCCCAAGATTTTTTTGGTTGCCTCAGCCTACCGGTGCCTGGATTCAGGTCTGTCTGGTAATTATATGGACCTTTTTCACCCGGGTAAAAAGCCAGATCAAAAGTAGTGAGCAATCCCTGCCCGATATCATTGGTCCTTCTGGGGAAAATCTCATTCTGTAATACCTGCCTTGTTTCCGGGCGGGAAAGTTCCTGCAGGAAATTCGGCATATTCTGCAGCGGGTTATTGCTGTTGCGGCGTTCCTGCAATACAGGTTCAATATTATACCAGGCAATGCGTGCGCGGTTGTAATTGTATTGCAGGTTATTCATCAGTCTTGCTTCCGGGAATAACTCCTGACCGTTTGCATCCTGTGCACCCTGGGGTGTGGAGGCAAGAGCCCAGCTGATTAAGGGAAAGCGCAGATCGATACTGCTTTTTGTTCCCTCAAAATCATCGAGGTAAATCACGCCTTTATCACCGGATCCAATAAGTTTGGAGTGCCCGGGTTTCAGCACCGCGGCTTCACCGTAAGCGGCAATGGAGGATGTTGTTCTTGTTGAATAAAACGGAAGCTTGTCCAGCCATTTGGAAAGACGGGGAATATCATTTCGGTAGTCGAAGTCCACACCATACATGGTATTGCGGATTGGGTCTTCGCCATATCCCTGCTTTGTAAAAAAAGGACGTTCACCAAGGCGCACCATCGTAGCGCCAACAGTAAGATGGCGGTTCACCAGGTAATCGAGACGGAGCCCCATATAATTACGCGACTGCAAGCCAAAAGATGCATTATTCTCATACTGCACCTGTACCGGCAGACCTGCATTAAGAATAGCCGGGTTCACAATACGCAGCGTTCCGAGGTCATAGTTGATTTCGTAATCAATACCTTCCTGGAGGATCTGTCCGCCGGCCGTAACCGATACCGATCCGCGTGGAATATTAAATCCTAATTGGTAATCTGTATTGTTGGCACTGCGTGAGCGGCCGACCAGTTTAAACCGGTTCAGGTTCGCATAGTTCTGTGCAATGGCCTTGATGGTATCGTAAAGTGGGTAATACAATATCCGTTCGCGCACGCCGGCCGGGAACACGTATTCCAGGTCACGCCCGAATGGTTCCAGCAACGGAAACACCACGCGGCTTTGAGAAGAAATAACGGTGGCTCCTTCAAGATAATCGAATACGCCATCGGGCTGCGGGTCACGTTGATTATTCAGTCGGTCCAGGTTAACGAGGGATAGAATGGGACGGCCATCATAGGTATCAATTGTGCTGTCGATGGGGAGGTAGATCTTTTGTCCCATGCTCGGCTCCTCATATACGATGTCCATGTCAAAACCATCCTGCTGCAACTGGCCGAATCCAACGCTGTATACGTTCTTCATCATCAGGTCCCACAAAGGAAGGTTGGGACGCTGGGAGGTAGCTTTTAATAATTTAAGAAACAGTACGTTTTGTGTATTACCGCTGCTGTCCGGCGGAACATCCTGGGAGAACTCACCCACCTGGTACACCGTTCCGTTATAGGTATACTGGAAGGCAATACCCAAAACTTCATCAGGTTGAAGCGGCTGGTTTAACGACAAAAACCCGATCTGCGGGTTAAAATAAAAATCGGTGTTCTGGAGTTTGCGGGCAAAGGTCTTTTCAAAATCCTGCACCGGCTGCAGGCCCAGTCCCGTGAGGGCACTTTGAACCTGTGTGGAATTGCGGGTGCCGGGGGTTTGCTTTACCAGGTTATACAGGTCATTGGCATTATTCCGGGGCAACGAATCAGATGAGCCACCAAGGAAAGCGCGGTAAGGTGCGTTTTCTCCGAGGTCCATAAGCCCCACTACATCACGGAAGGCCGAACCGTTCTGAAAATCCGGAACAATACCGGTGCGGTTCGTTACCCATACTTCCACGCGAAGTATCTGCACATTGGAGCGGATAACAGGCAACTGCGACATGGCGCGGTTATAATTATTCCGGAAATAATGCGCCATCAGGAAGTGGCGGTTCTCTTCATATTCATCGGCGCGCAGGGTGAAGGTCTGGGTGGCCGATCCGCCCTGCAGCCCCAGGCTCTGTCTCTGCGACCGCTGGTTGGCCAGTACGGTTGTGACAAATAACTTTCCGAACTGCAGCTGCGACTTTACCCCGAACAGCGATTGTGCGCCCGGTATCAACGTTCCTTTGGAAGAAAAATTTACGTTACCCGCCTGGAACAGTTTCAGGATCTCGTCGTCCTTACCCTGGTAATCAAGCTTAAGCTGGTTTTCAAAATCAAAAGTAGATAGCGTATTGTAGTTGATGGGAAGCCTGATCTTGTCGCCGATGTTAGCATCCACCTGCAGCTGCGCGTTCATATCGAAGTCGAAGCCCCCGTTGCGGCGCGCTCTTTCGGGAAGGGTAGGATTTTTAATATGCTGCCCCTGGTAACCGGCGAGGATGTCCACGTAACCGGCAGGCTTGATATCCACTTTTCCGTTGCCCGTTACCCGGTTTACCCAGCTGTTGGAAAAGCTGAATTTCGGTTTGGCGGTTCGCTTATTCAGCGTGGAAAGCAGGTTGGCGCGCTGGCGGAAATATTCTTCTTCATCCTTACGGCCCTTGATGCGGAGAAATTCCTGCATCGAAAAGGTCATGGGCGTGCGGTAATACTGGTTGCCGATCTTTTCCACCACGTAGTACTGGTTGGTTTTGGGATCGTATTCCACGTTGCGGCGGATAAAAGCCGTATCGGAAAAATCAAAAGTATTGCGGTTAGGGGTTGAATAAGGATCGGTCCGGCGGTCGCGTAAAGGATATTTTGAGGTATCGGGTGATTGCTGAAAAGGCGAAAAACGGGCTGCCACCTCAGTAAAAGACAGCATGCAGCAGGCTGCAACCAGCAAGCGGAAGATATAGGTAGAATTAAAGCCCAAGTCTGTTTTCCCTACAATTAGTGATCGAACGGTTATAACGACTGTAATGCCTTTTTGATCAACTGCTCAACGCCGGCACCGGGGTCGGCTTTCAGGACTTTTTGTATGGCCCCGTCGGCAGCCTGGCGGTTGATTCCCAAAGCAATCAGAGCATTTAACGCATCGTTCTCCAAAGTATTGCCTTTCCAGGATGAAATATTTACGTCCGATTCCAGGGGCTGTTTGGTGAGTTTATCCCGCAATTCAACCACGATCCTTTCGGCGGTTTTGCGCCCGATACCCTTGATGGATTCCAGGAGGCGGGCATTGCCCTGGACAATGGCGCGGCTCAGCTCGTCCGGTTTCATGTACGAGAGCATCACCCTTGCAGTATTGGCACCGATCCCGGAAATAGCTATGAGTTGCTGGAACATTTCCTTTTCGGCGCCATCCGAAAAACCAAAAAGGATGTGAGCATCCTCGCGCACAATGAGGTGGGTAAGCAGGGTGCCGGTCTCCTTATCCTGTATCTGAGAGTAGGTATTCAGGCTGATCTGAACTTCATAACCCACACCGCCAACATCCACATGAACATAGGACGGCGTCTTCCGGGCAAATTTGCCAGTGAGAAAAGCAATCATGGAGGCGAAGATAGGAATATCGAACAGGGAAGATTGGAATATCGAACAGGGAACAAGGAACAAGGAATGATGAAGGGAGTGAGAATTTTCAATGTTCAATGTTCCATGCTCAATGTGTCAATTGGCAAACGTAAAGCGCTTCGCTTTTATCACGGCGGTGAATTTAGACGGCGGACTGTCGACTGTGAACTGCGGACTGTCGACTGCCGACTGCGGACTGTGAACTATGGACTCCTCTTCAATACGCCCATTTGACCAGGGTGGCACCCCAGGTAAAGCCACCGCCAAATGCGGCCAGCACGATATTATCTCCTTTATTAAGTTGCTGCCGCCACTCCCACAAACAAAGCGGGATGGTTCCGGCAGTGGTATTTCCATAACGCTGGATGTTAAGCATCACTTTTTCATGCGGCAGTCCCATACGGTCCGCTGTTGCATCAATAATCCGCTTATTGGCCTGGTGCGGCACCAGCCAGGCAATATCATCACCTGTGAGGTTGTTGCGCTCCAGCAGTTCGGCGCTTACATCCGCCATTCCTTTTACGGCAAATTTAAAAACGGCCTGACCTTCCTGGTAAACGAAATGTTCTTTATTGGCTACGGTTTCAGCAGTTGCCGGTTTCAGCGAACCCCCTGCTTTCATGTGGAGATGATTGCGCCCGCTTCCATCACTTTTAAGGATAGAGTCCAGGATGCCAAATCCTTCCGTATTCGGTTCCAGCAAAACCGCACCGGCACCATCGCCAAAGATGATACAGGTCTGCCGGTCGGTGTAGTCAATGATGGCGCTCATTTTATCGGCACCCACCACCACCACTTTTTTATAGCGGCGGCTTTCAATAAGGGAAGCTCCCATGGTAATTCCGTACACAAATCCCGAGCAGGCGGCACCAAGGTCAAAGCCGAAAGCATTCCTGGCACCAACTTTATCGGAGATGATGTTGGCTGTTGCCGGGAACACCATATCAGGTGTAACGGTGGCGCAGATGATACAATCTATTTCTTCAGGGGAAATGCCTCTTTTTTCGCAAAGCTGCAATACAGCAGGAACGGCCAGGTCGGAGGTTGCTTTACCAGGTTCCTTCAGGATCCTTCTTTCCTCGATGCCCGTGCGGCTGCGGATCCATTCGTCATTAGTCTCCACCATTTTTTCAAGGTCAAAATTGGTGAGTTTGGTTTCCGGAACATAACCGCCAACCGCTGTAATGGCTGCCGTGATTTTCTGGTTTATCATCAGGACTTTTTTTAAAGTCAGCGAAGATAGGAGAAAGTCCACAGACCACAGACCACAGTCCACAGTCCGCAGCCGGCAGTTAGCAGTCTAAAACTAACCGTAAAGCTGAAAGCGCAGCTCTTTATGGGTGCCAATTGACACATTGAGCATTGAACATTGCATATTGAACTTTTCTCCCTCCTTTCAACCTTCCCTGTTCCCTGTTCCTTGTTCAATATTCCTATTTCCCATCAGTGGACAGTGGACCGTGGACCGTGAACTTTCTAAATACCTCATCCACCAGCCATTACAAATAAGTTTTTAATGCAGAGCCTTGCAAACACAGAAAACTTTTCTTTCATTTGTTCCGCCTTCATAAGGTAAGGAAACCAGAATCCTAAAAAAACCACCGCCTCGTCCATGCTTTTCAATTCCATTGATTTTGCCCTGTTCCTGCCTGTTGTTTTCCTGCTGTACTGGCTGGTGGTGAACAGGAACCTGAGGCAGCAGAATATATTACTGCTGGTAGCCTCCTATTTTTTTTACGGCTGGTGGGATTTCCGTTTTCTTTTCCTGCTCCTGTTCTCAACCTTCCTTGATTATTTTACCGGTATCCGTATTTATGAAGCCAAAACCAGCAAAGCAAAAAAGTTCTGGCTCTGGCTCAGTATCGTTATCAACCTGGGTTTCCTGTGTGTATTCAAATATTTTAATTTCTTTATCGGAGCATTTTCAAATGCCTTTACGCTTTTCGGTTATGACATCGGCACTTCCTGGACGCTGAGGATCCTGCTTCCTGTTGGCATTTCATTCTATACCTTCCATGGACTTTCCTATGTACTGGATCTTTACCGCGGCCGGATGGAACCCACGCGCAACTTTGTGGACTATTCCGTTTTTGTCAGTTTTTTCCCCTTGCTTGTGGCCGGTCCAATTGAACGCGCCACGCACCTGCTGCCGCAGATCCAACGCGAGCGAAAATTTAGTTACGTGCAGGCTGCCGACGGGCTGCGCCAGATACTCTGGGGCTTATTCAAGAAAGTGGTGATTGCCGATAACTGCGCGCATTATGCCAACATGATTTTCAGTAACCCTGAATCTTATTCTTCCCCCATGCTCGTGATGGGTGCCATATTTTTTACGTTCCAGATCTATGCTGATTTCTCGGGTTATTCCGATATGGCTTTGGGAACGGCACGTCTGTTTGGCATTGAGCTGCTGCGCAATTTTGCCTATCCCTATTTTTCCAGGGACATTGCTGAATTCTGGAGACGCTGGCATATTTCCCTGTCTTCGTGGTTTCGCGATTACCTGTACATTCCGATGGGCGGCAGCAAAGGAGGAACCTGGATGAAAGTGCGCAACACATTTATCATTTTCCTGGTCAGCGGTTTCTGGCACGGTGCCAACTGGACTTTCCTGGCCTGGGGTGCGCTGAATGCTATATACTTCCTGCCGCTGCTGTTGCTGAAACTGAACCGGAATAACCTCGAAACCGTTGCGCAGGACAGAACCTTACCTACAGTAAAAGAATTTTTGCAGATGCTGCTTACGTTCGGTCTTACGGTATTTGCCTGGATCTTTTTCCGGGCCGAAAGCGTAGGCCAGGCATTCAGTTATGTGGATCATATGTTTACCGGTCCGCTTACCGGCGGAATTTATTTCATGCCGCGTGCACTGATCCTGGGGCTGGCTGTTTTCATTCTTATAGAATGGAGAGGACGTCTGCAGCCTTATGCCATTGCAGACATGGGAATGAAATGGCCGAAGGTCTGGCGCTGGTCTTTTTATTACAGCCTGCTGATCACTACTATTTTCTTTGCCGGTAAACAGCAGCAGTTTATTTATTTCCAATTCTGATTCCCCGATGAAGCAATTCCTCTCAAGGCTGCTGTTTTTCCTGGTACCGTTTCTGGTGGGGTTCCTCGCGTTGCTGGGATCTTATCTTTTATTCGATCCGTTCAAAGTTGTTCATCACCATCACAGCTTTTCCAATTCATACGTAATCACTAACCGTGATTTTATCAGCACGGAAACTTACCTGAAAAATGAAAAGCAGCAGGGGTATAATTCCTTCATCTTCGGTAGTTCGCGCACCATTGCGTACCGGCCGGCCTCCTGGAAAACCCACCTGCAGCAGGACGCGGTGCCTTTTATGTTCGATGCTTCCATGGAATCAATATATGGCATCTGGAAAAAAATTCGCTTCCTTGATGCCCGTAAGGCACCCATAAAAAATGTTCTGATCGTACTGGACCAGGATGTTTCTTTTGCCCATGCCGATGACCACAGCGGCCATTTATTTGTAAAGCATCCGCGGATATCCGGTCATTCATCCATTCCTTTTCACTGGACTTTTTTCAAGGCTTACTGCGATATTAATTTCCTGTCGGCCTACGTGCGTTACCGGGCAACCGGCAAATACGTTCCCCAAATGCGCCGTTATATTGAGCCGCGCAGCATAACCTGCCACCCGGTAACCAATGAAGTAACGATGGTGGATATTGAAGCGGAACTTGCAGAGGATTCCAGCCTGTATTATGCAAACCGTGCAAAAGTATTTTACCGGCAAAGAGGCGAATCCCTCAACACCACCAATAAGATCAATGAAAAGCACATCAGGATGATGGAAGATATTTTGTCCATACTGGATAAGCATAACGCCGATCTTAAAGTAGTGATCAGCCCCCTTTATGACCAGAAAAAGTTTTCGGCTGCCGATATGCTGGTATTAAAAAAATTGTTCGGCAAAAACCTGTATGATTTTTCAGGCGTCAACCGGTTTACCACCGACAAAAGTGGTTGGTATGAATCATCGCACTACCGCCCGCAGGTAGGTGATTCCATTATGCGTATTGTATACCGCAAACCGTTATAGGGCTTATCTTGCAGCGTGCAAAAAGACACACCTGTTCCGGCGCTTCACAAAGTGAGACTGAATAAAAATTACCCTTGGGAAGTATGGGGCGCCACTATAATTGCCGCTCCTCTTTTTATCAGTTTTTTCCTGCTCAGCGGTACTACCTCCGATGAAGTGTTCACGCTTTTTTATTTTTTTATTTACCTGCTTACCACCGGGGCATTTTTTCTGATTCCCGCCATTATTCTCTACTGGTTAGCTTTTCGTAAACTGGGTAAAAAGCAATGGACACCCATTAAATTAAAACTGGTATTGTGGGCCGTGGCACAAGCCTTCATGCTGATTACTTTTTTAGTAGTTACCTGGGACAGCCTCTCTCCTTTCGAATTGGATACCCTCATGTATCCGATGGCTTATTCCTTAACGCTGCTGGCCTGCAGCCTTGTTTTCAGCACCAGTAGTAAAGGCAACCGCAAAGCCGCAAAGGGTAACGATAAACCAATTATTAATTCTTAATTATTAATTTTTAATTCTTCCCTTTCCTGCTCCATACAATAAAATCAGTTGCCGGTATATTGCCGGCTTGGAGCTGCCGCAACATGGAAACAAGTTGGCCACGGTGATAGGTGCCGTGGTTGAAAATGTGGACCAGCACCTGGAATACGGGTTGCTTGAATGTTTCCTTCCTGTTATTCCGGTAAATGAATTCATGGTCCAGCATATGCGGCTGTGCAGCCAGCACCCATTCCTGCCATTGCTTCGATTGCTGTATGAGGGCTTTGGCAACATCGGCGCAACTGCCGGTAAAATGATCACCTGGACGAACAACATGTTCCTGCAGTTTCATGCGTTGCCACCAAATGCTTTCGGCATCCAGCATATGCAAAAGAGTTTTTGATAAGGCCGGAAAAGAACCGGGTAGCTCTTTTTGCTGCAGTTCCTGGGGCAACTGCAGAATCCTGTCAATGAGCAGCTGGTTAGCCCACAGATGATAAGTTGCAAGTTGTGTCAGTAGAATCTTCATAACAAACTGTACTTTCGTCGCCCGTATTTGCGTGCTAATTAATAAAGTTTCCTCATCATGCCGGATAAAAATTTTCCACTTACCGGTTTTGGGTCCGCGGCAGTTCATGCCGGGCACACCCAGGACCCGAACTATGCGCACCAGGTTCCCATTTATGCTTCCAGCACCTATGTGTTTGATAATGCAGAACAGGGAATGAAAAGATTCAGCGGCGAAGAGCCCGGGTATATCTATGCACGCTGGGGGAATCCAACCATTACTGAGGCAGAGGAAAAGATCGCCACCCTGGAAACCTTTGGATTGAACATGCCGGTAAAAGGATTATTGCAGGCATCAGGAATGGCGGCCATCTCCACGCTGTTTCTTTCTACGCTGAAGGCTGGAGATAAAGTACTAACCCACTACTCGCTTTACGGAGGTACCGATGAAATACTGGTGCATGTGCTTCCTGCGCTGGGTATAACATCCGTTATCCGCGACCTGAGGAAACTGCAGGAAGTGGAAGATGTGATTAAACAGGATAAAAGCATCCGCATGCTTTACCTTGAAACACCGGCCAACCCAACGGTGCAGTGTGTAGATCTGGAAGAACTCACCCGTATTGCAAAGAGGAACGGTTTACTGGTAGCCTGCGATAATACATTTGCCACCCCCTACCTGCAGCAACCTTTTAAATATGGAGTTGATTTCGTAGTGCACTCCACCACCAAGTTCCTGAATGGGCATGGAACGGCGATCGGCGGAATTTTACTGGGACGGGATATTGAATTTATGAACACAAAAGGCACAAAAGTTCATCGCCTGCTGGGTGGAAGCGCCAGCCCTTTCGACACCTTCCTTCTGCTTACCGGAATTAAAACCCTTGAGATCAGGATGCAGCGGCATTGCGCCAATGCAGAAGTTGTAGCACAGTTTTTGGAAGGACACGCGCAGGTAGCCCGGGTTAATTACGCGGGGCTGGAATCACATCCCGACCATGCAACCGCCCGGAAACAAATGAAACATCCGGGGGCGATGCTGAGTTTTGAATTAAAGGAAGGACTGCAGGGTGGAATCCGGTTTATGAACGGTCTGAAAATGTGTACCCGCACGGTTTCTCTGGGCACTGTTGATACGCTGCTGTCGCACCCGGCATCCATGACGCATTATGGAGTATCAAAGGAACAGCGGGCCACCTATGGAATTACCGACGGGTTGATCCGGATGAATGTGGGCATTGAAAATGTGACCGATATACTGGCAGACCTGAAACAGGCGCTGGAAGGCTGATTTACGGGTGGAGCGGTGTATTTGGCAGAGGATCAGACATTCCATATCTGACAGATATGGAATGTCTCCAAAAAACACACTCTATCCTGTGGTTTTACCCATGGATGAATACACAAAACATTTATGAATATTCTCATCAGGAAAGCAGTACGGGAAGATTGTGCACGGATACTGGAGCTGGTAAAAGAACTGGCCGTGTATGAGCGTGCTCCGAATGAAGTAACTGTAACGGGTGAACATTTTGAACAGAGCGGGTTTGGTTATAAACCCGTTTGGTGGGCATTTGTAGCAGAAGTGGATGGCACAGTCCAGGGCTTTGCACTGTATTATGTACGTTTCAGTACCTGGAAAGGGCAGCGCATGTACCTGGAAGATTTTTATGTTTCGGAAACCATGCGCAGGATGGGATTAGGCAAGCTGCTTTTTGAACGCCTTATCCTGGAAGCAAAGCGCAAAAAATTTAATGGCATTCAATGGCAGGTGCTGGAATGGAATGAACCGGCCATTAACTTTTATAAGAAATACGGCGCTGTATTTGACGGCGAATGGTTCAATTGCGCCATTCCTATCTAAACAAAAAGCCGGATCATGCGATCCGGCTTTTTTTATTGATTAATGTTTTGCTTATGCAAATTTCTTCACCAGCCAAACAATGAGGCTGATACTTCCAAAGAGGAAAAACAGGGAAGAAAGAATCCATCCGAATACCGGGATGAACAGGAACACGATACCAAGGCCCCATCCGAAGATCCAGAACCACAGCCATTTGTCAACCGGGTCTTTGAAATCGATCGGTGCATAGTTACCGGTTTTGTTGTACGTCCTGACCTGTTCTTTGATTTTGGACTTCACCGCTCCGAAGGCGATTTTTTCTTTCAGGGACATTTTTTTTCCGGTGAGCGTTTCCCATTGTTTCACTTTCATTTTTGACAGCTCGGTCATGGAAACATACTTGCCGGTGTTGCCCACCGGGATCATCACTTCAGAAGGTTTTTTTGGTGCCGATGGTTCAGTAGGTGTTACTGCACCAAAGGAGATGGTAAACACTGCCATCGCAGTCATGAGCATAAAGATCCTTTTCATAACGTTGGTTTGGGGTTAAGTATAAAACAATGTTTGAATATATAGATTTTTCCCGGATCACAAAAAATCAAAGAACATATCGTATCAACATATGAGGATTATATGTGCAAAAAAAAATCCCCCGGCTGGCGGGGGATCCTGAATATTCAACGAAATTATTTCTTAATGAACCTTGATGTACTGGTTTCACCATTCCGGTTGCGCACCTTTACCAGGTATACGCCAGCAGGAAGCTGCTTCACCGCAAGACTGAATGTATTCCCGGTCACCTGCTGTTGCAGCCTCTTTGTTCCATAGCTGTCATAAACTTCTGCAATGGCTCCATCCGTACCTATAGTCATTTCCACCAGCAGATTATCGGATGCCGGATTGGGGTAAAGGGACAGGTAATTTTCCTGGATTTGTTCCGTACGGCTTACAGGACCTGTTGCCGTACCCGGATTAATCTTTAAGGTATAACAACCGCTCGGGTGATAGGCCGACTTGTAACCATAAATATTCAGGTAATAGGTTCCCGCCAACGCCGTGTAATTGATAATTTCACTGGTAGTACCCCTTAGTTGCGAAATACCTACCTGCTTACCCGCACTGTTCAGAAGTTTCACGTCATAATCAGCCGGAAGCGTATTCAGGGTAACTGATAAAGTACCGCCGGTCAGCACACTGAACTTAAAATAATCAATATCCAGCGGATCGCTGATCTGTCCTTTAACGTCGTGGCTGAAAGGTATCTGCACCGCCGTGGACATGGATGTATTTCCCTGTACATCAAAGCTTCCAGGGCATATAGGGAGCAGGCCGATATTCATTGTATAGCAGCCGGCTGCATTAAAAGAACCGTTTACCCCATACACCTGGATATAATAAGTGCCGGCAGATGCGGTGATATTCGTGATGACTTCATCGGACAGCCCGACGTTTTCAGACTTCGCAATCAGGCTTCCGCTGGTGGTGTACATGGCAAAATCATAATCAGCAGGAAGAGCAGACAGTACAATATGAACAGTAGAGGTACTTACCACGGAAAATTTATACCAGTCTTTATCCGAGCCCTGGCCGATAGCTGCCGTAAAATCAGTGTTGGTTGGCGGAAGCGTTGCCGTCGCTAACGTTTCATTGCCTTCAAAGTTACTGACACAGGCGGCTGCCGTGGTAAATTGTGCCGTAGCCGGATTGCCGGAGGCACCTGAACAATTAGTGATCACTCTCCATTCATAAGCCGTACCGGGTGTTAAACCACTGATGCTTGCGGAACCTGAAGTGGTGGACAGGGCAATACTGGTCCAGGTAGTGGACGATAAAGCCCGGTAGTCAACCGTACAGGATTGAGCATCGACTGACGTGCTCCAGGATATAGTAGCACCTGAACCACTGATGTTCGATGTGGTTAATGCCGTAGCCGGTGAACAGGTGGCCACCGCTGCACCTATGGTAAAATCAGCATTTGAAATATCAAAGAATATATTACCTACCGAAACCACACGGATGCGGCAACGGGAGGATGCAATACCGGGTAACGTAACCGTTTCTTCTCCATCATTCGGAGTAGCTTCTGACAGGATGATGGGAAAGGTTAATCCCCCATCCGTGGAAAGATGTATTGAAACAGTACTGCAGTTTACCGGTGAAAGATTGGTACCATTAACCGTCCAGGTTATAGCCTGCTGCGAACCGCTGGACCAGGAAATGTTGGTATTGGGTGAGGACACAGCAAAAGGACCTGCAGTTCCTGCAACACTCACAACAACATCATCACTTTTATTATTGCCGCCCCCTGTATGGTTATCCCTTACCGTAAATCGGAAATTAAGGGTGCGTTGTACCGAAGGCAGTACTTCCCATTTATTGCCGTTGGTTCCATCCAGAACGGATGATAAAACAGGGAACATCCGCGACGCTGAAACGGCCGGTTTCAAGGACCGGAATACCGGGCCTGCTGTTGCTGTTGCAGAAGGAGTGGTTGGCGAAGTACCGGTTTTCATATCGGTCTGCTCCCAGGTGTAGGTAAGCAAGTCCGACACATCCGCATCCGACCCGCTGCCCGTTAGCACAAAAGGCGTTGACTTTGGAATAACAAAGTCTGCTCCCGCGTTAGAAAGAGGAAAATTATTTTCCGTTATGGTAATAACAGGGCAACTTCCACCTGCCGTTGCCGATTTGATAAAATTCGTTACCTGCTCAATGCTGCGCGCATGAAAATAATCATCACTGTTCATTTGTACATCGGTAGTAGTCCCGGTAATACCGGCATATCCCATGATGGTGGAACCGCTTCCCGGTTCAACCTGCCAGGGTGTGCCTTCATTAACATGTGAAAAGGTATGGTTGGCCCCGAACTGGTGCGCTATTTCATGGCTCAGGTAATCCACCACAAAAGGATCACCCTGCGGGGTTTTATGCGATGTGTACCCGCTGCCTTTTGCTCCTGCTTTACAAACGCAGGCAATACATCCCGCATTACCGTTATTGGTAGAGCGGTGTACCAGGTGGCCGATATCATAATATCCCGAACCGATCACGTTATCAATGGTAACCTGCGTGGTGCTGTTAAATTCGGTTGACCAGGGATCAGTAGAGGCACTCAGGTAGATGATCAGGTCATTATTGGCAACCAGCTGAAGGCGGATACCAAAGTCGCGCTCGTAAATGGCGTTGGTGCGGGTTATAGCCGTATTCTGGGCGGCCAGCACTTTAGCTTTCCGTTCAGCAACGGTTGTTTCGGTACCGTTCAGGAAGAATGCCGAATATTCACCCGTGGCGGCCAGCGCTAACCGGTAAGTGCGCAGGCGGCCGTCATCCGCATTACGCAACATCGACCCATCGGCCAATGCCCCGGAAACAGCTGAATCCGTCATACACTGGAAGGGCTCACGATCGTTGGCATCGGTCCTGGTGAATACAACATAATATTTATCCGTACGGTCTACGGGATCAATATAGATAGTAGGGCGGTCGGGTGAAAGAATAATCGCATGCATTCCTTCGGGTGATATATCCACCCTGATGGTGGACGCCGGATTTTCAACACCTTTTCCTGCATAGGATTTGATGTTGGGATAACGCCTTGCCAGGTCGGGATGGAGTACCGGTGCTTCCACCAGCCGGAAGCGTTCTATTTCCCCGGTGCCGGTTGGAACCTTTAGTATAGAATTAGACCGGTGGGCCGGGACAGTTACTTCAGAAGGAACTTTTCCCAGGTTAAGTACCAGGTCTGTTTCTTTCAGTTTAAATAACTTAAAAGAAGATGGCTTAAACCGGTTAGCAAATACATTGCGCCCTATTGAAGATTCCTCAACAGGCGTCCAGTAATCCGCTTCCTGTGCATTGGCAAATACACAGAAGATTCCAGTTAGTAAGGTTAGTGCGGTTTTTCTCATAAAGAATATTAAATATCCTATGCTCAATCACAATAAAATGCGCTAAACACGGGAACAAAATAGACCGTAAAAACCATGATTAAAACCGTAGAATTACGAAAAAGGCAAAATAAAAGCCTCCTTGAACCGGAGGCTTCATATTAAAAAAATATAATAAGATCAGCTAACGCCTTCTGTAACAACTTCTTTGTTGATTTTTAAAATAAGGCCCTGTAATACCTTACCAGGACCGGCTTCCGTGAATTTTGTTGCTCCATCGGCAATCATAGCCTCCACGCATTGCGTCCACTTAACCGCCCCGGTGAGCTGGTCGATGAGGTTTTGCTTTATTTCATCCTTATCAACGACACCTTTTGCTACTACGTTCTGGTATACAGGACAGGAAGGCATATGAAAAGTAGTGGACTCCATGGCTGCCTGCAGTTGTACGCGTGCAGGTTCCATCAGCGGCGAATGAAAGGCGCCCCCCACCGGTAGAATAAGGGCCCGTTTAGCACCGGCAGCTTTCATACGCTCGCATGCCACTTCAATTCCTTTTACCGTTCCGGAAATTACCAGTTGTCCCGGGCAGTTAAAATTGGCCGGCACTACAACTTCCCCGGTTTCATCACTCACCTCTTTACAAAGTGATTCCACCTTTTCATCGGCCATTCCCAGTACGGCGGCCATGGTGGAAGGCTGCTGCTCACAGGCCTTTTGCATGGCCTGCGCCCGCAGGCTTACCAGTTCAAGGCCGCTTTCAAAACTGAGTGTTCCATTGGCCACAAGGGCCGAGAACTCACCCAGTGAATGGCCAGCCACCATATCGGGGCGGGCGGTGTCAATGCTTTTAAAAGCTATAATAGAATGAAGGAAAATGGCAGGTTGTGTAATATTTGTTTGCCTGAGGTCTTCTTCCGTTCCGTTAAACATCACATCAGATATCCGGAAACCGAGAATGTCATTGGCCTGTTCGAATATTCTTTTTGCGAAAGAACTGTTTTCATAATATGTTTTTCCCATGCCCGGAAATTGAGCTCCTTGTCCGGGAAATACAAAAGCATGTTTCATTAATGAAAGTTTACTAATTAATCCAGATCGGCAGAGATCAGTTTCAGGAATTCGTTCCGGGTTACATGATTGTGAAGAAATTCTCCATCGAATGCGGAAGTAGTGGTGGCCGAGTTTTGTTTCTGCACTCCGCGCATCATCATACAGAGATGCTTGGCTTCAATAACCACTGCCACGCCCAACGGTTGCAAACTGTCTTTAATAGCCCGAAGAATCTGCGTGGTGAGCCGCTCCTGTACCTGTAACCTGCGGGCATATACATCCACCACGCGAGCCAGCTTGCTCAGTCCTGTGATATAGCCATTAGGGATATAGGCAATATGTGCCTTGCCGAAAAAAGGAAGCAGGTGATGTTCGCACATCGAATACAGTTCAATATCTTTTACGATCACCATTTCGCTTACATCTTCGTGAAATTTTGCGGAGTTCAGCACCGATACCGCATCCTGCCCGTAACCATGGGTAATATATTGCATAGCTTTTGCCATCCGCTCGGGTGTTTTCTGCAGGCCTTCCCGTTGCGAATCTTCTCCCAGCAAATCCAGGATGCTTTTATAATGATGCATCAGGTTGTCTGTCGTTTCCTGGTTGTATTCTTCTGTTTTCTGGTAAGCCATTCGTTTGTTTAGTTTTATTCGCGGTTTAATCCACCGGGTATTCAACGAAATTTCTTGGTGTTTCGTACAGGCGAATATACAGGTCTACGGCTTGCGGAAGCCGAGGTTTTAAAAGATCATAAATAACAATGGCGATATTTTCCGCAGTGGGATTCAGATGCCGGAATTCCTCCGTATCGAGGTTCAGGTTCTTATGATCAAATTTCTGCAGAACGGATTCCTCTACCAGGTCGGAGAGCTTTTTAAGGTCGATCACAAAGCCGGTTACCGGGTCCACCTCTCCTACTACTTTTACCTCCAGCTCATAGTTATGGCCGTGGTAATTGGGAAGACTGCATTTGCCGAAAGTGGCGCTGTTCTGCTCATCGCTCCACTGTCCGTTAAAAAGCCGGTGGGCCGCGTTAAAATGTTCACGCCGGTATACGGCTACTCTTTTTGCCATAACTATTCTCCAAAATACTCCACGAAGATCCTGGGAGTTTCATACAATTTAATACAATGCAGCTTTACATGGGGAGGAAGATGGGGTTCGAGCTGGCCCCAGATACCGATGGCCAGGTTTTCCGTTGAGCAGAACTGGCCGCGCAGGAAATCAACATCCAGGTTCAGGTTTTTATGATCCACTTTTTCAATCACGTGTTCTTTTATAAGAATACTCAATCTTTTTACATCATATACAAAACCTGTTTCGGGGTTGGGACGACCCTTAACGGTTACATACAATTCATAGTTATGTCCATGCCAGTTGTCGTTCGCACATTTACCGAACACCTCATCATTCTTTTCCGTGCTCCAGGCCGGATTAAATAATTTGTGCGCTGCATTGAAATGTTCTACCCGGGTGAGATACACCATTGATGTTCCTGAAATTTTCGCAAAGGTAAGAGAAAAGGAGAGCGGAGAGCGGGGAAAGAGAGCGAGAAACAGAGCGGAGAGCGGAGAAAGAGAGCGAGGAACAGAGCGAGAGGGAAATAAATACCCTAATACCTTATTACCCTAATACCTTATCACCCCCCACAACCAAATCAACCAACCAATCAACATATCAACATATCAACCCATCTACCTATCATCCCCCCTAATTCCAAATTCCCAATTCCAAATTCCTAATTTTACCCATGCATCTTCTCCTTTGCTCAGCAACACCCTTCGAAATTCAACCCACCATTGATTTCATCGGCACCAAAGGCATCCCAAATGTTTCGGTACTGGTGCATGGGGTGGGACTTACCGCTGCAACCTATGCGCTGACTAAAGAAGTTCTGAAACGCCGCCCACATTTTATCCTGCAGGCCGGTGTAGCCGGAACGTTAGATAAACATTTATCACTTACAAAGGTTGTTGCTGTGGAAAGTGAATTTATCGGTGATGAAGGTGTGTTCGAAGGTGGCAACTTTCGCAGCCTGGTTGATCTTGGATTACATACGCCCGATGCCCTGCCCTTCACGAAAGGAAAACTGGTTAACCAAACGGACTTCCTTTTTACTTCAGGTATCCCCGCGGTTCAGGGAGTTACCGTTAATGAAATTGAAACCAACCCGCAACGTATCCAGTATTACCGGGGCCTGGGCGCGCAGGTGGAAACACTGGAAGGAGCTGCCCTGCATTACGTGGCGCTCCAGGAAAACATTCCCTTTTTTCAGCTCCGGTCGATTTCCAATTTTGCAGGCGACCGCGATAAGAAAAACTGGAGACTTCAGCAGGCCATCGATGCGCTCAATAAAGAGTTACCCGCAATCATTTTAAAATTAAGCAACATATGAAACTCACCCTTGGATTTTCACCCTGCCCAAACGATACATTCATTTTTGATGCGCTCGTTAACAAACGGATTGATACGGAAGGACTGGACTTTGATGTGGTGCTGGAAGATGTGCAATCGCTGAATGAAGGTGCAAAAACGAACCGTCTTGACGTGACCAAACTCAGTTTCCCCGCACTGTTCGACAATTGCGAAAATTACGCGGTGCTGCATGCGGGTGCTGCATTGGGCAAAGGGGTCGGGCCCCTGCTTATTGCTAAAACGGTGGTGAATCTTCCCGACGTTTCGCATTGCACCATTGCCATCCCGGGTGAAGCTACTACAGCGAATTTTCTCCTGTCTTTTGCGTTCCCGGTTACACCCAAACGGGTAGCCTATTTATTTTCTGATATAGAAGCAGCAGTACTCGATGGCCGCGCCGACCTGGGAGTGATCATACATGAAAACCGGTTTACCTACCAGCAAAAAGGATTGATCAAAGTGGTGGACCTGGGTGAAGTATGGGAAGAAAAGCAAAAGGCCCCGATACCGCTTGGTTGTATCGCCGTAAGGCGAAGTTTACCCCCTGATGTGCAGCAAACGGTTGATCGCCTCATCCGCAAAAGCCTGGAAGTCTCACGAAGCCACTACCCCGCTCTTACTTCTTATGTTACCGCACATGCGCAGGAAATGGATGAACAGGTTATGCGGCAGCACATTGAGCTTTATGTAAACGATTATTCGCTTGACCTGGGTGCGGAAGGTAAAAGGGCCATCTCCAAATTATATGAAGTGTACAACAGCCTTAAAGGGAATGCGCCCGGTCATTCGGAGGATTTATTCATTGGCCGTTCTTCTGTTTAACGGTATAGCGGATCCAGTAATTTTTTGTAAATGCCGGCCGTCATTGTATTGCTGTAATTTTTTTCGCGGAAGCGGCTCACCCACCGCATGCCCTGGATCGCATTGGTCAAAAACACTTCATCCGCTTCTTCCATATCGTCCAGCGTAATGACCGATCCTTTCACCGGTAAACCCATACGTTTCAGCTCGTCCATCACGAATCGTCGCATCACACCCGACACACATCCCTGGTGCAGGGCCGGTGTAAAAATTTCTTCTCCTCTGATCAAAAAAAGATTGGCGCGTGACGAATCACAGATAGCATTTTCAACGTTCAGCACCAGGCAGTCATCCACTCCTTTTTCTGCTGCATAGTGGGCAGCCAGTACATACGGGAGGTAATTGGCGCTTTTCAGGTTGGCAAGACCGTCGGTCGATTTGCGCGCAAAGGGATAGAGTTCGAGCGTAAAGCCCTCTTCATTCCACCGGTTGGCTTCGTCATCAAGCCGGTGAGCTTCTGCCACGATGGATGCCTGGCTGTTTTCTCCCCGGAATACGGCAACACGCACCCGGGCAAGTTGCTCACAATCATTTTCCCGGCAAAGGGAAAGTATGTCCTGTTCAAGAGCGGGTGTATCCGGGAGGTTTTTGAGGGCCAGCATTTTCATTCCGAGGTCCAGCCGTTCAAAATGAAAATCCTTCAGTAAAACCTGTCCGCGGAAAACCTTGATGGTTTCAAAAATGCCATCACCATACCGGAATCCGCGGTTGGCAGCGGTGAACAGAGGCGCACCGGCCTCGTAGAATTTTCCTTCGAACAGCACCTGGTTCATGGTCCAAAAGTGAAATAAAAATGCCACCCGCAAAGGAGTGGCATTCAAATATGGTAAAAATTGTTTTAGGCTTGTTCTACAATGCCGGCTTTTACGGCGTACATAACCAGGCCTGCCATAGATTTAACCCCGGTCTTTGTTTTCAGTTTGTCGCGGATGGCTTCCACGGTGCGGGGGCTGAGGTCAACGATATCGGCAATTTCCTTAGTGCTTTTTTCTTCGCACATCAGCTTCAGGATGGTTACTTCCTTTTCGGAAAGCTGTACCTCGGGTGGTGCTGAATCGGCAGGCTTCTTCATGCGAAGTCCGCTAAGCAAAGCCTTATTGGTAAGGTCGTTGAAATAGAATTCAGACTCATAGCAGGTGCGGATGGCCTGGTAGATCATTTCAGAATCCGACTCTTTGGTGAGGTAAGAATTGGCACCGATCTCCATCATGCGGGTGATCATAGAAGGATCATTGATCATGGATAACATGATGACCTTCATATCGGGGTGAAGCTTTTTGATCTCCGGGAGCGTGGCATAACCATCCATGATCGGCATCTGGATATCAAGCAGGATCACATCAGGCTTTATATGTTTGAGGAGGTTCAGCAGCTGCATCCCATTTTCAGCTTCAGCGACCATTTGAATGTCTTTTCTGGAAGAGAGGGAAGTTTTAACGCCCGTCCGGAAGAGGGCATGGTCATCAGCAATGGCCACTTTGATCACGGAGTCAAGATTTTTCATACAGGATATTTTAAGGTTTCTATGGTACCTATTCAGACGCAAGATGGGAAAAACCTGTTGCACCTGGTATAGTATTATTACGCGATTTCATGAGGCGAAAATACGGTAATGGCTGGAAACCATCGCGGTAGAGCTCCCATTCGAAACTTTACGGCCGGGCTGGGTCGTAAACATACGGCGCCGGCTGTAAAAACCATAAACCAAAAAACGGGCAGTACTGCTCTTGTCCACGGAAGCCCGGCAAGGTATTTTTGTTTCAGAAAGTTGATCGAAAGGACCGTTGCCCACAACTACTATCCAATGTCCTAACTACCGTCCAGTAAGTTTTTTAAATCCAATACCTTGTAAGAACCCGGCGCAACCCTCTCCAGATCAACTTTTCTTTTCCCTTATCGCACTCCGCTCTCCGCTCTCTTTCTCCGCTCTCTATTTTACGCTCTACGCACTCTAAACGACCAGGTAAACCAGAATTCCGCCACTATTGTCCCGTCTTTGCTGTAGCCGGTGGTCAGCACCCTGATGGTTTCGCCTTCACCTGAGGCAATTGCCCGTTGAACGGCCTGGGCGATCAGCCATCCCTCCTGGCAATCAAACGTGGTTAACCCATTAGCTTTTTTATAGAACCTGCTTTCCATCTCAACAATCAGCATGGAAACCGGTGGTTTCCTTTTATAGACGTAGGCCGATGCCAGTACGCCCGTGCTCATTTCTGCAGCCATGGCCAGGCAGGCGAAATAAGTTGACCGGAACGGGTTCTGCGTTCTCCAGCCATACGGCACCGTTACCCGGCAGGCCAGTTCATTGGCCTCCTTTACCATTATGCCCGAAAAAAATGCGGAAGGCAGGTTTTTAATCAGCCAGGCCCGGAATTTGAGGCGGCTGTTCACCATGGAAAAAAAGTCCTGGATGGAGGGCGGGGTCAGCGGCTGTGGGTTGATAATTTCTGTAATCATTCCTTGTAATTTAATTCATTGAAAGCAGATGGCGCCCAACTGATGAAAAAGGATTTCACTTTCGCAAGGTCGTAGCCATTTCCATTCAGCAGCAGCGCTGCATCCTGCGTGTGCAGGCGATTTCCAGCGGCATCCAGCACTACCAGCACCGGAAATCCGAAACGTTGCGGGTATCCCAGTTTTTTCAGGTAGGCAAGATTTTTATTCTCCCGGCTGTAGTTGAGGTGGTAAACGACGAAGCTGTTCTGTGCAATATTTTTCAGCAACGAATCCCGCTGCACCATTGAGTTGAACTTATAACACCAGTTGCACCAGTTGCCGCCAATCTGCAGCAGCACATGTTTATTTTCTCTTTTCGCCTTTACCAGTGCGGAAGCCACATCTTTCTCCACGTTGGCGTAAGGACGGTACAATTGGGTGCTGTCGTTAGCCCGGGATTGCAGGGAAAGGAAAAGAACAACCGGTAGCAGGAAACGCATTGGATCGCTTTTGATGCAAGCTAAAGATTTAGTTGTTTCACTTAGCCAAAAATTGAACCCATGCAGCTTCAGGACCGGAATTTTCGTCAACTTTGGTAACACAAATTCTAAAACATGAAAAAATTAGCTTTACTGGCGGTACTGGCCATTTCGTTCAACAGCTTTGCCCAGACAACTAACCGGTTAGTATTCCAGAAAGGTCAGAAGCTTGAAGTGACCCGTGAAGTGAAAATTGCAGCCACTACGGAATTCATGGGACAGTCGATGGAACAAACCATTAATTCCACCACCACGGAAGTACTCGACGTGCAGGATGCGGGTGAAAAAGGAACCACTTTCGAACACAAGATCAAGCGCTTACTTATAAATGCAGAAGGTATGGGTCAGAAGCAAAGCTTCGATTCCGAAAAAGAAGGAGACCGCAGTGGCGAAATGGGTAAAATCTTCGAAAAAAGTCTGAAGAATAAATACACCTTTTCGGTTGATCCTGCCGGTAAGATCACTTCGGTAAAAGCTGATGACGACAACCCGAACGACGAGGAAACCAAAATGATGGTGCAGATGGCCAGCCAGCAAATGGGTATTGACCTCAGCCTTCCAACCGTAGGCAAATCCTCACAGTTTAAGATCCTTCCCGCCTATTCCATTAAAAAAGGAGATACCTGGACGGATACAACTTCAGAAGATGGCGAAAAAAGAAGCATCAACTATACGGTTGCTGAAATGAACAATAACGAAATCCTTCTTGATTTCACCAGCACTATGAGTGTGTCCAAAACACAGGACATCATGGGTACGGAAGCCACGATCAATTCAAATGGCAAATCAACCGGGCGCGTGGTTATTGACCGCAAATCCAGTGTGCTGAAGCAGCGTACCGAAAACGGCGAGGTCACCGGGACCATCGAAGCCCAGGGGCAATCGATTCCAACCTCCGGTAAAACAACCATTACGGTTACCGTGAAGCCTGCGTAATAGAATTGCAATAAAATAACAAAAGCCACTCTTTACAGGGTGGCTTTTTTCTTTGCAAACTTTGCGGTTAGATTTTTAACCGCAAAGTCGCAGAGACGCGCAAAGAATTTACGTTTATAACACTTCGATCTGATTCTTCAGCAAATCTTCAAATTCATCCCGCTTGCGGATCAGCAAAGCTTTTCCATCTTTTACAAGAACTTCTGCAGGCTTGAGCCTTGAATTGAAATTAGAAGACATCTCAAAACCATACGCACCGGCATTGTAAAAGACAAGAAGGTCTCCTTCACGAACTTCACTCAGTTTCCGATCCCAGGCAAATGTGTCTGTTTCGCAGATGTGTCCCACAACGGTATAAATGCGGGGATTGCCGGATGGATTACTGATGTTTTCGATCTTGTGATAAGCTTCGTACATCATCGGGCGGATGAGGTGATTGAAACCGCTGTTCACGCCCACAAAAACGGTGGCTGTTGTTTGCTTGATCACATTGCATTTTACCAGGAAATAACCGGCTTCGCTAACAAGGAATTTACCTGGTTCAAACCATACTTCAAGGTTCCTGCCTTTTTCTTTGGAATAGCGCTGGAATGATTCAGATACTTTAGCACCCAGGTCGGCCACATCGGTACGCACGTCTTCTTCATGATAAGGCACTTTAAAACCACTGCCCAGGTCAACAAATTTCAGGTCCGGGAAATGCTCCGCTACTTCAAACATTACTTCAAGGCCGGAAAGAAAAACCTGCACATCTTTAATATCACTGCCGGTATGCATGTGAATGCCGGTAACGTTCAGTCCTGTTGTTTTGATGATGCGCTCAATATGCCTTATCTGGTGTACGGAAATGCCGAATTTGCTGTCGATATGACCGGTGGACATTTTATAATGACCGCCACCCATAATATGCGGATTGAACCGGATACAAATTGGATAGGAACCGCCGAATTTATTACCGAACTGTTCGAGTATGGAGATGTTGTCAATGTTCAAAATAATACCAAGATTTTTACCTTCCTCGATCTCGGCAAAATCAACGCAGTTTGGCGTAAACAGTATTCTTTCAGGAGGAAATCCTGCTTTCAGTCCGAGGCGGACTTCATTGATGCTCACGCAGTCCAGCCCTGCTCCCAGGCCCTGGATGTACTTCAGCACATTGATGTTGGTGAGTGCCTTGCAGGCGTAAAAGAAACGGGCCTTACATCCGGAAAACGCTTCATCAAGCGCTTCGTATTGTTGTTTGATCTTTTCGGCATGGTAAACGTAAAGGGGAGTGCCGAATTGTTCTCCAAATTCTGCCAGCTGGCTATACGATAAACTATGTGTCATGTTGAAAACCCTTTTGGAAAAAAATACTGGAAGCATCGGTAGAATTATTCATCCCGTTTTCGCTCACCGGAAGCACCATCACTTTCTTCTTCATCATCCCCGCCCGGTTCTTCCTCATCATCGCTGTCATCAAGGGTAAATTCTTCTCCGTCAATAGCAGCATCGGAATCTTCATCAACCGGGTCCCCTTCTGATGTTTCCGCTTCCAGTTCGTCACTTTCGATAAATAGATTATCGGCATTGAATTCCTCTATGACCTCTTCGGTCTCTTCATCCTCCCCATCGTCTTCCAATTCGAAAGCATGCCCGTTCAGGTGCTCTTCTTCTTCTCCGGCAGGCGGTTGTGTATCAGCAGGAACTTCGGGATCTCCTGCAGGATTTGCTTCTTCATCTCCTGTAGCCGCATCCAGCAGTTCTCCTTCATTGGTTACCACCAGGTTGGAGCTTTCAAAATCAGCCGGTGTAACTATGGTTGGTTCCACTACCTGGTCGGCAAGCACTTCGCGGATCTTGGGAAGATCTTCGTGTGAATTGATGCCGAAATAATCCATGAAATTTTTGGAGGTTGTATAGATCAGCGGGTGACCGGGCATTTTTTCATTGCGCCCGGCAATGATGATCAGGTCTTTTTCCAGTAGCTTCTGCACACTGTAATCGGAAGAAACGCCGCGGATCGCTTCAATCTCTCCTTTTGTAATCGGTTGCTTGTAGGCAATAATGGCCAGCGTTTCCAGTGCAGCTGCCGATAGCCGCTTTAAAAATTTTTCTCCATTGAGCTGGGCAACCGTTTTATGAAAATCTTTCTTGGTAAGGAACTGCCAGCCGCCGCCGCTTTGCCGCACTTCAAACGGATAAAACTCAGAATTGTATTTTTCCACGATGCCTTCGATAGCCGCATCCACCTGGTCGGGCACTACTTTGTCTTCCATAAATCCGAATGCCTGGTTGATCAGTTCCGTGATCTCCGCGGGTGTCAATGGTTTATCGGAGGCAAAGATCAGTGCTTCGATGTGTGGTATGAGGTTCGAAATCTCCATGAATGCATTTTTGATTTGGGGATTTGGAGATTTTGAGATTTCAGGCTCCGCAAATCTCAAAATCTCCCAATAAAAAAATCTCCAAATGTTCTTATCCCTGTAAGGCTGCGGCACCGCTTACGATCTCGGTCAGTTCGGTGGTGATGGCGGCCTGGCGTGCACGGTTATACGATATCTTCAGGTTGCGCAGCAGCTCGTTGGCATTTTCGCTGGCTTTGTCCATGGCCGTCATACGCGCCCCATGCTCGGAAGCATGTGCATCCAGAACAGCTTTAAACAATTGGGTGTTCAGGATCTTCGGCATCAGTTCTGCAATCAGTTCTTCCTTATTCGGGTCGAAGATAAAATCGGCACGTGTTGCGGTACCGGTGTTCCCTGTTTTTGGGATTGGCAGGAACCGCTCGGTGGCAAACCGCTGGGTGGCCGCATTCTTGAATTCCGAATAAACGATTTCCACGGCATCAAACTCGCGGTTGAGGTAAGCCTGGACAGCTGCAGCTGAAGCCTTTTGTACGGCTTCAAAAGAAAGTTTCAGGAAAATATCTTTATAGGTATCGCTTACTTTGAAATTGTTTTTCTGGAAATGCTCGTATCCTTTCTTTCCGATGCTCCAGATGGTAACATTCCCGCGGCCATGCTGCGCTGCATATTTTTCACGCATCAGGCTTTTGGCCGCTTTGATCACATTGGCATTGTAAGCACCGGCCAGCCCGCGGTCTGAAGTGATCACAATCAGCAGTACACGTTCAACAGGACGCTCCATGGCCAATGCATTGCCGCCTTCAATTTCGGTATTGCTCACTATGTTGCTCAGCATATCCTGCAGCTTGCGGGCGTATGGACGCATCTGCACGATGGCATCCTGGGCGCGGCGCAGCTTGGCAGCGCTCACCATTTTCATTGCCTTTGTAATCTGCTGGGTGCTTTGTACCGACTTGATCCTGTTCCGTACTTCTTTTAACTGACCGGCCATTTTTATTCGCTTTTAGTTGCGCGCTTCTTGCCTTGCGCTTGTTTTCGTATCTGGATGACTGCCCTATCCCGGGTCGCTTTACTCTTCTCCCTCTCCCAATCCTATCATGGATTTCATGGATTACCACTGAATGGTGTTCTTAACTACAACAGTTCCTACCTAATTCCTAATTCCTAACACCTAATTCCAAATCCCAATACCTCAATACCCAATACCAAATTACCTTCCCGTTCCGGGCCGCAAATGTAGCACAGGATGGATTAAATTCCATAAGAAAGCCCGGCTATTTGCAGGTTTTGAACTGTTTCCCATCTTTGCTGGATAAACAGGGGTATGCAAACGATCGAAATCAGGCTGGCAGACGAGAAGGAAGATTTTTTAAAGTGCTGGGAATTAGTGCGGGAACAGAAACTCCACCTCAATGTGGACCGGTATCTCACCCTGATGCTTTATATGCTGGATGAAGGATTTAAACTGATTTTTATTGAAGAAGACGAAGGGGTAAAAGCCCTTTGCGGTTACCGGCTCCAAACAACTCTTGACCAGGGCCGGAGTATTTGTATCAACGACCTGTGTTACGCCGATGGAACCGGACGGGAAGCGGCCCGCCACCTGCTGGATTCCATCCTGGCCGAGGCCCGCGAAGAAGAATGCCAGTCCGTTCACCTCGCCAGTGCGCATAACCGGTTTGAAGAACACAAATTATTTATGGAATACGGTTTTCATATCAGGGGCCATTACCTGGAAAAAGAATTGTAGATCACCCAGGCCAGGATGTATGATCATCCGCGGCGATTCAAAACTTACCAAAGTTCAATGCGCAGCACTTCCCCTCAGTATCCTACCTCCTACCTCTTACTTCCTACCTCCTACTTCCTACTCCAATAGAAACTCCCGTTTCAGTTCATACAAAATCCGTAACCGGCCTACTCCTCCCGGACTGTTTAGCCGCTTATCCATTTCCATCATCAGCAACAGGCTTACCGGGCCGCTTTTCAGCCCTTCCAGTTGTTCACCGTCGATATGGAGCGTGTTGTTCACCAGCTTTTCCACTTCGTTGATACCGTTTGATTCAAATGATGTATCGGAAAGTACGTAGCGTATAGGAGTGCCTTCATCCACCCCGTCCAGCACAATGTCGAGGCCATTCCGGCTAACCCGCTCCGGGATTTCATTTTTAAGGGTAAAGGGTGTAAAAAGAAATTCATCACTGAACTGTTTTCCACCGGTGATGGAAAAAGTAATCCGGTGCACACCGGCAAAATCAACCAGCGGACGGCGGGCTTCGTAAAATACCCCGGATAATTTTGCACTGTCGGCCTTCAGAACCTGTCCATCCAGATCAACCCTTGCACGGTCGGCCAGTGAAATAGCCTTGCCGGACTGCCCGCCTTTTTTGTACTGCACAAGCAGCGTTACATCATTCTTACCTTCTTCCCCGGAAATGCGGTAATCGAAATATAGATCAGCGGCATCCCAGCTTTCATTTTCCGCTTTGTCATCCTCCTCTTTACAGGAGGAAACCGCGGTGAGCGCCAGTAACAGCAGCCGGGTAAAGGTTTGAGCGAAAAACACGGTTCGTCTGTAGTTCATCTTGGTCGTCATCGAGTTAAACAAAGTATAAAAGATATGCCATCCCCGGTACACGTGAAGGAGGTACAGGGCAAAAGATGCAAAATCAATATCTTTGACGGCTCTGTCAAATTGGCTTTACAGGCACTTAAGCACCCTTTTTGACGGGACTTAACGTTTCACACTAATCAGACTATCCAAAATAACAATATGATCGGTTTCATTTCCAAGATGTTCGGGGGCAGTAAATCGGAAAAAGATGTGAAGGCTATCCTGCCCATTGTCACGAAGATCAACCAAAGCTTCCAGGCGTTTCAATCCCTATCAAACGACGAGTTAAGAGGCAAAACCGCACAGTTCCGCCAGCGCATCCGGGAACACCTGCAGAAGATCGATACTGAAATTGAAGAAACCAACAAACGGGCGGAAGATCTTCCTTACAATGACCTTGTTGGAAAAGATGCTGTTTACCAGGAAGTGGACCGGCTCAAGAAGGACCGCGATGCAAAGATTGAAGAAGTGCTGAAGGAAATTTTACCGGAAGCCTTTGCCGTTGTAAAAGAAACCTCGCGACGTTTCAAGGAAAATGCGGAACTCGTTTCCACCGCTACAGACCTTGACCGCGAACTCGCCGTACATAAAAATCATATCACCATTAACGGCAACCAGTCGGTTTATAAAAACACCTGGACGGCTGCCGGTGGACTGGTTACCTGGAACATGGTTCACTACGATGTGCAGTTAATCGGGGGCTCGGTGCTTCACTCTGGAAAGATCGCGGAAATGGCCACGGGTGAAGGTAAAACACTGGTATCAACGCTACCCGCCTACCTCAATGCACTGGCCGGGGAAGGCGTACACATAGTTACGGTGAACGATTACCTGGCCCGCCGCGACAGCGAATGGAACGGGCCTATTTTCGAATGGCTCGGACTGCGTGTTGATTGCATCGACAAGCACCAGCCAAACAGTGAAGAGCGCCGCAAGGCTTATTTAGCAGATATCACCTACGGTACCAATAACGAATTTGGTTTTGACTACCTCCGCGACAATATGGTGCATACACCGGAAGAAATGGTACAGCGCAAACACCATTTTGCCATGGTGGATGAAGTGGATTCCGTATTGATCGATGACGCCCGTACGCCGCTTATTATTTCCGGTCCTGTTCCAAAAGGCGATGACCAGCAATACCACATTCTTCGCCCGCGGGTACAAACACTGGTGGAAGCACAGGAGCGCGTCGTGCGCCAGTTCCTCCTTGATGCCCGTAAAAAATTCAGTGAAGGCGATGATGATCCGAAGAGCGGAGGCCTCATGCTGTTCCGCGCCTACCGGGGTCTTCCCAAATACGGACCGCTGATCAAGTTCCTGAGTGAACCCGGTGTACGTGTAAAGCTGCAGAAAGCCGAAAACTATTACCTCGCCGACCAGCAGCGTAACATGCCGATGGTGGATGAGGAGCTGTTCTTCCATATCGATGAAAAAAATAAATCGGTTGACCTTACCGACAAGGGAATTGCAATGATCACCCGTGCCGGTGAAGATCCTGAATTTTTTATCCTGCCCGATATTGCTATTAAACTTTCCGACATTGAAAAGAGCGAGATGCCTTCTGATGAAAAAATGCACCAGAAAGAATCCCTTCTGAATGAATATGCACAGAAAGCAGATCGCATTCACTCGGTTCAGCAGCTCCTGAAAGCGTACTCGCTTTTTGATAAGGATGTGGAATACGTGGTGATGGATGGTGCCGTTAAGATTGTTGATGAACAAACCGGCCGTATCCTTGAAGGTCGCCGTTACAGCGATGGACTGCACCAGGCTATTGAAGCAAAAGAAAATGTAAAGATCGAAGCGGCTACGCAAACCTATGCAACAGTAACCCTTCAGAATTATTTCCGTATGTATCATAAGCTGGCCGGTATGACCGGTACGGCGGAAACGGAAGCAGCGGAATTGTGGAGCATCTACAAGCTGGATGTGGTGAACATTCCTACCAACATCCCGATTACCCGTAAGGACCAGCAGGACCTTGTATATAAAACAAAGCGTGAAAAATATAAATCAGTAATTGAGGAGATCGAAAACCTGCGCAATGCCGGAAGACCGGTACTGGTCGGTACAACATCAGTGGAGGTGAGTGAATTACTGAGCCGGGCATTGCAGGCAAAAAAGATTCCGCATAATGTACTCAATGCCAAACAGCACTCCCGTGAAGCACAGATTGTTGCCGAAGCGGGATTGGCCGGTGCGGTAACGATTGCCACCAACATGGCCGGAAGGGGTACCGACATTAAGCTCGGACCCGGTGTAAAAGAAGCGGGTGGCCTGGCTATTATTGGTACGGAGCGGCATGAAAGCCGCCGTGTTGACCGCCAGTTACGCGGACGTGCCGGACGCCAGGGCGATCCCGGTACATCGCAGTTTTATGTATCGCTGGAAGATGACCTGATGCGCATGTTCGGTTCGGAGCGTATTGCCGGATTGATGGACCGCTTTGGTTATAAAGAAGGTGAAGTGATCCAGCACAGCATGATCACCAAGTCCATTGAGCGTGCACAGAAGAAAGTGGAAGAAAACAACTTCGGTATCCGCAAGCGTCTCCTGGAGTATGATGACGTCATGAACAAACAGCGTAATGCCGTTTACGAACGCCGGAACCACGCGCTGTTTGGTGAACGCCTGGCACTGGATATTGATAATGCGTTCTCCGTAACGGCCGATGAACTGGTGAGCACCTACCGGGAGCAGGAAGATTTTGAAGGCTTCCGTTTGGGCTGTATCATGAACCTCGGAATTGATACCGCCATTACACAGGATGAATTTTTAAAAACTCCTGTGAATGCACTCACCGACCGGCTTTATACAGAATCATTGGAGAATTACCAGCAGCACAGGGAAACGCTGAAGAAAAATGCTGTTCCTGTGTTCCGCAACATCCGCACTTCTCAGGGCAATCACATTGAAAATGTAGTGGTACCGTTCTCCGACGGACGCAAGGGAATCAATGTATTAACGAATCTTGATAAAACACTTCAGACGGAAGGTGAAGAATTGTGCAACGCGCTGGAAAGAACCATTACTCTTTCCATCATTGATGATAACTGGAAAGAACACCTGCGTGCGATGGATGACCTGAAGCAGGCCGTTCAAACGGCTTACCTCGAACAGAAAGATCCATTGGTATTGTACAAGATCGATGCGTACAACCTGTTCCGCCGCATGAGTTCCGAACTGAATAAAGAGATTGTTTCCTTCCTGTGTCATTCTTCACTCCCCATCCAGGAAGAAGAAGCGCCTAAGCTGAAAGAAGGCCGCCAGCTGAAAACGGACATGAGCAAGTTATCGGCCAATAAGGAGGAGATTGATGCGGTAGGCGATGATTACGCCGCCAATGAAAAGGATTACTACGATCCTTCCGGTGGTGCAGCTGTAAAACAGGAACCCGTTAAGGTTGGTCCGAAAATCGGACGCAATGATATTTGTCCCTGCGGCAGCGGCAAGAAGTATAAGAATTGCCACGGACGCGACGCATAAGATGGATTTAAAAATTTATACAACCCCGCACCTGCGGGGTTTTTTTGATCACAGAGTACACGGATTGAACGGAGGTGGATTGTTCTCAGAAGGAATTTGGATCACGGATTACACGGATTGCACGGATAAACGAAAAGTTTCCTTTACTTCCTACCTCTTACTTCTTACATCCTTCCTCTGCGCCTTTGCGGTTAATCTCACTAACTTTAATTGATTAATTAACCTATTGCTATGCAGTCGTTATTGTATTTTATTTTCTCCTTGCTATTAAGTTATACGGTTAAAAGTCAGACAATTGAAAAAACCGTATTTGACGATAAGGATAAAGATCATGGCTATTACCTGGCGATACCCCCAAGGTCGGGGAATATAAAAGGGACACTGGTTTTATGTAACAGCTTTTCCATACCGGAAAATATGCTCACCGAAACGAAACTGCAGAACGTGGCGTATGCAAACGATCTGTTGACGATTGCCGTTTCCATGAAAGAGAAATTATATGCCGATGCTGCCACGATTGAACGCCTAAACCAGGTTATCAGGCACGTAGTCACAAAGTACAAGGCCGATACGTCGCGGTTCGTTTTTGCAGGGTATGATTTTGCCGGAAACATAGCCCTTCGGTATACGGAATTAACCATTGAAAATCCTGCTGCCTACCCGGTACAACCCAAAGCAGTGATGGCAGTGGACAGTCCTGTAGATCTTTTCGGGTTGGTAAAATGGAGCGACCGGCAAGTGAAAAGGGCTTCACGAAGTGCCGGCGATGCTAAATATATCATGGACATCATGAACAGGGAAACAGGATCTGTAACCAACAATAAATCCCGTTATGATCAACTCACACCGTTCGATGAAAGCAATAGCGAAACAGGAAATGAGAAATACCTGGTGAATATTCCCGTACGACTTTACTATGATGCGGATATAGAATGGCACCTGAAAACCCGGGGCAATAGTTTATACGATACAAATATTCCAGGGGGATCGGAATTGATCAGCCGCCTGTTAAGCCTGGGAAATAAAGACGCCGAACTGGTTACGGCAAAAAGACCCGGTATGAACAGCAGGGGTATCCGCACCACCTATTCACTTTCCATAGTGGATGAAGTGGATGCCATTCACTGGATAAAAAACAAATTGGAAATCTTTGATCCGCATACCTGGATTCCTCCCTACCAGTTACCTGCTCCCCAAGGCTGGGAAGTGGAACAGTTTGAGATTCCCATGCAATTTGCTCCATCCATTTCCTACAAAGGTGTGGAGGATGTACGTTTCGCTCCGGGATGGGGCAATGAAAAGAGTGAAGATTACTGGTCGTATGCTTACTTATGGTGGCTGGAAGGAACTCAACAGATCAATGCAGCCGTACTGCAGCAACACCTGAAGGCTTATTATGAAGGCCTCGTGCAGCAAAACGTAATAAGCCGAAGTATACCTGCCAATAAATTAGTGCTCACGGTTGTTGCCATCAAACCACAGGGAAAAAAGGGTGATCAAACCGGCATCTTCGAGGGATCGATCCAAACGCTGGATTACATGACCCAAAAACCCATCACGTTTTATGTTCGGGTGCAGTCGCGCTATTGCCCGGCAAAAAATCATACTGCGGTTTTTATTGAAATATCACCAAAGCCCTATGTACACCAGATATGGAATGAATTGGATAAACTGGCTGCAGGCTTTGAGTGTATAAATAACCGATGAAAAAATTGTTACTGGTTGGCTTCCTGCTGGCCTTTGTCATATGCTGCAGTCCCCCACGCCAGGGTTATTTAACCGTACGTATTAAAATTGATTGTATAAATCCTGTCTTCTTTGACACGCTTTCACTGGTCATGCTTACGGCAAATGCCTCAGACTTGGTGGAGAAGCAATGGGCTTGTGGAGGCACTCGGCCCGGGAAGGCGCCTGATCCATAACCTGCCAAAATCTAGGGATGGCTTTTTCTATATTGACAGTATTAAATATGATTTTTACCGGTACTTCCTCATAGAGGCAGAGTTACCCGGAGGCGCAGGTTATGCAGCCGGCAACCCCAACAATGATTTTACGGAAATTACCAGCGATACAATTGATCGAACATTTTGTATGCACCCAAATTCAATGATCCTGGAACAAAAACATTACTAAAGTAAATCGTACTGTAAATGCTTTTAACGGCAATACCAATGGTAAAACCTCAGAAATAAATGGTTTTATTGTAGACATTCCATATCTGTCAGATATGGAATGTCTACAATCCGTGCAATCCGTGCAATCCGTGCCATCCGTGATCAAAAAAAATCCCCGGCAAAGCCAGGGATTAATCCGTGAAATCATATCAAATCCTTTAATCCGCGAATCAGAAATCTCTTAATCCGTACTTCCTGCGATACCGCTCGTTCAATTGCTTTTGCTTGTCATCCAGGTTTATTTTACGGCCCTGGATAAAAGCATCCGTAACCTGGCTGGTACGCATGTCCAGGATATCGCCTTCGCTGATAATAATGTTGGCATCCTTTCCCACCTCAATGCTTCCTGTTTTATCGGCTACACCCAAAACTTTAGCGGCATTAAGCGTAATGGCCTGCAAGGCTTCTTCTTTGGAAAGTCCATATGCAGACGCAGTGCCGGCATTAAAGGCAAGATTGCGACCACGTGTTTGTCCGTCTTCATCATTCAGCGCAAAAGTTACACCGGCCTTCTGCAACGCAGCAGCCGTTTTATAGGGCTGGTCCACATCGTCATCGGGCAAGGTAGGAAGGCTGTGCGGCTGGTTCAGGATCACCGAAACATTATTCTGCTTCAGCAACTCCGCGATCTGCCAGCTGTCGCTGGCACCAACCAGCACCACATCAAACCCAAACTCTTTTACAAAATCAAGCGCAACCAGCATTTGCTTAACAGTATTGGCATGGATATACAGCTTTTGTGATTTATCAAATAATCCTTTAACCGCTGCAAACTTCAGGTTGGAAGAAGAATGCGTGGCTTCGCTGTTGTAAGCCTTTGCTTCCCGGAAAAAACTTTTCAGTCCGTCAATACGCTCGAGTCCTTCCTTAACCGGGTCAGTTGCCGGCGCTGATGGTCCGCCAGGTCCGCCGCCACCACCAAAGCGGCCACCACCCGGACGGGCAATGAGCGCCGGCATGCGGAGGTGAATACCCGCATCCGTTTTAACAGCCGCGTCTTCCCAGTTCCAGGCGTCCAGTTGCACAATGGAAGAAGAACCGCTTAACAACCCGCCTTCCGGAACAATGTTCGCCATGAGGATCCCGCTGGAGCGAAGCGTGTTGATCACTTTCGAATCGGTATTGTAGGCAACAATAGACCGGACATTAGGATTCATGTCGCCGATCTCCTGCACATCGTTCGTTGCCCGTACCGAAGGGATCTCCACCAATCCCAGGTTACTGACGGAAAGAATTAACCCCGGGTAAACGTGTTTCCCTTCTGCATCAATAGTAGTGGCACCGGCGGGCACCGCTACATTGGTTCCCACAGCAGCTATTTTACCGTTGGTGATCACCACGGAAGCATTGTTTAAAACCTGCCCGTTGCCCACATGCACCGTAGCACCCCTGATAACCGTGGTGCCGGCCTGGGGAGGAGCAGGATATACTGTTTCCTGCGCCTTTACGGTAAGCAGGAAACCAATCGCGAGTATGCTAAAGAATATTTTTTTCATTCGTAGCTTATTAATTGTTTTCTAATTCAGATGCGTCAATGGTCAGGAAGCCATGGCTGTGGAAATGATCCGAACAGGTATGCATGATCTGGTAACTGGGAATCGCCGGGGTAACCGTTGAACCGGTACGCTTTTCACCTACCAGTTTTTTCACCAGTCGTGAGCGGTCGTTATCAACGAGCCTTTGCAATTGCTCGTCTTTCTGACGATCGAAATACACAGTGCCATCAACAATGGTATACAATGACTTTGCATAAATGCTCAGCGGATGATCGGACCAAACCACCACATCTCCGTCTTTACCGCTTTTCAGGCTGCCCACCCGGTCTTCCACGTGCAGCATTTTGGCCGGGTTAAGCGTTACCATCTTCAGCGCATCTTCTTCCGATACGCCACCGTACTTTACGATCTTGGCTGCTTCCTGGTTAAGGCGGCGGGCCATTTCGGCATCATCAGAATTAATGGCTACGTTCAGTCCTACACGGTGCATGATGGCGGCATTGTAAGGAATGGCATCCTGCACTTCCATTTTATAGGCCCACCAGTCGGAGAAGGTGGAAGCGTGTGCTCCGTGCTCCTTCATTTTATCGGCCACTTTATAACCCTCAAGGATATGCGTAAATGTGTTGTACTTGTAGCCCATGCGGTTCGCTACTTCCATCGCACCATTGATTTCGCTCTGTACATAAGAGTGACAGGTGATGAACCGCTGGTTGTTCAGGATCTCCACCAGGGCATCCAGCTCCAGGTCGCGGCGGGGAGCGGTCACACCTTTTTTACTTTTGTTTGATTCATAATCCTTCCAGGCTTTCTGGTAATCGCGCGCCCGTGTAAAGGCATCTACCAGCACCTGCTCCACGCCCATGCGGGTATCGGGATACCGGTTATTATTCGAGCTGTTTCCAATGGCACTGGGCGAGCGCTTAACGTTTTCACCAAGGGCAAATTTTATCTGGCCGGGCCAGTTACGGAATTTCAGTTCTTCATCATTCGCACCCCAGCGCAGTTTGATCAGCTGCGTTTGCCCGCCAATCGTATTAGCCGATCCGTGAAGTATGTGGGATGTCGTTACGCCACCGCTTAACTGGCGGTAAATGTTCACGTCATCGGGGTTCAGGTTATCGGCAATGCGCACTTCAGAAGTAACTGTTTGTCCACCTTCATTAATGGAAGCGGCCGCAATGTGTGAGTGCTCGTCGATGATACCAGCCGTTACGTGCCTGCCGGTTCCATCGATCACGCGGGCGCCATCAGCAGAAAGATTTTTTCCAACGCCGGCGATCTTACCATTGCGGATCAGTACATCTGAATTCTGAAGAACACCTTCTTTTTCGTTGGTCCACACAGTTGCATTGCGGATGAGGATGGTTTCCTGCTTTGGTGCCTGTCCTTCTTCCCAGCCATAGGGCTCGAAAGGATAAGTTACTTTACCCATGGCGCCAAGTGGCTTTTTGCGCGCACTGTCGGCTTTTTGGGCAGCAGGTGTTGCATAAGTAGCGGTCCAGGTAAACCGGTTACCGGCACTGTCTTCACCGTAGCCTGTCCACAAATCGTTGTTCACGATCCCGCTGAGGCGCATATTTTCACCGGCACCTCTTTCGGGCGCCACGTTGATGCGCACCTGGCGGCCATCGTAATAAAATTTAGAGGTGATGGTATCTTTCCCGATCAGGGAAGCAGCCGCGTTATTTTTGAAATCAAGGGTATAATTCACAGGGCCTGTTGCTGTATTGAGCACGAGGTTATATTTCCCGCGCAGCTCATTCCATACATCATCCTTTACGCTGTATTTTTTCCCCTGGATCCAGTTTTGAAAAATAGTGGTGCGTTCACCAAAAACAGGCCCCGAGGTAATTAAAAAATTCGCCACTTTACCGGCATCAAGGCTGCCTACTTTATCATAAACACCCAGGACGGTTGCCGGTGTGCGGGTTAAGGCATTGAGCGCTGCAGTTTCGCTGAGCCCATAGTTAATAGCCGTGCGCAAAGCCGTCATGAATTGAGTGGGCGTACGCAGGTCAGCGGAAGTAAGACAGAACGGGACCCCTGCTTTTTCCAGTGCAGCAGGATTGGTGGGCGCCAGTTCCCAATGCTTCATATCGGACAGAGAAACCAGCCGGGCATCCGTTGGATCTTCCACATCCATGGCCTGCGGGAAATTAAGCGACAGGATGTACGTGGCACCGGTTCCCTTGATATCCTTTATACGCTGGTATTCATTGCCACCACCTTTGATGACGTACTGAACTCCGAATTCATCTCCAATGCGGTCGGCGCGGAGGTCATTCCATTTATCACCAGCTTCAAATATCTGGGGCAGGGCCTGGTTATCGAGCCAGGCCTGCAGGCTAAGGTTCAGGCCTTCTGAAGCGGGCTTGTTTTTATACCATTGTGCATCCAGGTAGGTTTGACGCAGGAGGGCGATCATACCCATCATGGAGTTGGGATAGCTTTGCGTAGAGGAACCTTTGTTGAAAGAATAATGAGCAGATGCTTTTTCTTTCAGCAGTGAAAGATTCTCTTTTTCAGATGCGAGGGTTACAACAGCACCCGTTCCGCGGGCAATGCCATCTTTTACATGGGTCAGCACGGTACCGAAGCCCAGTTCGCGCAACGGCTTTGCTTTTGCTTCATCAGCAGCAAACACGCGGAATGCATCCACTTCACTGCGGATCGCCTGGTTCCAGCCATAAGGACCTTTTGTGCTTGTAGTGAGCTGTGCCTGGGCAAAAAAATTGAAACCGCCCTGGCGGGGTTGCTGGGCCGGTGTTCCGTAATCACTGTAAATGTCAATAAAGGAAGGGTAGATGAATTTTCCTTTGCAGTCAATCTCAACAGCACCCTGGGGCACTTTCAGGTTCTGGCCCACGGCAACAATGCGGCCGTCTTTTACCACCAGTGTGGCGTTGGTTAACGTGGTGGCAGCATCTTTAACCACGGTAGCATTCGTGAACGCGTAATGACCCAGTCGTTCATCGGCCACCCCGTTGACCGGGAAGGTAGTTTGCGCTTTGGACAGTAAGGCACTGCACAAAAAACAGCAAACCATAATACATAGTTTAGCTCTTCTCATGTTCGGATGAATTTAAATTACTTTGTAAGCGAGTAGTTGAATCAAGAGGTCTAAAATTAAATACTTTTTACATGTCACTCGCACAATTTATTGACCATACAGCCCTGAAGCAGACCACCCATCTTACTGATATCGAGCAACTCTGCGGCGAGGCTACCGGGCATGGGTTTGCAGCGGTTTGCGTTCCGCCTTTTTATGTTTCATTTGCGAATGACATTCTGATTGATTCCGCTGTAAGGATAGCTACCGTGATCGGGTTCCCCTTCGGTTATCATTCCATTGCTTCCAAGGTAGCAGAGGCTGAAGAAGCCATCCGCAATGGCGCCGATGAACTGGACCTGGTCATGAATGTTGCGGCCTTTAAAAGCAATATGCTTTCCTTTCTTGAAGAAGAGATCAGCGAACTGGTAGCCGTAACAAAGAAGAACGACATACTCATAAAAGTAATCATAGAGAGCGGTATTCTTTCGGAAGAAGAGATCATCCGGTGCTGCCGGCTTTATAAAAATTATGATGTGGATTTTCTGAAAACGTCAACGGGATTTGCTGAAAAAGGTGCTTCCGAAGAAGCGGTGCGCCTGATGCGCGCCCACCTGCCCGGGCACATCCGGATCAAAGCAAGCGGGGGCATCCGGACGGCGGAAGAGGCCCAAAGAATGATTGATGCCGGCGCTTCCCGGCTTGGATGCAGTGCCAGTGTGGCCATTGTTACCGGGGAAAAAGGAAGCGGAACCTATTAACAACACCAAAACAATCTTGGAGCTATTTTTGACCATGCTTCGCAAATTGAGACATATGAAAACATTCCTCTTTCTGCTTGGACTCGCTTTATCGCACACTGTATCGGCACAGGATAAACCTGCTGATACCGGAACCAGAGCGCCGGCAGTTGTGGTAAGGAAAGACCCCCGTGTTGACATTCTGGTACGCAAACAGGCTGCCACCAATGCCGCCATTAAAAAATCAACGGCCCGCACGGCCAAGGGATACCGCCTCATGGTGGTCAATACCAATAAACGCGACGAAGCCATTGCGGCCAAATCAAAACTTAATACCTATTATCCCGATCTTAAATCATACCTCGTATACCAGTCGCCTTTCTTCAAGGTAAAAGTGGGCAACTTCAAAACACGTGAGGAAGCCGAGAAATACCGGAAGTCCATGAACACGCTGTTCCCCAAGGGGGTATTCGTGGTGAATGATACTATTGAGGTAAAGCCGGAAAGAGAAGAATAGGAATATTGAACAGGGAACAAGGAACAAGGAATGTCGAAGGAAGGGAGAATGTTCAATGTTCGATGCTCAATATTCAACGCTCACTTTGCGAAACCTGGCAACTTTGTGGTTGCTTTTCTTTGAACCGTGAAATCGGTTTAATCCATAAATCCGCGCATTATCTTAGCGGCCATGATTCAGGAAACAATCAGGAGGCTAGCCAAAAAATATGCAGCGGAGTTTATTGAAGTTCGGAGGCACTTACACGCACATCCCGAATTAAGTTACCAGGAATTTGAGACGTCCAAATACATCCAGCAAAAACTATCTTCCTTTAATATTCCTTTCGAAGTAAAAGCTACAACAGGTGTTGTAGGTTTCATTGAAGGAAAAAATCCCGCGAGCCGTATCATAGCCCTGCGTGGTGATATGGATGCCCTCCCGATCACGGAAGAAAATGATGTTCCCTACCGCTCCACGCGCCCCGGGCTGATGCATGCCTGCGGACACGATGTGCATACCACCTGTTTGCTGGGTGCTGCGAAAATATTGGCGGAAACAAAACAGGATTGGGAAGGAACAATAAAACTGATCTTTCAGCCGGGCGAAGAAAAAAACCCGGGCGGTGCCAGCCTGCTGATTAAAGAAGGCGTATTGCAAAACCCGAAACCGGAAGCCATTTTCGCACTCCATGTTAACCCACAGCTGGAAAGGGGCCGCCTTAGTTTCCGTGCCGGGAAAGTAATGGCCTCGGCTGATGAAATTTATATCACCATCCGCGGAAAAGGCGGACATGCAGCCGCACCACATACCACATCCGATACCATACTGATTGCCTCCCACCTCATTGTCAGCCTGCAGCAGGTGATCAGCCGGAATAAGAATCCGCTTAACCCTTCCGTTCTTTCCATTACATCTTTCCAGGGCGGACATACCACCAACGTTATTCCATCCGAAGTAAAATTGATGGGCACCTTCCGGGCCATGGATGAAGAGTGGCGGTTCAGGGCGCACGGAATTATTCGCCACCATACCGAACACCTGGTACATTCCATGGGCGCTGAAGTGGACCTGCTCATCGATGTGGGTTATCCTACGGTGTACAACCACGAGGGCCTGCATGAAAGCTCCAGGAAAATTGCAGAAGAATACATGGGTGCTTCCCTCGTGGAAGAAACAGAGGTCCGCATGGGCGCTGAAGATTTCGGTTATTATTCACAGGAAATTCCGGGCTGCTTTTTCCGCCTGGGCACCGCCAACAAAAGCAAAGGCATTACCGCCGGTGTACACACACCACGATTCAATATTGATGAAGATGCCATCGAGATCGGGATGGGGATGATGGCGCTGTTTGGAGCCAAGGGAAAGATTTGAAGATTATTTAATATTGAAGATTTAATGTTTGGTTTCCTAAGTTCACGGTTCGCCTTACATTGCTCTATTGCGTAGCACTTAAATGTTTGCATTTCTCCATCTGTTCATCAGCATTAAAAAGAAACAGATCTTCTATACAAAATCAATCTTGCGCCTAGTAAGAACCCGGCAAAAATCCAGCAATCTTAAATCTTAAATCTTAATCTTAAATCCTAAATCTTAAATCTTAAATAAAAAAGAACGACGCCTGTCGTTCTTTTTTTATTGTTCTTATTTAGAACCGCGTCCTGAAGATGAGCCGCTTCTACCTGAAGATGAACTCCGGTTGCCGGATGTGCTCTTTTTAGATCCGGTTCCGCTATCGGATGAACCACCTTCTTCTTCCATTCTGCGTTTTCTTCTTTGATACGCCTGCTCATGCGGTTGCTGGCTGATGCGCCTGGCATCCGCGCCCTTTTTGTTTGGATTGTCTGCCATGATTAAGAATTTTATTAAATCTTTCAAATGGCATGCCATGCACAAGCCCGGTGTGATGGCGCCTGACTCAAGGGATATAATTTGTATTTTGCGCCCGGTTGCCACAAAAGCAGTGGTTTAATTGCGGTGCAGGGTACCGCCCTTAAAAGCCAATTGATGAACCAGGGAACTAAAAAAACGTTCCCTCCCGGTTAAAAAACAACTATGCAAAACGACCTTCGCAAGCAACAGGCCTTAGAATACCATTCCAAAGGGAAACCCGGCAAAATCGAAGTGGTGCCGACAAAAGAAGCAAAAACCCAGCGCGACCTTTCGCTGGCTTATTCTCCGGGCGTAGCCGAGCCTTGTAAAGAAATTGCTGCCCATAAGGAAGATGTTTATAAATACACTGCCAAAGGAAACCTGGTGGCCGTTATTTCAAACGGTACCGCCGTGCTCGGACTGGGAGATATCGGCCCGGAAGCCAGCAAGCCGGTGATGGAAGGAAAGGGTGTACTGTTCAAGATCTTTGCCGACATCGATGTATTCGACATCGAGATCAATGAAAAAGACCCGGAAAAATTTGTACAGATCGTCAAAGCGCTGGAACCTACATTCGGTGGTATCAACCTCGAAGACATTAAAGCGCCGGAATGTTTCCAGATTGAAAAATCACTCCGCGAGCAGCTCTCCATCCCGGTAATGCACGACGACCAGCACGGAACCGCCATCATCAGTGCGGCCGCCCTGCTCAATGCCTTGCTTGTTCAGAAAAAAAAGATCGACAAGGTGCGCTTTGTGATCAATGGAGCCGGTGCAGCGGCCATGGCCTGTATACAATTATACGTGTCCCTGGGTGCGCGACCCGAAAATTTTAATGTGTTTGATATAAACGGGCCCTTGCACAGGGGCCGTACGGACCTTGAAGAGTTCAAGATCAAATTTGCGAACGCACCGGCCGACAGCAACCTGGCAAAAGCCTTAAAGGATGCCGACGTATTTGTTGGCCTGAGTGTTGGAAACGTGGTGACTGTTGATATGGTCAAAAGCATGGCTAAAAATCCAATTGTATTTGCCATGGCGAATCCCGACCCCGAGATCGGGTGGGTGGAAGCTACATCTGCGCGCAAAGACATCATCATGGCAACCGGGCGGTCTGATTTTCCCAACCAGGTGAACAACGTACTGGGTTTCCCCTATATCTTCCGCGGTGCGCTGGATGTACGGTCTACCCAGATCAATGAAGCCATGAAACTGGCAGCGGTGAAAGCACTCGCTGAAATGGCCCAGTCGCCCGTTCCGGATATTGTGAACCTGGCCTACAATACCAAGACCATTACGTTCGGACCGGAGTATATCATTCCAAAACCATTGGATCCGCGCCTGCTGGCTACGGTGGCTCCTGCCGTTGCGCGTGCCGCCATCGAAAGCGGTGTGGCGCAAAAACCCATTACGGATTGGGAAGCTTATTCCAATGACCTGAACCGCAGGCTCGGACTCGACAACCAGGTAATGAGGATCCTCGGCAGCAAGGCCCGCCGCGACCCGAGAAGAATTGTATTTGCGGAAGCTGATAACGTGAAGATCCTGAAGGCCGCGCAGATCGTGATTGATGAAGGCATCGGATACCCGATTTTACTGGGCGATGAACCAAAGATCAGGACCCTGGCGCAGGCAAACGGGATTGATTTGGAAGGGTTACCCATTTATGACCCGCGCAGTGATGCCATGGATGATAAGCGCAACCAGTATGGCGAGTTATTTTTCCGCAAGCGCTCGCGCAAGGGATTCAATTTTTACGAATCCAAAAAAGTAATGAAAGACCGGAACTATTTCGGCTGCATGATGGTGGAAACCGGTGATGCGGATGCGATGATCTCGGGTCTTTCTAAAAATTATCCCGACACCATCCGGCCTGCTATTCATTGCATCGGTACCGATGAAGGCGTAAGCAAGATCGCGGGTATGTATCTTATGCTGACCAAGAAAGGTCCGCTGTTCCTCGCTGATACAACCGTGAACTTTCATCCCACAGCACAGGAACTTGCGGAGATTACCTTACTGGTAGCAAAAGAAGTGCGTCATTTCAATATTGTTCCCCGCATTGCGATGCTGTCTTATTCCAATTTCGGCAGCAGCAATTCTGCAGAAGCCAGCCTGGTGGCGGAAGCGCGCATGATCGTGAAAAAGCGCATGCCCAACCTCATCATCGATGGAGAAATGCAGGCCAGCGTGGCGTTCAACAATGAACTGCTGAAAGAAAATTATCCCTTCAGTGAACTGGTAGATAAGGATGTGAATACCCTGATCTTTCCCAACCTCGCCTCCGGTAACATTGCCTACAACCTGCTGAAAGAACTGGGTGCAGCTGATGCCATCGGTCCCATTCTCCTGGGCCTGAAAAAGCCCGTGCATATCTTGCAACTGGGAAGTTCTGTTCGTAATATTGTCAATATGGCTACCATTGCCGTGATTGACGCCCAGATAAAAGGCCAGCATTCATCGGAAGAAGCCGTTCAACGTTCACCCTGGTGGAAGCGGCTGAAAAAGAAAAAAGAAGATCATGTTGAGTAACCCTAAGGATTTAAATAATTCATCGAAAAACTGTGTATGACCCTATTCAGCGAGATCGGTAAGTACCTTATGATGATCAAGGGTATGTTTTCCAAACCTGAAAACTGGAAAATGTACTGGAAGGAATTCATGCACCAGTGTTCCGAGATCGGCATTGGATCTTTTGGTATTGTAGCCGTTATTTCCATATTTATCGGTGCGGTTTCAGTGGTGCAGACTGCTTACCAGCTTACCAGCCCGCTCATTCCCCGCTATACCATTGCGCAGATTGTGCGCGATACGGTGATCCTTGAATTTGCCCCTACCCTTGTTTGTATTGTACTGGCCGGCGTTGTTGGAAGCAAGATTGCCGGTGAACTGGGAAACATGCGCGTTTCCGAACAGATCGATGCACTGGAGATCATGGGCATCAACACCAAAGCCTACCTTGTGATGCCAAAGATCCTGGCGGCCATGGTCGTGATCCCGATGCTGGTGGTTATGGCTTCTGCTCTTGGTCTCTGGGGCGGACGACTCGCCGGAACATTGGCCAAGATCATTAACAATGAAGAATACGACAAGGGACTGCTCACCGGGTTTATACCCTTCAACACCTTCTTCATGATCATCAAGGCGTATACATTTGCCTTCCTGATATCTTCCATTTCGGCTTATTACGGGTACAATGTAAAAGGTGGTGCGCTGGAGATCGGAAGAGCCAGCACGCGGTCGGTGATCGTAAGCTGCATCTCCATTCTTTTTGCTGATTACGTGCTTTCGGCCCTGCTGCTCTGAGTACTGGCGGTTAACCATAAAAAATAGTAATTTCAAAACTTCATGCAGGATATGCTTCAGGGCTCATGCCTGCTATTTTTATTTATATGATTGAAGTTAGAGACCTGAAAAAAGGATTTGACGGGAAAACCGTACTGGAAAACGTAACGGCTACCATGCACCCGGGCCAGTGTAACCTGATCATCGGGTCGAGCGGCAGCGGTAAAACCGTATTGATGAAATGCCTTGTAGGACTTTTCGCACCCGATGGCGGCGACATTGTTTACAACGGGCAGAACTTCACCAATATGTCCACCGATCAAAGAAAGGAAGTCCGCAAAGAGATTGGCATGCTGTTCCAGGGATCCGCTTTATTCAGCAGCATGACCGTGGAAGAGAACATTGTTTTCCCATTGGACATGTTTACCAAAATGAACCGCAGGCAAAAGCTGGAGCGTGTGAACCAGGTGCTTGACCGCGTCAACCTCAAAGACGCCAACAAAAAATTCCCGGCCGAGTTAAGCGGTGGTATGATGAAACGGGTTGGTATTGCACGGGCCATTGTACTGAATCCGAAATACCTGTTTGTGGATGAACCCAATTCGGGCCTTGATCCGCAAACATCAGGACTGATCGACCAGTTGATCCGCGAGATCACGGTTGAATACAACATTACTACCGTCATCAACACGCACGACATGAACAGCGTGATGGAGATCGGAGACCACATCATTTACATGTACCAGGGCAACAAGGAATGGGAAGGAAACAGTAAAGAGATCATCTTCAGCAAAAACGAAAGGCTGAATGAGTTCATCTTTGCGTCGGAGTTCCTGCGCGATGCCAAGGATATGCGCCAGCTTGAAGAAACCGGAAAAATTTCCAATGAACGGAACATGGAAGAAATGACGCATGACGACGCGCCACCCCTGGGATCGCCGGACAATGAGCCTTCATGAAATTGCATCATTTCTTCCAGCCGCTGACCTGATTGCCACAAACCCTGTTCTTCAGGTAAATTCACTGTAATTGGAATGAACTAAATAATCACTGTTCCGTAAACAGCGAACAAGGTACCGGTACCGACTGCGACAGAATTCGGGCCCGGCACCAGGGTTATAATTAACACTGCTTTTTCAATGTATGTTTTAGTTTAAAGTAAAATTTTTTCACCCTGAAACATTGCATATGAAACTTCTATACTTATCTGCCATCGCGCTATCTGTTTTTTCATCATGTGGATTCCGTATAGGCTATTTGGGAAACTCTTCTGCACCTACCGAGAAAGTTGACGTGTTTGTAGATCCTTCCTCCATTAAAAAACCTTATTCCGTAATGGGCAAAGGCTTCGTTGAAGCGGCACCGTTCTCCCGTAACTCCATCGAAAAAATTCAGAATAAGGCCATTAAAAAAGCAAGGCAGAAAGGCGCCGATGCCATTCTGTTTGAGGATTATTATCTGATTCAGAATGGCACTACCATTAACAACACCACCCGAATCGACACGGTTCATAATGTGTCCACTTCCCAGACAACGGTATCTCCAGTTGTTTCATCGGGCCGGAATATTTTATTCCTGAAATATTCTAACCAGTAGCGCCAACGGCAAAACCTATCCTTTGCGGTTAAATCCAAAAGGTAAGGCAAAGGAAAAAGCGGGTCTGCTGAATCCTCGTCTCTTTCTCTTACTTTTGCCCAACTTTTAAATGACCGTATGAGTATTCTCGTCAATAAGAATTCAAAAGTGCTGGTACAGGGTTTTACCGGCACGGAAGGCACATTCCATGCATCCCAGATGATTGAGTACGGAACCCAGGTTGTAGGCGGCGTTACGCCCGGAAAAGGCGGCACCAACCACCTCGACAGAAGAGTGTTTAACACGGTAGCCGACTGTGTGCGGGAAACCGGGGCCAATGTTTCCATCATATTTGTTCCGCCTACGTTTGCGGCGGATGCAATCATGGAAGCTGCCGATGCCGGGGTGGCACTGGTAGTATGTATCACTGAGGGAATTCCCGTACAGGACATGGTGAAAGTGAAAAATTTCCTCCAGGATAAGGGCACCCGTCTTATAGGGCCTAATTGCCCGGGTGTTATTACCGCTGATGAATGCAAGGTGGGTATCATGCCCGGCTTTGTATTTAAAAAAGGCCGCGTGGGCATTGTTTCCAAATCAGGAACACTCACCTACGAAGCAGCAGACCAGGTAGCCAAAGCGGGATTGGGTATTTCAACGGCGGTTGGAATCGGCGGTGACCCGATCATTGGCACCACCACCAAAGAAGCCATTGAATTGCTGATGAACGACCCGGAGACCGATGCCATTGTAATGATCGGGGAGATTGGTGGCGGTATGGAAGCGGAAGCTGCCCGTTATGTACGCGAATCAGGAAATAAAAAACCGGTTGTTGGATTTATTGCCGGGCAAACTGCTCCTCCCGGCCGGCGTATGGGTCATGCAGGCGCTATTGTAGGCGGTGCGGAAGATACGGCCGAAGCCAAGATGAAGATCATGGCCGAATGCGGCATCAGCGTGGTATCCTCACCGGCTGATATCGGTAAAACCATGGCATCCGTATTAAAAAAGTAATGGAACCTCCGGGCAGTTGTACGTTTAAAAACAAGCAACGATCCCGATAAAACAAAGCCCTTCCCGTCGAAGGGCTTTGTTGTGTATGTACGGATCGAATTTATATCATTAATAACTTATGTTTCCGGTATACCGCTGCAGCTCCCTTTGCGCCGGTTAAAAGAGACGATGATCCTGCCGGTGACACCGGCAGCGGAGACCCAAAAGGCCACAAGACCCGTTAATAAAAGCGTAAAAAGTGTTTTCATAGTAAGGTTCATTTATACTCTTCAGAACGCTTGTTGCCGGTCGCGTTTAGCATTCGCGTGGCAAACTAACGTTAAAGGAAAAAGTGTAATATCAATGAAGCCATTGGAAATTGTTTATGCAATTGTGTATGTTCGGGCATCACATGGCAAACAGCCACCTTTTTTATTATGATGCACCTGATGAAATACGTTCTTTTATTCCTGGCAACGTTTATGGGTATGTCAGCCCTGAAAGCGCAAACCACCAAAGCCTATGATGCGCAATGGAAAAAAGTGGATGACCTGCTCTTTAAAAAGAACCTGCCCAAATCGGCCCTCGCGGAAGTACGCCTCATTTTATCCAAAGCAAAAAAAGAAGGCCATGACGCACAGGTATTGAAGGCACTGGTGTATATGATCGGTTTGCAGGAAGAAACCCGGGAGGATAACCAGTTGAAAGGTATCAGGGAAACAGAGGCACAGATGGCCGGCATGAAGGAACCCTCCCTGTCCATTTTAAAGAGCCTGCTGGCCGGTCAATACAAAAGTTATTACGACGAAATCCGCTACGAGCTTTACGAACGCACCACCACCGTACAATTTAAAAAAGAAGATATCGCCACGTGGACGGCCGAAGACTTTCACAAGCGCATTGCAGGTTTATACCACGAATCACTTGCAGCAAAAAAATTATTACAAGGTACAAAGGTTGATGCCTACGAGCCCGTTCTTTTGAAAGGCACGCTTCGCGCATTGCGCCCTACGCTGTATGACCTGCTGGCGAATGAAGCGCTTGAATATTTTTTACAATCGGATGTAGATATAAACACACCGGCTTTCACATTCGAGATCATCGAAAACGAGGCGTTTGCTCCGGCAGAACGGTTTGCGCGGCATAGGTTCATTACCAATGATACGTTATCTTTTGAGCATGGCGCACTCCAACTATACCAGGAGCTGGTTCGCTTTCACCTGGATGATGCAAAGCCTGATGCATTAATTGATGCGGACCTTTCGCGGCTTGAGTTTGTTCACCGTAATTTCGTGGGTGAAGACAAGGATAGCCTGTACGAGGCTGCCCTGCAGGCGATCATTACCCGCTACGGCATTAATACCGCTACGCATCGTGCTGTTTACCTGCTGGCCGGGCATCTCGACAGGCAGGCCAATACCTACGATCCGCATGGCGATACCACCCACCGGTACACCCGTTTGAAAGCCATTGACCTCGTACGTAAAGTGATTTCAGACAGCAGTAACAAAAAAGGATTTTGGGCTTATAATTATAATCTTTATCAACGGATGACCAAACCCCGGTTCCATTTTGAAATGGAAAAGGTTAACATCCCGGCAGAACCCTTTCGCGTACTCATTCATTATAAAGCGTTACCAGTGCTGTACTTCCGGGTGGTAGCCGTTGATGCAGCGTTAAAAGAGAAGCTTACATCCGGTAACCATTATGAAGAGGCTTTCTGGACGCACCTGGAAAAAGCAAAACCTGTTGCCTCCTGGCAGCAATCTCTTCCCGCCACGCAAGACTTCCAGGAACACAGGGTGGAAGCAAAAGTGGATGCGCTACCCGCAGGTGAATACATTCTTTTTGCACTGGAAAGCAAGACGGGAACCATCAAAAAGACGCTGATGGGTGCCCAGTATTTTTCGGTTTCCTCCATTTCGTTTATCTCGCGCAATAAGGATCATTTTGTTCTTCACCGCAAAACAGGCCAACCGCTCAGTGGTGCGAAAGTGCAATTGTGGGAACAGCGATACGACCGCAAAACTTCCGCGAATATAAAAGTTAAAGGCCCCCTTTTTACCGCAGATGCCAACGGGTATTTCGTTTTAAAAACGGAAAGTACGGACCGTTACCGCCAGGCAATCTTCCTGGAGTTTCAACATGGTGCCGAACGTTTCTCACCCGATTTACCGATTTATGATTATTTCTCGTCGGAAGACAAAAAGCCTGATAACAAATCTGCAGCGCAGTATCGTGATGAACATACGTACACCTACCTGTTCACCGATCGTGCGTTGTACCGCCCGGGACAGGTTGTATTCTTCAAGGGAATTACCATCGCCACACGGGAAGATGGAAAAAAGGAGATCCGTCCTGCTTATACCGCGGAAATTTACCTGTATGATGCCAATAACCAGGTGAAGGATTCCATTACCGTTACCACCAATGAATACGGGTCGTTCACCGGTTCCTTTCAACTTCCGTTAAATGGACTGACCGGAAATTTTTATGTTGCGATAGGCGGTAACAAAGGTGCAGCTTCTTTTTCGGTGGAAGAATACAAGCGCCCGAAATTCAGTGTGGCCTTTGAACCTGTTACACAGGCATACAGGTTGATGGATACGGTCCAACTCACCGGTACCGCAAAGGCATATGCCGGCAATACCATCAGTGGCGCAAAGGTTTCCTATCGTGTGCAGCGGCAGCCACGGCTCCTTTATGACTGGTATTCTTTCCGCAGCTCTTTCCCGCAGGGTTATGAAGCCATGGAAATTGCACATGGTGAATCCGTAACCGATGCAGATGGAAAGTTTACAGTTCATTTTACAGCGATCCCGGACAAAAAAGTCAATAAAGAATTTGATCCCCTTTTTGATTATTTCATTACCGCAGATGTTACCGACATCAACGGAGAAACACACAGCGCAAATGAAACCGTAACCGTAGGCTATAAATCATTGATCCTTGAAGTAACCGTACCCGAACGTTTGCCCCTCGACAGCGGGTTGAAATCTGTTTCGATCCGGGCTAAAAATATGGCCGGTGAAATTCAAAAAGCAATGGTTACGGTTACCCTTTCCCGCCTTATTCCGGAAGACCGTCCCATACGTGAACGGTACTGGAAAAGGCCAGACCAGTTTGTAATGAGCAAACAGGAATACCGTTCCTATTTCCCGCACGACGAATATGACGGTGAACATGATTACCGGAACTGGCAGCGGCAACCCGTGCTGGAGCAAACCGATACCATTAAGGCGGATGGAAGCTTTTTCACCAACAATGGAAACCTTGCACCAGGACAATATGAAGTGGTTGTAACCGCCCGCGATAAAGACGGCCAGCCTGTAAAAGCCATTCACTTTGTGGAGCTGTTTGATGACCGTCAAAACAAGCCTGCTGTCCCTTCGTTTTTATGGGTTAATGCGCCGGAACGGAATGTGGAACCCGGTGAATCCGTTTCTTTACGCGCAGGTTCTTCCCTACCGGTTTTCCTGATCAGTGCCAAAGAAGATCTTACGCAAAAGGGCAAAACATTTTCCTTCAGCCGGATCAATAATGAAATCAGGTCTTTTGAATACAGGATACGTGAAGAAGACCGCGGTGGTTTCGGTATGGTCTTTTTCTTCGTGCGCGAAAATCGTTTTTTCCAGCAGCAGGAAAATGTGGCCGTTCCCTGGAGTAACAAAGACCTGAAGATTGAGTTTGCCACATTCCGTGATAAAACACTACCCGGTAGCCGCGAGCAATGGAAAGTAAAAATCAGTGGTTTGAAAAGTGAAAAGGTAGCGGCCGAAATGCTGGCGGGTATGTATGATGCTTCCCTTGATCAGTACCTGCCTCATTCATGGAGTGCGCCTTCCATCTGGCCCGTATTCAGTAACAGCCTGCTGTTTGGGAGTGGCTATAATTTTATAGCTGTTCAATCCATGGAGCATTACATACCACAGAAAGGGCTACTAACTGGTCCCCTGCGCCACGACCGGCTGATCAATTTTGATAACCTCCCTTACTATAACGATGAGGATGGAAGATTTAAACAGGAAGAAGCGTATTATCCGCAGGCAGCTTATGATATGGAGGTTCTGCAGGAAGCTGCGGTTGGAACAGCAGTAAGTGCGCCCAGGATGATGAGGATTCCAGAAGCCCAAAATGGAATGGCCAATATGGATTTCAGTGCAACCAAAGCAACCTACGCAAATGCCGATATGGCAACCGATTCCACGGCAGTAGTATCTGACTATAAGTTCACAACGGGCGGAAAAAAGCCAGCACCGGATGGTCCTGTTTCGCTTCGCAAAAATTTTAATGAAACAGCATTTTTCTTTCCGCAACTGGCAACCGATGCGGAGGGAAATATCGAATTTACCTTCACCCTTCCTGAAGCATTGACCCGCTGGAAGCTGATGACGCTGGCGCATACCAAAGACCTGGCATTCGGGTTCAATGAAAAAGATGTAATAGCCCAAAAAGAGCTGATGGTGCAACCCAATGCGCCACGCTTCCTGCGCCAGGGCGACCGGATGGAATTTAGTGTAAAAGTGGTGAACCTTTCCCAAAAAGAATTGACCGGGCAGGCGGAACTGCAACTGGTGGATGCAGCCACGAACCAGTCAGTAGACGGATGGTTCCTGAACACGTTTCCCAACCAGTATTTTACGGTGGCCGCCGGCGGAAGCGAAGTGGTTAAGTTCCCGATGGAAATACCTTTCCAGTTTACCAGCACACTGCAGTGGCGTGCCATAGCCCGCTCCGGGACCTTCAGCGATGGCGAAGAAATGATCCTTCCTGTATTAACCAACCGGTTGCTGGTGACGGAATCAATGCCGCTCCAGGTAAAAGGATCCGGCACTAAAAATTATACATTCAAAAAACTTACGGAAACTTCCAGTGAAACGCTCCAGCATCATGCGCTCACAATTGAATACACTTCCAATCCGTCGTGGTACGTGGTGCAGGCCCTGCCTTACCTGATGGAGTTTCCCTACGAATGTTCCGAGCAGACATGGAACCGGTATTACGCCAATGCCATAGCCAGGAATATTGTTTCAAATGCACCGCGTATCCGGCAGATCTTTGAACGCTGGCAGAAAAGCGATACCGCAGCACTGATGTCGAACCTGCTAAAGAACAGCGAATTGAAAACTGCACTCCTGGAAGAAACCCCATGGGTGCTGGAAGCTAAAACCGAAGAACAACAGAAAAAGAACATTGCCTTGTTGTACGATTTGGTGCGCCTGCAGGATGAAGGGAGCCGCAACCTGCAGAAGCTGGCAGAGATGCAACATGACAATGGCAGTTTCCCCTGGTTCAAAGGGGGCAGGGAGGATCGTTTCATTACCCAATATATTCTTACCGGTATCGGAAGATTGAGAAAGCTGAAAGCCACTGACCCCGAACAGTATAACATGGAAGACATGGTAGTATCGCAGGGGCTGAGCTATACCGACCGCGCAGCAATCCTGTCCTATACACGTTTAAAAAAATCGAAGGCCGATCTTACAAAAATGCATATCGGCGCTATCGAAGTTCAGTACCTGTACATGCATAGTTTCTATTCCGCTAACAAGGATCCTAAAGTTTTGGAAGTTACCCGGTATTATAAAAGCCAGTCACAGAAATTCTGGACTAAAATGGATAAACTAAGCCAGGCTATGATTGCACTCGCACTGCATCGCTCCGGTGATAAGGCAACACCATTGGCTATCCTGAAATCATTAAAAGAAACTTCTATTACAGCTGAAGAACTGGGTATGTACTGGAAAGAAAGCCGGGCCGGCTACAGTTGGAATTGGTACGAGGCGCCCATTGAAACGCAGGCGCTGATGATAGAAGCATTCAATGAAATCACCAACGACAGGAACACGGTAGATGAACTGAGAACCTGGCTGGTGAGAAACAAGCAGACCAACAACTGGAGAACAACCAAAGCAACCGCTGATGCCTGTTACGCGCTGCTGCTTAACGGAACACAATGGATTGCTGCAGAACCTGTGGTACAGGTAAAACTCGGTAACATCACCACGTCCAATACAACCAACAACGCGGAAGCGGGAACCGGGTATTTCAAAACAAGGGTAGAGCCAACGTTTATCCGGCCGGAAATGGGCAATATTTCAGTAACCATTCAGCAGCCTTCCGGTTCATCCGGCCTACCGGTAAAACAAACTTCATGGGGGTCTGTTTACTGGCAATATTTTGAAGACCTGGATAAGATCACTGCTGCTTCCACTCCATTGCAATTGAATAAAGCGCTATTTATTGAAAAGAACACGGACCGCGGTCCGCAACTTACTCCTGTGGGCGATGGTGTGAACCTTAAGGTTGGTGATAAGGTAAAAGTTCGTATTGAGTTGCGCGTGAACCGCGATATGGAGTACGTGCACATGAAAGACCTGCGCGCTTCCGCCCTGGAGCCTACCAATGTGTTAAGCAGCTACAAGTGGCAGGGAGGCCTGGGTTATTACGAAAGCACCCGCGATGCCAGTACGAACTTCTTTTTTGATTTTCTTCCGAAGGGAACTTATGTTTTTGAATATACCCTGTTTGCAACACATGCGGGCGCCTTCAGCAATGGCGTCACGAGCATCCAGTGCATGTATGCCCCTGAATTTGCGGCGCATAGCGAAGGGATCAGGATAACCATTGAATAATGAAAATTGTATTATTTGCAGGGATTATTTTTTTATCCTGCACGATTCGGCAGGATACAGGTGTTTGCGAAATTGTTACCCCTGACCTCAGGGAAGATTATTCTGATACTATTTCAGGGAAGTTTGGCACCCTGGAATTGAATGGTGGTGCCATGCATGATACAACTGCACCGGATTTTTTTTCTAAAATCAGGGATATGGAAACGGGTTATCCTATCCCGGGAGTAAAAGTCACCCTGAAAGATTCCCTTCTGACCACGGACTCTAATGGTGAAATTGGATTTCCATCCTTTCATAATACAGACGGAATATTTACGATCCGGATCACTCATCCGGCTTACCGCTGCCTTGAAATAAAAGAGCTCCCAATTATGTCGGGGCAGATTATACATGCAGGGATTGCTTTACGGCGAAAAGAATAACAAGTTTGAAATGGTGCGGCTTTAATTTCGAAACCAAGCCGGATATTCCCTTGCATTCTTTGCGCCTTTGCAAATGACTACTTTAACCGCAAAGACACCAAGCGATAAACGAACATCTTGCATGGGATTGCTAATCGTCATTTCGATCTTCTTTCTTCCTTTTTGTTTTCAGGATGGTCTTGTCACTTTCTTTGCCTTGAAGCAAAGAAAGTAACCAAAGAAAATTCAATGCCGCCATGATCGCTCCGCGCATGCGGCAGGGCCCGCGCGCAGGGCACTAGTCATTCTAGGCATCAAGGTTATCCTGTAATGTCTGTCCTGGCCTTTTAGCTCTTGTCTCCAACTGCGCTGTATTTCCCCTGGGCTAATGCTACAGTCTTTTCTTACAGTTCAGGGTCGGGGAAATAAGGCGCTCTGCAGGCACGCTGAAGGTGTTCGTGGCGAAGTATTGATGCTTCATTCAATTTGTGAGGGGCAAGGCAGAACTTTTCTTTCGAAGACTTTGCGACTTTGCGGTTCATGTATTTTTAACCGCTAAGGCGCAGAGCACAGCAAAGAATGGCTAAGACAAGCTTCGGGTGACCGTTGTGCGCGGGCCGGCAAAACCCGCGGAGCGTTGGGGTTTGCCTTGATCTTTTTGCTCTACTTTTTGCATCAAGGCAAAAAGTAGAAAAGACTGAACACCAGTAAAGACCGAAACAAAAAAGACTAACCGAATAAAAGCGCTTGCAGCTTGCAGCTTGCAGCTTGAAGCTCTCCTTATCTTCGCACCATGCAAATCGTTGACTACCTCATCATCGGACAGGGCATCAGCGGCACCATGCTTTCCTGGTTTTTACATAAGGAAGGAAAAAGCTTTATCGTACTCGATGAAGAACAGGAGGCCTCAGCCTCGCGTACCGCCGCCGGTATCATCAACCCGGTAACCGGCAGGCGATATGTGTATACCTGGATGATTGATGAAGTAATGCCTTTTGCCGTTCAGAGTTATAAAGAATTGTCGGAGCACCTGGACTCAAAATTTGTATTTGAAAAATCAATCATCGATTTCTTTCCATCGCCGGATATGCGCACGGCCTTTGTGCAAAGCATCGACCGCAATGATACTTACCTCCACGCCTTCCCCGACCAAAATCATTTCAACCAGTATTTCCATCACGAATTCGGATGCGGAAAGATCCATCCGGCTTATCTCGTGAACGTACAGGTATTGATGGCTTCCTGGAAAAAACACCTGCTGGAACGGGATTCCATACGAAATGAAAGGTTCAACCCGGATCACCTGGACGTAAAAGACGATTCCGTAACCTACCAGGATATCACCGCACAGAAGATTATTTTCTGCGATGGTATTGCCGGTCTTCAATATCCCTGGTTCAGGTTACTGCCTTTTGCACCCAATAAAGGAGAAGCGCTCATTATTCACAGCGAGGAACTGACCAATGAACACATATTTAAAAATCGTCTTATACTGGCGCCGCTCCCTGTTCAACACACTTATTGGGTGGGCTCCAATTACCAATGGGAATTCAGGGATGATCATCCTTCTGAAGAATTTTTGGCGGCAACAACAAAGCATTTAAAAAAATGGCTGAAGGTTCCCTTCAAAGTTTTGTTTCATAAAGCTTCGGTGCGCCCGGCAACAGTAGAGCGTCGGCCTTTTGTTGGCCTGCATCCCCGGTTTCCTTCCATCGGGATTCTCAATGGATTGGGCACAAAGGGCACGTCCCTCGCGCCCTTCTTTGCACACCAGCTGGTTCAGCACCTGGTTCATCATTTTCCCATTACGGAAGAAGCCGATGTGCGCCGGTTTGCCAGGATTCTTTCGAAATAATTACTTTCGGAACTTTAATGTACTACCATGGCTGATGCTGCTGAACCGGTTTATGAAATTCCATACCGCTACCGGAAAATGGAAAATATGCACATCATTTTCTGGTTGTTCAAGGATGTGAGCTGGTGCCTTACCTGGAAGGTGCTGGGAATAGCCATGATTGTACCTACGCTGCTCATTTCTATTATCATTGCCTGGAGAACCCGGGACATTAAATCAGAGCTCGCGCACAACCTCGCCGTTACGTTCTGGATCACGGCCAACTCCTACTGGATGATCTCCGAATTCTTCCATTTTGATGAAACCATTATCTGGCAGAACATCAACGGAAAGCATATGGCCATTATCCCGTTTGGAATCGGTCTGTTGATTCTTGTTTATTATTACCTTATTCAAAAGCCAAAGGAATCGCAACAAACAGGAATCGCTACAATGTGAGGTAGCAAAGTCGCAAATCTTTGGCCGGAATAATACCTAAGGATCCGAAAGTCTTTGCGCCGTTGCGGTTGCCTTTGGCCTAACTTTAAACTATGGCGCTTATCGAATTTTCGGACAGGGGTTTGTATTGCCGCGCTGGTGATTTTTATGTTGATCCGTGGAAGCCGGTGGACCGGGCAGTGATTACCCATGCACACAGCGACCATGCGCGGTGGGGCAGTAAATCTTATCTCTGTCACCACCACACAAAACCCCTGCTGCAGCTCCGTCTCGGGCCAAATCCTTACCAGAGTATCGGCTTTAATGAAACCGTTTATTTTAATGGCGTCCGGCTTACACTGCATCCTGCAGGGCATATCATTGGTTCTGCGCAGGTGCGGATCGAGCACGAAGGTGAAGTATGGGTGGTGAGTGGAGATTACAAGCTGGAAAATGACGGACTTAGCGGACAGTTCGAGCCGGTAAAGTGCCATACGTTCATAACCGAATCCACATTCGGACTTCCGATCTACAACTGGAAAAGCCAGCAAAGTATTTTTGAAGGTATACAGGCATGGATCCGGAAGAACAAGGGCGAAGGAAAAAGTTCCGTACTGTTTGCTTACAGCCTGGGAAAAGCACAACGGTTGCTGCCCTGCATCGCGGAAATTACCGACAACATACTGGTGCATGGAGCCGTGTACAATATTCACCAGACACTGGTGGAAGCGGGATGGAAATTACCGGCGGTGGAAAGAGTTACACCCGATACACCCAAAGAAAAACTGAAAGGGAGCGTAGTGATAGCTCCCTCCAGTGCGGAAGGTTCACCCTGGCTTCGAAGGTTTGGACCTTATGAAATCGGTATTTGCAGCGGGTGGATGCAGGTGCGCGGAAATGTGCGCCGCCGCAATGCCGATGCCGGGTTCTCCCTTTCAGATCATGCCGACTGGAACGGGCTCATTGAAGCCTGTAAAGCAACGGAAGCCGAATGTGTGTATGCAACGCATGGCTTCCAATCCGCTTTCAGCCGCTACTTAACCGAACAGGGAATCCAGGGCAGGGAAGTAAAAACGGAGTATGGTGGGGAGGAGGATGTTGTGATTGGAGAGGAAAATATTTAATAATCAATGCTCAATGTTCAATGCTCACTTTGCGGCTTTGCGGTTGCATTTCTTAACCGCAAAGGCGCAGAGAAGTTTACATCAAATATCCTGTAATTTATAAACGAAACGATATTATAGCATGCGGCTGTTTGCAGAACTGGCCTTTAAGCTTGGGACGAGTACCAAGACGAATGATAAACTGAAAGCGCTGGTGGATTATTTTTCCGTTGCCAATGGGAAAGATAAGGTATGGGTGATTGCCATATTCAGCGGGCGGCGGCCGAAACGATCCGTGAACAGTACACAGCTGGCTACCTGGTGCGTGGATATGATCAATCTTCCTTTCTGGCTTTTTGAAGAGTCGTACCATACCGTTGGTGACCTCGCAGAAACCATTGCTTTATTGCTTCCCGAAGCGGAAGAACAGGCAGGTGATGCAAAGCCTTTGTATTACTACATCGAAAAATTAAAATCCATTGAAAAAGAATCTGAAGAAGTGCGGAAGAAATTCATTGTTGACTCCTGGCTGGAAATGAATTACTCCGAACGGTTTGTTTTCAATAAACTCATTACCGGTGGATTTCGCATTGGTGTGTCCCAGAAACTGATGGTGAATGCGCTCGCAAAGACAGTTTCCGTAGAACCTTCGGTCATTGCGCACCGCATCAGCGGCAACTGGGATCCTTCCACAATATTATTTGAAGAATTGCTCAGCGAACACTCGGTAACAACCGACTGGTCGAAGCCCTACCCTTTTTACCTGGCGTATGCTGTGGAAGAAGGTGTTGATGTATTGGGCACGCCCGGCGAATGGCAGGCCGAATGGAAATGGGATGGCATCCGCGGGCAGATCATCCGTCGCAATGGGGAATTGTTTGTATGGAGCCGCGGAGAAGAATTAATGACCGAAAAATTCCCGGAATACAATACGCTGCGCGATATCCTGCCGGACGGCATTGCCATCGACGGAGAGATCATTCCCTGCGTTGATGAAAAACCATTGCCTTTTGCACTGCTGCAAACACGCATCGGCCGGAAGAATGTAACCAAGAAACAATTACAGGAAGCGCCCATTGCTTTCTTTGCGTATGACCTTTTGGAGTATGAAGGGCAAGACTGGCGTACAAGGCCATTGGATGAACGAAGAACAAAACTGGAAAGCCTGGTAGCAGGATTTAATCATCCTACCCTGCTGATTTCTCCTGTAGTTCCTTTCACCAATTGGGAAGAACTCGCCCGGTTGCGTGAAACCTCGCGCGCAATAGGCGCCGAAGGATTCATGCTGAAAAAGAAAACATCCACCTACGGGGTGGGCCGCAAACGAGGCGACTGGTGGAAATGGAAAGTTGACCCGCTTACCATTGATGCCGTTATGATCTATGCACAGAAAGGTGCCGGCAGACGAAGCAATTTATATACGGATTATACATTTGCCGTGCGGGATGGCGATAAACTCGTTGCCTTTACCAAAGCCTACTCAGGACTCACCGATAAAGAATTTGCACAGGTGGATGCGTTTGTCAAAAGAAATTCAATCGAAAAATTCGGGCCTGTGCGAACGGTAAAACCGGAACTGGTATTTGAAATAGCATTCGAAGGAATTGCAGCCTCCAACCGGCATAAATCGGGCGTGGCGCTCCGCTTTCCGCGCATTGCACGATGGCGCACTGATAAAAAACCGGCAGAGATTAATACAATCGAAGATTTAAAAAAGATGCTGGAAGTTTACGGCAAATAGATATGAAGCTGCACGATACCATTGGATATGATGTGATCAGGACCTGGCTGGAAGGAAAGAGTTTCCGGCCCTTCGCCTACCAGGAAGAAACATGGGATCATATCATCAATGGACAGAGTGGTCTGGTAAACGCACCTACCGGCACCGGTAAAACATTTTCAGTATTTCTCGGTGCATTAATTCAATTCATCAACGAACATCCGAAGAATTATACAACCAAATCAAAAAGCGGGCTGCAACTAATCTGGATCACGCCCCTGCGTGCGCTGGCCAAAGACATCGGCAGGGCCATGGAAGAAGTGATCGGCGAATTGGGCATGCAATGGAAAGTGGGTATTCGAAATGGTGATACCTCCCTCTCCGACCGGCAAAAACAAAAAAGGCAAATGCCCGAAGTGCTGATCATCACACCTGAAAGCATGCACCTGCTGCTGGGACAAAAAGGCTATGCAGAAGTTTTTAAAACCCTGCGCATCATTGCCGCCGACGAATGGCACGAACTGATTGGCAGCAAACGCGGTGTGCAGGTGGAACTGGCGCTAAGCAGAATAGTTGGAATGAGAGAAAGAGAAAGAGCAAGAGCGGGAGCGGAGAGCGAAGAGCGAGCTGTGTCCTTCCCGCTCTACGCTCTCCGCACTTCGCTCTCACTCTGGGGGATTTCCGCAACCATAGGTAACCTGGAACAGGCAAAGGAAGTATTGTTGCAGCCCCTGGTGCTGATGGGTGAAGAAAAAGATTCGGGTGTGATTGTGCGGGCCAAACTGAAAAAGGACCTGGAAGTAGAATCGATCCTTCCCGATGAAATCGAAAAATATCCATGGGCCGGCCACCTCGGAATCAAACTGGCGCACAAGGTGCTCCCGATCATCCATTCCAGCAAAACAACATTGATCTTTATCAATACGCGCGGAATGAGCGAGCAGTGGTATCAAACACTGCTGCATATCGCGCCGGAACTGGCAGGAGCCATTGCACTTCACCACGGCAGCATTGAAAGTGAATTGCGTACCTGGGTGGAGGAAGCGCTTCATGAAGGTAAGCTGAAAGCAGTGGTGGCAACGGCCAGTCTTGACCTGGGCGTTGATTTCCGCCCGGTGGAAACTGTGATCCAGGTTGGTTCACCAAAAGGTGTTGCGCGCTTCCTGCAGCGTGCCGGGCGAAGTGGCCACAGCCCGGATGCGGTTAGCCGGATTTATTTTCTGCCCACGCACTCACTGGAATTGATCGAAGCAGCCGCGTTAAAATCGGCAATCGATGACCGCTTCATTGAAAGCCGCGAACCCATGATGCTTTGCTATGATGTACTGGTGCAGTACCTGTGCACCCTAGCAGTTTCAGACGGATTTCGCCCGGAAGAAATATTGCCCGAAGTAAAAGCCACCTTCTGCTTTACCGAACTAACCGATGATGAATGGCAGGAGCTTCTTTATTTCATTACGGTTGGTGGAAATGCATTGCGCCAGTACGACGAATACAAGAAAGTGGAAGTGGAAGACGGCGTGTACAAGATCAAAAGCAGGCGCATTGCCATGCGGCACCGCCTCCACATCGGCACTATTGTGTCGGATTCGATGATGCGGGTAAAATTTATGGCGGGTGGATACGTGGGCATCATTGAAGAGTCGTTCATATCACGGCTGGAGCCGGGTGATGCATTTACCCTTGCAGGAAGGCAGCTTGAACTGGTTACGATAAAAGATATGACGGTGGTTGTAAAAAAATCGAATGTAAAGCGGTCGATCGTTCCTTCATGGATGGGTGGAAGGCTTCCGCTTTCGGCCAGCCTGGGGAAAGTGCTCCGTGAAAAATTCAATGAAGCACACGACCACGTTGTTGATAAAATGGGAGTGAAGGACCCGGAACTGAAAGCACTGAAGCCCCTGTTCGAGTTGCAGCAGCATCTTTCACACGTGCCCCGTTCCAATGAATTGCTGATCGAACAGATAGAAACAAAAGATGGCTTCCATCTCTTTGTTTATCCCTTTGAAGGCCGTCTGGTGCACGAAGCTATGGCAGCGGTTCTTGCCTACCGTATCAGCCGCATTGTACCCATCACCTTTTCAATTGCTATGAATGACTATGGCTTTGAGCTGCTGTCCGACCAGCCGATTCCGGTGGATGACAGCAATGTATACGATTTGTTTTCACCCGACGAATTGATGCAAGACATACAACGAAGCGTAAACTCCACGGAAATGGCAAAACGTAAATTTCGTGATATAGCCGTCATCGGCGGGTTGATCTTCCAGGGCTATCCCGGCGAACACAAAAAGACAAGGCACCTGCAGGCTTCTGCCGGACTTTTGTTTAATGTTTTCAATGAATATGAGCCAGACAATGTATTACTGCGGCAATCTTTCCAGGAAGTGTTCGACCAGCAAATGGAAGAAGTGCGCCTGCGCAATATGCTGCACCGCATCAGTCATTCAAAGATCGTTATCACCTACCCGAAAAGACTGACGCCTTTCTGCTTTCCTATTAAGGTAGACAGCATGCGGGAAAACCTGACTTCCGAAAAGCTGGTGGACCGGGTGTTGCGCATGCAGCAACAACTGGAAAAAGAATCAGGGAAGTGATCTTCTTAACGCATAATTAAAGCTTACTCAGCTATTTTTGCACGGCTGATGGAAGCACCAATTTTACATACGGTTCACACCCAGAAACTCTGGCTTTCTGCAGAGCGTACGATCTTCTGGGAAGAAGAAAAAGCACTGATCCTATCCGACCTGCACTTTGGTAAAACAGGTCATTTCCGTAAATCAGGAATTGCCGTACCGCAAACGGTTTACAAAGAAGACCTGCAACGACTGGTAACTCAACTTCATTATTTCAAGCCGGAGAAACTGATTGTTGTCGGCGACTTTTTTCACAGTCACGCGAATACCGAGCTGGAACTTTTTAAAAAATGGCGCACAGATTTTTCCAATCTTAAAATCATACTGGTAAAAGGCAATCACGATATCCTGAAAAAAGAATGGTACACAGAAGCGGACATCACCGTTGTGGATGATGAGCTGCACATGAAGCCCTTCAGTTTTTCACACGACAAGTGCACCATTAAAAAGGGCTCCTATCTGTTCTGCGGTCATATTCATCCGGGTGTCATACTGGCTGGATTGGGTAAACAAACATTGCGTTTCCCTTGTTTTTATTTTAATGGTGAATATTCCATTCTGCCTGCATTCAGCCGCTTTACCGGTACGTACCCGGTTGATCCGCGAAAAGGTGATCATGTTTTTGCACTGGTTGAAAACAGGATCGTTCGCCTTCAATGAAGCCTAAAAAACTGCATATTGCTTTTGCGCCTTTATACAGTCATCCCCTGCCGGAAGGCCACCGGTTCCCCATGCTTAAATACGAATTGATCCCTGGCCAGTTGATGTATGAAGGCGTGATCGACAGGAGTAACCTCTTTGAACCCGGGGTGTGCCCTGATGATATAGTTTTACTGGCCCATACTGCTTCATACCTGCATAAACTGAAAACACAATCCCTTTCTCCGTCCGAGCAACGCCGCATTGGTTTTCCGCAATCACCAGGCCTTACGCAACGGGAACTGATCATCACCCAGGGCACCATCGACTGTTGCCTTTATGCTTTGGAAAATGGTGCTGCACTCAACATTGCAGGCGGTACGCACCACGCCTTTGCCGACCGGGGTGAAGGGTTTTGCCTGCTGAATGATTTTGGCGTAGCCGGTCATTACCTGCTCCATAAAAAGATTGTTGAACGCATCCTCATCATCGATCTGGATGTTCACCAGGGAAACGGAACGGCAAAGATTTTCGAGGCCGATCCGCGCGTATTTACCTTCAGCATGCATGGCCGCAATAACTACCCTTTTCACAAAGAAAAAAGCGACCTGGATTTAGAGCTGGAAGATGGCATTGAAGATGAAGCTTATCTTGGATTACTGAACCAGTACCTCCCCCGCCTGATTGAACAGCATAAACCCGATATTGCCTTTTTTGTTTCGGGGGTTGATATTATTTACACCGATAAATTCGGAAAACTGAAAGTAAGCCTTGATGGATGTCGCCTGCGTGATGAAACGGTGTTTACGCTACTGAAAGAAAAAGGCATACCCTGTGCCGTGGCCATGGGAGGAGGTTATTCTCCTGATGTAAAGATCATTGTTGCCGCTCATTGCAATACTTACCGGGCAGCTAAGGATATATACGGGCTGGTTTAACGCTTTTTGCGCAGCTGGTTGTAATCCAGGAAGTAGATAAGCCGCACGGTCAGCTCATTACCGTGCGGTAATGCAAAAGTCTTCCGCATATTCCTGAAATAATAACGGGATTCATTGCCATTGATACTGCCGAGGTATTCATTACCCAACCAGTTTTTCCACCCTGCAATTACCCGGCTTCCCGGGCGGAAATCCCAGGTAAAAAAAGCATCCAGGTTAAAAATATTAAAATTATCATCCTCGCCGGTAACGAAAGGATGATCGATGTAATCGCCTTCATTATCTACGGTAAAGAAACGCTGGTAACGAACCTTGCTCCAGTAATGACGGGCTCTTGCCGTTACATTCATCCGCGATGTGAAATTATAGGTACCGGATAATATCGTGCTGAACTCAAGGTAGTCGCGGAACCCGCCTACCGGTACTCCATCGGCCCTGCGCGTGGCAAAGCCGATCTGGTTGCCTTCAGCCATCCGGTCACCTTCCAGGCTCAGCGAAAATTTATTGCTGAAGCGGTAACGGGCGCCCAGTTCTACGTTGTAGAACGGGTTATTTTCAATGGCCCCTTCGGCAAAGACAAATTCGTAGTCTATATAAAGACGTTTACGGCTGTCCGTGCTTCCGCCGACAAAAATGTAGTAATACCAGGGCCGGTTTACCTGGAGGCCTTTTGTTCTTAATTCAAAATAATCGTTGGTGGTTACCGGGCGGGTTCCCGTGGTTAAGCGCACATCCCACATATTTTTAAATAGCCAGAAACCATTCAACGTAAGCTCTGTATACGAAAAACGGTAAGGTTTGTACAACCAGTTATGATGGATACGGAAATTATAATTGTAATTATAAAACCGTCCTTTCGGTTCAAACTGGTTGTAAGAGATCGTTGCCGAATAATCCACTTCATTCGGTGCCTGGATATACCCTAAATCATTTGCATCATAGCCATCCGATTCTAATGTAACCGCGGCACCATACTGAAGCTTTCCGCTGACCTTACCGGCACGAAGAACGGTTGAAAAGCCATCATATGGTTTTGCATAAAGCCGTCCGCCAATTGAAGTTGTTTCAATATCCGTAGTGAAACTATAGGGCGTACCGGATAATAGACTGTACGGTGTAAGTCCGAACACTTTGCTGTAACGTGCCGTACCCCGTACCACATAGGTATTGCTCTTATCAAATGCAGCAAAATCAAATGCCGAAACATTCGCATCTCTCATTACACCGCTGCGCATCACGTTTGTATTGGTAAACGTAACAAACGACCGTCCTTTAAATGCCTGGTCCAGTACCAGGATGTTGTAGTTGGTCAGCGGTTCGGTCTGAATAATTGTATCCTGTTTGGTTACCCCGTTATAAAGTTCTGCGCTCATGGGTGCGGTAACGGCATTGAACACCCCTATGCCCAGTTTCTTTTCCGTACGGCCCGATAACTTAATGGCATTATACAGTTGCGTTATACCCGGATTGCGCTGAATTTCGTATTGTGGATTAGCAAAAGCAAAACTCCGGGCCCTTCCGTAATCCATTGGTGTAGCACCAATACGCCGCGAATAAAAAAGCCCTGCCTTGTTAAATAATTCCGTTCCTTCTGTAAAAAAAGGACGGTTCTCCTTGAACTGCACTTCAAAAGGTGTGAGGTTGTTGACCACGTTATCGGAAACGACCTGTCCGAAATCCGGTATAATGGTAGCATCAAGTGTAAAGCTTTCATTGATACCATACTTCACATCCATTCCACCGCTGCGCAGCCATTCCTTTTCATAGCTGCCTGCAGAAGGCGTAATACGAAAACCCGAAGAAACATAAGGAGAAAAGCTCAGGCGCAGGGGCGGCTGAATATTTTCGAGGTTGTTAAGTTTACCAAACTGGTTCAGGAAACCATTGACGTTGGGATCGATTGGGTTCCAGAAATCACTTTCCGAATTGCGCCGGATAAACCGCAGGAACTGAAGCCCCCAGGTTTGGATATTCTTTTTAGCAAACCGCAGGGATATATAAGGTATGCGCATTTCAACAACCCACCCGTCGTTCTTAATACTGGTTGCGCTTTGCCATACCGCATCCCATGATTTATCGCCGTAGTTACCAAAGCCTGCATTGGTATTGGCGCCCAGCCTTGCATCTGTCTGCACGTTGGACGAAGTAACCAGGAACTGGAAACCGTTCTGCAGGTCATTATAGGTATCGAAAAAAACCGAAAAGTAATCGGCGTCGGACTGTTGTTCGCCATCACGTGCGGTCAGTTGCCGGCGGATTTGCGAAGGATCATCATACAGGTAAGCACTGATATATACGGCATCATCATCATACAGGATCTTTACATCTGTTTTTGATGTGGGCGCGCTATTCGGTTGTGGAAATAACTGGATAAAATCTGTGGCAGTAGGTGCGTTCTGCCAGGCTGCATCATCAAGATTGCCATCAATGCGGGGGGGGGTTCCACCTTTAACCGCGGTCACGGACTTCTGCTGTGCAAAGCAGGCTAGTACGGACACAGAAAGGGTCAAGATCAGCATCAATCTCCTCATGCAACTCAGTTTGGCAGCAGTAAATATAGTGGACAAAATCTATATACAGAGCCCCGCCGAAAAACACGTAAAGAGAAAAGGTTAATTCATCCTTTTTTTGATCGTAGTCACCTGTTGTTGCAGGTTTTGAACCAGGTTTGCGAGTTGATTTACATCCCACCGCTGTTGTGTATTGGCTTTTGAGATCACCATCTGGGCCTGCCAAACTTCCAGGACATCCTCAGCGCTTATGGAATAAGGCTGGTAAGAAGGGTTATCGGACACAAGGGTATATTTATTTTTCTGACGGTTATTTTTCAGCATGCGCTTATATACAATACCGTCCGTTTTGGAAACCACGATATAGGTCTGGTTTGATTTGACCTCCTCCAGGTCCTGGACGCGTTCGCCCACGATCACGGAACCGCTCGGCGTAGGCATCATGGAATCACCTACAATCTCAAAAGCCCGGTAATCACCACCCGACAGCATGGGCAGGGTAAAGGTATTCAGTTCATCAATAAATTCTGGGTCGGCAAAACCGGCGAGGTAACCTGCGGCTGCTTTTACCGGAACAAAGGGAATGTCTGCCCGCCCGGCGGAAAGTTTCTGTGCCCGGCGCCGCGACAGGTAGGTTGCCTTGTTGTCACTGAGGTCTTTGCGCAGCAGGTCGTCCAGGGTTAGTTTGAACATATCGGCAACCACTTCAAGGATGTCGATCCGCGGTTCTGCACGTTCTTCTTCATAGGCGCCCAACAGGGAACGCTTGATACGCAATTTCTGCGCAAATTCTTCCTGGGTCCAGCCCCGAAGTTTTCTCAGGTACTTCAGATTCTTATTGGCGACTGACATGACTAATTTATTTAGCTGCAAAATACTAATTATTTTAGAATAGCAAAATTGTTTGGGAGAAGTCCACAGTCGACGGTCCACGGACCACAGAACTTTGTCATTGCAGTCAAACAAGGTAATGCAAGTGCGAAGGCGCAAAGTGAAAATTGAAAATTGAGCATTGAAAATTGAAAATTGAACATTGCACATTGAACATTCTACCTCCTTCTGCATTCCCTGTTCCCTGTTCCCTGTTCGATATTCAATTCCTACCTTTACGCTCCTTAAATACGTTCAATGGCAGAAGATAAGAAGCGACCGGTAATATTAGTGACCAATGATGATGGCGTAACGGCACCCGGTATACACAACCTGGTGGAGGCGGTAAAGGACCTGGGCAAGATCGTGGTGGTGGCGCCGGATAAACCGCAGTCCGGAATGGGCCATGCCATTACCATCGGTGTTCCCCTGCGCCTGCATAAAGTGAATTATTTCGGGGATATTGAAGCCTACCAGTGTACCGGTACTCCTGTTGATTGCGTGAAGCTGGCCGTAGATAAAGTGCTGCACAGCAAGCCCGATCTTTGTATCAGCGGAATCAACCACGGTGCCAACCACAGTATCAATGTTATTTATTCGGGTACCATGTCGGCTGCCGTGGAGGCCGCCATTGAAAGCATCCCATCAATTGGATTTTCATTACTGGATTATAACCTCGATGCCGATTTTTCGGGTGCCCGTAAATATGCCCGTCTTATAGTGCAGCAGATGCTGAAGCAAATTCCGGACAAGCACGTGGTGCTGAATGTGAATGTGCCTTCCCTGCCCGCCGAACAGCTGAAGGGCGTTAAGATCTGCCGCCAGGCCTATGCGAAGTACGAAGAAGATTTTATTGAACGCCTGGACCCGCACGGACGCAAATACTATTGGCTGACCGGGGAGTTTGTAAATTTTGATGAAGGAACCGATACCGATGTTTGGGCTTTAGCCAATAATTATGTTAGTTTAGTGCCGGTTCAGTTTGACCTTACTCACTACAAACTCAAAGACAAACTTGAAAAAGACTGGAACATTTTTTCTGATAAGGGATAACCTGCGCTTAGGCCTGTTACTGGGGTTGATCGCCCCCCTGGTTGTATTTGTATTTATATACTACTTCAAGTTTTCAGGCTTTTCTTTTGATGAATTCGTAGCCATGTTTTTTAATGAGAACAGTCTTATTACTTTCTTTGGCGCCTGGTGCCTGGTGGCCAATATTGCACTGTTCACGTTTTATATCAATACGTCACGCGATAAAACCGCAAGGGGTATTTTTATCATTACGCTGATCTACGGCATTGGAATTCTCCTGCTGAAGCTTTTTAATTAAACCATTCGCCCCGGAATGAACTATTACCTTATTGCCGGGGAAGCCTCGGGCGATCTGCACGGCAGTAATCTTATAAAAGAATTAAAGCTCCTCGATAAGGACGCCCGTATACGCTGCTGGGGCGGCGACCTTATGCAGGAGGCCGGCGGTGAAGTGGTAAAGCATTACCGTGAACTTGCTTTTATGGGATTTGCGGAAGTGATCCGGAACCTCCCGACCATTCTCGCCAATATGAAATTCTGCAAGGAGGATGTTGCCCGTTTTGATCCGGATGTTTTAATTCTCATCGACTACCCTGGGTTTAATCTCCGTATTGCCAAATGGGCGAAGGCCCGCGGAATGCGCGTCATCTATTACATTTCACCACAGGTTTGGGCCTGGAAGGAAAGCCGGGTGAAAACGATCCGTAAGGTAGTAGACAGGATGCTGGTCATCCTTCCTTTTGAAAAAGACTTTTACCATAAATGGGACTATAAGGTAGAATACATCGGGCACCCCCTGGTACAGGTAGTACAGGAGTTCAGGGAAAAGAATAACCCCGCACCAATTACCGGCAAACCGGTTGTTGCCCTTCTTCCCGGAAGCAGGAAACAGGAGGTGAGCAAGAAACTGCCGGTCATGCTGGAGGCGTCGAGAAACTTCCCGCAGTATCAATTTATAGTGGCAAAAGCAACCTCACTGGAAGATGAATTTTATGCTCCCTTTTTACAGGGGTACCCGGGTGTACAATCGGTAAAAGGGAAAACCTATCATCTGCTGGTGCAGGCTGCTGCGGCTTTGGTTACTTCGGGCACAGCTACCCTGGAAACAGCACTCTTTGATGTGCCCCAGGTAGTATGTTACAAGGGTTCTCCGCTTTCCTACCAGATCGCAAAACGGCTGATCAAAATCAAATACATCTCTTTGGTGAACCTGATCATGGACAGACCGGTAGTTACCGAATTGATACAGGACGAACTTACGGTTAAAAATATAACCCGCGAACTGGAATCCATCCTGCTGGATGAAGGACGTATCTCCAAAATAAAATCGGATTACGCAGAACTGCACCGGCTGCTGAAACAGGGCGGGCATGCATCCCGGCGTGCGGCACAGGAGATCATTGGTTTTTTACAGGAACCTTCACCGCAATAGCTTAACGGCCAGGATGATCAGTGCCAGGAGGAACAATAAAATACTCAGGCGGTTAATAAAATGCATATAGCCAACCCAGGTAGATTTCGGCCGGTCCGGATCAGGCTTGCGGAGGTAAAAATATTCGGCCAGTTGCTTGAAAAAACCCATAAAAAAAACTGTATCCAAAGATACAGTTTTCCTATGCTGTCCATTGATGAGCAAATGTTATGGAGCCGGGTTGCGACGTAATTTATCCTGCTTTTTCAAAGCACCCCTGACGTTGTAGGATTCAGGTGATGTGGTGAGGCCGGAGTTCTTTCTGGATTTTCTTTTGCGTTTTTCAGATGCACCTTCGGACCAACCGCTGGCAGGATGCAAAACGTTCTCAAAGTATACGAACAGACTGCGTAAGTATGTGTTCATGTCAGAGTACATTTAGGGTTATTGGACTTTAATTAATGGTCTGGGTTAACAAACAAGGTGTTAAGAAGTTGATTATTAACCCGGAACCAAACATAAGAAATGAAAATATAAAATGCAATGCCCCTTCGGCTAAATATGTCCCATTAAGGTTAAACCCCGGATTTTTATAGTTAGCACAACAACTACTAAAGCGGGAGGCAATCAGGGAAAGAAACGGTATTGTTCGTCCTTTAATTTATGATGGTATTCTTCCTTCATTTCTTCCGGGGTTTTCATACTGTCGTACCGTAATTTCAGCGACAGGGCATACCCGTCGAGGTCGGGAAACAGGCTTGCACTGTTGAGGTTCATCTTCTGCAGATCACGCAACACTTCATGTTTCAGCACAGCAGGCAATTCAATCTTCACTACGGCCTGGCTGGTACCTGCACCCAAAAAGCTCAGCTGTTTCATAAAGGGTTCGGTTGAGGTACCGGTACTTAGGAAAATGGATTGCTGGAGTGAATACCGGCGGTTCATTCGAAACGGTTCTACGGGAAAAACGAGCCGGCGGTTGTTTTCATAAAAGATTTTTTCAAACAGGTTTTCGTTGATGAGGTTCTTGGTCTGGGAAAGGGCTTCGCCAAACTCTTCCGTTAGTGCAGCAACGGCCTGGTCCCTTAGGTAATTGATGTTGATGCCCCAGATCGCTACATAATCATCCTGCACCTGCTCGGTCTGTTCAAAAGCAAAATAGGCGGCAATAAATGGTGATTTTGTGAGATCGAGCAGGCGGGTGGGTGCACCGTGGTGCTGCATCAGCGCCAGCCATTCAATGAGGTGCTCCGGGATTTCATCACGGCTGAGGTAATTACGGGCCCCCCGCTGAAACTCGGATACAAAATCGCCCTCGATGCCCTTATAAAAAGAAATGAAATTACTCCGTTCAATGGCATTGTTCAGTACCCACTGCGAACTTGCCTGCCCCCTGAATGCCCAGTTTACCGATAACTGGTCCAGGAAACTTTTATATTCCACCCAACTGCTCAGCCTTACTGTAGTATACTGGTTCACCTCCATGAAGCAGGTACTAAAAATTTCTTGCCATGGCCCGTTGGCAGTCGGCAGTTAGCAGTCGGCAGTAGGCAGTTAGCAATAGGCAGTCGGCAGTTAATAAAAGACGCAATGTCAAAAGCGTAGCGCTTTACGTAAAGCCAATTATTAATTCTTAATTATTAATTCTTAATTTTTAAAACCTGTACCCCACAAAAAACTGGATCACGGCATTTTTAAAATCGGTGGTTTCGGGATTGAACGGAAGCGGGTATGGATTGGTAGCGGCATTTTCATAACGCTTATGCAGTTTACCCAATCCTAGATTGTACCGGCCACCAAGGATCAAACCACGAACAGGACTGATCTCCACACCGGCAGCAAATCCATAATCGAAGCGGTTCATCAGTTCTGTAATGGAACTGTCTTTTGATGCCGTTGTCTTTTTTGAATTCAACAGGTAGCCGATCTGTCCGCCGGCCTGGAACTGCATGAAAGTCCCGATATTGAACGTAGCCAATTGGGGCAGGTAGATATAGTCATTCATGATGTCTGTTTCCTGTCCGCCATTATCATAGCTGTAACCCTGGCGGGAGAAAATCAGCTCTGTACGATAACCCATACCGCTTTTCACCGCGGGTGAATAAAATCCACCGGCCATAAAACCACTTTTATTTCCTGATTTGAAACCTTCATCGGTTCCCCGTATGTATGACCAGTTATAACCGGCTTTAAGTCCCAGTTTAGACCGGTTTATATTCGCACCGTCTTTGCTCTGTGCATGAAGGGAAGCGCTGCCGAAAAGAACCAGTGCAGCCAAAATAATCTTTCTCATAGTTATTGTATTTGGAACAAAGAAAGTATTTGTTTTGAATTATTAAAACCGGTCCGTTTTCGTTCTAAGGGTAATCACCCAGTGCGCTTTATTCTTCTTCCGTACTGCTTAAAAAAATCCGGGTTATCGCTTCTGCATATAACTGCACCTGTTGACGCATCATCTTTTGCTCTGCCCATGTTTTGTAATCGGATGGTCTTTTGTAGCCGGGAAATTCAATGGTGATCAGGCGTATGGGTGGACGGTTATGATGCCCCTCTTCTTCACATACTTCTGTGGTAGCCCATGACCCGAGTGAAGTGCCGGCCCCGCGCCCGTTTGGAAGTTTTGAGCCCTGCAGGTTTCTTTTCTGGATTTCACCTGCCGGGGCAACAGGAGGATCATTATGATACAAGGCCGTTGGTCCCCCGTCAGGGAAATTACCCCATACCATACCTTCTTTATCGTGTATGTACCCGGCCATTGTGATGGCCAGCGTGGAATCGGATGAGAAGCCAAGCGCCACTCCGTTGCAGTTGGTACGGGGATCCGCAAAAATGCCGGCTTTCTTTTCGTCTTTGATCGCGTGCAGGTTTACGATACGGGTTGGAGTAAACTGCTGAATGAGTTCGAGCAGCAGCTGGTTCTCCTTTTCAATTATTCTTCCATGAGCATCAACAGGCGCTTCGGCATGAAAGGCTGTACCGGGTAAAGGCATCTGGCGGTTCGGATCGGGATGATGTTCGCTGGTGTACCGCCCGGTATTACGGAGACTGCCGATATCTCCGGGATGACGCAAAGCCTGGGCTGCGTTATCGGGAAAAAGATCGGGAAGCACGATGACACTGTAATAGGGCTGCACTCCTTCCGCCAGTTGCGCAATCACCTGGCGTGCCACCGATATGGAAGAGAGTTCCGAACCATGCATGCCACCAATGATCAATGCCCGTTTAGTACCGGTGCCGGGAAAATAATAAATCTCCACCGGGCGGCCCTCTTTGCTGTATCCCAATACCACTCTGGCCGGTATGGTTAACGAAGTAAGGAATTTACTATCTGCAGAAAGCAGGGAGAAAGCATGATCCGGTCCTGAAGAAACACGTGCATACAAAGGATAACTGCTGTCGGCAACCGGTACTTTCAGAAAAGCAAGATCACTTTTAGAGGATTGGGCACCGGCTCCATAGCAGAAGCAGGCAAATACCAGTATGGCAGAAAACCTCGACATAAGCAGTTAGTCATATAAAAATAATAACATATACAATTCAGCAATCAGCCCATGTATATTTTTTGTTGCCGTTCGCTTATGTCCGCCTTATATATACGTAGTTTATCCGATGCCGGTGCGGGAAACAATCTGAATAAAATGGGTCGCACGTTACCATAATAAAGCACCCATGCCTGGTCCCCAATTCCAAATTCCCAATCCCTTACATCTTCCGTGGACTGTGGACTGTAGACTCAAAATAACCGTTTCACCACCCCCACTTGCAGGCCACCACTGGTTAGCGGGAGTGACCCGACACCCATCCCTTTCAGCGGTACTTTAACGTAAGGCTCAATACGCAGTGCCGCTGTTTTTCCCAGTGGCACATAGTACCCTGCAGACAGGTGCACCGCAGCGGCCATATAATTCCTGGTTTCATTGTACCACCGCCTGCGTGTTACATAAGATCCCGATGTTGGATAATAATATACGTAGTCATACTGCTCCGATTTCATCTGGTAAGAAGAGATGCCACCTGTTCCAAACCACTGGCGACTCCGGCCAAAAGAGTAACGGGCAGCCAGCGAGATATCGGTCATGCGGCAATTGCCCTTAACCTCGGTGATACTTGAATTAGGAGGCAAGTAAATGTGCGTTGTCTTCAGGTATTTACCATCGCTGTAATAATAGCGCTTTACAGTTGATGCCGAGGCTTCCACACTCCAGCGGTTTGAATGCGAATAGCCCAGCATGATCCCGTAACCAATGCTGCCCTGCTGGATTTTCTGCAGGTTAATGCTCGTGCCATCAATGGTGGCAAAAGCACCCGCGTAAAACTTTTTCCGGTATGTTTTGGCGGCATTATTTTTTTCCGGTTCGGCTGATCCGGCACTATCGCTTAAAGAAACAATCGATAAGTCTGCCCTTTCAGAAGTGTCCCGAATGGATGCCTGTACATCAACAGGCCCGGACAAATTCTTTTTACGAATCGTATCCGGATGTGCTGATCCCACAAATCCGAAATCCTGGTTGGTGTCTCCCGCTGTAGAGGGTACATCGTGTTTCTCACCTGCAGGATATTTTGGCAAATCAAAACTTGTTTTGGTCTTTATTGCTGAAGGCGTAATGGTAACCCGGAAAAAAGGAGCCGATGGAAACGATGAGTAGGCCACCGCCTGCCGGGCTGAATTGGTTGCTTTAATACTATTATTTTCTGTTACCAGGTTACCGGTTGATGAGGAAGAGTTGTTGCTATGCGTTCTAACCACATCGTGGTCCTGTTTTCTTATGTGCCCGGATTGATCATTTGTTTTTTCTGTTCGTATACCATCACCAGGCTGCTGTGCCTGGAACAGATCGTGATTATTTTTTGCAGGTAGCGCCATGGCCCTCGGGGTAGCTACCGGTTTCTCTTCATTCTTTTTATTTGAAACAATGTGATTGCAAACCAGTCCGATCGGGATCAGCATCAACAGCCACAGGTAGCGCTTATTCCCAGCTCCTTTTTTTGGCGGTTCAGGATCGCCTCCACCGGACTGCAGGGCATGAAGCACCTTGCCCCAGTCGGCGCCCTGCGTATTCAGGGGATATTCTTTCGCGGCCCTGCGCATCAGTTCATCCATATCATCGTTCACATACTGCATACCTTCACTTCCTGGTCATTTATTTTTACAATTTTCTGTAAGATTACCCGTGCTTTTGATAAACTGGATTTTGAGGTACCTACCGAAATGCCAAGCTTGTGGGAAATTTCCTGGTGCGTAAATCCATCGATCACATACATGTTGAAAACCACCCGGTAAGAAGGTGGCAGCTTTTTGATTTCTTTTACCAGTTCTTTATACAGGAGGGCATTGTCGGAAGAGTTGCTTTTATCTTCCAGCCAAACGTTTTCGGTTAAGGCTCCGATTTCAGGAAGAAAGTTATTCCTGCGCAGGTAATCAATGGCCGTATTGACTATAATGGCCCGCATCCAGCCCATAAAGCTCCGCTCCAGGTTTTCTATTTGTGGGCATTGGAAGCGGTCGATATTCCGGAAGATTTTCACAAACCCGTCATTGACCACGTCTACCGCCTTATCGTAATGATAAATGTACCGGAACACCGTTTTGAGGCAATAGCCATAGTATACCTCATAGAGCCTTTTTTGCTCTTTGTGGTCGTTAGCCAGGCAGCCCGCAATAGTGCTTTGTAAGCGTTCCAAACAATCCAGATTAACAGTGAATACGTATCGTTCCGGGGCCAGGTTGCCCGGACCCGGAATTTTTATCACTCTTCCTATGTGTAACCATAAGTTACTTCATTTTTGAGCGCGTATTCATGATTAATTCCAGATTTCCCGATAGAGCAGATTTTATATAGTTCCCCGCTCCCGCTCTCCGTACTTCGCTTTCTTCAGCATGCGTGATAAGTCTTCCTGGTCAATGGCAATGCCGAGGCTTTTTATTTTTTGGAGGTCTTCTTCTTTTCCATTTAGAAAATAAACCGGAATGGAGGAGGTGGCCCTGCGCTTTTTAATACTTTCCACGGTAATACGCCCGTGCGAAGGCTTTATGCCGTAGTTGACGAGAATAAGATCCGGTAGAAATTGACCCGATTTACGGTAGGCTTCTCCGCCATCACGGTATTCGGCTTCTGTTTCATGACCGAATGAGCGGCAGTAAAGGGTCAGCAGGCTTTCTCCTTCATCGGTCCAGTCAATAATGAATATTTTCATACGCCAGGGTTTGTACTGCATATAACAGGTACGAGAAAACACACTAAAAAGTTCAGGGTTTTTCTGAAGATAACAAAGCATTGACAAGAAGACGTATCGCTATACGGTGATTCTTTCTAAATAAAGTAAGCGCATAAAGTTTAACGGCACGAGGGATCGCAACCAGACACTACTCATCCTCTCAGCCAATCAGCCTGCGTGGTCTTCAAATCGCTCGGAAAGGTAATACTGCTGTTTTACCCCAAGCGGTTCACTCCAGTTCTGTTGCATCAGGTGTGTTACTACCGCACGGATCTGCTTCATGGTACCCGGTTTTACCACGTACGCTGAAGCACCGTGTGCAAAAGCGGTATGTATATCTTCTTTACGGGAAGAACCGGTATACATAACAATTGGCAGGTTCGTTTGGGCAGGGAGTTTCCTGATTTCACCAATGGAGGTGAGTCCTGATTCATGCTGCAAAAAAGAATCAAGGAAAAGAAGATCAGGGACCGTTTCTTCCAGGTGATGCAGTAATTCTGTTTTAGAACCAACAAGAGACACCCTGATGGAAGGGTCGATCTCGGCTACCACTAGAGCAAACAACTCACGGTCTTCCATGTCATCATCAGCCAGCATAATGTGCCTGATCAGCGGGGTGTCTTTCATGTCAAATCCTTATTTTATCCTCAGTGAAAAGAATGTGGCTCTAACCCAGGCAGTCAGTAAAAGTTGTGGTGCAGTTTGTTCCGGTGCTCTTCCGGCGCGGGTGGAAGAAGGCGCAAAGTAAAGGAATCTCCCGGTGAAAGTTGATGTTACTTCTATAACAACAAACTACATCAATTCATTGTCCATGACCCTTTAATAAAGTCTTAAAACAGAAGGGCCCGGCATTATTAACTTATCTGATTCCCTCCTTTATGCGGATGAGCGCTTCGGTAAAATAATAATCTGCATAGGTAAGCGCCACGTCAACTTCAGAATTGCCCGGCTTGTGACCAACACTATGCTTTAAAAGATAGCCACCATTGGTACCGGTTTTTGCCCGGTAATCGGGATGAGAGAGGCGCAGTACCATAGCCTGGGCAACCCTATTGTATTCCCTTCCTTTTGCAGCGGGAACATATTCTTTTAATTCAAGCAGGGCCGATGCGGTAATGGCAGCTGCCGAAGCATCGCGTAAAGCATCCGGTATGCCGGGCGCGTTGAAATCCCAGTACGGAATTTTATCAGCGGGCAGGTTCGGATGGCGCAACATAAAATCTGCGATCCGTTGCGCCTGTTCAAGGTACCGGGCATCTTTTGTTGCGCGGTACGTTGCCGTGTATCCATATAATCCCCATGCCTGCCCGCGGGCCCATGCTGTTTCATCGCCGGCACCCTGCGCTGTTCTTTTTTGCTGAACGCCGCCTGTTACCGGGTCATAATTGACCACGTGGTAAGAACTGGCATCGGGACGGAAATGATTTTTAAGGGTGGTGTTGGCATGCGTTATCGCGATCTTATAAAAAGAAGAGTCGCCCGAATATTTGGTGGCCCAGAAAAGCAGGTCGAGGTTCATCATGTTATCGATGATCACCAGGAAATCCGTTGCTTTCGAATCCCATGATTTTATGGCGCCTACTGCCGGGTTGAACCGGGTGGACAGGGAGCGGGCCGATGTCATCAGGATCTCGTTATATTCTGGCTTTGGAGCGATGCGGGCCGCATTACCAAAACTGCAGAACATCATAAAGCCAAGGTCGTGGGTGGATTTATTGTTTTTTTCTTTTTCCAGAAGGGCCAGCATGCGCAGGGCCTCACGGTATAGAGCCGTATCGCCTGTTTGCTCATAGAGATAAAGCAGGGTGCCCGGGTAAAATCCGCTGCACCACCACTCCGATCCCGAGGTAACATACTTACCCGATGCAGGATCAAAATTCCGCGGGAACCTTCCTGCCGGTAACTGGGTCATCTGGTAGCGGTATTGTTCTGCTGCTTCATGGAAAAGCAGCTTGCCGGCCACGTTGGAACTTCCTTTCTGCCCGGCGCAGCCCACCAGGAAAAGGGCCATAATAAAAACTAAATTTATCTTTTGCATAATCATGCCAATGATGTGTTACGAACCTAAATGTAAGATGGAAGATTGAAATACAGTTAGTAGTTGGCAGTTGGCAGTTGGCAGTTGGCCCTGATTAAGATATAAATGATTTCTCCCATCGTAAAGCCAATACCTAAATACCCCATTACCCTGATACCCCATCAAACAAACAAACAATCAATGAATCAACATATAAACTAAACACCCCATCAACATATCACCCTAACTTCCTAAATTTAAACTATGGACATTGGTAACTGGCATGTAAACAATGAAGGCATTAACTGGAGCGGTCCCGGGCTGCAGCGTTTTGCCATTCCCCGCAAAGAAATCGGCGCCCTGCAAACCGGACGTGACGGCCGTGAATTATATGAATGGATTTTACTGGCTACCAGCGAAGACTGGCTTACGCAGGACGATCTCTTTGACCTTAACTATGCGTTTGTATATGCCGTGGCCCACTATGGCGTTCCCTTCCGCTACGATATTTTTGACGCAACAATGGAAGAACAATTTGAGCAGTTCGACCGCGAAGATGAGGATGAGTTGTAGGAGGAATGACCACCGACCGCGGTCCACGGTCGACGGCACTTAGCGTACCTTTGCGCCTTTGCGGTTGCATTTCCTTCTTACATCATACATCCTAGATCTTACATCCTACATCTCCCATCTACCTTCAACCGAAGAATTTCCTTCATTCACCCTTAGTTTTTCTTCGATCCGGATGAAATAATCTTTCTTTGCGTAGTTTATGTCTTTATCGATTACCTCGCTCAATTCGGGAAGCAACGGCAACTGCTATTATGTGGGCAACGACCAGGAGGCCGTGCTCGTGGATGCGGGCATATCCTGCCGCGAAACCGAGCGGCGTATGAAGCGTCTGGGCCTGACCATGGAAAAGGTAAAAGCCGTTTTTATTTCCCATGAGCACTCCGATCATATCCGTGGATTAGGAGGACTGGCTAAAAAATACAGGCTACCCGTTTACAGTACTACGGCTACGCATCGTTTCGGCGGATGGCAACTGGAATCCTCCCTCGTAAAATTCTTCCGTTCCTTTGAGCCGGTGAACATTGGCGGGTTAACCGTAACGCCCTTTCCCAAGCTGCACGACGCGGTAGATCCGTTTAGTTTTACGATTGAATATGACGGAATAAAAGTTGGCGTATTTACGGATATCGGTGCGCCCTGTGCCCAGTTGATCCGCCACTTCCAGCAATGTCATGCTGCTTTCCTAGAATCCAATTACGATGAGGCAATGCTGGCCAACGGTCACTATCCCGCCTATTTAAAGCACCGCATCCGTGGCGGCAAAGGACACCTTTCCAACCGGCAGGCACTGGAACTTTTTTGCACACATCGCCCGGCGCATATGACGCACCTGTTGCTGGCCCATCTTTCAGAAAACAATAATTGCCCAAAACTGGTGCAGCAATTATTTGATGCCCATTCCGGCGGCGTTCAGATCGTAGTGGCTACCCGCACCACGGAAACAGAAGTCTTCCGCATCCACGGCAGGCGCCATGAAACACAACCACACTACCGGAGAATGCAGGCACCACAGCTTGCCCTGTTTGAATAATACTTTATTGTTTTACCGGTATTACCGATTTAATGATGCGGAAGGTGAGGTTGATCCGCGGACGGATGTGCCGCACTGTTTTCGGAATCTGGTGCTCCCAGAAATGCTGCGTCGTTCCTTTCATAATGAGCAGGGAACCATGATGGAGCGGAATGCTTAGTTTCTCTGCTTCTTTTTTGAATTTATGGCGGAACTGGAACGGTCGCGATTCTCCAAAACTCACCGAAGCAATGACCGGGTTGGCCCCGAATTCCGGTTCGTCATCACGGTGCCAGCCTACACTATCCTGGCCGCTACGGTAAAGATTCAGCAGTACGCTGTTGAATAAAACACCTGCTTCCTTTTCTACCCTTTGCCGTATGGCAAGCAGGTCTTCCGTCCAGGGAAGCGGTTCAAGACGGGTCCCGGAAAAAGTATACGATTTTCCTTTATCACCATACCAGGCCGTGAGCCTTGGTGTCTGGTGCTCCTTTCCATACAGCGTGATGGCGCCCTGCTTCCATTCAATATGATTCAGCAGCCTTTCATACATCCGGTCGGCTTCTTCTTTTGGAAAAAAATGTTCAATGAGCAGCATATCGCCATCGGGTATGAGGTAAGGAATACGCCGCGGCGCACCGGATGAAAAAAGGTCGGTATCGGAAAAAAGACTCATACAGCGGCTGTTTGATTGGAGGGATGTACTGAATTTTGTGCCTTAACCGTTGAAAATTTGTCCAGGCAAGTGCGGCAAAGGCAATCCATATAATTGGTACGCAACACCAACCGTATATCTTCAGCCAACATTACCTTTTCACACCAGCATCCCGGTACTTCGTTTTTACACATAAACAGATTGGAACAATGAGCGCAGGTCTTTTGCATCGGCAAAAATTCAACAGTAAAATAAAAATAAAATGAACACAACGGACATACTTAAAATCTGGATCATTACCGTGACCGAACTTTTTCAAACTTCTGAATAGTATTGCCCAGGATATCACCGATGTAGATATTGTCCTCCCGGTCAAATGTAAGATCATGATACCAGGATACCGGGCAGTTATAGCCCCCACTCCTTCCAAACCGGGTTTGCACGGTTCCCGCGGAATCAAACGTCAATACATCCGACCCCCTGTGCCTGATTTTGAAAAAACTGTGGTCATCCACAGCGAATAACCTTGATTCCGAAGGATTGAAGCATACAGAACACATGCTGGCAAAACTGTTGTCACTCCAGGCTTTCAGGAATTTGCCCAACGGATCGAATACCTGGATGCGGTTATTTTCCCGGTCAGCCACGTATACGTTTCCTGCTTCATCAATGTCAATGCCATGCGGAAGATTAAATTGTCCTACTTCATTACCTTTCCTTCCCCATTCAAACAAATACTTTCCTTCAGCCGAAAATTTAATGATCCTGTTGTTGCCATAACCATCACTTACATAAAAAGATCCATCAGGCGCCACACCCACATCGGTTGGCCTATTAAAATGAGCCGGGTCATTGCCTGGGGTTTTTGCCTGTCCAAGCTTCATCAACAACCTGCCGGTGGATGTAAACTTGAATACCTGGCGCAGCCCTACATCCGTAACCCATACATTATTGTCCCGGTCAATGGTTAACCCGTGCGGCATGATAAACAAATGATCACCCCAGCTGTTTTTTAATCTGCCTGTTTTGCTGTCTATAACCAGGATGGTTTTGCTTTCTATGGTATGGGATGGCATGGAGCCCAGCAGGGGCCATGACCTGCCGGCCCGGTGAAAAACCACAACATTGTCACTGGTATCCATTGCCAGGCCGGTTGGATTGCCTAACGTTATATGTTGTGGTAAAGCAGGCCATCCTTCAACCAGTTGATACCTGGTGACCTGGTCTTTGCCGGAACCTTTTTTTGCCGGTTGAAAGAGGTAAGCCAGGATAATAATAGCAGCCAGTAATGCAAGACCGTAAAGAATCTTTTTTAGCAGCATGGTTCGGAAGTAATTAAAACCGTAGCGTTCACTGTTTTATTTTTAAAAAGATGGGGTTTATTTCTTCTGCTTTATTCACAATATCGTTTCCTATTAATGTAATGGTTTCTTCCCAGGGATGCCCGAACCAGATATTAGTAAAGTCTTTTGTCAAAAAGATATAATAATCACCATTCGGTACAACCGGGACGATCCATTCGTCAAATTCATCCCTGTCCATTTCTTTCCTGGGGTCGAAATCATAACATGGATGTTGCCAGTCCAACGCATACAACCGCTCACCCGGCTTTGTTATACCCCGGAAAAGTTGGATGGCAAATTTTTCCAATTCATCAGGAACATAACCCGGGGAGAGAAAGTCCCTGATGGTAAATGTCAAACTGGGTTTGCCGGATTCAACAGCAGGAAAATTTTTCACATCCGGTTTAAAATGAAACAAGGCGTAAAACCTGTCCCAGGCAATCTGGTATTCTTCCTGGCTAAGTTGTTGAAAGTTTGTCATTTGATAGCGTACGGCCCAGTGGCTTCCTCAAGGCGTATTGTAATGGAAAAATAGGAAAATGCAGGGCAGCTTCTAATCCATAGTGTTGGCGGAACGTTTATTTAACCTGTTTTACTAACCAGCGCATGATTTCCTGTAAGGCAACAGGTGAAAAAGATTGGTCTATTTTATTGTATTCATCCGGCAAACCGGTTTTGCATTCCTGGAATAAATGGTTCAGGCCAGGCAATTCAATGGTTGTCACGTTCACATTGCCTCCTGTAGCTAATGCCTTTTTTATAGCTTCCCTATTCTCCTTTGGCGACACCTGTAAATCTTTGGAACCGTTCAGGACCAATACCGGGCATTTTGATTTTTCCAATGCTGGAACAGGATTATACCGCAGAAAATTAATCATCCAGGGACTTAGTACCCTGGCTACCTGCAAATGCACATACTCTTCCATCGACATGTTTCCCGGCTTGTCAGGGTCTTCCCTTGATATTTCGGTAATGAAGCCGGTCATCTGTTTTTGCAATGCTGCCGGATCCGTATACGTTTTTACAATCTCGAAGGCTTGCCGGTTCAGATCATTTGACTTTTTGATTTCTTCCTCACTCACTCCCTTTGCCCTGGCTATTAAGGTTTGTTGCAATAAAAGCAACTGATCGCCGGGTATGCCCGGAGCTGCCAGCAAAACCATAAAGGCAATGTCATTCGATTGGCTGGCAACAATCGGGGCAACCAGTCCACCTTCGCTATGCCCGATCAAACCAATCTTTCGCCTGTCAATCTCCCTTCTCTTATGCAGGTACTTTACAGCTGCTTTCACATCGCCTGCAAAGTCGAAAGTAGTAGCCGAATCAAAGTTACCCGTCGATAATCCAACCCCTCTTTTATCATAGCGCAACACGGCAATTCCGTTTTCCGCCAGGTAATTGGCGATAACCTCGAATGGTTTATGATTTGAAAACTCTGCGTTCCTGTTGTGCTTCCCGTTTCCACTGATAAGTACAACCGCAGGATAATGATCTTTGTTGCCGGGCAAGGTTAATGTACCCGCCAAGGTAATGCCCGCCTCATCATTATTGAACTTTATGTCTTCTGAATGATATGCTCCGGCTACTGGTAAATGTATCCCACCTTGGCCCTCCTTGGCAACTTTTTGTGTACCACATGAGGTACAGGTGATAAACAGAACAACGGTATATAGCAGGCTATTGATTTCTTTTACCACGGTGATTTATTATGGCTATTTACGGCAGGCATTACTTATTTATCATGGAAGGATAACTGTCATCTGCATTAAAATGGGTCAGGGGGGTTTGCAGTTGTCCTTCGGTTCGCATGATGTAAATTTCAGAGGAAACGTTCAGGTTCCTGTTGGAGGCAAAAAGGATATAATGCCCGTCTTTTGACCAAGCCGGATGTTCATCTCTTAACGGGGTATCGGTTAATCTTTTATTTTTTTTACCATCCGGATTGATGGTAAAGATATCAGGGCTCCCGTTTGCATAGGAAACATAAGCCAGCTTCCGGCTGTCCGGTGACCAGGCTGGATTTCCATTTCCATCCCTGGGGTAGCCCCTGTCATAATATTTTGGAGATACCGTGAAGGTTATTTGTTTCAGGCCCGTACCGCTTGCATTCATAGTGAATATTTGTGAACCGTTCCAATCCAATGAGGTGACGGCGATCTTGGTACGGTCCGGGGAAATCACCGGGTTACCGAATGATTTGTTTTGAGGAGTTAATAATTGCTTATTACTACCATCAGCATTCATTTTATAAATTCCGCTCCATGAACCATTGGACGAAGAAAAAATAATCGAATTCAGATCATAGAAACGGGGTGAGGCATTGTTGTTTTGGTCCGTCAGTTTTATTTCGCCGCTGCCGTCTGTTTTAATCGTGTAAATATCAAACGTTCCGCCATTGTCGTTATTATTTTTCGAGAACGCAATGGTACTGTCATCCGGGGACCATGCGGGGGCACAACATAATTGTTTCCCTTTTGCCAAAAGCTTTTGATTCTGCCCGTCTTTGTCAATGATGTATAAATTGTAATAATTGTTTTCATAAGTGGTAAAGGCAATTTTTGTCCCGCTGTTTGAGGAGATGGGAGCGGCACAACGCACCAGGCTATTTGAAAGAGCTCTTTGATTGGTGCCGTCTGCATTCATTAAAAATATCCGCCAGTCGGCACTGTTGGCTATTCTTCTTGAAATGAAAACAATCTCTCCCTCCGCCCGGATTGGTGTTAGGTCAACAGCTGTGTCTTTTTTGCAGGAGGCTGCAACAACAAGTGCGGCGACTAAATATCTTTTCATAACAACTGTTTTTTACCTGACAAGGACCAGCCCAGGAACGTTGCATTGCGCATTCCGCCCATGCCAGGAGTTTGGCCCAACATGGCTATTCTAATGTAAAGCTTTAGTGTTGAAAAAGTCAGCTTTTAAATGCCCTGGTAGGGATGGAATTTATGACTAATCCACTAAATATTAAAAGCATCGAGTGAAAACTATGTATGGCGAACATGCACAACAGTAATCCGCTTGCACCAGCGCAAATGACTTTCTAAATGCTTAGTGGCTAAACTATGATTTAAATAAAACAAGCGATAGCTTTGAACAACCATGCAGCGCCACTTCGTTTTGGTCTAAAGAAGCTTGCGGCGGCTCTTAATATTAATTTACCTATATGCTCGAAATCAATTATCTCTTTAGATAGGAGCTTGTGTTATGCGGCGTTCTTCAAAGAAGGTATTGCCTTCAACGCTTCAGATTTTTTTTGTTGTTCCTCTTCCAGGTCAAAGTCATCCTGCAGCCCTAACCAGAATTTTACTGAAGTACTGAAATATTTGCTCAAGCGCAGGGCTGTATCGGCTGTAATTCTTCGTATCGCCTTCAAAATTTGAGAAACCTTGGTTTGTGGAATACCAATGTCCTTTGATAGCTTATACGCTGAAAAGTCCATTGGTACTAAAAACTCTTCAAGAAGCACTTCCCCCGGATGTATGTTTTTTAGCCGTCCCATATACTAAATGATTTAATGATAATCCAATAACTCGACTAAAGAAGCATTACCAGTACCGAACTGAAAAATTACGCGCGATTGATCATTGATCCTGATACTGTAAAACTGCTTTAATTTTTCTGATAGTTTCTCCAATCGATTGCCTGGCAGAACCCTCAAATTGTTAACTATAAAGTCATTGCCTACTAAAAAAGGTTGTTTTAAAGGAAGTGTATAAAGCCAGCCTATGAAAGTGGTAGGCTTACACTAAGAAATCATCCCAAATATCTAAAGTGTTATTACCATAAACCAAAACCCGAATGCCTATAAAATAATTGATCTTCTCAATCTCATTCTTCTCTAACAAAGCAGTTAAAAGAAATAATTTAAAATCTTCTTTCTTCTTTACTAAGGAGTTCCATTTAATAAATACCTTTTCGGCAAAGTCGTTATAGTCATTCTCAACTTTATAAGTAAAAAGCATAGCGTCGCATTGTAGATGCTTACTACAAGTCTCATACAATTTGTCAAGTTCACCTTTGATATTAAATATGGAGTTTGTATCAAACTCCCATTCAGCACATAAGTATACATTTCCTTTCGCATCTCTAACCGCACCATCATGCCGCTTCTCTACCTCAAAATCACACAGAAACCTGAGCTGCTGACACGTTTTAAAAAATGTTGTAGCTGTGTGTTGCGTCCAATTTGATCTCGATATTTTTTCGTTCATGTAATAGTCCTCAATGTCCTTAGTATACATTATCGAAAAAATTTTTACAATCAACTCAGTGGCGCCCTCCGCTATGAACATCGTGTCTGTTTTATCCCTAAAATGATTGTACACTTTTGCTATTTCATCTGCGATTTCTAAAGTTTGCCCGTTTATATCTATTGTCGTCATTTTCTTGCTCTTTAATTTGGTGGTGAGGTTGTATATGCTTCCGGCTAATGGCCATGGCTCTGCTGCTGATATTCCTAGGTTCTTAAACCAGAAATAACTCCGACTAAAGTAAATACTCTATAGCTCGGATTTATTCAGAACGAATCATAAATGATAAGCGGACAGGTCGAACTTTGCATATACTTCAGCCAACATAGCAGAAAGCGCCATGTTAGTGACACTTTTTCTTAGTTGTTTATTTTAGGTCGTTCATCAAAGCGACTACACCAAAAATACTTCTTAAACTATATCTCTTCCCGTTAGAAAAGACTAAGTCCCCAAAACTAATTACTGCAAAATCAAGCTTACATTTAGAGTTATCAGTTTGATGAACTCTTTCTTTAATGATGCCAATTTTGTTCGGCTTGATTGATATTTTGATTCTAATTATTTTTTCTTCACAATTTTTGTTATATGGATTTTCTTGATAGACGCCGTTTCTAATGACGCCGCTTGGATCAATCAAAAGTTCCATTGCAATAATATCTATGTTTGTATTATTCTTAATTTTAGCGATAATTGAAGGGTTAAAGTCCGCATCAATTATGGTTTTTGCCTCAAGTAATTGGACAACTGGGCTCGTAAATGACATATAGTCCATTGGATCTGACCCAGAGTTCTTCTGAGTTATAATATTTACTTGTTTTTTCTCAAGTAAATGATTTGAATTTTTAGATGTATCAGCCAGAGTGCCTTCATTATTAACTTTCGAGTTAGCATTTTGGTTGTCACAACAGTATAAAATTGGAGTGATCACAAAATAAGTTAAAACGTTTAACAAGATTTTCATTATAAATTAACGTTTAAATAATTGACATGAACGTTGAAGCATTTGCGTTGGCATGGCAATAGTAAACTGTGGGACATGAACTCCAAAATTAAAATGCTGATGTTGAAGCTAAGAATAATGGACTAACAGCGTAATGTATGCTGAATCCAAAGCAGTGAAATGGTTACAGTCGATGCTTCAATATCAAGCCATTTTATTGCCAATGCATGTTATGCGCCGTTTTGGAAGAGCTGTTCCAATTCTAAAATTCTTTCAGATTTGATTACTAATCCCAGGTTGTTCGGAATTCTAGATATTGCGATTGGCTTTTGTCCCGTTGGAACATTGACTATTTGAATATCACCTTGTGCCGTATGTTGTGGACCTGCATATAAAGCACCAAGTAAAATTATTCTACTTGCTCCCATATACATGTTTCCTCTTTTGTCACGGTAGCCACCTTCATTAAAAACAAAAACAGGAGAACCGCTTGAGCCTGGAAAACAGGCAGCATCGATCATGATTTCCTTTTTTCCGCAATAATCAAAGTTTGGGTGTGTAGCGGTGACACCGCGTCTTAAAATTGGTTTGTTATTAACAATGTCCCAAATGCCATTTGGATAGCCAACCATTAGTATTTCTTCTAAAGCGGAAAAGTCCTGTAATTGTTGGTCTGTAGGAATAAGCGATTTGTCAAGTGCAATGTAAAATAGTTTTTCATTTCGACTTGCAGCATCTGTCAAGAAAGGTGCAATTGGCATTGCGCATAAGTCAACGTCAGCGGCTGGATGTTTTTTCCACAAACTTTCAAAATTGTCAAAAAAGACTTGAAAGTGTTGCGTGTCTAACGGCTCATTGTTAGCATCAGCTTTCGTCATTATCAGGCGCCCCTTAGTAGCTCCTTCAATAACATGTTTATTTGTTATCACAACAGGAACGTGACTTCCAGTGTCTTTATCGTCAAGAAATCGGAAGAAAAAACCAGTTCCTGTTCCACTTCCACCGTTAGCGAATTCACATTCAATTCTTACTGTAGAGTATGTCAATTGTTCAGACGCAGAAAGGTTCATGGTTTTGCTTTAATTGTACATAACGACCACGCCTTTGCGCTGTGGCCAAGCAGAAAGGTACGAACTATAACTGTCCCTTACCGGAAGGGTCCACCAGAAGCCAAGCCACCTCAATGACTTCACACTCGGCAACACGTCGGCTTCCCTCCGTAAAATAACCCTTTAATCCCACCAACAACTCTGGAGCCACCAAAATTGTCAATCAACACCTCATGGATACTTTCGGCATGGGAAAGCGTAATCATTGGGCCAGTTTCTTCAGTAATTTCTGGTCTTTAGAAAGTATACTTTGCAAATTATCAGCATTTCCAACACTGTTAATATGCTTTTGTTCCTAATGCTTTAAAAATGCAAGCAGTTCAATCTAATGCATTGTCTGAAAAATGATCCAGAACTTTATAAATCTCGTATTTTATTTCGTCTTTAGACATAAGTAGGACTTTAAATTTAGCCTTTTTCGGGGAAGGCACCGAATGGCGTTTAACGCCTTAATATCAGGAACTTTCCATTAATTATAATAACACACACATAAAAAAGCCGGGCTGAAAAGCCCGGCTTTGTATCGGATATTGGATGGGTCAGAAGGAAAATCCTATACCCACTTTAACGGAGCGGTTATATGATTCAAATGATTTATTGGCATCGACCTTGGAAAGACCATGATCATAAGCAGCTGTAATATTCAGCCCATTGGAAAACTGGTAACCTATACCACCTGTAACCCCGGCATCCCAGCGGTTAAATTGTTGAGTAGCGTCCATGGTTTTATCAAGCACATTAAAACCAAGTACCCCGGCCGTGGTGCGGAAGTCGGCCTTAGCCAGGTACGAAACCTGCGGACCAACAAAAACCTGGAAGCCATTGAGGTTTGCTTTCAACACCACAGGCAGGTCTAAATAATGCGCGGTGAGTGCGGCTTTAGCATTAACACCCAGGAATTCGGCACCTTTCAGGTTCAGGGCACCTTTGAGTTCGTAGCCTTTTTGAGCATAATACAATGCCGGTTCCAGCGACATGATGCCACCCAGCGGAACACTGACATAACCACCGCCATAAAGGCCGGTGCGGTTGGAAGCGGTCACCATCCCAGCCGAGTAATCAATAATGTTTTGAAGGGAACTGACGGCATCACCTTTGAGACCTGCCGATGTAAAACCAACCCGTATACCGGCACCGGTTTTTGATTGTGCAAAAGAAGCGGCAGAAAGAGCGAAGGTCAGAAGGAGTAAAAGTTGTCTTTTCATATGAAGGAGAACGGGGTTTTTCAATCGTTCCTTTCCTGAGAATACAAAACAGCAGGAATGATTAATCGCTACATTCTAAGTTTATGTTAAAGGCCCTGCCTGCAATATCGGCCCGTCAATTGCAGAAGAGAGGACATTATGGAACAAACAGTCTCTTCTTCTTCACGTGCCCTGAAGCGGATCGGCGGAATGGCTAAATTAATGGACGCGCAATTCCGGGTGCCGGGTACCAACTTCCGGTTTGGGCTGGATGCCCTGATCGGGTTGATCCCCGGCGCCGGCGACCTTTCCACTTTTGCGGTATCCAGTTATATGCTGTGGATCATGGCACAGAATGGCGCCAGCGGATTCGTAATGGCCCGCATGGTGTTGAATGTTCTGATCGATGCCATTGTGGGTATGATACCTATTGTGGGTGACCTGTTTGATATCGGCTTCAAGGCCAACATGCGCAACATGCGCCTGATGCAGGAACATTACCAGGAAGGCCGTCACCGCGGCAGCGCCTGGAAAGTGATCCTGCCCGTGCTCATAGTATTGTTCCTGATCATCGCGGGATTGATCTACCTGACCTACAGGTTCCTTGCATGGATCTTTTGATGGGTATAATGCAACCGCAAAGGCGCAAAGATTATTTCCCTTCAGAACTTTGCGGTTGCATTTTATCATTAGCGGTACTTTGCGACTTTGCGTGAACTTCCCTCCCATCCGAAAAATAAACGGTCTAATGAAATGCGCCCGGGACCGGCCACCATTAATAAAAGAGCAACCAGCAGGTAAAGTACGGGAACCTGGTAGCTGCCTCCTCCCGTTAAGTTAACAAAGGGGTCGCCCATTTGAAACTTATGCGTATAGATCGCAACGAGCATGGTACAGGCAATTCCAAACGCCGCCAGGCGGGTCAGGAAACCAAGGATCAATGCGATGCCCCCGACAAATTCCGAAATGGCTGCCAATGCCTGTAAAAAGCCCGGGTAGGCCGAATCAGGGCCCATCCAGCTCAGTGGATGCTGGATCTTGCCCCACCCAAACAATATAAATGCATAGCCGCAAACAACGCGGATCACGAAGAGGATTATATCAAGCGAAAGATCGTGTTTGGAAACAGTGAATGGATTACGCATGGTGAGATTTGGTTTGGCTATGAAAAACTTTGCGTCTTTGCGGTTGCCTTTATTTTAACCGCAAAGACGCAAAGCTAACGGAACATTTCTCTTGCCACCAAATGTATCCCCTTATTCGGTACGCAGGTTCTTCACCGGGTTGGTGAGTGCCACCTTAATAGCCTGGATGCTGATGGTAAAAAAAGCAATCAGTAAAGCCAGCAGCCAGCTTCCCACAATGATCCAGACAGAAAAAGGCGCCCGGTAGGCAAAACTTTGCAGCCAGTTATTGATAAAATACCAGGCAAGCGGTGACGCTACCAGGAAAGACAGCGCAACAAGCTTCAGGAAATCTTTTGACAGCAGCGTAACCAACCCGGCGGTACTTGCACCCAGAACTTTTCGGATACCGATCTCTTTGGTGCGTTGCTCCACACTGAAGGTGGTCAGCCCGAATAATCCAAGACAGGAAATAAAGATCGCGATGATGGTAAAATAACGGATGATGGAAGCAAGACGTTCTTCCGCCTCGTAGTTCTTTGCAAAATCCTGGTCAAGGAAACTATATTCAAATGGTTCCGCAGGGTTCAGTTTTGCCCATGCGGCGCCCATGTTTGCAAGAGCTGTTTTCAGGTTATTGCCATCCACCCGGGTAATGAGGTAACTATGGCCGTTATCATTGGCCAGGAAGAATCCATATGACTCAATGGGATTGTGCAGGTCTTTGAAATGGAAATCGCGCACAACGCCCACGATCGGGTACAGCACTTCGCCCTGGTCGCGTAAGGCTGCAAGGCTTTTGCCCACTGCTTCTTCAGGAGAACCAAAGCCAAAATGGCGCACCGCCTGTTCATTGATCACCAGCGCCCGGTTGCTGGTATCACCCGGGAAATCTTTGGAAAAAATTCTGCCCGCTACCGGTTTGATCCCGAGAGTTTGCAGGTAACTGTCATCCACCCAGTTCATAAAGATTCCTTTGCTCTGGTCCACGGACTGACCCTGTTTATATACGAGCCAGTCGGTAACATTCGTAATGCCTGGATAATAAAGAGAAGCGCCCGCCTGTGCCACTCCCCCCTTTGCCACCAGTTCGTTTTTTAAGGCCGGGTAAATATTTTTTGCCGTGGTGGTACGCAGCGGGATCACCACCTGCTGGTCCTTGATGAACCCAAGGTCTTTGGTGCGCAGGTACCGCATCTGGTTCGATATGGTAATGGAAGCAACAATGAGCGCCACAGAAATCACGAACTGGAAAACCACCAGCACTTTGCGAAAGGAGATCGCACTAAGTGAATTGGCAAAACGGCCTTTCAGCACTTTAACCGGTTTGAATGCGGAAAGATAAAACGCCGGGTAACTGCCTGCCACCAACCCGGCTATAATACTGACTACAAAAAATCCAAGCAGCATGTAGCTGTATTGCCGGAAGGAGAAAAAGAATTCTTTACCTGACACCTTTTCGAACAAAGGCATCAACAGCAGCGTGAAGGCCAGCGAAATCACAAAAGCAAACAGCGAAAGGAGAATGGCTTCCCAGAGAAATTGTCTTACCAGCGATCCTCTTTCAGCTCCCAATACTTTGCGCACGCCAATTTCCAGCGCCCGTTTGGAGGAACGTGCGGTTGAAAGGTTCATGAAGTTGACGCAGGCAATTAATAAGGTAACCAGTGCAATGGAAGCCAGGATATAGAGATATGCTACACTACCAGCCGGAGTAACATTTCCTTCGGTACGCGCATGCAGGTGAATATCGCGCAGCGGAGTAAGGAACTGGTTTCTGGAGCGGCCCTGGGCTTTCATGTCTTCGCCTGCGTACTTCTGAACAAAAGCAGGAAACTTTGCTTCCAGGCCTTTTGGATCGGTGCCCGGTTTCAATAACAGGTAAGTATAAAAAAGATTGTTGTTCAGGATGCCATCGAGGTTTCGCACCCAGGGTCCCACTTCACCGCTTCCCATCGACATAAAAAAACGCGCATCAATATGAGAAGGTGTTGCAGCCGGTCGGAATACACCCGTGACCCTGAAATCAAATTCACCATTCGTGGTGCTGTTGATGTGAACAACCTTATTGAGTGCCGGTTCGTTACCAAAGATCTTCTTCGCGATCTCTTCGGAAAGAACCAGGGCATTGGGCTGGTCCAAAGCAGTTGCAGGATTGCCTTCTGTAAACTGGTAGGTAAACAGTTTGAAATAAGTAGAGTCAACAAAATAGCCGGCCGTTTCATAAAAAGATTTTAATTCTTTTCCATCACCATATTGAAGAAGTGTCTTGTCGTCCTGGAAGGCTTTCAACAGGCGTGTTGTCGATTCAATCTCCGGGTAATCCTGCTGCAGCAGCGGGGCAAGCGGTCCGGGTGTGGAGGCAAAACGATCTTCTTTACCATCCGCAACGGAAAGCGTTCCTACCTGGTAAAGCCGGCTGCTGTTTTTGTGCTGCGCATCATAACTCAATTCCTGGAACAGGTACATGGCAATGAGCAGGCAGGAAGTTAACCCGATGGCGAGGCCGAATACATTGATAAAGGAAAACACTTTGTTTTTGAACAGGCTTCGCAAAGCCAGCCTGATATAGGTTCTGATCATAAGCAGACGGAAATTATTCCGTGTTTCTATACCCTAAGGAACATGCCAGAGATTTACCGGTTGATTTTCAAACATATAGAGCACACCATATTGCCAGGGTGATCGTTTCCGTACACCTGGTGTGCCCTCCTGATACAACGATCGGTAACGGCAAAAAAATTCCGCCTCCGTAGAGGCGGAATGCTGATTTGAAAAAGACATTCCATATCTGTCAGATATGGAATGTCTTTATTCCTAATTACTGCCTGATAAATTTCTGAACCGACGCATCACAACCATCTGCACAATCGAGGCGCAGCAGGTACATACCCGGAACCAGGTTTCCTATGGCCACTTCAAATGTGTTGGAGCCACTGTTTACCACAGCTTTTCGCTGGGCAACGGTGCGTCCTGTCAGATCCGTTATGCGGATGGTTACATCGTTTTTAGATGGCGCATCCACCAGCACAGTTACTTTGGAAGATGCCGGGTTGGGATAAACACCGGACAGGGTTACAACCGATACTTTTTCACCGCGTACCAGTACAACACTGCTGTACTTTGTTTTTCCATCTGCATCTGCCTGGCGGAGGCGGTAGTAGTAGCGTGATCCGGTTGCATTCTTATCCACGAAAGTATAATGTAGCGGCGAAGCGCTGGAACCATTTGCAGCCTGCGAGGCAACAAACCCGATCTGCGCAAACGTAACCCGGTCTGTTGACCGTTCTACATGGAAGCCCGATGACCCCTGCTCCGATGAAGTTGTCCACTTCAGCAGCGAAGTGTTGTTATTCTTCTCTCCGGAGAATGCTACCAGGGTTACCGGCAACGGTGCCGGTGCCATTAGGGCCAGGTTGAAGGATGCCCTTCCACCGGTACCGTTGGTGAGCGCACGCAGGTAGTATTGCGTACCCACCGTTAAACCTGAAACGGTAATATCACCGTTGGTTGTTTCCGTGAGCGAGCAGCTTGACTCAGTAAGACCGGCACAGGTTCCGGTGTAAATACCATAATTAAAGCCACCCGGTGTACCGGAAACCGCAGTGAAATTGGAAATCCTCATCACCAGTGTTGAATTGGTGGGGGTGAAACTAAACCATACATCATCATCATTGGATGTGGAGAAACAGGAAGATGTATTGCTTGATAGTGTTGCGGTCTGCGTGTTTACAACCGTGTTGGTTGGCGTAGCGGAGAATGGCTGCTGGGTCATTGCTACTGCACCGGCGCAATCATCATTAGCCAGCGGTTGGGTTACACAGATATTAAAGGTAGCGTACGTGGTTGCCGTTGTGGAAGTGGTATATACCCGAACATAATAGGTATTACCCATGGTAAGTGCGTTTACGGTTACTGAACCGGTTGCACAACCTACCTGGGTCAGCGAACCACAGGCACCGCTGTATACCGCTACAGCTACTGCATTGCTGGCATTGCTGGTTGAAACCAGGTGCGAGGTCGCCGTTGCCACAAATGAATACCATACATCGTCATTGGTACCGGTGGCACTGCAGGTAGGCGCTGTTTCGGTAGAAGCAGTGGCGCCGATGGTGCTGCCGCCGACCGGAGTACAGCTTGATGAAGCGGTGAGGCTTTGTGCCGTAGTACATTCATCATTGGTGGGCAATGCAGCCACACAAAGATCAAATGTGCTGCTGGTTGCCGTAGCTGTTGACGTTGTATAAACCCGTACATAATAGGTGTTACCCACAGTAAGTCCGGTTAGCGGGGCATTGGTGCTTCCGCAGTTTACCTGTGCCAGCGAACCACAGGCGCCGGAATAAACGGCGACCGCTGTTGTTGTGCTGGCGTTGCTCAGCGCTACGGAATGACTGGTTGATGAGGCTACAAATGAGTACCATACATCATCATTGGTTCCTGTTGCGCTGCAGGTAGGTGCTGTTTCTGCCGATGGCGTAGCACCCAGCGTACTGCCTGATGTAGGCGTGCTGCAGGTTGAAGTGGCTGATGGTGCCGGAAGCGCTATGGCCCCGGAACAATTATCATTGGCAGGAGGCGAAGTGAGGCAAATATTGAAATTGGATACCGTACCCACCGTTGTGGAAGTTGTATATACCCGTACATAATAGGTTGCTCCCGGTGTTAGCCCCGTTGCATTGGCCACCGTGGTACCGCAGGCATTGGCCACCTGCGTCAGTGATCCGCAGGCGCCGGAATAAACAGCTGCTGCAGTAGTGCTGGTAGCATCAGAGATCACCACGTTATGCGCAGGGCCGGAGGCCACAAAGGTAAACCATACATCATCATTGATTCCTGTAGCACTGCAGGTTGGAGCCGCATCCGGAGATTGTGTGGCACCGAGCGTACTGCCGGCCGTTGAAGAAGTGCAGGCTGTAGTGGCGGATGGTGCCGGTAAACCTACAGCGCCGGAACAATTGTCATTGGCAGGAGTTGATATCACGCAGATGTCGAATGTTGCGCTGGTAGTTACCGTAGACGATGTGGTATATACCCGAACATAATAGGTATTGCCGGGCGTAAGACCGGTGCCCTGGGCAACGGTGCTGCCGCAGCTGACCGCTGTCAGCGCCCCGCAGCTTCCGGAATAAATAGCAGCAGCGGTTGTACTGGTTGCGTTGTTGATCATTACCGTATGGGCCGTTGATGATGCAACAAAAGAATACCAAACATCATCGTTTATGCCTGTACCGCTGCAGGATGGAGCCGCATCAGGAGATGGCGTAGCCCCGGCTGTGGTTCCGGCAGTTGGCGATGTGCAGGCAGTTGTGGTGGATACAGGCAGGGAAACCGAACCATTACAATTGTCGTTTGCCGGCGGCGTGGTAACGCAGATATTAAACGTGCTGAATGTTGAAGCCGTTGTGCTGGTTGTGTACACCCGCACATAATAGGTAGTTCCAGCCGATAGTCCGGTAGCTACCGTTACTCCTGAGCTGGCACAGGCATTGGTTACCTGGGTCAGTGATCCGCAGGCGCCGGAATAAACAGCTGCTGCGGTAGTACTGGTCGCATCCGCGATCACCACGTTATGTGTAGGGCCGGTAGCAACAAATGAAAACCATACATCATCGTTTGTACCGGTGGCACTACAGGTTGGAGCCGCATCGGTTGATGCCGTGGCATTGTCGGTAGTGCCGGCTGTTGGAGCCGTGCAGGTTCCGGTAGCAGCTACGGGAATTCCAATCGCGCCCGCGCATTCATCATTGGCTACCGGTGTTACAATGCATATATCAAAATCTGTCCCTGTGGTAGTTGTAGAGGTTGTGGTATACACCCGAACCAGGTAGGTTTGACCGGCCGTGAGTCCATTCACACCGGTTCCCCCGCTGCCGCAGGCCCCGGCTAGCTGTGTCAGGCTTCCGCAGGCGCCGCTGTAAACGGCAACAGCAGCTGTTGACGTAGTGGTGCTTAAGTTAACGACATGGCTGGGACCTGTTGCCGTAAAGCTGTACCACACATCATCATTGGTCCCGGTAGCACTGCACGTTGGAGCAGTATCGGGAGATGGAGTAGCATTAAAGGTAGTTCCCCGTGTATTGGTACAGGTTGTACCAGCTGATGGAGTGAGCGTTACCGGCGCAGTACAATTATCATTGGCCGGTGGGGGTGGCGGTGTTCCCACGCAAATATCAAACTGCGTATAATTTCCGTTGCTCCAGTTGTACACACGAACGTAATACTCGGTACCTGGTGTAAGGTTGTAAACATTGGCGCTATCAGGATCAGAGCAAACAAGCGAAGTAAGTGTTCCGCATGTACCGCTGAATACCTGGAAAAGCATGTCGGTGCTGGTACCGCCGGCAAGGGCCACTTTATTAATGATCTTAACCCTGTGCACCGCATTGGTGGCGGTGAACCGGAACCATACATCATCATCAGCCGTACCCGCGCAGGCCGCCATGGATTGTGTAGCAAGCGTTGTGGAATCGGTAAGCGGGAAAGCACATCCCAGGTCGGAATTAACCGCTAACGGACGGGCACCCGGGCAAAAATCATTTTCCCTTGTGCTGGCGGGGGTGGCGCTTGTATACACACTGAAAGCACCCGTTGTACAAGCCGTTCTTAAATAAAGAGCATACGCTGTGTTGGGCGTAAGTCCCGTAACCGTAAGGGTCGTTCCGGTTACCGTGCCGCTGGATGCAAGGCCGGTAGCTCCGCTTCCGGGTCCGCCGGAGGTTCTGAGCTCATACTCATATTGAAGTACCGGATCACCACCGGGAGCGGTCCAGTTGAACGTGGCGGAAGTAGGTGTATTGGAAACAAAAGTTACTGCTGTTGGTGAAAAACAGGTAGCCGGTGTATAGGTATAGGTCAATCCTTCGGGGGGAAACACCGTTGCACTCCAGGTCATGGAAGCTGTGTTGGTTGTACCCTTTGCCGTACCGGTCCAGCTGGTAGTGGATGTGCGGTTGTTGAAGTCGGCATTGGTAGCCCCGCGCAAACCTACCTGTGCAGATGAAGCCGTAGGCGATGTAGTGGTGCCATAAACAAATTGTACCGTTTGCGCGCTGGCAACGCCGCCGCCTTCATTAAGACGGATCTGGAAATTAACCACGGAATTGGTGGTACCTGACCGCTGGAAATTTGAAAACTGGATGACAAAGGTCCGGTTCGGCCCTGTACCAATAGTCTCCGTCCTGATTTCACCGGTACCCACGCTTACGGTAGCAGCAGTTGATGAAGTTGTAGCCGCAGCGGACATAGTAATGGTGGATCCTGAAACTGACACAACGGTTGTTCCGGTTGGAATGCCGGTTCCGGTGATCACGTCACCGGCAGAAATACCGGCCGTGGTGGCCACTCCGGTAATCTCATTGCTTCCGGTTGTGCGCACGCCTGTAGTTGTTAGAACTCCTCTCAGGTCAGCACCCAGTGCGGATGCTGCGCCATCATAGGCAGTGGTAGTGGAAATAGGCGTTGTAGTGGTCGTTGAAGGAGCTGTGGCACCGAAGGTAATATAACCGTTCGTGCTGATGTTGATTGAAGTATACGATGTATTATTGAATGTGAAGGCAAAAGGCAGGGTCGCATTATAAACAACATTATCGAGTCCAGCGGTACTGCTGGTACCCGTAGCCTCGGCTACCAGTGTTCCCCCGGTAACGGGTGTATACGTTCCCATGGATTCGGAGAACGAATAATTATTAACCTGGGCACGAACCGCACATGTGCAAACCACTGCCAGGAGCAGCAAGTAGAGTTTCCTCATAATCAGAAGTATTTGTTGGAGATAATTTACCTGTTCCGGTAATTCAGGAATAATGGTGTTGCCGATTTCAGTGGGTAATAAGGAAATGGAACGGTGGTGCCGTTTCAACGCCGGGGTTATGCTTCAGGAGAAGCCGGTAGCTTTTGTTGGAAATATGGTCTGTATCCGGTGCGTCCTGGTTAGCGTAATCCGTTGGCTAGCCGAATATATGGGTTCTTCACAAAACAGGCGTCCTGGATCCCAAACTTTTTTTGCCTTTTTTTTAACAACCGGGAGGCAAAAGTTCTTATGCAATTTTTATTACATCCATACGGTATTGATTTCAACAACTTAATGTTTTTTGTTCCCACCCTAATTAAAGATCAAGCGCATGATCTGCCTTCGTGCTGTTTTCCCCGCTCCACACTTTAACGGAGGTCCAGGGCATGGATGGAGCCGCCCAGAATTCATCTTCCGGTGATAATCCAAGCGGAAGAAATACCGCCGTGCACAGGTAAATGCTGCCGGTATTGATGTAAGCTTCCGCCAGGTCGGGCTGGTAACCATGTAAACCTATGGTGAGCCAGCCATCCCGGAATGTAGCCGGATGATCAAGCGTTTTTTTTAGCACGCTGGTTAGGGCACTCCGCACCTGCGCGGGCTTCAACGACGAAGGCAACTGCTTCCGCAGGGCAACATCAGCGAGGTGATGAAAGGCTCCGGCGCGGTAGGTGATGGAGCGCCCGGTGACAGGAAAAGATCCGTCGCTGTTGATCATCCGTTCCTGGATCTCCGCATAGCGCCTGCTGATCTTATCCATGCGTTCGGAAAAGAAACCAAACCGGGCCCCTTTTTTATTGATGATGGAAAGGATGGAAACAAGGTAGGGTTGGATGACGTAGCTGTTGTAGTAATCGTTATGGAACTGCATCCCGTCCGAAAACATGCCATCGCCTGCATACCAGTGGTGTGCAAATTCGCGAAGACCGTATTCGATGCGCAACGCATCATAATCATATCCATACTTGCAGAAAAATGCTTCGATCATCCCGGAAAAAAGAATCCAGTTCGAATAGCCGGGAACGGTGCTGCGCGATTTCTGTAAAGCCGTCACCACCTGGCCTTTTACCGTAGAATCAAGGGATTCCCATAACCAGGGACAACGAACAAGACCAAAAGCAAAAAAAGACGCATCTACCAGGGGCTGTCCGCCGGTCCATTCCAGGTAATCTTTTGCCCCCGGGTTTACGGCATTCTTTACCGCTGACAAACACCACGCCCGGTACTGCTGCCTTAATTTTTTTTCCGCATCGTCGCCTCCTTCTCCTTGCAGCCATGGACCGATGCCACTGAGCGTTCTGCCAAATGCTTCGAGGTAAGAAGCTTTCGTGCGGGCTGCTTTATTGTCTACCGTTTTACTCAATTCCAGTGGCATCTTTTGTTTGAGGCTGTCCTGAGCCAGGTTGTATATAACCGGGCGGGCAATTTTATCGAGGTAAGCAATCCAAACCTGGCGATCGGTAGGCGGAAGTTTTTTATTTTTTTGCGCAGTGACCTGCAAGGCCATAAGCAACAGAAAGAAAAAAGAAAATGTTTTCATACAATCCCGTTTAGATGCGTGAATATAATCCGAACGGTGGCAAAATTTCTTTCTCATTCTGTAATCCTGAGCCTGCCGGTAACGGATAAACAGAACATTATATTAACATTTATATATAATCATCACCTCCTGTCCAATTGCAGGAGCTGTGTACATTTATTAACAAGACACCTACCAACCAAATGTTGAACACAATCCTTTATCCATCAGAAGAAGCACTCCTGAAATTTAAAAAGGCAACATATGAAACAAACGTTACTCTTCTTTATGATCCTGCTTTCGTTTCTGCAGGGGTATTCACAGAAAGGTTACGAAATAGGCGCCGAAGGCGGCCTGGCTTTAGATCGTTACATAATTAAAGATCCGGACAACAATGTTGCCCATGCTCCAGCTGCCAGTGGTGTGGTGGGAATATCGTTAAGACGAAATACAGACCGGAAATTATTTTACGAAATGGCCCTGTTGTTTAAAGAATATACCGAGTCACTCAGGTGGGCAGGCCAGTCTGGCTACACGTCCTATAATTCCGATGAAGTGATCCTGTTACCCTTAAGAGCAGGATACTCTTTAAAAATAACCCGCAATTTTTTCATTGCCCCGGTAATCGGATTTGTTGCAGGATATAAACCCAGGCTGGATGGCTCAGGCGGACATGGCTTTGAACAAAATGAATTCAACACAATTTACTATAGCTTTCAATCCAGGCCGTCAGCTGAAAGATCGTTGCTCGTGCTGGGACAGGGAGGAATCGGACTTGACTGGACGGCATTCCGGAAAAGAGTTCGCTTTTCGCTCCAGGGAAATTATTATGGCGGCCTCAGAAACGTAAAAACTGTTGATATAATATACCAGTACAACAATGGCGGGATGCAGGCAGCCGAAAAAAACAGCCGGGGCAGTTTTATCAACCTGAACGCCGGAATCAAATACGCTTTCTGAAAAAAACAAGCATCTTCAACATCGACGAGGACATGCGCGGTTCTGCTTATCTTCATGAAATCAACAATGATCTTCAGCAGATGATCCACAGGAAAATTTTTCTCCTCATTCTTACCCTGGTCAGCCTTGCTGCACATGCGCAGGACTGGAATAAAAAACAGTGCGCTGTTGTATTAACCTATGATGATGCGCTCAATGTTCACCTGGATCATGCTGTCCCGGCCCTGGATTCACTGAACTTAAAAGGAACCTTTTACCTCACTGCATCCTCCCCTGCTTTCACCAGGCGCATGTTGGAGTGGAAAAAAGTTTCCCGCAAACATGAATTGGGTAATCATACGCTTTTTCATCCCTGTGCCGGCAACCGTCCCGGGCGAAGCTTTGTAACCCCCGAATATGACCTGGCCACGTACACCGTGCGGCGTATGATTGATGAACTGCGCATGACGAATTCCGTACTGGAAGCAATAGACGGAAAAAAGCAACGCACCTTTGCTTATCCCTGCGGCGATACCCGGATAGGGGACACGGCCTACCTAAACAACATGAAAAGTGAATTTGTTTCGGCACGCGGGGTACAGACAGAAATGCTGCAAAAGCAAAACATTAAGGACCTGTATAACATAGGATGTTACGTAGTCAATGGGCAAACGGGCGAAGAACTGGTGGCTATTGTTCAGAAAGCCATGGAAACAAACAGCATGGTCGTTTTTCTGTTTCACGGGGTGGGCGGAGAGCATGGGCTCAATGTATCACTCGAGGCCCACAGCAGGTTACTTCGGTTTATGAAAGACAATAAAAAGAAGATCTGGAATCCTACGTTCCTGGAAGCTTCCCTGTATATCAAAAAAACTGCAAAATAAAAGCTGCCTATAAGACAGCCTTATTTAGTTGATCCCAAAAAAAGTGTTTACCGGGTGATCGTTTTCGGAGACGTTGATTTCGGTGCCGGCTTTTTAGGCACCGGGATATTGCCCCTGTTGATCCGGATGATCTTGCGCACGGTATTCAGAACCGGTGCACCGATACCCAGCTTCTGCGCATTGGTATTGGCCGGTACCACCACCATGCTCGACGGATGGAAGAGGAGATAATTTCCGGCAGCCGTATCGGTAGCTCCGGATAGCTCCTGCGGCACATACACCTGGATTTTTGTTTCCCTGTACCCATTGGGATAATAACGTACATAATAACCCGCACTGTTCCGGTACCACTGGTGTTTTTTAAAATCCGGTCTTCTTACATGCGAAGGCTCGCGAATAACCGCTACCCTTTCAAATGCTTCATAAGAAGAAACAGCCGATTCAAAAACCCTCTTTATCTGCATACTGCCCTGCAACCCGGTTTCGGGAAATAAAGTGGCAGCAGTTTTCACTATACCCATTACCCCTCCTTTCAATTCAAACACCTGCTTCTGTGTCAGTAATTCACGGGCGGTATATTGCACATCATACGACAAACGGTTGAAATCCGATCCGCTGACCACCGACCATAATAACAATTGAATGTTCTTCTGGTCAAGATGGGTGGCCTCCTGCGACCTTATTAAAATAGTTTCAATAATATCCTTGCGGTAGCCGCTCATCGGTACCTGGAAATAGGCATCCTGTGCAGAAGGATCGGGTGTGCCGGGTTGAAGGCAATAACTTTTAAATGTGGCTTCATACATACCGGGGGTTAAAATAAAGCCTCCCTGCTCTGTTTGCGGGAGGTCCATTAAGGATTGACTTTTAACGGATGAATCCACCTGCACAACAAAAATATTGGCGGTGTCTATATCGCGGTAAGTGGAAGTTGCTTCTTCCATGGCTCCTTCCTGCTCCACCGGACCGTTGCCCGACCGGTTTGCCTTGGGTGCGCAGGCTACCATTATGGTAACCGGCAACAGGATCAATAGTAGTTTTCTGTTCATAAGATTCGTTTTAATGTCAGCAGATCAAGCCACTTTATCCATTAAGCACGATAACAAATTCTGAAATTATTTACCGGGATGGAAGCAAAAGGGAGTAAAATATTGTTAAGGTGGGTGTTGTTGAGGTGAAGTGGATATGTTGATTGGTATTTGGGTATTGGGTATTGGGGTATAGAAATCCGTTTTCAAATGAAATTTGCATTCAACCCAAAATTGTAAACTGCTGACTGGCCACCTGGCCTGCAAGCCGGTTTTCTCTTTCTGTTAAGCGTAAATATTCTTTATCTGTGAAGCTCTGTGTCATTGTGCCTCCGTGGTTACAATGTGGACCGTGGACCGTCGACGTCAATTTCACAACAACCTCACCTGCTCATTCAATTGTTCTTCTTCCTGGTCCAGGGAGAGCAGGTACTTTTTTACCACATCATCACTGACACCGGCTTTCTTATTAATATCCTGGAGCAGTTTTCGTTGCTCTTCGATAAGTTCTTTATGAATGTGCTCGAATTCTTCCACTTCCCTTCGATCCCTTGGCTGCAAGTCGCCTTTTTTATCGGTGTTTTCCAGCAAAGCAAGATTGTTCTCCAGCCGTTGCTGCAGCGCACGGAGTAACTCGTTATCATGCAGCTTGTCTTTGTATTTATGTTCGATTTTCCGCAGGGCACATTCCGCCATTCTTCGTTGCAGCAACACTTCCTGCTCGGGGTTTGGCATTTTATAATCCGGGTCTTTAACATCAGCGAGCTTTATAACCAACGGAAGGGTTAATCCCTGCAAAACCAGCGTTATCAAAATGACGGAGAACGTAATGAACAGGATCAGGTTGCGCTGGGGAAACGGTTCGTTGTTCAGCATAACGGGTATGGATAAAGCGGCAGCAAGCGAAACAATGCCCCTCATGCCCGCCCATCCCAGGATCAGTGGTGCCCGGAAGCCCGGGTTTCTGTCGGCTGTTTTAATAAAGTTGCTGATGAACATGGTAAATACCGTGGTACCCAATGCAATCACCATTCTCAATATAATCAGGGTAAAGGCGATGATCACACTGTACTTGATGGCTGCTCCCAAACTAACAGGGCCCAGCTGGCGCACAATAAGCGGAAGCTGCAAACCAATCAGCATAAATATGAGCCCGTTCAATACAAACCCGATCACCGACCATACACTGACGCCCTGGATCCGGCTTTGCGGACTGAGCATACTCTGGCGTTTATTGGATAACAACAGTCCACCGCAAACAACCGAAAGAACACCTGAATAATGAAAATGCTCCGCAACAATATACATGATGTAGGGCGTGATGATCGTTAGTACAAGATCAATGCTGGGTGTGGTGGGCATCCAACGGTGGAGGGCATAAAAAGCCAGGGCGATGACAATGCCGATGGCTGCACCCATGAGGATCACAACCAGGAATTCGGAAGCGGCATTTTTAAAAACAAAAGATCCCGTGGCCAGCGTAGCCAGGGCAAAACGGAATACGATAATACTGGAAGCATCATTGAGCAGGCTTTCTCCTTCAATGATGGAGGATATTCTTTTGGGCACGTCTACCTCACGCATGATGGAAGTAGCAGAAACCGCATCGGGTGGTGAAACAATTCCGCCCAGCAAAAATCCCAGTGCCAGCGAAAAACCCGGGATGATACTGCTGGAAACGTAGGCCACAACCACGGAGGTAACGATGACGATAATAAATGCATAGCTCAGGATAATGCGGCGCCATTTCCAGAAATCTTTCCACGACGTTTGCCAGGCAGCTTCATAAAGAATAGGTGGAAGAAAAATAACAAAGATCAGGTCAGGCTCTATGACAAATGAAGGAAATACCTGGATCATGCTTAACAACAACCCGCCCACAACGAGCACAATGGGATAAGCAATTTTTAACCGCTGTGCCGCCATCACCAGGAAGGCAATGATCAGCAGGAGGAATATGTAGGTTATAAATGTAGTATCCATAATGAGGGCAGCACATTGAGCTTACTCCATTGGGTGTATAAAAAAATCCCGGATGCTTTCAGGATCCGGGGTTATATGAAAATACGTTCATTCAGGATGAGGCAATATCATCCATTTATATCCATTAATTGCAGGTTCCATCTGTTGTGCAAAAACCTTCACCGTCAGCAGCACCACTGATGAGGGCAGGCTTTTCTTCTTCCCAAACCTTATGCAGCACCTGGCTGAAAAGTTCTGTGGGCTGTGCGCCGGAAACCGCGTATTTATTATTGAATACAAAGTAAGGAACACCGCGAACCCCTGCCTGCGCAGCTTCAACCTGGTCCAGCTGCACATCACCGGTAAAAGCATCGGATTTCAACGCTTCCTCTATTTCGCTGCCCTTCAATCCAACATCTTCGCCTAACCGGGCCAGCACTTCATGGTCACCAATATTTTTTCCTTCCGTATAATAGGCAGCAAAGAGGCGCTCCTTCATTTCATTCTGCAAACCTTTTTCCTTTGCCAGGTGCAAAACCCGGTGTGCATCGAGTGTGTTGGTGATGATGGCCTGGTCAAAATTATATTCCAGTCCTTCCTCACGGGCCATAGAAGCCATGCTATCATTCATACGCCGGCCCTCTTCAGTTGTGGTGCCCTTTCTCTTACCCAGGTATTCGTGCACGGATTGACCGGGAATAAATTTCATGTCGGGGTCAAGCTGAAAGCTTCGCCATACAAGCTCCACGGATTCCCTGCCTTCAAATCCTTCCAATGCTTTTTCAAACTTCCGCTTGCCGATGTAGCAAAACGGGCACACCACATCCGACCATATTTCTATCTTCATCTATAGTTAAGTTGTTAACGCGGGCTTCTTCGAAGCTTTAGCCTTCTTTGCCGGCAGCGCTTCTGCAATGGCCCTGCTTAAATTTTTAAAGGTTACTTCCTGGTCAAACTTCTTTCCATTGATATAAAAAGCAGGGATATCCTTTACACCAAGCTTGATCCCTTCTTTCAGGTCGTCCTGCACGTAAATGCCATAGAAGCCATTGATCAGCTCATCCAGCAATTTTTTTGAGGTAACCCCAACTGCGCGGGCATGGCTTTTCAGGCTGATCAGCCCGAGGGTATGGCGGTGGGTCAGCAGTTCATTGTGCATTTCCCAGAATTTCCCTTCCTGTGCCGCAGCTATGGAAGCTTCTGCGGCCTTATGGGCTTTCTGGTGAATTTTCAGCATCGGGAAATGACGGAAGGTGAACTTTACATCATCAGGGAATTCTTCGAGAATGGCTTTAACCACTTCATTGGCCTCGCGGCATTCTTCGCTTTCATAATCGCCGAATTGCAGGAGGGTTACGGGTGCATCTGCTTTACCCACAAAAATCTTGCGGGATGGAATGACTTCTACTATTTCTACTTTTTTCATGTTTGTTGTGCTTGATTGTTACTGTACTATGAACAGTTTTTCGGTTTCCCGTCTGACTTTGGGAAGGTTTGCCAACCAGTCTTTTTCCGTATCACGGTATCCAAGCGGCAGCAAGGTAACGCTTCGAAGCCCTTTTTGTTCAAGACCGAGCAGTTTATCCAGCTCTGTCCCGTTAAAACCTTCCATCGGGGTGGCATCCACCCGCTCTTCAGCAGCCGCGGCAATGGCCGTGGCAAAAGCTATATATGATTGACGTGCAGCCCATTGGAAGTTTTGTTCGGTGGTGTTGGTGGTGATCATGCCCAGCAGGGTATTTTTAAAATCGGCCAGGCTTTCCACCGGCATTTTCCTGATTTCGGCGGTATGGTTGATGTATTCTTCTACCTGTTGGGGTGAAATGTCAGCCCATGCTGCAAAAACCAGCAGGTGCGAACTGTCGATGATCTGCGACTGGTTGTAGGCAACCGGCAGGATCGCCTGTTTGAGTTCGGGATCGGTGATCACCAGGACTGTGTAAGGCTGGAGGCCCATGGAAGAAGGAGCGAGCTGTACTGCTTTCAGGATCCTGTCGATTTTTTCCCGGGGAACCACCTTTCCGTTCATTTTCTTGGATGCGTAGCGCCATTCGAGTGATGTAATTAAATCCATAATTTTATTCGGCCTTTTAAAGAGTTAGTAATTTAACGATACTTAGTTACTTAAAGTAACCAAAGATACATAGCTTTGCTGCTCCTTTCGTCATAACAATGTTAAAACATCGAAATGCCCGTTACACCTAAAGAAAAAGAACAGATTGCCGCTGTTTTCTCCGGTGCCTGCAGTAAAAAGCTGTGCCCGGTGAAAGACATTATGGCCAGCTATGGCGATAAATGGTCGATGTACACCGTGCTGTTGCTGGGCCAGAACCAGCGCATGCGTTTCAGTGAGTTGCGGTGCGCAATTGAAAACATTTCACAACGAATGCTTACTGTTACCCTTCGCTCGCTGGAAGAAGATGGTATCGTATCGCGCACGATCTATCCTCAGATCCCGCCAAAAGTGGAATACCAGTTAACGCCGCTTGGCGAAGGCCTGCTAAAGCAATTACTCCAGCTTGCCCATTGGGCCGAGGAAAATTTCGCGGAGATTATAAAGTCGAGGAAGAAGTTTGAAAAAAAGCAGGCAGCCAAATAACCAACAGACTAAAAATAAAATGATTATACCTGTTCAGACCTGCCAGATCTGACAGATCTGGCAGGTCTGGAAAGAACATCAGCCAATTATTATTTCAGCGTGAACGCAGCTTCCTTTACCTGGGCGGAAGATGTGCCGATATACACGATAAACTCACCGGGCTCCGACACCCATTTGAGGTCATTGTTCCAGAACTTCAGTTGTTCAGCGGTAATCGTGAAAGTTACCTCCCGGCTCTCTCCTTTCCGCAGCATTATTTTCTGAAAGCCTTTCAGCTTTTTTACCGGCTGCGTGGTAGATGATACCTTGTCGTAAATATATAACTGCACTACTTCTTCGCCATCATAACTACCGGTGTTCCGTACCGTAACCGAAGCGCGTATGGTTTGCCCGGCCGTCATGGTTTGACTGCTCAGCCGGATATCGCCATAATCAAATGTGGTATAACTCAACCCGTAACCAAAAGGAAACAGCGGGTCGTTGGATACATCGAGGTAATTGGAGGTAAACTTCTGGAAATCTTTTCCGGGCTGCGGACGGCCGGTTGTTTTATGATTGTAATAAATGGGTACCTGTCCCACATTCACCGGAAAAGTCATGGTCAGTTTCCCTGCCGGGTTATAAGCCCCGAACAATACATCGGCAAGGGCAGGTCCGCCTTCATGTCCCCCAAACCAGGCCTGCAGCAGTGCCGTAGCATTTTGCGCTTCCCAGCCCAGGGCCAGCGGTCGCCCGCTCATCACAACCACGACCAGCGGTTTACCGGTTGCTTTTAACGCACGCAGCAAAGCCTTCTGGCTTTCCGGCAAGGTTATGTCAGAGCGGCTGGCGGCTTCACCGCTCATTTCCGAAGCTTCCCCCACCACCGCTACCACAACATCGGCCCGGTTGGCGGTTGCTACCGCTTCATCAATGAGAGCCTGCGGATTGCGCGGATCCACATCAACGCGCTCACCAAACACATTTGCTTTTTTTGCAAGCAGGGTGTCATCCGTAATATTCGAGCCGCGCGCATAAATAATGTTCGCACCGGTACCAACCGACTTCATTCCATCCAGGATGGGTGTGGAAAGTTGGGCATCACCCGACACGGCCCAGGTACCGAGCATATTGCTTTTATTATTCGCCAGTGCACCAACAAGCGCAATGGTTCCGCTGTTCTTCAGGGGGAGCACCTGTCCTTCATTCTTCAGCAATACCATCGACCGTTGTGCAAACTCCCGTCCCGCAGTTCTTTTTTCAGCAGATAATACTTCGCGCTTTGCTCTTTCCGCATTGCAGTATTTGTACGGATCATCAAATAATCCAAGCATGTATTTCGCTTCCAGAACTCTCCGGCAGGCATCATCAATTTCTTTCCCCGTCACCTTTCCGGAGCGGAGTGAATTTTTCAACGTGGTCAGGAATCCTTCACCCACCATATCCATATCCAGGCCCGCTTTTAGCGCCAGCGCCGATACGGCCTGAAGGTCGCCCATTCCATGTGCTGTCATTTCATTTACCGACGTATAATCGGATACGACAAATCCTTTGAAACCCCATTGACGACGCAGCAAATCCGTCAGTAACCAGCGGTTACCCGTGGCCGGGATGCCATTGATATCATTGAATGAGCTCATGATGCTGCCTACTCCGGCATCAATGGCACCTTTATAGGGAGGTAAATAATATTCATACATTTTCTGCAGGCTCATGTCAACGGTGTTGTAATCGCGCCCGGCTTCAGCGGCACCGTATAAAGCAAAGTGCTTTACGCAGGCCATCAGTGTATTGTCGGCAGAAAGATCCTTACCCTGATAACCGCGCACCATTGCCCTTGCCACTGCTGATCCAAGAAACGGATCTTCACCGGCGCCTTCCGCAACGCGTCCCCACCTGGGGTCACGGGCAATGTCCACCATGGGCGAAAAGGCCCAGCACAATCCATCAGCCGTTGCTTCAATGGCGGCGATGCGCGCACTGCGTTCGATCATCGCGGTATCCCAACTGCTGGCCAGGGCCAGCGGAATCGGAAACGTTGTTTTATAGCCATGGATCACATCTGATCCGAAGATCAGCGGGATTTTTAACCGGCTGCCCGTGATGGCCAGTTCCTGTGCCTGCCTGATCTTATCCACGCCGATCACGCCAAACAATCCGCCAACATTTCCTGCTTTGATCTTTGATTCAACATCGGTACTCACTACCGCGCCCGTAGCTACACCGCCACCGGGTGTTAAAAGATTCAACTGGCCGATCTTTTCCTCGAGTGTCATCTTCTTCATCAGGTTCGATACAAAATAGGTCATCTGCGCCGCTTTCGCAGGCGTTGCTCCTTTCTTAACCTGTGCCTCGGCCTGCACCAGGCTGATGGCCACCAGGACGGTCATTAATTGCTTCATCATATTTATTTTTTGAACACTTCAATTAAATTCTATGTTCTTCCTTATTCTGATTTGATAACGGCACTTCTTTGGGAAATACCATTTTCATTCAGCGCTTCGATCACGAAATAATAAGGCTTCTCACGGTCCATACCTTTGTAATAATATTCATTGGCATTATAGATCATGATGTTGTTGTACAATTTATCCGGCTCAGTTCCCATGTAAATATTATAGGCATAGGCATCGCGCACCGGGGCCCATTTGATCCATGCACTCCGTTTGTCTTTTTCCGTGCGCAGCACGATAAAATTACTGACGGCAGATGGCGCATTTCCAGACCCTTTTCCGAATACACGAAAGCCGCTGATTGCAAATGTACCCGTAGGCATATGAATGTTTTCCATTTTCAGGTACCGCGTTTGCACCGGTGAGGGCAACTCCACGTAATCATGGGGCACATCTTTTCTATTGTTACTTTTATCAACCAGCAGTTTCCATTTTTTTCCATCCACGGAATGAAAGATGCGGTACTGGTGATACACGCCTTCCGATTTTCCTAAAAACTCAGCATCCTGGTCGGCATAATTAACCTGCACCGCATGAACGGTGGATACCGTCCCGAGGTCTGTCTGGAACCATTCACCTTTATTGCCCGTGGCAGCGCTCCAGTAGGTTTTTATATTTTCATCCACCGCCCCATTGGCATAATGCCCACCCAGCGTAGAGGAAACCTGCACGGGCTTGTTATAATTGAGCAGCATCCAGCCGGTAAATCCTCCATCTCCCGAAGGTGTATACCCATCCGCTCTTGCCGCTGCCGGAAGATAATGCGGGTAATCGCCAAAAGCTGTATTGCAATACATCACATCATCCTTATCAAATCCTGCCGGCCATAATCCAAGCCTGCGTTCAAAATTATTTTTCACGGAAATGGATATGGTGGATATGTGCCAGAAATTTTTCCAGTTATCCTGGAAGGTTGCTCCATGCCCGGCACCCCTTGCAAACCCGCCGGCCTTCCACGACAGCGGCATGGATTGGTTCTGAAAAGGTCCGAGGGGGGATTCGCCTACCGCAACACCATCGGCATATCCGCTGAACTCCGTACCGGGCGCACCATACTGCAGGTAATATTTTCCATTATGCTTGTCCACTTCCGCACCTTCAATAAAAGGGTCAAGGAAAGTATCATCCTGGTATTCGCCAAAACGCTGCCATCCATAGCGCCACGATTCCAGGAAATACATTTCCCTGCGGGTGCCGATGGGTTGAAATGTGTTGCGGTTCAATTCCACACCATACAGCGGAAAACGGTTGCTGCTGCCGTTGTACATATAAAACCGGCCGTCATCATCTGTAAAAAATGCAGGATCCCATCCGCCGATCTGGAACGAATCCACCAGCGGTTTCCACTCGGCCCCTTTCGGGTTGGTGCTCATCCACATTGAAAAGTTCTGCGTGTAGGTTGACCCGAAAACAATCATGGTGTCACCAATAATACCTACGCCGGGTGCGCAAAGTTCATCGTAGGTGCCGGTATTCCAGGGACGGAGAAACTTTTTTGAAACGTAATTCCAGGTGGAAAGGTCAGGGCTCCACCAGTAACCCCATTGATTGGTGGAGAACAGGTAATAATCGCCTTTGTAATTCACGATCACCGGGTCGGCTGTTGTACGGTGCCTGCCCCAGGAAGAAAAACCCGGGATGGGTGTATAGCCGTAATCAATGTTGATGGGATTGCAGTAAGTACGTTGCACGGTACCCTGGCCTGAAGCGGTGAAGCAGCAGGCGAAAGCAAGTAGCCACACGGTCATCTGTTTTATCATTCCTGAATACATGGTGTTGTTTGAATGAAAACCAGACATGCCATATCTGTCAGATATGGCATGTCTTGTCTGTTATTTAATATGCGGACTTTTAAAGTTCAGTTTTTTCAATCCTGCCTGGATCTCCGGGCAGCTCATAAACAGATTCCACAACAAACCGGAGCGGTAGTTTTCAATCATCACAATGATCGGTCCCTGGTCGATGGCAAGGTGTGATTTCGCGTACCACTCCTTCTCTTCACTGAACGCATCCACAAAACCGTATTCACTCCAGATCCTGTCACCCATCTCATTGTAAAAATACCTGAGTGCCTGCATCGAATATTCCGGTGTGTAAGGGAAAGAAGAAAGGGCGGCTGTCGGAGAAATCACACCCAGGTCTTCGGTAGGTGAATGTGCCGCATAGCCCACATAGCTGTCGCTGGCGGTCAGGCCCCAGCTGTTGGCACCATAACCTTTGTATTTTTTTGGATTCTCCAGTACGTGTGCCCGGTTGATCAGGGTATGATTCTTATTCTGTTCCCAGTAATCGGCATAATTATCTTCCAGCCCGCGCGGATCAAGTCCCATGAAAGAGTAGTGCGCAAAGAACAGCGGGCCGCCGTAATCAAATCCAAGCGGCAGCGTTATGCCGTGAAATGATTTCCCGTTCTTAAAAAAATTGCTTTGTGCCCAGCCGCGGTGGTACACACTTGCCGGTACCGGGTAACGTTCTGCCGATGCAGCAAGCACCTGGGTAATCAGCGTTTCATTATAACCGCGCAGCGGGAAGTTCATCGCCCAATCATTGTTCGGGCTCCAGTGCCAGTACAACACTTCTTCGCCGCCTTTTGTATACCAGTTCCATTCGGTTTCACCCCAGATCCAGTTAATGCGGTTACGCAGTTCACTTTCGGTTTGATTGTCCCTGTTGAAATACTGGCGCACGCAAAGTAATCCCTGCATCAGGTACGAATGTTCCACCAGGTCACCGCCATCATCTTTCCTGCTGAAGCGGATTACTTTTCCGGTACCGCCATCCAGCCAGTGGGGGTATACACCATGAAAAGCATCTGCATTCCATAAAAATTTAACGAGTTTCAGTAACTGCTTTGCCGCCGTGTCGCGCGTGATCCATCCGCGTTGCACGGCCACGATCACCGCCATGACACCAAAGCCGGTGCCGCCGCTCGTTACTACTTCACCCCCATAATTAAAAGCCACATTGCTTCGCTCGCGCGACATGCCGCTGACCGGGTGGGCAAAGTCCCAGAAATAACGGAAGGTTTGTTTTTGCACCAGGTCGAGTAGGGCGCTGTCGGAAAGGTTTTTTGGCCGAGCGGCAGCATGGAACGATACCGGCTTACTCTTCTGGCCAAATAAATGACTGCTGCCCAATAAAAAAGAAAGGATCAGAATAAGATAACGCCTTTTATACATTGATCTTTTATTTTAGTTTGTTCCACTCAGATAAAAGGACTCTGGAAATGGAGTGCTCTTAGTCCTGCTTTTACCTCGGGCGCGCTCATGAAAAGATTCCATAACAACTGGCTCCTGTGGTTCTCAATCCCGATAATGATCGGGCCCTGGTCGATGGCCAAAAACGAAGACGCAAACCAGGGATCATGGAGGGAAAAGGCATCCACAAATCCATAGTCCTTCCATAGTTTATCACCCAGCACATAGTAATAAAACTTCAGTGCCTTCATGGATTCAATTGGCGTGTAGGGAAACGAAGAAAGAGCCGCGGTTGGCGCAATGACGCCGATATCATTGGTGGGCGAACTGGCTCCATACCCCGATGGAATATCAGATGCCGTTAGTCCCCATACTGAATCGCTGTAACCGAAATAACCTCTTGGATTGGCCCTGCTGTATTCGTAATGGATCAGCGAATGATTCCGGTTCTGCGTTTCATAATTAGCATACGCATCCGTTAATGATCGTGGGTTGATACCGAGAAAAGAATAATGCGCAAAGAAAAGCGGTCCGCCATAAGCGGGACCAAGGGGCAACGGAATGTTCATATACAATGCACCGTTCTTCATAGCGCCACTTCTTGCCCAGCCTTCATCATAAACAACTTTCGGTATGGCATACGTGGTGGAAGAAGCAGCCATTACATAGGTAATCAGCGCTTCGTTGTAACCCGAGACCGGCATGTTCATCGCCCAGCCTGCAGATGGACTCCAGTGCCAGTACAATTTATTTTCATTGCCTTTACGGAACCAGCTCCATTCCACTGCATTCCATAAAGCATTGATATCATTGCGCAATGTTGTTTCAGCCGCATCAACGCCCGAGAAATACTGTCGGGCCGTGATCAGTCCCTGCATCAGGTACGATGTTTCCACGAGGTCGGCACCGTTATCCAATGCACTGAACGGCTGAACGGCACCGGTGGTTCCGTTTAGCCAGTGTGGAAAGGCACCATGAAACGTTTGGGCTTTTGTTCTTAAAAAGTTGACGATCGTTTGCAGGCGTGCAAAACCCTGTGCCCTTGTAATAAACCCGCGGTGAATCCCGGTAACGATTGCCATGATGCCAAACCCGCTTCCGCCGGAAGTAACAGTTTCGCCCGAGGTATTGCGTTCCCTTGCCAGCCCGCTGACAGGATGTGCAAAATCCCAAAAGTATTTAAAGGTTTGTTTCTGCACCAGGGTCAGTAAACTATCATCTGATACCAGCGGGAACTTGCGCGAAGAATCGATGGAGGTATTAAAACGGATAGTATTGTTCGACGTGAGTGATCCACCCGCTGCGGATTTAATCGGCGGCGCCACAGTTAGTTTATATTTCTCCAGGTGCTTTAACGGTGAAGATGGTGTGACAAACAGGATACTGTCGGAGCTTCCGTAGGTTACATTGTACGGCACTGCATTCCCGGAGGTCTCCGATAAACTGATCCCTCCTGACGTGGTACTCCTGTTAACAGGCGCAGAGAACACCAGTCTTATCGAGGGATTGACCGGCACATTATGATGCATATCGCGGTCAGTTACATTGTTCAGTGTCCACGTTGATAAAATGACAGATGGGGGAGCCGGTGGCGGTGGCGGTGGTGTAACGGGGTCCTTTTCACCGCAGGATATGACGATTACGGTTAGCAAGGATAGTAACCCGGTCATCCTCCGTATGGCAGCAGGCATCGTTGATTTCATCAATTGTTTTTAGTACTGTAGAAAGATAAACCGCTATTGTTTTCCGCAACAACCAGCACAGACCCAAATCTACCACTATTCAACCGTTCAATGTCACGCACCTGGCCGGAAACGGAAGCGAGATCCTTCTGCACCATACAGCTTACCTCATTATTCTTTTTAATGGTAAATAAAGCCAGCGCCTGTGCATCGTAGCGGCCTTCATAAGGAATGGTTTCAAAAAAATTTCCACCCGCCAGGTACCTGGTTCCGCCACCGCCGGTACCCACTTTACTGAAAGAAAACACCGGTGCCTTCTGGAGATCTGGAGGTAGGTCGGAAAGGGTAAACTGTCCCTTACCGTTACCAAAGCAAACAGCAGACCCCATTCGTTCCGCCTGTAAAGGATTGACCGTTTCCACGAAACCATAAAAAGCATCTTTCATTTCGAGGCCGGCATATTCACCGTATTTCAGGTAATGCTTTTTCAGTACGGGCAACGAACGCTCCACTTCATCTTTTGCCAGGAAAGGATATTCTTTTCCATCTGCGGTATAGGAAAGCAACTGGTCGGTTCTTCCATTTTTATCAAAGTCGGAAACGTACATGCGCACCGGGCCATTCTTGCAGCTCGTAAATTTATTATTGTGACCCCAGTTGCCGGCTAGTATGTCCACTGCCCCGTCTCCATTTACATCATCCACCAGCAGGGTTTGCCACCAGCCGGTAGAATGGGGCAGCTCGGTCTTTTCAAACGATCCTTTACGGTTTATAAAAATGGTGATGGGCATCCACTCACCTGCCACCACAAGATCAGGCAGGCCGTCGCGGTTCACATCAGCAAAGGAAGAAGAAGTAACCAACCCGATATTGGCCAGGGCCATTACCTGCTGACCGGCTACCGAAAATCGACCGGTTCCGTCATTGATAAGTAAATGCGAAGTCTGCGGAACGCCGTACGCATGCGGATCGGCCAGGGTACCTACAAAAAGATCAGCGTCTTTATCGCCATCAATATCCCCGGCCGTTACACAGGATTTATGACCATAGATTGCGGGCAACCCATTTGACCTGGTAAACTGTCCCTTTCCATTATTGATGTACAGCCGGTCCAGCAGGGATGAATCCTGCCCGGCCACCTTGTTCCCGCCACTCACCACGTAGAGGTCGGGAAAGGCATCACCATTCGCATCGAAGAATAAGGCATCCACGTCCTCGCTGCGCGCATCCGCTGCAAAAACAGGATTGGCGGAAGCAGAAAAACTTCCATCTGCGCCCTGCACCATCAGTAAACCCGCCTGGCCATGCGCACCGCAAACATAAAAGTCATCACGGCCATCACCGTTCACATCACCGGCAGCGATCTTTGGTCCGCGGGTAGACTGTGCATGCGGAATAAGGTACTGAACATTATAATCTACAAAATCATCTTCCCGGTGTTTCCACGCGGGTGATATCCCTTCAACAAGTTGCAGCACCTGGGCTTCCGGTTTCAGCATAGAGGCGTAATCAAATGTGCCACCAGCATCTTTTTTGTGTATGATAAGATTCTTATTCACGGCAACATTTTTCATCACCTGGTAAGACGCATCCGGCCATACAACCCGCACGCTGTCGAGAACTTTTAATGAATCGAGCCCGAAATGCAGCCGTGCATCCGATGCCGACTGGAAGCCGCGCGTCTGCATCAGTTGCTGGTATTGAAGCGCGCCATTTTTATACAGGTATACTTTTGCCCCTACTCCATGGGTATTAAGGCTGTCGCCGCGGAAGGAAAAAGAAATATGATTTTTCTTTGGACCTTTATTACGCATCACCACCGCCGGCGCATCAATGCAATTCATCACCAGGTCCAGCGCACCGTCATTATCCAGGTCGGCATAAGAAGCGCCTGTATAATATCCATCCATACCTGCAGTACCCCAATCTTCGCTCCGGTCAATGAACCCGTTTTGTCCTGATCCCTGGAAGAAAAACGGGTGGCTCGCTCCATCGGGCATTTCCTTCAGTGCGGCTTCATCATACTTGTCGGTTTTATCCAACCCCTTATTCATTTGCATATCGGAAACAAAACGCACGTAATCCAGGTCAACAGGACGCTTGACAATGCCGCTGGAAATGAACAGGTCCTTATAGCCATCATTATCAAAATCGGCAAACAGTGGGCACCAGCTCCAGTCGGTAGCGGAGACGCCATTGAGTAACCCAACCTCGCTGAAACTTACGCCATCGCCATTGTTTTGTTGTAGGCAATTGCGCGAGTACTGGTGCTGGTAACCATTGAGCTGGAGCTTTACTTTATAAATGTCCGGATTCTCATCGCTTCCGTAGGTCTTCAGCACTTTCTCTTCATCGGGCAGCATGTCTACCGTAATGAGATCCATCTGCCCGTCGTTGTTGTAATCAGCTGCATCATTGCCCATGCTGAAGCGGCTGTAGTGACCGAAGTGCCGGGCACCACTTTCCGTAAACGTTCCGTTCTTCTGGTTGATGTAGTAATAATCATTTTCGTGGAAATCATTGCCTACGTAAATATCTTCCCAGCCGTCATTATTGAAATCAGCAACAGCCAGTCCGAGACCGTAACCAAGGTTGCTTTGATAAATGCCGGATGATGCCGAAACATCAATAAATTTTTTTGAAGGGCCATCCAGTTCATTCCGAAAGAGCACATCACCGGATTGAGCATTGTATTTCCTGCGGTGCACCGTATCAACAATGTTGGCATGGGGTTGTTTGGAATGATTCACCAGGTAGCAATCGAGGTCGCCGTCATGGTCGTAATCAAAAAAAGCAGCCTGGGTGGATAAACCTGAAAAGTTTAGTCCGTATTGCGCAGAGCTTTCCGTGAAGCTTACCTCTTTAGCAGTTCCGCGAACACCATTGTTGATGAAAAGTTGGTTGTGACCCGTAAGGCCGTACGAACCGGCTACAGAAGAAACATAAATATCAAGGAGCCCGTCGCTGTTCACATCAGCCATGGTGACACCCGAGCACCAGTCGGCCGTACCGGCCACACCTGCCTTGGCGGTTACATCTTCAAATTCAAAATTGCCCCTGTTGATGTATAATTTATTTGCTCCTTTGTTGTTGGACGTAAAATAAATATCGGGCAGACCATCGCCGTTCACATCACCGGTAGCCACACCGCCCCCATTGTAGTAATAGAGGTAATAAAGTATGTTCAGGAGCTCCCGTTTCGGCAGCTTATTCTCAAAATCAATGTTGGTCTTCGAGGAAGAAAGCTTTTCGAACTGCGTGTCCTTATTGCCGCAGGAAAGCAGGCAAATAAAGAGGGGCAGCAGCGCGGTAAAAAAAGTGGAAGCTTTGAACATAGAAATTGTGGCTTTTTTCAAAAAGGGTCATACTGCTTGCCGGTCAGCAGGAATAGTGAAAAGAGTAAAGGGTTGCATGAATATTCATACAACCCTTTACAAAATAAAAAAAGAAATTATCGCTTTGAGTTGAACAGCGCCGATACTTCGGATGCCGTCAACGCCTTGTTATAAAGCCTGAACTGGTCCATGCCTCCGGAGTAAGCGTGGATCCACGGATCGGTTGGACCGGAAACTTCAGCATGTTTGTTCCATCCGCCGAGCACAAAATTGGAGGCACTTTTGAAATCAACAGGACCTCTCGGGCTGGTACCATTCATTACGGTTGTAGTGGCGCTCGTATTGTTGAACAATACACCGTCCGTATAAGTGGTCAGCTTTGATGTGGCCTGGTCATATACAAAAGCAATATGGTGCCATTCGCCGTTCAGCATATTGGGAAGGCGGTTGGGACCAACAAATTCCACCCAATGGTCCTGGATGGCCAGCTTGGCAGCCATCTGTGTGGGCGTACTGTTACCGGGATCAGGTCCGCCTTTTTCAACAAGCAGGAACAAGCCGCTTTCATGCCACGGTCCTTTTTGCGGAAGAGAGAACATGAACTCGGGTTCACCATCCGAAGAAGGGGTGCCTTTCATCCAGTAAGAGATCGTAAAGCTGGTTGACTGGTTAAAGTCGTTGGCCGACGGGTACTTAATGGCTTTATTTTTTGCGGGAAGACCCTGCACGGCCCTTCCACTGACTCCATTGATAAATGTAAATGGATTGCTGATCGGGAAGTTGGCGCGCACGCTGTCCACTGCATTCATCAGCGGGTCGGAAGTGGTTCCGTCAAACGCCGTATAAAATTTAAGCGGGCCGCCCGGAGTACCGGCATCCCTTGGGTAATCGCCCAGTTTAGGCCGTTCCATTTTCTGGCAGCCCACAAAGGCTAAACCAAACGCGCCCACCAGCACTACGCGGCCCATCAATTTATTTTTAAACATCATGATCCAGTTATTTTCTTTGAATTAATTATTGGCTTTATCACTATTATAAATGTTCCGGGTTCTGCGTCAGCAATCCGCCTGAAAAATCAATGGCAGGACGCGGAATGGGATAATAACGGTGTTTATTTTCATATCCCATTGGCCCAAGTACGGCTTGTGCCAGCCCCCAGCGTACCAGGTCAAAGAACCGCTCGCCTTCCAGTGCCAGTTCATATCTTCTTTCGGTTTGAATGGCCGTACGCATTTGCGCCTGGCTGGTAAATACAACCGGCGGCAGGGAAACCCTGGCTCTAACCTGGTTCAGCCAACCCGCAGCCAATGTTGCATTGGCAGCACCACCCACTTCGTTGGCGGCTTCAGCAGCCATCAGCAGCACGTCCGAATAACGGATCACACGCTGGTTGATCCATCCACCCTGTCTTTCGCCGGTACGCGCCTGCATGGCGGGTTCCGGGTAAACTTTCTTGTTCCAGTATTTTCTTGGAATTGTTGGGAACGGAGGCAATACTTTCCCGGAACCCGGTACGCCGTCAGGCTGTCCCGAATAAAGGATCGTATTATTTTTTCTTGGATCGGCAGCATTCCATCCCGCTACAAGATCTTCTGTTGGAGAGTTCCATCCCCAGCCCAGATCCCAGTCACCGGAACCGCGTACACCCTGGGCAACCGCATGGAAAGACATATAGTTGTCGGTACCGCCCTGGCCTATATAAGACTGGATCTCGAAAACAGATTCACGGCTGTTTTCACCGGCTTCCGTCCACACGGTCCAGAAATCAGGCAACAGGGAATATTCCCCGGAGTTGATCACCTGCTGGGCCAGTGAAAGGGCACTGTTCCAGTTCTGGCGATACAGGTAGGTTTTGGCATGAAGCGCTTTGGCTGCACCCATGGTTAAACGTCCCGGGAATCTTGTTTGCCCGGCGGCATTTCTCCAGCTAAGCGGAAGGTGCGTTTCAGCAAAATTCAGGTCCGCATCAATCAGTGCATAAATTTCAGCAACCGGTGATTTTGCTTTTTTTGCATCAGCGGGGTTATAAATACGGAAATCGATCTTCGGTACTTCACCGAAAGAACGGACAAGGTCAAAATAAGCGAAGGCGCGGAAGAAGCGTGCTTCTGCCCTGTTGGTCAGATCCGCAGGCTGGTTCAATTGTAATGAATCGGCTACCTGCAGCGCTGTATTGGCGAGGTTGATCAGTACATAGTGTTGGTCCCAGTATGTATTCGAGCTCCAATGATCTTTTTCATACTTGAACTGGTCGTAGATCACGCCCCAGTCGGCACCATCCGCAGGACTGCTTCCTTTTTCCGAGTCATCGGAGCGGAAGTTATGCATGGCCAGCCAGGGAATGCCCCCGAAGCCCTGTCCTGCCACGTCACCATTCCTGATGGCGCCGTAGAGACCATAGATCTGTCCTTCCAGGCCGCCCTGGTTCAGGTCTTCCAGTGTTGCTGTCAATGGTTTCCGGTCCAGGAATTTTTTACATCCTCCAAAGGTGAGGATCACGGGAACCGCTAATAAAAGCCCCCACATTATATTTTTCATCTTACTCATATTTCAAGTCTTAAAAGTTTACGTTAATGCCACCCGTGAAGATGACAGGTATCGGACCTGTACCATTATCAATTCCGAAAGAAGTGGCGCTGCCACCAAATTCAGGCGTATAACCCGAGTTATTTTTAAAGGTCTTCAGGTTCTGCACATTGGCAAAGATCCGGAAGGTCTTCATGTGTAATCTGGACACGGTCTCCGGTCTCAGGTTATACCCGATCTGTACGTTACGGATCCGGAAGTAGCTTCCATCTTCAATTCCGTAGGTAGAAGGCAGCCTGTTGATGGTATGCGTGGAAGCAATGATCGGATCCCAGTTGGACGTACCCTCACCTCTCCAGCTGTTGAGGCGGAAAGCAGGATAATTGAAAATCGTGAACGGCAGTTCCGAGCTACCCCAGAAGCGGTACACTTCATTACCATACACACCATTTATATCCATGGAGAAATCAAGGTTCTTATAATTCAGGTTCAGTGAACCGCCATAAGAAAAATCAGGTGTAGGATTACCAATCATCGTGCGATCCTCAGGCGTGATCTGGCCATCACCATTTACATCTTTGTATTTAAAATCACCGGGACCGTATTCACCGATGGTTACTTTCGGAGAAGCCAGCTTGTCGGCATAGCTCTGGTACAAACCTTCCACCACATAACCATAGAAATACCCGATCGGGTAACCCTGTTCTGTTTTGTTGGGTCTTTCTTCGCTCGGGTACTGGATAGAACCTTCGGGAAGGGTCACCACTTTGTTATTGAACGTAGTGAAGTTGGCAGAAATGGTGGCATTGAAATCTCTTACGATCTTTTGCGTCCATGCTGCCTGCAATTCAATACCGCGGTTGCGGATCTCACCAATGTTACCCAGGCGTAAACCGGCACCGGCACCAAGGTTTTCAATGGTCATCAGGTCTGAAGTAAGCTTATGATAATAATTGGCTTCCAGAGATAAGCGACGGTCGAAAGCATTCAGCTCAATACCCACTTCCTTTGCATCCACATTTTCCCAGGTAAGGAACGGATCGGGCTGGTAAGCCAGGGAGTAGGCAGGAGCGACCACGTTTCCGAATACTGCGGTATTACCCGAACGCAATGCAGGGTAAAAAGGATAACGGAAACCACCGGTATTCTGAACACCGAGGCGTCCGAATGATGCTTTCAGTTTCAGGAAATTTATTGGGTCAACACCGCTCATGAAAGTTTCCTTGCTGATTTCCCATGCGGCACCTACGGAATAGAAATTCTTCCAGCGGTTTTCAGGAGAGATCTGCGAAGAACCATCGCGGCGGAATGAACCGTTCAGGTAATATTTATTCTGGTAGTTATACAGAACACGTACGAGGCCGGAAGCGGTTGCACTCTCCCACTGGTCGGAAGAAGAACGCATGGTGGTCTGGTCGCCGAAACCGGAAGAGATATACCAGAAGCGCGGATCATTCGGAATGGGGTCACCATCTTCTTTCTGGCGCACGTTGGCAAATACGCCGCGGAAATCATTATAGTAGGTAGTGAAACCTGCCGTTGCATTGAAGTTATGATCCGAGAAAGACCGCTTATAGGTCAGGATGTGATCCTGCTGGTATTTGTTCCACTGCATGTCGTTCTGCGTAACAGCGGTCCTGCGGTTGTTCCGGTCAACATATACGGTATCGAGAATCTGGTTGTAGGTATAAATAACCGGGCTGTAAATACGCTCATCGAGGTTGGAACGATCGGCGTAGAAAGTAGAGCGGAAGGTAAAGTTGCGGGCAAAGGACACTTCAGCAAATACATTACCCACAAGGCGGTATTCGGTTCTGCGTTCTTTGTCCCACTTGCTTTCAAGGTTCATCAGTGGGTTACCCATCTGGGCCGATTGCATGGCCAGTTCGGTATAAACACCTTCACTGTTGGTAACCGGTGTAATCGGCAATACCCGGCGGGCATCGAACAGCAACCCGCTTGCCTGGCTGAACGGAAGTTTCTGGCGCATACCATTCATGCTGAAACCAAAACGGAAGGCTTTGCTTACGCGGAACTCATCGCTCAGGTTGAGCGTGATCTTATCCAGCTTTTCATATTTAATGATGCCTTCTTCCTTCATATAACCGATGCCCATATAAAAACGGTTGCGGTCTGTAGCCCCGGTAAGACTTACGTTGTTCATGTTGAACAGGCCCTGGCGGGTGAGCTCATCCACCCAGTTTGTATTGCCGTTCCATTTGCTGAAATCAAAACGCTGGTTGGCGGGAACATTAATGTTTACTTCTTCTTCCTGGAACAGTTTCTGGAAACCGGCAGCATCCGTCATCGCAATGCGGTCAGAAAGTTTCTTCGCACCGAACGTGGAGTTCACGTTGATCATGACCTGTCCGGCTTTCGCTCTTTTGGTGGTAATGGCGATAACACCGGTTGCACCGCGGATACCAAAGATGGCCAGTGAAGAAGGATCCTTCAAAATTTCAATGGATTCAATATCGTTGGGGTTCAGAAACGAGATATTATCCTGGAAGATTCCATCAACCACATACAGTGGCTTTACTTCGTTCACACTCACCGTACCGCGGATGCGGATATCCGGCTCCTGGCCCGGCGTTCCTGAATTTACAACGGATAAACCGGCAACCTTACCCTGGAGGGAGGCTACGGGATTTACGTTTGGTTTGTCGGCCACTTCCCTCCCGGAGATCTTGGTGATAGACCCGGTGAGATCTCTTTTGGTTGCGGTACCATAGCCGATCACCACCACTTCACCAAGGCTGTTGGCTGATGCCTGGTCGAGGCGTACATCGAGGCTGGACTGGTTACCTACAGCCACTTCCCGTGAGCCGTAACCCACGGAACTGAATACAAGTATGGCGCGGTCGTTGGGAACAGTAATGGTGTACACACCCTGTTCGTTGGTGGTGGTGCCGGTTGTGGTTCCGCGGATCACAACGGAAACATTAGGAACCGGCTGGTTGTTTTCCCCGGTAATCCTTCCGGTGACGCGTCTCTCCTGGGCCAATGCCCCGAGGCAAAACAGGAAGGAGAAAACCGCAACGAGATTCATTCTTCTCATCATATTCATAATAACAGGCGATTTTGAAAAAGCAGTGGTGAATTGTTTCATCCGGCAGTTTTTAATAATAAGCAATCTAAGGATCAGGCCTATTGCAGGCCCTCAGCCATCATACAATTGGTTTGTTATCATTACCTGAACATGCGGTCGGGTAATGAAACGGGTCAGGTGAAGGGCGTAAAAATTAGCTGAATTGAAAAAGATGTATTCTTTCCATTGAAACTGAGAAATCCAGTCGGCAGATCGTGTCCTTTCATATTCAAGCAATCAGCAAAGTAATGTTAAACAATACCTTAGGCCAAATATAGGGCAATTGTTAAAGAATCAAAAAAAGTTGTTGCAACATCAACACCCCCTGTTGCAAAAAGGGAAAATAAACCGGAATCAGCGGGTTTGTCGTCATGGACCGCTGAGCACTACTTCGGCTTACCTTCGGGGAACTTTCACTGGAAAAATACGTTACATGAACTCATCAAACAGCTTACCGGCTATAACCCTCTGCGGGATATTTTTACTGGTTGCCTCCTTCCATAATAACCACCACTCCCTTTTATCCCCCGCGCACGATACAACAAAAGGCAAAAAGATTATTGTCTATACTACAGCCCAGGGAACCGAATACCGGATGACCGCAACGGATACGCTGACCTTTAAAGATTTCGGGCAACCTTTTGAAACGCAGCCCTGCATTTTTATTGATCCGTCGAAATCCTTTCAAACATTTATGGGTATTGGCGGTGCCTTAACGGATGCTTCGGCGGAAACCTTCGCAAAACTGCCACCGCAAAAGCAACAGGAATTCCTGGATGCCTATTACAATCCCGTAAAAGGAATCGGGTATACGCTGGCCAGGACCAACATACACAGCTGTGATTTTTCGAGCGGTAGTTATACTTACGTAAGCGATGGTGACAAATCGCTGAAATCATTTTCGGTTGACCATGACCGTCAATACAGGATACCCTTTATAAAAAAGGTGAACGCCGCAACGGGCGGTAAGCTGCAACTGTATGCCAGCCCGTGGAGCCCGCCTGCCTGGATGAAGGACAACGGGAATATGCTCCAGGGCGGGAAGCTGAAGAAAGAATATTACCAGACCTGGGCCAATTACTTCACCCGGTTTGTAAAGGCTTACGAAAAAGAAGGCATTCCCGTATGGGGACTCACCATACAAAATGAACCAATGGCCAAACAAACCTGGGAATCCTGCATATTCACCGCGGAAGAGGAGCGCGATTTCCTGAAATATTTCCTGGGCCCAACCCTGAAGAAAGAAGGATTGAGCAGCAAAAAAATCATTGTTTGGGATCACAACCGGGATCTAATTTACCAGCGCACAAGCACCTTACTGAATGATCCGGAAGCCGCCAGATATGCATGGGGAATCGGCTTTCACTGGTATGAGGACTGGAGTGGCGGCGACCAGGTGTTTGAAAACCTGAAACGGGTAAAAGAAAGCTTTCCTTCAAAAAACCTGCTGTTTACCGAAGGGTGTAACGGCCCGTTCAATATGGACAGTGTGTATACCTGGAGACTGGGCGAGCGGTACGGCCGCTCGATGATCCATGATTTCAACAGCGGAACGGTAGGCTGGACCGACTGGAATGTGCTGCTGGATGAAACCGGCGGTCCGAACCACGTAAAAAACTTTTGCTTCTCGCCCGTTCACGCCGATACAAGAAACGGCAGCCTTATTTATACAAATGCCTATTACTACATCGGGCATTTTTCAAAGTTCATCCGTCCGGGGGCCACGCGCATTACCGCTTCGGCCAGCAGGAGCCCGTTGCTGACAACAGCATTCCGCAATAAAGATGGAAAGATCGTGGTGGTGGTGATGAATACCGCGGATAAAGAAATGCCGTTTCATTTGTGGATGGAAGGCAAGGCAGCGGAAACGAAAGCACTGCCCCGGTCCATCATGACGTTTGTTATTTGAGGGAGGTCGACGGTCCACGGATTTAGTAACAGGGAAGGCAACCGCAAAAACGGAAAGTAGTTTTCGAACGTGAGGGTTGTTCCTTTTCAGGCATGCTGTATTACTCCTTTTATCCCGATGGAGCGGATAAAATGGGGGAGTTGGTTTTCTGCATCCCGGAAGGTTAAAAATTTCTTCCGCCCGTTCACCAGGTGCAGGGTTACCCTTGTCTCCAAACCATTTTCCAACGGCAATGTGGTTACCTGCCGGATATCATCCATCCTGATGGCCGACTTCCAGGTTATTACAAAGAGGAAAGTGTAGATCCGCTTTATATGCGGGGCTAACCAGATCAGCACCAGCAGGAGTTGTACGGTGAAGAAGTAAGCCTTGTCTTCAATGATGCGATACAGGCAAAAGGCAAGGAGGGCCAGCAAGGCAACAAATGCAATGAAGCGGGTGAATCCTTCTTCCGTATCCGTCTTAAATTTCTTTACCGTTATCCATCCGTTTTTAATGGTGACCCGGCTGTCTAAAGAAATGAATGCTGCATTCATGATCTTAAAATTCGGGAGAAATTATAAAATCATGTGCGCAAGCATGGTGCCGGAACCTCCTTATGCAGGACCAATTTTTTAGCCCGGTTTATTTCTGGGACTTCTTCCATTGACTCCTAGGGCAAGGCTATTTTAATGTTACATCCAGGTAAACGGAATGGCGGCCGTAGGTTTCATAAAAGGGCTTAAACACCACATCATCAATGGTGAATTGTAACTGCTGCGGATCACCCTTTATGAACCTGCCGATATCTTCCGCATCGAGGGTTATTTTTCTCCAATCTTTTCTTGCTTCGGATTCCTGCGCTGCCAGCAATACCGGTCCGTAAAAAAGGCTGGCAATATTGGGCTGATCCATCACCGGGTCCAGGTGAAAACCGAAAGGCATTTTCAGTTCGATTACATCCCCGTCTTTCCACCTGCGGCTTATTTTCAGGTAGCTGCCTGGCGTAGCCCGGAGCTCTTGTTCCCGGCCATTGATCTTCACAAAAAAACCTTTGGTAGCCCAACCTGGCACCCGCACATGAACATCAAATTTTCCACTACCCCTGACCGTTAGGCGGGTCCCGTCTTCCTGCGGAAAGCTGGTTGCCTGCTCCACCATAACCTTGCGTTCTGTCCATTGCAGGGTAGAGGGAACAAAAAGGTTTACATACAGCGCCTTGTTATCCCTGCTTTTAAAATAGATTGAATTCTGCAGCTTCGTACTGCTTTCTATGGCCGTACCGTTGCAACACGTAAAGCCGGTCATATTCGGGTTGCCGAATTGTTTAACGGATCCCGGCCTTAGCGGCACGTGGTAGGTATTGGCCGGACTATTTTCGGCAACGGAAGCCAGGATGTGGTTGTATAGGCCCCGCTCATAATAGTCCATCAACTCTGCCCGCTGACTAAAGAGAAAAAGGTTGCCGGTCAATTTCAGCATATTGTAGGTGGCGCAGGTTTCATTCTGCCCTCCTGCGGAGAAGCCGTTTTCATACAGGGTTCCCGGCTGGCCAATAAAACATTCCGCGTTGGCGGGATTGCGGGCACCGGCCACGCCCCCGATGCTGTACATATAATCATTCACGATCTTGTACCAGAAGTTCTCAGCCACTTTGTAGTATTCAGGATTATTGGAAACACTGTACGTTTCGATACTGCCTACCACCTGCGGGATATGCTGGTTGGCGTGCAATCCACGAAAAAGATCTACATTTTTTGCCAGCCCGTGCGAATGGGCCGTATCGCCAAAGAACACCCGGATGTTATCAAATAATTGCGCCGTTTTCAGGTGTTCGGGTTTACCGGTAATCCGGTACAGGCGTGCCATTGATTCATTCATGCCGCCAAACTCACCGGCGATGTAGGTGTTCCACATCCTGATCAGCGTATCGGTAGGTAACCGGCTGAGGCGGGCATACACCCAATCACCCATGTTGGATGCAATTTCAAGTGCTTTTTTATTTCCGCTTACTTCATATACATCGGTTAATCCGGCCATAATTTTATGCAACGTATAATATGGCGCCCATACCTGGTTTTTCTGTCCGCCGTACCGCGCGCCTCTTTCCAGCATGATAAACTGGTCGGGAGGATAAGCGCTGATAAACCCTTTGCCCCAGTTCCAGTAATCGTTGCGGATACCCGTATCACTGAGGTCTGAATCATACGCTGATTTTCCTGGTCCATACGGCACTGCGGCCGGGTCGGATACATGAAGGCCACCTGGTTCTTTCGGCTTTCCCGATAACCGGGATAACTCGTAAAGGGTATTGACCATGGTCTCCATCTTTTCGGAGAAATTTGCCTGCAATGCCTTGTCATAGCCGGTGCCGGCAAAGGCTTGTGCAATGGCCGTAAGGTAATGACCCGTAGCATGGCCCCTTAGCTTGGTGTCGCGGCTGTCCCATACGCCCAAGGGCTTTGCTCCCTCGGGTTGCTTTTGTCCGAAAGCATGCCGGAACATATAGAGGAAAGAAGCAGGATCCGTTTTTGCCAGGGTGCTGATGAACTTATCGCGGTTTTCAATGAATTTGGATTTTTGTCCGCGCGCATCGGTTTGCAGGGTAACGCGGTCCAGGTCAAATGCTTCGAGCCTGGGCGCAGGCGCAGCAGGTTTCCCCGGTTTTTTTATGGTGACAAATGCTTTTGGCTGAAAATTCGTTCCTGCCACCCGGCCCGTAATTGTATCACGTCCGGGTTTCAGCACACCGGTATTATCAGTTGGAGCCGGCCACACGACACGTACTTTCGGACCTTTCAGCCCATTCCTGTACGTGCCTTCCACGTATCCCGGTAAACGCGGTAAATTACCCGCTTCGGTTTCCACTTCCACATTGGAAACATTCACCAGGTAAGCATGATACAGCTGCGGCTCGGTTGGAGAAAACTTCGGAAGCTCCTCTTCCACCCTGCGCGTATTGACCGTCGCATTACCCGTTCCACCCGGAGCATTGGTAAAAATTCCAGCTACCTGTCTTCTATTCAGGGGTACCCGGTAAATACGGAAATCATGGATCATGGCATTAAGATTCGGATCACCCGGCACCAGCGATCTCCCGATATAAAGAAATTTTTTGTCCCCGGGTTGCTGACCAAAAACTTCTGCCAGCTCCGATGGAATTTCGGTTGATTCGGCAACCCGCCTGCCGTCTACATAGGTGGTCAGTGATTTGGAAGGAATATCGATCACGATGGCCAGGTGAACCCATTTATTCAGTTCTATAGCCGGGGCAATGGCGCCCTTTCGAACACCACTTCCTGTTGTTATCCATGCCCCGAAACCTTCCCCGGAAGTGATACCGGCGGGGGCTGCAAAAAAATGTTTGTTGGCGTCCTTTCCGAAGTCAAAGAAACGCTGGCCGGGTACTTTTGAACGCAGGTTGATCCAGGCGGATATACTGATTGATTCCAGGTCCGTTAAGGCCTCACCCGGAAGGGTAACATAAGAACTGCTGTCGCCGGGAAGGGATAAAACCCTTCCAAACCGGACATCATTGACAAATTTTGCCCCGGCGCCCTGCAGTCTGCCGTGCAGGTTGTTTCGTGACCAGTCCTTCACATCGCCGTTGAAAATATACCGCGCGATCATCCCGGTTTCGCCGATCCCATCCAGTATCTGGTCGCCATTTTGTGCGCGCGCGGTAGTGGCACCCTGCGTTAGAACAACAATACAAAGGAAAAAACGAAAGAATATTTTGGACATCTTCATAATTGAATCGTTTACATCAATCCCGGGAATAAGCTGGTGATACATCTTACTGCCATGAAAAAAAAGAAATAAGAACTTACAACCAATCCTTTGAAAAACAGATAGTCCCTATAAAACTATGGAGGATCCATATGTTTTAATTAGCCTATTTTAACTGATATTCAAATGATATTAACTGTATCCCTTTTTAAAATAGAAGTTCTGTACGATGCCATCATCCCGGGGAGGGAAATGGTTTTTATCCCTGACTTGTCCGTGCCAGGTTATTGGAATGGAATTTTTTGCGCACAGAGAAAAGGAGGAAAAGGAGAATAATTTTAAATTCCTACGCCTCCACTTTGATATTTGCTGGGTAAGGTGCCTGCATGAAGTCAGTGTTCCTGTATTTTCTCTGTGGTTTCCTTACCTCTGTGCGCAATAATTGTCAGGCCACTTCGGTGGCCTGACAAGCTTATGACCATTGCAGTTAAGTCGATTTTGCATGGAGTGTTATTGGCTGCAACGTTTTACGGTATTTAATCAGGGCTCATTTTTGTTGAATATAAATACCAGTAAACTGACAATACCAATAAATAAACATAAGGGCGAGAAAAACCAGGTGTCGTTTTCAGCAAACCTTGTTTGTTTTATTGTTTTAAAAAAGCCAATAAACTTAAAATCTCCAATAGCGCGTATAAGGAAGATAATTGAGATCACCAAAGCGCCATAGGCAAAATACTTTCGCCTTATATGCTTATCCCAAATGCCACGGTTACCGATCGTAATGAAAGCCAAAAAAAGCAGTCCGAATGCCACAATGAAAGTTGCCATTACACCTGGATTCATTCTTTTGGACCCTGCCGAATTGGTGGGCAAAACGTCGGCATACCAAAGTGTACCGCCAAAAGCCCAGTAAAAATGGATGGCGGACAAAATGAAAAAGATATAAGTGTTGATGGCAACAAAAAATGCCGAAAGCTTAGTGGTGTTATTAAGATCCTTCATTTGATTGCTCCTTTGAACATTGAGATATCAGCAGCGCATGAAAACAGCGTACGGATGTAATAGTGTTTAAAAAAGACATAAGTTTAGCATTGTCAGTGGGTCAATATAGTCAAGCAGTTAGCAATTGTTCTTCAATCAGCCTACCTGGCCGGTACCATAAACTCCTTATCGGGCATCACATCAGGAATTAATTTTGGAAATGTTGACCATCCAGTTTATACCATACCTGTCCGTTACCATCCCAAAAGTGTCACCCCAAAACTGCTGTACAAGAGGTGATGTTATGATGCCATTTCGAGCTAACTTTTCAAAATAACTTCTCAGTACCGACTCTTCAGATCCTTCAAGCGACAAACTGAATTGACCTGTATTTTTATCTTCAGCAAGATTCGGGTTGTCACTCGCTAAAATTGTTATGGTTCCACTAAGCCTTGCATGCATTATTTTATTTTTCATTTCCTCGCTGTTTGCCTTCGGGTCGGAATGTACGTCGGCAGGGCCTTCGCTATAATTTGTAAGGGTCAGCTCACCGCCAAAGACTGTTTTATAAAATTCCATCGCCTCCCTGCAATTTCCACCAAAGAAAAGATAAGGATGTACAGTAGGTTTTGTTTGTGCCATAACCCGGATCAGTTTTGTTTTTAATTTGCGCTTTAGTTTAATTTTTTAAGGGAATAGTGCTTTGGTAAAATTATCAGCGGCTGTTTGATAGTACTTACAATCAAATCGCTTCAAAATATATGGTGACTTCATTATCCATCCAAACCCATAGTTGACAGTTGATTTTTTTCTTGCCGTATTAAAAATGATTAATGGTGATGTTGGCTGTTTTTATAATGCTCCCTCAAAAGGTCTGTGCCGAAATCGCCCTCAAAATCCCGCCACACTAAGTGAATGTGATTACCATTGCTCTCTGCATTATCAAACTCAATTAAAAAAGTCTTCCCTTGTATCCTGTAGTAATGCGGCTTATTGAGTTCAGTTTCACCGGCCCACCCAAACATCAGGCTATTCATATCTTCCTTCGCCATTTTTTTTATTCTTATATCTGCGATTGGGGCCGGCATGGAAGAAAGATAACTGCGTATTAGTTTTTTAAAAACTTCATATTGAGCTTCCGACATTTCGCTTACGGAAATACCAACCGGTGTTAAGGGTCTTACCCCCTTCGAATTACCGGTTACTATGTCCGGAAAAACGCGCGTTCGAAAAATTGCCTTTTGCCTTTGGTCTTTTGTTAAGCTGTTTATTAATTCCAATCCCAGGTCTTCTTCTTCTTTTATTGCCCTGAAACCCTTTTTAGGACCTTGCCGTACAATGGCAGGATCAGATCCAAAAAAGAAGGGCGCAAACGCTATACTATCGTTTATCACGGTATAGTTCAGCGCAACATGGTGACCGCTGAATTTCCAGCCCCACTTACTATTCTGGCCGGGGCTTCCATAGAAAGCCACCAGGTAATTTTCAGGAATTCTATTGGGGTTATTGGGCTGCAGTTCCTGCAAGATATATTCCAGGTCCATGATGCTCCTTGTTCTGTTATATCCTTCTTTACTGAGAAATTGTTGAAGCAATACAACCAATTTTTCTTTTTGAGCCTGGTCCAGGTCCTTCATGGGTATACCATCCCGTTGACGCTGTGAAGCAGGAAAATAATGCCAGTCATGACGGGTAATGTCATCAAAGGCGAATAGGGCTTTTCCTTTCTGTGAACTGTCTAAAGCATTGATAAAAGCGCTGGCTATTGATGAACCATCGCCGCTCACCTGTGCAGCCAGGCAGCCGGGAAAAAGCATCATCAAAATCAATATTTTCATAATTGAGTAGTTTATTGAAAGTGACGCTACCGCTAAAGCGCTTTTGAAAATGCATTTTTTTGAAACCTGTTGTCTGGTGTTTACACTTCCGTTACTTAATAACCTATAGTTGAATACCAGGCAAAGCGCTACACTATTTCATATCGTATGTTAACGGTTCTGTGTTTTCTTCCTTGCTTTTTTCCCGGCCACTCTATCCATATTTTCCTGTAGTTGAAATTTGACAAGTGTGGTTATTAAATTTAAGGGCATGGGTTTATCCAGCGGAAACTGAAGAGTGCCTTTACCTGAAGTCCTGTAAGCAGCAAATTTCCCGTCTATTTGGTCAATGGTGCTGGAAACGGGGTAAATTCCAATATGTTTTTTATAAGCGGCAAAATAAAGCAGGTATGTTCCATTTAGTTTGAATGTGGGTATACCATAACTGATTGTTTCTTCAGCCCCGGGGACCATTCTCTTGATAATTGCCCGGATTTGTTCTAAAATTTCCTGAACTTCTGGTGGAAACCGGGCGATATACCCATCAATATCTTTAGGTTTGATTTCATTCATACAAAAGGTATTGATTTTACTTAAACCATTTTTTAGCATTTTGATTGCGATGAGGGCAGCCAGGCCAGCAGCATGGTCTGCGTTTTCCTTCAAGAAGTTCCGCTGTTAATCGTTTGATATGCTCCTTTCTCGTTTCGGGCTTCCTGACCATAGTAGTCCAGCAAATCCATTCGTTCCGTGCCAGTGGCGTAAGATTATTCCACCTGTTCAAAACATCCGGATTGGAGCATAGAGCTTTCTTCAAATCCTCAGGAACTTCATGTACCACACCTTCAGCGATTATTGAATTCATTTTATTGGCTAAAGTTTTTGATGACACGTGATTGGTTAGTCTCCAACGGTATACGTACTATTCAGTTGTTTTAATAAAAATTATGCACCAGTACGTCCGGCCGAAATTGCCCGATCATGCATAAGGGCTTTCCAAATCGGTTGCTGAGGTTAAGATAGTAAATAAAGGGTAATAGCTTATAGCGAACCAGCGGTATAGACGCGGCCAGTGGGATGCTTTAAATGCATCACCCTCGTAAAACGGATTCTTAACCTGAGAACACTGAATATCATCACCATAGCTAAAACTGAGCAAACAGCAGGAATAGCAAGAAGCAAGTTGTGTCAGCGAGCCTTCAATAAAAATGTTGAACACGAATATTTTCAATAAAAGCAGCAGTAACGGAAAGTAAAAAGCTGCTACATTCGCGCAAAGACGCGAAGGGTTTTGCGCACAGAGAAAAGGAGGAAAAGGGGAATATTTTAAAATTACTACGCCTTCCCGGAAAATATCTCAGGCAGACTTTACAGGGACGGAAGCTTTAGGCTATCTCCTAAATGGACGTTAGGCCATCTGAACGTATTAGGAGTTTCGCAAGACACCATCTTTTTACTGGGCAGGTTAAGGAAAGAAGGTGAAAAACTATTTTGAGACGGTAACAAGAACTCCCTAAGTTCGTCGCATGAATAACCACCCAACGCGCTAGGGCTCGGGCGAAAGACCAATAGCTTAGCGTGACTAAATAGACTAAGAATTGCCAGCTTCTGGTAATTCCATGGTAGCCGTTATCATAGATAATATCCGAGTGTTTAATCCAGGATTGGAATTTTCCAGCCATGCGTAACTGTCTAATATTTCAACGTCTATGGCAGATTGCATCTTCTCAACAAATAAGGTGGGTATCCAACAATATAAATAACTCTTTGTAATATAAAACCAGGTATCTATTGGAGGAATATCGGATTCATCCACAAATCCTTCACTTACGTTGCAAGGTGCACCGTCATGTGTAGTCCTGTCAATTGAAAACAATAAGATCTTTCCCATCGTCTTTACATTGCCCTGCAGGGGAAGTATTTTTTCTCCCTACACTCTCTCTTCCAATACAGCGTCGAGCACATTCTTATAATTGAATGGTAATTGAGGTGTGGCGGCAAAGTTATATAAAGTCCCATCAAATTTGTAAAAGCTCTGGCCATTGTATAGGGGGTTGTTCGTTCTTAGAACCCTGGTATAATCTATTTTCTTTCTGCTATCGATCCCGGCTAATAAAGTTTCTGTCCACCTTATAGTTTGAACAAGATTAGAATAGAACTCCGGACTAAAATGGCCATCTGTATGATACAGGTGCGTGAAATCCTGATAGGATGACTGCAGGGAACTTTCCTTCCTGTTTCCTGTAATCATCTTAAAAAACCTGGTAAATAAACTGGCCATGGGTGTTCGGGCTAACGGTTCGGGTAATGGGTATGTTGGAGCATTTGGACAGCTTCTTCCAATACTTGAATAATGCACAATAAAATCATACATGTCGAATTTAGAACTGTCAACCAACCATTTCCCATAGGATTTTAGCTGCCCGGGTTTTTTGTATAGGTGTATTCGTGCCTGTTTATCCAGTCCGTTCCGCCTATATATTGAATGTCTTTTCGCTTTTTAAAAAGTGTCTTACCAAAAATGTAGGTATGCCTGAAGGTAGCTGGTTTATTGTCATTGCCATCTTTTCCCATTTCTTCTGTTATAATTTCAATATCCCCACCTGGTAGCCTGCGCCTCGATTTAACCAGTCCTTTGTTTATATATTTCCCGTCTGTTGAAATGGTTACGGTGTCAGTGGAATTGGCATTTGTTTCATTGGGATAAATATTAGACAAGGCAAATTTGTTTGTCTTTTTAATTCTTTTGATTTCCATGTCCGCCGGCATCGTATAAGGCTTTCCGGATGAATAATCAAGGTAGGTCAATGAACCTTTCCAACTGCCCGACGTTTTTTGAAAGTCCTTCAATAAAGTCTTGAAATTAGTTTGGGCATTTAAAATTGCCGGTCCAAGAATTATGATGCAAAAGGCCAGGTAAAACTTTATAAATTTCATTTCTCTTTTTTTTTAAAACATTTTGTTTTGTTGTTTTTAGCCTTGCAGCTGGCTGCCAACGGTTCTGATATTTCTGCAGTAGCAGAAGTCCGTGTTCCGTCAGCTTAAATTTTATGATAAATTTGAATAATGTTCACCTGTTCAGCATTTGTACGTCAGCTGCTATTTCAGAAATACTATGGTGGCAGTTGCCATTCTAATTATCTTTTTGTTTTTTCTTATTCCGTTTTTCTTGGTCTTTGTTAATTTTGTCAATTGTCGCCATGGGAATAACGATTAGCTGGTCTGTCAAGCAATTCCATATGTTTAAGTAGTTTTTAGAAACAACATTATGCTGTTTCCATTTTGTAAATTTTTCATAGAGCATTAGAGTGCAAATATCTGTTGCAGTGACAAAGTCACCTGTCTCTGGCAAATGTGTGTGCATTGTTCCCTCTATTTCTTTTCCCTCTTCCTCCTTGCCGCCATAGTTGATGGAAATAATGTTTTTATGAAGCTGTCTTTTGGTAACTAAATTATTGTCTTTATCAAATGTTAGAAGATAATCGTTACCAAAAATAACAACACCATTTTGTGTAGGTCCTGTCAATACATAGACTTTCTTTTCGCCGCTATTGATTAATGGAATTAAATTCAGGTTAGTGTTTTTGTAGGTTTTGAATAATGTGTCGGAATTTATAGTGGCTAATGCAATTTTTCTGAGTATATAATGGTCACTTTCGTTTGCTGTAAAGTCTCTTCCATTTAAATCGGTCATTGCTGTTTTAGTATTGTATGTGCTGTCAAAGGAAATTGTCCCGATTACCTTTGGATTATCTGTTTTTGAAAAGAAAATACACTTTGCAATCCCGTTGTCTGAATATGAAAAGTAACCGCCTATGTTTGCTCTCTCTTTATAACTTTCTAAGAAAAGGTCGGTGCCATACCAGGATGCCATTTCTGATTTAAATAGTAGTTTGCCTTCAGCAACTATAGGTTGCGCTTGTTCAGATGGATTAGTTTGTCCAAATGCATGTGAGCTTAAAAATATTAGTAAGATTATAGCTAGTCTTGTCATTGTGAAGTGGCTTTTAAGGTTACTGCAAACGGCTAGGGCTTGCCAATGTACCGGCATTCACATTCCGTCTGCTGGGTAAGTTAGATAAAGTTGATTAGAGAACAAAGCTGAATGATAGTTCGTCAGCCGGTATATTGGCAAGCCCATGGTAGCAGCATTCATGCCGTATTTTCAAGCATCATCAATTTCTCCACCATGTTACTTCCTGCCGCAATAATATAATCGTGATGATTTACACAAATCAGCCATTCGTACTTCTTGGAGGCTACATAAACTTCATCAGTCTGTGTGGTCTCACCCAAAACCGAAACTATGTCTTTAATATAACCCTCGTAAAACCAATATTTGTTACATTCCGAAACCGTCTCATTTAAAATGATCCAAACTTTTTCTAAATGGTCAACCAAACTTATAAGTTGGTCAAAGGGATAATTGTAATTGAACTGAATTGCATAAGTGTCACCTTTTAGACGTTCCCAAATCCAACCTTTATAATTTGGGTAAGAGAATTTATCAAGGACTTTGTTTTGAATATTTTCCCAGTCTAGTTGAGACACGGGCCTAAATCGTTCCTCCGAAATATCAAGCTGTTCACAAATCAGTGATATCTCCGTCCTTAAGGGCGTCCACATTTTTTTAGGATTGTTATTGCTGCTAACTATTAAATATAAGAAGTTTGCACACTACCCCCTTTTCCCTGATATTGCTTTTTTCCCTCTGAACCCATCCATTACCCGTAAACCCGGAACTTCTCCTTTTTACTGAAAAGGGAAAAGAATTTCTTCCCGATATTGAAGGCGAACCGTCGCATACATAATTCAGGAACACTGATCTAGGCGGTAATTTTTTATAATTTGCCGGATAACTATAGCAATCAAAGGCCACTGGCGCCCACTCCTATTTCAACCTACACTCTTGATTCGGTTTAATCATTTAGCAATCGTTTCATTGCTTACGAAAAATCAAGACTTAACATAAAAGCATCGCCACCGAATGGTACACTGGCCGCAATGCAACTTCCATATAATTAAGGTGCTTTCAGTGAACTTAATTTTTCTGTAACGGTTGCAGTTTAGATTGCTTCCAAAAAACGATAAGCAAAAAAGCCACCTGGTTCACGGCGAAAAGAATGTCCATCCCTAACCTTACCTTGTTTTCCAGGAGCAACGCCTCCATATCATAGGTTTTACGGAACAATGCAGAAAAGGCAAATGTTGTATATAGCATGGGAAATACGGAAAAGAAAGCATGTACCCAGAAATACCCCGTTCTAATAGTTCCGGCAGGTAAAAATTTGTAAACGATGGCTATAAGTAGGAAATAGATAAACCCCAGGAAAGGTTCTTTCCAGGAGGTATACAAATAAGTTGTATGCCAACCCGGAACGACCGAAACGGCATAATCTTCATTAAAAGGGATGAAGCAGAGGGTAATCAGCGCTATGACAAGGAACACTTTTTGCCGGAAATGCATCGAAAAACAGATTTTGAATTTGAACCGGGTTCAGGAACGCACGCCTGCCACCGGTCAGGGGCAAAGAAGCAAAGTCTTTGCGATACTTAGCTTCTTTGCAGTTAAAAAGTTTTTGCCATTTCAACTTTTCAAAGAGGACATGCCCCCATCCACGTGTAAAACCTGGCCTGTGAGCCAACCTGCCTTTGGAGAAAGTAAAAAGGCTGCCATGTTGGCTATATCCTCCGCTGTGCCGATTCGTTTCAAGGGATGCCGCAGCGCATTTGCTTCCCTTTTCTGATCGGTGTTCAACAAGGAGGCTGCTAAAGGAGTATCGGTTAACGAAGGTGCAATACAGTTTACTCTTATTTTAGGGGCATACTCTGCCGCTAATGCCTTGGTCAATCCTTCAAGAGCACCTTTGGAAGCGGCCACCTGGGTATGATAAGGCAGCCCGGTTTGTACGGCCACCGTGGAAAATAAAACGATGGAAGCCTGCCCCGATTTTTTTAACCTGGGTAACACTGCCTGGATAACCTTCACCGCCCCGATTACCTGGAGGCCATAATCCATTATAAAATCAGCTGGTTTTATTCGTTCAAAAGGCCTGAGGTTAATGCTGCCCGGACAATAAACAAGTCCCGCCAATTCATCCGGTAAAAAATCAAATGAAAGAGTTTCTTCTAAAACATCCAGGTGTTCAAAACGGGTATTTGGTGGAGGTACCGCCGGACGGTTTTTATTGTATGTTGCTGTTACCTCGTCCCCGGATTGAGAAAGCTGCCTGGCTAATTGCTGCCCGATACCGCCGGAACCCCCGATGATTAAATAGTGCATGGCTGATGTGGATAGTTACACTCATAACACTCATCACAATCATTTGTTGACTGCTTAACCGCAAAGACGCAAAGGCCCAAAGATACTTTGCGACTCTGCGGTTAAATTCACTCACCATTTCGGTATCTCCAGGTCATCCTTCGAGGGTAGTTTTGGAAATCGCGCATGCGGTTCGCGCTGGTACCAGAATACTACAGAAGAGATATCAGACTTCTGCGGGTAATACCGCCAGTCGTGCCGCCAGCCGAGGTCCTGGATGGTAACCTTCAGGTCTTTTTCAAAATGGATCGGGTCTAGGATGTGCCAGTGGTACATGCCGAATGCCTGTTACGAAAGGTATAACGTTTAATGTGTTCTGTCAGTAAGTGCATTTGGAAAACCACAGCTTCGCTATGTTCCTGTTGCTTATTAAAGATAATGAGTTGAAAATTTATTCTTCAGCACCTATTGCAGCAAAACTATGCTAGGCAATGTTGGTTACTTTCAAACTCTTTATTTCATTAATTAAAGCTATCACATGATTTTCAAGCTTGCCTTGGTTCAGCCGCTGAATTAAATGTATAACGATAGTAAACATTATCCATCCGGCAATGACAGTTAGAAATGAATAAAAACTAAAAGAGATTAACAACGCTACAATTGTCCAAACAAATAAAATGCTTCCAAGAATATACAAACCTTCCTCAGTTATAGACGTTGGAATAACCTCAGCTTTAACTATGGAGACACCACCTTCGTTTGGTTGAACAGTTATATAAATAAAACCACGTCCTTCAGTAACATTAAAGAATGTAGGTTTCAAAACTATCTGAAGAATATCTTCCTTTATGCTACGAGGCCTGACTTTCTTTTGCAAAAACTGCAGAATGACATCACTCGGTTTTTCAACTCGAAAGGAAAGTTTGCTTTGATATGTCTTCAGGAATCTCATTTCAGTTTCGCCTAACGGAAAAGGGCTTTGTGTCAGTATGGGAATTTGAAAAACTACTGCTTAGCCTTAATTCCGTTGCTGACTAAAGATAATCTTTTCAGAACTTTTCAAAAGCCCATATTGCACAAAACCCATGTTACCAGCAGTACTTTTACTCCAGCCTAAAGATTATCGGTTTCACTGTCGTCAAAAAAGAGAATGAAAGTCAAATAGTCATTGATGTTTGTTCCACTGCCGCTTTTTTGCTTCAATAACTCAAAAGAAGTAATAGCCTCTCTCTCGATGTTAGTTTGTGAAATAAGCAGCTGAAACTTATTTATAGTTTCAGTTGCTGTCCTGTTACAGTATTCCAACCATGTCTCATTCTGTTGCCTTTCAGCCGGGTCATAAGAAAGCCAGTAAAGCTCACAAGTACCTTCTGGAAGTACATATTGAACCTGTCCACCAATGATTGCCAATTTTTCTTTTCGAGCAGCTTCGACTACTTCTAAAAAGTCAGTTTGACTCCAACCAAATTCATTACCGCTTTTAATTGCTCTATCAAGCAATGATTTTGAGAGTCGGTATTCTGGGACTTTTGTCTGCTGCACTATAGGGAGGTTGATTATTGCTGGTAACGTGGAGGGGCTTGGCGAAGAAGCGATATTCAATGTTCTACTGCTTCACTTATGCACCTCTGTTGAATAATGTTTTACAGTTACAATATAGTACTTCAGCCGCTTTTTTGCCAAGACCGTGTTATGCGCATCTTGATAGTCACTCACTTAATTTTCCTTGTTGCCCAGCACTGTGTTGTTTCCAAACGATTTTCATCTTCAAAGGCATAAACCTGGTACACTTCTCCAGTCTGAAAGGCAATTCCACAACAGGCCTCCAGTAAGCAAGGGGTGTCAATAACAATGTTCCTTTTCTTACTCTTTCCTTTTATCCACTTGGTGATTTGAAAAGTGATTTCGTAACGTATATACGGCTCTTCCATCCGTTGGACCTTTAATACCTTGCCCTTGAATACAGCATCGGCATCTTTCGCTCCTTTGATACTGTCACAGTCACAGGCATTAGCCCGAACGCCAAAAAAGAAAGTAAGTAGTACAATAAAAAATTTCATTTGATAAAAATTGAAGGAAAGACTGCCTGTTGCGCATAACGTCTATCGGCTTGCCGAAGGCGGTTAGTTTAAAGATAATTATTTCTGTGAGAATTGGCAGCTTTTGGCAAACCAGTGTTGTACGCAGTTAAAGGTTTTCTACCCTTACATATTTTCTAAGAATTCTTTTAAGTCTCCATATAGAAATGTTTATCCCGTGTAAATTCAATTCTTCATCGGGTACAACTTCATTGCTTCTATAAATCTCCATATAGTATTGATTGTGCCCTTCATATCTAAATTTTATTAAAATAATTGATGGCCAAGGCTTATTTCCTCTATTGCGAGTCCACAAACGATCATGGGAAATTTTTAATAATATCTGTGCCTTTTTGGGCTCCCATCTTCTAGAATAGAAAAAGAAAGCACTTATAATTACAAGTACGATTCCGATTAAATAACGGCCTTGGGTAAACCTCTGGACTGCAGCAAAAAATAAAATGAATGAAATGATATAGAATGCAAATCTGGGAAAGGGAGTTTTCTTTATAACTATTTCTTTATGCAAATTAATCAGGTTGTGAAAGATTGCGTACAACGTACAGGGCTTTCCGAAGGCGGTTGTTGTTGTTAAGATACTAAATAAAGGAAAAAGTAGCTTTTGGCAAGCCACTGTTGTGCGCATGTCCTCCTACCAATTAGCATTGTGCACAATAAACTCAGGCAGGATCTTGCGTTTAATGTAAATTCTTATAGGCTTTATCTTTTCGCTCACAATTAGCGTATCCCCTTTAAAACTAAAATTCTGTTTAACTCTTCCCATTGTGCCAATTCCTTGTACTTGGGTTACCAGTTCGCCATTTATTTTATCATTATGCCAATAATAAACGCCTCGGTAACCATGGTAATTGGGATCAAAAGTACGCTTGGTCAATATACTATCGTCTCTATTGACAATAAATAAATTGTAACAGCCATTTCCATAAAATCTATAAATGCCATAATATTTTTGCTTGTTCTGGTAGTTAAACCTAGCCAATACTTTTACAGGTTGATCTTTAACATAAAATGTATGACTAAATTCTTCATAAACAACTGAAGTATCAACTTGACTTAGTAATTCCTGAGTGAACTTTGGTTTATTCTCAAAATATTTTGGATTTATAGGAACTCGTGTTCCACCATCTTGTAATAGTTTGGTCTTAATACCACAGCCAGCCAAAAGTACAAATAGGATAATTGTAAGGGAACAAGACATGATTCACCTTTTGTATAAAGAAATTGTAGGCTTACTTCCGCACAACAATAAATGTACGCATGTTTCATCCACTATCAAAAGGCTTTAATATTACCCAAGACCCTGATCACCAATTAACTGCGTTTTCGCATTTTTAGTTGTCCATTGCGTCAGGAAGGAAATTTTGTTGATCCGGCAACTCAAAAAACGAAAGAATAGCCTACCAGTCCAGCTTGTCCAGCGGACTCTGGATATTGTTCGTTTTGAATAAACTCACATGCGTATAAATCATAGTGGTTTGCAAACTGAGATGCCCCAGGAAAGATTGGATATACCGGATGTCTGTTCCGGATTCCAGCAGGTGCGTGGCATAACTGTGCCGCAGCATATGGATACTCCCCTTCTTCCGTATGCCTGCCTTCTTCTTTGCTTCCGCAAGCACCATCTGTGCTGCCCTCGTACTGTAAGCACCTCCCTTCTCTCCTTCAAATAAAAACTCCTTTGGCCGGTATTGCCGGTAGTAAGCACGAAGGGTTTCCAGAAGCTTCACCGAAAGGGGTACCATCCTGTCTTTCTTACCCTTGCCACACCGTACATACAGCATCATCCTTTTGGAATCAATATCCTGTATCCTTAGGTTTACCAACTCACTCACCCGTAAGCCGGCTGAATAACTGGCCATCAGAAGAGCCCTTTGTTTTATATTAGTGGTCTTTACAATCAGTGAAATGATCTCCTCTTCCGCCAGAACGGAAGGCAGTTTATGCGGTTTCTTTGGCCGTGGGAGATCATAAAATTCCCGCCCCCGGCCTTCAACCTGTTCAAAATAGAATTTTAAAACATTTACCGCTGTATGCACATGCGCCTCTGAATAATGCTTCTCCGTGATAAGCCATAAAAGGAAAGCCTGGATATGATCGCGCGAGAAGGCTTGTACCGGGTTTTCACCCAAACACCTCAGGAGGTAATGAAATTCATTGCAATAAGTTTTGATCGTTCGTGGACTGTAGCCCTTCAGGACCAGCAACCGTTCAAAATTCCGGAATGCATCCTGGTTTTCCGTCACAAGTGGTTGAGCAGCCAACTTTGCCAATTGTTGCCCCGAAACCTTTCTTTCTCCGGTTAGCAGACCGGAAGTTTTTTTCTGTGCCAGGTAGCTCTTTAAAGAAGTTACATCCAGCACCACTTTCCCTTGCAAATGGCTCCTGATCCGCTCATAATTTTCTTTACCCATGGGCAGGTACCAGCAATTCCGGCTTCCGGACCAACGGATATTTTTAATTTTCCGCACCATTTTTTCAAGCTCAGGGTCCAGCGCACAACGAAGGCCCAGACATTCTTCACCCCTGGCATGGAAAGGAAATAACAGTATACTATGTAACATGGTGCAGCTCAATCAGGCATCCAAATTAGAAGCGGATACCAACGGTTGAGCAGGAAGAACATCAGGAAAACATGGGATTTTGCCCGCTATGGCATTGCTCCTCACCTGGTGACAGGGAGCAGGCTTATGATAACGTACCTGCATCCGGGCCAACGAATTTATCCCCGCATGAACGTTTCTTATACCACCCTTAAAATCTTTCCCGTGCCCGCATACTCCACAGCCGCTCCTTCGCCTTTGCGTACCGTTCCAAACTGGATACCCACGGCCAGCAATAAGCTGAACCCTTTCCCTCCTGCCGGCGACCGGAGCTGCAACTCCAGCACCCTGGCATCAGCACCGGTTTCTGATGGGTGCCATTGTCCTGCCTCATGCGCTGTATAATAAAAAACAAAATCACCGGCCGGCACGTAACCATGGCCTTCTTTAAAAAAGAGGTCAGGAATTACCGCCAGGCAAACCTGCCAGCTGAAAACTGCATACTGGTCTACCGGGAAAAAGTTCCGGCCCGGGTAAAGCGCTGGCAGCTCCAACCTTGCTGTTAATGCTTCTTTGTTGATAGTACACCCAAGAGACGTGCGTACAACGGATTCAAAAACATTCCGCTTGTTCAGGGGAAAGCCTTCCAATATTCCCGGCGCTTTAGAAAGTTCAATGTTTCGCCTGCCCCATTCATTCACGGTATCCATATGCTGAACCGGCCGGAATAACGTGTTGATGGGACCCGCCAGGTTATAATCTGAAAGGGGCCTCAGGCAGCGGAGGGCTTTCAGTACCCAGCCGGAAGCGGTGGAGCGGCCACCGAACTCCCTGTTGTTACGGCGCGTGAGGTCATAAACCGGATCCTTATTAATTTTTTCCCTGGAAGGACCCCATTTGGTGCGCAGAATGATGACATCGAGGTCCTTTCTTTTATAGGCGGATAGGTTACCGAGGGTGCCGGTAAAGTTGAAACCGGGTCTGAGCTTTGCCATATTACTGGAGTTTTGGTAACATTAAGATAGGGCTTATATAAGAATTATTTAATAATGCTCCCTATTTATCCTGTATTCTTCCCATATACGTTCCGTATCTATATAGAGGCGGGACATATACGGGACATATGCGGCGCATATACGGGACAAATGTCTTCTTGCTACCTGCTTGTTTAACCGCAAAGGCGCACAGAGGATCTTCTTTGCGTCTTTGCGGTTACTTTTCCAGGTTCGGTCTCCGGATTCTTCGCTTGCGCTCTGAATGACTGGGAGAGAGTTGTCAGTCGGCAGTTGGCTGTTTAACCGCAAAGACGCGAAGGCTCAAAGAAACTTTGCGACTCTGCGGTTAAATTCACTACCATTTCGGAATTTCCAGGTCATCCTTCGAAGGAAGCTTTGGAAATCGTGCATGCGGTTCGCGCTGGTACCAGAATACTACCGAAGAGATATCCGACTTCTGCGGGTAGTACCGCCAGTCGTGCCGCCAGCCGAGGTCCTGGATGGTAACCTTCAGGTCTTTTTCAAAACGGATTGGGTCCAGTATGTGCCAGCGGTACATGCCGAATCCCTGCTGCGAAAGGTATAATCCATCCGGCTTGATCACCTGGTGCAGCCCGGCATAAGCTGTAGTAAAGGGCTCATATTGCCTGGTGCGCTTGTTCTCGAAATTATACGAGCCGCAGAAATAATCTTCCGCACCGGTACCATTAATGGTCGGAAATTCCGTATCGCCATCCATATAGAACTTGATTTCCCCTTCTCCCCACCAGGCATTGTTGTTGACATTCCAGGCGATGTACGTTCCTACATAATGGCCCTTGCCTTTTATTCCGTCGATAAGCGTATGAATGGAATTGGTCGTTGGGTTTGAACGACGGAACTGTGCATGCAGGTAGGCTTCTTCTTCGCCAACTTCAGTAAGCGTGTAATCGACCTGGTAATAAAGACGCATGGGCTCGCGATCGAGATTTTCCATGGTGATGCGGCACTTTTTGCGGAACGGCATTTTCCAGTAACAGTTAAACGCACTCCCGGGGTTTACCGTAACGGCCTGTGAATTCAGGGGTGCATATTCGTTCAGTCCCATACCGAAAAAGTCACCAACCGGTACTTCAATGGAGGGTTCCTTTTCATCGTCCCAGTAAAACCGCAGAATGGAAAATTTCCAGTTACCGGTGGGCGTCATCCAGATATGCTGGATGGCACCGGGACCTTCCATTTCGGCAATGGTAATGGTTTCCTTACCAACGATTTCAATAAACGGGTTCACCTTCCAGCCCTTTCCAAGGTCCTGTGCCGCGTACCAGGCATTGGCTACATTGCGTTTGCCGCTATCCAGTTTCGGATCGGCCATTCCACCGCGACCCTTTGCCCCTGTAAAATTTTCTGGAGAGATGGAACGTGATTTCGCGTCACTCAATTTGGAAAGATTACTCATGTTCATATCAAGCCCGTTAAACTTTTGGCCCGATTGGGCATAGAGTATATTACCGGAAATCGTAGCCAGTACAAACAGCTGGAATAGCAAGCGCATATTATTTGATTTTATGTGCGTAATATAACCGCAAAGTCGCAAAGGCTCAGCGGTTAATTACCCCGATTTATTTCGGGACCTTTGAAAAGATGGAAAAAATTTTTTTGACCAGGACACAAGCATTTGTCAATGGAAAATGGATCAGTGCATCCAGCGGTGAAACTTTTAATGTCATTAACCCGGCCACCGGCGAAATCATTGGAGCTGTTCCGGATATGGACCGGGGCGATGTAAGCAAGGCGATTGAGGCTGCCCATGCTGCCTGGCCTGCATGGCGGGATCGTACGGCTAAAGAACGCTCTGCTTTGTTACGTGCCTGGTTCAACCTGGTACTGGAGCATAAGGAGGCCCTGGCCCATCTCATGACCATCGAATCGGGTAAGGTGATCACGGAAAGCCTGGCCGAAGTGGCCTACGGTGCCTCTTTTATTGAATGGTTTGCAGAAGAAGCCAAACGCGCCTATGGTGATGTGATCCCGCAGCATACGGCGGACAGGCGGCTGGTGGTCATCAAACAATCCATCGGTGTTGTGGCGGCCATTACACCCTGGAACTTTCCCCTCGCCATGATCACGCGCAAAGTGAGTCCGGCACTGGCAGCAGGATGCCCGGTGATCGTAAAGCCGCCTTCTGAAACACCGTTAACCGCCCTGGCGATTTCGGTGCTGGCAGAAAAAGCAGGATTCCCACCGGGGGTATACAATACGGTTACCTCCAGCCGGAGCAGCGACATCGGGAAAGAATTCTGTGCGCATAAAAAAGTCCGCAAGCTTTCCTTCACGGGGTCCACGGCCGTTGGCAAAATCCTGATGGAACAATCTTCCTCCACTTTAAAAAAGTTATCGCTTGAATTAGGCGGCAATGCGCCCTTCATTGTTTTTGAAGACGCCGACCTGGATGCGGCCGTGCAGGGGGCACTGGCATCCAAGTACCGGCACAACGGGCAAACCTGTGTTTGTGTCAACCGTGTGCTCGTGCAGGATTCCGTGTATGATACCTTCCTTCAAAAATTTACAAAAGCAGTGGAAGGATTAAAAACAGGCAATGTGCTGGATAAGGAAGTGCAGGTAGGTCCGCTCATTCATGAAAAAGGTTTGGAGAAAGTGGAAGCGCATATCCGTGATGCCGTGGCAAAGGGCGCCCGCATGGCCACGGGTGGAAAAAGAACCGGCGGATTATTTTTTCAGCCTACCGTATTGGCCGATGCTACTTCAGACATGATCATTGCCAAAGAAGAAGTGTTTGGTCCGGTGGCGCCCCTCTTTCGTTTTCAAACCGAAGAGGAAGCGGTGCGGATGGCGAATGACACCGACTATGGCCTGGCTGCTTATTTCTACAGCCGTGATGTTGGCCGCTGCTGGCGGGTGGCAGAAGCCCTCGAGTACGGCATGGTGGGCATCAATGAAGGCATCATTTCTACCGAAGTAGCACCCTTTGGTGGAATCAAAGAATCGGGTTTTGGACGGGAAGGTTCGAAGTACGGTATGGACTATTTCACGGAGCTGAAGTACCTGTGTTATGGTGGGATTTGAAAGGCAACCGCAAAGGCGCTAAGGGAGCATCTCATCCTGCTTCATATCTTTAATTAACTGTTGCAGCATATGGAGGCTGAAGAAAAGGAAAGGAGCTGGCAATCGCGGCTTCATGAAACGATATACGAATCGAACACGCTTGCGGGAAAGATCTTTGATGTTACCCTGCTCGTTCTCATTGTTGCCAGCATCATGGTGGTTATCCTGGACAGCATACCGGCCTGGCATGCTGAATACGGGCAGTTGTTCAGCAACCTGGAGTGGGTATTTACAGGCCTGTTCACGATTGAATACATACTCCGGCTGGTTTGTATCAAAAGACCCATGAAATATGTATTCAGTTTCCTGGGGATCATAGACCTGCTGGCGATTATTCCCGGGTACCTCAGCATATTTTTTACCGGCGCTGAATCTTTACTGGTATTCCGCGCGCTGCGCCTGATGAGGGTATTCCGGATATTCAAGCTTTCCCACTATGTGTCTGAAATGCGCTTCCTCGGTGCGGCCATTAAAGGGAGCTTACGAAAGATCAGCATCTTCATGCTCATCGTCCTGATGCTGGTGATTATACTGGGGTCTGTTATGTACCTCGTGGAAGGCGGCAAAAATGGTTTCAGCAGTATTCCTGAAAGTATCTACTGGGCTATTGTTACCATTACAACGGTAGGTTACGGCGATATTACGCCCACCACCACCATGGGAAAATTCGTGGCGAGCTTTATCATGCTTGTTGGTTACGGCATCATTGCGGTACCCACCGGTATCATTACCACTGAAATGGCCATTGCCGTTCGCAACAAAGAACAAAAGGATGAAGTTTGTCCGCGCTGCGGGAAGGAAGGTCATGATGTTGATGCTAAATTCTGCAAGCAATGCGGTGAGCGGTTGTAAGCGGGGTATTTTTTATCAGGGCAACGGCCGGACCTTAATGTCTTTGAAATAAACCTTGCTGGCCGGGTCATGGCCCTGCAGGGCAAAGGTGCCGGTACCTAAATGTTTTAATGCACGCCCGGGTGTTTTTTCTATTCCTTCCGGTTCGGTATAATCCACCACTACCCGGTCGTTGATTTTAATGATGACCCTTTTGCCGTCCACTTTAATGTATTCGGTAAACCATTCATTGTCCTTGACATACACTTCGCGCACGTCCTGCTCCGCATACAAACTCCCGGTGCGTCTCCAGTCGGATTGCGAATTATTCACCTGCACTTCATAGCCGGCAGCCGGCCACCCGCTTTCCTGGAATTTGGTATGAAAAAATATCCCGGAGTTCGACCCGGGCGTGGTCATTACCTGTGCGCTGAACTCGAAATTTTTAAAACCTTGCTGCAGCGCCGGGCCTTCATAAAATAAATGGGCCCTCGGGCCATGTACCACGATGGCGCCGTCTTCCACCCGGAAAGTAGATGGAGCCTCCGAAGCCTTCCAGTTGTTCAGGGTTTTCCCGTCAAACAGGGAGATCCAGCCATTACTGCGGTCTTTCGGAAGAAAGACGGAACAGGAAAGACAGGATATAAATATGAAGAGGACAAATATTTTGTACATGCAGCAATATACAACGGAAACAAAAGGGTGAAACCAATTCATTTCAAGGTCCTATATTTAATTCCGGGATCATCAGGCAAAATCAAAAAGGTATGCGTTTCATTGTGGCAATTGTGTTTTCCGCACTTCTTTCAGGCATGAGCCATAAATCATCGTGGAAGACCTTTCACCTCGAAGGCTTGGCACAGGGCACCACCTGGCACATCACATACTATGCAGCAGACAGCCTCCTCTCCAAAGCAGAAATTGAAAGTGTGTTTGCTTCCATAGACAGCTCCCTGTCGATTTACAAAAATTATTCTCTCATCAGCAGGTTCAATAGCGGAACAACCATAAAATTAGATGCGCATTTTTCTTCCGTCCTCCAAAAATCAATGGAACTATTCCGGAGCACGGGCGGCATCTTCGATATTACCGTTCAACCTTTGATGGAAGCATGGGGCTTCCGGGGCGGCATTCAGCAATTACCTGATTCGGTCAAAATAAAATCCGTAATGCGTTGTGTGGGCAGTGAAAGGCTTTATATCGAAGGAGACAGCCTCAAAATGAAATCGGCCTGTGTTCAACTGGATGTGAACGGCATTGCGCAGGGTTATTCGGTTGATGTGCTGGCGCGGTTACTGGAACAGAAAGGCATCCGGAATTACCTGGTGGAATTAGGCGGTGAGATCAGGATCAGCGGAAGAAAGCAGCCTTCCGGTGAATGCATGTCGGTGGGCATTGAAACACCAACCGAGGAAGTGTTCAGCCCGCAGGTGGTGCAAACTGTTTTACGCATCGATAGCGGGGCCCTGACCACCTCGGGCAGTTACCGCAATTATGTAACGGGAACGTCTAAAAAGATTACCCACCTTATCGATGCCCGCACGGGCTATCCCGCAGAAAATAATTTACTCTCTGTTACGGTATGGGCAAAAGACGCCATGACCGCAGATGGTTATGATCATGCCCTGATGGTTATGGGACTCGAACCTGCCCTTCGCTTTTTGGAACGGCAGCGGGGCATGGAAGCTTTTTTTATCTATAAAAATCCGGAAGGAAAAATAAGGGACACGGCAACCCGGGGATTCAAACGATTTATGGAGGCCAGGTAAGTCTTTCCGGCCGCCCCGGAAACAGGATACACAAGGAAGGCCGGTTCGCAAATAATCCTTATTTTCCGGTACAGAGCCGGGAGCTAACCCCGGGCTATCGTGCGCAGTAACCTACTTGACTATGAACAGGAGAAATTTTGTACACCGTGCTTCCCTGGCTACAGGCGGCCTTTTACTGAACCAAACAATGCTGAAGGCATTTGCCGCTGGCGCAGGAGCCGCCCAGGTAAAAATAGGCGTTATCGGTTGCGGCGACCGGGGAACAGGGCTGATGGATGTGATGAAAGACCTGCCCGCGTTGTTTGAAGTAACAGCCGTTTGTGATGTGCTGGATTTCCGGATTCAGAATGCCCGCAAAAAAGCAGCTAATCCCAACCTTAAAGTTTATAAAGACTACCGCAGCCTGTTGGATGACAAATCCGTTGAAGGTGTTATTATAGCTACACCCCTTAACCTTCATTATCCCATGGCCGTTGCAGCACTGAAAGCAGGCAAACACATTTACCTGGAAAAAACAATGACCTTCAACATCCAGCAGGCCATTGATCTGGTTGCCCTTTCCCGGAAGCATCCGCGCCAGGTGCTGCAGGTGGGTCACCAGTACCGCTACACACCGCTGTATTTTAAAGTGCGCGACATGATCGAAAAAGGGTACCTGGGGAAAGTAACACAGATCGACTGCCGCTGGGACCGCAACTGGAACTGGAGAAGAGCAGTGCCCGCAGGCCATACCGACCGGCAGATCAACTGGCGCATGTACCGGGAATATTCAGGCGGACTGGCCGCAGAACTTCTTTCGCACCAGATCGATTTTATTAACTGGGCATTTAATACCCACCCCGATGAAGTGTTCGGCACCGGCGGCATTGATCATTATAAGGACGGAAGAGAAACGTTTGACAACCTCCAGGTGATGCTGCGCTATTCCGGCGAAGAAATGATCGGTAATTTCGGCGCCACCTGCAGCAATGCAAAAGATGGTTACCTCTTCAAACTCAAAGGAACGAAAGGAACCATCTCCCTGCTCATGGATGACGGTGTTTTCTATCCTGAAAAAGATACCCGGGAAGAAATGAAGAACAAGGAAAAAGAAACGGTGGACGGCGTTACCGGCGCTACCAAAATTGTCTGGAATAATGACGGTGGCATTCCTATCCTGAAAGAACCTTACAAGGATGGAAGCTGGTATGCGCTGACCGAATTTCACAAATGCGTCAACACCAAACAAATGCCCGTTTCCAATGTCATCACCGGGGCCACTACCGCCATCTGTGTGCACCTCGCCAACGATGCGGCTTATAATAAAACCATTAAGCAATGGAAGAGCAATTATAATTTATCGCCGGCCACTGCCATCAGCTCAACGCGCAAAACATAAACCCCGACCCGCTGAAATTTTCATGGAAATGTGGAACATGCCAGATAGATTGAATTGAATGCCAAAAATTAATGCCCGGGTGCGGTCAGAATGCATTCACTTAGCAGGCTTGATCATTGAACCCGGAGACCGCTCCTTACTGAATGAAAAGTACCATACAACCTTTCTGGAAAGTTATTGTTCGTCATTATTCGTACCGGTGGGCCTTCGGGCAATTGTCTTTTAAATTTTTAAATTCATTATGAACATAAAAAATATACTCCTTTGCTTTGTATTTATGACTGCACTTTCTGCCGGCGCGCAATCCGGTAAAGGCTGGAAGGCTCTTTTTAATGGGAAAGACCTGGCCGGCTGGAAACAGCTCAATGGCAAGGCAAAATACACGGTTGAAAACGGGGAGATTGTAGGAACAACCGTTTTCAAAGAACCGAATTCTTTTCTCGCTACGGAACAGGACTACGGTGATTTTATTCTTGAAGTTGACCTGCTGGTTGATACCTCCATGAATTCGGGATTGCAGATCAGGAGCCAGAGCAAAGCGGATTATATGAACGGGCGCGTGCACGGCTACCAGGTGGAAGTGGATCCTTCTCCCCGCCAGTGGAGCGGAGGCTTGTACGACGAAGCCCGCAGGGGCTGGCTTTATTCGCTGGAACTGAACCCGGCCGGCAAACGCGCTTTCAAAAACAACCAGTGGAATAAATACCGGATTGAAGCCATCGGCAACACCATCCGCACCTGGGTCAATGGTATTCCAACCTCGCATGTTGTGGATGCGATGACGCCAAAAGGATTTATTGCCCTGCAGGTACACTCCATCAACAACGCTTCCCTTGAAGGCACGCAGATCCGCTGGAAAAATATCCGCATCAAAACGGAAGGACTGAAGGCATCACCGTATGATAAACTATTTGTGGTGAACCTGGTGCCCAATGATCTTTCGCCACAGGAAAAGAAAAACGGGTATACCCTGCTCTGGGATGCCGCTTCTCCTAAGGGATGGAGAGGCGCCTATAAACCTGCTTTCCCGCAGAAAGGATGGCAGATGTCGAACGGCGAATTAAGCGTGGAAAAATCAGCCGGGGCCGAATCTACCAATGGCGGCGACATTGTCACCGAAAAACAATACAGTGCCTTTGAACTGAAGTTTGATTTCAAATTATCGGAAGGGGCAAACAGTGGCGTTAAATATTTTGTCACCGAACAGGAAGGCAATACCGGGTCGGCCATTGGGCTGGAGTACCAGGTACTGGATGACGAGCGCCATCCCGATGCAAAACTGGGCAGCAACGGCAACCGCACCCTCGGTTCTTTGTATGACATTAAACCATCCCAAAAAATACCGGCCGCTAATAAAAAGATCGGCGAATGGAACCAGGGCATGATCCGTGTGTACCCGGATAACCGCGTGGAGCATTGGCTCAATGGTTATAAGATCCTTGAATACACACGAGGGTCCGGGGAATTCCTTGACCTTGTTTCAAAAAGCAAATTCAAAGAGCGCAAGAATTTCGGGATGGCCAAAGAAGGAAGGATTCTTTTACAGGATCATGGCGATAAAGTTTCCTACCGGAGCATCAAGATCCGAAAACTATAATTCACCCGTCAACCAGCATAGATAACATCAAATCTTTCACACCCATAAACGATTGTACCATGTCTCACAACCGCCGCGAATTTATCAAGCAAAGCACCCTGGCCGCTGCCGGTGTTTATATTTCATCCGCAGGCTTTTCGGCAAAAAGCTACAGCCGCATCATCGGGGCCAACGACCGCGTGCGTGTGGGCGTTGTAGGCTTTTCCGACCGGCACCGTGGTTCGCACATGCCCTGCTTCATGAATCATTATAAAGAACTCAACTTTGATGTTGTTGCCGTTTCCGACATCTGGAAAAAAAGACGCGAAGAAGGTGTGGCGGCATGGAAAGATAAAATGGGCCATGACATTACAGCCTGCCGCAACAATGAAGAAATGTATGACAAGAAACTGGTGGATGCCGTATTTATCAGCACGGCCGATTTCCAGCATGCCCTTCATACCATTGAAGCCGTTAAGGCCGGGTGTGATGCGTACGTGGAAAAACCCTTCGCAGAAACAATGGAAGACAACCGCGCGGCTTTAAAAGCGGTTAAAGCAACAGACCGTATTGTGCAGATCGGGTCGCAGAGAAGAAGCGGCGCCAACTACCATGCGGCGAATGAATTTATCCGTTCGGGTAAGTTCGGGCCGATTACCATGGTGGAATTAACCTGGAACGTAAACCAACCGGGCCGGTGGCGGAGACCCGCGCTCGTGGCGCAGTTGAAACAGGAAGATGTGGACTGGAAACGCTACATCATGAACCGGCCGTATGAAAATTTTGATGCCCGCAAATACCTCGAGTATCGTCTTTTCTGGCCTTATTCCTCCGGATTACCCGGGCAGTGGATGAGCCACCAGATCGATACGGTGCATTGGTTTACCGGTTTGCAGCATCCGCGCAGCGTGGTCGCCAACGGTGGTATTTACATGTGGAAAGATGGAAGAAAGAACTGGGATACGCTCACCGCCTCGTTTGAATACGGTCCTGCCAATGACCCCGCCACCGGTTTCCAGGTAAACTTCCACTCCCGCATGCATAACGGCGATGAGAAGCCTGCCGAGATCTATTATTCCAATGGCGGCGAATTGAACCTCAATACCAATACCATTTCACCAAAAGGCGGTTTGCAGAAGAATCATGCAGAAGCGATGGGCATGAAACCAAACTTACTTCCCGAAACCAGCCTCGCCAACACCGAGCAGGTGGTTGCTTCCGCCAATACCGGCGGCGACCGTCTAACGTCGAACCATGTACGAAACTGGATGGAATGCATCCGCTCGCGCAAGCAGCCCAACGCACCGGTAGAAGCAGGATATTATCATTCGATCGCCAACATTATGACCATGGCGGCCATCCGCACCGGAATGAAAGCCACCTTCAATGCAAAGACACAGGAAGTTATGGCCGGTAATAAAGTTTTTAAATATTAACGGGGCAATAATGCACAAGATCATATTCACGCTTATTTCAGTACTTTTTTTAACGGCAGCACAAGCCCAGACAAAAGGCTTCCATTTCATTACAAAGGAATCGGAAAAGCAGGTGGATGTTATGTACAACAACCAGCTGCTGACCGCCTACTGTTATTACGACTCCAGCCATAAGCCGGTTTTGTTTCCCGTGAATACGGTAGATGGCGTAACGGTTACCCGCAGCTATCCCTTTAAGATTGTTCCCGGGGAACGCACCGACCATCCCCATCACACCGGCATCTGGCTGAATTATGAATCGGTAAACGGTCTTGATTTCTGGAATAACTCTACGGCCATTGAACCGGCCAGAAGGCACCTGTATGGCAGTATCCGGCACCAGCAGGTTATCAGCAAAAAAGCATCCGGGAAAAAAGCGCGGCTCATTACCTCGGCGTCATGGGTAACGCCCGGTAACAAAGTGCTGATGAACGAGGTCTCCATTTATGACTTTGCCGTGCAGGACAACGATTTTATTATTGACCGTATTACGCTGCTGCTGGCCATGGATACGGTCCATTTTAAGGATGTGAAAGACGGCATGGTGGCCATCCGGGTAGCCCGCGAGCTGGAGCATCCTTCCAAAGAGGCGTCCAAGTACGTGGACGAACAGGGCAACGTGACCAGCGTACCGCCATCAGGTACAGCGGATGTAACCGGTATGTACCATGCGAGCAATGGTTTGAAGGGCGATTCGGTATGGAGCAGCAAAGGACCCTGGGTGATGCTCACCGGACGAAAAGATGGAAAAGACATTACGGTAGGCATCATTGATCATCCCAAAAATGTTGGTTATCCTACTTACTGGCATGCGCGGGGTTACGGGTTATTCGCGGCCAACCCGCTGGGCCGTAAAGTATTCAGCAAAGGAGCGGAAGAACTGAATTTTTCTTTAAAGCCGGGCGCCAGTACAACCTTCCGGTACCGTTTTATCATTCATTCCGGTACACCCCTTACTGCAAGTGAAATGAATAAGCAGGCAGCATCGTTCGCGAAAAAAACAAAATAACAAAAGACACGCACGCACATCAAACGATCACCGGATGAAAAAATCAGGACTGTTCTTTCTCAGCATTTTCATAGTTGTTTTTTCATTTACAGGTTCTGCGCAAAAAGCGCGGGGAGGAAACAAAAGCTATTTCGAGATCAGGGTTTACCATTTCACCAATGGCGACCAGGAAAAGATACTCGACAGTTTCCTGCAAAACGTTTTTATTCCCGACCTGCATGCTAGCGGCATCCGTCATGCAGGCGTTTTCAAATCCATTGATAACGATACGGCCGCTGACAAAAGGATCTATGTATTGACTCCGTTCAAATCGTTGAAGCACTGGAATAAACACCTGGAGCGACAGCAAAAAAGCAACCCGGCTTTACATACCACCAGCAGTTATACAAGCGCAGTTAATACGGCCCCTGCCTACACGCGGATGGAAACGATCTTCCTGAAAGCATTTGATAGGATGCCGGCGGTTACCCCTTCTAAATTGAGCGGACCAAAGAACAGCCGCGTTTATGAACTCCGCAGTTATGAAAGCGCCTCCGAAAAGCTGCACGTGAACAAGGTGCACATGTTTAATGAAGGCGGTGAGGTTGCCCTGTTTGACCGCCTCGGTTTCAATGCCGTTTTTTACGGCTCTGTGATCCATGGAGCCAAAATGCCGAACCTGATTTACATGACTTCTTTTGAGAACATGAAAGAACGCGGCGAGCATTGGGCAGCATTCGGGAAAGACCCGGCCTGGAAGGAATTATCGGCCAGGCCCGAATACCAGAAGAACGTCTCCAAAATAGAAATCACCTTTTTAAGGGCTGCCGAATATTCTGACCTGTAAGCATGGAACCGCAAAGGCGCAAAGTCTTTCGGAAACTTTGCGCCTTTGCGTTAAAACAACAAAACCGTTTGTGATTTGTTATCCTTCAGCAAAAAGGAAAAGCAAGTTATAACGGGGCATCATGAAAATACTTTTAACAGGGGCAACGGGTTACATAGCGCAACGGCTGCTACCGGTATTGCTGGAAGCAGGCCACGAGGTTGTTTGCTGCTCACGGGATAAACACCGTTTTAACGCCGAAGCCTTTGCACCCGCAAAACTGACCGTGATTGAGGTTGACTTCCTGCGGAAAGAAACCCTGAAAGAAATACCGGCCGATATTGATTCGGCCTATTACCTTATTCATTCCATGTCGTCAACTACCGGTGATTTTTCCAGCATGGAAGCAACCGCCGCAGAAAACTTTACGGAAGGAATAAGGGCAACGAAAGCCCGGCAGGTGATTTACCTCAGCGGCATTGTCAATGAAAAGCAATTAAGTAAACATTTACGCTCCCGCCAACGCGTGGAACAGATCCTGTCGGAAGGGCCCGTGCCGCTGACCACGCTGCGCGCCGGTATCATCGTAGGTTCGGGTAGTGCTTCTTTTGAAATCATCCGCGACCTGGTGGAAAAACTGCCCGTCATGATTGCACCGCGCTGGCTCAACACCGCCTGCCAGCCCATTGCCATCCGCAACGTTATTTCTTTCCTCGCAGGTGTTTTATTGCGCAGTGAAACTTTCCATAACAGTTACGATATTGGCGGGCCGGACATTTTATCATACAAACAAATGCTCCTGCAATTTGCAGAGGTGCGGGGATTGAAGCGCAGGATTTTCGTTGTTCCGGTGATGACACCCAAGCTGTCTTCGTACTGGTTGTATTTTGTAACGGCTACCTCGTATACCCTCGCCAGCAACCTAGTGGCCAGCATGAAGGTGGAAGTGATATGTACGCCTAACAACCTAGCGGAATTATTAGGCATCCGGCTGATCCCGTATAAAAAGGCTATTGCCATGGCCTTTGACAAAATTGAACAGAATGAAGTGGTATCCAGCTGGAAGGACGCCCTGACCAGTAATATTTTAAACAAGGGAATTGCGCAACATATCGAAGTCCCGGTGAACGGTTGCTTTAAGGACGTACGCAAAATAAAGGTGCGGAACCCCGAGCACGCATTGTCCAGGATATGGGCTATTGGCGGCACAACAGGGTGGTATTATGGAAACTGGCTGTGGACCATCCGGGGAATATTGGATAAAATGGTGGGTGGGGTTGGCTTACGCAGAGGAAGAAAAAGTACCACTAAGATCTATGCGGGCGACTCGCTGGATTTCTGGCGCGTATTGCTGGCCAGCAAAGAACAAAGACGGCTGCTTTTATACGCGGAAATGAAATTGCCGGGAGAAGCCTGGCTTGAATTTAAAATCATTGGCGATACATTGGAGCAGACAGCCACGTTCAGGCCCCTCGGCTTATGGGGCCGGTTCTACTGGTACGCGGTGCTGCCTTTTCACGGACTGATTTTCAAAGGCATGATCAATCGTATTGCTGCTTAGATGGATGGCTCTATGAAGTGTGTTAGGTTTGAATGTTGATACGTTGAAACGTTTCCCTTTTTTTCATGAGTGCTTACGGAAGGCGGTTAGCTAACCTAATTATACCATGATAGGGTGCCTGCTTTGCGCCTTTGCGGTTGCATTTTAACGCAAAGGCGCAAAGCCGGAATAACTTTAATACCGGACGGGCGCATCTCTTGAATCTGCATAAGCTTTAGCAAAGTCAATCTTTTTTACTTTACCTGCCACGTACCGGATGCCCCCGAAAAGATGCTGAATGTATACCGGGTCTGAATAATCTTTCTTATCATGTCCCAATGCCGTAAACCAGGTTACCCCGCCATCAAAATCATGAACCCAGGCAGCAGGATACAATTCGGTAAAGCCTCCTGCATTTTTCTGAACCAGTGCTTTCTGGGTAGAGTCCGTAAGGTTTAATGAGGTTATATCATGAGCCAGGATGGCTTTCGGGCCGGGATACAATTCTTTGGCAAAATAACATTCGTCTTCCTTCTCCCATACCTTCGGCAATCCCTGCACAGAGGAATGATTGCCGTCAATGACCCTGACGGTGAATTTCTGGAATTTAGCATGCCAGGAAAAAGTTCCACCCATCATCATTTTAAACCATTTCCAGGCACGTTCCGTTCCGGTAACGGAATGAATACCCACCAGGCCTCCGCCCGCTTCAATATATCTCCGGAACGCCAGTCGCTGGCTGTCGGTATCAAAAACATCATTGTTCGTGCTCGGAAAAATCAGCATGGTATACCGCTTCAGGTTTTCTTCGGTCATAACGGAAGCATTACCTGATGTATCCACTTTAAATCCATGCTCCTTTCCTAATTGCTGGATGCAACGAACGGCGCTTGGTATGTTATCATGCACATATCCCTTCCCGTTTTTGGTGTATACCAGTACCGAAACTTTATTCCACTTCACCTTCTCCTGCGCCTGTGCAAAATACGAACCCGAGAAAAACAAAAATGCCATTAAGAAACGCGTATGTCTAATCTTCATCAGGTAATTATTAATTATTAATTCTTAATTCAACAACCGGTTGCTGCGCAAAACCCTGCCACGCCGCTTCCGCCTTTTCCGGCGTCATAACATCATTGAACACCAGGAATCGATAGCGCAGCGTATACTCCCTGCCGGGTTGAAGCAGCCAGCTCCTGTTTTTCGTCGGTGAAAAATTCAGGAAGACATCACCCCGTCCATTCATATTTTCAGGCCATATGCGTAAAGGCTCGGGATGATTAAAATTGCCGGGGCCGGACATCATCACCAGCCCTGCATGATCATTGTTTACTGCGCCCTGTACCATACACCAACGGGCGGTACTGCCGTCGGCTTCCTTCCTGGTTTTTCCTTCCGATGTTAAAATGCGGCTGTTGTCCTTATTCCATTCCTGTGTGGCTCTTAATCCGAGCCCACCGTAGCGGTATTCCAGTAATAAAACAGGACTATCGGTAGCACAGGCCAATTGGATCACGATATCGGCTATGTAATAATTATCCTGTTCCGAAGGCCGGTAGATCCGCACGGTCTGCACTTCCCGGATGGCTGTTTTTTCGCTTTCTTTTTTAAAGACCACATGATCATGCTGTGCCTTGTATTCGGCAAATACAGGTCCGCTGGTTACAGATAAAAAACCATTAAACCGTACCGTACCCTGCCTGCGGGCAAGGTTCCAGAAATCCACTGAATCGCCTTCAAACATTACTTCCGTCCAGGGGTTCCAGAGGCCCCAATGATGATAATGATCCGGTGCGTTGATCCGCGTCAGTTCCTGTCCGCGTGGTGACCACAAGGGATGAATAAACCCGCTCCGTTTGTACACCGTATCCACACCTGCAGGAGGATAAACGGTTTTGTAATGATATCGAAGCAGATTTTTCCGGGGACCCCTGAAGGTCAGCGCCCCATCTTTCAGTACCACTTCCACAACGGGGAACTTTCCTGGTTTCCCCTTTAACAACTGGTAAACTCTTTTCCGGTTCTTCCCTTCAGCAGGAGGGATGATCCAGTGCAGCATACGGGGAACACCGGCTTCTACCTGGAAGGGTACGCGTCTCTTTTTCATTCCCGCTTTTTCAACCAGGTAAAATGAACTGTCCGGCAAAGATGTAACATCCGTTAAGGACAACTTTACGGGGATCGCCAGTTGCCTTTGTTCTTCAGGTACCTGCACATCAAAAGTGGCGATAACCTGTGCATGCCCCGGCACCAGTTTGAAAAGAATCAGAAGTAACAAAAACCTTCCTTTCATAGATACTATTAATTCGTTGATGTTTTGCGGGCCAGTTCCAAAGCCTGGGTGGTGGTGTAATATTTTGAAATCATATTGGGCACTTCCCAATCCGGCAAGCGGCCTTCTTTCAGGTACTGCAAAAATTTTTCCGTTACGCGGGCAAAATGGGCTTCGTGTCCTTCCTTGTAGGTATCCGGTATCATCACTTCCCAACCGGCCCCTGTTTTCTTTACGGACACACCCGGGAATTTCGATTGAAGTCCGGTAATACTATTTACGATATCCTGTTCCAGTGCTACGCCCGCTAGCGGTTCAATATAAAGTACCGGCTTATAGTTCTGTTCGGCACCCTGCCTGATTACGAGGTTTGCTTTGCTGCCGCGCATGATGGAATAATGCGTATCACCGGTGCCGGGAGGCGCCTGGTAGGCCCAGGTAACCGATACCTTTGCATGTACGTCACGGATGGTATAATTGATCTCACCATTACTGAATACGCGCAACATAGTGTCCTGTACCACATCCTTCCTCAGGTAACCGGGAAAACCATTCAGTTTCGTTAACGCATTAAATTGCTGAAGCCCCATCTCCGTAGGCCAACGCCTTGCAGAAAGCAACTGAATATCCTTTTTATAATCGATCACCTGCCCGGGGAAACATTCCCATTGAATAAGATCCACCAGGTGGGTGGTTACATCAACAATGCCTTCGCCTTCCTGGGCCACATCCATAAACCAGGGCGGACGAACCAGTACGCTGCCGGATACATATTTAAAGAAATGATGTACACTTTCCTTCGTTACGGCAGGGTTATCAGGACTGCCTTTGAGCAGCGTACCAAACAGTGCGGGCATTAATGAAAATTCCTTTTGAAGCATCGTGGTGATCTCGTACCGTTCGGTCATGATATCATACAGCAAAAGATTTTTCTTTCCCGCCACTTCAAAAGCCGATTTCAACAATTCAAAGTTCTTTGGATCAATGGCCATCGGCTTATCGGCCAGTATATGAAAGCCCGCTTTCAGGGCATTTAAAATGTATTCCGTTTTCTTTTGGTTATTGCCGGATATCACAACTACATTTCCCTTCTTTTCGTTCAGCATCCGTTCCTGGAAATCGGGCCCCCTGTATACTTCCTGTTTCCAGCGGGTAGGTCCATCGGCCCTTGTATTGTACGCATGGATCCGCGCCAGGTGCTGGTCCACATCCGGACCTTCGGGTGCATACACAAACACGGTTGAATCAACACCGGGGTACATGGTTTTCTGCACCAGTGCCGCATGAAAATGTCCCGGGTCGAGGGTTACCAGGCGTACCTGGCCCCTATCGGTACTTTGAATACGGGTTGGTGTTTTACAGGAGGGGAGTAAAAAAAGTGCACCGGCAACAATTAAATAATATTTCATCAATCAGGCTTTTTTCGCGGGCACATAATTTGTTCCGTATGGATAGCGCTGCGGGCGGGACAGCCATTTATTGGCTTCAACGTTGTTTTTAAAAACTTCTTTCTTCGGATCCCAGAATAATTTGCCTTCTGTTTTCATGGCGGCATGCATCACCAGGCAGGCACTGCACGAACGGTGCGCTACTTCAGCCGGTGATATTGTTTGTTTTTTGGCCTGAATACAATCGAGCCAGTTGCCGTGCTGCTCGGGACTGTCATATAAATGAATTTCATTGGGACCGATCACGGTAGTCAGAATTTTGAGATCAGTGGCGGAAAATGCTTTATCCGCTTTAGCGGATCCCGGATCGGAAGCCGTTACACCAACATTTCCGCGGGTAACAAAGATCCATCCGTCAGATCCCTCAAACCGGATACCGTTTGGATTTTTACTGTTCAGGTGCATATTGACTCCATTGGCATAACGGGCATGCACTTCATAATCGCCGTGTACGTTCCATAAACCATTGGAAGGGAATTTGGCCGTAGCTTCTATTTCAACAGGCCCGGTAAGTTCCGTATTCATGCCCCAGTGTGCAATATCGATATGGTGAACACCCCAGCCGGTGATCATGCCCGCACCGAATTGCTCCAGCCGCAACCAACCCGGCCTGGAATTAACATCGGTTTGGGAATGGACACGATCATGCGTGTAATAAATGTAGGGAGTGGACCCCAGCCACATATCATAATCCAGGTTTTCGGGTACCGGCATTTCCGCTGTATTGCCACCCGCAGGATCCGAAGGCAGCCCGATATGCACGGTATGCAATTTACCAATGCGTCCGTTTCGTACCAGCTCACAGGCTCTTTTGAATTGCGGCCAGGGATTGGAAGACCGCTGCTGGCTTCCCAATTGAAAAGTAACACCCGACTTGCGTACCACGTTACTCATCTGCCGGCCTTCTTCAATGGTCAGCGAAGTAGGTTTCTGCAGGTAAATATGTTTGCCCGCCAGTGCCGCTTCTATGGCCGGTTGCGCATGCCAGTGATCGGGCGTGCTGATAACAACCGCATCAATGTCCTTGTTGAGGAGCAATTCACGGTAATCAGTATACGTTTTTACATCCACGTAATTGGACTTCCCGGTTTTTTTTGCGTACGCATCTTCTATGAATTGCTTGCCGCTCTGCAAACGATTCCTGTCCACATCAGCTACGGCCATTACCTGCGCGATTTCATACTTAAAGATCTCGGGCAGATCATGTGTGCGGGCAATGCGGCCGCATCCGATCTGGGCAATGTTGATCCGGTTGCTCGGGGCATTTTTTCCGAATACGGAAAAAGGAACGATGGTCGGAAATCCGGAAAGAACAATAGCCCCTCCTACTGTTTTAGCCGTGTTTTTCACAAACTCCCTGCGGCTCTTATTGGTTACAACTTCTTTCATCATGTGGGTATAGTAAGGTGTTTTTTAAAAAAGGTTGGACATGGAATGATCCGTACAATTTATTTTATTCGGGAATAGCATCCAGGGCCGGCACATTTAAATTATAGCCTGTATAGCCTTTGTTCTGATTGATCCGTCCATTACTGTTTGCATCTATGGATGGCGTTGGAACGGGCCATAAAACATGGTAAGGACTGATGGTATAATTGATGCCGTAATTGGTACGTATGTTTAATCTGTAAAAATTATTTTTTGCCATCACGCGGTCGTACAGGTAGTTGTCGTCCGAAAAGCGGGCGAGCGTGTATACTTTACCGGTTTCTGAAGGCATTCCGGTTTTGGCAAAGAGATAGGAAATCCGGGTTAATTCTGTCTTCCGGTTTTCTTCGAAAAACAATTCTCTTGCGCGTTCATTCAGGATCATTCCCATGTCCACTTGTGTGGCTGTAATGGGGGCGCAATTAGCGCGGGTTCTGACGGCATTGATGTCTGCAGCTGCAGCCGCAAGATTTCCTTTCCAGAAATACGCTTCTGCCCTGAGCAGGTAGGTTTCTGCGAGCCGGAACAAATACCAGTCGCTGTGACCACCCTGCATCGGGAAGTTTTCCGTATCGGGAACATATAATTTATACTGGGGCCATCCAAACCAGCTGCGGATGGTATCGGTAACCAGCAACCCCCCGGTTGCATTGCGCAACTGCAGGTTCTTCAGGTACCAGGGGTCATTGCTGTTTCTCAACCCGATTTCGTTATACAGGATGTCTTCCATATTCATCCAGTTGCCTTTTGCATGCCGCAGGTCGGCGGGATCATTCCAGATCTCGTACTGTGCATAATTACTGGGACGGCTTCTGCCAATTCCCCTGCCGTACAGATTCGACTGCACAAAAGGCGGGTTCGTATTATCGTTCGTACCCTTTTTACCCGAAGGTGTATTGATATTGGTACCCCAGAACGCAACGGCCTGGCGCATGATGGTCATACCGGTTCCAAACTGGCCTTCACCAAAACGGTCAATGATAAGATACAGGCCTTCCTTATTGACAGACAATGCCTTGTTCTCGGGCCGGTGTAAATCCCAGATAACATTCCGGGGCAGGGGAACAGGCGTGGTCGTTCCGGCCGGCACGGTAATGGGTGGTGCAGCATTGCCGAAGGTGCTTCTCATCAGGCTGTACGTGCCACCGTTGATCAGTCCATTGGCCACTGTGATCGCTTCGTCAAAATTGCCGAGGGCCAGGTTTACTTTGGTAAGGAGGTGCGCCACTGCACCTTTTGTTACCTCGCCTTTATTCACCGCATCAGATGTCCATAATAAGGCAGAGTCGAGGTCTGTTTTGATCTTCTGAAGGATCACTTCCCTTTTTACTGAATAAAAATCCAGCTTGGGCGCCGTGATCTCTTTCATCGGGGCGGGCACGTCGCCGAACTGGTGCACGAGCTTATAGTAACGCAAAGCCCTGTGAAAATAAGCCGCACCCAGAATGGCGTTACGCTCTGAGCGTGAAGCATAAGTGGCATTATCAATCCTGGAAATAATGGTATTGGCGTATTTGATCCCGTTATAACCTTCCGTCCAGTACACATAGATCTTATTGCGGTCATCATTGTTGTAGATAACCAGGTCGGGTGTAATGGAAGTGTTGAGATCCTGTGCCGGTCCTGCTTTGTCTGTTGTTCCCTCCACGGCAATTTCCGTAAAGAGCATCTCGGTAAGGATCGCCGGGTTGCCTCCGTAATATTCAAACCGCAGATTACGCGCCAGCGATACCAGCGCGGCACGCATGGCCGGCGCATCCACATAGGTTTGGGATGGCTCGTAAAAAGAAAGCGGCTGTGGCCTGAGCCATTCTTTTTTACAACTGACCGAGGGTAGTAGAAGAAGAAGGAAGAAGGCCGTAACGATATAGTGATTAATATTATTTTTCATGATCGAGTCGTTAAGGTTTATTAAAGGGTGAGGTTTAAGCCAAGTGAATAATACCTTGGGGGCGGTGTATTACCGTATTCCACATCCCAGAAATCCCATCCCGGCTGGTAGATGCCGGCATTATTGATATTGGCATAAATCTTCAGTCCCTGGATCTTTGCCCTGCTTACGATATGTGCCGGAACGCTGTAAGCCAGGGCAACAGTGCTCAGCCGCACGAATGAAGCTTTCCTGTATACACTGAAAGCTGCACTTCCGTTATTGGAAAACAATCGTGCATATTCGTTCGTCGGGTTCTCCGGTGTCCAGTACGGCCGGATATAAGAATTCTGGCGGTCAATAAAACCTGCATTGTTTTTAGCTATGTTGTAATCATCATAATGACCCCAGTTGGAATACAGCATGAAAGAAAAATCTATGTTCCGCAGAATGGTAAAATCATTGCGTAAGGTCCACTGGAACCTGGGTGTGCGGTAACCCAGGAACTGCCGGTCATCATTGGAAAAAGCACCATCGCCGTTTACATCCTGTAGCTTGAAATCGCCCGGGCGAACTTTATATTTTGCAGCTTCAGCAGCTTCATGCGCCTGCCATACACCCAGCACTTTTAAATCCCATATTTCATCAATGTCATGACCGATGAACCAGCGGTTTGCTATATCATCCTTTTCCTGCATTCCAATCTGCTTACCGGTGGCAGGATCATATACCGGTACCGGGCCATACAAATGTTTTATGGAATTCCTGTTCAGTGAGAAATTGACCGTAGACCTCCAGGTGAGGTTCTGCTTTTTCAAATTCAGGGTATTAAGGCTGATTTCAATCCCTTTATTTTGCACCTCACCAATATTATCGAGCACATTGGAGAAGCCGGTTACATCCGGAATGGTACGGGTTACAAGCAGGTCTTTCGTGGACTTACGGTACACATCAACCGTACCGCTGATCCGGTCATTAAGAATGGAGTAATCAAGTCCCAGGTTGTATGATTCGGTTCGCTCCCATTTCAACCCCGGGTTCTGCAGCCTGCTTACATACAATTGCGAAACAAGAAGCACAGCACCTGATGGCGTGATGTATTGATATTTCCCCGTGGTCAGATCAGACAGGGCTGAATACCGGCCGATATCCCGGTTACCATTGATGCCCCAGGAGGCACGCAACTTACCATAGGAAAGAAAGTTGGAGCTCAGGAATTTTTCTTTGGAGAACACCCATCCCACTGCAAGGGAAGGAAAGGTGGCTCTTGGGTTCTCGAGGCCAAATGCGGAATAACCGTCTCTTCTCAGTGAAGCAGTAAGCAGGTATTTCTGCATGAATGAATAATTCAATCTTCCCATCAGCGCATCACCTGTACTTACCTGGTCGTCGCTGCTGATCACCGGCTTGATACCGGCGCCTATATTGTGATAGGATAAGTTATCATTCGGATCAAATCCTTCATTATCCATCTGGTTGCGCCAGCTCTGGAACTTTTCTGCATTCACCAGGAATGTCAGATCTATCCCGTGCGCACCAAAACTCCGGTTCCACATCAGCAGGTTATCGATCTGCCAGTTGTAGGTAGTTTGGTTGGTACGGGTGGCAATGCCTTTGCGGGCGGCCACGCGGAAATCCTGTGCGGATCTTCCGTTGAAAAAACGGTAAAATGTAAAGTTTGGCGTAAAGTTCGACTGGTAAGAGAAGCCAAAAGGAAGTGTGCCTTTGGCATAGATGGTTCCGAAAAATGTATTTTCCTTTTGCAGCCTGTTGGTGTAGGTATTGTCCAGGAAGGGATTGGTATTGTTGCCGATATCATCATTGGGGCTATCTCTCAGTGTAACGCCATCAGCTTTGAACTTTTCACCGTATGGCGATGCGTTTATCATTTGACTCCAGGTTACCGGTACCTGGCTTTCATCACGGTCGGCAAACTGCATGTTGATACCCACGTTCATGAATTTTGCTGCCCTGGCTTCCAGGTTGATACGTGTTCTGAACGTGGTAAACTTATCACCCACGATCACGCCCTGGTTGTTCATATAATTCATGGACATGTAATACGATACATCTTCTTTCCGTCCCGAAATACTGACGGTATGATCCTGGCGGAAACCGTTCTGGAACATCATATCATACCAGTTGGTGGTTTTGCCGGCCCGGTAATTCTGTTGTTCGATGGGCAGCAATTTTAAACGGGTAAGCCAGATTGTAAGTGAATCACCCTGGGACCCGTCGTATGCTTTCCATTGCGCTATGGATATATTGGAAGGCAGCGTTCTGGGGTCATCAAACTGGTAAGGCTGCCCGCCATTGTTCATACTTTTCAGAACATCCGTTCTCCAGGCCGTAAATCCCCTGCCATCGTACAATTGTTCATGCATGGCCATGGTGGCAAGCCCCGTATTGGTATTGAACGTAATGGTTGGCTTGGAACCGGAACCTTTTTTAGTGGTGATCAGCACCACACCGCTGGCAGCCTTTGCACCAAATACCGCAGCGGAACTGGCATCTTTTAAAACGTCGATCGTTGCAATGTCGTTCGGGTTTACATCGGAAAGCTGTCCCTGGTAAATCACCCCGTCGAGTACAATCAGCGGTGACGTACCGGCACTTAAGGTTGATTTTCCCCGGACCAGCAAACTGCCTCCACCTTTTGCCGATGTATTGGAAGATACATTCAGACCCGGGATATTGCCGCGCAACAGGTCCTGGACGCTGGGCGGATTTTCATTTTCCAACTGGGTAGCTTTCACCTGCGATACGGCCCCGGTTACATCTCTTTTCTGACGGGTACCATAACCCACTACCACTACATCGGTAAGGGTAGATAATGTTTCATTGAGGGTAATGCTGAACGTTGACTGGCCATTCACCGGGACTTCAAGCGGCGTAAACCCGGTATAACTAAAAACCAGCACCCCGTTTTCCGGTACGTCATCCAGGGAAAAGCGTCCGCTTGAATTGGTGGCGGTTCCCTGGTTGGTTCCTTTTATAACCACGCTCACACCCATCATCGGATTCTTTTTACTGTCCGTGACCACGCCGGTTACGGTCAATAAAGGGGCTTCACGGCCAAAAGAAAAAATGGAAAGACAAATGAAGATTAAGAGAAGTGCAGGGCGCACAGGGGAAACCCCGTGCAAAAGGTGCAGTAGATTTTTACTCATAATGCAAGCATAAGTGGTTAAAAAAGCAATCCGTCCGGCTACGCAGTTGAATGATTCAAATGCTAAAGCTTTGTTAACTGAATTTAAGTAAAAAACAGTTGAGCCAATCCCCGAATAGAAGAATCAGGTAATATTTTTTTACTCATGGAGTGAATAAAGAGAAGGAAGAAATTCAATGTTGGAACGCCGTTAACCCTTCCGGTACTCCTATGAAAGAACGGCCAGTATAAAATAGTGATATCCTTCTGACTAAGAGTTACGGGCACACATAATTCAACCGGGAAAGACGCGTCAACCCGCATCTTTATGCTGTAAGTTTTTAAGATAGCTATGTTCACTTCTGACAACGTGTAGGCTTGCTGATGGCTTGTGACTATAGAGCTTGACAGCTTTTGGTAAGCTTGTGTTGGCGCCGCAAGCTTACAGCTCTAACCATGAATAAAGCCTAACCTTATTCTCCTTATTATTGCGTTCTTGCTCAGGATTCAAACCGCCAGACAAGAAATATCCTTCTACTTCGTTGAACATAATACATTTTTCAGTATACAGGATTTTAGCCAAAAGCTCAAGTAAGACTTTAACCTCATGGAACTGGTCTTTTGTTCCATATAAAGACATATGGGAATGCCATTCTGATAGTTTGGTTGAATCCTCAAAATATATTGATAACTCCAAATTTTCAGTACTCAGAATGACGGTCAATCTTTCTGTGGGGCTATTTACTATTAAATCCAGACTTCCATCGGTGTTGTTTTTCAACTGACACCTTATCTCGGGAAAGGTTTTTTGAAATTCATTCAGAAAAAAACAGTTTAGCACCTCTTGTGTCATAAAAAATGGTCGTGCAAACCAGGGCTAACAATTAAAAAAGATCCGTTCAAATTCAAACTACATGCATATAAAACACTGCGCACTCCTGTTTACAATAAGAAGGAAAACACCGCCCCATCCTGAACCCCAATTATTAATTCTTAATTATTAATTTTTAATTTCTAATCCTCCACCCCCGGCCATCCATCTTCCCATTTTATTTCCCTGATGATCAGTTTCGACCGTCCCCTGTCTTTTGCATCATAACCATGATAAATGATATAATCCTTTCCTCCGAAGGTATAAGCCGAATTATGACCGGCGCCAAACCATTCTTTTCCATCACCCTGTACAACTATTGACCCACCGTTTTTCGCCAGGTCAACACCATTCTTATCCAGGAAGGGACCGGTGATTTTTTCGCTTCGTCCTACCACCACTTTGTAATCACTTCGTTCGCCGCGGCAGCAATAATCCCAGGAAACAAACAGGTAGTAATAATTATTTTTTTTCAACACAAAAGGAGCTTCAATGGCGGCATTACCGGCAGCGGTATCCGGTGTACCAAAATCTCTTGGCCGCCGGGCAACGGTATACCAGGTTTCGGGTTGGGCCACACTGGCCAGGTCAGGATTCAGCTTCACCATCTTCATCCCTTCCCAGAATGAGCCAAACAGCAGCCAGGGTGTGTTGGTTTCATCCACCACCAGGTTGGGGTCAATGGCATTCCATAAGTCGCGGCCCGGAACGGATTGCACCACCTTGCCCAGGTCTGTCCAGCCAAAATCCGCGGATGCACTGTCCAGGGTTTTATTGACGGCCACACCAATGCACGATGTATTTTTTCCGAACGCTGATACGGAATAATAGAGATAATATTTACCGTTGTGATAACTGATATCCGGCGCCCACATGCTGCTGCCCCTGTAATTAGGCAGCGAAGCCCTGACCCATTCGGGCGCTTTTGAAAAAACAGGTGCTTCCCTTCTCCAGTTCTTCATGTCCTTTGAAGAAAATACCTGTACGCCGTTACCCGTGCAGAAAAGATAATATTTATCCTTTTCCCGGATCATTACCGGGTCGTGAACCGGTGTTTCTCTTGTTGGGGTCAAAGTGCCTACCGGCGGCGGAACAAATCTCCTGCGTGCCGTATCCGTGCCTTGCCCGATCCTTCGTGCTGTATCTGTTGTTTGTGCGGCAACATGGGTGAGGGTCATTACTGTTAACAGGATTACCAGTAGTTGCTTCATACTATTTCCGATTTAAACAATAGACACGAACGGCATTACCAATAGATGCTTTCTGAAAGTCATCTTCCTTAAAATTTATAGACCGGCCATCAAAGCATACCGTCAATGATACAGGCAGTAAATAAAACATCACTTTTCGAAGCAGCTGTTCCCCTGAAGCAAATCATTTCAATTCCAGCATGACCACCGACTGCGCCGGGATGTCCACAACAAGGTTGTTTCCTGTTTTTTTCGCACCCGAAAATTTTTCCACCCGTATTTTATTGGGCTGATCAAAGGAGTTATAGTCAGTTACTTTCCCGGATGTAACGATCTGCCCCGTTACCCCGTTCCATTTCACACCATTCAAGGCTGTATTGATCGTTACCTTTTTATTCGGGTCAATATTCACCAGGGTTATATGAACGGCCCCCAGGCTATCGAGGGAAGCGGAAGCAGAAATGGCGGGCAGTTTCTGATCACCCAACACGTATTCGGGACTCGTAAACTTCATAGGTAACAACTTAGCGTCCTGGTGAACTTTATACAAATCAAACACATGGTAGGTGGGTGTCAGCAGCATTTTCGATCCCTCGGTTAAAATAACCGCCTGCAATACATTCACCGTTTGGGCCAGGTTGGCCATCCGCACACGGTCGCAGTGATTGTTGAAAATGTTCAGTGTAGCCCCTGCCACCAGTGCATCGCGCAAAGAGTTTTGCTGGTACAGGAAACCGGGGTTGGTGCCCGGTTCAACGTCCGTCCAAACGCCCCATTCATCCACCACCAGCGCTACTCTTTTGGCACTGTCATACCGGTCCATGATGGCGGAATGTTTTGTGACCAGTGTGTCCATGAACAAACAGTTTTTCATGGAATTGAAGTATTCCTTTTCATCAAAAGCGGTTGCCGATCCTTTACGTCGCCAGTTGCTGGTAGGAATCACGTAATGGTGCAGGGTAAGACCCCACATCTGGTTACGGGCTTTACGCATCATCACTTCCGTCCAGTTATAATCGGCAACATTGGCCCCGCTGGCAATGCGCAACAGGGGCGCTCCGCGGTAACTTTTTGCAAACGTTGCATAGCGCTTGTACTGGTCAGCATAATAGTCGGGGGTCATGTTACCGCCGCATCCCCAGCTTTCGTTGCCTACACCCCAGTACCGCACTTTCCAGGGCTCTGCCCGACCGTTCTGCTTTCTTAATTTTGTGGTAGGCGTTTCCCCATCGAAGTTCAGGTACTCCACCCATTTCGACATTTCCTCAACGGTTCCGCTGCCTACGTTACCCGCTATGTATGGCTCACAATTCAGCAGGGCGCACAATTCCAGGAATTCATGGGTGCCAAAGCTGTTGTCTTCCGTTACACCACCCCAGTGCGTATTCACCATCGATGGCCGTTGATCGCGGGGACCAATGCCATCGCGCCAGTGGTATTCGTCGGCAAAGCATCCACCGGGCCAGCGAAGGTTGGGCACTTTTATGTTTTTCAATGCATCCACTACATCCAGCCGGATACGGTCTTTCTTGGGAACGTTTACGGTATCACCTACCCAGAACCCACCGTAAATACACCTGCCCAGGTGCTCTGAAAAATGACCGTAGATGTGCCGGCTGATGGTAAGTTTTGGACTGGCTCCCTCAATGGTAACCATGGTTTGCGCCTGCGCATGAGCTCCGGCTGCTGCAATGCAGCCTGCCAGGAACAGGAATAAAAGTTTTTTCATTTTAACCAGCGTTATGAATGTTTGATGTGTTTTGTTTTAATAGAATGATTATCCTATAACGGTTACGATTATACGGTTTATTGATCACGATTCATCAACAAAGCGAATAACCATGATCATTTTTGTGTACTTTCCGGCACACTGTAAAAGCGAATTGACAGCGCCATACAAAAGCTATTGCCTTCTGATGGTTATATCCGGTGTGGTAACCCTGTATAATTTATCATGAATCGCTTTCAGGCGGGCAGCAGGAATTTTCATCACTTTTCTATCGTAGGTCATTAACCCGTTGGTTTCGACTTCCACATCCGTTGTTTGTGTATACACAGCGGCTGACAACCCCGCCTGTATGTACTGTTCCAACTGGTCAATATAGGCTGAATACGTTTTGAATAACGTGTCCGCATTCTGAAAACTGCGGTAGCCCCAGTTGTTTTTATCCTGCCAGGTGTGTCCTTCCAGCGGCAATCCCAGTCCTCCGTATTCACCCAGGACAACCGCCTGGGCCCGCCCGAATAATTGCGGTTCCGGCATGGCCGGCTCCGGGTAATTATGTAAATCGATGATGTGCCCTACCGGGTAAAAATTTCCGCCGCTGGCACTGTTAACCAACCGTGATGGATCTTTTTTTATGGTCCACCCGGTAATGTCGGCTGTTTTGAATTGCCCCCAGGCTTCATTGAACGGAACCCATACAACGATGCTCGGAAAATTATGCAGGTCCTGCATGATCTCGTTCCACTCCGTGCGGAATATGTTTTCCGATTCTGCAGTGCGGGCTTTATCCGTTGCACGGCCAACGATCCCCGGACGGGTCTCCCACCGGTTGCCCAGGTCACCGCTAGGCATATCCTGCCACACCAGCATGCCCATTTTATCGCAGTAATAGTACCAGCGCGCGGGCTCCACTTTCACGTGTTTGCGGATCATGTTAAAACCCATCTCCTTTGTCTTTTCAATGTCGAAGCGCAGGGCCTCGTCGGTGGGCGCCGTATAAAGTCCATCCGGCCACCAGCCCTGGTCAAGCGGACCAAACTGGAAAACAAATTTGTTATTCAGCAGCATCCGTTGTACGCCATTTCGGTCTGGCTTCATCGAAATCTTGCGCATGGCCGAATAGGTTTTTACTTCATCGAGCACTTTTCCGCCCCGGACCAGCGATACGGTTATGTCGTACAAAAAGGGAGCATCTACCGACCAAAGTTTTGGATTATTTACTGTCAGTACTGCTTCCCCTTCCCCACCAGCGTTGGACTCTGCAATTTTTGAAGTTCCATCCCACACCAATACTTTCACCTGGTCGCCATTTTGCCGGTTGTTTATTTCAGCTTGTACGGTGAAGGTGCTTTTATCCAGGTCGGGCGTTTGTTTTGTTGCAGCTATATAGGTTGGCGGAACCGCTTCCAACCATACGGTTTGCCAGATGCCCGTTACGGGCGTGTACCAGATGCCGTTCGGACGTTTCACCTGTTTGCCCCTTGGCTGCGGACCATCATCGGAGGGATCCCAAACCCTTACTTCCAGCACATGGTTTTTATTTTTGCTTAATGCCCGGGTAATGTCGAACGAGAAGGGATCATAGCCACCCTTATGGCTACCTATTTTCTGTCCGTTTACAAATACCTCCGCTTCCCAGTCAACGGCACCAAAATGGAGCAAAACATTTTTCTTTTTCATGGAAGAAGGAACAGTAAAGGAAGTCCGGTACCAAAGCACACTGTCTTTGCCCACCGTTTTCTTTACACCAGAAAGCGCTGACTCCACGGCAAACGGCACCAGAATTTTACCGGCGAAAGATGCCGGTTTGTTATCCGTGCGGGGAACTATGGCATAATCCCAAAGACCGTTCAGGTTTTTCCACGCCTCGCGCACCATCTGCGGCCGCGGGTATTCAGGTAAGGGATTTTTGGGATCAACTTTTGCGGCCCAGGGTGTTGCAATTTTTCCTTCAACCATTTTCCATTGTTCCTGCGTAAATGCAGGCTGAAGGGACGCACAAAGAATCAGGAGCAGTATCAGTTCTTTTTTCACTTTGATCTGTGGTTTGAAATTGGAAAAAATTTACTTCCTGTATGAATGACCGTACATCACCTTTGATGATGTACGGTCATTGGGGAGCATGAGGTTCTTAATTAAGTGAGATCTGCTTTACCTGGGTATAAAACCGTTGCGTGATACCGGTTGTTCTTACGCCCGCCCGTACAAATACATAACCTTTTTGCAGCATTTCACTCAACTGCCTCCGTAATTCGGCCTGTCCTGCAGCAGGATAACGTGCCGGGTTCAGAAAAATCTTCATCGTCGTGGGTGCGGTAAGATAAGTTGCCGGAGGAACGATGTCATTGTTGGCACCGGGAATCGGTATCTGGTTGTTCGCATCTACAAAGTTGGTTAATCCCAAATGCAGCGAAACCCGGTCTGCTGTTCTTGAAGCATCAAGCCTGTTCACGCTGAATACACCGGTTATGGAAGTATCTGTTTTGTTGTACGTAAAGTTTTCCCCGCTGAGTGTAAAGAACGGATTAACCGGAACCTGGATGTCGGTTGATCCTTTCAGGTTAACGATGATGGTATCGGTGTTATTTGCCCAGGGGGCACCCGTTAAGCGAACCAGTTTATACACGCCGTCAAATAACCGCGAGGAAAAGGTACCATCCTGGTTAATGTGCACGGCAATCTTCTGGCGCAACTGGTAACCATCCTGCCAAAGTTCAAGTTGCGTACCCTGGGTAGCTACGCCCACGGGCTGTTTGGTGCCGGCCACCACAACCAGCCCGCTCAGGATGGAAGTGGGTTCTTCTTTGTTGTCTTTTTTACAGCCTCCCATCATCTTTGCGGTAATCAGAACAAGAAGCAATAATGTATTCTTCATACTGAATGTTTAGTAATGTTTATTGGAATGGATTCCGGACAATTAATGGATTATTGTTCAATACGCCCTGCGGAATGTAGGTGTAGTAATTCTGTTCGCGGAACCATCTGGGCGAAATAAACCGCGGGGCCCTGTCTAACCGGTCGTAAACGTATTTACCGTTTTTTGAGGGATCGGTTGAGTGAATAACGCGGTATCCATATAAAGCACCCAACATCGCATTTGGATTGTTGGTTTGCCCGTTCCATACCTGGTCGGCAATGCGCCACCGTTTCAGGTCCCATACACGATGATCTTCAAAGGCCAGTTCAACCCGGCGTTCATTCTGGATCTTTGCAAGGGTAAGGGTGGTGAGGCTGTTGGGTGCAAAACCTGCTCTTTCTCTTAACTTATTCATGTACTGCAAGGCATCGGGCATGTTGCCCAGCTCAAAAGCTGCCTCCGAAGCATTGAGGTAAATTTCTCCAAGCCGCATCCATATCCACCAGTTGTCGCTCCGGATACCACGCGTGCTGGTACCGCCACCGTCATCAATAAACTTCCGCATATTGAACCCCGTATTGGTTACATCCTGGTTTACACGGTGTGGCCCCGAAGAACCGGTGAGCACCTTTCCATCGGTATGCACGGTTCCGATATTTCCTTCAATGGTTTGGTAGGATGTTCCGTTCCACACTTTAACGCCTGCCTGTATTTCAATGATCGAACCTTTGAACGTACTGTTGGGATAAACGATGGTTCCTGCAAACCGGGCGTCTTTGTTGGCAAAAATATCTTCGGGCCTGTCGTAGTATATGTAGTCTGTATTTGTGGCATTTCTTGTTCTGAGGGTACCGGCAGAACCATCAAGGTAATCAAACGTTTCAACGAGGTTGAGCGAAGGCGTCACCTGAGAAGAAGACAGGTTATCTTCCCGTACTCCGCGCACGATATTGTCGTACGTAAATAAATGGCGCTTATCCTTTGCCGTTAGGTAGTCCTTTACAAAAATTACCTCCCTGTTGGCCGTTTTCTTGGTAACAGCCTCATAAAAAGCCTGTGCCGGGTTGGTTGAACTGGATTTCAAAACAAAAGGCCCCGTGGTGATGATCTCCCGTGAAGCATCCAGTGATTTCTGGTAATATTCATTGGCTCTTGCTGCCGGAATGCCTACTTCTCCCCCGGGTGTTGCAATGGGTACGGCTCTCAGGTTGTTGTACTTGGCAATAGAACCGGCATACAACATGGCCCTGCTCTTTAAGGCGAGTGCCATCCATTTATTCGCACGGGTAATACTCCCTATATTGGTTGTACCGATATCATTTTTAATGGCATCCATCTCGCTGGCAATGAAATCATACACAGCTTCCTCTTTTGCCCTGGGCAGGCGTAAGGGCGATGCATCGCCGCTGTAATCATATTCCAGTTGCCTGAGCACCAGGGGCACACCGCCCATTCTCCTGACGAGTTCAAAATAAACCCAGGCACGGATAAACCTGAATTCGGCAGCAAATTCCTTTTTCTGCTGTGCCGTCAGGCTGGTACCTAATTGTTCCATTTTCTCCAGGGAAAGGTTGATGTCCCTGATAAAACCATAGTCCCAGTATTCCCAGCGGTTGGTAGCATATTGGGTAATGTTATTACGGCCTTCGTTATTCGACTCACCCGACCACATGGCATCATCATAATCGGCCATGTTCCGCCAGGCCCCGTCAAAACCCATATCGGTTGGAAGCCGGTCGTAATAATTGGCAAACAGGTTCAGGTATTGCTTGGGGTCGTTCCAGATCTGGGCGTCCGTAAGGATGTTTCTCGGCTCCCTGTCCAGCCACGATTTCTCGCAGGAAAACAAGGCGAGTATAAAAATCAGGTACGTTCCGGTATATAATTTTTTCATGTTTTTACGGGCTTTAGAAAGTTATATTAACTCCGAAAGTGATCAGCTTTTGCGGTGGATAAACCAACCCGCCGCCTGAGGTGATCTCCGGATCAATTTCAAATTGTTTCACATTGTCGAACGTGAACAGGTTCGTGGCATTTGTATAGATCCTGAACCTCGACATTCCAAAGCGGCTGATCAAACGTCCGGGAATATTGTATCCGAGTTCCACGTTTCGCACGCGCAGGTAACGGACATTCGTGGTCCAGAATGAATTGTTCTGCATGTTTATATGCGAATTACCCCTGCGGATAGCCGGGTATGTTCCTTCAACCCAGCGGCTGTTGGGGTTGTACGGATCTTCCCTGTGCCAGCGGTCTTCAAACATGTAATGGGGGGCGGTTCCGTTATTCTGGAAAGGAATCCTTAGTTCCACGGCACGCTCAAACGACATCATGCTGGCACCGGATAATACCACGTTAAGACCGATCCCTTTGTAATCGGCACTGAAAACGGATCCGAACTGCAGCAAAGGATTTTGTCCCCTGGCCCAGGCAATCGGCTGGCGGTCGAAATCGTTGATGATGCCGTCTTTGTTATAATCATCGTAAATGAAATCGCCGGGTAGCATCGTTCTGTTACCCTGGCCGTCAATGTTTACCGGATGTTTGTCGATTTCTTCCTGCGACTGGAAACGACCGATAACCTTATAAATGAACGATGTATTGTAACCCTGCCAGCGTTGGTTGTTGGAGGTGCGGTATTCATGGTACGAATTACCAAACCGTTGTTTGTATTCGTATTCCAGCCAGTTACGGGCGAGGGTTCCGTTTACACTAATTGAATAATTAAAATCCCTGGCCTTGCTGATGTAGGTAAGAATACCTTCTATGCCACGGGTAGCATCGATGTTCAGGTTTTCCAATGGCAGTCCATAACCTACTTCACTGGGCAGGAGTACGTCATAGCGGGAGAAAGGGATACCGGTACGCTTCCTGTCAAATACATCGAACTGTCCTGAAATTTTGTTGTTCCATAAACTGAAGTCGATCCCTAAATTTTTTGTCTTGTTAACCGTCCAGGAAAGGTTGTCAATGGGAAGGCCTCGTGGGTCTACACCAATCACATAGGTCCCGTCGAGGATGGCACTGCCGGCACGGTAGGTATAACCCGAAAGATGATCAAATGCATTCAGGTTTAATTCGCTGCCGGTTTCTCCGTAGGATGCCCTTAGCTTCAGGTTATTGATAAACCGCACATTCTGGAAAAAACGCTCCTGAGAGATATTCCAGCCTGCTGAAATCCCGGAGAAAAAGCCCCAGCGGTTTTTCGGTGAATACAGGTAAGATCCATCATAACGGCCTAACAGCTCTAACAGGTATTTTTGACGGTAATTGTAATTCAGGCGTCCGATATATCCTGCTCTTGCTTCTATGAACCACTGGTCATCCAGGAAATCCTGTTCCGCGAAGCTCATAATCGGAATGTAGTTGTTCGATGGAACCGTATGCACTACAAAATAAGTGTTCTCATAGTCTGACCGTTCGTAACCCGCAACGGCAGATACCGTATGGTCACCAAATGACTTGTTGTAGGTTAGCATACCCTGTGCATAACGGTTGATCACGTTCCGCTTGTGCTTTTCCCTCCATGGATTCTGGTTTCCGTAAGGAATGCTTCCCGGTATCGGTAGTCCCGTGGTATTGTTATAGGGACGGTCCTGGTATACACCGGTTACCGGATTATAGATGTAAGCCGGGTAGGTGAACTCCATACCATCAAAGTCCTCGTTCTGGTAGTTGTAGGCTACCGTACCTCTTATAGCAAGGCCAAACGGCAGATCGTACTGCCCGTTCACTTTTACATCCATCGCATGCCAATTGTTATAGATCCAGCCGGTAATCTCTTTTTTATACGTAGCCGGGTTTACGTTGACGTTATGCGTATTGTTTATATAGGCCGGGTTGTTGTTGGCGTAAGGTGCTTCGGTAGGCCACATACTGAAGATGCTTAAGAACGGGTTGAAGTAATCGTCCAGTCCCGGTACACCTATATTAAAATTCTTTTCCAACCGCAATCCTATCTGGGCACCAAATTGCAGCCTGTTCGACAATTGCGTGTTCAGGTTGGCCTGCATGTTGGTACGATTGTATTTGAAATCCCTGAGGAGGGCATCCTGGTCCAACTGGCTTAACGAGAGGTAATACGTAGACCGCTGTGTTCCTCCTGATGCGCTGAGGTTGATATACTTCTGCGGCACATTTCGCCGGGTAACCATGTCGTAGTAATCATAACTCTGGTAACCGCTGTCTGTGCCCAACCGCCATTTTTCCAGTTCTTCCGGTGTCAGCACGCTGGCCGGGTTGCCATTTACATTCTGCACGGCTTCAACAGTTGCCCGCTGGTGCACATAAGCAGAAGGTGGCTTTGGATAACGGGTAAAGTTCTGCAGTCCGTAATAGCTGGATACATTGATGGTAGCCGTTTCCCTGCGTCCTTTCTTGGTTGTAATCAGCACCACGCCGTTCGCTGCGCGCAAACCGTAAATGGCTGCGGAGGCGTCTTTTAAAATGGTAATATTTTCAATATCCTCAAGACCAAGCGTGTTGAATACATCCTGTCCTGATCCCTGGTTGAATCCAAAAGCCGTGGCAGCCGTGCTTCCGCCTGTATAAGGCACCCCATCAATTACATACAGCGGGTTGCCCATATTACGGATTTGGAGATTTAAACCCCTTCCCGGACGTGAATCGGGGGCCCGGGTGGTAACGCCCTGTATTTTACCCACCAGTGCACCGGACGTAGTGGTGGCAGGGGTGGTCGTTAAAGCCGACGCATTGATACTGCTGACCGCACCGGTCACCGTTCCTCTCCGCTGTGTTCCGTAACCAACTACCACCACTTCATTCAGGTTGGCGGAAGCTGCCTCTAACTGTAAGTTGATTTCTGTCCGGTTGTTTACGCGCACTTCCTGCGCTTGGAAACCTACAGAAGAAATAACCAGTACCCCATTGGCCGGCGCTGAGATGGAGAATCGCCCGTTTTGATCTGTCTGCGTAGCGGTTCTTGTTCCTTTAACCTGCACGGTAGCATAAGCAATTGCCGAATCGCCGGCAGTTACCCTGCCGGTGATGGTTTGCTGTGCACTCAGCACATACGATGAAAGGGATAGAAAAAGCAACATTAAATACCGGTTTCCACACTTCCTGGCAAGGCGGCCCGGTAACGAGGCAACAAACCTCCACGATTGCAATCGTGCATTCATATTTTGTTGATTTAAAAAGAAAGTAATAGAGATATCAGTAGAATACCGGATGCGCATCACCCGGAGAAAAAGAAGTAAGCCCTTGTTAAAAAGTGTAAAGTTTCATTCCCATATAGCTCATTTTTACATTAAAAAATATTAAGCAATCACTTGGCAGACTTTAGAAAAAACATTTTTTCCGGAAGTCATATCCATAGCAATATCGCATATTTGTTAATAAAAGTTAACAACCGGAAAAATTTTTTTGATGGTAAACAGCAGGCCGGAATTTTTTCAGATGGCTGCAATGAATGCCAGTAAAAACCACGCTGTTTTACCGGGTTAAAATATGGTTACTTCAGATTAAAATATAAGAAACCGGGTTACACGTTTAACGATATAACCAGCATTTAAGTGTTGCTTAAAGGCTTTGAACTCGAGCGTTGTTCTTTCAACAGTACAAGAATGAATAGCACCAAGTGCACAATAAAAAAGGTCCCGACCGAAGTCAGAACCTTTTTATAATCTCTCTTCCTTCGCTGGCATTACCCAGATCAGGTACTGTGGGTATATTCTCAGATCAATTGCTTAACCACCCCTTGAGAGAAAAAGTCTTCATTTATGTAATAGAAAATATGATGCCGGTTTGCAAAAGTATGCCTAGTGCATTCACACTATTTTACTATCCTGCGCTGCCTGGTGTAAAACTTCCGTCGGTTTGCCCGTTGTTTTTAATATAAGTTGGATGGTTTGCTCCGGTTGATCCCAATGTGGGAAATGCCCGCATCGGTGGAACCAATGGAGTTGCGCATCCGGAAAATGTTCGAGTGCATTTTTGGCCTGTGAAGGAAAGCATACCCTGTCCCCTTTCCCCCAACCGATCACGAGTGGTTTTTTTATGGTGCCTTCGGGACTTCCCTTTTGCTTTTCCCCGTAAGTGAGGTTATGAAGCAATTGGTCAAATACAGGTGATGTGGCATATGCTCTTAATTCTTCATATACATTCCTGGATGATAATTTCCACGGATGGGCAGAAAACTGCGCGAACAAAATACTCCGGGTTAAAAAATTGCCACTCAATAAAGGTAGAAGTCCAACCCGGTTCAATAGCCGCACAAGCCGGATGGACAGGGCAACAGAACTGTAAAAAAAATTGGTTTGCCATCCCTGCCAGAACCCGCCCGGATTCAGCGACACTACACTTCCTAAGTCATCACCACGGCGTACCATTTCCAAAACAAGCCGCGCGCCCATGGAACTGCCCACTGCATCTATTCCCTGCAGGCCATGTGCGTTTATAAAACTCATAAGGGCGTCGGCAAGCGTGGCAATGGTGGTTTCTCCGGTTAAAGGAGGTGTTTTTCCCGAACCCGGAAGATCAATGGCAATCACCTCGCGGTGTGCCGTCAGTCCGTCGAGCACAGGCATCCAGCTCTTCCAGTTTCCACCAATGCCATGAATAAGCAGGAGCGGCGCGCCATTACCGTATCGGATATGATTCATTTTCATACTTGTCATTTAATAGGATCAACCGGACCCTTTTCGTCGTCGGATTGAAAAAATGTTTATTGCTTGTAACAGCTGATCAGAAGTGCAATAAAAGGCCCACCTTTCGGCAGGCCCTGAAACGATTGGAAAATATCGCGAAAGCGTCCGGGATGACCGTCCCGCAATTCTGCGGAACGCACTAAGCAGATTTAAAAAAACTCGGAAGCCAAATTGATCAATGTTGGTTATTTATAAACACCGCTCTAAAATAAATTCATCGCAGTGTGGTTTGATCGTTAACCGTTGATGATCTCGCCGCCATTCGGATGCAGTACCTGTCCGGACATATAAGATCCATCCTCGGAAGCCAGAAATAAGTAGGCAGGCGCTACCTCTGCAGGTTCCCCGGCCCTTCCCATAGGAACATCTGAACCAAATTCGGCTACTTTCTTTCCTTTAAAACTGCCCACGATCAGGGGCGTCCATATGGGACCCGGGGCCACACCATTTACCCGGATTCCTTTTTTGGCGAGGCTTTGCGCCAGGCTCCTCGTAAACGTTACAATCGCTCCTTTGGTAGCTGAGTAATCAATCAGCTCCGCACTTCCCCGGTATGCCGTAACCGATGTAGTATTGATAATGGATGATCCTTTTTTCATATGGGGCAAGGCAAACTTGGTGATCCAGAACATAGCGAGAATATTGGTCTCGAATGTTTCATACAATTGCTCGGTAGTGATGTCTTCTAAATTCTTCTGTTCTGTTTGAGTGGCGGCATTATTAACCAGGATGTTGAGCTTACCCAGCTTTTTTACCGTAGTAGCCACCAGTCTCTCACACTGCCTTTCCTTCCGGATATCAGTTGGAATAAGGATGCATTGTTGTTCAAACTCTTCCTCCACAATGCGCTTGACGTCTTCAGCATCAACCTGTTCTTCAGGCAGGTAGGCGATAGCCACATCAGCACCTTCCTTTGCAAACAGCAGCGCTACTGCACGTCCAATCCCGCTGTCGCCACCGGTGATCAGTGCAACTTTACCGCTGAGTTTTTTTGGTGGATCAGGTTTCAGTGACTTAGGTTTTGGAGTCATGTTTTTTTCCAGTCCGGGCATGGGCTGCGACTGTGCTTTCCTTAGTTGTTTCTTTTCTCCGGCTTTTTGCATAGAAAATATTTAGAGAACATATAGAAATTATTATACCATTGATATGCTCCTTTTTAACGGGAAACCCTATTTTTGCAACCCATCAGTGAAGTAGGCCTAATAAAAAATGCAAACATCATTTTGAATCTCTTGGATGGTTGAGTGTTTTGCTAAAGTCAAAATTCGTGGTGGTTCGATAGTAACGGAGTTCTTATAAAAGGGGAATTAGCTCAGTTGGCTAGAGCGTCCCGCCAGGGTGCGGGAAGGTCACCGGTTCGGTCTAATGAAACTTGAGTTCTTATAAAAAGGGGAATTAGCTCAGTTGGCTAGAGCGCTTGCATGGCATGCAAGAGGTCACCGGTTCGACTCCGGTATTCTCCACAGCTTTAAGGTCCGCCGAAAGGTGGGCCTTTTTTTAATTATGAATGGTAGGCATTGCAGGGTGGTTCCTTCCGTAAACAAACAAAAACCCAGTTTTAAAAGTTTTTTTCCTCTTTGAGTCGGTTTGTAGGATGATAAAATTTATACTGAATGTCATTCTACGTTTACATCCTTTATTCCTCTTCCATCAATCAGTATTATTGGTCATTCTTATAACCTTGCAGATAGGTTATTCCGACATAATAATTCTGGAAATACAGCAACTAAGAAAGCCGCTGATTGGAAGTTAGTATATACTGAATCTTTTCGAACACGAAGTGAGGCCATGAAAAAGGAACGGTATATTAAAAAGCAGAAAAGTCAAAAGTACATTCAGGACCTAATTTGTTCAAATGGCTAGAGACCGTCCCGCCACAAGCGGGAAGGTCACCGGTTCGACTCCGGTATTCTCCACAGCTTTAAGCCCCGCAAGGGGCTTTTTTTATGTTCTGCGTATATTATTTTGTGGGCAAGAGCGTTTGCATGCCCTGAATGCTTTCGGGGAAGAGGTCACCGGTTCGACACCGGCATTCTTATTTTTGGTCCCAGTCCAATTTCAAATTGCTAGAAGATTACGTTACAAGAGTAGCCGATTTCTTTTCCGGTGATAATAATCCTTCACTTATGTGTTCGCTAACGCTTGGTATAAGCTTTGTAAAGTATGCAGTATATAATTCGATAGTTCACTTAAAAAAAAATTATGGCAAAAGACTCAAATACAGACACAGGGAAGCCTTCTGGAGTAAACAAACCCATGCAAGGCACCGGCGTTCCTACAGTGATCAATGACGAAAATAAAACAAATGATCAGCGGCTGACAGAAGAATATACAGATGACGATAACGAGATCAATGAAGGAACGCGAACGATGCATCCCAACCGTAATCAGGATAAAGGAGATGCAACGAATGGCGGCGGATATAGTAACTGAAAAATTACTTTAGCGAGTAGCTCGGAGCGATCTGGGTTCCATTATGTGGCTCTTTACCTGCCTGGAAGAGTCAAACTTTGCGAACTCTCTGCGTTCTTTGCGGTTGCCTTTAACCGCAAAGGCGCAGAGAGTTCGCAAAGTATTTTTTGTTAGGGATGCACGCACTAACATTTCAACTATTCAGCCTGTTAACTTTTTTATCTGATCAATCCGCGTATCAAAAAAACATATTCCCTTGCCGTAACAAACAACTCAGTACCATCATCTCCACCCAAACAACAATTGGCCGGCACGGCAGGCAATGAAATAAGCGCGAGCCGCTCTCCTTCATGACCAATAATCAATAATCCTTCTTTCGTGCACAGAATAAGATGGCCGCGTTTATCCGCCTTAATTCCATCACCATTTTCATGACAAAGAATATATCGGAATTCGAGCGTACCGGCATCATGCACCGAGACAAAATTTTCAAAGGGTTTGTTTGAACAGATGTACAGCAACTTTAAATCGGGCGACAAACAAACGCCATTGGGATATTGATATTTATCCGAAACAAGGGAAACTGTTCCCTTATTCCAGCAATACACTCCGGCTATTGGCTGGTACCGCGACGGGTTAAGCTTTCCGTCTTTCAATCCATAAGGCGGATCAGAAAAAAAGATGCGCCCGTCGGGATGAACCACCAAATCGTTCGGACTGTTGAAAGGCCGGCCTTTGAATTCGCTGATAAATGGCTGCAAGCTTCCTTCTTTAAATGCGGCAATTTGATGGCTTCCATGCTGGGCAAGCAGCAACACATTACCGGATGTGAAGGCAAGCCCGTTGGATCCCGGCTGTTCTTTATTCAAATCTTCTGCATCCGGCTGACCGGTACCGCTGAAGGGTATGTAGGGTTCTTTCATTTTGCCGGGCACTATGCGGTACACGGTATTCGCCGGTATATCGCTGAACAGGTAATAACCCTCCCTGCTCCAAACCGGGCCTTCGGTAAACCGGCAATCACCGGCCAGGGTTTCCATGGTGAAATCTTCGCGGATGGCATCAAGCGCAGAAGGGTGATAGATCTTCAGGGATGGGTGCATGAATAAATTTATTTCATTTGAGCGGCCAGTTTCTGAAGAACTTTTTCCAGGTTGATGCCTTTGCCCAGCACGCCTTTAAAAAGATCTCCTTCTGTTTTCAGCCGCTCGAAAATGTTGCGTGCGGTATACGTGGTTGGAGTGAGCCCTTTCTTTACTTCACTCCAGTCAAGCGGTGTGGAAACGGGTACACCCGGTTTTGGCCGCAGGGAATACGGAGAAGCAGCTGTTTGCGTTTCACGGTTCTGCAAAAAGTCGAGGTAGATTTTTCCTTTACGCTTAGCCGGATTGCGCTCAACGGAAGTAAGGTCCGGCAATTCCTGCTGAACAAGATTAACCACCAGTTCCGCCAGTTGATTCGACTGCTCAAAACTGTACTGCGCGCCCAGCGGGATATAAATATGAATGCCGGAAGACCCCGATGTCTTTACAAAGGAATCAGCACCGATGGAATCAAGCACACGCTTTACCACGTGTGCGGTATCTATTACCTGGTCAAAGGTGTTGGGCTTATCCGGATCCAGGTCAATCAGGCACCAGTCGGGGTTCAATGAAGCACTAACCCTCGAATGCCAGGGATGCATTTCAATGCAACCGAGGTTGGCCATGTATACCAGTGTAGCCTCGTTCGTACACACCATGTATTCAACCGTTACATTGGTGGATTCACTGAACTCAGCAAATGTTTGAATCCATTCCGGCACCTTTCCTTTCATGTCCTTCTGGAAAAAATTCTGTCCCTCTATTCCATTGGGATGACGGTTCAGTGATTGCGGGCGGTTCACCATGTAGGGCAGCATATACGGTGCAACCTGCAAATAGTAGTTGATCATATCACCTTTGCTGAACCCTTCCTTTTTCCAGTAAAGTTTATTGAGATTGGTCAGTTTTAATTCCTGCCCGCTCACCTGGATAATTTGATCCACACCGGCTGCAAGGTCTACCTGGAGGCCCGTCCCGGAAGGCTTTGAAGGAGCTTTTTTGGAAGAAGCTGTCTTCGCGCTTTTTTTGGCGGCAGCTTTTTTAGCAGGCGCTGTTTTTTTGGGTGCGGCCCCCTTTTTTGTCGCTGCTTTTTTTGCGGCTGCCTTTTTTGTTGCTGCCTTTTTTGTTGCTGCCCTGGAGAGTTTTGCCATACTGGTTGCTTTTTCGAATGTTACATCTTTTGGTTTCTTATCTACGCGCAGCCCCATGAAAATCGGGTGGCGTGCAATGGCCTCTTTTGTCCATTCCGTGAATTTGATCTCGCATACAAGCTTTGGCTTTACCCAGGTTACAGGCATGTTTCCCTTCGGGCATTTTTGGAAAGGACAGGTAGGGGTTACCAGCGGCTGCAGTTTTTTATAGATCGCTTCCAGGCTTTTCTTATTAAACCCGCTGCCGGTATGCCCGATGTATTTGAGGGCATCACCATCATACACACCCAGTAAAAGCGAACCAAAGAATTTGCGGGAACGCCTCGGTTCGGTATAACCCGCAATGATTACTTCCTGCCGCTGATTCACCTTGATCTTTACCCAGTCTTCCGTTCTTGAAGCCAACTGATAGGTACTTCCGGCCCTTTTTGCCATGATGCCTTCCAGACCTCCATCAAGTGCTACCTTAAAAAAGTCCTTACCCATTTCTGCCACGTGATCGCTGTACCGCAGCACGGCATGATCAACCGGAAGTACTTCTTTTAAAATCCGTTTGCGTTCCACCAATGGAATTCGGGTGAGGTCTTTTCCATTCAGCCAGATAATATCAAAAATGAAGAACTGCAGTTTGGAAGCCGTATTCTGCCAGTTCTGCAGCAACTGGAAATTAGCCAGTCCCTTTTCATCTACCGCCACGATCTCCCCATCAAACACTGCGTCCAACTCCAGCCCGCGCAAGGCTTCGGTAACAGGCCCATATCGTTCCGTAAATGGTTTCAGGTTTCGGGATATGATCTCGGCTTTTCCACCTTCCATATGCGCTACAGCCCTGAATCCATCCCACTTGATCTCGAAGATCCAACCGGGATCGTCAAAAGGTTCGGCTACCAATGAGGCCAGCATGGGTAAAACATCGCGGGGCATCGGCGCAGAACGGGCAAGATCAGCCGCATCGCCCAGGATCTTTTCCACTTCCTTATTCGTTTTCCCTTTATTTCTTTTTGATGTACCCGGTGTTTTTTTTGAAGCCGGTTTTTTTTCTGCTGCCGCTAAAAGCTGAACCGGTTTGCGGCCTGATGCCTTGGCCTTGCTGCCTTCCGGGTGATTGGGCTCCGTACCATTTTCATGCGCCACTTCGGCGATCGTTTTACCCGACTTTATAGATTTGTCCTGCTCCGTAATGTTTTCCTCCGAAGCAAATTCATCTTTCTTTTTCACCAGCATCCAGGCATTTTCCTGCCCCGGGCGCCGCATTCGGAAAAGAGCAAAAGCACCGTTGATCTTCGAACCGTGCATATTCAACTTGAGGTCGCCTGTATGCAACGCATGCAGCAACATCTTTTCCTGCTCTTTGCGGCTGGCCCCTTCTCCACCCAGCGGTTCGAACGTTCCTTCATCCCAAACGATCACGGTGCCGGCGCCGTAATTACCTTCTGGAATGATTCCTTCGAATGTGCGGTAATCATAGGGATGATCCTCCACCATCATAGCCAGCCGTTTTTCTGCCGGGTTTAGTGAAGGACCTTTTGGTATCGCCCAGCTTTTAAGAACGCCTTCCATCTCCAGGCGAAAATCATAATGCAGGCTGGATGCATCATGTTTCTGGATCACGAACTTCAACGAACCCTTGGAAGATTTTTCCGTTCCCTCCGGTTCCGGTGTATCGTTAAAATGCCTTTTCTTCTTATAGGTCGTTAAGCTCATAATACTGTTGAAGGGAGAAAAACTTATGCCATTGAAGAATGAAACAAAGGGATAATAGTCACCATTAATAAACATGTCTTTCAAAATATATGTAAAACACGGGGCAAATACTGCTGGCATGAATTTGTTGTCATTTCATTTCCTTTAAACTAAATCAACAGTTATGGCAATCAGAAACAATAACGAAATCAATACAGGTGGCCTTGAAAGGTCCGGCCTGGTGAACATTGGCACTACCAACCCATCGGCAGGATCATCCCGCAGTGAAGACACACGCGTGGAAGACTTTGGTTCCCTCGAACTGGATGAGCAGGTAGCACTCGACCGCGGAAGGACGGAAGGCGTGGAAGAAGGTGATGAGGATTACGATGATGAGGAAGATGACGTGGAAGAAGTGGACTTTGATGAAACCGAAGTTGTGGAAACAACAGAAGTGGAGACAGAGGACATAGATCTTGACGAGGAAGACGACCTGGACGAAGCCGACCTGGATGAGGACGACGATGAAGACCTGGATGAAAAAGTATCTTACCAGGATTACAATGGCAATTCAGAGCAGAACAAACCGGCAGTCTGATTCATCCATGCAAAAAAGTGAAAGCCCCGGCATGCCGGGGCTTTATTATTATGGTTAGTTATTTTGAATTCGTCAAGCTCTTTTGCGGGAAGAAGTGGTGTTGAGGCTTTCCTTGAGTATGTCCATGAGATCCTTGACCGCGGCAGGTGTCTTCTTCGGACCTTCCACAATGCGGATCTGTTTGCCGGCAGCTTTGGCCTTTATTACTTTTTTGAGTTCATCCACATAAGTATCCTTGAAGGCGGCAGGATTGAACTTTTCTGTAAGCTGCTCAATCAGTTTTACGGCCAGCTGTACTTCCTTGGCCGAGATCTTTTCGCTTTTCTCCACTTCCGGCGCTTCACGGAGTTCTTCCTGGTAGCGCATCTGGTTAAGAAGGAGTACGCCATCGCGGGGTTTAATGGCACAAACATGCACGCGGTTGCGCAGCATGAACTCGGCCAGTCCTACCGTTTGAGATTCTTCCAGTGCACGCAGCAAAAGATTATAGGACTTGGCAGCGCCTTTTCCAGGCGTGATGTAATAAGGTTTTTCGTAAAAGATCGGGTCGATTTCCTCTTCTTTTACAAATTGAATAATGTCTATAGCGGATGATTTTTCGGGGCTGGCCTTGGCAAAATCTTCATCGGTAACGATTACGTATTTGCCTTTGGCGTATTCATAGCCTTTTACGATATCTTTCCAGGCTACTTCTTTTTCGGTTTTCGTGTCGATGCGTGCATACCTTATGGGTGCCAGGTCTTTTTTGGACAGCATGTCAAAGTTCAACCCGTTTTCCGATTCAATGGCACTTCCGAGTTTTACGGGAATATTTACCAGTCCAAATGATATCGAGCCTGTCCAGATAGATCGCATAGCACAAAATTTTAAGCTTAGGAAGCAGGGAAATAAGTGCTGTCGGGACGGAGGGTACCGGAACGGAACCAGGCAGTAAAGCTGCTGAAAGCATTCTGCCACCATGAAGCTTTTGCACCGGTTTTGGTTTCGTAGTATTCGGCTTTCATCACTTTCACCTTGATCAGCAGGAGCTGGCCGTTGTTGATGCCGCGTACATCTTCGGGAACCGTAACGTAGGCATTGATTTCCTCGGGGTCATTCACCACCCAGCCTTTGCCCATTACCTGTAAAAAATAGGAAACGCCTTTCTTGAAAAAATCAAGTCGTACCGGGAATTCAGTTTCAAATTCTTTGAGCGTTTGTTTTGGTTTTTGAACGAAGAACCATACATAGCCGTATTCGTCAACCTTTAATGTGCTTACGATTGAAGTGGGAAGCTTCAACACGGAGTCACTCAGGTTGAAAAAAATTGCACTGCCTATTTCCTGTATCTTCTCCTGCAGGAAGTTCAATTGCTGATTGGTAGCCATAAACTGTTGTTTTCGTGAGTAATCAAAGAGACTCTGCTTTATAACTCCAAATTGAATACCATAAAACTTTACGTATTAAACGTAAAAACCTCATCCGTTCCGTGTGTAAAATTATCTACAGAAGACGGCTCAATCCCTAGTAGATCAACGGCCCGATGGCATTATTTTTTAGCATTTATACGAACTATAAATCATAAATAAATCTTTAGTTATGCCAAGAACAGCGAAAACTGCAGCGCCAAAAAAACAGGGTGGAGCTTCGAGGAAGGCGGCCGCCCGCCCATCAGCCCAGGAAGAAAGAACCATGTTACGGGAGCTATTTATTGAAGAGCTTCGAGATATTTACTGGGCTGAAAAACACCTGACCAAGGCCCTTCCGAAATTACAGAAGGCTGCCACTTCACAGGAACTGGCCAGCGCTTTTGAAGAGCACCTGGTGGTTACGGAAGGTCAGATCGAAAGAGTGGAACAGGTATTCGAGATCCTGGAAATGTCGGCCCGCGCCAAAAAGTGCGAGGCAATGGCAGGTTTGGTGATTGAAGCTCAGAACATCATTGAAGATCTGCCAAAAGGAAGCGCCGTGCGTGATGCAGGTTTGATCATCGCTGCACAGAAAGTAGAACATTACGAAATTGCAGCTTACGGAAGCCTGGTACAACTGGCGAAAACCATGGGAGAAAACGAAATTGCAGAAATCCTGGCCCTCACCCTGGCGGAAGAAAAAGAAACCGACCAGCTGCTCACAGAACTGGCCGTTAGCGGAATCAATATCTCAGCAGAAGAAGAGCCGGAAGAATAATCGGGGTTCTTTAATCTGCATTATTTACTACAGAAGAGCCAGGCCGGCAAATTGGTCTGGCTTTTTCATTACCAGGGTTCATAAGCCGGAAGTAACCGGTAAAAAAGTAAACTTCCAATATGGAAACAGTACCCGAGTTATCGCATAAGGAATTTCTGAAGCTTGATAAAGATTACAGCAAGGCCGCCAAAGCAGCCGACCTGAAATATGTGAGCGACAAGGAAGCCGGCATCCTGCGGCTCCGGAAAGGAAAAGGATTTGCCTACACCTACAAGGATAAACCCCTGAAGGACAAGCAACAGCTCGAACGTATCCGAAAGCTGGCTATTCCCCCGGCCTGGACAAACGTTTGGATCTGCCCCTTTGAAAACGGTCATATACAGGCCACAGGATTTGACCTCCGAAAGCGCAAGCAGTACCGGTACCACCAGCTCTGGACACTATTGCGCAACGAAACAAAATTCCATCGCCTGTTTGAATTCGGAAAATTGCTTCCGTCCATGCGGTTGAGTATGGAGGAAGACCTGGCTAAAAAAGAACTAACAGAAGAAAAAGTTATCGCCACCGTTATCAGCCTGATGGAACGAACCTACATCCGGATCGGTAACGATGATTATGAAAAGCTTTATGGTTCATACGGTCTTACCACGATGAAAGACAGTCATGTAAAAATTACCGGCGATACGGTTCATTTCAGTTTTAAAGGAAAGAAAGGCATCTACCATAACATCAGCCTCCGCAACCGGAAACTGGCGCGCATGGTGGAAAAATGCAAGGACATTCCCGGGAAGGAACTATTCCAGTACTACGACAGCAACGGCGAACGCAGACCGGTTGATTCTGGTATGGTGAACAAGTACATCAAGGAAGCAACCGGCGGAGATTTTTCCGCCAAGGATTTCCGCACCTGGGCGGGAACACTGAATATGATCCGTGCATTGAATGTAATGGGGGAAGCCGATTGCGACGCAGATTGCAAAAAAAATATACTGGCCGCCCTGGATGAAGTAAGCCAGAAACTGGGTAACAGCAGATCCATCTGCAAAAAATATTACGTACACCCCGGCATCCTCAAGTTGTATGAAGAACAAAGCCTCAAAAAATACCTGGGTGAACTGGATGCGATTGAAAAGGACGACCAGCTTACAGGACTGACTTCGGAAGAAAGGGTGCTGATGAAGATCCTGCAATCACTTGTGTGACCGGTAATTCGAAAAATTACTCCGTATAAAATTTTCGGCTGGACCAGGACCGGAACTTTATTTTCTTTTTTTCGTTGCGGACCTTTTTGCACTTTTTTTAGAAGCTCCCTTTTTGCTGCTGCTTCTTTTTTTAGAAGTTGTTTTAGTGCCGCCTTTGCGGGAGGATGATTTTTTTGCTCCGCCCTTCTTACCAGTTTTTTTAGTGGCACCACCTTTCTTTGCTGCTTTTTTGCCGCCGCTCTTTTTGGCTGCACTCTTTTTTGCACCTTTTTTCGACGGAACTTTTTCACCCCGTTCCCTCGCCTCCGACAATCCAATGGCAATTGCCTGTTTGCGCGAGGTTACTTTCTTACCGCTGCGACCACTTTTCAGGGTTCCTTCCTTGCGCTCGTGCATAGCTTCTTTTACTTTTTTTCCGGCACCTTTTGAATACTTGGCCATAAATGTTATTTTGATGGGTTATAGGCAAAATCCAGAAATTTTTGTACCACCGCGGGTGCCTCCTATGATCTTACCAACTACTTGTTCAGGTACGGTTTTTTTATCCTCTTTTCGAAATATTTTGCCATGGATAACGAAAAAGTAGTAGGAATAATTAATGACCTGATCCAGATTAACCACGATCGTGTGGTAGGTTATGAAAAAGGGATCGATGAATTGAAAGATGAAGACCAGGATCTGAAGACCTTATTCAACCGCTATATTCTTGAAAGCCGCCAGTATTCACAGGAACTCGCACAGGAAGTCACCCGTTTGGGCGGTAAGCCTTCTGATGGAACTACCAACTCGGGAAAGATCTACCGGGTATGGATGGACCTCAAGGCTGTTGTAACCGGGCATGACCGCGAAACAGTGTTGAACAACTGTGAGTTTGGTGAAGATGCGGCGCAAAAAGCATACGATATGGCACTGAATTCGGACGAGGAACTGGAGACTTCACTGCGCGACCTGATTGTTCGCCAGAAGACGCAGTTGAGAGTAGGTCATGACGAGGTGAAACGCCTTCGTGACCTGGAAAGAGCAGCAAAATAAAGCTCAGCAATAAAAGACTGAAGGAAAACGGCTTCACTCAAAATGAGGCCGGTTCCATCGAACCGGCTTCATCTTTTGTAGAAATAACTACTCAGCGACTGAGACAGGCTTCTTTTTCCCCCTTTGAAAATTTGGCAGGTTATTTTGTCTATAGAACAAAATAGAACAATGGCTTCCCAGGATCAAAGCAGTATGCCTTACATGAAAAGTCTGGCAAATTGTTTAACCCGCATGGTCGGGGAAGGTTACACGGAAGACTTTAAGATCACTGAAAACGGCCTCGAAGCACCACAGCACGAACGGAACTATATGGCCGAACAGGTGCAGGTGGTCAATTTCTTTCGCTTCGAAGGCGAATCCAACCCTGATGATAACGCAATCCTGTACGTTATTGAAACCAATGATGGAACAAAAGGTACCCTAATCGATGCAAAAGGCGTGTATAACCACCCGGTTGTCACAAGCTTTATGCAAGACGTTGAAAACATCAAGAAAAAAGTAGTAAAAAACTAAACTAAACCGATGACCATCACAAGCAACCACACACAGGCCTGTTTCAACGCATGGATGAACTGCGAATCCCTTCTTCAGAACCTAACTACCGTTAAAACTTCTGTTTCCAAAAAAATAACCCAGGTAATTGACGAATGCGCCATTATCTGCCAAGGTACGTTCAGTGCTTTAAAAACCGGTTCCACCAATCTTAACCGTTTTGCCCTCCTTTGTGTAGGTATTTGCGAAGAGTGCGCCGAGCTGCTTGAAGCCCAGGCCGATGCCCGGTTCCAGCAGTGCGCGGTTATTTGCCGCCAGTGCTCCGAAAGTCTCAGCCACCTGGCTTTTCCTGCAGCCATCCTGCAAATCGCAGAGCCGCAGCATAGCTAATCAGAAAATAACTACATTAATTTCAATTTATAAATACCCCGCCTTTGCGGGGTATTTTTCTTTGCGGCTTTGCGGTTGACTTTAACCGCGAAGCCGCAAAGAATCTGTGAAATAAAAGGGCTACAGTATAGACTGTAGCCTTGCTGATAGAATGGACCGTGTATATGAGAAAAGAAGTCTAAGCTCTCCGGATAATGCCCAGCAACAGGGCAATAACTGCCAGAACGATAAGAAGGTGGATCAGGCCAGTGGCATGCCAGGCAAAAACACCCAACAGCCAGCCAATGATCAGGATCACCGCAACTATGTACAACAGGTTTCTCATGATAGAAAATTTAATGTGAATGACACGAGGATAACAGAAAAAACATTGCCAGCACCCTTGACTGTATGAACCCATCAGTTTTTGTAGAAGGCTTGCGGTAACACTTGGTTTCTGTGTAGTGATTTCTACACGGAAGGTGCTGCAATATCTACCCTGAATATTGGCTCCAGTTTGCTATCTTGAAAGCCGATGAGACAGATGAAAAAGGTATTTCCTTTGATCAGCGAAGCAGGTTCAGCCTTTATTGATGATAATGCTTTTAAGCTCAGTGCCTCCCTTAGTTACTATACGGTTTTTGCCCTGTGCCCGCTGCTGATAATTGTTATTTCACTGGCCGGTATTTTCTTTGGCCGCGATGCCGTTCAGGGTGAGATTTACCAGCAGTTGAATGACCTTGTTGGAAACGAAGCTGCCCTGCAGATCCAGGAGATCATCAAAAATATTCAATCAACCGAGATCACGACAACAGGTGCGGTCATTGGATTTATTATTCTGTTTATCGGTGCTACCGGTGTGTTTGCGGAGATCCAGGATTCAATCAACTATATATGGTCGGTAAAAGCAAAACCAAAAAAGAGCTGGCTGAAATTTCTATCCGACCGGCTTCTCTCCTTTTCTTTGATTGTTGGATTAGGATTTCTTTTACTGGTGTCGCTGATCATCAATGCACTGATGGCGGTCCTCAATGCACGACTGGTTCAAAAATTTCCCGATACAACCATTGACCTGATTACACTGGCCAATACATTCATTACCCTTTTAGTGATTATTGGTTTGTTTACGGTCATTTTTAAAATATTACCCGACGCTATTATCACCTGGCGTGATGCGTTTATGGGCGCTGCCCTTACCTCGGTACTTTTTCTTCTGGGTAAATTCCTGATTGGTTATTACCTCGGCAAATCCAATCTCGGGATCACTTATGGCACAGCAGCATCCATCATCATCATCCTGTTGTGGGTTTATTATTCTTCCATGATCCTTTTTTTCGGAGCGGAGTTCACCAAGATATTTGCGCTTCATGCAGGCTCCGGCATCAGGCCAAAACCCACTGCCGTTTTTATTATAAAAAAGGAAGCAAAAGAAGTCCCGATGTCATCGCTCGATACCTGAAAGACGGCTTTAACGAATTGATGAGCAATGTAATAGAAATGAATTGATTTTATTTTTACTTAACCGGAATGCACGAAATGGCATAGATTTTTAATACCTCTTTACAGGAAGGCAATTCGTTTCCCGGTGAAGTAAAAAGTGTATATGAAAAATCTAAGGCATCCTTCGTTTATCCTCGCTGTCGTCAGTATTATTCTTCTTTTTATCGCGATTGGTCTGCGCGCCAATACGTATAATAATACCGGTGACACGGTAATACTGATCAGTGTTGCGCTGGGGGCCATACACTGGATCTGGTCTATCATTGATGTGGCCACCCGGCATGATATGCGCGGGTTCCAGAAAAGAATGTGGCTGATTGCCGTTATTGCCTGCCCGCTTTTAGGTGGGATGCTGTTTTATGCCTTGCACCAGCGTGCCGGCAAAATTGTTACCTAGAAGCATATATATTTTTTTGCAGAGGTAGGACAGATTTTTCTTTTTTAGTCTTGTTACTTTCTTTGCCTTGAAGCAAAGAAAGTAACCAAAGAAAGTTCAAGGCCGCCATGATCGCTCCGCGCATGTGGCCGGGCCAGCGCGCAGGGCAGCTGTTTTACTGGTACATAAGTTATCCTGTAATTTGTTGGCAGTGCCTTTCTGTGCGGGATTCTGACTGCGCTGGCATTGCCCCGGTTTGTATTTATAGTTATTGACTACTGCGCATTGGTGGGGCAATGAGGCGCTTTGCAGCCAGTCATGGAGGTTGTAGTTGCGGCGTTGGGCAAACGTTATTTTTCATGCGCAACGGGCAGAACTTTCTTGTAAAGTACTTTGCGTGTTTGCGGTTGCATTTAACTTAACTGACAAGACGCAGAGAAGCGCAAACAAGAAACGTGAAAATTGCCGGAAAGAAAAGGCCTGAGCACCGCAGGAAATGGCCGCGGCATACAAAGACTGACTGTTGTGCGCTGGCCCGGCAAAACGCGCGGAGCGATCGGGTTTGCCTTGATCTTTTTGCTCTACTTTTTGCATCAAGGCAAAAAGTAGAAAAGACCAACAAAAGGAAAAGACAGAAACAAAAAAGACTGGTGGAAAAAAGATCCTTGATCAAAGGAACCGACTGAAAGAAGACATTCCCAAAATAAACATACCTTTCGCAAAGGATCGCAAAGGCATAAACTTCGCTCCCTATTAAGCTCCGGGAAACGTAATCGTAAACGTTGTCCCCTGCTTCATTACCGATGTTACATCGATATTGGCCTTATGCGACTGGAGAATATTCAGTGTTGCCGCCAGGCCAAGCCCCATACCATTGCGCTTCGAGGTAAAGTAAGGTTCAAACAGCCTGGATATATTTTCTTCCGGTATGCCACAACCATTATCGCGGATCACTACTACATGAGATTCTTTAAGTGTATTGATGGAAACGGATAGCTCACCCTTCCCTTTCTCCATTGCCTCCACAGCATTGATGATGATATTCAGGAAAGCAATCTTCAGCTTTTCCTTATTGGCCAGCACATAGCAGGGTTCATCGCCATATTTGATCTGCATATTGATGTGCTGAAGGGTAATGCGATCTATGGCTTCGCCAATCGCTTCATCCATTATAGACTGCAGGGTACACCGGTCAAATACAAGATCGGTGGGACGTGAGGTATCCAGCAATTCGGTAATGATATCACCGATCCGCTTACTGTTCCGTTGAATGATGTCGAGGAACAAAGGGGCTTCTTCAGGTGATGCATGGTCGGACCCGATCAGCTGCTCTACCGACATGTTGATGTTGTTGAGCGGGTTACGCACTTCGTGCGCCAGGGTGCGCACCAGCCTTCCGGTGGCGCCCAGTTTCTCGATCTGCAGGTTGGCTTTCTCCGCTCTTTTCAGGTTGGTAATATCGTGCAGCAATCCCTGGTAATGAATATGGCCCGATGCTTCCGGTGTAACGGATACTGAAAGAATGCAGGTCTTGCGATCGCCGCTGGCCGTCTTTACATCAATTTCCAGTTCGCTGATATCGCCTTCCTGTTTCAATGCCTGCTGCAAAACATTCTTGGCATGTGCATCCAGCATAAGGTCGTATACACTGAGCTTCCGCATTTCCTGCTTTTCATAACCGAAAAGTTCCGATGTAGCCTGGTTCATATCATGAAATACCAGCTCCTGGTCGGCAATAAACACAGCGTCTTTAGATAGTTCAAAGATGTTGCGGTATTTGCGTTCATTGGCCCGCAGTGCTTTCAGGTAAGCCGTGCGTTCGAGTGAATACCGGATGCATCGTTCGAGTTTATCGGCGTTAAGCTCCGTTTTGATGAGATAATCGGTAGCACCCATTTGCATCGCCTCGATATCCACATCTTTATTTCCCTTACCCGTGAGCAGTACAATTGGTTCCTCGCACCCGATCCGTACCGCATCTTTCAGGAAGTCAAGACCGGTTTTGGCACCCAGCCGGTAATCCACGAAGTACAGGTCGTAGCGGCGATCCTTCATTTGCTGAACGGCATCATTGAACTTATAGCACCAGTCTACTTTCAGTGAATATTCCTGGATACCTTTCAGGTACTCTGATGTAATGAAAAAGTCATCTTCATCATCGTCAATGATCAGGATTTTTATCGGCGAAGTGTTCACGGGTGGCATTCTTATATTTTTCCGGATATGGTAATAAGGTACAGGCAGCCGGTCTGCGCGAGATTCTGTACAGAAAGTGAGCCTCCGCAGGTAGCTGCCCGCAAATGGCTCTGTTCAATTTTTTCTTTGTTCCGTAAACACCAGGCTTCGTCAGCTGTGATATTGGTATGAAACGATACCTGGTACCACCTGATCCCTTCTGCCGCATTACCGGATTCCGTCACACCTTCCTTGCAATCGATATAAAGAAACAGGCGCGACCCGATTGGGTCACCGTCGGTTATGGTGGCCAGGAGAAAATCAAACAGCGCTGCCCAGGGTGCGGGTGAACCGGGAATCTGCGGCAAGGATTCACACCGCACAATGGCATTAAGCTTCGGGTTGGCTGCATCACACTTCAGCAGTGATTGCTGCAAAACCTCGTTCAGCAGTACCAGTGTGCTTCCGGGAACAAAAGCCTGGTCGTTATTCCTTATGGTCAGCGACATTTTACTGGTTATTAAACTCCTGGTATTGCTTCATTTTATTGTAAAGCGTTTTGCGGTCGATATTCAGAAGCTTGGCGGCCTTGCTTTTATTGAAATTTACTTTCTTCAATGCTTTCAGGATCATCTCGTATTCGGCATCGATGCTTGCGCCTTTAAGAGTTGTTTCCGTAAGCGATCTTCCTGAATCTGTAGCTGCGGCAGCTCCTCCTGCTGCTTCTGCCGGCATGGTGGCCGCCATTGGCATGAAGGAATTGGTAACCGTAGCAATTTCAGGTTGCTTATCGAACTGAAGTTTATTGAAATGGGATATTTCAAAAGGAAGTGAAGTAGCTTCAATCTGTTCGCCATCACTCAGCAGCGTGGCACGCTTGATCACGTTCTTCAGTTCACGCAGGTTTCCGTACCATACATAAGTACGGAAGATGCTTTCCACTTCCGGGGAGAAACGGCGCACATTCTTGCCCAGTTCCTGGTTGGTCTGGTAAAGGAAGTGATTGGCGAAAAGCATGATATCATCGGCACGATGGCGCAACGGCGGCACATCAATCCCGAATTCATTAAAGCGGTGGTAAAGGTCTTCACGGAACTTGCCCTTACGGGTTGCTTCCCACAAACGCTCATTGGAGGCAATGATGATGCGCACATCCAGCTCAATGTCTTTTGTACCACCCACACGGCGCATTTTGCGTTCCTGCACAACGCGCAGAAGGGAAACCTGTATATCGTAAGAAAGGTTGGCAATTTCATCAAGGAAGATCGTACCGCCATTGGCCAGCTCGAAGCTGCCGATCTTCTGGTTCAGGGCGCCGGTAAAGGATCCTTTTTCATGGCCGAATAATTCACTGCCGGCCAGTTCCTTGGAGAGTGCACCGCAATCGATGGCCACGAATGGTTTTGACTTGCGTTTGCTGCGCTTGTGGATCTCCTGGGCAATAGCTTCTTTACCGCTACCGCTTTCTCCATGAATGATCACGGTATAATTGGTGGGAGCCACAAGGTCGATCTGTTGCAGGATGAGGCGGAAGGTGGGCGTATCACCAAAAACATAATCGCCCGAAACGGTCAGTTGTGCCTGCATGGATTGCCCGGGACCTTCCGGTGATGTAAAGGCTTCCTGGGGCTTTTCACTTTCAGAGGGAGTGGCTTTTTTGGCGGGCATTCTTACTTCAACCGGGCCCTCCAATGCTTTTTTGATGGTCACCAGGATCTCATCAGGGAACAGAGGCTTGGTAATATAATCGTAAGCGCCCATCTTCATTACTTCAACGGCTATTTTGATATCGCTGTAGCCGGTAATGATGATCACAGGTAAACTGGGGTAACGTTCTTTAATCTTTCCCAACAACACATTTCCTTCCATGTCTTCGAGGCGGAAGTCGCACATAACTAAAGCCGGTTCGGTTGTTTCCAGTATTTCCAACGCCTTCTTGCCGTTATAGGCCTCGATCACGTCGTATCCATGACGTGTCAGGAACCTTTTCAGCAACAGGCACATATCCCTGTCATCATCAATAATTAAAATGGTCTGCATGGTCTGTATGATTGGTTTGTTTTTATGGTTCGAAATTAATCAATGAATCTATGCCCACAAGCCACGAACATGGGACACCGGGATCTGCAGTTGTTCCCGGTATTTCGCCACGGTTCTCCGGGCGACTGAAAAACCTTTCTGGGAAAGGATCTTGACGAGTTGCTGGTCAGTATAAGGATTATGCTTGTCTTCATTTTCAATAACATCCTCGATGGCGCTTTGGATCACTTTGTTGGAAATCACCTGGCCTTTCTGGTTGGCAATGCCTTCCGTAAACAAATCTTTCAGCAGCAACAGCCCGAAAGGCGATTCCGCATACTTGTTACAGGTGATCCTTGAAACGGTGGAAATATCCACGCCCACCATCTCGGCTATATTTTTCAGGATCATCGGTTTCAGCTGGTTGATGTCGCCGGTCATGAAATAATCACGCTGCAGGTGTACAATCGCCCTCATGATCTTCAGCATAGTGGCTTCCCGCTGTTGAACGGCATGGATGAACCACTGGGCAGACTGCAATTTATTCTTTATGTACTGTATCGCTGATTTATCCGTAGTGACTTTAGCATTATTTTCAGCCATTTCCTTCCACGAAGAATTAATGTTCATGCTTTCCGAACGCAGCCGGTATAACTGAACTTCAATATCATCTCCTACGCGGGTAATAATAAAGTCGGGAAGAATATTCTGGTTGGCATTAACACCATCCTGCTGCTCGCATACAGGGCGCATTTTAAGGGCTGCTATCAGCCGGAGCACGATCTTCATTTCCTCATCGTCAATTCCGAGGTGCAGTTTGATCTTATCCATGTTCCGGTTGTGCAGGTCGGAGAAGTGATTCTCCAGGAGCCTGATCGCCGTTTTTACATCGGGCCTGCGGGTGTTCATCCGGTTGAGCTGCAGGAGCAGGCATTCCTTTATGCTCCGCGCACCGATACCTACCGGTTCCAGTTGCTGGATCTTTTGAAGGATCAGCAGTATACCATCACTGTCCACCCATTTATTATGCTTGAAAGAAATATCCTCGGCCAGGGCTTCTACATCCTGCTCCATCAATCCCTGATCGTTAAACGAATCAATAATGTATTCAGCCAATTCAATCTCCGCAGGATCATTGCTGCTCATCTTAAACTGATCCTTTACAAAATTCCGGTAGTCGTAATTATTGGTAATCGGGCGTTCCGGGACTTTATCGTTATGCAGATAATTTCCGTACTCCGTTTTGTAATCAGGTATGTCGTCATACCCGTACTCTTCCCAATCCTGGTAATCCTGTACCGAATCTTTGTTGAACTTTTCAACTAGTGGCTCAAACTCATTTTTCTGATCTTCTAACAAGGGATTGTCTTCCAATTCCTGTTGAATACGCTGTTCCAGCTCAAGAGTATTAAGGTGGAAGAAGTTAAGCAACTGGATCTGCTGGGGCAAGATCTTCAGCCGTTGCTTTTGGGCTAAACGCTGATTGATCATTGTTTTGATTTTGGCTTATTTATTATAGACAAGTGTGAATCCAAAAACACTCTGTTGCAGAGATTGATACAAATTATTGGTTTTCAGTAAACTGAGTAATTTAGTTTTGAGGGGAATAAGATAGATTCTTTCCATATTACCTGTTACTATCCGGTGTTTGGGGAACCATTTCCTCGAATTGTGCTTTTCGCGTCTACCCAATAAGCACACTCTGCAGTATGCCAGAAAATTCATTTCCGGAGAAACATTTCTTAAGTGATAAAAGTTTAGTTTCCACATAGTAAATCCGGGTATAGAGTTGCATGAAGAGTAAAAGACTCATTTAAGGTACAGGATTCTTTTCATTACCGGTTCAGCAATTATGAATCATCTGTAATTCGAAAATGAAAATATCATGTTTCCCGGAGGTAAAACGCAACCATCGCTACATAAAAAAACGCAGCCTCATTGGCTGCGTGGTATGTAAAAAGCTGTAAATACTTTTAAATCATATCGTTTTCTTTGGCCTTTATCCTGTATTCAAAAAAAGAAGGGATGGGGTAGCGTTGTCCTTTGGGATTTGCCGAAGAAGGATCTGTTGTTTTACGTTCGGTAAAGGGCTGTTTGCCAACCAGGGGCATAGAAGGTTTACCGGCTTTGAGCAGGGCGGAGCCATTAAAATGGTTTTGATGCGATACTAAATTCATTTTTGACATAAGATGGTAGTGTAAAAGGTAAATGCCTTCAAGCACACGTTGCCGGTTCCCTGCCTGTACCTCGAAAAACGTACCAGTACAACGGTAAAGGGAAAGTACCTGTTGTTTTAAGGAAGGGTCCGCTTTTAGTGGAAGAAATTCCTCAAATGCCGGGCTTCCATTCGTGTATAAAAGATCACTAGGAGTGCTGCAAATGGTATGGTTCTTTAATGAATAGAGGTGAAGATTTATTAACCAACAAAAACCTTTAATTTATGTTACGCTGGACATTAATTTTCCTGGTTGTGGCCATCATTGCTGCAATCTTTGGATTCGGTGGAGTTGCCGCTGGTGCGGCCTCTATTGCCAAGATCTTGTTTTACATCTTCCTGGTATTGTTTGTTCTTTCTCTGATCGCCGGTGGCTTCAGAAGGGTAGATTAATAAAATAGCATTTAATGTAGTAGTGGTGTGGCTTTCAGCCGCACCACTATTGTTTTAACCGCAAAGTTGCAAAGCTTAGCGCCTTTGCGGTTGCATTTAAACCGAAAAGACCCGGAGCACGCTCCGGGCCTTTTTTAACCTCAACCCTCTGATGACACTAAGTAAAACCTCCCGGTTATTCATTCGTCACATCCACCTACCGCAAAAACACAAAGCCAGGAGGTTAATTAGGTAAATATTTTATACTTATTATTTATCTGCATTTATTCACCATCCATTCCGTTATCGTTGTTGCGTGCAACAGACTGGGAAGGATCATTGACGATCACTTTCTCATCAGAATCACTGTCCGTGGGTGATGACCTCTCCAATGCCTCGGATGTTTCAGCTATGGCGTCGTCTCCTCCTTCCCTTCTCGGCGTCATATCGGGCTGAGAAGCAAAAGTCGGGTCGCCAGGCTTACGGCTTTCCGTATTCCGGGGCGTATTCATGTCTCTGATCATACTGGAATTTTATGGTGAAGAACTAACCTTCTATTACTAAAAGTGTACCCTTTTGCAGCGGCCTGAGAAAATAAAAATCTTCAAGAAATTTTTTCCTCAAACCGCGCTTTAATGGGAATATGTTCTACAGCTGCGAAGCGCTGGAGGCCGCTGTGGGCGCGGGCGCCGGCTGTTCAGGCTTTGGACGGAGTTTATTAAAAAGACCCTGTATTTTTTGAAGGAACATAGCCCTTTTCTCTTCGCCAATGATGTGTGATGAATAGTTCTTGACCAGGTAAGGAACAACGATCTTGAGGAACCACCCGGCCCTGGCGAGTACAAATTTCCGGAGTACCAGGTCAAGCCCGAATTCCAGCCCGAAGTTCGCCAGCGGAGAAGCATTATCGCGGGTAAACGCTTTACCCACATTATTGAAGACCCTGGTTACCGGCTGAAGGTTTTCCTTCATGCTCGTAATGTCCTGGCGCAGCAATACCTCATGTCCTTTGAGTTGCTGAATAAGCCTTTGTTCTTCCTGTAACAGGTCTTCGTATGTGCGGATCTTACTCATATATTTTGCTTATAAGCATATTACGAATAGCGGGAGTGATTACTTTTTTACGGAGGGCAAATAACAAAACGCCCAGCAGGAGGAAAAATCCGGCTACGGCAAAAAAGCCGGCAGCCATATTATCGAATAGTGTTCCCAGCCACCAGCCAAGACCAAATCCAACAAAAAACAAAAAGAAAAAAGCAAGGAAAAACGCGGATACACCCAGCACAATGCCGGCAGTTGCATTCGATACCCCGCGCACGGCTTTTGCCTTGGCGATCTGCACATACGTATTCACGTAATCGGAAGCATGATCTTTCAGGCGGGTCGCTTTTGTTTTGAAATCTTCTTTGGGCTGGGTTTCTTCGGCGGTTTTAAAATCTTCCATATGTCAAATGCTTTCTGTACAAAGTAAAAGAAAAAGCAGGCCCTAAGGCCTGCCAGGGGAGTAATCAGCTGAAGCTTTCATTTACATTACTTGCTGTCTTATTAGCTTTACCTGTGAGGTTGGTTAAACCACCTTTTGCGTTAGCAAAAAGATCAGTCAGATGACCAGCCCAGTCACCGGTTGTTTGCTTTACCTTCTGACGCATATCGGAACCTTTTTCGGGTGCCAGCAACAGGCCTACAACTACACCAGCAGCTGCAGCGCCCACCAAACCTAAAATAACCTTTGTTTTTGTAGTCATAATACTCTTTATTTAAGATGAGAAATGAATTCAGGGTATTTGTTTTAAATAATCATACCACACCCCGCCTGTTCAGTCCGCAGAAATTTTGTTGGTTTCAAGTGTAGAAAATAATACATCAAAACAATATCTTTATTAGCTACATTGAGTTGCTTTGCACCGGATATATTAAAAATGGGAATTAAAATTGTAGCTGAGTTATGATGATGCGGAAAAAGGTGTTGATTATTGATGATGAAGTGGATCTCTGTCTGTTGATGAAGACATATTTCCTGCGCAAGAATTACGAAGTCTATATTGCTCATACACTGGCTGATGGTATTTCCAGGCTCAATGAATTTACGCCCGACTTTCTTTTTATTGATTATAACCTCCCCGATGGACTGGGGTGGGACAAGCTTCCCGACCTTTACCAGAAATACCCCGATGTACATTTTCACCTGATCAGCGCCTTTCGTCCCACCATGCCTTCCGAACTCGATGGTGCCAAACTAACCATCTGGGAAAAACCAATCAGTTTGAAATCACTGGATAATTTCTTTTGAGCGTTACACGCTTCACGCTTCAGGGCCGCACGTAATCCTCTTATCCGGCCCTACTTTTTGTAAATCAATAATCTTCCTGCATTCATATCCCGCCGTAAGCATACTGGTTTATCAGCATAAAAAAAAGACCAGCTTAATTGCCAGTCTGTTATATATCAAAAGATTATTTATCACCTGTAATGCACGTGCAGCGTACAGCCTCCCTCAATCTCCCCAGATTTCATCCTCACCCTTCGCCCATTTTTTTACCAGCTCCGTGGTAACGGACTTCGGACGCTCAAGCGGGAAGCCCAGGGCACGGTCCCAGCAAAGTGAAGCCAGTACGCCCAGCGCGCGGCTTACACCAAACAGCACGGTGTAAAACTCGTATTCCACCATTCCGTAATGTACCAGCAGGGCACCGCTGTGGGCATCCACGTTGGGCCATGGATTCTTAATTTTTCCCAGGGACTGCAGGATCGGCGGAACGGTTTCGTAAATGTTCCATACCGTTTGAACCAGCGGATCATCCGGCATATGCTTTTTCCCGAATTCCATTTGTGCGGTGAAGCGGGGATCGGTTTTCCGTAAAACCGCATGTCCATAACCGGGAACAACTTTACCCGCCTGCAGCGTCTTTTGTACATAATTGGCGATCTGCTCCGGGGATGGTGCCTCGGTCTGCAGTTCCTCCCGCATTTCAAAGATCCATTTGATCACTTCCTGGTTGGCCAGGCCGTGCAGCGGTCCCGCCAGTCCATTGAGACCGGCAGCAAAACTGAGGTAAGGATCGCTGAGCGCTGAACCCACCAGGTGCGTCGTGTGTGCAGAAACGTTACCCCCTTCATGATCGGCATGAATGGTCATGTATAAACGCATCAGCTCCTGGAAACCTTCATCCTCGTACCCAAGCATGTGCGCAAAATTTCCCGCCCAGTCCAGCAAGCCGTTTGGTTGAATATGTTCCCCGTTTTTATACTTGCGGCGGTAAATGTAGGCAGCAACGCGCGGCAGCCGGGCAATCAGGTCCATGGTATCATCAAACACCGCATCCCAGTAATCTTTTTTATTCATTCCCGCTGCATAGCGCTTCGAGAACTGACTTTCGGTTTGCAGGGCCATTACGGCTACTACAAACTGGGTCATGGGGTGGGTGGAAAGGGGAAGGGCTTCGATGGTGGCAAACACGTGGTTGGGCACATGACTCCTGCGCTGCCAGACAGATGTAAGATGCTGCACGTCCTCTTCGGATGGAAGATCACCAACCAGCATCAGGTAAAAAAGTCCTTCGGGCAGCGGCTCGGAACCTCCTTCCGCCTTGGGAAGCTTTTCCTGTAATTCGGGTATGGAATGACCACGGAAACGGATACCTTCCTGGGCATCCAGCAGAGATGTTTCCGTTACCAGGCCGGTCATACCGCGCATTCCCTGGTAAACCTGCGCCAGCTGCACCTCACCAATTACTTTATTCCCGTGTTCCTTTATCAGATCTTTGATTTCCGATGCAACCACATCGGCTTTTGCCTTGAACCTGTCTTTGATAATTCCCATTATGCGACTTTTATGAGTTGATACCGATAGTTATTTAAGGGCCATAAAGTTATACAAGATGGTCGGTGGAACAAAAAAATGATGTTGGAACGTATAATGGAAAAACCTACTTCGGTGCGCGCCTGTAGAGGTAAAATGCAACAAAACTGAAAAGGATATTGGGCATCCACGCAGCAAGAAGTGGAGGAAAATTACCCTTGATGGAAAATACTGTTGAAAACCGGTCGAAGATGATAAACGTTACCGCGATCACGATCCCGATGGCCAGGTGCAAACCGCTTCCGCCCCGCATTCTTCTCCCCGATACAATGGCACCGATAAGGGTAAGCAGCAGTACGGTAAATGCGGTGGCCGAACGCCGGTACATTTCCACTTTAAGGGTATTGAGTCCTTCTCTTCCGCGGGCTTCCTCGTTTTGTATGAATTCTTTTAATTCAGGCGTTGTCAGCTTGTCTTTCAGGTAATCATCCTTGCGCAATTCAGACGGCTTTACTTTCATCTTCAGCACCATTGAAGGACGGTGTGTAATGTGCTCCTGCATTTTTTCAATCCTGCGTTCTATGGCATTGGTAAGTACCCAGTGGTTTTTCGCCGTATCCCAGTGAAGCCGTTCGGCCCTCAGGTTATATACCACCTCGTTGTTCTTTACCCTTTCCATAAAAAAGCTCCGGGCCGATTTGGAGGCGGTGTCGAAATCCTTGATTCCTACATACGAATTGGAATCAATGCGCAGGTAAAAACAATTATAGCAGCCCGGATTATTGGCGAGTTTGGTAGGATCGTTTTTATCGATATAAGTTGCCTGGAATGTACTGCGCACCTCGTTAGCCCTGGGTATCGCGTAGCGGTTTGCCGCCCAGAGAATGACGGCAAAAAAGATTCCACCGATAAGGTACGGACGAAGCCACCGGTTATAGGTAGTGCCGCTGGCCAGTATGGCGATCACTTCGGAACGCAGGGCCATTTTGCTGGTAAAAAAGATAACGGCGATAAAAACAAACAGCGGGAAGAGCAGCCCCCAGATATACGGAACAAATCCTACATAATACTGCCTGATGATCTGGCTTGTGGAAAGACCGGTCTTCACGAAATCATCCGTTTTTTCACTGCTGTCTACCGCCACGGCAATAAGCGTGAAGCCCAACATGCAAAAGATGAAGGTGGAAAGGAATTTCCGAAGAATATACCAGTCGATCTTGGTGATCATCGGGGCGAAGTAAGCATATTAATGGAGAAAGTTTTTAAAAGAATTGGTAATGTGGGATTGGAATTGGGAATTAGGAATCGGGGATTGGGAATTAGGGATGATGGTTGATAGGTGATAAGTTGAATTGTTGATAGGTTGATACGGAGCGCCCATATTGCCAACGAAATGTTCGGTGGTCAGTGGTCTGTCGTCCGTGGTCCTCTCTTTCCGTCATTCTGGGCGCAGCGAAGAATCTGAGGGATGTGCTGTAGGAAATGGTATTGAGGTAATCAGGTATTATGGTATTAGGTGGAACGTATGGTAAATATGGGCAATTACTTAATAAAAACCAATGTGCAGTGGTCTGTGGACCGTGGACTGTGGTCCTCCCCCATGCAGCGCATTGGATACAGGCATGGTCAATAATGTGGCCAGCGCAACATAAAGAATACACAAAGCCTGCATATGAAGTTGATCCATGTAATTTTCCTTTTCCTGGTTGCTTTTTTCTGTATGAAAACCAGTTGCCGAAAAGACGTATTGTGTGATTATCCAAGGGACAAGCAGCAGGCCGTTTTTCATATTGCTCCACACAGGGCACAATACGGGTTACAGGATTCTATAAGCTTCAGAAGCCATTTACCCCTTTCCACTTTTGCCGTTTATTCAACCAATCCGGATTCGGTAAAGGCCCTGAAAGGTTTTATGTTTTACCAACTTATAGAACTTTTTACACCGGCAGGCGACAGCAATGCACGCATAGCAGACAGTTCTTTCACGCATTTCCATGTGAAAACCGATAATAGTGCGGTATCAACAGTTTGGGGCCGAAGGCCTCACCAGGTTTTTTATAAGTATGATCCCGTTCAACGTGGGTTTGATCTCGAAGTATCCCTGCTGCCCAGGAAAAAAGGACATTTTGCACTAAGGTTATGGTGGGGAACTTTTACGAAAGAAAATAACACCAAATGCAGGATGGCTTATTACCTGCAGACAGAACCTTTCATCCCGGTTACAGCACGCAACAGCCAGATCCCGGCTACGCTTGGAATTACGAATGAATTGAAATTCAAAAATCCTTACAATAAATCAGTCAGCAAAATTCCGATCCAGCCGGAAAGTATTTTCTTTTTTACCGTGCAATAAGGGGTTAATTAAAACGGCTGGATTCATTGAGACCGAGAAGATACATTCTAACAGTGCGCGGCACCCAGGTCAACAAAATAACAGGTGGAAATATTGAACCGCAAAGTGCAAAGGCTGCTAAAAGCTTTGCAAAGTGAAGGCTGCTTGCAGCTCAACGAAACGTTCGGTGGTCGGTGGACGGTGGTCCGTGGTCCTCTTATCACGTTTCACCTTCCCCCCATGGTCCCACAATTGCAATGGTAGCAAAACCTGCATACATGAACCTCAACTGCATTACCTGCAACCGGCAGATCCGGGAAGCTATTTACGATAGCAGTTTTATGCCGAACCTGCTCACCCTGATGTCGGCCTTCATTTTTACCGCTGTTGTTGTAGCAATTTTGTCTGCCATCAGTACCCGGGATCATAAAAAATTCATTGCAGGCAACCCGGGGTCACGGCGATTATCACCCGTACCCTTAACAACAGCAGCAATGGTGCTCGGCATCGGGGCCGGCGGATTTATTGATGGCATTGTACTGCACCAGGTGTTGCAATGGCATGAAATGCTTTCCAACAAGCTGCCGCCAACCACCCTGGTCAATAAAAGTGTAAACATGTTCTGGGACGGGATCTTTCATTTCTTCACCTTACTGGTCACCCTAACCGGTATTATTCTTTTATGGAATACAGGCAGGCGCACCGATGCGGACCGTTCCGGCAAACTTTTAACAGGTGGTATGCTCATGGGCTGGGGTATCTTTAACGTCGGTGAAGGCATCATCGACCATCACCTGCTCAAACTGCATAATGTGCGTGAAGTTTCCTCGAATCCGGAAGCCTGGAACTGGGGCTTTCTTGCTTTTTCGCTGCTTCTGCTTTTTATTGGAAGCAGAATAATAAGGAGCAAAAAGTTAGAGATTTAGGTGTTCAACGAAAAGCTACGCGCCATTTTGGTTGCTTTTAAGGAGCATTAAAGAGGTCGATTACTGGGTAACCGTACAGTTTTGCTTTTAAAGCGGGTTCCAAGAATGCAGATCACGCGAAAAATAAGAAAGCATATGAGAAAGTAAGGCAGGATTAGCATGTAATCTACCAGGCGCGGAATACTGTAGACTTGTATGGTTTTGTACGGATTGCCCTTTTCATAGATAAGCTTTACCCTTTCGCCGTTATCGGCACTGATGCCACGACCCACGAAATAACAGGTGCTGTCATTTATCCTGTACTCGATCTGCGGCCGGAGCTTATCGTTGCTCCTCCGCATGCGTACCGGAACCTGGTCAACCACTTTTCCATAAATAATTTCCGACCTGTTCAGTGTATCCCGGGCTTCCTTATAAAAATGCACCATGAATACCAGGATGAAAACAGTCCAGAAGATCAACGCGAAATGAAAATGATTAAAAGTTCTTCCTGCTTCAGCTCCCAGCTTTTTTTCCAGTTGGCTACTCATGCTCATAAGACCAAGATAAGTAAGAGATGAGTGATAGTTAAGGGAAAAGGGGAAAGTGAAACGTGAAAAGTGAAAGGTGAAACGTGAAGTGTGAAGTGTGAAAGGACCGCTCCCTAAACGACTCCAATTATTAATTCTTAATTATTAATTCTAAATTCTAAATCTCCTACAGTCTTCTTTTCAAAACCGGCACCATCTCTTCTTTCCAGCTTTTAAAATCACCTGCCAAAATGTGTTTCCGGGCTTCCCTTACCAGCCACAAATAAAAAGCAAGGTTCTGAACGGAGGCAATGGTAAGCGCCAGCAGCTCACCTGCCTTGAAAAGATGGCGCACATACGCTTTGCTGTAGTAGTGGCTCATGGGGGCATCTACCCCTTCATCGATCGGGGAAAAATCGTGGCTCCACTTTTTATTATCTATGTTGATCACCCCTTTTGACGTAAACAGCATGGCATTACGCCCGTTGCGGGTAGGCATTACGCAGTCAAACATGTCTACACCAAGCGCAATACACTCCAGGATATTCCACGGCGTTCCTACTCCCATCAGGTAGCGGGGTTTACGGGCCGGAAGGTTATCACAACAAAGCTGGCAGATTTCGTACATCACCGGTTCCGGCTCTCCTACCGATAGTCCGCCGATGGCATTGCCGGTAGCTTCTTTAGATGCTATATAGTGGCAGGATTCGCGGCGCAGGTCGTGGTAAACACCACCCTGTACAATAGGAAAGAGATTTTGTGTATGACCGTATTTGCCGGGTGTTTCATCAAAGCGCTTAAAACATCGATCCAGCCAGCGGTGCGTAAGCTGCATGGACTCCTGCGCGTAGCGGTATTCGGATGCAGCAGGCGGACATTCATCAAAGGCCATCATGATATCGCCTCCGATATTGCGCTCGATGTCCATAACTTTTTCCGGCGTGAACAGGTGCCTGCTGCCATCTATATGACTCTGGAAAAGCACACCCTCTTCATTGATCTTGCGGTTGGCGGCCAGTGAAAAAACCTGGTACCCCCCGCTATCGGTCAGGATCGGGCGATCCCAGGCCATGAACCGGTGCAACCCTGCGGCAGCTTCCATGGTTTCCATACCCGGCCGCAGGTAAAGATGATAGGTATTGCCCAGGATGATATGCGGATCTATTTCTGTTTTCAGTTGCTGTTGCGTCACCCCTTTCACACTACCAACCGTACCTACCGGCATAAAGATGGGTGTCTGGATGCTGCCATGATCAGTGGTAATGGTGCCGGCACGGGCAGATGTAAGCTCATCGGTCTTTTGTACATCAAAGGATAAAGCGGCCATAAGGGGCGCAAGATACGGCCCAGAAATTTGCGGTGCAGCTACCTGACTTTCAGGCCAGTCCTTATCTTCGCCACCATGCTTATGAGTTGGGAGGTAGCTCCGTTTATTGCCCTGGTCGTGGTGACATTAATCCAGTTATTTTACTACCTGTTCTTTTTCAGGAGGGTGGCCGATTACAAACCAAAAGAAAAAGAGCACTCGCAGCAGCATCCGGTTTCCGTTATCATATGCGCCCGCGATGAGGACGAGAACCTGGCCAAAAATCTTCCCGGTGTGCTGGTCCAAAGCTATCCTACCACCAATGAAGTGATTGTTGTGAATGACAATTCTTTAGATGATACCAAATACATCCTCGCTGAATTACAAAAAACTTACCGCAAGCTGCAGATCGTTGAACTGGCACAGGAAGCAAAACTGATCCAGGGAAAAAAATATCCGCTTTCCATTGGGATTAAAGAAGCCAAACACGAGATCGTACTGCTTACCGATGCCGATTGTGTACCCGCATCGGAAAACTGGATGTATAAAATGCAGGATGCTTTTTCCAATGGTGTGGAAGTGGCTTTGGGATACGGAGGCTATACAAAAGAGCCGGGATTCCTGAATAAAGCCATACGTTTTGAAACCTTTCATACGGCGCTGCAGTACTTTGGTTATGCCCTGGCCGGGAAACCTTACATGGGTGTGGGGCGGAATCTTGCCTACCGCAAAAGCCTGTTCTTCCGGAACAAAGGCTTTTCTGCCATTAACCATATTCCTTCCGGTGACGATGACCTGTTCATCAATAAGGTAGCTACCAGGGAAAACACAACCGTTGTACTGGACCCGGAAGCCTTTACACTTTCCAAACCGAAACAAACATGGAAAGAATGGATGCGTCAGAAGAAACGTCATTACAGCACCGGTAAATTTTATAAAGGCAGTCATAAAGTTTTACTGGGTGCTTACACCACCACTTTTTTTCTTTTTTACCCGCTGCTGGTTGCTTCCATAATTTTTTATGACTGGCGATGGTCACTGATCCCGCTGGTGGTGCGGTTGAGCGTGGTGGGATATGTCTGGAAAAAATCCATGAAAAAGCTGGGAGAAGAGGACCTCTTTTCCTGGTTCCTGTTCTGGGATCTCTGGATGGTGTTTTATTATTTTTTATTTGCACCTGCCGTCTGGAACAAGCCGGGAAAAACCTGGAAATAAACTTTGCGGCTTTGCGTTTAAACGATGCAACCGCAAAGTCGCAAAGAGCGATCAACATATCACCAACCAACTCCTAGCTTTGCACGCATGGAAATACTCTTAAAGTATTTTACTGAATTCACCGCACAGCAGGAGCAGCAGTTCAGAGCACTGAAAGACCTTTATACCGAATGGAATTCAAAGATCAATGTGATCTCCCGCAAGGATATCGACAGCCTGTATGAAAAGCATGTGCTTCATTCACTGGCTATTGCTGCCGTTTTTGATTTTCCATCCGGAACGGAGATTGTTGATATCGGCACGGGCGGGGGGTTTCCCGGAGTACCGCTTGCTATCTTTTTTCCGGAAGTAAAGTTTCACCTGGTGGACAGCATCAATAAAAAACTAAAGATCATTGAGGCGGTAAAAGAAGCAACCGGTTTAAAGAATGTGACCACGCAACATGTACGCGCCGAAGAAATCAAAGGCCGGAAATTTGATTTTGCCGTCAGCCGCGCGGTTGCACCCCTTAAGGATTTGATTACCTGGAGCCGACCGCTGCTGAAAACAACACCCGTTAAAATAGAAAGCCCCGATGGTCCTGTCTTGTATAAGCCCGGACTGATCTGCCTTAAAGGTGGCGACCTGGCGCAGGAAATTTCCGAAAGCGCTACCCGTCCGAAAATGGTGGAAGTGCGGTCGCTATTTGAAGAGGAGTTTTTTCATGAAAAATACCTGTTGTACGTGCCCGTGGCGTCTCTGAAGAAAAGTTGATACGAGTTCAACCTTTGCAAAACTTAGTGCCTTTGCGGTTAAAAATCTAACCGCAGAGGCGCAAAGGTTGAACTACCAATCAACAATCACCCCTCACCATTTCAACTCCAACCTATTATTCTTCCGCTCAAGATCCGCCATGCGGTAAGATGGATCGATCTCCACGGAAACAATATCCGTGAGCTTTCTTTTCGTTTGAATTTCATAAGTGGGATGGGTCCATTTCCACGATTCATACACCACGCGCCCTTCCTGGCCTTTTTCAGGCGGCTTCGCCCCGAACATCAGGTACATCGGCACATAATGCCATTCAGAGCTTCCGTCGCGAAACGTAACTTTTACATCCACCGGCATGGGCATCTGCCCGATCCTGCGCAGGCGTACACGGGTAGCGCCGCTTTCTTCATACAAACTGTCGATGCTGTAATCGATGGTCTTGGTTGTATTGACCCAGTACATGCGGTACCAGTCCAACTTTAGTCCGCTTACTTTTTCAGCCACACGCATTAAATCATTCACAGCCGGATGTTTGAACCGCCACTGACGGTAATATTCCAGTAATATGCGGTCGCGCACATCCGCACCAACAATGTATCCCAGCTGTTCCATGAATACCGCACCTTTGGAATAAGCAGCATTGCTGTACGCGTAATTGGTATTGAAATGATCGGCGTGCGTGGTCAGGGGCTCTTCTCTGCCGCTGCGGGCCAGCCCCAGGTAACCTGCATAATTGGCCGCATGATAAAGTGGCTGTGCATTCATAGCTAGCGAATCTGACTTATGGAGTTCCGCCGGGTTGCCGGCCAGGTTTTTCCGGGTTACCTGCTGACGGTAATATTCTTCCACCAGGTTTGTTGCATATTCGGTAAAGCCTTCATCCATCCAGGCATAAAGAGATTCGTTTGTACCCATCAGCATCTGGTACCAGGTATGCATCCATTCATGAAACGCGGTTCCCAGGCTGGAGCTTACCAGCATGGTAGACATCGGATATTCCATACCTCCATCACCGCCATGAATAAAGGAATATTGCTGGTAAGGATACGCACCAAAATTCCTTTCAATAAAGGGCAGTACCGTTACGGCCGCATCGGCAATTTCGCTCCATTTGGCATCTTCCTCGGTACTCCCGGTTGTATTGTTGTACAACACATGAATGGTGGGTCCGTTTGCAATGGTGCGGGTAAGGTGTTTGTATTCCGGGTCGGCAGCCCATGCAAAATCGTGCACATTCGGGGCAACAAAACGCCAGCTGAGTTTCGGTCCTGCCGGACGGGTTACTTTGGTTCCCTTTGCTTCATATCCGTACCCGATGGCTGACGGGTTCTGCAGGTAACCCGTACCTCCAAGGATATAGTTTTTATCAATATTGATAGTTACCTCATAATCGCCCCATACCCCGTAAAATTCACGGGCAATGTAGGGTGTGGGATGCCATCCCTCGTAATCGTATTCCGCCATCTTCGGATACCATTGCGTCATGGTATAACGTACCTGGGTAGACGGATTGTCGCGACCGCTTCTGCGGATCTGCAACGGAACCTGTGCTTCCCATTCCATATCAAAAGTGACCTTGCTTTTTGGAAGAATCGGCTTATCGAGCACCACTTCCAGGATGGTTTCATGAACCACCAGCTTCTGCGAACGGCCATTCATTTTTAAGGAAGACACGCGCTGGTAGCCGATTTCATTGGGCTGCAGTTTTACGATGCGGTCTTTAACCCGTGCATCCCAGTCTGTTACATCATTACCATTCCGGTCTTTGCGCAAAGCGATCTCTCCCTGCCGGCGGCTGCGCGCGTCCATCATGCTGTTGGGCTGGAAAGCATTCCAGTATAAATGATAAAATACTTTTTTGAGCGTGTCAGGGGAATTGTTGGAATACTCGAGTTTTTGCTTGCCTTTGTACTGGTTGGCGGCTACATCCATGTCTATGTTCATGGTATACTTTACCCGTTGCTGCCAACGGTCGGACTGGGCAAAAAGCTGGAAGGAAATAAAAAAAGAAAGAACCAATAAAAGCTGTTTCATTCGTGTGTGGTTGTCATTAATGTCTTTATAATAGCAATAGCGGACAGAAGTCCATCCGGTAAATTTCGCCAAATTAGGTGTTACGGGAAAAACAAAAGTCTGCACGGGCAGACTTTTGAAACATATGATGTTGCTGAATCAGGGAAAACCTATAGTGTAATAGCGTCGCGGATAAGGCGACCGTTTTTATTAAAATACAGGTACCGCTTTGTGATATCATCCTTTTCCACTTTTACGCGGTAACGCTCCGAACCATCCGGCATTGATACGATGGCAGCTTCCTTCACCGTCCATTCGGCATATTTGCTTTTGGACAATCCATCCTGCACATCCGGGTTGAACTTTTCAAAGGACCAGGCCTTTTCTGTTTCCTTCCACCCGCCTTTGTTATTGAATTTAGCGATCATCTTTTCACCATCCAGGGTAAAGCTTACATGAACCGCGGTAAGAATGTCATTATAACGAACGCCTTCCGCCGAAGGATAACGGGCGGAAAAGGAATCTTTTACCGCTGCGGGTATTTCCCTGATCTGTGCAATGGAAATAGTACGGCAGGCAATAAGAAAAGCAAAAACCATGAGGATCCGTTTCATACAATGGTGTTAATGGGCCAAATGTAAATCACTCCTATTCTTCTTTACCTCCTACCACGATAACAATCTCGCCTTTAACATTTTTTTGCCCGAAATGATGGTGCAGCTCACCGAGGGTACCCCGTGCATTTTCTTCGAATATCTTGGTGAGTTCGCGGCTAACGGCACACCGCCTTCCGGCTCCGAAATACTGGATCAGGTCCGCCAGGGTTTTAACCAGCCGCACCGGCGATTCATAGAAGATCATGGTGCGCTCTTCTTCAGCCAGCGCGGTTAACAGCGTGTGACGGCCCTTTTTAAGCGGAAGAAATCCTTCGAAAATAAAACGGTTGGTCGGCAGGCCGCTGTTTACGAGGGCTGGCACAAATGCAGTAGCACCGGGAAGGGTTTCCACCCTGATATCATGTTTGGCACATTCGCGAACCAGCAGAAAAGCCGGATCAGATATCCCGGGAGTGCCGGCATCCGTGATCAGCGCAATCTTTTTACCAGACAGTAACTGCTCAACCAGGTGCTGTACCACCTTATGCTCATTATGCTGGTGGTAGGGCGATAAAGGCTTTTGAATGTTGTAATGATTGAGGAATTTGGAAGATGTGCGGGTGTCTTCGCATAAAATAAAATCCACTTCCCCCAGCACTTCCAGAGAGCGAAGTGTTACGTCTTTCAGATTACCTAAAGGTGTGGGAACAAGGTAGAGCATGAGGAGTAAAGATAGTAAGTGAAGAAATGCTCAACGACCAATAGCCAATGTTCAATATTCATTTCAGCGAACCGCAAAGACGCGAAGGCTTCAGTTAACTTTGCGCCTTTGCGGTTAAATTTTATTGAGCTACTTCAATCTCGAAATACTCCATCACCGGGTTGGCCAATAATTTTTTACTTGCTTCTTCTGCTGTATTTTTTGCTTCTTCCGGCGATGAGGCTTCAATTTGAAGGGTAATGTTTTTGCCGATGCGCACATCCTGCACGGCAGCAAGACCAAGATTACTAAGCCCGCTCATCACGGCCTTACCCTGCGGATCCAGCAATTCTTTCAGCGGCATTACTTTCACCTGTACGGTATATTTCATCAGGAAAATTTTGCGCAAACGTACCAAATAGTTGGAAGTTTCACCGCAAAGGCGCAAAGGATTCCATGCGATATTCAATTTGCGCCTGATCCTTCCGACAGGCAATTGTTCTAAACTTTAAATTCGGGCGCACCTTTTTTTGTAGTGGTGATCATTGTGTCCTCATCTTTTGAAAGAAAAGAGAAAACTACATAGAGCAGGAAAATCACCGGTACGGAAACCCATTTAAGAAAAATGATCGCAATGATGGAAAGGATCACCAGGATGTACTTCATCTTGTTGTGGGCAAAGGAATAATCCTTGAATTTCATGGCCAGGAACCGATGGTTATTCAGCATCAGGTAAGAAAGTAGCAGGATCACGGCATACAGGATCCAGGGCTTTATAAAAAAATCACGGATGCCCAGTTCTTCAAACCAGATGATGAGCGGAAAGGAAGCCACTACCAGTCCGGCAGCAGGTGAAGGCACACCGCGGAAACTGTTTGACTGATCGGAGCTCAGGTTAAACTTCGCCAGGCGCCACGCTACGGCACAGGGAAAAATAAAAGCGGGCAGCAGCGCCAGGAAGCTGGTTTCAATACCGTTCTCCCCTTGTGCAAAACCAATCCGAAGCAACTGGTACAGGATGATTCCCGGTGCCACGCCAAAGCTTACCATATCGCTGAGTGAATCGAGCTGCTCGCCCATAGGTGATTGCGCTTTGAAGGCCCGTGCTATGAATCCATCAAGGAAGTCGATCACAGCCGCCCCGAAAATGAAAAGAGAACCCATCCAGATCTTTTCCGGCAGGTTTACCTGGGTGTACCCGCTCTCTTCCAGCAGCACAATGGTTTCCCCCGTCTGCAGTACATAAACAATTGCGATGCAGCCAAAAACCAGGTTAAGGAGGGTAAATAGGTTGGGGAGTTGTTTCATTATTAGTCGACAGTCCACGGACCACAGTCCACAGATCTTATTTTAAAGAATTTCGTAATGCCTGAATCTTAACAATCAGCGAATCTATAAAATCATAAGTATCCTTAAACACGTCCTCAGAGATATATTTCCTTTTACGCGCGATATACAGGCAACTGACTACTTCGATACCCGATCGAATTGCATAACTTAAAAACTTTCTGAACTCAAGATCAGTTTGACCTGTTGAACCTTCCGCTATATTTAATGCCACCGAATCAGCAGCTCGTTTCATTTGTTGTGTTAATATAAATATTTCTTCCTTTGGAAAAGTCCTTGTAATGAGATCCACTTTGCAGCTTAATTCAACAGCATCCTGCCATACAATTAGTTTTTCAAATTTGAAAGCCATACACTTATAGAAAATTTGTCTTTCTAAAATGGTGCTTTGGAAAAAGTTTTCCCTGGCTAAAAAAACGATAAATGTGGTTTTTTTCTCTTATGCATCTGTGGACCGTGGACCGTGGACTTATTTATTCATCCCCGCCTCTATTTCCTCCACCGTAATCGGGATCCCGTCAAAAAGATCCACATTTCCATTTTCCGTGATCCAGAGGTTGTTTTCGATGCGGACGCCCATGGCTTCTTCCTGGATGTAGATGCCGGGTTCCACCGTGAAGAGCATGCCGGGTTGTACCGGTGATGTGCGGGTACCCAGGTCGTGCACATCAATGCCCAGGTGGTGCGAAATACCATGATACAGGTATTTTCGGTAGGCCCTGTTTTCGGGGTCTTCATTTTTTACATCGGCTTCTTTCAGCAATCCGATCTTAATAAATTGTGCGGTGGCTTCATCGCCAATTTTTTCGGTATAATCAATAATCGTAATACCTGGCTTCAGAATACTCTTTGCATAATTGTGAAGGTGCAGGCAGGCATTATACACTTCCTTCTGCCGCTGTGTAAATTTTCCATTCACAGGAACCGTGCGGGTAAGATCGGCCGCATAACCGCCGTACAGGGCACCAAAATCCATCAGCACCAGTTCTCCATCCTTACATTCCTGGTTATTGGATATATAATGCAGGGTGCGGGCACGGTCGCCGGAGGCAATGATACTGTTATAGGCTTCACCGCTGGCACGCTGGCTCAAAAAAGAATGAACGATCTCCGCTTCAATTTCGTATTCCATCACGCCCGGACGAATGAACCGCATCACACGTTCAAACGTTTTCCCTGTAATCTCAATGGCTTTTTTAACGATCTCAATTTCAAGGGGGGTTTTGATGGCCCTCAGCTCTTTCATCAGTTTTGCGGCCCGTTCGTACTGGTGAAGGGGATACTTTGATTTCATTTCTTCCACAAACCGGTAATCGCGGGTACGAACAGCGCTGGCTTTCCGGTCATTTTCATTGGTATCGAGGTAAATGGTATCGGCAAGATGCACCCAAACCTGCAGCAATGCGTCTATGCTGTCGAGCCATACAATTTGTCTGATGCCGCTCATCGCTGTCGCTTCTTCACGGCGCAGGCGTTTTCCATCCCATTTTTCTTTCATTTCATTGGGGCGCACAAGCACCAGCACCTCCCTGTATTTCGGATCAGGATTATCGGGGAAAAGAATCACCATACTGTCTTCCTGCTCAACCCCTGTTAACCAGTACAGATCACTGTTTTGTTTAAACGGGTAAAGCGCATCACCGTTGCTGGGTACTTCATCATTCGACACAAAGATGGCTATAGACGAAGGTTTCATTCTTTCTGTAAAGCGTTTCCTGTTGATTACAAATAACTCCGGGTTAATAGGAAGATGTTTCATGCATGTGATTTAAGAACGCGGCAAAATAACCGAAATGAAGAAAATTCTCATCAATTATTATTTGAGCAGCAATCATTTAACATTGTGTACCATCTACACTTGAATAGGGCACGAAATTATTATGAATTACCTTTGTCGCCTTAACAAACGATTGCTTTTATGTCAGTACCTACTATTGCTATTCCCATCGGGAACCTTGTGAAGCTTGGGCTAAAGAATACGGAAAGTATTCACTACCAATTATCTCCTGAAGAATTAGTGCAGGATACCCTCCGTACCGGAGAAGGTGTGCTTACTGATTCAGGAGCGCTTGCCATCCGTACCGGTGAATTTACAGGACGTTCCCCTAAAGACAAATTCACGGTAAAGGACGAGATCACAGACAACTCTGTACACTGGAACGAATTCAACATCCCTATCGAAGAAAAGTATTTCCATGTGGTGCATAAAAAGATCATGGAGTACCTGAATAACCGCAACGAAATCTGGATCCGCGATTGCTACGCCTGCGCAGATCCCCGTTATCGCATGAACATCCGCGTGGTTACAGAAACCCCCTGGACAAACCTGTTTGCTTACAACATGTTCCTTCGTCCTGAAGAGGAAGAACTGGATGCATTCAAACCCGAATGGCATGTTGTGTGCGCGCCCGGACTGAAGCTGGATCCAAAAGAATGCGGAACGCGCCAGCACAATGCGGCCATTGTTTCGTTCAAGCACAAAATGATTCTTATCGCCGGATCGGGTTATACGGGTGAAACCAAGAAGGGCATCTTTACTATTCTCAATTACATTCTTCCTCATGACAAAGGTGTATTGAGCATGCATTGCTCAGCCAATATGGGTGCAGATGGTGATACCGCTGTTTTCTTTGGATTGAGCGGAACCGGTAAAACAACCCTGAGTGCCGATCCTGCACGCAAACTGATTGGTGATGACGAACACGGATGGACAGAAGACAGCATCTTCAACTTCGAAGGTGGATGTTATGCAAAACTGATCAACCTGTCGGAAGAAAAAGAACCGGAAATCTTCGGAGCGATCCGTCCCGGTGCCATCGTAGAGAACATCAGGTTCTTTGAAGGCACCAACAAAATCAACTTTGATGACGGTACGATTACCGAAAACACCAGGGTTTCCTACCCTCTTCATTTTATCTCCAATGCACAGGAGCCTTCCGTAGGTGGTATCCCTAAAAATATTTTCTTCCTTACCTGCGATGCTTATGGTGTTCTTCCGCCGATATCCCGGTTAACACCCGGCCAGGCGATGTACCAGTTCATCTCGGGCTATACGGCTAAAGTTGCCGGAACAGAAGCCGGGGTTACCGAACCGAAGCCTACGTTCAGTGCCTGCTTCGGAGCCCCCTTCATGCCGCTTCATCCCGGTAAGTACGCCGAAATGCTGGGAAAGAAAATGCAGCAGCACGAAGTAAATGTATGGTTGATCAATACCGGCTGGACAGGTGGTCCTTATGGTGTGGGCAACCGCATGAAACTTCCGTATACACGCGCCATGATCACCGCTGCACTGGAAGGAAAGCTCGATAGCGCAGCTACAGTAACAGATCCGATCTTCGGTGTTGCCATCCCGAAAGAAGTTCCCGGGGTACCTTCCGAATTGCTGATGCCGCGTAATACGTGGTCTGATGCAGCAGCCTATGATGAAAAGGCAAAGTTCCTTGCAGGTTTGTTCGTGAAGAACTTTGAAAAATATGCTTCAGGTGTTTCTGAAGAAATCCTGAATGCCGCTCCCAGGTCTTAATATTTAAGATGAATAAAAAAAGAGAAAGGCCCTCATTCGTGAGGGCTTTTCTTTTACAGCCAATGCGCAATAGACCTGCCCGATCTGTCAGATCTGGCAGGTCTTTATGAAGCCTCCCGGCAATTGTTTCTAAAAAAATTTTCAACATTGCCCCATCGGCCAAAAGGTGAATTGAAACGACGAAAGCCGGAAGAGCATCGACGACTCTTCAAAAGCCCGCAAATCCTTAACAGGCAACGGTTTAGAGCCCCGGCTTTTTTGTTATCCTTAACGAAACAGGTCAAAGAATTTTCTATTTTTATTAACCCCGGCCCATGAAACCGGGAGAAATTTTTACCATCCAACCACCGTTTGATTATAACATGAAAATCCTGAACCTTACCGTATTACTGGCTTTTGCCGTACAATTCTCCGGCATGCCTCTTCCGGAAAAAAAGAAACCTACCTTTTCACCTGCAGTCGTAAAGCATCTTCATGGAATGGTGCACGGCCCGGAAGATGAAGAATATATTCCCTGGCTCGATTCAAGAAGATTGGGATGGGAAGATTTCCAGGGAGAGCCCCGTTCGCAAAATGAAGCAGTTGCCTCTACATCCACTTCGCTTGGAATTTCCTACCAGGTAAAAAATAACCGGCTTAATTACCAGATCACCTGTAATTTCTCGAAAGTAAAATCATGGGGATTGCTGAAAACAGATTATATCCTCGCACATGAACAGGGACATTTTGATATCACAGAACTTTATGCCCGCCGCATGCATGAAGCACTCAGTTCCTATAAATTCAATAAAAAAACATTCCGCGCGGATGTGAACAAAATTTACCAGGAAGTGGTAAAAGGTAAAGAAGCCATGCAGGCCACGTATGATGGTGAAACAGACCATAGCCGCAACCGCAGGCAGCAAATGCTGTGGCTTTCAAAGATTGAAAAAATGATGGAGGAAACTTCTGTCTACAGCAATTATCCCTGATCTTAAAACAAACCGTATAACTGTGCATCGACCTTGGAAATGATTTTGCCAAGGTCTTCTTCTTTTTCACCAAACTTGTTCTCATCACCATTGATGATCAGCAGTGGTCCTTCCTTGTAGGTTTCAATCCATTTATTGTAGTAATCGTTGAGCCGTTTCAGGTAATCGAGACGGATGTTTTCTTCATACTCGCGTCCTCTTTTCTGGATCTGCCCTACGAGCGTGGGCACGGAGGCCTGTACATACACCAGCAGGTCGGGTGGCTGCACCATTGACTTCAACGTCTGGAAGAAGGTAAAATAATTATCATAATCCCTTTTGGTCATCAGCCCCATCTCATGAAGGTTGGGCGCGAAGATGTGTGCGTCTTCATAGATCGTGCGGTCCTGGATAATTGTTTCCGTTCCCCGGTGGATTTCCAGTAACTGGTTGAGCCGGCTGTTGAGGAAGTAGATCTGCAGCTGGAAACTCCAGCGCGGCATATCATCATAAAAATCATTCAGGTAAGGATTGTGATCAACATCCTCAAACTGCGGGATCCACTTATAATGTTTGCTCAGTAATTCGGTAAGGGTGGTTTTGCCTGCCCCGATATTACCGGCTACTGCTATATGCTTGGGTTTTTTTGACTTGGCCATGTTGAAACAAAACGTCCGGAAATGTAAAAAAACGATTGCCCTTCAGCGGGTCAAACCGGGCGCCAAAATAGAATTTAAAAATCAATTTTACAGATAATTCAGTCCAACCAACTTACGGGTGGCCCTTATGGTTTCCGAGGCACTTTGCCGCGCCTTTTCAGCACCCTGTCTCATAATCTTTTCCAGATAGGCCTCATCGCTGTAAATACCGGCAGCCCGGTCGCGGATCGGTGTTATAAAACGCACCATGTCCTCAGCCAGCTGTTTTTTCATATCGCCATAGCGGATAGAAGCCTTATTGTAATCATCCCTGAATTTCTGTAACGTGCTTTCTTCACTAACCAGCGACATCAGCTGGAAAATATTCTGAATATAATCCGGCATGGTTTCATATTCGGAAGTTGGTCCACTATCGGTTTTCGCCTTCATTACTTTTTTGCGGATCAGGTCATCATCATCGGCCAGGTAAAGAGTGGCGAGCTGATTTTCACTCTTGCTCATTTTCCCGGTACCATCAAGGCTGGGCACTTTCACCAGTTCACTGCCGAAATTAAAGGCCTGCGGCTCCGGGAATAATTCACCATAACGGTGATTGAAGCGCTGGGCAAAATTGCGGGCCATTTCAAGATGTTGTTCCTGGTCCTTTCCTACCGGCACGTACAGTGCGCGATGGATGATAATATCAGCTGTTTGCAGCACCGGGTAGGTAAGCAATCCAGCATTTACATTAGCCGGATTCTGGCGCACCTTATCCTTGAACGTAGCGGTTTTTTCAAGTTCGCCTTTATAGGCCATCATATTCAGGTAGAGATACAGTTCCGCGATTTCAGGAATGGCACTTTGTACGTACAGGCATACTTTTTCAGGATCGAGGCCGGCAGCCATGTTTTCAGCCAGCACACGAAGCACACTGTTACGTAACTCTTTGGTATCGGGATGTGTTGTCAGGGAATGCCAGTCGGCCACAAAAAAATAGCAGTCATAATTCTCCTGCATGCGCACATAATTTTTCATGGCGCCGAAATAATTACCCAGGTGCAGGAACCCTGTCGGGCGGATCCCGCTGACAACAATTTCTTTTTTCATAAGAAGGGCGAAGATAGGGCTGAAACGCTACACGCTGCCCGGGGCCTGCTGCACGAAATCCTGGCTTCACTTGCCGTTATTGATGATTACATCGCACCCAATCGGAAGAAATACCCGGCATTTAATTCTGCTTGCAGACACAAAGGCTTCACACTATATTTAATGGTACCAAACAAACTGCTATGAAACTAAACCGGGAAAGGCTGATCGGCATAACCGCCGGCGTCATCCTTTGTGGAATTACCTCCAGTCTCATTGTGCCTTTTAGTGGGGAGGGTCAACCCAGCAACACGCTTTACATTGTAAAACATTTGCTGGCCTCTGTGCAATTGAATTTCCGGGGCTATGTTTCGATAGAAGACCGGTTGCCGGATTTTTTAAATATTGGTTTTTACGCATTGCTTCTGGTTGGCCTGCTGATTTATTGCTCCAATCAAAAAGAAACCCGGATGATCCGGTTTGCGTTTGCGATTATTTTCCTGGATAATCTGATCAGTCTGGGTATCAGCGTCCTTTCCATCCTGGCGGCTGCCGCCAACCCTGACCGCGACTATCCCTTTACCATTTTCACGGCCGTATTTTATACGAGCGGCCTGTTGTTTTTGTTTATGTCTTATACCGTTCTCCGTTACCTGCAAAAAACAAAAACCCTGTCTGTCACCTATCACCATTCCGAAGTACTGCCCACATCATTTTTCATTGAAAGCACAAGGACGCAGCGTTTCCTGCACCTATTGGTTGATACCCTGGTGCTCTACCTGATCTTTCCAAAATTCGCGCACTTCCTGTACTGGTTCGGCTCCGGAGACTATTCGGGTGGAAACAATTCAGCATTGATTCATTATTGCGTAATCCTGGCCGGAAGGGTCCTCTATTATTTTATAATGGAATCCATCTGGTCGGCTACACCGGCAAAACTGCTTACGCAAACAAGGATCACCGATGAACAGGGGCAACGGGTAAACGCGCTGAATATATTCGGCAGAACGTTATCGCGTTTTATTCCATTTAACGCGCTTTCTTTCTTTGGCAACCGTGGCTGGCATGACAGCATGAGCAACACCTATGTACTCCGGGAAACATACTCGGAAGAAGTACGGTTTGGGGAAAGTGCCATCCCATCTTCTGTTTAACAACAGAATCGACATTATCTTTGCCCCATGATTGTAGACGACGCACTGATCGATAAACTGGCCCGTCTTTCAGCCCTTCGGTTTACACCCGAAGAACGGGAAGCTATTAAAAGCGACCTCGAAAAAATGATTGGTTTTGTCGACAAGCTGAAAGAACTGGATACTACCGGGGTAGAACCCCTGCTACATATGAGTGATGCCGTCAATGCCCTGCGTGAAGATGTTCCCGGCGACATGATCACCCGGGAAGAAGCTCTTCAAAATGCCGCACAGCATGATGGTGTTTTTTTCCAGGTGCCGAAGGTTATAAAGAAGAGTTAGGGTTTGTAGATGAGGAATTGGGGATTTGGAATTTGGAAGTAGGTGGCTTGTTTAAATTTAATACGCTTCGCATTAATATAGTACATACAGGTAAAGTCTTAGGTTACCAGGAGAAAATCCACAGGATAAAATGGTTTTTTTGGAGACATTCCATATCTGTCAGATGTGGAATGAGAGATCTCAAACCTCAAACTGCAAACACTTACTTCCCTTAGTACAAACTGCCGACTGCATACTGCCAACTGCCGGCTTTAAATTTAAATTTACCTTCAACGCATGCAACCGATCATTCACCTGGAGCAGATCCGAAAAAATTATTACCTCGGCAAACAGGTGGTTGAAGTACTGAAAGGAATTTCAATTGATATTTTCAAAGGAGAATACGTAGCGCTGATGGGACCATCCGGTTCCGGAAAAAGTACGCTGATGAATATTCTGGGCTGCCTGGATACACCAACAGCGGGGAGGTATATTTTAAATGGACAGGATGTAAGCAAGATGCAGGATAATGCCCTGGCCGATGTGCGTAATAAAGAAATTGGTTTTGTATTCCAGCAGTTTAACCTGTTACCGAGGCTTACGGCTGCAGAAAATGTTGCGCTTCCGCTGGTATACGGCGGAGTTTCAAAAAAGCTGCGTACCGAAAGAGCAAAGTTGGTGCTGGAGAAAGTGGCTCTTGCAGATCGCAGCCACCATAAACCCAATGAACTTAGTGGCGGACAAAACCAGCGCGTGGCCATAGCCCGGGCCCTCGTCAACAACCCATCCATTATCCTGGCCGATGAACCAACCGGCAACCTCGATACGAAAACATCATACGAAATCATGGAGATTTTCGGTGCGATTCATTCGGCCGGCAATACCGTAATCCTGGTTACCCACGAAGAAGATATTGCCCGGCATGCGCACCGTATTATCCGGCTGAGGGATGGGGTTATTGAAAGTGACAGGAAGAGGGAGATAATTCAGAATTAATAAATAAAAATTAATAATTAATAATAGGCTTAATTGATGCGATTGGCCTTCCGTAACTTTTAGCGGCATGCATATGATTGCTGTGATTCTTTTATTCATTCGCCTGGATATCATTGAAACTCTACAACATTGATCGCAGTATGCTTTAATGCTGATAAATAGATGCTCCTTCAACCCTGCAATATCCAAATGATAAATCTTCCGTCTTCCCTCCTTCCGTGCAATATGCGATCGGATACCGCTCCCCTACAAATCCTTCCATCCGTGCAATCCGCTGAAGGCGGGGCAGGCGGTGATCCAATTAAGGTTGAGGTTGAGAAGCAGTGAAGCTTCGCATGAGCATTCAGGAAATCCGTGCAATCCGCCTTTTATCCGTGTCATCTATATAATCCGTGCAATCCGTGATCCATTATCCAAGAAACCGTGAAATCCGCGAAATCCGTGATCCAACACCTCCCTTCAGCGAAATCTATTTAATCTGTGTCATCCGTGATCCATTTCCTCCCTTCTCTGCGAAATTCATTTAATCTGTGTCATCCGTGATTACTTTTGCCCCTCATCATAACTACTCGGCATGGCCAATAAAATATACACGAAAACAGGCGACAAAGGAATGACCGCACTGATTGGCGGAACAAAGGTTTCTAAAAGTCATATACGTATCGATACTTACGGAACCGTAGATGAATTGAACTCCTGGATCGGCGTGGTGGGCGATCACCTGAAGGATGACCTTTCCCGCCAGGCTTTGAAAGAGATCCAGGACCGCCTTTTTACCATTGGTTCTTCCCTGGCTTGTGATCCCGATAAAGAACCGCAGTTAAAAATCCCGGACCTGCATGATGCGGATGTTACCTTCCTGGAAAAAGAAATCGACCGGATGAATGAAACCCTTGAACCAATGCGGTCTTTTATTCTTCCCGGCGGCGCCCCTGTAGTATCCTTTACACACGTGGCACGTTGTGTTTGCCGGAGGGCCGAACGACTCTGTGTTGCTATGCAGGTGGAAGAACTGGAGATCAACTCCCTGGTGATCCAATACCTTAACCGGCTGAGTGATTACCTGTTCATTCTCGCGCGGTATGCAGCCCATGTAACCGGTGCACCGGAGATTCAATGGAAAGCAAGAGTTTGAGGAAGGCTGTACGCTGCCCGCTTCACGCTGCACGGAACTTATCGTAAAGCCTTGGCGAAACTCTGCGTCTTTGCGGTTGCATTTTTTTGCTGACTACACGATCTTCCCGTCTTTCATCGTTAATTTCCGGTCGCTTATGTGCGCCAGTTCCTCGTTGTGGGTGACGATAAGGAATGTTTGATTGAACTGGTCGCGGAGGTCGAAGAACAGCTGGTGAAGGTCGCGGGCATTGGCAGAATCAAGATTACCCGTGGGCTCATCGGCAAAAACAATATCAGGCTGGTTAATCAGGGCTCTTGCTACGGCCACGCGCTGTTGCTCCCCGCCCGACATAGCATTCGGTTTATTTTCCAGCCGGTTGCTTAGCCCCAGCATAGTCATAAGCTTTACCGCCTTTTCGCGCACCTCTGCTTTGTTCTGGTTGGCCAGCCAGCCCGGGATGCAAACATTTTCCAGCGCAGAAAACTCGGGAAGCAGGTGGTGAAACTGGAATACAAAGCCGATGTGCTTATTCCGGAAGGCTGCCAGCTTATTGCCTTCCAGCCCGGTGACCCTTGTGTTATGCAGTGAAACATCGCCCCTGTCGGGTTTGTCCAAAGTGCCCAGGATGTGCAGAAGGGTTGATTTCCCCGAACCAGAAGGCCCAACAATGCTTACAATCTCTCCTTTATTGATGGTGATGTCTACTCCGTTTAATACCTGAATGGCTCCATATCGTTTATAAATCTCCCTGGCTGACAGCATTTTGATCAATTGGGCCAAATATCCGCAAACAATAGGTCATGGCAAAGAACCTTCTGCGGCAGCAGGCATAAAACACATTTGGAAAATTGTTAGATAAAATTACTTTTGCGGAAAATCCGGGGAGAATCTAAAGGATAATTGGCATAGAAATTACTCATTCACCCTTCGATACTTTTTAAATTAATTAAAAGATGTTCTGGACCTTAGAATTAGCATCATACCTGGAGGAAGCGCCCTGGCCAGCGACAAAAGATGAGTTGATCGATTATTCCATCCGCTCCGGTGCACCAATCGAGGTAATTGAAAACCTCCAGGAGCTGGAAGATGAGGGTGAAGTGTATGAAAGCATTGAGGACATATGGCCTGACTACCCTTCGCAGGAAGACTTCCTGTTTAACGAAGACGAATATTAATCATCTTATTAATAACAAAAAATGTCATCCCGCCCCAGCGGGATGACATTTTTTTATGGTTATTTCTTTCCTGTTTTTTTATAAGCCTCGATACCGCAGCGAAGCCATTCCGCAAATTCATCTGCATCAGGCGTATAGGCTTTGGTTTTGGTCAGCGCTGTTTCGTCAGAACTTATTATAGCATACTGAGGCTGGGCAACCGCCAGGAAGTTTTCTAATTGAAAAGTGGACCACTTATCACCGACTGTTACAATGGATTTGGTTGTGCTGTCACCATTCTTGTCCAGGTAGGCATATTCGGTTCTTTCCGATACCGGCAGTTTCTTCCGTTCATCAACATAAAGCGAAACCACCACGAATTCGTTTTGCATCAATGTTTTGACCTCCGGATCCACCCAAACATTTTCTTCCATGCGGCGGCAATTTACGCAGGCCCAGCCGGTAAAGTCAATCAGCACGGGCTTGTTCTGCGCACGGGCAAGCTGGAGGGCCTTTTCATAATCATTTTCCAAAGGCTTCACGCCGGATTCACAGTTCACCGGATGCTCGTACACACTATAACATAATGGGGGCGGAAAACCGCTGATCAGTGTCAGCCGGGCCCATTTGGTATTAGTAAGCCCGGGTATTAAATACAGCGTCGCTGCCGAGAAAAGAACAATAAAAAAGATCCTGGTTGCTGTAAATTTCGGCTTGCTGTCATGACCAAAACGGATCACACTGCATAGATAAAGCACAATAGCAATGCCGATGAGCACCCAGATCCCGATAAACACTTCGCGCTCCAGTAGATGCCATTGCTTTACGAGATCCGCATTCGACAAAAACTTTACGGCAAGAGCAAGCTCCAGGAAACCGAGTACCACCTTCACACTGTTCAGCCATCCACCCGATTTGGGAATGGATTGCAACCATCCCGGGAAGAGCGCAAACAGGGCAAACGGAAGGGCAAGACCTAATCCGAATCCCGACATACCAAACGTGAGCTGCATGGCACCATTATCGTTTGTGAGGGCACCGGCCAGGAGCGATCCGAGAATGGGACCGGTACAGGAGAAGGAAACAATAGCCAGCGTTAAGGCCATGAAAAAAATACCCCAGAAATCCGAGATGCCTGCCTTTGAATCGATCCGGCTGGCAAAACCTCCGGGCAGACCAATCTCGTACAATCCAAAAAACGAAAGGGCAAAAAAGATAAACACCACAAAAAATGCGAGGTTCAGCCAGACATTGGTGGAAATATTATTGAGTACTTCCGGGTTCACCTGGCTTAGGAGGTGAAAGGGCAGGGACAGGAGCGCGTAAATGAGGAATATGCTTACCCCGTACAGCAGTGCATTGCGCAAACCTTTTTGTCTGGTTCCGGATTTCTTGGTAAAAAAAGATACGGTCAGCGGGATCAGTGGAAATACACAGGGCGTGATCAGCGCAATCAGTCCTCCGAGAAAGCCCAGTAAAAAAATGGACAGCATGCTTTTATCGGTTGCATCATCATCGCCGCATGGAGTAACCGGGTTGCGCACATCAATGCTGTTGACACGGATCCTTGATTGGGATACAACTCCGCCTTCGAGCGGAACCGAAAAATTAAGCTGGTTGGAAGGATAATACTCTTCTCCTTTTCCATACGTATACAGGAGTGAACCCTGTAAAAAGGAAGGTACCGTACCCTTGATCTGCACCACCTGTTTCCAGGTAACCGGTCCCCTGGAAATACCAACCGATGTTTCAAAGATGGAACTGGATATGTTTTCAGCTGCACCTTCCTCCCTCATGGGTCCTTCCAACTTGAACGCACTGTCATTTAATACCACTTCCGTTGTAGCCACTTCGCCCAATACCTGGTTGGGCGCATAAAGTTCCCAGGACGGATTTCCCGTGGTGGTAAAAATAATCTCGTATCGTCCGGGCGCAATTTGATTCGACGTTACCCTCCATTGGTAAGCACTATCCTGGCTAAATCCGGCCGTTGAGCAAATTGCCATCAACAGCAGTAATATTCCGCGTACAGCTTTCATCATATCCGTTCGGTTAAATAAAAAACGAGCTCCCGTTTTCCGGGAACCCGTTTACAAAAGAACAATAATTCATTTTATTTCAATGCAATTGAAAAACTCATTGTCTTGGGCGGAAGGCATTTGCTGTCATCGCAGGTCTGGAATTCAAAGTTGCCTGTAACCGCTGTTTTGGCCTTTCCCTTCACTTTCACTTTCTGCACAAACACAACTTTATTGCTGTACTGGTAGGCCGAAATATCAAGGGTTTCATCCTTGTATTTTTCCAGCTTGCCCTGCTCCTTCACCTTGCCTTCAAAGTTCAGAAGCGGGTTCTTATTAAAGTTGAATGAAGTAGGTTGGGCAATGGCATCCTTGGGCTGGTTTTGCGAGTAAAGATGCCAGCCGGACTGAATGTTCGCAGTAAAATATATTTCGTACTGGTCACCTGCGATCTTCTTGCTGCTGAACGACCAGCTGACCGGGTTATTCTGGGCCGATAAGGTAACAATGGAAAAAACAAGAAGGATCAGGAAAAGGACTTTTTTCATGGACTAAGCTTTATGATGCAAATTTCTTTTTTATAACTCAGTAAAGATGTTAAAACAATTTACGCAACAACGGCCGGCCCGGATTGCAATACAATTGAAAAAAGAAGGTTAAATACGCGCCTGCCGTCCGTATTTCCTAAAAGTGGTGAACAGGCCCGCTCGGGGTGCGGCATCATACCAAATACATTACGGCCTTCATTGCAGATACCGGCAATGTGACGCACAGCACCATTGGGATTGGCTTCCGGAACTGTATTTCCACTTTCATCGCAGTACCGCAGTACCACCTGGTTATTGTTTTCGAGGCGGTCCAGTGTTTCTTCATCAGCATAATACCGCCCTTCACCATGCGCAATTGGAATTTTATAAACCTGGCCTTCAGCATCCTTTACATGAATGTTTTTGCAGATATATTGCTGGTTATTGTTGCGCAGAAGGGCACCGGGTAAAAGATGTGATTCGCACAGGATCTGGAAACCATTGCACACGCCCAGTACTTTTCCTCCATTTTCTGCAAACCTGATCACACTGTTCATGATCGGGCTGAAACGGGCAATAGCGCCCGTACGCAGGTAATCACCAAATGAAAATCCGCCAGGCAGCACAATGCAATCTTCCGTTGAAAAACCGGATAGGTCATCATCCTTATGCCAGAGCATCCGCACTTCCTGTTTCAGATCGTGAACCAGCGCATCATGCATGTCCCTGTCGCAATTGGATCCCGGGAAAACAACTATACCGAATTTCATATGTCAATCTTTGATGCGCAAAGTTAGGCGATAAGGATCACGGATGACACGGATTAGCACGGAAAGGATTTCGCAGATCGAACAGTCATTACCCCAATACCTTACTACCTCAATACCTTTTCCTCAAACATCCGCTCTCCGCTCTGTTTCTCTTTCTTCCCTCCTCACCTCCACGCCGGCGTTCCGTACTGGGAATACAAAATAAATCCAACAACAATAAGGAACAGCAACAGTGCAATCCAGCCCTTGGAATGGAAATAAGCAAATGAATGAAAAGCAGCAAAAGGAGCGGCGGCGAGCACCCAGGTGGTCAGTGTTTCGGCATTATTCACAAAGGGAACAAAAAGAGAAACCAGCAAATAGAAAAGAACCACGCTCCAGTACTTGCGCGCCTGGATCAGCATTTTGCGCAGGTGCACCTGGATAAAATAACCACCCATCAGGAACAGCACGGTCACCAGGGTAACGCTGGCCGCCAGCCATATTGAATTTTTTACATCCGGCGCTGAAAAGGTAAACCGTGGGAAAAGATCCTGGATATGGAACTGGTCTGTCAGGAAAAGATAAAGCGCGTAAAAATAATAGGGCGAAAGAATGCCCATGATGAACAGCAGGATCTCATTCAGCCGGAACGGCTTTAATACCATTAAGCCGAGCAGGATGCTGACAATAAAAAGCGTCGACGGGAAAAAGATGAACGAACTGATGCCGGCAATCAGCCCGATATTGAATACAGGACCTTTGGCGCCCGCAATATTATAAAGGCGAAAAATACAGATGAACATCCAGATCACAAAGGTGGCCGATAACAGGGGCGATGAAAGGTAATTCCACTCCGGCAGCAGGGAGGTCAGCAGCAGGTAGGCCATCGCAGGCAGGTAATTCTGTCTACTGGTTAACCGGTACTCGTTAAGCATGTAGTTCAGCATCATCGCCTGGATGTACAAAAGAAAAAAGGAAAAGGTGGCAGCCAGCCAGGCATTCGACCCGCCTGGAGGCGTGATCATGGATATAAACCCATGGTAAAGAGCGCCGTCCCGGTCCGTAGCCAGGATGTGCTTTGGGTAAAGGAACAAAGGGATCTTAATGAACAGCCCGAAAATGAGCAGCAGGATGATATTGGCCGGTGACTTCTGTTTGAACAATCCTATCACACGGCAATGCTATTAATTATATTCGATTTTTGCAAAGCAAATATAATTGCGGTGATAGCACGGAACAATCATCTGGCGTGCACTCACCTGCTTGGCATATTTCGGCATGAACTCATAGCCCCTGTCGAGGTTCTTAAGCGTTGGATTGCGGGCCAGCTCACCTTCCGGCGTCAGCACGTAATCGTTCAGCAATAGGGCCCGCTTTTCATCCATGTTGAACAGGTAATGGATCTGGGCCCCGGTATTCATGATCTGGTAGGAGATCCGGTCGGAAGATTCATCATCAAATTGCTCTTTATGGATCACGTTGCTCCATTGCAGCTTACCGGTTTTATCGAAAGAAAGCACGGTAATGTTATCGGCATGATGACGGACGGCCTGGTTGCCCGCATAGCGGCTGCGCCACCACCAGCTGTTGTACATCGGTGACATGGTCATATAATCATACTGGTTGAAGCCGCCGCCATATAAATAATTCCAGCGGTTCCAGTTGGTAAACCGGGAGGAAGTATAATAGGCTTCGCTGTTGATGATAAAACCGCCATCTTTTTTCACCACAACATTGCGGACGAAATAGTCATTGAACGCCATTTTCAGGTTGGCCTCTCCCCTGGCTTCATTACGTAATTCATCGCCAAGTGTAATGGTGCTTTGAAGAGAAGGCTGCCGGTTCTGCTTATCCCACACGTAAAAGAAAAAACCGTCTATATTTCCGCGCCTGTTTTTATAATAAAATGAGGTTAGAAAATAGCGCTTGTTTACATTATCAACCTTTACCAGGGGCTTGTCCAGCCAGATATCATCCTGGGGCACTTCAATGATACTGGCCGTGTCGGACTGTGCAGGTTTCCACACCAGCGCCGTTGCGGTAATCGTTTCGTTAGAACTGCGGTTAAACTTTGAAAAAATAAAATCGCCGTCATTGTCCACGTTGAACTCATCAAGATAATCGTCCCGCTCATCCATAGCCATGGTAAAACGGCTCCGCTTCAGGTTGGAAAGCCTGTCATCCATCAGCACCGTGGTGATGACATAGCGTGACCGGTTGCGAGAATTAACCTTAAAAAGCATCAGCTTGCTTTTATCCTCGCTGGAAACGATGGAATAGATCTTATTGTTGGCCGTAAAGCCAATATGGGAGGTATCGAGCTCAATCAGGTCGGAAGCCTTCTTTCCATTTCCGTCCAGTTTGACGCCCACGCAATAGATCACGTTCTTTTTCTGGTACTGGTATACCATATAGCTGTAATCCGTGTATGGGAAAAAATCAACATTGATCAAACGGTCTTCAGGCAGGTATTCCTGGTCTTCCCGGGCGATCTGCTGCATTTCATTATTGTAAACAGCCACGTAGTTCTTGCCACGCACATTCTTATATACCAGGAAATTACCGGAAACCTTGCCGATGATCTCAAAATCCATACGGCGTGAATCATCCTTATCCGGTTCGGAATAAAGAATCCTTTGGGCGGAAGATGTGTATCCGGCGGCCAGGAATAAAACAGAAAACAGGAATCGAAAGCCTTTCATATTGGAAAAATTGATCACACTAAAATTAAACGGTTGACTATAATTAGACGTTCAAATTTACGCCAGGCTGCATTGGCATACAGGAAAAGCGGTCTATACCTGGCGGTCTAAATAAAATTTTGGCATTAGTTTTAACATTTACCTTTGCACACTGCATAAATTAAAAGGCATACTGTGAAAATACCTTTGAACAGGGTTACTACGGCTGGCTTGATTGTAGCCCTGGGGATCATATACGGCGATATCGGAACTTCCCCGCTCTATGTTTTTAACGCCATTATCAAAGGAAACATGGTAAGTGAGCAACTGATCATCGGGAGCCTTTCCTGTATCATCTGGACCCTAACCTTACAAACAACGCTGAAATACGTGCTCTTAGTACTAAGGGCCGATAACCGGGGGGAAGGAGGAACATTCGCCCTTTATGCCCTCGTACGCCGGCAAAAGCGTTGGCTGGTGGTTCCGGCCATGATCGGTGGCGCCGCCCTCCTGGCAGACGGGATCATTACACCACCCATTTCCATTACCTCCGCGGTAGAAGGATTACGAGAGCTTCCCCGTTTCCAGGGTATCGATCATTATATCGTTTACATCGTGCTCACCATTCTCGCCATGTTCTTTTTCCTCCAGCAATTCGGAACAGCATCCATCGGGAAGTTCTTTGGCCCGGTGATGTTTATCTGGTTTTTTATGCTGGCGATACTCGGCGTAACCCACATTTTTGATGACCTCACCATATTACGCGCGTTAAGCCCGCATTATGCCTTTGATTTTATCCGCACTTACCCGAATGCACTATGGCTGCTGGGGGCTGTATTCCTCTGTACCACGGGGGCGGAAGCTTTATACAGTGACCTGGGCCACTGCGGTAAATCCAACATCAGGGCGTCGTGGGGATTTGTAAAAGCCTGTCTCCTGCTGAATTATTTCGGGCAGGGCGCTTACCTGCTCAGCCATTACAATGGCTGGACCATGACTGATGAAGTGTTGACCCGTGAAGGCATTAACGCTTTTTACGACCTTATGCCCCAATGGTGGATTATACCGGGCGTGGTGATCGCTACTTCTGCGGCCATCATTGCCAGCCAGGCCATGATCTCGGGTTCCTTTACACTGATCAGTGAAGCCATGCGCCTGAACCTGTGGCCAAAACTAAAGATCCGTTACCCTTCTGAAGCCCGCGGACAGTTATTTATTCCTTCCCTTAACCTCCTGATGTTCCTCGGTTGCGTGGGCGTGGTTTTATATTTCCGGGATTCCAAACGGATGGAAGCGGCCTACGGCCTGGCCATCATCATTACCATGCTGATGACCACGATCCTGTTTTCCAATTTCCTCGTATCCCGGCGGGTGAAACCGGTGTACATATGGATTTTCATTGCAGTATACAGTTCCATCGAGATCCTTTTTCTCCTTGCACTGCTGCAGAAATTCGCGCATGGTGGTTATACTACTCTGATCATAGCAGGAATTATGTTTGCCGTAATGTACGTATGGTTCCGGGCCCGCAAGATCAAGAACCGGTACGTTGAGTTTGTCCGGCTGGAACATTATGTACCCAAGATCCAGGAACTGAGCAACGACCGTTCGGTTCCTAAATATGCCACGCACCTCGTTTACCTTACCAGTGCCGACAACCCAAAGGAAATCGAGCATAAGATCATTTATTCGATCCTCAACCGCAAACCCAAGCGTGCAGACATTTACTGGTTTGTACACGTGGATACGCTGGATGATCCGTATACCATGGAATACAAGGTGGATCATATTATCCCGAATGACATCATCCGGGTGGAATTCCGGCTTGGTTTCCGCGTGGAGCCCCGCATCAACCTCATGTTCCGTAAAGTGGTGGAAGACCTGGTGGCCAATAAGGAAGTAAACATCACCAGCCGTTACGAAAGCCTGGAGCGCAGCAATACGGTAGGAGATTTTTCCTTTATAGTGATGGAAAAATACCTCAGTCAGGATAATGACCTGCCGATCCTGGAACGCCTGATCATGAAATTCCATTTCTGGCTGAAAGATGTGAGCCTTTCAGAAGAGCGCGGCTTTGGTCTGGACGTAAGCAATGTAACAGTAGAAAAATTCCCGCTGATCGTAGCACCCGTTACGAACCTGAAGCTGAAAAGGATTGGCGAAGATTAGTGACCGTATAGAATTATTTGATCATTTGTTTTTCTCTATAGTTTTTATGCATGCAGTAATTATGGGATCATATAAAGTGCCTTAAATTCTATTGTATGCGTACTGCAAAAAAAAGCTCTTTCAAGTTCGAACAATGACACTCACACCCATTACAGAAATTAATATAAACTTTTCATCACCAGAATATTATTCTGTAACAGCAAATGGAAACAAGGTCTTACTTTCCATCCTGGGCTATACTGAGCCCAATAACGGAAGGGACCTATATATCGTCAGCCTGACGATTAATGATAAAGATGAAACGGCTGCCTATTTTGGTTCCTGGAACCGCACGGCTTTCATTGGTCATAAGTTTCAATTTTCAGATCCACAAAATCGGTTTTGCTTTATTCCGGCTGAATCGGGTTATTTTCTTCTTGATACCAAAACCCTTGAGAAAATTAAATTACGGGTGAAAGGCTCACACTTTGAGGGAAATATTTTTGATGGAGATAAACACCTGGTGATCAACCTCAACAGGTTGGATATCATTGACCTTAAGACCAAGAATACACATTCTGTGTTGGTTACCAATGAATACAGGATAGAATGGGCTTATTTTATCAATACAGATGTCCTTCGCATTATCCATTATTGCTCCAATAAATATTCTATTCTAGCTCTAGACTACGACCTGTTTCTTCAAATGCAGGATATTCAGAAAGGAGATATTTTTAAAAATACCTTTCGCTGGATTGTCTGGAGCTACAGGAAACAGGATAACAAAAATATCCTGGAGGTTGAATGGGTGGGAACAAATTCTCCTAAAAATGACTACCTCAAGTACCTGCTGGAAGATAATTATTTGGGTGCGGAGGACAGAACTTAAACTGCTGTCTGTTCGCATTTATCCTGATTGTCAGGCAACTGTATTATGATGATTATTGCTTACTTTTTGCATCCAAATTCATCTCCTGCCTCCTATTCTTCTTTATATCACCGGATTCATGTTAGTTCTGATGCTGGCTGCTTATTTCCTCCAGGATCTTTTCATTTTCAAACCGGAAAAATTAAAAGCGGATTTCAAATTTAAGTTTGATGTGCCCTTCCGGGAATTGAATTTTGACGTGGCCCCGGGCGTACGGATCAACGGACTGCATTTTTATCGCGAACAACCCAAGGGACTCATTCTTTATTTTCATGGCAACTCGCGCAGCATTAAAGGATGGTCGAAATACGCCACTGATTTTTACCGCTATGATTATGATGTGGTGCTGGTGGATTACAGGGGCTTTGGAAAAAGCACAGGCCAGCGCAGTGAAGGCGAAATGCTGAAGGATATGCAGTTTGTATATGAAACCCTGTCAGCACAATACGGCGAAGAGCACCTGATTGTGTACGGACGAAGCCTGGGCAGCGGGTTTGCTGCTAAAGTAGCTTCGGATAACCACCCCCGTTACCTGATCCTGGATGCGCCTTTTTATAATTTCCGGCAGGTGGTAGAGCGGTTCCTGCCCATGTTGCCGATCCGCTATGTATTGCGGTACCACCTTCGCACCGACAGGTGGCTGAAAACGGTAAGCTGTCCTGTTTATATATTGCATGGCACCCGTGACTGGCTCATTCCTATCAGGCACAGTGAAAGCCTCCAGAAAATCAACCCAAGGAAGACCACACTCATTAGAATTAAGGGCGGTGGGCACAATAATCTTCCAAAATTCCCTGAATACCACAATTTTATCCGCGACATCTTGAAATACTGAGATTTGCCTATTATTTTAGAGATCAAATCCATTTGCTATGAGCAAAAACCAAACCCCCTCAGCACCCGTGGCGCTGCTGCAAAGTATTCGCACTCAGCCCAATGACCCGGTACGTATTGGAGCCATCCTGGCTGTAATCAGCAAAATCAAATCTGTTAAGGATCAATTAAATAACCATTATTAATTAATCCCTGCAGGTGTTTTCGACTCCAACCGTTAAACCAGAACAAATGACGAAACTTTACACTGTGCTCCTGCTTTCTTCACTTTACCTGCTGGCTTCCTGTAAGTCGGCAAGCAAGGCTTATGAAAGAGGAAACTACAATGATGCCATTGACTTGTCCATCAAAAAATTACAGAAAGATCCTAACGACTACGATGCGCGCCAGGTGCTGAAAAATGCTTACGCCAATAAGGTTAGCCAGCACGAAGACCAGGTTCGTATCCTCAATAATTCCAAGGGCGACAACCGCTTCGAACGTATTTATTCCGAGTACCTTGAACTGCAGCAACTGTATAATAAAGTGCGCCGCGTTCCTTCCGCTTCCAAAGTTGTAGACGCCAAAGATTACTCCGAACACGTGGAAACGTACCGCAGCAAGGCCATTGAAGCGCACGTTGAAAAGGCAGCCCGTTATATGGAAGATACCCAGCGCGGAAAGCTTGCTTACCGCGATGCTTACCATGAATTTGTGGCCGCCCTGCGTTTGCGTCCCGATGATTTTGAGCTGAAACAAAAAACGGATGAAGCCCTTAACCTGGCACTTACCAAAGTGCTGGTGGTTCCGGTAGACAGCTATCGCAGCGGCGGTTACTCCAGTTCATATCAGCTCAAAAACTTCCAGGACGATATCCTGCGCACCCTAGCCCATAATATGAACAGCAGCTTTGTTCGTTTTTACAGCGAGTGGGATGCGCGCAACAAAAATATTGAAGTAGACCAGGTAATGGAATTGAACCTTTCCCGCATTTACCTGGGCGTACCCAACGACCAGAATGCTGTGCGTGAAGTATCAAAAGAAGTTGTGGTAAAGGAAACCGTATACAAACCCGATTCCATTATTAAAACATATGGTAAAGTGCATGCTAAAATCACCACTACCAAAAGGGTGCTGGTATCCGAAGGCGACCTGGTGATCTCGATCCGCGATACCAAAGGCCGCAGTATCTGGAACGACCGCTTTACCGGTGAACACCGCTGGCAGACAGAATTCTCTTCCTGGACCGGTGATGAAAGAGCCCTCAGTGAATCAGATAAAACACAGGTGGATAAAAAACCTGACGCCGCTCCGAAAGAAGATGAAGTAATGAGCAAGTTGTTTACACAGATCCAGAATGATCTTTCGTACCGGCTCAGGAATTATTACAGCCGTTTCTGATCCTCCAAAAAATTAAATTGAAAGAGCCCCGTTTTGCGGGGTTCTTTTTTTATGGTGACATTTGAAGCATGAAGTGGTTTTCGCGAAAAAGAGTAGCCAGGATCGTTATGGTGTTAACGGGATTATACCTTGCAGGCGGCATCCTGCTGTACTTCATCCAGGACCTGCTCATGTTTCATCCGAAATCGCTGCCGGCCGATTACCGTTTCACTTTCGCCCAACCATTCGAAGAAATAAACCTTGCCATGGGTGATCGTAATCTCAATGTCATTCAATTCAAACGGGATGCACCCAAAGGTTTGATTCTTTATTTCCATGGCAATATGGACAACGTGGAACGCTATGCATCGCTGGTGCCTGCATTAACAGCTTTGGGTTATGAAGTTTGGATGCCTGATTATCCGGGTTATGGAAAATCCACGGGTAAAAGAACAGAAGAAACCCTGTACCGGGATGCCGCAGAAGTATACGCGATGGCCATTAAAAAATTTGGCCCGGGGCAGATCGTTATCTGGGGACGCTCCATTGGTACCGGCGTTGCGTCACAACTGGCATCGGTAAATAAGTGCGGCATGCTGATACTGGAAACGCCTTACCACAGCATGCGCGCCCTGGCAAAAGATTATTTCCCGATCTACCCGGTACTGCCGCTACTTAAATATTCCTTGCCGGTAAGCGAGTATGTAAAAAAGGTACAGGCACCTGTTTATATATTCCATGGAACGGAAGATGAAGTGGTTCCTTATGCGCAGGCAAGGAGGATTAAGAAAGAAAATCCCCCGGCACACCTGGTAACTTTTGAAGGAGGTCATCATAACGACCTGGCCCTTCACCATCTTTTCCAGCCAACCGTTACGCGTATACTTTTCCGCTAGTACAAAGAAATTTTTAAGAAGGTTGGACTTCCTTCAGCACCACGCTGCTTCTTTCTACGTGAAGGTTATAGACAGCCCCGATTTTCAGTGCATAATTTTCCTTATTGTGACTTACCGGGAAATGAAAGCACACCGGTATATGCAGGTCCCTTACATGTTCCCGGATGATCTCCTCAACATTCTTTCCATAAGGGCGCTCCGTATCCTTGCATTCGGTAAATCCACCAAAGATGATACCGGACAGTTTATCCAATTTGCCGCTTCTTTTCAACTGCACCATCATCCGGTCAATATTGTACAGGTATTCGCCGATATCTTCCAGGAAAAGGATCCGGTGTTTTGTTCTGATATCGGAAGCGGTTCCAACCAGGTGCGCCAGCAGGGTAAGGTTCCCTCCTACCAGTTCCGCTTCCACCGTGCCGGGCATATTTAAAGGGTGCCCTTCGCAGGTATATTCGGCGGCACGCCCTTCCAGCGCATCACGAAAAGATTGGATATAAGGATTGGCATCACCATTTTCATTAAAGGCGGCAGCCATAGGTGCATGTATTGAAGCGATCCCCAGTTTCGTCAGGAGGTGTGCATGCAGCACGGTGATGTCACTGAATCCAATGATCCACTTCGGGTGTTTTTTGAACCGCTTGAAACTGATGGAATCGATGATGCGGCTCAAACCATACCCACCGCGGGCGCAGAGCACGGCTTTTACTTCACTGTCATCCAGCATAGCCTGCAGGTCCTGCAACCGCTCTTCATCGGTCCCGGAAAAATAATTCTGCGACTCACTGTGCGTGGTAGACCCAAGGCGTACCGTATAGCCCCAGTCCTGCAGGGTATTCACGCAGGTCTCCATGCGGTCGAAGTGCATAAATCCTGCCGGTGCCACAATGCCGATGGTATCGCCTTTCTTTAAATAGGGTGGAATGATCTTCATATGTTCTGTGTTAAACTGACTTCATGTTGCTGAACGTTAAGTTTGTGATTAACGCCGCAAGCCAGCGCAAAGTTCGCCCTTTGATGACCAACAGGAAAAGCGAAGCAAACCGGGTACTTGCGGTCTGTAATTTTTTCCAGTACAATCTGCTGGACGGTTTTCCCGAATTCATCCCCGGCATCATCGGCTCTTACTTTGAATCCGCCAATTATTAGTCCTTTCAGGTTCTGAAGTTTACCGGTGCGTTTCAGGTTCCAGAACATGCGGTCGATGCTGTACAGGTATTCACCCGTGTCTTCCAGGAACAGGATCTTTCCGTCGGTATTGATATCGGAAGCCGTTCCGGCCAGTGATTCGATGGTTTTTAAATTTCCGCCAACAAGGATGCCTTCTGCACTTCCCGTTTTATTTGATGCATGGGGGGCAACCCGGTAAGACATTTTTTTACCGCAAAGTAAATCCCGGATCGACAGGATGGTTTCCACCTGGATAGGTTCCGCTTTGCTCCAGTCATCCGGAAAACTGTTGATCATCTTGGAATGAATGGAGGCCACTTTACAATTATTATGGATATGCCCGTGCAGCACCGTGATGTCGCTGAACCCGATGACCCATTTAGGTGCCTCCAGGAATCCTTCCCACTTCAGGCTATCCACAATACGAAGGGAGCCATAACCGCCGCGGGCACAGAGTATGGCTTTCACTTCACGGTCATCGAGCATGTTTTGCAGGTCGGACCGTCTTTCTTCATCGGTACCGCCCCTGGTGAAATCCTTTTTGCCAATGGATGTTCCGATACGGGTGCGGAAACCCCAGTCATGCAGTACGGCCAGGGCAGGTTCAATTTCCTTATGCGTAATGGCGCCGGCCGGGGAAGTTATACCAATCAGGTCTCCTTCTGAAAGAAAAGGAGGAATGGTGAACGGGATTTTTTCTTTATTCCTTTTTACGCTGGCCGCATGGGTATGCCGGAAAGGAAATGAGATCCCTCCCGCCAGTGCGGCTGCTGTTCCCAGGAAATGCTTGCGGTTCATCCGGGCAAGATATAGTTTAAAGGAATATCGAACAAGGAACAAGCCTGTCCCGCTTATTTCGGGGGAATTCAGAAGTAAGTGTGGAATGTTTAACATCGAATGAATGCATGTCGCGGGATCCGTCGAAACGAAATGCCCGGTGGACCGTCGACAATGGACTGTGGTCACCATTGTTTTCCTTAATCGGCTATTTTTGTGCGCACCCCGACTTTATAAACTTTTACGAACAGACGAAAAAAATGACCGAGACGAATAAAAATAAAGAAGCAAAGCTTCCGAAACGCTACCTGGTGACCTCGGCCCTCCCCTATGCCAACGGGTTAAAACACATCGGCCACCTGGCGGGGGCTTATATACCCGCAGATATTTACGTGCGGTACCTCCGCGCGCAAAAGCGTGATGTGGTGTTTGTTTGCGGATCAGATGAGCATGGAACCGCCATTCCCATACAGGCCATGAAGGAAGGCACCACCCCGCAGGAGATCATCGATAAATACCACAACATTATCCGTCAGAACTTTGAAGAACTTCATATTTCATTTGACATCTACGACCGTACTTCCAACCCGGTGCATCATGATACGGCCCGGGAGTTCTTTACCTACCTGAACGACCACGATGAATTGCAGGTGAAAGACAGCGAGCAGTATTACGATGAACAGGCGCAAACTTTTCTCGCCGACCGTTATATAAAAGGGACCTGCCCCAACTGCGGGTTTACCGGGGCCTTTGGCGACCAGTGCGAAAAATGCGGTACCTCGCTCAGTCCTGATGAACTTATAGAACCGGTAAGTACATTAAGCGGTAACCCGCCGGTAAAAAGGGCAACAAAACACTGGTATCTTCCACTCGACAAACACGAAGGCTGGCTGCGCAACTGGATCTTGAACGAACACCAGAACGACTGGAAAACCAACGTGCTCGGGCAGTGCAAAAGCTGGATCGATGCAGGCTTGCAGCCAAGAGCTGTAACCCGGGACCTGGATTGGGGTGTAAAAGTTCCTCTTGCCGATGCGGAAGGAAAAGTGCTGTACGTATGGTTTGATGCACCCATCGGTTATATATCCGCAACCAAACAATGGGCAATCACCAATGGGAAAGACTGGCAGCCCTACTGGCTGGATAAGGAAACAAAGCTGGTACATTTTATCGGGAAGGATAATATTGTTTTTCACTGCATCATTTTCCCCCTGATGCTGAAGCTGCACGGGTACATCATCCCCGAAAATGTTCCGGCCAATGAATTCATGAACCTCGAAGGCGACAAGATGAGCACCAGCCGTGGCTGGAAGCTGGAGATGCAGGATTATATCGATGATTTTATAAAGAAGGAAAACGGCGGACCCCAGCTGGCCGATGCCCTTCGCTATTACCTCACCACCATCCTTCCCGAAACAAAGGACAGCGAGTTTACATGGAAAGGATTCCAGGATGCGGTGAACAGTGAGCTGGTAGCCATATTTGCCAATTATTTCAACCGCACGTTTGTGCTGATGCATAAATTAACGGGAGGGAAAGTGCCGCGTTTTCATAATGAAAAAGCAGGTGCAAAAGACAATGCTTTAATCGAAGAAATAAAAAATGCAAAGCCCCGGATCGAAAAGCTGATGGAAGAATACCGCTTTCGTGATGCCCTGTTTGAAGTAATTGACCTTGCCCGTAAAGGCAATAAATACATGCAGGAAAAAGAACCCTGGATCCGGGCCAAACAAACCGGTGGTGATGGACTTCCCAATGCGGAAGCCCAGGAGTCTATTGATAATACCCTGCACATCTGCCTGCAGCTTTGCGCCAACCTGGCTATTTATATTAATCCCTTCCTGCCGGCAACGGCAAAAAAAATGCTGCACATGATGAAAGTGGTAGAGAAAATGCTGGACTGGGAGCATGCCGGATCCCTGAAATTATTAAGCGTGGGTTATTCATTGCGTGCACCCGAACTGTTATTCCGTAAAATTGAGGATGCGGAAGTGCAGTACCAGGTGGAGAAACTGAAAGTGGGATTGGAACGTTCGAGGAGTGAGCAGTCGGCAACTGGCAGTCAGCAGAAGGCAGGTGAAACGTCAAACGTGAAAAGTGAAACAGGGGCCTCGAATGTAGTACATGGAACAACTTCTGCTTCGGGCATCAAACCTGAAATTGTCTATGATGATTTCGATAAGCTGGATCTGCGGATTGGAACCATTGTAGCGGCGGAAAAAGTAGCCAAAGCGGATAAACTTTTAAAACTGGAGGTGGACCTGGGTTTTGAAAAGCGGACCATTGTTTCGGGCATTGCGCAGCATTTTACACCGGAATCGCTGGTCGCCAAACAGGTGATCGTTGTTGCTAATCTGGCACCCCGTAAAATGCGCGGCATTGAAAGCCAGGGAATGATCCTGACGGCCGAACAGCCGGATGGAAGCCTGATACTGGTGAACCCGGATATCCTGACGGTTAACGGCTCCATTGTGAAGTAGGACATCACCTGCCCTCATTAAAGGATAATTGATAGCTGTATCAGCTTCTTTGGGGTTCACCTTTGCGATCCTGCCTGTGTGCTTTGTGGTTAAAATGTTACCGCAATCGAAGTTGGATCAATAGGATTTTCTTTATATTACGGATATGCAACCGGTCCATTTCTCATAAAGGAATGGATTATACTTTTATGCTTTTCAAAAATATTTCCGGCTTTGCCGCTTTAGCTTTTTTGCTGTCCGTTATTTCCTGTAAGCACGAGATTCCGGGTACACCGGGAACAGGCGGCGGTACCGGTGGTGGCGGAAGCACGCCTCCAACCGTAACCTGCAGTGCGGATACGGTTTATTTCCAGCAACAGGTGCTGCCTATTTTTATTTCCAATTGTTCCCTGAGCGGTTGCCACGATGTAACCTCGCACCGGGATGGTGTTATTCTTACCGATTACCAGAATATCATAAACACCGGAGATATCAGGCCTTTCCGTCCGGGCGACAGTGAAGTATATGAAAAGATAACAGACCACGACCCCGATGACCGGATGCCACCGCCTCCGCGCAACCCGCTTTCTTCTTCACAGATCAATACCATTTATAAATGGATTATGCAGGGTGCAAAAAATAATTCCTGCCAAGCAACCGTTTGTGACTCCGGCAACGTTACTTATAACAATACCATTAAACCCCTGGTGGCCAATAAATGCCTGGGATGTCACAGTTCCTCAGCGCCGGCTGCCGGTTATGATTTTAGCCAGCATGCTGTTTTGAAAGCCAGGGCTATGGACGGAAAACTTTGGGGCTCCGTTAATCATAATCCCGGGTTTTCGCCCATGCCTAAAAATGGTTTGAAACTTACAGCATGTGAATTAACCCAGGTTCGTAAATGGATTGACGCCGGCGCACCGAACAATTAAGCAATGAAAAAACTGACCATATTTTCTTTGATCGTTATTTTACTGGCGGGTTCCGCCCTAACGGGATGTTATTATGATGTGGAAGAAGAACTCTATGGATTCTGCGATTCATCAAATGTTACTTATTCGGGTACCATTACGGGTATTCTGAACGGTTATGGCTGTACCGGTTGCCACAGCGGCGCCGGCGCTTCCGGTGGTGTAAACCTGGCCTCGCATACAACGGTAAAAGCAGCCGGTGACCGGATAGTGGGGTCGATCAATCATGCACCCGGCTTTTCGCCTATGCCGCAAGGGGGCAGCAAAATAAACCAGTGCGATATCAACAAGGTACAGGCCTGGGTAGCTGCCGGCGCACCCAATAATTAATGCGCTTTATTACCTTATTATGAAAAGAAAGATCTTAATCGGCTTATTGATCGTAATTGTGATCGGGGTTATTATTGGTTACCGCATGTATTCAAAAACCACCAGGGACCTGGTGGACAGTGAACCCGATATTTCCATTTCAGCCCGGAACCTGCTTGCAGCCTTTGAACAGGATACTGCGTCTGCCCGTAGAACCTACGTGGACAAGGTTATTGCCGTAACCGGTACGGTTAAAAGTATTGATACCTCGGGGACCATTATCCTGGGCAACCCGGACCAGCAATCTTCCCTTGTTTTCGGCCTGGATCGCCGCCACCTTAAGGATCATGAACAGGTAAAGGTAGGATCTGAAGCTACCCTGCAGGGGAAGTGTGTGGGCTATGAGAAAGGAGAAGAAATGCTGGGCGTCAGTCTTGGAACCAATGTTCAATTCAATTTTGCCGGAGTAAAAAACAAAAAATAACTGCTCATTTAAAAAAACAAAACACCATGTTGAAAAAGAATCTGATCGCGATCGCCGGTTTACTATTGTTAACCACAGCTGCACAGGCCCAGGAAAAGTACTTTACCAAAAGCGGACGAATTGAATTCTATTCCAAAGCACCACTGGAGGATATTGAAGCCAAAAACAAAACCGTTATGGCGGTTCTGGACAGCAAAACCGGGGCGATCCAGTTTGCCGTGCAGATGAAAGGCTTTGAATTTGAAAAGGCCTTGATGCAGGAACACTTCAACGAGAATTACGTGGAAAGCGAAAAATTTCCAAAAGCCGAATTCAAAGGCACTATTTCCAATAACGGTGATATTAACTATGCAAAAGCAGGAACCTATAACGCAAAAGTAAAAGGCAAGCTTACCCTGCATGGCGTAACAAAAGATGTAGAAACAACCGGCACCGTTAAAGTAGATGGCGGAAAGCTGGATGCTGTTTCATCTTTTAATATCCAGTTGTCGGATTACAATATTAAAATCCCCAGCGTGGTAAAGGATAAGATCTCCAATAATGTGAAGATCACGGTGGATACAAAATTAGAACCGCTCAAATGATGACCAGAACACATGAAAGGTAAACTCAAATGATGACCAGAACACATGAAAGGTAAACTCATCGCTGTACTGCTTATTGTCCTTGCTTTTTCTGACCCGGTTAGTGCCCAGGAAGAAGACATGATGAAGCTTCTTGGCGAAAAGGAAAAACCTAAAAAGGAAAAGGTATTCAATGCATTCAAGTCATCGCGTGTGATCATGTCGCACAGTATGGAAATGCTTCGTCCGGGCGTACTGGATTTTCGCATACTGCATCGCTTTGGAAAAATCAATGGCGGCATATCCGAATTATTCGGCCTTGATGAAGCCTCCATCAGGCTTAGTCTTGACTACGGGATCACTTCAGATCTAACCGTTGGAATAGGACGGAGCAAGTATAAAAAAGAACTGGATGGTTTTATCAAATACCGCCCTGTTCAGCAATCCACCGGCCCTAAGTCGTTCCCGGTTTCTGTACTCGCTGTGGCAGGAACGACTCTGAACACGGCACCCTGGCCCGACCCGGCACGAAAGAATTATTTTTCTTCCCGCCTTGCCTATTACGGTCAGTTAGTTGTTGGACGCAAGTTCAGCGAATCGCTTACCATGCAACTGATGCCAACGGTTCTGCATCGAAACCTTGTACCAACAACTGCTGATGCAAATGATATTTATGCAGCCGGTATTGGTGGTCGTGTGAAACTCACCAAAAGAATTTCCCTGAACGTGGATTATTACTACGTGGTGAACCAGGACAGCGGAAAGGGTTTGCATAACCCGCTATCGCTGGGATTCGACATTGAAACCGGCGGGCACGTTTTCCAGCTTCATTTTACCAATGCCGTGGGCATGAATGAAAGGGTTTTTCTATCGGAAACCACCAACAACTGGGCTAAAGGAGACGTGCAGTTTGGGTTTAATATTTCGCGTGCTTTCCAGATCAGGAAGAAGAAGAGCTGAACAACAAACCGCAAAGTAGATCACAGATTACACGGATTAGCACGGATCCAACAACCAATACCACAATACCTTCATCCAATTACCATATCAACACAATAATTGGCTTAATCTGTTTTGCTGCCATTACACTGTTTAGCTGCAATAAGGATGGCGAACTTCAGGGCAGGTGGAAGGTTGTACAACGTACCTACCTTGTGGAAGACCGGGAAGGAGTTCTGCTGAATATTGATTTGAATGACTCAATATCTGTACAAAGATTTGATTCCACATATAATGCCAAATCAGCAACAGAAAACAATCCCGTTCGGAGCAGGATCAGTGATAATTATCTTAACCTGGAAAAAGGGAATGTATTTGAATCCAGGGACTACAAGATTTTATTGGGCCATTACAAAATAAATTTTGATGCTGTTATAAGGGGAGAATGGAAGAAGTCAAAAGGTAAACTCTGGCTGTTCACCAGGACCGGCATGCCGCAATCATTTAAAATCATCAGGGCATCAAAGGACAGCCTTGTATTATATAAAATGATGGATGTAAAACCATTTTCGGAAATCACCCTTATCCGGGTAAAAGAATTTTGAAACCGCAAAGCCGCCGCAAAGAGTTTCAGCCTGGCGGCTTTGCGGTTAATTTATTTCAGCGGGCAGGTATTGGCTGGCAGGTCAGTTGTTTTGGGCGGCATCTTTTTCTGTCCTTCAGGGTTCATGATCACAGCTATAGCTTTCGCCAGCACCTTTTCACCGGTAGCTTTTGAATTACTCATACCTGCATCCATAGGTCCCTGCGAGAAACTATGCACATAGAGAAGAAGGCAACATGCAGATAACAGTTTTTTCATAAGATGGATTGAAAGAGCAAAATACTCCGGCCCACGCTTTTTTGCAACCCATAAAATGCATAAGATCAATAATTAAGCAGAATTAACTAGCATTTCTGCGGTGGTAGGCGGTATAAACGCAGAATTACGATGCGGTTCTACGTCCCCCATACGAAAAAGCGCCTTCCTGGTTACACAAAATACGCAGCAGCCCCTGTTAGGAAAGACTTGCAAGGCCCAACAGAAATACATCCATTTTTTCTGTTTATTTTCTACTCCATATCTATTAGATAGGGAATTTCGCGACCTCACAAAAAGCTGATCGTTTCCTCATTTATCTAGGGGCATTTATACGATAAAAGCCGTTTCCTTAATCATCCTGTATTCAAATAAATTATAGATGAATTAAATTCAGGTTTAAATGTAATTGCCTATGAACTTTCGCTTACGTCCCTGGTCTATGGCCGACCTGGCCAGCTTGGTAAAGTGGGCGAACAACCCGGACATTGCCAAAAACATGACCGACCAGTTTCCCTTCCCCTATACCGAAGAAGCCGGGATACGCTTTATTGGTTATGCATCCTCGGGCAATCCCGTGCACATTTTTGCCATAGAAATAAATGGAGAAGCAGTTGGTGGAATCGGTCTTCATCCACAATCCGATATTCAACGCAAAAATGCGGAACTGGGCTACTGGCTGGCAGAACCCTTCTGGGGAAGAGGCATTATTACAAAAGCCATTCTGCAGATGATCGACTACGGGTTCACCACATTTGACATCAACCGGATCTTTGCCCGTCCATTCGGAACCAACATCGCTTCCCAGAAAGTATTGGAGAAGACAGGATTTGTGCTGGAGGCCCGGTTTGAAAAAACGTATTTTAAAAATGGTGAATTTGAAGACGAACTGGTTTATGCGGTCAGGAAAAAAACTTTATAATAATTACGCAGTTAATCAATTGGCTGCACAATCAGTATACATCAGAACCGGGTTAAATTATTCTCATGCACACCTTCTACTACTATTACCTGCCGGGTAAAATTCCCCGGGTTCCGACCAGCCCTGCGTATTGATTCAGAAAACCTTTTTACTTACCTTCACCCCCAATAGTTGTTTAACTAACTAATTTATGGACAAGAGAATCATTAAAAAGATTGCCGTTTTGGGAAGTGGTGTGATGGGTTCACGGATCGCCTGTCATTTTGCAGGTATAGGGGTACAAGTGCACCTGCTTGATATCGTTCCCAAAGAAGCAACATCCTCACAAAAACCGGCCGAGCGCAATAAGATCGTGAATGATTCGCTGCAGGCCGCCATTAAAAGCAATCCTTCTCCTGTTTATCATAAAGATGCCCTTAAAAGAATTACCACCGGTAACTTCGACGACAACCTGAAAGAGATCGCTAACTGCGACTGGGTGATTGAAGTGGTGGTGGAACGGCTGGATATCAAAAAATCATTATACGAGCGGGTGGAGCAATTCCGCAAACCCGGAACACTTATCACCTCCAATACATCAGGTATTCCCATTCATCTTTTGAGTGAAGGAAGATCCGAAGATTTTAAAAAGAATTTTTGCGGCACGCACTTCTTTAATCCGCCGCGTTACCTGCGGCTCCTGGAAATTATTCCAACACCGGCAACTGATCCTTCCATCATTGACTTCCTGATGAAGTACGGTGACCTGTATCTTGGAAAAACAACCGTGCTCGCGAAGGACACACCGGCTTTTATAGCCAACCGGATTGGTGTTTATGGTATGATGTACATCTTCGGCGTCATTGAAAAGCTCGGGCTCACCATTGATGAAGTGGATTCGTTAACCGGTCCACTCATCGGCCGTCCGAAATCCGCCACCTTCCGCACGGCCGATGTGGTAGGTATTGATACGCTGGTAAAAGTGGCCAAAGGTGTGTACGACAATTGTCTGCAGGATGAACAGCGGGATGCTTTTCAAATCCCGGGCTGGCTCAATAAGGTAGTAGAGAATAACTGGCTGGGTGATAAAACAGGCCAGGGATTCTTTAAAAAGACCAAGGGTGCCGGTGGTGAAAAAGAGATCCTGACCCTTGACCTGAAAACACTGGAATACAAGCCAAGGCAAAAGCCGCGTTTCCCGTCTGTAGATGCGGCACGCACGGTTGATGACCTGAAGCAGCGGCTGAGGCTGCTGGTGAGCGGACAGGATAAGGCTGCAGAGTTCCTGCGCCAGTTTCATTACGGTTTATTCTCGTACATCTCCAACAGGATTCCCGAGATCTCCGATGAAGTGTACCGTATTGATGATGCGATGATGGCCGGTTTTGGCTGGGAGATCGGTGCCTTTGAAAGCTGGGATGCACTGGGCGTGGAACGATCGGTTAAGTCCATGAAGGAAGCCGGGTTCTCCGTTGCACCCTGGGTGGAAGAAATGCTCGCTGCCGGCCACAAAACTTTTTATAAACTGGAAGGAACGGTGCGTTCTTCATACGATCCTTCTTCCAAAAGTTACAAGCCGCTTCCGGGCTCCAACGAATTTATCATTCTCAGCAACCATAAAGACAAAACCGTTTGGAAGAATGCAAGCTGCAACGTGTACGATATAGGTGATGATGTACTCGGGTTGCAGTGGAACACAAAGATGAACACGATTGGCGGTGATGTACTGAGTGGTATCACCAAAGCAATCGAACTCGCAGAAAAAAATTATAAAGGCCTGGTGATCGCCAATGAAGGTCCCAACTTCAGTGCCGGCGCCAACGTGGGCATGATCTTCATGTTTGCAATCGACCAGGAATACGACGAACTGGATTTCGCGATCCGTGCTTTCCAGAATACAATGATGCGTGTTCGCTATTCTTCCGTTCCGGTTGTTGTTGCCCCGCATGCCCTGGCACTCGGTGGTGCGTGTGAAATGAGTTTGCATGCCGACAAATGCTGCGCGGCGGCCGAAACCTATACCGGGCTGGTTGAATTAGGCGTTGGATTGATTCCCGGAGGTGGCGGTACCAAAGAGTTTGTATTGCGGGCATCTGCAGAAATGCATGAAGATGAACCCGAGACCATTACCTTAAAGAGCCGTTTCCTCACCATTGCCACGGCAAAAGTGGCTACCTCGGCATACGAAGCATTTGATTTGGGTATTTACCGGAAAGGGTTGGATGAAGTAGTAGTGAACCAGTCAAGACGTGTTGTTGAAGCCAAGCGTTCGGTGATCGAGCTTTCCGACAGCGGCTATGTGCAACCCGTGCAACGCAGGGATATCCGGGTGCTGGGCAGAACAGCATTGGGTGCGCTGTATGCCGGCATTCATGGTATGACCCAGGCCCAGTATGCCACGCAACATGACGCTGTGGTGGCGCGTAAACTGGCCTACGTAATGTGCGGTGGCGACCTGAGCGAACCGCAAATGGTCAGTGAGCAATACCTGCTCGACCTGGAGCGCGAAGCTTTTCTTTCCTTGTGCGGAGAAAAGAAATCACTGGAAAGAATTCAAAGTGTATTGAAAGGCGGAAAGCCGGTAAGGAATTGATATGTCAGGTTTTTAATTTTTCACTTCTTCGTCCAGCGGTTAGCTTTTAACCGCAATGACGCAGAGTTTCAGCAAAGCAACATTACAGCATTACCACTTAGCGATCCTTTGCACCTTTGCGGTTACTTTTTAATGGAGAATTATGGGTGAAGCAGAATTGCATACACAACAGGGAATACTGATGATCCGGTCGCACATCATTACCTATGGCAATGCTGCCGATGAAATGATTACAGAACAGATCCGGTCAGAAATAGAGACCATGTGGAATGAGCCGGCAGCTGTGATCGAAATGGGGAGCAGAACGGTACGCGTTCAATTTGAGGTAACTGCCCAATGCAAAAAAGACCTGGACCAGCTGGAAGTATTGCAGAATGTGAACCCCCGCAATAATTATTTCCGCATCGAGGATTTTGTTCACGGCAATATTTCTTTTGTAGATGGACTGGGCTGCAACACCGGTTACTTCCTGATCGAAAATTTATACCAAGGATCCACTACGGCCGCACATGAATATGGTCATACGCTCGGCCTGCCCCACCCTGACGATATGGACTACAGGGGACGTGGAATTCCAGGCATAATGTATCCCCGGGGCACCCTTGTTGATCCCTCCTACCAGTACGATTCACGCATACCCGCCGGCCGCCAGGGAGGTACCATGCATCCGCAATTCCGTAAAGTTTTGCCGGATGATATCCGCAGCCTGAAACTGCACCGGCTCCGTTTCTCAGGAGGCCGTGCTGTTGTAGGAGAATTCACCAATGTTTACCACTGGGACCATCGCCATACTGCCCGTGAAGATTTTAACCGGCCGCCCATTGTGGGCTGAAAATGACATTCCATATCGGTCAGATATGGAATGTCTTTAACCAATCAACCTATCAACAATTCAACTTCCCCCAAGATCTTTCACCGCAGAAACAATATCCGGGAATTTAAATGCATACCCGGCACCTTCCACCTTGGCACTACTCACCGTAACACTCTTTAAAACTTCAACGCTCATTTCACCAACAACCAGCTTCAGTGCGAACGCAGGAACGGGAACCGGGACATAAAATTTGCCGCTGGCTTTCGCAATCGATAAAATGATTTCGCGGTTTGATGCCGGCTGTGGCGCTACTGCATTGAATACACCGGACATTCGTTCATCATCAATCGCTTTCAGGTAGATCTGCACCATATCGTCAATATGGATCCAGCTTACTACCTGCGTTCCATCGCCCAGCACAGAGGCTACTCCCATGGGCAGCGTCTTACCGAATTCAGGGTACGCACCACCATCTTTACTGAGCACAATTCCTGTACGCAGGATCACCAGCCTTTTACCCGACACAGCAACGGGTTGCATGGAAGCTTCCCATTCCTGGCAGGTCCGGCCTAAAAAATCTTCGGCAGGCGGATCGGTTTCCACGAATGGTTTCGACCCGGCCCGGTCGGACCCATACCAACCCGTAGCAGATGCACTGATCACAGCTTTCACCTGGTTGGGTCGCTCTTTCAGTGTCTTCACAAGGAGTGCCCCGCTTAAGACACGGCTGTCGCGGATTTCCTTTTTTCGCTTCGGGGTCCATCGTCCCTCCCCCACATTCGCGCCTGCAAGGTGCACGATATAATCCGCTTTTTGCAGGGCATCGGCATCAATCGTTCCTTTTATGGGATCCCAATGGGCAAGGGAAATACCCCTGGCACTTTGTTTTTCACTTGCCGCACGGGTAAGAACAATAACCGAGTCTCCTCTTTGCACCAATGCATTAGTCAGTGCAGTGCCAATGAGGCCGGTTCCACCGGTTATCACGATCGTTGCCATTTTGTTTATTTATAGAACAAAGATGGCTTAAGATGGTTCGTCCTTTGAAAACGCCTGTTCATATAAAGACCATTGCAGATGTAGGAGGGAAAAACTATCTTCCAAATTCATTAACCAAAACTTTACAATGACACCTGTCCTTTCCATCAATAACCTCACAAAGTTTTATGGACCTATCCGCGCGCTGAACAATGTTTCGTTCGACGTTCCGGAAGGAAGTGTATTTGGAATTCTCGGGCCCAACGGAAGCGGCAAAACAACCATGCTGGGTATCGTGATGGATATCCTTCGTCCTACATCCGGAACCTTTCGGTTCTGGGGACAGGAGCCGACCGCCGATACACGGAAAAATATCGGTACCCTCCTCGAAACACCCAACTTCTATCATTACCTCTCCGGTGAGCGTAACCTGCGCATTGCCGCGGAGATAAAAAAGAAAGGACATAATGAAATTGATGCGGTGCTCGAAAAAGTAAACCTGCACCAGCGCAAAAAAAGCAAGTTCAGCACCTACTCATTGGGAATGAAGCAACGCCTGGCTATTGCCTCGTGCCTTATCGGAAATCCAAACGTACTCGTGTTTGACGAACCAACCAACGGACTTGATCCTGTAGGAATCGCGGAGATCCGCGAACTCATTAAGCGGCTGGCAGGAGAAGGCAAAACCATCATCATGGCCAGTCACCTGCTGGATGAAGTGGAAAAAGTTTGTACGCACGTGGCCATCCTTAAAAAAGGCGTGCTGGTGGCAGCCGGCCATGTGGATGAGGTGCTGGTGAATGAAGACATTGTTGAAGTAAGTGCCCGCGATATGGCACAACTGGAACAAGTGGTGAAAACACTGAACGGTTATACGCACATTAAAAATACAGGAGCATGCCTCCAGTTATTCTACCCGAATGGCACGTCAAAGCCTGAGCAGATCAACGAATTCTGTTTCAGCAAAGGCATTGTGCTGAGCCAGCTCCAGATGAAGAAGAAGAGCCTGGAAACAAAATTCTTTGAACTGACCAATGAAACCCAAGGGGCCACCATTGCTCCTGCCGTTTCTAAAAACTAATCCATTTACCAAAACTTATCAATCGCATCATATGTTGCACCTTTTAAAGATCGAATGGCTGAAATTGAAGAACTACCGAACGTTCTGGATCCTTTCAGGATTATTCATCATCAGCATTTTCGGGATTAATTATATTGCTTACCAGATACAGCAGGAGGTTGAACGCGAACAGGAAGGTATTTCCAAAGCCATTCTCGGAGGGCCCTTTGATTTCCCGGCCATCTGGCAAACCATGACTTACATCAGTTCTTTCCTCATGTTCATTCCGGGACTGCTGATGATCATTACCATCACCAACGAGTTTTCGTACAAAACACACCGGCAGAATGTAATTGACGGTTTAAGCAGAACACAATTCATCAATGTAAAAATGATGATGGCTTTACTGCTGGCATTCTTTTGCTCCCTGGTGGTTTTTCTTACGATCTTATTTTTCGGATTAGGCTCCAGCGATACATCGCTCAGCTTTGAGCAGGTGCGGTCGGTTGGATTTTATTTTATCCAGACTTTAAGTTATGCGGCCGTTGCACTTTTATTTGGCTTGCTTTTCCGTCGCTCGGGAATTGCCATTGGTGTGTTCTTCCTGTACCAATTGATCCTGGATGAACTGATTGCTGCTTTACTAAAAAGATATGTGGGTAAGATCGGGTATTTCCTTCCGTTGGAATCCAATGACGTGCTGATACCGGCACCATTTGGTAAAAATGTTGCCGACCGTTATTTTGACAGGCCGGAGGTTACCAGCCTCCTGATTGCAGCGATGGTGTACCTGGCAGCTTATTATTATTTCTCAAGGCGCAAGTTTCAAACGGCCGACCTGTAATCCATTTGGGTTCTCGCATTGAAATCACCAACTGCATCATAATTAAAACGGCAAAGTGCAAAGATGCGCAAAGCATATTCGCTGTATCAATGATCCGGATGTCACCCCTATAATCTCCCTAAATCTGTGCAATCCGTGTCATCCGTGATCCTTCCCTCTTTATTTATCCGTGATCCTGCATTAAAAAAGGTCCGCAATTTGATTGAAGTTGATACAGCAGATTGTACATCATTCAATGCTCAACTATGGACTGGATCAGGATCATTGGCTTTATTGCCGCGTTTTGTACTACCATTTCGTTTTTACCGCAGGCAATAAGAACCATAAAAACGAAAGACACTTCGGGGATTTCCAAACGCATGTACTCCCTATTTACACTCGGCGTTTTGCTCTGGCTCATCTTCGGCATCTACACCACCAACTGGCCCATCATCATAGCCAATGCCATTACGTTGATTTTGTCTTCCGTTATTTTGATGGTAAAGCTTAAAGCAGGTTAACCTTTGCGGCTTTGCGGTTGCATTTTAATTTAACCGCTAAGTCGCAAAGACTCGCAAAGGTGCGTGATAAAGAAAACCCCCACCGGAAAACCGGTGGGGGAACAACTAAAAACACAAGCCTTATTCTGGTGCCCGGTTTATTCATACGGGCAGTGGCTTCATTGGAACAAAAACATTATCTCCATTTCCTTTCGGAAACATCATCTTATTAATCGGGCTTCTTTCCATCCAGGAAGGTGTTGATGGTGCTGATCTGCCCGCCATTACGCCCATCATCTTTCACGGTATAGCTGCTGTAGAAATCTTCAACCGAAGCGGCCGTATTGTATAATTCCATGTTGCGGCGGATATAAGCCGGTACATTCTCAAACTCATTGTTCGGATCAGCCGCGTTTAGGTTGAACGACAGGTTACGTAATTTCTGTAGTCGGTCGGCTGCTCTTTTTTTATCATCGGCTGCGTCTTGCATAGCAGGTTCATCTGCCGGGATGTTGGTTGAACTTTGAGGATGTGATGGTAGTGTTGGCATATCCGCCGCTGGAATGTCATTCCGTATTACCAGCTGCATGTCGAATGTATCCATGTCTTCAATTTTTGCTGATGGTGCCGGAACCGGTTCTTCGGCAGGCTTTGAAGTAGAAACTTCAGGTTTGGACTCTGCATAAATATTGGATGGTCTGGCCAGATAACCTCCCGACGCTGCAGACGGCGGGATAGCGTTTTGATTAGGTATATTGGTACCTGTATTATTATTATTATTTGGATTGTTCGCCATGATGGACATACGCAATTCTTCAAAGCGGCTGTCGAGCCATTGCTTCTTCTTTTCCAGTTCTTTCTTTTCTGCTTCAGCTTCCGCGCGCTCGTCCTTGATCTTTAATTGCAGGTGAACCGGTCCTTCTTTTTCCTCTTCGGCTATTTCCTTCTTTTCTTCCTTTACCTCTTCAAACAGCACGGTGTTCATATGCGTTTGCGTGTAAAAAGGTATCGGTTCCAATTCTTCAGGAACTTCAGGAGCTGTTTCTTCCACCAGCTTCGGTGCCAGCAGGTCTTCAGGTGTTGGTGGTTTGGTGGCTTTTGGCTTTGGGAGGCTTTGCTCTCCTAAGGTCATCACGATCTTTTCTTCTCTTTTTTGTTCAACGGCTTTGGGTGTGGTGTTCCTGGTAAAGGGATCCTTGTGTTCAAAACCGGTTGCGATCAGCGTAATACCGATATCTTCTCCGAGTGTGTTGTCGTAACCCAATCCCAGGATAACATCTGTGTTCTCACCCGCCTGGCTCAGCAGGTAATTCTGGATGATCTCCACTTCATCCATCGTAAACTCATGCTCGCCTTCAGAAGAGTTGATATTGATCAGAATCCACTTGGCACCGCGGATGTCGTTATCATTCAGCAATGGTGAATTGAGTGCTTCTTCAATGGCACGCTGTGCACGGTCTTCACCGCCGCAGGATGCATTACCCAGGATAGCGACGCCACCATTTTTCATAACGGTGCATACATCGGCAAAGTCAACGTTGATCTGGCCGGTGCTGTTAATGACATCCGTGATACATTTTGCTGCGGTAGCCAATACATTATCTGCCTTTGCAAAGGCATCACGCATTTTCAGGTTGCCGAACTGGTGCCGCAGCTTATCGTTTGAAATAACCAGCAGGGTATCTACATACTGCTTTAAATTCTTGATTCCTTCTTCAGCCTGTAACTGGCGCTTTTTGCCTTCGTAGGAAAACGGCGTGGTTACAATACCTACTGTGAGAATACCGAGGTCTTTACAGATCTGGGAAATGATCGGCGCACCACCGGTACCGGTACCGCCGCCCATGCCGGCTGTTACAAAAGCCATCTTGGTATTTACTTCCAGGATACGCTTGATTTCTTCGAGTGATTCCTGTGTTGCCTGCCGTCCGATCTCTGGGTTGGCACCGGCACCAAGACCCTGGGTCAGGTGTGGTCCTAACTGAACCCTGTTCGGAACATTGCTTTGCGCAATTGCCTGCGCATCGGTGTTACAGATTATGAAGTTTACACCTTCAATGTTCTGGCTATACATGTGATTGACTGCGTTGCTTCCGCCGCCGCCAATCCCGATTACTTTAATTATAGATGATTTCTCTTTAGGGAGATCAAAGTGGATCATAAGAATTTGGTTTGTGCTTTCACCCTGGTGATCGCGGTTAAAAATTTGGTTGGAAGGAAGCTGCGAGCTGTTAGCTTCAAGCTTCAAGCGTTTTGTCATTCAGGCTTGCAGCTTGTGGCTTGCATCTTGCAGCTATAATTTCTGGTCTTCTTCTTCCTTAAACATTTCAATAAGGCTGGTTTTGAATTTGCCCCAGAAGTTGGACATACCTCTTCTGCGTACTGTGGACGTTACCGGTCCACCGGTCTCTTCTTCGTCGTCAATTTCATCGGCAAAGCTTTTCAGCCCTGCAGGAACTTCCATTTTCTTGAATGTGTGGTCAAATTGTTTGCGCTTATGCTCGTAATCGTCGTACCCTTTTAGGATCAGTCCCAGGCAGGTGGCATACGTGGGCTTTGCCAGCTCCTCGATATGTCCTGGTGCCAGGTGTTCCGTAGGTAAACCAATCCGGCAATTCAATCCTGTTACATATTCGGTAAGCTGCACCAGGTGTTTCAACTGTGATCCGCCACCGGTAAGGATGACACCGCCATTCAGCATCCGGCTGTCTAAACCAACCTGCTTTAAATGGTAGGTCACAAAATCCAGGATCTCACTCATACGCGCCTGGATGATATTGGCCAGGTTCTTTACGCTGATTTCCTTCGCCGGCATGCCGCGCAAACCGGGAATCGTGATATAGGCATTGGCTTTGGCCTCGTTGGAGAGCGCGCTGCCGAATTGCACTTTCATTTGTTCGGCCTGGGTTTTTAAAACGCCCAGCCCCGTCTTGATATCGTTGGTGATGTTTTCACCCGCGAAAGGAATTACGGCCGTGTGTTTTAAAATGCCTTCGTAGAAAACCGCCAGGTCCGTTGTACCGCCGCCAATGTCCACGATGGCCACACCGGCTTCCATATCTTCCTGCGCCATAACAGCAGCAGAAGAAGCAAGCGGTTGCAGCACCAGGTCTTTGGTAATCAGCCCTGATTTTTCCACGGAACGGTTAATGTTTCGGATCGCGTTCTTGTCACCTGTAATGATGTGAAAGTTTGCGCCCACCTTAACTCCTCCGTACCCTATGGGATCAGAAATGTTCTGGAAATTATCGACTGTGTATTCCTGTGGGATCACATCAATGATCTGGTCGCCCGCAGGAATGTACGTCTTGTACTGGTCAGCAATGAGCTGATCAATTTCTCTTTGAGATATTTCATTTTCGGTGTCGTGGCGAACGATGTCTCCGCGCGTTTGCAGGCTTTTGATGTGATGACCGGCAATGCCCACATACACTTCCGCTACTTCCAGGTTCGGGTTGGAAGAGTAGCAGTTTTCCAGTGCTGTTTTGATTGCTTTGATCGTTTCATCAATGTTGAGTACCTGCCCGTGCTTTACACCATTCGAGTTGGCTCTTCCAAAACCCAGGATCTCCAGCTTGCCAAAGTCGTTTTTACGACCGGCAATTACGGCGATTTTGGTGGTTCCGATGTCAAGCCCCACAATGATTGGTTGCTCGTTGTTCATGTCTATGTTGTTTTTAGTTGTTGTTCGCGGATTACGGGATTCAATGGATTTCGCCGTTATCAGGCTCACCACTACGTCCTTCATCTTCCACACCGGTGTTCCATGCCGGCATTCAATGGTTACAGATTCTTCAGGCATCCGGATGTTCCGTTCCGACACCTGGCTTTATTTCTTTCTTAGGGTTTCTTCTTCATCACAGCTTTTGGCTGCGGCTTTTTCTTTACTTCCGTTTTAGGCTTTACAACAGGTTTGGATGAAGGTTTGGTTTTCGCAGGTTTGGAAACAATCTTTTTTACAGGGGCAGGTATGGTTTTGACAGGCGCAGGACGCGGCTTCTCCAGGGCCTTTGCGGTATCTTTTACCGGTGCAACGGCCGGGAGGGCTTCTGATACGCTTTCACTTTCGAGTTTTAAACGCAATAGCTCCTCAATATTTTTTTTCAGGGTAGCCGAATCCACAGCCGGCACACTTCCTTTATGCACACCCACCACCTGGTCGTTAAAGCGGATATCGAGCACCGCATATTTATCGAAACCGGTTTTACTCAGCACCTGTTTATAAAAAACCAGGAGGTTGGCAAGTTTGGTCTCCATATCCGCGGCGCCTCCCAAACGGATAATGTGATTACCGATCACGGGTACCAGTTCAAAGCTTCCGTCTTTCTGGATGTCGATCTGCCCGATCTGTGCGTTCCAGAAAGGATGGGTATGGATAAAATGGGCAACGGTCCTGGTTTCTTTCAGCAGTATGCTGTCTCTTGCATTCAGTTTTTTTGCCGCGGTAAACCCGGTAACAACCGGAACCCGGGCCGTTACTCTGTCAAGCAACGGAAGACGAACGCAGCTGCTGTCGAGGTAGAAAGATTGTCCGCCTGTTGTAAACACACGGGCTATCGGTTCACGCTCCAGCACATTTACGTGCAGCACGTCGCTGTTGTCAAAATACAGTTCGGCATCCCTGATCCACGCGCTTTTTTCAAGACCTTTTTCCAACTGCGCCAGGTTAATGCGTGCTACTGGTCGCTTAACGAGCGGAGCACCGGCTGATTTTTCAAGAGCGCGCAGGATGTCGGCCTGCTCGATGTAGTAGTTCTCACCGGTTCCTTTAATGCCTACCTGCACTTTGCGGCAAAGGTGCACCTTACCGCGGCTGTTGGCGGCTACCAGCAGGCTCAGTAAGCCACCGATGACTACGACCCACGCAGCCAGGATGAAAATTTTCCGTATCGTTTTATTATTCTTCACGAACCTTTTTCGATGATTTCTTTTACCGGCTGCACCAGGGCGTCTATATCCCCTGCTCCCGCCATTACGATCACTTCTCCAAATTCTTTATTCAGCGATGATGCATGTTCTTTCATCCAGGTAAGCAGTTCATCTTTCGCGAGGATCATTTTATCTGCCCGGTCGATACGGTCGAGGATGATCTTACTGGTTACTCCTTCCATGGGCAGCTCCCTTGCCGGGTAAACCGGCAACAGAATTACCCTGTTGGCAATTGAAAGCACCTCGGCAAATCCATCTGCCAAATCTTTTGTCCGGGAAAATAAATGCGGCTGAAACACTACGGTAATCACCCGTTGAGGGAACAAACTGCGCACGCTGTTCAACAAAGCTCTTAACTCTTCGGGATGATGCGCATAATCATCGACCAATACGGGTTGTATGGAGGTGCTTTCCTTATTTTTTTTCGGTGGAATGATGTATTCGAATCTTCTTTTTACTCCTTCGAAAGCAGCCACTGCCGCGCGGATCTTCTCATCGTCTATTTTCAACTCGTGGGCAATGGCAATAGCAGCTACTATATTTTCAACGTTATGCATACCACCAATGTTCAGGGAAACATTGCTGAGAATGGTATCTTTCAGGTGTACCTGAAATCGATATCCACCTTCACCGATCTGTATATCCGAAGCAAATACATCAGCCGATTCATTTTGTAAACTATAGGTCATCCTGCGGGCAACCTTTATTTCACGAATCCTTTTCAGACCAAATTTTGTCAGCAGCAATCCGCCTTCTTTTACTTTTCCTCCAAAGGCCAGGAAAGCATCCTGCATGGATTTTTCATCACCGTAAATATCAAGGTGGTCCGGGTCCATGGAAGAAATGAGCGCTATATCCGGACTAAGCTTCAGGAAGCTCCGGTCGTATTCATCCGCTTCAATAACGCTTACATTTTTTTTATCGCTCCAGAAGTTGGTGCCGTAATTAACCGATATACCACCCAGGAAGGCATTGCATCCGAAACCCGTGTGACGCAGTATGTGGCTGATCATGGTAGACGTGGTGGTCTTGCCATGCGTGCCCGCCACACAAATGTTAAAGGAATTCGAAGAGATGGCCTGCAATACATCGCTGCGTTTCACTACCCGGTATCCTTCCCGCTGCAGGTGCACCAGCTCGGTATGGTCTTTTGGAATGGCCGGTGTATAAACAACCAGGTCTATTTCACCGGGAAGCCCGGCGACGTTTTCCTGGTAATGAACAGGAATACCTTCATCAGCCAGCTCTTTAGTGAGTGCTGTTTCCGTTTTATCGTACCCGCGAACCTGTATGCCGCGCGAACGGAAGTAACGGGCCAGGGCACTCATGCCGATGCCGCCGATGCCGACAAAATACACCGATTTCACCCCCTCAAGAGTGGTCAGTGCTGCAGGAATTTGTATGTTCTGTTCGTTACTCATTCTGTCATCCGGTATAATCGAGGATCGTCCGGGCGATCCTTTCATCTGCATTGGTCACTGCATAGCGACCTATATGATCAATCAGTTCAATTTGTTTTACTTCATTTTTTGCGAGCCCCAGAACAGCAGGCAACAGTTGTGTTGCCGCATCGCTGTCCTTTACCATCAGCGCCGCATCTTTCTGTACCAGGTTCAGCGCATTTACGGTCTGGTGGTCTTCCGCTGCAAAGGGATACGGAACAAATACTACCGGCTTTTTCACAACACAGAGTTCTGCAATGGCCATAGCACCTGCTCTTGAAACCACGATATCGGCAGCGGCATAACCCTGCTCCATTTGTGTGATAAAATCTGAAACCCAAACGCCCTTCCGCTCTGCCACTCTTTCTCTTGCTCTTTCTGCATACGGTTTACCGGTTTGCCAGATCAGTTGCCATCCCGCCTCTGTAATCTGTTCCAATCCTTTATCGATAGCTTCATTGATGGATTTGGCCCCGAGGCTTCCACCAACAACCAGCAGTGTTTTCTTCCCGGGTGTTAACCCGAAAAAAGAAAGTGCTGTTTCTTTTGATATCCCTTGCGTATGCACAATGGCCGGCCGAACCGGGTTGCCGGTGATCATGAGCCTGCCTGCGGGAAAGAATTTTTCCATTCCATCCGTAGCAACAAAAACCTTCGTGGCCTTTTTTCCGAGCAGGATGTTTGATTTCCCGGCAAAGGAATTCGACTCGTGAATGAAGGTTGGGATTCCTTTTGCCTGCGCATAGCGCAAAACAGGAAAAGAAGAATAACCGCCAACCCCGATCACAGCCTGTGGTCCAAAATCTTTGATGATGCCCCGCACCTGGAAAAAGCTTTTCACCAGTTTGAAAGGCAAACCAATATTTCTGATCAAAGAACTTCTGTTGAATCCTGCGATATCGAGGCCTTCAATTTTATAACCGGCCTGCGGCACTTTTTCCATTTCCATCTTTCCCTTTGCACCCACAAAGAGAATATCAATGGCCGGGTCGATCCTTTTCAATGCATTGGCAATGGCAATGGCCGGAAATATATGTCCGCCGGTTCCCCCGCCTGCCATGATGATCCTCTTTGCCATGTTATGCTACCGTTTCCTCCTCAACTTCGGCAGGTACTGCAGCCTTTTTCCCTTCCAGTTGTTCTACGTTCCGTGCAACACTCAGGATAATTCCTATGGAGAGACAGGTAAATAAAAACGAACTTCCACCCATACTCACCAGGGGAAGTGTTACACCGGTTACCGGGAATAAATTCACATTCACCGCCATATTCGCCAGTGCCTGCAACACCAGCGTAAAAGAAAGCCCAAGTGCCAGGAAGGCGCCAAAGGCAAACGGGCATTTCTGGAACAAGCGGATACTCCGGAAAAGGAATACGAGGTAAATGAATATCATAAAAGCACCACCCATAAGCCCGTACTCTTCAATGATGGTGGCATAGATCGAATCGGAATAAGGATGGGGCATAAAGTTGCGTTGCTCCGAATTACCCGGGCCCTTACCCAGCAGACCGCCGTTGGCAATAGCGATCTTCATCTGGTTCACATGATAAGTGCTCTGGTGGTCTTCATCACGGTTGCCGTACATGAATCCTTCCACGCGGCTGATCCAGGTATCCACGCGGGCAAATATTTTGGAGGATGGTTTGGTATCGGTTGAGCCAGCATCGGTTGACTTGTGCTTGATCATGGCGGCCATTACCAGGAACACTACCGGGATGAGCGCAATGCCCATGGTGGCCAGCAGGTGTTTGGAAGACACACGTCCAATAAAAAGAAGCAGCATGCAGCTGGCGCCGAGCAGCAGGGCCGTTGACAGGTTGGCGGGTGCAATAAGCATGATCACCAACGCCACCGGAAGAATAACCGGAAGAAATCCCTTTTTAAAATCCTTGATCCTGTTCTGCCTGCGGCTGAGCAGGCGGGCAAGGAACATGAACAGCGAAAGCCGGGCAAGATCGGAGGTTTGCATGGTCATGTTGATGATCGGCAGGCGGATCCAGCGGCTTCCCTCGTTCAGTGTAACACCAAAAAATAAAGTATAGACCAGCAGTGGAATGGAAAACAGGAACAGGATTTTGGCAATGCGTGAATAGATGGTGTAATTAACCCGGTGCGCAAAATAGATCAGCAGCAGACCGATGGTAATAAAGCCAACCTGTTTGAAGAGGTACACTTCGGTATTGCCTTTATACATTTTATACGCCAGTGAGCCGGTAGCACTGTACACCACCAGCAGCGACATCAACACCAGTACAATGACCAGTCCCCAGATCACCCGGTCACCCGCTGTCCTTTTAAGGATGCTGGATGTGCGCAGGTTGGCAAGGTCGCTGAAACGTATATCGGAAGTCTGGCTCATAAATTTTTAACCGCTTGTTTGAATTGTGTTCCCCTGTCCTCATAGTTTTTGAACAGGTCGAAAGAAGCACAGGCCGGGCTTAACAGCACCACATCACCTGGAAGGGAAAGCTGGAACGCCGTCTTTACGGCGTCTTCCGCGTTGCCGGTATCCACCAGGGTTACCTGGCCGGTAAAAGCTTCATGGATTTTTACATTATCCACGCCCATACACACAATGGCTTTTACTTTTTCTTTTACCAGGTCTTTGATCAGTGTGTAATCATTGCCTTTATCAATACCCCCTAAAATCAGGATCGTGGGTTTGGTCATGCTTTCCAGTGCAAACCAGGTTGAGTTTACATTGGTAGCCTTGCTGTCGTTGATGAATTCAACACCGCGAACCGTGGCAACGGGTTCCATCCGGTGTTCCAGGTTCTCAAACGTTTGCACCGCCTCACGGATCTTGTTCTTCCGGATGTCCATGGTGGCACCGGCCACTGAAGCTGCCATAGTATTGAATTGGTTATGCTTACCTTTTAATGCAAAGTCGTAGATGCTCATGCCCTGTTCCTCGGAGCCTGTATTCACATGCATCTCGTCATCTTTGATGTATCCGCCTTTAACAACTTTCTGCTTCATACTGATCGGTAATTGATTTGAAATAATTTGTTTTTGTTCCATATAATCCGTGATCACTTCATCATCCAGATTGAAAATGAAATAGTCTTCGGGTCTCTGGTTCATCGCTATCCGGAATTTGGAGGCCACGTACAATTCAAACTTATAGTCGTAGCGGTCCAGGTGGTCTTCCGTAATATTCAGCAGCACGGCCACATCGGGACGAAACGTCACAATGTCATCGAGCTGAAAGGAACTGATCTCCGCAACATACAGGGCCCGTGGGTCGGTTGCTACCTGGCGGGCAAATGAGTAACCAATGTTGCCAACCAGCGCGCAGTCGAGGCCCGCATGCCTGCAGATGTGAAAGATGAGGGAAGTGGTGGTTGATTTTCCGTTGCTGCCCGTGATGGCAATAATTTTACTGTCACCTTTGTAGCGATACCCGAGTTCGATTTCGGAAATCACCGGGATACCGGCCTTACGGATTTTTTTCACCCATTCATTTTTTTCAGGGATGCCCGGGCTTTTCACCACTTCATCGGCCGCCAGCAACAGACCTTCATCTATGCTGCCTTCCATGAAAGTGATACCCGCATCCTTGAGTTCCTTTCGATAAACTTCTTTCAAAGAGCCTTCGTCCATCAATACTGTATCATATCCTTTTTTACCGGCCAGCAGGGCAGCACCTATTCCGCTTTCCCCTCCGCCTAATATGACCAGCTTCTTTTTCATAGTTCAGGATGTACGGAAAAAAAATGGTTCTTCATATGCATTACATTGTTCACCACAATAATCTTACGGACGCTTTGGCTTTTCATAGTCCTCTTTAACGAACGGTGGTTTTTCGCGGAAATATTTTATCTCAACTTCAGCGTAACAATCGATAACACAACACATAATATCGTTACGATCCAGAACCGTGTTACGATCTTGGATTCGTGATAACCTTTCTTTTGATAATGGTGGTGCAACGGACTCATTAAAAGAATCCGCCGGCCCGTTCCATATTTTCTTTTGGTGTACTTGAAATAAGCCACCTGTCCCATCACACTCAGGTTTTCCACCAGGAACACGCCGCAAATGATTGGGATCAGCAATTCCTTGTGTACAATGATGGCAATGGCTGCGATCAGTCCGCCGAGCGTCAGGCTTCCCGTATCGCCCATAAACACCTGCGCGGGATACGAATTGTACCACAGGAAACCCACACAGGCACCGATCATGGCCCCGATAAAAATGGACAGTTCACCCAGGTTGGGGATGTACATGATATTTAGGTAATCGGCGAAAAGCAGGGAGCCCGAAGCATACGCGAATATGCCAAGGCACACACTGATAATCGCCGATGTACCTGTTGCCAGTCCATCGATCCCGTCCGTAATATTGGCACCGTTTGAAACGGCTGTAATAATGAAAATGACCACCAGGATGTAGAGCACCCAGGTGTAATCGCGCCATGATTCCGGCAGCAGGCGCGAATAATTGAATTCATGACCTTTTACAAAAGGTATCGTTGTCACAAATGATTTGGCTTCCACGAAATATTTTGTCTTTCCATTGATTTCCACCTGTTTTGTTTCTTCTTTATTTTCCACTGTTGGCGTACCCTGGAACTCGCGCCAGATCTTTACGTTCGGGTTGAAGTAAAGCGTGGCGCCAACGATGATACCCAGCATCACCTGTCCGAATACTTTAAAGGCACCGGCCAGCCCGTCGCTGTCGCCTTTTTTATAGGCAACACCTTTTTCCTGCGCCCGCTTTTTCGACCGCAGCTTGAGGTAGTCGTCGATAAAACCAATCACGCCCAGCCAGATGGTGGAAACGATCATGAGGCGGATATATACTTTTTCAAGATTGGCCAGCAATAGTGTTGGAATGAGTATTCCCAGGATGATGATGATACCACCCATCGTTGGTGTTCCTTTCTTTTGCTGCTCGCCCTGCAGGCCCAGGTCGCGCACGGATTCGCCGATCTGTTTATGCTTTAAAAAATTGATCAGCTTCTTGCCAAAAATGGTGGTAATGAACAGTGAAAGGATCACCGCCATCAAAACCCGGAACGTGATAAAACTGAATAGCCCAAGCCCGGGGAAGTAAAACCCCTCAGCCTTCGACCATTCAAATAAGTGATAAAACATTTTTTAGCTACTGGCTGCAAGCTTCAAGCTGCAAGCACTTTTCGTTTATTAATCGCTGATTCCACAGATTCCAATTTCTAATCACGGATTTCACAGATTCCACGGAAGTCCTCTACTTCCTACTTCTTACTTCACCTCAACCTTAACCTCAACCTCCTACTCAACCTATCAACCCTCTAACACCAATTCCCAATTCCAAATTCCTATTCCCTAAAAAACCTACTTTCCAAGCAACTCAAACATCTCCTTCAACACTTCCTTATCATCAAAATGCTGCTTCACTCCTTTAATCTCCTGGTACTTCTCATGACCCTTTCCGGCGATCAGCACGATGTCTTCCGCACTGGCCATTGAAATGGCAGTCTTGATAGCCTGCCTGCGATCCGGAATAGATAAAGCCTTGCGACGGGCAGCTGTTCCAAGATTAGCTTCCATATCCGCCAGTATCTGCATCGGGTCTTCGCTTCGCGGGTTATCGGAGGTGAAGATGACGCGGTCGCTGTGCTCGCAGGCCGTTTCGCCCATGATGGGTCTTTTTGTTTTATCGCGATCGCCGCCGCAACCCACAACGGTGATCAGTTGTTCATGCCCTTTCTTTAATTTTTTAATGGTGCTCAGCACATTTACCAGTGCATCGGGTGTATGCGCATAATCCACAATGCCGATCACTTTATCCTGTGATGAAACCATGTAATCAAATCTTCCTTCAGCACCGGTTGTGTTGCTCAATACCTGCAGCACCTGTGCCTTTTCTTCGCCGAGGCTGACGGCAGCACCATACACAGCCAGGAGGTTGTAGGCATTAAATTCGCCAATGAGGCGGAAATGAACTTCCTGCTCGTTAATGGTCATGATCAGCCCCAGCAGCGAATTCTCCAGGATCTTTCCTTTGAAATCGGCCATTGTCTTCAGGCTGTAGGTCAGTTTTTTTGCAGCCGTATTCTGCACCATCACCATTCCGCGCTTGTCATCGGCGTTGGTAATGGCAAATGATGAAGAAGGCAAGGCATCAAAAAAACCCTTCTTGGCCTTTATATATTCATCAAAAGTTTTGTGGTAATCCAGGTGGTCGTGCGTGATGTTGCTGAATAAACCGCCTGCGAACTGCAGTCCTGCAATACGGTGCTGGTGCACGGCATGCGAGCTTACTTCCATAAAGGCAAAGCCCACTCCTTCATCCACCATCTTCTTCAGCAAAGCATTTAAACTTACCGCATCCGGAGTGGTGTGTGTGGAAGGAATGACCACGCCGCCGATCACGTTTTCAACCGTTGAAACCAGTCCGCAATGGTACCCGAGACCGGTAAATAATTTATAGAGCAGGGTAGCAATGGTTGTCTTCCCATTGGTCCCGGTAACACCCACCAGTTTTAACCGGCTGCTCGGCTGATCATAGTAGTTATGGGCCATGATGCCGGCTGCTTCAGAGCTGTTCTTTACCTGCACATAGGTTATGCCTTCTGCCTGTTTTTCCGGGAAAGCTTCGCATACAATAACCGATGCGCCGCTTGCTGCCGCCTTTTCCATGAACGAGTGTCCATCCACCGCAGATCCGCGAACAGCGATAAAAGCGCTGCCCTTTCCCACCTTGCGCGAATCGATCTGCACATCCAGCACTTCCGTGTCGGTGCTTCCCGAAAGCGAGGTAAGATTTACTTTATATAATATGTCGCTGAGTCTTTTCACTTAATTTAATAAAAGGGTAATGGATTGATTTTTCCGGAACGGCGTGCCTGCTGCAATATCCTGCGCCACCACTTTTCCTCTTCCCCGCACCGATACTTTCAGTCCCATGTTCTCCATCAGGTACAGCGCATCTTTCATGGTCATGCCCATAACATCAGGAACTGTTGTTTTTCCAACAGGAATATCTTTTACAACCGTACGGTAATTGGAAGGATAGATGCGGCTCCATTTTGCTTCACGCGTGGAATCGACGTGTTTTGCTGAAACTTCATTCAGCACCTGGCGCACTTCATCAGCAGCACCGGCATAATTAAAATGTGTACTGTCGGGAACAATGGAAGGTTTGATCTCCTGGCCTTTCTGAATATAAAGCGCATACAGTTTTATAGCCACTTCCTTGAATACAGGTGCTGCCAGCTGGCCGCCATAGTGAATGGCTGCATGTGGTTTTGTTTTGATCAGCACGATGCAGGTATACTGCGGGTTATTGGCAGGAAAATACCCGGCAAAAGAAGCCTGGTATACGCCATCATAATATTTTACATTGCCGGCCGCCACATGCGCGGTGCCGGTTTTACCAGCTACCGGGAAGGGGCAATCCGCAAAAACAGCTTTGGCTGTTCCTTCAGTCACCACGGCTTCCATGGAAGACTGCGCAGCCTTTATGACTGCGGGTTTGCAGATCTGCTCGTCCAGTACCGTAGTGCCGAATTCTTCAACCGTTACGCCGTTGTTGCGAATGCTGTTGACCAGGTAGGGCTTCACCATTTTACCCCCGTTGGCCACTGCGTTATATAACATCAGGGTATGCAGGGGACTAACTTCAATGGCATAACCAAAGCTCGCGGTGAGCATAGCATGAAGACCTTCCCTATTGCGTTTTAATTTTGGAAGCACCGGGGCTTCCTCACCCAGCAGGTCAATGCCGGTGCGTTTATCGAGGTGAAAGCGGTGCAGGTAATTTTTATACAGGTCTGGTTCTGCAGCAAATGCTTTATGCGCAATTTTAGCCATGCCCACATTAGAACTGTGCGCGAAACATTCACGGACCGTCATTAATGATTTGGGGGCCCGTTCGGCATCGGTGATATTGCGCACACCTACATAAGCGTTGCCCGTGGTGCCTACTTCCACCATATCATTCACTTTTGAACTGCCGTGATCAAGTACGGCCAGCAGGGTTGCGAGTTTGATGGTGGATCCCGGCTCTGTAGTCTGAAGTGCGTAATTATAATTCTCCGTATACGTACCGTTCTTTTCTCTTCCCAGGTTGGCAATGGCTTTGATCTTGCCTGTTTTTGTTTCCATGACCAGGCAGGTTCCATAATGGGCTTCGCTTTGCACCATCATCTTCAGCAGTGAATTTTCGGCGATGTCCTGGATATTGATATCCAGCGTGGTCATGATATCCTTCCCGTTTTCCGGGTCAATCTGGTAGCCTTCTACCGGAACAGCGGCACCACCCGCAATGAAACGTACAAGGCGCCTGCCGGTTGATCCTTTCAGGAGGCTATCATATGTTCTTTCCAGTCCAACATTTTGCGCATTGTCGCGTGAAAGTCCGATCGTACGGCGCGCCAGCAATCCATAAGGATTGAGGCGTTTGCTTTTCTGTTCGGCAATAACGCCGCTTTTGTTACGACCAAGCCGAACGAGAGGGAACTCGCGGAATACTTTATACTCATCAAATGAAAGTCCTTTCTTCAGCAGAAAGTACCGGTTCTTTTCATTGTAGGCGAGTTGGAGGTCCTTTTTGTATTCATAGGTTGCCTTGTCTTTAAAGAAGTGCGCAAGGGAAATGGAGAAAGAATCAATGTTCTCACGGAAACGCTTACCCGCTTTTTCACGGAGACCTTCGGCACCAAAATCAATATAGATATCAAAGTAAGGAATAGAAGTGCTGAGCATCTGGCCGTCCTCGCTGTAGATCGTTCCTCTTTCAGCGTCGAGCTCAATAAATTTCTGGTGCAGGCTGTCCGACATGCCTCTCCAATAGCTTCCTTCCACCCGCTGGATGTAAAAGGCGCGTCCGAGCACAATGAAGCTCAGGAGGACTACGCCCAGGAAACTAAGGTATACCCGCCACAGTATGTCGCGTTTGATCTCCAAAGCCGGTTGGTGTTGCTTTACTGGTTTTAGTTGTGTGTTTCGTTACTATCTACCAGGACTACGGGTGCTACAATGAGCTCCTTTAATCCAAGTGGTTCTACGGTCCGGGTAATTTCACTGGGTTTGCTCTTACCCAGCACGTCACCTTTTACCGATTTATATTCGTTCTGCAATTCTTTTAGTTCTCTTGAGGACCTGCTGATATCCCGTATGGTTTTATCGGCATAATGACCATTGTAGATATACACTACAGCCAGCAGGGCCAAAAACAGAAAAAACGGTATCTGCTTCATGATCGACTGGTAGTTCAACAGCCGTTTCCAGTAAAAGCGGTTCCCCTTTTCTTTGTTGTTATTGGATTCCACAATTCGTTTTTATAATGTCATGACCTTACGGTCTATATTTTTTCTGCGACCCTTAGCTTGGCGCTCCGGGACCGCGGGTTTCTTTTCATCTCTTCATCCGATGCTACTATGGGTTTTTTGTTTACCAGCTTTAAAAGGCTCGGACGAACCGTAGTGGCAAACGGGTTTTCATCGGGCGCATCAAAGGTGTTGTCGCGGAAGAAGATCTTCACAAGGCGGTCTTCCAGCGAATGAAAGGTGATCAGTGCCGCCCTTCCTCCTGGTTTGAGCACACCCGGAATCCCTTCCAGCAATTCCTTCAATGCCGTTAATTCATCATTCACCTCAATGCGCAGGGCCTGGAAAACCTGGGCAAAATATTTATGGGGATTCCCTTTAACGATGGACTGCAGGGCCGCTTTGAAAGAATCGATGGTTTGAAGGGAAGTTGTGCTCCGAACCTCCACGATCCTGCGGGCCAGCGTTTTGGAATTGGTTACCTCACCATACTTTTCAAAAATCCGGTGCAGCTGCTCTTCGGTATACCGGCTGACCACATCGAAAGCCGTTTGCCCTCCGCGCTGATCCATCCGCATATCCATCGGGGCATCAAAGCGAGTAGAAAAACCGCGGGCACCTTCATCAAACTGGTGGCTGCTTACCCCCAGGTCGGCCAGTAGTCCGTCAACCTTGGCAAAACCATTCAGGCGCATGAAGCGCTGTACATACCGGAAGTTGTGTGGAATAAAAACAACCCGCTCATCGTCCGGCAGGTTCCGCCGTGCATCCTCATCCTGGTCAAAAGCGATGAGCCTTCCGTCAGGGCCCAGCCTGTCTAAAATAGCCTTGGTGTGACCGCCGCCTCCAAAAGTGCAGTCTACGTAAATGCCGTCAGACCTGATTGCAAGATGTTCCATCACCTCTTCCAGGAGCACCGGGATATGGTAACTACCTTCCACTAACTGAATGGTCGGTCGTTGTTGCCCATAACCTGTTGCGCAAGGCTGCTGAAATCATTGGGTGAATAAGATTCAAAGAACTTTTTATAGTTTTCAGTGGACCAGATTTCAATTTTATCTACTGCCGAGGTTAGTACGATGTCTTTACCGAGCTCGGCATATTCTTTAAGGTTCGGTGGAAGCAAAAGACGACCTGCCGAATCCAGCTCAACTTCCGTTGCTCCGTTCAGGAAGTATCTTCTGAATCCCCTCACTTTCGGATCAAAATCGTTTAAAGCGCTGATGCGGGCGAATAAGGGCTCCCAGCTTTGGATCGGGTACAGACTAAGGCACTTTTCAAAGCCCCTGTTGATGACAAACCGCGTATTTTCGCCCTCAGGTAATTGCTTTCTTAACCCAGCCGGAAGCAGAAAGCGACCTTTCGGGTCCAGGGTGGATTCAAATTCGCCAAGAAAGCCTGTCATTTTCAATGAATTGGGAGAAATACAGCTGGTTTTAACACAAAATAACACTTTTTCCCACTGAGGCATCAAAAAAACGCCGAGTTTAGTTTTCCACAGGATGACACCCCTCAAACCGCCCGATAACAGGGCGTTTCAGCGGAAAAGCCACTGGTTTTCAGAAAAATGGTGTGAACGGAATGTGGATTGACGTGGATAGACTGTGCACAAGCCATATTTTTGTTGTCTGCAGCAGTTTGCTGCGCTGCTATGGATCCAAGAAACCTCTTCATTAAGGATTACACATACCCCCTGTCTGCTGATCAGATCGCTGACTTTCCTTTAGAGCGTAGGGACCATTCCCGGCTGCTGGTTTACCGGGATCGAAAAATTGGGGATGATTACTTTTTTAATTTGGTAACCCATCTTCCAAAGCGTAGTGTAATCGTACTCAACAATACAAGAGTCATAGAAGCCCGGGTTTTATTTAAAAAGGCCACCGGAGGTGTAATCGAGCTCTTCTGTTTAGAACCGGGAAAACAGCAAATAAAAGATGCGCTCGCTCAAACAGGAAAAGTTACCTGGAACTGCCTGATCGGTGGCGCATCGAAATGGAAGCCCGGCCTGGTGTTACAGAAAAAATTGGGTGAAGAAGGCATGCTCGAAGCGCGGTACGTGGGTAAATCCGGTGACAGCTTCCTGATTGAATTTTCGTGGAGCCCCGGTCATCTGTATTTTTCGGATGTGCTGCATCAGGTGGGCGCCACTCCACTTCCGCCCTACATTAAACGGGTGGCGGAAACTACTGATACGGAGCGGTATCAAACGGTATTCAACCGGGAGCAGGGTTCTGTAGCCGCCCCCACGGCAGCCCTTCATTTTACAGACCACTTGCTGGAAAGCCTGAAAAAACAGCATGATGTTGCCTATCTCACACTGCATGTAGGTGCCGGAACTTTTCAACCGGTAAAAAGCGAACAGATTGGTGACCATGGCATGCACAGCGAACCGTTTTCAGTAAGCCGGCAGTTGGTGAAACAAGTGATGGATGCTGATACCGTCATTCCGGTAGGAACAACATCCCTGCGCACACTGGAAAGTCTTCACTGGCTCGGTGTTAAGTTGATCAAAGAAGGCAGAATAGAACAATGGACCTTAGGTCAGTGGGAAGCTTACGAACTGGTGAAAAATAATGTGGCCCGGAAAGAAAGTTTTGGTGCTTTATTGCGCTACATGGAAAAAGGTAACCTGGAAGAACTCTGGTGCCGTACAAGTTTATTGATCGCACCATCTTATACATTCAATGTGCCCTCAGGTCTCATCACAAATTTCCATCAGCCGCAATCAACCTTGCTGCTTCTTATAGCGGCCTTTGTGGGAGAAGACTGGAAAAAAATTTACAGCCATGCCTTACAGGAAAAGTATCGTTTCTTAAGTTATGGTGACAGCAGCCTGCTGATTCCCTAAGCATCGTTGTGTAACGGCAGTTCAATTACAAAACAACTTCCTTTTCCCAGGGTACTGTCCACTTTGATCGTCCCATCATGCGCATCTACAACAGTCTTCACATAACTCAGTCCCAATCCGAAACCTTTCACGTTATGGATGTTGCCGGTATGCGCCCTGTAAAATTTTTCGAAGATGCGTTTTACGGTTTCGCGGGTCATGCCGATACCGTTATCCTCGAGGCGGATGGTCAATCGTTTATTGTTTGAAGAAGTAGCCAGGCGTATCTGTGGAGGCACATTTTCCTTTGAATATTTTACCGCGTTATCCAGCAGGTTGTTTACGAGGTTGTTGATGTGGACTTCATCACCGGCGATCAGGTCATTTTCAGCATCCAGTGAAGTTTCCAGTGACCCCTGTTTTTCCTGCAAACGAAGAATGAAATTATCCGCAACATCGGTGATGATCTTGTGAACGTGCAGCGGCTTTACATTGAGTTGCACTTCCTGCCGGTCCATCAGGGCTGATTTCAGTATGGTTTCCACCTGGCGGTTCATCCGCTGGTTTTCTTCCTTGATGATCCCGCTGAAGTACAATAACTTTTTGGGATCACTTTGCACCTTTTCATTTTTCAGGGCATCAACCGCAAGCGAAATGGTAGCGATAGGTGTCTTGAATTCATGGGTCATATTATTGATGAAATCGTTCTTTATTTCACTGAGCTTTTTCTGCCGGAGCATGGTACGAACTGTAAGAAAAAAGGCCGTGAAGATCACCAGTGTAAAGATGACGGAGATCGCTATGCGCGGCCGCAGATCACGCGCAACAATATCTTTAATACTGGGCACTACGATCACGAGTATCTCATCGGTGGAAAGATTTTCAGCAGCTGATCCGCTCGGCGGGATAAGGGCGTAATATTTCGGATAATAATTTGCCGAGTCAATCAGCCATTGTTCAAACTGGTCTGATTGCCGACGCACATTGCCGTTAAACGTTGTCAGTCCAAACTGGAACGGAATGTCTTCCATTTTGTTGGCAACAAACGCTTCCTGGATCATTTTATATAGTTCGGCGGTAGTGAACCGGTTGGCTACACTGTACGGCCTTGTAAAGTCAAAAGGGTAACCATCCTCAAGCGGAGTGAAAGGACGCATTCCGGATGAAGGTGCCACTTCCTTGTACTGGGCCAATTCATCCCCTACCTGCCGGGCAATGTCTTCCACCTTTTGCTCCACCTGGTCCTGGCGCAGCAGCAGCATGTTCCTCAGCCATGAAATCTGGATATAAATGATCCCCAGCAGCGACAGGGTGATCAGAACAATGATGATCGGGAAAATGCGTTTCACGTATGGAAGATGGGAAAAATTTTGTCCCCGCAAAAATATTGCGCCAATAATCATTTCCTATGGCACAAGATTGTTATACAGTAATTTTAACACAGAGACTTATAGATTATCGTATGGTACAACCTGCACCCGGAGTTTTACTGATCGCAGACCCTTTTTTAAAAGATCCCAACTTTATGCGAACGGTTGTTTTTTTAACCGAGCACCGTGAAGATGGAACCATAGGATTTGTACTCAACCGCCAATACGAAAATACACTGGACGAACTGCTTCCTGAAGTGGAAGGACATAAGCTGCCCGTATATTATGGCGGACCGGTGCAGATGAACACTATTCATTTCCTGCACCGGTATCCCGATGAGATTCCCGGGGGTATTGAAGTAATGAAAGGCGTATTCTGGGGTGGCGATTTTGAAGCCGTCATTGAACTGATCAACAGTGGTGTTGCCGATCCTGAAAAGATACGGTTTTATATCGGGTACTCCGGGTGGAGTTCGGGCCAGCTGCAGGGAGAAATGACAGAAAAGACCTGGCTTACTGTTGAAGCCGCACGCAAGCTGATCTTTCATCCCAATGCCGAAGAAATCTGGAAAGATTCCCTTAAACACCTCGGCGGCGAATATGAAATGATGATCAATTTCCCGATTGATCCGCAGTTGAATTAAACAACTTTGCGCCTATGCGGTTAAGAGGCAACCGCAAAGACGCAAAGAAATCAGCACCATTATTCAATATCCACTCTCCTGTCCTTAGGATATTTAACCGTATACGAGATTTGAACCTTCCGTTCTTCACCGGGTTTTAAGGTAAGATTCCAGGTAACCAGGCCGCTTTCTTTATCGATTTTCCCATCAGCTGCTTTTAGGTCATCCACATCAATTTCTTTGGTAACGGAAACCGGGAACTGGTCCTGCAATAAAATGTTTATGGGTACACGCTTGGTATTTCGCACGGTAATTTCATACAGGCGTGACTCCGTTCTATTGGTGCCGATCAGTTTTTTTGAGGTAAATTCTTTTACCAGTTTGCGCGTTACTTTCACATTGTTATCACGGCCGAGGGAAAGGGAAAGCGTATCACTTGTTGTGGACAGATCAATGTAGGTCTTACCCAGGTATGTGCCTTCAAAATAAAGACTGGCCTCACCCGATTGCAGGTCGAACTCTTCCCAATTGATGATCTTCGCTGTCAGGAATGCAGCAGCATCAATCTTTGGTGCGGAGTAATATTCATATAATGCAGGCACCTCCATTTTTTTAATGCCGATGGTGGTTGTTTTTCCATTTGTTTCCAGTGTATACCGGTCTTCAATTTTATACACCACCGTTGTGGGCTGATACTCCATGGCAACGGTAACCGGACGGATCTCCTCCTTATCTCTTCTGGTAGTAATATCCTTATCATATGCAACTCCGGGTGTACTGCCACCATATCCTGTAACCACTACTTCTGAAAGGTTATGCTGGCTTTGCTGCAGGGCGATGGTAAAATATCCCGGTCTGGCTGCTACTTCCTTCACGCCATAGCCCACAGATGAAATTACCAGTACACCATTAGCCGGATACTGCTGTAACCTGAAAAATCCATTTGCATCTGAGGTTGTGGCGATATGCGTACCCTTGATTGTAATGGTAGCATATCCTACCGGTTCGCCGCGTTCATTGGTAATGCGTCCGGCGATTTCACCCTGCTTGATGGAATTACTTTTCATCCACGCCACTGAGGGATCATAAAAACTGAGCATCCACGGTTGCAGTTGCGAGGATGTGGCATTGGCTTTCGGATTCCCGGTGCTAAGAAAAAGATTTATATCCTTCCAGGCTTCACCACTTCTTTGAAATACATTGGCATTCATCATTACGGTAAGCGGTTGGGAAATATCCGTTACCCGGAGGTCATATGTAGGATACCACCCGGCATCTTTTACGGTATAGAGCAACTGGAAATTTACACTCCTGGTTTCGCGGCTGTCAATCAGCGCTACTACCGAGTAATTAATGCTGTCGCGTTTTTTACTGATCTCGCCCAACTGAAGTGCGGTGCGCTGCAATTCCTGTTGCTGCGCACGGATGCGTCGCTCTGTTTCCAACTGACGCTGGTATACTTCCGACAGGCGTTGGCGGTGGAGGTCCAGCATCTTCTGCATTTCATCGGCTTTTACCCCGGTGGTACCCCCAATCGATTGATTCTTGATCAGCATCTCTTCTTCAGCCTTATATACGGCCAGTTGTTTTTGGTCCGATTCAATCTTTTCCTGCAGGGTTGCACGCCGCTCAATAAGGGAACGTTCTTCCTGTTCAATTCTACGCTCACCGGAAAAATCTTTTGCCACCTGTACGGATAACAGGGTAATGGCGGCATCGGCTTTGAGCTGCAGGCTTTGCTGTTCGAGCTGGTTGCTCAATCCTGAAAAAACAATCTCGCTTCTTCCAGGAGTAATGGCTACGGTGGACGTCCGCTGGATCTGTGCCCCGGAGGAAAACACCGTTACACTCTGTATGTCTGTTTCAGCATGTATTTTTTTCTGCGCATGAGCGTTACTTGCTATAAGGGAAAGTAACAGCAGGTATATGATTCTCATAAGTACAATTTTTCTTAGGATGTCTGCTTTTTAAAGATTACACAAGCCTTTTTAAAAAAAAGACATTCCATATCTGACAGATCAAAAAGACATTCCATATCTGACAGATATGGAATGTCTTGATACAGGACATAAAAAAGCCTCTGCATTTGCAAAGGCTTTCTTTATTAAAATGTTTTATCAATCAACCGGCGTGGCACCCTCCACCAGAACAGTAACCTTGTTGTTCAGTACTTCCACAAATCCACCCTGGATTTCATAGGAAGAAGAATGGTTCTGGCGGTCACGCAAAACTTTTACGCGTCCGGCCTTTAGCGCGCTCACAAGCGGTGCATGGCGGTCCAGCACTTCAAATGACCCGGAAATCCCCGGCATCTGAACACCATACACTTCACCACTGAATAACTTACGTTCGGGGGTTAATATTTCTAAGGTCATGATTGTTTTAAGTTTACAACTGGCGTCCGGTATTTGAGTTAAGATTGCAGTGTGCAAACAACATCAAGACAGGACTTTTACCCTTCTATCCCTGGGCCTGCGACATCAGCTTCTTACCTTTTTCAATGGCGTCATCAATAGAACCAACCAGGTTAAAAGCTGCTTCCGGGTATTCATCCACTTCTCCGTCCATAATCATATTAAAGCCACGAATGGTTTCTTCGATGGGTACCAGAACACCTTTCAAACCGGTAAAGGCTTCCGCAACGTGGAAGGGCTGCGATAGGAAACGCTGCACCTTACGGGCACGCGATACGATGAGTTTGTCTTCGTCGCTCAGTTCATCCAAACCAAGGATGGCGATGATGTCCTGTAGTTCCTTATAACGCTGAAGAATAAGTTTAACCCGGTTAGCGGTATTGTAATGCGCATCACCCACAACAGAAGGCATAAGAATTCTTGATGTGGAATCAAGCGGGTCAACCGCAGGATAGATACCAAGGTCAGCGATCTTACGGCTCAATACCGTAGTGGCATCGAGGTGGGCGAAAGTTGTGGCCGGGGCCGGATCGGTAAGGTCATCCGCAGGAACATAAACCGCCTGTACGGAAGTGATCGAACCGTTTTTGGTAGAGGTGATCCGCTCCTGCATCAGTCCCATTTCGGTAGCCAGTGTAGGCTGGTAACCTACCGCTGAAGGCATCCGTCCCAACAGGGCCGATACCTCGGAACCTGCCTGGGTAAAACGGAAGATGTTATCCACGAAAAACAGGATGTCGCGGCCCTTGCCCGAGCCATCTCCATCGCGGTAATATTCGGCAATGGTGAGTCCGGAAAGGGCTACACGGGCACGGGCACCGGGCGGCTCGTTCATCTGACCGAATACGAATGTGGCTTTGGAATCAGCCAGGTCGGTCATGTTTACTTTGGAAAGATCCCATCCGCCTTCTTCCATGCTGTGTTTAAATGCGTCGCCGTATTTCATGATACCGGCTTCGATCATTTCACGCATCAGGTCATTTCCTTCACGGGTACGCTCACCCACCCCGGCAAATACAGAAAGACCGGCGTATGCTTTGGCGATATTATTAATGAGTTCCTGGATCAATACGGTTTTACCTACACCCGCACCACCAAACAGCCCGATCTTACCACCCTTTGCATAAGGTTCAATCAGGTCAATTACTTTGATACCGGTAAATAGAATTTCAGTTGCGGTAGACAGGTTTTCGAATGCTGGCGGTTTGGCATGAATAGCGCGGCCGTTTACTTTGGGAACCGGTGGCAGACCATCGATCGGGTCGCCGGTTACGTTGAACAGGCGTCCTTTGATTTGTTCCGAAGCGGGCATTTTGATGGGTGCGCCGGTATCGTGAACATCAACCCCGCGGGTAAGACCTTCGGTTCCGTCCATGGCAATGGTACGTACACTGTCCTCTCCCAGGTGCGTTTGCACCTCGAGCACCAATGTATCGCCATTGTCTCTTTTTATTTCTAATGCATTGAAAATTTCAGGGAGGCTGCCATCGAACTGAACGTCCACAACGGCTCCAATGATCTGTTTAACCTTACCAACTTTTGCCATATATAGCTTTTTAGGAGGAAAAGGTGACCCGAAAAGGGCCCTTTTCTTTTCAGGCTGCAAAGGTAAGGGGATACCAACAGATGAACAAACGGTACGGAAGGTTTGGGCCCGGAAAAAGCAAACCCCAAAAAACCGGATCCGGGAGTAATAAAAAGCCCGCAACAGGAATGAAATACCCGAAAACAGGGCATTGCAGGCCATCCTTACATTTTTTGACACGGCATAATTTTTCCATATCTCTTCTTTACAAAAAGCATGTTATGGAAAAAATGAAAGATTTACGCGACTTGCTGCAACACGAGGTCATGGACCTTTATTCTGCAGAAGAGCAAATAATTGCAGCCATGCCTAAAATGATCGGCAAGGCCAAAAATCCCCAGCTCCGCCAGGCCCTGGAAGAGCATCTTAAAGTAACTGAAAGGCAAAAGGCCCGCCTCGACCAGGTAAAGAAAATCCTGCAGGGCGGCGAAGAAAAAGAACCCAAAAAGAAAGGCATCCTTGGTCTTTTTGGTGGTGGCGAGCAGAAATGCAAAGGAATGCAGGGACTTATTGAAGAAGGTGAAAAAGTTATGGGTGAAAAGATGCGTCCCGAAGTTCTGGATGCAGCTATTATTGCCTGTGCACAGAAGATCGAGCACTACGAGATCTGTGGTTATGGTACAGCCCGTGCATTTGCCCGGGAACTGAACCTCGGACAGGTAGCAGAATTGCTGGAGGAAACCCTGGATGAAGAATATGAAGCTGATGACCTCCTTACCGATCTCGCTGTAGGGCACATTAATGAAGAAGCAGAGGAAACAGAGGAAGAGCCCGAATATGAAAATGAAGGTGTGGGTAATGCAACGTTTGCCCGCGGCACCCGCGAATCCGGAAATACAGGTTCGACCCGCAGTGAAGGCGGACGTACAGCGGCAGCTCCTTCCAAATCAGCTGCAGGCGGTAAAAAAGCACCAGCGACTTCCAAAGCAGCAACAACCCGGGGTTCATCTTCGAAAGGTGGAAACGGGAATACAGCGGCTTCTAAAGGCACAGCATCTAAAACTGCCGGAAGCAAAGGTGGCAGCTCAAAAGGCAATTCGGGAAATAGCGGCCGCTCGGGTGGAAACACCAGAAGTGGTGGCAGCAAATCATCCCGCTAATCAGCCTGATATTAAATTTTTCAATCCCGCTTCCGGCGGGATTTTTTTATCCGATCTGGTTTTTAAGGAATCCTTCAATGGTGCTGCAGGGAATAAACATTGGTTTGGAATCAATGCTGATCAGGAGTTCGGATCCTGAAACCGTGTACGAACCTTCAATGGTGCCCATCACTTTTACCTGGAAGGAGCCGCTTGAGGCATCACCGGTAAATGTTCCGCCCTGTCCTTCTACGGCCGACCGGGCTTTCTGCAACATTGATTCCGGTGTTCCATTTATAGGTATAGAGAATTTACAAGCCATGATTTTTATTTCCTGGAGTTCTTGCAAAAGGCATGCTTGCTTTGCGACTCTGCGGTTGCATTTCTTTAAACCGCAAAGACGCAAAGAAAATCCCGATTTTATTCATCATTGACGCCGCGTCTACCCAAATTTTCATAAAGAATTGCAAAGGCGTCATGGCTTATAGCATTACTAAGAGAGCGGGAAAGGGCATAAGTTTTGTAAAATAGATGAGTTATGAAGAACTTGTTTTTATACGTAGCCCTATTTTGCAGCCTTTTTGCCTCTTGCCAGAACGCATCCGATCAAACGACGGAACAAATTGAAGAGGAAGAAGCTGAGAAGAAAATCAGTAAACGTGATCTGAGTATCACGAAATCAAATGCCTATTCCGACCTGTTCATGGACAGTCTGACCATGGAAAAATTCATTGAAAGCAAAAACCTGAAGCCCGGTACCGCCCGGCGCATCCGCAGCTTTTACAATACCCGCAATTACCAGTTTGCCTGGTTCACCTCCGAGGGACTTACCGAACAGGCCCGCGGATTCTGGAATTTGCATGATTACATCACTACCTACGACAAGGACACAACATTAAAGGATAAAGCCTTACAGAAAAGAATGGACGCCCTGACCACCGAAGAAGAATTGTCGGTCAGAGCTTCGGATAAATCGTACCAGAATACCGAGCTTACCCTTACCCAGCATTTCATCCAGTACATGCAGAATAATTTTGAAAAAGGTTACGTGAAGCGTAAAGAAATGGAACGTTTCGTTCCGCGCAAACGCGAGGACATTATGTACCAGGCCGATTCGCTCCTGACCAAAAAACACAAGGACAATAAATACTTCGAAGACGTTCATCAGTCTTATAAACTATTGAAAGATCACCTGGCTAAATATTATGAAGTAGCTAAAAAAGGAGGGTGGCAAACAGTAACCTTGTCGGGTAAAAGCCTGAAAAAAGGAATGTCTTCCCCTGCAGTGGTCCAGATCAAAAGAAGACTGGCCGTTACCGGTGATCTTCCGCAGGCAGATACTTCGCAGTTATTCAATGATACGCTTGAAATGGCCGTAAAACATTTCCAGGCAAGGCATGGTTACACGCCTGACGGTGTGGTGGGGCCGGCAATTGTAAAAGAAATGAATGTTCCGGTACAGAAAAGACTGGAACAGATCCTGATGAATATGAACCGTATGCGCTGGATGCCCGCAGATTTCTCTGGTAACCTGATCATGGTAAATATCCCGGAATTTATGCTTCATGTATTTGAAGACAATAAAAAAGTCTTCGACATGAATGTTGTTGTGGGTAAGGAGGGTCATAATACCATGATGTTTAATGGTGACTTAAACCAGGTGGTATTCAGTCCTTACTGGAATGTACCGCCCAGCATTGTAAAAAATGAGATCCTTCCCGCCTTGAACCGTAACCCAGGGTACCTGGGTGGTCAGAATATGGAAGTGGTCGGAAATGAAGGCGGCCTTCCTTCTATCCGCCAGAAGCCTGGTGGTAAAAATGCATTGGGAAAAGTGAAGTTCCTGTTTCCAAATAACTTTAATATCTACTTTCACGATACACCTTCCAAAAGCCTGTTCAGTCAGGATAAACGGGCCTATTCACATGGGTGTATCCGCCTGAGTGATCCGTTTAAGATGGCCCAGTACCTGCTGCGCAATGACCCGGAATGGACCCCGGAAAGAATCCAGGCGGCAATGGATGCCGGAACAGAAAAAACAGTGCGCCTGAAGAAAGCCGTTCCTGTAGTGATCACATATTACACGGCTTGGGTGGATGAACGTGGTTTGAATTTCCGCGAGGACATTTATGATCACGATCAGAAACTGGCCCGCAAGATGTTCACAAACGTTTTATAATCCAATTGAGTTTATTTTGCAAGGCAATTAAGAATGTCTTGCAATGGAGCTGATTGAAGTAACCAACAAAAAAACCGCAGAAGCATTTCTGCAGGTGAACGTAACCATCAATAAAGGTAACCCTGAATATGTTCGTCCGCTTGACAAGGATGTGGAGGATGTGTTCGATGCCGCGAAAAATAAAACCTTCCGTTTCGGTAAGGTAAAGCGTTGGATCCTGCTGAATGAAAAAGGAAGTCCTGTTGGCCGCGTAGCAGCGTTTACCAATAAAAAATACAGGAATAAGGGCGATGACGTGCCGGTGGGCGGCATGGGATTTTTCGATTGCATTAATGATTATGCTGCCGCTTCGGTGTTGTTCAATACCGCCCGCGAATGGTTGCAGGAGGAAGGAATGCAGGCAATGGACGGGCCGATCAACTTTGGGGAGCGCGACCGCTGGTGGGGCCTTGTGGTGGAAGGCTTCCAGTCACCGCTTTACTGTATGAATTATAACCCGCCCTACTACCAGGCACTGTTTGAGCAATATGGCTTTCAGCCTTTCTTCCACCAGATCTGTTTCGGGAAACATCCAAAGCACGTACTGAATACAAAGATCAGGGAGCGTCATGCTTTTTTTGAAAAGGATCCTGAATACACGGTTCGTACGATCCGGAAAGATCAACTGGAGAAATTTGCCGCGGATTTTGTTGCCGTATACAATGCAGCATGGGCGGGCCACGGTGGGCTGAAAGAATTAAAAAAGGAACAGGCGGTCATCATGTTCAACAAAATGAAACCGGTAATGGATGAACGCATTATCTGGTTTGCCTATCACAAAGAAGATCCTATTGCCATTTTTATCAATCTCCCCGACCTCAACCAATGGTTCAAATACCTCAACGGAAAATTTGACCTGCTGCACAAGTTGAAATTTCTTTGGGTTAAGCAGACAAAGAAGTGTTATAAATTCAATGGGATTGTATTTGGCGTGGTGCCGAAATTCCAGGGCATGGGCATAGATGCTTTTATTGTAGGGGAAGCGTACAAAACAGTGATCAATATGCATTACGAAGAATACGAGATGCAATGGATCGGTGATTTTAATCCGAAGATGATCAATGTAGCTTCCAGTATGGGCGATGTACGTCAAACCCGAAAGCTCACCACCTACCGCTATTTATTTGATCGCAACAAAGAGTTTCACCGCCACCCGATGTTATAGAAAAAAACCATTGAAAGCTGGTTTTTTTGTGTGCGGCCAGGTGAAATAATACAGATTTTCCTGGTGTACCGATATTCCATATCTGACAGATATGGAATGTAGTGCGGACAGCAGAAACTGAGGATTTCCTAATCCTGGAAACGAAAAGCACCAGTAACGACGAGGGTCATTTTCGTAACCAGAGAGAAAATAAACAGCATTTGTATAAATGAACACCTGCCAGGTCTGTCAGACCTGGCAGGTGTTGCCTACCGCACAAGGGAATCTTTTAGTAAGGGCAACTTCTGTCCTAACTGGCTGTTCAGCACTACCCGTAACTGGTTCACATTCGAAATGCCTTCGTAAAAAGAAGCGTAATTGCTGTCGGGAAAAAACACGGCATTCAGGTTCATGTATTTATACCGGTCCGGAACATCGGGTGTCCGAAATCCATGATCACTCATCAGCAGGATGAGGGGTGGTTTGGCAGCAAGGGTTTTGATTTGACCCAGCCATTCCAAAAGCTTCCTGTTGGTATAATGGAGGTATTCGATGTACCCTTCTTTTTCAGAAAGGCCTTCCTTCATTGGATTTCCATGGCGGTCAAAATGGTAGGGGCCGTGCGGCATCAGCAGGTGGATGTAAAAAAACCGCGGGGATTCAGCTTCAACAGCAGAAAGTTTTACTACACTGTCCATAATGTAATGCTCACGCATACGCACATACGTATTTTTCTCCGCTTCTCTTTCCTCATGCTTTTTTACGGCTCCTTCCAGCTTCAACGTAGAAACCAGGTGAAAAGAAAGATCCTGTTGCATCCGGCCCAGGAACGTATGTCTCGTTATCAAACTGGTGCCGGAAGGAAATAAATGTGAAGGGAAAACTGGGAACTCCCCGTTGAACCGGAAAGGAGAAAAGTTTTTTATGTCATAGCCACTTTCATTTAAAAACTTTATAAAGGGATTGTTGTTCAATTTTGGATAGAGCCTGCGCAGTTCCTCATAGCTTTCATCCCCGGTTACCCCTTCCAGGTAAGTCATGCCAAACAGGGAAGTCATCGAATAAACGGTGGCTTTATAATTACTGGCAGAGTGGGCTACCACATAAAAACCGGCACGTTTCAGTGAATCTTCAAAAGCGGCGTTACTGAAACCAAAAATATCCTGCAGCTGTTGGCGGCCGGCATACCCATCTACCAATAAGAGGTAGATGTCTGGTTTTTTCGAACGGATGTTTCCCATCCATGTAATTGGCTGTTCAGGATTTGTTGCCTCCTTTATACCTAATGAAGCCAGCTCAAATACAACAAGGAAAACGAGCAGGAAATTCAGGTACCGGCTGGTGCGGTTAAACGATAAAGCCGTTCTTTTCAGGAAAAAAAGCAACCCGAAAAAAATGACCAGGAAAAAAGGAAGGATAAATGAATATTTCAGCAGGAAGCTGGTACCCATTACTTCTTTTATCCAATCTACCCAGCTTCCGAAAAAAAAGTGAACACACATCACCACAAAACCAAACAGGCATCCCTTGCGCAAAGAGCGGAAGAAAAGCGAAGCCAGCAAACCCGCAATAATGGTGGCCAGCTCGTATTCGGCAAGCAGCCACGCAGCATCAGCAACCGGTATATTCCCATAGTGTTCATTCAACCCGTGCAGGATGTAAAACAAGGGAAGAAGAAAAATAAAATATTCCTTCCGGAAAGAAAGGGAGCGAAGCCGGTTCATGCGTCTGTGCCCCGAAAATAAGAAAGAGCGGAGAAACAGAGCGGAGAGCGGGTTTACATGGAGCAATTCTAAGTCTCCAAATCTACAAATCCCCAAATCCAAAATATTTCATGTGGGAAAAATTATGTGAAATCAACTTTTTATCTGCGGCAACGTTGATACCTTAGCAACGAGCTGTTGAGTATGGAAAAATTCATTGTATCTGCGCGGAAATACCGTCCTCAAACCTTTGATACGGTAGTGGGACAGGCACATATCACCACCACATTAAAGAACGCGATCAAAACGGGCCACCTGGCCCATGCTTTTCTTTTCTGCGGTCCGCGTGGCGTGGGTAAAACAACCTGTGCCCGGATCCTTGCCAAGACCATCAATTGCGAAACGATCAGCAAGGAAGGAGAAGCCTGCAACACCTGTCACTCCTGCAAGTCGTTCAATGAAGGTACCTCCATGAATATTCATGAACTGGATGCGGCTTCCAACAACTCCGTGGATGATATCCGCAGCCTGGTGGAGCAGGTGCGTTTTGCCCCGCAGGCCGGAAAATACAAAGTGTACATCATCGACGAGGTGCACATGCTGTCGTCTTCGGCATTTAACGCTTTTCTGAAAACACTGGAGGAACCGCCACCCTACGCCATTTTTATCCTGGCTACCACGGAAAAACATAAGATCCTTCCAACCATCTTAAGCCGTTGCCAGATATTCGATTTCAAACGCATTACACTCCAGGATACGGTTAATCACCTCCAGGATATTGCCGGGAAAGAAAGCATCAAAACAGAAGAAACCGCCCTGCAACTGATTGCACAGAAAAGTGAAGGCTGCATGCGTGATGCCTTGAGTATTCTTGATAAAATAGTTTCATTTACCAATGGTGCCGTGAATTACGACAATACCATCGAACACCTAAACATCCTGGATGCCGATTATTATTTTAAGCTCATGGACTGCATGCTGGCGCAGGACCTTGCCGGTGCCATGCTGCTGTACGATGACATTAATAAAAAAGGCTTTGAAGGCGATATGGTGCTTAATGGGTTTTCAGAATTCCTGCGCAACCTTTTAATATGCAAAGACAGCCGTGTTGCCGGCCTGCTGGAAGTGGTGGAAAGCTTTAAAAAACGTTATGCGGAAACAGCTTCAAAAACCGATGCCGGTTATATCGTCAGTGCACTCAATATATTGAACGAATCGGAGATCGCATTTAAAAGTGCCCGTAATAAAAGGCTACATGTAGAGCTGGCCCTGATCAAACTTTGTTACCTCGGCCAGGCGCTGCAGCTTACGGCTGCCGGCGGTGCAGTTGATAAAAAAAAACTCGTTGACAGTGCAAGGCCCCTGGCCTTTCGCACGCTTCAGCCCATTGCCCATACAGGTACAGAAGCGCCCAAACAAACTCCGGCAAAAGCACCCTCATTTGCAAAGCCCCAACCTGCAGAGGCTAAGCTCATCATTGAATCCAGCACGGAACCGGAAATTTCAGAAGCTGCAGTGGCTAAAAAACAGGCTCCTCCAAAAAATGGAAAAAGCAGGCTTGGTTCCCTGGAAGCCATCCGCCAACAGGTGGAAATAGCCAATGGCGGTACTGCGGTGGCCGACAAACCGCTGACTCAGGAATCCCTGAAACTGGCCTGGCTGGAATTTATTGTTGAATTGAAAAAAGCAAAGAACCCGGCCTGGCAAACATTTGAAGTGGCGCAACTAAAGGTTATCGATGCCAACAGTTTTGAAGCCGTGGTGTCGAATAATATCAACCAGAAGTTCCTGGAACTGGAACGAAGCAAGGCCTGCGAATTCCTTCAGAAAAAACTCTCCAACCGCCAGTTGAAAATGAATGTGACACTCGTGGAAGGTCCGAAAGATGAGATGCCTGCTGACCTGCCCCTTAGTTCCCGTGAGCAGTACCAGCGTATCATCGAACAGTTTCCCCTTGTGAAAGAACTGAAGGATCGCCTCCGGCTGGAATTGGACTACTAAAAAAATATGATCCTCATCCCTGTAAACCTGTAGTGTTTATCACCATGTACGTGGATGGTTGTTTATTGCAGCCCTTCGAAAAATAAGGCTTCCCGAAGGAAAATGCCTCTTTTGCTTTAATTTCACGCCGCATTACTAAAATTTAGAACATGGCTGAAGTGATCTTGATGCCCCGACTGAGCGATACGATGACAGAAGGAGTTATTGCCGCCTGGCATAAAAAAGTGGGCGATCCGGTAAAGAAAGGTGAATTACTGGCTGAAATTGAAACCGATAAAGCTACCATGGAATTGGAAAGCTACAAGGATGGCGTCCTGCTTCATACGGGAGCAGATAAAGGAGGCAAACTGCAGGTAAATGACCTGCTGGCCATCATTGGTCAGAAGGGTGAAGATATCACGCAACATGTTTCGGGTGCCGCTACCGGCGGTGCTGCTGCAACTTCAAATAATAATGCGGGTACAACAAAAGAAGCAACGCCCCAACCGAAAGCGGAAGGCGATGTTGCTCCGCAGGGTGGTTCCGGTGGATCCCTGGACTTAAGTAAAATGGAAGAAGTGGTGCTCATGCCCCGCCTGAGCGATACGATGACCGAAGGCGTCATCGCTTCCTGGCATAAAAAAGTGGGCGATGCCGTAAAGAAGGGTGAAGTGCTGGCTGATATTGAAACCGATAAGGCAACCATGGAGCTCGAAAGTTATAAAGCCGGGAAGTTGCTTTACCAGGGCGCACAGTCCGGCGAAAAGATCGCGGTGAACAGCCTTCTCTGCATCATAGGTGAAGAAGGTAAAGTAGATGTTGCTGCGATTGTTGCTGCCTCCAAAGGCGGCACTACTGCTCCTCCTGTTAAATCCAACGGACAAGCACCTTCTCAATCTCAACCTCAATCTCAACCTCAATCTCCCTCCCAACCCTCCTCCGACGGCCGCATCAAAGCCTCTCCCCTTGCCAAAAAACTGGCCCAGGAAAAGGGTATCGATCTTTCCAGGGTCAGCGGAAGTGGCGATAATGGACGCATTGTAAAAAGTGACATCGACAATTTTGTTCCGGCTCAACAGGCAGCAGGTGTCCAGGCACAAAGTTCCGCTCCTCAAAAGGCAACTACCCAACCTGTTGTTTCGGGCGAGGAAGGGTATACCGATACCAATGTGTCGCAAATGCGCCGGGTTATTGCCAAGCGCCTGGGTGAAAGCAAATTCACGGCTCCGCATTTTTACCTGACCATGGAAATCAATATGGACAATGCGATGCAGGCCCGAACGCAAATGAATGAAGTAAGCGATGTAAAGATCTCTTTCAATGATATGGTGGTGAAAGCGGCAGCTATGGCCCTGCGCAAACATCCGGCGGTGAATTCATCCTGGATGGGTGATTTCATCCGCCAGTACCAGCATATTCATGTTGGTGTGGCCGTGGCCATTGAAGACGGGCTGATTGTTCCGGTGGTACGCTTTGCCGACCAGAAAGGTTTAAGCGCGATTGCTGCCGAAACAAAAGAACTCGCCGGCAAAGCAAAGGCTAAAAAACTTCAACCATCCGAATTCTCGGGCAACACGTTTACCATTTCCAACCTGGGTATGATGGATATAGAAGAATTTACCGCCATCATCAATCCTCCCGACAGCGCCATCATGGCCGTGGGCAGGATCAAAGAAGTGGTGGTGCGAAAAGGGGATGGTTTTGGCGTGAGCAATTTTATGAAGATCACCCTCAGCTGCGACCACCGCAGTGTAGATGGAGCCGTTGGCGCTGCCTTCCTGCAAACATTTAAAAAATACCTGGAAAACCCGGTAACGATGCTGGTGTGAAGGCAACCGCAAAGTCGCAAAGATTGAATCATTCGCGTCTTTGCGGTTTCATTTATTCTCCTTGAAACTTAAAGCTTCAAACAACAACTGTGTACCTGGATCAAGTTGAACTGAAACAGGACGGGAAGGAAGTTCAAGTTTGATTTTCGTTTCCTTTTCCGTGATGGTGAAGCGCTCCGTTTTTTTCATTCCGTCAGCCAGTGTAAGAAGTATTTCCAATGGAAATTCAAAGGGCTGCGCAGAATGCTGCAGCAATTCAATTTTCACTTCCCGCGCATCGCCTTTCCATTGCCCGCTGAGTCTTGGAATACCGGCACGATACAGCCATTGATTGAAAAAAGCAGATAAGTCTTTTCCCGAAACAGCTTCTGCCACCTGCTGGAAATCGCGTGTATCGGCATTCTTATCATTGTATTGATTGAAGTAGGTACGGATGATCTTTCTGAACGTTGAATCACCTGTTTCGGTACGCAGCATATGCAGCACCCAGGCACCCTTCTGGTAACTGTTTGGATTGAGCAGGTCCATAAAGGCGGTAGTGGAATCCACAACAGCTGTTTTATTTTCACGGGCAAACGGCACCACTTCTTTACGTTCTTTCTGTAAGCGCTTTACAAAACTGTCACGGCCATACTTGTTTTCGATGTACAGATCGGTCATGTAGCTGGCAAATCCTTCGCTGAGCCATAGGTGGGTGAAACTTTTTTCCGTAACCGTATTACCAAACCACTGGTGTGCTATTTCGTGGGCCACCAGGTCTTCCGATTTTTGGGTACCGGTCACCGTATTCTCCGCGTAAAAAATAGCACTGGCATTTTCCATTCCGCCGAATATGGTTTTGGATTGAACGTTCGCCAGTTTTTTATAAGGATATGGTGCGATGTAAGCTGTAAAGAATTTCAGGATGTCGTCAGCCAGTGAATAATCAAATACACCTTTCGCACTGTCTTTTGGGTATACCCAGGCCGTTACGGGGATGGAGTAACTGCTGTCCACGCGCGCTACGGCAAACCGCGCAGCACCAATCACCATTACTTTTGTAGGCAGCGGCTCTTCTTCTTTCCAGTGCGTTACCTTTTTCATTCCTGTTGTCTTTTCTTCCTGCAGCAGTCCATTGGAAATAACCCGGTAATGCGCAGGGGCCGTAACAATGAATTCCACCGGAGCTTTATCTCCGGGAACATCATTGCAGGGAATCCAATGGTGTGCACGGTCGGGCCAGTTGTCGGCAAAGAAAGTGCGGTCGTTAAATTTATTTTTTGAGATGATCAGGCCATCCTTCGGAACACCCATGTAATCGATCACAAACGTTCTTTTTTCGCCTGCCCGGGCAGCCATCCTGAAATTGATCACGATCTTATCATCGCGGTGGGCAAAAGGAAGCATGCTTCCTTTTTCGTCGCGAACGCCAAATACCTGCATCCCCTTATCCTCTTCCACGGAAACCAGCTGGAGCAACAGCTGGCTTGCGGGTGAAGGAAAAGCAACCGTAACCGTTGCCTTTCCATTAATGGCATCGGCGGCGTCGCTCAGTTCAATTTCAAAACGATAGTGCAGAACATCAATGTCCTGTTGAGCAGAACCAACCACCTGCATCAATACCAGGGGTAACAATAGGAATAATTTATTCATAGTAAGAAATGAAACAGTAAATTAAGTACTTCCTGCGCCAAACCCGGAGCAGGAATCTGTGTCTGTTGAATTTTAACGTTAGGCCGGTCTTACAGTTTCTCGAGCATCTCCACCACTTTTTCTCTCCTCAGGATCACATACCCGATGCGGTCATTGCTGATGCCTTCCTTTAACTGGTAACTGAAACTTAGCTGGTCATCCGCCACATTGGTTTCAAAATACCGGAATGAAATATTGGGATGCGGCTTTAACTCCTCCCCGATCTCATAGAGGTGCGTGGATAAAATGAACAGCGATCCTTTGATCTTCATTAGTCCTTTGATCACAGTAAGCGAACATTTCATGGCATCCTGCACATTGGTGCCTTTAAACAACTCATCGATCAGCACCAGCCATTTTTTCCCGTCATTTATTTTGTAAATAGTATTCTTGATGCGCTGCACTTCGTTAAAAAAATAGCTTTCGCCCTTGGCAATGTTGTCCGCTACATTAATGTTCGACAACAGCCCGTCAAATAAAGTCAGTTTCATACTTTTTGCCGGAACACCCATGCCAATGTGGGCCAGGAAAACCGAGGAGCCGACGGCCTTGATCATAGTTGATTTTCCGGCCATATTGGCCCCGGTGAGAAACAGGAAATTCTCTTTGGGCTGCAGCACCAGGTTGTAGGCAACCGGGTTCTGAATAAGCACATGATACAAACCTTCCGCAGCAAAATAAGGATCGTCGCTTTCCGAAAACTGCGGGAACTGCAGGTTAAAGGTTTTTACCGCTGTAGCCATAGAATACCAGGCTTCCAGCCGGCTGTAAATATCAATCAGCTCCATACAATCAGAGCGGTACTGGTTGCGCAGGTAATGGGCATAATAAAGGTTCTGCTGGATGGTTAACTTTTCGTCGGCCGCTGTCTGCGACAACATGCGCAAAGGTGGTTCTTCCAGGATTTTGCGGATGCGTTCCATATAAAATCCGAGGTTACCGGGCAGTTCGGTAGTTGACAGAAACTGCTGGATCTTCCGGACCCCGCGGAAAAAATCAGCAAAGTGCTTTACTGAATATTTCAGCATCGAGTAATCATGCGCATGCAGCAGCTTGTACGCAATACTGTTCACCGTTTTCGGATCGGATGGCACCGGGTCAAGGTTATAGTCCAGGAATTTGTCCATCATGATGATGGTGCCGTTGGTGATTTCGGGTGGCCATTCATCCAGGTGTTTCAGCAGGGTTTTAATAATGTTCTGTGTTCCGATGATCCGCTTTAGGTCGTGGTGCGGCTCGGTAAAAAACCGGCGAAGCCATTCTTTTCCACCAATGGTCTTGGTAAAATTGAGTTTGTGAAAGATGGAGAATTCCTCTTCCTGGTGGAAAACGGATATATCGTTAAACGTGATTTTATCTATTTGCATAAGGAAGGTTCCGGTAGCCCAACAGGTCAGGAGCGGTCAAAAGTTAAGCGTTTTCCTTTTACGGATTCATTCCAGCCCCCTTTTCCATACCATTTATCCGCGGTGAATACAAGGTTGCCGTTCACAAATGTATGCGTGATGGCAGCGCCGAAGCTGTGTCCTTCAAAAGGACTCCAGCCGCATTTGTACAGGATATTTTCTTTTGTTACCGTTGTGGATCCCCTGGGATCAACGATTACGAGGTCGGCATAATAACCTTCACGGATGTACCCCCGCTGGTGAATGGAAAAACAATCGGCAACGGCGTGACACATTTTTTGTACGATCTTCTCGAGTGATATGCGCCCCTGCTTGTAATAGTCGAGCATCAGCAACAAAGAATGCTGTACCAAAGGCACGCCGGCATGTGCTTTTTCATAGGGTTCGTTTTTTTCCTCGCGTGTATGCGGCGCATGATCGGTGGCCACCACGTCGAGCCGGTCGTCGAGCAGGGCCTTCCACAGCGCTTCACGGTTATCAGGAGCTTTGATAGCCGGGTTACATTTAATGTCGTTTCCATAAAGGGCATAATCATCGCTGGTAAAATGCAGGTGGTGTACGCACACTTCGGCAGTGATCCGTTTTTCCTTCAGCGGTATCATGTTGGTGAACAATTGCAATTCCCGCTCCGTGCTGATATGAAGAATATGCAGCCTTGTTCCATGTTTTTTGGCGAGTTGCACCGCTTTAAAAGACGATTCAAAACAAGCTTCGTCATCGCGGATAACCGGGTGATCCGAGGGCACCAGTTCTCCTTTCTGTTCTTTCAGACGGCGCAGGTTTTCCCTGATCATCGATTCTTCTTCGCAATGCGTGGCGATCAGCAGTTCGGTGCCCGCAAACACCCGGTCGAGCGTGATGTAATTATCCACCAGCAGGTTTCCTGTTGACGAACCCATAAACACTTTTATCCCGCATACGTCTTTTTTCTTTTCATTGGTACGGAGCACTTCATCGAGATTATCGTTGGAGGTTCCCATGAAAAAAGAATAATTGGCCAGCGAGGTGGCTGCGGCAATACCGTATTTGTCTTCAAGGCCCTGCTGTGTAAAAACAGGGGGCGAAGTATTTGGCATTTCCATAAAAGAAGTAACGCCACCTGCAACTGCTGCTTTTGATTCGGTGTAGATGGTGGCCTTGTGGGTTAGTCCGGGCTCTCGGAAATGCACCTGGTCGTCAATGCAACCCGGAAGCAGGAATTTTTCTTCCCCGTTAATCTCCGTATAATCCGTGTTCATCCGTGCAATCTTTGATCCGATCTGCTCAATGCGTTCGTTAACAATCAGCACATCGCCCGTGGTGATGCTTCCTTCATTGACGATGTTGATGCCCCTAATCAGGTATTTTTGCATAATTTGACAACGATAAACAGGTGTGCATGCAATTTAAACAAACCCTTGTAAGACTTTCGCTTTTACTCTTTCCCGCAACGGCTGTTTCGCAAACTACTTTTCTTCCGCAGGATGCACGGGAAAACATTTTACTGGAACGGCTGGAAATAAAAAGCCTGCTGCGGCCTGTTGTCGATGGAAAACCACGACCCATTCCATTCAGCCTGATGAACCGTCCGTACGACCGCAGAACGGTAACACAGTACGTTGAATTGCTGGACACCGGTTTCGCCGCAAATGTGGATGGAACAGACAAAATTTTGTCACCGGTTGACCGGTACAATATGCACCGGCTGATGCAGAACAACCTCGAATGGGTCACAAAAGACCGCAGCGGGTTTGCTTCAAAAAAAACCCTGTGGAAACATTTTTATAAAACCCCGGCCAATCTTTACGAAGTACATGAAAAAGATTTTTTCCTGGCGGTGAACCCGGTTTTTCAATATACGGTGGGAAAAGAAAGCAATAACGGGCAACATCTTTTTTTGAATACAAGGGGCGTTACCTTAAGAGGACGCATTGCCAACAAGATTGGTTTCTCGGCTTATGTTACCGACAACCAGGAACGCGACCCCCGGTATGTTCAGCGATGGGAAGATGAACGCCAGGCCGTACCCGGACAGGGATTTTACAAAGAGTTCAAGCTTTCCGGTTACGATTATTTTGATGCACGGGGCACAATAACATTCAATGCTGCCAAATACATTGATATAGCATTCGGGTACGACAAGAACTTTATCGGGAATGGATACCGCAGTCTTTTTCTCAGTGATTTTTCAAACAGTACACTGTTCCTGAAACTCAATACGCGCATCTGGAAATTTAATTACCAGAACCTGTTCATGGAACTGCAGGCTGCAGAAAGAAACGGAGCCGATATATTGGTGCCCAAAAAATATGCGGCATTTCACCACCTCACTCTTGCGGTTACCCGCTGGCTGAACCTCGGTATTTTTGAAGGAGTGGTTTTCGGGCGGAAAGACCGTTTTGAATTTGGCTACCTCAACCCGGTAATCTTTTACCGGTCTATTGAACAGCAGAACGGTTCATTCGACAATGCTGTGGCGGGTATAGATGCAAAAGCGAATCTTGCCAAGCGTTTCCAGTTTTATACGCAATTCCTGCTGGATGAATTTAATCTTACCGAAATCCGTCGCGGCAGCGGATGGTGGGGCAATAAATGGGCCTTGCAGGCCGGCGTAAAATATATTGATGCCTTTAATATTCCCAACCTCGATCTTCAACTGGAGAGCAACCGTGTACGGCCGTTTACCTATTCGCACCGCGACTCAATAGCCAACTATACGCATTACAACCAACCGCTGGCGCATCCGCTGGGTGCCAACTTCCAGGAGTGGATCGGCATTGCCCGGTACCAACCGGCCGCACGCTGGATGCTGCAGGCAAAAGCCATGTATTTTAACCAGGGGAAAGACACCGGTAACATAAGTAATGGAGGCAACATATTCCTGCCCTCCGTGCCGCCATTCCGTAAAATGGATTTTGGTTACGACCTTGGTTCAGGCATTCAAACAAAAACAGCCTATGCATCATTGCTCCTGTCGTATGAATTGCGTCCCAATCTTTTTATTGAATTGAATCCTATTGTCCGGAAAGTTGGAGCGACCACAGTGGTTCCCTCGCAAAACACGTTCATCATGAACGCCGGTGTTCGCTGGAACATGCACCGGAGGGAGTTTGAATTTTAACCGCTAAGACGCAAAGTGTCACAATGTCTATGCAACTTTGCGGTTACGCATTCCCTATCCTTCTAAGTGAATGGTAAAAAAAATCATTCTTGATTTGATGCCTTCCAGCACACGGGAGTAATTAAGGTTTTCGTTGCGGTCGTGTAGATTACCCAGACCGTTTGAAAGCTTGATCTCGGGTGAAAGAATAAAGGACTGGAAATAAAAATTAAATCCAAACCCGGCTTCCACACCGTAATCAAATTTGGCAATGCGGATCATATCATCGGCTTTGCGGGCTTTGGCATTGGAGGCCAGGTCGAAGTCGAGTTTACCGCCACCCAGCATGTACACACGAAAATTACCGATACGGTCAGACCGGAATTTAAGATGAACGGGAAAAGTAGTGATCACCGATTCAACGCGTTTCACCACGTCGGTACCAAAATCGCGGTCGGGGTATTTCAACTTATAAGAGAGGCTTCGTTCCGCAAACATCAGCTGCGGATTAAAGCGCAATTCAAACCGGTTTGATAAACGCATGGTGGCCAATAACCCGAGTTGAAATCCACCGGTATTCAGCGGCTGGGCAACCTGGATGGTATCCTGCGTTAAAAAAGAAGGATGAAGATGGGTTTGAAAAGAAGCTTTATTCACACCCAGCGTGATCCCGAAATAATATTGCTTCAGGTCGTGCTCTTCAAGGTAAAGAGGAGTTTTCTGGGCCTGTGCTGAAATAGAAATAAGGAAAACCAGCGCCGACAGGTGTAGGCATTTCAACGCTTTGGCTTTCGTCCACTGTAAATACAACATATTCCTAAGCTTAGTGGTTTAAATGAGGTACCGGAAAAACCCGTTTTGTTTAAAATATCAACGAAATGATGACGATCCGGAAAAGCTTTGGCCGAATCGTTCAGATACTTATAAGCCTGTTTGTTTTGATTGAAAATCCCCGCCATCTGCGGTGCCACAACACCCATAAAAAGGTTATACAGGTTTTTGATCCCGGGAATTCTCGGCTTGCTGAATTCCAGGACCACCAGTTGCGCCCCGGGTTTCAACACCCGTAAGATTTCCTGCAGGCCTTTTTCGAGGTTTTCGAAATTGCGCACCCCGAAGGCAACCATCGCTCCATCAAACGAATGATCAGCAAAGTTTATTGTTTCGCCGTCGCCGCGGTGAAGGGCAATCTTCGTTCCAATTCGTTCAGTTTCAATCTTCTTCCGTCCTATTTCCAGCATTTTTTCTGAAATATCAATCCCGATGATTTCCTGTGGATAGATCATTTTCGCGGCCATAATGGCCATATCACCCGTTCCGGTAGCCACATCCAGGATGCGCTGGGGGTTATCAGTTTTTAACTGTTTAATGGCTTTTTTTCGCCAGCTGATATCGATACCGGCACTCAGGAACCGGTTCATAAAATCATAACGCGGTGCAATGCTGTCAAACATATCCGCTACCTGCTGCTTCTTTCCTCCTTCACCGGAAAAAGGCTTGATGTGATCGTGCGCAAACTTTGTCATGGAGGACAAAGGTACGGGGGTTGTGTATTGGGGATTGGGAATTGGGGATTTGGAATTGGGAGGGAGATTGATTTGTTGATAGGTTGATTTGTTAAGTGGTGCTTATATGGTGTTAGAACTTTGCGGCTTGGCGGTTGCCTTTCTCTTTAACCGCAAAGACGCGAAGTGGTACCGTATCCGTGTAATCCGTGTAATCCGTGATCCGTGTTGGCTGTTCTATCCGCGAAATCCGTCTAATCCCATAATCCGCGATTACCTTTGCCCCCATGGAGATCGTTAAGGCCGAGTACCTCATCAGCAGCCCATCCGTAGATAAATGCCCTGCACCCGACCGGCCCGAATATGCGTTCATCGGGCGCAGTAACGTGGGTAAATCTTCCCTGATCAATATGCTGACCAATAAAAAGGAACTGGCAAAAGTTTCGGCTGCACCGGGAAAAACACAGCTCATCAATCATTTTACTATTACATCTTCCGACAAAAAAGAATGGTACCTGGTTGACTTACCCGGGTATGGATATGCGAAAAGATCAATGAGCCAGCGTCAGACCTGGGAAAAAATGATCAAGGATTATATCCAGAAACGCGAGAACCTCGTGAACCTGTTTGCGCTGATCGACTCACGCATTGAACCACAGCAAAACGATCTTGATTTTATAGACCGCCTGGGTAAATGGGAAATTCCATTTGTGCTAATCTTTACGAAAGCCGACAAAACAACCCAGCGCGAAACGGCGGCTAATGTGCAGCGTTTCCTCGCAAAATTATCGGAACACTGGGAGTCACCTCCCCCGCATTTTGTTACCTCGGCCGTAAAACACCTGGGCAAAAAAGGAATACTGGCCTTTATTCATGAGAACAACGGCGTATTTGAACAACATAAAAAGGGATCGGCATAATTCTTTAATGCTTTATATTGCACCCGTTTAGGTAATGTTTATATGAAAAAAGCTTTGGTTGAACGAAACATTGTGGTTGTTTTATTCATCCTGGTCATCGTGGTATTTTCCTTCGCTGACCGGGACAGTAAAAAGCTGGACCGGTTATATACTTTGCATATCAGCAAACCGGCCCATAGTCTTGCCCTGCTGCTTTCCACGCAGGAAAAAGAAGTTCTCCCGCAAAATTAATTCATGCTTCCGCGCATCGTATTCCTGCTGACCCTGCTTTTTTTCCTGCAGGCAGCTGCCCAATTGGATATGCGCAAACTGGATTCACTTTCCCGGTCTATTGATTCTTCTGCAAAAGCAACCCGCACCAGCATTGACAGCATCAGCAGAACTCTCGACAGCATGATGCGTGCAGACACGAGGAAGAAAACCGTACAGCCTTCCACCATTGAGGAAGAAGTAAAAACATCAAAAGGTAAATGGTTGGTGATGACCCTCGCCGGGGTGGCCATATTGGGCAGCATCCTGTTTTTCCTGTACAAAAAGAACAGGAAAACTTCCTGAGCTGTTTGCAACATCCAGGGACGGAACCATCCGGCATTCGGTGTTGCCGGAAGGATACAAAAGGTCCGGACTTTAATTCACCACCTTATTGGCGCAACTGCTGCTCGCAAAAGCTTCCGGTTTGGCTTTAAAAGCAAAGCCCATTCCCAGGATGTAACCCATTGCTTCGCGTAATGCATCGTTACTTTTGAAATTGGGACTGGTGTTAATGTCGGCATGAACTTCCATCTCTACCTCATATAAAGTAAAAAGATTGCATAGTTCATATGCAATCTCAATACTCTTGGCTACTTCCACCAGCATCCTCTCCTTTATGGAATATTGCTGGCGGGTCCTTTCGTTATGGATAAACATGAAGCCTCCATGGCCTTCGCGCAAAAACACGATTACGGTAGCAAATTCTGTTTCCTGGCCCTTTACCTGCGAGTCGGTTCCAATGCAAACCTTCAGACGAAAACCTTTGGCGGTTTCCCGCTTAATGGCGTCCTCCACTGCCTGGTAGATCGGCAATTCAATTGCCTCGCCACTGAATTTTCTCCAACGCATAAAAAAAAGGTTTTTCCAAATTACGGAAAAACCTCCTGGAAACCAAGGTTTCCAAACCTTGTTACAAATCGTAACTTATTGTTTTAAAAACCGCCCGGTGTTTTGGTCGTTTCCATTATCAAATCGGATCACGTAAATACCGCTGGTGATGTGCGCAACCGAAAGCGTAGTTCTTCCACTACTTATTTTTCCTTTTGAAACCAGTTTACCACCTGTGTCATAAATACTGTAGGCAGCAGGAGCCGGACTATTGATCACCAGGTTGCCGGTTACGGCATTACCTTCCAGCACGGGCTTTGATGCGGCATTGATTTTCATGGTTACCACGTTTGAATAAACACGGCGGCCGTTATCAAATACAACCTGCATGCGGTACTGGAGCACACCACCGGAAGCCGGTTTCCAATTGTATGCACGGTCCTCTTTTTTCATATTGGCCACTGCACGGAATTCACTTCCATTGGAAGAAACTTCGAGCACCTGGCTCACCACTGCTTCATCCGCATCAATGATCCAGCTTAATTTATGATGGCCTTCATCGGTTCTTCCATGCAACTCGAGTTTACGTACCGGCAGCGGAGCGATTTCCATAAATGTTCCCTGCACGGAATAGGATCCAAGACTTCCATATTCACTGGCGTATTGGTTGCCGCCACCATCAATCAACAGGTAATAAGTCCCCGGGTTCAGAACCGTATCCACCAGCGAACTTAGCGCGGTACCCGGATCATAAACGCCCAATACAACGCCCGAAGAACTGAGTAACTGCACATTCATGTCCAGGTCGGAACCTGCATTGCCGGTACCGATATTGTAGGGAACGGCATCCAGGCGGAACTGGCCCTTCCGGGTCAGCTCAACGCGGAACATATCGCGGTCGGTAGTGCGTTCAATAACTCCGCTGGCCGTAAATACGTTGGATGTAAAAGTGGTACCGGTGCAGGAAGACGGGTTGTCGGAATGATCGTCATTACGGTAACCAAATCCATTATACGGACTGGTAATATAATCCAGGTCACTTTGCGTGCTGGAACAGCCGTCGGGACTGGGTCCATTATGCCATACGGTGAAGTTGCGGTAATAGCCAACCCCCATGATCGGGGCCCATGCAATTTCCCCGCTTCCTGTTCCGTAATTGTATTCAGAAGTTTTATTGCAACCGGCATCATAAGCAGCCTGGTGCCGCAGCCCGAGTGTGTGACCGGCTTCGTGCGCGCCTGCTTCAGAAATGTATTTTACGTTGTAATTCAGCAGCGCTGTAAATACAAAGCAGGGTGTATTGTCGCCCCATTTAAATGACCCTGTATAAGCTACCCCACCTGCCGATCCGTACCAGGAGGATGATATGGTAAATACCACGCGCATCCGCTGGTTATAGGGTGCAGACCAGTATTTGGTAGTATCGGTTGTAACATTAATATTAAAAGGGCGGTAGTCTTCAGCAATGCGGTTAAAGATCTCCGTTACCTGCTGGTTATTTAAGTTTGAAGGTCCAACGGAAATGGGACCATTGTAATTCCAGGAAGTTCCTTCCATATGATGCCCGTCAAAGTCAAGCAGCAGCACTGCCTGGGCTGAAGGATAACTGTTGTACACAGGTGTTTGAGCTGATACGTTTATACTTATAAGCAGCAGCATGCTTATAAGTAAGGTGGAAATGTTTTTCATGGAGATGGATTGAAAGGAGTACTTGAGGTCGGGGGTATTACTATTCACTGAACACGTTATAGAGGCCGGTTTTGTTCAGCACATATTCACCTTTCTCGAAGGCCAGTTCAAAGGCATCTCCATGTTGCATACTGATGATCCGCCCGGCAAATACGGTGCTTCCATCTTCCAGCATACGCCTGGAAAATGTAAAGGTGGCTCCTATGCGGTTGGAAGAGCGCAGAACAATGCTGTTGAGGGAAGGATCACCGCCATCTGATTTGGAAACCACGGTGCCCTTGAAGCGGAAATTATCCGCTGCCATTACATTGATCACGGAACCAACAGGAAGCGAAAGAAGTGCGTCCAGTTCAGTAATACGGATGGTAATTTTTTGTGGGAGGTCCGAAAAGAGTTTGGGCTTTTCATGGTCCGGTTCATTAATGGGGACGTGTTGCGATTGTGCCCCTGAATGAAAATAGCATACGGTTAGCAGTGCGCCGATGGCGCAGGTTTTCAGGATTTTCATTGGATATAGTTTTAGTCGTGCAGCTTTGTGCTGCGGGCTTTCAATCGGTACGGACTACAATGATGCAAAAAACAATACGCTTTTCAAAAACCACGAAGGGAATTTTTATAAGATCAGGTAAATGTGCTTTGGAAGGGATCGTAAAAGTCCGATAGGGAAAGAAGCTACAAGCTACAAGCAGGATCACGGATTACACAGATTACACGGATTAGAAGGATTATGCGGACAGATGTAAATTTCACTTGTCCCGGTTAATATCTTCCGGCTCAATCCACAGATTATTCGCTTCAGAATGACGTTGGAGGACGGCTGTTCGTTGAGCTCAAGGATGGAAACGAATGCCCATTTACAAATTGAGCATTGAGCATTGCAAATTGAACATTCTCTCTCTTAAAAGTCAACAAGAAAAAAAGAATGCTCAATAAGCCGAAGGCTGAAAACAGATGATCCTAAACTTCAATATTCAACATTCCTTGTTCCTTGTTCAATATTCCTAATACTGTCCGGTACTTAACATCACCAGCGTACAGCCTTCAACCGGTTCAATGCCTTTAGCGCGGGCCATGCGTACCAGTTCGGGGTTTTCGGTACCGGGATTAAAAATGATCCGCTTTGGTTTCAGGTTGAGGATGTAATCGTAGTACGGAACCTGGTTGCCTGGGTTCAGGTAAAGGGTGATGGTGTCTACGCCTTCTTCAGGATTTTGCGCAGTTTTAATTTCTATATCACCTACCTGCCCGGCTCTTCTTCCAACGGCAACAACAGGATGCTGGTGAGCAGTTAGCTTGCGCACCGCGAGGTAACTATATCGTGAAGGATTTTCCGAAGCACCCAATACTACCGTCTTCTTTGGCATAACTGTTCTTTAGATTAAAAATTGCAAAGCGCATGCCTTAAAAAGGGGCACCATGAGTGGAGCGGATCAGCGGCTTCGCCAGGAAAGGCAGAACCCGGAATGTTTGCACCAGCGCATTGCTTAAACGTGTATCACCAAAAAACTTCTGCAGCAACCTCCCTGTTTTCAGCCGTCGACCGAACTCCCTTTTCCAGTCCGCTGTATAGCGTTGCTCCAGGTCTTTCTGGCTGATGGTGCCGCCCAGGAACTGATCAATCAAACCGGAAGCGATCTTGCTGCTGTGCAGTGCCATGCTCATTCCATTGCCGCAAAGCGGGGTGATCATTCCTGCGGCATCACCCAGCATCAATACACCTTTTTCCACCTGCGTTTTCGGGGCAAAACTGATTTGAGAAATCGTCACCGGGAACTCCTGCAGGATTTCGGCAGACTGAAAAATACGCTCCAGGTGCGGGTTCAACCGGAGCAGGTTTTTTTCCATTGTGCGGATATCATTCCCGGATGCCTTCAGGTTATCGGCGCGCGTCATGTAACACACACAGCATTTACCGTCTTCAATACGGGAGATCCCGCAGTATCCATTTTTAAAATTGTGCAGGCCGATTAAATTTTCTTTCCATTCGGTACGCACATGGTATTTGATCCCGACATAATTATTCAGACGGCGGTCCCATGCCTGCAAAAAAGAACGGTTCCATTTTACATCCAGGTTCGAACGCTTGCCCGATGCCGCACAACAAACTCTTGCGCGAATGGTGGTGGTGTTTTCTTTCGACTGAATGTGCACCAGGCGCTCCTCTCCTTCTTCCATGCCTGTAACCCTTGATTCTTCCAGCAAAACCACCCCGCTTTCCCGGGCTTTCTGTGCCAGCAGGAAATCAAGCCGGTACCGGCTGATACCAAAGCCGCCAAGCGGCAATGTTGTTGTTAATGATGTACCATTGGGTGCGCTGAGAAAAAGTTTATCGATGTGTGGTAAATCCATTTCATCAAGCGCAATACCCAGGCTTTTCAGGAATGGCTTGCTTTCCAGGCTGATGTATTCACCGCAAACTTTATGAAAGGGAAACTTTTCCTTTTCCACAAGAACTACAGCATAACCTTTTCGCGCCAGTTGAATGGAAGCAGCCAGGCCGGCCAGTCCACCGCCCGCAATGCAAATGTCATAGCTATCATTACCCGGTTTCAATCATTGATTTTTATGGTGCCACCCGATCATTTCACGGCGAACATTTTCCTCTGTTGTGGAGTCTTTAAGCAATTGCAGGAAACTCATATTCTTCATTTCCATACAGTACCTGACCATCAACCAGTTTTTGTAATAGGCCAGTGGTGTACGCGTACTGTCCGGAAGCATCATCCACCAGGTATTCCCAGCTTTCTCTGTTTTGAGGAAATTTGTTATGCCTGACGCCAGGGGTACATTTACTCCGGCTCTTGATATAAATTCGGGATATCCCTCCCATTTCCAGTCTGCATGCCCGGCAAGCGGATTGGAACCAAAGAGGCCCAGTTTGTTAAACTCAAAACAATGGGTCATTTCATGAGCCAGCAATTGGGTGAGATTCCATTCCGATTCATGCTTGTTTGCCTTACAATCCATGTTTCCCCTCACAACCACTTTATTATAAAAACCCCAGGCAAAACCAGCACCGAAAAAATGTTTTATGATGTCAGGGTACGCAGATTCTCCTAAACAAATATCCATGTTGAAAGTTGGACTGTATACTTCGCTTTTTTGCACCAGGCTTTCAGCTGCCAGTAACCGGGAGGCAAATGCAGGGTCCAAAGTATCATTGTAATAAACGGTAAACCGGCCAATGCCTGTACGGTGTTTATAAAAAAGACCCGGGTTCAAAATAACACCGATGAGAACGGCCAATACGAGTAATAAAAACAGGCCAATACCCAGTAGCCATTTCCTGATTTTACCTCTTTTACCTGTGGAATTGGTTTGTTTTTCTTTACGCATTACATTTTATTATGGCCAGTACCGCATAGGCAGATGCCACACTACAAAAAATTCTTACATGATGTAAGTTCATCCATTACATATCCTTTGTGAAGTAAGGCAAAAGCTAACCAAACCGCAGAATTATGGCACTTTTTTTTCTGCCTTTTTTGCATTCATCACTTAACAACATATTTATGGCAAAATAGCAACAGAAGCCGTGGTGGCCAGCAAGGCAACCAGGACGGACAACAAGGAAGTACAAAAGGCGGACAGGGCGGACAGCGCTCAAAAAGTAAAGGTGCGGGTGCCCAGGGAAGCAAGCAACAAACCGGCAGCCAGAATGATCAACAGAAAGAATCCCAGGGCAGCAAGGGTACCCGTGGTGGCAACCAGGGCGATCGTCAGGGTGGCCGTTAGAATCAGTATTTAAGATTGAATATTTAATATTTGGAAATTGTCTTTAATACAGTTGCCTTTCTCTGGTGGTAATTTTCAGGACAATGCAATATTTCTAAAAACCGCTCAATCGCAAATCCCAGATATTAAATATTCAATCTTAAATCTTCCATTCCTCTTCCCCCCTAACAAACAACCGTGGCCGGAAAATATTCAACTCCTGCTTGTGTAAGTTTGCACCTGCATGGAACGAAAATCATCTCTGCGTGAAGTAGGCCTTCTCTTTCTCAAGCTGGGCACCATTGCTTTTGGCGGTCCGCCAGTTCACATTGCCATGATGCAAGAAGAGGTGGTGCGCAGGCGCAAATGGATAGATGAACAGCACTTTCTCGACCTGGTAGGGGCAACCAATCTGATCCCCGGTCCCAACTCAACCGAAATGACCATGCATTGCGGCTTTGAACGGGCCGGGAAAGCCGGGCTCTTTGTAGCAGGTGCCTGTTTTATTTTACCGGCTGTGCTGATAACCGGCACACTGGCTTACCTGTATCAACAATATGGTACGCTGCCCGCTGTTCAACCCTTTATTTATGGCATTAAACCGGCTGTAATCGCCATTGTGCTGGCTGCAGCATGGTCATTGGGAAAGAAGGCCATCAGGAATATTCCGCTCCTTCTTCTGGGCATAGCTACATTAACGGCGGTTCTTGCAGGAGTAAATGAAATCATAGCGCTGTTTGCAGCCGGCGCCATCGGCATCTTATTTTATTACGGGCTTCAAAAAAGATCAGCTTTACCCTTGTTCTTTCCCTTTATGCTTTTGCAGATCATGCCAATGGGCACACCATCAGCGATGCGCATCTTTTTTATTTTCCTGAAAGTGGGTGCCCTGCTCTATGGCAGCGGCTATGTATTACTGCCTTTCCTTGAAGCGGAACTGGTAACGCCGGGATACCTGTTACAGGCGCAGCTGATCGATGCTATTGCCGTTGGACAAGTCACGCCCGGACCGGTATTATCAACGGCTACTTTTGTTGGCTGGGGCCTGGGTGGTTTTTGGGGTGCTGTGGCGGCTACCATCGGCATATTCCTTCCGTCTTTTTTATTCGTGTGGCTGTTAAATCCTCTTGTACCGCGGATGCGTAACTCAAAACCATTTGCAGCTTTTCTTGACGCTGTGAATGTTGCTTCCGTAGCGGTGATCGTCAGTGCATGTGCAAATATGACCCGGAATGCTGTGCAGGATTGGAGAACGATTTGCATTTTGCTGCTTAGTATTGCTGTAGTATTGACCTGGAATAAACTGAACAGTGTCTGGATCGTTATTGGTGGCGCCCTGCTGGGTTATTTATTGTACTGGGTTTAGCGGAAGTTGAGGGAGGCCCAGAGTCCACAGTCCACTGTCCACGGACCACCGAACATTTCGTTGAGCTGCAGGCAGCAGTTCACTTTGCGGTTTTCTGTATGGCCCTTGTCCACTTGCGGTTTAATAGTTCTTACATAACAAAGTAATTTCCTTAATTCACTCCACTGATTCTTCGCTTCGCTCTGAATGACGGAAAGAAATGACCACGGACGACAGACTACCGACCACCCAACATTTCGTTGGCAAGATGGGCGCTCCATATCAACAAATCAACATATCAACATATCAACCTATCAACCTATCATTCCCAATTCCGAATCCAATCCCCAAATCTCCCAATCTCAAATTTCCCCCCGTTTCCACGTTACCAGCCACCTGAATGCCCATTTCCATTGGCAGTTAAAATCTTTCATCCCTGCCCGTTGAAACAGGTGGTTCCAGTCTTCGCGCACAAATCCCCGCTGAACGGAAAGGGGTGCATCATGCTTAACCAGGTAGCTTTTGGAAAACAGTCTTGTCATTAATTTAATGGAATAGTAGGCCAGGGGATGGCGTTGCAGGTCGTTAATGAAAAAGCCTACTGTTGAATTATGAGCCATCCATTGCAGCATGACGATAATTTCTTCGTCGGTAAAATGATGACAAAAAAGCGAAGAAAAAATAATGTGTGGCTTTTGAGCTATTACAGCGTACCTGTAATCTGAATGAATGAACGCAATGTCCCTGCTCTGTTCCTGTGCAGTGGCAAAACGAATGCACGCTTCATTAATGTCAATGCCGGTGAGGTGTACGCTGATATTTTTCTTTTGTGCCCATTCGCGGATCACCCGCAGGTTATCACCACCACCGCTGCCGATTTCTGCTATATGAATCGTGTGCCCGGCAGGTAATCCTTTTACCAGTTTTTTAACACCATCGATTGTGACCTTATGCCCGCCCAGGTACCGGTTGATCACATCCAGTTCCCGCATGTTTTGCCGGATGTCTTCAAAAGGAAGATCATCGCGGTCCAGCAATTCCTTTTTATATGAACGTGTAACGAAGGAAGGCATCTCAGCGATGGGCAGTAAAGGTTTCCACTGTTAACCCCGGACCAAACGCAGCACCGAACATCTTTCCTACTTTTTCGTTCCGGCGCAGCAGGTCTTTCAGCACAAATAATATGGTGGCAGAGGATAAGTTACCGAATTCTTCCAGCACATTGTAAGAGGATTGCAGGCTTCCTTCCGGCATGTGTATACATTTTTGCACTCCCTCCAGGATACGTTTTCCGCCCGGGTGTATACACCAGTGGGTTATGTCATCCGTTATTTTTCCTTCACCCTTCATGGAACGTTGTACCACACCGGCAAAATCCTCTTCAATTAAATCGGGCACATAACCGCTGAGCGTCATAAGGAAACCCGTGGAAGAAAGCTCCCAGGCCATGTCGCGTTTTCCTTTTGGAATCACCTCGCTGTGAAAATGATCGAGGTATAATCCCTCCTCACCACTATCATCCCCGGTCAGCAATACGGCCGCGGATCCGTCGCCGAAAAGCAGCGAAGAAGCAATATTATCCATGGTGGCTTCGCGCTGGAAATGAATCGTGCACAATTCGGTACAAACAATCAGTACCTGCGCACCCGGGCTGGATGTACACAAGGCATCACCCAGCTTCAGGGCATGAATGGCCGCATAGCAACCCATGAAATTTACGGAGGTGCGGAAAATATTTTTTTCCAGGTCCATCAGTTCCATAACCTGCAGGTCGAGGCCCGGTGCGCTCATACCGGTGCAACTAACCGTAATAAGGTGCGTGATCTTTTTAGGATCATGATGACTGCCCAGGCAATTTCGGATGGCATCTACCGAAAGCAAGGGTGCCTGTTTATTGTAAACCGCCATTCTTTGCTCCAGCGAGGGAAAGGGCTCGAGGTTTTCTGTTTGCGGGAAAAACTTCCATTCATTAAAGGGACGGCTGTAATCCGATATCACCGAATAGCGCTGTTTAATTCCGCTCTGGTGATAAAGGAACCGCATCTTACGGGCATCGGCTTCACTGGCCGCATACACATCCTGCATGAAACGCATGATATCCATCTGGCCATGACAATAAGCCGGCAGGGCGGTTCCTATGGAAACTATTTTACTCAATGGTTCAATATGATCAGGGTTATGAAAAACGCCGCAGTACAGAAGGTAGCCAGAACATTCATCACGAGGCTGTTCCGGAAATTGGCGGCCTCTTCATTCTTCCATACTTTCATCATCCAGTACAAAAAAAACAGTACCACCGGCAGCAAGATCAACAAATACAGGAAAAAATGGTTCAACCGGTTGACAAGCAGCCGGAAAATGGAGCCGGTTGCAGACAAAAACATAAAAGCACTGAATACAAAACTTCCTCTTTTTCCAAGCATATAGCTGATGGTGGTAACGCCGTCTTTCCGGTCGGCTTCATGCTGGTACACCTGGGTTAGTGGATATAAAGCACCAATCAGAAGGCTTGCCGTTACACAAGACAGGATGGATACCTGGTAAGTAACAGGATCGGAACAGGAATGAACCGTTAGAAAGTAGATCCATCCGCCCTGGAAAATAAAGACCGTCAGAAAACCAATTACCGGGTATTGCTTCAGCCGGATCCCCCGGTAACTGTACGCCCGTGAAGCGGCAATGTAGAGCAATATACCCAGGGAAAAAAGCGGACTGATAAAAATGGAAATCAATACCGCAAGTGCATCCATGATCACCGATACCACAAACAACTGCCTTGTGGGCTGTTGCGGGTTTGCCAGTCCGCCGATAGCTGATGTATCACGGTCCATATATGAATTATATCCATTGCTGGACGGGTAAACAAGGACATGCAGGATGATAAAAACTAATATAGCTCTACCGTTATGAATTGTTTCCACCTGGCTTAAACCAAAAAGATATACCGGCAGCAGGAAGGCCGAAAAATGAAACCGGAGCAACTGGATGGTGGAGCGCTGCAGCATGGATTGAAGATATTGAATGTTTAATATTGGTCCACAGTCCACGGTCGACAGTCCACAGCTCCATCATTTGTAAACGACCCAATACCTCAATACCTTATTACCTTATTACCCCACCTTTCTTCCTAAATTAGCCCTATGAAAAAACTGCTGCCCTTATTTTTTCTGCTCTTTATCCAGGTGGCCTTTGCACAATCCTCGCCTTTCCGGTTTGCCTTTATTTCCGATACGCATATCGGTTCACCAAACGGAGGAGCCGAAGAAGACCTGCGCAGAACGGTGGCTGATATCAATTCCATGAAGGATATCGCTTTTGTGGTGATCACCGGCGACATTACCGAATTGGGCACCGATACGGAACTGCAACTCGCCAAAGAAATTTTCGATGGTTTGAATGTACCCTTTTACATTATCCCGGGTAACCATGATACGGGCTGGAGTGAAAGTGGTGGACTAAGCTTCACCAAAATCTTTGGTAACGATAAATTTATTTTCACCCATAATGGTATTCATTTTATCGGGTGCGCCTCCGGGCCCTACGTGCGTATGAGCGATGGCCATGTTCCGCGCGATGCGGTGAACTGGATGAAGGTGCAACTGGCAAAGATTGATGCAAAATCCCCGGTGGTTTTCTTAAATCATTACCCGCTCGACAATGGGCTGGACAACTGGTATGAAGTGGTGGATCTGCTGAAGCAGAAAAATACGGTGCTGGCACTGTGTGGTCACGGGCACAATAACCGTACGGTAAAAGCGGAGGATATTCCTGCCGTGATGGGCCGCTCCAACCTGCGCGCGAAAGCGACAGAAGGCGGCTACAACCTGGTGGATGTGCGAACCGACTCTTTTCTTTTTACGGAAAGAAAACCGCTATCAAAAACGGAAAAGCAGTGGACCGGTGTGGCATTCAGGGAACAGTTATATGATACGTCAAAGAAGTACCCCCGCCCGGATTATTCCATGAATGCATCAGCACAGAAAAACAAACTTGTACAACCCAAATGGACGTACAGCTCGGCCGCAAATGTTATCAGCACACCCGCGGTTCTTTCCGACCTTGTTGTATTTGGTAACCAGTTTGGCCAGGTGGAAGCACTGGAAATAAAAGATGGTGGCCGCAAATGGGTATACCAGACACGGGGGCCTGTATTTTCTTCACCCGCTACCGCCAGGGACCGGATCGTTTTTGGTTCAGCAGACGGATATGTTTATTGTCTTGATAAAAAGGGTAACCTGAAATGGAAACTGACAACGGGAGCTGCGGTACTGGGTTCACCGCTGATTGAAGGGTCGCGTGTGTACATCGGCGCCTCCGATAATTATTTCCGCGCCATCGACCTGGAGTCGGGTAAAGAAATATGGAATTTCAACGGACTGGAAGGACCGGTTATGAGCAAGCCCGTAATTGAAAAAGATGTAATCGTGTTTGGAGCCTGGGACCGCCACCTGTATGCATTGAATAAAACTACCGGTGAACTGCTTTGGAAATGGAACAACGGTTCAACGGTTATCAACTTTTCGCCGGCAGCCTGCATCCCGGTGATCAGTAATGAAACCGTGTATGTAGTAGCGCCAGACCGGTATCTGTCCGCCATTGACCTGCTTACCGGCCAAACCCTCTGGCGTTCCAATGAAGCTACCGTTCGCGAATCCATCGGCATATCGGAAGACGGAAAATGGATCTATGGAAAAACGATGCAGGACACGGTGGTGGCTTTTCCTGCCGTGCGGGAAAAAGCACCGGCCGCCTGGAAAATGCACGTAGGGTATGGGTATGAGCATGCCCCATCCATGCTGATTCCACAAGATCAAATTTTGTATTTCGGAACGCGTAACGGTGTGGTGTACGCCATCAACACAACTTCACAGCAACTGGTATGGAGATGGAAAATTGACAACTCGATGGTGAATACCGTTAACGTGCTTCCCGGTGGTAAAGGCATTATTGCATCTACCATGGATGGCAAGGTCACGCTTCTGAGAACACCCTGATTACCGCCTGCGCCGGAAGCGCGAGAAAATCCATAGGATCACCGCAACGATGATCACGATAATGATAATGGATGTATACATTCCTGCCTTGAAAATTCCTTCTGCAAGATCACAGGATGTAAGCGTCATTGCCACCGCAAATAAACAAAGCCATAAATAAGAATACTGTTTCATCAGTCCGCTTTTATGGGTAAATAAGCAAAGAACCTGCCGTAAAATCCCATTTGTCCGGTATCAAATTCTTTTATATTGACGGACAATTATTTCTCTTATGCTTGTTCGAACTTTTGGCAGTGCCGTTTACGGCGTGGAAGCCCTCACCATTACCATTGAAGTAAACTGGATGCAGACCGGTACCGAATACATGATCGTCGGGCTGCCGGACAGCGCCGTGAAGGAAAGCATGCAGCGCGTGGAAAGCACCATCAAAACCAATGGCTACACCATGCCGCGTACCCGCTTCGTGGTCAATCTTGCTCCGGCCGATCTGAAAAAAAGCGGTACGGCCCTGGATCTTCCTATTGCAGTTGGATTACTGGCAGCCACCGAACAAATGAAAAATTTTGAAGCCCTCTCCCGCTACATGATCATGGGAGAACTGAGCCTGGACGGACATGTGCGGCCCATCAAGGGAGCACTTCCCATTGCCATCGGCGCCCGAAGGGAAGGTTATAAAGGTTTGTTTGTTCCAAAGGCAAACGCGCGCGAGGCGGGCATGGTGAACAACCTGGAAGTCTACGGAGTAAACCATATCAATGAAGTAACCGGGTTTTTTGAGAGTGGGGAGAAAAGTTTACAGCCGCTCTCGATCAACACGCGGGATGAGTTCTTTCAGACCCAGTATGAATTTGAGCTTGATTTCTCGGATGTGAAAGGCCAGGAGAATATCAAACGTGCACTGGAGATTGCAGCCGCGGGCGGCCACAATGCCATCCTGATCGGTCCTCCCGGTGCTGGAAAAACCATGCTCGCAAAACGGCTGCCCACCATCCTTCCGCCGTTAACCTTACATGAATCACTGGAAACAACAAAGATCCATTCGGTGGCCGGTAAACTTCCTGAAAACTCAACGCTGGTTTCCAGGCGTCCGTTTCGCGCACCGCATCATACCATTTCCGATGTGGCGCTTGTTGGCGGTGGCGGCAACCCGCAACCCGGTGAAATTTCACTCGCCCATAACGGTGTGTTGTTCCTCGATGAATTGCCTGAATTCAAAAGAACGGTTCTGGAAGTCATGCGCCAGCCAATGGAGGAAAGGAAGGTCACCATATCGCGGGCAAAGATTGCGGTTGATTTTCCTGCTTCCTTTATGCTGATTGCTTCCATGAATCCTTGTCCCTGTGGATACTACAATCATCCCGAACGCGAATGCTCCTGCCCGCCCGGCACCGTACAGAAATACCTGAACAAGGTTTCCGGTCCCTTGCTTGACCGTATTGATCTGCACGTTGAAGTCACTCCTGTTAGCTTCAGCCAGCTGGCCGCAATGGGCGTGCAGGAAGATTCATCTTCCATCCGGGAGCGTGTTATCCGTGCCCGCGAAAAGCAGGCCCAACGGTATAAGAATGAACCCGGGATTTACAGCAATGCGCAGATCGGAAGTAAGCTTTTGCGGGAAGTGTGTACAATCGGTACGCCTGGAACCAATCTTCTTAAAACTGCCATGGAAAGGCTCCACCTGTCGGCCAGGGCCTATGACCGAATCCTGAAAGTAGCCCGAACGATTGCAGACCTGGCAGACAGCGATGATATCCGCATCGAACACCTGGCGGAAGCCATTCAATACAGGAGCCTCGACCGCGAAGGATGGGCAGGTTAAAGCTTGGCATTAAATTTATTTATCTCTAAGCGTTCCTTGTCTGCAGTTATAAAATTTCATGCAAAACTATTTAGTATACCGGGCCGCTTCAGCTGATGAGATCAATGAATGCAGTTACTCGCTGTTAAAACATCTTACTGTTTACAACCTTAAGCCTCCGCGGGAGCAGAACATTGTAATTTACACCGACCAGCCGGCGTTGCTGGAAGCCTACGGATCATACTTTGAAAATTTTGAATTGAGGCCGGTCATTCCGGAATGTATTACACGGCTTCAGTTGATCCGGCATTTTATGGAGCAGCAGGGTGGTAATATTTTGTATCTCGATACAAACACGTACGCGGTAGCACCATTGGAAACCTTGTTCGAAGATATCAGCAAGGGCAGTGTGTATGTACTGAAGTGGACCAATGTAATTAAACAGAAAAAACTTACCGGAAAGGATCTCAAAAAAATTATCGTGGGCGGTAAGCCTTTTCCTTTTTTCCCCGAAGAATTAAAAAAATGGAATGACAGCATTATCGGGCTAAACAGCTCTTCACGCACCATGCTTACCCAGGTGGTACGCGAAGCAAAAGAATCGGTTGCCGATCTGCCTTCGGAAATTACCGAGAAATGGGTGTTTCATTACCGCTTCGGCCAGCCATCACTCAAAACAGCCGGTCATGCTATTGCGCAATACGATGACCTGAAGGAATTCCGCCACCTGCTCCGGAAATTCTTTGTAAAATACCAGGAGGAAAGTGTTCCCAACCAATTGAAGCTGATTCATCATTTTGACGCTGCCATGATCCAGCAACAAAAAATCGATTGGCAAAAGCTCCCGCTTTACCAGCAATTGTACCGGCGCATCAAAGGGAAGCATTGGAGCTTCCGCGCGTACGAGAAAAAAATCTAGCCTTTCAACATTTTCCTGATCCGTTTACCGATGCTTTGTTTCGCATAAGCGTTGGGCTGCGCCAGCATAGCCGCATGTCCCGCCTGTTGCAGAGCATGCGCATAAAGCCCGAACAATTCCTTCAATGCGGGCTGGTCTTCCATTTTAACCCGGTCCTGGTGACGGGATATCTGGTCCGGTTGAAGAAGTGAAAAACCACTGTAATGGAAAAAAAGCAGCGGATCTTCATTTGCATAAAACTCGTTGCCTCGTTTCGTAATGGTTCGTTCGTGCAGGTTCCAGTAAGCGGCATTACAGCCGGCATGCCGCAGTATAGAAACCTTGCGGAACACGAGGGGAACAAAGTTCAGCCAGTTCTGGTCGGCGTTCAGGCCTTCTGCTATACGTTCATAACACTGGTTGGCCATACGCTCTGTCCACCACGAAAAAAACCGGTCTGTTTCTTCATCATTCCGGAAGGCAATAAACCCCGCATTATACATGCCTGTTTTCAGGATATCGCGCTCGCGCGGACGTTTCTCTTCATCCGGAAACGGGCGGGTGATGTGCGGTGTGATAAGGATGGAATATGGTTCCAGTTGCTGTTCCAGGAAGTGCAGCGGTTGAAACACCAGCATATCCGAATCCAGGAAGATCATTTTGCGGGGTTTCATGGTTTGAAGAATGTACCGGCCGAAAAAAGACTTCAGCGCGCAGTTCAGTTCCAGCACATTGTATTGATCCGTCATCTGTTCAAATTCCGGTGTACCCAGCTCTGCTCCTTCAATGATCCGGAAGGGTGCATAAGCATTCCGGTTTATGCGGCCATTTATGCGGTCGGCCAACCCGATCACGCAATGGTAACCGGGGTTATGCCTCAGCACCGAATCGCACAGCGTTTTTGCCTGCGCCAGGTGATTCAGTGAACAAACTGTGTAGATAATTACTTCCATGAAAGTCCAGTGGTTTTTTTCCTGTAACGGATGTTTTTTTCTACTCCATTTCTATAAGATATGGAATCTCCCTGTGAACTATTTTTAGGCCAGCTGTCGGTATACGTCGGCATATTGCTTTGCCGCATTTTTCCACGAAAAGGTCTCAGCTCTTTTGCGGATGGCATCCTGCGGTGCATGCCGGCTATAATGCTGCATACCGTCATTAAAGTTCTTCCTCATTGTTTCCGGCGTAAAATCATCAAAGTAATAAGCTTCCTTACCACCGATCTCCGGCAGGCAGGTTGACTTTGAAAGAAAAACCGGTTTGCCAAACCACATGGCTTCAATAACCGGCAGGCCGAATCCCTCTCCGAGCGATGGAAACAAAAAGGCTTCGCAATGCCGGTAATACCAATACTTTGATGATTCATCCACCGGCCCCACCAGGTGCACCCGGCCGGATACACCGGCGGATTTTGCAGCTTCCAGCACATGATCGCGGTAGGGGAAATCATTCAGGCCTGCAATGACGAGTTCATAATCTGTTCCGGATAGTAACTGCGGCAACACATGGAAATTTTTGCGCGACATAAACAGGCCGATACTGAAGAGAAAAGGCTTTGAAGGAATATAAGAAGGTGTTTTGAAATTAGTTTCCGTTGGTACATTACACCCGTTATAGATAACCGTTCCTGGTTTTCCTTTTACATCAAGATAGCGCTCTGTTTCCTGGCGGGAGTATTCCGATATGTAGGTGATAAAATCGGCACGCTGAAGGCGTTTGGAGATCAATCTGAAATACCGGTCCTTATGCCTGCCCGACCGTTCTGCTTCTTCCAGGAAATTAAGATCGTGCACTGTAAACACAAACCGCGTCTTCCGGTTAAATGGTCTATACCAGGATAAGGTGGTGGTGGCATGCCATACATCAAAACGACCCGTACCCCATTTGTAAAACTTGTCGATTGATTTGTGTTCTTCGTAGCGGGCCTTTGTTCCGAAGATCCCAAAGTCTTTTTTCGGAAGATAATAATGCAGGTCCATGTCATGGGGCTGCAGTTGAGACAGCGCCGCGCCCAGCTCAATGGAAAAACGGTACAATCCATTGTAGGGATGGTATTTCAACCGGTGCATGTCCACAAGAACCTGTTTCATATACGGCCCGAAAATAAGCCAGCAAAACCATTCGTCCTTCAAACAGCCTTTGCCAATATTGGGCCAGCTTGATTACTTTCGATCTATGAAAATTCTGCTTCAATATCTCAAACCATATAAAGCGCTTGTTTGGCTGGTGCTGTTTCTGGCAGCCATCAACATCGGGTTTTCACTGCTGGATCCCATACTGTTCGGTAAGCTGGTGAACCTCGCTAATGAACTCGTACAAACAAGGAAAGACGGCGTTCCGATGGAAAGTGAAAAATTTTTCTGGGCATGGTCTTGGAATGCACCCGGAGTTGTTTACCTGCTGCTTTGTTCCATAGGTGTTGCCATGGTAAGCCGTATTGCCAAAAACTTCCAGGATTATTTTTTGAACGTGGTCGTTCAGAAGTTCGGTGCTAAAGTTTTTACGGATGGATTGCAGCATGCCATGAAACTTCCCTACCAGGAATTTGAAGACCAGCGGAGTGGTGAAACGCTGAGCATCCTGCAAAAGGTACGTTCCGATACGGAGCGGTTTGTCAACAACTTCGTGAACATTCTTTTTACCGTGCTGGTTGGTGTGGTGATCGTGGCGGTATTTGCCGTGCAGATCTACTGGTTGCTGCCGGTAGTTTACTTCGGTGGCATTGCCATCCTCATGCTGATCTCGAACATGCTGAGCAAAAAAGTAAAGACCATTCAGAAAACAATTGTTTCCCAGACTACGGCACTGGCAGGAACCACAACGGAATCGCTGCGCAACATCGAGCTCGTAAAAAGTCTTGGATTAACACAGCAGGAAGTTGCGCGCCTGAATAAAAATACCTACAAGATCCTTGGCCTCGAACTAACGAAAGTGAAGCGCGTACGCAGCATTGGATTTATACAGGGAACCTTTGTCAATACCCTCCGGCAGATCATTCTTTTTATGCTGATGTGGCTCATTTTCGGAGGACGCATGAATGCAGGTGAGCTGGTGACCATGCAGATCTATTCGTTCTTTATATTCGGTCCGCTCCAGGAGATCGGCAACATTATTATCAGTTACCGCGAAGCAGAAGCATCACTGAATAATTTTCACAACCTGATGCAGAAAAAACCGGAGCCCTATCCCCAGAATCCAAAACATCTCGGACCCGTGCGCGACCTGGAGTTTCGTGATGTAACCTTTAAACACCAGACAACATCACACAAAGCCATTGATGGCATTTCGTTTACGGTGCGCACCGGGGAAACCATTGCCTTTGTTGGTCCGTCGGGCTCCGGCAAAACAACCCTGATGAAACTCCTGGTAGGATTGTACCGGCCCAATGAAGGAAATGTATTTTACAACGGCATTGATGAAAACAACATTCACTATGATGACCTGCGGAACCAGATCGGCTTTGTTACCCAGGACACCCAATTGTTTTCCGGCACCATTCGGGAGAACCTTCTTTTCGTAAATCCTTCCGCTACGGAAGATGAACTAAAGGAAGCAATGTACAAGGCTTCGAGTCAGACACTTTTGGAGCGCGCGGAGAAAGGGATGGACACGATGATCGGTGAAGGCGGGTTGAAATTATCAGGCGGTGAAAAGCAACGCCTGTCCATTGCCCGTGCGCTGCTGCGCAAGCCGAGGTTATTGATTTTTGATGAAGCAACATCGGCCCTCGATTCGCTTACCGAAGAAGAGATCAACAAAACCATCCGCAATGTTTCATCGCTGAACGACCAGATAACTATTTTAATTGCGCATCGCCTTTCTACCATCATGCATGCCGACCGGATTTATGTACTGGAAAAAGGCCTGGTGGTGGAAACGGGAACCCACGAAAACCTGCTGGAAGAAAAAGGATTGTATTATGCCATGTGGCGACAGCAGATCGGCGAACGCAAGAATGTACAGCCGCAACAGCCGGCAAAGGTGCCGGGCTAAGGCAGCGCAGACACCTTAATGGTTTTTTGTGTTTTGTTGAGACTGTGGTCTTCAAATTCAATACTTATTGTATAGTTCTGGGCTGATGTAACCTGGACCGGGTTAGCAAAGCGGAACGAATACGTGGAAAGCAAATGAAGGTCAAATACCTTTCGGGCCAGTTGCATTCCGTTTGCATCATTGGTCAATACAATTGATCCGTAATGCAACCCGATATCGCTGGCTTTGCCTTCTATGATAATGCTGTCACCACTGCGGTATTGCTGCCCGGCGATGGGCCGGAGTACCTCAACCACAGGCCGGGTGGTATCCTCGTTATTCTGCACGATAGCTTCATCTTCTATCGTCCCCGGCCGGGAACAGGCAAATAGGAATAATGAGAGTACAAGGGTAAAAAACAGGCCTTTCTTCATGACGTACATCAAATGTCGATATTATTCGTGGCAGGCTGCTGATGAAGGGTGGTTTTTTTCCTGGGAGGAGGCAAGGGATTTTTGGAGTTGATCTTTCTGTCAGGCCACTTTAAGTGGCCTGCCATGTATTCTGGGCTCCTGCCTCCTCAAAACCTTGGAAAAATATTTACCACGTTGGCTTTCCCAAACCACCTGCCTGCCGCAAACAAAACACTTCGGTCCGATTAATTTCTTTGTACATTCCACTGCAGCGGCACATTCAGCTTCACCGAAAAATTACGTCCCATATTAAACACACCCTGTCTTCCGGTAGCCATGTTTTCGGCGGCATATTTCAACCGGCTCAGGTGACTCTGGTAAGCCTTATCCGTCAGGTTGGTGGCAGCGAGGTGCAGGCTGAAAATCGTTTTGCCTTTTTTCAGGATATCGGTTCCTGCACCCAGGTTCAGTAAGGTATAGCCCGGGGTAGCCGTTTCTGTTCCATAGCCCAGGAAGGGACGGTTTTGCGCGAACGTATATTCCGTTTCAAACCGTGCATACAGGTTTTGCAGGCCTTTACCCACCTGGCTGAAATTTGCGCGTAGTTCGCTGTTCCATCGGGGAGCCGGTATCAGGGGAAGATTGCTACTGCCATCTATAGCCTGGTCGAACCGGCCGCGGATAAAAGAAAAATTGTTTTCGAAATGCAGCCAGTCAAGCGGGTGCGGATGCAGGTCCACACTTAATTCAAAACCGGAAAGGCGGGCATTGTTCTGGTTGTACCGGAATGCTTCCAGCTCTTCGCCATCAACGGTAACCATTGAATCACCACCGGCAACATTTTCGAGACGACTGTAAAAAATAAAATCAGAAATGCTATTGTGAAAAAGCGCCATCGAAAAAGTAAAATGTTCATAGTCTAAGTCCAGGCCACCATCTACCTGCAGACTTCTTTCAGAGGTCAGGTCAGGGCTTCCGTATTCATACCGGTTGGTTCCCTCGTGCGCACCATTTGATGCCAGCTCGGACAAGGTTGGCGCACGGAATCCCCTGGCTATATTTCCTTTCAGCGTGACAATTGTTGACGGTGTATAGGATACGCCGGCTGTTCCGGACACGTTGGCAAAAGAGCGTTTGAGGGCCCTGAATTTTTCCTCGCTTCCTTCCATCAGTTCATCAGAATTGATGGTGCGGTGATCGTAGCGAAGTCCACCACTTAGTGTTAAGCCGGGAAAGAACTTTTGTGAGAAAACAAAACCGCCGATATCAAATAATCCATATTCGGGAATGATCACTTCTTCAGCCCTGTTGCGGTTGGATTGCTTCATGCCGGTGGTACCGAAGGTTACCTGCCATTCATTATTTTCCGGCAGTGCCCACTGGAGGTTATAGTTAATGGTTTTGAGGTCAAAGAAAAGAGAAGGTGTGAAAGGATCATCTGCTTCACCAAATTCCCTGCGAAGGTTATTCTGGAAGCCCGCATTTAACCGGATGCGGTTCCTGCCCCATCCAAAGCTGTTATCACTGATTACTTTATAGTGCTGTACATTCTGGTAAGGAGTAAATATGCCTCTTGCCTTATAGTCACCTTGCGTTGCAATCCGCTCCTCCGGTGTTCCGGTAAATAAAAGAAAAGCCCCTGTTGCATCATCGCGATCACCTTCCACCAGTCCCAGGTTTTGGTTAAACGAGCTTACAATAAGGTGACTGAAACCCCATTGTTTATTGATACCGGCATACCCGCCGAAATTTCGTTCATTGAACCGCGAATTAAGCACACGGCCGTCATATTTATTCCGGTAATCCTTAGCCGATTTACCGCTACCGTAAACATTCCAGTTAAATCCGTTCCGGTGCCCGGCCAGGTTGGCGTGTACACTTTTCAGGTTATTATTCGTCTGGTAATTGGTATAAACATTACCGCGTACCGTTCCTTCCGTAACCGGAACATTGGTGATGAAGTTCACTACCCCGGCCAGTGCATCCGAACCATACATAATAGACCCCGGGCCTTTTAATATTTCTGCACGCGTTACACTCAGTTCATCGATCTCGATACCATGCTCATCACCCCATTGCTGTCCTTCCTGGCGCATGCCGTCATTAATCACCACAACGCGGTTATACCCAAGTCCCCGGATCACGGGCTTTGATACGGCCGGACCGGTACTGACCTGGGAAATGCCCGGTTGCTTTGCTAATACGTCCATAATAGTAGTGGATGGTGTTTGCAGCATGTCACTTCTGCGCACAAGCGTTACCGGCACGGGTGCATTGCGGATGCTGGTAGCATGCGCCACACCGGTAATGGTGACCCCCTGGTTCTCCACTACAGCCGAACTGAGTTTAAAATCTTTTACGATATCACGGGCTATATCAATATGCTCCACAAAAGCCGTATAACCGGTATGGGTTACTTCCACAAGGTGATGCCCGGTTGGAACATACCGGAACTGGTAACGTCCTTCCGCATCGGCAACGGCACCGATACGGGCATCAGCCAGGTATACGCTGGCGCCGGGAAGAGGAAGGCCGGTTACCGCATCCATAACTTTTCCCGAAAAGGTCAGGGAACGTGTTTGTCCGAAAGAATGGCCCACAGCCAGCGCCAGGAAAAGGGTAAAAAACAATCTCATATCTGGAAAATGAAAGCCAAATATAGAGTTTTGCAACAAAGCTGCAATAAATTTTTGAAAATTTTCCAATCCCTTTCAGCCTGTGAACAGGATCAGCATTCCATCAGGTTGATGAAGGTTTTGGCAATTTCCTTATATCCTGCATAATGAGTTGGCTTCTGGAAATAAGACCTTGCCCCAAGGGAAAAACAAGCCTGGCGGTCAGTGGAACTATTGGAAGTGGAAAAGACAACTACCGGGATAGCGGCATACGCCTGCCGCGATTTAATATAAGACAGGGTTTGTTCGCCACTCCACCTGGGCATATTCAGATCAAGAACAATTAATGCGGGTAATGATTGCGCATCCAGTGATTCAAGATAGTTAATGGCCTCTTCGCCCGAATCAGCAAACACAAGGCTGGCAGATGCCCCGTAATCCGACAACGATTCACCAAGAATCACCTGGTCATCCGAGTCATCTTCAATGTAGAGGATCTTGCATTTAGCAGCGGAGGTTGTGTGCACAGTTGTAGTTTTGATGGTACGAACAATATAACTCAAATATTCGTGTACTACCTATAAGTTCTCCGGAATATTTATGAAAAACTTTATTTATACGTCGATTTTTTTATGTGTGCTTACAATCGTTCAATAATTCCTGCAATTCCCTGCCCTCCTCCTACACAAGCCGTAACCATTCCGAACTTTTTATTAGTGCGTTTTAAGTCACTTAATAATTGAATCGTAAGTTTTGCACCGGTACAACCTAACGGATGTCCTAATGCAATGGCACCGCCATTTACATTCACCGTATCAGGATTCAACCCGGCTTCCCGGATAACAGCGATAGCCTGCGATGCAAATGCTTCATTTAATTCCACCAGGTCAATCTGGCCCAGGTTCATACCTGATTGCTGCAATACTTTTGGAATGGCCGCTACAGGACCGATACCCATAATCCTTGGATGAACGCCTGCAGAAACACAGGCTACCAGGCGACCAATAGGTTGAATGCTCAGTTGTTTCACCATGCGCTCGCTCATCACAATCACAAACGCTGCACCATCGCTTGTTTGCGAAGAGTTGCCGGCAGTAACCACACCATTGGCAGCAAAAACCGGTTTTAATTTGGCCAGCACTTCCTTAGACGTATCCGCGCGCGGACCTTCATCGGTATCAACCGTATAGGATCTTTTTTGTTTTTTTCCACGTTCATCAAGGTAAACTTCTTCCACCGGCATCGGCAGTATGCCTGGTTTGAATAATCCGCCTGAAATGGCATTCAGTGCTTTTTTATGGGAATTGTAGGAGAATTCATCCTGGTCTTCGCGGCTTACTTTATATTCTTTAGCTACTGCTTCTGCAGTCAGCCCCATGCTTAAATAATAATCGGGTTCATCCTGCGCAATAGCAAACGAAGGAACCGTTTTCCAGCCCGAAGTAGGCACCATGCTCATACTTTCCGTTCCGCCTGCAATTATGCAATCGGCCATACCCATACGGATCTTGGCGGTTGCAATCGCGATAGTTTCCAAACCGGATGCACAATAGCGGTTCACGGTCATGCCGGGAACTTCATAACCCAATGCACGGGCGGCAATGATGCGACCAACCTGTAAGCCCTGCTCCGCTTCTGGAACCGCATTACCCACGATCACATCATCCACCTGGAGATTGGTCATCTGCGGTACGGAAGCGATCAGGCCCTTGATCAGGTCTATCGCGAGTTCATCGGGACGATAAAAACGGAAACCACCACGCTTGGCTTTGGTAACGGCGGTACGGTAGCCGGCTACAATGTAAGCTTCTTGCATAAAATCGAATTGTGCTCTAAAGTTATAAAAATATTTCACTTAGTTGCATCAACAACCAATTATGAAAGGAATAGATCATGTGTCCAAAATGGGGTCCCGGCTCCTGTTGCTGCCCTATCTTCGCGCCCGATGTATAAGGTCATCCGGAGTCTTTTATTTTTGCTGCCCGCCGAAAGGGCTCACTATGTTTCCATGAATCTATTACAGTCCCTTTGCGCTTATCCGTTCCTGCGCAGGCGCCTGGCCGCCTGGTTGCAGCCGCAGGACAGGGAAAGCGAGGTTTTTGGTCTGAGATTTAAAAATCCGATTGGACTCGGAGCCGGTTTTGATAAAAATGCCCGGTGGTTAAGAGAATGGGAAACCCTTGGATTTGGTTTTGTGGAAATCGGTACCGTTACCCCCAAACCCCAGGAAGGAAATGAAAAACCAAGGCTGTTCCGGTTACCGAAAGATAGAGCACTGGTCAACCGAATGGGATTTAATAACGAGGGAGTTGATGCCATAATAAAACGGCTGAAAGAATGGAGGGAAGGAAAAGAGCGGGAAACAGATCGGGAGCGGCGGGATCAACAACCACTACTTATTGGAGGCAACATCGGGAAAAACAAAAGCACGCCGAACGAAGAAGCCTGGAAAGATTATTCCCATTGCTTCAGGGCTCTTCACCCCTATGTGGACTTTTTCGTGGTCAATGTGAGTTCGCCCAATACGCCCGGGTTGCGCGCCTTGCAGGAAAAAGATGCGCTTAAAATTATCCTGACCGGTTTGCAGGCATTGAACCGGCAGCATGCCATAAGGCGCCCGATATTACTTAAAATTGCACCCGACCTCACCTCCGAACAGATACAGGATGTTATTGACCTGGCTCTTGAAATCCGTCTTGATGGATTTGTAGCAACCAATACCACCGTCAGCCGGGAAGGATTACGAACGGGTGAAAGAACAGTGGAAGCCATAGGTGCCGGTGGATTAAGCGGCCTTCCGCTAAAAGAATCATCTACCCGGGTATTGAAATTGCTGCAACAGAAAGCACCGGGAATCCCGGTCATCGGAAGCGGAGGTATATTTAATGCGGAAGATGCCCGCCAGAAAATGGCTTCAGGAGCACAGCTTGTTGAAGTGTGGACCGGGTTTATTTATGAAGGCCCGAAAATTGTAAAAAATATCTGCACCGGATTGATGAACTAAATTTATACAATGGAAGGATTAGATTTTGGCGCCCTGTTTACTGTTCAGGGTTTGATCAGCTTAGTAACATTGGCTCTTTTGGAAATAGTGCTTGGTATCGATAATGTGATTTTTGTTTCCATTATCATGGGAAGGCTGAATACCACCAGTCAGAAAACAGCCCGCCGCATCTGGATGATCAGCGGGATTATTACCCGGGTAATCCTGCTCTTTTGCCTTAGCTGGCTGATCAGCCAGAAGGGAAAGATCATTTTTACCCTTCCGGTTATTGATAAGGGATTTGACCTTGCCAGTCTGGTGATGTTGCTGGGTGGACTATTCCTGCTGTACAAAACCGTAAAGGAAATTCACCACAAACTGGAGGGCGATGAAGAAGCACTGGAAGACAATGCAACCAAAGCCGCAAAAGGATTTGGTGCTGCCATCTTCCAGATCATCCTTGTGGATATGGTCTTTTCGTTCGACAGCATAATTACCGCCGTTGGTATTGCCAATCAATTGGTGGTGATGATCGTGGCCGTGATTATTGCCATGATCGTTATGTTCCTGTTCAGTAATAAGATTTCCACTTTCATCGGCAAGCACCCGACCTTTAAAATGCTGGCACTTTCCTTCCTGGTGATGATTGCGCTGGTACTGATTATTGAAGGATGGGATGCTGAACGCGCACACGACATGCATCTTAAGAATTATGTTTACTTCGGCATGGCATTTTCGCTGCTGGTTGAACTGATGAATATGAAATACCGTAAAAAATCCAAACCCGTTGACCTGCATCGCCCCAAATTAAATGAAGGGCTGCGCGATTCGGATATAGCGCGGTAACATAAAAATTAATTAACCGCAAAGACGCTAAGGGTAATACTATGCATCTTTGCGGTTAACCGTCATCTCTCAATTTCAACAAAACACTCGCTACCATGGCTGCCGTTTCGGTACGCAGGCGTGTAGTCCCCAATGTTACTGGTTGAAATCCGTTTCTCAGAGCCTCATTAATTTCTTCCGGTGTAAAGTCACCTTCCGGCCCGATTAGTACGAGTTGGCTTGCTGTATTTTTATGCACGCATGCTGCCAGAGATGTTCGTTCACCATCATCGCAATGGGCAATAAACTTTTGCTCAAACGGCAATTGATAAACCGGTTTTAATTCAGAAGGCTGGTGTAAAACGGGCAAACGGACCTGTTGCGATTGAAGCATGGCGCTGACCAGGATACCCTGCATGCGATCGAAGCGGAATTTTTCTTTTTCGGTCCGGCTGCAAATAAGCGGGATGATTTCGCTGATGCCGATCTCCGTTGCTTTTTCCAAAAACCATTCAAAGCGTGTTGCGTTCTTGACCAGTGAAATGCCGATAGCCGTACGAATGGCCGGGGGTGGATCAGTTTCCGTAGTCATCACCCGCACCACACAGCGCTTGCGGTTGTCATCAGTAATGGAGCAAAATGCTTTGGTGCCCTTACCATCCGTCAACAGCACATCATCACCAATTTTTTTCCGCAACACCTGGATGATATGTTTGGAAGTGTCTTCATCAAGGGTAAGGTTGGCTCCTGCAAGATCCGGTATATAAAAAAGCGGCAAAGACATGCCGCGAAACTACATCACGGATTGCACGGAACGAGATCTGATCACGGATTTCACGGAAGAAGATGAAGATTACGGATTGCGCGGATTTCACGGTTTGTTTCCTGTCCTTATATATCCTACTTCATACTCCATACATCCTACTTCATACATCATACCTCCTACTTCATACATCATACCTCCTACTTCAAACTTCATCAGCCAGAAAAAATGCAACCGCAAAGAGCACAAAGCTTCGCAAAGTTTCAAAGGTAATTATCCGTGTCTCCCTGTCTCCGTGGTTCAAAAGGCAAAGCCTTCATCCGGTAGAATGAAGGCTTTATATGGAACGATCAGTCAGTAACTAAAACGGGTCTTCATCATCCGGCAGGTCATTCATCTTGCTGCTGGTTTGGATGAACATGCGTGCACCGCTTCCGCCGCCATCCGCGCCGGATACAGGTTTGAAATTTGAAGGAAGGCCCGGACCGAAATCCTGTCCGCCATTATCTTCCACGAATTTCTGAATATGAAGCAGGGCCCTGAGTTTAATGGTTTCGAGTGAACCGTTACGGTGTTTGGCAATCCGTACGTGTGTTTCTCCACGGTTGCTGTCGCCCATTTCATCCTGGGTGATGTCGTAATATTCGGGACGATAAAGGAACATAACCATATCCGCATCCTGTTCAATGGCTCCCGATTCACGGAGGTCGCTCAACTGGGGCATCTTGTTGCCGTCCTTCCTTTTTTCCACCTCACGGCTTAACTGCGACAGGGCAATAATAGGTACCTGCAATTCCTTGGCAAGTCCTTTCAGGCCGCGGGAGATCGCAGAAATTTCCTGTTCACGGTTTGAGTTCCGGTCACCGGTTCCACTCATTAACTGCAGGTAATCGATAATGATCAACCCCAGGTTTCCCTGGTTCTTTAACCGGCGGCACTTGGCCCGCAATTCAAAAATGTTGAGGGCGGCCGTATCATCAATATAGATGGGTGCCTGGGCCAGCCGCTGAATTCCCTTGGCATAAAGCTGCTTCATTTCGTGTTCTTCCAACTTTCCGCGGGAAATTTTTTCCAGCCAGATTTCGCTTTCAGCCGACAAGATCCTTTGTACCAGCTGCGGGGCGCTCATCTCCAGGGAAAACATGGCCACACCGGTTGGACGGGTAGGGTGAAGGGCCGCTGAACGGGCCAGGTTCAGGGCAAAAGCTGTTTTACCCACAGCCGGACGGGCAGCCAGGATAATCAGGTCGGTAGCCTGCCACCCGTAGGTTACGCGATCCAGGGAGGGAAATCCGGTGGGTACGCCGGTAAAATCTTCATTGCGGTGCCGCATGTCCTCGATCCGCTGAATGGTTTTTACCAATACAGAGTCAATGGTTTCATAGCTGTTCCGAAGGTGGGTAGATGTTACTTCATATATCTTGCTTTCTGCCTGGTCAAGCAGGTCAAATACATCAGTGCTGTCCTCGTAAGCATCCGAAATGATCTCACCCGAAATACGGATCAGTTCACGTTGAATAAATTTTTGAAGGATGATGCGGGAATGCGCTTCAATGTTGGCGGAAGAAACTACGGAGTTGGTCAGCTTGGTTACATAATAAGGGCCGCCGACCATATCGAGTTCCTCACGGCTGCGAAGCTCTTCCACAACGGTGAGGATATCGATGGGCTGGCTCTTATTAGCCAGGCTTTGCATGGCTTTGAAAATCCTCTGGTGGCCGTCCACGTAAAAACACTCGGGCTTGAGGATCTCCACCACATTATCAAAAGCCCCTTTTTCCAGCATGGCCGCTCCCAGCACTGCTTCTTCCAGGTCCTTTGCCTGGGGAGGAACCTTTCCGTACACCATGGTACTCAGGTCTATAGGCGGTTTTCTGCGGGCTTTTCTGTCACGATTCAGGTTAGTAAGATCCATACATACAAAGTCAAGAAAGTTAAACCATTGATTTTTGATCAATGACCTATGGGGCTTGTATTAGTCCTGGTATATAAATTTATTGTTATGGGTGCGTTACCTAATTATTATCCCAGTAAGTCAGTCGGCGAATAAATGCAGAAAAAGAGTCCGGGCAAAGAATTATTTAAATTAACGTAATGTCCACTCTCTCGTCCACAACTACCTGCCATTTATCCACAAAAATGGAGCTAAATTCCCAGCCTGCCGATAGATGTGAACAAATAAGCCTTTAAAAATATACTTGCTCTTTTTCTTGGCTGATACCCTGCAACCACAGAATGGAGGTACAGGTCAAAGAAGCCCGGTTCACTTAATAAATAATCGGCTGAAACCCTTGCCCCGTAAGAGTTTTCAACTATGGGCACGTAGATTTCCTATCGTAAAAGTCCCATAGGACAAGGCTTTGCGGCCGTTTTCCTTAATACAAAATGGATATTCATCCCGTGAAACACAGTGTCTGTCTTACTTTACTCATTTTGAAAAAATAACAGCAATCAATTTTACCCCAACGACGCAAAGGTTTGACAATTATGTTTCCTGATTTTCTTATTAATCGGGATAAATTTTTTGCAGACTGCTGCCAAATAATCCTTTCATTAATGCTTACGGCCACTGCGGACTGCCGACTGCGGACTGTCGACTTCCCTATCTTTGCCCCTTAGCAAAATCCTGATTTATCGATGACGATTTCTTATAAATGGCTGAGCGAATACTTACCGGTAACCCTGGAGCCTGAACGCCTGTCTCGTATTTTAACGTCCATTGGTTTGGAGGTTGAAAAAATGGAACCGTATGAAGAAGTTAAGGGAGGTCTTAAAGGACTGGTGATCGGAGAAGTACTGAATGCGGAAAAACATCCCAACGCCGATAAATTAAAACTAACCAGTGTATCGGTGGGCAACGGGGCCCCACTCCAGATTGTCTGCGGTGCGCCCAATGTGGAGGCCGGGCAGAAAGTTGTGGTAGCTACTGTGGGTACCACCATCTACCCAACATCCGGTGACCCGCTGACCATGAAAATTGCAAAGATCCGGGGTGTTGAAAGTCATGGAATGATCTGTGCCGAAGACGAGATCGGGCTGGGTGATTCGCATGCAGGGATCATGGTCCTTCCTGCTGATGTAAAAACCGGCACTACGGCAGAAGAATATTTCCATCCGTATAGTGATATTATTTACGAGATCGGCCTTACGCCCAACCGCATGGATGCCATGAGCCATTGGGGAGTTGCGCGGGATGTTTGTGCTTACTTATCGCATCATGATAAGCAGGACCTGAAACCGGTGTTACCCTCTGTCAATATCAAGGGGGAGGAAAAAGGGCTCGACATATCGGTAACGATTGAAAACTCCGAAGCCTGCCGGCGTTATTCCGGTATTTGTATTTCCGGTGTAGCCGTTCTTCCTTCGCCCCGCTGGCTGCAGGACAGGCTAAAGGCCATTGGTGTTCGTCCTATTAACAATATCGTAGACATCACCAATTATATCCAGCACGAAACCGGGCAACCGCTTCATGCATTTGATTATGACGCCATCACCGGCGCATCAGTGATTGTAAAAAATCTTCCCGAAGGAACCATCTTCCGTACACTGGATGATAAAGAACGCAAGCTGGGTGGTGACGACCTGGTGATCTGCAATGCTGCAGAAGGAATGTGCATCGCCGGTGTATTCGGCGGAATGAAAAGTGGTGTATCCGAACGCACCAAAAACATCTTTCTTGAAAGTGCTTATTTCGATCCGGTTACGATCCGCAAAACTTCCTTCCGGCACCTGCTTCGTACAGATGCAGCAACCCGCTTTGAAAAAGGTATCGACATCTCCAATACCGTGAATGTGTTGAAACGTGCTGCCCAACTGATACGTGAAGTGGCGGGTGGCGATTTAGCTTCCCCGGTCATTGATGTTTATCCTGATCCTGTCCCGAAAAAAGAAGTAGCCTTCAAGTACCATTATCTTAAAAAACTAAGCGGTAAGAATTACCATCCCGATACCATCAAAGGCATCCTGCAAAGCCTCGGATTTACCATTGTCCGGGAAGGTGGGGACACCATGGTACTGGAAGTGCCGTACCACAAACCCGATATTTCGCTGCCCGCCGATATCGTGGAAGAGATCCTGCGCATCGATGGTCTCGATAATATCGAGATCCCGCATCTTATTTCCATCAGTCCGTCCGTTGAAGAAAATTATAAGGGTGAGCAGTTAAAAGAAAAACTTTCCGCCCTGCTCACAGGCCTGCAGTTTTCCGAAATCCTTACCAATTCCATAACCAACTCCGCTTTCTTTTCCAAAGAAGAACTGGAACGAACGGTGAAACTGGTAAATAACCTCAGTAGTGAACTGGACATCATGCGTCCTTCCATGCTGCATACCGCCCTGGGAGTAATCTCGTTCAACATCAACCGTAAGAATAATAACCTGAAGTTGTTTGAATTCGGAAAAACCTATTCCACCACCGGAATTGGAAAATATACCGAAGAAAATCATCTATGCCTCTATGTTTCCGGCCAGGTGGGAACACAGCACTGGAAAGGAAAAACAGCGGCAACGGATCTTTATTACCTCAAAGGAATAGCCGAAGCATTGCTGGCCAACCTGGGAGTGCATGCCGGCGCTTTTGAACCTTCGGTGAACCGTGAATTCGCTTCAGGTCTTTCCGCTTCCGTTAATGGTGAGAAAGTACTGGAACTGGGCCGGGTGCAATCGCAACTGGCCGCGCGATTCGATATCAGGCAACCGGTATATTATGCTGATTTCTTTTGGGATGTATTGATGAAACATGCTGAAACAAAAATCAGGTTCAAGGAGATCCCGCGCTACCCGGCTGTGGAAAGAGACCTCGCCGTTGTGGTTCCCAAAACAATGAAGTATGATACACTGAAGGAAGAGGTAAAAAAACTTAAATTAGGTAAGTTGCAGGATGTTCGGCTCTTCGACATTTTTGAAAGCGAAAAGCTCGGGACCGGAAAAAAATCCATGGCCATAAACTTCACCTTCCTCGACGATGAGAAAACACTCACCGACGCTGAAATTGATGGCTGGATGAAAAAGATCATGACTACCTTAGAAAAAGAACTTTCCGCAGAGATCAGAAAATAAACCATGACCCTGGACCAGCAATTCAATGCAATAAATGATAAGCTCCAGCTTTTGTTGCGGAGCTATGCAAGGCTGCAAAAAGAAAACGAGCGGCTGAAAGAAGAATTGCTGCAGGCGCAGCAACGCGAAATGGCGGGACGGCAGGGTGTGGATGACCTGCAGCAGCAGATCGCGATCCTCCGCATGGCGGCCGGTGAACTGGATGACCGCGGCAAAAAGGAATTCGATAAAAAGATCGGGCAGTATATAAAGGAAATTGACAGGTGTATTTCGTTTTTGAGCCAGTAGGGATGAGAAATTAATAATTAATAATTAATAATTAATAATTGGGGGCAGTCTTTCCTACATGATTCGGTGCCGGCTCCAGGGATGTAAGAATTAAAAAAAGAGAACAGAAATTGGGTGGTTGGTGTTCACAATAATCAATCGGGGCTGATCTGTGTAAGGTGTGATGATGAATAGGATTTTTGCATAAGGAAGAGAAGATTATGAACCTGAACAAGCATTTCTCTAAAGAAATGCACGGTGGTCTGTGGTCGGTCGTCGGTGGTCCCCCCTCCGGCATCCAGCTTGCAAACGAAGAATCTGATGACTGCAATTTAAAGAAGGGTATTGTGGTAGTAGGGTAAAGAGGTATTGGCTTCCTTTTCTGTGAAATTCACTCAATCTTCAAATCTGTGATACCAAATGTTTGATGCTCTGTGGACCGTGGACTGTTGACCGTGGACTGCTGACCTCTCTTATAAACAAATAACGATAAATAATTAACGCCATGAACGACCTCATTCCACTCAATCTTGTGATAGGCGACCGCACATACCGGGTACGTATTCAACCCCAGGATGAAGAGGTCGTGCGCAAAACGGTCAAAACCATCAATGATAAATTACTGGAATTCAAAACTCAGTTCGCCGGCAAGGATATGCAGGATTATATTGCCATGGTGCTGGTATGGTTTGCCACAGAACAGAACGCGGCCATTTCCAACCAGGTAAACCTCGATAATGTGAGCAGCCGCCTGAAAACGCTGGAGAAAATGATTGACGGCGTGATTGAGGGGTAGAGAGGGTAAGATTGAGGTTGAGGGAAAAAGGTTAAAGTAGAGAAGAAAAGAAAAACCGCAGAATCCTGGTGACTTTGCGGTTTATTATTTGTCGGTAGTCGAATCACCATAGTCAATAAACTATTTCAGCACTTCACTTAATTTACTTTCCAGTTCCGCTCCGTCCAGGTTTTTGGCAATGATTTTTCCCTGGGGATCAATGAGCAGGTTCTGCGGAATAGCCCGGATACCATACTGTTTGGCCACGGCATTATCCCAGTATTTCAGGTCGCTCACATGATTCCAGGTTAATCCATCATCGTGGATCGCTTTCATCCACCGCTCCTTTTGTCCTTCCCGGTCAAGTGAAACACCAAGTATGGTGAAGTTCTTATCACGGAATTTATGGAAGGTCCTGACCACATTAGGGTTCTCTACGCGGCAGGGTCCGCACCAGGAAGCCCAGAAATCAACAAATACATACTTGCCCTTAAAGGACGAAAGTGAAACGGGTTGACCCAGTGTATCGGCCTGGGTAAAGTCCATGGCATACGTACCTACGGCCGTCTTTTTTGAAATGTCAATGAGTTCCTTGAACTGCACAGCCGAAGGCCATTGCTGAACGGAAGAAGGCAAGGATAAAAATAAAGGCTCGATCACCGCAGGGTCCATATCATATCCCGCGTATTGTTTCAGGGCCATCAGGGCCAGGGTCGATTTTTTATTGTTGCGTACAAAATCCCCGAATACTTTATCCCGCATTTCCTTGTCTATTGCTTCCAGGTCCTTTTCCAGTTTATCGATGGCCGCCTGGTCTTTGGCTTTACGGGCTGCACTATATGCCTGCATAAGAGGGGCCATGCGGTCGTTATAGGTTTGCTGTAATTGTGTAAGCTTGTTCATTTCTTCGTGGCCGGTTGAACCTGTTAGCTTTGCACCTTTTAAGCTGTCCTTCGCGGTTAGGTTCATGGTGGAAGGTTCCAGGAAAAGGGCCATGGTTTCCCGTTTGGGCAGTAGGTCACCGTTCTGCAGCGCATATTTTACAGAAAGAGACGCCACCGTTGGTTCTGCGATCTTTCCTTCGTATTTAAATTCAGTGGACTTCATCTGGAAAGAATCCATCACCATCTCATCACCGTTATTATAACGGAAGTATACCCAGTCAATAGGACGGGACAGCTTCAGATCACCTTTCAGTTTAAATTCCTTATCGGCTTTCTGTGCTATTGCTCCAAAGGGAAGTAACAGGAAAAAGAACAGTTTATTCATCATTCACGATTTGAGTTGCAATTTACAAAAGATCACAGGTACACTTTAATTCAACCGTTGAAGAACTGCTATCCTTTTAACAAGACTTATAGCGAGTAAGTGAGCAAATACATTGTCTTTTGTATCTTCGCCACCTACCCCTTACCGTGGTATGACAAGCTATTATTACCATAATAACCACCAAAAATTAAAAAATCTGATTGATGGACCTCAGTATAATTACCCTCATCGTCGCTATTGTTGCCCTTGTAGTGGGCATTATAGCGGGTAAATTTCTATTTGCCAAAGACACCCGCAAACGCATTGACGAAGCAGAACTACAGGCACAAACATTAATTAAAGAAGCAGAACTAAGGGCCGAAACGGTTCGCAAGGAAAAAGAGATCCAGGCCAAGGAACGGTTTGTTCAATTAAAAGGAGAACACGAACGGGAAGTACTGGAGCGCAACCGTAAAGTGGTTGAAGGCGAAAGCCGCCTGAAGCAAAAAGAACATACGCTCAACCAGAAGATCGAACAGGCCGAACGCCAGATCAAAGAAAACGATGCGATCAAACAAAACCTTGCCCGCCAGATTGATGTGGTCAATACCAAACAGGCCGAACTGGAAAAACACCAGGAAGAGCATACGCGCCGCCTTGAAAAGATTTCCGGCTTAACCGCCGACGAGGCCAGGGCCCAGCTGATAGAAGGCCTGAAAGGGGAAGCACATTCCCGTGCGCTGGGCATCCAGCAGGAGATTATTGATGATGCCAAGCAAAAAGCCAACAAGGAAGCCCGCAAAATTATTATTCAAACCATTCAGCGGACAGCTGCTGAACAGGCCATTGAAAATGCCATTACCGTTTTCAACCTAGAAAGTGATGAGATAAAAGGCCAGATCATCGGCCGCGAAGGCCGGAACATCCGCGCCATTGAAGCCGCTACCGGTGTGGACCTGATTGTAGATGATACCCCCGAGGCGATCATCCTTTCCTGTTTTGATCCGCTCCGCAGGGAAATCGCCCGGTTAAGTCTTCAGCGCCTGGTAACCGACGGACGAATCCACCCGGCCCGAATTGAGGAAGTAGTGGAAAAAACAAAGCGCCAGCTGGAAGACCAGGTAATGGAGATCGGTGAAAGAACCGTGATCGAACTGGGTATCCATGGCCTTCATAAAGAACTGGTTCGCTTTGTGGGCAAAATGCGTTTCCGTTCTTCTTACGGGCAAAACCTGTTGATGCACAGCCGCGAAGTAGCCAACCTTTGCGGGATCATGGCCGCTGAACTGGGGCTGAACCCCAAACTGGCCAAGCGGGCCGGCCTGCTGCACGACATTGGCAAGGTGCCTGATGAAGAAACTGAACTGAGCCACGCCCTCCTTGGAGCGAAGCTGGCCGAAAAATACGGAGAGAACCCGGCCATTGTGAATGCCATTGGCGCCCACCACGATGAAATGGAAATGCAGTACGTCATCTCCCCTATCATCCAGGCCTGTGATGCTATCTCCGGCGCCCGTCCCGGTGCCCGCAGGGAGATCATGCAGCAATACCTCCAGCGTATCAAGGACCTCGAGAACCTGGCGCAGGGATATAACGGTGTGGAAAAGGCTTATGCTATCCAGGCAGGCCGCGAGCTCCGCGTAATCGTTGAAGCCGATAAAGTAACCGACCAGGAAAGTGAAAAGCTCTCCTTTGAAATTGCCCAGAAGATCCAGAACGAAATGACCTTCCCCGGACAGATTAAGGTAACGGTGATCAGGGAGAAGCGAACGGTGAATGTGGCGAGGTAGGGAGAGGAAGGCTGCACGCTTTACGCTGCACGTTGCACGTAACTTATTGAGAAGCGCTCCGCTTTTGTCTTTTCGGAATTGAATGAACTAATAGGAAAACACTGGAGAAATCTGGTGTTTTTCATTTATACTTTAATAAAGTGCTCGCGACATTTAATAAAAACAATGCGCGATTTTAAACAGCTTAGAATCTGGCAAAAGGGGCTGGATATTGCATTTAGATGTTTTAAGCTTACTGATTCGTTTCCCATTGAGGAAAAATTTGGGCTGGTGAGCCAAATGAATAGAGCGGCTATTTCTATTCCTTCAAACATAGCTGAAGGAAGCAGCAGGATTAGCCAAAAGGATTATAGTCGGTTTTTAGCTATCGCTCTGGGTTCTTGCTTTGAACTGGAAACACAGGTTCTTATTTCAGAAGGCCTCGGGTTAGGGCAAAAGGACCATTTAAGTGAACTTTTATTTGAAATAAGGGAAGAGCAAAAGATGCTTACCGGTTTTATGCTGAAACTTAACGGGTAGTTAATTTATACTGAAAAGCCACGTGCACCGTGCAGCGTGTAGCGTGAAGCGTGCACCGTGCAGCGCTAAACTCTTCGTAAAAATTTGGATCATATCCCTCCCTCCGTTACCTTTGCCCTCCTTAAATTTCATGTTATGAACGCTGCTGTTGCCTTTGTCCAGGAACAACTTGCCTTAGGCAAGAAAGAATTTCCCAAGTTTAAAGCCGGTGATAATATCACTGTAAACTATAAAATTATTGAAGGTAACAAGGAAAGGATCCAGTCTTTCAGGGGCGATGTGATCAAAAAGCAGGGCCAGGGCGTTACGGCAACCTTTACCGTTCGTAAAATCTCTGATGGTATCGGGGTTGAAAGACTTTTCCCGGTGTTTTCTCCAAATATTGACTCCATCATCCTGAACAAAAGCGGTCGCGTACGCCGCGCCAAACTGTACTACCAGCGTGAGCGTAGCGGTAAGAGCGCCCGTATCCAGGAAAAGAAAAGAGCCCTGGAGACAGCCTGATAAGCTTTATCTTATTGAAAAGCGGGAGGAGCAACCTTCCGCTTTTTTATTTGTTTAACCTTCTTACTTGTCACTTTTCGAATACCTTTGTGTCTGTTCCTTAATTAAAAATCATTTTATGGGAAATTTTGGTTGGTCCGAAATTCTGTTGATCGCTTTTGTTGTGTTGCTTTTATTCGGGGGTAAGAAAATTCCTGAGTTGATGCGTGGACTGGGAAAAGGCGTTCGTGAATTCAACGATGCGAAAAATAAAGTACGCTCTGAAATTGAAGACAGTGTAGTGGATAAGGAAACTGAAACCCGTACCACTACTACCACCAGTTCTTCCGCTACACAATCTTAATTTTTCCTGCCTGGCTATACTACAACAAGGTTAAGGTTTGTTTCATTTTTCTTCCATTGAGCAATACCACGCCGGCCTCACCAGCGGCACCCTTACCTGTGTACAGGCTGTAGAATATTATCTGTCCCGGATCCAGGATTCGGGCTATCTCAACGCATTTATTGAAGTCTTTTCAGAAGAGGCCCTCCAACGGGCCTCTTTTTTGGATGCGCTGGACCCTGCCCAAAAAGGAAAGCTCCATGGCGTGGTCATCGGGCTAAAAGACAACATCTGTTATAAAGACCACCGGGTAACGGCCTCCTCGCGTATACTGGAAGGGTTTACCTCACTTTATTCAGCTACCGCTGTTGAACGCCTGCTGCACGAAGGCGCCATCATTATCGGGCGGCAAAACTGCGATGAATTCGGAATGGGATCAACCAATGAACATTCGGCTTACGGACCCGCCCTTCATCCTGTTCACAACCACCTGGTTCCCGGCGGATCATCGGGCGGTAGCGCAGCATCGGTTAAAGCAGGATTGTGCATGGCATCATTAGGGTCGGATACCGGTGGGTCGGTAAGGTTGCCGGCAGACTTTTGCGGCATCGTGGGGTTGAAACCTGCTTATGGAACCGTATCTCGGCATGGGCTTATTGCGTACGCTTCTTCCTTCGACCAGATCGGGATCTTAGCCAACTCGGTTTCCGATGCGGCAACCATCCTGGAAGTGATCAGCGGACCCGATGCTTATGACAGCACTGTTGTGCAACATTCACTGAAGCCGGCAGAAGAAAAGAAATATTACCGCATTGCTTATTTTCCGGAATGGCTGGATCATGCATCCATTCAACCGGGAATATCGGCTTCCATTAAAAAATTCCTGCAACAATTAAAAGCAGAGGGACATCACGTAGAACCGCGCCCGTTCCCGCTTACCGACTATATTGTACCGGCCTATTATATATTAACTACAGCAGAAGCTTCCTCCAATCTATCACGCTATGATGGCGTTCGCTTTGGTAAACAGCGTGCCAAAAAAGAAAATGACTTGGTTAATTTTTATCAAATTAACAGGGCTTCCGGTTTTGGAACCGAGGTGAAGCGCAGGATTATGCTCGGCAGTTTCGTGTTAAGCACGGGCTATTATGATGCTTATTTTACCAGGGCCCAGCAGGTCAGACGCCAGCTAAAGCAACATACAGAATTGATTTTTAATGACTTCGACTTTATAGTTTCTCCAACTTCTCCTACGGTTGCCTATTCCAGGGGACAAAAAATGGCCGATCCTGTGGCCATGTATATGGGCGATATTTTTACTGTTTTTGCCAACCTGACCGGGATAGCAGCGGTCGCTTTACCATTATTTATAGATTCTTCTAACCTTTCTTTTGGACTTCAAATCCACAGTGCTGGACAAAATGAGGTATCTTTGCTACGCTTTACGCATCAACTGATGCAACAATAAAGGAGAGTAAGGTAACCGTGTGATTTAGGATTCATCTTGTAAACAAAGTTGTGATGAACAAACTTTTATTGTTAGCCACCAGCCTCATCAGCCTGACCGTTCCAGGAAATGCTACTGGTGCACCCGAACAGGGAAAAGAAACCACTGCACATGTTAACCACGTTGTAGTAAAAGATTCTTCCGGTAAAGAAGAATTGGTTCATGATCCCAAACTCGGTTTCAAAGATCTTTTCGAAGACCAGTCTTCCTCCAATGGTCTGACCATCTCTCAACTGAACCCCCAGGCAATCGCCTTCGTTAAAGATTACGTAGCCACCAATACAGACCGTCTTGAAAAAATGAAAGGCTGGGGTAAGCCTTACTTCGACATGATGGATGGCGTACTTACCAAGTATAATCTTCCTATTGAACTGAAGTACCTTTCTGTAATTGAATCGAACCTGAAAAGTTCCGCTACATCATGGGCCGGCGCTGTGGGACCATGGCAGTTCATGCCGGAAACAGCACGCCTGCTCGGGTTGAAAGTTTCAAAAGGTAAAGATGAGCGCACCGACTTTAAGAAAAGCACTGTTGCTGCTGCCCGCTACCTCACGGAGCTTTATGGTATTTACCATGATTGGCTTCTTGTTATTGCTGCCTATAATACCGGTCCCGGTAATGTAAATTCAGCCATCCGCAGAAGCGGCAGCCGAAACTTCTGGACCATGCAGTCCTACCTGCCCGCAGAAACCAGGGGTCATGTAAAGAAGTTCATCGCTACACAATATATTATGGAAGGCGGTATCGGACTGACCACGCTGACAAAAAGCGAAACGGAAAACCTGATGCTGAACCCAGCTACTGCCGTTACTACATCGGATTTGGCAACCCTGAATATTTCCGGTAAGTACAACTCTATTGTGATTGCTCAAACCGTACAAATGGACCAGGCAACATTCAACCGCCTGAATCCTAATTTCGACAGGCTGCTTTCTGCAAAAGGAAGTTTTGACCTGCGCCTGCCGAATGATAAAATGACCCTTTTTCAAGCCAGCAAGCCCCAAATTCTTGAACAATCAATTCGCCTGATGCTGCAGACAGCAAGCAGGTAAATGGATTTTTCAAACCACATTAAAGTGCTGATCCACCGGTCAGCACTTTTTTTATGGCCATACCCTTCAGCATACACTCCTCCCATTCTTTAACCGGGTCGCTGTAAAAAGTAATGCCCGATCCAACCTGGTAAGACAGATACTGCTTTGCATGGTTGTACATGATGCTTCGGATCACAACATTGAAATCAAAATCACCTCCCGGTTCCATATAGCCAACAGAACCGGAAAAAATTCCACGCGCTGTTGGCTCGTACCGGTCAATCAGTTCCATAACACGGTGCTTGGGGGCGCCGGTCATAGAACCCATAGGGAATGTTGCTTTTAAAAGGTCAGAAAAAGAAACATCCTTCCGGATGATGCCACTGATCGTTGAAATCATCTGGTATACCTGCGGGTAGGCATATACACCGTACAATTCTTCCGTCTTTACCGACCCGTCTTCACAAATACGCGAAAGGTCATTGCGCACCAGGTCAACCACCATTACATTTTCCGACCGGTCCTTACCGCTGTTGAAGAGCTCATCCCTCAGTGCAGCATCGTGTGCAGGATTTTGCAGGTCGCGGCGGATGGTACCTTTTATCGGTTGTGATATCAGACGGTCTCCCTGCCGGGATAAAAATCTTTCCGGGCTCGCGCAGACCAGGTACCTGTCCTCCAGGCGGTAAAATGCAGAAAAAGGATTGGGTGATTCTTCCAGCAGGCGTTCAAAAAGGGCGGCCGGGTCTACAACCGTTTCATTTGCGAAAAATTCCTGGCAGAAATTGATCTCGTAGCAATCACCCCTGCGAATATGGGCTTGCAGTTTTAAAATCAAATCTGTATAGGCCTCCCGTGAAAACGCCGGTTGAATATTTACTGTTGCGGGCCTGGACACCGCCGGAGGATCTGTATCCATTAATTGCCGGTATATATCATCGGGATGTTTTGAATAAATGTGCAGCATACCATCACGGATGCAGAGGGTTTCCTGCGGCCGGAAGAAAAAGTAATGAGGAAAACCGATGGGGTCCTGCTTCAAAACTTTGTTGCCGTGCAACTCCCCTTTCAGCTCGTAGGAAAGGTGTCCGAATATCCAGTCTTTTTTGTGCTGTACAAAAGAATCGAGGTCTTTGATGTTCCCGCTTTGGATGGAGTCTGCAATGCCCGCACCTAAAAGACATTCATAAGTGCCCGGGTTTATAGAATATTGCCGGTTATCCAAGAAACAAAAAATGTTGAACCGGGTTGCCCAGTTCAACATTTTTCTTTTTATCTGACCGATATCCCCGATCGGGTATGCGCAGTTGGTCAGGATGTATAATTATTGAAGGTTAAACAGATTAAAAGTCTTCTTCTTCGTCGTCGATAGTACCACTGTCGTTGAAGAGATCTTTAAATTCCTCATCTTCTTCAATCTTGAAATCTTCTTCCTCTTCTTCCTTGCCGCCTTTTCCTTTCCTTGATTTTGGCAGGTCGAATTCTTCGAAGTCCGGATCCCAGTCATCATCTCCTTCTACAGGATCCGCATCATCAATGTCATCATCATCGTCATCGTCTTCGTCAGCACCCTTTTTAGTCGATTTTTTCGGAGCTACATCCTCCTCATCATCCATATCGTCATCCTCTTCCGCTTTCTTTTTCGGGGCACGACCTTTTGCCTGTGCAATCAACAGGTCAGCGAATGATGCTTCTGATGTGATTTCTTCTGCTGAAATTATTGCCATATTCTTTGGATTAGCGCTGTAAAAATTGGTCTAAGATTTTAAACCGCCAAATTTTAAAAATCTTTTTTTTACCGGTCCTTTTGATGTACAAATCAATATTTTACGATCTGGTCGCGGCCGGGGCCATTGGAAATAAAGGTAACCTTTGCTTCCAGGTTATTGTTTATAAAATCAATATAGGTCTTCATCTGAGCGGGCAGATCGCCTGATGCCTTGATGGAAGATGTTTGCTTTTTCCATCCTTCAAATGTTTTGTACCGGGGATCAATCGTACAGTTATTCATCTGGAAAGGTATCTGTGTTGTTTCTTTCCCGTTCACCTTATACGAAGTACAAATGGATAATTCTTCAAATGCATCCAGCACATCGGCCTTTGTCATCACTACCTGCGTAACCCCATTCAGCATACACGCATACTGGAGCGCCACAAGATCCATCCACCCGCATCGGCGGGGTCTTCCGGTTGTGGCACCGAATTCACTTCCAATCCTTCTTAGCTCCTCTCCTGTTTCATCATGCAATTCGGTTGGGAAAGGTCCGCCGCCTACGCGCGTGCAATAAGCTTTGGAAACACCCAGTACTTCTTTAATTTTTTGCGGAGCCACGCCCAGTCCGTTGCAAACCCCTGAAGATATCGTGTTGCTTGATGTAACAAAGGGGAACGTACCAAAATCAATATCAAGCATGCTGCCCTGCGCACCTTCAGCGAGCACTCTTTTACCTTTACTGATGTGGTCATTGATGAAATATTCACCATTGACGATGTTCATGCTTTTGAGGAGCTCAACCGCTTCAAAGAATTCTTCTTCCCACGAAGAGATGTCTTCATTAAAATGATAATTATCCAGCAGACGCTGGTGCTTCAGCCGCAGCCTGATATAACTGGTCATGAAATTTTTATGCAGCAGGTCTCCCACACGGATGCCATTTCGACCGGTTTTATCCATGTAAGTAGGCCCGATGCCTTTTAATGTAGAACCGATCTTGTCATTGCCCTTTGAAAGTTCGGCTGCCTTGTCCAGGGCGCGATGCGTTGGAAGAATAATATGCGTACGTTCGGAAATGAACAGGTTTTTCCTGAGGTCAACGCCGAAAGAAGCTACGGTTTCACATTCCCTTTTCAGGGTTACGGGATCCAGTACCACGCCATTGCCAATAAGGTTTACCGTGCCCTGGTGAAAAACCCCCGAAGGGATCTGGTGCAGCACCACCTTTGTATTTTGGGAACCCACATATAAAGTATGCCCGGCATTGGGGCCGCCCTGGAAACGGGCAATGAGGTCATAGTTCGAAGCAAAATAATCAACAATCTTACCCTTGCCTTCATCACCCCACTGCAGGCCCAGAATTACATCAACCATATTAGTTTATTAACGCGGCAAATGTACGGCTCAGGAAAATAGCCCCGGAAATATATCGGGGGCTATTCATTGCCAAAAATTTATTATAGAAGGTGAGCGCCCGGGCCATTTATAAAGCTTGACTCTCCGCTTCAAATCTTTCCACCGACTGGATGCCGCTCAGGCTCTTCAAGCGCGTTACCAGTTCATCCAATTCATCCTTATCGTGTACAAAGAGTTTGATGGATCCTTCAAATACACCTTCCCTTGATTCAATGGTAATAGCGGAGATGTTGATCCTCAGGTCGCCGCTGATGATATTGGTGATCTTATTGACCACGCCCACATCATCCATTCCGATGATCCTCAAACCGGTGAGGAAAGAAATTTCTTTATTTTTCGCCCACTTGGTTTTTACAATACGGTGTCCGTATTGGGCCATCAGCCTGGCTGCATTGGGACAGGAAGTACGGTGGATGGTCAGTCCTTTACCGGTCGTTACAAATCCAAACACATCATCACCCGGGATGGGTTTGCAGCAATTGGCCAGCGCATACACGATACGGTCGCTGCTTTCCCCGAAGATGATCAGCTCTGTGTCTTTTTTCGGGATCACCGGGCTTATCTCCTGCCGGTTATCTGCCGGGCGTACAGGGCGTGGCGCTTCGAGCTTATCACCCAGCACCTTAAATTCTTTCAGTTCTTTTAGGTCAATATTTTTAACGGAAACCTGGTAATACAATTCTAGAGGAGCCGAAAGCTTGTAGAAGGATACCAGCTCGTCAATGTTTGCCGCATTAAAGGCAACACCCAATCCTTCCAGCTTACGTTGCACGGTATACTTTCCTTCTTCAGCAACGGCTTTCTTTTCTTCCTTCAGCGAATCTTTGATCTTACTGCGGGCCTTGGCCGTTACCACGAAATTGAGCCAGTCCTCTGAAGGTTTTTGTTTATTGGAAGTAATGATCTCTACCTGGTCGCCGCTGCGCAGCTTATGCGAGATCGGAACCAGCTTATGATTCACTTTGGCACCGATACACTTCACCCCCACTTCACTATGCACGGAAAATGCAAAGTCCAGCGCTGTAGCGCCAATGGGCAGCATCTTTACATCTCCTTTCGGGGTATAGATGTAAATTTCTTCCGCCAGGAAGCTTCTCTTAAAATCGTGCAGGAAATCAACCGAGTCCACATCCTGGCTGGTCATCACCTCGCGGATCTGGTTGAACCATTTATCAAAACGGCTTTCATCGGCAGCACCTTCTTTGTATTTCCAGTGAGCCGCCAGACCTTTCTCCGCGATCTCATTCATCCGCTTGGTACGGATCTGCACTTCCACCCATTTGCCCTGTGGTCCCATTACCGTTGTATGCAGGGCTTCATATCCATTGCTTTTCGGGTTGCTCAGCCAGTCGCGCAAACGCTCCGGTGAAGGGTTGTATTCATCGGTGATAAAGGAGTATACTTTCCAGCAATCTTCTTTTTCTTTTTCGGGGGTTGAATTAAGTATGATGCGGATGGCAAAAAGATCATACACTTCTTCAAACGTAACGCCCTTTTTTTTCATCTTGTTCCAGATGGAGTGAATGCTTTTCGGCCGTCCGTATATTTCAAAGTCAAGTTCTGCCTTTTGCAGCTTGTCGTTCAGCGGTTTGATGAATTCATTGATATAGCGCGTGCGTTCGCGTTTTGTTTCTGCCAGTTTCTTTGCGATTTCCTTGTAGGTGTCCACCTCCAGGTACTTCATCGCAATGTCTTCAAGCTCGGTCTTGATGTTGTACAATCCCATCCTGTGTGCCAGCGGCGCATATACGTAAACGGTTTCCGATGAGATCTTGAGTTGCTTTTCCACCTTCATGCTTTCCAGCGTGCGCATGTTGTGAAGGCGGTCCGCAAGCTTTATAAGGATCACCCGTGGATCATCGGTCAGGGTCAGTAATATTTTTCGGAAATTTTCAGCCTGCTGCGAGGCATTTACGTCAATAACGTTGGATATTTTGGTCAGCCCGTCAACGATTTTTGCAATCTCGGAACCAAATTCTTTCTGTACATCATCATGCGAAATATCCGTGTCTTCAACCGTATCGTGCAGCAGGGAACAAATGGTGGAACGCACACCCAGGCCAATCTCTTCCACGCAAATGCGGGCAACGGCGAGCGGATGAAGTATGTAGGGCTCACCGCTTTTACGGCGCATGGTGCGATGGGCGTCAGCAGCCATTTCAAATGCATGCCTTATCAGTTTGCGGTCGCCGGGTTTAATGCGTGATTTAAGGGCGCGGAGCAAAGCACGGTATTCACGTAAAATGAGTTTCTTTTCCTGCTCTTCACTAAGATTATACTTCGGTATCTGCGCTACGGTTTCCATGGACTACGAATTTAACGCATTTGCTCTTGCCTAATTGTAAACTAAATGAAAAAGCCACTGCCCGTAGGCAGCGGCTTTCTATCGAAATGGGGGTTAGTGAAGAAAATCATAACGAAGCATCAGCTCGTGCCCGTTGGAGCCTCCGTCATAAATACTAAGCGGTGTTGTATAAAGATCAAAGGAATAAGCAAGATTCAGTTTCTCATGGATGCGCAAACCTGCGGAGATCATCCATGCCTGGTTGGCACGCCAGGTTAAACCGTACCAGAAAAGATTGCGGTGCTCAACGCGTGCGCCTGCCTGCACTTCCGTTGGGGCATTGGGCAGGTAAATCAACAGTGCATGCGGAATGATCTTATTGGTACCATCCACATCAAAACTATACTGCCCGTGCAGGTAAAAATGCCGGTAAAGTTTTGCCTCTTCAGATGGATTACCCATGCCCTCATACAGGTTCAGTTTCGACTGGATCAACTGGCTAACGGAAGCACCAACACTATAAACAGGTGTTGTATAAGCTACGCCAACGCCGGCATCACCTTTGAGCCGCTGGCCGTCACCGGAAACCACAGGGTCGCTCGAGCCAAGGGCATCCGTCATTTTTGCACGGTCGAAAGAATATTGTGCAAAACGTCCTTCCAGCCCGATGGAAAAAGATCCTTCATGGGCCATCGGGATATGATAGGCATAGGCCACCTGAAGCCCGGTCCTTCGTGTAGGCCCGGTTACATCCGAATAAAGATATCCTCCAAGGCCGATCCTCGCTTTACTGAAATAAGTTTGTCCGAACAGCACGCCGGTCTCCGGACTACCGGGCATTCCAGCCCACTGTGTTTTAAAGCTTCCGCCAACGGAGCCGGTTTTTTTTGCACCTGCCGTTGCCGGGTTATGCAGCACGCCATACATTTCCATAAGGCTGGAACTGGAGAGCTGTTGCCCGAAGCCTGCGGCTGTGCCCAGTACAAAAGCGGTGAAGAGTATAATTTTTTTCATAAGGACAGGAGTTTATCGAAGGATGGTGACGTTCCCTTTCAGGTAAACGGTTTTACCATTAATCAGATCATACGATAAAATGAAATAATAGGTACCATCGGGAAGGGGTTTACCATTGAATGTTCCATTCCATGTATTATGGTAGTCGGCCGATTCAAATACTTTATGTCCATACCGGTTAAATACCTGTGCCTTTGCCTTACGCAAACAGCTTCCCGTTGTAACCAGCCACAGTTCATTAATGCCGTCGCCATTGGGTGAAAAAGCCTCCATAGGCTTTACGCAGTAAGGCAGCACGTTAACAGTAACATCATCCGAAATGGTACAACCGGCCGCATTGGTAATATTCAGGGAATAGGTGGTGGTAACCGGAGGAGCAACCGTTGGGGTCAGCGTGTTGCCGGCAGTAACGCCTTGCAAGGGTGTCCATTGGTACGTACCGGCAGATCCTGAACCCATCAACTCGATGGCATCTCCTGTAATGATGGTTTGATCGAATCCGGCAAAAACATGCGGCATCGGCAGCATGGCAACCTCCAGTGAATCAATTGCCGTACAAGGACCGGTGGTAGCTTTCACTTCATATTTCAAAGACATCTGTTGCGTGATCACCGGGTTGGGGGCAGATGCATTACTAAGGCCGAACGATGGAGCCCATGAGAAACTTACCGCGTTGGATTGAACAGCCGCCGTAAAAGAAGTGCCCGGACAAATCGCCGTATCACTCATCACCGATAAAGTAAGATCATTGGTAAGCGGTACATTGATTGTTGCAGTGGTTACACAACCATAATTATTTTTTACCGACACATCATAATCACCGGTAACAAGACCGTTGAAGATCTGGGAGGCCTGGTAGGCGCCACCATTCAGGCTGAACTGCAGCGGACCCTGTCCACCGGATGCTGAAGCTTCAATGGATCCACCGCCGGAACACGTAGCATTCTGGGCCGAAAGCGAAACCGATGGCGTGCGTTTATTGACGAAAACAGTATCTGTAAAACTTACATCCCCGGATATATTACCACAGGTACCATAAGTAACCTTCATTATATAAACGTTGGAATCGGCAGTTGGACAAATGTTCGGAAAACTGATATTGAGCTGGCCGGCAGAACCGGAAGCCGTATCGGCAGTAGCCACCGTAACGCCATTCAACTGGAGTTCTGCGCTTTTAAAAAGTGAAGCACCGCCGCTGGGTGTAAAACGGTATGCTTCTTTCATGTTCATGGTTCCCCATACGGATGCATTCTTTCCGGGTGCGGCTACAGCTTTTGTACGTTCAAAGTTTTGAATACCCAGGGTAGCCAATCCACGGTTCCAGGTATTGCAGACCGGTTTGTCCTGGACGTATACTTCAATAATATTGGTTCCTTCATAGATCACCATCTGGTGGGTGGCGCTCAGCGAAGAGCAGCTGAACATCTGGACTTTATTATACGAAGCAATAAATCTCCTGTGCGGTGCGGTGCCTTCCACCCTCCATTCGATCTTGCGGTTTCCACCGAGTACATTAGGCGGGTAAACGTCATGAAAAACGCCCATGACCGATGCACGCGGGTAATAAGTGGATGTAGAGGAATTCTGGGTACCCCCGTTATAAGGAATGGGCACCCTGGTTCCGGTACCACCACTGGTGGTTTGGGGCCATGAGTTCCATTTTGCTTCATTGGTGGTATCAAAAGTCAGTACTGAATTCGATCCGATAATCGCTTTCGTATAGGTGTTCCCATAAAAGCAGAAAGGGAAAGTAAGGTCCAGTTTACGGGAGTAGCGGTCATCCACGTATATAGAGGATTCTACATTTCCTGTTAGCGTTACGTAATCATAAGGCGTATAGGGAATGGAACTGACTGCGTAATCGTCTGTTTGTTTTAAGTTGGGAACCGATGCGGTAATGGTAATACAGGTGGTACCGCAGGGAAGCGATATGGAGCGTGCGGGAATGCTGAATACCGCGGCCGGGTTTTGTGCCCGGGAAGCTATTGCACATATTGTGCATAAAAGCAGTAAGAGCTTCCTTTTCATAAGATTGGATATTGGTACTTAAATTCCTTTACCGGGATAGCCTGCGGATATGTTTTTTCCTGAAAGAAATCCACATTCCCCGGATCGCCGGCAAAAGACTTACCGGTAAACATACTATAAAATCCCGGAAAGTTTCCTAGTTTTTTAACGGTTTCTTTGCCGGGGATTTCCTGAACTTTCTCAAACCACACATTTTCAACGCTCTTTCCCCTTAACTTTGCAGCCCCTTTGAGGTTTAAATATTTGAAATTTGCGATTTGAGGCCGTATAAAAAAGCCTGGAACAGCAAATCCGGAATAGTAAACGTCAAACAGTACAGGCGGGTGTGGCGAAATTGGTAGACGTATCAGACTTAGGATCTGACGCCGCGAGGCATGGGGGTTCGAGTCCCTCCACCCGCACGAAGGAATATTGAACAGGGAACAAGGAATTTTGAATATCGAACAAGGAACAAGGAATTCTGAATATTGAATGTAGTCCATTCAGCCTTCGGCATTTTACTTCATCCTTTCCTTCGTAATTCCTTGTTCCGTGTTCCTTGTTCGATATTCATATTATCATATAATTCCAGTCATGGCTACAGTTACCCAGCAGGACGTTGCTCCCTTACACAAGCAGTTAAGCATTACCATCAACCGGGAGGATTATCTTCCTTCTTTTGAAAAATCGCTGAAGGAATACAGCAAAAAAGCAAACATCCCCGGCTTCCGTAAGGGTATGGTTCCTTCCGGGCTGATCAAAAAAATGTATGGACCTTCCCTTTTTACCGACGAGGTGTTGAAGACGGTAGACCGTGAGGTGGTCCGTTTTATCCAGGATGAAAAACTGGACATTTTTGCCCAGCCGCTGCCGGTGGAGATGAACCTCTCCCAGCTGGATGTAAACAATCCCAATAATTACACCTTTACTTTTGAAGTGGGCATGAAGCCCGAGTTCCCGATGCCCGACCTGGCCAGCAAGCCGGTCAAGCGATATAAAATCACCGTTGATGATGCGATGGTCAATGAAGAAATTGAACGCCTTCGCACCCGCTATGGCAACATGACCGAACCGGAAACCGTTTCACAGGATGAAAATGTACTGAACGTAACCTTTACCGAAATAGATGGTGAAGGCAACCCGGTTGAGGGTGGCATCACCAAAGACAACTCCGTTCTATTAAAATATTTCCGCGAGGAGTTCCGCAGGAATGTCATCGGCAAACGAAAAGACGATACCATCCAGGTTTCATTGGAGGAGGCATTTGAAGCGAAGGAGAAAGAATGGGTGATCAATGACCTCGGGCTGGATACCGCAACCGGTAAACGGTTCAATATGCTGATCACGAAAGTGGGCCTGGTTGAACCCCGTGAACTGAATGAAGAATTCTTTGCGCAGCTTTTCCCGAATGAAGAAATAAAATCTGAAGACGCACTTCGCCACCGGCTGAAAGAAGAATTGCAGAAGCAGTGGGATTCGGAAAGCCGTAACCAGCTTCACCACAGTCTTTATCATGTGCTGCTTGAAAATGCGCATATTGATTTTCCTGCCGATTTCCTGAAGCGCTGGCTCAGAACCCAGGGCGAAGGTGAAGGAACACAACCTAAATCAGAAGAGCAGATCGAACAGGAATTCCCTACATTCCTGAACCAGTTAAAGTGGACCCTGATCACGGAAAAAGTAGTACAGGAAGCAGGTATACAGGTGCAGAAGGATGACATCCGGCAGTTTGCCAAGCAACAGTTGCTTGGTTACATGGGTATGGCCGCACTGGATGAAGAGCAGAGCTGGGTACGCGATTACATCGACCGCATGATGAAGGATAATAAGTACGTGGAAGATGCGTACAACCGCATGCAAACACAGAAAATCTTTGAGTGGGCCGAAGGCCAGGCGAATACAGTAGAAACGCCCATTACTAAAGAAGAGTTCATTAAGATGAACGAAGAGCACCAGCACAAGCACCATGAAAAGTGAAACGTGAAAGGATAAACGCAACCGCAAAGACGCAAAGGATGATTTCTTTGCGTCTTTGCGTTTAAGTCCGGAAGTTCGCTCCGTGGCATTTTGTCCTGTTTTTCCGTCAAGCATGGTATTTGATACCACACATTCACTTAATTTGCTTTAAATAATAGATGATATGAGCTTTCAATCCGAATTTGAAAAATATGCCGTTAAGCACAAGGGAATGTCGAGCAATACACTGGATAGCTATGGCAAATATCTCGTAACGGCCCTTACGCCGAACATTATCGAAGAACGTCCGATGAACGTGGCTGTTATGGATGTATACAGCCGTCTCATGATGGACCGCATTATTTTTATGGGCTACCCGATCAATGATGAGGTGGCCAATATTGTAACGGCCCAGTTGCTGTTCCTGGATTCTACAGACCGCACACGCGATATCAATATGTATATTAATTCACCGGGTGGCTCCGTATATGCGGGCCTCGGAATTTATGACACGATGCAATATGTTAGTCCGGATGTAGCCACCATCTGTATTGGCATGGCTGCTTCAATGGGCTCCGTACTGCTGGCAGCCGGTGCCGATGGAAAGCGCGCCGCACTGAAACATGCCCGCGTGATGATGCACCAGCCTAGCGGTGCCATTGGCGGACAGGCAACGGACATCGAGATCACGGTTAGAGAGATCCGTAAGCTGAAAAAAGAACTCTATGATATCGTTTGCCGGCATTCGAACCGTACCGTAGAACAGGTGGAAAACGATTTTGACCGCGACTACTGGATGACCGCACCCGAAGCGAAAGAGTATGGACTGGTAGATGAAGTGCTGGTGGTGAATCCACGGAAAGAAAAAAAGGCAGAAGCAACTAAATAATTAATCATAAACGAAACAAAAGATGAGCTTTCAAGACGTAGCATTTAATCGTTGGAGAATGCAGCCTGATCAACCCGATCCCGAAAAGCCGGAAACAGAGGAAGAAAAAGAAGAAAGGGCACAGATCGATACCCAAATGCTTTACAAGCGCCTGGAAAAATATTTCTTTCAAACCCGTTCGATCCATCTCTGGGGCGTGGTTGATGATAAATCCGCAAAAGATGTTGTAACCAAGCTTTTGTTGCTCGAGGCCGATAAACCCGGTGAAGAGATTAAATTTTTTATCAGCAGCCCCGGCGGTTCCGTTACATCGGGCATGGTGATCTATGATACAATGAAAATGATCCAGTCGCCAATAAGTACTATTTGCATGGGACTGGCCGCTTCCATGGGCAGTATCCTTTTAAGCGGAGGAGAAAAGGGCCGTCGTTTTATTTTTCCGCACGGTGAAGTAATGATCCACCAACCTTCCTTAGGTGGTCATATACAGGGGGTTAGTGCTGATATGGAGATTCATGCCGAGCAGATCTTGCGCGCCAAGAACATGGGTGCTGCCATACTTGCGGAAAATACCGGGCAGACCATTGAACGCATTAAAAAGGATTTTGAACGTGATTACTGGATGGATGCACAAAAGTCTGTAGAGTACGGTATTGTGGACCGGGTAATCGATAAACTGGTGTAATTCGTCGTAATACTTTCCTAAAAAAACTAAAAGCCGTTGATACCCAACGGTTTTTTTTATTTTTGCAGGCTTGATGCAGCGAATTGCTGTGCGGGAACGTTCTATTAAAGGAAGACTTTACAATGGCCAAAAACATTTTACACTGTTCATTCTGTGGTCGCAGTCGCGATGAGGTTAAGATTCTCATTGCCGGCCAGGAAGGACACATATGCGAAAGCTGTGTGGAACATGCGCGCGAAATCATTGATCAGGAACTGATGGTCCGTGATGACAAAACGGCTTCGTCGGCATCGTTCAAACTGACAGTGAAAAAACCGATCGAGATCAAGAAGTTCATTGATGAATATGTGATCGGGCAGGATGAAGCTAAAAAAGTTTTATCCGTTGCGGTATATAATCACTACAAGCGGCTTCAATACAAAACATCGGATACCATCAAGGATGAAATTGAAATTGAAAAAAGCAATATCATCATGGTGGGTGAAACCGGCACCGGCAAAACATTGCTGGCAAAAACCATTGCCAAGCTGTTGAATGTTCCCTTTACCATTGTTGATGCTACGGTATTTACGGAAGCCGGTTATGTAGGTGAAGATGTGGAAAGCATACTTACCCGCCTTCTGCAGGTTTGCAATTATGATGTGGCGGCTGCCGAACGCGGTATCGTTTACATCGACGAGATCGATAAGATCGCCCGAAAAAGCGACAATCCTTCCATTACCCGTGATGTAAGCGGCGAAGGTGTTCAGCAGGGCATGCTGAAACTCCTGGAAGGAACGGATGTACTGGTTCCCCCTCAAGGCGGCCGGAAACACCCCGAACAAAAATTAATAAAGATCAATACGCAGAATATCCTCTTTATCTGTGGTGGTGCATTTGACGGCATTGATAAGATCATTGCCCGCCGCGTGCAGACCAATACCATCGGGTTCAACGTTGATAAGGTGCTGCAGGAGAACATGAAGAAGAATCTTCTTCGTTATGTGAACCCGCAGGATCTGAAAACATTCGGACTGATTCCCGAATTGCTGGGTCGTTTGCCCGTGGTAACGCACCTCGATCCGCTGGATGCCGATACACTCCGCGCTATTCTGACGGAGCCTAAAAACGCGCTGATCAAACAGTACATGAGGCTTTTTGAACTGGAAGGCATTGCCCTGCACATTGAAGACGAGGTACTGGATTTCATGGTGGAAAAAGCCGTTGAATTCAAACTCGGTGCGCGCGGTCTCCGGTCTATATGTGAAAGCATTCTCACCGATGCTATGTTTGAACTTCCTTCATCCAAAGAGAAGTTCTTTACACTCGATATGGAATATGCCAAGCGTAAGTTCGACAAGAGCAAACTGAGCCTGCTGAAAGTAGCTTAAAAGGAAGCTGCACGCTGCACGCTTTTCGCTACACGCACGCTGGTTAGGTACTTTACGTATAACGTGAGGCGTGCAGCGTGTAGCGTGTAGCGTTTTTAAAAAACATTCATCACTACAAAAACATACAACATGTTTGGATTTGACAAGGACAATGCCCAGGGGCAGGTTTCGGAACTGATCGAAAAATTAAAATCGGGGGCAGGTTTATCCGACGAGCAGGCAAAAAAAGTAATTGATACCATCAAAAATTTTGTAGGCGAAAAATACCCCATGCTTCGTGGTGCGGTTGATAATATGTTGGGTAAATAATACCTTTCAGGCGATCGCCGTGCTGAACCTGGTTAAGCGCTGCACTCCTTATTTTTTCCTCCTGGCTTTTAGTTGCACAGCGAAAGAAGAAAAAGAAGTGCAGCGTTCTTTTTATTACTGGAAAGGAGCCTTCCGGCTTACCGGAAAAGAAAAGGGTATACTCGACAGCCTGCAGGTAAAAAAGCTGTACATCCGGTTTTTTGATGTGGATTGGGATGAGGAAAAACAGAAAGCCCTTCCCATAGCCATTACGAATTTCCTCCAGGAAGTTCCGCCCCCTGTTACGGTAACACCGGTGGTGTTTATTACCAATGAAACCTTCTACCAGCTTAAAGGAGAAGAAGACCTGAAGGCGCTTGCACAAAATATATCAAGGCTGGTCAGGCAGTCGGGTGCAGAACTGAAACTGGGTAACGAATTGCAGGTGGATTGCGACTGGACAGAAAAGACTCGCGATGCCTATTTCAATTTCTTAACTTTTCTACGCAGTGAATGGCCGCCCCGCCAGCAGATAACGGCAACCATACGCCTGCACCAGCTCAAATACAGGACGCAGGCAGGCATTCCCCCAGTGGACCGCGGACTCCTTATGGCCTACAATATGGGCAACCTGCGGAAGCCCGGCACACGCAACTCCATCATCGAATCTTCGGAGCTGAAAAAATACATCGGTAACCTCGGGGATTATCCTTTGGCCCTCGATATAGCATTTCCTCTTTTCAGCTGGTATGTACTTTTTCACCAGGAACAATACAAAGGCATTATTCACCGGGTAAAAAATGTTGATCCTTCCTTTAAGGGCACCATCCGTTTTTCACGGGATACGGTCTGGAATGGATATAGGTTCCAGGCGGGAGACTGGCTGCGCTATGAAGACAGCCCGATCAATGAAATAAAAGAATGTACGCGGATGATCCGCGAAAAAAGCAAAGACCGGCAACTATCGCTTATTTTGTACCATCTCGACGAAAGCAACCTAACAAAATATACCCGCTATGAGCTGGAAAGTATTTTTAACAGCATGCGCTAGCACAGTGCTTCTCTCCCTTCCGCAAAACATTTTCGGCTGTGCCGACGGACCCGATCCGCATGATTATTATACTTCCTTTTTCAGCAAGCAAACAGCAGCTGCCCCTGAGTATTATCCTTTTTATTATACGGCGCTTCTTGATTTTTACGACGACTGGTATGATGCCCGCGACACGAAGAATTATGATGAGGATAAGGTGATCCAGGAATGGAAAGCCTATTGTGGCGTTTCCACTGAAGCCGCTGCACATTTTGTTTACAGTGTATCCGGGGAAGACATCAACAGCATTTTATCTATTGTCACAAAAGGAGCGGGTCCGGCAATCCCGGATAGTGTGCGTAAAAATGCCATGACCCAATGCTTTCTTACAAATAAAAAAACAGAGGCACTTCAATACCTGCAGTTCGCGAAAGATGTTTCCGAATTCTGTATTCCACAGGACTGGGACAATCCCAAAAAAAGGGACAGCCTGCAATTAAATGGCTTTATTAATACAGCCGATGCGCGGTACAACAAAACAACTGACCCTTTCCTGAAAGATAAATATGCTTTCATGCGCTGCAAACTGGCGTTTCATAATAACCGCTTTGCCGATTGCATCCGCTGGTATGATGCTTATTTCCAGCCAGGAAATAAATCGGCAGTGGCCAACCTGGCGCTTGGTTATAAAGGTGGCAGTCTGTATAACCTTGGCCGGAATAAAGAAGCTGCTTATTGTTACATGAAGCAGTATGCTGCAACAAAAAATGATCGCAAAAAGATCTACCAGAGTTTTCTATGGGCCTCACAGCATGCCAATAAAGACCTGGTGAATGAATACGTGGCGGTTTGTAAAAATGATGCGGAAAAAGCTGATATGTACGCCATGTTTGCCTTGTACGGTACGGATTTCAGGTTAGCGGAAATAATGAATGTTTATGCACTTAACCCTTCTTCCTCCCTCCTGCCCCTGCTGGCCGTTCGGGAGATCAATAAACTGGAAGAGCAATACGTAGACCCGCTTGTTGCCAACAATAAAAATGATAAGTCACTCCAGGTAACAGAATCAGGAATTGAAAAGAGCAGTGACCGCAGGCACATGGAACAAACCATTGCCTTTTTTGATAAGCTGGGACGGTCAAAGATGGCACAGGCCGATCTTTATGCTACAGGTGCCGCCTACCTGCAGTACATGAACCGCGATTTTGCAAAAGCACGGACAACCGCAGCTTTTGCCAGGACATTACAACCATCGCCTCCTGTTGCCGACCAGTTACAGCTTATTAACCTGTTGGTAATGGCCAGCGAACAGCAAAAGCTTGACGCTGCAAGAGAAAAAGAATTGCTTCCCCTGTTTCAATGGCTTAATAAAAAAGCTCTAGAAAACGAGGAATATGCCATTTTTTACCGGAACTTTTTTTCTGAAGTACTGGCAAAAAAATACAACCGGCAGGGCGATGATCATCGTGCCGCACTGGCCTACGGCGTTTCGGAAAACCTGCATTCAGAAGCACGTGATCCGGGTTACTACGCCGCATGGGGTGTGGGCATCAATTACCTGAGGGACAAAATGAACAGTTCGGACCTTGTACGCCTCTTCAATCTTTATGAAACTAAATCCAAAACACCCTACGAACAGTTTTTGATCAGCAACAGCGCCTTCAGGCGAAACGATCTCGTGGATGTAATCGGCACGTCGTACCTGCGGGATTTTGATTTTGCAAAAGCAGCAGAATGGCTTCGCAAAACAGAAGCGCCCCAACCGCTGGTTGAAGAATATTACCAGGATAACAAGACGGTAGTGATCAGGGTGGATCCGTTTTATGATTACCTAAACGACTGGCAGCGATTCGATAAGCAGGCACCGTCTGCCTATACAAAACGTTCACTGGCTGAAAAAATGATTCAAAAGCATAAAAGCCTGGATACGGCCCGGTCAGCCGCATCGAAATCAAAGATTTATTATGAGCTGGCCAGTGCTTATTATAACCTGAGTTATTACGGTAATGCATGGAGCGCCGTAACCTGGTACCGGGGCGGGAGCGACTGGTATGAGGGAAATTATTCTACGCAATGGGAAAAAGAATACTATGGTGTTTTTACCGCGCGGAATTATTACCAGAAGGCGTATGAACTGGCAACCGATAAAGAATTCAAGGCAGCCGCATATTTCATGGTGGCTAAATGTGTTCAACGCCAGATCCCGCGCGTAAGCTGGTATGCAGACGAAGCTTCATTTCTTGCTTATGAAAAAAGATTCCGCGACAATAAAATGTTCCCCGGCTTTATAAAGGAATTCGGCAACACGAAGTTTTATAAATACACGTATAACCGTTGCAGTTATTTACGGGATTTTATAGCGCAACATAAATGAGTTAACCGCAAAGGCGCTAAGTTCTCTGCGTCTTTGCGGTTGCCTTTCTCTAAAAAGAAAAATCCCGCTCTCGCGGGATTCTTAGGGTCGCATAGGTTTTTCCGTCCGTACTAATTTAACTGCAGCCCATGCTGTTTCCGCAGTTCAAACATTTATAGCAGGTACCGCTGCGTATCGTGATGTGTCCGCAGGTATTGCATGAAGGCGCATCGCTTTGCATGCTTTTCGCCGCAACATTCACCGCATCCATTCCACCTTCGGGCTTCAGGCCATTCTTTTTCGGAGCCGCACTGGCCACCACGCGGATGTTGGAAAGCTCCGGTAACTTGGCGACAGGCTTTTCAGTTGAAGTTTCTGCAGGCTGGTCCCACTCTTCATTGCCGGCATTCGACACTTCAGGCTTATCCAGCACGTGCACAAGGTCCGTGCGGTTCAGGTATTCATAACCCAGTGCCCTGAAGAGGAAGTCAACAATGGAAGTGGAGGTTTTGATGTTCGGATGATCTACGAAGCCAGCAGGATCAAACTTGGTGAACACAAACTTCTCAACAAATTCCTCGAGCGGAACACCGTATTGCAAACCAATGGAAACCGCGATGGCAAAACAGTTCAGCATACTACGCATGGTAGCACCTTCTTTTGCCATGTCAATAAAGATCTCTCCTACGGTACCATCGGCATACTCGCCGGTGCGCAGGAAAATAGTCTGCCCGTTGATCTTGGCTTTTTGGGTGAAGCCCCTGCGTTTTGCGGGAAGCGCCCGGCGCTCCACGATGCTGGCCAGCTTGCGTTTCAGTTGTGTATCGGGTGAAGCCTGTACGCGCTTTTGTACTTCTTCCAGCAATTCTTCAATGGTAAGCTTGCCCATATCCACGATCTGGCTGGTTGCTTCCTCATTTTCCGGCACTGCCACTGCTGTCAGTTGTCCTTCATCTTTTTTCTTTTTGTCTGATTTGTTGCTCAGCGGCTGCGACATTTTTGATCCGTCGCGGTAGAGTGCGCAGGCTTTCAGCCCCAGTTGCCAGCTAAGCAGGTAAGAATCGGCAATTTCATCCACATTCGCTTCATGCGGCAGGTTGATGGTTTTGGAAATGGCACCGGAAATAAATGGCTGTGCTGCTGCCATCATCCGGATATGACCATGTGCATGAATATAGCGTTCACCCTTTTTACCGCATTTATTGGCGCAATCAAAAACAGGCAGGTGCTCGTCTTTCAGGAAAGGCGCTCCTTCAACGGTCATGGTTCCGCATACATAATCATTGGCTGCATCAATCTGCTCGTCTGTAAATCCTAATGCTTCCAGCAGGCTCCATTCAAAATTGAAATATTGTTCCGGAGTAAAGCCCAACCGGCGAAGACACTCTTCTCCCAGATTATAAACATTGAATACAAAACCAATCTCGAAAGCGGAGGTTACCGCGGCATCCAGCTTCCTGATCTCTTCGGCTATAAAACCTTTTTCACTTAACGTCTGGTGATTGATAGCAGGTGCACCGGCAAATGTTCCGGAACCTACTGCATACTTGATGATGGAATCAACTTCCTTTTCATTATAACCAAGATTCTTCAGGGCAACCGGTACCGACTGGTTAATAATTTTGAAATAACCGCCACCGGAAAGTTTCTTGAATTTAACCAGGGCAAAATCAGGTTCCACACCGGTGGTATCGCAATCCATTACCAGCCCGATGGTACCGGTTGGTGCAATTACCGTTGCCTGGGCATTCCGGTAACCATATCTTTCTCCCAGTTCAACGGCATCATCCCATGCTTTGCAGGCCGCTTTAAGCAGGTAATCGGGTGTGTATTGTGCTTTCAGTCCCTGTGGCTTCACGCTCAGGTTCTCGTAGCTGTCTGCATCGTAAGCAGCAAGGCGGTGATTACGCATCACGCGCAGCATGTGCTCTTTATTTTCCTCATAACGGGGGAAGGCACCAAGTGTAGCGGCCATTTCCGCTGATGTTTTATAGGCAACACCGGTCATGATGGCGGTGATAGCGCCCGAAATAGCACGGGCCTTTTCACTGTCGTAAGGAATACCGCTTACCATCAGTAAGGTACCGAGGTTGGCATACCCTAAACCAAGTGTACGGTACTCATAACTTAACTGCGCCACTTCCTTTGAAGGGAATTGGGCCATCAGTACAGAGATTTCCAGAACGGTTGTCCAAAGCCGGCATACATATTCAAAACCCTCTACATCAAGGGTGCTGTTTTCAAAATCGTAGAACTTCATCAGGTTGGCTGATGCGAGATTACAGGCCGTGTTATCGAGGAACATATATTCGGAACAGGGGTTGGAAGCCCTGATCTCACCACCTTCCGGGCAGGTATGCCATTCGTTGATGGTGGTGTTGTATTGCGTTCCCGGGTCGGCGCAGCGCCATGCCGCATAAGCAATGCTGTTCCAGAGTTCGCGCGAAGGGACTTTTTTCATCACCCGTCCGTCAGAACGTGCCGTAAGTTCCCAGTCTTCGCCCTTTTCCAATTTTTCAAAAAAAGAATTCGGTATGCGAACGGAGTTGTTTGAATTCTGTCCCGATACGGTCCGGTAAGCTTCCCCTTCATAATCGGAAGGATAGCCGGCCGCGATGAGCGCACCAACTTTCTTTTCTTCTTCCACCTTCCAGTTCACAAATGAAACGATCTCCGGGTGATCGAGGTCGAGGCAAACCATTTTAGCAGCGCGGCGGGTTGTACCACCGCTCTTGATGGCGCCTGCAGCACGATCACCAATTTTGAGGAACGACATTAAACCGCTTGATGTACCACCACCGCTCAGCTTTTCACCTTCACCCCGGAGGTTGGAAAAGTTGGTTCCCACACCCGAACCGTATTTAAAGATACGGGCTTCGCGTACCCACAGGTCCATGATACCACCATCATTTACCAGGTCATCTTCCACGTTAAGGATAAAACAGGCATGCGGCTGGGGCCTTTCATACGCAGACGTAGATTTCTTTAACTGGCCATCCAGCTGGTCAACAAAATAGTGTCCCTGGGGCTTACCGGTAATACCATAGCTTTCATGCAACCCGGTATTGAACCACTGTGGTGAATTGGGCACACACATCTGGTTGAGGATCGAATACACGAGTTCCTCATAAAAAATCTGCGCATCATCAAAGGATGCGAAATAGCCGTATCGCTCACCCCATACTTTCCAGCAGTTGGCCATACGATGGGCAACCTGCTTTACGGAAGTTTCACGGCCAAGGGAACCGTCAGGCTGGGGTACGCCTGCCTTACGAAAATATTTTTGTGCAAGGATGTCGGTAGCAATCTGGCTCCATTGTTTTGGCACTTCAACATTGGTCATTTCAAATACTACTTCTCCACTGGGGTTACGGATTATGGAAGTACGGTAATCGTACTCAAACTGATCGAAGACGGAGATGTCTTCCCGGGTGTACTTACGCTGGAACTTTAGTCCCTTTGTGGCTGCACTTGTTTCACTTGCCATAGACTGCTATTTAGATTTTTACAATTGGGTTTGGTGGTTCTGATGATGGTTTGAAGGCGGGCGACGAAAATATCTTTCTAATATGAAAAAACGGAACCATAAATATCCCCAAACGACCTTTTGAAGGTGGATAAGTAGTATAAGCCAATACAGGCTTGAATTATAAAATTTTTACACCTGATATGCACCACCACATCTGAATGACTGGCATAAAAAATGGAGCAGCATCGGCCTCTTTTTCCGAACATAAAATTTTAATACATACATCTCATCCATAGTTATTCTTTTACCCGTGATTATAAAATGCTCAACTATAAAAAAAACAAGTCATTTATTCAAAAGTTGCCGGAGATATACACAGCTGTGGATAAAATACACTTGTACAATAATTTCAGTAAGGTCATGAAATCGTTCATAGATCTATAAGAAATGCAAAAACAAACGTCTGGACAGCAACACTTATTCCGGGTCCCCAGGTGCATGTCAATATAATCAGCTTATCTACCCTCAAGGAGGCATAAAGCCCTTGCGTCTTTACGGTTAAACGTACCACGCAAAGCTTATCACGGTTGATTCCCAAAAGTTTTGCATTTTTGTAGCCTATGTCCGATAAGAAGATGCCGGTTTATTCGTCTATGGAACAGCGCAGGAAGAAAGGCCAAAAGTCTTTTGCTGTACTGCTCGACCCTGACAAAGCCTTTGATTCGGCACTCGACAGCGTAATTGGCCTTGCTGTGGAAGCAAAGGCGGATTACTTTTTTGTTGGGGGAAGCCTTGTGGTTTCCGATAACCTCAATCCCTGCATTGAAGCCATTCGCCGGCAGACAAACATCCCCGTACTGCTGTTCCCGGGCAGTCCTTCCCAGGTTTCACGCCATGCCGACGCACTGCTCTACCTGTCTCTTATTTCCGGACGGAATGCTGATCTGTTGATCGGGCAGCATGTGGTATCGGCGCCTTTTGTAAAAAAGAGCGGTCTTGAAATTATTTCCACGGGCTACATGGTAATTGACGGAGGCGCTCCAACCACGGTTTCTTACATATCCAATGCGGCACCCATTCCATCCGATAAAACAGATATTGCTTTCTGTACGGCGATCGCCGGTGAACTATTGGGCATGAAACTGATTTATATGGATGCGGGGAGCGGGGCCAAAAAACCCATTACCGAAGAAATGATCGCCGCCGTTGCGCAGAACATCTCCATTCCCCTTATTGTAGGTGGCGGCATCCGTGATGCCGAAAAAGCGTATTTGAACTGCAAGGCCGGGGCCGACGTTATTGTTGTTGGTAATGCCCTTGAAAAAGATCCTTCACTCATTAAGGAAATGGCAGCGGCCATTCATTCTGTTGCCGTAACCGTTCGATGACCGACCAACGCTAATAGACAACCGAAACTTTGCGCCTTCGCGGTAATATTCAATAATTAAGTTTCTTAGGATTAATCCTCGTTGGCGTATCAGTTCCGTTAACCAGGGTGGTTGTTGCGGCAGCAATGGCTCTTACCAGGCGGGTCATATTGTCAAAATCAATTCTTCCGGCGTCATCACAGGGCTGATGATAACAGGGGTCCTCATCGGAGCTGGCCATTACGGTGTGTGCAGGAATTCCCTTCAGGGCAAAAGGATAGTTATCCGAGCGATGAAACAATCCCGGCGCAGGACTCAGATCACGCCTGAGCCTTACACCGGTACCGGTCATATTCTTTTCCATTATTTTTTTCAGGTCGGAAAAGTTATCGCCGGTGATAAAAAAAGCATCCTTACCAACCGTGGTGCGACCGATCATTTCAATGTTGATCACTGCTTTTATATGCAAAGGATTTATGTTGCCTGCAAAAGATCTCGAACCTAAAAGACCCAGCTCCTCTCCTGCGAATGCGCAAAAGATCAGGGTTCGTTCATTATTGGCTTTACCGGCGAAATAGTTGGCCAGCACCATCAGCGCTGCAGTCCCTGAGGCATTATCGTTGGCTCCATTATGAATGGCATGTTCATAGCTTTCCTTTAACCCGTTCATTCCTACATGGTCGTAATGCGCAGAAAATATAACGGCTTCCCCTTCTTTCGACCGTCCGGGTAGAACTCCTACTACATTATAAAGCTTTTTATTTAATGGAATACTATCGGGCCGGTAAGCCATAGTTTTTGTAGTGACAAATGGCTTCAGGAAGGATGGCTGCCCGGGTAGTTTTTGAAGACCTGCCTGTTGAAACCTTTCCGCAATAAAATTCGCCGCAACGTCTAATTCCGGCGAATAATTATCCCTTCCTTTAAAACTATCCGATGCAAGAAAATAAACGATATGTTTTAATTCAGACGTACGAATGCTGTCCAGGTGAGACTGGGACCAACCGTTAACCGAAATAAAGAGACCGATAAAAACATTAAGTAGCCGAAGGATGGAACCAAATGATTTGCACTGCATGTCTTTAACTTAATACTTTTCCTTCAGTATTTATTTTTAAGTGCGGCCTTGCCGTAAGAATTTAACCGCAAAGGCGCAAAAAAAACGCAAAGCCTTTGCGACTTTGCGGTTGCATTTGTTTTTAACGGAGATTTTCAACCTTAACACGCGACGGCGTTTCCTTTCCGGCCACAATACCACGGGAACTGAGTGCAATGGCTTCAATAATGCGCGTCATGTTATCGAGGTCAAGTGTTTTCACTTCATCGCCCGGCTTATGGTAATAGGGTTCGCTTTCCATTTTAGCAGTGGAAATTGTATGAGCAGGCACACCCAATCTGGCGAGTGTGGCATTGTCTGAACGGTAGAAAAGCTGTTGCTGCGGATAAGGATCAGGATGAAATGTAAAGCCTGTTCCCTCAAGATTTTTTTGAAGCATGGCCCCCATATCTGAAAGTTCAAAGCCGGTGATGAAAGCCGAAGCCTTGCCCCATTTGCTTTCCGTACCAATCATTTCGATATTGAACATAGCCACTACTTCTGCGGGATTGAACTGGCGGGAAAAATATTGCGATCCGAATCCACCGCTTTCTTCCGCTGTAAAAGCGGCAAAAACCAGTGTGCGTTCATTATTGTTTCGTTTTTTAAAATAATGCGCCAGGGCCATTACGGCAGTGGTGCCGGCGGCATCGTCATTGGCTCCATTGTAAATACTGTCGCCGTCAACAACACGACCAATTCCAAGGTGGTCGTAATGCGCGGAAAAGATCACGTATTCATTCTTCCTGCTTTTACCGGGCAGGATACCGACTACATTGGCCAGGCCTGTTTCCTCAAAAGTATGTTCTGCTTTTATGGTAAATTCTTTAGGGTTGTAATTGCCCAGTACAAAAACAACATTGGTAACCGGTGCAAACAACTGGCGTTTCAGAGCGGTCAGGCGGGCGAAATTCCGCGAAAATGATGTATCAACAAATACCACCGCAGGCTTTTTGCCGCGGATAAATGATTGAGCCCGGTTGCCTAAGTTTTCCCCCGCATGAATACGGGCAATTTCATAACCCGATTTTTCATTCACCTTGAAATCAGCTTCACCCGTAATAACGATCACCTGGCGGGTGTCGATCTCTTTATCATCCATTTCGGCCTTTACACTTTTAAACCCGGGGTTGATGGTTGAAAACGATTGCAGGAAAGAATTTCCGGACAGGGGCTGAAGTCCGGCCCTTTTAAATTCCTCTGAAATAAATGCCGCTGCCTTTTCAATGCCCGGGGTGCCGGCTTTCCGCCCCTGCATGTCATCTGCCGCAAGAATCGTTTCCATCCGGCGTACTTCACTTACCGGGATAAAGCTTTCGTGTTTCTGGGCACAGGCAACTATGCTGGCCGCTGTACAAAACAGCAGGAAAATCTTTTTCATCATTTGTTTATTTTAGACCTGCCAGACCTGGCAGGTCTTTCGCCCATTGCTAAAGACTCATCATCTCTTTAAACTTCACCGTCTGGCGGCGGCTGACCTCGATCTTCTCACCACCTTTCAATTCCAGCAATAAACCGCCGTTGAAATATGGTTCGATCTTGTCAATGAGCCGCAGGTTTACAATGTGTTTGCGGTTGGCCCGGAAAAACACTTTTTCATCAAGCCGCTCTTCCAGCGCATTGAGCGATTTTAAAATAAGGGGTTTGTTACTGCCGAAGAAAACCTTGGCATAGTTTCCAACACTTTCAAAAAGGCGGACCTCGCCCAGTTTTACGAACCAGCAACGCTCCCCGTCTTTTACAAATACCTGGTCGTTTTCGCTGAGCAGGCTGTTGTTTTCTGTATGGTGGATCCCGTTACCATTTGTGGAAACAAGGGCCGAAGCTTTCTTTAGTTTTTCAACCGCATCAGCCAGCCTGCGCGGCTCCACCGGCTTCAGGAGGTAATCCAATGCGTTCACTTCAAAAGCTTTGAGCGCGTACTCATCATAAGCCGTTGTAAAGATCACCTGTGGCGCATGATCCAGCTCCGAAAGAAGGTCGAAGCCTGTTTTACCGGGCATTTGTATATCCAGGAAAATAAGATCGGGATTATGATTTTCAATTTTCTGCAGGCCCTCATCCGCGTTGGAAGCCTCATCGATCACTTCAATTTCGGGAAAGTCCTGTAACAACTTGCGGAGCTCGGAACGTGCGAGGCGTTCATCATCAATAATAATTGCTTTCATTTCGTGTTAGTTTAACGGTATGGGAATAAGTACCTTGGCTTCTACCATGTTCTGATCAACCTGCATGATCTGGAATTTGGCTTTTTCACCGTATAATAAATGCAACCGGTCTTTTGTACTGGAAAGCCCGAACCCGGTAGATTTGGTACCGCCATTCAGGTGGCCGGTATTCTGTACCGCCAGTTCATGATAATTGCCCCGGAAATCGGAAATGATCTTTACGGTTCCGCCGCGCACCTGCTTGGAGATACCATGCTTGATGGCATTCTCCACAAGGGTCTGAAGCATCATCGGCGGCACCTGCTGGCCCAGTGTATCTTCATCCACATCATATTCAATCCGGAGACGATCCTCAAACCGCATGTTTTCCAGGGCGAGGTAATCACGAACGATCTTCAGTTCTTCGGAAAAACTTACCGTTTCACCTTTTTCAGCACTGAGGCTGCTGCGCAGAATGTTGCTTAATTCGGTGACAGCCCTGCGTGCCCGGGCCGGATCTTCATCAATAAGTGCCCTGATGCCGTTCAGGGCATTGAAAATAAAGTGCGGGTTGATATGAGCCTTGATCGTTTTTAACTCCAGTTCCTTTACCAGGGCTTCCAGCTTGATGGTGTCCATCTGCTGCTTCCGGCTTTTCATCATAAAGTGGTAAATGAAATAAATGGAATTCCAGATAATGAACAAGGACAGGAACGAACCGAAATTGGAGTAGAAAAGCTCCTTATACGTGTAAGGATCACCGTTAGGGTCGGTGCGGAGTTTATAAATATCCTCGTACGGGGTAACCGCCGAACCGGCCATAAGGGCAAAAACAATAATCAGGATAATAAACCGGATGATCTGCTGTTGCATGGTTTTCATCATCATGCCTGTGCCCCGGATCACTTCGCGCATCAGGTGTGAAAAAAGGATGCCCATCTCAACAAAAAAAAGCAGGCGCTGAAAACCCAGCAGGGTAAACTGGTCGGTGATAAAAAGGGCAAAAAAGATGTTGATCAGGGCAAAGATCCCCCACCCCGCCAGTTGAAAAGCCCAATATCTCGTTATCCTGGAACGCGCCATCATGCAAAACTAAAGCCCTTCCTCTAAAGGGTTTGAGTATAAATATACCAGTGGAAGATAGGTTTTACAAATGGATTGGAGTAACAACCCTTGGTTAATCTACTTAATACTGTAAAAAAGGGAGAAATCATTAACGATGCTAGGGTATAGCGCTTACTTTTATAATCAAATCCGAACCCTGTGAAGTCCAGACTTACCTTATTGAAAACCCTGCTGCTCATCCTGCTCTTTGCAGCCGCCCGTCCTTCTTACGCGCAGGGAAGAGTAGTGATCAATGAATACATGCCCTGGACCCTTAATGGCTGCGGACCTACCTCTGAATTTATTGAATTAATGAACTTCGGCCCGGGTCCGATGGACATCAGCTGCTATATACTTACCGACGGAGATTACACCATTACGATCCCGCCCGGAACCATTATCCGGCCCGGCGAGTTTTTCCTTATCTCCGGAACCGATATTCTCCTGGAACCCTGCGGAAACATTGACAGCAATGTAACGGCAGATCTGAACTGGAATACGTGTAATTGCACCAATCTACGGATCCCGAGTACGGGCGATGGTTTATTTACCGATGGCGGGTTTGCCAACGAGCAGGTGGTTTTATTGGATCCGAACCTTAGGATTGTGGACGCCGTTGTGCGCGACCTCCCGGTTGAACCATCCAAATACCTCACTACCCGCGATATGTCGGGATGCCCGGCAAAAAGCTTCGACCTCGATTCCATGAACGTGCGCTACGAAGTACTGGGCATGTCAACGGGACGGGGTAATAGTTTTGCGCGGAAACTGGATGGGGACTGCGGCTGGGTTAAAGACCCGCAGCAAAGCGGAAATGCCACCAACAATACGCCTGGCGAAACCTCGGATGCCAATTACCAGTTTACCCTTGTAAAGGGCATGGACTGCGACAGCAACCATGGCAGCATTGATGTGTACGTGGATGTTGTATCCTACGATGTTGTATTCCCGATGTCGTATATCATTGCTTTTGACCGGGATAACAATAATATATTTGATTTTAATGATGTGTATACCTATGGCATTGACAGCACGCCGCCTTCCATTGCCATAACAGGGCTGCCGCTCGGGCATTATAAAATTAATGTTGCTTCTGTTGACGGCTGCTTCCTGCAAACTTTTGAATTCGGCATTCTCGAGTGTTCCTCCGTTCTGACAAGTGGCCTCGTTTATTTCCGGCTGCAGGACCGAACAAAAACTTCCAACCGTTTTGAATGGATGATTGCCGGAGTAGAGGCCTTCAGCAGGTTGCAGGTAGAAAAAAGCAGTGACGGAAAAAACTTTGTTCAGGCTTCTGACCTTTCGGTACTGGGTATGAGTGGTACCCGGGTCTTTACCCAGAGCCTTCCTGCTGATGCCGGCAGCGCTTATTACCGCCTGCGCATGATTAGTACCGACGGCCGGTCTGCTTATTCTGCAATCGTTTATTATTTCCCGGGACTTAAGGGAGAAACCGCCTGGCCCAACCCGGTAAAAGATATACTTCACCTGCGCCTCGAAGCTACTACTGAACGAAAGATTGCTTATTCCGTTTTTAATGCATCCGGAATGGAAGTGCTGAAAGGAACAGCCGACCTGCAGACCGGCAGCAACCTGTTTACCCTCCATACGGAGTCGCTTTCCAGGGGATTGTATACGGTTCGCATCGATGACGGGAAGGCTGCGGGCCAACCTATTTCCTTGAGGTTTGTTAAGCATTAAAGCTTTACCCGTTTTGCGGGAAAAAGTGAATATTTTTACAGCCTCAACTCTTTTTCATGCAAATCAGCGCCGGCCCTTTACTGCAATCGATCAATTCTCCAGACGATCTTAAAGGCGTTCCAAAAGAAACCCTTCACCAGGTATGCGATGAACTTCGCCAGTACATTATTGATGTGGTCAGCGTACATGGCGGCCACTTTGCTGCCAGCCTGGGCGTGGTGGAACTGAGTGTTGCCCTGCATTATGTGTACAACACGCCTTACGACCAGCTGGTTTGGGATGTAGGCCACCAGGCATACGGTCACAAGATCCTTACCGGCCGTCGCGATAGTTTTGCTTCCAACCGCAAATACAAAGGCTTAAGCGGGTTCCCGAAAAGAAGTGAAAGCGAATATGACACGTTCGGTGTGGGCCACTCCTCCACTTCCATTTCAGCGGCCCTCGGCATGGCCATGGCAGCGAAGTATAAAGGTGAAACAGACCGCAAATGTGTTGCGGTGATCGGTGATGGATCCATGACGGCGGGAATGGCATTCGAAGCCATGAACCACGCCGGCGTAGCCGACACCGATGTGCTCATCATCCTGAATGATAACTGCATGAGCATCGACCCGAACGTTGGTGCCCTGAAGGAATACCTTACGGATATTACCACTTCTTATACCTATAACAAACTGCGCGATGATGTATGGCACCTGATGGGCAAGCTGCCGGTCGGCAAGCGTTTTACGCGTGATATGGCTTCCAAGCTGGAAGCAAGCATCAAGGGCATGGTGTCAAAAAGCAGTAATCTGTTTGAATCCCTGAACCTGCGCTATTTCGGTCCCATCGACGGGCACAACATCACCAAGCTGGTAGATACCCTGAAAGACCTGAAGAATATTCCCGGTCCGAAGATCCTGCACATTGTTACCGTAAAAGGAAAGGGTTATGAACTGGCTGAAAAGGACCAGACCAAATGGCATGCTCCCGGTTTGTTTGATAAGATCACGGGTGAGATCTATAAAAAGAAATTTGACCTGCCACAGCCTCCCAAATACCAGGATGTTTTCGGGCACAGCCTCATTGAACTGGCTGAAAAAAATAAAAAAATCTTCGGGATCACACCGGCTATGCCCAGCGGATCTTCGCTGAAGTTCATGATGGAAAAAATGCCCGACCGCGCTTTTGACGTAGGTATCTGCGAACAGCATGCGGTTACACTCAGTGCCGGGATGGCTACACAGGGCATGAAAGTATTCTGCAACATTTATTCTTCTTTCATGCAACGGGCCTACGACCAGGTGGTTCATGATGTGGCGATCCAGAAACTGCCGGTTGTATTTTGTCTCGACCGTGCAGGTCTTGTTGGTGAAGATGGGCCTACGCACCACGGAGCTTATGATATTCCTTACTTCCGCTGTATTCCCAATATGATCATCAGCGCGCCGATGAATGAATCGGAATTACGTAACCTGATGTACACGGCGCAGCTCGAAAGCACCGATCTTCCCTTTGTGATCCGCTATCCGCGCGGAGAAGGCGTGATGCCGGAATGGAAAAAACCGTTTTCCCAAATTGAGATCGGCAAAGGACGCAAACTGAAAGACGGAAAAGAAGTAGCTATACTATCCTTTGGCCACCCGGGCAATTTTGCCGCCGCCGCCATACGCGAGCTCAAAGCCGAAGGCATACATCCCGCCCATTATGATATGCGTTTTGCAAAGCCCCTAGATGAAGCATTGCTGCATGAAGCCCTTCAGAAATATCGCAAAATCATTACCGTTGAAGATGGAACCGTTGTCGGTGGATTCGGAAGTGCCGTTGCCGAATTCATGACGCAGCACGGGTACAAAAACGACCTGAAGATCCTGGGCATACCGGACCAGATTGTGGAGCATGGCACGCTGAAAGAGCTGCACCGCGAATGTGGATATGATGCGCAGGCCATTGCAGACGCCCTCCGTTCCTTTGTGGGGCAAGGCGTAGGGGCACAAACGGCATAAGATCGCTGTTAAAATTGGTTGAGGGACAGACTTTAAATGGTCTGTCCCTTCTTTTTTACAATGGATTGATTATTTTTCGTTCCGGCATTATTCAAACATACCAACATGAAAAGAATCCTTACCCTGCTGGCCTATGTGCTTTTTACAGTTACAGGCTTCAGCCAAACCGCAAAAACAGCCGTCCAGGGCTGGCACCTGCTCGATCATTCCAAAGATGGATATATGGGCATTTCCCTTGATAAAGCCTACGAGCTTCTAAAAGGAAGAAAGAGCCAGACCGTAATTGTTGCGGTTATCGACAGCGGCATTGATACGCTGCACGAAGACCTGAAAGATGTACTGTGGACCAATCCGGCAGAAATCAGTGGTAACGGTAAAGATGATGATGGAAATGGTTATGTTGATGACCTGCATGGATGGAACTTTTGCGGCGGCGCAGATGGAAAGAATGTAGACCGTAACAGCCATGAAGTAGCCCGGGTTTACCACAACTGGAAATCACAGTTTGAAGGCAAGAAAGCAAAGAACATCCCGGCCGACCAGAAATTCCTGTATGAACAATGGGTAAAGGCAGCGGAACTTTTAGATAAAGACCATGCATCTGCGGTAAAGGAATTACCACAGATCACCGATCTGCTCAAGATTCTTGACATTTCAACTACTGCAATCCAAAATAAAACAGGACTTAAAGAATTCACCGCGGCAGACCTGGAAAAAGCACCCGCCACAGGAGACGAGCAATATGTTCGCTCAGTGGCCTTATGGAAAGAACTGCTTTCGCAATCCAGTTCCATGAATAATACAGGTTTTATAAAGGAGGTTAACGATTACAAAAACAACCTCGATAATCAAATCAGCCGAAAGGAACAGGCACCGGAAGACTTTCGTGGTGCCATTGTTAAGGACCGTTATACCGATATCAATGACCGTTTATATGGTAACAACAACCTGAAATCAGGAAGCGGTGATCATGGAACCAGCGTTGCCGGAATTATCGGTGCCACGAGGAACAATAATTTGGGCGCCAATGGCATTGCCGATAACGTGCGCATCATGGCTGTACGCGCAGTACCCGGCGGCGATGAACATGATAAAGATGTGGCGCTTGCGATCCGCTATGCAGTAGACAATGGCGCAAAGGTCATTAATATGAGTTTTGGTAAACCCGTATCGCCGTATAAGCATTTTGTTGACGATGCGGTACGCTATGCGGCTACAAAGGGTGTGCTGCTGGTGCATGGTTCGGGTAACGACGGCAAGGATATCAGTAAGGATCACTTCTATCCTCATCCGCAGTTCCTGGATGGAACAAAGGCAGCCAACTACATCACCGTAGGAGCATCGGGTGATGAAACAACCGGGGGTTACGCCGCATCTTTTTCCAATTACAGTTCAAAATGGGTGGATATTTTTGCCCCGGGCATGAGCATTTACACTACGGCTACGGATAACCGTTACAGCTCACCTGATGGCACAAGCGCGGCTTCCCCTGTGGTGAGTGGTGTGGCGGCTTTGCTCAAATCATATTTCCCTAAACTTACGCCCGAACAAATCGTTCATATTCTCACCACTTCCGGATCGCCCCTGAATATACAGGTTCTTGTTCCGGGTGAAGAAAAGAAACAGGTATCATTCTCCAACCTTTCTTCCAGTGGAAGGGTAGTAAATGCTTACGAAGCCGTGAAGATGGCGATGGAAATGGAGAAAGGCATAAAATAAGATACAAGCCTGTATGGAATTTTGCTTCGGGGGCGTCTTTGAGCTATGCAACGGCTGCTGATCGTTTTATTGATACTGATTGTAGTGGGCGGAGGTATTTATTACCTGCTGCCGCGGTATACCAATTACCACATACCACTAAAAGCCATTACAATCCCGGAAAAGAAAAAGAGTATTCTTCTGGCCCGATTGAAAAAGCTCGGCGTGGATGCCAGATCATACACCAAGGCAAAAGGTCTTTCCGGTGATTATTGCTTCCTGGTAGATATGAGTCTTCCCAGCGGCCGTAACCGATTTTTTGTGTATGACCTTGAAAAAGATTCTGTAATTACAGAAGGTTTGGTTGCTCATGGAAGTTGCAATCAATCATTCCTGGAAAAACCGGAATTCTCCAATACAACAGGTAGCGGATGCAGTTCTACAGGTCATTATAAAGTTGGATATTCTTACAGCGGGCAGTTTGGAAAAGCATACAAACTTTTCGGGTTGGATGCGTCGAATTCCAATGCTTTCGAGCGGGCGGTTGTTTTACACGCGTACGACTGTGTGCCCGATTACGAGATCTACCCGCAACCACTTTGCAACAGCCTCGGTTGCCCTATGCTTTCTTATAATTTTTTAGGAAGACTTTCAAAGATCATCGATAAATCGAAGAAGCCTATTTTGTTGTGGATGTTTGAGTGAATTGCCACCCGGCTGTTTGGGGTTTTACTGCAACGATGCAAGCAGCTTCACCTGAACTTCCTCTTCACCCATTCCCTCTTTCAGCATCTTCATGGCCTGGCCGGCCCAGCTGCGGTATAACCTGCAGTCTTTCCGACCAGACTTCCGGTACACCTCGGAAGCAATCCGTGAACCAAGGGCCATACAGGAGGCATACTCCCTTGTTTTTTTGTACTCCGGAGCAGTTTTTACTCTTTTACCGCTTAAGGTGCTTTGGGTGCGTATAAAAATCTGTCCCGGGAAATCTTTGCGCGGATAGATATGAAGGCCATCCCGGATGCCGGTAAATGGTGGAGGATGTAAGAGCCGGGCCATATATATTTATTTTTCTCTAAAGTAAGATGTTGCCCCATACACCCAACATCCAAAAGCTATCATTTTCCTCCACTTCTTTCATTTTGCTCCATTTTCGTTCGCGCGCTCTACGCTCTGTTTCGCCGCACTTTCCTTTTACACAGGCAGGGACCATATTCTGATCAATAGCGTTCTTTTTTAAAAAGAACGCTATTGATCAAAAGGAAAGCCATACAAGAACAATAGGAAACCAAAGGAGATAGATAGAAACCGCAAAGACGCAAAGGTTTTCTCCTTCGCGGAACATCGCGACTTTGCGGTTGCCGCTTCAGGTTCAGTCCATAGATTCATCGCTGCGCTCTGAATGACTGGGGGAGGTCCACAGTCCACGCTCCACAGTCTACAGCTCTTTTCGTTTGGGAAGTGGATCCCGTGAATATCGACCATTGGCCTGTATTCGCTCTTGCATCGGGCTTACAACGCTCTTACAACGCTCTTACATCGGAGTTAGAACGCTCTTAGGATCTGGCATAGTGAACCCCAAAGGCTTTGCGGTCCTTTGCGCCTTTGCGGTTAAATGGAAATGCACAAATAAACGCAGAGCAGCTTGTATAATAACTATAATCCGTAAAATCTGTGTAATCCGTGATGGGCTTTGCGCCTTTGCGGTTAAAATATCTTATAAAAGCTTCATGTGCTCCAGGTCCGTCAATCCATCCTCCGTTTCATTATACTCCAGGATAAAATTATTGCGTCCTTCGCCGGTAATGATGCGCAGGTAGCGGGCCTGCACCAGCTCCAGCATGGACAGGAAAGTAAAAATGGCATGCACACGGTTCTCCACAGCTTCAAATACTTTTTCAAATGAAAGCGTTCGTTCACTGGCTGCCAGGGAAATCATTGTTGCCCGCGCATGCTCCATGGTATAATTATACCGCACTACGGTATGTACGGGTTTGTTGAAGCGATCGTAGTGGCGTTGCATCGCCCGTTCAAAAGCTTTCATGAGTTTGAACATGGTGATCGTCTGCACTTCGGTTCCTTCGGAAGCTTCTTCACCAATTGAGGAAAGTTCGCGCTGGATATTACCTCTTTTGATCATCAGCATCCGGTCCGCTTCCATTTCAGACATGACGGCAGCAGCTTCCTTGTATTTTTTGTATTCAAGGATCTTGTCGATCAGCTCCTGGCGGGGGTCGATCTCGTTACCCTGCGCATCAATTTCCTTGCGGGGCAGCAGCATTTTGGCCTTGATGCGCATAAGGGTGGAAATGAACAGGATAAATTCGCTGGACAGTTCTATGTTCAGGCCCTCGCCTTTGTGGATGAACTCGAGAAAATCGTTGATGATGCGGGTGATGGGAATATTATAAATATCCAGCTCGTCACGCTCAATAAAAAAAAGTAAAAGGTCGAACGGGCCTTCAAACTGGGGTAGCTTTATCTGGTAGGATGAACTCACAGGTTAATTTTTAGCGCAAAATAAAAGTCCCGCCGGATTGGTTCGCTCACCAGAGGGACCGTTCAAAAATAAGAAGTTATGCCAAGTATTCAGCAGCCAGTCATACATTCAAGGGGTGGCCGGAGCAGAAAATAATAGTCTTTTTTTTATCACTTTACTGGTGCCCTGCGCGGCGTAGTATTGAGGGCACCTGTTTCCTCCTGTGATAATACAGGCACAGAGGAAGTTAGGCCATCAAATAAATTTCTGGTATGATACCAGCTGGAATGATGATTTTATGCTGCCTTCGCAGAAATGGAAAAGAATGCTGGCCTAACGGTTTAAACCGTCCCTGATCTCCATCAATAGTTTTTCGGTAAGCGTATATTCAGGCGGTGCAGGTGCCACCTGTTCTCTCTTACGGTTCATACGGTTTATGCCTTTAATGATAAGGAAAAGCACCAGCGCAATGAGGATAAAATCAACGATCGCCTGTAAAAGAACTCCGTATGGAAACACTGTACCGTTCAGGGTAAACGTAAGGTCGGCTATGGTTCGTGCATCCACGAACATACCCACAATAGGCATGATGATGCTTTGGGTTAAAGCGGTTACAATTCGTCCGAATGCTGCGCCGATCACCACAGCTATGGCCAGGTCTATAACGTTTCCTTTAATGGCAAATTCCTTGAATTCCTTAATGAAGCCCATAAGAATAGTTTTATGCCTCAAGATACCAAACTATTGCCGGGCTTAATGAGCTTCCTCCGGCTGTGGATATTTCATGTCTAACTTTTCAAGCGCTTCCACTACGGTTTTGGTGATCAGGTACTCTTTGTACCAGTTCTGGTCGGAGGGTACAATGATCCAGGGAATGTCGTTGCAGTTTTGGAATACTTCCTCATAATAATGCCTGTACTTATCCCAAAGCTTTGCTTCATCAAGGTCTTTGCGGTTGTATTTCCAGTGCTTTGATGGAATATCAAGCCGTTCCTGGAAACGCTCGGCCTGCTCTTCGGGAGAAATATGCAGGTAAAATTTCAGGATGGTGGTTTTATTGTGCACGCGCAACAGGTCTTCAAACCGGTTGATCGCGGAGAACCGGGCTTTTGCTGTTTGATCGTCGCACCATCCATGCACACGGGTCACCAGCACATCTTCGTAATGGCTCCGGTTGAACACACCGATCATTCCCTTTGCGGGTGCTTTGGAATGCACGCGCCATAGAAAATCATGGGCTCTTTCTTCTTTGGTGGGGACCTTAAAGGAATATACCTGGACGCCCATCAGGTTGAGGTTTCCGAAAACATTATTGATAGCGCCGTCCTTCCCGCTGGCATCCATGCCCTGCAGTACCACCAGCATGGATTCGGCAGCACCTGCATAAAGAAGGTTCTGCAATTCTGAAAGCCTTTTCTGCAGCCGCGCTGTTTCTTCTTTCACCCCTTTTTTATCCAGTTCTTCGGGGGCCCTGGTTGAGATATCGGACAAGTGCTTCATAAAATTATATGGATCAAATGTAAAGGTTCTGCACTTTTGCACTGGATGTCGCGCAATAAGATTGTCAGCTGGAGCATATTTATTCTTCTTTCTCTCATATGGGGCAGTGCCTTTATCATCATGAAAAAAAGTGCGGAAGACCTTAACGGCTGGCAGATCGCATCAATCCGCATATTTGCAGCAGGACTGGTATTTCTCCCTTTTGCCCTGTTCCATGCACGCAGTGTTCCCTTGCGTAAATACCCCTTTATTATCCTAACCGGCTTACTGGGCAACCTTTTCCCGGCTTATTTATTTGCCATTGCCATTGAGAACAAGGTCAATTCATCGCTTGCCGGTATCCTGAATTCGCTTACGCCCCTGTTCGTGATCATCATCGGTATTTTATTTTTCCGTTCTAAAATTGAGGGAAGAAAAATTGCCGGGGTATTGATTGGATTTATGGGACTACTGATCCTGAGTCTTTCAAAAGGTGGTGTGAGCATGGACAATTTTGGTTACCTGCTGCTGATCTTGCTGGCTACTTTTTTCTATGGAATCAATGTGAACATCGTAAGTCATTACCTGAAAGATGTGGATCCGATCAAAATGGCCACGCTTTCACTGGCCTTTATGTGTGTGCCGGCAGGCTTTGAGCTGTGGCGTCATGATGTTCCTTCCATGATCCGGTACGACGAGGCCGCCCGCTGGTCCGTAATCGCCATAGCGTTACTGGGTGTGGTGGGCAGTGCTATTGCCACGGCTTTTTTTTATATCCTGATCAAGCGTGCCGGTGGCTTGTTTGCTTCCCTGGTTACTTATGCCATTCCCGTGGTTGCTATTTTCTGGGGAATGTTAGCGGGGGAAATAGTTACGTTGGTTCAGGTAGCTTGCCTGACGCTAATTCTGGGGGGCGTGTATTTAGCCAACAAGAAAGATTAACCGCAAAGGCGCGAAGTCTTAGCATCTTTGCGGTTGCCTTTAAACCGCCATAATTTCCTTTTCCTTTGCTGCCAGGTGCTTTTCTACCAAAGAAATAAAACGGTTGGTAAGTTCCTGGATGTCGGCTTCCGCATCTTTGGCGGCATCTTCGCTGAGTCCGTTCTTCTGGGCCTTTTTGATGGATTCGATCGCGTCGCGACGGATGTTGCGGATGGCAATTTTACTGTGTTCACCTTCACCGAGGCAGCGTTTAACCAGTTCCCTTCTTCGCTCTTCGGTCAGCGGGGGTAGGAACAGGCGGATGAGGTTGCCGTCATTTTGCGGGTTGATGCCGATGTTGGAGGCGATAATGGCTCTTTCCATAGGCTGGAGCATATTTTTCTCCCATGGCTGGATGGTGATCGTGCGGGCATCGAGAACGGAAATATTGCCTACCTGGTTTAACGGGGTAGGAGAACCGTAATAGTCCACCATAATACCGTCAAGCATTTGAGGATTGGCTTTACCGGCCCGGATCTTTGCCAGTTCGGCTTCAAGGTGGTTAATCGCTTTTTTCATGGAATCCTCGGACAACTCCATCGTTAACAACACTTCTTCTGACATACCTGGATATTTAATAGCGCAAATCTAAGAAAGGATGAAGATTCCCGTATCAATCTCTTATTCTGCCATCACTGCTTCATTCTTCATAGCCACCAGCTTGGGTGCCGGGGTGGAAACTTCTTTGGCAGATTGGAATGAACTGGCCACCACCAGTTTGGGTGCCGGCTTTTTAAAATAGATCAGGGCGCCTACAAGGCTGAACCAGGTTCCAACCATCACCACCAGCAGGTATGTTGGTCCGAGTGAACGGCCAAAATAAGCGCAGGCAATGAACAGGATGTTCAGCGTGAGGCAGGAAATGGTTACATACCGGTGGTTTAATCCACGGTCGAGCAGCAGGTGATGAATATGATTACGGTCGGGTGAAAATGGCGAACGTCCTTTGGAAAGACGGATGCTGAAAACACGGAGAGTATCCAGCAGGGGAACAATCAGGATGGAAAACCCGATGGCTACTGCAGAAGGCAGCGGGAAAGCCAGTTGCGGTACGTCGGCCACGTTAATGAACTTCAGCACCATAATGGCATTCATCAGCCCCAGCAAAGTGGAACCCGAATCGCCCATGAATATTTTAGCGGGATGATAATTAAAGATCAGGAAAGCTGCGAGGCCACCGGCCATGGAAAATGCGAGCATGGAATAGCCCTGCATGTCGGCCACATAAAAATAAGCGCCGAATACAGACATAGTGAGCAGTCCTAGTGTTCCGGCAAGCCCATCCACACCATCAATTAAATTAAAGGCATTAATGATCACGATGATGGTCATGTAGGTAAGCGGAATGCCAATGACATCGGGCACGGCATTAATGCTGATAAACCCGTGAAAGCTATCGATCTTTAAATTACCCAAATGAATCAGGATGGCTGCCACAGCGAGCTGGACAAGAAATTTTTTAGTTGCTGAAAGAACCAGTATATCATCTTTCAGTCCTAAAAAGAATATAAGGATAGCCGCAGCAAAAAAAGCCTGGAACTCAGGATTAAAGCTGGTAGACATCGTAAGTAAACAGGAAACAATAAAACCCAGGAAGATGCCCACACCACCGAGAGAGGCGATTGGCCTCGTATGCAACTTCCGTGCATCCGGCATATCGTACAGCCTTTTTTCTTTTGCCACCCGCATAATCGCAGGAATGGCAAGCAGGGTGATCAAAAAAGCAACGGTACAGGATATTAACACACTAATCATTCAGCAGTGGATTTGGGGTGCAAAAATAAGTCTCAATGCCATTGCAAAGCAACTTTTTTATTACGTTAAGATTAATTTCTCAATTTGAAGGTAATGAGCGGAAGAAGTACAATTTTTTTGAAGAAAAGATCGCACTTTTGCACTCGTTCATTTGAACCAGCCTCGTTTTAAGAGGTTAACATAGTAGAAATTTTTATGCCAAGTCTTCAGGAAACTGCTTCACAAATAAGAAGGGATATATTAAGAATGGTGCATGGATCCGCAAGCGGCCACCCCGGTGGGTCATTGGGTTGCACCGATTTTTTGACCGCTCTCTACTTTAAAATAATGAAGCATGTTCCGTCCGCTTTTGATATGAATGCTCGGGAAGAAGATGTGTTTATCCTCTCTAACGGTCATATATCCCCTGTATTTTATGCAACACTTGCACGGGCCGGGTATTTTGATCCGAAAGAATTAGCCACCTTCCGCAAACTTAATTCGCGCCTGCAGGGCCATCCAACAACTCATGAAGGACTGCCCGGTGTACGGGTGGCAACCGGTTCGCTTGGACAGGGCATGAGTGTGGCCATTGGCGTTGCGCTGGCGAAGAAATTGAACAACGAGCAGAACGTGGTATTTTCCCTGCACGGAGATGGAGAATTGCAGGAAGGACAAAACTGGGAAGCGATCATGTTTGCCCCGCACCATAACGTGGACAATTTAATTGTTACCATTGACTGGAACGGGCAGCAGATAGACGGTCCTACCTACAAGGTGCTGAACATGGGCAACATCCGCGAAAAGTTTGAAGCATTCGGATGGTACACCATGGAAATGAATGGCAATGATATGGATGAAGTGGTTCATACGCTTGAAGAAGCCAAGTCGATGGTTGGAAAAGGAAAACCAATCGCCATCATCATGCGCACCATCATGGGTAAAGGTGTTGATTTTATGGAGAACGATCACAACTGGCACGGCGTTGCCCCCAATGATGAACAGTTGAACACTTCACTGAAGCAGCTTCCGGAAACAATGGGGGACTATTGAGGTGAAACGTGAAAAGTGAAAAGTGAAACGAAGGATCGTTTACGCATCGATCCCCGCTCCCCGCTCCCCGCTCTGTTTCTCCGCTCTGATCTGTTGCGTGAAGCTTGAAGCTTGTAGCTTGCAGCAACATCATCTTCACTCGCTCCGCAACAAAAACTGCTGCCGGGCCGCTTTCTGCGCCGGGAACCAGGCCGCACCGAATGCAATTACCAGTACCGTTCCACTGACCAGTAAGAAATCAGACGGGATCATTTTCACGGGGAAGTAATCGATCATGAACGTATTTCCCTGCAGCGGTATCAACCGCAATTTCATCTGCAGAATACCGATTATAAATGCCAGCAGCATCCCCAGTCCGCCGCCGATCAGTGCGAGCAGTAAACCTTCTGTAAGAAAAATCTTTTTAATAAAGCTCCTGTCTGCGCCCAGTGCGTGCAGCACGCTGATATCATCTTTTTTCTCGAGTACCAGCATCGTCAATGCCCCGATCATATTAAACGCCGCAACAACCAGGATGAGGCAAAGGATGGCATAGATGATCCATTTTTCAATCTGCATTACCGAATACAACCCTACGTTTTGTTCATAGCGGGTTTGCACTACGTACGACTTTCCCAGTAAATTCCGGATGGCTTCCTGCACTTCTTCAGGATCCGTATCGGGATGCAGGGCAATCTCCACGCTGCCGCAGGCATCCGGCTCCATCTGGAGCAGCTGACGCATAAAATCAAGGTTGGTGATGGCGTACTTGTTATCAAAGTCCTGCTGGATCACAAAAGTTCCCGATGGGTAAGCCGTTCCGGTACTGAGCGCCTGCAACGGGTTGGTGATATCAATGTCGCCTTTACGGGGTAAATAAATGGAAACAGGGAATATCTCCCTGTCTGATGCCGTATGCAAAGCATTTTCAACACCATATCCAAGCACCATCCTGGGTTCCTCTGCCGTTCCAAGCTCGAACGTACCCTGCATAACATGATCGGGAACATTGGTCACCTTGCCATAATTATCATCCACGCCTTTCAGAAATACAATGGATTGATATTCCACCGTATCTACCGCCTCGCTGGTAAAATCCCGGAAACGTTTTTGAAGAAGAGCTCTTTCTTCCACGACCATGGAATAGTTGCGAACGCCTTTGATGCCCCGCAGCTTTTGAAGTTGATCTTCGGTAAGCGTTATCTGTTTGCCGGAGGCAGGACCGATCCTGAGGTCGGGGTAAAAGGAGGAATAAAGTGATTTCACCAGGTCTTCAAATCCATTGAACACACTCAATACAAGGATCAGCGATGCGGTTCCCACCACGATGGCCACAATGGAGATCCAGGCAATAATGTTAATGGCATTGGTCGATTTCCTTGCCTTGAAATACCGCCAGGCGAATAAGAAGTTAATGGTGCTATGATTTAAATGACAGAATGAAATTTATGCCGTAAACAGCGCCGGTTAATCGTTTTTATTCTTTTTTTTCAGTACCCGTGTTGCCTGCTTCACCGGGGTTGTTCTCATCTTCCGGTTTGATTTGTTTGAAGATCTCTTCCATCTTGAATACATGATCCAGTGTATCATCTAGGAAGAATTTCAGTTCGGGAATGCGGCGTACCTGCGTTTTGATCCGGGAAGCGAGTTGTTTTTTCACTTCCCACTTCTGTTCCTCAATTTTACTCAGTGCGGCCTTGTTATCGCGTGCATTGAAAATGGAAAGATAGATACGCGCTTCCAGCAGGTCGGGCGTGATCTTTACAGAAGATACGGACACCATACCGCCATCGATCATCGCTAATCCCATGCGCTGGAAAATTGTATTGACCTCTTCCTGGATCAGTCCTGCAACCTGCTTTTGCCTTTTTCCTTCCTGCATACCGTTTCGTTTAGATGGCTGTAAAATTAGTTACTTTGCCCCTTTCAAATGTTGGGCTGAAGCCACTATGAACAAGTATTCCCGAATTTTTCACTATATCAGTGCCTACAAGGGGAAAGTACTGCTGTACTTTCTGTTTATTATCCTGTCGATCGTGTTTTCCATTGTTTCCATCGGGATGCTCATGCCCTTCCTTGACCTTATCTTTAAAGAAGGCAGCACGGTAAAAACAGAATCGAGTAACCCGGTAATCAAGAACATCAACAGGTTCCTCGTCAGCACCATACAGTCTAACGGAGGTGGAGTGGAAGGGAAACTCAATACTTTGGGAATAATTTGTCTCCTCATCATTGCTTCCATCTTTTTAAAAAATCTTTTCCTGTTCCTTTCCTTCTATGTGCTGAACCCGATGAAAAACAGGGTGGTCAACCGCATCCGGTCTGAATTGTACAACAAGATCCTGCACCTGCCCATTGGTTACTTCACCGAACAGCGAAAGGGAGACCTGATCAGCCGTATTACCAACGACGTAGGTGAAGTTGAATCTTCCATTGTGGGTGCGCTTGAGGGCTGGATCCGCGATCCGCTGACCATTATCCTGAACTTTACATTCCTGTTTTTTCTGAGCCCGAAGCTTACCATGTTCCTGTTGCTTTTCATCCCGGTGATCGGGTTGATCATCGGGCGCATTACGCGTTCCCTCAAAAAGCAGTCTTCGGAAGTAGCCATCAAGCAGGGAGAATCGGTTTCGGTGCTGGATGAAACACTCACCGGACTTCGTGTGATCAAAGCGTTCAATGTGGAAGGCCTGATCCGCCGTAAATTTTTTAAAATAAATGATGAATTGCTGCATGCGAAGAACCGCATTGCCAACCGCCGCGACCTCGCCTCTCCTACTTCCGAATTCCTGGGCGTTCTGGTATTCTGCTGCATCCTTTATTTCGGCGGAACGCTGGTATTGCAGGGTGGACTGGATCTGGAAGCTTCCGCCTTTATTGGATACCTGGCGCTGTTTTACAACATCATCAATCCTGCAAAATCACTGTCCACTTCCTTCTCCAATATTCAGAAAGGATCCGCCGCCCTGCTGCGCATTGAAGAAGTACTGAATACCAAAAGCACCGTGGATGACAATCCTGGTGGTAAACAGCTCCGCCAGTTCAACCGCAGCATCGAACTGCGTAATGTTTCCTTTTCCTATGATGGCGTGGATGTATTAAAGAATATCAACCTTACCATTGAAAAAGGAAAAACCATTGCGCTGGTTGGTTCTTCCGGCGCGGGGAAATCAACACTGGCCGATCTTATTCCGCGTTTTCATGATGTAACCGGTGGTGAATTGCTGATCGATGGAGTGAACATCCGCAAATATTCACTGCAATCGGTTCGCGACCAGATCAGCATTGTAACGCAGGAACCTATTTTATTCAACGATACCATTGCCGCCAACATCCGTATCGGGAAACAGGATGCCAGCGACAGCGAGATTGAATCTGCAGCCACGGTAGCCAATGCACACAACTATATTTCCGGTAAAGAAAAAAGTTACGATACCAACATCGGCGACCGTGGAACAAAACTCAGTGGGGGTGAGCGCCAGCGGCTGACCATTGCCCGTGCTATTGTAAAAAATCCGCCCATCCTGATCCTGGATGAAGCCACATCATCGCTTGATACCGAAAGCGAGCGCCTTGTGCAGGACGCGATCAATAAGATGATGCACCACCGGACTTCTATTGTCATTGCCCACCGTCTTTCCACCATCCGCCATGCCGATGAAATCATCGTACTCCAGAAAGGTGAGATCGTTGAACGCGGTAATCACGACCGGTTGATGGCAGCACAAGGCTATTATTACAAATTGGTGCAGATGCAGGAAGTGAGGTAGGAATATTGAGCAGGGAACAAGGAATGTTGAATCTCGAAGTAATGAGCAGCCGTTTTCAGCCTTCGGCCTTTCTGGTATCTGTTCTTTTAAAAGAAATTTTCAATGTTCAATTTTCCATGCTCAATGTATCAATGAGGCTATCGTAAGGGCTTCGCTTTCAACTCTGCGGCTTTGCGTTTGCCTTTATTCGGTGGTCGAATAACGATAATCAATCAACCCTTCAGCACTTCGCGTGAAATCACCAGCTTCTGGATCTCCGATGTTCCTTCGCCAATGGTACAAAGCTTGGAGTCGCGGTAGTGTTTTTCTACAGGGAAGTCTTTGGTATAACCATAGCCACCAAAGATCTGTACGGCATCATTCGCCACTTTTACCGACACTTCACTGGCGTAGTATTTCGCCATGGCGGCCACCTTGGTCATTTCCTTGCCGCGTGTTTTAAGATCACACGCTTCAAGGGTGAGCAGTTCGGCGGCGGCAATTTCAGTGGCCATATCTGCCAGCTTAAATGAAATGCCCTGGAATGATGAAATAGGCTTGTCAAACTGGTGCCGCTCCTGCGCATATTGCAACGCTGCTTCGTAGGCCCCTTTGGCTATGCCCAGTGAAAGGGAAGCAATCGAGATCCGTCCGCCATCCAGTACTTTCATGGCCTGCTTGAAACCATCACCAACCTCACCCAACCGGTTTGTATCCGGGATTATACAATTTTCAAATATCATTTCTGCGGTTTCCGAAGCCCGCATACCGAGTTTGTTTTCCTTTTTACCACCGCTGAAACCTTTGGTTCCCCGTTCCACTACAAAGGCGGTTGCATTGTTCTTGCTGCGTGGTTCGCCGGTGCGGCAGACCACCACGGCAACATCGCCGGTGCGGCCGTGGGTAATCCAGTTCTTTGTACCGTTGATGACCCAATTATCTCCATCACGAACGGCGGTGCATTTCATGTTACCGGCATCACTCCCGGTATTGGGCTCCGTTAATCCCCAGGCGCCAATCCACTCGGCTGTGGCCAGCCTTGGAAGCCAGCGCTGTTTTTGTTCTTCATTCCCAAATGTGAGAATATGCCCGGTGCAAAGTGAATTATGGGCGGCTACCGACAATCCAATGGATCCGTCTACTTTGGATATTTCTTCGATTACAGCCTTGTATTCAAAATACGACAGTCCGGCGCCGCCATATTTTTCCGGCACCAGAACACCCATCATTCCCAATTCACCCAATTGTTTGAAAATATGTACGGGAAATTCCTGCGACTCATCCCATTCCATAACATGGGGTTTGATATGCTGAAGCGCAAAATCGCGGGCGGTCTGGGCAACCTGTAGGGTAATCTCGGAGGTTTCAAAATTCATAAAAATGGAACTCGTTAAAGGAGGTGCAAATATAGCCCGGAATCGGCTGGCGGCAAGTGTTGAAGGAGCAGCACCCGTGTGAAATAAATCAAATATGTAACTGTAAACCGTCGTAGGCCAGGTGAATTCCTTCGGGAAGTTCCTTTTCAACAGCGTCATGAAGACCCATCTGGTGCGAAAGATGAATAAAATAAGCCTGCGGCACGCCCAGCGCCTTCACGAGGGCAATGGCTTCGTCGAGCGAAAAATGCGAAATATGGGTTTCCCTGCGCAGTGCATTCACCACCATTACCCGGCTGCCCCTGATCTTTTCCTTTTCGGCTTCTTCAATGCGGTTGGCATCCGTGATATAGGTAAAATCGCCAAAGCGAAAACCAAGCACCGGCATTTTGAGGTGCCATACCGAAACCGGCAGCACATTGATGTCTCCAATAAAAAACGGATCGTGGGTGATGGTATTCAATTCAATTTCCGGAACACCGGGGTATTTGCGGTCCGAAAAAACATAGGCAAATTCTCTTTTGAGGGCTTCTTCGGTGAGCGTGTTTGCATATACATCCATCGCCCTGCGGTAAAAAAAATTGTAGGCGCGTACATCATCCAGGCCGGCAATATGATCTTTATGCGGATGGGTAAACAGAACGGCATCCAGCTTTTTTACCCTGGCCCGCAGCATCTGGTACCGGAAATCAGGCGTAGTATCTACTACGAACGTAGTTTTATCCGATTCTACGAGGATACTGGACCGGAGGCGGTTATCGCGCGGATCCGGAGAGGTACACACGGCACACTGGCAGGCAATCATCGGCACTCCACTGCTGGTGCCCGTTCCAAGAAAAGTGATTTTTAAGGGAGGATGCGCCACGGTGCAAATGTAAGGAAGCCGGTTTAGGAATATCGAACAGGGAACAAGGAATGTCCAATGTCGAAGTTAAGGGGCGTTCTGTTTCAGCCTACGGCTTATCAGGCAACACATTCTTATAAAATGGTCAATGCACAATTTTCAATGTTCAATGTATCAATGATTTCCGGAAGGCAACCGCGAAGCCGCAAGTACTATTGAGGATTGAGCAATGAACATTGAAAATTCCCTCCCTTCAACATTCCTTGTTCCGTGTTCAATATTCAATATTCCTACCCTCCTTCTTCATCCTTCGCTGCATGAAAGCGTCCCATGATGTCATCGTACACCTTCCGGCTTTCCGGGGTTAACGATGCGGGGTCGAGTTTCAGGGAGGGAATGAGGTCGATAAGTGTATTGATGCGGCCTTCCAGCTGGAGAAATTTGTTCAGCACTACGATCTTTCGGTGTTCGAGGATGCAGAACCCGCTCTGGAACGTTCCTCTTTCATAGCGGACGATATAGCCGGATTCTTCTATTACTTTTTCAATCTTGTCAAGGGTATTTTGTGTGTATTTCATGAAAGACCGACTTTTTTGACCCGTCACAAATTTAGGGGTATTGTTCAATTTTCTTAATATTGGATATGGTTCGCAATCCTGCTGTCGTGCGTCTGTTCTTTTTCCTTTGTGGCCTTCCCTTCCTGTATTATGTGCTGACAGGAAAGGAACATGACAATATCTATACTATTTCCCTCGCGCTCATTGTAATCGGTGCTATCGTTGGCATGGTGCTGGACTGGCGTGCAGGACATAAGCGCCGCGTATACACACGGCTGATTATTTACGGAATTATCCTGGCTGTTGCCCTGGCAGCTTATCTGGTCAGGAGCGCCTGAATCTTTATTTACTGACCATATGGATCACCGGCACGATCATTTCTTCGAGGCTGATCCCGCCGTGCTGGAAGGTATTCCTGTAATAGTTAACGTAGTGATTGTAATTATTCGGATAACAGAGGAACACATCTTCGCCCCCGAAAATATAAGATGAATTAATGGTGGGTGAAGGCAATCCTCCTTCTTTGGGGTCGCGGAAGGCCAGCACTTCTTTGGGATCGTAATTAAGATTGCGGCCATGCTTGTACCGGAGATTGGTTGTTGTTTGCTTATCACCAATCACTTTTACCGGTGTTTTTACCCGAACACTTCCGTGGTCAGTGGCCAGAACCAGCTTTACATTCTTATCGGAGATTTTTTTAAGCGCCTGGTGCAGGGGCGAATGCTCGAACCAGGAAGCGGTAATGCTCCGGTAACTCACTTCATCACCGGCCAGTTCTTTTAATACTTCCATTTCGGTACGGGCGTGACTGAGCATGTCGACGAAATTATACACGATCACATTCAAATCGTTGTTCAGGAAATTATGCATGTTGTTCACCAGTTCGAGCCCTGCCTGGTTATTCAGCACTTTGGTATAAGATACGCGCAGGTCACTTTTACCCAACGATTTTAACTGGGCGCGGAAGAACTCTTCTTCGCTCTGGTTCTTTCCGCCTTCTTCATCGTCATTTTTCCATTGCTGCGGAAAGCGCCGTTCAATGTCAATGGGAAGCATACCGGCAAATATGGCGTTGCGGGCATAATGGGTGGCTGTAGGCAGAATGCTGTAAAAAGAATCCTCTTCCAGTACGCGGAAGCTTTCGGCAAAAATGGGCTGAATGGTGCGCCACTGGTCGAAACGAAGGTTGTCGATCAGGATAAAAAAAGTAGGTACCCCCTTCTCTACATGAGGCATTACCTTTTCCTTCAACAGTGTGTGCGACATAACCGGTGCCGACGCTTTCCCTTTTACCCAGGAAGAATAGTTGCGGGATATGAATTTAAAGAACTCGGTATTGGCTTCATTTTTCTGGGCCAGGAAAACTTCCTGCATTTCCGGGCTGTCGCTTCGCTGCAGGCTCAGTTCCCACCGCACCAGCTCTTTATAAATGCCCATCCATTCGTTATGATCGGGGTTGGAGTTCAACGCCATGAACAGGTTACGGAATTGCTGTTGGTAGGCCGTGGTTGTTTTTTCCGCCACCAGCCGGCGGTTGTCGATGATTTTTTTCAGGGAAAGCCATACCTGGTTTGGATTCACCGGCTTGATCAGGTAATCGGAGATCTGGCTGCCGATCGCTTCATCCATCAGGTTCTCTGTTTCATTTTTGGTGATCAGCACTACCGGGATCCCCGAATTCACTTCCTTGATTTTGGCCAGGGTTTCCAGCCCGGTAATACCCGGCATGCTTTCATCGATCAGCACCACGTCAACGATGTGCTCCTTTATATAATCGATGGCGTCAAACCCGTTGGTAAGGGTATGCACCGCGTAACCTTTGTTTTCCAGGAATAATTTCTGCGACTGGAGGCTTTCAATCTCATCATCCACCCAGAGTATTTTAGCTAAAGACATGCTTTTTCTTTCTTATTTACGTTTGTTCAAAAAAATAATTCCGCGCCGTTTAATCCAGTGAAACGTGATGAGAGAAAAGAGAAAGGTGAAAAGTGAAACGCTTCTGTATTATGAAGCATTTGTCCAGGATTGAACATTGAGTATTGAACATTGCACATTGAACATTTTGATACTCCACCTCAACCTCCACCTCATCCTCAACCTTCCCCGTTTCACATTCTAAATTACGAATGCTTCGTGACACCTAATTTTGATCTTCCTTGTTACCTAACAATAATAGGCCCACATGTCGTATGTCCGAAAGATCATTAATGACCCCGTTTATGGATTTATTACAATAGATCATCCACTCATTTTCGAAATCATTTCCCATCCTTATTACCAGCGGCTGCGGCGCATTCACCAGATGGCCTTTGCCTCACTGGTTTATCCGGGAGCGGTACATACCCGGCTGCATCATTCGCTGGGCGCGTATCACCTCATGGGACTTGCCCTCCAGGAATTGAAGAATAAAGGAGTGGACATTACCCGGGAAGAAGAGATTGGGGCCCGCATTGCCATCCTCCTGCACGATATCGGGCACGGACCTTATTCGCATGCGCTGGAAAAAAAGCTGATCAAAGGAGTGCACCATGAAGATATATCCGGACTCATCCTGCAGTTACTGAACGAACAGTTACAGGGTCAACTGGATACCGCCATTGCCATTTTTAACGACACCTATCCCAAGCCGTTCCTCCACCAGTTGGTTTCCGGTCAATTGGATGTGGACCGAATGGATTACCTGACCCGCGATGCATTTTTTACCGGGGTTTCCGAAGGGGTCATTGGGTACGACCGCATCCTAAAGATGCTGGTGGTGCATAACGGGGAGCTGATGATTGAAGAAAAGGCCATCTTCTCCGTGGAAAAATTCCTGGTAGCCCGCAGGCTGATGTACTGGCAGGTTTACCTGCACAAAACCGTAGTGGCAGCTGAAAAGATGCTGGTTAGGATCATAGAACGGGCCCAGGAACTCATCAATGCAGGCATTGAACTCAATACCGCTTCCAACAACCTTGACTTTTTCCTGAAGCAATACCAGCCCGAGGATAATTTCATCCGGCACCTCGAAAAATTCGCCCGGCTGGATGATTCCGATGTGCTGTGCGCCATTAAAAACTGGTGCTCGCATTTTGATAAAATTTTGTCAAGATTATGCAGGGGTCTAGTAGACCGCAAGCTCTTAAAGGTCCGCTTTCAGTCCGACCCGTTTGACGGCCTGGTGTTGAATGCCCTGCGCCTTGATGTTGCCCGTAAACTCGATATTTCAGAGGAAGAAGCCGCTTATTTCGTATTTACAGGTGAAGCCGTGAATACGACCTATAATCCTTTGGATGAGCATATCAAGGTTTTATTTAAGGATGGAACGGTCACGGATATTTCCCAGGTTGACAATGCACTCATCCATCAGCGGCTATCCTCCCCTGTCAAAAAATACTACCTTTGCTACCTCAGATAAGAATAAAACGCTATATGCAGCCGTTATATTCGTGATTCCTGATTGAAGAACTAAAGCTTATGCAGTTTACAGCCGCCCAGATCTCTATATTACTGAATGGGAAAATTGAAGGGAATGCCGATGCGGCGGTTACGTCTTTTGGCAAAATAGAGGAAGCCCAGTCCGGTCAGCTTACTTTTTTAGCCAATCCCAAATACGAAGACTTCCTTTATACCACGAATGCTTCTATCGCCATCATCAACCATGCCTATGAATTAAGGCAGCCGGTAACGCCTACGCTGATCCGTGTTACAGATCCATACTCCGCCTTTGCACAGCTTCTGGGCAAATACCAGGAGATGATGACGCAGCAGATGAAAGGCATCCAACAGCCCACTTATATTCATTCTTCAGTTAAAATGGCAGAGGATGTTTTTATCGGAGCTTTTTCCTATGTGGGTGAAAACGTACAGATCGGCAAAAATGTAAAGATCTTCCCGAATGTATATATCGGCGATAATGTACAGATCGGAAACGACTGTATTATTCACCCCGGCGTAAAAATTTACTTCGATTGTATCCTGGGTCACCATGTGATCATTCATGCCGGCACCGTTATCGGTTCGGATGGATTTGGTTTCGCGCCCCAGGCAGACGGATCCTTTAAAAAGGTTCCCCAGATTGGAAATGTGGTCATTGAAGACCACGTGGAGATCGGGGCCAACACAACTATTGACCGGGCTACGATGGGTTCCACCTGCATTCGTTCCGGCGCCAAGCTGGATAACCTCATACAGATCGCACACAACGTGGAAGTTGGGAACAGTACAGTTATTGCCGCCCAGGCAGGCGTCAGCGGTTCTACTAAAATTGGAAAGAACGTTATGATCGGCGGGCAGGCCGGGCTGGTTGGCCACATCCAGATAGCGGATGGATCGAAGATCAATGCCCAGAGCGGGGTATCCAAATCCATGAAAGAGCCTTACAGCGCCGTCACCGGATCGCCTGCCGGGGATTATACCAGCGCACTCCGTAGCCAGGCTGTATTCCGCAACCTTCCCCAGCTTGAAAAACGCATCCTGGAACTGGAAGCCCTTGTAAAGCAACTGATGGCTGAAAGAGCGATTTCGTGAGAATTAATAATTAAGAATTAATAATTAATAATTAATAATAGGGCTTCACTTTAGGGATGTGCCTGTACATTTTTGGAAACAGATGCTTCCTATTTCATACTTCTTACCTCATACTTCTCCTTCAATATTCATCATTCCTTGTTCCTTGTTCGATATTCCTACACCCCTCCCAAGGCCTTAATTTTCAACATCCAAATAGCCCCTTTTTTAACAGCATTTCAATTGGCTGAGCCGGCTATTTTCGGTACATTTGCCCGAATGGACTTTGCACAGGATAGTGCGTAAAATTCCCCTACAAAATGAGCGAGATTTTAGACACGTTAACAGCATCACCGGTCCCGGTGGTTTCTCCCAGTTATGGTGCCGACAGCATCCAGGTTCTCGAAGGTCTTGAAGCAGTCCGCAAACGCCCCGCGATGTATATCGGTGATATCGGCGTTAAAGGGTTACACCACCTGGTGTATGAAGTCGTGGATAACTCCATTGACGAAGCCCTCGCCGGACATTGTAAAAACATTATTGTTACCATACATGAAGACAACTCCGTTTCTGTAGAGGATGATGGCCGCGGTATCCCTACGGGCATACACGCCAAGGAAGGCCGTTCCGCTCTTGAAGTAGTAATGACCGTTCTGCATGCCGGAGGTAAGTTCGATAAGGACAGCTACAAAGTGTCCGGCGGTTTGCATGGAGTGGGTGTAAGCTGCGTTAACGCCTTAAGTAAAAGGCTCCATGTGCATGTGTTCCGTGAAGGAAAAATCTTTGAGCAGGAATACCGCATCGGTGCCCCGCAATATCCTGTCCGCGAAATCGGTGTTTCCGACAAAAGAGGAACAACCGTCCACTTCTGGCCCGATGATACGATCTTCATTACCTCCGAATACAACAAAGACATTCTTGAAGGACGTCTGCGGGAACTGAGTTTCCTGAATAAGGGTTTGCGCATTACGCTGAACGACCTGCGGGAAAAAGATGAGGAAGCAGGACTTACCTATTCAAAAAATTTTTACAGCGAAGGCGGGATTGTTGAATTTGTGGAAATGCTCGACCAGAACGGCGGACGTGCGAGCCTCATTCCAAGGCCTCTTTATGTAGAAGGCCGTGATGAAAAAAACAATGTAGCCGTAGAAGTGGCCATGATCTACAATAACGGCTACACCGAACATATTTATTCCTACGTCAATAATATCAACACCATAGAAGGCGGTACGCACGTAGCCGGTTTCCGCCGTGCCCTTACCCGCGTATTCAAAAGCTACGGCGACAAACAGGGATTATTTGAAAGGGCAAAAGTGTCTATTGAAGGTGATGATTTCCGTGAAGGACTCAGCGCCGTTATCTCGGTAAAAGTTCCCGAGCCCCAGTTTGAAGGACAAACCAAAACAAAGCTGGGCAACAATGAAGTAATGGGTATCGTGGATACAACCGTATCACGCGTGATTGAAGCCTACCTCGAAGAAAACCCGAAAGAAGCGAAAAACATCATCCAGAAAGTGATCCTCGCGGCCCAGGCAAGAGCGGCAGCAAAGAAAGCCCGTGAAATGGTACAACGGAAGTCGGTACTGAGCGGGGGTGGCCTGCCGGGAAAACTGGCTGATTGCTCTGAACGCGATCCGCATAAATGCGAATTGTACCTCGTAGAGGGCGACTCCGCGGGTGGTACGGCCAAGCAGGGTCGCGACAGAAGCTACCAGGCGATCCTTCCCCTTCGTGGCAAGATCCTGAACGTGGAGAAAGCCATGGAGCATAAGATCTACGAAAACGAAGAGATCCGGAACATGTACACCGCCCTTGGTGTAACCGTTGGAACGCCCGATGATCCGAAAGCCCTGAACATTACCAAACTGCGTTACCATAAGCTGATCATCATGACCGATGCCGATGTGGACGGAAGCCACATTGCCACCCTTATCCTTACGTTCATTTACCGTTATATGAAAGAAATGGTGGAGCAAGGGTATGTATACATCGCACAACCGCCGCTTTACCTCGTTAAAAAAGGTAAAGAACAAGCTTACGCTTACAATGAAGAGCAGCGGAAAGCACTGGTTGAAAGGATTGGGGGCGGTAATCCCGACAGCGTGGGCATACAACGGTATAAAGGTCTTGGTGAGATGAATGCGGAACAGCTTTGGGAAACCACCATGAATCCCGGTACCCGTACGCTGAAGATGGTTACCATCGAAAGCGCAGCCGAAGCAGACCGCGTATTCAGCATGCTGATGGGTGATGAAGTGGCGCCTCGCCGCGAATTCATTGAATCGCACGCCAAGTATGCCCGCATCGACGTGTAGATTGTGGATGGTTGATGGTTTATAGACGACCGCAAGAAAGTTATCATATTCAAGGCTGGCCATCGGGTCAGCCTTTTTGTTTTCCGGGGTAAAGACCTATTTTTCAGATCGCCTGAATTATGCTGAAAGGTTTATTATTCCTGCTCGTCGCACTGCCCCTGTTTTGTATGGCACAATCTACCCTCAGGGGAAAGGTTTCTGATGTGGAAACCGGGAAACCTGTTACAGGCGCGAGCGTATTCCTGACCAATACTTCAGTGGGAACGACCACGGATGCACAAGGTAATTTTGAACTGGTAATACCGGCGGGGCGATATGAACTGATCATTTCCTATGTGGGGTACGAAACAAAGAACCTACCGGTTTCAGGCGCTGAATCTCCGGGTATTTTAACTGTGCAGCTGAATGTAAAAGCGAAAGAACTGGAAACGGTGGTTATCGAGCCGTATGAAAAAAATGGATGGGAAAAATGGGGCCGTTTCTTTACCGATAATTTCATCGGGCAATCTTCTTTTGCAAAGTCCTGTACCATCAGGAATCAAAAAGCAATTAAGTTCCGTTACTCGAAAAAGCGAAAAGAACTGGAGGCCATTGCGACGGAACCCCTGGTGATCGAGAATAAAGCATTGGGCTATTCCATCACCTACCAGCTGGAGCAATTCCATTATGATTTCAACCGCAACTATTTATTTTACCAGGGTTATCCCCTGTTCCGGCCTTTGAAAGGAAACAAAGCCCGCCAGAGAAGATGGGAAAAAGCGCGGGAAGATGCCTTCTATGGATCGATGCTTCATTTTATGCGCACCGTTTACCGGAACACCATACATCCGGAAGGCTTCGAGGTTTACCGGTTACAGAAAATTCAGAATTCGGAGAAAGCACGTGTTCAGGAGGTCTTTGCCGCAAAGCTGGCGGATCTCAGGGCTTCCGGAAAAGTACCGGGAAACAGCTTTATCCTGCAGGAAGCTTTTAGTAAGGACAGCAGCGACTATTATAAAACCGTACTGCGGCAACCCGATACATATGATGTGGCCGGAAAAAACTTACTTACCGGGGACAGTATCGCTTTTGCCATGGACAGTGTAACCGCAGGCCTGGAGTTTAACCACTACCTGCTGGTGATATACAAAAACAAAAAAGCAGACCCGGTATACTCACGGCTGAATCCACGCAACGGTACATCTATTATGTCGCAGGTTACGCTCATTAATAAACAACCTGTAGCCATACAGGCAAACGGAAATTTCTATGATTCCGCTGACCTACTTTCTTACGGATACTGGGCATGGTCAGAAAAAATATCCACCATGCTTCCATTTGATTACCTGCCTCCTGGAAAATAACTGCACTAACCTTCATCCCCGCAGATTCTGAAACCATAAATTGCAGTTATGTCGTATTCAGCACCTGAGCACCGCTATGCTGCAATGGAGTACCGCCGTTGCGGGGCCAGCGGATTAAAACTTCCTGCCTTATCACTGGGCCTCTGGCACAACTTCGGATTAACCGATGATATTGAAAACTGCGCTTCTATTATGAAGACCGCTTTTGATAACGGGATCACGCATTTTGACCTCGCCAATAATTACGGTCCGCCTCCCGGCGGAGCTGAAATAACATTCGGAAAAATTCTGGCGAAGGATTTCAGACCCTACCGCGATGAGCTGATCATTTCTTCCAAAGCAGGCTACGGCATGTGGCCGGGCCCATACGGAGACTGGGGCTCCCGGAAATACCTTGTAGCCAGTCTTGAGCAGAGCCTGAAACGCACAGGCCTTGAATACTTTGATATCTTCTATCACCATCGTCCTGACCCCGAAACACCGCTGGAAGAAACCATGACGGCGCTTGATTCGATCGTACGGCAGGGGAAGGCACTGTATGTGGGAATTTCCAGCTACGGACCAGAAGAAACGAGGAAAGCTTCAGAAATCCTGCGGTCGCTGGGCACCCCACTCCTGATTCACCAGCCGAAATATTCCCTGCTGGAACGCTGGGTGGAAGCTGGCCTGCTGGATGTGCTGGAGGAACAGAAAGTGGGCTGTATTGCCTTTTCCTCCCTTGCACAGGGATTGCTCACCAATAAGTACCTCAACGGGGTACCGGCCAATTCCAGGGCTGCCAGCGGGCGGGGAAACGGTGCCCTTGAGGCAGGATCAATTTCAGCGGGAACGTTGGAAAAAGTAAAGAGGCTCAATGAATTAGCACAAAAAAGAGGACAATCCCTGGCCCAGATGTCACTTGCTTGGGTATTGAAAGACCCGAGAATTACATCCATTATTATCGGGGCCAGCAGTCCGGACCAGGTTTTGGATTCCTTAAAAGCCATCCGGAATTACCGGTTTGATACGGAGGAAATAAATGCCATAGAATCGATCCTAAAGGAGCCACAGGCGGCCTGATCCATATGGGGTTTATAGGGAAGCTCATTACGATTTAAACGGGGAATTAGAGGATTTGGCCTTCCTTTTGCCGAAAAAATGTAGATTTAAGTATTACTAACCATAAAAATTTATCATATGGCAGACGTCCAGCTTACCGCTTACAATGTAAAAACAAAAGAAAAAGGTGTTCCAATCATGGATGCCGTCGTAACGAAAACAGCAAAGGGAGCCTATATGGTTCAGGGCCATGACGGCAAAGGAAATAAACTCACCACTTTGTGCAACGAAGAAAAAGCACTGGCTGCCATCAAAGCCGGAGTGGCAAAGCAAGGATGGTAATCAAACTTATTTAATGAAAAAAGCTCTTCGCCTTTGCGGAGAGCTTTTTTCGTTTTCAGCCTTTGCTGTTATTGCTTGAACAATTTAAAAGATTGTACGCTTTCGCCGTTATTAACCCTCAGCAGGTATACGCCATCCGCATAGATTTTGGCGGCCAGGTCAATAGATAATTTCTGCAGGAACCCTGTGCCTTCCTGATTGTATTCAGCAACAAGGCTACCTTTTGCGTCATACAAACGGGCGGTAACCGGTGTACCCGTATTTGCCCGGAACACTAAATTAAATTTTCCTCCCGATGGATTCGGAAAGATCCTCCAGAGAACTGCATCATCAAACAACACAACACGCACCGGTGAATAGCGGAAACTTCCATCCGCTTCAATAATCTTCAAACGGTAATACCGCGGTCCCGACTTAACATCTTCCTCATCGGTAAAGCTGTAGGTACGGACACCGGTTGTATTGCCGGCACCAACAATGCTTCCGATCCTGGTAAACCGGCCCGATTGTAATTCTGCATCGCCCCTGGCCACTTCAATTTCATACAGCACCACGTTGGACTCTGAACCTACTTTCCAGGTAAGCAGCACGTCGGTTCCATTGTTTTTGCGGGCTGTAAACTCCAGCATTTTCACGGGCAGCGGAGTGCTTCGATCCAAGCCGCCCCCGTTCAGCCAGAATTCGGAAAATTCCGCTACGCTGAATTCAGCGTAATATCCCCTGTCGAAAGGAACGATTGCCCGGTTGCTTTGAGCAATAAAATTCCAGATGCCCTGCTGGTTATCTGCAATGGTTCCGTTTTCAAACCCGTCATCCGGATCGCTGTATTGCGAAACACCCAATTCATATGCATGCGCAGGCTTACTGCAGGCCGTACAACCGGTTGCTGCCTGTAACGCTCTCACTTCTGAATCAAGGAAATAAAAACGCACCCTTACGCTGTCCGAAAGAACGGGAGCAGAGGGCTTGATAACGAGGTTCCGGTTATGATAATACTGGCTGGTGGTAAAACGAACGGCTGCTGTGTGGATGTAAGCCTGTACTGACGTTGTTCCGAGGGCCTGGTTACGCGGGTGGAGAGAGGCTACCAGCTGCCCGTTGCTTTCGAAATCGATCCAGCTATTTCCGGAAACCGATTGTGTAACGGGGGCAGCAGGTGTGGCGCCGGTGTAGATGCCTTTCCTGTTATCATAAACGTGAACATCATCCAGTGCAAACCCTTCCCTGTTCAGTGCTTCATCTGATACCAACACAAACCGGAGACGCATGCGCGTTGCATGCAATGGGAGCGGAATTGTAGCTACATGCCAGCGGGTATCATTCTGAATACTCCACAGCTGGTCAGTTGATTTGTTATACCAGTTGGTTCCGGTTCCGGCAGCCCCCAGCTTTGACCAGGTTATGCCATCCAGTGAATATTCCACCCAGGCCCCATCACAGAATTGGGTACCGCAATCTTCCAGGTCCATGGCTACACTGAAGCTCAGGGTAGGCACGGTCATTCCGGTCAGGTCAAAACAAGGTGAATAGAGGTAGGAATATTCCTGGTCATTATAGTTACCGGCAAGTCTGGTTTTCCATGCCCTTGACCCGTTGGTGGCACGTGAAATTTTGGAAGATGCGGGTGTGCCCCATTCCCAGGAACTGCGCTTGCCACCCCCGTACCAGAAGCCGTTGCCCGCTTCAAAAGATTCCAGGTACGGAAAGGTGACAATGACCGGTGAATTGATAACCACCTGCGATGTCGTATCATTTTCCCGGAAGCTATCAGAAGGATAATCAACTACCGCCTGGATGGTATACGTGCCGATGGCAGACAGGTTTGCACCGGAAGTAAAGGTGTATTGAATGGTTGTATTTCCGGCAATGGAAGGAATATTTTCAACGACCCAGGCACCGCCATTGATCCGGTAGCGTACGGGGATTACGGTCAGCGTATTATTGGCGCTGTTGCGTACCGAAACGGTAACCGGAACATTGGTGGTTAAACCGCAGCTGACTGAAACCGGGGTATCAATGCGGATCATCTGCAGATCGTTGAATACCTGGTACAGGCGGATATCATCGAATGTATACCCTGCAGCTATTTCTTTATCGGTTACAGGTAACTGGCCGAACTGGCCCCAACGAACGCCGAAGGAAGAAGTGAGTGCCTGGCCTGCAGCTGCCAGCAGATCCGATAATTCAATACTTCCGGATTTGATGTAAAAACCGGGTTCACCCTGTGCCGAATCCAGATCGTATGCGGGAATCCAGGGCTGCGTATCACTGCCCCTGATCCAAACCATATTGGTATTGTGTAGCGGCTGGTGATGTTGGTTATACCGGAAATCAAGCCTCAGGTCATTTGCCGCCGTATTGTACGGTGCCAGGTTGAACGTGCCATAGAGGTAATTGATATTACCGGGGTTATAAAAACGGTCCGCGTCAATGGTGATGGCGCGGTTGCCCGACCAGGCTATTCCTGTATTGACAAAAGTCCGCAGTCTTCCGAAAGCGGTCCCGTTTTCAAAGTCGTACCGGTCAAGTCCCTGGAGCCCTGTTGTATCGCGGTTATAGGTTGCTGCCGCAGCGGTTTCCAGGTTGTCCAGGAAGTATGCAGCCAGGTCAACGGGCTGGTTGTCGAGTTGCTTCACAAGCGACACCAAAGTATCGTTACGCGGAACAGGATCCGTTCCGCTTACATTTTTAACCACCACTACAAGGTTGTATTGCCCGGGAATTGAAAGGTTGGCCGTAGTGCTGAATGTATGATTGTAGGTGGCACCGCCCGGAAGAGAAGTGGTGATGGTTTCCGTTACCGGGGTGCTTCCGTTAATGGAATACTGAACCGTAAATGATGATACAGCGGCATCATCCAGATTTTTTACCTGGACCTGGATAGATGTACCTGCTGAAAGGCTCGTTGAAGTAAATCTTCTTCCCGATACCGGCGACAGGATCGCATTCATTTTGAGATCGCCATCAGATAGTGTACCGACGCAGGTTCCAGTGGCCGGCTGGCGGCTGATGGCCTGGGGTCTACGGCCGCTTAGTCCGGATACACGCACCCGCACCGTAACCCAATACAGGCTGTCCCTTGAGAGACCTCCGATAGTATAGGTTGTTGCTGTTGTTGTCGCAATGGTTCTCATTTCATCACCCTGCAACATCATCACTTCATAATCCTGGGCGCCTGCCACGGCTGTCCAGTTCACCGATATATACCCTTCACACTGTGTTGGTGCCAGTGAAACTGCAGGAAGCCCGGTAATGGCAAAACGGTTACTGGTAGTGGTTTCGCCGGTTGCTTCCCTCGTAATCCTTACCAGTACCTGCCCCGAAGAAACATTCGGCACCCACCAGGTATAGGTCCGGCGGTTGATATTGATGCCGGATGCAATCTGGATCCAGGTGGCGCCATTATCCATTGAATATTCCAGCCTTACGGTTCCTGAGGTAAAGCCATCGGCTTCCCAGGCGATCTTCATCATGTCGAAGGCATTGGTACTGGGAGCCCAGCCTTCCCCGCCAATTGGTGAGGTAATCTTCAATTGAACGGGAACAACATCATACACCACAAAATATTCCTGCGAAGGATTCTGTGTGATCGCCGTTCCTTTTACCCGGATGGTGTAACTACCGGCAGCGGGGTTTGTGAGCACTACCTGCTCCATATTATTGATATGATCGGCACCGGTGACCGATGGAAGCGTAATATTCTGAACCGTTGTGTCCAGTACCCGCGGCAGGTTAACAGCAGCGGAAGCATCCACTACTTCAAGATCAAGGTCGTTTACCAGCGTGCGCGCTGCAATCAGCGATGCGGCAGGATCGTGCCAGTACAACATCACTTTTACATGGGCTGTATTAGCGGGCACCGTAATGTTATGGGTATTGGTAGCGGACTGCGTCACGGATGTATTGAAATACCGGTTGCCTTCCAGCATTTCAACACTGCGTAAAAGATTCATCCAGCCGAATCCATAACTGAAATCAGGTCCGGCCGCTCCCCTGTCTGCAGCACCGTTACAGAGAATGGCTTTCATCAGTCCACTCTTCGGATTAGCGCCCCCATTGAGCTGGCGGTATCGCTGGTATAAAAGGGCAAGTCCCCCGGTTACCGCAGGCGAGGCCATGCTGGTTCCGTTGTTGTACGAATAAATATTGGAAGGCCAGGCAGAAGCTACAAACTGTCCCATTGATACGATCTCCGGTTTGGTGCGCCCGTCCTTTACCGGTCCTTTGCTCGAAAAATTACTGACGGCACCTGAATCTGTAGTAGCGCCTACGGTAAGTACATTCTTGGCCGACTGGTAACCGCCTAATACCGTTCTGAATCCTGTAGCATAGGGAGCGCAGGTATTATTCCCGCTGTTGCCCGCGGAAAACACATGTTGCAGGGAAGGAAGATCAAAAGCCTGCTGGTCGAGCAGCCTTGAATACAGGTCATAAGTGCCATGGTAATCGCATTCATCAATATTGCCGTAGGAATTATTGGTCAGTACCATTCCATAATCCTGCACATAGACCCCAGCGTTTTTTATAATCCCGAAGAATGCCTGGCTTACGATCGTGGCTTTAGGAGCGAAGCCGGTATACAGTTCGTTGATGTTACCCGCACCGGCAGCAGTTCCATGCACATGATGCCCATGTCCGGCAGCATTGGCGGCAGCGCGGTTGATAAGCCTGCCGCTGAAATCGGCATGTGTCTGCACATCGGCATTATCGCCAATCCCGATCACCACTCCTTCTCCTTTCAGGCCTCTTCCGCCATTGGCGGCGGAAGCCTGCAGCACATTGGCCCGGCTTGCAGACCGGCTGTTGTAATTCAGCGGCCTGTCCTCGGGTGGAGCAGGCTGCACATATTCAATGAAGGGCAATGCCGCCAGCTCCGAAAGCCGGTTTGTTGCCGATTGCACATGAAGGATGCGGTATGACGAAAGGTTAGATGATGTAACGGTAAAGCCTAACCGGTTTAATTCGTGGATTACATCCCCCGGGGTAAAAGTTTTTGCAAATGAAAGCCAGCAATCTGCCGTGCCATAAACTTTTTGTGCCCAGGAAGGAATCCGTCCTTCGGCCAGCCAGGGGTGCATTTTTTGGGCCGGATGAAGGCTGAAGAGCGCCTGTGCGCCCGCTGCCTGTAACAGGGCAGCACCGGGTTTACCCTTGATGCTCACCGTGTAACTGTTGGCCGGAATGTATTCGAGCAGTTCGATGCCTTCGGCAGAAAGCTTCCTGCGCAGGTCATCTGATGGAAGGCCGGTAAACTGTATCACCGCAAAAGCTTTATCCAGGAAACGGGGTGCGCTTTTGTGAAATGAATCAAGAACCTGTTTGGTAATGTTGGGATTTGGAAGAAAAGATCCTCCTTTCAGCAGCACGTGCGCTTCTTTATTCTGGGCATTCAGGATGGATGCAAAAAGCAGCAAAGCAGCCAGCAGTATAGAACGTGGGGATTTCATGGATATAGGTTCTGGCATTAAATGTAACGCAATTATGCCAGCATTACTATTCCAGGAACCCCTGATTTTGAGCCCGGAAAATACATTTTACCGCAGAGGCGCAAAGGCTTTAATCATTGCGTCTTTGCGGTGAAAGGTCAGGCTGAAGCAGCCGGGGATTTTACGCTGCTGTGCATACGCTGCAGCAGGGTATGCACATCCTGCATATCGCGGGCGGGTTCCATCACCAGCATAAAGAGTTTTCCTACCTGTTTGAGGCGTGCTTTGTTGGTGCCTGTTTGAAGGTATTCGAGGATGGAATGAAAAAGGGGCGATTCGAAATAAGGCGAATCAGGTCGGTTAATGAAAAAGCACTTCAGAGAATTGTTCTTCAGCACCATCTTCTCGAATCCTAAACCTACGGCCAGCTTGCGGCAGCGTACTGTAACAAAAAGCTCCTGCACCTGCGGGGGCAGGGGTCCGAACCGGTCGGAAAGTTCTTCCTGCATGGCCTTCAATTCTTCTTCGTTATCGCAATTGTCGAGTCGGGAATAAAGCGAAAGACGCTCGGTGATATTTTCTACATAATCATCCGGAATCAGGATCTCCAGGTCGGTATCAATGGTGCAATCCTGAACGAAATCATCCTGCCTGGAAATTTCTTCCTTGAACAACTCTTTGAATTGGGTACGCTTCAGTTCGCGGATGGCTTCATCAAGGATTTTCTGGTACATCTCAAACCCGATCTCCGCCATAAAGCCGCTTTGCTCGCCGCCCAGCAGGTTACCGGCGCCGCGGATATCCAGGTCGCGCATGGCAATCTGGAAACCGCTTCCCAGTTCACTGTGTTGCTCCAGTGTTTGCAGTCTTTTTTTGGAATCATTCGGCAAGGTACTCATCGGGGGAGCCAGCAGGTAACAGAATGCTTTCCTGTTGCTTCGTCCAACCCGGCCGCGCAACTGGTGCAGGTCGCTCAGTCCGAACTGGTGGGCATTGTTGACAATGATGGTATTTACATTGGGGATGTCCACACCGCTTTCCACGATGTTGGTACAAACCAGCACATCATATTTTTTATCAATGAAATCCATGATGCGCTCTTCCAGCTCATGCCCTTCCATTTGCCCGTGCGCATAACCGATGCTTAAATCGGGACAAAGACTTTGCAGGATCGCGGAGGTTTCCGCCAGATTCTGAACGCGGTTATGAATAAAGAAAACCTGGCCGCCCCGTTCCGTTTCAAAATAAATGGCATCCCGCACAAAATCTTCCCCGTACACGCGCACTTCGGTTTGAATCGGTTGCCGGTTCGGTGGGGGCGTATTCATGATGGACAGATCGCGGGCACCCATAAGAGAGAACTGGAGGGTACGCGGAATGGGTGTGGCCGTAAGTGTCAATGCATCCACGTTCGTGCGCAATGTCTTGATCTTTTCCTTGTGCGCCACACCAAACTTTTGTTCTTCATCAATGATCAGCAACCCGAGGTCCTTGAACTTTACTTCTTTACCCAGGATGGCATGGGTTCCCACGATGATGTCGACCTTTCCTTCTTCCAGTTTTTTGTACGTGTCCTTTTTCTCTTTTGCGGATTTAAACCGGTTAACGTAATCAACCGTTACCGGGAAATCTTTCAGGCGGTCGGAAAAAGTTTTGAAATGCTGAAAAGCAAGAATGGTGGTGGGTACCAGGATAGCAGCCTGTTTGCCATCAACCACTGTTTTAAAAGCAGCGCGCACCGCGATCTCCGTTTTACCAAATCCCACGTCCCCGCACACAAGACGGTCCATAGGCGATGGCGACTCCATGTCTTTTTTTACATCCGCCGTTGCCTTGCTCTGGTCAGGAGTGTCTTCATAAATAAAAGAAGCTTCAAGCTCGGTCTGCATGTAATTATCCGGCGTATGCTGGAATCCCTGCTGGGCCTTTCGCTGGGCATAAAGTTTTATGAGATCAAAGGCAATTTCTTTAACGCGGGTCTTTGTTTTTTCTTTAAGCTTGTTCCATACATCACTTCCCAGCTTGTTCACCTTCGGAACCGTACCTTCCTTGCCGGTATACTTCGCGATCTTATGCAGGGAGTTGATGTTCACATACAACACATCCCGGTCTTTATAAATGATGCGTACCGCTTCCTGGAGTTTCCCGGCTACTTCCAGCTTCTGCAAACCGCTGTAAACACCCACACCATGATCGATGTGCGTCACAAAATCGCCGGGTTGCAGTTCCCTCAGCCCGCGCAGGGTAAGCGCCTTGTTTTTATTATAGGCTTGCTTTACTTTGTATTTATGATATCGTTGGAAGATCTGGTGATCGGTATAGCACACGATCTTCAGTTCTTCATCAATAAATCCTTCGTGAATGGACGTGGCAATGGGGTTGAATGTGATCTCTTCTTTCAGGTCTTTGAAGATGGTATACAGCCGCTCCAGCTGTTTTGGATTTTCTGCAAAAAGATTCAGTGAATAGCCTTTTGCCTCCCAGCTTTTAAGGTCGCGGATCAGCAGGTCGAACTGGCGGTTAAAGGATGGCTGTTCTTTTGTCTGGAAGTGAATTTCTTCATCATATTTTTCCGGAACACTGTAACCGAAATAAACGGTATGACGGCTTTGGAGTTGATCAAAAAAAAGACCGGCCGTTATGAATTCATCGGCATGCACTTCTTTCTTAATTAGTTTCTCATCCTCGCCTTCTTTCGGGGTGGTAGCACCATGGGTAGCAATCGTATGCAGGTACAGGTTGAGGTCTTCTTCCGCCGTCAGCAACTGTTCGCGCAGTACATCACCCTCCTGGATCCAGATCACCGTGTTTTCGGGAAGAAATTCCAGCAGGGAAATTTTGCCCGCATCCTCAAACTGGGTTTCCACATTCGGAATAATGCTTACCTGTAAAAGCCGGCGTTCGCTGAGTTGCGATTCAGGATCCACAATGCGGATGGAATCAATATCATTTCCAAACAATTCAAGGCGGTACGGCTTATCATTTCCGAATGAATAAATATCGAGTATACCGCCGCGAACCGCAAACTGGCCGGGCTCGTACACAAAGTCGGTGCGTTCAAAACCATAGTTCACCAGCTTTTCATACAGGCTGTCGGGTTGCAGGGTATCGCCCACTTTAAGATGAATGATATTGGCGGAAATAGCCTTTGGTACCACTACTTTTTCAAACAGCGCTTCGGGATAGGTTACCAGGGCGCCTGTACGGCTGCCGGTCTGGGCGGAAAACCGGGTCAGGGCTTCCGTACGCAGCATCACGTGCGATGAATTCAGGAGCCGGTAATTTTTGCGGTTTTTAAAAGAATCCGGGAAATAAAATACGTTGATCGCGGCGGTCAGGTTTTCAAGCGTATTGTGGAAATAGGCAGCTTCTTCCGCGTTATTACAGATAAAAACGTGGTTCAGCGAACTGCAGGAAGGGTGAAGAAAGATTCCGGCCCCGATGAACCCGGGGGCGCTTCCCTGGAGGTTCCGGGCGTAAATTTTCCGGGGCTGGGCAAAAGAAAGCCTGTCCGCCAGGGAAAACAGGCGGGCCGATGTTTTAAACCTTTCCAGCAAACCCTGTACACTCATCCAAAGCGGCAAAGATAAATGACTGTATATAAATGGAGTGCAAAGAGGAAATGTTTAATTAATTGAGTAAATTGCCTTTCCTGAACAAACCATCATAATGAAAACTAAACTTTATGCAGGATTGGCTGCCGGAGCTGCCCTGGTGGCTTCCCTCCTCTACTTTACCGGTAAAAGACCGTTGCCGGAACCGGAGGATCGTGAAGCGCAGAAAGCACGCTTTTCGGAGTACCGCACGCGGTATTTTTTCGATATGCTGAAGGATCCCAAAACGGGTACCATACCAGAAGGCATACGCGAAAAAGAGATCGCATTTGCGCGTACACTTCCTGTGCGTACGTACGACAACGTAGCAGCAGCCAGTACCAATCGTACCCAATTGAATAACACGTATTTACCTGCTGGTCCCAATAACATTGGAGGACGAACGAGGGCTGTTGCCTACGACCGCCGTTATAACGGTACCACCAACCGGGTGATCATTGCCGGATGCGTGAGCGGGGGCATCCTCCGGTCAGCCGATGGAGGAACCACCTGGACCCTGGTAACACCGCAGGGTGACATTCACAATTTCACGGCCCTGGCACAGGACGGAAGCAATCCCGATACCTGGTATGCAGGGGGTGGAGAGGTTTATGGCAACTCGGCCAGTGAACTTGGCGCTACTTTCCTGGGATTTGGTCTCTGGAAATCAACCGACAACGGTGTAAACTGGACAAAACTTCCTCTAAACAACATAACGGATGTAAATGGTTCCCCCCTGGGTGGCGGAACACTGGAAGCATTTGACCACCCGTTTGACTTTGTACACCGCATTGCGGTGAACCCAACGAACGGGCACGTATTTGTTGCCGGTCACCGGCGCGTGATGCGCAGTATCAATGGAGGATCAAACTTCCAGGTAGTACTGGGAAGCGGTGCGGCGGCCAATTCTTCCAACGGGCAAACCGAAGTAATGGTAACCAATGCGGGCCGGGTATATGCAGCCGTAAATGGCGGCAATCCTGATGTAGCCCTCAGGGGTGTATGGGTTTCTGCAACCGGCGCCCTCAATACTTTTACGCGCATTGCCGGCGGACAAACGGTGGGTGTTGATTCGGTAGACGGATGGCGGGCCAACGATCCATCACAGGGCGGAAAGCGCATAGTAATGACCCTGGCTCCTTCCAACAACGATGTGGCTTATGTATTTTATGAAAATGGATTGAGCTCCGATGATCCTCAACTGGCTCCAGAGGCAGACCTGTTCCGGCTGGATGCCACTGCCACTACATACACCTGGAGCAACCGGTCGGCCAATATGCCTAACTATCCAAACGGAAACTTAAGCGGATCCGATCCGCTGACCGTGCAGAACGGCTACGACATGGTGGTCCGTGTTTATCCAACCGATCCCAATATTGTTTTTGTCGGCGGTACCAACCTTTATCGGTCGCTTGACGGTTTTGCCACAACCAATAGTACTGCCTGGATCAATGGCTACCAATCCATAGCAACATTTTATAATCTTTATCCAAAAGGTCACCCGGACATCCATGAACTGGTATTCAACCCGGTAAATCCTGCAGAATCCATTTGTGCGAATGATGGTGGAGTACAGGTAACCTCCAACATACTGGCAGGAACTGGATCGTTTACTACGAACACGGTTTTATGGTCCATGCTCCCGAACTACCAGACGCTCCAGTATTATTATGTGGCCATCGATCCTGATGCAGGGCGCAACAACTTTATTGGTGGTTCACAGGACAACAGCACGCATTTCCGCGACCGTGTAGGCATACTGGGCACAGGTCCTGCAGACAGCAATAATCATATCCGCCTTGTAGGGGGCGACGGAAGTTCCGTGGGTATTTCGAAAACTAACGTTTCTGCCCAGGCGCAGTATATTTTCGGGGGTTCGCAATTTGGAAATATCCGGAGGATCCGGGTTAGCGGCGGATCTCTTTCGCCCAGTATTTTGGGTGAAGACATCAAGCCTACCGGGCTTACAACCGCCTTTCCCGGTGCAACCAATGAATTCGGTGAATTTGTCACCAACTTCCGTTTGAATCCTGATAACACGGAAGACCTTTATTATGTGAACTTCAACCGGCTGTTCCGCACCACATCGGCTTCTTCTGTTGCCGGTGGCGGATGGACAGAACTGACGGGCGTTTCTTCTTATATCAATGCAGCCAATGGCCGCAACATTGCTATCCGCGCAGTAGCATTCAGCCGCGGACCGTACGCATCAAGCCACGCACTTTATATAGGAACCACGAGCGGACGTATCCTGAGAGTGGACGACCCGCGCAACCAGGCGGCGGCTACGCTGCCGGTTGATATAACACCGCTTTTACCTCCCGGCCAGACAACGATCGGGAACGTACAGGATATATCCGTGAATCCGAATAATGATGATGAAGTAATGGCTGTTGTATCAAACTATGGACTGGTCAGTATCTACTGGACCAATAATGCAAAATCAGCCAGTCCCCTTTGGCGCAATGCAGAAGGGAACCTGACCCTGCCTTCCGCACGCAGCTGCGCCATTGTTGTAAAGAAAGATGCAGCCAATCAACCCGTAACGGAATATTATGTGGGCACTTCTGTTGGTTTATACAGTGTTGCTAATTTAGGCACCACGCTCACTAACGGACAGGCTCCTGTATGGCAGCGTGAGGGCAGCACAGTACTGAACTATGCCGTTGTACAAACAATGGCCTACCGTCCTGCAGATAATGTATTGCTGGTGGGTACTCATGGAAACGGAATGTTCTTTACCGCTACCGGTACACCGAACTTTGTTCCGAACCAGAATACAGGAATGGACCCGGTTACCAATGACCGCAATTTCATCCACACGGTTTACCCAACGGTAACACCGGACAGGGTTCAGTTCCAGGCCGGTAATATGACGGGTATAAAAAAGATTACGGTGCAGGTACTTGATCTTTCAGGCCGCGTTGTGTACCGCAAAGAATCACCTTACCAGCATGGCAGCTTCGGTTTAAATCCATTTGCTTCGGGTAATTACATCCTGAGCATACACAGTGATGACGGTAAATACCGCCACATTCAAAAGCTGATCAAACAATAAATGTTAAACCCTCCGAAACGGAGGGTTTTTTTATGATCATCTTTGTTGATTAATTTTAAAAACAGCATCTAAGTATCATGAAGCAACTTTACATACTCCTGATTTTTCTCGCCTTCTCATTGGTTATTCATGCCCAGAGCAAAGGAACGATAAGCCTCTATGGATACCAGCAATCGGTGTTACCCGGGACCATTCCAAAGGGTGTGATTACCGAGGATGGAAAAGAAGTGGAAATAACCATCAAGCCCCGGTTTAATTACTGGTTCTATACAGCCTCCCATTCTAAAATTTATCCTGTGGAGATATGGGTCAAGGGTTCGCACCACCTGGTACGTACGCAATCCAGGCAAACACCGGTAGAAGTGGAAATTCCTACGGTCAGCAAAAAGGTAATGGTACCGAAAACGTCGAAGAATGTTCTGGAACTGGAACTGCTTCCCTCAGTAAATGGAAAACATACAGCAAAGGGAAAATCCCTTAGTAAAACCCACACGGTGGTGCTGGTGTACAAAGCAAACGGAAAACTTTTTTACCAGACTTTATCGGGGCTGAAAGAACTGCCTCCGGCGGCGATGCAGTGATTCCTTGAGGTAGGGGCAAAAGAAAAGCCGGTAAGAATACCGGCCTCTAACCTAAACCGTCCGACTAAAAATATCTTAGAGTAATTGTGATCTGTTTAAGTATTTTCCAACTACTATGCCAATAAGCTCATTATGTGGAAAACTGTGCAGGAAGTTTACGATAGGGCATTTTTCGTAAATTGATAAAAATCTGTTATGGCACTTCAGCCCTGGCGCAAAGGATACATTACGCGTATAGAGGACGAAACCTATAATACAAGGCGCTTCTGGATCAAAATTCCGGAGGTGGAACGCTTTGATTTCCTACCGGGGCAGTTCGTTACGCTTGATTTACCCATACACGAAAAGCCCAATAAAAGATGGCGCAGTTACTCTATTGCCTCGTGGCCGGACGGGACCAACGTGATCGAATTGTTGATTGTTTTACTCGATGGTGGATTAGGCACCACATATTTATTTAATGACATACATGAGGGATCAGAATTAACCCTTAGAGGGCCGCAGGGTGTGTTTACACTGCCTCCTGACATTGATAAGGATATCTACTTAATCTGCACCGGGACCGGCATTGCGCCCTTCCGCAGCATGATCCATCATATCAATAATACGAAGCAGGCCCATCAGGATATTTACCTCGTCTACGGCACACGGACCACAAAAGACCTCGTGTACCTGGATGAAATGCGGAGAATGGAGGGCGAAGTGCAGCGGTTTCATTACATTCCTACCCTTTCGCGGGAAGACTGGAACGGGTGCTGTGGGTATGTGCATGCGGTTTACGAAAATCTGGTTCATCAAAAAATGAATGGACATGCCGAACCGCCTGCTGCCAATTTTTATTTATGCGGTTGGAAGGCCATGGTGGATGAAGCCAGGAGCAGAATCCAGAAACTGGGGTATGATAAAAAACAGATCCACCTGGAACTTTACGGTTAAATAAAACAGAACGGAGCGTGCAGATTGACAGTGGAGAGCGGTGGAATCAGCGAGTAGAGTGCGTAAGATGGATCTTATCAAAATTATTTATTGAATAGCCCCGGAAGCCAGCAGGTTCTCCGGTTACTGTTTTCACCGGAAGAACCTTCCCTTCGTCAGTGAACCGGTACACCATTCCTGAACAAGGCATGTACTCCAGCGGATCATTGTACATAAAATCGTCCCACAGGATAAATTCCAATTCTTTATTTTTCTTATTGAACCCTATATAAAATTCATCCATCCGGAACTGGTGCACAACGAATGATTTATTGATTACCGGGTTATAGATTAAATGAAAAGTTACACTGCAGGCAAGTCCTGAGCAGGAGGAAACACTTCCCGTCAGGTATAAATATTTCTGACCTCCTATCCGGAGTACTTTCGATTCCTCAGGATGCAGATTAAAAGAATAAATAAAAGCTTCCCAAACAAGGCTGGTATCCAGTTCCCTGTCCGGCCGCTGCTCTTTACCATTGATCAATAATTTCGATAATTCCTCTCCTGAATATGATTCCTTTACTTCCACAATAAACTCCCCGATTTTATTTTTATCATGCCTCCATATGGTATCTTCTTCCCAGCCAGGGCTATCGAGCGATTTTATTATGGATTCACCGGGACGATCAATAACGGCACTGGTATCCAAAAAATCCGCAACCAGTTGATGAAAAGCTTTCCTTCCGCCAATTGATGCATATGTTTTGACGACCGGAATAGCATAAAAAGAATCCCGCAGATTTTGCAGTTCAAGGGCCTGCCCTGCCGAATCCTGGGGATGATAGGGAAAAGTCAGTGTATCAGTCTCTACCGAATCGACAATCGGCTTTACACGATTCCTGTTTCTGTCCGCACAGGAAAAACAAAAGATAGCCCCAAGAAGAAACCATCTTTTGAATGTGTGTATCATATGAATAAAACCTTATGCGGTTAGTGCTTTCAATACGGTGCTTCTTACTTCATCAATGGAAATGCGTTCCTGCTGCATCGAATCACGGTGACGGATGGTAACGGTGCGGTCTTCTTTTGTCTGGTGATCGATGGTGACGCAGAACGGCGTACCCAATGCATCCATGCGGCGGTACCGTTTGCCGATGGTGTCTTTCTCTTCGTAAAAACATTTGAAATCGAGCTTGCAGGCGTCCATGATGCCGCGTGCAATTTCAGGGAGCCCATCTTTTTTTACCAGTGGAAGAATAGCAAGTTTGATGGGAGCCAGTTTAGCCGGAAGTTTCAGCACCACGCGGCTGTCTTTTTTTTCTTCCGTGCTCAGGTCCTGGTCTTCGTAGGCTTCACTGATCACCATCATTACCGTACGGTCAACTCCAATAGATGTTTCAATTACATAGGGAATGTAATTTCCATACGGCTTACCGGTAGCTTCATCAAGATCGTTATCAAAATACTGGAGCTTTTTTCCGCTGTATTGCTGGTGATTCTTTAGATCAAAATCGGTGCGGGAATGAATGCCTTCCACTTCCTTAAAACCAATCGGGAAGTTGTATTCAATATCGCAGGCCGCATCGGCATAGTGCGCCAGTTTCACATGATCATGAAAGCGGTAACGGTCGGACGGAATACCTAGGCTCAGGTGCCATTTCATACGTTCCGCTTTCCAGTGCTCGTACCATTGCTTTTGCGTACCCGGACGGATAAAGAACTGCATTTCCATCTGCTCAAATTCGCGCATGCGAAAGATGAACTGGCGTGCTACAATCTCGTTGCGGAAAGCCTTCCCGATCTGCGCAATACCAAATGGAATTTTCATGCGGCCTGTTTTCTGTACGTTCAGGAAGTTGACAAAGATGCCCTGGGCCGTTTCGGGACGCAGGTAGATTTTGTTGTCTTCTTCATCGGAAGCAACGGCCCCAAATTCGGTAGAAAACATAAGGTTGAACTGGCGCACTTCGGTCCAGTTGGAGGTACCGCTAACGGCACATAGAATTTTATTGGATTCGATCAACCGCTTTAACCCGTCAAAATCATTACCGGCAAGCAGGTCGTCCATTTGTTTGAGCAGGAGTTCGGATTGTTCAGCATGCCCTTCCTTTTCCAGCTCGTCGGCTTTCGCTTCAATAAGGTGGTCTACACGGTAACGTTTATTGCTGTCGCGGTTGTCGATCATGGGATCGCTGAAATTATCCACGTGGCCGCTGGCTTTCCAGGTAGTCGGGTGCATGAAGATTGCCGCGTCAATACCCACGATGTTCTCGTACATGCGGGTCATGCTGGTCCACCAGTAATCCTTGATATTTTTTTTCAGCTCGCTGCCCCACTGGCCGTAATCGTAAACAGCACCGAGCCCGTCGTAGATTTCTGAGGAAGGGAAAATAAAGCCATACTCTTTACAATGTGAAATGATTGCCTGAAACTTGGAAGTATCCGTTGCCATGGCGGCAAAAGTAAGTAGTTTGGGGGAAGTCCACAGACTACGGTCCACAGTCCACAGAACCTTTCGTTCATAAAGACTTTGCGACTTTGCGATTGCCTTTGAATTAACCGTCAGTTAGCAAAGCTGACCGCGAGTTATTAATTCTTAATTTTTAATTCTTAATTTTCTTATTAGCAGTATTAAAATAAAATAAAAGAATGCCTCCCAATACAGTCATCATACCCGGTCCTTTTTTCTTTGCCGGTTTGGGCTTTGGAACCTTTACGCCGGCTACCAGGGCCGGTTGCGGTTGCAGGCGGTTGGATGGTGCATTGGGCGCCATTTCCTGCTCCAGTTTTCCTTTTACTTTTTCTTTATTAGCTTCACCTTGCTGAACGCTCTGGTTACCGGCTTCCACCTCTATCGTATTCATGATAACGGCGAATTTGTTCGGCCTGATCTGGTGCGCATACTCCAGGGCAAACTGCTTTGTAAATACGGCACCAAAATAAAGAATGATGGAAGAATAATAAATCCAGAGTATGAGGATCACGAGTGAACCGGCCGTTCCATAGGTGCCGCCCACATTGCTTTTTGCGATGTAAAGTGAAATCAGGAACTTACCGATTACAAAAAGTATAGCCGTAAAGATGGACCCTGGCCACACGTCTTTCCACCCGATTTTCGCATCCGGGAGTACTTTGAAGATAACGGCAAACAGGAGTGTAACCACACTGAGGGTCAGCAACAGGTTGATAATATAAAAAACAACTACCGTAATATCCGGGAACCGGTCCTGCAGGCGTTTACCCAAACTTTCCACCACGGTGGTAGCTGCCAGCGATACGAGTAATAAAAAGCCCAGGCTTACAATTACACCAAAGGAAAGAAAGCGGCTGGAGAGCAGTTTCATCAGCCCTGCCTTAGGCTTTGGCTTCAGCCCCCAAATGGTGTTGATGGAATCCTGGATCTCTGCAAATACGGTGGTAGCACCAATCAGCAGGGTTACAATACCAATGATCATCGCCACAGTGTCCTTATCGCCCAGGGATGCGTTCTTGATGATATCCTGCACCTGCTTGGCGGCATCCGGACCAACAAAACTATTCATCTGGTCATAGATCGTTCCTTCAACAGCTTCCCGTCCAAGAAAAATTCCGCAAAGCGAAATGATCACTATTAATAACGGTCCCATCGAAAACACGGTATAATAAGCCAGTGAAGCGCTGAGCTTCGGGACTTTATATTCACCAAATCCTCCAAAGGAAGCTTTCAAAACGTTCCATAAACCTTTTACGGTTACTTTTTTCTTCATTGATGCGGGTTTGTGGGTAACCTGCAAAAAAGCCGCCAACCACAGATGTGGAAATGGCCTGTTATTTCACCTTGATGTGTTCACCTGATTGCTCGTTTTCCTCCTGCTTCTTATGCTCGTGGGCTTTCAATGAGCCTTTTCCTTCTTCCACTTCCACGGTTTTGATCCAGACCGCATAATTGTTGGGCTTGATAATTCCGCCATACACAGTAGCATAGGCTTTTGTAAACTCGGCTCCGAAATAAAGTATGAGTGATGAATAATAGATCCAGGATAAAACAACCACGAAGGAGCCGGCGGCCCCGTAAGTGGTGCCGATATCTGAAGTGCCGATATAAAATGTAATGGCAAATTTTCCCAGCATAAAAAGGATGGCAGTAACGATGGCACCAAACAGCACATCCCTCCACCGGATGCGGGCATCGGGAAGAATTTTAAAAATGATCCCGAAAAGTACGGTTGTAATAATAAAAGTGAGCAACAGGTTAATAATATAGAGCATGGTTACGGCAGAGCCCGGAAATAATTGCATCAGCTTGGTGCTCAGCGATTCCACGATGGCAGTAATGATGAGTGAAACGAGCAGCAGGAAACCAAGCCCGATGACCACGGAAAAGGATAGCACCCTGTTCATCAGCAGCATGATCCAGCCTTTTTTTGGTTTGGGTTTGAGGCCCCAGATGGTATTCAGTGAATCCTGGATCTCGGAAAAAATCCCGGTGGCGGCAATAAACAGGGTGATAAAACCAAGGGTGGCCGTAAGCGTACTTTGTTTGCTTTTGTAGGCGTTGCGAATAATTTCCTGGATCTGCAGGGCGGCATCGGCGCCTACAAAACTGGCGATCTGCCCGTATACGGATCCCTCAATGGCATCGCGTCCATAAAAGATATCCGCAAAATAAATGATGACAATCAGCATAGGCCCGAGGGAAAAAACGGTGAAATAAGCGAGTGACCCGCTAAGCTTCACTATTTTATCATCCAGGAAGCCCTTGAATGCCTTTTTAAACAAATTCAGGACACCCTTTACCGTTAATTTTTTGCGCACGGGAGAATTTAAGATTTAAGATTTGGGGATTTGAAGTTTGGAGTTTCTGATAGCACAATCAGTACTCTAAACGCAAAGGCGCAAAGAAAACCTTACGGATGAACTTCTGACGGATGCTTCCTACTTCCAACCTCATACTTCCTGCTTCCTCATTCAAAATTCCTTGTTCCCTGTTCCTTGTTCAATATTCTTACGCCGTTTGCACCACCAGACGGAACCCGTTACCGTGGATGTTCACGATCTCGATCTTCGGATCATCTTTGAGGTACTTGCGGAGCTTGGCAATGTATACGTCCATGCTGCGGCCGTTAAAATAGGTATCGGAGCCCCAGATGCGCTTCAGAGCCTGCTCGCGGGGCAGAAGATCATTCATGTGCTCGCACAGCATTTTCAGCAACTCGTTTTCTTTCGGAGAAAGTGTTTGCATGCGTCCGCCCACGGAAAGCTCGCGCAGCTTTGGATTGAAATGGTAGGTTGAAAGATCGAATTCTTTATTCTCGGATTCGCGGTTCAGCTCTTCATTGCGTTTTAAGATCGCTTTGATTTTATGAAGCAGCACTTCCGAATCGAAGGGCTTGGTTATATAGTCATCGGCACCCAGTTTATATCCCTGGATGATGTCTTCCTTCATGGTTTTGGCCGACAAAAAGAACAGCGGCACGTCAGGATTTATATCGCGGATCTCTTCTGCCAGTGTAAATCCATCCATATTGGGCATCATTACGTCCAGCAGGCAAAGGTCAAATTGCTCTCGTTGAAAAGCAGCAAGGCCCAGGCGGCCATCGCGCTCGAGGGTTACATCATAATCATTCAGTTCCAGATAGTTCTTCAGTACACTTCCCAGGTTCGGATCATCTTCGCATAACAAGATTTTAGCTTTCTTTCCTTCCATGATTCATGAGTTTTATTTAGAATTTAAAGTTAACGTATTTGTTTATACGCCCACTTTGCTTTGTAACCGTACAGAACTGTTATTAAAAAATCGGGCCGCCCGTAATGAATGGTGTGTGGTATTAAGGTATTATGGTATTATGGTATTATGGTATTATGGTTTGGAGAACACTTAAGTGAAAATGTTGTGGTCTGTGGTCCGTTGACTGTGGACATCGCTCCGTATCAACATATCAACTTATCAACCCAACCCCCAATTCCAAATTCCCAATCCCTACTCCCTATCCTCCACACGAATCCCTCCGTTCACCTGCCGGAACGCATCTGCAAATTTTTCGTAGCGGTTCTTCGATTTCATCCATTTCACTTTCGTGCGGTACATGGCATAGTACAGCTTTTCGTAGGCTTTGCGGCAATCCGACGTGTCGTAAAAAGTTTTTGTCCAGCCGGTGGACTGCTGTGTGGGATGGAGCAGTTCAAAGCCATTGCCATACATTTTAATGGGTGAAGGCAGGCTTCGGACATCCAGGGATTTCGCATTTACGTCGTGGCCCCAGGCAAAATATTTTTCCCAGTAGGTAAAATGGTTTTTTAACCGGGCCGTGATCTCCTGGTCGGTTTCCGGGCCAGAAGCTTTGAGGCGCCAGCGGTTGTTCTGGCGCGAAAAAGGATTGTCTCCAGGCGTATCGAACCGGTTGGAAAATCCTGCGAAGGAAAGTTTCCTTCCTTCTATCTTATCCAGCAAAACAAGTTTGTCTTTTTCAGCAGATTCTATTTTAAAGTCATAGATGCGGCCGCGGTTATTCACCAATACCAGCTTTTCTTTTTTTCGGTACCATTTGCCCCATTGATAATCTTCCAGGTTACAGGTATAGGTACCGTCTTTTTGCAGGTCGATGAATGATGCTCCTGAAAGACGCCCATCGCCCTCTGTATTTTCATCTTCCTGGTAAATCCAGGCTTTGGATAATACATCACCGGACCCGCATCCGGCTATCAAGATCAGCGATAGGAAAAACAGCAGTTTTTGCATTGCAATTGTTTCATATTTTTTTTAAACCACGGAGGCAGGGGGACACAGGGATTCACCGAACTTTACTTTTTTATGCTATATATGTCCCTGTTTTTGTCGTTCTGATCCCTTGAAATTTTAGGCAACAACGGAGACAAGAAGGCAGGGAGTTACACCATTGATAATAGTGAAACTCTGTGTCACAGTTTCTTCGGTGGTTCTTGTCATCGCGGTTCGCACAGGTTTTTTGAACCACAAGGGCACGGTGACACAGAGTTCACTGAAACATTTCCTGTGCACCTTTGTGCCTCCCTGTCCCTGTGGTTCCTACGTGGTTCGCACAAATGTAATATCAGATATTAAAGAGTGAAGGTCCGGACTGCATCGGCGGATTTTTTCCCAGGTGCTCATAGGCTTTATAAGTGGCTTCCCTACCCCGGGGGGTGCGTTTCAGGAATCCTTCCTGTATCAGAAAGGGCTCATAAACTTCTTCCAGCGTACCCGGCTCCTCCCCCACTGCGGTAGCAATGGTGGTGATTCCAACCGGACCACCCTTGAACTTGACGATAATAGCCGAAAGGATCCGGTTATCCATTTCATCCAGTCCATGCTCATCCACATTTAATGCTTTCAGTGCATGTTGTGTGATCCCCAGGTCAATTTGTCCGTCGTTCAAAACCTGGGCAAAATCGCGTACGCGGCGAAGGAGCCCGTTGGCAATACGCGGTGTGCCCCGGCTGCGGCGGGCAATTTCACCGGCAGCATCGGAGGAGATTTCTGCCTGCAGGATGACAGCGGATCGCAGGATGATCTTTTGAAGCGTGCGGGTGTCGTAATATTCAAGCCGCGATTTAATAGCAAAGCGCGATAACAGCGGCGCCGTAAGCAGACCGCTGCGGGTGGTGGCGCCAATGAGCGTAAACGGGTTAAGGTTGATCTGAATAGACCGCGCGTTGGGACCGCTGTCGATCATAATATCGATGCGGTAATCTTCCATGGCCGAATAAAGATATTCTTCCACTACGGTGCTGAGGCGGTGGATCTCGTCAATGAACAGCACATCTTTTGGTTCGAGACCAGTCAGCAATCCTGCCAGGTCGCCGGGCTTTTCAATGACCGGCCCGGATGTTTCCCTGATTTTGACACCCAGTTCATTGGCCACAATGCGCGACAGCGTGGTCTTACCCAGTCCGGGCGGGCCATGAAAAAGCACGTGATCCAGTGCTTCCCCCCGGATCTTGGCCGCTTTGATAAAGATGGTCAGGTTCTCAATGATCTGGCCCTGGCCGGAAAATTCTTCAATATCCTTAGGCCTGATGTTATTTTCGAATTCCTTATCCGCCGCCGAAAGGTTTTCGTTGTCCGTATTGAGATTAGGGTTTGACATATTGAATGCTGCACGCTTTACGCTGCACGCTGCACGCACGAAAACGTGCAGCGTGCAGCGTGTAGCTTGTAGCGAACCGTAAAACTAAGCGTTTTAGCAAGAAAGAGCCCCAAGAAATGCTTAAATGAATCCTACTTTTGAACACAAATTTTTTCGCATGAACATAGGTGTGCTCGGTACAGGATCGGTAGGAGAAACTATTGCATCGGCGCTGGTCAAAAAGGGTTATGATGTCAGGATCGGCAGCCGTACCGAGAAAAATGAAAAAGGTGCCAAATGGGTGAAAGGCGCAGGGAAGCACGCCAGCCAGGGCAATTTTAATGATACGGCCGCTTTTGGTGAAATTGTATTTATTTGCCTCAACGGCGAATTCACACTCGATGTACTGACGGGGGTGGATAAGGCACATCTTGATGGAAAAATTTTAGTGGATATTACCAACCCGCTCGATTTTTCACAGGGCATGCCGCCCCGCATGCTGGAAGGCATGGGCCAATCCACTTCGCTGGCTGAAAAGATCCAGGAGCTACTTCCGCATTCCTTTGTGGTCAAGACACTTAATACCGTGAATTACAAACTGATGGTGGATGCACGCATCGTAAACAAAGGCGACCACCATCTTTTTATCTGCGGTAATGACGCCAACGCTAAAAATATTGTCAAGCATTTCCTGGTCGATAATTTTCACTGGAAACCCGATCATCTCGTAGACCTCGGCGGCATTCAGCAGGCAAGAACGGTGGAAGCCATGGTACCCTTTTGGGTATCGGTTTGGCAGGCGCTCGGAACACCGCTATTCAATTTTAAGATCGTACATTAGGGAAGCATACCAATGCTTCTGCTATGAAATTGAACCGATACCGTTTTCTTTTCATTCCATTTACCGCCATTGCAGTTTACTCGTGCGGGCTTTGCAGCACCAAAAAAATTTCCTGTCCCGGATACATCACCAATGTGCTGGACACCTTGTTCCCATACCGCGACAACGAGGTGCTGCGCTTTAAGAGCAGTGATGGCATCATCAGGACATTTACCCTCCAAAATACAAACATCACTTCCCCCTATGAAGAATCCGGCAGCTTCTCCGGCCCCCCGCCCAGCTGTTTTGCTGAAAAAAGCTTCCGGTCTAACGAAACTGACTCTTCCGGGACCTTTGGCTTTGGTGTGAACCTATTTACCAACGATGAATTCAAATCAGCTACAGTTTACCTCCCGGGCGCTTACGTGTCCCTCATAGACCTTTCCGGCAACCGGTTTACCCGTGCAGAACTTTTTATCCGCTCCCGGTCAATTCCGATGACGATTCAGCACCTGCCCGCCATTACCCTGGATAATCAAACATTTGGGGACGTATCGGTCTTTTCGCGCGATACTACTAGTAATGATGTGCCGCATGGTATTTATGTGGTGTACACCGCACCCAACAGAGGAATAATCGGATACGGTGTGTACCCGATGAACAAAATCTGGGTCAAACAATAATCAACTTTTATTTTGACCTATCCGTTCACCATACAAATCGGCTCTCTATCACTGCCCCTGCACGCCGTGCTGGAAACACTGGCCTTTTTTATCGGCTTCCGTTATTTCATGTACCTGCGCAAAAAAGAGACGGATGTCCTGAATTCATCCACGCGCATCTGGGTGATCATCGGCGCCATCTTCGGCGCTATCATTGGTTCCAGGCTGGTGGGCGCGCTGGAACGCCCCGAAGAATTATGGAAAACAAACAACATCCTGTTTTACATCTACAACAATAAAACAGTGGTAGGCGGATTTTTGGGCGGCCTGGCCGGCGTTGAACTGGTGAAAAAAAGAATTGGTGAAACAAAGGCTTCGGGCGACCTGTTTGTTTTCCCGATGATCCTGGCGCTGATCATCGGCCGTGCCGGTTGTTTCAGTATGGGTGTGTATGAAGAAACATACGGCATGGAAACATCATTTCCCCTGGCCATGGATCTTGGTGATGGAGTACTCCGGCACCCGGTAACCTTGTACGAAATAACTTTCCTGGCCATGCTCTGGATCTCCTTCATTCATTTGAAGAAACATGTGCCGCTTGAAAACGGTGCCCTGTTCAAGCTGTTCATGATCGCCTACCTGGTCTTTCGTTTTGCGCTGGAATTTATTAAACCGCATTACACGCTGCCCATCGGCATATCTACCATACAGCTGGCCTGCCTGCTGGGACTTTTATATTATTCACCTTACCTGCTTCAACCCAGGAAATTTGCTGCCTATGCCTGAACGGCCCTACACCTATTACGATTTTACCCTAAGCCTTTGCCCGCATTGCCTCAGGCGCGTGGATGCCAAGATCGTTTTTGAAAATGGTCTTGTTTTTATGTTGAAGAATTGTGCCGAGCATGGTTTTATGAAAGTGCTGATCGCCACCGATGTGGAATACTATAAGAACATCCGTAACTACAACAAGCCTTCGGAAATGCCGCTGAAGTTCAATACCAAAACGCATTACGGCTGTCCGTACGATTGCGGACTGTGCGCCGATCATGAGCAGCATGGATGCCTGACCATCGTGGAAATCACGGACCGGTGCAACCTTACCTGCCCTACCTGTTATGCCATGAGTTCGCCCCATTACGGGCGCCACCGCACCCTAAAAGAAGTGGAGCGCATGCTGGATATCGTTGTGGAAAATGAAGGCGAACCCGATGTGGTGCAGATCAGCGGTGGCGAGCCAACGGTGCACCCCGATTTTTTTGCCATCCTGGATATCGCCAAAACCAAACCGATCAAACACCTGATGGTGAACACCAACGGCATCCGCATTGCCAAAGATTTTTCGTTTGCCGAACGGCTGGCTTCCTATATGCCCGATTTCGAGATCTACCTTCAGTTTGATTCGTTTAAACCGGAAGCCCTGCAGCAACTGCGTGGAAAAGATTTGACCGGGGTGCGGATGAAAGCACTGGAGCACCTCAACAAACTGAATCTCTCCACCACCCTGGTGGTTACGCTGCAAAAAGGTTTGAACGATGACGAAGCCGGGAAGATCATTGACTTTGCGGTGAAACAACCTTGTGTACGCGGGGTAACTTTTCAGCCCACCCAGGTGGCGGGAAGAGCGCAGAATTTTAACCCGGCTACCGACCGTATAACGCTCACGGATGTACGCCAATCCATACTGGATCAAACGGATATTTTTAAAGCCAATGATATCATTCCGGTACCCTGTAACCCCGATGCCCTGGCTATGGGTTATGCGCTGAAACTGAACGGGCAGGTCATCCCGATGACCCGTTATGTTGACCCGGCACACCTGCTGAACAACAGCCGCAATACGATTGTGTATGAACAGGATGCCGTGCTGCATGGGCAGCTCATGAATATTTTCAGCACGGGCATTTCCGTAGACCGGGTTGAAGAGAACATGAAGCAGCTGCTTTGCTGCCTTCCGCAGTTTCATGCACCGGGATTAACCTATAACAACCTGTTCCGGGTCATCATCATGCGCTTTATTGATGCCTATGATTTTGATGTGCGGGCCATCAAGAAAAGCTGCGTGCACATTGTGCATAAGGATGGAAGGGTGATTCCTTTTGAAACGATGAACCTGTTTTACCGCGATGAAAAAGAAGCCTACCTGAAAGAACTGATCGTCCCGAAGAAGGATGATGTGCCCCTGTACCAGTAAATTAACCTGCAAAATTTTTCAATTTTTTTATATGAACCCGCGGTATAAGCCTTTGCTCGTTAATATCCCCATTTTCCTGGTAATGGTCATTACTACAATGATTGTATTTAATAGTCATGATCCATCAGAAGCTGTAACCAGTGGTTTCACTTACCTGTTCATGACATCAACCAACCTCTCAATTGCCCTGACGCGTGGTTTAGGTAACAAGCCCGATGCAACTATCTATTTACTAATAAGAGGCGTATTGATACTGGTTGGGTTTTCCGTTTGTACATACCAATCCGGTTCGCGATGAAGCTATTCTGGAGATATCTTTTGATTTATTTTGCCATCAACATGTTTGCACTTGGCCTCCTGATCATACTTCCATCCTTTTTTGCTAATCATAGTAATCTCGGGTGGGGTATCGTAACGGGTCTTTTGTACATCATAGTTGTGTTGTATCAGATGGGAAGATCGTATGCTTACATGCATGATCCCAAAAAAAGAATACATGGACAGGGCTGGGCGACAGCGTTGCTTTCCTCCATGCTTATTGGATATGGCGTTTGCACTCAACTTAACTGACCATGAATCAATTCACACGAAATCTCCTGGTTTATTTATTCATCAATTTTGGACTGCTTATTATCGTTTGCGCTCCAATATTTTTTTATTCAGGTAATGGGGGATTGGTCTGGCTGATTTACGGAGGCATTGTTTACATAATTGGCTTTATCATCCAAATTATACTTGCCGTAATTTATCTGGCCAACCCGGTTAAAAATCAAAAAGGCCAGGCCTGGGTAGCAGCGCTAGGCATTATACTGCTGGTAGGTTTTTCCATCTGCTCGCCCGGCATTTTTGGTTAAGAAGGAGCGGCACGATGCAGCAGGTTTAAAATAACATCCGGGTCCGGGCAATTGGCCAGGTACGACAAACGCTCTGAAAAGCGGCAGACACCTGGGTAATCGCCCTTTTTTCCCTGCATATCGAGGATGAGCTGAAAATGCAGGTGCGGCGGCCATTGCCCGTTCTCCGCCGGTTCACCAAAAGCCGCGATCCATTGACCTTTTTCCACCATGGCTCCCTCCATGATCTCCTGGATGGAATGAAGACTCAGGTGCCCGTACAGGGAATAAAAATGCAGGTCTTCTATGCTATGCTCCAGAATCAGTGTTGCCCCGTAATCACCAAATGCTTCATTAAAGGCAAACGAATGCACTACCCCTGAGCATGGCGCATACACCGGCGTGCCGGCCGGTCCCCAGATATCGATGCCCAAATGAAGACGGCGGGGTTCATCACCGGTTCGCGGGTCAAATACTGCACTGCGGCTGTAAATGGTACGGTGTTCGTTATAACCGCCTATGCCGAACGAAGCCCCCTTTTTTGCCAGGATGGTATCAACATAACGGCTGAAGAGGGCTGTATTGGTCAGCATTTCATGCGAGAGCGCCGTGTTGGCTTCGGTGAAATCCATGAGCAGTAACTTGTCCGAATCCTCAACCGGTACTACGGGAGCAAATTCAGGCCCCAGTTCCTTTAACCGATCTTCAAAATTTTTTGCATCCATTTTTTTGCTTTCAATAACTTTAGCGTATTCCTCCACCTCAAATCTAAAATAAACTATATGACGAGAAGATTGCTGTTGCTTGTTGCTGTGTTATTCAGCCTGGGCAGCTTTGCACAAAACAATCCATTATGGATGCGTTACCCGGCCATTTCACCCGATGGTAAAACCATTGTTTTTTCCTACAAGGGTGATCTTTATAAAGTTCCCGCAACCGGTGGTGAAGCGTATCCCTTAACCCTCCATGAAGCCCACGACTTTATGCCGGTGTGGAGCCGCGATGGAAAGTGGCTGGCTTTTGCTTCCGACCGCTATGGCAACTTCGATGTATTCGTCATGCCTGCAGCAGGCGGTGAATCAAAGCGGCTTACCTATCATTCCGCTGCTGATTATCCTTACGATTTTTCTACGGATGGCAAGTCGGTATTGTTCGGCACCAACCGAAATGATATTTATACGTCGGCACGCTTTCCGCAGAGAGGATTGTTCCAGAAACTGTACCAGGTGCCGGTAACCGGTGGCCGTTCGGTGATGTTCCTTTCTGCCGGATCGGAATTTGCGCATTTCAATAACAAGGGCGACAAGCTTCTTTTCCAGGACCGCAAAGGATATGAAGATGCCTGGCGGAAACATCATACATCATCGGTTACCCGCGATATCTGGATCTACGATACCAAAAAAGATGAATACGTGCAGGTAACTTCTTTTGAGGGAGAAGACCGCGAGCCGGTTTGGGGCAGCGACGACAACACGTTTTATTTCCTGAGTGAAAAAGACGGGTCGCAGAATCTGTACAAAGCCACGGTAGGCGGACAAACAACCGTTACACAGCTGACCCGGATGAAAGACCACCCGGTTCGTCATCTTTCGCGTTCGAACGACGGCACCCTGACGTTTACTTATGATGGCGAGATCTATACGATGAAAGACGGGGGCAGTCCGCAGAAGGTGAAGATCAGCATCGGTACTGACACCCGCACCAATTCGGAAAAGATCCTCCCGATCAATACCGGCATTACACAAACTGCTCTTTCGCCAAATGGAAAAGAGATTGCTTTCGTGGTGCGTGGCGAAGTTTTCGTAACCTCGGTGGAGGGCGGGATCACCAAACGCATTACCAATACGCCGCAGCAGGAACGCAATGTGGCGTTCAGTCCTGATGGACGTTCGCTGTACTATTCAACGGAACGAAACAATAGCTGGGATATTTACAAAGCTTCGATAGACCGTAAAGAAGAACCCTACTTCTATGCTTCTACAGTGGTGAAGGAAGAACCGGTCATCGATAGTGATCTTGATGAATTCCAGCCTGTACTATCTCCTGATGGCAAGGAACTGGCCTACCTGGAAGAGCGCAACCAGGTAAAAGTGGTGAACATCAATTCCAAAAAAAGCCGGGCTATTGTGCCCAAAGGCGTGAACTATTCTTATTCAGACGGAGACCAGTATTTTACCTGGTCGCCGGATGGAAAATGGATTGCTTTTAATTCCGCTGAAGGCCGATGGGGTACTTCTGAAGTAGCCCTGATGAGGGCCGACGGAAGCGGCGAGCGCTTGAATGTAACGCAAAGCGGCTTCTTTGACGGTTCGCCAAAATGGGCATTCGGTGGTAAAGCTCTTTTATGGACAACAGATCGCGATGGAAAAAAACCGCTGGCCTTCCAGGGTGCCCGCGAAGTGGATGTGTATGCAATGTTCTTCGACCAGGATGCCTATGATAAATTCAAACTGAACAAAGATGAATTTACACTGGTGAAGGAGCGCGAGGAGAAAGAAAAAGAAGAGATGAAAAAGGACACGAGCCTGAAGATTGCTCCTCCGAAAAAAGGCTGGGAGCCTGTGTTTGAAGGCCTGGATAACCGTAAAATGCGCCTCACCATCAACTCGGGAAATATTTCGGATTACCTGCTAAGCGCTGATGGTGAAAAAATGTATTTCCTGGCCCGCATGGAAAAAGGATACGATCTCTGGGTAACCAATCCGCGCACAAAAGAAACGAAACTGGTAGCGAAGCTTGACGGCGGTCCTGCGGGTATGGATGTCAGCAAAGACGGCAAATCGGTATTTGTGGTGAGCGATGGAAAGATCATGAAGGTAGATGCGGAATCAGGACGCATATCTCCCATTACTGTTAATGGTGAAATGGTATTGAAAGCCGACCAGGAACGCGCCTACATTCTCGATCATACATGGCGGCAGGTAGCGAAAAAGTTTTATGACCCCAAACTCCATGGACTGGATTGGAATAAGCTGCATAAAGATTATGCAAAGTTCCTTCCCTACATCAATAACAATTATGATTTCCAGGAATTGCTCAGCGAGTTTCTTGGTGAACTGAACGCTTCGCATACGGGTGGCCGTTATTCACCGCAGGTGCAGAATGGCGATGCTACGGCTTCGCTCGGATTGCTGTATGATGAAACCTACGCAGGAAATGGCGTGAAAGTAATGGAAGTCCTGGAGGGTGGTCCGTTTATCAATGCCCGGACAAAGATCAGGAAGGGTGTGATCATTGAAAAGATCGATGGCGAATCCATTACCAATGACACAGATTGGTCGCGCACACTGAACCGCAAGAGCGGGAAGAATGTGCTGCTTAGTCTTTACGACCCGGAAACAAAACAGCGCTGGGATGAAACATCCAAACCCATTACACAAGGGGAAGAGCAGAACCTTTTATATACGCGTTGGGTAGCGATCAACCGTAAAAAAGTGGAAGAACTTTCGGGAGGCAAAGTTGGCTATGTGCACGTGCAGGGAATGAATGACGGAAGTTACCGTACCGTTTATGAAGAAGTGTTGGGAAAAGCCGCCACCAAGGAGGCGTTGATCGTGGATACACGGTTTAATGGTGGTGGCTGGCTCCATGACGACCTGGTAACATTCCTGAGCGGCCGGAAGTACATGGATTTTTCTCCGCAGGGCGTAACCCCCACATCGGGGGAGCCCCGTAATAAATGGGTTGGTCCGTCGGCGGTGTTGATGAGTGAAAGCAATTATTCGGACGCTTATCTTTTTCCGTATGCTTATTCAAGCCTGGGCATTGGCAAAACCATTGGCATGCCGGTTCCGGGTACGGGTACGGCTGTATGGTGGGAAACGCAGATTGATCCAACGCTGGTGTTTGGTATCCCGATGGTGGCCACGGTAGGCAAGGAAAAAAGGCCCACGGAAAATCTTCAGCTGGAACCGGACATAAAGGTTCAGAATGATTTCAAATCGGTGCTGAGCGGAAAAGACCTGCAGCTGGAAAGGGCAGTTAAAGAAATGCTGGAAGAGGTGAAGAAAGCAAAGAAGGATTTTTAAAGAGTTTGGAACCAGCAAGTGAAAAACCCCGGATAAGTCCGGGGTTTTTCTATTATTAACGTGAGGGGAAGACATTCCATATCTGACAGATATGGAATGTCTTTGTAGCATGAACTATTATCCCAAGTTTGAACCACATCTGACCTATCATATTTACAATCGGGGCAACAATAAAGAAAACATTTTCTATCAAGAGAAAAACTATGACTATTTCTATAGTAAAATGATTGCCTACCTATGTCCATATATAACCATACATAGTTATTGTCTTCTGCCTAATCATTTCCATTTGCTTGCCCAGGTTAAGCCACCACAAATATTTTATCCAGGGACAGAAGTAGTATGGAAAAAGAATAAACCATTATACAAACCCGATGAAATTATCAGTGAGCAATTCAGAAAATTTTTTATTTCATATTCAAAGTCTATTAACGTGCAACAAGGCAGAACGGGAAGTTTATTTCAAAAAAATTTCAAACGGTTGGTAATTACTGATGAACATCATTACAAAACTGTTATGAATTATATCCACCAAAATCCGCAAACCCATAAAATCTGTAAAGACTTCCGTTCATATCCATATAGTTCTTACCAGGGAATTATTTTAAGAAATTCAACCATCATCTGTGCCCAGAGAATCATGGATCAATTTGGAGGGGAAAAAGCATTTTTTGAGTATCATAAAGCAGACATTCCATATCTGTCAGATATGGAATGTCTGGATAACGGTACAGACCTGGCGACCTGACAAAATAATATGCCCCTCCCTTCGTTTTATAACTATGCCGCTTAAAATCCACCCGTTTCTGCTCCTCTTAACCCTTTTTGTTACACTTTCCTCACCTGCCCAACAGGTTACCGGTGTATGGAAAGGAAAGATCGACCGTAAAAAAGTGGAGATCAAGATCATCCAGAACGGGGACAGCCTGGCTGGCACCTCCTATTATTATGAATCCCCGGTTAGTTACCGCCGGTACAGCCTTAAAGGATATTTCGATCCCGTTAACAACAGCGTGGTATGGTGGGACGATAAACTGATCGAAGAGAAAGGGCCAAATATTTCCGGAGCAGGAAAAACGCCGCTGCTTTCCGTGGCCGATTTCAACTGCCCGGGCGGTGGGGAAATGTTCCTCGATGGAAAAACAGCACCCAAAGATGATGCGGATGATAGTAAAGGACCGGTAGCACTCACCAAAACCCCCGGAACATCTTTCCGTGATGAATGGGATTTCGTGATCGATAATTATACAACCGGTGGTAATGATCCGGAGCTTATCGACTCTATCGCCCTCGTTGCCTTTCACCCGAAAAAAACGCTCCCGCCAGTTGCCACGCAAACAAAACCCCAACCAAGGGAAACGGTAAAGACTTCACGTCCCAAAATGGTGGCTATTCCACCCATGCGCGAACCGGCACCAAAGCCTGAAACGCCCGTAATTGTTGCGCGCCCCAAAACTGTTGAAGAAAAATTCCTTTCCCGTAAAATTGAATTGAATACCGAAGTGCCGCTGAAGGGCGACTCGGTGGAACTCCGGTTTTATGACAACGCGGAAATTGATGGCGATTCCATTTCGCTGTTCCTGAACGGACGAATGCTGTTCACCCATATCCGGCTCACCGACCGTGCCTATACCATCAAACTGGCGGTGCAGGAGCTGGGCGATACCAATGAACTGGTGATGGTAGCCGAAAACCTGGGATCCATTCCACCTAATACCTCGTACATGGTGGCCATCTCCGGGGATCAACGCTACGAAGCTCGATTAGCGAGCACCGAAAACAGCAGCGCGATGATCCGGTTGCGAAAATACTAACCGCAAAGGCGCAAAGGACTGAAAGAGACATTCCATATCTGTCAGATATGGAATGTCTCCAAAAAAAACAGGAAAAACTGAAGATTTGCCCATGGGCAATAAAGATCAAAGCGAAGCGCTATACGTTAAGTATCGGTCGTCTGTCGTCCGTCGTCGGTGGTCTTCTCTCTCACACCACCACATTCACCATCTTTCCCTTTACAAAAATGATTTTTTTCGGCGGCTTTCCTGCGGTCCACTTCTGTACGATTTCGTTAGACAAGACCAGTTGTTCTACCTGGTTTTGTTCGGCCGACAAATCAATATTGATGGTTGTGCGCATTTTACCGTTGATGGAGATCGGGTATTCCTTGGTGCTTTCGGCTACATGCGCGGCTTCGAACTTCGGGAAGGAAGCGTTCAGCACCGATGTTTTATTTCCCAGCTTTTGCCAGAGCTCTTCGCTGACGTGCGGTGCATAAGGTGCAAGAAGTATGACAAGCGTTTCCAGGATGGCGCGCTTATGGCACTTCAGGTCATTGAGGTCGTTCACACAAACCATAAAGGCACTGACGCAGGTGTTGAAGGAGAAACGCTCGGTATCTTCTTCAATCTTTTTGATCGTTTTGTGCAATACTTTCAGTTCGGCAGGAGTAGCCGGTGCATCCACCACCACTGAACCTTTGGCTTCATCGTAAAACAGGCGCCAGAATTTTTTCAGGAAGCGGTGCACGCCTTCAATGCCTTTCGTATCCCAGGGCTTGCTCATCTCCACCGGGCCGAGAAACATTTCGTACATCCGGAACGTATCGGCACCATATTTTTCAACCAGTGCATCCGGATTCACGGTGTTGAATTTGCTCTTGCTCATTTTCTCCACTTCTGTGCCGCAGATATACTTACCCTCTTCCAGGATGAATTCCGCATCGGCAAAATCAGGCTTCCATTTTTTCAATGCTTCCGTATCCAGCTCCACACCATCCACAATATTTACATCTACATGAAGCTTGTCGGTTTCGTATCCATCTATAAGTCCCGATGAAACATATTTATTGGTTCCGGTAATGCGATAGATGAACCGTGAAGAACCCTGGATCATACCCTGGTTCAGCAACTTTTTAAATGGCTCGTCAAAAGTGATCAATCCAAGATCGTACAGGCATTTCGTCCACATGCGGCTGTACAAAAGATGACCCACCGCGTGCTCTGTTCCGCCCACGTACAGGTCCACCTGGTTCCAGTACGTGCTTACTTTTTTGTCGCAAAACGATTGGTCATTATGCGGATCCATGTAACGCAGGAAATACCACGATGAACCGGCATAACCAGGCATCGTATTCGTCTCCAGGTGCTTTGCGGTCCATTCGGGAATATTGGCTAAAGGTCCCTCACCTTCCGGACCGGGTTTATAGCTTTCCACAAAAGGAAGTTCCAGCGGAAGATCTTTTTCATCAAGCGGGATGGCGATGCCGTCTTTCCAAATTATTGGAAAAGGCTCACCCCAATAGCGCTGGCGGCTGAAGGCGGCATCACGCATTTTGTAATTCGTTTTTCGCTTGCCGATGCCCCGGGCTTCCAGCTGCTGCACCACCACTTCAATGGCATCGCGCATCACCATGCCGTTCAGGAAATCCGAATTGCTTAATACCGCATCTTTGGTTGGATTGGCTTCTTCTCCATTGTAGGCATCACCAATGATGTTGGTTATGGAAAGGCTGAAATGACGCGCAAACTTATGATCGCGTTCATCACCGCTGGGCACCGCCATGATGGCGCCCGTGCCGTATCCTGCCAGTACATACTCTGAAATCCAGACAGGGATCTGTTTTGCATTGAACGGGTTGATGGCAAAGGCACCCGTAAAGGTTCCGCTGATCTTTTTTTCCGCCATCCGTTCCCGCTCACTGCGACTCTTTACGTATGCAATGTATTCTTCCACTTCTGTTTTACGGTCTGAAGTGGTAATGCCCGCTACCAGTTCGTGTTCAGGCGCCACCACCATAAAGTCCACACCAAAAATGGTATCAGGCCTCGTTGTATAAACACGTATCACGGCATCGTGGCCGGCAACTGCAAAATCAATTTCCGCACCGGTAGATTTTCCGATCCAGTTGCTCTGCATCTCCTTCATGGCGTCGGAAAAATCAACCGTGTCCAGTCCCTTCAGCAAACGGTCGGCGTATTCCGTGATGCGCAGGTACCACTGGCGGAGTTTCTTTTTGACCACCGGGTACCCTCCACGCTCGCTCACCCCATTAACTACTTCATCGTTGGCCAGCACCGTACCCAGCGCTTCGCACCAATTTACCTCACCATAACCGCAATAGGCAATGCGGTATTCCATGAGGATGGATTGTTTCGTTTTTTCCGGAAAGTTTTTCCATGCTTCTGCCCCGAATGAGGTATTGGGGTATTGAGGTATTTGGTATTGGGGGTTGGGAATTGGGTGTGCCCGGTTTCCTTCGGCCTCAAAGATTTTTATTAATTCTTCAATGGGTTCTGCCCTAGCGGTTTTACGGTTGTACCAGCTTTTAAAAAGTTGCAGAAAGATCCATTGGGTCCATTTATAATAAGCGGGGTCTGAGGTGCGCACCTCGCGGCTCCAGTCGTATGAGAAGCCAATATTATCGAGCTGTTTGCGGAAATTATTGATGTTCTGTTCGGTGCTCACCGCCGGGTGCACCCCATGCTCTATGGCATACTGCTCTGCGGGCAATCCGAAAGCATCATAACCCATCGGGTGCAGCACATTAAACCCTTTCAGGCGTTTGTAACGGGCAAAGATATCCGAGGCAATATAGCCAAGCGGATGACCCACGTGCAGCCCCGCACCACTTGGATAAGGAAACATGTCCAGCACATAATATTTGGGCTTACCCGAGTCATTGGACACTTCGTAAACCTTATCACCAATCCACTGGCTCTGCCACTTTTTTTCAATGTCCTTGAAATTATAGTCCATTCCTCTTTTCCTTCTTTGTTTTATAAGATTACATCTTCAGCTGCAACGCTGCTCCAAAAGCTCTGTTAACCAGCATCCGGCAAATAATGGGAAAGTCCGCCCTGACCAGTAGCGGTATACCGCACAAGTGAGTGACACAACCGGTGCCGACGGGCGTTCCGGCTGCCGGCCCAAAAACTTTTCTCTGCAATATTAATTGGCAGGCAATCGTTAGAGAAAGGCAAAATTAATTAATCCGACCGTTTATTTGTTTGCAAAAGAAAGAACCCGGGATACAGGAAAAGAGGCAAACTGCTATTTTTGTTCACTTTAAACCACCATATTCTATCCCGGATAGAAGTAAAATCTGATAGCATGGCACAATTTGGCAAAGCAGCCGCACGGCGTGGAAAGCCTTCTTACTTTATGTCCGTCCTGGGGGTTACCCTTGTTCTTTTCCTGCTGGGTCTTGTGGGCTGGCTCCTGATCAATGCCAATAAAGTATCCAATTATTTCCGGGAGAATGTTGAAGTGCGGGTACACCTGCGCGGTGATGTATCGCCAAAAGACAGCCTGGCACTGATCCAGTACATCGCAGAAAAACCATACGTCAGTAATTACACCTTTGTCAATAAGGATATGGCCAAATCCATCTTTCTGAAAGACGGGAACAAAAGCTTTGACGAGATCCTTGATTACAACCCGCTTCCCAACAGCATCAACTTTCACCTTAAAAAGGAATATGTGAATGTGGATACGCTGGAGAAGATCCGCCAGGATATAGAACAAACGCAACAGGTGCTGGTTTCCGACGTGCAGTATCCTAAAGACCTTGTGACCAACCTCAATAAAAATCTTCAGAATATTTCACTGATCCTGCTGGTGGTGGCCATTATCCTTTCCATTGTTGTGATCATTCTTATTGATAATACCATCCGCCTCGCCATGTTCAGCAACCGTTTCCTGATCAAAACCATGCAGATGGTGGGGGCCACCCGGTGGTTTATTGCCAAACCGCTTAATATCCGGGCCGTGATCAATGGGGCGCTCAGCGGGCTAATTGCCATTGCACTGGTATACGCCCTGATTATGGGTGTGGAAAGCGCGGTGCCGGAAATGAAGGCTATACGCGATACGCCCACCCTGATCATCCTGTTTATCATCCTGATCATTCTCGGAATCATCATCACCGTTTTCAGTACCCACCGCAGCGTGATCAAATACCTGAGAATGAAGCTGGACGAGCTGTACTGACCGATGGGCTGGACCAGCAGGACGAATCATTACCGGAACGACAAACTTTTTATTACTTTGCCGCACTTTACATTTTTATGAAACAACAAGTAAAAAAGACAACCACTACTGCAACGGTTCAGAAAGAAGTCCCTGCAAAAAGTTCAGGCGCGCTTTTCGACAGGACCAATATCCAGTGGATGCTGATCGGCGGCGCCGTGATCGGTCTTGGATTTATTTTGATGGCCGGCGGTAAAAGCGATAACCCGGCTGAATTTCACCCCGAAGAAGTGTACAGCACCACGCGCATTACCATTGCCCCGATCCTGATCCTCATTGGATTCATTATCGAGATCTACGCCATTTTCCGCAATCCAAAGAAATAAGCTTCAACCATAACCATGGACCTTTTTGAAGCGATCATTATTGCCATCGTTGAAGGATTAACGGAATTCCTGCCGGTTTCCTCAACCGGGCATATGATCATTGCCGCTTCCCTGCTGGGTGCGGCTAAAAGTGATTTTACAAAAGTGTTTGAAGTAGCCATTCAGTTGGGTGCCATCATGGCTGTGGTGGTGTTGTACTGGCGAAAATTTTTCCAGTTCAACCGGCCTGAATTTTACCTGAAGTTGCTCGTAGGTGTGATACCGGCCCTGTTGCTCGGGTTTATATTGGGCGATTTGATTGACGCGATGCTGGAAAGCCCGATGACGGTAGCGATATCTCTTTTGGTGGGCGGCGTCATTCTTCTTTATGTCGACAAATGGTTCAACAAGCCCCCGAAAGGGCAGTCGGATCTGTTTGCCCGCGAAACCACGCGAGCGGAATTGATTGAAGCCGACGAAAAACTTACCTATTCCAAATCTTTTCTTATTGGCATGTGGCAGGTACTGGCCCTTGTACCTGGTGTCAGCCGCAGTGCCGCTACTATTATCGGTGGCATGCAACAACGCCTCACCCGGAACCTTGCTGCCGAATTTTCATTTTTCCTCGCCGTTCCCACCATGTTTGCGGCATCGGCCTATTCGCTGTTCCTGAAAAAATGGAATGATGAATCGGGAGGGGTGGCGCGGGGCTATGAACTCATACTTTCTTCGCGTGATAATATCATAGCTTTTGTGGTCGGGAACGTGGTGGCTTTTGTGGTAGCGCTGCTGGCCATTAAATTCTTCATTGGTTTTTTACAAAGACGCGGCTTCCGTATTTTCGGAATCTATCGCATTGTTGTAGGGGTGATCCTGCTCATTCTTCTTGCTACCGGTAATATGAAGTAGTGTAGACCTTTGCGCCTTAGCGGTTAAGTTTTTTTAACGCAAAGACGCAAAGAGTTTTCAATAAAGTGTATCATTATTTTATGCATCTTCATACAGAATGCAGACAGCTCCGAAAAAGATCGTTAATGCCTGGGCTATGTACGACTGGGCCAACAGTGCCTATAACCTGGTGATCACGTCCACTATCTTCCCGGCTTATTATGAATCCATTACCGGTGACGGCATTGAAAAAAATATCGACAAGATCACGGTCTTTGGCCGCACCTTCGTCAACACTTCGCTGTACAATTATGCCCTGGCCGTTGCTTTTCTGGTGGTGAGCCTGTTATCACCCCTGCTCTCTTCCATTGCCGATACAAGAGGGAATAAGAAAGTGTTCATGGGATTTTTTATGACGATGGGCAGCCTTGCCTGTTCCTGTCTTTTCTTTTTCACGGGCGACAATGTGGAAGCTGGCATCCTTGCCATGGTGATTGCCTGCATCGGTTACTGGGCCAGCCTGGTGTTTTACAATTCTTTTCTTCCCGAGATCGCGGCTCCCGAAGATCGTGACCGGATCAGCGCTAAAGGATTTTCGTATGGATATGTGGGCAGCGTATTGCTGCAGGCAATCTGTTTTGTATTTGTTTTTTTCCCCGGCATCGTGGGAGGTGCGGAGGGAGGGCCAGCTGTTGAAGGCACGACCATTCAATACCGGGTATGCTTTCTTTTTGTGGGCGTTTGGTGGTTTGGTTTTGCCCTGATTCCTTTACGCCGGTTGCCGCAACCCATCGTGCAAACAAAGCCATCACAAACATTTGCGGCCGGTTACCGCGAACTGCAAAAGGTATGGAAGGAATTAACGTTCATCCCGAAGCTCAAACGATTCCTGGTTTCTTATTTCTTTTACAACATGGGCGTGCAAACGGTGATGCTGGCGGCGGCGCTGTATGGAAAAAGCGAACTGCAGATCCCGACATCCAATCTTATTATTGCTATTGTACTGATCCAGCTGATTGCCATCCCGGGCGCCTATGCCATTTCAGCGCTTTCCAAAAAGATCGGGAACATCCAGGCCCTGATGGTGTGTGTGGGGTTCTGGATCCTCAACTGCATTTTCGGGTTTTTAATTCCTGCGGGTAATATCTGGGCTTTTTACGGGTTGGCCGTTGCCGTAGGATTTGTCATGGGCGGCATTCAGTCCCTGAGCCGAAGCACCTATTCCAAGCTGATGCCGGTTACCAAGGACACTACTTCTTATTTCAGTTTTTTTGATGTTACTGAAAAGATCGCTATTGTGATCGGGATGTTTTCCTTTGGATACATTAACGAAATCACGGGTTCGCAACGGGCTTCGGTGTTGTCCCTTATGGTGTTCTTTGTTATCGGACTGGCCTGCCTTGTTTATACGCGCATGGCTAAAAGCGAAGCACCGGCATTTGATAGAAGGTAATACAATTAACCGCAGAGTCGCAAAGGCTTTGCGACTCTGCGGTTAAATCTCTATTTGCTTTATTTACTTTGCACCCCTAAAAAGACAGGTTCATGGAGCTATTTACAGTTAATACAGGTTTTTTCAAACTGGACGGCGGTGCGATGTTTGGCGTGGTGCCCAAAACGATCTGGAGCAAATTCTGCCCCCCGGATGAGTCCAATCTTTGCACCTGGGCCATGCGGTGTTTATTGATCCAGACCGGCAAAAGGCTTATCCTGGTGGATAATGGAATCGGTACCAAACAGGATGAAAAGTTCTTTTCCCATTATTACCTGCATGGTACGGACACGTTGGATAACTCGTTAAAACACCTGGGTTATCACCGTGATGATATAACCGATGTTTTGCTCACCCACCTGCATTTCGATCATTGCGGCGGTTCCGTGATACGTGAAGGTGATAAGCTTATCCCGGCCTTTAAGAATGCGGTGTACTGGAGCAACGAACAGCACTGGCAGTGGGCGGTACAACCCAACGACCGCGAAAAAGCTTCGTTTTTGAAAGAAAACATCCTGCCCATAAAAGAAAGCGGGCAGCTTCAATTTATTCCGGTTCCGGAAGCAACAGGCGATACGCTGGCTTCGGCCCCCTTTGCTGAAGGCATATCCGTGCGGTTTGTGCACGGACATACCCGCGCGATGATGCTCCCGCAGGTAAATTATAAGGGAAACACTCTCGTATACATGGCCGACCTCCTGCCTTCGGCCGGGCACATTCCCATTCCTTATGTTATGGCCTACGACATGTTCCCGCTGACCACTTTGAATGAAAAGAAAGGTTTTTTGAAAGAAGCCGCGGACCATAATTACATCCTCTTCTTTGAACACGATGCGCAGCGCGAATGCTGCAACCTGCAGGAAACCGATAAAGGTATCCGGGCAGGGAGAAGTTTTGAGCTGTCGGAGATTTGAGTAGCAGTGAACAGTAGGCAGTTAGCAGTCAGCAGTTGGCAGTTTGCGAGGTCCGTGGTCAAACGAGCTTTTTGTTTGGTAACGGGTGACAATACCACAATACCTTACAACCCAATACCTTCCTACAACCCGTTGGCTTTCTTCAGCCCCGTAAGCGGGTGCCTGAGGTTTTTGTAATTCATCATATCCACTTTTACATTACCGATTACGATCGGACTTTCAATGCGGACGGGTATTTTGTTGGCGTCATCAGAAACCCATACGGTCATTTTTTCACCGCCCTCGAAAATGGTTCCTTTTACCAGTAAGGGCTTGAATTTAATAGTCTTAAACCGGCCATAGCGGGTTTTTATCTCTTCCTTTCCCAGGTAACGGACGTACATGTTGTACACTTCATTATCCAGGAACATGGTAAACGGGATCTTATCGTTAGGCTTATACTTGTTGAAATCAATATTGCGCGCGTAATAGATGGAGCTGAGCACATCCTGCACGCAATCGGGAACCTTGAACACACCCTTGGTGGTTACGGCTGTATTGGTAGAGTGATTAAAACTAATATTCTCATAATTCTTATGGCCCCCTTCCTGAACATTGCGGATGAATTTGAGTGGCTGCATGGTGGCCGTATCGATGTAGGTCTCGTATTTATCGCGCACCTTGAAAATCCAGTCGTAAGAGTCGTTTGTCCGGCCTTCACCCGTAATATGAAATACGGGACGTCCATTCAGCTTTTCTATGTTATTGGTGAACGAGGCTGTGCCGGCCATTACGTATAACCCGGCTACATTATAAAAAACATGAAAGGTGATCTGCTCGCCGGCTTTCGTTGTGTTATTACGCAGGCCGCAGAAGTCTTCTTCCGGAAGTTTCGGCTTCATCGACAGTCCGCTCAGGAACAACAGGGCAACGAATAAAAAACTAAGCTTTCTCATTTTTCCTTTTAAAGACTTTTACCTTCAGTATCAGCAAACTACCAATTATAGCCGGCAAAATCAAGTTAATAAACCACACGGAAACAGTGGTTAAGGCAATTCCAAGAGCATTGGCCGTATAGGCCCCCATAAGCTGTAACGTAATCTGGCCGCGCATACCCAGTTCTACCAGGGCAATGGAAGGAATGACCGTAATAGCAAGGAAAACGATGCTCATCACCAACGCCATTTCATGCAGCGGAACATCTACCCCGAATAAATAAAAAACCAACAGGTATTGAATAAGGAAAGTTCCGTAACGTAAAAAAGAGAGAAGCAGAATCGTTCCCAGGCGTTGCATCGTAAAACTTTGCAGGGCTTCAATAAGGTACATATAACGTTCCTTTCGCAACCATTTTTTGACCAGGGGTACAAAATGCGCCACCCGGAAATAAAAAAGAATAAACAAAAGACAAAAGGCAATCAGGGACGGCAACAGGTAAGGGTAAGCGGACGCTATTTGGGGGCCATAACGGTTTTTGTCTTTTTGCAGCGCCAGCAGGCCGGCAGTTCCGGCCACCATGGTCACCAGCAGCTGGGCAAAGCTGCCTACGAGGGTTACGGAAATGGTGCGCAGGCGTTGCCCTTCGGGCAGGTACATCATTCGCCCGATATATTCGCCAACGCGGTTGGGCATGGTAACCGAAAAGGCTACCCCGGCCAGGATGGCTTTAAAGGCCACGCGAAAATTAACCGGGAACACAGGTTCCAGGGCCGTCTGCCATTTCCAGGCTTCAATACCCCAGTTCACCCCTACCAGCAGCAGGGCACATACAAATAATAAAATGCGGTAAGAATCGAATGAAGACCGGATGGCGATCCACGATTCTTCGAGATGAGGCTGATGGGTGACGTTCCGGTAAATGGAAAAAGAAAGCCAGGCAAACAATAGGGGACCCAGGAAATAATTGATGAAGATTTTGATATTTTTGCTCATCCGGATTGCCATAAAAATACCATCTCCTTGCAAAAGCCACCTAAAATAATCATGGGCATTGACCCCGGTACCCTCATCATGGGTTACTGTATCATTGAAGCATCCGGAAACAACATCCTTGTTAAGGTTATTGATGTATTGAAGCTCTCCGGTAAAAAAGACAATTATGAACGGCTGCAACTCATTCATAAAAAAATAACCGAACTGGTTATCCAATACAGCCCGGAACAGTTTGCCATTGAAGCGCCTTTTTTTGGAAAAAATGTACAAAGCATGCTGAAACTGGGAAGGGCGCAGGGTGTGGCCATTGCAGCAGCCATGAATTATAATATACCGGTTACTGAATATTCTCCGCGCAAGATCAAGCAATCCATTACCGGAAACGGGGCCGCTGATAAAGAACAGGTATGGAAGATGCTGCAAACCATAACCGGCATTCCGGACAAGCCCAAATACTTTGACGCTACCGATGCACTGGCCGTAGCCATCACGCATCACTTCCAGGGTAATTTTCCAAAAGCAGCTGCCTCTTCAAAAGCAAAATCACCGGGCAAAAAAAAGAGTGGCGCCTGGGAGCAGTTTGTAAAAACAAATGCGCATAGAGTTAGTTAGCAATGAGTCCACGGACCACAGTCAACGGTCCACCGTACATTTCGTTTTGGAAACGGATGCCAATACCGATCACGGATTTCGTGGATTAGCACGGAGGGATGGCACGGATTTCTGAAATGTTTGTTCCCAGCTTTACTATGATATTTATCCTCAACCTCAGCCTCAACCTAATTCCCAATTCCAAATTCCCAATTCCTTTCCTCAGTTGCAGTCTCCAGATTCTTCCCTCGCGCTCTGAATGACCGAGGGAGGACAAAGCGTTCACAGTTCAGGGTTCATGGTCCACCGCACATTTCGTTTTAAAAATGGATGCCTGTACGTAACCCCCGCTCCCGCTCTGTTTCTCCGCTCCATACCAAAATACCTCAATACCCACTACTGCTTCGTCTTCGGTTTGGCAACCGGTTTTTTAACAACCTGTTTCTTAACAGCAGGCCTAGTCTTCGAAACATCAGTTCCTGTAGTCTTCTTTTCCACAGCTCCTTCCTGTTTCATTTCTGCTTCTTCTTTGAGAATAGCGTCCACAGACTTGTCAGCGTCCTGTTCCGTTTCCTTGCCTTTCAGTACCGTGCGTACTTTAATACCAAACCACGAGTGGTGCTGATCGAACCAGATCACTTTGTCAAAAGGAAGCGTGTATTTGAGGTCAGCATCGCGGAGTACGATCTGCCCTTTCACGTTTTGAACATCGCCTTCCTCTTTATTTTTTTCACTGGTGTAAGAAAGAAAGGAAACATTACTCCAGTTTAATCCTTTCTCTTCACCCATGCGGATGATTTTCCGGAATTCTTCCTTAAACCTAGGGATCATTTCCTCGTTAAAATTCTGCTCTGTAAACTCTGTTTTCATTACCGAATCCAGTACTGCCTTTAATTCAGGGTTTCCCTCCTGGGCTTTTGCCATCATGGTGGACATGAATTCATACACCTGGTTATAAGTGGGGAACGTCTGTAGAAACGCAGCTTCATCCTTGGCTTTCAGGGCAGCTACGATTTTGCCGATATGGCTATCCAATTCCTTATCCTGCGCGGATACCTTCTGCAGTGTAAACGTTAAGAAGGAAAGAACGAGGATAATTATTTTATTCATGAGTTTTTTTTATCGATCAGGGGTTTGACGGCCGTACGAACCGGTTATTGCTTCGGCAGGTTAGCAGATGGCTTAGGTTTCGAAGGTACCCGCTTTTTTGGTGTTGGTTTGGACGCAGGCTTTTTTGATTTGGGGACCTGTGAAGAACGGGGTGCGGCCATTACCGTATCCGGTGCAAAGACACTTGTATCAGGAGGTGCGGCTATGGTAGAATCCATTTCAAATCGGTATGTACCCGGTTCTTCCACTTCACCCGGTCTTAATACGGAACTAAACTGTACGCCTAACCACATCCCCTGTTTTGCAAACCAAATTATACTGTTGTAAGGAAGAATATAAGCGCCCTGATTGTCGTGTATATATATGCGGCCAGTGTAGGACCGGATACCGGCTTTATTTTCCAGGCTGATATTTTCGTTACTGAAAGAATCCAGGGCAATCTGCGACCATACAACACCTTTATCTTTTCCCTGGCTGATGATATTGTCAAACACATCCCCGAACTCCTTAACCATTTCTGTCCTGAATATTTCCGGTGTAAACTGAACATTTATGATGGAATCAAACTTCAACTGTTCTTTTGCGTCTTTTATTTCCGGCATCATTAATAAAATGAACTCTTTCATCTGTTCAAAAGATGGGAACAGTTGAATAAAAGCTTCTTTGTCACCGGATTTCAGGGTGGTAACAATTTTCCGAATGTGTGCATCCGGTTTGGGTTCCTGGGCAGCAGGCCCAAACATTGCAAACACCATAAAGACGAAGAACAGGAAAAGTGTTTTTTTCATGTGTTTAATTCAAATGCATTCTAAAAGGCAACCGCAAAACCGGAAAGTTTTCAAAAGAAGCCCGCATTAAGACGACCCAATTATTAATTATTCATTCTTAATTATTAATTCTAACTGGGTCAGTATCTTCAGCTGCACGGCTTTTAGCTGTTCACCAGAAGGTTTTAATTTTGGTTGTGTAAAATTGATATCGTTAGCGCTGTTGATGGGCACCAGGTGCATATGGGCATGCGGAACTTCCAGGCCAATCACGGATATGCCGCACCGGTTGCAGCGAAACGACTGCTCGATGGCTTTTGCAATCGGCCGCGCAAAAACCAGCATCTGCGATAAATAGTCATCATCCAGGTCAAACATGTTATTCACTTCCACTTTCGGGATCACCAGCACATGGCCTTCACGGAGCGGAAATGCATCCAGAAAAGCAAAGAACTTATCGTCTTCTGCGATCTTGTAACCGGGTATCTCCCCGGATATGATTCGGGAAAAAATTGTCATAGCCTTAAAGAGAAATGTCTTCCACCTTGAATTTGATAACTCCTGCCGGTGCCGTTACTTCGGCCACTTCACCAATGTGCTTGCCCAGCAGGCCCTTGCCGATGGGTGAGGTATAAGAGATCTTGCCGGCCTTAAGGTCGGCTTCTTTTTCAGAAACGATCTGGTAGGTTACCTGTTTTTTGGTATTGAGATTGGTCACCTTTACTTTGGTGAGAATGGAAACTTTACTGGTGTCGATTGTTGATTCATCAATGATCCGGGCGGTAGCGATCTGGCCTTCAAGCCCCGCGATCTTTGCCTCTAATAATCCCTGTGCCTCCTTGGCCGCATCGTACTCCGCGTTTTCTTTTAAGTCACCTTTTTCACGTGCCTCCGCAATGGCGCGCGACGCTGCCGGGCGCTCCACACTTCTCAGTTGCTGAAGCTCAGCTTTCATTTGCTCCAGTGTCTCTTTGGTCACGTATTGAATACCAGTCATGTCCTTATGGTTTAGATAGAAAGAAAAAAATAGCAACGCCCCGGGCTGGCCGAAGCGTTGCATACTATTGAAACAAATATAAAAAACTTTATTTAAACATAGTTCAACCCCAGCTTTTGCAGCAGGGCCTTGCTCATCTTCAGGTAAGCCTCATGGCTATAGCCTGCAATATGAGGGGTAATGATGACATCGGGATCGGCCGTAAGCCGGGCCAGTTGCTGCCGCTCTTTTTCGGTATAGGTCTCCAGCTTTTCATTTTCCAGTACATCCAGCGCGGCTCCTGCAATCTGCCCTTTCTGCATGGCGCCAATGAGTGCACCGGTATCGGTTACCGGCCCGCGGCAGGTTGAAATAAAATACGGCTTCTGTTTGAGGCAGGAAAAAAAAGCTTCATTGGCCATATGGTGTGTTTCATGGGTAAGCGGAAGGTGAAAGGAAACCACATCGGCATAGCGGCAGATCTGTTCCAGGCTGGCTTCCTTTATATAACCGCCCCCAAAGTCAAACTTGTATTTGTCAAAAGCCAGTACGGTTACACCAAAAGGTTCCAGCAGGCGTACAAAAGAAGAACCCGTATGCCCATAACCAACAACCCCTACTGTTTTACCGGTTAGCTCTGTTCCCTTATTCTCATTCCGGCGCCACCTGCCTTCCTTCACTTCATCATACGCCCGGGTGACATGGTTCATCAGGTTCAGGACCAGGGCCAGCGTATGTTCGGCCACGGCATTCCGGTTGCCTTCGGGGGTGCTGAAACACTTTATCCCTTTGCGCCCGGCATAATCCCAGTCAATGAGTTCCATTCCGCTGCCCAGCCGCCCGATCCATTTGAGGTTGGGAGCCGCATCAATCATGTCCTTATCCATCCGAATCCGGGTGGTCACCACCACTCCTTCCATATCGGCAATTCTTAATTTCAGATCATCATAGGTAATAGCCGGTTCATAGATTACTTCGTACCGGTTTGCAGCAAGGCCTTCAAGAAGGTGCATATGGGCAGGGGCGGTAATAATGATTTTTCTGGTGGACGTACTCATTTCATCTTAAAAGTTAAGCTGGCAAACTGTTCTACGGTTAGTTGCTCGGCACGCTGGCCAAACAGCGGCTGCTGCAGATCTTCAGCTGTAAATAAAGCCTTGCAGGCATTCCTTAATGTCTTTCTTCGCTGTCCGAACGCTGCTTTCACCAGGATAAAAAAAGCCTTCCTGCTTTTCAGGGGCAGGGGCTCACGGCGGGGTAAAAGTTTTATTACACCGCTTTTTACTTTCGGGGGCGGTACAAAACTCGCCTCCCCCACATCAAATAAATATACAACATCATAAAAGGCCTGCACCAGCACGGAGGTAACACCATACACTTTGCTGCCGGATGGAGCGGCAACCCGTTGCGCCACCTCCTTCTGGAACATCCCGATGACGCAATGCACCGCCGGGGTCCACTCAAGGATTTTAAACAGTATCTGCGTGGAAATGTTGTAAGGAAAATTGCCGACCACCGCAAACGCACCTTCGAAGGGAAGATCAATATCGAGAAAACTTTTATGAATGATGCGATCCTGCAATACAGGATAAGTTTTTTTCAGGAACACTACTTTTTCATCATCCACCTCAACCGCTTTAAATTCAATGCCCGGTATCCCAACCAGGTATTTTGTAAGGGCACCACCACCCGGACCAACTTCCAGCAATTGATCGAAAGAGCATTCCTGCAGCGAACCGATGATCTTCCGGCAGATATTTTCATCTTTCAGAAAATGCTGGCCAAGCGATTTCTTTAAGGTATACACCGGGCAAAGGTAGGGAACAAAAAACCCTCCAGAAGGAGGGTTTCTTTGGTGCAGCTATTCACTGCTTATAACCAATTACCGAATTGAATCAGGTTAATTTTTTACTACTTTCTGTGTCCAGCGCTCCCTGTTGATCACGGCTTCCACGTAGTACACACCCGAAGAAATCGAATTCAGGTTCTGTACCGAATAGGAACTCTGACCCGTTGTAATGGCGGGCATTTCACGGCGCACCAGTTTACCGGTCATATCATAGAGGCTGATCACCGCCTTGCCACCCTGGGTAAGGGAGAAGCGAAGATCGATCCTGCTGGTAACCGGGTTACCGATTACCTGCATGGAATTTTTAGATTCCCTGCGCAGGATAATAATATCGGAATACACGTAGCTTCCGTCGCTGTTCACCGACTTAAGGCGGTAATAATAGGACATATTCAATACCCCATCGGTAAATGAATAAGAAGCGCTGCTGCTGTTGCGTGCGGTTACACGTCCCACCTTCTGGAAAAGACCGCCATCAAGACTTCTTTCCAGTTCGTAATGCGACAGGTTCTTTTCATCAGATGCCGTCCACTTCAGTTCATTAGCGGCACCCTGTGCCTTACCCGTGAATGAAAGGATATTCACCGGAAGGATAATCGGGTTGAATGCCGGCGCCTGGAAGAATCCTTTACCATGTGTTACGGCCTTGATGATTCCGTCGGGGGCCGCAACAAGATCAATTACATGGGTAGCATCCCACAAACCGGTGTTGAAATCATACCAGTTCTGTCCGCGGTCAGGGCTTACATATATTCCCTGGTCGCAACCGGCATACAGGATCTGGGGATTATTAACATCCAGCATTACTGCATTGAACGGAACATCGGGAAGACCGGATCCACGGGGCGTCCAGGTAGTACCGCCATCTCCTGTTACATAAATATGCGTGGTACCAAATCCGCCAATGGCTACAAACACACTGTCGTCATTGGACCTGCTGATGGCAAAGTCGTTCACAAAACGGTCGGGAAGTGTATTGGTGATTTTGGTAAACGTTGTACCGCCATCCGTGCTCCGGAACACATTGCTCGGGGGCAGGTAACGGATCGCATCGGTAGTTGTTTGCGAGATCGGGGAAACCGCAACATACAGCTTCATGGCATTGGTGTTCGACACCGCCAGGGCTGTTGCCGTTTTATACAAAGCTTCGATCGGGGCGGTCATTAAAGAAGGCGTGTTCTTGTTGAAGGTTACCCCGCCGTCTGTGCTCAGGTGAATGTTATCCGAAGCCACATACATCCGGTTCGGGGTGGCAGGGCTAACCGCGATCGGCGCCATAAATCCCGTACGCTCATCAGCGTTGTAATCAATCCCCAGGTTTGAAAGCTTTTGAGTATAGCTGGCTCCATTATCACTTGAATAGTAAACAGCACGGGCATCGCGCGAAGCAATCACCACGTTTTCATTACCCGGCATAAACATACACGGTCCTCCGTCTCCACCTACTACCCGGCTCCAGCCGGTGTTGGTGCTGTTGGAACGGATCACGTTATTATCCTGCAGGCCGCCGATCCAGTAATTGATGTTTAATTGCGATTGGGCAATGGGACCGTAAAACTGGTGAACCGTAAGACCACCGTTGCAGGATGCCCAGTTGCTGCCGCTATTGGTACTGCGGAAGATGCCACCGTCGGTTGCCATATAAATAATGGTTCCGCTGCCGGGTACATATTCAATGTCATGCACGTCGTCGTGTACATAAGTGGTGCTTCCTTCCTGCGAACCTGCGGTAATAAATGTATTCATAGTAGCGCTACCATTACCGATTGTGGTACCGGCATTACCGCTAAGGCTGTAGCGCAGGATATTCACACCTGCTGCCAGCACAATATTATTATCGGCAGGATTTATTTCAAGATCATTGGCAAACCAATATTGGCCGCCTGCAAATGCTGAAGAAGTTTTCGCCGTCCACGAGGAACCGAAATTGGAGGAAACATAAATCTCGTTTCCACCGGTACCGGTTATACCGGCAATCAGTGTACCCGACGTGGTGCCATAATCAAAATTGATGTAGCCGTTAAAGGTGGACGGAAGTCCGCTCGCCAGTGCAAATGAAGTGCCACCATTGGTAGAACGGAAGATACCTTTCGTGGTATTATTCATATTACCTACAGCGATCACCATCGTATTACCCGTAGCGTCGGAAGGACTGACCATAACGTCGGAAACATAAGTGGCATTATAGATCTTTGTCCAGTTGTTACCGCTGTCCAGTGAACGATATAATCCATCTGAAGCAGCCGCATAAACCTTTGCTGAGTTATTAGGATCGAAGCGGATTTTTTTCACGCCGAAAAGATCACTGGGAATATTCATTTTGGTACGAAACCAGAACTTACCGCCATCATTGCTTTTGAGGATGCCGATACCATAGGTACCGCGGCATTTCCATACATTATGGCCAATATTCCCGGTCTGGTTGGTACTGCTGGCACCATTCAACAAAGTTTCCACGCGGTATACCTCACCGGTTCCGGCCAGCATTACGTTTGTGTCTGCAGGCTGGTAAACAATTGCCGATACACCAAGGGTAGGAAAGTTAGTCCGTACGGGTTCCCATGATGTAGCCGTTGTGCCGCCGTCGTACGTTTTCCAGATACCACCGCCCGCGCTTCCCGAGAAAATGGTCGAATTTCTTACCGGATTGATGGCCAGGGAAAGCATACGTCCACCGTGTGCTTTAGGGCCTATGTTGCTCCAGTTACCGTAGCCTGTTACACGGGCATTATTATGAGCCAGCAGCTTACGGGTGTTTTCTTTAATCTCCAGGCCCTGCTCCCAGGCAGCCAGGTATTTCTGCGAAAGGTTCGACGGATCAGGGTAACCCTTGTTCCAGAACCAGGAGGCCAGCTGTTTGTCGGCCCCGCTCAGGCGGCCTTTCTGATACTCTTTTGAGGCATCTTTCTTCTGTTTTCCTTCCGGCCCTGATGGCAATTCTTTTTTTGCCTGCCAAAGGACCAGGGACATCACGCCAATAGAGGCAATTCCCAGGAATTGGATTAGTGGTTTTTTCATACAACTTAAAAATGGATTTGGTAATGGTTATAAAAAGTTAGTCAGGTCATTTTGTTACAATAACATTGGTTACGAGTACGGTTTGTCCGAGGCGCACACGGGCAATGTATTGACCCGCCGGCATCCTGGCACCAAGAGGCAAGGCATAAGTAGTCGTTCCTTTATTCACGGCCAGTTGATCTTTATGAATGATGGCGCCTTTTGCATCCACTATTTCCACTATACCGGTCTGCGGCTCACCGTATGATGTAATCTGCAGCGATCCTTTTGTACGCACCGGGTTCGGCAACACGGTAAGCATTCCGGCGGTACCGTTATTCTCCACCTTTCTTACTTCGCTGTATTGCATACGTCCGTCTTTAGCCAGCATCCTGATCCGGTAGAAAGAAACCCCGGTCAGTGCCCTGTCGTCAACAGTAGTATAAGATTCCTTTCCATCAGCATTCACAGAAGCGGACTGCAGCATTTCCCATGTAGTACGATCGGAGCTTCTTTCAATAATGTAAGAAGCCGTTTCACTGTCATCCATCACATTCCATTTCAGCTGAACGCTTGCCGGTGAAGTAAGCTTTGCTTCAAATCCACGCAGCTGTGCGGTTGCCAGGGGGAACGAGTTTACCGGTACGCGGTAGTCTTCCACCTCACCTACTCCGTAATAATTTCCGGAAACGGCAGTGGTCATTCCTGCAGTGGCACGCGCAATACGCACGCGCATATATGTATAACTTCCATTGGCAAGCGGCGATATGATAGAAGGCCAGTAGAGATATACGGATTGCGTAGTGGCACTGGTTGGAACGGTTACGGTAATTCCCTCGTTAAGATCGAAGTCGCCATCACCGTTATGATCAAGCCAGGCACACATGGTAGCATCGGCGCCGGTATTATTAAACACATTGATCGAAGTAAGATAGTTGCCGTAAGCCGGGTTGAAGATCTGCACATAAGGCAGCCCGTCTTCATCAGCACCATCAGCATCGGCTAAAGCGCCGGAGCCGGTTTTATCATATTCACGGTCCATGGAGGCACCGAGGCGGAGATTGACATCTACGTCGTGTGCGGCCTGGCCGGATACAGCAGGTTCAAAACTTGTTGGCGCATCACCAAAATCCATGGCCGGACGGAAAGGCTCGGAGCCATCACCGGCATTACCTACCCAGGACGGGCCGGTAACCGCTACAATGGTTACGGGAGAACCGAGTCCGCCATTCATATTGTACCGCTCCACCACGTTCCGGATTGAGTAAAGATTACCTGACCAGTCCATAGAACCCTGTCCTACAAAAGGAAGCGTGGGATCCGGGCAAGGATAAACAATCTGCTGACCGGTTACCATATTGTAGTGCACAACGTTACTGTTGGTATAATCAGCCGGTGAACCATTCTTGGCCGAATTAAAATCATAGATGATGCCATCACGTACCAGGAAGTCGGCCCAGTCGTGCAGAATGGTAGAACTGTTATAGGCATTGCATGCCCATACCTGGTAGGCTGTTGTTGGCGTTAACCCCGAAAAGTTGATGCGCCAGATGATGGATTCCCTGGTTACGGAAGAAGAAAATCGTCCGCCTTCAATTCCAATGTAAAGGGCGCCATCATAAAAGGCGGCACCACCCGATTGCACACCCTGGTCGAAAGTAGGGATGCCGAGCAGTGTGGTAATATTGCCGACAATGCTGGTGGTTCCGGTTACAAAATCATACTTCTTCAGGTTCTTATTGGAAGCATTGGCAGAAGCTGCCTCTGAAATGTAATAAAGGATTTTATTTACCTGGTCGTAGGCAAAAGAGTTCACGTATGTATTGCTGGCATCCTGGAACAGGAAATAGGCCTGGCCGGTTGCATGATCCAGCATGTACACCGAGTTATTATCCGGTGTTACGATAAAATAATCAGGAAGGCCGTTGATGGGTTGCGTACCGGGCATCTGGTGATAGTTTATCGGGAAGGTTCCGGATACGCAGGCTGTCATATCAGAAAGCCACATGATCGCGTCAGACCCGACCGTATTCACGGTAATGGTAAACTGTTTTACGGAACCGGGCATGTTCACAATGGCCGACCCGGTATTGGCCGTGTTACCTGCAGTTGAAGATGAAGCGGTTATTGTACGGGAAGTGGAAAGCAACCCGATTGTCAGAATTGTAGTGGCCTGCGGGGTGGCATTCACTGTTATCGGCAGACCCAAGGCGTCAACACCGGCAATGGTCACCTGCATGCTGGCATCAATATCGTAGAGGGCGAAACTTACGTTCTGCACTACATCGTTAAACGTAAACGTAATGGTTTGCCCGCCTGAAGAAGGGTTGTATTGAACATCCGCTCCTGTATAACCGGCAAGCTCGCCTGTGTGTGAGATATTTTCGGTAGCATTCACCAGCGCATTACTGGAAGTGGCAATGGTTAAGAATGTTTTTCCGAAACCAAACTTCTGTGTCATCTCCTGTGCATCTGTTATGTATGTACCGGAGGAGTTTCCGTAAGGTGCGGTATTGGAACCACTATTATAGTAGTAATCCAGGTTGTCCCAGTTAAGATTTGTCTGGGTAAAACCGCTTCCGCATTGTGCCTGCAGGGTTTCAAAACTGCACAGCATAAGCAGGGGGATAAGGATTCTTAAAAGTAGTTTCATAGTAACGGTCGGATTTACGATAGGTTTGGACACTGATTAAATTCTAAACTTGGAAATCAATTACTCGGTGGAGACTTACGACAGGGAAGAAAAAATGGATTTCTATGTAGTGTATGTCTTCAGCAGGTAAAGGATTTTCAATACGAAAGTCAGCGTTTTTACTTAAAAATGCAAGCTGACCGTAGAAAAACTTAGGGATAACCCTTACATCTTTTTCTTTAAGAACTGTAAGTATCTGTACCTGAGCAAACTTCATGAATAAACCAGATATAACCAATAGTAGTATATACAGGCCATTTACGTTTCTATCTGATTGCCTGTAATTCTTTCTAGGTAGTAACACTGAAGGCTACATGTTTTTTTATAATAGTACATCTACTTAAGTAATTTCCCTGCTTTTACCCGAGGTTAATCTTATGAATGTTATACACCATAAGTAGAAGCGGTCACAAAATATACGTGGAAGTAAAAAGAGCATGTCCTTTTCCATCATAAAACAAACGGCCTCACCTGACAAACTTTTATTATATAAGTGCGTGCAATAAAACCAGTGAAAGACGGAGTATGCTATTGCACATTTACTTTTTGAGAGACCATTATTTCCTGGCTGTTTTTCAATTGAATGATATAGGTTCCCGGTTGCAGCACCAGCGGAACGAAAGTGTTTCCGGCGGGTACGTTTAATTTCCGGTCAATCACCTTCCTGCCCGACACATCATAAACCTGCAAGCGGATGGCGTCTTTCTGGCTACTAATCACTTCCACGGTAAGCTTTCCTTCTGAAGACCCTACGTTCTTAACATTAAATATGTAGAAAGGAAAATTCACTTTACGTACCGGGCTGAATGAAGCCTGGCTGGAGGCGTCAAGAATACGTAGACGGTAAAAATTTTCTTTATATAATGGCTGGTCATCCGTAAAAACGTAGCGCACCGCACCGGTTGTAGTACCGCTACCGGCAACATGCCCCAAAGGAAAATAAGTTACAGCATCTGAAGACCGCTCAACGATGAACTGCCGGTTATTGTTTTCAATGGCTGTAGTCCATTTCAATTGAACTTTATCATCCTTACTTGTTGCGGTAAAATCACTGAAAACAACAGGCAGCGCTGACGATACTGTTACATGGAACACATCACTGATACAGGTTGATCCACCGTTATCCAATACAGTATAGGTGCTGGTACCATAAGCAGCAGGAGTAACCGTAATGGACCGTGTTGTCGCACCGGTGCTCCAGCTATAAGTTCCATTCCAGGAAGCAGTAAGGGTTACGGGGTGACCATAAACCACGGTATAAGCTGTTGTATCAGACACATCTTTCATGATAGTAAACCGGTCGGCAATAGCGCCATCCCTGCGGATAAATTTTGCATCCAGCCTGTTGTCTTCCACTTCAAAATAAAGCATACCGCCATCGTCTACACTAAAAGGCATGGCATTATGCGGGTAACCCGCCTGCACGCCACCATCTGCCCCGGAAGACCCGGCCACTACATAAACGGTTCCATGGTTCGGCGTATTGGAATCAGTGATGTACGGACAGGAATTTGCGGAACCATCATAATAACCGCTGGAGTTGCTCAGTGCATGTGTTGAAGGATTAAAACTTCCCTCCGTTCCGTAATGTCCGTTTAACAGGTAAGACCGCTCGTAATCATGGCTATGGCCACAAATGATCATATCAACACCGAGGCGTTCCAGTATGCGGATTAAACGCGTGCGCATGTTAACCAGCTCCGATTCCGTATCCGAATTATGACTGCCCATGGTGTAAGGAGGATGATGCCAGTAGGCAATCGTCCATTTATTTGTATTGGCGGCCAGGTCAGCTTTTATCCAGCTTGTTTGCGCACCCGTTGTATCGTAAATGCGGGTTGTTCCGCCGTCCTCCTCACCGTATGAATCGAGTGCCAGGAAGTGGATATTACCAACATCATAAGAGTAATAAGCTGGATTCCCTGAAGCAATACCTCCAGCTTCCCCGCCCGACGGCACCGAAAAAATCTGGTAATAAGGCACCGCATGGTCATCCTGCCGTGACGATGAATTAGCATAATCATGATTGCCGGGTACGGGATACAGCTTATGATTTTTCAGGATGGTACTGCCATATACACCGAAAAAATTATTGGTATACTCTGCATCGGTTCCTGAATGGTATGCATTGTCACCAAGAAGGATCCAGGCATCCGATGCTTCAATGCCATTAGCCGCCAGGTAATTGCGGTATTGGTTCAGCGTTTGCGTTTGAAACGAGTTATCATTTCGCCCGCAATCACCAAAGGCAGCAATGCGAATCTTGCGGGTAACTGAGCGGGGCGGACTGGTAACAAAGAACTGGTCATTGCCTGCCTGAAGCGGTACTGAAGTTGTTCCCACCCGGTAATAATATTTTGTATCGGGCGATAATGAATTTACGCGCACCACATGCTCCGTGGTTACCGCCGGATCCGCAACGGAAATGGTATAGCTTCCAGGGGCTGTACCCAGGTCAACTTTTGAATCGGAAGGTGCATCGGTACGCCACCGGATGGTTATTCCAGTCTGGCTCCCGGCATTCAGGTAAGGTCCGCGGGCAATAGAGACTGTTCCGGTAGTTTGCGAAAAGGTAACGGAAGACGCAATTAGCACCAGTACCATGCAGGCAGCGGCTTTTTGAAAACGGAACGAAAAACAGGATGTACCGGTACGGAAGTGCCTGGGCATGGTGCTTTACAATTTGGCCCAAAATAATGATTCGGGCCCGTATACAAGCCAGGAAAGCCAATTACATGTAATTAAGCGTACCTGTAGTCCGGGAAAGAACGCTTATTTTACCCTCCCTCAAAGGCAATGATTTGAAAAAATACAGGATCAATAAAATCTCAGCCACATCCGGCCTCCTTCTTATGGCTATCGTTTGCTGCAGCTATTTGCTTGCCGGGAAAACGGCGGTTAATGCAGAAGTGGATCGCTTTTATGTCCTTAAGCTTAAAAAACTACAATCGGAAGTTCTTTCATTTCAGCAGCAAACGAAAGCAAACGCACCGCAAAAAACCCTGAAGGAACGCTTCCTGCAGATGCGACATGCCTATAAGGAATTGGCGGTGCTGACTGATTTTTTTAATCCTTACGAAACAAAGCAAATAAACGGGCCTGCCATGGCCCGTGTAGAAGAAGATCATCCAACCGTGGTACTGGAACCACATGGATTTGGTGTGCTGGAAGAACAAATTTTTTTAAAAAAAGAAATTAATAAAACGATAGTCTTACAGGAAGCCGATTATGTATTACGCATCATCAACCGGCTGATGGAAGAGCCGGATCGCATTCATAAATTTTCCAGCGAAAGGGTTTGGCAGGCGATGCATGCTGCTATAATCAGGGTGGTAACCCTCGGCATTACCGGTTTTGATTCACCACTGGCACAGCATTCCATTCCCGAAGCAAGGGCTTCAATTTTTTCGCTTTCCGGCCTTTTTCAATTGTATCAAAACGATGTGCCGGCTTATCAAAAAGAAATACTGGAATCTTTGTTGAAAGATGCCATCCGCTACCTGGAGCAACATGAAGATTTCAACTCGTTCGACCGCCTCCACTTTATCCGTACCTATGCCAACCCCATCACTCATTCCATAACAACCATCCGCAAAGAAAAAGCATGGATCATTGGCAATGAAAGGGCTCCATTGAATCCTGAAGCCGCAAACCTGTTTGCTGAAGATGCTTTTGATGTTTCCTTTTTTTCACCGAATGAACGCTACCGGGTGACGCCGGAAAGAATTGAATTGGGCAGGCGGCTATTTTATGATCCTTCGCTGTCCGCCACCGGATCCCGAAGTTGTGCTTCCTGCCACCAGCCCGAAAAAGCCTTTACCGATGGAAGGAAAAAGCCTTTGTCCCTTGATGGAAAAACAACCTTATTGCGCAATACACCCGGACTATGGAATACTGTTTTTCAAACCAGACAATTCTACGATTCGCGCACGTTGACGCTGGAAAACCAGCTCAGTGATGTAGTTCATAATACCGATGAAATGAAAGGTTCGCTGAAAGAAAGTATCGGGAAGCTTGGTGCCGATCCCCTTTATGCAGGTTTGTTTTCCAGGGCATATGGCAACCAAAAGGAACCGGTTACTGAATATTCCATTGCCAATGCCATTTCTTCGTACGTGCGTTCACTTGTGGCCCTCAATTCACGGTTCGACCAGTATATGCGGGGTAATAACGGAGCGCTCAACAAAAAAGAACAAAAAGGATTTAACCTGTTTGCCGGTAAAGCAAAATGTGCTACCTGCCATTTTATCCCGCTGTTTAACGGGCTGGTTCCCCATGAATTTCATGAAACCGAATCTGAAGTGCTGGGTGTGCCGGCCATCGGCTCCAAAAGAAAGGCAACGCTTGACCCGGATGAAGGCAAGGCCGGATTCACGAAAGCAACGGTGCATCGTTTTGCTTTTAAAACCCCTACCCTCCGCAACGTGGAACTGACAGCACCTTACATGCATAATGGAGTGTTCGCTACGCTGGAAGAAGTGTTGCATTTTTACAATAAGGGCGGCGGTGCAGGACTCGGTATTGCACCGCCAAACCAAACGTTACCTGCTCAGAAACTCCGTCTTTCCCTGAAGGAACAGCAGCAGGTCATTGCATTTATGAAGGCATTGACAGATACAACAACGCACAGATGAAGTAGTGAGGACCACCGACGACAGACCACGGACCACCGTACATTTCAATTTAAAAAGGGATGCCCCGGAACATTGAACATTGAAAATTGCATATTGAACATTTTCTTTTTACTGTGGTTGCCTTTACTATTTTAACCGCAAAGGCGCAAAGAGCAGTCATGACAGTCCACGGTCGATAGTTTGTGATTATAAGAGGACGACGTATCAACTAACCACCTGCTGGGTTATTGTATCCAGTAATGAATCTTACACTTGAAACGAAACAATGATGCGTGGTTAAACGAACATTCGAAAGGATGCACCCTTCCTTCTGAATTCAGACTTATTCTCTTCAGCAGTCCATAGATTCTTCGCCTGTGGCTCTGAATGACGAAAGGGAAGAGCACCGTCTACCTGCGAAAGATTACGGTCCACACCACTTTGCGGCTCTAAGGTTAAAATTCTAACGCAGAGGCGTAAGGTCAACCTAATTCCAAATTCCCGATCCCCAATCCCTTTTTCTTAATGCTCTGTCACGACAAAAAACCGGGCTGTCTCAATACTAAAAACACAAGTCTCCTGGTTTCCACTTCAATTCATACTTTTATATTTACATATGCAGCAACAACTGAAACCTGTCATCGGCATCACCTGCGGCGATATCAACGGCATTGGCATGGAGGTGATTCTTAAAACCTTCTCTGATCACCGTATCCTCGAAATGTGTACCCCGGTGATCTTTGCTTCCAATAAGCTGATCAATTTTTATAAAAAAGTTATTCCGGAAGCTCATTTCAATTACCAGAGCATCAGTAATTTTTCAAAAGTGAACCCGAAGCAGGTCAATATTTTTAACTGCTGGGAAGAAGACGTGGTGATCAACCCGGGACAGCTTACGGAGCTGGGTGGACGTTATGCCGTTAAATCTTTACTGGCCGCTGCTGAAGCCCTGAAAGAAAAGCACCTGCATGGTGTGGTTACCGCACCCATTCATAAAAAAAATGTACAATCGGCCGAGTTCTCCTATACCGGGCATACGCCTTTCTTCAAAGCGGTAGGGGCTGCACAGGATGTGTTGATGCTGCTGTATGCAGAAAACCTGCGTGTGGCACTCGTTACCGAACACCTGGCAGTGAAAGATGTGGCGGCAGCTATTTCGCGGCAGTCCATTCTTTCCAAGATCAACCTGCTGCATCAAAGCCTGCGTAAAGATTTCGGCATCGATAAACCGCGCATTGCAGTTCTTGGATTAAATCCGCACGCCGGTGATGAAGGCCTTATCGGTAATGAAGAAGAGACCATCATCCGACCCGCCATCAAGGAAGCAAAAAATGACAAACTTGTTTTCGGACCCTACAGTGCTGATGCCTTTTTTGCCCGCCGCGCCTACCTGCAGTTCGATGCCGTGCTGGCTATGTACCACGACCAGGGATTGATTCCATTTAAAACCATTGCTGTTGGCGAAGGAGTAAATTATACGGCCGGACTTCCTTTTGTACGCACCTCGCCCGATCATGGAACAGCCTTCGATATTGCAGGTAAGAACAAGGCGGATTCCACTTCGTTTACGGCCGCTGTATTTGAATGCCTGGAGATCATCAACCAGCGTGCAGGTTATGAAGAGCGTACACGGAACCCGTTGCGCAAGATCACCGCTGAAGTACTGAAAAATGTAGTGGATGAAAAGATCGATGAAACCATCGACTGATCCTTAATCATTAAATACTTTATCATCAACGCCCTTATTGATGGCATAAGAGGAATACGTGATCTCCACGGTTCCTTTTTTGTTGGCGGCCTTTGCTTCTTTCTTTTGCCGGGATTCGCCTTTATCGTATTCCAGTGTAATGCCTTTGGGAAGCTTGTAGTCTTTTGTATTGAAGGTAAACACGACTTTGTCGGGCAGACCATAGGTGCTGTACTTCCCGTAATCCAGCTGCATTTCATAGGAGCCACTTTCGCGCGTGGTGATACTGGTCTTCCGGATCAGTTCTGTTTTTTCATCGATGTACAGCGTGGTGATCACCACATCACTGGTTTCATCAAGCGGGATAAGCTTTACTTTTTTTACGGGTGTTCCTTTCACCACGTCATTCCCGGCAAAGAAGGCCTCAAACTTATCGTTCAGCAGCAGTGAATTCACATTGATGCTCACACCACCTTTAGGCAAAATGGAAATGCCACCTGCCTTCTTTACTTTAAAACGATTGGGCTTTTTGTAATACACAGCAACTTTGGAAGATGGGGCATTGATAAAGGAAACATCGATCTTCATCACACCGGCTGCCGTATAATCGGATACTTTATCCAGTTTAGCCTTAACCCGCTTTACCAGATCTTTTTCATCCTGCGCCGTTGAACCCATCGAGAACAACAGCACACAAATCAATATGGAGAAGGAACGTATCATCAGGATAGAATATCTTTTTTACGGAAGAAAAGAACAGTCAAAGAAACGAAAAATACAATGTGCGCCAGCAGTACGATGGCCGACTTTAACACTTCACCGTAATCCACAGGCTGGGCAAAAAATCCTTTCCAGTTCAGCATATGGTTGATAAAAAGGTAAGGCTTCAATGCATTGAACAGCGGTATATCCATGGTAATGAGAATCGTAAGCACAATGATCACGCTCATAGCAGCCATGATAGGTCCAATGGAATTTTCAGCAAACACCGAGAAGAAAAAAGCCATCGACGCTACCGTGGTCATAGAAAGGGCTGCAAAGCCAAAAGCCCAGAGGTAGCGCCAGAAAACATCGTCACTTTCCAGCAGTACGAACATATCGCTCCGGAATACAATCAGGTCACTCACTCCAAACAGCAGCATGGAACCGAACAAGGAAAGAATGGCCATAAATACCAGCAGTGCCAGGGTATAAATAGTGGTCGCAAAAAATTTACTGAGTACCAGACCTTCCCTCGAAACCGGTTTGGTGATGAGCAACCGCAGCGTGCCCATGTTGGCTTCTCCCGCGATCATATCACCGGCAACCAGGGCAATCAGCAACGGTACATGGATCAGTAAGGTTTGTAAAATGGTATAGCACACGAAATACCCGTTCAGCTTTTTTCCTTCCACGATAAAACTTTCATTGAACGATTGCATCACAAAAGCCAGGTATTCCTCACCATCAGAAAAAAGTGCCAGTTGTATCAGCAATACAATGGCTGCTATGGCACCGAAGGCAATGTAGGTGCGCGGCTTTTTAAAAATTTTAAACAGCTCAATTTTTGTGAGTTGCCACATGCCGGTTTGCGTTTGTAAGGGAAAGGAAAAAATCTTCAAGCGAATGTTTGGGTTCCAGTGCCAGGATCTCCACCTGCATGTTCACCAGGTCGCGGGAAAGCTGCGGCACTTTTTGCCGGTGCATTTTTAACCATACACCTTTCCGGTCTTCCTGCAGGCTGGATGACCACGATGAATTTTGTAACTGTCCGAGCGTCGCATTATCATTGGTGGTACGAACCTGTACCAGGGTGTCGGCAGGATCCAGCAATTGCGCGGCTTTTCCCTCTGCGATCTTTTTTCCCCGGTCTATGATGAGCATGGAATCGGCGATCAGTTCAATTTCACTGAGGAGATGACTTGAAACGATGACGGTTTTTCCTTCATTGCGGCTTAAGTGCAGGATCAGGTTCCGGATGTCGGCTATGCCCTGCGGGTCAAGACCGTTGGTGGGTTCATCCAGGATGATCAGTTGCGGGTTGTGCATCAGCGCGCAGGCAATACCCAGGCGCTGTTTCATACCCTGGGAAAATGTTTTAATGCGGCTTCGCGCCCGGTCCTGCAACCCTACCCTTTCCAGTTGATTCATGAGCGCCGTATTTGTTGGATTGATACCACTGAGCAGTGCCATGATCTGCAGGTTCTGCAGGGCGGTTAGGTATTGATAGAGATCAGGCTTTTCAATGATGGCGCCGATCTGCCCGAGGATGGAAAGCCGTCCTTTCACCAGGTCTTCACCAAAAACACGGATGGAACCCGAGGTTGGTTTGATCAGCGTCAGGATCATGCGAAGCGTGGTGGATTTTCCGGCACCGTTCTGACCGAGGAAGCCGTAAACTTCACCTTTATGAACAGAAAACGAAAGATCATCAACCGCACGGACTTCCGTGAATTGTTTAGAGAGATGCTGCACTTCGAGTATTGTGTCCATTCGGTATCCGGGTAGCCCGAAGGTATAACAGTTATGTACCCAGATAAGTTTTGAGGTCCTCTACATATTTTTCGAAAGCAGTAATCCCGGCGGGTGTGATCCTGCAGATCGTTTGCGGGTAATTGTCCTTGAATTGCTTGGTGACCTCAATATATGCTGCATCTTTCAGCTTGCCGATCTGAACGCTCAGGTTACCGGCAGTAGCGCCGGTTTTTTCTTTCAGAAAAGTGAATTCTGCTTCCTTCACACTGATCAAAAGAGACATAACGGCAAGACGGAGCTGGGAATGCAATATGGGATCCAGGTCTTTGAACACAATTACTTCAGGGTCTTTGTTTTCTTTAGGTATTGCTTTCGTAACAGGTAACCCGGTATCAGGAACCCCACCAGGATCGCTATTGCTGAAATAATCATGATGTATACAACAGATTCATTCCTGGCCTCTTCCTTACTTATTATAAAAATCAGGATGGCTGCAATCCAGTTGGCAATGGCACCAATCAACAGTGGCCGGAAACGGATGGCACTTCCATGAAGAAACAACCAGAAAGCGTACAGGATATAGTAAAACCCAAAAACGCCAATGGTGCCGGTTACCAAAAAATTACCGGCTACCATGGCAAACAGCGAGATAAAAAATCCTGTTTCAAACCTGTCAAGAAGTTCCTCAACATATGTTTTAACGACACCCCTTTTCTGGGTCAGCACCATGATCACGTACAGTACGGAGCCGGCTGCCAGCATAATACTCCACACTTTCCCTACATGCTCCTCTCCGCCCGACACCATTAATACTGCTGAAGTAACGCTGGCGCCAAAAAGAAGCGACCCCCAGAAGAGCCAGGGTATTCCTGATTCGCGGTGCTCATCCTTTGCGGCAGAGATCATCTTTTCAATGAGGTGAAGGCTTTCCTGGTGCGAGAAATTATCTTGTTGTTGCATAAGCGGGTTTTGCTGGTTTGATCATATGACCGGGAATAATGTAGCTGGTGAGGATGGCTACTGCAGCAATCAGCATCTGGTAATCGAAATGAACAAATACAGCGGCAACGGCCAGTCCCCAGTTAATAATGCCCCCGATCATGAGGGGACGGAACTGAAGCAGCCTGCCCGAGACAAAAGTTCCCAGACCGTAAAAAAGAATAAAGAAGGGATATGCGTTCAGCCATCCGCCCCCGGTATTTGAAATAATGATGCTGAGTACAAAAAAAGAAATGCCGATACCTGTCCACAGGTAGCCCATGCTGTCGCCTGCGTAGGTACGGGTGCCTTTCCGGTCATGTTTTATGGCATGCATCGCCGTGATGGCGGTTGCTACCAGTGTTGACGCCCAAACAATATAATGATGCCGGTATTCCACCAGCACTTTTAAAACAAACTGAGCCAGGATGCAGACAAAAGACAACCAGCCCCAGAGCAGGAAATAAAACCTGTTCTCGCTGATGTTGTCCTTTGTCTTTTCAATCATCGACTGAATGACCCGGAGACTTTGCTGCGGAGAAAAATCTTCTTCCATTACCGGCTGCGTTATTTATACTGACTTAAAAAATACTCGGCCATAGCCTTGCCCCAATGCGGATGGAGGGATGTTTCGGGTCGGAAAGTATTGAATTTTTCCAGTGCCTGGCTGAAGAGTTTTTTTGCTTCGTCCTTACTGCCGCCGTATTGCTCCGGGGTAAAATACTTGTCCTGGGCTTCCAGTATATAGATACGGGGATTGGCCGCATTAAGGCGCTTTGCCGACTCCAACGCTTCCTGTGCTACCGGGCCGTATTTCATATAACGGCTCATCGGGTCAGCCATGAGGCGCAAAGAGGCCACCATTTTTTTCACTACATAAATCTCTGAATTATCCCTGCTTAGTTCTTCCGCTTTGCTGATCAGTTCATCTGCTTTGTCTGCCAGCGGATCAATCTTATCGGCCATGCCGCCCATCTGACCACCGGTCATGCTATAGCCGGCATTCACATGCGCAAGTGCAGCGTAATAATAAGGAAGCCACTGGTTTTTTTCTGCCTGTGCAATCCGTTCAAAACCATTTCCCAGTTCCCGGAGTGCAACAGGATTCTGCGTGGTGTCCAATGCCGCTATCTTTTCTTTCATGGCGCTGGTGTATTTTTCACTTTGCGCAAACGTTGCCAGGGCCAGTAATGAAATGGAAATTGTAAAGAGTAACTTTTTCATGATATGATGTTTTATTGTTTGAAATTTATTGCAATGCTTTGCGGTGACTTAGCGTTCTTTGCGGTTGCATTTAAAATTTTACCGCAAAGACGCAGATGCCAACATAACCTACATAATGATTTTAAAGGTTACTGTTGATGATATCCTGGCTGCGGTCTACACCAAAGGAGAAGAAAGCACCCAGGAATACGAAGCTTCTCGATGGAGGAACAATGGCTTCCTTACGCAGGTTGTTGTAGGAATACTGGTAACCGAACACCTGTTTTGTTCCCAGCACATTGGTTACCGAAAAAACAAACACCGTATACCTGCCTGCCCCTTTTTTAAATATGTTGGGCAGGTAATTCACGCTTAAGCTCAAACTGTTGTAATCAATTGTTTTTCCAGCGTCGGCTATGGCATATTTTGCGCTTCCGTTATCGTAACGGATGTTATAATAAGGACGCCCGGAAGCATAGGTATACGACCCGTTAAACTGAGTTTTGAGCGCAGAAACAAATTTTTTTACAACAAGTGACCCGGTATGACGCGAAGCAAAAGCCGGTTGCAGGGCGGAAGGAAAATTCAGGTGGTCGCGCCTGGTATCGAGGAAGGAATAAGATACCCAGTAATCGAAGTTGCGGATCGTTTGACGGTCTCTCCAGAAAAGCTCAACGCCTTTTGCATTTCCATACCCGTTGTTATTGATGGCCGCTTCCCTGAAGTTGACCGGGGCCGTTTTCACCAGTCCCCTGTATTTTTTATAAAATGCTTCCAGCCGCAAGGTGCGCTTCGATGAAACTTTCTGGTATTGTGCGATGTAGTGTGTTGCTCTTGCAAAATCGAGGTTATTTGCAGCGGGCAGGTACCGGCGTTCCGGGGTCTGGTAAAAAATGCCGTAAGCAAGCGATGCCTGGCTTTCATTACCAAGCTTGTACGCCAGTGAAACGCGCGGGGCTGCATTCACTTTATCAATAACAGAGGAATGTTCGAGCCGCATACCCAGTTTGGCTGCAAGATCGTTGGTGAGATAAACATCCGATTCCGCAAACGCGGCTTTCAGGTGTTCTTTTACTATTTGAGGATGCTGCTCACCATTAAACAGTGTATAGGTTGCATCATCTTTACTGAAGTTGTATTCACTGCCAAAGCGCAGTGCACTCAATCCGGAAAGTCTTCTTTCAAAAACAGCTTTTGCATTAAAATATTTGCCGAACGAGGTGAGACCGAAATTCCTGAATTCAAGCCCGCCAACCAATTCTTCTTCGTTGTTATTATTCCGTAAGGCGCCCGAAATATCATCACGGTTACGGGTATACGAAAGTCCGCCATTGAATTTCCATGCGGCGCCTATGTTTTCGCGCCACGAAATATTATGATACATGTTCACATTCTTTAACCGGAAGGCATTGCGGTATCCCGGCGTATCGATACTCGGAGTGGTAAATCCAAGCCGGTTGGCACTAAAATAACCGTAGTATTTAAGCATACCGGTTTTTGACGTACGGATCCGGAAGTTGGCATCACCGGTTTGATAATCGGGTACCTGGTAAAATGTTTGTTTTTGCTTCAGCACTTTAAACGCCAGCTCCAGGTTGGTATACCCATACGATACGCCCCAGGAAGCATTTTTCTTTTTGGATAGCTGCTGAAATCCACCACTGACACCCAGGACGGAAACGCCAAGGTTGGCAGCGCTTTGTTCAGGCAGATCTATGGTCTCCAGGATTAAAGCTGATGAAAGAGCCTGACCGTAGAGGGCAGAATATCCGCCGGCACTGAACACGGTGCCCTTCAGGATCCAGGGAGAGAAACGTCCCCTTTGCGCTACATTGGGAACGCTGCTGTAAAAGAAATTATTGACCAGTGAACCATCGATATAAGTGCGGGTTTCCGAAGCGGTACCACCGCGTACAAAAAGTCCTTCGCTTTCGCCCACCTGCTGTGTGCCGGGCAGGGTTTTAATGGCGCCGGTAATATCGGCATTGGCACTGGCGGTTGTCAGGATATCGATGGAGTTGAGAACGGTAGTTCGCTTTTTATCGCTGGCTTCAAATGATCCGGCTGATATGACAACCGCTTTCATTTCACTGAATGCTTCTTTCAGCACGATTTCAAGGGTAACCTGAGCGGCACCAAGCGGGATTTTTTGTTCCCATGCGCGGAAACCAACCCCGGAGGCCTGCAGCACCCATTCACCTTTTTCAGCCGTGAGGAAGGAAAACCTTCCGGCCGAATCGGTTGTGGCCCCGTCATATGAGTCTTTGATCGTGATGCTGACACCCGGAATGGGTTTACTTTTCTGATCACGGACCGTACCGGAAACAGTTGTCTGGGCATGAAGCGTGCCCGTCAGCAATAGAGCCATCAGCAGGTAAAATAACATTCTCATAAACCAGAATTGTTTAGCAAACGTAAACTAGTTTACAATATAAACCAAATAGATATTTTGCTTTTTAAAGTTTAACCGCAACGTCGCAAAGCGTAAACATCATAATCCGCGAAATCTGTGTAATCCGTGATCCGCGTCATCCGTGCAATCCGTGATCAATTTAATCCGTGTAATCCGCGATAAAAGAAAACCAGGCTTAGAAAAGCCTGGTCGATTTTCAACCGTCTCTATAGTTAAGTAGTTTGTTCGGGGTCATGCTGCCCCGCCTGCTTTGCTAAGCAGTATACAGTTTCGGCAACAAGGTAGTATTGGGTATGCACCAAATAAAAAATCCCATATTGAACAGCACGTCCTTTTCAGACGCACCGTTCAAACCGGGAGAAAGAGTTTCCGTACCGCACCGCTGTGCAGGGAAGTATAGATCGTTATGTGCAGTTGTTGATTGCGAGCCCGCTTTTTCCTGTCTCATGTTTCTTTCTTATAGACAACATCGCCTCTAGCGAAATTGTCCCGCACCATTCACAAATGGTACGTTCCTGCCTGATGATTCTTTGTGTTCGGTTGCGCCTGTTGCAGTTCCGTTAGGAAACGGCAGTTGCCCGTGAAGGATATGGAAATGTTGCGGCTTATCCTACCGATAAACGGTAAGCGGGACGCATAGTTGACTTCGTGATGGAATGCACCGGAGCTTTTGCTTTCGGAAGCTCGAGGCTTTCAAATACAATGTAATTCGTCAATACCCTGGTAAAGAATTTTACAAACAACCAGGCGGTGAAAACGAGTGCACCTGCCAATGCTGCCGGTAGCAGTAAAATTGCAAAATGACGATAGAAAGTCGTTGCTAAGTTGATAAGCGTTTTTTGTCCTGAAGCGGACTTCATTTCGTGTGTCATAGTCGGGATCAATTTTGTTTTCAGAAAGTACGGTCTTCGAGGAAATGGAGGTCTTTAGGAATGGAATTGATCTCGGCTTTTCGAGGAGGATTGGTAACTGATTGGTAGAACAAAGATGTAAGAGTTTTCCGGTATAAGCAAGAGCCTGTGGATAAAAACACGGTCATACATACGTAGATCTACGAGCGCACCATTTTTTATAACTGAATATGAAAGAGTTGGAGAAAAAAGTGAAAAGTGAAAAGTGAAAGGCGAAAGGTGAAAGGGCTGATGTGACGTAATGAATCCTTTTTCGCGTTTCACCTTTTACCAAAAAAAGCGGCTCTTTCGGGAGCCGCTTTATAAAAAATGCTACTTCTACTTATTTGTACTGTGGTATAATTCCATTCGCGAGGTCAACCATTTTTCGGATGCCGTCCTCCGGCAGGTTTCCGCGTTTAAATTCGGAAAGAACTTCCGGTAATTTGTTTTCCATCTCCATCAGGAAATGATCTTCAAACTCTCTTACTCTTCTTACCGGAACTTCACGGAGCAATCCTTGCGTACCGAGGTAAATGATCGCTACCTGCTTTTCTACAGCAAAAGGTGCATACTGTGGCTGCTTCAGAATCTCCACGTTACGGGCTCCTTTATCAAGCACCACTCTTGTTGCCGCATCAAGGTCACCACCAAATTTGGAGAAGGCTTCCATCTCGCGATAAAGGGCCTGGTCAAGCTTCAGGGTACCGGAAACTTTCTTCATTGACTTGGTCTGGGCATTACCTCCTACGCGGCTTACCGAGATACCTACGTTGATCGCCGGGCGGATACCTGCGTTGAACAGGTTCGATTCCAGGAAGATCTGTCCATCGGTAATGGAGATCACGTTTGTCGGAATGTAAGCTGATACGTCGCCGGCCTGTGTTTCAATGATGGGAAGCGCGGTGAGCGAACCACCACCTTTCACAAGATGACGGATGCTTTCGGGCAGGTCATTCATCTGGCGGGCAACACCATCGTTGGCAATAACTTTAGCGGCACGTTCCAGCAGGCGGCTGTGCAGGTAGAATACATCACCCGGATAGGCTTCGCGGCCCGGCGGACGACGCAGCAGGAGGGATACTTCGCGGTACGCTACGGCCTGCTTGGACAGGTCATCATAAATGATCAGTGCTGGACGCCCGGTATCGCGGAAGAATTCACCAATGGCAGCACCGGCAAATGGTGCATAGAACTGCAGCGGCGCCGGTTCGGAAGCCGAAGCGGCAACGATAATGGTATAATCCATGGCACCGGCATCATAAAGGGTCTTCATGACACCGGCAATAGTGGAAGCCTTCTGTCCGATCGCTACATAAATACAATACACAGGTTTTCCGGCCTGGTAAAATTCTTTCTGGTTGATGATGGTGTCAATACAGATGGCACTCTTCCCGGTCTGGCGGTCACCAATAACCAGCTCACGCTGTCCGCGACCGATCGGGATCATGGCATCAATGGCCTTGATACCGGTTTGCAGCGGTTCTTTTACAGGTTCGCGGTAAATAACACCCGGTGCTTTACGCTCCAGCGGCATTTCATAACGATCACCCGCAATAGGCCCTTTACCATCGATAGGCTCACCAAGGGTGTTCACCACGCGGCCCACCATTCCTTCACCTACTTTAATGGAGGCGATCTGGCCGGTACGGCGAACTTTGGACCCTTCCTGCAGGTTGCCCATTTCACCCATCAATACCGCACCTACGTTATCTTCTTCGAGGTTAAGCGCAATACCCTGTACACCGTTCTCAAATTCCACCAGTTCACCCGCGCGTACATTACCTAAGCCGTAAACACGGGCAATACCATCGCCGATCTGTAATACGGTTCCTACTTCTTCCAGGTCTGCGCTGGCATTGAAGCCGCCCAGCTGCTGGCGAAGTATGGCACTTATTTCATCTGGTTTTATTTCTGGCATAATATCTAATTGTTGTTTCTTGTTGATGTTTAAAATTTCTGTCCACAGTCCACGGACCACGGTCCACAGTTGATCCAATCAGTGGACCGTCGACTGTGGACTGTGGACTGTGGACTCAAATTATCTTATAAATAAAATCGTTGTTCTCAAACTGCCTGGAAATCTGGCTCAGTTCATAGGAGATGCTGGCATCGATCATTTTATCGCCTGCCTGCAGCACAAATCCGCCAATGATATCCGGGTTCACTTTTGTTTCCAGTTCGATGTTCTTCATATCACTTGTCTTTCTCACCTGCTCAATAATTGCGCTCTTCATCTCTTCTGATACCGGTGTTGCCGTTGTCAGTTTAACCACATGAATACCCTTGTACTCTTTGTACTGCCTGATGAAAGCCGTAATGATCTCGGGCAATTCAGCTTCGCGGCCTTTGTTTACCAGCAGGGCTGTAAAAGCAATTGTCATTTCGCTGATCTTTCCGGCGGTAACCGCATTGATGGCGCCTAATTTTTTATCGGCCGCCACCACAGGACTGCGCAGAAGTGCCAGGAATTCACGGCTTCCCCTGTTCAGTTGCTGCAGGAAAAGCATGTCGGCGTACACCGTTTCCAGGACACCCCGCTCAACGGAAAGGTCCAGGAGCGATTTTGCGTATCGTGATGCTAAACGTGGGTTGGGCATAATGCTTTTTTACGCTGCAAGCTTCACGCTGTTCGCTGCACGGAAAGGCGTGAAGCGTGTAGCGTGCGGCGTGCAGCTTTAGTTCAACTTTACTTCATTCACTAATCCTCTGATGTGTTCTTCCTGGGCGGTGCTGGTGCTGAGTTCTTTGCGGAGAACTTTTTCCGTAACCTCGATCACAAGTTTGCCAACCTGGTTCTTTACATCAGTAAGGGCGGCCATTTTCTGCGCCTCGATCGCCTGCTGCGTTTCCACCATGATGCGGGACGCTTCCACCTTTGCCTGCTCTTTGGCTTCGGCCACAATGCGGTCTTTTGTTTCCCTTGCTTCTTTCAGCATCAGGGCTCTTTCTTCACGGGCACGGGCCATCAGTTCTTCATTCTCATTTTTCAGCTGGGCCATTTCTGCTTTTACGCGCTTGGCAGTTTCCAGTGAATCTTCAATGCTGCGCTCGCGCTTGTCCAGCGAAGCAAGAATGGGTCCCCAGGCAAACTTTCTCAGGATAAAAAATACGATCAGGAACGCCAGCAGGGTCCAGAACAATAATCCTAATTCGGGAGTTAATAATCTCATATCAGACTAATTAATCAATTTCTTTTTTGAAACACTTCTCTACCGGTTGTTGAATGCACATCAGCAATTAACGAACTGCATCCTCCGCCCTGTGCTTTGGATGCAGTTGTAATTTTTGCTTATACGAACATCGCCAGGATACCGGCAATAACCGCAAACAGGGCAACACCCTCGATAAAGGCTGCTGTCAGGATCATGTTTGCGCGGATGTCGTTGGAAGCTTCCGGCTGGCGGGCAATCGACTCAACGGCACCACGACCGATCTGACCGATACCGATACCGGCACCAATGGCAGCCAGTCCGGCCCCGATTGCACCACCTGCGTTCGCCCAGGGCACTTCGCTAAGCAATGTGAATAATAAATCCATGTTTCTGTGTTTATATTGGTTTAATAAAAGCTATTTCAAAAGGTGAAACGTGAAAAGTGAAAGAAGGCGATCCGTTTCACGTTTGACGTTTGCCGTTGCACTTATATAATCACCGGTTCCGTTGGCGCCTGGTGGTGATCTTCGCCATGATGCCCTTCTTCCACCGACTGGCCAATGAACACCGCGGTCAGGTTCGTAAAAATGAACGCCTGGATAAACGCTACCAGCACCTCGATCACGTAAATGAAAACCGCGAACGCAATCGAAATGGGTGAAAAGAGCCCACCCACTGCCGGCGACATGTTTCCGAAAATGAAGATCAGCGACACAAGACAAATAATGATGATGTGACCCGCCAGCATGTTCGCAAACAAACGGATGATCAGGGCAAAAGGCTTGGTGAAAATGGACAGGATCTCCACGGGTACCATGATGAACTTGATCCCAAAGGGCACAGGAGGATTGAAAATATGACCCCAGTAGTGTTTGTTTCCGCTGAACGTGATCACCACGAATGCGATCAATCCCAACACGGCCGTAAACGCAATGTTACCGGTTACGTTGGCCGAACCAGGGATCAGTCCGAATATGTTGTTGATGAGAATAAAAAAGAATATGGTCAGCAGCAGGGGCATATACCGCTTGTACTTATGACCGATGTTTGGTTTGGCCACTTCATCGCGCACAAATGTAATGACGGGTTCAACTGCGTTTTGCCAGCCTTTTGGTGCCGTGGTAACGCCATACCCGTTCCTGTATTTTTTTGCAATCGACAGCATCAGCACCACCAGGATGGTAAGCGCGATCATCATCTGGACCACGTTGCGGGTCAGGGAAAAATCGTAAACGGAAACTCCTTTCAGCAGACGGCCGGTTTCTTCATCAACCGCAATAATTTTTTCATCGCTTAGCAGCCGGATCTCGTCTTCACCCATCCCTTCTTCCTTCAGGGATTCCTTGTAATGCGCAGTAACCAGGCGGTAACCGTCATACGCATCATGCCCATGATGAAATTTTGAAGAGCTGAATACTTTCAGTCCACGGCCCGGTTCGTATAAAATAACCGGCAATGGAATGGTTGCGTGGTAATCACCTATAGAAAAAAAATGAAATTCGTGGGCATCCATTACGTGTCCGAAAATCACTTCATTGGCGTCAAATGCCTTCTTTTTTGCATGGCCTTCATCCTCACGCTGCTTATCGCCCGCGTTGGCGTCATTGTCCTCGTAGCGCTTGTCTTCCTGTTCCACTTTTTCCCGGTCCCGGTGATCTTCCTGGGCCGCGGAATCTGGGGAAAAAGTGAGGGCTAAAACGCTGAAAGCCGCTACCAATAAGCATTTGACACGTCCGACAAACATAGTGTACCCGAAATTTTGCGCAAAGATAAGGTATAAAGGCGTTCTTACCTGCCTCATTTTGGTTTATAAAACAGTCGATTTTTTTGCTTTCCGGCCCCTGTTTCAGGCTTCAACTGCGCGGTTTTCAAACTGCATGTGGTAGAGTTTACTGTAGTAACCGCCTGAGCGTAAAAGCTCTGCATGCGTGCCTTTTTCTTTTAACTCACCCTTGTCCAGCACAATGATCTGGTCGGCCCGCTGGATGGTGGAAAGACGATGCGCGATCACGATGGAGGTACGGCCGGCGATCAGGGTCCGGATCGCGTTTTCTATGAGCATCTCGCTTTCGGTATCAATGGAGGAGGTAGCTTCATCAAGAATCAGGACAGACGGATTATATAATAGTGCCCTGATAAAGGAAAGCAGTTGGCGCTGGCCCACGGAAAGCGTGGCGCCCCGCTCCATAACATTATAATCATACCCGCCGGGCAAGCGCATGATAAAATCATGCATCCCGATGAGTTTTGCCGCTTCTTCCACTTTTTCCCGGGGAATACCGGGATTGCGCAGGGTAATGTTATCCAGCACGGAACCGGCAAACAGGAAGACATCCTGCAACACCACGCCAATGTTGCGGCGCAGCGCATCCACCTGCCAGTTTTCCACCGGCACATCATCAATTTTAATAGAGCCTTTATCAGTTCCGTACAACCGGTTCAGGAGCGAGATAATAGTGGTTTTGCCGCTGCCGGTGTGTCCCACAATAGCCACCGTATGACCGGGCTTCACTGAAAATGATACGTTCTTCAATACGGGCTGTCCCTCATGATAGCCAAACCATACGTTTTCAAAATCGATCTTACCGGTCACGCGTTCCGGTGCAAAAGTCCCCTGCTTTTGAATATAATCTTCATTATCCAGCACTTTAAATACCCGCTCGCTGGCAATCATTCCCATTTGCAGCACATTAAATTTATCGGCAATGATCCTGAGTGGGCGGAACAGCAGGTTCAGGTAGAGGTAAAACGACATCAGCTTTCCATACTGGCTTTCATTTAACCCGATGGCTTCCTTCGAGGTCCACCATACAATCAGCCCGATGGAAAGGGCCAGTACAATTTCCACAACCGGGAAAAAAACCGAATAAGCGAAAATGGCTTTGATATTGGCGTCGCGGTGCTCCTTATTGATGGCCCTGAATTTATCCGCTTCGCGCTTTTCTGCGGCAAAAGCCTGCACGATGCCCATCCCGGTGAGGTGCTCCTGAACGAAAGCATTCAGGTTGGTAACCGCGTTGCGCACCGTGTGAAACGATTTGTTGACGCTTTCTTTAAAATAATACGTGCCCAGGATCAGCAGCGGGAAAGGGATCAGGCAAATAAGACTCAGCTTCCAGTCGGTAATAAACATCACCGCTACGATGCAGATAATAGAGAGCATGTCAGCGATGATCGGTATCAGTCCTTCCGCGAAAATATCGTTGATGCGTTCAATATCATCCACGGTTCTTGTTGTTAAGGTACCAATGGGTGTTTTATCAAACTGCCGAAGGTTCAGGTTCAATACTTTTTTGTACGTCTTTACCCGAAGGTCTTTTACAACGGATTGTCCCAGCCAGGAGGTGATGTAGGAAAAATAAAAACGAAGGGCGGTTTCAATCAGCAGGAAACCGATCTGGATAATGGTAATGTAGATGATCCAGTTGTAGTTCTTTCCCGCAATATGCGTATCCACCGTATGCTGGATGAGCCAGGGCCGGATGGGGGTAAAAGCAGCCAGGATAATAGCAAGGGCAATGGACCAGTAGAACCGTCGTTTATAAGGCCGCGTAAACTGCAGCACCCTCCGCAAAAGTCCCACATCAAAAAACTGCTTCTTTCCGGCTGGAGTTGTCATGGAGTGCAAAAATAGCCATTAGAGCGCTACACGTTGCACGCTTCACGCTGTACGCATTTTTCCGTTCAGCTTTTAACCCATTATTTATTGGAAAATGAAAACAGCCGCGAATGCGAATGATTCATCTTATTAAGATCAGCGCTGATACTGACCTGAATAAAAAAAACGTTCCCTTGTTCTTATAAAGCTAATGATAAGGCGAAGCAATTACGAAAAGTTACGTGGAGCGTGAAGCGTGCAGCTTGCAACTTCCTCAAAAAACTCCCGTTACCAGCTTCGCACTCTCTCCCATCGCACTTCCGTAGGCTTTAATAAAAATGGCACCCAGGTTTTTATGGGGTGGAATGTAATCTTCGAAGCCAGGCTCCCTGCCTGCTTTAGAACGGAACTCATTCCAGAAGGAAGCCCATTCAATGTTCTTTCCATTGCGGAGCTTATCGGTAAACAGGTCAATGAATGGCCTGTTGATTACGGTACGGCCGATCTGCTTGGAAGCAATGATATGGGCATCACCCGAATGTTCGAGCACTTCATGAATCAGATGGTAACCACCGCAGGAACCCAGGAACACCACGCGCGCGGAAGGCTGGATGTGTTCAATGGTGGATTCGGCATAGTAGCTGTGTCCCCTGTGGATTACCACCGTCGGGCTCATGCCTTTCTGCACGAGGTATTCGGTAAGAGCGGTCTGCGCCTTTTCATCTTCACCGGTATCTTCGTCAAACCATTTGTTCAGGTAAATATGTACCGGCTTTCCTTTGACGGAAGAAAAAGAAATCCATTGTTTTTCATCGGTTCTTTTCCAGAGACTACGGTTACTGAATTGCCCGAGGAAACCATTGAAATTATTCCGGCCATCATCATCACCGAAAAAGAAAACCTGCATCACCACTTTGCCCGCCGTGTCAACAGCAAGCGAATTGTAATCCACGGTGTATACCGGCGGAATGCCGAATTCCTGGGTGAGGTTGATGTTGTTGGTTGAATCGGCCGAAAGGAAAAGTTTATAGAGGATATCGTAAATCACCATACCGCGCCGGTTGTTGTCGCGCACATTACGGTCGTAATTTATTTTTACATTCTTCAGCATTTCGTCCGCTATCGGCTTCATGGTTTCAGAAATACTGGCATAGGAATCCGCAACATCCACACCTTCTTCCAGCCCTGGATTTTTCTCCAGGCCATTTACAAAAGCGGTCATCAGTGATTGTGCTTCATCTTTTCGCGGGAAGGTATTCAGGAAATGGCTGAGCGTATTATAGCCCGCAGCCATTTTGATAAATTTTTTGAAGTGATCGAAACCAACCGCCATCAGCAGGGAGTCGCCGCGGTTGCCTATCTTCTGCATCATGATGGGATAAATCCCCTTTGTATAGCTTGATGTATAGATCTCACTTTCACCGGTGGTAACCAGGTAATAAAGTTCCTGCGGTGTCAGCTGGTGCAGGATCCTGAAGCGCACGGCATCCGGCTCTTCATGCAGGCCGTTAATGGTTTTGATAAAAACATCTTTTGCCCTTTTTCCCAGCATGAAATCCAGTGATGCCAGCTCATTGATCTGTTCACCATCCATGATCCGGTTGGTATAATCCAGTCTTGTTTTAACCAGCAGCCGGTAGTATTTAAGATCATCGCCCTTTACCGCATCGATTTCTTCAAAGCTTTGCTTGCCCGCGAGGATGTTATCCAAAAAAGGAAAATAAAGAGTACCCCCGGAGGTCGTTGCCATCTTGGATACCGTTTTAATAAACGGATCATCTATACTCCGGATGGCCATACCCAGCGAGTTGTTGGCGGCCGCATAATCATACAGCTTACGCGGATATTTTTTACCAATCACCCGTATGAGGCTGTCGCGGAAGGGCACATTGGGATTTTCCTTTAACACATAAAATGCGCCTTCCGGGTTCCGTTCGATCTGCTTGCGGATCATCCAGATTTTTGCGGCCCGGGCACTGGCATTCCGGTCGAAAGCAGCACTGGACAGCACCAGTGAGCCCACATCGTAGGATACATTTTCCAGTACGGCTTCAATGCTCTGGTCGTATTTATCCATATTAATCGCCGACACGAACGTTTCCATAACAATTGGAAATACAGACGCGCCGATTGAACGTTTTTTATAGGAAGAAGAAAAATTCCGGAGGATATTTTCCAGTCCGCGCAGGTACGCCACCTTTTTCTGGTCGGCTATGGCCGTATCCTTTTCTATCAGGCACTGGATGGCATCTACCCGCTGCGTAACCGCCTGGGATACATGGTAGTTCACATCGTCATTATTGCCGGCATAAAATACTGCATCTGCACGTCCGTCGATCTTCAGAACATTACGCTGTTCCCCATCAATCAGGTCGTGCCAGCGAACGCGGGTAATAGGGGGCTTGCAGCCTTTATCACCCTTCAACTGGGCCACCGTGGGAAAGCTCAGAGTAAGGGCGATGGTGGCGGTTAGTATTCGTAAGGTAACATCCATGCGCCTCATAAAGCAAATTTAATACCCATCGGGTTAAGCATTGGTTAAGAAGTCCACAGACCACCGACCACAGTCGACGGACCTAATGCTCCGTGGACTGTCGACTGTGGACCGTGGACTTCTCCCTCACATTAATTTTCTATTAACTCTGCGTTAACGGGAAGTCACCAGCCCCGGCCATCGGTCAATTGCCTTAGGTTTGCGGTCAAACGGATGAAATGGAGCCAAGGGCAAAAAAAGTGCTGATTGCTGATGATGAGCCGGATATTGTAGAGATCTTAAAATACAACCTCGAAAAAGAAGGCTACGAAGTAAGCACGGCAAAGGATGGTGATGAGGCCATTGCCCGGGCCCGTACGGTTCAGCCCGACCTGGTGGTGCTGGATATGATGATGCCGAAAAAAAATGGCGTGGAGGTCTGCGAAATTCTTCGCGCCCAGCCCCAGTTCCGCGAAACCCTGATCCTGTTCCTGACCGCACTATCCGATGAAGCCACCCAGCTTAAAGGATTTGATACCGGGGCCGATGACTACATAAGCAAGCCCGTCAGTACAAATATTTTTGTCTCCCGCGTTAATGCCCTTTTTCGCCGCGTAAAGCAACAGGAATCAAAGATCATCAGGGTCAATGGGCTGGAAATAGACAGCGAACAATTCCTGGTGCGGTATGAAGGAAAGGAAATTTCCCTGGCCAAAAAAGAATTCGAATTGCTGCAGCTACTGGCTTCCAAACCCGGGCGGGTGTTCCTGCGCAATGAGATCCTAGGGCAGGTTTGGGGAAGCGAGGTGATCGTGGGCGACCGTACAATCGACGTCCATATCCGCAAAATCCGGCAGAAGCTGGGCGTGGATTGCATTACCACCGTAAAGGGTGTGGGCTATAAATTCGAGCTGTAAAAATTCTTACTCTTGTACCTATGCTGGCCACCCGCAATCTTTCACCCCGACAGCTTTCCGCCGTTATTGCACTTATCATAGCGCTGCCGGTTGCCCTCGGTATCTGGGCACTGGAAGGAAAATGGCGCGTGGGCGTGCTGGCCCTGGTCCTCATTTTTACGGGCTCCTATTTCCTGATCTATTCCTTTATTGAAAATTTTGTGTACCGGAAGATCAAGCTCATTTATAAATTCATCAACCAGACCAAGGCCAGCAAGCGCGAAGAGATGTATTACAAATACGTGCTGCCCCAGAAAAGCATCGATGAAGTGCGGGAAGATGTGGAAGCCTGGGCGGCGCAACGCAGCCATGAAGTGGAACTGCTGAAACAGAATGAACTGTACCGCAAGGAATTTTTGCAGAACCTTTCCCATGAATTCAAGACGCCCGTATTTGCCATACAGGGTTACGTGGATACGCTGTTGGGCGGAGCCCTGGAGAATCCGGAAGTAAACCGTCGTTTCCTGCAGAAAGCCTCCAAGAATGTGGACCGGCTGGTGAACCTGATACAGGACCTTGATGAAATATCGCGGCTCGAACGGGGCGAACTCCATCTTAACCGCACCAATTTCATTATCCAGGATCTCGTGCGCGAAGTGTACGAATCACTTTCCCTTAAAGCCGAACTGAAGTCGGTTTCACTGGCCATAAAAAAAGGCTGTGAAAACCCGCTGACCGTTCATGCCGATAAGGAAAAGATCCGCCAGTTGCTGATCAACCTTGTAGACAATTCGATCAAGTACGGAAAAACCGGCGGCAGCATTGTGGCGAGTATGTACAAAACAGACAACCAGAATATACTGGTAGAGGTGAGCGACGACGGCATGGGCATAGCTGAAAAAAACCTGGACCGCATCTTTGAACGATTCTTCCGCACCGTGGAAGGCAGGGGCCGGGATGTAACGGGCAGCGGGCTTGGATTATCGATTTGCAAACACATTGTGGAAGCGCACGGGCAAAGCATTCATGTACGCAGCGCGGAAAACGTAGGCACCACCATTGGGTTTACGCTGGACATGAGGAAAGATCAGTAGTAATGTTTACCATCTTTCAGGGCCTGCAGAAAGTCGGCGCCTTCTGTTGAAATCATCCGCATCTGCATCGTATTGTTAAAAGGATAAACAAGGAACCGGCAGTCGGAGCGCAGGTAAAAATCTGCTGTCAGTAATACCTTGCTGCCCGATTGAAAGAACATGATTCCATCAGGAGTCTTGCATCCAAAACCACCGGGGGGTGCCGGCTTTCCATCGAGCTGGTTGGCCATTTTCCGGATTGCATTTTTATCGGTTGTCTCCACGACGCGATTGGCCGGATCATCAGCAATTCCACTTCCTGCATGGAACTGTACCACCAGGGCATCTGCATCTTCCAGGTGCCCCTGTATACCGGTGCGGCTGCAGGAAAAAGCAGCCAGGATAAAAAAGAAGAGAAGCGATCGGGTAATCATAAAAAATATGTAGCTAATTAAAGGAATTTAAACGCAAAGTCGCAAAGGCGTTCATCATTGCGTCTTTGGGTTTAAAATGAAATACTGCTCAACGGGAATGTGTATTCGATGCGTTGGTTGCCGCGCACATCCCAGATCTCCATCCTGATTTCCGGGTCGGGTTTTGAAAAATTGATGGTGACAAGCCCAAAATGATTGTCCATGATGGGGCCTTCAATGCGGTTGTCATTGGGTGTGGCAAAATGCCAGGTGGAAGTAATGCCGCTGGAGGTGAGGTCGTAAATGGGATACTGCCCTTCCCTTTCGAGCTTCGACAATTCGGCGTAGTGCACATCACCCGAAAGAAAGAATACACCATTGGCGCCCGTACGTTTAATGAGGTCGAGCAGGCGCTTTTGCTCGTGCGGATAATTGGCCCAGGCTTCGTAACCGTTATAAGTGATCCCGAATTGCGTTCCGGATCCAATAATGCGGACATCAGCAGGCTTCCGCAATTCCCCTTCCAGCCACTTCCATTGCTCCGCACCTAAAAGCGTGGAGTCTTCAATTTCATGCGGGTAATAGTCGAGGGGATAAAAATATTTTTCCTGCGCGTTGTGTTCACCGCGGTAAAGGCGAAGCCGGTTCCGGAAGGTGCGCCCGTCGAGCAGGATGACCTGTATTTTTTTACCGGCGCGTTCATACACATAAGATGTATAAATTCCTTCGTGCCGGTAACGTGCCGATTGGGAAGGTTCAGCAAAGAATTTAAGGAACATCTCCTTTGACTCTTTCTTATACGGGTATTCCTTTCCCGAATCATTGGCGCCATAGTCATGATCATCCCAGGTGGCGATGATGGGCACCGCTGCTTTCAGTCTTTGGAATTCGGGTTTGGCAGCCAGGGTGTCATATTTTGCCCCCAGCACCTTCATATCGTACGTATCGCCATAGATATTATCCCCGAGGTAGATAAACAGGTCGGGCTTTGATCGTACTACCCGGTCCAGGATGGGCTGTGGTTTATCTTCTTCCGCACAAGAACCAAAGGCAATGGTAAAGGTTTGGGCACCTTTTTTCTTTTGTGCTGAAACAGGAAATACACAGGAATAAATCAAGAAAAATAAAAGGATATTTTTAGCCATACCAAAGTCAAGTTCGCGTTTATTTATGGCCCGGGCAAATACCGGATGCGTTAGCTCAACCATCTATTTTTACATGCATACCTGGAAATATCATCTTTCTTTCCCGTAACGGGCAGCACTCCTTACCGGCAATGCAAACTATTTCAAATTCAGATAAACAAAACTTTGTGGAAAGGTGCCGGGCTATTGATGATTAAAAGTTTATCCTTCCCCCAATTTTTCCTATTTTAAAAACAAATCTTCATACTACATGAAAAGAATGCTCTTCACTTTATTTTTATTTCCTTCCCTTTTTTCATTCGGACAATGCACGGACTGCAGCTCCTATAAAAAGGCCATTAAAAAACCGGAAATCGTAACGTCTTTAATCCTGAACTCAGCCTATGATGATAAAATAACGCTGACAGAGTTTCCGGATAGCATCAGGGCGATGAAAAACCTGAAAATCCTTTACCTCACCGATCATGAACTCACTGATATACCCGCTTTTATCGGTGAATTGAAAAAGCTGGACGAGTTGAGTTTTGCCGGCAACAAACTGACCATATTACCGGAAGAAATTTTTACCCTCACCAACCTGAAAGAACTCATTTTGCTTTCCAATCCGTTTTCCAAAGAATATACATCCTATATAAAAAAACAGTGCAGGGAAAAGATGCCCGGTACAAAGTTGCTGATAGACTGACGGTTCAGCCAAAGTGAACTGCTTATTCCTTCACAAGTGCGGCCACTGTATTACGTTTCAGTAACGCAGTTCAGACAAACTGATAATGAGTGTTACAAATGACCTCCCCCAGGTAACCTAAAATAACTCAGCCTCATAAGTCAACACTTATGAGGCTGAGATTTATAAATCTTAATTGTAACTAAAGTAATTGCTTACAGCAGTTTTACAGGATTCACTTATTGTACAACCACCTTCACTGCCTGGTCATTACCCGTAAGATAATAAACACCTTTCGCCAGTGATTCCATAGACACACTGCGGCTGCCTGCTGCAAGGCTTTTTGACCACAGCAGTTTTCCATCCTGAGCGTATAAGGATACAACAACAGGTTTTGTAACCTGCAGTTCCACGCGGCCATTTGTAATCCTGTTATTCTGTACGGTAAACGATTTATCCGCCTGTTCAAAACTTACGGAACGTACAGGACTGTAACTTGTCTTGCCATCCGCATCCCTTTGACGCAGGCGATAAAAATTCAGGCCATTAACGGGATGTGCATGTATGAAAGAATAATTCCGGGCAGTGGTGCTGTTACCTGCTGCTGCGGTATGACCTTGTACATTCCATGTTTTTCCATCCGTACTATGTTCAATAATGAAGTCCAATGAATTCTGCTCGCTGGCTGTTGTCCATTGTAACCGCACAGCGGCTGCCTGTTTTTGTACGGAAAAAGCATAAAGATTAACCGGGAGAACACCCAGTGATGTAGGCTGAGCTACAAAATTGGAACCGCTACCGGACAATGTCATGCCGTATAGGGTACCGTTGGCCATCCCTTTCCGGTCCATTACGGTAATCAACCCGGTATTATCACCACCAGCCATACCCTGGTTAAATGTATAGTAAGAAACAAGGTTGGCCTCCGCCTGCGGGTTTACTTCCCGGTTCATGTTAGCGGCAATATCAGATGCCGACCGTGCTATGTTCCATATGCGTACTTCGTCCATTATTCCACCAAAGAATGATGTATTAGTACCGGTGCCATTATCCCAGGCACCAATTAAAGTATTATCGTCCAGGTAAGAATTAAATGAAGTGGATGAAGCCACCATTACCCCATCGCGGTATAGCTGCATACTTCCGGTAGCTCCATTAAAGGTTACGGCTACATGCACCCAGGTAAGCAAGGGAAAAACGCCCGGGTCTGTTACTTCCGGTATGGAGGCATTATTACCGGCCCGGAGTGTACCTGCATCAATCCAGAAAGGCGAGAAATGCGAAGACAGGATATTCTGGGGGGTATACGGACTTTGGGTCAGGTAAATTCTTGCCTCTTTCGTATAGGAAGCTCCCGCAGGCAATGGGCTGCCAATGGCTGCATAATCATCCATACCGTCCATATTCAACGCGTTGGCGGAGGGTTGTATGGGAGAATCTATACGGGTGAGACCTGCATCGGCTCCATCACCCATATATCCGTTGACAGATGAATTGATAATGGCGCCACCTGCCGTTTCATTGAAACGGTACCAGGCTACCAGGCCATTGGCGTTTGCTGCCACAGGCTGGAGCATGTGCTGTCTGATTTCTACCGGTGTACGTGCTACGTTCCAGATACGGAATTCATCCATTTTTCCACTTAAGTATCCGTCAGCAACCCAGTTACTGCGGCCAATGTATGATTGACTGCGCACGATATTATCAGGCATGTGCATGGGGCCGGAAACCGCTTCAATGCCGTCAATGTACATCGTAACCCAACCGGAATTGTCATGGGTAACCGCAATATGGTACCATTGATTGGTATTCATAGTTACGGGGCTCGTAAGTCCTTGTACCATACCGGACCGGTATACTTCGTACCGGAGGTTTTGAGTAAGGTCCTCATTGCTGAGAAGAATATTATCCGTTCCGGCGCCATTGCCCATATCAACCAGGCGTGACCAGTAATTGAAAGCATCCCACTTCACCCAGCACTCGATGGTTAGTCCGGTCGACAAATTATTGGGTGCGGTTAGCGGGCCCATTTCTGCATAGGCAGAAACTCCATCAAGATTGATAGCACTGTTGGATGATTGTGCCCGTGTTGCGAGGGTGAGGCAACAAAAAGTCAGAAAGAAGAAGACACGCTTTTTAAGGCGCAGGAGCGTAAAAGCAGTTATCATAGGTTTGGTTTTGTTTTACAAAGCACAAAGCTAGTCGAAAATAGAGGTTGTACAATAAGGGTATAGTACTACGAATGAAACAGATATAGTTACTTCAAAATTCATAATCAATATCTGCTTTCCCGTATCATTCTGCTGATGCACCAGATGCCTCGTCATCTATTACAGATAATTTTTTAGCTTGCTGATGATGACAGAAAACCTTCAACGTTTTTTTCAAAGCACAGGCCTGGTGGATGCCTCAACAGCTGAGGAAATAGCCGGTCATTTCAGGCCCAGGTCTGTCCCTAAAAATGATTTTTTTCTGTCTGAAGGAAAGATTTGCCATGAATACCTGTTCCTGGAGGGGGGTGTCATGCGAGCGTTTGCACACAACACGGAAGGAATGGATATCACCACAAGCTTTTTTATGCCTGGTACTGTCGTCTTCGAGGTCTCATCATTTTTTCAACGAAAGCCTTCCCGGGAAAACATCCAGGCCTTAACCGATTGCCATGGATGGTTTGTGACATTTGAAGAACTTAACGGGTTGTTTCATTCGATGCCTCAGTTCCGCGAATTCGGAAGAAGCGTATTGGTGCGGGGTTTTGCCGCCCTTAAAGAGCGTATGCTTTCCCTGATTACTGAGAGTGCTGAAGAACGTTATGCCAAACTGATGGCGGCTAAGCCTGAAGTGTTCCGGTATGTTCCCCTGAAGCATATCGCGTCTTACCTGGGCATAACCGATACGTCGTTGAGCCGGATCCGGAAAGAGTATTCAAAAAAATAATGGGCCTGTTCCTTTTCTTGCCATAGGACAAGCGGCTGCCGCAAAATGCGCTGTTCCTTTGCACCATTACCAAAACAACACGCAATGGAAAATTTACCGCTTTATATCAGTCTTGTATTTGTACTGACTACCATGCTTACTTTGTTCTTTGTTTATAAGGCAACGCATCAAAAAATTATGGTGTTGTTTGTTGCTCTTGGCTGGTTGGCGGTTCAAGGCATTATTGCCGCTACCGGATTTTATACCCTGACCAATACCTTACCGCCACGGTTTCTTCTTGCCCTGGCACCGCCTTTCCTTACCATTGCCTTTTTGTTTTTCAGTACCCGGGGCAGGGCATTTCTTGATGGAATGGACCTGAAGTGGCTGACGCTTCTGCATGTTGTGCGCATACCTGTGGAGATCGTATTATTCTGGCTTTTTACGTATGAAATGATCCCGCAGATCATGACGTTTGAAGGGAGGAACTTTGATATACTGTCCGGCATCGCAGCTTTTTGTTTATGGCTGGCCTTTATCCGGGTACGTTATCACCGCACCTTGATGCTGGTATGGAACCTGGCCGGTCTGGCAATGCTGATCAATATCGTTACGATCAGCATTCTTTCAGCACAAACAGCGATCCAGCAATTTGGTTTGGAACAACCCAACAGGGCCGTCGTGCATTTTCCTTTTATCTGGCTCCCCTCCTTTATCGTGCCGGCCGTGTTTTTATCACATGCCGTTGCCATCAGGAAGTTAGTGCTGGAAAAGGTTTCATTGGTAAAGTCACACAGCTTAGTGCAAGGTTTGTAACGCCAGTGGACACTTATTAAAAGTAAAAATTCTGCTTCTGAGGTCAGCGGCAACGCGACAGCACTACCTGGGCAATCTTCTTTTTGTATTCCGGGAACTTCGAAGGTTTGGTGATCATGTCCGCACCATAGGTTTCACAAAAATTCTGGTCATCCTTGTTATTGGAGGTCGTAAACACTACTACGGGAATGTTTCTTAATTCAGGATCATTTTTAATGGCAGCGAGGGTTTGCCTTCCACCCATTACGGGCATATTGATATCCAGTAAAATAATACAGGGATATTCGCCCTCAATTTTTTGCTTTTGTAAAAACTCCAGGCCTTCTTTACCATTGGGCTTATGGACAAATACGGCAAGGGGATCTACTTCCCTTGTCGCTTGCCGGATCCAGAAACAATCGTCTTCATCATCCTCCATGCAAAGGATGAGCTTTGGTACTTCGGTCATAGGTGGTGTTTTGGGGCTTAATGACCGAAGCTATTACAATTACCTGAAATGTGAGGAAGAGGAATTTAAATGGATGTACTTCCCAATAAGCATGTTGGCTACAGGGCTCCCAAAATGGTTGATCTACCCGGTACCAAACAGGGCAAACGTGTTTTTTCTTACCCGATGGTATCCCAGGGCGTCATTTTCTGGCTTCCCGGAATAAGATCACTTTCACGATCCGACTTATGGTCAGCAATCCTTTTTTCTCCTTCTTCAATTGCTTCCACTGTAGTTTCATCCGGCTGGGCTGGTCCGCCCACTTGTATATTCCGGATATCATCATCGGAAATTTCGTGGTTTTCATCGGTTATGTGGCGAATTACTGCTTCCCGTCCTTCATCCTTACCGGCTGCATGGGAATGATCCTGGTCCGGCAGGCTTTGATTTGTTTGATCGTTTATCATTGTCGTTGTTTTAAAGGTTTTATAAAATGGTTACTGCTACTTTTATAATTAGTGACCCTTGCCTATTGTATACGCGGTTAACGGAGCATAAATCAACCTGCTGTCTGTTATTCCAAAGGCAATGCCATACCGGTAATTTCAATGTTATCATTTCCCTGATGAGACTGCTGTGTTCCCGTTTTACCATTCCCCTGTTCATGTTTCGGTTGTATGACTAAAGCATCCAATGTATCCCTGTTCGCACAACGGAAGTTTGTTCTGTGTTTTTAATGTTTATTTGCGGGCAGTTAGTTGTGGCAACCTGGGCTTTTTTACCGGTAACAGGAAAAATTACTGTTGGAAAGATTTTCAATTTTACTTTCTCTTTTAATTCATCATACTATGCAACCCGACCTGGAAAAATTAGCTGCCGCTTCAGAAGGCCTTACGTACATGAGTGAAACCGATGCCCCCTTTGAAGTAGTGGAATTGGGAAAACTAGCGGACCCGGTAAAAACTTTGTCAGGGCTTTACCCGGGAGCCGAGGTAGAAACGGTCACGCTGGATCATTTTTTCCGCCATGCCGTAAAAGTTGAACCGGGAAGTTCTTCCGTGGTGCGCACGAACGCCGAACGTTTCCAGGCCCTGGCAGCTTTACTGAAAAAATCACTGGGTGATATCCGGGTATACCGCGTGGGCACGATTAACATTGATGCCTTGATCATCGGCCGGCTGGCGGATGGCAGTTACGGCGGACTGAAAACAAAACTTGTAGAAACATAAAGCCCCACTGAAGGGGCCTCACTTGTAAAGAACGGATCAGAAACAATTGTGTTTGCCAAAAACATTTATTGGGTGGGGCCACTGTCCACCTTTGATTCAATGCTTGACTGTATGGAGCTTGAAATAGCAGAGAGAAGGTTATAACCCGTAGCCTGTTCAATGGCATCAACGGTAGTTCGGTAACTACCCCAACTGGAAGAAATAGAGTTGCTGTTGGGTGTGTTCACCGCAATGACCCTTGTACTGGTGGTCACACGGCTTACGTCATTGGTACCCTGTGGCAAAACAAGAACGACCTTCCAGATCCTGTTGGGTACCGTTATCTTACCACCGGCGATAGTGGTCATGTAACCTGCATTGCCGGTGCCGCCGGTTCCATAAGATCCCATAATAATGTAACACTCATATCCCTGGCTAACCAGTTTCCGGCAATAGCTTTCAAGGTTGGCCCAGGTCTGCTGGTTATTGGTAGGTGCCTGGGGAATCATATTGGTCATCAGGAAAGTAGCCGAGTTATCGGTGACACTATAGGTACGGTCCGCCGAGGGCGTATTATGTCCGCGATCAAAACCGGAACCTGAATAATCGGTGGCCTGCACGCGGTACCAGCCGGATGGAAGTGTAGCATCTTCACGGAAATCGTCCTGGCGGGGCGTGCTGCCCAACCATGAATTATCGAGGTGCCAGCTTACCCAGTTCGGTGTGGCGCGGTTCCGGTGATAAGAAAGAGAATACTGTGTTTTGGTCATGAGGTAATTCCAGTAATAGTAAGGATCGGCAACAGCACCACTGGGGTTACCCATGGCCATGTTCTCGGTACTGGAACGGAAAAGATCTCCTGAAGGCGGCACCTGCCGGTCATGCCATGCTGCTTCCTCCTGTTCCTGTACTACTTCCTTACGGCAGGAAGAAAAAACAAAAATGCATACCAGGATGCATAAGCCCGTGTGTTTAAATCTGGTCATACGTTGGTTTTAGAGTGTAGCTCAAAGCTGCTCTTTTTTACCTTCGCTTTATGTTGCCAAATGATGTTGTGGAGACAGTGTGGATAGCGGGCTAAACATTGCTATAGTAACCCTGATGTTGGCCTGAGCTTTAAGTCTATATTGGTTGAAATGATATAAAATCAGGCCTGAGGAATATCACTTGATTTGACCTTAAAAAGATTTTGATAGATCGCTCCTGAAAGAAAACATACCAAAAAGGGAATTTTCCTGAAATTGGTTGTTCAACATTATTTCGTTTTAGAAGCTGGTAGTATTTGAAAAGACCGTGTTAGTGCCGGAAAGTAATCATGAATAATTAATTACCAATCCATTTTGAAGAATCTATCCTTAATTTCTAATTTACGTGGGTGCATATAGCCCATATAAATTAGGCGACGCAACATCCGAAGTGAGATTTCTGTTTCGTTTAATAATGGCAAATTGCCTTCGTAGCCAAAACTATGGACATATCTTTCTTTCAGTGTAAAATACCATTTTCCCGCTCTCAGTTTTCCTGATATAAAATGAATGTAATCTACGGTAGCATTTGCCAGATCTTTTGCTCTTGTGTGAACCAGTAAAATAATTTCGTCCTCTGCATTATTCAGTAAATATGGTTTGAGAAGTACAGGAGTATAGTTACCAAATGGGCTTACTCGTTTTTCATATTGAAAGTTATATTCGGTGCAGGTATCGATAAAACTTTTAAACAAATACCTGAAGCTGTCATTTGCCTCATCAAATTTTATGCTTTTTTCTGAAACAAAGGCGTATTGCTTAATCCATTTTTCATCTATATCATTTCCTTTCTTTCGGCGAACAAAACAATTACTTAGCAGGAAAGCAAGTAATGCCAGGATTATGTATCGTACTGCATATTTCACTTTCTAACTGATTTAACCAGGTATTCATAAGCAAACCCTAACAACATCATATGGTTCCAAATACAAAATTGATCAAACGGGATTCCTGCACGGCAATTGTTCTCTTGTCAGGATCGAAAAAGCCCGGACAGATTCTGATATAATACATCTGCAGAATACTTCAATTTTTTAGCATGGTCATGCAATAGTAGTGTGAAAATAGTTCAGGCTCGTAAGACATAAATTCAGCTTAATGCAGAAGTGCCTGGCTTTAATTAGTAAACCTGGTAAAAGTCGCACTACCATCTTCAGAAACTATATTAAGTTCGTCATTATCAATTTTCACTCTTCCTTTAAAAATAAAATCAGGATAGTAAATTTTGATAAAGCCATCTTCCAGGACATATTTATAGGCTTCTGATTGATCTACATAGTAAATAGAATCATGTTTTATTTCGAACGTAACATTTTCTGTACTTCCATCTGTCCAAAAGCCGTAAAGATCATTTTTTTGTACATGAACAACAGTATCACTCAATAAGGTGCTAATACCGCCATATTCTTCTTTAGACATAGATTGTTGTCCTCGTTTTTGCTTTGTTCTGTCACTTTCATTTGAATTACATGCGAAAAGGCAGAACGAAAGAAGTATCATGTTAAAATTCACGTTATACATTTTAAGGTTGTATATGGTTGCGAATAACACTTAATATAAGAAAGTTCCTGCAGCAAAAGATTCAGTTTAAATAAATCAATTTATACCTCCAAAGCAAATCGGCAAGCTGAAGTAAATTACTTTTCAGCACCTAACCTATTCGCTTTAAAAGATCAGTTTATAAAAGTATGCTGGTGTACCTGGCTAAAGTCTCATCACGAGTAAAAGCCTGTTTGAATTGCCATTCAATAAAAAGTTCGATCTGAGGCTAATTCCCAACGCTAAAACCGCTGCCGGAAGGCAACGGTTCTAAAACTAAAAGGAAGGGGCTCATTTATTGAAACCGGGTCCAGGACTTCCACCAGGTATCGCCGGCACCGGCAGCACCTCTGAACGGAGTAGCCGTAAAAAAAGCGCTGGCTACTTTGGCATGCGTGAACTCGCCGCCCGTGGCTGCAGGTGATCCGGCAGCCGGGTTGAAATCTACGCTTCCGTCATATTTGAAGGCAGCAGCCAGACCGGCATCCGAGGCGTTGGCCAGTACAGTATTACCGCCATTGGCACGATTGAAGTAATTAGCCAGTTCAGTATTATTCCAGCCGGTTGGCGCCGTAGTGCTGGCACTGTATACAAGCGCGTTGTTGTTGCCCGCAAGAATCGTATGGGCAATAACCGCTTTCGGTGTGCTTCCTGAATAATTCAGATCGGTGGGAGCACCAAGTGAACCATCGATATTCAAGCCGGTCGGATATCCCATAAACACGGAATTGAAAATAGAAATGGAACTGTTCCTGCGCAGGTGAAGCGCTCGCCGGTAGTTGGAGTTGCCAACATTGGCCAGCGTGGCGCGCGGACCTACAACAGTGATGTTGCAGAAAATGGCGCTTGTCTGCGGAGACAGGTTGCTGCCGCTGGCATCGTTATCCACTTCAAAACCATTACTCTGGCTTACATCAGCAATGGAACTGTCGCGCAACACAATTCCGTACTGCACTCTGCCTGAAAATCCATTGTCCATATCAAAATCATCATCCAAACCTTTGTAGGCAATCAGATGCTTTGCATCAACCGAACCGCCGAACCACTCAAAGCTGTCATCATTCGCATAGCTTACCTGCACAAAATCAATGGTGGTACCCCGACCAACACCACCAAGTGTCAATCCGTTTAATTCTTTATCAGGCAGGAATGCATAACCCGCGTATTCAATGCGCACATATTTCAGCACCCCGCTGTTGTCGTTGTCATCAGCGCCACCGTAAAGTCCCAACCCTTCGGCATTATTGACACCGCCCTCAATTTCGCCGATACCGGCCACACCATTGAACGACGCATTGGTGCGGGCCCTGCCCAGAATCACCACTCCACCCCAGTCTCCGCGAACAGGATTTGCCTGGTCGCTGGTAAATACAACCGGTTTGTCTGCCGTACCATTGGCGATGATCTGTGTGCCGCGCGTAATAACAAGGGTACCGCGGGAAGATTTTTCTCCCTGTACGGTAACGCCGGGCTCAATGGTCAGTTTAGCCCCGTCTACCACGTACACAATTCCCCTGAGCGTATAGGTTTTGCCGGTTTGAAGGGTGCGATCCGAACTGATGCGACCGGAAAGAAGAATGTTGTCTGTCGTGCCTGTTCCGCCATTGTTGTTATCACCATCCCCATCCACTTCAATTTTACGGCAACCGGTAGCCAGCAATATGGCAGCGAAAGCGATCAAAGAAATACGTTTCATTATTATTTTGTTTTAAATCCTGTTATTTAATGTTGTAGGCGAAGGTTACCGAGAAGCCGGTACCGTAATTCCTGTTGATGGCCAATACATCTCTGGAGCTTCTTTTATAGCGGCTGTTGGCATCCAGGTCATGGTAGAAATAGGCACGCCGGTTAATTACATCGCTGATGTTCACCCGGATCTCCCCTTTTTTATCCAGTATCTTTTTTGCCAGCTGGAAATCAACCAGCGGTCTTGGATGCTCCCAGATATCCGAAACGGCTTCGTTACCTACGAACAGGATCCGGCGCCCGATCTGGTTGTAGAGCAGTGTGCTGCTTACACCCATGCGTTCGAGATCATATTGCAATCCGAAGTTTATGAGATAGGGACTCTGTCCCTGCAGCGGACGTTTCAGGGCAGCCGTATCTTTTACTTCACTTCTTATATAACTGAGGTTACCGGTGAGTGTAAAATTCTTGCCTGTGTTACCAAGGAAGTCCAGGCCTTTGCGGAATTCGAACTCTGCACCAAAAGCCGTTGCGCGGTCAACATTGCTTACGTTGAATGTATTGGTTGCCGGGCCGGTGCGGTTAAAATAATATTCAATGGGATCTTCAAAAGATTTAAAGAACAGTCCAACGGTGATCAGCTCTCCCCCTCTCGGGTAAAGTTCATAACGCAGGTCGGCATTGGTGATCTTGGTGCGGCGAACCTGGTTGTTGCCCACCACCTGTGCATTCAGTTCAAAATCGTAGAAGGCAAAAGGGCTCAGCTCACGAAACTCCGGACGAACCACAGTCTGGCTTCCGCTGAGCCGGATGTTGGTTGTTTCATTGGGCTTGTAAGTAAGGTTAACCCCGGGAAGGAAATCGGTAACCCGTGTATGCACATGCCGTTCGTCGGATGTTTTCACACTTCCGATCAGCTGGTCGAAACCCTCCACCCGTACGCCCCAGATCAATCGGAACTTGTCGCTGAAGTAGTTATCGAGCTGCAGGTAACCCGCATTGAGGATGGAGTTGGCCATATAACGGAAAGCCTTACCCGATAATTCACCAAACTGCACATCATCAGGACCCGTTCCGAAATTTTCCGGCGCAAAGATGGTTTCGGGCCCCTGCAACTTGATGGCATTGCTGGTGGTATTGATAAAAAAGGGACGGCTGTCGAAGAGGCGGTCCTTCACCTGGAACAGGTATCCTCCTTTCAGGGATTGCTTATGCCCGAACAGGTCGAAGGTTTTTGTGAGATCTCCCCCTGTATTATAGATATAATCATTCAGGAAGCTGTAAAAGATGCTCCCGCTTTTCTGGCTGGAGCCCGACCCGAGCAGGGCATAAAAAGGCGCATCCGGATTTAACCCGTCCTGCGTATAAAACAGGCGGCGCTGGTCAGGAATATACTGGTCGAGGATGTTGAAGCCGCCGTACCATTTAAACCGGATCGTGGATCCGAAATTGTGTTCGCCTGCCAGCTGGGTATTGTAAAAAGTATTCTGGCGGAAACCCAGTTCCTGCGCTTTGATATTATCACCCACACCAGGGCCCATGATGTAATCCTTACCGGTACGATCGACTACAAAATCACTTGTATTTACATTCAGGATATTTTTAAATGATACCCGGTGGTTGCTGTTGAACTGCATTGTAAAGTTGGCCAGGGCGCCTGCCAGTACATCGCGCGAAAAGCGACTATTGTTGTAAAAAAGATCGTACTCACCGTTATTGTTGGCGATAATGGAATTGGTGAATTCGAGCCGGCGGTTCGATTGATTGTACACAAGCGCCAGTACACCCCCTACTTTTTTCCGGAATAATTGACCGGTAAATCCGCCATTCAGCTGGAACGATTTATTCTGCGGCGCCGGTCCGGAAGTAGCAGACCATACATTCCTGAATTGCTTTCCGTATTCATTCTGCTCGCCGGCAGCCAAGTTGGCAAATTTTGATTTCACGGGAAGCGAAGCAGGAATATCGCGGGTACCTGTTTCCACACCCAGCCAGTCGAGGCTGCCGCCTTTATATTGTTTGAACTCCCTGCCGATGGTTTCGCTGTTGAAGCCTGTTCCGACCTGCACACTCATAAAGCTTGCCGAAGGAATATCTTTTGTCTGCACCTGCACCAGTCCACCCGCCCATTCGCCGGGCAGTTCCGGAACAAATGCTTTGTTGATGATGATGTTATCGATTATCGCTGCGGGAAAAAGATCAAATGAAAAGGTTTTACGGTCGGGTTCCGTACTGCTCAACAAAATGCCATTGAGCATGGCCTGGTTATAACGGTCAGACAGTCCGCGGACCACCAGGTATTTTCCTTCCTGTATGGATGTTCCCGGCACCCGCTTCAATACTTCACCCGTGTTGCGATCGGGTGAACGCCGGATGGCTTCTGCGGAAATAACCGAAGCCACCGTATTGGTATTCTTCTGGTAAGCGATCAGCGAGTTAACCGACTCTCTGCGTGCTGAAGACCGGGTGGTGATCACAACACCACCTAAATCTTTGCTGCTGGTTTGAAGTACGATATTCAGTTCATTCACCTGGCCGGGGATGACCTCAACATCAGAAACGGTTTTGGCTGCATAGCCAACTGCGGTAAACACCATTTCAATTTTTTGTGCCGGCGGCAGGCTGATGTCAAATTCACCATTGCCATTTGTGACACTTGTACCACCACCGGTAACCTTAATGGAGACCCCGGACAGGGCTTCATTTTTATCATTCACCACCCTGCCGGTTAGTTTCAGGGAAGTTTGAGCGGTAACAGAAAAAGAAATGGAGGAAAGGAAAAAGAAAATAAGGTATCGAAACATTCCTTTTAGTTTCCACAAAGGAACCGCAGCAGTGTTATGGCTGTATTACCGCAGCGTTAAGGAAATGTAATGGCAATGTTACGAGAAGGTTAAGGGGAGGAAAGCCGCGAGCTGCGAGCTACTAGCTGCAAGCGCCTTAATGCAGTCTTTCTTTACTGCTGCTCATTCAGTTTTTTATTTCGGTCAGCGCGATGCTAATTAGCTTATCGATCTACTTTCTATCTTTTTGGTTTTAGAAGATGCTTGTTACTTTCTTTGCCTTGAAGCAAAGAAAGTAACCAAAGAAAATTCAAGCCAATCCTGATGCCTCCGGCCGGATTGGCGGGCCAGCGCGCAGGGCACTAGTCTTTTCGTGTATCAAGGTTTTCCTATAACCTGCTGGCAGTGCCTTCCCTGCTCGTGACGCTAACTGCGCTGTATTTTCCCTTGGCTTATGCTACGGTCTTTTCTTACAGTACAGGGTCGGGGAAATAAGGCGCCTATCGGACAGCCATGGAGGTGTTAGTAACTAAGTATTGGAGCATCTTCTTGGGTAAGAGGCATGGCAGGGTCTTTCGTTTGTAAGTCAGCCTTTTCTTTAAATAATACGATCTCTGAACCAAAGGAAAAGACTGCTGCGCATATTGCCCGATGGTGGTGCTTTGATGAATAACTATGCTATAAACCGGGCAATACAGCGCCTTCAGCACGGGGACTGAACTCATAACCTGTAGTGAACTTCATACCTCTTAAGAAGGACTGAGCACCGCGATGAATGATGGAGACCAGTAAAGACTGGCCGTTGTGCGCAGGCCGTCCCGCCGGCGGAGCCAATCGGGCGGGACTTGATCTTTTCCCCGCCTTGCGGGGTCAAGGCAAAAAGTAGAAAAGACTGAACACCAGGAAAAGATCCAAACCAATAACGACTGACCGAAGAAAAGAGCTTGCAGCTTGCAGCTTGCAGCTTCTTTTAAAATATAAAATGAATTCGGAACGTAAATACATCATCATCTATATCATCCGTGTATCCGGTTAAATTGGTCCGCTCATTACGAACGATATCATAAAATGCCATAAGCCGGATATGCTCCCACAGCCACCGGTTCATGCCGATCACCACGGTGGAGAACCGTACATCGGCCGCTCCGAGGTTAGAACCGTTGGAACCGATCTGATTCCCGGTAACTTTTGTATTCGGATCATACCAGTCATACTTGGCTACAAACTGCCATTTATCTTTCCCGAAATTGTGCAGGTAATAAAAGTAGGCACCATCAAACTGCCGGATGTAGGTAGGTGTCGTTGGTAAGATTCCCGGGTTGACCGTTGTTGATGCTGTTCCCGGTTGTGTACCTTTCCAGTATTCAGCGCGCCACTCACTTTTACCCCACCCATGTTTCCATACCAGCTGGGCATCGGCTCCATAATAATGACGGGGGGCTTTGCCACCCAGGTTAGACAGGGAAGAATCAACCGTAAAATTCGCTTCACCCGATTTATTCATTTCATAACGGTAACGGGTACCCTGTTGCCAGCCGCCGCGGAGAAGGGAAAGCCCCGTTGATAGGGAAAGGGCTTCCGTTAGTTTATAAGGTTTCATGGTGATCCTGCTGATAAAGTCCTTATATGAATCAAATTCCATGGTACCGGTTAGTCCCTGGCCGTTGAAAACACCGGCATCCCATTTGAACAAGGGTGATTTTTTATTTCTGCTCCTTGTTTCGTAGCTAACCATGGCGCCGAGGTCACGCTCGGTAGGCATCAGGATCTGGGACATGCGCCCGCGCTCCGGTGTTTCGCGGAAGGCGGAAGAATAGGTAAGCTCAAAACCGAATGGACGGGCAAACAACCCGGTAGTAGCTGAAAAATGCTTATTCCGGGGCTCATAGACACGCGCAAACATATCCCGTACGTTCACGCCGCGCTCCGTTGCATCGAACTGGAAGGAGAAAAGAGCTCTTGGTATATTGCCTTCTTTGGCAGGGATGATATAATCCAGCTTCACCCGGGCCCGCCTGAGCAGAAAACGGTTATTGGCAAATTCTGAAAAGTTTCCGCCATTATAAGATGGTGCCCCTTTTGACCCGGCCACCTGGAACTGGGGCTGCATATAACCGCTGAAGCGAAGGTTATCAAACCGTTGAACCACATCGATCAGGGTATCGCGCATAAAAAGTGTGGAATCATATTCACTTAAAAATCTTTGTGCAGAAACCTCACCCGAAAGCATAAGCGCAAGCAACCCGGAAATGCAGATCTTCAACCATTTAGACAACACCATTACTTTAGCATGATTTGTGAAAGCGAATATCGGTCAATATTAAGTTATTATTAATTCTACGTTAAGAAGTTAGCCCCCATCAGAAGAGGTTACCTTCGCTCCTTAAACCCGTTGTATGAACATTTTTGCAAAGCTCCTTGCCCCTAAAAACAAGATATTCTATGAATTGTTTGAACAGGTAGCCGATAATGTAGCCAAGATGTCCAAACATCTTTGCCAGGTGATTAACGAACCCGACTTTGATAAAAGGGGGAACCTTATTTCCATTATGGAAGACCTGGAGCATGCAAATGATGAACTGACACACCGCATCTTTACGGAACTGGGGCGCAACTTCATTACACCTTTTGACCGTGAAGACATTCACTTCCTGGCTTCCGCCCTGGATGATATTGCAGATTATATTTATGCGTCCGCCAAAAAAATCAACTTTTACCGGGTAAACCCGAACGACACGGGCCTGCAGAAGCTGGCGGAAATTGTTGACCAGAGCGCGCACGAGGTCCGCAAAGCTGTGTATGAATTGCGCGATATGAAGAACCTGCGCCAGATCACCGAATCACTGGTCAAAATCAACAGCATGGAAAACCAGGCCGATGATGTGTTTGATATGAGTATCGAGCGCCTGTTCGCTACCGAACCCGATGCCAAGGAAGTAATCAAAAAGCGGGAGATCTACCAGGTAATGGAAACCGCAACCGATAAATGTGAAGATGCCGCGAATGTGATCGAATCCATTATTGTGAAGTACGCTTAAGAGTAAATTAATAATTAAGAATTAATAATTAATAATTGGGTATTATTCAATGAGTATTGAACATTGCGCATTGAACATTTTTCCTGCTTTATCATCCTCCGGAACAGAAACGACCAACCGATATGACCTTTCTGATTATAGTTATTGCACTCGCACTGATTTTTGATTATATCAACGGCTTTCACGACGCGGCCAACTCCATTGCCACCATTGTTTCCACCAAGGTATTGACGCCCTTCCAGGCGGTTCTGTGGGCAGCGGTGTTCAACTTTGCTGCCTTTTTTATTTTCAAGGATCATGGTGTAGCCAATACGGTAGCTAAAACGGTAAAGACCGATGTGGTAGTAGGCTATGAAGGCCTGATCGTGATCTTTGCCGGATTGATTGCGGCTATCACCTGGAACCTGCTAACCTGGTGGTTTGGAATTCCTTCTTCTTCTTCGCATACGCTTATCGGTGGTTTTGCCGGGGCCGCCATTGCCCACGGAGGATTTGGCGCGGTCAACGGTGATCCGATTTTGCGTACAGCAGCCTTTATTATCCTGGCACCACTGGTGGGAATGACCATTGCCTTTATCATCTCGCTCTGGTTTCTTTATTCGTTCCGGAAAGACTTTCTTCCGCGACTGGTATCCATTGCGGTGATCGTGGGAGTTCTTTTCTTTCTAAGTGCACAAATCAAAACAGCCCCATCCACCCTTTCGGGAATGAAAGTGGAAAACAAGGCCGACAGTGTACAAATCGCCGAAGTAACCAATGGATCCACAGCCCAGAAAATGGGTTTTAAAAAAGGTGATATGCTGCTCCGGTTCGATGGAGTGCCGTTGAAGGAAAAAAAAGAAGTAGATAAAAGATTCCGGGCTCACGATGCCGGCGATCAGTTTTCGTACACGGTATTCCGGAAAGGAAAAGTGCAGGAAATGACCGGAACATTTGTTACCTCTTATAACTCCAGGTTTGCACAAATCCTGTTTTTCAGCGCCAACTTCAAGTGGCTGCTGCTTGGATTCATCATGCTGGTCATGGCCGTATTCACCTTCTGGCTCAACACGCTCAATGCGCACCGCGCCAATTCCTGGTTCAAGCGCCTCCAGCTTGTTTCATCGGCGGCTTTTTCCATCGGGCACGGTGGTAACGACGCGCAAAAAGTTATGGGTATCATCATGGCAGCCCTTGCCGCATATGATCCTGCATTATACAGTATTGAAAATATGCCCTACTGGGTGCCGCTGTCCTGTTACGCGGCCATTGGGTTGGGCACCATGAGCGGCGGATGGAAAATCGTGAAGACCATGGGAACCCGGATCACCAAGGTGACGCCTTTTGAAGGTGTTGCCGCGGAAACAGCCGGTGCCATCACGCTTTTTGTAACGGAAGCCCTGAAGATCCCGGTGAGTACCACTCATACCATTACCGGTGCCATTATCGGGGTGGGTGCTACCAAAAGGCTTTCAGCTGTACGTTGGGGGGTAACCATCAACCTGCTCTGGGCGTGGATCCTGACCATTCCTATCTCTGCTTTACTGGCGGCCGGCGTATATAAAATTGTACAATTGTTCTTATAAGATTTTATTTTCCGAGTTTTGCCCGGCAAACAGCGACTATGGCAAAAATTCTTGTAACCGGCGGATGCGGGTATATCGGTTCGCACACCATCGTGGATCTCATTGAAAACGGGTACGACGTCATCAGCGTGGACAACAACTCACGCTCCTACGCTGCGGTATTGAAAGGTGTGGAAAAGATCACCGGCAAAGCGGTTAAAAACTACAAGGTTGACCTGTGTAATTTTGATGACACCTTCGCGATCTTCCAGGAGAATACGGACATTGATGGCATCATCCACTTCGCGGCTTATAAAGCGGTGGGCGAGTCGGTTGAAAAACCGCTTATGTACTTCGAGAATAATCTGTACTCGCTGGTTAACCTGCTGAAATGCGTCCAGGAGTTTTCTATTCCATCATTTGTTTTTTCTTCCTCCTGCACGGTTTATGGCAACACCGATGTGGAAAAGGTAACCGAAGAAACACCCCAAAAGCCTGCCGCTTCCCCGTATGGCTATACCAAGCAAATGGGTGAGCAGATCGTAGGCGAGTTTGTAAAAAACAGTAAAACAAAGGCGATCCTTCTCCGGTATTTCAACCCGGTGGGTGCTCACCCTACGGCGCATATCGGGGAACTGCCGATCGGCAAGCCACAGAACCTCGTACCCGCCATTACGCAAACAGCTATCGGCAAACTGCCGATGATGAATGTTTTCGGGAACGACTATCCTACGCGCGATGGCAGCAATGTGCGCGATTACATTCATGTTATGGACATCGCACACGCACATACCCTGTCCATCCAGTTTATAGAACAAGGAAAGAGCGAAAGCAAATGCGAAGTGTTTAACCTGGGTACCGGCAATGGCGTCACCGTACTGGAAGCCATCAAGGCTTTTGAAAAAGTAAGCGGGCAAAAACTGAATTACCAGGTTGGCCCGCGGCGTCCCGGTGACATTGTAGCCATATATGCCAATAACGACAAGGCCAGGACCCGGCTGGGATGGAAACCAAAATATTCGCTCGATGAAATGATGAGCACTGCCTGGAAATGGGAAGTAAAACTGAAAGAAGACGAAAAGATGTTCACCTCAACAAAATCGGAATTGAATTAGAGAGAAGCTGCACGCTCTACGCTGCACGCTTCAAGCCCTTTCTTGCAGCTTACAGCTTGAAGCGTGCGGCCAAAACATAAAACCTCAACCTACATTCATGCTTAAAAACATACAATCAACCGGTAAAAAAGATACGCGAAGTGGCTTTGGTGATGGCATTGTGGAAGTAGCGCGTAAGAACAAAGACGTAGTGGCACTGACCGCAGATCTTGCCGGCTCCATGAAACTGCAGCAGTTCATCAAGGAATTCCCCGAGCGTTTCATCCAGGTGGGCATAGCCGAAGCCAATATGATCGGCATTGCTTCCGGGTTAACGATCGGTGGAAAGATTCCATACACCACAACATTCGCCAACTTCTCTACGGGTCGTGTGTACGACCAGATCCGGCAGAGTGTGGCCTACAGCGGAAAGAATGTAAAGATCTGTGCATCGCACGCAGGACTCACCCTCGGGGAAGACGGTGCCACGCACCAGATCCTGGAAGATATAGGCCTGATGAAAATGCTGCCGCACATGACCGTTATTGTGCCCTGCGATTACAACCAGACAAAAGCGGCCACCATTGCCGTTGCCGATTATCACGGTCCTGTATACCTACGTTTCGGCCGCCCGAGCTGGCCCATTTTTACGAACCCCGATGAACCCTTTGTGATTGGCAAGGCGCAACAGTTTTCAGAAGGTTCGGATGTAACCATCTTCGCCTGCGGTCATATGGTCTGGAACGCCATCCAGGCCGGTGCAGCCCTCCAGGAAAAAGGCATTGGCGTGGAAGTGATCAACATACACACCATCAAACCACTGGATACGGAAGCCGTGCTGAAGTCAGTGCGTAAAACACGCTGTGCGGTAACGGTGGAAGAACACAACATCATCGGCGGCCTGGGTGATGCCATCGCGCAGACAACGGCCAAAGAATTCCCGGTTCCGATTGAATATGTGGGCACAAAAGACACCTTTGGTGAAAGCGCAACACCGGATCAGTTACTGAAAAAATATGGCCTTGACATTCCGGATATCATTGACGCAGCAGAACGGGTGCTTGCCCGGAAGAGTAGCTAATCACCTACTTATAATTCCTAAAAAGTCCTGCTCTGCGGGACTTTTTCTTTGCGACTTAGCGGTTGCCTTTAAACCGCAAAGTCGCAAAGGCTGAACCGTTTTGCCACAAAAATTTATCTTTACCGCGCATGGCCTTAACAGACAGATCAGATTCGGAGTTATTGCACCAGTTCAGGGAAGCTGCCACAAAGGAAAGTGCCTATACGGCCATTATCCGCAAATACCAGGAAAAACTGTACTGGCACATCCGGAGAATGGTGGTGGATCATGACGATGCCAACGATGTATTACAGAATGTTTTTATAAGGGTTTGGAACGGCCTTGAAAATTTCCGCGAAGATTCCCAACTCTATACCTGGCTTTACCGGATCGCCACCAATGAATCCCTGACCTTTATTGAATCGGCAAAAAAACGGTCCGCTGTTTCCTTAAGTGATGTTGAGAGCGGACTGAGCAATAAAATCAAAGCCGATCAGAACTTTGACGCCAACAAGCTTGAGTGGAAGCTGCAACTGGCCATCCAGCAACTTCCTGAAAAGCAGCGGGTGGTTTTTACCCTCAGGTATTACGATGAAATGCCCTATGAAGAGATGAGCAGGGTGCTGGAAACCAGCGAGGGCGCCCTTAAAGCAAGCTACCACCACGCGGTAAAAAAAATCGAGGATTACATTAAGAATCATTAAACTTTGGACCCTCTGCCGGGTCTTAAACCCCGTAAATGAACAGCCAGAAGCACATACAGGATGAATTAAAGGAGCTGAACAGCAGCCTTCCTCCCAAAGCACCCGGAGTTTATTCGGTGCCGGAAGGGTATTTTGAAGGTTTTGCCCGGTCGGTTCTGGAGCGGATCAAGGCCTCTGAACAGGATGCTGCTACAGAATTGGAAAATCTCTCCCCCCTGCTGGCTTCCCTTTCCAGGAAAATGCCTTTTGCCGTTCCCCAGGGTTATTTTGAAGCCTCCAAGGACGATCTTTCCGCCATGGCGGGAGATGATCCGGTTTCATCTGTACTCGACGGAATCAGCCGGGCAATGCCTTATGCCGTACCGGAGGGATACTTTGAATCGCTGCCTCAATTGGTTTTGGGCCGCGTTGCGCCCGCCCCCGCAAAGGTGGTTTCCATGCCGCGCCGCTGGATGCTTTCCGCTGTTGCTGCTGCCGTTTCCGGTATCCTGCTGGTTTCAGGATATTTCTATATGAACCGGGGTACAGGGGTAACCGACGTGGAAAATCCTCAATGGGTAGCGCAGAAACTGAAAAATGTGGACAGCAAAGAACTGGAAGAATTCATCAAGACAACCGATATAAACAATTCCGCCAATCATGATATCGTGCATAAACCGCAGGCGGCTGAAGTTAAAACCCTACTGGAAGACGTTTCTGACAACGAGCTGAAATCTTTCCTGGACCAGGTACCAACAGACGATGAGGATCTATTAATGAATTAAACACCTGACTATGAAAAAGATTTTTTACATATTATTTTTTGGTCTTACCCTCAGTTTTTCCGCATTTGCGCAGGAAGATGATCATCATACCGTCCGGGAAAAGATGGTGGAATATATCCAGAAGAAACTGGGCATGTCCAAAGCGGAGGCAGAACGTTTCAGTCCTGTTTTTCTTGATTATTTTAAAGAATTAAGACAAACCAATCAGCAATTCCGGGGCGACCGCCTGGTGCTGCAGCAAAAGATCGTGGAATTAAGAATCCGCTACCGCGACCAGTTTAAACCGATCATCGGTGAAAAACGCAGTAATGATGTTTTTGTTCACGAGCGCGAATTTGTTCGCGAAGCCAAGGAACAACTACAGGACCGATTACAAAATCGTAAAGAAAATGGCCGTTCTAATAAAAGTATAAATACTGGGTTGTAATCAAGTTGTTTTTCGATTATATTTGAATCTGGTGTTTTTCATAGGTTAGCAACGGCCGGCTCTTTTTAGGGCGGGCCTTTCCTTTTATAGCTTATCGCTGATCGCTTTTCGCTGATCGTACATTAGTAAAGCGTTTCACTTTTATCATTGATATAACAGGAGCCTTTCATCTACCGCAAAGTTTCCTTTACTTCATACAGCTTACTTCCTACTTCATTTCGGATCGCGGATTTGAGGATTATATAGGATTTCGCGGTAGATAGAATTAAAGATCACAGCCTGCCCCGCCTATGCGGGGGATTGCACGGATTGCACGGAAAAACGAAAAGTTTCCTCTACTTAATACATCTTACACCTACTTCATTAATAAGCGCACATTAAAAAACCGCAAAGCCTTTGCGACTTTGCGGTTGCCTCTAACTAATAGCAATCAACGATTAACTATTTACTTAAATACATACTCCTGTCTTTATACAGCTTACGGAAGTATGGATCGCGCAGGTCCTTGATGAACCGGATGGCTTCACCGGTTGACTTCATTTCGGGGCCGAGCTCCTTGTTGACACCGGGAAACTTTTCAAAGGAAAAAACCGGTTCCTTGATGGCAAAGCCTTTCAGCTTTTTCTCGTAGGTAAAATCCTTCAGCTTTGCTTTATCCAGCATTACCTTGGTAGCAATATTCAGGTAAGGAATCTCGTAGGCTTTTGCAATAAACGGCGTGGTACGTGAAGCCCTCGGGTTGGCCTCGATCACATACACCTTACCATCTTTGATGGCAAACTGGATGTTGATCAGCCCTTTTATATTCAACGCACGGGCGATCTTTTCCGCGAAGTGTTCCATGGTGGTAACCACCAGCGGTGTGAGGTTGAACGCGGGCAATACGGCATTGGAATCACCACTGTGGATACCCGCCGGCTCAATATGCTCCATCACACCCATTACATGGAAATCATCCCCGTCAAAAATGGCGTCGATCTCCGCCTCCTGGCAGCGGTCAAGAAAATGATCAATCAGAATGGTATTATCGGGAATATGTTTCAACAGGCTGATCACCGCTTTTTCCACTTCATCGTCATTGATCACAATTCGCATTCTTTGTCCGCCCAGTACATAGCTTGGCCGAACCAGCACGGGGTAGCCTACTTTATGCGCTACCTGAACGGCTTCATCAACATTATGCGCAGTACCATACTCGGGGTATGGAATTTCCAGTTCTTTTAAGAGGTCGCTGAAACGTCCGCGGTCTTCGGCGATGTCCATGTTATCGAAGGAAGTTCCGATAATGCGGATCCCCTTTTCATGCAGGCGGCGCGCAAGTTTCAGGGCGGTTTGTCCGCCCAGTTGTACAATAACGCCTTCGGGTTTTTCCAGTTCAACTATTTCCCACAGATGCTCCCAGAAAACAGGCTCAAAATATAATTTATCGGCCAGGTCAAAATCGGTGGAAACCGTTTCCGGGTTACAATTCACCATGATGGCCTCGTAGCCGCATTCCTTAATGGCCAGTAGTCCGTGCACGCAGCAATAATCAAATTCAATTCCCTGCCCGATGCGGTTAGGACCAGAGCCCAGTACAAGGATCTTTTTCTTGTCCGTTACTTTGCTTTCGTTATCCAGACCTTCCTCAAAAGTGGAATAGAAATAAGGTGTTTTGGCTTCGAACTCCGCACTGCAGGTATCCACCATTTTATATACCCGGGTAATGCCGGCCGCCTTGCGCTTTTCATACACTTCATCTTCACTTCCATCTTCAATGATACGGGCGATCTGTTCGTCGGAGAAGCCATGGATCTTTGCCTGTTTCAGGAGATCAAGCGGAAGGTCTTCCAGCCAGTGATTGGCCAGTTGCTTTTCGATGTTGCAGATCTTCTGGATCTCGTACAGGAACCAGCGGTCGATATAGGTAGCTTTAGCAATGGTATTCACGCTTACCCCCAGCATCAGTGCATCTTTGATCCTGAATATCCGGTCCCACTTGGGTACCTTAATGTATTCAAGCAGTTCTTCGGCATGCATCTGGCTGCGGCCGTAATAGCCCAGTCCAACGGCATTGTTCTCCAGGCTCTGGCAGGCCTTCTGGATCGCTTCGGTAAAACTTCTCCCGATGGCCATTACTTCTCCAACACTTTTCATCTGCAATCCAAGTGTATCATTGGCGCCTTTGAATTTATCGAAGTTCCAGCGGGGAATTTTTACGATCACATAATCCAGTGCCGGTTCAAAATAAGCCGACGTTGTGCTGGTGATCTGGTTTTCCAGTTCATCCAGTGTATAACCGGTGGCCAGCTTGGCCGCTACTTTTGCAATGGGATACCCCGTTGCCTTGGAGGCCAGCGCGGAAGAACGGCTCACACGGGGGTTGATCTCGATAGCAATGATCTCTTCCGTTTCGGGGTTCAGGGCAAACTGCACGTTACAGCCGCCGGCAAAATTGCCGAGGTCACGCATCATGCGGATCGCCGTGTTGCGCATCAGCTGAAAGGCCGAATCACTCAGGGTCATTGCCGGGGCCACGGTAATGGAATCGCCGGTATGAACACCCATAGGATCGAAATTCTCTACGGTACAAATGATACAAACGTTATCGGCTGAATCTCTTAATAATTCCAGCTCAAATTCTTTCCAGCCCAGTACGGCTCTTTCCACCAGCACTTCATGGATGGGCGATGCCTGGATACCGCGCTGGAGCGCTTCATCCAGTTCATCGGCATCGTGCACAAATCCACCACCGGTACCACCCAGCGTAAAGGAGGGCCGGATCACCAGCGGAAACCCGATCTCCTGCGCAAATTCCTTTCCTTCCAGAAACGAATTCGCGGTTCTTGCCGGAGCCACCGGAACGCCCATCCGGATCATCCATTGCCGGAACTTTTCACGGTCCTCGGCTTTGTCAATGGCTTTAATATCCACCCCGATGAGGCGCACATTATATTTTTCCCATATACCCAGGTCTTCCGCTTCTTTAGCCAGGTTCAACGCGGTTTGACCACCCATGGTGGGTAGTACGGCATCAATCTGGTTTTCTTCCAGAATCTGTTCAATACTTTCTACAGTAAGGGGCAGCAGGTAAACGCGGTCGGCCATCATCGGGTCGGTCATAATGGTGGCGGGGTTACTGTTGATCAGGATTACCCTGATGCCTTCTTCACGAAGACTGCGGGAAGCCTGTGTGCCGGAATAATCAAATTCACAGGCCTGGCCGATGACAATGGGGCCGGAACCGATGATCAGAACAGATTTTATTGAAGTGTCTCTGGGCATATTTTCTTTCTTCCTGGTTACGTACAGATACAAAAAAACCGGACGTTTGTCCGGTGTGCAAAAATAGGGTAATTCGCACTACAGGTTTGCATAAAAAAAAGGGCTGCAACAGCAACCCTTTCTAAAACAATATCATGAGCGATTAAGCTTATGAAGAATAGCTGTTACCTTGTGGAGTATAGCTGTTACCGTTGTTTGCGGTTGTTGTATTTCCTTTCTGACCGAACATGTTTTTCAGGCCACCAAGGTTTGTATCAACAAACTTTTTGCCTTTGTCCATCAGATTTTTCTTTTCCAATTCGCTCATTTTGGAATACTTGTACGCGCCAAATGCGGCGATGCCTGCCAGCAGCAGGGGGCCTAAGCCTGGTTTACGTGCCATAATGTAATTTTTATTAGGTTTCGTTATTAGTTGCCCAAAGGGGGCGAGGTAAGTATAATAAAATATCGTACCGGAAGTCCACAGACCACAGCCCTTACCCTAAATTACAGTTTAACGTGCATCTCCTCTAATTCCCCGATCCTGAATCCTTAATTTCCGCAATATGCGCCTTTTGTATACTGAATAATACTGTCGACCGTGGAACGTGGACTGTGGACTGGAACAATCATTGATAAACTTTAGAAGCTAAAAAGAAAGGATGAATTTATTACGTGCAGGATGGGGCCTTATTTTATTGCTGTTGACATTTCAAAGCCCCGGCCAGTCTCCGTCTTACCCCCGCAATTATTTCCGTCACCCCCTGAATGTACCGATGCAGCTCGTGGCCAATTTCGGAGAGTTGCGCGCCAACCACTGGCACATGGGACTGGACATCCGTACCCAGCAACGGGAGAACCTTCCTGTTTATGCGGCTGCTGAAGGATATATCTCGCATATCAGTATCGAACCGGGCGGATTTGGCCGGGCCATTTATATCACCCACCCGAATGGTTACACAACGCTTTATGCCCACCTCAATAATTTTGAACCCCGGCTGCATGCCTGGGTGAAGGAACAGCAATACCGGGCAGAAACCTGGGCTATTGACCTGGATCTAACTCCCGATCTTTTCCCGGTGAGCAAAGGCAGTTTTATCGCCTATAGCGGCAATACCGGCGGGTCCGCCGGGCCGCACGTGCATTTTGAGATCCGTGATACCTATACCGATAATTGCCTCAACCCATTGCTTTTTGGTTTCCCGATACCCGATGCGGTTCCGCCTACCCTTACGCGGCTGGCGATGTACGACCGCAACAAGTCTGTATTTCACCAGGCACCGCAACTGATGGCTGTAAGGAAGACCGGGGCCTCCTATACCCTGGCAAGGCCCGGTGTTCTTGCTGTGGGCAGCAATAAAATCAGTTTCGGCCTCACAGCTACTGACCGGTTCAGTGGCTCTTCCAATCCCAATGGAATTTATAGTGCCCACCTTTACCTCGACGGAGCGCTTGTTTCCGGCTTCACGCTGGATGATATTGATTATAATGAAACACGTTATTTAAATGCACATACGGATTACCGTTATAAAGCCGCGGGCGGACCCTGGCTGCAGCATCTGAGCCCGATGCCCGGTGATACAACCGATGTTTACGAAACCGGTAATGAAGATGGAGTAATATATCTCAGGGACACCGGTATTCATACGATCCGGATTGTGGTCCGTGATGCCAACAAAAATGTTTCCACTGTCAATTTTCCAATCCGGTATGCGCCTTCACTGGCCCGCGATTACGGGGCGTTCACTGATGAACGTTTCATTCCACAGCATGTTAATGCATTTGAACGGAACGACTTCGAGCTGTTTACTTCCGAGCTGGCGATGTATGATACGGTTCAGGTAAATTATATTCAAAACAATACAATGCCTGATGGAGCCATTTCACCGGCGCACACTTTTTTAAATGCCACTATTCCCACGCATGATTCGGTACGGGTGCGGATCAGGCCTACTGTAACACTTTCACCCGAACAGCGCGACAAAGTGATCATCCGGAATATTTCAGGTACCAAAACCGTGGTTGAAAAAGTTACGTGGATGAATGGTTTTGCGAGTGCAAAATTCCGCCAGTTCGGAATTTACCAGGCATTTATTGATGATGTTCCGCCAACGGTTAATGCACCTGGCTCCGGTGACACCATTAACCTGACCAGGGCAACAAGAATTGTATTTACACCGCGTGATAATTTCAATGCGGTTCGAAACTTCCGCGTGCAGGTGGATGGACAATGGCTTCTTTTTACCAATGATAAAGGCCGCACCTGGATCTACACCTTTGATGCTAAATTTCCAAAAGGCGTGCACGAGCTGACGGTAACAGCCGAAGATGAAGCAGGCAACACGCTCCGAAAAAGCTGGTGGTGCAGAAGATGATACGGCCTTGCTTAGTTTTGCCTCACTAAACAGCAAACATGGCCACACACCTCGGGGCAGGAATGAAAGCACCCATATTCACCGGCAAAGACCAGGATGGAAAGAAAATATCCTTAAGTGATTTCAGAGGAAAAAAAATAGTGCTCTATTTTTATCCGCAGGATGATACGCCTGCCTGTACCATCCAGGCCTGTAACCTCCGCGATCATTACGGTGCGTTGTTGAAGGCCGGTATAGTTGTACTGGGAATATCACCGGACACCGGGATGAGCCATATTAAGTTCCGTGAAAAATTCAGTCTTCCCTTTCCGCTCCTTGAAGACCCGCAACATAAGATTATTGAAAAATACGGCGTATGGGGTGAGAAGAACCTGTATGGCCGCCACTACACCGGATTGCACCGTACAACCTTCCTCATCGACGAAAAAGGAATGATCAGCAAAGTGTTTCTTCGTCCGAAGAACAAGGCCCATGCGGAAGAGATCCTGGCCGCCCTACAGTAAGTGCTAATCAAAAAGCCATTCGGCTTCACCCACATCAAAGGTTTCCTCCAGCCCATGCTGCACCACCAATTGCCCGACGGCATTTACCTGCTTAACCGTTGCCGCAAAAACACGGCTTCCTTTTTTAAACCGTACCGTCTCCCCTCTTTTATACAAATGACTGTTGAACTGCAGAAGCAAAGACCCCGGGTTATCGAGCTGCTGTATCATTTGATCTATCTCTGCACAAAGCTCATGAGCCAAAGTAAGAGTATCAAAGGTATTACCGGTTATCTGGCGAAGCGATACCGCCCGGGATGAAAGATCACCAAAACCTGCAGCATTAATATTGATCCCGATGCCGGCAATGGCGTATTTCCAGGTTGTACCGGAAAGGATGTTTTCAATGAGGATACCCCCTGCCTTTCTGTCACGCCAATAAAGGTCGTTTGGCCATTTAATGCTGACCTCGTCTTTAACGTATCTGTTAAAAAAGTTACGGGCACCTAGGGCAACAGCAGTACTCAAGGCAAACATTTGGAACAGTGAAAGTGCTTCCGGTTCTATAATCAGGCTCAGTGCAATGTTTTCATTTTTGCCGGTTATCCATTGTTTACTGCGCTGTCCGCGACCACGGGTTTGCTCATGCGCAAATACGGCTGTACCATGCTGTGCCATCCCTTCATGTACCAGGGCGGTGGCATAGTTGTTGGTGCTGTCTACGGAGTGCAACTCTATGAAAGGAGTACCGAGGGGATGTTTGGATGGCAATTAATTGATAAATTTGGAGCAAAGAAAAATAACTCCATCAATTGTTACTACTTTGCATGGCTGCACCCATCAATAAATTATCAAATAAAACAGTTTTAGTATTTGGAACCATTAGAAATACTGGCAAGTAGAAAGAAAGGCGCTGCCCGGTTGAACAGGAATTCTAAAATCTTCAAGGCCATCATTAAGGCCATCCAGGATAAAAAAGGCGAAAACCTTGTATCGCTTGATCTTAGAAAAATACCCGAAGCGGTTGCAGATTTCTTCATTATTTGCGAAGCCAACAACCAGCCACAGATAAGGGCACTTGCCGATTCCATTGAGGATGAGGTAAAAAAGAAATGTGGCGAAAACCCCTTTCGCAGCGAAGGCAGGCAGAATCTTCAATGGGTCCTGATCGACTATGTCAATGTCGTGGTGCATATTATGGTACCGGATAGCCGAAAATTCTATAAACTGGAAGAAATGTGGAGCGATGCTTCTATGGAAGAACACAACCCTTAGGGGCCGGGCTTTGTTAAATATTGGAAGGATAAGTCGTTTCGGAAAAAAATTAATTTACTTGCACCATTCACAATTTTAGAAAATGTCACAAGACCCATATAAAACCGATAATAAATCCAAGCTTCCCAAATTCTCGCCGCGCACTTCGGGCGGTGGAGGAGACGATAATACACCCCGCAAGGGACCCCGTTTCTCCATTTACTGGGTATACGCTATCATTTTTGCTGTTCTGATCGGGTTCCAGTTATTCGGACCCTTTGCACCCAGTAATGTTTCCGTAGACCAGACCGATTTCGAGCAGATGCTGCGTGATAATGATGTAAACAAATACACGATCATCTCTAACCGCAACCTCGTGCGGGTTACTCTGAAAAAGGAAGCACTTCCAAAATATTCAACGAAGCTCAATAAAAAACTGGAGACCGAAGAAGGCCCACACGCCTCATTTAAAATTGCTTCGGTAGAGTCCTTTAAGGACGACATGCGCGAGTTCTTCAAGGCCAACCCGGCTATTCCCCGGGTGCCTAGTACAGCCGATACAGAAACAAACTGGTTCTCACCCATCCTGCAAACCCTGCTTCCGATCCTGATCTTTATCGGCCTCTGGATCCTGCTCATGCGTAAAATGGGCGGCGGTGCCGGGGGCAGTGGCGGACCCGGTGGCATTTTCAACATCGGTAAATCAAGGGCCACCCTTTTTGATAAGGGAACCCGCGTAAATATCACCTTCGCCGATGTGGCCGGGCTGGATGAAGCCAAAGTTGAGGTAATGGAGATTGTTGACTTCCTGCGCAATCCAAAAAAATATACATCCCTTGGAGGTAAAATCCCCAAAGGAGCCCTGCTCGTAGGCCCTCCTGGCACTGGTAAAACCCTGCTGGCCAAAGCCATGGCGGGTGAAGCCCAGGTACCCTTCTTTTCTCTCAGCGGTTCCGACTTCGTGGAAATGTTTGTGGGAGTGGGTGCCAGCCGTGTGCGCGACCTGTTTAAACAGGCCCGTGAAAAAGCCCCCTGTATCATCTTTATCGATGAGATCGATGCCATCGGTCGTGCCCGTGGAAAGAACATGATGATGAGCAACGATGAACGCGAAAGCACCCTGAACCAGCTTCTCGTGGAAATGGATGGATTTGGTACCGATACCGGCATTATTGTACTGGCTGCCACCAACCGTCCAGATGTTCTGGATACGGCCCTGCTGCGCCCCGGTCGTTTTGACCGCCAGATCTCAATTGACAAGCCGGATGTAAAAGGACGTGAAGCAATTTTCAAAGTACACCTGAAGCCCATCAAAGTTTCTGAAAAAGTAGATATTCATAAACTGGCTGAACAAACCCCGGGTTTTGCGGGTGCCGATATCGCCAATGTTTGTAACGAAGCGGCGCTGATTGCTGCCCGTAAGGGTAAGGCAGCAGTGGATATGAGCGACTTCCAGGATGCGGTAGACCGCGTGATCGGAGGCCTGGAGAAAAAGAACAAGATCATCTCCCCCGAAGAAAAACGCATCATCGCTTACCATGAAGCCGGTCACGCGATCTGCGGATGGTACCTTGAGCATGCTTATCCACTGTTGAAAGTAACGATCGTTCCGCGTGGCACGGCCGCCCTCGGGTATGCCCAGTATACGCCGCGCGAACAGTATCTTTATAACACCGACCAGCTGAATGACCAGATCTGCATGACCCTTGGCGGACGTGCCGCGGAAGATATTTTCTTTGGTAAAATCTCCACCGGTGCGCAGAATGACCTGCAGCAGATCACCCGGATCGGTTATGCCATGGTTACGGTTTATGGTATGAACGACAAAGTGGGAAACATCTCCTTCTACGATCCGAATCAGGACCAGACATTCACCAAACCTTACTCGGAAGAAACATCTAAAATGATCGACGAAGAAGTGCGCAAGCTGATTGATGTAGCGTATGAAAGAACGCTGTCCCTGCTGCGCGATAAGAGAGGTGATGTTGAAAAACTGGCCGAAGCGCTTCTGACAAGAGAGGTTTTATTCCAGAGCGATGTGGAAGCCCTGATCGGGGCGCGTCCTTTTGAAGAAAGAAAACCGCTTGACGTGGAAGATGACAAGCATCACAGCGGGGGTATATCCGAAGGAGTTCCGCCTTATGATCCTTCTGTAACGAACCAGGCACCCGCTACCAAATGAGTGCATCACCATCGAAGAATAACATCCTGAAAAAAATACGCATGGCGTTGGCAAAACCAACGCCATTGCCTTTTCCGAAAAGTGAGGGCACTGACTCGCCCTTTCAGCCGCAGCAACAGGACCTGGTGGTTGAATTTGCCGAACAGTTCACGGCCCTGCAAGGAAAATTCATTTTCTGCATGAATGAAAAAGAACTGGTGGAGCATTTTGAAAAACTGTGTTACCAGAACCAGTGGACAAAGATTTACTGCGGTGAAGAGAAATGGAAGGCTGTAGCAGGCACCAAAGGGCTGCATGCGGATATTGCCTCCTGCGAAGCCGCCATCACCTCCTGCGAATTGCTGGTGGCCCGCACCGGCAGTATTGTAATGAGCTCCGTACACCAGGGGCGCATCCCAAGTGTATATGCGCCGGTACATGTTTGTTTTGCTTATTCTTCTCAATTGGTTTACGACCTGAAGGATGGACTCAATAATCTGAAAAATAAATACCGCCAATATCTTCCTTCCCTCATCACATTTGCAACGGGACCAAGCCGAACCGCGGATATTGAAAAAACATTGGTAGTTGGTGTGCATGGACCAAAAGAAGTATATTGTTTTGTAATCGATGACCAGTCCTGACATACCTGCTTCCATACAACTTCCGGAGGGTAAAAAAGTTTATTTTCTTTCCGATTTTCATTTAGGCGCGCCCGATGCTGCCCGCAGCCTCGAACGTGAAAAACGCATTGTCCGTTTTTTGGAAGAGATCCGCACATCGGCCCACACAATTTTCCTGGTCGGCGATCTTTTTGATTTCTGGTACGAATACAAAACCGTGGTACCGCGCGGTTATGTACGGCTGCTGGGAAAGCTGGCGGAGCTATCAGATTCAGGAATTAACCTCCATCTTTTTGTAGGCAACCACGATATGTGGATGACCAATTATTTCCAGAAAGAATTCAACATACCGGTTTATTTCGGCCCGCAGGACTTCAGGATTAATGATAAGGATTTCCACGTGGCCCACGGCGACGGGCTGGGACCGGGCGACCATGGCTATAAAGCGCTAAAAAAGGTTTTCCGCAACCCGGTATGCCAGTGGCTATTTGGCATTTTCCCTCCGCAATGGGGCATGGGCCTGGCCAGTTATTTCAGCCGGAAAAGCCGGGAAGCTACCGGTCAAAGCGAAGAGCATTGGCTGGGAGAAGAAAAGGAATGGCTGCTGACCTACAGCCGGACCGTGCAGAAAGAAAAGAATTTTGATTTTTTTGTGTTCGGGCATAGACACCTGCCTGTTGATTATCGTCTCCATAACAGCAGCCGGTACATCAACCTGGGTGACTGGATTACTTTTTCCACCTACGCAGTGTTTGATGGCCGCGACATCCAGGTACGGTCGTATACCGGGCAGGATACTAAAATTGTACGCAACTGGTGATCCGTTTTGTTACCATAATGATCTTTGGGCTTAGTGCTTTTTCCGCGTTTGCACAACGGGATTCATCCTTTCAATTGATCCGTTCGTACCGCGGCGATATCGTTGATGCGGCTATGGATCATCTCGAAAACATTTACCTCATTTCCTCTACAGGCGGTATTAAAAAATTCAGTGCGTCGGGTGATTCGTTGGCCATGTACAACCAGGTGCGTAATTACGGCCAGCCTTACAGCATTGATGTTTCCAACCCGCTGAAGATTGTATTGTTCTATAAAGACTTTTCCACCATCGTACTGCTCGACCGGTTCCTTGCCGTCCGCGGTACCATTGACCTGCGCAGGCTTGGATTACTGCAACCCGGAGCGGCCGGGCTGGCGTATGATAACAACATCTGGGTATTTGATGAATACGACAGCCGGCTTCGCAAGCTGGATGAGCAGGGCAATATCCTGGTGGAAACACCCGATTTCCGGGCTGTCTTTAATGGGAGCATCCAGCCGCAACGCATCATCAGCAATAACAACATGGTGTACCTCGCTGATTCGGCACAGGGTATTTTTGCTTTTGATAACTACGGTACGTTCAAGCGGAAAATCCCGGTACAGCACTGGAAGAGTCTTGCTCTTTTCCGCGACCGCATCATTGCCACTGGCGGCGATTTTATCCTGCTCTACGATCCATCCACTTTTACAGAAAGACGGTACACTGTTCCTTCCTTTCAACCCTATTTTCATTCGTTTACGGCTTCCAATCGTTTTGTTGTAGTGGGTAATGACGGGTTGAGGATTTATGGTTTCAATTATTGAATACAGAACCGCAAAGTAGCAAAGACATATAGACTTTGCGACTTTGCGGTTAAATTCGCGGCATGAACTTCCTGGATCGGATCTTCCTGAACAACGAGGTACGTGATTACCTCTGGGTGGCAGGTGTTATTCTGTTTGTACTTTTTATAAACCGCTTTGTTTCCAAATACATTGCCCTGCTCTTCTGCAAGCTGCTGAGCCGCCGCTGGAAAAATTTCGACCAGAAAAAATTCACGGACCTGATCATTCACCCTCTGGGCGTGTTCCTGGTGATCACGGTTTCCATCATTGCCTTTTACCAGCTAAGCTATCCTACCGCTTTTAATGTGACCCTGTATAATTTTTCAGTGCAGCGGATCCTGCTCAGCATCGCAACCATGATCCAGATCGCTGCCTTTATCTGGTTGTTATTGCGCGTGATTGATTTTATCGCCAGTGTGCTGGAGCGCAAGGCCAATCTTACCCCGCACCAGAGCGATAACCAGCTGGTTGTTTTTTTCCGTGATTTTTTTAAAGTGATCTTCGGAATCATCGGACTGCTGATGATCCTGCACTTTGCATTTAATTATAACGTAGGATCACTGCTTACAGGGTTAAGTATTGTGGGTGCGGCTATTGCACTGGCTCTCCGGGAAAGCCTGGAAAACCTGATTGCTTCTTTTGTCATTTTTTTTGACAAGCCTTTTACTACCGGTGATTTTGTAAAAGTGCAGAACGTAATGGGTGTGGTGGAGCGCATTGGCTTGCGCAGTACGCGCGTGAGGACGGTTGATAAATCGTATGTTACGGTACCCAACAAGCAAATGGTAGACAGTATTCTCGACAACGTTTCCCTGCGCTCACAAATCAGGGGTGAGATCAACCTGTTCATCAACCTGCAAACCGACCCGGCAAAGATTGAACAGCTGATCCACGAGATAAAAACTTACCTAACCAACAACAAAGACATCCAGGGACATAATGTTCTTTTTACCGATATCCGTCTACAGGCCTTTATCATTTTTATTGAATTTTTCACACCGCCTTTCGACTGGAACCGCTTCACGGGGCTCAAACAACAACTGAACTTTCATATTCTTCAAAGCATGGACAGATTGGGAATCAGAATTGCAGCAGAAGGAAAGGATATCGCAATCGTTCCTTGAGAAAGGCAACCGCAAAGCCGCAAAGACTTTGCGATGCTTAGCGCCTTTGCGGTTAAACTAAAATTTACTTCTTCGAAATAATTTCTCCCAGCTCTTTATCGAACATGCCGGTTTTACCGTATTCCACTACGCGGCCCACTTCTTTACCATTTTTCATAACAATAAACGTAGGAACATTGGTAATGCCGAAGGCTTCCGCCAGGTGATGAACAGTTTTTTTACTGCGGTCAACACCAATGAGCGTTACACGGTCGGCAGAAAAACCTGCTGCATCCGTGAGCGAAAAGAATTTAGGAAGAAGACTTTTTGTATCGCCGCACCAGGTGCCGCCGAATACAACAATATTGATGGAGTCTTTCTGCGTACGAAAGGCCTGCATGGCTCCTGCCTCGGGTGCATAACCATTTTGTGCAAACCAGGAAAAGGAACTGTCTTTTTTCAGGTCATCGCGGGTCATAAAACCACGGATAACCTTTGTACCGCCCTGCTCCGTTGTAACTTCTGTTTGTGCAAAAGAAGAATGGAAGGCAAATGCAGCTATAATAAAAAATGCGATTTTTTTCATACCGGTTATTGTTGCGTAAAATTAAGCGTCATCGCTGTTAAAGGAAAGAGAAGCTTCTCGCTGTGCGCTGCTGGCTTTGGGCAGAAATTCCAGGCTTTGCGACTTTGCGGTTAATTACAAACTTGCTTTAAGTTCAAGCAAAAAGGAGCGCAGCTTTTGTAGCGACTGGATCATCTCGTACTTTTCCTTGGCCTTGCGCCCGCTTTTAAGGTAATCCTTTGCTCCTTCGAGCGTAAACTTGCGGCGGCGCAGGAGGTCGTAAATGAGTTGCAGGTTTTTTACATCTTCCGGCTTGAAGAAGCGGTCGCCCTTGCGGTTCTTGCGCGGTTCCAGTATGTCGAATTCATTCTCCCAATACCGGATCAGTGAAGTGTTGACATGAAACATGGAAGCTACCTCGCCAATGGAATAGTACTGTTTCTGAAACAGGATCTCATCTTCGGGGATGTGTACATTTTCGGCGTCAGACTCGATATCCTTCAATGCCTTTCGTCCCCGGCTGCTTTTGGGTGCCGCTCTTTCAGGCGCGGGTATGGGCTGTCCCGAAAGAAATTCCTTCGGTTCTTCCCCCTCCCCCGTGAATTCAAAAGTAAACTGTGGTATCGTTTTCGACATAGCGCTGAATCGCCTAAAATTAAGCCAATATTACATGCAGAGCCCGTAAATCTGAAGGCTAATCAAAACTTTGATTGGAAGCCGCTGCCCTCTTTAAAAGCTGGTCAAATTGCTGCGGTCCAAGGTCGTTGTAGAAGAAATAAACGGGGTCCAGCCGCTGCCCGTTTTTGCGCACTTCGTAGTGACAGTGCGGGCCCGTTGATTTGCCGGTGCTGCCCACATACCCGATGATCTCGCCCCGCTTTACCCGTTGTCCCTGGTGTGACTTGATGCGCACCATATGACCGTAAAGTGTTTCATACCCGTAACCATGGTTGATGATCACATGATTGCCGTAACCGGTTACGCTGTGCCCGGCAAGTTTTACGGTACCATCAGCCGTGGCATATATCGGTGTTCCCTGTGGGGCGGTAAAATCAAGACCGGCGTGCATTTTAATGGTCTTATAAATCGGATCGATACGGTGGCCGAAACCGGAAGCAATCCTGTTCAGATCTTTATTGCTGACCGGCTGGATGGCCGGGGTGGCCGCCAGCAGCTGTTCCTTATTGCGCACCAGGCTTTCTATTTCACCAAATGATTTACGCTGTGCGTTGATGCGGGCCGACAAGGTATCAATGGTATAATACAGCGAATTGACCAGGGTGGTTAGTTCCATGCTTTCCACGATCTCGATCTCTTTTTGTTTTTCAATGGCTACGGCGCGGGCACTGTCGGGTAAGGGGCTGGCTTCAAAAATGCTGCGGTACACTTCATTGTCGCGCTTCTCAAGTTCTCGCATTTTCTGGCGGATATCACCGAGTTGTTCATTAAGTTCTTTGTAATTATAACGGAGGTCCGCGTTCTGGTCGCGCAGGATGCGTTCAGCGGGTGATCCAACAAATTGAAAAGCGAAATAGGAAATAATGGCGGAGGTCACCAGTGCCGTGGCAATAAAAGCAAATACGCGCAGGAGCTTTACGCGCAGGGGCGTCACCAGTTTTTCATAGCGAAGCGTATGTGTATTATAGTAATACTTGATTTTTTTCATATTGGCAATTGGACCCTTGAATGTGAGACGTGAAAGGTGAAAAGTGAAATGAAGGGTCGCTAAAGGATCGGTCTTTCGTTCTATCGGTCTGTTTCCCGCTCTTCGCTCCGTTTCCCTCTCTTCCCCATTCCCGCTCTTCCACTTTTCCTACCTTTGCGCCTTTCCGCATTGCTTCAAGCCTTCATAACGAGGATAGACAAAAAAAGCGGTAAAGACAAAAATAAGGGCATATAAAGCAAAAATCAACCTATTTTATCGTGATGACCAGCACCGAGATCCGCAAGGCTTTTTTAGATTTTTTTCAATCCAAACAGCACCAGGTTGTTCCTTCCGCTCCCATCGTGGTGAAGAATGATCCGACCCTGATGTTTACCAACGCGGGCATGAACCAATTCAAGGATTTTTTCCTGGGCAACCAGCAATCCCCCCACCCCCGTGTGGCCGACACCCAGAAATGCCTGCGAGTAAGCGGAAAACACAACGACCTGGAAGAAGTGGGCGTGGATACCTACCATCATACCATGTTTGAAATGCTGGGCAACTGGAGCTTTGGAGATTACTTTAAGAAAGAAGCCATTGAGTGGAGCTGGGAACTGCTTACGAAAGTGCTGAAAATCCCGGTTGACCAGGTGTACGTTACCGTTTTTGAAGGCGATGAAAAAGAAGGATTACCCCGCGATGATGAAGCCGCCGGAGAATGGAAAAAATGGATCGCACCGGACCGCATCCTGCTGGGAAATAAAAAAGATAATTTCTGGGAAATGGGTGATACGGGTCCCTGCGGACCCTGTACGGAAATTCATGTGGATACCCGGCCCGCGGAAGAACGTAAAAAAGTTGATGGAGCTTCGCTCGTAAACGCCGATCATCCGCAGGTAATTGAAATCTGGAACAACGTATTCATTCAGTATAACCGCCTGAAAGACGGAAGCCTGCAGCCGCTTCCGGCCCAACACGTGGATACCGGGATGGGCTTTGAGCGCCTGGTGCGCGTGCTCCAGGGAAAGTCGTCCAACTACGACACCGATGTATTCACCGGGACCCTTGAAAAAATAGCGGCCATCACCGGTAAAACATACAGCGGCGGCATGTCCAAATTCGACATTGCCTTCCGGGTACTGGCCGATCACCTTCGTGCTATTTCCTTTACCATTGCCGACGGACAGCTTCCTTCCAATACCGGTGCCGGTTATGTTATCCGCCGTATCCTGCGCAGGGCCGTTCGTTATTATTATTCTTACCTCGGTTACCAGCAACCCCTTTTATTTCAATTGCTGCCCGTGCTGGCCCGACAGTTCGAAACCGTATTCCCGGAGCTGATGAAACAGGAAGGCTTTGTAACAAAAGTGATCCGTGAAGAAGAAGAAGCATTTCTGCGCACACTGGAAAAAGGATTAAAAAGGATCGAAGACATCATTGCCACTTCCAAAGGAAAGATCCCCGGAAAGGAAGCTTTTGAATTGTACGATACGTATGGATTTCCTTTCGACCTAACAAACCTTATTGCTTCGGAACGCAACCTCCAGGTTGATGAAGCGGAGTTCACCATAGAAATGCAAAAGCAGAAAGACCGTTCCCGCGCGGCCACGGCAACAGATGCGGAAGACTGGACGCTGGTGAAAGAAGGAGCCAATTCGTTTATCGGCTACGATACGCTGGAAACGGAAGCCAGGATATTGCGCTACCGCAAAGTAAAAGCAAAAGGAAAAGAAGCCTTCCAGGTAGTGCTGGATAAAACACCTTTTTATGCGGAAAGCGGCGGACAGGTAGGGGACGTGGGGGAATTAATAATTAAGAATGAAAAATTAATAATTAGTGACACCAGGAAAGAAAATGATCTTATTGTTCATATAACGGACCGGTTGCCTTCGGAGTTATCAGGGTCTGTTATGGCCTCTGTCAATAAGGTAAAGAGAAAGAGTACGGAAGTGCATCACACGGCCACACACCTCCTGCATGCAGCCCTGCGCCAGGTGTTGGGAACGCATGTGGCGCAAAAAGGATCACTCGTCAATGCCGATTACCTGCGCTTCGATTTTTCGCACTTCAGCAAAATGACCGATGAAGAAATAGCAAAGGTGGAAGAAATGGTTAATGCAAAGATCCGCGAGAACATCCCCGTAGTCATCCGCACGATGCCCAAAGAAGAAGCGCTGAAAATAGGGGCCATGGCATTGTTTGGTGAGAAATACGGTGAAACCGTGCGTGTAGTCACCATCGACCCTTCCTATTCTGTTGAGCTCTGCGGAGGAACGCATATTGCCGCAACAGGAGAGCTTGGATTTTTCAAGATCACGTCGGAAGGAGCTGTAGCGGCCGGTGTACGCCGGGTGGAAGCAGTTTGCGGCGAAGCCGGTTACCGGTATATCAATAACCAGTTGGCGCAGTTGGCTGCCGTGAGGGAAGCCCTTAAGCAACCAAAAGATATTTTGAAAGCTATCGCCACCCTGGGAGAAGAAAATACCGGTCTGCGCAAATCCATTGAACGCTATGAAGCTGCCCAGCTTAAACTGTTACGGGCGTCACTGGTTTCGCGGGTTCAAACAATCGGTGATGTTCAGTTTATTGGTGAAAAAGTAGAGGTGCCTTCCGCAGATGCCCTGAAGAAACTGGCTTTTGAATTAAAGCAGGGACTCACCAATGCAGCTATTGCATTGACAGCCAATGTAGAAGGAAAAGCTTCCGTAGCTATTTGTTTTGACGACAGACTTTCCGCCTCACGGGGCCTCGATGCTTCAGCCATCATCAAACAGCAGGTGGCGCCCCTGATCAAAGGTGGCGGAGGGGGCCAGAAAACCCTTGCAACCGCCGGCGGACAGGATATTTCTGCCCTCCATAAGGTAATCGAAACCGTTAAAGAGCTGCTGTAACCATTTAACATTTTAACAGTTGCGAAAGGCTTCGTAATTTGAAATTCTATTCTATATTTGATCTACGAAACTTAACGTAGTTAATCAATAAACTTGTTCCACTTATGAAACAAACGCTAGTAAAAGGAACCATGGCAGCAGCGATTGCCCTGCTTATCCTGCCTTCTGCCGTATGGGCCCAGAAGGAAAAAGAAAAGGCTGAAAAAGATGAAAAGAAAAATCATCAGACCATTGTGATCAGCCGCAACGGAAACACCGATGAAAAGATGGTGATTGAAGTAAATGGCGAAAAGGTGTTGATCAATGGTAAGGATGCCAAAGAGACAAAAGATGTACATGTAAATGTGCATACGCTCACGGATGTTCGAGGTGCCCGCGCGCTGGTTAGCGGTCATGGCGCCGATAAGGTCACCATGGATTTTGACAACCTCTTCGATGAAGATGAGAACCGTGCCATGCTGGGCGTGGTGACACAGGAATCCAGCGATGACGATGTGGATGGCGCAAAGATCGCCAGTGTCAATGACAACAGCGCGGCCCAAAAAGCCGGCCTGAAAAAAGGTGACATCATCAAAAAGATCGGGACCAAAAAAATTGAAAGCACAGGTGATGTTACTTCTGCTATCCGGTCGCACAAGCCCGGTGAAAAGGTAGACGTGGTGATCAGCCGTAATGGAAAGGAAGAAACCTTGACCGCCGAACTGGGCAAATGGAAAGGCATCCGCAATGCCGTAACGGTTCCCCGCTTCGAACCGGGCCAGTGGAATGCCGGTACACAGCCAACACCTTTTCAATCGGAAGGATCATTTGGAACAACCCTGTATGCTGTAGGCCGTCCCAAGCTTGGACTTTCCATCCAGGATACAGAAGATGGTGTTGGTGTAAAAGTGCTTGATGTTGATGAAGACAGCCATGCTGCCAAAGCCGGCATCCGCAAGGATGATGTGATTGTTGGTGTGGATGACCATGAGATCAGGGGAACAGACGATATTTCCCGTCATATAAAAATGGTTTCCAGAGATAAATTCACGTATAACTTCCGTGTGAAGCGTGATGGGAAAACACAGAACATCGAAGTGAAGATCCCGCGCAAGCTGAAAACAGCTGACCTGTAATAATGTACTTATTGCTTCGATATATAAGCCCCGCCTCCGGCGGGGTTTTTATTTCACGCAAAGACGCAAAGATTTGAAATCGCAAAAAATTTTTGATAATTATTTAATGAATTCAGCCGGCAGTTGATAAAAAACGTATCAACATATCAACGTATCAACCTTCCAATACCTGAATACCCAACTACCTTAATACCATCTCCACACTTACCTTTACGCAATGAACGTTGCGGATCAATACGAAGTGGTGATCGGGCTGGAAGTGCATGCACAGTTGCTTACCCAAACAAAATTGTTTTGTGCTGATACCACTCATTTTGGCGTGCCTGCGAATACACAGGTAAGTCCCGTTTCGCTGGGTCACCCGGGAACGCTTCCGAAAATGAACCGGGAAGCAATTACACTGGCCGTAAAATTAGGACTGGCCTGTCACTGCGAGATTGTGCAGTATAATTATTTTGCCCGCAAGAATTATTTCTATCCCGACCTTCCCAAAGGATACCAGATCTCACAGCACACCACGCCGATCTGCCGCAAGGGCTACCTGGAAATTACAGCCGGGGGCACGCGCAACATCCGCATCAACCGGATCCATATGGAAGAAGATGCCGGGAAAAGCATGCATGATCCTGCCTCCATTTTTTCCAACCTCGATTACAACAGGGCGGGCATGCCGCTGGTGGAAATTGTTACGGAACCTGACATCGCCACTGCTGAAGAAGCAGCGGCTTATGTAACGGAACTGAGACGCCTTGTACGGCATTTAGGAGTTTGTGATGGCAATATGGAACAGGGAAGTCTTCGCTGTGATGTAAACATCTCCGTGCGGCTTAAAGGCGATCAGGAACTGGGTACCAAGGTGGAGATCAAGAACCTGAATTCCATCCGTTTCATCCGCAAAAGCATCGAACACGAAAAGAGCCGCCTTATCGCCCTGCACCAGAGGGGAGAAACCATCCTGCAGCAAACCAGGGGCTTCGATGAAGAAACGGGTACCACTTACGCCATCCGCACGAAAGAAGATGAAGATGACTACCGCTATTTCCCGGAACCCGACCTCCCTCCTTTTATTCTTTCCGATGAATTTATCCAATCAGTAAAAGCATCGATGCCGCCTGCACCGGCCGAGCAGAAAAAAGAACTGGTTACATCTTTCGGGTTGTCTGAATACGATGCTTCCCAGCTGGCCCAGGATTCTTCACTGCTGCACTATTTCAGGAGCCTTGCCTCCCTAACCAAAAATTATAAGGCCGCCGCCAACTGGACCATCGGACCGGTAAAAAACTGGATGCAGGCTGAGGACAGCGAAGACTTCCCGGTACAGCCAGCCCGAATTGCCCAACTTATCGGGCTGATCGATGAAGGAAAGATCAACTTTGGTATTGCCGGCCAGAAAGTGCTGCCGCAGTTAATTAACAATCCGGAAACAGACGTTTTGAAGTATATAGAACAGGAAGGTCTTTTTTTGCAGGCATCAACGGATCAAACAGACGAGCTCATTGAAGCGGCATTAATGAGGCACGCTGCTAAAATAACCGAATATAAAAAAGGAAAGAAAGGGTTGATCAGTTTATTTGTGGGTGAAGTGATGAAGCTTTCCGGTGGCAAAGTGGATGCAAAGCTGGTGACCCGGAAAATTACGGAACGATTAAAAAATTAAATTACCAAATGAAAAAACTGTTTTCAATTTTAATGGCGCTGTCTTTTTTTTCCTGCAAAGAAGAGTCGGAAGCCGATTTCCAGGTGGAAGGCACGGTGAAAAATATCGAAGCCAAAACAATTTACCTTGAAGAAACAACAACCGACGGCAATCCCGTGATTGTAGATTCTGCTTCTGTTAATAAGAACGGTGAATTCACGCTCGCCAGCAATACAAAAAAAGAAACATTGTACAGCCTGCGCCTGGATGCCCAGCATTTTCCTTTCGTTTCCCTCATCAATGACAGCAAAAAAATTACGGTCACTGCCGACTTTAATAAGGCCGAAGATTTCTATACAGTGTCCGGGTCGAAAGCCAGCACGGAACTGAAAGATTTCCTCCAACGTCTTTCTTCCGGCATTAAGGAATCCAACACCGTGAGTGAGGAACTGTTTAAACTGAAATCCGCAAAAACACCCGACAGTCTTCTTCTTCCCAAAGTTGCGCAGCTGGACCAATCGACTTCATCCCTTAAGAACTACGTGGCCGGTGTGATTGGTAACAGCAGCAGTCCTTCGCTTTCACTGTACGCACTGGGCATCTACCAGAACATTTCCAACAACCCGCAGTACACCATGCAAAGCTTTACCGAAACAGAAATTATTGACCTGCTGGAAAAAGCTACAAAAAAGTTTCCGGATCATATACCACTTACCGAAGTAAAGAACCGCTACAAACCGGTGCCGGCACCCGATTTTTCTTTGCCGGATGTTAATGGACAACCGGTGGCGCTTTCTTCATTCAAAGGAAAATATGTGCTGGTAGATTTCTGGGCTTCCTGGTGCCGTCCGTGCCGCGAAGAAAACCCGAACGTAGTGAAGGCGCACCGCCAGTTTTCGGACAAGAACTTTACAATTCTTGGTGTGTCACTCGACCAGGAAAAAGAAGCCTGGGTGAAAGCGATTCAAAAAGACAGCCTGGCCTGGTCGCATGTAAGCGACCTTAAATTCTGGGAAAGCAGCGTGGTTCCCCTTTACGGCATCAGCGGTATTCCTTACAATGTATTGCTCGATCCGAAAGGAATGATCATCGCCAAAAATTTACGGGGTGAAAACCTGCAAAGCACCTTGCGGCAGGTATTAAAATAAAATGCTTTTACTAAAAAGAAAAAGGCCGCTTTTCAGCGGCCTTTTTTATTATTTGCAAATGCGGATCAGTAACCCGGATTCTGAGCAATATTCGGATTGGCCAGTATTTCGCGTTGAGGAATCGGCAGAAGATAAAGCGGGTTGGTTGGCTCTAATCTTCTGTATTCAACCGCAGCATCAGTGTCTAACCGTGTAATAGGTAAAGCGCGTCGCTTAAGGTCAAAATAACGGTGTCCTTCAAACGCAAGTTCCCTGAAGCGTTCTTCATAGATAAAATCTATCGCTGCCTGCTTCGTAGCAAAAACAACCGGTGTAACAGTAGAATAACGTGCAGTACGGAGCGCGTTTACATCAGCCGCAGCTCCTACAAGGTCATTTGTTTCTGCCCGTGCTTCAGCGCGGATCAGGTACATTTCAGCCGTACGGAACAATTTGATGTCATTTACGAGTGCACCTGCGGCAGAACCCGGATATTTATTGATGGTCAGCGTATCATCGGGATCGCCACCGATACCCGGACGGGAAACCCTGATATAGGTATTGAAACGAACATCATTCAGGCTATCATAAGAAGCCCTGATTTCATCACTGGGCTGGAAGAAAATATCACCGTTTGTATCACGCCATAAAGTCGATACATTTTGACCGGTAGCCCTTTTAATTTCCCAGAATACTTCCGTGTCAATGGCATCTGTCCAGATACCGGAAAAAGCATTACGCGTAGCTAAAGGCTTTGACGCGATGGCTTCCGTAGCAAACGTGATAGCAGTTGCCCAATCCTGTTTGTACAGGGCAACGCGTGCCCTGATGGCAGCAACAGCCGACTGGGTAATACGTCCAACGCTTAGTGCCCCCCCGGTAAAGGATGCAGGGATCAGGGTGCGGGCTTGCGCCAGGTCGCTTTCAATATCCGCGAAATTAGAGGCAGAAGTTCCTCTCGAAGGTTGTGCAATACCGGATGTTTTCACATAAGGAACACCGGGCGAATTCGGATCGTACGGCATCTTGGCATACCATCTCCAGAGTTCGAAATGAGCCCAGGCACGAAGGGCCAGCATTTCACCCATTACCTGGTCTTTTGTAACCTGTTCAGCAGGCGTTGTTGCCGGAATACGGCCGGCTGCTTCCATCACCCTGTTCGCACGATCGATTGGAATGTAAAGGTTCGTCCAGGCACGGGCGGCATCGCCATCATTGGAAACGTGCACCCACTTATGCAGGAACTGGCCTTGTCCCCGGTTCTCGGAAGAGATCTTTACTTCGTCGCTCATGATAGCGGCTACAAAAATGATATTCTCCCCGGACACGGATGCATAAGCTCCAATCGCTCCCCTATCGAGGTCGGCCACCGACACAAAAGCATTTTCCTCCTGGATCTGGTCTGTCGGCCTGATTTCATCCAGTTGCTTTTTACAGGAGCCGGTCAGTACTGCAAGGCCGATTATAAATATTGATAATTTTTTCATTGTTAAATTTTGTTAGGGCATTAGAAAGTGATATCCAGTCCAACTGTAATTGTCCTTGAAAGAGGGTATTCATACTGGGCAATGTTGTTATTATCCTCAGGATCGAAACCTCTCCATTTTGTCCAGGTGTAAAGGTTGTTACCCTTTATGTAAAAGAATGTGTTCTTGATAACCTTTGTTCGCTGCAACAGGCTGGAAGGAAGTGCATAACCAACGGTCAGGTCCCTGAAACGGATGAAGGACGCATCTTCAATATCTTTTGAAGAGAACTGCCTTGGGTAACGGGGCGACTGGAAGTCGGTTACATCACCTGGCTTCTGCCAGATCTGCAACATAGTGACCGATTGGTTGAACTGAACGTTCGGGCTGTTTCCGTATTCATAGAAGAACGATTCATTATTGAAACGGGAATAACCTTGTGCATAAGAGAATAAGGCAGACAGGCTGATTCCTTTAAAGGTGAAATCGGTTCCGAAGCCACCTGTATGCGGAGGATTGAATGTTCCGAATTCAGCCAGTTGTGCAGCAAGACTGTAGTTCTTTGTAATCTTGCCGTCTTTATCTATGTATTGAGGCTCTCCGGTTGCCGGATCAACACCAGCCCATTTCTGGATATAGTGTGAACCAATCGGTAAACCAACCCGGATGATGGATGTTCCCGAAGGAAACTCATTCACCTGTCCGAGGCTCGTGATCTCATTCTTATTGTAGTTACCATTCACCCAAAGAGTCCACTCAAAATTGCGTCCTCTCAGAATAGAACCGCGAACATCCCACTCAATACCTTTGTTTTCCATTTCACCGGCATTCAGCGGAAGTGTTGGATTACCGCTGAAACCTACGGTGTTGGAAAGCTGCTGGTTAATAAAGATTCCTTCCGTGGTTTTCTTATAAACATCCAGAGAACCGGAGATCCTGTCTTTAAGAATTCCGAAGTCGAAGCCTATGTTGGCCATTTTGGTTTTTTCCCAGTCGTAGGTTTCATTACCTAAACCGGAAGGTGCGATACCCTGTACGCCACCATAGCTGGTATTTCCGTATGGAGACAGGTAGTTAAAGAAACCCGGGAATCCATTGTTATTTGCCGTTTTTCCATAGCTGGCACGAAGCTTCGCATAGCTTACCGCATTAACACCACTCATGAAATCTTCAGCAGTAATATTCCATGATCCGCCGAGGGACCACAAGTTTACATAGCGGTTAGCCGGGGAAGCTTTGGTAGAACCATCACGTCGGATATTCGCCTGCAGGCTGTAGCGGTCATTGTAGGTATAGGTAAACAAACCGATCAGCGATTCCAGTGCTGAAGGGTTAGGGCGACCACCTCCTACGAGGGGTACAAGTCCATTTGATGTGCTACCAGGGGTGATGCCTGCCGGGGTATTGGGTAGTTTCTCGTTAATACCATAACCGGTATAGGAAAAGTTATCTCCGAACTCACGGAAATATTCATACAAGGCAGTAGCGCTTACATAGTGTCTCGACATGAAGGTCTTGTTGAAATCAAGACCACTGGCGGTTGTGTAATTAAAATAACGGCTGAAACCTGTTGAATACAAACCGGCACCCCCAGGTACAACCTGGCGTCCTGCGAATGAATTCGGCTTAATAAATCTTGAATTATCCGATTGACGGAAATCCAGTCCAAACTGGGCACGGGCCGATAACCAGTCGGTAATCCTGAAACCGGCTTGTAAAGACTGAACCGATTTAAACTGGTTGGTGAGGCTGGTAGAAGTAAAGATCCTGTCGTAGGCGTTGCTACCTACTAAACCACCGCCTGTATAAACCGTATCATTTAATGGATTCCTCAGGCGCTGGTAAGGCAGGGACAGGAAGGCAGCTGCAAACGGATTGGCCAGCGCTACGCCCCCTTCTGATTCAATAAAATTCGATTTATTGAAGTTCATGTTCGACTGGAGACCAATACGGAAGCGGCCGGTATTGTGTTCTACGTTGGCACGCAGGTTATATCGCGTGAGGTCAGAGCGGATGGCGATACCTTCCTGGTCGTAAAAGTTCCCGGCAAGAAAGAAACGTGTTCTTTCATTACCACCCGAAACCTCCAGTTCATGCTGGCTGAAAGAGCCATTGCGGAAGAAAAGATCCTGCCAGTCTGTATTGATCTGGCGGATACTGTCCAGGATAAAATCATAGCGTGCCTGGCTGGCTGCAAACGGATTAGCCGCAGGAGAAGTAGCAGGCAACGTGGCATAAACAGGGTTTTTCCGCGAGAATCTCCAGCCAGGGAAAGAAGAAATCAGGGCATCAGAAGGCAACTGCGCACCGATGATTTCTTCAAACTGCAGACGCTCGGCCGTATTCATCATCTGGAATTTATTCAGCGTACGGTTAGACTGCCCTCTCTGGTTGCGAAGGGTAATACGGGTTTCACCGGCACGGCCTTTTTTAGAGGTAATAACGATGACGCCATTCGATGCACGGGAACCATACTGTGCTGTGGAAGCAGCATCTTTTAATACGGTCACTGATTCAAAATCATTCGGATTCAAACCACGGAATAATCCGGCTTCAATAGGAACTCCATCAAGGATGTATAAGGGTGTGTTACTGCCGCTGATGGAACCAGCTCCGCGGATCTGCACTCTTGCACTTGATCCTGGCTGTCCCGAACCGGCTAAAGCAACCAAACCCGGTACCCGGCCCTGGAGCATCTGGTCAATAGAACCCAGGGTTGAATTCCGCACTTCGCCAGCTGTTACCTGTGAAGCAGCTCCTGTATAATTTCTTTTTCTTTCCGTAGTGTAACCGGTAACCACAACCTCCGTGAGGTTTGTCTGGCCGGAGGGGCTCAGGGTTACATTAACGGTACCGCCGGTTGTAATGGGAACTTCAAGTGCATCAAAGCCAATATAGGAAACCACAAGGATCCTGGCGCTGGGCGCCACGGAAATGGTATAGTTTCCTGCGGCATCAGTTTGGGCACCGCCCACACCTTCCTTAACTGTAACGGAAGCCCCCTGTAACGGGTTTCCTGTTCTGTCTGTCACCCGGCCCGAAATGGTCCGGTTTTGTGCGAAAAGCTGTAGGCAAAGGCCTATCAGACCTAACGTCGTAAGTAGTAATCTCCTCATGTGCAATAAAATTGATTAAATGTGTGCAAAGAATTAAAAACGCGGTGTTTTCAAGGGGACCAAAGGATTAAAAGACCAGCATACCTGTATAAAAGCTGCACGAATATAAGGGTCTATACAAAAAAAAATGTTGGTTGTCTACATAAATATGACGGAAAGGGGACAAAAAAATGTAAGCGTTCGCTGATGAGGTATGAAAGGCACGCATTGATGAAACAATCCATCTGCCTTATATAAAGAAACCCCCGCAGGGCGGGGGTTTGAGGAAATTGCTTTTATTTATTTTAGTAACCACTATTCTGTGTAACGGTCTTATTTACCAGCAATTCATTCGACGGAATGGGCCAGATATACTGGGTATCTGTCGGGTTTACGGCCGTTACCGATCCTTTTGCCGGCAGAGGCATCAGCAGGCGGGTAAGATCCCTTCCGCGGAAACCTTCACCGATCAACTCAATTCGTCTTTCTTTAAGAATCAGGTTGATTAAATCTGCACCGCTCGTGGGCACGAGCGTTACGGCCGGGTCCGAACGTTGGCGGACAGCATTCAGTAAGGCTATTGCACGGGTATCCATCGGCGTAGTGCGGGCCAGGGCTTCCGCCAGGTTCAGCAGCACTTCCGCGTACCGGATAACCGGAACATAATCGGTATTGGATGTCCATTTACGCAGCCATGTCTTTCCACCGGAAGTAGAAAGAAGAGTCCTGCGTGCATCGGCCGCCGTCCAGGTAGCATCTGCTATAATCCCGGCAGGGTTCAGTGAATAATCGCCGTTACCCCCTTCAACCTGCGGACTGTAATACTGGTTCAGGCTGTTCTGCGTACCGGGAAGGTCAAGAGTAGTGAAAGGAAAGGAAAAGATATTTTCCGCGGTTTGACCACCACTCCGGAATACCGTTAAAATGCTGGGCTCAAGCCGGTGCGGAACACCGGTTGCGGCCTGGAAAGGCGCTGTAGCCGGAACAATCTTGTTGGCTTCTGTGATCACATCTGCCCAGCGGCCCATATGCAGGTATACGCGTGTTTTAAGTGCGATCGCTGAATTTTTATGGGCCCGGGTTACGTTCAGCCCACCTGTTGCCGCACCATAATTCTGGGGCAGGTTGGCTTCCGCGAAATTCAGGTCACTCACGATGAGGTCATACACTTCCGACACCTTTGAACGTTCTTTTTGATTTTCACCTGCAGAAGTTTGCGCTTCCGTATAAATGATCACACCCAGGTTATTGCCGGCATTATCGGCATACGGACGGGCATAAATGGTAACCAGTGAATGGTAGACCAGTGCGCGCAAAAACCTTGCTTCACCCCGGTACTGGTTTTTCAACGCATCTGAAATAGGCGATGTTTCCAGTCCTTTCAGCACCACGTTGATGCGGTTGATGGCAGCATAAGAAGCTGACCACAGGTTCTGCACTTCATTGGTAGCGGATTGAATGTTGAACCGCCATGTTTCCAGGTTGGTAACACCATTTGCCGTTTCATTAAGGAATTCCTCTCCGCGGATATCGTGGTACACCAGGTAGCGGCCTCCGTACAGGGCACCCGCTTTCACACTGGCGTACATACCATTCACTGCCTGCAGTGTTCTTTCAGGAGTTTGGAAGGCAACCGCATCGGAAATGGTTGTTTGCGGAACCGGATTAAGCAGTTCCTTGCGGCAGGAACTTAACCCGAGGACCGATAGTAATATGATGGATAATTTCAGTTTCATGTTTGTTCTCATTTTAATCATTAAAATCCTACGTTGATGCCCACGTTGACCGTACGGGCAAGGGCCGCCGAGTTACGGTCAACGCTTGGTGCGCCGTTGCTGTTCCCGTTGGTCTGGATCTCCGGATCAAAGCCGCTGTAGCTTGTAAACGTAAACGGATTCAACGCGGCCACATACACGCGGATACTGTTCATGTTTATCCGGTCTACAACGTTGCGGGGCAGTGAGTAACCAAGTGAAATGTTGCGCACTTTTATGAAGTCACCTTTCTCCACGTTGTTGGAAATCGGGAAGGAAGAACCATTGGAAATATTATCACCAAAAACAACGCGGGGCCATTTTGCATCATCACCCGGTTTTGTCCAACGCTCAAGCGCATCTTTTGCATTGTTCCAGTTACGGTTGTCGTGCAAACCGGCCTTAGTACCATTGTACACATAGTTACCACCGCTGTAATAAATCAAAACGTTCAGGTCAACACCTTTAAAACGGAATGAGTTATCCAAACCACCAAAGTATTTTGGAAGAGCAGGCCCCATCAGGATACCATCAGCCGCCTGGCTTGCAGCGCGGGTAACCGTTCCATCGGAAACCTTCGTCCAGCGTTGAGCAGCTGTAGGGGCAGAAAGGTCAAACTGCACACGGGTGCCGTCTCTTAATACATAGATGCGGCGACCGTTGGCCTGGTTGATGCCTTCTGTTTGTACCACGTAAAAGCTACCGATCGATTCACCTACGCGGATCATGGAAACTGATTCCAGGCCACCCGTGGCCACCAGGATGTCGGCGTTGTTATTTGCCAGCGCCGTTACTTCATTGTTAACGGTTGTAAAGTTGAAGTTGGCGTTCCAGGTGAAATCTCTTTTCGATAAAACCGTACCGCTGAGTGTAAACTCAATCCCTTTGTTGACCATGCTGCCAATGTTGGCTTGTATGGAGTTATTTGGGATTCCTCTTGAAGGAGCCTGGGGTTCATTAAGAATCAGGTCAGTAATATTATTATGGTAATAAGCAAATTCGAGGTTCAGGCGATCCCTGAAAAAACCGGCGTTGAAACCAACGTCAAGTTTTTTACTTTTCTCCCAGGTTAAGTTTGAGTTTCCGGCATTATTAAAGAAAATCGAAGGTTCTGTTCCATAAAGTCCGGAACCGAAAGTGCTCTGGTAGGTATAGTTGCCTACGCCTGCAAAATTTCCAACCATACCGTAGCTTCCTCTTACCCTTAAAGAACTGAAAGTGTTGCTGAACTCAGCATCTTTCCAGAAACCTTCTTCTGAAACAGACCAACCTGCAGAGCCTCCATAAAATGTACCCCACTTCTGCGCAAATGCGGAATAACCATCCCTGCGGAAATTTGCTGACAGAAAGTATTTGCGCTTGAAATCATAGTTCAGGCGTCCAAAGTAAGATTGAAGGAAATTTTCAAAAAGTCCGGTTCCTGCCGGAACAATTTCTGTAAAACCGCCCTGGAATTCATTGAAGAACGGATCGGAAACCCTTCTGCGGTCAGCGCCCCAGCTGTCTCCGGTTGTGTATTGCTGCTCGGCACCTAGCAGCAAGTTAACACCATGATTGGATGCCAGTCGTGTTGAATAATCCAGCGTATTCTGCCAGTTCCAGCGGCTGGGTTGATTCACGGTATTTTGTGCAGCGCCGAAAAATTGCGCACCATCACCATGGATACCGGTACGGAATTCTTTATTAACTACAGTTGCCTTATCGATCCCATAAAGTGACTTGAAGTTCAGACCTTCAAACAGGCGGATCGTTCCATAAACATTACCCAGGATGCGCTCCGACTCTGAAGTAAATTTATTCAGGTCCAGCAGCAGTACAGGGTTGGTAAAGGCAAGTGGTGTTTTGTTATTGCCCTGCCCGATGGCACCTGTTCCATTGATGTTGTAGCTGCCGTCGGCATTGTAAGGGCTCACGTTTGGTGCCAGTGCAAAGGCCAGTCGCGCACTGCCCGATGTATTGAAGGCCGCACCGGTGGAACCGGTATTCAGACCTTCGTTATCAGAATTGGTATAGTTAAACGTACCACCCACTTTCAGCCATGTATTGACCGAATGGTCAAGGGTAAAACGGCCGGTCATACGGTTGTAGCTGTTGTTGACAAACATACCTTCCTGCGTCGTATAGCCGGTAGAAAAATAATAGTTTGTTTTTTCGTTGGCGCCCGAAATAGAAAGACTGTGATTCTGGGCAAAGCCGGTACGGTACACATAATCATACCAACGGGTATCAATCAGCTTTCCGTTAGCATCATTCATGGTATAAAATCCTCTTGTTGTTCCGTTGGGAGGTGTTCCGGCATTGGTCAGACCTTCATTTTTGAGGTCGGTAAATTCCTGGGCATTCAGCACGGGGATCAGGTTGTACGGCTTGGTCCAGCCTGCCCATCCCTCGTAATTTACGCGGGTACGGCCGGCACGGCCTCTTTTCGTGGTAATCAGCAATACGCCGGCAGAGGCTCGTGAGCCATAGATCGCCGCAGCCGAGGCATCCTTTAAAATTTCAACGCTCTCAATGTCGGCAGGGTTGATATCACCCAGCAGGTTATTGGAGGCTGTACCGCCCACATCACCGGTAAACGTAGGCACACCATCAATGACCACTAAAGGATAAGAGCTGAGTGAAATGGAGTTAACACCACGAACACGGATAACCGGGGGGTTACCCAAAACACCGTTCGGGATGTTGATGTTTACACCGGCAGCCCGGCCCGATAAACCCTGTTCAAATGTTTGAATGGGCTGGTCACGGAGCTTGGCGCCCGATACCTGGGCAACGTTCCCGGTGATCTCAGAACGGCGTTGTGTACCATAACCAACAACCACTACTTCCTGCAGGCTTCTGTCGGCAGGTGTCATGGTAACCGTTACGTTCGACTGGCTGCCTACAGTTACTTCTTTCGTGGTCATGTCCGCAAAAGAAAATACAAGGGTGCGTCCGCTGGCCGGAACGTTTATGGAAAAACTTCCATCCTCACCGGTAACGGTTCCTGTAGTTGAATTTTTTACGGTGACTGAAACGTTAGATAAAGGAGCCCCTTTATCATCTGTTACCCTTCCGGTAACAGTTCGCTGTGCCCAGACCTGTAGGGTCGTAAGCATAAGCACCATGCTTACGCATAGAAATTTCCTCATGTGCATGTGTTTTATAATGACTAAAAAAGCGAAAACAGCTTTTAGGTCTTTTACAGGAAGGAGGATTTCTGGATGCCCGCTAAAATATTAAATACATCCGTTAAAAAAAACAGACAGCCCGGTTAAATATTTTGCTGCTTTGGTGGCGAAGCTGATTTTTTACGGTAAAAGGAAATGATCAGGGCAGGCAGTAATACCAGGTTGGCCAGGGTGGCAGTAACCAGCGTAAGGGAGGTAAGCCATCCAAGTGCTTTGGTGCCACCAAAGGTTGACCAGCAGAAAATAATGAACCCTGCAATCAACACAATGGACGTATAAATTATACTTAACCCCGTTGAATGAATGGTTTCCACAACGGTTTGGAAGGGATCATTATTAAACTGTTTCAACTGCTGCTTGTAATTTACAAGAAAGCGGATGGTGACGTCAATGGCAATCCCCAGCGCCACGCTGAAAACCAATACCGTAGAGGGTTTCAGCGAAATGCCGGCCCAGCCCATAACACCGGCCGTCAGCACCAGCGGTATGAGGTTTGGTATGAGCGAACAAAGAAGGATGCGGAAAGAACGGAATAAATAAAGCATGCACAGCGCGATCAGCAGAAAGGCATAAAAAATACTTTCTTTCAGCCCGTTGATAATAAACTGGCTGCCTTCCAGGAAAGTTACCGAGGTGCCGGTAAGCTGCACTTTATATTGCACCGTATCAAAAATCTGATCCGCCTTTTGCTGTATGCTGTCCAGGATAAGCGGCAGCCTTGCGCTCCCTACATCTTTCATGTTTACAGATATACGCGCCATCTGCCGGCTGCTATCCATGAAAGAAGAAATTAATTTGTTGAACGAATTTTTGCTTCCCGTGCTGTCGTTGTTCGACGAAAGGTAAGGCTTGAGGGCAGGCAGTACGGCATCATTGGGCATGGCATAATAAGCTGTGTCGCCTTCAAAAAATGCCTGCGTGGCAAACTTCAGTCCTTCGGTAATACTGAGCGGGCGGCCAATGAAATCCTGTGCGCCCAGGTATTGCGCCATCGAATCGATCTTCACCAGGTTTTTCATGTTGCGCGTTACACCCTGTTTTCTTTTTGTATCCACCACCATTTCAAGCGGCATCACCCCTTCAAAATTTGTTTCAAAGAATTTCAGGTCGGTGTAGATCTTGTCCGTGGCGGGCAGGTCATCCACGATATAGGCTTCGCTTTTCAGCCGCATGATTCCAAAGGCAGCAAAAACTACGATAACACCAGTTACGGCATAGATCCATTTGCGGTGTTGCACCGACCAGATCTCCAGCCGGTCCAGCCAGCCCTGTAGCAGGGAGTTATCCAGATATTTTGTATGTCTTTTTTTCGGGGGAGGAAGAATATTAAGCGCAACCGGGATAAGAATAAGTGAAATAAAAAACAGCAGCATGATGTTGATGCCGGCTACGGCACCAAACTCTTTCAGTACCTGGCTTTTGGTCAGCGCAAATACGGCAAAGCCGATGGCTGCTGAAATATTACAGAACAGGGTAACGATCCCCATCTTGGAGATCATCTGCACAATGGCTTCCCGCTTCGAAGCTTTTTCGCGGTAGGCCGTATGGTACTTGTTGAGAAAATAAATACAGTTGGGAATCCCGATCACCACTACCAGCGGGGGAATAAGAGCGGTAAGGATCGTGATCTTATAACCCATCAGATTCAGCGTTCCAATACTCCACACAACCCCGATAATGACCACCACCAGCGAAAGCAGCATGGCACTTAACGAACGGAAAAATATCAGGAGGATCAACGCTGAAAGTATAACAGACGCCACAAGAAAAAACCTCATCTCCTTCTGAACCCGGTCGGCCAGTACGGTCCTGATAAGGGGCAGCCCGCTGAGATGCAGTTCGATGTTGTGCTTTTTTTCAAAAGCTTCTGTAAGCTTTGTAATGTTTGTTACAATGGTTGTCCGCTCGGGCGAATTCAGTTTAACCGAAGAGATCCGGATGCCCATCATCCAGGCGTTTGTCTGGGGATTATAAAGCAGTCCGCGGTAAAAAGGAAGGGAATAAAAAACAGCGCGCGCACTATCCAGCGATGCCTGGGTCGAAATGGTGTCGGGGAAAACGGGAATGGCCTGCAGCGTTTCACTTTCAGCAGCCCGCACGAGGTTAATGGCGGAAGGAACGGAAACCACATCTTCCACCGAAGAAACTTTTTTGATATCCCTGTTCAGGGCAACATAATCGCGGAAGAAATCCTGTTTGAAAAAACTGTCGGTCTGCACACCCACCACCATCAGGTTTCCATCTTCTCCAAACTTCTTGCGGAAATCCTGGTACGCTATATATTTCGGATGGTCGGTTGGAATGGCCCTGGAAAATTCATAACTCAACTTCACCTTGCTGGCTTCAAATCCAAGCCACACGGTAATACCCAGTATGATGGCCAGTAAAACATATCCATAGCGCAGGATCCGGTCTCCAAGAAAGTTCCACATAAGCAGGGATTTGGCCGCAAAGAAAACAAACTGGCGGAAATATGCTGCAAAGAATCGGTGACACCAGCGTTTTTGACTTTGGCCCGGCCTGGTTTTAACGGTTTAATCGCGCTGCATTTGATACATTTGAGCCGTGAGATGGATCCTTTTTACCGGGTTGCTCCTCCCCTTTTTTTCCCGCGGGCAGAATAACTTTCCACCGGTTCAATCCTGGAGGGAACACCTGCCTTATGGAAGTACTATTGACGTGGCAGCCTCCGCAAAAAAGATCTATGCGGCTACTCCGTACAGCGTATTTAGTGTGGATAAAGAGAGCGGAGAAACAGAGCGATTGAGTAAAGTGTGGGGACTGAGTGAAACCGGCATACAATCCATAGCTTTTGATTCCCTTTCCAATAAGCTCATCATTGCCTATACCAACAGTAACATTGATATCCTGGAAGAAAAAGGGATCCGCAACATACCCGGCATCAAGCGCGAAAATATTGCGGGCGATAAATCCATTTACAGCATCTTCCCCGACAACGACCGCTGTTACCTGGCAACAGGCCTGGGAGTAATTGTTTTGGATATGCGCAAATATGAAGTCCAGTCTTCCTGGTTCCTCGGCGCTTCGGGGTCGTATGTAAAAGTATTCGCGGTAACCCGGTCCGATGCGGCGCTTTATGCCGCCACACAGGAAGGGTTGAAAAAAATTGCACTGAACCACCCCGGTCCCAACGATTTCAGGAACTGGCAGCAGCTTTCGGGAAGCAATGGGCTTTCTTCTGTCCCTGCACGATCCGTTGTGCGGCTGGGAAACAAGATCATCGTGCAGCAATCTGATTCACTGTTCGTTGAAACCAGTGGTGGCTGGAGTTTTTTCTTTGCCAACGGGAAGCCTATTGCCAACCTGCACGCATCAGGGGGCCGGTTGATGATCAGCCAGCGAAGCGGTGCCGGTCCGAGCCAGGTGCTGGCACTCAATGAAAGCGGTACCATCATTCAAACCCTTGCAGCGCCGGGCGTCATCTCTTTCCCCGAAAAAGGGATCACCTCCGGATCTGAATACTGGGTGGCCGACCGCTTTGGGGGATTATCTCGCTGGCGCGGAACATCATTTACATCCTACAAGATCAATTCACCCGAAGGCATTGCCACCGGAACCATTGCCGTTCACAACAACGTGGTTTACGCTGCAGCCGGAAGCGTGAATGATTCCTGGAATTACCTGTATAATCCAAACGGAATTTACCGTTATCAAAACAACGAATGGAAATCATTTAACCTTTTTTCGACTGCGGCACTCGATACACTGCTGGATTTTGTAACCATTGCCCCCGATCCGCGCGACGGCTCTGTATGGGGCGGCTCTTTCGGGGGCGGGCTCGTACACCTGAAAGACGATAAAGTAGAGCGTATTTACAAACAGGCCAGCCCGTTGAAAGCTCCCCCGGGTGACCCGGGCAGTTTCCGGGTAGCTGGACTTGCCTTTGATAAAGAAGCCAACCTGTGGGTGGCAAACTTCGGCGCACAGCAACAGTTACACGTGCTGAAAGCGGATGGCACCTGGAAATCATTTACGGTTCCGTTTTTTCTTTTTGAAAATGCCGTGTCGCAAATAATTATTGACGATGCCGGACGCAAATGGATCGTATCACCACTGGGTAACGGTGTTATTCTTTTTGATGATCGCGGCACCATCGACAATACCGCTGACGATCGCTGGCGCCTGTTTCGCAGCGGTGCGGGGGCCGGGTCGCTTCCTTCCTCTGAAGTACACAGTATTGCCCGCGATAAAAATGATTTTATCTGGATCGGAACATCCGATGGCACAGCCGTAATTCAGTGTGGCGAAGAAGCACTGGGCAGGTGCGAAGCCGTGCTGCCGGTAATCATCGAAGGAGGATTTAATGCTTACCTGTTCAAAGGTGTAGCGGTCCGCAGCATTGCCGTTGACGGCGCCGACCGCAAATGGGTGGCCACATCAAATGGTGTGTGGCTGGTATCGCCTTCGGGTGAAAAAGTGCTGGAGCATTTTACGGAAGACAACAGCCCGCTGCCTTCAAACAATGTACACAGCATTGGCATAAACGGAACAACAGGAGAAGTATTTTTCGGCACCTCAAATGGCATTGCTTCTTTCAGGGGCACCGCAACGGAAGCGGGGGCAGATAAAAACAATGTCCTGGTATTTCCCAATCCTGTGCCTCCCGGTTATTCAGGTACCATTGCCATAAAAGGCCTGCCGGATGCAAGCTTTGTAAAGATCACGGAACTCAATGGACGGCTGGTTTACCAAAGCAGGTCGCTCGGCGGACAGGCGGTTTGGAATGGCAGGGATTACCGCGGCAACCCAGCAGCCAGTGGCATTTATCTCGTACTGGTGGTGGACAAGAACAAGCAGGAAAAGGCCGTCACCCGCATCGTCTTCATTGCAAAATAAATCCGGGCATAACAAACTATATGATCCAGAAAACAAAAGGCATTGTGCTGCGCACGGTTAAATACGGAGAAACGAGTTTGGTTGCCACCATATTTACCGAATTGTTCGGATTGCAGTCGTATATGGTCAATGGCGTGCGCACGGTTCCAAGAAAAGGAACTGCAAAGGCCAACCTGTTTCAGCCCGCTGCCATGCTCGATCTTGTAGCCTATCACAATGAATCAAACAACCTGCAGCGGCTGAAAGAATTCCGCTGGGCGCACCTGTACCAGCACCTGTATTCCGATGTGCGCAGGAATGCCGTTGCGCTGTTCATGATTGAACTGCTCACCAAATGTCTGAAACAACCGGAGCCCAACCCCGAGCTTTATTATTTTACCGAAGATGCGTTGCAGCACCTGGATACGGGCTCTGAAAAAGCGGCTGCCAATTTTCCCCTGTTTTTTGCGCTGCACCTCGCTGTTTTCTTTGGTTTCCGCATATCCGATGAATACACGGAAGAAAAACATTTTATTGACCTGCAGGAAGGGTCGTTTACTTCACAACAACCGCAACATCATTTTTTCCTGGAAGGAAAAGAAGCAGCAGCCGTATCGCATATTTTAAAAGTATTGCAACCCGAAGAGCTGGAAGAAGTACAGCTGAACCAGGATATGCGCCGCAGGATCACCCTTTCGCTGCACGATTATTATGCCCTGCACATTCCTGATTTCGGTACCATGAAAACGCTGCCTGTTCTTCGTGAGATCATGAGTTAATCCCACCAGAGCCAGAGGTAACTATTTTTACGGTAATATTCCACGAGGGCTTCTTTTGTTCCATAACCCTGGTCGATAACGTCGGGGCAGAATGCGTACACTTCATCCGCAAACTTTTCCATGTCAGCTGGTGGGTTATCCATCATTGCTTCCATGCGGTCCGTATCGGCCACCAATAATTTAAAGCTGTACTGCTCATTCCATTCACGAACTTTTTGAAGGATGTCTTCCGTGTCCAGGTTGTAATTGCCGCCTTCAATGCGCACAAACCGGAGCACGTCGAACAGGTCCCGTGCTTTTATGATCACTACATCAAAAGTAGTGATCGTGTCCTCAACAAAACCCATGTTTTTACAGAAGATGAAGTTGCCGCTGCTTTTTACCGATTCATGAAACTGCAGGCAGATTTCCTTGGCAGTTTCTTCTTTCAGCCGGCTGAAAAAAATGCCGTGATGAATTGTATCCACATCACCATAACCGGTAGAATCATAAACTTCATTCACCTGCATATATTTCCGGTACCCTTTGCCGCTCTTCTGCTCTATTTCGATCAGCACATTTTCCGGGATCGTGATTCCGTTCAGCGATACCTGTCTTACATCCTCTTCCTTTCTTTGACCGGACCTTTGCCCGCATGCATACAGAAGTACTGCAAAACAGAGTAAACTGAAAGACCGGGGTACGTTCATCACAAAATCCGTTTAGATGAGTCAAACGATTCGTTGAGCAGTACGATGCCGGGCCGGCAGCCTTTTTTAAAACGGCCCATATCATTCCATCGCAGGGCGCGGGCCGCACCGGAAGTAGCCCATCGCAATACCGTTGCCCGGTCCACTTCCGGAAAGGCAGCACAAATTGTTCTCATTTCGGCAGGAATACTCAGTTGCCAGTTACTGCTGTAACTGTCTGTGCCGAGAACTATAGAACAATCATGTTTTACCAGCAACTCCACCGGTGGAAGATTTGCTTCAATATACCGGTTGGCATTCGGACAAAGACAATAAACCAGCTGAAGTCCGAACCGTTCCGCATGCGCTTTGGCAAATAAAATATCCTCTTCATGGATATAGGTGTTGTGCACTACCAGGATTGTTTGTCCGGATGTAAAGCGTGGCAGCCAGGTGCGCAGGCTGCTGGTTCCGCTTACCGGGAAAGGTGATCCTCCGTTACCAAATTCGGCATACATGCGCAAAAAGTCTCCGGTGCCTTTTATGAAGAGATCATTTTCCGCAGCAGCTTCCTGGTTATGTATGGAAATAATTTTTCCATTTGTACGGCTGTTGATCTCCAGCATTGTTTTTTCGCTCACGCTGTAGGGCGCATGGGGCACCAGCACTGCAGGCAGTCCTTCCTGCAAATGGGCCTCGGCTACATCCTGCGGACCACCTATCTGCCGCTCCAGGTTCTCATCATAAAAGTTGATCACTTCCACAAGGCTGTGCCAGCGGATAGGGCTTCTTTTTTTTACTTCAAGGGCATCGGTGGTATTACAGATATCAGCCACTCCTGAAATTCCTCCCTCCCACATTTCTTTATCCGCATCGGCAATGCCGGTATGCTTATCACCCTCAAAAGAACGGCGGTTCTTTACAATATTGATCAGGAAATCTACCAGGCCCGTGCCGGTAGGAATGCATCCTTTGAAATGACTAAGCTCTATATGGCAGTGACAGTTAATGAAACCGGGTGAAAGAATGCCCCCGAACCGTTCCACGTCATCTTCTTCCGTAACCGGTTGAAGGCCGATGATCAAACCTTTATCATCGGTGACCAGCATGGTATTTTCCAATAACCGTTCACCATCGAAAACCCGGTCTGCCGTGAACTTGCGAAAAGCCATAGCGCACTAAAATACATTGTTCTTAACGTTCTAATTCATGGGGCTATCTTTAATTTTGCCACCGCTTTACTATGCTGGATAAACTGGAAGCCATAAATGCCCGCTTTAACGACCTGGGAATTGCCCTCACCAATCCCGAGATCATTGGTGATAACCGCAAATTCGGTTCACTGAGCAAGGAATACCGAAGCCTAGAGAAGATCGTAAACGCTTATAACGATTATAAAAAAGTGCTCGATGATATTGAATTTTACCGCGAGGCTATGAATGGCAGCGATGCCGAAATGCGCGAACTGGCGAAGAGCGAGCTTCCGCAAACGGAAGAACAAAAAGAAAAAATGGAAAGTTCCATCCGCCAGATGCTGATCCCCAAAGATCCGCAGGACGAGAAGAACGCGATCCTGGAAATCAGGGCCGGAACGGGTGGTGATGAAGCAAGTTTGTTTGCCGGCAACCTTGTTCGCATGTACCTGCGGTACTGCGAGCGCAAAGGATGGAAGACTGCACTGCTGAGTGAGAACGAGGGAACGGTTGGCGGGTATAAGGAAGTACAGATTGAAGTGGTGGGTGAAGATGTGTATGGCACCCTTAAGTTTGAAAGCGGGGTGCACCGGGTGCAGCGGGTACCGGATACGGAAGCGAGCGGAAGAGTGCACACCAGTGCCGCTACCGTTGCGGTCATGCCCGAGGCAGAAGAAGTGGATTTTGAACTGAAGGACAGTGATGTTAAAATGGAAACGGCACGCAGCGGTGGTGCAGGCGGACAGAACGTGAACAAGGTGGAAACCAAGGTACTCCTGACGCATATCCCTACGGGTACAGTTGTGATTTGCCAGACGGAAAGAACGCAGCTGGGTAACCGGGAAAAAGCCATGAATATGCTCCGTACCCGGTTATACGAAGAGCAGGTCCGGAAACAGGAAGAAGAAATATCCCGGCACCGGAAAAGCCTGGTAAGCTCCGGCGACCGCAGTGCAAAGATCCGCACGTACAATTTTCCCCAGGGCCGTGTTACTGATCATCGGATCGGGTTAACCCTGTATAATCTGCAGGATGTGCTGGACGGAGGTATTGATGAACTTATCGATGCCCTGCAATTTGCAGAGAATGCCGAAAAGATGGTGAAACAGGATTGAATGATTGGGGATATAATTTCCGCGTAAAGTTTTCCTCGAATCCTTACTTTTTTTCTACTCTTCTAACAACATAGTATAAACGCAGTAAATAAACTAAGTGAGATTACTTACCGGATGGGTACACATAGGTTCCTAATAGCCTTCTTATTTAATTTTGGTTTGATTGAAATGGATCATTGAATTATTTTACAACTGGCACCATTTTTTCTATTTATATAAACAGCTGATTAACAGGGCAGGATTACAAAGTGTTTTTGAAAGCCTTAACATCCGCTCGAAAACAATTGGCAACATATTTGCGTTAATTAAGTCAGTTCTTCTCACATAAAGCAGTCAATTTTCTCATAAGCAGTTAGTTTTGGTTGCGACCCCTGTTTCTACAGGGGTTTATTTTTTTTATACAGGTCCTTAACCAGAATAATCCACCTGCAATAGCTCCTCCTGCATCTGCCAGCAGGTCACCCCCGTCGAAAGAGCGGTTAGCAATATATTGATCCTGAACAATTTCTACCAGCAGCCCATACGCGACAGCTGCAAACAGCAATACAACCAGTCTTTTTCCGCCTCTTATTTCCAGGGCCAGGCACCATAACCATACAAGGGCAGCAAAGAACCCGATATGCACCCATTTATCGAAGTAAATTTTTGAAAACCAATCGTTTTTTGGTATAGCCGAGCCGGGCAAAAAAAACAGAATGGAAATAATGATCAGCCACAGTGTTCCGATGATTTTACCGTGCGTGGAATTTAGAAGCATGAGGGCAAAATAGGAGTAAAGTTCTTAATTGGAATTGGGAATTTGGGAATGGGAATCAGGAGGATCTAAGTAGGAGGATAAGGTTTAGGTTGAGGTTGAGAACATAGGGTAAAGCTTCGCTAAAATATTTCGTTTAAAAATAAAATTTAGATTCAAGTTTATTCTTAAACGAAACGACTCATCTCGGGGGCGAACAAAGACCCAAAATCAAAAGCGAAGTGCTTTACGTCCGCCAACTGAGACATTGAAAATTGATTATCGAACATTGAACATTCTCTCCTATTCAACATTCAACATTCCCTGTTCCCTGTTCAATATTCCTCAGAGCTCTCCCTGAACCATCATTGCTTCCATGGTTGGGCTTGGACTGCCACCCCGGGGTTCGAGTGTTATGGCAAAGGCCTGGGCATTGGAAACATTCTGCATTTTAACCAGCAGGCGGCGACGGATGTCGAAATCAAATACGCCCAGGTCAACCGGCTTGCCATCGAGAAGTGCCCATAACTGGTACTGCTGACCGGAAGCAGGTTGCGGAAGATTATTGATCATCAGGTATACATCCTTGCTCGTGGTATCCCAATAAACGGTAGCGTAAGAAGCAGGAGCCTGGGGCGTGCCTTTAAGAGCAGCCATTTTCATATTGGGTTTATGTAATACTTCCGACTCATTCCGGATCTGTGCCAGCTCCTCGTTGGAGCGGGTCAGCTGGTTTTGCAGCTGCTCATTGGAAACTGCGAGGTCATTTGCTTTCTGGCTGCTGGTGATGGCCCAGATGATTGTGCCGGCCGTAATGAGCAGGCTGGCTGCGGCTATCATTTTCCATACGCCCAAACGGCGAACGGGCGTTGTTTCTTCTTCCTTTTCTTCACGCACTGGAACCGCTTTCACATGCACCAGGGAGTCCTGTATTTTCTGCCGGAGGAACACCGGTGCTGCCGGTGCATCGGAAAGCAATTGCATTTCCAGGGAAGCTTCAAAAGCATCACGGGCTGAAGCCACTTCAGCATATTGCCGGCACATCGTTTCAAACTCCTGTCTTTCGGCAGGCGTAGCGATTCCCAGCACGTAGCTTTCAATGATCCCGCTTGATATGTATGCCTTTGTATTCACTTACGACAATAATGTTTTTAGTTGTGTCAGGGCTGCCCTGATCCTTGTTTTTACAGTGCCCAGCGGAATATTCAGTGCTTTGGCAATCTGGTCATGTGTGTATCCCTGGAAATAAGAAAGATCTACCAGCATGCGCTGCTCTTCCTTTAATTTATAGACTACTTTTTTCAATCCGAAATCATCGAAACCCGGACGAACACTGGGCTGTGTGTATTCCCCGTCGAGCGGGATCTTTTTCATGCCCTGCTGGAACGCTTTCGATCTTGTTTTATCGATGGCTGCGTTCCGCGCTATATTCAGTATCCATGTAAATAACCTGCCTTTTGAAGCATCGTAGGTATCCGCTCTTTTCCATATGTTCACAAAGGTTTCCTGCAAAACATCGTTGGCCAGTTCCGTATCACCAACAATCTGTTTGATCACGCCATAAAGGGCACCGGAATAATGGTCATACAGGTATGTATAACCACTGTTATCCTTCTGTTGCAGCAACAGAATCAGCTCCTGCTCTTCATATGTAACCTTTGGACTCAAATGTTGGTTCTGTAACCGGTAACGAACCCGGTTTTATATACGTAAAGTGAAAAAATACAGATTGCTTAACCGACCAGGTCTCCGTAAGCGCTGGCATCCATAAGGGTTTCCAGGTCTTTTATATCGGCCAGTTTCATGCGCACCATCCAGCCTTCACCGTATGGATCAGTGTTTACAACTTCAGGATTGGAATTCAGTTTCGGATTTACCTCGATAATGCTTCCGCCCACCGGCAGGTATAGATCAGAAACCGTTTTCACGGCTTCTACTGTTCCAAACACGGCACCGTTCTCGAGGTCCTGGCCAACGGTTTCAATTTCAACATAAACAATATCACCCAACTCGCGCTGCGCAAAATCAGTAATACCAACTACTGCTTCTTCACCTTCAATGCGTACCCACTCGTGGTCTTTGGTATATCGTAAGTTCTCGGGAAAATTCATAAAGCAATTTTATGCTGCAATATTAGGCTATGAAATTGGGAAATTGGAGATTTAACCGCAAAGGCGCGAAGGATTCTTTGCGTCTTGGCGGTTGCATTTCTTCATCTCAGCGCCTGCGTTTTACCAGTCGCGCACTGATGATCCGCACATCCTTTAACGGCCGGTCGCGATCGGGTCCTTTGCTGGTTGCTGTTGCCGCAATGCGGTCCACCACTTCCAGTCCACGAACCACTTCACCGTAAACCGTATAGTTTTGATCGAGTTGCGGAGTGCCACCGGTTGTTTTATATACATCACGGTGCGCACCGGGCAATTTGCGTTTGAGCCGGCTGTTCTCAATGGAATCCAGTTCATGATCGGTGAACACTTTTCCCTGTACAATATAGAACTGGCTGCCGGAAGAGGCTTTTTCCGGGTTATTGTTCCGCGCGGCAGCCAGCACACCTTTGCGGTGAAAAATGGAAGGCCTGAATTCAGCAGGTACGGTATAAGAAGGTCCCCCACCTCCTAAAGGCTGACCGCTTGCAGCCCGTTTACTGTTCGGATCACCAGCCTGGATCATAAAGCCCTGTATCACCCGGTGAAAAAGTATGCTGTCGTAGAACTTTGATTTTACCAGGCGCAAAAAATTATCCCGGTGGAGCGGTGTGGAATCGTACAGGCGGAGAAAAATAGATCCTTCCGTTGTACGGAGTTCAATATCACGGCGGCGGTCTTTTTTCTTCAGCTTTACATCCTGTTGTGCAACAGATGCCAATGCAACACTGAAAAATAAAAGGAAAGCAAAAAGGCGGATGAAGATGCTCATGCTTTAAAAATATTTTTTATTATGAAAATAGGACGCTAAAACTCATGACTCTGGAAATACAGCAGGATATGATCTTTCAAAAAAGCCTCCTGCTCCACAGGGTGCATATTGGGCATGGCCTTTAGTTGTTTAAAATGAGGCCAGCCATCTTCATCAACGCCGGATAGTTCATAAAACCCGCTCGGGCTTAGTACGCTGCATATGGCCACATGCATCAGGTCCTGTTTCTGTTCCTTTGAAAATTTTTTACGGATATCACCAAACTCCTGGATGCCGATGAGGAAAAGAATACTCTCTACGTCCGGCTTTTTACCAAAGCGTTCCATCATTTTTTCTTCCAGCTTCCACCACCTGCTTTGCAGGTCATCGCTAAAATTCATGCGGCAAAGGTAGGGAACCGTTCCGTGCAGCCTTTTGCCACCCGTGGACCTTATCTTTGTGCCCTTCAAAAAAGAACTTACATGTTGCAGCTGGCTACCTTACGCAATCACACAGACCTGGTAAAAAAAAGACTGGAGCTGAAGAATTTCAAAGAAACCGGTTTGGTTGATTCCATTCTTACGCTGGATGAAGAACGCAAAAGACTCACCTTCCAATATGAGGATATAAAGTCTAAAGTAAATGCGGCGTCCAAAGAGATCGGTATGCTGATGGGCAAAGGACAGAAAGAAGAAGCCGAAGCGCGCAAAAAAGAAGTGGAGACATTCAAGTCTGCACTCGGACCGGTACAGCAGCAACTGGATGAAGTGGAGAAGGAATTGGACAGCCAGCTGGTGCGCCTGCCGAATCTTCCTTCCGAAAAAGTTCCACCGGGTAAAACGCCGGAAGATAATGAAGTGGTACGCACCGGCGGTAGCAAACCTGCTTTACCGGATGGTGCTGTTCCGCACTGGGACCTCGCCAAAAAACTTGACCTGATTGATTTTGAACTTGGGAATAAATTAACCGGAAGCGGTTTCCCGGTTTATAAAAACAAAGGCGCTAAACTGCAGCGGGCGCTCATCCAGTATTTTCTCGATTTCAATACGGCAGCCGGCTACACCGAAGTAATGCCGCCGCTGATGGTGAATGAAGCTTCTGCTTATGGAACGGGACAATTACCCGACAAGGAAGGGCAGATGTATTTTGTGGGAGAAGACAATTTATACCTCATTCCCACAGCAGAAGTACCGGTAACCAATATCTACCGGGATGAGCTGATCAAAGGTGCGGACCTGCCTGTAAAATTAACGGCCTACACACCCTGCTTCCGCCGTGAAGCCGGAAGTTATGGAAAGGACGTTCGCGGGCTGAACCGGCTGCACCAGTTTGATAAAGTGGAGATCGTTCAGTTGGTTCATCCTGATAAAAGTTACGAAGTGCAGGAAGAGATGGTAGCACATATTGAAAAACTGGTGCAGTCACTAGGGCTTCATTACCGCATACTTCGTTTGTGCGGCGGCGATATGAGTTTCGCATCTTCCCTCACCTACGATTTCGAAGTGTTCAGTCCTGCCCAGGAAAAATGGCTGGAAGTAAGTTCCGTTTCCAATTTTGAAACCTTCCAGACTTCCCGCATGAAGATCCGTTTCAAGGATGAAAGCGGAAAAAACCAATTGGTGCATTCCCTCAATGGAAGCTCCCTCGCACTGCCCCGGATACTGGGCAGTTTACTCGAGGCCGGGCAAACGGGAAACGGCATTTTACTTCCACCAGCCCTGCATCCCTATTTTGGAAGTGAAATGATCTGATAATTTTTTATACAGGAAAAAACATCCTGGATTATATTGAGTGTTCAACCACTGTTTATGAAGAAATTTTTTATTGTTACCCTGATGGCGGGTGCTGCATTCGCGTGCAGCCGGAAAAACATAGCTTCCAAAGATGCGGCGGCGCAGGCAGCGCTCATTGAACAGGGCCATACGGTACATGATGCCAAATGCGGAAAATGCCATGTATTGAAAGACCGGGCGGCTTTTACCACCACGCAATGGGAAGGCATTATGCAGGTAATGGCCCCAAAGGCAAAACTTACGGAAGCGGAAACCAAACAGGTTACGGCTTATGTAAAAGCGGGCGCCAAAAAGTAATTTTCTGAAAATTCATAGCTTGGGATGCGTAACAGCATCCCTTTTTTATGCTGCAAGGACAGGCTACATATTCATACAATGGGCAGGAACAACCTGCCGAAGTGCAGGTACACCCTTCAAGGCTGGCCATCCTCATCAGGGATCATTATGGTGATGTGCGTACCATTTACTGGTATTACGACCAGGTTTTTCTACAAGGCACTGCATTGGCTTACCCCGGACTGCCTGCCCAGCAACTGAGGCCGTTGACGTCTGAACTGTTTACAGCCATCGAATCAAAAATGCAAAAGCAGAAACGTTCGGTCACCAACAAAAAAGGGTTAACACTGGTAAAGGTGCTGCTGGTGCTTTTAATGCTGGGGCTCCTCTTTTATTTCTTTGCAGTACCCTGGATTGGGGGAAAGCTCGCGGCCCGCATACCGGTTGATTATGAAAAGTCACTGGGTAATGGGATGTATAACAGTATGAAAGGAGGGTTCCAGGTAGATGACTCGCGAACGGTATACATCAATGAATTTTTCCGGCAGCTTAAGTTCCCGTCAAAGTATGATATAAAAGTTACTGTTGTAAAAAGCGATGTATCGAATGCCTTTGCCATTCCGGGCGGGCATATTGTTGTGTACGACCGGCTGCTGAATGGCTTAACCTCTTATGAAGAACTGGCTGCATTGCTGTCGCATGAAGCAATTCATATTGAGCACCGGCATACCTTGCGCAATCTTTGCCGGGAGCTTTCATCCAAACTGTTTTTTAGCCTGTTGTTTGAAAGTATGGAGGGAGCCGGATCTGTTCTGCTGGCAAACGCCGACCAGTTGAAAAGCCTTTCTTACAGCCGCAGCCTCGAAACGGAAGCCGACGAGGAAGGAGCCAGACTGCTGGCTGAAAGAGGAATGGACTGCAATGGATTTATCCGGCTTTTCGGGGTATTCAAAAAAGAAATGTCCACCGGTACCCAAACACCTGAATTCATCAACAGCCACCCCAATCTTGATAAACGCATCGGTCATATTCAGCAGCTGGATTATTGCAGGCGACCGGCATCAAGCGATACAACATTGCAGCATATTTTTCTGAAAATGCAGACGGCTCCGTAGAAAAAATTCCGTGCATAACCTAAAACAGTGTTAAGACATAAAGAAGGTGCATCATTATGTAAAAGCACTTGTCTTTATTTGCCTTAAACCAACAACATGAGAAAATTTTTACTGGTGGCGTACCTTGCCCTCAGCACATTTTTTGCTGACGCTCAAATTAAAAAAGGATCTGTTTTACTGGGAGGAAGTATAGGCTACACAGAATATAGTTCCGGTAGCGCTACCTGGGAACCATACAGCCGGACACTCTTCTTTTCACCAGCAGTTGGTTTGGCCATAAAAGACAACAATGTGTTTGGAGTTAAAGCAATTACCGTATTCAACAAAAACATACAATCCAATTCGGTTGAGGCAAAAAATTCAACACGCGGGGGTGGTTTATTTTTCAAAAGATACCTTGATCTCGGTAAGAACTTTTATCTGTTTGGCGAAGCAGGAGCAAATTATATAGCCAGCAAATCCGAGGCGGTGGCTGCGCCCGGTACAGGAAATAAAACAGGGAACAAAGTTTTTGGAATCAGTATTTTCCCTGGTATTACGTATGCTGTAAGCAGGCACTTTCACCTCGAAGCCAGCATCAATGACTTATTGAATATCGCCTATAACCATCAAACATACCTGAATTATACACCCACAATGGAGTCAGCTTACGAAAATAAAAGTTTCGGTATTAATGTAAATGCCAATCCCACTACTGCAATGAACATTGGTTTCAGGATTTTACTGGGGAAATAACGTTTACATGAGAAGGAGCCTGTTGCTGCATTTTATGAATGCGCGGGTTCATCACATAAAACCAAGCCGGTGGTACAAGGGACAGTAACACCATTCCCGGGTAACCTGTAGGCATTTGCGGCGATTCATCATGATGACGCAGGACCTGGTACTTGCGGCTGGATACAAAATGATGATCACTGTGACGGGTCAATTCAAAAAGCATGATGCGGCCTACTACATGATTGCTGTTCCAGCTGTGTGCCGGCAGGGTGCGTTCATACGTACCATCACCGGTTACTTTGCGTTGCAGCCCGTAGTGCTCAATGTAATTAACCGTTTCCAGTAACAGGATACCATGAAAAGCTGCGGCCAGGAAACATAGCGTAGCGGTCGTTCCGAAAACAAAATATATCCCCATCAGCATCAGCAGCTGGATAACCTGGAACTGCAGCATTTCATTGTGCAGGGAAAAAGCGGCAAAACCTTTTTTACGCGCATCGTGCGCCGCAATACGCCAGGCATCTATATATCCGTTGATCAGCGTGCGCGGGTAAAAAAAGTAAACCGGTTCGTTATACCGTGCCGTTGACGGGTCGCCGGGCGTGGCCACATTCTTGTGATGGCCTTTATTGTGCTCAATAAAAAAATGCAGGTACAGCGACGAAAGAAGCAGCATCTTCGCCATGAACTGTTCTTTTTTATGAACGCGGTGACCCAGTTCATGACCCACGTTGATTCCGAATGTTCCGCAAAGCAGGCCCATTCCGAGGATCTTGCCCATAATATCCCACCAGCTTTGCTGCTGGAAGGCCATCGAGTAAAGAAAGCAGCCCAAAGCCATATATTGAAGTGGTACTACCAGGTACAGCAACAGGTCATAGCGACGGTCTTTCCGGGAAAGTTCTTCTTCCGCTTCCGGTAGATTGGACTCGTTTGGCTTCAGCACCAGTTCCATGAGTGGGATCAGCACCCAGGCATAACACACTGGCCACCAAACAATCAGCCCCTGCATAAACAGGGAAGGCAGCGTACCGAGGTACAACAAAACAGGTGCTGCATATTTGATGGGCCGGATGTTCATCAGGGCTAAAATTATAAAAAGCCCTCATTTTTTTTCATCTTTATTGGTGGCCGGTTAAACGCCGCCAATTTTTAACAGTCTCAAAGCAAATATTTCCGCTACATGATCTCCAACCAGCAAAAAAATCAGCACCTGATGTGGCGTGCGGGATTTGGGCCTGCGGCCGACCAGCTAGAACAATTGCAAAGGATTTCACCCACCCAATTATTTAAAGCCCTTCAAAAAGCATCGGCCACCAAACCGGTGTATATGGATGTAGCGGATACTTATCTCAAAGGATTATTTATGGGGCTTGATGAAGAAGGGAAAAGAAAGAAAAAAGGATTGGATGCCGGCGAAAGAAAGATGATCCAGCAAAAACAAAGAGAAGGGCTGCGGAACCTTAATTTAAGCTGGCTCAATGAAATGGCAACCGGACAGGCGCAGCTTCGCGAGAAAATGGCTTTCTTCTGGCACGGGCATTTCGCCAGCCGGAACATTAATATATTTTACCAGCAGCAAATGCTGGATGTGATCCGTACGCATGCGCTGGGAAGTTTCCGTGACCTGCTTCACCAAACCTCCAAATCTGCAGCGATCCTGAATTTCCTCAACGCACAGCAGAATAAAAAAGGACATCCTAATGAAAACTTTGCGCGCGAGGTGATGGAACTCTTTACACTCGGACGTGGAAATTATACCGAGCATGATGTAAAAGAAGCAGCCCGCGCCTTTACCGGCTGGGGAGCCAACGCAAAAGGAGAATTTACCTTCCGCCGTTTCCAGCATGATGATGACTCCAAAACCGTACTGGGAAAAACCGGCAATTTAACCGGTGAGCATGTGCTTGATATTTTGCTCGAACAAAAACAAACAGCCCGCTTTATTACGCAGAAGATCTACCGCTTTTTCGTCAATGAAAATATGGATACGAACAGGACGACCTGGCTCGCAGATCGTTTTTACAAATCTGGTTATAATATCTCCGGGCTGATGGAAGACATCTTTACATCCGACTGGTTTTATGATGAAAAAAATATTGGTTCGAGGATCAAATCACCGGTGGAACTGCTCACGGGAATCCGCCGCATGCTGCCTATGGAGCTGGCGAATGAAGATGCGCTCCTGCTTTTACAGCGTGTGCTCGGGCAAACCCTTTTTTACCCGCCGAACGTAGCCGGGTGGCCTGGCGGTAAATCATGGATCGACAGTTCAACCCTCATGATGCGCCTGCGCATTCCGCAGTTAATAAATGATGAGGATGTCATGAATGTGCGCCCGAAGATTGATGATGACCAGATGATGGGACGAACCGACAGTGAGGAAATGGCACCCAATGCGGGCAAGCCCAAAAGAGGTTACGGCAAAGTAGGCAAACCGCTGCAGGTAACCATTGCCTGGAATTTGTACCTGAAAAATTTTGAAAGCATTCCGCGGGAAAACCTTTTAACGGCCATGCAGTCTTCCCTGCTGCAGGTTGTTCCGGGTTATAACCCCGACCTGATTAAAAGCAGTGCAGACAACAGCGGCCGCGAGCCATTCATTAAAACGGCTACACTGCAGATCATGAGTACGCCGGAGTACCAGGTATGCTAACGAAGAAGCTGCAAGCTGCAAGCTTCAAGCTGCAAGCCGGGCATCCGGTTACGCTGCGCTTTTAACTGTAGTTAATAAGTTGTCAGTTTGCAGTTGGCAGTTGGCAGTTGGCAGTTAAAGACAAAAGCGAAGCGCTTATATAAAGAAACTTGCAGCTTGAAGCTTGCAGCTTGTAGCTCCTAAAACATTAATCACCCGCCTGCCGCGTAAAGCGTGCAGCGTGAAGCTTAAAAACATGGTAGTAAAACGCAGAACATTTTTGCAGGTTGGATCGCTGGCTACAGCATCCTTTATGGTACCCAAATTCCTGAAAGCTTTTGAAGGCGGACAGGTGGTACCGCCCGGAAACAAAGTAGTCGTGATCCTGCAGTTAAGCGGGGGAAATGACGGGCTCAATACCGTTATCCCGGTACGCAATGATATATATTACAAGTCGCGGCCCAAACTGGGAATCGATCGTACCAAAGCTTTGTCATTGACCGATGAAGTGGGCCTGCATCCTGCACTCACTTCCCTGGCCGACGCTTACCATGACGGTTCGCTGGGAATTTTAAACAGTGTGGGTTATCCCAACCCCGATCGCTCGCATTTCCGCAGCATGGATATCTGGCATTCGGGAAGTGAGAGCCACGATTACCTCACCACCGGCTGGATCGGGCGTTACCTCGATGCGCAGTGCAACGGTTGCGATCGCCCGACGCATGCCCTTGAAGTGGACGATGTGCTTAGCCTGGCCCTGAAAGGAGATACCGCAAACGGTCTGGCCTTTAAGGATCCGAAGCGCCTGTTTGGCACCAGCAACGAAAAATTCTTTAAAGAAGTTTCAAAGCAGCACGGCGATCATCACCACGATGAAAAGCCGGTAGACTACCTGTATAAAACAATGGCGCAAACGCTGTCATCTGCCGATTATATTTTCAAGCAATCAAAGCTTAATCCGACTAAAGCGGCTTATCCGTCCACGGACCTTGGTAACAGCCTGCAAACCATTGCCTCTCTCATCTTCTCCGACATCAACACCAAAGTGTATTATGTATCGCTGGGAAGTTTTGATACCCACATCAACCAGGAGAACCAGCAGCAAAGGCTGTTCACAGAAATGAACAATGCACTGGGTGCTTTTGTAAAAGACCTTAAAGCCAACAACCGTTTCAACGATGTGCTGTTCTTTTCATTTTCCGAATTCGGGCGGCGCGTGGCGCAGAATGCCAGTGCGGGAACCGATCATGGAACCGCCAATAATATGTTCCTGCTCTCGGGCGGGCTGAAGGAAAAAGGCATATTGAACGCACTGCCTGATCTTTCCGACCTCGACGAGGGCGATCTTAAATACAAGGTCGATTTTAAAAATGTATATGCCACCGTGCTCGATAAATGGCTCGGCGCCGATGATGAAAAGGTACTGGGAAAGAAATACGACAAGCTGAAATTCATCTGAGATTAAAGAGACTTACCAGATCTGACAGATATGGCATCTGGTGCCATCACCAGGTTGATGTGATTTCCTGTTTGAAATGCAGAAATCCCTCAAGACAGTCTGGTCTTTTTCTATTCCATATCTATAAGATATGGAATAGAAAATCCTCAGTGGTCCATGATGTAAAAAGTTTATTTGCCGGTGAAAACAGCATTTTTCACCGGCCCGCAGACATTCCATATCTGTCAGATATGGAATGTCTGTTAAATAAAAAAGGTGGTGCCGCGCACCACCTTTTTTTTGAAGAAAATTATTCTACTCGATACCATGCATCTTCTTTTTCAGCATCGGGTTCAGGGCCAGCATCACCAGGCCTGCTGCGATCGGGATGATGGTGAAAATGAGGAAGAAGGTTGACATATTATATTTTTCGGTGATAGCATCAATGTAGCTGCCCGTGATGCCCGCTGTCCAGTTGGCGATAAAATTGGCAACAAACCAGATACCGAACATCAATCCAACCAGTTTGATCGGGGCCAGCTTACTCACATAAGAGAGGCCTACAGGAGATACGCAAAGTTCACCCATAGTATGGAACAGGTAAGCCAGGATCAGCCAGATCATACTAACAGAAGCAATTTTAGCACCCTGAGGTATCGAAATTGAACCATAAGCCAGTATCGCGAAACCAAGGCCCAGGAGTATGAGCCCAATAGCAAACTTTACAGGCCCGGATGGATTAAATTTTGTTTCCCACATTTTTGAAAATAATGGGGCAAGCGCAATAATGAAGAATGAATTTAATATTCCGAACCACGAGGCAGGCACTTCAGTTGAATTGCTCCTTTCCTCAACCACTGTGAATTGTTTGATATCTTCATTTGCCTGGGCATCCGTGTCATCCAGAACTCTTAATTTCTTATTCACGATAATTCCACTATGTGAGCTCCCGATCTCCAACTTATCGATGGAAGATATAGTATTTGGCAATTCTTCACCAGCAACTGCTGCTGTAGTGTATGATACACCATAAGCTGTACTTTTGAATTCCCTGGAAAGCATCCAGATACAAATACCCCAGATAATAATAAAGCTGGTAGCTAAGAAGATATTTGACAATGCATATTTTGAAAAAGTTTGCCTGAAAAGCCTGTAAAGCACCACACTTAAGATGATCATTGGCACTATTGTTAATAGTGTATTGATCCAGGTGAATGCATGTGCCTGACCGCCATAAAGAACCCTGTCTGTGTAGTCATTTGCAAAGATTGTCATTGACCCCCCGGCTTGCTCAAATGCCCACCAGAAGAAAATGGTAAAGAATGCAAAAACACTGATTACGATGATCCTGTCGCGCGCGATGTTGGGACCCACTTCATTGGATCGGGGAGGGCGTGCTTCAGAGGACTGGGTTGTTTTCTGTTCCATGGGCTTCTGGAAAGCCCTGTTCTCGGCATAATTTCCCGCGTTTGGATCAATAGAAGCCTTTTGCTTTGGAGCCAACCCTATGGTACCGAAAATTTTTTGTGCAAAATAAAATTGCAGGAGCCCGAACAGCATAAAGATTCCGGCGAGACCAAAGCCATAGCTCCAGTCTACTTTTTCACCGATATACCCGCAAAGCAGGATACCCAGGAAAGCACCGGAATTAATGCCCATATAGAAAATGGTATAGGCGGCATCCTTTTTCTGGGGATTATGGGTGTACAATTGGCCTACCATTGATGAAATATTAGGCTTGAATAAACCATTCCCAATAATGATTAAACCGAGACCAGAATAAAAAAACATAGGGGCTTCAATAGCCATGCAAGCGTGTCCGATTGCCATGATGAGTGCCCCGAGAATGACTGCTTTCCGGTATCCCAACAACTTATCTGCTATCAATCCTCCAAATATAGGAGTGAGGTATACTAAACCGGTATACCATCCATATAGCTGTAACGCGTCTTTTCTTTCCCAATCCCAGCCACCACCCAGAATTGACGTAGTCAAAAACAGAACGATCAGGGCGCGCATCCCGTAATAACTGAAACGTTCCCACATTTCGGTAAAAAACAGGATGAACAAATGAGGGGGATGTCCCTTTTCTTTAAGTAGCTCCTGGTCTGCAAGTGTTACATTCATAAACAATCGTTGATTTAGATTAAATAAAGGTGATGTGGCTAAAGTAAGCATAAAAACAATTAACTAATTTATCCCCCTGTTAGGTTCTTTCCTTCACAACTTCCGATATTAGCGTTTTATTAAAATCACATGAACATCCTATTACTTGGGTCCGGAGGCAGAGAACATGCGCTGGCGTGGAAGATTTCCAAAAGCCCTTCCTGCTCAAGATTGCTGGTTGCACCCGGGAATGCAGGAACAGCCCAATGCGGTGAGAACAAACCGTTTGGCGTAACCGATTTTGAAGACATCCGCAGGTGCTGTATTGATGAAGGCGTGGAATTGGTGATCGTTGGTCCCGAAGAACCCCTGGTAAAAGGGATCGTGGATTTTTTAAAGGCAGATCCGGCCCTGGCCAATCTCCTGATCATCGGACCATCAAAAAAAGCGGCGCAACTGGAAGGAAGCAAGGCTTTTGCAAAAGAGTTCATGAACAGGCATAACATTCCAACTGCGGGTTACCGTGAATTTACCATCGACAACTTCGGACCCGGCATTGAATACCTGAAAGCACACAGCCTGCCTATTGTGTTAAAAGCCGATGGACTCGCCGCCGGCAAAGGCGTGATCATTTGCCAGAACCACGTGGAGGCTGTTGCTGAATTTGAATTGATGATCCAGCGGGCAAAATTCGGCGATGCCGGTAAACGTGTTGTCGTGGAAGATTTCCTGGAGGGTATTGAGCTTTCAGTATTTGTATTAACAGATGGTAAAAATTATGTATTGCTGCCGGAAGCCAAAGATTACAAACGGGCAGGTGAAGGCGATAAGGGGCTGAACACCGGGGGCATGGGCGCCATATCACCGGTTCCTTTTGCCGATAAGGCCTTCATGGAAAAAGTACGTACAAAGGTCATCGAACCAACCATCGCAGGTTTGCAGAAGGACAGCCTCGATTATAAAGGATTCCTTTTCTTCGGACTTATGAAAGTGGGCGATGAACCGTTTGTGATTGAATATAACTGCCGCATGGGCGACCCGGAAACGGAAGCCGTGGTGCCGCGCATTAAAAATGATCTTGTGGAGATCCTCTCTGCTGCGGCAGGCTCCAGGCTTGAAGGGGTACGCATTGAAAAAGATCCGCAGTTTGCCGCAACCATTGTGGCTGTTAGCGGTGGCTACCCGAATCATTACGTAAAAGGATACCCTATAACGGGACTGCAAAGTTCTTATGATGATGTGCTGGTGTTTCATTCGGGAACCAAACGTTCGGGTGACCAGATCATTACCAACGGAGGTCGCGTGGTGTGCGCTACTGCCCTTGCAGGAACCTTGCAGGAAGCCGTTGCCATCTGCCGCGAGCGGCTGGAAGCCATTTCCTTTGAAGATTGTTATTTCCGAAAGGATATCGGGTACGAGTTTGTAGAAAAGAGTTGATTGGAAGTCCGATACTTTCCTTTGCGACTTTGCGGTTTCTGTCTTTTCATCATTAACCTCAAACAACACCATGTCCGAAGTTCATTACCACGATTACCTGCAACTGGACAAAATCCTCAACGCACAGGATGCTGAGAGTAAACGGCATGGCGCTTCGGCTCATGATGAAATGTTGTTCATAATCATTCACCAGGCCTATGAACTCTGGTTCAAGCAATTGCACCATGAAGCCGATTCGATAGTGGACATCATGCGCAAGCCGGCATTAAATGATAACTCGCCCGAACTGCAAACGGTTGTTCACCGGCTGAACAGGATGGTGATTATCCTGCGGGTGCTGATTCACCAGATTGATATACTGGAAACGATGACCCCTATGGACTTCCTCGATTTCCGCGATATGCTGCGACCCGCATCCGGGTTTCAGAGCTGGCAGTTTAAATTGCTGGAAGCCAAACTGGGACTGAAGTTCGACTACCGGCACGGCAAGGAATATTACACCGCACAATTACGGCAGGAACACATAGACCTGATTAAACAGGCAGAAACGGACCAGTCTTTTTTGCAATTGGTGAACGACTGGCTGGAACGGACTCCATTTTTCGACGAAGGTTCCTGGCCCGGGTTTTCTTCTGCAAACAAGGACCGTCATCCTTTCTGGAATGAATACAAGGAACGCTACAGTCACAGTCTTGCGGAAGCGGAAAAAAATAATCTGGATGCTTTTGATGAAGTTTTTTTCCAGCACCGTGAATCGCATTACACCCTTTCTTCCAAAGCCAACAGGGCAGCCTTGTTTATTATGTTGTATCGCGGTTATCCCCTTTTGCAATTGCCCTTCCAGTTACTGAATAACCTGTTGGAGATTGATGAGCAGCTCAGTACCTGGCGGCATCGCCACATGAACATGGTGCACCGCATGATCGGCACCCGCATCGGCACGGGCGGCAGCAGCGGGAAAGATTATCTTAAAAGCGCCGCCGACAAGCACTACATCTTTAAAGAAATCGCCCAATTAACATCCTTCCTTATCGAACGCCGAAAACTTCCTCAATTACCAAAGGAAATCGAGCAGAAGCTTGGTTTTGTTTAGTGTTAAAAGGCAACCGCAAAGGTGCCAAGGCTCACCCAAAAATCGAGACTGCTTACATTTGCAGGATGAAAATTATCCCGTTGTCGGAAGGTTCATTTACAATAGACCGGACAAAGCTTTTTATACCATTTGATGAACAGAAAGATGAATTGCAGAAAAGGTCTGTTGGAAGTTTGCTGGTGGAAGTTCAGCCTTTCGTAGTCGTGACGTCGAAAGATATTCTGCTGCTTGACACAGGATTGGGATTTGATGATAGTACTGGTGGTACCATGCAGCTTCATAAAAATCTGGCTAAGGCCGGCATCAATTCAGGCGATGTAACAAAGGTGCTGATGTCCCATCTTCATAAAGACCATGCTGGTGGCGTAACGCTTGAAAACGATCATACAAAACTCAGCTTCCCTAACGCCACATATTATGTTCAGCACCGCGAACTGGAATTTTCGCTCCGTACAGGCATGCCCTCTTTCATGACCAATGAAATTAAAGCGCTACAGGATTCGCCAAATGTCATTATGTTAGAAGAAGACCAGGGCACCATTGATGATTATATTTCCTATGAATTGACTTCGGCGCATTCACCTTTTCATCAGGTATTCTGGATCCATGAAGGGGAAGAAATTATTTTCTTCGGCGGCGATGATGCACCACAGCTTCAGCAAATGAAGATCCGTTACAAAACAAAGTATGATCATGATCCGGATAAGGCTATGAACCTTAGAAAGCAATGGTGGGAAAAGGGAAATAATGAAGGCTGGACTTTTCTGTTTTACCACGATATACAAATTCCTACCTGGAAAAGTATGTAATTCATATGCGGGATGACAATTCTTTGCGTCTTTGCGGTTGCCTTATCGCAGTACCATTTGCCGGTCCGCATCCAACCTGATCATGATAAACAGAAGAATAGTGAACGTCAGCAGCGCGGTACCACCGTACGAGATAAAGGGCAGCGGGATACCGATTACAGGAGCAAGGCCAATGGTCATGCAAACGTTAATGGTGATGTGGAAGAAGATCACGGAAGCAACTCCATAAGCATAACACCGGCTGAATACGCTCCGTTGCCGTTCGGCTACCGCCACGATCCGGAACAGCAGCACAATGTAAATCAGCAACAGAATGGATGTGCCCATAAATCCAAAACCTTCACCGATGGTGCAGAAAATAAAGTCCGTTCGTTGCTCGGGAACAAAATCATAACGCGTTTGCGTACTTTTCAACAAGCCTTTACCTAATATCCTTCCGCTGCCAATGGCGATCTTGGATTGCTTTACATTGTAATTATCTTCTTTATCGCCTGAAGCCGTGGTGGGAGCAATGCCGGCCTGTGCATCCTTGGAATACGGGTTTTCCTTTCCAAAGAGGTCATAGATCCTTTCTGTCTGGTGGGGTTGCATGATATTTTTGAAAACAAAGGGCACCACAACAAGAGGCATCAACTCGCATAAAATGAGGATGAAAATAATTTTGGCAATGCCGGAGCTTCTCCTCCTTGTACGGCCCGACATAATGAAAGCAGCTACTATGAAAATAACAGCGAGCAGGATGCCCAGTATCAACGGGTCCATAACAATGGAGGCCACCACCAAACCCACAACGGAAAAAGCAATAATGAGGATGGTAGCCGGTAGACCCTCGCGATACATCACCAGGAAAAAAGAAAAATAAACCAGTGCCAGCCCGGTTTCTTTCTGCGCAATTGTGATCAGCGCCGGCGATATGGCAATGGCAGCAGCAATGAGCTGTGAACGCGTTTTGGAAAAATCAAGGTTCACAGTGGACAGGTATTTTGCCAGTGCCAGGCATACGCACACCTTACAGAATTCCGCGGGCTGAAACTGGAATCCGCCAAAACGGATAATGGATTCTGTTCCCTTTACATTCGAGTGAAAGGGAAATACAAGCAACAGCAACACAATCCCGATGGCGTACCATACATTGGCCGTTGCAGGAAAAAATTTACTGTCGGTCAGCAGGATGAAAATGGCAATAACACCAGATAAAAGGAAGAAATAAAACTGCTTGCTGTAATCAGTTTTAAATGAGAAAAATGTAGAGATGATCGGATCACCTTCCTTATAGGTTACGGCATATACGGCAAGAATGCCGATGCTTACCAGTAAAAGGTAAAGACCTACGATACTGTAATCTACTCCCTTGGAAATTCCCGGACTGTTACGTCTCATGTCAGGCTACGGTTATAATCTTCTTCAGCAAAAATTGTTTTTCGGGCAACATGAGGTCATGGTGATAAACGATCCTTCTCTGCGTTGGGGGAACACTGTCCCTTTTTGGCGGAGCCTGTTGTTTATGCAGGTATTTTTTGATCCGGTTACTGTCTTTCGTTATACGGAACCATTCCCAGGCCCGGGATGAATCGGCAATGTACTGCTCCACGGCCAGGATGGAGGGCATCAGGTTCTTATTTGCCAGTTCCTCGATCTTCTTAACAGTTTCAGGGCGAAGCGTATCATTTAAATATTTTTCCATGAGTATGGACGCTATCGGGCCGGCTGCCGTTGAACCGTAACCGGCATTCTCCACTACAACCGCCAGCGCGATCTGCGGGTTTTCTCTTGGTGCAAAGCAAACGAACATCGAGTTTTCATTCAGCTCGATCTTCTTTCCCCGGATGATCCGGAAGTTTTGTGCCGTACCGGTTTTTGCGCAGATGTTGATGCCCGGTATGGCGGCACCCCGGGCCGTACCCGCTTCCACTACGAGCTGCATGCCGGTGATCACTTCTTCATAAGCCTCATCTGAAATACCGGTCAGCACATTATGTCGTACACGGAATTTATTGAGCACCGTATCGGCACGGGTTTCTCCTTCAATTGATTTCACAAAATGCGGTGTGTAGTAATATCCTTTATTGGCGATAAGGCACATGGCATTGGCAAGCTGTAAAGGCGTAGCCGTCATTTTATCCTGGCCGATACCAAGCGTCAGGTTCGTACAGGAGTTCCAGACATTACGGTACTCCTTGTTGTACGCTGCCGTATCCGGAATATTTCCTTTGTCCTCGCTGGGAAGATCAACACCAAGACGGATACCGAGCCCGAATGAATTCATATATTCCTGCCAGCGGGCATACCCGTCTTTTACATTGGGATACTTAGGGTTATCTACAGCAAGGCGGTAAATATGAGAGAAGTACGAGTTACATGAATTGGCAATGGCAAGACGAAGGTTGGCCGCGTGTCCGCCACCCGAATGCGTACAGGCCGGCTTTCCGTGACCGCAGGCATAATACCGTCCGCCGCATCCCAGCCCGAATGCCGGTGTTATCACACCTTCATCAAGCGCTACCAGTCCGCCGATCGGTTTAAACGTTGAACCGGGAGGATACTGGCCTTTAATGGCGCGGTTCAAAAGCGGTCGCGACACATCAAGTACAAATTTGCTGTAGGTTTTTTTGAAGTTAGAACCGGTTAATGCATTGGGGCTGAAATTAGGTCCGGATACCATGGAGATGATGCCGCCGGTTTTTGGCTCAATGGCTACCACGGCGCCCACCTTATTGGTCATTAACTTTTCGGCCAGGGCCTGCAATTCAATATCTACGTAGGTGCGCAGCCCGCGGCCTGCCTCTTCCCTTTCGTCCATTCTTCCCTTATCATACGGGTTTACGAGCCGGTTCTTGTTATCCTTGATCCAGAACTGGACACCGCGTTTTCCCATCAGCACTTTTTCATAATAAGCTTCCAGCCCGCTCCTGCCCACATAGTCACCCGATTGGTAAAATCCCTGCGACCGGGCAATAATGGATGAATCCACTTCACCAATATAACCCATGAAATGTCCGCCGGCATTCTCGGGGTACGATCGCACCGGCCGTTCCTGCAGGAAAAATCCATTGCCTTCAAAGCGGTACATATTTTCTGAAAGCCGTGCATATTTTTCAGGGCTGAGAAGATCTTCAAAGGGTGAAGGACGTGAGCGGGCATTTTTCACATTCCTCATCCGCTTTACAAACTCAATGGTATCGATGCTGAGCAAATGGCAAAGGGCAAGGGTATCCAGGTTTTTTACTTCTGCCGGAACCACCATCAGGTCGTAGGTCTGGGTGTTGCTCACAATTGTTTTCCCGTTCCGGTCATAAACAATTCCACGGGGCGGATAGATCACCTTACGGAAAAGGGCATTTTCGTCGGCCAGTTTCCTGTATTCGGAAGATAGTACCTGCAGGTTGAAAAGCTGGGCGATCATTACCAGGAAGATGGCAATGAAGAGGAAGCGAATGATATAACTCCTCGATTGGTTGAACACAGGCATAATGAAGAAAGATAAAAAGGAAAGGTTTGAAAAACGAACAGCGCAAATGCTATGCAAATTTTGATAAACCCGGGCACATATTCAAGCGGAATGAAAATTAGATGCGTTATTTTTTATTTAAGACCTTTTAGGTCTGACAGACCTGGAAGGTCTGAAGCAAAAGGATCACGGATTGCACGGATGACACGGATAGGAGTACAAGGTCCACAGTCCACAGTCCACGGTCCACCGAACTTTTCGTTTGGGAAAGGATCCGCCTGAACATTGAGCATTGAAAATTGAACATTGAACATTCTCCCTCCCCCTTCATCATTCCTTGTTCCTTGTTCAATATTCCTAAGCGGTATTCGTGCGGTATTTCAATTTTCGCGGGAATAGCATTTCGGTAGTGAAGATCAGGATCATGCTGATAGCCGTGGTAGAGATTACCTTGATCACAAAATCCAGGAAGGTCCCGAATTCCAGCCATTCCAGCAGGGTAAGGTACCCGTGGTGGAGCAGGGTCAGCACAAAAGCATAGATCGTATAAGGAGCCCAGCCCATTCCCCGCGGCGAGGGTTCGCGGAAGTTGATCTCCGAAGTATCCTTGGGAATAAGAATGTTGATCATGAACGGGCGGATGTAAGCAATAAGCAGGCAGGCGGCCGCATGAAGGCCCGGCGTCATCGTGAAATAATCAAGTAACAGCCCCGTTCCAAAGCCGATGCCAAGTAATCCAAGCCTGGTAACGGAAAAAGGCAGCCAAAGGATATACAGGAAATACAGGTAAGGAACGATATACTGGTGCAGGTGCGGGATCTTGTTCAGCACAAAAACCTGCACAAGGATAAAAATGGCGAGGCGGAATATATTTTTTACCAGGTCACTCAACGTTTGTTTCCTTTTTGCTGATCAATCTTTTTTTCTGTATCCTGGGCCAGTTGTTCCTGTTCGGCTCTCTGGCGGTTTTCGATCACGAACACCTGTTGCACATTGGCGAAACTAACCGCCGGTTTTACTTTCAATTGCAGGAACCCTGTGGCCGGGTCGGGCGTGATCTGGGCAATGGTGCCAATGATCTTTTCCGGGGGGAAGTTATAAGAATAGCGGCTGGTCATAACCGTGTCGCCAACCGTAACTTTTACACTACGGGAAATTCCACGCAGGTATAAGAAGCGTGGGTCCTTGCCATCCCATTCAATTCTTCCCGACTCCCCGCCTTTTTTAAGGGCCGCGCTCACCATGCTTTGTATATGCAGTAAACTCATCACCTGGCTGAAATTGGGCGAAACGTTCACCACCACGCCCACAACAGCGCCGTCCGAATTCAGTACGGCCATGTCATCGCCAATCCCATAGCGCGATCCCCGGTTCAGCTGGAGGTAGTTCTTTTCAAAATTTACGGTATTGTACACCACCTTGGCTTCCCGCCATATATAACGGCGAACACCCCTCGTGGTATCATTGATCATTACGGAGTCTTCTACAAACCGCTGTGAAGTATCGGTATAATCGAAATTTGTTTTGAGAAGATTGAGCAGGGAATCATTCATCCGGTGCACCCGCTTGTTCTCTTCGCCCTGGTTAAAATAATCGTCGAGTTTATCCACCTGCTGGTTGATGCTGCCTGTAAATTCAGAGGCAACGCCCAATCCAACGGCCCGGTGATACCGGTTGAAGTTGAACAGCATCCACAGCGCAACAAACTGCATGACCATAAAGGCCAGGAAGGTAAAATACCGCCGAATGAATAGAAATACGTTACGCATTGGAGGAAGGCTGCACGCCTCACGCCGCACGCTACACGCCTTCGTGAAGCGTAAAGCGTGCAGCGTGTAGCTATATTTATCTCATTACAAAAGGATAACGGTCGTAGTTTTTGAGCGCCAGGCCGGTTCCGCGCACAACGCTTTTCAGCGGATCGTCGGCCACGTGAACGGGCAGCTTGATCTTCTGGCTGAGGCGGCGGTCCAAACCTTTCAGCAGGGCTCCTCCACCGGTAAGGTATAATCCGCGGCGGTAAATATCAGCGGCCAGCTCCGGGGGCGTTTGCTCCAGGGCTTTCAAAATGGCTTCCTCGATTTTGAAAATGCTCTTATCCAGTGCTTCTGCGATTTCCTGGTACGACACCATGATCTGCTTTGGAATACCGGTAACGAGGTCGCGTCCGTTTACCGGAATATCATCCGGGGGGTTGTCCAGGTCTTTCATGGCTGCACCAATCTGGATCTTGATCTGTTCCGCGGTACGCTCACCAATCAGTAAGCTGTGGTAACGGCGCAGGGCCTCCATGATGTCGGCTGTGAACTCATCACCGGCAATCCGGATAGACTGGTCACAAACAATACCGGCAAGGGCGATTACGGTGATACCCGTGGTTCCACCGCCAATATCAATGATCATATTACCTACTGGCTCTTCCACGTCGATACCGATACCGAGAGCGGCGGCCATGGGTTCATGAATAAGGTATACTTCTTTAGCACCAGCCTGTTCGGCGCTGTCCCGCACGGCACGCTTTTCAACCTCTGTAATGGAAGAGGGAATGCAGATCATCATGCGCCAGCTGGGAGGGAACAGGGGTTTTTTGGGATAAACAAGCTTGATGAGCTCGCGGATCATGAGCTCGGCTGCGTTAAAGTCGGCGATAACGCCATCTTTGAGGGGACGAACGGTACGGATGCTTTCGTGGGTTTTTTCATGCATCATGAGGGCACGCTTACCAACGGCCAGCACCTCTTTTGGATTATTGCGGTTCAGAGCGACGATAGAAGGTTCATTTACAACGACTTCATCGTTGTGGATGATCAGTGTATTGGCCGTACCCAGGTCTATCGCAATCTCTTGAGTGAACCAATTAAAAAGTCCCATGCTGCTGTATTGGATTTAATTTTTTGAAGGTTGTGTGCAAAGTTGAATGAAATAAATTGAATTGTCAAAGTAAAAAGAATATTACGAAGCGTAAAATTTGACGGTTCAAGGGATTAGGAAGAGAAGTGCGGAAAAAGAGTGCGGAGAAAGAGAGCGGAGAAAGAGAGCGGAGAGCGGCGCGGAGAAACAGGGCGGAGAGCGGAGGCTCAACCTTAACCTTAACCTCAACCTTAACCTCAACCTTCCTAACTTAACCACCATGAACGAACCACGCCCAACCATCATCAACCGAACCGTGCTCATCCTTTCAATGGTCAGCCTGTTTGCGGATGTGGCTTCGGAAATGCTTTATCCGCTTATACCGGTTTACCTGAAGGAGGTAGGCTTTTCTGTTTTACTGATCGGTATCCTGGAAGGCGTCGCCAATTTTACGGCCGGGCTTACAAAAGGGTACTTTGGCAAACGGTCGGATGAAGCGGGGCTGCGGCTTCCGTTTATTAAATGGGGGTATTTGCTTAGTGCCCTGTCCAAACCGGCTATGGCCATTTTTACCTTTCCGCTCTGGGTCTTTTTTGTCCGCACTACCGACCGGCTGGGTAAAGGACTTCGAACGGCAGCCCGCGACGCACTCTTATCACAAAATGCCACACCCGAAACAAAAGCAAGGGTATTTGGATTTCACCGGAGCATGGATACGCTGGGTGCAGCCATCGGACCGGCACTTTCACTGCTGCTTCTTTACATTTTACCCGGGCAATACAAAACCATTTTCCTGTTAGCTTTTATACCGGGACTGATTTCCGTTGCGCTCATATTTTTATTGAAGGAAAAAAAAATGCCCTCCACGAACCTGAAACGCGGACACTTTTTTTCTTTTTTTCATTACTGGAAGGTGGCCACTCCCGAATACAAACGGCTGGTAACCGGTCTGTTGTTCTTTTCACTATTCAACAGCTCTGACGTGTTCCTTTTATTAAAAACAGCAGAGGTAACGGGTAGTGATACGGCTACGATCGGCGCGTACATTCTTTATAATATCGTATTTGCATTGGCCGCGTATCCCCTTGGTGTGCTGGCCGACCGGCTGGGCATCCGCAAGGTGTTCATGTACGGACTGCTCCTGTTTTCCACAGTGTATTTATTATTCGGCTTAAGCCAATCGGGTATGCTCATCTTTGCCTCCTTTTTTTTATACGGCATCTATGCGGCAGCAACCGAAGGGATATCAAAAGCGTGGATCACCAACACCGCCCATCAAACAAACACGGCGACCGCCATCGGCTTCTTTACTTCCTGCGAAAGCATCTGCACCCTGGTCGCTTCCATCATTGCAGGCTGGATATGGAGCGCATTCGGAAGCACCGTTACCTTCGCTGTTACATCCGTTGCAGGATTGCTAACCCTCATTTATTTTCTTCTTTTCATACCCGGGAAATCACGCGGATCTGTTACATCCTAAAGCTTTTCTTTATTATTCAAGAGGGAAAATCACACCGTAAAAAGTTTTTTTCACCTGTTGAAATTCATCCGGTCACTTAATTTTTGTGATGGATTCTTTTGCTTTCTGGAAAGGCGCTCCTTTTGTCAGGCTTGTATTTGCGCTTAGCTCCGGGATTATCGCACAATGGTACCTCCAGTTTTCGTCCCTGTACCTGCTGCCTGCCATCATCAGCCTTGCCCTGTTGCTGGTTGTGTATTCCTTTTTATCAACGAACGTAAAGTTCAGGCTTCGTATCCTCAGCGGTATCATGATTCACCTGATCGTTGTTTTGTGCGGCGCCCTTCTTTTATGGTATCATGATATCCGGAATAACCGCCATTGGATAGGACACGGGGGCGAAGCGAATGCATGGATCATGACGCTGGAAGAACCTTTGACCGGGAAGCCGGCTTCCTGGAAATCGATGGCTTCAGTAAACTTCTCGGTACAGGGAAAAAAACTAATTCCGTCAGCCGGACGCGTTTTGATTTATTTCCAAAAAGACAGCTCGTTATTATACCTGGCACCGGGCTCACAGATCATCTGCGGGAAAAGCTTACAGGAAATCCGTTCTTCCGGGAATCCGGGAGGATTTGATTTCAAGCGATACGCCCTGTTCAATGGCATCACCCACCAGGTATACCTGACGGCAAATGATTTTATGCTGTTATCGAAAAGCCCGGCCCCGGTAAAAAATTTTATCTGGGAAAGCAGGAAGGCGATCGTAAACATTTTGCGCCGCTATATTTCCGGCAGTAAAGAAGCCGGACTAGCCGAAGCGCTTCTGATCGGGTATAAAGATGACCTGGATAAAGACCTTGTGCAGGCTTATGCAGTAACAGGGGTTGTGCATGTGATTGCGATTTCCGGTTTACATCTTGGACTCATCTATGCGCTGTTATTGCTGTTGACGAAACCGGTAAAAAAGATAAAGCACGCAGCATCGATACGGTTTTTTATCATTGTTACTTCCTTATGGATTTTTTCCTTTATTGCCGGGGCACAACCTTCCGTATTGCGCTCTGCCGTCATGTTCAGTTTCATAGCCCTCGGTGAAACAATGGAGCGACGGGGCTCCATATTCAATACGCTGGCTCTTTCCGCATTTGTGCTCCTTTGTTACCATCCTTCCTGGTTATGGGATGCAGGCTTTCAATTATCCTACTCAGCGGTAACGGGCATCATGCTCTTTTTCAAACCGCTCTATAATTTATTTTACTGTGCCAACAAACTGGCCGACGCCATCTGGAAAGCCAACGCGGTAACCCTGTCTGCACAATTGTTAACACTGCCGGTTTCCCTGTATCACTTTCACCAGTTCCCGCTGCTGTTCCTTTTTTCCAACCTGGTGGCCGTACCCCTTTCCGGGATCATCTTATTTGGAACGATCCTGCTGTGTTGCCTGGCCTTTCTTCCACCGGCGGCAAAGCTGTGCGCCCTGCTTGTTGAACCCTGCATCCGGTTAATGAATCAACACGTTGAGGCTCTTGCGCACCTTCCGTTTGCCGGGTGGAAAGGTCTGTTGCTTTCACCGGCCCAAAGTTTTTTGCTGATGCTGTTCCTGCTGGCAGGCGGTTACTGGCTGATGGAAAAAAGCCGGACGGCACTAAGGATAGCACTGGGCAGCTTTTTTTTGATTTCCCTGATTCGCTGCTGGTCCTTTCATGAAAAAGAAAACCAGCGCAGTTTTATTGTCTATAACCTGCCCGGTACTTCTGCGATCCAATGGATAGAGGGAAGATCATCTGTATTATTTCAGAATAATGCAACGCTTGCCGGGCAGCTGTACCGTTTTCACCTGGAGCCATCCGCAATCATCCACCGCCTGCGGTCTGTTCAAACCCTTCCTTATAAAACAGGATTATTTACCTGGAGGGACAAAAAGATTTGCATCATCAACAGTGCCGTATCAAACATTCCAAAGCAACCAACAGACATCCTGGTGCTTTCAGGCAAGCTTAAATTAAATCTTCCCGCACTAATTGAAAAGCTCAGCCCCGGAATTGTAGTAGTGGATGGATCGGTACCTGCATGGCGCAGCAGTAAATACTTGGAAGAATGTTCTGCACATAATATTCCCTTCTACGATACAAAAGAAAAAGGTGCTTTCGTGGTGAATCCCTAGTCCCTACCTTTGCCCACCTGTTTAGGTACCCAGGGCCATATTACCAGGGTTTCGGCGAACGCTTGCACAATCCTTTTTCAATGAACAAAAAGATCACGTCTGCACTCATTTCTGTTTTTTACAAGGATGGTCTCGAACCGGTTGTACGTCAGCTTCACCATGGTGGCGCCACTATTTATTCAACCGGCGGCACACAGAAATTTATTGAAGAACTGGGCCTGCCGGTAGTGCCGGTAGAAAACCTCACTTCTTACCCCTCCATATTGGGTGGCCGCGTAAAAACCTTGCATCCTTCTGTATTCGGTGGAATCCTCGGGCGGCGCAACAACGAAACGGACGTGCAGGAAATGCAGCAATACGCAATTCCTGTTCTTGACCTCGTGATCGTTGACCTTTACCCATTCCAGGAAACAGTAGCCCAAACTACCGACGAACAGCAGATCATTGAAAAGATCGACATAGGCGGGCCTTCGATGATCAGGGCCGCAGCGAAAAATTTTTCCGATGTTGCGGTTATCGCCTCTAAAGATGAATATGCACCCCTGGTCCATTTGTTGAAAACACAATCGGGAAGCCTTAGCCTGGAACAAAGAAAAGCACTGGCGGCAAAAGCTTTTGCCGTGGTAGCCGATTATGATATTGCCATCAATAATTATTTCAACAGGGATGCACCCCTTGCCGTATTCAGCAGCGGACAGAAATCGGGCTTGCGCTATGGAGAGAATCCCCACCAGCAGGCCTCCTTCCATGGCGACCTGTCGCAATGCTTTACTCAATTACATGGTAAAGAAATTTCCTACAATAATCTGGTTGATATTGACGCGGCGGTGGAACTCATTACTGAATTCGGGGCAGGAGGCAATGAGGCAACTTTTGCCATCATCAAGCATACCAATGTGTGTGGAATTTCCAGCCGCAACAGTGTTGAAGATGCCTGGAAGGATGCTCTTGCCGGCGACCCGGAAAGCGCTTTTGGCGGCGTACTGGTGTGCAACCGGGAGATCAACGCGGCTACCGCTTCAGCCATCAGTGAAATCTTTTTTGAAGTGCTGCTGTCTCCTTCATTTTCCGGAGAAGCACTGTCTGTACTGAAGTCGAAAAAGAACCGCATTCTTTTACAATTCAAAAAAGCACCGTCAACAAAGCAGATGTACAAATCGGTGCTGAACGGAACGCTGATGCAGGGAAAGGACACCGGCAATTTTACAAGCTGGGAGGAAGCAGTCGGCAGAACCATCAGCGATGAAGAAAAAACTGATCTTATTTTTTCTAACATTGTTTGCAAGCACCTCAAGTCAAATGCTATTGCACTGGTAAAGAATAAACAACTGGTGGGAAAAGGATGCGGTCAAACAAGCCGTATAGATGCGTTGCGTCATGCACTTGAAAAAGCAAAGCAGTTCAACTTCGATCTTGCCGGTGCGGTAATGGCGTCCGATGCGTTTTTCCCTTTTGATGATTGCGTACGCATGGGACACCAGGCAGGTATAACTGCATTTATCCAACCCGGCGGTTCCATTCGTGATAAAGACAGCATTGAATACTGTAAAGAGCATAAGCTTGCCATGATTTTGACAGGCATGCGCCATTTCCGGCACTGATATCCCGACATACATTATTTATGAAGCCGGATTCAAAAACAAAAGATGCACCATCCAGTGACGCTCAGAATCATCTGAATGTAGCTGCCCGCTATTTGTCCTACCTGAATCCGTTGGTTCTCCATAAAAGAGGCACAAGGGCCAAGGCCGTTTTCGCGCTGATACTGGTGTGTATCTTCTGGGGTTCAACCTGGCTGGGCTCCAAAGAAGCGGTGAAGTATATGCATCCATTACAGATGGCCGGCATGCGCCAGTTCCTGGGCGGACTTTGCTACGTTATGTTTTTCCTGATCCGCGGTACCACCTGGCCTACGAAAAAAGAATGGCCCGCGATCCTTGTTCTTTCGTTTCTCAACTTTATTCTCAGTAATGGATTATCAACCTGGGGCTTGCGTTATATTTCTGCCGGCCTGGGCGCCATCATCGGTGCCATCTTCCCGTTGTGGCTTGTCGTCATTAGTTTCCTCACCAAAACAAGCAGTCCGTCCTGGAAAAGTGTAACAGGATTGTTTCTTGGCTTCGCGGGCATCTGCGTGATCTTTTACGATTACCTGCAGGATTTCCTGAACCCTGATTTCCTGAAAGGAATTTTGCTTTCCCTGGTTTCCACATGGTCATGGGCATACGGTACGCTGTATACAAAAAAGCACGCAGCTAAATTCAACCCCTACTTCGGGCTTGGACTGCAAATGACCATCTCCGGCGCTACGCTTTTTGCTGTATCCCATGCCACCGACAATGCGATCCCTCTGACGGCGGTTGCCTGGCAGGCCTGGGCCGCTATTGGCTATCTTGTTGTTTTCGGATCGGTGATTGCCTTTATTGCTTACCTGTATGCCCTGCAGAATCTTCCTACCGAACAGGCTTCGCTGTATGCATATATCAATCCCATTGTTGCAGTATTGCTCGGATGGATGATCTTCAGTGAAAAGCTGACGGGTTTTATTATTGCAGGAACACTGATCACGCTGACGGGTGTGTACCTCGTTAACCGCGCTTCGACGAAGAAGCCGTTGCAGCCCGTATAAACGCTGCATATACTTCACGCCAGCCGGCAAACCGGGGATCCGTTCCCAAAAATGTATTGTGCCAGATGGTGATCATTGTTCCGTTTACTGCACGGATGGAATGGAGGTATTGTTGAAGTTCCAGTGCTGTTTGCGTTGCATTTTGCTTCTGCTCAAAAAAGCTGTTGGCATCCATAAAACAGAAAGGATGAAGAAGCAGGTTGGTTATTCTTTCTCTTTGCAGGTCGTACCAGTAAAAAGGATGCGCGACTGATGCACGGAAGCCATTGATGGAACCATATCCCATTGAATACTCATCCTGTATTCCGGCTTCTTCCAGCAGCCGCAACGTATACGGTAGTGTTAATCGGATATAGTGCTGGCGGGAAGCCGTTACCGGTTTACCAATTATTTCTTCAAGCCTTTGTTTTTCCCCGGTAAGTAGGTAAGGATGATCAACGCTGGCCCAGGAAGGATGAACACCAACTTCACCGGTTGCCGATTTATTACGGATCAAATCCTTCAGCAACGGATTAGCCGGGTCAATATTTTTATCATATTTATTCCGCTTGCTTCCAACATGAAAAAAATACATTGGCTGTACGCCGTGTTCCTTATGTAAAGCGTCCATCCATTCATAACTGTCATAGGGATCTGCTTTCTGTTTCAGCACCACCTGGATTCGTTCTTTTAAACCGGATATTTCAGCCCGCAGCAGCGAGCGAACCGCACCGCCTGTATTACGCAATCTTCCTTTGGCCCGGTAACTCCAGGCGATATCGATATCATAGGTGGGTTGCAGTTTAAATGCAGCCGCAGGAAAAACAGTTCCTAATTTTTCCCTGGCCGTTAACCGGAAATCTTCGAGCCAGGTATTCACCAGCGGCTGGTTCAGGAAACGTTCACGAAATGCAAGAGAGGCCGTGTGAGGATATCTTCCGTATTCATCGCTGCTGTATTCATAGTATTCTTCATACCGGCTGAGGAGGAAAAATATGGCAGCAAACAGGTCAAAGGGCCAGTCACCCTCCGATTGAAAAAAAGCTTTATACCCCTTCACATGAAAGCAGTCGGTTATAACCGGGCGAATGCGTGATTCAAAAAGCAAGGGAGAGGGATGGATCAATAGTTCATTTGCAGACAAACGTTCCTTACTGTAATTAATACCGCTCCCGCCCGTAGTGGAAAAAGCATCCTTATCAGTGGTGGCTGTAAACGGATGCCCGAAATATTGGGATAGGAAGTGAAGAACATAAGTAACCCGCGGAGTTATATTGGAAACGTAAACCAGCACGTTTGAATTTAAGATGTAAGATTTAATATTTGGGGATTTCCTTGTGTGATCTTTCACCGTTGCGCTTGCATTTTTAACTGCAAAGTTTTAAAATCATAAAGCGCATCATTTACGAATTGTTCCTACTTCCTTCATCCTACTTCATACTTCTCTCCTTCTATATTCCTTGTTCAGTATTCCTTGTTCAATATTCCTATCGCTTTCGTTCTTTCCACTGTTCACTGAACGATTTTTTCGGGAACTTAAGATGGCTCCTGTTCTTACTCCAGTCTTTTACAAAAGTATTCACCACCCAGCTTTTGATTGTCCCGGTGCCCGCATTCATAAAGCTCCGGTTCAGCATGGCTTTCTTCCAGAACTTCCAGGCCATTTTTTCTCCGAAAGAAGAATGCTTTTCTTCTACGGCTTCTTTCCTGTTTTCGAGCAGCAGCTCGTGCAGGTTGATTTTTACTGCGCAAACTTCCGTACAGTTTCCGCACAGCGATGATGCATAACTGAGATGTTTCCATTCATCTATTTCTTTCAGGTGCGGGGTGATCACCGAACCGATCGGACCGCTGTAGGTGGTCTGGTAGGTATGTCCGCCAACGTTTTTATAAACCGGGCAGGCATTGAGGCAGGCGCCGCAACGGATGCAGTAAAGTGCCTCCCGTGCTTTTTCATTGGCCAGCAGGTTGGTGCGTCCATTATCCAGAAGGATCACATACATTTCTTCCGGGCCGTCTTCCTCATTTACCTGCCGCGGACCCGTGATGATGGAATTGTATACAGTGATCTTCTGACCCGTGCCATAGGTGGCCAGTAAAGGCCAGAAAAGGTGCAGGTCGGTGAGTGAAGGAATAACTTTTTCAATGCCCACAACTACAATATGGGTTTTCGGATAAGAAGCACTAAGCCTCCCGTTCCCTTCATTTTCCGTAACCGCAATTCCGCCAACGTCGGCGATAATAAAATTGGCACCGGTAACACCCACCTGAGCCTGCGTATACTTTTCACGAAGCTTTTGCCTTGCTACCAGCGTTAACTGCGAAGGGTTCAGATTGGGCGGTGTACCCAGTTTATCGGCGAAAAGGCGCGCAACATCCTCTTTGCTTTTATGCATCGCAGGTGTTACAATATGATAAGGCGGCTCTTCGTCCAGCTGCTGAATATATTCTCCCAGGTCGGTCTCCACGCTTTCAATCCCGTTTTTTTCCAGGAAGCTGTTGAGATGGATCTCTTCGGTTACCATGCTTTTACTTTTCACCAGTGTGGTGCAGCTTTTGGCCTGGCAAATTTCCAGTATCTGTGCCTGCGCTTCTTCTACCGTTTCTGCCCACAATACCTTCGCGCCCCTGCGCGTGATCTCCGATTCAAATGTTTCCAGTTGTTTGTCGAGGGTTTCAATAGCCTTCCATTTAATATTCTTGGCGCGTTCACGGGCAAGATTTACATCGGTGAACTGCTGCTTCCCGTTTGGAACAACAGCATTGTAGCGGGCTATATTGAAATTGATTTTGCGACGGTGTTCGCGGTCTGATGCCTTTACCGTGCTTTTTGCTCTGAATGTTGATGCATGCTCGGACATAGCCTATTTTTTTCCTTCCACTTCGTAATGATCCACCGCCACCTGGTGCAGGGTTGAATAAAATTCTTCTCCGAATTTACGGACGAGTGATTCCTTCAGAAATTGATACACCGGCATTTTAAGTTTCTTACCGAGTGTACAACCGCCTTTGCAAAGCACATCGCGTGGTTCGTAGTTTACCATAGTATATTCCCGGCTGCGGGTAATCCGGATGGGATACAGGTGACAGCTGATGGGTTTTTTCCAGCTGACTTTTCCGTCATAGTAAGCCTGCTCGATAGCACATTTAATAATGCCCTGCCTGTCGCGGAATCCATAGGCGCAGATCTTGCCGTTCACGGTTGGAGTAACCCAGCCAAACTCGCGGTCGTAGAGGTATTTGCCCTGGCGTTTTACTTCGGCAAGACCTTCGGGGGTCATATAAGGCTTTACGGCGTCGAAGCTCGCATCCAGGATTTTTTTCTCTTCTTTCTCCAGGGGCGCACCGGCATCACCATCTTCACAGCAACCACCCCTGCAGCGGGAAAGATCGCATACGAATTTGGCCTCCACAACATCATCGCTCACCAGAACATTATCAATAGCTATCAATGCTCAGAATTTTGGACAAAGGTAGGCCGTTCGCATCGCGGTACAGGGATTCTTTTTTGGGATTTAAACGCAAAGGCACAAAGACTATCAGACCTGCCAGATCAGATCCGACAGGTCTTCTATTACAATTGTCTATTGATTATAAGCGACTGTGGTCTGTGGACCGTGGACTTCTCTTAACAATCTTCTAACACCAATCTATATGGAATAAATAAACAGCACGTCTCTCCATTCCGGCAAAACCAACAACATGCTTAACTCCCGAATGCTTACGGTACGGCAATCGGTCAGGTTCTTTGGTACGCTGTGTTTCTGGATTCCGGTGGCTGCATTTAGCCTGCTCCTGATTTATAATACGCTTCCCTATTTTTCCTTTGACCCGGGATTTGATTTTATCCGGGAACGCGCCCTTCTTTTTGAAAGTCCTGTTTATAAAGGTTCCTTTTACCTGCACATTGCCGCAGGTGCCCTTTGCATTGGCTCTTCCCTGGTGCAGTTCTCTTCTTATATATTGAAAAAACGAAAAGCGATCCACGTCTGGTCGGGTAAGCTTTATGTGCTGGTGGTGCTGGTGATCGGGGCACCCACCGGGCTATTCATGTCATTTTTTGCAAAAGGAAGTTTTTATGAACGGGCGCTGTTTCTGTTTATGGCGCTGTTCTGGTTTTATACTACTTATAAAGGACTCGCCACCATAAGGGCTAAAAATGTACTGGCCCACAAGATCTGGATGATGCGGTCTTACGCCATGGCCATGACGGCTGTAACGTTTCGTGTTTACCATCTTCTATTTTTCCTGTTGGACTGGAATAACCTGGAGAACTACGAAGTGTCACTCTGGATCTCTGTGCTGGGCAACATGTTTTTTGCTGAATACCTGATTTACCGGCGAAGCCGGGCCTACCTGAAAACCTTTCTTACCTGACCCTTTTCCCGGGATAACCATTTCCTGCAGCCCGGTGCAGGATCATTCAAAAACCAACGATCATGAAAATGATGCTCATCCTTGCCGCAGTGCTCATGACTTCCGCAACCGTTTATGGGGTAGTGGAGTACCGAAACCGCTCTTCTCAAAAAGACTTCAGGGAATTGTACACGCCCGAAAAAAAAGAGGAATCAACGATCCAACCTGTTGAACCGGCGGCGGAGGACAAAAAGGTTGCCGTTCCGGTTCCCAGTGCCAAAAAAGAATCCCGGAAAGAAGCTGCCCTCGTTGTAAAAAATGAAACGGCAAATATGAAAAAAGCCCATGCTGTTGAAAAGAAAAAGAAGAAAACACAAAAGAAACTTCGATTAAAAATGTTCTCGCGATCCGCTCCAGGAGAAGAAATTAGAATACAGTAATTATAATTAAAGGCAACCGCAAAGACGCTAAGTGTCTGCGTCTTTGCGGTTACGTATATCTCACTTCAATATTCCCACTTCTTTTAATCATTCATCTAAATCCCAAAAAGTTGGGGCTGAAAGAAGAAATGCTAAACTTCAATATTCCATATTCTACAAAAGCTCTTAGTGAGCGAATTGCTCTCGCAACGCTTTTACGAATGCCAATTGACACATTGAGCATTGAAAATTGCGTATTGAACATTCTCCCTCTTTCAACTTCAACATTCCTTGTTCCCTGTTCCTTGTTCAATATTCCTATCTCCATTCCAGCGTATTGAGCAAATGCTGTACATCCTCGCGTAAAAAATTATTGACCGGGCGAAGTGAATCTTCCTGGGGTGTTGCAGCAAAATAAAGGGCTCCGCGTAAAAAGTGTTTTACAGAATCGGTAATAAAAAACTGGTTACCCGTAGCGGCATTTCCCTTGAGGGTAAAATAAACACCGCTGTAACCCTTTGATGTGGTAAAAGGCTCGGGTGTAATGCCCGATGCGCGGTAAGTATGCTGCTTATACGACATATTGTAGGCATCATTCACCAGCGAATCAAAATTGTTACGGCCGACATTTTTATAGGAAATATGAATCCTCCCATTAAACCCCGGGAAGTCAATGTTGATCCAGTAAGGATTTTCCGCTTTCTCGTCAAAGAACAGCGAATCCTGCACCACTTCCCCGTATACGGGATATTCAAACGTGTACGGGTAATTGGGACGGTCAAATTGCCGGTACGATTTCGGCGGCAGTTTGATCTTGAAAAAGCCCCGCTCTTTGGGATTGTATTCGCTGTTGCACGCTGTTACAAAAGCAACGGTTACAATCAGCAACAGCCATCTGTAGTTATTCTTCATCCGGCAACTGGTTGATAAAAATCTTTACCGTCTTAATGCGGTTTCGTTCGGTTTCCATTACAGTGAATTCAAAATCGCCGCTCCGGACAGTTTCATTTACGTGGGGAAATTCTCCGGCTATCTCCAGTACCAGCCCGCCCAGCGAATCGCTTTCACCTTTCACGGTATCAAACGTATCAATGGATAACCGCATTGCCCGGCAAAGATCATACAACATAATTTTTGCATCGGCCACGTAGGTCTGCTCATCCATTTTGCGAACAGCATTTTCCTCTTCATCAAATTCATCCCGTATATCGCCGATGATCTCCTCCAGGATATCTTCCATGGTAACAATACCACTGGTGCCTCCGAATTCGTCTACCACAACGGCAAAATGAATATGCTTTGTCTGAAATTCTGTAAGCAGGTCCTTGATCAGTTTTGTCTCCGGAACAAATAGTGTCGGACGTATAAGGAAATGCCAGTCGAAATCTTCTTCATTTACAAACGGAAGGAGGTCTTTTGTATTCAAAACACCTACTACATCATCCATGGTACCGCGATAAACAGGCAAACGTGAATAATGGAGTTCTTCGATACGGTTGATTACATCCCGGATGCCTGTGTTGTAGTCAATTCCATTCACATCCAGGCGGAACTTCATGATCTGCTTTACCGATATATTACTGAATTTTACAATACCTTTCAGGATGTTCTTTTCTTCTACCGTTGTCTGTACGTTGTTGATCTCGATGGCGTCATCCAGTTCCTTCATGGACGTAGCTTCCGACTCATTGGCCCCGCTGTGCTGACTGATGCTGTCTGCTACCGCCAGCATGCGCAGGCTGATACGGCGCAGCAGGAGGTGCAGGCCTTCCACAACTGCTGATGTATTATACGCGAACCGCAGGTTGTTCTGGGTAGCCCATACTTTCGGGAGCACCCTCCCGATAAAAACCAGGATTAGGGCGATGACTATGATTTTAAGCAGCAGGTCCATATTAATGGGCACAAGCAGATCGACAAAGCCAATGTTGAATACAGGGTCCAGTAAAAAGTTGGCGAGTACTACGATGCCGATATTAAATATAGCACTGGCTGTAAGTAAGGAAATATAAACAGCCTTGCGCTCCTCCATGAGGGTGGTAATACGCTTTGCTGCAGCATGCTGCTTTGTTTTCAGCATATTCACCTCCCTGTTCTGAAGAGAAAAGAATGCCACCTCTGCGCCCGATGTAATAAAACTGAGCATCAGCAGGATAAGGAGCAGGATGACTAAAAAGACCGTGTTCTGGGGGTTAGCAGATAAAAGTATATGTAGAAAAAAAGATTCCAGTAAAGTTCCCGACGAATAGTCCAAAGCAAATGTTTTGGTGAAAACAATCAGTATAAAGGCAGGAACGTCCTGCCTTTATACCGGTAAAAATATTGTTTTTCAATTAAAACGATAAGTCCTGCGGCGGCTCACCAATTGGATCGGCACCGCCGGCACCCTCAATGCCACTATCGTTATGCATGCCGGGCGATCCGCCACCATCGGTGCGTTTGTCCAGCATAATCAGGTTGTCGCCTACCACTTCCGTAGCAAATTTCCTGTTTCCTTCCTTGTCTTCCCAGCTTCTTGTACGCAAGCGGCCTTCAATATATACAAGGCTTCCTTTGTGAAGGTATTTTTGTGCCAGCTCTGCCAGTCCCCGCCACAGCACAACCGTATGCCATTCAGTTTGAGAGATCAGTTTACCGGTCCGGTCTTTAAAGGTTTCGGTAGTTGCCAGCGGAAATTTGGCGACGGCTATATTTCCTTCCAGGAACTGCACATCCGGATCCTTGCCTAAATTTCCGATCAGCATTACCCTGTTTACACCCCTCATACAATTGCTATTTATCTTTTATGAATTCTGCCTTTCTCTTGTTGCCCTTCCTTATAAATCTACTTAATCTGATCAAATTTTCTGCCAGTAAATCCGGCTCAATCTTGAAGTTCAGTAGCAATAAATTCCTGTAAAGACCGGGGAAACGCATAGGTGCGGAGTTCCTTTGCAGGCACCCAGATAAAACCTTCGAGCACCGGTTTTTTATCGGCTTCCAGCAGCGAGATCCGGAAGTTAATGAGTTGATGAGACAGGCGTTGTGTAAAAGGTTCCAGGTGTTTTACTTTTTTAAAATCGGTTCCGGATATTCCGAGTTGTTCTTTCAGAGCCAGGGAAAGATTTGGGAAGGAAACAGGTTCAGCTGTTTCAATAAGCGGAAATTCATACAGATTATGCCATACATCACCGGCTGCGCGCTGCCTGATGGGAAAAAGATTTCGGTGGCGCAGTATGATATAGTTCAGCCATCGTTCACGTATGGACGTTTTCTTTTCTTTTACGGGTAGCAGTTGTTGCCGCCCGGTGGCATAAGCCGGGCAATGAGCATTGAAAAAACATATACTGCATTGAGGCACGGGTTTGCAGATCACCGCACCGAAATCCATAATAGCCTGGTTGTATAGCGCGGCTTCCTTTTGCGGAAGCGATTCATCGGCCAGTTTACGAAACAGCTTTTTCCCTCCGGAACTGTCTATAGGCTCGCTTACATTATAAACCCTCGACAACACCCGGTAAACATTCCCATCAAGAACTGCATGGGGAAGGTTCCAGGCAAAGGAAGCAATGGCTGAAGCCGTATAGGCACCAACTCCTTTAAGCGACAGGATGGATTCATAATCCTGGGGAAATACTCCTTCCAGTTCCGTGGAGATATATTTTGCCGTGTATATAAGGTTCCTGCAGCGTGAATAATAACCAAGGCCTTCCCAGAGTTTGTATACCTTTTGTTCCGGGGCCGAGGCCAGGGCGTGTACATCGGGGAAATGGCTGATGAATGCCTCGTAATATTTAAGACCCTGCTCCACCCGGGTTTGCTGAAGGATGACTTCGCTGAGCCATATCCTATAGGGATCTTTCTCTCCCTTCCACGGCATTTTACGTGTATTGCCGTCCAGGTTCCAATCCAGCAGGCCAGCTACAAACCTGGTTTGCAGGTAGTTATATTCTGAATGATCCATCCCGGGTAAATGTACCTGCCCCATGAAAAATAATTTTAAAAACTTCTATTCTATTGACGCTCATTGTATTTTGTACTATATTGTTTCCTACAAGCCAAAAAAAATGCTATGAGAAAAGCAGATTTAGTCAACCAAATTTCAGAAAAGACCGGGATCCCCAAGGTGGATGTTCTGGTTACCCTCGAGTCCATGTTCAAGGAGATCAAAGATTCCTTATCCAAAGGTGAGAACATTTATATCCGCGGATTCGGTTCCTTTATCACCAAGAAAAGAGCCGCAAAGATCGGACGGAACATCAAAAAGAACGTAGCCGTTCACATTCCCGAGCATTTTATCCCGGCCTTCAAGCCAGCAAAAGAATTTGTGGCAGAAGTCAAAAAGACCGGTGTTGTGCAGTAATTTCGCGGAAATTTTCTGATTGAAAAGAGCACAGTGGATTACGGTCAGTGTCACTTTATTACTGGCAATTGCCTTATATGCCGGCACCCGGAACCAGATCTTTGGTGAACCGAGAAAATTTAACGTTGCTGCCGCAAAACCTGCTGCAGTGTCTTCTGTCGCCATCGACAGTTTCCTCAACCATGTGCGGGAGCACCTGACCCCGGACCAGGTAACGAGGCTTAATTACCTGGAAGCCAACGCAGGCAAGGAAAAGAGCCCCGAAAGCCGACTACATTATTTTCACCAGCTTGCCCGCTATTGGCGCGATTCGGTTCGCCTGGCAGAAGCCGGTGAAGCCTATATTCCTTATGCCTGGTACACCGCCGAAGCATCAAGGTTGGAAAATTCCGAAAAATCCCTCACTTTTGCAGCCCGTTTATTTTTAAGTAACCTGGAGTCAGGAGGAGCTCCTGAACTACTGCAATGGCAGGCCCTCCAGGCGAAAGATCTTTACGAACGGTCTTTGAAAATAAACCCGGATAACGATTCTTCGAAGATTGAACTGGGAACTTTGTATGTATATGGCAATATCGCCATGCCCATGCAGGGTATCAAGATGATCACCGAGGTAGCCGATAAAAACCCGGAGAACGTTTATGCCCAGGTTACCCTTGGTGATGCCAGCATGACCTCCGGACAGTATGATAAAGCCATTGATCGTTTTCGGAAAGTAGTGGCTGTTGAGCCCCGGAACATTAAAGCAAACCTGCGGCTGGCCGAAGCGTACGAGCGGAAAAAGGATAATAAGCAGGCTATTGAGTGGTATCGGAAAGCACTGCCACTGGTTGAGCCTCAATACCGGAAAGACATAGAACAGAGAATCGAGCAACTGAATAAATAATTATAAAATAGTAACCTAGTATGCCTTGTGGTAAAAAAAGAAAGCGTCATAAAATTGCGACGCATAAGCGGAAGAAAAGATTAAGAAAGAACCGTCATAAGAAAAGGAAGTAATTAGGTTCTTCAGACATAACCGGGAGTTAAAGGCTCCCGGTTATCCTGTTTTACGCTGATTGTGCCTGTACCGATTGCCCTCCTCCACCATTTGCCCCACTAATTTTACAAAAAATTACTGCAGCAGTACGGTATCAGCAGATCAATTAGCACTACCATAAGGTTACGGTTCAAAAGCTGTAGTAATGTGAACAAGGAACTTATTATTAATTCCACTGCCCTCGGCGTGGAGATTGCGCTATTGGAAGATAAAAAGCTCGTAGAGCTGCACTCTGAAAAAACGGATGCCCGTTTTGCAGTAGGAGACCTCTATTTGGGTAAGGTCAAAAAACTGATCCCGGGCCTGAATGCCGCATTTGTGGATGTTGGTTTTGAAAAGGATGCATTCCTTCACTATACCGATCTTAGCCCCTATGCCCGGTCGATCCTGAAGTTTACCCAGATGTCGATTGCCGACAAATCACCCAACGGAATGGACTTCAGCACTTTTACCATTGAACCGGAGATCGTAAAAACCGGTAAGATCAACGAGGTGCTGAACGGAAAGCCGAACATCCTGGTACAGATCCTGAAAGAGCCGATTGCCGCCAAGGGCCCGCGCCTAAGCTGCGAGATTTCCCTTCCAGGCCGCTTTGTGGTGATAACGCCCTTCAATGATATTGTTGCGGTTTCCCGTAAGATCCATTCTGCCGAAGAGCGTAAGCGCCTGCAGCGGATCGTGGAATCCATTAAAAGCAAAAACTTCGGGGTGATCGTTCGTACGGCTGCAGAAGGTAAGAATACCGCAGAACTGCACGAAGACATTTCAGAACTGAATGCCATGTGGGCTTCCATACAGAAAAACCTGAGAGGTGCCGTGGCCCCCGCGAAAATCCTGAGCGAGCAAACGAAAACAACCTCCATTCTCCGCGATCTGCTGAATGAAGATTTCAACCGGGTGGTCATCAACGACAAAAGCATTTATTCGGATACCAAAACGTACATCCAGCGGATTGCACCGGAAAAGGCTGATATCGTAACCCTGCACGGGAATGGCACGCCCATCTTCGACCAGTACGGGATCACCAAACAGGTAAAGGGCTCTTTCGGAAAAACCGTAAACCTCAACAGCGGCGCTTATCTCATCATTGAACATACGGAAGCCCTGCATGTCATTGATGTAAACAGCGGGTATAAAAGCGTAAGCAATAACCAGGAGCAGAACGCCCTGGAAACAAACCTGGAAGCAGCCGAAGAAATTGCGCGCCAGCTGCGCCTGCGCGATATCGGAGGGATCATTGTAGTCGACTTCATCGACATGAAAATGCCGGAGAATAAAAAACGGCTGCTGGAAAAAATGGAAGAGTTCATGGGACCCGACAGGGCCAAGCATGCCGTTCTGCCTATTTCCAAGTTTGGATTAATGCAGATCACGCGCCAGCGCATGAAACCGGAAATGAACATCCAGACCCAGGAAATCTGTCCAAGCTGCATGGGTACCGGGAAGATATCTTCTACCCTCCTGCTCGAAGATGAAATCGAAAAGAACCTCAATTACCTCATTACCCATAAGCACAGCAACCTTACTGTCATTGTGCACCCGATACTTTATGCCTACCTAACCAAAGGATGGCTATGGAATTCCAAAGTGGCCAAATGGAACAGGAAGTTCAAACAAAAGATCACGGTTAAAGAAGATACGGGCTACCACCTCACTGATTTCAAATTCTTTGACGGCAACGGCGAAGAAATAAAAATGTAATAAATCCCCCGCCTCATGGTGGGGTTTTTTTTGAAACGTGAAAAGTGAAAAGTGAAACGAGGGGCCGTCTAAAATATAGTCTGTTTTAAACCCGCTCCGGCACTGTTTCTTGCTCTGTTAACCGTCCACTGCACATTACGTATTGAAAAGGAATTTTTTTTATAACATCAATGAACATTGAGCATTGAAAATTGCATATTGAACATTACACTCTTCTAACCTGATAATTCTCTTATTCCTGTAGGGCTCCAGTTTCACGTTTCACCTTTCATCTCACCATCTTTCACCTTTTCCCAAAAAATAAGCCCTCACGAATGAGGGCTTATTTGTATATGCGAAACAATGTTCTAATTAATACCCTGGATTTTGCACAAGGCTTTTATTAGCACGCATTGCCAACTCGGGGATCGGCAGGGCCCATTCCCTTCTTGTAGGCAGAAGTGAGCATTGACCGGCGGGGGATGCACTGGTGCCGCAGGTGCTTCCGCGCTGAATGGTCCTGGTGGTACGTTTCAGATCAAAGAAGCGGTGGCCTTCACCAATGAGCTCCGCCCTTCTTTCATCAGCTATTGCATTCAGCAGGGCGGCGCCGATTAGCCCAACATGTGGCGTGGCGTTTCTTGCTGTACGCAGGGCATTCAGGTCCTGCAGGGCCGGCGCTTCCTGATTACTGCGAGCCCTGGCCTCTGCTCGGATAAGGTACATTTCACCTGTTTTATAAACAATGAAATTGGCTGCTCCATCAGTAGCGGTACCCTTACCGCGGTATTTTGTTAACGCCAAACCACGGCTGATGTTTGAGTTTACCCGCGAGAAATAAGTGGTATAGCGGATATCTGTGCTTTTAATGAGTCCAAGAGCACCAGTAGTATCGGCAATTTCAGACGCAGGCCTGAAATAGGTGCGCTGTTGGGCAGGGAAATAAATCAGGTATGTTGGACCGCTTTGCCCTGTTTCAACCTGGATGTTCCATATCGTTTCGCCGGCGTTGGTTTGGGTGTACATACCAGAAAACGCTGTAGAAGATGCGAGCGGACGCAGATTGATCGCATTTGTTGATGCGGTTATCGCTTCAGTCCACATGCTGGCATAGAGGTACGCTCTTGCCTGAATGGCATAAACGCCGGCCAGATCAATGTATGGACGACTGGTTGCGCTGGTTGGATTGATAGCGACATCAACATCACCAAGCAGGGTAACTGCCTGTGCAAGGTCAGCAAATAGATTATCATAGAATTCCTGGTTGTTCAGTCGTGCAGGCTGTGCTGTAGGAGATACGATAAATTCCTTTGCATACGGCACTGCTAAATCTGTAGTGCTGTTTCTTGTGAACGTGGAAGCGAAATACCGGAAGAGGTCAAAATGAGCTTGGGCGCGAATGGCATAGGCCTGGCCTTTGATTCGGTTGGCTTGCTTCTGGTTCGTTGCAGTAGTAAACTTGTCTACATCACGCAGTACAATGTTGGCTGCTGCGATGACTTGGTATGGAGCAAGGTACAAGCTGTTAACCTGGCCTGTGTTGGGTTGGTACACCCAGTCGGCCATGGCCCTGGAGTTAGCCAGGGTTTCATTGGTTTCATACAGGTTATCGCTCATTATATCGGGCATGATCGCCCAGCCGGCACCGGTACCGCTACCGGAACCATAGTAATTAGCATCCCTGAACCGTGCGTAGGCACCGAGAAGCACCTGCTCCACTTGGCTCATGTTGGAGGGGTTGGAAATAGCGTCCAGGCTGAATTCAGGACGAAGCTCCAAAATCCTGTCTTTGTTACAACCCAGCAGGAGCATGCTGAACGTTGCCAGTGAAACTATTGAAAGTTTTATTTTATTGAACATAAATGCTTTTGTTTTTTATTAAAATCCAATTGACAGACCAAGGGTGGTTTGAATAAGAGCAGGATACTGCGCACCCACAAGTGAAGTGCCCGTCATCTCCGGATCGAAGCTCTGGAATGAGGTTTTAGTCCATAGGTTCTGGCCCTGAACAAAAATCCTGGCTGACCTGATCCTGGCTCTTGTCATAAGAGAAGCAGGAAGGTTGTAACCAAGGGTCACATTGCGCAAACGCCAGAAGGAAGCATCCTCCAGGAACCTGGTGGTCTGTGACTGGTACGTATTTCCGCCACTAGACGTAGGCCTTGGCACATCCGTGACCTGGCCTGGAGTGCGCCACTCTCTTAATACATGAACGGACATGTTATCATAAAAATAATCAGGATTGGTAACATTGTTCATGTCATTGTTGTACATCACCCGGTCCAGGAAGAAATTCACCTGGGCACTAAGATCAAATCCCATAAATGCAAGTGAGGTATTAATTCCTCCATACCAGGGCGCATCGGAAGTACCCAGAATGACTTTGTCATTAACGCTGAAACTTTCAGTGACGGATTTGTCTCTTTTGAAATACTGTGCATTACCATTAGCTGGATTTACACCGGCATATTCTACCAAAAAAAGGCTGTTTACAGGGAAGCCCTCCGCCAGGATGGTTGTACCGGAAATTACCGAATCCTGCGGCAGATCAATGATCCGGTTACGGTTGTACGTTATATTTGCGCCTAAGCTCCAGGTCAGCCTGCTGCTTCTTATCACATCGCCTCTAAGTTCCAGCTCGATACCGCGGTTACTGAGGGTACCAAAATTGCTCGGAATTACCGTTTGGCCTGCAGGCTCGTAAGGATTCGGAACGGAATAGAACAGATTAGTTGTTTTCCTGTTATAAAGGTCAACTTTACCGCTCAATCTTCTGTTCAACACCATAAAATCGAGACCAATGTTGGTGGTCCGGTTTGTTTCCCAGGTAAGATCCAGGTTCCCGGGGGAAGTGATGATCAGACCATTGGCACCTCCGTAAGTTGTACGGCCCAATGTTGGCAAAGGATATTCTCCGAGCGGGGAGTATTGGTTTCCATTGGTACCATAGCTTACACGGAACCTCAGGTCATCGAATACTTCTCCACCACTCATGAAACCTTCTTCCAGCACGTTCCAGTTTACACCAACGGAACCAAAGTTGGCAAAACGGCGATTCAGACCAAAACGGGAAGATCCGTCGCGGCGGCCTACGAGGGTTACATAATATTTACGCCCGAAACCATAGTTCAGGATGGTAAAATAAGACAGAATGCTGCTTTGTACACCTGAACCGGTAACGGCCGGAATGTAATTGGCATTGCTGGCGCTACCAGGGGTAATGCCTGCTTCATTGGTAAAACCGTTGGTAAAGCCATAACCGGTAAAGCCAAAGCTGCGGAAATCGCTGCGTACCACTTCTGTGAACACGCCGCCCTCGAATTCGTGCTGGCCGAATTCCTTTTTATAATTGATAGAGGTTGTTCCGGTATAACGGAAGTTGCGGTTCATAGAACGGCCAAGAGAGCCCTGGCGGGCGGCACCTGTAGAAACCAACGGGCTGCCATAATTGGCGTATTCGTTCTGGCCATAGTCTACACCCCAGTTGGTGCGGGCAAAAAGACCCTGTACGGCCGGAACATGGAATTCAAGGTAGCTGCTCGCCACACCCTTTAACTGGTTTTGCCAGTTATAGTTCAGGAACAATTCCATAGCGGGGTTGGGTTGGCCTGAGGTAAGCGTACCCCTGCCCCTGTTTGGATTGGTAGGCGTAGGGCTGAAGCCTGTTTCCTGGTATTGGCCCGTGTTAGGATCAAAATCCCTTTCATACGGGTTGGCCCAACGGATTGCATTCAGAGGCTGGTTGGTAAAAGTTTCACCTTCCGCAGTTCGCTGAAGCCGTGAGAAGCCACCCTGAAGGCTCATACCAAATCGGAAATTCTTGATGGTATTATCTACGTTGATGCGGGCGGTGTACCGTTTCAGGCCGGTTGTTTTTACGATACCTTCCTGGTCCATATAAGAAAGAGAAGCGAAAAAACGGCTTGCCTGACTGCCACCGGCAGCACTGAGCATATGCTGGTGGGTTACACCTCTCTGAAAAAGAGCGTCTTTCCAGCTGAAGTTTACCTTACTCAAGCTGTCTGCTTCAGCTGGTGTCCAGCCATAAGGATTACCCCTCTGCAGTTCATATTCAATTTTTTGAGCGCTGTTCATCAGCTCCAGGCGGTCTTTGGGAAGATCGCTGGTACCCAGTTGTGCGTCGTAATTCAGCTGTATTTGCCCGGCACGGCCACGACGTGTGGTAATGACAATCACGCCATTGGCTCCACGTGAACCATACATGGCTGTAGCCACTGCATCTTTCAGAACTTCTACCCGCTCAAAATCACCCTGGTTCAGGGAGGAGAAATCTGCTGCAGAGATTTCAATCCCATCCATGACATATAATGGTGTATTGCTTCCACTAATAGATCCATTACCACGGATCCGTACAACGGCATTGGCGCCCGGCTGACCTGAGTTGGCCACGACAGATACACCGCTGGCTTGACCCTGGAGGGCCTGGTCGAATGAACCGAAGGGTTGCCTTCTCACTTCAGCCGGAGGAACGGTCGAGGTAGCAGCGGAAAACTTCCTGCGCTGGATGGTTGTATAACCGGTAACCACTACTTCCTGGAGGTTGCTGTCACCCTGCACCAGAACAATATCAGTTACACCGTCACTAACCCTGCGTTCAATGTTCTGATAACCTACAAAGCTGAATACCAGCGTACTGTTTGCAGGGGCGGAAATGGAGAAGTTTCCGCTTTCGTCTGTGGCCACGGTTGTGTTGGTGCCTCTGACTGTTACGGTTACACCGGGAATAGGTGCTCCATTTTCTCCGCGGACTCTTCCGGAAACCTGGGTTTGTGCCATCAGGAACTGGATTGGTAATAACAATCCCAATAGCAATAAGCTTTTTAATTTTCTCATTTGCGTGTAATTAAAAAAAGATGATTAATGGAGGAACAAAAAAAAGAAGTAATTCGCTGCTGCCAAATTATGATTTTTTTAAGAATACGTATAAATACGTAAGAAAAATCTTGAATTATTTATCCGGACCAGTCAAATTTATAGGTTTGTCAGGCGGGTTCAAGGCAAGCTAAGTAATTAAATATCAATAGTAATTAAATAAAGCTTCATTTAATTACAAAGCCTCCATACATGAAAGCACGGCAACTGAAGTATAGAATTTGTGATTTCAGCGGCAATGGATGTAGCATTCAGGCTAAGCGTCCTTTAAAACGTACACCCGGATCATTCCCTGCCGCTTGCACCCATTAAAATAAATACATATTGCATAAGGCTTGCTATGTAGGCCAGGGCTGCCACCACATAGGTCATAGCCCCCAGAACAGGGCCTTTTTAGCAAAAGCGTATTCATCGGGTCTGGTTACATTGAATGCGACCAGCAAGGCAAGAGCCCTGCGGCTGGCATCAAATTCCACCGGCAGGTAAACTGAGAAAAACCACGGCAACCGAAAGGAGTATTACCCCTTATGAGCAACAGGGTGGTATTCAGGGCAATGCCAGTCCCAAACCAATCAGCAGAGCCCATGAACAATGGTAGAGCTGAACCGGAAACAGTTTGCTCCTTAATAGTCAGACAGGAAACCCTGTGAAGTGGTGATTTTACACCGTAAATTCACGAATCCACCAGCATTTTTTCCGCTACTTCCCGGCCGGTAAGCCGGCTCGACAATGGGATTTTTCCGCAGGCTGCGATCTTCCATTTTAATTGAGCCAAAACTACCAGACTGATCCCCAGGAATATGAGTGATACAGGCATGATGGCTGGTGACTTTATAAATTTCCTTTATTGAAATGCATGCAACAATAGACAATCCAAAGGGTTCATTTTAACAACTAAGTCCTTAGTCTTAATAACTGGCTACCCTTTTGTCAGTCAGGTCCTTAACCTGTGCAAACAGATGACAGTTTATCAGTAAAAACAAAATTCAAACGTCCTGCCGCCTGTCATATTAACTGTTGATAGTCAATTCTTTACAAGGCCTAAAATGTTAAGATGGATTATATAAAGTGCTCCAAAAGTTATGCACAGCAGCAAAAAATAATTTTGTATTGTGGGGCAGAATAGTAATTTAGTGTCAGAATTTAATGGGTTAGTAAGTAAAAGGGTTGGTCGTAAGATCAGCCCTTTTTACTTTAATTTTCTTCCTCTTATTTGATGGTTTTTTTCTCCATCTGCGTTTAAGATTTTTGCTTCTCTTTACGCTCTATTTTACATCATGTCGAAAGTTAAATCAGCTTATTTCTGTCAGAATTGTGGCCAGGAAAGTACAAAATGGTTAGGTAAATGTCCGGGGTGCCAGCAGTGGAATACATTCGTAGAAGAACTCATACAGAAAGACACCAAAAAACCTGGTGCGCAGGATTGGAATGCATATCATGGTGATGGCAGTCCTAAAAAAACACATGCACTTCACGAAATTCAAAGCAGCGATGTGCCGCGCATCAGCACAAACGATGCAGAACTGAATCGTGTGCTTGGCGGAGGTGTGGTTCCGGGCAGTATCATTCTCGTTGCCGGGGAACCAGGGATTGGCAAGTCAACACTTTTTCTGCAGATGGGCTTGCAGATGAAAACTACCACAACCCTTTATATCAGCGGTGAAGAAAGCGAGCAGCAAATAAAGATGCGCGCCGACCGGCTGAACATGAAGAATGAAAATTTTTACCTGCTCACTGAAACATCCACACAAACTATTTTCTCAGAAATAAAAAAGCTTCGCCCCGACCTGATCATCGTCGATTCCATCCAGACACTGGAATCCCCCTTCATTGAATCTTCCCCGGGCAGCGTATCACAGATCCGCGAGTGTGCAGCAGAATTCCAGCAGTTCGCCAAAGAAACCAATACACCGGTTTTTCTTATCGGGCATATTACAAAAGAAGGCAGTATTGCAGGACCAAAACTCCTGGAGCACATGGTTGACACGGTACTTCAATTCGAAGGCGACCGTCATTATGCCTACCGTATTCTGCGCACATTGAAGAACCGTTTCGGCAGCACCGCTGAATTAGGCATTTACCAGATGAACGATAATGGTATGAACCCGGTGCTCAACCCGAGCGAGATTCTTATTACACAGAAGGAGGACATGCTTAGCGGTATTGCCATTGCTGCCACCATTGAAGGCCAGCGCCCTTTGCTGATTGAAGTGCAGGCCCTTGTGACCCAGTCTGTTTATGGCACACCCCAGCGTACGGTCAGTGGTTTTGATTTAAGAAGGATGCAGCTGTTACTCGCGGTACTCGAAAAAAGAGGCGGCTTTCATTTTGGCGTCAAGGATGTGTTCCTGAATATTGCGGGTGGATTGAAAGTGGAAGACCCTTCCATTGACCTGGCCGTGCTGTGCGCACTGCTTTCTTCATATGAAGATGTGGCCATTCCGCACAGTGTATGTTTTGCCGGAGAGGTTGGACTCAGTGGAGAGATCAGGGCCGTGAACCGCATCGAACAAAGAATTGCGGAAGCGGAAAAACTTGGATTTGAAAAGATCATTGTTTCAAAGTACAACCAGAAAGGCCTGGCCAAGCAACGGTTCAACATCCAGGTAGTGACGATGGGCCGCGTGGAAGAAGTATATAAGGCACTTTTTTAACAGCCACCGCTCCATACCTTTTGAAAATGTTACGGAGGCCGGGGAAAGCAATGCATAAAGAAAAATCTTTCTATGACACTTTCCATGTTAGGGGAAATCAAGGACGCTCTTCTGCACCTTGCCTTTCCGCATACCTGCCCGGGTTGCGGTATTGATCTTCCGCAGCAAAAAATTTCCTTATGCCCAACCTGCCTGCACAGCCTTCCGCGCACAGGCTTTCACCTTCATGCGGGTAATCCTGTAGAAAAAATTTTCTGGGGGCGCATCCCTTTGGCGGGTGCTGCCGCGCATTATTTTTTCAGTAAGGATTCGGTTGTGCAAAGGTTGATGCACTGTTTTAAATACCGCAGTGCGAAAGAAACAGGATTCTTCCTGGGCACACTCATGGGAACGCAGCTCGCAGAGTCACCACGTTTTGCCACAATCGATGCCCTCGTGCCTCTTCCTCTTTTCCCGGCCAAAGAAAAAAAGCGCGGGTACAACCAGGCGCAGGTGCTTTGTGAAGGAATAGCACAGGTATTGGGTAAGCCCATACTGAAAGATGCGGTTATCCGCACCACGCATACGGATAGCCAGACCAAAAAATCAAGGGTGGAAAGATGGCAGAATATGGAAGGCAGGTTTGAATTGCGTAATGAACCTGTAGTCCGCAACCGGCACGTGCTGCTGGTGGATGATGTGGTGACGACCGGTGCTACACTGGAAGCATGCGGACGAACCATACTTGCCGCTCCGGGCACCTCCCTGAGTATAGCTACCCTTTGTTATTCACTTGGCTGATGTTTTTCATAGTTTTACAGCCTATGAATTTTCCTGTGCGGTTCTTTACCGGGTGCGTCATCCTTTCTGCATTATTTCTTTCCTGTAAAAAAGAAAGCTTTACAACAAGTGCTGAAGCCCGGTTGCGAACTACCGCAGACACACTTCATTTCGATACGGTTTTTACAACAACGGGATCGGTTACACAGGTTGTCAAAATCGTGAACGACAACCGGCAGGGAGTCCGGATTACTTCCGTGCGCCTGGCAGGCGGATCTTCTTCTTCTTTCAGGATCAATGTGAACGGCATACCGGGTCCCGAAGTACGCGACGTGGAAGTGCAGGGCTATGACAGCGCTTATATTTTTGTAAGCGTTAATATTAACCCCGGGGCATCTTCCTTACCTTTTATAGTGCAGGACAGTATTGAGGTGGTGTGGAACGGAAACCGGAAGTTCATCCAGCTTGATGCTTTCGGACAGAACGCGCGCTTTCTCCGGAGTGCTTCCATCACTTCCTCCACTACCTGGACCGGTGAACTTCCCTATGTGATCCTCGGCGGATTAACCGTTGAAGAAAATGTGCGGCTTACACTGGCACAAGGCACCCGTGTATACCTGCATGCAGATGCTCCACTTATTATTAAAGGTACTCTTATTGCTGATGGAGCCGCCGGCGACAGTTTAAGGGTGGTGCTTACCGGCGACCGGAGGGATGATCCTTACCGCGATTTCCCGGCGAGCTGGCCGGGCATCATATTTACCTCCACCAGCAGCGATAACCGGTTAACCTATACCACTATAAAAAATGCCTACCAGGGAATTGTGCTGCAGGAGCCATCGGCTAATACAACGGCCAGGCTGGTGCTCACCAATTCAATAATTGATAATGCTTATGATGCAGGGATCTTTGCTGTTAACTCCAGCATTAGTGCGCAGAACCTGCTGGTAAGCAACTGTGGTAAAAACCTTTTGCTGGTAAAAGGTGGCCGGTATGATTTTAATCATTGCACCGTAGCAAGTCTTTCGGGCACCTACGTGCCGCATAAAGATCCCGTGTTGCTGCTCAGTAATTTTATCAATATCAACAATACGATTATATCCGCGCCGCTCGATGCCCGGTTCCGGAATTGCATTTTCTGGGGTGAACAAAATGGCCTTGTTGAAAATGAAGTGGTGGTGGCCCGAAGCGGAAGCAACCCGTATAATGTGGTTTTTGATCATGTGCTCTGGCGTGTGCAGTCCGCACCCGGCGCCTCATCACTTATTTCCATCATCAATAACAAGGATCCTAAGTTCGATTCGGTGAATACGGCCCGCAGGATATACAGTTTTCGCTTAAAGGATGGCTCACCTGCGTTGAATGCGGGCACAGCTTCCAGCCTGTTAAATGACCTCGACGGAGCGCCCCGCCCGGTTGGACTTCCCGACCTTGGCGCTTATGAAAAACAATAGTGTCAATTTTAAGCTATTAATGTGATTTAGAAGACAGGTTGGGTAGTGAACCTTCCTACCTTTGGCGCGTTATAGCTAAATATTAATCGTTTATGAAAGCATTACTCTTTGCCACAATCTTATCTGTTATGATGACCGGCTCCTCACTGTATGATTTTAAAGTTCCCGGACTCGATGGAAAAGAAATCGATTTTTCCAAGTTTAAGGGAAAGAAGATCCTGATCGTGAATACCGCCAGTGCCTGTGGATACACTCCGCAGTACGCCGATCTTCAGAAACTTCATGAAAAATATAAAGACAAACTCGTGGTAGTTGGTTTTCCCGCCAACAATTTCAAAGGCCAGGAACCCGGGACCAATGAAGAGATCCAGACGTTCTGCCAGAAAAATTACGGAGTAACCTTCCCCATGGCAAAGAAAGTTTCTGTTGGCGGAGACGATATTCATCCCCTGTTTCAATACCTGGTTAAAGAAGCCAAAGCAGCCGGTGCTGAAGAACCGGTAATCAGGTGGAACTTCACCAAATTCCTGGTTGATGAAAAAGGAAAGCTGGTAAAAGTTTTTTCCAGCAAGGTGAACCCGATGAGCGAGGAGATTACGAGCCACCTGAACTAATGATCATTTAAGATTTGGGGATTTGGAGATTTAAGATTTGGAGATATAGATTTTGGGAATCGTTTTGTTGAGCTATTCCCTAGCTGCATAACCTTTGTTCTCATCTGTTTCTTAAAACGGGAATTCTACTTCTTAAAAAATTCTAAACCGGTTAAATGCTTTTCCTTCTCCAAATCCGTGAAATCCGTGCCATCCCTGATCTGCAATCCGTAATCCACAATCCGTGTTATCCATGCCATCCGTGATCTGAAATCCGTGATCCAGTTTTAATAATAATACAAAGTGCCGTTCTTTCGAACGGCTCTTTTGTGTAATGAAGTTTAGAATTACTTTGCGTCCTTTGCGGTTGCATTCATAAAATTTTAGACCGCTCATTTCACTAATGCAGTTCAGCCAAATCATAGGACAAGACGCCATTAAACACCGCCTGGCAGAAATGGTTCAGCATAACCGGTTGAGCCATGCGCTCCTTTTCCTGGGCAAGGAAGGAAGCGGCGCTTTATCCCTGGCCAATTCCTTTGCGCAGTACCTGGTGTGTGAAAGAACCAGGCAGGAACCAACCGGACCTTCGCTTTTTGGTGCACCGGAACCTGATGCTATGACCGTTCCGGCGGATTCCTGCGGACAATGCCCTGCCTGCCAGAAAGCGGCACAACTGGTTCACCCCGATATCCATTTTTCCTACCCGGTCATTACCAAAAGGCCAGGAACCCCTCCCATCAGCACCGACTACATTACAGAATGGAGGGAATTCATCCGGCAGCTGCCCTATGGAAATGTTTACGACTGGCTTCAATTTATAGAAGCAGAGAACAAACAGGGGAATATCACCGCGCAGGAATGCAATGACATCATCCGCAAACTCAGTTTAAAAAGTTATGAATCCGGTTATAAGATCCTGGTTCTATGGATGCCCGAATACCTGGGCAAGGAAGGCAATAAATTATTGAAGCTTATTGAAGAACCACCACCCAATACCCTCTTCATCCTGGTGGCCGAAAGTGAGGCACAGATCCTGACCACGATTCTTTCCCGTTGCCAGCTGGTGAAGATCCCGGCACTACAAACAAAAGACGTGGAAAAGGCATTGAGGGAAAAAGGGAAAGTGAGCCCGGAGCAGGCAAAGCAGGTGGCCAATATAAGCGGAGGCAATTACCGTGAAGCGCTGCACATCCTGCAGCATGCCGATGAGGACTTTGGCAATCTTCTGCGCGACTGGCTCAATGCCACGCTGAAGAACCATACGATTGACCAGGTAAAAATGATTGAGGAGATTGCACGCATGGGAAGGGAGGTTCAAAAACAGTTCCTGCGTTACTTTGCGCACCTGATTGAAACCGCGATCCGGCTCGGTACACTTCATGAGGAAGGGAAGAGTGATCTTATGGACACACTTTCCTCTTTTGAAAAAGACTTTGTCCCGAAACTGAACCGGGCGATGAATATTGCACAACAGGAAGCCGTTGCTGCTGAACTGGACAAAGCAGCCTACTATATTGAGCGGAATGCCCATGCGAAGATCCTGTTCCATGCGCTCAGCATAAAAATCTTTCATATTGTTAAAAACAACCTGGTCATCACCATCTGAAATCATGGACCGTTCGCTCTACGTTAAAAAAATTATATTTGCACCGACCCCTGTGAAGGGGTCGGTGGTTTTGGAACGTGCAGCGTTGAACAAAAGCTATTGAATCCAGTGAGATATTCCTGACCTTTTTGAAGCGGACTATCAATATAAAACCGTCAGATGCTGATCATCTGGGGTATAAATTAAAAGCGATTGCGCAGGTTATATAAGGGCTCCCCTGGGCGCCCCCAGTACAAGTGTGCGACGCAACAGGTGGATCATAGCCATCCCGCAGCCGGCCTCCAAATCCATGGTCTCAGGCCATAAACAATCATTATTCATTAAAACAGGCAATTGACTTTATATGGGATGTGGAAGTTGTGGAACCGGCGGAAAATCTCCGAATGGCTGTAAAAGCAACGGGGGATGCAGCACAGGTGGCTGTAACCGCATGAATACGCATGACTGGCTGGTAAACCTGCCGCTGGCTGATGCCGATGATGCCTGCCGCGTAATGGAAGTAAGTTTTAACCAGGGAAGCCGGAAAGATTTTTACAGGAACCCTACCCTTCAGGTCTACGAAAAAGGCGACCTCATTTCAGTGGAAGGTGTCAGCGGCTTCGACCTCGGTGAAGTGTCACTGACCGGCGAAGTTGTCCGGATCCAGTTAAAAAAGAAAGGTATAGATGAATTCAATCCGGATATGCGGAAAGTGCTGCGCCGTGCCACAGACCGCGACCTGGATATCTGGAAACAAAACAAAGCCCGTGAAAAAGAGGCCTTGATCCGCAGCCGTGCCATCACAAAACAGCTCAACCTCAATATGAAGATGAGCGAGATCGAGTTCCAGGCCGACGGGAGAAAGGCAACATTCTTTTATATCGCCGACGACCGGGTTGATTTCCGTGAACTGATTAAAGTGCTTGCATCAGAATTCAAGGTAAAGGTGGAAATGCGGCAGATCGGTGCCCGGCAGGAAGCCGGTAAGGTGGGTGGTATCGGGTCCTGCGGACGCGAACTTTGCTGCGCCACCTGGCTCACCGATTTCAAATCGGTGAATACGGCGGCCGCGCGCTACCAGAACCTGTCCATCAACCAGACAAAACTGAGCGGCCAGTGCGGAAGGCTGAAGTGCTGCCTGAACTACGAATTGGATACCTACCTCGACGCGCTGCAGGGTTTCCCGGAGAATGCCGACCTGCTTCGAGTACAGCGTGGAACCGCTACATTGATCAAGAAAGATATTTTTAAAAACCTGATGTGGTACGTGCTGCCCGACAGCAACAAGCAATACCCGCTCACTATTGAACGCGTGCGCAAGATCCGCACCATGAACCAGCAGAATGTGATCCCCGATGAACTGGAAGCGGTTGAAGTGGTTTCCACCAAGCCGAAAGAAGTAGAACCGGAATTTGTAGACGTGGTTGGCCATATCAGCCTGCGCAGCCTGGAAAAAGCAGACAAAAAAAGACGCGATCAGCGCCGAGATCAGCGACCGCCCCAAAAAGGTGGTGGCCAGGGCGGCCAACAACAGAAAGGTCCGCAGGGTCAGCAAAAATCGCTTCCTCCGAAAGGCATTGCCCCACAAAAAGGAGGAGGAGGCCAGCAACAGAGACCACAAGGAGGTCAACAGCAACAAAGACCACAGGGTGGTGGCAACCGTCCATCACCGCAAGGAAATCGCCCTGCACCCCAGGGAAACCGTCCGCCGCAACAAGGTGGAAACCGACCACCGCAACAGGGTGGCCAGGGTGGTGGTCAAAATAAAGGACAGGGTGGTCAACAGAAAAGCCGTCCAACACAGCCACCGAAGCCGCAGGGTCCGGCGCCAGGAGCAGAAGGCGGAGGGAGTAATCCGTAATTAAGAATTAAAAATTAATGATTAATAATTAGGTAAGATTCCGCAGATATTAAAAAATGACTTTTTTAAAATTTAAATCACAATTTGAAGAAAGCCTCAGAAAGAAATTTGATTTTGAATTAACGTATTGGGATAATCCTATAGGAATGGAAGGCGCCAATATGTTTTATAAAATTAACGACAAGCAATTACGAATCCATTACGAGGGACGGGATGATTTTTATACCGTTTTTATTGCACAAAAAGGTTCGGATGCATGGCAAGAACTCTTCGTGGCTAATCCAAAAGAATTACTCAAAAATAAAATGGAAGACATTTTTAAAGTAATATCAAGTTCTGTTTAGACTTCCCAACCTTTGTATCGTTGGTTTAATTAATAATATCAGTACGTTTTCTGGGAGGCTGCTTCGGCAGCCTTTTCGCTTTGCAGTGCTTTGTAGATGGCGTCCTGGATACTTCCGCGAACCTGCAAAATTGAAAGTCTGTTGTTGTTCCGCGTAGGATACACACGATTGGATAAAAATATATAGACAAGATTTGTTTCAGGATCAACCCAAACGCAGGTGCCGGTAAACCCGGTATGACCATAGGTGGAAGGTGAAGCCAGCGCGGAAGGATAAGGCGTTTTTGCCGTTGCATTATCTTTTTCCGGTTTGTCAAAACCCAGTCCCCTCCTGCTTACCGCACTGTTGTAAGCAGTAAAGAGTTGAATGGTTTCCGGTTTCAGGTAGCGCTCTCCATTCAATTCACCGCCATTGAGCAGCATCTGGTACAAAAGCGAAAGATCATAGGCAGAAGAAAATAAACCGGCATGACCGGCAACGCCGCCAAAAAGTGAAGCCCCTTCATCATGCACGGAACCCTGCAACAGCTGCTGGCGGAAAGCCTTTTCTTCTTCGGTAGGTACCACGCGCTCGAGACCAAATCTTTTCCCTGCATTGAAACCGGTGGTGGCCATACCCATCGGTCCATAAAATGTTTTATGCACATACTGGTCGAGTGTTGACCCGGTGACGGCTTCAACGATCTTACCCAGGAAAATAAAATCATTATCACTGTACACATACTTGCCTGCTTCTGTCAGCGGACTGGCCAGGATGCGCCGGAACATGGTATCGTTCCAGTCTTTGCGCAGGTACAGGTTGCGCGCCACCGGTATGCTGAACATACTATCCTGTTTACTTCGGTACAAATCGGTGCGGGGGACACCGGATTCCGTAATTGTTTCCTTATAAAAAGGAATAAAAGGATTCAGTCCTGCCTCGTGTAAAAGAATACTGCGCAGTGTAAGCGGTGCCTTATTGCTACCAATCGTCCAGGGGAGATAATCACCGATGGTTTTATCGAGATCAAGTTTTCCCTGCTCATAAAGTTTCATGACCGCTACCGTAGTGGCGGAAATCTTTGTTACAGAAGCCAGGTCATAAATGCTTTCGAGGGTGACCGGCTGCGAATTTTTATTGTATTGGTAATGCCCGAATGCTTTGTGATAACGGATGCGCCCATTTTGTGCGGCAAGTACTACGGCACCTGGAAAGGCCTGCTGTGCGATGGCTGTATTGACAATACTGTCGATTGCCAGCCACTCGGTTGAAAAACCTACAGGTACCAGGTTGCTCATGACAATTCCGCTGCCGTAAGGAATGGTGCAAACGGAAACGGGCAATTTTCCTTTTGAAGGAATGGCACCTTTCAGGAAATCGGCGGCTGCAAGGTGGAAGGCCTCTTCATCCTGGTGCATGGCAACAACCGTGTTGGCAGAACAGAAATTTTTTGCCGCGTAAACATTTCCAAAAAGAAACGTAATCGACTTGTCGCTTTGAAGATCTTTCCAGAGCTGGACCGCTGCCGGGGTCAGATTAAAATTGTTGGCCGGGCGCAGCGCGTAATCATGCACGCCGATAATGACCGCATCATAATCGCCGGCATTCACCTGCTGTACCAATGCTGCCGTTTTCAATGAATCGTCGCGGTACGAAAAAAGAAAGGTATCGGCACGGAAGTCCTGTACCAGCCGGCGACCGAAAGAATTCAGCTCCTTTGTTCCAATGCCTACATAAGCAACCTTCCTGTGATTAACCAGGGGAAAGGCATTAACCTCATTACGTAATATGGTAACCACGTTCCGGGCAACACTTCTGCGGATGGTTTCTGTTTTTGCATTAATGTCAGACAACAGGTTGGTTGTATCCACAAACTGTGGTTTGTTCAAACCGAGGTCATATTTGGCCAGCAGCACCTTCATTACTTTTTCATCAATGTCTTTCCACTTCAGTCTTTTCTTTTTGATCGCCGCATCAATCGCTTTAATGGCAGCAGGAACATCATCTGGGAGACAGAGCATGTCGTTTCCGGCAATAATAGCCTGCACGGCTGCTTCACCCGCCGGGAAAAATTTAGTAACCCCTTTCATTTCAAGCGCATCCGTAAACGTGAGGCCTTCATAATCCATGTCTTCACGCAGCAAACCTGTGACATTATTTTTAGATAAGGAGGTAGGCTGGTTGGCCGTGTTATCAATGGAAGGAATTGCCAGGTGCGCAATCATAACCGATCCTACCCCGGCATTGAATAATTGCCTGAATGGATACAGTTCGAGCGAATCGAGTTGAGGGATACTTTTCGAAATAACCGGCAGGTCGTGGTGTGAATCCACTTCCGTATCGCCATGTCCGGGAAAGTGTTTTGCACAGGCCATGATGCCGGCATCCTGCATTCCTTTTGCATAGGCCACACCCAATTGTGCCACACGGAATTTGTCTTCACCAAAGGAGCGGTAACCAATGACCGGGTTATTGGGATTATTATTGATATCTACAACAGGCGCATAATTTACGTGTACGCCTATACGTTTCATTTGTTCGCCAATGGCATAACCCATTTCATAAACCAGCTTGTCATCGGTTAATGCGCCCAGAGTAAGCTGGTAAGGATATTTGATTACGCTGTCGAGGCGCATGCCCAGTCCCCACTCACCATCAATAGTTACCATCAGTGGCGTTTTTGCGGTTGCCTGGTAAAGGTTTGTAAGATTTGCCTGGCGGACCGGTCCGCCCTGGAAAAAGCAAAGTGCACCTACATTGTAGGTACGTATAAGGTGGAGCACACCTGCCACATGTTCCGGCCCGAGGTTGCTGTGGGCCCGGATCACCATGAGCTGTGCAATCTTTTCCTCTTTACTCAACGATTTGAACACACTGTCTGCCCACGCTGTACGGGAAAGCGTGCTGCTGCCCTGGGAAAAAGCCGAAGAAAAAAGTATAAGGCCAAGCAATGCGGTTGCGTAGTGCTTCATAAAAGCAAATTAAAGCAAATTACTTACCCGATTTATGAAAGCATGTTAAAAGGGCTGCCCAGATGCAACCGCAAAGATGCAAAGAACCGCAAAGCCTCTGCGCCTTAGCGGTTAAATTTATTGGTTGCTATTGTCCCGAATGTAAATTGTCACATCATGCGGGGCTGCTTCATCGCCACCGAAGTAAGGATAAAGCTTATAGCCTTTGGCTTTGGGTGTGGAGGACATGCGCGGAAGCCGTTCAGTTATTCCATTCACGGTAAAAAGGTAAGAACTGGTGGTAGCCTGGATGCTGCAAGGCACTTCTGCGCCGATGGCAATCGTACCCAGTTCTTTGGACATTACTTCTCCCCGGTTGTAGATATAAGCAAATAAGCGCAGGGCATTACCGCTCCAGCGCCATCCGAAACGCGCACTGTAAGAATGATGGGCGGAATCATTATCGGAAAATCCATAGAGTTTATTGATATCGTACTGGTTTGCGGGGTTCCGCGACCGGTAAATCGCTGACGAATCGAAACGTACGGTAAATTTTAATTCAGAAAGTTCGATGCTGCGGTATGCATTCTTGTCGGAGAAATGCTGGCCGGCTTTAATGGTGTGCAGAACGAAACCGGAAGCATCTGTTGACGGCTCGTTTTTAAGAATGGTATCGGCAGCCTTCTGACAGCTGCACAGATAGAAAATAATTGCGATGCAGGTGAATACGGAGTTTTTCATGGTGGTTCTTCAGGATTTGGCCGATACTAAAATAGTATTAGTCCTGAGGATTCAAAACAGGGTTGCGTAAATGTTTCAGGGAATTTTCCCTTTATAAGGATAAGTCCTTATTCGTTGTAATCAGGGCCTAAGTGTTATTTTTGAGCCTAAGGAGAGATTACTGTGGCCGACCGAATTCAACTGCTGCCTGATAATATTGCCAACCAGATTGCTGCCGGGGAAGTGATCCAGCGACCGGCAAGTGCTGTAAAGGAACTGCTGGAAAACGCTGTTGATGCCGGCGCTACCGAAATTAAACTGATCGTGAATGATGCGGGAAAGGCACTGGTACAGGTAATTGATAACGGCCAGGGCATGAGTGAAACCGATGCCCGGATGTCGTTTGAACGACACGCAACCTCCAAGATCCGCACAATTGATGATCTCTTTCACATCCGCACCATGGGTTTCCGCGGTGAAGCGCTGGCTTCTATTGCTGCCGTAGCGCAGGTGGAACTGCGCACGCGCCGCGAATCGGATGAAACCGGGACGTTTATTGAAATCGAAAACAGCGCTGTACGACGCCAGGAACCGGTAGCAGCGCCTGTTGGTACCAGCATTGCCATGAAGAATCTTTTCTTTAATGTACCTGCCCGCAGGAACTTCCTGAAAAGCAATGCCGCAGAAATGCGGCACATCGTGGATGAATTTATCCGGGTTGCGCTCTCCTTTCCGCACATCTTTTTTTCGCTTACCACCAATGGCCAGCAGATCTTTCACCTTGAATCGGGTTCACTGAAGCAACGGATCCTTCAATTACTGGGTAATAATTATAATGCAAAGATTGTTGCTGTAAAAGAAGATACCGATTACCTCAATATTTACGGGTTTGCCGGCAAACCGGAAACCGCAAAAAAAACCCGTGGCGACCAGTACTTTTTTGTAAACAACCGTTTTATAAAAAGTCCTTACCTCAATCACGCGGTGCTGAGCGCCTACCAGGATATGATCGGAAGCGACAGTTTCCCGATGTACTGCCTGTTCATCGACCTTGACCCGCAGCAGGTAGATGTGAATGTGCATCCTACAAAGCAGGAGATCAAGTTCGAGGATGAAAAGATCGTTTACGCTTTTGTGCAGGCAGCTGTAAAACATGCGCTGGCCCAGTTCAGTATCACCCCTACACTCGATTTTGACCTGGATGCTTCAATCCAGCAACTCGAATCCGTGCAGAAACCTTTTACGCAGGATAAGCAGGCAGGCACCCGTTCGTCATCTATTTTTCAAACCTTTACCGAAGCGCACCAGGCTCATAAAATCGAACCGTCCGGAGAAAGTTCTTTTATATCATTGAAAGATTTCAGCAACGGGTCATCGTTTTCAGGTGCCCCGGCAACTGCTCCCGATAAAGCATCTCTGGCTATGGAATTCGGAGGGGGTGAATTACCGGGGGATGTAAAACTGACCCAGATCTTCAACACCTATATCCTGTATCCTTCACCGCGCAATTTCCTGCTCATTCACCAGCAGGCAGCACACGAGCGGATCATTTATGAACGGCTGGCACTGGCGCTGCAGGGGAAGCCGGTTCATACGCAAAGAAGCCTGTTCCCGTCTACCATTGAACTCGCCCCTTCCGATGCTGTTTTACTGGGTGATCTTCTGCCGGACCTCTACCAGATGGGCTATATTATTGAGCCATTCGGAAGGAACGCCTATGTAGTGCAGGGAACACCGGCCGATGTGGAAGGCGGGTCTGAAAAAATAATGATCGAAAGGATACTGGAGCAATTCAAGCATTTCAACAGCGAACTGCAGCTTCCCAAAAGAGAAATGCTGCTTCGGTCAGTTGCCTGGCAGCAGGCCATTAAAGCAGGTGTTGTTCTGGGAGAAAAAGAGATGCAGAACCTGGTATCAGACCTGTTCCGTTGTCTTCAGCCCAACAGCACTCCATCCGGAAGGGCTACCTACCTTGAATTTAAAAAAGAAGCGTTGGATAAGATGTTCCTGCGTTGATCAGAATTTTTTTCTTCTAAGGTCAACAAGGTTGTAGCGGAGGTACAACTGGAATGATTCGTTCCTGTCCTGCACCTGCAGCATGCTGCTGCCGGCTTCGGTACTGATGTAGTTATTCAATCCGGCATTGTAACGCAATCCAACATTGAAACGTTTCCATTGATAGTGCGCATCGGCAAGGAATCTCCAGTCGGTTGTACGGAAACTCATGGCCATGGTGTCGATCAGCGTTTCCGTTAAAGGCGGCTGGCCAGGGTTACTGTTGTTTCCATTAGTTTTTTCCTTATGTTCCTTCTTCACCTTGGCGGGATTGGCCACTGCCACTTTTTTATTGGAGTTTGTTTTCTTCCAGTCACCGGAACGCTTTTCCCATGTTGCCTGTTCATCGGTGTACACGGTGCGGGTCAGTCTTGAATACTGGATACCGGTTCCGATGTAAAGATTTTTTACCGGGCTGTAATGCACGGAGAAAGGAATATTAAGGTAATACAGCTTATTCAGTTGTACCGATTGTTCGGTTTTTTTAGCTCCATTTACATCCGTCATTTTACGGGCCAGCATCAGTTGCGGTGTATACTGCGGGGAGGTAAATTGAATCTCGGTTTGAACAAAAAGCTTTGGATTCAAATAATACTGAGCGTGGAGCGATGGCAGGTAATCTATTGCTTTTCCTGATTCACCATTGTAGGAAACTTTCGACATTTCCTGGCTGCTAACAGGAAGGAGCACATTTATCGAAGCGCCTGCAACAAAACACTTAAGTTTTTGGCGCGGAACGATTGCTTCCACTGTGGCCGGGACGGGGATTGTAGGCCGGTTCATCATGTTGCCATCCAGTTGCCTGCTCATGTCAGGTCTTTTTACAGAAACATTGTGGGCGTCGATAAGGGTCCTGGTTATAGGCAACTCCTGTTTATCGGTCACTACTGGTGTAGCAGTTTCCGTTTCCTTACTATTGATTGATACAGTGGTTCCTTCCAGTTCGGTGGTTCCTTCCTGATCCTTTGTTTTTTCCTGGTCAAAAACAAGCACTTCTTTTTGTGTGCCTTCCTGGTCAACGTTCTTCCCGGCTTTCGTTACAGCTTTTGCCGCTGCAACAGGAGTGATCTGTTTGAGGGAAGAAGAAATAGTATTATTCTGTATTTTTTGTGCAGGCCCATTTTCCATAATATCGCTGTTCCTGACAGGGGATAGAGAAATATCCTGTGCGGGTAAAGCGGCAACATCTGCGCCGGGGGCAACAGGCAGCTGTAAGGGCGGGCCGGTTACAGGAGCTTTGGTTGTATCGGCAAATTTCTTTGTTGGTGTCACTACGGTAACATCATTATTTATAGGACTAGTGTTCCTGCGGCCGGATTCTTTCAGCAATATTTGCTTGCGCTGGTTATAATCGGCAGATGCAAGGGTTTTGGAATGATTGGTTACCAGCAGGCTTATCGTAATAAAGCCAACGGTGCAGGTGGAAAGAATAATGCCATTGCGCGTAAATAACCACCAGAGAGGCTTGCGGTCTTTTTCTACCGGCATCTCGCGGTCAAGGATGGCGCTCATATCCTGCCAAAGGGCATCGGTATCCCTGGCTGAGTATTGCTCCAGCTTAGCCTTAATGTGATCGTATGGTTGATGGCGATGCATTATGCTCTTTCTTTCACTTTTAATGATGAGGTAAGGGACTTTCTTGCTTCACTAAGATGCCATTTACTGGTTCCCTCACTGATGTTTAATAATTCACCTATTTCTTTATGTGTATATCCTTCTGTTACAAATAAGTTGAACACCATTTTTGTTGTCACCGGCAGGCGTTGCAACAGGGAAATGATTTCATCGGACGACATACGTTGCAGGGCTGCTGCATCGATGGCCGGATCATATGTTTCATTCCATTCGATGGCATCAGGCTGACGGCTGTCTTTTCTCAGAAAATCAATTGCGGTTCTCACCACAATAGTTCTCATCCAGGTATACAAACCTGACTTGCTTTCATCGAACTTGTTTATTTGCTGGAAAATTTTCAGGAATCCATCCTGGAGCACTTCAACTGCATCTTCTTCGTTTTTGGTGTACGTGATGCAAAGTGCTAAAAGAGCCTGGCAGTATTGTCGGTACAAAAGCTCCTGTGCCCGGCGGTCATTCCGGATACAACCTTCTATAAGGTCATGGGGCGATAGGGTACTTTTAATCAATGCCATTTTCGGATTCTAATGGTCTTCACGCAGGATAGTGGATTTGCGATAGCAGTTTCGGGTAATAAAGGTACTCCGGGCATGCTGCATTTGCAATACGTCGATTTACGTAAATCCCTGTGCACCAGTTGTACTAGTGGTTTTTCTGTATCACCTGCTTTTTCGTAACCATCAGAAACTGAACGTTTCCAGCAATCAAAGAACTAATACGAGGCCTAAAATTTTTGTGAAAAACGGGTATCTATCCTCTGCCGGCCCCTAAGGCCAGCAGCAGGTTAGACTATCCAGGCTAATTCGTTGACTGCAAACTCGTTTTTCATAGCCAAGGGCTTTTCATGGTTTTGGATCTGTGGGTTTTTCATCGGTATCGGATCAATGGTTTTTCAAGGAACGGATTTCTAACTTACTGCATGAGTGATCTTTAATAAGTTTTCGGTTAAGATCTTTCATAGGAGTGAATCAGTTTTCATGTTTAGCAACGGCCTGTCGGTTTAGGTTCATTGGATCGGACACGGGGCAATTTTCTCCGGGTAACAATTGTACGATCGTTGGTTTTCATTGGTATTGGCTTCTATTACATATACGCTGGGTGGGTTGGCATCGTTGGAAAAAAGGCAACTATTTTTTCCAGGTATTGACTGCCAGTGATTAACAAACCATAAAATAACGTAAGACTTTACTTTGGGCGGGATGGCCACAGTTTGGTATGCCTGAAGTTTCGGATAAACACCTTCTTTCCTGCTAACAATGCAGAAATGTTTATACAGTATATATAGCTACCAACTGTTTTATTTCATAAAACAGTTTGACAGGAAGCCGGTAAATGAACATGCGTAGGTTAGGAAAACTTTTAATATTTATTCCGCACACCCTGTATAAAGAGTTCAACCGCCCTGCGAACACCGGGGGCAGAACCCTGGTGATTATTCACCAGCACGGAGAAGATCAGCAAACGGTTCGACTTTGTATACAAAAACCCGCTCAACGCCACCACTCCGGAAAGGGTTCCGGTTTTTGCATACAGGTAACCACTGTCCATTTTATATAACCCGCTGAGGGTTCCCTCGCCACCTGTAGGAAATACTTCTTTGATGCGTTCCATACCAAACTCCGATTTCATTTTGGAAAGAATGGCTACAAAATCCTGCGGTGTAAATAAGTTATACCGGCTCAGTCCCGACCCGTCGGCCCAGCGCGGACGTTGCGGAAGATCTTTAAAGTCGGTTTTTAATAACGTATCAATGATGCGTGCATCACTCATGAAGCCTAATTGTTCATTGCTGACCATTAATAAAGTTTGTTCCGCAAAAAAATTATCGGAACGGTGCATCATGGGCTTGAGGAGGGAGTCGGTGGGTTGGGAATGAAGACCTATTAATTTGTCTTTACCTCGATAATGCTCATAAGCGATGGAATCCACCTTAACATCTTGTCCCGTTACATCTTCTATCAAACTACGAACTGTAGGGACATCTGTCCGGAGAGGAATTGTTGCACCTGCAAAATCGAACCTTGCTCCCCTGAAGACAAAATTATTTTCATCTATCCTTCGGTCGAGGTTGAAACTTTTTGCTGACACCGTACCATTTTGGAGGTCATATGTAAGGTCCGTTTCAAATCCAAGTGTTCGTCGGGTAAGAACAGGAAAACTTTTTAGTGTATCACCGGATAAAAACCAGTGGACCACATTTCCGTAAACAGGGAATGGTGAACGCTCTGCCATGTAGGCTGCATTGTAATCATTCCAGGTCCACCCGCTGCCCCAATGTTCATCCTTCCAGTTTCCCAGATTCAGGATAATGGTTTTTTTCTGGTCCTTTAAAAATTTTAACAATGGCTGATTTAAAAAGTCCGGATGCATGAAAGAAGGATCCCCGGAAGGAAAAAGCATAATGCCCGATTCCTTTACTTCCACACGGGCTGCCATCAGGCTGTCTCCCAAATATTTCATCGCCGCGTAACAGGTAGGGATTTTTGTATTGGAAGCAGGCACAAAATATTTATCGCCCTGGTAGTTGAATAGGTACCTGCCCGATGCCGGATCGAAAATGGAAATGCCGACATGGGCCGCCACCAAATTTGAATCTTTCAATACTACTTCCCTGGCGGAACGATAGATGCGTTTCTGCACAGTACATGATACGAGCAGTAAAGCATAAAAGTAACAGATGAAAAGCTTTCGCATGAAATGAAGTTAAGAATGCAATCGCTAAGCCGCAAAGATCCGCCAGTGAGCATTGAAAATTGAACATCGAACATTGAACATTCTCTCTCCCTTCAACATTCATCATTCCTTGTTCCCTGTTCAATATTCCTCACGGTCTTTCCTGCGCACGCAGCCATCTTTCCGGGATTTCATTGCTGCTGGCTAAAACATAATCACGGTACGAACAGGCAATGAACTGCCGGTCGGGAAGCTGCATCCACCAACGGCCGGTTTTTTTGCTTTGCAGGAAAAGGGTATCCACTTCGGCAAACTGCAGGTGAAATTCATTAAACAATTCTCGTTCTTCCATGGCCGCCTCGCGCTTGCCCCGGCTTCGTCCATCCATGAGGTACCACAGCATATGCGAGATCTGTTTGGCCGTCATGTTTTCCAGGTCTTTCTCCGGACGGTACCCGTAAATACCGATGTTCCGCATCTTCGGGCTCATACCGGCGAACTGCAACAGTGTACACCCTTCTTCTCCGTTCAGTCCATTCGGTGTAATGTTATTGGCCGGGGCAAAAGCATGGGCCAATGCGGAAATATCAAAAGATAAAAGGCTGCAGTTGCGGATCACGGGCTCCATTTCTTCGATCCGTTCTTTTACCTGCCCCACCCTGTAGCAGTCAAAGCGCAGCTTGTCCATGGTTTCGAGCATACGCGGGTGAACAAAATAACTCTGGAACCCGATGTGGTTATAATGCTGCATGTAATTCGGTTCCGCTGTCAGCATTTCCATCAGGTAATTATCGGCGCGGAAAGGCGAATCAATATTGATATCCACTACTGCATCCACACCTACCGCATCAATGCCCATCTTTTCATCGGCAAAACAGTAGTATTGCGCCATCGTCAGGTCGTGTGATCCGCCAATCACTACGGCCAGCTTGCCCGCCTGCATCAGTTCCTGCAATACGATCTTGAGCGCCGCCTGCGTATCGGTTGCCGACTTACCGATCTTGATATTACCGACATCAGCCAGTTTAATATCGGCGTGCCAGTGGAATAAATTATAGAACTCGCTTCGTACCGCGTTGGCAGCGCCACCGGGATGCAGAAGGGCCGCACCTCTTTGCTCACCGCAACCTACCAGCACAATATCGGCCTCATCGATATCCGGCAGCTCGTCTTCATGTATCCTGATCGTGCGGCCGATCTGTCCTTCCTTATAAGAGGTATCGCCTGCGATCGCGGCCAGATTGATGGGGTCTAAAAAATCAGAGAGATTATGATATCCGGACATGGCTGCAAAATAAGCCACTCTTTTTATTCAGCCGTTTTTATGGCCGGGTAAAGAAGGTTCCTTTCTTTTGCACGAAATGAGCCGGATATGAAAGCATTGATCTTTGCCGCAGGATTGGGAACAAGGTTTAAGCCCTGGACCGACAAACACCCGAAAGCCCTGGCCATAGTAAATGGTAAAACCCTGCTGCAACGGAATATTGAATACCTGCAGCAATTTGATATCCGGGAGGTTGTTGTGAACATCCATCACTTTCCCGACCAGATCCTGGATGCCATCAAAAAAAATGGCGGCTGGGGCAGCAAGGTGCTCATCTCCGATGAAAGTGATGAAGTGCTGGAAACCGGCGGAGGGCTGCTGAAAGCAAAAGAGTTGCTGAAAGGCGAGCGGTTTTTAACGATCAATGTAGATATACTCACCGATGCCAACATCAAACCGCTGATTGTTCATCATGAGCAGAACAGTTCCGATATTACACTGGCCGTTACCCAAAGAGAAACATCACGTTACCTGCTGTTCAACCGCTACAACCGGCTTTGCGGGTGGCGGAATGAAAAAACGGGCGAGGAAAAAATAGCCATGCAATCCGGTAAACTTTCACCCAAAGCATACAGCGGCATTGCCCTTTTTGAACCAACGGTATTGGAACTTATCCCGTTTACCGGTAAGTTTTCGCTGATTGATGTTTACCTCGCATTGGCTCCTCACAACAAGATTACCGGTTATGATCACACGGGCGACCGCTTACTGGATGTAGGTAAACCCGACAGTGTAGGCAGGGCGGAGAAATTATTTACGTGAACAGGCCCTTTAACAAAACACGAAGTAACGGTTCCCCCCTTTTGCTGTAATTTTCACGGCTCAAAGAACTGTATCAATGAAAAAAATCTCTTTGCTTTTCCTGGCTTCCTGGCTGGTGATGGCGTCTTTTGGTCAGAATAAGTATAACCAGCGCGAAGCGTTCAACCCCAATTTTTATCCTTACACCGGCAATGATTACCGCAGCGCCAGCGGTGAACCCGGCCCCCGGTACTGGCAGAACCGGGCAGATTATAAGATCAATGCCACACTCGACACAACTGCGCATAAAGTATCCGGCGACCTGGAACTTACCTATACCAACAATTCTCCTGATAACCTGAAGTTCCTGTGGCTTCAGGTTGACCAGAATATTTACCAGGTAGGTTCACGCGGGTCGGCCACCACCACCCAAACAGGCGGCCGCTGGGCGAACGAAACCTTTACGCAGGGTGAAGTCATCCGCTCCATTACCATTGAAGCGGATGGTATAAAATACGTACCGAAGTTTATCATTACCGACACGCGGATGCAACTCTGGCTGCAACAACCGCTGAAAGCTTCCGGTGCTAAAATAAAGATCAGCATCAACTACGAGTTTACAGTTCCGCAATACGGTACCGACCGTATGGGCAGACTTAAAACAAGAAATGGAACGATCTACGAAATAGCCCAATGGTTTCCGCGCATGGCCGTGTATGATGACATACAGGGATGGAACACGCTGCCGTACATAGGAGCCGGGGAGTTCTACCTTGAATACGGAGATTTTGATTACAGCATTACCGCTCCTTCCAATATCATGATTGTGGGCAGCGGCGAACTGGTAAATGAAAAAGAAGTGCTGACCAATACGCAGCAAACCCGTATGGCATCAGCACGCAACAGTGATAAAACAATCGTGATCCGCAGCGCGGAAGACATTAACGACAACAAAGCCCGGAGAACTGAAAAAAGTCTTACCTGGAGATTCCGCATGCAGAACGCCCGCGACATTGCCTGGGCGGCTTCCCGTGCATTTATTGTGGATGCGGCGCGGATCAACCTGCCCGGAAACAAAAAGTCGCTGGCTATGAGCGCCTACCCGGTTGAATCGATAAAAAAAGACGGCTGGCAGCGAAGTACGGAAATGGTGAAAGCGAGCGTGGAGCATTATTCAAAAAAATGGTTTGAGTATCCTTACCCGGTAATGGTGAATGTTGCCGGTGTGGTGGGTGGAATGGAATACCCGGGGATTGTTTTTTGCAGCCATACTGATAGCGGCGAAGGGCTATGGGGTGTTACGGATCATGAAGTAGGTCATACCTGGTTCCCGATGATCGTGGGCAGCAATGAACGCAAATATGCCTGGATGGATGAAGGTTTCAATACGTTCATCAATGGATTTTCTACCCGCGAATTCAACGGGGGGGAGTTTGCCAACTTTTCTTATTTCCCCGGCGACCTGACCGATTATGTTTTTACGGCCGATATGGATCCGCTGATGACGCAGGCTGATGTAACCCAGCAATCCAACCTGGGAGTGGCGGCGTACGAAAAGCCTTCCATCATGCTCAATGCGTTAAGAGATGTTGTGCTGGGTGAAGAACGCTTTGACCTCGCATTCCGCGAATACATACGCCGCTGGGCCTACAAACATCCTACTCCATGGGATTTCTTTCACACCATGGAAAATGTATCCGGTGAAGACCTGGGCTGGTTCTGGCGCGGATGGGTGTTGAATAACTGGAAGCTTGACCAACGCGTGGTGGGTGTAAAGTATAATGAAGACAAGCCGCAGAACGGGGCAGCCGTTACCATTGAAAATCTCGATAAACTGGTGATGCCGGTTACCGTGATTGTAAAGGAAGCCAACGGGAAACAACACCGCATGGATCTTCCCGTTGAAGTGTGGCAGCGCGGTCCGTTGTGGACATTCAATATAGCCACCACCAGTGCCATACAGGAAGTAATTCTTGATCCGGAAAAGAAATTACCCGATACGAAGAGGGAAAACAATACGCTGAAGCCAAAAGGATTTTAGGAACCGCAGAAAAAGGAACAAGGAATCCTGAATATTGAAGGGTTGATCTGTTCAGCCTTCGGCTTGAAGTTCATCCCTCCCTTCGAAATTTCTTGTTCCTTGTCCTTGTTCTATATTCTTTCAGATATCGCTTCAAGCAATTCACTTAAGGGCGTTTCTTCCAGGATAATCCGCATGGGCTTACCCTCTTTTGTGCGCCACTTGATCAGTCGGAAGCAATCGTGCTCGATCTCTATGCCCGTGATATCGCCGTCGCTGTAACAGCAGCAACCCGTATTGAAATAAGTAGGGATCATTCCGAGGTAATCTTCAGAGACCGTATTATATTCAAATTTGCGCAACCTGATTTCCTTCTGGAGCGCTTCAATCATGCCGGCATCACTTACCCTGCGGGCAAATAGCAATTGCCGGTAGAGCCGCTCGATATGCGTGAGCGATTCAAAAACAGGTTGATGCGTGTGACCGGTAATGAGAAAAAGATTCTGCTGGTGGCTGCTCCATTCGTACATAAGGGTGTTGTGTGCCGTTTTGAGGGCAGCATCGTAAGCGGGCGTATTGGGATTGATCTTCAGGTAGGCCTGCAGGGGTGCCCAGATCTTCGATACAAAGAATTTGCTGAACCAGTTGCCGTCACTCACTTTATCACCCTGGTGACCATGGGTACAAAAAATATTGATCTTTTTACCGTTGATGGTGGTTTGTAATACCACCCCTTCGTATACGGGAACTTCTGTTCCGTAGATCTCTTTAAGTTGGACCGGTGCAAAAGGATCATTATCCCAGAACAGATCGTGGTTACCGAATATTTTGATAAAGGCATTTTTAGGCACAAACTTCCTTTCTCTTTCAAAAGCTGGCTGCTGGTGCTTTTTGATTCCCGATAAGGTATTCTCCCAAAGCTCTTCGCAATCGCCCAGGGCTATATAATGAAATCCATTCTGGTCGTAATAATCCAGTGCCGCGAGGTAATTGATCTCGGCTACCATGAAGTCATCGGCACCGTTCCGTCTTCCTTTATGATGATCGGAGAAAATAATGAATTTGCCGGTGCTGGGTTCAAACGGAATGACAAGGCCTTTATCGCGTTCGCCATTTAATATACGGGCGAAAAGATCAGACAGCGCCGAGAAGATCCGCTCCCGGTCGGGCCGCGAAGAATACCGGTCTGCGAGGCGCAGAACAGGTTTCTGGAAAAGCCGGATCATCAGTTTTCGCATGCGCTGATCTAGTCTTCTGTTTTAACTGCCAGGTTTCGCCTGAAGAAAAAAATAGCCCTGCACTGCAGGGCCCTGCTATTTAGTGTTTACAATCAGTCAACAGCAATCATACTGATCTCTACATTCACAAATTTCGGAAGTGCCGAAACCTGCACGGTTTCGCGGGCAGGGAAGTCACTTTCAAAATAGCGTCCGTATATCTCATTCACTTCACTGAACTGCTTCATATCGGTAAGAAAGATCGTGGTCTTAACCACATGGGCGAAACTCATACCGGCTTCTCCCAGGATTGACTTGAGGTTTTGCATCACCTGGTGTGTTTCTTCCTGGATGTCGGTGTTCTTTAATTGCCCGGAAGAAGCAAGGCAGATCTGCCCGGAGATATACAGGGTATTCCCGGCCTTTACCGCCTGGTTGTATGGGCCGATTGGTGCCGGGGCGCTGGCCGTATTGATGATTTGTCTTTCCATACTGCGAATTACCTATTTTTTGATGAATGTATTCGCGGATTAATTGATTTTTTGGAGCAGCTTCAAGCTGCTAGAGAAGCTTCAAGCTGCGAGCTTCAAGCTTCAAGCGCTTTCATGCAGTCTTTTTTTACCGATGTTCATTCAGTCTTCTATTTCGGTCAGCGCAGTGCTAATGAGCAGTTCGATCTACTTTCTTTCTTTTCTTTTTCACAATTGGCTTGTCACTTTCTTTGCCTTGAAGCAAAGAAAGTAACCAAAGAAAGTTCAATGCCGCCATGATCGCTCCGCGCATGCGGCAGGGCCAGCGCGCAGGGCACCAGTCATTTCGTGTATCAAGGTTTTCCTATAACCTGTTGGCAGCGCCTTTATGTTTAAGACCCTAACTGCGCTGAATTTCCCCTGGGCTAATGCTACAGTCATTTCCGTCGATACAGGGTCGGGGAAATAAGGCGCTTATCAGCCACGCTGAAGGTGTTCGTGGCGAAGTATTGATGCTTCATTCAATTTGTGAGGGGCAAGGCAGAACTTTTCTTTCGAAGACTTTGCGACTTTGCGGTTCATGTATTTTTAACCGCTAAGGCGCAGAGGACAGCAAAGAATGGCTAAGACAAGCTTCGGGTGACCGTTGTGCGCTGGCCCGGCAAAACCCGCGGAGCGTTGGGGTTTGCCTTGATCTTTTTGCTCTACTTTTTGCATCAAGGCAAAAAGTAGAAAAGACAAACACCAGGAAAAGCCAGAAACTTAAAAGACTGATCGAAGATAAGAGCTTGAAGCTTGAAGCTAGAAGCTTGCAGCTTATACTTTTCATCTATTATTGCAAAAAAAATTAAATGCGCATTGTTATCCTCGCTAACGAAGAGCAAAAAAAGGTGCTTGGTTTAGCAGGTGATGAATTGGTATTCACAGATGACCAAAGAGAAGTTTCTTTACACCAGGATGCGGATGCTTACATTGACCTGCTTTTTACTGCTGACAGGGATCGTATCCAGGTATTGAAATCCCTTTTGCCTAAACCCGTTCTGATCAACAGTGTGGAACACACGCTGGCAGAATCCGATGCGCAATTCATCCGGATCAATGCATGGCCAACATTTTTAGAGGGATCATTAATGGAAAGCAGTGCTGCGGATAACCGGAAAGAAAAAGCTATTGCCGTATTTACAGCACTTGGTAAAATACCGGAATGGGTTCCCGATATAACGGGCATGATCACCCCGCGTATTATTTGTTCCATTATCAATGAAGCCTTTTTTGCCCTGCAGGAAAAGATCAGCACGGCAGAAGAAATCAATACGGCCATGAAGCTCGGTACCAATTACCCCTATGGCCCTTTTGAATGGGCGGAAAAGATCGGGAAAAAAAATGTTGCCGCACTGCTCCAAAAATTAAGCAGGGAACAAAAGCGATACACGCCCTGCTCCCTGCTTTTAGAGTAGAACCAAAACGGAACTTCAAAAATTCTTATCGTGCTGGGTAAATTGACCCGTGGTGGCATGCTTGCCTTCACTTAACTCTTCCAGTACTTTTTTATTGAACGCCGGCAGATCTTCCGGGCTGCGGCTGGTCACCAGGCCATTGTCTACCACTACTTCCTCATCCTGCCATTCCACACCGGCATTCACCAGGTCTGTTTTTACGGAATGATAGGAAGTCATGGTGCGTGTGGAGATCATACCCGTTTCAATGAGCAGTTGCGGACCGTGGCAAATAGCAGCCAGTGGTTTTCCCTGCTCAATAAAATGTTGTGCAAACGACACGCATTTCTGATTCGTCCGGAGCTTATCCGGATTCAGCACACCCCCGGGAAGGATGAGCATATCATAGTCTTCAGGATTGGCCTCATCAATAACCACATCCACCGGTATCTCAATGCTCCAGTGATCGTGATTCCATCCTTTCACTTTATCTTTTTGCGGTGAGATGATGTGTACAATGGCGCCTGCCTCTTCCAGTGCATTCATAGGGCTGGTCAGTTCCACTTCTTCAAACCCGTTCTCTGTGAGAATCGCTACTTTTTTTCCTGCAACACTTCTTGCCATCTTCTCTTGTTTTTGATTCAAATTTCATTCAGGCAAAAACCAAACCAGTAAACGCCGCTGCTGAAGAAAGCCGGGCCGCTGAAAACTTTGTTACTTTGGCTTCTAACACGAAATTCATGAAGCCGGTTTTTATTTCTTTGGCCTTTTTTACCTTACTGGTTTTTACACAATGCAACCGGGATCCTTACAGTGAAGCGAACAGGTCGTACAAAAAAAAGGTTAAAGCCTATGCGAGAACGCTCCGGCAATTACCAAGGGATTCCTTATTTACCGGGGCTCAATGGGTGGGCACCACCAACTTTAACATGCGCAAACCCAACTTTGTGATCATTCATCATACGGCACAGGCCAGTTGTGCGCAAACACTCAACACGTTTACCAATCCCGAAACAGGGGTGAGTGCGCATTATGTGATCTGCAAAGACGGAACCCTTCATCATATGCTGAACGATTACCTCCGGGCCTGGCATGGAGGTGTGGCCCGCTGGGGCGCCAATACCGATATTAATTCTTCTTCCATTGGTATCGAGATCGATAACAACGGGTTTGAGCCTTTTACCGGCGAGCAAATAAGCAGCCTCATTAATTTATTGGGTGCACTGAAACGAACGCATGGTATCCCCGCTGCAAACTTTATCGGTCACTCCGACATTGCTCCCACCCGCAAGGTGGATCCCAATGTGCACTTCCCCTGGAAACAGCTTTCCGACAGCGGTTTTGGATTGTGGTGGAATGATACAACCGGTGTGGAAGTGCCCCAAACCTTCAACAATATCCAGGCATTGCGCATTATCGGCTACGATGTGCGGGATAGTTCTGCAGCCATTGGCGCCTTCAAACGAAAATACCTGCAGGCCGATTCAAGCCGGGTACTGAATGAGGCCGACCGAAAGGTATTATTCACGCTTTATCCTAAATACCTATAGTAGGAAACCAGGAGTAAAATCACCTTTTACCTGGGGGTTTTACTCATGGAGGTACCGTTTTTGCTGTGTACATTGTCAGCAGAAATATGTGCCTATGAAATCAGTATTACTATTTAGTTTTTTAATGGTTCTCAGCTTGTTTACCAAAGCACAGCAGGTGCAATCCCTGCCGGCGGGTAAATACGAGACCACACTGAAGGAACAAAGCGCCAAATGGGAACGCGGGGATATTATTATCCTTGATGAAAACAAATACAGGATCACTTCATCCCATGAAGTGGGCGAGTATAAATTCAGCGTAACCGCCCAACGGGTATTTTTTACTTCTGGCCCCCTGAAAAGCGTGTTTGCCAAAACAGCCGTTAACAGCAACGCACCGGCTATTATTCTTCCGGCTTCGGAAAATGAGCAGCTGGGCATGCGCCTGGCTTCGGCAGACGTATGGGGTTCTTACCGGCAATAACTATTTAATCATTTTTATCAGGCAGCTACCCCCGGTGGCTGCCTTTTGTTTTTTCAAGGGTTTTGCTCCCACGACCCTGCTGGCAACTTTTTTGCATTCAGAACATAAACCTGTAGTATGAACGTAAAAAGAACTTTTGGAGTGGTATTGACCGTACTGGGCATTGTAGGGCTTATTTATGCAGCGATACTTTTCGTGCAGAACAGCGGAAAGGACAACATCAAGAACCTGATTGTATGGGGTGTACTGGGTGCTGTATTTTTCTTTACCGGTATTGGCCTGGTTAAAACCACCAAGGATGATGCTGCTCCCCCAATTCAATAAATGAGAACCCTGGCCTTTGTACTTTTTTTACTGGTCTTTACCCGTTGTTCCGGACCCTCCGGGGGGCCGGGGCCTGACCAGGATGGACAAACCGTTCATGCCGCAGCGGAACCCTTTACCAACCCGGGCAAGCCCATCCCGCTTGGCGGCTGCTATGAAATGGTGCTGAACCGCGATACAGCCCTGCTCCGGATGGCTGTGCAGGATAGCACGGTCAATGGAAACCTCGATTACCGCTGGTACCGCAAAGACCGTAACAACGGTCGTTTTACCGGCATAATACGCGACAGCCTCATTTATGCAGATTATACTTTCGAGTCAGAAGGCAGTTCTTCGGTACGGGAAGTTATTTTCCGCATTAAAGACTCAACCCTTCAATGGGCATCCGGTGAACTCGTTCAAAAAGAAGGCAAAGTTGTGTTTACCGAACCTGCATCGGTACACTTTGATTCGATTGCACCCTTTTTTAAAATTCCCTGCAGGGAGTGAGGATATTTAAAGATTTAGTGATTTAAGATTTAAGATTTTAATGTCGATACAAGTTTTGAAAAATGATCATGCGGCGTTGTGACCCTTTTCATTAAAATGGTTTCTGCCTTCACCCTATTCCAAATTCCCAATTCCAATTCTCTAATTTCAACCCAATACCTCAATACCCATTACCTCAATACCTTTTCTCACTACCTTTCCGGCGTGAGCCTGATCTTAAATATTGAAACTGCCGTTCAAACATCTTCGGTTTGCCTGGCCGATGACCAGCGCATACTGGGACTCAAAATAAATCCATCTCAGAAAGACAGCGCATCCTGGCTGCATGTGGCCATCGCCGAACTGGTATCAGGCTGCGGTAAAGAATTCAGTGACCTGAAGGCCGTAGCGGTGAGTGCAGGCCCCGGTTCGTATACGGGCCTGCGTGTGGGCATGTCTGCCGCAAAAGGTTTATGCTATGCTTTGCGCATCCCGCTGATCACCATCAGTACATTGCAATTGATGGCAGCTGCCGCTCTGGAAGAGGAAGCAGACCTTATCTGCCCGATGATCGATGCACGCCGCATGGAAGTATTTACGGCTGTCTATAACCGAGAGCTAAAAGAAGTGCTCCGTCCTGCCAACTTAATCCTCGATGACCAGAGCCTGAAAGATCTCCATCCGGGTCTGAAAGTGGTATTCCTCGGGAATGGAAGTGCTAAATTTCAGTCCCTGAACAGCCACCCGGCCAGTTTTTTTTCCACAATTGAGGCCTCGGCAGCACATATGACCAAACTTTCTTTTGATAAGTATTTTTCCGTAAATTTTTCAGATTTGGCCTATGCCGTACCTGAATATGGTAAGGACTTTTACTCACCCTCTGTTAAATGAAGTAGGGGAAAAAGCTGATTTGTACCTTTTTGATTTGCAATAGCGTTATGGATAATTACATTTGTAATCTGATCCTGTGCGTTTGGCAATTTTCGTATCTATGAAACTAACAATAAGTATCTATGAACAATGAAACCATGGAAGCCGTGGCAACTGCCAATGGCGAACTCAAAATCGACGTCATCCAGCTTAAGAAAGCTGCTTTGATCCTCCGGGCTATCAACCACAAGCTCCGCCAGCAAATCCTGAAGCTGATTCATCAGAACAGCAAAATGACCGTTACAGAAATTTATGTCAAGCTGCGCCTGGAACAGTCCGTTGCCTCACAGCACCTGGCTATCCTGCGTAAAGCGGGTTATGTAAACACATTGCGTGATGGTAAATTCATTTACTATTCCGTAAACCAGGACCGCCTGAACGAGGTTCATGGCTTTGTGTACGATCTGTTAAAGTAACGCGTTCGCCGATCAGGGATATTCTGTAGGCAGCAAAAAGGTATTTTTGCTGAAATTCCAGGATATGTTCGTACAGCAATTGTATACCGGTTGTCTCAGTGAAGCTGCTTACTATATTGAAAGCAATGGAGAGGCGGCCATCGTTGATCCGTTACGGGATATTGATCCTTACCTGCAACTGGCAAAGGAAAGGGGTGCTACGATCAAATATATATTCGAGACCCATTTCCATGCAGATTTCGTGAGCGGTCACCTGGACCTTGCAGGCGCAACCGGGGCTACTATTATTTATGGCCCCGACACCGAAACAAAGTTTAATGTGCACGTTGCACGTGACGGCGAGACCTTTCCCCTGGGCGCCATCAGCTTTACGGTTTTACATACCCCCGGTCATACCCTGGAATCCACCTGCTACCTGCTGAAAGATGAATCAGGGCAGGATTACAGCGTATTTACCGGTGATACACTTTTTGTTGGCGATGTCGGCCGCCCGGACCTTGCCCAGAAAGGAATAGACCTGACCATGGAAGACCTGGCGGGTATGCTGTATGAAAGTCTGCAGCAAAAGATCGTTCCGCTTGCCGATGACGTCCTGGTATACCCTGCGCACGGTCCGGGCAGTGCCTGCGGTAAAAACCTCGGACCTAATACTTCCAGCACCATCGGCGAAGAAAAACGTACTAATTATGCCTTGCTGGCATCTTCCAAAGAGGAATTCATCAAATCGGTAACGGAAGGACTTTCCGAACCACCCACTTATTTTCCCATTAACGCACAAATCAATAAAGAAGGCTACGAAAGCCTGGAAACTGTTCTGCAAAAAGGACTGAGGGCTATCAATGTACAGGACCTGAAAAAGGAAATGGAGCGTGATGTATTGGTAGTGGATACGCGTCCTGCTGTTCAGTTCACACAAGGGTTTGTTCCCGGTTCCATCTTCGTTGGACTGGAAGGACGCTTTGCCGAATGGGCCGGAAGCATGCTTCCCTTTAACCAGGATATGATCCTTATTACTGAACCCGGAAAGGAAAAAGAAACGGTGATCCGGCTGGCCCGTGTGGGCTTCAGCCGTGTAACCGGTTATCTTGATGGCGGCTTTGCCGCGTGGGCTGCTGCCGGTGAGGAAATAGATCTGATCATTGACGTGGAAGCCGATGAACTGGCCATGGACCTTCCATTCGACGACCGCCTTGTGGTGGTGGATGTGCGCCGGGAAGCCGAATTTGCCGATAGTCATGTAAAAGACGCCGTGAACATTCCGTTGAATGAATTAACGGACCCGGCCCGTATTGCAGAATTTGAAGAAGACCAGAATCTTTACATCCATTGCGCGGGCGGATACAGAAGCGTGATTGCTGCTTCCATTATGAAGCGCCAGGGATTTCACAACCTGCGTAATGTTGTCGGTGGATTTGCAAAAATCCAGCAGCAGGAAAGTATCCCGGTAGAAAAAGAAAAGAGTGTGCTGAATTAACCTTCAAATGGCTAAGCGATTGCAAAGGTGATAAGTTATTTACCTTTTTTCTTATTGCCTGGTAGCTTTGGTGGTGGGCGCCTGGCATACGTGTCCCGGGAATATCATTGGAAGCAGACCGTTACTTCATCGTTTTCCACTTTTATAAGAACATCCTCAGGAATGTTTTCTTCCGTTAACAGCACGGGCTTACTGAGCCTCCTGGAAATTTCTTTTAGATATTCCATTAAACTTTCATGGTCTTCCTCATTTTCAACCTCACGTGGGTCTATATCATTTTCTATTTCCGATAAAGAAAAAAAATGACACTTTACATGGATTCGTCCAACTTTAATAACGGCACCATTCAATAAGTTTGTTTTACCCTCCAGGTAATCAAATACAATTTGTTTATCAATTGAAAAGGTAGTCTGCATGGTCTGCCCGTTATAAAACTCCACAGGATACAGCTGGTTAACTAGGTCAATCCAGTTGCTCCAGTCCTCCTTTGTGGTGTGCAGAATGTACATGTCACGCCATTGCTCAAAGTCATCCCAGTAGTAAACGCGCTCTTTCAGTTTATACCAGTCTCCCGGGTTCATAAATGGTAAGATTACAGTGACGCTAAAAAATACTGAAGTCCCCGACAGATTTTTTAATTCAGCACCGGTCCATATTCTTCTTTCCATTCCAGTTTCCACCGGCGGTGACTCCAGAGCCACATATCAGGCGTTGCCGTCATTACTCTTTCGAGGTAGCGGGCATAATGCACCGTGAGTGCACCCGGTTCGAGGCCTGCCGGGTGATCAATACCGCGCTCCAGGTGAAGGTGGTAATAACCACGCTTTATTTTGGTGAAGTGGGCGTAAATAACCGCGAGATCGCCAGCGCGGGCACCTTTTTCAGGACCACCTACAAAAGCACTGGGCCTGCCAAAGAAGTTGATCCAGAAACCGGCTTTTGGGTTGGCCGGACTCTGGTCGGCCACAAGCCCGAGTATGTACACATCTTTGAGATGCGGTTCAATGGCATTGCGCATATTGGTAGCCGGTAGCAGCACCGTGCCAAAGCGTCCGCGGAGCTTAACAAAGAGCCGGTCAAAAACTTTATTCCCAAGCGGCATATAAACACCCATCAGCTTCTGGCGCACATTGATCATAAAAGCCAGGTTGGCAATTTCCCAGTTGAAATTATGACCCGAATGGATCTGGCATTTGCGTCCCTGCGCATGTAATTCATGAAGAATGGAATAATCGGCCTTAACGTGGCGGTTGATCCAGGCTTTGCTGGCCGAAAACAGCTTAATGGTTTCAATAAACGTATCGGTGAAATTGAGGTAGAATTTTTTGGCTATGGCCTTTTTTTCTTCCCCGGATTTCTGCGGGAAAGCGATGTCCAGGTTCTTCATCACCACTTCTTTTCTGTACTTCATTACATAATAAAGAATGAAGTACGCGAAATCCGAAAGCAGGTACAAAACCTTCAGCGGCAGCAGCGATAAAGCGTAAATAAATCCGTAAACGAGGTAATACATAATAGCTGCGCAAAGATAAGGTGGCCGTTTGCCGGCTGCTTACAAAACAATATTCTGCAGCAGGCCTGATTTTTCCGGGTAATCCGTATTGAAATGCAGGCCCCTGCTTTCTTTCCTGAAGGATGCTCCTTTAACAATCAAGTACCCCACCGTGATCATGTTGCGCAGCTCCAGCAGTTGCGGCGATACCGTGCTGGCCTGGTACAGGTGCTCCGTTTCATCATACAATAAATCAATCCGCTTTAAAGCCCTTTCGAGGCGCACATTATTGCGCACGATACCAACATAGTCGCTCATTACCTGTTGAATTTCTTTCAGGCTTTGTGTAATAAGAATCATCTCTTTCGGATCAGAGGTACCACGGGCATTCCAGTCGGGAACCTCCGGCAGCCCGGGAAGGCTGTCGATCCTGTTTACGGCTTCTTCATAACAACGATGGGCAAAAACCATAGCTTCCAGCAGCGAGTTGCTCGCCAGGCGGTTGGCACCGTGCAGGCCCGTACTTGCACACTCACCACAAGCGTAAAGATTTTTAATGGAGCTCCTGCCCCATTCGTCGGTTTTTATACCCCCGCAACTGTAATGCGCGGCAGGCGCCACCGGGATCATCTTTACGGCCACATCAATCCCGATGGATTTACACTTCTCATAAATATTGGGAAAATGTTCTTTGAACAGCGTCAAGTTCATATGCCGGCAATCGAGGTATACATGTTCCGTACCCGTGATCTTCATTTCATTATCAATTGCCCGGGCAACGATATCGCGGGGCGCAAGGTCCTTACGCGCATCGTATCGTTCCATAAATGCTTCGCCGTGAATATTGCGCAGGATGCCGCCATCACCGCGTACGGCTTCCGTAATCAGGTAGGCCTGCCCTCTTTTTCCTGCTTCATAAAGTGCGGTTGGATGAAACTGGATGAACTCCATATTCTCAATCCGACCTTTTGCCCGGTACACCATAGCCACCCCGTCACCGGTTGCAATGGAAGGGTTCGTGGTGGTGCGGTACACCTGGCCGTTGCCACCGGTGGCGAGCATGGTTACCCGCGACAGGATCTTTTCAATGTTGTTGTTGGTCGTGTTCAGTACGTAAACACCGTAGCAGCAGATGTCCGGGGTGGACTTGGTTACCAGGTACCCGAGGTGATGCTGGGTAATGACATCGATCACAAAGCAATGGTTGATGATGCGGATATTGGGCGCACTTTGCACAGCATCCAGCAGCGCCCGTTCCATTTCTTTACCCGTAACGTCTTTGTGGTGCAGGATGCGGAATTGCGAGTGGCCGCCTTCACGCCCCAGTTTATAATCGCCTTCCGAATCCTTATCGAACCGGGCACCCCAGTCAATGATCTCCTGGACCCTTGCCGGGCCTTCTTTCACAACAATCTCCACCACCTCCGGGTTGCATAGGCCATCGCCGGCAACAAGTGTATCTTCTATATGCTTTTCAAAGGAATCATTCTCGAGGTCATTGACCACGGCAATACCGCCCTGGGCATATTTTGTATTGGTTTCATCAGAAGCAGCCTTGGTAATAATGACCACCTGCCGGTCGGGACAGCGTTCCGCCACTTTTAAAGCATAGGTAAGTCCCGCAATTCCGGAGCCGATCACTAAAAAGTCTGTCTGCATGGGCGATAAAACACTTTTGAACGTTACAAATGTAAGTTCCTTTGGTATTGCACTTTTATTTACTAAAGATGGATATACAAGGAAGTTTTATTATTTTTCTGACATCAACCAAACTGTATGAGAAACTTCTTCCTGCAGGCACTTGTCCTTACAGCAATAGGCTGCAGCCAGGCAAAGCAACATTCATTTCCTTTCAGCCATTTAGCCGGTGATGCTGTTTATGATAAGGATTCAGTCCGGGCTTTCCTGTCGCGCACACCCGATGTGCAGGAAGACAGCTCCCGGAAGATGTATCTCGATGCAGTGGATTTTTTAAAAAATAAAAAAGATCCCGGTAAAGCCATTAATTCCTTTCTTCAGTCCCTCACACTTTACCCCGCTGCCAACACCTATTATGAATTGGGTAATGCATTTCTTGAATTCGGCAAATATGAAGAGGCCCTGAAAGCTTTCGGTATGGCGGAAGGGATGGGCTACAAGCCCCTGGGCAACCTGCTTTTCAAACAAGCCTGCTGCTATGCGGAACTGGAAAGTTCCGAAGTGTACGAATATGTATCCTTCGCGGTGGAAAACGGCTTTGTTGACCGCAACAAAATATTCAATGATAAGCACCTGAAAGCGTATCAATCCGATATGCAGATGATCGCTGCCTACAACGAAGCTATGTCGGGCAACGGCAACCCGGAAGAAATTTTGTGGCAGGGCTACAGCAGGGGCTATCCGCGCATCACTTCTTACCCTTATTCTATCGACAGCGGCACTTTCCGCAGGCTCGGCGCCATTAAATACATTCCGTACGACTACGAAAACTTTGTTCCGCAGATGAGAGACAATCAATTCAGCCGCGATGTGGGCAATGAATTCTTTTATGTCATTCGTCTTACCGACCATGACCGGTTTAAAGCGGTTGTTTACGGATGCCAGTCTTATGAAGATGAGGGAGCCCCCGTGTATTATATTCTGGCCACCTTCACCAATAAAGGCATCATGATCGACAAGAAGATCATCGCCGGTTCGGAAACTTATGATGGGCTGTACCGGGAAGCTGTTATCCGGAAAGATTACGTGGTAGACATTACCGAATATCAGGTAACCTACAAAAAGGATGAAGAAGGCCATTCCAATTACAGCGAGCCTGAAAAACGCGACAGGGTAGCCATGCTCCGTTATGGCATTGATCCCAATGGAAAGATTACGACAAGGCTGATGTAGCCCGGTAAAGCCTCCGGATGAATCCAGCCCGGATCATTATTTGCGCGATCACCAGGTTGGGCACCCAGCTTAACCAGGTAAGGGTCACATATACTTCCTGGGGACGCACCTTTACATCAAACAGGTCGAAACCGAATGCATATAACCGGAATGTGATCGCCGACAGGGCAAGCGCATAGCTGTACAGCATCCATTCACCATGTGATTCATACTTTTTATTTTTTACATCCAGGAAGGCCATAAGTGTTGTGAGAAACCAGAGCAGGCTTAGAAAAACAAAGCTTGTTTTGGAAGCCAGTCCGCCATTGGCATGAATGCCCATCAGCAATCCCGTGGGTGCCGATATGAGCAGCACTGTAACCACGTAGATCATACCCAGCCGCCGGTGCAGTCCCTTTTTGTAAAAAGCTTTATTGAACTGTGTGAATCCGGCCGGTAAAACCAGGATGGAGGTAAATACATGCGCATAAAACGAATATCGCCAGTAGGGGATCTGATAGACTTTTTGCTTGGTGAGCAGGAAGTCAATGTTTTTCTCGATAGCAGTGTAGGGAACCGATAACCGGAACATGAGGTAAATGGCAAAAGCCAGTCCGGCACACCACAAAATCAACCCTATTCTCCGCAGAGCCGCCATTAATAAACATAGTTGGTAAATATCCTGCCTTCCCCTACAAGCCCCAGTTCAAAATATTCCTCATCAGGATTTGTCCGCACCTGTTGTAACCGGAAAACAGATTTACCCTTTGGAAAAACTGTATTCTTTTGCCAGAAAACCTCGAGGGTGGAATCTTTGCGTAGTTTGAAATTACCCTGAACCGTTTGCTGCTGGTTAGTGGAATCGATGAGGTAACTGTACACGCAGGTACCATTGGATTTGATTTGCATTATGTTGCTGGCCGAATCGGTGAACATGGAATATAATTCATTATACACCCCATCGTCCGTTACTTCCTTCTTAAAGGTAAAGGACACATCATCACCTTTTTCTTTAGGCTTCCATACCCCTTTGCCCGACCAGGTAGTGGTATCGATCCATAAATCAAAATGCCCGTCGTACTGATTGGTACCGGGCTCACTCACCTGTACATGTAATTTATTTCCGCTGGATACGATGCTGCCTGAAATATTGCGCTTTAAACCTTTATGCGTGTTGTAACCGCTGATGTTGTTGGCTGAAATATACCGGAACGTAAGCGCTATCGGTGAACCTTTAAAATCACCGGTGTAGGTTCCCCTGATCTTTTCGGGACTGAGTGGAAGACTGTGAAATTGTACGCCCCTGATCACCGGCTTTGGGATTGCCGGAGCAGCTTTGTCTTTACAGGCAGTACTGCCCGCCATCCACACCAGGAAAAAAAATATTTGAAATAGTGGGCGCATACGGCTTTGGTTGTGCCGGTAAGGTAAAAAGATGCGGGTTAATTTGCAAGAAAGCCTCTTACCAGAATTTATACCAGGGTTTGGCAGCTTTTACCGGTTCTGGTGCAGCATCACGCGGACGTGCACCTTGTACTGAATACGAGTAACCGCTTAGCGTTGTTTCAAACAGGAGCTCATCGTCCTCGTTCAGGGGTACACCGAAATACCGTTTGCAGATTTCGAATACAAAATTCTCCCCTACCTGGTCTTCGGAAAGTGCATCCTGAGGATTGTCGTGTAAACGATAGATCCTGCTGCCTTGTTCATTGATGGTTGACTGCTGCAGTAATTCCTTTTCTTCTTCCAGAGGCTCACCGGTTTCCAGGAAGGTTCCATCATCACTGCTACCGGCCCTTGCCCGGACCTTTCTTCCGTTTTTTACAACCGCGTAGCCCCACAGGTTCACCACACTATGCAATACCACGGAACAAATCTCCGCCTGGGGAAACTTTGCGGTGAGGAACTGCTCCGCATCAGAAAGTCCTTCATCCAGGAACATGAGTGGGATGGTCTGTGCGCAGATCAGCAGGTTATTTTTACAGGTGCCTAAATAAATTTTATTATCATCGGGATTCATCGCTACTTCAAAGGGCTCATCCTCTATTTTATATAGTTCCGGAAACCCAAGATCCCGCAGCAAGGGCAGGGCATCCGTTTCCGGCGCTGGATGAATGATGATGGCAGATATTTTCCAACCCATAATGATAAATAATAAAGTCAGCCCAGGCTCAATCGCAGAGGATGGATTAAGATAAAAATAATATTTTAATAAAATTCAGGGCTGATACTGTTTCAGATCTATTTTGAGTACAGCTGCATACCAATTTTTATTTCCGGGTTTGATATACCTGTATTTTATAGTGAAGATGTCGTTTGAAAAATTAGGCGTATTAAATAAATGTTCGGCATATAACGCTCCATTTGCCAAAGCAGCACTTACTCTGCCTTCTGGAAGCTTCAAATGATATTTTTTTCCGCTATCGGCAAACATCAGGGTTATAGCATCGTAGGAAGAATCTGAAAAATAAAGAATGAAAGGGTGTTTATACTTTTCACTGATATAGACAGTTGGACCCAGGTTAACAATTAAACGGCCAGTCTCCTTGTTGAACAAATGGAAATCTGGTGGTGTGCAACAACCCGAAATAACAAAATTCATTATCAGAAAAGAATAATTGTATTCCTGGGTAAATTGATATCCTAATCGTTCCGTTAGTTCAACCAATGGCTTTTCAAGCGAATAAAGAATAGTTTTAATTCCTTCCCTGCTTTCAAAAGTTAACCAGGATGAATCACAGTTGAACTGCCTGTACAACTTTGAATCATTCTTAAACTTGAATGTATCGCAGGAAATAACTTCCTTAAGATGGACCGAACTATCACATGAGCAATGCTGCGCCTTACAGGTGAAACCAATCCCGCAAAAAATCAATAAAATATTGTATTTTATAAAATGCATTACGCTTCCGCTAGTTCTTTTTCAATCCAGGCTCCGTGTTCTTTCAGTAAGCCGATGAGTTCTTCCACCGCTACTTCACTGGGAACGTTGCGTTTTACGACTTCCCTTCCTTTATACAGGGTGATCTTTCCGGGCCCGCTGCCTACGTATCCAAAATCAGCATCGGCCATTTCACCCGGACCGTTCACGATACAACCCATGATGGCAATCTTGACGCCTTTAAGGTGATTGGTTACGGCGCGGATCTTTGCCGTTGTTTCCTGGAGGTCGAAAAGGGTGCGCCCGCAGGAGGGACAACTGATGTATTCCGTTTTGGAAATGCGCGTTCGGGTGGCCTGCAGGATACTGAAGGCGGTATTATTGATAAACTGCTCAACGGTTCCGCTCTGCTGGTAATTTCTTCCCGATACCTGTCCCCGCTCTTCTGAAGCTTTTTTGTAACTGCCCGATGTCATACCCAGGCAGATGCCATCACCCATTCCATCCAGTAACAGGGCACCGGTTTCGGTAGCAAAATGAATGAGGTGTTCATCGGCTTCCTTCCATTTACTGTCTGTAATGAGTACCACCGGGTTCATGATGCCCCGATTCATCAGTTCAATAAACATCCGGCGAACGGAAGGCATCGCTCTTTCCGACTCACTGCTCAGGCAAATAACCGCCGTGCGATCGGCAGCAATGGAGGGAAGGAACTCGAGGTTACCGGCGTGCGAGGTGTCGGTATCCAGCATAACGAAGTTCAGGGTGGGGCTTTTCTCCGCTGATGATGCATAAGCCGCATCACTGAAAATGGGAAAATATTTTTCGCGGTACTCCTGCAAGGCAGGACCACTGATTTCGGAAAATGCTGAAAGTCCTTCCGTGTAAGTAGCGGGATATACAACCACCTTCAGTGTACCGGGAAGGGCAAAAGGAATAATGATATGCCCGGTAAAAACATAATCGGCCGCGATGTCGGCGATGGTCCATTTATCCGAAATTTCATTGTAAGTATAGCCTATGCTCCTGAGGTCTTCGTGGGTGATCTTTTCCAGCTTGCTCAGGTCCGCAATAACTACCGGCACCTGGGCACCACCGATGTTGGAAACAGCAAAGGTTTCGCGACGACGATATTCAAAAGGGTTGTACGATATTTTTTCAGCAGCTGGTAACGGTGAAGGCGTTTCCGTTCTGTGCTGGTAGCGTTTTACGATGTCGCGGCAAACCGGGATCTCGAGTTCGGGATCTTCGGTCAAAGAAACCCTGATCGTATCGCCAAGGCCGTCTTCAAGCAACGTGCCGATGCCGATAGCACTTTTGATTCGACCGTCTTCACCATCACCGGCTTCCGTAACACCCAGGTGCAAGGGGTACCATTCACCAAATTCATCGTGCATGGTTTTTACCAGCATGCGGTAAGCCTGCACCATCACCTGGGGGTTGCTCGATTTCATGCTGAGCACAATGTTGTGGTAACTTTCGGCCCGTGCAATACGCAGGAATTCCATGGCACTTTCCACCATGCCCATGGGTGTATCTCCGTAGCGGCTCATGATGCGATCGGAAAGAGAACCGTGATTGGTACCGATGCGCATGGCCGTTCCGTATTCTTTACAAATGCGGATGAGCGGTGTAAAGCGTTCTCTTATGCGGTCGATTTCTTCCGCATAATCAGCGTCTGTATATTCAATCAGTTCAAACTTCTTCTTGTCGACATAATTCCCGGGATTCACGCGCACTTTCTCCACGATGCGGGCTGCAATTTCTGCGGCGTTGGGTGTAAAATGAATATCCGCGATGAGTGGAGTTTTGTAGCCTCTCCGGTGCAATTCGGACTTGATCAGTTGCAGGTTCTCCGCTTCCTTTTTAGATGGAGCGGTAATGCGCACCAGCTCAGCCCCGGCCTCAATACAGCGGATGGTTTGTTCCACCGTGCCGATTGTATCCATAGTATCGGTGGTGGTCATCGTTTGCACGCGGATCGGATGAAGATTGCCCAGCAACAGGTCGCCGATCGCCACTTCGCGGGTCTTCAGGCGTTTGTACTGGGTAAGGCTTTCGGTGTAGAACTGCATTTCCTGATCACGGATTTAATCCAGGGCAAAGTTGTCGATGTTTCGGCAAGAAACAAAGACACGAAGAGGATTTAACAGATGGCAGTCGGCAGTTGGCAGTTGGCAGTTTAACCGCAGAGTCGCAAAGGTTCGCAAAGTGAACATTGAACATTGAACATTGAAAATTCTCCCTCCTTCGAAATTCCTTGTTCCTTGTTCAATATTCCTACCAATCCTTTGCTCCGCCGCCGCCCTGTTCTTTGTTTTGTTTCTGGATGCGGTTCTGAAGCTTTTTCTCTTTTTCCTGCAGGCGTTCGAGTTCCTTGTTGGCCTGGTCCTGGTTCATTTTGGAAGGATTTTTTTCCCGCTCTTTCTGGGCCTGCTTTTGCTGATCCTGTTTCTTTTTTAATTCCAGCATTGCTTTTTGCAGGTTCTCCCTTGCCTGTTTATCGTAGGGAGTAAGCCGCAGTGCGCTTTTGAAGGATTCAATAGCTGATTCCAGGTCATTCTGGCGCACATGGGATACGCCGGCATTGTAATGCGCGGATGATTTCTGCACAATGTCTTTTTCACCCGCGGCGGCACTGCTGTACCATTTAACCGCTTCATCAAACTTTTTCTGCTGGTACAAGGCGTTGCCCAGGTTGTATTGTGCAATGGTATTGGATGGATCAGCGTTCACGGCCTCGCGGTACTGGTCTTCGGCGCGCTCGAATAACTGGCGGCGGTAAAAATCATTGCCACGCGCCAGGGCCGCATCATCCTGCGCCGAAGCAGTGAAACCATAAAGGGAAATAAATAATAAAACCAGTATGGCCTGCTTCATGCTTTGATCTTTTTGCGCCCGGGAACGAACAGCTCTCCGAGTAATAACAATAACATGGGTACGGCTACCCAGGCATAAAATGTTTTGTAATTCAGCAGCGAGGTATCTACCAGACCTTTTTTCTCAATGCCCGCAAATTGTTTTTCAATCCCCTTCACTGCATCATCGGTATTCTGTAACAACTGGTAGGTGCCCTTGCCCGCTTCGGCCAGCTCCTGCAAAAGGCTTTCGTTCAATTTTGATATAACAATATTACCCGCTTCATCGCGCTTCGGTGCACCGGTTGCGGTATCTTTTATGGAAGCCCCCTCAGGTGAACCGATGCCAATGGCATTGACCATGATCCCTCTCGGAACAACTTCTTCCTCCAATGTTTTTAAAGCGTTTTCATCATGCGTTTCACCATCGGTAATCAATATGATCGTTTTAAAGCGCTCGGATTCTTCACCAAAAACTTCACTGCTTTTTCGGAGCGCTTCACTGATGGCCGTGCCCTGCATGCCGCTTATGGATGGATCGGCATTATTTACATACATTCCGGCAGCGCCGTAATCAAAGGTAAGGGGAAGCTGCGTGTAGGCATTGCCGGCAAAAAGTATAAGCGCGATGCGGTCGTTTTCCATTTTCGCCACCAGCTTATTAATAAATTGCTTTGCTTTTGTAAGCCGGTTGGGCGCAACATCGGTAGCCAGCATGCTGTTACTGATATCCAGTGCAATCACTACATCAATACCTTTCCGTACATCTTCGCCGGAGGCGTCCGGCCTCCTTGGGTTGGCCAGTGCCAGGCAACCCAAACCAAAAGCCACTAGCAGAAGAGAAAATTTCAAAACAGATAAAAGTGGAGAATACCCTTTGGTAAGTTGCTTAACAAGCCGCGGTTCGCCGATTCGTGCAGATACTTTTTTTCGCCACAGCAGGTAGGCCAGGTAAAGCACCAGGAACAGTGCGATCCCGCCCAGTAACCAGAACGCTTCGTTATATTGATACTGCAGGTTCAATAAAGAGTTTTTTCCTTTGAGGCAAAGAATATGCTAGACTACTTTTTTCCTTTCAGAAATCCAAGATGATCCAGGATGCCTTTGAGGATTTTCATGCGAACGCCTACCATATCAAAATTCTTTTCTTTGGATTCGAGGTTCAGCACAAAAAAGTAAGGATGGTTATTTTCCTCGATCCAGCCTACAATCCAGCCTATGTGCCGGGTGCGGGCCGAATCGGCAAAGCCCCATCCTGTTTTGTAACTCAGTTTATATTCCGGCTTGTCTTCAAACAGCATGGCCTTCTTTACGGTTTCCTGGTTGTTCGGGAAAAAAGGAAGTTGCTTGAAATAAAGTCTTTTCACAAATCCAAGCTGTTCGTCGGGTGTGATCTTAAGGGAATTATCCAGCCAGAAAGAATCAATACTTGTTTTGATTTCCTTCGTGCCATAGGAAAGTGTATCCAGCCATTTCTGCATGGTATCTTTCCCGATCCGCCGCGCAACCTCCTGGTAATATCCAACCGAGGAAACGCGAAAGGCATCATACATATTCAGGTCCCTGTTCCATTCTGCATTTGGGCGGGTAACCCCATCCCAGGGGATCACCATCTGGTCATTTACGATCCTTCCGGTTTGCAGGCCAACCAGGCTGTTGACGATCTTGAAGGTGGATGCCGGCAGAAATGCACTATCGCGGTACCAATCGAGATTATACATTGTGAACTCACCCGATTTATTATCAATGATGGCAAAGCAACCATCAGTTTTCGTTTCGGTGAAAAACCGCTTTATGTCTTCGTCGATCTTTACATTATTGGGCGAACAGGTGGCTGCAAAAAAAGACAGGATGATGTAATACAAATTGCGGAGCATGAAGGAGAATGATTTACAAAAATCTGAACGTAAAGTCCAATTATTAATTATTAATTCTTAATTCTTAATTACCCCAAGTTCCTTCCCTATCGACGTAAACGCCGCAATCGCTTTATCCAGGTGCGCCTGCTCGTGGGCGGCGCTGATCTGAACACGGATGCGGGCCTGCCCTTTGGGAACAACCGGGAAAAAGAAGCCGATCACATAAATACCTTCGGAAAGAAGCCGGTCGGCAAAACGCGCGGCCAGTACAGAATCGTAGAGCATAATGGGAACGATCGGGTGCTCACCCGGTTTGATGTCGAAACCGGCAGCGGTCATTTTTTCGCGGAAGTATTTTGTGCTGCGCTCCAGCTTATCACGCAACTCGGTGGTCTCGCTGAGCATGTCCAATACGGCAATGGAGGCCCCGGCTATGGAAGGGGCCAGTGTATTGGAAAACAGGTATGGCCGGCTGCGTTGCCGCAGCATATCAATTATCTCTTTGCGACCCGAGGTAAATCCACCCGATGCGCCACCGAGGGCTTTTCCCAGGGTGCCTGTAATGATATCGATCCGCCCCATGACTCCTCTGTGTTCATGGGTACCGCGTCCTGTTTTTCCTATAAAACCCGAGGCATGGCATTCATCCACCATTACAATGGCATCGTAGCGGTCGGCCAGGTCGCAGATCTGGTCCAGTTTGGCAATGGTGCCATCCATGCTGAATACGCCGTCGGTAACAATGATGCGGCTGCGGGCGCCGGAAGATTCTTTCAGCTTTGCTTCCAGGTCGGCCATATCATTATGCTCATACCGGAAACGCTGCGCTTTACACAGGCGCACACCGTCAATGATGGAGGCATGATTCAGGGCGTCGGAAATAATGGCGTCCTGTTCGTTGAACAGGGGTTCAAATACACCCCCGTTCGCGTCAAAGGCGGCTACGTATAATATAGTATCCTCCGTTCCGAGGAACTGTGCCAGCTTTTGTTCCAGTTCTTTATGAATATCCTGGGTGCCGCAGATGAACCGTACCGAACTCATTCCATATCCATGCGTATCGATATAGCGGTGGGCTGCTTCAATGGTCTTTGGATGTGATGAAAGCCCGAGGTAGTTATTGGCGCAGAAGTTCAGTACAGACCGGCCATTCACTGTGATTTCAGCACCCTGCGCCCCGTCGATCACCCGTTCATTCTTAAAAAGTCCGGAGGATTTTATCTCTTCAATTTCCGTTTTCAGCCTGGCAACAAACTTATCGTTCATGAACAATCGTTTAGGCCGCAAATATAGGAACGCGGTAGTTAGGCGGGGGAAGGCCGGGAAACATTGGAAACGGAATGTACCCATCTGTGCGGTTCTATGCCGTTTTTCAAATGCGGTTTTTGCGGGATTAACCCATTGAAATACATTCTAATGTGTTCCGTATATCCTCCATGGCTTAAACCGGTCCCAACTTTTTTTACAAAAACTGTAACATACTGGGATTTACCTTCGTCACACCAATAAACCAACACGACATGAGAAAGGTAGCAACCAGCCGGATACTCTTTATATCTGCCCTGCTTTTTACCGGCTTATCCTTTGTTTCTTTTGCCGCTTTCAAGCAGGCAAACTCCGTAAGAACCTGCATTGAATCGGAGTGTAAACGCGAAAAACCGCAAAAAACCGGTGATATGTTCTGGGATGCTCTTTCCCGTCAATTCGTTTCCCATATTTTTTTCCGCTGATTTTTCCAGGGCTTGTAACTTTCCTTTCCCCGGATCGTTTTACTCTTTACAAGCTGTTTTTACCGACTGTTTTATGACTGAGAAAGAATACAATGATTGTGTGACCCAGTACGCAGACAATGTGTACCGGTTCATTTTAAAGAACCTCCGGCACAAGGAAGATGCCCGTGATGTGGTTCAGACGGCTTTTGAGAAATTATGGCGTGCAAGAGAGGATGTGGATGGAAGCAAAAGCAAATCATACCTGTTTACGGTGGCTTATAACAGTATGATCGACCACCTGCGGAAAGTGAAAAGGGTTTACCTCAGGGAAGAATTCAGGGAAGAAACCCGGGTAACCGACCGCCCGGTCAATAATACCCGCGAGGTTTTACAGGAAGCTCTTTCAAAGCTGGGTGAAACACAGCGGTCGCTGGTGATGCTGAAAGATTATGAAGGATACAGCTACGATGAAATCGGTAAGATCACGGGGCTGAGCGAGAGCCAGGTTAAAGTTTACCTGCACAGGGCCCGTTTACAATTGAAAGAATACATAGTAAAGGTTGAAAATGTCATTTAATCAGAACAATCATACCCATCAGATCCACCTCGGTAACTACGAGGAATTTTTTGTTCTGTATATGGACAACGAGCTGGATGCAGAAAAAAAATTAATGGTGGAAGCTTTTCTGCAGGAACACCCGCACCTGCAGGCAGAGCTGAATTTATTGATGGAGACCAAATTGCCTTTGGATGAAATGCCAGTCTTCAATGCTGCAGATCTGCTTTCCGATAAAATGAAGCTGAATACCGCTTCGGAAGAACTGCTCCTGTTTATGGACGGTGAATTACCAGCCGCCAGGGCAGCTGTTTTAGAACAACAACTTTCTTCCGATCCCATTTTGCAGGGCGAATACAACCTGCTGCTGAAATCAAAGCTCGATCCATCAGATAAAATTATTTTCCCATACAAAGAAGGTTTATACCGCCGCACAGAAAGACGCACGATCCCCATGGGTATGTGGGTTCGCGCTGCCGCCGTAGCCGTACTTGTGGTATCGGGTATTTTCTTCTGGATGGATGGCGACAAAACAACTACCCTTCCCCCGTCAGTTGCTGTGCGGAAGCCGGGGGCATCTACGCAAGCTCCTGGGGTTAACGGGGTTCCGGAACCTTCCGTTCAAACAACAACAGGTAATGATGCAACCGGAACCGGAGAACAAAAAGATTTGTCTTCTGATCTTATTGCAAACAAAACACCCAAGGCAGTTCCGGTACCGGGTAAAGTTCCGCAACCGGCAACAGCAACCATCCAGCAACCGGTCATTGCTGCTCATACTACAGGTAACAATGATCCTGTTGTGCAGGTCAACCGTACTGCAAAACCGGTTACCCTAACCGACGTGGCATTAAAGACACCTGAAGAAATTCTTAACAAACCCGGTGTAACTTCTGACCTCATTCAGCGTAACACTATTGTATATGCTTCGAACACTATTACTGACGAACCGGAAGCAGTAATGGAAACCAGGAAAGGATCAGTCAAGGGGCTGTTGCGCAAAGCTACCAGGCTGATTGAATCAAGAACCGGCATCAGTGCTACCAACGACGACGAGGAACTAATGATTGGAGCCATTGCGGTCAAACTTAAATAACCACATTCAAAACAAAAAGATGAAAAGATTTATACTTGCATTCATTGCATCAGGCATCGCTATGGCTTCGATAGCCCAGGAAGATTCAACCGCCAGGGAAAAAGTAGACACCATCAAAATCGGCGGAATGATCATCATTAAAAAATCAGGCAAGAACAAGGAAGACAACGAGGTGGTCATCTCAAATAATGAACCCAAAAAGAAATCAAACCTGACCACCAACTGGGGCATCGTGGACCTTGGATTTGCCAACTACCACGATGAAACCAATTACGGTTCTGCGGAAGCCCAGGCTTTTGCTCCGCTAGGGTCAAAGGATAAACTCGAACTGCGCAGCGGTAAATCGGTAAACGTAAACATCTGGTTTTTCATGCAGCGTCTTAACCTGATCCAACACGCCGTGAACCTTAAGTACGGTCTCGGGCTTGAATTGAATAATTACCGGTTCGATGACGAAACAATTCGACTGACGAAGAATCCTACAATTATTTCTACGGATGCCTCACTGGCCGGTGCGCGCAAGAACAAACTGGCTGCCGATTATGTTACCATTCCCATGATGCTGAACTTCAACCTTACACCAAAGAAAAGAAAAGGCGGCTTTGGATTCAGCGGAGGTGTGAGCGCTGGCTACCTATATTCGGCGCGCCAGAAAATAAAAATGGGTGACGATAAGGACAAGCTGCATGACAATTTTGACCTGCGCCGCTGGAAGATCTCTTATATCGGCGAGCTCAACATGGGTCCCGTACGCCTCTATGGATCCTATGCCCTGAAGAGCATGTGGGAAAAAGGATTGCAACAACGCCCGTACAACGTAGGTGTCCGCTTCTCCAACTGGTAGTTTTCCACCATAGTTTTTCGCATTATTCCTGCCGCTTATCCGGTGGGAATCTTTTTTATGTAAAAGGGCGTTAAAAAGAAAATTAACGGCAAAATAAAAATTAATTTGAGCTCGTTATCTCTATGGACAAACTGGATAAACGCTAAACCTTCTTGATATGAAAACCGCCCTTCTTCTCTCATGCCTGCTGGCCGGCGGCAGCATGATTACGACCAGATATTTTGCAGGGTCGGATAACACCCATACATCGGCAACCCTTGAATACAGGGCACCATCATCTGTTTACAATCATCCCACCACCAAAAGAGTATTTGCATCTGCTCCGGTGGCACCGGTCAAGATCGTGATTGATAAATCGGATTACGAGCTCCATGTGTACGATTCGAAAGGCTGGTACGCAACCTACCCGGTTGTATTTGGAAACGATCCGCTGAAGGATAAGAAAATGGAAGGTGACCGCTGCACCCCTGAAGGAACGTTCAAAGTTATATCAAAGCGCTACCACGAAAAATGGCACCGTTTTATGGCACTGGATTATCCCACGAAGGAATCACTGGCCAAATTCAACCAGCGTAAGGCCAAGGGTGAGATCCCGAAAACGGCAACGGTTGGTGGCGGCATCGGCATACACGGCGTATTCCCGCATGAAGATTTTGTGATTGACCGGTACAACAACTGGACGATGGGATGTATTTCGCTGAAGAACCCTGATGTGCAGGAACTTTACTCTTACATTTCCACCGGAACGCCTGTGGAGATCAGAAAATAATCAGGGAAGGCTTTGAAGAAAGTGTTCTGTTTCTTCCATCCACCTGGATGAATCTTGAAGTAATAATGACTCGTGACCTGCAGCCCCGTAGACCACGAGTTTTTTTTGTCCCGGGATATGTTCAAGAATGCCGCTTATTTCATTTTTTAAAACGTAAGGATCCTTTTCACCCCACTGCAGTAATACGGGACAACGCAGGTCACGTGTATATTCAGCGGTACGATGATTAAATCCATTGTATCCTCTTTCCACTCCTATCCAGAATGTGACCAGCGATCCGAAAGGCTGTCCCGGAAATCCAAGTACCCTGGCCCTTGCTTCGAGGTGATGCCTGAGGGAAGCAAAAGGCATTTCCGCAATAATGCCATCAGCAGTTACCTTTCCTTCGCCTACGGCCTTAAAAGCCACAACCGCACCCAGTGAGGTTCCGTACAAAATGATTTTTTTATTTCCGCGCTGCCGGGCAAAGCGGACAGCCTGCTCCACTTCATCGGTTTCCTCCACTCCAAACGTACTGGTTGATCCGCTGCTGGAACCATGTGCACGAAAATCAACCAGCAGCACATTGTAACCGAACCGGCGGAAGGCACCGGCTTCAGGAAGCAGGTAACTTTTATTAACCATGATGCCATGGAGTAAAATGACACAGCCTTTTGCACTATCAACGGTACTGTACCATCCACCCAGTGTGTGGCCGGCCGATGTTTCCAGTTGAATGGTTTCAAAAGGAAATGATGGCTGCTGCCCGGCGCTTTGCCTGTACAATTTTGGTCCCACGAAAAGATGCCAGGTATTGGTAAACACATTTCCCCCGGTTGAAGCGGGTGGAGGCCCGTCGTAAAAATGGGTGAACCGGTAAGCATACGAAGCGGCGCTGATGTTCATCAGGATGAATTGGACCAATAATACCCAAAGCAACCATCTTACTATAGATCGTAGTTTAGCTGATTTTACAAGCGGCATGGTACGCGGATTATGAGGTTGATGGAATTTGGAATCAGGGTTAAACCGCAAAGTCGCAAAGATGAAAGTGAAACACTTTACGTTCGCCAACTGACACATTGAACATTGAGCATTGAACATTCTCCCTCCACTTCAACATTCATCATTCCTTGTTCCTTGTTCGATATTCAACTCCTTCCTTTCACAATATCTTCCACCACTCCCGGGTCGAGCAAGGTAGTAGTGTCTCCAAAGTTTTGCTTTTCACCTTCGGCTATCTTACGGAGAATGCGGCGCATGATTTTTCCGCTGCGGGTTTTTGGTAGTCCGGCTACAAACTGGATCTTATCCGGTTTGGCAATAGGGCCAATAATCCGCGACACTGTTTGCAAAATGTTCTGGCGCATAGAGTCGGCATCGCCGTGCATACCCTGCAACACCACGTAGGCATAGATGCCCTGCCCTTTAATATCGTGCGGATACCCGACCACGGCACTTTCCACCACGCCTGCGTGCATATTCAGTGCATTCTCTACTTCTGCAGTACCAATACGATGGCCGCTTACATTGAGTACATCGTCTACGCGCCCGGTAATGCGGTAATTACCCTGGGCATCACGCTGGGCGCCATCACCTGTGAAATACAGGTTCTCATAGGTGGAGAAGTAAGTCTGACGGCAACGTTCATGATCGCCGTAGGTAGTGCGCAGGATACCGGGCCAGGGCAATTTGATACAGAGGTTACCGGCGGCAGGATTTCCCGGAATTTCTTTTCCCGCCTCATCAACCAGAACCGGGTGCACACCGGGCAAGGGCAATGTGGCATGTGCCGGAATGCCCGGTGTGATGCCCGCCATATTGGAAATAAGTACGCCGCCTGTTTCCGTTTGCCACCAGGTATCCACAATCGGGCACTTCTTTTTGCCGATGGCCTCATTGTACCAGTGCCAGGCTTCTTCATTTATGGGCTCACCAACCGTTCCCAGAACTTTCAATGAGGATAGATCTTTGCCTTTCAACGGTGCATCACCAAATCCCATCAGTGAACGGATGGCTGTTGGTGCCGTATAAAGAATATTCACTTTGTATTTGTCAACAATATCCCAGAACCTTCCGGCATCGGGCCAGGTAGGCACGCCTTCAAACAACAGGGAGGTAGCGCCTGCGGCAAGCGGACCATAAACTATATAACTATGACCGGTGATCCACCCGATATCCGCGGTGCAGAAATGAACATCACCGGGCTGGTATTGAAATACATTCACAAAGCTGTAGGCCGTATACACCATGTAGCCCCCGCAGGTATGCACAACACCTTTGGGCTTGCCTGTAGAACCGGAGGTATAAAGAATGAAAAGCATGTCCTCGGCATCCATTTCTTCTGCCGGGAAAGAAACAACATTGTTTTTTTCCACCTGCGATTCGGCATGTTCCATTTCATCCTCCCACCACAGGTCACGTCCCTTGAGCATGCTCACCGGCGTGCGGGTGCGGGTATATACAATTACTTTTTTTACTGTTTTATTCCCGATGAGGGCATCATCGATCACATTTTTTAACGGAATAATTTTCTCGCCCCGGTAAGCGCCATCTGCCGTCACTATAAATTCGGCGCCCGCATCTTCCAGCCGGTCGGCAATGCTTTGGGCGGAAAAGCCTCCGAAGATCACGCTGTGCACGGCACCGATACGTGCACATCCAAGGACGGCATAAGCGAGTTCCGGAACCATACCCATGTAAATACACACACGGTCGCCTTTTTTTACACCGTTGTTTTTGAGTACCTGCGCAAACTGGCATACGCGCTTATGCAAACGGCTGTAGGTTACAATGCGGACTCTTTCTTCCGGATTGTTGGGTTCCCATATAAAAGCGGGTTTGTCGCCCAGTGTTTCGAGGTGCCGGTCAATACAGTTCTCCGTTATATTAAGCTTACCACCCGAAAACCATTTTACCGTGGGGTCTTTAAAGTTCCATTGGAGCGGCTCTTCCCATTTTTTTCTCCATAAAAAATTTTCTGCTACACCGGACCAAAAGAGCCCCGGGTTTTCTATGCTTTTTTTATAGGCTTCGTGGTATGCTTCTATACTCTGAATCTGGAAAGGATAAGCCATAGCTGAAATCATGCCTTGGTTAAAGGATAAATTTACAGCTTGTTTTACGAGGACCGGAAGGCAACAGGGTGATTTAATTTTTTATGCTGCCCGAAAAATACCCGCAGGAATATTCTGAGTGCTGCCAGCTCGATAAAGATCATGCAAAGGGCCAGCAGTGTAATCAGCAACACCTGGTTGCTTTCCACATAGGTAAACAACACATCAATGCCAATAAAGGCTGCGGTTACGGGGAAGCCGAGCATGCCAATGGCTGCCAGCAGGAATAAAAGTCCTGTGCCTTTATCCTCATACACATAACCATGAAAATGATCCAGTACAATGTCCTTATCTATTGACGCCATTTTCTTCAGGCAGATGGCCCCAAGGATAAATGCAATCAAAACCCCGCTGCCGTAGAAGACCAACTCGATGGTATGGATACCGGATGCGGTGGTGGCCAGTGCTGCCATCACAAGCAGGTGCGCCAGCAAAAGGGATGACCATGCTTTCTGGGCCGAACCCCTGTAAGAAAAAGTAAACAAGATGACGCAAAGTGCAAGTGCCATCAACACAGCTGCCACTGTTTCATGACCTGCAATGAGATCATGATCTACCCGGGCAATCACCAGTGCTGCCATCCCGGTAATGGCAATAAGCGCTGCCACTACCCCGGAACGCAAGGCCTGCAACCGGTTTCCCATCCATTTAAACGGACTCCATAAAAAAGTATACATCGCGTTATCAAGGTTCCATTCTTTGATTCCCAGCATGTGAACAGTAATACGCCAGCGCGATACCGGCTTATCCTGCGGAGGATGGTAGTGGAAGTACTGGTGATGCACCAGGTAATTCAATACAGAAGGCGATACCAGCAACTGGTAGGTACGCAAAAAGGCATTGCCCATGAAATGAACCAGGGCCAGTAAATGAAATCCCAATGCAATCTCAATGAAGATAATCCCGATCTGTGCAGCAGATGAATAGGCGATCTGTGTTTTAACCGTTGGCTGCACCCGTGCGATGAGGGTGGCCACGATACCCGTTAGTGCACCGGTAGCAATGACCGCAATTTTTGCCCAAAGCATATCCTGCCAGAAAGGTGCGGTACGCAGCAGCAGGAATACGCCGATGTGCACACTTAGGGAGCCATAAAAAATAGCTGAGGAAGCAGTTGGTCCTTCCATTGCCCGCGGAAGCCAGGAAGTAAAAGGAAACTGTGCTGATTTGATCATGGCAGCAAGAATGATCATAGCCACGATCAATACACCCATTCCGGCATTGCCCTCCATCCCTGCTAATCCATTGGCATCTGCCAACTGTGAAAAAGTTATATTCTGATGGGTAAGATGGTGCATCATCCACATGGCGAGAATGAGGGCCACATCGCCCAGGCGGTAATTGGAAATTACTTTATAAGCGTTCTTCACCGGCAGGTACCGGTTGCGGTAAAAAGCGATCAGTAAAAAAGAAGACAGGCCGATGATCTCCCATCCAATGAACAGGGTTTCAAAATTACCCGAGAAGATGATCAGGTTGTAGCCCAGAGCAAAAAACAGGATGGTATTAAAAAAACGCTTGTAGCCTTCATCGCGGTGCATGTAATAACGGCTGAAGGTGGATACAAGGAAAAACAGCACGGCACCAACGATGCTGAACACAGCGGTGATATGATCGTAATAAAACTGAATGGCAAAAATAAATTCCTCCGTTTCATAGATGGTGGCCAGGCGCTTGTTTAGGGGCACACGGCCATTCATGAACCAGAGCACGGCAAAAAGGACGGCGGCTGCTATATAAAATCCTTTCGTCAGCAATACGATAAAAGCAATGGGCTTTTCCTGGCGGTTCTGCCAGAACAGGGAAGCTATAAAAGCCACCAGCGGCACAAAGACAAATAAGGCGATTGACTGATTGAGTAACTGGTCCACGGTATGAGTTTAGTTCGGTGGCTAATGATTGTCCAATAAATAAACGGGAAGGTTTTCTTCGGTGGCATGCACAATATGGTTGGTCTCCATTTCCCGTGCACCTTCAATAAATTCTTCCATGTTCTTTATGGACCCGATCTGCTCCGCACCGGTTATCGGCATATATTTTTCAAACTGCCCGTTGCGGAAATAATAAAACTGCTGCTCTTCCGGGTGAAAAGCCACGATGTGCACCCATTCATTTTTATACCATTCAAAAACCTCCGGCGAAGACTGGATGGATTTCAAAACAAATTCGGGCCGGTGTTCAACAATCACGAGCAACCGTACCGGGTCGTGCACTTCGATCATCTGCCAGGGCAGCCCGGGACGAAGATCCCCGTCGCTGCTGTTGGCCACACCAAACAGTCCCATTACATTGTGCGGCAGCTTGGTTCCGGCGCCCAGCCGGAGGTTGTCCACCCTGGAGAAATAATATTCGAGGTTGATGCCCCCGCAAACAAGCCCGATCGGCCGCATCACATTGGAAAGAATGGTTCCATCGGGGTCGGTAGCCGGATCATAACTATTTAAAAATGCCCTGCGGTCGAGGAACAATCCTTTTGTAACGTCTCTTCTTCCAATTACGGCAATGGTGTTGGTACCATGACCGAGTTCGGGCCTAGGTTCAAACAGGGAAACAGACCGGTTATGTATGGCCTTGCGCACCTGTTCCAGCTCCTGCCTTGTATTGATGGAGGCAAACCTGCGGCTTCTTTCCTTTGCATTCAGGTTGAGGGCCGTCTCAAAATTCTGTTTGTTGATCACGTGCTCCTTTGCCTGCCCCGCATTCAATACTGCTTCATCGTAAAAAGCAATGACATCGGCAGCCGTATCGTGCATGCTGCCGATAAACCGGGTGCCTTCCGGGATAAGAATTCCCTTCGAGGCCAGGTTGGCTCTCACTTTATCGTGGTTCAATATAAAAGCAAGCACCCTTGCGTTGGTTGCGCCGGGTCTTCCGCTGCAGGCGCCGCAATCGTGTGCACCATGATGCGGGTTGTTGGCACTACTGCTTCCATGTGCTACAATATAAACGATGGGCGCAAATTCTTTCACCATGCCGATGCCGCGTAAAAAACCCTCCGCCCTTGCTGTCATTTCATCGATCGTATAGCCCACCTGCAAACCGTTTTCTATATCTGCAGGATTTTTATTCTCGATCGTCAAGAGGGATTGCTTGTCCATATGCCCATAGGCATTGGAAATAGCGGGGCTCATTTTTGGCTTGAACAGGTTGAGGATCGTTTGTATGAATGCCCAGAAACCAATGGTGAGGCTAAGCGCGAATCCTGCCAGGAGTCCATGCGTATGCCGGCTGTAGAGGGGTTCTCCTTTCCGGGTGGTCTTTGCTTCATATTCCCTGATCAGGTATTTGGGTGTAACGGGCGCGGGGCACAGCTTGTCATAAAACTTGCTTCCCTGTTGCTGGAAATAAAATTCAACGCCGAAGAAACCAGGCGCTCCAAAAGTGAGGCAGGCCTTATCTACTGCTTCAATATGGCGGCGAATAGAATCCTCTCGTTCATCGATGCAGAAAATAGCCTGGAAGGTCAACGGTTTTTTTGCCGGCGCCAACTGCAGGCCACTACCCGATGGGTCCATTTGCAAACCGCTTCCATGGGCATCACGCCGCTGACCGGAGATACTGATGCCTTTTAATACGGAGTCGTAATAACTCCATTCAAAAGCATCCTGCCAAAGTTCAATGACTTCAGAGAATTCGGTGCGCTCCACATCCGACAGCAGATCCACCGCCGGTGCTGTAGCATGAACCGCCAGGGGTTGCCACTTTCCTTTCAGATGGGCGTTCAGGGCATCCAGCTCCATGAGCAGCTCAAATTCGATGAGCTGTTTGAGTGTAATTGATTTTTTATCGAGCAGTGTTTGCGGGTTGTCTTCCACTGCGCTCACAAACCCGCTCCATCCATGATGGGTAAATTGCTGGTCGAACAGGTACTGCTCAAAATATTCTTCCTTTCCAACAATCGAATGCAGCAATCCTGTTACCGAATAATCACCGGAAATAAATTTTTGCCGGACCGCTTTTGTTTTGAAAAAACTCACAAAGCTGCGGCGTTCCATTTCCCTGATACTTTCTGTAAAATCTTTATTGGCCACCGGGAAGGAATCGATGGCAATGCCCTGGTCTAAAAAAGAACAGAGGACCCGGAACAATAACGGCTGCACCCGGTTATCGAGGTCGAAATGATAAACCTCCTTCCATAATTTCCGCAGGTTGCCGATACGCGGATGGTTGATGGTTTCATATTCCGTATGCAGCAATTTATTTTTCCATAAAGGGATGTCTTTTTTCTTCCTGCTGATCACCATTTCCAGGATGTCTTCACGGATTCTTCCTGTCCCATACATTTGGCGGTATTCAGGTAATTGCAAATGAACCTGGAAACCGAAAATTTTTGAAGCCTTGAAAATGGCATCATAAAATTTCATGTACTGGAATGCATGCAAGGTATTATGATGGATAAAATCCTTCAGGGCCATTTGTGAAGGAAGCATATGCTTCAACTGGTGCAGCACATGCGCTTCATCGAAATGCGCATGTGCTGCTGCCAGGTCCTTTTGAGGGGAGGCCGAATCCGTAAGGACGGTTTTATCCATTTAGGTATTTTGAGATATCATGACTTCTTCTTTTTTATCCGCAATATCTTTTTCTGAATGCACGTGTATGGAATCTTCCATTTTATACGCCTTCTTGAAATTCTTCAGGCGCACCTGGATATTTTTATCTTTTGATCCATAGTTTACGAAATCCTTGATCAGGTGCAGCACATCGTAATCAATATACACCGTATTGGCTGCATCGATCACAACCTTGCTGTTTTCCGGCAGGTGCCGGAGGGTTTGCTTGATGGCTGCCTTGTTCAGGAAGGAAACTTCCTGTGCCAGGTCGATAAAGATGGTCTCACCTTCATGGTGATTTTCTTTTTTGAAGAAATAAGCCAGGCGCATATTTCCTTTCAGGATAAAGAAAATGCTCACTGCCAGACCGATGCCCACACCCTTCAGCAGGTCTGTAGCCACTACGGCAATTACCGTAACCACGAAAGGTATGAACTGGTATTTACCCGCCTGCCACATATGCTTCACTACGGCCGGACTGGCCAGCCTGATACCGATCATGATTAAAATGGCCGCAAGGCTGGCCATCGGGATCTTGTTCAGCAACGTTGGTATGGTAACAGCTGTCACCAGCAGGAACACACCGTGCGCAATGGCCGACACCCTTGTTCTGGCGCCTGCGTTGATGTTCGCCGTTGTCCGTACAATAACCGATGTCATGGGAAGCCCTCCGATCAGCCCGGAAAGTATATTACCGATACCCTGTGCTTTCAATTCCCTGTTTGAATTTGAAAACCGCTTCAGGGGATCCATTTTATCTCCGGCTTCCAGGCAAAGCAGTGTTTCAATACTGGCTACGATCGCGATGGTTGCCCCCACCAGCCATACATTGTAATTGGTAAAAGAGCTGAAGTTTGGCGTAGTAAATTGCCCGAGGAATTCCTGGAATGTTGATGCTGTCGGTAACTGAACCAGGTGATCGCCGGAAATGGCAAGCGGAGATCCCGAAGCCTTGAAGGCCTCGTTAATGAGGATGCCCAGGATCACCACCACCAGTGCTCCCGGAAGGAATTTGATCTTCTTCAGAAAGGCCAGCTTATTAAACGCGATCAGGATGGCTATGGAAACAACAGCCACAATGATGGCGCCGAGGTGAGCATAGTTTACCGCATTGATGATCTCTGTAAAAAAACCGGTCTCCGCACCCTTTTCCAGGCTAAAGAAATCACCCTCATGGTTCTTATCATAACCGATGGCATGGGGAACTTCCTTCATGATGATAATGATGCCGATCGCCGCCAGCATTCCTTCAATAACCCCGGTGGGCACATAGCTGGCAATAGCACCTGCCTTTACAAATCCAAGAATGAGTTGAATGGCACCGGCGATAACCACCGCCACCAAAAACGTTTCATACCCAAGATCTGTAATTGCCGCGAGCACTATGGCAATCAAACCTGCAGCCGGGCCGGAAACAGAGACATGTGAACCGCTTAAAGCGCCAACCACAATACCGGCGATTACACCGGTGATAATACCTGCAAAAGCTGTAGGTGCCCCGCTGGCTACCGCAATGCCCAGGCAAAGAGGAAGCGCAACAAGGAATACCACGAGTCCGGACAGCAGGTCACTTTTTAAATAGCCTGTTAATTTCATTCTTTTTAATCTTTGTTTATTGTCTGAAGAATATCCCTTATTCAGCAAGCAATCGCACGCACTTAAAAATCTTATGCTTTTTCGGAAGCTCCAACCGCCTGGTCGGCTTTTGTTTTTTTCGTCAGGTTTTTAAAGAAGTCAACCTCCCCGCTTTCGATATTATACACACCTCCTACGATCCCGATCTGCCCTTTTGTAAACATTTCCTTTACAATAGCGCTGCGGGTTAATATTTCCTCGAGGCTGTTCTCTACGTTGGCATAGGCCACTTTATCGCGAAATTTATTTTCCCGGTCATCGCGGATCATAGCCTTGCTGATGGAAGGCTGGATGCGGTCAAGAAGAGCGGTAATATGCCCGTCCTCAACGCCCTGCTTGGCACTTTTAATGGCCCCGCATTCGGTATGACCAAGCACCATCAGCACCTTGGTACCTACATATTTGATTGCATACTCGATACTTCCGATGATGTCATTGTTGACAATGTTCCCGGCAACCCGGATGCTGAAAAGGTCACCAAGTCCCTGGTCGAAAATCAATTCAACGGAAGTACGGGAATCCATACAACTGAGGATCACGGCAAAAGGATACTGTCCTTCTCTTGTCTGGTTGATCACTTCCAGATGATCATGGTCTGCCTTAAGGTTGCTGATGAACCTTTTATTGCCTTCTACTAATAATTCGTATCCCTGGCTGGGCGTGAGCGTCTGCAAGTACTCTTTTGAATGCTTTATCATATTCACTGTATTTATTCGAAGCCTGCTGAAATAGCTCCGTTGTTCACAAATCAATTGGTTGGGTAAAAGGCTTCGCGAGCCTGAATAACAATCTTAAAAAGGGAAATTATTAAGCCTGGTCGGGAGGTGGTACCAGGAGTTCGCCGTGGTAAGCAATGTAGGTGCCCGCATCTTCGCATTTATGGTATTGCGAACGCAGGGAATAAAAGTATTCTCCTGAATGGGTATCGTGTATATATTCCTCGGTTACCGAAGTGCTGCTTCCGTTTGGAGATTTTTCTTCTGTGGTATTCCCGTACGGGTTCGAGGACTCTTCTTCATTTTCAGTAATGGGGCTGGAAGAATTAACACTCTGGTCCTGTTTGGAAAGTTGTTGCTGAACAGAATAAACAAATGGAAGACTCAGCGTAAGCCATAGCAGGGCAAGGATCATGAAGACCGAAGAGGCCTTCTGCCAGATGCTGTATGGTTTCCGGGAATCTTTCATTTTAAAAGTGCTGCAAAATAATACATTAGGTGGTCCAAACCAAAATGATAAAAGGACCACCAAAAACCCGCAGGGTAAAATTAACAACCATACCATTAACTTGTTCATCTCCTGTAAGTTTTTCTGCTTCATAAACTGAACAGCATTATGATCTGGCATAGTTTATTTACATAAAGAACAGGACAGGCAACAAACTAAAAAGAACATGAAACCATACGAAGTTTTATTAAAGGAAAATGAGGCCTGGGCTTCCAGGAAAAAATCGGATGACCCCGCATACTTTGAAAGGCTGGCCGCCATACAGACCCCGGAATTCTTATGGATCGGCTGCAGCGACAGCCGTGTACCGGCCAACGAAATCACCGGGACACAGCCTGGAGAAATTTTTGTTCACCGCAACATTGCCAACCTCGTGGTGAATACCGATGTCAACCTACTGGCTGTCCTGGACTATGCTGTTACGCACTTAAAAGTTAACCATATAATCGTGTGCGGGCATTACGGTTGCGGCGGAATCAAGGCAGCCGCCACCCAGCAGGATTTCAAACCGGTGCTGAACATGTGGCTCCGTAATATCAAGGATGTAATCAGGCATCACCGTACAGAACTGAATGCACTAACCGACGAGGAAGCGCGCCTCAACCGGCTTGTGGAGCTCAATGTACAGGAGCAGGTGTACAACCTGGCCAAAACCACCATCATCCAGCGCGCCTGGATGAAGGATAAGCGGCCTGACCTGCACGGTTGGGTGTATGGATTGAAAGACGGCATCATTAAACCCGTTTATGAAATGAAGGCCGGTACACATATTGATCCTTTGTACGAATACGAAGCTTATACACCAGGTAAATAATATTCAGTATGAAATGTCCCAATTGTAATGAAACCCTGGTCATGGCAGACCGCCAGGGCATTGAGATCGACTATTGCCCCGCATGCCGTGGCGTTTGGCTTGACCGCGGAGAGCTTGATAAGATCGTTGAACGTTCGGCCCAGTACACAAAGCGTGAAGGTAGCGACCCCGATGAGCAGCGGCCCTACCCGCCCCAGGGTGGCCAGCAGGGCGGTTATTCCGGTGACCACGGCCACGGCGGGTCCTATCATGATCCGAAATACGGGGGCCATTCCAATGATCCGTATTACAACAAGCACAAAAAGAAAAAAGGATTCCTTGGCGACTTTTTTGATTTTGATTAGTTTGAATAGCTGCAAGCTGCAAGCCTCAAGCTGCAAGTGCTTTAATGCAGTCTTTGTTTAACTGGTGATCAATCAGTCTTTTATTTCAGTCAGCAGTGCTAATGGGCATTCCGATCTTCTTTGTATCTGTTTGTTTTCAAAAGAGTCATTCTTACTTTTTCTCTTGAAAGAAAAAGTAAGCAAAAAGTTCAATGCCGCCATGATCGCTCCGCGCATGCGGCAGGGCCTGTGCGCAGGGCACCAGTCCTTACAGGCATCAAGGTTTTCCTATTATGTCTGTCCTGGCCTTTCTGCTCAAGCCTCCAACTGCGCTGTATTTCCCCTGGGCCAATGCTACAGTCTTTTCTTACAGCACTGGGCCCGGGGAAATAAGGCGCTTATCAGTCACGCTGAAGGTGTTCGTGGCGAAGTATTGATGCTTCATTCAATTTGTGAGGGGCAAGGCAGAACTTTTCTTTCGAAGACTTTGCGACTTTGCGGTTCATGTATTTTTAACCGCTAAGGCGCAGAGGACAGCAAAGAATGGCTAAGACAAGCTTCGGGTGACCGTTGTGCGCGGGCCGGGCAAAACCCGCGGAGCGTTGGGGTTTGCCTTGATCTTTTTGCTCTACTTTTTGCATCAAGGCAAAAAGTAGAAAAGACTGAACAATAAGAAATGACAGAAACACAAAGACTGACCAAACACTTAGAAACAGAAACAGAAAGAGAAAGAGAGTAAAGACCGAAATAAAGGGCTCAAAGCTCGCAGCTTGAAGCTCCCAGCTCCCAGCTTAACAATCCTGAATAGCACCACCGTTCTTCCTAACGTAAGTCATTACTGGTCCCTGGGCGTGGAAGAACAATTTTATATCTTCTGGCCACTTGTTGTAACCCGATTTAAAAAAAATCTAATCCCTTTTATACTAGCGTTCATTACGGTATTTTTTACTGCGAAATTGATTACGCGCTTTTATCTTGGTGATTCATCTATTGCTTATTCTTTCTTCAACATAACGAGGTTTCACTGTATGCTTACAGGTGCACTAGGTGCGGTGTTATACATGAAGAAAGACAGGTTATTGCTTGCTCTCTTTAACAATAAACCAGCCCAGATCGCTGCTTGGCTAGTTATTGGTTCCGTTGCGATAAATCGTTTTCATATTTTTTCTGTAATTGATCATGAGGTGATCAGCGTTGTAACCGTTATGATTATTATTGGACAGGTAGAAAAAAAGAACAGAATACTAAGTTTGGAAAATAATGTATTTGACTTCCTTGGAAAAACATCCTACGGTATCTATGTAATACATCCGCTGGTTATTTATCTTTTAGGAAAATCTGCATTTATCAAAAATCTTCCCTTGGCAGATACCTGGAAGTACATTATAATCTTTGCCCTGGCCCTTGGGCTTACCATACTGCTTGCCTGGCTTTCCTACCAGTATTTCGAAAAATGGTTCTTAAAGAAGAAAATGAAGTACGCAGAGATTCAAACCTCCTCTACACGTACCCATGAAAATTTGAGTGATAAAACCACGAATCATGCTTTTAAACCGGCTCTCACCTGATCTATTTTGAGCTTCGAGCTTCAAGCTGTGAGCTGTGAGCCACTTGGCGGCTTTGCGGTTCCTGTATTTTTACCGCAAAGACGCAGAGACGCACAAAGAGTGAAGCGTGAAAATTAAAAGAAAACCTCCGTGCCATCGCGAAATCCGTGATCCATAAATCTCACCGCCGCGAAATCCCTTTATAATCTTTTAAATCCGCGAATACAATTACTTGCAAACCAACGCGCACTACACTTTATCAACATTATTTCACCGCGAATGTGAAAAGATGTGGATTCGGGTGGAGAACTTATTAATGGTTGATACCCAGCTAAGTACAAAGAATATTCATCCTGCTGGTGTTGGGCTGGCATTGCTTTTTCATTCTTTAAAAAGAACCATGAGCCACCCGAAGCAAACCATTACCAAACGTAACGCTAAAAAAGAAAAGGAGTCCCCCTCTGTGCGAAAGTTACCAGCTGCGAATGCCGGCCCCAATGGCAAGGCAAAGACACCTTCCAAAAAGAAAGACCTCACCATTGATGTTCGTCCCGAAGTTGCAGACCGCTCCAGTATACTCACCCTCGTTAAAAGAAAATTTCCGGATGCTCCGCGGATCCAGATGCCCATAGACCTGAAGCCTATGCTGGCTACACTGGTGGATGAATCATTTAACGATGAAGGATGGCAATTTGAATTAAAGCTCGATGGATACCGCTCGCTGGCTTATATTAAAAAAGGAAAAGTTGAACTGCGCTCCCGCAATAACAACAATTTTAATATCCAGTTCAAACCGGTGGCCGATGCGCTGGCTAAATGGAATATTGATGCGGTACTGGACGGAGAGATCGTGGTGCTCGATGAAAAAGGCATTCCTGACTTCAACGGCATACAGCAATGGGTAAAGCGCAAACAGGGCGAATTGATTTTTTATGTATTTGACCTGTTGTGGCTTGATGGCATCAGTTTGATGGAACTGCCGTTGTACCAGAGAAGGGAAGCCCTCAAACAACTACTCCCCGATAAGGGCATCATCCGCTTCAGTGATCACATTGATGAATCAGGAATTGACTTTTATGAACTGGCCCGCCAGAACAGGCTGGAAGGTATCATTGCCAAGAAAAAAGATGCGCCTTATTTCCCGGATACGCGAACCAAGACCTGGTTGAAGATTAAAGTGGAAGAACGCCATGAAGCCGTGATCTGCGGATACTCGCGCAACAATGATTCGGACAGGCTTTTCAGTTCTCTTATCCTGGGCATTTATAAAAAGGGAAAGCTGCAGTTTATTGGAAGTGCCGGTACGGGTTTTACCGGTACCCTGCAGGCGGAGCTGATGAAAAAAATGCGTCCGCTGCTTACCAAAACATGTCCCTTCGAAACGGAACCCAATATCGGTGCCCCCACTGTTTGGATCAAACCTTTTCTTGTTTGCGAAGTAAAATATACGGAACTCACCAAAGAAGGTGTCATGCGGCATCCCTCCTTCCAGGGATTGCGTGAAGACAAGGCCGCCTTTGAATTGAATACTGAAGAAGAAATAAATACCGACGATGCGCTGGAAGAAGCGGAGATCGAAGTAGCGAAGGCTGATATCATTGCACCTCCTTCCAAAGAAGAGACAGTTGTAACCATTGATGGTCATGAACTCAAGCTGTCGAACCTGAAAAAAGTTTACTGGCCAAAAGAAAAGATCACTAAAGGCGACCTCCTGAATTATTATCATATCATGGCGCCTTTTATTCTTCCTTACATGAAGGACCGGCCGCAGTCGCTGAACCGTTTTCCTAACGGCATCAACGGTGAAAGTTTCTACCAGAAAAACATGGCGGGTAAGGTAGATAGCTGGCTGAATACGTTCAAGCGCTTTTCCGAATCTTCTGGAGAGCCAAAGGATTTCCTGATCTGCACCAATGAAGCCTCGCTAATTTACATGGCCAACCTGGGCTGCATTGAAATGAATCCCTGGCATTCACGGGTTCAATCACCCCTGTACCCCGACTGGAGCGTAGTTGATCTTGATCCGGGTGACATCTCTTTTGAAAAGGTAATTGAAACAGCGCAGGTAGTAAAGCAGGTGCTTGATGCTTTACAGATTCCTTCTTACCCGAAAACATCCGGGTCCACGGGCATCCATATTTATATTCCGCTGGGTGCAAAATATAATTACGAACAGTCAAAACAACTGGCCGAACTGATCGCGAATATGGTGCACGAGGAACTGCCGGAATTCACGAGCATCGTGCGTAACCCAACCAAACGCAAAGACAAAATTTATATTGATTACCTGCAGAACCGGCCGATCCAAACCATTTGTGCTCCTTATTCCATGCGGCCAAAACCAGGGGCTACCGTATCTGCGCCCTTACATTGGGATGAAGTAAAGAGCGGGTTGAAGATGGAGCAGTTTACCATTAAAACCATTCTGGAACGCGTAAAAAGCGAAGGTGACCTTTTTACCGGTGTGCTGGGAAAAGGAATTGACCTTAATAAATCACTGAAGAATCTTTCTAACCTAATTTAATCCCAGGGTGTTTTTTCCCTTCGTATAAGCCTGGGGCGATCCTACTTTTACCGAGTGGCTCCATTGGGGCCCGGGAAGCGGTGCATGAAGGTGACGGAAAACATCGGAGAGGTCACGCATATCGATATAATGACCGCAATCGCATAAAATATAATGCTGTTGTTCATCGGGGGAAAGGTGTGCGATACTTTGCATACACTTACCTATCCAAGCATCATTCCTTTACCCGGTTTTGGGGTGCCCGGATGACCACGAGTTATAAACAGGTTTATGCACAATCAATACCGGCCCAGCAATTGAAGCTGCTTTTTCTGCGGAACAACGATGAGTGAAGAAACAAAAATGCGGTCGCCCCTGCGGATCAATACATCTGAACTGACCAGGCTGTCCATCGATCCGTCGGGCATACAATCCATACAATCAAGCACAATACCCAGGGACTTCAGATTCAGTGTTCCGGAATTATTTTCTTTAACCAATCCGGGTTGTTCGGTATCCCAGTTAAAAAAATTAAGCGGCTTATTGTTTAAAGACTGCAGTTCGCGGAGGTTCATCCCGATGGTAACACCCTGGCGTGATTTCCATTTATTCTGTTCCACCTGGCGATGATCATTTTTTTCCTGTTCCGGCCTCAGGTTACCACCGATTACGAGGAAAGAAATATCACGGTAGGCTTGTTCATTTTTCCAGATAAAGATCACCTGCATATTGCTGTTGTGAAACAGCACCGAGCAATTATTTGTTTCCTCATCGGAATAATAAAACCGCTCCTTTTTTACATTGGCGGCACCAAAAACAGAAACCAGGTATTCATGTGAAGTCAGTTCAAGAAGGTCTTCGGCAAAGGAGAGTTCACTTTGCAGGGGCAGCACTTTTTTTTCAACTACAAAACGGTACACCGGTTTTTCTTCTTTCGTAGAAACCATATGTTCCACGGTAAGTGCTCCTTTCTGGTAAAGGGTGCATTCACTGCCTTCTCTTTTCAAAACGGATTGGGTAAAGCCTGCGCGGGTCAGTTCGTCTTTCAGCCGCGTGGCTTCGTATTGCTGGCAGGTCTGGAAGGAAACATTCACCGCGTCTGCTTCTTCCCAGCGGGAAACGGAAATATCGGGTAAAAATGATTTTGATTTCCTGTCGTAATAGGCAAACCCCGCTTCCTGGTCGCCACCGGGTTTAAAGCCTTTTTTATGCATGTATCCATGAAAGCTCTCCTGCGGGTAATAAGTAGCCGACACCAGGTCTTCGAGGGACAGGTTTTGCCCAAAGGCCGGTAACAGGAATAGCAATAAATAGAAGGATAGGTAAAATTTCTTCATTCGCTGTGTTTAACTGTTAGCTAAGCATTATACGCCGAGGCTTCCCAACGGATATAAGCATGAATACAGTTCTTCAATGGAATTGCGATATGAAGGCTTCACAGGAGCGGAAGATGGAAATCCGGATCCCCGGATTCAGAGGTCAGGAACTTCACTATTTAATAAGGAGCAAAATTCTTACCACGAATCTACCCCTTAAAAACGCGGAAAGCAAGACGGGGAGCGGCTTATTTAAAAATAAAGACAACCGGGCCCTGCCCTAAACCGGGTCAGGATTTTCCCTTTTTGAACCATTTCTGGACCCGCTCTTTGACCGAAGGTGAAGCGCTTTTTTTCTCCTCTCCCAGCAGGAAGCCGTACGGTTTCAAGGGTTCTACATGGTCGCATATAATTTTGGTAATACCCAGGATTGGAATGGCGAGGATCATCCCGGGAATGCCCCAGATAAACTCGCCGGCAATAATGCCCAGGATGGTAAATACAGGATTAATATTTACTTCCGACCCAACTACCAAAGGTTCAAGTATATAGGATTGAATAAACTGTACGAGCGCATAGGTAATCAGGATGCCGATCACCATATTCATGGAACCACCCTGGGCGAGGCTCATAATGATGGTAAGAGTTGTACCCGCCAGGTTGCCCACGAAAGGAACAATTTCCAGCAAACCGCAGAGCACGGCAAAGAAAATGGCATGTTTCACACCGGCAATACTGAACCCGATCCCATACATGATCCAAAGGCCTACGATCATGGTGCCCATACCCGTCATGTATTTCTGGGCTACTTTACGGCTGTCTTCAATAACTTTCGTGGTTTCCCCTACTTTTTCTTTGGGCACCAGTTTCAGGATAAACTTTTTCAGGTGTGAGCGGAAATACATAAAAAGGAAAATGTATACGAGCACCAGCAACGCATTAGCGATCAGTCCACCCACGGCGGCGAAGGCACCGGAGATCGTAGCGGCCATTTTATTCCCTGAAGATTGTTGCTGTTTCTGAATAATCTCCTGCTGTTTTTGCTGGGGTATACCCAACGAACTCGTTACATACTGGCGGACTTGCTGTACTTTCTGCGTCAGGTTCTTTTCAATTTCGGGAGCCTGTTGGGCCATATCAGAGATCTGCCAGGCAAGTAGTCCAATCACCAGGGCAAAGAAAGCCACCAGCGCCAGTATCGAAAGCACAATGGCCAGGATGCGGTTCACGCCCCACCCTTCCAGTTTTTTGGAAAGGGGGATAAGCAGCATGGAAAGCAATCCTGCAAAGGCAACCGGCACGAGGAAAGGGCGGCCATGGTAAATTATATAAAAGAAGAGGAACAGGAAGAGCAAGATCTTTACGGGCTTGTCCAGGGATTGTGCGGTCATGCATGATAGTTATAAATAATTATACCACTGCCGGGCTTCCCTTTCTGGTATATTCTATGCGGTAAAAAAAAGAAAACATGAATAATTTTGGGGAAGTAATCCGTTCCGGCAAGCCCGTGCTGGTTGATTTTTACGCCGAATGGTGCGGTCCGTGCAAAATGATGGCGCCGATCCTGAAGCAGGCAAAAGACAGTGTAGGCGACAAAGCAACCATTATAAAGATTGACATCGACCGTAACCGGGATGCCGCCCAGCAGTTTAATATCCAGGGCGTTCCCACGCTCATTTTATTCAAAGACGGCCAAGTAAAATGGAGGCAATCGGGTGTGGTGCCGGCTAACCAGCTCGTTGATGTGATCAACAATTACAGTTAAAAAACCTGTTGAACGGCAGCTTTGAAAAAAGGCAACGTGGGAAGGGAAGAAATGATCTTTAATTCTTCCGCCAGGGATGTTTCATTATCCAGGAATTTAAGGACCAGCGATGCGGGGTTTTTGCGGAAAAGATCAGTAAAAATTTTATGCCCGGGAAGTGTGTTGTGCTGCAGGATATTAAGTAATACACTGTCATAAAAGGAAAAGCGATCCGGGGACTTTGTAGGAAGATGGCCCTGTATCAGCCCATCCCTTATGCGCGCACTGTGTTTCTGGATAAAGCGGAAGGTATAGCCGCTGGAACCTTTTGTTTGTCCGCCTGCTGTACCGATATTCACCAGGCTGTTTTTTCCCGGTGAAAAGGGGTAGTTGGTCATCGGGATCACACCATTCTCTGTTTCCAGGATCTTATAACCGCTGATGCCCAGTACTTTTTCCAGGTAATGTTTCAGTCCCGCGTCATAAGCTTCTGATGTTAGCATGGATGGAGAGAACAGCGTATACTCCACCAGTGCTTTAGTAGTGGTAAACGGAAGCACATAACAAAAAGCAGTGCCTTCATGCTGGCTCATGCGGAAGTCCATCAAGGTGGCTTTGCCGGGGGTGAAAGAGGGCGTGCCCGTTTCTACCATCCAGCCCCTGAAATGTTGCAGCAGCCAGTATTGATTTGAAGACAGCTGCGGCTTTGGCGTTAGTATGCTGTTGAATACATAACCGGCTAAAATTGTCTCCCCATCAATACGGATGCCGGTGCCGCGGCCATCGGAGAATGTTTCTTCTACACGGCCCTTCCGGATGGTGATGTTGGGATGACGGCCTAACAGCTCAAAACAGTACCGGTAAAAATCAATCCCCCGGATCATCTTGTAGCGGTACGGTGCAATCTGCAGGTCGGATGAAAAACCTGCATCGTGATAGGCCAGTTGGTCCCAGCTTTTATAAACAATGCTTTCGAATAAACCGGGTTCTTTTTCCCAGAAGCACCAGGTGCGGTCATTTGCTTTTTTATCAGCTTGCTCGGTAATAAGAATTTTTTTATCCGCAAATGCGCCGGATTGAACCAGGTGCACCGCAAGGCTTAATCCGGCGCAGCCTGCACCTGCGATTATGTAGTCATATGATGAATGAGGGTTGATTGAGGTTGAGGTTGAGAGAGGTCCCCGGTCCACTATCGACGGTCCACGGAACTTTACATTTAAAATTAATGCTGCAAAGCCGAAATGTTCACAAAGTTAAAAGCGCAGCGCTTCCCGAATGTATCCTACTTCCCACTTCCTACTTCTTACTTCCTACCTCTTACTTCCTACTTCCCTTCAACATTCCTTGTTCCCTGTTCCCTGTTCAATATTCCTAATCTCCTTCCGGGCGGTATTCCACTTTACGCGCAGCCATCAGCTGGCGGTCGCGGCGCACTTTTTCCCAGTACTTGCGGTGCACCATCAGCATGCCGAAGCTTTCACCCTGGTGGCGGTCGAGGTGTTTGTGGTGCATTTTATGGGCCCAGCGGATGGCGCGCACATAAGTGCTTTTGCTGCGCGAAAACCATTTGAAGCGCTGGTGTATGATCACGTCGTGCACAATAAAATAGGCGGCACCGTACGCCATGATGCCAAACCCGATGGCCTGCATCCACCATACTTCCCTGATGGTTCCAAAAAGGATGAGCAGGATACTGGGAATGGCGAATATGACAAAGAACCAGTCGTTCTTTTCAAAAAATCCCGGTTCCTTCTGGTGATGATCGCGGTGCAAGGACCAAAGGAAACCATGCATCACGTACCGGTGCGTTAGCCAGGTGATCCCTTCCATTACCAGGAAGGTGCCCAGCAAAACCAGTATGAAATATATTGATGTCATTTATTTAATTTTTAATCAGGCTACACGCGGTTCTTCAGCATTCCGTGCTGATGTTCCGTACTTCTTCAACCACCAGGCTTTCACCCGGGGAAAAGCAATCCGGAACCACGCTGTAAAGCGGGCCGGCTGCAATTCGAGCCCGCGCTCCAGTTCGCCCATGTCTTCGAAACAATAATCCTCCACCTCGGCACTGTTGGTTTCCACCGCGCCATTATATTCACCGGCAAACACGTGATCGTACTCATGCTCAATCAGGCTGTTCTCAACCGGTGCGTGGTACAGGAACTCAAAAATTTTTTCGAGCCTGGTGCTGAAACCCATTTCTTCTTTCAGCCTTCTTTCAGCCGCCTGCTCAATAGGTTCATCGGGAAAAGGATGACTGCAGCAGGCGTTGGTCCACAACAGCCCTCCATGATATTTACCCTTAGACCGCTGCTGCAACAACATGCGGCCGTGCCGGTCGAAAATAAATATGCTGAAGGCACGGTGCAGCGCACCTTTGCGGTGGGCTTCCATTTTTTCCATGGTGCCCAGTGCTTCATCTTTTTCGGAAACCAGTATAACAGAAACTTCTCTCATCAGATCAAACGTAACCGGTTTTTAACCCCCGCCCGCAAAACTATGTAGGCTTTGTGGTAATTCGGAATCCTGATCCGCTTCTGCATAATATGCTGCGAACGGGTGCTTTTTATTTTATTAAAGAGCGAATAATAATATTTATAAGCAACATACACACCAAACCTTGCTTTCAGCGGCAACTGCACAATGCCGGCATAGGCATCCCTGAAATCTTTTTCAATATCATCCTCGATGCTTTTTTTATCCGACTCGTTGAAATTATGAAAATCACACCCGGGAAAATAGATCCGGGATAATCCCATAAAATCGGCTTTCACATCGCGCAGGAAATTTACTTTCTGAAAGGCTGCGCCCAGGGAACGAGCCGGGGATTTAAGCTTTTGAAACTGTGCCTCCGAGCCTTCGCAAAAAACATAAAGACACATCAGTCCTACCACTTCGGCAGAGCCGTATATGTATTGTTCATAATCCTGCCGGTCATAGCGGAATTGCGTAAGGTCCGATTCCATACTGCGGAAAAAAGCATGAATGAGGTCGTGCCCGATTCCGTAGGCATTGACTGTTTCCTGGAAACTGTTGAGGATCGGGTTCAGTGAAATGCCCCGGTCAATGGCATCGAAGGTTTCTCTTTTAAATTGTTCCAGCAAAAGGGACTTGTCGTGCTCATGAAACGTATCCACGATTTCGTCGGCAAAACGCACAAAGCCATAAATATTATAAATGGGTGTTCTCAGGTCGCTGTGCAGCAATTGGATAGCTGATGAAAAAGAGGTACTGTAGCGGAGGGTTACCGTTCTGCTGCATTCATGACTTACCTGATGAAAAAGATCAACCGTCATACACTAGGCTTTAAACGTTTTAAGTACTTGTTTGGACACCACCTCACCGCTGATCAGGCTGGGTGGAACACCCGGGCCGGGAACAGTGAACTGGCCGGTATAAAAAAGGTTTTTTACTTTTTTACTCTGACAGGTGGGACGGAAATTGGCGGTCTGGCTTAAAGTATTGGCTAATCCGTAGGCATTGCCTTTATAGGAATTGTATTGTTTTTTAAAATCGGAAATGGAAAAAGACCGCTTGAAAATTATGGAATCCCGGATCCTTTGGCCGGTACGTTTTTCAAAACGGGAAATGATCTTGTTGAAATAAAATTCACGCAGGATCTCCGAATCCTGCTGCAACCCGGAAGCCACCGGTATCAGCATCATCAGGTTCTCGCATCCATCAGGAGCGCAGTGCGGATCGGTTTGTGAAGGAGCACTTACATAAAACAGGGGTTCATCGGGCCACTGGGGATCGGTATAAATTTCCGCTGCATGCTGCTCAAAGGGAACATCAAAGAATAGAGAATGATGCAGCACACCTTCCAATTTTTTATTAAGGCCAACATAATACAGGAGGCAGGATGGCGCCAGCACCTTTTTATCCCAGTATTCTTCGGTGTAGGTTCTGTACACTTTGGGAAGCAGGGCGCTTTCTGTAAAATGGTAATCGGCACCGGAAATTATAACGTCCGCTTCCAGCACCTCTTTTGAGGTGCGCAGTTTTTTTGCTTTCCCTCCTTCAATAATGATCTCGCGGGCTTCTTCCCTGAACCGGAATTGAACACCCAGGCTTTCGGCCAGTGCCTGCATGGCGGAAACAATGGAATACATCCCCCTTTCAGGATACCAGGTACCCCCAATGATATCCGCATAATTCATAAGGCTGTACAGTGCCGGTGTATTTTTGGGAAGAGCGCCGAGGAAAAGGATCGGGAATTCCATCAGCTGCTTCAGCCGTTCGTCTTTAAAATGCCTGGCAACGTGGGCTTTTATTGAGGTAAACACATCCAGTCTGAATACATTCTTCACCACCCTCCAGTCGAGGAATTCGGAAAAGGACTGGCCCGGTTTGTATACAAGGTCCTGGATGCCGATCCGGTATTTTAAGGCGGCTTCTTTCAGGTAGTGATCGAGTTTTTGGCCGCTGCCCGGCTCAAACTTTTCAAAAAGATTTTTCAGGGCTTCATAATCCGCAGGAATATCGGTAGCGCCATCTTTCCAGTATACACGGTACGAGGGATCGAGCCGCTTCAGGCTGTAGTAATCAGTTACTTTTTTTCCGAACTGCGCAAAGAACCGTTCGAAGACATCAGGCATCCAGTACCAGGAGGGACCCATATCAAACGTGAATCCCCCTTCCACCAGTTGCTGCGCGCGGCCACCTGCCGTATCATTTTTTTCCACCACCGTTACGTTCCAGCCGGCTTGCGCCATAAAGGCAGCAGCAGAAAGTCCGGCAAAACCGGCGCCTATTATGATCACTGACCTGCTCAACGTTCGATTTGTTTTTGTAGGATCTTTTTAGCAAAGTGAATCCGGCTTTTGATCGTGCCCAACGGTTCATTCAGTGCAAAAGCAATTTCGTGGTATTTATATCCCTGAAGGTACAGAAGACAAGCGGTTTTGAAGATACCGGGTAAATTATGAATGGCGGTATGGATCTCCCGTAACCTTACACCAAGGTCAGCCGAACGTCCGCCGGGCGCCACATCATGCTTCAGCGTATCCATGATGGCCTGCTTGCGGGTGTTGCGCCGGTATTCGTTAATGAAGATGTTGCGCATGATGGTGAACAGCCAGGCCTTGATATTGGTTCCGGATTTATAATGATCGCGGTAAGCGAAGGCTTTGTAGAGGGTTTCCTGGCAAAGATCACGGGCTGCTTCCTGATCGCGGGTCAGGGAAATGGCGAAAGGTTTCAGCCCTTCGGCATTGGTTAAAACGAGACTATCAAACTCCTGAATACTCATCCTGTTTAATTTTTGACATGGCAAACTTAAACAAAAATCAGATTAAAAAAAATTTTTATTCCGCCCTTTCGATCCAGGACAGGACCTCTCCGAGGGATTTCAGGAAGAAAATGTGGTCATTTTCCGGCTTTTTAAATTCCTGGGTAACGCTGCCGGAAACCAGCAGTTTGGCCTGGGGAGCCATGGTCATAAGGGTATCCATGAATTTCTGAAAACGCTGAGGCCTCGGGAAGGAAGTGAGGTGCACGTAGAGATAATCCGGTTTTTTTACCTGCATCAGGTACCCCAGGTCTTTCACCGGCACATTGGCACCGAGGTAGATCACCGGTTTCCCGCTCTTGCGCAGCAGGTAATACATATAAAGCAATCCGAGTTCGTGGTGCTCATCTTCTGGAAGAAAGAGGAGGAACAGTGGTTTTTTTACGGTTACAAAGGGCAATACATCCAGAGCACTAACCACCTTTTGGCGTATGAGGTTGGAAACGATGTGTTCCTGCACCGGGATGATCTTATTGGTTTGCCAGAGAATTCCTACTTTTTCCAGGAAAAGAAAGATGACTTCCATCATCAGCCGCTCCATACCATGCTGCGCAATGTATTTATCCAGTGCATCTTCAAAGGATGCACTGTCCAGGTCAACCATGAACCCAATCAGCTCATTCACCAGTCCTTCGTTAACCGCCTCTTTCTGCGGCAGTTGCATAATGGCATCCACTCTTTGTTCGGGCGCCATTTCGGAGATGCGGGAAATCTTGTAACCATACTTGTTCAGCAGAGCTACTGTCAGCAGCGTTTTCAGCTCTTCATTGTTATACGTACGGATGTTGGTTCCCGTGCGTGAAGGCTTCAGGAACTGGTAGCGCTGTTCCCAGATGCGGATCGTATGGGCCTTTACGCCCGAAAGAGTTTCCAGTTCTTTTATGGTATAGGCCATGGCGGTAAAGACAAACGAAGTAAAGAAAAGTTGACAAACGAAAGTTGGCAGTTTACAGTTGGCAGTCAGCAGTTTGATGCAAGTCCACCGTCCAAGGTCGACGGTCCACCGAACATTTCGTTTGATATTGAATGCTACGTATCAACTAACCAACCAATCAACATATCAACACCCAATTCCAAATTCCCAATTCCCATCTCTCAGAGCAAATGATTTCTCAACAATTCCGAATCCTGCAACCGTTTCAACTGCGCGTTGCCCCCTAACTTCTGCATCAGCTCCAGGTGTTTTACATTGTGCATGTCGGTGCCGGCGAACTCGTAGTATTCTTTTTTGATCATATACTCTGCAAGCTCCTGCACCACGTTGCCGTAAACGCCCACCAGCGAAAGAAGATTGAGCTGGAAAAAACAACCGGCTGCTTTCAATTCATCAAACATCTCCCGTTTACGCGCCAGGTAGGTGTATCGTTCGGGGTGAGCGATCACCGGCTGGTATTCCTGCAGCTGCATTTCAAAAATAATTTTCTGCAGATCCATCGGTGCGGTGAGCATAGAGAACTCCACGAGCACCATGTTGCCACTGAGCGTGAGCAGTGGCTTTTTTGCCAGCAGGTCCTCTTCAAAATGATCATCAATAAAGTACTCCGCTGCTGCATGCAATTCAACCCCGATGCCTTCTTCCATAGCCGCTGCCCGTACATCACCAATTCCCTGTGTAATGCGTTCGGGTGTATTGTTGTACACTTCCCACAGTATATGCGGAGTGGTAATGATTTTTTTATAACCCAGCGCTTTCAATCCGCGGAGCATTTGAAGGGCATCCTCCAGTTCGCGCGCGCCATCGTCGATGCCGGGCACCAGGTGCGAGTGCATGTCGGCACCGAGCCAACCCAGGTCCAGCGTATCTCCTTTTTTTTTGCGCGAAAAGAACATCACCTTTTTTTCTTTTGAAGCAGTTCGGAATAAAGTTGCGCCATATCATTTACAAGACGCTGGTAACTGAAACGCTGCATCACATGCACGCTGCTGTTGTTACCCAGCCTCCTGCGCAGCGTATCGTCTTCCACCAGTTGAAGCAGGTTGTTGCTGAATCCTTCCGCATCCTGCACGTCGGACAGCAGCGCCGTTTCTCCTTCCACCACAATATCGGAAATGCCCCCTACCCGCGTGGAAACAATGGGTTTGTTGGCAGCCTGCGCTTCAATCAAACTTACCGGTGTTCCTTCATTGAACGAAGTAAGACATACAATATCCAGCCCGGCATTGATCACATCCACGTCACTGCGCCAGGAAGTAAACACGAGTGGTTCGGTATGCTCGGGATGATTTTGCGTGGTGAACTTTATCCCAACCTGTCCGGCAACATTTTCCAGGTCGGCGCGGGTTTCCCCATCACCAATAATAAAGGCTTTTATTTTTTTCCCCGAATGATGCAGCACATGCGCCAGCGCTTTTATAAACAGGTAGTGATTTTTTACCGGCACCAGCCTTCCGATAATGCCGATCGCAATTTCATCATCCGTCATCCTGAATTCACCCCGGAACTTTGCCCTTTTTTCCTGCTGGTTGTGTTGGAAACGGTCCAGGTCAAAACCAAGCTGGATCACCCTGAACTTTGCTTCTTCCGCGATCCTGAAATGGTGTACGAGCTCTTTTTTCTGCTGCTCGCTGATGGCGACAATGGCATCGGTTCTGCGCGCGAGGTAACGTTCGGTTCTAATAAAGAACTGCGACTTCAGGGAATTAAAATAAGAATGGAACACATGGCCGTGAAAGGTGTGCACCATCGCGGGAACACATAAAGAAGATCCGGCCAGCCGTCCGAGCGCGCCTGGTTTGGCGGCATGGGTATGGATGATGTCGGGCTTATAGGTCTTAACCAGCTGTTTCAGTTTCTGGTAAGCCAAATAATCACGGGCCGGGCTGATGGAACGCCCCATGCCCGGTATCGTAACAAAATTAATTCCCAGCCCGTTGGCCAGGTATTCAGCGCTTTTTTCATGATCTTCCTTTTCGCCTACAACGAGCAGGGTGTCATAATGGGGCGCCATGTATTTTGTGAGGTAAACGGCATTTAAAACGGGACCGCCTACGGCGAGGCGGTTCAGGATGCGCAATACACGGGGCATAGGCGCAAAATTGCAGGAAAAAAATTTAACGGTTACAGCGGGGGTGCTGCGGTGATTAAAATATTATTTTCGTCGGGTGAATAACCAATACCTGACTATCTGGGATCTTGTGCTGACACCGGTTTTCCTCCTTTTACTTTCTTATGTTGCCATGCGGCAGCGCGACCGGAACTATACCAAAAAGCACCCTCTTTACCGCTATTACATGCCGGGGCTTTACATCAAATTCGGGGGAACCATTTTCATTGCACTGATCTACCAGTATTATTATGGTACGGGTGATACGTATTATTATTTCGAGCACGCCAAAACCATTAATTCTTCCCTGGAAGATGGCATCGGCACCTGGGTGAAACTTTTGTTCCGTGTTTCAGCCGATGAAGATCCGAACCTGTACAAATATATCATCCAGCTTCCCTGGTACCGCGACCCATCCTCTTACACGGTTGCTTCCATAGCAGCGATCCTTGGATTATTTACGGGCACTACCTACCTGCCCACGGCCCTGCTGTTTGCGTTCTTTTCCTTTTCAGGCATTTGGGCCATGTTCCGCACATTCGCCAACATTTACCCGAAGCTCCACAGGGAAATTGCCATAGCGTTCCTCTTTATTCCCAGTACGTTTGTCTGGGGATCGGCCATCTTCAAGGACACTGTTTGTATGTTTGGTCTTGGCTGGATGGTGTATACAACCTTCCGCATATTCGTGAACCGCGACTTTTCGGTAGCCAATATGCTCATGCTGATTTTCAGCTTTTACATAATTGCCATTGTCAAACTGTATATCCTGCTGGCGTTTTTGCCGGCCCTTAGTCTCTGGTTACTGATGACCTATTCGCATAAGATCAAGTCGGTGGGACTGCGCTGGATCGTGAACCTTATGTTCCTGGGGGTAACGGTTATGGGATTTCTTTTCCTGAGTGAAAAGTTTGCGCAGGAGATGAATAAGTATTCCCTGGAAAAAATCGCAGCCACGGCCCAATCTACCAGAAGCTGGATCAACTATGCTTCCGGCGATGAAGGATCCGCTTATGACCTGGGAGAATTTGATCCCGGTGTGGCCGGGATGCTCACGAAGTTTCCGCAGGCCGTGGTGGTAACCCTGTATCGGCCTTTTATCTGGGAATCAAGAAAACTGATTGTAGCGCTTTCGGCCATTGAAGCGCTTGTATTTTTATTTTATACGCTGAAAGTGATCTTCACGCGGAGAGCTGCACTCAAGAATATGATGAAGGATCAGAATCTTTTGTTCTGCCTGATCTATTCACTCATTTTTGCTTTTGCGGTAGGAATTTCCTCTTATAATTTCGGAGCGCTTTCGCGGTACAAGATCCCCTGCCTTCCCTTTTACGCAACGGTACTGGTTGTGCTGTTGTATAAGGATAACAAACGAACACCGGTGACGGCGCCGCAAAAGCAGGCGAAGCTGGCTACAACTGTTTAATAAGCTGCGAAACATCCTGCACGGAGCGGGTGTAATTCCTGCGGAAGCCATCACGTGCACCAATAGCCAGCAGGCGGGCCTTTTTGATCTTGTCTTTTTTCTGGTGAAATAAAATGTAATAAAGCATTCCGGAAAGGAACACGAGGTAGTTGAGGGCAGCCGGCAGCCGGCTCTGGCGGAACTTGCTGAGAAAAACCGTGTATTTGTTCCGGATGAAAAAATAGGCGCGCCAGTGCGTATGCACATCCCATCCTTCCTTGTAAAAAAACCCGGCATTCTTCGGATGGAAATGAAAGGAATCCCGGACGGTAAACAGTGGGAACAATCCTGACTTTTTTATGCGGTAATAATATTCCGTTTCTTCCCCCCACAGGAAAAGCTCACTCTTGGGATATCCTATTTTTTCGATTACCTGCCGGTGGAAAAGCGTACCGTTCCAGGGCATAATCTCTCCTTCAACCAATTCCTCTTTTATGTCATCAACCGTATTGAATTCCTTTAAACGGAAAACAAGGCTTTTACGATCTTCCTTGTCGAGCACCAGTGAATTTTTAGCGGCCACCACCCCCGGGCGCGCTGCCAGCAGCCGTTGCAGGGCATGCGGATCGGGAAGACTGTCATCATCCATAATCCAGATCCAGGATACACCACGGTCATAACCTGATTGCAGGGCTGTTTTCATTCCGGCTGCAGGACCAACATTTACTTCAATGGTTACTACTTCTATGCCCTGCTGTTCGCGGAGCCAGGCCCTTGTTTCTTCGGCACTGCCATTATCTACCACGATAATGTGATCCGGTGCGCGCACCTGCATTTTAATGGAGGCAATACACTCCTTCAGGAAATGAAGGCGGTTGTAGGTCAGCACCATGGCGGCACAGGTCTCGCGTTGTTCCATTACCCCAGGAGTTTTTTGTAAACGGAACTGTATTTCTCAAGAGCACCCTGGAGTGAATAAAATTCTTTTGCTCCCTGCCGGATGCGTTCGCGGTCGAATTTGGAGGTAAGTAATTTATCGGCTACATCACCGTACACTTTTTCGTTGAACTCGTTAATGATAATACCGCTCTGGTACCGGTTCACAATGTCGGCCACATCGCCCACACCACTGTTGGTAATGACCGGCAATCCCATGGACATGATCTCCCCGTGTTTGGTTGGTGAAGACGAAAGCTTGGAAAAACAGGGCTTGATAAAAAAAACCGAATAGTGGCAGCAAGCCAGGTATACCGGGATCTCTTTACGGAGCACTTCGGTAAGAATAACTCTTGACTGGGGAATGTTGTATTTGGTGATGTACTGCACCACTTTATCATGCTCACTTCCGTTGATCAGCATGAGGAACTTCACACGGGGCTCCCGTTGCATCAGTGTGCGGAACAGCTGCATCATCTCGTCTACCATGTACCAGGTTCCAACCGAGCCTACATAGGAAACCACGATATCATTACTGGTGATGCCCAGTTTTGTTTTAAGCGTTTCTTTTTTCGCCGGATCAACATTGGCCGGATCGAAAAGATTTACATCCACGCTGCAGGGGATAACAGTAACGTTTTCTTTATGCGGCAAGAGGTCCCAAGACTGGATCAGCTCTTTTGCTTTATAGGTAAGGCAGGTTGTATAATCATTCACACGAAGACATTCAGCTTCCTTGCGCTTGAAATATTTATATACGCGGTTGTAAACCGGATTTTTCAGGTCCCAAAGGTTTCCATCCACGCGCTCATCGGCCCAGAATCCACGCACATCATTCAGGTATTTAACGCCGAACTTCTTTTTCAGTTTCAGTGCTACCAGCGTCGGGATGCCGGAACGGGTGTGTACCAGCTCAAATTTTTTTTGTTCGTGCAGCCGTTGAGCCACGCGCCACATATTGCGGTAATCAAAAACTGAAGAAAGTACCGGTGGATTTTTATGGTACCGGATCGGTTCCCAGTTAATGGGATGATCTTTTATGATTTCATCGATCACGCTTTTCCGCTGTTCGTAACGCTGCGGTTTTTCGGTGCTCAGGATGGTAAATTCGTAACCGTACTTTGTAAGACCAATCAGGTAAGGAAGTATCTGCGACTGTCCCAATGGGTCGGTTAGGCCATCATAAGAAAGAAATAATACTTGTTTCATTTTGGTGATCAGGCTTTGCGGCCTACGGCGTGCCAGTAAGGAATGGATTCAGAAAAACGAATATCGGTAAGCCCGGCGGCCTTCATCATGCCTTCAATTTCTTTGCGCGAGAAACGTTGCTCCAGCGGGGTGCCGAAGCGGTCCAGTGCATCGTTCTTCATAATGTAAAAGGATGTTTCTTCATAACCATGAAGCGGAATGCGTTCGCGCATTTTTTTGGGCACACCGAGTTTTTTTGCCACGCGGCTTGCGGTAACAAAAGGAACATATAAACCTACTGCCAGTGAAGTGCACACGGCGCTTTTCAGTTTTTGCGGCATGCGGCTGATGCCACGGCGCATCAGGTTGGATACATGGAAAACGCCTTTGTACAGGGGACCTTTGTTATCGAGGCTGTAATAAAGATAAACGAGGAAATGTCCGCCCGGCTTTACTTTGCGCACGCAATCGGCCATAGCTTTTGCCGTATCGGGAATATGATGCAGTACGCCCAGGCTGAATCCGAAATCGAAATGGTTATCCGGGAAAGGAAGGCTGTCAATAGAAGCCTGGTACAAATGAGTGTTTGGTTCGTCTTTCAATACCGTGCTGGCAGCAACAATGGCCTGGCTCGGATCTACGGCCGCTACAGCACCCAGTTTGCGGCAGACATATTTGGTCCAGCGCCCGCTTCCGCAGCCAAAATCAATACCGGTCTTATCTTTTCCCAGCATGGAATCATCCACGATGTCGAAGTACATGTTACCAATGGTAATGATCTCCGCTTCATCAAAAGAATGGAACTGCTTCCACTCCTCGCCAAATGATTCCACCGTTTTGGGATCGATGTTTTCCGTTCCTACTTCATGGCAGCGGATCTCCTTTCCATTGGATTGAATAATCTGTGTGGGAGATTTCGTTTCGGTAATCATGGCAATTGGTTACATCCATTTATTGTACCACAGCTGGAACATCAGCAGGTACCAGATCTTTAAATATTTTTCCGTTCGCCCGTTAAACAGGTCTTTGAGCAGCGAACGTACTTCTTCTTCATTAAACAACCCATGCTTTTTCAGGTTGGATGCGCTCAGGTTTTCTTCAACAAGGTCACGAAGTTCGCGGGTGAGCCAGGTTTCAACAGGAATGGCAAAGCCCATCTTCGGACGCTCCATCATTTCGCGCGGAATGTATTTGTGCACGATCTGTTTGAGTATATATTTCTTTTGACCGTTGTGGTACTTATAACCGGAAGGCAGTTGCGCAGCCCACTCAATAATGTGTTGGTCAAGGAAAGGCTCGCGTCCTTCCAGGCTTACCGACATCGTGGCGCGGTCAACCTTCTGCAAAATATCATCCACCATATAGGTCTGGTAATCCACCGCCATCATGTAGGAAAGCGGGTCGTAATAATTTTCTTTCAGTTCATTACTGGAATGAGCTGTTGGCAATTCGGCTACAGGCTTTGCAAAAAGCCGGTTGATGTCTTTACCATTGAACACCTGGCTCAGGTTCTTCAGCAACTCGGAAGTGGAGGGATCATTCAGCAGGTTTTTCAGTTTATCGTAGCGGCTGTGAAAATTGTATTTATTGCGGAAGTACGGGATCTTTTCGGAGGAAACGGTTTCCATGGCAGCCGCGGCCATTTTGCGCAACGGGGCCGGAACGGCATTGAGTTTTTTGCCGTATCGCGCAATGTAATCATAACGGTTATAACCGGCAAAGATCTCATCGCCGGCATCAGCAGAAAGGGCCACGGTTACTTTTTTGCGTGCCAGGCGGCTAACCAGTATGGTTGGAATCGCGCTGCTGTCGGCAAACGGTTCATCGTAATAAAATGGAAGATCCGGGATAATAGCCAGCGCTTCATCCGGTGTGCAATAATATTCGGTATGATCGGTGCCGAGGTGATTGGCAATCCCTTTAGCAAACGGCGCTTCATCCAGCTTTTCATCGGTCATGCCGATGGTGAAGGTCTTGATCTTTTCGGTGCTGTCTTTTTGCAGCAGGGCCGTAACACAGGAGGAATCATAACCGCCGCTCAGGAACACGCCCACGGGTACGTCGGCTACCATGCGCAGGTCAAATGATTCTTTCAGGATCCTTTCCGTTTCATCAATGACTTCCGGAAGCGGGATATCCAGCTTTGGTTTGTTGTACGGATCATACACATTCCAGTACTGCTTTATGCTGAACTTCTTTGTGCTTAAATCGAGGCGCAGCAGGTGACCCGGCGCCAGCTTGTAGGCATTTTCAAAAATGCAGTACGGGTGCGATACATAACCATACTGCAGGAAGGTGGCCACGGCTTCGCGGCTGATCTTCTTTTTAAAACCCGGGTGGGCTGTAATGGATTTCAGTTCGGAGGCAAACAGGAACACCTCACCTTCCGAATAATAATAAAATGGTTTCACGCCGGCACGGTCGCGGATGCAGACCAGTTCATTCTTCCTTTCATCAAAGAGGGCAATGGCAAACATGCCGCGGAATTGTTTGATGCAATCTTCACCCCATTTTCTCCAGGCATGCAGGATCACTTCCGTATCGGAATGCGTGGAGAACTGGTGGCCTTCGGCGATCAGGCGGTTGCGGATCTCTTCGTAGTTATAGATCTCACCATTGAAGATGAGATGAAGGCCATCATAATGCATGGGCTGGTTGGCAGCAGTACTGAGGTCAATGATCGAGAGGCGGCGGTGGCCCAGGCCAATGGAGGCGGCCGGTGCCTGCGCCAGGTAAACCCCCTGACCATCTGGTCCCCGGTGCGGTACGGCACAGGCCATTTTAGCCAGCACTTCTTCCGTGCTTTCTTTTTTAAAGTCAACAAAACCAGCGATTCCACACATTTTGCAAAGAAAGTTATTTCGTTAATTATTCAAAGACCTAATCGGCAGGCCGTGTTTATTGAACGGTGTAGCCGGGGTGTGTAAAAAACAGCCCGGGTTCCAGGAAGAACTGCAGGGTTTTATATTCGGTAGAAGACACCGACCACCATTTTCCCGCCGCTTCTTTGCTTACCGGCACACGGAATGTATTGCCCTTTGCCCGCTCAGGAGAAATTGTTTTGCCGCCGGGGTCATTGAATACCGGCTGGTCGGCTGCATTGTTTGAAAAATAAAAGAAAGAAGTGCCGGGCGCCACATAAAACCAAAGCTTTCCCATTTGCGAATAAGTTGGAATGGTTTTGAATGCAGCCCATTGCGAAGGAGGAAAATACAGGCGGATCCAGTTGCTGTTTTTGACAAACAACTTCAATGTTTTACCCGCAGGTACTTTCACCGCGATCTTTTTCCAATTTGCATCCAGGTTAAATGACTGTACAAATACTTCCTTTCCATCTGCCGTGTCGGTAAGGGTTACATCAACTGACTGCTGCTTATTGTTGGCCGATCCTTCATTTACTTTCAGCTGGAAGCGCACGAATCCATCCCCTGACGGACGCACGTAGGTTTCCGGGAACTCCGTAACCGCGATGCCGGCCGGCGAAGGCTCTTCAGCAGCTACGGCTTTATTGACAAATACCGATGCCTTTTGAGGAGTTGTATAGGTCATGCCCTGTTGCAGGGGAAAAGCTTTTTTATCGCGCTCAAAAAAATCCTGTACCCCTTTTGCATCAATAAGCTTCAGGCTTTTTATACGGGTACCCAGGGGTTCAAAAATATTCCAGCGTTTGCTGAAGGCCGGATCGGTTGTTTTAGCTGCCAGCAGTTCACCGATGCGCGTTGTATGCACCATGCGCCAGTTGTAGGCCGACCAGTTATACGCCATCAGGGTTTCCAGCGCTTCTTCTTTCCGTTCCGCAGGAGCTTCCTGCCAGGCATAATAAAGCACCAAAAAATGAATGTAGGATTTCAGGGCCACTAATTTTTTCTGCACACCGGCATCTCTTTCCAGGCGATCGGCTTTATCCAGTACATCAACGAGGTAAGGAAGATCAATAGCGCCCCGGTAGGAAGCTATTTTGGAGAAATATTTTTTTGCTTCCGGCGCGGCCTTTCCAAAGAGCTGGTGCAGCATACCCGAAAAAATACCCGTTACATTTTCTTTACTGTCCCATCCAAGGCGGCTGGCCAGGTACAGGCCCGGACCGGCACTGGCACTGGAAAAGGAAGATTCCAGCATAAATCCACGGATATTATTGTTTTCCCAGAATTTCATTTTCGCGGCCAGAGCTTCGGGCGACCACATGCCGGTGAGCGGAAGATCAAAATGCCAGTCGGGAATCCCATAATAATCGTAGATCATCAGGTTCGTGTGGTGCGTCTTCCAGGCGCGGATAAGGTCGTGCGGTTTGCTTTCTGTTTGAAAGGCATACGGGATCACCTGCACGAGCAAATTTGGTGAAAGCGGGAAAGAAGGAACTGAGGAATGTGTATTGTAGGCGTAAATATTGGCAAAGGCCTGGGGCGATAAAGGCTTTATTGCTTTGGCCACTTCGTTGGCCATCAGGAAATACCGGTTCGATGGAGAACCCAGCTTTTTACATTGCCCACATTCACAATCTCCATACCCATCCGCGGGATCCACAGAAACCAGGATCTTTTCATTTTTATACCGGGTGGTTTTTAACCGGGATGTTAATTCCTCAACGCGGTCTTTCAGGTAAACAGCGCGGAGCTCTTTATTGCTGACACACCATTTGGCTTCAGTAGTCCAGGGAACACGTTTCCCTCCTACCAAAGCAAGATATTCGGGATGCGCCTGCAGTAAATCTTTGTATTTTAAATTAAAGGTTTCACCATAATGCCCGCCGGGCGCTACCTCACCACCCATGCGGTTGCGCCGCTTCCAGTCTTCCCATGATGCGGCCAGGGCTCCTTCCGGATCGAGGCTTTTTGCCGGCAGAATGGAACCGGTGCCAAAAAAATTACGAAGGTGAAAAGAAGGCGTGAAGAATTGCTGAACGGGAAGCGTGATGCTGTTCAGGGAAGGAAGGTACATCCATTCATCGCCGGGGAAATACCATTTGAATCCAAGTTTATCAAGGTAGGTATAAATGCCCAGCGTTATTCCTTTTGGATGCGTGGCCAAAACCTGTAACTGTTTGTCATCACCGGAAAGCACAAAATCTTCAATGGTGCCGTTCTGCAACTTTTGCCGCAGGGAAGAAGGAACAGACGCTGTTTCATTCAACAGCAGGTAAATGCCTTCATTTTTCTGCCCGTTAAAGGTTTCTGTGCGAAAAGTTTTACCGGTAGATCCTCCCAGGTAATCCTGCAGGTCCTTTACCGCCCGAAGCGTTGCGGCATCATCGGTGTTACTGAGGTAGATTGTTTGCCCGTACAGGCGCGAACCGCCGGTGGGGTGTGCAGACACTGATATTGATATCAGCCATAAAAAAAGAAAGGAAAAAATGGTTTTCACGTATTGGTGGATTATACACGAAAGCTAAAACAAAAGCGGTGCCCCCGGGGCTTCGGGAGTGCTAATGATTTTACAAAGTAGGTGCAGCCATGGCCGGTTTAACACTAACGGCCGAATAAAGATCCAGCAGGTGCCGGAAATAGATCTCCTTCCTGGCAAAGGCACTGATCTTTTGCAGGGCCGGTTCCGTATGCTTATAAATATTTACAGAGCCATCCAGTATGCCTGTAACGATACGCACCAGGTCTTCCGGATCGCCGAGTTGAAAATATTCTGCATGCTCACCCGTCACTTCCCGCAATACAGGAACATCAGAAAGCAGAGCGGGAAGTCCGCAGCCAATAGCTTCCAGGAGAGAAAGCGGCTGTCCTTCAAAAAAAGAACTCATCACATAGGCATCATACCGGGGCAGCACGCTGTACATGCCGCTATGGGTTCCTTTGAGCGTAACGTTCAGGTTGTGCTGTTCAATAACCGATTGCAGTTCCTCTCTTAACGGGCCTTCTCCGTAAATATCAAGCGTTACGTTAGACGGCATTTTTTTAAAAGCTTCCAGCAGGTAAGGAAAATTCTTCTGGTACCTCAGGTTACCTACGGCCACCAGGCGTAACGGCAGCGCACCAAAAGATTTTTTCGGCTCGTGCCCGAAGTAGCGGTCATCAATAAAATTATAGAGTACCGTGGAAGGACTTTTCAACCCGACCCACTTATCAAAATCATCCATCACCACTTTAGAAACCGCGATGATGTGATGACGTTTCCTGTAGGTGAGTTTATCCAGCACCAGCGAAAGCCGGTTCTTGTTGTAATTATCCAGGCTTGATACAACATGCAGGCTGTTGAACAGGGGAATATGGCGTGGCGTGCCAATACGGGCAATGATATTTGAAAAATAAAGATGCGAATGGACCAGCTCAATACCATGCTCATTGATATAGTTGCGCAACTGGCGGGCTTTCGAAAAAACCTGCCGGTAGGAAGTCCTGTTCAGGTTTGTGAACCGGCAATGCGCCGGCAGCTCCGGCCTCAGGGTATCGGGGCCGTTAAGAATGACTACATGGTGCTCGATGCTCCCGATGCCGTTAACAATATCGGAAAGCAGCCGTTCGGCACCACCCAGGCCTAAGGAATCAATCAGGTGCAGGACTTTCATAGGATGCAGGTTAATAATTTTCCCATACGGAAAGGTACTTATCAACTGTAAGATGCACAGAATGGTGGTCTTTTACAAATTGGTGTGCTTCCATCCCGATCTTTTTAATGTTATCCGGATTCAGCACGAGGTCTTCCACCTTTTTATATATATCATCAGCATCCGGCAGAATATTCACCACCGGTGCCCCGTTGATACCCATGATATCGAGGTATTCAGGTTCATTACCACTGAGGGTTGTACAACCGAAAAACATGGCATAAAGGGCATTCATGCTCGGGCAGTAACCATTGGGCTGGTCAACCACAATGGTGGCGCGCGCCAGTAAATCTTTATACTGGGCAAAGGGCAGGCTTTCACTGTATACCACCTTTACCCGGTTGCCAAATTTTTCTTCTATTCTTGACAGCGCTTCCCGGATCATAAACGTTCCTTTGGCTCCTTCTCTTCCTTTAGCCCACCCATGAAAAATTATGATCTCATCATAATTTTTGTTCCTGATGTCGAAGTTTAATTTTTGTGTATCAATGGAAAGCGGAATAAAAGGAAGCTTGGGAAAAATCCGGTCATACGCCATTTTATATTCAATGCAAAGCGGAATGACGGCATGAACGTGTTCCCGGAGCTTTTTGCTCAGCCTTCTTAATGCCGGGTCATCCCAGTAAACTTTCTGCCCCGCCATATCGTGCTTCAACTGCCAGGTAAAAACATAATACCTGAAAATTCCCTCGCGGTAAGCATCCCATATCACATCGTCATCGCCACAGGCCAGGAGGAATTTTTTTGCTTTTACCCGGAACAGGTATTTGTATACGATCCTTTCAATCTGCCTTGGAAAAATACCGGGGTTGATCAACTGGATCACATCGAATTTTTCCCGTTGCATGAGGCGGATAAGCGAATAATACCGATACAGGATCCTGATATAGCGGGTAAATTTGTTCCTTCCTTTTACACCCAGGTCAAAATCCCTGGGGAAATCGCGGTACGCATTCCCGTTACTCGCTGCAATAACATGGTAGCCTCGTTTTTTCAGGGCTATGGCGAGGTCTGTATGCACCCCGCTGTACTCGCCAAGCAATAAGATCTTCATAGCTCCTTCGAATTGTGAAGCGAACTTCCCGAGCCAACATAATAAAACCGGTTGCCCCATCCTTTAAAAACGGAGGAAGCGGTGGTGGAAATCTTACCGATCAGGAATTCCAGTTTTTGCTTTACCGAACGGCTCGACGACCACTTGTCGGGCAGCGGCCAGGCCCATTCAAACACTTCGTAGTGCAGGGTATCAAAAGCGTTTCGCTCAAAAAACTTCCTTTGATTTTCCCTGTTGGAAAAGAATATATGAAAAGGACGCATCGGTACCACTCGCTTCGGCATCAGCATTTTTTTAACCTTGAAGTTTCCGGCAAGGAAGATATAGGCAAAATTGAAATTATGCTCGATGGGGCCTTCCACAAATAATACGCCCCCGGGTGCGAGCCGCTCGCGCAACGTCCGGATGATCTCTTTTGGATTAACGAGGTGCTCCAGTACATCACCAAGATGGATGATATCGTATTTGGCCGTGCTGTCGCTTAAAAGTGACCCGATGGTTATAAAATCGATTCCTTTATTGACCGCTTTCAACTGTTCCACCAGCACCGGATTATATTCCGCACCAAACAATTCATAGTCGTCGTTCTGGAAGTAACGAAGAAAGGAGGCATCGCCGCATCCATAATCAAGCAGCCTGCCTTTTGGTTTGTGCTTCTTCAGTATTTCGCGCTGCCTTTTGTATTGTTTGCCTTCATTGAAATAAAATTCATTGTGGTAGTCAATGGAGTAAAGTTTTTTAAGATCGTCATCCGAAAGAAGCGGGTTAATGTATACCAGCTTACACTGGTCGCAGGTAATATAATGAAAGACCTTGTCATTAAATTCAATGGCCGGGTAGTAGGAAGGTGATGCGCTTTCTGATGGGCAGAACAGGCAACTGCTTTGCATAAATTGGAAATTGAGTTTTGTTATATAGATTTCTTGGGCTGGATCAGGCTACTGTAAATAGCTTCCAGTTTCTGAACATACATTTCTTTACTGTAATTATGACGGGCGATATCAATGCCCTTTGCTGATAACGCTTTCAGGTCATGCTTGCCATGAAATACATCGTACAGCAGGCTTACAATTCCGGGCAGGTCATTCGATTTAAAGAATAAAGCATTGCCTTTCGACACTTCCCTGAATACCGGCAGGTCGGTCAGGATCAGGGGCAGCCCTACCGCCATGGCTTCAGCGGTTGCAATCCCGAATCCTTCATAAAGGGAGGTCATGATAAACAGGTCGTAATCGGGCAGGTGGTTATAGATATCCTTTGTTTTTCCACGCAGGCGTACGTTCAGCCCATTCTGTGAAATAATCTGCTGAAGGGGTTCCTTCAGGGGACCTTCCCCGAAAATATCCAGGGAAATATTGAGCGCTTTTAAACTCTTGATGGCATGCAACAAGAATAGATAATTCTTCTGCTCCCGCAAATTACCAACGGCTACAATTCTCAGCGGATTGAAATGAGGCTCATAGTTAACCTTTGTCTTTTTAAAATAAACCGGGTTGATAAAATTATACAGCACGTGTGATTCGCCCTTTATGCCTACATAATGATTAAAGTCGTTTAATGCTTCTTCCGACACTCCTATGATCGTGTGCCTTTTGTGATAGGTGAGTTTTTCCAGCGGCAACGCAAACCGGTTTCTTGAATAACTGTCCAGGCTCATGGTGTTATGAATAGAAAATACCAGTGGAATCTGCCGGGGCGTAGCGATCCGTGCGACGATACTGCTTATAAAAAGCTGGGAGCGCACAAGGGAGGGATTGTGCTCTTTTATGATCCCCCGCAGTTTCCGCACGCAGGCGTACAGCGACCGGACGCCTGTATATCCAAGGCAATAAAATTTTTTACAGATCACTTCTTCCTTGCTGAAATCATTTTCCGGCATGAGCGTCACCAGGATGATTTCATAACGCCTGTTCAATTCATCGAGCAGGTTAATGAGCAGCGTTTCTGCGCCACCCCTGGCAAGCGAATCAATTACATGTACAATAACGGGCTTGGCAGCAGTCATTAGTTATTATTATCACCGGATGTCCAGTTCCTGTACCAAAGTTGAAAGCTGAATAAAAACCACAGAAGGCTATAGTTAATATTACGGCCCTGCCTGTAATTTTCCAATAATTTCCTCACCTCCTTTTTATCCAGCAGGGCAAGTTGATCGTCGCCCAGCACTTCATAGAACTTATCGACATAAAAGTCCTTTATCCAGGTTTGTAACGGGGCGGCAAATCCTCTTTTCGGCAGGCGGTATAATGACTCCGGAAGGTAACGTCCCAGCAATTTTTTCAGGATGTATTTTGTTTCGCCGTTTTTTACCTTAACCGATACCGGGAGCGCTGCCGCAAATTCAATCAGCCGGTGATCCAGGAAAGGCTCGCGGCCTTCAATGCTGTGGTACATGGTGGCCCTGTCTACCTTCACCAGAATATCATCGGCCATGTAGCGGTTGAAATCCCATTGACACATCTGGTTTAATACATGGGTATCGTGTGAAGTGGTTAGTGATTCCTGGTAATCCGGGAACACACCGGTCAGCGATTTTACAGAGGATGACCGCATGATGGTTTGGTAAAAACCAATGAAATCTCCTTTCGAAAGAATATCACTGAATCGTTCCAGCCGTTCTGCATACATGTCCCTGTTCAGCATGGCCGCCAGCTTCAATACCGACCGCCCGCTTACCCGGGCTACCGTTCCCATTTTACTGATCTGCGACCACCGCGCCATATACTGCAGGTACCGGGTATAGCCTCCGAATAATTCGTCGCCGCCATCTGCGCTGAGCACAACCTTAACGCCGTTATTCTTTGCCAGCTCTGAAACAAAAGCTGTTGGTATACACGAATTGTCGCCATGAGGCTCATCATAGATTTCGTAAAAATGTTCCAGGATGGATAAGGCCTTTGCCTGCTCAAGGGTACCTTCGGTATGTACGGTTCCCAGGTGGTCTGCTATTTTGCGGGCGTCTGCCGATTCATCATAATCCTTTTCGTGAAACCCGATGGTAAAGGTCCTGATCTTATTATCGTAGTGTTTTGTAAGAACGGATGTTACGAGCGAACTATCGACCCCCGCGCTCAGGAAAACACCTACCGGTACATCGGCAACCATGCGGTATTTAAAAGCGCTCACCACCAGGTTTTCGAGTTCATCTAAAAGGTCATCTTCCTTCCGGTTCTGCAAAGAAGGATCTTCCCGGAAAGTAACATTCCAGTATTGTTTTATTTCAATTGAGCCCTTACTAAACCTGAGGTAATGGCCCTGTGGCAGTTTCTTTACATTTTCCAGTATCGACAAACCGCTGCTGATATAACCAAGTGAGAGGAATTCGGACAGCGCTCTTTTATCAATTTGTTTATCTTCTGCTTTCAGGTACGAGCGGAAGCTTTTTAATTCGCTGGCAAAAGCGATGGCACCATTTTTAAAGTAATAGTATAACGGCTTTACCCCGGCCCTGTCTCGCACGAGGCAAAGCGACTTTTCGCTCTGGTCATAAACAGCAATGGCGAACATTCCGATGAAGCGGTTCACGCATTCGGGACCCCACAGGTGAAAAGCCTTGATGACAACCTCCGTATCGGATGAAGTTTGAAAGTGGTAGCCCCTTTTTTTCAGCTCATCCCGCACTTCGCGGTAATTGTATATTTCACCGTTGAAAATAATGACCAGGTGTTCAAAGCTCATAGGCTGGTGACCGGCAGGGGAAAGATCGATGATCGCCAGCCGCCGGTGCCCGAGCGCCACACCATCTTCATAGTAAATGCCCGAGTCATCCGGTCCCCGTCTCGAAAGGCAGGTTACCATTCTTTCAAGATCGTTCCTTGTTTTATCCCGGTCTATAAAACCTGCAATCCCGCACATTTATTTTACGGCTTTTTTGATAATACCCAGCACGCACTTACCGGTAAATTTGAAAAACATCCAGTTGAACTGGTACCATCCCAGGATTTTCTTTAGGGCATCGAAGCTTGGTTCGTAGGTGGCCAGGTGATAGGCGAAGTATTGATACTGTCGTTTGCGGGCGAGCTTTATTTCAGCGGGAAACTCTTTTTCATATTTCTGAAAAAAGTATTCGTTGCCTTCCTTCATGTGCTCGAGGTTACGGCTGATATTTCCCTTATGATTGCCGCGATAAAAAGTAAGCGGCTTATGAAAGTACCCGATCTCCGTAACCCTTGCTACGCGATACCAGAGGTCACGGTCTTCTACTTTTGCTTCCTCATCATAATAATTAAGGCTCTTTAACAGCTCGTGGTCATAAATAATTCCTTCCGGATTAATAACTGGTCCTTCCAGGAGCTGCCTGAGGATCCAACCGGATATCGAAGGCTTTTTATAAAAGAGGGTGATCTCCTCAGAAATGTTATCGTAATTATAGCCATTGCCATACACCATCCGGTACTGTGGATTTTTCTGAATATAATCAACCTTATAAGCCAGGTTTTCCATATCCCACCAGTCATCACCGGCCAAGGGCGTCATGTATTTGCCGCGGGCATACTTACGAAGACCGTAGTTAAGGCCTTTCACACATCCCATATTATAGGATGTTCGCTCAGCAAAATACCGCACACCCGAATCTTTCAGAACGGCCATTCCCCGCTCAAACGTCCTGTCGGGTGAGTCGTTATCAATAAAAACGATCTCGTAATCCTTGTAGGTCTGGTAAATTACGGACCTGAGACAGCGTTCAATAAAATCTTCATGCAGGTAACTCAGTATTAATATGGTTACGGTAGGTTGAGCATCCATAGCGAAGCCTTACAAAATGTATTTTTTCATGACAAAGATCATGGTTATCAGATAAAGCGTGTAATTGAGCGCAAAAGCATAGGTAGCTCCAATCAAACCGTATTGATCCAAAAAGAAGATGGACAGCAAAACATAAGTAGTGCTGAAAACAATTTCAGTAATCAGAAAAGGCCGGATCATCGCTTTTGCCCACATTAAAAACCCCAGCAGCCAGCTGCTGATCTTTATGAAATCACCCAAAAGCTGGAAAGTAAACAGGGGTTTCATCGGCAAAAATTCCGGGGAGAAAAGGATCAGCACCACGTAGTGCCGGAACAGCCAGATCAGCAATGCCAGAAGGCCCACCACGGGCAGGATTAATTTGTAGCCTTTGAATATTTCGGTCCTGAGCTCTTTTTTACCGGTGATCTCGCTCAGCCGCGGAAGGTAATACACGCTGAGAACCGTTGTAATAAACGTGAGGTAATAATCCGATATCCTCGTTACGGCCTGCCAGTACCCGGCTTCGTCAATAGAAAAATCGCGAATGATTTTATTCCGTACGATTAATTGAATGCTGGGCAGAACGAGGCTGCTGATCACGCTCATCATGGAAAACGTAAACAGTTGCCTGATGATCTTTCTATCCCAGTTGCGGAAAGAAGGCCGGAAAGAAAATTCTTTTATATTCCTGAACAGCGAAGTGTTGATGATAAAAACCGTGAAAGCTGTCGCGTTCACAGCGATCAGTACCCCTTTAACACTCCACAGGTAGGCCAGGGTAACGGTAAAGATGATCCCGAGTATCGAAAAAAAAATGTTCGATATGGTCAGCTTTTTAATTTCCTGGAGACCGTTGAAAACGGAAGTTGCCAGCGAATTCATGGTGGCAAAAATCAGGAACACGCCAAACAGCGTATACACGATCCAGTAATCGGTTGTATGAAATGCCAGGCGTGAAAGCCAGGCCGAGGATAAAATGACAAACAGTGAAAAAATTGCCGAGCAAACAATAACAATGGATATGGCGTGGGTCAGGATCTTTTGCTGCACGGCGCGATCCCCCCTGTTTTCCGCGATGTATTTTACCACGCCCATATTTACCGCACCCGCGCCCAGCATGGCAATAATGGAAGTGGTATTCTGGAACTGGCCTACCATGGCAATACCGGCAGGACCGATCTTAACCGCCACCACCTTGGCTACAATAAAGCCGCAGATAAAGGTTATGGCCGTACTGATGGACGTGTAAAAGGACGTCTTAACAAGGTTCATCCGGTGTACCCGTTGATGGTTTGGGCTACTTTCCTTAATTGCTCTTCGCTCATCACATCCGAGATCGGAAGGGAGATCACTTCAGCATGAATCTGTTCACTCACCGGGTAACTCATGTTATTCCATTCGCGGTAAGCCAGCTGTTTATGCGGGGCAATCGGATAATGAATAACCGTTTGTATGCCGGCATCGGAAAGGTATTGTTGCAAACGGTCGCGGTTGGGCGTGCGTACCACAAACAGGTGCCATACGTGCCCTTCGTCCTTAACCAGTGTTGGAAGCGTAATGGCCGGGTTGGAAATGGTTTTGAGGTAGAAACGTGCAGCCTTCCGGCGCTTCTCGTTGGCTGCTTCAAGATGACGGAGTTTCACACGCAGCAGGGCAGCCTGCAACTCATCGAGGCGGCTGTTCACGCCTTTATAAATATGGTGGTACTTTTTATGCGAACCGTAATTGCGCAGCGCCCTGATCACATCAAACAACTGTTCGTCGTTTGTAGTAATGGCGCCGCCATCACCCAGTGCACCCAGGTTCTTTCCCGGGTAAAAACTGAACCCGCTGGCATCGCCAAGGTTTCCGCTTTTGCTTCCGTTCTGGACCGCTCCATGCGACTGCGCCGAATCTTCAATCACTTTTAATCCATGCCGGCGCGCTATGCTGTTGATGGCCTCCATATCGCAAAGCTGTCCGTACAGGTGAACCGGAAGAATGGCTTTTGTTTTTGGAGTGATCTTTTTTTCAATCCGGTCCGGGTCAAGCAAACTGGTTGACAGTTGGGGCTCAACCAGCACCGGAACCAGCCCGGCGTCTGAAATGGCCAGTATGGAAGCAATGTAGGTATTGGAGGGAACCAGCACTTCATCGCCATCGGAAAAAAGCCCGAGTTCCTTATAGCCCTGGAGAATAAGCACCAGTGCATCCAGTCCATCGGCAACGCCAAGACAGTATTTTGTTCCGCAATAAGCGGCAAATTCTTTTTCAAAAGCTTCTACCTGGTTACCAAGGATGTACCAACCGGAGGCGAGCACTTCATCGATGGCTTTTCTGAAATCTCCCTCATACTGGGCATTTACCGCTTTGAGGTCTAAGAAAGGAATCATGTTTATGTCAATTGGATTTTATAAAAATCGTGAACGATGGCGCGGGCACCAAAGCTTTCTTTGTTGCGGACCAGTCCTTCATTCAGCACCCTGCCTTCTTCCACAGTTGAAATTCCGAAAGAAAAATACAAACGGCCGTTGGGGTTCTGAAGCATGGTGTCGGTGAGCAGGTCCAGCGCACCGATGTCCTTTCCTTCATCGGTTATCCCGATGTACTGGGTATGGATCACGCGCTCCGTTTCATAGGTGATGGTACCGCCAAGCACCGTTTCTTCTTTGTATACGAGGTATAGTTTAATGTTCTCCGGGAAACGTTCCGCCAGCAGGCTCATTTCCTCTGCCGTATGCGTTGGTTTCGTATTATATTTTGTACGCAGCAGCTCTTCTTCAATTTTCATGAAGGTGGTGAAGTCGGTGCTGGGTTCAATTCTTAAATTATTCTTGCGGGCCTTACCCAGGTTTGATTTGGTTCCTTTTGTATAAGAGGGCTTCTGCGAAAAATCAATTACGGAAGATATATCCCGGCGGTACAATTGTGCTCCAGACCTGGTGAGGGCATATAAGTCTTCACCCGCAGGCATGCGGTGAAAAATATAGGGCACTGCCTTGTAAACAAGCTCGCTGAAACCCCCTTCTTTTAAATGGGCTACAAGTGCTTCCATTACTTGCAGGACAAAAACAGAACTCACTCTTTTGCCCAATACCAGCCCGCCGTAGGTTAATCCGCCATGTGAAATGATACGCCCCTCGCGTGCGCTGGCGGGCAGTACGCACATCAGCTCATCTTCCTTATAAAACAAAAGCGAATGATCCGTGAACCGGTCGGCATGGTACTCCATGTAACCGCGGTCAAAGAGGAACAGGCCGTTTTTTGCTTCCCTTATAAAATGATTCCAGACATCTTTTCGTTCCGGGCTGTATGATTCAATTCGTACGTTCATAGTGATCCTTCCAGTTCTGCATAGCCAAATCCATCGGCACCCATGTTGTTGCCATTATAAAACATATAAATCTTATCCTTCCAGGGCAGCAGCGAAGGATAGCAAAGTGTTTGGGAATCCCAGCCTTCCTTTGAAAGTGAAATGCCGATCTCTTCGTCCTTTCTTGTCCAGTGAATGCCGTCTTCCGATAAGGCAATGCCGGGAAGGTAATCGCCCTGCACCGTGCCTTTGGTAAAAAACAGAATGTATTTTTTATCGGACAGTTTATAGACCCGGGGACGGCCGATGCGGTACTCCGGGTAGGCTACATCCACGCACAGTGTTGCCGGGTTGTTGAAATGAATGCCGTCCGCGGATTCCGTGTAATAAATATTATAAAATGGAAAAGGCTTTCCACCGATCATTTCCCAGCGGTTGCCGGAAGCGTACCATACTTTCCATTTTCCTTCGTCGGGAATGGCCGTATGAATCGCGCGGATGAAATGTTCTCCGTTCGCACGGTCCAGTACCGGTGTATTGGACACCCGAGTGAACGAATTGCCCCCATCTTTACTGATGGCAAGCCCGGTAAAGGCCAGGAACTTCGCGCGCTTTACCAGCTGGAACCCTACATAATACATGCGCAGGTTGGCACCATCGCGTACCACGTCGCCCAGGATCACTCCGTTATCATCAAATGTTCCGGGCTCACCGATGTCGAGCACCGGGTCTTTGGAAACAGCCAGGATCTTTTTCGGGTCAGAAGGATCAAGGTCCACATACCCAATCCGGCTAATGCCTTCATCATCGCGGAAGCCGGCATATACTCTTATTTTATCCTCCAGCATCACTGGTGTAGGAGTCAGCGCCGAGTTGCGGCTCCATCCCAATTGCCCGGTATTGGAAAAGATCAATCCTTTTTTGATCCAGCGCATCAGATTTCGTTTTCGGCTACACCAAATGCTTCGTAGCTGCTTTTAGGAGCAGGACGTGCCGGTGAACCCACCAGTAATTTTCCTGATTCGGAAGGCTTTACCACCAGCGCACCGCTTCCGACAATATTATCCTTCCCGAGTTTTATATGATCGTTGAACGTGGCATTCACACCCAGGAAAGAAGAGGAACCAATGACGCAGAAACCGGAGATCACCACGTGCGAGGATATGTATACGAAATCTTCAATGATGGTCTGGTGCCCCACGTGGTTGCCGCTCCATAAAATGCAACCGTTCCCGATCTGCACTTTATGCTGGATCACGTTGTTCTCGAAGATCATGCAGTTTTCACCGATAACGGCGTTGTGCCATACAAAGGCTTTGGATGAAATATACGAAGCGCATTTGTAGCCTTTCGCTTTCACCATGTTGAAGCATTTCGCGCGGATGCGGTTCAGCTTTGTATACGAAATAGCCACAAACACTTCCACTTCGGAAGGAGGATATTTTTCTTCCAGGCTGTCAAAAGAAATAACGGGCAGGCCGTAGAGCTGATCTTCTTTTTTATACGCTGCCTCCACCGTAAAAGCAATGACATCATATGCGGAATCGTGCTTGAAATACTCGTATGCTATATCGGCGGTTTCACCGGTTCCAAAGATGACCAGCTTTTTGTTTTTCATTTTACGTAGTTTAAATATTCGTCGTAGGTCCTGATGTAATCAGCAGTATTGTAGGTTTCGGAAGCCAGCACCAAAAGAATGGCACCCGAAGAAAAATTTGAAATATCGCGCCACAATCCCGGTAACACATGCAAGCCGAAAAAAGGCCGGTTCAGCTGAACGGTTTTTTTGTTACGTCCGTCGTCAATGGTCACATCAAATGATCCGCTGGCGGCAATAATGAGCTGCTCCAGTTTTTTATGCGCATGGGCACCGCGGTCTTCACCACCCGGTATATCGTAGAGGTAATAAACCCTCTTCACATCAAAGGGCACTTCAATACCGTTCTGCACCGCGGTGATGTTACCGGCGCGGTTGGCAATACGGGGGAAGTGAATGATGTTGCAATCAAATACTGTGTTCTTTTTCACCTTTCTTTATGGATGTGAATTCGGAATAATCGTAAATATAATCGTCGCGGTCGAATGGCTGGTCGGCTACAATTAAAGCGAGTGCGTTGGTGGAGAAGTTCTCCATATGCCGCCAGATGTTCTTCGGAACATACAAACCGAAATAAGAGCGGTTCAGCGAATAGGTCTTTTTTTCAAAGCCATCATCCAGCACTACATCAAATGAACCGGAAAGGGCAACGATAAATTCCTGCAGTGACTTATAAGCATGGCCGCCGCGCTGCTCGCCGCCGGGCACGTCGTATATCCAGTAACTTCTTTTGATGGTAAAAGGGATCTGCGCCTCGTTCTCAAAGAAGGAAAGGTTCCCCCTGGCATCCAGAAACTTCGGCAGGTTGATCAGTTGAACCCGGTCTAATCGTTCCATTCTGTGGTTTGGTTATTGAACTGTAATGAATAATCTGGTCATTAATTTTTCTTATCCCTTGCGGCCAAAAAGAATATAAATTCCCGGCAAATATCAGCGCGGCTGACATAATCTGCCGGAAAACCGGTCACGGGTTCTGTTTGGAACCGGCAATACGGCGCAGGTATTTACCGTAACCGCTTTTATCGTACATGTCAGCCAGCTTCAACATTTGTTCTTTATCAATAAACTGGTGACGGAATGCAATTTCTTCGATGCAACCCACCTTGGTACCCTGCCGCTTTTCCAGTACGCGCACAAACTCGGTGGCATCATTCAGCGAATCAAAGGTGCCCGTATCCAGCCAGGCCGTTCCGCGGTCCATGAGGGCTACTTTCAGCTGTCCGCGCTGGAGGTATTCCTTGTTTACATCCGTTATCTCGTATTCACCACGTGCTGATGGCTTCAGGTTTTTTGAAATCTCCACCACCGTGTTGTCGTAAAAATATAATCCCGGTACCGCGTAATTTGATTTGGGGGTCTTTGGCTTTTCTTCAACAGAAAGCACGTTCTGATCTTTATCAAACTCCACCACCCCGTACCGTTCCGGGTCGGAAACTTCGTACGCGAAAACATAACCACCGGCTATATCGGTAAGGGAACGAAGCAATTTGCCCAGTCCCGATCCGTAGAAAATATTATCACCCAGTATCAGGGCCACTTTGTCTTTACCGATAAATTTTTCACCGATCACAAATGCCTGGGCCAGTCCATTGGGCACATCCTGGATGGCGTATTCAAAGCGGCATCCCACAGCCGAACCATCGCCCAGCAGGCGCTTGAATTGTGCATTGTCTTCAGGTGTGGTGATGATCAGGATCTCGTGAATGCCCGCCATCATTAAGATGGACAGCGGGTAATAGATCATCGGCTTATCGTAAATCGGCATCAGCTGTTTGGAAATTGCCCTGGTGATGGGATAGAGCCTTGTTCCGCTACCGCCGGCTAATATAATTCCTTTCATATGGTTGGTTTATTAAGGTTCAAACAGTCGCTGATATATTTTCCGCGCAGTACGCAGTCATCCGTCCAGTAATATTTCCACTGGCCAAAGCGGCCGGCCAGTATAATGTCGCCCAATAACTGTTGCTCTTTTTTATCCCAATCGGTCATCGGGTGCAGGTCATCCGGTTCTCTTTTCAAACCGATTCCCTCCAGCCACGACAACACCGTATCCAGCGCTGCTTCATACTTTTTATCAAAAACAACGTTGGCGTAGGGAATCCATTCTGTATGAATGGCCTCTACATCGCCTTTGGTTTTAATAAGCCCCATCTGAACGAGTTCGTCTTTTACGGTTTCGCGGATCTCTTCTACCGGCTCGGTGAGCGGATGGTACTTGGAAAAATAAACTTCCACCTGTATTCCGCATTTTCCCTTCGGACCGTTATTGGGGGATAGCAGGTCGGTGAAGTTGATGCGGGTGGAATACATATCCGCATCATACACATACATCCACTGCTCGGTGCGCGTGGGCGGATGGGCTACTTCAAAATTAAAAATCAGCAGCTGCGAGCACACCAGCTTATCTGCCGCATCAGAAATTTGCGGCGGCGCGGCGCACATGGAAATAAATTCCGGTAAGGGCAGTGTGGATACAAGAGTGTCGTATGCCTGCACACTTCCATCGGCACAATGCACTTCCTTTTGCCCGGTATCAATGCGCACAACCTGGCGTTGGTACCGGATGTTCATTCCTTCTTCCATCAGGGAAGCATAACCGTAATATCCGCCCTTTTTCGGGTAGCGGATCGATGTGATGTAATGTGTGGATGTTTCCAGCGGCGCTTCATACCCTTTCTTTACCACTTCAACATCCGGGTAAAAAACGCGGTTGCCCACCCAGGAGGTAACGAGGCTGTCGGCCGGAACGGTCCAGTATTTTTGCGTATACCGGTAAGGAAAGGTTTCCGCAAATGTTTTTCCGAAGGCAGCTTTCAGCCACTGACCGTAGTCACCGGGCACAAAGCTTTCATCCGTGCGGCTGCGCTCTTCCAGAAAATCTTCGAGGCATTCTGTACGGAGTGGCTCCGGCACCGCATATAAGTTCGACTGGGCCGGGTGTGGTATCCACGATCCTTTATAATAATTGGTGGGATGGACCGGGTATTCCAGGAATCCATCTTTCAGGCTCCGGGCAAAAAGGTCCTTTACATACTGGTGCTTTGTAAAAGAAACGTGCGGACCTTCATCCCAGGTAAATCCATTGATGGTTTTGGAATGAATATGCCCGCCTGCATGCGCTTTTGCTTCCAGCGTGCGGCATTTATCATGACCGATGTGGTAAGCCGTGCTGATGCCGGTGAGTCCTGCACCCAGTATAATAACTTTTGGTTCAGACATACGCCCGGATGCTGTTTATATATTTTTCGAGGGATTCTTTCCAGTGCGGCATGCGGTTCAGTCCCATGGATGTAAGGTTGAAATTTACCGCCGCTTCATTGGGTGATACTTTGGCCAGCCGTTCAAATGGTTTGTCGGCCGGCACTACCGCGCAGGGCAGACCGAAGATTTCAATGATGGCCTTTACGTATTCAAAACGGGTGCACCAACCTTCGGAAACCACGTTGAAGGTTCCGCTTACATTTTCCTTAATCAACATCTTTACCTGCCGGGCCACATCTTCCGTATTGGTTGGATTACCGCTTTGAAAAGGATCGGAAGTCATCTTGTCCTTCGAGCTTCCTTCCTTAAACCGGTTGAAGACAAAATTCTTTTTGTGTTCCGTGGATCCCCCAAAGAGCCATCCCGTGCGAAGGATGAGAAAATCATGGCTTAATTCACTCACCAGTTTTTCGCCTGCATATTTCGATTTGTGATAGACCGTTGTAGGTACCACCTCATCGTACTCCGCGTAGGGCTGGTCTTTATAAGCCCCGTAATTACCGGTGCTGGAGATGTAAATGAATTTATTGGGAAACGAACGTGATGCATTTAACAGGTGAAGCGTTCCGTTGTAATTAACCGCGTAACAGTCTTCCGGCTTTCTCTCCGCTTCCTCCACGTTGGTGTAGGCAGCAGCATGCAGGATGATATCCGGCTTTGTCCGTGCGAGGTATTCCCTGGCACTTGCATAAGATTGTATGTCCAGTTCTTTGCGCGAAGCGGGAATGATTTCAAAATCATCCTTCAGCAGTTCCTGCAAAGCAGAGCCGAGCATGCCGGCGGCACCCGTGATGAGTAAACGTTGCATACTAGCGGTGTTTCAGCGGCCAGGAATAGGGAATGTCATTATTCAGCGGGTCGGCGCGGTGGATCTCGGTAGGATCGTGCGGGATATCGGTGAGGTTGGCCACGATGGCTTCCTTTGTGCCCACACCCATAAAGCCGTTCCATACACCCGGGGGCACCGTGATCATGCTGTGATTGTTTTCACCGGGATACAGTTCCATAATCTTGCCCTTTGAGGGTGAATCAGCACGGTCATCATACAGGACAAATTTTATCGTGCCCGATACCACGTAGTAGTTAAGCGTCATGATATCATGTATGTGCCATGCTTTGATGACACCGGGGTAAACGGTACTGAAATAGATCTCCCCGAATTTGGTAAACACCGGGCTGTCGTTGCGCATCATGTGCATGATGGTTCCCCGTTCATCGGGGATCCTTCTGAGCGGGGTCACTTTTACTCCTTCGATCATATTGTCCTAAGTTTATTGATATCCTGTAACAGGAGGCTTCTTGCATCCTTTTTTTCCACGACGTTGTTGCGGTACCATTCCACTGTTATGCGGATGGCATCGTCGGTAGAGAAAGCCGGGTTCCAGGAAAGTTTTTCTTTTGCTTTTTCAATACTGAGCTGAAGCAGCCCGGCTTCATGCGGTGCATCTTTCTGTTCCGGGGTATCGAACTTCCCGTTGCCCCACACAGCGATCGCTTTTTCCACCAGCGTGCCTACACGCATCTTGTCTTCCATGGCCGGGCCAAAATTATAAGCATCTGCAAAGTGCACCGGGTCTTTTACCTGGTGCGCTCCTAGTTGGAGGTAACCATGCAACGGGTCCAGCACATGCTGCCAGGGACGAACAGAAGCCGGGTTGCGCACAACAACAGGTTGCCCCGCCGAAAGCGCGCGGATGATATCGGGAACGATGCGGTCTTTTGCCCAGTCGCCGCCACCAATCACATTACCGGCACGTGCGGAAGAAATGGATTTTTTATGCTTATCGTACGAAGCCGGGTTAAAAAACGAATTGCGGTACGAATCCACCACCAGTTCCGTGCAGGCTTTGGACGCACTGTATGGATCGTACCCGCCCAGGGGATCTTCTTCCTTATAAAAATAATCCCGCTCCTTGTTGTGGTAAACCTTATCGGTGGTAATGACCACAACCGTACAGGGATTTTTTACAAAACGTACAGCATCCAGCAAATGGGCAGTGCCCATTACGTTCACATCAAAGGTTTCAACGGGGAAGTCGTATGAATAACGAACAAGCGGCTGTGCCGCCAGGTGAAAGATAAAGTGGGGTGCAAACGAAGTAATTTCCTGGCGCAGCTTTTCCCGGTCGCGGATGTCGGCAATAACCGAGTGGCAAAGCTCCCCGCCTTTTATGGCATGGAACAGGTCCGTTCCGGATTCAGGTGCCAGCGCATAACCTTTCACGTTAGCTCCCAGGCCGTGCAGCCAGGTAATGAGCCAGGAACCTTTAAACCCCGTATGACCGGTAACAAAAACTTTTTTGCCGCCGTAAACAGATTTCAGCTCCATGTTACCAGGCTTTCCATTTAGCGTGTCCTGAATTCCATTCGCCTTCCAGTTCCGTGCGGTCGCGCAGGGTATCCATCGGTTTCCAGAAGCCATGATGCTTGAAGGAGATCATCTCACCTTTGGCGGCAATGTTTTCCATGGGTTCCTTTTCCCAGGTGGTATCATCACCTTCGATAAAGTTGATCACTTCGGGCTGGCACACAAAAAAGCCGCCGTTGATCCAGGCGCCGTCACCTTTGGGCTTTTCGGTAAAGGCCTTCACAATATTGTCTTCCGCAAACGTAATGGCACCAAAGCGTCCTGAAGGCTGCACGGACGTAACGGTGCACAGTTTGCCTTTCTGCTGATGAAAAGCAACAAGTTCTTTTATGTTCACATCCGACACACCATCTCCATACGTAAGCATAAAAGGTTCGTTGCCGATGTGGTCGCGCACTCTTTTAATTCTTCCCCCGGTCATGGTTGAAGGGCCTGTTTCCACCAGCGTAATGTTCCAGGGCTCGGCCTGTGAGTCGTGCACCTTTACGGAATTTTCTTTCAGGTTGATGGTGACGTCTGATTTATGCAGGAAGTAGTTGGCGAAATATTCTTTGATTAGATAGCCTTTGTAACCAAGGCAGATAATGAAGTCGTTATAGCCGTGGGCGGAATAAATCTTCATAATGTGCCAGAGTATCGGCATGCCGCCGATTTCTACCATGGGCTTTGGTTTCAATCCCGTTTCTTCGGAAAGACGTGTGCCCAGGCCTCCGGCGAGAAGTACAACTTTCATGTTGGTTTTGGTTGGTTCTGATTATTGGATAGTGAGCGCTTAATGCGCGTATTGCGTTGAATAATAATTCTGGTAGGCGCCCGATGTGACGCCTTTCAGCCACTCACCGTTCTGCAGGTACCAGTCGATGGTGAGGCTGAGGCCTTCTTCGAACGTGACACTTGGCTTCCAGCCCAGCTCGCGGTTGATCTTGGAGGCATCAATGGCATAGCGGCGGTCGTGGCCGGGACGGTCCTTTACAAAGGTGATCAGCTTTTCACTGGTTCCGGCAGGTCTTCCGAGCTTTTCATCCATCTGTTTACAAAGCAGCTTCACCAAATCGATGTTTCTCCACTCGTTGAATCCTCCGATGTTATACGTATCGCCTTCTTTTCCTTTATGAAAAACAAGATCGATCGCTTCGGCATGATCTTTCACATACAACCAGTCTCGCGTATACAGGCCATCGCCATAAACGGGCAGCGGTTTGTTGTTGATAATATTATTAATGCTCAGCGGGATGAGCTTTTCCGGGAAATGGTTGGGACCGTAATTATTGGAACAATTGGTGATGACTACAGGAAGATGATAGGTTTCACCGTAGGCCCGCACGAAATGATCGGAAGAAGCTTTGGAAGCGGAGTAAGGTGAATTCGGATCGTATGGTGTTTCTTCGGTAAAGAAACCGGTATCGCCTAAAGCACCATATACTTCGTCCGTAGAAATATGGTAAAATAATTTTCCATCAAAACCGCCTTTCCATTGTTCGCGTGCCGTATTCAGCAGGTTCACGGTTCCGATGACATTGGTATACACAAAATCAAGCGGTGATAAAATAGAGCGGTCCACATGCGATTCTGCAGCCAGGTGAATAATACCATCCGGCTTGTAGGTCGCCATCACTTTCTTCAGTCCTTCGGGATCAAGGATGTTCACTTTCTCAAAAACATAGTTGGGTGCATCCTCAATGTCTTTCAGGTTCTCCAGGTTGCCGGCGTAGGTAAGAGCATCCAGGTTTATGATCTTATAGTGTGGGTAACGGGTTACAAACAACCGCACTACGTGCGATCCGATGAATCCCGCGCCGCCGGTAATAATGAGGGTTCGTTTCATATTGAGTAAGAATAATTATGATCCTTGCGGTACCATTCAAATGTGGTCTTCATTCCTTCACGCACATTAAATCGGGGATTATAGCCCAGCAGGCTTTTTGCTTTTGAGATATCAGCCAGGCTATGCTTTACATCGCCCTTGCGCTCGGGACCGTATTTCGGGGCGAGGTCGCTGCCGGCCACACCTTTGATCATTTCAAACAACCCGTTGAGCGATGTTTGTTCGCCGTAAGCGATATTGTATACCTGGTTCACCGCATCCGGGTTTTGTGTAAAAAGTGCGCAGTCATTGGCATGAACGGCATTCGCTACATAGGTAAAGTCGCGGCTGTGTTCACCATCGCCGTTGATCAGCGGCGGTTCGTTATCCAGCACCGCTTTTACAAACAGGGGAATAACCGCGGCGTAGGCGCCAGCCGGATTTTGTTTCGGCCCGAATACATTGAAATAACGAAGTCCTATCAGTTGCAGTCCGTATACATTGGCATAAACACGGGCATATAATTCATTTACAAACTTGGTGACCGCGTAAGGCGATAACGGGTTACCGATGGTGTCTTCCACTTTCGGCAGGCCGGGATGATCGCCATAGGTTGATGAAGAAGCAGCATACACCACGCGTTTCACACCTTTTTCCTTTGCCGCGGTAAAGATGTTGAGCGTTCCGGTTACGTTTACTTCGTTGGAAGTAAGCGGATCATTGATAGAACGCGGAACAGAACCAAGCGCCGCCTGGTGCGAGATAAGGTCGATGCCGTCGCAGGCTTCCAGGCAGGTATCGTAGTTGCGGATGTCGCCGTGCAGGAATTCAAACTTCGGGTGCGACTCAAATTCTTCAATGTTTTTTGCAGCTCCGGTTGCCAGGTTATCAAGAACCCGCACCAGTTTCACTTCAGGCTTTAGCAGCAGGTGCTCAACCAGGTTTGACCCAATGAACCCTGCGCCGCCGGTTACAAGTATGCGCATTAAGCTTTAGCTTTTTTTCGTTTTTTCTTATTCCATTTCTTCAGGTCAAGGAAACCAAACCAGCGTTCCATCATACCTGCAGGCGGTTCTTCATTATCGAAGTATCCTGAAGTATAACCATGGCCGTAGCCATACCGTCCGTAGCCATAGTATCCGTAACCGCTGCGCAGTTTCACGTCATTGAGTACAATGGAAACTTTCGGAAGCTTGTTCTCGCGGTAGAATTCATCAATAAGACCGATCTGGCGTTTGTAGGTATGTCCCTGGCGCACGATGTACAGGGTGGCATCCGCGAATTTGCTCAGCGTCATCGCATCACTCACCATACCCACCGGGGCGGTATCCATGATCACTACGTCAAAGTTTGCTTTCAGGTAATCAAATACTTCGCTAAGACGCGGATCCAGCAGCATTTCAGCAGGGTTTGGCGGAACCGGTCCGCAGGGCAGTACAAAAAGATTTTCCTGGGAAGGCACCGGTACCGGCAGGTCGGCAAGGGCTGCCTTACCGAGCAGGAAGTTGGTCAGACCGGGCTTTTTGGCCATGTGCAGTTCGGACATCACCTTAGGCTTGCGTATGTCGAATTCCAGCACAATGGTACGCTTGCCGGCCAGCGCCATCACCGCACCGATGTTAGTGGAGATAAATGATTTACCTTCTCCTGAAAACGATGACGTGATCAGCACCACGGGGTTCTTGATATTATTCAGAACGTATTGCAGGTTCGACCGGATGATCCTGAACTGCTCCGCGATCACACTGCGGTTGTTGGTTTTTACTACCAGTGTTTCATCATTATAAGAGTGCCCCACTTCGGCAAGAATGGTAGCCGATGTAATCCGCTCTACATCCAGCCGGGTGGTCACCTTGTCGTTCATCAGTTCCAGTACAAAGATGAAAAGGGCAGGCAACACAAGGCCAATTACAATCGCCAGCATGCGGGCGTTTTTGCGGTTGGGTTTTACTGGGTTATAATTGGCATTGGCTTCTTCAAGAACCCTGGAGTTGGAAATGGTAGAAGCGAGAGAAATGGCTGAACGCTCGCGTTCTTCCATCAGGAAATTAAATACACCCAGCTTTGTTTCCTGCTGCCGTTCAATCTCGATCAGGTTTTGCTGTTTGGCCGGCAGGGTGCGGATCTGTCCTTCCACGATGTTGCTTTTCCGGCGCAGTTCCGTAATGGCTGACTGGTACGATGATTTGATGCCGCGCAGGTTCTCGAGTATGTTCTGCCGGAGCTTTTCAATCTGGTCCTCTTTTGAGCGCACCAGCACGTGCCCGGAAGGCATGTTGTTATCGATGTATTGTTTGCGCTCAAGTTGCGCAACGTTGTACGATGAGATAAGCGTATTCAGTGTCGGGTCTTCCAGCCCGAGGGAAGAAGGCACCGTATTCCAGTTGTTTCTCTTGTTGGTCAGGTACTCCTGGATCATATCGGCCACATCCAGCCGCACCGAATGTTCATTGATCTGTTTTTCGTTTTCGTCAACCTTTTCAAAATAAGAAGACGATTGCTGCTCGGCATTAATGAGGTTATTGGCCTGCTGGTAAAGCAGCTTACGATTGATGATGCTGTCCAGTTCACGGTTGACCACCCCCAGGCGTCCGTCAATAAATTCCAGCGTTTGCTGCGTGGTGATGTTTTTGTCTTCCACGCTGGCCAGTTCATACTCGCGCATAAGGCGGTTAATGACATCGGATGCCAGTTCGGGGTTGGTTGCTTCCAGCGAAAGAACGAGGATGCCTGTGTTGGCTTTGGGAGCAATGATGATTCCTGATGCAAAGAACGAAGCCGTGGATGGAGTAGACCGCCACTCCACGTTGTATTCCTTGGCTATCTTACCGGTGGGGTTGCGCAAAAGGCGGAATACACCATGCTGGTTCTGGAACACATCACCAAAATGAAACACCTGCTTTTCATCATTTATGCGAAAGCTGTATTCATCTTCAAACTTTACATTCGTTCTGAACATGGAAGCGGAGTCCGTGATCTTGAGTGCTTCCAACCGGAAAGGACTGCTTTTGTAAATATTAAGTTCCTTGATCTTTCCCTGTGCGTAATAAGTGAAATTAAGATTCAGCGCACGTACCACGCGTTCCATAAGAGGCCGGGAGCGAAGGACTTCAATCTCATTCTGGATATTCTTTTTGGTATCGGCATTGAGGAATTGCTCGAATTTATCATCGCCCGATCCGCCACCTGATTTTTCATCGCGGATCACCATGGATCCGGCGGCGCGGTAAACAAGCGTTGCGTAGCGAAGGTAGATATAGGATACAAAAAGGGAAAGGGCAACAGAGATAACGAAAAGAGGAAGAAAGCGAAAGTATTTAAAGAACAGGTCCTTTAAACTAAGTCCGAGCAGTTCCTTTTTCGTGGGTTGTATTTGATCTTCCACAGGTGGATGGTTATAATTAGTTGTTTCTGGTAAATAAATTCAATATAAGCGCAATGCTGGTGAGCACGCTGGTGGCAATACTGATCTGGGTTACCAGTGCCTGCTGGTCACGCTGTCTTCCTCTTTCCACGGATTGTTCTACGAAAACAACATCGTTCTGCTGCAGGTAATAAAAAGGCGATTCAAACATATTTTTTGACGTCAGGTCCACGGTACCGGTCATGCGCTGGCCATTGGTTTCGCGGAGCACCCGTACTTCCTGTTTCTTTCCGAATTCGGTGATATCACCGGCAAGTCCCAGGGCTTCGAGCACCGTTATTCGTTCTGTTGGAATGGTAAAGGTTCCGGGAGAACCCACTTCACCGAGCACGGATACTTTATAATTAATAAAGCGGATCACTACGGACGGTTGCGAGAGTTGTCCTTCCAGCTTCCTGCGGATAACCTCTGTGAGCTGTGACTTTGTAAGTCCTTCGGCCCTGATGGTACCAAGGCGCGGGAATTCAATATTGCCGCGGGCATCGACGAGGAAACCGCTGGTGGCAACGTTAGCGCTTCCCTGGTTGGGAAGGTTGTAGGGAGCATCCGCTTCAGGAATAATACTGGCACTGTATACCTGGATGGAGAGAAGGTCACTTTTCTGTATCAGCGGGTCGGGCATGGAAAACGTGTCTTTTCCTGTAGAATCATTTATGTTTTGCAGGTAGTTGTTCGGCAACGTTCTGCGCGGGGCACAGGATGATCCAAGGATAATGGCCGCGAAAAAACAAAACAATAAAAGAGAACGCATTAACTGAATTTTGTCTGTTGAACAGAAATAAGCCTGGATTTATCAATATAGGCGATAAGCATGTACCCCAAACTGTCGATACATACCTTGGCTGTTTTATTTTTTACTTCAATCACTTTCCCTTCCTGGTCCATCATCGGTCCTGCAATAACGCGTACGCGTTCTTCCGGTTCAAAACCAATTTTCAGCACTTCCACATTTTCGTATTCATCAAGGAAATGGCGGATAAGCTGAATTTCCTTGTCGCGGATAACGGCCGGCTTTCCATTCCAGTACACAAAATTTACCACGCCAGCCGTCATCCGCACATTCATGCGGTCTTCATCTCCTATCTTAACAAACACGTAGGATTTGAAAAGCGGTTCTTCAATAGTTTTAATGCGGTCGCTCCATTTACGGCGCACTTTATTCAGGGGACAATAGCATTCCACTCCTTTCTGGAGCAGCAGGCTGTTTACTTTTTTCTCCCAGCGCGGACGGGTATAGATGGCCAACCACTTTCTACTCACTTGATCTTTTTTTTACATGGCTTCGCCACCTCAGTCCCACATCTATAGCTGAGCCCAGCTTTAAGCCGTGCAAATATAGACTTTGAACTGTGACTGACAAACCTTCAAAAATTGCAGATTTTGAATAAGTTATTTACGAAATAATTACTTCCCCGCCTTTGAGTAAGTAGTTTTCGCCGGTAACCGGGCACCGGGCTTCTCCTTTGTCATTGAAAATCAAGTTATAGGCTGCCCGGCTAACCCAACCCCGCTGTTCGGCAGGATTACCGAAAACGAGGGCAAAAGGCGGTACATCGCGGGTTACAACGGCGCCGGCTCCCACAAGGGCGAATGCGCCAACCCGCACACCGCAAATGATGGTGCTGTTGGCGCCAAGGGTGGCACCCCGCCCGATTAAGGTTTTGCGGAATTCATCCTTCCGTTCCATAAAACTGCGCGGATTGATGACATTGGTAAACACAACAGAAGGACCAATAAAGACATCGTCTTCCACCTCCACGCCCTGGTAAACCGACACATTGTTCTGGATCTTCACACCATTGCCGATCGTTACATTCCGGTCGATGTAAACATTCTGGCCAAGGATACAGCCCGCGCCCACGGTACAGGGCATCAGGTGGCAGAAATGCCAGATTTTCGTTCCCTCCCCAATGCGGGCACCTTCATCAATTATGGCTGTTGGATGGATAAAGACATTGCTCATCATTTTGCCAAAGTACTAATTCAAATAATTACATTTAACCCAAACCCGTTTGCTTGACACAACGCTACTATTCACTTGATGTTTTTCGCGGAGCCACTGTAGCCCTCATGATCCTGGTGAACAATCCCGGGAGCTGGGCGCATATCTATAGTCCGCTGGCCCATGCGCCCTGGCACGGACTGACCCCAACGGACCTGGTGTTTCCTTTCTTTTTATTTGCCGTGGGCAATGCCATGGCCTTTGTGATGCCCCGGCTGGAAGCCGGCGGGGACGCAGTTTTCTGGAGAAAAATAGTAAAGCGCACCCTGCTGATCTTTGCCATCGGTTTATTTCTCAACTGGTGGCCTTTCGCTCACTTTATCAATGGCACTTTCCAGTGGCGCGGATGGACCTGGGAAGTGATTGATCCGAAAACGAATGTAGCAACCGTATCAGGCGTTCGCATCCTGGGTGTACTGCAGCGCATCGCACTTTGTTATTTTTTTGCTTCCGTAATTATTTATTACCTCAAACCCAGGGGTGCTTTCCTGGCAGGGCTGCTTCTGCTTTTATTGTACTGGCTGATCCTTGTTTTAGGTAACCCTGTTGATCCATACAGCATGACGGGCTGGATCGGTAACCCCGTAGACCTGGCGGTGCTGCATGAGCCCCACATGTACAAGGGTGAGCGACTGGCCGGTAAACCCTATGCGTTTGACCCGGAAGGTTTGCTGAGTACTCTTCCAGCCATTGTTCAGGTAATCTTCGGATACCTGGTTGGCGATTACATATTGAAAAAAGGAAAAGCTCCTGTAGTTCCGCTGTCTACCGATGAAGCCGAAGATTTTTCCGCGAAAAAAGTTCAGAACATCGGTACACCACCCATTTATGAAACCCTCACGGGCCTCTTTATGGCTGCAATGGCGCTGCTGTTCACGGGTTATGCCTGGGGACTGAGTTTCCCGGTCAATAAAAAAATATGGACCTCTTCGTACGTGGCGCTCACCACCGGTTTGGCCATTGCCATCCTGGCCACGATGATCTATGCCATTGAAGTAAAAAAGATGCGGGGATGGTGGACCCGTTTTTTTGATGTGTTTGGAAAGAACGCACTGTTTGTTTTTGCGCTGAGTGCTTTTCTGCCCAAAGGATTAGCCCTCATCCGGATACCTAATGGGTTGAACAGCGCAGGACAACCGGCCTATTTAAGTCCCTGGAACTGGTGGTACGATAAAGTAACGAAGCAGATCCCCGGTGCACCCGAGCTTGGCTCACTTGCCTTTGCCCTCACGGTAATCCTGTTCATGTGGGCCATCTGTTACTGGCTGGATAAGAAGAAGATCTACATTAAAGTTTAGTGAACCGCAGAGACGCAAAGTTTCGCGAAGGCTTTGCGTCTTTGCGGTTGCATTTCTTAACGGCCGCACACTTATCTTTGATTTAATGGAACTTCCTATAGAAACGGAACAGGAAGCGGCGGTGGCCCTTCTCTTTGCGGGTGTGATGCATGGAAATAAAACCCTTAACCAGTCGCAGATCGAGCAGCTATCCCGCATGCTGGTGCTTTCCACAAAATTCAAAGGCTCCGACCTGAATGAACTTTCCAAAAAAGGCCTGTCCGTGCAGGCACAGCATGGAAGCAAAACCGTAATTGAGCAATGTGCTCCGAAGGTATCCGACGATTTTAAAGAAACCCTGTTCGCCATGACCTGCGAGCTGGTGACCGCTAACGGAAAGATTGATGAATCGGAAAGCGAGATCCTGGCAATGACCGCACTGTACCTCGGACTGGAAGTGGAACGCATGCGCATGATCCTTACGTCCTTTCTTATCCGCAACCGCTGGAATGTACAGATCATCGACCCCGAGCTGCTGGGATAAGAATAAAATTAACCGCAAAGACGCAAAGAACACTAAGGCTGCCTGCGGCAGTGTTTTTTCGCACAGAGAGTAAGGAGCAAACAGAGGAAATTTCTTACCACTCACCTTTCATTCTCACTATATGTTCACTTGCAGTTTGATCTGTAAGACTATTAATTACCAACTTTAGCGGCCGCCGATTCAGCCTGGCCGACTGCCTCTGCGAAACCTCCTTTTCCCCTATTCTCTTTGTGAGTAAACGATGGTGCTGTATGCGGGTTGCAGACTTGCAAAAATTCTTTCCAGGAAATCTTTGCGTCTTCCTCACTTTGCGACTTTGCGTGAAATAATAAGTGCCGCAAGGCACAAACGTTAGCAGTTCTTTTTACTTATGGTTTAGGAGTATCTGCTGGCCCCGTCGAGTAATTCAATCGCATCTTTATCCAGTTCCAGCGTAGTTGCTTTCAATAATTCCTGTAATTGCTCTGTGCTGGTGGCGCTGGCGATTGGTGCCGCAATGTGGGGACGGGTCAACAGCCAGGCAAAAGCAATCGCAGCGGGACTGGTTTTGTAGCGTGCAGACAAATCATCCAGTGCATTGAGTATGCGCAGGCCCCTTTTGTTCAGGTATTTTTTTACGATGGTACCACCCCGCACACTTTTCGATGCATCCTTTTCAGAACGGTATTTACCTGTTAAAAAACCGGCAGCCAGGGAAAAGTAATTGATCACGGTAAGATGGTACTCTTTACAAACGGGCAGGTATTCTTTTTCAAAGTATTCGCGGTCGTACAGGTTGTATTCGGGTTGCAGTGTCTGGTATGCGGGAAGGCCATTTTGTTTACTGAATTCGAGTGATGCCCGCAAACGTTCGGGGCTAAGGTTGGAGGCACCGATGGCCCGGACCTTTCCCTGCTGAACCAATTGTGCAAAGGCTTCCAGTGTTTCACCAACCGGCGTGGAAAGGTCGTCCCAGTGCGACTGGTACAGGTCAATATAATCGGTTTGCAGCCGGCGCAGCGAGTCCTCTGCCGATTTGATGACGTAATCTTTTTTCAGGCAGATGCCCCTGCCCATATCGCCTCCTACCTTGGTAGCAATGATCATTTTTTCACGCCCTCCTTTTTTCTTGAGCCAGTTGCCGATAATGGTTTCCGATTCGCCACCCTTGTTACCCGGCACCCAGGTTGAATAGCCGTCAGCCGTATCGATCAGGGTAAATCCTGCACCGGTAAATGCATCCAGCAGTTTAAAGGAAGTTTGTTCATCTGCTGTCCAGCCGAATACATTTCCACCAAAAGCAAAGGGAGGAACTTCTACTCCTTGCACCAGTTTTCTTCTTTGCATAATCCGAAATTAGAGAAAGGCAACCGCAAAGATGCAAAGGAACGCTAAGCCTCTGCACCTTTGCGGTTAAAAATAAAGAAGGGCCGATCTTTCGATCGGCCCACGGTTCAGTTAGTTTTGGTCGCTAAATAACTTTGGTGTCTAGAGAATGGTGGTTCGGTTAGTCTGGACGTTGGATTTGGTTTGATTTTTCAATTGGATGAACCAAAGATATACTGCGTAACAGGGGTTATGGTGGGTTATCGGCGAAAATGGCTTTTTTGAAGTCGGTTCCTTTGAATTGTATAGTCTAAACCAGGGCCCACTGATTTTTTAAACGCAAAGGCGCAAAGCTCGTCCCAAATTATAATGAAGGATCTACCCTTGGCGACTTTGCGGTTAGTTGTTCCCTTGTTAGTCGAACATCATTAAACGAACAACCTTTCTTACATTTGTTTCAAATCTAGCACTATGGGATTACTGAATCAAAAAGGCAAAAAAGGCGAAAAAAAGAATAACAGCCAGCAGAAAAATAATAACCAGCAGGGTTCAAAGTTCATTAATAAGGCCACAAAAGGCGGCGGCGGTGCAAAAAAAGGAATGATGACCGGCGGCTCCCAGAGAGGCAGCTAAACGTACCGGGGTTTATTCCATTACCTGCTCCACATGGGTTAGTCTTCCATCGCGGGTCATGCCTTCAATTACAACCCGGAAACGCTGTGAAATATCATTGTTGAAAAAGGTGAGCACGATCGTGCGTTTGTTTGGCGACAGGTCAATGTTCGGTTCCCAGTATAAGGTAGTACGAAGGTCCGGCTCTTCGTGACGGCGATCGATCTTGTCATAATTGGGTGAATAAAACTGGCGCAGCGGCGTATAGGCTACTATTTTATCATTGGTCGTTCCTTTGCTGGTGTTGCGCGGCCCGTCTCCGCCTTTCCGTGTGTAAATGGCAATAGCACCACCACTGCCCCCGCCAAATCCCCCGAAAAACGGAGGCCGGAAAACTTTCACGTAAGCGATATCCGACACGGCGATCGAGCTGACGGTCTGCACATCAACGGACATTTCATTCAGGTAAAATCCGGGTGTTCCGCCTCTCCAGGAAACCTGGTAATTAGAACCGGCCCCGGAGATGGTAAGACCGGCTACCCTGCCCTGCAGGTAAGTAAGCACATTTACGGCACCCATTGCAGCCACATCATTCACCAGGTCGAACTGGTACCCATTACCCGTTCCGCTGAACAGGCCCGATGAGTAACGTTCGTCCATCTGCTGAAGCGGAGTCTTTTGCTTTGCGCGAACCGTAACACCTTCCAGCATACCGGCTCTTCTGCGCTGCTCCAGGTCAGCTTTCTGTATACCGATGGAAATCTGCCGGGCCGCGCCTGCCGTATCCTGCAGGATCATGGAAGAAAAAGATTGAGGCTGTATCCTCGAATAATTCAGTGCGGGTAACCTACCGGGCATGAACTGCACCGTGGAGCCGCTAAGCCTTGCCTTTTCAAACTGGTAATAAACACTAAGTGTGTCGGTAAATAAAAATGAAGGATCCGAAAAGGAACCGTCGGCCTTTACGGGCATCATGGTGGTAACCAAAAGCGAATCATTTCCCCTGGCCATAACCACTACCTGTCCTGCTTCACGAAGCTGCGAAGGTGTGGCACCCACAAGTTTGCCTGAAAGAGAAAGATACGCAGTATCGCGCGGGTAGCGGATCTGCGGAAAGCGGCCCCTGACAACATCTTCCCACTTAAACCGGCGCCAGCCATGGGTAAGCATAACCAGGTCGGTAATTTCAGGTTTTGCCTGTCCGGAAAAATAGTACGCCGGCTTATAAACGCCCCCGCGCAATTCACCATTCAAAAAAAACTGCGCGATGATATTGTTGCTGCTGTCTGCCTGCAAATCAGCATCCGTTACGGAAATGGAAAGGTGTGCATAGATACTGTCGGGAATGGAAATTTTTAATTCATTTTTTGCGCGCTTGTTTAATCCCCAGTGCTGCACCTGCAGATCGGCGGCAAATTCATATTCCCTGTTGTCAATAAAGGTGATCCGCTCGGCAACAGCGTTCCAGTCCTTGTCAAATAGGGTGAGCGTTAAAATGCCCGAAGGAAGATTTGCTGCCGGGATCAGCCCCTGTTTAAAAGCAACGTCCCGTAAATCAATATCGGCCATGAAGGCAATTTCCTGCTGGGAAGTGGCTACGAGGTGTACCTGTTGAAAGCGTTCGGGTGCAATGGCAGGACGAGTAATCGCAAAACGTTTATTCGTGCCCGTTATAACCACCTGCAACAGCATACCGTTTTCTTGAACCGTGGGAAGCGGTGTGATTTGTTCTACGCCCCGCGCATCTTTCCAACGGGCCGAATAGGTTTGCCCGGCTACAGGTGTCAGGTAGATGTATCCCATACCATCGTGCATCACGCGGAGTGAATCAATTATTTTACCTTCCCTGTCCTGAACCACGCCACGGATCTTTGCGGGCACGCCGTATTGGTCCACGGCCCTGAAAGCGATCTTGTTGCGCAGGCCGGCAACCGCATCGCCCCCTTCCGGGAAGAACTGAAGTGATACAACCGGGGCGGCCGGTTTTTTTTGAGTTCCGGAAACTGCCCGGGAAACAACAGGAATATTATGACTGTATAAAAATGCGGTATCGAAATTCAGCATCCAGGAGGTATAGGCCCGAACGCCAATAGAGGCAGAAGGATAATTTTCCGGGATATCAAACTGCGAATTGGAAGTAAACGCCGATACAGGCAGTACAAGATGGGAAAGCACGCTCCCCTTTTCATCCACAAAATCAACATACACTGTTTTGCTTTGCACCGCCGGGTACGCCCCTTCCATCATATAAGCTTTGAACCACACCGTTTCACCCGGTGCATATCCCGGTTTGTCGAAGTGAAAATGCAGCCGCTCCTGTATAAACTCTGCTCCATACCTTTTTAAGGTGGTATCAATGTTTTGCGCACCACTTGCCAGGGGAACTGCGGCCAGTAAAAAAAGAAGTGAACGGACCAGTAAGGATTTCAACATGAGAAGATCGGCTTGATGCTACAAAATAAGGAAGAACGGGCTCCCTGCCAACGGCTTAACAGATTTGCAACAATTAAGGGATGCGCGTTTCCGTCAAAAGGCCGCTGGTGCTGCTTCTACGTACTTTATATGATTTACAATCGCATGCAGAGCATATACTTTTACGCACTCCAACTCCATTGAAGCAAACCTCGTGTGCCGGATTTAGAAGACATGAAAACTGCCTTCCCTCTGCGGCCAATTAAAATTTTATAAACCAAAACTACGATCATGAAAAAGATGTTTGCTTGCATCCTGTTCTTTTGTGCGTGCCTTACGGCAAGCGCGCAGTACGTTACCAACGGCACCGCCACACAAATGGGCGGAACGGAATACCGCCTGACGCAGGCTACCTATAACCAGGGCGGCTCGGTGTGGTACCAGCAACGGCTCGACCTTCGCTATGACTTCACCATCAATACCGAAATTTACCTGGGCAGCATAGATGCCGGTGGTGCCGACGGCATTGCCTTTGTATTACAGCCCCTTAATGTAAACCAGGGTGTGAGCGGAGGCGGAATCGAATATTTCGGCATCGTTCCCTCTATGGCAATCGAGTTTGATACCTGGCAGAATTACGAATTCAATGACCCGGCAGAAGATCATGTGGGCTTTATGCGCAACGGAAGCACGGTGCATACAAAACAGCCATCGCTTTTTCCAAATATGGAAGACGGTGCCTGGCACACAGCCGTATTTGAATGGAACGCTGCCCAGCAAACCTTATCGGTAGTTGCTTTCAACAAAGCTTATATTCTCCAGGACAACCTGGTCATGTCTGTATTCAACGGATCACCTTATGTATACTGGGGCTTTACCGGCGCAACCGGAGCGGCCATCAACGACCAGCGCGTACGCATCGGTGCTACTTCTTTCGTGGAAGAAATCAATATCCCGGGCACAGTAACCAATGCATCCTGCCCCGGCAGTTATGACGGGGCCATTGATATATCACCAACAGGAGGTAACGGGCCTTATACATTTGTGTGGTCTAACCTCGAAACAACAGAAGATATTGCTAACCTGGCTGCCGGTACCTACACGGTTACGGTAACCGATGCCTCAGATGTAAGTAAGTCGCAAACATTTACGGTGGGAAGTGGTAATGACAATACCGCGCCTGTTGTCGTTTGTCCTTCCGCTTCCACAACCTTATGCAACAGCAGTTCAGGGACATACACGATACCAACTTTAAACGCAACGGATAATTGCAGTATAGCGGGCATCACCTATACTATTTCCGGCGCTACGAACCGAACCGGAACCGGGAATGATGCCAGTGGCTTATTGGAAAACGGAACCAATTATATCACATGGACGGTTACCGATGCGGCAGGCAATACCACAGCGTGCACGCAACAAATCATTGTTAATCCGCCAGTAACCGGAAGCATGCCGGACGTTTATGCCGTCAACCCGGGGGGTAATGCCAATACGATCTATATTGGTTACGGACCATCATCTCTTACGTTAACAGCCAATCCATCCGGTGGTACGCGTCCTTACACTTATTCCTGGTCAACCGGTGAAACCACGCAATCCATCACTGTATCGCCAACTTCAACACAAACCTATACCCTAACGGTTACCGATGCTGCCGGTTGTACCGTTGTGCTCACCAAAACCATCCAGGTTGTGGACGTTCGTTGCGGAAAGAATATGGATAAAGTAATCGTTTGTCATGTACCGCCCGGCAATTCCGGAAACGCCCATGAAATCTGCATAAGCCCGAATGCAGTACCGGCCCATATTATCGAGCATGGTGACATGCTTGGGGCCTGTGCGGGTTCCAGCGCTGCTGCCGCAAGAAAGCCTTTGGATGAAGCAAACGAGTATAAGGAGCTCACCGCTATTCAGCCCAATCCATCACGCGGACAGTTTCAACTCCGCCTCGATGCCACCAAGGGTGCGCAGGTCCGGATCCTTGATACCCGTGGCCGCCTCGTGCAGCATAGACAGGTGAGTGCGGGTGCGCGATCTAACCAGTCCTTTGATATCAGCAGGGAGGCTGCCGGTATTTACCTGGTGCAGGTAACCACGAACGGCACCGTGCAAACATTCAAAATAGTTTTGCAGAAATAGGTATTTCATGTAAAAAGCGTCCCGTTGAAACATCGGGACGCTTTTTTATTCCAGCTAAGTAATGATTACATGTTCCTCCGGTACTGGCCGCCCACTTCATAAAGTGCATGGGTGATCTGGCCCAGCGAACAGTACTTCACCGTTTCCATCAGTTCTGCAAAAAGATTTCCGTTTGCAATGGCCACTTCTTTCAGCCGTGCCAACGCTTCAGCTGATTTGGTTTCATTTCGTTTCCAGAAAGCCTGGAGGTTTTGAATCTGCTGTTCTTTTTCTTCTTTGGTGGAGCGGATCACCTCAACCGGCAGTATCGTGGGCGACCCGTTCTTGTTCAGAAAGGTGTTCACACCAATGAGCGGAAGTTCCCCGGTATGTTTCTGGTGTTCATATACCAGGCTTTCTTCCTGGATCTTATTCCGCTGGTACATGCGTTCCATGGCGCCCAGCACGCCTCCGCGTTCCGTAATGCGATCAAATTCTGTAAGCACGGCTTCTTCCACCAGGTCGGTGAGTTCTTCAATGATGAAAGCTCCCTGGATGGCATTTTCCGTTTTGGCCAATCCCAGCTCGCGGTTGATGATCAGTTGAATGGCCATCGCACGGCGAACACTTTCTTCTGTGGGCGTTGTGATGGCCTCATCATATGCATTTGTGTGCAGTGAATTGCAGTTATCGTAAATAGCATACAGCGCCTGCAGCGTGGTGCGGATATCATTAAAATCAATTTCCTGCGCGTGCAGCGAACGCCCGGAGGTTTGAATGTGGTATTTTAATTTCTGGCTGCGTTCATTGGCCTTGTATTTTCCTTTCATGGATTTGGCCCAGATACGTCTTGCCACACGACCGATAACACTGTACTCGGGATCCATTCCATTGGAAAAGAAAAAGGAAAGGTTGGGTGCAAATTCATCCACCGACATTCCCCGGCTGAGGTAATATTCCACGTAGGTAAATCCATTGGCCAGTGTAAACGCAAGTTGTGTAATGGGATTGGCGCCCGCTTCCGCAATATGGTAACCCGAAATGGAAACACTGTAAAAATTGCGCACCTTGTTCCGGATAAAATATTCCTGCACATCGCCCATCAGCTTCAGGGCGAATTCGGTAGAGAAGATGCAGGTGTTCTGTGCCTGGTCTTCTTTTAAAATATCCGCCTGCACCGTTCCGCGCACCTGTGCCAGGGCATCCATTTTTATTTTCCCGTAAACATCCGCCGGCAATACTTCATCGCCCGATAAACCCAGCAGCTTTAATCCAAGCCCGGTATTGCCATTAGGCAAACGGGAGGGAGAAGAAGGGTTGTAATAAACAGGTGGTGTTCCGTTCCGGTATTTCTGCCTCGATGCTTTTTTCACTTCATCCCACAGCCCGTTCTGCTCAATATATTTTTCACACTGCTGGTCAATGGCTGCGTTCATGAAAAACGCGAGCAACATGGGTGCAGGACCGTTGATGGTCATGGAAACGGAGGTGCGCGGATCGCAAAGATCAAATCCGCTGTATAATTTTTTCGCGTCATCAACCGTGGCAATGGATACGCCGGAGTTCCCGATCTTGCCATAGATGTCCGGGCGGTAGGCCGGGTCTTCTCCATAAAGTGTTACCGAATCAAATGCCGTGGATAGACGTTTGGCCGGCTGATCTACCGATACATAATGAAAACGCTTGTTGGTACGTTCCGGTCCGCCTTCACCCGCGAACATGCGGGTTGGATCTTCTTCTGATCTTTTCAAAGGAAATACACCGGCCGTAAACGGGAATTTACCCGGGAAGTTTTCCTGTACACGCCAGCGAAGCACATCACCCCAATCCTTAAAACGGGGAACCGCGATTTTGGGAATGCGTGTTCCGGAAAGTGATTTTGTATAAAGCGGTTGCTGGATAATATTGCCGCGTACGTTGTATTCAAAAAAGTCTTTCTGGTAACTGCCGCGCAGGTCTTCCCATTCATTGATCAGTTTTTTGCATACGGGATACAGCTGCCGGTCAAAATGCGCGATCTGTTCTTCCAGAGCGTTGATGGCATCGGTATTGTTGGTGGTGCGCAGAATAGCCCTCGCACCATGCAACTGGTAAAGTTTAGAAGCGATTTCAGCCTGTTCCTCACCCATGCGGTTGTACTGGCGTACTTCTTCTGATATTTCGGAAAGATAGCGTACGCGTTTCGGCGGAATGATCTGTGATTTTGTTACCGTATCCGATATGTGTGCATGGATCTCCATGTTTCCGAATTGCACACCGGTTTTTGTTTCTACGGCTTGCACGATCTTTTCAAAAAGCTCATTAACACCGGTATCGTTGAACTGGGCCGCAATGGTACCTACTACCGGCAGGTCTTCATCCTTAGCCGTCCAGAGCCCGTGGTTGCGCTTGAACTGTTTCCGTACATCGTGCAAAGCATCAAGTGCTCCGGCCTTGTCAAATTTATTAATGGCGATTACATCGGCGTAATCGAGCATGTTGATCTTTTCCAGCTGGGAAGCCGCACCGTATTCCGGGGTCATCACGTAAAGACTGATATCGCAATAATCCAGGATCGATGCATCGCTCTGACCAACGCCGGCACTTTCGAGAATAATAAAATCAAATTTTGCCGCGCGGCAGATATCGATTGCTTCCTGCACATGTTCGCTGAGGGCCCGGTCGCTTTCACGCGTGGCGAGCGAACGCATATACGCTCTTGGTGAAGAGATGCTGTTCATGCGGATACGGTCGCCCAGGAGGGCGCCGCCTGTTTTTTTCTTGGAAGGGTCTACGGAAATAACCGCAATGGTTTTATCAGTAAAGATGTTCAGGTACCGTCGCACGATTTCGTCGGTAACCGATGATTTACCTGCCCCGCCGGTGCCGGTTATTCCAAGGACAGGTATTGGGTATTTGGTATTGGGTATTGCGGAGGCCTCCCCACCTATTACCTTATTACCCATTACCTTATTACCTAATCCCCCATTACCTCCGTTCTCGGCATTCGTAATCTCCCGTGCAATCTTCCGGACGTCCTTCAACTCACCCAAGGTCATGGGTTTTTTGTAAATACCGTTTCCGTTGAGGCTGAAATCACACCGGCGGATCACGTCTTCAATCATTCCTTCGAGGCCCATCTTTCGGCCATCGTCGGGGGAATAAATGCGGGTAATGCCATATTTATGCAGCTCGTCAATTTCTGAAGGAAGGATGGTTCCGCCACCGCCGCCGAATATTTTTATATGTCCGCAGCCATTTTCATCCAGCAGGTCTTTCATATACTTGAAAAATTCCACGTGTCCGCCCTGGTACGAAGTAATGGCAATGCCCTGGGCATCTTCTTCAATGGCGCATTCCACGATTTCGGCCACGCTGCGGTTATGGCCGAGGTGAATGATTTCTGCACCCTTGCTTTGGAGGATACGGCGCATAATATTGATGGCGGCGTCATGACCATCAAATAAGGATGCGGCGGTTACGATACGGATCTTATTTTGGGGGGTATAGCTCATATAGATAATCGTCCGCGCAAATTTAACCAAAATGCAGGGCCATTCCTATAACGACCCTTTGTGCCTGATCTGCTTTTATTAAAAATTTAAATAAATGCAGCGCATTTTATTTTTTACCTGTCATTACGTGCTGTTATCCCAAAATATATCTATGCAAAGGAGATTCCTATTCACGATCACCATATTAACTGCTGTTATTCTGCTGTCCTGTCAAAAAGATACCGGGTTTGAGAATAAGGATCTTTATGGTAAGTGGATGCAGAAAGAAAGTTTCGATGGGTACGCTATGGGGGGAAGTTATACATGGCATAGCGTAGCACCCCAACATGCAGATACACTGCAGTTTTTGTCTAATAATGAATTCCGCATGAACGGACCCTTGCGAAAGTGCACCGGGACATTTATACAACTGGCTGATTCCCTGGAAATCAATTCCAATTGCAATACCAGACCGGAAGTACTCCGGATTGAGAAATTAACCAATTCGGAATTGATAACCGTCCGTGCTGTCAGGGAAGGCGTGATCAAAGACAGGTATATTGCGTTAGAATGATGGTAAGAAGACCACGGACGACAGACCACAGTCAACCGTACTTTTCGTGAGCTGCAGCAGCAATTAACTTCGCGATCCCTTAGCGCACTTTGTACACTTTGCGGTTCTATATTTTTTCCTAAACCATGTGATTTCCTTAAATCAGTCCACAGATTCTTCGCTTCGCTCAGAATGACGGAAGAGGTCAACCGTCGACAGACCACAGTCCACAGTACATATCGTTTATAAGTTGGCTGCTCCGTATCAACTTTTCAACCAATCAACATATCAACGTATCAACCGATCAACACGCTCACCCCAAATCCAAATTCCCACTCCCCAATTCCACTTTATATCCACAGCTCAATTATTGAAACCGGATGCTTCCAACTTCCTACATCATCTACGGTAACCGTTCTTCCTGCTGAACAGAACTTTCATCCTGCTGGCCATGGGCACGTCCGGCCTTTTGCTCTTCCGATTCATTCATCATGTTACTCATCTGCTGGTTATTGTTGGCGCCGCTTTTTCCACCTTGCGAATCCGGAGTGGTTGCTTTGTTATTCTGGGCACCTTCCTGGTGTGGATGATCCTGGTGATTTACATCTGTATTGCGCATAACTCTTTATTTAAATTAAAGAATACAAAAAGCAAACCAGTTACACACCAAACTGCTGCAGGTGATGATCCATATGCCGGTAAGCAAACAGGGCCCATTCCTGCGAGGACATTTTTCCGAAAAGAGGATGGGTCTGCTCATGAATAGTGTAGCCTTCCTGTGCAAAGCGTCCAATCATTTGCACCAGCCGTGCGCGCTCTGAAATAAAATCCATTCGATCCGGAACTTTAAAAGATTTGGCTGTGGGAAGGTTGTGGGGCCACGGTTCGGATGAGAATAATTTTTTCTTTGCCAGCTTACCGAACAGGCGGCCAATGAGCGGGCGCTGTAATTTCCTTTCGCCGAAATAAACTTCAAAAGGTGCCTGGCAATGGGCCATCATCTGGGCAGCATTCATTTTTCCCCAATGTGGTTGTGCGGATGGTTGTAAGGCAGACAGGCGCGAGATGATCTCTGCCGCCGAAGTGGGTTCAAAGAGACTGTTCATAGCGCAGTATGTTTGATTTTAAGGTACGAAAAATAAAATTTGAAATACGGACCGCGTCATGGAAATTAATCGTTCAGGAAAAACCGTCTCATCCTAACGATCGTCATGCAAAGAAGGAGGGCGCACGAGAAAACAGAGATTCCATACTTATAGATATGGAATAGAAAAACATCGCCAGAGAGTGTTGAGACCCTTAGATCCGGGTAGGAAAAACCCATATTTAATGGGCAGGAAAACATTTTGTTATCAACCTGGCAGGTCTGTCAGACCTGGCAGGTTGATAACCCTTCTATTCGTAAAGTTTTTGGCAATTATTACAAAAGAAAGTGCGGCGCTGGGTACGGCCCAGGTATTCCTTGTAAATCTTTCCTTCATCACGGGAACAGGTTTTCTTTGTATGGGCGAGCCAGTTTTTCTTCAGCACATATTCCCGCTTCCAGGCAAGAAAATCAAAACTGTAATTCCGCGCTTCGTGGATCAGCTCTGTAAGTTTGCGCGGAGGCAGGGCACCAACTTTGCTTTTGGGATGGACTTTTATCCGGTAGAGCACTTCGTTTTTTATGATGTTGCCCACGCCCGAAAAAACATCCTGGTCAAGAAGGATGTCGGTAACCATTACGTCGGGCATTGCTTTTATTTTTTTGCGTGCCGCCTTGGCATCCCAGGCATCACTCATAACATCGGCCTTCCAGTCGTAAATCTCATCGAGGGGCTCTTCAATAATGCGCACGGAACAGGTATAAAGATTCAGGAGGTCTTTTTCAAATTGAAGGCTCAGGCGGGGCAGCGAATCCTTGGCTTCATTTACCCGGTAGGTACCAAACATCAGGAAATGCACACGAAGGCTGATACCGTTAAATTCCAGCAGCAGGTGCTTGCCCCAGGTGCGGATGTTCTTTAATTTTTTTCCCGTAAATCTTTGCTGCTCGATCTTGGAATTACCGGACACGGCTTGCACCTTCTGTCCTTTCAACAGCAGCATCTCTTCTTTTGCGATCACCAGCGAAGGACCTTCGGGCATACTTTTAAAGTCAGTATTTGCAAACGACAAGCCAGAGTATGTAACCGCAAAGACGCGAAGGGGTTTCACGCAAAGACTCAAAGCGGACAAGACGCAATGTTTATCAGGCCACTGAAGTGGCCAGGGAATTATGCGCACAGAGAAAAGGAGAAACAGAGGATACTAACCACAAAGTCGCAAAGCGGATCACGCATGCCACGGATTTCACGGATGTTGAGCATTGAACATTGCATATTGAACATTGAAAATTTTCCTACTTCCCTTCGAAATTCCTTGTTCCTTGTTCAATATTCCTAAAAAAGCAGTCTCCAGATTCTTCGCTACGCTCTGAATGACTCATAAGAAATGCGCAGCTTTATTTATAGAAACAAATGTATCCTACTTCTTACCTCCTACTTCCTGCTTCACATTCATGATTCAACATTCCTTGTTCCTTGTTCGATATTCCTTGTTCCTTGTTCGATATTCCTACCCTACTTCTCTTAAGTCTTCCCACCTGGTAGTATACTTCGGTGAATGAAACTGCTGCTGCATTTTCCAGTGGCGGCGTGTTCCTGATGATGCAAATTTTACCAGGTCATCGCGCATGCTGAAATTGATATTGTCCATCATCTCCATTAAATAGCGGCCGATGCCTTCACCCGAATCAAAAATGTTGGCCTGGATGGCGCTGTCGGGAACAAGATCACTGAGGATCACTCCGGCCTTTTTATATTTTTTTCCCGGAACAAATAAATCTTCAGCCATCCTTACAGCGGGTTTAATCAGTTCGTGGCTTAATGAAGTAGGACGCGGAAGCACGGCATAACTGGTTACCTGCGGACCGTGTTTGAACTTCGGACCATCAATTTTTTCCTGCGATACAAGGAAGGTGGTAATCACGCTGGCGGCACTTTGCTGCCTGCGTAGTTTTTCCGCTGCACGGGACGCATAAGTAGCCACGGCCTCACGGATATCTTTCAGCTCGGTGAGCGACCGCCCGAACATCCGGGTAGTGGCGATCATCTTTTTATTCACCAGTTCATCTTTCATGATCACTGCCGGCTCGCCTTTCAACTCTTTCAGCAACCGCACGCCAACCACTCCACCGAGGTGCCGCCGTACCCACTCTTCCGATAATTGGCGAAGGTCCCAGGCCGTGCGGATCCCCAGGTTCTGCAGTTTATCGGCATAGCGCCTTCCAATGCCCCATATTTCTCCCACACCTGTTATGCGTAAAGCGGTGCTGATCTTTTCATCGGTATCCAGCATCAGGATGCAACCCGTTTTTTGTTTTTCTTCTTTCGCCATGCGGTTGGCCAGCTTTGCTAATGTTTTGGTGGGAGCGATGCCAATGGAAACCCGGATCGCCGTCCATTGATAAATCCGGTCGCGCAGTTCTTCGGCCAATTGCTGCAGTTGTCCTCCGGAAAAACCTTCCAGTTCCAGAAAAGCTTCGTCCACCGAATACACTTCAATGTTTTGCAGGCCCACCGCATCCTTCAGCACTTCCATCACCCGCCAGCTCATGTCTCCATAAAGATTATAGTTGGAGGAAAAAACAGCCACCCCGTATTTGTCGATGAGTGGCTTTGCTTTGAAGTACGGGCCGGTCATTCCAAGGCCGATGGCCCTTGCTTCATCGCTGCGCGAAATGATACAACCGTCGTTATTGCTCAATACCACAACGGGCTGCGTAACCAGCTTTGGCTGGAACACCCGTTCGCAGGAGCAGTAAAAACTGTTGCAGTCAACGATCGCTTTCATAAATGATGAATAACATAGGTCACCACACCCCACACCTCCAGCGCATGGGTTACATCCAGCGCTGAAAGTTTTTTGTTGGCGGGCACCAGCATAACGCGGTTGTCTTCTTTTACCATCCGGCGTATCAGCATTTCTCCATCCACTACAGCGATCACTACCTTTCCATTGGAAGGCTCCAGCGAACGGTCAATGATCACCACATCTCCTTTATAGATGCCCGCACCAATCATTGCATCACTGTTCACCCGCATAAAAAAGGTGGCCGGTTTGTTTTTAACCAGCTGCTCGTTCAGGTCGATACCGCGTTCTGCATAGTCGTCTGCCGCCGCTCCAAAGCCTGTTGCATTGGCTGTGGATATGTTTTTCTGCCCATAATCCTTTGATCCTCTGTATCCTGAATAAAAAAATTCATTGCCGTCCATAACTGTTGGTTTTGTTATGCTAAATTATTTAGTAATTTCATACTAAGGAAATTAGATTATCCACGTTTTTTACTAAAACCAATTTTTATGAGTACCGTTTATCAACTGCCCGGATACCGCATTAATGAATACCGCCTGGTAGTGCCCCTGCCCGAAGCCCTCCAGGACCGGGTGCACAACCTGCGCAAAAGCCTTCATGAACGCCATGGGGTGAAGTTTCCTTTTGAGCTGAAGCCTTCCCTAACCGTTTTGCGCTGTCATGCCTTTGAACGGGTGGAAGCCCGCCTGGTAGAAAAGTTGCAGCACGTGGCTATGAGTTTTCATCCGTTCAAAGTGGAACTGAAGGATTTCTCGGCCTACCCTTCACACACCGTTTATATTGATGTGCCTACCCGCAGTCCTTTTCACGAACTGGTGAAATCGCTGAAAAAAGCAAAATGGCTGATGAACATCCCGGACCATGAGCCGCATTTTATTAACGAACCCCACCTGATCATCGCGCAAAAACTAAAGCCGATGCAATTCATCAAAATGTGGATGGAATGCGAGCACAGCCAGTTTACCGGCAGGTTTATGGCCGACTCGCTCCTGCTGCTGAAAAGAAGTGAGATCAGCAAAAGGTATGAAGTGTTGCGCCGTATGGAGCTTATGAGTCTTCCAATGGATGTAAAACAGGGCGAGTTATTCAGCTAAAGCCAGTTCCGGGTATTCAAATTTTTGGGCGATCTCCGGAACATTGGTATCGGCACCGCGGGTGGTGATCAGTTTTGAAATAGTATGAGCTTTCATGGCGCGGTCTTCCAAAGGCTGGAAGAAAGTGGCGATCTGCTCCCTTGTTAGCGAAGGATCCAGCCAAGCATTCCAGAGTTCCTGAGGAAGAATGACGGGCATGCGCTTCTTGATGTTGTGGATGCGGGCCATCATCGGGTTGGCATCGGTGGTTAAAATGGTAAATGTTTTCAGCAGTTCACCGGTTTCCTTGTCGGTCCAGTGCGCATAAACCCCGGCAAAGGCAAACAGGCTGAAGTCGCCCACGCCTACATAATGCGGGTATTTCTTTTTCGCAAAATCCATCCATTCGAAAAAACCATCGGCCAGCACCAGGCAGCGATTTTCCACGGCATAGGTGCGGAACGAAGGCTTTTCAAAAACCGTTTCCGATTTGGCATTGAGGGTTTGCGCCCGGAGCTTTTGTGCATCCGCCATACTCTTTACCCAATGAGGAACCAGCCCCCATTGATAGGCCTGTACTTTTTTCGGATGACGCATCGTGATCACCGGCATCACCGGGAAATCGAACGCGTTCACATGGTAGATGGGCTCGAAGGGCATTTCCCATTCGGCCTGGATCATCCGCATGATTTCGTCCTGCTTCTTGGATAAGGAGTAATGGTAACACATAACCGTTCAAAGATTAAAAATAAAAAATGGCAGCCAATAATATTTTACACTCAAAGAAAAATCCGGACAGCCAACCTACCGGAAATGAAGAAGAAGACTATAAAAAAGGAAGAGGTGCCCAGTTCAACACGCCGAACAAATTTGAAAAGACCAGTACCGGACGCGATCATATAGAGGGAATCGATGACTGGGAAGATCCTGCTCCCGACACCCAGTATATTGAAGTGGCAGCCAAAACACTCGTGAATAAAGTGGATAGTCCGGATGTGGGCATGTGGTACAGCATGAATCCTTACCAGGGTTGTGAGCATGGATGCATTTACTGTTATGCCCGTAACTCTTTCGAATACCTCGGTTACAGTGCCGGGCTGGATTTTGAAAGCAAGATCATGGTAAAGACCAATGCGGCGCAACTGCTCCGCAAATTTTTGATGAACCCGAAGTGGGAATGTGTACCGATCGGGTTGAGCGGTAACACGGATTGCTACCAGCCTGCCGAGAAAAGATTCCGGATCACCCGCAGCCTGCTCGAGACCTGTCTTGAATTTAACCAGCCGGTTGGCCTCATCACCAAAAATGCGGGTATGCTGCGTGATGCCGATGTACTGGCCAAACTGGCGAAGAAAAATCTTGTTTCGGTAATTGTTTCCGTTACCACTTTCCAGGAAGACCTGCGACGTGCCATGGAACCACGCACCACTACGGGCCAGCAGCGGATCCGGTTGATCCGGGAATTAAGTGAGCAGGGTGTTCGTACAGGTGTGATGCTGGGTCCCATGATACCGGGGCTGAATGAACACGAGATGCCCGCTATTTTGAAAGGGGCCAGTGAAGCTGGTGCTACCTTTTCAGCCTATACGTTTATCCGGCTCAATGGTGCTATTAAATTTTTATTTCATGACTGGCTGTATAAAAATTTCCCGGACCGGGCCGATAAGGTCTGGCATATGATCGAAGCCAGTCATGATGGAAAAGTAAATGACAGCGAATGGGGCCGCAGGATGCGGGGTGAGGGCAATATTGCACAGATGGTGGCCGATCAATATAAAACGTATACTAAAAAATATGGCCTGGGACATGAGCGTATGAACCTCGATACCACACAATTTATCAGGCCGGGCAGCCAGGCAAAACTTTTTTAATACTTGTGTAATTGGTTTCCTTCCGGCATCCTGGTAGAAACCAACGCCATGAGAAAAGCATTACTGCCCTTACTTTTTCTTTTCATCCTTACCGAAGGAAAAAGCCAGCAAAAGGATCTGCCCATACGGGTAATGGCCCTGAATGTGGCTGTGCAGGCTAACCTGTTTGTAGCCACCACACAGATCGATATGGACCTGTACAATCCGAATCAAAAAGTGCTGGATGGCATGCTGAATTTTTCGCTGGATGGTACGCAAATGGTTACCGGCTTTGCCCTTGATGTTAATGGCAACATGCGTCCGGGTGTTGTCGTCGACAAACAAAAAGGCCGGGTGGCCTATGAAAATACAATCCGACGTAAAATTGACCCGGGCCTTATTGAATCGGTTGGCGGCAACCAATACCGGCTGCGTGTTTACCCGATGCCTTCAAACGGAATCCGCAAAGTTTCATTGACTCTCCACCAGGTTTTACGCGAACAGGAAGGTTATCTCCATTACCACCTGCCACTGATGCTGAATGAAACGGTGGAGCGTTCATCCTTTCATATTAAAGTATCCGGTGTGGAGTCGCATCCTTTTACCGGCACCGGGCTGGTGGAAGGCCTGCGCTTTGAAAAAGCAGGTGCTATTGCCACACTCTTCAAACAGCAGAACAAAACGTTGATCAATGCGCCGCTTCATTTTCGCATTCCCCTTGGCAGGTCTTCCTACCATTGCCTCCATCAGCAGGGTAATGAAAACTACTTTGCTTTGCGTTTTCAAAAGCCGCAACTGAAACCCGTAACCATAAAAAAAGAACGTGTAACCGTATTCTGGGATGTGTCGGCCTCCGCTTCCAAAAGAGATAGTAAAAAAGAGCTTCAGTTCCTGGATGCCTTTTTACAGCAGTATAATCCCTCCCAGCTAACGGTAGTTACGTTCAGCAACGCAGTACATACAGTTATTCAATATGCTGAGCCCCTGCAAAAGAAAAAATCCATTCACGATGCATTGCTGTCGTCTGTGCACGATGGCGGAACACAGCTGGGCGTTTTATCATGTTCTGATTACAATGCAGAGGAGTACCTACTTTTTTCTGATGGATTTACCACGTTTGGAAAGGAGAAGATGCAACTCAACGGGCAACCCGTTCATACCATTACTTCTTCACCGGCATCCAATCATCAATACCTCAACAGCGTAGCGGCACAAACCGGTGGCCAGTACATCAACTTGTCCGGCAAAACCGCAGCAGCGGCAATAGAAGAAAGCAGGAAAATGAGCCGAAGGTTTGTACGGTTGGAGGGAGAAAAAAATGTAGTGCAGGAAATGATCCCGGTAGGAAACGGCAGTGATCTTTTCATAGGACGGCTGTCCGGAGCAGGCGGAAGGTTTACCCTGGTGTTCCGCAATAGCGAGGGGCAGGAAGAAAAAGAATCCATTTCCGTTAATGAACTTCATCGCTGCGATTCTACTCCACTGGATAAAGCCCTTGATGCGGCCCAACTGGACTGGATCAACCGCTCCTACCCGGCAGACCCGGCCCTGATGATGGAATTCGCGAAAGCCAATTCAGTGGTTACCGGGGTTACTTCGCTCATTGTACTGGATGCCGTTTCCGATTACCTGGATCATGGCATCATGCCCCCTGCGGAACTTATGGAAGAATACAACCGTCAATTAATGGTGCGCAAACAGGTGCCGGTGCAAAACATTCCGCGGCCGGCCGATAAAACTTTGGAACATCTGAAAGCAGCCGTCAGCATATACAACCAGCGGATCAATTGGTGGAATCCTGCAGAAACCCCGATCAGTTTGGAGCAACTGGCCGTACAACAGAAGGATGTCCTTGCTTATCGCAACGCACAGGAAGCAAAAGCTGAAGAAGTGGCTACGGACGATTTTTCCGTAAGCAAAAGCAGTGACCTGCAGGAAGTTGTGGTTGTGGGTTACGCAGCGCAACGCAGGAGAGATATTACCGGTTCGGTTAGCAGGGTTTCTGCATCGGAAATTACTCAATCAACCAATGTTTTCACTGCTTTGCAGGGAAGAGTTGCCGGCCTGAATATTACCCGGGAAGGATCGCCGGGCAGTGCACCTTCCGTTACCATTCGCGGCGCTTCATCCGGAACCGGGAATGGACAACCTCTTTATATCCTGGATGGCGTGCCCGTAGATGGTCAGACGGTACAGCTGCTCAACACCAGTACGATACAGACCATCACGGTACTGAAAGATGCCGGTGCAACGGCCCTTTATGGTAGCCGGGGTGCCAACGGTGTGATCGTTATTGAATCAAAACGGGGAGACAGCCGTATATCAGGGCCTGCAGGTACACCAAAGTATAAGAACCTGGAGGATGTGGATTACGTTCAGGAACTGGATGCACTTGATGCAAAGGAAATATACCCCGCTTACTTAAAAATGAAATTGTCGCATGCGGGTGAGCCGGCCTTTTATTTTGATGCAGCCGAAGTGCTGAAGCGTCACAAACGCGATGAAGAAGCGATGCGCGTGCTTACCAACCTTTCGGAAATGGATGCGGAAAATCACCAGTTGCTGCGTGCCATTGGCTATATGCTGGAGAGCTGGGGAAACTATGAAGACGCCATTTCCGTTTACGAAAAAGTATTCCTCATCAAGGAAGAAGAGCCGCAATCGTACCGCGACCTGGCGCTGGCACTTTATATGAACAGGCAGTACCAGCGGGCGGTAGATCTTCTATATGCCAGCATCAATGCCGACTGGAACTGGTATGAAGCACGCTACAGGGGACTCAAAGATATTATGCTGAATGAACTGAATGCGATCATCAGCCTGCATAAGGACAGCCTGGACCTGGGCGGTATTAATCCTGCCATCATCCGTGCACTGCCGGTAGACCTCCGGATCATTATTGACTGGAATAAAGATGAGACCGACATCGACCTGCATATTGCAGAACCGGGCGGAGAAACGGCCAGTTATAACAACAGGCATACGAAATCAGGTGGAAAGGTATCCGAGGATTTCACGCAGGGATACGGTCCGGAGGAATACGAAATCAAATCAGCACACAAGGGCCGTTACCGTGTGGCTGTAAATTATTACGGCGACCGTTACCAGAAACAGCAGGTGCCTTCTTTTATTAAAGTAACTACGTTCCGCAACTTTGGGAGGCCGGGCCAAACAATGAAAGTTCAAACGCTCATCATGGAAGGGCAATCGGGCATGATTGAAATTGACGTGGTAAAATATTAAGGCCCTCCTGTTGGCTGATTTTTTGAATAGAAATTGTAGGAGCCTGTTGTTTACAGCAGGCTTCTACAACTTTATATGGCAAAGCTGAAACTTACCGGAAAGGATTTACGCAAACTTGGATACCCGGAAGGACCGGTGATCTCGCTGGCCGTGAACATCATGGAAAAGCACTTCAAGCACCTGATGCACGAAGATGCGCTGGAGATCCTGGCTTCGGTGTTGCAAAGCCCGAATCAATATGCCGGTGAACGGATTCTTGGAAAAATTGCTGAAGCACTTCTGCCTAAACCGCGAAAGGATGGAGATGAGATTCCGCTTATGGACCAGGCGGTTCTCTTTAATATTTTCGGTGGTGAAGAGATTGAAGAGGGCGCCCGCAAACAAATGCAGCAGGCGGCACGGTTACCCATTTCCGTACAGGGTGCATTAATGCCCGATGCCCACCAGGGTTACGGGCTTCCGATCGGTGGCGTGCTGGCGACGGAAAATGCTGTTATTCCTTATGGTGTTGGTGTGGATATAGGATGCCGTATGTGCCTTTCCGTTTTTGACCTGCATCCGAAAGAACTTATTGATAAAGAATCTTATTTCACACGCGAATTGAATGAGGCTACTCTATTTGGTGCCGGTGCTTTTTTCCAGAAGCCTTCCGATCATGAAGTGATGGCCCGCAGGGAATTTGATGAACTGGGATTGCTGAAAGGATTGCAGGACAGGGCATGGAAGCAGTTGGGTTCATCGGGGTCGGGAAATCATTTTGCAGAATTCGGCCTGGTGGAAATTGATGAATATGATCCGGCCACCGGGCTGCAGGCCGGAAATTACCTGGGCTTTCTTACGCATTCCGGTTCGCGTGCACTGGGTGCCAACATAGCCAATCACTTTACAAAAATTGCCAAAGAAAAAAGAAAGCTTCCGGGTGAAGCGGCGAACCTGGCCTGGCTGGGACTGGATGAACAGGAAGGTATTGAATACTGGATGGCGATGAACCTGGCGGGTGATTATGCTTCCGCCTGTCATCATATCATCCATAAAAAAATTGCTGCGCAACTGGGCAGGGAGCCTTTAAAAATGGTGGAGAATCATCACAACTTTGCCTGGAAGGAAAAACATGAGGGAAAAGAAGTGATTGTTCACCGCAAAGGCGCCACGCCTGCCGGAAAAGGCGTGTTGGGAATTATTCCCGGCTCCATGACCGCTCCCGGTTTTATTGTACGCGGCCGTGGCGAACCCGCATCGCTTTCATCCGCATCACATGGCGCAGGACGCCGGATGAGCCGCACGGCGGCAATCAATACCGTTACGCATAGAGAACTCAACGACGCACTCACGAAACATGGCGTCCGGCTGATAGGCGGCGGGCTGGATGAAGCGCCTTTTGCCTACAAAGACATTTATACCGTCATGAATGCGCAAAAAGCATTGGTGGATACCATCGGCCGCTTTTATCCAAAAATTGTAAAGATGGATGGAGCAACACCGAAGCAATGGAAAAAGAGCAAGAATATTTTAGGAGAATAATGTTCAATTCTCAATGCTCAATTCTCAATGTTCAATAGGTAACAGCTTTGCGACTTTGCGGTTGCATTTACTAATACCATAATACCTGTTACCTCATTACCTTATTACCTCATTACCTCTCCTATCTTTGCTTTCATGAGCATCCGCATTTTCGTCACCGGGGGAACGTTCGATAAGGAATACAATGAATTAACCGGGCAGTTGTTTTTTAAAGATTCGCACCTGCCCGAAATGCTGGACCTGGGCCGCAACCTGGTGCCGGTTGATATCCGCACCCTTATGATGATTGACAGCCTGGAAATGACGGAGATCGACCGCGAGCTCATTGCCCGACACTGCACCGATGTGGACGAAACCCGCATCATCATAACACATGGAACCGATACCATGGCCGAAACGGCACGTGTACTGGCCCAAAAGGTGAAGAACAAAACCATTGTGCTCACCGGCGCTATGATTCCGTACAAATTCGGTTCGTCAGATGGATTGTTCAACCTGGGCAGCGCGCTGGCTTTTGTACAAACCCTTCCACCCGGTGTTTTTGTGGCCATGAACGGCCGCTACTTCCAGGCCGATAACGTCCGGAAAAATAAGGAGACGGGGGAATTTGAGGAATTGAGGTGAAGGGTGAGTGGTGAGTAACCAGTAAATAGTTGTTGGAGTAATTTTTACAGTTAAAGTTTTTTAGTGAAACCGAAAGACCTTCCAGATCTGTCAGACCTGGAAGGTCTTTTCCTCAGTATTGGAAGTTTTTTTTCTATTCCTTTTCTTATAGATATGGAATAGAAAATCACCATCAATTTATGTTTATTCCTGTTTTTCAGTTGAGGGAAACATCTGCATTCAGTGATCCCAGGACATTCCATATCTGTCAGACATGGAATCTCCATTCAACCATCAAACTCTGTAACCAATTTCTTAACTTACACAAACTCGTCCTCTCAATGAATCCTCTCCCTGGGTTAAACTACCGACTGCTAACTGCCAACTCAAAAAAAACTGCCATGCGATCACTCCTTCTGACAACTACATTGGTTTTTGCATTTTGCTTTGCCGGGAAAGCTAATGACAGCACTTTGTTCAAGGCACGGATGCAACAGATAAAATCTTTTTCAAACTGGCTCGCATCAAAATCCAACAATTCATTTTCCTTTTCGGAAAAAGATACCCTTACGCCCGCATGGAAACTTTACGATACCGCTATAACACTGTATTTTGACCGTCCTGCGATGGATGCGTTGTTTGCTGGCGAAACCAATGTTTTTGATGTTTCAGCAAAATACCACTTATTGAAATACATGATTTCCGGTTTTGATGCCCTATGCGATAAAGTGCCTGCTGATAGTCTGCAATTGGAAAAGACCATACCGTATGACAGCGTTTCCGATACCTATAAAGATCCATCAGGCCTGCACAATATGATCAGCCAATACATTATCGTTGCTGGGGGCAAGTACACCATTTTCTCATTCCTTTTTGCGGAAAGCAGTACCCGCCTCCTTTCCCTTATTGAGTCCGGAGTGCCTGTGGAAGTAAGCAGCAAAATAAGGTCCTATATAAACGGACTGCCCTCACGTAACACCGGAAACAGAACACCGGTAAAAGAAGATTGATCAGGACTTGTCAGTTTCACTGGAAGATGGTTTTGAAATATACCTCCTCTTTCAATTGAAATGATCTGTGGACCGTGGACCGTCGACCGTGGACTCCTCATCTCAAAATATAAAACGGCCATGCGGTGGTCAACTAGCCATAATCAATTAACTTTCCTCCATGCCAGAAAGCCGAAAAAGACCCGGACATCCCTACCAGAAACCTGCTGATATTCCTTCCAAAGTACGCACGCGCGGGTATGTTACCTGGGCCATCCTTTTTGGCATATTCGGTTTGCTGATTGCCTGGTTTGCGGGCGGTAACGATGTTGTCTACCTCCTGATCGGAACAGTGGTGGGTGCGGTTATCGGCTACTTTATCGGTAAAAGAATGGAAAAAGATGCGTGAGGAAATTACGGCAGGGCCTGCATAATAAAAGGATCAGTCACCATGCGGTGGCGTATCCCGGCGCCGTTGGGCCGAACTGTATTGCTCGGAATATTTGCGGTTAATAAAACTGCTGATCTCTTTGATCCGGGATCTTTTTTCTCTTAAAACTTCCCAGGTAGCACCACTACTTAGAGCATTGGAAAAATCTCTTGCTTCGTGCATGTACAAATCTAAAAGTTCCCTCAGTTCACACCGCTCAAATGATTGCTCCATGATTTGTTCATTCGGATAACGATTCATAAAGGCCAAATATTATTCCGGTATGGACGGCCTTTATTTACTCCTGAAAGCACCTTATAAACACGCCAAACCTTTTCCTTACTGACCAATTTCTTCCCCACCGCATTTTCCTACATTTGCCGCATGCAGCAATTGATTGACGCGGTTTCGCTTTTGTATCAAACGTGGAAGGGTGAGGAACCGGAACAGGTAGAAGTACTGCCCCAGTCGGGTAGCGACAGGAGGTATTTTCGTTTATATAACCGCAACAGGGAAAGTGTGATTGCCACCTGCGGCGCAAATGTGGCTGAGAATGAAACGTTTATCTATTTCACGGATCATTTCAGGGAAAAAGGACTGAACGTGCCCCTCATTCATGCTGTGAGTGATGATAAAACCATGTACCTCCAGGAAGACCTGGGCGACGTTTCGCTGCTGAATGTGCTGGAAGAACAAGGCTATACCGAAGAAGTATATGCCCTTTTCCGGGAAAGCCTCCACCAGCTGGCCCGCATGCAGGTTGCCGGGGATGAAGGACTGGATTACTCCCGCTGCCTGACCAACCAGGAGTTCGGCAAGCAGGCCATTATGGCCGACCTGCTTTATTTTAAATATTATTTCCTGGATGCTTTACGCAAGCCTTACGATAAACAAAAGCTGATTGATGATTTTGAAGCCCTGAGCAATTACCTCACACACACCGAATACAAGTATTTCATGGTGCGTGATTTCCAGAGCCGTAATATCATGGTGAAGGATGGAAAATCGGTTCATTTTATTGACTACCAGGGCGGCATGAAAGGAGCCCCGCAATACGACGTGGCCAGTGCCATCTGGCAGGCCCGCGCCAATTTGCCGGATGAATGGAAGAGCCGGCTGCTTGATGACTACGTGGCTTCTTTTGAAAGTATGATCGGTGCTTCCATTGACCGGGAGATTTTTGCCAGCCAGTATAATGGCTATGTATTGATCCGCCTGTTGCAGGTTTTGGGAGCTTATGGTTTCCGTGGAATGTTTGAACGCAAGTCGCAGTTCCTTACTTCTATTCCCCTGGCCCTCCAGAATTTAAAATGGTTTGTAGACAATAACAGCCTGGGGATTTCTCTGTCGGAATTTAAAAAGGTGCTGGCCATTTGTATCGAAGATGATATCATTCAAAGATTTACCCCGATACAGGCTACCGATGATACACCCCTGGTGGTGAAGATCTGTTCCTTTTCTTTCCGTAAAGGCATCCCGGCAGACAGCAGCGGCAATGGGGGAGGATTTGTGTTTGACTGCCGCGGAATCGATAACCCCGGAAGGCACGATCAGTATAAAACCATCCACGGCCGCGACAAGCCGGTGATGGAATACCTCGAGCGGCAGACCCGCATGCAGGATTTCCTGAACTCCGTTTTTGATATTGTGGACATCAGTGTCGAAGAGTACATCAGGCGCGGGTTCACCAGCCTTGCGGTAAACTTCGGGTGTACGGGCGGGCAACACCGGAGTGTTTACGCAGCCGATGCCTTATCGCGTCATCTTAAAAATAAATACGACGTAAAGATCGAACTCTGTCATGTGGTGCAGGAAGAAAAGCAATGGTGCAACCCGCTTCCCGAAATGAAGAACAGCAATGGTCAATAAAAAAGCAGCTCCTGGAAAGGAGCCGCTTTGACAGAACTATAACCAACATGCAACTACTCGAGCAAGATCTTGTGTACTTCTGACACGTCGAATGTCAGGTTACTGATTCGTAAGAAGTAGGTACCGGCGGGAAGGCCGTTGCGGTTATAGTTAAATGAACCATCCTTGATATTCTTCAGGTCTTTTTTCCATATAGTTACACCAACGGCATTCAGTAATTCGAACCGGTAATCTGCAGGCTCTTCATCACTGATGACAATATTCAGCGAGGTCTTCACTGGGTTGGGATAAACCTTCGCCTTCAGTATTCTCTGGTGAATGACAACAGTATTGCTGTAAACTGATTTTCCGTTTATAAGCAGGGCACGCACGCGGTACTGGCTCGCACCTTTTTCCTGGACGGGATCATCAAAATTGTATTCCGTTTTACCGGGTGCATTCTTTGACTTCACATGGCTTACTGTTTTAAACTGGTTACCTTTCCTGCGCTGCAATTCGTAAAAACGAACATCCTGTTCATCGGTAACCTGCCAGGTAAGCTGGTGCTTCTTCTGGGCCCTCTTTCCTTTTAAAGAAATGCCTGCCGGCAGGAATATCTGCCCGCAATACCCGTTCAGCACAAAGGATGAAAGGCGGATAAGGCAACCGTTATTCACCGAAACTTTACAGATGTATATGCCCACCTGTTCGGGCCGGAAGAAAGGAAGATTAAACGACAGTCCTGTACCGATAAGAGTACTGTCTATCAGCGACGTTTTGCGGTACCACGTATAGCTTGCGTTTGGGATCGTGTCAACCGTCAGCGTGATATCATCGTAAAAACAGGTTGAAGATGCGGTCACTGCAATATTCTGCAGGGGCAGCACGCTCACATCAGCAAGCGTGGCATTACCGCAAACATCAATACTGCGCAGACGTACAAGCGAGTAGGTTGTACCGTTGTTGATGTTGAAAACCGGGTTATTATACTGCACGGCGTTAATGCTCGGACTATCCGGCGAACTGCCGATGATCTGGTACGTATAGGGGCTGATACCTCCCTGCACATTGGCGCCAAGACTGAAACTGTTGTTGTCGCACTGGTAAATGGCAGACTGACCCTGCTGCGGATAGCTGTAAGGAGCTACCGCCAGTGTATCATAGATCCTTGAGTTGCAGTTTTGCATGGTGTACTGAATAATGTATACGGCAGGCTCAAGATCGGAGATGGTATAGTTTGGTCCTGACTGCGATGCAAAACCCTGGTTAAAGGCAACTCCATTCTTTTTGATAATGGCAGGAATAACCGGGTACCAGTCCGATGTAAGCGTGACTTCAATATCGGCTGATCCGTTTTGCCAGGCCGCGGATGGACATTTTGGTCGTATCGTAACGGTTTTCTTAACCACGTTTCCATCCGGCATAATGAAAGCTGTATCCTTTAATCCGCATGCATCAGCCCCGATAATTTTATACTCCTGCCCCTGGCCAAGCACGGGCAACACCACGTGATAAGGATTGGTGCTGGTGGTCATGGTATGCACGAGTGATCCGTTCGGATGATATACATCTACGGTGTAAGGAGCATTGGGACTCTCAAACTGCGTGTAAATATTGGTCGTGTTGATACCACAGTTCTTATTCGTGGCCATGGTGATGCGCCGCAACGGCTCGAAGGTCTGGCAGATACGGAAGCTGGTATCCACACAACCATCCCTCACCACAACGCAGTAGGTACCATATGGAATATTATCAAACAGGCCTGTTGAATTGCATTGCAACAAGGTATCAAGTACATCATACAAACAATAGGTTGGGTTGTTCAGGTCCATTCCCACAACGCGTATTCCTGTTCCGGTGCAGGTAGGATTATACGCCTGGAGTGTGGCACTCACCGTAGGCATCGCCTGCACTTCAGTAAAGCAGCGTATAATCGTTGTATCATAACAACCACCCTTTATTTTAATGCAATAGGAACCATAAGGAATATTTAAAAACTGCCCGGTGGCATTGCAGCTTATAAGGCTGTCGTTATCGCTGGCATAAAGACAATACTGGGGCGTAACCAGGTTTTGCTGACCTGTTATTTCAGCATTGAATCCGGTACAGGTTTTATTCGACGTTTGCACTGTTGCGGCCACAACCGGTTTCGGTGGAATGCTGGTAAAGCAAAGAGTATTGGTGCTGTCGCCGCAAACCGTTGCAGCCTTCACACAATAGGAACCATGTCCATTTAAATTAAAGATGCCGGTTGTATTACAGGTATCCACATTACCCAGGCTGTCGTACAGGCAATAGGTAACAGGACCCAGCAGGTTGTCGCCATTTACGGTAACGTTCAGTCCCGAGCAGGATATACCGGAAAGATTTACTGACGTAAGTGCAGCTACCGGCTTTGTAACGGTAAAGCAACGGTTGATGATGGTATCCGCACAACCGTTTTGAATTTTGATGCAATACGTTCCGTATGGTACGGCGGTAAATATGCCGGTTGTATTACAGGAGATCAGCGCATCCATGTCGGAGTAAAGACAATATTGCGGATTGATAAGATTTGCCTGGCCGGTGACGGCAGCCGAAAAGGTAGTACACGCTTTATTGGAGATGGTTACTGATGCAGCAACTGAAGGAACGGGTTTGGGTGTACTGAAGCAACGGGTGATGGTGGTATCGTAACAGGCGTCCATCATGGTAATGCAATACGATCCATAAGGAACCGATGTAAATATTCCGGTACTATTGCAGCTTACCGTATTATTCGCTGCATCTTTCAAACAAAAAACGGGGGATGTAAGGTTTTGCTGCGAAGGAACGGTTACGGTAAAAGTGGAACACTGCAGGTGGCTGACAGCAGGCGTTCCGATGGAAGGTTTCAGGTTGGCCGGCAAGGTCCATGCTGATGTATGAATGCCCCCGCAATTATCTTTTGCAACCAGGGTAAGGGCGCGCCTTGTTCCGATATAAATCCGGAAATCAGGTGTCGATGACCAAACAGTATCACCTGCTGCGCGGATAACGCCATAGGAAAATCCTGCAAAACCAGTCCCGGTACTGCTGTTTCCGCGGTTATCAAGCAAGCGGATGGAAATGTCGGCACTATCACATCCAACGCGGGTTACGGTATTGCCGTCAAACCACCAGTTGTATGTTTCCACGGTAATTCTTCTCACCTGGATACCGCCGCAGGAATCCTGCAACTGAACATAATATTCACCCGGTACCAACCCCGAAAAAGTTCCGGTTGCATTGGCGGAACCAACGCCTGAGGGGGAAGGTGATATAAGGCGGTAGGTAAACGGAGCGCGTCCGTATTGCAGGTTCTCTGCCTGGATGGCACCATCGTTGCCCAGGCAGCTAACGTTTGTTTTGGTTAATTGAAAACGGGGATCCTGGTAGGTACCCGGAATAAAAACACTGTCACGGGAATATAAGCAGCCTGAGTCTACATCGGATACGATAACGGTATAATAACCGGCAGGTAGTCCCGTAATGGTGCTGGAAGAAGTGGCTGGTTTTACAACAGGACCGGTTACGCGGTAATTATAATTGCCGGATCCGCCGGTTGCGGAAATGGAAATGGTTCCGGTAGCGGCACACCTCGATTCGGTGACCGATTGTGTAAAGGTAAACTGGCTGCAATCCTGTGCAGCGGTTTGAAAGGCAAAAAGCCAGTATAGAAAGAAAAAGTAAATTTGTTTCATAGGATGGTTTGTTGGATTCGTTCAGTCAGGATTTACAGTTTCATTTCATTGATTCTTTGGTTTTTATATTGTCCGGTAAGTGTAAAAAAGATCTTTTGCAAGTACGGAAGAAACGGGATAGTAGACAATCGTAACTCTACCGTAAATTTCCGAGTACTTCTTGGCGGTGAATGCTGCGTATAACAACTTCTGCTCTTCTGAAAAATGGAACACCTGATGAATTTTTAAAAGATGTCCTTTCAGCACGGCTTACCTTTACCGCCTCTATTATTTAACGAAAAAAAGACGATGGGTGAACTCAGTGCACGGCAAAAGGCCATGAAAACATTTTATCCTTTACTGGTGAAGATCACCCGCCTGTTTGGTGTGCACAGTAAAGTGATCCGTAATGACGGATCATTGCCTCCCGTTCAACCTATTTACCATCATACCATTACCCTGAATAACGGCAGAGACTTTTCACTGGCTTCAGCAAAGGGAAAAAAAATCCTGCTGGTCAATACAGCCAGTGATTGTGGATATACGGCCCAGTATGCGTCCTTACAGCAATTGCATCAATCCTTTAAAAACCTGTTGATCATTGGTTTCCCGGCTAACGATTTTAAAGAGCAGGAAAAGGGGTCGGATGAGTCCATCGCACAGTTCTGCCAGGTGAATTTTGGCGTTGAATTTCCACTGGCAAAAAAGTCAGTGGTGGTGAGATCGGAAGCGCAGAACCCAATTTTTAAATGGTTAACCAGTAAGGAACTGAATGGATGGAACAACCAGCAACCAACCTGGAATTTTTCGAAGTACCTTGTCAATGAAGAAGGCATGCTTACACACTATTTCGATCCTTCCGTTTCACCAACGGGGCCCGAAGTCCTGGAAGCGCTTCGCTGAATCAAAACCAACATCATGGAATCGTTTGTATTAATTACGGGTGCATCATCCGGTATCGGGCTGGAACTGGCAAAGATCTTTGCTTCGAAAGGACATCACCTGATTCTAGCAGCGCGAAGAGAAGAACAGTTGCAGCAACTGCAATTGGACCTTCAGATTTTTAATGTACAGGTACGCGTATACAGGGCTGATCTTTCAAATATGGAGGAGGTAGACCGGCTGCTCCACTACATCCGGTCAGAAAATATTTTCATTGAGATCCTCGTCAACAATGCCGGTTTCGGTGATTACGGTTTATTCCATGAGCGCAGCTGGCCGCGCATGGCGGAAATGGTGGATCTGAACATCAAAGCGCTTACAGCGTTCACCCGTTTGCTGCTGCCTGCCATGCTGGAACAAAAAAGAGGAAAGATTCTCAATGTTGCCTCTATTGCAGGATTTGCACCCGGTCCAACCATGGCGGTTTATTCTGCAACAAAGGCTTACGTCCTGCATCTTTCTGAAGCCATCAGCAATGAATTGAAAGGAACCGGCGTAACGGTTACTGCTCTGTGTCCCGGTCCTACAACTACCGGTTTCCAGAAAGCGGCTTCCTGGGAGGACAGCCGGCTGGTAAAGGGCCGCAGTTTACCCACGGCAGCAGAGGTAGCCCGGTTCGGGTATGAGGCGTTGATGAAGGCCCAGCGGGTGGCTGTTCATGGATGGAAGAACAAGGCTATTGTGCTGAGCACCCGCCTGGCCCCTCGATTTGTGATCCTGAAAGCTGTGCGTTTTTTGCAGGGAAGGGTGAAGTAAGAAATTTAAGATTTTACCGCAAAGGCGCAAAGTTGAACATCCGACTTAGCGAAACTTTGCGGTTTGCATTTTCTGTGGACTGTCGACTGTCGACTGTGGACTTCACCCTTCACAACTATAGGCCATCGAATCCATATCAACTTTTCGTGGAGCAAATTCATATCCATCGTAACACCTGATCACTTCGTCCAGCACCGCATCAATCTCCGCCACCTCCGAAATCGTTACCAGCTTCAGTCGGAACTCTTTTACATTCGGAAGCCCTCTCAGGTAATTGGTATAATGCCGGCGCATTTCATTAACCCCCGCTTTAACGCCTTTCCATTCCACAGAACGGTGCAGGTGCAGGCGGATCACTTCTACCCGTTGCCGGATGTCAGGGGGTGCCAGGTGTGTGCCCGTTTTTACAAAATGCTTGATCTCGTTAAAGATCCACGGATAACCGATTGCGGCCCGCCCGATCATGATGCCATCAACGCCGTAATGATTTTTATAATGAAGCGCTTTTTCCGGGCTGTCAATATCGCCATTGCCGAAGATGGGAATCCGGATACGCGGGTTTTCCTTCACGCGGGCAATGTGCGTCCAGTCGGCCGAACCTTTATAGAGCTGGCAGCGCGTGCGGCCATGTATCGCCAGGGCCTTAATGCCCACATCCTGTAACCGTTCGGCCACTTCACCGATATTGATACAGTCACTGTCCCATCCCAAACGCGTCTTTACGGTAACCGGCAATCCCGTTGATCGTACCACGGCACTGGTCAGACGAACCATCAGGTCCACATCTTTTAATACGGCGGCACCGGCACCCTTGCTCACCACTTTTTTTACCGGGCAACCGAAATTTATATCGAGCAGGTCGGGGTTCACGGCATCAACAATCCTGGCACTGAGGGCCATTGCTTCCTCGTCACCACCAAAGATCTGTATACCCACAGGCCGTTCCGATTCAAATATGTCAAGCTTCTGGCGGCTCTTTATGGCATCACGGATCAACCCTTCGCTGCTGATAAATTCCGTGTACATCAGGTCTGCACCGTTGATTTTACAAACAGCCCGGAAAGGAGGATCTGAAACATCTTCCATCGGCGCCAGCAGCAGCGGGAAATCGGGTAATGATATGTTGCCTATTTTAACCAGGGGAATCGTAATATTTAATGAGAGCTTATCTTGCACCCGTTCCGGATGCAGCGGCAAAAGTACAAATCCGGCACGGGTCCTTTATGCAAACATATCTTAAAACAAGACCGGTATGGATCCAGCTTTTTCTTTTTATGGGTATGGCCATGGGACTGATGCTGGTCGTCACTTTCCTCGGAGTTGCCGTATACGCGGGCATAACAGGGGGTGATTTTTCCCAACTGCTGGATCCGGATGCCTGGGATTATAAGAATCCATCAACCATCCATACCATCCGGTTTATGCAAACAATGCAGTTCCTTGGATTTTTCCTGATCCCGGTTTTACTCTTCGCCTATTTTTCTGACCCCGATCCCAAAGAATACCTTCGGCTTCGTAAGCCACCCCGGAACCGTTACTGGATCCTGGCTGTTGCGCTTATGCTGATTGCTACTCCGCTTGTAGAGTACTTAGGGTTACTGAACCGCCAGATTCCCTTCGGCGCCGAAATGCAACGCTGGATCAAGGCAAAGGAAGATGACGCCAATAAGATGATCTCTTTCATGCTCAGAAGGCATACGCCCGACCAGCTGTTCCTCAATATTATTTTCATCGCGCTTACGGCAGGCATTGGTGAAGAGCTTTTTTTCCGGGGTGTGCTGCAGCGTCTTTTTATACGGATGTTCAAAAGTCCGTGGGCGGGCATCATTCTTACGGCTTTACTTTTTTCCGCTATACACATGCAATTCTTTGGATTTTTCCCGCGATTTCTTATGGGTGTATTATTAGGCGCCATCTACTGGTACAGCGGCAGTATGTGGGTGGCCATCCTCGCTCACTTCGCCTACGATGCATTCGTGATCACCCTCGTATATTTTAAACCTGAACTGGCTGCGAATCCTGAGGCAGTCGTGATCGATCCTTCTGCCATGGCGGTGACGGCTGTAATTAGTGCGGTGCTGTCGCTGCTGATTGTGTGGCAAATGAAGAAATTCTCGACCACCTCTTACGCAGAAATTTATAAAGACGACCAGAAACCAAAAGATGAATTTTCGTTCTAGCTATGGCTTTTAACTGGCAAACATTCAGGACCCGCACACTCACGGCAGTGGTATTTGTTATCGTGATGGCCGCCGGTCTTTTCTGGAACCGGGTGTCCTTCTTCGTATTGTTTTCCGTTGTTCATTTCGGTTGCTGGATGGAATACGATAAGCTGGTGACGAAATTCAATCCTGAATTTGCAAACCGGACGGTCCTTCACCGCTTCGGGCTTCCTATAGCCGGATGGTGCCTGATGCTGGCCTTCGCTTCGGGGTTTGCCATCGGATCTGTTAACCTGTATGAAATTGGTTTCTATACAGGGCTGGTACTTGCCCTGCTCATACCGTTGGCAGAAGTAGCGTCGCGCAAGCTGCTGCTAAAGAATATCGGTTACTCGATTACCGGGCTGCTCTACATATCCCTGCCGCTGGCCCTTTTGATTGACATGCGGCACAGCGGGTATGAGGACCACCCATCTCTATCATTTACCGTTCCCTTACTCACCATTTTCTCTTTATGGATCAATGATACAATGGCCTACATTGTCGGATCTTTTATTGGCAAGCATTCCTTATCTAAAATCTCCCCGAAAAAAACATGGGAAGGAACTATTGGCGGTATCCTGCTCACAATTGCTGTCATCGGGGCGCTGGCCTGGTACACCGGGCGGATAGAAGTGCACCATGCCTGCATCATGGCCGCATTGGCAGGCATTACCGGTACGTTTGGCGACCTTGCTGAAAGCAAGCTGAAACGCCTGGCAGGTGTAAAGGACAGCGGTACCATCATGCCGGGCCACGGTGGATTCCTCGACCGTTTCGATTCGCTTCTTTTTGCTGCCATTGCCGTTTGGTTCTATGCGTCGTTCTTTCTGATGAAACCGTAAGAATAATGAACAAGGAATATTGAACAAGGAATATCGAACAAGGAATGTTGAAGTGTAAGGGCAACGTTTTTCAGCCTGCGGCTAAATGGGCAGTAGTTTTTTTGGGAGAAAAATTTTCAATGATCCATTTTCAATGCTCAACTTTCAATGATCCGTTTTCAGCTTTTGGCAATACCAATTTTCTGTGGTCAGTGGTTTGTGGACCATCATCCGTTGACTGTCGACCTCCTCCCTTCGTCATTCAGAGCTTGCGAAGAATCTATGGACCGAACCTTAGGAAAAGGTATTGAGGTAATAGGATATTATGGTATTAGGCTCCGCGAAATCCTTCCGTCTTAATCCGTGTCATCCGTGATCCACTTTGCTTTATTTCTCAAAATCTCCAAATCCCCAAATCTCCAAATCCTAAATCTACCCTCCCAAATCTCCAAATCTTAAATGCTCTACCTTAAATTTGACCCTTAGATTTTATTATGCGCATACACAAAGAAGGATATCAAACCATTGTGATCAGTACCGTTGTTGTTTCTGTTCTTATTCTGCTGACCATGTTTTTCGTGATGCCCCGCTACCCGATCCTGGGATGGATCCTTTCCATGGGCGTGCTGGGGTTACTGATCTTTATTCTTTCCTTCTTCCGCATTCCCGGCCGTTCGCATACGGAAGGAACCGATATTATTGTAGCACCCTGCGACGGCACCGTGGTGGTCATTGAAGAAGTGGAAGCCGATGAATATTTCAAGGACAAACGCCTGCAGCTTTCTATTTTCATGAGCCCGCTCAATGTGCACGTTAACCGTAATCCGGTAAGCGGGGAAGTATTATACAGTACCTACCACCCGGGGAAATACCTCGTGGCCTGGCATCCGAAATCTTCAACCGACAATGAACGCCATTCGGTAGTATACCGCCATTCCGATCGTGAGATCCTGGTTAAACAGATCGCCGGAGCGCTGGCCAAGCGGATTGTAAACTACCTCAAGCCGGGCGATAAAGTGGTGCAGGGCGGAGAAATGGGCTTCATCAAGTTTGGCTCGCGGGTAGATCTCCTGCTGCCGCTGGACACCCAGATTGACGTTAAGCTCAACCAGAAAGTAAAAGGTGGTGTAACTGTTTTGGGCAGATGGTAAGCGGTGAATGAAAAATAAGTCCTACCTTAAGGATGAAATCATTTTTATATGAAAAAGTATATACTCGTAGGGGCGCTGGGGTTATTGACAACAGCCGCTGTAACAGCCACCGTGCTCGATACCGGTAACAAAAAAACAACTAAAGACACAAGCAAAACCGAAAAGAAAGTGGAGAAAAAGACTGAAAAAAAGTCCTGCTCCAAATCTAAACGGTGCGCCTGGTTTTAAAAGGAAGTCCTCCGCCCCGCGGGGGACTTTTTATTTATAAAAATTCTTTCAGCTCTTTCAGGTTACGGATGGTGTAGGTAGGCGTTATATCCTGCTCAATACCGGTATGATTTACATGCACCGCATCCATACCAAAACCCATGGCGCCCGCAACATCCGCTTCCAGGTTATCACCCAGCATCAGGCTTTCCTGCACACTCGCACCCGTGCGTTTCAGCGCATATTGAAAGATCTCCGGCTGCGGCTTCAGGCTGTTGGAACTTTCAGAGGTGATGACTTCGCTGAAAAAAACATCCAGCCCGCAGTGTTTCAATTTGCTGTGCTGCACGTGTTCAAAACCATTGGTGATAAGCGACAGTGTATATCCTTTATCGCGCAGGTAATGCAATACGTCGGTTGTATCGGGAAACAATATCGTTCGTGTAGGAAGTAACTGCAGGAACATATCGCTCATCTCGCGTGTTAATGCATCATCAGCAATTCTAAAGTCGAGCAGCGTTAACCACATTCGCTTCAGTCTTAGTTCCTCCTGCTTTATGTAGCCGTTACGGTACCGCGCCCAGAGCTTTTCATTATGCTGCAGGTAGTTGTTATAAAAAAGATCGAAATCATGCACACCCCGCGCTGCCAGGTTTAATTCCTGGTGCAATTGTTCCAGGGTTACCCTTGCATTGGCGTCGAAATCCCACAGTGTATGATCCAGGTCAAAAAACAGGTGTTTGTATTTCATGTGCAAAGCCCGAATAGGGTTTAGATTTGTGCCGGGCCTCAAAAATAAACCAACATTATGAATGCTGTCATAACAGGTGCATCCCGTGGTATCGGAAAAGCAGTAGCGCAAACATTCGCCACCCATGGATATGATCTTTTTCTCTGTTCTAAAAGTCAGTACAACCTCATGAAAACGGTTGACGAACTGAAAAAAGACTTTCCCAACATCACCATCGACAGCCAGGCTATGGACCTGGGGAAAAAGCACGGCGCCCGCCTGTTTTCCGAATGGGTGCTGAACAGTACCGGCAATATTGATGTGCTGGTAAATAATGTGGGCACCTTTGTTCAGGGAAATGTTTCTGATGAACCGGAAGGCGCCCTGGAAACCATGCTGGAAGTAAACCTCTTCAGTGCTTACCATACCACCCGCGCCTTTCTTCCGCGCATGAAAGAAGTAAAGAGCGGACATATTTTTAATATCTGTTCCATTGCAAGCCTCAGCGCTTATCCCGGAGGCGGAGCATACAGCATTTCCAAATACGCCTTGCTTGGATTTACCCGTAACCTGCGTGAAGAGCTGAAACCGTTTAACATCAAGGTAACCGCTGTTATCCCGGGTGCGGTGTATACCGATTCATGGAACGGAAGCGGTGTTCCGGAATCGCGGATCATGGAAGCGCGGGATATAGCGGGCATCATCTATTCCACCACCCGGTTATCGCCGCAGGCAGTTGTGGAAGACATTGTTTTGCGCCCCCAGCTGGGTGATCTCTGATAGAGAAACAACATCCTTCAAAGTCTTTCGTGAACTGGTAAATAAAGATGGAACGCCTGCATTGAAGCTAAAAAGAAATCGTTTCAAGTTACTCGGCATATTTGTAACCAACGCCCCGCACCGAATGAAAATACCTGGGATTGCGGCTGTCGGATTCAAAATACTTGCGGAAGTTCAAAATAAAATTATCGATCGTCCTGGTGGTTGGATAAACATTGTACCCCCAAACAGACTGCAGGATCTTTTCCCGCGGGACCACCTCGTTTTTGTTTTCGATCAGCAATTTCAGAAGCATGGCTTCTTTTTTACTCAGGGCAATCTTTTCGCCTGTGGCTGTTTTTGCTTCCTGTGCCCTGAAGTCGATGCTGTGGCCACCGAACTGGTACGTTTCTCCAATTGTTGAACGGCCCTGGATCCGCTTGTTTTTCTGAATCAGCTTTTGCACCCTCAGGAGCAGCTCTTCGAGGTTAAACGGTTTTGTTAGGTAATCATCGGCTCCTTTTTTTAACCCGATCACCCGGTCGGCACTACTGTCTTTGGCACTGAGAATAAGAATAGGCACCTCCGTATTGGTGAGCCGGATGTTCTGGGTTACATTGAATCCATCGATCTCAGGGATCATAACATCCATTATAATAAGATCAAAATATTCATTCTGAACAGCTTTCATGGCCGCAATACCATCATAGGCCGAAGTAACCTGGTAACCATCAAGCTCCAGGTTCAGCTTGAGCGCTTCATGTAAATTCTCTTCATCTTCTACCAGTAATATGGAAGGTTTGGGGGCGTTCATCAATAAAAAGTTACAATAAAATTACTGCCTGTTGGCTGATTATCGGTTACGGTAATGTCACCCCGGTGATCTTTTGCAATTTTACTGCATAGGTATAACCCCAGTCCCGTACCCTGGCTCCTGCGTGTTTGCTCATTACCGATGCGGTAAAATTTTTCAAAGATGTGTGCACGTTCTTCTGATGCAATACCGGGACCCTCGTCGCTTACCCTTGCCTCCACTTTATTATTCTTTTGCACAAGATTCAATTCAACCGGCTTATCCTTCGGTGAATACTTGTTGGCATTCTCCAGCAGGTTGGAAAGCAGGAGCTTCAACAGTAACGGATCGCCGTTGATCTCCACATCGGGCTGTATGGACTTCAGCAATTTCCTTTCCGGATAACGTGTTGTGAACTGGCAGGCAACATCATTGGCGAGGTCAGAAAAATTCAGTTCCTCCCGCGACATATTATACGAATGGCCTTCCAGCTGCGAAGAGATCAGGATATTGTTGATAAGGGTATCAAGCCGAAGGGTTTCCTGGAGGGTCATCTGCAGCAGCTTTGTTCTGCGTACATCATCCAGCTGGTGTTTCTGCAGGGTCTCCAGGTTCAGCCTTGATACGGCAATAGGTGTTTTGAGTTCATGGGTAACCGCCATAACAAAATTCTGCTGCTGTTGCTGGAGAATAAACTGCTTGCGCACGAGCCGGTAAATATAAGCGGCACCTACTATGATGAGCCCGAGAAAGGTGATGCCTTCCAGCAGGTATTTGGTGGTTTCCCTGCGTTTTTCTTTATCAAGGTCCGCTAATACGCGCTGGTAGGCAACGTTATCTTGTGCATGCTTCGCTGATGCTGCTTCTTTCCGCAGTACATACATCTGCTGGTTCTGGCTTTCAAGGGAAAGTAACCACCAGATCAGGGCCGCGATGATGTACAGCAATAAAAACCAGTACACGTTTGTGGCCCGGCGTAATCTTTTTTTGCTGTCATCTGCCATGGTCAGTTTCTCTTTTCAATGCGCAGTCCCACATTCATAACATGGAGCAGCGGATCCTGGCGCATGATCTGTTCAATGGTGAAGTTGTAGTCCCCGGGCCTGCGGAAATTGAACTTCTCCGGGTCGAGGGTAAGGCCGATGCGATGTTCATAGATGTCATCCATGCCGGTACCCAGCCATCCTTTGTCATTGGAGGCCAGGGGGAGTTCCAGTGTAAAGGTTTTGATGGTATCACCCGGCGCCTGCGCAATGAGGTTCAGCCATACGTTCCTGAATTCATATTGCTCATTGTGCCGGAGAATAATGCTGATCTGGTAATCGCTGGCCGTATCCTTTATATTGAATTTGAATTGAGGCCTGAAATCGCTGCGCCATTCAAAGGAAGGAATGGATTCAACTTTCTCAAACAGGTCGATGGTATCGCAGGAAGACAGGAACAGGGAGCCCCACAACAGGAGTGCTAGGAACCTGCGGTTAATTTTCCTTTCCGTGGTACTGGCTAACATGCTGCAAATCTAAGTTTCCGTTTGGTTTTACCGCACTTCTATAATACGTTCAGCACCTGTTCTTTTGCTTTTTCCAGTTCGTCTTTCATCAGCACCACGCATTTCTGGATGGTTGAATCGTAAGCCTTGGCCCCCGTAGTATTGATCTCACGGCCGATTTCCTGTAATACGAAAGACAGCTTTTTACCCTTAGAGTCTTCATGCTCATTAAGGATCGCCACAAAGTATTCGCAGTGGTTTTTCAGGCGCACCTGTTCTTCGCTGATATCAATTTTTTCAATGTAATAGATGATTTCCTGTTCCAGGCGGTTGCCGTCGTAGTTCTCCTTGCCCACGTGTTCTTCCAGGAGTTTTGTAAGGCCTTCACGGATCTTCTGCTGGCGCAACGGTTCCAGTTTGGCAACTTCTTCCTGCTGCTTTTCAATATTGGCAATGCGAAGTTTAAGATCTTCCAGCAGCACCTTGCCCTCACCCATGCGGTGTTCATTGAGGTTATCTATAGCAACCCGGATGATTTTGGAAAAGGAACGCCACTCTTCGTCGGTGAGTGTTTCACTGGAAGGAGTAATGACTTCCGGAAGTTTAATGAGTGTGGAAAGAATGGCCGAGGTATCGAGGTTCAGTTCTTTGGATAATTCCTGCAGTGGTTTAAAGTAAGCGCGTGCGAGGTCGGTGTTGATGGTTACCGGCTTGGCGTTCCCGGTTTCCTTCAGGCTGATGGTACAGTCTACCGAACCGCGGTTCAAACCCTCTGATAAGATCTTCCGGATATCAAATTCGAAAGGCTTAAGAAAGGCCGGCATTTTCAATTGCAGTTCAAACTGTTTTCCATTAAGTGATTTGATGTCGATTAAAAAAGTTTTATCTCCTACGGCCTGTTCTGCTCTGCCAAAGCCGGTCATCGATTTAAGCATGTACGAATGTTTAGAAAGAATTAAAGGTATTCCAATTAAGGTTAAGCACTGAAAAACGGGGTAATAAAAAGTCCCGCTGAAAAGCGGGACTAGTATGTAAGATGGGTTAGTAAGTACGGGAAAATAAATTTCCCATCACAATATTAAAAATATTTTTCCCATACTAAAAAATTTTAGTGGAGAAATTATTCACATTTTTTATAGTCTTTGTGAATAGCGATGGCCTTCCTGACCGGTATCGCGGTGTGTTTTTCTTTTTCCTCTTACTGCGATAGCTGTGATGATGGAGCGATGAATGTTTTCATTCATCTCCTGTAACCCGCTTCCCGTGCATGTTTCAGCAGGTATGATAAGAATTGTTTTACGCAGGATCATCATATAAACAACGGAGATAAAAGCTCTTCGGGTGGTCATCTTCTGCTACCTTCTTTGCTGTTACCTTTGAAAAAAATATTTTCATGCGTTTTGAAAAACCGGTTCCCCTCAGGCAGATTGCCTCCCTGATTGGTGCGGAGATTATTGGTAATGATGAAGCATCAGCTTCGGGGATAAATGAGATTCATAAAGTGGAGCAGGGAGACCTCGTGTTTGTAGATCACCCGAAGTATTACCAGAAATGTATTCAGTCGGCCGCCACCTATATCATCATCAACCAGAAAACAGACTTCCCTCCACATAAGTCCTTACTCCTGGTTGATGAACCCTTTGAGGCTTACCTGAAGATTGTACAGCACTTCCGTCCCTTTATCCCTTCTTTCAGGCCCGTAAGTGAAACGGCTGCTGTTGGTGAAGGATCCGTGATCATGCCGGGTGCCTTCCTTGGAAACAACACGCGCGTCGGCAGGAACTGCATCATTTACCCGAATGCTGTGATCCTCGATCATTGTATCCTGGGCGATAATGTGGTGATCGGGGCGGGTACGGTAATCGGCAGTGATGCTTTTTATTATAATAAGAAAACAAATCGTGCGGTTCATTATAAAAGGATGCAGAGTTGCGGCCGCGTAGTGATCCATGACTTTGTGGAGATGGGCGCAGGCTGCACCATTGATCGCGGTGTTACCGGGGATACGGTAATTGGTGAAGGAACGAAATTGGATAACCTCGTACACATCGGTCATGATACGGTGGTCGGAAAAAATTGTCTCTTTGCTGCCCAGGTTGGTATTGCCGGGGCCACTACCATTGAAGATGAAGTTATTCTCTGGGGACAAGCAGGTGTCAGTAAAACGCTCACCATCGGAAAAGGAGCAGAGATCTACGCACAAAGCGGCGTACCCGGAAACCTGGAAGGCGGCAAAAAATATTTCGGATCACCTGTTGAAGATGCTCTTACCAAAAAGAAGGAGTTTGTTTGGATAAAGAGGATTCCTGAGTTGTGGGAGAAGGTAATGGGGAGGTAGAGAGGAGCTGCAAGCTGCAAGCCTTGAGCTGCGAGCTTCCAGCTGCGAGCTTTGCGACTTTGCGGTTGCCTTTCTTTTTAACCGCAAAGACGCAAAGGTGCGCAAAGATTGAAATGAAAAAGTCTGGCTGAATTAAAGAGCATGCAGCTTGAAGCTTGCAGCTTGCAGCTTCTCCTAATTCATGTAATTAACAAGGAAGAACAGGATAATGACCAGGGCAAAAACGCGCAGGGTCATTCTTACAGAGTGGCCGTCAAAAATGTTGAACATAAGAAATTGGTGGTTTAGCGTAACAACGGCGCAAAGGTGCCGGACCCAATATGAAAACAGGATCACCTTTAGGCAAAAGGCTGTTTTATCTCGCCAGGGGGTTACAATCAATCGGCAGTCAGCAGTATGCAATATGCAGTTGGCAGTATGCAGTCAGGCATGGTTGAGCAATTAATCGCGAAGCCGCTAAGATGTATGCAAAAAAAGGATCGCACTAAAGCGACCCCCCATTATTTATTCGCGGATTATATGATTTAATGGATTTCGCAGTTTCAGCTGGCAGTGGGCAGTACAAAAGGACTGCTCTAAAGCTTCCCAATTATTAATTATTAATTCTTAATTATTAATTTCATAATCATACGGCAACTGGTCCGCTACATTCTTCCAGCTCCAGTATCCCTGGGCCACCCACGACTTCTGGTCCAGGAAAAAACCGTTCGACCGGATCGTGATGGCATCCGCCAGGTCAACGTAAGAGATCTGTACGGGTACATCTTTTGGCAGCCCCATTTGCACCAGGTACAAGGAATCGGGAGCGCGCTTGGTATAGGTAATGCTCACTTTGGAAGGGAACCATAATTCTGCATTCGCAGTGCTGTCATCAAAAAAATAATAAGCCGTATCGTATGGATTGCGCAGGCGGTCGAATTTTAAGGCGCTGGTGCCTGATTGGATGTCGACATTAAAACCTTCCTGCTTCAGCGTACTGTCGTAATAAGAGCGCAGGAAATGAAGGCGCGACCCGTAATAAACTTTCTCGCGGTTTTCCTTCCAGTATTTCTGCTGGTCGTCCGTTCCCTCCATAGCCGTATAAAGACAATAACCACGGTAGGAATTCAGGTGGGACTTGAAAAAATAAACAAAGGAATCCAGTTCGTACCGCATGTTGTACCCTAATGCCCGGTTCTCGATGAGGAGCGGCTCGCTGGCTAAAACTTTCAGACGGTCGTTGCGTTTATAATAAAGGAATTTAAGCGCCTGCGGATTCAATAACGTGCAACTGTCGGCAAATGCTGTGGCCCCTATAAAATTATCCAGGAAAAATTCGCCATGCTTCTCCCACCCGTTCTCTACTTCATTGCTGCTTTTGATGATCACTTCACTCATGCTGTTATCCACCTTCTGAAGTTCAATCGTGAGCTGGCGGTTTTCCGATGCATCGATGTTCACTGTTTTACTGGCATAACCGGTAAAAGAAATAATCAGTTCATAACCACCCTTGGCCAGGTAAAGCTGGAACGTACCTTCTTTGGAAGTAATGGTGCCCTTGGTCGTATTCTGTGCGAATACCGAAGCGCCTTCAAGTGCAAGTTTGGATTCCGAATCTACCACCACACCGGTTACGCTGGATTGGGCAAAACTGATCATGGCGAAAAGGATACCGGCCAGGAGGAAGAATGGTTTTTTCATAAGAAAGCTAAGATATAACCTTTATAACGTCAGAGTACCCTTCTGCAGTGCATCGCGGTATTTTTCACAAGCCGTTTGGATAACGTATTGCAAAGGCGCATAACGGAACCCGGGAAGTTGTTGCAACAAGGCTGCGTTATCAAAAGAGGTGCGGCTGTGTGCCACCCTTGCGGTTTCAGGCGTAAGCAGGGGTTTATGATGGGTGAAGATGGATCGTAGTTTTTCCATACGCCAGGCAAGTTCACCCAGTGCACGGGTAGCTTCACGATGCGGCTTTTTCTTTCCGAATGCTTCGGCCATGGTATCAAATAACTGCCGGAAAGTCCAGTTCTCGCTGTTTACGATAAATCTTTTCGAACGGATACCGGAGAGCAACAATTGAACTGCCGCTTCTGCCACATCTTCTACTCCTACAAATCCATTCACACCTGTTGTATACCAGGGAAATTCGCGGTAAGCGTTTTTGAAGATGGCGCAACTGGAAGAATTCCAGTCACCAAAACCAAGAATGGTGCTGGGATTAATGATCACGCCTTCGAGACCTTCTGCAAATCCTCTCCATGCCTGTATCTCCGCGTGGTGTTTGGATATGGCGTAGTGCGTGTTGTTCTTACTTTCCTCCCATTTCTTTTCTTCCGTAACGGTTTCTGAAAGAGTTGTTCTGCCCAAAGCAGCTACCGAACTCACATGAAGAAAACGTTTTATATTATTTTCCAGGGCCGCATTCACTACATTGGTGGTGCCTTCGATGTTGACGGCGTACATTTCCTGCCGGTCCTGTTTGGCAAAGGAAACAAGGGCAGCGGAATGAATCACGCCTTCCATCCCCCGCATGGCTTCATCCAGCGCCACAACATCCAGCACATCACCCTGAACCCATTCTACCTGGCTGAAAATTCCGGAAGGAATGTGGCCGGGAAGTTTTCCAGACCTACGGATGGCCCGCACCCGGTGCCCTCTTTCCACGAGGTTCTTAATAATATAGGCACCCAGGAACCCGGTTCCGCCGGTGACCAGTATATGATTGATCGGCTGGTTCAGTGATCGGTTTATTAGGCAGCGAAAGTAACACCTATCCGATAAAACAGGTTTAATAATCGTAGTACCCCTTCCCTGTCTTGCGCCCCAGGTAGCCCTGTTCTACTTTTTCTTTCTGGATGTAGGATGGCCTTAACCGTTGAGGCTTATTCAACTGATCGTACACGGAACAACTTACTGCGTAGTTCACATCATTACCAATCAGGTCCATCAGTTTAAATGGTCCCATCTTAAATCCCCTGCTTTCCAGCAACCGGTCAATGGAAGCGAAATCAATAGCGCCTTCTTCCGCCAGCCGTAATGCTTCAATGTAAAAAGGACGCGCTACCCGGTTTACAATAAAGCCCGGTGAATCGCTGCAAACGACAGGAACTTTTCCAAGGCTTTTTGTAAAATGGACCAGCGCATTCATCACTGCTTCATCCGTTTGTTTTCCCCGCACCACTTCCACCAGTTTCATTACCGGTGCCGGGTTAAAAAAATGGAGTCCCGCTACCCGTTCCGGAAATTCAGTTTCCGCGGCAAGGGATGATACCGAAAGCGATGATGTATTGGACACATAAACGGTATGGGGCGCATTATGTTCTGCCAGCTGCCGGAACAGTGAAATCTTGGCCTCCGCATTTTCAATGATCGCTTCAATAACCAGGTCGGCCCTGCATTGTGATACATCGGCAGTAAAGTGCAGCAGCGAAAGCGTGGATTCTTTTTTTTCAGGAGTAATTTTTCCTTTTTCCAACAGCTTGCTGAGGTCACCTTCCGTGCGTGCCCGGGCTGCTTCCAGCACGCTGGCATTCAAATCGTAAAGTATGGTGGTATAGCCCAAGGCCGCGCAAACCTGCGCAATCCCGGCACCCATTGTACCCCCTCCGCAAACACAAACCGTCTGGAACTTCATAATAGAGGTTTGGCATTAAAATTACAGGACCGGGACATAGTTTGGTGCAATTATAGATGTGTTTAAATCTCTAAAAAGTTTTTTTATGAAAGCAATCAAATCAATCAAATCAATCGGCTTAAAAAAGCCGGACATCGATATTGATAAAAATACCCTGATCGTTGCCGGAGCTGCTACCATCCTCCTGGCTGCAGGCGTTACCTGGTATTTCCTGAACAAAAAGAACAAAGCCTATAACGCAAAAAAACCACCCCGGAATGCGCCGCAGCTGGACCTGGAAAACCCCGGAATACAATCCGATTTCCCGGTAGCTGCCTCAGTTTCTGAGCTGGGTTAAAGCTGAAAGTTTGAGGCACTATAACGCACTTCCAAACTGCCGCAGGAAGCGAAGATCATTTTCGCTGAACAGGCGGATGTCGTTCACATCATACAAAAGGAGTGCAGGACGTTCAATGCCCATACCAAAGGCGTAGCCTGTGTATTTATTAGAGTCGATGCCGCAGTTCTCCAGCACTTTTGGATGCACCATACCGCATCCTAAAATTTCTACCCAACCGGTGTGCTTGCAGATGCGGCATCCTTCGCCCCCGCAGATGAAACAGGAGATGTCCATTTCAGCACTGGGCTCTGTAAAAGGAAAATAAGAGGGACGGAAACGCACTTTCACGTCGCGTCCGAACATTTCCTGTACAAAAAAATACAGCGTCTGCTTCAGGTCTGCAAAGCTCACGTGTTCATCGATATACAAGCCTTCCACCTGGTGAAAAAAACAGTGCGAGCGGGCCGAGATGGTTTCGTTGCGGTATACTCTTCCCGGGCAAATAATACGGATGGGAAGTTTTCCTTTATTCATCTCGCGGATCTGTACATTGCTGGTATGCGTGCGCAGCAGCCAGTCGGGATTTTGATTCAGGTAAAACGTATCCTGCATATCGCGGGCCGGGTGATTCTCCGGCATATTCAGCGCGGTGAAGTTGTGCCAGTCGTCTTCTATTTCCGGACCGTCGGCAACCGAAAAACCCAGTCGCTGGAAAATCTGCACAATGCGGTTGCGCACAAGGTTAATGGGATGACGCGAGCCGATCTGCACGGGATCACCGGGAAGCGAAAGATCAAGGTCTTCATCGGTATCACCGCCTGCTGAGCCGGCGGTTTCTTTGGCGGATTCATATTTTGCTTCAGCAAATTGCTTGAAATCATTCAGCACCTGGCCGAACTCTTTTTTCTTATCGCCGGGAACATGCTTCATTTCTCCAAACAGCGATTTCACCAATCCTTTTGTTCCCAGGAATTTGATCCGGTACTCTTCCAGCTGCGCCGCATTCGTTACCGGGTATCCTTCGATCTCTTTGCGGTAAGCCTCTATTTGCTGTAACAATTGATCCATGGCGGCAAAAATAAGCTGTTCCCCTACACGAGGGCCACTTTGCGACTTTGCGGTTAAAAGGAAAAGCAACCGCAAAGACGCAAAGCCAAAAACATTTTTAAAGCTCCTTCTTCATCAACCAGTCCTTCTGCAGATCATTGCCTAAAAGAAAATCCCATTCCCCGAATTTTTCAAAACCCCAGGCGGTGTAAAAATCAATGGCCCGTTGGTTGCCCTCCCACACGCCCAGCCAGACGGCTTCTTTCGAACGCTCCATTGCGGTATCAATGCTCCGTTGCATGAGTGCTTTTCCAATGCCCTTACCGATAAATTCTTTTGCTGCATAGAGCCGGGCAATTTCCAGGCATGATCGCCCGGCCAGGCCAAACGGTGCGGCCCCTTCGCGGAGCTTCAGATAACCTGCCGGTTGTTCATCCATGTATGCGAGAAAAAAACTATGATTGGGATCACTCACTTCCAGGATCAGCTTTCCCCTTGTGAATTGCTCATTAAGAAACTTGTCCATGTCTTCCTTCCGGTTGTCTTTTATGAAGGTATCATAAAAAGTTTTCCGGCTCAGGTCAGCAATCAGTACGGCATCCTCTTTTGAAGCAGGGCGTATGGTGAGGTTCATGCATCAAATTAAGGATAATGGTAGGAAATGGTTTGCAGCACTTCCGGGAAACAGTTTACATAAATGGACAGGTGTCCCTCCTGTTCTTTGTAATGCATGATATTATTGGGAACTTCTTTCTCTATTTCTTCCGCATGCAGGCGGATGACGGTTTCATCTTTAGTGCCCCACCAGAAATGAACCGGCTGCTGGATGCCCGAAAGGGGAAAACCCAGTCCGTTAAAATAACGCCTGGCCTCCGACACGGCTCCTTTTGATCCAAGCCGGCAGGCTTCCTTCATGGAAACATCTGATACGGCCTGGAGGTCGCCCGCATCGCGAAGAAACCGGTAATCTTCATAAGGCAATCCTGTTACTTGTTGCGGAGGCGATTTACGGATCTTTTTATAGCGGAGAATCTTCAAAATAAAACGGAGCAGCAAGGGCGTATGTTTCGCTGCCCTGAAATACCATTTGTTCAGGCTCATTAGCTTCAAAACCTCCTGGTCAAACCGGCGGGTAAATCCGCAAAGAACATAAACGCTTTGGATTACAGCCGAATGTTTCCAGGCCATAGCCAGGGCGTAAGGACCGCCACCGGACCAGCAAAGCACTGGGCATCGCGAAATATTGAGGTGTGCCAGCAACTGCCGTACATCATCGGCAAAGGAAATAAAAGTCCCCTCCGGGTTATACGTGGAAAGTCCCATGCCCGGGCGGTCAACGGCAATCAGCCGGAGACCGGCACTGTGTAAAAAATAATCAAGGTTCACTCCATAGTTTTCCAGCAGCAGGAGCTCTTTCCTTGAAGAAGGCGTACCGTGGAAATACAACACCGGCTTACCATCTTCAGGACCATACATCGCGTAGCTAAGCTTTCTCAAACCATGCAGGCGGAATATTGATTCTTCCATGCACCTTCCCGTGCAAACAATAAACCAAATGTATGTCAGGCTGAGGCTGAGGATTAATTTGAGAGGGGTCCACAGACCACGGTCCACAATCCACAGAACATTTCGCCTGAAAAGCTTCATATCAACCTAATTCCAAATTCCCAATTCCTAATCCCTAATCCCCCATAACTAAAACCATCACCTTATTTTTAACCCATGGATGACGACTATTTCATGCAGCAGGCACTGGTGCAGGCGCAAAAGGCTTTTGATGAAGATGAAGTGCCGGTTGGCGCCGTGGTGGTGCAGAACAACCGGATTATTGCCCGGGGTTACAACCAGGTAGAAAAGCTCAATGACTGCACGGCACATGCTGAAGTGATCGCACTTACTTCGGCCTTTCATTTCCTGGGTTCGAAGTATGTACCCGATGCAACCATTTTTATAACTGTAGAACCCTGCCTCATGTGTGCCGGTGCCTTGTACTGGAGCAAGATCGGGCGCATTGTGTATGGTGCTGCTGATGAAAAGAATGGTTATCTTAATGTTGCCCGTGAGCGATCGCCCTTTCATCCGAAAACTGAATTGGTAATAGGAGTTAAAGGAGATGAATGCGCAGAGCTTATCAAAAGTTTCTTCCGGTCCAAAAGAAAATAACCATGACAGCCAGGCTGCTTTTTATTTGTTTGTTGTTTACGCTGAAAACATCCGCGCAACAGGTCATTTATTTTTCACCCGGCAGTAATCGCCTCCCCGACTCTTCCATCACGTACCTGAAAACGATGGCGAAAGAATTCCATCCATCTTTTCGACTGGTAATCCATGGACACACCGATCATACAGGCAGTACCGTAGACAATGAAAAGTTATCCCTTGCGCGGGCCCTTGCTGTTCAGGCAACGCTCCGCACCGCCGGAATTCCGGACAGTGTTATGGAGGTTGTAGCGAATGGTGAAAAAAAACCGGTAGCCCCGAATCAAACGGCAGCGGGAAGGCAATTGAACAGGCGCGTGGAACTGGAGATCATACAGGTGGATACCGCACCCATAGATGAGGGTTTAAATGAAGAAGACAGGGATGATCCGCAGGGATTGGCCTACTTATATGCGCAACTCAAAACAGCACCGGATTCTTTTTGCATCCGCACCGACCGTGATACGGCGCTGGTTGGAAAAAGAGGAACGATACTTTATTACAAAGCCCATTCACTGGCTTCTTCCACCTGTTCCTGCGTGACGCTTTACCTGGACGAATACTTTGACCAGGCCGATATGGTGCTGAACAATTTAACCACCACCAGCGACGGACAGGTACTGGAATCAGGCGGCATGGTAAAGCTGGAAGCAAGGTGCGGCGATAGTATCCTGCCGTTACGGAATGACCGGTTTATCACCGTGATGGTGCCTGCAGATACCCTGCTGCCGGGCATGAAAATATTTTCTTCGAACCGCGGGAAACAGGAAGACATCCTCAACTGGAAAGAAGATCCCCGTAGCGGGATGGATACAACGGATATGAATCGACTTTACCTTGCCTGCGGCAGAGGCCACGGTATACCCTTTGAATGTCCCTTCTTTTTTTGCAGACTAAAAGCCCTTTTCAGGTCGGGAAAAGAAAGGAAAGTAGACCAGAACAACCAGCTTATCCATAAAGGACGGGAGCTGATGGATAAATACGCGATGAGCGAAGAACAATTGGGTAAAGCATTGGGTCAAAGCAAAGGGGCAGACCCCGATGCTTTAAAATATTATGTATTCAAAAACTTTAACTGGGATTACCGCAACATCGACCGTTATAAAAACGGGCCGATTACCGATTTTATGGTAGCCACGGAAAAGACGAAGAACCGGGATGTAAAAATCATTTATAAAGGCCCCCGTTCCATTGTGCCGGGAACTGCTCGGAAGGCTGACTTTATTTTTAAGGATGTGCCGAAGGACATGGAGATTTATATCGTTGGATTAGGGTATGAAGAAGGCCAGGCCTGGCTGGGATTTGAAAACAGCAACACCCGTAAAAAAGAGGCTGCACTCACGTACCGGAAAGTATCCCTTGAAGAAATAAAGCAAACTATAAATCTTCTTCATAAAAAATAAAACCATGGCTGCTGCAAAAACCGAATGCCTGAATCCCAATACGGGAAGAAAGATGTTTATGGAAACCGGCAGGTATGAACCTATTCGTGCTGCCATCATTAAAACTTTACAGGGCGGTAAAGCACTTACCTGGACACAGCTTTCCGAAGGTGTGCAGAATCAATTGAAAAAAGATAAAACACCGTTTGAAGGGTCGGTAGAATGGTATGCTATATCGGTGAAGAATGACCTGGAAGCGCGGGGAATAATTGAAAGCTTTACCGAAAAAGGAAAAAAGTTGAACAAGCTGAAAGAATAAGGATGCAGAAAGGAGGGAGAATGTTCAATTTTCAATTTTCAATGCTCAATGTTCAACGGAGGGCTTCACGTTGCACGTTGTACGTAGCTTAATAAAGCGCGTTGCGGGAAAGAAAGAATTCAGAAAGAGGAAAATTTTCAATATGCAATGCTCAATTTTCAATGTGTCAAGTAGCTTTCCGTAAAGCGCGTTGCGGTGAACAAATTATTAATTAGCGTATGAGAATAATGAACAAGGAACAAGGAATATCGAATCACGAAGTAAGCAGGAAGTAAAATGCCGAAGGCAGAACGAGATGCCTCCTACTTCTTACTTCCTACCTCATACTTCCTTTCAACATTCAACATTCCTTGTTCCTTGTTCGATATTCCTATCATTTAGCCCACCATATTCTGGTATAATTATCATCTGCTCCCTGGCGGGCAACAGCAGCTTTATAATTTTCACCATTTATAGATGGTTCTGTTGTAGGATAGCCTACTCTGAACGGAATACCACGCGAATCAGCGCCATCAACAGCAGGCGTCAATACAGGGAATCCTGTGCGTCTCCAGTCATTATACGCTTCCCAGCTATGATTGAGGTAAGCATGAACCCATTTTTCGGTCATGATCTTGCGATAACCAGCTACAGGGTCATATGCAACATCGGGCTGAAGCATATAAGCATCGTAAGCCGCCTGGTTGAAAACTCCATATTGTTCCCACGAAGCTTTGATGGCGTTGCGGTAATGTGTGGCTGCCTCTACATCACCTCCTGCCGTATAGCCGATCTTTGCAGCTTCGGCGCGCATGAATAAAACCTGGGCATAAGAAAACAGCACCAGCGGTGAACCCTGGCTTCTGAAATAACTTCCTATCCGGCTGTAGGCTGCGGGTATATTGACCGCTGCATTACGCCCATACTGCAGCCCTCTTACAGTACCATTTGCCAGCACTTCACCGTAAATAGGAAGCCTGGGATCGTTTTTCGGTGCCATGTAATCAGTAAGAGTCTTGCTTATGGCATAATCATTCCTGTTACTAACCGAATAGTTATTGTACCAGGGGTTATAATTATTAGGATCGCCGGCTACAAACTTGTAAACAATATTCTGTGCATTGCTGGTAATGACCCCGGCAGCATCAGCTGCTGCATATTCTGTTCTTCCCTTCGCCGGATCTGCTTTGGAAAGGCGAAGGGCCATGATCATGCGCACTGTGTTGGCAAAACGTTTCCACCCAGCCATGTCACCGTTCAGAATTACATCACCCGCAACCTTGTCCTCGTTTTCCTTTATCTGTGCCACCGCTTCCGTAAGTTCTTTGAACAGGTCTGTATAAATGTCCTGCTGCTTATCATAGGCCGGTGAAAAGGCCTGGTTTCCTTTTAGAGCCTGTGAGTAAGGAATATCACCATAACGGTCTGTAAGGTTCAGGAAATAATAGGCTTTAAGAATACGCGCAACCGCTATCTGGTTGTTTTTGGAGCCGTGTCCTGCTGCATTTTTGTTTCCCTCATTGTTGTAATTGATGATAGTCTGCAGATCATACAGTGGACCTGTATACCAGGTGCTGAAGGAAAGTGTCCTTACCGTATACAAAGAGGCAGCAGGATAAGGCCCTTCAGCAATATGCTGCACATACATCGCGGGAAGCCTGCTTGCCTCGTTGTTCCCTAAAATATGATTGGAAAAAGCCTGTTGCGCGTTGGTCAACAGGGCCTTTGTGGAGGCTTCCGTTAATATTGTAGGATTTACATTCGTATCATCAAATTTGTCACAGCCTGAAAAACCGATCAATGCAGCTGTACAAAAAATTAGTATTCGTTTCATGTATTAATTTTATGTGTTTTTGAATGGCTGGAATTCTTCCCGGAAGTCTTGCATTTCAGCCTTGTCACTTTTCCTTTAGAATCCAACTCTCAGATTCAATCCAACCTGCCTGGTTGCTGCCAGTTGTCCACCTTCCCGGTAGAACACTTCCAGTTCGGAAGGATCCACACCATATTTCTTTGTGGTTGCCCAGATCAACCATGCATTCTGTACCATTACACCAATATTAGCTGATTTTGCCAGCCTGGTTCTTTGAACCAGGTGTGAAGGCAATGCATAACCCAGGCGAACTTCTCTCAGTTTTACATAAGATGCATCCAGCAGTACTTCGCGTGCATCACGCTGGCGGGCCGTATACCAGTATGCCCTTGCCGGGATGTACCTATTGTTTTCAGCTCCGTTGGCAAATACTCCAGGTATGCGGATACCACCTTTGCCTGTGTTACCACCGGCCAGTGTATACGTTCCGGGAAAATCACGCCAGTCATGGCCTTTGTCGTTTACACCTACCGTTTCCTGCGAAAGACCGGCACCGGTATTGAAATTTCTTGTTTCCGAATAAAACAAGCCACCTTTCTGGAAATCCATGGAGAAGCTCAGGTCAATGGATTTAAACCGCAGCGAGTGGAACATACCGCCGGTCCATTCAGGAAGCACCTGTCCGATTTCCTGGTTGATGTCATATTCAGGGAGTCCGGATGCATTAATTATGGTCTGACCTTTTTCATTGGTCCTCCATTTCCGTCCGTAATAGGTTCCCCACTGTCCTCCTACTTTATGCTCCAGCCTTGTATCAAAACGGTTGGTGGCATACAGGTAGGTATTGATGCCCAGTTCCGGTTCCAGTTCAATAACCTTATTGCTGTTCTTTGCCCAGTTGAGGATGATATCCCAGTTGAAATTGCGCGAACGGATAGCCGATCCCTGCAAAGATATTTCTACTCCTTTGCTTTCAATGTTTCCAGCATTGATCTGCGCAGTGGTAAATCCACTGGCAGGAGAAACATCAATGGGAAGAATCTGGTCTGTATTATTGTTTTTATAAGCCGCCAGGTCCAGGGTGATGCGGTTGAAGAAGCGGAATTCCGCACCTACTTCAATGGAACGGGTCAGTGCAGGACGAATGCGTCCGCTTCGGAACTGGTTACCGATGGATACGGAGGGATTTGTTCCATAAAAAGAACCGTTGGTATTCACAATATTCAATGAATGCGGATCAAGATCCGAACCTACTGAAGCATAAGATGCCCGTAGTTTTCCAAAAGTTAGTACACGCGTAAATCCTGAATTCTTCAGCAGCTCTGTAAAAATGAAACTGGTGCTGAGAGAAGGATATAAATAAGAATTTGACTCCTCCGGCAGCGCAGATGACCAGTCATTCCGTAAAGTACCCTCTACAAAAATGAGATCCTGGAATCCGAAGGACGCTTTACCATAAATACTGTTCACGCGTTTCCTGGAATAATCACGCGTTGTGTTCGGACGCGCCACAGAAGCGCTGATATCAAAATAGTTGGGAAAGCTTAAGCCGCCGGCGGTGGACATGTTCAGTTGGCTGAAAAAATTCTTCCTAATGTTTCCCCCGACAAGCGCATCGATGGAAAAATCTCCTGCTTTTGTGCGGTACATCAGGTTGGTTTCATAGTTGTTCTCCCGCTGGTTGTTCTGCATGATCTCGTAACTGTCCAGCTGCAATCCACCGGTTGCTACACGGAAATCATTTTCATTATTAAAACTATTAAGGCGTGCGTATGACTGAAGATTCAGGCCTTTTGCAATCCTGAAATTGAGGCCAATGTTTCCTACCAGGCGATTGTGAAACTGCGTACCAAAATTTTCATTCACCACGAAATAAGGGTTATCCCAATATTGTGGTTTGCTGTACTCGGCAAAGTCGCCGGTAGCATTAGGGTCACCAATGTTCCAGGAATTGAGGCTTCCGTCGGGCTGGCGGTAAACCTTCATTTTTTCAATGTCGAGCTGACGCTGAAACCACTGGTTAAAGTTCTGCACTACGTTCAAACCATCTAGGCGGTATCCTTCCAGCGGTTTGCCTTTTGTATTGGCATTCGTAAATGCAACATCAGTAGAAAGGGTAATGCGGCTTCCCACATCAAATGATCCGTTGATACCCAGCTGATGCTGCATCCGGTTAGCATTCGGTAGGATCAGGGTCCTGTTCTGATTACCATAAGTGAGGCGGAAATTGAAATTGTCACCACCCGAAGTAAATGCGATAGTATTATTCAGATTCCTTCCCGTATTAAAAAAGTTCTTGACGTTATCGGGCTGGGGAACGAGGGGTGCCAAAACACCAAACTCCGAACCGGGATACCAGCTATAATACGGACGATATTGCTGCCCATTCATTTTTGGACCCCAGCTTTCATCCGCGCCATATTCCAGCAGGCGCTGCCCTTCAAAAGAAGCCCAGGCCGCCGGATGGGTTGCCGGGTCATAGCGGAAAATATAAAATCCTTCCGCGTCCAGGTAAGGTCTGCCGCTAAAGCTACCCAGCGAGTTCATACTGGTGTAAGCAGACGAGTATCCACCCGCATATTCGTTTTGGTAGGGTGGTAAAATAGAAAGATTTTCAAAGCTTACACCTAGGTTCAACTCAATGCTGGAAACCTTGCTCCTGGTTCCTTTTTTTGTAGTTATGACCACCGCTCCGTTAGCGGCCCGCTGGCCGTAAAGTGCAGTGGCTGCAGGACCTTTCAGAACGCTGATGTTATCAACATTATCCATGATAACGGCCGACTGGTCTGTGATCGTACCATCAACTACAAAGAGCGGTGTATTCAATCCAAGTCCGGTAACACCACGGATAATAATATTGGCATTATCAAAAGTGGAACTTGGCGATCCAACCAGTTGCACCCCAGCAATTTTTCCGGCCAGTGAAGAACTCACATCCACAGATTTGGCTATGGTGAGTTGTTCGCCTTTTACTTCCTGTACGGCAAAACCTAAAGCTTTCCTTTCCCTGCGTATACCCAGGGCCGTTACTACCACTTCCGACATCTCCAGGTTGGTACGGACAACGTTGAACGTAACATTGGATTGATCGCCAACCGTCATTTCCTTTGCTTCTATACCTACAGCAGAAACGACCAGCACGTCACCTTTACTGGCCATGATGGAGAAGTTGCCATCCACATCGGCAACAACTCTTGTTTGTGTTCCTTTTACAGTAACGGTGGCACCTTGTACAGCATCACCTTTTTCATCTGTAATTCGTCCAGTAATTCTTGACTGGGCAAAGGATATAATCGCGCCCAGCACAAACAGTGCAGTGAATAAAAATTTTCTCATGTGCAATTGTTTTCAGTGAAAAAAAATGTCACAGGAAGTTGGATGTGCCGTATTCGAAAGGGAGCAGATAGTGTAGTGTGCCTTACAATGCTACCGAAAATAGTGCTGTTAACAAAACTTTAAGAACAAAATATACCGCCTGTGTAAAAATTAAACCGTTGTCTAAATCCAATCCATCCATTACCATTTAAAGACGATGCGTTTTTCTGCAAAAGGAAAACATTTAACCCGGTAATTATAGATCCCTTTACGCAGAATCACGCAAAGCTTTCAGTTTACCATATCCGGAACTATTTACATCTCCCAATTATCTGATTATGCGGAGGAACTAACTTTGCACCTTATTGACAGGACAGATTAACCAACATTATCATTTAAATTTTAAACGTTATGGCATTTACCCTTCCCCAATTACCGTATGCACCTGCTGCACTTGAACCACATATCGATACACAGACCATGCAGATCCATCACGGCAAACACCACCAGGCTTATGTAGACAACCTGAACAAAGCTATTGCCGGTGGCGAGCATGAAAATAAAAGCCTCGACGAACTGGTAGCCAATGCCGGGTCCATTTCTCCTGCCGTTCGCAACAATGGCGGCGGTCACTGGAACCATACTTTTTTCTGGGAAAGCCTTGCTCCCAACGCTGGCGGACAACCTTCCGGGAAAATAGCCGACGCCATCAACAGCACCTTCGGATCCTTTGATGCGTTTAAAGAAAAATTCAATAATGCCGGCATTACCCGCTTCGGAAGCGGTTGGGCATGGCTCATTGTAAAAGGCGGGAAGCTGGATGTTTCTTCTACTCCCAACCAGGACAACCCGTTGATGGATGTGGCTGAAACCAAAGGCACCCCGATCCTTGGCGTGGATGTATGGGAGCATGCTTACTACCTAAAATACCAGAATAAGCGCGCCGATTACCTCGCAGCTTTCTGGAATGTTGTTAACTGGAAAAAAGTTTCCGAGCGCTTCGATAACACGCAGAAGTAAATTTAACCGCAAAGCCGACAGGAAGATCCCGCATGGCAGCGGGATTTTTATTTCACGCAAAGACGCGAAGTGAAGAAGGCGCAAAGGTTAGTGGAAGCAGGTTTTAGTAGATTATATTTTTCTTATAGTGCAGTTGGCAGGTAAGAGATAACAAAGAGAACAGGAGATGGAGAGGCTGCCCAGAAGCAATGGCCATCTTGGCCGCAAAGCTGTTTCCAAAGCGTACCTACTGTATTGAACATTGAGAATTGAACATTGAGCATTGAAAATTCTCCCTTCCTTCAACATTCCTTGTTCCACATTCCTTGTTCATTATTCCTACGGAACCGGATCATACCCATGCCCGCCCCACGGATGGCACCGGCCGATGCGGCGGATGGTGAGCCAGAATCCTTTGAACAGTCCATGCTTTTGAAAGGCTTCCACTGCATAGTGCGAGCAGGTGGGGGTAAACCGGCATTTAGGACCCAGGATCGGCGAAATCACCCACTGGTATACTTTGATCAGGAAGATGAACGGAAGGGCCAGTATTTTAAGCAGGGCTTTCATGCTTTTGTATGATTTTTTCCAGCTGGGCCAGGCACCCCGCCACCGCCACCCGAATGGTTTCAAAGGCAGGAAGGTGCTTGTCCACAAAAAGGAAAAAAAGGTGGACCCTCAGGTTTCTTTGCACCACCAGTTCTGTAAAGGAAACTTTTTGCAACCGGTACGCTTCCCGAACCAGTCGTTTGATGCGGTTGCGGTGAACGGCTTTTTTAAAATGTTTTTTGGAAACGCTAACCCCGGCCTGCACAGGACTGGCAGCCGCCGCTCCTGCAGGAAAAATGGCATACATACAACGCAGCGGGAATTGAGACAGCGATTTCCCTCCTGTAAACAGGGCATCGATCGCTTTCCTGCTTTTCAGGCGCTCCTTTTTCCGGAATCCAAATCGTACCGCCATTTCGTAAAATAATAAAATAGCCCCGGAATCATCCGGGGCTATTCCTCAATAAGTTTTGTTCCGTGCTGAACGGAAAAAGATTATTTCAGTTTTTTCTCGTCACTGATGGTCAGCTTATGACGGCCTTTAGCGCGACGGCTGGCCAGCACTTTCCTTCCATTGGCAGACTGCATGCGCTTACGGAAACCGTGAACGGTTTTACGACGACGGCGATGCGGTTGAAATGTACGTTTCATGATTCAATAAGTTTTTTCACGTTTCTAAATGCCCGTGGAGAAACGGGTTTGGTTTAGTCCTTCCCCCAGGTCACCACACCCGCGGGTTTTGTGAAAGGACGGCAAATGTAAGGTGAGATTTCTGGATTTGGAGATTTTGCCATTGAAGAATTTAAATCCAGGTGTTAAAATAAAACGTCACGGTACAAAAAGGGCCAATTGCCTTTAAATTAGCCGGATGAAGTTCCTCCTAACGCTGGGCGTCCTTTTTTGCTTCGCTTTCGTCTCCGCCCAGGACCTTATTCCTTACCGGTCAGGCAAACAGTGGGGATACGCCGACCGGTCGGGCCGAATCATCATTGCCCCTCAGTACGAGGCGGCCAGCCTGTTTGAAGAGGGGGTGGCCATTGTTTCAAAAGAAGGCAGGATGGCGCTGATTAATGCCTCCAATGAACCCGTAATCCCCTTTGCACAGCAGATGCTGGGAACTATATACAAAGGAACCTGCCTGAAAATTATTCCTTCGGGCTCAAAGGGGATTTACGGAGCTGTAAGTCTGAAAAATGAAACGCTTGTACCCTGTATCTATGATTTTGCAGGCCGCCAGGGCGACTTCTTTATGGTGACGAAAGGTTACCTGAATGGCGTGTACTCCTTGGATGGAAAGATGCTGCTGGACACGGTTTACACCTACATTCATTATACCGACGGATTTTTCAGGGTTTCCAAAGACCCACGGCAGAATGTTCAGGGATTGATCTCCCGCGAAGGCAAACTGGTAACACCAATGGAGTACATGGTATTTGACCGGTTCAGTGGGGGAAGGGCAAAAGCGAGGAAGGGAGATCTTTTTGGGTATATAGACAGCAGCGGTAAAGAAGTGATTCCCCCGATGTATGATCTTGCATGGACTTTTTCGGAAGGGCATGCAGTGGTGGAATCCAAAAAGAATGGCGTATGGGCCTATGGAATGATCGACCGCAACGGCAAGCCAACCATTCCTGTATCATTCCAAAAGCTGAACGATCTGCATGGAGGGGTCGCGCTGGGCCGTAAAAATAACGGTTGGGGATTAGTAACGGCGAACGGTAAAACCATCATAGGTTTTGAATATGATACGGCTGTTCGTGGCTATGAAACTGCCATAGCATGTAAACGGTCGGGAAAATGGTCCCTGTTTAATCGGGACGGGAAAAGAAAAACCGGTTTTGAATACGACTCTGTTGCCGTTATTGAAAACGACGAGCGTTCCGTGCGGGATTTTGGTCTGAAGCGGTTTGCCTATGATCCGGGCTACCTGCTCCTGTTCAAAAACGGCAGACAGGGACTTTGCAACAGCGAAGGGAAAGTAGTGGTGCCTCCTGTTTACGATGATATTTATCCTTTCAACAATGGTGTGGCCCTGGTAAAAAAGGAAGGCAAATGGGCCATGATCTCATCCGGCGGAAAACTGATCACAGCGTTTAAATATGATCAGTTTATCCCCTATCAGGCCGGAGCAAACAGCTGGAAGAATCATGGCGTGATTACGTATTTGCTGAACGGGAAAGCAGGATTGATCAATCGCAAGGGTGAGGAACTGACGGAAGCTAAATATGAAAGAACACAACCAGATGACTCAGGCTATACAGCTGTGGTGATCAACAGAAAATATGGATTGCTTGATCCACAGGGAAAGGAAATCATACCGGTGAAATATGACCGGATCAGGGCCGGGACTACACGGGATGCCGGAGTTGATGCCTTTATCGTCAATGGACTGATACTGGTACAAAAGGCCGGTAAATACGGATATGTTCTGGAAAACGGGACCGAACTTTTTCAATAGATAAAGGCAACCCTAAGGCGCAAAGGAAAGCCAACAGGAATATTAAACCGGACCAGTTCGTAACGGTCATTCAGAGCGCAGCGAAGAATCCGGAGACTGTACTGTAGAAAATGATTGAATAAGTAAGTTATCCGCGCAATCCTAAATTCTCTAATCCGTGATCCGTTGAATTGACATTACGTTGTTTGTCTCCGGAAAGAGATTTTGAATCGTTGGTTTGTTGACGGTTGACCCTAGACTGCGGTCTGTCGACTGTATTCCTCTCATCATTAAAGATCGGTGTGCTGTGCATCCACTTTCTCACCAAAAAAGATCGAAGCCTTGTTGTTGAAATCTTCAGCTGAATCGGTTGTATAAAACGAACGGCTGCTTTGTTTCGATAATCGTGCTTCCATTTCCGGATGCCTTTGTAAATAATCGCGGAGGCTTTCCGCTACAATATCACCCTGCGACAACAAGGTTACCCCTTCGGGTAAAAACTTTTTGATCTTTTCCCGCAGTAAAGGGTAATGCGTACAGGCCAGTAACAACGTATCTATATCACCGTTACGCGAAAGAATATTACGGATATGCTTCTGCACAAAATAATCCGCTCCTTCCGTTCCGTGCTCGTTGTTCTCCACCAGGGGTACCCACATCGGGCAGGCCTCCTGCTCAATGGTGAGGCCCGGGAAAAATTTTTCTAATTCAATAAGGTAAGAGCCCGACTGTACCGTTCCCTGTGTAGCCAGCACGCCGATGGAATTTGTTTGGGTATGTTTTCCCAGAATTTCTGTTGTGGGCCTGATCACGCCCAAAACCCTGGCCGCCGGATTTAGCTTTTCCAGGTCATTCTGCTGGATGGTACGCAATGCTTTTGCCGAAGCCGTGTTACAAGCCAGGATGATAAGCGGGCAATTTTGTGCAAGCAGCCATTTCACGCATTGCAGGGTATAGCGATAAACCGTATCAAAGCTTCGGTTGCCATAGGGCGAGCGGGCATTGTCGCCCAGGTATAAATAATCATATTGCGGCAATTGATCAACCAGTGAACGCAACACCGTTAATCCGCCATAACCGGAATCAAAAACACCAATAGGACCCATAAAACAAAATAAAGCCTTTCAACCCGGGCGCAAAGAAAAATCCCCTCCCGCAGAAAGCGGGAAGGGATCTTTAGATCATTTACCAGCTATTACTGCTTTTTGGGAGCAGGCGTTGCCGTTGTAGTACCAGCCGGTTTTGCCGCATTGGCATTACCAGGCAGGGTAAGTTTTAATTTTTTTGCGACCAGGGGAAGCAGGTCATCAGCAGGAGGCGCAACAAGCAGGGCATCCTTTGTATAAACATAAGTGTAACCGTTTTCTTTGGCTACTGCCTGAACCGCTTCGATGGCTTTTGTATAGATGGGTTCCAGCAGCATGTCCTGCCTGGTCTGGGTTGCATTCTGAACAATGGTTTGCCAGTTCTGCAGTTCATACAGGTCCTGCTCCATTTCCTCACGCATTTTTGCACGCGCGGCAGCAGGTGTTTTGGTAGAATCCGGACCATTGACAATGCTGTCTTTACGACGGTATTCGGTGAGCGTATAATTGAACCGGGGCTGTAAAGAATCGGCCTGGTATTTTTCCAGCGTACCCTGGATCTTGGCTGTTTCGGGCATCAGGCGAATAATATCATCGACACGGATATAACCGGTTTTTTGTGCCTCCACAGTGCCGGCAACCAGGGTAAAGGTTGCAGCTAAGAGAAATGATCTGAACTTGTTCATGAGATTGTTTTGTGATGTTTAGTTATGATTCGTTTGCGGTTATTTTGGTTGTATGATACAGGGGCCTTTTGCGAATTTTTTGTTCTATTTCACACCCAGCTCACGGAGGATATCATCACTCTTTTCCAGCTTTGGGTCGGCAAATATAACCGTAATCCCTTCACTTTTATCCAGAATAAAATCATATCCCCGCTGCACGGCCAGTTTTTGTACCGCGTTATAAACCCGGTCCTGGATTGGCTTTACAAGCTCCTGCCTTCTTTTGAATAGGTCACCTTCAAAACCAAAGCGCTTGCGCTGGAGTTCACGAACTGATTTTTCTTTTACAAATAACTGGTCTTCCCTTTTTTTCTTCAGATCGTCGCTCAGCATTACCTGCTCCGCATCAAAATCCTTGTACATCCGGTCCAGTTCACCCTGCATGTTATCAATTTCTTTCTGCCACAACGTAGCCTGTTCATCCAGCTGTTTTTGGGCCTGCCGGTAATCAGGCAGCTTGTCGAGAATATATTTTGTATCAATGACCGCATAGCGCTGGGCCGAAGCCACGCCTGCAAGACAAAAGCTTACAGCAAGGAGCAACAGGAATTTTTTCATAAAGGGGCTATTTAATTTGAACAATAAGTTTAGCACTTAATTACGGGTTCACGCGACCATTCATGGAATCTACAGGCTTCTTTTAACCTTTGCTTATTCAGGCTCAAATCCAAGCATGAACGTAAAGCGGGTTGAATTTTTAAGTCCGCTGTCACCCGGGCGGATGCGATCCAGTCCAAGTCCATAATCAAATCCGAGCAAACCAAACATCGGCAGGTAAAAACGCATACCCACACCTACGCTGCGGCGCAAACGGAACGGGTTGTAATCCTTGAAGGAATGCCATCCGTTCGCGGCATCAAAGAACGTAAGCGCATAGATATTGCTCGTTGCATTGCGCACCAGCGGGTAACGCAACTCGAGCTGGTATTTATTAAAGATGGTAAAGAACCTGTTTGCGTTGTTGATGTCCGGATTCACCGAAGGATCCGATGTTTCATAAACCGGGTAACCCCTGTGTGCAATTACATCATATCCCAGCAGACCAAAGCTGTTGGTCAACCCATCGCCACCCACCTGGAAACGTTCGAAAGGAGAGAAATCCAGTTTCCTGTTGTAGCGGCCCATAAAGCCATACTTGGCAGCAATCTTTAATACGAACTGGCGGTTCTTTTCAGCACCCATCAGTTTCCCGATCGGTACATACCATTCGGCATTAAAGCGCCATTTATGGTATTCAGGTGTTTTATACGGATCTTTTGATGTAACGAGGTTTGGATTCAGTGCCGAATAGGGCGGTGTAGCCTGTACACTGGCAATAAAGGAAGAACCACTGGACGGGAACTGCGGATCGTTAATGGAAGAACGGTTCAGCGACAGCTTCAGGCTGATGTTGGTAGACGTTCCATTGTCCACTCCCTGGAAGATCGGGTAATTGCGCATACTGTAGCGCGTGAAATTCAGCGAGTAGACCAGCGAAAAGAAGTCATCAGGCCACCGTAACTGCTTACCCAGCGAAATGGAAGCACCAAGGGTAGACAGGTAGTTCGTATCCGACTTTGCCTTGTCGAATCTGCCCGTACGCGGATCGTATGCATTGGAAAACTTGCTGCTGTACACACTTAATGTAAGTGAATTACGCCTTCTTCCACCCAGCCAGGGCTCTGTGAACGAAAAGTTGTACGACCGGAACGCACGACCGTTCGACTGGTACCGGAGACTGAGCTTCTGGCCATCACCCTGCGGCAGGGGATCCCAGGCTTCTTTCTTGAAAATATTTTTAATGGAAAAGTTGTTGAACGACACACCCAGCGTACCCGTTAAACCAATACCCCCGCCCCATCCCGCAGAAAGTTCGAGCTGGTCGGAAGAACGTTCTTCCAGTTCCCAGTTGATATCAACCGTACCGGTTTCCTGGTTGGGTACTACATCCGGATTGATTTTTTCCTGGTTGAAATAACCGAGTGCGGCCAGTTCCCTTTGGGAGCGGATCAGGTCCGTACGGCTGAACTTTTCACCGGGAAGGGTGCGCAGCTCGCGGCGGATCACATAGTCTTTTGTTTTTTCATTTCCGAAGATGCCTATTTTGTCGATAGTGGCCTGCGGACCTTCTATCACACGCAGTTCGAAATCAATGGTATCGTTGTATACAGCGGTTTCAATCGGGTCAACACGGAAGAACAGGTATCCGTCATCCATATACATTCCGCTGATGTCACCACCTTCGGGGCTTAACTGCTTTCCGAGGCGTTTGTTCAGCAGATCAATATTATACGTATCGCCTTTACGGATGCCCATTACTTCAGAAAGAAGAGAATCGGAATATTTTGTATTTCCTCTCCAGGCCATGTTACCGAAATAGTATTTGGAACCTTCGCTGATTTTAAGATCCACCTGCAGGTTCCCTTCTGCATTGTAGTACTGCGTATCCTCCAGAATCTGCGCATCGCGGAAACCCAGTGAGTTATAATGATCCAGTACTTTCTGCTTGTCTTCTTCGTACTTGGTGAGGTCAAATTTGGCACCACTGAATTTAAAACGGAAATAAGGATCTAAAAGATTACGTGTTCTGAGCGGAGAAAGAAAACCCCAGTCTTTAAAATACTGCCGTACGCTGGGTTTTTCATTGGTACCATAAGGGCTTGGTGTTTCCACCGGGTTGAGCGTTACCTTGCTCATTTCCTTGGTGCCTTTCATTTCCTTTTTCAGCTTCAGGTCCGTAACGGATTCATTCCCGTAAAAGTTCACTTCATTGATCCGCACTTTGCGGCCTTTGTCTACAACAAACACCAGGGCGTTCGAATTCTTGAAGGTAGGGTCGGGACGTTCTTCCACGCGCACCGCCACATTCATAAATCCTTTTTCCGTGTAATATTTCCGGATCACTTCCACAGCCGTGCGCCGGCTGTTTTCGGTGATGATGGTTTGCTTGGGCATATTGAGCTTTGTGGTCAGCTCTTCCTGCTCCGATTTGCGGATGTTCTGGAATTTAATGCTGCCGAGTCGTGGCCTTTCCTGCACATTGATTTCAATTTCAATATTGTCTCCCCGTACAGCGGTAATAAAAACCTGGACGTTTGAAAAAAGTCGCTGGCGCCATAGGTTTGTAATGGCTTTTGAAAATTTGTCGCCACCGGGTATCATCACCTTATCGCCTACCTGCAGGCCGGAAATAGAAAGCACAATTCCGGTATCAAGCGTGGTAACACCGGTGATCTGGATGTTTGAAATGGTGTATTCTTTTGGTATGCGGGAAGTTTCCAGCGCCAGCAGATCGGGGTCTACTGAGGTAGGATTCTGGGCCATAGCGGCGGAGGTCAGGGCAGCACAAAAGATCGGGATCAGAATTCTGGAAATGTATCGTTGCATGATCAAAAGTTCAGTCAATCTCAAAAAATTACCGGGAAGCTTTAGCAGTTTGGGGGCAAATTAAAGGTAATTTTCAAACGGTTTTGTTAAATAGCACTCGTGTCGCGGGGTTGATTGGTTGAATAGTTGATTTGTTGAAACGTATCGACCGGATGAAAGATGGAGTACTACTGAAGATGCGCAGTTAACCAATCAACCAGTTAACCACTCAACCTATCAACTTTCCTCAAACAACCAGCTGGTCGCCGGTTTTACCGAAGCGCCGCTCCCGGTGCTGGTAATCGAGGATAGCTTCATATAGATTTTGTTTCCGGAAATCGGGCCACCGAACCTGTGTGAAATAAAGTTCCGCGTAAGCCAGCTGGTAGAGCAGGAAGTTCGAGATCCGGTATTCGCCACTGGTGCGGATCATCAGTTCCGGGTCGGGAAATCCACTGGTACAGAGATATTGCTGCAGGGTATCCTGGTTGATTTCTTCTACGGCAAGGTTGCCCGCCTTTACTTCCCAGGCAATATTTTTTACGGCATTCAGCAACTCCCACCGGCCACTGTAACTAAGCGCCATGATGAGGTTCAGCCCGGTATTGGCACTTGTAATTTCGAGTGCTTCCGCCAGGCTTCGACGCGCATATTCGGGCAGCATGCTCAGGTCACCGATCACATGAAGCTTGATATTATTTTTGCGCAGGCTTTCCACTTCATTGCGGATCGTGGACACCAGCAATTCCATTAAACCAACCACTTCATATTCGGGGCGGTCCCAGTTCTCAGTTGAAAATGCATAAAGGGTAAGACAATGAATACCCAGCTCCGCGCAGCCTTCCACGATATTGCGTACGCTTTCCACGCCGTGAAAATGACCATATAACCGGTCATGACCCTGCTCCTTTGCCCAGCGGCCGTTACCATCCATAATAATGGCAATATGGCGGGGCAGCCTGCTTTTGTCGATTTGTGCTAAAAGGTCGGACATGAAAATTTAGGTTGGCGGACAAAGATGAGAAATAAAATGCAACCGCAAAGACGCAGAGAACCAGATCCTTCGCTATTGCTCAGGACAAGCTTTGCGGTTAAAAAAAATCCCCAATTAAGGGGATTTAAAAAAATTAATTCGCTGTAGGACAGCGGTATGATTGCAGGTTGAAGCTCACATAAAAAATAGCCGTTGCAAACTGGTCACGGTTGGTGGATACTCCGCGCTGCGCACCTTTTGCACCAATGGGCACACCGGTTTCATACGAACGGTCAGACAGCAATAGCGCCGGGTTAGGCGTTCCATCCGGATTGGGAGGAAATATGGATGGTTCCACATAAGTTTTACTTACATCATCAAGGTAATCGGTCCTTGAAAATCGGTGTACTACCTCGAAACCAACATTGATCCGGTCGTTGATGGAATATTTAATTCCCACACCGAACGGAATCGCAAAAGCCATAGAGCTGTATGGCTGGCGGTCAGGATAAGAAGTATCACCCTGGCCTTCGGTACCCAACGGGCGGAGATAATATTTCTGTCCACCCAAATAGGTGTACGGATCGTAATTGAAAATGCTCATACCCAGTGTCATGTACGGCGTCCAGCGGAAATCCGGATCACCGGGCATGAAGCGGTAGAAGTTGAAATCGCCCTGCAGACCCAGTTCCCACACGTTGGTATTGAAACTCAGGTTGCGGCGGCGCATCATTTCATTATGCGTATTATAAATATCGGAGTATCCCAGCTGTGCATAAGAAGCGCCGATTCGCATAGCGATGTAGTTGCCAAAATTTTTACGGAAGAAAACGGAAGCAGCCGGCTTTGGCCTGTTCAGGCGTGCCTTTGTATTCAGGTCGCCGAAATAGTGTGCGGCTCCGAGGCCAATACCAAACTCACCTTCCTGTACAATGGCGTTCTGTGCCAGGAGGGAAAAGGGCAGACAGATTATGGCTATAGCCAGAAACTTTCTCATAACTGTATAACAGAGGGTTTTGCTCTCAAAAAAATTAAACGTAAAAACAGGGGCTTTTGGTATGGATAGTGGAGTTAGTTTCTTTTATCCAGCCCCCAAGATAATTTATTTCTCAGCGTTTGCAAGAAATTGTTCTCATTCAATCGTACCAGGTTGAGCATGAAGTTCTCCTTGCGTACAGCCAGCAAAACGTTCTTGTCCACCAGCTCGCGGCGGGAGTCCAGGGCGCAGATAATTTCGTCGGACCGGCTTTCCACTTCAAAAGAAATAATGGTATTATCAGGCACCACAATGGGGCGTACATTCAAGTTATGCGGGGCTATGGGCGTAATCACAAATGAGCAGGCCTCCGGGAATACAATCGGTCCGCCGCAGCTCAGGGAATAGCCGGTAGAACCGGTAGGCGTAGCCAGGATGAGGCCATCGGCCCAATATGTATTCAGCAATTCACCGTTTAAATAGGTATGGATCTTTACCATGGGGGCCGTATCGCGCTTATGAATGGCAAATTCATTTAATCCGTACGGCACTTCATTAAACAGGGGAATATTGGAATCGAGGTGAATAAGCGCCCGCTTTTCGATGATGTAGGATCGGCGGGCCAGGGCCTTTACCGCATCAATCATTTCATCCTTACCAATGGAGGCCAGGAAGCCAAGCCGCCCGAAATTAATTCCTACAACGGGGATGTTCTTATCGCGGATAAGGGTTACCGTATCCAGCAGCGTACCGTCACCTCCAAGGCTGATCAGGAAATCAACATCATTTTTTAATTCAGCATGATGCGAAAAAGTAAGCACGGAGGGAGGAAAGGAAAGATAAGGCTGAACCTCCCTGAAGAAAGGTTCAAAGATTACCGGAACAATACCTTCCTTGCCCAGTTCATCAAAAAACAGTTGTACATCTTTTTGCTGGGTCGATTCCAGCACCCTGCTGTAAATGGCTACCTTCAAAACGTATAATTTCTAAGCGCTTCCTGAAAGGAAGCGGTGAACCCGCAAGATTAATCAGAAGTAATTGCGCCGGTGTAAATATAGGCCGTTTTCACCTAAATGATTAAAGGTCCATTCCAATTTGATAACCAGGTCTGTGAAGGTTAAAATATCCAGGCCGAAGCCGCCGGAATAGAGTGGCCGGTTATTGAGACTGTTGAATCCACCCTGCGGGTTGTGCACATAACCCAGGTTGCCGTATGTCTTTGCAAATACTTTCAATGGAATGTTATTCAGCCGTTTGATTTTATTGGAAGGAATACGGATGGTTTTGTCCAGTACCTTTTGCGTCAGGGTGAGTTTTGTATAACCACCGGCTACCCCGTCGATCACATAATATTCATATCCCTGGATAAACATGTCGTCGCCTCCAAGGAACTGCTGGTTGATATAAGGCTGCTGGAAGGGAAGCTTGATCATACCCACGGTGCGCAGGTTAAAAAACATTTTTTGCGTGATGGGCCATGAACCCGCACCTTTCGCGGTGAGCTGCCAAACGTTGATCGGGTCATTAAATCCTTTTTTCTGGAGCGAAACCTCCGCTGCATAACCCTTCGTAGGATAGGGCATGTAATCGAGGTCAAAGAAAGTCATGCGATAGGAAAGAAACGGGAAGCGAATATTGTTTCCCTGTGCAAATTTCGGGTTCAGCTTGTAGATCGTATCCGCTACTGATTCATTGAAATATCCTGCCGTGAAAATATGCTTGGTTTTGATCGCCCTCCTGTAAATAACATCAATGGAAGAACGGAAATACTGGTGAATAAACCGGCTGTTATCTTTCAGCGAATTTGTTTTGTTGGCAAAGGTCATGTAGTTCACTTCCTTTTTCATGCCTACGGCAAGAGAAATATTGGTTGACCATTTCAATTGTTTATCGAGGAATAATCCTTCATACCGCAGGGAGGCCTGCTTGGTATACCCGTTCATCAGGTACAAATTCAGCTTGTCGTTGCGGCCACTTACATTATTATAATGAAGCTTCATTCCGTAATTGACCCGGGTGATGTCACGCTTCCGTTCCGTCCACCATTGCTGGATGTTTTCATCAACAATGCGTACATAGGGAATAGGATAAACATACCATCGTTCTTCCACTTCGATGTTCACGTACACGTCAAAGCCCTGCATGCTGTTCATGGATACCACCACATTGCGGAACAAACCGGTATTCATCAGCTGCTTCTGGGTTTCGCGGAATTTCTCCACGATTACGGTAAGCGGGTATTCTTCATTTTTCTGGAAGGAAAGTTCACGGATGATCGTAGACGTCCGTGTTTTATTGTTGCCTTTTATGGCAATATCCTTAATGATGTAGGTGGTATTGCTGTCGGTAACCGGGGCCTCTGTAGAAGTGGCCGTGGAATAGATCACGGGGTTACCTGAAAGGGTCAGTTGTGCCTTGAGTATCAGGGAGGGCACAAGAAAAATCCATAAGCAGGTATAACGGGCCAGGTGTCGCATCAGGTTCAGACTTATCAATATACTTACTAAATTGATACCTGAAATCAGCCTCATCAAAAAAAAGGGCAAAAAGGGGCAGAAAAAAACCTCAGATCCTGAGGTAATTCATGAGGTTATCGAAGTTATTCCGCAGTTCGTTCTCGTAAAGCTCTTCTCCGAAGTAATATTTCACGTTGTATTCATAGCGCTGCAGCGTGGCAATCACATCGGACACTTCCAGCTTGCTTACTCTTATGGTTACCTGCATTACACCCGTTTCGGGGTCTGTATAGGTGTTGAGTTGGGTAATTTGTGCGTCATTTGACTCTACAATACGGTTGATTTCCGTAAAAGAATAGCTCCGCCCCTCCATTTCCAGTACAATCAGGGCACCCGGGTCGTGAAGGCTCATGAACTCGGAAGCGTTGCGGAGAAGGTCGGTATAGGTCACAATACCAAGGAGTTGCTTTTCTTCAACCACAGGAACGATGCTGAGCTTGTGCACGACAGCGGCGTGGATGGCTTTGAGAAAATGATCTTTTGCCTGTACGGATGTTGTTCCGTCGGCTATGGGCAACTGCTGGATGGTTTGCTCATCGTCGCCATGCAGCAGTTGTTCTTCGGAAATAATGCCCAGGTATTGTTCCTGCTCCACCACCGGCAGGTGCGCCACATGATAATCATTCATCAGCTGGAGGGCATGATAAACTTTATCCGTTGGATGCAGGTAGGGGATGGAGTTCGATATGAGGTCTCTTGTTAACATTGGAGAACGGTATACAGTAAAAGACAACCCGGATCAGGCAACTGTTGCAGGCTGGCTCTGTTTTTTCAAAAATTTATCTAAGATCACATTGAACTCTTCGGGCTGTTCCATCATGGGAGCATGTCCGCACTTATCGATAAAATGAAGTTCGCTTCCGGGTATTAACCGCTGAAATTCCCGTGCCACGAAGGGCGGCGTGATGGTATCATTAGCCCCCCAGATCAGCAGTGTAGGCTGCTTGATGTTGCTGAGTTCTTCGCCCAGGTTGTTCCGGATGGCACTCTTGGCCAGGGCAATGATCTTGATTACTTTCAAGCGGTTACGGGTGATTTCAAATACTTCATCCACCAGTTCTTTGGTTGCCGTATTGGGATCATAGAAAGTCACTTCCGTTTTTTTCTTGATATACTCGTAGTCGCCGCGGCGTGGATAGGTATCGCCCATCCCGTTTTCAAAAAGCCCGGAGCTGCCGGTAAGGATCAGTGTTTTGATGCGTTCGGGATGTTTAAGCGTATGAACAAGGGCCACATGACCGCCAAGGGAATTACCCAGCATGTTTACATTGGTAAGGTTCATGACCTCCAGGAACTTATGTACATGCTTGGCCAATCCGCCGACTGAAGTATGAAGAATATCCAGTTCAAACAGAGGCAGCATGGGCACAATCACCTTATTGTGGTGACGGAAGTGTTCGATAAGGTCCCGGAAATTGCTTAATGCGCCGAATAAACCATGCAACAACACAAGCGGCTCACCTTCACCTTCTTCAATGTATTTAAATTTGCCTTCTTCTTTGATCGTATACTGCATCAGCTTACGTATGATTAATTTTTGCTAAAGTAAACATTTACCCTAAAAGGCATCGAGTGGTTTTCCGCTTCATTGATCGTTAAATTACAGTCCAATAAACACACCAAAAGCAAGCGGGCGCATAAGGTAACTGCTTCATTCTTTATCCCTACGGCATTACATTAAAATCGCATGCATGTAGGGGCAAACCATTATTTTGTATAGGCTTGTAGACCTGCCAGGTCGGTCAGACCTGGCAGGTCTTCTCCACCGAAAAAAGCATCCAGTTCGCTGAACATATCACGCAAAAAAGGGAGGATGGTTCCCAGGGCATTAATGAATTTCGGTGCCAGTGCCTGTATGAATGGATAGGCAACGGAAGCTTCTGCAGCCTGTGGTTTGATGATCTTTATATGCTCCGCATAAAAAACAAGTATGCTCAGCACAAAAAGATAGAGCACCATATAAAGCACGACCCCGCCTATCCTGTTCAGCCACCCGAGCATGGCCACCCGGAGAACTCCCTCCAGCGCTTTTGCACCCAGGCGCACCAGCAATACAACTAGTATAAATACGGCTGCAAACGCCAGCACTGGAAGCCAGCGCTGTGATATGGAAACATTCTCACCTATACAGGCAGCCGCTACTGCCGACAATTTCACCGCGGCTGTGATTCCAATGATAAAGGCGAGTAAGGAAAAAACGGCCATCACCAGGCCGTTGCGCAGTCCTTTAAATACTGCCATGATCAGCAGGACCAGGACAACAATATCAATGAACATGGTTACCGGGCTAATAACTCCTTAACCGTTGCCGATATGGTTTTGCCATCGGCACGACCTGCGAGTTTTTTAGAAGCTGCACCCATGACCTTGCCCATGTCGGCCGGTGAAGAAGCGCCGGTTTCAGAAATGATTGCGCTGATCTCGGCGCGCAATTCTTCTGCGCTTAATTGTTTGGGCAGGAATTTTTCAATCACGGAAATCTCTTCCTGTTCTTTGGTTGCCAGGTCTGTGCGGGCCTGCTGCTGAAATATTTCCAGCGAATCGCGGCGTTGCTTTACCAGTTTTTGCAGCAGCTTTACTTCATCTTCTTCGGTAAGCTGCTCTTTGGCGCCTTCAGCGGTTTTTGCCAGGATGATGGCCGCTTTAATGGCGCGCAGCCCGCGCAGTGCCGCTTCATTTTTTGACTTCATGGCATCTTTCATTTCGGCCATGATATTTTGTTCCAGGGTCATGTTATAGGGAGTTGGGGGTTATGTGTTGAAGATTTTAGATGGTCCACAAACCACGGTCCACGGTCCACGGAGGTGAAAGGTGAAACGGGTTGCGTACAATCCTGTATACTTAAATGAAAAGTGAGCATTGAAAAAGTTGAACTGTCCTGTAGGAAACCTCTTTCACGTTTCACCTTTCACATTTCACCTCCTACGTCGCTTTATTTTCCTTCATCTGTATCTCCTGGAATTTTTTATAGAAATCCCGGGCGAATTGTTTCATTTCGGCTACCAGTTCGGTTTGACGGGTGGCGCGTTCGAATGTGTCGGCCATGGTCATCATGGTCTGGTAATAAAAATCAGCCATTTCATCCACCATCATTTTCTGGGTCCAGAGGTCGATGCGCAGCGCGGTCTTATCGGCACCGTCCCAGAAAGACAGCATAAAGGCCTTGGCCTGCTGCGCCCTGTCTGCCGTACTCTCGGTTGCTTTCCATTCTATCTGCTGCGGAATCCGGGCTTCATCCAGTTCCACATCAATCACGATACTTGATTTCACCATCATTGAAAATTGAGCGGCGAAGGTAACTTTTTCTGGTTTACGGCTCTTTCAATAGCGCTCCCTACCAGCGCGGCCGTCCGGTCCCAGGAATATTGAAGGACTGTTTCTTTTCCTTTTAAAATAAGGCCCGAACGCAGGCGCTCATCTTTATAAATACGCATCATGGCCTCCGCCATTTCATTTACCTCCCTTGGATTAAAATACAGGGCAGCCTCACCCGCAATCTCCTGCATGGATGTGCCTTCCGACGTAAGCACCGGTACATGACACTTCATGGCTTCCACCACCGGCACCCCAAATCCTTCAAAAAAAGACGGGTATACCAGCGCGTAGGCTCCTGCCAGCAGGCGGGCCAGGTCTTTTTCTTCGAGGTAACCGGTCAAAATAACATCATCGCGAAAGCGGAACGTGCGAAGCAGTTTCAGGAAGTCTTCATTTTTCCAGGCCAGCCGGCCGGCCAGTACGAGTTTCATCCCGCTTTGCTGTCGTTTTTTAAAAAATGAAAAGGCCCGGAGCAGGTTTTCAAGGTTCTTTCGGGGCTGGATGGCGCCCACATATATAAAGTATTCCGCGCCTCCGGAATGTTTTTCTTTCACTACTTCCCGTTCCATGAATGAAATGGGTTGAAACACTTCTTTGGCGGCACTGTATACAACAGATATTTTTTCTTCCGGGATACCGTAGCGTTCCATAATGTCTTTTTTGGAAAAGATGGAAACTGTGGCCACCGATTGTGCCCGTTTTAAAAACCTGGGGACATATCTTTTTAAATAAAGAAGATGACTTTTCTGGTAGCCTTTCGGGTAATGTAAAAATCCAAGATCATGAACAACGAGACACTGGGGCACTTTTGTCGCCAGGGAACAATATCCATCAGGTGAAACAAATACATCAGCTTTTATCTTTTTCAGAAGGCGCGGCAGCCGCAGGTCGTACCAGAATTTCCAAAGAAGCGGGTGGCGGGCGGGCGGACCAATCACAAGGGGTATGACGTTCGGGGAAAACATAAACGACGGGTCATAAGGCCTGTCGAAGATGAAATAAAACCGGTGTTCGGGATGCAGGGCGGCCAGCCGGGTAAAAACTTCCTGTATAAAATACCCATAACCTTCCAGTGCGCCCTTCCGGAGAAACCTTGTATTTACGGCAATCACCATAAGGGGGCAAAGGAAAGGAATATCGAACAAGGAACAAGGAACCGGGAATGTTGAAGGTGAGGTAAGAAGTACGATGTAGGAAGTACGAAACAACCCTTACCAACGAAAAGCTTTGCGAACAGTCGACAACTCCAATCATTCAAAGCGTAGCGAAGAATCTATGGACTGATCCAGAGGAGGCAATAAGGTATTAAGGACCACAGGAAGACAATCCTCAATGCTGGGCTCAATACTTCCCGTTCCCTTCTCATTTGGTTGCATTCACAGACTCAACAGTTGGGGAAATTTTGTGGAAGTCTATTTCCCAATTAGGGGAGCAGATTGTTGTAATATTTCAACAAAACTCATTTTCAGGTGTTTAAAGGCAGATTTTTAAGGTGATCCTTCAGTTGGTACCATGTTTGTTTCTAATTCTTTAATCGAACGCTTCACCCTTAACCTTACAAACTAGTTATAAACGACCTCTTAGGTGGAAGAGGATGGTGGCTTGTAAAAGGGGCCTTGGTTCGGGGCCCCTTTCTTTTAATTTCTCAGATTCCACTGAATTGATTGATTGCCCCTGTTCGCAGGGGCTTTTCATTACGGGGAATGAAAGAAACGAACCCTTGGTATTCATCTTTTTGTATTCATGGATCGTTTCAGGAAATTGTTATCACTTCCTTTGCTTGTTATATTGCATTTAAACAGTATTTTGCCTTCGCAATCAGCAGATCAGGATATCTGCAAATAAGCAAGAAGCCCGGGAATGCTCCTTTTAATCTGTGAACTCCCTGATCTTTCTCCAATTTAAATTCGGGATCCTGAAGCTTTAATTTCAAATTACATTAGTTGTTACATGGAATATAATACTACCAGAAACCACCTGACAATGCGCGAATATGGCCGCCATGTACAGAAAATGGTGGAACACCTGCTCAGCATTGAAGACCGCGAGCGCCGGCAGCGCCAGGCTTACGTGGTTATCGAGCTGATGGGTTTTTTAAACCCGCACCTGAAGAATGTGGAAGACTTCCGTCACAAGCTGTGGGATCACCTGTTTTATGTAAGTGATTTTAAACTCGACGTGGATAGTCCCTATCCTATTCCCCAGAAAGAAACATACAAGGCAAAGCCGGAACCTCTTTCCTATCCAAAGCGTTACCCTAAGTTTTCGCACCTGGGTAAGAACCTGGAACTGGTGATCAATAAAGGTCTTGCAGAAGAAAACCCGGAAAAGCGCCAGGGCTTCGCCAACGCGATTGCTTATTACATGAAGCTGGCTTATAACAACTGGCATAAGGACACCGTGCATGATGATAACATCCAGGCCGAACTTACGGCCATTACGGAAGGTCAGCTTGAATTCACCAACACGCCTTATGTAAAGGCCTACCGTCCTTCACAGGATCGCGACCTGCGCGACCGTGACCGGGGCGGCTATGGACGCCAGCGCGGTAAGTTCCAGCAACGCAGCGGGAATGGCGGCGGCGGCGGCAACCGGAATGACAAACGGGGAAACGGGAATCAGAAGTTTGGCAAGAAAAGATTCTAAGTACCATAAACCTTTTAATTTGATAAGTTGATTGAGCAATCGGTCAGCTTATTTTTTTATAGCAGGTAATTTGCAGCAGTACCAATCCGGTTGGCCTACGCTAACGGGTAGATCATTATTAATTCAACAGACATGGGATCATTTGAAGTACAGGGTGGAAAAAGACTCAAGGGCGAAATCATACCGCAGGGCGCCAAAAACGAAGCACTCCAGATCATCAGTGCCGTTCTTCTTACCGATGAAAAAGTAACGATTGAAAATATCCCGGACATTATAGATGTCAATAATTTAATTGAGCTGCTGGAGGAAATGAACGTGAAGGTTGAACGGCCCCACCGGCATACGGCCACCTTCCAGGCAGAACATGTCGATTTCAATTACCTGCGTACCGAGGAATTCCGCTCGAAAAGCGGTAAGCTGCGCGGATCGGTTATGCTGGCCGGACCCATGCTGGCCCGTTTTAAAAAAGCGTTTATTCCCAAACCAGGCGGAGACAAGATCGGCCGCCGCCGGCTCGATACCCATTTACTTGGTTTTGAAAAACTGGGCGCCACTTTTACCTATCATCCGGAAGGCTTTTATGAATTTACCACCGATGGATTGAAGGGCCGCTACCTGATGCTGGATGAACCTTCTGTAACAGGAACAGCAAACGTGGTGATGGCAGCGGTAATGGCCAAAGGGGCTACCGTAATTTATAATGCCGCCTGCGAACCCTACGTTCAGCAATTGTGCAAACTGCTGAATAAAATGGGCGCCAGCATTACAGGTATCGGCAGCAACCAGCTGGTGATTGAAGGCGTAGAAAAACTGCATGGTGCCAGCCACCGGATGCTGCCCGACATGATCGAGATCGGGTCCTTTATTGGGCTGGCCGCCATGACCCAAAGTGAATTGACCATTAAAGATGCCAGTGTTGAACACCTTGGTGTGATCCCTGAAAAATTCCGGCAGCTGGGCATCCGCATGGAGATTACCGGGGATGATATTCATATCCCGGCCCAGGACCTTTATGAGATCCAGACCTACATGGATGGCGGAGTGCTTACTATTTACGATCATCCGTGGCCCGGGTTTACCCCGGATTTACTCAGTATTGTGCTTGTGGTGGCTACGCAGGCGCGGGGCTCGCTGATGGTGCACCAGAAAATGTTTGAAAGCCGTCTGTTTTTTGTAGACAAGCTGATTGAAATGGGGGCGCAGATCATTCTTTGCGATCCGCACCGGGCGGCCATTATCGGGTTGGAGCGGCGGAATAAATTGCGTGGCATTAAAATGAGTTCCCCGGATATCCGTGCGGGTGTGGCCCTGCTCATTGCAGCACTCAGTGCGGAAGGCACCAGTATCATTCAGAATATCGACCAGATCGATCGCGGGTACCAATACATTGATAAACGCCTTCAGGACCTGGGTGGGGAAATCAAAAGGGTTTAGGAATATCGAACAAGGAATATTGAACAAGGAATGTTGAAGGGAAGGATGAACGTCAATGGCCGAAGGCCGTATGGATCTACCCTTCGATATTTCATATTCCTTGTTCCTTGTTCGATATTCCTATTGGCTTACCCACGTCAGCTTTTCTTCCAGCGGCTGGCGTTTGCCGGCAGGAGAAGGAACAGCAACATGCGCCAGGTAAAAGAAACCAAGCAGTTTGTCTTCCGGTGCCAGGCCGAAAAATGGCTTGGCTTCTTCCTTATAAGTTACGCCACCCGTAGTCCAGTAGCCGCCGAGGCCATAAACTGTTGTAGATAAATAAATGTTCTGAACCGCACAGGACACGGCCTCCACTTCTTCAATTTCAGGAAAGCGCCGTTCGGCATTACGCTTCATACACAAGGCAATCACGTGTGAAGCTTTCTGCGGATTGGCCAAAAGGTTCGCATACGTTGCTTCTTTATAATTTTCACCCGCCCCCGCTTTATAGGTTTCTGCCTGGAAGGTGGCCAGCTTTTTCAGGCCTTCACCTGTAAACACCACAAAGTGCCAGGGCTCCGTTCTTCCATGGTTCGGTGCCCAGGTGGCATTCTCGAGGATCTGCCGGACAATCGCATCATCAACACGTTTATTTTCCGCAAACTGCTTTGGAAATACCGACCGGCGGTTCCGTACCAGTTGATTAAAGGCTTCAATATTATAGTCCATCATTTTCTAATTGATCCGCAAAATTCCTGTTTCTCCTCCAAAGCGCCACACTTTTCATTCCTACACCTCTCAACCTTAACCTCAACCTCAACCTGCAACAATGTAAATATCCGACACGATAAGTTTCGTAGATCCTGCTCATTTCTCCGCTTATGGTACCATCCCGCCTGCAGCGTAGTATAACTGTTTTATGTCCCCGGTTCTTTAGTGATTTGATGAAAATTTTCTGCCATGAGCCGTTTATCCCTCCTTATTTTCTTTCTGATCTCCAACTTTTTTGTTTCGGCACAGGAGGCAAAAGGCCGCATCGGGATCACCATTCTTTCTCCGGAGAATACACCACTTGAAGGAGCAACAGCTGAACTCCTGCGCTCCAAAGATTCCGTGCTGGTTAAAACGTCCCTGAGTGATAAATCGGGTGTGGCAATTTTCGAGCAGGTTAAACCCGGCGAATACCTGTTGCGTACCACGATGGTTAACCACACTGCTTCTTATTCGGCACCGTTTACTATTGGGAGCGACAACCTTACGGTAACCCTTTCTTCCATTGTGCTTTCTCCCGCACCATCCGGACAACTGCAAAATGTAACCGTAACGGGCAGGAAGCCATTCATTCAAAAATTAACCGATCGCATTGTGGTGAACGTCGAAAACAGCATTGTAAGCGCCGGAAGCTCCGCCCTGGACGTACTGGAAAGATCACCGGGCGTTACCGTGGATGGGAATGATGCCATCAGTTTGCGCGGACGGGCCGGTGTGATCATCTTCATTGATGGGAAACCATCGCCGATGACAGGAGCCGACCTGGCGAATTACCTCCGTGGACTACCCGTAAATGCTATTGAACGCATTGAAATCATTACCAATCCATCTGCAAAATATGATGCCGCCGGCAACTCGGGCATTATTGATATCCGGATGAAAAAAGACCAGCGCCTGGGAACAAATGGTACGCTGAACGCCGGGTATGGCCAGGGCATTTACCCGAAAGCAAACGCCGGAACAACCTTTAACTACCGAAATAAAATAGTAAATGTGTTCGGCAACTATAATTTTTCACACCGGCAGATGTTGAACGAATTGATCCTGAACCGGAACTTTTACAACCGTGGCATATTCAATGGCTCGGATGATAAACACAATTACGCGAAAATGACGGTCAATGGGCACAATGCCCGGATCGGTGCAGATTTCTTCCCGGGTAAAAAAACGATAATCGGATTTGTTGTGAGCTCGAACTCCAATTCATTTACCCGCGACAACCGCAACAGCTCTGTGGTGAATGATGCATCCCTGCAACCTATATTCACGTTCAATACAAGGGCAACAAATGATGATGCCGGGAAAAATATGGTAGGTAACATAAACTTCAAAACAACATTCGACAGTACCGGGAGAGAACTGACGGCCGATGTAGATTACGGCACCTTCACCAACGCATCACTTTCTTCAACCGGCACCCGGTACTTTAAACTGGATGGATCTTCACAGCAACCCGATTACATACTGGATGGCGACCAGGATGGAAAGCTGACACTCAAAACAGCCAAAGCCGATTATGTACACCCGCTAAAAAAAGGCGCGAAGTTCGAAGCCGGCGCCAAAACCAGTTTTGTGTCTTCCGACAATGATGCTAAATTTTTCGATATGAGCAGCGGAAGTCCCGTTAACGACATGAACAAAACCAACCAGTTCTTCTACCAGGAAAATAACAACGCTGCCTATATGAACTTCAGCAAAGATTATAAGAAGTTCAATTTCCAGGTTGGACTGCGCGGTGAACAAACCAACATTAAAACACACCAGGTGCGCGGTAATATTAAATGGGATTCTGCTTACCTGCAATTATTTCCTAGCGCCTACTTTAACTATAAACTGAAAGAAGACCAGACGCTGGGTGTATCGGTGAGCCGCCGTATTGACCGCCCCGGTTATTCGCAACTCAATCCTTTCCTGTTCCTGATTGATGTCACCACCTACGGTACCGGTAACCCCGGGTTGTTACCGCAGTTTACCTGGTCGTATGAAATGAACTATAATGTAAAGAGCCTCAATTTTACTTTGGGATACAGCAGAACCAGCAGGGTACAGAACATTGCCATCGTGCGGTTCAGGGATGCTTTCCCGAATATTCCTTCAGAAGATAATGTAACCGTCCAGATACCGGTAAACCTCGATGCGTCCGAATATTATGGTCTTACCATTTCAGCTCCTGTACGCATCAGCAAATGGTGGAACATGGTGAACAATGGCAATGTTTATTACAACCATTTCAAAGGCAACCTGGGTGGCACGGCACTGGATAACGGGGCACCTGCATTCGACATCCGCACCAACAATACTTTCACGTTCGGGAAAGGATGGGCCGCTGAACTCAATGGAAACTTCAATTCAGGAGGTCGTTATGGATATATGGTGTCCAAATCGCAATGGGGCGTGGCAACGGGTGTACAAAAAACGGTGATGAAAGGCAAGGGCACAGTGCGTTTTAATGTGACCGATATTTTCTGGACCAACCTTCCAAGGGCCACAATAAATTTCCCCGGCAAGTACATCGAGAACTGGCATGCTTACCGCGAAACACGCGTGGCGAACCTGAATTTCACCTATCGTTTCGGCAGCAATAAAGTTCAGGCCGCGCGCAAGCGAGCAACTGCATCAGAAGAAGAAAGAAGAAGGGCAGGTGGAAATTAATCCGGGAGGCTGATCGACCAACGTTATTCGGCGACAGGAGAAATGCAACCGCAAAGCCGCAAAGGCGACAACCGATTAACTAATCAACCAATCACAAACCAAAATCAACTCCTTTCAGCAATTTCAAATGCGGTTCAATAATGGAGACCGTATGATTGCTGATGAAGCTGCGCAGGTGTTTGTAAAAATGGCTGTAGTCGTAATAACCATAGGTACTGAAATGAAATGTTTGCGCATCCGTTGTAAGGTGCTCTATGGCTTTGCGGATACGCATGATCTGGAGCGCCTGTTTGCTGCTGATGCTCGTAGCTGCTTCAAAGTACCGTTGAAGCGTGCGGGATGATATGCCGTAGCTGCGGGCCAGTCCTTCAACGGAAGGATTGAAATCATTTTTCTCGTTGCACCCCGAAAGAATACGGGTAACAATATCAACATGCTTTACAGAACCTGCACCTTTTTCAATGATCCGTTCGTAATAACCCGACAGGATGTCGATGCGTTTGGCAAATGACTCCGCATCTTTTACTTTTTCAATGATCCTGCGGTCGATAAGATAAGCCAGCGGAAAAATGTACTCCCGGTACTCATAAAAGTTGATCTTCTTTTCAAATACAACCGGTGATACCCGGAATTTAATTCCGAATAACCTGTTGCCGGCAGAATGATGACAGATCATGTATTTGTGCCGCGGAAGAAAACCATCCGAACGCATCTCAAATGACTCTTCTTCCAGTTGCATAATGAAGGGAGTTCCGAGGTTGATCAGGTAAGTATAGCCTACATTGGGAAACAGGGCGTCGGAAAATCCGGAAGGATGCTTTGCCCAGAGCGTATCGAAATCTGTTTCCCAGAAAAAATCAATAAACCCTGAAAGCGATTTCTTCGCTTTCCTGCGATGGTAGCGGTATTGGAAATGATCTTTATGAAAAAACTCAACGTGTTGCACAAGCGTTAAGGTACGTTAAGCCATGATTTTATTTTAACCGCAAAGACGCAAAGTTTCGCAAAGTTTCTCATTACGAAAGCACTTTAGAACGTCGACTGTGGACCGTGGACTTCCTTATCTTCGCAGCTTCATGACCATTAATAACCAACAGAAGATTATTATCATTACTGCTCCGTCGGGGGCCGGTAAAACCAGCATTACGCGCTACCTGTTGAGAAAATATTCCGGCAAACTCGCTTTTTCCGTGTCAGCTGCAACACGCCCGCCCCGGGGTAATGAACAGAACGGAAAAGATTACTACTTCATGCCGGAAGAAGAATTCACCAATAAAATCCAACATGACCAGTTTGTAGAATGGGAAATGGTTTATGAAGGAAAATATTACGGCACACTCAAGTCCGAGCTTGCCCGCATCTGGTCGGAAGGAAAGGTTCCCCTGCTTGATATAGATGTGAAAGGAGCCATTCACGTTCAGCAGCAGTTTCCTGAAACCACCTTATCTATTTTTATTGAGCCGCCAAGCATTGATGAGTTGAAAAGAAGGCTCACCGGCCGCGGTACGGAAAACGAAGAATCACTCCAGGCCCGGATCAACAAAGCGGCCTATGAAATCTCCTTTAAACATTCTTTTCACCAGGTTATTTTAAACAATGACCTGGACAAAGCCTGCGCTGAAGCAGAAGCCGCCGTTCTGGCCTTCATTGGGTAAAGGGCCGTGGATTTATTATCTTAGCCCGATGATCGCTGTACAAACGCTGGTTTGGTTTTTTGTGACCTTGCTGATGATGGGATTTTTTGCCGGTATCGAAATGGCCTTCTACAGCGCCAACCGCTTTGGAATTGAACTCCGTAAAAAACAGGGCAAGCCCGGTGGCGTACTCCTCGCGCGCTTTATTGAAAACCCCGAACTTTTCCTGGGCACCACCGTAATCGGATTCACTATTTTCCTTGTGTGGTTTGTGCTTCTTTTCAACCTCGTAACGGCTCCCATATGGACCTTCCTGGGCCTCGGTGCGGAGCGTTTCGACTGGCTGCGCCTCAGCCTTGATATCATACTTGCCACCTTTATTGTATTGATCTTTGCGGAATTTATTCCGAGAGCTATTTTCCGCGCAAGAAGCAATTTCATTTTATCGAGGCTTGTATGGCTGATCAATATTTTTTACCAGTTACTGCAGCCACTTGCTTCCCTTTTTATGGCAGCCGCTTCCTGGATGCTGAAAAACATCTTTGATGTGCGCATAACCGAAAAGAAGGAGCATTATAATAAAAGCAACCTGGAGACTTTGTTCCAGCAAACCAATGAAACCGATTATGAAGGACAGGATCTGAATACGGAATTATTTGAAAACGCCCTGGAACTGCCGAAGATCAAAATCCGCCAGTGTCTTGTTCCGCGCAAAGAAGTTATCGGGCTGGATATAAAATGCCCGGTGGAACAGGCGCGGCAAAAATTCATTGACACCAAGCTGAGTAAGCTCATTGTTTACGAAAGCAATATTGATAACATTATCGGATACATCCACCAGCTGGATATGTTTAAAAATCCAACCGATCTTGCTTCCATATTATTGCCTATTCCTGCCGTACCCGAAACCATGAGCGCTACGGATCTGATCAGCAAGTTCACCAAAGAGCGGAAGAGCATTGCCTGGGTGGTGGATGAATTTGGCGGAACCGCCGGTATTGTTACCATGGAAGATGTGCTGGAAGAAATTTTCGGTGAAATACACGACGAATACGACAGCGAGGAATTTGTTGAAAAACAGATATCCGAAAATGAATATATTTTCTCAGGCAGGCTGGAACTCGATTACCTTTCCGAGAAATTCAGCCTCGAATTTCCGGACAACGAATCTGAAACCTTATCGGGATATATTATCAACTCCCACGAAACCATCCCCAGGCAAAAAGAAAGGATCATCATTGACGATTATGAATTCGACATCCTGAACGTAAGTGATACACGGATCGAAATGGTAAAGCTCAGGATCCTCAAATAACCCCCGGAAATCTTATTTCATCCTTAAAAATCGGGCGTTCATCCCAAGGTGCTCCGGCCAGGGCCGTTACCGCGTTATATTGTATCCGTTCAAAAAACTTATATGACTAAAAACCTAGTATTGTCCCTTTCGTGCCTGTTGGCCGTAGCTTCCGGCTATGCACAGGATAAATCGAAAGCTGCGGTTACTGCGCCTCCGATGGCTGCCGATACCGCGAAAATGAAAAAGCCTGCCGGTATATCCGACAAGGTAAAAACCAGTAAAAAGAGTGACGGCCTGTTTACCATTTACCAGGATACGGCCACCGGTACAGTTCAACTGTACATTAAAAAAAACCAGCTTGGTAAAGAATACATTTACCAGAGCTTTTCCATCAACGGACCAACTTCTTTGTACCTGAACCAGAGCATGCACCGGGCAAACTTTGCCTTTAAAGTGCAGAAGTCTTTTGATAAACTGGAATTCTCCCGCGTCAACCATTCATTCTGGTATGATCCTTCCAACCCGGTAAGCAAATCCAAAGACGTTGACAAGCCGGAAGCCGTATTCCTGGTCGAAAAAATTTCCAGTGAAGATGGTGACGGGTACCTGGTGAATGCAGACGCACTTTTCATCAGCGAAAAGCTGGACCCCATCAAGCCTGTATCTCCTCCGGGTATGATGTCTTTTGCACAATTCAACCTTGGAGGCCTGAACCCGGCCAAATCCAAATATGCAGCCGTTAAATCTTTTCCTACCAATACAGACATTGTAGTGGACCTGGCTTATGATAATCCTGCTCCATTTGTTTCCGGTGGTGCCGACATTACCGATGCTCGTTACATCCGCGTACGGATGCAGCACAGCCTGATGGAAATGCCCAATAATAATTTCCAGTCCCGCCGCGACGACCCGCGTGTTGGTTACTTCTCACAGCAGGTGACCAATCAAACGAGCATTAACCCGGTTCCTTACAAAGACCTGATCAACCGCTGGAACCTCGTGAAGAAAGATCCCGCTGCTGCTGTCAGCGAGCCGGTAGAGCCCATCGTTTTCTGGGTGGAGAATACAACACCCTACGAATACCGCCAGACGATCGTTGATGCCGGACATAAATGGAACCAGGCTTTTGAAAAAGCAGGTTTTAAAAATGCCGTGCAGATGAAGATCATGCCGGATGATGCGGACTGGGACCCGGCCGATATCCGTTACAATGTTATCCGCTGGGTTTCTTCAGCCAATCCCCAGTATGGAGCCATCGGGCCTTCTTTCGTAAATCCGAAAACCGGCCAGATCCTGGGTGCCGATATTACCGTAGAATGGTACAGCGGCAGCGCTACGCCCATCATGGATGAACTGGCCAACGGCAAGCCATCCACCGGTCTTCAGTTCCCCGGAATGGAAATGAACCATTATGAGCATTGCACCATTTCTTCGGAACTTAAAGCGCAACTCGTTACCGGTATGACCACACTGGATGCTACCGGCGCCGGTGAAAAAGAAATCTCTGAAATGCACCAGCAGTTTCTTACCTATCTCATCATGCATGAAATGGGACATACACTCGGTTTGAACCACAACATGAAAAGCTCGCAGATGTGGTCTCCTGCTGAAATTCATAACAAGGAACTAACCCGCAAGTATGGCCTGATCGGTTCTGTAATGGATTATCCCGCTATCAATATCTCTCTTGACCGTTCAAAGCAGGGCGATTACTATACAACACTGGCCGGTCCTTATGACCTGTGGGCGATAGAGTATGGTTACACGCCATTTACTGCTACGGAAGAAGAAGCCGGTCTGAAAAAGATCCTCTCCCGCAGCCATGAGCCAAGACTGACGTTTGGTAATGACGGTGATGACATGCGCGCTCCCGGTAAAGCCATGGATCCCCGAGTGAATATCAATGACCTTACCTCTGATGCCATCGGTTATGCGGAAGAGCGCTTGAAACTGGTAAACTCCCTTATGGGCAAGATCGTTACCAGGTACACCAAGCCCGGTCAGTCTTATGCTGAACTGCGTGCCCGGTATGGTACCCTGCAGGGACAGCGTTCGGGAATGATCGCTGCCATCAGCCGTTATGTAGGCGGGGTGTACGTGGACAGAAGTTTCCCGGAACAGGGTTCGGGCAATAAACCCTTCACTCCTGTTTCTTTAAAGGAGCAGAAAAGAGCGGTTGACATGCTGAACAAATATGTTTTTGCTCCTTCGGCTTTTGATGCGGATGCACAGGTATTTCCTTACCTGCAGCCGCAGCGCCGTGGGTACAACCAGAATCCGAATGGTGATGATTACCGCGTTACCAACGTGATACTGAACAACCAGATGGGTGCACTGGCGCACATACTGCACCCGGCTACCATGCAGCGGATCACCAACAGCCGTTTGTACGGAAACCAGTACAGCGCTGCTGAAGTGTTGAATGATATTACAGCCGGCATTTTTGCTGCTGATCTGAAGACCAATGTAAATGTATACCGTCAGTACCTGCAGGTTTCGTATGTAAAGCAACTGGCTTCCATCATGGATCCGAAAAGCCAGGCGTATGATGAAGTGGCGAAAGCTGCTGCACTGAACACATTGAAAAAGGTAAAGGCCCAGCTGGCAACAGCTGTTTCTACAAATGAAGAGACTAAGGCACACCGTTCCAACATCGTGTTCATTATTAATAATGCACTGGAAGTAAAGTAACTCACTTATTATAGGATTAAAAGGATTTCACAGATAAAGTCCCGCCGATGGCGGGACTTTTTTTTAAACCATTCTTTACAACTTAGCGCCTTTGCGATTGAAAGGCAACCGCAAAGGCGCAAAGGTTATTTGGTTTTACGTTGCACGTGCCAATGCAGTCTTTACTTACTGGTGCTCAATCAGTCTTCTATCTTAACACCGCGTTGATTAATTGGCTTATAGATTTACTTTCTTTCTTTTTGTTTTTATGAGAGGCTTGTCACTTTCTTTGCCTTGAAGCAAAGAAAGTAACCAAAGAAAGTTCAATGCCGCCATGATCGCTCCGCGCATGCGGCAGGGCCCGCGCGCAGGGCACCAGTCTTTTCTGGTAGCAATGTTTTCCTATTATGTCTGTCCTGGCCTTTCTGCTCAAGCATCCAACTGCGCTGTATTTCCCCTAGGCTTATGCTACAGTCTTTTCTTACAGTTCAGGGTCGGGGAAATAAGGCGCTTATCAGCCACGCTGATAGTACTCGTAGCGAAGTATTGGGGCTTCATCGATTGATTGGGGCAAGGCCTGCAGGCGGCTCGCCTGGGAAAAGGTCCGGATAGGGATTCCCTATTGTTTTAAAGCCATTAAGTCCGTACTAAGTCCGTCATTTGACGGACTTAGTACGGACTTGGTACGGACTAGATAGGGACTTGTTCCCTATTTGCCTTAAGTAAAGGGATCTGGATGGAAAAGGGATAAAAATGGGAAAGGAAAAAAAGTCCTTTCGCTCCTCCACTGCTTTTTTTCGTTACGCTATACGATCTCTGAACCAAAGGAACAGGCTGCTGCGCCTATTGCCCGATGGTGGTGCTTTAGTGAATAACTCTGCTTTAAACCGGGCAATACAGCGCCTTTAGCTTGGGGGACTGAACTATTTACCTGTAGTGCGCTTCATAACTTCAAAGAAAGACGGAACACCGCAGGAAATGTTTCAGACAAGCTTTGGGTGACCGTTGTGCGCGGGCCGGCAAAACCCGCGGAGCGTTGGGGTTTGCCTTGATCTTTTTGTTCTACTTTTTGCATCAAGGCAAAAAGTAGAAAAGACTGAACTACAGGAAAACACAGCAACAAAAAAGACTGACCGAACATTTAGAAACAGAAACAGAAAGAGAAAGAGAGTAAAGACTGAAATAAAGGGCTCAAAGCTCGCAGCTTGTAGCTCGCAGCTTGTAGCTTGCAGCTCCCAGCTATCTCCTTCTGTTTAATTGCAAACTTCTTCCCTGGAAACCCAGCCTGAACAGCCCCTAATCAAATAACTAATTTTCTTCCCTTTAAAAGAAAATTTACTCCTGCACTTATCTTTGCCGCACTTCATTAATAATGGCTTTACGATTTTTTAAACGGAATACCGATTCAGAGAGTGCCGAAATGTCTTTTGTAGACCACCTGGAGGTACTTCGCGGACATCTTTTCAGAAGCGCCCTTGCCGTGGCTGTCGGTGCCATCATCGTAGGTATTTATAATGAATTTTTCGTCCGGAATGTGCTGATGGGCCCCACCCATAGCGATTTCCCTACGTATTACTGGCTTTGCCGCGCAGGCAGGGGCCTTGGACTGGGCGATTCCATGTGCATGAGTTCCCTCAATATCGCCCTTCAGAATACGGTGGTGGGCGGGCAGTTCAGCATGTTCTTTACCGTTGTTTTTGTAGGCGGGCTGATTATCGCATTTCCTTATGTTTTTTTCGAGTTCTGGAGTTTTATCAAGCCTGCCCTTTCGCAGAAAGAACTGAACCGCTCCCGTGGTGTCATCTTCTGGGTATCGCTTCTCTTTTTTTCGGGAGTAGCCTTCGGATATTTTATCATTGCGCCCTACACCGTGAACTTCTTTGCCAATTTCCAACTTGATGAAAACATTGAAAACCGCTGGACGCTCGGCAGTTATATTGATACCCTTGTTCCGATTATATTCGGAACAGGCCTGGCTTTCCAGCTTCCGCTGGTCATGTTTTTCCTGTCCAAAGTAGGAATCGTTTCACCGGATTATTTACGCAGGGTGCGTAAGTATGCCATCGTGATCATCTTCGTGGTATCCGGGATCATCACTCCACCTGATGTGATCAGCCAGGTAATTGTTTCACTCCCCTTGTTGCTGCTTTACGAAATTTCCATTTGGCTGAGCGCACGGGTTCAAAAAGAACGGGAGCTGGAAGAAGAAGAATGGAGTTAGGCTCTTCCCCGTGTCCCCAAATCCATCCGGGCCTGCATGGCCTTTCCTATTTTTGTAACAAACAACCATGATGGAAACCACCTTTGATAAAAGCAAAACTGTAGCCATCGGCGCCGACCATGCAGGGTATGAATACAAATCCATGCTCATGCACCTGCTAAAAAGAAATGGTTTTGAAGTAAAGGATTTCGGCACGTTCAGCCCCGACTCGGTAGATTATCCCGACTTTGCGCATCCCGTTTCGGATGCCGTTGAAAGCCGGGCTGCTGAATGGGGCGTGCTGGTTTGCGGCAGTGCCAATGGGGTAGCCATTACGGCCAATAAGCACCAGGGTATCCGTGCCGCCATCTGCTGGAACCCGGAAGTTGCCCAACTGGCCCGGCAGCATAACAATGCCAACATCCTTTGCATCCCGGCGCGGTTCATTTCTACGGAAGAAGCAAAAACAATCGTGCAGCTTTTTTCAGAAACCCCTTTTGAAGGCGGGCGTCACCAGAAAAGAGTAGGCAAAATCGCCTGCGTTTAATTATCATAAAAACTGATCCCATAAACACATGAAAAAAATATTTACTCTTGTACTCCTTGCCGGTGCCTTGAACAGTGCCGCACAGAAAGCTGCGCAACCTGATAAGTATGCAAAAACCATTACTTCCGACGACCTGAAACGGCACCTCTATATTGTAGCCTCCAAAGAAATGGAAGGCCGCGAAACCGGAACGGAAGGCGAACGAAAAGCAGCTGCCTATATTGAGAATGAATTTAAGCGCATAGGATTGCAACCGGGCAATAACGGAACTTACCGGCAGTTTTATAACATCTACCAGGATTCGCTGGTGGATGCGGTTCTTGAAGTGGGCGGGCATCGTTTTACCATGGACACCGATTTCAGTCTTCAGATGGCTAATACCCTTGATGCAACGCTGCGCTTCAGTGAAGTGGTTTTCATTGGGCAGAACAGCGCGGATTCAGCGCGCAATGCGAACCTCGCCGGTAAACTGGTTATGATCCAGGGTTCTCCTTCGCAATTCGCTTTTTTGCAAAACAAAGGCATTGCTGGTTTCCTGACCCTGGGCGCTGCTTTCCCACGCACAACCCCCACGCCCCGTAAAGACAGGCAGGCCATCAGTCTTTTCAGGAGATCGGTTCCGGTTATGCAGTTTGCCATTTCCGACAGCGTTGCCCGCCGCATACTGAAAGATCAATACGATGCTGCCCGCAATAATCAAAGCATCATAAAAACATTTCCTGCAGAAGTGATGCTCGATGTACGCAAAACATCCATCGCCCTGCCCGCCAGTAATGTAATCGGGGTATTGCCGGGAACCGACCTGAAAGACGAATATCTATTCCTCACTGCCCACTTTGATCACATTGGAAAAAGAGATACGGTGATCAATTACGGAGCGGATGATGACGGCTCCGGAACCGTCAGCGTTATTGAACTGGCGGAAGCATTTGCCAGGGCAAAAAGCGAAGGAAGGGGCCCGCGTCGGAGCATTGTGTTTATGACTGTCAGTGGTGAGGAAAAAGGATTATGGGGCTCCGAATACTATGCCGCACACCCCGTTTTCCCGCTGGCAAAAACAACGGCCGACCTGAATATCGATATGATCGGGAGAATTGATCCGAAACGAACAAAAGGCGATTCAACCAACTATGTGTATGTGGTGGGCGACGATAAATTGAGTACGGACCTGCGCAAAATCAGTGAAGCGGTCAATAAGAAGTACACTAAAATGGAACTTGATTATAAGTACAATGATCCCGAAGACAAAGAATTTATTTATTACCGCAGCGACCATTACAATTTTGCAAAGAATGGCGTGCCGATCATCTTTTACTTCAACGGTACCCACCGCGATTATCACCGTCCTACCGATACACCGGATAAAATAAATTACCCCCTGATGGCCAAACGGGCACAACTTGTTTTTTATACAGCCTGGGAAATGGCCAACCGAAATGAAATGCTCAAAAGAGACCTTGCATTGCCGGCCTTGCGTCGATGATGCTACTGCTCCGGATTAAAAAAGCGAAGGGTTGCCTTCGCTTTTTTTACAGGCTGTGTTAAACCTTTCCGCAAACATGATGTCTAAACCCTTCCCTTGAAACAAAGGATCCGCACTCTTCCCTATAAAAAAATCCCGACCCCTTCAACCGGCCGGGATTTTCTTTTTACTGATGCCCTACCGGATGTGACAGCACTTGTCTGCTTTATTCTTCAAATGCAGCAATTCGAACAATACGCAAGACTGAAATAATAAAAGGCCCTCAGGCCTTTTTTTAAAATATGATGGACAGCAGTGGCTTACTTTGAATTTTCCTTTCTCAGGAAAAGGATCATGGAGACGCCATCTTTCAGGGGTATTTCAAATGCCATTGATCCGTTGTTCATGGACACCTTTGCTTCCTGCACTTCCCTTGAGGTAGTAGTCAGCATGGAAGTAGCTTCATCAAATGTGAAGGAGCCTTCCTTTGATTTACGCGCCGTTTTTTCAATGTACTTACCATCAGCGGCAAACTGCATTTCCACTTCACCCATAGCTTTTAAAAAATAACCGGTCATGTCCATAGCCATGGCACTGTCCTGAGGACCTTTCCAGGTACGTTTAACAGAATCGGAAACGGCTATCGAATCCCTGGTGAAATCGTAATAGATCGCTCCGCCGCCCATGTTAACCGATTGCATCTTCCAGTTACCGATAAGGTCTGTACGTTTAACTTTTGTTTGCCCGAATAAAGAACCTGCCAGTAAAAGGGCACAGATAAATGTGATTGGTGTTTTCATTTTTTGATTTTAAATATTTACCAGCCCAGCACATACGCAAATACGAGCGGGGCAACAATGGTGGCGTCACTTTCAATAATGTACTTCGGTGTTTTTATATCAAGCTTACCCCAGGTGATCTTTTCATTGGGATGCGCACCCGAATAAGAGCCATAAGATGTAGTGGAGTCGGAGATCTGGCAGAAATAACTCCAGAATGGAATTTCGTGCATCTCCAGGTCCTGGTACATCATCGGCACCACGCAGATCGGGAAGTCACCGGCTATACCGCCCCCGATCTGGAAAAAGCCTATGCCTTTTCCGGCGCTGTTCTCTTTATAATAGTTGGCGAGCCAAACCATATACTCAATCCCGCTTTTCATTGTGCCGGCCTTGATCTCGCCTTTGTATACGTAAGATGCGAAGATATTACCCATTGTACTGTCTTCCCAGCCTCCTATGACGATCGGCAGGTTTTTTTCGGCGGCCGCGATCATCCAGCTGTCCTTCGGGTCGATCTGGTAGTCGGGTTTCATGACTTCACTCAACAAAAGTTTGTACATGTACTCATGCGGGAAGTAGCGCTCGCCCTTATCATCTGCGTCTTTCCAGATTTTATGGATGTGCCGCTGGATTCTGCGGAAAGCCTCTTCTTCGGGGATGCAGGTATCGGTTACACGATTCAATCCGCGCTCGAGCAGGTCCCACTCCATTTCGGGTGTAAGGTCCCTCCAATTCGGAATACGCTCGTAATGGTTGTGTGCTACGAGGTTCATGATATCTTCTTCCAGGTTGGCACCGGTACAGGAAATAATCTGCACTTTATCCTGGCGGATCATTTCTGCAAGGGAAATTCCCAGCTCTGCCGTACTCATGGCGCCGGCCATGGTAATCATCATCTTTCCGCCTTCCAGTAAATGTTGTTCATAACCTTTGGCAGCATCCACCAAAGCCGCAGCGTTAAAGTGCCGGTACTGATGTTGTATAAACTGTGAAACTGGACCTTTGCTCATACTTTTAAAAATTGAGCGCAAAAATACCTCTTTAAAACACAAATCCCGCCATCCGCCTGAGGCGGAAAATGCGGGACTGTTTACACACACTAAAACGGACTATGATTTCCTGCACTTCTGGTATTCCTGCCATTCCGCGTGGGATCCGGCTTTTAATACCACTTTGGAATCTGCGTTTTCCAGGCTAACATAATAAGATGTGCCATCAGCATTGGATACTTCGAAAAGATCGGAGATCCACATGCCTTTGACCTTTTTTTTCAGGGATGCCTGCAGGCTGAGGGGCAACTCAAGAGCGGTAAGGTTACGCGTCATGGCGATCAACGCTCCGTTTGCGTCATAGAATGCAGATATGCGTTGTCCGTCAAGCGCAAAATCTGCTTTGTAAAATTTTTCACTCACGGTCCAGTCAACCTCTTTAGCATGCTTGAAAGAGGACTGGAACGATTCCAGCACAGCGGCTGATACTTTGATTTCTTCTGCAAAAGAACTAAAACTGGCAAACGAAAACACGATGGTTAAGGTTACTAATAAACGTTTCATAACATTAGTTTTTATATGGTTATTTTTTTGTTTCATGTTGGTATAACGATACAAAACTAGATCAGGTTACACCCCTTTGCAAGTGATTTGTGAGCAATGGTTGCATGTGTTAAACCGTTTAACAGCAGTTTTTCGAAAGCCTTAACAGTAGTGCGTGTTGAATGGTGAATGCGCGGTAAGAACGGAAACTATTATTGGCTAGGATAGCAGTTTGCAGGAATTAAAATATTGTTAATGGAAGTAAATATTTTGGTGCGCGGTAAATTTTTCAGATGCAGATCATTGTTTACCCTTATACTTTATAAAAAAATCAGCTTTGCAAAACTCTGTTTCAAACTTTGCGTCTCTGCGTTAAAAAGAAAAGGCAACCGCAAAGGCGCAAAGTCTTTCACAATAAAAAAGGCTTTGGCTTACTAACTTCGGGCATGAACTTCCTTGCCCATGCATATCTGTCTTTTGATCATCCCGGGATACTGGTCGGAAACATGATCTCGGATTTTGTCAAGGGCAAGGCCAAGTTTTCATTTTCTCCCGGCATACAGGCGGGCATGGATCTTCACCGTGCGATCGATGACTTCACCGACCACCACGCGGCAACAAAAAAAGCCAAGGCGGTTTTTCATCACGAGTACCGGTTATACAGTGGTGCTGTTATGGACGTGATCTATGATCATTACCTGGCTTCCGACGGACGTATATTCTCCGATGAGGGATTAAAGAATTTCAGCCGGGGCATTTACGATGTTCTTGAACGCAACACCGCTCACCTGCCCATTCGCTTTGCACAGATGCTGCTGTACATGAAAACGGAAGACTGGCTTTATCACTATCGCTTTGACCATGGAATGAAAAAAAGTCTTTCGGGCCTCGTGCGACGCGCGGCTTACCTTTCAGACAGTGCACCGGCCTTCCGGCTGTTTACCGAGCATTATGCCTTTCTTAAAGATTGCTACGATGAATTCATCCCGGATGTTAAAAGCTTTGCAAAACAACAATTCGGGATACTAAGCAGCCGTTATGATGTTTCCTGAAGAGCAGAAACAGTTATTTTGCAACCCTAATATCTTATCAGTATGAAAAAATGGTTCTTCACACTACTGGCAGCAGGATTCTTAACCGGCGCTTCCGCACAAACCACTGCTTCCAAAGTTCCACCGGTAGATAAATCACCTATGGACATGGCCTACTACCCGGTTGACTACCCCGTATTGAAGATCAAAGAAAAAACCACGGAACCCCTGGTTGCCCGCGTGATTTACAGCCGCCCGCAGCGAAACAACCGGACCATTTTCGGAGAGCTTGTAGAATATAATTCGGTTTGGCGACTTGGGGCGAATGAAGCTACCGAAATCGAATTTTACAGGGAGGTTAAGATCGGCGGTAAAAAAATCCCCAAGGGCCGCTATACATTATATGCCCTCGTAAAACAGGATCAATGGACATTCATCCTCAATAAGGATACCGATACTTGGGGTGCTTTTAAGTACGATGAGAAAAAAGATGTGGCCCGTGTATCCGCTCCCGTTTCAAAACCTGCGGAGCCCATAGAATCCTTTTCCATGAGTTTCAATAAAACATCCGCCGGCACGGAACTGGTGGTTGCCTGGGATACGGTAATGGTACGTTTGCCCATCGCACTGAAATAATTTTATAACCCGCAGGCAGGAATCCATTAAGCACTCTTTGGATGAATTGTGTATTTTTCAAGCATGAAATCCTGTTTTGCTTTCCTGGCTGCGTTGTTTATTCTCTCCTGTTCCGATCAATCCGGAAAGCCTGCAGGTAATAACGCGGCTAAACGGGAAGTCCCGTCATCCGTTGGCCCCAACATGGCGAATCCCATTGCACCGGTTGATGTTTCTCCAATGGATGTTACTTACTTCCCGGTTGATTATCCAAAGCTCAAAATGGCCCATTCCGGTGCCGAACCGCTGAAGGCACGGGTGATCTACAGCCGACCGCAAAAACAGGGACGCGAAATATTCGGAGCGCTGATCAAATACGGTGAACCGTGGCGGCTTGGGGCTAATGAAGCAACGGAAATTGAATTGTTTCAATCCGCAACCATACAGGGAAAGAAGATCGATAAAGGCCGCTACATTTTATATTGCATTCCGCAGCCGGCTGCCTGGACGGTTATATTTAATGGAAATATTGATACCTGGGGATTAAAAACGGATACCACGCTTGATATACACCGTTTCACCATTCCTGTTGAAAAGATGGCATCCCCCCTCGAACATTTTACCCTGGCTTTTCAAAACAGAGGAAAGGATGCCGACCTGGTGATGGCCTGGGACAGTACGATGGCCCGCCTTCCGTTTCAATTCTGATTTATGTGCGGCATTTCGGGAATCATTACCAGGCAGGCAGGTGCAGCAGACAAAATCATCGCTGCTGCTTCCACCCTGCAACACCGCGGCCCGCAGTACAACCGTTATTGGAATGAAGATTCTTTTGTTTCCTTTGGTCACAACCGGCTCTGCATTATCGATACCAGTGAAGCGGCAGCACAGCCCCTGCACTACGGCGACCGGTACACGATTATACACAACGGTGAATTATACAATTATATCGAACTGCGCGACGGCCTGGCAAAGAAAGGCTACAGTTTTACTTCGGCCTCCGATACGGAAGTAATCGTTGCAGCCTATGCCGCCTGGGGAAAAGATTGTCTTCAGCACTGCGATGGAATGTTTGCTTTTGCCATCTGGGATAATGAGGAGAAAACATTATTTGCTGCCCGTGACCGTTTTGGTGAAAAGCCCTTTTACTTTTATTACGACAGTGAACAGTTCCTGTTTGCTTCTGAAATGAAAGCATTATGGGCCGCCGGTGTAAAAAAAGAAGTCAATTATTCACTGCTTTATAATTTCCTCACCATCGGCTATACCGGCAACCCTGCCGACAGGGAAGAAACTTTTTACAGGAACATACACAACCTGCCCCCGGCCTCTTTTCTTTTTTACAACCAGTCGTCACACCGGTTAAACCTGGAGCAATGGGATCATTTTATCCCGGAAGAACCCGTAAGCATTTCAGAAAAGGATGCCGTAAATGAATTTAACCGGTTGTTCCGTGCATCAACAATGCGCAGGCTTCGTAGTGATGTACCCATTGGTACCAGCCTCAGTGGTGGGCTGGACAGTTCGGCCATTGTTGCCACGTGCGCGCAGCTGAAGTCGGAACAGTATACGCATCATTGTTTTACTGCAGTATTCGAAGGTTTTGAAAAATCAGAAGAGCAGCAGGCTTACATGGTGGCAAAGCATTTCGGACTGCAGCATCACCTCGTGCGCATCCCTGATAAAGAGATTGTTCCGGTAATGGATAAAGTGATGCAGCACCAGGAAAGTCCCATAGGTTCTTCCAGTGCCCTGGCGCAGTATAAAGTGTATGAAGCAGCCAAAGCGGCCGGCATCACCGTAGTGCTGGATGGACAGGGCGCTGATGAAGTACTGGGTGGCTATCATAAATATTACTCCTGGTACTGGACTGAATTATTCCGCCAGCGAAGCCTGGGTACAAGCGGTGAATTGAAAGCCGCACGCAAACTCGGAGTAACCTCACCTTTTACTGCCGCCCATAAATTAGCAGCACTCGTTCCGGACTTAGCAGCCTCCATGCAACAAACCAGAACATCCCGGAAAGCAGCACGACAGCCTTTCCTGGACAAGGAGTTTGCTTTTGAACAGAAGCGGAATCTTTATTATACAACACCGGCCACCTTCGACCTGGCCGGTGCATTATACTTTAATACGTTTGTATCGGGGCTTGAAGAATTGCTGCGCCTTGCAGACCGCAACAGTATGGCGCATGCGGTAGAAGTACGGCTGCCTTTCCTGCAACATGACCTCGTAAAATTTTTATTCAGCCTGCCTGCTCATTATAAAATTCATCATGGCTGGACGAAATGGCTGCTGCGAAAATCAATGGAAGAACAACTTCCAGGGGAAGTAACATGGCGCAAAGACAAAACAGGTTTTGAAACGCCCCAGAAACAATGGATGCAGGGAAGGGACGTACAGGACAGGATCATGGCGGCAAAAAACCTGCTGGCCGAAAAAGGCATTCTTTCACGCGAAGCGGCAAAGATGCCGGTTCAGCCCGGCGGTACACATGATGCAGGCAATTATGACTGGCGGTTCTGGTCAGCCTCGTATCTTTTCCAACCCTGAACGTACAGGAAGTATCTTTGCCCACTTAATACAGATAACATGAAGCTTGGAACAAAATTCATACACGCCGGTGTGGAACCCGACCCTACCACGGGCGCCATCATGACGCCCATTTATCAAACATCTACCTATGTACAGGAAGCGCCTGCACAACATAAAGGTTACGAATATGCACGAAGCCAGAATCCAACACGAACAGCACTCGAAAGCGCATTTGCCGCCATTGAAAACGGGAAATTCGGACTGGCCTTCAGCAGCGGGGTTGCGGCTACCGATGCGGTGATCAAGTTATTAAGTCCGGGAGATGAAGTGATTGCGACCAATGATATGTATGGCGGATCGTACCGGCTTTTTTCCAAAATATTTGAAAAGTTCGGGATCAGATTCCATTATGTGAACATGCAGGATGCTGAAGCCATCCGCCCCTTTATCAATGACCGCACAAGGCTGATCTGGACGGAAACGCCCACCAACCCGCTGATGAATATCACGGATATTGCCGCCCTTGCCGCGATTGCGAAAGAAAGAAAGATCCTTCTTTGCGTGGACAACACATTTGCTTCTCCTTACCTGCAGAATCCTCTTGACCTTGGTGCAGATATCGTAATGCATTCTGCCACCAAATACCTCAGCGGCCACAGTGACGTGATCCAGGGATGCCTGGTGGTAAATGACCAGGAGCTGCGCGACCAGTTATATTTTATTCAGAAATCATGCGGTGCTGTTCCGGGACCGATGGATTGCTTCCTCGTATTGCGGGGGATCAAAACACTCCATGTGCGGGTACAGCGCCACTGTGAGAATGGTGCAAAGATCGCTCACTTCCTGCGCCAGCATCCTGCCGTGGGCAAAGTTTACTGGTGCGGGTTCGAAGACCACCCGAATTATGCGATCGCCAAAAAACAAATGCGTGATTTCGGGGGCATGATGAGCTTTACATTGAAAGATGACAGCGTTGAAAAAGCAAAAAAAGTACTTTCCTCCACCAAAGTATTTGCCCTGGCTGAAAGCCTGGGTGGTGTTGAATCGCTGATTAATCACCCGGCATCCATGACGCATGCGTCCATTCCGCGGGAAGAACGCATCAAAAACGGGTTAAGTGATTCGCTGATCCGGCTGAGCATTGGTATTGAAGATGCCGATGATCTCATGGATGACCTGCGCCAGGCAATAGGATAATAATTCCAACGTTTTTATACAGTTCCGGTGGCCTCCGGAACTGTTTTTTTTAAAAGCCACGCATATGAAAAACTGGATCTTTTTTGTTTTGTTTCTCTTCTTATCTGTCAGCCTTCATGCGCAGACAAAAGTGTATCTTATTCCTACCCTGGGCAAACTGCATGCAGAGAACAGGAACTATACCTATGAGCACCTGAGGTCTGCCATCGCCTCTGCTAACCCCGATGTGATCCTGGTAGAAATACGTGCTGAAGACATGGCAGGTGATACAGCTTACCTGCGCAATAATTACCCGGAGGAAATGCGTTCCGCAGGAACCTGGTTCCCGGCTAAAACGATTGAAGGTTTTGACTGGCTGGGTAAAGGGATTGAAGGAAGAACCATCTCACCCCGTTACTGGAAAGACAGCTCGCGGATTAAAGCGCTTGAAAACCTGATGTGGACCGATACCGGGTACGCGGGACCGATTGCGGTCTGCAGTATTTATTCCGACCCCAGGTATGACCTGCACCGCCGGCAATCGCTTCGCGGACTGATCGAAAGTAATGATGCCCTGCTGGTGCGTGAATATAATAATTGCCTGCAGCCGCGCTTTACCGGAACGGAACTGGAAGAACTGATGCAATATTATAACGACCGCCATAAAAGAATGCAGCAAAACCTGGCGGCATTGCTGCAGAAACATACCGGCAAATCTATTGTTATCCTGACGGGTATTGATCATTATGCTTACCTGAAACCCTTCCTGCAAAAGCAGCCGGTACAGCTTAAAAATCCTTACTAAACTTCATGGACAAGCGGCTGAAAGAATTCCTTGACCGAAAGGCAGATGAATACAACCAGCCTTCTTTTATTGAAGCAGACCCGGTTTCGGTTCCGCACAGGTTTTCAAAAAAACAGGATATAGAGATCGCCGGATTTTTTGCGGCCGTATTTGCCTGGGGTTCTCGAACGATCATCATCAATAAGTCTAATGAATTAATGAAACTTATGGATGGCAGCCCTCATGATTTTATCCGGGATCACAAAGAAAGCGACCTTCGGCATTTTCTTTTATTCAAACACCGCACTTTCAACACCACCGACCTGCTTTATTTTATGGATGCGCTTCAGCGTCATTACAAAAAATATGATTCTCTGGAAACCGCTTTCAGCCGGTGGATGCATAAAAAGGATATAGATGTGGAAAAGGCGCTGACGGGTTTTCATCATTATTTCTTTTCATTTCCCGATGCACCCCAGCGCACCCGCAAACACATCGCCACCCCGGAAAAGGCTTCCACCTGCAAACGATTAAACATGTTTCTACGGTGGATGGTGCGCAGCGATAACAGGGGTGTTGACTTCGGCATCTGGAAAACCATTAAACCCTCGCAGCTTGTTTGCCCGATTGATGTGCATGTGGCCCGCGTGGCGAAGCGCTTTAACCTGTTGCAGCGGAACGGTATCGACTGGCTCGCCGCCCGGGAACTGACCGGCCACCTCAGGCACTATGATAAAACCGACCCGGCTAAATATGATTTTGCTTTATTTGGATTAGGCGTTGTAGAAAAATTCTAACCGCAAAGGCGCAAAGCAGATAACCTTTGCGCCTCTGCGGTTGCATTTCTACATCCTACTTCCTACTTCCTCTTCAATATTCCTAAATGCCCTATAAAATAAACAGATCTCCGCGAAGCGCTTTACTAAAGTTACGTGAAGCGTGAAGCGTGCAGCGTGCCGCGCACCTATTGACACATTGAACATTGAAAATTGCATATTGAACATTTCTCTCCTTCTCCCGTTACCTTTCATTAAAACATAAACAACCGGTCGCGTCCTCCCACTTTCTTTGCCGCTCCCATATTCCGGATGTTGTAGGTAAAGGACAACATTCCAAAACGGTTTAGCACATTGTATTTCTGGTCGATGATCTGGTTGCCGGATGTATAACGGAAAACACTGTTGTTGCGGTTGAGCACATCAAACACACTGAACTTCAGTAATCCAACATCGCCCTTTAACATCAGCAGCGTAACAGCTGCATTCCAGAGAATGTTTTCCTTGGGCAGCCCGGGGGCCACCTGCGTGGTATACCGATAGGCCACGTTGGTTTCCCAAACCAGCTTCCGGGGCCAGCGGATGATCAGTTCACTTTCGAAGTAATGGGTAACGGCTTCTATGTCGGTAAAATAATTATCAGAATAGCTGGTGCGGCTGATACCCGGACGGTAATCAGGACGGAACTCGATAATGTCGCGCCAGTTAAGCCCTACCGAAAAGGATGGTCCGTATTGGAAAGTAGAAGCGTTACTTACATTTTCATTTACCGAAAGTTTACGGCGGTCGAAACTTACGTAGGGAGAAAGGCGGAAGTTGAATATAAATTTCTGGTTGTTCTTAAATTCTTTTCCATAACCCACGTTGGCATAAAAGTTCATGGAACCGCCGGCATTAACCGGCCGAACGGATTGCACGCCGTTATTGGATACCGTACGTGCCAGGATCACATCGTCATCAACAATGTTGGCATTCAGGTAAAAATTATAATTGGTGGCACTGGCCTGCAGGAAGGTTGAATTGTAGAAACTGATGGAATGTCGCTGCGCAGGCCTCAGGTAAGGATTTCCAAAGCGGATAAAAAACGGGTTGGTGCGATCGGGCACCGGAATAAGGTGCGTGATGGATGGTGCGGTAACATTCTTATCGTAACGGAGTGACATCTGTTTCCAGTTAAATGAAAAAGAAGGGAGAATATGAAACAACTTCATATTCACCGGCTCCTGGATATTGTGGAAGCTGTTCCGGATATCCTGCCATAGAGTGCTGACACCACTGGTGAGGGTCACCTGTTTCAGCTTGTAACTCAGTGAAAGGTTCGTGCTGAAGCGGTTCTGCTTTCTTTCAAATCCATTACTCTGGGTATGGTTCAGCCGGTCATATTTAAAGGAAGATCCGTCCTTATCATACAGGTCAATGTCCTGCTCATCTTCCAGGTACTCGAAGCGGGCTGTAGAACGCAGGGTCCATTTTTTACCAATCGGTTCCGAATAACTGAGGCTGTTGTTGGTGGAAAGGGTTGGAATATCCAGTCGTCTTAATTGTTCAAAAATCACTTCATCCGGATTCGGGTAAAGGTATCGGCTCTCGGCTTCTGTAATATAACGCTGCAGGTTGTTGCGGTAGGTTAACGAATGAACCAGGTTGAAGACCCTTCCTTTTTTTGACCGCAAGCGGCGTGTGCCCAGAAGATAATGATTGTAATCGTTGTTGTAGGTATTATTAAACAGGTCGCCGGTACCGGTACTGATTTGTCCTACCTTATTATTGTTGACACCGATTTTTGCCGTGATATTTTCATCCAGCGTTGTATAAGCATACCCGGCCCGGAAATTAATGTCGGTAAGCGTATCGGGTTTGAGATTGGTGCCGATGCTTACGTTATGGGAAAATGAAGTTTTGATATTTTCCGTATTGGTACGGGTATCCACTATGGTATCATGAAAGAACTGCTGGTTGTTGGTAATGTCCTGTATGAAGTTTCGTGCATTGCCCGCGAAATACTGCAGAAAGAAAGTATTGCGCTTGTTGGGTGCATGGTTCAGGTTGAAGCCTCCACCGGTTGACCGGGCAATACCGGGCTCTAATCCACCGAATGAAATACCATTGATGGCAAAGCCTTCCTGCCCGCCCCTGCGCGATACCATCAGGGTACTGAAACCGCTGCGGTTGAATCCGCCCATATCCTGCACTTCCTTAAACGAAAATCCGCTTCGTCCGACATTATTACTGAAACCTAAAATACTAAGCTGCATTGTATCGCGGTAAATATTGGCAATGCCACCCGCTTCATAGCGCTCCCTTGTGCCCGCACCGCCATATAATTTTCCAAACCATCCTTTCTTTACACCTTTTTTTAAGGTAAGGTTGATCACCTGGCCTACATTGGTCAGGTCACCGTCCGTATTTCTTGCTGCTTCATCCTTGTCTTCGGTTACCTGGATTTTATCAATAACATTGGCCGGAAGGTTCCGGGTGGCCATCTTCGGGTCTTCGCCAAAAAATGATTTTCCATCTACCATGATCCGGTTAACACGGCGGCCATTCGCCATGATGTTTCCGTCGCGGTCCACCTGCACACCCGGCAATTTCTTAAGCAGGTCTTCAACCAGTGCGGTAGGAAGTGTTTTAAAAGAAGAAGCATTAAATTCAATCGTGTCCCTCCGTACGGTAACCGGTGGTCTTTCTGCAATAACCAGGATTTCGTCCATTGATTTGGAACTGGTGAGCATCCTGATGGTTCCCAGGTCAAGCGGTTGCTCATTGGTTAGGGTAAACTCCTGGCGGTAAGTATCAAAACCTGAATAGGAAATCAATACCCGTAAGCCTGTATGGAGTGGCAGCCCGGGAACTTTAAATTCACCTTCGTGTGTGCTTAACCGGTAGGTGATCAAAGCCGTATCCGAAGCCTTGAACAGGGTAACTGTTGCCAGGCCCAGCGGGGTCTTTCCACTGGTGTCGGTAATTCTTCCTTTTATGGAACCCTGTGCACGGGCGATCATTGATGTGAACAGGATAAAGGTGAGAAGGAACATAAGTTTTCTCATAATGGCTGGAGTTGATACCAATGTTACGATGTCATTCGTAGTTAATGTACTAATTTTAGGACGGGCGGCCTATATCATGGATGAACCAGGAATAGCTTATTAATACTTGTTTTAAAGTTCGGCAGTGGAAGCGCTATTGCAAAAAATAAATTCGGAAATGGGGACCCTGGAAAAGGATGCCCTCTGCAAAGAGCTGGCCCTCTACCTCAATGATCTTATCCTGCACGATATTGATGGGCTGGTGCATTTGCTCTACCGCATTGATGTAAATGAAAAGCAATTGAAAACTTTATTGAAGGAAAAAGTAACTGAAGACGCAGGACTTCTGCTCGCCGACCTGGTGCTGGAACGCCAACTGCAGAAGTTGAATGCACGAAATCAAACTCCTCCACCCGACAATACGATTCCGGATGATGAGCGATGGTGATCTTTGCGGCTTTGCGGTTGCATCACTTTTTTACCACAGAGACGCAAAGCGGCCGCAAAGCTTTCTCCCAATTTCAAAATTTCATTAATTGATTCATCATTACACAAGGCACTATTTTTTTGCATCTATAAAAAAATAGATATATGAAAAGAGACGGAGCCAGCATCAGCCTGTGGCAGGATGGATTACCCGATTATAGTCCTAAGAATCAATCATTTAACGACCAGGTTTATGATGTACTGATCGTTGGTGGCGGCATTACCGGCATTACCACCGGGCTGCTTTTGCAAAAGAGCGGAAAAAAATGTTTCATTGCAGAAGCCCATAACCTGTGTTTTGGTACAACAGGAGGAACCACTTCCCACATCAATACCTTCTTCGATACTACCTATGATATAATCAAAAGTGATTTTGGGGAAGAGAATGCTCAACTGGTTGCGCGTGCTACCAAGGAATCCGCAAATCTCTTCCGCGCGCATGTAAAGGAATACAACATCAACTGCGGGTTCGAGGATAAAGACGGTTATGTATATGCGCAGGATGAAAAGCAGGCCGACGAGCTGGAAAAAATCTTCCGGGCTTCCAAAGATGCAGGTGTAGACGTTGCTTACACCGATACCATCCCGGTGCCTGTACCTTTTCATAAAGCCATTGTTTATCGTGGCCAGGCACAGATCCATGCAAGCCGTTATGTGTATGCGCTGGCCGAAGCCTTTGAATCGGCCGGTGGTGTTATTGCGCAGCAATGCCCGGTGGAAGGATTTAAGGGCACCGATATCCTGGAAGTGGAAACCGGTAAAGGGACTATCCGTGCAAAGGCACTGATCTATGCAACGCATATTCCGCCCGGCATCAACCTGCTGCATTTCCGCTGTGCGCCCTATCGTTCCTATGCCATGGCTTTCAAGCTGGCTGAAGGTGTTTACCCGAACGGGCTTGCCTACGATATGTATGATCCTTACCATTACTACCGCACCCAGGATGTGGATGGAGAAAAATACCTGATCGTTGGGGGAGAAGACCATAAAACAGCACACGAAGAAAATACGGAAGCCTGTTTCAAACACCTCGAAGCCCACACCCGTAAATATTATAATATAGCCAGCGTTGCCTTTAAGTGGTCGTCTCAATATTTTGAACCTTCCGATGGCCTGGCTTATATCGGTCATCTTCCCGGCAACCCGGGTAATGTATATGTAGCCACCGGCTACAGTGGCAACGGCATTACCTACAGTCACATTGCCGCCATTACCTTGTCGGACCTGCTTACCAAACGCAGCAGTCCTTATGCAACCCTGTTTGCACCGGGACGGGTAAAGCCTGTTGCCGGTTTTACCGCTTTTGTGAAAGAAAACGCAGACGTGGTAGCCAAGTTCATTGGAATGCGCATCAATAAAGAAAAGCTCACCGACCTGTCGGACCTGGCTGCAGGAGATGCCCGCGTGGTGAAATACGAAGGTGAAACGGTTGCCCTTTATAAAGATGAAAGGGGAGGATTGCACGCCATTAACCCGGTATGCACCCATGCAAAATGTATTGTGGGTTGGAACAGGGCCGAGAAAAGCTGGGACTGTCCCTGCCATGGCGCGCGGTATACGGTTGATGGTGCGGTGCTTACCGGACCTGCCCGTAAAGGACTCGAACGCATTGACATTGAAGAACTGGTAAAAAAAGATTAGGCACAAATGACCATTCATCATCACTAATCACTGCTTGCATAGTTTGAACTACGAAAAACTTAGTAATGATTAGTTTCGGTCATTCTCATGTGCATATGTTTTTATAATGCATCTACGGGCCCTGTTTCTACAGGGCCCTCAGTTTTTAGGAATATCGAACAAGGAATAAGGAATATTGAATAGGGAACAGGGAATGTAGAATGTTGAAGGAAGTTGAATTTGGTGACTTTGCGGTTAAAAAAAGAAGCTGTAAATAACGCAAGGCCATATAAAGGAAAGCCCCTCGTTGAAGAGGGGCTTTTGGTATAAATGAAAGCCTGATATATTCTATTGGCAGGATTAACGGCCCTGGCAAGGGTGTTCGGCAATCCAGGTTTCCACGTATTTAAGCGCGGTACGGATGGCCGGCGAAGCATTGTTCGGCAGGTTGGTTGGTGACAGTTTACCTTTTGTTTTCAGCCAGGTTTCTACCGTAGCTACATTTGAAGCAAGAGTGGCATGCTGCGCATAATCGGTATAGCTCAGCTTTAAAGCAGCCAGGTGAACAAAGGCGCTTTTTGCATCCGGCATCGTGCTGTTTGTTACAGTAGCTGTTGTAGGATCCAGACTACCGGTAGTAGTTTCATTATTACTCACCGTATAAGAAGATTTATAAATACCGCGGCCTTCTTCTTCTGTATAGCCAAATCCGGCAACTGTTACATAACCTTCGGCTTCATCGTTACAATCGTACCAGGGAATGCTGGAACCATCATAGTTTGCACTGTCAAAGAAGTATTTGTAAGGTTGAGCGCAAATATTAGGATCGGGCTCCTGGATGCAGGAAGCACAGCTATAGGTAAATTTCGTGCCCCAGGCACCGCCACCGGAAGAGTTGATTTTAGTACCCTTGCAACCATCACCCCATGCCGTCTGCTGCTCGATAATGGTATTACCTTTTACTTTAGCAACTGAAGCGTGTGCGGCAATAGTATAGGTTGAAGGCAGGTCTGCAATAATAAAGGTATAGCTGTTAACTACCCATGGGGAGGAAAAGGTCTTGGCATAAGGGAACAGCCCGGGTGCGGCGTTTCCACCACCAGTGGGAATACCGGAATCTTCACCCACATACAGGTGCAGTTCCTTGATGATCCAGTTCTGGGTTGTGGTATAAGTAATGTAGGTAATGTTGTCAAGGGTAGTTTTGACGGTGACATTGCCCATTTGAACAGTTCTGCCTGCGCAAAGAGTAACCTCAGCCTGGGAACAAAAAGCAATGTCGGAACTCAAAGCCTGTGTCGTGCTGCCGATCAGTGAAGAAGAACGAATTGTTTCAACAGGCTGCTGGGGAGACAGTTCTTTTTCTTCTTTATGACAGGAAGAAACTAAAAGTGCAATGGGCACTGCAAAGAGCAAAAAGGATTTAAAAGCTTTCATACGGGTATAATTACAATGATTAAAAAAGATGCTTCAATTGGATACTCGGACTTCATTCTCACAATCCCTAAGGATTAATCACTACACAAAACAAGGTATTTTATTTAGGACTTGCAAGTTATACGGTGGGCCCAACGTAGAATTACGTGGCTGTTTTGTAATTGCCGCAAAGGAATTTTTACGTTTTTCCCGGCATAGGTGTAAATATGTATGTTCATGAAAAGCAGGCTCTTTCCATTCAATAACCCATTCAAAAAAAAACGCATCCCTGCATGTAAAATCTACCTCCGGAAATTATCCACAGGGTCAAAAAAAATTTAATTACGGTAAATTACTGGGGGTAAACCCTTACATAAAACCTTAGGGCTAACCTGTATTACACTGAGGTACCGTTCCTCTTTTCGTCGTGCAACCAGGTCAGCCGTTTCAGGATGCCTTCGGCAAAGGCGGAATATTCGGGGTAGGTAGCCGGCTTTGTTTGCAGCCCAACTCCATGGCTATCGGCAAAACTTACATCTTCTGCAGTAGGCTTTGAACTAAGGAGAATTACGGGAATCAATCTGAGCGCATTTGATTTTTTCAGTTCCATCAATGCGGCTTTACCATCCATTACAGGCATATTCATATCCAGTATAATAAGATCCGGGTATTGATGGATCTCCAGTTCATGAAGGTATTGGAGTGCTTTGGCGCCATTGTAAACCTGTACCAGCTGCAAGTGTGATTTCAGGCCGTCAAAGGCCCTGCTGGTAAAGTAAAAGTCATTACCATCATCATCAACAAATAAAACCTTGAATTTCATTGTGTAAGGGAAGATATGGAGCCGCAAATATAGGCTGGTTCCTGCTGTGGTTTTTTATACGCAAAGATGTTGCACAGGAAACCACCCGAAGAGAAGAACCGAAACGCAGAGAACGGAGACATGAAGTTTTATGCAGAGTGTTTGATAGATTAATCCACATGGAGTGTGATTTGCAGCGCCCGCAAACTACCTGTGTCCGCGCAATCAATGTATCCACCGGTGCCTGCTCAATGAAAATCCGCAGTCAGTAAAGACGGCTGCTCTACCTCCCATCTTCCAAACTTTTTAGTACCCCGCTTACCCTCCACCCTATTATTAATTCTTAATTTTTAATTATTCATTCTCCTGACTGGCATATTTATTTTACCACCACAAGGCATGGGACTTATTTTATTACTTCTTGTACTAATGGATCTGCTTACTGTTGGTGCCCTGGTAGCGGATATTTATCTGTTCCATGAATGGTATGAATACAAGGATACGATTCTCGAGGACTATGCCACGCGTTGCCTTACCTGGGCACTGGTGCTGCTGGCGTACAGCTTTCTTGGTAAATTCCTTTTGCCCCTGCTGGTCAGTAAAAGAAGACCCGGTGAGGTGGAACCCCGCCGCGAACGAAGCAGTGAACGACAGACGGTTGACCGCCCGGATGGAAGTAAGATCCACCTCGATTACTTCGGCAAGAAAGACGGACCGCCCATAATTTTTGTGCACGGATGGAACGCCAATAGTAATGAATGGTTTTACCAGCGCCGTTTTTTTGAAGCCAAGCACCGGATTATCCTGGTAGACCTTCCCGGCCTGGGAAAATCAACACGGCCATCAAATAAAGATTTTTCGCTGGCCAAAATGGCCCAGGATCTAAGTGCGGTCATCGACCATTCGGGTGTGAAGAACCCGGTACTGTGGGGACACAGTATCGGTGGAATGGTGATTCTTGAACTCGTTACCAAACGGTTCAAAACAATGAACCAACCTATAAAAGCGATCATCCTGGAACATACTACCTATACCGATCCTACCCGCACATCCATTCTTGCCCCGGCCATACATGCCATCAAGCGCCCCGTTCTGGTACCCCTGTGTTACCTCATGATTTTCTTTTCACCCATTGTATGGCTGATGCGCTGGATGAGTTATCTCAATGGGCATATGCAGTTGTTTACCCGCTTTGCCACCTTTACCGGAACGCAGACTTATAAGCAATTGAATTTTATTTCCTTCCTCGCAGCCATGGCTCCACCTTCCGTTTTTGCAAGGGGCATGCTGGGGATGTTTAAAACCTATGATGTTACGAACGAGTTACCCAACATCAATATTCCCGCGTTGATCATTGGCGCCAATAAAGACCGGCTTACCAAACACGAAGCCAGTGAATTCATGCACAGCAGGATAAAAGGTTCAAGGCTGGTTACGGCAGCACCGGCCGGGCACCAGGGACTTGTAGAGCGGCATGAACAGGTAAATACAGCGGCTGCAGAATTTCTGCATGCTTTATAATTCAGATGCGGGAAAGTTTGCCTTTAGATGGAGCAGAACGAAAGGAGACTGCTTTTTTAGGCTTTTTTTCCTGAAAAACTTCTTTCAGCACAGTGGCTTTTGAAATGACCGCCAGGATGGGATAATGTTGTTCCAGCCATTGATGGATCACCAGCAGGGATGCTTTTGCCTGTGGCTCAGACAGATCAGATTTTATTTGTAGTTGCTCAAGCAGGGTTTTCATTGCAGGATAATTGGTACCAACTAAGGTAGTACCACCGGAAGGAAATTGCAAGACCTGCTGTGAACTATCAGGAAGAAATTTTCAGCAATCTTAAGCCTGCACGTTCTTTCCGGGGAAAGAAAGGTTGGTGAACCCGTTCATGCTGGAAGGAATGTTATCGATAAAAAAGGATGGGTCTTCCCCGCTGAGATCCAGGATTTCTTCATTGCGTTCTTCGAGGGAAGTTTTCAAAATACCCAGGTATCCTGCTGAAACAGGGCGTTCAGGATCAATAGGGAGGGAGTCAATCATCTTGTTACCAATAAACATGGCTAGTTTCATGGAGTAATTTTCTCAAAGGGCGCAAAAAATGTACCTCTTTCAGGCTAAGCCTGTTTTTAATGGATGCTCATCCGGCACGGGCTGCGCCCCTCATTAATCTTCACGGATAAAATTTCCATGCTCATCAAATTCTGCCTCACTCTCATCCTCTCCCGAGAACTCTGCTTTATAAATGATCACGCCTCCCTTTTTATCCAATTCCCATTCTACTTCGCCGGCATCCGGGTAACGCAGGTTAAAAGACGAAACTACAGGTGATGGTACTTCTGCTGCATCAATTTGTTTTCCCTTACAGGAAAAGCAAAGGAGCGGAAGTATGGCAATAAGAAGTTTTTTCATCCGTACACACAAGGTTGAATCAACCGCTAATCCCGAATAAAATAAAAAAGCGGCCGGTAAGCCGCTTTAGTATCAGGCCTGTGTTGTGCTGCCCATGGTGCCAGAAAATTTCTGCTTCACATCGGCCAGGCTATCATTCATTTTACCGTAAGCATCTTTAGCTGCGTCGGAAACTTCACCCAGGAGTTCTTCAGCACCTTCACGGTCTACCAGGTAATAAATAACGCCGGCAACTGCAGCGCCTACGAGGATTGTGGTCAATAACTTCATAACAATGATTTTCTGTAATAGGGCAATCCTTATGCCACCCACTGCCGGGCCTATTTTGCGGATGGCCCTTCCCCGAATACAGTTATTAAATGTAGCCAAACCGGCTAAAAACAGGGTGGCAGGTAATAATACCTGTATCAAACCGTGTAAACACGGTTGTGGGCAATTAGCAGCCGGTTTACATTGTGGCCTGTTTTATAGGATTATATTTTCAAACGGGCTGGATTTCTATCCGGCCTTCTTTTTACGCGGATAGGTAGATTGAGCAGGATTTCGCTGATGATTATAATACATTGCTTTACTACTGTTAACAGGATCACCGGTGATGGAAGATTGGCAGACTTCGTCTGCTGGTGTGGATACGGGATCACGGATGGCACGGATTGCACGGATTGTATCCTTTACCTCATACTTCATACATCCTACTTCTTACTTCCAACCTCTTTTTTTCCCAAAAGAATTATTTACCGGGTAAAAAATTAACTTGCGCCAACAAGCCCCACCCCATGTCCCACAAGATCCTTTACATCGATGATGATCAGGATGATTTTAATTTATTGCACGAGGCATTCTCCTCTATAGCTCCTGCTTACGAGATCATTGGAGCAAAAGACGGAATGGATGGCCTTGAGTTGCTCGAACAATTTCACGGCAAAGAAGAGCTTCCCTGCCTGGTTATCCTGGACCTGAATATGCCCCGCATGGATGGTAAGGAAACGTTTATCGCCCTTAAAAAACATCCCCTCCTTCAATCGATCCCGGTGGTTATTTTCAGCACTTCCAATAACCAGATGGATAAGATATTCTTTGAAAACAAGCACGTGGAATACATGGTCAAGCCAATAAAGCTGAACGACCTGCAGGAAACGGCCAAAAAAATGCTCAGCTTATGCTCTGAGTAAGCAAGCTCTTCCATTTTAAAGAGTGGAAGAGTTTACTCATCTTATTCCACTTTTTTAAGAAGATCCCTGTTTTCAGCTTTAAACTCCCGGTGTTCCATTTAGGGAACCGTTTTTGTTGAAAAGAGTTAACAGTCGTAAATAACTGGAGGAGTTTGAAATGAGGGAGAATAACCACAGCGGTCTCGGGGATTTAATGAGCCTGAGGGAAACAGCGGAGCCCGGTAACCGTGACGTTCAATCCATTATTGTTGCAGGAAATATGGAAGATTGCATTGCGATGGAACATTGCATTAAAGAGCTGTTCCCGTCAAAAAGCGTCATTCCCGTCCTGAATTCAGACGAATTGATCCAGCTTCTTTCTTCCTATATACCCGACCTGTTGATCATGGATCTTCAGATGCCCTGTAAAAAAGGGGTGGAATGCCTGAAGCAAATCAGGGAAATGTCCACTTATGATCCCATGCCCATTGTGGCCTACAGTACCAATCAACGCCAGGCAACTGCCGAAGTAGCCTATGGGCTCGGCGCCAGCTTTTGTTTCACCCGGCCAAAAGGTTACCCGGATTTAAAAGACCTGATGAGGGAGATTGTTGAAATGGACTGGAGAAATGTAACGCGCGGCAAACGCATGAAGAGCGCCTGAAAACCTCCCATTAATAAAGAAAATCCCTGCGTTACTCCGCTTAATCATGAATTAGGTATAAATACTATTGGCCAAGTAAGACCAAGCGCTTACTTTCGTCTTGGTTTTTCATAGGATATTGGATTTTAAGCGGGCTGGATTTCTATCCGGCCTTTTTTTATGCGCGGCCTTTGCGACTTTGCGGTTGCATTTATTATTAACCGCAACGCCGCAAAGCATTCGCAAAGTTGTTAAAAGAAAAAGCCACCTGAAAAGGCGGCTTTTGAATTTTTTGTCAGAGTCGGTTTTGGTTTTTAATAGGAAGGAAACTTTATGTTTCTTACCCTGACGGTTGTTTGGTGGTTTTCAATCGGATTGCAGACCTTGGTCTTTCTTCAGGATTGGATTTTTATAATCATTGTTAACCCGTAATCATGCACAAGATGGCACCTGTTTATTCGGTTTAAAAATCCATTTCGACTAACGTGGGTTTATTTTAGACCAAAAGGTTCACCGGCAATACAAGGGTAATTAACCGATCATTGGGGGTGGATGGTTCATACCACCGGGTATTTATTATAATAAAATTTAATAAAGTTGACGCTTAAGCATTTATGGATGCACCCGTAATTATACGCGTCAATTTTGAGGAAAATACGAGGGAAAACTTGCAAATAAAAAGATCAAAGAACATCTTTGTACGCAGGATTTATCCTGAAGTTAGTTTCCATCAGCAAATTTTTAACTACCCGGAATGAAAACATATCAATATGCAGGACTTTTGGCCGCAAGCCTGATTCCTCTTTTGCTGTTTATCTTATCCTGGAATCAATATGTATCCAAAGATGAAGTAACCCGGGGAAAGACTTCACACCAGGTGGAATCTTCTTTCTCCACACCCAACTTCATAAAAGCTTCTGCTTCTTCCCTGCAAACAAAAGAGCCTGCGTTCATCCGCTGAATTCATTCCTTACAAAACAATGGACTGCTGTGCGGCGGCCTCGCGCACAAACTGCAGGTATTCGCTCATTAAATATTGGAACGCATCAATGGTGGTGGGTTTTTTACGGCAACTGGTAGCGCCATATACCAGCAGCGCTTTTTCCTTATCGGGAGAAAGTGTAGTGGAAAAAATTGATACCGGTATCCGCCTGAATTGCCTGTCTTTCTTTATCAGCATGAGGATGGCTTCACCACTCAGTCGCGGTAAATTATAATCCAGCACAATGAGGTAAGGAAATAACTCAGGTTGCTTCAGGGAAGAAAGATAATCGATCAACGCATCTCCATTATTAAAAATTAATATATGTTGATCGAATGTAAAGCGGGTAAAAGTTTCCCTGATCAGCTGCTGATCATCATGGTCATCTTCTACAAAAACGAGATAAACCCTTTTGGGAACATCTGGTGCGCTCATCGAAGGTGTGTAGGTTAAGGCCTTCAAATCTACGAATAAGGGTCATTCACCAATCACATTAGCAATAATTTTCATTAGTGTGTGGAATTTAATCAGGGCAAAAGAACGGGAACAGGAATTGCATTATTAAGAATGGTTTTTCAAAGGATATTGGATAATATACGGGCCGGATTTCTATCCGGCCTTCTTTATGCGCAGATGTGAAAGAATTCAGATGGATTTCGCAGCAGAGAGAGATATAATTACAGCATTCCCTGTCCCGGCAGGGATCTAGCGGAGGTTAAAGGTTGATGTTTTCTTAACGGGGCAACTATGATTCAGATGGGAGGTTGCGGACTGCGTCCGCAGGGAGGAACAGCATCACGGATTACACGGATTTCAAGGATTGAAGGATAGAATGATTTTATGTTGATCAAAGACGCTTACATTATTCGGAACCGTTATGGGACATATCACAAATCAATATATCACGATATCAACCTCTCCCTCAGTCCTGACTTTGCAACCGTAATGACCGGAACTTTTCTACCAGGGCTTCCAGTTCTTCTATTTTAACGGCTTTCCGGAAACAATGAGCACCCATGCTTTCGAAGAAAACAATTTCCTGTGGTCTTAGCGTGGTGCTGAAAATAACAACGGGGATATGATTGTAGGCGGGGTTTGTTCTTATGGCAACAAGGGTTTGTTTGTCATCCAGCTCCGGCATATTATTATCCAGGATCACCAGGGAAGTCCGCTGCCTGATTTGTTCATCCTCCAGTGAATGTAAAAGATGTGTACCCCTTGTTGCATGAATCAGCAAAATATCAGGGTATCGTTCAAAGAAAATTTCTTTTAAAAGATCAAAATCATCGTAATCATCCTCGGCATACAGCACAACATTCCGCTCCATAATTAAAGATAGCTTATTAAGATCCCCTTTTCAGGGAACAGGTAACGAATGGGAAAGAAAAGTAAATGTATTTAACCTTTTAATACGGTAAGGGCATCCAAAAGTCATATAATAGTCCGGTCAGATCATTCCACCAGCCCGGATTCCCGGAGTTTGGCGCCAAATTTATGAACAGCCAATTCTATTTCATCGCGGGAGCAGGTACACGTTAGCGTTAGTTTATTAATATTGATCTCCACATACTTTCCTGAAGTGGCTTCACTGAATTGCTTCAATGCCTGGATGGTTGGAAACATGAGCGTAACGGCCGTCATTATTTAGTATCTGCTTTGCGGATGGTCCGGCACAAAACCATCAGACAAATATAAAGCCATTCAAGGGCCCCGGTAATTTGATCCATACGTATAAAAAAGTGTTTCGCCATTAATCTGACTCGTGCTTTTACGCTTGTGCCCTACGGAAATCACTGTTATTTTGTACTTGTTCTATAGGATTATTATTTACAAGGGCTGGATTTCTATCCGGCCCGCTTTAATACATGGATTTAATGATTTAAGATGGATTCCGCAGAAGGGGTGCCCAATCTTATTTATGCGGATAACCGGAAGAAAATTTTGCGGACTGCGTCCGCAGGAAATAGATCACGGATTACACGGATTGCACGGATTACCCGGATTTTTATTTAAATATTCTTTATGTGGAATAAGGAGTGTTAGGTGGGTTTATGCGAACCGCGTCATTTGGTAGAAACAGAACTTAAGCCCCACGCCTTTAACGGCGGTTACCCAGGTATACTATTTAAACATTGCAAAACTTTTCAGTTGCATAGCGTTCCTTGCGGTTGCATTTACTTAACCTTCTTTAAAATTATCAAACCTAAAATGGCTGCAGCAAACGAAGCCACCAGGATACTGATCTTGGCGCCTGTGATGATCAACGGATCCTGGAAGGCAAGATTGGTTATGAAAATGCTCATGGTAAATCCAATTCCTGCAAGCAGGGAAGCACCTGCCAGGGACAGCCAGCTTATTTCCGGTGGAAGGCTGGCCCACCCGGCTTTAACGGCGAGGTAGCTGATGCCCAGGATTCCGAGAGGTTTGCCAATTAGTAAGCCCAGTATAATTCCAGCCGAATTATTGTTGATCATACTTGCCCATAGATCCGAAGGAAACAGGATGGCCGTATTGGCCAGGGCAAAAAGGGGTAGTATAAAAAAGGCAACCGGGTAATGAAGGTGGTGTTGAAGTTTATAGGAGGGACTGTGCCGGTCCACCTTATGAAACGGAATGGCAAAGGCCAGTAAAACACCTGCAATAGTGGCATGCACACCCGATTGCAACATGCAATACCACATGGCTATTCCTCCCAGGATATATACCGGCAGGAAATAAACTTTTCTTTTCCCTAAAATGAATAACACTGCCCAGATACACAGGGCAGCAACAAAGAAATAAAAAGAGAATCCCTGGGTATAGAATACGGCGATTACCGCAATAGCGCCCAAATCATCGATGATAGCCAATGCCGTTAAAAAAACCTTTAAGGCAAGAGGCACCTTATTGCCCGCAAGGGACAAAATACCCAGGGCAAAAGCAATATCGGTTGCCATCGGAATGCCGAACCCGGATTGGGTGGGCGTACCCCCGTTGATACTAAAATGGATGACTGCCGGGATAACCATACCGCCCACTGCCGCCACTACCGGGAGTACGGCATTTTTAAAACTGGAAAGCTCACCCACATACAATTCACGCTCAATTTCCAATCCAACTAGCAGGAAGAAGATGGCCATCAATCCATCGTTGATCCAATGCTCCGTGCTGTAGTTCAATTGAAGCGGTAAAAAAGAAAGGTCGATCTTGCTATGGAGAAGATGCAGGTACGATTCACCGATTGCGCTGTTTGCCACGACTAACGAAACCGCCGTACAGGCAATCAGAATAAAACCTTCTGCCTTTTTGCTGGAAAAAAACTCTTTGAATAATGCGGTAAGTGTCATGGGCTGAAATTCAATGCGCGAAGATACTGGTTGAAAAACAGCAGGGCGAACAACACCGTATCCTTACCCGGTAACCAAAAAGTTTCTTTAGTGGAGGATAAAAAGAGCAGTTCAATAATAAAACTTCATGAAACAGATCATAACCGATTCTGTTTTCCTGCCGCTTCTGTTTTAGGAAGTTGCTTCACGGGTTGTTTTATAATCCCTTTCAATCTTCCTCAGGTACAGTTTTTCAGGCATAGGCTTTTCTTTCATGAAAAGCAGGGTATTCACCCAGAACTTCGTGTGAACCGCACGGCCGCAAAATTTCTCTATGGTATAATAGGCACCCATTCCTTTTACCTCCTCTACCCTTACCGCTTCATCTGAATGGGGAAAAGATTTAAAATCGAGGTAAAGTTCCACATTGTCTTCGCCACCCGCCGCAACTTCCAAAAGCTGGGCAAACGTGCCTGTTCGTTCGGGGTCGCTGGACATTTGCTCATTGTTGTATACACCCTTTCTGTCCAGGAACCAGGTACCCTTTGATTTATAATAGGAGATTATATACATAGGTCCAAATTAAGCCATTAGGAAGCTACCGATTATCTTCCATTATCCCGGTATTGTTCTATTATAGCATTTGGAGGAATTCCTCAGTTTACAAAATAAAAAAACCCTCGCAACTCACCGAGTTACAAGGGTCACACACACGAAAAGAGCTGTAGGGGGAGGAGTCGAACCTCCACGGGGCCGTTAGCCGCAGCACAAGAACTTAGTGGTCAATCCTGGTCGATTCGCCCAAGCGAAAAACTCGGCTCTATGCTGTGTTTATCCGGTAGTCCCCACCCTCGAGACAAGAGGGCATGTCTGCCTAAGGTTTCATCACCCCACATTGTTGTTGAGGTATTGTGGTATTGGGTATTGTGGTATTGGGAGCTTCCCTCAATACCTTATTACCTCATTACCTTAATACCTTCCGTTCAACGAACTTTGATAGATCAAAAATAGGATGCAGTATATAATTTTCAATCGCTTACTCGAATATTTAGATTCTGTTCAGTATTTTTCCTTCCTGTTAGATATTTTCAAAAAACACTTTTCTACATGGCCCCCCTTTTAAATATTGACAAATTGGACCTGCAGATCATCCAGCACCTCATGCACGATGCAAGCATCTCCTACGCGGAGTTGGGTAAAAAACTTTTTGTCTCCGCAGGCACCATCCATGTGCGCATTAAGAAGCTGCAGGAAGCAGGGGTGATCAGCCGCACCGCCGTGCAGGTTGACCTGAAGAAACTGGGCTATGATGTCATTGCTTTTATCGGCATTTACCTGGAAAAGAGTTCACTCTATGATTCCGTGGCCAGGGACCTGAAAAAAATTCCGGAGATCGTGCGCATGAATTATACCACCGGCAACTACAGCATCTTTGCGGAGATCGTGTGTAAAGACATCGTACAGCTGCGCACCGTTCTGCACGATGAACTGCAGAAGATCAAAGGCATTGAACGAACCGAAACCTTTATATCACTGGAAGAAAGCCTGAACCGTACAGTACGTGTAACCACCCAGTAAATGAGCAGAAGCAATTTTTTCAAAGGCCTTTCCTTATTGCTGCTGCTGAATGCCCTCGTTAAGCCGGCTTGGATCTTCGGTATCGACCTGCAGGTGCAAAACATCGCCGGGCACGAACAGTACGGTCATTATTTTGCCGTGTTCAGCTTTACAACCCTTCTTTCTTTTATGGCGGATGCAGGACTGAGCAATATGATGGCCCAGCGGATCGCTTCAGGCACTTCGCTCAACACGGCTTACCTCCTGCGCATAAAGTTGATACTCGTCGCCTGTTATGTTATTGCCTGTTTTGCGGCAGCCCGCACCTGGAACATGCCTTATGGACCGGTCCTTCTTTATTCCATAATCATCCAGGCACTTACCTCCCTGTTTATCTTTCAACGCGCGCTCATTACGGCACACCAGCTTTTCCGCACCGACGCCGTTCTATCGGTTGTTGACAAAACAGCCATGATCGCCGTTTGCGGTTTGCTGATTTACATGCCTTTTGTTTTGGGAACATTAAACCTGGAAATATTCCTTCAATGCCAGGTTGCTTGCCTGCTTCTGGCTGTAACCGGGGCTGCCGTGGTTCTGTACCGCCACCGGATGATTCATCCAGGCGGAAGCCGTGAAGAGCTCCTTGTACTCTTCCGGTCCGTACTGCCTTTTGTGCTGATTATTTTATTCATGGTACTTCACCAGCGTGCCGATGCCTTTTTGCTGGAACGTCTTCACGTGCAGGGTGCTTATGAAGCTGGCATTTACGCATCGGCCTTCCGTTTACTGGATGCCGGAAATATTGCAGGTTACCTGGCAGCCTCTTTCCTGGTGCCGTTTATCGCCAGGCACCAGGCGGATAAAATCCAGCTGCAGCAATCCGTACTGGGCGTGCGCCACTTATTACTGGGATTTGCACTCGCGTCGGTTGCCTTCTGTATTATATTTGCAAGTGAACTCATTGCATGGCTTTACCACGAAAGCAGTTCTTACCAGGCTTCCGTGCTTCGCTGGTGTATGTCGGCTCTTCCTGCTTATTACCTGATTCATATTTACGGGTCGGTACTCACTGCCACGCGCCGTTTCCGGAGCTTTATCTCAATTGTATCTGTTTTTGTACTGGCCAATATCATCTGTAACCTTGTGCTGCTTCCAACACACGGCGCCCTGGGTGCTGCCCAGGTGGCCGCAGCCACCCAATACGGTTGCGCGCTGGCAATGGTTTATGCAGTGGTCCATAAAGTAAAACTGCCTCTTCATGCCCTTTCTATTTTTATTTATGCTGTTGGAACATTGCTACTGGCCGGTCTTTTCTATGCAGGCAAAATCGCATTGTTGCCGGTTTGGATTATTTTAGCCCTTTGCGCTGCGATCCTTTTGCTGCTCCTGGTCTGGCAACGGGACCGAATTAAAAAATATTTGATCTCATTACGATAATAGCTCTATGCCCGATCTGCTGCATCATTTCTCCCGCTGGTGGAAACCCATCCTGGGCTTTACCCTATTTTGTTCGCTTATTGCACTTATTGCCTGCCTGCTCACCCAAAAAAAATATCTTTCAACGGCCACTGCCCTTCCCACTAACAGCGCGCTTTCAGACAGGGCCCGCATCTTTAATCCGAATATAGAAGCGCTTTATTCCGAATTCGGGAGCCCCGATGATTTAGACCGGATAGAGGGAACCGCCATGCTGGATACCCTTTATATCGCTGCAGTAGAGGCCAACAGGCTTATAGTACATTATGAAATCGAAAACAAAACAGACGCGGTATACCGGGCAGCAAGGCAGTTAAAAAAATCGAGCAGCATCAGCCGCAGCGGCTATGGTGAATTAAAGATTAACGTTTGGGATAAGGATCGTACTATGGCGGCCCAACTTGCCAATGACCTGTTGCAACGGATCCAGCAGCTGCACCAGCAATTGCGCAACCAGGGCAATGCTAGGGCCCTGAATCAGATAAAAGAAGAGTACACCAGAACCGAACAACAGTTCCGGGTTATTGCCGATTCACTGCAACGATCAGGCGGGCCATCGGCAGAAATCATTGGTGCAAAAAAAGCGGCCCTCCTCGAGCAATTGCAGGAAAACCAGAAGCTGATCGCGCAGTATAGCCTGTCACTGAATACAAACCCCCCGGTGCTGGTTACGGTGGAGCGTGCACGCCCCGCGCTTAAAGCCGATAAACCGGATACCGCAAAAACAGTAGCCCTCACGGCGTTCGCTTCATTTGTATTGGTATTCCTGCTTTCCTTTTTGCCCGGAGGAAAAAGAGTCAGCGCATGAAGGCAGGGGCCATTCATAAAACTTTCTTCGCTGCTGCTTTGGCTATGGGTGCGGTAGCAGCATTTTTTTCAGCCCTGTTACAGAACTTTTACCTGCTGGCAGTGCCGGTAACACTGGTTGTTATTTATTTCGCCCTGCAATTTCCGCAACTGCTGCTTTATGGGCTGATTGCTTCCGTTCCCTGGTCGGTGCAAACAGAAGTTACAGCTGCCCTGTCCACCGATCTTCCCGATGAACCGCTTATGCTGCTATGTGCATTGGCTGCCCTGGTGCTTATTATTTCGCGTAAAGAAAACATGCAGTGGAGATGGCACCCGGTCTCTGTTATTCTGCTGCTGATGATGATCTGGATGGGTGTTACCGTAGTTCTGTCTTCCGATAAAATAATATCGCTGAAATACCTGCTGGCCAAATCGTGGTACCTCCTGGCTTTTACAGCGGCACCACTTCTACTGCTCCGAACAAAAACTGAGGTGCGCCGTGCAGGTGCCGTGCTCATTTGTTCCATGCTAGGTGTTGTATTGCTGACAATGGTGCGTCATGCTGAAAAAGGATTTTCATTTGAAGGCATCAATGATGCACTGCAGCCTTTTTATATCAATCATGTAAATTATTCCGCCCTTCTGGTGTGTACCCTGCCGCCCCTGGTTACGGCTATTTCTTTTGCGGGTAAAAAGTACCGGGCCTTGTTCCTAATGGCATTGGTGCTCGGTATTGTTGCTGTCTATTTCTCGTATTCACGCGGAGCCTGGCTGGCCCTTGCAGCAGGAACCATATCGTACTGGCTTGTTCGCAAAAGAATCATTGTGTTCACCTTTATTTTGATACTCTTTACCACGCTTGCCGCCGTGTGGTGGTTCCATAAAGATGACCGGTACCTTGAGTATGCGCATGATCACAACACAACTATTTTTCATGAAGACTTCCGGGAGCACCTGGTGGCTACCTACCAGTTGAAAGATGTTTCGAATGCGGAGCGTTTTTACCGCTGGATCGCGGGGGTGCGCATGACGGGGGACAGCTGGCGCACCGGTTTCGGACCCAATACATTCTACAGCCATTACAAGAGCTACACCATCCCGGCATTTAAAACCTGGGTAAGCAATAACCCGGAGCATTCAACCGTGCATAATTATTTTTTACTGCTGCTGATTGAACAGGGGGTACCGGGATTAATCCTTTTTGTTGTTCTGCTGGCCCTTTTATTTTCCTGTGCGCAAAAAATTTATCACCGGGCAATAGATCCTTTCTGGAAAAGCGTATCTGTTGCAATGGCTTCTGTACTGACCATGATCTGCACGGTAAATTTTTTAAGCGACCTGATTGAAGCGGATGAAGTGGGATCCATATTTTTCCTGTGCATCGCGGTACTGATCATTGCCGACCGGCAAACCAAAAAAGAATCAGATCCTGCCCCGCACATTGAGCGCGTCGCGTAAGCCGTTGCCCAGTAAATTAAACGCCATCACCAGCAGCATGATGGCAAAACCAGGGGCCAGTGCCAGTACAGGATTTTGCGTGATGATGAAATTATAATTCTCCTTGATCATTAATCCCCAGCTGGGTTGTGGTGGTTGCACGCCTACACCAAGAAAGCTCAACCCGGCTTCAATAACAATGGCAGACGCAAAATTGGAAGCAGCGATCACGAGGATAGGCCCGAGTATATTGGGAAGAATATGACGACTGATGATCCGCAGGTGTGAAAAGCCAAGTGCGCGGGCAGCTTCCACGTACTGGAGTTCCCGGGCCACCAGCACCTGCCCGCGTACAAGACGGGCCACGTTCACCCACATAGTGAGTCCAACGGCTACAAACACCTGCCAGAAACCTTTGCCCAGTAAAAGCGTGATAGCAAATACAAGCAGCAGGGTGGGAATACTCCAGATCACGTTGATCAGCCACATGATGATGTTATCCGTTTTGCCGCGGAAATAACCGGCCAGCGCGCCCAGCATAATTCCAATGGTCAGTGAAATAAAAACGGTGATCAATCCAACACTCAGGCTTACCCGCGTACCGATAATGAGCCGGCTCAGGATATCGCGGCCGTATTTATCGGTGCCAAGTACAAACTTCTTCGTCATTACCGGTTGGTTGCTCAAGCTGTTTTTATGAACAGCCATTCGTTCGGTAAGCCCTTCATCTATATAGCGGTTTGCAACCATGCTGTCGCCCTGCTGCTTAACGGAGATTACCGGGATATAATCAAAGTTATCGGGCCTGCCCGAAACCAACAGGGTTCCAAAAGAAGGAGCGGACGTTTCCCGGTTTTTTTTAGCCAGTAAAAAGGTTTGTTCAAACCCGGGCTTTTGTCCGCCGATTTCAAGAATCATCCGGTTGGCAAACGGCGAAGGATCGGGAGCAATAAAATATCCGAAAAGGGCCACGAGGATGCTGAGCATGATCAGCACGAGACCAGCCATAGCGCCCCGGTTCTTTTTTAACCGTTGCCATGCGGCCCTGCTGAAGGATGCGGAAGCATTCATGAAAGGAAGATAAAAGTTTATTTTGTTTTTCGTCCCTTCCATTCGTAAGCACCAAACTGGCTGATGATGCCGATGGAAACCGTATACAAAATGTGTAAGGGCTGAAACAGGAAAAAATAGCGCAGCAGTTTTTCATCTCCGTAAAACCTGGCAACAGACCGTACAAAAGGCGTTTCCAGCAAGGTTTTCCAAATCCATAAACCCATAAACACCCAACCGTAAAATGGGCGGAAGAATGCGGCGATTAAGAGCACGGGAAACAGCAGGTTAAAGAGAAATACAATACCTAATGCCGCAATGATCCGGTAATCCTGGTACACAAAGGTTTTACTCGCCCACCGCCTGCGTTGTGCAAGAAAACTTTTCAGGTTGGGCATTGGATCGGTGGTGACCACTGCCTGCGGACTTTTGAGATAAAAGATTCTTGCCGGGTCAAGAGCGCGGATCTTGTGCATCAGCAGCATGTCATCGCCCGATGCTTTTTTATCAATGCCTTCAAATCCGCCCACTTTAAGAAAAGCTTCTTTTGTATAAGCAAGATTGGCCCCGTTGCACATGGTGTGAAAATCGGCGTTTACACTGGCAGCTGTTATGCCCTGCAGCGTGAGGAAGTCGAGCGACTGAAAAATATGAAGCCAGGATTTACCCGGACGATAATGCACGGGTGCGGCAATAAAGGAAGCATTTTTCTTTTCATAAAAGGAAGTGATGGCCTGGAGCCAGCGTTGCTCAGGGATGCAATCAGCATCGGTAGTAACAATCAGTTCTCCCTTGGCAACCGCAATACCGGTAGCAATAGCTTTCTTTTTTGATGAATCTTCCGGCAATCCATCCGGCCGTATCAATTTTATATTTGGCAAGCTGCTGCTGCTAACAATACCGGCTGTTGCATCGGTTGAAAAATCATCCACCACAATGATCTCGAACAAATGAGCCGGGTAGGTTTGCTGCTCAAGTGCACGAAGCAGATGAGGAAGATTAGAAGCTTCGTTCCGCGCAGGGATAACCAGGGAAACAGGCACCTGCGGATGATCATCTGCCAGGAACCCAGGAACTTTTTTCCAGTGCCGGTAATAATACAGGATCAGGAGTGCATAAAGCACAAACAATCCTAAAGCGGCGAAATACAGAAACATGAACAGCAAATCTAACCCCTGTCAGCCAACCTGACACCTTCCGCATTTACTGCACTTTTTCAAATGCACGAACAGCCCGGGTTCCATCAGCCCCCGTAACCGAAACAAAATAGGTACCCCGGGGAAGAGTGCCGACAGACAAATTGAATGTAACGTGCGCGCCAGATATATTTTCCTTCTGCTCTTTCACCAATGCACCGGCACTATTCACCAGCCTGATGATTACCGGCCCACGTTTGCCCGAATTGATTTCGGCAACGAGCGTGGAAGAATTTACAGCATAGAGCCTGGTAATGCTTACCAGGTTATCGGCCATGGATGCTGTAGCAATGGAAGAATAAAAGCTGCGTGCCGGCTCCGTGATCTTTAACCGGTACAGGTTGCGCCCGGCCAGCGGGTGTTTATCGGTCCACACAAATCGGTTACTTCCTGCAGGAAGCACGGTGGCAATTGTTTCGTAACTGCTGCCGTTGCCGCTGCGCTGCACCTCAAAGGAAGTACCCGGTTCTATTCCTTCAGCTACCCAGGCCAGTTCTACGGTCTTTTCTTTTGGTTGCGCCCGGAAACTGAGCAGTTTAACCGGCAGTGGTGCATTAACCGCAAAAATATTCCGGGCCTGTGCCTGCTGGAACAGTAAGCCATGCCCCCTGTCGTTGGTATGGACCTGGTCGGCAGCGAGATCGGCGCGGAGCATTAACTGACCGTCTGTGGTAACCAGGGGTGAGTAAAAATCGATGGCCCTGTTACCGAATGTATTTTTTATGGAATCAACCAGGTTGCGCAGCAATTGGCGTTTTTCGAATTCAATATCATTACGGGGTTGGGTAGTCGTAAAAAAAACTTTTGCCCCGGATGCCCGGATGGTTTGATCCATGGTCCGGAAATTATTCATGGTTTCGCTGGTGGTATACAAGGGAACAGAGCCCGGCCAGTACAGGTTGGCCACATCATTACTCGGCAAATTAATAATGACAATATCGGGGCTGAAGCTCAATGCCTTTGTTACATTGTGATTGGGATCTATGGAAGGCCTGTTGGCAACAGGGCTTACCCATCCTGTCGGCATCTGGTGGTAGCTCGTTTGTCCATATCCCGCGATATTAATGACCTGCGTGTCGGGATCGGCCGGGTTTGTATTCTGCCGGTAGAATTTCTGAAAGCGGCCGACCCATGAAGAATCAGGATGGCTGGCACCGGAGCCGGCGGCCGTTGAAGAGCCCATCACCACTATTTTCTTCTGTGCAAATACGGATACTGTTCCCACCAGGAACAGGATAACCAATGTGTGTTTTTTCATGCCTGTTTTTATAGAATGCAGCAGTAGCAACAGGTTCAGCTTCCAGGGGGTGGGGTTTAGAGAAAATTAAATATACCCCCGGCAAGGTTATCAGCAATCAATGCATTAACATTTTTTTTATTTGGATTTGTCTTTATGGAAGATTAAATTTACTTAGTTGCTTAAACAACTATATGCCAAACAACCAATTTAGACGGGGCGAACTCTACAGCTTTATTACGGGTAAGGCCTCAACGGCCATCGCCCGGAGGCTTCAGAAAAAGTTCAATACATCGGGCATAAACCTCACCATTGAGCAATGGAGCGTATTGTACCACCTGTGGAAGGAAGACGGCCGGAGCCAGCAGGAATTATGCAATGCCACCTTTCGCGACAAGCCCAGCATTACGAGGCTGGTGGACAACCTGGAAAAATTAAACCTGGTAAAACGGGTGGCGGATGAAAAAGACAGGCGGATCAACAAGATCTATATCACCAAAGGCGCACAGAAACTCCAGGAAGATACCATGCACCTGGCGGAAGAAACCCTGAACGAAGCCCTTGCCGGTGTGCCCCCCGACCAGATCGACATGTGTAAAGAAGTTCTACAACGCGTTTATGATAATTTAAATCAATAACAATGAATACAGCACCAACCCTTAGCTCTCTTAAAGGCGGAGAGTGGCTTGTAAAAAAAAGCGACCCTGCGCAAACCTTTACCCCGGAAGATTTTTCCGAAGAACAGCGTATGATCAAAGACATGTGTACGCAGTTCCTGGAAGCCGAAATTTTTCCCAACCTGGAACGGATTGACAATATGGAACCGGGCCTGATGAAATCGCTGTTGCAGAAGGCCGGCGAACAGGGGCTGGTGGCCACCTCTTTTCCCGAGCAGTACGGTGGTATGGGAGAAGACTTTGTGACCTCCTCCATCATATCCGAATTCCTTGGTGCCGGTCACTCCTTTTCAGTGGCCATTTCCGCGCACATGGGAATTGGTACGCTTCCGATCCTTTATTTCGGGAACGATGAACAAAAGCAGAAATACCTTCCAAAGCTGGTTTCAGGCGAATGGTCGGGTGCTTACGGACTTACAGAACCAAACAGCGGGTCTGATGCCCTCGGTGCCAAAACCACTGCAAAATTGAGCGCGGATGGAAAACATTATATACTGAACGGGCAGAAATGCTGGATTACCAATGGCGGTTTCGCGGATGTATACACCGTATTTGCCAAGGTAGATGGAACCCAGTTCACCGGTTTTATCGTGGAGCGCGGCTTTGAAGGCTTCACACAGGGACCGGAAGAACACAAGATGGGTATCAAAGGTTCGTCCACGGTGCAGTTGTATTTCCAGGACTGCAAAGTGCCTGTTGAAAATGTGCTGGGTGATATTGGTAAAGGACACAAGATCGCTTTCAACATCCTGAACATCGGCCGGATTAAATTATGTGCTGCCACCATGGGAGGAGCCAAGCGTGCCATCTCCACTTCAGCGCAGTATGCCTTAACACGCGAACAGTTCAAGCAGCCGATCGCCAACTTTGGCGCCATCAAACATAAGCTGGCTGAAATGACCATCCGCACATTTGCCGCGGAAAGTGCCCTGTACCGCGCGGCCAAATGGATCGATGATAAGGAGCATGAATTGCTGGAAAGCGGCAAGCCGATCAACGAAGCCCTGCTCGCCGGTGCTGAAGAATTTGCCATTGAGTGCGCTATCCTGAAAGTTTACGGTAGCGAAGTACTGAGTTATTGCGTGGATGAAGGCGTGCAGATCCATGGCGGTAACGGGTTCAGTGCTGAATATGATATTTCGCGCGCGTACCGCGACAGCCGCATTAACCGCATATACGAAGGAACCAACGAGATCAACAGGCTGCTTACGGTTGACATGACGCTGAAGCGTGCCATGCAGGGACGTTTGAACCTTATGGGTGCCGCTATGAAAGTGCAGGGTGAATTAATGAGCATTCCTGATTTCGGCGATGGTGAAGAAACGCCGTTTGGTGAAGAGATCAAACTGGTGGAGAATTTCAAAAAGACCGTAATGCTTACAGCCGGTGCAGCCGCCCAGAAACTGATGATGGGTCTTGAAAAAGAACAGGAGATCCTGATGTGCATTGCCGATATGTCGATTGATACGTTTGTTGCGGAGAGCCTGTTGCTGCGGGTGATGAAACTTTCATCCAACGGAAACAACAACCCGGTTTATAAGGACATCCTGAACACCTTTCTTTATGATGCCGCTGACCGGATCAACAAATACGGTAAAGATGCCATCAATGGTTTTGCGGAAGGCGACGAGCAGCGGATGATATTGATGGGACTGAAGCGCTTTACCAAGGCACAGCCCTATAATGTGAAAGAAGCAAGAAGAAGAATCGCTGACTTCCTCCTGGAACAAAAGAAATACCCGCTGTAATAAGCAGATAATTATTTAAGTTTAAATCCTCCCGGCAACGGGGGGATTTTTGTTTTAACGCAAAGTCGCAAAGGCTCTGGGCTATGCAAAGTCTTTGCGATACGCTTCGCGACTTTCTTTGCGTCTTTGCGGTTTATAATTTCAGGAAACGTGTAGTGCTTTTTTCACCTTCTACCTTTACAAAATAGATACCGCGCTGAAGGCTGCCTACATCAAGGGAAGAGATGGATTGACGAAGAGGTGTGCGCAGCACCAACCGTCCATTGGCATCAACGATCAGCGCCATCCGCTGCTGTTCGTGACCGGAGTAGATGTGGACGGTACTTCCTCCATCATAAAAAACGGTGGAGGCATCAACCGAAGTATCGAGGCTGACAACTTTTGAATAAGAAACTTTTCCATTGCGAGCCACTTCAACAATGCGGTAGCGGGTTTTGCTATTGCCCGGTTCATCCGTTACGGCATAATCACTCTCCTGGGAAGTACTGCCCTTTGCTTTTATTTTCCGGATTTCCGCAAAAGGCTTTCCGTCTTCCGCGCGTTGTACCAGGAAATGATCGCTGCTGTTTTCCCGGAGCGTTGTCCACTTCAGCTCATTTTTGCCCATTTCATTTTTTGATACCTGCACATTACCCCAAACCAGTGATTGCGGCGTTCCCCCGGGCTGGCTTCCGAATAAAAATTCTACTTTGTTTGATTCCGCAGAGCTGCCAAACGCACCGGTAACAATAATGGTTCCTGTGAGAGTAAATCCGCCCCCGAAATGATAATCCGAAAGATTCCAGTAACTGGTACCGGCCGCCTGGTTGCGACCGTACATCCCGGTAATGGATTTACCATCGAGGGTCATACTATGAATATCGATTGCTGACGCGGCATTTTGTGTGCGCACCTGCAATTCCATAAAATTCATTTCACCCGGATCAATGGATTTACCGGCTGCGGTAAGCGAAGAACTGATGTCCGTCTTTTCCGTACGCACGGTCATGCCCATGATCCTGGTAGTGGCGGTTACTGTATTGGTTAGTGGGCTGTACTGCAGTGTAAAATGTATGGTGTTGGAATAGGAAAGATCACTCTCCGAGCGGTTGGATTGATGCTCGACGTTATCGACACCAACATATATTTCTTTTTCCGGGCTTCCGCCAATGGCCCGCAGTGCACGGTGACGCTGAACCAGCATGGATTCAGTGCCTTCCGGGCGATTGGCCTTCCCGGTATTAAGCGTGCTTATTTGTCCGAAAACATTAAGCGAAATGAAGATCAGGAAAACCGAAAACTTCAGTTTTATGTCCATGGGTACGATTATTTACCGGTCGGTCATGGATGGATTGGATAGCCCTAAAAAAAGTTATTCAGGAGGCGGAAACAAATATAACCGGCAGATCGTGATAAAGCAAGGCAATCGTAGTTTCCCTATCAGGTATTAAAGAACATCCGGAGCTCTTTTCTTGCGAGCTTAACTTCTTCCAGCTGGCGCAAATGCTTCTGGGTAAAGGTGATACCTATGGCCATAATCAGCGATGTAAGCGTGGAAGTAATAAAGTACAGCAGGAAAATATCTGCCCTTGCATTTATCTTCAGAAGATAATGGAAGATATAGATGATCGCAAAGCTGCCATAGCTGAATACAACAGCCGATAACATAAGCGTTTTACCGATTCCTTTCCCGTGCGTGATCGCCAGCCGGCCATGCCGGATAAACAGTATAATTCCGAAAATTAGATTTACACAAACGCAGGGTGCGAGAATATAAACATTGGCTGTTCTTTCCACTCCGAATATGCCGGCAATAATTAGTTCGTAAACAAGGAAGAGGGCTAATAATATGTGCAGTGCCCTGCTTTTTATTTTATCGGCCGTAAAGAAATGAAAGAAGAGCAGCATCAATGGAGCATCCGTGTAGTTGTTGATGGTGCCATAGATTCTTGTGGCTTCAGCAGAGGCCGGGATAATTCCTTCAACCATCAGGTGATAAATGGCGGTGCTCAGGTAATAAAACAACAGTGCCAGCAGGGGCCTGTTGCTGTACAGCCTCAGGATTAGTATGAGGCCGACAGGAACAAAAAGAGCGAAAGTTGAAGCAACACCCATTAAGGCATTCCAGTTCATAGGATTGGTTTTTTTGGACTAGGCACTAAGAAGTTACGCTTAGCTACTACAAAATAAAACGCTCCGCAACAAATTCATAGCCCCTGCAAAAAATGGAGTAGTAGCACTGAATATTGAGTCGTACAATTACGGGCAGGAGCCAAGTAGTTTTTTATCTTATATTGCCCGGATGAAAACCGCATTGTTTTTCTTCTTCTTTTTCATATGTCTTGTAACGCAGTCCCAGCAAGCATTCTACGGCAGAACAACAGGTCCGCTCCCCTACCTTGAATACGGCCCCGGAGATGACCGCCTTGGTGGTGCGAAAATGACCTACCTCGATTCCAACATACTGGTTAAGATAATGGATAGTGTAAATGGCGATTACCGTGTACGGCTTTCATCCAACCATATTGCCTACCTGCCGAAATTGAATTTTAAAGAAGACACCTCCATAAGAATCCGTCCCTATTACCTTACGTCCAGCATGCGCGTTACGGGCGATTCAGCTTATGATTATGTATCCCTGGGCCTGACCGAAAAACTGCCTTACCGGAGCATGCAACAGATTAATCCATCGCGTATTGTTGTGGATGTATTTGGCGTCACCAGCAATACCAACTGGATCACCCAGCTTCCAACGGCAACAGGAATAAAAAATGTGTGGTATGAGCAGATCGAAGATGATGTTTTCCGTATTTATATCGACCTGAAACACGCACAGCACTGGGGTCATTATATATATTACGTGAACAATGCCCTGCAGGTTCGGATCAAACGCCAGCCTGCATCATTGAAAATCAGGAATCTCCGGATCGCCATTGACGCCGGGCATGGAGGCAGTAACCCGGGTGCCACCGGCGTGACTTCCAAAGCGCTTGAAAAAGATTATACGCTGAAGTTTGCCCGGCAACTGGAAGCCTACCTTAAAAAAAAGAAAGTAAAAACCTATATGGTCCGCGATCATGATACCGACCTCACGATGATTGAACGCACCATCATGATCCGCGAACGGCAACCCGACCTCCTCATCAGTATTCACCTGAACTCTTCCTCCAATCCTGCCGTGAGCGGGGCCAGCACTTATTACCGGTATATCGGATTCCGCCCGCTAACCCAAACGGTCCTGGCGCGCATGCTGGAGCTGAAGCTGAATAATTTCGGAAACATCGGTGCCTTCAACTTTGCACTAAGCGGCCCGATGGAATATCCGAACTGCCTGGTGGAAGTTGCTTTTTTAAGCAACATCGATGATGAGAAAAAGATCCTCGATGAAAAGTTCCAGAAAAAAACTGCAGAAAAAATTTACTTGGGAATTGTTGATTGGTTGGAGGCATTAGGCAAGTGATGTATAACCGCAAAGGCGCTAAGACAATCTTTGCCTCTTTGCGTGAAATCCTTCTCAGCGACTTTGCGGTTAACCCTGCCGTGGCCGGTTTAGTACGATAGGCACGTTTTTTTATACCATTTAGGAAAATCAGTTTTATGCGTTGGTTAGGAAGAAGGCAAAGCTCGAATGTTGAAGACCGAAGAGGTATAGGTGGTCCCGTTGCAGTGGGTGGTGGTATCCTCGGTGTGATTGCCCTACTCGTAAATTTTTTAATGGGCGGTGGCGATACATCACAATTGCAGTTACCCGGGCAAAACAGGCAATTGAGCGGAACAGAACAGGCGCACCAGGATAGCCTGGCCTCTTTTGTGAAAGTGGTGCTGGCAGAAACCGAGGATGTATGGAACCAGCAGTTCTCCAATATGGGCGAAAATTACCAGGAACCCACGCTCGTACTTTTTTCCGGCGCCGTTCAATCAGCATGCGGATCGGCAAGTTCCGCTTCGGGACCTTTCTATTGCCCGGGCGATCAGAAGTTATACATCGATCTCTCTTTCTATGACGAACTGCAAAACAAGTTTGGAGCACCCGGTGATTTTGCCATGGCTTACGTGGTAGCCCATGAAGTAGGACATCATATTCAAACACTGATGGGCACATCAGAAAAAATGGCCCGTCTCCGCCAGTCGGCCAGTAAGGAAGAATACAATAAATATTCGGTGATGATGGAATTGCAGGCCGACTTCCTCGCTGGTGTATGGGCCCGGCATACGGCCAATAAAAATCTTCTGGATGCTGAAGACGTAGATGAAGCACTAAGGGCAGCTAATGCAATTGGTGACGACAGGCTTCAGAAACAGGCCCAGGGCTACGTGGTTCCCGAGTCATTTACACACGGCACTTCGCAGCAGCGGATGTATTGGTTTAAGCGCGGCTACGAAACCGGTGATATCAGGCAGGGCAATACATTCGCCGATCCCAGCCTGCAGTAAAGGCAACCGCAAAGTAGCTGAGGAGTTATTATTTCACGTAAAGACGCAAAGGTTTTTACTCTTAACTCTGTGCACTCCTTTTTCTCTGTGCGATATATACTTCTAGGCCAGTCTGGTGTAAAGCTTGCAGTAAAGGCAACCGCAAAGACGCAAAGCCTTAGCGCCTTTGCGGTTAATTATTTAAACAATATTCCAGACTTCATTGCCGCGCAGCAGCCTGTCGAGGTCTGCGGGCTTTTTGGCGGCCGCTTCCTGCAGTTGCATACCCAGCATATCTTCGTAGGTTGGTCGGATGGCCTGGTAAAAAACACCGAATGGACGCGGCAGGTGATGGGCCAGCTTCGGATCATCAAAGATGCGCACCAGGATCTGTGCCTTATAAATATCCGCTTCGTCGTGGATCCAGAGATCATCAGCACTATGGCCATCAGCAAGGTTAACTACAACGGGTTTAAATCCATCAAGTTTGATCCCCTTGTCGCGGGCTGCACCAAACAGCAACGGTTGGCCCTGCTCCAGGAACAAGGTTTCTTCCGCCTTCGACCCTTTTTCAGTAAAGATCTCAAAGGCACCATCATTAAAGATGTTACAGTTCTGGTAGATCTCGAGGAAAGAGGTCCCGTGATGTCCGTGCGCGCGCAGCAGCATAGCCTGCAGGTGCTTTACATCGCGGTCCATACTGCGGGCAATAAACGTAGAATCGGCACCCAGCGCCAGCGCGAGCGGATTAAACGGATGGTCTATGCTGCCGAAGGGTGTGGACTTGGTGATCTTATTTTCTTCTGACGTTGGTGAATACTGTCCTTTCGTGAGCCCGTAAATCTGGTTGTTAAAGAGCAGGATGTTGACGTCGAAGTTTCGGCGCAGCAGGTGGATCATATGATTGCCACCAATGCTGAGCCCGTCGCCGTCACCGGTTACGATCCATACGCTTAACTCGGGACGTGCCGCTTTCAGTCCGCTGGCTACGGCCGTTGCCCTGCCGTGAATGGAGTGCATTCCGTATACGTTCATATAATAGGGAAACCGCGAAGAGCAGCCAATCCCGGAAATAATCGCGATGTCTTCCCGCGGAATACCCAGTGTAGGCATCACCTTCTGTACCTGTGCCAGAATAGAATAATCCCCGCACCCCGGGCACCAGCGAACTTCCTGGTCCGTGGCAAAATCCTTGGGGGTGAGGAGGGTGGATGATTTTATGGTTGTTGTTTCCATGATGATGTTAGAATAATGTTCAATATGCAATGTTCAATTTTCAATACTCAGTGTTTTGCAACAGTATCATTTTTCTTCGCCGTATCTATGCTTTTACCGATGATCGCAATCAGTTCTTCTGTTTCTCTGAAAATCCCGGAAAGTTTTTCAATGGGTTTGATGAGTTCCTTCCTGATGATAATCTTCAATCCTGCCCTGCATTCTTTCAACTCTTTCTGACAGATCCGAAGCTTATGAATAAAATCGCTTCTGGATTCAGCCCCCTGCACTTCGCCATAATTTAAGGCAGGTGAATGACAGGATTTAATTAACTGACCAGCGAGATAATTACCAGTTCTACTATTCGGCAATGCCTCAATAACATCTATCATCCTGCAGGCAAAATCAACCAACCGGTCTTCAAGATCATATTTCCGCATACATTTTCTTTGTATGCATAGATACATTCCGGAGCGCAACTGAACATTGAAAATTGAACATTGAAAATTGAGAATTTTCTCAATGATTTACCAATTCCTCCCAGTATTCCGCCGCCCGTCTTGTATGAGGAATCGCGATCGTTCCGCCAACGATATTGGCAACGGCAAAGATCTCGTACACCTGTTCTGTGGTTACGCCCAGTTCGTGCGATTTTCCAAGATGATACTTGATGCAATCGTCGCAGCGCAGCACCATGCTGGCTACAAGGCCCAGCATTTCCTTGGTTTTTTTATCCAGTGCTCCCTCATCATAGGTATTGGTATCAAGGTTCCAGAGCCTTTTCATCACCAGGTTGTTTTTACCCAGGATTACTTCATTCATCTTTGTTCTGTAGTCATTGAATTCGTCAACGAGGCTTGCCATTTCTTCGGTTTAAATTAAGGGGCAAAAATACGCATCCTTGCCTGCCTAATTGCTGTTTGACCACTGAGGTTTCATTTTTAAGTACATTCAACCAAAATTTTAACGCTTTATGAAACGTTCGACACTAATTATGTTAGGCTTCGTGGCGATGATTTCCGGTTCCCTGGCCTTCACTAACGACGACCCCATCTATAAGAACCTTAAAGTGCTGCCCAAACGCACTACCAGGCACCAAATGGATTCCATCATGCAGCATTTTACCGTTTCACTAAACGTAAAATGTAATTTCTGTCATGTACGGAAAGAGGATAAATGGGACTTTGCTTCCGATGATAACAAGCACAAACTGGTGGCACGTAATATGATGAAGATGACCGACAAGATCAATAAAAAGTATTTCGACGTAACCGGCGGCAAAGGACTTGATGCCCACCTCATGGTTACCTGTTATACCTGTCATAACGGTCGACCCGAGCCCCTGACCGGCCCGGTAAAGCCCCGGAGCGATACCACCAGAAGATAATCATATGGAACAACAATACGACTTTGCCATGATCGGCCTGGGAGTAATGGGTAGTAACCTTTTATTGAACATGGCCGATCACCAGTTTGCAGCGATAGGGTACGACCTCAAGCCCGAACGGGGCGCCGCGTTAGAAGCCGCTGCCACACCGGGAACTAAAATAAAAGGCGTGGCCGACCTGGCTCACCTCATGCTGGCGCTGAAAAAACCACGCAAGATCATGATGCTCGTGCCTGCCGGCGCCCCTGTGGATGCCGTGATCTCCAATCTTCTTCCCCTTCTTGAAAAAGGTGACATCCTGATTGACGGGGGCAATTCTTATTTCAAGGATACCCTTCACCGCGTGGCCTACCTCCAGGACAAAGGCATTCATTTTATGGGTATGGGCGTTTCGGGAGGAGAAATGGGCGCGCGTACCGGTCCCAGTATGATGCCCGGCGGCGACCGTGCAGCTTACCAGTACCTGCAACCGATCCTCGAAGCCATTGCCGCCAAAACCGAATCCGGGCAGCCCTGCGTAGCCTTCATGGGAAAAGGCGCTGCCGGCCATTATGTGAAAATGGTGCATAACGGTATTGAATATGCGATGATGCAGCTGATTGCCGAAGTGTATGATGTATTGAAAAGAGGTGCCGGGTGTACCAATGAAGAACTGTTTACGATTTTTGATACCTGGAATAAAGGTCCCCTGCAATCCTTTTTGATGGAGGTAACTGCTGAAGTATTCAAGGTAAAGGACGATGACAGTGAACAATACCTGGTAGACCTCATCCTCGACCAGGCCGGGTCGAAAGGCACCGGCAAATGGACCTCGCAGGAAGCCATGAACCTGCCGGTTCCCATTCCAACCATTGATATGGCAGTTGCCCTGCGCAATCTTTCCGTGTATAAGGACCAGCGATCAAAAGCGGCACCTCTCTACCAGCCTTCACAACCCGTGAAAGCACCACGGGAAGTCCTGGTGGCTGACCTGGAAAGCGCGCTGCTTTTCGGATACCTTATGGCCTATTCACAAGGATTAAGCATGCTGGCCAGTGCTTCTGCTGTGCACGAAATGGATATCCCAATGCCCGATGTGATCCGTGTGTGGAAGTCGGGCTGCATTATCCGATCGGCCCTGCTGCGCACTTTTGAGGCCGCCTATAAAAAAGACCCGCTGCTTCCGAATTTACTGCTTGATAAAGATGTTGCGGCCCTGGTGCAGGAACGTTCACAAAGTATGCGCACCGTGATCACTACAGCCGTTTCATCAGGCATACCGGTACCGGCGCTTATGAGTGCACTCGGGTATTTTGATGCGTACCGGAGTGAACGTCTTCCTACCAATTTGATACAGGCGCAGCGTGATTATTTCGGTGCCCATACATACCAGCGTACCGATAAGACAGGCGTTTTTCATACGGAATGGCATTCCGGGGAATAACCTTTCCATCCTGCCCATAACCCTTAACCTAGAACATGGCAACATCAACAGTGAGCACAGCAAAACAGCCAACCATCCTTTATATTTTCGGTGGCAGCGGCGACCTGACCTACCGGAAATTAATGCCTGCACTGTACAATCTTTACCTGGATAAATACATGCCCGAACAGTTTGCCATATTTGCCATCGGGCGCACCGAGTTTACATCCGCATCCTTCCGTACACATACCAAAAAAGGCATTGAAGAACATTCGAGGCGGAAGGATTGCATTAAGATTGCCTGGAAAGAATTTGCACCGAAAATTGAATACAGTAAACTGGACCTGGAATCGGATAAGACCTATAAATCCATTGCCGCTCAGATTAAGGAAAAAGCGGATGAATGGGGCGCTAAACCCGTGGTAATTTTTTACATGTCTGTTGCGCCCCAGCTGGCGCCGGCGATCGCTGAAAAGCTGCATAAAGCAAAGCTTACCATTGATCCTGCACGCAGCCGGATGGTGTTTGAAAAACCGTTCGGACAAGACCTCCAGAGCGCCCGGGATCTGAACATACAACTGGGTAACATGTTCCAGGAAGAACAGATCTACCGCATTGATCATTACCTGGGAAAGGAAACCGTTCAGAATATACTGGCCCTTCGTTTTGCCAATGCTTTGTTTGAACCTATCTGGAACAGTCATTATATAAATTACATACAGATCACGGCTGCTGAAACCGTAGGTGTTGAAGGAAGGGGCAGCTATTACGAGCATTCAGGCGCACTGCGCGATATGGTACAGAACCACATCCTTCAATTGCTTTGCATGATAGCGATGGAAGCGCCGGTTTCCTTTGATGCCAATGAAATCCGGAATAAAAAAGTGGATGTGCTGATGGCCATGCGCAAATGGCACCGTGATGAAGTGCACCGCAATGCGGTACGCGGGCAATACGGCGATGGATGGATGGAAGGGGAAAAAGTTAAATCGTACCGGGAAGAAAAAAACGTCTCCCCTTCTTCTCCCGTTGAAACGTTTGCAGCAGCCCGCTTCTTTGTGGACAACTGGCGATGGAAGGATGTTCCTTTTTATGTACGTACGGGTAAATACATGCATACAAAATCAACACTCGTCACCGTACAGTTTAAGGCCGCTCCTCAATTTGCGTTCCCGGTGGAAGCCAGTGAAACCTGGAGAGCCAATCGCCTGCTCATTTCCATTTCGCCGCAAATGGATATCCGGCTGCGTTTCCAGGCAAAAAGACCCGGTCCGCACATGGCACTGCAACCGGTGGATATGGTTTTTTCCTATGCCGATGCCTACGGCGATAAAGACAACCAGCCGGAGGCTTATGAAACCCTGCTTGAAGATGTAATTGAAGGAAATCCAACCCTGTTCATGCGGGCCGACCAGGTGGAAGCTGCGTGGCAGCTTATCCGCCCGATACAGGAAGCCTGGAATACCCGGCCACCTGTTGATTTTCCGAACTATACCCCCGGTTCCTGGGGGCCCGAAGATGCTGATGCGCTGATAGCAAGGGATGGATACAATTGGGTGAGTTTACCGGAAGATTAGGAATATTGAACAAGCCTGTCCCGCTTATTGCGGGGGAACAAGGAATGTTGAATGTTGAAGGGGAGTAAGAAGTAGGATGTAAGATGTGAGAAGCATTCGTAAAGCCATTGGCTTTTTGTACAATAGAAAATTTTCAATGTTCAATGCTCAATTTTCAATTTTTCAATTGGCGGACCTAAAGTGCTTTGCTTTCAACTTTGCGATTATATACTTTGCAAAACTTTGCTTCTTTGCGTTTAAAATAAATGCAACCGCAAAGTGCGTAAAGATTGTCAAGAGGAGCGCAATATTTAATGCCAGTGCAGCATTACGAAATGTTCGGTCGTCTGTTGACCGTGGACTGTCGTCTTCTCTTCCGTCATTCAGAGCGTAGCGAAGAATCTGTGGACTGATCCGAAGGAAAAGGTATTGAGGTATTAGGTATTAGGGTAAAGGCACTCGCACCATTCAGGTCTTTTTTTCATCAGGTAGCTACCGGCACACCAATATTTTTGTGGCGTAAAAATTCATCTTTGCGCAACTTTGCGTCTTTGCGTTAAAACTATAAAATCTATGCTCATCAGGATACATCCGGATAATCCCCAGGTACGGCACGTACGCCAGGCAGTGGACATCCTGAAAAGCGGCGGTGTGATCATTTACCCGACGGATACGATTTACGGGCTGGGTTGCGACATAAGCCAGCAAAAAGCAGTGGAGCGTATCTGTCGCATCAAAGGCACCGATCCTAAAAAAGCGCAGCTCTCTTTTGTATGTCATGACCTCAGTCATTTAAGCACCTATGCCAAACAATTGGATACCTCTGTTTACCGCGCGTTGAAACAATACCTCCCCGGGCCGTATACGTTTATACTGGAATCAAGCCGGCAGGTGCCGCGCATTCTGCAAACAAAAAAAGCAACAGTGGGCATTCGTATACCCCGAAACGAAATTGCCATGAGCATTGTCAGGGAATTAGGCAATCCTATTTTAAGCGCCTCGCTCCCGGGCGATTGGGTGGAAGATTATACCGACCCTGAATTGATCCACGACCGTTTTGAAAACCTTGTTGATCTCGTAATTGATGGCGGGATCGGCGGCAGTGTGCCTTCTACGGTAATTGACTTTACTTCAGGAGAAGCAGAGGTTGTGCGGCAGGGCGCCGGGGAGTGGGGATAGAGAGAATTAAAAATTAAGAATTAATAATTAATAATGGGGGGCGTTTATAGGCGCAGAGGATTAAAAATTAATAATGAGGGTCGTTTTTAGGTAAAAGGTTAATAGGTTGATGTAATCTTTACAGAACAAGATGGCCTTTCGGTTTATGCATTTAATTGTTTAACGGAAGGGAGGAATAAGTGCGCAATAGACTGAACACAAAAACGCCCCGTACAGGGGCGCTTTGTTAACCTTCAACCATTCTTTTACGGCAGATCATTTAGAAAAATGAGCACATATAAAAAGACAAGGATAAGACGGTAAAACGCTGCACGGGTTTAATCCATAGTTTCAAAAACGGGCGGCTGCGTATAATCAAGGCGGAACGTTTGCCGGTGAAAACGGCAGGGACCGTACTGGTCAAGAGCCTGCTGGTGCTCGCGTGTGGCATAACCTTTATTCTGCGCCCAGTTATATTTCGGAAATTTGCGGTGCAGGTCTTTCATATAATCATCGCGGTAGGTTTTCGCGAGAATGGAGGCCGCTGCAATGGAAGCATAAAGTCCATCACCCTGTACAATGCATTTATGCGGAATTTTTTTAAAGCGCGTAAAGCGATTGCCATCAATCAGCAGCAACTGGGGCGCTACCGATAATTTTTTAACCGCAAGGTGCATGCTTTTAAAGGAAGCCTTTAATATATTGATCTTATCGATCTGCTTATTGCATAAAGAAGCAACCGCGTAACTTATGGCCTGTTGTTCGATGACAGGCCTGAGTTCATAACGCTCTTCTTCCGTGAGCTGCTTTGAATCGTTAAGCAGGGGATGATAAAAATCCGGTGGAAGAATGACAGCTGCCGCGTACACAGGACCGGCCAAACATCCGCGACCGGCTTCGTCGCAACCGGCTTCAATCAATCCCTCCTGGTAATAATTCAGCAGCATGAGCTCCGAAATTAATGTTTGTACGGATTCATTAAAAAACTAATTCAACCTGTTTTTCGAAAAACTATCCCACATCAATTTTCACGAAAGAATCGATAGTCGAATAGCGGTGGTCGAATAGCCGCTCCGTACCTTTGCGGCCATGAAATCCAACCGATCCGCACGTCCTGTTGCCACTTGGCTGCTGGTAGGTGTGGCCATGATCATTGTCCAGATTATTTTAGGGGGCATTACTCGGCTTACCGGTTCGGGACTTTCCATTACCGAATGGAATGTACTTCAGGGATCACTACCTCCGCTCAACAATTCCCAATGGATGGAAGCGTTTGGTGATTACCAGAAAACGGAACAGTTTAAACAATTAAACTCGGGGTTTAGCCTTTCTGATTTTAAGTTCATTTATTTCTGGGAATATATTCACCGGCTCTGGGGGCGGCTCATCGGGATGGTATTCCTAGTTCCCTTTATTATTTTTTTAGTGCAGCGACGGATCCGGCAGGACCTCGTCCTCCCATTGATTATTCTTTTTATCCTTGGAGGACTGCAGGCTGTTATCGGCTGGATCATGGTAGCCAGCGGGCTTACCGGCGATGCGGTGTATGTTCGTCCCACCAGGCTGGGGATGCATTTTATCCTGGCCCTGATCCTGTTGTTTTATAATTACTGGGTTTACCTGAAAGTGGTGGTTCAGAAAGAAAGCCTGGTGCGGCAACCGGGCCTTAGAACATTTACAGGGGCCGTGATAGCGGTTTTGTTTCTCCAGCTTTTCTACGGCGCCCTGATGGCGGGGCACAAAGCCGCCGTCATCTCTTCTACCTGGCCCGATATGAACGGGGAATTCATCCCGCAAGCCGTTGGGGCGCAGTGGAAGAGTCTTATTTCCGTCATTGAAAACCCTTATATCGTCCATTTCCTGCACCGCATGATCGCTTATGTCCTGGTGGTGCTGGTTTTCATCTGGACCGTTAAAGCATTCCGGGTAAAGGGCACCCCTGCCTTTGCAAAAGCGCGCATCCTGCCCCTGGTGGCCGTTACCATACAGCTGTGCCTGGGCATATTAACGGTTTATACCAGTACCCACATAAGGGCTTACAAGTGGAATAATTTTGAATGGATGGCGCAATTGCACCAGGTTACGGCCCTGTTTTTACTGCTCTCCCTCGCCTATGTATTTTACCTGGTACAACAAAATGCAAAATCATTCCGCAACACATTGACCTCTATTTGATTTAGTATTACTTTACACCAAGTTGAAACAATCGTATCCATTAATATCCTATTTGCGCGGGGTCATTTATTCTTTACCCGTGCAGTTGCTTTTCCTGCATTTTAGAAAATACCAGGTCTTCCTCATATTCTGGTTTGTTCTGTTCAGTGCAGTAAACGGCTCCTTTATGAAATCCTTCGGAGCCGAAGCGCTCTTTCTTTCACCTGAATACCTGGGTAATGTAAACTCGCTGAGTGCCGCCATTATGGGCATGAGCATCGGGGTTTTCTTTATGTGCTGGAATATTACCACGTTCATCCTGTTCAGCCGGCATTTCACCTTCCTGGCGGCCACACAATACCCCTTCCTGAAGTATTGCATCAACAACAGTGTGCTGCCGGTGAGCTTCCTTATATTTTTCCTGGTGAAAGCATATCAGTTCGCGCATTACCGCGAGCTGATCTCCAACCTTGAGATTATTTTTTTAACAGGCGGGTTCCTGGCGGGATTAATCCTTGTGCTGGCGGTTTCCTTCCTTTATTTTTTCCGAGCCGACCGCACCATTTTCAGGAAACTGCAACCGGCTTTCAACAATGCTAAAAATTATATAGCCACCCTTCAGCCCGAACTGCACCGGTCACCCGGTAAAGCCCTGATCCGTTCCGAATGGTTCCTTGATTCATTTTTCCGGGTACGCCGCTGCCGCGATGTATCGCACTATTCTTCGGAGCTGATGGAAAAAATTTTCAAGCAGCACCACTTTGCAGCAGTTGTTTCGATGCTGGTGGCCTACCTATTCCTGATCATGATCGGCTTTTTCCTGGATCACAAATTCTTCCAGCTTCCTGCAGGTGCTTCTATAACAATTTTCTTTGCGATCCTGATCGCCGTATCAGGCGCCTTTGCTTATTTCTTCCAAAGCTGGAGTGTTCCGGCCCTGCTTGGATTCCTGTTCCTGCTGAATATTATGTACAAGGTGGAATGGATTGACCCGCGAAACAAAGCCTACGGGGTTAATTACACCAACCGCAATGATCGCCCGGTTTACAGCAAGGAAAGCCTGAAAGCCATGAGTAATCCTGCCGCCGTAAACCAGGACCGCCGCAATATGGAAGCGATCCTTGGCCGGTGGAAGGCGCGCCAGAGAGAAGACAAGCCGTTGCTGGTGATGTTTACCACCAGCGGAGGCGGATCACGCAGCGCCACTTTTACCATGGATGTACTGCAGCGGCTCGACAGCATTACCGGCGGACAGATCATGAAAAAGGCCTTCCTCATCACGGGCGCTTCGGGTGGTATGATCGGCGCTACTTATTTCCGGGAATTATATCGCCGCAAACAAGCCGGTGCCACCATCAATCTTCAGTCACCGCATTATGTAGACAACATAGCCGATGACCTGCTCAACCCCACGTTTACTTCTTTTGTGGCAAGGGATCTTTTTGCACCCGAACAAAAGTTTTCGGTTGGCGATTATACCTATTTAAGAGACCGGGGCTATTCATTTGAAATGGCGTTAAATGATAATACCGAAGGGATACTGGACAAGCGCCTGAAAGATTATGCGGCCGATGAAGCAGCTGCGAACATTCCCTTGATTTTTTATCATACAGTGATCACGCGCGATGGAAAGATGATGCTGATCAGCACCCAGCCCCTGCGTTTTATGATGCAGCCGCCGGCTGATTCGCTGCAGGACGAAGCCATTGCCGATGCCGTTGATTTCGGATCATTTTTTTCCAAACAGGATCCTTATAACCTCCGTGTGCTGACTGCATTACGCATGAATGCCACTTTCCCGGTTGTACTTCCGAATGTATGGCTCCCTTCCAATCCTGTTATTGATGTAATGGATGGCGGATTGCGTGATAATTACGGCCTGGAAAACAATCTGCGCTTTCTTTCACATATGCAAAACTGGATTGAACAGAATACAAGAGGTGTGCTCATTGTGCAGATCCGCGACCGGATGGATGGCGGATGGGAGCATCCTTATGAATCAGACAACATGACCGGGAATGCCGTTAAGCCGTTTTTCCTGCTGCAGGCTAACTGGTATAAGATGATGGATTATTTCCAGAACGATATGTCCACTTATTTCCTTTCCAACAGCGGATACCCCATTCATAAAGTAACCTTCCAGTATATCCCGAATAAAGAAGAAAACAAAGCGGCGCTTAACTTCCACCTCAGCCAGCGCGAAAAAAGAGACATTGCTGCTTCGCTTGAATCATCGCATAACCAGGAAGAATTCCGGAAAGTAGTGGAGCTGCTGTCGGATTCGGCGAGAAGACAGCTTGGGAAGAATTAAAAATTAATAATTAAGAATTAATAATTGGCTTTATGGAAGCGCTGCGCTTTTAACTTTACGTATTGTAATTACTGCTCACTGGCCTCATGGGTAAATCAATCGAAAGCTGCTCTTCAACATTTTCAGTTCAATTCTTTCCGCTGTTTCCGCCGGGTCGCCATCGATGTGCATGGGTGCTGCGTTCGTGTTGTGCAGCACCAGGTGATCGGCCTGGAAATAAAGTACGCCGGCTTTTTCATCAATGCCGTCAAGGGTTTTCAGGTGGTTGAAGCCACCTACCTGCAGCAAAGTTTGAAACATCATACTCAGTTTGCCCTGCCGCGTTACAATCACGATATCGAGCATGCCATCGGTAAGACTGGCCTGCGGTGCAATGGTGAAGTTATTTCCGAACTGGTTGCTGTTGGCAAGCGAGATGAAAAAGGCATCGGTCTCGATGGTTTTTCCACCGGTTTCCAGCACAAAATGATAGGGTTTGGAGATAAAAAAATTGGAGACTGTTTTTCGTATATAGGTTGTTAGCCCGCGCTTGGGATCATTGGCAAAATCATGCGCCACCTGCGCGTCAAAGCCGATCCCGCAAAGCATGCAGGCAAACTTTCCGTTTACGAGGAAGGCATCGGTCCAATCGCTCCTGCCATTGAAAATGATGTTGAGTGATTTATCAAGGCTTTTGGGCATGCCGGCTGAAAACGCCAGTCCGTTGCCTGACCCGCAGGGAAGAATGCCAAATTGCACACCGGTATGTTTCAACCCATGGAGCGCCGTGTTCACCGTTCCGTCCCCGCCGGCAATGATCACATCGGTGATGCCTTCCTGTTGGATGGTTGCCGCAACGCCGGAATAATCGCCGCTGGCAATGGAAGAAATAATGTCAAAATGCAGTTCTGCTTTTTCCGTTTTATGTCGGATCAGGTCCTGTAGTGCACCCTTATTGCGGGTGCCTGAAATGGGATTGATAATGTATAAAAGTTTGCGGTCGGGCATTATTGAATGGTCAGGGTCGCCAAATGTACGCGCCGTACGCGAACCAGTGCTGCTTTCTGCGGATCAGTGGGCAGTGACCAGGAATAGATCTTTAATTTCTTAGCCTTTTTAGACCAAGTCCGCAGCTGGGTGTTCTGGATCTTCAGGCTGGCCGTTGGTTTCTGGAACAATTCGTTATCGGAAGCATCATAGACCGCGATGTACCGCTGCCACCCCTGTGGCTTTTCTTCTTCGGTATAATTGACAAGCAGGAAGCCGCTTTTTTTCAGGGCCCCCACCGTAAGCGTGGCCTTGTTTTTGGCTTCATTTTCTTCAACAGCCTGCACGAGGATCTTCCCACCGTGGTGAAGTTTCCAGCGGTCCTGGGAAAGGGCAGAAAGAGAAAGGGAAAGAGAAAGAGTGAGGAGCAGCAATATTTTCATGATCAGCTTAGTTCAAATATGTAACCGGAAAGCGTTTCTAAAATTGTAAAGGTGGATCAAAATACAGGCAAATACATCATTTTCATCGGCATTGGCATTGTTGTCATAGGCATCCTTGTTTTTTTCCTGCACGATAAGCTGCACTGGTTCGGACGGTTGCCGGGTGATATCCGGTCGGAAAGGGGCAATACCCGTTTTTATTTCCCGGTAGTAACGATGCTGCTGGTGAGTGTGCTCCTGACCATTATCATCAATGTGATCCGGAGGTTTTTCTGACAGCTTGAAAGGCAGGAACCGCAAAGAGCACAAAGGCCCTGGTTAGACATTCCATATCTGACAGATATGGAATGTCTGCTCCGGCGGTTTATATGATTATTCCAGGATATCGCAAACGCAGCGGAAACCCAGCCAGGCTTCCGGACGGCTATAGGGAAGATCCAGTTTTACCCGGACGCTATCCAGGGAAACCAGGAAGTTTCCCCCTTTGGCTACGCCTTTTTCGGCAATCATTTCCGAAACATTCCCCATAATATTATAAACGCCGAATGAATTAGGGTAAAGTGCACGTATTTCAACGGGATATATCCTGGGACCATAATTGGGCCGTTCGTAACGGTGCCAGCGGTAATAAATCAGGTCTCCTATTTTTTCTTTAGGCAAGGGTAATCCATGTGGGAATTCATCCGGGTTCAGCCGGTTGGCGGCCAGCATTTCCCATTCTTCCCTTGTTGGAAGCCGGTACCTTATTTTTCTGAATTTCCATTCCGGGTTTTTTCCCGATGCTTTCGCGTTGTTGACCATGTCGGAACGCCACCGGCAGAAGGCTTCCGCCTGCTCGTAGGTTATTCCAACCATAGGATAATTATTGAACCCGGGATGCGTGAAGTATATTTCTGAATTCATACGCGGATCTACTTCATACCATACCAGTGAATCAGGAAGATTTTCTTCTCTATTATATCGGTTTGCTGAATCTTTCTGTTCAATCCAGGCAATAAATTCCCTCCAGGATAAAACAGATACTTCAAACCGGTCTGCATAAAGGCTGTCGTAGATCCGGACAGTGCCGGGAGGATTGGGTGCCAGCCTGCGGACTTCCTGCCGCATCCTGTATTTGTACCCGCAGCCCGCAAAAAGAATAATCATCAAAAGCAGTAAGCGTATCATGTGGAATAAAAATTAAGGAATTCTGTTTACACTTCCCACGAACCCATTATCCGCCGCCCATTCTTCCCTGTTCAACGGTTTTCACTTCATTTTCTTGTAGGGAATTAGAGCTTTGCATGGAAACCCAGGGTTTCACAATTATTCTATTTCTGCAATTGGTAACGGAAACATAAAGATTCCTTTCCAGGGGGTTACCCGGCTTATTTGGCTTACCTTTGCGGACCTTAAAACGGCTGCACGCCGCACGCTATTCGCTACACGCAAACATCCGTGGAGCGTGCAACGTGAAGCGTGCAGCGCCCATTCAACTTATGGACATCAGAAATATAGCCATCATTGCCCACGTAGACCACGGTAAAACAACACTGGTCGACAAAATCCTGCACGCTACAAAAACTTTCCGTGATAACCAGGATACCGGTGAACTTATTATGGACAGCAACGACCTCGAAAGAGAGCGTGGTATCACCATCTTCAGCAAGAACGCCGCCGTTGTATACAAAGGCGTAAAAATTAATGTGATCGATACCCCGGGCCACGCCGACTTTGGCGGAGAGGTGGAGCGCGTACTGAAAATGGCCGATGGGGTAATTCTCCTGGTGGATGCCTTCGAAGGCCCCATGCCCCAGACCCGTTTTGTACTGCAGAAAGCCCTCCAGCTGCACCTGAAACCCATAGTGGTGATCAACAAGGTGGACAAGCCCAACTGCCGTCCCGATGAAGTACACGACGCCATCTTTGAACTTTTCTTTAACCTTGATGCGTCTGAAGAACAACTGAACTTTCCAACCTTTTACGGTTCCGGAAAGAACGGCTGGTTCAACGACTCACTCGAGCAGATCGACAATATCAACCCGCTGCTTGATGGTATTATCAAGTATGTACCACCTCCTAAAATTGGTGAAGGTCCGCTGCAGATGCAGATCACTTCCCTCGACTACTCTTCTTTTCTCGGGCGTATCGCCATTGGTAAAGTAAGCCGTGGCGCGATCAATGAAAATCAGCAGGTAGCCCTTTTACAGGCCGACGGTACCAACCGTAAGCTGCGGGTGCGCGAGCTGTATGTATTTGAAGGAATGGGCAAGAAAAAAGTGAACCAGGTAATTGCCGGTGACCTTTGCGCAGTGGTTGGCGTGGAAGATTTTAATATTGGTGATACCATTGCCGATGCGGAAAACCCGGAAGCTTTACCGGTTATTTCGGTAGACGAACCAACGATGAACATGCTGTTCTCGGTGAACAACTCTCCCTTCTTTGGTAAGGATGGCAAGTTCGTAACATCGCGCCACCTCCGCGACCGCCTGATGAAGGAAACCGAAAAGAACCTCGCCCTGAAAGTTATGGACAGTGAAGAAGGCGACAGCCTGATCGTATACGGTCGTGGTATCCTTCACCTGGGCATCCTCATCGAAACCATGCGCCGCGAAGGATATGAACTTACCGTAGGGCAACCACAGGTAATTGTAAAAGAAATTGACGGAAAGAAATGCGAGCCGTACGAGATCCTCGTAGTAGATGTTCCGCAGGAATTTGCTTCCAAGGTAATTGACCTCGTCAGCCGCCGTAAAGGTGAAATGCTGGTTATGGAAACCAAAGGTGAAATGCAGCACCTTGAATTTGAAATTCCTTCACGGGGTTTGATCGGTTTGCGTACACAGTTGCTGACCGCCACTACCGGTGAAGCCGTAATGGCCCACCGTTTTTCGGAGTACAAGCCCTGGAAAGGAACCATTCCCGGAAGGAACAATGGCGTGCTGATCTCCAAGAACAATGATAAAACAACCGGATATTCCATTGACAAATTGCAGGACAGGGGAACTTTTTTTGTTGATCCGGGTGAAGAAGTATATGCAGGAATGATCATCGCCGAAAACATTAAGCCGGGCGACCTGGTGGTGAATGCCACGGAAGGTAAAAAACTCACCAACCACCGTGCAAGCGGTTCGGATGATGCCACGCGCATTGCCCCTAAGACACTCATGACGCTGGAAGAATGTATGGAGTACATCCAGCAGGACGAGTGCATCGAGGTAACGCCCAACTTTATCAGGATGCGTAAAGTGATCCTGGATGAAGAAGAGCGCAAGAAGCAGGCAAAACGTTTCAGCACCGAATCGGTGTAGAACTAAGATTTAATTATTTAAGATTTAATATTTGGCGTCCTGTCTTTGGCAGGACGTTCTTCTTTGCGCCTTTGCGGTTACCTTTTTAACCGCAGAGACGCAAAGTTCCTGAAGCAAGCCTTGCACCACAGTGGGTACCGACTATCTTTATGTGCATGAGAATCGTAGTGTTCACCATCCTGTCGCTTTTCAGCATTCACTGTCTTGGTCAAACGAAATTCCCACTGATTCCTTTCCGCGATGGTAAGCTTTTTGGCTATTCGGATATATCGGGTAAAATGATCATTCCCGCGAAGTACGAGCGTGCAGATTTTTTCAACGAAGACTCCCTTGCTTATGTCAGTGTACGTGATGCACAGAAGAGACAATGGGCAGGCGTTGTAAATAGTAAAGGGGAAGCGGTCAAGCCTATTTACAGAAAAGTGCGCATTGAACCCACCGTAAATGATAAGTCAGCATACCTGTCTGAAACAATGAACTTGTTTGGAGACTACCATTCTTTATCCGATGTGATGAAAAAGCGGCTGGAAGATTCTGCCAGGGCCCTGCATGCGCGGGTCTTTATGATCGCGGAAACCCCCGACGGAAAAAATGGCCTGTATGCCAAGAACGGAAATTTGCTGCTTCCGGTGGAATACAGCAGCATCGGTTTTTTCTATTACGAGGGAAAGCATGTAGTATTTAAAGCGGAGAAGGGAAATAAGCAGGGCTTATTCAGCACCAGCGGAAAATGGATCGCTCCCGTTGAATATGAATCCATCAAAATGGAAAAGGTTTATGAGAACGGCAAATATGTAAAGAAGCCAAAGCTGGTGAAGGTCATTCCTCCGGCCACGGAAATGGATATGCTGGAATCGGATATTTCTGTTATTTCAGCTCCCCCTGATGAATCAGAACAATTGAAACATACCATTTACCAGCAAAATGGGAAATATGGTTTACGATATGGAAGTAACACTATTACATCAGCTGTATATGATACCGCGTACTGGCATTATAATTACTCGCCGCAGTACCTGGTTGTGAAAAAAAATGGCTACCTCGGTACCATCAGCCTGACCGGAACTGAAACCATTCCGCTACAGTATAAAAAACTGCATTTCCTGGAAAGCAACTACGACCAAAGCGGGATTTCCGTTTCTTTTATCGCGGTTGACTCAGCCAACCGGCATGGAGTCATCAATACAAGAAAGGAAACGCTTGTGCCTTTTGAATATGATTCCATTGCTTTTGCACAAGGAAAATATAACCAGTTTGGTGCACCCAAAATGTACAAGGTAAAAATCGGGCAGAACTGGGGATTATATAATGCCGGTTCTATGGTGATGCCGGCAAAGTATGAGGATGTGCATTCGGTTATTTATGGCGATAAAGAAAAAACAAAGCTGATTGTAACGGTGAAGGAAAAGGGCAGGTGGGGCGTAGCCCGGGATAATGGTGAAATAATCGTTGCCCCTCAATTTGATGAAGCACCGCTGCTGGAACATGGATTTTCAGACGGCTGGATGATAACGAGGAAAGAAGGCAAAAGTGGGATTTACCTCATCAATGATCCGCAGAAAAGCCTGCGCCCTGAATTTCAAATGCATGACAGCCCGTCTAAATATTACCCCGTAAACGGGAAGTTGCTGCATCTTTTTTCGGCCACAGATGAAAACAACCAGTTGTTTTTCATCGGCAGTAACGGGGTGGTATTTAGGAAGTAAGGAGTCTACGGTCCACAGTCCACAGAGTTGAACTAAATACATGTGCTGCCCGCCAACTATCCTGGCAACCTGCTAAAAAAGGAAGACATCACTTACAATAACTCGTCTGTGGTCTGTAAACTGTGGACCGTGGACATTTCTCCCAATGCTAACAATTTATAAACGATAGCCAGCGTACCTTTGTGGCTGTATGAAAAAGATCATCTTCCTGGTGATGTTCGTGGCCGCCATCTTCTTTACCGGAATGAACGCCGGGGCACAATGTTCTATCTGTACACGTACCGCCGCGCAGATGGGAGAAAAGCCAGCCAAAGGCCTTAATGCCGGCATCCTTTACCTGGCCTTTACACCACTGGCTATTGCGGGTGTCATCGGGTATAAATTCTGGCGCAAGAACAGGGGTCAAAGCTGATTCCCCTTTCTGCTTATCTTCACGGGCACTATTTTCAGAATTACATGACACAGGCAAACAACCGCGCACTGGTGGTCCTGGCAGCTTTTGACTATGAATCACTGCAGCTTACTTTATTCGCCCTCGATCACACGGTTGATCCTTCAGAAAAAATTGTGGTCATCCTTAACGGCAAGCGCAATTTTGCCAGTGAACGGGTGGAACGCATGGCGCGTGAATGGGCCTCACATCGTTCTGCCACCCGCTTCGTTGTTCGTCCGCTTTGTGCCGGCCAGTTAGCGTGGTTCGGATTAACAGAGATCATCGCCGGGTATGAACCCCTGAAAAATGTGGACTACATCTGTAAGATCGACGATGATATCATCCCGCTGAAAAAAGGCTGGCTGAATAACCTGGCCGACACGTATCACCTTCTTGAAAAAGAAAAAAAGATGGGATTTACCACGGGACTGATCAACAATAATTCGTGGGGATTTGCAGAACTGGTGAACCTGTTCGGAAAAAAGGCCGAATACGACGGCATGTACAACTACCAAACAAAGGCCGGTGAATTTGAAGAACGTCTTGTTCCGCCCTATTCTATTGATTCCGGGTTAAATGGCACCGTGCTGCAGTATCCTTACCTCGGCTGGTGGATCCACCAGTGGACATCCAACAACATTCCCGCTTTTCTCCAAAAAACCGCGGCACTTTCTCCCACACGCATCCCGGATAACACGCACTATTCCATCGGGTGTATTTATTTTGAAAAAGCTCTATGGTTATCAATTGACCTGAAGAATTACAAATCTAAGTTTGATGAGCTGCTTATCCAGGTGAAAAGCCGGGAGGAAGGACGTGAAAAATGGGCGGTGATGTCTGAACCGATGATCCATCTTTTCTACCGCACGCAGCGCATTGCCAACCGCGATATTGTAGCGCCGATCGCTCAGTCGCTGGCTGCACATTTCGGAGATGAACGTTTCCGCAAAATTGAACACATCGATTCCGATCACTTCGGCATCCTTGCCAACGAAGGACTTGGAGAAATGGAAACAAAGATCAACTACCTGCACCGCAAGGTATCCACCTTCGGAAAGATCAAACTGAAATCGAAGCTGAAGAAAATATTTACTGGTAAATAAACTTTTCGACTCTCTGCGGACCTCTGCGCCTCTGCGGTTAAAGGCAACCGCAAAGACGCAAAGAAGATTAAGGAAATAGGGCAACGGGGTAATAATCTATCTTATATTTTTTGTGATAGACGAAGAGATTGATCATGCGTTCGCTGAGGAAGCCGAAGACACGTGCCTGGTAGGGATCCTCAATGGGCCCGATTCTTTTTTCCACTTCAAACAAAATATCAAACAGCCAGCTAAGGTATTCATCCCAGGTGCTCCAGCGCGCGATCATCATATTGAACAGCGAAAGCTTTACGTTATTGAAGTAAGAAAGACTTGCTTCATACTCCGGGTATTTTTCCTTCATTACCGAAATCATCGTATCCCAATGCGCCCCAATATGTTCATGGCGGTAATGTTCCTCGATGCTGCGCAGCTTCCCGTCTTTTTTAAAAATGTTTACCGGGCGTGGAAGGATCACATCTTTTCGTTCGAGGGAAGAAATTATTTTTTCACCCAGCTTTTCACTGACCACTTCCTGCAGTTGCTCGCCGCTGAATGTATAGATATCTTTTTTTCGCCAGCCGGGATGCAGGCAAAACTGGCGTCGGTAATGCACCATTCCCCAGGCATCAACCCGATCGCGCGGCCAGTTCTTCCAGATCCAGTACAGAACGGTAAGCTCACAGAAGTTTTTATTCTTATGCGAAATATGATCCCCCGTATCATCGCCCGCAAAACCAAGGTCAATGGTGGCGTGTGCCTTCCCGGCCTGGAGCGGTTGGATATAGGATGCAGCAGCAATGGAATACGGACGATGCGCCGCTGAAAATAATCTCAACCGGGTCATGAACCGAACTCTTTCTTCACCGTTACCAGCGCCGAGGCAATTACCTGGTGCATGTCGTAGTAACGGTATTCTGCCAATCTTCCTCCGAAAATCACATTCTCTTCGGCATCGGCAAGGTCCCTGTATTTTTTAAATAGGTTGCCATTCTTATCATCGTTGATGGGATAATAAGGTTCGGAACCTTTTACCCAGGTTGCCGGGTATTCGCGGGTAATAACGGTACGTGGCTGTGTGCCGAATTCAAAATGTTTGTGTTCTATGATGCGGGTGAAAGCTGTTTCCTTATCTGCATAATTCACCACTGCGTTTCCCTGGTAATTCGGCGTATCCAGTACTTCATGTTCGAAGCGCAGGGAGCGGTATTCCAGCGTACCAAACCTGCAATCGAAGTACTCATCGATCATGCCCGTGTACACTACTTTTTTAGCCATAGCAGTAAGGTCGGAACGGTTGGCAAAATAATCAACGCCTGTTTTGCATTCTACACCTTTTAAAAGCCCTTCTACAATTTTATTATAACCCCCTACCGGGATTCCCTGGTAACGGTCGTTAAAATAATTATTATCAAATGTGAACCGCACGGGAAGACGCTTGATGATAAAAGCAGGAAGCTCGCGGCAAGGCTTGCCCCACTGCTTCTCCGTGTATTCTTTGATCAGCTTTTCGTAAATATCAACACCTACAAGCTTCAGTGCCTGCTCTTCCAGGTTCTTCGGCTCTTCTATGCCCAGGCTTGCAATCTGCTCCTGGATCTTTGCCTGCGCTTCTGCAGGCGTAGTAACTTTCCACAACTGGTAGAAAGTATTCATGTTAAAGGGAAGATTATAAAGATCACCTTTGAAATTAGCAACCGGTGAATTCACGTAATTATTGAAATCCGTAAAAGTGTTTACATAATTCCACAGACCCTTATCATTGGTATGAAAAATATGAGCCCCGTAAACGTGAACATTGATCCCTTCTCTTTCTTCGCAAAAAATATTACCGCCGAGGTGTTTTCTTTTATCAATCACCAGGCAGGAATGCCCTCTTTTTGTTGCTTCGTGCGCAAAAACAGATCCGAACAGGCCGGAGCCTACCACTAAATAATCATACATAGCTAAAATTGATTTATAAACCGGTATAGATTAAACCCGGGCGTTTCTTTAATTTTTTTCAACAGGTCGGATTTGCGTATGTTTTTCATCCGTTTTTGCTGGATCAGGTAAAAGGCCTTTTCCACCAGGAGCCAAAAACGCTTTTCACTTGATACAAAATGCTTGCCGTGGTCAATAATTTGGCTGTAAAGCTCCGGCACACCCTCTCCTTTACTGGCTACAGTCTTCATGATCTTCACTTCTTCACGGTGATTGTGGAAAGCCGGGGCCAGCATCAACCGCAAATTGTTCACAAAAGTATCGGAACCGGGACGATCGCTTTTATTTACGACAAAAATATCTGCGATCTCCATCAGGCCTGCTTTCATCGTCTGCACTTCATCGCCGCCTTCGGGAACAACAACAACTACGGTAGTATCGGCCAGTCCTGCAATTTCAATCTCACTTTGTCCCACACCTACGGTTTCCACCAGCACGGCATCGTAGCCGGCTGCTTTCGCCAGTTCCGTTACTTCAATGATCTTCGGATGAAGCCCGCCCATGGAACCGCGTGTTGCCAATGAACGGATATACACACCGGGATGCGTATACCAGTTGCTCATGCGGATCCTGTCTCCCAGTACGGCACCAAGGTTAAACGGAGAAGAAGGATCCACGCAAAGTACCGCAATGCGTTTACCGCTATTCGTAAACTGGCCGATGAGTGCATCCACCAGCGTACTCTTTCCGGCACCCGGAGGACCTGTAATGCCAATGACCGGAACTTCCCTGCCGGAAGGCAGCGATTGAAGAAAGTCTTCATAACCCGGCGCTTCATTTTCAATAAGAGAAATGGCACGGGCCAACGCCTTTGTATCGCCTTTGAGTAAATCGTCCAGCAGTTGTTGCCACATGAAGTAATATTGTACGCTCATCCCGCAAAGTGCAAGATGGAGCCATACAAAAATATAGGGAATCATCAGCAATGGAGACGAAGCCTCATTTTCCTCTCTTTTATTTTTATGCTGGTGTCACTTTTTATTTCACGGGCAGCCCTGTCCGTAAGCATGATCATCTTCCTGGCAGCAGCGATGGTACACAGTCACTTTGTCAACCAGATTAAAACTTTTTTACGGTGCCCTGTGCTGATTGGAATGACGGCTCTTTTTATCATCCCGATGGTGTCGGGTTTATGGAGCAGTGATGTGGAAGAATGGGCGGACTTCATGCGCATCAAGCTGCCTTTACTTGCCTTTCCCGTTGCCTTTGCCGGATCGTGGCAGTTAGGTAACAGGCAGTGGAAAATTATTGCCCTTGTTTTCCTCTTTCTTTGTTTTACCGGTTGCTGCTGGAGCATGGCACAATACCTTTCCAACGTAGCGGGAATAAATGCATCGTACCTGCGTGCCAAAGCCATACCAACACCGCTGGAAAATGACCATGTACGATTCAGCTGGATGATTTGCATGGCGGTTATTACTTCGCTGCTCCTGCTGGAACAAACGGCAAACCGCTGGCATAAAGGACTTCTTGTGTTACTGGGTTTATTCTTTGCTGTATATCTGCACATCCTTTCAGCAAGAACAGGATTGCTTTGCCTTTATATTTTTATGGTGATGCTTCTGCTGCACATTGTACTGATGAATGGCCGAAGAAAATTTGCCCTGGTAATGCTGGCATCGCTGGTACTTCTTCCATTGCTTGCATGGAATTTTTTGCCAACGTTCCGGAACCGCATTTCCTATATAGTTTATGATCTTTCCTATGCGCGAAACAATGTATACCTGCCCGGATCAAACGATGGCAACCGGATCTTATCATTGAAAGCAGGATGGTCCATGTTGAAAGAGTACCCGATGGGAACAGGAACCGGCGATGTGTTTTCGTACACCAACCAGTGGTTTGACCGTAACGTTCCCGGCATGCTGGCAACAGACCGCTATTACCCAAGCAGTGAATGGCTGATCTATGCTGGTGCAGCCGGTTGGGCAGGGGTGATTTTATTTACAGTAATTATGGTGCTCCCGTTTTTTTACCCCACCAGGCGGGCCTCATTTTACTGGGTGGCCCTTCATGCCGTTGCGGCCGCGTCGTTTATTTTTGATGTGGGGCTGGAAGTGCAGTTTGGCGTCTTTATTTATACCTTTCTCGTTTTGTGGTGGTGGAAATGGCTGAATCAAAACCCGCAGGAAGCATGAGCAATCCTATCTCCGTTGTGATCATCTGTAAAAATGAAGCCGGCGTGATCGGTGGTGTGCTGGACAGCGTCCGGGGCATCAGCCAGGATATTGTTGTATACGACAGCGGCAGTACGGATGGAACACTCGGGGTGCTTCAACGTTATGGTGTTCAGGTGCACCAGGGACCGTGGATGGGTTACGGAAAAACAAAAAGGCACGCGGTTGGCCTGGCCAAAAACGACTGGATCCTGAGCATAGATGCCGATGAAGCCCTGGATGCCCTTTTGCAGGAAGAACTGGCCGGACTAACCCTTAACGATACCAAAACCGTTTACCGCATCCCGTTTAAAAATTTTCTTGGCAACAAATATCTTCGCTATGGCGAATGGGGCGGAGACAGGCATATCCGTTTATTTAACCGCCGGGAAGTAAACTGGGATGAAGCGCCGGTACATGAATCACTGATCTTTCCAAAAGATGTTCAGGTGAAAAATTTAAGAGGCCATGTATTGCACACAACCATGAAGGACACTATGGAATACAGCCAGAAGATGGTGCAGTACGCTTTGCTGAATGCAGAAAAATACCACCAGCAGGGCAAACGGTCCACCTGGCTGAAGCGTTATATCAGCCCCGGCTTTTCCTTCCTGAAACATTACCTGTTCCAGCTTGGTTTCCTGGATGGGTGGGAAGGACTGGTATCGGCAAGAATGACTGCTTTTTATACGTTTTTGAAATATACGCGGCTGTATGAATTGCAACAGAAGGCCGGTTGATTGTGCACCAAATTTGTATGAGGAAGACCTATGACCAATTTCATTCCTATATTTCCTTTGGGTGTTGTTGTTTACCCCGGCGAACAATTGAACCTGCACATTTTTGAACCGCGTTACAAACAACTCATCAATGAATGTCATACAGAAAAAAAATTGTTTGGTATTCCATCCATCATCAACGACCGGCTGCAGGATTACGGCACACTGGTAAGCATCACAGAAATTACGACCGTGCAGGAAAATGGTGAAATGGATATTAAAACAAAGGGTGAAAAAGTATTCCGTATTCTTGAGGTCATTAAAGAAATTCCTGAAAAATTATACAGCGGAGCCATTGTAAACTATCCCCCGAACCAGGAACATGGAAGCTCGGAAGCGATGCGCCTTGTAGTGAGCAGCATCCGCGACCTGTACAAATTACTGAACGTGGAAAAGAGTTTTAATAAGCAGGACCAGGACCTGAACAGCTACGATGTGGCGCACCATATCGGGCTTTCCCTCCAGGAAGAATATGAATTACTGAACCTGATGCACGAGCGGCAACGGCAGGAATACCTGAAACGTCACCTGACAAAAGTGATTCCCATGGTGGCTGAAATGGAGCACCTGAAAGAAAAAGTAAAACTCAATGGCCACTTTAAAAACCTGTCGAGCTTTAACTTCGACATTTAACCGATGACCACTATCTGTATAGACCTGGGTAATACCCGGTATAAACTCGCTGTTTTTGAAGATGCGCATCTGAAAGAAACCATTATTCTGGAAGAAAATGTAATCCGGCACCTTGATGATATACTGGTACGTTACAAACCGCAGCAATCGATTTTAAGTTCTGTTGTACATCATCCGCCCGAACTGGAATCGCTGTTGGCCAACAGGACAGCCTACCATAAACTATCCAACGATTCGCGGTTGCCCTTTACCATACCGGTGGGCAAACCGGAAACCATGGGTGCCGACAGGCTGGCCATTGCAGCAGCAGCGGTCCATATTTTTCCCGGCCGGCATAACCTGGCTATCGGGCTTGGGTCCTGCATCACCTATAACTTTATCAGCAAATCTGCTGAATTCCTGGGGGGATCCATTTCACCCGGTATGGAGATGCGTTTCAAGGCCATGAATCATTTTACGGCAAAATTGCCCCTGGTGCATGGCGACTGGAATGTGCCCCTTATTGGTTATGATACAAAAACCAACCTGCAATCGGGCGTGGTGTTGGGAATGGCAAAAGAGATTGATGGAATCATTGAAGCCTATGCAACACGTTACCGGAACTTTAACGTGCTTTTAACCGGGGGGGATATAGCCTATTTTGGACCCCATTTGAAAAGTAAGATATTTGCCGACTCTGATTTAATTTTTAAAGGTTTGTATGCTATTAGCCAAAGTAATCTTGCTTGAGCGGACGATACGGTTTTGGAGGTCTTTTTTTACGGTTCTTTTTTCACTGGCTGTTTTCTCCGGAATGGCACAGGACAATTCACCTTATTCCCGCTTCGGACTTGGCGACATTGTACCCAATACCAATATAACACTCAGGGGTATGGGCGGAATTTCCGCCGGCTACCGCGATTCACGGGCCATCAATTTCAATAATCCTGCTTCTTATTCTTCGTTTGAGGTTCAGCGTGAGCGGGTAACAAACCGGGTAGAATACGGACGCGTTTTATTTGATGTGGGCGTAAACATCGACAGCCGCACACTGCGCGCGCCCAACACACCGGCAAAGTTTACCTCCACCAGTGCACAGATTTCTTACCTGCAGCTTGGGATCCCGTTGCGTGAAAACTGGGGGCTGAATGTTGGACTTCGTCCTGTGACACGCGTCAATTACAAGATTAACCGCACGGAACGGATTTTCGATCCCCTTTCTTCGCAGTTTATTGATACGGCTGTTACCGAATTCACCGGCGATGGCGGCACCTTCCTTCCGTCCATCGGAACAGGCTTTGCTATTTCCAAATTCAGCATAGGAGTAAACGTAGGCTATCTCTTCGGGAAAAAAGAAGTGGAAAGCCGGCGGGGTATCGTTAATGATTCGGTTAATTACAACCAGGCGCATTTCAGCAGCAACAATTCATTCGGCGGGCTGTTTTTTAACGCAGGTGCGCAATATGTTATCAATCTTGGAAAGACAACCAACATAACACTGGGTGTAAACGGAAACTGGAAGCAGGATCTCAAAGCACGCCAGGATGTATTGCGTGAAACATTTATCCGCAACGTGGACGGGCAGGATTTCCAGCTTGATTCCGTGTTCCAGCAAAATGATATTGAAGGAAGGATCACTTTCCCGAGCAACTTAACTTATGGATTTACGATCAACCGTAATATCTCTCCCGATAACCCGGGTCGCCGTGGCTGGACGTTTGGTGCTGATTATATTCAGAACAACTGGAGCGAGTTCACTTCATTCGGCGCTGCTGATTCGCTGGCAAACAACTGGGAGTTCCGTGTTGGCGGCCAGCTAAACCCTTCTCTCCGGCATTACACCACGCGTGGATATGCGCAGAAGGTGAGCTACCGGGCAGGGTTTTTTATGGGCACTGATTACATTAACATTGCCAACAGCAAAGGTTTGATCCAGCAGATGCCGAAAATGGGCTTTACATTCGGAGTGGGCTTACCGGTTCCGGGTGGAAACCGTTTCAGTTTTAACCAGACCAGCGTGGTGAACCTTGCTTTTGAATTTTCAAGACGTGGTGATAACGAAAGCCGCCTGAAAGAAAATATGTTTCGCATTGCCGCAGGCTTCAGCCTTTCCGATGTTTGGTTTGGCAAACGCAGATATGATTAAAAGACTTCTTCATAGAAACACCTTTTTACAAGCAGCCCTGGTTACGGGCTGCTTGTTCTTTTTTGCCTGCGAAAATGACCCCCAGGTGATCAATGATCTTACATCAAAAAAGATCATGGTGGAAGAAGCAAAGGACATCACCAGTCTTTTCAGTGTAAACGGAAGAATGAGGGCAAGGCTGATTGCACCGCTGATGCTGCGCTACCAGGAAGACACCGTGTATGTTGAATTTCCCAAAACCCTCAAAGTTGATTTTTTTGATTCAACCCTGCAGGTAGAAAGCAAGCTGTTTGCTAAATATGGCAAGTACTTCGAATCGCAAAGCAAGATCTTCCTGCGTGATTCGGTTGTAGTGTACAATATAAAGGGCGATACGCTACGCTGTCCCGAACTGTGGTGGGACCAGAACAACCAGCGATTTTATACGGATAAACCCGCACACCTTGTGCGTAAAGGACAGGACATCACCGGCCGCAATGGAATGGAAGCAAGCCAGGACCTTACCGATATTGTGTTCCGCAGGCCTTCCGGAAGGTTTGATGTGCCGGATAGCACCCAGCAGTGAGTTGGGGAAATTGGAATCGGCTTTGCGTCTCTGCGGTTGCCTTTCCTGATTTAACCGCAAAGAAGCAAAGGAAATCTGAAACCTTCTTTATTCATATATACCTTCGTTTTATGGAATACAGGAGAATGGGTGCTACAGGACTTCAGCTGAGCGTTTTATCATTTGGCAGCTGGGTTACCTTTCACAAACAGATAGATGATTCGGTTTCGGATAACTTAATGGGCATTGCTTACGACCATGGCATTAATTTCTTCGACAATGCGGAAGTATATGCCCTGGGCGAAAGCGAAAAAATGATGGGCCGCGTACTGAAGAAAAAAGGCTGGGACCGCACATCTTATACCGTAAGCAGTAAAGCCTTCTTTGGTTCGCGCGGAAAGGCCAATAAACCCAACCAAACAGGCTTAAGCCGCAAGCATTTGATGGAAGCCTGTCACGAGGCCCTTCAGCGGCTGCAGGTAGATTACCTGGATATTTTCTTTTGCCATCGTCCCGATAAAAACACTCCTGTCGAAGAAGTGGTATGGACCATGAACATCCTGCTGCAGCAGGGAAAAATCCTTTACTGGGGCACATCGGAATGGAGCGGGGTGGAGATCATGGAAGCCCACCGGGTGGCACAGCACTACCGGCTCATCGGTCCTTCGGTGGAGCAGTCGCAATACAACCTGCTGGAGCGCACCAAAATTGAAAAGGATTTTGCCATGATCTATAAAACCGTTGGGTTGGGCACCACCATCTGGAGCCCGTTGGCATCCGGACTACTGACTGGTAAATACAACAACGGCATTCCCGAAGGAAGCCGCTTTGCACTGGAAGGATACGATTGGCTGAAAGACCGCTTTTTGGTGGAAGACAAACTCGCGAAAGTAACAAGGCTTACTGAACTGGCGGGTGACCTGGGTGTTTCGGTGGCCGCTCTTTCCATTGCCTGGTGCATTAAAAACCCGGTTGTTACTACGGCCATCCTGGGCGCTACCAAACCCGAACAGCTCACCGAAAACCTCAAAGCCCTTGATGCCCTACCAAAGCTCACTGAAGATGTCATGGTGCAAATCGAGAATATCATGCAGACAAGACCTGTTGTAGATAGTTTTTAACCGCAAAGTCGCAAAGTATTTACCCCATCGCGCCTTTGCGGTTAACCAGGAGGTCTGTATAAAAACGCTTATTTTGTACCATGAGCTTAAAAGGAAAAACGGCATTGATTACAGGCGGCAGCCGCGGGATCGGGAAGGCCATTGCTTTACGATTGGCAAAAGAAGGCGTAAACATTGCGATTGCTGCCAAAACCGTTGACCCGCACCCGAAGCTGGAAGGAACGATCCATTCGGCCGTGGCTGAAATTGAAGCAGCCGGTGCACAGGCATTGGCCATAGCCTGTGATATCCGCTCGGAAGAACAGGTGCATTCCGCTGTTCAGCAAACCGTTGAAAAGTTTGGCGGCATCGATATCCTGGTGAACAATGCCAGTGCCATAAGCCTCACTCCAACGGAAGCCACAGAACCCAAGCGGTTCGACCTCATGCATGATATACAGATCCGGGGAACGTTTTTAATGAGCCGCGCCTGTATTCCCTACCTGAAGCAATCCGGGCATGCGCACATTCTTAATCTTTCTCCGCCCCTGAACCTCAACCCGAAATGGTTTGCCCAGCACCTGGCCTATACCATCAGCAAGTACGGCATGAGCATGGTGATCCTTGGACTGGCGGAAGAATTAAAATCCCTTTCCATCGCTGCCAATGCCCTGTGGCCCAAAACCACCATTGCTACGGCGGCTGTGCAGAACCTGCTGGGCGGCGACTACGTGGTACAGATGAGCCGGACTCCGGACATTGTAGCGGAAGCCGCGTACCACATCCTGAAACAGGCACCGGCCGGGTGTACGGGTAATTTTTTCATTGATGAAGAAGTGCTGCAGAAAGAAGGCATTACGGACTTCAGTGCTTATGCTGTTAACCCGAAGGGGAAACTGATGACGGATATCTTTTTAGATTGAGAGAAATCCACAGAACAATTCTATTCTTGCAAGAAAGAAAATTCTCAATGCACAATGCTCAATTTTCAATGTGTCAATTACTTACATCAAGAGCTTTACGAACCTTTGAATCTTTGCGGTTTAAAAAATAACCGCAAAGACGCGAAGCTACCGTGCTAATCTGTGTAATCCGTGATCCGCCTTGCGAAATCTTTGCGACTTTGCGGTTGCAAAAATCCGGTGCAGCGGTTTTAATAGAGATACTGTCAAACATAATTATGAGCAATAAAATAATATATGGAGTTCTTTGCACCGTATTGTTCAGTGCATGTATAAAAAGCAGCCAACTTCAAAAAGAAGAGGTCGTTCTTTCCTACAATCAAACCCAGTGCGCCGATAAATGGGGTTATGGGAATTCTGATAACCTGACCATAGCAAAAGTGGCCAGGTACCTGGACTCGCTCAAATTGTATCATTCCGCTATAACTATAAAATTTGACCCGAATCTTCAGGCCGTATGCCTGGCCTGTACCTGCACGTCCGGTAAAATTATTTCGGTAACGACCAGCTCCGATATTACTACCCGAACCAAATACGAAGCAATCGGATTTAAATAAATCAACCGCAAGACGAATCCCGGATTGCACGGATTGCTTCTCGTTGGGATGAAGCCAATTATTAATTTACTCTCTAGCCTCCGGCCTCATTTGCGGAAAGAGCAATACGTCCTGGATGGAAGGCTGGTTGGTAAGCAGCATGCAAAGCCGGTCGATACCAAAGCCGATACCGGAAGTGGGCGGCATGCCATATTCAAGGGCACGCAGAAAATCATAATCAATAAACATCGCCTCTTCATCGCCCCGCTCCATCAGCCTTACCTGTTCTTCAAAACGTTCGCGCTGGTCGATGGGATCATTAAGTTCGGTATAAGCGTTAGCAATTTCCTTTCCGTTGATCATCAGCTCGAAACGCTCTACCAGTCCCGGTTTGCTGCGGTGCTTCTTGGTAAGCGGGCTCATTTCAACCGGGTAATCAATAATAAAGGTTGGCTGCACGTAATGGTGCTCGCAAAGGTTTCCGAATATTTCATCAATGAGCTTTCCCCTGCCCATGTATTGATCCACTTCGATACGGTTCCTGCGGCAAAGTGTACGCAATCCTTCTTCATCCATTTCACTTACATCCGTGCCGGTATGTTCTCTTATCGCATCATAAATGGAAATTCGTTTGAACGGTGCTTTAAAGGAAATGGTTTTGTCGCCAACAGGAAAATCGGTAGTACCGCAAACATCGATTGCGGCCTTTTCCAGCAGGCGTTCCGTTGTATTCATCATCCACAGGTAATCTTTGTACGCGGTATAAAATTCAAGGATCGTAAACTCCGGGTTATGCGTACGATCCATTCCTTCGTTGCGGAAGTTGCGGCTGAATTCATACACCCAATCAAATCCGCCCACGATCAGTCTTTTAAGATAAAGCTCGTTGGCAATACGCAGGTAAAAGGGAACATCGAGTGCATTATGATGCGTTACGAAGGGCCGTGCAGCAGCACCGCCCGGAATGCTTTGCAGCACCGGCGTATCTACTTCCAGGGCACCATGGCTATTCAGGAATTCACGGATCGAATTAATCAGTTTTGAGCGTTTGATAAAGGTTTCCTTTACAGAAGGATCAATAACTAGATCAGCATAACGCTGGCGGTATTTAAATTCAGGATCCGTAACGGCATCGAATGTATGTCCTTCCGCTTCTTTCACAATGGGAAGCGGACGCAGTGACTTGGCAAGAAACGTCAGCTCTTTTACGTGAACGGAGATCTCACCCATCTTGGTGCGGAACACAAATCCTTTGATGCCGATAAAATCGCCGAGGTCCGTGAGTTTTTTCCATACAAGATCATACTGCGAAGAATCGCCATCCTTTGCCAGGTCATCTTTCCGTACATAGATCTGTATCCGGCCCGATGAATCCTGCAGTTCGGCAAAGGCTGCCTTTCCCATATCGCGAACGCTCATGACGCGGCCGGCCAGGCACACTTCAGCGAATTTATCTTTGGTATCATCGGTAAAGGCAGACTTGATGTTGGTTGCGTAACTGTTCACCGGGTAAAGGGCAGCAGGATAAGGATCAACGCCCAGGCGCTGCAATTCTGCCAGCTTATCACGCCTGATCTGTTCCTGCTCGGATAAATGTGTCGTCTGCATCAATACTGTTTTGTGAGCTGCAAAGGTATTGGATGGAGAGATTGGATAAGAGCGCTATTTTTTTTATATGGTTAGCGCGGGGTCAAGGGAATGTTCAGGGAAGGAAATTTTCAATCCTCAATGTTCAATGTTCAATTGGCAAACGTAAAGCGCTTCGCTTTTCGCTGGAATAAAAAACCCTCAGCGGTTCATGATGCTTACAGTTTATTTGCCGGTGAAAACAACATTTTTCGACGGCCTGAAGACATTCCATATCTGACAGATATGGAATGTCGTTTTCTCAAAATTCCATAGGTACGAATAGCAATTATCGCTTAACGCTTTTCCCAACCAATGCTTTGCGTTGCCTGGGCGCTTTGCGGTTGCCTTTCTGGCTCGTATTTTGGAAAGCTTATGGAAATTGACCGCTCATGAAAGTTCTCCTGATTGCCCTGGCCCTGATGGTCACCACCGTTTCCTGCGAAACGCTTGCTCATTTACCAACCGCCAACACCGGAAGCATTACGCAATATGAAGCGGCACAGGGTATCCGGGAAGCATTGGACCAGGGTGTGGGACGAGGCATTTCACTGCTGAACCAGCAGGATGGATTTTTTGGAAATAACCTTTATAAAGTATTGTTGCCTCCTGATGCACAGCGTGTTGAGCAAACGCTTCGCCAGCTCGGTATGGGTGGTATGGTAGATAAAGCCATTCTGCAGATCAACCGAGCCGCCGAAGATGCGGTTGGATTTGCAAGGCCGATTTTTGTGGATGCGATCCGGCAGATGACCATTGCCGATGCGCTCAACATTGTAAAAGGAACCAGGACGGCCGCAACCGACTATTTCCGCCAGCGCACCACCGAGCAACTGGTAGCCGCTTTTACGCCTGTTATTAAAACATCGCTGGATCGCTTTAATGCTACCAAGTATTATACGGATGTGATCAGCACATATAACAACTTCCCGACCACCATCAACAAAGTCAATCCTGACCTTACTTCCTATGTTGTAGAGCGGGCCGTAAGCGCCCTGTTCGACCAGATCGCGCAGGAAGAAGCCAATATCAGGGCCAACCCTGTTGCACGTACAACGGAAATTTTAAAGAAGGTTTTCGGTTGGGCAGCGAGGTAAGTGAGCGCAGTCGGCAGTCAGCAGTCGAAAGTTAGCAGTTAGCAGTAGGCAACTTCCATAAAATGTTGTGCGCAATATTTTGCAAAAAGCGTAGCACACCACGCATTGTACGATCCACTATAAGCGATAAACGATCAGCTATTCGCTAACAGCACCTGCCAGGCGGCATTTACCTTTCCTTCCTTCAGTAACTTAGCTGCGTATTGATGCAATTCCTTTTCCATATCAGATGGGTTGATGGAAAAATACTGGATGATATTTTTCAGGTGTTCATCATCGAATGAAGGTTCCACTACCGGCATCTCGTGTACGTTGGCCAGCTGGCCCAGGTTATTACCCGACAGGATGGTGCTGTTCCGGATGGATTCAGGCAATGCATCAATACCGATGCCCAGCTTTACATTTGGCTTTGGAACGGCAAACAGGTTTTCCGGTCCTACCCTGCAGTACCAGTCGCCACCTAAACGGGCAACGAGATCAAGGTTTTCCTGTATGAATTTTTTTTCTTCGTTGAGCAGGTTATCATCGAGGTGCAGCAACATTACTTCGCAGATCACCAGTTGCCCGGCACCGCCTTCTTCTCCCAGTGATTTTATTTCCAGCACGCGGCATTCCATTTTCACCTTGCTTTCTTTAACCATTGGTGGTTTCACAAGAGTTGACTGTTCCTTGGTAAATCCTGCCTTTATAAATTCATCAATACCTTTTCCGTATTCGCAACTGGCCAACGATGCCTGCTGCACGATGTTGTAGGTAACGATGTTGATGACCACTTCCGGCACTTCCAGTACATTCTGCAACGTGTGTTTTGTTGTATTATCACGCACCCGGCGCGCCGGAGAAAAAATAACGATGGGCGGGTGGGAGGAGAACATATTGAAAAAGGAAAACGGGCTGAGGTTTACATTGCCTTCCTTATCAATGGTAGAAGCAAAGCATACAGGCCGCGGTGCAATCACATGCTGCAGGTAATACTGTTTATCAACGGGCGTTAGTTCTTGAAGGTTCAGGACCATAAGCAAATGTCATGAAAATGATGATAAGGGGAAGCGAGCCTTTTAAACCGGCTTCCTGCCGCTCCTCCAAAATTGGTGTTTCAACGTACCGGGTACGCGTGTACATTCGTTATACGAATACTTTCGTGATAACATGAAAGCCAACCTTTAAATCAACCAATATGCGTAAACTGATTATGGCCTCTGCACTTTCCTGCCTGCTGGCAGGCGCAGCTACCGCCCAGGATAAAAACCATGATGCAAAAGACAATCACCAGGACTCAAAAGATAAAAATTATGAAACCATTACAGGCAATGGAAACCTGGTAAACCGCGATGTCCAGGTTTCTTCTTTCGTAGCGCTGAAAGCCAGCGGGGTTTATGAACTGCAGCTTTCACAAGGCAGCAAAGAATCCGTACGTATTGAAGCGGATGAAAATCTGCAGGAACTTTTCCAGGTAAGGAATGAAGGCCAGACCCTGGTCATTGATATGAAAAAACTGGAAAACACCAATAATTATAAATCCAGGAACAAGGTAAAGATTTATGTAACCTTCCGGAATATTTCCAGGCTTGAAGTGAGCACGGTGGGTAATGTGCAATCCGAAGATGAACTTTCATTCGATGATTTTGATCTGAAAACAAGCAGCGTGGGAAATGTTAACCTGCAGTTCACAGCGGGTAAGGTAGATATCGTTAACAGCAGTGTTGGCAATATAAAACTTAGTGGTAAAGCAAACAATGCTGTTGTGCGCAATTCAGGTGTAGGTTCGCTCCAAGCAGGATCTTTTGAAGTACAGAACATGAATATCGAAAACAATGGAATCGGGTCTGCCGAAGTAAATGCTGCCAGGGAATTAAAAGTGAGCGACAACCACCTGGGAAAGGTGAAGAACAGGGGCGCAGCTCCCGTTCGAAAAATAAACAAAGTTGAGATTTGATAAAACCACAACTGTCAGTGATGCGGCTCTGTCATTTTTGATAGAGCCGTTTTTTTATGTTTAACCGCAAAGTCGCAAAGCAGCGCAAAGCTTTGCGCCTCTGCGGTTGCATCTTTTCATTTCTTCCGCTTGAGGATGCTCCAATCCGTATCCTCCATAACCATCGTATTACTCAATACGCCCAGGCCATCGATCTCCAATTCAACAACATCACCCGGTTGAAGCCACTGATCGGTGAAGGACGGATCGGCGAGTTTACCGGTTCCATTCAATTCAAGGAAGCAACCTGTGCCCACTGTGCCGCTGCCGATCACATCACCAGGGTAAAGATCAACACCATAAGAAGCCCGTTCAATGAGTTCGGCAAAAGTCCAGTCCATGTCACTAAGATTTCCTTCACTAACCTGCACCCCATTTACCCGGCAGGTCATTTTTAAATTCCAGGATCTTCCCACATGTCCTTCTTTTGCAGGAACCACAAACTCCTCCAGGTCTTCAAGGGAAATCAACCAGGGACCAAGCGTAGTCGCAAAATCTTTTCCTTTGGCCGGGCCGAGATTCAGGAGCATTTCTTCCATCTGCAGGGTGCGGGCACTGAGGTCATTCATGATCATCAGTCCGCCAATGTATTCATCGGCTTCTTCCGCGGGGATGTTTCGTCCCGGCTTGCAGATGACGATGGCTGCTTCCAGTTCGAAATCCAGTTTTTCAAAATGATCGGGCATAAGGCTCACTTCACCCGGCCCGGTGATGCTGTGGTGATTCGTAAAATAAAAAACCGGGTATTGATCAAACTCGGGAATCATATCCACCTTACGGTTGCGCCGCGCCGCGGCCACATGCTGGCGGAACGCATATCCATCGCGGCAGGAAGTTGGGTAAGGCACAGGGGCCAGCAATTCAACACTGCTTAAGGGCACGCCCCGGTTGCTGGTACGTTCACCTTCTTCCAGCATAAGCGCCCCGGCCTGTGCTACCGGGAATGACTCTTCCCAATAAGCCAGAAAAAGGCTCATTGATCCGGGAAGGTCGGGATGCAGGACTTCCATGTCGTAAACCGTATCGCCTATCAGAACGCCAAGCTGGTCGTGACCTTCCTTTACATAAGAAACCAATTTCATAGCAATGATTTTTGAGGCTCAAAAATAGGCGGAAATTTAAGAGGACCACCGTCCATTGACCACCGATTCATTTCGTTATGGGAACAGGATGCCATGAACATTGAGCATTGAAAATTGAACATTCTCCCTCCTTTTGTAACTTGTTGTATGCGATTGCTTATTACTGTGTTCCTGCTGTTGTCAGTAACGTATGCCTTTCGTGCAGAAACAGCGGAGGATACTTCCTGGATCCGCATTAACCTCCTAGGCTACCAGCCCGCCAATATGAAGATTGCTGTATGGTGTTCAAAAACTACCGGATCCATAAAGCAGTTTCAACTGGTGGATGCAGCAACGGGCAAAGTAGTATTCACCGGAAGGGCAGGGAAAGCATATGGTGCCTACGGTCCGTTCTTACAAAGCCATCGGTTACATTTTTCTGCATTCAAACGTCCCGGTACCTATTACCTGCGGGCCGGGAAAACAATGTCTCCGCAGTTTACCATTGGTAATGATGTTTACAAAGGCACGGCCGATTTCTGTCTCCGTTATATGCGCCAGCAACGTTGCGGTTATAATCCATTTTTAAAAGACAGTTGCCACACCCATGACGGCTACACGGTTTACGGTCCGCCGCAAAGTAACCCGGACACCGCACATGCGGACGAAAAGGAAGGCATGCACATCGATGCAGTGGGCGGATGGCACGATGCATCTGATTATCTCCAGTATGTTACCACATCGGCCAATGCCGCTTACCATCTTTACCGGGCTTACTACGATTTCAAACCCGTGTTCGGGGATGTGCACAGCGCCAATGGCCTGGAAGGGAAAAACGGTGTGGCCGATGTGTTGGATGAAGCGGAATGGGGTACGGCATGGCTGCTGAAAATGTTTCCCCGGCGGGACTGGATGTTTAACCAGATAGCTGATGACCGCGATCACCAGGGAATGCGCCTTCCGAAAGAAGACAGTTTTTACAACAGGGGATGGGAGCGGCCGGTTTATTTTATTACGGGAGAGCCGCAGGGATTATTCCGGTATAAGAACCGAACAACCGGCACATCATCAACGGCGGCAAAAATGTCTTCCGTTTTTTCAATGGCTTCGATAATTCATCGTACGGAAAAAAAGAACAATACACTTGCCGCACGTTACTACGAAAAAGCATTTGATGCTCTTTCCTTTGCACAGAAAAAGCCGGGGGTTACGCAAACGGCACCGGGCAGGGCTCCCTATTTTTATGAAGAAGATAATTATCATGATGACCTGGAGCTTGCCTATGCCTCGCTTCATCATCTTACCCGGGTAACGCCCGGTTCCGGCGATGCAGGGCATTATATGAAAAAGGCATTCTACTCCGCACAGAAGGAACCCGTTACCCCCTGGATGGGACAGGACACAGCCCGGCATTACCAGTGGTATCCCTTTATCAACCTCGGTCATTATGAACTGGCCCGCATGCTGGACAACCCTGGAAAGCAAGCAGGAATGTCACGCGATACCATCCTGCATTACTACCGCAAAGGCCTGGAACGGGTTCGCCAAAAAGCAAAGGGGAATGCTTTCCTGAGGGGCGTGCCTTTTATCTGGTGCAGCAACAACCTTACAACCTCCTTTGCTATTCAATGCTACTGGTACCGGAAGTTGAGCGGCTCACAGGAGTTCCGCGAACTGGAACAGGCCAATTTCGACTGGATCTTTGGCTGTAACCCGTGGGGCACCTCCATGGTTTACGGCTTACCCGCAGGCGGCGACACCCCGGCCAATCCGCATTCGGCCTTCACCCATTTAAAAAATTATCCCATTGACGGGGGCCTCGTGGATGGTCCGGTTTACGGCAGCATTTATAAAAACCTGATCGGCATTAAACTTTACGAACCTGATGAATATGCTGCTTTCCAAAGTGATTTGGTGGTTTATCACGACGATTATGGCGATTACAGTACCAACGAACCGACCATGGATGGAACGGCTTCGCTTATTTACCTGCTGGCGGCTATGGAGTCGGAGGGAAGGATCAAACGCTGAGGCAGTATTTTCAACTGAGATCAAGGGGAGATAGTTATTCTGTCTAGGGGTTGAACTCCTGAACCTGTCAGGCCACTTTAAGTGGCCTGACAGGTACCCCCAGGTTACCCACCCAACCAAAAGAAAGCAATATCCTCCTGTTGAACAATTAACCTTTCGCTCCGTTAGTATTTTGTTGCGCAGGATGTAAATTTGTAACTCAACGTGAATATGATATGAAGTTCGAAAAGATCCATAATAAAGGGCAGGCCAGGCTTTTCAGGAACCCTTACCTTGAAATGCTCACCAAAGCCAACCCTATCGTGATCTGGAGCATGTACCTGCCGTTTATCATCGGACTTCCGATTTATGCCCATAACCAATATGGTTTTAATGCCAGCCGCATTGCTTCCATGTTCATCGGCGGTATGTTCTTCTGGACCTTTTTTGAATACCTGGCGCACCGGTACCTCTTTCATTGGGTAGCTGAAAGTCCGCGGGCGCAGAAGATCGTTTATATCATGCACGGTAATCACCACCATTACCCACGCGACCGCGACCGGTTGTTTATGCCGCCCCTTCCCAGCATGGTACTTGCAGGAGCCATCTTTATCCTTATTTACCTTATCCTGGGCCGTAACGCCTATTCATTTTTCCCGGGGTTCATTCTCGGTTACCTGCTGTATGCTTCCATGCACTACGCCATCCATGCCTGGAACCCGCCATTCCGATGGATGAAGCCGCTCTGGAGAAACCATCACCTGCATCATTACAAGAACGAATCCAGAGGATTTGGAGTGAGCTCCACGCTCTGGGATCATGTATTCGGCACTATGTTCGACCTGAATAAAGAAAAAGAAGACAAGCAGAAGGTACAGGAACTGATGTTCAAAAAACCAGCCCCGAAGGGAATGGAATCGAATTAAATAACTCCGCTGCGCGATTCGTACAGACGTAAAATATGGGACAGAAAAAACTGGTCCGGTTTGAGGAGCTTAAAACTTTTACGAACGTATTGCAGTACCCTGAAGACATGCCGGGTACCTGGAACCAGTATTTTAAAAATCCCAACCCTCTTGTGCTGGAACTGGCCTGCGGCAAAGGCGAATACACGGTAGGACTGGCTTCACTTTACCCCTCCAAAAATTTTATCGGCATTGATCTGAAAGGCAACAGGCTTTGGGTGGGCTCTAAAAAAGCCACGCAGCATAACCTTCATAATGTTGCTTTCCTGCGCATCCAGATTGAACGCATCAACGAATTCTTCTGCACCGGAGAAATTGAAGAAATCTGGATCACCTTCCCCGACCCGCAATTACGGATTTCCAAATCAAAAAAACGCCTGACACACCCGAAGTTCCTGAGGCTCTACCACCAGATCCTGGTACCGGGGGGTAAAATCCATTTAAAAACCGACAGCCCCGACCTGTATGAATTCACGAAAAGAGTGATCGGCATGTATGGTTGCGTGCTGCACCTGGATTTTGAAGATGTTTATGCCGAACCCGGTATTTCGCCGGACCTCCAGATCAAAACGCATTATGAATCGCTGGATATCGCCAACAGCAAGCGTGTGCATTACCTGTGTTTTTCACTGCCGCAGCATTTGCCCTCAAAAGAAATGGATGCTACCTTACAACAGATATTAAAAGATGAATCCGGAATTGACTGAAGACGCTGATTATTACCTCAATGAAGAAGGGCTGGTCACCTTTACTGAAAAATACCACCGGCAACGCGGGTATTGTTGCGGATCGGGTTGCCGTCATTGTCCTTTCGGATACGAACGTGTTCCTGAACCAAAACGTTCCTGGCTCATCAGCCGGAATAACCATACGCCAGATAAAGCATCTTCATAATGCCTTCCAGGAAAATAAAACCGGAACATCCGCGCCGTGTAACGCCATCAGGAAAAAAAGATGAAAGCTTTTTTGAGGCCGTGTTTGACGTTGTGCGGCAGATACCCAAGGGAAGAGTTACTTCGTACGGTGCCATTGCGGCCGCCCTTGGTGCACGGTCGTCATCGCGCATGGTTGGTTGGGCCATGAATGGCAGTCATAAAGTACGTCCGAAGGTGCCCGCGCACCGGGTAGTAAACCGGCAGGGATTACTGACCGGCAAAATCCATTTCGAATATCCCGAACAAATGCAGGAACTGCTGGAGCAGGAAGGCACAAAGGTTGAAAATGATAAGGTCGTTGAATTCCAAAAACGCTTCTGGGACCCGGCAAAGGAACTGGGGATGGAGTAGGTGAAAGGTGAAACGTAAAAGTGAAAAGTGAAAGGTGAAACGGGGTCGTATCCGGGGTTTTCTTTCTTTAATTCTAAACCTTAACCTCAACTTGAAAAAAAACAACCTGCTATTTGTCCTGATCAATCTTCACCATTCGTCATTACCCTTGTAACACATTCATTTAAACCAAAATCAATTAATCATGAAAGAATTCATGCTGATTTTCATTGGTGCCGATTACGAAGAGGCCAATCTTTCTCCAGACCAGATCCAGGCACATATGCAGAAATGGTATGCCTGGGTACAGGAACTGCAGGAAAGGCAAATCTATGTGGAAGGACGTCCGTTGACACCGGCAGCCAAACGGGTATCCGGCAAAAAACCGGTAGCAACCGATGGGCCATTCGCAGAAAGCAAAGAACTGGTGGGTGGTTATTTTATCATCAGGGCGGAATCGCTGGAAGCTGCGTCGGAAATTGCCAAAAACTGTCCTGATTTTGAATTTGACGGCGTGGTTGAAGTGCGCGAGGTACAGCCTACGGACTAATGGAAAAAGCAAACCATCCCGGTAAACTGGTCGATCATCTTTTCCGCCATGAAGCGGGGAAGATGATTGCTGTTTTAAGTCATGTCTTTGGTGTGCACCACCTGCAGTTGGCGGAAGATGTGGTGCAGGAGGCCTTTCTTAAAGCGGCACAGGCCTGGTCGTTTAACGGCATTCCTGAAAATCCTTCAGCATGGCTGATGAAGGTTGCCAAAAATAAAGCGGTTGATATACTGCGGAGACAAAATTCTTTGGAAAAATATGTTACCGGTTCCCTTATCATTTCTGCAACAAACAGTGAACAGCATATTGAAGAATTTTTCCTGGACACCGAAATCAGCGACAGCCAGTTACGGATGATCTTTGCCTGTTGTCATCCTGCGCTTTCAGAAGAAGACCAGATCGCCCTCACCCTGAAAGTTATTTCCGGTTTCAGTGCGGCGGAAATAGCGCGGGCATTGCTCACCAATGAAGCTGTGATTCAAAAAAGAATTTTCCGTGCCCGTGAATTATTGCGCAGGGAAGGAGTACAACTCGGGATACCATCCGGAAATGAATTGGGCCAACGGCTGGAAACCGTGTACACCATACTGTACCTGCTTTTCAATGAAGGTTATCATTCCTCCAAACCTGATGAATTGATCCGGCAGGATCTGTGTGCAGAAGCAGGCCGTCTTCTACTGCTGGTGAACAGCCATAAACTTACCCGACGCCCGCAAGGCTCGGCCTTACTGGCGCTTATGTGTTTTCATGCAGCACGTTTTGAAAGCAGGATGGATGAAGGACATTCGATTGTGCTGTTACACAAACAGGACCGCAGCCGGTGGAACCGTGATTTGATCAACAGGGGTTTACTTTATCTGAATGAATCATCAGCAGGCACCGGCCTGACGGTCTATCACCTCGAAGCCGCTATTGCAGCAGAACATTGTCTTGCACCGGGCTTCGAACAAACTTCCTGGATGCGGCTCCTGCAACTATATGATTTGCTGCTGGAACAAAAGTCAACTTCGGTGGTTCAATTGAACCGGGCCGTTGTTCTGGCACAACTGGGACATGTGGAGGATGCCATCAACTATATAATACAAAATGAAAAGATGGACAGGCTGCTGCAGACAAACTATCTCTACCCGGCTGTACTTGGTGATCTTTACCTGCGAAAAGGAGAAAAGGAAAAAGCCATTCAATATTTGCAGGCAGCACTCGAATTAAATCCATCCCATGCGGAAAAGAAGTTGATTATAGAAAAGCTGAAACGATGCACGTGAAATGCAAACGCAAAGAAGCAAAATTTCGCAAAGTGCATTCCCTGAAGCTCGCAGCTTGAAGCTTGTAGCTTGTAGCTTCTCAATAATACCGGCTGATCATCAGGTACACAACCGGCCCGCTGACGGCTACGTAAAACCACATGGGCCAGGTAATTTTAGCAAGCTTCCTGTGCGCAGCCGATTCATTAACCAGGGCGCGGTATGCTGTAAAGAGAATAAAGGGAAGAGAGATGCCGGCCAGGATAATATGCGTACCCAGTAAAATGAAATAAAAAATGCGCATCGAACCGGCAGCCTCTTTTTCGATGGCACTGACTACTCCATCCCTGTTTGTATCGCCATACCAGGTTGACCCCGCAAAAAGATGATGAAGAATATAAGTAAGAAGAAAAATTACCGAAAGTCCAATGGCTGTCAGCATAATGTTCCGGTGCGCTGTATAATTTCCTGCCTTTGCCGTCCATAAACCGGCAAGCAGCAGCACCGCAACGATGGAATTAATTACTGCATTGATGAGCGCGAAGATGTGCGGGTCGAAACCGAGGTCCACTCCGAGAGTTACTCTTTCCAGAAAGGTAACAGCAACAAAAACAATGATGGAAAAACTAAAGATCCACAGTTTCGCTTTGCTGTCGTTTTTTTGAAGTACCAGGTTCATGGTGCTTATTCTCCTTTTTTAAAAAAATGAAGAGCAGGATCAGTCCAAGAATAACGGCGCCAAAAACAATGGCAATCAATTCAAGTTTCCCTGCCAGGAAAAACGGTCGGTCCGGATCTTTTTCAAGCGATAGCAGGATCACATCCCGTGATAACCGGCCCAGGTCTGCCGTATCGAGGCCATGGTAATAACCACGGATGTTCCGGCGCTTATCAATAAGTACAAACAGATCGGTATGAATAAAGCTTGTATCCACGGTTCCACCACTGATGGCATTCAGCTTCATATCCTTTATCGAAAGATCATAGATCTGTTGCCGGTCGCCGGTCAGCAGCCACCAGTTCTGCGGGTTGATCTCAAACCGGTCTGCCCATCTTTTCAGGTCCTGCACTTTATCGCGTTCGGGGTCAATGCTGAAGGAAAGAAACTGTACAAAGTTTGCTTCCCGGTTACCCAAACGGTCGGCGCTGTGAATGCCATCCCGTAAACGTTTCATGTTGACTGTCATGCCCGGGCAAATGGAGGGGCAGCGCGTAAAGAAAAAATCAGCGATGATCACTTTACCCGCCAGGCTGTCGAGGGTTACCTGCTGGCCTAGTTGATTGGTGAGCGAAAAGTTCGGGATCTTATGCCATACCGTATCCTCGAAGTCTTTCCCGTTACGGGTTTTCATCACCACCGAATCATAAATGTAATGACGGGGCATAACCTGGATGTTACGGCTTACATTTTTCATCACCAGGTAACCGGCAATGGGAATGAGCAGGGCAAGAAGGACTCCGATTAATGCTTTTCTGTTCATACGAAGAGTTGATCGACCAACGTTATTCGACTACCGATTTTTATAGACCTGCCAGGTCTGACAGACCTTGCAGGTCTATAATAAAAGAACCGCCGCAAAGGTACTGCGGCGGTGCTGAAAGAGTTGAATTCTAACAAAGTATTAATGCAGCGGATGCCGGGCTGTATCAGCTCTGTTCTGCGGCACGCCGGTTGAACGTTCCGCATGCGCTTTATCATAACGGTTGCGTAAATGCCTGTATGAGCTGCCATCCCAGAGGAAGGCCGCAATAAACCAAATAAACAGCATCAGGGGCACTACAATGGTCATGATCATATTCCGGATCTCATCGCCCAGGTGCATGAAAATGCTGACAATGTAAAATGCTTTGGCCAGAGTAAGGATCACGATAATTCCTTTTAAAAACATAACCACCCAGGCCGGCATGTCAAAAAAGTACATGGCAAAGCCAAGCAACAATTCGAAGACGGTCAGTACCAGCAGGATCCAGAATGTTCTCCAGATACGCTTTGTACTGGTAGGCGGCTCGTGATGGTGCGTAATTTCAGAGAGCGGAGTATGATGTTCCATTTTATATAATTAGTTCTTGTACAAATCAGGTTTCAAAAAAATTATCAGATCAGGTAGAAGCAAAGGAAAACGAATACCCATACCAGGTCTACAAAGTGCCAGTACAGTCCTGCCTTTTCAATCATCAGGTAATGTCCGCGCTTGGCAAACACGTCCTTCTGTGCCATCACCAGCATCACGATGTTGATGATGACCCCGGAAAATACGTGAAAGCCATGGAAGCCGGTAATCGCATAAAAGAAGCCACCGAAGGCAACAGGACCCATTTCACGCAGGTGTAAGGAATTTACATCAATCATACCGCGCAGCTGCGTATCGGAAAGCCTGATCAGGTCAGCCATTGGTGTTTCGTGGTACTTTGGATTCATATGTGCCAGGCGGGCCAGGGCATCATGTGAGGTATTAGCCAGGGCCGGTGCAATGGCTGAATGATCAACAGGACTTCCCCATGGATTCACTGTAACGGTTTGTCCAACCACATCCAGCCTTCCATCGATCAGCACTGCGTGTTCTGCCATAATCAGGTGGGTCCACTCCCAGGCCTGGCAGGCAAGGAAGGCAAATCCGCCCAGGATGGTCCAAATCAGCCATTTTACAACACCCTTCTTATCATTATGATGACCTGCATGAACGGCCAGTACCATGGTTACGGAGCTCATGATGAGGATGAACGTCATCAGGGATACGAAGGCAAGAGGAAGATTGGCATGGCCGGCAAACGGAAACGCATTGAATACCACGTTCGGGTCGGGCCAGAAGTTGGAAGCAAACCGCACAGTTCCATAAGAGATGAGGAAGGCGCCGAATGTAAAAGCATCACTCATCAGGAAGTACCACATCATCAGCTTGCCATATTCGAGGTTGAACGGGCTCTTACCTCCACTCCACCAGTTACTTTTAGTTGCTACAGCAGTTGTTGCCATCTATCTTGTTTAATTTATGTGACCGTTTCTTAAATCTGTTCTCTTTTTATCCGATAAGTATAAAGAACACCAGCAGGTAGATCCATAACAGGTCTACAAAATGCCAGTACGTGCTCATGATCTCTACCGGAACCGAATTATAACTTTTTACTTTTCCGAAATACGCTTTCAGCAGGATCACCAGCAGCGCAATAACGCCGCCTACCACGTGAATGGCGTGAAGACCTGCAATAATGAATAAGAACTGCCCGGCACCGGCGCCTTCAAACTTCACACCGTGTGTCCACATCCACTGGAAACCGGTCCATTGAAAGATGATGAACACGATACCCAGTACCAGTGTTACCGCCAGCAGCGTCCTGTATTGCTGCATGGACCGCTGCTTGAAGGCACGCAGCGCCATCTGGATGGTAATGCTGCTCACCAGGATGGTTAAGGTTGAATACCAGAACCAGTCCGGTGTTTTTACATCCACCCAATTGGGCTGGTCGCGTTTTACAATGTAGGCAGAAGTTAAACCGGCAAACATCATGATGATGCTGGCGATCGCCACCCACAGCGTAAACTTTCCAGGATGAATTTTATCTCTCTGTTGTGTTGCCACCATTTGTTAATCGTTTATCGTTTATCGACCCCCGAAGTGTACGGTTGCCGCTCACGATACAGTTGGTTTTTTACTTTAACCGCAAAGGCGCAAAGCCCTACAATTATTAATTCTTAATTATTAATTCTTAATTCCTCTAAACCACCTTATCCGCCAGCAGCGCTAAAAACACCACGGGCAAATAAATATAACTTCCGAACATTACCCTTCGGGCCGACTTCGCATCCATATTCCGGTACAACTGTACGCAAAGCCATAACAGTCCCAGGTTCGCCAGCAATACAATCACCAGGCTTGTCATCCCGGTCATCCCTGCCAGATTGGGCAGAATACCTACCGGTATAAGTAAAAGAGCATATATAATGGTTTGCAGGGCTGTGAACTTCGTTGGTCCCTTATCGCTGGGCAACAGCTTGAATCCGGCACGTGAATAATCACTATGCGCGATCCAGGCAATGGCCCAGAAATGCGGGAACTGCCAGAAGAACTGCAAGAGGAACATGATCCATCCTCCTGAATTGCTGACCTCCCTGCCGCCAATGGAAAAAGTTTCAAACGGACCCAGTACATCCGTACCGGCCACCCAACCAATAAGGCAGGGCAATGCGCCGGGAAAGGCACCGATCAGCACAGCCAGCGCGCTTTTCTTTTTCCAGGGCGTATAAATAAACGCGTACAGAAAAAGGCTGGCCAGTGCCAGCAGGGCGCACTGGATATTAAAGAAGTACCCCAGCAGGAAAGCACCGGTTGCCCCCATTAAAATGGAAACGGTCCAACCTTCTTCCTGCGACATTCTTCCTGCGGCAACCGGTCTTGATGCCGTGCGCTTCATCTGCGCATCGGTATCCTTTTCCACGGTTTGGTTGATGCCATTGGCACCACCTGTAACCAGGAACCCACCGGCCGATAAGAGAAAGATGTTGAGCCAGTCGAATGATACATTCGGCGCAAGCAGGTAACAGATCACGGAAGAAAAAACCACCATGATGCTCAATGAAGGCTTGGTGAGCTGAAGGTAATCTTTCAGCCTGGTGCTTTTTTCAGTATGTGGTACCGGCGTTGCTTGACTCATCAGGGAAACATCCTTTCCAGTGTTGGCAAACACCATTATTTCAAATAACTATTAATGTAATGACTCACCCGGCTTTACCGGCTCGGTTTGCGGAATATGATCTCTTCCATCCTTCGCATAGTCATAAGGCCAGCGGTACACTTCGGGTATATCGCCGGGCCAGTTACCGTGACCGGGATTTATCGGAGTTGTCCATTCCAGCGTATTGGCAGCCCATGGATTCGTGGTTCTGACTTTTCTTCCTTTGAACATGGAATAAAAGAAGTTGAATACGAACATCAGGTTCACCGCGAAAATGATAATAGATATAATGGTCAGGAACTTATTCAGGTCACCGAACTGGTTGAACGAGGTCCAGATACTGAAATCCAGGTAACGGCGCGGTACGCCGGCCAAACCCATGTAGTGCATCGGCCAGAACAGCAGGTAGGCACCAACAAGGGTTACCCAGAAGTGAATGTAGGCCAGGGTATTATTCAAGTAGCGTCCGAACATTTTCGGGAACCAGTGGTATACACCGGCAAACATCCCGAAGAAAGCCGATACGCCCATTACAATATGGAAGTGCGCCACTACGAAATAAGTATCATGCACATGAATATCAATGGTGGAGTTACCCAGGAAGATACCGGTTAAACCACCCGAGATGAACATGCTCACAAAACCAATGGAGAACAGCATACCCGGCGTAAAGCGGATGTTTCCCCTCCAGATGGTCGTGATCCAGTTGAATACCTTGATGGCTGATGGAATCGCAATCAGGAGCGTTAATAGTACAAACACCGATCCCATAAACGGATTCATACCGCTCACAAACATGTGGTGCGCCCAAACGAGGAAGGCAAGGATCGCGATGGCGAACAGTGAACCAACCATCGCCATGTAACCGAAGATCGGCTTGCGCGAATTCACCGACATGATCTCAGATACCATACCCATCGCCGGAAGGATGATGATGTATACTTCGGGGTGACCCAGGAACCAGAACAGGTGCTGGTACAGGATAGGGCTACCACCCTCGTTGGGCAGGATCTGGCCGGCTACATAAATATCACTGAGGTAGAATGACGTTCCAAGGTTACGGTCAAACAGCAGCAGGATAAATCCGGACAGCAGTACCGGGAAAGAAAGTACACCCAGGATAGCGGTGAAGAACAGGCCCCAGATGGTCAGCGGCATCCTGGTCATGGTCATTCCTTTGGTACGCATATTCAGGATGGTGGAGATATAGTTCAAACCACCAAGCAGGGATGATACCACGAATAAGGCCATACTCACGATCCAGAGGTCCATACCCAGCTTCGATCCGCTGGATGCCTGGCCCAGCGCACTGAGTGGCGGGTAACTTGTCCACCCGCCGGAGGCAGGACCGGTTTCAATAAACAGGGATGACATCATGACAACACTGGCAAGGAAGAAGAACCAATAGGAAAGCATGTTCATGAATGGGGAGGCCATATCACGCGCGCCTACCTGCAGCGGAATAAGCAGGTTCGCAAAGGTTCCGCTCAATCCGGCCGTCAGTACAAAAAATACAAGGATGGTTCCGTGCATTGTAACCAGCGCGTAATAGAATTCTGGGTCGATCTTTCCACCCCTGGCCCATCGTCCGAAGAAAGTTTCCAGGATCGGGAAGGTCTGATCGGGATAACCCAGCTGTAAACGGAACAGTACGGAGAACAAGGCACCGATGATAGCCCACATAATCCCTGTTATCAGGAACTGCTTGGCAATCATCTTGTGATCCATGCTGAAAATATATTTCGATACAAAGGACTCCTTATGGTGATGATGACCGTCACCATTTCCATCATGCACCACATGATGTCCATCATGTGTTACATGCACATCAGGTTGAATATTCGGATTGCTATGTGTGCTATCGTGATTCATATCTCTTTTCCTTTTGAAACGAAAGTTTCTTTAATTCATTTTAGTTAACTAAGGCAGTCGTCCGGCTGGCTACGGAATCAACGGGCTTGGCGGCCGGGTTCAGGGGTTGTGTGGGCGCACCGGCTGGAGTATTGGCTGCTTTGGCCGTTTCATACTGCGGCTTCTGCTTTGCAATCCACGCATCAAATTCAGCCTGCGTTTCAACCACCATAACACCCCTCATGGAATAGTGACCTTTACCACAGATCTGGTCGCAGGAGATCTCGTAATTGAAATCTCCCCCGATCTTCTTTCTCATTTCCGCTGTTGTAAACTTTGGCGTAAACCACATGGTTGTCGGTACACCGGGAACAGCATCCATTTTCATACGGAAGTGTACCAGGCCTACGTCATGGATCACATCTTTGGCGTAAATAATCAGCTTTACCGGCTTTCCAACCACCACGTGAACTTCCTGTGATACATAAATATCGTCGTGGTTATCGCGGTCGCTCCAAACCTGTCCGAGCGGGTTGGCTTTTGTTTCATTGATCTCTTTATAATAACGCTTGCCGAGTTTCCCGTCTTTACCCGGGTAACGGTATTCCCAGCCAAACTGCTTACCGGTGATCTCTACGATCTGTGCATTTGCCGGCGCTTCACCGGTGATCTGGAACCAGTAGTACAATCCAAAACCCACAAGTATGGTCAGAACGATCGCGGGGATTACCGTCCAGATCAGTTCAAGACGGTTATCGTGCGGGAAGAAGTAAGCTTTCCTGTCATCTTTTTCCTGGTATTTAAATGCAAACCAGAAAAGGAGTACCTGTGTAATGAGGAATACGATTCCCGTAACGGCCAGGGTAACCCAGAACATCTGGTCGATCTTTTCACCATGATCGGAAGCCGGCTCACGGAGGATCTTATGACCCAGGAGATCCTGGCAATACCAAACAAGAAACAATCCTATGACCAGGAAGGCCAGCAGCAAGAAGGCATTAATGCGGTTGCTTTCCTTCCGTGTTTTATCTTCTCCTCTCAGGATCGATACGTACTCACTTGCCTTGGCAATCTGAAATACGATAACGAATCCTAAAATAAATGCTATTACGATCCAGGTAGTTGACATAGCTAATCCTTTTTTTTATGCTGCACTCCTGCCGGTTTTTGCCTGCAGGTTCTCTCATTTTTTACGTATGATGGATAATACTTTCTTTCATGAACGGATGGTTCACGCCCACCAGCGGTGCCTTGGCCAGTGAACGTACCGTAACAAACATGATCAGTCCTACAAATCCCAGGGCAATTCCAAAATCTGCCAGCATCAGCGGAACATAGGTTTCCTGGGTCTTTGGATCAGCAATCGGGCTTGGGAACACCATCTGGTAGAAATCAAGCCAGTGACCAAAGATGATCAGGACCGCCATCATGGTGATGGTTCCGTAATGTCTCTTGGCACCGCGCTTCATCAGGAGCAATAACGGTGCAAGGAAATTTATGAGCAGGTTCAAAAGGAAAATAGTCCGGTATGGCCCCTGCTGGCGTCTTTCAAAATAAACCGTTTCTTCAGGAATGTTTGCATACCAGATCAGCATGTACTGTGAATACCACAGGTACGTCCAGAAGATGGAAAACGCAAACATGAATTTTCCGAGGTCATGCAGGTGCTCACGGGTAGTGTAGGGCAGGTAACCGTTATTCTTCAGGAAAACAACAAAAAGAGCAATCAAAGCCATTCCTGCTACAAAGGAAGAAGCAAAGGTGTACCAGCTGAACATCGTGGAATACCAGTGCGCATCAATACTCATGATCCAGAGCCATGGAATGGATGAAAGAACCGTTAAACCAAACAGCACGGCATAAATGGCGGCCCATACCGTATTGGTCCAGATATATTTTTTTCCTTCTTCAATGGTTAGCGGACGGTCATCAATGCTCCTGGAAAGGCTGCGCATTTTCTTACCGAGCAACCACCAGCCTGCAATGGTGATGATGCTCCAAACGGTGTAAAATGTTTTGTTCAGGAAGCCGGCTTTTGCATACAGCGTATTATCGTGTCGTACGTGCTCGGCATCCGTCCAATGGTAAATGGCATGGTCACCGCCAAACACAATGGCCAGCAGAATCACCAGGGTGATACCCCCTATTACAGGTGTTACGGAAGATATGGCTTCCGGAACGCGCCGGAAACTCATCTGCCATCCGCCCCATGCCAGTGTGGTAGCACAAATAAAGAACATGCTGGCATTTACAATCAGGAGAAAATACACACTGTTCTGCAGCAGGGAGGCCCAGAAGCGCGCGCGCACATGCTCCTGGTCCGAGGTACCGTGTGTCAGAAATAAAATGATCACGGATATAATTCCAAGGGCCATCAGTCCCAGTGAAAAGAGATTGTATCGTCTCGGTATAGCGTATCGTTCTAAAGTTGCCATTAGTTCTTTATTTCTGTTTACCGTTGTTCATTTGGTTTGTTGAATCCGCGTTTCCACCGGGCACCTGGTTCAATGGTGTGGCCGCTGCAGAATCAGAAGTAGGTGTTCCACCCTGCTTCGAGCGGATGTAGTTGATGATCCACCAGCGCTGCTCCGGCTTAACCTGTGAAGCATAGCTTCCCATCTGGCGGATACCATAGGTGATCACATGGAAATAATGCCCGTCGGGCCATGCTTTCGCCTGCTCGTCGATCAGTGTACGCGGCGCGGCAGGATAAGCACCGTTACCGCCATTGAACAGCGGGCCGTTGCCATCCAGCTTGGTGCCGTGACAGATACCGCAATGAATCAGGTACAGGCGTTCGCCTTCAGCCATAACACGGGCCGGTGTTGCAGCTCCGGTGGCAACGGTATCAAAAGGGTTTCTCAACGATGCTTCGGCTTTGGCCAAACCGGCCGAATCACCCGAAATATGATAAGGAAGAATTTCACCCCTTGCCACAGTACCGGGTACCGGCATAGCTGTATAACGAATACCCCTGGCTCTCAGGCTGTCGTGCTCACCACTTACCATGTTATATCCATAAGCTTCGTAAGCCCTGGAATAATACATGTCGGGCATATAGGCACGTCCCGGGTTTTCACCCCCGGCTCCACCGCAACCGGTAAGCCCGATCCCAACTGCTAAAACCGCTGTAACAAATAATGATGTTCTCATTCGTTTATTCTTTTACTTAAGCTTGCGCCGTTTTGATTAACCGTTGCTCCCTGTCGTAACGACCAAGCCACCAGCCTGTTTCCTTGTACTGTGTTGAAATATCCGCCGCTCCTACATTCTGCAAGAACTGCGCGACTTCTCCTTCATTTGTTTTATCGCTGCACTCAATAACCATTACAAATAAATCATCCGTGGATCTCAGGTGGAAATGATCCTTTTTTACAAATGGCGCGAGCTGGCAGAGGTAACAGAAAGTCAGTACCATTCCAACCGCCGCAAACAGAACGGTGAGCTCGAACATAATGGGGATCCATGCCGGCAGGGAAAAGAACGGCTTACCGCCAATGTTCATCGGCCAGTCGTAGGCCAGTGCCCACGTAATAAAGGAAAAGGCTACCGTTGTACCGGTAATTCCATACACAAATCCTGCTGTGTGCAGGCTTGTATCCCTGAGGCCCATAGCTGCATCCAGCCCATGTACGGGGAAGGGTGTATAAACATCATGGATCTTATACCCGGCTTTGCGCACATTCTTTACCGCCGGGAACAATACCTGCTCATCATTAAAACACCCTACTACAAATTTTTTAATCGCCATTGTTGAGTCGTTTATTATTCAGTTTTTTTCGCTGCACGCTTCACGCTGCGCGCTACACGAAAGAACATTTCAATTAGCGCTTTTCGCTGCTCGCTTCGCGCTAATCGCAACGCTCTCCGCTCTGTTTCTCCGCTCTTCTCTTTATCCGCTCTCCGCACTGCGCAGCGCACCTTAGTGCGCAGACGCGTGTGCCACTTCCTCCGGTGATTTCTTTTCCACCACATTCATCTTCTCCTTATACGATTCACCGCTGCGCTTCAGGATATGCTTGATCTCTGCAATCGCAATAACGGGGAAGAACTTGGAGAACAGGAAGTAGCAGGTAAAGAACAACCCGAACGTACCCAGGTAAAATCCAACCTCCCATATTGTTGGAGCGTAATACGTACTCCACGAAGAAGGAAGGTAATCGCGGTAGAGCGAGGTAACGATGATCACGAAACGCTCGAACCACATACCGATGTTTACCAGGATCGACATGAAGAAAGTAACGACAATGTTGCGGCGCATTTTCCGGAACCAGAAGATCTGGGGCGAAATCACGTTGCAACCCATCATCAGCCAGTAGCTCCATCCATAGGGAGAGAACACATCCACACGGTTTTGCTCAAAAGCAAACCACTCATACTTCACGTTTGAATACCAGGCCATGAACAGCTCCGTGAGGTAGGCAATACCAACAATGGAACCGGTCAATACAATTACTTTATTCATTACCTCGATATGTTCGATAGTAATGTATTCTTCAAGTCCCAGCACTTTACGGGTAACCAGCAGGAGGGTTTGCACCATCGCGAAACCGGAGAAGATCGCACCCGCAACGAAATAAGGCGGGAAGATCGTGGTATGCCATCCGGGAATCACCGACGTTGCAAAGTCAAAGGATACAATCGTGTGTACCGAAAGTACCAGCGGTGTTGATAAACCGGCCAGTACCAGTGAAAGTGATTCGTGACGCTGCCAGTGCTTTGTAGAACCGGTCCATCCGAAAGCCGCCACACCATAAAAAGCTTTTCTCCATTTGATGCGGGCACGGTCGCGCAGGGTAGCCAGGTCGGGAAGAAGACCGCTGTACCAGAATAACAGGGATACGGTAAAATAAGTAGAGATCGCAAATACGTCCCAAAGCAGCGGTGAGTTAAAATTCACCCACAGTGGTCCGCGTGTATTGGGATAAGGAAATACAAAAGGAAAGTTCCATACGCGGCCCATGTGCCAGATCGGGAACTGGCCCGCGCACATTACGGCAAAGATGGTCATCGCTTCCGCCGCACGGTTTACGCCTGTTCTCCAACCCTGGCGGAACAGCAGGAGGATCGCAGAGATCAGCGTTCCCGCGTGACCGATTCCTACCCACCATACGAAGTTGGTAATGTCCCAGCCCCAGCCAACGGTTTTGTTCAGGTTCCACTGGCCGGTTCCGTAGATCACCTCGCGGGCTACAGAATAAACACCAAACAATAAAAGCAAAACGGAGATGATAAATCCAATCCACCACGACTTAGTTGGCGCCGCTTCCACAGGACGACAAATATCCTCTGTTACCTGGTGGTAATCCTTATGCCCTTCTACCAGTGGTGGCCTTACCTGCGATTCGTATTTTAGTGTTGCCATATTTATTCTCTGTGAGCCCGGCGGTTTACGCCTTGCCTTTTAATAAATCTATTTTTTCGCTACACGCTGCACGCTGCACGGTTGCGTTTCTAATTCTGCTGAGTGATCAATGATGGTGAGATTGTATCCTTCTCAACCTTAACCTCAACCTCAACCTTCTCCATCCGTTAAAGAACAATTTCCAAAAAACCCGCTCCCCGCTCCCGCTCTCTTTCTCCGCTCTCCGCTCTCTTTCTCTTTCTTTTTCTCTTTCTCCTACTTGTGTCCTTCCTCCGCAGGCAAATGCTGCTGGGGTGCACCCGATTCCTTTTCCTGTGCGGAATGTTCGCCACCGTGTGATTCCATTTCCAGGATCTCATCGGAGTTGCGCACTTTTGCCAGGTAGGTAACATTCGGCAGGGTGTGAATCTGCTCGATCACGTAAAAAGAACGTTGCTGGTTATCGTTGCGGACTTTAGTCACGCGGCTTTCTTTATCATTGGCGTTACCAAAAACAATGGCGTCGGTTGGACAAGCCTGCTGGCAGGCCGTTTTTACATCGCCGTCTTTGAAAGCGCGGTTTTCCAGTTTCGCATTCAGCTTGGCTGCCTGGGTTCTCTGCACGCAGAAGGAACATTTTTCCATTACACCACGGCTGCGCACCGTTACATCAGGATTCAGCACCATGCGGGTCAGTTCGTCGTTCATCTGGAGCACCACTTCATCCAGTTTTCCTTCCGCCACCAATGGCTTCTGGTTATCGGCGAATGAATCGGCACCTGTATAATCAGCCCAGTTAAAGCGGCGCACTTTATAAGGACAGTTGTTCGCGCAGTAGCGGGTACCGATACAACGGTTGTACGCCATCTGGTTGATCCCTTCCGAGTTGTGCATGGTTGCAGCCACCGGGCAAACGTTTTCGCACGGAGCATTATCGCAGTGCTGGCAAAGCATCGGTTGAAACACCACTGCTTTCAGGTCATCCGGATTTTTATTATCGGTAACAAAGTACCGGTCGATACGCAGCCAGTGCATATCATGATACCGCAGTACTTCTTTCTTTCCTACAATGGGAACGTTATTTTCTACGTGGCAGGCCACAACGCAGGCATGGCAACCAATACAGGAGTTCATGTCTACCGACATACCCCATTTCAGCCCGGGCTGTACGTGGTCGCCGTAAAGCGTTGCTTCCTTGCGGTAATCGCCCGTTTTTGGTGCGTAATCCTTAGCCAGTTCTTCGCGCTCGTGCTTGTACACATTCGGATTTCTCAGGAACGTGGCCATCGTGGTTTCTTTGACCACTTCAGTCCTGCCTTCGTAAGAATTATGAATCTGGATCTGCGCGAGCTTATGCTTCCCATCCCACTTATCAGAAATGGTAACATCGTTATAATTGTCGATGGTGTTTCCGTTCCAGCGGCCAAAAGGATAAACGTTTTGTCCTACTTCAAAGGAAGCCTTGCCAAATTTTTCGCTGCGGCCATAACCAACGGCTACGGCAATGGTATCCGGGTTCATACCGGGGATCACCATAATGGGCAGTGAAATGGTTTTACCGTTCGCCGTCAGCTTGATGACCGGCTTATCGGGATAATATTCGTAATCGGAGCTTTTGTAATCAATGTCCAGTTCATCGGCTGTCTTGGCCGAGATCATGGCGTAGTTGTCCCATGATACTTTGGTCACCGGGTCCGGCACTTCCTGCAACCAGGGATTTCCTGCCTGCTTTCCGGTACCCATGGAAACTTTCTGGTACAGCACCACTTCTTTCTTTCCGCCTTTTCTTCCGGCATTGATCGCGGCGATCGCTGCACCGAGTCCCGGGCCGGCGGCTGTGGTAGTGGTTGTTGTTGTAACCGGAGTTCCGCCACCTGTGGTATTTGCAGTTGCAGCAGGTGTGCCTGTTGCTGCCGGACGCGCAGTGGTATCCTGCGGTAACGGCTGTTGCTGTTGCGATACGGAGTGGTCAGCATCCTGGTGCGCAGGATTAAGCGTGGTGGTGGTACCTGCGGGCGAATTCACATGCGTGGAATTAGAAGCCGCCTGGAAGGCAGCCGCCGTTTGTGCCAGCGATGTGCGTCCGCTTTCAAGAATACCATCCTGCAGGGCCTTATCCAATCCGGATTCACCCACCTGGCCCATCCAGTATTCACGGAAATAAACATCATATTCCCTTGGATCGCCGCTCCATTTCAGGAGGGCCGTTTGCCATGGGCGTGTTTTAAACAGCGGGTAAATAGTAGGCTGGATAAAAGAAACAAAACCGGTTCTGGGCTCTGCATCGCCCCAGCTTTCGAGGTAGTGGTGCGTTGGAATAACGTACTGGCAAAGCTCCGTGGTCTCATCCATCTTTTCATTGAACGATACGGTCAGCTTTACTTTGGCAAGTCCCTGGCGGAATTTATCCGCTTCAAAATATTCGTATGCGGGGTTGGCACCATAAAGAAGCAGCGCACCTACGCGGCCTGCATTCATGTCATTCACCAGGGTTACCATGTCCGCATCATTTCCTTGTTTGGTATTGATGGAACCGGCACCAATGGTAGCACCATTTGCACCGAGGGCGCTGTTGAGGGCAGCCACTACGGTTTGAACATTTATATCGTTGCTTCCGCTGACAACCAGGGCTGCACCACGGTTTGCGGTAAGATCTTTTGCTACACGGGCTATGGCTTCTTTCAGGCGTGCATCACCAAAGTTGGGCGCACCGCCCGTGCCGGTTACCGCTGCAAGAAGCGCAGCCGCTACCAAACCTGTTTCAGAAGGGCGGTGGGTAAAACGTTCATCAGCACAGGAACCCGTCATGCTCAGGAACGATTCAAACTGGTAGTGCTTACTCATGGTCGGGTTCTTCTCGTTGATCTTGCGGCCAAAAGAATACTGGCGGGCAAATTCAACGCTATTGAGCCAGCTTCCGAGGAAGTCGGCACCAAGGCTTACAATTACTTTAGCCTTATCGAACTGGTAAGCAGGAATGCGGCGGTTGTTCGCCTGCAGCAGGCCGCTGTAGGAAACAGCGTCGTACTGAACATGGCGGCTGCCGGGGTATTTGGCCAGGAACTGGCTGATAATATTTTTGGTAGATGGAGAAACAACAGTGCTTGTCAGCAGTACAACCGGACCGGCGTTGGCAAGTGAGGAACTCATGGTAGCATCGAGCTGCTCAAAAGAAGGGAGCTCCTGGAAACCGTTGCCGGATTTGCGCTGCGGAAAACGAAGACGGAATGTATCGTACAAGTCAAGAACGGAAGCCTGTGCCCGGGAGTTGGTACCACCGAGCGTAAGACTGGAAAGATCGTTTCCTTCAATTTTGATCGGGCGTCCTTCGCGAACCTTTACCACTACGGGCACCACATCGCCATCCTGCACGTAAGTGCTTGCATAATATTTGGAAACACCGGGTGTAATGTTCTCAGGGCGGTTTACATAAGGAATGGCCTTACGTACGGGCATTTTACAGCTCGCAAGCGTGGCGGCTGCCGTGCTGAACCCGAGGTATTTCAGGAAATCGCGGCGGGGGGTTTTGGCATCGAGCAAACCCTTGTCGTTGAGGTCTTCAAAAGGCAGGTCTTCATTAAACTCATCCTTCGTTCTTTTCCGGACGCCTTCTTTATCATTCAACTCAGCGAAACTTTGCCAAATCTTATTATCGCTCATATTTTAATTTGAAATTCTGACAATTCTAATCTCTGATTCATACGGCCCACGTGCAGCGTGCAGCGTGTAGCTTTTTAATAGTGACATTTCTGACATTCCAGGCCACCGATATCTTTCACGGTCACGCTGTCCATTCTTTTGGCAGCCAGGTCGTTCTGGAATTTTTCGTAGATGCTGTAAAATTTGTTTCCGGAACTGTCATTCTTATTATAGAAGTCAACTTTGGTTTCACGGTGACAATTGATACACCAACCCATGCTCAGTTCAGAAACCTGCTTTACCTTATCCATTTCCTGGATATTTCCATGACAGCTCTGGCAGGAAACCTTACCGGCAACAACGTGCTGCGCGTGGTTAAAATATACGTGGTCGGGCAGGTTGTGAATCTTTATCCACTCGATGGGTTTTGCTTTTGCGGGATCCCACTGTGCTCCGGGTCCGGGTTTGAATCCTGCATAGTCCAGCAGCAATTCAATCTGGGCGGTACCATTGATCTCCTGGCCTTCTTCATTGTACAGCTTCGGACCTTTCTCGTATGTATTGATCACCTTGTGACAGTTCATACATACGTTAACCGGCGGGATCATGGCGTGTTTGCTTTCCGAAACGGCGCTGTGGCAATACTGGCAGTTGATCTGGTTGATGCCGGCGTGTACTTTATGCGAGAAGTAAATGGGTTGCGATGGCTGGTAACCTTGCTGGCGGCCAAGGCCAATGGTTGCTTTGGCAATGTAAAAGCCTCCGATCACAAAAAATACAAGCGCTATTAGAGCGATGTAGATTTTGTTGCGGTAAAAGGGTACCGCTTCGGGACGCATAATCGTTTCCTTGTCGTCGGATAATTTTTTCAGGTTGCTGTTCACCTGGAGCAGGATGAGCGCCACAACAGCAAGGATGAGGGAGATCACACCAAAAGTTACGGCACCTGCATTTTCACCATCATTTGCTCCCGGGCCGGTTGTTCCTCCCTGGTTATCTTTTGCAGCAGGATTATTTCCTTCAGGCTTTGCCGCTTCTGCTATTACATAGTCGGCGATGGCGTCAATCTGGTCATTGGTGAGATTGGGAAACGCCGTCATGATATACCCATACTGTTGCTTCAGTGCATTGGTATAAGGATCACCTGTTCCTAAGAAACCTGCCGGGTTGTGTACCCACGCATGCAGCTTTGTACGGTCACCCCACGGACCACGTTCCTGGAAACCTGCTAAAGCCGGGGCAGCAGCACCACCTCCTTTTATCCGGTGGCATTGCTGGCAATTCTGAACGAAAAGCTGTTGTCCTGTTTGAGCGTGAATAGATGTATAAGAAAGGAGAAAAACAAGTCCGGGCAGTACAATCTTCTGAGCAAATGATTTATAAAAATTCATAGAAACGATTGGTCTGAAATGTGGATAATTTCCTGAATCGGCTGCAAAAATATGACAGGAATCTAACAATCCATCATCGTTTCAAAACTTTTTTTAATTCGCTACAGGCTTGAATTTCAGCCGCTTTTAATGCAGTTATCAACACAAATGAAAAGTGATGTCATGCTTTGGTCAACCCGCAAATCTCTTTGTTGAAAAACTGGATAAAGGAATTCACTTATTCATTTTATGCTGCTGTTGAATCATCTATTTTCGTTACTGAAATCAGGGGGTGGATGCTAAAAAAACTGCAGCAGAAATGGAAGGTCAGCGGCCTTCAGGCTTTTTTGATCCTCTGTGTTTTTGCCGTTACCGGAACACTAACTGCTTATATTTCCAAAGCAATAACCGGATGGGTTGGATTTAATGCGGATACGCATTGGGCAGCAAAAACGGGGCTGCGCCTGGCGGTGCTGCTCTTCGGTTACCAGGCTATATTATTACTGACGGCATTCCTGTTCGGGCAATTTCATTTTTTCTGGATGTTTGAAAAAAAAATCCTGCAACGCATAGGCCTTGTAAAAAAAGATAACCCGGAAAAACGCGATGATGAAATGATCATAAAGAACAAAGACCTTCAAAAGGACGGACCAAAACATGAAGAGTAAGGAGGGTAGATCAGCCGATGTAAAACACCGGCTCGCCATATTTGCATCAGGTGCCGGCTCCAATGCCGCCCGGATCATGGAGCATTTCAGGGCGTCCAACATCGCGGATGTGGTATTGGTTGTATGCAATAAGCCCGGGGCCGGCGTGCTGGAAATAGCAAAACGGGAAGGAGTGCCATCGATATTAATAGAGAAGGAGCGTTTTTTCCGCGGTGATGCCTTTCTTTCCGAACTGCAGGAAGCGCACGTATCGTTTCTTATACTGGCCGGTTTCCTGTGGAAAATTCCGGAGGTGCTGATCAACGCATTCCCGCGGAAGATTGTGAACATCCATCCTGCCCTGCTCCCGGCCTATGGCGGTAAAGGAATGTATGGTTCTTTTGTGCATTCAGCGGTGATCGGGGCAAAAGAGCAACGCTCGGGGATCACCATTCATTATGTTGATGGGCACTATGATAATGGTGACATCATTTTCCAGAAGGATTGTCCTGTGCTGCCGGATGATACTGTAGAGTCTTTAGCAGAAAAGATTCATCAATTGGAACACGAACATTTTGCACCGGAGATAGAGAAGCTTTTAAAAATGAATGTTTAACCGCAAAGTCGCAAAGTTCCGTGGACCGTCGACTGTGGACTGTGGACTTCCCTTTCACAAACCATTTAGTTTTTCTTTCGTTACTTGCTGAAGCTTGAAACCCTCCTCACTATACTATGTACTGGCAGGATGCTTCCTGTTGCTGCTGGCTGCACCCGCAGGCGCCCAGTACAAGGTAAAGGGAACGGTATACGACAGCAGCTACAACCGTCCTATCCAGCTGGTGAGTGTGCTCAGCTCCTCGGGAAAAGGAACCGTTACCGATGAACAGGGTAAGTACACCATTGATGTTGCTGAAAAAGATTCCATCTGGTTTTCCTACCTGGGCAAGCCCACACAAAAATTCCCGGTACTGAAGATCTACGATGTAAGCCGGTTCGACATTGCCCTCCAGACTTACTACCAGGTACTCGATGAGGTTAAGATTAAAAACCGCAGTTACCGGATGGATTCGCTGCAGAACCGTAAGGATTATGCAAAGGCCTTTGACTTCCGCCGCCCAAACATTGAAAGCATTACCTCCATCGGCCCCATGGGCGCAGGCATTGACATCCAGGAGCTGATCCGGCTTTTCCAGTTCCGCAAGAACCGGTCCATGGAAAAATTCCAGGAGCGCCTCATCCAGCAGGAGAAAGATAAATTCATTGACTACCGTTTCAATAAAGGTCTGGTGAAACGCCTCACCGGCCTCGAAGGCGAGCAACTCGACCTGTTCATGCTTACCTATCGCCCTCCTTACGAATTCATCATCGCCACCAGCGAATACGATTTCCAGTCTTATATCAAAATGGCAGCGGAAGAATTTAAAAGGGAAAAGAGAACATTTTAAATTCTCTGCTTTGCGTTGTATTTCTTTGCGGCTTCGCGGTTGCCTTATCCCGGATTCGTACATTCATAGCATGTACCATGTTTTTATTCTTCTGCTTTTGCTTCCTTCCATATTACATGCTCAAAAATCAGGAAAGCTGCACGAAAGGTCGGTGGTGGTCGATACCCACAACGATGTACTGAGTACCGTAACATTAAATGGATTGTCCGTTGAAACCGATCTTTCAGGAAAAGCACATTCCGACCTGGCACGCTGGAAAAAGGGGGGCGTGGATATACAGATTTTTTCCGTGTTCTGCGATGAACGATATGGCACCGGAACAGCTTTTGCCCGCGCCAACCGGGAGATCGATTCACTGTATGCCATCGTGGGTCGCAACCCGGAACAAATGATGATGGTAAGAAACCCTTCTGATCTGAAAAGCGCGGTGCGCCAAAAAAAGCTGGGCTGCATGATTGGCGTTGAAGGCGGGCATATGATTGAAGACAATCTTACCCTGCTGGATAGTTTATATGCACGTGGCACCCGTTACCTCACACTCACCTGGAACAATTCTACTTCATGGGCCTCATCGGCAAAGGATGAAGCAGCGGGCACGGTAACCAACGCCAAAAAAGGATTGAACGACCTTGGAAGGCAGGTAGTGCAAAGGATGAACAGCCTGGGCATGATCGTCGACATCAGCCATGTGGGTGAACAAACGTTTCGGGACGTGTTGCAGGTCACCACCAAACCGGTCATCGCATCGCACAGCTGTGTATATACTATCTGCCCGCACCCGCGAAATTTAAAAGACGAACAGATACGTGCCATCGGTAAGAACGGCGGCGTGATCCACCTAAACTTTTATTCTGGTTTTGTGGACAGCAATTATATGAAGCGAAAAGAAGCCTTTGCGCAACGGCATGCTGCTGAACGTGATTCCTTAAAAGCATTAAACCTCGCGTATTATGAAATTGATGACTGGCTGGTAAAAAAATATCCGCTGGAAGCGGAAGCGTTGCGTCCTGCCTTATCCCAACTGCTCGACCACCTCGATTATATTGTGCGCCTGATTGGCGTGGATGGCGTAGGCCTGGGTTCTGATTTTGACGGAATTGAATCAGCACCTAAGGGACTGGATGATGTCAGTTCCTTTCCCCATATTACCGAAGCCCTGATGCAAAGAGGGTACAGTAAAAAAGACATACGCAAAATCCTGGGCGGAAACTTCATACGGGTTTTTAAAGCCGTGCAAAAAGTTTAACGCTGCTGAATTCACAAACAAAACCTTTGAACTATATTTTATTTTATGGAACAACTAACGCTTGGCATTGGCACCCGCCTGCAGCACACGCAACACGGACCCGGGGTCATCGTAGGCATCCGTTATGCCACCTACCTTATTTCTTTCATTCACACAGGTATTCGCGAAATTGAGAAGGCCGACCCTGCCCTGGATGAGATCATTGCCGAAAATGTAACTGCTGAAATCGAAACGCATTCGGAAGTGGAACGTTCCTTACTGAAGATCCTGCGGCTGTGGAATGGCGTAGGTGAAGTGGTGCCGCTCGGCGATCGCTGGCAGGGCGGTAAACTCCTGCTGCAGCCGGCAGATAAAGGACAAAAGCCAAAAGAATTGCCCATCGAAGACTTCTTCCATAAGATCGTCATGCTCCGCGACCGCCTTCGCGTGATGGAACAGCAGATCAACGCGCATAAAAAACTGGGTGATGAAGACAAAGTAAACCTGCAGCAATACATCACGAAGATTTACGGATCCCTGACCACGTTTAATGTGCTGTTTAAAAATAAGGAACAGTGGTTTGTCGGGGAAAAGTCTGGTGATAATGGTTGATTAAGCAACCACTTAGACGCAAATTTGGTAAGTTGAAGTTATTGCGAAACTTAGTGACTTTGCAGTTAAAAAGCAAGTTCAGTGGAAGGAGAGAAAATGCTCATTAAGCAATTTTCAACGCTCCATGTTCGGGGGCATGTTATTTTCAAACGAAAAGTACGGTGGTTGTGGACCTCTAACAATGAATCTGACTGTTATCAATCCGTTATTCTATATAATCCACAGATCCTTCCCTGGGGTCAGGATGGGAGCGTAGAATAAGTCCATTTCATAACGAAAGATGCTGTGGTAGGTGAACTGCCGAAGGTGGACTGCGTGCCTCTTCCGTCATTCAGAGCATAGCAAAGAATCTATGGACCGAAATACCAGAAATATGGAGCAAAGTGAGGTCTGGCTGCATTCATCCTGTAATCCATTAAATCCAGGAAATAATGTTCAGTACTAATCTGTGTAATGCTCCTTCGCTAAAGCTATGGCGCACGTCCGTGTAATCCGCGATCCGCTTTAAGTTTGCCTCTCTACTCCTCAAAAATTGCCTTTCAACTTAACTTTAGTAAATGAAACACTTCATCATACTGATCCTTTTACTAACGGAGGTACTCATATCAGGAGCACAGCTTTCTGCTGATATACTGATCCGCAATGGCAGAATCCTGGACGGCACCGGGAATTCCTGGTTTTACGGCGACGTGGCTGTAAAAAATGGAAGGATCCTTAAAGTAGGAAGGCTTGAAAACATTACGGCCGCAAAAATCATTGATGCAAAGGGAAAGATCGTTTCGCCGGGTTTCATTGACGTGCATACGCACATTGAAGGCGATGAAATGAGAAATCCTACAGCAGATAATTTCATTCTCGATGGCGTAACCACAGTGGTAACCGGCAATTGCGGTGCTTCGCAGGTTGATATCAGAAAATACCTGGGCCAGATTGATTCCCTGAAGCCTTCCATAAATGTAGCTACGCTGATTGGTCATAATGATGTGCGCAAAGCAGTTATCGGAAAAGCGAACCGTACTCCTGATGAAAGTGAGATGAAAAAAATGGAAGCACTGGTGGAGCAGGCCATGAAAGATGGCGCCGTAGGGTTCAGTACGGGACTGATTTATATTCCGGGAACCTATTCCAAAACCGAAGAAGTGGTTCGCCTGGCCAGGGCCGCATCACGCTATAAGGGAGTATATGCATCGCATATGCGCAGTGAAGGCGACAGCATTGTTTCCGCCATCAATGAAGCCATCAATATCGGAAGGGTAGCTTCTATGCCCGTTGAGATCTCGCATTTTAAAGTGAGCGGGCAGCACAACTGGGGACGAAGTACAGAAACCATTTCCATGATTGAAGCAGCCCGCCGGGAAGGAATTGATGTAACAATCGACCAGTATCCCTATACCGCCAGCAGCACCAGCTTAAGTACCATGCTGCCGGATGATGTTTTAGCGGATTCAGATGATTCCATCAGGGCACGCCTCCAGCGCCCCGAGATCCGCAGATACGTTTCCGATTACATGCTGAAAGGTTTAAAAAAACGGAAACTCAAACATTTTGATTATGCCGTTGTAGCCCAGCACCGCGCCGATTCCACCTACAATGGTAAAAGCATCCGCGAGATCAACGCCATGAAAGGCAGGAAGAACAAAGCTTCGCAGGAAGTGCTTACCGTTATGGACCTCATGATGGCCGGCGGAGCCGGTATGGTGTTTCACGGCATGAGTGAAGATGATGTACGCCGTATCATGAAATACCCGCACAACATGTTTGCCTCTGATGCTTCGGTACGGATATTCGGACAGGGCGCCCCCCACCCGCGTGGATACGGCACCAATGCGCGCGTACTGAGCCGCTATGTTCGCGAACAAAAAGTTATTACGCTCGAAGAAGCCGTGCGCCGGATGACATCACTTCCGGCACAAAAATTCAATCTCCGTGACCGCGGCCTGTTGCGGGAAGGGTTGGCTGCCGACATCCTTATTTTCGATGAAGCCGAGGTGGTAGATCTTTCCACGTTTGAAAAGCCGCATGCTTATTCGAAAGGGTTTTATTACGTAATTGTCAATGGGCAACTGGTTGTTGAGGAAGGGAAGCATAGGGGAACGCGTTCGGGCGTGGCGCTTCGCGGAGAGGCTGCGCAAGCGGTATTGTAAGGGGTGCTGCAAGCTTCGAGCTTCTAGCTGCTAGCTTCTAGCTGCAAGCGCTTTCATGCAGTCTTTTCTTTACTGGTGCTCATTGAGTTTTTTTTGCGGTCAGCGGTGCTAATGAGCATTCCGCTCTACTTTCTTTCTTTTTGTTTTTATGAGAGGCTTGTCACTTTCTTTGCCTTGAAGCAAAGAAAGTAACCAAAGAAAATTCAAGCCAATCCCGATGCCTCCGGCCGGATTGGCGGGCCAGCGCGCAGGGCAGCAGTTTTTCTGGTACATAAGTTTTCCTATAACCTGTTGGCAGCGCCTCTCTGCTGGTGTCTCCAACTGCGCTGTATTTCCCCTGGGCTAATGCTACAGTCTTTTCCGCCGATACAGGGTCGGGGAAATAAGGCGCTTATCAGGCAGTCCTAAGGTGTTCGTGGCTAAGTATTCATGCTTCATTCTATTTGTAAGAGGCAAGAAAAAGTCTTTCGCTTATCCTATCGCCTTTCTCTGTAACCAATACGATCTCTGAACCTGAAGGAAAGATTGCTGCGCCTATTGCCCGATGGTGGTGCTTTCAGAAATAACTCTGCTTTAAACCGGGCAATACAGCGCCTTTAGCAAGATCACCGAACAATCGATCTGTAGTGAGCTTCATAACTCTTTAGAAAGACAGAGCACCGCAGGAAAGGATAGAGACAAGCTTAGGGTGACCGTTGTGCGCGGGCCGGAAAAGCGGCCGGAGGCATTCGCTTTTCCTTGATCTTTTTGCTCTACTTTTTGCATCAAGGCAAAAAGTAGAAATGACTGAACACCAGGAAAAGTCAGAAACAAAAAAAAACAGACCAAACACTGAAACAGAAACAGAGTAAAGACCGAAATAAAAGGCTCAAAGCTCGTAGCTTGTAGCTTCAATACATTAAAAGCCTACGAACATATTCATCTAATCTAGCTTTTGCAAGAAAATTCTGTTCCAGTTCCGGGTTGAACGGAACGGGTGTATCCAGAGAAGCGCACCGCATAACCGGGCTATCGAGGTATTCAAAACAATGTTCCGATATCCATGCGGCCACTTCACCACCGATGCCGCCGATAAGGGTATCTTCATGTAGTACCAGCACTTTGCCGCTGCGTTTCACAGCGGCACGGATGGCCTCATAATCAAGCGGCAGCAGGGTACGAAGGTCCAGGATGTCGATGGATATTTCGGGATGACCGGCTGCATAATCTTCAGCCCAGTGTACCCCACTGCCATAGGTAATAATGGACAGTTCATCACCCGAACGCACATGCCGGGCCTTACCAATCGGGACTTCATAATACTCTTCCGGAACGGGTCCGCTTACACTGCGGTAGAGTGCTTTGTGCTCAAAATACATTACCGGGTTCGGATCATTTAATGCAGCAATGAGTAAACCTTTTGCATCGGCAGGTGTGGACGGATAAACTACTTTTAAACCCGGTGTGTGCGTGAACCAGGCTTCATTGCTTTGGCTGTGAAACGGGCCGGCACCAACTCCGCCTCCTGTAGGCATGCGGATCACCACGTCGGCTGCCTGTCCCCACCGGTAGTGAATTTTAGCCAGGTTATTGATGATCTGGTTGAAGCCAACGGTTACAAAATCTGCAAATTGCATTTCCATCATGCTCTTGAAACCTTCCAGGCTTAATCCAAGCGCAGATCCCACAATAGCACTTTCGCATAAGGGTGTGTTGCGCACTCTTTCTTTTCCAAACTCCTGTACAAAGCCTTCCGTGATCTTGAAAGCACCACCGTATTCCGCAATATCCTGTCCCATTAAAACAAGGTGGGGCAGGTACCGCATGCTTTGCTGCAATCCTTCACGAAGGGCATCAATAAAACGGAGCTCCCGGGAAGACGATGGCGCCCCGGTCAGTTGGGTTATTTTTTGTGTTGTGTCTTCTGTAATGGGCGCATAAACATCCTGCACTTCCGCCGCCGTGCTCACCACAATGGGTTTACTGTCAAAACCACTGCGCATTTCCTCTTCGATCTGCAGCTTTTGACCCGAACGGATCGATTCCACCAGTTCAGTAGAGAGTACTCCTTCGGTAAGCAGGAACTCTTCGTAATTTTTAATCGGGTCTTTGGCGGTCCATTCCTCGAACAATTCTTTGGGTACATACTTGGTCCCGGAAGCTTCTTCATGGCCGCGCATGCGAAAGGTCATGCATTCAATGAGGTAAGGCTTTTGTTCGCGGATGCAATATTCGCGCACGCCTTTCACCGTATCATAAACTGTAAGGATGTTATTTCCATCAATTACAACGGATTCCATTCCGTAGCCTTTGGCGCGGTCGGCGAGCTGCGCGCACCGGTATTGTTCATTGACCGGGGTACTTAATCCGTAACCATTATTCTCAATGATAAAGATCACCGGGAGGTCCCACACCGCTGCCACATTCAGGGCTTCGTGAAAGTCACCTTCACTGGTCCCGCCATCACCGGTAAAGGCAAGGGAAACTTTATCTTCTTTCAAAAGTTTATATGCCAGTGCAACGCCATCGGCAATGGCCAGCTGCGGTCCAAGGTGGGAGATCATCCCGCAGATATGGTGCTGCCTCGATCCGAAGTGGAAGCTTCTCTCGCGTCCTTTGCTGTACCCGTCCTGGGCACCCTGCCACTGTTTAAAAAGTGTACTGAGCGGCATCCCTCGCGATGTAAAAACACCAAGGTTGCGGTGGAGCGGCATGATCCATTCATCGGGCTGAAGGGCCGAGGTGGCACCCACTGAAATTGCTTCCTGGCCGATTCCGCTGAACCATTTGGAGATACGTCCCTGCCGCAGCAAAACCAGCATCTTTTCCTCGATAAGCCTTGGCCACAGGAGGTTTTTATACAGGGAAAGCAAATGTTCGTTGGAAAGGTCCTTTCGGTCGAAAAGCATGTTGCGAATTTAGGGGATAGATATTAACCGCGAAGTCGCAGAGAACCGCGATGACGTTGAGACTTCGCGGTTAGATAGCTACAGATTCATAAAGATTCGGGGCTGCTGGTTTTTGTTTTTGCTAATCCCTGTCTATGATCGCATCAAGGATGGCCGATACTATGGAAACGATCAAACTGAAAAGCAGCGCGGATATCCAGCCGTCTACCGACATGCCTGCTATGAGCTTATCGGCCAGCAGCACCATCAATGCATTAATCACGAGAAGAAACAGTCCAAGAGTGAGAATCGTGATCGGTATGGTCAGCACCAGCAGGATGGGTTTGATGAATGTATTGAGCAGGGCCAGTACCAGTGCTACGATAATCACGGTTTTGATATCGTCGTTAATGTGCACACCATCCAGGAAATAATCTGCGGCCCATACGGCTACGGCTGTTATGAGGATGCGAATGATAAATCCCATAGAGGAAATATTTTTAACCGCAAAGGAAGCAAAGTTTACGCAATGTGCCGCAGAGCGGTTACCCCTGGCCTCGGCGGATTATACAACCACGAGTTCATAAAACTTTTCCGGCTGCAGGTATTTGTTGGCAAGCTCCTGCAGCTCTTTGGCGGATACGTTTTTGATGGTATTGATCTGGCTGTAGAAATACTGTTCGTCCAGGCCGTTAAGGATGATGTTTTTCCAGCGGTTGATGATCTGGAAGGGACCATCCAGGTCGCCGAGGATGGTACCCATCATGTAGTTGCGCACCAGCAGCAGCTCTTCTTCATCCACCGGTTCATCGCGTAGTTCCTCCATTTCTTTATAGACTTCCGTAATCGTGGCTTCGCAAACGTCACGGCCCGCCTCGGTGCTGACAATCCAGGCCGTTTCCTGCATGTGGTTCTGGAGGTAACTGTAAATGCCGTACGTGTAGCCTTTCTCTTCGCGGATGTTGCCCATCAGGCGCGATCCGAAAAATCCACCGAATACATTATTCAGGATCTGGGCCTTGATAAAATCGGGGTGGTGGCGGCTGGGAAAGGGCGACCCGAGACGAATAGCGCCCTGTACGCCCTGCGGATCATTGGTAACCCGGTATTTGCGTTCGGCTGAAGGCTTTGTCTCTATTGCTTTTACTTCCACCGGCTGGTTTTTCAGGTCACCGAAATGCTGGTCCAGCAGGGGGAAGATATTGGAGGGCAGTTTCCCGGCCACAAACACAATGAACTTTCCATTGATATAGTAATCTTTATAAAACTGGGTGAGCAGGTCGCGGGTCACGGCATCAAAATCCTCAAAGCGGCTGTAGCGTCCGTACGGATGATGTTCTCCATACAGGTACGCATCGATCAGCCGCCCGGCAACGAAATCACTTTTCTTCATGTTTACATTCAGCCGCTGCTTCATGTTCTGGCGGTAGATGTTTATTTCTTCTTCCGGGAACGATGCATCGGTAAGGATCTCTTTCACCACAGGCAGCAGGGCCTCCAGGTGTTTGGAAAGACAGTGAAGGGAAACCGTAGCGGTTTCATTATAACAATTCCGGTTCAGATATGACCCATAATATTCAAAATGCTCATTGAGCTGGAAGGCCGATTTTTTTGACGTACCGTTCTTCAGCAGGTAATTGGCGGATGCGGCAACGAGGTTCTGCTTTTCAAAACTGTTTCCCGAGTAAAAGATCCACTCCACCTGCAACACATCTTCCGCACCGGCATCAATGGCATAAACCTCCACACCATTCCGCATTACATATTTATCGTACGGTTTCAGCTTCAGGTCAAACTCCACTGCATCCTTGATCACCGGCGGTTTCGTTCTGTCTAACATTACTATAGCTCTCCTAAATTTTTATTGTTCATGCGTAAATAAGCTGCCGGAGCAACTTCGTTTTTACGTTTTTGGTAATGCCTGTCTCTTTTATTTAAAAAGCTTTAGTTCTTGGCCAGGTACCAAAGGGTGTTTGAATTTTCTTCACGGAAGATCTTATTGCTTTCCGATTGAATATCCTCCACCGAAACCGAGTTGTATTTATCCAGCTCCGTGTTCATTAAACTGGCATCGCCCAGCAATTCGTAATTAGCCAGGGAGGTAGCGCGGTTCATCAGGCTCATATCCTCAAAAGCAATCATGCTTTCCGTTTTGTTTTTCACTTTCTGCAATTCGGCTTCGGAAACTTTTTCGGCTTTCAGTTTTTCCAGTTCTTCACTAATGGCTTTTTCCGCATCTTCCACTTTCACGCCTTTCACCAGCTTTCCTTCAATGGTCAGCAGCCCCGCATCAACGGTTCCGAAATGATAACACTCAATGTTGCTGAACAGTTTCTTTTCTTTCACCAGCGACTGGAACAGGCGCGAAGAACCGCCTCCACTGAGGATCTCGGTAATGAGATCAGAAATATAATAACGCTGGTCCAGGCGCGGGTAAATATGCCAGCATTTATAGATCGCATCCAGGGGTACATCGGCGCGCACTTCCAGGCGGCGGGCACTGGATTGAGGCGGTTCCACCGGGAGCTGGCGCATATATTTCTCGCCGCTCTCTATAGGTCCGAACCATTTTTCCGCCAGCGCGCGCACCTGCTCTACGGTTACATTGCCGGCTACCACCAAAATGGCATTCGCAGGCCGGTAATGCTTGAAGAAAAAGTTCTTTACATCCTGCAGGCTGGCGGTTTCAATATGCGAAAGCTCCTTACCGATGGTCATCCATTTATAAGGATGAACCTGGAAGGCCAGTTCGCGCATCTTATGCCACACATCGCCGTAAGGCTTGTTGAGATAATGCTCCTTGAATTCTTCGCATACCACTTTACGTTGCACTTCCAGGCTGTTTTCATCAAATGCAAGGGAGAGCATACGGTCGCTTTCCAGCCAGAAAGCCGTTTCCAGGTTTTCTGCAGGAAGCTGGATATAATAATTCGTGAGATCGTTTGTTGTAAAAGCATTGTTCTCGCCGCCGGCCATCTGCAGTGGCTCATCGTATGTTGGAATATTCACCGATCCTCCAAACATCAGGTGCTCGAAGAGGTGGGCAAATCCCGTACGCGAAGGATCTTCATCTTTAGCGCCGACATCATACATCACATTTACCACCGCCATGGGTGTAGAGATATCGCGATGTACCAGTACCCTTAATCCATTGGAGAGGGAAAACTTTTCATATTGTACCACAGATCTGTTTTTTTAAAATGATCAATTACCGCCCGCTTCGGGGCAATGGATTGTAAATTTAAGGAGAACCGGAGAAGCAACCACAAAGAGGGAAAAGTCCACGGTCCACGGTCCACAGACCACGGATGCTTGCTTCAATAAGAATTACAGTTACTACTTAACCGGCTGCTTACGTGGAAGGTGTTCTGAGGCAGCGAATTTCTGTGTTCCTTCAGCCTCATCTTTGTTATAAAGTTGAGTACTTGTTGTCAAGCCGCTGTTTTTGAAACCCTGTTAGCGGCTGGCATCTTGCTTCCTTGGTCTCATTTCATTTCCGGATGGGTCAAATTCAAGCAGACTTTCATGCAACCCACTGATGATGTCGACAGGCTTACCATCATTGTCAAGCTGATACAACGTCCAATCTTTTACAGGTGTATCTGTTTCATATGTCCCGTCAATTGTAGAGCAGACATGAAACAGTGTTTCGAATTGTATTAATCTAATTAAATCAACAATTGCTTGTCTGCTGACATTCTTGTCCAACATTTCCTGTAATGCCCTGGGCAATTGTGAGCAGGGGTCATTTGGATTGGAATAATCATACTTAATGCAATTGTTTACCCAATCAAGGTCATCTTCTCTGAGCCATTCTGAGGTGATGTTTTTTAGAAAGCTGAACCTTCCTAATTGATTTATACCTTCATTATGTTGTGAGCTTGCCCACGATTCAGGATCTAAGGCTCCGGCTTGCCTGAATATGTTAGTCAAACCTTCTAAACTGCTTTTGTCAAAATTTTCTTGCTCCATAGTGAAGATTGTCTTGGTTGCTGCTAACTCGCGAGTAACTTCCTGATCTCCTTTTACTCCTTGCTAAATAAATTGATTAGTCTAAGAATGACAAATCCAGTAAACAACCCTCTGTGGACCGTTGACCGTGGTCTGTGGACTTCATCTCACAAAATGCTCTTCACTTTAAATTCAAATTCCAGCAGTACACCATTACGGCGGACGATGATCTTTACACGCTGGCCCGCTGCCTGGAGCGCAAACTTGAGGTCCTGCAGATTGTTGCCGATTGTTTTATTGATGCCAACCACCTCGTCGCCCTCTTTCAAACCGGCCAGTTCTGCCGGTGAGTCTTTGGCCACATCGCCCAGCAGTACAAGCCCGTCTACATAATACAACTCCACACCACTGTAGGAATAATCAAAAGGATCATTGAAATGTTTGTTGGGAAGGAGATAAATATCACGCTTGTCATAATTGAGGATCACATTAAAACGGCGCAGGATGTCATTGCCAATCAGTCCGCCGAGGTAGGGGTAAGAGGTTACATTATAGGTATCATCAAAAACATAAACCGGTACATTCCGGAAACGGTACGGCCCAAGCTTTACTTCTTTAACCACCGTCATCTTCATATCGATCTTTCCCCCAAGGCCCTCCGCTTCCTTCGTATAAAACTTTCTCTTTTTGTGCAGGAGTGCACTGTCCCTGATAAAATCCGTGCTCAGCATCATGCAAAGTCCCGCACCCATATCGTACAGAAAACGCGAAGTAATGGTAATGCCATCACGTACCCGCACCGGGTGTACGGGCAGCGTATTAATGATGGGCTTCAACAGGTACCCGCCCCTGGGATATCGTAACGATCCCTTTGTCCAGAACTCGATCCTGCTACTGTCGTAATCAAGCTTCACGATATACCGGCTGAGCACCGAATAACCGATGATACCATCTATCTGCTCCCCATATACTGAAGTGAGAATGCTGTAATCATTCACATGAAAATTGAGGCTGTCGATGGTAAGACCGGGAAGAGCCAGGGTACGCCCATTGATAAAGCTCACGTTCCTCGTTCCGGCAATGCCGCGGATCACACGGTTGGAAGGTGTCTTAACCAGGCCGAAATAGGCGCAGGTGGTAGAATCCAGCGAAATGCCGCCACTGCCCGTATCCAGTATAAAATGAAGAGTATCCCGGAAAGGTTCTAGCCGGCCTTGCAGGAGCACCACCCCACCGGTAAGAATCCTGAATTGAAACCTCGTCAGGAACCGGGAAGGTTCAATAAATTCTTCCTGTGCAGACAATCCTGAATGCAAAAAGAGGAACAGTAAGAGGTAAATCAGTTTCTTCATTCTATAGCAGCTCTGTAAAAGACAGGAATCCGGGGATTTGTGTTGCCTGCTTTTATCCTTTAAAATTATTATAAGCTTTTGAAGAACGGAAGCCTTTCGTCCATTCCGGCCTGCCAGTGTCGTATTTTTGCAGTCATGATGTTTCCTGATCTTTACCGCAAGGCGCTGAATTTTGAATTCCTCACCATCGAAGAAGGGATGACCCTTTTTGAAAAAGCGCCCCTTGCAGACCTCATGTATGTGGCCGACCAGTGCCGCAAAAAACAGGTTCCGCACGGTAAAGTAACCTGGCAGATCGACCGCAATGTGAACACCACCAATGTATGTATCGCCAATTGCAAATTCTGTAATTTCTACCGGATCCCGGGACATGCCGAAGCCTACATCACGGATATGCCTACCTACCGGAAGAAGATTACGGAAACCATAAAATACGGGGGCGACCAGTTGCTGTTACAGGGCGGACACCATCCAGACCTGGGATTGGATTTTTATACCAACACATTCCGGAAGATAAAGCAGGAGTTTCCTTCCATCAAACTTCATGCACTCGGACCACCCGAGGTGGCCCACATCTGTAAGCTGGAAAAAAAGAGTCACCACGAAGTATTGAAAGCGCTCAAGGAAGCAGGGATGGATTCCTTACCGGGGGCCGGGGCAGAGATCCTGGTTGACCGGGTGCGGCGCCTGATTTCAAAAGGAAAATGCGGTGCCGATGAGTGGCTCCAGATCATGCACGAGTGTCACAAGCTGAATATTACCACCTCGGCCACCATGATGTTCGGCCACGTGGAAACGGTTCGCGAACGCTTCGAACACCTGGTTAAGATCCGCGAGGTGCAGGCAAAAAAACCGGAAGGCGCCAAGGGGTTCCTTGCCTTCATTCCCTGGACGTTCCAGGATGTGGATACCCTGCTGACCCGCATCCGTGGCGTCCATAACCTCACCACACCGGAAGAATACATCCGCACCATCGCCATCAGCCGTATCATGCTGCCTAATGTCAAAAACATCCAGGCTTCCTGGCTTACCGTCGGGCGACAAACAGCGCAACTGTGCCTCCATGCCGGTGCCAATGATTTCGGATCCATCATGATTGAAGAAAATGTGGTCAGCGCTGCCGGGGCGCCTCACCGGTTTACCTACCGCACCATCCAGGATGCCATCCGCGAAGCCGGATTTGAGCCACAACTTAGAAATCAACAGTACGAATGGAGGGAGATTCCCCAGGCCATAGAAGAACAGGTTGTGAATTACTGAGACGACAGGGGGATACGGAGCGTAATTCCGTGGTTGATCGAACAATGTGGTGCAGACTTCCCAGTTTTCATGTCCATTCTGCAGTCGACGGCTTTTCCTTCGTGATTTTCCATGTTTTTTTGTGTAAAAGAAGCCGGTTGTGGTGGTATTGAATTTGAAATGATACCTGCAGCAAATGCAATTAGTGATCGCACCAGGTTTCACCCCTAAAAAAGACTTTTTCTCATGAAGCGCATGAACAACACGATTGAATTGGCCTATTTCACACCAGCAGATTTTCAGCAGCTCATTAATTGGGTTGATAGTGATCAGCTGCTGACCAATTGGGCCGGATCGTTGTTCTCTTTTCCACTGGATGAAGAAAAACTTGGATGGTACATAAAGGATACAAATGATCCGGAAACATCTGATGCACTGGTGTATAAGGCCGTCGACAGGGCGTCAGGGCAAACCGTGGGTCATATTTCCCTGGGCAGCATCAGCCGTAAAAACCGGTCGGCACGCATCAGCAGGGTACTGGTTGGAAATACCTGCGAGCGGGGAAAAGGAGTTTGCCAGTCTATGATTCAATCTGTTCTCAGGATTGGTTTTGAAGACCTTCAATTACACCGGATCAGCCTTGGTGTTTATGATTTCAATACGTCGGCCATTCGTTGTTACGAAAAATGTGGCTTCCGCACAGAAGGCATTACCCGTGATGTATTGTTGTATGGTGAAGAATTCTGGAGCCTGGTGGAAATGAGTATACTGGAAGACGAATGGAGAAACCTGCAGTATGAACAGAAAGCAGCTTGAAAGGGTGTACGCTACACGCTACTCGCTACACGCTGCACGCTTTACGTAACTTCTGTAGAGCGCTTCGCGGAAAACAATTTTTAATTGAGATTTCTAGATGATCAAATTATCCTTCGCCGGTATTCGCTTGGCAAAGGAAGAGTTTAGCAAACAAAGCCTGTTCTTAAAGCAAGAAACTTTCAATATTGATAAATCAAGCAAGAGGTAAGAAGCAGAATGCTGCTTATCGGCAGGCAGGGCGTCATCTGAGAATCGTATTTCTATTCTCAATGAAATGTGCTGTGGACCGTTGACAGTGGACTGTCGACCTTCTTTTCTTCCTACAAACATGTTCGATAACAGCCCTTTTCTGTAAAATAAAATACACATCGAACCCCTGCATTTTGTTCACGCATGAATTGATCAACAGCTACAGGAAGGAATATAATTTATTTCGCCACCGTTTTTTATTACAGAGCTTCCGTTTTTTTATGCTGTAAACCGCATGGCACGGGGCTGGACGCAAGTTTCAGAAGAAGGGCTTTTCCCGGCGGCATGGTTTATCCCCACAGATATGCACACACTAAATGAACCATATTACATATTGTTTAAAACTGGCACAGGGTTTTTATAATAGTATTGAACGCAGATCTTTCAGGAACGGGGTAAGAATGAACAGGAAGTAGAGGCACAGCAGGGAAATACACCAATCAAAAAAGACACCTACACAGGCAACTGTTCCGGTTGCCGGTTATGTAATCACCATCATTTTCCATTCATTAACCAGCCACTCTCCGGAGCGGAGTTCATTCTTTACACTTTCCGGATGTAATTACGATCGGTTGTTCGCTCACGAAAAAGAAACTTATGCAAAAAGGAAACGGGATTGAGGTTTGGGGTGGAATGGAGTGTACCATAAACCGCGTTGGAGATCATTATTTTGATCAATCGGCATACAACGGCCATTATACCCGGGCGGAAGCCGATATTGACGTGGTTGCGTCGCTGGGTATAAAGATGTTGCGTTATCCCATAATATGGGAGAAGCATGAACCTGTTCAGGGGCAAAATATCGACTGGTCTTTTGTGGAAAGAACACTGGCCAGGATGCAGGAACTGGACATTACGCCGATTGCCGGATTGGTGCATCACGGGAGTGGACCGGACTATGTAAATTTTTTCGATGGCAGCTTTGAAGCGGGTCTTGCCGTCTATGCCCGCACGGTAGCGCAGAAATTTCCCTGGATTGAATATTATACACCCGTGAATGAACCCCTTACCACGGCGAGGTTCTGCGGCCTTTACGGCCACTGGTATCCTCATGGTAAAGACGATTACAGCTTTTACAAGGTATTGCTTTCCGAATGCAGGGCAACTGTTGTGGCCATGAAAGCCATACGCGAAATAAACCCGGATGCCAAACTGGTTCAGACCGAAGACCTCGGAAAATGTTACAGCACTCCGCTGCTGGCTTACCAGGCCGAGTTTGAAAATCATCGCCGGTGGTTATCGTACGACCTTTTGTGCGGACGGGTGGATCGCGATCACTACATGTTTTCCTGGTTGGTGAAAGCAGGCATCACGGAAGAGGAGATCCTCTACTTCAGGGAAAATTATTGTGTACCCCATGTAGCCGGATTCAATTACTACATTACGTCCGAGCGCTACCTGGATGATGACCTGTCGAAATACCCGGAACAGTATCACGGTGGAAATTACAGGCATCGTTATGCGGATATTGAAACCGTAAAAGTTCCCCTGCAGGAAGAAAGCGGCCCGGCTTTATTGCTCAGGGAAGCCTATGAACACCTCCGGATCCCAATTGCCATTACGGAATGTCATCTTCATTCAACGCGTGAAGACCAGATGCGCTGGTTCAATACGATGTGGAAGACGGTTAACAATCTTAAAGACGAAGGCGTCGACATCAGGGCCATCACTGCCTGGGCCATTTTTGGGTTAACAGGCTGGAACCGTTTGTGTACACAACCCGGTGGCTGTTATGAGCCTGGTGTTTTCAATATAAGCTCGGGTTGCCCGAAACCAACAGCCCTGGCGCGTTTCATTCAGGAACTTACGGAACACAAAGTTTATTATCATCCCGTACTGGAAAACGAAGGCTGGTGGCAGCGCGAAGACCGGGAGCAGTTTGGCGTAAATAAAGTGGTGCAGATGAACCCCAAAAAGGCTGCAAAAGATTGCCGCCCGTTGGTAGTACTGGGCAAAACTGGAACCCTGGGATCTGCCTTCAGCAAAATCTGCGACGACCGGAACATTCATCACCTATTGCTTAGCCGGGCCGACCTCGATATTACTGATGAAGCGATGATGGAACAGGTAATAAAAGATCTTCATCCGTGGGCTATCATCAATGCCGCAGGTTATGTGGATGTTGATGCCGCGGAAAGTGATGAAAAAAAATGTATGGACGCCAACTGCACGGGTCCTGGAAAACTGGCGGAAATTTGCCACCGGTACGGTGTCCGTTTTCTATCCTACTCCTCCGACCTCTTGTTTGATGGTTCAAAAGGAAAGGCATATGTGGAAAGTGATGCTGTTGCGCCGCTTAATGCGTATGGCAGAAGTAAAGCACGATCAGAAGAAAGGATTTTTCAGGTAAATCCGGATGCGGTGGTTGTCCGTACCAGTTCCTTTTTCGGACCCTGGGACCAATATAATTTTGTAACCACAACGCTGGGCAGTTTAAAAGAGGGACGTACGGTAACAGCGGCAAAGGATATCTACATGTCGCCCACCTATGTACCCGACCTGGTTAACATGAGCCTTGATCTTTTACTGGATGGAGACACCGGTATCTTTCACGTAACCAATAAGGGAGTCATCAGCTGGGCTGACCTGGCCCGTAAAGTGGCATTGATGGCAGGCTATGATACCTCACTGATCAGGGGCGTTATGCAACGAAAGATGCGGCAGCCTGCTGCCCGTCCGGCTTATAGTGCACTGCAGAGTGAAAAAGGGGTGCAGCTTCCCTCGCTGGAAGATGCGCTGGAGCGCTGCCTTGAAGCCATGGGCATTTCCTACCAGGAAGAACGAATTGCGGTATAATTAAACCTGCCAGGTCTGTCAGACCTGGCAGTACGTTGAAGCACCGTTCTGCGTTGTTTTTTTGCTTTCTGTTGATGTTTTAAACACCTTGGGCTGAGGACAAGACATTCCATATCTGTCAGATATGGAATGTCTTGTCCTCACTGCAGGATGATTATTTTCTGGTAGACTGATCGGAAATACTCAGGTTTCGTTGAGTTATAAACCTGGAAGGTCTATTTTTAGTGCTGCTTCAGCAGGTATTTTTCCAGGGCATCAACAGCCTGCTGTTTCAGACCGGGTGGCACCTGCTCAACATCCTGCCATTCGTCGTGTTCCCGGCGGAACGAAAAGGCAGGGAATTCCCTGTTCGCCCCTTCTGACATAAAGGTGTATTTATCATCTTCGAACACTACCCGGTAAGCAACATTCCTGTTTTCAATAGCGAGGTTAGTTGAAAAAAGATCTTCCATAATTTTCTTTTTAATAGCGTACTCAACCGGGGTTGAGATAACAGCTTTTAGTATTCTTTCAAACCTTGTTCCAAAGGGAAGCTATTCTTAGCGCCTTTGCGTTTTAAAAATCTAACCGCAAAGTCGCAAAGCGCGCAGCTTGCAGCTTGAAGCTTGTAGCTATTGAATCATTTTACTGCGGATGATCTCCATGAGCTCCGCCTTGTAATTCTCACCAATCAGGATTTCCGCCTTTACATCTTTCAGGCGTACCAGGTTTCCTTGAATACCGGTAATGCGCGCAATCGGGATGATAAAAGATTTATGCACCCGTAAAAAGCCCCTGCGGTGCAGGTGCTCTTCCAGTTCTTTCATACTGGTATATACAAGCGTTTTCTGGCCGCCGCGGTAAATGGCTACATAATTTTTCATGCTCTCGATAAATTCAATATCATCAAGATTGATCTTCAGCAGCTTGCCCTTGGATTCGGTTTTTACAAAAATGTAATCATCTTCACCGGACACCTGTTTTTCATCCTGAGCTTCTTCCGGACCTTTCACCACTTTCTGTACAGCCTGTAAAAAACGGGGAAACCGGATCGGTTTCAAAAGATAATCCACAACATCCAGCTCATAACTCTCAAGTGCAAACTCACTGTAAGCGGTGGTCAGGATCACCTGGGCTTTACCATGAATCGCTTTGATAAAATCCAGCCCGGAAAGCTCCGGCATCTGGATATCCAAAAACACCAGGTCCACTTGTTGACTGGCCACCATCTGAAGAGCCTCGATGGGGTTGGTGGTGGTTCCTTCCAGGTGCAGGTAAGGTGTTTGACCAATGTAATGCACCAGTATGTCTATGGCGTGCTGCTCATCGTCCACTATGATGCAATGAATCATAAGCTGTGAATAGTTAATTCAGTTGTGTAAAATTCCGCTTCATCTTTTATATCAAAACGATAATTATTCCCATAAGCAAGTTCCAGCCTTTTCCTGATGTTATCCAATCCCACTCCGGTCGATAATTCCTTGGGGCCCGATTTCTTTTTGTTTCGGCAGTGAAAAGCCAGCTTCTTTTTATCAACATGAATACGGATATCAATGGGCGTTTCGCGTGTTTTAAGATCGCCGTGCTTGAATGCATTCTCCACTAACGTGATCAGTACGAAAGGAATAATGGTAGCCCCGTTCACCACCCCGGCTACTTCCATGTTTACATTCAGGTTGTTGGAAAACCTGAGCTGGTTGATCTTGATGACATTCCGCACATGCTCGATCTCATCTTTCAGCATAGCCTTTCCATCCCGTAAATTTCCATCAGCCAGGGCGTACCGCATAATATCCGAAAGGGTAAGGATTCCCTCCGACAGTTCTGCAGAAAGGGGCAGCGACTTTGCATACAGGAAGTTCAGCGTATTATGAAGGAAATGCGGATTGATCTGGGCCTTCAGGAAGTTAAGGTTCGCCTGTGATTTTTCCACCTCCAGTTGCATCTTCTGCGCTTCCAGCACCTTGCGCTGCTTTTTTTCATCACGCAGTATATTCAGGTAAGTTATGAGCAGGCAAAGGCCCGTAATGAACAGTGAACTGATGGTCCAGGAAAAAATCATTATTCCCTGGGTAATCTTTTCCTTATTGGTTGGCGAGGGAGGAAACAACCAGTTAATTAAAATATGATAAGCAAAAATAGCCAGGACGGCCGGCGCTGAAACGATTATGAAATGTAACACCGGCCGGCGCTCCATCATCAGGTTATGATAGACATTCAGCATCACAAAAAAGAAAAGTGTAGTCAGGCCAAGGCTGATGGCCTGCATCGAAAGATGCCGCAATCCAAGTATATTTTCCAATTTCATTTCATCCGAAGGGATCATGGCAACGGCAATGAGCCCAAGCAGCATAAAAAAGGAATAGACGGAAAGCACCACCCAGAAGACTTTCAGAAATGAATATCGTTGACTGATTTTCATGCTTTCCGAATAAACTATTTAATTAATTAAAAGAAGAAGCGCCGGGTAAAGCATGTCCTTCCCGGCGCTGAAATATAAAACTAATTATTGTCCGATACCGATGCCGCCACCTGATTGCACACGCTTGTTTTCGTCTTCCGCACCGGTGTTGCGCTGGCGGGCCGCCTTTACGGTGGAGGAACCAAACCGGTAAGAAATACTCAGCTTGGCCTGGCGGCTTTCCCAACGAGAATTAATGTTGGTTACCTGCCCGGCGAAATCTGCGGTACCCCTGAACTGAAGGGTCCTGAATATATCGCTTACCGATGCTTTTGCGGTTGCTTTTCCCTTAAAGAGTTGTTTCTGCAGGCCTGCATCCACGGACCACATGGACTTTGACCGGATGCTGCCCTGGTACACCGTTGGCGCATTATAGAAGCCTGTAAGTTCTGCCGTCCATGTTTTGGAGAATTTCAGGGAATTCTGCGCAAAAAAGCCCAGACCCATTACATCAAGGTCGATCTTTCTTCCTTCACCGAAATCAGCTTTGTAGCGTGAGTAATTCGTATTGAGGTTGGCGAAAACCGTGTAGGCTTTATAACTGAACGGATAGCTCATATTCAGGCTGATGATATTCTGCGAGGCCAGGTTACTTTTCGTGATAAAACCTTTGGACCGTTCGGCCGTATCGAGGATCTGGGTGAACATGTCCTTAACATGGCTGTAGTTCAGGGTTGTATTCAGTTTGTATTTGTAGGTATGCGTTAGTCCGAATGAATGGGTATACTGGGGCCGCAGGTTGATGTTCCCTTTCTGGAAAGTATACTCATCCAGCTTGAACTCAAAGGGATTAAGATCCTGGTACGCCGGGCGGTCGATGCGGCGGCTGTAGGTAATACTCACCTGGCTCATTGGATTTTTATTGAACGTAACGGCGGCGCTTGGAAAAAAGTTGAGGTAGTTGCGGGTGAAAGATGAGTCGTAATGATTCATACCTCCTGAACCGTTTTTCATACCATTGGATCTTCCTTCCGTAACCGTGTTCTCCGCACGGATACCCGCCTGGATCATGAATCCTTTCCACGCTTTGTTATAATTGACATAACCGGCATTGATGTTCTCGTTGTAACGGAAACGGTTGCTGCGCTCCTGGTCCAGTTCCTTACCGGCCGAGTATACATTGAAGCGGCGGAAATCATTATCGGTAGAAATAAAGGCTGATTTACCGCCAATACCCAGCTTGCCGCCTTTGAAGTTCTGTTCGTAATCAGCTTTCAGCGATGAAATGTTGATGTCGGAAGGCGCCAGCATCTGGTAAATCACGTTACTGATCAGGGTTTGTCCGGATGCATCAAAATAAAAATTCGGCTGGTACTGATCGCTGCTGATATGGTAAAACCCATGATCCGCATTAACGGTAAGGCTTGTTCCTTTTGGATCATTATAGCTGTAATTCGCATTGAAATTCATGTTCCTGCGATCCATATCATTGCGGTTGTCGGCAACAAGGATCCGGTCTACCGTGTTTGCGGGAATGTAGGAAATCGGCGTTCGGCTGTAGTTGGCCATCCTCATATCGCCAACGTTGCCATTTACAATAAATCCAAGCGTGCTTTTCTTATCCAGGAAAAAGTCGGCACCTGCCTTGTAATTATGACCGGCATTGCGCATGTTCATGTTCCCACTCTGTGCAAACAGGGTATCAAGCACCATCCTGGTAATGCTCATCCGGTTCGCATTGTTTCCTTTATTGAAGCTGTAATTCCCGAATACATTCACACCGGCATTGCGATGGTTGAAGGTAAACCCGCCATTGTATTTCGCAAATACCCCGATGTTATAACCCGCATTCACAGAACCGTTTGTTCCGAAAGCCTTATTCTTTTTCAGGCGGATGTTGATGATACCGGCATTGCCGGCTGCTTCATATTTTGCTGAAGGATTGGTGATCAGTTCAATGGCTTCAATCTGCGAAGACTGCAGGGAGCGCAGGTAGTTGGCCAGGTCCTGTCCCGATAACGGGGTGGGACGGCCATCAATATAAACCTGCACACCATTCTTCCCCGATAAACTCAGGTTATCATCTTTATCTACGGTGACGCCCGGAGATTTGCGCAGGAGATCCAGCGCATCGGAACCGGTAGCATTGATCGTTCCTTCCACGTTCAGGATGGTTTTATCGGCTTTTACTTCCACGATGGGTTTTTTGGCTGTTACCGTTACACCTTTCATATCAGCACTGGCTTTCGCCAGGGAAAGAGCAGGAAGTGAAATGTCGGTGCCGGTATATTCAAATTTTGGAGAGGTGAGGGACGAATAGCCTACATGGGAAGCCCGTACAAAATAGCTGCCTTCTTTTAATCCGGTGAAGCTGAACGTACCCTTCTCCCCCGTTACCGCCAGTTTCACGGTAGACGAATCCGCGGATTTTAATAAGGAAACCGTAACACCGGCAAGGGGAGCACCCTGGGCATCTTTAACCGTCCCGGAAACCTGCTGGGCAGAAAGGCTTCCACCGGCCAGGATCATAAAGAGAAAAGTAAGTATTCGCATATCAGTTATTTTAGTTTGGAGTCAATTGGTTGATTCGGGGCCAAACGTAGAACCCGCAGCACCGCAAAAGAAAAACGTTACACGAAAAAGGGTTTTGGGAGGACGAAGAGGAGATAGGAATGTCGAACAAGGAACAAGGAATGATGAATATCGAAGAATGAAGCAGGAAGCAGGAGGTATGAAGTAGGAACCAGACGTAACGTGCTGCGCTTTCAACTTTGATGGTTTACAGTTGCATTAATTTTTACCGCAAAGACGCAAATGGTCGCAAAGCTGTTCCCCATTGCACATTGAAAATTGAAAATTGCGAATTGAACATTTTCCCCTTTAAAAAGCATATATAAAAATGTACAGCTCTATAAGCCGTAGGCTGAAAACAGGTGTACATTAACTTCGATATTCATCATTCCTTGTTCCTTGTTCAATATTCCTAATTCCTATCTTTCTTCTTCAAAATAAATCTTATAGTACTTCCGCCCATCCATGTCGGTTCCGCGTTCAATGAGGTCGGTGCGGCCATGGATGTAGATGTGGAAGTTGCGGTCGAGTTTCAAGATGCTTTTATAAATGCGGCTTTGCTTTTTTACAGCCTCGGGAGAAATATCAAACGAAGAAGCAATGTCGAAATCGTGTGCCCCGGTATAGCGCGAACCGAAACTCCGGAAAGAACCAATCATCTCCTCGTTGCCGAATACCTCGCTCTGGAATTCTTCAATGTCAAAGGAATCCTTTGACTGGAAATAACCGATTGATTTTTGCAGCAGCTCCGCCCCTTCGGGACGGGAAATCTTTTCATCTGTTTCCAGTTGTTCGGTAATGAATTGCTTGGTGAGGGTAAGAAAATGCTTGGTGTGATGAAATTCATTCTGCTGCGGCACCACCGAAAGAAATTTTTCCTTCCAGTATTGTGCTTCCTCACCCCTGTTCTGGTTATCGAAGATCAGCACATCGTAGCCTTCCTCTTCTTTATGCTGGATAACGAGGCAACCCTTGTCGATACGGGTGAGCTCCACACCCTCTTTCATCTGCAGTTCGTATTGTGCGCCCCTTTTCTGTACATCGAGAAACAATTGCTTGTTTTCTGTTTTAAACAGGCCGATGGCGCGATGCACGCGGCTTTCCACCGGAAGCCCTTCGAAATAGGCTACATAAAATTCACCGCCCTTTACTTTCGGATGCGTGGATGCTTCATAGAGATGGCGGGCCAGGTTGCAGGAAAGTTCCGTGAACCGGTCGGGCGCTGCAAACAATTGCCGGCAGTAGTTGTACACTTCATGATATTCCAGTGCAGAAGTATGCTGAAAAGCATAGTACTCATGGTTATTTTTAAAACGGGCCAGGAAACTTTCCTGCAATGCCTCTGTCAGTTCATCATCAGGTTCCAGTTCACCGGGAGAAAGGTAAAGCGGGTCGAGGTTGTTCTTGCTGCCTGCATAATGCACGATCAGCTTTTTTAAAGCGGTGGTCTTCAGGTCCATAATTCGGTGGCGGCAAAAATAGGGGGATGCGCTTGGAAAAGAATGACAACCTGCGCAGGCGTTTCGCTTAATTTTGGCGCCTTCTATGCACACCTGGTCCGAAGCGCTTTTTAATTTTTACAGGCACCTGCAACCGCCGCGGAAGCTGCCCGCCGGAGTTGAATGGTTGTACCCGCAGCAACAGCCGGAAGTAATGGACGTGGTAAAACGCTTCCTGGATAAATATTACAACGATCACCAGCCACGAAAGCTGATGCTGGGCATTAATCCCGGACGATTCGGTGCAGGTATTACCGGCGTGAATTTCACTGCCGCGCGCCAGCTTACGGAAGAATGTTGCATTGATCATCCGTTTAAGCAGGGCAGCGAGCTTTCTGCAGAATTTATTTACGAGGCCATCCGCGCTTTTGGCGGACCAGGGGAATTTTACAGCCGGTTCTTTATTTCATCGGTTTGTCCGCTCGGATTTGTAAAAGGCGGAAAGAACATCAATTACTATGACGACAAGGAATTACAAAAAGCTGTCGAACCCTTTATCATTGAAAACATGGAAAGGCTTTTATTGCTGCCGGTTGACCGTTCAAGGTGCATCTGCATCGGCGGAGAAAAGAATTACCGCTATTTCTCTGCACTCAATGAAAAAAAAGGGTGGTTTGAAAACGTTACCTCCGTTCCCCACCCGCGCTTCATCATGCAGTACAAACGGAAACAAAAGGAAGAATATGTCCGGTTGTACCTCGAAGAACTGAATAAAAATAATTAGGAAGGCCACTGCTTTGCGACTTTGCGGTTGCCTTTCTTTTAACCGCAAAGACGCAAAGTCCTCACTAAATTTTCGTTTTCTTCCATTTTCCCTTCCGGAACATAATATAAGCTGCAATGGCAATGGAGGTTTCCGCTGTCGGGATGGCGATAAACACACCGGTTGCGCCCATGTGGAGTACTTTGGCAAGCAGGTAAGCCAGCGGTATCTGGAAAGCCCAGAATCCAAACAGGTTGATAATGGTCGGTGTTTTTGTATCACCCGCCCCGTTAAAGGCGTTGGCCATCACCATGCCTATCCCGTAAAAAATGGACCCGGCACTGATGATGCGTAATGCTTCCACAGCATAAGCGCGCACCTGCGGATCCTTATTCATAAAACCCACAATGTATTCAGCGAAGACCAGGAACACGAGGGCGATACCGGTCATGAAGAATGCACTGTATTTGGCTGTTGCATATACCGATTGTTCGGCCCGTTCGGGTTGCCCGGCACCCAGGTTTTGTCCCACCAGCGTTGCAGCAGCATTGCTCAGGCCCCAGGCCGGAAGCAGAAAGAACATCACCATTCTTATGGCTACTCCATACCCCGCAACCGCCGCATCACTTTCAAAGCTGGTGATGATGCGTGTCAATACGATCCAGCTGGCAGAGGCAATAAAAAACTGCAGGAACCCTACCCATGAAACCGCAAACAGCGATTTGATCACCGACCAGTCCATCCTGAAATGAACAGACCTGATCCTGAGCATTCCTTTTCCTTTGAAAAGATGGTAAAGCTGGTACACGACACCAATGCTTCTTCCGGTAGCCGTTGCCAGCGCCGCGCCGGTGAGCCCATAGAAATAAATGAGCACAGGACATAAAACAATATTACACCCGTTGGCCAGCCAAAGCGATTTCATGGCAATGGAGGCGTTGCCTGCACCCCGGAACACACCGTTGATCAGGAAGAGCAAAAGAATGGAAATGCTGCTCGCAAAAACAATGCGGGTATAGGTTACGCCAACCTCCAGCACTTTGTCGGAAGCGCCCATGAGCACCAGAACATCCCGCGCAAAAAAGATCCCGAGTACCGAAACCACCACCGCAACCATGATACCGAGGTTGATGGCCTGTGCACCCGCAAGCGCCGCGCCATCCGGGTTCTTTTCGCCTACCCGGCGGGCCACCATTGCAGTAGCACCTACCGAAAAAGCAATGGCGGCAGAATAAAGTATGGTGAGGAACGATTCGGTAAGAATTACCGTGGATACGGCTTCCTTACCCAGCCTGCCGACAAAGAAAATATCGACAACGGCAAATACCGATTCCATAACCATTTCGAGGATCATGGGAATGGCGAGCAGGAAAATTGCTTTCCGCATGCTGCCGGTCGTATAGTCGTGCTCTTCACCACGCAATGCCTGCTTCAGTGTAGAAAATATATAGGATACCCTGCTGGTTGAAATAGTTTGTGCCATAAGAAGTTCCTGAAGATAAAAAATGAATAAATGGAACGGAATAGCCCGGAAGGCTAACCGGTCGGAATAATAAAGGGGTGGTCTAAAGCGTGGGGGTGACCAGGGAGAACTTCATATGCAAAAGAATAATTTCAAATGTAAAATCTTTTGACCGGCACGGCAAGGCTCTTATTGGAAATTTTTATGGGTTTTATAATCACCGTTCAACCGGTGAAAACAGTATATAAACTTTCTGAACCGTTTTCGTGCTCCCAGTAGTTCAACTGTTAGGGCCGAAGTGCGGGAAGCTTTGTAATTTAGACCCGCTAAGGATTTTATGAATAACAATTCCACCATCGATTCTAACCTGCTGCGGCAGATCGCTTTTATTGTCGTGATCCTGTTCCTCGGAATTGTTTTGTTCCGCGAGCTGTGGTTCTTTCTTTCCGCTTTCCTCGGATCGGTGACCTTTTATGTGATCATGCGCAGCCGCATGTTTTACCTTACGGAAAAAAGAGGCTGGAAAAAATCAACGGCAGCTGCGGTGCTCCTGGTCCTTTCCTTTTTTGTGATCCTGGTTCCCATAGGGCTGCTGGGTAATATCCTCTATTCCAAGATCAGCTACGTGGTTACGCATTCGTCCGAAATGCTCAACCAGCTGAAGACAGCCGCCGCCAACCTGAAGCAAACAATCGGGTACGAGGTCATTAACCCCAATGCCATTAACCAGCTAGGCCCCTATCTCGGGCAGCTTCTACCAAAAGTTCTTGGTGTAACCCTGGATACGATCATGCTGATCTCAGCCATGTATTTTATCCTCTATTTTATGCTGGTGAACGGACGCAGGATGGAAGACGCCCTCTATGAATACATTCCCTTACGCGATGGCAACGTAGAGCTGATCGGGAAGGAAGTAAAGACCATGGTGGTGGCCAACACGATCGGCATTCCGCTGATTGCATTTATTCAGGGTGTTGTCGGGCTTATTGGCTACCTGATCATTGGTATTGATGAGCCATTCCTGTGGTTCGTAGCTACCTGTATTACGGCCATGTTGCCCATTGTGGGCGCGGCGCTGATTTATGTTCCCTTGTCGGTCATGTTGTTTGTGCAGGGCAAAACCGGGCAGGGTATTGCCATGACCCTGTGGGGATTCGGGCTCATCGGTTTGGTGGACAATCTTTTCCGTCTCATGCTCAACAAAAAGCTGGGCGATATACATCCGCTGATCACGGTGTTCGGCGTTATTGTCGGCATCCAGTTATTTGGTTTTATCGGGCTTGTATTCGGACCTTTATTGATCTCCATGTTCATTGTTTTGCTGCGTATTTACTCATCAGAATTCCTGGTGCGCCGCCGCGAGATGAATCGCGTGAAATAGCGGCCCCATCCCTATTTGAGCGAGCCCGTCTACTAAATGACCACATTATTTCCCGGATAGTTCAGGAAATTCTCCATTTATTCTTAAAGTTTTCTAAACGTGCTTTCCAAAACCGGAGTACAGCATACTATTTGCTTAATAGCGTCGTTCCAGTTAACCACGAAAAACCTTTAAACTTGAAAATGAAAATTCTGCCACTGTCTGCCATATGCCTCGGAGCTTCTTTCTTAGTTTATACAGCCGTTAACGCCGGAGATCAATCAGCAAACATCAGTAATACCGCCATCGTTGCCGTAGCGGCTGCTGCACCTGAAACAAAAAAATCTGTTGCTGTATCTATCGCTGCAGAGGCCGTTGCTTCTGCTGCTTATGAAACACTCGGACTGGAAGACCTTGGTCTTTCAAAAGAAGCCATGCTGTACGCCTACAAGGGCCAGCAGGAAATGATCCGCAAAGGAATGGTTCGTAACGAAGAAGTGCTGACGATTGTTGATTTCAGCCAGCGTTCCGATAAAAAAAGAATGTATATCCTTGACCTGCAGAACATGAAGGTGCTGATGAATACCTATGTGGCACACGGCAAAAACTCCGGTCTTAAATATGCCGAGCGTTTCTCCAACACACACGAATCGCTGCAGAGCAGCCTTGGATTTTATGTAACCAAGGGCACTTATTCCGGAAAGCATGGATTGTCGCTTCGCCTTGATGGAAAAGACAAGGGCTTTAATGATAATGCCGAAGCAAGAGCAGTGGTGGTGCATGGTGCCGAGTACATTGGTGACAGCCGCGCAGGTTCCGCGTACATGGGCAGAAGCTTTGGTTGCCCCGCCGTACCGCAGGCCGTTTCCGGAAAGGTGATCAACATGATCAAAAACGGCACTACCCTTTTCATCTACCATCCAAACCAGAAATACCTTTCTCAATCCCACATATTAAACAGTTAATCGCGTTCCATATTTTAACCGCAAAGGCGCAAAGCATTAGATCCTTCGATAATACTCAGGACAAGCTTTGCGCCTTTGCGGTTTATTTAATCAATTCAAGAGTCTCAATAAATCCAGGAAGCCAGCAGCTCGGCAAAAATTCCAACCGCCAGGCCGGCATATACTTCAAAGGTGGAATGATCCGAATGAATAAGACGGGCGGTGCAGACCAACCCGGCAATCAGGAAAGCCAGTGAAATGTAGGGACCGAAATTGATATAGGTGGAGAATCCCATCAGCAGCACAAAGGTGATCATCACGCCTACGGAAATGGCATGCATGCTGATCTTGAAAAAGCTGTTGGCAATCAGTCCCAGGCTCGAGGCAATAAAGATCGCCAGGCTCAGTTGCACCAGCACTTCGGGAATCCGCTGGTCTACCTGCTGGTTGCGCAGCACATACCACATCCAGAAATAATAAACGCCGCAGGCTATGTAGGGAATGATCCGGTCCTTCTGCGTTTTCAGGTGAATGGAAGGAATGAACTTCAGGGCCTTTAATAAGGCAACGGTAACCAGGGGAAAAAAAGCATACATCAGCACAAAGCGGATCAGCAGGAAAAGTTTATTGCCGGATCCGTATGCAGGAAAATAAGGCGTTGCGTACACAAGAAAGGCCAGTGTATATACGGGAATAAACACCGGGTGAAACAATACGGAGATCACGCCCGCCGCATTTTGTAATGCAGGATGAAAATATTGTCGCTCTTCTATCCGCCCAACAGCAGTCTGCTCTTCGGTCATATGCTGCAAACCTACAACTCCTTACGCAGCCTCGCTACAGGAATATTCAATTGCTCGCGGTACTTTGCTACCGTACGCCGGGCAATATTGTATCCTTTTTCCTGCAACAGTTCCGTCAGGCGCTCATCGCTGAGCGGCTTTTTCTTGTGCTCATTTTCGATGAGGTCACTGAGGATCTTTTTCACCTCGCGGGTGGAAACTTCTTCGCCGGTATCGGTGGTCAGTGATTCTGAAAAGAAGAACTTCAGCCGGTAGGTACCGAATTCCGTCTGTACAAACTTGGAATTGGCAACCCGGCTCACTGTAGAGATATCAAGGCCTGTTTTTTCCGCGATATCTTTCAGGATCATCGGGCGCAGAACGGTTTCATCACCGGTCAGGAAAAATTCGTGCTGGTGATTCATGATCGCGGTCATGGTGCTCAGCAGGGTGTGCTGGCGTTGCTTGATGGCATCAATGAACCATTTGGCCGCATCAATTTTTTGCTTGATGAACAGGACCGCTTCTTTCTGGCGGCGGTCTTTCTTGGCACCGCGGTCGTATTCTTTCAGCATATCGCGGTAGCCTTCGGAAATACGGAGTTCGGGAGCGTTTTTAGAATTCAGTGTCAGTTCCAGTTTACCGCCATTGTTAAGGATAAAAAAGTCGGGCACCACGTAGCTTTCTGCTTTATTCACCTCGCCTACATTCCCGCCGGGCTTTGGATTCAGCTTGGTGATCTGGATCATCACTTCTTTTAATGAATCATCATCGAGGTTCAACCCGCGCTGAATTTTTTCGTAGTGTTTTTTGGTAAACTCATCAAAGTATTTGGTAAGGGCCTGGATGGCAATATCGACATCCTTTCCTTCTTCGCGGTGACGTAAAAGCTGGATAAGGAGGCATTCCTGCAGGTTGCGTGCACCCACACCCGGAGGATCAAAGGCCTGGATGCGGCGGATGATGCCTTCCACTTCATCTTCCGTTGTATCGATGTTCTGGCGGAAGGCCAGGTCGTCTACAATAGCGGATGTTTCGCGGCGCAGGTATCCGTCTTCATCAATGCTGCCGATGATCTGCTCGGCTATCTTGTATCCGCGGTCATCCAGATTGAGCATGCCGAGCTGCAGTTCCAGCACTTCGTAAAAAGAAGTTTCCACCTTGTAGGGCATAGTGGTCTTTTCTTCCTGCTCCCCGTAATTATCATCACGCAGTTTGTAATCGGCAATATCATCATCTCCTTCCTGGATATAATCCGAAAGGTCTATGTTGTCGTACTGGTCGTCGCTGGATGGTTCTTCATACTCGTCTTCGGAAGACTCAGAAAATTCATCCTTTCCTTCTTCAAAACTATCGTCGTGGTTTTCGTCGGTAACTTCAAGGGCGGGATTCTCTTCCAGTTCTTCTTTGATACGCTCATCCAGGTTAGCTGTAGGCACCTGCAGCAGTTTCATCAACTGAATTTGCTGGGGTGATAGCTTCTGTAATAACTTCTGTTGTAAACTCTGGCTAATGCTCATGGTTGGGTGTCGGTCTGTGGCGAAAAAAATCCGCCTTGTTCACAAAAATCAAGCCGTAAATTTAATGCAAATAGCAATCCATGGGTCGAATGGTCATCTTAGTTGTCATCATAATGCTGTTAAATCCGGGCAATGCCGCTTCACAGGTGCTTTTGAGGCCCTTAAGGGACAGTTTTGCCAGGGCCCCGCTTCCCCGGGTTTTGCCGCAAAATTTCTACAATAAACACCTCGGTTTCTTCTGCAAAAAAGAGGTCCAGCTTCAAAAGAAGTTAACCCTGCCGGTATACTTCCGGCTCGGATCGAAGCGCTATACCGATTACATGGAAAAAAAGCCTAATGCGGCGGGAGCTTTCTGATTATATACTTCTGGGCTTTTAGAGAGGTCCCTGAATCATCTTTGAGCTTCACCCCATTGCTCGAATAATTATACTAAATGTGGGTATCCAGCCTCAGCGTAATAAGGAAAAATGTGATATGGGTTAAGAATTTTTTATGAAAATTTCCAGCTCTGGTAGATCAGCTTTTCTACCTGTCGCACATCATTTCTGAATTTTTGCATCAGCGTGCGCGCAACTACTGTTGGTACGCTTTTGAAATAAGCCTGCTGCCAGGCTTCTTCTGGACCAAGGTTCTCGCCCCGGGGTGCAGGTTGTGCTGCCTCCTCAAAAAATTTCTTTTGTTCTGCTGTTGAAGAATAGACCTTCCCGATTGCATATACTTCAAGCATACCGGTATAAAGCTCCTTTCCGCGAGGAGTTTTGAATAACATCTTTTCTGCCACGTTCAAACGTTCACCTGAGGGATCGGACCTTTCCATTTCCTCTATTGCAGTAACTAAAAAAGAATCAGTCCTTGCCAGTTGCGCAAGCGCCGCCTTATCCAGGGTCCATACTCCTTCACTCGTATTGGATTCATCCATTGCTTCATTGGTCTTCTGCAGGGAAGAATCAACTTTTTTGAAATTCTGAAGAATAGTATCCTTCTTTCTTTCTTCCGGGGTGGTACAGGAAAAGAAACAACACAACAATATGATCGCATTATATCTCATCATGTATTTAAAGGGAGGGAAGCCAACCGCAAAGACGCTAAGCACTCTGCGCCTTTGCGGTTAAATCTTCTTTAGTGTGAAGTTATACCAAATGGCATTTTTATTTCACGCAAAGTAGCTAAGTCCCGCTGAAGCGGGGCCGCAAAGACGCGCAAAGCTTGTCAGGCCACTAAAGTGGCCAGACAATTATTGCGCACAGAGGTGGAGGAGAACACGGAGGAATGCATGGGTAAGTGCTTAAAGGGTTGAATGGTTGATATGTTGATATGTTGATTGGTTAGGTGCTATTGAAAGTCCATGAAAAGGCTTGACTGCCGCAAGATGAATTCAGTATCAAACTCTGTTAGCTCCTTATCTCTGTGCGCCAACATCATGGCAGTATATACCATTAAATTCTTTGCGTCTTCCCAACTTTGCGTCTTTGCGTGAAATAAATCCTAATGTGATGTTGTATCGCTACGTAAAGGGTTTGGCGGGAGCCATTCCATCGGGGGAATCAGCGCGGGCTCGCGGTAATAATTGTAGCGCAGCGAATCGCTCCAACCGTTGGGATTGCCTATAAAACTGCGGCTGCTGAAATAGATGGCACCCTGTATGTTTTCTTTCTTTCGCAATGAATCCACCTGCCTGGGTAATTGCTTTTTATCACGCCAGGCTGCATTGGTGCCGGCACGGTACATGCCCAAACCTACGTAACAATGTTTTCCATACGTATGCTCGTTCCACCAGTTGAGCAGCACACCATAAGGAGCAGAAGCGTGTGAGAATTCCCAGTAGATCTGCGGCGATACATAATCGATCCAGTCATTTTTAAGCCACAGCAGGATGTTTGCATAGAGGTCATCATAATTGGAAAGTCCGCGCGTATTGCTGCCTTCCGGATCCTGGTATTTGTTGCGCCAGATACCGAAGGGTGAAATGCCGAACTTTACCCAGGGTTTTGTTTCCTTTATGGCCTTGCTTAATTTGTAAATAATGGAGTCCACATTGCTGCGCCGCCATTCGGCTTTTCCCATTCCATTACCGTATTTACGGAAGGACGCCGCGTCGGGAAAATCTTTTCCCGGAACCTTATAAGGGTAGAAATAATCATCCATATGCAGCCCGTCGATATCATAACGGGCTACAATATCTTTCATCACGTTCACTACCCATTCCTGTGCTTCCGGAATACCGGGGTCGAAATATAATTTACCGCCGTACGATACAAACCATTCGGGATGTAACCGCGTAATATGTGTAGGAGCTATGGACGATTTACCGATCTGCATTACTGCCCGGTAAGGGTTACACCAGGCATGGTATTCAAATCCTCTCTTGTGCGCTTCCGTAAGCGTAAATTCAAGCGGGTCATAAAAAGGCACCGGTGGAAGGCCCTGCCGGCCGGTAAGCCATTGGCTCCACGGTTCGTATTGCGAAGGATAAAAAGCATCGGTGGCTGGGCGCACCTGGAAAATAATCGCATTTAAACCATTCCGCTGGTGCATATCCAGCTGGCGCAGGTAATCCGTTTTCTGGCTGTCCACATTGAACTGCCCTTTTTGCGGCCAGTCAATATTATCAACGGTGGCCATCCATACGCCACGGAATTCATACTGCTGTGCCCCTGCAAAGAAAAAAGAAAATAAAAAAAAGATACCCGGTAAAAACCTCATACGCCGTCAATGAGCGATGAAATTACATTATTCACTGTTCCGAAGCTTATCCAGCAGATCACTTAACATTTCAGCATCTTTTTCAGAAAGGTTATTCATGATGGATTCTACATGGTCGTTTTCCGCGTCCAGCTTCTTTAAAAGCTTTTGTCCCTTCTCAGTAATCGTTACATCTACCAGGCGTTTGTCTTTGGTACAAACCGCTTTTTTAACGAGTCCTTTTGTAATCAGCCGGTCCACGATACGGCTGGTATCGCTCATTTTATCAAGCATGCGCTCGCGGATCTGTAGGGTGGACAGGGGCTCGGGCACACTTCCGCGCAGGATGCGCAGGATGTTATACTGCTGGTGGGTAATGTCTTCACTGGCCAGGAAGTTTTTAATTTTCTCCAATACCCACCCATAGCTGAACAAAAGGTTGATCATCGCCTTTTGCTTTGCATTTTTAAAATTAACCTGCTGTATGTCTTTATCGATGCCCATCTTATTCAAAATTAAGCCGGACAAATGAATTAATTTTTTTATAATATAACAAGCCAGGGCTATGAGGCATTTTCATTAGCCCCATACCTTTACGCCTTCCGAACAGTTGGCGCAGATATCTATGTTCCTGCGGCTATTTAATACACTGGAACGGAAGTTCCGGTACTCGGGGTTCTTCCACAATTCTTTGAAGCTCTGTTGCCGCAGGTCGCCCAATTTATGCAAGGCATCTTTATCGAAGCAGCAGGGCACTACAGATCCATCCCAGGTTATTACGGGATCATGCCAGAGACGCCAGCAGTGATTGGCGTTGTTTCCTTTAAAGGTCATACGGCCTTCCTTGTTTTCCTTGTATCGACTGTATTTTTTATTCTGCGGGATCAGTTTGTTGGGATCATTTTCATAGTCGTAAACCTGGGCCGTTTTCAGGCGCACCTGGTCGGCACCAATCTCTTTTGCCAGCCGTTGCACCTCTTCAATCTGGTGTTCATTATGGCGCACCACCAGGAACTGGAAAATGATAAAGGGCGTATTGCTTTTCAGTTCTTTTTTCCATTTTACAACATTCGCCGCTCCATTTAAAACTTTTTGAAGATTACCACCCACACGGTATTGCTGGTACGTATCCTGCGTGGTGCCGTCAATGGAAATGATGAGCCGGTCGAGGCCACTTTCCACGGTACGCTTTGCTACTGCATCGGTCAGGTAATGCGCATTGGTGGAGGTAGCGGTATAGATTTTTTTTGATGCCGCATACCGTACCATCTCCAGAAAATCGGGATTTAAAAAAGGTTCGCCCTGGAAATAAAAAACGAGGTACATAAGATCGCGCGACAACTGGTCAATGGTTTCGCTGAAGAAATCTTTTTTCAGCATTCCTGTCGGGCGCGAAAAGGCGCGCAACCCGCTCGGACATTCGGGGCAGCGAAGATTGCAGGAAGTAGTAGGTTCAAATGAAATGGAAACCGGCAGACCCCAGTGCACACTTTTTCCGGTCCACTTGCTGAGCAGGTAGCTGGCATACACCTTGCCCGCATTGAAGGCTCTTCGGGGTGTAAGCTTGCCCAGGAAATTCAGGGTATCGCTGCGGTTGAATTGCGGCATATGGTAAAATTAACGCCGTTTGTGCAATTACCCCTTCCCACAACAAATAACTATTCATATCGTTGCAAACGGAAATATGGCCAAACAGAATAAAAATACCGGGAAGCGCATAAAGCTGGCGCTTTTATTTACTTCGGTTGCACTCATCATTTTCTTTGGCCTGATCCTGCTGCTCAAACGGGATGTACATTTTGAAGAATACCCTGAATTCGGCATTCCCATACCTACGGAATATGAAATTCATGGTATTGATGTATCGCGGTACCAGCAGGAGATAGACTGGTATAAGGTGTATGCCATGCACACCGACGACCTGCGGCTCACCTTTGCTTTCATTAAGGCAACCGAAGGAGCCGATGATGTGGATCCTTTTTTTGCAAAGAACTGGCGAAGGGCCAAGGTCTCCGGGCTGGTGCGGGGTGCCTACCACTTTTTTGTTCCGTCCAAAGATGGAAAAATGCAGGCCGACAATTTTATAAAACACGTAAAACTCCGGTCAGGCGACCTGCCACCGGTACTGGATGTGGAGCAGATCGGGAAAGTTCACGAAAAGGTTTTGCGGGAAGAGCTGCTGGAGTGGCTGCTGGTACTGGAAGAACGTTATGATGTGAAGCCGATCATCTATACCAATGTTGATTTTTATAAGCGATACCTGAAAGGACATTTTGACGATTACCCGCTTTGGGTAGCGCATTACCTGCAGAAAAACAGGCCCCGTATCGATCGTTCATGGAGCTTCTGGCAGCATAGTGAATCAGGTAAAGTGAACGGCATACAATCAAAAGTCGACTTTAATGTTTTCAACGGAGACTCCTCCCAGTTCCGGGCATTATTAGTACCTTAAATACAATGGACGAATTCAATTCAGGAATGGAACCGGAAATACGTCAGTACTTCAGAAAGATCCTTAATTCTTTTTCCGTAGGCGCGATGTGGATGTTGTCTTTTTCCACGCTGGGCCTGTTCTTTGGCCTGGCGCATATCGATGAAGGGATCCGGTGGTATAATATTGTATTTTATTCTGTTTTTGTATTGAGTTTTGCAGCCCTTATTTTTTATTTCTACCGGTTATGGAGAAAAAAAGCGCCGGGCAAGGATCCACTGCCTTAAGAACTGTGATCCGACACGATCACCCATTGCCCCCTGATTTTGCGGAATACCAGCGTGTAATGACCCCCCAGGTTTCCAATGGACCGTTCCAGCATCCACTTCCCGATAACAAAATAATGCCTTCGCGAAAGTTTTTTAACGCTGAGAATATCAAAGGCCAGTTTACCCATGGCTGCCGTATCGGGATAACCTTTTTTGTAATTGTTGAGGGTGTTCTGCCATCCGTGCACCACGCCGTTTTTGCCTATAAAGGTCAGCGAATCAGATTTCCAGTAGCCTTCCATGAATCCTTCCACATCCCCGCGGTTCCATGCTTCTGTCTGGCTGGCCAGCAGGGCACGGATTTGCTGTTCGTTGCGCGACTGTGCCAGTGCAGTACCGGCGAAAAGAACAAAAAGCAACAGCAGCTTCCATTTCATGGGACAATATTATAATTCCGAATGTACGTTAAAGCGGTAAAAATCCTGTTAATCCGGAGCAATGCGGGGCTACCTGTTTTACCTTTGCCGTTCAACAGCCACGCATGTCCAAAAAACTAATCTTCTATATCGCTTTCTTTACGGTGCTTATTCTCGGGTTCTTTTTTGCTCTTTCCTATGCCATCCCGGGATTTGCCAAATCAAAGCTTCCCCCGATCTCGCGCCTGGAACCGTTCCGTTTCATCAACCAGGATGGTCAGCCCATCACAGAAAAAAATGTCCGCGATAAAGTAGTGGCCGTGGAATATTTCTTTACCACCTGCCCCGGTATTTGCCCGAGAATGAACAATAATCTGCGGAAAGCCTATGATGCATTAAAAGATGAAAAAGATTTCCTGATCCTTTCCCATACCTGTGATCCCGATCGTGATTCGGTACCCCGCCTGAAGCGGTTTGCCGACTCCATGAAAGTTGATACCGATACCTGGATGTTTCTGACCGGCCGCAAAGACAGTCTTTACAACATGGCGCGTTACACGTACAAGATTGATGATCCGCAAAACAATTTTACAAAGATCGAAGATGATTTCCTCCATTCCCAGTTCATTGCCCTGCTCAACCGTGATGGCGAAGTGGTGCAGATTTTCGATGGTCTGAAGGGAAGTGAAATAAATGAGCTGATCGCGCGCGCGAAAAAGGAATTGAAAAACTAACTTTAGGAACCTCTTATGGAATCAAAAGTTATTGAACACCGGCTTAATGATATTTTACGGCGCAAGCACCTGAGTGTAACCGACAGCCGTAAAAAGATCCTCTCCCTTTTCCTGGTTAATCCCGATGCGCTGGCGCATGGTGATATTGAAAAAAAAGCCGGTGAAAAGTTCGACCGCGTAACCGTGTACCGCACCCTGCAGACCTTTGTGGAGAAAGGGATCGTGCATACGATTCCCACTTCAGATAATTCTGTTCGTTACGCCTTGTGCAAGGATTGCGGCGAGGGGCACCATCACGATAACCATGTGCACTTTGTATGTACGGCTTGCACGGCCACCATTTGCCTGGATGATGTGGTTTCCCCGGAGATCAAGCTGCCGCCCGGCTATGGGGCAAAGAGTGTGGAGGTAGTGATTAATGGCGTGTGTAGAAAGTGCAATGGTAAATAATAAATGCAACCGCAAAGACGCAAAGCCTGTTATTTCGTCTTGCGCTTCTTCGCGACTTTGCGGTTAATGCGTTTCCGCACAAATCAATTTTTTCATTAGCTTTTAAGGATGAACATTGAGATTCAGCAGGGCGCCCAGGATCATCCTGCCGACCTTGTACGAATACTGGCTGCCATTGAAGATCATCCCGGCATCTGGCTGTTGAGTCAAAACCTGGATTACCTGTTTCATTTTATCGCCGGCTACCAGCGATGCTTACTGGCAACCGGTTTTCATTTAAAATGGGAAAGTCTTTTAAATGATTTTACGGAAAACTTAAGGCTTGAACTGGGCATAACCACCTCTAATCCTTTTGGATGGTATGGCTACCTGCGCGAGGTATACGGCGGGGAGGAAAAGGGTTATAAAATGTTCTTCCACCACTTCAATCATTTTAAAGAGAGCGCATCGAATTGAGGAAGGCAACCGCAAAGGCGCAAAGAAATTCCGCAAAGCGAGCAGCGCGCCGCCTGCTTTACCTTTCACGTTTCACCTTTCCCATTTCACTTCATCAATGCACCACCGGGTGGGTAATCTTCACCATCTCATCCTGCACAAACAGCATCAGCTCACTGATGTAATCGGGCGCGAAACTGAATTTCAGTCCGGCTGCCTCATACAGTTTCGGAAGGGTTTTGGTTCCGCCGAGCTTCAGGGCGTTGATATAATTATTGACGGCTGTTTCCTTATTTTCCTTGAACTGCTTCCATAGTCCAATGGCGCCCAGTTGCGCAATGCCGTATTCGATGTAATAAAAAGGCACTTCAAAAAGATGGAGCTGGCGTTGCCAGGAATATTTCCGGTATTCATCCAGCCCGGTAACATCAATGGCCAGCGAGGTATACTCCGTTAAAATGCGGCGCCAGTTTTCAGCACGCTCCTCCAAAGTATGACCCGGGTTTTCGTATACCCAGTGCTGGAATTTATCGATCGTGGCGATCCAGGGGAAAATGGTCAGAACTCTTTCCAGTTGTTGCTGTTTTGCACGGCGCAGGTCATCGCTATTTTCAAAAAACACATCCCAGTAATCCATGCTGAACAACTCCATGGCCATAGAAGCCACTTCAGCAATCTCCATCGGGTATTCCTTGAAGGCCGTGAGCGGCAGGTTGTGCGCGAGGAAAGAATGAATGGCATGGCCTCCTTCATGTACCATCGTGGTTACGTCACCCATCTGCCCGGCCGCATTCATAAAAATAAATGGAGCTCCGGTCTCGGGTAGCGGACAATTGTACCCACCGGGCGCTTTGCCTTTGCGGCTGTCGAGGTCAAGCCGGCCCATCTCCTTCATTTTTACCAGGCACTCGCCAAAAAAAGGATTCATGCGGTTAAAGCAATCGATGGTTTTGTTGACCAGCTCTTCACCCGTGGTAAAAGGACGAAGCGGCTCAATGCCGGCGGGTTCCGCTTCCACATCCCAGGGCTTTAAACTATCCAGTCCTAGCTTCTGGCGCTTGCGGTCGTAAATAAAATCCACCAGTGGCAAAATGCTTGAACGCACCGCTTCATGGAACTGGAAACAATCTTCTTTCGAATAATCAAACCGTCCGAGGTCGGCAAATTTATAATCGCGGTAATTCGGAAAACCTGCATTCAAGGCAATCTTGTTTCGCTTGCCCAGCAATTCCGAGAACATATCATTAAGCTTGTCCTTATCCTGGAGGCGGCGGTCCTGAATCTTGAAATAAACTTCCTTGCGCAGTTCACGGTCAGGATGCTCGAGAAACTTTGCTGCCTGTTGCAGGGTGTATTCCCTTCCCTGAATTTCAACCGACATTTTGCCGGAGATAACACCGTATTGCTGCGCGAGCACCGCGGTCTCTGCCTGCAGTGGAATATTTTCTTCGCGGAACAGCTCAATGCTTTTGCGGACGCTGCGCAGGTACACCTGGTAGGCATCGGAGGTAAGCTGTTTGGTGTATTCGTTGGAAACAAGCTTGCGGTTCAATTTATCCGAGTACGGCTGGATCTTCGGCTGGATCTCCATCACGAAATAATTGAAGGCTTCCTCCAGTTCTTTGTTCTCCGTATCGCAGGTCATGCGGATCTGTCGCCAGGCGGCATCTTCACCAATAACGGCTTCAATCTCGCTGAGGTCTTTCAACCACTGCTCCAGCGCACCCGCGGTAGTCAGCGGACGGTCCAGTAATTCTTTTAAATAAGGCTCAAGCGCCGTCCAATCGGTAACCCGGAAATCTTTCGGCAGGTACCGGCGCGGAACACTTTCAATATGGGCACTGTAATTCATGAACGTCCTTTTTTTGGGTGAAACGTGAAATGTGAAACGTGAAAAGTGGTTCTGCAGAGACATTCCATATCTGTCAGATATGGAATGTCTAAATGGAAAGTCAGGAAAAAGTGAATGGCTGAAATAAAGCGACCCGTTTCACTTTTTACATCATTCTTCTTCTGTCTTTTTCTTACGCGTTCTTTTTGGTTTTGCTTCCGCAACCGGCGCCGGGGTTTCTTCCGGGGTAGTTACTTCATGGAGCTCTTTCACGGGCTCCGCTGAAGTAGTTTCGCCGTCATCGGCTTTGGCCGTGAAGTCAATTTTATTTTCTTCCAGGATCTTATACCAGTTCACCATTTTCTTCATATCACTGGCGTAAACGCGGTCAAAATCCATTTCCTTATAAACTTTCTGGAAATAGGCTTTCAGTGATTTGTTATCCTTTATATCCGGTAGCGATTGTTTGGAGTTCTTCATCGCGATAAATAAATCGGCAAGCGAAGCGTTATCACGCAACGTATACACTTCGATGCTTTCGAGGTGCGACAGGTTATGTATCCGGGAGGAAATAAATTTGGTGGTCTGATCATCCAGTGAACGGATGATCGCTCCATCGGTTTTGCTGCTGATGACTTCATACAGTCCCGGCAATCCGGTTACGGCTACAATTCTGTTATAATCCATATCATCGATTTTAGGGGTTGCAATATACGTCGCGGATTTGAGGATTGAAGAAGATTTCGCAGTGAAGACTCTTTACGGATCGCTGTACCTTCCGCTTCGCGGGTGAGGAAAATTTGGATCACGGATGGAACGGATGACACGGATGGAGTACCCAACCCGGCAGTTTGCAGTAAGCAGTTTTAACTGCAAAGCCGCCAGGTATAACAAAGATGAAGCGAAGCTTTTACAAAAGCCGCGTGCAGCATACAGCTTACAGCGCATCTCGTCTTTTATTCACCTTAATTAACCTGAAACAGGACGGTGCGGTACACTTTTTAATCAACCTTTGTGGATTCAATGGCGCATATGAAACATTTTCTACTGACCGGATTCGTTCTTTTGATAGTATTTATTGCTGATGCACAAACCTATTCCGTCACCGGAACCGTCCTGGAAGGGCCCACAAAAAAACCTCTGGTGGGCGCCACGGTACGATTGATGAGTACCACCGATTCACTGTTCCGGAGCAGTACGGTCTCTGATTCTTCCGGAAGTTTTTCATTTACCAACCTTAATAAAGACAGTTTCGTTTTATCCATCAGTTCGGTTGGATTCAATACGATAACCCGCGGTGTCCGCATTGATTCTACCAACATCAGCATGGACATTGCCGCCGTTCCCGGCACATCAACCGACCTGGAAACGGTAGTGATCCGCACCGCCATTACACCGGTACGGCAGAAAGGCGATACACTGGAGATCAATGCCAGCCAGTTTAAAGTAAACCCCGATGCCAGCGCAGAAGACCTCGCCCGAAAAGTACCCGGCATCACCATACAGAATGGCCAGGTTCAGGCCCAGGGCGAAAATGTTCGCCGCGTAACGATCGACGGCCGTGAATTATTTGGTGATGATGCAACAGCGGCCCTGCGCAATCTTCCTGCTGAAGTCATCGACAAGATCCAGATCTTCGACCGCCTGAGCGACCAGGCACAGTTTACCGGTTTTGATGACGGCAATACCAGCAAAGAAATCAACATTGTCACAAAGGCCAATATGCGCAACGGCCAGTTCGGACGGGTGTATGCAGGCTACGGTTCCGACAACCGTTACCAGGCGGGTGGAAATGCCACTTTCCTTCACGACGACCGGCGCATATCTTTAGTAGGACTCACCAATAATATCAACCAGCAGAATTTTTCGAGCCAGGATCTTCTTGGTGTAACCTCCAACGCACAAAGAGGCGGGGGGAACCGTGGTGGCGGGCAACCAGGCAACCGGGGAGGCGGCGGCGGACCACAAAGAGGCGGCGGCGGTCCCGGTGGTGGAGGCTTTGGCAACAACAGCAATTTCCTTGTAGGACAACAACCGGGCATCAACCGAACCAATGCATTCGGCATCAACTATTCTGACCTGTGGAATAAAAAGGTAACGGTTTCGGGCAGCTACTTTTTCAATAACAGCAACAATACCACTTCCGAGGATGTGAGCCGGCAGTACCTGCTTGAAGGCATCCCGAACCTGAGGGAAACAACGGATGCGGTCAGCCGAAACAACAACCACCGGTTTAATATGCGCCTCGAATACCGGATCGATTCCGCCAATCAACTGATCATCACGCCCAGCTTATCTTTCCAGGATAACCGGTCGGACAGGAATGTAACCACCACCAGCTTTTTTTCACCCAATGATATGGTGGCACAAACCAATAATATTACAACCAACACCCGCACCGGGAATAACCTGAACAACTCGATCCTTTTCCGGCATTCCTTTCCTAAACGCGGCCGGTCGTTTTCGGTTAACCTGAATACATCTTCTAATAGCCGTGCAGGTGATAACTATCGTACCACCTACAATACTTCTTACGATTCAGTTGAGATACGTGATACTACAAAACAGTTCACCGACCAGTTCAACAATGGTCACCAGGTATCGGCCAACCTAGTTTACACCGAACCGCTGGGAAAAAACAGCCAGCTCCAGTTCAACTACAATCCAACGTATTCGAAAAGCAAAGCCGACCAGGAAGCTTTCCGTTATGATAATGCCGGTGGCAAGTATTCTATTTTTGATACGGCACAATCAAGCCGCTTTGCCAATGTATTCAAAGCCCAGAATGCAGGCTTGTCTTACCGCTATGGCAACCGCGATAACCAGATCTCTTTCGGTTTAAATTACCAGCATTCGTCGCTCAACAGCGACCAGGAATTTCCCCGTGCATTAACGGTAGATAAATCCTTCAGCAACCTGCTGCCCAATGCCATGGTGCGCTACAAAATTTCCACGCGCAGTAACATCCGGTTCAATTACCGCGCAAATACCAACCAGCCTTCAGTTACACAGCTGCAGGATGTTTACGACCTCACTAATGCCCCGTACATAACGTCGGGCAACCCCAACCTGGAACAGCAATTCACGCATATCCTGAGTTCGCGGTACACGTATACCAATACGACGAAAGGATTGCTGTTTGTCGGTAACGTATTTATGCAGAAGGCGGACAACTATATTACCAACGCCACTTTTGTCCCGAGAAATGGCGATTCAGTTATCAACCGGGTATTAACTCTTCGTCCGGGACAACAACTTACCATGCCGGTGAACCTGGATGGTTACATGAGCCTGCGGTCGTTCATAACCTTTGCTGTTCCGCTGAAATTCATCAAATCAAATTTTAACCTTAATGGTGGCGTAAGCTACAGCAAGCTGCCCGGCATCATCAATAATATTGAAAGCGAATCCAGGAACACCACCTATACACTGGGAACGGTTATCGGTAGTAACGTCAGCGAGTTTGTTGATTTCACGGTTTCGTACGCGGCTAATTTCAGTGATGTAAAGAATAACGTAAACAAGGCCCAGGATAATAAATATTTCTCTCACCAGGCCGGCCTGCAACTGAACCTGTTGTCCAAGAAAGGATGGTTCTTCCAGAATGACCTGAACAACCAGTTGTACAGCGGGTTAACCGAAGGCTTCAACCAGAGTTATTTTCTTTGGAACATGAGCGCAGGTAAGAAACTACTGAAAAGCAAGCAGGCGGAGGTCAGGCTCAGTGTATTTGACCTGCTGGGACAGAACCGCAGTCTTGCCCGTAATGTAACCGAGACGTACATTGAAGATGAGCGCAACCAGGTGCTGCAACGTTATTTTATGCTCACCTTCAGCTATAACCTGCGCAATTTTGGTGCACCAGCTCCACGTGGCAGGCAATAAAAAGGCAACCGCAAAGACGCAAAGGCTCTGCGTCTTCGCGGTTAAACTTTCTAATTCTGTTGGGCAACTTCCATTAAAACCTTATCGAGTCGTTCTTTCAGCGTATCGTAATCGGTATAGCCGCGAGAGAGCAGGTAAAATTTTGCATCGGAAACCTGTAACAGAACGGTAGGAAATCCATTAACCTGTAACTGCTTTACCAGTGCGAACTCGTAATAGGCTTTCTCGCGGTACTCTTCGCTTTCCAGCATCGCATAAAATTCATCTTCCGGGATACCGTATTTCTGTACCAGGTGCCGGTACGCTTCCTTATCGGTAAGGTCACGGCCCTCGAAATTGAGTGCGTATTGAATATCGGACGCCATTTGTACGGCAAAGTCAGGAAAGTATTCTTTAAAAATGACCAGTGCAATGGCAGGTTTGGTTGACTCCGGGAACCAGTCGCTCTTGTCGGAATGATTGATGTGCCAGAGAAAATCTTCACCAAACCGGACACCAGTAGTTTCTTCAACTGTTTTGTAGGCGTTTTGAATATAGGGTGCGATCACACCAATATGACGGGGCTCTTTTTCAAAGATCATTCCTCCCGAAAGCACATCAAAAGCAAGGGTATTTTTATATTCATCGGCTACGCGGGTCATTACTTTGCTGAATCCATAACACCATCCGCAATACGCGTCATAGCAATAATAAATGGTTGGTCGCATGATCATTATTTACTCGTTACTTCTTCAAATCGTTTATCATAATCTTTCCGGAGCGTACCCATGATACGATCCCAAAAGGTAAAATACAGGCCGTAATTCCCCCTAAAATACTGGTGATGCTGGTTGTGGTTCACCGATGTATTGATCCACTTCCCGATCCAGTGCCGGTTAAACCCTTTGGGGTACAATTCATAACCCAGGTGTCCGTAAACGTTATACACGATCATGAAAAAGAAAAATACGGCAAGGTGCATCGGGTGAATAGGGATCGTATAGAGAAATATAATAAAGATGCCCGCTTCCGCAATGGCTTCCAGCGGATGAAAGGCATAGGCCGCCCAGGGAGAAGGATTCACGGATTTATGATGCACCAGGTGAACAGTATGAAATAGTTTCCGGTGATGCATGAGGCGGTGCATCCAGTAAAAATAGGTATCATGCAACAGGAACAGGATCGGAAAGCCCAGGATAAAATAAAGTGTCCCGTGCGTTTCTATATCCTTGTAAAACGTGGTGGTACGGGCGATCTCCGGCACATGCAGCATGGTCAGCGGAACGGTGGCAAAAATTGCGATCGTTACCATTGAATAGGCGATCTCGCGCAGGTAGTCTTTATTGCCCGGTTGCCTCAACTGGATCTTCTTGTGCCTGATCTTTTTGTGCAGCAGGAAATAAAACAGGATAAAGAAAAGGCCGGCCACCATAAAATAGCGTCCGCCAATGTTTTCAATGTAGTATAGGTATTGGTAGAAGTCCATTTGTTTTTAGTTAATTGGTGTACGAAGGCCGTTTCACGCTGCACGCTGCACGAATCTTGCTGCAAGCTTCAAGCTTCAAGCTTCAAGCTACAAGACCTGAATAAATGCACCCAAATCGACCCCCAATTATTAATTATTCATTCTTAATTCCCCCTCAAAATTCACCTTTCAAAAACTGCCCACTCAAAGCCGCTGCACGTTGCACGCTACACGCTGCACGAGAAAAGCTGCAAGCCTCAAGCTACAAGCCTCAAGCTACAAGACGTGAACGCATCAACACAAACGACTCCCAATTATTAATTCTTAATTATTAATTATTAATTTCTCTAGTGTGCTTCCAGCCAGTTCATCCCTTCTCCCACTTCGGCAACAATCGGGATATTATTCGGCAGCACCATGGCGGATTGCATACATTCCAGAATAACGGGCTTTACGGCTTCGGCTTCTTCTTTTACCACATCAAACACCAGTTCATCATGCACCTGCAGCACCATCTTCGACCGGAAACCTTTTTCTTTAAACGCCTTATGTATTTTCACCATCGCAACCTTGATCATATCGGCTGCTGTTCCCTGGATGGGTGAATTGATGGCATTTCGTTCCGCTAAACCCCGTACGGTAAAGTTTGCCGAATTGATATCACGCAGCCAGCGTTTCCTGCCCATAATGGTTTGCACATATCCATGTTCGCGCGCGAAATTGATCATTTCATCCATATACCTTGTTACCCCGGCAAATTCTTTTTTGTAATTATCAATGATCGTGGTGGCTTCGGCACGCGGTATGCGCAAGTTCTGCGAAAGGCCGAAGGCACTTTGCCCGTAAACGATCCCGAAGTTTACACTCTTGGCTTTGCGGCGCTGGTCTTTGGTAACCTCACTTTCCGGAACCTTGTATACTTTGGCGGCCGTTGCCGTATGAATATCCTTATGCTGAAGAAATGCTTCACACATCGCCGGGTCGCCGGAAATGGATGCCACAATTCTGAGTTCGATCTGCGAATAATCGGCGCTGACCAGCACATGACGCTCATCACGTGGAATAAAAGCTTTCCTGATCTCCCTGCCGCGGTCTGTCCTGATAGGGATGTTCTGCAGGTTCGGGTTGTTCGAGGAAAGCCGCCCGGTAACCGCAACGGCCTGCGCAAATGTTGTGTGCACCCGGCCCGTTCTTTTGTTAATCAGCAGGGGCAGGGCATCCACGTAGGTGGAACGCAACTTTGTATACTCACGGTAGGCTGTAATATCGGCACATATCTTATGCTCGTTGGCCAGTTTGCTCAGCACATCCTCACCCGTTGCGTATTGGCCGGTCTTTGTCTTCTTCGCTTTTGGATCCAGCTTTAATTTTTCAAACAACACTTCACCTAATTGCCGGGGCGATCCAAGGTTAAACCGTACACCGGCCGCTTCGTATACCGCCTCTTCGTGTTTCCGCGCTTCCTCCTCCAGGATTTTTGAATACTCATTTAAAAAATCCATATCAATTCGAACGCCTTCATATTCCATGTCCACCAATACAGGAGCAAGGGGAACTTCCGCTTCATCAAATACTTTCTGCACTTCGTATTTTTTAAGCTGGGGCTGAAACACATCCCTGAACTGCAAGGTTACATCAGCATCTTCAATTGCATAATCCTTGATCTTTTCCAGTTCCACATCGCCCATGTTTCCCTGGCCTTTTCCTTTTTTACCGATCAGTTCTTCAATGTGAATGGGTTCGTAACCAAGGTACTTGGCACTGAGCCAGTCCATGTTTCGTTTTCCTTCCGGCTCTATCAGGTAATGGGCCAGCATCGTATCAAAGAACTTTCCTTTCAGCTCCACGCCATGCCACTTCATGATCAGCATGTCGTACTTCAGGTTGTGGCCGATCCAGGTTTTGCTGTCGTCATTGAACAGCGGTGTAAAAAATGAAAGGATCTTTTTTGTTCCTTCCATATCGCCAACCGGTACGGGAACATACCATCCTGACCCGGGCCTGATGCAAAAGCTTAATCCAACAAGCTGGGCTTCGTTTGCATCAATGCTTGTTGTTTCCGTATCAAATGATATTTCTTTCTGCGTCTGCAGCTCCTGCACCAATGAGCGGATGGCATCATCCCCCTGGACCAGTACATAGTTATGCGGCGTGTTATTGATATTTTTTGTCGGCTGGATCATGGTAGAAACTTCCGGTTCGTCTACCACGGTTGTTGGTGTTCCGTTTCCGAAAAGATCAGCCTGAACGCCAACGCCGGTCACTTTGCGTGTTGACCCGCCGCCGCCGAATTCCGTACCCAGTAACCGCTGCCCGATTGCTTTGAATTCGAGCTCGGTAAATATTTCCGTTAACGCTTCTTTATTCCATTCCTTTAAGCGAAAATCTTCTTCATGAAATTCTACCGGAACATTTGTTACTATGGTGGCAAGCCTTTTGGAAAGAATGGCATCTTCTTTTCCGGCCCGCAGCTTTTCACCGAGTGCTCCTTTTATCTTGTCTGCATTTTCTAATATATTTTCCAGTGATCCGTATTCGGTAATGAGCTTGCAGGCGGTTTTCTGGCCAATGCCCGCCACGCCGGGAATATTGTCGATCGCATCACCCATCAACCCGAGCATGTCAATTACCTGGCCTACATTCTGGATGCACCATTTATCGCATACTTCTTTTGGTCCCATGATTTCCACTTCACCACCCTGGTAACCCGGTTTATATATTTTCACGCGTTCACTCACCAGTTGTCCGTAATCTTTATCGGGTGTAACCATGTATACTTCGTAACCCATTTTTTCCGCCTGTTTGCTTAGCGTTCCTATTACATCATCTGCTTCAAAACCGGCGCTTTGCAGCATGGGAATATTCAGTCCGCCGAGGATACGCTTAATGTCCGGGATAGAAGCCGATATATCTTCCGGTGCTTCCTGGCGATTGGCTTTATAATCGGCGTATTCGGTTTCGCGTTCTGTTATGGTGGATGATTCAAAACACACGGCCATGTGCGTAGGTTTCTGATTATTGATCAGGTCTATTACCGCGTTGGTAAACCCAAACTGGGCATTGGTATTTTTACCTTTTGAGGTAATTCTTGGATTGCGGATCAGCGCGTAATAGGCACGGAATATCAGTGCCATCGCATCCAGCAAAAAAAGCTTTTTATCCATGCCGGCGAAGTTAGGCAATGATGTGCAGAAGCATAGAAACCCCGCTGGTAAGGCAGGGTTTTTCAGAACTTATATAAGTACCGTATGTACGATTAGTTTAAAGAAGTAGCTGTCTTGCCGGCATCCGCGCCTGAAACTGAAGTAGAAGCTTTTACGGCATCTTTATTCAGGTACTGCTCGGGATTGCTCACCAGGGTAGTTCCTTTAATGATGGTTGTGTTGCTTGTCTTCTGGATAGATTCGGTAGCGTTGCTGTCTTTGTGAATGAAGTTCAGGTAAAGAGCGAAAAACAGTAAGTTAAACGCAAAGAAATTCAATACCCGTGAGATACGCTTTTTCATAATCATTGGATTTAGGATGATCGATTGGTCGACCAATGTAGTAAGCGTTTCCTTTAGGTGCAACCTTTTACATGAATAATTTTTTGATCGAAGAAAGACTACGTTTCGTCTAAGTAAATCTACGAGAAACAGCATGTAAATAACCGTAAATGCAACCGCTAAGACGCAAAGAACAAAGCTAATGGAAGGGGACCACCGACTACCGACCACCGTACACTACGTTCGTGGAAAATGACTATCCGTATCAACGGATCAACATCTCTACTTAATTCCAAATTCTTTATCCCCAATTCATTTTCCTTTGGTTTAATTCCCAGATTCTTCGCTTCGCTCTGAATGACTGAAGAGAGCGGCCACAGTCCACAGTCCACCGAACATTATATTGATAAAGGGCCGCAGTATAAAGTTGTTTTCCACGAAGCGCTTTACGGTGGCCAACTGACACATTGAACATTGAGCATCTAATATTGAACATTTCCCTTATTCAACATTCCTTGTTTCCCGCAATAAGCAGGACAGGCCTTGTTAATTCTTCCTCACCCTTTCATTCCTTCCAGTCGCTTCTGCATCGCAAACATTTCATCACGCAAACGGGCGGCTTCCATAAAATCCATATCCCGCGCAGCTTTTTCCATTTCTTTTTTCGTCTGGCCGATGGCTTTTTCCAGTTGCGGAATGGTCTTGTACTCGGGAACATCTTCTGCCGCCCGTGTTGGAATTTCATCCAGGGCAAACGGCGAATCAGGATCATACCCTTTTATATCCAGTACGGATGTCTGCGCCATTACCTGTTCCTTCGATTTATAAACCGTACGCGGTGTGATGTTGTGTTCGATGTTGTACGCTACCTGTTTCTCGCGGCGGCGCGATGTTTCATCAATCGTGCGCTGCATGCTTTCGGTCATGGTATCGGCATAAAAAATAACAAGGCCATCAACGTTGCGCGCAGCACGTCCCGCTGTCTGCGTTAAGGAGCGTTCATTGCGCAGGAAACCTTCCTTATCCGCATCGAGAATGGCAACCAGCGAAACTTCAGGCAGATCCAGACCTTCCCGCAGCAGGTTCACCCCTACAAGCACATCAATCTTACCAAGGCGCAGGTCGCGCAGTATCTCGATCCGTTCCAGCGTGTCCACTTCACTATGGATGTATTTTGATTTGATGTCTATGCGCTTCAGGTACTTATCCATTTCTTCCGCCATGCGCTTGGTCAGAGTGGTCACCAGTACGCGGTCACCTTTTTTTACACGCTTGTCAATTTCATCGAGGAGGTCATCAATCTGGTTTATACTCGGACGGATCTCAATGGGCGGCTCCAGCAACCCTGTAGGACGAACAACCTGTTCCACCACTACACCGCCCGTTCTCTCCAGTTCATAATCACCGGGGGTTGCACTTACATAGATGGTCTGGTTCAGCAGCCCTTCGAACTCATGAAAATTCAACGGACGGTTGTCCAGTGCAGAAGGGAGACGAAAGCCGTAATCCACCAGGTTCAGTTTCCGGCTGCGGTCACCGCCGTACATACCGCTTACCTGCGGAATGGTCTGGTGACTTTCATCAATGACACATAAAAAATCTTTTGGAAAATAATCCAGCAAACAGAAAGGTCTGGTACCCGGCCGGCGCCGGTCGAAGAAGCGCGAATAGTTTTCAATACCATTACAGAATCCAAGTTCACGGATCATTTCCAGGTCGTATTCAACCCGTTCTTTTATGCGCTGCGCTTCAATAAATTTCCCCACGCCTTTGAAATACTCGCACTGCGCATTCATCTCATCCTGTATCTCGTACATCACGTTCTGCATGATGTCTTTTGGTGCCACGTACAGGTTGGCCGGGAATATGGCTGCATTATCCAGCTTTCCGATGCGCTTTCCGTTCTGCACATCAATGCTTTCAATCTCTTCGATCTCATCGCCAAAGAAGGTTACCCGGTACCCGAAATCTACATATGGAAGATTGATATCTACCGTATCTCCTTTTACACGGAACGTGCCGCGGTTAAATTCAATGGAGGTGCGGTTATACAACGAATCGACAAGCGAATGCAAAAATCCCTGGCGGGAGATCTGTTCACCCTTTGCAATCCGGATAATGCCGCTTTCATAATCAGTAGGATTACCCATACCGTAAATACAGCTCACGCTTGCCACTACAATGATGTCGCGCCTGCCCGATAATAAACTGGTAGTTGCGCGCAGGCGCAGCTTGTCCAGCTCCTCGTTAATATTCAGGTCTTTTTCAATATAGGTATCCGACACGGGCAAATATGCTTCCGGTTGGTAGTAGTCATAATAGGAAACAAAATATTCAACGGCATTATCCGGAAAGAACTGGCGGAACTCGCCATACAACTGCGCTACCAGCGTTTTGTTATGCGTCAGTACCAGCGTTGGCCGCTGCACGTTGGCAATGACATTCGCCACGGTAAAGGTTTTACCCGAACCGGTAACACCCAGGAGTACCTGGTGTTGTTCACCGCGCAACACGCCATCTGTTAATTCAGCTATAGCAAAGGGCTGGTCGCCTGCCGGTTTATAATGAGACTGGATATGAAATGCCATATTGTAAAAATCATTTAACTGCTTTGCAGCAGGTAGTACCTAACAAATTCTATGCAGACTGGTTACGGGTGAGGTAGCCGGAATAATCCGGTACGGCGGCGGCATACTGGTCCTGCATTAAAATGGAAGTAAGAATAAAATCCGCGCTGCTCCGGTTGCATGCCAGCAAAATATTCCATGCTACTGCCAGCCGCAATAATGCTTTTACATCACTGTCATGGGGCTGGGCCTGCATCGGGTCCCAGAAGAAAACCAGGAAATCAATCTTCTCTTCTGCAATCATGGCACCAATCTGCTGATCGCCCCCCAATGGTCCGCTGAAAAGTTTTTTTACGGGGAGTTTTAATTTTTCTTCGAGCATCTTACCCGTAGTTCCGGTTGCCACCAGCTCGTGACGCGAAAGCACTGTTTTATTATAAACAGCCCAATCAATAAGCTCTGCTTTTTTATGGTCGTGGGCCACCAGGGCGATCCTTTTTTTAGGGTTTATGGAACGAATATGAGACATAGCTGTTTTTTAAAATTTTGTGCTGATGAGCCGGGTGAATAACTGTTCTTAGCAAGCTAAACCAGGAACGCACCGGTTTTGGAAGGTCTTTAATTTTATTTAACTTATTAACTATCAGCTTACTACATATATGGCAAAATATTTGTCATATAGGAGATAACCAATATCCTTAGAAATTTCCAGATCGCAAATATCCTGAAAGATCATTGTCCGGTATCCCTGATACGCTACCGACTAACACCGAATTAGAAAAACCCCGATTCAAGCCTCTGATGTAAAATCCGCAAGAGAAGCCGTTGAAAATTTTGATAACCTATTGAACACCCTAAAGGCCCGTTGTTAATCGCACCGGGCCTTATTAATTTTAACCGCAAAGGCGCAAAGATTGCCAGGGAAAAAACCTTATATGCAAAGCTTTGCGTCTTTGCGGTTGCATTTTATTTGCACCGCCTGAAATGAAAATCCCGCCATATAAAGGCGGGATTCAAACTGATGAAGAGAATACTTATGCGTTCTGCAATTCCTTTACTTTTTCGCGGATCTTTCCTTCGATTTCATCAGCCAGGGCAGGATTATCCTTCAGCAGGCTTTTCACCGCTTCACGACCTTGTCCTAACTTATCCGTGTTGTACGAGAACCAGCTTCCGCTCTTCTGAACGATGCCCATTTCAACACCCAGGTCGAGGATCTCTCCGATCTTGGAAATACCTTCTCCGAAAATGATGTCAAATTCAGCCACGCGGAAGGGAGGAGCCACCTTGTTCTTCACCACTTTTACTTTAACCCGGTTACCAATTGCTTCTTCACCGTCTTTGATCTGCGTCATCCGACGGATATCAAGGCGCACGGAGGCATAGAACTTCAGGGCAT